>VOFD01000300.1_pt1 | contig 2832001 bp, 2385 predicted proteins | sample 5384101 | NCBI WGS metagenome assembly VOFD01 (sample SAMN12384723, study PRJNA508395) | human gut metagenome | isolation source: healthy gut C | host: Homo sapiens | reverse complement strand
GCCCATTGTTCCTCACTCCATTCACTGGCGCTGCCCAAGCTGGAGCACGGAGCCAGCAGGGTGGGGGCGTTTTCCGCCGCAGCCGCCTTTTTTCACCGGGAACAGGGACGGATTCCAGGCATCCAGCCCGTGCAGCCCCCAGTTGCAGATAAAGCTGAACCCGGTGCATGGGGGGGAGCGGCGCGCAGCACGGGAGCCTTCACCCGGAATTGTATTTCCGTGCGCCGGGATGCGTGTCCAGCCCGGAGAACATCATGGGCCCGTACGGTTCCAGCGCCTTGAGCGTTTCCATGTCCTGGTCCAGCATGACGCCCAGGTCCAGCGGACCGTCATTGTATAAATTCATCCGCGGCCAGCGCCTCCCGGAGCTGTTTCAGGGAATCGTGCGGCAGAACATGGGTGACTTCCGGCACCGCCTTCCATACCCCCGCCTGCGCGGACGGGCAGATGACGTTCACCTGCATGTCGCGCCGGACGGCTTTTCAGCGCACGAACCAGGGGAACGGTCACCAGGGCTTCATCCAGCGCCTTTGGGAACAGCCACCAGAATGCGGTACGGCCGCAGTTCCATGTTTTCCAGAAGGCCGTCCGTTTTTTTTGTCCTGCGGAGCAAAAGCGGTCGATGGACAAATGCAGGGAAAAGTTTCCGGAAGGCGCAACTGCCGCAAGCTGCAGCCCGGGGCCATACAGGGACCCGGACCGCAGCAGGTCATAGAAAAGATGTATCCGTCCGGACAGCGGATACCGTTTACATGACATCCGCACGTCCGAAGGAAGGGCCGGGAAAAACAGAAACTCACCAGTACATGGCGGCCCAGAGCCGCCATCGGAAAAAGAAGAGCCTTCTTTCTGCAACAGTTCTCACTTCCGGCGGCGCACCAGCAGCGCCATCAGTCCCAGAACGCTCAAGGAGGCGGCCGCTGGTTCGGGAACCATGTTCCACGCCTCCTGATTTCTTCTCCCGTCAATGCGGTACCATAAGCCTTGAAATCCGCGATGCTGAAGGAATGTTCATCCGTCGTGCCTCCGCCGACGGTCACGGTTCCGTTCTGGCCGCCGTTGAGCCCCGCGGACAACTGGGGGGTATCCACGATGTTTTCCCCGTTCAGGAAAATCTGGAAATCCGTTTTCCGGGTGGTGGTATCCGTACTGAGGGACATGGAGAGGTTGAACCATCCTCCGTCAATGACGTCCTGCCCAATGGTGAAGGTCTGGCCCGCTTCTCCCGTTCTCCTGGAAGTAAACGTGCCGTCCCCGTTGTAAACAAGCTGGAGGCCGCGGAGAGAACCCGTCTCTCCAAAGCTGTAAATAGTGGCGGCAGACCCCAGGGAGGACAAATCCAGCCACATGCCCACCGTCTGCGTAGAAATGTTGCGGTCCCCGCCCGTCACCGTCGCCCAGTCCGTATAGGAAGCCGCTGAATTGACCGCGGAGGAAATGCTCCATCCTTCCAGATTGATGCCGCTTCCCGTCATGAATTGTTCCGAGGGAACGCCGGAAGAAAATTCCCAGGCGGCGGCAGTTGCGGCGCAGGCGGAACCAATGCCGGCAGCCAGCATGATGGTTAAGAATGTCTTTTTCATTATCTTAAACAGAGTTGATCGTCAGTTGGTTGAAGGAATATCCAGAACCTTCCCTTCCATGCAAAACCAATACCGGATTTGCAATCCGGTATTGATTCTACAGTCGGGAAAAGCTGTCCTTCACGAAACTCCGGCATCGTGGGTACGAACCTTAATTGATATTACCCAGCTCCTTTCCCCAGCCAGGCGGTATGCGGCAACGGTTATTGAACGGAAGCTTCCGCTGCGCTACAGAACGGGTTTCAACCCTGAAAGGCGGGAGCCTTCCGCTCCCAGGCGACGGAGCCGCAAAATCACCGGGCACCGGCAAGCGAAATTTCCCCAAACCTTTTTTCTTTCAATTTTGTAGGCTTGACTTCGGATTGCAAATCCGTCCATGCGTACTATCTTCTCTTCCGCAAGCCGCAGAAGCAGTTCGTCCGGAACTGCAATTTTACTTTTGGTAAAGAAATGACTTTACAATTCTTAACCAAACGGTATATTCCGTCTCCCGAACCGAACACCAAACCGGAGTTACACACCATGAAAGTTCTTTCTTCCTTAGCCTCTATGAAGCGCCGCCACGCAGACTGCCAAATCGTGAAGCGCAAGGGCACGCTGTATGTGATTTGCAAGAGCAATCCTAAGTTTAAAGCCCGCCAGGGCGCCACGGCAGGTACGCGTCTTTCCAAGAAGGGCGTCAAGTAAACTGGCCCAGCACAGATTTCAAGAAGACCGCCGCCCGCCGGGTGCCGGTCTTTTTTGCTGACAAAGCCCCTTCCCGCACATCCATGCAGCTTCCCACCGTCCAAACCAGATTTCTGGACCTGCCCGGCTCCTTTTCCCTGCGGAACGGCGCCGTGCTGGACAAGGTGCGCGTGGCCTACGAGCAGTACGGCGCCCTGACGCCGGAGAAGGACAACGTAATCCTGCTGTTCCACGCTCTTTCCGGCAGCCAGCACGCCTACGGTTACAATCCGGAAGTTCCGGGCACCGGGTCCCTCTGGAAACCGGAAAACCACGAGGGCTGGTGGAACAGCATCATCGGCCCCGGCAAGCCGCTGGATACGGACCGCTTCTGCATCATCTGCGCCAATTACCTGGGGGGTTGCTACGGCACCACCGGACCGGCCAGCCCATCCCCCGCGGACGGCCTGCCCTACGGCTCCCGTTTCCCGCATGTGGAGGCGGCGGACCAGGCGCGCCTCCAGGCCCTTCTGCTGGACAGCCTGGGAATAGAACGCATCCATCTGGCAGGTCCGTCCGTAGGCGGCCTGATCGCCCTCAGCTTCGCGTGCCAGTTTCCGGAACGGGTCCGGAGCTTCATTTCCATCGGCTCCGGCTACCGGGCTTCCATTGAACACCGTTTGTCCCTGTTTGAACAAATCCTGGCCATCGAGCTTGATCCGGATTTCCGCGGGGGCGACTATTACCAGGGACCGGCCCCCAAAAAGGGGCTGGCGTTCGCGCGCATCATCGGCCACAAGTCGTTCGTATACCAGGAAGGCCTGGAACAGCGCGCCAGAAAGGAAGTGGGGGGCAAGTCCGGACTGCTCACATGGATGACGCCCACCCGCAGCACACAGAGCTACATGCTGCACCAGGGGACCAAGTTTGCGGAACGCTTTGACGCGAACGCCTACATACGCATTGCGGACATGTGGGCGGAGTTCGACATCCGCGACCACGCTCCGGACGGAACGTTTAAAACCGCTCTGGAAGGCTTCCGCCGCGCAGGAATTCCCGCGCTCGTCTTTTCCATTGATACGGATTGCTGCTTCCGCCCGGCGGAACAGCAGGATTTTGTGGCGCAGCTGGAATCCGCGCGCATTCCCGTGGAGTTCCATACCATCGTTTCCACCAAGGGGCACGATTCCTTCCTGCTGGAGCCGGAGCTTTACGCGGAACCCATCCGGCGCATTCTGGCGGAAGGGCACCCGGAACACACTCCGTAAGCTTTTCCGTTCAAGCCGGGGAAACCTCCCTCCCCATCCGTTCTCCTGATAACCGCATCTCCGGGAACAAGGGCCTCCCGCCCTTGTAAAGCGATTCCCACAAACAAGGAGGCGCCACGGGTCCGGGCAAGCCCGGAAGACGGATTGACAGCAAAGCCCTCCGGCTTTAGTCTCCCTGTCAAGGCACTGGACGCTTCCGGCGAATCATGAAAACTGCGGATTCCCCACGGAGCATTTCATGGCAGCCGCACAGGGGCCGGCCACCAGGGAAAGGAAGGATATGAGCTACTATTTTATCGTAACGGTTTCTCTAAGCTCCGATGCAGACACTCCATACGATTCCTACATCAGGGAAGTGAAGCCCATTGTTGAAAAACACGGCGGCGAATACCTGGTCAGGACCAATGAGGTCATTCCGCTGAGCTCCGGGTGGAAGCCGGACCGCGTGATCGTCATCCGTTTTCCCTCCAGGGAAAGCCTGGAACGCTGCTTTTCTTCGGAAGAATACCGGCAGATCAAGTCACTGCGTGAAGATTCCGTTGACAGCCACGCCATCATCGTGAAAGGAACGGATGGTGATGAAGCTCGGTGAAGGGCTGCATCAGATCAGGATTGATTTCCCGGCAAGCACAGGAGAACGGGGATAAGGGGGGGCTTTGCCGCGCATGCCGGAATGGACCGGCACCCCTGCAAACCGGATTTCCGCGACGGCCCAACTAAAAAAATAACCAAATTCAGGTGAACCCGATCCAGGGTTCCGCTGTCACACTCCTATGACTGATACTCATTACACCTCCGAGACGGAGAATGTCGGGCAATTCCGCTGTGAAACCACCTACATTCCCTCCAACATCACTTTTGCCACGGACCTGCCCGCCTCTTTTGAAGGCCGCGCAGAGTTCCCCTCCCCCGGCGTGATGCTCGGTTCCACGCTCGCCTCCTGCATGATGAGCCTGGTTTCCGTGGTCGCGGCCAGAAAGGGCGTGGACCTGAAAGGCATGCGCGTTCTGGCGCGCGCGGTGGAATCCTCCAAGGGGATTGAAAAGATTGAGCTGAAGGCCGTAATGCCCCTGGAAAGCAGCCACCCCCTCCGTTCCATGCTGGAAAAAACGGCCATGAGCTGCCCGGTCCGCCAGGCGCTGAGGCCGGACATGGAAACGCCCGTTGAATGGGAATGGAAGTAAGCCGCCCATGAGAGGGCGGAAATCATTCTTCACGTTATCCTATAAAGAAATCCCGCCCATTCACGAAGAAGGCCGCTGCGGATTATTCCGCAGCGGCCTTCTGATTAACTGACGTTTTCTTCCTTTAGAAGTTGTAGCGGTAGCCGATGCTTCCGTTGATGGAGCTGGAACCGCTGCGGATGTCCGCATTGCCGTCCACGAAGATGACGCCCTGGGTGCCTACGGGGACGCTCAGCCCCACACCGGCCTGGAAGGCCGTGCTTCCCACCTTGGCGCCGTACACCGGACGCGTGTAGGAGGGGTCCGCCAGGAAGCCCACATTGGCCTGCCCGCGGCGGTCGCCCATGTCCTGGGAGACGTTCACCCGGATTTCACCCAGCGCTTCACGCCCGAAGACGTTGGAGCCCATGAGGCCGGAGAGCCTGGCGCCCACGGCGACTGCGGCCGTGGTCAGTTCCTGGTCCTCCACCCTCAGCCCGGCATTTCCGGCGGAGCCGCTTTCACTGTAGCCGTCCATGCGCGTCGTCACGATGGAAGCGTTGAACAGGGGCTGGAGAATCACGCTCTTGTCTTCATTGAGGGCGATGTCGTACGCCAGCTCGTACATGGCGCCGAAGCCGGCCCCCGTCGTACTGCCGTGGGCCTGGTAGGAGCCCGAGCCGTAGTCCACCGTGCGCGTGAGTTTGGCATCATTCCAGCCGCCCGTCAGGATAAGCAGGTGGGACCATTTGCGGGACTGGTACCGGGCGAACAGGTTGACGTAGTAGCTGTCCAGGTCACCGTCCGCGGTATCCGCCGCATTCGCCGTGAGGCTTCCGTAGTTGGCCGTGAAGGCCGCGCCAGCGGTGAAGTTGTCGTTGATGTCCACGTCCATGCCTACCGTTCCGCCCCAGGTGGTGAGCTCATAGCCGCTTTCATCCCCCTTGGTGTCCAGCTTGGCATAAGACCCGGTGCCCTGCATCCACATGTGGAAGTACGGCATGTCCTCATGGACGTACGCGGGGTTCACGCCCATCTGCGCCACGCGGTTGCGGATCCAGCCCATCTGGTCGCGCAGGGAGTCACGCTGGGCGATGCCCAGGCTGGTGACCGTGCTGCCCGCTGCGGCGGCCAGCTTGCGGGCCGCGCCGGAGTAGTCGCCCGCGTTCTGGGAGAGCAGAACGGAGGTGTAGAAGTCGCGCAGGGTGGTGCCTTCCTCCATATGGTAGCGGGAGTTCCACAGCAGGTCCGCCCCGGTGGCCGCGTTCCGCGTCAGGGAGGAGTCACGGAAGATGTTTTCCGTGCGCGCCGTGCCGGTGAGGATGATAGCCGTCATGCTGTCATTCGTGGTCAGAGACAGGTTTTCATACAGGGAGCTGAGGATCATGTCCTGGAGGGTGACGTTGTCGCCCAGGGATACCAGCGCGCCGTCCGTCGTCTTGAACAGTTCCATGTTCAGCGTTTCCGTGCTCCCCGTCACCAGGGTGTCCAGGTTGGTCATGACCAGCGTCACTTCTCCCGTTCCGTCGCCCAGCGTAATGTTTCCGCTGGAGGTGACGAAGGGGTTCCCCAGGCCATCCACCGTGGTGGAGGACGTGGTGATGGTGACCGTGCTGTTCCCCGTCACGCTCAAGCCGTCCGTGCCAAGCGTCAACTGGGTCTTGGGATCAGACGCGCTGCCGATGTTGAGCGTGCCTCCGTTCACCGTAATGCCCTTGTAGGCAGCCTGGGCGGGATTGCCGCCTTCCGCAGCCGCGCCGGCCAGGGTCAGCACGCCGCCGTCGCTCACGTTCAGGTTGTAGCCGGCATTGCCCGCACCCTTGACGGTCTGCACGCTGCCGTTGCCGGATTTGACGTTGAGCGTTCCGGATGCGCCGTCAAGCGTACCGGTAAAGGTATGGGAGGCGGAGGAGTCCACCGTCATTTCCGCACCGCTCAGCTTCAGGGCGCCCCCGCCCGTCAGGCCGGAGACCGTGTTCACGGAGCCGGCCGCGGTGGAAAGCGCGGAACCTTCCCGGATGTCCAGCAGAACGCCGTCCAGGGAGGAGCCGTTGCCCAGCGTCAGGGAGGAGTCCGTTCCCGTTCCTCCGAGGGTCAGCGTGCCGTCACCGGAAATGGTCACATCAGTCACATGGCTGCCGGCCTGCTGGCCGGTGAGGACCAGCTGGGCGCCGCGGCCCAGGTCCAGGGTTCCTCCACCCGTGCCGGAGGCCAGGTTTTCCACCGTCGTCACGCGGGAGGCACCGTCATTCCTGCCGCCCAGCGTGATGTCTCCCCCGGCGAGCTCCAGCGTAGTGAGGCTGTTGCCCGTACCGTTCAGGACAATGTTCCCTTCCGTGGAGCTCAGCATGGAGTCATTTCCGGTGAAGTTTCCTTCCACGGTGAGGGTTTCCGCTCCTTTCTTGATAAAGTCCACATGGTCCCCGCTGATGGTGCCGCCGTAGCTGTTGCCTCCGGCGTCAACATTTTGGATCAGGTCCACCACGGCATGGTTGGCGGCAGCGTCCGCCGCCGTATTCGTCACCACCAGAGCGCCATTGCTGCCGATCAGGTTGCTGACTTTCAGGCCGTCTCCGTTCCGGGAGGCTTCAGGAGCACCGTTCAGGCTTACATTGAGCGTGGTTCCGTTGATGCCCACGGCCTTGTAGGGATCCAGGGCGGCGTAGTCGCTGATGTTGGGGTTGTCCGAGTTGGGCGTGGTGTCCACGAGGTAGACGAGGTCCGTATTGCCGCTGACCATCAGCGTTCCGTCCGCACCCAGGACTTCCGTCACGGCATAACCGAGGGAGGCCAGAAGCGGGGAGAAGGCTATCTGCTTGTAGTTGTCCACCGTCAGCGTTCCCGTCGTCAGCACCAGCCCTACGCCGTCGGCGGAATCCCGGTTGGCGGAGAGCAGGTCCAGGACGCCCTGGTTGCTGAGGTTGATGGTCGTGTTGGCGGCGGAGAGCGTCAGGCTGTCCGCATCAATGACGCCCTGCCCGGTTGTTCCGCCCGCGGTAAGGCTGCCGCTGTCCAGTTTGAGCGTCACCGTTTTGCCCGTCATGTCCAGGCCGCCGGAGATGCCGGTGAGCCGGGAGTAGTCTTCCATGACGATGGAGCCGACCATGGAGCCGGACAGACCGCCCAGATTGATGGTGTTCAGGGCGCCCTGCGTTCCAGCGGAAGCGGCCACTTCCACGTTTCCGGTGGTTTTAGCTCCCGCGTTTGCCAGGCTTCCCTTCGTGATCAGGATGGCGTTGGCCGCATTCTGGGAGGCCAGGTCAAGAATCCCGTTGTTGACGGTGACCCGCCCGGACCCCAGGGAGTCGGCCCCCGCCAGGGTGACGGTGCCCGTTCCGGAGAGCGTAGTGGAACCGGTGAACCCGGTGTTGCCGGCCGCCAGCGTTATATTCCCCGTGGTGTCGACGACCAGGGAACCGGCTCCGGAGAGGGCCCCGGCCCAGGCGCTTCCGTCACCCAGCCGCGCCGTAGCGCCGCCCGCAATGGAGAGGGTGCCCAGGAAGGTGTTCGCTCCGGTGAGCTCCAGCGTTCCGGCGTTTACGGATACCGTGCTGCCGGCCGTGCCGCTGATGACGCCGCCGTAGGAGAAGTCGCGGGCAAAGGCCAGCGTGGAGTTGCTCTGGATGTCAATGCTGTCCCCCAGCTTGGTCACATTGGCGGAGTTCACCGTGACTGTGCCGCGGTGCACCTTGAGCTGTCCGTCCAGGTTGACGCCGCCCGTGAGGGTGATGTTGCCCGCGCCCTGGGTGGAGAACGCCGTGCCGCTCAGATCGCCGCTGAGGGTGAAGTCCTTGGTGGCGAAGATCTGGTTGCCCGTAAAGACGATGTCATTGGCAAAGGCGCCCCCGGCCGTGCCGTTCCATTCCGCACGGACATTGGAGTCCGCCAGGTTCACGGTGCCGTCCGTTCCCATGGTCACGTTGTTCAATTGGAAGTAGCCGGATGTCACGGACAGGGTTCCCTGGAATGCCGTGCTCATGTTCAGGACGTTGGCTCCGTAGCTGGTTCCCAGGCCCACGGAAATGGTGCCGGTGCCGGAGGCATCCAGGTTCAGCGCCGTGTTGTCATTGGCGCCGCTGACCGTCAGCACGGAGCCGGCCGCCAGCTCCACGGTTTTTCCGTTGGCCAGGGCCTTGGCGGCGGTAGCCGTCACGTTTTCACCCAGGATCAGGGAGCCGTCCGTCCACGTCATGTTGTCTGCGGTGAACGCGGTAGCAAAGGCGCCGGACGCCAGATTGAGGCTCCCGCCCTGAAGGTTGATCATGCCCATGCCCGGCTGGACGTCAGCCGTAGCCAGCGTGAGCGTGCCACCCGTAATGGTGACAGCCCCGGAACCGAGAGAGTTGGCCACCTGGGCCACCAGCTCGCCCTGCTGGAGGGAGATGGCTCCCGCCCAGCCCGTATTGTCCAGGTTCAGGGTAAGCTTGCCTTCGCCACGCTTGGTCAGCGTGCCCTGCGCAATTTTTCCGGTGCCGTCTGAGGCGAATACATAGTCGCTGCCCGCGGCGTTGTTCACCGTGATGGAGGCCGGATTCACCGCTCCGGACAGGGTGACGGTGCCCGCTCCGGAGCTGTTGAAGACCAGGTTCTGGCCGGCGGCCGTATCCGCCGAGCCGTCAATGCCCCACTGGGCGCCCGTGTTCGTGTCGCTCCAGGTCATGCCTGCCGTTCCCTGCCAGATCCACACGTCCCCGGCGGAGGTCACCACCAGCTTGAGGGTGGTGCCCGTCTGGACCAGTTCGTAAATCAGCGTTTCGTCTCCGGTATAGCCGGCCCAGTTGAAGATGGCGCTGGCGGCATCAAGTCCGCTGGCAGCAGAAATCAGGGTGTATTCCCCGGCTTCCGTAATGCCTTCAAGGCCGTTCAGGGTGAGGGTGAAGGTCCCGGCGCCAAAGGCTCCGCCCACACCCATGGAGGAACTGATGTCCATCGTCAGGGTGGAGTTGTTCGCCAGATTCAGCGCGCCGGCGGTGGTCATGCGGGTGTTGGCGGCCATCGTGATATTCCCCAGCGCGGTGGCTCCGGTGGAAGTCAGGGCCAGCGTTCCTCCGCGGATGTCCGTCAGCCCGGTATAACTGACCGCGCCCCCCAGCGTCAGCGTCTCATCGCTGACCTTGGTCAGGGACAGGACTCCGGTGGTGTCATAGGAGATGGTGGTGGCTCCGTAGGCAATGGCAACGCCCTGGTCCGTGATGGTGCCGTTGTACGTGCCGGAACCTACCGTAAGCGTACGCGCTCCCCCCACGGCCCCCACCTGGGAGTTGGCCGTGCCGTCCAGGGAGGCGATTTCAATATCCCCCAGCACGCGCATGAAGGCGAATCCGGTGGTATCCGTGCCGGACGTGAGGGTGACCCCGCCCTGCGCCATGGAGGTGCGCATGTCAAGCCCCGTACTGTACCCGTTGGAGGCGTTCATGGTGATCATGCCGGTAAATCCGGAGGCGTCACCGCCGATGATGAGCTTGCCGTTGGAGTTGTACCTGCCGTCACCCCCTCCGCGGCTGTATGTCAGGGAGCCTGCGCCTGTAAGCGTTCCGGTGAAGCCCATTTCCTTGGCCCAGTTGTCCCGGCCCACCAGGGTGGCCGCCCCGTTGACGGTAACGGTTCCCGTAAAGTTATGCTGGTAATTGGTGGCGTTTGCCTGGGAGGCGTCTACCCATTTCAGGGAGACCGCGTCAGATGCGGCTGTGCCCAGAATCAAATCGGAACCGATGGTGTGGTGGGCGCTGTTGCCCGCAATGATCAGGGACGTGCCGTTCTGCAGGGTGACGGAAGAGCCGGCGCTGCCCCAATTGATGGCAGTGGAGCCGCCCCCTATCTGGACGTTGCCTTCCTGCACGATCAGATGGCCGGAGTTGGCCCCCGTCAATTTCAACAATCCCGTACCGGTTTTCCGGACGGACCCGGCTCCCGCGATGTTATTGCCGAAGGTAAGGTCTGAAGGCGTTACCAGATTGATGAATGAGTTGGTATCCGCGGCAAGGGAGAACGCCGGGTTGGTCACGGTTCCCAGATTCACCGTGACCGTCGCGCCGTTGGCTGCTCCCAGGGAGGAACCCGCGCCCCAGGTGATGCCCGTGGCAGGCAGGTCCGTATCATACCCGAACGCCAGAACGCCCTGGTTCACGGCTACGGTGGTTCCCGTACCGAGGATGGAAGCGGAGCCCAGCACCAGGGTTCCCGTGCCTTCCTTGGTAACGGCGGTATTGGCAATTCCGCCGGTTCCCGCCAGTTCATAGCGGGTGGTGGTGTTGCGGACCAGCATGGAACCGGGGGAGACCTCGGAATCAAGCTGCACCGCGGAGGTGGCGATCCCGGCCTGGTCCGCGAAGGAAACCGCCAAGCCGTCCGCATACGTGGCGGGCGTGCCGCCGTCCGTCCAGATGTTTTCCGCGCTCCAGACCCCGTTTTCACCGCCCGCCCACAGCAGGAGGGTTTCCGCCGTGTAAACCAGGTCCCGGCCGTTGTTGGAAAGGGTGATGGTTCCCGCCACGCCGTCCGCAAAGACGGCCTTGATGGAAGAGATGTTGGTCAGTCCGGTGGTGGAGAGCACGGACATGCCGTCCGTCAAGGCGCCAAACCCGGTAAGGTCCAGGTTCAATTCCCCTTCCGCGGAAAGGGCGAACGTGCCATTCACGTTGATTCCCGTTCCGGCGCCTCCCGCCAGGGCCAGCGTGCTGGAGCCGTCCACGTTCAAGTTCCCCGTAAAGAAGGAGTTCTGGAACATGGTCACGATGTCGAAGCCGGTAATGACCGTATTGGAGAAGGAGATGGCCTGGTCCGCCGTATTGCCGTAACCGCCCAGAAGCAGGGAGGAGGTGCCGCCTACCGTGCCTTCCGACACATTCAGCGTGCTGCCCGTGCGGAACACGGCTTTTTTAACGGTGAGGGTGGCGTTCCCGTTCACGGCGGACCTTGCTCCGCCGCCGCCCGCATAAAGGGCTCCCGTATAGGCGCCGCCATCCAGCGTCAGGCTGGAATTGCCTCTGACCGTGGAAGTTCCGGCAGTGCCATAGCCGCCGCCGTAAATGGCCCCGGTAAAGACGGAGTCACTGGCGGCAGTGATGCTGACGTTGGAATCGCCGCCAATCGTATAAGTTCCGGAACTTCCTGAATAGGAACCGCCCACAATGCTTTTGACGAAGTTTCCGGAGGCTGTCCCCAGGTCAATCGTCACATTGGTGCTTCCGGTGATGGAAGAGCCGGAAGTGGAGTTGGCTTCATAGGCGCTGCCGCCGATGATGAAACCCCGGGCTACGGAATTGAGAGAGACGGTTTCATCCGTCACGCTCTGCATGCTGTGCACTACGACGTACGTGCTGCCGTCAATGTTGTTGGTGGAGTTGTGGGCCGCCGTGCCGCCGCCTATCAAACTGCCCTTGATGACGGCGTTGCCGTCCACAGACACGTAAACATTCCCCGTAATGCCGGCCGCCTGGCCGTCCTTGTAGTTGCCGCCCACCACCCAGTTGACGGAGGTATCCCCCTGAATCTGGGTATGGACGTCGCCGGTGATGTTCCACTTGCCGGTGCCGCTCCAGTTGTTGGCATAGCTGCCGCCGATGATGAGGCTGTAATTGCCCCCAAGTACATCCGTCCAGATGCCGGTGGTAATTTCCGTAGCCGTGGCATTGGTCGCAGCGTTGTAATAGCCGCCGGCCAGGGTCACCCCCGTCAGGTCACCCGTTCCGGTGACGACGTTCACGGAACCGAATCCCTCCTGCATGGACGCGGCGCGAATGTTGTACAGGGCCAGCGTCTGCTGGTCCGCCAGTGTTCCGGCAGCGGAGGTGGGAGCGCTTCCCAGCCCCCACGCGGAATCCCATGCGGTATCATACGCGCCGGACCCCGTAAACGTGATGACCGTTTTCCCGTCCACGGTGCTGATGGTGTACAGGGATTCGTCAATGTCCGCCAGCGTGAAGCCGTCCCCCAGGTCAACGCCCAGATTGTAGGAGGTGTTCACCAGCGCTTCGGAACCGAACAGGTCCTGAAATTCCTGGAAACCGGAAAAGTCGATCAGGCCGGAAGTCAGCGTCACGTTCTGCAGCACGCTGCCGACATTGTCCATGGAAGTATAATAAAGGCGGCCCCCGTCCACGGTTACGTTGCCCGTAATCGTCCCGGAACCGTTGGCGAGGATGCCCAGCGTTTCCCCTACCGTGAAGGCATCCTGGAAATGCATGGTTCCCGCGGAGGCGGAGATGGTGCCGTTACCCGTCAGGCCCGTCACGGTCATGGTCCCGGTGCTTGCGTCCAGCCTGCCGCCGGCAAGCGCGGCGCTGATGGAGCCCGCCTTGGAGAGTACGGCGCCGGAGTTGACGGTGTAGGTGCCTGTAAGCGCCACGTTCTCGGACAGATGCACCCAGCCTGACTGGGCTACAAAGTTGCCTGCCCCGGTGATGGAGTTGTCAATGACATCCGCCGCTTCTCCCGTGGTGCCATAGTAGGTGAGGTACTGGCTTCCGGAAGAAGTAGTTACGGCAGCGGTGCCGAGGGAACCGGAAGCGTTGATTCCCAGGGAGGTGGAATTGCGGGTGATGGAGATGGTCCCGCCGATCTGGTTTTCCGTGCCGGTCAGGGTGTAATAAGTGTACTCGTTATCGGCCCCGCTGATGGAAAAGCCGGAGGCGGCCGTAAGCACGCCCGTGAATTTGATATTCTTGCCGTATTGGGTGGTCAGGTTCACTCCGGTTCCGAACGTAGTTGCCCCGGAGAAGGTAAAACCATCCCCATTGATGGAAGCGGCGTCATATTCATAGTACCCGGAAACGGCGGGGCCATCCTGCACGGTCAGCGTGGTGCCGTCCCCCATGACCAGCTTCTGGGACCAGTTGACATTGCCGGAAAACAGGGAAAGCGTTCCACTGCTGATTTTAAGAGTGGCATCCGCAGAGGCGGCAGGGGTCAGAGCCACGGTCTTGTCGGAATTGCCCAGGGTGAACGTGCCGCCCCCCGTGTAATCAACCGTCACGGTCCCGCCGAAGCTTCCGCCGTAGGAGGAAGAATCCCCGGTGATGGTCAGCGTGGTTCCCTCCCCGGTAATCAGGGCGGCGGTGTTGTTGTGCTCCAGCTTGCTGATGGAGGTGTTCACGCCCGCTTGCAGGACGGAAGCTCCGGTCGTATACCCGTAGCCGCCCAGCTTGATGGTGGCGTTCTGGGCCGCCAGCGCGTGGTTGAGGTTCAGGATGTTGTTCTGCGTCCCCCCCGTCGTGTTGGAATAGAGGGAAATAATGCCGTTGAAGGTGCCTGCCCCGTTCAGGGTCAGGGTGGAGAGGGCCGTTCCTCCGTTGGCGACGCGGTTTACCGTCAGTACGGCTTCCGGGGCGTCCCCATTCAAATTGGTGATGGTGGCCGTGCCGGCTCCGGCAAAATTCAAGGTGGTAGAAGCCGTGACAGTGCCCACGTCATAGGCGGAAGTGCCCCCCGCCGCTACGTTAACCTGCGTTCCGTTAAAAGCAACGTCCGCCGCATAAGCCTGTGATACAGTTATTAAAAGACCAGAGACTCCTGCAAAAGTGGCAGTTCCAAGTGTTACTCCTGAGAAGGAAGTCATCAGGGCAGCCAGCAGATTCAAGGGAAGGTGCAATTTCATGTAACGTTTGACAATTAAGGGTTTATAAATCATAAAAGAACCTTTCCCACAACACGGCAAGGGGAATATGATTGTGAATATAAATAAGGAATTCGCAATCCGCTGTCAAAGGAAAAGAGTCAGTTGCAACGGTTTTCTAACAGCACAGAAATATTCCCATTGACAAAATTTTCCAAGCTCGCTCTGAATGGATTATTTTGGAAATAGATAATTCATTGCTCGTTAAACGTTATTCAATAATTGAATTTTGAATAATAGGTGAATATGGAGACAGCGGATTGCGAATCCGCATTTGCCCTTTTAATGGCAGGATAAAATAAAAAGATGCCCTGCAACAGGTTATGAAGGAATCTGCTTGGAGATTGAGGAAGAATGACTGGATATGCCTCTGATCCATTTTCCAAAATTTTCCACTCCCGCAGCTTTGTAAAGCGTCTGAGCAGGACTCCGGGGCACGGCTCCGCACGAACGGACCACTGAACCGGCATCCGTCTGAAACGCACGAAAAGTGAATGATGAAGCCGAACGAATTCTTACAAGGTCTTACAAGGGCCGGGAGACCTTGTGCCCGGCAGCGTACCCGTCAAGAGGTGCGGTGGAGTCAATATGCCACGGCTTGAATGGAATACGGCCAGCAAGGAACGGAGGTTTGATTCGTGCCACTTTCAGATTCACTCACCCTGCGGGCTTCAAGATCCGCTTCCGTTCAACCGGATGAACACGTTTTCCGGCCTCCATCAATGAATATCTTAAAAGCTCAACATAAGTAATTTACATATTCACTCCTCCGGGAACCGAGGACCATTTTCTCCGTCTCCTGCCATGTGGGACGGATTTGGAATCCGATGTCAATCCTACTATTATGATAGGGATTATTTTAAGGTAAATTCCCCTTTTAAAATAAAACACTGAACGACACCCCTCTCCCCTTTCAGAGCCCTATGCCAGATCTTTTCTTTTTTGCTGCGGTAAACTTTTTAAGAACTTAAAAATAATTACTTGCAGAGAAATTCATATTTTCCAAGCATCAATCATACCACCCCTATTTCTCCGATTGATACCTGTTTCAGTCTCTCTTTACGACTGAAGAAAAAATGCGGATTCCAAATCCGCTACTGGGTTCGTGTTGTTACAACAAATTCACTACTGATTATTATTATGAGAATGACCATACCTTTGCCGCTGCGCCGCAGCCTGATGGCCTCCGTGCTGATTCCCGTTTCCTTGTCCTTTTCCGCCTCCGCTGCGGATTTCATGGTAGACGCCGCCCAGACTTCCGACCCGGCCCATAACATTTACACCAATCTGAATGATCTGGCCTCCTCCGGCTCCCTGGCTGCCGGAGATACGGTGGTTCTGAATAATGACGACGCTTCCTTGACGACCAGCTTGACCGTTCCCGTCAACTTCCGCTCGGATGATCCGGACATGCCGTGCACGGTGGACTTATCCGGACTGGGGAACAACCCCATGTACAATCTTGCAGAGGGCGAGTATACGCTGGATATGGACTCCGTCATCTGGGCCAATGGCAACAGAAGGGCGATTCAGGCGCAAGGCGGCGATATATCCCTGGAAATCACCGGTCATGTTCAATTCCTCAATAATAGCATTTTATCGGGCACCGGCCTCAATGCTGGAGGGGCGATTTATATGAGTGGAGCCCATTCAATAATGGCCCTGGGAGACCACGCAATCTTCCACAGCAATCATGCCTACAGCTACGGCTTCAACTACGACACCAGCTACGGCGGAGCGATTTATATGAGTGGAATCAATTCAACAATAATGACTTTTGGAGACCATGCTTCCTTTTCAGACAATTACGCCTACGGCTCCTCCGATGGCGCCGGCGGAGCTATTTATATGAAAGGAAACAACATATCCCTAACCATCAGGAACGGAGCCTCATTCACCAATAATTATGCTTTCGTTAATGGCGGAGCTATTTTCCTGGATGGTAACAATACCAACAAGTCCAGCCGGTTCATGGCCTTCACCCATGACGTTCTCTTCAGCGGCAACATGACCGGGGGAACGTTCACTCAACACGATGACGGCTCCTTCTCCGTGGAAAACGGCATTGCCAACTCCATTCATGTATCCGGAACCAACCATCTTCAACTGGCAGCCGCCCAAGGAAGGGAGGTTCGCTTCAATGACCCCATCACCAGTTCAGCCTACAGCACCGTCACCCTCTCCCTCAACCAATACACGGACGACGAAGGCAACTCCCACGCTACGGACGGCTCCGTCATCTTCAGCGGGGAACTCTACCAGGGAGACGACGCCCACCTCGCCGCCAGCCGGTACAACAACTTCAAGGGGCAAACCACCCTCTACGGCGGCACCCTCATTCTGGAACATAATGTCGTCTTCGGCAATGCCGGTCTGCGGGACGATACCTCCATGACTCTGGAACACGGCACTCTGGAAATCACCGGGGGCAGCGTCATCAATGCCGCCTCCTTCTCCATCAAGAATGGGGACGCCGTCCTGCGCCCCGGAACCACCGCCTTCATCAATGCCAAAGACGTGGATCTTTCCCGCGGCTTCGTCTTTGACATGCAAAAGCAGGCGCAGGAAGCCGCCTCCCTGGCAAACGCCACCGGACTTTCCATCTCCGCCACCGGTTCCTTCACCCTGGGCGGCTCCATAGGCATCATGGACACGGGCACTACCGCGGACTACTTCTATGCAGACAATTCCTGGGCGCAGCAGCGCGCCTTCATTGTCCTGACGGATGCCAACCAGACCCACACGGATGATTTCTCCGGAGTCCATTCTCTGGCTACCGGCTCCGGCCAGGTGGACAGCCCCTTTGCCTACACGGGCTCCTGGAGCCACCAGTGGGTAGATGTGGACGGTGACGGCTTCCCGGAGCAACTCCAACTGGTCTGGACTCCCGCCGAGGACACCGCCATCCGGGACATCCTGCCGGAACTGGCAGGTACCCTGGCCATGAATTCCATGTGGTCCAGCGCCTCCAATGCCAAAAACATGTCCCGGGCCGCCCTGGGCAACCTGGATGCCCAGCGCTTCATCGCCGGACCGGAAAATAATTACTGGGTCAAGGGCATGGGGGATTTCCTCAACCACGCCTCCGAGGGAGTACGGGACGGCTTTGACTACCACGGCGGCGGCTATTCCGTGGGAGCGGACAGGAGAATCACTTCCCACGCCATCCTGGGCCTGGGCTTCGAGACCTGTACGGCAGGATGCGCGGGCGCAGCTTTGCGGGAGATATTGACCAGCAGACGCGCATCGGCATGCTCTACGGCGGCTGGCACAAGGTTCTCAACAGGAAGAATACGTTGCTGGTGACGGGAACGGCAGGCTATGGCTGGACGGACAACAAGATGAATTCCTTCCACACGGGCGGCCAGTCCCACGGCAAGTGGACCAATGAAACCCTGTTTGGAACATTCACCGGGAAGTGGAGCCGCCGGGTAAACGAGACCGTTGCAATGGAGGTCATGCTGGGGCTGGAGTATACGGACGTGACGCAGGAGGCGTTTACGGAAACGGGCTGGGACGCGAGGCACTTTGAAAAGGGGCGCCTGAAGAACCTGAGCGTACCGGTGGGAGTGGGCTTGACGCACCGCAGTGAGCTGAAAGGCCGGGAATGGATCAACAGCGCGATGGTGAGCTACGTGCCGGACGTGTACCGCAGGAACCCAAGTGCGCAGGCGGAGCGGCTGCTCAACGGGTACCGCTGGGAAGCGGAAGGAACGTCTCCTGACCGGAACGGGGTGAGGGTGAACGTGAACAGCGCCCTGCAGTTGAACGCGCGCTGGAGGATGTATGCAGGGTACGAGTTTGAGGGAAGGAGCAAGGCCACGGCGCACCGGTTTAACGCCGGCGTCAGTTATGCCTATTGACAGAGCCTGATTGCAGGCGCCGGAAAACCGTCAAAATTACTTTATCTTTGACGGGCGGCCAGCAGCAAAGAGGCTGTGCAGTTGTTCTGCACAGCCTCTTTTTTAACGTTAACGGGGAATGTTATTTATCTTCCGGTCCATTTCCCCAGAAATCCTCCGCCGCATCCTTCCCTTCCGCAATGTGCCTGAGCAGGGCGCTGCCGAGGACGGCGGCGTCCGGACGGGCGTCTTCCGGCAGGGCGTCAAGCTGGTCCGGCGTCTGGAGGCCGAAGCCCAGTGCCAGAGGCACGTCAAATACGGACCGGGCGCGGCGCATGGTTTCCGTGACGCTCTGCGTCAGGTCCACCTTTCCTCCCGTGGTCCCCAGCACGGAAACCACGTAAACGAAGCCGGAGGTGTGGGGCTTGTATTCCTGCATGCGTTCCACGGAGGTGTTGGGAGCCACCAGCGTGACGAGCGTCAGGCCGTGGGGGTCAAAGGCATCCCTGAAGATGCCGGATTCTTCCAGCGGCATGTCCGGAACGATGAAGCCGCTGACTCCGGCTTCCGCCGCATCCAGGGCAAGCCGTTCCAGCCCGTACTGGTAAAAGGGGTTCACATACCCCATCAGCGCCAGTTTGGCGGAAAAGCGGCCCTTGCGGGCTTTCAGGCCGTCCAGAATCCATTTCAGGCTTACGCCGCGGGCCAGGGCGTCCCGTGAAGCCTGTTCAATGAACGGGCCGTCCGCAACGGGGTCCGAGAAGGGAACGCCTATTTCAATGATGTCCGCCCCTGCTCCGTCAATCCGCTCCAGATGGGTCCAGAAGGATTCCTTGTCAGGAAATCCGGCGGTGATGAAGGGGATGACGGCGCGCCTGCCGAGGGAATGGGCGTGCTCCACGGCTTCCTGCAACGGTGATTTCTGCATGTTGTTCATGGAAAGATGCGGCTTACAGGTTCAGATATTTTTAACGATTCCCAAGTCCTTGTCTCCGCGGCCGGAGAGGTTCACCAGCACGTCACCCCCGCGGGCAGCTCGTCCGCATGGTCCAGCACCCACGCGACGGCATGGGAGGATTCCAGAGCGGGGATAATGCCTTCCTCCTGCGTCAGGGTTTGGAAGGCGTTCAGCGCGGAGGCGTCACAGATGACGCCGTAATGCACCCGGCCGATTTCCGCCAGGTGGGAGTGCTCCGGCCCCACGCCGGGGTAGTCCAGCCCGGCGGAAATGGAGTGGGACGGCTGTATCTGCCCGTCTTGATCCTGTAAAAGCATGGTCACGTGGCCGTGCAGCACGCCGGGGCTGCCCAGGTTGATAGGTGCGGAGTTGTAGCATCCGGGCTCCCCGGTGCCTCCGGCCTCCACGCCCACCAGGCGAACGCCTTCATCTTCCACAAAGGGGTGGAGCATGCCGATGGCGTTGGAGCCGCCGCCCACGCACGCCACCACCACGTCCGGAAGCCTTCCGGCGCGTTCCAGCATCTGGGCGCGGGCCTCCGTGCCGATGACGGACTGGAGCTGCCTGACCAGCGTGGGGAACGGATGGGGCCCCGCCGCCGTGCCAAAAAGCAGTACAGGGTGTCCTCCTGATGGGAAATCCAGTAGCGCAGGGCCTCGTTAATGGCGTCCTTCAGGGTTCGGGAACCGCTTTCAATCGGGAAAACCGTCGCCCCCAGCAGTTTCATGCGCATCACGTTCATGGACTGGCGCTCCACGTCCTCCGCGCCCATGAAGATGGTGCAGTCCATCTTGAGCCGGGCCGCCGCCGTAGCCGTAGCCACGCCGTCTTTGCCCCGCCCCGGTTTCCGCAATGAGGTGCGTTTTCCCCATCATCCTGGCAAGAAGGGCCTGCCCGAGGGCGTTGTTGATCTTGTGGGCTCCAGTGTGCAGCAGGTCCTCCCGCTTCAGCCACAGGCGGAAGCCCAGCTTTTCCGAGAGATGGGGGCAGAACGTGAGGGGCGTTTCACGGCCCGCGTAGTTGACCAGCAGGTCCTGGAGCGCGTCCCGGTACTCGCGGGACGGCATGATGGTGGCCATGGCTTCCTCCAGCTCTATGAGCGGGGGGCGCAGCGCTTCCGGTACGAAGCGGCCGCCGAAGCTGCCGAAATATCCTTCTTTATTCATGCGATGTGGTAAGGGGTGTAGGAGATGAGTGATTTAAGGGCCGCCAGCAGCTTTTGCGGGCTTTTCTGGCCGGGGATGGCTTCCACGCCGGAGTTCAGGTCAATGCCGTTCGGGGTGCACTGTTCCAGCGCCTTGTTCAGGGAAGCGGAGGAAAGGCCACCCGCCAGGAACCAGGGCCGGGGGATTTCAGGGAAGCCAGGGCGTTCCAGTCCAGGGAGACGCCGTGGCCGCCGCCCCCTGGCTGCCCGCATCCAGCAGGAACCAGGCGCAGCTGTCCGCCCACAGTTCCATTTCCTTCTGAAGGGCGTCCAGGGATTCATAACGGTCCGGCCACAGTACGCGGATCACCTTTTCCGGACCGATGCGGCGCGCGCAGTCCAGGGACTGGGCGCCGTGAAGCTGGGCGAATTCCAGCCGGGCCGTTTTCATGACGTCCATGATTTCCTCCGCGTTCTGGTTCACGAAGACTCCCACGCGGCGGATCAGCGCGGAGTCCAGGGCCGCGGCGCGTGACGGAGCAATAACGCGGGCTTTTGGGATGAAAGATGAATCCGCAGAAATGGGCTCCCATCCCCATGGCGGTTGACAAATCGCTCTGGCGGGTAATCCCGCACACCTTGATTGCGAATGAATGCTTCTTCATGTTGTTTCTTCTAAAATTGCAGCCAGTTTTTCACCCGGCTTTCCGCCGTCCATCAGGGCAGTCCCCATCAGTACGGCCTGGAAGCCCGCTTCCGCGGCTTCCCTGAGATGAGCCCCGGCGCTCATGGCGCTGGCGGCGATCCACACCTCCCCCTCACGGCGGAGTTTCCCCATGTCCAGGCAGGCAGCCCTGTCCGTTTCAAGCGTATCCAGGTCACGGGCATTCACCTGGATGATGCGAGCGCCGGATTCCCTGGCAATTGCCAGGTCCGACTCGTCAAAAACCTCCACCACGGCGTGCATGCCGTAGGCTTCCGCCTGTTCCCTCAGGATGCGGAGCGTCCGCGCGTCCGGCGTCAGGCGCACGATGAGCAGCAGGGCGGAAGCCGGGGTGGAGGCCGTCTCCATCACCTGGAGCTGGTGGAAGATGAAGTCCTTGCGGAGCGCGGAAGCCCGGCGCGGCTCATGCGCTCCAGATACCCGATGCGGCCGCCAAAAAATTGTTCCTCCGTCAGCACGGAGATGCAGGAGGCACCCGCCGCGGCATACTGTTCCGCCACTTCCTCCGGTTTCAGGCCGGTGGCGATGACGCCGCGCGACGGGGAGGACTGCTTGAACTCCGCAATGACGGCCACGGACTGCCCGGCGGGCGGCTCCGCGATGGCTTTCAGGAAGTCCGGCCTGCGCCCCTTCCACGGGCGCGGCAGCTCCCGGCGGGAGGCCATGTCCGTAAGCAGGGCTATTTCCTCCGCCTTGGCTTCCCTGAACCGCTCAAGCAGCATGAAGCGTTCTCCTTCCTACCCCGGCGCAGACGGCCTCGCGGGCCTTCGCCATGCAGACGGCCAGGTCCATGTGGTCCTCCAGCAGGAACATGGCCACTCCCACATTGAGAATCACCATGTCCATCATGGCGCGCGGGCCTTTCCCCGCCAGAATGTCCTTCAGCACGGCCACGGCTTCCGATTTGGACCGAACGGCCAGGTCCTCCGGTTCGCAGGGCTGGATGCCGTAGTCCGCGGGGTCCAGCGTCATGGGCGTCAGCCTGCCGTTATGGACGATCATCATCTTGGTGGGTCCCAGCGGCGTCACCTCGTCATACCCTCCTGCGCCGTACACCACGGCGGCCCTGCGGATGTGGGACTGGCTAAGCGTCTCCGCCAGCAGTTCCACCAGCTCCGGACGGGCCACGCCCAGCAGGATGTGCGTGGGACGCGCCGGATTAATGAGGGGCCCCAGCAGGTTGAACAGGGTACGTATGCCCAGCTCCCTGCGGATGGGGCCCACATTGCGGAAGGCGGGATGGAAATTGGGCGCGAACAGGAAGGCGAAGTTCCGCTCGTCCAGCAGGCGCTGCACGTCCTCCGGAGCCACGTCCAGCGGGAAGCCCAGGCCTTCCAGGGCGTCCGCGGAACCGCAGGAGGAGGACACGGCGCGGTTGCCGTGCTTCACCACCTTGTACCCCATTCCGGCCAGCGTCAGGGACGTGGCGGTGGAGCAGTTGAAAGAGCTGCGGCCGTCGCCGCCCGTGCCAACCACGTCTATGCAGTCCCCTTCCAGCCCTTCCACACGGTTGGCGCGCCCCAGGGCGATGCCGACGGCATGGGCCATCTCCAGCGGGGTCTCTCCCTTCATGCGCAGGCCCATCAGGAAGCAGCCCGCCTGGGCCGGGGTCATGCGGCCGTCCATGATGTCCGCAAAGCCCGCGGCGGCCATGTCCGCCGTCAGGTCCTGCCCGGCGGCCAGCGTGTCCAGAATGCGGTTGATGCGCTTTTCCTTCTGCCCTGCCGGAACGATGTTGTCCGGGAAGTTGCCCAGGAGCTGGAGGCCATCCGGCGTCAGGATGGATTCCGGATGGAACTGGATGCCCACCCAGGGGCGGTCATTATAGCGCAGGGCCATGACTTCCCCTTCCGGCCCGCGGGAGGTGACGGTAAAACGGGAGTTCGGCTCGTCCTCCTTGGACTGAACCACCAGGGAATGGTAGCGGCCCACGGTCATGGGGTTGGGAAGGCCGGTGAACAGCCCCGAACCGTCATGGATGATGTCCGAGCTCTTCCCGTGCATCACGTACGGAGCGCGGGAAACCTCCGCTCCGGCGAAGTAGCCCAGGAGCTGGTGCCCCAGGCATACGCCCAGCACGGGAACGGCGGCGGGGAGGCGTTTCAGGAACTCCAGGCACAGCCCGGCGTTGCGCGGATGGCTGGGGCCGGGGGAAATGCACACGGCCTCCAGCTCCGGGCTGGCCGCCAGGTCCAGAATGCGCGGATCGTCATTCGCGTACACCACGGGCTTGCGACCCAGGGCGTAAAACGCCTGCACCAGATTCCACGAGAAGGAATCGTAATTATCAATGAACAGAAACATGGTCTTCTCCTTTCAAAATAACGTCAATAATCTGCCCTTGTTCATGCACTCCTGCCATTCGGCGGCCGGGTCTGAATCGTACACGATGCCGGCGCCCGCCTGCCAGTGGATGCGGCCGTCCTTTACCCACATGCCGGATGGTGATGCCGGAATCCATGTGGACGCCGTTCCTGTCCAGCCCCAGCCAGCCGATGCAGCCGGCGTACGGCCCGCGCGGCAGGGGTTCCTCCTCCGCCAGGATTTCCATGGCCCGCACCTTGGGAGCGCCGCTGACCGTTCCGGCGGGGAAGGCCGCGCCGAGGATGTCCAGGGCGTCCAATCCGTCGTTCACCTGGGCGGTCACGCGGGAAGTCATGTGCATCACATGGGAAAAACGTTCAATCTCCATCAGGCGTTCCAGCTTCACGGAGCCGGGCTTGGCGACGCGGCCCAGGTCGTTGCGGCCCAGGTCCACCAGCATCACGTGTTCAGAGCACTCCTTCGGGTCCTTCAGCAGGTCGGCGGCCAGGGCGGAGTCTTCCTCATCGTCCCTGCCGCGCTTGCGCGTCCCGGCAATGGGGGAGAGCTGGAGCTTGCCGTCCGTGCAGCGCACCATCAGTTCCGGGGAGGAGCCGAACAGCGTTACTTCCGGCAGCCGCATGAAAAACATGTACGGGGAGGGATTGATGCTGCGCATGCGGCGGTACAGCGTGAAGGCGTCTCCGTGGAACTCCGCGGAGGCCTGGGAGGAAAGCACCACCTGGATAGCTTCTCCGTCATGGAGCAGTTCCTTGATATGCTCCACGCCCTTCATGTAGCCCGCCTGGTCCGGCGTGCGGGAAACCTCCCCGATGGAAGGCTCTTCCGTCTCATGCAGGGGCGCGTGGGACAGGTCCCGGTGTTCGCCCAGGCTGATCTGGGTGAGGCGGTTGTACAAATGGTCAAACACGATCACCGTGCCCGCCAATACCAGGCAGGATTCCGCGGAAGAGGGACTGATGGTCTGCGCCAGCTTGGGCTGGAACAGGGCGGCGGTTTCATACCCGAAGTAGCCGTACAGAGCCCGCGTGATGGGAGCCTGCCTCATGTCGTCCCCCACCAGTTCCAGACGCTGCATCAGGGCGCGCAGGCCGTCCAGGTAAGGCATGCCTTCCAGCTCTTTCAGGGAGGCCAGGCGGTCGTCGCTGATGGAAAGGGAAAGCCTGGCGTCCACGCAGGAAACGGTCATCAGGTAATCGCAGGCGATGACGCTGTAGCGGCCCCACCTGCCATCCACCTCCGCGCTCTCCAGCAGAAGGCCGGGAGTTTGGTTCTGGGTAAGGCTCAGGAACAGGCTGATGGGCGTCTCCCAAATCGGCGCTCAGCCGCCGGCTGCGCTGTTGGAGGGTGATGATGGATGGTGGTTGCATGGATGGATGATGGTGTAAGTTGAAAATAAAAAAACTGCTTTGACTCTCGGAGGAATCAAAGCAGTTCTTGAAAAACGGTCATAGCTGGATGCTACTACTGCACATCGGGATTCCCCCGTCCGGACATGGGTATACGCCACCAATAGCCGTTGCCATAATAACGGGTCGTGCTAAAAAAGGGCTGTCCAGTGCTGAATTGCATCTGCGCGTTTATTACTCCTCCCGCCCGGCGTTGTCAAAAAAACTTTCCGTCAATGGCGAAAAAAATCCACGGCGTCCTTCCTGCCGCCGGAAAAAAAAAGCCCGTGGATTCCACTGAACCCACGGGCCTTGAACATAATGACTGTCAACCTTTAGAACAGCGTCACGGCGATGTTGACGCCGGCGGTGACGATGGCCACCATGCTCATGAGCTTGATCAGGATGTTCAGGGAGGGGCCGGACGTATCCTTGAAGGGGTCGCCCACGGTGTCGCCGATGACGGCGGCCTTATGGCTTTCCGATCCCTTGCCGCCCACGTGGCCCTGCTCAATGTACTTCTTGGCATTGTCCCATGCGCCGCCGGAGTTCGCCATGAACACGGCCAGCACGAAGCCGGAGGCCAGGCCGCCGGCCAGCAGCCCGAACACGCCGGGAACGCCGAACACAAGGCCCATGCAGATGGGGGTGATGACCGCCAGCACGGACGGCCAGATCATTTCATCTGCGCGCCCGCCGTGGAGATTTCCACACAGCGCACGTAATCCGGTTCCGCTTCCCCGGTCAGGATGCCCTTGATTTCCTTGAACTGGCGGCGCACTTCCTTCACCATCTTCTCCGCGGCGCGGCCCACGGCGTTCATGGTCAGGCCGCAGAACAGGAAGGACATCATGGCGCCCACGAAAAGGCCCATGAGCACCTTCGGGTTCATCAGGGTCACCTGGAAGTAATTCATGAATTCAGGCAGCGTGCAGGAAGCTATCTTGGACACTTCCACGCTCACCGCGTCATTGATCTTGTACATGGTGTTTCCGGTGGCGTCCCCCCCAATGCTGGATGGAAATCTTCAGCTCTTCAATGTAGGAGGCCAGCAGGGCCAGCGCGGTCAGCGCGGCGGAACCGATGGCGAAGCCCTTGCCCGTGGCGGCGGTCGTGTTGCCCAGGGCGTCCAGGGCGTCCGTGCGGCGGCGCACTTCCGGGTCCAGCTTGCTCATCTCCGCATTGCCCCCGGCGTTGTCGGAAATGGGGCCGTAGGCGTCCGTCGCCAGGGTCAGGCCCAGGGTGGAAAGCATGCCGACGGCGGCAATGCCGATGCCGTACAGGCCCTTGCTCATTTCAGCGCCGGTGAAATGCCAGTCCCCGGAGGCCATGCCGTAGGCCAGCACGGTGCCCACGACGATGGTGATCACGGGAATGCAGGTGGAAATCATGCCGATGCCGATGCCGGAGATGATGACGGTGGCGGGCCCCGTCTTCGCGCTGTGGGCGATCTTGCGGCAGGGATAGGAGTCATGGGAGGTGTAATGCTCCGTGCTCTTTCCGATGATGATGCCCACCGCCAGGCCGGTGACGATGGCGCCCCAGATGCCCGCCCAGTTGTCCAGGCCGATGAGCTGGAGCAGGAAGGCGGAGGCGATGGCGATCAGGAAGGAGCTCAGGTTGATGCCGCGGTTCAGGGCGGCCATCAGCTCCGTCTGGGAAGCGCCGCGCTTTACGCGCACCGCATACACGCCCAGCAGGGAGAGAATGGTGCCGAGGGCGGCGATCAGCATGGGTGTGAGAACGGCCTTGATCGCCATTTCCGGCACGGCCATGTAAGCCGCGGCGCCAAGGGCCGCGGATGCCAGAATGGAACCGCAGTAGGACTCGTAAAGGTCCGCGCCCATGCCGGCCACGTCCCCCACATTGTCGCCCACGTTATCCGCGATGGTGGCGGGATTGCGGGGGTCGTCCTCCGGAATGCCGGCTTCCACCTTCCCCACCAGGTCGGCCCCTACGTCCGCGGCCTTCGTGAAAATGCCGCCGCCCACGCGGGCGAACAGGGCCTGGAGGGAGGCCCCCATGCCGAAGGTCAGCATGGTGGTGGTGATGACGACCAGGCGCATGGAAAGCTCCATGTCTTCATAAAACCAGTCCAGCACCCAGTACCAGACGCCAATGTCAAGCATGGCAAGGCCCACGACGGTCAGGCCGAGCACGGCGCCCGAACGGAAGGCGATCTGCAGGCCGGCGTCTAGGGAATGGCGGCAGGCGTTCGCCACGCGGCCGGAAGCGTATGTGGCCGTCTTCATGCCGATGTAGCCGGCCAGGCCGGAGAAAAAAAGCCGCCGGAAATGAACGCGAACGGCACCCAGGGATTCTGGATATGGAGGCAGTACGCCAGAAAAGCGAATACGACGGTAATCAGCACAAAGAAGATCGTGACGATCTTGTATTGCTGCCGCAGATAGGCCATGGCGCCGCTGCGAACGTGCTTGGCGATCATTTTCATGACCTCGTTCCCCTCATCCTGGGCTTTCATGCGGTAAAAAAAGACGGCCGCAAAAATGAGGGCCAGCACGGAAGCCGATGGGATGAGCCAAAATAAATCCTGGATGGTTATCATTGTCAGTACACTTTAAATTAAAGTGGTAGGAGCATAACACCTGGTCCACTTTACTCAAGAAAAAACCTCCGTTCGGAACGGAAAAATTCACCTTCCTGCGGAAAGACCAGCACCGCAGGAAAATCCGGCGGATTCACGGAAGAAGCAAGTACCGCACCGATTAATCCAAATTGACTCCGGTGGTTCCGGAAGCGGCTGGGCCGCCCCTCTTTCCCCCGGCCTACTTCTTGTTACGGTTTTCTGCTGCCGGAAGCCCTGGAAAACGGCAAAAAACCGTGGTATTCCGCGCGATGTGCTCTCCTTGGCCAGCTATCTCCGGCAATTCTTGAAGCTGCCCTGATTCCGGGAAAACTGGATAAAAAGAAAAAGCAAACGCTCCCATTGGAAATAACAGCGCCCACCTGTCCGCCATTCCGTCAATGATGGAAAGCTCCTCCGCGGTGAACCGCGTATTTTCCAGGGCTTTCAGGCAATCCATGACTTGCTGGGGGCGGCTGGCGCCTATCAGGGCCGTGGTCACCACGGGGTCTCTCAACACCCAGGCCAGCGCCATCTGGGCGAGGCTCTGGCCGCGGCTCCGGGCCAGGGCAGCCAGGCTGCGAATTTTCTCCCCATGCTCCCGGACCCGTTCTTCCGTTAAAAAGACGGAGGAACCTGCCGCACGGGAATCCGCGGGAATTCCCTCCAGATAACGGTCCGTCAGCATCCCCTGGGCCAGGGGGGAAAAGGCGACGCACCCGGTGCCCGTTTCACGGATGGCCTGAAAAACGGACTCTTCCGGCTCCCGGTTGAACATGTTGTAACGGAGCTGGTGGACCAGGCACGGCACGCCAGCTTCCCTGAGCATGGCGCATATCTGCCTGGTTTGCTCTGCCGGGAATTTGGAAATACCGGCATACAAGGCCTTTCCGGACCGGACCGCCGTGACGAGGGCCCCCGCCGTCTCTTCCAGCGGAGTCTCCGGGTCATGCCGGTGCGCATAAAAAATATCCACGTAATCCAGCTTCATGCGGGAAAGGGACTGGTCCAGGCTGGCAAGCATATGCTTGCGGGAACCCCAGTCCCCGTACGGTCCGGCCCACATCAGGTGCCCCGCCTTGGTAGCGATGACAAGCTCGTCACGGAAACGGGACAAATCCTGCATGAAAATGCGGCCGAAGCATTCTTCCGCCGCGCCGGGAGGCGGCCCGTAATTGTTCGCCAGGTCAAAATACGTGATGCCGGCGTCAAACGCGCCATGGATAAGCTGCCGCGCATTCTCGAAATCGTCGGCAGCGCCGAAATTGTGCCAAAGCCCCAGGGAAACGGGAGGAAGCAGCAGCCCGCTGCGCCCGCAACGGCGATAGTCCAGATGACTGTAACGGCCGGGATCGGGGAGGTAACTCATCGGAAGGAAAAACGGGAAGGTTTACCGGGCATGGGACGTACGCTCATGCCGCACGCCGGAGCGCCATGCCTCCGTGCGGTATTTGGATGCCAGCAGCTCCGCCACCCTAGCGTTCATGCCGGGAAACAGCTCCGCTTCCACGCACAGGGAATGTCCGTCCGCCAGACAGGCGGCCAGCATTTCATCCCATCCGGCGGGAAGAAGGCAATTCTGGATGCTCCCCTGATGGAGAACGCCGCCGCGGATTCTTCTCTGGCCGCCACCGGCCAGCTTTTCCCCGCCGGGAAATACTAAATCACTCGTCACGGGGCTGGCAAAACAGGCGCGGCCACCGTCCGGGGCGTCTCCGTCCAGCATCACGCATTCCACGCCGCAATCTCTCAAAACACGGGCCAAAGCCCCGTGAATCCATCGGTACAGGGTGGCGCTGGAAGGCCGTTCCTTCTCTCCCCGGCGGTGCATGGCCAGGGTAAAGGGGATATCCTGCCGGTGGTCCACAATTCCCCCGCCCGTCCAGCGGCGGACAAAATGGAGTTCCTCTCCCGGAAAAATGGCGCGTGCCGTGGCTTCCTCGTCAAAATAACCGTAGGTCACGGTCGGCTCCGCCCAGCGGTATGCACGCAGCACGGGCTTCTCTCCCCATTCCAGCAGGGCTTCATCCACGGCCATGGCTTCCTCCCCGCTTCTGGCGACCGGGTCGCGCCACAGCACCAGCTCCGGCAGAGGGGACAAATTGCCGACGACATTTGCGAAACCAGACATTTTGCAACTACAGTGTAAATAACGGCAGGACGCTCCGGGCGGAAAACGGCAGCGGAAAAACCCGCACCCATCAGCCCCCATACTACAGGCCTAACGGTTCATGGGCAATGCTACGCGCTGGGTGAAGGACCGGGTATAGCGCTCAAAGAATTCCTCCGGAGAGGGGGCGGGACGCTTCTTCTGCCGGATCTGGTCCACCAGGGCCATGCCTTCATCCGTCACCACCGTCATGGAAATCGTCACGGCAGTGACGCGTCCGGACTTCAAATCGTCAATATTCACGCTGCTGCCGATGATGTCCAGACGGTTGCCGTACACATCCATCTGGGTGCAGGAACCGAGCCGGTTGGCCCCCGTAGTCATGACGGGCACCAGCACGGACGCCCGCTGCGTGGCATCTTTGTCCGACTTGTTGCTGCCGGAATTGCCGATCTTCTTCTGGTAATCCACTTCAAAAATCAGCGTCATTTCCACCACGTTCTCCACCAGGAAATTGGCGGGAATGGTCTCATCCTGCTGGTAGCGGGTATAAGCGGACCAAAGGTCCTGCTGGCCCAGGAGATTCTGCACGGTATCCTCCGCGCTGATCAAATTGCGGTACAGGGAATAAACCGGAAAGCCGTCAGACTCCGCCGTAGCGTCCTGGTCCAGAATCTGGTCACGGTAAAGCAGCTTGTACCCCACGCAATTCACGTCACCGATGATGCGGTCGTTCCGCATGTCCATGCTGGACTTGGCAGGATTGCGGTCCGTAGCCGTGGTAAAGAAAATCAACTGGGAGGCATTCGTGATCTTGGCGCCTTCCGGCCCCATGGTCATCAGGTTCACGCGGGCTTCATTCAGGGCGGAAGAACCGCCCTTCTTCCTGGACGCCGTGGTCTTGGTCGCGCGGGAAACCAGATCGCTGTCCCGCTGCACCAGCATCCATTCAAAGGGATTACCGGCACGGAACTGCATGCTCTCAAAATCCTTGGTCATGGTATCCATGGCCGTGCGGGCAAGCGTGGTGGTCCGCACATCCTGCAGCACCCATCTCCAGATATCCACCCCGCGGGAGGTCAGGGCCACAATCACCAGCACCAGCACGGTGGTGATGGTCATGGCTGCCAGGAGCTCAATCAGGGTGAACGCGCCGGATTTGATTTTGGCAAATGTCTTCATGATTTTTCAGAGGTCTTCAGATAATGCCCGTTAGCGGCGGAAAGCGAGATTGCGCGTAAAGATGGGAGTCTTCAAATTCTCCCACGTCAGGTGCTGCAAACGTTCAGGGTCCGTATTCAACAGCTGGAAAAACTCCGCCTGGTACAGGACTTCCGCCCCCCACGGCAAATTCAGGCCGCCGCCCTTCTCCGGCGTATAAACGTACAGGGAGGGCTCCGTAATCACCTTGCCGCGGTTGTAGGGATTGTAAATCGTCCCGTACTTGGGAGCCAGCTTGTACCCGTAAGCGTTGGAATCCATGCGCTCCACTACCAGCTGGGTCATGCGCACGGCGAAGACGGGGCCGACAAGCGCCTTGAAATCATCCCAGCGGTCCTTGTTGTTCGCCAGGCAAACTCCCGTCACCACCGCCGTATTCTGCCCGGGGATGCTCCCGCCTTCCTCCAGCCAGGGCTGGGGGGTGCCGTCCTTGCGGGCGCCCTTGGTCAGATCCGCCCTGTAATTGTAAACAAGAATGGTCGTAGCGGGCTTGGACGTAAACTGCATCCAGTAAAACGCCTTGTCAAAAGCGGAAATATATCTGGTGGTGGAAGACTTTCTGGCATTGGGAGCGGCACGCTCGGAATTGCGAAGCTCTCCAAGTTCCGCCGTCAGGGCGTGGACGATGCGGTCCGCTTCGCGGATGGTCAGAGCGGACTGAACCGTCCTTCTGGCTGGAATGAACATGGCCATGAACACCACGATCAGCACGGCAACCACGCCGATAGCAAGCACCACTTCCGTCAGGGTGAACCCCTTGGCACGAGACTGTTTCATACACTTGGTCAACATAAAATGGGAAATCCGGTAAAATATGAATTAGTTGGGAATCACCTGCTCCGTCGTCCTCAGCCGGCTGATATTGCCTTTGGGATAAATCACGATGCCGCCTGCCAGGCCCGGCTTGCCGTCCACCATCGGAGTCGGTTTCTCCTCCTTGCCGTTTCCGGCGGAACCGGAAACCACCACCAGGCGGGTGGGGGCGTTCGGCTGGGACATGCGGCCTTCCTCGTCAAACTCAATGAAATAAATATCCGTCATCCTGTTGCCCGGAAGATTGACGGTATCCTGCCCGTCACGGCTGGCAAAGCTGCGGGCTGCGGACTTGCCCTTGGTCTTCTTGGAGCCTTCCAGCAGGGTGCTGTAGGTGGGGCTGATGTAAAACCCGGCGGGAAGAGTCTGCAAACGGTTGACCAGATGCCACTTTCCGGTGCGCGTATTTTTGGACATCACGCCCAGGGTGCGCATGTTGCGGGCTTCGTCCTCAGGAGTGCTCACGATAATCAGGCGGCTCCACGTTCCCTTGCCCATGGCGTCCAGGCGGGCTTCCTGCACCATGCCGTCCACCATCTCCACGGCGGACTGGAGGCCCTGCCCCCTGCCCCCGCCTCTTAACATGCTGGCGGCCAAGGCCATCATGGCAACCATAATGGTGATGACGACAATCAGTTCCACCAGGGTAAACCCCTTGCTCCCTGACGAGGAACAGTGCGAAGCCGTTCCGGAATGCTTGGAAAAATATCTCATACAGATGATGCAGGATTGAACAACGATTTTTGGCATGCTACCCGTTTCACACGGACACGGCAATCATTTTTTGAGAAACGGGAATGCCTGATATGTTCCGGTCCGAATAAAAATCCGGCAACGGTTCACCACCCGGTAATCCTGGCTCCTGTCATCCGTCCGGAAGAGAAAAACTTCCGGCAGATTCAAGCCTCACATTCCAAAAAGGATAGGGAAAAAACGGCCTTGAAGGAATCTCTTGAAATCCTCTTCCCGATCCGGCTCTTTCCTGCAAAGAAAAACACCTGGATATCTACCTCAATTCCACCCATACCCCACGGTGGTCGCTGGCCTGGCGGGAGGGGGGAGAGTCAAGGATTCCCATGGGGGGCTTGCGGCCAAGGCGCTTTTTCAGGGTATTGTTGATGAAGAGATGGTCAAAGGAGTGGTAGGTGTCTCCGTCTTCGTAGTAGATGGTCCAGGTTTCCCCACGGGAATCCCTGGGTTTCAGGCGGTTCAGGCGGTATTCCGTTTTAGCCGGCCCCTGGATGACCTGCACGGCGCTGTCCGCCGGACCGTCATTGAAGTCTCCGTACAAAAGCAGCGGCATGCCGTCCTGGGAGGCGATGGCTTCATTCAGGTAGTCCCGCAGGGCATACGCTTCCCTTCGCCGCGTGTCTTCCGCGGAGCCGTCACGGCTGAGGCGGACTTCAAATGAATGCCCATCAGGCGGAAGAGGCGGCCATCCGGCGTTTTCACCGTGGCGTCCAGAATGCCCCGCAGCATCGTTTTTTTCCTCTTCGTTTCTCCGGATACAGGCATGTCCGTCACGGAACGGTTGTCCACAATGGGATATTTGGAGAGAAGGGCCAATCCCCGGTCTTCTCCGTTCCGCATGACCAGGACCTTATGCGGTAACTGAACTCCTTTTCTTTTCAACCGCATTTGCAGGTCGCGCACGGCGGCTTCCCCACCCATTTCTGACAATCCTACTATTTCTGCACCGGATTGACGGATGAGTTCGGCCACGGCCTCCCGTGCTTCGACGGGCTTGTATTTTACCTGGAAGTTGCTCCTGCGCGGATCTTCCGGTACAAAGTAGTTGCCAGCATTCATTGTGAATAACCTGACAGGTTCTCCCTTTTCCGGTATAGAGATTTTCTCCGGAACCCTTCCCTTCCCGGGCGCCTCCCGGGAGGCAGGGACCGCCTGCGGCGTATCCGTCAGCGGCTTCCATTCCGTCAAGCCGTACCCCAGCACCGCGCACAGCACAACCAGGGCCGCGATGACGGAGGTTCCCCTGCGTTTTGACGTTTTCCTCATCATGTCCGTTCCCTTGAAAGATTTTCTCCATGAAGGACGTAGTGAATGAACAGGCCGAGCCGCACAAAATTTTTCCGGCTTATTACTCGGCTTTCACTTCACTTTCATCCGTAGTTCATGATAAACCATGAATGTGCCTTCATTGCAACCCCAGAACGAGTCCCAGCCTGACGAGCAGACACTTTCCCAATATGCCGAACATACCAGGAAAAGCCTGATTGCGCGCCTGGAGAATTGGGAGGACCAGCGCACGTGGGATGAGTTTTACCGGACGTACTGGCGTCTTATTTATTCCGTGGCCCTCAAGGCCGGATTGAGGAGGACGAAGCCTCAGGGTTCCTTCAAGCTCTGGCTCTGAATATGACCCGCTGGCGCATTAACGACCAGTTCCGCAAGCGGAAGAAGGATACGGACATGCTGATGAGCCAGGACGCCACGGAGAGCCAGGAACATCCCATCGACAAGATTCCGGACGAAGGGAAGAATAATTTTGACCAGGTGTGGGAGAGGGAGTGGCAGAATAACCTGCTCCAGGCGGCCCTGGAACGCGTCAAAGCGAAGGTGTCTCCCAAGCAGTTTCAAATTTTTGATTATTACGTGCTGCGGGAGTGGGATGCGGCGAAGGTCCGCAGACAGCTCGGCGTCACGATTGCCCAGGTTTATCTGGCGAAGCACCGCGTAGGAAGCGCCTTTGAAGAAAGAGTCGCAATTCCTTCATTCCCAGGAAGAGGAGAAGGAGAGATAGGCGGATGCCGCCCCGGTGCAACCGGGCCCGTTTCCCGCTTTTCTCCTGCCGTTCCGCTTTTCAGGAATGATTCCTTTATTTTGCCTCTTGCCAAGGCAGATGTTTTGTCGTTAGATAACGGCAACTGCAATGCCGCCCTCACGCAACAGACATTCCGCCCAGAGAGTTTTTACCTGGGACAAGATCAAGATGGCCCTGGCGGCGGCGGAAGAAGGGTTTTATATCTGGAATATCAAAACGGGCGTCATCCATTACACGGACCGCTGCCTGACCATGATGGGGGCCAGCCGCAAGGAGAAGGCCCCAATATTTTCACCCAGCCGGAGCTTACCATCCACGAGGAGGACCAGGCCTTTTTTTCCCAGGAGGTGCGCCGTTACCTGGACGGCCATTCCCACATGCCCATGCGCATTGAAATACGCATGAAGAAGCTGGATTCAAGAGCTGGAGCTGGGTCCGCATCAACGGTCTCGCTCGCAGGGACAAGCGGCGCCCGCCCGTCATGCTGGTAGGGGTATGGGTCAACATTACCCGGCGAAAGACGGCGGAACTGCGCGCCGCGGAAGACAGGGACCTGTTCCACACCCTGATTGAGCACATTCCGACAGCATTTATTTCAAGAACCGGGAATCGCGCTTCGTGCTGGCGAATACCGCCACGGCCAATAAGCTGGGCGTGCCCACGCCGGCTGACCTGACCGGAAGGACGGACGATTACTTTTTTCGATCAAACGATGTCCGATGTTTCCCGCAAGGAGGAGCTGGACATCATGGCTACCGGACGCCCCATCCGCGCCCGCCTCCATCATGAGACATGGCTTCACAAGGATGATTCCTGGAGCCAGATCAGCAAGTTTCCTTGGTACGGCCGCAACGGGGACCTGAAGGGGCATCGTGGGCATTTCCAGCGACGTCACCAAGCTGGTGAAGACGGAGATCAAGGCCACGGAAACAGCCCGTATTCTGGAAGAGCGCAACAAGTCCCTGGAGAAGGAGATAGATTTGGCCCATACGGAAATCCAGTTCGCCCTGCTTCCCTATGAGATTCCCTCCCGCTCCCATACGGAACACGGCCTGACGCGCCATGTGGATTGAACACGAGGCAAAGCCGGGGCATTAACAAACCCGGTTCCTCCCTTTTCCGGATATTTACCTCCTTCCTCCTTTTTTTGCTGGGGAAAACTCCACATTCCGTCCGCCTGAAAAACAGGAATCATTCAAGCAGGAAGGCCCTTTCCCGGAAGGACGGTCTGCCAAGTTTTCCTTTTTTTCCCTGAAGAGTCCTGCCGGCAGGGAGGCACATTCTCCCTGCAAGGCCGCAGATGATTCCCGCCAGGAGAAAAACGGCAGAAGTGGCTTTCAATTTTCCCGCAGGACCGGAATACGCCTGCTCTCTTTTCAGTAAAACAGGTTCAAGAACTGCCTTTCCAGCCTCTCCCAAGCCGCATTCCGGAATTCCCGCCGCCAGGAACTTCCCGAATCGCATCTTCCTGACCAATCCTTAAAAGCCAGCGGAATACGGGACGGCAATTTTCCCATGCCGCCAAATGACAAGAATCCGTCAGGTTGCCTCAGGACAATCATCCGGAGAGAATTTGAAGTTGCGCCAGAACGGAACGCTTAACATCCAGATGGAGAACAAGGCTTCCAGCCCTCCCGCCATGATGATCGTCGCCTGGACTCCCCAAACATCCACCACGGCTCCCCAGCCCATGGCCGCCAAAGGCTGCACCCCAATCGTAACGATGCTGAACAGCCCCAGAATGGCAGATTTGCGTTCCGGCGGCGCCAGAAGCTGCACGGCGGATGAAGAGGTGACAAAGAGGGAAGAAGTAGCCAGACCGGCAAAGAAGAAGCAGAGGGCCTGTATTTCCACCACGGGAATGATGCCGGCCACGCATAATGCGCTCCCCATCCACAGCGTGCCCGAGGAGAGCTTGGCCCCCACCCTGTCGCTTTTGCGCGCAAACGGCAGGACAAAGAGGATGCTCACCATGGCACCGGCTCCGACCGCTCCCAGAATGAGGCCGGTATTCCTGGGGTTCCCGTGCATCAATGCCGGAACAATCTGGTAAAGGGATTGCCCGCAGATGTTCTGAATGAGCGCGCTGATCATGATGAAGAGCAGGCTGCGCGTAGAAAGCACCGCCTTGAGCCCGGAGGCCTTTCTTCCGGCCCCGCGCTGCTTTTTAGGGGCGGAGGTATCCGCAACGCGTCCTTTCAGAGCCACCAGGCGACCTACCAACGGCAGGCTTGCCACGACATTGCCGCCAAAGGCGGTTCCGGCCCCCATTCCGCAATGATGTAGCCGGCCAGCGCCGGACCTACGGCGCGGCACGTGTTGAATACCAGGGAGTACATGCCCACGGCCTCCTGCAACTGCCTGCGCGGGATCAGATCGCCCACAAAAAGCCTGCTTTGCCTGGGAAAGCCCACCGTCTGGTTGACGCCCATGACCAGCCCGGCGGCATACAAGTGCCATAGCTGGAGCATATCCAGCATCGTCAGCAGAAACAGGGCTACGGCCACCAGCCATTGGACGCATTGCACGGCTATGAGCAGTTTTCTCCTGTCAAAACGGTCTCCCAGCCCGGCCAGCAAAGATGCCGCCCAGAAAGAAAGGGAGCGCGTTCAGGGCGGCCAGAAAGCCCACCGCCGTGGCGGAGCCGCCGGAAATGTCGTACACAAGAATGCCCATGGCCGTCACCTGCAGCCACATCCCGATCAGGGCGGCGGCCTGCCCGGACCAGAAGATTTGCAGGTTCCTCACCTGAAGGGGCTTGAAAAAGCCCAGCCAGTCATTCAGCCATTTCATCAGCTCCGCCATCCTAGCCCCCGCCGCCGGAACCGTCCAGACGCGAGTGCGGCAACGGAAGCCCTCATAATCCCGGAACCCTTTTATTCCTCCGCGGTATAGCAGGCCGGGTAGTCCTTGGAAGGCAGCCAGACGGGAAGGTCTTTCATCCTGTCCGCGGCGCGTTCGGAAACCGGCATGCGCCAGATTTTAAAGAAAGGCCCCATGTTTTTTCCCGTGACCTTGGAGAAGGCGTTCATGACCCATTCCCATTTCTTTTCATCACTCAGCTTGCCGTTGTCGTACGGCTTGTCATGGAATTGAAGGGCCACCTGCCGGAAAGCGTCAAATCCCAGATAGTACATCAGCTCCACCCAGAAGAAGAGCTGCACCTTGTTGGGCGCTTCATTGTAGGTCTGGTCACCGGAGAAGTATTTTTTCATCTCAGCGCTCATGCCGTACGGCCCCATGCCGCCGCCCCAGCAGGATTCAAAGTTTTTCCCGGTGCCCATTACCTCGCAGACCATGGAGAAGATGTTGACGGATACTTCCGTCTGGCCCTCCATCGTAAACGGAGGCGACTGGTGGTTATGCCCCAGTTCATGCCACAGCCCCCAGCTTCCGGAATGGATGATGGAGCCGCTGGCAATGGAGTCCGTCCAGTCCTTCGTAGCCATGGCGGGATAACCGGAATGCCCGGCCCCGGCGGAAATCTGCCTGTCCACGACAAAACGCATCGGGTGATGCAGGCGGTCCGGCTTGGTGTCCCATCCCATGATCCAGTCCTGGAGGGCCATGTTTTTTTGCAGGAATTCAGTCGTTTTCTGAACATCCGGGCACCGCTTCAACTGCTCCACGGGCATCGTGACAATGAGGCGGGGCATGCAGATTTCCCCCCACGGCGCCTTGGCATTTTCCAGTTGTTCGGCCCATTGTTCCGGAGTGGTCTTCCCCATGACGAAAAGAGGGGCCGGTACAGCTCCGGAAATCTGAACCTTGAATACTTTTCCCCGTTTGGAACGCTGGCCCACATTCACGTAAACCAGGCCGCCCATCGGGTTCACCATTTTCACGCGGCCCCGGTCCGCCGGAACCTGCATGGTTATTTCCGGAACCCTTTTCCATTCATCCAGCTTGTGCAGGCTGTCCGTATGGCACCCTATGCGCACGCTGACCGTGCTGTCCTTGGGCGCGCCGGACAGGGAAAAGGAGATTTCCCCTCCGGGGGGAGCATACAGTCCCGTACTGTGCCAGCCGCCGATGTTGGAATCTATTTCCACCGTCCTTCTGACCGTCTGGGCCCCGTCCTCCGGAACGCCGGGAAAATCCTTCGCCGCCGGACACGCCTTCAGGGTGGAAAGCTTGGTGTCCTTCCATTCCCGGCATTTTTCCAGAAGCTCCTGCATGCGGCGGGTATCATTACCTCTTTTCCACGGAGCGGCTCCCGCAGGGAATTCCTCCATTCCCGCCATTTTTTCCGCCTTGTCCCAGGACCATGTTTCCAGCGGCTTGTCCTTATCCGTTTGAATTTCATCCCTGGAGGGGATTGAGTAAACGGAAAGCTCCGGCATCCGGTTCTTCACAGGCTGGGGAAAACGCCCTTCCGGTTCAGGCTCATCTTCTTCCACAGGGATGTTTTCCTCCTGCCTGCGGGCCTGTTCCTCACGTTCGCGCCGTTCCAGCTCCTCCCTCCTCTTCTTTTCCTTCTCTTCGCGTTGAGCCTGCTCCCGGAGCTTTTGAGCCGCTTCCGCAGAACCTGCCGTTCCTTCTTTTCCCTGGCTTCCTCACGCGCCTTCTGCTCTGCCTGCCTCTCCTTTTTTCCTTCTTCTCCCTGATTTCCCGCTCACGCTGCATTCTCTGTTTTTCAGCGGCTTCCCTGGCCTTCTTCTCCTTCATTTTACGCTCGGCAGTCAATTCCTGGGCAGCTTTCCTTTTTGCCAGGTTATCCTGGTACAGATAATATCCGGCTCCCGCGCCGCAAACCAGCAGAAGCACTAAAAACCAGCCTACGGCGGAACCTCTGGAGACGCTTCGGGTAAAAGAAGGAATATTCATGTGATCGGAATTCGGAATAAATCGTCATTATTTCTGCATCGCAGACATTTCTTGTCAATACGATTCTTCCTTTTCCGCGGGAGCTTTCATGGAAAGAACATTCCGGAAACCGATTTTCCCCGCATCCGGCGTCCCCCGTTTTTCAAGCGTCCGCTTCCGGAACCTCCGCCTTCATCCCGAAATGGGGGAACGCGCCATGCATCAGGCCGTCCAGCACGCCGCGGGTGCGCGGTTCCGGGCTGATGTATCCATGACCGCAGGCTACCATGGCTTTCACTTCCTCCGCCGCATTGGAGGGACAGCACCGGAACGCTTCCGGCAAATGGCGCATGGCGTCCAGGTCGTTGTGCCCGTCTCCGAAGATGGCCGCATGGACGGGAGGCACACCGAACCGTGAGGCTACAAAAGCCAGGGAAGTCCCCTTGTTGTAGTCACGGTGGCTGAAACGCAGGTAGGGCCCAGCCCTCTGCGTGACGATTTCATCATACGGTCCAACCGTGTCCTGAATGACGCAGGAGACGTCATCCAGCCCGCAGGCATCGTTCACCACCAGGGAAAAAGCGTCATTGGCCTGCCTGCGGAGTTCCAGCCCGGAGAACCGGTGTTCCAGATGGTCCATCAATGATTCCAGCATTCCGCCGTAACGGGTGAACAGGTCGTCATGGGCCACGGAGCAGGCATCGTTCCACGGAACGCCGGGCATCAGCCGCCCTTCCGCATCCGCCAGATGAACGTTCCGTTCCATCGTGACCGTAAAATCCGGGGCAAACGCTTCCGGATTACCCTGGAACATGTCCATCAGCCCTTCCCGCAGGTAAACGGGATCCCTCCCCGTATTGATGCCCCAGAGCACGCCGTACCGCGCCCGGAGTCCACGCATGGTTCTGAAAAAAACGCGTCTTTCCTCCGCAGGGCCGCCCAGCGTGAACAGGGTATCGTCAAAGTCAAAGGAGAAGAGGTACCGTGGCAGTCCCGGGCCTGGGCAACGCACGGACCGGCAGAAAACGCATCAGTTCCATTTCAGGCCAGTCCTCCCTTCACCGCGGCGCGCCTCTCCGCATGCACGACGGGTTCCGCCAGCGGAATATCCTCCTCCACCGGCTCCGCCGAGGGAATGTGTTCTTCCACGGGTTCCGCCTCAGGGATGACTTCCTGCCGCGGCGCAGGCTTCTCCCGGCGTCCCGGCGCAGCGGGAGCGGGACGGGCTGCCGGGACGGCAGACGGCGGACGCGCCGCAGGGGCCGTTTTCCTTTCTCCTGCGGAAGCGGGGATTCTGGCCTCGGCGCCCACGCCGGCCCGCACCTGGCGGGCAATGGGGGTATTCATATCCACCGCATACGTGACGGGCAGGCTTCCGGCGGGAATTTCCTCTCCCGGCTTGCGCATGTGGATTTCCACCCTGCGGTTGGCAGCCTGGGCATTCCGGTCCCCCTTCGTGGAGACCACCGGGCGGGATGCCCCGCAGGCGCGTATGTAGAGCCTGCATTCCCCGTTCGGGCGCGTCAGGGCAATGCCGTTGTCCTTCAGCCACTGGCGCACGGCATTGGCCCGCATCAGGGAGAGCACGGCATTATATTCTCCGGAACCGAAGCTGTCCGTATGCCCCTCTACAATGAAAATCGTGTCCGGGTTTTTCATCATCAGCCCGGCGAGCTGAAGCATGCTGAGGCGCGCGGAATTTTTCATCACCGCCTTGTTGTATTCAAACAGAAGGTCCGCGCCCAGCCTGCTGTAACCGCTGTCCTTGCCCAGGGAGGACTGGGCCATCAACTGGGAAAGTGATTTACTGCCGTCCGGCAGATGGGAATCATCCTGGCCGCCAGCCCCCTTGAGCTTGTTGTTGTACCATTCGTCCGGGTTGACCATGTCCGGCTCCGCCGTCTTGATAGTCGCCGGGCTGGCGGAAGTTTTCAGCATCTCGGGCGGAGAAGGTTCAGGCAGTCCCTTCGCGACGGCATTCATGTCCACCTGCGGCATTCTGGGGGCGAGGGATTCCGGCGGGGACGGAGTAACCGGATCGGCGGAAAAGCTGGTTTCCCCCGGAGCGATCACCACCTGTTCCGGCAGCATGTCCTCCAGGTCCGGCAATTCCGGCGGCACTTCCTCAAGCTGCTCGATATCCGGTTTTTCAACCACTTCCGCCACATCCGGTGCGGGACGGTCGTCCGCTTTCAGCACGATTTTCTCAGGCAGCGGCTTCCGGTCCTCCTGAACCGCGGGTGCCTTGTGCACATGAATGCCCAGGTCAAACCAGCTCAGAACGATGAAGCCCAGGTAGTGCACCAGCACGGCGGCAAGAAGGGCCCCCACCGCCACGGCGGCAAGATGGCGCGGCGCAGGCAGGATGAAACGGCTGCGCCTGCGGCGGTTCTCGCGGAGTTCACGGGTGTTTTCCTGATTGGCACTCACGGGATCATCAGCAAAGGAGAGGCACGGTTCATGAACCGGAAGGAGCGGTGCCCGTAGCAGGTGCACTGTAGGTTTCATGGGACAACACCCTGGGCATGGGCATGCGCGTATTCTCATGAATCCATTCCGCAATGCCAGCCTGCAACTCGTCATCCCCGGCATAGACGTTGACCTTGTAGGTTTTCTCGAATTTCTCCCCCTTTTTTCCTTCAATGGAATGGAGGAAGGTCCGCTCCCGGGTGCCGTAGGGCTCGCCTTCCCGGATGGATTCATAAAGTTGTTTTTTCTCGTTTCTCAGGGAGTCGTAAATGCTCAGGCAATCCTCCAGCGTGGAGAAGAAGTACTGGTTCGTGCAAACCACCATGACGGGATAATCCAGTTTCAGGGCATCGTCTACGGGAGCTACGTCAAACGTACTGAAATCCGCACGCCAGTCAACGCCGGCATCCAGCAGCCAGTACGCGGCATAACACAGGGGCTTGCCCCAGTCCTGCTCCATTTCCCGGACGGCCACGGTTTTCAGGGAAGGGAAGCAGTCCATGCTGACCATGCAGCGGATGCGGGGATCTTCAGACGCGGCTTTCAGCAGCACCGCTGCCCCAAACCCCTGCCCTACGGCGGCCACGGGCGGCAATCCCCCCTGTTTCCGGGATACGGCGTCCAGCAGAGCCGTTACGTCCGCATATTCCTTCAATCCGTACGTGCAGAATTTCCGGGCGTCGTTTTTCCCGCGCGGATTCCATACCAGGCACGTGTAACCGGCTCCGGTCAGTCCTTCCGCCAGCGGCAGGGAGCCTTTCACCCCCTGGTCCCAGGAGGTGGCTATCACCACCAGCTCCGGCTTCGCCTCCAGATGCGGCATTCTTCCGCGCAGTTTCAAGGTATCCCCCGCACGCGGCTCTGGCGCGGGGACAAGGCCTCCGGACGCCCCGGACGCACCAGATAGCCTTCAATGGCGGTACCGTCGGCGGAGACGGCTTCCACCGGCTCCATCACCAGGGAATCCGCAACGGGAGAAGCGGCGGGTTCATCCGCCCCCACGGGAACGAGCAACGGAGTGGACACATACCACGCAAACCACACCAGGACGCCCACTGCTGCCAGAAGGAGCAGAAGAAACAGTTGAACAAGACGTTTGAACATGGAAAAGCTGTACCCGGAAAGCGGTTGTCGGGAAGATTTTATCCCATCCTGTCTACGTTGACAACACTCAACTTCTATCAGGAGAATATCTTCCGCACGCCATTCCGGCCCGCATGGAGCCGTGCCGCACCGCCCTCCGCTGGACAGACGCGGGCGCACGGACATGCGGTTCCGGCAAGCCTCCGTCCCTGCCCGGCGGCCAAATAACGCTTTATTTCCCGCCCCCGATCTGGCATCCTTGTCCCACCTTACTTTTTCATGGCAATCCAGGCCCGACATTTCCGCCAATGGTTCGCATTCCTCCTCCTGCTTGCGCTGGGAGGAACGGCGGCCTGGTTCCTGATGCCCCGGGAATGGTCCCAGATGCAATGGGAAATTCCCGGCACGCCGTCCGAATATCCCCTTGCCCAGCTTCTGCGGCCCTGGCTCATTCTCCTGGGCTGTTTCTTTCCGGCGCTGGGGATGCTTTGCTGTACAACCGCTCGGGCATCCTGGACAGGTATGTGGCGCGCACCTGGTTCACGGCTTTCATCATGTGCACGGCCATCCTGACGCTGATCTACATCATCGGCGATTTTGCGGACAATGTGGGGGACCTGATGAACCTGGATTCCCCCCTGGCGGGCACCTTCCGCTTCTACCTGAGCCAGCTGCCCATGATCCTGAACCTGATCCTTCCCTACACCCTTCTGCTGGGAACGCTCTGGGCGCTTACCAAGCTTTCCTCATCCTCGGAAATCACCGGCATGCTGCAATCCGGGAGATCCCTGCTCCGGATCAACGCCCCGGTCATCATCGGCGCCGTCTTTGCGGCCATCTATTTCGGCATCTTCGGGTTTCACTGGGCTCCCAATTCCACTCTGTACAGGAAATTGATGTTTTCCTCCCTGAGCCAGAATAAAAATGACGACGCCTCCCGGAGCACCATCTACAAGAACGACGCGGAATCCCGCATCTGGTACCTCGGCGACCCTCCCGGAATAGACTCCCCCGGCGAGCCGTTCAGGCATGTGCGCGTGGAACAGTTCAGCGCGCCCGGAAAGATGGAGTACGAGCTGTTTGCGGATGAAGCCATGTGGGACCCGGCTTCCAGAACATGGACATTCCGGCAAGCCATCAAAAGGAATTATTCCCAGGAGGAACCCCGCCAGCTGAACGACGTGCCCGTGTTCGCCGGGCAGGAATACCAAACGTTGAAAGAGCATTATCCCGAGACCCCCTGGCAGTTGATTTCCCCCAACGTCCGCGTGGATACCCAGGGCACTCCGGCACTCCAGGAAATCATCAGGTCCGGCACGACAAACGCCAAGTACCTCAGAAGCCTGCAAACGGAATGGCACGTCAGGATAGCCCGTATGTTTTCCTGCATTATCCTGACATTCATCGCCATTCCTTCCGCCATCACGTTCCAGCGGCGCTCCGCCATGTCCGGCATCGGCATTGCGCTGTTCCTGGCGGCGGCCATGCTGTTCCTGTATGAGTTTTTCCCCACGCTGGCCTCCGCAGGCTACCTCCCCACCTGGCTGGGGGCGTGGATGCCCAACATCATTTACACCATCATCGCCATCCGCCTGTTCCAGACCAAGCTGGCCCACAGAAGCTTCATGGAGATGTTGAGAGGCTTGAAAAAGACACCCGTCCATGACCAACCCTGACCACCTTGACGACTCCCTGGCAGCCGTCCGGAAAGCCCGCGAACTGCTCCACCGGGCACGCGCCGTGATTTTTGACTTTGACGGGCTGCTGGTGGATACGGAATACGCCATTTATTCCTCCTGGGAACGCGTGTTCGCATCCTGCGGCCACGCCCTCCCCCTGGATTTGTTCAACCAGTGCCTGGGGAGCGGCTACACCCACTGGAACCCCGGGGAGCATCTGGAACAACTGACGGGCCGCACCTTCGACTGGGAAGCCGTCAACGGCCGCCGCCAGGAGGAAATCGTCCGCGACCTGGAGCACGCCGGCCTTCTGCCAGGAGCCTGCGAACTCATCCGGAGCCTGGCGGAAGCCGGAACGCCCATGGGCGTGGCCTCCAGCTCTTCCCACCGCTGGGTGGACGGCTGGCTGAACAGGCTGGACATCATGCCCTATTTCCAAACCGTCGTCTGCCGTGACGACGGCCTTCCCGTCAAACCGGACCCGGCCCTGTTCCTGAAGGCTGCGGAAAACCTGGGCATGCAGCCGGCTGAATGCCTGGTGCTGGAAGATTCCCAGAACGGCACCACCGCCGCGCACCGCGCAGGAATGCCCGTCATCTCCATCCCGAACCGGGTGACGGAGCAGGCGGATTTTTCCCTGGCAACCAGTAAAATCCGTTCCCTGGCGGAACTTCTTTAGGAATTCGGGAATTCCGCCTTCCATTCCGTTACGCTTGTTTCTTGACGGAATTCCTTTCATGCCTTATGTAAGGAGAATGGCTTCCCAACGTACCCCATTATATCACTACCGCGTCAAAGACAAGATTGTGGGCCCTATCTGCCTGACAGACCTCCACGCCCTGCTTGTCTCCAAGAAGATTCTTCCGGACACCATGATCCGGGAGGAACATTCCCAGTGCTGGATGCCGCTCGCAACGGAGCTGCGCCGCCAGGAGCGCCTGGCGCGCCTCAGGGCATCCGCCTTCATGCTTTCCTGCCGCCCTCCTAAAAGCTGTCTCCTGTTTTACATCATTGCCCTTCTCCTTCTGGCCTGCGGCGTGGCGCATTCCATCATGCTCCACACCATCCTTTACATGGAAGTGCTGTTCGTGCCTGCCATAGCGTTTTTCATGGGAAAGATGCTGATGTACATGCACCTTCTTACCGGAGGCATGAGGAAAATGCCCGCCCAGGAACCGGAACGCTGACCAGACGCAAACATTTTCCTCCTCCCCGCTCTCTCCCCTGCAGCCTATGAGCCCGATACCCGCCAGAGCAACGCTCTACCATTACCGCACCGATGAGAAAACCGCCGGTCCCGTCAGCAAGGAAGTGATCGACACGCTGGCGGCAGCCGGCAAGCTTCCGTTTTCCACCACCATGGTCAGGAAAGAAGATTCCCGGAACTGGGTCCCCCTTTCCGCCATTCTGCAGAGGCGGATTAAATTCAAGGCGCTCCAGCCTTCAAAGAAGGAGCAGCCTTCCATCCGCATCCTGTTTTATGCAGCGGCAGCCCTCTTTTTCTGCTTTGGCATCGTGATATTTTTCCTGACGAACCATGCCGAACTGGAAGTAATCATCCTGATTCCCTGCATCCTCGTTTTCATGGGCAAGCTTTTATGCTACGCCCATGCACTTGTGGAAAAGTGCGGCATCACCAACGCTCCCGGCAGGGAATAAGAGCCCGCCACCGTGTTGTACCGGAACCGGGCCGCCGCTTCCCGCATCTGCCAGCGGATAACCGGATAACTTGAAATAAAGAACCGCCGGGACCGTTGAAGATCCGGCGGTTTGAAAATTACTGTTACGGAGAATTATTTATTTAATTCCGCAACGGCGGCTTCCAGGCTGGGCACGTCTTCGATGGAGATGACGGTGGCATCCTTGCAGATGCGGCCCATCATGCCGGCCAGCGTCTTGCCCGGTCCCAGTTCAATGAAAAGGCGGTGGCCCTGGTCCACCAGCTTCTGCATGGAGGCCGTCCAGCGCACGGAGCCGCACACCTGGTGCTCCAGCACATTGCGGATGTCGTCCGGCCCTTCCACCACGCGGGCTTCATAGTTGCAATAGACGGGCATGGAAGGCGTGCCGAAGGAGACATTCTTGAGTTCCTCCGCCAGCTTCACCATGGCGCTGTGCATCAGGCGGGAATGGTAGGCTCCCGCCACATTGAGCTTCTTGGCGATCTTGCAGCCGGCAGCCTTGGCTCCGGCAATGGCCTTGTCCACGCCTTCTTCCGTGCCGGAAACGACCGTCTGGCCGGGGCAGTTGAAGTTGGCAACGTCCACGTCGCATTCCTGCGCCAGCTTGATGACGTTTTCATCCGTCCCGCCGATCATCGCGGCCATGGTGCCCTTGGTAGCGTTGCAGGCTTCCTCCATGAACGCGCCGCGCTTCTGGACCAGGCGGAGGCCTTCTTCAAAGGTATAGGTTCCGGCAGCCGCATGAGCCGTGAATTCACCCAGGGAAAGGCCGGCGGCAGCCACGGGATTCAGGGAAGGCGCCAGCTCCTTCAAGACGGCCAGGCAGGCCAGGCCATGCACGTAGAGAGCGGGCTGGCAGTTGCAGGTGCGGGTCAGTTCTTCGCCGGGGCCTTCAAACATGATGGAGGAGAGGGATTCCCCAAGCGCCTTGTCCGCCTGCTCAATCAGGGCCCTGGCTGCGGGATACTGGTCATACAAATCTTTGCCCATGCCTACTTTTTGGGCACCTTGTCCGGAAAACAATAATACTGCGTCCATAGTTGAGGCTGAATTATACCGTTCCGGCAGGAAAGAAGCAAGAGCGATCTTGCCACTGCACTTCCCCCGTAATCTCTTTAACGCCAATATGAATAGAAAATCCGCCCCGGTCTCTGCGAGAGGCCGGGGCGGATAGTTAAGCCTGATGTGTCAGGGAACGGCCTTAGGCGGTTGCTTCCGTGGTTGCGGGAGCTTCTTCCTTTTCAGCCGTTTCGCGGGGCAGATCGATGATTTCGATCATGGCCACGAGGGCGGAGTCCGTCAGACGCTGGCCCAGCTTGACGATGCGGGTATAGCCGCCCTTGCGTTCCGCGCAGAGGGGAGCGATTTCATCAAACAGGCGCTTGACGGCGACCGTGTTGTGAATGGTGGCGGTAGCCAGGCGGCGGGAATGCACGTCGCCGCGCTTGGCGAGCGTGATCAGCTTTTCCACATAGGGACGGAGAGCCTTGGCCTTGGCCAGGGTGGTGGTGATGCGTCCGTTGAGGATGAGGCTGCATGCCTGGTTGGCGAGCAAAGCCCTGCGGTGAGAAGCGTTGCGCTGAAGCTTGGAGGTTTTTACACCGTGTCTCATGATGATATTTTTCTATGTGTGTTGGTTTTGTGAGATTTAGTCGTCGTCGTCTTCGATGTTGGCGGCAATCAGGTCTGCCAGGCCCACGGGGCTTTCCTCTTCCAGACCCAGGCGCGGCTTGGCCTGCGGCACGGGACCGGTAAGCAGGGAGGGATCCACCTGAACACCCAGGGAAAGGCCCAGTTCCAGCAGCTTGTCCTTGATTTCGTTGAGGGACTTCTTGCCGAAGTTGCGGTACTTGAGCATTTCGCTTTCGCTCTTCATGGCGAGCTGGCCAACGGTGGTGATGTTGGCGTTGTTGAGGCAGTTGGCGGCGCGCACGGAAAGCTCGATTTCGTTGACGCTCATGTTGAGCAGCTTGCGCAGGCGGGCCGTTTCCTCGTCCTGGACGGCGGAAGGAGCTTCTTCAAAGTTGACCTGCTTGTCGTCATAGTTGACGAAGACGTCCAGGTGGTGGCGCAGAATGGCGGAGGCCTGGAGCATGGCGTCTGCGGGGGAGATGCGCCCGTCCGTCCATACTTCAAGGATCAGCTTGTCGTAGTCGGTCATCTGGCCTACACGGGTATTCTGCACGGAGTACTTCACGCGGGTGACCGGGGAGAAAATGGAGTCGATCGGGATCACGCCAATGGGCATGTCCGGCACCTTGTTTTCGTCGCCGGTGGCAAAGCCGCGGCCCACGCGCACCTGGAATTCGCATTCGAACATGGTGTCCTGGTCCAGGGTGCAGATGATTTGATCGGGATTGACCACCTGGTAGGTGGTGTCGTCAGTGATGTCGGCGGCGGTCACGACGCCCTGCTTGTGCACGCGCAGGGAGAGCAGGCGCGGTTCCTTGCCGTTGTGCTTGAACTTGACCTTTTTCAGGTTCAGCACGATTTCCGTCACGTCTTCCACCACGCCGGGCAGGGAGGAGAATTCATGCTGTGCGCCGGCGATGCGGACGGAGGTGATGGCGGCGCCTTCAAGAGAACCCAGAAGAACGCGGCGCAGGGAGTTGCCAAGCGTATGGCCGTAACCGTTTTCAAACGGTTCCGCCACGAAGGTCAGATGATTCGCATCATTCGGGTCTTCAATTTTTTCCAGACGGCTGGGGACTTCAAAGCGGGCCAGCGTGGTAACGGCGGTTTCTTCTGCAGTAGTGGTTTCGTTTTCCGACATAATCGTATGTAATGTACCGGGTTTCCCCTCAGCACGGGCATGGCGGGCAATCCGCCTGAAGGACCTACGGCATGTTTTGGAAACGCCCGTGCGGGGAGCAATTTAACGATCTGTTTTCAACAATCAACTCTTTTCATGTCCGCCGGCAAATTTTCTGTGACTTAACGTGCGTCATCTGGCATAGTGGGGCAAACCTATATACCAACTCATGAAGCATCCTGATTTTTTGGACAACAGGGATTTTACGGGGAAGACAAGAAGCGCCCCTCCACCATGTCCATGGACACCAGCTACCAGGCTCTGGAAGGAGTCGTCAAAAACTTTCCGAAATAGCCTCCACCAGGCACGATCCCCGTTACCTCCAGGAGTATATCAAGACGGGCATTAACATGGCGCAGTCCGACGCCTCCGACCACGATTTTACCGTCCTGATCCGTTCCGGGCGGGAGATGTACCGGGCCAACTGCGTTTTCGCGCCGTACCGCCACATCCGCAAGATTTCCGTGTTCGGCTCCGCGCGCATCAGGAATGATGAGCCGGCGTATGAAACGGCGCGGGGAGTTCGCCAGGGAAGCCAGCGAACACGGTTACATGGTCATTACGGGTGGCGGACCGGGCATCATGCAGGCGGCCAATGAAGGAGCCGGCGAGCAACGCTCCTTCGGCCTGAACATCACCCTGCCGTATGAGCAGACTTCCAACCACGTGGTAGCCCACAGCGACAAGCTGATCAATTTCTATTATTTCTTTGTCAGAAAGCTGAATTTCGTAGCGGAAAGCGATGCCATGGTGGCGTTCCCCGGCGGCTTCGGCACCATGGACGAGGTGTTTGAAACCCTCACCCTGATCCAGACGGGGAAGGCCACCATTTACCCGATCGTCCTTCTGGATTCCCCGGCAAGACTTTCTGGCTGAACTGGCTGGCCTTCATCCGCGTGGAACTGGTGGATTCCGGCCTGATTTCCGCGGATGACCTGCACCTCATCCACGTCACCAAGAATCCGGCGGAGGCCATGGAGCACATCGACCGCTTCTACCGCATTTTCCACTCCTACCGTTTTGTCAGGGACGCCATCGTCATCCGCCTGAACACGCACCTGCCCGCCCAGTGGGTGGAGCACCTGGAACGGGATTTTTTCAGACCTGATCCTGCCCGGGGAAGAATGGTCCAGAGCGGACCGCTCCCGGATGAGGCGGACGAACCCCACCTGGACCGGCTGCCACGCCTCATTTTCCCCATCAAACGCGGCAATTACGGCAGGCTGAGGCTGCTGATTGACCGCATCAACCAGACGCCCAGCCGGACTTATTCCCCACCTCCCATGTCTGACGCCCTTCCCGCGTGGCTGATTCCGCTGATTTTCGGCCTGATGGGGGCCTGCATAGGTTCCTTCCTGAACGTGGTTATTTACCGGACGCCGCTGGGCATCTCCGTTAATGATCCGGCGCGCTCCTTCTGCCCGGAATGCGAGGAAGCCATTCCGTGGTACCTGAATATTCCGGTGCTAAGCTGGCTGGCGCTCCGGGGAAAATCCGCCTGCTTTGCGGAACGCGCATCAGCTTCCGCTATTGCTTCCCGGGACGAGCTCCAGCTCATTATCAACGGACAGCCTCACGACTGGTCCATGCTTTTCCACCGGGCCACGGACAAGGCCGTCATTTCCGGGGCTCCGTCACCATTGACGGGGAAACGCTCCCTCCCTGCTCCGTCACCCTGCGCCAGGACAGGATAGAGCTGGAGAACGGAGACGTTTTCCACGATGGAAGACCTGGAAAGCGTGGAAGGAACCATGACGGATATTCGCGCGCGCTGGGAAGCCATGGGCTCCGGTGATGCCTGGATTCTGATGATGGCCGGATGCGTGGGCGGATGGCAGGGCGCGGTGTTCTGCCTTTTCCTCGGCTCCCTGCTGGGGATTGTGCAGGCAGTCGTTTCACGCATGGGGTTCGGCAGAAATCTTCCCTTCGGCCCCGCGCTGCTCAGCGCCGCCCTGATCTGGCTGCTGGGTGGCGACCAGTGGTGGCTGGCCTATCTCCGCTTCATTTCCGGAGAATAATTTTTCCCTCCATGACACGGCTGGACCGCAACCCTTCCGGGCTGCGGTCTTTTTTTTACAGATTTATTTCATATTCAACAGCTTTACCATTCTGTACCCCGGCAGAAAAAAAAGGGGAGCCCCGCAAAGGCTCCGGACGCTCCTTTCCGAGCACGCACGTTTTATTTTGCAACCAGGACGAATTCCGGGGGTTCATCCTAGCAAAGGGAGGCGTTTCCACCTGTTTGAGATATCACAGCGCGACGCCCCTTTCCGAAACGCATCAAACCTCACCACTCAAAGTTATGACCAAGCAAATGATTATCGCCGCGGCCTTTGCCGCATGCTCCGCGTTCGCTCAGGACGCGCCGCCGCCCCCCGCCCCGGACGCACCTTCCGACGCTCCGGAAATGCAGCCCCCTCCTGAAAGAAGGGGAGGCCCCCGCCACCGCGCCGGAGGCAGGGACCGCCAGGGCCCAGGTCCGGAACGGGCCAATCTCCAAATGAGGAGAATTGATCCCGGCATCATGATCATCGGGGAAGAACTGGTCATGGCCAAGTATGACACCGACAAGGACGGCAAGCTTTCCGACGAGGAAATAGCCGTTCTCCAGGCGGACGTCAAGAAAGCCCAGGAAGCCAGGAAGGCAGCCATCCTGAAGAAGTTCGACAAGGACGGCGACGGCAAGCTTTCCAAGGAGGAAAGAAAGGCCATGCAGGAAGAATGGCTCAAGGACCATCCGGAAGCCGCCAAGCGCATGGAGGAAATGAAGGCCCGCCAGGAAGCCCGTAAGGCCGAAATGCTGAAGAAGTATGACAAGGACGGCGACGGCAAGCTTTCCGACGAGGAAAAGAAAGCCATGCGGGAGGACTGGGCCAAGGACCATCCGGAAGCCGCCAAGCGCATGGAGGAAATGAAAGCCCGCCAGGAAGCCCACGCTGCCAACATGATCAAGAAGTTTGACAAGGACGGCGACGGCAAGCTTTCCCCGGAAGAATTGCAGGCTATCCCTCCCCATCACGGCCAGCCCGGCCCGCATCATGCCGCGCCCGGCGGTCCCAAGGGACCGGGTGCGCCCAAGATGGATGGCCCGCGCCGTCCCGGAGGCCCCAGGGCTGAAGGACCCCGCGCGCCCAGGGGACCGGAAGGACGCAGAGGCGGTGAAGGACGCCGCGGAGACGGTGACCGCGGTCCCCGCGGCAACCGTCCGGACGGCCCCCGCCCCAGCTTGATCCCAACCGCGCCCCCATCATGGCGGCCGGCTGGGTCCTGATTGAGGATAAGTATGACGCCGACAAGGACGGCAAGCTGAATGAAGCTGAAATGGCACAGCTCAACGCTGACGCCTCCAAGGCTCTGGAAGCGCGCCGTTCCGCACGCAGGGAAGCCAGGAAGGCAGCCCGCGGCAATAACGACATGCCCCCTCCCCCTGCCCGGTCCAGGAAGAAGGGGATGATGAGTAAGTTCACCCGCAGAAACGCATAGCAGAAACAGAGAGACGGCCCCGTCTGCCTTACGGCAGGCGGGGTTTTTTTATCAGGGAAAAGGGGAAAGGAATTAGGGGTTATAGGAATCATAGGGAACTTTAGGGATTATAGGGAATTCCCATCATCACCCCTCACCCCTCTCACCCCTCTCACCCCTCTCACCCCTCTCACCCCTCTCACCCCTCTCACCCCTCTTACCCCTCTCACCCCTCTCCCTCCCCTCTCACCCCTCTCACCCCTCTCACCCCTCTCCCCCCTCTTACCCTCTTACCCCTCTTACCCCTCTTGCCCCTCTTACCCTCTTACCCCTTGCCCCTCTTACCCCTCTTACCCCTCTTACCCCTCTTACCCCTCTTACCCCTCTTACCCCTTTACCCCTCTTACCCCTCTTACCCCTCTTACCCCTCTTACCCCTCTTACCCCTCTTACCCCTCTTACCCCTCTTACTTTACCCCTCTTACCCCTCTTACCCCTCTTACCCCTCTTACCTAGCAAACTCTCGGACTTACTTAACCCTTCCTTCCACCAAGAAACAGACCGGGGAGGCATGCGGCCTCCCCGGTCAGAGTTAGTCAACCGAATCAAATTTCTCAGGCCGCGCCTCAGGCTCCGGCCTTCATGGCCTGCTTGACTTCCTCATGCGCCCCGTGCTTCCGGGAGAAGAGGAGAGCCGCCGGAGAGGCGATGAAGATGGAGGAGTACGTGCCGATCAGAATACCTGCGGAAATCGTCCAAGCGAAGTCTTCCATGGAAGGACCGCCGAAGAAGTACAGGCACACCAGAACGGCCAGCGTGGAAAGAGAGGTCAGAATGGTACGGGAAAGCGTCTGGTTGATGGCTTCATTCATGATCTGGGACGCGCTTTCATTCGGGTCCGAGAAGCGGAGGAATTCGCGAATGCGGTCAAACACGATGATTTTGTCATTGATGGAATAACCGGCCACCGTCAGCAGGGCGCCAATGTGGATGACGTTCAGCTCCGTGCCGCTGATGATCACCAGCCCCAGCACCAGCAGGACGTCATGCGTCAGGGCGATGACCGCACCGATGGCGAAGGTCCATTCAAACCGCACCGTCAGGTAAACCATGATGCCCAGAATGCCGAAGACGAGAGCCCAGGCGGAAGTGATAAGCGTATCGTATCCCATGGACTGCCCGATGGTTTCCTCGCTGAACGGAGCGTGGTCCAGGATGGGGAACGCCTTGTCCAGGGCCGTGGTGATGGCAGTCTTGTCCTGGGCGTTGTCGGAGAAGTTGATCAGGATGTTCACCTTGCTGCTGTCCGTGGATTCCGCCACTTCCTGCACGGTGGCTTTCTGGGTCAGGGCCAGCTTGTTCACGACACCTTCCACTTCCCGGAAGGAGATGTCTCCCTTGTTGACCAGGTAGGAGATGGAGGAACCGCCCGTAAAGTCCATGCCCAGGCAGTCCTTGCCCTTCATGGCCCCCACCACGATGCAGATAAGCAGCAGAATGGCGGACAGGGAGCAGGACCAGACCTTCTGGCCCATGAAGTTGATGTTGCTCTTCTTCTTGAAGAGGTTCAGGAATTTGAGGTCCTTCATCATGCCGATGGTATCCGCGGGTGACGAGAATCGCCCCGATCATGGAGGTGATGACGCCCACCGTCAGCGTAACGGCAAAGCCCTTGATGGTGCCGGTGGCCATCCAGTACAGGATGACGGCGGTAATGAGGGAGGTGATGTTGGAGTCAAAGATGGCGGAGAAAGCCTTGTCAAAGGAGTTGCGGATAGCCACGCGGAAGGGGCGCCCCATTTCCTTTTCTTCCTCAGGCGTTCGTAAATCAGCACGTTCGCGTCCACCGCCACGCCCAGGGTCAGCACGATACCGGCAATACCCGGCGCCGTCAGCTCAAACCCGAAGATGGACATGGCCCCCAGAAGAAGCAGGGCATTGATCGTCAGGCCCATGATAGCCACCAGACCGGCAAAGCGGTAGTAAATGATCATCATGATGAAGCAGAGAATCAGCCCCGTGATGCCCGCATATTCCCCTGAAGGAGGGCCGTATGGCCCAGGGAGGCGGAGATTTCGCTGGCGGATTCAAAGTTGAGCTTGTTGGTCAGGGGGTTGGAAAGCACCTTCGTCAGGGCCTCCGCCTCGCCGGGCGCATCCAGTCCGCTGATTTCAAAGCTTTTTGAAAGAATGGCCTGAACCGTGGGCGCGCTCTGACCACGTCATCCAGCACAATGGCCATGCGGTCGTGGCCCAGCCGCATGCGGGAAGTCAGGTTGTACATCTTGTCCGCCCCTCGTTGCTCAGGGTGACGTTGACATGGCCGGGACGGGCCAGGTCCACCCCGGCGCGCACGATGTCCTTGCCCGTCAGGGATTCACGTTTTTCCAGGAAGATTTTTTCCGTGACGTCCTCGTTTTTGCCGTTCTTGAAGGTGTATTCATACATCCTGTAGCCGGGAACGCGGATGCGGCCTTCCGCCACCAATTCATTGTTGCGCGGATGGACGGGGAGAATCTGCGCTTTGGCCACCTTGGTCAGGATGGCCTTGGTTTCCTCGCGCTTGGCAGGGTCCGCGGCGGGAATCTGCACTTCAATGAGGTTCAGGTTGTCCTTCTTCTTCGGGCGGATGATGACGTCATTGGCTCCGGTGCTGTTGAGTCGTTCCGTCAGGATCACGCACGCCTGCTCCATGGCCTGGTCCGTCAGCGGAATGGGCTTGCCGTCATCCCCGATGTTCGGTTCCACGCTCAGCGTGAAGGAGACGCCCCCGGCAATGTCAATGCCGTATTTCAAGCCCTGCTGGAAGAGGGAGAACAGGGAAAAGGACGCAATGCCGATGATGAAGATCGTGCCGGCGTTGCGCTTGACCTTGTCCTGGTCGGAACCCAGGTACCAGAAAAACACACCCAGCAATACCAGACCGCCAATGAAAATGAAGAGAGGGTTGTTGAAGAGATCGTAAATAAACGCGAGAGGAGCGGACATTCCGCCAGCCGCGGGGAGAGTATCGGCAGATGCCAGGAGATTCATAGACATTTCAATCCGGATTGGGTGTGAGTAATACGGCAAGGGATTGTGGAGAAATTCGCCAGCAGGTCAAGCCTTCTGTGCGTGTACCCGTTAAGAGGAAGCCTCCCCCTGCGGAACGCCGGAAAACGAGCTCCGCCGCGGGCATGAAAAACCCGGTTTCCCTGCGGAAACCGGGTTGAAAGAAGAATGGAAAAGGGGAAACGCCGGAGATTACATGCCTGCCACCGTTTCAACGGGAACGGGCGCGGGCGCCACGGGAGTGACGAGCACGGGCGCGGAAAGGGGGAGGAATCCGGAACGGCGGGGAAGCGGGCATGGAAGGAGCATGGCCGGCGGCGGCGCGTCCGCGCCGGATGAGCTCGGAAACGGTCACCAGCTCATAACCGCGGTTTTTCAGCCCTTTCACAATGGCGTCTACAGCCGCCACCGTGGAGGCGTGGATGTCATGCACCAGGATGATGGAGCCGGGCTTGGCGCCGTTTACGGCGCGGGCGGCCACCACGGAGGAGCCGGGCTTGCGCCAGTCATTCGTGTCCACGTCCCACATGATGGTGGTGAAGCCGAAGCGCTGGCGGGCCCAGGAAGCTACGCCGGCGTTCGTGTAGCCGCCGGGGGGGCGCATGACCACGGGAACAATGCCGCAGGCGTTGCGGATGGCTTCATTGGTGCTCTGGAGCTGGGATTCCGCCTTTTCGCGGGATACCTTGCTCAGGTAGGCGTGGTTCCACGTATGGTTGCCCACTTCATGGCCTTCACTGACCATGCGGCGCACTACCTGGGGATGGGCTTTCACGTTGCAGCCCTGCATGAAGAAGGTTCCCTTGACATTGTTGTCCCGCAGGATGTCCAGCACCCTGGGGGTCAGCGTCCCGTGGGGACCGTCGTCAAAGGTGAGGGCCACCACTTTGTCCGGCACGGCCACGCGGCTGACCGTCACTCCCGGAATGCGGGGGGAAAGCGGGGTGTTGTTGTAGGACGGGCTCACGGACGGCACCTGCACGGAGTTGGGGGGCAGCTTCACGGCGGGGCGGTCCGGCTTCTTCCCCGGAGCGGTCACGGGGGAAAGGGGAGGTCTTCACCGCCGGACTCCACCGGCGCTCCTGATGCTGGGAACAGGCGGACAGCCCGAGCGCCAGGGCACATGCAAGGAATAAACGTTTCTTCATAACAGGTTTTTGGAGGATGTACGCCCATCCCGCCTTCTTGTCACGTCCTAAATCATCCATCCGTGCGGCATGAAAAAGAAGGAGGTTTCCCCCCCCGGGAAGGGCGCCCGCGGGAACGAGGCGGGGGATTATTCCGGACTGTCCATGTCGATATAGCTGACGGATACCGTTCTGCGGGGATTGGAGGGGTCCCGAACCTCCACCTTCATCCGTTTGAAAAACCAGGAGCCGTCCTTCAGCTTCATCACGGAATCAATCATGAACCTTTTAGCCAGTTCCCCGCGGCCGTCAATGCCGTCCACCTGCCACATGGCTCCGTTTTCCTTGTCAATCCAGACGCGCACCCAGGCATACTGCCCGACCTTGGGATTCGGGTTCGGAATCTGGACAATCCAGCAGTCCCGGCCCTTCACCGTGCTCGCCGCGTCGTCCCGGACGATTTTGGCCTGGGGCCAGTACAGGTAGCGCATGGAGAGGTCCTCATACGTCACGTCCGTCCCCGCGATGGGCACCGCGTACTGGGCGACCGGCAGAACGCCTGCTTTCCCGTCCTTCCAGGAAAGGATTTCCTGGCCGCGGTCCTTGAATTTCAGGTCAAACCTGTTCCAGACGTTATTCAACTGGTACTGGAAGGCAATGAGGTTGCCGCGCAAGCTCATGGAAAAGGGAACTTTCACGCTGCGTTTGCGTATTTGCCCCTTGATGTCCTTGTTCTCCTGGAGGGTCGCCCCCTGGCGAACCCTTTTCAGCAGTTGCCCGGCATCCGGGACGGCCTGGGAAAATGAAGGAGCCAGGGAAAGGACCATGGCGGCCATCCCCGCGAAAAAAGTGGAAAGCAAAGAATATCTGCGCAGCATGAATTGCTCATATCACTCCGGAAACGCGGAAAAAAAACCTTTTCTCAGTCACCGGGCGGCGTCCGTGACATTTTGCGCTAGATTTTGCTCGACTAGGTAATACAAAACGACAAGATGTGCCCAACGACATCTATTGATCCATCAATTATGGAAACGCCTGCATTCTTGAAGCCCATCCAGTCCTATCCTGGGGAAATCGTCCAGTTTATTGAAAGAATCCCGGGGGTGGACGTAACCGGAGACCGCGAAACCGTGCTGGAACGGCTGGAACCCTACCACAAGGCGGAAGTGGAGGCCCTGGGCTGGCGGTGGAAGGACCTGCGCCGCGCTGAACAGGTGCACGGCACCAGGGTGGCCCTGGTGGGGGACATCGGCTCCAATTATCCCGTGGAAGGCGTGGACAGCCTGATCTGCTCCGGAGTTTCCGACTGCGTGCTTGCCATTTACGTGGCGGACTGCGCCGCCGTCTGGCTGTACGACAAGGAAAACTGCCACCGCTCCCTGATTCACTCAGGCAAGGCGGGAACCGCCGGCAACATCGTTTCCAACACCATCAAGTCCATGAAGAAATGCCTGGGGGTGGACCCTGCCAACCTGATTGCCGTCATCTCCCCCTGCATCCGTCCCCCCCATTATGAGGAAGACATCCCCACGGCCATCAAGGCCCAGCTCGTTGAGGAAGGAGTGCCGGAAGACCAGATTCACGATTCAGGACTGGACACGGCGGCGGATACCAAGCGCTTCTACTCCTACCGCGTGGAGAAGGGGCAGACGGGCCGCATGCTGGCCCTCTTCGGCCCGGACCACGCCACCCGCCCGCACCCGATCATCCTTTAACAGCGGAAAGGCAGCGCCTTTCATTCCTTTTGCCCAGCGCATCACGGTTCCGCCGTGGTGCGTTTTTTTTGCAGGTGGCCCATACCCGTTGGCGCTGGACGGGACCGGCCCGCAATCCCGCAAGGGACATGGCCGCATCCCACCGCGGCAGGACCGTTCCGGTTATTCCGGACCCGATAATCCAAGTTGCCGTTCCCGCATTCAAACATCATTACATTTGCAATCATGGCAATAACAATCAGCGACAATTATCAGGTAAAATACACCAGGAAATGGGGCACCCTGCTCCAGCAGCACGCCTCCCGCCTGGACAAGTACGTCAGCGTCATGCGCGACTTGAGCGGAAAGGTGGTCTTTCTGGACCAATTCGGCGTTCTGGACTTCACGGAAAAAACCACCCGCGTGGGCCAGACCGTTCTGAACGAGGCGCCCACCACGCGCCGTTCCATGCGTCCGCGCACCTTCACCAAGGCCATCGGCTACGACGAATTCGACGCTACCCGCCTGGGCGACATGGACCTTCCCGTCAGCAAGACGATTGAAGGACTCCAGGCCGCCGCAGGGCGCCGCATGGACGACGTGATGATCTCCGCCTTCCTGGACACGAATTACGTGGGGGAAGACGGCATGACCGCCGTTCCGTTCAAGGAGAGCCAGCAGATCGCCGTGGACCACGTGGACAGCGGGACCAAGGGCGCGAGCAACCTCACGGTAGCCAAGCTGCGCGCGGCCCTCCAGCTCTTTGAGGAAAACGAGGCATGGAACCAGGACGCCCCCCAGTTCGGCGACCAGCTCGTCATTGCGGTGACCAGCTCCCAGATCATGAGCCTGCTGCGGGAAACGGAGGTCAGCAGCTATGACTTCAACAACGTGAAAGCCCTGGTGGAAGGCAAGATAGACACCTTCATGGGCTTCAAGTTCATCCGTACCCAGCGGCTTCCGAAGGCGGAGGACGGCACCCGTTCCTGCCTGGCCTGGGTGAAGAGCAAGGCGCAGTTCGGCATCTGGAACGATTTCAAGGTGAAGCTTTCCGTACGCGACGACATGGAGGAAGCCCTCCAGATCCGTGCCAAGTTCGCCTGCGGCGCCACCCGTCTCCAGGAAGAAGGCTTTGTCAAAATCCTGTGTGACGAAGGGGCCAGTTAATCCCCGGACACCCGTTTAACCCTGAACCACTCCCCTCTTCCATGAAGGGAGGCGCCCCGGACCGGCCTGCGGTCCGGGGCTTTTGTCTTTCCCCGGTACGCGTACACGCTCCAAAACGGGAATTTGACTTTCCCGGCATACCGGATACATTGCCCTGATGAACTGGAAGCGCTTTCATCTGGTACTCTGCATGCTCCTGCTGGCGGCATGCGCTACGGCACGCGGGGAGAAAACACGCGTCCTGATTGTGGACGGCTTTTCCAACCATGACTGGCAGCGCACCACCGCCTGCCTCCGGATGCTGCTGGAGAACGAGGGCAGCTATTCCGTGGACGTGAGCACCTTCCCGGCACGCGCCACGGAGGCGGAACGGGAGGCATGGCATCCGGATTTCAAAGGCTACGACGTGGTGATCCAGAATACCAATGGCGGAACGAACGGTCCCGAATGGGGCGCCGGGGCGAAAAAGGCCCTGGAACAGTACCTCGCGGAGGGAGGCGGCATGCTGGCCTTCCACTCCGCCAATAACGCCTTTCCCCGGTGGCCGGAATACAACCGCATGATCGGGCTGGGGTGGAGGCCACGGGATTACGGCACCTCCCTGATCATTACGGATGATGAAGCCATCCTGCGCCTCCCTCCCGGCGAAGGGGGCCACACGTCCCACGGGGAACGGGTGGATGCGCTGGTCACACGCCTGGGAGAGCACCCCATTCATGCCGAACTGCCGCGCCGCTGGAGAACGGCGGACGTTGAAGTGTACCGTTATGTACGCGGCCCGGCGGAACACGTCCAGGTGCTTTCCTATGCCCGGGACCCGCTGACGGGCCTCAATTTTCCGGTGGAATGGACGGTCCAGTACGGAAAAGGGCGCGTATACACCTCCACGCTGGGCCATGTCTGGCCCGGAGACCCCAGCCTGAAGGGGATTCAATGCGCCGCCTTCCAGACCCTGCTGTTCCGTGCCCTGGACTGGCTGGCGGGAAAACCGGTCCACTACGCCGTTCCCGGAGATTTTCCGGACCGGGAAAAACCGTCCCTGCGTCCCCTCCCCCATATCCTCCTTCAGATGGTCTCCCCCTGAACGGGCACGCGTTTACGCATGCCGCCCCATGCCTTTACACCCAGAGCTGGCCCATGCTCCCGCGCCGGTGGCGTAGCGTTGCGCCTCCATGGAAAAGCTGACATTTTCCGGGCGCCAAAATGGGGTAATGTCATTAATAGAAGATTGACCTTCCTTCCTTAGCTGGGATAGTAGGATGTATGCAGCAGATTGTACGTGAACATCAGACCTATCCGCCGAAAATCGTTGCGTCCGTCACCTCATGGGAGCTATGGAAAACGCTGAAAGGAAAGGATTTAACGGACCAGTGCGACTGGGTGGAACTGCGCGTGGATGCCCTTCCCCCGGAACTCACGGCGGAGCAGGTCATGGAGTTCAAGCCGGAGATGCCCCTGCTGGTCACCGTACGCTGCCATGAAGAAGGCGGCCTGCGCCGCATTCCGGAAGAGGAGCGCTTTGCCCTGCTCCGTGCCTACATGCCGTACGCCACCGCCATGGACATTGAAATCAAGGCCATGCGGCATGCCAGGGAACTAATCATGGAAGCGGGGGCACGGGACGTCATCGTCATCGGCTCCACCCATGACTTCCAAATCACGCCGGGCGTGGACTACCTGCGCGAACTGGAAAAACGGGCGCGCGCCCACAAGGCGGACATCGTCAAATTCGCGTTCACGCCGTGCCTCGCCTCGGACATCCAGACGGGCGTGCAGCTTTTCACCAAGCCCAAGGGGCCGATTGCCGTGATGGGCATGGGACCCATGGGGCCCGTCTCCCGCCTGCTTTACTCCCAGCTCGGCTCCTGCCTGGTGTACGGCTACCTGGGGGAAAAAGAGACGGCGCCCGGCCAGTGGCACGTCTCCCTCATCAAGGAAACCCTCCGCCACCTCGGCCCTATTCTCCGCTGATTCCGGAGCCTTTCTTTCCGCTCTCTCATGAACATTATTACTTCCGCCTTTCTGGCGGCACGCCCCAAAACACTCACCGCCTCCCTCATTCCGGTATGGGCAGGCTGCATGGTGGTGCAGAAACTGACCGGAAACTGGAACGCGGCCCTGGCCCTCCTGACGCTTGCCTCCTGCCTCTGCCTCCAGATTGCCTGCAATTTCTTCAATGACGCCATTGACCACGCCAAGCACGCCGATACGGAACGGCGCACCGGCCCCGTGCGCATGACGGCCAGCGGAGCGCTCTCCCACGGAACGGTCATGATCATCGGCCTCGCCTTCCTGCTGGGCGCGTGCCTGCTGGCGCTCCCCCTCATTGAGCTGCGCGGCTGGCCCATCATCGCCATCGGAATTCCGTCCCTCTACTTCACCTACGGGTACACGGGGGGACCATGGCCGCTGGCCTACAAGGGGCTGGGGGAAATATTCGTCATCCTCTTCTTCGGCCTGGTGGCCGTCCTGGGAACCATCCTGGTGCAGATAGGCACGGCTCCGGTCGTCCCCGGCACGCTGGTGGAATCCCTGGCGGTGTACAACGCCGGCATCGTGGTGGGCATTCAGTGCGGCCTTCTGTGCGCCGTCATGATAGCCGTCAACAACATCCGCGACAGAAAGGAAGACCTCACTACAGGCAAGCGCACGCTGGCCGTGCGGCTGGGGGAGGGAAAAGCGCGCGCCATGGCCCAGGCTTTCATCCTGGCGGCCTACATCACGCTGCCCACGTCCAGCCGGGCCCTGCACCTGAACCTCTCCCATACGTGGTGGATGTGGATTCCCGCCATCCTCTTCGGCGGCTACCTGATGCTCCTGATCCGCAAAACGCCTGCGGACAAACGCATGAACAAGGTGCTGGCCCTCGCCTCCCTCCACCTGCTGCTGTACCTGGCCACGTACACAATTCTGCCCGCACACTGAAAAACGCCTCCTTTTCCCAACGTAGTAACATACGTGTATCATGAATCTGCTTAAATTCATTCCCGTTTTTCTCATTCTCCCCACCTTCTTCTCCTGCACTCAAAAAAGCACTCTGGAAATCGCCACCGGGAAGGTGACGACCATCAAGCTGGGCAACGTGGTCCGCATCAAGGAAATCAACGTGCTGACCTCCGCGGATGACGGCACCTTCGCCAACATGGCGGGCACGGCGGCGGAAGCGATGACGCCCGGCATCATCGGCATGGGCACCTCCAAACTGGCTTCCGCCACCGGCTCCATCGTGGACGGCAGGGTGGAGGCCACCAAAATGATCCGCGTGCGCGTCAAGCTCAAGGACACGAACGAACTCGTGGAAGTCCAGCAGGAAGTAACGCCCAATTTCACCCTGAAAATAGGCCAGGAAGTCGTCATCACCCAGGGCAGCACGCCCGGCAATGTCTGGCCCGATTAACGGAAATGAACCACGCTGCGGCACCCGCCCCGCCACACCGGGGCCTCCTGATTAAAAGCGCCGGCCTCCTGGTGGCCGTCTCCCCCCTCTGTGCGTGGAACTACTGGAACAGCATTCCTTCCGCAGCGCTGCTGGCCCCCCTGCTCCTTGCGGCCCTGTTCGCCGGAACGGCATGGGCCATGAAAAAAAACGTCCGTGAAACCTTCCGCCCGGTTCTTCCGGCGGTGCGTCTCACGCTGGCCGCTGGACTGGCCTTCACGCTTATCACCCAGCTTTCCCAGGCTGCCCTCAACTGGCTTCCCCAGGTACTGGCGGGAACGGCAATCATGCCGCCCGCATGGATTATCCCGCTGGGTCACCTGAATCTGCTGGTGACCTTCTGTGCCCTTCTTCTACTAACCATGGCGGCGGCCTGTGCATGCCTTCTCTGCATCGGAAAACGCGGAAGCCGCCCCACCGCGGAAAAAACGCAACCGGACTCCCGAACCCGGCCTTCCTGACGGAAGCCGCCGAAGACGCCAAGAAGATACTCCGGAAATACGGGGATGAACATCCCCTAACTCTCCCGCATCAGGCGGAACACGTCTTCCGGACGCATCCCCGCGGCACGCATCTCCTGAAGGCTCAGGCTCCGGTCCCTCTTGGCAAGCCGCTTGCCGGAGGCGTCCTTCACCAGCCGGTGATGGTACCACTGCGGCACTGGAAGCCCCAGCAGGGCCTGGAGCGTCCGGTGAATGCCGGTCACGGGGAACAAATCCTCACCACGGCTCACATGGGTGACGCCCTGGGCTGCATCATCCACCACCACGGCAATATGGTAGCTGGCCGCACAATCCTTGCGGCCCAGAATCACGTCCCCCAGTTCCTCCGGGCGGCAGACCTGGTCTCCGGACCGCATGTCCCGCCACAGCAGGGGGCCCGTAATCCGCGCCGCGCCGCGGCAGTCCAGCCGCCACGAAAAGGGCTTGCCGGATTTGAGAAGCTCCTTCCGGCGCCCCTTGTCAAGCAGGCGGCAGGTTCCCGGATAAACGTCCACGCGGCCGCCCTGCGGCGCGCCGCCCATGGCGGCCACCTCCTCCGCAATCTCCCGGCGCGTGCAGAAACAGGGGTACAGCACGCCGCGGTCCTTCAATATCTGGAGGGCGTGTTCATAAGCGCTGAAGCGTGAAAGACTGGACCATCATCGGCCCGTCAAAGCGGATGCCCAGCCAGTCCAGGTCTTCCAGGATGCCCCCTACAAACTCCGGACGGCACCGCGTCCTGTCGATATCCTCCATCCTCAGCACGCACCTTCCGGAAAAACGGTCCGCCAGGGAACGGGCCTCCCACGCGGCCAGGGCATGCCCCAGATGGAGACGGCCCGTAGGGCTGGGGGCGAACCTTGTTACTATGGGGGAATCCATGCGGCGCCGCCACCATAAAAAAGCGCAGCCGCCTTTTCAAACCCTTTCCGGAAAATTATTGCGGCTTGACAGAAAGAGGCCGGGAAAGTAGGAGAGTTGGTCCCTTTCCCTGCACCTTCAACTTTCAGTACATGCTTTCTCTTCTCAACATCAACTCCGCCTCCGTCATGGGCTGGCTGGAATCAGCGGCCACCCAGCAATGGATTGTGGGCATCCTGCTGCTGCTCCTGTTCATCTGCTTCATCAAGGAATGGATGCCCGTGGAAATCACGGCCCTGGCAGGAACCGCCGCGCTCATGCTTACGGGGATATTGAGCACGCGGGACGTGCTGTCCAGCTTTGCCAACAGCGGCCCGCTGACGGTGGTCTGCATGTTCATCCTGAGCGCCTCCCTGGAAAGGACGGGGCTGATCGGGGACCTCTCCAAGCTTTTCAACAAGGTAGCCAAAGGCCGGGAGCTGACCGCGCTGCTGGTCATCACGCTGGGGGCGTTCATGGTCTCCCCCTTCGTCAACAACACCCCGGTGGTCGTCATCCTGATGCCCATTGTGCTGGCCTTCTGCCGGGACCACAACATCGCGGCCTCCAAACTGCTCATTCCTCTCTCCTACGCCACCATCCTGGGCGGCACCTGCTCCGTGGTGGGCACCTCCACCAACGTGGTCGTGCTGGGCCAGGTGCAGAAACTGGGCTATGAAGGCATCCAGATGTTCACGGTAACTCCCATGGGGCTTATTTACGCGGCGGCGGGGCTGCTCTATCTCTGGACCTTTGGCCGCAAATGGCTCCCGTCCCGCCCCACCCTGTCCACCATGCTCCCCGGCGGCATCCAGCGCGACTTCCTGCTCCAGGTCAGAATCCCCGCGGACTCCCCGCACATCGGCGCCACTCCCGTCAGCCTCATGCAGTCCGAACTGCTGGGCACCAAAATCGTGGAAGTGCGCCGCAGAGGGTTCTCCATGCAGGAGGAACTGCAGCACATCAACCTGGAGGAAGGCGACCGCATCCTCTTCCTGTGCAATGCCAGGAAAGTGAACCAGGTCCGTGAGGCCAAGGGCGTGGACCTGGGCTGGGACGACAGCCGCGGCCTGGAAACCCTGGAACAGCGCGACGTGCAAATCGTGGAAGGCATGATCGCCAACAACTCGGAATTCGCCGGGCTCTCCCTGTCCGAGCTCAAACTGCGCCAGCGGTTCAACATCTTCGTGCTCGCCATCCACAGGCAGGGGAAAAACATCACGGACATGGGGCCGGACACCAAGCTGGCCGCCGGGGACACCCTGCTGCTGGAAGGACCGCAGGAAGGCATGAACCGCATCCTGACCAAGCAGCGCATCATCCCCCTGAGCCAGCGCCCCGCGGACGCGCACAACCGCAACAAGCAGGGCTGGGCCATCTTCGCCATGGGGCTGTTCATCCTCATCGGCCTGCTGGGCTCCTTTGAGCAGTACGGGGAATTCTTCAAATTCTTCGCCCGCTTCAACCCCTTCTACCTGGCGTTCATCGGCGCCCTGATCGTCGTCATCTCCGGCTGCATCAAGCCCAAGGAAGCATACCAGGCCGTGGACTGGGGCATCATCTTCCTGATTCTGGGCATGCTCTGCGTGGGGGACGCCATGAGCAAGACCGGGCTCGCCAAGGCCATCGCCTTCGGCGTGGTGGACAACATAGGCCCCATGGGGTGCCTGGTGGCCATCTCCGGCCTGTACCTGATCTGCTCCATCATGACGGAAATGATCTCCAACAACGCCGTGGCCGCCGTCATGGGGCCGCTGGCCTATGAAATGGCCCTGCAATTTGACGCCAACCCCATCCCCTTTATCCTGGCCGTCATGTTCGGCGCCAGCGCCAGCTTCTCCACCCCCATCGGCTACCAGACCAACACCTACGTGTACAACGCAGGCGGCTACAAATTCAAGGACTTCGTGAAAGTAGGGCTGCCCCTCAACATTCTTCTGTGGATCATCTTCACCTGCACCGTCGGCTGGCTGTACCCGCTCAAGTAGGAATGCCCGATTTTCCTGAAAAAGGCCCGCTGAAAATTTTTCCGCGGGCCTTTTCACGACCGGCAGGATGACGTTCATTACCCCCCGGTCCTGCATCAGGAGGCCAAACAACCATCATGGAACCAGGCAATTCTCCTTCACCGGGCTTGCCGGAAAGCCACGATCGGGGAATTCCCCTATATGTTAACGCGGCAGCTTCCGCAGAAACACAGGAGCACGGGACCTTATGCCCTCATTAGCGCCACCCGCATGGACTGGCACTTGATCAGGGCGGAAAAGGCGGCATAGTCCGCCTCACGGTCGGAGGAAACCAGGCAGTACCGGTACTGCGGCAGGCAGGCGTCTTCCTGTTCCGCATTGCGGAGGCGCAGGGAGATGGTTTCGTCACAATCCGTTTGCCGTCCGCAGAGGCGGTTTTTCAGTTCTTCCTGCGGCACGTAAATGTAAACGTCCGCATAACATTGGGGCAGGATTCCTTCCCGGCAGGCGCGGACCTGGGCGGCCCCCTGCACGTCTATGTCCATCACCACGTTTTTCCCCTGTTCCAGAAGATTCAGGATGTCCGCCTTCAGCGTGCCGTAACGGTTGCCGTGCACCTCCGCATATTCCAGAAAGTCCCCCCGCTCCACCCTGGCGGCGAATTCGGCGGCAGTCAGGAAGTGGTAGTCCACCCCGTCAACTTCCCCGGACCTGGGACGGCGCGTCGTGCAGGAGATGCTGTACACGCACAGTCCGTTTTCCGTCGCGCGGCGGCACAAGGTCGTTTTCCCGGAACCGGAAGGCCCGGACACCACCAGCAAAGTTCCCAATGGCTGTTTCATGGCTGTTATTCGATGTTCTGAACCTGTTCCCTGATTTTTTCCAGCTCCGTCTTGGCCGCCACCACCAGATGGGCCAGCGTGGAGTCGTTCGCCTTGGAGCCGATGGTGTTGAATTCCCGGAAGATTTCCTGGCAGAGGAAGTCCAGGGGCCTGCCCGCGGGTGCGGACGAACCGCACAAGGTGCGGAACTGGTCAAAATGGGAGGAAAGGCGGGTGATTTCCTCGGAAATGTCGCACTTGTCCGCAAACAGGGCCACTTCCCGGATGATGCGTTCATCGTCCGCAGAAACGGACAGGTCGGCCTCCGCCAGACGCTTGAGCATGGCTTCCCGCAGCCTGACGGGCACGGAAGGGGCGTGCTCCGCGATGCTGAGGCGGAATTGTTCCAGCGTATCCAGCTTGCCCAGCACGTCCGCTTTCAGATTGGCTCCTTCCGCCGCGCGCATGGCGGTAAAATCTTTCAGGGCGGCCTTGAGCGCCTCTTCCACCACCGGCCAAGCCTCCTCCGGAGAAAGGGCGGCTTCCGCCGTGGAAGCGATGATTTCCAGCCGCAGCAAGTCGGACGCCTGGAGGGGCATGGGCTGCCCGGCCAGGTCAGCCGCACGGTTCAGCAGCCCCGCGAGGGAGGCCAGCTTGTTTTCATCAAGCTGGAGGGAGCCGTCCGCTTCCGCCAGCCGTTCCACGGAGACGGAGACGCCCACGCGGCCGCGTGATACGGCCCCCTGGACGATGGAGCGCACGGGGGCGTCCCATTCCGCATAGCTGCGGCACATTGACGGCAATTTCCGTCTGTTTGCGGTTTACGCCTGATATTTCAACAAGGATGTTGTAACGGTCTGTCTGGGCAACGGCTCTGCCGAAGCCGGTCATGCTGTTCATGGTTACGGGTCAGATTTAGGTTAAGAATGGGAGTAGGCCTTCTTCACCTCGTCCGCCACGATGGAAAGCCCCTTGCGCAGGAGTTCCTCCGTCTGGGTGAAGCTGATGCGGATGCATTCATGCCGGTGCGGCCAGGGTTCCCCCTCCTCCGGAAGGGCGAAGAAGAAGTGGTGGCCGGGATTCACAAAACATCCCCGGGCTTTGCACCGTTCGTAGAGTTCCTGGCACGTGATGGGAAGCCCCTCGAACCACAGCCACAGGAACATGGCGCCTTCACTCTTGTGGACGCGCCACGGGATGGATTCTCCGAAGAGTTCCGGCAGCAGGGACAGGGCGAATTCCGCCTGTCCGCGGTAAAACGGCGTGAGGGTTTCACGGCAGACGCGCTCCAGCGTGCCGTCTTCCAGATAGGGCGTTACCAGCGCCTGGCCCAGGTTGTTCGGGCACAGGGAGGAGGTGGTCACCATGCTGACCACGGCCCGGATGACGTCCGGGCGCGCAATCACGATGCCGGTGCGCGTGCCGGGCAGACCGATTTTGGAAAGGCTCATGGTCAGGATCATGTTTTCATCCCAGGCCGGCTTCACGGGCACAAAGCAGATGTTGGGCAGCGGCGGTCCGTAGGCGTTGTCAATCATCAGGGGCACCCCGGCGCGGGACGCCATTTCCCGCAGGCGGTCCAGCTCCTCATCCGTCACCACGTTGCCGGTGGGGTTCGTGGGGCGGGACATGCAGACGGCGGCCGTTTCCGGGCGTATGTCCAGGCGGTCAAAGTCAATCACGTACTTGAACGTATGGCCGTCCAGCATGCGGATGCCGGGCCGGATGCCCCGGAACATCACGCCCCCGCACAGGGACTGGGACTGGTAGCCCACATAATCCGGGCACAGCGGAAAAAGGATTTCACGCATGCCTCCGCCCGGGCAAGGTCCCGCGAGCATGTTGAACAGCGTGAAGCAGGCCATCTGGCCGCCCTGGGTGATCGCCACGTTCTCCGGCGCCAGGTTCCAGCCGCAGCGTTCATTGAGAAAACGGACCAGCGCGCGAATGAAGGCGGGGTCACCGCCCGGATGGGCGTAATGGCCCACCAGCACGTCAAACTTTCCATTCCGCACCAGCTCCGCCATCTTTGCGGCGCCAGAGTTCCGTCACCTCAGGAATGACGGCAGGGCTCCCACCGTTCAACTGGCACAGGCCTATTTCCTCCGAATGGAGGGCCTTGAACAAATCCTCCATCAAATCATCAATACCCGTTCTGGCCGTCAGGTGGCCTCCAATCTCCGATAATTGCATCATGCCGCGGGCATTGTAGCCGCATGCGCGTTTTATGCGAGAAAAATCATTGTTCCGCAGGGCGCATGAACAGTTTGACTTTCCCCCCCGTTAATGTTCATAATCCCCGGCATGTTCAATATCGTGCGATTCACCAGGCGTACCTATCCGGCGCTGGCCCTTGCGCTGGCCCTCACCTCGTGCGACAGCGGTACGAATGAAGCCCTTACCTCCTTTATTACGGGAAATTCCTCCTCGGAACACCAGCAGCTCCAGGCCCAGCTCCAGCAGGCGAAGGACGCCCTGGCCCAGATAGACCAGGAAATCAGCCGCGCGGAATCCCACGACGCCCGCGTGAACTACAATCTTCAAAAACGGCTTTCCACGCCGGGAAAAGTCACCACGCCTTTCACGGTGAAGGATATTGACATTCTGCCCTCCAAGCGCCGCGACTTCGAGCACCTGTGCTTTGACATTGAAGACATGCGCAAGACGCTGGCTCAGCGCAAGCAGGAGTTCCACGCCCTGCAATACCAGTATAACGCGTATGCCGCCAAACTGGCCGAATTCAAGCAGTCCCACCCGGTAGATTAACCCCACCCCCCACGCAACCCATGACTGACTCACCTTCCCCCAAGCAGCCGTCCGACGAGGCCCTCCCTCCTTCCGAAGACGAAACCCGCTTCGCCCCCAGGGAGAACGGCGAAGAACACAAGGACGGACCCTCCGCCCCTGCGGCTAAAAAACGCCTGAAAACCTCCCTGGACGTTGTGTCCGAACACGCCGCGGAAGAAGAATCGGCCCGGCAGGAAGACGCCGAACGGAAAGCCAGGGGAGACGCCCTTTTCTGGAATCTGTGCCTTGGGCTGTTCGCCCTCATCGTCATCGGGGCCGGCTACATCGTTTATGAAAAATTCTCCCAGCTCCCGGACCCGGTCAAAGACGCGCGGGAGGCGCTGGAGGCCAATCACTCCCAGCTCCTGAAAAAGCAGGTACAGCTCATGGAAATACGGAACAGAACCGCCCCCAAGGAACAGCTCCTCGGCCTGCTGGACATTTTTGAACATACGGCATCCGATCTGGAAGAGACGCAGAAGTCCATTGAGAAGGAGAAAATGCGCGTGGCCGGCATCCGGGGGGAAATCCGCTCCTACTTTGAACGCTACCGCCAGGACGCCAGGGCCAAGGCCCGCGGCCGCAAGTTCGACATCCTCAGAACATCCCATTCCGGCAAAACCTACCTGACCGTGGAAATCACCCGCGTGGAAAATGAATTCGTGCGCATCATGCACACAGGGGAGCACCTCCATTCCGGCCGGAGACCACCCGGACGACATCCGGGAAATGCTGGCCTACGGCGACCCCCTGAACATCACGGCCATGAACCAGACGGACGCCTCACTTCAGGCCCCCCTGTGATCCGCCGGGCGCCTTCTCCGGCCCCGGCTCCCTCCCCCGCCCACAGCCCCCAAAAGAAAGTGGTGGTGGAGGACCTGGACCCGCCCGCCGGGAAGCCGCAAATTGAAACGCCCACACACACGGGAGATTCGGACGGATCCTCTTCCGGGAACATGTGGGTTCCTCCCGCCCATTCTCCGCTGCCCCCCATGTAACAATCATCTCCATATTATGAAAACACTCATATTACCCCTCGTGGCCGCGCTCCTTGCCGGAGTCGCCGGAGCTTCCGAAGCCTGGGCACCAACCCCGCAGAGGCCATGCCAGGCCGCCGCCCGGAAAAGGGCGTGATGCTGGAATTCACCGGTTCCGACTGGTGCGGAGCCTGCATCATGCAGAAAAAGCAGGCCCTTTCCCTCCCCAAGGTGCAGGAAGACATCGCCCGCTCCTTCATTCCCGTGGAACTGGACTACCCGCGTAAAAAGCAGCAGGACGAACAGACAAAAGCTTCTCTGGAAACCTACAAGAAATCCTACGGCATCACCGGATTCCCCACGCTGGTGTTTGCGGACGCCCAGGGGCGCCCCGTCCATACCGTCGTAGGCTACTCCAATCCGGACCAGGTCATGCAGGATACGGAAAAGGCGGCGGAAGCCCTCAAAACGCAGCAGGCCCTGACGGCCAAACTGGCGGGACAGCTTACAGAGCAAGAGCGCCGGGACGCCCTGGTCCAGCTGCTGAACACGGTTCCCCAGTCCAGCATCCGCACCTTCTATAAGCCGGCTCTGGAAGAACTGTCGAAACTGGACCCACAGGATGCTTCCGGCATCCGCGCCAAACTGAACAGGAAAGAGCTGCTCAATACCCAGAGAGAGGAATTGGCCGATACGTTCCGGCAGAAAAACGTCCACATCCTGGCGGAGCAAAAGCCTGACGAAGCCCTTTCCATCATGGACGGCTACCTGAAGAAGGACGGGCCGCCTGGAAGTCAAACAGGCTGTCCTCATGCAAGAGGTGAACCTGCTCATGCAGCAAAACAGGGTGAATGAACTGAACGGCCCCTTAAAGAAGCCATTGCGCTTCTTCCGGACAGCTTTGAAGGAAAAATGTGCAAAGAGGCTTCTGGAAAAACTGCCCGAAATCAAGAAGGAACGGGGCCAGCTGAAGCCGGGGGAAGAGCCCCCGCTTCCCCGGAGCCATCCGGGCCACTAAAATGATCGTTCCTCCGGCGCCCGCGAAAAAATAACCTATTTTTTCCTGCCGGGTACCGGGTTCTCCCTGCCCGGCAGGTCCGCACATGGACCTTTCCGCCAACCACATCCTCGTCGTCTTCCTGCTCACTACGCTGGCCGGTCTCGCCACCGGCATAGGGGCTTCATCGCCTTCTTCATGAAGAGGACGGATACGAAGACGCTTACCTTTTCCCCTGGGGTTTTCCGGCGGAGTGATGGTGTACATTTCCCTGGTGGAACTGCTGGGAGAGGCGCAAAGACCGGCTGATGGAATTTGAAGGCCACACGGCAGGCGCATGGATTGCCATTGCCTCCTTCTTCGGAGGCATTGCCGTGGCGGCCCTGATTGACTACCTGGTGCCGGAAGACGAAAACCCGCACGAAGCGCGCGGCCCGGAAGACATCCACGGGCAGGGCAGCGGGGAATTTTCCTCCTCCAAAATCAAAAGGTCCGGCATCCTGTTCGCGCTGGCCATCGGCATCCACAACTTTCCGGAAGGGGTCGCCACCTTCGCCGCCGGGCTGGACTCCCTGACGCTGGGCACGTCCATCGCCCTGGCCGTAGCCGTCCACAACATTCCGGAAGGGATTGCCGTGGCGGTGCCTCTTTACTACGGTACGGGCAGCCGTAAAAGGCCCTCTTCTATTCCTTCCTCTCCGGCCTGGCGGAACCGGTGGGCGCGGCCATCGCCATGCTCTTCCTGTTCCACTTCCTCACCCCCACCGTGCTGGCCATCCTCTTCGCTTCCGTGGCGGGCATCATGGTCTTCATATCCTTTGACGAGTGCTGCCCATGGCGGAACGCTGGGGGCACCACCACATTTCCATCATGGGGATCATTGCCGGGATGCTTGCTGATGGCGGTTGTCCTGATCTGAATCGGCCCTGCTTTGCGGGAAAGAAATTTTTCCGTGTCCTGGACGCGGGAGTATTGAGCATTTCCCGGCGTCAGGGGGTCTAAACGGAAACCCCTTCTCATCCATGCCGGACTCCCCTGCTACCCCTGCTACCCCTGCTACCCCTGCTACCCCTGCTACCCCTGCTACCCCTGCTTCTCCTGCCGTTTCCGCCGCTCCACAGCCATCTTCCTCCCCTTCCCCCCTTCCTGCTGGAAAAAGGCTTCCGCCGTTATGCGGATTTCCGGGGCTGCACTTCCCGGGCGGAATTCTGGTGGTTCATGGCTCTTCCCCTCCTGGCCCTGATTCCGGCCCTGGCAGGCTACATCCTGACGGACTGGCTGCACATTCCGGATACAAGGCTGAGCGTTTACGGGGACGCCCTGACCATCCTCCTGTGGGCAGCCCTGATAGTTCCCTGCGCGGCGGCGGCATTCAGACGCCTGCATGATACGGGCAGGAGCGGCCTCTGGATTCTTTCCGTGCTGCTTCCCTTCGGCCTGGGGCACCTGATCTTTTTCTACCTGACGCTGGGAGAAAGCAAGACGGACGGCAACAAGTACTGCCGCCGCGCGGGCGCACAGCCGGCAAACGCCTCCGTTACTCCCGGAGAACGGAAAAAGCCGCCTTTCACGCCGTTTTACCTTTACTGGCTCATCAGCCTGCGGAAGCTGACCACGGTGGCCGGGCGCGCCTCACGGGCGGAATTCTGGTCCTTCTTCCTCCTTTCCGTCCTCCTGTTCCTGCCGCTGGGCTACAGCATGATAGACGTGGACAGCAACCCGCTGGGCTTTTACGTCTCCCCGTCCCGCCAAATCCTGCTGTACGCCGCCCACCCGCAGGATACCCTGATCCTGCTGGCGCACGCCTGCTTTAACCCCACCTTTTACTTTTTTCTACCAGTCCGGAGAGCTGAGCATGCTTTCCCTGGAGCTTCTGGCGGCTGTGGCGGGGCTCAACATCCTGTTCAACCTGCCGGTGGCCGTGCGCCGCCTGCATGACAGCAGCCTGAGCGGAAAATTCATCCTGATTCCCATCCTCATTTTCATCGTTACCTTCCTGCTGATTTTCCTGCTGCGCCTGATTCCGGAGGACATGACGCCCTACCTGGGCTATCTGGGGATGGCCTCCAGCCTGATGGACCTGTTTTCCATCCTCTTCCTGTCCATGATGCTGCTTAAAAGCTCTCCCGGTCCCAATGAATATGGCGTGCTTCCGCAAAAAATAACCGTATCCTGATTCCAGGATACGGTTGAAAAACAGTCAACGCCGCAGGAGGCCGCGTTGTTCGCCTGCAAATGGGAGAACGTCAGTCCCCGAAGCATACGCCCAGGTCGCGCGCCGTGCGCACCAGCTGGCAGTCGGGGTCCACCAGCTTCAGGGTTTTCACGGCTTCCTCAATGGGCACGGCAGTCATCTGCGTTCCCCGGAGGGCAACCATGCAGCTGAACTTGCGCTTTTCCACCAGCTCCACGGCGTAACTGCCGAACCGCACGCCCAGAATACGGTCATAGGCGCAGGGGGAACCGCCGCGCTGGATATGGCCCAGCACGCAGGAACGCGTTTCAATTCCCGTGGCTTCCTCCAGTTTCTTGGAGATCACCTTGCCGATGCCTCCCAGGCGCACTTCCCCCTGGGTCTTTTCATCCAGCAGCACCAGTTCGTCCGCCAGGCGGGCGCCTTCGAGACCACTACCAGGATTTCCCGCCCCCTGCCGCCTTGCGGTCCTTGATGCATTTCACCACGTTTTCAATGGAGAAGGGAATTTCCGGCAGCAGGATCACATCCGCGCTTCCGGCGATGCCGCCTTCCAGGGCAATCCACCCCGCATGCCGCCCCATCACTTCCACCACCATCATGCGCTGGTGCGCGTTTGCGGTGGTTTCCAGGCGGTCCAGGGATTCGGAGACGATGGAAACGGCGCTGTAGAAGCCGAAGGTGACATCGGTCGCGCCCAGGTCGTTGTCAATGGTCTTGGGCACCCCTACCACGGGAAGGCCTATTTCAGAAAGCAGCAGAGCTGTGGACTGGGAGCCGTCTCCGCCCACGACGATCAGGGCGTCCAGGCCCAGCCGCCGGATGGTGGCCTTGGTCTTTTCCAGCACGGCGGGTTCAATCGCCCCCTTCTGGTCCACGCCCACCTTGATGGCGAAGTTCCCCTTGTTCACGGTTCCCAGGATGGTGCCGCCCTTGGCGCGCAAGCCGCGGCAGCAGACAGGAGTCAGCCATTCAAACCGTTCATTGCCTTCCTCGGACAGAAGCCCTTCAAAACCGTCGTAAAAAACCGACAACGTTCCAGCCGCGGCGAGAAGCCGCGCCTACCACACCTTCAATGACTGCATTCAACCCGGGAGAGTCACCCCCGCTATTCAAAACACCGATGTTCATATTCGGTGCCTCTTATAGCAGAAAATTCCGGGGCCGTCTACTTCCTATCTCTTTTCTGTACCAGATTTCACGGGAAGCTGGACAAACTCCTTGGGATCCTTCATGTCCATGCCGGAAGCCTGCCAGTTTTCCCACACCCGCCAGCCGGTGGTCATCATCTGCTTGGCCAGGGGATAGCGGTTCGCAGAGCCGAGCACCACAATAATCATGCGCTGCGGGTAAATCACCTCCGTCCCCGTCTGGGGGCTGCGGCGGGAGATGGCGTTGCGCGTCACGCTGAGCAGCAGGCAGGGGCCGGCAGCGCGGGAGGTTCCCGCCTTGATGCCGTCCACGCCGGGAGAGCTCATGAGCTTGTTGTTGTTGGAAATATCATACATCGTCCTGCCCTTGGTCTGGGACTGCACCTCAATGCGGCGGCTCGCTTGGGAAACGATGTAGCAGAAGGCCGGGTTCTGCATGCTGTAAACGCCCAGCAGGGCCATGTCCAGCGCGCAGGAGGTGGAAACGGAGTTGCCCGCGTCCAGGCCGTGGGGAGCGGTGAAGCGCGTCTTGGCCATCCTCAGGGAACGGGCCAGGTTGTTCATTTCCGTCACGAAGGCGGCAATGGGTGAGCCGCCGCCCCGGCGGGACACCAGGTCACGGCCCACAAAGGAGGCGATGGTCAGGGCGGACACGTTGTCCGAGCCCAGCAGGGTGGAATACAGCGCGTCCCGGAGCGTCAGGCGGTCTCCCGGCTGGAGGTCCATGGGATTTCCGGCGCGGAGGCCGAAGGCTTCCTGCGGCACGGCGATGAAGGTGTCCAGCGGCAGGCGCGTGCGGGCCACCCAGTCCAGCGTCACCATGGCGGTAGCCACCTGGGAGAGGCTGGCTACGGGCCGTTTTGCTTCCGCGTTGGAACTGAAAAGGAGTTTGCCGGAATTGGCCTCAATGGCGATGTAACTGGGCCGTTCCTGCGCCTGGGCGGAGAACTGGAATACACAGGCCAGGGTCAAGAGGAATAGAGATAGCTTTTTCATGGCGGGACCGGCGGGATAGTGCCCGTTCCCCCCACGTTTGAAAAGTCTAAAATATTTTCCGTACAACACTTATATGTCATGACACGGAAAAACGCATTGACCTTTCGGCTCCTATCCTATTTGTTGGAGGAAGCCGTTTCCCGCAAACGGAAGCAGTCCGGACATCCCCACCGCCATGACCAGCATTCAATTTTTTTACAACCGGGACTTTCCGGGAAACGCCCTGCGCTCCAACGCCCGCCAGGCGCTGGACCGTCTGGGCATGAAACCGGAGATGCGGGAAACGGAAGCCGCGCCGGAGCAGGTCGGAGCTCCGCTTCCCGCCCTCGCCATTGACGGGGAGATCGTCGTTTCCGGCGTGGAGCCCTCCGTGCGCGAGCTGGAAATCCTCTTTGAAGACCACGCGCAGGAAGGAGAGGAAGATTCCGCCTGCGGCGCGTGCGGCATGGAGTGCGGCGGCGTGAACGGCACGGAGCATTGCCCCATGTGCGGCCAGCACGGGGAAGGCGGCAGCGTGGCGGGCAGAATTATCGGCTTCGTGATCCTGCTCATTATTCTGTTCCTTGCGGTTAAAATACTGTCCTGAATCTTTCCACGCCGCCTTCGTCTTCCCTCTTTTTACAGTTGCCCCACGCGCCGGGATTGGACCGGCATGCGCCGGCGCAGTCGCCGCTCTGCTTCTGGGCGCCTTCTTTCTGCGCCGCCGCCCCTTCCGGAAATGGGCGTGCGCAGCGGCGGAGTTTTACGTGGCCGTTTACGGCGTTTCCAGCCCATGCAGGCGGTCTTGATAATTTCTTGAATTCCCCTTTCCGTCAGGACACAGTAACGGCATGCGCTCCTTCTTCGGTTCCATTCTCCTGATTCTGGTGCTGGCCGCCCTTGGCGCCACCATTTACTACCACTGGTCCACCAACTCCCACCTGGAGTTCGAACTCCGCAACCCTGACGAACCGGAAAAAACCACGCAGGTCATCAACATGGAGAAGCGGGCTGCCGCCCTCCAGGCGGCCCCGGCGGCGGAAGCCCCTGCTCCCGCTGCTCCCCCTGCGGAAGAAGTTCCGGCTCCCGCCGCGGGGATACCGGAAGCCACGGAATTGTAAGGGCGCCACTTTCCACACCATGAAACCGGTTATCGGATACACGCTGGGCGACCAGTCGGGCATAGGCCCGGAAGTCATCTCCGCAGCTCTTGCCTCCGGAGAGCTCCCGGAAGGGGCGGAATACCGCCTCATCGGCAAGAGGGTGCAGGTCCCCCTCGGCAGGCCGAATGCGGAATCCGCCAAGCACGCCTTTGACCATCTGGAACAGGCGGCCCATGCCCTGCGGGAAGGAACGGTTGACGCCGTCGTCACCGCGCCCGTCTGCAAGGAAACCCTGCACGAGGCAGGCTTCCGCTGGCCGGGACAGACGGAATTCTTCGCGGAACGCCTGGATACGGGCAATTACGCCATGTGCCTGACCGGAAAACGGCTGACGGTGGGCCTGGCCACCATCCACACGTCCCTTCAAAGCGTGCCGTCCCTGCTGAACACGGAGGAACTGGTCCGCATCGGAACCCTGTTGAAAAATTTCTGCCTCCGCAAGGGAATCCTCCGCCCGCGCATCGCCCTAGCGGCCCTGAACCCCCATGCCGGGGAACACGGCGCCTTCGGCGACGAGGACGGAACTATCATTGCCCCGGCCGTAGAACGGCTGGGGGCCATTCATCCGGACGCGGAATTTGACGGTCCGTCCGTTCCGGACTGCGTGTACCGGGACGCCGTGGAAGGGAACTATGACGCCGTGCTGGCCCCATACCATGACCAGGGGCTGATTCCGCTGAAACTGGTGGACTTCCATACCGCCGTGAATGTCACGCTGGGCCTTCCCCGCCCCCGGCTGAGCCCGGACCACGGAACCGCCTTCAACCTGGCGGGCGCCGGAAAGGCCAATCCGTCCAGCACCATCCACGCCTTCCAGCTGGCCGTAAGGATGGCGCAGACGCGTTAACGCCCCTCTTCTTTCCGGAGTTTTTTCCGCCACACCTCTGCCACCCGTTCCGAGGCTGAAACCCAATACCGGAAGGTTTCTTCCATCAGGGGATCACTTTCCTCCCTTTCTCCTTTATTCCACAAAAGCAGAGCAATCGTTAACAGATCTGCGGCGGAACGTTCCAAGGCTTCCCTGTCATGCTCCCTCTTTTGGAACCAGCACCATTGTTCAGGCGTCAGGGCCGGAAGCCTGGAAAACCTTTCCGCCATCTCCACCTGCCGGTCTGCATAACACCGGATTAACAAAAACCGCCTCTCACGGGAAATCCGGGGAACCGTATCCGTCAACAACCCCAGAACTTCGCCACTCCAGCACCGTTGCAGCGTTTCTTCCAGACTGCCGTTAACCAGCGGGTCGTGATCTATCTTATGAGACAGGGAAGATTCAGGATTCAACTTCCAGGCCAGCAGCTTTTCATAGGAGTCTCCCTCCGGGGATGACGGCAGAGGCAGTTCCGCCTGCGCGATGAAATCATCCAGGGAGTCTATCGCCGTCTTGGACGCCCACATCATCCTGCGCGCGCAGAAAATCCCTCTTCCGCCTCCTCATGGGTAATGACGCCGTCATCCTCCAATTCCGATAAGGAAACTATCTCCTTCTTTTTTTCCCGTTTCCTGCTTTCCGCCATTTTTCTGAACAACTGCACATCCACGTCAGCCACACGGCACCACTCCTGCGTGGTAGGGGGTCCGGACATGAACGCTTCCCGCCACGCCTTTTCCATCCGGTCAGCCTCCCGGTTCAATTCCTTGACCACTTTTTTGCAGGAGGAGGAATCCTTCACCTGGCTGCCAATCGTCTCCAAAGCCCTGGTAAACGTTTCATCCCCCACCACATCCACCATCCGGACGCCGGAACGGGCGCTCCCGCAGCAGAGGAATCCGGCAAGAAGCGCCATGCAGAACAATTTCACCATGAATGGATGATTGGCAACCGTACGGGAAAAGTCAATCTCTTCCGTTGCGGCGTTCCCCATTCTTTCCTTCCCCGGCGGGAATAAAATGCAGGAAACGGCATCTTCCCGGAAACAAGGTAAAAAATAGGCTTGCTTTCTGAAGACAATCATTGCACCTTACTTGCCCGCAAGGTGCGCACCGTTCGCACGACACATTTCTAATTATCACAAGACCATGAGAAATTACGAAGCTCTTATCGTATTCAACATGAAGGGTACGGAAACCCCCGTTGAGGAGTTGATCAATACCGTAGCCGCCACGATGAAGGAAGAAGGCGCCGACATCACCGCCACGGAAAACACCGGCCGTCGCGAATTCGCTTACGAATCCAACCACCTTTCCGCCGGCCAGTACGTGACCTACACGTTCTCTGCGGAACCTTCCGCCATCAAGACCATCCGCGAACGCCTTCGCCTGAATCCCCAGATTCACCTTCAGTACTACAAGGTGCTCGGCTAAAGCCGGCCCATGCGGACGAAGCATCCGCTCCTTGCCTTTTATCAAAAAGAACCGCCTCCCTAAAGAGGCGGTTCTTTTCTTATGGCCTGTTCCTTCCGTGCACGGAAGCAGGAAGCCTTGTTCAGTAAACGTTTGCCGCCCTGGAGGCAATGTTCCTCAGCAGCTGGCGGATGGGGGCAACAGGAGGCAGATTTTCCACGCCGTATGCCCTGGCAATTTTTTCCATGTGGGGAAAGCTGATCCAGGTGCTGCCCTCCTTATCCTCCCATACGGCAATGCGCAGAGGCAGTTCCGTGGCAATGCCCGGGTTTTCCAGCATCAGGTTGGTGCCTACCTTGGGAGAGCCGAAGATGACGACCTTGGAGGGGGCATTTCCAGTCCGGCTTCACGGGCGTTCTTACCATGGTCAATCCTGGCAAAGACGGGAATGGATTTTTCCGCCAGAATTTTTCAATGCGCTCCATGGTTTCGTCCACGCCGAAGACGCTTTCATAAAGATACAGGGAATCGTCGTCCAGATGGCCGGAGCCCAGCTTGGGATCCAGCGCCCCGGCGATGCGGCGCGCCAGATTGGTCAGGTCCACGCCCTCCTTGTTCGCCGTCAGCGTCACGCACACGAGTTCGGACGGGTCCGTGAACCGGCAGATGTAGGAGGAGAAGCCGGGAACGCCGCCTTTAATGTCCATCAGGCCCTTGTGGTGAGGGAACTGCCAGCCGGCCATGGCCGGAACGATTTTCCCGTTGTCCAGCCGGATGGGCTTGTAAATCATGTCCCGGTGCTTTTCATCCTTCACCAGGATGGAGCCCGCCAGGCAAATGTCCCAGAAGCTGATTTCCTGCGGCGTGGACCAGATGTCCGAAAAACCGCGCAGGGAGGAGCGCGCGGGCGGCGGAACGGATTTAACGGCGCCGTCCTTTACCGCATAGCCCGCCGCCGTTTCCGCCGGGTCCACATATTCCACACGGGATTTGAACAGGGAATGCCTGTTGCCGTGTTCGCGCACGTTGTCCTGCTTTGCACGGCTCCCAGATCCTTCCCGAACATGGTGTGCTGGAGGCCCAGCGGCTGGAACTGGTTTTCCCGGACGAATTCCTCATAAGGCATGCCCGCCACCGCATCAATGACCATGGACAGAAGCAGGAAGTTCGTGGCGCTCTGGCGCACGTCCGTTCCGGAGGGGAATTCCAGATCGTTCAGCCTGACCAGGGAAAGGAGTTCCGCCGGATCATAATCCCGGCCTATATCGAACTGGGGGGGATTTCCTGTAGTCCGGAATACCGGAGGAATGCTGAAGAAGCTGGAGCACGGAGACATTCTGCCAGGCTTCCGGCAGGCCGGCCACATAGCGGGACACCTTGTCATGGATGTCCATTTTGCCCTTTTCCACGAGCTGGAAGGCGGCAATGGCGGCATATCCCTGGGAGATTTCCGCCGCAGGCCACAAGGTATTGGTGGAAGACAGCAGGCCCGTTTCCGCATTGGACAAGCCGTATCCTACCACGCGGGGAATGTAGGGGCCTGGACAATCGCAAGGGTCATGCCGGGAATTTTTTCCTCCTGCATGAAGTCGTAAATCAACTGGTCCATGGACTGCCCAAGGTACTCTACCCTGGAATTTCCGCGGCCCTGGGCCGGGAGCTGGATGGTTGCAGATTCTTGAGCGGACATTTTGGTGGGGATGTTATTTGCATGTGCGGGAAGGCCGCCCAGCATGCACGCGCATGCGAGAATCCCTCCTGTTAACCTGAATGATTTATTCATGGGTGTCTTTTTATAAGACCGCATTCCGCGCATACGGTTCATTCAATTTGTCATCACTATCCCCAAAATAACGCAAAGGCGGGAGAATGCAATCCTCCCCTGCCCCGTCCTCCAGAAAAAGGGCCCTCCCGTCCCGGTTCCGTGATTTGCGGGCTACAGGGAAACGAAGTTTTCCAGCAGCTTCACGCCCAGTTTCTGGCTTTTTTCCGGGTGGAACTGCGTGGCGACCAGGTTGCCGCGCCTGATGGCGGCGGCAAAACGCACGCCGTAGGTGCAGAAGGCGGCCGCCAGGGATTCATCCTCCGGCTGCGGATAATAGGAGTGCACAAAGTAGAAGTACGGCTCCGGCCCCATGCCTTTCCAGATGGGATCGGCGGGATTGGAAAGAGTCAGGCTGTTCCATCCCATGTGGGGCACCTTGAGTTCCGATTCCGCAAAGCGGACCACGCGGCCCTTGAAGATGCCCAGTCCGGGCACCTGTTCGTCTTCCTCCCCGGTTTCAAAGAGAACCTGGTAGCCCACGCAGATGCCCAGAAAAGGCTTGTCCTGCCCTATCCACGTCCGGATCAGCGGCACCAGCTCCTGGCTGCGCAGCTTTTCCGCGCAGTCGCCGAAGGCTCCCACACCGGGAAGAACCAGATGGGTCACGCCTGCCGCATCCTCCGGCGTGCGGACCAGATGGCCAGTCACGCCGGCAGCCTCAAAGGTGTTCAGCACGCTGCGGAGGTTGCCCGCGCCGTAATCAATCACGCCGAGCTTCATGGACTTACAGCATTCCCTTGGTTGAAGGCAGCGTCCCGGCGGCACGCGGGTCAATGGCCGCGGCCTGCCGCAGCGCATGGGCGATGCCCTTGAAGACGGATTCCGCAATATGGTGGCCGTCCCTGCCGTAGAGCACTTCCACATGCAGGTTGCAGCGCAGGTTGTTGGCCAGGGCGCGGCAGAATTCCTCGCACAGGGTCAGCGGAAAGTTGGGCGCGTCCGGAAGGCCTCCTTCCGGAATGCGGAAGACCACATACGGGCGGTTGCTCAGGTCCATCACCACGCGCGTAAGGGTTTCATCCATGGGCAGGTAGGAACAGCCGTAGCGCGCAATTCCCTTCTTGTCCCCCAGGGCGTTCTTGATGCATTCCCCCAGAACGATTCCTACGTCCTCCACCGTGTGGTGGGCGTCCACCTCCAGGTCGCCGCGGGCCTGGAGGGTCAGGTCCATCAGGGAATGGCGAGCCAGCAAATCCAGCATGTGGTCAAAAAACGCATGGCCCGTGGCGACGGCGGCGCACCCGGTGCCGTCCAGGTTCAGTTCCATGCTGATGTCCGTTTCACCGGTGACCCGTTTGCAAGAAGCGTTCCTCATGTGACTCTTCTATACCGAAGCCGCGGCGGAAGAAAGCAGGAAATACCGCATGGGGTAAGATTTGCCCGCTTTTCCGCGCAAAAAACCGCATGGCCCAGTAATAGGGCCATGCCACCGGAGCCCCTCCATCAGAAGAATTCCAGGAGGCTTTTATATTAAACAACACGGGGTAAATGGACTAAACAGGCCCGACGGACAGAATGGGTCCAGCTTTACTTGATCCATCCTGTCCATGAAGGCCATTTCTGCGGCGTTTTCCGGAGGGTCTTTTCTCCGGGAAACAGCCGGATTATTTTTTCCTGGCCTTGGCAGCGGCAGCCAGCCCGTTCCTCCTGGCGCTTCTTATCCCGGTCTTCACGGGCCTTGCGCGCCGCTTCCGCACGTTCCGCGCGTTCGCGGGCACGCTGTTCCTGCAGGCCCGCGCGCACCGTCTCCGTCAGTTCCTCATAGTATTCCCTGGGAACCTGGGCGGTGCGGACTTCCGTCAGGGCCTCCATGGCCTCGTCAAATTTCTTCTCGTCACACAGGTTCCAGGCCTTTTCCAATGCGGCGGAGCCAGCCCCGTTTTCCGGGTCCTGGTTTTTCAGGCGTTCCGCATCCGTAGCGGCCACCAGCTTGACGTCCCTCATGGCTTCCAGGGAGCCGGCCGCAGGTTCAAACCACCGGTCCCCGCGCTCCTTGACCTTCTTGCGCAAGGCCCGGTGCACTTCCGTGAGCTGGTTTTCACGCTCCCGGATGGCGGTCTGCCTTTTCTGGAAAGCATCCATCAGGAGCTGGCGCTGCTCTTTCGTCAGCTTGGGGTCTCCGCGGCGCTTTTCCTCTTCCTTTCTCAAGGTTTCACGTTCCTTTTCCAGAGCTTTTTCCTTGGCGGCTATCATGACCTCCAGCTTGCGGTTGAGCTGGCCGGCGATTCTGGAGGCATCCGGATAGGCGTCCGCCAAAGCGGCGGAGCCGGGGTAGCCGTCACGCAGGCGGTCGTACACAGCCATGGCCTGGTAGGGATTGCGCACGGCAAGCGCCTTGAAGCGCTTTAACAGCTTGTTGGCCTCATGGTCGTATTTGGTGCGCACGGTCACTTCCGCCTCCTCCTTGGCTTCCTGGGCGGCCTGGGCTCCTTCCACCAGCTTCTTCTCCTCCAGCAGAACCACCACCCTGGCCCTGGCCTTGACGGCGGCGTCATGGGCAAGCCCCTGGGGATTCTTCTTGATGGTCTTGTCCAGGTCCGCCAGGGCGCTTTCCAGGTCCTTGGCGTTCATGGTTTCCGGCTTGGCGTACGTCTTGTTGATCTTGGCGGCCTCCAGTTCATCCGGAGTCGCCTTCTTGATGGATTCAATCAGTTCCCTTTTAACGGTCACGGAATCCTTGATCCCGCCGGCTACGGGGACCAGGAGGCTGACGCTTTCCGGCGTTTCCACCTCCACGGTGCAATCCTTGTAAACGGTTCCATCCTTGAGTTTTACTTCATCCGCCGCGGCAAGCGGAACGAGTGCGGTCAACGCCAATATGAGGGACTTGTTCATAAATCTAAGGCTTTTTTCCAGAGTAATCTGACGAATACGTATCTTGCACTTTACCAGAAGACGCCCTCTTGGCGACAAAAAAAAGCCCGGAGCCGTAAAAACGGTTCCGGGCCCGGAGAGATAAAAAACAGGCTGTTTCTGGCTTACTTCTCGGCAACGGCTTCTTCAGTGGCCGGAGCGGCTTCCTCACTGGAAACGCGGGGGGCTTCCACGATGGCCACGATCACGTCGCCGGCCAGTTCCGTGTTCACGCCGGAGGGCAGCTTGAGATCGGCAATGCGCAGGGTTTCACCCAGCTTCAGGCCGGAGATGTCGGCAGTAATGGCTTCCGGCAGGTTCTTCACCTGGCAGACGATAGCCAGTTCATGAATGGTCTGGTCCAGCACGCCGCCCAGGGCTACGCCGGCGGCTTCGCCTTCCAGAATAACGGGAACGATGGAGTGAATGACCGTGGTGTCGGTCACGGCCTGAAAGTCCACATGCAGGCAGGCGTTGGTGATGGGGTTGTGCTGCACTTCCTTGAGGAGGGCCTTCACGATCTTGCCGTTAATGTCCAGGGCCACCAGGATATGTTCGGAAACGGCGGAAGCCAGCATGCGAGCGAATTCGCGGGCGTCAACCTGGATATTGACGTTGTCAAAACCGGGACCGTAAACCACGCCGGGGACCAGGCCCTGGCTGCGGAGTTGCTTCAGATTACCGGAGCCGCAGGCTCTCGTTTCGGCCTTGAGGGAATGGGATGTAGCCATGTTTTATAGAGGCAATATTGAGTGTTGATTGATAATGTTTCCTAATCGGGTTCAGGCAGAGGCCCCGCCGGGATTTCTGAACCCGCGTAAACCGGTACTCAGGTCAGGGCGCAGGACTCTGCACTAAAATTGGCTAAATGTCAAATAATGATGATACGGATTCTCCGTCATGTATGCGCTGCACGGCATGGCCCAGCAGGTCGCCCACGCTGATGCAGTCCACCTTGGGGCCATAGGCCATGGGAACGGTGTCGGAGGTAAGAACGCGTTCAATGCAGGAGCCGGCAATACGTTCGCGGGCCATGTCCCCCAGCACGCCGTGGGACACGCAGGCAAACACGCGCTGGGCGCCGCGTTCCTTCAGGATGTTGGCGGCGGCGCACAGGGTGCCGGCGGTCTCCGTCATGTCGTCAATCAGGACGGCGTCACGGCCTTCCACATCACCGATAACGTTCATGGCTTCCACATGCGTGGCGTTGACGCGGTGCTTGGCGACGATGGCCAGCTCCGCACCCAGGGCGTCGGAATAGGCGCGGGCCATTTTCACGCCGCCCACATCCGGGGAGACGACGACCAGGTTCTGGAGGTCTTTTACATAGTGCTCGCGCAAGTGGCGGATTAAAACGGGAGCGGCGTACAGGTGGTCCACCGGAATATCGAAGAAGCCCTGGATCTGGGCGGCGTGCAGGTCCATGGTCAGCACGCGGTCCACGCCGGCGGCGGTCAGCAGGTTGGCCACCAGCTTGGCGGTAATGGGAACGCGGGGCTGGTCCTTGCGGTCCTGGCGGGCGTACCCGAAGAAGGGGACCACCGCGGTGATGCGTCCGGCGCTGGCACGGCGGGCGGCGTCCACCATCACGCACAATTCCATGATGTTATGGTTGGTGGGGGGGCAGGTGGGCTGAATGAGGAAAACATCCTTGCCGCGGATGTTTTCATTTATCTTTACAAAACTTTCCCCATCGGGGAAAGTGTTCACCATGACGTCCGTCAACTGAATGCCTACGCTTTGCGCAATGCGCTCCGCAAGTTCTCTGTGTGCTGTACCGCTGATAATCTTCATACCGGAAACTGAAAAGCGGACGCATTCTGAACACAGGTCCACATAATCGCAATACTTAATTCTCACAATTTGATTTTTCTCCATGATGGGTTCCCCCGTTCCAGATGCCAAAGAGAGATTTCTAACCGTCCCCATGATTGCCGCCCTGGCCGTGTGCGCCATCCTGCTGGCGGTGCCCTACCTGGCGTTTCCCGAATTCGGCTCTACCGGGAATGAAAGCAGCATCCAGTGGCTCGTTTCCTCCTGGAACAAGCAGACGGATTACGAACACGGCTGGCTGGTGGTCCCCATCATCGCTTTCATGCTGTACCACGCCAGAAAGAAGATTGCCCAGGCGCCCAGGCGCATGGACTGGCGCGGGCTGATCCTTTTCATCCCGGCGGCCCTGCTTCTGGCGCTCTCCTTCCGCGTGGGACAGCCCCGCGTGGCCGTGGGCGCGCTTCCCCTGATCCTGCTGGGCGGAGCCTGGTACCTGGCCGGACCGCAGATCGCCAGGCTGTGCGCCTTCCCCCTGCTCTTCTTCTGGCTGTGCATTCCCCTTCCCTCTTTCCAGCAGGCCACGGTGGAGCTGCAAATCGTCGCCACGGAGCTGGGGCACCTGGGTGCGGCCCTTTTCGGCGTGGATACCTACCTGCAAGGCACCAACATCCGCTCCACCGGCGGCCACTGGGACGCCTTCAACATCTCAGGGGGGTGCAGCGGCATGCGTTCCCTGATGGCCCTGCTCATGCTGTCCGCCGCCTGGGCCTACCTGTCCGACCTGAAGTTCTGGAAAAAATGCGTGCTCTTCCTCAGCGCCATTCCCCTGGCCGTCATCGGCAACGGCGTCCGCATCACCAGCATTGTGGTGCTGGCGGAATACGGGGACCCCGAGTTTGCCGCGAAAACCTGGCACGACTGGTCCGGCCTGCTGTTCTTCTTCCCCATCTGCCTTCTCGGCCTGGCGGCCGTCCACTCCCTGCTGGCCGGGGAGCTGATCTGGAAGCCGTCCCGGCGCAAAAAGCTGGTCGTTAAAATGAACAAGTCCCACTAAGCGTTTCCGCCGCCATGAACATTAAAACGCTCAAGATTTTCGTCCTTCCCCTCCTGCTGGCCGTCACGCTCGGCGGCATTTACCTGATGCCGCGCAAGGGAGAGGTGCAGGATTCGTCCATCAGCATGGCCCTCCCCACCGGCATGAATCCGGACGGCTGGCACGGCACGCGCCGGCAGGAGTCTGAACAGGAGCGCGGCATCCTGGCTCCGGACACGGAATTCTCCAAGGCGGATTACGTGCAGGAAGTCCCCATCAGCCTGGACGCGCCGGAAACCGCTCCCGTGCTGTGCCGCGTCTCCATCGTCAAATCCGGCCATGACCTGAACAACTCCATCCACCGCCCGGAACGCTGCCTTCCGGCCCAGGGTCATTTCAACCTGACGGGAACCAAGGTGGAGGTGCCCGTGGAAGGCCACGGAATTATCAGGATGACCAAGCTGAAATCCCAGCAAAACATCACTCCGGACCAGCCGCAGCCCATCATTCTGGACAGCATGCACTATTACGTGTTCATTGGCCACCGCCACATGACGGAGGACCACCTGGCCCGTACCCTGACGGATATGAAGGACAGGGTGCTGTACGGCGTGGACCAGCGCTGGTGCTACTTCCAGATTTCCACCGCGTACGGGGACAAGATCAAGGTGCCGGAGGAGGAAGCCCGGAAACAGACGGAGCGCCTCATCAGCCAGCTTCTTTCCCAACTGGTGAAGTGGGACGAACTGGACCGGTAGCGCTCCCCGCCCCGCGGCGGTCAGCCCGGAAGACGGCCTTCCAGCCATGCGGAGGCCGCCTGGAAAAGGCTGCACGTTTCTTCCGCGGGGGCTTCATACAGCATGGGAGCGGGCCTCCGGTGGGAATAAAGGCGGCCCTCCCGGTCGCGCCGGTAGCCGGAAAAAGCCAGGTTGGCGTCCGCCCCGGCGCAGTGCCCCCAGCGGCCGCCGATCCTGGGCACCACGTCCATGAAGCCGCCCCCGTCCCGCAAGTAGGCGTTCCCCCACCATTCCACGCAGGCCGGGCGCGCGTTTTTCTGACGGCGCGCCACGGCGTCTATGGTCAGGAGGCAGAGCGGAGCAGCCTGAACAGACTGGCGCCTGGCTACTTCCACCGCGCAGGAGCCGCCATAGCTGTGGCCCACCAGCACGACGGGCAGCCCGGGGCATTTCCGGCGGAGCTCTTCCAGCTCCGCCGCAATTTTTCCGCACCTGTCCAGGAACACGCCGCAGCCGCCCCCGTCCCAGTGGTAATAGGCCGTGGCATGCGCCACTCCCGGCAAAAAACCGGGAAACCTCTTTTCCACCCGGCTCAGGCAACCCGCCACCACGTCCCCGAAGCCGCCGATGAACACGGCCAGGTAACCGGGAGCGCTTCCGCGGGAAAGCAGGTTCAGTGTCCTTTGAAAATGCATGACGGAGCCCATGATGGAGAAATCACGTCAATATCCAAGTCCATAAGACGTTCTGGCTTGATAAAACCTGCAAACTGTCCAAATGTGATGGTATGCAAGTAATCATTCACCAATGGGCCTTCAACGGAAGCTTTGACCAGCTTGCCTCCCTGCCCCGCCAGGAACTCGTCAACGACTGGTTCGGCTACGACGTGGAGCCAAGCGCGGAGTTCGCCTTCGCCACGGACGGCGAATACCTCTGGTTCCTGGCCTCCCGCAGCAAGGAAGCCACCGTCCATCCGGACGCCCGGCCCGGCCAGTTCCTGCCGGAGCTGTGGCGGTACGACCTGGCGGAATGGTTCATGGCCGCCGGGGACGGCACCAATTACTGGGAATTCAACCTTGCGCCCAACGGCGCGTGGTGGGCCTGCGCCTTTTCCGACACCCGCCGGGCCAATGAAGACATTCCCGCCCCGCTGGCCGTGGATACCAAATGCATCCTGACGGACGAGGGCTGGTGCGCCATGGCCCGCATTCCGCTGAACGAACTGCGCGGCGTGGACGTACGCGACTGCAAGCTGGCCGCCACGTTCATCCTGGACACCCCGGACCAGATTTTCCTGACCACGGCGGACGACCTTTCCGGCAACCCGGACTTCCACCGCCCGGACTGCTTCTGCACCCCCATTCTCAAGTAATCCATGTCTTTGGAAGAAGACATTTCCCGCATCCTGGGGCCTGAAAAGGTCTCCGGGGCTCCGGATGTGCTGGCCGCGCACGCCGGGGACAAATGGTACGCGTCCGTGCTGCCGGAGGCAGTCGTCTTCCCGGAAAGCACGGAGGACGTCTCCCTGCTCCTGCGCTACGCCTCCTCCATGAACATTCCCGTCACGGCCCGCGGCGGCGGCGTGGGATACGTGGGGGGCTGCGTTCCCGTGCGCGGAGGCATCAGCCTTTCCCTGGAACGGATGAACCGCATTCTGGAAATCTCCCCGGAAGACGGCGTGACCGTAGTGGAACCCGGCGTCATCACGGCGGACCTCCAGCGGGAAGCCCGCGCGCTGGGCTGGTTCTACCCACCGGACCCGGCGTCCAGGAAGGAATGCAGCATCGGAGGCAACATCGCCACGAACGCAGGAGGCCCCAGGTGCCTGAAATACGGAGTCACCAAGGCCTACGTGCTGGGCCTGACCGTGGTGCTTGCCAGCGGGGAAGTGGTGGAATGCGGAGGGCGCACCCACAAGAACAAAACGGGCTTCGACCTCGGGGACCTCTTCATCGGTTCGGAAGGGATGCTGGGCATCGTCACCCGGGCCATTCTGCGGATCATCCCCCATCCGGAAGCCTTCGGCGCGCTCAGCGCCAGCTTTCCTCAGTTCCCGCTGGCCGCCGTCGCCGTGCAGCGCATCCTGAACAGCGGGCACCTTCCCTCCGCCCTGGAAATAACGGACAGCTTCACTCTCCGCGCCGCCCGGGCCTACCTGGGGGACAGCGCCCTGCCCTCCGGCAGCCGCGGCCACCTGATTGTGGAAGTGGACGGCAGGCAGGCCGCCGTGCGGGAAGAACTGGATTCCCTCTGCGCCCTGCTGGAAGAATGCGGCGCGACCGACATCCTGCGCGCGGACACGGAAGAGAAGGCGGAAGCCATTTGGCAGCTGCGGCGTGAATTTTCCTACAGCCTGAAAGCCACCGGCATGACCAAGCTGAATGAAGACATCGTCATTCCCCGGTCCCGCCTGGTGGAGCTGGTGGAGTTCTGCGAGGCCATGAACCGGGAAACGGGGCTGGACATCGCATGCTTCGGCCATTCCGGAGACGGCAACATTCACACCAATATCATGGTGGACGATTACGCGGACCCGGAGAAGAAGGCCCTGGCGGACGCCTGCGTGGACAGGCTGTTCCGCTGGGTGCTGGAACACGGGGGCACTATCACCGGGGAACACGGCATCGGCCTGGCGAAGGCCAAATGGTTCCGGGAAGCCGTGGGAGAAGGAGCCTTCCACCTGCACGAACTGGTCAAATCCGCCCTGGACCCCCGGAATTTGCTGAATCCGGGCAAAATGGGACTCCCGTAACGTAAAATAGACTTCCATGATGCCCCCGGACGGGGCATCATGGCAACCGCACTTCATGAACAGCCCGCACAAGTCCATCCTAGCTGCCCTTTACGACCATTTCCCGGTCGCAGATGCCGTCCTGGTGTTTATTCTGGACCATCCCCTGGCCTGGTTTACGCCCAAATGGCGAAGGAAAGGCCGCATGGCCCTGAAAGCGGTGCGCCGCTACGTCAATTACAACCGCGACCTTCTGCCGCCCGAGCGCTTGGCGGAGTTTGAAGAAAACCGCAACCTGCTGAAAACGGCCCTCCGCCGGGGTGACAGGCAGCAGGTGGAAACCATCACTGCCAAACTGGAATCCACGCTGGAATCCATTCCCGGCGCGCTGCCCTCCGGACTGGCGGAAAACGTGGAGGTGCTGTTCGTGATTCTGGCCATTTTCCTGGGCCTGCGCTGTTATGTAGTCCAGCCCTTCCGCATCCCGACCGGCTCCATGCAGCCCTCCCTGAACGGCATCCGCGCCGTCCCCCAGGAGGGAGACCCCACCCTGATGAAGAAAATCGGGGACATGATCCTGTACGGCGGCTCCTATGTGCATGAAACGGCCTCCAAGGAAAAGAAAATCGTCCGCTTCGAGCCCGCTACCAAATACCTCCTGCTCACGGTAACCAACGTGATTTTCGACGACGGCTCCAAGCTGGAAATTCCGGCGGCGGAGGCGGAGACGCGCCGCTACTTCCTCAACCAGGAACCGCGCTTCGAGTCCGAACGGCACACGCCGTTCAGAAGCTACCTGCCGGGGGATACGATCGTGAACGCCCGCTTTGACGCCGGTGACCTGATCGTGGTGAACAAGATGGCCTACCACTTCCGCAAGCCGGAGCGCGGGGAAGTCTTCGTCTTTGACACGCGCGGCATTGAAGGCATCGCCAACAAGGGAAGCAGCACCGGGCAGGAAGGCGGAACGCACTACGTCAAACGCCTCTCCGGCGTACCGGGAGATTCCCTGTCCATCCGGGATTCCCAGCTGATCGTGAACGGAAAACCGGCCACGGAATGGACCATCCAGAGAGTAGCTTCCGGCAAGCCCCCCTACCAGCCCTGCGGCTATGTGGCCCTTCCCGCCCCCCTCAGCCTGCTGGACGGCAGGGCCTACATCACGGAAGGGGGAACCGTGCACCTCTCCAATGATAAAAAACGCCCCTACCTGCGTGAGTACGTGGCCCTGGGCGACAATTCCACCCGAGAAAACTCCTTTGACTCCCGGTACTGGGGGCCCGTTCACCAATACAACATCGTAGGCCCCGCCAGCTTCTGCCTGTGGCCCTTCACTTCCCACTGGGGGCTTATCCCCTGATTCCCGGCCATTCCGCAGGCACGCTTTCCCCGTCAAGACATGACTCAAGCTCAGACTATTACAAGCAAGGCCAAGTCCAACCTGGCCTTCGCCCTCATTGACCTTCCTGAAGAAGAACGCCGCCACATGGCGGAATTTTACGCCTTCTGCCGTACGGTGGACGACATCGTGGACGAACCGGGAATGACGCCCCGAGAACGCCACGACGCCCTGAACCGCTGGATAGAAGTCATCAACGGCGGAGACGTTCTGGAGCTGACGGAGCTGGAAGAAGACATCATCGCCCTCATCCAGGACCTGGAGCTGGACACCACCCCCATGCTTTGCACCTGATTGAAGGCTGCCGTTCGGACATCTGCCAGCAACAGCCCCTGAACCGTGACGAACTGCTGGATTACACTTACTGCGTGGCCTGCTGCGTGGGCCTCACCTCCGCCCGCATCATGGGCGCCGGGGAAGCCGCCTACCCGTACGCCATCGCCCTGGGGCACGCGCTGCAAATGGTGAACATCATCCGTGACGTGGCGGAAGACTGCGGCAAATCCAACCGCATCTACCTGCCCAGAGAGGACATGGACCGCTTCGGCTACACCCTGGAAGACCTGCGCGGCAGAGTCTATTCCCCCCAGCTTCAGGAACTGCTGCAATATGAAGCGGACCTGGCAGAAAAGTTCTTCGCGGAGGCGGAGGAGGAATACAACCGCCTCAGCCCGGAAGACAAGGCCGCCCTCATTCCGGCCCAGGCCATGGCGCTCATCTACCACACCATTCTGGACAAAATGAAGGCGGGCGGCTTCCGCATCTTCGACATCCGCTACCGCGTCAACACCTTCCACAAGCTCTGGCTTCTGTTCCGCACCAAGCTGGACATCGACCCCCAGTCCTACTACGACAAGTCCAAGGCGTACTATGACAAGCTGGTCGGCTTCCTTTCCCGCCCCGGCAGGAAGGATGAAAAGTAAGGGCCGCTCTCCCGGCGCGCAGGGCAGAAAACCACGGCCTTTCCTTCCGGCCCTGCGGTCATTATGCTTGTCCTGAAAGCCGTGTTCCTGTAGGAGTGCAGCATGCAAACTCCCGCAGCCGCCCTGCTTCTTGTTCTCACAACACTAACCGGGCTGTGCGCGGCAGCGGACTACCCGGAACGGGCGCAGCGCACACAATCAGCCGGGAACCATACCTGGTACATAGACCCGGACCAGGGAAACGACGGCAACCCCGGAACTTCCCCCTCCACGGCCTGGAAGAGCATGTCCCCGGCCAACCGCCTCATCATGTCGCGCGGGGACACGCTCGTCATCCAGCCCGGAGAGCATGCGGCCTCTCTGGCGCTCATGGGGGAAGGCTCCAGACAGGCCCCGGTCACTATCCGGTTCATGCCCGGCAGGCACGTTTTCAAGCACGGCGCCCTGGCCACCGGAAAGCCGCAGATTTCCAACACCAATGACGCTCCCAACGAGGCGAAGGCTATGGCCATCCGCCTGGTGGAGGCCAAAAACGTACGACTGGAGGGCAAGCCGGGAGCCACCGACATCCTGCTGGAGGGAAAAGCCATTTTCGTCTGCATGGAGCACGCGGAAAACGTTTCCCTGAACGGCCTGGGCTTTGACTACGTGCACCCTACCATGGGGGAATTCCTGGTGACGGAAGTTGAAGGAAACACTATGAAGGCGACCATTCCGGACGGCACCCTGTATACGGTGAAGGACGGCTCCCTGACCTGGCGCGGTCCCGGCTGGGAATTCCGGATGGGAGGATATTCCAAGGTCTTCGATGCCGCCTCCGGCACCTTCCAGGGCCGCTTTGACCCGGGAAAAACGGTCATTAAAGAACTGTCCCTCGGAAAAATCAGCATCACGTTCAAGGAAGGCGCCCCGACCATGCGGGCGGGACAATCCTACCAGAACCGCAACACGCGGCGGGACTGCTGCGGATTTTTCCAGCACAGGAGCAGGAACATCATCTGGAACAACTGCCATATCTACTACATGCACGGCATGGGCGTGGTTTCCCAGTTCAGCGAGAATATCATGTTCAATAACTTGAAGATAGCGCCCCGCCCCGGCTCCCTGCGCACCAATTCCTCCTGGGCGGACAACCTGCATTTTTCCGGATGCAGGGGGAAAATCATCGTCAGGGACTGCGTGCTGGGAGCCTCCCATGACGACGCCATCAACGTGCACGGCACCCACCTGCGCATTGTGGACCAGCCGGCGCCCAATAAAATCACCGTCCGGTTCATGCACCCCCAGACCTTCGGTTTTGACGCCTTCGCGGTGGGGGACCGGATTGACTACGTTTCCTGCAAGACGCTGGTTCCTTACGCCTCCAATACCGTTTCCGGTATCAAAAAGCTCAATGAGAAGGAAATAGAACTCACGCTGCGGCAGCCCAACCCCGGGAACATCCAGCCCAACGACGCCGTGGAGAACACCACCTGGACGCCCTCCGTCCACGTCAGCAACACGGTTTGCCGCCACATTCCCACCAGGGGCTTCCTGCTTACCACCAGGAAGCCGGTGCTGATTGAACGGTGCCGGTTTGAGAAGACGGGCATGCCTGCCATTCTGGTGGAGGATGACGCCTCCGGCTGGTATGAATCCGGTGTGGTCAGGGACATGGCTATCTCCCGCAACACCTTCATTCAATGCGGGGAGGCCGTCATCCAGATCGTGCCGCACGCCCCCCCAGCCGGAAGGAAACGTTCACGAGAACATCACCATTACCGGCAATACGTTTGACCTCAGGAACGGCACCGCTATCCGCACCCGCCATACCGGCAACGTAAAGGCGGAGAAGAACACCTTCACCAAAGACGGAAAAAACATTCCCGCGGAGAAGGCGGTGGATATCCGGTAGGGAGCCACCCCTTTTACCGGTGCCGTGAAACATGCACCGTCACGGAGACGCTGTCCGTCCGCGGCAGGATGAACTTGCGCAGGGTGACGATCACGTGACGCGCGCCGAACTCCTTCAGGCAAACCTTTCCCATGTCCTCCGCCAGCGTTTCCACCAGCTTGCGGGGCCGCGCCATGGCTTCCGCCCTCAGGGCGCGGGCGATGGAATCATAACAGACGGTCCTGGAAAAATCGTCGTTCAGGCCGGAGAGGGCTTCATCCGGATAAAAAGTGATATCCGCCTTCAGGGTCTGCATGGAGGCGCGTTCCTCCTCCGGCACGCCGATGAAGGTATCCAGCTCCAGGCCGTTGATGTTGATGGAATCCTGCGTATCGGAAGGCAGGGCATAGCGGCGCATCAGCGTGCGCAGGACAAGCAGGTCCGGAACGATGATGTCCGGCCTGGCCTTGGAAAGCTGGGCGGCGTCATTATAGCCGGTCAGCACGGCGATGGACGTGATGCCCGCATGGTGGGCCGTCTCTATGTCATGCTGCATGTCCCCGATGAACGCGGTTTCATGGGCATGCAGCCCGTGCTGGGCCAGCAGGGTGTGGATATGGGCGTCCTTATGGCGGATGCCCGCGTGAATGGCTTCAAAATATTCCATCATGCCCAGCTCCCGGCACTGGATGTCGAACTCCTTGGCGTCCACGCTGGTGAGGATAAAGCAGCGCACGCCGCGCGCGCGGCAGAACTCCAGGAATTCCCGCGCGTTCGGCAGCACCTCCACCGGCGCGTTGGAAACGCGGAAGGCGTACCGGAAATGGTCTTCCAGTTCATTCAAATCCGCCTGGGGCAGCACGCGGGCATAATAGTCCGGATAGGGAAGCTGGAATTCCGCGCGGAATTCATCCCTGTCCATGCAGGGTTTTCCGTACTGGGAAAAAACGTAATTGGACGCGTCCAGCGTCAGGGCCAGGTCATCCACCAGGGTGCCGGACCAGTCGAAAATGAGATTCTTGAACATGGGAATGCGTATCGGGAAAAACTCAGTCCAGGGCGTACCGCATGGCGGCCAGCCCGAAGAAGGCGGCCGTCTCCACCCGGAGGACGATGGGGCCAAGCGTAACGGGAGAGAATCCGGCCTCCAGCGCCATGGCCGTCTCCTGGTCCGTAAAGTCGCCCTCCGGCCCCACCAGCAGGGCAGCACTCCGCACGGAGCGGGAGCGGGCTTCCTCCAGCACGTCCCTGACCGGGCGCACGCCGGGCACCAGGGAGGCGATCACGTTCAGCCCTTCCGGCGCTCCGCGGCGCAGCCATTCCGCAAAGGGAACGGGAGCCGCAACCTCGGGAAGCGTGTTCTGGCCGCACTGCTTGCAGGCCTCCAGGGCGATGCGCTGCCACTTCTGCCTCTTGGCCTCCGCCTCCCGCGCGTTCAGGCGCACGATCGTGCGGTCCGTCAGGAGCGGAACGATGGCGGAAACGCCCAGTTCCACGGATTTCTGAATGATGAGGTCCATGTTGGCTCCTTTGGGGACCGCCTGGCACAGCGTCAGATGGGCCAATTCCGGAGCGGGAGGACATTCCTCCCCCGGAGACAGCAGCACCCCGGAGCTGCGCGGAGGTTCCGCCACCACGGCATGGGCGGCGCGGCCGCGGCCGTCAAAGACGACGCAGGAATCACCCTGTTTCAGGCGCAGAACCTTGGCGGCATGGTGCGCCTCATCCCCGCGCAGCTCCCAGGAGGGAGCGGCCCATTCCGAAGCCGGGAGGTAAAAGCGAGCCATGCGTGAAAGGGAAAAACGGACCTTACTTGTTCTTCAGGTAGCGCGCCGCCTTGTCGGCAAACGCCACGCAGGCCGGCTGGTTGCGCTTCTCATCCACCGTGGAGGCAAAGGCGTTCAGCTTGTCCATCTGGTCCTTGGTGAGCTGGGTGGGGATTTCCACCTCCACTTCCACCAGCATGTCCCCTACGTCCGAACTGCGGAGGGCTTTCATGCCCTTGCCGCGCAGGCGGAAGATCATGCCGTTCTGCGTGCCTTCCGGCAGCTTGATGGTGGCCACGCCTTCCAGCGTGGGAACCTTCAGCCTGCCGCCGGAGACGGCCAGGGAAAGCGGAACCGGAACCGTGCAGCTCAGGTCGTTGCCTTCCCTCTGGAAAATATCGTGAGGTTTTACGTCAATAAACACGTGCAGGTCCCCGGTGGGGCCTCCGTGCACCCCGGCATCCCCTTCCCCGGCGATGCGGAGCTGGCTGCCCGTGGCCACGCCTGCGGGAATGCGGATGGTGATGTGGGAATCCTCCCTCACGCGCCCTTCCCCGCGGCAGACGGGGCACGGGTCCGAGATGATTTCCCCGGTGCCGTGGCAGGTGGGGCAGGTGGACTGCTGGACGAAAAAGCCGCTCTGCTGGGTGATGATGCCGCGCCCCTGGCAGGTGGGACACGTCTTAAACGCTTCCTTTCCATCCCGGGCTCCGGTGCCGTGGCAGGCCTTGCAGGTCACCAGGCGCTCAATCTCCAGCTTCTTGGTGCAGCCCTTCGCGGCTTCTTCCAGCGTAATGTCCAGGTCATAGCGCAGATCGGAACCGGGCCTCTTGGAGGATCTCTTCTGGCCGCCGTGGCCACCGCCGCCGAACATGTCCGCAAAACCGCCCATTCCGGAAAACATCTGGGCAAAAATATCCATCGGGTCCTGGAACCCGCCTCCGCCATAGCCGCCGCCCGCGGCGGGACCGCCCTGTTCAAAGGCGGCATGGCCGAAGCGGTCGTAAGCGGCCTTTTTGTCCGCATCGGAAAGCACCTCATAGGCCTCTCCCAGCTCCTTGAACTTCTCTTCCGCGGAAGGATCGTCCGGATTGCGGTCCGGGTGGTACTTCAAGGCCAGCTTGCGGTAGGCCTTCTTGATCTCATCATCAGTGGCGTCCTTGGAAACGCCCAGGATCTCGTAATAATCTTTCTTAGCCATGTGGCGTGAATGTTAAAAAAACGGTCAAACTTGCGGTTCGGGTTCCGGAGTCTCGGCCACCACGACGTTTGCCGGGCGCAGAAGCCTGTCCTTCAGCTTGTATCCCTTGCGGATGACGCGGAGCACGGTGCCTTCAGGCTGGTCGGAGGGTTCGCGCTGGAGGGCTTCCTCCGTGGCGTGGTCAAACATGCTGCCCACTACCGGTTCAATGGCGCTCACGCCATTGCTGGAAAGGAATTCGTCCAACTGCTTCTTCACCATGCTCATGCCGATGTAAATCATGGAGGCGGTGTCCGCGCTGGCCGCCGCCATGCCCATTTCAAAATTGTCAATCACCGGCAGCAATTCTTCCAGCAGGCGCTGGTTGGCAAACTTGGCGCATTCTTCCTTTTCCTTCACCATGCGCTTGCGGTAATTGTCGTATTCCGCGGCGGTGCGCATGGCGGTATCCCTCCATTTAAGCAATTCCTCTTCCAGGGAAGCTTCCGCTCCTTTTTCCTCTGCGGGGGCGTCCTGGGCCTGTTCCAGAACTTCCTGCTCTTCCGCTTCCGCGTTCTTCTCTTTCTCTTCGTTGCTCATGCGGACAATGTAGATACTTTTACCGAATGCGTCAACGGCCTGCTAAGACATGGATGACGTTTGACGCGTGATGACCGGAACATGATGCAACTCATCTATGCAGAAAAGGGAATGGCGGCTTTCCGGCCAGCCTCCCTAAGCTTCCGGAACGCCTGCCTCAGGCAGCAGCCGGGCAAGCTTTTCCGCGCAGCCGTCCGGCAGCTCCACCACTTTCAGCCGGGCTGACTCTCCGCGCAGCAGGCTGACGGCGGACCGGGGAACGTCCAGCCAGGCGGACAGGAACAGGATGACGGCCCTGTTCGCCTTCCCCTCCACGGGAGGCGCGGCAATGCGCAGCTTCAGCACGCGTCCGGCACGGGGATCGTCCTCCCAGCCCGCGGCTTCGCTCTTCTTCGCGTTGGGAATGACTTTCAGGGCCAGCTTCATGCCTTACGCCTTTCCGTCCCGGATTTCCCGCTTTGCCTCGCCACCAGGTCCGCGTACCTGATGAGGCCGCCCCCGAACAGGTCCAGGGCGCTCCCCGCCGTAGCGTCCATCGCGCCGCCGCTCAGGGCGTCTATCTCGTCAAAATCCTGAATACGGCTGATTCCGCCGGCATAGGTCATGGGCAGGCGGCGCCAGCTTCCCAGCATCTCCACCAGTTCCCGGTCAATGCCCGTGCAGAGGCCTTCCACGTCCGCCGCATGGATAAGGAACTCCGCGCAGTGCTCCGCCAGCATGTCCAGCGTCTCCGCCGTCACCCGGAGCTCCGTCAAGGTCTGCCACCGGTTCATGGCCACGGTCCAGCCGCCCGGAACCCTGCGGCAGCTCAAATCCAGCACCAGGCGTTCCGCGCCCACGGCGGAAACAAGGTCCTTGAGCTTCCCCTCCAGAAATTTCCCCTCCGCATCAAACAGGCAGGAGGTGACGATCACATGGCTGGCTCCGGCTGAAATCCATTCCTCCGCGTTCCCCGGCGTTATGCCGCCGCCCACCTGGAGGCCGCCCGGCCACGCCGCCAGGGCTTCCCGCGCCGCAAGGTCGTTGCCGGGTCCCAGCTTGATCACGTGGCCGCCGTGCAGGCCGTCCCTGCGGTACAAATCCGCATACCACGCCGCGTCGCGGTCGGAGACGAAATTGGTGCGCAGGGAAGCGCCGTCCTGCGTCAGGGAACCGCCCACGATCTGCTTCACGCGCCCGTCATGTAAATCAATGCATGGTCTGAATCTCGTCACGCGGCCACTTTGCCCGCCCCGTCCCCGCAGGTCAAGAAGGGATTACCCTCCGGCGCCGTCCGGAAAACGGGCGCGGAAAATTACACAAAACAGTCCCGGGCCTCCGCTTTACCGGATAACCGCCCCTGAACATCGTTCAAGAAGCCGATGAAAAACAACCTCGTCAAAAACAACCTCCTTTCCTACTGCGCCGGGAGCGCCCTGTTTGCCCTCCTGGCCTTCCCACCTTCCGTTGCGGAAGCCGGAATCCATCTGCACGGTGAAATGCGCATGGCCCCGGGAGGACAAGTCAGCCTCCTGTATGACTCCTCCGGATTCCCTATCTGGGGCTATTCCGCATGCGGCCGGCCCATTTACGCCTATTCCCCCGCAGGCATGCCCATCTACGTCATCAGGGGCATCTACCGCGGCTGCTACGTTCCCGCCTGGAATCCCAGGCCGCATTATCACGGCCCCTTCTGGCCTGCGGGCGTCTGCCGCGGACGCCATGCCGCGCATCCGCGGTACGGAATGCCAGGGCCGCCGCGGCTCCACTGCCGGCCCCTGCCGCCCCAGGCCTCCCTACGGCGGGCCACCGTCCCATTTCCACCGCCGGTAAAACAACACGCGCTGCGGAAATACGGAACGGAAAAAGGCCACTCATGGAATAACGCGCCTTCCGGCTACATCCTTCCCTTTATTCAGGGAAGGAAAGGCCGTACCACCCTTCCCCGAGCAGCTTCACCAGGGTGAAGGAATATTCCCCCTTGCGGTTGGGCTCCTTCTTTGCGGGAAAGCAGGATGCGCACGCGGAGCATGTCAAGCTCGTCATAGCGTTCAGCACCCGGTATGGGGAATGCTCCATTTCCTCATTGATTTTAAACAGCATAAACAGTCGCTTACCCGTTTCCGATTTTCTGGGAACATAAACCATGGGCCGCGCAATGCTGCGCTCCTCCGACCCGTTCATTCCGGGAGCGATCAGCTTGAACGCGTAGTTGTCCTTATTCTCCGACATGCGGTCCCGGATCATCCACACGCGGAATTCCGCGATGTCCTCCCCTTTTCCACGGACAAAATCCTCCCAGTTCACCGGCTGGTAGCGGGCGAACTGCTGCCAGTCCAGCTTCCAGGCGCCATCCTGTCCATCCTTGAAAAAGCAGAATTCCATGTCGGGCGTCTTTTCAAAGCCTATCAGCAGCTGGGCGCAGGGATGCCCCTCCACCTCAAGCACGGCGAAACTTTTAGGCCCCACGGGCTTGCTGGCAATCACCTCAGGCGGAGATACGGCGTAATGCCTGACCATCAAAGGAAGCGATTGCAGGGAATTCCACACGAAGGAGGATTTCTGGACCACGTCCGGAGCGCTCAAATATTTCTGCGCCTCCACCAGGCAATTGCGCAAAGCAGGTCCTGCCGCTCCATCGGGGGGGGATGTGGCAGGGAGGCCAGAAACTGTAGTCCACCTTGTCCTTCAGCGTGGCCTGCAATTCCCCGGACAGCATCTCCGGCGTGGCGCAAATCCGCGCGGCGGCCCCTGAATCCCGGGATGCCTGGCGCTTCTGGAGCCAGAAAAAAAGGCCGCCGAAAAACAGCCCCAGCGCCATCATGAAGAAGATGACGGAAAGAATGCGCCCCAGCGCGCCGCCCGCTTTTCCCGCCGCTCCTGCGCGCGGCAGGGGAAAGGGGCGGTTTATTGTCAGATAAATCACTCATTTTAAACCGGAAATACCCACAGAAAACAACTGCGGAAGGATGGTCAAACACTACCGGAACGCCAAGGGTAACGCAACGATAAAAAACAGACACATTTTTTTATCCCTTCCGGAGAAAATTGTTTCACATCCACAAGCGGGTGATGTACATTAAACCGGACGAGTTTCAAGAACTCCCACCTTACCTTTCACCCCTCCCTCTTTTTAACGCCATGTTTGGATCATTCACCACCGTTCCCGCCCCCAAGGGCAACAAGAATCCTGAATCCACCCCCAGCTGGATGGACGTAGCCAAGAGCCAGGACACCCCCGAACCGGTTGCGGAAGCCGTACCCTCCCCCGCTTCCTACGCCCCCACTACGCGCGTCCAGCAACTGACCCGCAACGTGCTGAACTCCGACGTGGAGGTTGTCGGCTCCCTGCGTTTTTCCGACGACCTGCTGATTGACGGCACCGTTGAAGGCGACATTTCTTCCGAAGGGGTGCTCTCCGTAGGCCAGAATGCCGTCATCCGCGCGGAAATCAACACCAAGTCCGTCATCATCCACGGCAAGGTCATCGGCAATGTAACGGTTACGGACCGCGTGGAACTGAAAAGCACCGCGGAACTCGTAGGCGACATCCAGGCCGCCTCCCTGGCTATTGAAGGCGGCGCGATCTTCATCGGCCATTCCACCGTAGGCGCCCCCACGGTAGGCACCGCCGGAGCCTCCGCCGCGAAGAAAGCGGCCCCCGTTCATACCTTCACTCCGGAACCGGAAGCCCCCGCCCCGACCAGCCAGAGCACGCTGGACATTGACGCGGAATAAGAAAAACCTTCCACCAGCCATTTTCAGGGGCGTCAAAGGAACGGATCGTTCTTTTGCCGCCCTCTTTGTTCCATGACTCCCTCCTTCCATCCCGTTCCACGGACCAGCAGCGCGCCTTCCGGGAAAATCAGGCGTCCCGCTCCGGCCCCGCCCTGGACGCTCCCGGCAGCCGCGGAAAGGAGGCCTGCGCCCACCCGGGAGGTGGAATGCTTTTCCTGCCGCAAAAACACTTCCGTTCCCGTCACGGCCGTTTCCGCCAGATGCGGGCACTGCTCCGCCTACATCAAGCTGGACGACGTTATCCTGCACAGCAGGACGCACAGAACGAAGGTGCAGACCTGCGGAAGCGTCACCGTGCAGGCCAATGCAGACCTGAAGGGACTGAACATCGAATGCCGGGACCTGGTCTTATACGGCAGGGCGTCCGGCGATTTTCTGTGCCGGGGCGTCTGCAAGATCAAAACGGACCAGCACATCTCCGGCTCCATCTCCGCCCGCAGGCTGGTGGTGGAAAAAAAGACGACGGTGCTGGTCACAGGAGCCATCCAGGTGGAAAACATCTGGATACAGGGTTCCCTGGAAGGAACGCTCACGGCGGATGAAACCGTTACCATCCACCGGCATGCCAAATTCCTGGGGGACATCACGGCGCGCCGCCTCATCATTGAGGAAGGGGGGGCGCACCAGGGCTCCTTTACCCGGCTTACGTGACATGAACCTTCCCATCTCCATCCGCGGCGCACGCCAGCACAACCTCCGGAACCTGGACCTGGACCTTCCATCCAACAAGCTGATCGTATTCAGCGGCCCTTCCGGCTCCGGGAAATCATCCCTGGCGTTCGACACGCTTTTCTCCGAATCCCGCAGGCGTTTCCTGGATTGTCTTTCGGCACGGGCCAGGCAGGGCATGGAACAGCCGGAAAAGCCGGAGGTGGACAGCATCACCGGACTGCCCCCGGCCCTGTGCCTGGAACAATCCGCCAGGCAGCAGAGTTCCCGCACCCTGCTGGGGAGCATCACGGAAATTCTGGACTACCTGCGCATCCTGTATGCGGCTGCCGGCACTCCCCATGACCCGGAAACGGGCAAGGAACTGGTGCGCAAAAGCCCGGACCAGATTACGGAGGAACTCGTCTCCCTGCCGGAACAGACGCGCCTGGTCCTGGCCGCTCCGGCGGAAGCCCTGCTGGCCCAGGACCCTGCGGCGACTCTGGGCGACTTCCAGCGCCAGGGCTTTCTGCGGGTCTATTGGAACGGGGAGATGCAGGATATTGAGGAAATAGGCTCCCCGGCTCCTCCCCCGCCGGATGCCGCCCTGGTCATCGACCGCATCATCGTCCGCGGGGAAAACACGGCCTCCCGCCTGGCGGACTCCCTCCAAACGGCCCTCCGGATCAATCCGGACGAGGTGCGGGCCATCATCACCAGGCCGGGGGAAGAAACTAGCGTCCAGGCCTTCCATACCCGCTACCGCAACCCGGAAACGGGCTTCCTGCTTCCCCAGCTTACGCCCCGCCATTTTTCCTTCAACTCTCCACTGGGCGCGTGCCCTTCCTGCCAGGGCTCCGGCCTGAATGAGCGGGAAAACGGCCCCTGCCCCGCCTGCGGCGGCCTGCGGCTCTCCCCCCTGGCGCTGGCCGTCACCATGCACACGCCGGACCGCGCCTATAACCTGGCGGAACTGACGGCTCTACCGCTGGAAGACATGGCCGGAGAGCTGGAACGGCTGAAAACGCCCGCCTCCCTGGCGGCGGCGCTGGACCCGCTCATGAAGGAGATCAACAAGCGCGTGCGCTTCCTGAACGAACTGGGCCTTTCCTACCTCTCCCTGGACCGGCAGGCAAACACTCTTTCCGGCGGGGAACTGCAAAGGGCGCGCCTGGCCTCCCAGCTGGGCGGCGGTCTTTCCGGGGTCCTTTACATCCTGGACGAACCTACTGCCGGACTTCACCCCGCCGATACGGACCGCCTGCTCCGCGCGCTCCGGACGCTCCGGGACCAGGGCAACACGGTCCTGGTAGTGGAGCACGACGAACAAATTCTGAACGCGGCGGACCATCTGGTGGACATGGGCCCCGGCTCCGGCACCCACGGCGGCCGTATTCTGGCGCAAGGCCCCCTTCCGGAAATTCTGGAAAACGCCGAGAGCCCTACCGGAGCATGGCTCTCCGGCAAACGGAGCATGCCCGCCTCTGGACACAGGACGGTTCCCACCGGGCATCTGGTCCTGGCCGGGGCGGACAAGCACAACCTCAACAACGTCACCCTGAACATCCCGGTAGGCACGCTGACCTGCATCTCCGGGCCCTCCGGTTCCGGAAAGTCCACCCTTGTCCGGGACTGCCTCATCCCCGCGGTCAGGCAGGACATCCCCGGGAAAAAGGGCGTTCCGCGCCGCGTTCAGGGGTCGGAACACTTCAACCGCCTCGTCGTCATCGACCAGTCGCCCATCGGCAGGACGCCGCGCTCCACGCCGGCCACAGCCACCGGACTGCTCCAGGTTCTGCGCCCCCTTTACGCCCAGCTCCCTCTTTCCAAGCAAAGGGGATACACGGCGGCGCGCTTTTCCCCCAACATCCGCGGGGGACGCTGCGAACGGTGCCTGGGCACGGGCATGATTGAAGTGGACATGAACTTTCTGGGCAACGTCACGATGCCCTGCGACGCCTGCCAGGGCCAGTGCTACAACCGGGAAACGCTGGAAGTCACCTGGAAGGGAAAATCCATCGCCCAGGCGCTGGCGCTGACGGTGGATGAAGCGGCGGAATTCTTCTCCTCCCTGCCCCGGGCCACCGCCATCCTGAAAAGCATGCAGGACGTGGGGCTGGGATACCTCAGCCTCAACCGCCGGGCAGACACCCTCTCCGGCGGGGAATCCCAGCGCATCAAAATAGCCGCGGAGCTGGCCAAGGCCCCAGCCTGGAAACTGGCGGAGGACGGCAAGCGCGCCCTCTTCATTCTGGACGAACCTACCAGCGGCCTCCACTTCAATGAAGTGGCCCTTCTTCTGACGGCTCTTTTCCGTCTGAGGGACGCCGGGCACACCATCCTCTGCGTGGAACACCACAAGGACCTGCTGAACGCTGCGGACTACCTGGTGGATATGGGCCCCGGAGCCGGAAGACATGGCGGAAACATCGTGGCGGAAGGAACGCCCGCCGCCGTAGCAGCCATGCCGGAAGCGCCCACGGCGCCGTGGCTTCTCGCCCGTTAAGGAAGAATAATTATTATTATCTTGACGTTTTTCAGGCTTTTATCTAGCAATATGGGAATTCCTCTCTGCTTTTCCGATGAATCCCCGTTCCTTTTCCCTAGCGCTGCTGGCGCTGTTTCTTCTTCCTGAAACACTCCATGCCACGCCCGTATTCCTTGAAAACGTCTCCGAATCCGGCGGATGGTATGACTGCAACAAGAAAACCAAATGGAAGTGGGGCAGCGGTTCCATGACAGACCGTCCTTCCGGCTACTACAGCCCGGACAATCCCGTAGACAGCCAGCTCTGCTGGGCAGCGGCGGCCTCCAACGTTCTTCAATGGTGGCAGAATACCAGAAGCGACCTCTCACCTACGACCCCCAACGGAAAATCCTCCACTTACGGCAACATGCCGGAAGCCTGCCAGCTGCGCATTTACCAGACCCTGGCGACGAGCTGGACTGACAAGGGAGGGTCCGTGGAACAGGCTTACAACTGGTGGTTCAACGGAGGAATGCTTCCCTCCGCCTTTTATGGGACCGACTCCACGATCAGGGACACCCCCTCCTCCGAAGGAGGCTACTGGAAAGAGCTGAACCTGACCGTGACCTACGACAAGTGGGGAACGCCGGACAACACCCCGCTATTCAATTCCTACACTTTCTGGGAGGGCGATACCAGGGACGGAATCTACAGCGTTTTGAAAAACAGCATCAACAACAACTGGGGAACCACGCTCAGCATCGGCCAGTACGGAACCGGCCACGCCATCACCATGTGGGGCTATGATATGGACGCGGACGGGAACCTGATTATCTACCTGACGGATTCCGATGACTATGCATTGGGAATGTTCCGGCAGAAAGTTATCGTGGACGATGAGAAACACATCTATCTGACCAGCGTGGACGGTGAAAACAACGTGTACGGCTATAATTACGGTGAAGCAGGCCTGACCGGCACCCGGCTGGGCGAACTTCAAAGCTTCACCGCCCCGCTGGGAGACCTCAGGATTCCGGAACCCGGCACTGGAATTTTTCCCTCTGCGGCGTATTCCTTACCGTGTCCCGACGCAGGCGCATCCTGCGGTAAGGCCTTCCGAACTCCCTTCTCTCTCAAAACGGGTCTTGATTCTTGCCGGGGAAATGTGCAGAATCGGGAAACGCATAAGTTCAGAAGAGCATGAATTGTTCCAATGTTCTCCAGTGCGGTTACCTGTGAAATGAATGACGCTTCCAACAACCACGGCGAGCTGGAAAGCACCGTCTCGACCTATTCCGTCGACATAGAAACCCTTCAGCAGATAGCCCTGAAAGGAGACGCCCAGGCACTGTTCCAACTGGCGATCAGTTATGAACAGGGGCGCGGGGTAGCGGAAAACCAGCAGGAAGCCTTCTACTGCTACCAGCAGGCGGCGGAACTGGGCCACGTGACAGCCCAGCTCAACCTTGGCTGGGCCTACTCCAACGGCATAGGCGCCCCGCAGGACAATGACAAAGCCTTTTACTGGTACCGGAAAGCCGCCGAGCAAGGCCATCCCACCGCGCAATTCGACCTCGGATTCTGCTATATCAACGGGCTGGGCGTGGAAAAAGACGAAAACCAAGCCATCACCTGGTACAAAAAAGCGGCGGAACAAGGTCACGCGGTAGCCCAGCTCAACCTCGGCTGGATTTACGCCAACAGCGCCAGCCAGAAAAACTGGGAACAGGCCGTGTACTGGTACAAGCAGGCCGCGGAACAGGGGGATCCCCGTGCCCAGTACAACCTGGCCTGGTGCTACGGCAATGGAAGCGGCACTCCCCGGAATCCGCAAAAAGCCGCCTACTGGTATGAGGAGGCCGCCATGCAGAACCACGCTACGGCCCAGTATAACCTGGGCTGGTGTTATGAAAACGGTTTCGGCGTGCAGCCGAATATCGACAAGGCGCTGGTATGGTACCACAAATCAGCCCTCCAGGGCCAGATCACGGCCCAATACACGCTGGGCTGGTGCTACGGCAACGGCCGGGGCATGGAAGTGGACATGGCCAAAGCCGTCCACTGGTACACCAAGGCCGCCGAACAGGGCCATACAACGGCCCAGCTCAACCTGGGGTGGTGCCACCTGAACGGCAAGGGAACGCCCGTCAACCGGGAGGAAGCCTTGAAATGGTATCTCAAGGCGGCGGAACAGGGCAACGCCACAGCCATGTTCAATGTAGGCAACTGCTACGCCCACGGCTACGGCATTCCGCAGGATGACGAACAGGCGGCGGAATGGTACCAGAAAGCCGTCAGGCACGGCAACAAAAAGGCCGCCAGCGCCCTGCGCCACCTGGCCTCCAAGCAGGAAAAAGAGAAAAAACCGGATGCGGAGGCCTGAAAAAACGCTTCTTCTTTTTACAAGAATCGGAGAATCCCTTTTCGCAGCATAGCAGCCATCAAAAAACGCAGGAAAAAAACATATCCCCACGGCTTAAAGAAAAAACGTCCGCTTGGGATTGAAGGCCCCGGCCTTCATCAAGAAGCCGCCGCATTCCATCACCGCCGCCCCTTCCTCCCACCGCCCGCCGGGCCTTTCCGGGACAACCTTTCCACCGCCTCCGGCAGCCGTGTTGCGCCAGCGCCGCCCAGCACGACGTCAATATCCTCCAGAGCGCGAATCAGATCGATCACTTCCCGCCGGGGCAAGGCCCCACCCGCAGACATGCAGAAATGGGTGCGGCACGCCAGCGGCCTTCCCTGGTAAATCATGCACTTCCCCTGCCCGTTCAGAAATGGGCAGCTTCCGTCCGGCGGCAGCTCCACGCGCGTGCGTCCGGCGGCGCGCCACGCCTTCCAGGCCATCCACGCCTCCCCCCAGCGTCACATGCGGCGTCTCTCCTGTCAGCCGGAACCGGCAGCAGTCCGCCACGCCCGTGCAGGAACGCTGCGCCCGGGAAGCCCGGAGAGCGCCTTCATCCAGAAGGCGCCGCACTTCCATCAGCATTTCAGCGGAGGGAACAGCTCCCTCCGCTCTTCCATGACGGCACTTTCCCGGCGCCATGACTGCGGCGGTTAATGCGTCAGGCCATCGGCCTTCGCCTGGTTCCAATACGCGTACTCGGAACGGTTGAAGTCCACATACTCCGGAGACAAATCCGTGGTGTACACCGTATGGGAAAACTCGCCCCGGTTCAAATTGATATCCACCTGGAATGCGGGAACCTGCACGGCCTGCCGCAATTCGTCCGACGGAGTATCCGCCTGCATGCCGCCGCGGCAGGCGGCCAATCCGGCGATGTCGATGTCGATCTTCTCTTCATCCACCTTCGCGCCGCAATAGCCCACGGCATGGATAATGCGCCCCCAGTTGGGATCGTTCCCGTTCCAGGAACTCTTCACCAGGGATGACTTGGCGACGGCTTCCGCCGCCTTCTTCGCTTCATCCTCCGTACGGCCTCCGGTCACATGCACGGTCACAAACTTGGTCACGCGTTCGCCGTCCTGCACGATATGCTTGGCCAGCTCCAGCATCACATGGGCCAGAGCCTGCTGGAACGCGTAAATATCTTCCGGGGATTCCAGCTTCACGCCGGAAGCGCCGTTCGCCATCACCAGCACCGTGTCGTTCGTGCTCATGTCACCGTCGATGGTGATGCAATTGAAGGAACTTTTCACGCCGGACTGCACGCACAGCTCCAGCACGTCGCGGGAAATGCCCGCGTCCGTCGTAATAAAGCACAGCATGGTAGCCATGCAGGGATTGATCATGCCCGCGCCCTTGCAGCATGCGCCGATGCGCACGGGCCTGCCCTGCACCATGAATTCAATGGCAATGATCTTCTCCTTCGTATCGCTGGTCATCACGGCCTGGGCCACCTCGTGCCCCTTGTCGCGGGAAAGGCCTTCCGCCAATTCCGGGAACTTCGGGTAAATGCGCATCATGGGCATCGGCAGGCCGATCACGCCGGTGGAGCACACGGCCACTTCCGCAGGCTTCAGCCCCAGAAGTTCCGCAACGCTCCTGCACTCGCCCCTGGCGTCTTCCACGCCCTGGGCTCCGGTACACGCGTTCGCATTCCCGCTGTTCGCCACGATGGCGCGGATATTCCCCTTCCGGAGGTGCTCCCGGCTCACCTTCACGCAGGCGGCCTGCACTCGGTTGGTCGTGAACGTGCCTGCGGAAACGCAGGGTTCCGTGGAATAAACCAGGGCCAGGTCCAGGCGCGTGGCCGTAGGCTTCTTGATGCCGCAGCTTACGGCGCTCCCCACAAAGCCCTGGGGCGCGCAAACGCCCCCGTCAACCGGAATATAGGATGAATCATTCATCGTCTTGAAGTGCCTTCCAGCGTATCAAAAAACTACAGGACCCACAAGCCTTCCGTTTCATCGAACCCGCACATGATATTGAAGGACTGGACGGCCTGGCCGCCCGCGCCTTTCACCACATTATCCTCCGCGCTCATCAGAATCACGCGGTTCGTCCGGGGATCATAGGCCCAGCCGATGTCCACGCAATTCGTGCGGGTCACATTCTTGGTATCCGCAGGCTGGTCGCGCCCCAGCAGGCGCACGAACGGGGCATCCGCATAAGCCTCTTCCAACAGGCGGCCGACGGACTCGGGATCCGCTCCCTTCTTCACCCTGGCCGTAATGGTGGAGCAAATGCCCGTATTCACGGGAATCAAATGGGGGGTAAAGGACATCACCACCGTCTCCCCGGCGGCATGGGAAAGCTCCTGCTCAATCTCGCTCAAATGGCGGTGCTTCGGCACGCCGTAGGCATGGAAACTCTCATTGCACTCGCAGAACAGCAGGGGAATGGACGCCTTGCGCCCCGCGCCGCTCACGCCGCTTCCGGAGCAGACAACGACGTCCTCCGGCTCCAGAATGCCGGCCTTGAACAGGGGAATCAGGGGAAGAAGGATGCTGGTGGGATAGCAGCCGGGGAAGCTACGATGCGCGCCCGGGCAATCTCCTCCCTGCGCCACTCCGGCAGGCCGTACACGGCCTCCTGCATCAGGGCCGTATCCGGATGGGCGTTGCCGTAATACTCCTCGTACACTTCCGGGCTGTCCAGGCGGAAATCCGCGCTCAGGTCAATCACGCGCACGCCGCGCGGCAGCGCCAGGAAAGCCACCTCCGCACCCGTGGCGGCAATCGCGTCCACATCGGAATCCGTAAACTTCAGGTCGGAACCCGGAACCTGCCGGAAACGGGGAAACACCTCCCACAACGGCTGTCCGGCATACTGGCGGGAGGTAGCGCACACCAGCTTCACTCCGCGGTGATTCAACAGGATGCGCAACAACTCCTGTCCGGTGTAGCCACTGGCCCCGACGACTGCAACTTGAACTTGCTTCATGACAAAAAAGGTATGCTATGAAAAAAGACTCTTGCCAACACTAAAGTTTTCCTATATACACCTCGCCGTCGCAAGACACGGCCCCGGTCGGTCCGATTTTATCGGGTTGTAGCGCAGTCTGGTAGCGCACCTGCATGGGGTGCAGGGGGTCGCAGGTTCGAATCCTGTCAACCCGACCACTTTTAACCGCTGTAAGTTGAAAAGCTTACGGCGGTTTTTCATTTTCCGGCATATTGAAATAATTGCCGTCCGCCCCTCTCAACATCATGGGGATGTGGGTCTTTCTATCCATGAACCCGCGTCAATGCGGAAAAATTAGGAAAAGGAAAAAAAAGGACGTGGAATCGTTGTATTCTGCCCATTTGGCGTTTCCGCCTGACGTTGCATGCGGGATGACTTCTTTTTGAAATACATGCAAATTCCTTTCGCAAGGTGTCTGTCCTGAAACAGGTTCCCGAGTAATCAGGAGATATGTATCCAAGGAAAAACAGGATGTTCACCAGCCGGGGTTATCCCGAACCAATTAGACAACAATCATGAATGAGATTATCACGATTAACGGAATCCTGATGACCACGCAGAATGAATTTTCCGCTCATGCAGGAAACGCAAGCATTCACGTCACGGCACAGGAAAAGGAAAAATGGAACTCAGGCGGTCAAGGACCTAAAGGAGACAAGGGCGATCCGGGAGCCCTGGGACCGGAAGGCCCCCAAGGCCCCAAGGGTGAACCTGGCATCCAGGGCCCTGCCGGTCCACAGGGCCCCAAAGGGGACAAGGGAGATAAAGGGGATGCAGGTCCCGAAGGTCCGCAAGGTTCCAGCGTGCCTCCTGGGCGCTTCATGTGGTTCTGCGGCGCTTAGCGCCGGCGGGCTGGCTGGAATGCAATGGGACAATTCTCCAAATCAGTCAGTATCCGGAATTGTACGCGGCGATCGGCGCCACCTACGGCGGAGACGGCGTGACTACCTTCGCCCTTCCCGATTTGACAAGAGACAACGGATTATTCATCCGTTCCACATCTAACGGTCGCGCAGTGGGAAACATGCAAAGCGATGCCATCCGTAATATTACAGGGGAAAATACCTACCACTCCAGTGACCTCCGGAGGTAACCCGGAACAAGTGTTCAAACAAACAACAGCAATCCCAAATGGTGCGGAATGAATTGACTTTTGTGAGCCACCGGATAACCAATGTCATTTTTGACGCATCTGAAGTTGTCCCTACAGCGGAAGAAAACCGCCCTGTCAACATTTCCATGTCGCCGCTCATTAAATATTAAAGGATAAAAACCGTCAACCAGGTTCTACCACAGAGAAGAACGGGCGGAAAATAATATAAATGAAACAACATTTTAAATATAAAAAATGCCAGTATAATAAAAGCTATATGTGTTTTCTGACCGAATAAGGAAAGCATGTACTATCCTATTCCAATAAGGAGAAAACCAACTTTCATAAAAATTCAAGTTTAGCTGGTGTAAGTCCAATTACTTACATCAGCTTTACATTTTCCCTGTGTACGCTGCACACTCAATCTTTCAACGCAAACAAGTAAACGTTAAAATAGGAAAGAATAACATGGAAAAGTAAATTTTCTATCTGAACATATTTTTTATTTTTCTGAAAATCAATCTTTTTCATTGTTGAGCTATGATCGCACCACTGCTGAATCAGTGGAATTCTTTCCTTTCCCTCTTCCTTCTGAATGGGAAAGATGAATTATTTACCATCCCATACCAGATGACACGCATAGGAAAGTCCATACCCTTTTTTTTCGTCCTTCTGAGTTTCTTTTCTTCTGCACAGGAAGCCAATGTTCCTATTGACAGCATTCCCTTTGAGCTGGGCACTGCCAGCCGCATTTACGTGAAGGGGAGCGTCAATGGCAGCCGTCCCCTGCGTTTTCTTTTTGATACCGGAGCCACATCCATGGTCATCAGCACCAATTCCCTGAAAGGCGTTCCCATGGAATTCAACGAGACCGTCGTCAACCACGGCGCCACAGGGTCCGATGAAGTCCGCGGAAGCACGGAGAACCAATTCGCCATCGGGGAACAAGCCATGGAGCACGTTCCCTTTATTGCCATTCCCTACTCACCGGACCAGTGGGACGGCGTGCTGGGCCTCTGGTTCATCCAACGGCAGGTAACGGAAGTAAACTACACGGACCGGAAGATTTACCTGTATCCGCACGGTTCCTATACGCCGCCGGCGAATGCCATCCGCCTGAAGATTGAGTACGTGATGGGCGTTCCGGTTGTCCTCGCACAAGTGACGGTCAACGGAAAAACCCACCAGCTCCGTTTATCCGTGGATACCGGCTCCGACCGCGTTCTGGACCTCAATACGCCTTTCGTCAAAAACATCATTTGCTGGGCAGCCAAAAGCCGTTTTCCATTTCCCGCATTTCCAGTTCGGATTCCCATACCGGAGTTCTGGAAAACGTCATGTTCGACAGCATCCAACTGGGCGGCTGCAAGCTTCCGCTCATCCCCGGCGCCTTCTCCACCGTCACCAGCGGTATTCAGAGCATCGCGGAAATGGACGGCGTCATGGGCAACAACCTGCTGAAACGGTTCAACATGGTCTATGATTCCCGGGAAGGGTATATTTACCTGATTCCCAACAATCTGCTTTACACTCCGTTTTATGATTGCCTGCTCCGCCCGCAGCCGGACGCGGCCTTTTCTTCCGGAAAGTAAGGCATTCCGGCACCACCCCTACCCTACCGGGCGCTTCCGCGCAGGTTGATGATGCGGGTGCAGAGGTCCACCAGCTTCGTTCCCAGCCGGGAATGCAGAACGCGGTAGATGCCGAAGAGGGCGCACCGAACGCGGAAGTCGTTCCCTTTCGCAATGTGTCTCAACAGGCGGAAGGGGGATTCCGGGGATTTGACGAACTCACGCCATTCATATTTGTCCAGCAGCGTCCGGACGGCGTCCAGAGCCTCCTTTTTTTCTGCCGCCGTCTGGTTCAACAGGTTGGAGGAAAAGAGCTGGATGCTGCCGTTCAGCCAGTTCAGCACCGTAATCCCGGCTCTTTCCAGCACGCCCTGTTCCCGGTAGGCCGCCGCAATCAGGTCGATGCGTTCCAGAGCCGGATAAAAGCCGGAACCCTTTTTTGTCCGGGGCCTTGTACACGTTCACCAGGGAGTCCGGGCGGGTAGGACGGTAGATGTACAGGCAGTCCGGTATTTTCACGATTCTTTTCACATACGGCTGGAGCAGGTTGTTGAAGAGGGCGTCACTGCCCTGCTTCATTCCGGACCGGAAGCGGAGGCCCGTTTTTTCAGGAATTCCGCCCGGTACAGCTTGTCCCAGCACAGTTCGCTGAACGGCCCCATCGTTGCAAAAGTCATAGTGGCCGCAATGCCATTCCGGGCATTGCAGGCCGTTGAGCATGCTCCAGCGGACGGAGAGGGGCATGTCCCCCGCAATCGTCGCCCCCATGCACGCCACGTCCGCCCGGTATTCCTCCGCCGCCAGATACAGGCGCTGGAACATGACGGGGGAAATGTAGTCGTCCGGGTCCACAAAGCCGATGTATTCCCCGGAAGCCGCATCCAGCCCGGCGTTCCGCGCCGCCGCCACGCCCGCATTCGGCTGGTCGATGACGACGAACCGTTCATCCGCGGCTTCATATTCCCTCAGGATGTCCAGGGTTCCATCCCCGGAGCCGTCGTTGATGCAGATGATTTGAATGTTCCGGAGCGTCTGGGCGCAGACGGTATCCAGGCATTTTTTCATGAAGGGGGCTACGTTGTAGCAGGGAATGATGATGGAAACGAGCGGCATGTTTTTATGAAAATAAAGGTTAGCTTGATGAAGAAGAGTTTAATTGACGGAAGAGGTCCATCCACGCGGCGCAGACGGCATCCATCGCATAACGGGCCGCCTTGTTCCGGGCGGCTTCCCCCATGCGGCTCCTTAGCTCCGGCTGTTCCATCAGCCGGATGATGGCGCGGGCCAGGGCGTCCGTATCCCCGGGAGGAACCAGCAGGCCGTCTTCTTCCGGGGAAATGACGTCCCGCGGACCGCACGGGCATTCAAAAGCCACGCACGGCACGCCGCACGCCATGGCTTCCACCAGCACCATGCCGAAGCCTTCAAAGAGGGAGGGGAATACCAGCATGGAGGCTTGCAGCAGCTTTTCCCGCACCTCCGCCGTGGCGCCGCGCAGCAGCACATTTTTTTCCAGCCCTTTTTCCCGGACTAGGCGCTCAAGAGAGCCGCGTTCCGGACCGTCCCCCCAGATTTCCAGTTTCCAGTCCGGATGAACGGCGGCCACTTTTTCCCAGGCGCGTACCAGCAGGCCGAATCCTTTCACCGGAACCAGCCGCCCAATGGCCACAGCCGTCGGACGGTCCAGGGAGGCAACCCGCTCCGGCCGCCATACGCACGGATTGGGAATGACATGCACTCCCCGCCTGCCCTTCCAGTTTTCTTCCCGGTCCTGCCGGGTGAGAACGACGGTAGCGTCATAGGTTCCCCTGCGGAGGCCGAATTCATAGAAGTCGGAAAGAGCAGCCATTACGCGCGCACGGATTCCCCCCTGAAGCCGCGCATAGTCCTTCCGGTACGTTCCGGAGTAGTGGAATTCGCGCACGGTTTTCCACGGCTTGCCGCGCGACAGGCGCGGTATCATGAATTTTTCCGACTGCCCGACGGAGACGACTATATCCGGACGGAGTTCATCCAGCGCCTTCCGCAGAGCTTTCGCATGCCTCCTGCGCCGGACCAGAATGCCCTTCAGCACATACAGGAATCCCTTCCAGTCGTCCTCATAGTAGTTCACACCCAGGTGAACCACCTTCACGCCCGGAGGGAGGGAGGAAGCGGTCCGCCGGGAATCATTGGCCGTCACCAGCATTATTTCATTGCCGGGGATGGCGGCCAGGGCAGCAGCCTTGGCGCGCGTCACGGCCTGAATGCCGCCCGCCGCGTCCAGATCATCCAGTACATAGGCTATTTTCATTTCCGTTATTCCTTTCTTCCGTTTTTGGCCAGAATGAGTCCTGTCAGGACCACTCCGAACGGCAGGGCCGCCAGAGTCAGCAACGGCCGCGGTGATTCCCGCAAAAAACCCGGATTGCGGGCCAGCAGGGAGGCGGAGACGTAATGAACCGCCTCCATGAACCGCCGACGCCGGGAGGGCTGGTATTTCATTCCCTCCTTCCGCAGAAAGGCGAATCCCCGCGGGTTGAGCACGTATTGGCGGAACATGTTCCTGGAGGAGCCGTCCTCCCGGTATTCCACCAGGCAAAGCACCTTGTTCATCGTAAGCAGCGGGGCGACGCGGTCCGCCAGCATGTACTTGTAGCCCAGCCCCACGTATTTTTCACCGGGAAAGACGGGATACGGCGGCAATTGCTTCATCAGCGCGGTGCGGTACACCAGCTTCTTGTCTCCGCGGCCTCCCGCCGCATAAAACCCGGTCAATGTGGTTTCCTGCACATCCCCTGCAAAGGCCGTGCCGATGAGTTCGCCCGTCTTCACGTCCGCATCCAGCCCTGCCAGTCCGGCTACACGGTCACTTCCGTGACGTTCCCAGAATTCCAGGATGGAGGCCACGGCGTCTTCCGGCATCAGGTCGTCGGAATCCAGGCAGACATTGAGTTCCGTGTCCATCAATTCATACGCGGCATTGTGGGCGGCATGCATGCCTCCGTTTTCCTGATGGTGGCAGCGTATGTCCAGCGCGCCTTCCCGCATCCATTCCTTCACCAGTTCCTCCGTGCCGTCGGTGGAGCCGTCGTCCACCACCAGCCAGATAAAATCACGGCAGGTCTGCCGCCGCAGGCTTTCATAGCAGTGGCGCAGGCAGTCCGCCCTGTTGAAGGAGGGCGTGAAGACGGTGAGCAGGGGTTTCATGCTTCACCTCCCTGTGACAGATAGAGTTCCTGAAGCTTTTCCGCATTGCGGACGATGTCCAGCCCCGCTTCACGGATGAAGGCGGACGCATCCGTCCGTTGCCAGCCGTCCGCCAGTTCCGCTATTTTCCGCGCCCAGGCGGCGGGGGATTTTTTCAGGGACATAAAATTCACATGGCCCGGGACCACCGCGCCATCCCCCGGCACCCGGTCGGACGCAACCACGGGCAGCCCCGCCGCCTGCGCTTCCAGCATCGCAATGCCGAAGCCTTCAAACCGGGAGGGGAAGACAAAGACATCCATCCCCTGCACCAGGGCGGCAACGTCATCCCTGCCGCCCATCAGGCGGATGCTGCCGTCCCATTCAGGCCGCTCCGCCTCCTGCCGGATCCTGCCCTCCCCTTCCCCGCCGCTTCCCACCAGCGCCAGCAGGGCGTCCGGCCTTACCGCCAGCAGGGCGCGGAAGACGCGCAGCAGAAATTCGTGGTTTTTGGGCCAGGAAAAATTGCCGATGTGGCCCACTACCAGCCTGCCTTCCCAGCCCATTTCCTTCCGCACCCGCTCCCGGACCTCCGGGGAATAGGTGAACCGCCCCGCGTCAATGGCGTTCCGGACGACGATGGCGTCACGCGCGCCCCTGCGGCCGAAAAGCCAGCGCCCGCACAGTTCGTTGCACGTGAAGCGGTGCGTCAGGCAGGGACGCATCAGGTGCTTGAGCACGAAGCGGAACAGGGAGTTTTTATCGATTCCTACCGGAGAGCTGTGGGCATGCGCCGCAATGAACGGAATGTTCCGCGCCGCCGCCTCACGATATACCCAGTAGCCCAGCTCGGAACAATGGCCGTGAACCATCCTGTATTCCGGATGTCCGTCAAAAAAAGCCGCTATTTTTTCCTGATACGCCGCCAGACCGCGCAGGGTGATGGGCGGCAGCCTGTAAATCCGCCCTCCCATCTCCCGGATTTCCTCTTCATAAATGCCGGGCGTCTCCCGGTGCACCAGAAAGTCAAACTGGAGCTTGCCGCGGTCCATGTGGCGGTAATAATTCATCACCATCGTTTCCGCTCCGCCGCGGTTCATGATGGTGAATACCATGAGCACTCGTTGAGGGGTCATTTTGCCAGAATTCTTTTAATGGTCAGAAGGAACAGGTACAAACCGGGCACGCATCCCAGTTTCACGGTCAGGAAAAACGCTTTCCAATGCGGGGGGAGAGGCGCCAGAGGCAGCTCCCTGACCGCCGTCCGGCACCAGTCCCGTTTCAGCAGTTCATGGAGAATACGGCATTTCCGGAAGGAGGAGGCCGGAGCGTCGCAGACGTTCAAGCCCAGGAAAATGACGGAGAGCGCCATGCGGTTCCGCAGGGCCTGCTCCGCTTCCGGATAAGCTCCGCTTTCCCGCACCTGCCGCTCCATCCGGCGGAAGAGTTCCTCCCACTGGGCCGCCAGCTCCGGCTTGTACCGCTTGGTCAGGGCTCCCGCCGCCGTCTTCCGGTAATGGTAGAAGGTGGTGGGGATGTACACCGCCCTGCGGGCCGCCCGGAACAGGGAAAGATTGCAGAGCACGTCTTCCGCGGAGCCGATCAGGGCCGTGTCCACGAAGGAGGCTTCCCCTTCCCGGAACAGGGAACGCCTGTAGAGCTTGCCCCAGGCCGTACCGTAGGAGTCCAGCCGTTCCGGACGCCCCAGTTCAGCCCCGGACGGCCCCAGGAGCCGGTTCCTCAGCCATTCCATGGATTCCCCTTCAAACATCCGCTCCTCGCGCCAGAACAGCACCGGGGCGGACGCCGTTCCATATTCCCTGGCATAGCTCCAGAACACGATGTCCGCGTCCCTTCCCAGCATGGCTTCCATCGCGTCCGCGCACGCGTGTTCGTCCAGCCAGTCGTCCGCATCCACAAACATCACGCATTCCCCTTCCGCCAGCTCCAGCCCGGCATTCCGGGAGGCGGACAAGCCGGAGTTTTCCCGGCAAGCCACCTGCACCCGGCCATCCCGGCGACGCAGTTCTTCCAGCATGTCCCCACTGGAGTCCGTGGAACCGTCATTCACGCAGATGACCTGAATATCCCGGTACGTCTGGTTCAGAATGCTTTCCAGGCAGCGGGAGAGATAAGCCTCCGCGTTATAGACGGGAACGATGACGGAAATCACGGCTTGCCTCCTTTCCTTTCCTGAAGGATGCGGCGGAACAGGCCGTCCCATTGGGCCGTCACCGTTTCAGCCGCGTACCGCTTCACATTTTCCCGCGCTTTCGCGGCCATGGAGGCGCGCAGTTTTTCATTCCCCATCAGAAGTTCCAGGGCGGAAGCCAGTTCCGCCACCTTTCCCGGCCGCGCCAGAAGGCCGTCCTCCCCATGGCGGATGATGTCGCCGGGGCCGCAGGGGCAGTCAAAGGCCACGCACGGCACGCCGCACGCCATGGCCTCAGCCAGCATCATGCCGAAGCCTTCATACCGGGAAGACATGGCGCAGATGGAAGACCGCAGATATTCCCGCATGATCCGCCGGGTGGGCGGATGCAGCAGAAAACTTTCTTCCAGCCCTTCCCGGCGTATTTCCTCCCTCAGCTTTCCACCATCCCGCTCCGCTCCGAACAGCTCCAGCTTCCATTCCGGAAATTTACCGTGCGCCTTTTTCCAGGCGGCCAGAAGCGCTCCATAGTTTTTCTGGAGGGAAACCTTGCCGACGGCAATCACTCTTTTTTCTTTTCCGGAAGAGGGTGCCTCCGGATAAAACGGCAGGGGATTGGGAATCACCTCCACATTCGCCATGGGCCATTCCTCCCGGTTGCCGGGCGTCAGCACCACAAAACGGGAGAAGCGTTTTCCCAGGAACCGCATCAGGGCGAATTCCAGTTTCATGAGAGCGGAAGATTTCAGGCCGTCCGCCTGAATCAGCCGGGAAACGTGGCGTTCATAGACCACGGGGCAGCCGCAGCCCCTCAGCAGGAAGGGAATCCAGAATCCCTTGAAGCCGTCGTCGCAAACGGAAACGACAGCAGGCTTGACGGCGCACACCGCCTTCCGAACGCCGCTTGCCCAGGCCTTCAGCCTCGCGGCGGGATTTCCCTGCATGCGCACGTCATGGACGTGAATGCCAGGCCAGAAGTCATAAAAAGGCTCCTTTCCTTCTTCATTCAGCGTCAGGATATGGATTTCATCCCCGTACCGTTCCGCCAGCAGGCGCGTCCGGACGGAGAGCACCCGTTCCAGCCCTCCCGCTCCGGCGATGCCGTTGGTGATGTATAAAAGCCGTCTTCCCATGTCAGATCAATGCCTCCAGTTTCAGGATTTCATCACGGTTGCCGTAGTCACGCCTCCGGCATTCCTCAGACAGGCTTTCCAGGCGCGCGTCATCCTTCAGCAGCCGGAACAGGGCCAGCGCGGCGCCGTCCTCGTCATTGGGGATGATGATTCCGTCCACGCCGTCTTCCAGATGCCCGGCGGAGGTCGGAAAGTTTGTAATGGCTACGGGCCGTCCCAATATCTGCGCCTCCCTCACCGCCACGGCCTTTCCCTCATACCGGGACGGCTGCACATACAGCCCGCAGGCGGCCATGTACGGGTAGGGGTTGGCCTTTTTTCCCAGAATGACCACGTGTTCCCGCATGCCGCAGGCGGCAATTTCACGGCGCAGGGACATTTCATCCCCGTAGCCGATGAGGTACCAGCGCAGTTTTTCCATCCCCATTGCCACCAGGCGCGCGGCCAGCCTGACGGCGCGGTCCATCCCCTTGGCATGGGAGAACCTTCCCACGGTGCACAGGGACGGGGCCCCCTCCATCACGGCGGAAACGTCTTCCAGAGCGGCCTGTTCCCTCACCGCTTCCGGGGAAACGATGTTCTGCATCTCCACCAGCTTATCCTCCAGTTCCGGAAAGCGGGACAGGAAGCCCCTCCCGGCCTGGGGGGAAATGGAGATGATGCGGTCATAGCTGCGCCACACCGGCAATTCACGCTCCACATTGATTCCGATGGAGGAGTAGTCCGTATGAATCCAGGCTATTTTCCTGCGGGCCAGCACCTTGTCCCGGACGATGCGGTGGGGCGTCAGGAAGCTGATGGCCAAGTCATACACGCCCAGCTTTTTCAGGGAAGGAAGAAACGGGGAGACGGCGGCGGCGGCATCGTCAAAGACGGCGTAGTTTTCACGGCCTTCCAGCCGTTTTCCAAAACGGGCGGAACGCCGCTTGGCCCACAGGCGCGCGGCGGCAATGCCCAGCCTCCCTTCCTTCAGGATGTCCTTTACCGGACGGGACAGCGCACGGTAGGAGGGAAGTTCCGGCAGAAGGTTCACTTTATCCGGAATCAGCGGCATCAGCTCTCCGGAATGGCGGTAAACGAACAGGTCCACCTGGAAACGGGAGGCGTCCAGCGCATCCAGCAGCCCCAGAAGAGCGCGTTCCGCCCCTCCCAGCTCCATGTATTGAATGGCTATGAATATACGTTTCATCTGCATGCCAGCGTGCGCATGTGGCCCATCAGCCCGCGGAAGGGGGGCGTCCTGAACAGCACGAGTACGTCCAGCCCCAGCGGAATGACTACGGAAATAATGCCCCACATGAACAGGTCCGCCAGGGGGGGAGGAAAAATAGGAACGGGCGCAGAGGGGATACGTCAGCGCATATCCCGCCGCCGCCAGCAGCAGGTACCATCCGTACGTGATGAAGTACCGCCTCAGGGGCTGGTGGAATACATGCCTGTACACCAGCCGGGGGAATTGCCAGACGCCGATGGAAAGAAGACTGAGCGTCGCCGCCAGCAGCACGCCTGTAATCCCCCACCACTGCACCAGCGTGACGGAAAGGGCGACGTTGATCACGCCCTGGAGAAGCGGGGAGTACCGGTCCTGGTGGAAGATGCCCGCCTTGGTCTTGAACACCATGGCGGAACGCCTCATGCCCACCACGAAGAAGTTCAGGATGATGACGAACGAGCAGGCCCCGGAGAGCATGTATTCAGGTCCCAGCCACCAGACGATGAAGGGATTCAGCGTGTTCAGCAGAACGATGGAGGACACCCCTGAAATCAGGAAGTTAATCAGGAAAACCCTCTTGAAAATCTCGTACACATGCCCTCTGTCCTCACTGGCGATCAGGTTCCCCACGCTTTCCGCCATGCTGTTGATCACCTGCATGATGAAGGTGGAGATGGTTCCCACCACCAGCATGTAGTTGGAATAGAAGCCCACCGCCGCCAGCCCCACGAAGCTGGAAATGACGATGTTGCTGGTGGAATGCATGAAGTAGCCGCCCACGCTGTGCAGGAACAGGGCCTTGACGTTGACGACGATCTGGCTTTTCGTCACGGCGTCCAGGGCATGGGAGACCCTGCTCCTGACGTAGGGGTACAGGGCATCCACCTTGCGCACCATCGCCACGTTGAACCCCGCCAGGAACAGGGATTCCACCACCAGGTACAGGACGTAGTTGCCCGTCCAGTACAGGATGGCCAGCTTGGACAGGTTCAGCCCCACCTGGTAGATGAAGTTGATGGCGCCCAGCCTGTAATTTTTCTGGTCCGCGTTGATGAGGGAATTCTTGTACGCCGTCAGGTACGGCAGGATGGAGTTGAAGACGAAGATGAAATAAACCAGCGCCAGGTAGTCCAGATGCCCCTCGTCCTTGATGAAACAGCCCAGGAAGGGGTACAGGCCCAGGCACAGGATGAACACGGCGGCGGCAATGATGCGGTACACCTTGCGGTAAAATTGCAGCAGGGCCAGAATCCGCGGCCGGTCATTCTCCGCCAGAGGCTTGTAGAGGTGAAAAACCACGCTGGTTCCAAAGCCGGACTCCAGCAGCGTGACAGCGGCCAGGATGTTGGTCAGCAGGCCGTTGAGGCCCAGGTACTCCACCCCTATTTCATTGACGAACAGCTTGCGCGTCACAAAGCCCAGCAGGGTCATCGTGACCATCAGGCTGATGGTCACCAGAAAGTTCTTGCCGGAGTTCAGCGTTCTCACGCCTTACCCTCCTCCCCGTTGAGTTCCACGCTCAGCCGCAGGGCCATTCCCTGGGCGAACGGCATCAGGCTCCACACGTCGGAATACATGCCGATGCCCTTGGTATCCCCCTGGCACATGTCCAGCACGCCGTTGCGGCGCGTCACCCCCATCAGCGCCTTTTCCGCACGGAAGGCGGCTTTCAGAAAACGCTCCTCTCCGGAAATGCGGTAGGCGGCCAGCAGCAGAAGGCCCAGCAGGGCCGTTCCGGAAGATTCAAACACGGATTCCGGCCTGGCAACCATCCAGCCGAAGCCGCCGTTTTTCTTTTGCAGGGGCAGCAGTTCCTCCGCCAGCGCCAGAATGCGCCGGGCCATTCCAGCCGCCTCCGGCCTCCCGTGCCGAGCCATCAGGCGGTAAAGCTCACACAATCCCAGCGCGTACCAGCCCAGGCCCCGGGACCAGTCATACAGCCCCAGCGGGTAGCCGCGCTCCATTTCAAAGCCATGGGCGGGGAAGGAAGAACCCGGCAGCAGGGCCATGTCATATTCCTCCACCTGCTTCACCGCCAGGTTCCAGTATTCCCCTTTTCCCGTACGTGCCGCGCAGGCGGCCGCCAGCGGGCAGGCCAGTCCGATCGCATCCACGTAACGCACGCCGGGCTGCCTGCGCCTGTAGGCCAGCGTTCCCGCCCCCGTCCGCAGGGATTCCAGCAATGCGGCGGAAGCCTCCGCCACCTGGTCCGCCCCGCGGCATCCGGCCTCCAGCACGGCATAATCCAGCAGCAGCCGGTCCGCCTCCCACCGTTCCGGCTCCGGAACGGCCAGGCAATTCCTAACCAGTTCCATGTTCCTCCAGACTGCGGCGCAGCCTCCTTCAACGCCTCATCCTTCCTGTCCGCGGCATAGGCGTGCAGACCCAGGAACAACCCAGCCGCCTGCCACCCCTGAATGGCGGCGTCCGCGTAGGTTCCCCGCGCCATCTCCCACAGGATGCGCCTGCCCTGGTCCCTTTTGGGAACGGCCGGCATGCGCCGCGTCCATGCCGCGGCCGTCCGGGCCAGGGCCTCCTGCCACGCGCGCCGGTCCTGCCAGCGCCCGATATGGAAACGCCCCGCCAGCGTCCCCAGGAATCGCCAGGCATCCACGCAAACCACGGCCAGAACCAGCAGGAGCAGGACGGACAAGATGGAAACGTACGCAATCATGACCGCTTCAACAGGGTTGAAAGTTCTTCCGGCAGACGCGCCAGGCGTTCCCGGTACGCGGGGATTTTTTCCGCATAGGCGGCCTTCAGATCGTCCTCCCTTTCCATCATCCGGACAAACGCCTTCCTCAACTCGCCAGGGTCATCCATCGCCTGCACGGGCAGCACGTGGCCGTCTTCCTTCCCGAACAAATCGCGGGCAATCCCCCCTGGCCTTCACGGAATATCCCGCCACCAGCGTGGGAACGCCCGTGGAATAGGCGGCAATGGAGGCGTGGGTACGGGCGGCCACCAGGAAACGGCACCGGGAAATGCAGCCCTTCAATTCCTCACAGGGGGCGTCCCCAACCATAACGACGCGCCCCGTGTGCCGGAAACGCTCCCGCAACGCGCCCAGCGGCTTCCGGTCATCGTTGCCGGGCCACACCACATGGGGAATGAGGGCCACATTCATATCCGTAGCTTCCAGCAGGTATTCCACCAGCCGCACATAGTTTTCCATCACGGACCCGGCCCTTCCCTCATGGCCGATAATCAGGGGGCTGACGTTGATGCCGACCATGTTCCCTTCCTTCCAGCCCTCCGGCAAAGGCCCCTTCTTCACCGGAAGGGCAAACGCCGGGTCCGGGTACAGCACCGTGCGGAGGCACCCGCATTCCAACAGGGCGTCGCAGGTCAGGGATTCCCTCGCCACAATCAGGTCAAAGGCCCGGAGGTCCTCCAGCATCCGCCCCTTCATATCCTTCCGTTCCAGGGAACACCCCCACAGGACGGTGGGCACGCCGGCGCGGCGCAGCAGGTCGTTCTGCAAATAGATATGCACGGGCTCCCCGTAGCAGTAATTGTCCCCGCCGCTGCACAGGGCCAGGTCCGCACCCTCCTTCACGATGCCGCCGAACGCGAGCCGGTCAAAGGCGTCACGGACGCCCAGCACGCGCCGCCGCAGCCACGCGCCCGCATACCCGGAGGAGCACCTCCGGATGGGCCGCTGTTCCGGTAGCACCCTCACCACTTGTTCCAGCCCATAACGCCTGTCTTCCCCGCACGCGGAGGAGAACAGAACGCCCTGTCCGGGACGGAGCAGCAGCATCGTGGACCTGACGATCGCCTCGCAGCCGTGATTGCCGCTGCCTCCATGGGGATATAAAAGAATCTTATGCATGCCCATTCGATTTATTTTTTCCGGCACGCGCCCCTTCCATCAGCAGGAACAGGCAGAAGGGCCAGCGGTTGAATAAACACATGCTCATCCACCCGGGACAGTGGAACACCCCGGGATAAGCGCGCAGCAGGTTGTTTTCCGGCGTTCCCACAATGGTCCTCACCGCCTTCATGCGCTCCGCCAGGCCGTACCGGTCCCTGAAACGGTAGATTTCAAACAGGGCGTTGTACACCAGCCCCCACCAGCGGAAGGCCAGGTATTCCTCGATTGACGCCCCTTCCAGCCCCCTGGTATGGAAGTACTTCCGCTCCAGGCGGAACTGCCTGACAATCCAGATGAATTTTTCCGGGACAAAACGCGTGGACAGGGTGCCTTCCTCCGCCCGGCGATAGAAGTATCCGGCCTTGTCCACCGTTCTCAAACGCCTGATGTATTTCAGGTACGCCATGTTGAACATCAGGTCCTCTCCATAGGAAACGTCCTCCGGAAAGCGTATGGAATGCCGGGACAGCAGGGTGCGGCGGTACAATTTCACCACCGGGCCAAAAAGCAGGAAGGAGCGGAACAGCCGTACCCAGGCTTCCTCCTCTCCGGGCCTGGCGTCCAGTTCCATGGGCTGCGGCACCGTCACTTCATCCTTTTTCCCGGCGCGGACGGAGCACAGCCCTTCCACCACCAGGTCGCAGGCGCCGTCCTCCACGGCGGAGACCAGTTCCTGAAGGTAGGAGGGGGTCACCCAGTCATCCCCGTCAATGAAACACAGCCAGCGGCCGTCCGTTTCCTTCATGCCGCGGTTCCTGGCGGCGGAAACCCCCATGTTCCTGTCCAGATGGATGACCCGGACGCGCTCGTCCCCGGAAGCCAGCCTGTCGCACAGCGGGCCGCTCCCGTCCGTGGAGCCGTCATCCACGAGGCAGACGTCAAAATCCGTGAAGGTCTGGTCCAGCACGGACCCCACGCATTTTTCAAGGAAACGCGCGGCGTTGAACACGGGAATAATGACGGATACGGAGGGCATGGCGGTTCAGCGCGTTTCTTCAAAAAGTTCTTTCACGGCATTCATCTGCCCATCCAGGTCAAACCGGCTTCCCCCGCGGAGCGCCCGCCCGCAATAGTCCCGGCGGTCCGCCTTTCCCGTCAGAATATCTTCCAGGGCGCGGTAAAGCCCCAGCAGGTGGTTTTCCGCAATCAACCCGAATTCCCCGTCCCCAAGCTGCTCCCGGACTCCGGAACACAGCGTGGCCGCCACGGGCGTGCCGAGAATCAGGCTCTCGGAAATCACGGTGGAATACCCCTCGCTGCGGGAGGAACAGACCAGCCAGTCCGCCGCCTTCACGTAGGGATACGGATTTTCCAGTTGCCCCAGCAGGGATATCCTGTCCTGCAGGTTCCCCTCCGCGATCATGCGTTCCAGCGTCTTCCTTTCAGGCCCCTCCCCCAGAATCCAGAGATGGAAGGAGAAGCCCTCCTGAGCCAGATAGCGGCACGCCGTCACCAGCCGGTCAAAGCCCTTCTGGCGGACGAGACGGCCGGAAGCGCAGAACAGGACGGCCCCTTCCGGACGTTCCGGAACGGATTTCCCCGCCTTTTCCCGGACGCGCGGAACGTCCACGGGGTTGTAAACCACCCGCGCATCCTGCAACGGACCGGCCAGGGCCAGCAGGGAGTCCCGGACATTCCGGGAGACGCAAGCCACCGTGTCAAAACAGCGGTAAACGGCCTTTTCCTCTTCCGCGTTCCGGTAGGCCGGCAGCGTCCAGTGGTTGGCGGCCAGGTCAATGTGGACCCAGGCCAGTTTCCGGCTTCCGGCATGGGGGGAGCCGGCGGCTATCCGCGTGGCGTAGCCTTCAATGAAGGCGGCCTCCACATCATAGGTTCCGCGAATGAACAAGCGGTAGAAAACGGAAGGAGGGAAATGCCTGTAAACCAGCAATTTCAGGCCGTTCCGGATTTTGACGAGCAGGCGCGCCCAGGGGCCGTCCTCCTCCCGGAGGGCGTCAAACAGAAAACGGACGGACACATTCCGGGGGTAGCCGGACGGGATGTCCTCCTTCCTGATGGAATAAACGACCACCTGCCACCGGTTTCCGTTCCAGCGGTTCAGCAGGGTTTGCAGAATTTTTTCCGCACCGCCGCCGGACAGGCTGTTGACAAAAAACGCCACCTTCTTCATTTCATTTCCTCCAGCAAATGCTCCACCTTCCGCACGGCGCTTTCATAAGCAACCGCATCGCCGCCCCGGGCCGCCCTTTCCCTCCAATCTTCACAGGATTCCCTGCCGGAAAGGAAATCCTCCATGCCGCCGGCCAGCGCCCCATCATGATTTTCCACAATGCGCCCGAACTTTCCCATGCCAAGCTGTTCCCGCACGCCGGAACACTCCACGGCCAGAACAGGCAGGCCCAGCGCCAGCGCCTCCGTGACCACGGTGCTCATTCCCTCGCTGCGGGAGCTGCATACGAATACATCGGCAGTGGCCATCCACGGGTAGGGATTCTCCCGGAAGCCGGGCATCAGCACGGAGTCCGCCACTCCCAGGGCCGCCGCCTGGCTTTCCAGCTCCCGCCTCCGGCTTCCTTCCCCCAGAATCACCAGTTCCGCCTGCCATCCGCGCTCCTTCAAGCGGGCCAGCGCGGCAATCAGCCGGTCAAAGCCCTTCTGTTCTTCCAGACGCCCCACGGAAACAAAGCGGAAACGCTTTTTTTTCCGGCACTTCCTCCGCAGCAGAGGCTCCGGAACGCACGGCATCCCGGTCCACCGGATTGTGCAGGACGACGGACCCGGCATGCGCTCCAAAGCGCCGTTCAAACGCTTCCCTGACGGTTTGCGACACATGCGCCACGGTTTGAAAACGGGCGTAAGCCTTCCTTTCCTCCTCCAGTGACCGGAACACCAGCCCCTGCGTCCAGGGCCGGGCCTCCAGGTCCACATGGACCCACGCCAGCCTCCGGGCCTTCCCTTCCGGAGCTGCTGCAAGAAGGCGCGTGGGAAACCCTTCCGTAAAAGCCGCCTCCACATCGTAATCCCCGGCAATGCACCACTTGTAAATCCAGCCCGCAGGCAGAAAACGGTACACCAGAGCGTACTTGAGCCGGTAGAGCCAGCCCCGGCCGCCCACGATGGTGCGGTAATGCGCGTATTTTCCTACTTCCTCCCGGTACGGGCCGCAGTCCACCACCGTGCACACCGTCACGTCAAAACGCTCCCGGTCCAGGCCTCGCACCAGCCCGGAGAGAACTTTCTCCGCCCCTCCCCCGGACAGGGATTCCACCAGGAACAGGACTTTCAGACGGGAACGCGGCATAAGACGGGCTTCTGAAACGAATTATTTTCCCGCGCACGGGGAGGAGGTGTCCAGGCTTCTGTACACGGCATACCCGCGGGAAGAGCGGCCATGGGGCTCCACGTCGCACAGGACGATGCCCATGCGCTTCAGCTCTCCGTTTTTCCAGATCTTCTGCAATCCGATCAAATCACGCTTCTTCACGCAGCCGGCCCGCATGACGTACAGCGTGACGTCGGCCAGCCGGGCGACGATGCGCGCATCCGCCAGGGAGGAGTAGGGAACGCAGTCCATGAAGATGAAATCATACTGCTCCTTCACTTCCTCCATCAGCTTCCTGATGCGGTCATGCAGCAAAAGCCGGGAGGGATGGTCCGGCACGGTTCCCGCAAACAGGTAATCCAGGTGGTCGGAAACGGGGGATTGTTCCACCAGGGAACGCCAGCCGCCTTCCCCGGCCTGCTCCAGGTCTCCCAGGCCCGGCTTTCCGGCTCCGCCCAGCAGGGCGCTGAGCGCCCCTTTTCTTAAATCCATATCCATCAGCAGCACCTTCTTTCCGGCCACGGCTAGGGAAAGGGCCAGGTTCACGGAAAGATAGGTTTTCCCCTCCCCGGAACAGGTGGACGTAATCAGGACGCTGAGGGGGTTCCCCCCATTCCCGTCGGAAAGGGCCACCATGCGTTCCGCCAGCAGGGGGAAGCATTCGGACAGCTCGGAAGGTTCTTCCAGATTCACCACGATTTCCTGGTTCTTCAGCTTCCGCGGCTTGCGCGGCAGTTCCCCGTACACGGGAATGGAGGTCAGGGTTTCTATTTCCTTCCGGCGCTTCACGCTGGAATCCAGCATGGCCGCGACCACGCACAGGAACACGGGAATGGCCATCCCGGCCAGAAATCCCACCATCAGAATCTTGGGAACGTTCGGCTCCAGCGGACCGTTGCCGCCCCGCACGCCGTCCACCATCCGCGCGTTGTCTTCCGTGGCGGCCAGGGCCAGGGAATTTTCCTCCCTCTTGTTCAGCAGGAGAACGTACAGGGATTCCCGGACGCGCTGCTCGCGTTCAATGTGGTTGACGGCCCTTTCCCTGCTGGAAACATTCCTGATATGCTCCCGCGTCTGCTCATGCTGGTCCTGCACGTTCCTCTTCTTGACCAGCAGGGACGTATAGTAGTTATTCACGGAACGCTTCAACGCATCCTTCAGGGAGTTCAAATTGGCCTCCAGTTCGCGGATAATCGGATTGTTGTCCCCGGCATTCACCTTCAGGCTCGTCCTTTTCAGCAGGGTGTCATTAAAAACGCTGATCTGGTCCCGGATGCCCATGTCCGCTATCTTTGAATTGATGGGGACCAGCCTGGCGTCATGCTCGGCCTCCTGCTCCAGGTAATCTTTCAGGTATTCTATGGACTTGATTTCAAGCTCCAGCTCTCTCAAATCCTTCTTGTCATTGAGGCTGTTCTCATATTCCTCCGTAAGGGCCGTGGACAGGTCCGTCAGAACGTCCGTCTCCTTTTTCAGATCTTCAATGGCGAGGTCATTTTTCTTCATCTCCTCACTGATGACGTCCAGGCGATCTCCGATGAACTCGTTCGTCTTCGTGCCGCGCTTGTTCTTTTCCTCCAGGGACGCCTCATTGTAAAAATGGACGATGCTGTACAGAATATCCTCCGCCTTCACCGGATTATTGCAGCGCATGGAAATGTTGATCAAATCATTCTTTCCGCTCGCCTTTCTGACGGTCAGGCCGCTTCCCAGCCCCATCGCCGCATTCTTCACGGAAGTTCTCCTGACAATCACGGGAACGTTCAGGATGCTTTCGTCAAACTTGGGAGTTTTCTCCACGATGAAGGCCTGGGAGTCAAACCGGATTTCCTTGCCGAAGACGCCCGTCTCATGCCCGTGATGATCCTTCTCATCCTTTTCCAGGCGGAATTCCGTTCCGGAAACGGGAATCACCAGGAACCTGGCGTCAGCCGTTTTTCCCTCCTGCGTAAACTGCACCGCAATAGGGGAGTCCTGATAAATTTCCACCTTCCGGAACCCGTTCTTCTTCCAGTAGGTGACGTCCAGCTTCAAATTCCGGACTACCGTTTTCAGCAGGGAATGGGAGGAAAGCAGGAAAATTTCATTGTCCAGATTGGTGGCGCCCGTGTTGACTATTCCGTTGGTGGAGGCCAGCACCGTGGCGGCCACGGATTCCCTGGGGTAATCATCCTTGATGAGGATGGTGGTGGCCTTTCCGTACACCTGGGGCTGCCGCGCCGCGTACAGATAGGCCAGGGGCAGGCAAATGCAAAGGGAAAGCACGCACCAGTACCATTTCCGGACAATCCGGCCCATGATGGCCCTGGGGCTGGGAAGCAGGGATGCCGGCGCGGCGCCGCCGGCATCCAGGGATTCCTTCTTGGGGGAGAGGTCTTTCATGGGATTAAATGCAGAAGGCCAGAATGACCATGGCAATGGAGGTGCCGGAAATCAGGTAGGGATAAATCTGGAGCTGTTCGCTACGCGTGTTCACCTTCCTGTCCGACGGAGTGACGTAAATGACGTCATTCTGCTGGATGTAGTAGTAGGGGGAATGGAACAGGTCGCTGTTCCGCAGGTCCACCTTGGACGCAATGCGCTCTCCCTGTGATTCCCGGATAACGTAAATGTCACGGTTGCCGTCCATGTTCAGGTCTCCGGCCTTGCTCAGCGCTTCCAGCAGCGTCAGGCGTTCCCCCTTGATTTCATAATTGCCCGGCTTGGACACTTCCCCGAGCACGGAGAATTTGAAGTTCATCAGGCGCACGCTGACGGCGGGGTCCTTGATGTACCCTTCCCTGATGATTTCACTTTCAATGTCGTTCGCCAGCTGGGTGCAGGTTTTGCCCACGGCCTTGATTCTCCCCAGAACGGGGAACACGATGTCGCCGTCCGTGTTCACGAAGTACCCGCGCTCGTCATCCCTGGGGCTGGAAACGCTGCCGCTGTCCTTGTTGAACATCTGCGCGAGCGTGGGATTCTTGCTGCTGACGGAAATGAACAGGCGGTCGTCCTTTTTGATGACTATCTTATATTCCTTCCCGATGGACGCTTTCTGGTCCAGCACCAGGTTCTGGACGTAATTGACTTCTTCAGGCTTGACGCAGGCGGGAAGCGCGCACGCCAGGGCGGCGGCCACCAGCAGGCGGCTCCACAGGGAGGGATGACGGAACAGATGTAGGTATTTCATTGGATGATTAAGCAGAGGTTAGATGGTAAGGGGTTTCTTCAAGTCCAGGTAGTCGTACTTAGCGTAGGGAGAGTTGTTGCTCTTGTATTCGGGTATCAATTGCTTCATGGCGCGGATGGTATCCTCCAGATGATGGGCTTCCGCATGCCGCACCAGCTCTTCAAAGGCTTCCTTCAGCTCGGACATGTCATATTTCCGGGTCTGGAAAATGCGGATGCGCTGGTGGCAGGTTTCCAGCGTATGTTCATAGTCCGCCAGAAGTTCTTCATAAAGTTTTTCGCCGGGGCGCAGTCCGGTGAAGACGATGCGGATATCCTTCAGCGGAGAGAGCCCTGCCAGGCGAATCATTTTTTTAGCCAGCTCCACGATTCTGACCTGTTCCCCCATGTCGAAGACGAAAATCTCCCCGCCCTGCCCCATGGCGTTCGCTTGCAGAATCAGGCGGCAGGCTTCCGGGATGGTCATGAAATAGCGGATCATTTCAGGATGTGTGACCGTAACGGGCCCTCCCTTCCTGATCTGCTCCTTGAACAGGGGAATAACGGAGCCCGCGCTTCCCAGCACATTGCCGAACCTCGTGGTAATGAATACGGTGGCTCCTTTTCCGCTCTTTTTCAGCAGGGCTTCCCCCAGGCTCTGCACGTACATTTCAGCCAGCCGCTTGGTAGCGCCCATGACGCTGGTGGGGTTCACCGCCTTGTCCGTGGAGACCATGACGAAACGCTGCACCCCGTACTTGACGGCCAGGGAGGCCAGATGCATGGCCCCCTTCACGTTATTGACCACGGCCGTGCACGGGTTCTCCTCCATCAGCGGAACATGCTTGTAGGCGGCCGCATGGAAAATCACATCCGGCCGGTACAGCTTCATGCTTTCCTCCAGCTGGCGGCGGTGGCAGACATTGGTGATGGAAGTGGCAACGGGAACGTGGGGATATGATTTTTCCACCTCCTGGCGCACCAGCCACAGCGGCGTTTCCGCATGGTCCAGCAGAACGACCCGGCGCGGGGAAAACCGGCACAGCTGCCTGACCAGTTCGCTTCCTATGGAGCCGGCCGCGCCCGTCACCATCACCACCTTGCCCTTGATGCCGCCGGAGATTTTTTCCATGTCGATGCTGATTTCCTCCCGCTCCATCAGGTCTTCAATCTGCACTTCATCCACGGCCACGCCGGAATATTCGTGAAACGACTGGAACAGGTCGTGGGAAATCATCAGTTCAATCCCCTTTTCCAGGCAGACGTCCGCCAGCTTCTTATCTCCCAGCAAATCGTCCTTCCCCACAAAAACGACTCCCGACGCCTGGAACACATTCAAGGCCGTCTCCACCTCCGCGGCCTCCTTGATCAACCGTATCGGAATCTCCTTGATTTCCTTGCCGTCCGCCTCCGGAGCGGAAGTCAGGATGCCCACCACTTCATATTCCTCACTTTTCAGGCTTCTGATCAGGGAAGCTTTCAGGAGGCAGGCGTCCAGCTTGCCCACCAGCGCAATCCTCTTGCGTCCGGTCGTCGTGAGAGAGGAAACGGATTCGCTGGAATTGAGGTGTTCCAGCCATCTTCTTCCGCCGATGCACGCCATGCGGCACCCGATCAGGACCAGGAAGGTGATGACGAAATTGAAAATGGCGCAAACGACATGCCCCTTGTAATACGCGGGCCAGAGAAGAATGTTAAAGAGGCACAGCAGCATGCTGGCCAGCAGGATGGCCGCCATCAGCTTCTGCAAGTCCTTCATGGTCGTGAACCGGACCAGGGTCTTGTAAACGCCGGACCGCCAGAGCATGGTGCCCGTGACAGCGAGATCGAAGAGAAGGGCTACCCCCATGTGCTTGTCCACCCAGTCACCCTTGTAAATCCATTCCCCGTAATAGCAGGCCAGCAGCGTGACCAGGGAGGAAAGCCCCAAATCCAGCAGGAAGACGAATTTACCGCTGGCATTCAGCAGATAATGCCGGGCGTAATAGAGGAATTTTGAAATCTGGCTATGAGTCTCGGTCATAAGAGCGAACATTAAAGATTCAACAAGACGTCAATGATGCGGTCCACGTCCTCCCCGGCCAGGGAAGCGCCCGAAGGCAGGCACAGGCCCTGTTCAAACAGGCGGTCCGATACGCCGGAGCCATAAAACGGGCAGGAGCGGAACACGGGCTGCAAATGCATGGGCTTCCAGAGAGGGCGGCTTTCCACCCCGGCCTTCTGGAGCGCCAGCCGCAGCGTTTCCCGGTCAAACCGGGCCTCCTCCGGATTGACCTGAACGCAGGTCAGCCAGTGGTTGGAATGGTAGCGGGAATCCGGATTTTCCAGCAGGGACAGCCCCGGCACGCCGGAAAGCCGGCGGCGGTATTCTTCATGGATGCCGCGCCTTTTTTCCAGGAAGGAGGGGAGGGAAAGCATCTGCCCGCGGCCTATGCCCGCGCACACGTTGCTGAGGCGGTAATTGTAGCCTATGTGCGTGTGTTCATAATGCGGCGCCTGGTCCCTGGCCTGGGTGGCGTAAAACTTGACCCTGTTCCGGGATTCCTCATCCGGGCAGCACAGGGCGCCCCCGCCGGAGGTGGTGATGATCTTGTTTCCGTTAAAGGAAAAGGCCCCGTACGTGCCGAACACCCCGCACTTCCGCCCCCGGTATTCGGAACCCAGCGCTTCCGCGGCGTCTTCCAGCACGGGAATGCCGTATTTCCCGGCAATCTCCATGATCTCCCCCATGCTGGCGGGCATGCCGTAGAGGTCCACCGGAATGATGGCTTTGGGGGTGCGGCCCGTCTGCCTGATGCGGTCCCGGATGGCTTCCTCCAGCATCTCCGGGGACATGTTCCACGTCTTTTCCTCACTGTCCACAAACACCGGGGAAGCCCCCTGGTAAATGATGGGATTGGCGGAAGCGGCAAAGGTCATGGACTGGCAGAGGACTTCATCCCCCGGCCCCACTCCCAGCATCACCAGCCCCAGATGAAGGGCGGAAGTGCCGGACGCCAGGGCTACCACATGCGTTTCCCCCAGGTATTCCTCCAGTTCCCGTTCAAAAGCGTCCACGTTCGGTCCCACCGTCGTCACCCACTTTGATTCAAAGGCTTCATGCACGAACCTTTCCTCCGCCTCCCCCGTGCAGGCCAGGGACAGCCAGACGGTGGATTTCTTCTCCGGCGCAGGGGACGGCTTCTTTTTCAGCACGGCGGGACAGCCCGCATAAGTGCCTCCCACCAGCGCATCCCGGACTAGGGTGGAATTGGCGCCCAGGACGACGTTTTCCTTCACCGTGCGGCACGGGAGCACCACGGACGCGGCCCCCAGGAAATTGGCATTACCCAGCGTCACGCCTCCGGACACCTTGCAGCCGTTGGCCACGACGTTCCAGTTTCCCAGCGTCACGTCATGGCCGATCAGGGAACCGCAGCTGAACAGGTTGAAATCCCCCATGTCCACATGGCAGCTGAAAATGTGGCCGAAGCTGATGACATTCCCCTTCCCCATGGCCACCCGGCCGCGGTCATAAAACTTCACATCAGGGGCGATGATATTGGGAAAATCCAGCAGGGGATTATCCAACAGGCCGGAAATGCGTTCCAAAGCCCGTGGCGAAGCAATCGCGATCACGACGGAAAGAGGCTCCTTCCAGGCATTCAGGTCTTCCACCGTGCCCAGCACGCGGCCGTACTCGTTTTCCGTTCCGGCGGCCACCCCGTCATCAAAGAAACCTATCAAATTCCAGGAGGGGGACTCCCCGTTGATTGCGCGGAGGCAGCAGGCCGTTTCCCTGCCGAATCCCCCGGCGCCGATGATTGCTATATTCTTCTTCATTTTCCGGAACCCGTGAATTTTTCCATGGTGGCGCAGCCTTCACCGCTGATGCCCTGGCGCTGGACCACCTTCGCCAGCGTTAACAGAATGATGCGCGCATCCAGCAACAAGCTCAGATGGTCCACATACCAGACGTCCAGTTCAAACTTGCGGTCCCAGCCGATGGAGTTGCGCCCGTTGACCTGGGCCCAGCCCGTAATGCCAGGCCTCACGTCATGGCGGCGCGCCTGCTCCGCACTGTACAGGGGCAGGTATTCCGGCAGCAGCGGGCGCGGACCGATAAAGCTCATCTGCCCCGCCAGCACATTGAACAGCTGGGGCAGTTCATCCAGGGACAGGGAGCGCACCAGCCGCCCCGCGCGCGTCAGCCGCCGTTCGTCCGGCAGCAGTTCTCCCCGGGCATCCTTTTCATCCGTCATCGTCTTGAATTTGACGATGCGGAACAACTTGCCGTGGCGGCCGGGCCGCGTCTGGCGAAAAAACGGCGTTCCGCGGTTGGCGGCGGCCAGAAGCGCCGCCAGCGCCAGGAACGGAACCAGCAGCACCGCCAGCACAATCAGGGCGGCGGAAAAATCCAGCACCCTCTTGATGCAATTACCGTAAATCATGCCGACGCCCTCCCGTAAAAATGGAGCAATGCTTCCCACACCATCCGGCAGCTGAAACGGCTTTTCACCTGTTCCGCCGCTTCCGCGCCCATCCTCCCGCGCCGTTCCGGGTCGTCCCGCATGGCCGCCATGGCCTGCCGGAGAGCCTCTTCATCCCGTGCCGGAACCAGCAGGCCGTTCACGCCGTCTTTCACGATCTCATTGCACCCGCATATATCCGTGGCAATGGAGGGCAGTTCCATGGCACCCGCCTGCAGCAGCGAATTGGGAAATCCCTCCCGGTAGCTGGGCAGCACGAACGCGTCCGCGGCTTCCAGCCAGGGCCGGATATCCTCCTGAAAACCGGGGCGGAACACGCCGGGCACGTCCAGCTTGTCTCCGGCGTAATCCTCCGTCCATCCCACCAGAGCCAGAAAAACGGGAGTACGCCCGGTCTCTGCGCGCAGGGCGGAAAACGCGGCAAGCAGCTCACGGATGCCCTTGTCTTCCGTAATGCGCCCCACAAAAACAAACAGCACGGCATCTTCCGGCAGTTCCAGACGCTTCCTCACTTCCTCCCGGCAGCCGGAACGGCGGAAATAATCAGAATCAACGCCGTTGACGTTCCCGTGGGCCAGGATTTCCAGAGACTTGCCCGTCACCTTCTCCGCCATCAAGAGCTGCCGGACGCCCTCCCCCTCCGGAATAACGTGGGTGGCAAACAGGCAGGTCAGGCGGTCCATCTGCTTGAGCAGGAACTTGAAGGCCCCCTTCCGGTAGGGAAAAATCAGGCCGGTGAAGGTATGGACGCGGACCGGAACGCGGGCAAGAGCCGCCGCCGCCATGCTCAGCAGTCCGGCCTTGGGGGTCACGGAATGCACTCCCCACGGGCGTTCCCTGCGGAACAGCAGGAACAGGCGCCACAGGCTTTTCAAATCCTTCCACAGGGAAATGGTCCGTTCCATCTCCAGCTCCACGGTTTCCACGCCTTCGCGGCGGCGGATGCGCGCATGCTCCGCTCCGGGGGATGCCACGGCAAGAACGTCAAAAAACCCGTTCAGGTAATTCAACTGGCCCTTAAGCAGCAGGTCCAGCGAGATAGGGGACGCCGCAACCCGGATAAGCTTCCTTTTCATGCGTTGTAAATATTCATGTAAAAGGTGAAGGCGTAAACCACCGGGATAAAGCAGGCCAGTTTCTTTTCCTGGTCCGCCCAGAACCTCTGCTTGAAAAAGGGATAGATGAAGACAAAGCCCATCAGGAACCAGGAAAGCTGGGCAAACCTGTTGCTGAACGCCGCGTACATGCAGAGAATCCAGAACGCATTGGCCGCAATGTAGATGTTCAGCAGCCACGTATACATCACGTCCCGGTATTCCTCCCGGAACAGGAAGTAACAGCCCGTCACAATGGGGAGCGCGCTGTAAATCAGGAAATCCCAGCGGAAACCCACGCTGCTGAACAACGCGGAGGAAGCCTTCAATTCATCCGCCTGGTTGATGTAAAGGGTCAGGCGCGGATCATCGAAAAAGCCGGAGGAGGCGATCATCTCCCCGATGGCGGGACCGGCCAGAATGACGGCCAGGATGCTCCCCACCCACGCCGCCACGTAATACCGCGTATCCGTGATAAACCAGGCGCAGGCTCCCGCCGCGGCCAGCAGCATCATGGACTTGTGCAGGCTGACGGCGAGCACGGTGCAAAGGAGCAGCATTTTAAGGTTGCTGCGGAAGGTGAGGCCCAGAATCATCACGGAGGCGGCCATGCCGTTGCGGACGCCGTTGACCCCGTACACCCAGAAGGTGAACATGGCGCACGTAATCAGGAAGGGAATGAACCACCGGGCTCCGAAAATCCTGTAGCTGGCCAGGGCCAGCGCTCCCACGTATACCGCGGAACAGGTCAGGAAATAATCGTGCACATTGCCGTGCTGCACCCACGCATGCAGAATGACGGCAAACAGCCATTCCCCCTTCATGCCCGTCAACTGGGCTTTCCAGTTGCCCGCCTCCCCCTGCTGAAGTGTCTGGAATTCCGCGGCGTAATTGATGGTATCTCCAAACTCTGCGCTGACGGGACGCGCGCCCATGTACATGATCAGGGCTACGACGAATAAAAAGCCGGCCAGACTGTCCAGCCTGGCGGTGGAAGCGGAAAAGATTCCTCCCGTTCCCGCCTGATAAACCGCACCAAGGATTAAAAAAAGAATGGTCCAGTTAAACAATGCAGTGTATGAGGAAATGGGAATAAAATCGAAACACATGCCAAGGCAAAAACGGGCGCGGCCGGACATTAGCGGATTACCAGTCCGTTTGAAAATAGAGGCCCGGAAAAGCTGGCAAATTCAGCCTCTTAGGCAGGGGAGGAAAAACGGCTTTTCCGTTGGGATAAAAATCCAGAAACTCCTTAAAGTTTATATTGTCAGAATCTTCGATTGACAGCGGACTGGTAATCCGGTTTAATATTTGGCCCTCAAAAAACGATTTTTCTTTCCCTTTATCATTATATATTGAATATGAAGAAAATAGCAAATGACTCTAACTATACGATAATGTAGAAAACAGCTTTTCGGCATTGTTTGACGCGCCCGGATGCCCTATCGTTTCCTCCGGTCCGGGCCATGTCCCCTGCTTCCGTTCCGGCAGGCATCCTGTTCATGGCGGCGGAGCCTTTACGACCGCGCCCATGCACCACCCTGTTCAAACCATTCCGGAGGCTCCCCTCGTCAGCATCATCGTTCCCGTGTACAACCTGGAAACGTGCGTTTCCTCCTGCCTGGACAGCCTGCTGCGCCAGACCTGGTCACCGCTGGAAATCATCCTGGTCAATGACGGTTCCACGGACCGCACGGCGCACATTCTGAACGCCTATGCGGCGCGGCATCAGAACATCCGGGTCATCACCCGGGAGAACGCGGGGGTGGACGCCGCGCGCTACGCCGGCATGGACATGGCCGCGGGAGAGTATGTGATGTTCGTGGACGGGGACGACGCCATTTTTCCGGACAGCGTGGAAGCCATGGCTCAAATGGCCGTCCGGGAACGGGCGGACGTCGTCATCGGAGACTACGTCCGCCATCTGGACCGCTTCGGCCTCTTCCGCAGGAAGGACGGGCATATCCCGCACAGCCGGGTGGTGGAAAGGGAGGAATTCCTGTCCTCCTACCATTCCGGCTTCTTCGGCATGGACAGGCACGGCCTGTTCTACACCTACGGAAAAATGTGCATCAAGCTTTACAGAAGGGAATTCCTTCTGTCCAGCCGTCCCTCCCCCAGCGGGCTCAGGTACGCGGAAGACCAGCTGTTCAACCTTCAGGTATTCCCTAGGGCGGAACGAATCGCCGTGCTGGCAAAGGAGGTGTATATCTATAAATTCGGAGGGGTGACCGGGAACCTGTCCCTCTCCCTGTTTGACGACATGCTCCGCCTTCATTCCCTCAAGCTGACCCTGACGGACCGGGAAGACTGGAAAAAAAGCGAACTGGGAGCCTTCCTGAACAACGTGCGCAGCTTTCTGGCAACCCTGGCCGTCTCCGGAAAACTGAAGGCGGACGGCATGCCGCAGGCGCTTGAAAAATTGAACGCCAGCTCCATCTGGCGCCACGCGCTGGAAGTCCATCCCGCCCGTGACGACGCCTTCCTTTCCGCCATGCGCCGGAATGACGCCGCGGCGGCCTACGCGGAACTCAGCCGCCATACCTTCCTGAAAAAAATCGCCTACAGGCTGCGCCGGATCCTTCTGCGGCTGGTCCGCTGAATCCATTCCCGCACCGTGGGAACGTCCCCACGCTCCCCGGCACAGCCGCCGCAGGGCCGGAAACAGCCGGAGCCGGGAAGAAACAGTTTTTTATTGCGTTCCGGGCGGGTAAATCATATATCCCAGCGGTTCAGCCTCCACCGTTTTTTCCTACCTTCCATGCCCTCCATTTCCTTCCTGAAAAACCTCGGAGTCCTGCTGACGGGCTGGCTCCTCTTATGCTGCGGCGCGGGAGCGGCGGGAAACGGCAGAATCCTGATGGTGACGGAAGCGACCTTCCCGCCCTACGAATTCCGGGAGGGGAACGCCATCATGGGTATTGACCCGGAAATCATGCGGGAGGTGGCCCGGCGCACCGGCAGGGAGCTGGTCATTGAAGACATGAGCTTTGACTCCGTGATTACGGCGGTGGTCTCCGGAAAGGCGGACGTGGCCGCCTCCGGCATCACGGTCACTCCGGAACGCAGGGGAAAGGTGGACTTCTCCATTCCCTACGTGGAAGCCGCGCAGGTCATCATCGTCCCCAAAGGCTCCCCCATCCGGGGCCGGGAAGACATCCGCGGCAGGAGAATCGGCGTGCAGCACGGAGCCACGGGAGACATCTACGTCACCCGGAACATCCAGCAGCCGGAACGCTTCCCCAACGGGGCGCTGGCCGTAGCCGCCGTGGCGGCGGGCAAGGTGGACGCGGCCGTAATTGACCAGGACCCGGCCAGAATGTACGTGGCAGGCAATGACCGGCTGGAAATCCTGCCGGAACCCCTCACCTCAGAATCCTATGCCATTGCCGTCCGCAAGGGAAATCCGGAACTTCTCCAAGACATCAACAGCGCCATTGCGGACCTGAAAGCCTCCGGCAGGCTGGAGGAAATAAGAACCGCGTACGCGGCCATGCAGGTCAAGTCCGCCGCGGGAGCCGGTAAACACGCCGCCGGGGGGAACTGGCTGGAAAACATGTGGCTGGACCTGAAGGTCTCCTTTGACGTCAACTTCATGCAGGAAGGCCGCTGGAAATACCTGGCCAACGGCTTCCTGGTCACGGTGGAGGTCTCCTTCTTCTCCGTCCTGCTGGGCATCCTGATGGGCTTTGTGGTAGCCGTCATCCGCGCCACGCATGATAAAACGGGCAATTTCCGCTTCCTGAACGCCCTCTGCAAACTGTACCTGACGGTGATCCGCGGCACGCCCGTGGTCGTGCAACTGCTCATTATCTACTTTGTGATCTTCGGCACCGTGGACGTCAGCAAGGTGCTGGTGGCCGTGGTGGCCTTCGGCTTCAACTCCGGCGCCTACGTGGCGGAAATCATCCGCGGCGGCATCATGGCCATTGACAAGGGGCAGTTTGAAGCCGGCCGCAGCCTGGGCCTGGGATACGCCCAGACCATGATTTTCATCATCCTGCCCCAGGCCTTTAAAAACGTGCTTTGCCCGCGCTGGGGAACGAATTCATCGTCTGCTGAAGGAGACCAGCGTCTCCGGCTACATTGCCCTCCAGGATTTGACCAAGGGCGGCGACATCATCCGGAGCCAGACTTACACCGCCTTCATGCCCCTGACAGCCGTAGCCCTGATTTACCTCTCCGTGGTCATGCTGTTCAGCTGGCTGCTCGGCAAACTGGAAAGGAGACTGAAAAACAATGAATGAACAGCCCGGAAACACCCCCATGTTCCAGATCAGCCACCTGGTGAAGGAATTCAACTCCGTGCCTGCGGTCAATGACGTCACCACGCAGATTGACCGGGGGGAAGTGGTCTTCATCGTAGGGCCGTCCGGCTCCGGGAAAAGCACCTTCCTGCGCTGCCTGAACCTGCTGGAGGAACCCACCTCCGGGGAAATCCTCTTCAAGGGGGAGCTGGTCACCTCTCCCCGCACGGACGTCAACCAGTTCCGCCGGCACGTGGGCATGGTCTTCCAGCACTTCAACCTTTTCCCGCACCTGACCATCCTGGAAAACATCACGATCGCCCCGGTCAAAACGGGACGCTCCACCAGGAAGGAGGCCGTGGCCCAGGCGGAAACCCTGCTCCGGCGCATCGGGCTGTACGACAAGAGGAACTCCTATCCCCTCCAGCTTTCCGGGGGTCAGAAGCAGCGCATCGCCATCGTGCGCGCCCTGGTCATGAATCCGGACGTCATCCTGTTTGACGAACCGACGTCCGCCCTGGACCCGGAAATGGTGGGGGGAAGTGCTCTCCCTGATGAAGGACCTGGCGCAGGGTGGGCTGACCATGGTGGTGGTCACCCATGAAATAGGGTTTGCGCGGGAGGTGGCCTCCCGCGTCCTGTTCATGGACAAGGGAAAAATTGTGGAAGAAGGGCCTCCCGCCCAGGTGATCGACCACCCCACCAACCCCAGGCTGAAGGAATTCTTCTCCAAGGTGCTCTGACGCGGCCAGCCCCGGAAACTTCTCCGCCGGAGACCTGCCCCGCGCCCTCCTGCCGCCGAAGCAGGAGGCAGCGAAGACCGCCTTACTTCTTCTTCTCCCTGATCTCCCCCCTCATGCCCAGCTTGACGTCCACGGGGACGGAGATCGGCTCCACAGGAACCTTGTAAATCATCCGGAACCTGAGTTTTTGCATATTCTCCGGCTCTTCAAACTGCAGGCGCCTTGTCCATTCACGGTAGGAGGAGTTCATTCTGCTCCCCCCGCCACGGGATTCGGTTTCCAGAACTTCGTCCTTCTCATTGAGAATTTCAAAACGGTCCAGGTCGAAGGAGCTTTCCACCCCCAGCCCCAGAATCATTTTCCTCATCTTTTTTCCGTTCCTTTCAAACGTACTGCACTCTTTCAGGAAAAGCCTGCCTGTAGGCACGCTTTCAGACAGGACGATGTCTCCGCCTCCCGCTTCCTCCCGGTCATTGGCCCCCGGCAGCGGCACATGCTCTTCCGCCTCTTCTGCCAGGGGAAGTTCGTAAACAGGGCTCTCCACGGAACGGGAGACGGGAACGCGGAACACCCCTTTCAGCCGTACCCAGGAAGCGTCCGGAGAAGGCAGTTCTCCGGCAACTCCATTGACGGTGGCCTGTACTATTCCGCCTTCACTCCGCGGGTACATGCTGCCCATCCTAAACTCTGCCGGCACCAGCTTCCTGCCGGTGGAATCGGTCGCCTCCAGATACTGGATACCGTCATCGTATCGCGACCCAAAGCCCAAGGGGGACTTGACGCTGAAATTCACTCCGAACTTCAGCTGCAGAGGGGATTCCTGGGGCGCTCCGTTAATCCACATGCTGTTTTTTTCCATGCCGACGGAAACAAAAACGACCTTCACCGGATTTTTTTCCTCCGGCTTGCCGCCGCCCCACGCCGCCGCTCCCAAAGCCGCAGCGGCGCACAGCAAAAACCGGGCAACAATAATGCTCTGCCTGTTCATCCTAGTTCTCCTTGTTCGGGGTATCCTGTTGTTCCACGGCGCCGGACAGGCCGCACCGGATACGGACGGGCACCATGATTTTCCTTAATCCCTCCGCATATTGAACGGCCACCTTCAGTTCCTCCTGCTTCTTCCCCTGCATCCGGAAGTACCGGCCCCAGTCATAACTCTTCAGGGAGCGTCCGGAGCTGGAACCGTAATTTTCCGTCACCAGCGGAGCGCCATCCGGGGAATGCAGTTCAAAATCCAGAAAGCCAAGCGGAGTGGAAGAATGGACTTCCACCCTCAGCATATACCCCTTCGTGTCGTCTCCGCCCTCATCATAATGGCCTTTCAGTTTGACCTTCACGTCCCCGCCGTCCAGTCCGGCGTTCTTGAGCACCAGCGGAACGGAGAAATCCTTGACCGTCATCTTGAGCGTCACGCTCTCCGAAACGGCGGGGCTGCTATATATCACCAAGGGAACCTCCCCTTTGACTTCCACCCACCTGGCTTTTTCCGAAGGCAGCCAGGCCGGCGTACTTAAAAAAATTGTTCCGGCTATGTTGCTCTGCTGGTAGGAACGGGAATCATTGTAACGGCAATTCGTTTTGGCAGGAGAACTTCCTTCGGAATCCGTCAGGGCCAGCTCGGAACCGGACTCCCCGCCATAAGCCACCTTCCATGAAGAAGACGTTTCCCTGACCTTCAAATCCATGGAAAACGACCGGCTGGCTTTTGAAAACGGCCCGGCCTCCTGGAGGTTCGTTCTCCAACCATCCAGGGAAACGGTTACGGCAGGTTCTTCAGGGCTTTCCTTTCCGGCAGCGGGGCCGGAAACAGCCGCGCAGCAGAACGCGGCCAGCCAGGGCAGGCAATAGTGAAGCATAGGCAGGGGGGGGGTAAGGGTACTTTTTCAGCATAACACGTTCGCAGAACGGCACAAGATGAAAAGAGACCGCCGCCAAGGAAGAAGCGCCGGTTCCGGCAAAACGCTAGCCTGCTTTCTTTCCTCCCCGCTTTTCCGCCTCCTCCCGTATTTCCCCGCCTATGCCGAACCTGGCATCTACAGGAACGGAAACATACTTCAGGGCAGTTTTATAAACCAGCCGGACCCTGCATTTGTCTGCATTCATTTTTTCCGGAGGGGAAAACGTAAAATCGGCCGTCCAAGTTGTTGACTCATCATCAATCTCCGAATTGTCAAGGGACTGGTACTCCAGCACTTTCCCATTCTCGTCAAGAAGCTGGAATTTTTCCGGACGGAACGCGTTATTCGCGTCCAGACAAATGCTGAGCATGAGCTGTTTTTTTCCATCCTCCGTCACCCGCTCGCATTTTTTCACATACAGGTTCCCCACCGGCAGCTCGCACGGTTCCACCACATCGTTCACATTCCCGCCGTTCTCTTCCTCAATGCCAGGAAGCGGAATGAAGGCGGCGGCGCCCTGCCTTAAAGGCAGTTCGTAAACAGGGCTTTCCAGCGTGCGCGCCACCGGGACCCTCAGGCATCCCTTCAGCCGGATCCAGGCACAGCCGGCAGGGGGCAGATTGGCCGCAGTGCCTTCAATTACCGTGAAACTCACTCCTTTTCTACTATTTTCATTCAGCCATGCCGTTTGAAATTCCACGGGGGCCAGCTCCCTGCCATCCGCTGCCCACCTTCCCAAAGACTGGTTTTCCACCACGCTACTCTCTCCAAACCCCCAGGGTTCGCGGATGAAAAGAACAGCGCTGCACTTCCATTGCAGTACCCCTTCCCCGCCGTCATTCCCCGTGTCCCGCTCCAACCCCGCTTCCCTAAAGACGATTCCCACTTTTTCCTCCATTTTCCCCTCTTCCGCTCCCCGGCACGGCTGCCAGCCCGGCAGGCAGAAGACGATGCCGCACCATAAACAATGTATCGCCTTCATGGTTTCCGCTGCCGTGAAGTTTCCCGGACCATTCCGGACAGGCCGAATTTCAGGTCGACAGGCACGTCAATCCGTTTCAGCTCAGTCATGTAATTCACCAAGACCTGTATCTCCCCCTTTTCTTCCGGTTCCAGCCTGTAATCCCATTCCCAGGAGAGGGAACCGCCGGAACCGGCAGAATAGCCCCAGCTCCAATTTTTTCCCATCACGGGAGTACCGTCCGGTTTCATGAGCGTCACTCCGCAAATACCCAGCATGCGTGACGAAACCAGCTCCACGTTCAGGTTTATTTTTTTCCGGAATCCTTATTGAGCGACCTTGTTATTTTCAAAGTAGCCTGCGCGTCTCCCTGCCGGCCGTCATCCATCAGGCTCCCGCCTTTCAGAACAACATGGCGTTCTTCCTTTTCCTTGTCCATGGAAAAAAGACAGCCCTCGGACGTCACCTCCTTCTCCGCTGTCACCAGCAGCATATTCCCCTTTACACTCACCCAGCGGGCGTCCGGAGCGGGAACCCAATCTTCCGTTTCCATCCTGAATTCGGGATCGCGGGCATGCAGGAAATCAACATAATCGGAAGGAACGTTCCCTCCACCGGTGGAATCACGTATCTCCAGGCGGATGCCCTCCTTTCTGCTCCCTATGATTTTGCCGGGACCGGGATTGGAAAAACCCAGCACGACCTGGAACGTTCTTTCCGGTTTTTTTATTCCGGGTTCCCAAGGGATTTTACTTGTAGCCGACAGAAGAATGACGGAAACCGCCTTTTCCGCCGGCGCCTCGTCACCCGGCGCGGAAACGCCCGCAAACAGGCAAAAAACGGGGATTGCGAAAAAGATTTTCATCAGGGCAGTTGTTACAGTAATTCACGCTAGCATTTCCCTTTCAAGGATCAAGGGTAAAATGAAAACGTCAGGAATTCACTCCCTCTGCCGCCGCATGGGAACGGTGGCAGCGCAGCATTCCGTTCCCGCAAAGCCGCCTTCCAGCCATGTTGTAAAACCGGGAAGCCGCTGACGGAAAACTTCTCCGCCCGGGTGAAATGTCCATCCCGATCAATGCCTGACGCTATGGAAAGCCGCAGGCAGGCATGGCGCCGCCTCTCTCCGGAAAGGCCTCACACGAGACCTCCGTTTTTACAACACGATATCCACGTTGTAGGACTCCTCAATCAACAGATAGTCACACCCATGCTGCCTGCATTTCTCAAGGTTGTCCCTGTTTTCACGCAGCAGGCTCTCCCGTGTGCAGGACGCCTCATCCATGCGCTGCTCAATCGCGTTTGCATGGTCCATGATGTCATGGTAATGCCTTTGAATATAATCCTCTGAAAAAATCAGGCACACATACCGGATCTGCTCCCGGCAGGCCAGTGTAAAATCCTTCTTCCAGTCAAAGGGGATGTAGCACCCTTCTACCACCAGATTCTGCCCGTTTTCCATGGCGGTTTTTACAATTTCCCTGATGACGCTCCAAAGGAAGGGGGTGAGCTCTTCATCTGGGCTTTCAGGTGCAAGGGGACATATTCCGCTGCGTATCAACCCCATCTTTAAATGGTCAATGGATAAATAGGGATAGGAATATTTTTCAAGCGCCCGCTGCGCCGCAAGCGTTTTTCCGGTATGCGTGCCGCCGCCAATCAGCAGAATCACCGGAAATCCCTCCCCCGGCGTCCCTGCGAGGCATGCTCGATTAGCCCGATGCGGGCAACGCCCGGCATTGTTCCATTTCCGTTATCCAGGTTCATGTTGATTAACTGTGGATATATTTTACAGGATTTCCCGCAAGCCGCGTGTTTTGCCAAAAAAAACGGGCCGGGCCGCACAGAGGGGGAACAGGGGGCGCCCCTCCCTACAGGCTTTTTGCCCTGCTTTCCGGAGGCACGTTCTGCGGCTAGGGACCCTAAAGTTCCAGTTGCTCCGCCAGCTTGATTTCCGCAAACATTCCATTCAAGCCTGCCATATACGCATCCTGTACTGTCTGGGCCGGGATGGAATGCTCCATGATCTTCAAATCCCTGGCAGCGCAGGCGTCATACAGGAGCGTGACGGGAATGCCGTAATCCTTCGCCGCGCGCACGGTGGTATCAATGCACATATGGGTCATCATTCCGCAGACAACCAGTTCATTCACTTCCCTGGCTTGCAAGAGCTCCAGAAGATTCGTCCGGAAAAAGCTGTTTGGAGCATGTTTCACGACAACCGGCTCATCCCCCGCGGGAGCAATGTCCGGATGGATTTCCGCGCCGACGGTATCCGGGAGGAAAAACGAAGCGTCCGGACGGGTGTTGATGTGCTGGACAAAGATAACGGGAAGCCCCTTTTCCCGGAACCGGTCCAGTACGGCCCTGGTCCGTTCAAGCGCTTCAACGGCGCCCGCCAGTTCAAACCGGCCGCCGGGAAAATAATCATTTTGAACGTCAATAATAAGCAATGCCTGCATCAGCTTCTCCATCCGGCCATTTTTCCAGTTCTTGCAGAGGCGGGCAAGGAAAATTACAGGAGCGCGTGTACTCCTCTCCTCCCCGCTACCGCTGCTTTTGCGGAATCTGGCAGAATGAAGTAATACGTTTGACGGAAGCATCCCGGGAAAAGAGCCTCACAGCGGCCATACCGGGAAGGAGACCGCCGCAGCCGCTTCCGGCCCGGCGCAGCCCATCCGCAGGAAGGCCGTCCATCCAGCAACAAAGCCTTTGCCGTCTCCGGCAAAGGCTTTGAGAATGGCGCCCCGTCGCGGGCGCGGAATGGATCGGAACCTTAATTGCTGTAGGAGGATTCCACGCGCTTGGCTACGTCGCGGTAGCCGTATTCGGCGTCGTAAATCTGCTGGAACGCCGCCAGGGATTCCTCCTTCTTGCCCAGCTTTTCATAAAGCAGGCCGATCATGTAAAGGATTTCCTTCTTGGTGTCATTCATTTCAATCAGTTCCTTGTTGGCTTCCTCCAACTGGCGCAGGGCCATATCATGCATGTTCTTGGCGTCATAGCACTTGCCGAGCAACAGCATGGCGCGGATGCGGATATGGGGGTTGTTGCGGGCGCGCTGGAGCTCCGGAATGGCTTCCGTGTAGTTGCCGCAGTCGAAGAGGGCCTGCCCCAGTTCAAAGCGCGTCTGCGGGTCCGTGGGATTGTTTTCCACGCGCTGGCGGCACACGGCCACCTGCTGTTCCGCCGCTTCCTTGCTGAACTGGGCGAGCTGTTCCTGAAGTTCCTTGTTGTCCGGCTCCGCGGCGGCGCGGCGGCGGATTTCCTCCACCTGGGCCTTGCGGTAGCGCTCATTCATTTCAGAGGCCTTGTTTTCCAGGGAAATATCATTGTTGCTGAGGCTGAACGCGTAGTTGTAGAAGGAATAGGCATTCGCCCAGTCCTCCATCTGTTCATAGACGCCGGCGATGTCGCGCACGGCGGCCAGGTCCTGCTGGTTCTGGGCATAACGGGCGGAAAGGAGCCCAAGGCGTTCTTCCAGCTCCGCACGGGTGAGGCCCTTCTTGTCGCTCTTGTCCAGGGAGTTCGTTTCCGCGGAGTTCTTCATCACGTCCCGGAAGCTCTTGGCTTCCTCCCACTTCTGCTGCTGCATCGTGGCGCGGGCCATGCAGTCTTTTTCACTCTTCACGGCCACGCTGTCCGTGGGGTCCAGCTTCACGAGGTCATGGTACACCTCAGCAGCCTGGGCGGGCATGTCCCGTGAAACGTAATGGGAGGCCAGCATGTGGAGCATCTTCTTGTTGCCGGGATGGCCCTGGCGGACGGTTTCCAGCGCAAAGGCGGCCAGGTCCGGGAAGCCCACGTCCATGGCGGCCGTGTACAGGGCCTCGTTGACCGGAATGCTGTAAGGATCATTTTCCAGTTCGTCTTCCAGCGCGGAAAGCTGGGTGGCCGCATCCTTCTTGGAGGAGGTGAGCTTGCTGGTGCTGATTTTCATGCCGCTGAACAGGCCGCCTTTCTTGGCTTCCGGGTTCAGCTTGATTTCACAGGCGCGCAGCGCCCTGCGGCCTTCCAGAAAGCCGGGAAGCTGCTTCACCAGGGCCTTGAGCAGGCTGACGGCATAGGGATAATTGTTCATGTCCACCGCCTGGCGGGCGCGCACCCAAAATTCGGCCTGCTGGGGGGTCAACTGTTCTTCTGTAATCGTTTCAATCATGGAACTATATAAGCGTAAATGGTGAACAACGGCAGCGCTCCAAACGGGGAGGCTCCGCATGTAATAGTTTAATGCTATCAGCCGGGGAGGCATACTTCAACCTTGTTTTTTGTTCCCGTTAGGAAAAAATACGCCGTATGAGACTGGATGCTCTTTTATCCCGCTACGGGTACTGTTCCAGGCGGGAAGCGCCGGGCTGGATCAAACGCCACTCCATCACGTTCAAGGGGGAACCCTGCTCCGCCCCCACGGACAAGGTGCAGGCGGAAGGCATCCTGCTGGACGGAGAGCCGGTGGAGTTCCCGGACGGCCTGTACGCCGCCCTTTACAAGCCCGCGGGATATACGTGCAGCCATGACGACGGGGAGGGGGACGTGATTTACGACCTGCTGCCCTTCCAGTGGCGGCACAGGAACCCCGCGGTTTCTTCCGTAGGACGGCTGGACAAGGAAACGTCCGGCCTGCTTCTCATTACGGACGACGGGAAATTCATCCACCGCATGACGTCCCCCAGGCATCACGTCGCCAAGGTTTACGAAGCCGTCACGGAAGAGGACATTCCGGCGGAGGCCGTGGAACTGTTCGCCTCCGGAACTTTCACGCTGAACGGGGAGGACCGCCCCTGCGCCCCCGCCGTGCTGGAAATCCTGGAACCGCGCCGCGCCCGGCTGACGCTGACGGAGGGGAAGTACCACCAGGTGCGCCGCATGCTGGCCGCCGTGGGCGCTCCCGTGGCCTCCCTGTGCCGCATTTCCATCGGCTCCCTGCATCTGGACAGCCTGAACCTGGAGCCGGGGGAATGGATGCCCATCCGTCCGGATGCGCTGTAATCCTCCTGTTCGCCATGTGGATTCCCATTTCCGACGCTCCTATTGCCTGCTTTCCGCACTTTGAGGTGGCGGCGGAGTCCGGGGACTGGATTGTGGTGGACAAGGGCGCTCCCCTCATCGTCCACCCGTCCAACGGGAAGAAGGAGCCCAACCTGCTGGAGGGCGTGGAAGCCCTGCTGAGCTATGAAATAGCCAACGGAGCCGCCCTTTCCCTGGTCAACAGGCTGGACCGGGAAACCAGCGGCCTGACGCTGATCGCCAAGAACAAGGCGGCGGCGCGCGAGCTGGGGAGGGCCATGCAGAGGCGCCGGATGCACAAGGAATACCTGGCAATCGTGCAAGGCCGGCCGGAGTGGGCGGAAACAACCTGCGCCGCCCCCATCCTGAGACAGGGGGACGTCGCGGAAAGCCCCATCTGGGTCAAGCAGGCCGTTCACCCCGCCGGGAAGGCATGCGCCACCGTTTTCCGGACGGAACGGACGTGGAACACGCCCCGCGGCCCGCTGGCCCTGGTCCGGTGCATTCCGGAAACCGGACGCATGCACCAGATACGCGTGCATCTGGCGCACCTCGGCCACCCTATTCTGGGAGACAAGATTTACGGCCCCTCCGAAGCCTGCTATCTGGAATACATCCAGCACGGCTGGAGCCGGGAGCTGGAAGAACGGCTGATCCTGCCGCGCCATGCGCTGCATGCCTGCCGGCTGGAGTTCCCGTTTGATGAAGAAGTTTTCACCGCGGAAGCCCCGCTGCCGGAAGACATGCGGCAACTGCTTGAAGCGGGGGATTAAAGAAAATTCCGTCAGACGACCGGAATGACGTCATCCCGGTCAAAGCGCACTTTCGCCAGACGGGCGTATTTGTCCGCCTCTTCATCCCGGTAGCCCAGGGCCAGGGCGCAAAGCGCATAGTACGGGGAGCCTTCCAGGTTCAGAATGCGGTCATAGGCCGCAGGGTCCATTCCTTCCAGAGCGCAGGTATCCACCCGGAGGTCAGCGGCGCAGCTCATCATGAACCCGAGGGCGATGTACACCTGGCGTTCCAGCCATGCCTTCAGGACTTCCGGAGACTTGGAATCCACCAGTTCAAAAATGCGCGCGCGGTACTGGTCCAGGGATTCCATGGTGACGCCGCGCACTTCCACGATGCGTTCCAGATAGCGCTGCACGTCCTCCGGCTTGAAGTCCCTGCGGGCGCAGAAGACTACCAGATGGGAGGCGTCCGTAACCTGGGGCTGTCCCCAGGAAACCTCCCGGAGCCGTGAGCGCACGGACGGATCCTGCACGTCGAGGAATTTCCACATCTGGAGACCGAGGGAGGAAGGGCTCAAATGCAGGGATTCCAGAAGGGCCTCCCAATCCTCCGCCGGAATTTGGCGGTCCGGGTTGAATATCTTGGTGGCATAGCGCCATTCCAGCGTCTTGATCAATTCCTGAGCGTTCATATTCGTATAAAATGATTGATGCGGGAGCTTTCCGCGGTAGCCGGCGCGCCGGGCGGCGTTGCCGCCATGGCATGCGCCGCGGTTTGCCCCATGTCATGGCATCTTCCCCGTTTCCTCCCCGGAATGCAAGCCAAGGTTCCGGCACAAGCGCGGCAGCGGGTTCTTGCGGAAAAACTTTTCCTACCCGGTACGCCGGAAGCCCCAGCCCTCCCTGAAAAGAAGATGAACGTGAACGGACGAATTGTAAAAATGCGGCCTTGGACCGTGTCCGGGGGGTTCCATGAACAAAAGCTGATTCGCTCATCTTCCAGCTTCACTCACCTTGAGGGCGGCCTGTCTCGCATTCCGCTCCAACCAGGGAATCCCGGTTTCCCGGCCCCTGTAAAATCACGCAAACCCGGAGAAAAAGCCCCCCCTCCCCGGAAAAACGTCACACAGCCCGGGCAGCTTCCATCCCTAAAAACACGGATGCCGTAACAAGGAGAAACGCTTCCGGCGCACCCATTACAAGAGAACCGCGCCCTTCCCCGGACATTAGAGGAACTTGACCGGCATGTAGTCCCCGGTCTGCTGAATGGTGAAGCTGATGCCCAGGCCGAATTCGTTTTTATTCCCGTTCTTGCGCACGAATGCTCCCACGCCCAAATACCAGGAACCCATGTTGTGGTACACGTTGTATTCCTGAATGTCCAGCTTTCCGTCCAGCAGGGAGAAGCGCCACTTGCCGCTGAATGCCCAGGCTTCCGAAAAACGCTGCAAAACGCGCAGGTCAAGCTGGCTGCTGTCCTCCAGCAGGGAGTGCTGGTTCAGGTAACGGTGCCCCACCACGAATTCCGTGGAGCGCCACGGCATGAAGCGCAGGGAGTTGTTGTACTCATGGCAGCCGGAAATCTTGTCCTTCCCCAGGATGGGGGCCTGCATTTCCGACCGGTATTCCATCCACGGAACGGGATTCCAGCGCATGAAGGAGAAGAGGTTGGAGAAGTCCCGCTGGTTGATCGGGTCATACAGGTACGCATCCATGAACACATCCCAGGAAAACCAGCGGTGGGAATTGGCGTCCCGGCTGGTCATCAGCATGTTGCGCAGGCCGTACCGGAATACCAGCCCCGTGGGGAGGGAGTCAATCTCCGTATACCTGCCCAGGCTCAGAGACGGCGGATTGGTGGTGGGGGTGTCTCCGTCAATCTGGGGATAAAGCTCGCTCAGGCGGTTGGTCTTCACGTACGCCAGCGTAAAATGGGGCTGCACGATGTGGTTCATGCCGTTCAGACCCAGGGAATCACTGTACACGGAGGAATAACGGCGGGAAAATTTGAAGTCCGCATCCGTTCCGGCATAAAAAATCCCCTGGTTGAACGGCTTGTAGTCCTCCACGCCGTAATACCCGGTGTAGCCCCCGCCCAGTTTGGGCGTCAGGTTCAGGAACCCCATGATTTTCTTGGAGGCGGAAATTTCATGGAAAGAATGGAACCGGCTGTAGCTGTCCGTCATCAGCATGCGGGCCCAGTAATCATAGGAAGTGGTTCCGGGCTCCATCTCGTCCAGCATATCCCGGATTTCCGTCCGCATGAAAGGGGGGACGTACTGCTTCAGGAAGGCGAAGCTGGTGCGGCTTTCATACATGACGGGGGAACGGAAAATGGGGGACTTGATGCGTTCATAGCTGAACTCCGTCCGCTGGTCCGCCATGTAGAAGTTGTTGGGAACGAAACGCTGCAGCAGTGAAAAATCATTCGTGTCGTCCGTGCGGGAGAGAAGCACCGTATTATCCGGAGAAGAATTGCGCTGATAGATTTCCGGATAAAAGTCGCGGAGCATGTACTCGTCGCTCAGCATGTTGACGTTGGCCTTCAGCCGCCAGTCCGTGCGGGCGTTTACCCGGTGGGACCACATCTGCTGGAGCGCCAGCCGCCACCGGTCCGGGTCCAGGTGCTCGCGGTATTCATCATCCCCGGCGTTAATTTTCACCCCTTTGTCATGGGTTTTGTAAAAGGACAGGCCCGTCATGTCCGGACAGTCCTTTTCCAGCAGCACGTCACGGATGTCCAGCCCGTAGGCGAAGCCGCGCCTGGTGCGGTAATCCACATGGAGGGTGCCCAGATAGTCGGCGGAAGGCATGCCGTTGTCCGACCATTTTTCCCCCAGCAGGAACCCGTATTCATTCAGGAGGTAAGGCCCCCAGATGGACCGCATGCCGGGAAGGGGAAGATAGCCCACCTCCGGATTCAGGGAATGGCTGAGATAGGGAAAGTAAAAGAAGGGAACGCCCCCGTAATACAGGGTCAGGTTCTTGAAGGAGAACCTGTCTTCCGGATACACGCGTATCCTGTCCGCTGAAATCCAGGTGAGAGGTTCGCTGACGTCCTCCGCCGTAACGGAGGCGTTACGGGCTTCCAGATAGGTCTTGCCGGCGGCGTCCTTCCGGGATTCAAACTTCCCGCTGCGCAGGATCAGCCCTTCCATCTTCGCCCGGATGGCGTCCGTGAGGAGCACCTCGTTCTCCCAGTCGAACTCCGCGCTGTTCGCGCGTATCAGGCTGTTGGTGCGCGTCTTGCTGTCGCTCTGGTAAATGGACAGGTTCCCTTTCAGAAAAACCCTGCTCCGGTCCATATCCGCCTGCGCGTAATCCGCAAACACCTCCACCCCGGTATCCGTGACCATGTGCACGCGCGGGCCTTCAAAAATGATCTTCCTGGCTTTCTCCACCCTGATGGGCCCGTCATTGGTGATGGAGACATTGGAGGGAATCTGCGGCATGAGCGTGCCGGAAAGCAGGTTCCCCGCCATTTCCCCTTGGGGCTCTTCCCGCCCGGAACCGGAGGACGGGGAGGACGGCGGCTGTTCCGCGGGCGTCTCTGCAAACAGGGGAGCGCCGGCAATCAGCGCCGCGGCACCCCATAGCTTTGCATTCATCCCAATCATGGCTAGTCCACAGAACACTATGAGAAAGGACAAAAGACAAGCCTAATGTCACATTTCTCCGCCAGTGGAGCGGAAATTTACCGGGTCAGAATGCCGTTGGCAATGATGCCCCAATCGGCGGCATTGCCGTCTCCGGCGTCATCCACGCGGATTTCCAGCTTCCTGCCGCCCTCCACCGCCGCCTTCACCGGAACGGAGGAGCCGTCCTTGAGCACGGGGGTTTCCACAAGCTTTTTCCCGTCCAGGTACACGCCGAATTTGACGCTGCCGCGGGAACCGAAGGGCAGCCCCACATCCGCGCGGAACTCCTTCCAGCGTCCGTCCAGGTCATAGGAAAAGACGGCCGGGGCATGCGCCAGGATGAAGCGTTCCGGCTTCCCGATCGTCCTGAAGAAAGGCACGGGCCCCAGGTCAGACGGAAAGAGGACGTCCCACAACGGAACGGCCCACCCCACTTGAGCCACGGAGGGCTTGCAGTCATTCAGGCTGACGCTGGCGGTTTCCGCAGGAATCTGTGCAGGGGTAGCCTCCAGGGAGGGGTCCTGGCGCTCCAGGGCGCGCTTCCAGATGGGGAGCCATTCTTTCACCTCCGGACGGGAGCCATGCTTGCGCTCCACCTCCGCGAGGGCCTTCCGGGCTTCCTCCGCGCGGCCGCGTATCCACAGGTTCTGAACATCGCCGAAGTAAACGGTCTGGGCCAGCGAAGGAGTCTTGGCCCCCTGGGCGTCCATCCACACGGGCAGCGTAATCATGCTGCGGGTGCTGTCGCAGTTCAATACCGCCACCCGCATTTCTATAAAGCCGCCCCTGTAGCCGGGCCGGCAGATAGTGAGGTCAAACTCTCCTTTTTCATTCAGGGAAGCCCCCACGGCATTGGAATCATAATCCGAACCGCCGGGAGGGTCCAGATGAACCACGATGCCGTAAGCGGGCCGCGTCAGGCGCACCCGGCCTTTCAGCCGCAGGCCGTCCTTGACGGGAATGGCCTCCAGCCGTTCAAAGGAGCCCGGAACGTATTTGCCGATCATGCGCCCGTAGGAGGCGTCAGCAGGAAGCTCTGTCTCCACGCCGTTGAACAGGGGAACGCTGGCCAATTTCAGGGCGTCCGTAGGCGCCAGGAAAGCCCCCTTCCCCTCGTTGCGCAGTTCATTGCCGTACGAGGAATTGCCGTGGCCCATCAGGGAATCCCCCGCGTTAGGGTAGTCCCATCCGTTGCCCGTGTGCGGAAGGCCGAAGGAATGCCCCAGTTCATGAGCCGTGCCGCCTATGTAAATGGTGGCGTTCTTCCCCTTGGTCACCTTGAAGCGGCCGCCCTGCATCATCTCCGTATCCAGGAAGCTAGCGGGATCCAGCCCCTCCTGGTCGCAGGTCCAGCCCGTTCCCTGGTGGCTGAAGCCGCCGCCGTAATAAGGCCCTACGCCGTCCGGCAGCTGGCACACGATCAGCACGTGTTCCTTTTCAATGTCAATCCCCTTGGACGCCAGCACCTTCTTGGCCGCCTCCCGGGAGACGGGGCCGGAGCTCTGCACGTTCATCTCGCTCATGGGCCTGTCCACATAGGCATCGTAAATGACCAGCTTCCCCCGTTCGTCCAGGTCCAATTGGAACGTAAGCGGAGGGAACCCGTTGGCCTGCATCTGGTCCGCATAATAAGCCTGGATATTCTTCAGGATATGGTCATACCGTTCCCGGTATCCTTCAAGGGCCGGCCTATCCTTGAACGTTACGTAAACCACGTGCAGCTTTCTGGAAGACTTGGGCTTCCCCTGGTGATAGGCGCTCAGGGCCTTCCATGCGGCGCGCGCGTTGGCGGCATCCCCGGGATTCACCGTCCAGCTCACGGGCAGGCGGGTGAACTCCGCCCCTTCCCGGGCCGCGGGAGCCGGAGACCGGGAGGCTGATTCCGCATCCTTCCCCATGGCGGGGGCGTTCCACGCCCCGGCGCCCAGGGCCAGCAATAAGACAAAAAAGCGTTTCGACATAAAATCCATGAACCGATGTCAGGATATACGGGTAAACCGGAGGTGTTTTATCACCATATCATTCACCAGACGGTTCATATTCTCGGAAAAAGAGTCGTACACCACTTCCACGCGGCAGGGACCGGGCGTCATCACCACCTCCACCGCCGTGGAATAAATGAAATGCTCCCAGTTGCCGGAGCGTGACGTATGGGGAAAAGCCAGCGTGCCCGCGCGCCGCCCGTCCAGGTACAGGCTGCGCAGGGCGCAGGTGTTCCCGTCTGAAACGTCAAAAGTGCCGTTCGCGAAAAAGGCGTCCACCCGGTACACGCCGGGCTTGTCTATGTTGACATTATAGCACAGGGCGTCCGGAGACTCCGTAACGCGGGAAAACCAGACTTCATCCCCGCTCAGCCCGCAGGGGCGCGTCTCCATGCGGGCATCCGCGGAAGGATAATCATTGGGTTCATTTAGATAAGACTCCCTGCCGTCCAGAGCGACCGCCATCACCTGGAAAGACACGTCCCCCCGGCTGGGGGCAGGCATGTAATGACAATACTCCGTCTGGGACACGGGAATGCCGTTCCGGTAAACACGGTAATAATCCGCTCCGGCCACGGCCTCCCAGGCGATTCCATGGCGGGCCGCCTTCCACTCCGGAGCCTCCAGGCTGCCGCCCATGTGGGCCAGATTCACCTGCCCCGCCCCTTCTTCTGCGGCAACCAGCTCCAGTTCCACGAACACGCGGCCCTTCATGCCCGGAGAAAGCACGGGGGGAGCCTCCTGCCCGTTGACCAGGCACCGCGCTATCCGGCGCCCGTGGCCGCGCAAGCGCACATCCACCGTCATGCCTCGGTATTCCAGCCCGGCCAGTTCATGAACTCCCTCAAAAGACTCCGGAACACAGGGGCGGAACTCCATGGAATCCGGCTGAAGGCGGATGCCGAACAACCCCTTGTAAAAACTGCCCAGCATCCCGGCAATGCTCCAGAGCTGGCTGTCCGAACTGAGCAGCAGCCCTTCATCCAGGCCCGTTTCCAGAAGCACGTTCTCCTTGTTCGTCCCACACAGCAGGGCGGCGCGCACCATGCAGGCGAACGCCAGGGCCAGGGCGGACTCATTCTCCACCGCGGCGGCGGCCTGCGCGTAATAGCCCTCCAGGAACGGCCACATGGCACGATTGTGGTAAGGCGGCACGCCGTCCGGCATCTGGGGATGGAAACAGGGAATGCCGTACACGCAATGGGGGAGGACGGCTACCATTCCGGCGGCATGTGGACCGTGAGCCTGCCCCAGAAGCACGCAAAGCAGATTGCCCAGGGAATCCACCTTTTCCGACAGCACGGGGTAGCCCCGGCCATACAGGTACTGCCCGTACAGGGCATGCTCCGGAATCCGGAAAAACCGCTCGATGACGGCGGACAGGGAGGCGCTTTTTTCCTCCCATTCCCGCGCCTTCTCCTCCAGCCCCAGTTCCCGGAACATCCGTGCCAGAACCTTGCGGGCCTCCGCATGCAGAACCATGGTGGAAAGGCTGCATGAATCCCCGATGTCCGCGGAAGTCATCCACGCCGGGTAACTCTGTTCCCGCCAGTCCAGGAAAGATGACTCCCCTTTCACCAGGCCGCCGGTGGCCGCAAGCACCTGTTCATCCCGCATGCACGTCTTTTCCAGCACGCGGCAGGAACGGGCCAGCCAGCCGGCGTCCCCCGTCAGGCAGTAAACCTCCCAGGCGGCCATTCCCCACACCACGCGGTCGGAGGAAATGGGCCAGGAACCGCCCGTGCCGGTATCCTGCTCCACCTCCCCGTTCCGCACCCGGGCATTCAGGCTCTTCATGCAGGCATGGACATTCCACAACCCCAGCCCCAGATGAGTGGCGTAGGAAATATCCCGGGTCCACACGGTGGGCCAGTTGGCTCCCGTCCGGAACGTCCCTTCTTCATTGAGCAGGGAGCCGGCCTCGTTAAGCGCCAGGCTGTAGGCCTTATTGAGCACTTCAAAGCTTCCCCGGTAATGCGGGGCGTTCCCGGCCTCCGGCAGAACGCGCCATTCGGAATAACGGCCGTTCTTCATGGTCTTCACCTGGCCGTCCGGCTGCACCTCCGCCCAATGCGCGGCATCCTGGCGCACGGAATTTCCGGTCAGTGTAAAGGCCTCACCCCGGTATAATATGCGGTCTTGGTCCATAAATAAGCGGATGCTGCATCCATCTTTCTTTTTAACACGGGGGAAAACTTCTGTCCCGCAGAAAATGAGGCTTACGGAGCTTTCAAGGCACAAAAAAAAAACCGGGCTCCCCGAAAACGGGAAGCCCGGCGCAAGAGCAAATCAACTTTAATGCTTCAACAGAGAGGAAACGGCGTCACGTTCTTCCTTCAGTTCATTGACGGTGGCGTCAATCTTTTCCTGGGAGAACGCGTTGATCGGCAGGCCCTGCACGATTTCCCAGCCGCCGTCCTTGGTGGTGCGGACCGGGAAGGAGCAGATGAGGCCCTTTTCAATGCCGTAGGAGCCATCGGAGCACACGGCCACGGAATACCAGTCGCCTTCCGGCGTCTGGGTAGCCAGGCTGCGGACGGTATCCACGGCGGCGGAGGCGGCGGAGGCGGCGGAAGAAGCGCCGCGGGCCTTGATGATGGCGGCGCCGCGCTGCTGCACGGTGGTGATGAAATCACCCTTGAGCCATTCCGTATCCTTGATGACTTCCGTCACGGGCTTGCCGCTGATCTTGGCGTTCGTGAAGTCCGGGTACTGGGTGGAGGAATGGTTGCCCCAGATGGTCATGTTGGTCACTTCCGTCACATGGACGCCAGCCTTTTCAGCAAGCTGGCTCTTGGCGCGGTTTTCATCCAGGCGGGTCATGGCGAAGAAACGGTCGGCGGGAACGCCGCTCGCGTTGTGCATGGCGATCAGGGCATTCGTATTGCAGGGGTTGCCGACGACCAGCACGCGCACGTCCTTGGCGGCGCTGCGGGCGATGGCCTGGCCCTGGCCGATGAACACCTTGCCGTTGATGTCCAGCAGGTCCTTGCGTTCCATACCGGCCTTGCGGGGCACGGAGCCTACCAGAAGGCACCAGTTGGCGCCGGCGAAGGCTTCATCCGGATCAGAGGTGGGAACGATTTCATTGACCAGCGGGAACGCGGCATCACGCAGTTCCATTACCACCCCTTCCAGAGCATTCATGGCCGGGGGAATTTCCAGCAGGCGCAGGTTGATCGGCTGGTCCGGTCCCAGCATGCTGCCGGAAGCAATACGGAACAGCAGGGAATAGGCAATTTGGCCGGCGGCTCCTGTAACGGTAACGGTGATAGGTGTTTTCATAACGTTCAAATTAAAATAAACAGATCTTTTCTGTCTGGTCCCGGTTATAGCACAGGGAAGAACGGCGCTCAATCAGGAACTTTTTATTTTGACAGAAAAAATCCTCTTCCCCATTATGCTTGAACATCAGCCCTGCAGGCCTTATCCTTTAAATCAACCAAGTTTTTACCATATATTTGCACTGATACCATGAATTTAACGATCATCGGCAGTGGCTACGTGGGGCTTACCACGGGCACCTGTTTTGCGGAAATGGGCCACCACGTCATCTGTGTGGACAATAACGCGGAAAAAATACGCACCCTCCAATCCGGGTCCATTCCCATTTACGAGCCCAAGCTGGAAGAACTCGTGAAAAAAAACGTGGCCGTCGGACGGCTGGAATTTTCCCCCTCCATTGCTGATTCCATTGCGGAAAGCGAAGTCATCTTCATTGCCGTGCCCACGCCGCCCAATACGGACGGCTCCGTGGACCTCACCTACATTGAAAAAGTGGCCCGGGAAATCGCCCAGGTGCTCCAACCGGAAATGGGCTACAAGGTCATTGTGGACAAATCCACCGTACCCGTCAAAACCGGTGAAAAAGTCCGCCAGACCATCAAGCGCTATGCAGGAACGGACGTGCAATTCGACATCGTTTCCAACCCTGAATTCCTGAGGGAGGGATGCGCGGTGGACGACCTGCTGCATCCCGACCGCATCGTCATCGGCGCCAACTCGGAACGCGCCATGGACGTCATCAAGCGCGTCTACCAGCCCATCCACGCGCCCATTCTGGAAACGGACGTCAACTCTGCGGAGCTCATCAAGCATGCCGCCAACTCCTTCCTGGCCCTGAAAATTTCCTACATCAACGCCGTCGCCAAGGTCTGCGAAAAAACGGGAGCGGACGTGGAACTGGTGGCGGAAGGCATCGGCATGGACAAGCGCATCTCCCGCCACTTCCTCAACGCGGGACTGGGCTACGGGGGCTCCTGCTTCCCGAAGGACGTCAAAGCCTTCATCAACATCAGCCGCACGCTGGGCATCCCCTTCACCCTGCTGGAGGAAGTGGAACATATCAATGACACCCAGCACATCCACTTCCTGGACCAGATCAGGGACCGCCTGTGGGTGCTCAAGGATAAAAAAATAGCCGTCTGGGGCCTGGCCTTCAAGCAGAACACGGACGACATCCGGGAATCCATCGCCCTCAAGCTGTGTGAAAAGCTCCGCAGGGAAGGAGCCATCGTCACCGCCACGGACCCCAGGGCCATGCACACCGCCGCCCCAATCCTGGAACCCATGGGTGTCACGCTGGAGGAAGACATGTACGAATGCGCCCGGGATGCGGAAGTGCTGATCATCGCCACGGAATGGAGCGAATACGCGAATGCGGACCTGCAAAAGCTGGCGGACGTCATGCGCAACCGCATCATCTTTGACGGAAGGAACATCCTCTCTCCGGCCAACATCCAGGCCGTTGGATTTGAGTACCATTCCGTGGGCAGGCCCTCCATTGAAGAAGCCTGACCGCTGCCGGGAATAATTCCGGCTCCAAACGCCCCATTTGCAGAAAGGCCCCCGGAGCGCTGAATGCTCCGGGGGCCTTTGTTATGTATTCGCTAATCCTGTTGGCCGATCAAAACTCAAACTGCAATCCCGCGCGCAGGTAGAAACCGGGATCGTAATGGTACTTCTCCAGCTCATGGCTCCCGTTGCTGGTCTTGATGGTGCCGGAGTTCCCAAAGGAAAAACCGACGTCCGCCACCAGTCTGGGACGAACGCTGCCCCAGTGTCCCAGGCCTACGTCGGCGCCCACGCCGGCGACGCCGGAAATCCACTCGAACTGGCGGACGCGGCGGTCATGGTGAATCGTCCAGGTGCCGGACACCACGGAAACGAAAGGCCCCCACGTCAGCCCCTCGCTGACCTTGCTGGTATAGGAAAGCCGGGCTCCTTCCAGTTGAAGGGTCCAATTATTCGTTGCCTTCCATTCAAACTGGATAAGGGGAAGGAGGGGAAAATCTCCCAGCTGCGGATAACAGCCGACGCCGATACCATAGCTGAACCGGTCATTCAAGGGACCTGCGAGAAGGGCATGGCCGCCGAAAAACAAATTATGGGTCGTCCAGGTATCGAAATCCGTGGAAATCTGCGGCGTTACGCCGAAAACCAGGCTCGTCTTCCCCCTGAGCTTGTAAGACGCGGTCACATTCAGCCAAATCGTGTACAGCTCATCCACATCCATCTCGCGCGCGCCTTCTCCGTTGAACCAGCTCAAACGAAGGGCGGCCGTGGAGGAAAAGCCCCAGGAACCGCTGGACATCCGGCACAAATTCAGGTCCGTCATCCAATTCTGTATATTCACGCTCCCATGTCCGTTTCTGGAATCCATGGGGCCAAGCAGCTCAAAATAGGACTGCGTGGGAAAAACGGGCTTGGAGGCGTTCTCCCCCGTGGGAGCCGGAGAGCTATTGTAGCCTCCGGAATAAGCTTCCGCATAATAGCCGGTATCATAACCGTCTGAGGAATCGGAATCCGGATAAGGCTGGGCGTTCGCCTGGGCGACCAGAGTCATGCCAACCATGAGAGAGAAACTTGATAATAATCGAAGGAACATGATCGGAAATTATATATCAGTGCACACTCGGTCAATCAAAACATATACAAATGACTAATTAATATTTTCACGCCCGAACAGCAGCGCGATCATAATCATCACGAGTACAAGAAGTAAGTACCAGCGGGCCGCTTTGCTGCTCCGGATACACGCCCCCGCACAAACAAGAGACACGACAAAACAAACCGCCGCCGCCAAAAGCATGGCCCACGCCAGCATGGGTAAATCCAATGCACCGGCTCCGGCCGCAAGGAGCGTCCCCGCCACATACCCGGCAAATGACCACCTCAACCCCGCCAGCCAGGAAAAAGAGGCTGTCTTCTGCCTATTCTCACTCATGCATCCACTTTGCCCTGCATCTCTAGGATCTCAAGCTAAAAGTCTAAGAATCTTACATTCTTTATAATACTAACTTATTCACCTATAATAGATTAAAACAATTATTACAATATTCTGGATAAATTCTATTTATTATTTATAATATACAGATTATTACAAATTATATCAAGCATAAAATACTTTCCCACTCACAATACTCAAAAACCATAATAATTCCTAAACTATCAGGTTTTATTAATGGTCGGGAAGACAGGATTCGAACCTGCGACATCCTGCTCCCAAAGCAGGCGCTCCACCAGGCTGAGCTACTTCCCGTATAAAAAAGGGATTAAAAAATTGGGAGAAAAAAATGGTGGCTCGGGACGGGATCGAACCGCCGACACGGGGATTTTCAATCCCCTGCTCTACCGACTGAGCTACCGAGCCACTTGCTTGCACGCAGAACGTGTTTGCGGGGCAGAATCTAGCACCGCATCTCCGGTATTGCAACCACAAAATATCATTTTTCCAATTTTCCTGCGTTTTGCCGTGTCCGGCCCAAGGAAGTTCTTCCCTGTCAATCAGGAGGAAGCCTGAGCCAGAATACCGCTCAGCAACAGCGGAAAGATCAGCGCCACCCAGGAGAGGGTGTACAGCAGGAGAGGGGGCATGTTCTTCTTCAACCTGTCCAGCACGAACATGAATACCCCCGCCATGGCCAGCCCGTAATAGATCCACGCGTCACCGGTGTATTCCCGGGCGGCGGCGGCCAGGCAGAAAACGACGTAGATCACAATCACCCCCATCCAGACCAGGGAAACCATGTCCCGGGCGGCGGAGTCCTGCCCGTCTTCCTCCTCTTCTTCATTCCACCGTTTGCGGCTGAACATGCTGAGGATGACCAGGGCGACGAGATACCAAGTGGGCGTGGACAGCTGGCCGCCCCAGCCTCCGCCCATCGTTCCATAGAAGTAGGCAGGGATTCCCGCTCCCGTAGAAAAGGAGACGGCGGCAAAGAATGATGCCATGACGAATCCGGAGGACAGGCTCCCCTTTTTGTGCGGATTGGAGGAAAAGTAGAGGAAGAGCAGGCTGCAAATACCCGGAAGCAGGGCAAACTGGAAGATGACCACGCCCAGTTGGAAGAACATGATCCACAGCCCCGTCACGGCCGCCACCACAATGAGCAGGGAGATGACGAAGCAGTGCTTTTTGGCAAACAGCAGGCATTCATCCGAGTATGCCGCAGGGCCTCCCCGGAATATTTTAAGCACCCGGTCCAGCATGTTGACGCACCAGACGGCCACAAAGAGGAATTGGTACAGCCAGGGGGTGGAGACTACCACCAGATGGGACTGGCTGACGGCAAAAGCCCATGCAATGGCTGCAGAAGGAATCTCCAGTCCCATCAGGGAAAACCACGCCCACCAGGGGGGTCTCTTCAGCACCTGCTCCATTTTCCGTTACATCATCCCCATAACCGTTCCTCCCGCAAGCTCCCGAACCGTCATTCACAAACTTCCGCATTTTTATGCGGGGATGCTTGACATGCAATAAAACACTCCTATACTGGTGCTCCCCTTGCGTCGGAAACGCAATACATCACCATGAAGAAAGATATTCATCCCCAGTACAATCCGGTCGTTTTTGTCGACATCACCACCGGACGCCGCTTCATCACCCATTCCACCGTTCGCTCCCCCAAGACGGAAGTTATTGACGGGGTTGAACATTTCGTGGTTTCCTGCGGCATCACCTCTGACTCCCACCCGTTCTTCACCGGCAAGAACCAGTTCGTGGACACGGAAGGCCGCATCGACAAGTTCCAGAAGCGTTTCGGCGCCGTCCGCCGCAGCGGCGGCAAGCCCAAGCTCAACAAGTAAGGCTTGTCCCCAACAGTTTTCCAACCCCGTTTCCTTTCCGGAAAACGGGGTTTTTTATTTGCAGGCTTCTCTTTGCCCCTTTTTCCTGCTTCACTGGCGGCAGCATGACGTTGACACCGGACCATTTTGACAAGCAGTCTGCGGAGCTTCTCCGCTCCGGCCGTCCCGTCCTTGCCGGAATCAGCGGCGGACGGGATTCCATGGCGCTACTTTCCCTGCTCTCCCAAATGCCGGGGTGCCACCTCATTGCCTGCCACGTGAATCACGGGCTGCGCCCGGAGGCGGAGGAGGAGGCACAGTTCGTATGCCGGTACGCCGCCTGCCTGGGGGTTCCCTGTGTCCGGGAACGGGCAGACGTCCGCGGCATGGCCCGTACCCGTGGAATTTCCATTGAAGAGGCGGCGCGGGATGCCCGGCAGGCCTTGTTCCTGAAATGGGCTGCCGGCTATCCGGGGGCTTTCGTGGCCCTGGCCCACCACCGGAACGACCAGCAGGAGACAGCCCTTCTCCACCTGTGCCGCGGGGCTTCCGGCATTCACGGCATGTCCCCCGTTTCCACCTGGGCCAACGGATTGACCGTCGTACGCCCCCTGCTGGATTTTTCCCGGAAGGATATTACCGCCTACCTGGAGCATCGCCATATTCCATGGCGGGAGGATTCCAGCAACCAGTCTACCGAGTATACCAGGAACGCCCTGCGCCATGAGGTCATTCCCAGGCTGGACACGCTGTTCCAGCGAGACACCAGCCTTTCCTTTTCACGCGCCTGCCGCATTGAGAACCAAATCCGCACGGCGCTTTCCCAGGCGCTGGATTCCATGAATCTGGCAGACCCCCAGGGGCGCCTGTTCCTGCCCAAGGTCAACCAGCTTCCCGCGGAGCTGAGGCAATGCGCCGTGCATGATTACCTGCGCCGGCAGCATATTCCGGACCTGACGGAGGACGCCGTGCTCCGGGTGATGAGCATTCTGGATACGGACGGTCCTTCCCGGACTTCCCTGCCCGGCGGCAAGCTGGCCGTACGCAAGGAGAAGCGCCTGATGGTCACGGATGCGCCGCGCCCAATCAATAAAGGGGAGCAACCCCCTGCGGGTACAGCAGGTGGAATTTAATGGCTTCATTCCCCACCACCAGAGCGGTGCCGAACATCCTGTCTTCATCCGTCAGCCGCGGGAGCTGGGCAATCGGGAAGAGCAGCCCTCCCAGAATGAGGCCGTAGTTGTATACGGACGGCATCATGCAGAGCAGCTTTTTGGAGATGTCCGCGGCGTCCAGGGTCGGGAAGACCCACACGTCACTGGGCTGAAGCATGGAGTTGCGGTGAACGCGCACGCTGTAGGAGTCCGGGGACAGGGCGGCGTCAATCTGGATTTCCCCTTCCACGGAGATTTCATTGTTCAGGCAGTCCTTCTGCACCATGCTCCGGGCCAGCGCGGTAGCGGCCCTGGTGCGGTCCGCAGCCAGTTCCGGCACGGACCCGGCGGTGGAGGCGCTCAACATGGCGACGCGAACGCTTTTGCCGAGCATGTGGCGGGCCATTTTGGCCGTTTCCACGGCAAAGTAGGCCATGTTTTCCACGGTGGGATCAGGGGTCACCCCGGTATCCGCCAGGAAGTAGATGCCGCGGCCGCCGAATTTTTTGGCAAATTCGGGAACGAGAACGATCGAGATGGCAAAGAGGGGCTTGGTAGGAACGGGTTCCTGCCGGTATTTGTTCACGGCGCGGAAGACGGAGGCCACCCTTTTCATGTTCCCGGCCACAATGGCGTCCGCCTGGCCGTAAAGCACCATCATGGCGGCAAAGTGGACCGGCTCGGAGACGATTTCACGGGTGTTCATGGGCAATCCGTTGCCGAACATTTGTTCCGCCCGTTCATAGCGGTCGCAGAACATTTGAAGGTCCGAGCTTTTTTCCGGCTCAATGATGCGGACGAATTTCAGGGAAATTCCGTTCATTTCCGCCATCCTCCTGATGACTTCCTTCCTGCCCAGAAGGATGGGCACGCCTGCCTGTTCCGCCACGAAGCGTTCGGACACGCGCAGCACGCGAACATCCTCCCCTTCCGGGAAAACGATGCGCTTGGGATGACGCTTCAGGTTGTCCAGGAGCGGTCCTGTAAAATCATTCAGCGGGGAAAAGCCTTGCCAATCACTCATATGTCACGTGTCCTATTTAACGCGACTCTAAAAAATCCTGTCCATAAAATCAACCCATAATGTCAAAGACGGCAAATAATCGGCAAATACGTCCTCCGGGTTGAACCGCCCGCGCCGCCGTGCTAACATGGGCATTCCTCCATGTACTGCGATTACCATACCCATACCCCCCTGTGCCTGCACGCCTCCGGCACTCCGCAGGAATATGTGCAGGCAGCCGTCCGCGCCGGCCTCCGGGAATACGGCATTTCAGATCACGCCCCAATGCCCGGGGAGCCTTTTGACGACTGGCGCATGAAGCAGGCGGACATGCCGGCCTATCTGGACTGGCTCACGGAGGCCCGGGAATGCGCCGCACCGCACGGCCTGACGGTCCGCGCCGCGCTGGAATGCGACTGGTTTCCCGGCATTGGGCCATGGATAGAGCACTTGCAGAGCCTGCACGCATGGGATTACCTGATCGGGTCCGTCCATTATCTGGGGGAGAAGGAGGAGTTTGACAATCCCTACAAGATGGATTTCTGGAACCGGACGGATGTGGAGGACGCATGGAGGCAGTATTGGGAACGCTTCCGGGAGATGGCGGCTTCAGGCCTGTTCCACATCATGGGCCATGCAGACCTGATCAAGAAGTTCGGCTTCCGCCCTTCCGGAGATTTGCGTCCTTATTACGAACCGTCTCTGGAAGCCATGAAGGGGTCCGGCGCCTGTCTGGAGCTTAATACCGCCGGCTGGCGCAACAAGTGCGCCGAACAGTATCCGGACGCGCAGTTTTTAAAGATGGCGGCGGAGATGAACATTCCCCTCACCATCAGCTCAGACGCCCACAAGCCGGAGGACGTGGGCCGGGATTTTGAGCGCGCCGCGGAACTGGCCCGCCAGACGGGCTTCACGCATCTGGCCTCCTTCCAGAAGGGCCGCATGGAGCTGTATCCCCTGCCCGGAATCTAACCTTCCCCTTTCCTCTGCGGGAAGGGAATGCTTCCCGGAGCCGTGGCGTCTGCCGCCTGGGCAGCCCGTGCCTTGAGTTTCCTGTTCCGGCAGCCCGTTTGCCGCGAAGGCTGGCGCACGCTTTCCGGAAGAAGAGGAGGAACCCGCGGACGCACTTTCAACCACCGTACAAGCCAGGCTTCACAGGCAAAGGCATCGGACGAGGTGGAACGGGGCGGGGAGGGACGGGATGGGGCCTTGGCGGCAGGGGGGAAGGCCGGATAATGACGGGCGGCGGCGGATAGTTCCACGTCCTGATAATCGGAGGGACAATGATGCGCTCCGTTCTCGGCTGGCTGGCCACCTCCCTTACTTCCCCCTGCAACTGGGAGACCTGCTTGTTCAAGTCCGCAATTTTCTTCTGGGTTCCGTCTTTCAGAGCCAGGTATTTCTTTTCCAAATCCTGCCAGTACTGTTCGGCGGTCTCCCTTTTTTTACGGATGGCGTTCACCTGTTCCTGATAGGTTCCCATCCTCGCACGGAAGGTACGGGCATCCTCCGGCAGTCCCACGCGGTCCGCTTCCAGGGCATTCCATTGCAGGGCCATGACTTCCGCCTCCACCTGGGAGAGTTCCCCCAGCAGCAGAAACATGCGGGAGATATCCGCTCCTTCCAGATAACGGGGATGCCGCTCCGCCTCAGACAGGGATTCCCTGATTTTCCTGGCTTCTTCATCAGCCGCCTTTCTGGCCTCTTCCGCCTTTTTCCTGCGCGCCGCGTCCTCCAGGCGCCGCTGGCCCAGCCTGGCCTCCACGTCCTCCGGCGTCATCCTGTAATCCTTCTGCTGGGCATCCGTGAGCTCCTTGTAGGAGACCTTGGCCACCCCATCCGTGTACTGGACGCTGACAAAGTCGTCTCCGGAAGACACCACGCTGGCGTCTTCCAGCACCCTGCCGGACCGCAGGGTCATATTTTCCGCCAGGGCCGCAGGCAGCAGGGCGCACAACATCAAAAAACAGGTTCCAGGCTTCATATGATTCTCCTCTTCTACGTTGGTAAGAGGCGTGGGGAAAGAAATTTATTCAAAAAAAATAGAACCAGAGGTTAATACTGGCGCCGCGGCCCGGTTTTCGCTAGCATCACACGAGTCATTTACACGTGTTATGAGTCTCTATTCTTCATCCTGGTCCCCTTTACCCTCTCTTCCCGATCCGGAAGGTTTCGCCGGCATGTATGCCGGAACATGCGGAGAAACAATGATTTGTGCCGGCGGCACCAATTTCCCGGACAAACCCATGCTTGAAGGCGGCGCCAAAACGTGGACGGACCGCATTTTCACGCTGTCTCCGGGGGAGAATGGGTGGACGGAGGCAGGAACGCTCCCTGCGCCTTACGCGTACGGAGCCTCCGCCAGCACCAGGGAAGGCCTGCTGTGCATCGGCGGCTGCGGCAAGGAAGGCCACCGGAAGGACGTTTACCTGCTGAGCACTGCGGACGGAGCCGTCACTGTGACTCCCTTCCCTCCCCTTCCCATAGCCCTGGCTTACACGGCCGCCGCCGTTCTGGACGGCAAGGTTTATCTTACGGGAGGCTGTGAGCGCCCCGGGGAGCAGGACTGCACCAACCGGGTTTTCATGCTGGACGCACGCGGGCCGGAACAGGGCTGGCAGGAGCTGGACCCGCTGCCGGGCCGCGGACGCTTCCTGCACCAGATGGCCGCGGCGGACGGCGTCCTTTACGTGCTCGGCGGCATCGGCCTCCGGGAGGAGGACGGCAAACAGGCCCGGGAATTACTGACGGAAGCCTGGAGCTTCACGCCGGAACGCGGATGGACGCGCCTGCCGGAGATGCCTTACGCCATCGCCGCGGCCCCCACTCCGGCCCCGGTTTCCCGGAACGGCGTGATTTATTTGCTGGGCGGGGATGACGGCTCCGGAAAGAAGTATACCCCGCAGACCAACCCCGGCTTCAACAACCAGTCCCTGTGCCTGGATACAGCCGCCATGGAATGGCACGACGCAGGGCCCATCGCGGCGCCCAGGGCGGTCCTTCCGTGCTGCGCGTGGCAGGGCCGTTTTGCAGCCGTGAACGGAGAACTTCAACCCGGCAGACGCTCCCCTGAAGTGTGGAGCATCACCCTTTCCTGATTTTTCACCCACATCCCATCCCTATCTTCCAGCATATGCACATTTCACGTCACCTTACCCGGTTTTCCAGGGCATGCGGCTCCGCTTTCGCCGCCCTGCTGCTGATTGCGGCCCCCGCTGCCAACGCCTCTTTTTCCGTGGATGTACACCCGGCCGGAGCCATTCCCGACCTGCCGGACCCAGCGGGCCGCGCTGGAATGGCGGCTGGAACCGTTACGGAAAGTGACGGCACCCAGTCCATCATCGCCGCAGGCGGCGCCAATTTCCCCCAGGCCGCTCCGGGAGCCTCAACGCCGGAAGAACGCGGGCCTAAGGCGTACCACCAGGATATTTTCAAACTCCGCAACGGCCAATGGAGCAAGGCGGGGACGCTGCCCGCTCCGCTGGGTTACGCGGCTTTTGCAAGCGTAGGCAAGGGGCTGGCGGTAGCCGGAGGCCATAATGCGGAAGGCATCCTGAAAGACGCCCTGTTGATCAAGGCGGACGGCTCCGTGGAAAAGCTTCCTCCCCTCCCCGTCCCCGTTACGGAAGCCGCCTTCGCCGCTCACGGAAACAAGCTGTTCGTCATCGGCGGACGGGACAGCGACCAGCCGGAAGCCGCCCTCAATACCATCTACATGCTGGACACCACTCCGGATACGGCCAAAATGAAATGGGCGTCCCTCCCGCCCTTCCCCGGTGCGGGCCGCATCCTCTCCACCGCCGCCGTCTGTGACAGCACCCTGTTCATCGCAGGCGGCTGCACCCTGTCCAGGGATGCCGCCGGAGAAACCGCCAGAACGTACCTTTCCGACATGATCGGCTACGACATGACGTCCAACGATCCCGCCGAATGGGGAGCCGCGGGCAAACAGCAGCCTGCCGGACCGGGAACGCCCGTAGCCGCCGCCGCAGGCCCCGCCCCGGTACGTGAAAATTCCATCATCCTCATCGGCGGGGACAAGCGCGGCAACGCGCCGGACCCGTCCAAGCCCGTGGTGCAGTCCCGCGACATCCTGGTTTATGACGTCATCGGAAACAAATGGACGCACCAGGGGGAGTGGCCCGTCGGCATCGCCACCGCGCCCGCCGTCGTGAAGGGTTCCGAGATCATGACCATCAGCGGGGAAACCGCCCCGGGCGTCCGGACCCCCGTGAACGCCTCCGCCTCCGCAGGGTACCATTTTGAAATGAGCACGGTTGATTACGCCGTTCTCATCCTGACCGTCATCGTCATGGCGATCATCATCGTTTCCGCCGTGCGCAACGGCGTTAAAAATGTTTCCGCCGTCACGGACCCGAACACCAGGCCGGGCCTGTGGGCCTGGGTGGCCGTCATCGTCCTGTGGTTCGTGGTCATGCTGAACTATTTTGACCGCCAGCTCCTTTCCGCGCTGCATGAACCCATCGTCCGGGACATCCCGCAGACGGAAGCCCAGTTCGGCATGGTCACCTCCGTCTTCCTGCTGATTTACGCCCTGCTCAGCCCGGTGGGCGGCTTCCTGGCGGACCGCTACAGCCGCCGCCTGATGATTCTCTGCTCCCTCGTCGTCTGGTCCGTGGTCACCTGGTGGACCGGCCATGCGGAGGATTACACGTCCCTGCTCATCGCGCGCGGAGCCATGGGCATCAGTGAGGCCTTTTACATCCCCGCCGCCCTGGCCCTGATTACGGACTACCACCGGGGCAGCACGCGCTCCATCGCCACGGGGCTGCACATGAGCGGCATTTACGTGGGCATGGCCGTGGCCGGCTTCGGGGCCACCATGGCTTCATGGACGGGCTGGCGCATGACGTTCGCCCTGTTCGGCCTGATCGGCGTGGCGTATGCCATCGTCCTCATCCTGTTCCTGAAAGACCCGGCCAAGGCCCCTGCGGATACGGCGCAGGCCAAAAAGCCGTCCGAACCCAAGGAAAAAACGGTCCTGATCAATGTGGACAATGACGAACGGGCCATCAAGGAACCCGCGTCCAATCTTTCCACCGGCGCCGTGCTTTCCAGCCTGCTGAGCGGCCGCCCCATGTGGATGCTGCTGGCCGTGGTCGCCTTTGCAGGCGCCGGGAACTGGTTCCTGCTCACCTGGTACCCCACCCTGCTTCAGGATAAATACCAGCTTTCCTCCGCGGAGGCAGGCCCCGCCGCCACCCTGTGGAGCTCCGTAGCCAAGTACGTGGCCGTGCTGGGCGGCGCCATTCTGGCGGACATGTGGTACCGGCGCAACGCCCGCGCCCGCGCCCTGGTGCCCGGCATCACCTTCACCATATCCGGCCCGCTGGTGGTCCTGGCTCTTCTGCCCGGCATCTTCGGCTGGGACATTGCGGTTCCCCTCGTGCTCATGCTGGGCCTCGTCGCCACGCAGGGGCTGGCGCAGGGATCGCTGGACGCCACCCTCATGCCTGTGCTACGCTCCCATATCGACGAGCGTTATTCCGCCACCGGCTATGGCCTCCTCAACCTCACGTCCGCGGGCGTGGGCGCCCTTATCTCCTTCTTCGGGGGATGGTTCAAGGACCAGGGCGTTCCGCTGACCACCACCCTGGCGGCGGCAGGATGCCTGATGCTTGCTCTGCGGACTGCTTTGCTCCTGATGCTGCCGCGTCCCAAACATTAACAGCAACCTTCTTTCATATCCCCAACCCCAGCCTTATGAAGAATCCCGCATGCCTGTACCTGGTGACGGGAGCCCTGTGGTCCCTCTCCTTCCTTCCCCTCGCACAGGGGCGCACCTGGACCAGCATCCAGGGGAAAAGCCTGGAAGCCGAGTTCGTCAGGCTGGACGGCCAGAAAGCCGTGCTGAAACGCTCCGGCGGCCAAACCGTCTCCATCCCGCTCGCCCAGCTTTCCCGGGAAGACAGGGATTTCATCGCGGCCCGGGAAAAGGGAGGGGCTGCCTCCTCCAATCCCGCGGACAATTACCACCTGCCATGGCCCAGGACCGTCAAATGCCAGGACAATTTCAAGGTGGAAACCATCAAGGAGGAACAAGGGGAGTATATTTATGAAACGCCCCATTTCCGCTTCATCTGCGACGCCAAGCTGGGCGCCGGCATGATCAAGCGCCTGGGCCTTCTCTTCGAGGCCACCCACCTGGCGAACAAAACGCTTCCCATCGGCAACATCCCCCCTCACGACGATTCCGCCAAATTCCCCGCCTACCTGTACGAAAAGTTCAGCACGTACCTGGAAAACGGAGGCCGTGAAGGCACGGCAGGCATTTTCCTGGGGACGACGCGCAACGGAGACCGCGGCAAAATCCTGGTCCCGTTTGATTCCCTGGGCGTCAAGACCATGGGGAGCACGTACATCATTGACCGCGACAAGGATTCCTCCACCCTCATCCATGAACTGACGCACCAGCTCATGTCCCCGGAGGCCAAGCAGGCAAGCTGGTTCTGTGAAGGCTCCGCGGAATACATGGGGATGACCCCGTATTCCGGAGGCCGCTTCAACTTCGGGGCCAACCGTTCCCACATTGTCTCCCGCGTGACGGAATACGGCAAGAAAAATACGGGGGGCCGCGCCCTGGGAGACGACTTTGAGGCGCCCAGCCTGGAGTCCTACATGAACATGCCCTATTCCCAGTTCACGGGAGAGAACGCCAACCTGAATTACGGCCTGGCCGCTCTGATGGCCTACTATTTCTACCACATGGACGGCAAGGGGGACGCCCAGCGCGTGAAGAACTACATGAAGGCCATCCAGTCCGGCAGCAGTGAAAAAGAAGCGCAAAAGCTCCTCCTTGATGGCCGGAGCTATGAGGAGCTGGCCAAGGAGATTGAACAGAAATGGCGCAAGGCCGGCGTTAAAATCCGCTTCCGCTCCTCCTCCTGACCCGCGCCGCGCATGCGGAAAGACGCTTCCGTCAATGGCCGGAGGACAGTCTGTGCCCTGAAAAACCGTTGACATGGCAGGGAAAGGCGGCACACTTTCCACCAGCAGGGGCTATCAGACACGCATGGCAGAAGACGCTTCCATATCCGCCCTGATGGACAGGGTGGCCCGCACCGCACCCTTTCACCGGGAACTCGCGAAACTGGGCACGGAGGAACAGGCGGTTTTCGACCATACTTCCCTGCCCGGGGTTCCGTTCGTGGCGGCCCTGTGCATCAGGACCATTCCGGACACCGCCCGGGCCTGGGTGATCGCGCCCCATCTGCGCGCGCAGGAATCCCTTGCCGCGCAACTGGAAACATGGGGAGTGCGCAACATCCTCTTCGTCCCGGAAAAAGAGGTGGCCCTGGGGGAGGAAGTGGGAGACCCGGAGCTTGCCGCGGAACGGCTGAACGTCCTTCACCGCATCGCTTCCGGCCATGTGGGCAGGCAAACCGTCGTTCTGACGGAAGGCAGCCTGAATGACGAGGTTCCCTCCCCCGACGGCATGCAGAACCAGGGAATGACCCTGAAAACGGGAGAAACGCACGCCCCTGACGATTTGATACGGCTGTTTGAGGAGGCGGGGTTCGAGGGCGTTCCTCAGGTCATTTCCCGCGGGCAGTGGTCCCGCCGCGGCGGCATTCTGGACGTTTTCCCGCTCCAGTCCTCCCATCCCGTGCGCCTGGAGTTTTTTGACGATGAGATTGAATCCATCCGGGAATTTGACGTGGACTCCCAGATTTCCTTCCGGAAGACGGAGCACGTCAACCTCGTCCTGACGGAAGCGGCGGGCGTGGAAACCCTGCGGGCCTGGATCAAGCCGGGCGACCTGGTCATTACGGCCCCTTTCTGCAAGGAACGGGGGAACGTGTGCATCCTCACCGCACCGCCGGAGAACGCGGAGGGGGAGGAGGATTTCTCCCTGGCCATCCATGACAATCCCCTGGGCAGCTTTGACGCCGGGGACTTTGTGATGCAGGAGATGCGCCGGGAGCTGGCGGAACGCCAGATCCGCGAATGGCTGGACCGGAAATGGAACGTCAGCATGTTCTTTCCCAATGAAGGGGAGGAGGAGCGCTTCCGGGACATCTGCGCCGGAACGCCCGCGCTGCTGTCCATCACCGCCCTGCGCGGGGACCTGCCCGGCGGCTTCAGCATTCCGGGGGCAAAAACGGCCGTTCTCTCCTCCTCGGAGCTGTTCGGCAGGTACCAGTCCGCCACGGCGCGCCGCCGCGCCAGCCGGGAGGACAAGGCCCGCAAGGCCCGCGCGCAGGCCTCCCTGAAGGACATCAACCCCGGAGACCTGGTGGTGCACACCAGCTACGGCATCGGCAAATTCATCAACATTTCCACCTCTCCGGACTCCGGAGACGAGGAAATGAACATCCTTTACCGGGACAATACGATCCTGCACGTCCCCCTCAGCCAGGCGCACCTGGTTTCACGGTACATAGGGCTGGGCAGCAAGACGCCGGAACTCAACAAGCTGGGGGATTCCAAATGGCAGCGCGCCAAAAAATCCGCGGAACGCTCCGTGGCGGACTACGCCGCCCAGCTCCTCAACGTGCAGGCGGAACGCCAGACAGGAAAAGGCTACAGCCACCCTCCGGACAGCAAATGGATGTGGGAGTTTGAAAGCTCCTTCCCCTTCCGGGAGACCCAGGACCAGCTCCGCGCCATCGCCCAGACGAAGGCGGATATGGAAGCCACCCGCCCCATGGACCGCCTGATCTGCGGGGACGTGGGCTTCGGCAAGACGGAGGTGGCCATCCGCGCCGCCTTCAAATGCGTGACGGGAGGCCGCCAGGTGGCCGTGCTGGTGCCCACCACCGTGCTCGCGGAACAGCACTTCCGCACCTTCAAGGAGCGCATGAGCGAATACCCCGTGCGGATTGAAATGCTCAGCCGCTTCAGCAGCGCGGCGGACGTCCGCTCTACGCTGGAAGGGCTTAAGTCCGGGGCCGTGGACATCGTCATCGGCACGCACCGCCTCATCTCCGAGGACGTGTCCATTAAAAACCTGGGCCTGGTGGTGATTGACGAGGAACAGCGCTTCGGCGTCAGGCACAAGGAGAAATTCAAGGAACGCTTCAAGGGCATCGACGTGCTCACGCTGTCCGCCACGCCCATTCCCCGCACCCTGTACATTGCGCTGATGGGAGCGAGGGACATGAGCTCCATTGAAACGCCGCCCGTCAATCGGCAGCCCGTGCAGACGAGCGTATGCCCCTATGACGAACGCATCATGAAGAAGGCCATGGAGCGCGAACTGGAACGCGGCGGCCAGATTTTCCTGCTGCACAACCGCGTCAAAACCATCGAACTGTTCCGGGACCGCATCCAGGCCCTGGTGCCCAAGGCCCGCATCGTCATCGGCCACGGACAGATGCCCAAGGACGAGCTGGAGAAGGTCATGCGCACCTTCGTGCAGGGGAAGGCGGACATCCTGCTGGCAACCACCATCATCGAATCCGGCATCGACATCCCGAACGCCAACACCATCATCATTGACCGCGCGGACCGCTTCGGCCTGGCGGACCTCTACCAGCTCCGCGGCCGCGTGGGCCGCGCAGGGCACCGGGCCTACGCCTACCTCATGCTCCCCAGGTCCGCCGCCACCACGGGAGACGCCCGCAAGCGCGTCTCCGCCATCAAGCAGTACACGGAGCTGGGTTCCGGCTTCAAGATAGCCATGAGGGACCTGGAAATACGCGGCGCGGGCAACCTGCTGGGCACCCAGCAGAGCGGCCACATTGCCGCCATCGGCTTTGACCTGTACTGCCAGCTTCTCCAGCAGTCCATCGCCCACATGCAGGGCAGGCACACGGCCCCCCGGCCGGACGCGGCCCTGAGAACGGATTTCATCGTGAACAGCGAGACGCAGTTCGCCGCCAAATCCCGCAAGGATTATCTGGGCGCCTTCCTGCCCCGGGATTACATCAGCGACGCAGCCCTGCGCATTTCCGCGTACAAGGACCTGGCGGCAGTCCGTACCCTGAAGGAGGCGGACGCCCTGCTCCGCGCGTGGGAAGACCGCTTCGGCCCTGCACCGGAAACGGTGCATCACCTGCTGGATTCCCACAAAATCAAGATACTGGCCTCCAAAGCAAACATCTCCATGGTGGAAATCAGCGGACAGCGCCTGATGCTCACCAGGAACGGGGATTTTATCCTGCTGTCCAACAAATTTCCCCGGCTGGCAGGCGTCTCTCCCGCAGACAAGCTCCGGGAAGCGCTGGAAATGCTGAAGAACATTTAACCGGAAGCCGGCCCATTTCCTGCAAAACCTTCCCCCCTGCCCCTGACCCGGCGGATGCGGGGCAATGGCTTTCAAGCGCATGCTTTTCCTCCCGGAAGCCGCAGGACAGAGAGGTGCGCTTTTCCTGCCGGATTTATTCCCTGTAATAGAATGGCGTTCCGGAGCGTATTCCATCAAAAGGATATGTGATGAAGAACCTGATTATTCTCAGCAGCATCGCCGGGCTGGCCATGGCCGGAACCGTCCTGGCGGGAGAACCCTCCGCCGCCCTGCCGTCCCCGGACGGCCTGGTCACATGGAGTCTGGACGTCCGGGACGGAAAAGCCGCACACTCCCTGAAGAGGAAGGACAAGACGGTTCTGGAGCCCTCCGGCCTGGGCATCGTGGTGAACGGCAAGGACCTTGCCGGAGGCATTACGGGATGGAGCGTGAAAAAAGTGAAGGACAACGTCCGCGACACCTTTGAAACGCGCGGCAAATACCCCTCCGCTTCCGTCCATTTTAACGAATACGTGGTTTCCGGGGATAATTCCGGCCTCCGTCTCCGCGCCCGCGTTTTCAACAACGGAGTCGCCTTCCGCTACGAGTGGACGGAAGACGTGCAGAAAGCGCCCGTGCTGAACATCGGGGAAGAAAAAACGTCGTTCGCCTTCCCGGAAAAAGCCGTCCTGTGGACCCAGGACGCCGCTTCCGCACTGGGTCCCTGCGAGGGAGTCTGGTCTCCTTCCAGAATAGCCGAGTTCAAGAAAGACCCCGGCAATCCCCGCAGCCATATCCGCACCATGCCGGTTGCGGCGGAACTGCCGGGCGGAGGCTTCGCCCTCATCCAGGAAGCCGCCAATTTCAACAGGCAGTGGAGCGGCATTAAATTCTCCCTTCAGGACGGCGCATGCAGGACGGTATATTTCCAGGACCCGGAAGGCTTTTCCGCCCCCTCTTCCGCAGAGATGCCCTGGCGGGTCATCCTGGTGAACGACGACCTGAACGGCCTGGTCCGGAACGACGTCATCCCTTCCCTGGCCCCGGAACCGGACAGGAACCTTTTTCCGGAAGGATCCAAAACGCCCTGGATCAAGCCGGGCCGCTCCACCTGGACCTGGTGGGACCGCGGAAACGTCCGTGAAGAGGACCAGTACGCCTTTGTCGACATGGCCTCCGAATTCGGCTGGGAATACCATCTCGTTGACGAAGGATGGAAGAAATGGGGCAAAACCGTGCCGGAAAGCATGGACAAGGTGGCTCAACTGGCCAGCTACGCCGCCGGCAAACAAGTAGGCATCTGGGTATGGGTGCGCTGGTCAGACGTCAACAACCCCGCCAACGACTGGGAAAGCATGCGCAGCTTTTTCAGAAGCCTTGCCAAAACGGGCATCAAGGGAATCAAGATAGACTTCATGGATTCCGCCTCCCGGGAACGCCTGGCCTTTTATGACGCCGTCGCGGAAAACCTGGCGAAAAACAAGCTCATGGTCAACTTTCACGGCGCCAATACCCCCACGGGGGAAGAACGCTCCTGGCCGCATGAAATGAGCCGGGAAGGCATCTACGGCGGGGAACAGAACATCTGGGCCGCCATCGGCGGACAGCACTACTGCGCACTGCCCTTCACCCGGCTGGTCTCCGGCCACGCTGATTTCACTGGCGGCTACTTCGGCCACGGGCCTAAGCTGCGCGGCTCTTCCTGGCCCCTCCAGATGGCGGCTAATATCATCTATACGTCCCCCGTCCTCCACTGGGTATCCAACCCCGCAGACATGGAAGCCGCCTTCCCGAAAGGCTCCCCGGAACGGGAAGCCGTCCGGAACATTCCCTCCGTCTGGGATGAGACCATCGTTCTGCCGCCGTCCGCCATCGGGGAATGCGCCGCCTTTGCCCGGCGTTCCGGGGACCAGTGGTACATTGCCCTGATGAACGGGGACGGACGGGAACGCACCGTTTCCATTCCCCTGGACTTCCTGAACAGGAACACCGCGTACCGGGCCACCATCCTCCGCGACCTGCCGGAAAAGAACGACGGCTGGAAGGTGGAAAACCGGGAACTCCATTCCGGGAGCACCCTTTCCTTCACCATGCGCGTCCAGGGCGGCGGCATTGCCCGCCTGGTCCCCGCCGGAAAGTAGCGTTCCCTTCCGTCTGCTCAACGGGAGTTCATCAGGAAAGGGGAAGAGGCTATTTTCCTCTTCTCCCTTTCCATTTGAAGCGGCCTTTCCGGAAAGGGAGAATTCCCATCATTTACGGCCTCCGGCAGTCACCAACTTCATTACCCGCGGAAAGACCGGAAAAGACGGCAAAAGGGTCAGTCCTGGCCAGCCTTCTCCATGGTGCTCCACGCCGGGAGCCACTGCACGTCCCGGAGGCGGTAGCCGCGTTCCAGAAGAGCTCCGTGCAGGCCGGGAAGATGGGCCGCGCCATAAAAAATGCCTATCCTGCGAACGCCCTTGCCGCGCCATTGGTCAAATACTTCCATGCACTTGGAATTCCGGCCTTCCAGAATCACGGTATCCTCCAAATCATTCGGAGCATGGGCAAAAATGCGCATCAGTTCATTCTTCAGCCCCGCCTTGTTCCCGGCAAGCAAATCCACCATCATGCCGAATTCATTCGGCTGGTACGCCCCGGGCTTCTCCACCAGGGAGGACAGCATGGATTTAAGCATCAGGCTGGCGAAGTTTTCTCCCTTACTGGCCTGCGCCTGCCGGAATTCCTCCAGCGTCATGTCCGCATGGATAAAATGGGGCGCGGAATAATCAATGCCCTGATGCTGGGTTTGAAGGCCCAGCGCGGCGCTCAATTCCCGGTACGCGCTTCCCAGCAGCCCCAGCAAAAAAGACTTTTCCTCAAGGGCGGCTCTCTTCCTCCACTCCACCATCCGGTTCCATTCCCGCGCCTCCTCCAGCGTCAGCCCTCCCATAGGCTTATTGCGGTCTATTTTACGGCGGAGCTCCTCCTCCCTCCGGAGCCCCTCCCCGCCGATCATTTCAAACAGCAGCACGTCATAACTGCCGAACAGCTTGTTCAGCCGGGCATAATAATCAGCCTCCGCCACATGAATGGCCCCGATAAGCGCCACTTCCGCGCCTTCGTCATTCACATACGCGGCCACGGGCGTAGACAGGCTCTGGCTGTTGCGGGACGACGATTCCAGAAGCATGTACCGGGCCGGATACCCCCCCATGCTCCTTCTTCCCCGCAACGGAGGCGTCCGCCGCAAGCGCGGGAGAGCACAACAGGAACACGGCCAGGAAGCTGCGCAGCATTTTCATACATGTCCAGCCTAGCGCGGGCCACACGCAGAGCAAGCTCAAAAAAGGACTGTGCCGCCTTTCCCTGCATCCCCTCTCCGTAGCCGGCAGCCACCGGAGCACGAACGGGTTTCCCTTAAACCGCGGGAGCCGGCAAACTTCCGCAGTTTCCGCCGCGTCAGCAGGGAGCAAAAAAATCCCCGCACCCGGAAACGGGCACGGGGAATGAAAAGGTTCATTCAAGGCACCATGCGGAAAACGATCCGCCGGCCGTGAACGGTTACTTCTGGCAGCAGCAGCCGCACTTGTCGGTCAGGGCTCCCACGCCGGGAAGCACCTTGCCTTCCAGCAGTTCCAGGGAAGCGCCGCCGCCCGTAGAGCAGAAGGAAAGCTTGTCCTGGACCTTGAACTTCTTGGCCGCCGTCACGGAATCGCCGCCGCCCACGATGGAGATGGCGGAGGAATCCGCCAGGGCTTCCGCAATTTCCTTGGTGCCCTTGGCAAAGCAGTCCATTTCAAACACGCCCATCGGGCCGTTCCACAGAACGGTCTTGGCGTCCTTGATGATGGCGGAGAATTCTTCAATAGCCTTGTCGCCGATGTCGATGGCCATGCCGCCTTCCGGTACCTTGCCGCCTTCCGCGAAGGGAGCCGTGCAGAAGGTTTCAGCGCCGTCTTCAAACTTCATGGCTACGCGTACGTCCGCAGGAAGCAGGAACTTCACACCCTTGGCCTTGGCTTCCGCCAGGATTTCACGGGCCAGGTCCAGCTTGTCGCCTTCAATCTTGGAAGCGCCCAGGTCATACCCTTCAGCCGCCAGGAACGTGTTGGCCATGGCGCCCCCGATCAGGAACGTATCAGCCTTTTCCATCAGCTTGGAAAGCACTTCAATCTTGTCGGACACCTTGGCGCCGCCCATGATTACCACGAAGGGCTTTTCCGGGTTTTCCAGCTTGCCTTCCAGGTATTCCAGTTCGCGTTCGATCAGGAAGCCCATGGCGCTCTTTTCCGCAAAATGCGTCACCCCCTCCGTGGAAGCGTGGGCGCGGTGGGCGGTGCCGAACGCATCGTTCACGAACAGCGTGGCATTGCCCAGAAGAGCCTTGGCAAATTCCGGATCGTTCTTCTTTTCGCCGGGATAGAAGCGGACGTTTTCCAGCAGGACCACGTCGCCGTCCTTCATGGCGGCGCGGGCGGCTTCCGCTTCCGGGCCGATGGCGGCGGGAACGAATTTCACTTCCTTGCCGAGCAGTTCGGAAAGGCGGGAGGCAACGGGCTTCAGGGAAAAAGCGGGATCGGGTTCGTTCTTGGGACGGCCCAGATGGGAGGTGAGGACAAGGCGGGCGCCCTGGTCCAGCAGGAACTTGATGGTGGGGAGGGCGGCCACGATGCGGGCGTCATTGGTAATTTCCCCATCCTTGAGGGGGACGTTGAAATCCACGCGCATCAGGACTTCCTTTCCCTTGGCATCAAGGTCACGTACAGTAAGTTTAGCCATATCGGTTTATATTGTTTGGTTCAATGGAATAAAAAAGGGAGGGCATTTCTGCCCTCCCGGATAAATCCCCGGCCGCCTGGACAAACCCGGTTCAGGAACCGGAAGGTTGAAGCAGGCAACCGGCAAGACTTGTCGTGCAACTGAAGAGCAAGCGTTGTTCGGAAGAACTTACTTGCCGCAGGAGCAGCCGCAGCTCACGCTGTCGCCCAGCTTCTTCATGGCTTCAGCGGCGCGGTTGGAGTAGCCCCATTCGTTGTCGTACCAGCCGCAGACCTTCACCAGGTTGCCGCCGACCACATACGTGAAGCCGGAGTCAAAGATGCAGGAGTGGGGGTCGGAAACGATGTCCTGGAGAACGAGGGCTTCTTCAGAGTAATCCAGAATGCCCTTCAGCGGGCCTTCAGCGGCTTCCTTCATGGCGGCGTTCACTTCTTCCACGGTCACGTTCTTCTTGAGAACGGCCACGAAGTCGGTCAGGGAACCGGTCGGGGTCGGCACGCGGAAGGAAGCGCCGTTCAGGGAGCCCTTCAGGTTCGGCATCACTTCGCCGATGGCCTTGGCGGCGCCGGTGGTCGTCGGGATGATGTTGATCGCGGCGGCGCGGGCGCGGCGGGGATCGGAGTGGGGAAGGTCCAGGATGCGCTGGTCGTTCGTGTAGGAGTGAATCGTGCTCATCATGCCCTTTTCAATGCCGAACTTGTCGTCCAGCACCTTCACCATGGGAGCGAGGCAGTTGGTGGTGCAGGAAGCGTTGGAAACGATGTCGTGCTTGGCGGGATCGTATTCGCTGTCGTTGATGCCCAGAACGAAGGTCAGGTCAGGATCCGGGGAGGGAGCGGAAATGAGCACCTTCTTGGCGCCGGCTTCAAGGTGCTTCTTGGCGGCGTCACGCTTGGTGAACAGGCCGGTGGATTCCAGAACGACGTCTACGCCCAGCTTCTTCCAGGGAAGGTTGGCGGGGTCGCGTTCCACGGTGATGAGGATCTTGTGACCGTCAACGACCAGATATTCTCCATCAATGGAAATTTCACCGTCAAACTTGCCCTGCGTGGAGTCATACTTGAGCAGGTGGGCGATCATTTCAATGGGGGTCAGGTCATTGATGGCAACAACCTTGTTGCGTTCTTCCTTGGACATGGCGCGCAGTACGTTGCGACCAATACGTCCAAAACCGTTAATAGCATATTTGGCCATAAGATTGAGGGCTTCAGATTTGATTAATTACTAGTCCCGGACTTATTTAAGTACCATGGACGCCGTAAGTTTAAAAACGATTCAACCAGCCGTCAACACTATTGTTCCCCCATCATGGCAGTATGCTCCCGCGCCTGCGCGGACCGCAGGAAGCCCTGCCCGCGGGCATGCTCCCGCATGGAAGTCAAATGCTTGCGGAGCCGGTCCCCGGGAGGGGAAGACGGTCAGTTCATGGAGCGCAGGGCGGCGCGGATCAGTTCGTCCGCATCCGCGTCCGGATGGTCTTTCAGGTGGGCGGCGATTGCCTTGCGGGACTCCACCTGCTTGAACCCGAGCGCAATCAACGCTAGCTCCGCATCCCCCGCTGCCTGGGAGGTGGCGCCCTGCGCCTGGGCCTCCCACGTAGCGGCCAGTCCCACCTTGTCCTTCAGCTCCAGGACAATGCGTTCCGCCGTCTTCTTGCCCACGCCCTTGGCCCGCGCAATGCCGGAAACGTCCCCGCTCACCACCGCCTGCTTGAACTGCTCCACGGACAGGGAACCAAGAATGGCGATGGCCGTGGCAGGGCCGATGCCTGAAACGCGGTCGATCAGCAGCAGGAAAATGTCCCGCTCCGCATCCGTGGCAAAGCCGTAGAGCACCTGCATGTTCTCCCGGACATGCAGGTAGGTTTTCAGCGTCAGCTCCCTGCCGGGAAGAGGGTTCAGCCTGTCAAAGGTGGACAGGGGCACAATCACCTCATACCCCACGCCATGAACATCCAGAATCAACCGCTGGGGATATGATTCCGCCACCGTGCCGCGCAGAAAAGCTATCATGCCCATAACGTGACACAATCCGGCCCGCGCTCAAGCCAAAAACGCATCTGCGGAAACCGGCCCCATCATCTTTTCTGGAGCACGTGCAGCCTGATATGCTCCAGGTCCTCCCGGTGATAAAAACAGCGCACCCGGAGGCCGCGGGCGGTCTTCATCCGGCACCGGTATTCGCGCAGCAGCCCCTTTTTCACGAGCCTGTAAATGTAGCTGCGCACCACCCCCAGCATGTCGATAGCCTCGGCCATGTCCATGTAGCACGGTGGCACGCGGCGGCGTACAGGCTCCCGCCGGGCGAGAATCCGGTCCACATCCGCACGCCGCCAGTACAGGGCCAGGGAACCCGTCCCCTTGCGGACCACGCGGAAGCGGGCTCCGTGACGGTGCAGGTACTGGCGGGCGGCGGACGCGCTGCAGCAGAGCCGCGAGGCGATGGAGGACGTTTCCACGAACGCGCTGCCCGCTTCCGCATAAGGCTGGCCGGATTTGGGATTCGTTCCCCGACGGCGGATTTTCACATGTTCCGGGAAGCTCAGCTTGGGATTGTTAATGTATTCCCGTCCTCCTACTCCGATGAATGTTTTCTTAAAATGGTATATCATGGTTAATGAGTTTTTACATTGGGATTGCGAAGCTCCATGCAGACATTCCGCACGAAACTCTAACATTTTTGGAAGATTCCAAAAATGCATTGAGTCCAAGAATGTTCAACATTTTTCTTTGTTTTTCTGTTTTTTACATTCATACTGAACTCATTTCATCGCAATATATGCCCGGAGGCCGTATCAGCCAATCACGGGAAAAGGGCCTACGCCCCCGGCGGAAACAGCATGTTCCTCAACTTTTTCCGCCCCGCAGGCCTTCCGTTCCGGTGAATACAGAGGTTCACGGGCACAGGGAAAAACCCCCTTCCACCAGCGTTTTTACTGGCACCGTACGGTTCAAGGGAAAACTTTTTTCCCGCTATGATTCTACCATACGGTTCCACGCATGCACGGCCCATTTCCAGAAAAGGGCCTGGGAAATTTCATGAAAGGCCTTCCGCGTTCCATCTCCCCACCGGCCTGTTCCCATCCCGGACGCCGTCCCACGTGTTTTTTCCGACATTTCATGGATTTTCCGGGAACCGGGGCAATAAAAAACCCGGCTTCCCTATGGAAAGCCGGGCATGAAAAAAGAATGTTTCAGGGCAGGAGCTTCGCGGGCCGCCCTTCAAAAATCCCGCGCTGGGGAACGAAGATGCGGTCATTGGGCTGAATGGGAATCGCCCTGTCCTTGATGGAGAAGTAATCGTACGTCACGGTTTTTCCGCCGCGCGTCACCTGCACGTACCGGGAACCCCAGTCCGTAATGTCGCCCGCGCCCACAATCGCTTCCAGAAGCGTCATGCCGCGCCGCCACAGGACGTTTTTCTTCATGGCTACGCCGCCGCTCACCAGCACAATGTGCTCCGTCAGCCGCGCGTCCGAACTCTGCACCTTCACCAGAAAGGTGGGGGCCGTGTACAATTCCGCCTTCTTATAGGCGGCCATCAGCATATCTTCAATCTGGCGCGCCGTCTTGCCTACCACGCGCAACACGTCGTGGCCCGGCGGAAGCTGGGGCATGCGTATCGTCCCGTTGCCGTCCAGCAGATACTGGCCGGAAATGGCCGTAGCGTCATCCGCAGGAATGCCGCGCACCTGAATTTCAATGGTGCCCTGCGCAGGCACGGCGTCCGGAGACTGGGCGGACGCCAGCCCCGCCGCACCCAGCAAGAGGCAAAGGAGGGAACAAATGTATTTTTTCATGGAGCAATGGGTTAGTACAGATCTTCACTATCATGGGACTGGGTGGCCGCCAGCTCCTTGGCCTTTCCGGAACGCTCGGCCTTCTTCATGGAAGAGGCGTCCGCATTCTCGCCGGAGGAACCGCCATCCGCAGAATAATAGGAGTAATAAGTCGTGTAATACTGATACTGATGATCGGACGTGATGTCCACATTATTCATCACCACGCCGGCCAGGTTGCCACCTACGGATTCAATCACCTGCTTCTGCCTCAGGAGGGCTTTCAGCGGCAGTTTGCGGGGCTGGACAACCATGAGCGTCATATCCACCTCGCTCACGATGACGGCGGAATCACTGACGCCGAGGATGGGCGGGGAGTCCACCAGCACGATGTCAAAGCGCTGCTTCACTTCCTGGAGCAGTTCATTGAATTTGCGGGAATTCAACGCGCCCGACGGGTCGAAGGGCGTGGGGCCCGCAGGCATCACGTACAGGTTTTCAATGGGCGTCTGGAAAATCACTTCCTCCAGCGGGTAGTCTTCCAGCAGATAGGAGGTCAGCCCCACTTCATTGTCCAGTTCATAATACCGGTGAAGCTTGGAGCGGCGCAGGTCGGCGTCAATCATCAGGGTGGCATAGCCGCCCTGGGCGCAGATATAGGCCAGGTTGCACAGGGTGGTGGTCTTCCCTTCCCCGGCACTGCCGGAAACAAAGGTCAGGGAAATTTCCTCCAATCCCTTTTTATTGAATTCTATATTTGTTCGCAGAATACGGTAGGCTTCCGCGTCCGGGCCCATCACATCGGAAGAATGAAGGATCGGCACATTCTTGGGGATAATGCCCAGCACCGGAACCTGCAGGGCCCGTTCCACGTCCTCCATCGTCTTCACGGAGGTGTCCATGAATTCCAGCAACAGGGCCAGCCCGATGCCCAGAAGCAGCCCGGCCCCGGCGCCCACCGCCAGGTTGATGGTCACGTTCGGCTTGTAGGGAGCGGCAGGATAGGTCGGAAGCTGGTACATTTCAATCGCTTCACGGGGAACGCGCAGACGGGCGATTTCATCCTTGTACCGGGAATCCAGGTCCTTGAGCTGGTCCAGCGCGGCGTCATAATCACGGCTGGCCTGTTCATACATGGGAACCTGCAGGACATGCTTCTGGAGAGCTTCCTCCTTTTGAGCGACGGTCGCCTCCCAGTGCTTCCGGCTTGCGGAAACCATTTCCAGCTTGCTTTTCAGGGAGGAGCGCAGCCCGATCAGCTCCTTGTTCAGCTTCTCTCCCAGAATCCTTTCCGTCTCCAGCAGCGCCAGCATCTTGGGGTGCCTGGCCCCAATGTTCTGGGCTTTCAGGTTTTCCTTCTCCTTGAGCTTGTCGGAAAATTCGGCATAGGTTTCACGCAGGGCCTTGGCCCCTACGGATTCCGCATTCAGCAGGTCGGAACTGATGACGTAATCCAGCAGCTTGTCGTCAGGCAGACGCTGCAGTTCCTGCACATAGGAAGCCAGTTCCTTTTCATCCTTTTCAAACTGCATGGCCTGGGATTTGGCGTTCCGGAAGTCTTCTTCTTCCATGCCGGCCGTCAGAGTACTCCGGTTTTCACCGTTTCTCCAGGTAGTGGGAAGGTAGGAGCTTTCCGCAATCAGCTTCTTGAGGGACATCATCTTTTCATTGACGGTATCCTCCTGTTCCCGGAGAACGTCCTTCAAACTTTTGATGGCGGTTTCCACCAGGCGGTTTTCACGCATTTCACGGTCCTGCTTGTAAGCCTCGGGAACCGTCTTGGCGATGTTCTGCACCAGTTTGGGATCCGGGCCGGAGACAATGACGTCCACCAGGTCCGTCGCACGCACGGGAGCCACCTTGATCATGCCGGCCAGATTGGATGCCGCCATTTCATCCGTCATGCCCCATTCCGCGGCAAGATTCAGCTTCCTGGACACCACCTTCAGAACTTCAGTGGAAGTCAGCACGGAATACTGCATGGGAATGTAGTTAGCCGTCACGTTGGAGGAGGCGACCACGTCCCCCCCCTGGCCGATTTCCATTACGGGCTTGGGCAGCTTGATCTGGAACTGGCTCGTCGCCCGGTAGGAGGGCGGCATCAGGAAAGTCACTACCACGGAAATGACCAGCACCAGAAGGAAGACCAGGAAGACTTCCTTCCAGCGATTTTTTAAAACTTGCAAATAGTCAATGTTGCGTACGATGCGATCACTGTTCTGCTGATCCTGGGCATTCATGAAAGATAGTGAGGTAGTAAGATAAAAACTCCTCTAATTGTGAATGAACATTCGCAATTAGAGGAGTAAGGACATTAATGGTCAGTCAAGACTTAGAAGCTGTAATTCACGCCGAAGGAGAACACGTTGCGGTTGTAGGAGGGCATCGGGTAGTTATAGCCGCCGTAGGAACCGTTGGTGTAGGAGTACTGGGCCGTAAGAGCCAGCGCATTAGTCAGCAGCAGCTTGATGCCGGCCGTAGCATTGAAGGTCAGGTCAGACGTATCACTGTTGCTGCCGGAGCTCAGGCGGCTGTACTCGCTGGAAATCAGGTTTACGCCGCAGTTCAGGCTGGCGCGGTGCGTCAGTTTCAGCGTGCTGTTCACGCCGAAGCGCCACGTTTCATTGGAATAGTAACTGGCACCGCTGTAGGGAATGTACGTATTCGTCGCTTCGTTGGAGTAGCGGATGAACGTGCCGATCATGAAGCGGTCGCTCATGCGGTGGTTCAAACCGAATTCTGCGGAAGGATAGGTCCTGGTACCGTAGCTTTCCACATATTTGAACTGGGGACCTACGCGGAGCGTGGCGGACGTATTTTCAGCCACAGCGTATTCAGCGCCGGCCATGACGAAGTTGGAGAATTCGTTGTTGCCGTATTCGCGGTCGCAGTAGGAACCGTTCCAGCTCAGGGAAATAGCCAGGCGTTCCGTCCACTTGTAGCGGTTGGTGAAGTCCATGCCCACATAGTCGCGGTTGTCCGTCTTGGCGGAGTCCTCCTGATAGTTGATCATGGAGAAGTTGGCGCCCAGCGTGGTGGAGTAGCGGGAGGTCCATGCCTTGCTCACGGAGCTGGAGACGTACACGTAAATGTAGTCGCCGTCCCGGCGGGCGTTGGCAATGCCGTTGGAATAGTTGGGTTCCGGCTGCCACGCAAAGGACACGCTGCCGTTGTAGCGCAGGGTCTGGTCAAAGCTGTGGGAAAGGTTGGCGGAGAGCGTGGAGTTGGAAAGTGATTCGTTCGTCTCTCCCTCAAGGTCCTTCAGGTAAAAGATACCCCCAAGCTTGGCGGAGAAGGAGTACTGGGTCACGGAATCGTAGTTGGCCAGGGAGGCGCCGATGTCCGTGCTGATGAAAGCGGCTTCCTGCTGGTCATAGTTGGAAGCGTTGACGTTGTCGTCATAACCGCCGGCCAGATTGAATGTCCACTTCAGGGGAAGGGATTCTTCCAGACCGACCGGTCCTGCCAGGGTGTACAGGGACTGCCCGTTGGCATGGACGGCAAGCATGCCGGCAACCATCAAGGAGAGATAAAAAAGACTCTTCATGCTATTGATAAATGGATCGGGTTAATTTCCGGCAGGATTGGAGATGGGAGCGGGGCTTGTAGCAGAGCCGCCCACGGGAAGACCGCCCGGCAGGACCAGGGCCCCTCCGGATGCTTCTTCACCAGGCCTCACCAGACCGCTGGTCTGAGTGGTCACCCCTTGCAGAGGATTGTCAGGCGTCTGGGCCGCCACGCCCACGGCAATGCCGGGAACGGCATTGGCTACCATGGAGCTGCCCAGAGCTTTCGTAACCGCTTCCGAGATGGGAGAAACGGACGCATACGGGTGGGGCTGCACAGCCACAGCAGAAGCAATCACGTTGCGTACGTTGGCTTCCGTTACCTGGGTTCCATAGCTTTTAACGGCGGCGGAAGCAACAGCGGGCGCGCTGCCCGGGAAAGCACCTGCGGCCATGGATACCAGGGAGCCCATCACCTGGTCAGACACGCCGGCCTTGACAGCGGCGTTCAGAATCTCGGTCACGGCTTTCATATCCAGGGTGCCGGCTTTCAAGCTGGCCTGAACAACACCTGCCATTTGATTCATAAAAGCCTTTTCAACAGCAGAGGCTTTAACCTTATTAACAGCCGGAACGGCTGCCGGAGAAGCAGTTTGCTGAGCCACACCGGGGAGGGCGCCCGCAAACGCAAGTGCCAGCGCACTGAGCGCCGTCTTTGTCATGAACCTGGCTTTCATAAAGGAAGTATCTAGCAGGTGAATTTAATGAAAAAATGGAGCGGGTAACGGGAATCGAACCCGTGTGATCAGCTTGGAAGGCTGGAGCTTTACCATTAAGCTATACCCGCACAACAGAGGCATTATGTTCAAGCCTCGGGGGTAAGACAAGTTTTTTTTCATTTCTGTGTTAAAATATCAAAAAAGAAGACACGATTTTTCTGTGGTCTTGACATACCTGCCTTCTGCCGCTAAATAGGCATCCGCATTTCATGCGGGCGTCGTTCAATGGTAGGACGCGAGCTTCCCAAGCTTGAGACGTGGGTTCGATTCCCATCGCCCGTACCACTTTTATACCGCAAGCAATTGTTCCTCAATGCTTGCGGTTTTTATTTACACTTTAAAAAGACGAGCATTCCGGAGGCTTTCGCTTTCCGGAAAATAAATTTTCCCCATTCCCGCTTCCCGGGTATTCCGGGAGAATTTCCGGATAAGGAAACGCCGGTTCCCTCTTCCGCTGCGCCGGAAGCAGCCGCCTCCGGCGTAGCCGTGAATTACAGGCCTTTACCAGCCAAGAACAAATTTCCGCTGAATTTTCGCCAAAAGAAGAACCTTGCGGATCATCGTGCGGGTTTCATTAAGGAGGTTGAGGTAGAGGAGCGCCCGCCGCATGTCGGATACGTCCTCCGCCCGCAGGATGATCTGCTGCTTGACCGCCTCCGCAAATTCCTCATCCAGCGCGTCCATGCCGGCCAGGCATTGGTCCAGCCCGGCATAGTCGTTGCTTTCCATCATTTCCCGGAAACGGGGGTACAGGGAGGAAACACGGTTGTTCATCCCCCTCAAGTGCTCTATCCTGTCCATGTCCAGCCCTTCATGGTTGTTGTCTATGTAGGCATGGCTGGCCGTGGTGATGTTGGAGAGGGATTCAAAGACGGAGGTGGCGTATTCCACCATCTGCACGTAGCGCTTGCCGCGGTCCGCCTCTTCATCCGGGAGTTCCCGGACGACGGGCATGACTTCCATCGCCATCCGGTCGCTCAGGGAGCGGCGGATGCCGCGCGCTTCCTTCCGGAGCTTTTTCAGCCGCTTCCGGTCCTCCACGTTCAGGGCTTCCAGGTTCATTTCATAGATTTCCGCCATGCGTTTCATCAGCTCAATGATTTCTTCATTGTAGCGGGCGGCGCAGGCCGGATCCCGGTAATTGGCCACCTTCGCCAGCGCCGCGGCCTGGGTTCTTTTTTTTATGAAGCCTGGAGCTTTTCAGCAGCAGGAAGGCTGCCAGGGCACACATGGCGACAATGCCGAACAGGCCTCCGTAAACGATGCACGCCGCCACCATGCAGCACATGGTGAATGCGGCAAAGGCTGTAAAGAACCACCCGGAAATCACCGTAATCACCCCCGTGATGCGGTACACGGCGCTGTCCCGCCCCCAGGCTTTGTCCGCCAGGGAGGAACCCATCGCCACCATGAACGTCACATACGTGGTGGAAAGAGGAAGCCGGAGGGATGTAGCCAGGGAGATCAGCAGGGCGGCGACCGTCAAATTCACGGAAGCGCGGATCAGGTCAAAGGAGGCCCCGTTATCCGGGCCGTCCGGCACGGGCTGGAAACGTTTTTCAATGAATCTTCCCACGCAGGCGGGCATGATTTTTTCCACCGCGCGGGAGGCGTTCAACGCATAGCGCACGGCCATGCGGGCCGGGGGGACGGAGCCGAACCGCTCCACGCCCCCGCCCTGCCTCGCCAGGTTAACCTCCGTATCCGTGACGGTCTGCGCCTTTTTGGAGAACATGAGGGCCAGCACCATGATGACGCCCGCGCCCAGCAGGTAGCGCCAGTCCGCCGTGACGGGGGCCATGAGGCCGCCCATGGTGAGGGTGGAAAGGTCCGCGCCCTGCGCCGCAGCGGCGGACGCTATCTCCATGGAAGACTGCCCCGCCATGAAAACGCCGATGAAGTTGACCAGGTCGTTTCCGGCAAAGGAGAGCGCCAGGGCCATGGTGCCCGCCAGGACGGATATTTTCAGGATGTTGATTTTGCAAATGTTCTGGAGAACGGCCATCAGGACGGTCCAGAATACCAGGCTGCAAAGATACGTACAGCCAGATGTGGGCGTCCAGGTGGCGCATCATGTCCTTGGTGACCAGCGTCTGCCTTTCAGCCCCTTGAAGATGGCGAAGTAGGTGATGGCCGTCAGGGCCAAGCCGCACCAGACGGCCCCCAGGTATTTGAATGATTTTTTGTAGTTGAAGGAGAAGATGAGGCGGGAAATCCACATGACCGTTATCCCGCAAATGAAGGCGACGAAGACGGAGGAGAAGATGCCGGAGATGATCGCCAGCGCCTTGGAGGAGTTGATGTAGCTGGACAGTTCCTGCGCTGCGCCCGGCTCTGCGGACCAGATTTTGAACAGGGCAACCGCCACGGCGCCGCCCAGCAGTTCAAAGACGATGGAGACCGTGGTGGAGGTGGGAAGACCGAAGGTGTTGAAGACGTCCAGCAGAATCACGTCCGTCAGCATCACCGCCAGGAATATCAGCATGATGTCATGGAAGGTGAACTGGGCCGGCATGAATACGCCGCTTCTGGCGATTTCCATCATGCCGCTGGAGAACAGGGAGCCGATGATGATGCCCAGGGCGGCCACCAGTATGATCGTCCTGCGCGGCGCGGCCTTGGAACCGACGGCGGAGTTCAGGAAGTTGGCGGCGTCATTGGAGACCCCGACGACGAGGTCAAAGCAGGAGAGCACCAGAATCAGCCCTATGATGAAGTAATAGATTGGGTCCATAAGCGTAATAAACGGCCCTCTATTACAGGAGGCCGCTTCCACACGCCCGTTTTAAAACGTGAACATTCCGTCACATTGATGCAACAATATGATTTTCAATGAAAACCATAGCGCTACACCTGCTTCCCGTGAAATCTTCCGTTTCTTCCGGGTACTTCCGGAGCCTGGTTTTCCTCCGGTTCTCCGGCAGCCACGGCCCATCTTCCTGAAATCCCTTCCCGCGGAGTGGCGGCTGCCGCCTTCCATACAAAACAAAAAGGCCCCCCGGAAAACCGGGGAGCCTTGAAGTCGATTGCCGTGTCTCGCAGAAACGGACGGGGGCTTACATCATGCCCATGCCGCCCATTCCTCCCATGCCGCCCATGTCGGGAGCGCCGGAGCCGCATCCGCAGCCCTTCTTCTCGGGCTTGTCGGCAATGACGCATTCCGTGGTAAGCAGCAGGCCGGCGATGGAAGCCGCGTTCTGCAGGGCGGAACGGGTTACCTTGGTCGGGTCCACCACACCGGCGGTGAGCAGGTCTTCATATTTGTCCGTGGCTACGTTGTAGCCGTCAGCCGCTTTCTTCATCCCCTTCACCTTGGCGACGATGAGGGCGCCTTCACGGCCGGCATTGCTGGCCAGTTGGCGGAGCGGAGCTTCCACCGCACGGTAGACGATTTGAGCGCCGGTTTCCTCGTCGCCTTCCAGCTTGAGGGTGTCAATGGCTTTCTGGGCGCGGATCAGGGCCACGCCGCCGCCGGGAACGATGCCTTCTTCCACCGCAGCGCGGGTGGCGTGCAGGGCGTCGTCCACACGGGCCTTCTTTTCCTTCATTTCCGTTTCCGTAGCGGCACCCACATGGATGACGGCCACGCCGCCGGCCAGCTTGGCCAGGCGTTCCTGGAGTTTTTCACGGTCGTAGTCGGACGTGGTGTCCTTGATCTGGTGGCGGATCTGGGAGATGCGGCCTTCAATGTCCGCAGACTTGCCGGCGCCTTCCACGATGACGGTTTCATCCTTGGAGACGACCACGCGCTTGGCCTGGCCGAGGTCTTCAATGCCCACGTTTTCCAGCTTGATGCCCAGGTCTTCCGTGATGCACTTGCCGCCGGTCAGGATGGCAATGTCTTCCATCATGGCCTTGCGGCGGTCGCCGAAGCCGGGAGCCTTCACCGCGCAGATGTTCAGCACGCCGCGCAGGCGGTTGACCACCAGGGTGGCGAGAGCTTCGCCTTCAATGTCTTCCGCGATGACCAGGAAGGGACGGCCGCTCTTGGCCACTTTTTCAAGCAGCGGAAGGAAGTCCTTCAGGTTGTTGATCTTCTTTTCGTGGATGAGGATGTAGGGGTTTTCCAGCACCGCTTCCATCGTTTCCGCGTTGGTCACGAAGTAGGGGGACAGGTAGCCCTTGTCGAACTGCATGCCTTCCACCACGTCCAGCGTGGTTTCAATGCCCTTGGCTTCTTCCACGGTAATGGTGCCGTCCTTGCCCACCTTGTCCATGGCTTCCGCGATGATGTGGCCGATTTCGGCGTCCCAGTTGGCGGAAACGGTGGCAACCTGGGCAACTTCCTTGCTGGAGTCAACAGGCTTGCTGATTTTCTTGAGTTCTTCCACCACGGCGTCCGCGGCCTTCATGATGCCCCTCTGGAGGGAGATGGGGTTGGCGCCGGCGGTGACGTTGCGCAGGCCTTCGCGGTAAATGCTTTCAGCCAGCACGGTGGCGGTGGTGGTGCCGTCCCCGGCCACGTCGTTGGTCTTGGAGGAGACTTCCCGGACAAGCTGGGCGCCCATGTTTTCAAACGGGTCTTCCAGTTCGATTTCCTTGGCGACGGTCACGCCGTCCTTGGTGATGAGGGGGGAACCGAATTTCTTGTCGATCACCACGTTGCGGCCGGCAGGCCCCAGCGTGCTCTTGACAGCCTTGGCAATCTGTTCCACGCCGCGGAGCAGAGCCTGGCGGGCGGTTTCGTCAAATTGGATTTGTTTAGCCATAATATCAGGTTATTTTAAAATGATGTTGAGTGAGTGTGTCGTGTGATTTAGCCAATGATGGCCAGAATGTCGTTTTCAGACAGGATGAGGTAGTCTTCTCCGTCCAGCTTGATTTCCGTGCCGCCGTACTTGGAAATAAGAACGTGGTCGCCCGGCTTCACGGTGAATTCAATCAAGGCGCCCTTGTCATCGCGGCCGCCGGTGCCTACGGAGATCACTTCGGCTTCCTGGGGTTTTTCCTTGGCGGTGTCCGGCAGGAACAGGCCGCCGGCCGTCTTGGTTTCAGCTTCAATGCGCTTGACCAGCACACGTTGTCCTAGGGGTTTGATGTTTGCCATAGTATGTTGTTTTTGTGTTGTTATAGATGAATATATGGATGTAATGTTCCGCCGGAGGGGAAGTTGCTCCCCCCTCCGGCGGGAAGGGGTTGCTTATTTGTCGTCGTCGACGATTTCGGCGTCCACCACGCGGCCTTTCGCCTTGCGGGGGCCGTCGGAAGCTTCTTCCTCCGGAGCGGCTCCCGGCATGGGGCCGGCTGCACCGGCGGACTGCTGGGCGGCTTCCGCTGCCTTGTAAAGGGCTTCCAGACGGGATTCCAGGTCTTCCTTCCCGGCCTTGATCGCGGTGTATTCCTTTTTGGAGATGGCTTCCTTGAGGTGCATCACCTTGTCTTCGATCTCGCGCTTGAGGTCTGCGGGAATCTTGTCCCCCATGTCCTTGAGCTGGCGTTCCACGGAGAAGCAGAGGGAGTCCGCCTGGTTGACGGTGTCAATTTCCTCGGCGCGCTTCTTGTCTTCTTCCGCATGGGCTTCCGCATCACGCTTGGCGCGTTCGATTTCATCCTTGGAAAGGCCGCTGGAGCCCTGGATGGAAATCTTCTGTTCCTTGCCGGTGCCCTTGTCCTTGGCGGAGACGTGCAGAATGCCGTTGGCGTCAATGTCAAAGGTCACTTCAATCTGCGGCACGCCGCGCGGAGCGGCGGAGATGCCGTCCAGCTTGAAGTTGCCGAGAAGCTTGTTGTCCTCAAACATCTTGCGTTCACCCTGGCAGATGCGGATGTCCACGGCGGGCTGGTTGTCCGCGGCGGTGGAGAACACCTGGCTCTTGCGCACCGGAATGGTCGTGTTGCGCTCGATCATCGGCGTAGCGATGCCGCCCATCGTTTCAATGGACAGGGTCAGCGGGGTCACGTCCAGCAGAAGCACGTCGTTGACGTCCCCCTGGAGCACGCCGCCCTGGATAGCGGCGCCTACGGCCACCACTTCATCCGGGTTCACGCCCTTGTGGGGTTCCTTGCCGGCCAGCGTATGGGCCATTTCCTGCACGGCGGGCATGCGGGTCATGCCGCCCACCAGCACCAGTTCGTCAATGTCCCCGGTCTTCAGGCCGGAGGCGGCGATGCAGTCCAGCACGGGCTTGCGGGTACGGTCCAGCAGGTCTTCCGTGAGCTGTTCCAGCTTGGGACGGCTCAGCGTCAGCTGGATGTGCTTGGGCCCGGAAGCATCCGCCGTGATGAACGGCAGGCTGATGTCATAGCTCTGGGTGGAGGAAAGGGCGATCTTGGCCTTTTCAGCTTCTTCCTTGATGCGCTGGATGGCGTCCGGCTGGTTGGAAAGATCCATGCCGGAGTCCTTCTTGAACTCGTCCATGATCCAGGTGATGATCGCGTTGTCCCAGTCGTCGCCGCCCAGGTGGGTGTCGCCGTCGGAAGCCTTCACTTCAAACACGCCGTCACCGATTTCCAGCACGGAAATATCGAAGGTGCCGCCGCCGAGGTCGTACACGGCAATGTTTTCATTGGACTTCTTGTCCAGGCCGTAAGCCAGGGCAGCAGCCGTCGGTTCATTGATGATGCGGCGCACCTTCAAGCCGGCGATTTCACCGGCGGCCTTGGTCGCGTTGCGCTGGGCGTCATTGAAATAGGCGGGAACGGTAATCACGGCTTCCGTGATCGTCTCACCCAGCTTGGATTCCGCGTCAGCCTTCAGCTTGGCCAGGACCATGGAGGCGATTTCCTGGGGAGAAAAAGTCTTCTTTTCCCCGCCTACGTCCACGCGGATATAGGCGTCCCCGTTGGGGGCCTCCACAATTTCATAAGGCACCTTCTTATCTTCTTCCGTCAGCTCGCTGTACTTGCGGCCGATGAGGCGCTTGGAGGAAAACACGGTGTTTTTCGGGTTGGTCACCGCCTGACGTTTGGCGGCCTGCCCCACGAGGCGTTCACCGCTCTTGGTGAAGGCAACAATGGAGGGAGTGGTGCGCGCACCTTCGCTGTTTTCAAGTACGGTACCCTGACCGCCTTCCATCACAGCCATGCACGAGTTGGTCGTGCCCAAGTCGATTCCTAATATTTTAGCCATATCGTTATCTTAGATTGTTTTAAATGGATTTCGTTGAGATTTGATTTCCCCATGACCTGAAGTGTCATGCAGGCAAACTCATGTTCTTGCCTCTCTTTCTGCAAATGGCATGCCAGCCTTGTAAGCCCTGTTGAAAAATAAACATAAACAGCATAAATTCATCGTATTATAACATCGCATCATTTCGGCCGCTCTTTTTTCTGCCGAGCAGCAATGGGACATTTTGTCACACCAAAAAGAGACAAAATGTCACACGCGGCCATTTTGTCCCACTCCCTCCGGACAGCCTGTCCCCGGCGCCCGTCACGAAGCCTCCTTGCAGGAGGAAGCTTCCGCTCCGGCTCCGGTTCCGCATTTGCCGTAAGCCAGGCGTTTCATGAAATCCTTGTAAAGCAGCGTTTCCATGCGGCCGTCCCCGTATTCCACCACCGCGCTCATGGTTTCCACCCAGTCCCCGCAATTCAGGTACCGCACCTCCCCCACCATGGTATCCGCCGGATGATGCACATGCCCGGCAATGATACCGTCACACTGCCTTTTCACCGCCAGATTCTGGAGCTGCTCCTCATATTTCCCAATGAAATTGACGGCGGATTTCACGCGGCTCTTGATGGCGCGGGAGACGGAATAATATTCCCTGCCCCGCCAGGCGCGGTATTTATTGTAAAGCCGGTTGACCGTCAGCAGAACGTCGTAGCCCAGGGAGCCGAGCATCGCCAGCCACCGGTGGTTGGTGGAGATGGCGTCAAAACCGTCTCCGTGCACGCACAGGTAACGCCTGCCGTCCGCCGCCCGGTGCACGTACTCCTTGGCCATTTTCAGGCCGCCCAGATGAAAGGGAAGGAATTTTTCCAGAATATCGTCGTGGTTCCCGCGCAGGTACAGCACTTCCACATCCTCCTGCTCCATCTTTTTCAGCAGGGTGCGGATCAGGCGCGTATGCCGCCTGCGCCAGCGGCTGCCGCGGGAGAGGGCCCAGGCGTCCACAATATCCCCTACCAGAACTATTTTTTCCGCACGGACATGCTTCAGGAACCTCCGGCATTCGTCCGCCTTGCAATCCTTCGTGCCCAGATGGAGGTCTGACAAAAAGACCGTGCGGCATTCCAGCACCGCATCCCGCGGGGGGCGGGCGTAGCCGGTTCCGTTCTCCTCCCGCGCCACGGAAGCCAGCAGTTCTTCAAACCTGTCATGGATGGAATCCCACGCTCTGGCGCGCACGGTCCTGCGGGCCTGTTCGCCGAGCCTCCGGATCATCCCCCTGTCCTCCAGCAGACGGCGCATGGCGGAGTAAAAACCCTCCGCGTCCCCCTTCTCCGCCTGAAGGCCGTTGATGCCGTCCAGCACCACATCCGCGGAAGCGGCGTACCGGTAGCTGACCGTAGCCAGGCCGCTGGCCATCCCTTCCAGCAGAACGTTCCCGAAGGTCTCCGTCTCACTGGCGAAGAGCAGCACGTCCATGGCGGCGTAATGGCGCGCGAGGTCCTCCCCGCTGCGCATTCCACAAAACACGGCGTCCGGAAACTCACTGCGCAGGCTGCTCATCATGGGACCGTCCCCCACCACGACCATCTTCATGCCGCAGGCCGGGAACTCCCGCTGCAGGCGCGTGTACAATCCCAGGGCCGTCACCAGGTTCTTCTCCCGGGCCAGACGCCCCACCACGCCGAACACCACTTCATCCCGCCAGACGCCCCATGACTGGCGCAGGCCGGCATCCCTCCTGGCAGGGTCAAACAAGGCGGCATCCACCCCGCGCCCCATTACGGAGAGGCGTTCAAATCCCAGCCCCTCCAGCGCGCGGCGCATCTCCTCCGTGGGCACCACCGTCATCCCTGCCCGGTTGTGGAGCTTGCGCAGGTAATTCACGGCGGCGGTTTCCAGCCCGGAGAAATGGTAATCCTTCATGTACTGGTGAAAATTGGTGTGGAATCCCATCACCACGGGAATCTCCAGAGCGCGGGCGGCCTTCACGGCGGAGGCCCCCATGGGGCTTTCCGTGGCAACATACACCACATCCGGCCTCTTCTTCATCCATCTGGAGCGGAACCTGTCTGCGGAAGGCAGCCCTATTTTCACCTCATGATACATGGGGAGGGAGAGAGACGGCATGGCCGTCTCTCCGGGAACGGAAGCTCCGTCCCTCCCGGAAGCCCTCAGCACATGCACCAGATGCCCCCGCGTCCGAAGCCCCCGGACCAGCCGCTCCAGCGTCAGGGCCACTCCATTCACGTCAGGTTCATACGTATCCGTTGCCACATCAATTCTCATGCGCCGGCACCATGGGCAGAAAGGCCTTCCCAGGCAAGCTGAGGAGGGAAACGAAACCGTCACAGGCTGCCGTCATCCGTCCCCGTTCCCAGCAGGAGAAACAACCGTGCCGGACAGATTCCGGCATGTCCCCCCGGCTTTTCCTGCACGGGAAACGGAACAGAGGAGGCGACCTCCCCCACTCCCTGTTTTGAAGGTGCCGCCGCCAAAACCGCACATTTCCGTAAAAAAACAGACGAATCATTGAATATCAGACGCTCTGAAACTACATGCGGCCATCCGCGCATTATAAATCCGCCGTCAACCAAATTTTTTGAGAAAAAATGATTTTCATCGTATCCAGGACGGGAAAAATCACAATGGAATCCAAAGGCCGTGAAATCTGATATTCTTATTAACCATTGATAATGTTTCTATTATTTATTAAAAAAATTATTCCTTCCCGACAGCCGGATTTATAATCCGCCAAAATGCATGCATACGAGATACATAAAACGGAAATGAAGTAATATTTAGAAAGATTTTTAATAAAAATAATAATGATTCCCATGTTCTGAAAGCCGGGAAAACGTGGCGGAACGCCGGATGCTTATCTCTGCCTTTTCCCGGTCCGGAAACCGCAGCCTGTTACCTCCTTCATTGCTCCTGATACTCTTACATATTATCCTTCAACCTGCTTTAAACACCCCGGATTAGGAATCCGGCGTCAATACTAGTTTTTCATATCAAGCCTGTTTCTCCAAATCAATCCAGTATTTTCCTAGACGAAAGCCTTGATAAAATATGTTTGTTAGAATAAAGCATAAATACTTGAATATAATGATTGTTCATCTTATTTTAGCGCTGTCGGCCATTTCATCCGGATTCCTAATTCGCTATTGAAACAACCGACCCCCATCCCCTACCCCATTCCCCCAATGAAATTGATAGATTGCTATCGCTATGCAGCCATGCTTTATGCATCCGCCTGCTGTACCGCCTCGCCGCTTTACGGCCCTCTGGAAACAGGCTTGCAGGAAGCCCAGCTTCTGAGTTCCCTGAAAGCCTGCAAATCCCTGGAAGGTCCGGGAACGGACGCCTACCTGAGCCGCACTGGATTGAACGGCGCCTACAAAACGAAAAAGCCCATTGGCGGCCTTTCTTTTCACTTCATTTTGAGTACAACAAGGATGGAGGCCTGAGAGCCGTCTCCTTTTACTCCAGCACCAAGGCAGGCAAGGACGAATACGATACGCGCCTGAAATCCCTGTACAAGCGCATGCTGAACGGACTGACGGGCCTCTATGGCCCGCCCATGAATCTGCCGGACTGGATTGAGAAGGAGTCCCTGCCCGCGGAACGCGTGCTGTACATGCACATGTGGCGCATTCAGCCGGGCTGCTTCCTGATGGCCGGCCTGGCCAACATGGGGGCCTCCGGCTACATTCCCGTTTTCCGGATTTCCCCGCCTGCCGGCATGCCGCCCAAGTCCAAGAAGGACAGGGACAAACTCAAATCCGAATGGGCCGCCATTCCCGAATTTTACGAATTCACCAAGGCGGAACGCTTCCTGGCCAATGCGGTGTTCGCCATGTCCCATAAAAAATATCAGGACGCGCTCCAGCTCTTCCAGAAAGCCGCAGACCTGGGCAGCCCCAACGGATACTGGGGACTGGCCTATCTGTACCGGCTGGGACCCGCCGGCGTGGAAAAGAACGCGAGCCTGGCGGATGAACACATCAAAAAAGCGGCCCTGATGGGATTTGCGCGGGCTGCCATGAAATTCGGAACAACATGGGAGCAATTCTGCAAGAACCAGGATTTCACCGAAGCTGAAGCCAGGGAATGGCAGAACAGGAACCTTCGGGCCGCCAGAGCCGGCTATGCCTCCGAACAATACAACCTGGGCATCATCTACCAGCACGGCTTCGGCGTGGAAAAGAACCTGGCCACCGCCAGGGAATGGCTGGAAAAGGCGGCCTCCCAGGACCATACCCAGGCCAAAGCGGCATTAAAGACGCTGCCGGACGCCGGAGCCGGAAACGCGGAACTCTCCTGACCATCTTCCAACAACCAACTCCCCCAATACCAAGCCGGCTGTAGCTTCTCCGGAAGTACACGCAGCCGCTCCGGCAAATCCCTATGAAATGCCAGACCGGCAGGGAGGCGGCCCCAACCGCTTCCCTGCCAAAAAGCTGGAAATGCAACGCCGGCGGAAACCGCGGGAAGCATCAGCAAATGCGGGGCAGCTGCATCCCGGAAGGCATGCCCAGCACCCGTTCCACCCCCAGCCGCCCCGTCATCAGCAGGGGCGCCGTTCCAAACTCTTCCACACGGCCTATCGCGCAGGCCCCGGCGGACACGCCGCAGCCGCGCATCAGGCGCAGGGCCTCTTCCTCATGCTCCCGGGGAAGAATAGCCAGATAACGGCCTTCACAGGCCACTTGAAGAGGGTCCAGCCCCAGCAGGCCGCAGGCTGCTCTGACATCCTCCCGCACGGGAATGGACACTTCATCCAGTTTCACCGTCAGGCCGGAGGACTCCGCAATTTCCGAGAGCGTGGCGGTTAACCCGCCACGGGTCACGTCACGCAGGCAATGCACGGGGATTCCGGCCCGGACGACGGCAGCCACGGATTCATGCAGCGGGGCGGAATCACTCTCCAGTCCCTCCCCGAAGGACAACCCGGCCCGCAGGCTCATGATCGTCATGCCGTGCCTCCCCAGATCACCGCTGACCAGCACGGAATCCCCCGGACGGACGGAAGAAGGGCTGATTTCCAACCCATGGCGCACCACGCCCGCCCCGGCGGTATTAATATAAATGCCGTCACCCTTTCCGCGCTCCACCACTTTTGTATCTCCCGTCACGATGCGGACGCCCGCCGCGCGCGCCGCCGCCGCCATATCCTGCACCACGCGGTTCAGCGCCTCCAGCGGAAGCCCTTCTTCCAGGATAAAGCCTGCCGTCAAGTACAACGGGTCCGCGCCGCTCATGGCGAGATCATTCACCGTGCCGTGCACCGCCAGGGAACCGATGCTCCCTCCCGGAAACTCCAGAGGCTGCACCACAAAGCTATCCGTGGTCATCGCCAGCCGCCCCGGCGGAAAATCCAGAACGGCCGCGTCATTCTGCACGCCGCCGGAGGGAGTGCCGAACGCGTTCAGAAAGACGGAACGGATCAGGTCATTCATCAGACGGCCTCCGCCGCCGTGGGCCATCTGGATACGGTCGGAAACAGGTTCCGGAACAGGACATTCAAACATGGAATCAACTTCTTTTATAACGGTAATAGGCGGCGCAGGCCCCTTCCCCGGACACCATGGGCGCGCCCAGGGGAGCCAGCGGCGTACAGGACGTGCCGAAAAACGGGCACTCCGCAGGACGAATCAGCCCCCTCAGCACCTGGCCGGCCAGGCATCCGGAAACTTCATCCGCGCCATGGGCGCTTTTTCCGCATTCGAAACGCAGGGCGGCATCCATGCCCTCCCACTCCCGGCGCAGCCTCATGCCGCCGCCGGGAATCAGGCCCAGGCCGCGCCAATGGCGGTCTTCCGGCTCAAAAACCTCTTTCATCCTTTCCTGCGCCGCCCTGTTCCCCTCCGGCTTCACATAGCGCCCGTAGGCATTCTGCACCGTGCACCCCCCGTTCTCCAACTGGCGGACGCACATCAGGATGCCGCGGAGCAGGTCCGGAGCCTCAAACCCCGTCACCGCCATGGGCGTCCGGTAACGAGCGGCCAAACGGCCGTAATCCTCCTCCCCCATGATGGCGCAGACATGGCCGGGGGCCAGAAAGGCGTCCGGCCTTCCCTCGTCCTGATCCATCAGCCATTCCAGTGCGGGGGGAACCTGCACATGGGCACAGAGCACGGAAAAATTGGCGTAACCCAGCGCGCGGGCCTGCTGCATGGCAAGAGCCGTGGCCGGAGCAGTCGTCTCAAATCCTACGGCAAAAAATACCACTTCCGCTTCCGGATGGCTCCCGGCGAAAGCAACCGCCTCCAGCGGTGAATACATCAAAAGCACGTCCCCGCCGCGAGCCTTGGCGGAAAACAAATCTCCGCGGGAGCCCGGCACCCGCATCATATCCCCGTAGCTGCACAAAACCACGCCGGGCCGCAGGCTCAACTCCACGGCCTGGTCAATCAAATCCACCGACGTAACGCAAACCGGACAGCCGGGACCGTGAATCAGACGAAGCCCAGGAGGAAGCAGCTCCTCAAGCCCCAGGGAGGCAATAGCATGCGTCTGTCCCCCGCACACCTCCATCACCGCCCACGGACGCGTCACGGCATGGCGCAGCTCCTCAAGCAACTGCTGAACTTCCTCCTGCATAAGCCATTAAAAATGTTCAATCCGGCAAACGCCCCTCCCCTTACACGGGATCGGTATTCTCCACGATCTCCCGCATTTCCCTACGGGTTTGAAGCGCGGTCTCCTCATCCAGCACGCTCAGGGCCATCCCTACATGAACAATAACGTAATCCCCCAGGACGGCCTCCGGCACGCAGGCCAGGTTCACTTCACGGGTCACGCCGCCGAAATCAACCACTCCCAGCCTGAACAGCGGGTCCGTCTCATTAATGCTCACGATCTTTCCGGGAACAGCCAAACACATATTATTATCCTTTCCATTGGCGCACGACTGCCGCAGCCTGCCCCAGGGAAATTCCCCCGTCATTGCACGGCACCCGCTGCGGCAGGGACAACTGGCACCTTCTAGACTGTGCCATTCCCGCCAGGCCTTCAAGCAAAAAGGCATTCTGAAAACATCCGCCGCCCAGCACCAGCCTGTCCAGCGAGAAACGCTCCGCCACGTCAAAAGCCAGATTCACCAGGCTATCATGAAACTTGCGGGCGATGCAGCCGCGGGAAACGCCTCTCAGCAGGTCATCGTCCACGGCTTTCAGCATCGGGCGCCAATCCAGTTCCAGCAGGCCGCCCTCCTCATGCATGACCCATTCATACGGTTCCCCCGGCATTTCTTCCCCGGAAACCGCCGCAGCCCATGACTCCAGCATCATGGCGGCATGCCCTTCGCATCCCGCCACGCCGTCAAAGCCGCACCAGAAAGCCATGGCGTCAAACAGGCGCCCCATGGATGAAGTGGCGGGAGCTTGAATATTACGGGCCATCATCGCCTCCAGGGCTTCCCGCTTCTGCAAGGTCATTCCACCCTGCAGACGTTGTTCAAGCCCATCTGTGCGCCACGGCGCCATTTGCCGCGCCAGGGAACAGGCGCACCGGGCAGGTTCCCGGACCGCTTCATCCCCCCCGGGCAGCAAAAACGGCCTGAGCCGCGCCACTCTGCGGGGAGCGCCTTCCTCCTCCATCACAAAAAACTCTCCGCCCCATACCGTCCCGTCCGTGCCGAATCCCGTGCCGTCCCAGGCCGCGCCCAGGGCGGGCAACGGCGTCTCATTCTCCACGGCACAGGCCAGAACATGGGCCTGATGATGCTGCACCGGAACGACTTCCACATTCCATGCCCGCGCCAGACGCCTGCCCAGGGTAAACGACGGGCCGTCCGGATGGGCGTCCACGGCAATCACCTGCGGCACAGCACCCAGCGTGCTCCCCAGCGTCTCCACCGTCCGTTCAAACGCGTTCAGGGAAGCCGCGCTGTCAAGATCGCCCAGATGCTGGCTCATGACGGCCACGCCGTTCTTCAGCCAGCAAACGGTATTCTTCAACCCGGAGCCCAGCGCAAGAACGTCGGGAGCTTCCGCAGACGTGCGCCACACGGGCCGCGGAGCATACCCGCGGGCACGGCGCACCATCATGGGCCTTCCGTCCATGACGCGGACCACGGAATCATCCACGGGCCGCACGACCGGACGGTCATGCACAAAAAACACATCCGCCACATGGCCCAGTTTCTGCAAGCCTTCCTCCACGGAAATGCACAGGGGCTCCCCGCTCAGATTGCCGCTGGTCACCACCAGGGGCTTTCTCCATACATCCATCAGCAGGGCATGAAGGGGGGAGGACGGAAGCATCACCCCCACAAAACGGCTGAACATGCACACGGAAGGAGCCAGGTCCACATCCTTCCTTCCGGGAGCCAGTACGATGGGGGCCGCCGGAGAAGCCAGCAGGCGCTTCTCCTCCTCCGACAAACGGCACAGCTTCCCCGCCGCGTCCACATCCGGCACCATCACGGCAAAGGGCTTGGCATCCCGCTCCTTCAGCCTGCGGAGACGCCTGACGGCGACTTCCGAAGAAGCGTCCGCCAGCAGTTGAAAGCCGCCCACGCCCAGCAGAGCCACGATCAGGCCGTCCGCCAGCACCCACGCCACCTGTTCCGCGGGAGTGTCAAACCCGTGGCCGAACCCCAGTTCGGAACCGTCTGAAAACAGCACCTTCATGGAAGGGCCGCACGACGGGCAGCCTATGGGCTGGGCATGGAAACGCCTGTCCTCCACATCCCGGTACTCCCTCAGACACTCCGGGCACATCCGGAACTTCTTCATGCTGGTGCCCGCACGGTCATACGGCATCTCCTCAATAATGGAATAGCGGGGGCCGCAGTGCGTGCAATTGGTAAACGGGTAATGATACCGTCGGGAGGCGGGGTCGCGCATCTCCTTCAGGCACTCCGGACACGGGGCCAGGTCCGGCAGCATCATCGGAACGCCGCCGGGAGTAGAATCGCTTTCCACAATGCGGAACTCTTCAAACCCGGCAGGCTCGCACACGGTCTGCTCCACGCCATACACGCGGGCGTGCTCCGGCAAAGTATCCATCAGCGCGGCAAAAAAACGTTCCGGAGCGCCGGGCTTCCCCTCCACATGGATTTCCACGCCGGACTCCGTATTGCGCACGAACCCCTTCAATCCGTGCCGCACAGCCAAACGGTACACATGGGGACGGAAACCGACCCCCTGGACGATGCCGGCTATCTCAAACTTCAACGCCGCAGCGGCCTGTTCAATGGTGGTGATGGCCATGGTGCTGGATCCTGCCTTCCCGGACGCGGCGCGCGCGTTCCACAATCTCGTCGCACCACGCGTCCATTCCCTCTCCGGTCTTGGAGGACAACTCAATCACGTGCGCATGATGGGCTACCTTGTTCAGGGCGGCCAGGGCGGCATCCCGGTCAAAATCCACGGCATCCGCCAGATCGGACTTGGTCACCAGGGCCACATCCGCGGAATGGAACATGGGAGGATACTTCAACGGCTTGTCCTCCCCTTCCGTCACGGAAAGCAACACCACGCGCATGCCTTCCCCCAGATCATAGGAAGCCGGGCAAACCAGATTGCCCACGTTCTCAATAATCAGAACGTCAAGATCGTTCAAAGGCATCTTCTTCATGGCTTCTGCAATCATGCGGGCGTCCAGATGACACATGGTGCCCGTCGTAATCTGCACCACGGGAATATCCGCACGGCTCAGGCGTTCCGCATCATTATCCGTCGCCAGATCCCCCACGATCACCCCCATGCGCACACGGCCGCGGAGCATCTCCGCCGTCTTCTGCAAAGCAGAGAGGTCTTGCCGGACCCGGGGAAGAAAAACATTGATAACCAGAAGATTCTTTGCTGCGAAAAAACCTCTGTTGCGCTCTGCCAGCCGGTCATTGGCGTCCAACACAGGAACATGGACGTCCATGCCGTGGCCGTGACTTTCATGGGTGTGCTCACCTCCGCATCCGCATTCTTTACACATAATCAATACTGATATTAGATTCCAAAAAAGAGAAAAAATCTCATTTATCCTACGTCATATCCTGGAGACGGCAAGGTCAAACTCCCCTTGAACCTTATTTCAGGCCCGGACATCCCGGGGCAGAATACGCTATCAAACAATTCCCGGAAAAACCGTTTAAAGAAACAGTCCGAATAAATAAGACAAGTTTACAATGCGGCTCTTCTGGCCTACCATCCCAATCAGGAAAACAGCAATGAAAAACGCAGAAGCAACAGTCGGAAATCTCATTGACCATCAGAAAGTGGCATTCATCAGCTCTATTGATGAACAGGGCTATCCGAATACGAAAGCCATGCTGCCGCCCCGGAAAAGGGAAGGCATCAAGGTCTTCTACTTCACCACCAACACCTCCTCCATGCGCGCAAGGCAATATCAAGACAACCCGAAAGCCTGCATTTACTTTTGTGACCGGAGATTCTTCAGAGGCGTCATGCTTCTCGGCTCCATGGAAGTGCTGGAGGACAGCATCTATAAGGAAATGATTTGGAGGGAGGGTGACACCATGTACTACCCGGAGGGAGTGACCGACCCGGATTATTGCGTTTTGCGGTTTACCGCCACGCAGGGCAGATTCTACAGCAACTTCAACTCTGAAAACTTTAATATCATATAAAGCTTTCCACGCCACATGGCCCAACCTCCTATAAAGGATTCCGGGGATGGAGGCAGAACGCCGTCCTCCCGGAAAGGTTCTCCGCCGGAAGAGAGAAAAATAAAAACAATCATGGTCGTTGAGGAGGCATATTCCGATAGACGGCCTTCCGTTGAAATTCCTTCATCGTAAGCATGTGGACTTGCCAAGGCATGGGAATTCTGTAAACTGTTTCGTCCTCAGACAACATCCTTTTTCCCAGGTTATGCCAGACGCTCGCTTTCAACCACTTCCCGGATTCCGTGATTTTGCACCGGCGGACTGCGCCGTGCGCAACTATCTCTTTAACGCATGGAAGAGGGTGGCGCACCGCTATGGATTCCTGGAATGGGAAGGCCCGACCGTGGAAGCCACGGAGCTTTACCTTAAAAAGAGCGGGGGCGAACTGCCCACCCAGCTCTTCCGCTTTACGGACCAGGGAGACAGGGACATCACCATCCGTCCGGAACTCACCGCCTCCCTGGGCCGCATCGCCGCCGCCTACCAGCGGGAATACACCAAGCCGCTCAAGTGGTTTGAAATCGGCTCCTGCTTCCGTTACGAAAAGCCGCAGAAAGGACGCCTGCGCGAATTCTACCAATTCAATGCGGACATTCTTGGGGAAGGCTCCGCGTGGGCGGACTCCGAACTGATTGCCCTGGCCATCGACTGCATGAGGGAGCTGGGCTTTACGCAGAACGACTTCATCGTACGCGTCTCCGACCGCGAAGCCTGGATCAGGTTTGCCGCGGAACACGGCGTGCAGGAACAGGACATTCCCGCCTTTCTGGGCATTGTGGACAAATTTGAACGCGACCGCCCGGAAGAATGCCAGCGCAAGCTGGACGCCTTCCACATCAGCCGCGGCGACCTGGTGGCCTTCATTGAGAACCCTCCCGCCGGAGCCTCCGAACGCTATGACATCCTGCTGAAAGACCTGGAAGCCCGGGGTCTGGACGATTATGTAAAGCTGGACCTCTCTGTGGTGCGCGGCCTGGCCTACTACACCGGGCTGGTCTTTGAAATCTTTGATACGCAGCGCAGCCTGCGCGCCGTGGCTGGCGGTGGCCGCTACGATACGCTGGTAGGCGCCCTCTCCAACAATGCGGTGGACATGCCGGCCACCGGGTTTGCCATGGGGGATGCCGTCATCACCCACCTCATTGACCAGACCCCCCATGCCAAGGCGCTGAAGGATGCGGCGCTGGCCGCCGCGGGATGCGACGTCTTCATGGTGCAGGCCTCCGAAAACCGCCGCGCGGAAATGCTCTCCATCGCCTCCGCCCTCCGGGACCAGGGGTACAGCGTGGACCTTCCCCTCACACTCACCAAAATCAACGGCCAGCTCCAGAAAGCCGTCAAATCCGGCGCGCGCGCGGCCCTGATTGTGGGAGACGAATTCCCTGCCCTGGAACTGCGCGACCTGCATGCGCGCTCCTCCTCCACTGTCGCCATGGAGAACCTGTTTGACGCCGTGGCCTCCCTGACCGGCCGTGATTGATACGTTCCTTCCTCCCTTCCATTTTCAACAAAGATGAACTCATACCGCACTCATACCTGCAGCGAATTGCGCGCTGCGAACATCGGCAAGCCGACCACCCTCATCGGCTGGGTAGATTCCGTCCGTGACCACGGCGGCGTCATATTTATCGACTTGCGCGACCGCTCCGGCATCACGCAGGTAGTCTTTCACCCGGAAGTCAACCAGGACGTGGCGAAGGCCTCCCAGCAGCTCCGCTCCGAAGACATGATCCAGATATCCGGCACCGTGGCTGCGCGCCTGAAAACGGACACGGTGGACACCACCAATGCGGACCTTCCGACCGGGGAAATTGAAGTCTCCGCGGACACCCTGAACGTCATCAACAAGGCGGACGTGCTCCCCTTCCAGCTGGACCGGGCCCTCTCCAATGAAGACCTGCGCCTCAAGTACCGCTTTCTGGACCTGCGCCGCCCGTCCATGGTCCGCAACATGCAGATACGCCACCGCGTGACCAAGACCACGCGCGACTATCTGGACGAACACGGCTTCCTGGAAATTGAAACGCCCATCCTTTCCAAATCCACGCCTGAAGGCGCGCGCGACTTCCTGGTCCCCTCCCGCCTGGCACCCGGCAAATTCTATGCCCTCCCCCAGGCCCCGCAGCAGTACAAGCAATTGCTCATGGTAGCCGGCATGGAACGCTACTTCCAGATCGCCCGCTGCTTCCGTGACGAAGACCTGCGTGCGGACCGTCAGCTGGAATTCACCCAGGTGGACATTGAAGCCTCCTTCATCACGCCGGAAGACATCTACAACCTGGTGGAAGGCCTGCTCAAGCGCGTGTACAAGGAATCCCTGGACGTGGACATCCCCACCCCCTTCCCCCGCATGACGTGGAGGGAGGCCATGGACCAGTACGGCTCCGACAAGCCGGAACGCCGCTTCGGCATGAAGCTGACGGACGTCTCCTCCATCTTTGAAAACAGCGGGTTCAAGGTATTCGCCTCCGCCGTAAGCAATGGAGGCGTGGTCAAGGCCATCAATGCCAAGGGGTTCGGCTCCGCCTCCGTCGGACAAATCGACGCCCTGACGAAAACCGCCGTGGAAGCCGGAGCCAAGGGCCTGGCCTACATCAAGGTGCGCGAGGAAGACTGGAGAAGCCCCATCTCCAAATTCCTTTCCGACGAAGAAAAGCAAAAACTCACGGAAGCCCTCAACATTGAAACCGGAGACCTCGTCCTCTTTGCGGCCGGCCCGTGGGAACCCTCCTGCGACATCCTGGGCCGCGTGCGCCTGCAATGCGCCGAATTCATGGAACTGCTTAAGGACAACACGGAACGCGACTTCCTGTGGGTCATCGAATTCCCGCTGGTGGGCTGGGATGAGGAAGAACAGCGCTGGGTGGCCATCCATCACCCCTTCACCCGCCCCGTCAAGGAAGACGAGGAAAAACTGCTCAAGGGAGAACTCTCCGCAGACCTGCGCGCCCAGGCTTACGACGTGGTGCTCAACGGGACGGAACTGGGCGGCGGCTCCATCCGAATCCATGAACGCGACTTGCAATCCGCCATGTTCAAGGCGCTCGGCATTACGGAGGAACAGGCCCGCGAACAATTCGGCCACATCCTGGACGCCTTCAGCTTCGGCGCTCCGCCCCACGGCGGCCTTGCGCTGGGCCTGGACCGCCTGGTCATGATGATCTGCAACGCGGAATCCATCCGTGAAGTCATCGCGTTCCCGAAAAACAATCGCGGAGCGGACCTGATGAGCGACTCCCCCGCCGCTACGGAAGAGCGGCAATTGCGCGACATTCACATCCAGGTGAAACTGCCCGCTAAAAAATAACCGGAATCTTTAAACACAAACCCCCGGATGGAAATTTTTCCATCCGGGGGTTTTTCATTCAAAGAGCTTCCTGCATCCGGAACCACGCCAACGGCAAGACAGAAATCCCTTCCTATAAACCGTGCCCGGCGCCCGTCAGACGCCGCCGGATATCCGCCATCTGCCGTAAATTCTTCATGACGGGCAAACGGTGACGCTTGTCCAGCGGCTGCGGAGGAGGATTGCCCGTCGTCACCATGGTGAAACGCTGGTAACCCTTCACCTCCGGATAACGTCCCCAGTAATACGCCGTCCACCCGCTGTCCGGCGCGTCCGGACCAAAGGGAGCATAAACCATGTGCCGTTCCTCTCCAGGATATAAATTAAAAGCGCTGGTGCCTATCACAATATCTTCCGGCGCGTCCGGCAGCAGCTCCAGCCCGCGAACATACTCCCGGATTTTTACGGCCGCATACGCCTTCAAGGCATACAGGCAGCCGTAAACACGCTGTTCCACGGAACCGCTGCCCCAGAACACCATCTCCCTCCGGTCGGCAAAACGCAGCAAATCATCTCCCGACACCATCACCGTATCCGCATCTATCTTCACCAGGGTATCCCCTTCATCGTCCATGCTCCGGAGCATCTCCCCCAGCATCCCTTCAATACAGGCCTTCCCCCTCAAATTGCCGCCTCTTTCCCAAAAGGACACGCGCCATTCCGCCCCCAGTTCCTCCGCCTGCGCCTTCACCTCATCCGGGCAAGGATGGCGCCCGTCGTCAATCACGACCAAATGGGCTCCGGGGAGGGCATGCCGGACACACAGCAGATTCTCCCCGACCAGGGCGGCGTCTCCCGAATAAACGAACAAATGAACGTGAATGCTTGCTTTCTTTTTCATCATCAATAACTCTATCGCTGGAATTCTTTTTCCTGTTTGCGGTCATCATGACAGGAACTGCCGGACATCTCCATCTGCCGCAACGGGCCTTGTTCAACAGGCTCCAAGGAAAGCTCCGGCAGGGAAGAAGGAGAGCCAGACACTGCGGCCTCCTTCCGCGCCTCCTGCTTCAACCGCAGCACGCCCAACTTGATTCTGGAGGCCATATTGCCCAGGGCATTCGCCCGGGAAGGAATCAGCCAGCCGCCAAGAACACCCTGATGAAGGAAATCCGTCTTTGCGGCCAGCACTTCTCCCGGCCTCAGTCCGGAAAACAGACGCACCCACAGAGCCATCAAACCTCGGCTGATGAGGGAATCGCTATCGGCATCAATCCGCACCAGACCGCCTGCAAGCTCCAGCCGCAGCCATACCCGGTACTGGCATCCCCGCAGGAGGCAGGCTTCCGTTTTCCATTCCTCCGCAAAGGGCGGCAACTGTTCCCCCTGGCGCATTAAAAAACCGTACAGAGCCCCCTCCCCGGACAGGGCGGCCAGCTCCTGCAGTAGAACCTGCCGCCGTTCTTCAAAACAATCCATATGTTCTTATTCGTTATATGTTAAAAGCAATTCCGACCGTTCAGAAAACCCTCTTGAAAATCGACTTAACCGGAACGGTCCAGCTCCCTAGCCCTTCAATACACACTCGTCCCGCGCTGCCATCATGGAACCGGACCCGATTTCAATATTCAAAATCCGGCAGGGATGCTGGCGCTGTTCCGAGGCGCAATGCTGTAATCCCTGAATCAAAACCCTCAGGTCACCCGCCCGGTCATCTATTCTCCATCCGGAAATAAGCAAACGAAGACACTGCACTGCCTCATCTCCATTCGTTTGAAACCAGATGGCTATCGTTTCATCCGTGGCGACGCGGCAGCCCCTTCCGGTGAGCCTGAACATTCCGGAATCTCCGATGCAGTCCATGCTGTCCCACACAACCTCCTTAATACCGCATTCCGCGGAATTCCTGACGGCAATCTTTCCACCGGGAAACCATCCCATATGGAACAATAAGCACCGCATCAGGTAGGCGCGCCTTAACGCACAATCCTCCTGATGGGTGCCAAGACCGAGCGACTTCCTAGCGCCGCAGAACTTGCTCCCCCGGTCAATGGTTAGTCTGACCTTATAACTTCCGGATGTATTCTTCCGCAATTCGATTGATCTATAGATGGACATGCAAATATTCATACAATATCCAAAAACTATATATATAAAATCAAACGGGCCTAGAATAAAAATGTTAGAAAACAGCGCAACTTCATCAAAAAAAGCAATATTAGAAAACTATGCAATAAAGAAAAAAGCAAAATATTCCATATCCAGAACGCTTCTGGCGTTCATGAAGAATCCTGTGCAGCAGACCTTTCTTCCCCCTCCCGGCATTTAAAAAACCGGCAATCCTTTATAGACGGTCTCAAGAGAGCTTTCTAAGGGAGCTTCCACTTGGCCCCTCCCTATAGCCAATCGGAGAAGGCAGGTCAAGCTGCTTTTTCTATTCCCGGCCACTTTCACCCAAAGTAAAAAAACATTCCTTCCTAACAAGCAGAAAGAACCTCAAACCATTTTAAAAACAGACAGCGAAAGCCTCTTCGCTTTTCAAGAACCAAACAGGCTTTCCGTGAATAGTCCTCAATCTTCATACACGATTCGCTCCCCGGAAGAAACGCTTCAAGTATCGGACCCATGCCAGCGAAACCAATCCTTCCATGAAGTCCATACATACCATCCCATGCACAAGACCACAGGCAAGAGGACAAAAACAGCTCTCCTCAAAAGGCAGCACGATTTAAAAAGGGAATCGATACTCATATCCCTCTCTTCCAATAGCATTGATAGTCTATCCTGACACAATGGCCAATAACCCATAGCCCCTGGAATAACATTAGGAACCACTTGCCTTTTCTTCCCTGTTCGCGTTGTACCTTGCACCCCAAACCCCGCTTTACCCCAGTTCAGAAAGCACCAAAGCTGTTTGCCAAATAAAAATGAATTGGAGGTGTAAGACAGGCAATCCATGCTCGTTCCCATCAACTGAGCTCCCTATGAACAAAAACCGAGGCACATATGTACCTCGGCGTATAATTTACTTTATATTAAAAACTTAGAAATAGAAGACATCATACTGATAATCACATTTTCTTAATATTTAAATGAAACAAGTCTATCATTTTTTTCTTTTCAAATAATTATCATATGATTCTTGAAAACCCCATCGATTTAAATAATAAATTTATCAATAACCATTTATAAATTTCCAATCTATTATATAACAGTCTAAGTAAAAATAAAGCCATATGCATAATAGAATGAAGACGGTCTAATTTATTTTATAATTTTCTTCCCTTCGCTCCCATATTGGGGCAATAGCAAATAAACACGGCTATCGGAATACCCATAGACAGCGCACAACAGATTCCATATTTTTTTCAATGGAATGACCTCTTCAAACGATACCAAGGCACAAAACGGAACATGTCTCCTATTTAATCTTTTTAATTCTTTTAAAATATCATCGTAATTCTTTATTTTACCATTGGCTATATAGTGATCGTGATAACAATTCAATCTAAAAATTTCTAAACCGGAATCATCCTTTTCTGTATAAGCAGGCTCAGATAAATAATCCATGGCAGTGTCAACAATCAGGTTGCTTCCTACAGCATAATTAACAAAATAAATACTCCCTTCGCTTCCTGTGTGTACAAAATCTAATTCCACACATTCGTTATTAAGAGCCGCCTGTGCTACGATATCATAAAAATCTTTTGTCGTCGCATTTTCAGGTAACGTAACCGTTCGGCGTTTTTCGCCATTCCCTAAGGAATGTCTTGCATAAACAACATACGCATGCGTAGATCCTCCTCTCTTTTCAAAATCAGTGAAACATATAAAAGGCGTGGAAGTCTCGAAGCTCTCTCCCAATTTTAGAACAATAAATAATACTCCCACTACACCCACTAAAATAAGAATCGCAAAAATCAAAAATCTTTTCATATAGAATTCTTAATATTATATTTATTCGATATCTATAATGTTAGTATTTAATTATCATTAAAGAGCCCATCCAACATATCTGGTATCATTCCTATTTTCTTCCGGTAATTCTCTATGAATTTCATCGTCCGTTGTTGCTAATAGAACAGTTGTTATTTTAGGGCAACAATCCTTTTCTTTTAAAGATTCAATTTTCTCAATTAATTTTTCCATGGCCGCAGCTTTTACTAACACTCTATTCCCTACACCTCCTCGTCTATTAGGAAAATTTGTCGGTATTCCTCTTGCATCTTTTCCTTTGTGAGCCCTTACACCTGCCAGATGACAACCAATTACATCTACGTTTGGTTTTAACTCAGAGCTTGGTAAATATCCATTATAATATTTAAATTGTATCGAAAATGCATCAGGATATCCTTTACTATGAGACATCAAAATAGCTTTATCACATCCAAATGGTAAATTCCTGACACCTTTAGGATTCAAAGGCTTCTTATTTAGGGTAATTTGATAACACTTATTCCCACATTTATCTTTTATATTATTAATTCTCTCTATGGTTTTATCTAATTTCTCCAGCTGGTCTTTGCGAATGCACCCCAATTCATCTTCTTTTCCTACAGGATCAAAAAAACCGAATACTCGATGTCCAACTTCGGCTTCTTGAGTGAAAGGATCTGCTTTTTCACAATTTAATCCTAAAATATCTGTTACATAGGTTAAATTATTCCTTGCAAATCTATACAGATTTTCATCGCCCAGTTCTTCCAGAGGATCTCTGGAAATCCATCTTCCGTCCCGAGGATTGTAGTGACGGTAATTGTAGTAGATCAGACCAAGGTCTTCATCCCGGTACTCACTGGAATAGAGAAACGGCATGCTGGAAGAATATACTTCCTCTGATGTCAATATTTCCCCATAGGAAGTATATTCAAACTTCGCCTGACGGTTTCCCGAGGAGTCAAACAGAGCGCTTACGCTCTTGAGCAGGTCGTGCGCCACATAACGGGTGGTGGCCACGCTCTTGTCCGCATTGTGCGTGCACATCGCCAATACCCGTGTCGACTCCGATTCAGAGGGATCCCAAAACCACGTACCCAGCAAGGGCGGATTGGAGGTATTTTGCGTGCAGTCCATGCTTGCCACCATTAGATATCCCATATACGCGAATCTTGTACGTCTGGTCAAGTTATTTCCATCATATTCCACTTTTTCCACACGCCGGCCAAGATAGTCATACACACATTCCACCTTTTTGCTTCCCTGTGTAAAGACCACCGGACGATTGTCCGCATTATACTGGACAGACCATATTCCTGTGGAAGTGTTCACACTCGTTTGATTACCGTCAGAGTCATACACAGGTGCGAAGGCTGTTCCTGAACGTGTCACAGTAGCATACTGGTTCAAACTATTGCTTTGATAGGTACTGGAAATGCCCTGTTCTGCCGCCGTCTGGCGGTTGCCGATATTGTCATAGTCATAGCTGAAGGCTCCTCCCGCGTTCATGGTGTCTTCCGTCAATTCCCCTCGTGCATTGTAGCCATATGTGTGGCGACGGGAAAGAGCAGTTGAACCCACATAGTCTTCCCGTACGGAAGGACGCCGCATACTGTCCCACGTATAGGCGTGCTTGAGCGCAGGAATGGAGGAAGTTCCCTTCACGTAAGTCAGGGACACCGGCAAAGGAAGATTGGCATGAAACACTGTGTTTCTAACCAATCCATTCGGATAGGTCAAACTGTCGAGCCAGCCCGTAGCCGAATCATATCCATACGTAAAGGATGAACCATTAAGCGACATTGCAGAAAGGCGGTCTGCGACATCATATTCCAGAGCGACCTGCTGTACCGTTGTTCCATTCAGAGAAAACGTATATCCGGACGAACGATCCAAAGAATCACGCTGGTACTCAAGCAGGCTTGCTACCATGCCAGAAGTTTGTTCGTAGGCAATATCTTCAAGATCCCAATAGTAAAAGGAACGTGTTCCGGATGCATCCTGGACGGAAGATAACCGATCCATCCTATCATAGGAAAATGACACAGACGGAGTTCCATCACTATGCGTTATAGAAGCTATTTTTCCTGATACAGTATCATACTGGTATTCCGTCGTCACTCCGCGGGACTGGATGCGAGTTCCCAGACGCCCCCAGTCATCATGGTAATACGAAGTCATGGAACCATCCGCATAAGTCTTATTCACCAGAAGTCCACTCACAGGGCCATAAGTCCAGCGTGTGATATCGGAATCCGAGGATGGAATCGCATCCAGAACAGATCCTGATGCACGATAGGTATGCAGAGCCACAATACGGTCCATGGCATCATATTCCCATTTGATGGGCTGGACAGCCGTTCCATACTGCTGCACTAAGCGTCCACGAAAATCATAGGAAAACCATGTCTGCTTGCCATCAGGAGTTACAATACAATTTGGCAGTCCTGTAACCGCATCATAGGAGGTAGTAGTCGTCTCTCCGTCCTGGTCCGTTCGGCTTGTTTCCCTTCCTGTGGCATCGTTGACGATGGTCATGTCTTTACCACGGGCATCGCGGATTGTAAGCATATCTCCGGTCATACTGTAAGTACGCTTGTACTGGGTCATTGTCCCATCTATTTGTATCAGGCGTACGGTATCCCCGTTCAGGATGACTTCTTCCTCTTCCCTGTCACATCCCTTCCGTCCCCTTAGAACACGTATATTACCGTTTTCATTGTAAACTTTTTCCCAAATGGAACGGTATTCCGGTAGCCTCTCCCTCATAACGACTGACTCCAAAGATTGCAGGGCACTGTCCGTTCTGGAGACTAATGTATATGTATATTCGAGGTCAGCATCCAATCCCTCACAAATAGCCTGTACGTAGTCCATACGCCAGACAGCATTTACCGCTGAAGCAGACAATCCGGGAGGAGGAAAAGACAGGCGGGTATAACGGGAAACCACTGAATACCTGTATGGAGAATTATCAGGCCAGTCATTCCAACTCCTCATCCATCCCGTCAGTTCTCCTCTGTTATTATAATGGTACCACAACGGGCATTCATTCTTTTGCCATTCACATACTATTTGCCCGAATCCGTTATATTCGGCGTTGTACTGGTCTACCATCACAGCGCCGTTAGAATGTAAAATTCTCAATATCTTGCCATCTGCATTTTCCAGAATATTTTCTATCATATCTCCGGATGAGGAAAGACGGCGTATATATTTCCAAATCCCGGACCAGTCCGCCTTATATTCATAATAACGCGCCTCCCGTCCTGTGCCGGACTCTTCCACAATCAGGCCGGAAGACGCCTTCCTGGTCACCAGCGTAGCTCCGGGCGATGTTGTTTCAGTCATTGTCAATCCGTCTTGGGAATAAGAATAAAGGGAGGTTCGCCCCATCTTATCCGTCCGGGAAGTGACTCTTCCCAGTAAATCATATTGGGAATAAACCGTCGTTTTCCTGTCCCCTATGGAGTGGCTCACTGACAAAATCCTCCCCATCCCGTCGTATGCCGTTTCCGTTATACTATCCGGACAAACGGCATTCATATCTACATCATTCCAATTTTCCACAGCCACGGCAGCATCCCTTTCCACACACACCAGACGTTTGGCCCCATCATAGGTATAACGCGTCTGCAGCCCCCTTACATCTGTTTCCCACAATGGTCCCGCACAACTCCATTCCATCATGGAATACAAGCCATTGGCGTAATCTGTCCGGATCAAACGATGCGAAGGATCATAGGACATCCGGCGAAAGTCAATGGAGACAAATCCCGGCGAATATAAATGAACTTGATGGTCTGTAGCAATTTCATCTCCGTTCTCTGCATAATAGCGAATGATCCTGAAGGACTTTTCTGAATCCGCCACATCTATATAGTCATCCTCTGTACATTTCCAAACAGCGCCATAATCACTGCAGGCAGAATATTCGCGACGTGAAATATTTCTGGCTTCTCCATTATTTACTATATCAGGATTATCCACATCTTGCACGTTTTCATATTGATATCTGCATTTCAACCGTCCTGGCACATACACGCAGTCATGAGCTGTGTACCATTCCTCAACCGTAGTTACCGAATTCAGAACACCCACATTTGTAGAACCCAGATAGGTGCGTGTGGCGGTTTTCGAATAAACCTGTTCCGTCTTATTGTATTCATAATGTGTTTTTTCCAGACATTCGGTCCTCTGAGGAGATACCAGTTCTACAAGCTCCTGAGAAATTCTCCGGTCATTGAACAATTCATCTGCATATGAATAGGAAGTTCTCATAGAAATATCCCCATACCACGGCTCCGTTCGTTGAATCACGTTCCCGTTGGAATCATACTCCATCTCCACTACGGAACCGTCAGGGCGCGTTTCCCTGATGCGTTTGCCGTAATTGGGGGAAGAAGGATCGCTGCCGTATCCGTACGTCCATGTTCTTTCCAGCGGGGTTCCATATCCTTCCGTGCGGGAGATAAGGACGTCCCCGTACAAACGGCGCTGGTATACTTCCTTTTCTGCGGAACACAGCACGGCATGCTCGGTTCCGGCCACGCCGCTGTACACATACTTGAATTTTTCCTTCTTGTCCGTGTAGTACCCTCCCGCCACCATGGCCTGTCCGTTAATATCCTTGGCAACCAGGTTTTCATGGCCGGGCGCCGGAAGGCATCTGGTGACGATGCTGATGGCGTCATCCCCCTCTCCTTTCACCAGGGTCAGATCGTCCGGGTAAAGGCCCGCGCGCCATTCACTGATAAAACCTCCCGGTTCTTCAATACGGAATGTCTGCAACAGCATCTGGGTCACTTCCGGATTTTCTTCATCCACAGCCCTGGCGACCATCGTCTCCGTATCCGCGAACGACCAGGACAGCTTCCATGTCTTGATAGGAACGGCTCCTTTGCGGATGATATACGTGCCATCGTTGTGCCGCCCCGTCACGTCTGCGGGGGCATACCATCTAATGCTCTGAACATCGCTTAGGTCCAGCAAGCCGTCCGTCTTGTTCCACACCTGCTTCAGCATGAACAGGGAAAGGGAATTGAAGGTTTCCACCGCAGTGCCGGGTTCGTCAGAGACATCCTGCCTGACTACCTGAAGCTCCACGGCCAGTTCAGCAAAGGTGATTTTCACGCCGCGCGGCGTCACGATATGATCAAATAAGGCGGAATTGGGGCGGAAGCGCATGGTCATGCCGCTTTCCTGAACTTCCTCCAGATAGGAAACGCCATCCACGGTCACGCGCCGCATCCTGTCCTGGAACATCTGGGTACCGCCAAGAACCTCTGCCCCGGAAACATTTGGAGAGGCAAAGCTGTAATAACGCGGAAATCCTTTTTCCGTCTTCACCACCGCCCGGGAAACGTCTTCCGGTTCTTCCGGGCGGCTGATGGATGCATTGAGGGTTTCAGCCACTTCCAGACGGCGCTGGGAAATGTGCTCGTACTGGAAAGCGGTCCCCCAGCATAACCCGGCATCCATCATGTTCAGGTTCAGCATCAGGCGGCCTCCACTCAATTCCGGCCACTTGGGAAAGCGTCCGAATTCGATGGAGAAGTCCACGCTGTTGTTGTCCGTACTTCCCGTACCGGAGTCGCCTTCGGAACACGGGCACGGGTATTCCGTTTCCGGCCCTATGGGAGTAACAGGGTACCAGGTATTGGGCCACGGCATCGGAGACGGTTCATCGTTGGAGACAAATGTCACGGGGTGGCTGGGCATTTCTCCGGATTGTTCCGGAGCGGATGACTGATCATTAATTTCTTTCATTGTTTTATTGTCATTGACGCATCTGCCGGAAATGAGGGAAAACGCCGCCATGGATTTTCCCCGGCTTCATTCCCGCCAGATGCTTTGGATTAAGTTCAGGCGGCAGGCTGGCAGTCCATGGAGACAGGACGGTTACAGATGGCGTTCCGCAGGCATCTCATGATGGAGATGCGGGCGCGGCGCGCCACCTTGTCCTGATAACGCCGGCTCATGGAGATCATGTCCATGTCCGCCAGGGATTCCGCAGACGGAAAGGTCGTCCAGTTGTAATGCCCCCACAGGGGGCCTCCGGTTCCTCGCGTCCATGCCCTGGCGAGGAGTGGGGCCCCATCCGGGAACAGGGCGGTAAACGCCCCCAGGATGACGGCGCCCTCCGGACATTTCATCACGGAGGAGGATTGCTCCAGATGCTGGAGAATGGCCCGAAGCACAGCAGGCTTCAGGGCATAAAGTTCATTGCACAGCAGGCCGGACCGAAGACAGGTTCCGGATAATCCCGCTTCGGAACGGGCAAATTCCCTTAAAAAACCGGCATGGAGAATGAGATTGTCCGGCTTGGTGCGCACCAGCACATCATGTTCATGGCGCACGGCCTGAGCCATCAGAGCCAGAATAGCGGCCGCATGTTCGGAGGATGTATCAGTTTTCTTCAGCACTTTCCATTCCACGGACATGTTCCTCAGCACTTCCCTGACGGTTTGGGGACAGCGTGCCCGGTCATCGTCCAGAATAATGACAGACGCTTCCGGAACGGCACGGCGGATGCCCTGTACAGCTTCCACCAGCAGAGGAGCGTTGTTTGCCTTGCAGGGAATGAAAAAGATGATTCCCGGCTGCTCCACAGGATCAGGCTGCGGAGAATTTGATATGGATTCATTCATACAGATAATCGTTGAGTTGTAATGAAATGATGCGTTGCATCAGTTCCAACCTTCATCATTACCCTGTATGAATGCACGCTGTTTTAACGGGCCTAGTACATTGGTTTCAAATAAATTGAGGCATTTTCACGGTGGCAGGAATGAGTCTGTCTTTTCCTCTCATGCGTTTCTTCCGGCCCTTCCTCCGCGTTGCCCCTCGGCAAGAAAAGAAAATGAATACCCGGCCCCATTTCCACCGATATGGACATTATCACAAGCAGGGGATACCCTCTTCTCCAACCAGCCGTTCAGACTGCCGGAAAAAGTCTGCAACTGCATCCATTCCGTCCACCCCTCCTGTCAAATTATCTCTTTCCTCTCATCCGACGGAAGACTCAATATGCTGAATCCCATAAAAAGGCCCTTCTCCGCCCCGTACGTTTCCGCCAGCCAAAGCCTCTTTGCCGCGTGCATGAAGAAGGGCGGTTTGAATGGACATGCAATACCCTTCAAACCGCCCTGCCTGCAGGATTTCCATGACAGAAGAAACAGCCGGTAAACGAACACCGGGTGCCCTGCCTTCAAAGATTTTACCGCCTCATTTACCGGAAACAGAAGGCACCGGGCCTTCCAGTACGGCAGTAGCGCCCCTTGGAGCCGGTGGCGCTACCTCCAGGAACTTCTCCGTCACCGTCTCTTTTCTTTCCTCCGGATGGTCGATCAAAGAGATAACACGGTCCACCGCCTCGCATGCGTTGGGGTGCATTTCCTTCCGCGCCTCCCTCACAGCGCTGCAAGCCGTCCATGTGAATTCCTCCGTATGGGCATCCGCCTGTTTCATCACAGGCGCCAGAATCATGCCCTGATAAATGATCGCTCCAATAATGATCACCAGGCCGACACACCCGCAAGTCAGCGCGCCCCTGGCAGAACCATACGTCCTGTCATCACTCCTCTTTACCGCTACCGCTCCCAGAATAATAGCCAGAATGGCACAGAGAAGGCCGGGGACAATTGCTACCCACCCCAGACATGGAAGAAAGGCGAGCAACGCGAGAATCAATCCTACAATACCCAGAACCAATGCAAGAATGGTTGAAACGGTATCGGGGACGGAACGGCGGGGATCCGAGTAGTTTATTTTGTTCATCTTTCATTTTTTCATTGGATTTCCAGACACGGAAACGCTCTGATGTTAAAGAAAGCGTGTAAAATCTGTCAAGGAACCTCCCTGTTGCCCCTTGACGGCTCTCTCCTGTTCCAACATCCCCGGCTCATGTCAAAACAAAGGCCGAACGCTTCTCAATGCGCTAAAAATAAATACCATGATTGCATGGTCAATCATACTGCTTCCCTAGCTGCATGCCTTCTTCAGAACATCGCCAGTATGACAAAAAACGCATGACACATCCATGGTCCTGCACCGGTCAGGAAGTTGTTTTTCCCTTTCCGCCTGCTGTTTTTTCATCCCGGAAGACCATTTTTCTTCCCCAAGCCTGCCCTCCTCCGCCAACACCATGCCAGATAAAACACGGCAGCTCCTCCATTGAGCAGCCCTGCCATAAACCAGACCGGAGCGCCCCGGTTCCTCTCCCATGCGGCGCGTATATTTCCGCGGGCCATTTCCACATACCCGCGCGTCATGCCGCACAAAGGGCATTCCCGGTGCGGCACGGCCACGGAAGCCGCCAGTGAATTCATCCCGGCAGGACTGACTGCCAGGGCCATGAGGGACGGCGCCAACAATAGTAAGGACAGGATGGCCCATGCAGGCAGCCACACTTTCCTGATCATCCAGCTATTGCGGCATGAACGCCACGCAGAGCGCATGCAATTCATCGCCGTGCTCCCTTGAAAGCGTTTCAGAAACTACAGGTCCTGGGAACCCGTTTCATCAGCGGGGGAAGAATCCTCCGCATCCCTGAGCCTTTTCAATTGCTCCTGGTTCTGCTACTCCATCTGTTGAAGCTCTTTCTGGATCTCCTGCGCCTTCTTTTCCACATAATCCTGGTGCTGTTCCATGTAAGTCACGGTCGCGCTGGCCATCCATGCCTGGACAATGCCTGCTGCGGCAGATGCCGCCAACGCAATAATGGCGACGACAAGAGCGCCCTTGGGAGAGCCTTTGCTCACAGCCACAATACTCATGATGAGGGCAATAATGGCCAGCAGAGCCGCAGGAATCAGGGTAATCCAGCCCAGGCACGGGAAAAATCCGATCAACGCCAGCACCAGGGCAATAATGCCGAGGACCAAAGCAGCCGTGCAGGAAGGGGAACCGCTGCAGCAGGACGGAGGGGAGAAGAATCAGGAGCATTCATGATCGTGTTATTCTATGGAGTTCAGTGAAAATTCCCTTTGGAACCTTCATCCCTTCCCTTACTGGAAGAGAGCATTCCTGTCAAGATGCAAGCTCTGCCATTCCGGACATCCGGCTGTCATTCCACTCCTCAAAGCATCAGATACCCCACCACCACAGCGGCTGTTCCCAAGAAGGCGCTGACCAGCATCAATTTCCGCTTCCCGCGGTTTTTCCACATCAGCAGAATTCCAGTAACATACAGTATAATCAGGGAAAGAGCCGCCCCGTATCCTAACGCAGTAAACCACCATCCCGCCTTCCCCTTGTGAGCCAGCATCAGATTGGGGTAAATGCCGGGCTCCACCACTTCCGCCCGGAGGGCCTGGCCTTTCCTGAGGAACAGCACATGCGTATCCGTCATAGGACCCAGGAGGTAGTTCCCTTTGAACGGCCTTACCTTTCCTTCCGGCAATGCCACTCCGCGGCGTTCCAGTTCCCTGCAGGAATCCTCATAGGGCGGCTGGTCGGCGGCATTCAGCTCATGCACCTCCACATGGGAAGTGAAGTGCTGGTCCACGCCGCCCATGTACAGCAGGCCGGTCACGGCATACACCACGATCATCGGCAGGAAAAACAGGCTCAGGACCAAATGAAGGGAATGGGAAGACAACGCTTTCATCATTATTCAAGTAATTATGTTATTATCCGTGAAGCAACTCTGCCAACGCTTTTCCCAACCGCCCGATCTGGACGTCCCGATGGGCCGCCGTCACCGTAACGCGCAGACGGGCCGTTCCGCGGGGGACCGTAGGATAACGTATGGCGGGAGCCAGAAAACCGCGTTCCAGCAACGTACCCGCTGCGGCCAGGGCGGCATCATTCTCTCCCATTACCACGGGGAAGATGGAGGAAACGGGCCTGCCGGGCATTCCCAGCGCGGAGGACAAGGCATCCGCCAGCACGGAAACATGACGGCGCAGTTCCTGCCCCTCTGCGCTCCGGATCACTTCCACCGCGGCCAGGGCGGCGGCGGCCAGGGCGGGAGGCGGAGCCGTGGAATAGATCAGGGACCGCGCAGAATTGATCATCACATCCGCCCAGGCGCGGGAACAGGCTACATAACCGCCGCTCACCCCGGCGGCCTTGCTCAAGGTCCCCATCTGAAAATCTATCCGGGAGGAGACGCCCAGTTCCTCCGCCAATCCCGCCCCGTGTTCTCCCAGCACACCGAATCCGTGTGCTTCATCCACCAGCAGCAGAGCGCCGAATTCATCCTTCAGGCGCACGATTTCCTGAAGAGGCGCGCGGTCCCCGTCCATGCTGAAAACGGATTCCGTCACCACCAGGATTCCGCCGGAAGGATTCGCGCTCCGCAAATGCTCCAGCTTTTTTCTCAATGATTCCATGTCGTTATGCAGGAACGTGGACAAGCGGGCACCGGACAGCCGCGCCCCGTCAATCAGGCTGGCATGGGACAGCTTGTCCATCAGCACCGTATCCTCCCGGTCCGCAATGGAGGTAATCACCCCCAGGGAGGTTGCGTAACCGGAGGAAAAGCTGACCGCCGCTTCAGTCCCCTTCAGATCAGCCAGGGCCTCCTCCAGACCGGAATGCGCCCGGCGCGTCCCCGTGACCAGGCGGGAAGCCATGGCGCCGGCCCCGCCATCACGCGCCGCACGGGAAAAAGCCTCCGCCAGGGCCGGATGATGAGCCAGGCCCAGGTAATCATTACTTGCCAGGTTGACTACCTCCCGGCCGTCCTCCATGCGGGCCATGCCGCCGGGCAGGCAATCCACATTCCGCAGAACGCGCAGCAGTCCCGCGGACTTCAACTCTGATAAAAACTGTCCAGGATTCTTCATAAGCGTTCTCGCTCCAGAAACATGTTAGCCGCCCACGTCAAGGCTCAGCACTACATTATGGCCGCCCATGGAAGCGGCGGACTTAACCAGCATCCGCCTCCCATCCAAAGGCAATTCTTCCGCAACACAAGCCGCACCTGCCGGGGAACTTACCCAGAAAGGATTAGGTGGCAAAGCCCCCTCCCTGATAAAAGCCAGCATCAGGGCCAGTTCCAGAATGCCGCTGCCGCCAATGGCATGACCCGTCCAGGGCTTCATCATCCTTAAATCCGGAAGGCCGGTTCCAAAAACCCGTTTTAAAGCGGCCCGCTCGGAAGCGGCATTCCCCGCCGTTCCACTGGCATGGGGGCAGACGGTCAAAGGAACCCTTCCATCCCAATTCCGCAGGGCGGCATCCAGCAGGGCGGCAATGCTCTTTCCGTCCTCCGGCATTCCCAGCGGGCTGTAGGCATCGGAATTCACCAGATAATCCTTCACGTAAATGCCGGGGCCGGAAGACAACTCCAGCGCCATGGCCGCCCCTCCCTCGGAAATGCACATGCCGTCGGCATGGGGACCGTAGGGATCATTCATTCCGTTGCGGGAAAGCATCCCGGAAGCCCAGTACGTCCCCAGCAGTTCCCGGCACAAGGGCAAATCCAGCCCGATAGCCAGCGCCCTCCTGACAATTCCCTGACGCATCAGCATGGCCGCCATGCCCACGGCATCCAGACCGGCGGCGCAGCCGCTCGCCAGCACGTGGTAAGGCCCGCGAATCCCCAGTTCAATGCTGACGCAGGAGGCAAGCTCACTGTGCAGGGAATTGGGAACGGCCAGAATCTTCATGGACCGCCGTCCGGGCCACGGGCTCAGCCAGCCGGAGGCGTTCCCCCCGGGAACTGCCCACAATCAGGGCCGCATCCTTCAATTCTTCCTCTCCAACCGGCTTCTTCCACGGCCTGCCGCGCCAGCAGCAGCGCCAACTGGGAGGCAGGGCCGTTCCTGCGGCTGCATAAAAGCTTCCTGTCCGGAATCCACCCGCTCAAAACATCGCCCCACGGATGCCCTGCTCCCCACAGTTCCCTCAACGGCTTCAACACGCTGCGCCCTTCCCTCACTCCGGTGAGATGGGCTGCCGCCCCCATGCCAAAGCCGGAAGCCAGCCCCAGGCCGCATACCCGCGGCTCCGGTCTTCCGTGACTTTTTCCCCCCGCAATCATGACGGCGGCCAGACTACTGCCGCACCCGGAAAAACTCAAGCTTCCGGTACGTCAGGAACAGCCAGGAAAAACGGTACCCCTGCCGTCTTGCAACGGGCTTCCTTTTATGGCAATCATAGTCCCATGACCATTCAGACCGCCGGATTTTTATCTCTTCTCTTCATGGCCATTTGCCTTCCCTCCCTCTCCTTTTCCTCACCGCAAGGAAAATTCCAGGCGGCTGACTGGGCGGTACTCCATTCCTCCCGGAACGACCAACGGCACGTCTCCTCGCGCGGCGTCGTGCAAACAATGCTGGAAAACATTCAGCCGTCATGCGCATTCTCTCCGGACATGAGACCGGAAGACTTCCCCGCCTGGCAGAAAAAAGTCCGGGAAGCCATGGAAAAACTGATGAAATTCCCCCTTCATGACAACCTTCCCGCACCCGTCCTGGTAAAAACCGTGCAGAGGGAACACTACCGGGTAGAAAAATGGGAAGCCTATCCCCCCTCCCGGGCGCTGCGGTACCGTTTCTGGTACTTGTTCCGGATACCGCTTCAGAAAAAAATCCGGTTCCCGTGCTATTCTGCATCCCCGGTTCTGATCAAACCAAGGAAGAACTGGCGGCGGAAACGTCGCCGGACCTGGCCCAGCCCCCCGTACCGCAGCCGGGCAGCAACGCCATGGCCTGCCACTACGTCAAACAGGGATGGGCCGCCGTTGTGGTGGATAACGCCGGAACGGGAGAGGAGGGCGACGCCGAGCACGCCGCCGGCCGCTCTTCCCACGACTATGAAAACCTGGCCCGTTTCCTGCTGGAAATGGACTGGAGCTGGCTGGGCTACACCTCCTATATGGACCAATGCGTTCTGGACTGGGTAAAAACACGCCCCTGGGTGCAGAAAAACCGCATCATCCTGAGCGGCTTCTCCCTGGGAACGGAACCCATGATGGTGCTGGGCGTCCTGAATCCGGACATCTTTGCCTTTGTGTACAATGACTTCCTGTGCCGTACCCTGGAACGCGCCAAAGTCATGACCATGCCCAGCAGCAGGGGAGTGCGCTCCGCGCCCAACTCCATCCGCCACCTCATTCCGGGTTTCTGGAAGCAGTTTGACTTTCCAGACATTGTGGCCGCTCTGGCTCCCCGCCCCGTAATCTGTACGGAAGGCGGTCTGGACAGGGACTTCCAACTCATTTCCGCGGCCTACCGCACAGCCGGAGCGCCGGACCATTTCCAGTACCGCCACCAGCCCCGCTTTGCAGACCCGGCCCAACGCTGGCACGGAGAACATTTGCCCGCAGGGCTGGACAGAGACGCCTTTTTCCGCCTCGCCAATGTGGACCCGAGCAACCACTTCTTCAAAAAAGACCTGGTCATTCCCTGGCTCAAGGGCCTTTTAGGCAGGGGACAGCAATAAGCGGGAAAACCATCCCGTTCTGAAACACGAGTTGTGCGGAATAACGGAACAGAACGTTTCCCCTGCCTTCAGGAATGCAGAAACAATCTGCGGCACACTTTCCGGAAGGCACAGCCCAGCTTCCCGAAAAAGCCGACGACTGCACGGGCTTCCCTGTTAACGTCCATAGTCTTGAACAAATAACGCCGGACGGCATCCACCAGGGAGCAGCCTGCATACACCGCAACAGCCATTGCCAGTACCTTCACGACCATCAACGCAGGGGAAGAAGACGCGGCCCATTCAAAGACATCCCATAAAAACCATTTGCCTATCAAAACATTGCAATGCAGCACATAAACACTGAACGAGGCGGCCGCCAGCCATGAAATGCAGGCAACCGTCCTGCGGGATGAAAAACGCATGCGGGAAAAAATCAGGAACAGGGCAACCGCCGTTCCTACAATGAACGGAGAATTATAGGCAATAAACGTTCCGCCGCCCCTTATCTGTCCAATCAGGTACGGGGACACCACGTCAAGAACCATCTTGAACGCCCAGACAAAACATACACACCCGGCATAAAGCATCCATAAGGCGCCCGTCCTCATTCCAGTCAACAGGCCATGCTTTTTAATATACATTCCCAGCATGTAGAGAACGCCCAGCCACCAGATGGAATACCCTCCCTCTACAGGAAACACATCCCTGTGAAGCAAGGTGGGAACCACGGAAAACAGAACAAAAACGGTAACCAGAAGATACTGGAACTGTGATTTGGTAAGCCGGTTCCCCAGGACATTAAGGAAAGGAATAAAGAAAAACAGCCCTACATACGCCGTCACATACCAATACTGGACGGTTAAAACGGGAAACAACGAATTCAGGACGTCATTAAAATGAACCACCTGGGAGGAAAACAGCAGCACCAGCAGCAGACTGCCCGCCGTATAAAAAATCACCTGGAACCATAAGGTAACCACGCGTTCATACCTGAACGTCCCGTCACAGCATACATACCCAGTAATCAGCGCATAACAATTCACCCCGCAATAGGCGGCAATCTCCAGAAGCCACCCTACCCGGTAGGAAGCGGAATCATGATTGTCCAGCGGCAATACATGAGTGGCGGCCAAAAGATGAAGAACCAAAACCAGCATCATGGCGACAATGCGCAAGGCGTCTATTCCATAATTCCGCGACAGGGGAATATCCAGACCACCATAGGAAGAAGGCTTTCCTTTTCCCTGATCACCAGCCGACAGCAAGCTCATGGGGATATTTCAACGGATTTCTTATCCGTGGTCAAGTTCCAAGCTTGAGGGAAAAGTATTTGAGAAAAAACCTCCGATGGTTTAAGGGTATTCCGCCGGGAACGGCAGGCTTCCGGCTTTCGGATAAAGCATAAAATCCCAGGAGGGAGAAAGCGGCATATCCTCCTGTTCATATATCTTTTCAAGGACCGGGAGGCCCTTGTTCCCAGGGCTTTCCTATTCTTTTTACACATGGCGGATCATGCTGCATCCCTGTGAAAAAAGGCTTTTCTTTCGGAAAACCTTTCCATCATTGATGAAAACGCGGATAAGAAATCCGCTGCCCATGATCAGGCAATCCGGCTATCCAAATCGAACACCTGCCCGGAGGCTGCCGTGAGGACTTCCTGCAAAAACAGAATAAACGCCGCGGCCTGCTCCGGCGTATTGAACCTGCCCAGAACATGCCTGGACAAAGCAGACTCCTTCACGCTCTCCCTCAACCCGGCCGTCATCTCCGTCAGCATGAACCCCGGCAGCACCAGATTAACGCGTATTCCCTCCCTTCCCCATTCCCGCGCCAGGCTCTTCACCAGGCCTTCCAGCGCAGACTTGGAAGCGGCATAGGCCGCCTGGGACGGAGCCGGGCGAAGCGCCGCATAAGAACCCACCATTACCACCTGCCCCTCCCGCTTCTCCCTCGCCATGGCTGCGGCGGCACAGCGGGCGCACCAGGCGGCTCCCGTCACATTCACGTTCATCACCTCGTCCCACTCCTTTTCCGTCTGTTTCAGGAATGGCCTGTCTCTGGTAATTCCGGCGGCACACACCGCCAGGTCATACGGAGCATGTTCATCAAACCAGCGGCGCACGGCGGAACGGTCCCCTACATCCAGTTCAGCGTGTGACGGAGCATCCGCCTCCCATCCTGCGGCGGTAAAACACTCCACGGCAGCCCGCGCCAAACCGCCGTGGCCGCCGCTGATAAACATCCTTCCCATGCTGGAACCTCTCCGGAATCGTTAAAAGCCTCACTTGGGGTCCACCCACCGCCCGTACTCCTTGATCAGGTCCACCAGCCGCTCCACGGCCTCCTCCTGGGGAATGTTGAACTTGACGGGGGTGTGCTTCACGTACAGGTTGATCTTGTTCGGCGCGCCGCCCACATAGCCGAAATCGGCGTCCGCCATCTCGCCGGGACCGTTCACGATGCACCCCATCACGGCAATCCTCACGCCCTTCAAATGCTCCGTAGCCTTCCGGATGCGGGCCGTCGCCTCCTGAATATTGTACAGGGTGCGTCCGCAGGACGGGCAGGAAACGTAATCCGCACGCGTCAGGCGCGTCCCCGTAGCCTGCAAAATATTGAATCCGAGGAAGGAAGCCAGCCGGGGATCCGATTCCCCCTGAATCAGCACGGCATCTCCAATGCCGTCGCTCAGCAGGGAGCCGATATTGCGGGCGGCCACCAGCGGCACGTCCTCATCGGAAACGGAACCGGGCACCAGCGTATCCTTCAGCAGAATCAGGTGCCTGTCTTCCATGCGGGAAGCCAGAAGGCGGAACGCATACACGGGTTCCATGTCCAGGCCGTTCTTCACGGTGACAACGGACGGTTCGGCCAGTTCCTTCAGCGGCTCCAGCTCGTCACCGCAGCGGGGGTCCACCTCAATGGCCTCCAGTTGGCCGAAGGCCAGCTCCGGCATCATGTCCCCCATCGCATCCCGTTCCGTCTGGAGGGCGTAAAATCCCGCATCCGGCACCACCACGCGCACGGGCTGCTCCCAGCCCAGGCGCACCCCGTAACACATCGCCAGCCCTCCCTGCCTTTTGGAAAACTTCAGGGGATCATAGCTCAACTCCGGTTCGGGAAAGGAAGAAACGGGATCATCGGAACGTTCCGACGGCTGGAACGGATTGGACAGGCGGTAGGCCACGGGCACTTCCCGCACGGCGTCCTCCGTCAGGGAAACGCGCAGGGTATCCCCAATGCCGTCCGTCAGCAGGGACCCGATGCCCACCGCGCTCTTGATGCGGCCGTCCTCTCCGCCTCCGGCTTCCGTCACCCCCAGATGAATGGGATAATTCCAGTCTGGCCCCAGGGCATTCATGCGTTCCACCAGCAGGCGGTAGGCGGCCACCATCACCTTCACGTTGGAAGCCTTCATGGAAAACACCAGGGAATGGTAATCCAGGTCCCGGGCAATCTGAGCAAACTCAATCGCGCTCTCCACCATCCCCTCCGGCGTATCGCCAAAGCGGTTCAGAATGCGGTCGGACAGGGAGCCGTGGTTGGACCCGATGCGCATCGCGCGGCCATGCTCCCGGCAAAACAGCACCAGGGGCGTAAACTCCTCCCTCAGGCGGTCCAGTTCCTCACGGTATTCGACGTCGGAATACTCCCTCACTTCAAACTTCTTCTTGTCGATGAAATTGCCAGGATTAATGCGTATCTTCTCCACCCACTTGGCGGCCTCCATGGCGGCGTCCGGCTTGAAATGAATATCAGCCACCAGCGGCACATGGCAGCCCGCCGCGCGCAATTCACGGGAAATATTCTCCAGATTGGCCGCATACGCCTTGGTCTGGGCGGTCAGGCGGATAATCTCGCACCCCGCCGCGGCCAATTCCAGAGCCTCCTTCACGCAGGCATCCGTATCCCGCGTATCGGACGTCAGCATGGACTGGACCCGGATGGGATTGGAGCCGCCCACCCCCACATCCCCCACCATGACTTCACGGGTCACGCGGCGCGTATAACGGTAAGGACTCGGACAATAGGAAGACTGCATGAAACCACTCTACCGCGCCAGATTCCCCTGTCAACCATCCTTCAAAAACGGAAAGCCTTTTCACGTCAACCCATCAACATTGAAAAGGGAACGGAGCCGTTCCCGCTGCACGAAGACTTGATACGCTTTACAGCAAATTAACTATAACCAAGAATAACCATCATGTTTGAACCACTCAGGAATGTCTTCATGCGAATAGCAGAAAAAGAGCAGGTAAAACTCCCCTCAACAACACCGGGAACAAGCTTTGGCTTGACACACAAAAAATTAACCCTGGACCACATTTCCTCCATAGGAGTCAAGGCAGGGCTCTAAAAAAGATAAAGCACTGCCGGTTCCCACTAATCGCATCATTTCATCAATCCCTGTCACTTCTCAAGTTACCCATAACGGCAACGGCATCAGGAAAAAGAGCGGGCATCAGACAAGTTTTTCCGCGACCAAGAGCCCTTCTGAATCCGGAACCGGGTTACAACCTGGGAAATGCGGTTACACTTCCCTATTTCCCTGCATCGTTTGGGCAGATTGTATAAAGTGGTTCCTTTTAACATCATAGGGCTGCGTTATTTCTTTGGCGCTTCTTCCCATTGCCCGGACTCGAATTACCAATCGACGCACTTCCAAACTTGAGCTATTTTGCCAATATTCGCTAAGCAATTAAATTTCAATCACAAGAAACCTACCGTGTTTCTTCGGGTTTCATGAACAACTGCATATTCTTAAGCAAAGCCTCGTCCATTTGTTTTGCCAATGGCAAAACGGAAATATCCATCGACTCGTTTTTCAGCATAACGGCCGTATTACCCCGTATGAAACTAATTGAGGAGTATTCTCCCTGGGATACGGGGACTCCCAATTCATTGATTACCGGTTTGAGGCAGACATCGTAGTCTCCCACCAGACCGGGATGTACCTGCAGGATTTTTTTCAGGATATCCGGCTTGATAAGTTGTTTTGATTGCTCCGCCTGCATCGCGAACATCGCTCTCAAGGCCTGGTCTTTCGTATGAAGATGCAGAATCGTGTAGGTGACGGGATAATCCCGTCCATTCTTGTTCACGCTAAAAGTACCGGAACATCCGTTGATATGAGATTCGTCATGACCTTTTTCCGCAATAAAAGGGATATTTACGTGCTTCTTGAGCCAGCGCACCGTTCCGATGCCGCTATTAATATTGGGTATCATTTCAGGCCCCTTGTCTTCGTTCCCGTCCGGCATATTCAGGTTGAGAATATTATCATTCCGTTGCAGCTCACGAGCATTCCGATCAATCCTGTCGTATAAGCCCTCGGGCATGCCTTTTGTTAATTTCCTTAATTCTTCTTCACGCCTGGTCCTCTTTTGATAAGGCATCTTTGAAATATCCTTCCACTTTTTCACCGCTTGCCGCGTCCTTTTCGGAAAATACCCGAATTGGCGTTTTCCATTAAGTGCGGCGAGTATGGTCTCTGATATTTCAAAAAGTTCTTTATCCTTAAGCTCTTTTCTAATAAGCGGAAAGAACCAGTGGTCAGCGGCAATGAGGGAAAACCCCTCCTGTTCTGCAAAGAATTCCCCACATAATTTTTTATCTTCGTCTAAAATAAACGGGACTTGCAGAAATGCCATTTTTATACCGTCACCAAACATGGTCCATCGGTATTCACGGTTACGGTTGACCGGAGGTCCCTGTTTTTGTGAGACAAGCATTTCATCTACTGCTTTCTGACGACTGTAGACGGGGTTTGGGGAGTAGAACATTTTGACGGCCATGTAGACGTTTCCCATGATATCGACAATGACCCAGTAATTCTGCTCATAGTCCCATCCCAGGTAGTACTGAGATATATTGAGCCCTTCCATGTCTTTTGCCGCCTCGGACTGTCCAGGAACAGGATTCCCGCCTGGTTTAATTTCCTCATACAGGTTATACAGACGGGCCTTGCGCTCAGCAGGATTGGATTTTATGGTGGTCTGGTTCCATACTGCGGCCGGTTTTATTTCCCAGACTGTTTGGCCGGGATACAGGTCATTCCCTGCAACAGGCGCCCCATGAAGAATCTGCCCTATGAGGGTTACGGCAATGAAGAAAAAGGGGAGAATTTTCATACTGTGCGTGCAAGTCATGATGGTTATTTGTTAAATGAGAAGTAGCGGCCGCCAGGTTCGGTAAAATTACTCCTGTTTTCATCGGATTTCAAATCGTCTTTTATGTAATCACTTTCCGATTTGTTGGTAGGACCTGCATTGTAGGGAACAGGGTTATGTACTTTACCTCCATAAAGGCACCAGGCATGGCCGGAGCGCCAGGATTTTGTCTCCTCCTGTCCTTGTGCGTTTGTTGTTTTTCTAGTTTCCGTCCACCCGACTCCTCTGGAACTGACTCCGCCCGAGCCGAGAACCGACGCAGAATATTCCATAAGACCGGCAGCTTCCACACAGATGATTTTTGCCGTTCCTTTGTCGATGGCATCTACCATTCCGGCTACCGACAAGGGCATGGGGTTTTGTTTCTGATCCACATACAGGGAGCCGGTTTTTCCCACTTCCGGGTTCCATTCATCGTAATAAGAAGCACTGTTGGATATACCGCGACTAAGCCTGTCCATAAGCTGATCATGGGTGGTCGCTCCGCTGAAGTTCCACTTCCCAAAAGCTGTTTTCAGCAGGGTTTTCCAAGGCTTGTCCAGATTACCCCTGTCAAGAAGAACATAGCATTTGCTGATGGTCATTTGTTCCTTGGCGGATAACTTCACTCCCAGAACAGAGAAACTCCAGGATGCATTTTCTGCGCGTCCCCGGCATTTTCTCTCCACGGCTTCCTTGGCGGTGACGACACCCTCGGCTTTTCCATTGGCAATGGACAATTCAGTTGCTTCAGAGGCAAATATTCCGTCGGTGCACGTTGCCTTGATTGTTTTCATGGAGTCCGGCAGCGCCTTGAAGGTGACAGTAAAGGAAGGAATATCCCCTGCATAGTACCCTACGGGTGATTTATCGTCATCCGGTGTTTTATCCTCCCTTTTGAATTCCGGAACCGGAACAGGCTTCCCTCTGAATTGATCGTGAATGGTGAAACCATTGCCCCCGGCATTTTCCCTGAACTTGGCGAACTGTATTTGGATTAACGGAGCTATGGCATCCATTTCATCTTCGGCCACCTCTCTTTTTCTCTTTGGACCGACCACCCCCATGTTCACCTTAACTTTGACCTTGAATTCAGTTCCCCAGTATTCTTCACTGGGAGAGCAAATTCCCGTAGAAGAAAATCCTCCCTTTCCCCTGGGAGGGTCGCTCGTCATGATTGGCGCAGGTTCCCATATATACTTTCTTGTTTTACCATATCGGTATTCTACCCATTCCTGTTCTGAGTCAGGAGTAAATTTGGCAACAGCTTTAAATTTGTAAACTTTGCCTTCCTGCTTGTCCAGTATGGCTTTATCCCCATCTTCGGACATGGCGACATTCTCGCCAGGAGTTATTTTTACTTCGCACTTGTAATCCTCCGCCGCGTGTAACGGCATCAGATGAAACAGTAATGCCGGCAAGAAGATGGCAGTAAATAATTTAATGCTCATTATTTTTTATTCTTTAACCATTCTTTCATTTGTTGAACGTCAAGTTCCGGTTTCTTGTTTGAACCCGGCAAATACTGTTTCCAATCAATTTTCAAAGCGGACATTTTTCTGACTTCATCGACTGAAAAGGGAATGGTAGTATCCGGCGCGAATGTAGCCCATTCAGAAGATCTGTAGAAATAGACCGTATCCTGCAAACTGGCCCACGCTTTTTTCATTTGTTGCCGGAAGTCCTTCCTGTCCTCCGTTTCCCATATTTTCAGTCTCCATCTCCAGTTCTTTTTGATTTCATCTGGAGCCTGGGTAGCAAGAAGGTGTCTGTAGGCATAAATTCCAAGTTTTCTTGATGAGAAGATTTCTTTCCCGTTTAACAGCCTCATGTCTTGGCTGGCAGCCCATAATTTTAAGAGGCTAGAAGAAAGTTTACTTGCCTGCTCGGAGTTCAAAGGAGGGGGAGATGGTATGCAAAGCCCATAGTAGAATGATTTTTGATTTAGTCTTTCCAGGAGTTTGTCGACAGCAATTTTCGTTTCGTCCAGGGATGAGATAAATACTCCGTTGAGGGTTGTAGAAACTGAGTAGTTTTTCAATATTCTGACGTAGTACCACCCTGAGCCTTCGACGATGAAATTCTTGTAAACTCCACATCCGGCAAATGATTTAACCCTGCTTCGCGCCAGAACAGGCAGGGGTATGTAATCCTTAAGCCCGTCATAGGAAGGTTCCCGGAATAAGTCTTCTTCCTGAACTTCCTCCTCTTTTCCAAGTCCCAGGAAGGAGTCAAAATCAAAATTGGCAGGTAGTTTTCTGATTTCGAGTATGTAATCCTTGAGGCTGTTGTCCAGATCATTGTCGGCAAGCGGGGTTGGATCATAAAAATAAAAGGAGAGGAGCTGTTTTTTGTCCGGAACCTGAATCAGCACGCCAAGGTCCGGACCGTCAAAGTCTCTGTCTACGGATTCTCCCCGGTCACTCCACCGGGCAAGCGTTCTGGTCGTGCTGATGGGGCAGTAAAGGATGTTTTCGTCACCCCGTTCATTTTCCCAGATAACTTTTCCGGATACACCGCTTTCACCCACTTTGACGTGTGGACCCTTGACGGATTCGCATCTGTATGCATTGTCAAAAGCCTCAAGGACGGAACCCATAGGACCGGCAGCTCCGCACAGGAGCATGTAACTCCGTCCATAGCGTTCGCACCAGTCGCCCCGGGTAGCCCAGTCTTCATACCAGAAAAGGGCTTTTGCAGGGGGATTTGTTTTTTTCATTCCATCAATTGCTGTCCTGGTTTTTAAAAGTTCCGACAGTTGTCCAATGCCCGGGAAAGAAGGATGCTTCACATCATTCAACGGGAAAATCCGTTTTCTCTCTACATGGCCCAAATGCAATAATCCTTTTCCATACGTTCCGGCATACAAGCTGCCATCCGGCAGAGAAGCAAAACTGGTCACGCTGACCAATTTTTCCACTTCATCGTCACAGGGCATATCCACAGTCTGAATTTTTTGTAAATTTTTCCGCACAGAAACGCCCTTTTCCCTGAATCCTATCCACATCCCTTGGGAAGACGGATAAAAACAGGTGATATAATCCTCCGGCAAAAGAGAATCGTCATTGTTTTCCCTACGGTTCATTTTCAAGAGTTTTTGAGCATGCCGGACAGACGTTTTCTCATCCGGTTTCCATAGTTCTTCATTTTTCGCCCCATAGTCCCTGCCCCTCAGAAAGTTCCAGTCTGTTTTATTTTTAGAGTACCCGAGCCCGGAATTGGTGCCTACCCAAATCCAGCCCGATTCGGCACAAATCGCGTTGCAAAAATTTGAAGGCAGGCCTTTCCCTCTGGCTTCAAATGGTTGGCGAACTCTCTGCAGCGTATCCCAATACCACTTTGTCTGCACTACATTCCACCGTGAATATCCGTTGGAAGGTTCTGCTGAAGCCACTCCGGAAGTTTGAAAAGCTGCCCAAAGAGTTCCTTTTCGATCAAAGGAGAGAGAAGCAATCTGGTCCTCCGGCAAACCTTCCGCCCTTGTGTAATCTTTCCATGATTCCGTTTCCGGTTGATAAACAGTCAGGCCGCCGGAAGTAGCAATAGCCACATCTCCACTGACAGGAGATACAGCCATGGCGAAGATCCTCTCCCCCGGCAAGGCATTTGACTGGTTGTACTGTTGCCATGATTTCCCATTCCACACAGCCACTCCTTTATTGTCTGTCCCCACCCAGATACGCCCCTGCCTGTCTTCGAGAAGAGCATAGAAATTTGTTGTATCAGGCAGCCCGTTTCCTTTCTGCTGCTCCCATTTTTCCCCTCCGTATGGCAAGCGCATCAATCCCTTCCCTTCCGTCGCAACCCAAATATCTCCTGAACGGGTGCAAACGATAGACGTAATAAAGGAAGCTGGACAAGCAGGCAATTCTCCGCCATTTGAAGGAATGCCCATGTATAAAAAACAATAGATCCAAATAAATAAATAAGATCTAACAATCAGAAACATAAAAAAATAGTAAAATAAACACGTAAAAAGTCAATTGTTAAGTCTACTTGCCAAGGAGCGCAAAAAAGATGACTGAGCCACTGGTACAGATCCAGTTCAACGAAACCGGCCCAGTCTGCTGAAAAATAACTAAACTAAAAATGAACCCCTGAAAAGAGGAACACGCTTCCTCCCCCCCGGTTTGTTGAAAATTAATTCATTGGAAATAAACGTAGAAGATGTCAACGACATCGAACTTGACTCCGCGAGAAATAGTCTAAGCCGTTTTTAAGTCATTAATTTCATCATCAACAATTCCTCCGGGACATTTCACAAGCATAAGCTTTTCCCAAATCCGCGGCATGCTTTTCCGCCCCTGCGGAAAGCCGGATGGAGCCGGCAGGCGGAATGCCTTCAACGCAGGGCCTGTCCTCCATCAGCCCGAGGATTTCATCCCTGGTCAGCATCACGTCACGATGAAGCATCCCCATGATGCCGGCGGCGGCATAGGCGGCCCACGGAGGAACGGACAGTACCGGACGACGGCGCCCCGGCACCTTTCCCAGCATGGAAAACAATCCGCGGAACGTATACGTTTCCGGCCCCACCGCTTCCCGGAACCGCCAGGAGCGGTCAAGTCCTGTACCTGAACCGGAGGAAGGCGGTTTTCTCCATTCCCCGGAAACCGTTACAGCATGGACTGCACCACAAACAACACGACGGACCCCACATAAACGGCCGCCAGCACCACGGCGGCGCAACACAGGAAGAGCCTGTATCCACAGGCCAGTACCATCCTTCTGAGCTGGGATTCCGGATGCCGCCGCGCCCACCACGCATACAGCAGAAAAAGCAGAGCCGTTCCGGCTGAAACAAACAGAGATTCTTTCAACAGAGGCGGATAATAATCAAACACCACCCTGTTCCGCCCCTCCTGAAGGCGCACCGCCATCAATTCCCCCACCTTTTCCACGGGCACGTCCACCCCGTTCCGCGTGGCCTTCCATCCACGGTCATGCACCACCGGAACCATCAGAGCCTCCCCCTTTCCGGCAGAGAGGGACACTTCCACATGGCCTCCGCGTCCGTGCGCCTCCAACCCGTATTGATCCTGGCCTTTCCCCAGAACCGGAACATCCTGCTCCGGCATTCGCGCCGCAGCCGCCAGAAGAGGAGCCTCCACCAACCGCCGCATCCTTCCCTCCACCACGGTTTCCCCGGTTACACCCGCACGTTTTAATTCCAATGCTCCATTATAGGTGCGGCACGTCCCGCCGGGGGCCTTCTGAGCTTCCGCCATGACGGGCACCGCGCGGCCATTGACGCGGAGTTCCTCCGTATCCGTCTGCGGGAAGCCGTACACCGCGCCAAGATATTCCGGCACGCTCATCCGGTAAAAGTTGCCATTCCTCTCCGTCCGCACTTCCACGGGAGCATACAGGGGGCCTTCCGCTGACGGGCAAAGCGCGGCATGCAGGGCATTGAGATTGCTGAACACGCCAGCTTCCGCATCCAGCCGCAGCCCCAGTGCGCTCTGGGGAACCACCAGCCCCCAGCGGGCACCCGGAAGCCTGTATAAATACATGCCTTCCCGGGAAAGCACGCTCTCCATTCCTTCCACGGGACGGGACGCCAGCACAAAGCCATGGCCCAGCAGCAGATCGGAAAACAGGGTGCCCCCCTGACCGTACGTGCGCGTGAATTCATCCCGGTACCCCAGGTTTTTCAGAAAACGGAAATGGCTGATGCTCGTGGTATGCCGGAAGTTGCCGATGCTCGGGACAGGCCCCAGGCAATCCGCGTTGTCCACCAGCAGGCGGTCCCTGTCTTTCACGCGCAGAAGCCCGGCGTACCCGTCCATTCCGCGCGCCAGCCATTCCGCATTCAGGGCCAGTACAGCGGCCTTTTCCTCTTCTCCCTGCTTCCAGAACGCGGCAGCCCCCACGGGCAGCCCCAGCAGCATCACGGCGGCTATGGACCACCCCAGCCTTTTGCCTTCCACATGCCTCCAGCACAGCCACGCGCATGAAAAAAACAGCAGAGGCAGAAGGCGCGCCACCAGGTCCATATCCGTCACGTGAAGGACAATCAGGGAGACGGCAAACGCCGCCACGGGAAGGCCAAGGCTCCATCCCCAGCCCCAGCGCCGCCCCGCCGGCTGCGGCAGCCTCCCGCCGGACAGGATCCAGGCGCAGAACGACGCCACCACCAGATTGGGAATGAACCCGAACCGGACCGGAAAATCCACGTAGCTCCACAGATGGGCGGCGCGGTGAAGGGGTTCAATGAACGCAGGGAGCACGGACGCCGCCAGCAAGAGAAGAAACAGCCGCCTCCCCCTGTTCGCCGGCGGAGCCTCCTTCCTCCCATAAACCAGATAGACGGCAGCCAAAGCGGCGCACGCCATTCCCGGCAGGCAGGCATACAGGCGTTCCAGGAATTTGGGAGGGTCAAACGGCCAGGACAGTTCAAAAAAAGTGGGGGGAGTCATGAACAGGGACCGCATGGAATCCCGGCTCATCTCCATCATGGGCAGCCAGTAATAGCAGGTCGCCAGCGTCACCGCCGCCGTGTACCAGAACACGCGCGCCAGCCGGACGCGGCGTTCTGCCGTCCCTTTCAGGGGAAGCGTGAAGGCCCACGCGAACAGCCAGCCGGTCACGACGGCCATGAAAGCGCTGTACATGGAGGTAGCCAGCAGGAAGAGGCCGACGGCATACAGCCACCCCCTCCCTCCGTTCACCAGCTGGTAAAGGCCCAGGGCAAACAGGGGGAACATGGCGGCGTGGTCCAGGAACTGCATGAACCCGTACTTGGTCTGAAAAAATCCCCCCAGGGCATAACCCGCCGTCAGCAGCACGGTCCAGCATACGGGCAGGGAGGGGAAGACGCGTCTCAGGAACCAGGAAGCCGTCAGGCAGATGCAGGCGGCGTCCGCCAGCATCACCCATACCATGTCCTTCAACAGGAAGGAGTCTCCCATCGCCACCACAATCCAGGTGGAGGGAACCAGCAGCTGGTGCGGCAGGGAGGGGCTCACGCGGATGCCCGCTCCTCCATTGACATCATAAAAGAAGGATCCGTCCAACGTTCCGGTCATCAGGGCGGAGGCATAATATTTCAAGGTGGGATACACCATCTGCCCGTTATCCATGTATTCCAGGTAATGGCCGCCAAGCGGCCAAATTCCGCGCACCGCCAGGAACAGGAACAGAACGGCCAGGGCGAACGCAACAGACGCCAGAGACGTCAATACCGGGCGGGAAGAAGCGGGTTCCATGGCTCAATCAGCGGACAAACGGTTCGGCGGCCTGGACCAGGCGCAGGGCGCGGGCGCATTCCTCCACATCATGAACGCGGTGAATACGGGCGCCGTGCAAATGTCCCCATACCGTCATCACGGCGGTGCTCAGCGGCACCCGCCCCTGCTCCGCATCACCCAGAACGGCTCCCAGCATGCGCTTGCGGGAAAGGCCCAGCAATACCGGACGTCCCGCCACCTCCAGCCTGTCCATATTGGACAGCAGGGCCAGATTGTGTTCCAGCGTCTTGCCGAAGCCGATGCCAGGGTCCCAGCAAATCTGCTCCGGGACCAGGCCGCGGCCCAGCAGAAAATCATAACGCTCCTCAAAATAGCCGCGCACCTCCCGCACCACGTCTTCATAAAAAGGCGCGTTCTGCATCGTTTCAGGCCGTCCCTGCATGTGCATCGCCACTACGCCGCAGCGCGCCTCCGCACACAGCTCCGCCATTCCCTCCTCCTGCAATCCGGAAATATCATTGATCACGTCCGCTCCCGCTTCCAGCACAGCCGCCGCCACGGCGGCATGGCGCGTATCCACGGAAATCACGGCGTCCGTGCATGGGCGGAGTTCCCGCACCACGGGAAGCACCCGGTCCAGTTCTTCCTCCACGGAGACCTCCGCCGCACCCGGCCTGGTGGATTCCCCCCCAATGTCCAGAATAAGGGCTCCCTGCCGCTCAAGCTCTTTTGCATGGGAAACGGCGCGTTCCACCGTATGGAAACGCCCTCCGTCGGAAAAGGAATCCGGAGTGACGTTTACAATTCCCATCAGCACGCCGCCGCGCGCCACATTCAATATGTCTCGCCTTACAAGCCAGTTCATCTAATTACGTTCTTGTCAAAGGCACTATACATCACTTTAATAAGTCAGAAACACTTTTTTCACCATGAAAACAACGCCCCTGCTTCTCATCATCCCCCTGCTCATGACGGCCGGAGCCCTGGCGGCCAGCCAGGATGATTTCAACGTCCAGACCGCTTCCTCCCGCATGGTCAAGCATGAAGACGGGTCGCGCAGCTACTTTGAAAAGACCGGGGACGGCAAGGGGATGAAAAAAACCACTTACAACATCCACAACGTTCTCGTTTCCGTAACCCTCTACAAAAGAGGCCCCTTTGGAGAACTGCGCTCATGCCTGATCTTTGACGGGCAGAAGAACGAACTCTTTTTCGTACGCTACGGTTATGACGGCAACGCCAACCTGAGGGAGGAGCAAATGTTCGATTCCAAGAGCAAGGAGCTCGTGCGCCGCTTCCTTTACACATATGACGACATGGGCAACCGCAGCAAGCCCGTGTGCATCACGCTGGTCAAGAGCACCAAGGACATTGAGACGCACGCCGTTCCCACCGCTCCGGAAAAGGACCCCTTTGCCGACGATTTTAAAAAGAAGAGCAAGTAAGCGCCGGACCCGCGGGGCAATGGTTCCCCCCTTCGCGCATGCCATCCGTTTTCTCCGTCTTTCAACCGGCCGCCGTCTCTGTGATGCGCGGCCGGTTCGACGTTATACCGCCGTGCGGGAAAATTGCGGCGAGTTCCGGAGACGGACGTTTTCTTTCCCCAGAAAAAGACCTGGTCCAAAGGCATGCCCGAGGTTTGAAACACGGCAAATCCGCGCCAACCACCCTGGCCAGGCGCACGACGGCCCATTTAAAGGAGGAACAGCTTCCTAAAAAGCCCTTTTATTCTCCATCGCTGGCTTCCAGCCTGTTACGCCAGCGGCGGGCCACCCAGGGGCGCACCAGCCCGTAAAGCAGGTAAATGGAGAAAATGACCGCGGGCATCACCCACGGGAATTTGAAGATGCAGATGACCGTCAGCACAATGAGCACGATCGCGTACATGGTCCCCCGCGTGCGCATGTTGATGTGCTTGAAGCTGGGATAAACCACCCGGCTCATCATCAGGACGGACACCCCCGCCATCGCCAGGGCAATCACGTACTTGAAGACGCCCAGGTCCATGGCCCCGTTCGGAGCCCTTCCCGCCAGGTACATCACCAGGTACATGGTGGAAACCACGGCTCCCGCCGCCATCGGAACGGGCAGCCCCACAAAGTCGCTGCTCTGCCCCTCCTTGCGGGGAGCGGCGGCCATGCAGTTGAACCGCGCCAGGCGCAGGGCGGCGCACAGCAGGTACAGGATGCCTATGCCCCAGCCAACCTCCGGCGGAGAAAGCTGGAACAGGACGGCCTTGGCCACCAGCAGCGCAGGGGCAATGCCGAAGGAGACGATGTCCGCCAGGGAATCGAATTCCCGGCCGAAGGGGCCGTCCTGCCCGCGCATGCGGGCAATGCGGCCGTCAAACAAGTCAAACAGGCACGCCGCGAAAATCAGGAACGTGGCATTCTGGTAATAGGAGAAGGCCGCCACGGCGTCGCTGTCCGCCTGGTTGATCCCTTCAAAAATCGTCAGAATGGCGAAAAACCCGCACACCAGGTTCCCTGCCGTAAACAGGTTCGGCAGAATGGGAATCTCAGGTTCGTCCGGAAAAATCTTCTTGTCCATGATCGGTGTCCAGTGGGGCGCCCCGTGAAGGGCTTACCCGTTAATGATGTTGCGGGCCACCGCGGCCAGGGCCTGGGGATCGGCATCCTGCGGAGCGGAACCGCGGGCCTGGTCCGGACGGCCGCCCCCCTTGCCTCCGGCAAGAGCGGAAACCTCGCGGATCATATCCCCGGCGGACAATCCGTCCGCAATGGCATCTTTGCCACAATAAGCGCCCAGGAGCAAGGAAGAACTGTCCACGCACAGCAGGAAAGCGGCGCCCGCATACTGGCGCTTTTTCAGGCCGTTCAGCAATTCCTGAAGCAATTCCCCGGCCCCTTCCGCCACCTGGATCAGGGAGGCGGGGTCATCGGAAAGCCATTCATTCAGCAGGGCGTCAGCCCTGGCGGCGGACTGCCCGGCGCGGGCCTTCCTAAGCTTCTTTTCCGCCTCCAGCGCTGTCTGCTTGAAATGCTCCACGGAGGCGTCGAAACGCGCCAGGGAATCATTCACCGTCCGGATGTCGGAGGCTCCCAGGGCGGACAGCCCCGGCTTGTCTTCAATCGTGGGAACCGGAACCTGTTCCAGCCCCATGTCCGCCAGCTCATAATTGACTTCCTTGATCTTTTCCACCGCCTTGGCGATTTCCAGGCTCCTGGCGACGACGTGCTGGCGGATCATTTCCAGGGCGGCGTCCCCCGTCATGGCCTCAATGCGGCGCACGCCGGAGGCGATGGCCCCCTCGCTCTTGATCTTGAACAGGCCTATATCCTTCGTATTGGCAATATGCGTTCCGCCGCAGAATTCCATGGAAACGCCGTCCAGTTCATTCCTGCAGCCGCCCACCTGGACCACGCGCACCACATCCCCGTACTTGTCGCCGAAGAACTGGGCAATCGCGGAATTGCCCTTTACGTCCGCATAGGCGCGTTCCGTGCAGTGCACCGGGAGGGCCGCCTCAATCCAGCCGTTCACCTTCTCTTCAATCAGGCGGAGCTGGTCCGGCGCCACGGCGGCGCTGTTAAAGTCAAAACGCAGGCGGTCTTCCGAAACGAAGGAACCCTGCTGGGCCGCATCCGGGCTGACTACCTGGTGCAGGGCGCAGTGAAGAAGATGGGTGGCGGTATGGTGCGCCTCAATGCGGCGGCGGCGTTCCGCGTCAATGCTCAAATGCACGCGGTCGCCGGGTTTCACGTCCAGCCCTTCGCGGGCTTCCACCACATGGGCGCGGGCATTGCCGATCTGCTGGACGGCCATCACATGGTAGCTCTCCCCGCCGATTTCAATCAACCCTGCGTCAGACACCTGGCCGCCCATCTCCGCATAAAACGGAGTCTTGTCCGTAATGATGAACAGGGAATCCCCCTGGCGGCTCACTTCCAGCACCGTGGCGGCGCATTCGTCCACATCGTATCCCGTGAACTCCGTCACGGCGTCAGTCTTCAAATCCAGGGCGCGCACCACCTCGCTCTTGCGGGCGGCGCGGGCGCGTTCCCGCTGCTCCTCCATCAGCCTGTTGAACCGTTCCATGTCGATGTCCAGGCCGCGTTCCTCCGCCAGCAGCGCGGTCAGGTCAATGGGGAAGCCGTACGTATCATACAGCTTGAAGGCGAACTCGCCGCTCACCTTTCCGGCGGAAGCCGTCTCAGCGTCAAACAGCTCCAGGCCGCGGTCCAGCGTTTCATTGAAGCTGGCCTCCTCACGGTTCAGAACTTCCTTCACGGTGGAGGCGCGGGCGGACAGCTCCGGGAACACCTGGCCGAAGGATTCCACCAGCGTATCCACCAGTTCCGCCAGGAACGGCTGGGTGAAGCCCAGGCGGCGCCCGTAGCGCACGGCGCGGCGCAGAATGCGGCGCAGCACGTAATTACGGCCATTGTTGCCGGGAAGAATGCCGTCCGCTATGGAAAAACTGAGCGTGCGCAGATGGTCGGCAATCACGCGGAAGGCAATCGCCTCCTGAAGGGTGTCGTCCCCCCGCCTCCACTCTCTTGGAACCGGGCGCCGGATACACGTCCGCGTACTTCCGGCCGCTCAATGCCTCCAGACGGTCGAACAGGGGACGGAACACGTCCGTGGCGTAATTGGAAGGCTTGCGGGAAAAATCCTTGAACCCGTCCGTGCACTGCATGATGGAGCACGCGCGTTCAAAACCCATGCCCGTATCCACGTGGCACGCCGGAAGATTGCGCATGGAGCCGTCGCTCTCCGCATTGTACTGGATAAACACCAGGTTCCAAATCTCAATGCACTGGTCGGAATCCTTGTTCACCAGGCTGCCCTTCGTATTCCCCTCCGGGGTCAGGTCCACGTGCAGCTCGGAACACGGGCCGCAGGGGCCGGTTTCCCCCATCATCCAGAAATTATCCTTCACGTTCCCGTGCACGATCTGCACGTCCGGGTCCAGCCCGCGGGAACGGAACAGCTCCGCCCAGTAATCCCATGCCTCCTGGTCAAACTCCCCGGGGTCGCCCTTGGCCTTGTCCGGGGCGTACACGGTGGCGTACAGGCGTTCCGCGGGGAATCCCCACCGTTCCACCACCAGCTCCCAGGCCCAGCGGATGGCTTCCTTCTTGAAATAATCCCCGAAGGACCAGTTCCCCAGCATTTCAAAAAACGTGTGGTGGTAGGAGTCATAACCCACATCCTCCAGGTCGTTGTGCTTGCCCCCGGCGCGGATGCACTTCTGGGTGTCCGTGGCGCGGGCGGGCGTCCAGGGGGGAGTCCATACACCCAGGAAATACGGAACAAACTGGTTCATGCCGGCATTTGTGAACAACAAACCGGGGCTTTGGGGCATCAAAGAAGCGGAGGGCACGACCGTGTGCTGTTTCTCGCGGAAAAAGTCCAGAAAGCTTTGGCGTATCTCGGTGGCGGTCATCATATCAATAATAGGAAAAGTAAAAGTCGCCGGATTATGCCTGTTCCGCCCCCGTTAGTAAACCGCTAATTCCTTCTCCGTCATGACGGCTGCATTTTTGCTTGTAATAAATTATACATGCGTATAAATAAAGACATGAAAAAGCTGGTGATCCTCCTGATTCTTCTTGCGGCGGCAGGAGCGGCAGCCTGGTTCATCTACCGGGAAGCTCCGTCCGGGCCTGAGGACAAAGCCGTTCTTTACGGCAATGTGGACCTGCGCCAGGTGGACCTGGCCTTCCTGATTTCCGAACGCATTGATTCCGTGCTGGTGGACGAGGGAGATACGGTTGTTCCCGGCCAGAAACTCGCCACGCTGGAAACGGTGCGGCTGCAACAGGCCGCGGACGAGGCCCGGCAGACCGCGGAGGCCGCCCGCCAGAACTACCTGCGCGTTAAAAACGGCCCGCGCGCGGAAGAGATAGCCCAGGCACGGTCAAACGTGCAGGCGACGGAAGCCACGCTGAACAACGCCATAGTCCGCAGCAAGAGGCTGGTGGCTCTGGCTGAAACCAAATCCATCTCCCGCCAGGAGGCGGACGACGCCATCGCCTCCCAGCAGGTGGCCGCCGCCAATCTGGACGTAGCCAGAAAACAGCTGGAGCTGCTGCTGGCCGGTTCCCGCGTGGAAGACATCGCCCAGGCCCTGGCCCAGTATAACCAGGCCAAAGCCAACCTGACCATCAGGGAACAGAACCTGAAAGACGCCGTGCTTTACGCCCCCAGCAATGCCGTGGTGCGCAACCGCATTCTGGAAAAGGGGGACATGGCATCCCCGCAGAAACCCGTTTACAACCTTTCCCTGAACCATACCAAATGGGTGCGGGCCTACCTCACGGAATCCCAGCTCGGCAAAGTGAAGCCCGGCTTCTCCGCCACCGTGCACAATGACAGCTTCCCGGATACCGACTTCAAGGGAACGGTGGGCTTCATCTCCTCCGTGGCGGAATTCACCCCTAAAAACGTGGAAACGCCGGACCTCAGAACAGCCCTGGTCTATGAAGTGCGCATCATCGTGGACGACCCGGACAACCGGCTGCGCCTGGGCGCCCCCGCCACCGTCACCATCCCCCTGGACCAGAACGCCGGAACGCAGCCTCCGGAACAGCCCAGGCCATGACTGCGGACTCCCAGCCCCTGATTGACTGCCGGAACGTCCGGAAAATGTTTCCGGACCCCGCCGGTGTTCCCTTCGCGGCGGTGGACGGCGTTTCCTTCCGCCTCTCCGCCGGGGAAATCGTGGGACTGCTGGGGCCGGACGGCGCGGGAAAAACCACCCTCATCCGCCTCATCACGGGACTGATGAAACCGCACGGCGGCTCCATCTCCGTGCTGAACCTGGACTCCGTGAAAAAAAGCCGGGCCATCCAGGCCTCCATAGGCTACATGCCGCAGAAATTCGGGCTTTACGAGGATCTCACCGTGCAGGAAAACATGGAGCTTTACGCCCGCATGCACGGCGTCTACGGCCAGGACAGGGAAAAACGCTTCCGCAGCCTGCTCTCCATGACCAATCTGGAACGCTTCACCACGCGCCTGGCGGGCAAGCTCTCCGGCGGCATGAAACAGAAGCTGGGCCTGTGCTGCTCCCTGGTCTCCTCCCCGCCCCTCATCCTGCTGGACGAGCCCACCGTGGGCGTGGACCCGCTCTCCCGCCGGGAACTGTGGAACATCCTGAAGCAATTCTCCGGGGAGGAAGGCGTGGGAGTGCTGGTCAGCACCTCCTACATGGACGAATCCGCCTACTGCAACAGAACCCTCATCATGTATGAAGGGCGCCTGCTCATGGACGCCCCGCCCTCCGACGTCATTGCCCGGGCGGAAGGCATGTGCGTCACGGTGCGCACGCCGGAGGGGCTGCATGCGCGCCAGTTCCAGAGCAGGCTGGCCGCCGTGCCCGGCATCATCAACGCCACCCCGCAGGGCAACACCGTCCGCATCATCGTTCCCGCCGGCCACCCTGCGCGGGAAAAGCTGGAGGAATACCACCCCAAACCCGCGCAGCCGGACTTCTCCGACGGCTTCATGACCCTGCTGGCCGATCAAATGGACCTCGCTCCGCAGGACATCCCCGTCCCTGCCGGACCGCCGGAACCGGAACAGGCGGAAAACGGGGACACCGTCATCCAGGTGACGGACCTGGTGAGGAAATTCGGCAGCTTCATTGCCGTCAACCACGTCAGCTTCTCCGTCCGCAGGGGGCAGGTCTTCGGTCTGCTGGGTCCCAACGGGGCGGGAAAAAGCACCACCTTCCGCATGCTCTGCGGGCTGTTGCCCGCCAGCGGCGGCACGCTCAACGTGGCCGGGGCGGACTTGCGTACCGCCGCCGCGCGGGCGCGCAGGAAAGTGGGATACGTGGCCCAGAAATTCTCCATGTACGGCATGCTCACTACGCGGCAGAACCTGGAATTCTTCGCCGGGGCCTACGGCATGGCCGGAAAGGAACGGCAGGAAGCCATCCGTTCCATGGAAGAGGAATTCCACCTGACCCCGTACATGAACTCCCCCGCCGCGCACCTGCCCGGCGGCTACAAGCAGCGCCTCAGCATGGCGTGCGCCCTCCTCCACTCCCCGGACATCCTCTTTCTGGACGAACCCACTTCCGGCGCGGACCCCCTGGCCCGGCGGGACTTCTGGCTGCGCATCAACGCCCTGGCGGAAAAAGGCGTCACCATCATCATCACCACGCACTTCCTGGGAGAAGCGGAATTCTGCGACAACATGCTCATCATGATGGACGGGACCACGCTGGCGGAAGGCTCCCCGGACGACATCCGCAAACACGCCCCTCCGCGGGAGGACGGCGCCCCCGCTTCCCTGGAAGACGCCTTCCTGTCCATCACGGAGGAACACATGAAGAAAGGAGGGGAAGAAGCATGATCGCCTCCCTCAAAAGAATCGGAGCCCTCATCGTCAAGGAACTCCACCAGGTGGTCCGGGACCCCGGCAACGTGGGCATTGCGGTCATCCTGCCGGCCGTGCTCCTGCTCCTCTTCGGCTACGGCATGAGCATGGACATCAAAAACGTGCGCATCGCGTACCTGGCCGTTCCCGCCTCCAGCCAGTCCACGGAGCTGGAAACGCGGCTCACCCTCTCCAGGTACTTCCAGACCGCGCGCGTCTTCTCCACCCGGGAGGCGGAAGAAAAGCTGCGCACCCATGAGGCGGACGCCTTCATCGCCCTCCAAAGCGACGCGCCGGACACGCTCAACGGCGGAGTCACGAAAGTCCAGATCGTGGTCAACGGCGTCAACGCTAACCAGGCCACCCTCATCCGCAACTACCTCCAGGCCGTCGTGGGATCCTGGGCAGCCTCCCTGAACGGCCAGGCCGCCCCCGTGCTGGACGTGCAGACGCGCACCCGCTTTAATGAAGCCAACGACAGCCACTACTACCTGGTCCCCGGCGTCATCGTCACCATCATGACCATGATCGGGGCGCTGCTCACCTCCCTGGTCATGGCGCGGGAATATGAACGGGGCACGCTGGAAAGCCTCTTCGTCACGCCCGTGGGCAGCGGAGAAATCCTGACGGCCAAGGCCGCCACCAACTTCCTGCTGGGCATGGTCAGCCTGGCCATCTCCATGATCTTCGCCGCCTTCGTCTTTGACATCCCCATCCGCGGCTCCCTCATCCTCCTGCTGGCGGTCTCCGCCCTGTTCCTGATCGTGGCCCTGGGGCTGGGGCTGGTCATCTCCACCGCCACCAAAAACCAGTTCCTGGCCTGCCAGTTCGCCATCATGGGCACCTTCATGCCGGCGCTCATGCTCTCCGGCTTCCTGTACGACATCCTCAACATGCCCCCCGCCGTCCGGGCCATCACCTACATCATCCCGGCCCGCTACTACGTCACCCTGCTCCAGACCCTCTTCCTGGCCGGGGACATCCCCTCCGTCATCATTCCGTGCTGCATCACGCTGGGCGTCTTTGCCGTTGTGCTCATGGGCATCGCCCGGCTGAAAGCCCCCAAATCCCTCGAATAACGCCATGGACTTCCTCGTCAGAATAGCCTCCCTCGTCAAAAAGGAACTGCTGGCCGTGCTCAGGGACAAAAAAAGCCGGATGGCCCTCATCATCCCGCCCATCCTCCAGATAGCCATCTTCGGCTATGCCGCCACCATGAACGTCACCCGCGTGCCGTACGCCGTGCTGGACAAGGACGGGGGAGAAACGGCCGCCCAATACATCGCGGACCTGGAAGGCACGGGCATCTTCCGGCGGCAGGCCACGGCGGCCACGGAAAAAGACATCGACCGCATGATCGACAACCGGGAAATCGTCGTGGGGCTCACCATCCCCCCGGACTTCTCCCGCAACCTCCAGACCGGGCGCCCCGCCTCCCTCCAGCTCATTGCGGACGGCCGCAACACGAACACGGCGGCCATCGCCCTCAGCTACGGCCAGCAAATCGCCTCCGCCTACGGGGCGGACCTGCTTGCCAAACGCGGCGGTTCCTCACCGGTGGAAATAGAATCCCGCGCCTGGTTCAACCCCAACCTCATCACCCGCTGGTTCATCGTCCCCGGCCTCATTGCCGTGCTCGTGCTGATCAACTCCATCCTCTCCGGCGCGCTCTCCATCGCCCGCGAACGGGAGGAAGGCACCTTCGACCAGCTCCTGGTCGCCCCGTACACCCCCGGAGAAATCCTGCTCGGCAAGGGGATTGCCTCCGTCATCACCGGAATCATGCAGGCCGTCTTCGTGGTGCTGGTAGCCATGTTCTGGTTCCGCATCCCCTTCCAGGGATCCGTCTGGCTGCTCTCCGCCGCCCTCCTGCTCTTCATCGTCACGGCGGCGGCCATCGGGCTGTGCATCTCCTCCTTCGCCCAGTCCCTCCAGCAGGCCATTGTGGGCACCTTCCTGCTGCTGGTGCCCATGGTCATGCTCTCCGGCTTTGCCACGCCCATCTCCAGCATGCCGGAAATCTTCCAGGACCTCACCCTGCTCAACCCCATGAGGTACGGCCTGGAGCTCATCCAGCGCATCTTTCTGGAAGGGGCCGGATTCCTGGACCTCTGGCCCCTCTTCGCGGCCATCATGACTGTTACGGTGGTGGCCGTTCTGGCAGCCATTTTCTCCTTCCACCATAAAATCTCCTGACGGAACACTTTGCTTTCCCGGCCCCGGAACATTCTGGCGCCCTTTTGCCATTAGTCTTTCGCCTTTAATATTTTCATCACGCCAATCCCGTCACCCGTATAAAAATACTTGCATCCGGCCCGTTTTTTCTATTCTATCTCTCTCGTTCCTTGAGAACATGGGCTCGTCGTTCAATGGATAGGACATCGGTTTCCGGTACCGACGATGTAGGTTCGATTCCTACCGGGCCTACCAGAATTTTCATACCGCAAGTTGCTGTTTATCAGTGCCTGCGGTTTTTGTTTGATTGAAATCGCAAGACATCGGAACGGCGTTTGATTACCCCTCCGCACCGTCTGGCGGCAACGTTCCGCCTGTGCAGGTCATTCCGCATCGCATCCTGCCGGCCTCCCGGAAACATCAACCGCAGGACATTCCCCGCCCACTTAAAGGGCGGTCCCCTTTTTCGGCACGAAAAGACGGGACATATCCACTCCCTCAAGCTTCAGAAGCCTGATTTTCGCGGCAATTCCGCCGGCATAGCCCGTCAGGCTCCCGCCTGCGCCCACCACCCGGTGGCACGGGATAATGATGGAAATGGGGTTATGCCCCACCGCTCCTCCTACTGCCTGAGCAGACATGCTCCTTCTATTCCCGCGCGCGGCCATCTTCCGGGCAATCTCTCCGTAAGTGGTAACTTCTCCGTAAGGAATGTCGCAGAGAATCTTCCATACGGCCTGGCGGAACTCTCCCCCCACGGGGGCCAGCGGCAATTCGGCTACCGGAGGCCTGCCGCCCGCAAAATACCTGTCCAGCCAGTCTCTTGCCGCGGCAAATACCGGCAGGCCGTCCCTTTCCTCCATGTCCCCGCTGACGGTATCTCCAAAATACTTCTGGCCCTCCAGCCACAAGCCCGCGAGATGTTCCCCATCGCTCGCCAGCGTGAGCGGACCAAGGGGTGACGAATAGTGTGTTGAGTAATACATCATCTTTCTATTGTTTCAGTGAATTCCATAAATTGACGGCAGCATAGCCGCGCCACGGCCTCCAGCCTTCCGCCAGAGCAAGAATTTCCTTTTGCGTGCGCGGGGAAAGCGCCTCTCTAATGCCGGGATCGGTTGAAGGAAAGGCATCCGTCCATCCAAAGGCCCGCATGGCGATATACTGCGCCGTGCATATTCCGATGCCGGGGAGCCCCGCCAGCTTTTTCATTTCAGCCTCAGGATCGGCCCGGAAACTGAAATCAATGCTCCCTTCTTCAAACGCGCGCGCCAGCTCGACAACCACCCTGCCCCTGGACGCGGTCATTCCGGGAATGCCCCATCCGGCGCTTCCCGGACCAATCAGGGAAAGAATCTTCCCCGGCGCAGGGAACGCATGCGTCAGCCCCTCCATCCCCGTCCGCACGGGCTCGCCATGGCTCCGCGCAAGCCTCCCCGCCAGAGCATTCGCGGCTTTCATGGAAATTTGCCGTCCCAGCGCTGTCCGTACCGCAAGCTCGTAAGGATCAAAGCAGCCGGGCAAACGGGTTCCCGGAACATACAGCCCCGGAGACAGGCCGTTCATGACAGCCAGCGTTTCATCCACCGCGGCCGGGTCACAGTACAAGTCAAACAAATGGCGTACCCTTGCAAGCACCTGGGACAAGGCGGGAAGCAGAGACCTCGCGATCACCACGATCAGCGCATTTTTCACGGGGCAATGGCCCACCCGTATCCAGCCATAGACATCTTTCCCCCTTCTGGTTGCAAGGCGCACGGTGCGGCCATACTCCCCGCCGCGTACGGCCTCCACGCCGGGAATGGCCCGCAGCGCGAGGAACTCAAGCAGCCTCTCCCACCGGTAGGGAGGGCGGTAAGGCAGCGTCAGCGTTATTCCGGAACCCTCCTCCTCTTTTCCCCCCTTCCCCAGCTTCCGCAATGCCGCCGGGGAAAGCCTGTATTCCTTTTTGAACAATTCATTGAAGCGCCGCAAACTGCCGAACCCTGCGCTCATGGCAACGTCAAGAACAGAAAGCCTCGTGCTTGTCAGGAGATTCTTCGCCAGCAGCAGCCGGAGAGTCTGCAAGTACTGGATGGGGGAAACATTGAACTCCGCGGCAAAAGCCCGGCGCAAATGCCGCCCGGTGCAGCCAAGGTGGGCGGCAAGCTCTTCCAGGCTTTCCATGTCTCCGCAATTCTCCTCCAGGAAACCGGCCGCACGGCGCGCCAGGGAAGCGGCGGCGTCCACCGGAGCGGTTCCGGGCGCCAGCTCCGGGCGGCATTGCAGGCAAGGCCGGAATCCGGCCCGCTCCGCTTCAGCCGCTGTGGCGTAATAGGTGCAATTCCCGGCCCTGGGCAGCTTTGCGCGGCATATGGGGCGGCAATAAATGCCCGTAGACGCCACCCCCACGAAGAAATGGCCGTCAAAACGGGCATCCTTGGATTTAAACGCGGCATACCAGGCCTTTTCATTTCCTTTCATGGTTTTGCAAACTCCACGGTTGAGGCTCATGATAGCAAACCGCGGACATGATTCCCGCCATTTTCGGACATGCATCCAAAAAAATTATTTTGACATTGGGGAATAATTATATAACCAATTACGTAATCAGTTACATTTTTAACAATACAACAGGAGACGGGAATATGGATTTCTTCAACCGGACAGGAAAAATGGCCATTGGAAGCAGACTGCGGATGCTGACGGATAAAATAACGAATGACGCCGCCCTGATCTTCCGGATGTCCGGCGTGGACATCCGTCCCAAATGGTTTCCCGTATTCTTTGTCCTGTCAGAGGGGGAAGCCAAGACCATCACCTCCATTGCCAGGGAAATAGGACATTCCCACCCGTCCGTCAGCAACATTGTCAAGGAAATGGGGGCCAGGGGGCTGGTGAAGGAAAAGAAGGACAAAGCGGACGGACGGAGAAACCTCGTCATGCTGTCCGCCAAGGGAAAGAAAATGTCCGATATCATGGCGGAACAATATCCCGACGTGGAAGCCGCCGTGGAACAAATTTCCCGCCAAACCCGGAACGACCTGTGGCGCGCCATTGAAGAATGGGAAGGGCTGCTGGCGGAAAAAACGCTGCTGGAACGGGTGAAGGAAGCAAAAAAGGAACGGGAAGGCAGGGATGTCTCCGTCGTTCCCTACGATCCCCGCTACCGGGCCGCTTTCAAGGCGCTCAATGAAGAATGGATTACGGCGCACTGGCAGATGGAAGAACCGGACCATCACGCGCTGGACCACCCGCAGGAACACATTCTGGACAAGGGCGGCCACATCTTCGTGGCGCTTTACAGGGAAGAGCCTGTCGGCGTGTGCGCCCTGTGCAGGAAGGATGACCCCGTACATCAGTACGAACTGGCCAAACTTGCCGTCAGCCCCAGCGCGCAGGGCAAAGGCATCGGCATGCTGCTGTGCCGGACCGTCATCGCCAAGGCGAAAGAACTGGGCTGCAAAAAAATCTTTCTGGAAAGCAATACCCTGCTCCGCCCGGCCATCCAGCTATACAGGAAGGCGGGATTCAGGGAAGTGGAGATTTACCGCCCCTCCTATGAAAGGGTGGATATCCAGATGGAACTGGCGCTCCAGTAACGCGCCGCCATCCCGGCCCGTTCCGGAGGAAGGGCCACTATCCTTTCCTCCGGCCAAGAAATTCATGCCCCTCATATCGCCGTCAAATGGTCATCACTCGTTTTCCGGTGAAGCAGCCTGGTATCTGGTGAACAAATTTCATCAAAAGACACGAAGATGATACCCCCGGTTTGAGAGCTGGACATCAGGGCGCCAAAACAATCAAGGCCATAATCGTCCCTGACTGCGGGACAATCGATGATTTTCAGAATCACGTTATGATCCTCGCCCCCGTCCGTGGTGATATGGTCGCCTATTTCAATCTCCTCTCCGGAAAAATACCTCTTCATCGCCGTTTCCTGATGTTCGGTTTTTATCATGAAGTCACCATTTCTCCAACTGGTTCCGTGCCCGGCAGTTTTTTCTTAGGAAAAAAATCCGGAGCATGCCGTTCCTTCATGCCATGAGCATAACACCTTCGCCTCAAATACCCCGTGATCAAGAAAAAAATGTGGGCAGCCAGAGCCTCTGATCTTTTTTAAAAAATCTCCCTTGTTCCGGACGATGGCGAAAGTCGCACTGCCATCAAGAGAAAAGGCAAAGGCGTCCGCGTCCTTCGCCTTTTCCATGCTCCAACGCCAACAAGACCGTTTCCTCCGTGCAGAGGGGAAACTGCCTGCTGTTTTTCCCTCCAGCCCGTTCCCTTCATTTTTCCGCTTCCTTATCAAGCGCAGCCACTCCCTCTTTTATCGGGTTCCCGGCAAAAAAACGAATCTCCGGACTAGGAAGAAAAGAAGTTCCTTTCAGCACGGCGCGACCGGAGAAAGAGATACTTTCCCTATTAGTCTGACGGCGCTCCATTTTCCTCTGGAAATTCCGGTGCTCAACCACCTTCCTCCAAACCGTTTCATTCAAAATCGCCGCCTTTTCCAAAAACCTCCCTTTCTTTCATTTTCAAGCCTTTCTTTACCCTGTCCAACTGGACTTGGCAGGCAAATCGCGTTATGATGCGGCCGCTCCTTTCCTCATGATTTCCGCTTTAACCGGGATCATGAAGCGCACCCATGAAACAGAGAAAAATCATCCATGTGGACATGGATGCCTTTTACGCATCCATCGAACAGCGCGACCATCCCGAGTACCGCGGCAAGCCCATCGCCGTAGGAAGACCGGAGATGCGCGGCGTGGTGGCGGCGGCCAGCTATGAGGCGCGCCGCTTCGGCGTGCGTTCCGCCATGCCTTCCATGAAGGCGATGAAGCTTTGCCCCAAGCTGATTTTCACCCGCAACCGCATGGACGTGTACAAATCCGTTTCAGCGCAGATACGCTCCATCTTCCACCGTTACACGGACCTGGTGGAACCCCTTTCCCTGGATGAAGCTTTTCTGGACGTCACGGAAAACAAGCCGGGCATTCCGCTGGCCGTCGACATTGCACGGCGCATCAAGAGGGAAATCAGGCAGGAACTTCATCTGACGGCTTCCGCTGGCGTTTCCTACAATAAATTCCTGGCAAAGATCGCTTCCGACTACCGCAAGCCGGACGGCCTGTTCACCATTCATCCCTCCCGCGCGGAGGAATTCATCGCGCGGCTCCCCATTGAGGCCTTCTGGGGCGTCGGCCACGCCACCGCCGAACGCATGCGCGCCCTCTCCATCACCAACGGGGCGCAGCTCCGGGAACGCAGCCTGGATTTCCTGCTCCGCCATTTCGGCAAGATAGGGGGGATCTTCTACAACTTCGCCCGCGGCATGGACGACCGCCCCGTGGAACCTTCCCGCATCCGCAAATCCGTGGGCTGTGAAGAAACCTACCGGGCAGACGTCACCAGGGCGGAGGCCCTGGAACAACACCTTCCCCTGCTGGTGGAAGAGCTCACGGGGCGCCTGGCGCGCTCCGGCTTCCGGGGCAACACGCTTACCCTGAAGGTTAAATTCCCGGACTTCGTCCAGAAGTCCCGCTGCATGACCGTTCCGGATTCCCTGACGGAGAAGGAGGACATCCTGCCCCTGGCCCGGACTTTGATGGAAGACCTGGATTCCGGGGACCGCACGTTCCGCCTTCTGGGGCTGTCCGTCTCCCACCCCCAGGAAGAACAGCGGCAAGGAATCTGGGAGCAGCTTTGGCTGGATTTAGAGTACTAATCCTCCCACAGACTCCCATATTTTTAGTATTCTCCCCTTAAAATCAACCTTATCCACAAGATATTGGTGTATGAATGAGCGAAATCCGCTCCAACCTGGTCATAGGTACGTATGAATCAGGAAGAACGTAGACACTGGGCATCATGGATAGGAACGATTGCGGAAGGGGTGGCAGGCGTCATGGCTGTGGACGGCGGAATTCCCGCCTCCCAGGGCGTGCCTGATCCCGGCCCATCCCGAACGCGCCGTCCCCTCACGGAAACGGAAAAGCGCATCATCGAGCACCAGGGAACGGAACCGCCCTTTTCCGGGCAGTTCGTCAGCTTCTTTGAACAAGGCACCTATGGCTGCCGCAAGTGCGGGGAAGCCCTGTTCCGGTCGGAAGACAAATTCGACGCCGGATGCGGCTGGCCCTGCTTTGACGATTCCCTGCCGGACGCCGTCAGAAGCATCAACGCAGGCCAGGGGCGGCGCACGGAGATCACATGCGCGCGGTGCGGAGCCCATCTGGGGCACATCTTCACCGGAGAACGCCTGACGCCGAAGAACACGCGCTACTGCGTCAATTCCCTTTCCCTGGAATTCCAGGCTGCGCCGCAGCCGGCCATGGCGAACAGCCCCCATTGACGCGCACGGCACGGAAAAAAGGACCGGACGGAAAAGCCGGGAACCGGATAAAAGCTCCGGAAAAATTCTATTTTCCGGAAGAAACGCGCCTCTGAAACATTCATTCCCGCGCCTGCGTAATGTGGTATCATGAGAATGACCACCCTGCGCATCATCCCGGTCCTGCTGGCCCTTTTCCTGGCGCACGCCATGGGCGGGGAGCCCAGAATCGCCATTTTGGGGGACAGCATCCCCTATTCCGGACAATGGCCTGCCCTGGTGGAAGCGGCCCTGCGGCAGGCTCCGGCCTACCGGCACGCGGAAATCGTCAGCATGGCGCTCCCCAGTGAAACGGTCTCCGGCCTGTCGGAACCGGGCCACGCCGGGGGCGCCTTCCCCCGCCCGTGCCTTCATGACCGCCTGGATTCCATTCTCTCCAAATACGCGCCCACCCTCGTCATTGCCTGCTATGGGATGAACGACGGCATGATGCAGCCCTTTTCCGAATCAGGCTTCCAGGCCTATCAACAAGGCATGGAACGGCTGAAAAAAAGAGTGGAAGACGCCGGGGCCCAATTCATCGCCATCACGCCGCCTCCCTATATGGCGGATACCCCGGAAAAGGATGCGGCCCGTTACAACCAGGTGCTGGACACTTATGCCGCATGGCTCGCCAGCCGTAAAAAGGACGGCTGGAAGGTTGTGGACATGCGCCCGGAGCTGGGCCGCCAAATCCGGGAAGCGAAGAAAAGGAATCCCCGCTTCATTTACGCCGGGGACGGCGTCCATCCCGGGCAGGAGGGCCACTTCATGATTGCCAGGGCCATTTGGCCTCCCCTCGCCTCCATCCTCCGCGTGCCCGCCCGCGTCCGTTTTCCGGAAGGGGACGAGTTCAGGAAAGCCCTGGAGCGCCACAACCTGTACAAGCTGGCGTGGCTGACGGAAACGGGCCACCGCCGCCCCGGCATCCCGAAGGGGGTTCCGGTTTCCGTTCTTCCCTGCATCCGGGAGGGAGTGGCCGTCTCGGAATGGCACGGCTTCCCGTCCCTTCACTTCAAGGTAGCGGGCAGGAACGCCACCCTCGTTCTCCCCAAAACCCCGGCGGAAAACAGGCCGTGGATCTGGCGGCAGGAATTCTTCGGGAACGAGCCGCAGGCGGACATAGCCCTGCTCAAGGAAGGGTTTCATGTGGCTTACGTGGACGTGCAGAACATGTACGGCGCGCCCGCAGCCATGGACATCATGAACCGGTTTTATGAAACATTGGTCCGGGACTACCGCCTTTCTCCAAAAACGGTGCTGGAAGGGTTCAGCCGCGGAGGCCTCTTTTCCTTCAACTGGGCGGCCCTGCATCCCGGCCGGGTGGCCGCCATTTATGCGGACGCCCCCGTTTGCGACGTGGCGAGCTGGCCCGGCGGCAGGGGGAAGGGAACAGGCTCCCCAGAAGACTGGCTCCGCCTGCTGGACGTTTACGGCGCTACGGAACAGGAAGCCCTGAGCGGAAAGCTGAGCCCCGTCAACAGGCTGGCGCCGCTCGCCAACGCGCGCATTCCGGTGCTCGCCGTGGTGGGGGACGCGGACAACGTGGTGCCCCTGGAGGAGAACATGGCCGTAGTGGAACGGAAATACCGCGCCATGGGCGGCAGCATCCGGGTGATCCATAAACCGGGAGCAGGCCACCATCCCCACAGCCTGCCGGACCCGGCTCCCATTGTGGAATTTATCCTGAAATCCGTTCGCGGGACCGGCTCCGCCGCGGCGGAACAGGGAACGCCCGTATCCGGAAAGCCCTTGTCCCCCAGTAGGAAAGCCCCTTCCGCATTCCCCGTTCGCCCCGCACTGGGGAACGGGGGGGGATTAGCTTGACTTTCCTGTAATGTCGCCTATTCTGACTCAAGCATTATTTGCAACCACTCACACTTATTATGACCGACCGCAGAATTGTTATCACCGGCATCGGAGTGATCAGCCCCTTGGGCAATGATCTTGCATCCACCTGGGAAGCCATGAAGGCTGGCCGCAGCGGCATTGACACCATCAAGTCCATGGATGTCACCGACTACTCCACGAAAATCGCCGGTGAAGTCAAGGATTTCGATCCCACCCCGTATTTCAAGACGCCCAAGGACGCCCGCCGCGTGGACCGCTTCACGCACTTTGCCATGGGCGCCGCCGGAATGGCTCTCAAGGACTCCGGAATGGATCTGGAAGCGGAGGACAAAACCCGCATAGGCGTCATGGTGGGCAGCGGCATCGGCGGTCTCGGCACGCTGGAAAGCCAGCACGCCACGCTTCTTTCCAAGGGGCCGGCCCGCGTGTCCCCCTTCATGATTCCGTACATGATCAGCAACATCGCCTCCGGCCTCATCTCCATGGAATACGGATTCGGCGGCCCGAACATGTCCATCGTCACGGCCTGCGCCACCTCCAACCACAACATCGGGGAAGCCTGGCGCATCATGAAATTCGGCGATGCGGACGTCATGGTCTGCGGCGGCGCGGAAGCCACCATCCTGCCTACGGGCGTCTCCGGATTCAGCAACATGAAAGCCCTCAGCTCCCGCAATGAAGAACCCCAGCGCGCCTCCCGCCCGTATGATGTGGACCGCGACGGCTTCGTCATGGGCGAAGGCTCCGGCGTCGTCATTCTGGAAACGCTGGAACATGCCCAGAAACGCGGCGCCAAGATTTACGGGGAACTCGTCGGCTACGGCATCTCCGCAGACGCCCACCACCTCACCGCTCCGGACCCGGAAGGCCGCGGCGCCGCCCGCTGCATGCAGATGGCCCTGGAACACGCAGGCATGAAGCCGGAGGACATTGACTACATCAACACGCACGGCACCTCCACCCCGCTGGGGGACATCTGCGAAATCAAGGCCATCAAGGCCGTCTTTGGCGACCACGCCAAAAACGGGCTGCTCATCAGCTCCACCAAATCCATGACCGGCCACCTGCTGGGCGCCGCCGGCGGCGTGGAACTGGCAGCCTGCCTCATGGCCATGCAGGAAAACATCATCCCGCCCACCATCAACGTGGACAACCAGGACCCGGAATGCGACCTGGATTGCGTGCCCAACAAGGCCCGCGAGGCCAGAGTGGACGCCGTCCTGAGCAACTCCTTCGGTTTCGGGGGGCATAACTCCTCCGTCATCGTGAAGAGATTCGCCTGACCCTTTCAGGAAACCCCTTCCCGGCGGAAGCGCTGATGTTTGTGTCCACCGCAGCCATCGCGCTTCCGCCTTCTTCATTTCACAGCCATGCCTTCCAAAACGCACCAGGACATTCTGCTCATGCGGTGGGCCCTGTTCTCCGTAGCGGGGATCATCCTGATCGTGGTGCTGTATTCCCTGGGCGTCACCCCCGCCTGGGCGCAAGCCCTGAAGGGAGCCATGGCCTCCGCTCCGTTTCTGCTGGCTGCAGATGCTCCGGCCCTCTCCCCCGGCATGGGCTTCCTGCTGTGCATTGCGCTGACGCTGGCCCTGGTTTACGACCTGATCCTGATCCGCGGAATACTCCGTAAAACGGCCGTTCTGGCCGCCTTCCTTCTTCTGCTGGCCTGCTTTACCCCGGTGCTGGGGCTGTGGGGCATCTTCTTCAACGCCGTTCCGTGCCTGCTCTCCGCGGGGAGCGCGGGTGCGCTCGCCATCCTGTGGCCCCAGCCGTCACCCGGCCCGCATCATTCCGAACATCCTCCCACTCATGAATAATCTGGACTATCCCCTTCCCGTGCTTGAACTGGTAACCGCCCTCAAGCAGCTTCCGGGCATCGGCACCCGCGGAGCGGAACGCATGGCCTTGTGGATGCTCCAGGGGCACATGGGGGAAGCGGAGGCGATTGCCCGCACCATCGGCCAGGCGGCGGAACACGTCACGCCGTGCCCCGTCTGCGGCTTTTTCAGCACCGCCGGAGAACCCTGCGCCGCCTGCCGGGATGAAGAACGGGACAGCCGCCTCATCTGCGTGGTGGAACAGGCCACGGACGTCATTCCCATTGAGCGCAGCAGCGCCTACCGCGGGCTGTACCATTGCCTGGGCGGCAAGCTCTCCCCGCTGGACGACGTGGAGCCGGAAGACCTCAATATCCAGTCCCTGGTGGAACGCGTCACCCGGCAGCCGGGCTGTGAAGTCATTCTGGCAACGGGCTCCGACGTGGAGGGGGAAGCCACGGCCACCTACCTCCACCATCTGCTCAAAGAACTGGACTGCAAGATTTCCCGCCCCGCCCAGGGCCTGCCCGCCGGCGCCGGCCTCAGCCATGCGGACACGCTGACGCTGATGAAAGCGCTGGAAGGCAGGACGGCCCTTTGAAAACGCTCTAAAAACAAACCCGGACTCCCTTTGAAAACAATCAGTCACGCATGTAGCAACATCGCTGACAACCAATTCATTAATACACAGCAGATTAAATCTCACGGGCGTATTGTCTGGATTGACATCTGCCGGGTACTCACCATGCTGTGTATTATAGCATCCCATGCCAATGTATGGAACTATTTCAGCGATAATATAATAGGCGCTTGGTCCGTCTTCGTTTTCTTTTTCATTTCAGCCTTGTTTATTAAGCAGGACAGTAAAAAGGCGCTCAATTACAGCCGTTTTCTCAAACTGTTCATTCCTTATCTTCTCTGGTGCCTGATTGGAGCGTTGATCTACTTCAAATTCAATCTTCATGCCATCTATGCCAACATGGTTGCCGTTTTCGGCTGTAATATCTTCAACACCTTCCCCGCCTACGGAATACTGTGGTTCTTGAGGGAACTGCTGCTGTTAAGCCTTGTCAGCCCTCTGTTAAGTAAATTGAATGATGCGGCACTGTTGTTATTTACCGTCATTTTCCAAATTCTGGGGGCTGCCCCCGAATTAATTTACCATGCGGGTTTAGATGACATCCCCTTTTTATTTAAAGCACAGGGAGCGTACGGCATGTCCTGGTTCCTGCTTGGTATTTTTTGCGCGCGCAGGAAGCGCATCATCCGTCTTCACGCATGGATTTGCGAGCACCTTGCCCTTGTTTCATCCTTGACGCTGGTAATGCTGCTGTGCGCCGCAGTTGGCAAATACGCCATGCAGGATGCCGGAGGCAGCCAGCATGCCGCCCTCATATTGATATCCGTCCAAAACATCTTCATGGTCATTTTCCCCATGGTATGCGCCATAGCCTGCACCCGGCTATCCCCGGAAACGGCTACTAAACTATCCAGCCTGGCGCCTTCCGTCTTTTTCGTCTATGTCTTCCACCCCATAGGCATTATGCTATTCTATCACAGCATACCCGCCAGCATTGAAAACAGCACGCTGCACTCCATCCTGAAATTCTTTGAACCAGTTCTTGTCTTTGCTGTTTCAGTCTTTGTATTCAACATCCTCAGACGCTTTAAAACGGTGGGAAAATGGATATGCCTTTCCACATGAAAATGCCATAACGGCTAAAAACAGAATAAAAATCCGGAGGGAGGGGCCACGGAGCCCGCATGGCAGAATCCATCCCGCAAATAAAATGGATCTGCACAAACGTACCCCTGCCGTGTGCCAAAAAGTCCACGTTCCCAAATATGAGGAGGGGAATGAAAACAGCTTGAAATATGCCGTTGGAACCTCAGTCCCCCGTCATTCCGCCAGGCCGTCCACGCGGGCGCGGTCAAAATCCGCCGGGCAAATCGTCACGTTCACCCGGTCGCCCGGCTTGAGCACATCTCTTAACGGAGCGTTCTTTTTCTCCACAAAAGCCACAGTAGTCTTGCCGTTCGGCAGGGTGGCGCGGAAAGCCGTATCCGCGATGCGCTCCGCAATAACGGCCACTGCCTGCACCGTCTGGTAGGGATAAAGTTTCATCTGGAAAAATCAGGTTACAAATTCATCAATCCGTTCATCAGGTCGCTCCCGGTCTTGAGCCCCTTCTCCGCGGCGTCCTGAAGCTGGGGCATGACGGGAGCGGGAACCTGGTCTGCGGCCGGAATCCTGAACCCCCCGTTACCCTTTTCCGTGCCATCCTTCCCCCTGCCTTCCCCGGCCCCCTTGTTCAGCAGGCGCGACGCGACGTCCGCCACTTCCGCCACCTTGCCCATGCCGATCTCCGTCAGGCGGTCTCCCGCCGCCTTGATAAGCCGCGCGGACAAGTCTTCCGACGGGTTGTCCAGCGTGCCGCCAATGTTCACATTGGCCCACACCAGATTGCCTCCGGCTCCCTGGCGGGAAGCGGAAAACACATCGGAAAAGCCCGGCAGGGCGCTCCACAGGCCGTCGGACCGCAGGCCCACCTGCAACCTTCCGTTAAGCTCGCCTTCTTTTCCGATTTCCAGCCAGCCTTCCACCCTCACCAGATTTTCGCTCTCCACCAGAATGTCGGAGACATGCCAGGCGGCTTCCTTATAGCGGAACTGGGCGGACGCCTTGTGCAGGGGGAGCTGGCGGAATCTGGAAGAACCGCAGAAGAGAGCCAGCCTGTCCAGGACGGGAAGCCCGGTCAGCATCCCGTCCTGCAATCTTACCAGCCCGGCCACATGCGTCACGCCGTCCCGGCCGCCGCGCAGGTCCACCCCGCCGCTCACACTGCCCTGGACATGCTTCTTCCAGTCATTTTCCAGGATGGAAGAGGCGGGAACGCTGTTCACCACCATATTCGCCGTCCAGGAGGAGGAAAGGCCGTCCCAGTCCCCCTTGATGTCCACATAGCCGCCGGCATCCGTGGTCAGGCGGCAGGAGGGAACGTTCACCCGCCTGCTGGAATGGTTGAACTGCGCCGTGCCGGACATCAGGGAAAACTCCGGACAGCCCTTGAAGGGAAGGAGCAGCCTGCCCCCCTGCACGTCAAACTTGTACTGGCTGGACCCGGCATCATGGGTACTCTCCACACGGGTTCCGTTCAGGGCGTACAGCTTGCCGGGAACACCGTAGGAGACGGACAGGGAATCAATGCTCCCCTTTTCCAGGCGGAACGTATCCGGCAGGATATTCTTTTCCACCCAGCTCCTGGGTCCCTCTTCCTTTTCCCGGAAACGGAAGGGCGCCGGGGCCAGTTGAAGCTTCAGCTCCGCAATATTCACGGAGGTAATCACAAAGGCGCGCTTCAGCAAATCCCAGCGGCTGAACTCCGTTTCAATGTTTTTTGCCTGGAGGGAGGTTAAGAACTCATGCCCTTCCATCGTCACGCCGTCGCACCGGATGCCGGAACCGTCCCAGTCCAGCGGGGCTATCCTGGCGGCATCCACATTCATGTCGTCAACGGCGGACTGCCCCAGCATGGTTAAAAAATCGTCACTCTTCAAATAGGACCTGACATACAGGTAGGAGCCGGCTACCGCCGCCACAGCCAGCACCAGAGCCCCCAGCACGCCCCACAGCAGCAGCTTTTTCCAAATGCCTCCGGCACGGGGCTTTTTCCTGCGTATCCTCCTCATTCTGGACATGGTAACAGACTATATCAAATCCGGCGGCGGTCAAGCCTCCGGATTGGACCTCCGGCTGCTGCAAGCCACGGATAAACGGACATCCGCGCCGGTTTTCCCCCGCTTACCGCGGGCCGTGGTACACCTTGTGCCTTCCGGACGCCATGGTGATAAAGAGCAGGAACAGGGTGTAGGCCGCCAGAAAGCCCATCGGAATAACCGCGCCATGCTCCCCGCGTCCCAGCGCTTCAATGGGGGCGGCCTGCTTCACCCAGATGTTCTGGGCCAGCCAGGTCAGGAAAATCGCCAGCAGCAGCGTGGGCGTCACGAACTTCATGATGAAGCGGTAGATTCTGGGAATGCGGATGACGGAACCGTCTTCCAGATCCATCAGCCCCCGGTCCACTCCCAGCTTCCAGGAGAACAGAATCATCATCACCATGGCGCTTACAAAGAAACACAGGGTGCCCAGGAAGAAATCATACGTATCCATCGCCAGCAGGTTGCCGCTGTACCAGGCGACGATCAGCGTGCCCGTGGCCGTGAAAAAACCCTGCACCACCACGGCCATCTTGCGTTTCAACCCCATGAACTCTTCAATAAAGGACAGGCCCACCTGCATCATGGAAATGGAGCTGGTAACCGCCGCCACGGTCAGGAGCAGGAAAAACAGGCTGCCGAAGATCACGCTGGAGCCCATCTTGGCAAAGGCCTGCGGAAGCACCATGAACCCCAGCGCAAAAGTTCCCTGCCCGGCGGCTCCGGCCACCCCCAGGAACGCCACGGCGGCAGGCACCGTCATCATGCCGGCAATGCCCACCTCGCACACCTCGTTGGAGGCGGCCGCGGAAAGGCCGCTCAATGCGATGTCCTCCTTCTTCCTGACGTAGCTCGCATAAGTCAGGATCAGCCCCGTCCCTACGGAAAGGCTCAGGAACACCTGCCCGGCCGCCGCTATCCAAAGTTCAATGTTTTTCAGGCCGTCCCACAACGTCACCTCGGTCAGCCTGCGGGTTCCGCCGGACATTTCCACCTGCCGCACGGCTTCATCCATGGCCCCCCGGTGGGAGGCGGACACCATGGAAACCGTCTTCCACTCCCCGCTGTCCCGGTCCTGCTCCTCCACCAGCACCTTGCTGGGATTCCACATATACCCCAGCCCCTGCTCAATGCTGCGGTCCGGATAGGATGGGTCCGGCGTGCCGATGCACAAAATGCGCACCAGCAGCACCAGGGAAATCAGCAGGAGTATCGGCATGAACCAGCGTGAAAACATCTCGATTCCCTTGCTGATGCCCCGGTAAATGATTCCCAGGTTCAGCAGGATGACCCCGCCGACGATCCAGAGCAGCCCGTTGTCGGACAGCAGGGCGCTCCCGTCCCCGTACATCCCCGTGAAACTGAAAAAGGTCTGCGCCGTTCCCTCAGCCGTGGCAAATACCTCCGGCTGGGTCAGCATCTTCCAGAAATAGCCGCAGCACCACGCCTCCACCACCATGTAGTAAAAGGCTACGGAGGAAGGGCCCAGAACCGCGAGCACCCCCAGGAACTTCCACAGCCTGGACCCCTTGGTCAGGTACCAGAATACGCCGGGGGCGCAGTGGGCTCCCATCTGGCCGCCGCGCCGCCCGATGGACCACTCCGCCCATGCCACGGGCACGCCCACCAGCACCAGCATGAGACCGTACGCCACCATGAAGGCGCCCCCGCCGTACTGAGCCGCCAGCCCCGGAAAACGCAGAAAGTTGCCCAGCCCCACGGCGCTCCCGGCCACAGCAAGAATCACGCCAATTTTGCCGGACCACTCGTCTTGTTGCGCCTTTGAGGATGACATGCAGGCAATACTGACAAAAAAAGCTTCATTTTCAAGAGAAAACAGGCCATTTTGCCACAGAGAAGGCATCATTGCCACTTGACTTTCGTTCGTTTTTTGGAATCATTCTTTTAGAACCAAACCAAAAAACCGACCATGCTCCTCATAGGAAAACCGGCACCTCATTTCAGTGCAAACGCAGTTGTAAACGGTACCATCGTACCGGATTTCAGTCTTGACCAGTTCAAGGGCAAAAAGTACGTGATCCTGTTCTTCTACCCGAAGGACTTCACGTTTGTGTGCCCCACTGAATTGATCGGCTTCCAGGAAGCCCTGGGCGAATTCGACAAGCGTGACGTAGCCGTCGTAGGCTGCTCCACGGACAGCGAATTCTCCCACTGGGCCTGGGTGAACACCCCCCGTGACCAGGGCGGCATCCAGGGCGTGAGCTACCCCATCGTTTCCGACATCAACAAGACCATTTCCGCCGACTACGGCGTTCTGGCCGGAGACGAGGAAATTGACGAAGACGGCAACGTGGAAGTCAACGGAGAACTGATCGCCTACCGCGGCCTCTTCCTGATTGACAAGGACGGCATCGTCCGCCACCAGCTCATCAACGACTTCCCGCTGGGACGCTCCATTGATGAAGCCATCCGCGTGGTAGACGCCCTCCAGCACTTCGAACTGTACGGAGAAGTCTGCCCCCTTGGCTGGCACAAGGGTGAAGCGGCCATGACCCCGTCCCACGAAGGCGTGGCCTCCTACCTCAGCAAGTAAGCTGCCCCGGCAATATTTCAAGGCCGTTCCCTTTTCCGGGGAACGGCCTTTTTGCCGCTTTTCTCTAACATATAAGTATTGACAACGGAACCTTCCGTTCTAATTTACCCGGAATGAACTACTTCATGCCGGCTTTCCTGTTGATTTCTGCCCTTGCAGGCTCCGTCTGGGCCGCAAATGCCCAAGCGCCTGAAAACATCAGGGACCTTGAAACAGCCTATCAAAAATTCCTGTACCAGGCGCGGGGAAGCTCTTCTTCCCGCATTTTCAAAAAAACTTCTCGCCCTCCAGCAGCAGGCGGTCAATCAATCCGACTTTGAAAAAGCCAAACAGATACAATCCGTTCTTCAAAACATCAAAAAAAGATATTCTCTCTCCGCCTTCTTCCAACACCATCGACCCGTTCTTCATAGGAAAGGCGTGGAAAAAGAACGGGGACAGCAACGAATTCACGCAGTTTCTGGATGCCGGACTGAGGCGGTTCTCAAAAGACGTTAAACAAACAGCATTCCAGCCCCAGGACCAGTGGGCGGACCCCGGAAAATCCTCCCGGGAAATAGTGGTCTTCACCGGGGAGCCCCTGCGCATCTGGGTTAAAAAAGACGACTCCACCATCATTCAGATTTACAAGGACTCCAGTACTGACTGGCTCACCCTGCAAGACGGCAGGCAAAACATCATCAAATCACCGGAGCCGGGATTGAACAACCTGCACCAGGAATTCCTGACGGAATACTCCAAGGCGTGCCAGCCGTTAACCCGGAAATATCTGGCCGCCGTGGAAAAAAGGCAGAAGCAGCTGGCCCAGCAGGGAAGCATGGAGGAAGCGATCGCCATCCACAATTACATGAAGCCATTCAATTCCGAGGGCAGACCGGTGGACCAGCTGTTAAACGGAATCTGGAAGAACCAGGCGGGAGAACTGTATGACTTTTCCAATAAATCAAAAGCGGCCAAGAAAGGCCCGGACGGTTCCCTGAAATTTTATCTGGTTTATACGTCCGCCAGTCCTGCAGGGGAATGGAAAATGGCTCGTGTAGACCGGGGGACGGAAAAGGGCATGGAAGTCATTTTCTTTTCCGCCGGAGGAAAAGTGTACCTCATTCCGAACAGGCCCTCCCGCTTTTTCTCTATCTTGACGCGCGTATCCGGTACCTGACGGCCCTTTAAGGCGCACATTCCCGGCTATCCCCCCTTCCCCGGCTGCGGCCTCTCCCTTTCCGGAAATGCCGGAACTGTCATAAATCAGGAGGAATACGCGCACGCCCCTTGAGCCGCACAGGGGTGTTTGCTACATCCTTGGCATGAATATGGATTTCATGGCAGCCGCATCCTCCAGGGAAGATATCTGGACAAGAACCATGGATTTTCTGAACATGCCGGACTGGCTCAAGCTGGAGATGGTGCAGTCCGTGGGCGCCAAAATCCTGCATGTGGTGATATGGCTGGTGGTCAGCTGGATTCTCCTGAAGCTGCTCTGCCAGGTGCTCCGGAAAATCACCGCCCTGAAAATGTCCCCCCAGGCGTCCCGCCTGACCGTTAAAATAGTCAAGGAGGCAGGCTACATCATCATCGGCGTGGAAGCCTTCGCCCTGATGGGGTTCGACATCCTCACCCTGCTGGGCGCGGCCAGCATCATCGGCGTGGCGGTCGGCTTCGCCTCCCAGACCTCCCTGTCCAACATCATCAGCGGCCTCTTCCTGGTGGGAGAAAAGCAAATCAACCTGGGGGACATGATTGAAGTGGGCGGCATCACCGGCAATGTGGACTCCATCAACCTCATGTCCGTCCAGCTCCGGCTGCCGAACAACACCATGGTCCGCATACCCAATGAAATGATCATCAAAAACCCGGTGAGCAACATCACCCGCTTTTCCACGCGCCGCTGTGACCTGGACCTGGGCGTGGACTACAATTGCGACATTGAACACGTCGTGAGCATATTGCAGGAAGTGGTCAAACAGAACAAGCTCTGCCTGGACGACCCGGCTCCCGTCATCATGTTCACCGGATTCCAGGATTCCTCCCTGGGATTCAAAATCGGCGCCTGGTGCCTGAAGGACAACTTTCTGGACTGCCAGAAAACGCTTGCCCACGACATCAAGCACCGCTTTGCGGCAGAGGGCATTTCCTTCCCCTTCCCCACCCGCAGTCTGGAGAGCAGAAGCCCCATCCAGGTGGAAATCTCCGGCACGGCGGAGAAAAATCAGTAGGTGCTCTCTTTTTGCTTTCTTTTTGCCCCGTGAAATTTCAATCTTGTCTGCGTAAAATCCGCATCTATGTCTGACACATCCGCACCCGCCTATCAAAGAATCCTCCTGAAACTCAGCGGAGAAGCCCTGCGCAAGCCCCGGCAGCATGGACAACATTTCCCCGGAAATCGTCGCCCGCATTGCTGAAGAAATCGCCCAGGCGCACCGCGCCGGCGTGCAGATCGGCCTGGTCGTGGGCGGCGGCAACTTCTGGCGCGGGGCTAAAGCCAGCGTGCGCGGCATGGACCGCGCCACGGCGGACTACGTAGGCATGCTCGCCACGGTGATGAACGCCCTGGCCCTCCAAAGCGCGCTGGAACGCGCGGGAGTCCCCTGCGTGGTGCAGTCTGCCATTGAAATGAAAAACGTGGCGGAATCCTTCATCCGCCTGAAAGCCCGCACCTACCTGGACAACAATAAAATCGTCATCTTCGCCGCCGGCACCGGCAATCCGTTCTTTTCCACAGACACTACGGCGGCCCTGCGCGCCAGCGAGATCAATGCGGAAGTGGTCATGAAGGCCACCTCCGTGGACGGCGTTTATGATGCGGACCCCAAGAAGGTTTCCGACGCCAAGCGCTTTGACGCCATTTCCTACCAGGAATGCCTGGAACGCCAGCTCAAGGTGATGGACTCCACGGCCTTCACCCTGTGCATGGACAACAAGAAGCCCATCATCGTATTCGACATGCACACGCCGGGCAACATCACGCGCGCCCTGCTCGGGGAACCCATCGGCACCACCATCAGCTGAACTCCGCACGCCCCTTTTTCCAACCTACAAAAAACACTTAGCACCCACCACAATCATGGACGCAGAAACATTAATATTGGAAACGGAGGAATCCATGCTCAAGGCCGTGGACTTCGCCAAACAGGAATTCTCCGGCGTACGCACGGGAAAAGCCTCCCCCGGCCTCGTTGAAAACCTGGACGTGCACGTCTCCAGCTACGGCTCCGTCATGAAGCTGAAGGGCCTGGCCGTCATCAGCACGCCGGAACCCCGCCTCATCCTCATCCAGCCCTTTGACCCGAGCACCGTCCATGACATCGGCCGCGCCATCAATGAAAGCAAATTGAACCTCAACCCGCTGGTGGAAGGCCGCTCCATCCGCCTGCCCATTCCCGCCCTCACGGAAGAACGCCGCAAGGACCTCGTGAAGCTTGTCAAATCCCAGGCGGAAGAAGCCCGCGTGCGCGTACGCGGCGCCCGCAAGGCCGGCATGGACTCCGCCAAAAAGCTCAAGGCGGACAACATCGTCACGGAAGACGGCCAGCGCGATCTGGAAACGCAGATCCAGAAGCTCACGGACAAGTACGTGAAGGACATTGACGAGCTGGTGGCCGTCAAGGAAAAGGACATCATGACCATCTGAGCCAGAACCATCCATCCCCAACCATTTTACGACAATGACAGACAACGTAACAAACTTCCTCGCCTCCGGCATTGAAATCAAGGGAACCATCCGTTTCCAGAACGACATGCACATCGACGGCAAAATCGAAGGTGAAATCATTTCCGACAAGGGAAAAGTCACCATCGGAGAAACCGCCCAGATCAAGGGCGACATCACCGCCGGAGACGTGCGCATCTACGGCAACGTAGAAGGCAAGGTCACCTCCGACCGCTGCGAACTCAAGCAGCAGGCCCGCGTCGTCGGGGACATGAAGACCCGCAGCCTCGCCATGGAAGAAGGCGCCCACCTGCTGGGCCGCACGGAAATCGGTTAAAACCGCGAACCTCATTTTTTCATCAAGCCGTTCCTTCCTGCGCGAGGGAACGGCTTTTTTACGCCCGGTGGCAGGGCAGCCCGGCAGAAAAAGAGGAATACTCCGCTTGAAAAACCGGTAAAGACGGAAAACTCCCATCCGGGAGCGGAAGGCTCCCGCCTTTCGCATTTACGTCCGTCCGAAGCAAAGCGGGGCTTTCTTCCCTTTCTCCCGCAGCCGCACTTGATGAGGACCGGAAGGCCCTCATTCCCGGGCGGAACGCCGATTCCCACTTTTGCGGCAGGCAGGCCAGGCCCCCGGTGGAACCTGGCCGCCCACAGGGCAAAAAACGGGAGGTGGAGCAAAAGCCGCTCCGTTATCCCGCTTCCTCAGGAAAGTCAGGAAAGGGGCGGACGCACGATGGACCAGGAACGCGGCTGCGCGGGGTCCAGCACCTTCTTGATAAAGGCGTTCACCTGGTCCAGCTCCATGTTCCTGATGGCGACTGTCTGCCGTTCAAACGCATCCAGGGGCAGCCCGAACAGGATATCCAGAGCCAGCATCTGGCACAGGGCTCCGTTGGACTGCATGGCCAGCAGGCGGGAGGAAAGGGCGGACGCCTTGGTGCGTTCCAGCTCCTCTTCCGTCATGCCGCGCTCATGAATCATCTCCAGAGTCTTTTCCAGCCGCCGCCCGGCTTCCTCCAGTTGTTCCGGAGAGGTGCCCAGGTAGAAGCAGATGCCTCCGGCGTCCATGCCGATGAACAGGGAGGAGCTGGCATAGTAGGCCAGCCCGGCTTCCTCCCGGATGTTGGTGAAAACGGGACCGGCCATGTCACTGCACCAGGCCTGGAACAGCAGCGCCTGCGCCATTTCCGGGGAAGCCACGTCCACGCACGGCATTCCCACCACCAGCACGGCTTGCTGCTTGTCCAGCACGGACACCTCCCGGCCAGCGCGCAGCGCGGGCGTGGGAGTCAGGACCGGCGGCATTCCGGCCCTCATTCCGCCAAGGCGCTTTTCCCAGAAGAGGGAGAACTTCCTCCTTCCTGACATCTCCGGAAATGCATATCACGGCATTGGAGGCGCAGATGATGCGTTCATACTGTTTCTTCACGTCCCGCACCGTCAGTGAAGAAAGGCTCTCCGGCGTGCCGGACGGGGAATTTCCGTAGGAAACATGGCCGTAGGCCACCTTCCGTTCCTGCCGGAACGCCACGGAAAGCGGATCTTCCAAATCCTCCTCCGCATCCGCCACAAAGGACTCCTTCTCCCGGAGGAAGGCGTCCTCCGGGAAGGAAGGATTCATCACCACATCCGCCATCAGCTCCAGTCCGGAATCCAGGTCTTCCGCCAGAATCTGGCAGCCCACGCTCAGGGAATTGTTGCCTGTGGAGGTATTGATGGCCCCTCCGATGTCCTCCAGAAAACGCGCTATGTCCCCTGCGGAACGCGTGGCGGTCCCTTTCAGCAGGCATTCGGACATCAAATCCGTCACCCCGGCGTCATGTTCATTCTCCGCACGGCAGCCGGCCTTGAAGGCCAGGCAGGCATAGGCCAGCGGAAGGCGGTGGTCCTCACGAATCACCACCTTCATGCCGTTGCCAAGCACATGCTCGCTCAGGGCCGTTTCCGTCCCGGCGGCGGAACCGTCTTCCTCCGCGGCGTTGCTGCCCACGGGATCCAGGCTGACTTCCGTCACATTCGGGGAGGACAGCCAGGTGGAGCACACGCGGTGCAGGTCTTCCGTAGTCACCCGTTCAATGGCTTCCTGCCATTCTGAAGACAGGTTCAAATTGCGCGCCCCGAACCAGTCCGCCCCCATTTCCGAGGCCACTCCGGCGGCGGAACTCCTGCGGCGCAGGCGGCTGACCCGCGTCTGCTTGCAAACTCTCTTCAAATCCTCCGTAAAATCCTCCTGTGCCAGATTCCGCAGTTCCTGGAGCACCAGGTCCCGCACCTTGTCACGCTGGGCGCGGTCCACGTCAATGCTGATGGTGAACGCCCCTTCGTCAGTCTCGGACTGGTTGGAATGCACCTCAATGCTGTACACCAGCCCCAGGCGGTCGTGGAACTTTTCATAAAAACGCGCGGAACGGCCCCCGCCCAGGATGCTGGCCAGGGCGGAAAGGGCCGGCGTATCCGGATGGCCTGAACAGGGCAGGCGCCAGGCAAGGTTCAGTTTGGAATAAGGCACGGCAAATTCCTTGCGCACCCTGCGGGAACCGAACTGGTGCGGTTCATGGGGAATAAGCTCCCGGTTCAGGGGGCGGGACTTTAAATCCTCCACCAGCAGTTCCAGATGGGAAAAAATCTCCGCGGCATCTACATCCCCCGCGATGGAAAGCACCACATTGTTCGGAACATAGCGGCTGGCATGGTAATCCAGCACGTCCTGGCGCGTCAGGCAGTCAAACGCGGCGGGTTCCCCCAGCACGGGCCAGCGGCGCGGATGCTTGAGATACAATGTCTGCATCAGAAGCTGGTAAGCCACGGAATCGGGATCGTCCGCGTACATGGCCATCTCCCGGCGCACCACCCCCTTCTCCCGCTCCAGTTCATCCTCCGGGAACGTGGGGAAAAACACCAGCTCCGTCAGAAGGTTCAGGAAAATCTGCCAGGAATCCGCAGGGCCGTCTATATAATACACGGTGCGGTTCACGCTGGTATAGGCATTCCAGTGGCCGCCGCGTTCCTGGACCTTGCGGGCCAGGTCCTGCCCGGAATAATGCTCCGTTCCCTTGAACACCAGGTGTTCCAGCAAATGGGAAAGGCCGCTCCCCTGCCAGTGGCCCTCATTCATGGACCCGGTGCCCACCCAGTACTGAAGGGACACTACGGGATGGGACTTGTCCTCCTTGATCAAAACCGTCAAACCGTTTCCGAAACGGCGCGTCACAGGCTCCTTGGCTGAACTCATGTTTCTTAGCGTGCCTTAAGACGGCAGGCCATGCAAGCCGCCGCTCCGTCCACGCCGCGGCACTGTCAGACTTACCCCGGTTTTAAAAAACGCAGTTGAATCGAAAACCTCCCTAAAAAAAACATGCTGACTGCACATTTTTTTGAACAAATCTTAAACTCTGTTACTCTATCAGTCGTAGAACGGCAGATTATGTGCCGTTTATCATCAACAACACCAACCTCACACATCATCATATGAAAAAGATCCTCGCTGTAGCAGCCTTTGCTTTCGCATTCAGTGTCAACGGTTACGCCCAGGAAGCCGCCGCTCCGGCCGATTCCTCCGCCCCCGCTGCTCAGAAGTGCTGCAAGAAAGACAAAAAGTGCGACAAGAAATGCGACAAGGAAGGCAAGTGCGGCAAAAAATGCGACAAGCCCTGCAGCAAAGGTGAAAAGCCCTGCGACTGCTCCAAAAAGGAAGAAGCTCCCAAGGCCTAACCTCACGGAAACCATCACAATGAACGCGAACCCTTGCCGAACCCTTTCGGCAAGGGTTTTCTCCACCGGGTGGGCGTAAAACCGTCCGTCCCGTTGACCATGAAATTACTTGATTTGAACCTTCAACCCATTTTATAAATTGTCATCATGAAAACGACTTCCATTCTTACCATCGGCTGTGCGGCCATTGCGCTGTCCATCACCTCCTGCACCAACTTCGGTTCCCCGAACGCCTACAACCTGAACGAAATCGGCGGCGCACAGGAAACCTATACCGGTACGGTCACCAGTGTGGAAAACGTCAAAATCCAAGCCAATAACGCCAATACCGGCACCGGCATCGGTGCAGTGGCGGGCGGCCTGACCGGCGCCATGTTCGGCGGCGGCAACGCCAAGTACGCCACGGCAGCGGGCGGCGCCATTCTGGGCGGCATCGCCGGCAACCAGATTGACAAGGCCGTGAACAACACGACCGGGGAACGCATCACCGTGCGCCTGGACCAGAAAAGGAACGGCACCCGCAACTACACGGTCGTGCAGGTCGCCAGCAGGAACAACCCGATCCAGGTCGGACAGCGCGTGCGCGTGATCATCGGCAACAACGGTTCCCGCGTGCTGGCCTACTAATTGGCCCTCCTTCACTGACCAGCTACATACCGGCATGATCTTCGGCACCTTACCCGGCGGCGCTCCAGTAGAACTGTTTGAACTGTCTTCCGACAAGCTGACGGTACGCATCAGCAACTACGGGGGGCGCATCATCTCCGTCGTCAAGGACGGCATGGACATGACCGTAGGGCCCAAGCACTTTGAAGACATGCTGAAAGACACCTGTTATTGCGGTGCGATTTGCGGCCGTGTCGCGAATCGCATCGCAAAAGGCAGGTTCTCCATTGACGGAGACTCCCATTCCGTGGCCGTCAACAACGGCCCCAACCACCTGCACGGAGGCGTGCAGGGCTTCGACAGCAAAATCTGGCAGGTGCAGGAAGCCACGCGCAACACGCTGGTGCTTACCCTGCACTCCGCAGACGGGGAGGAAAACTATCCCGGCAATCTGGAAGTGGTAGCCACCTATACCGTGGTGGAAGAAACCCTCCACCTCCGGCTGGAAGCGTACGCGGACGCGGCCACCATCGTCAACCTCACCAACCACGCCTACTGGAACCTTTCCGGCAAGCCCACCATTGACTCCATGACGCTGGAGGTGCGGGCTTCCGCCTACACCCCGGTGGACGCCATCAACATTCCGGACGGCCGCATCCTTCCCGTGGAAGGAACGGACTTTGACCTGCGGAAGGCAGCCCTGCTGGGAGAACGCAACTCCGCCGCCCATCCGGACACCGCCGCCGGACTGGACCACAACTACGTGCTGGATTCCGAACCCGGCGACAAAATCGCCGCCATCCTTCTGGACCCGGAATCCCGCCACCGCCTGATCGTGGCGACGGACGCGCCCGGCCTCCAGGTGTATACCGGGGAATACCTGCCCCAGGCGCGCCAGGGAATCGCGCTGGAAGCCCAGGGCTTCCCCAATGCCGTCAACACGCCCCACTTCCCCAGCGTCATCCTGCGTCCCGGCCAGTCAGCCACGCGCAATATCACCTGGACCGTCAGGTAAAAGGCATATCCGCAGTCCCCTGCGCGGGAAAGGCAGGAAATGTTCCGGCGCGCCAAACTCCGAAACCCCGTCTTTCAGCCTTTCAGGCGTGCGCTGTCAAGACGCCGCATAAAGGGCTTCCGCCACCACCTTTTGCAGGCCTTCCGCCATGCGTTCCATGGAACGGCCCACAAAAATCAGGTCCGCCACGGAAATCAGATTGTCCTGATACTGTTCCGGCAGGCGGGTGAACGTATCCGTCATGGCCGCCGCATGCTCCGCCAGCGTCTCCAGCGCGGGAACCAGCTCCGCCAGAGCCTTCCCGTCCCAGGAAGAGACGGCCTTGTTCACCGCCCTGAACTGCTCTGCCATCTCCCGGTAAACGGGGTCCGCCTGGGCGGCCTCCCGGATGCGGGGGCGCTTGTTAAGCTTGTTGGCCCTCTTGGCGATCGTCACGGCCTCATCCCCGATCCGTTCATACATGGAAGACATGCGTATGGAAGCCAGCACCACCTTGAGATCGGAGGCTACGGGACTGAAAAAAGCCAGCAGATGCAGGCCTTCCCGGTCCACCGTCATTTCCAGCTCGTCCAGCTCCTCGTCATCCGCAATGGCCTGGTTGGAGGCGGATTCATTCTGCTGCAGCAGCCCGGCGGCAGCCAAGTCAAGGGCGCTCTGCGCCTTGTAGGCCATCTGGAGCAAATGCGTATTCAGGGAGGAAAGGGCGGCGTCAAACTCCCTCAGGGTGTGCGCGTCGTGATTCATGATTAGGAATATTGGCTTGATGACTGGCGGCGCTTTTGCCGGCATGGTAAAAAATGTGCTGGCGGCGCAGGCTGTTCCTTTTGGCGGAGGATGCGGCCAGCCTCCGTACAACGCCGGAGGAAAGGGAAAAATGCCCGGCTCCCTTTCTGGAAGTAAACTTTGAAAAAACCATAAACAACTCTCTGTTAACTGAATCTTCCCGTGATATAATCCTCCGTTTCTTTCATGGAAGGATTGGAAAAAATCTTCTCCGTGGAATCAAACTCCACCAGCCTTCCCAGCATGAAAAAACCGGTCAGGTCGGAAACGCGGGTGGCCTGCTGCATGTTGTGGGTAACCACGATGATGGTGAACTCCTCCTTGAGCCGGTGCATCAGCTCTTCCACCCGCACCGTGGCAATGGGGTCCAGGGCGGAACAAGGTTCGTCCATCAGCAGGATGCGAGGCTTCACGGCAATGGAACGGGCGATGCACAGGCGCTGCTGCTGTCCCCCGGAAAGGCCGTTGGCGGAAGCATGCAGTCGGTCCTTCACTTCATCCCATAAGGCGGCATGCCTCAGGCTTTCCTCCACCGCTTCATCCAGAATGCCGCGGTTCCTTACCCCCGCCAGCTTCAACCCGTAGGAAACGTTCTCATAAATGGTCATCGGGAAGGGATTGGACTTCTGGAAAACCATCCCCACCTCCCGGCGCAAATGGATGGGGTCCAGGGCCGGGGAAGTCACGTCCACCCCGTCAATGCGGATGGAGCCGCCCGTGACGCGGGCCTCCGGAATGCGGTCATTCATCCGGTTGATGCAGCGCAGCAGCGTGGACTTTCCACATCCGGAAGGGCCGATGAACGCCGTCACCCGGTTTCTGGGAACCTTCATGGTGACATGGAACAGGGATTGCTTGCTCCCATAACAAAAATCCAGGGAATCCACCTCTACGGCGGTCTGGTCGGCGGCGGCTGGATGCGGAGTCATGTTCGGTCAAATGGCGCGTCCTGCGCCGTTGACCGCATGGTATCCCAAAAACGAAGCTCCAGGTCTACTACGGGTTTGTGACAATTTCTTAACCTGGCTTTTTGAGAAAAAGAAAATCACGCAGCGGATTTAGAATCCGTTTACTTTTAATTGACTATAAAACTAAATGAGTGTGAATGCAAAAACACGTTTGGTCTTTTCTTTTTAGAGATACGTTTTTACTTGCAAAACGAGAACTATTTTTCTTGCCCGGAAAGAACTATTTTGTATGTTGATATGACGTGCCGGAAAACCTATTGGCAGCAGCTTTGCGTCTCCCAATTTTTATAATAGATTTTAATAATTTTCAGGAAAATTACGATGAAAAGAACAATTCCGCAAACCCAAAGATTTAAACATATAAGCAAGGGTTTTGCCCTGATTGCCACCATCACCCTGATGATGCTCCTGGCCCTCCTCAGCGTTGGCCTTCTCACCATCGCATCCTCACAGGTCCGCATTTCCGAAAAACAGCTCTTTGCCGCGGAGGCCAAATCCCTCGCCAGGTTTTCCCTCGAAGTGGCCCTCGGGCAGCTCCAGTGTGAGCTGGGGCCCGACCAGCGCGTTTCCGCCAACTCGGGCATCCTTTCCTCCGGCACCAGCGAAGGCAACGCCCCGTACATCCTGGGCGTCTGGAACAGCTGGGACACCTGGCTCAACAAGACTAACTCCCAGGGCATGAACATTTCTTCCACCTACGATACGGGAAGAAAGTCCATGTTCCGCCGCTGGCTCATTTCCGATCCGGACCTGCGCAGGCTCAGCACGCTGGAAGCGGGCAAAAGCCTGCTGGGCAAACGTTCCCTTACCAACCAAAATTTCCGCAGTGTCGCCTTGGTGGACCATGGCACGGTGGGAACGCCCGTAGGCGCCAAGAACCAGGACAAAAAGGAAATCTACGCCCGCATGGTGCGCGTGGACGATTCATCCAAAACCATTGGCCTTAAAAGAAATTCCAGCGTGCGCAAATACATTGCGTGGTGGGTAACGGGAGAAAACCAGAAGGCGCGCATCAACCTGATGCCGCATGCCTCGGAAGAAAGCACGGATGCCCTGACGGTGATGCGCTCCACGTGGGACACGCCCGGTCCCGATTTGGAGCCCCTCAACCTTTCTTCCATGATGGCATCAAGTTCCGGAAACGACATGTCCACAGTCAGAAAACTCATCTCCCTTGATACGATACTGGCTAACAGTAAAAACGGCCGTCTGAAAGACTTGGGAGAGGTGTACCATGACATCTCCCTGGTTTCTTCCAGTCTCTTGACGGATTCTAAATTCGGTGGATTGAAAAAAGACCTGAACATCATGTTTTCACAGGAAAAACTGCCTGAAGATTTCCGCGGAGACACCTCTGATATCGGCCTCCGCCCGTACACGTCCGAGGACGGCAGCCCAACTGAGCAGAACCGCCCGATCGGTTCCTGGAACCAGCTCTACCTGTGGGCCAACGTGTGGGACTCCTCCACGAAGAGGGAAGGCCAGGACACTTCCGCCGCCCTGCAATGGGACGGCCGCTCCCCCAGCACATTGATTGCGGCTGATGCCGCCGCAAACATGGAAATGATGGACAACCGCTACACGTACATGCGCCATCCCATCCTGCTGCGCTTCTACTCCTTCGTAGGGATTCAGTACGTCAAACGCGAGGCCCAGCACGGAGCCCGCGGAGGCCATATTGACGTGCGCGTTTCCGTGATCCCGGTGTATGTCTGGTGGAACCCGTACAACGTGGACATGAAATTCCAGGGAGCGGAAGGCGGTCCCTGGGGCTCTTTCTTCGGAGAGCACCGCTACATGCCGCTCATGCAGACCAATAATTATGGCCGCATGCAAGGCAATCTGATCGAAAACTGGGATCCCTCTACGGCCACCTATTCAGAATCACCCTTTTCCCCGTATTCCCCCAACGACGGCTATAACAACCGCCAGATTGCCGACTTTGGAGCCTCCTTCCGGAAAACGTCGCAATTAACCTCGGGAGGGGTAGGAAAAGCCGGGGAGCCTTCCACGCTCAAAGCGGGCGAAATCGTCATTTTCGCCCATCCCGTCGTCGAACGGATCGAACACGGCAACATGGTCACGCAATCCAAGGCAAACAAGAACGATGTGCGCGTGGACAACTTTGCTTTCAAGGAAGGCTGGGACCAGAGCCCCGGACAGGTCAGTTCCTATGCTATCAACCAGGCTGACGGCATTCAGTACCAGTATCTTTCCGGCAGCGGTTATGAAGACAGGGGGACGGCCATGATGTCCATCAAATTTGCGGAAACGCTGGATGATCTCAATTACACGCCTAACAGCGTTGTTCTCTGCACCAAGTATACAGACGAATTTTCCTCCAGTTCCAACAAACTCGGCTCCATCGTCATGGTTTCCGGCATCATGGATCCCAAGCAAATTGGCAAAGCAGGGAATTTAACCGCAAACACCGGAGCAGACATGAATGTTTTCTCCAAAGCCATGCCCTCTATTCTGAACCTGAACTGGGGCGCGTGGGAAAAGCCCCTGCTTGACCAGGTCAAACTGCCTGCGGACATGTTCCTGGACAACGAAGGACCGGACGACAACCTGAAACGCCGCGGCAAATACGGCTCTGCGGCCCAGGATTCCACGTTCGTGGCCTACTACGGGGTATCAGTAAAATGGGGCAAGCCCCCGGTGATCGGAGCCTACCCGGAAGGCAAGGACTACCGCGCCAAGACATGGCAGCACTCCAGCCCTCTCTTCTGGGGTGGGCAGATGCCCACCGCCTCCGAGCTCGGACGCCTCTACAGTCCCTACCAGTTTGAAGTCAAAAACGCCAACAGCGACTTCTTCCCCATCACCATTTCCAACATCCTCTCCAACGACGGCACCAGGCTCTCCCCCTTCGGCGGACCGGGCGCCGAGCAGGTCAACAAGATCGTGGCCGCGGAACTCCCCTTCCAGCAGCCCTCCAGCCTCGCCGGCTTCGCAGGCTGCCGCCTCACCCCGGGATGGTACAGGAGCGACTCCAAGGCGGCCATCGCCAAGCGCTTCGCCTACCAGTCCGGCGTGCCGGGCGTGGGGATCGGCAACGCTTTTGCCGACCCCATGCTCCCGCCCGACAAGGTCTTCTCCCACAATGAAATCATGGGAGACGCCTCCCTGGGCGACTTCTGGGACCACGGCCTGATGGTCAACGACGCCCTCTGGGACTCCTGGTTCGCCTCCTCCCTGGCCGCGCGCCCCTCCAGCATCGGAGGCACGGGCAGGGAGGAACTTAAAACCGTGCTTCAACAGGCCTTCTCCACGGACGCCTCCTCCAACAGGGCCGCCGGCATTGCCAACAGGCGCTTCGTGCCCGACCTCCAGGGCAAGCCCTCCGAGGCCGTCGTCGAAGAACTCTCCAAGACCGACGAAGGCTACAAGCACGCCTCCAAGTACCTCACCGTGGCCGGGGGCTTCAACGTCAACTCCACCTCCCAGCGCGCCTGGGAAGCCACCCTGCTTGGGCTCAAAAAGCGCAAGCTCCTCTACTCCCGGAGCGGGACTCCCTCCGTGCTCAACAACAGCCAGACGGCCTTCTCCCGCTTCGGGGTGGCCAGCGGCGACAAGTCCCACGTGGACGACTACGGCTCGGTGGGCGTAACCCAGGGCATCCCGGACGGGGAGGCCATGGCGTGGTCCGACCTCAGAACGCTCAGCGACTCGCAGATCAAGTCCCTGGCCCGGAACATGGTCCAGGAGGTCAAGAAGAGGGGTCCCTTCCTGAACATGTCCGACTTCGTCAACCGCCGCCTGCAGAGCGGGGAGATGGGGGTGAAGGGGGCGCTTCAGGCGGCCATCGACGAAAGCTCCATCAACAGCACCTTTGACGAACTCTCCGACATGGTCATCACGCCCAAGGGAGGGTACCCGAACCAGGACGCGGCCAAGGGATCGGTGTACACGGCGGCGCCCGGCTACCTGATCCAGTCCGACGTGCTGGCGGTGCTGGGCAATATTTTAACGACGCGCGACGACACGTTTACGATCCGGGCCTACGGGGAGCTGACCAACCGCGAGGGTGTGGTGCTGTCGCGGGCGTGGTGCGAGGCGGTGGTGCAGAGGGGGATCAATTACGTGGACCCGGTGGACAGCCCGGAGACGCCGGTCAAGAAGATCAACATGAAGAGCGGAGCGCTGGAGGAGACGGAGCTGAGCGCGGTGAACAAGGCGTTCGGGAGGAAGTTCAACATCGTCTCCTTCCGCTGGCTGTCTCCCGAGGAGGTGTAATAAAAGAGAGAGAGAGTTTTTTTCTTCTTCCCAGCCAGCGCCGCTTCCCATCCACGGGGAGCGGCTCTTTTTGCGTTCAGGGGGAGGAATAGGGAAGAGGAAGGGATTATAGGGGTGATAGAGGAGGCCCCTATCACCCCTATCACCCCCCAAAGACAGCCCCCACAACCACATCCTTGCAGTTTGTGACGATTTCTTAACCAGGTTTCTCTTCCTCACCATGGGGGCGGGAGGGTATCACTTCCACGTCTTCCGGCATGAACGGCGCTACCGTCCGGGAAGCGGAAGACGCAACACAACAGAAAAGACGCCATGAAATTTGTCGCCAAAATCCTGACCATCGCAGCCGCCCTCAGCTCCCTGAGCATGGCTGCCGAGAAAGTAACCGTTGACAGCAGCATCAAGCCGTATGCGCCCACCAGCGGCGTTTCCGGCAACCTGAGCGCCGTCGGTTCCGATACGCTGAACAACCTGATGACCCTTTGGGCGGAAGGATTCAGCAAGAAGTACCCCAGCGTCAAAATAGGCGTTGAAGGCAAAGGGTCTTCCACGGCTCCCCCCGCCCTCACGGCAGGGACGGCCCAGCTCGCCCCCATGAGCCGCCAGATGAAGCGGGAGGAAATAGCGGCCTTTGAAGCCAAATACGGCTACAAGCCGACGGAAATCAAGGTGGCCCTGGACGCCGTGGCCTTCTTCGTCAACAAGAACAATCCCATCCAGGCCCTTTCCCTGTCGCAGATTGACTCCATCTTCTCCTCCACCTTCAAGCGCGGGGGCTCCAACATCTCCGACTGGGGCGATGCGGGCGTCCCCTCCATGAAGGGAAAAGCCATCTCCATCTATGGCCGTAACAGCGCCTCCGGCACGAACGGCTTCGTGAAGGAAATCGCCCTGAAGAAGGGGGACTACAAAAACTCCGTGAAGGAACAGCCCGGCTCCTCCGCCGTCGTGCAGGGCATCAGCTCTGACGAACAGGGGATCGGCTATTCCGGCATCGGATACGTCACCTCCGGCGTGAAAACCCTCTCCCTGGCGGAAAAAGGCGGCCAGGTGGCCGTGCAGCCTTCTTACGACAACTGCATCAGCGGCAAATACCCGCTCTCCCGTTACCTGCTGATTTACGTCAACAAGAAGCCCGGCGAACCCCTGGACACCCTGACCAGGGAATTCATCAAGTTCATCGTCTCCAAGGACGGCCAGGAAATCGTGACCAAGGACGGCTATTACCCGATTCCCGCCAAGGTCAGCGCGGATGTCCTCAAGAGCATTGAATAAACACCCCTTCCATACGCCATCAACACATGCCGGGGCAGGATTGCGGCCTTCCCGCCGGAGTCCTGCCCCCAACTCCCCTCTCCACCGCCTGCCTTCATGAGCGCCAAAGCCCCCTCTCCCGCGCCGCCCAAGAAGCCCAAGCCCGTTCCGGAACGCTTCCAGGTGGCAAAAACCACGCTGTGGTTTGACCGCATCATGACTAAAACCATCATCGGCGGGGGCTTTACCGTCATTGTAGCCGTTTTCGGCATCCTCTTTTTCCTGCTGGCCGTCACCATTCCCCTCTCTTCCAGGGCGCGGACGTGGAAGAACGGCAGCACCTTTTCCCCGTCCGCCCCTGTCCAGGGAACCTGGGGCCTGGACCCTTCCGGCACGCTCCCCTTCGTCTATGACAACGGCAAAAACGTCTTCTTTCTGGACAAGGCAACCGGGAACCTGAATCCCGCTCCCGTATCCCTGCCGGACGGGGAAACCGTCTGCGCCCATTCCTATGATTCATCCCTGGCGGCCTACGCCATCGCCACGGAATCCGGCAAGGCGGGCCTCATCTCCGTCCATTCCGGGCTCAACATCCACGGCCAGGCGAACGCGCACGGCCCGGACAAGGCCGGAACGGAAACCAGCCCGCTCTACCCCTTGACGGAAAGCGGCTCCGTTCCCGGCAGAATATCCCGCATAGCCTACGCGGACGCGGGGGAACGGAAAATCTTCACCGCGACCGCGGAGACGGAACAGGGTCCGCGCCTCCTGCTGATGACGCTGGAGGAATCCCGCTCCCTGCTCCATGAAGGGGAGCTGGCCCCCTCCGGCTTCCATGACCTGACGGACCAGCTTGAAGGCCGCCCCGCCGCCCTGCTGCCCGGCGCCTCCGGAGACAGCCTCGTCATCGCTACGGACACGGACAAACTCCTTTACTTCTCCTATGATGAAGACGGGGAAACGTGGGTCAAGCGCCAAACCATTCCGTCCCCCCTGGGAAGCGGAGAAAAAATGACCTCCGTCAACTGGCTCTTCGGAGACATGTCCCTGGTGATAGGCGGCGACAAGGGAAGCCTTAAAATCTTCAGCCTGTATCCCCACCCCCGCCCGGACGGCCCCGCCCTGCGCCTCTTCGGGCAGACCAGGCAGTTCCCCCCCCTGAACGGCCCGGTGCAGCATTACGCCGCCTCCGGCATCAACCGCTCCTTCCTGGTCTCCACTCCGCGGGAGCTCAGGCTCTGCTACGGAACCACGGCTGACGTCCGCTGGAGCAGCGACCCGCTGGAATTCACCCCCGTCCAGCTGGCGGCCAGCACGGAATTCAACTCCGCCATTGCCGTGGACGCCGGGGGAAAGGTCCACTTCTTCTCCATGGAAGACAGGCACCCGGAAGCAGGGTCCAAAGCCCTGGCCGGGAAAATCTGGTATGAAGGGTATGACTCCCCCAAATGGCTCTGGCAATCCGTGGGCGGCACGGACGACTACGAATCCAAGCTCTCCCTGATGCCCCTGGTCTTCGGCACGCTGAAAGGCACCCTGTACGCCCTCGTCTTCGCCGTTCCGGTAGCGGTCATGGCCGCCATTTACACGGCCCACTTCATGGCCCCCTCCGTCAAGCGGGTGGTAAAACCCGTCATGGAAATCATGGCGTCCCTGCCCTCCGTGGTGCTGGGCTTCTTCGGCGCGCTCTACCTGGCCCCCAGAATGGAGGACAAGGTGCCCGCCCTGCTCTGCATGGCCGTCCTCATTCCCGGCCTGGCGGCCCTGATCGCGTGGTTCTGGACCACGCGGCCCGCGGCCTGGCGCAACAAATTCAGCCGCGGCGTGGAATACATCGTCATGACTCCCGTCATCCTGCTCTGCGCCTGGTTCTGCTGGGAATACCTGGGCTACTGGCTGGAACAGCCCCTCATCAGCCTCTGCCGCGGCGTCATGGGACTGTGGGGCGCGGGGGACTTCCAGGCCGCCAGCTTCGCGGACCTGTGGCGCAACGGCTTCGGCATGCCCTATGAACAGCGCAACTCCCTGGTGGTGGGGTTCATCATGGGCTTTGCCGTCATCCCCGTCATCTTCACCATTTCCGAGGATGCCCTGAGCAACGTCCCCCCTTCCCTTATCGCCGCCTCGGAGGCGCTGGGGGCCAGCCGCTGGCAGATGGTCCGCACCGTGGTCCTTCCGGTGGCTTCCGCGGGCATTTTCTCCGCCCTGATGATAGGTCTGGGCAGAGCCGTGGGGGAAACCATGATCGTGCTGATGGCCACGGGGAACACCCCTATCATGGACTGGAACATCTTCAACGGCATGCGCACCCTCTCCGCCAACATCGCCACGGAACTGCCGGAGGCGGCGCAGGACTCCACCCACTACCGCGTCCTCTTCCTGGGCGGCCTCATTCTCTTCTCCATGACTTTCATCCTGAACACTCTGGCGGAAATCGTGCGCCAGCGGCTCCGCAAACGCTTCAACGTCGTTTGAGACTTCCCCTCCCTCTTCCAATCCATCTTCCATGAAACAGGACTTCAGCCTTCCGCCCGCTCCCAAACGCCCCCTGGGGGAAGTCAACATCTGGCTCACCTCCATCGGGCTCTCCCTGGGCCTCATCATGATCTTCGGCCTGCTGGGCATCATCGTCTTCAACGGCCTGGAGGCCTTCTGGCCCAAAACCGTCCATGAACTGACGATCGCCCCCGCTTCACAGGGGGAAAAACCCCTTGTCCTGTACGCCGACATCACGAAGGACCAGACGCGCCACATGCCCGCGGACCCCGCCCTCCCCGGCTCCATGGCGAAGGACGTGCGGGAATACCAGCTCTTCACCGGAAGCAAGGAAGCCTACGGGCAATCCTACCGCTACGTGGACGCGCGCAACGTCACCGCCTCCTCCACCCCAAAAGGGCTCCTGTGCCTGGAACGCATGGAGGGAGGAAAAGCCCTGGTCAAACCGCTGGAGCTCAAGCTGGCCTCCGGAGAAACCGTCCCGGCCTCCTCCCCGGAATTCATGACGGCCTTCCGCCGCGCGCTGGACCGGGAAGCGGAGTTGCGGGACGACATCAAGGCCATTGACGCCAAAGACATCGGCGCCGTCAACACCCGGCTGGCGGACGCCAAGCTGGACATCAAGGCCATTGAACGCTCCTATGACATCCGGGAGGAAAACGGACGGCGCACGGCCACGCCCAGGGAAAACCCCATCCTCACAGGCATGGATGACCCGGCGGGGGAACTGGACCGGCTCCGCGCCAGGGTGGAGCAGCTCAACGCGGAATACGCCCGGTACACCGCAGAAGCGGGCAGGCTGAGGGAACAGCAGGGCCGGGACACGCTCGTGTATGCCCTGGGAGACGGGGAGAAGAAGGAAACCGGCATGGACAAAATCGTTTACGGCTACCAGCCGAACGACCTGGGCTTCTTCGGCAAATGCGGCGTCTTCCTCCACAACCTGTACCACTTCATCATGGATGACCCGCGGGAGGCCAACACGGAAGGCGGCATCTTCCCCGCCATCTTCGGCACCTTCATCATGACCCTGCTCATGAGCGCGCTGGTCACGCCCGTGGGGGTCATCGGCGCCATCTACCTGCGGGAATACGCCAGGCAGGGAGCCCTGGTGCAGGCCGTGCGCATCTGCGTGAACAACCTGGCGGGCGTGCCTTCCATCGTCTTCGGCGTCTTCGGCCTCGGCTTCTTCGTCTACTACCTGGGCGGGACGATTGACGAACTCTTCTACTGGAAAAAACTGGCCGTGGACAACACGCCCACCTTCGGCACCTCCGGCATCCTGTGGGCCTCCCTCACGCTGGCCCTGATGACGCTGCCCGTCGTCATCGTCTCCACGGAGGAAGCCCTCTCCGCCGTCCCCCGCGGGCTGCGGGAGGCGGCCCTGGCCTGCGGAGCCTCCAAATGGCAGATGATCAAGCGCATCATCCTGCCCAGCGCCCTGCCGGGCGTCATGACCGGCCTCATTCTGGCCATGGCCCGCGGCGCGGGGGAAGTGGCCCCACTCATGGTCACGGGCGTGGTGAAGCTGGCCCCTTCCCTGCCCATTGACGGGGAAGGCCCCTTCATCCACCTGGAGCGCAAATTCATGCACCTGGGCTTCCACATCTATGACGTGGGGTTCCAGTCCCCGGATTCGGACGCCGCCCAGCCCATGGTCTTCGCCACCACGCTGCTGCTCATCCTGCTGGTGGTGGTCATGAACCTCACGGCCATCCTCATCCGCAACCGCCTGCGCAAAAAATACGCGGCCTCCAGCTTCTAACCCCGTTCTCCTTCACCATCCCATGACTGAACCAGCCGCCCCAGACGACGATCCCATCATTGACGTGGAAGATTTCTCCTTCTTTTACGGAAGCAAACAGGTTCTCTTCAACATCGGCATGACCTTTGAAACCAACCGGGTGACCGCCCTCATCGGCCCCTCCGGCTGCGGTAAATCCACCCTGCTCCGCAACATCAACCGCATGAACGACCTGGTTCCGGACGTCCGCCACCGGGGGGATATCCGCATTGACGGCACCAGCCTGTACGATCCGCGCGTGGAAGTCATCTCCCTGCGCAAGCGCGTGGGCATGGTCTTCCAGAAATACAACCCTTTCCCTAAAAGCATTTATGAAAACATCGTCTTCCCCCTCCGCGTGGCGGGACGCAGCAGGCGCGCGGAACTGGATGAAACCGTGGAACGCAGCCTGAAAGGCGCCGCCCTGTGGGACGAAGTGAAGGACAAGCTGCACGAAAGCGCCTACGGCCTTTCCGGAGGCCAGCAGCAGCGGCTGTGCATCGCCCGCGCCATCGCCAACCGCCCCCAGATCCTGCTGATGGACGAGCCCTGCGCCGCCCTGGACCCCATCGCCACGCTGAAAATAGAAGACCTGATGGAAGACCTGAAAAAAGACCTCACCATCGTCATCGTCACCCACAACATGCAGCAGGCCACGCGCATTGCGGACCGCACCGCCTTCATGTACATGGGCCGCCTGGTGGAATACGGGGAAACGTCCCAAATCTTCACCAACCCGGCGGAAAAAGAAACGGAAGCCTACATCACGGGCCGTTTCAGCTAAAAAGCCCAACTTCCAAGCCATTCACCTCATGACACCTCCCGGCAACCACATCCTCCCCCACTATGACGCGGCCCTGAACGCCATCCGCACCCGCGTCAACGCCGTCTGCGGCAGCCTGCTGAAACACATGGACGTCCTGGAACGGGTCATCTCCGGCCCGGACAGCGACGGGGCCAACGGCATCATTGCGGACGGGGAACCGCTCAACGAAGAAACCCGCCAGGTTCTCTCCCTCTGCGCCGCCGTGCTCACCCAGTTCCATCCCCTGGGGTCCGACCTGCGGCTTGTGCTCACCTTTTCCCGCTGCGGGGACAAGCTCCAGGAATGCATGGAGGAAGTCACGGGCATCGCCAGGCATGCCAAGGCATCCATCAGGCATCAAGAATCCCTGTGTCTGGACATTGTGCTGCCCCTGCTGGAAATGGCCGTTTCCGAATTCCGGGACGCCGCCCGATGCCTGGAAACGCAGGACGCGGACGCCGCACGGGAAATACGCCTGCGGGACAAAAAGCTGGACAAGGCCCACCGCAAGGCGCTGACCCTGCTGGTCTCCCCTGACAGGAAGGACCACCCCTCCCTCAACGTCAACCTGCTCTTCATCATCCGCTCCATTGAACGCATCGGAGACATTGCCAAAACCATCGCCGCCACCGTCGTCTTCCTGAAGGAAGCCACGGACATCCGCCACGGCAAAGAGAAATAAACCGCGTCTTTCCCCGCACGATTATTCCACCTTGCTCACGCTGAAGCAGTACACGGCCGGATTAATCAGGGCCAGGGGAAGGTAAAACACGGCAAAGGAGAGAGAACCGCCGTACAAAACCAGGCACAGGGCGGAGACGATAAACAGGATTCCGATTTTAAGGCTCCGCGCCCAGTCCTGGCGGTTCACCAGCCAGATGAAGGCCGCGCATACAAAGCCGATGACCACGCACAGCACCCCGCCCATGGTGAGGAACTGAATATAACTGGAACAGAATTGTTCCAGCCACCGCACATTATCCGGACTGGGGGGATTACCTTCCCAGGCAAAAACGCCCGGCGGCAGCAGCGCCCACAACAGCACGGAAAAGAACACCAGGCGATCCGTATTAAGGCGATAGGTCATGCGGGGGTACGGTACCATTTCCGTGCATGGGATAACAAGTGAAATCGGCCGCTCCCGGCTGTTCCGGGAACGGTTCCTTTACAGGGGAGCAAATGCACCGTCTCCGGCGCCATTGACGGCGATTCCGTCTATTTCCACCAGCCAGCCGGGGCGGCAGACGGGAGCTTTCAACAGCAGATGGGGGACGGCGGCCAGCGGGGATTCCATCAGGCGGCGGCTGACCGTTTCCCGGTCCGCCCAGTCGCGCAGGTACACCACGGCCTGTTTGAGGTCGGACAGGCTTCCGCCGTTCCTTTCCATCAGGGCGTTCATGTTTTCCAGGGTGCGGGCCGTCTGCCGCGCCACATCCCCCGGATGGACAATGTTCCCCTCCGCGTCAATGCTGGCCGTGCCGGAAAGGAAGTAGTGGGAGCGGTCCCCGTACACGATGCGGGCGCCGCGTTCAAAGGCCACCCGGTACAGATGCGTGGGGGACAGGTAATCCGGAGCCTCCATGTAACGAACCTGCCCCGGCTTCAGCCCGACGATTCCCAGGCTGTCCATGTGCAGCAGCCGCCCCGGCGTTTCCGTACAGCCTTCAATCCCGGTGCTGGCGATGAAGTGGGTTTCCGGCGTCAGCCCGTAACGGTTAAAGCGTTCATTGCGTCCTTCCACCAGTCCGCGGTAGTTGTTGTCAATGTCCCGGCAGTAAATCCACGTGCGGTGAACCAGCTCCGGCACGGTTCCTCCGTGCGCGGCAGCCGCGCGGTCCAGCCAGCGGAATTCCTCCCGCATCTGGCCGTAGCTGTCCGGAGCGGAGGTTTCCTTCCTGCCCGCCAGGAACAGCCGGTAATGCGGACGCCGGGCCGTCATCACCGTTCCCCCCTGCTCCGCTTCCCGCCTTTTTTCCAGCATTCCGCCGATGTGCCATGCTTCCAGGGCCACGCGGGCCCCGTTCGCGGGAGGCTGCCCCACCACGGAGACATAGGAGTTCCGCTCCCCCGCCATCCGGCGCAGCGTTTCCGACTGGCGCACCGGATCGCTGACGTGGAAGCGCAGCAGGAATTCATCTTCCCCTCCGCCGCCCAGTTCACGGTACCTGCCCATCAGGGAACGCAGTTCCGCCTCAAAGCTCGCGCCCGGTTCCGCCGTCATGCAGAAGAAATGTTCTTCCACGCCGCCCTTTCCGCGCCATTCCAGTTTTTCAGGTAAATTAGCCGCCATGGTGTCCTCCTTTACAGGGACTGCACGTAATTGACCAGGTCCTCCAGCTCACGGTCATTTAAAGAACTTGTCTTCCCGCGGATGTCCCCCGGATTGTGCGTCGTGACGGCTTCCCGGATCGTCTTCGCCCGGCCGTCGTGCAGGTAGGGGGCGGTCCGCCACACTTCCACCAGGGAGGGCACCAGAATGCTTTTTCCTTCATCCAGCCCCGTGGCCGTCCCCGCAGCCACCAGTTCCTTGGTAGTGAAGTACGGGTGCGGGTGGCACTGCACGCACCCGGCCGTTTTAAAGACTTCCTTCCCCCTCCGCGCGGATTCGGACAAGGAGCCCCGCTCCACTCCGGGAGCATGGCACTGCGCGCAGGAGGTCTGTTTCGTCTGCTCTTTGGAGGGAGAACCGGCCATCAGGAACGGGCTGGGAACCTCCTTCATGTTTTTCAGGTATTCATTCACGCATTCCGCCAGTTCCCCGGAAGGTTCCAAAAACTGGATGTGAACGAAGCCCGCCGTCACGGCCACCTCCGCGGAAGCGCGGACGCCCAGCGTCATCACCGGGCTCGTCCGGTGGGAGAGGAACATGGTGCGCGTGTTTTTCGGGTTGCCCATGCCGTCATTCAACAGGTCCCAGTTCAGGCCGTCCACCCGGCTGTCCGGGTGGCAGGTGGCGCAGCTCTGCCAACCCTGGAAGCAATGGGAGGCGTCGTTGAAGTACTGTTCCCCCAGCTTTTCCCGTGAGGGCTGGAATCCTTCATTCAGGGCGATTTTCCGGGGTTGCGCTTCCCCCTTGAGGGGGACTTGCGCCAGCGTGTCCGAGAAGTATCCGGCCACATAAACGTTTTTCCCGTCGCACGCCAGGGAGCGCGGACCGTTCAGGGGCAGAGGAATGCGGGTGCGGAGGCCGTGCAGGAAGCCCAGCCTTTCGGAAACGGGTTCGTTTTCCCGGTTTTCCCGCTTCATGCGGTCCAGCAGGCCGGGAAAATCAATCACGGACAACTCATGCGTTCCCGCGTGCGTCACAAACAGCTTTCCGCCATCCCCGGAAAAGGCGACGCCCCAGGGGTTGGCCGCCCCCGCATCCGGGTCGTCCAGCAGGACGGGGTGCGGCTTGTCCGGCTGTTCCGTGTCAATAATCGTCACGGCGTTCGTGTTCATCCAGCCGCGGTCCAGCTGCGTGGTGGGCACCTGGTAGCGGCTCAGCACGTGCGCCACGGCCAGATAACGGCCATCCGGGCTCATCGCCATGCCGCGCACGCCCTGCGTCCCGTTGGAGAGCGGGAAATGAGCCGCCTTCCCGTCTTCCACCAGGGTCAGCGCAGCCGCCGTGAAATCCCCGTCCGCCTTCCCAGCGGGCAAATGGCCGGCGGCCCATATTTTCCTGCCGTCCGGGGAGACGGCCAGCGCCACCGGTTCACGGGGAACATTCCAGGAATTCAGCACGTTCCCGGTAGCGGCGTCCATTTCCAGCACACGGGAATCAAACCGGCACGCCACATACAACTTACCTCCGCGCAGCACGGGAGCCATGGGCGTATGGCCCGCCGGAAAGGAACCTTTCAGCGCCCCGCTTTCCAGGTCCACCACCTCCATCACGCCGCGCGGTCCGCCTTCCGCCACATAGGCGGTGGCACCGTCAAGCGCCATGCCGTTGGGCGGCTGGCCCAGACGGATGCTTTTCACCTTTTCCCCGGAAGCGGGGTCCACCAGTTCCAGGGTACGGTTTTCATGCCCCAGCACGGCTACCAGGCGATTGAAAACCTTTACATCCACCGGAGCTGCGGGACCGGAGGCGTGCGCCGCATCCTGCCTGCACGAGACGAAGGACAGCAGGCAGCAGAGGGCAGCCGCGGAGGCGCAGAGCGTTTTTGTCAATTTCATGGCCATTTCAGATTCAGTCTTCTATCATCACGCGGAACCCCACGTTGTACACGGGCCGCCAGCCGGGATACCCCCAGCGCCAGGAGGACGTGGCCCGCCGGGGGCGGTCATACCAGGAACCGCCGCGCACGGCACGGGGAACGCGGGAGTCCAGGCTTTCATTGCGCCCGTCCTCTTCCTTCCACGGGTAGGGCCTGTATTCGGAACGGGTCCATTCCGCGGCGTTTCCGATCATGTCGTACAGCCCGTAGGCATTCGGCTTGTAGCTCTTGACGGGGGCCAGATGAAGCTTCCCGTCATTATATTTTTCATCCCGCGGCACGAAGTCCCAGAAACGGTTGGGATTTTTAATCGGCTTGGGGTCCACGCCGGAGACGGCAAGCTCCTTCAGCGTCACATCCCCCAGGTTGGCGTATGCGGAGAAGTCCGCATCCCGTTCCCCGAAGAAGAAGTCCGTATCCGCGCCGCCCCGGGCCGCGTATTCCCACTGCGCTTCCGTGGGCAGCGTCACCTTTTTCCCGGTTTTTCCGGAAAGCCAGCGGCAGAATTCCATGGCCCTGGTCCACGGCACCCGGACGGCCGGAAAACGCGGATCGGCATCCATGTCGTAGCCGGGCCTCACCTGGTCCTTGTAGTGCATGTCGTACCATCCATTAAGGTATTCCGGGTCAAAGCGGCGGTATTGCTCCAGCGTCACTTCCGCCTCTCCCATCCAGAACGGTTGTTCAATCTCCACCGGGGAGGCGGGTTTTTCCGCCGGGGTTTCCCGTTCACTTCCCATCCTGAATTTTCCCGCGGGAATGCGGCGGAACGTCATGCTTACGCTACCCCCCAAATCCACGGACAGCGTTTCATTCCGCGGTTCCGGGACGGGCACGCTTTTTTCACTGGCTCCCGGAACGGGCCTTTCCCCGTTGAAAACAGGTCCGCTGGCGTTTCTCCGGAACAGGGAATCCTTCATGGTCACGTAATTCCGTTCCGCTCCGGAGAATTGCCTGTGCAGGTCATAGCGGCGTTTCAGCAATCCTTCATTGCGCTCTCCCGGCCATTCGCCCAGGTAGGGGGCGTTCATGTCCATCCACGTGATCAGGCGGTTCCAGTCCTCCTGCGGCATCTCCACGCCGTGGTGCCCCTTTTTAAGGAGCTGGTAGAGTTCCGACGTATCCGCGAAGAACTCCGTGGGGGCCAGTCCCAGGTAGTTCCCCTCCGGACCGTTGCGGCGCACGTAGGGGTGCAGGTTCCAGTACGCGACGGACCCGGGAGCGGGAGCACCCTTGACGGCATCCAATGTCATGAAGTCCGGAACTCCCGCGCGGGCCTTGTCTTCCGCGGTGTGGCAGCGGATGCAGTGGCGGTCCAGCACGGGCTGCACTTCATTCATGAAGGAGAAGGTGCGCGCCGGACCATACCACGGGGTGATGGCGGCAGGCTTCTGCCGGGAGGCCATGACCGCCTTGGCGGGCGGAGCGTAGTTCTGCCGTTCATGGCAGCCGATGCAGCTTAACGTTTCCCCCGGCATGGCGGTAAACCAGCTCCGCATCAGCGCCAGGGCGCGCCCCTCCCCGTCCAGCACCTGGAGGGTCAGCGGCTGGTTGGCCGGAGCCGTAAAGATGGCGGAGCCGTCAGGATTCACGGGAACGGTGCCGTACAGCACCTTCAGGTCCCAGTTGCTTTCCATGCCCATGGCATAGTGGCTTCCGGTGTTGCGGGGGCTGTACTCGGACATGAAGACGCGCAGGGATTTTGCCACCCCCTTCGGCACTCCGGCCATGGCGCGGCCCCGGTACACGTCGGAGATATAGACCGTGGCCGTCTTGCTCTCCGGCTTCACGCGGTCATGCAGCACGGGCGGCTTTTTGCGCGGCTTCAGCGGCGCGGGGTCCGCATAAATGAAATAGGAGGAAGCCGTGAGAGGGACAATGTTGTCGTACATGTCGCACCAGACCACATTAGTGACGCCCTTGTCTCCGGAGGGGGAGGAGACGGCCAGGAAGGTCTCCTCATTCAGCGGATACGGTTCCGCAAAATAGGGAGTTTTCAATCCATCCACCAACTGGTCCCTGGTAACGTTTTCCACGGGTTTTCCGTAGCCCGGGATTTTCTGAACGGCGCCCTCCGTGGCGGTACGGCCCCGGTTCACGTCAAAGATGACCAGTTCCCCAAGCCGCTTGACACCGTGGTGCCCGCTCACAATGCCCGCGAACATGCCCGGCCTGCCGGGAAGCGGGCGGGCGTTGAACAGGCTGTTGGGCCAGTAGGAGTTGGAACCGTAGTACTCCTTCTGGTCGCTGCCGTCCGGATTCATGTGCATCAGCACGCGGCTGAAGTAGTGGGCGCTCTCCGTGTATTCCCAGCGCAGGAACATCACGCGGCCGTCCGGCAGCATGGTGGGGAACCAGTTGTTGTCCTGGTCAAAGGTGAGCCTCCGGGTCGTCTTCCTCTCCCGGTCGTAAAGGTGGATGTTCCCCACGTAGTCCACCCCGGTTACGCAGGGCACGCCCTGCATGCCGGAGGTGTTGACGAAGATGACGCGGCCGTCCGGCAGGTAGCAGGAGTTGTAGCTGTCCGTATCCGGCGGCATGTGGGCGGTGAGGGCTTCCGTTTTCCCGGTTTTCAGGTCCAGTTCAAAGACGTCCCAGGGCCTGTTTTCCTTCTTGCCGAAGCGATTTCCGGTGAACATGAGCCTTTCCCCGGAAAAATCCACTTCCAGATGCCCCATCCAGCGGTCGTCCCCCAGCAGCTGCGCCGCTGGGGAGGAAGAGGAGATGCCGTCAAATTTTCACGATGCCGCTGCGGTACGTGCGGCCCGGTCCCGGCATGCTGGAAATTCCCTGCCAGTTGGCCGGGCGGTCATGCTTGAAGGAGCTTTCCCCGGACGGGTTGAAACGCCGCACGCTCACCCATTCCCGCAGGGAGCCCTGTTCCGGCAGGGATTCAATAAGGGCCTTTTTCCGCAGTTCCACCAGTTCACGCAATTGGTCCGCCTGCTCCGGCCCTGCTTGGTCCACCCACCGGTCCAGCGGCCCCAGCTTCTTCTCCCACTCATCCAGCCGGGCCAGGAAAACCTCAGCATCAGGGTACCGTTCCCCGTATTTTTCCCGGTTGCGCTTCACCGCGCGGCGGATGGCGGCCGCATCATAATAAGCCGCCAGCTTCTTCAGCCTGAGAAAACGGACTCTTTCCAGAATGGCTTCCTGATGCTTCATCAGGCCGTCCCAGGAAGAGACGGCTCCCACCCGCTCCGCCGGAACGGAAAGGATTTCCGCCAGCGCGGCCCCGGCTTTCTGGCCGTCCGGCCATGCCTGGAACACGGGAGCCAGCAACGCCATCGCATCCCCGCAGTCATCCGCGGCAGACGGATCGGAAAGGGAAGATACATGCTCCGCCGTCCGCGCCCACGCCTGCTGCATCCATTGGTTTCTTCCCTCTGCGGAGGCCGCGAGCGGAATTCCGGACAATTCCCGCAGCCACGCTGCAGCGCGGAGGCATGGAGTATTCCAGCTCCCAGCACGGCACAGCCGCAGGAGAGAAGGCGCAAGATGGAACATGAGTCAAACATGGCGTATAGTTTTACACTAGTACGCAGGAGAAATTCTTTTTCATTCAACGGGAATTTCCGTACTGATCAATTTTCTGCCTAATCAGCAGATGGTGAATCCGTCATTTAATTCCTCCGGATTCTCAATCCGGAAATTAGTATCTGATTTTAAAGGGGAGGAGGTTGTGGAAAAGCGGACCCGGCAGAAAGCAGCATGGAGAATCCTACGTCCTCCATGCCCAGAATTTTTTTCATGGCAGGCCTGAATTCATTCCCCCATTGCTCCAACTTCCTGACGACGGGGATTAACGTCTTCCCAGCCGGGGTGATGCTGGTCAATGACGTGCCCCCTGCTGAAGCAGGTGCCGCGCCTTCCCCCGCCGGACATGGAACGGGAGCATGAGCAGCAGCATTTCTCCGTTCATTCCCGCCATCTGCGAGAGACAAGCGCCGGAGGAAGAAGGAACGCCCGTCTTCCTCCCCTTCCGGCGGCCCTGTTGTTACATTCCTGCGGAATCGGAAGTTCAGGAGTCTTCCAGCGTGCGGGGACGCAGCAGGTACACCTTGTCCCGGCGGCGCACCTGTTCCGGAACCGCCAGATAGACGGTTTCCCCTTTTTGCGCGGCGTCCACGGGTTCCATGCCCGCCGCTGTCTCCCGCCGCATGGATTCCACTTCCACGCGGACGGCCCCCGTGGTGGGCCCTGCAATGAGGATGGTCTGCCCCGCGGACAAGCCGCCGGCTTCCAGATAAAGGGCCGCCACTCCGTTCTTCTTATAAAAGTTTTCCACCTTGGCTATATGGATTTTCAGCAGGGCGGCGCGGCTGTTGGAGGAACCGCTCCATTCCCCCCATTTCACGCCCAGGTAATATCCGCCCTGCCAGAATCCCCGGTTGAAGACGGATTCCAGCCGTTTCATCCACGCTTCCGCCCTGGCTGCGGAAAAGGTGCCGTCCAGGCATGCCTGGGCGGCCTCCCGGTAAACGGAGGTGACCGTTCTGACGTAGTCCGAGGAGCGGCCGCGCCCCTCCAGCTTCAGCACGGAAACGCCCGCGTCCAGAAGCTGGTCCAGCACCGGAACGGTGCACAGGTCCCGGGGAGACATCACGTATTTGTTGTCTATCACCAGTTCATTGCCCGTTTCCTCATCCGTCACGCGGTAGGCGCGGCGGCAGTTCTGGAAGCAGGCGCCCCGGTTGGCGGAAGAGTTGTAAGCCGCCAGGCTCATGTGGCATTTGCCGGAAACGGCCACGCACAGCGCACCGTGGGCAAAGATTTCCACCCGGAGCAGTTCCCCGGAGGGGCCCCTCACGTCCTCCTTCCGGATGGATTCAATGATGTGCCGGATTTGCGCCAGGGTGAGTTCCCGAGCCAGCACCACCACATCCGCGTACTGCGCGTAGAACCTGACGGAGGCCATGTTGCAGACATTGGCCTGCACGGACATGTGGACTTCCAGCCCGATGGAGCGGGCATGGGCGATCACCGCCAGGTCGGAGGCGATGACGGCGTCCACTCCGGCCTTCCGGGCGGCGGCGCACAGGGCATGCACCGCCTCCAGCTCTTCATCATACACGATGATGTTCAGCGTCAGGTAGGCCTTAGCCCCCGCCTCATGGCAGCGGGCCACGATTTCCGGCAGGTCTTCCTCTGAAAAGTTGGCCGTGGCGCGGGAACGCATGTTCAGCTTCCCGACGCCGAAGTAGACGGAGTCCGCCCCGCCCTGCAACGCAGCGGCCAGGGATTCAAACGACCCCGCCGGGGCCATGATTTCTATCCGGGATTGAACGGGCATGGCAGAACGGCTCAGAGTCCTCCGGCTTCTTCCGTCAGGATGACGGTGATTCTTCCCTTGGGGAAGCATTTGACGATGGACATGTGGATGTTGCACAGGCGGTCCGGAGAGTTGCAGTCCGCACAGGTTCCCGTGTACATGCAGGGCGTCTTGAAGTCTTCATGGCGTTTGGCGTTCAGCGGGGCGATGCGGCGGATGCGTTCCCGCGCCTCTTCCGGCGTGCCCACCAGCTTGTTGGCCCCGGCCAGCAGAATGACGTGCCGGGGGCCGAACGCTACGGGAGCCACGCGGTTGCCCACCATGTCCACCCAGTGCAGGGTTCCCTTCATGCTGACGGCGTTGACGCCGGTCAGGAACAGGTCCGCCGTCATGCCGCGGCGGCGGATTTCCCATTTTTCCTCCCGGTCCATGTCCGGAAGAAAGCCGTCGTAAAATTGAATGTCCGGATTGGACCGCAGGTCGTCAAGAATTCCCGTGCCCTTCAAGGTCATGGAGTCTCCGTAGGAGGCGGACGCCGGGTGAAGCTCCCGTACCAGTCCACGCATCACGTCTGCGGCTTCCTTCAGGCCCGGAACTACAAAGCTTCTGAATCCGCGCCGTTCCAGGCGTTCGGCGCACTTTTGCAGGGAAAGGGTTTCTTCCATAAAAAAGGCGGATGAAGAACCCCGCTCCGGCATGATTCCGGAGCGGGGTTCCATGGAGTTTTATTCTTCCGCAGGGGCTTCCGCTTCACCGGAATCTTCCCCGGCCTCCGCGTCTTCCGCTCCCTCCGGGCCTTCCTCGTCTTCATCATCCGGGATGACGATGGAGATGTCCTGGATGGCTTCGCCGTCGTTCAGCGTCATGAGCTTCACGCCCTGGGTGGCGCGGCCCGTTTCGCGCACGGTAGCCACCTTGATGCGGACGGACTGCCCCGCCGTGGTCATCAGCATGAGCTCATCCTCCTCGGAAACGACCGTGGCGGATACCACCTTCCCGGTCTTGTCCGTGCAGTTCATGGTCTTGATGCCGGTGCCGCCGCGGCCCTGCGTGCGGTATTCATCAAAGGAGGTGCGCTTGCCGAGGCCGTTTTCAGAGGCCACCAGCAGGGTTTTCTGCGGGTCCACAATGGCCAGGGCCACGACGTAGTCCCCCGCGCGCGGACGGATGCCGCGCACGCCGATGGTGTTGCGGCCCTGGGTGCGGAGGGCTTCCTCCGGGAAGCGGATGCTCATGCCGTCATGCGTGACGAGCACGATTTCATTTTCCCCGGTGGTGAGTTCAGCGTTTACCAGGGTGTTGCCTTCCTCCAGGTTGATGGCGATGATGCCGGCCTTGCGGTAGTTGACAAAGTCGTTCAGGCTGGTTTTCTTCACCGTGCCGTCCTTCGTGGCGAAGACCACGTTGCCGCTGCCTTCCGCAAAGGTGATGTCATTGCCCTTTTCATCCACCCGCCGTTCCAGGCGCAGGATGGCGGCGATGGCTTCCTCCGGCTGGAGGTCCAGCAGGTTCTTGATGTTGCGGCCCTGCGCGCTGCGCGCGGCCTCGTCAATTTCATACACGCGGTCCACGTACACGCGCCCGGTGTTCGTGAAGAACATCAGGTAGTCGTGGTTCTGGGCGGCGAAGAGGTGCTCAATGAAGTCCGCCTCCGCATCCTTTCTGGCCCCCTTGGTGGTGGCGGCCTTCACTCCCTTGCCCCCACGGGCCTGCACGCGGTATTCCGCGGAGTTGGTGCGCTTGATGTAGCCGCTGTGCGTGATGGTGACGATCATCGTATCGTTCGGGATCAGGTCTTCAATGGCCATGTCCCCGGAGAAGGGAATGATGCGCGTGACGCGCGGCGTGGCGTACTTGTCCTTGATGGCCATGAGTTCATCCTTCACGATGCCCAGCACGCGGGATTCGTTCGCCAGGATGTCCAGATAGTCCTTGATGCGGACCAGCAGTTCCGCGTATTCTCCGGAAATCTTGTCGTTTTCCAGAGCGGTCAGCTGGTACAGGCGCAGGTCCAGGATGGAGTTTACCTGGCGTTCCGTAAAGATGTAGCGGTCCCCCTGGACGGAGGCCTGGGAACGGATCAGGATGCCCAGGCTTTCCGCCGTCTGCGTGGAGAAGGTGTAGTTCTGGAGGCGTTCGCGGGCTTCCTCCCTGTTCCTGGAGTCGCGGATGATGGTGATGAAGTCATCCATGTGGTGAAGGGCCAGCAGGAAGGCTTCCAGGCGTTCGGCGTCCTTTTCCGCATCCCCCAGCAGGTAGCGCGTGCGGCGCACGACCACCTCGCGGCGGTGCTCGATGTAGAAGTTGATGGCGTCCAGCATCGCGAGCGTCTTGGGGCGGTTGTCGTGAATCGCCAGCATGTTCACCGCAAAGGAGGTTTCCATGGAGGTGAGCTTGTAAAGCTGGTTCATGACCACCTGCGGGCGGGCGTCCCGCTTGAGCTCGATTTCAATGCAGGTTTTCTCGTCGGAAAGGTCGCGGATGCCGGAAATATCCGTCAGGATCTTGTCCTTGTACAGTTCCGCGATGCGTTCCTGAAGGGCGGCGCGGTTCACGCCGTACGGCACTTCACGGATGATGAGGAGGTCCTTGCCGGAGTCCGTCATTTCCATGTCTATCTTCCCGCGGATGCGCACGGAGCCGCGCCCGGTGCGGAAGTAGTTGTCAATGCCGGAAAAGCCCAGCACGTCGCCCCCGGTGGGGAAGTCCGGCCCCTTGATGTACTGGCGCAGTTCATCCACCGTCATGAGCGGGTTGTCAATCACGGCGCAGATGCCGTCCACCACTTCCCCCAGGTTGTGCGGGGGCATGTTGGTGGCCATCCCCACGGCAATCCCCGTGCCGCCGTTGACCAGCAGGTTCGGGAAGGCGGAGGGGAACACGGTGGGTTCCGTGTGCTCGTTGTCGTACGTGGGAACGAAGTCCACCGTATCCTTGTCCAGGTCAGCCATCAGGGCCACGCCCATGCCGGAAAGCTTGGCTTCCGTGTATCGGGCGGCGGCGGGAGGGTCCCCGTCCGGCGTGCCGAAGTTGCCCTGCCCGATGACGAGGATGTCCCGCATGGACCAGTCCTGCGCCATGTTTACCAGGGTGCCGTAAATGGCGGCGTCCCCGTGCGGGTGGTAGTTACCCATCGTGTCACCCACGATTTTGGAGCATTTGCGGGTCTTCCCGCCGGGGGACAGGTTCAGCTCCTTCATGGCGTACAGGATACGCCTCTGGGAGGGCTTGAGGCCGTCTCTCACGTCCGGCAGGGCGCGGGAGATGATGACGGACATGGAGTAGTCCAGGAAAGAAGTGGAGAGCTCGCTGGCTACGTCCACCGGTTTGATTCTATTGTTTTCCATGGTTCTGAGAGAAAGTCTGGGGATTAAACATCAAGGTTGCGGACGTTGAGGGCGTGGTCCACGATGTAGTTCTTGCGGGGCTCCACCACGTCCCCCATCAGGATGGTGAACATTTCATCAGCCCTGACGGCATTGTCGTCATTCAGGATGACGCGGAGCAGCTCCCGCCGTTCCGGGTCCATCGTCGTCTTGAACAGGTCCTTGGCGTCCATTTCACCCAAGCCCTTGAATCGCGTGATTTCCACGCCGCGCTTGCCGATGGAGATGACGGATTCCAGAATGTCCATCACGGAGAACAGGGGCGTTACCTTTTCCTTTTCTCCCTCACCTTCCACCAGTTCAAACAGGGGCGTATCCATGGATACGATCATGTTCCCGGGAATGCCCAGCTCCGCAAGCCGTACGAGGGCCCGCGTGATGGCCTTGGCCTCATGCAGTTCATGGGTGATGGAACGGCGGCTGGGGCCCTCCCGGTCCGGGAGCGGATTTTCCAGCAGTTCCTCTTCCGTGGGCATGCCGAAGATGAAGAGGTCCCTGTTTTCCTCGGAAAAGGCAGTGAGAGCTTCCATGTCATGGAAGAAGAGGACTTCCTCTTCATTGCCGCTGCGCACCTTCACCAGGAATTCCGGGAATTCCCCGTTTGCCTCCCGGTGGCTGAGCAGGTCCTCCAGGGAGCCGCCCTGCGCCTGCATGGATTCCGTGTAGCGCTGGAGGTTGACCAGCGTTTCCAGAATGGCGGAAAACTCGTCAGATGAGAAGGAACGGGAACCGTCCGCGAAACGGAGGGTCACGTCATTGACGGCCAGTTCAATCAATTTGCGGTTCAGGGCGACGTCATCCTGCACGTATTCCTCCTTTTTCCTGCGGATGATGCGGTACAGGGGCGCCTGCGCGATGTACAGGTACCCGGCGCGGACAAGCTGCGGCATGTGGCGGCAGAAGAAGGTGAGAAGCAGGGTGCGGATGTGGGCGCCGTCCACGTCGGCGTCAGTCATGATGATGATCTTGTGGTAACGCACGCGGTCCAGCTTGAAGGAGGCTTCATCGTCCCCTTCCCCGATCCCGGCGCCGATGGCCGTGATCATGTTCTGAATTTCCTTGCTCCCCAGCGCTTTGTCCAGGCGGGCCTTTTCCACGTTCAGCACCTTTCCGCGCAGGGGCAGGATGGCCTGCGTACGGCGGTCGCGCCCCATCTTGGCGGAGCCGCCGGCGGAGTCACCTTCCACAATGAACAGTTCGCACTTGGCGGGGTCCCGGTCGGAGCAGTCCGCCAGCTTGCCGGGAAGGCCGCCGATGGAGAGGGCGCTCTTGCGGACCGTTTCGCGCGCCTTGCGGGCGGCTTCACGGGCCCGGGCGGCCGTGATGCTCTTTTCGATGATCTTCTTGGCCATCGCCGGGTTTTCCTCAAAGTACGTCTTGATTTCCTCGTACACGACATTGCCCACCACGCCTTCAATCTCCGTGTTCACCAGCTTGTCCTTCGTCTGGGAGGAGAAGCGCGGGTTGGGCATCTTGACGGAGATGACCGCCACCAGGCCTTCGCGCACGTCCTCCCCGCTCAGGGAGGGGTCCTTTTCCTTCAGCAGGCCGTTCGCCTTCGCGTAGCCGTTGATGACGCGCGTCAGGGCGCCGCGGAAACCGGAAAGGTGCGTTCCGCCGTCCCCGTTGTAAATGGAGTTGGCAAAGCAGAGGATGTTCGTTTCATACGTGTTGTTGTACTGGAACACCACGTCCACCAGGACGTCATCCTCCATCTTCTTGCCGTCGTACTCCACTTCCACCTTCCGGACGCCGGAAATGGAGATGGGTTCCTCATTGATCAATTCCTTGTTCCGGCCCAGCTGGCGCACGAATTCCACAATGCCTTCCTTATAGAAGAAGGTTTCCCGGCGCACCGGGGCCTCCCGCTCGTCAATCAGCTCGATGACCAGGCCGGGATTCAGGAAAGCCAGTTCGCGCAGGCGCGTCGTCAGGCGGTCAAATTTGAACTCCGTGGTATCCGTGAAAATGGTGGAGTCCGGGAAAAAAGTGATCGTGGTGCCCGTGATTTCACAGGCGCAGGCGCCCACCGCGCGGAGGGGCTCGATCGTCTTGCCGCGTTCAAACTTGATCTGGTAGCGCTTGCCGTCGCGGCGCACTTCCGCCCTGAACCAGTCGGACAGGGCATTCACGCACTTGGCGCCCACCCCGTGCAAACCGCCGGAGTACTTGTAGGCGCCCTGGCCGAACTTGCCGCCCGCGTGCAGATTGGTCAGCACCAGTTCCACGGCGGGGATGCCGAACTTCGGGTGGATATCCACCGGAATGCCGCGCCCGTTGTCCACAACGGAAATGGAGCCGTCCACATGGATCACAATGTCAATCTTGCTGCAATAGCCGGCCAGATGCTCGTCAATGGAGTTGTCCAGCACTTCAAATACGCAGTGGTGCAAGCCTCTTTCGTCAGGGTCCCCGATGTACATGCCGGGGCGCTTCCGCACGGCCTCCAGGCCCTCCAGTTTGTCAATTTGCGCGGCGCCGTATTCATGCTGCGCCGTCGTGGAAACGGTGGTTTCAACAACCTCGTTGGTATCTTCGGACATAACTGAAATATACTACGCTTATCTTAATTTTTTGCAAGACTAATGTTAGAAAACGCGTGCGCGCGCGTAGGGGCAACCCCCGCGAAAAGCCGCCGCAATCGCATAAAAAAGGCCCTATTCCTCGCCTTCCGGATTTTTCTGACATCAGACAGCGGACGAGGGCGCGCAGGAGTATTCTGCGCCGTTTTATAGAATCGGAAGGGGCGTGCCGTGTGAAGGGCGGCGAGCGGCGCGGGGAGAGTAGTGGACAAAATGGACTTGATGGACAGGATGGACACCATTTTCTTTTTTCTACTCTGTCCTTTCAGCCCACACGGCCTATTACTCCGGAGGACGCTATTTCCTTACACAAGCAGGGCCGCCCCGGCTCTTGTCCGCAACGGCCCTGCTGGCTTGGAGAGTGGAACGTCCCCGCTCCACTCTCAACTCTCAAACTTCAACTCTCCTTAGAAGTCATACCGGTAGCCCACGCTCCCGTTCACCGAGTTGGCTCCGTCACGGAAGTCCGCGTTACCGTTGACAAACACCGTTCCCTGCGTTCCCACAGGCACACTGATGCCCGCTCCGAGCTGGAGAGCCGTCGTTCCGACCTTGGTCCCACGCACGCTCTGCATGAAGCCGGGGTTGCCCAGCAGCGCCACATTGGTTTCTCCGCGGCGGTCGCCCATGTCCTGGGCCACGTTAGCGCGGAATTCCACCAGCGCCTCACGGCCAAAGAGGTTGCTTCCCGCCAGTCCCATCCAGCGGCCGCCAAGCGCAACCGTTCCCGTCGTCCATTCCTGCTTGCCTACGTTCAGGCCCGCATTCCCCGCTCCCGTTTCCGTGTAGCCGTCCATGTGCGTCGTCACCACCGAGGCGTTGGCCAGGGGCTGCAGGATGCTGCTCTTGTCTTCGTTGAGGTACACGTCATAGGTGAGTTCGTACATCGCCCCAAAGCCCCACCCGTTGGTGTTGCCCTGCGTGCTGTAGCTGCCTTCCCCGTAGTTGACCGTGCGGTTGAGCTTGGCATCATTCCAGCCTCCCGTCAGGATCAATGTATGCGCCCACCGCTTGCTCTGGTAGCGGCCGAAGAGGTTGGCGTAGTAGCTGTCCAGATGGCCGTCCGCCGTGTCCGCGGCACTGGCCGTCAGGTCGCCGTAGTTGGCCGTGAAGGCCGCTCCCATCGTGAAGTGGTCGCTGAGGTCCACGTCCATGCCCACGGTGCCGCCCCAGGTGGTGAGCTGGTAGCCGCTTTCATCCCCCTTGGTGTCCAGCTTGGCGTAGGAGCCCGTGCCTTCCATCCACATGTGGAAGTAGGGGAGGTCTTCGTTGACGTAGGCGGGGTTGACGCCCATGAGGGTAGTGCGGTTCCTGATCCATCCCATCTGGTCGCGCAGGGCGTCTTTCTGGGCCGTTCCCAGCGCGTTGACCGTGCTGCCCGCTACGGCTGCCATCACCCGCTTCGCTTCCGAGGGGTTGGAAGACGTCAGGGCGCCCACGGCGTCATCCACCTTCTTGAGGATGGAGTCTGCGGCCAGGTCCCCGGGCAGGTTCCAGAGAAGTTCCGCACCGGCCCTGGAATTGACCGTATCCGCAAGACGGGCGTATTTATTGTCCTTGGATGCCGTAGCCACCAGAACGAGGTTGCCGTTTTCCATCACCAGGTACGCATCGTTTTCAAATTTCTTGAAGGCGGAGGAGGAGGGATCCAGCAGGATAGCCAGCCTGTCGCTTCCACCCAGGTCGATGGTTCCATCAGCATGCATGAGCGTGTAGCTGCCGTCCGCGCCCAGCGTCAGTTCATTTTTGCCGGTAGAGCTGAGGGTTATTTCCGCTCCCTGGCTGATGCTGATATTCCCGGTCACGCTGATGATGGGTCCGGCGTAGTCCGTGTTGAAGGTGAGGTTCGTGCTGGACCCGTCGCCCAGCGTCAGGCTGCTGAGGGTAAGAGCCGTATTGGCTCTCGGGTCTTCTACCGTGCCGCCCATCTTGATATTGAGGCGTCCCGTGTTGTTGATGGCCCAGTTGCTGCCGGCGGCGGTGATGACGTTTTCAAGCGTCTGCCCCGCATTGCCGGAGATGTTGAGCTGCCCGCGGCCTTCCAGCGTGCCGCTGAAGACGGAACCGCTGCCCGAATTGCCGGTATTGACGGCCAAAGCGCCGCCATTGCTCTTCAAGGTTCCCTGGCCGCTGATTCCGGCAACGGTGTTGCCGGTGGTTGAGCCAAGGTCAAGCGTTCCCGTGGAATCGCCGTTCTTTACCAGGTCCAGCAGTACGCCGCCCTGGAGGGAAGCCGTTCCGGAAAGGGCAAGCGTATCATGAAGGGCAAGCGTGCCGCTGCCCTGGATGGTGCTGGCGGAAAGGCTGCTGGCATCGTTAATGGTGAGGGTGGCTCCGCTGCCGATGTTCAGGTCCGCGCCTTCGCCGCTGTCCGTCAGGTCTCCCATGACGGTATTACGGTTGACATCCAGAACCACGCCTTCCGCCGTGCCTGCCAGCACCACATGGTTGAAGCTGCTGCCATCACCGTTCAGGGTGAGCGTGCCGCCTTCCATGCGGAGGGTGTCCGTCACAAAGGAGCCGTTGACCGTGAGCTTGCCCGTGTTCTGCTTGATGAAGGTGACCCCGTTTTCCCCGACGATGCTGCCGCCCATGATGGAGTCCGCCCCGGCATAATCGTCCGGTGCGGGCAGCCCCGTTTCCAGGCGTTCGTTGTTGAGGATGACAACGGCGTTGCCTCCGTCCGCATTGGTGTTTTCCACCTTCAGCGTGCTTCCCGTTGCGCCCAGCAGGTTGTTGATGACCGCGCCGTCGCCGTCGGTATCTCCGGGGGCTCCCGCCAACTGGACGGTAAGCGTCTTGCCCTGGGCGATCACCACGCCGGCGTACATGCCCAGCGTTCCGTAGTTCGTGACCGTATCGGGATCAGAGGAGGCGGTGCCGTCCACCATGTAAAGGCCGTTGACCTGTCCGCTGAGGACCAGGCTGCCGCCGTCGGTGCCAGTCACGCGGATGCCGTAGTTGGAAAGGATTTTGCTGAACTGGATGTCGCCCAGATTGGCGCATTCCAGCGTTCCGGTCGTCAGCGTCAGCCAGCTTTCCACCCCGGCGTCCTTATGGGCGACGAGGGTGTTCACAATGGCGTCAATATCCAGATTGACCGTGGCGGAATCATTGATGACAAGCTTGCCGTCTCCCTGGTCAATGATGGCCGTACCGGCCGCTCCCTGGTTGACGTTGTCCGCGCCCAGGGTAAGGTTCAGCGTTTCCGTAGCTCCCGCACCCACCGTAATGTCTCCGGAGACGTTGGTGAGCTTGCCTCCGGCAGCCAGGGTGATGCCTTTCAGCATGTCGCCATTGGTACCGCCCAGGTTGATGGCGGCGGCGGAGTCCACAACGATGCCCGCGGTGGCGCCTTCTCCCCGCGTCATGGCGGAGGTCAGTGATCCGTTAACGATTTTCAGCGTTCCCGCTCCGTTCAGCACGGTGCCGGCCCACTGGCCGGCCTTGTCCGCCGTGCCAAGCTGGACCACGGCGTCGGCATTCGTGATGCCGAGGGCTCCCGTAGCGGTATTGGCCTGATCCAGGATCAGGGTGCCCGTGCCCGCATGCGTCAGGTTGGAGTTGCCCTGCACCAGCGCATTCAGCACCAGTTCCGCGTTATTGTAATTGACGTTGTACTGCGCGGCCAGGGAGGCGTCCGTGGAGCCCGTGTTGCCCGCCAGAATGGCGCCGTCTCCAAAGACGGTATTCCCAGCGCCTGTGACGCTCGCGCCGCCGTTGCCGAAGTTCCAGACCTGGCGGCTGTTGTTGGCGGAGGTTTCATTGGTGGACAGGGTTCCCGTGAAGTTCTTGAGGGAGCCCGTGAGGATATTGGTCATCCGCACGTTCGCAGACATGCCCCATGCGCCCGAACCGGAAAGATTCCCGGAGAAGGTATACGTGGCGCCGGAGGAACCGTTCTGCATTGTGCCGTGGGCGTCACCAATCTCAAAGTTGGCGGCCGTCGTGCCCGCGGTGAAGAAGAAGCCCTTGCCGTCTATGAAGACAGTGCCCCCTCCCAGCGTGTTTCCTGCGCCGAAAGCCACCCAGTTGGCATTGGAGCTCATATTTTCCCCGTTGCCGATCAGTTCCAGACGGCCCGTGAAGTTGGTATTGCCGGTATTGGAGATGTTGACCAGCCCTGCGGCATCCGCCGTTCCGATGGTGATGGTGCCCGCGCCGTTGAGCTGGGCGTGCAGGTTGACGGTTCCGCCGGAAAGGGCCAGAGAGGCGCCCTCATTTACGCGGACGATGGTGGAATTATTCGGATTCACGCCGATGGTCGCACCGCCCGTGAAGGCAAGCGTTCCCTCTTCCACGGTGAGGTGGGCCAGGGTATTCCCGGAGTATCCCAGGGCCAGCGTGCCGTCCCCCGTCTTGGTCAGCGTGGTGCCCGCGCCCATGACGTCAGCCGTCAGTCCGGCCCAGGAGACAGTGTCCCCTGCCCCGATTACGGAAACGTTCAGGGCGCCTCCGTCCCCGACCTTGATGCGGCTGGAAATGTCATACCCCGTCACATCCGTACCGGCGGCGGAGTCCGCGTAAGCCAGCGTACCGCCGTTGAACGTGATGTTCCCCGCCGTTCCCAGCGCGCCATCCGCTCCGATGGTAAGGGTGCCTCCGTTGAGTGTCGTGCCTCCGGTGTAGGTATTCGCCAGGGTCAGGGTGACATCGGCCGTTCCGTTCACGGTGAGCGTGGTGGGAGCCACGGAGTCCGCAATAAAGCCCGCGCTGTCAGGATCACTGACCAGCGTATAAGTGCCGCTGTTGAAGACGATGCTCTTGGGCGTCACGGTACCGGAGACCTTCACTTCACCCGCTTCCGCAGCGGAGAAGTAGATTTCCTGGTCGTTCAGAGTGTCCACGCCCGTCAGCTTGGTGTTCCAGCCGTCGATACTGGTGTTGATCCACTTGCGGTCCGTTCCGCCGTCCCAGACAAAACCGTTGTCTCCGCTGACGTCCACGACTTTCAGCACGAGCTGGTTGTTTTCCACCACGACGGAGTATTCAAAGCCTTCCCGGGTGATGTCCGGCGTCCAGGTGAAGGAATCCGTAGTCAGGCTTCCCGCCGCAGCCCACTGGGCCAGGACGTAGTCGGATGCTTCCAGTTCACCATAGTTGTTGATGGTCAGCGTGCAGTTGGCATCCGTCAGAGCCAGGGCCCCTGCCTGGATATTGATGATCGGGCCGTTTGCCACGACTCCGGTCATGTCAAAGGTCAGCGTAGCGCCGCTGTTCAGCGTCAGGGCGGAGGCCGTGGTCATTTTGGCGCCCGCGCCCATGGAGATGCTGCCCAGGGTCATGGCGTTCGCATTCGTGAACGCCAGCGTGCCGGCCTGGACGTTCGTCAAGCCCGTGTAGGTATTCTGCCCGGAGAGGGTCAGCGTGCCGGAACCGACTTTCGTCAAACCGCCGGCGCCGGAAAGGACGCCCCCGAGGGTGATGTTGGTGGAAGCCTGGTCATTGTATGATTTGGTTCCCGCATCGTATTGGCGGGTATCAACCGTCACGTTGCCGGCAAGATTCATGTTATAGGCGGAGGACCAGCCTTCCGCCGCCGTCGTTCCCAGGGTCCCGGAATTCATGTTCAGGACAATCGTATTGGTATTGCCGGACGCAGTCATGCCTCCCGCTCCGAGAAGCAGGGAACCGCCATTCAGATTAATGGTGGCGCCCTTGGCGGCGGCTCCGGCCCAATTCTGCCCCAGATCCAGCGTCTGAGCCAGGACCATGCCGCCTTGTTCAATGTTCATGACCCCCTTCCCGTCACGGGAAATCCGCAGGGTGCCGGTAATGTTCATGAAGGCATCCTTCTTGACAGTGAGCGTCGTCGTCCCGTTGTATTCATTACGGCCGATGAAACTTCCAGCCGTCAGGGAAGCGCCGGAATCCAGCGTCCAGGAAGCAGCCGCATTCGCACCCGCCATCAAAGTATAGCTTCCCGTGATATTGACATCACCCTGTAAAACCGTTGTGCCGGCAGCAGATATCAGAGAACCGGCGCCGGTGATCGTGTTTCCGTAAGTTCCGGCGGAAAGCGTCAGGGTAGTTCCCGCGCCCATATCATATTTGACGCCAGTCAGCGCGGCCGTCGTCGTGCCGGAGGCATTCCCGCTCAGCTTCAGCGTACCCGTGGAATTGGCATTCAGGCGCGTGCCCAGGCCGTTCCACGTGCCCGTGGTCAGCTCCAGAATGGAATTGCCCTGGAGGAGAACCGTGCTTGTGCCCAGCGCGCCGGCATTGCCGACGACGAGCTTGCTGCCGTTATACAACACGGTGTTTCCGCTATAGGAGTTGGCATTGTTGATGGTCAGGGAAGCTCCGTCCAGCAGATTCAGCGTCGTATCCCCGGTAATGGAGCCGTCACCAGCAAAAATGAAATCCGTGCCGGAAACATTAATTTTACCCGGAGCAACATTCCCGACGATCGTTACAGTCTTGTTCACGTCCGCACCATCGGAGAAATACACGGTCTGTCCATCGGCGTAAGCCGTGGGAGTGCCGTCAAGATCCCAGGCGGTATTGGCGCTGTCCGTGTTCCAGTTGCCGCTCTTCCATCTCAGCAGGCCGTCCTTGTCGGACAGGGAGACGTACAGCGTATCATTGCTGACGGTGAATGTAGCCTTGTACAGTTCAGCCGCGGAGCCGCCGAGCGTGAACATGGACGTATCCGTCATGCCCGTTCCGTGCAGAAGGGCATATTCCGTATTGGCGGTGACGGAGGAAAGGCCTATCTGGAGAGCCGTAGCGCCGGTGCCCGCCACTGAATTGACGGTTAATGCCGCGGTATCCGTGCTCAGGGCTCCAAAGCTCAGGGAGCCTCCGTTCAGGGTCAGAGCAGCCGCCAGGGTAGCGGTGCCCCCGTCAAGATTGATGGTTCCCAGCGTAGAGCCGGCATCCAGGGAATAACCGTCTGCGGAAGTCACGGCCACGGTCAGGCCGCCGTTGATAAGCAGGGTCCCCTGCCCAATGACGCTGGAGTCCTTCACGGTCAACGCGCCTTCCCTCAATTCCACCGTGCCGGTGAAACCGGGAACGGCGGCGGTTTCCCCTTCCGCGGGAACCGGAACCTTGGCAGCTCCATTGAGCACCAGGGTGCCGGCGCCGATTTTCGTGAGCTTGCCGCTGCCGGTCAGGCCGGTATTAAAGGTAATGGTTCTTCCGGTTGTCTTGTCCCCGGCGTCCAGGGTATCCACATAACTTCCGTTGGAAGCCGCCAGCGTGATATAGGAAGGAGTGAACGCGTTATTGTACGTCACGGACCAGTTGGCCGTGGCGCCCAGCGTTCCCATGCCGAGCGTAATTTCACTGCCGCTGGCAAAGTTAACGATGTTGCCGCCAAAGTTGACGCGGGCCGTTCCGGCCGTTGCATTGCCCAGCTGGAATTTCCCGCGGAATACGCCGTTGCCATTGGCCCAGAAGTCCAGGCCGCCCAGATTGGCCGTGCCGCTGGAAGCAAGGAAGGTCCCCGCTTCCGCTGTACCCGAGGTTCAGCACAGCGGAGCCGGTAAGAAGCCCCCCGTTAAGAGTAAGGGTGCTGCCGCTGTCCACGATGAAGCTGCGCCGGTTCCGTGGTCGCTGTTGGTGCCCGTGACATTCAACTCGGCGCCGGTGTTGATGGAAAGGGTCCCGTTCTTGAGGAGCCGCACGTTCGTAGCGTTGACGACGGAACCGGAGTTGACCTGAATGGAACTGCTCGCCCAGTTGCTCGACATGCTGAGGGTTCCGATGGTGGCCTGCGAATTGGTGAGGGTGAAGCCCCCGATGCAGTAATTGACGGCCAGGCCGCCCAGGTTAACCGTATTGTTCAGGAAGGTTACACGGGGACCGTAACCGCCGGAAGCCTGGTCCAGCTGCATGGTACCTGCATAGTCAACGTTGCCGGAGATATTCAGGTTGAGGTTTTCACTGCGGCGGAAGGTGATTGAACTATCCTGGGTGACGCCCGCTCCTCCTACGATGTCGGAGGCGATCGTGACCGTATCCGCGGCATTATGGTTCATCAGGACGTACATGCCGCCTTCAACGACGATGCGGTCCGAAGGACGAATCGTTCCCGCTCCGGGGCGAATGATGAAATTGGCGCCGTTGCCGATATGCAGGGTTGCTCCGTTGAGCGTGTCCGCCGCAGGCTGGCTGGCCGTATTGGCGGCGTAATTGCCATATACGGTGATGTCCTTCAGAGTGGATCCAGGAGAAAGGGTGACGCTCCCGTCCGTATTGCCGAGCCAGACGGAAAGGGAGGAGTTCGTCCCGCCCATGACGGTGGAGGAGAAGGACTCCATGAGATGCGTGGCGTCTCCCAGCGTCAGGGAAGCGTTGTTCCCCAGCGTGAAGGTATTGCCCGTGCCGAAGGTGATGGAAGAAGCGATCGCTGCGGTCTTCCCTTCGGAAACGAGGAGGCCCGCATTATTGCCGAGCGTGAAGGTTCCCCCCGTAATGGCGGCGTCCCCAAGCGTAAGCGTCGCCTGGCTGCCGAGGGAAAGGGCTTCCGCCTGAAGGGAATCCCCAGCTCCCATGTTCAAGGTGTAGTTCGTCCCGTCCTGGAACGTTACGGTACCGGCGATAATGTTGCCGGTCAATGCAATGGTTTTAACCCCTTCCGCAGCCGTGAAAACAACGGAGTCATTGTTCAGGAAGGAAGTATCCGTCTTGCCTCCATCTCCACTCTTGTACCAGCCCGTTCCAGTGTTGCTCCAGGTACCGGTAGTGGAATTCCAGACAAGCGTTTCCGTATTGTAGCCTGTTCCCTGATACTGCACGGACATGCCGGAACCGTTGGAGACAAGCACGAAATTGCCGGCTCCCAGCTGGTCGGCGGAATCGACTCTCGTCAATGCCTCATAGGTGTCCTCCCCGGTTTGCTTCCAAATAAGAAGGGAATCCAGGGAAGCCCCCAGATCAGCCCCGGTGGACATGAAATAACGGGTCAGCAGGGCATCGTCCACCAGCTCGCGGTTGGTAACCGTCAGCGCTTCCATGGCGCCCGCAACCACTACCTCTACATTCCACGTCCGGTCATTCTTGGTCACTGTAGTGGTATTTGACAGGTTGATCATCCCGTCAAGCCCGATGTGCCAGTAGTGGCTGCCGGAACCGGTACCGTTGTCAAAGTTGAGATTGCCTCCCGGAGTGGTCAGGTTCAGCGTGCCGTCCACATAAATATTAGCGTGCCCCTCTGCCTCCATGCTCTTGATCTGGTTGCTGAAGGTGGTGGAAAGAGTGGATCCGGAGCCTACGTAAACACTGCCGCCCCATTGTCCCAGGCCAACGGACACATTGCTGTTCCCCGTCACGGAGATGCCGCCGCCATCCGAAGTGTTGGGAGGAGTGCCCGTAACCGTAACGTCTACATCATTAAAAATCAAATGCGGGCCCTTATTCTCCTGGCGGGAGGGGGCAGCGTCCCCTTCCCAGTTGCCCGCCGTATCTACGGCATCGCCTTCTCCTGCCCCCGTCCACGTAAAATCAGGACCGCCAAACGTGGGAGCCTGCCAGAAATCCGCCGATGTGGCGGCATGGGAGTAAGAGTAAAAACCGGAGAAGGAAACCAGGGATGCAAGAAGGGCGGAACGCAAAGAAGGAGGGAGATGAAGTCTCATATTGTATCAATGATATTATGACCAGTAATACCCGGATTTATAATCCGTTGGCAAGCCTATTTTCGTTAATGACTCTCCTTAAGCAAATCATGAAGGGGAATAAAACAGGCTTCTTTAAACTATCTTTCCATCCATTTCAATAATTATTAATGCAATAATCTTAATACAAGCAAGATATGGAAATTTAAAGAAGAAGAAGGATTATAAATTCCCAGATTGGCCGTTCACCCTCCTGATGAAGGCGGTACCTGCAAAAACAAAAAAGGCCGTCCCCTCACGGGAACGGCCCTGGCTTGGAAATCTTACCTTATTGCTGCTGGGCGCCGCTCTGCTTGAGCATCTCCTGGAGCTGTTCCGGGGAAATGCTCATGGGACCGCCCTGGGGAGCCGGGGCTTCCGAAATGCCGTCCAGTTCCAGATCAAAGATGAGCGGGGAATTGGGCTCGATCGGAGCGCCGGGGGTGTTTTCACCGTAGGCCAGCTCGGAAGGGATGTACACGATCCACTTGGAGCCGACGGGCATGGTGGTCAGCGCCTCGGCAAAGCCAGGGATGACCTGGAGGGGAAGTTCCACGGATTTGCCCTTGGTGTCGTCAAACACGGTGCCGTCCAGCAGCGTGCCCTTGTACTTCACCTTGAACATGGGGTTCTTGAACTTCTTCTCGTCAAATTTTTCTTCGCCGCCCTTGTTCACCACCTTGTACTGGAGGCCGGATTTCGTGGTGGTCACGCCTTCCTTCTTGCCGTTTTCCTCCATGAACTTCTTGCTGGCTTCCAGATTGGACTTGGCCTTGGCGGAGATGCGTTCGTCAATCTGCTTCTGGAACGCGTCCAGGGCGGGTTTCAGCTGTTCCTGGTCCTTGGCGGGCTTGCGGACCATGCCGTCCTTGATGCCCTGAAGGAAGGATTCCTGGTCCAGGTCGTCAAAGGTAAGGGTGGGAATGGAGCCGAGCTGCTGTCCGCTCTGGAAACCCAGAAAATAGCCCAGGTCCTTTTTCATCTGTTCGGGAGACACAGTAATTTCTTTCTCTTGTTTGGGTTGGTCGGCCGCCGGAGCTTCGGCAGCCTTTTCTTGCGCTCCCGCCACACCCGCCAGAAGGGCGGAAACGGCAAACAGGGCGATGGAAGGGTTCATCTTCATGGTTGTTTTTTATCCTTTGTTTGAAAAGAGGACTCCTTTTTAACGGATTCCGTTCACAGAACAAGACAAGAGAATCAGTCATCCTGTCATCCGTGCTCCGGACGCCCTCCCGCCAAAAGGCGCAGCGGGTTATGCCAGCGTTTCCAGAACGCGGGTGATCATGGCGGGATAAAGGGTGTGCTCCTGCTCCTGAATGCGGGCGTGCAGGCTTTCCGGAGTGTCTCCCGGCAGCACGGGCACGCGCGCCTGCCCCAGGATGGGGCCCGTGTCCATGCCGTCATCCACGTAGTGAACGGTGCAGCCGCTTTCCGCCGCGCCGGCCTTCACGGCCTGCTCCCAGGCATGAAGGCCGGGGAAGGAAGGAAGGAGGGAAGGATGAATGTTCAGAATGCGGGAAGGGAATTCCTTCAGCAGCGGATGCTTCACCAGGCGCATGAATCCGGCCAGGCAAACGCAGTCCACGCCGTATTCCTTCAGGCGCGCGGCGACGGCGGCCTGGGACGCCTCCGGGAATTTGGTTTTAAATCCCCCGCAGTCGATCACCTCCGCCGGGATGCCCCAGGAACGGGCGCGCTCCAGAATGTAGGCGTCCGGATTGTCAGACATCACCACGGCAATTTCCGCCCGGAGGGAGCCGGACCGGATGGCGTCATAAATGGACTGGCAGTTGGAACCGGAACCGGAACCGAGTATTCCTAATTTGGGCAACTTGGACATCCGGGGGATGAAACCACAGTTTTTTGCCCGTGGCAAGTCTCCGGCTTGACAAAAAGGCCCCGGTATTCGCCTAATAAAGGCATGAGAGACACCCGTTTTCAGGCCCTGGCGGCCCAGCTTGCAGGGTATTCCACCACCCTGCGTCCCGGAGACCGGGTTCTGCTGGAATTAACGGATATTCCGGAGGAAATGGGAATAGCCCTTATCCGGGAGGTACGCGCCGCAGGCGCAATGCCCTTCCTTCGCCTGAACCAGTCCCGGCTGAACCGGGAAATGCTCTCCGGAGCCACGGAGGAGCAATACGGCATCATCGGCCGCCACCGCCTGGCGGAAATGGAGGAGATGGACGCCTATATAGAAATACGCGGCGGCGGGAACGCCTTTGAGCTGTCCACCGTTCCCCAGAAGAATATGGCCGTTGCCATGAAGGCCCTGAACCCCGTCTCCCAGAGGCGCATCCGCCACACGCGCTGGTGCGGGCTGCGCTGGCCGTCAGAAGGAATGGCCCAGCAGGCCGCCATGAGCACGGAAGAGTTTGAGGATTTCTATTTCCGCACCTGCCTGATGGATTACGGCGCCCTGCGCCCCGCCATGCAGAAGCTGGCCGCCATGATGGAGGCGGCGGACCACGTGCGCATCACCGGTCCCGGAACGGACATTTCCTTTTCCATCAAGGGGCTGCCCGCCATCCCCTGCGCGGGGGAATGCAACCTGCCGGACGGGGAGGTATTTACCGCACCCGTCATTGACAGCGCCAACGGCCGCATTTCCTTCAACACCCCGAGCCTGTTCCAGGGCATTCCCTTTGACAACATCAGCCTGGCGCTGGAAAACGGCCTGGTGGTGCATGCGGAGGCGGGGGACAAGACCGCGGAGCTCAACTCCATTCTGGATACGGACCCCGGCGCGCGCGGCGGCTGGGGGAATTCGCCTTCGGCGTCAATCCGGCCATCACCCGCCCCATGCGCAACATCCTGTTTGACGAGAAAATTTCCGGTTCCTTCCACCTGACGCCGGGACAGGCCTACCACGTGGCGGACAACGGCAACCAGTCCCGCATCCACTGGGACATGGTATGCATCCAGACGGCAGCAGCCGGCGGAGGCGATATTTACCTGGACGGCGTCCTGGTGCGCCGCAACGGCTTGTTCACCATGCCGGAACTGGCTATTCTCAATCCCGCCCAATCATGACTACGGACTCCACCCCCTCCAAAAAACGCTCCCTGCTCCGCAAACTCCTGTACGCAGCCGCGGCAGTCATTCTGCTGGGGTCCCTGCTGGCCTCCTACATGAACTGGGAGGCCAACCATCTGGAATTCAGTGAAAACACCGCTCCCGCGGGCTGCGTTCCGGGACTTTCCGGACTGCGCATCCTGGTGCTGTCAGACGTCCACACCAATCTTCCCCTGCTGGAAAAAGCGGCGGCTATGGCGGAACAGGCCAGGCCGGACATGATCGTGTTCCTGGGAGACCTGTACACGGATTTTCTGCGGGCCACCCACGCAGGAGACTACATCACGCAGATGAAACGGCTCTCTTCCATCGCCCCGGCCTACGCGTGCCTGGGCAACCATGACATGGCCCTGGTGGACAACGTGGAGCGCATCCTGAAGGAAGGCGGTTTCACCCTGCTGAGGAATTCCGCAGCATTCGTCACCATCCCCAGGCTGGGGAACGCGGAATTCAAGCTGGTGGGACTGGGAGACCTGCGCGAGGGGGACTTCTTTCCGGACCGGTGCATGAGTCCGCGGGAATTGGGGGAAGAATCCGTGATGCCCACCATCGTCCTGAGCCACAACCCCAAGGGGAGGGAATTGCTGGGCGGCTATCACTGGAACCTGATGCTCTCCGGCCATACGCACGGCGGCCAGATCAAACTGCCCTTCTTTTCCACCCCCCTGCTGACGTCGGAGGGGGAAACGATGTACTCCGGCTTCCATCCTTATGAAGACAAGCAGGTCTTCGTCACCCGCGGCATAGGCTACATAGGGCCGGGACGCTTCAACTGCCCGCCGGAAATCAACCTCATCACCATTCCGTAGCCCCTTTTCCCGACCGCCATGGTTCTCTCTCTGCTGGCTTCCGGAGGCCCCAACGCCGCGCCTCCCTTCTTCACCCTGCTCACCGTCGTCTTCATGGGCATCATTGCAATTGCCCTCATTCTGGCCCATTTCCGGCAGTCCCTGCTGGCGGGCTACTTCATCTGCGGGGTGATTCTGGCCAACTGCGGCATCCTGGACCACATCCCCAATTCCGACGTCAGCATCCAGGCCCTTTCCGAGGTGGGCATCATCCTGCTCATGTTCACGCTGGGCCTGGAATTTTCCATTGACGAGCTCAAGCACCTGCGGAAAACGGCCCTGGTCGGCGGCGGCATCCAGATGTTCATCTGCACCGCCGCCTTCGGCCTGGGGCTCCATTACGCCACGGGCATGGATATGAGCCATTCCCTGACAGTCGGGGCCATCATGGGCCTTTCCTCCACGGCGGTGGCGCTGAAATCCTTCCAGGAATTCGGCCTGAGCGGCACCTCCGGGGCAAAAATGGCGGTAGGCATCGCCCTGTTCCAGGACATTGCCGCCATCATGCTGGTGGCGATCATGCCGCAGATCTTCGCCGCCACGCCCGACTCCTGGGAAACCGCTCTCAACATCGGCATGGCCGTCCTGCGGGGGCTCGTCTTCCTGGGGGCCGCATGGCTGATCGGCCACTACCTGCTCCCGCGCATCATGCTGGCCGTGGCCCGGACCAAGAGCCGGGAACTCTTCACCCTGATGGTCTTCGCCATCTGTTCCGGCATCGCCATGCTCGCCAGCCTGCTGGGCCTGAGCATTGCGCTGGGGGCCTTCACCGCCGGGCTTTTCGTCAGCAGCTCCTACTACAGCCACCGCGTCCTCAGTGAAGTGCTCCCCTTCAAGGACCTTTTCCTGACCATCTTCTTCGTTTCCGCCGGGCTGCTGATTGACATTGACGACCTGTGGGAGCACATCGGCCATGTGGCGACCTTCGCCGCCTTTGTCCTCGCGATCAAATTCGTGGCCTGCATCGTGTCCGCAAGCTTCCTGAAAATCCCCGGCCGCATGGGCATCATGGCCTCCACCGCGCTGACCAACGTGGGGGAATTCTCCCTGGTGCTCATCCCCTTCATGCAGGAAATCACCCCCATTCCGGCGCTGGTGACCACCAATGTGTACGCCATTGCCGCCGTCTCCATGGGCATGACGCCCCTGCTGATGAAGGCGGCGCGGAAGCTCACCCCCCTGCTGGTGCGCATTCCGGGCCTGAAGACAAAAAGGGAACGCCTCAGCGTGGAAACCATGATCACGCGCGTGGAGGGAATCAAGAACCACGCCATCATCTGCGGCTACGGCCCCGTAGGCAGGCGGCTGCATGAAAGCCTGTCCCAGTACGGCATCCCCTGCATCATCATCGATCTGAACGCGGACACCGTCAAGACCCTGCTCAATGACGGCCATCTGGCCTTCCTGGGGGACATCCAGCACCAGATCACCATGGACCTGGCGGGAATCCGCACCGCGCGGCTGATCGCCTTCACGTTCCCGGACCCAGCCCCGGCCCTGTCCACCTACATGCAGATCAAGGGAGCCAACGCGAACATCACGGTGATAGCCCGCGCCAAATTCCGTTCGGAAGTGGCTTCCCTGCATCATGCGGGCATCGCCAACGTCATCCATGATGAAATGGAAACGGGCGCCGCCGCAGTGCGCCTGGCGAAGCTGAGCTTTGATATTATTGAACCCGCAGACGCGCCCACGCTGTCCCATTAAACAATGACGAATCTTCCGGACGCCCACACCCACCCCGCTCCTGCCGCACCCGGCACGGCGCCGCGCTTCATCTGCGGCACCTCCCCGGCGGACTGGGAGCAGGTGGCCCTTCTGGCGGAACGGGATAAAAACGTCACGCCTTTCTTCGGCATTCATCCCTGGCGCCTGAACCCGGCTGCATGGAAGGAGGAAATGCGCCTGCTGGAATCCTTCCTGAAAAAATTCCCCCGTGCGGGCATTGGGGAAACGGGGCTGGACAAGTGCCGCCGCGGCATTCCGGGGCTGCCCCTACAGCGGGAAGCGCTGAAACAGCACCTGGAGCTGGCCGCGCGCCTGAACCGCCCCGCCGCCCTGCACTGCTGCCGCGCGTGGGGCACGCTGGCAGGAATGCTGAAGGAATATCCCCGGCTGAAAGCCGTGCTGCACGGCTGGACGGGTGCCCTGAACCCCGGCGCGCAGCTCCCTTCCGGCAACTGGCTTCTCTCCGTGGGGCCTCGTGAAATGGATCGCCCGGGCCTCCTTTCCTCCATCCCGCTCCATCGGCTGGCGCTGGAATCGGACGAACACCCGGAGGCCTTGCCGGAGCTTTACCGGAACGCCGCGCAAGCCCTCTCCATGAAAGAGGAAGAACTGGCCGCCCTGGTTGCGGACAATATGGAGAGAATCTCCGCCCGCTAGCCGCCGGAAGGCGCAACGCCCTCCCGGAACGCGGGTGGCAGGAAACAGCGGCTTTTTTCCTTGGCAGGCTCCTGCCGCCGGCTATCATGCGGGCATGGGCCTTTTTCAGGATCAAACCAGTTCTCTGTCGGAAATCAAGCGGCTTGCCGCCCTCGTCATGGATCCCTCGCGCAGGGATGAAATCGGTCCGGACCAGTGGCCCCTGGCCATGATCGCCTATGGGCTGGTCACCTGCAATGAAACGGGCAGGGAAGAAGAAGGCGTCACCATTTACAACATCTTCCAGTCCTGCTGCGCACCGGACGCGCGGCGCAAATGCGCGCTGCAACTGGCCACCTTCATCCGCCAGCGCAAGGGACGGATGGCGGGCCCTCCTGCCCTTCGCCATGACGGATGAGGCCCCGGACATCCGCCGGCAAGCTTCCTTCCTGATTTACACGCTGGCCGCCCCCAAACCGGAGGAACGCTTCCCCGGGATCGCCGGGCTGGCGGACATCATCTGTGCGAATCCGCTACCCGGCCAGGCGAGCATGGCCCCGGCGCTGGACGCCCTGATGAGCCTGGGCGACATGCGGTTTGCCCCTTATCTGGCCTCCATCTCCAAAAAACTTTCTTCCGAACGCCTCGCGGACCTGCTGGCCGGAACGGAAGCCATTCCCACGGACCTGGGCTGCGGATGGCTGCTGGATGTTCTGGACGAACGTCCGGAGCTTTCCTCCGCCATTGCAGCGGTACTGGCCGGAATGCCGTCCAGGGCCGGAGAAGTCCTGGATGTGGTGGTGCCCATCCCCTCCTGGCAATTCACCAACTCCGCCGTTCAGCCGCTCCATTCCTGGAGCATTCCCGAATACCGGCTGCGCATGAGGGAACGGCTTTCCAGGCGCCTTGGACCGGAAGAACAGGAAGCCGTTGACCGGGCATGGAGCTGATTCTCCGCGCTCTGCGGACCAGGGCCCACTTCGTTTATAAATTAAAAGAGCCGTTCCACGGAAATGAGGAACGGCTCTTTTAATGTTCAGAAAAACCAAGCTCAGGCACGTTTGCGGCGCACCAGGAGCGCCGTCAGCCCGAGAAGCCCCAGCGTAGCGGTGGCCGGTTCCGGGATGGACAAGGGCATGCCGTGCGTATCCAGGTAGGCAAAATCGTTTCCGTTCAACACGCCGTCATACACAGCCAGGTTATCGACAAAAAGGTCGTTGGCCCCAGGATTGTGATCCCCGCTCCCCTTGATGCTGGTAACCTTGGAATCACCGGAAAGACTCGTCGTGACCGTTTTGACAAGCTCGCCATCGTGGTAAACCTGCATCTCATTTCCCTTGAACGTCAGTCCAAGGTAGTTCCATGTATCATCAGAAGCAGCAAACAACTCGGTTCCGTCCGGAATTCCGATATTCCCCCCGTTGTAAATCACCCATTTATTGGCGGCCGTCATCTCCACCCTGATCGTCGTGCCCGCTATCGTCATGGAAAAAGCATCCTTCCAGTCAGCACTGGAAGAACTGTAATACATGTGGATGCCCACGCTGAAACCGGTGGCAAAATTCAGGCCGTCAATGCCATTGGTGCTGGTGATGTTGAACGTTCCACCGTTGGGACAGTGGGAATAACCGCCGTCCGTCATGGGTGTAATACTATTACTCCAATTGATGTACCCGGTCGTTTTTGAAATGGCAGTGGAACCGCTTCCCAGATTGATGAAATTCTGATTGCTCCCAAGCTGGTTGAAATCCAGTCCGTACAACAGGGAAGAAGCCTGTACGCCGGAAATGAGGCATAAGGCTGCCGCCACTGCCGTTCCCTTGAAAGTTAAATGGCCATGGGGATTGAACATGCGTCCACTGAAACGGATAACAAATCCGGTATTTGAAAAAAACAAGCAGTAAATGATGAAATAAATTGAAATAGAACAAGGAACCGCCTGTTCTTTTTCTTAAAGAAGCGGTTTTAAGGAAGGCCGCCGCTCTATTAAAAGAGAAATATAAATCTTTACTTATCAAAAATACACGCTTGACACCGGATTTGTTATCCGTTGGCAAATCATTCCCCATCATACTCAATCCTCCCGGCATTTTGAACGCACGGAAACGATGTGACAGGATCAGGAAATAAAAACCAATACGCTAAAACGGAAAGGAAGAAGACGCCGGATTCAACAGCTCTTTTTCCGGCGGGCCCTTTTCCCGGAAATGCGCCTACCTCGCCACCACGTGATTGTGGTGGAAATCAACAAAGCTCCGGTACGTTTCCTCGTCCAGCAAGGTTTCATGCGTCATCAGCAGGAGGGGGAAAGGCTTCCCTTCATCCGTATAAGGGGGATGAATGTAATCAAACTGGGGATTGGGCACAAAGCCGTGCCGCTGGTAAAACCCCAGGCGGCGGCGTGAAATCCCGTCCTCCGGAGGATCAATCTCCAGAATAACCTTGTGGGGAAAAGCGTCCCTCAATTCTTCCAGAATCCTTTGGCCGGCGCCCTGTCCGCGCAGGGAGGCATCCACGGCGAAATATTCCAGATACACGAATGCCTCACGCTGCCAGCTCACCAGCATGGCAACCACCCGGCCTTCCCCGTTTAAAAACACCTCATAACAAAAACCCGGGTCTTGAAACGCCAGCGGAAAATCCTGGACGCGCCTCTGTTCGTGCACCGGAAAACTTGTCCGGTAAATATCCAGCGAATCCAGGAATAGAGGATCATCCACTCCCGTCGCACGGTGCTTGGTCAGCGATTCAGGCTTCATGCCCCATATCCAACCACACCCGTCTTCCTTCGGCAAGGCTCCCGGAAAAACTTCCCCAGTCATGCAACAACGTGGCCAGACTTAACCCATTCACCTTCCAGACGATTCACTACTTTTCTAACATATTATATAAACCGTTGACAATAAATAAAATAAGAAGATAGAGTGATAAGAGTGCAGAAATAGTTCATCCATCCTCCATGTTTACACCGATTTTCCGCCTTTTATTTCTTCTGCTGTTCCTGGTATTTCCGGGAGGCGCCAATACGGTTCTTCATGCGGAAGAAACTCCAGACATGGACGACTGCTCCCTGTATATTGAATCAAAGACGGATGTGGCGTCCGCCCAATGCATGATTGACGGAGGAAACCAGGAGGACGACAAAAAACGGACTGATGTGGGTATTGGAGAAGAAGTTGAACTGACCTTGACCGGGAAGCGGTTAAAAGAGGTGGATTTGGATTCCATAGAATGGACCATGGAACCGGATAATCTGGCCACCGTTGAAAAATCGGAGGATGGAGATAATCAGGCAATTCTAACCATCAACAAGGATATTACTGAAAACAAGATTCTTACAATCCGAGTCAAAACAAATCTCGACGAAGAGCTGCCGGAGAGAAAACCTCTGATCCTTCATATTTTTATTCCATCTGAAATCATGGCAGTACATACGGGGAAACGAATGCCCAAGTGTGCAGCAGATGGAGAAAAAGACCATGCGGGAGCATCCACCGTCCTGGATTTAACCCTGCATCCATTAAAAGTGAGTTTCAGTAATATCGCCTTCATTGAACGGGCGAATGATCCGGAAGGATTCAAACCGGAACATGATCCCGGCGCCGTTTTGTTCCGCCCCAACGCCAAAAACAAGGCAATTCCCAGTGACTATATCGGATGGAAGTTTAAACCCGGAATTCGATTGCCCCAATTGCAGGCTTCCAATCTTCCCAAGCCCTTTTCATGGGCATGCGGCTGGCATGTCCGTTCCGGTGACAAGGACTGCCTTCTGATTCATGGCAAACCCTATCCCCAGGATTTTAATTTCACTTATGACGGAGAAGAAACCGATGAGAATTCTCCAACCAAAGGATTACAAAACGTCAAAGTAACCGTCTCCAAATTCCGCCGCACCGTGACACGCAGTACGGCAGGCAAAGCGCTTCATACCAACTCATAAATAATCCTTTTCCATATCATTCCATGAACCCTGTTTATGTACCTATTCTCCTGGCTTGGACGGCCCTCCTTTTGTTCCATTCTCCCGCTTTCTCCGATATCCGCCTGCCCATTCCCTCAGCCACCAGGAATCTTAACAAGCAGAACACGAAACTGCTCCAACTTAAAAGACTGCTCGACGAGGACAGCATCATTCCCTTCTACCAGGAAGCCGACAAAATGCTGAAGGAGGCCAGCCTTTACAGAAAAAAAAATGTCACTCCACAGGAATTGACCGACGGCCTCTTCCTGTGCCGCCTGATTGCGACCGCGCCATTCATCGACGTTAACCGGCACAGCAACGTCATGTGGCTGATGAACCACACTAACCTGGACTATAAAGTTAAAGATTTCATGTCCCGGAGCATGCCGCTAGCCGCCTTAACGGACAAGCATTCCACCTTCCCGGAAAAGGAGGAAGCGCTGCGGTTTTTTCTAACAGCGAGAGCACTGGTTCTCCAGCAATTCCGGAGCAGTTTCGATCACGCCTTTGAGGCCACCTGGATCTGTTCGGAAATGCTTCTGGACCATGCCCCCCAGCTCACCGGCGACCGGGAAGCAGCCGGCGAATTCGCCAACAGGCTCGCGACCAACGAGGCAAGAAACAATAAACTTAAGAACATCATACCCAGAAGGGAAAGAATATTCGTCCGCGAATTAATGCAGTGCTTCCCGACCAAAGCGGTGGAAGTCAAAAAATACCTCCGCATGGCCGGCTACGGCGACAAGGATATCCCCGCCCTGCTTGACAGAACCGTCGGCAGGATTCCTGAAGCCCGGTACCTGTACAAGGGTTTGCCGAAACGGAAGGATTGAACGCTTCCCCTTCATCTCCATTCAATTCACGTTTTACCTGATGCATAAAGAGAAGTGGCGTGCTTCATGAAATCCATTTGAAGTTCCATTCCGGAAACATTAGAATTCAGCTAAAGCCATGATGCCGCCCATGAAAATTTTCCCGCTGCTGTTTTTCACCTGGGCAGCTTTTCCCTGCACCCTCCAGGCGCAGGAAAAACCGCAAGGGGAAAGCCCCTGGCCGCGCTGTGCCCCTGCACGTTCCGGGAGCCATATTCTTTTCCTGGGAAACAGCTATACGTTTTTCAACCGCATGCCCGCCATGGTCAAGGCCATGGCTGACACCAAAGGATTGCGGCCGGACGTGCACATGCACGCGGCTCCGGCAGCCTCCTTCCAGTCCCACTGGAATGACGGGCGCGCCCGTGAAAAGCTGGAAGGAACGGCCTGGGACTTCGTCATTCTCCAGGACCAGAGCGCCACTCCCGTCGTGGCCCCGGAGCGGACCATGGAATTCGGCGGCAAATGGTGCTCCCAGGTACGCGCCGCCCAGGGAACGCCCGTCCTGATGCTGACGTGGGGAAGAAAGGACGCCTCCGGCGTTCCGGACCCGCAGGAGCAAAAAGCCCTCCTCGCCACGTATTTGAATCTCGCCCGGAAGGAAAAAGCCGCCGTGGCCCCTGTGGGCATCGCCTGGGAGAACTGCCTCAAACGCCATCCCGGAATTGCCCTGTACCAGGCGGACGGCCAGCACCCAACGGAGGCGGGAAGCTACCTGGCGGCCTGCGTGATGTACTGCACCCTGTTCGGAAAGTCTCCGCTGGGCCTCCCGGCCAAACTGTCCCTGAAAGGAGTGCGGCTGTGCAGCCTTCCCGCAGACAGGGCCAAAATCCTGCAAACCGTCGCCAGGGATACGTGCAAACAGCTCTTTTCCGCTTCTGCCGGAAGCCGCCCCGGAACCGCCGGACCATAGGCCGCCGCTCTGCTGCCGCATAGCGCAAAATCTACTCGCAAAACGGGCGCCGTTCCTTTAACCTTGCGGCGATCACTTACACATATTATGAGCGAACAAGTCATTATCATCGGCGCAGGCTGCGCAGGCTACACGGCGGCCATTTACACCGCCCGCGCCAATCTCTCTCCGCTTCTCATTACGGGCTCCCAGATCGGCGGCCAGCTGACCACCACCACGGAGGTGGAAAATTTTCCGGGCTTTCCGGACGGCGTGATGGGGCCGGACCTGATGTTCCTGATGCAGCAGCAGGCGGAAAAGTTCGGCACCCGGTTTGCGTATGAGGACGTCAAGAGCGTCATCAGGGATGAAGCCACCGGGCTGTTCACCGTGAAGACCAGCGGCCAGAATTACGAAGCCCGCAGCATCATCGTGGCTACGGGAGCTTCCGCCCGCTACCTGGGCATTCCGGGAGAGGAAGGGCTGGTAGGCCACGGCCTCACCGCCTGCGCTACCTGTGACGGAGCCTTTTACCGGGACGTGCCCGTGTGCGTGGTGGGCGGCGGAGACAGCGCCTGTGAAGAAGCCATGTTCCTGACGCGCTTCGCCTCCAGGGTGTACTTGATCCACCGCCGGGACACGCTCCGCGCCTCCAAAATCATGGCGGAGCGCACGCTGTCCAATGAAAAGATTTTCCCCATGTGGAATTCCACCATCGTGAGCTACAAGACGGACGACAAGGGAGAACTGGAGGCCGTCATGCTGAAGGACCTGGTGGAAGGGGATGTAACGGAACTGCCCGTCAAGTGCGTCTTCATGGCGATCGGCCACACGCCGAACACCTCCTTCCTGGGAGATCTGGTAGACCGGGACGACGCCGGCTACATCATCCGGGAACCCGGCCTGATGGCGACCAAGACGCCGGGCCTGTTCGCCGCCGGAGACGTGGCGGACCCTCATTACCGCCAGGCCATTTCCTCCGCCGGCATGGGCTGCGGCGCCGCCATTGAAGCGGAACGCTACCTGCTGGGGCTGTAAGCCCATCTTCCGGAACGGGGCGGAGTTTCCACGAGAAATTCCGCCCCGCCCCGCTACAGGAAAACGGACATGCACCATTACAGCATTTTTGAGCTTTTCAGCATCGGGATAGGCCCATCCTCCTCCCATACCGTAGGCCCCATGCGGGCGGCGCACCGTTTTCTGGAACAGATACGCCATTCTCCGCGACTGCCGGAAATTACGGGCATCCGCTGTGAATGCTACGGCTCCCTGGCGGCCACCGGCCACGGGCACGGCACGGACACGGCCATCATGCTGGGCCTGCTGGGGGGAAGAGCCCCACACGGTGGAGCCGCGCAGCATTCCCGGAAAAATCGCCCGCCTGCACCAGCAGGAAACGCTCCCTGTCACGGAGGAAAAAACCGTCCGTTTCTCCCCCACCCGGGACCTGGACCTTTCCCACTACCAGCCCCTGCGCCTGCACCCGAACGGGATGCTGTTCACCGCAGTCAACCAGGAGGGAGAACCGGTGGAAGACGCCGTGTTTTATTCCACGGGGGGCGGCTTCGTCGCTTCCGAGCAGGAGCTTCTGCATCCGGAGGAACCGGACCGGGAACCCTTCCCCCTCCCCTATGAATCCGCGGAAGAACTGCTGCGCATGGCGGATGAACGGGAATGCCCCCCTCTCCTCCATCGTCATGGCCAATGAATGCGCCCTGCTTCCGGAACGGGAAGTCCGTGAAAAGCTGGACCTGATCTGGGCTACCATGAAGCAGTCCATTTCCAGCGGCATGAGCGCGCGCGGCAACCTGCCGGGCGTCCTGCAAGTGCCCCGCCGCGCCAAGACGCTCCGCAAATCCCTTCTGGTGCATGGAGAATCGGCCCTGAAAGACCCTCTCTCCATCATGGACTGGATCAACCTGTACGCCATTGCCGTGAGTGAGGAAAACGCGGCCGGCGGCCGCATCGTCACCGCCCCCACCAACGGAGCGGCGGGGATTGTTCCGGCGGTTCTCAACTACGCCACCAAATTCTGCGTTTCACCGTATCCGGACGCCGTGCACCGCTTCCTGCTCACCGCAGGTGGCATCGCCATCCTGTACAAGAAAAACGCCTCCATCTCCGGCGCGGACGTCGGCTGCCAGGGGGGAGGTGGGCGTGGCCTGCTCCATGGCCGCTGCCGCGCTGCGGAGTACCTGGGAGGCACGCCCCACCAGGTGGAAAACGCCGCGGAAATAGGCATGGAACACAATCTGGGCCTCACCTGCGACCCAATCGCGGGGCTCGTCCAGATACCCTGCATTGAACGCAACGCCATCGCCGCCATCAAGGCCATCAACGCCGCCCGCATTGCCCTGGGCGGCACGGGCGCCCACTTCGTCCCTCTGGACAAGGTCATCCGCACCATGCTGGACACCGGAAGGGACATGCAGTCCAAATACAAGGAGACTGCCCAGGGCGGCCTGGCCGTGAACGTGGTGAATTGCTAAAGGGAAACGGAAATCATCCCATGGGATTCCATGTGCGTCTGTTCCGGTAAAAAACACTCCGGCGGGTTGACAGACACGGGGAGCAAAGGTAGGGTGCGGGCATGTTTTCACGCCTTTTTCTCGCTCTGGCCCTGCTGGCGGGCGGCACGGGACTGTCCCAGGCCGTCCACGTCGTCATGTGCGGCGGTCCCGCCCTCAGACAATGGGAAGGACTGAGAATACAGCCTGACAGGCATGACAACTGGTGGGCCAACTTTGTAAGGGCCTCCACCATCCGCATCGCCCAGATCCAGCAGAAGGACCCCTCCGCCAGAATCACCTGGATCGTTTACCGTCCGGGCTATGCGACACGGGGCAGGGAGGACGGCAAGCCCTATACCCGCTGGATTGCCGACCTGGCTTCCAAGTACAAGATCAAGCTCGTCTGGGTGGACAGCGCAGACCAGGCCATCCGGGCGCTGAATTCCTCCCCGCGCTTCCGCGGAGACTTCGTGGAATCCTTCTACTACTTCGGCCATTCCAACTGTTTTGCATGGATGCTGGACTACGGCAACAACATCATGGCCGTCTCCACGGAATGGATTCATGAAACAGACCTGAACCGCATCCGCCGGGACATTTTCACCCCGCGGTCCGACTGCTGGAGCTTCGGCTGCTACACGGGGGCCAGCATGTCCGGCTGGTGGAAGCGCATCGTGGGCGTTCCCCTCTGGGGCAACACGGAATCCACCCGCTACGGCCCTGTCTCCGACGGCAGGCTGCCGGAAGGCGTGGGCAAATGGGTTAAATAGGCATGTAATAGTTAACAGTGAATAGTTAATATTGTTTATACCTTGCATATTGACCTGCGCTGTTCATCTGCTGCCGATCCCGTATTGCCTTTCCGGGAAAAAACCTTTATCATCATACCCATGCGGACCGAATTCCGCCATTTTCTGACACAACCATGAACCAAGCACCCCATGTTGCCATCGTCGGCGCCACCGGAGCGGTGGGCGTTGAGATCCTGTCCTGCCTGGAAACACGCAACTTTCCCGTAGGCTCCCTGAAGCTTCTGGCCTCCGCCCGGTCCGCCGGAAAACAGGTCGCCTTCCGGGGAGAAATGCTGACTGTGGAAGAATTGACGGAAAAATCCTTTGACGGCGTGGACATCGCCCTGTTCAGCGCAGGCGGCGGCATTTCCCTGAAGTTCGCCCCCATTGCCGCGGCCGCGGGCTGCGTGGTCATCGACAATTCCTCCGCCTTCCGCCAGGACCCGGACGTGCCCCTGGTGGTGCCGGAAATCAACCCGGAAGCGGCCCTCAACCACCCCCGCAACATCATCGCCAACCCGAACTGCACCACCATCATTACGCTGATGGCCCTCTTCCCCCTGCACCAGCGCTTCGGGCTGAAAACCGTCATCGCCTCCAGCTACCAGGCGGTTTCCGGAAGCGGGCAGCACGGCATTGCGGAACTGGAATCCCAGGTGCGCGCCATGGTGGACGGCCATCCTGTGGTGAAAAACGTTTATCCGCACCAGATCGCCTTCAACCTTCTTCCCCAGATCGACTCCTTCACGGAAAGCGGCTACACGAAGGAAGAGCTTAAAATGCTCAATGAAGGCCGCAAAATCCTTTCCCTTCCCGACCTCAAGGTGACGTGCACCTGCGTGCGCGTGCCCGTGTACCGCTCCCACTCCATTTCCGTGACTGCCCAGTTTGAGCAGCCCGTGGATGTGGAAACGGCCCGCCGCGCCTATGACGGAAAACCCGGCGTCGCCGTGATGGACAATCCCTCGGAAGGCGTGTGGCCCACCCCGCTGGACAGCACCAACGGGGACACCTGCTACGTGGGGCGCATGCGCATGGACATGGCGATCGACAATGCCCTGACCCTCTGGGTCGTGGGCGACCAGGTCCGGAAAGGGGCAGCCCTGAACGCCGTACAGATTGCGGAACTTCTGGTCGGCCGCTGAACTATATCTACTATCCCCGCACCCATTCCTTAACGTCATGTGTGAAGAACAATCCCTGAACGACTACATTACAGAACAGTGCGCCTTGATTGACGCCGCGCTGGACAGGCTTCTGCCCGCAGAGGACGAAAGCCCTGAAACCATCCACAAGGCCATGCGCTACAGCATGTTCGCGGGCGGCAAGAGAATGCGCCCCGTGCTCTGCCTGGCGGCCGCGGAAGCCTGCGGCGGTCTGGCGGTGAATGCCCTGGTGCCCGCCTGCGCCGTGGAAATGATGCACACGTATTCCCTTATTCATGACGACCTGCCGGCCATGGACAATGACGACCTGCGCCGCGGCAAGCCCACCAGCCACAAGGCCTTCGGGGAAGGGGTAGCCATCCTGGCGGGAGACGCCCTGCTGACGGAAGCCTTTGCCGTGATCGCCCAGGTGGACGACACGGAACGCTACACTGTCCGGGATTACGTCCGGGAACTGGCGGCTACCGGCGGCAGCACGATGCTCATCGGCGGCCAGATTCTGGACCTGGAAGGGGAGCACAAGCAGCTCTCCGAACCGGAAGTGCGCGCCGTGTACGAAGGGAAGACGGCGGCCCTGCTGACCACGGCCCTCCGCTTCGGCGCCATGTCCGCGAACGCCACGGAAGCCCAGTTGGAAGCTGTCACGGACTTCGGCTACAACCTTGGCCTCGCCTTCCAGGTAATTGATGACATTCTGGACCTGACCGCCTCCACGGAAAAGCTCGGCAAGACCGCCGGCAAGGACGTGAACGCCCAGAAATCCACCTGCCCGGCCCTGATAGGCATGGACGGAGCCCGTTCCGAAGCGAAATGCCGCACCCAGGCGGCCCTGGACGCCCTGATGATCTTCCCGGAAGAACGCCGCACCCGCCTGGTGGAACTGGCCAACTATCTCCTCAACCGCGAATATTAAGCCGCATTTTCTTTCATGCCCGCAGAAACCGTATCCGACAACGTGGAAACCCTGATCAATCTGGCGCTGGCCGAAGACTTCGGCCCCGGGGATGTGACTTCCACATACTTCGTCCCGGAACACCTGACCGCCAGAGCCATTCTGACGCCCCGGAAAAAGGGCGTTCTTTCCGGCGTCAACGTGGCGGCGGAAGTCTTCCGCAAGGTGGACTCCTCCCTGAAGGTGGAAGTCTACCTGCACGACGGGGAAGCCGTGGCGCCCGGTGCCGTGGTGATGCTCATTGAAGGCTCCGCCCGCTCCATCCTGGGAGCGGAACGCACCGCGCTCAATTTCATCCAGCGCCTTTCCGGCGTAGCCACGCTCACCAGGAAATACGTGAAGGCCGTCTCCCACACCAGCGCCCGCATCTTGGACACCCGCAAGACCACTCCCGGCTACCGCCTGCTGGAAAAGGCAGCCGTGGCCCACGGCGGAGGCACCAACCACCGCATGGGCCTTTATGACCGCGCCATGGTGAAGGACAACCACCTGATGACGGACGGCAACACGGAACACCTCCAGCAGTGCATCAACAGGCTGCGCGCGGAAAAACCCGGCGTGGAAATCCAGCTTGAAGCGGACACCCTGGAACAGGTGGAAGCCTTCCTCAAGCTGGAAGGAGTGGACCACATCCTTCTGGACAACATGACGCCGGAGATGCTGAAGCAGGCCGTCGCCATGCGCGGCGACCGCGCCACGCCCCTGATGGAAGCCAGCGGGGGCGTCAACCTGGACACGGTGGCCGCCATTGCGGAATCCGGCGTGGACTTCGTTTCCGTGGGCTACGTCACCCACTCCGCCCCCTCCCTGGACCTGGGGCTGGATTTCAGCGTGGAATAACACTTACCTTTCACCCTATCATGGACCTGTCCAATTTCAGAGAAGAATACCTCAAAGGCCAGCTTCACAGAAAAGACCTGGCGGAAAACCCCTTTGAACAATTCCAGACCTGGTTTGAACAGGCCCTGAAAGCGGGTATTCCGGAACCGAACGCCTTCTCCCTGGCTACGGTGAACGCGCAGGGGAGGCCGTCCCTGCGCACGGTGCTGCTCAAATACTTTGACCAGGCAGGCTTCGTCTTTTTCACCAACTACGGCAGCCACAAGGCCCATGACATTGAAGAAAACCCGCAGGTCTGCATGATGCTGCCATGGGTGATGCTGGAACGCCAGGTCATCATTTACGGGAAGGCCGTCAAGGTTTCCCGCGCGGAATCCCTGAAATACTTCCTCACCCGTCCCAAGGAATCCCAGCTTGGCGCGTGGGTCTCTCAGCAAAGCTCCGTCATCTCCGGAAGAAAACTGCTGGAAATGAAGCTGATGGAGCTGAAAAACAAATTCTCCAAGGGAGAAATCCCCCTGCCCTCCTTCTGGGGCGGCTACCGGATCATTCCGGACACCTTTGAATTCTGGCAGGGCGGCCCCGGCCGCGTTCACGACCGCTTCATGTACAAGCTCCAGGAAAACGGTTCCTGGACGATCGAACGCCTCCAGCCATGATTACCCGGCGAGCAACAGACCAGGGAGTAACTTTCTTGGACGTGGAAACACCGCTCTGTACAGCCACCCTGTGCCTGCAAGGGGCGCACCTCACGTCATGGAAGCCGGAGGGGCAGGAAGAATGCCTCTTCCTTTCCCCCAATGCGGTCTTTGCGCCCGGCAAAGCCATCCGCGGCGGCATTCCCGTCTGCTGGCCCTGGTTCGGTCCGCGGAAAGGCGAACCGTCCCACGGCGTGGCGCGCACCTCGGAATGGCGCCTCCATCACCAGGAGACGGACAAGCGGGGGAACGCCCTGCTTTCCCTGGCCTTCTATCCGGAAGACGAATCCTACCCCGCCGCCATCCTGCGCCTGGCGCTGGGCCGCACGCTGGCCATGAAGCTGGAAACCACCGCCCGCATGCAGCCCTGCAAGCTCACGGAAGCCTTTCACAACTACTTTGCCGTCGGCAACCTGACCAAATGCCGCGTACACGGGCTGGACGACGTACCGTTCCGGGAAGAAGCGCCCCAGCCCATGAAGCACGGAGAACGCCCGCTGGCCCCCCTGGGGTGCCTGGACCGCGTTTACGACTGCCCGGCCTGTTCCGGGAAAATCGTGCTGGAAGACTTCGTGCTGAACCGCGCCATCACCGTGGAGCGGGACCACGCCTCTTCCGTCATCATCTGGAACCCGGGACAGCAGGGAGCCGGAAACATGGCGGATCTGGGCGCGGAATCCTGGAACAAATTCCTGTGCGTGGAAATGGGCAATGCCGGTTCCCGCTGCATTCCCCTCGCCTCCGGACAATCCCACACCCTGTGCCAGAAAATCACGGTGGGACCGCTGGAATAGCAGGCATTCCCCCTTCCTTCCGCCTCCGGATGAACGGACGGCTGGCAGGAAACCCCATGCGCGGGGAATGACCTCCCAGGCCGTTCCGTACCGCTTCCGGACAGGGGAGCATGAAGAACGGCAGCCTTTCCGTCCTCCCCTTCAAAAGGTGAAATTGGACTCCTCCGGAACTTTTGTTCCCTGAATCATCCCTCCGTGGAGCTCTCCGGCAGGATTCGGCTTGCAAAAACCCCCCTTTTAAGGTTTGGTAGATTCCGAGCCTTTTGGCGCGTTCCCTACCAAGATGCATACAAACCCACCTTCCGATGTTGGCAACGCCGCAACCTTCATTGCGGAAATTTACGGTCAGGATGTCTTCAACATGGAGACCATGCGCAACTACCTGCCCCGTCCCGTCTACAAGAAACTGCTGGCTACCATCCGCAAGGACGAAAAGCTGGACCCGGACATTGCCAATGAAGTGGCCCAGGCCATGATGACGTGGGCTCTGGAAAAGGGCGCCAGCCATTACACCCACTGGTTCCAGCCCCTCAACGGAAGCACGGCGGAAAAGCATGACTCCTTCGTGGACGTGGACCCGGAAGGAAACCTGGAACTCAAATTCTCCGGAAAGAGCCTGGTTCAGGGCGAGCCGGACGCCTCCAGCTTCCCCTCCGGCGGCCTCCGCGCCACCTTTGAAGCCCGCGGCTACACTGCCTGGGATCCCACCAGCCCCGCCTTCATCAAGCGCACGGAAAACGGCGCCACCCTCTGCATCCCCACCGCCTTCTGCTCCTATAAGGGACAGGCGCTGGACAAAAAGACTCCCCTTCTCCGCTCCATGACCGCCGTCACCCGCCAGGCCAGGCGCCTGCTGTCCTGCTTCGGCGGCCCGTCCAACATCCACGTCAGCGCCGATCTGGGCGCGGAGCAGGAATACTTCCTGGTGGACAAGCAGCTTTACGCCCTGCGCCCGGACCTGATGATGTGCGGCCGCACCCTCTTCGGCAACGTCCCCCCCAAGCACCAGCAGATGGAAGACCACTACTTCGGCTCCATCAAGGACCGCGTGCTGGAATTCATGGTGGACGTGGACGAAGCCCTCTGGAAACTTGGCATTCCGGCCAAAACGCGCCACAATGAAGTTGCGCCCGGCCAGTTTGAAATTGCGCCCATCTTTGAAAGCCAGAACCTGGCCGTGGACCACAACATGCTGGTCATGGAAGTGCTCCGCAAGACCGCCAACAAGCATGACATGGTCTGCCTGCTGCATGAAAAGCCCTTCTCCGGCATGAACGGCTCCGGCAAGCACAACAACTGGTCCCTCTCCGCGCCCGGTTACGGCAGCCTGCTCAACCCGGGTTCCAGCCCGCAGGAAAACGCCATCTTCCTCACCCTGCTCTGCGCCACGATCAAGGCCGTGGACGAACACGCGGACCTGCTGCGCGCCTCCGTCGCCAAATCCGGCAACGAACACCGCCTGGGCGCCCATGAAGCGCCTCCGGCCATCATCTCCATCTTTCTGGGGGATCTGCTGGATGAAATCATTGAGCAAATTGAAAAGGGCGGCACCAAAAAGGCGTGCACCCAGAAAACCATCAACATCGGCGTGGATACCCTGCCGATGTTCCCCCTGGACGCCTCCGACAGGAACCGCACCAGCCCCTTCGCCTTCACGGGCAATAAATTCGAATTCCGCGCCGTAGGCTCCTCCCAGACCTGCGCCTGGCCCATGACGGTGCTCAACACCATCGTGGCGGAAAGCCTGGATGAAATCTGCACCATCCTAGAACCCGTCAAGGACAAGCCGGAGGAATTCCATGCCACGCTGAACAAGCTGCTTCAGAACATCATCAAGAAGCACAAGCGCATCCTTTTCAGCGGAGACGGCTACGGGGAAGCCTGGATTGAAGAAGCGGAACGCCGCAAACTGCCCAACGTTCCCGGCACCATTGAAGCCCTGGCCGCGCTGGAAACGCCCAAGGCCAAGGCCCTCTTTGAAAAATACAAGGTGGTCAGCCCCGTGGAGCTCCACGCCCGCCATGAAATCCAGACGGAAATATTCCACAAGGAAATCAGCATTGAAGCGGAAACCGCCCTTCTGATGGTGGAAACCCTCTACATCCCCGCCGTGACGGAACAGCTCACGCAGCTCACCACCGCCATCGCCCAGATGAAAGCCGCCGGCATCAAGGCGGGCATGAAAGCCACCGCGGACCGCGCCAACCAGATCGGCACGCTGCTGGACCTTCTCCCCACCCAGGTGCAGGAACTCCGCCGCGCCGTGGACAAAGCCGAGACGAAGGTCATCCAGACGGGCATGGACAATCTGAGAAGCACCATCGACATGCTGGAAAGCCTGACGGACGCAGACCTGTGGCCCGTTCCCACCTATGCGGAACTGCTCTTTCTGTAAAACAAAGGGCTCCCTCCGGAACAGAAAATAACTGGCTATCAACCATAAACATCACTTATTCCAGTACCTTCCCCAAGAAAAAGGGCAAATTAATCGCCTGACGGATTGACAAAACAGCCAAAATAGTTATCCTTTCCGTCCGGTTGTGCATAGGCCGCTTAGACGGACGGCACTGAATCTAGTAATTCACAAGAAGCATCTTTCAACATCATGAGCAAGAGGACTTATCAACCATCCAAGCGTTGCCGCAAGCGTCAGTTCGGATTCCGTGCACGCATGGCTACCAAGAACGGAGCAGACATCATTCGCCGCCGCCGCGCCAAAGGCCGCAAGCGCCTGCTTCCCAAGGGAGCCGAAATCCAGTACAAGCGCCATACCATCCAGCACGGCCGTTAATTCAGCCGCCAGGACTTGGTTAACGCCTCCTTGGAACTTTTTCACGGGCCGACCCGCGGGAGATGCGTCTTACTCGTCAACAAAGCATGACCAGGGCATTCCAATTTGCCCGGGTGCGCAACGAGGGACCATCCGTAGCAGGTCGGCTTATTGTTTTAAGTGCAGCCCCGCTGGAACATCCGGAGGAACCCTCCAAATTCGGCATCATCTGCACGAAAAAAATCGGCTGCGCCGTCGTCCGCAACAAGCTGCGGAGACGCGTACGGGAAATCCTGAGGGCGCACGGAGCCCCCTTTGAACACGGCGTGCACCTGGTGTGCGTCCTCCGCTGGCGGGCCGTGGAAGCCAGCTATGCAGACCTGGAGCGGGACTGGCAGAAAGCCGCCCGCAAGCTCAAACTTCAACTTCTTTCCCGGGAACAAGACAAAGCATGATGAAATGGCTGCTCATTGCCCTGGTACGGGGCTACCAAACCTTCATCAGCGCCCCCCTGCATGCGCTGGGGGGCCCCGGCAGCGGCTGCCGCTATACTCCCACCTGTTCCCAGTACTTCATCCAGGCCGTCCGGGTCCACGGAGCCTGGCGCGGCTTTCTTCTTGGCTCATGGCGCATTTTAAGATGCAACCCGTGGGGCGGTTCAGGGTATGATCCCGTGCCTCCGGCCCGCACGCCGCATTAAATTACCTTTCTCTCCCCTCCCTCCCAACCAACTTCAATCAAGCTATATCACATTATGGATCGCACAGCATGGATCGTCATAGGCGTTTGCGCCGCCCTTCTGGGCCTGAACATTTACATGGGCAACAATAAAAAGGAAGAGCCCGTCCCCGCCGCCCCCGCTCCCGTCCAGCAGACGGCCGCCGCTCCGGCAAGCATCCCGGCTCCCGGAGCACAGGTGCCCGCCGCTCCCAGCGCCCCGGAACAGCCTTCCGTCAACAAGGCCCTTGAAGAAGACAAGACCAGCCCGATCACGCTGACGGCCACGCAGGAAGCGGACGGCAAGCAGGAACCCTTCATCACGTACACCTTCAACCGCATCGGCGGCTCCATCGGCGCCGTTACCCTCCACAACGACATTGTGGACTCCCAAAAAGTTGCGGACCACAACATCACCATCAACGAAGCCCAGCAGAGGGGCATTGGCGAGCTCGTCTTCAACATGGACGCCACCCAGGACCCGTCCTATGACAACACCGTGTACAAGGAAGTCAGCCGCACGGCGGACTCCGTCACCCTGGAGGGCTATGATCCCGCACGGCAGCTCTTCATCTCCAAGACCTACACCCTGCACCCCGTCAAGAATCTGGAAGGAAAAGTACTGCCCGGCAGCAAATACCTCATCCGCCTGACCGTCTCCCTGCTCAACAAATCCCCCAACGTCCAGGATCTGCGCTACATGGGCATCTTCGGCGGCAGCGCCTACCCCATCGCCAAGAGTGAACCGAAGGACACCTACACCCACTTCTTCTACCATGCGGACGGTTCCCTGGAACAGGAAGTGCCCTCCTACTTCACGGGCGGCTTTTTCAGCACCGCAAAGGCCCGCGTCCTGGAAGGCCCCTTGCAGGACCTGACCTATGCCGGCGTGATGAGCCAGTACTACGCCACCATTCTTCTTCCCCAGAACGAATCCAAGGGCTCCACCGTGTACGCCACCCGCCAGGAATTCCCGCTGGAGCATGAAAACAACACGCTGGTGCCCGGCGTCACCGTAGCCATGGGCATCCCCAACCTGACCATGGCGCCCAACGAAATAAAGACGCTCACCTACGACATCTACACCGGTCCCAAATTCAACGCCTACCTGCGCGACCTGAACCTCACCTACCCCGCCATCAGCGACATCATGGCGTACGGCTGGCTCGTCTTCCTGAGCGTGCCGATGAACTGGCTGCTCAACCTCTTCCACGGATGGTTCGGAAACTGGGGCGTGGCCATCATCTGCATGACCATCGTCGTCCGCGCGCTCATCTGGCCGCTGCATAAGAAATCCTACATGGCCATGAAGCGCATGTCCCTGGTTCAGCCGGAGATGGCCAAGCTCAAGGAAAAATATCCGGACGACCCCCAGAAGGTGAACATGGAGATGATGAAGCTGTACCAGAAATACGGCATCAACCCTGCCAGCGGCTGCGTGCCCATGCTCATCCAGATCCCCATCTTCTTCGCCTTCTACCGCGTGCTCCAGTATTCCGCGGAGCTGAGGGGCCAGCCCTTCTGCCTGTGGATGACGGACCTGTCCCTGCCCGACACCGTAGGCCACCTGTTCGGCATCCCGATCAACATCCTGCCTCTCATCATGGCCGTGACCATGATTGTCCAGATGCGGATGACCCCGCAGGCGGGCGAACGCTCCCAGCGCATCATCATGAACCTGATGCCCCTGATGTTCTTCCTCTTCTGTTATAACTTCGCTTCCGCCCTGGCCCTGTACTGGACCACGCAGAACCTGATTTCCATCGGCCAGACGGCCCTCATCCGCCGCCTGCCCATGCCCGTGCTCTCCGCCGCCAAAAAGAAGAAGCCCGGCTTCTTCCAGAGGATGATGGACCAGCAGCGCGTGGCCCTGGAGGAACAGCAGCGCAAGGCCAAGGGCCGCAACATGCGCAACATAACGCCCAAGAAGTAGGGGCGCGCCTTTACTCTCTCTTCCCTGCAAGTGCGGCTGTTCACACGGCCGCACTTTTTTATTGGGGCGGATGATGGAAAGAAAATCCCCCCATGACAAGCGCTGGAAGAAAAGGGAAATTTCCATACGGCAGCCCCCTCAAAAAAAACCGGACTCCTCCACTCGGAGAAGCCCGGTTTTCCTCGTCATATATTCTTTGTGTAGCTAATTGGAGCGGCCCGGCAGAAAATGCCAAACACCCACCAGAATCAACTTAGCGAATTTGGAATCCGGTATGGATTCCATAGCCGGAAATACTGCCCTTCGCTATGCTCCAAAACGGTCCAAATTGACGCTCCGCCAACATTTCTTCCATCTCCTTTTCACAGCCGCATATCGCCCCGGGAGCCAGGGCATCCCGGTCCTGATGGACCGCCTGTGGAGAGGCCCGGGGGCTATTGGATAAGAAGCTTCCGCTGCGCTACAGAAAGAGTTTCAACAACGAAAGGAGGGAGCCTTCCGTTCCCAGGCGCCGGAACCGCAAAACCGCCCTCCATCAATATTCCACCGTTCCCTTTCACAGCCGCATACCGTCCGGGAGACAGGGCACCCGGCCCTGATGGCTACCGCCGCCGAAGTGTAAAGACGGTTATTAATGATTGCCGGAACGAAAAGAAAGCCCGTCACATCACGAACTCCCTATGGCAATTCCCAGGATATTGGCAAGTTCAATCCCCTGAAAACGTTTTTCTTTCAGTTTTGTAGGCTTGACTCCGGATTCCAAATCCGTCTGCCGCTCTAAAGCCTGAACCCCAGCCTGCGGCACAGCCGCCCCCGCACCCCTTCTGAAAAAAGAGCCCAAAAAAGGAAATATGGCGGACGTCTTCTTACGGCGCAGTCAAATCTTCCGGCATCAGAATAGCCGCCACGGCAAAGGCGGCGATGCCTTCCCGGCGGCCCAGCGCGCCGAGCTGTTCATTGGTGGTGGCCTTCACCCCCACGCGCGCCGGAGAAATGCCCAGGGCGGTTCCCAGGGCGCCCTTCATCTGTTCCAGGTAGGGGGAGATGCGCGGAGCTTCCGCAATCAGGGAGGAATCCACGTTCACCACGCGGCCGCCGCGCTCCCGGATCAGGGAAACGGCCTTCGCCACGATGTCCAGGGAAGAAATATCCTTGCAGCCAGGGTCTCCCGGCGGGAACCAGTAGCCGATGTCCGGCAATCCGGCCGCACCCAGCAGCGCGTCTGCAATGGCGTGGCACAAAACGTCCGCATCGGAATGGCCGTCCAGCCCGCGGGCGGAAGGAATGTGCACGCCGCCCAGCATCAGGGGACGCGGAGCTTCCGCAAAACGGTGGATGTCATATCCCAGCCCGGTCAGTGCAATCATGTCTTTCATACAATACTGCGGCAATATCGTTCAAGTTATTCGTCCAGCGCTTCCATAATCGGAATGCGGCCGTTCCAGGCGACGATGGCGAATTGTTCCGGATTGTCCTCCTTTGGTTCCAGGACAACCTTCCCTCCCGCGGCTTCCACCAGCAGAACCCCGGCGGCGATGTCCCAGATGGAAATGACGCTTTCCACATAGGCGTCAAACCTGCCGCAGGCAATATACGCCAGAGCCAGGGCCGCGGAACCGTTGTTGCGCACCTTGCGTACCTGCCAGGCGATTTTTGCGAAGCGTTCGATTCCCTTTTCCTTGGAACCGTCCGTCTTGCCGTGTCCCACGAACACCACGGCCTCCGCCATCTTTTCCCGGCGGCTGCAATGCATGGGATGGTCATTCATGTACGGAATGCCTCCCTTTTCCACATGCCAGCATTCGTCCATCATGGGATCGTAAATCACGCCCAGCACTATTTCCCCGCGGCGGCGCAGGGCGATGGAGACGCAGAACCAGGGAATGGTGTAAAAGTAATTCACCGTCCCGTCAATAGGGTCCACAATCCATTCATATTCACTGTTGCGGTCTCCGGTATACCCTTCCTCGCCCAAAACGGCGTGGGTGGGGAACACGGAGAGGATTTCCTCCGTAATCAGTTTCTGGGAGAGCTTGTCCAGCTCCAGCTTGATGTCGTTCTGGCTGGCTTCATCCACCTTCTTCTGGTCGTAAAAATGCTTTTTCAGGAAGGCTCCGGCGGATTTGGCGGCCAGGATGGCCGCGGTCATTTCAGGTGAGTGGTTCATGATATTCTATTAATGGAAAATTGGATGCCATCAGGTGTCCTGCTCCGCAGGAGCTTCCTTCTCCCGGCGCTCCCGGACGTCTTTGCGGCGGTTTTCCTCCGCCCGGTCATACACTTCCCCGGCCAGCGCGGCGGAGGTCTTCGCCAGTGCGGAGGCAACGCCCTTCTTTTTATAGACGGCTTCATCCGGCTCGTCGAAGCCCACCCAGACAAAGACCGTGAAATAACGCCCCATGACGGCGGAGAAATGCCCCGTGTTTTCCGGCAGCCTGACATTGACGGACGTCTTCCTGGAGCGTTCGTCGTAACGGAAGGGAGGAAGGGCCGCTACCAGGTGGGCGGATTCCCGCGGCAGGATTTCCCGGCGGCTTTCTTCCGGAGAGGGAGCGTTCACCATCACCAGGTTTTTCTTGGTGGTGCCCACCTGCCTGACGGAGGAAATCTGCACGTTGCGCCCGTCGTTGCCGATGAGGTACAGCGCATTGACGGCATGCGAGAGAGGCGCGCGGAACCTGCCGGCATACAAATCCGGGGAACGCGGAAGGTCCCCCTTGTACCCGGCCTTCTGCGCCGTTTCTATCACCGTATTGAACCCTACCCCGCGCCCGGTCACTTCAGGACTGCTGCGAATAACAGTCCTGCGCTGGTCCACGGCGCACAGGTTGACGACGGGGGTAAACAGGTCGCCGGGCATCACCATCGTCTGCCACCGGTCCACGCCGTCCAGCGCAGAGCGCCCCCCCGTCACGGCCAGCAGGTCCCCTTTGCGGGAATCCACGCACAGCACGGCTGCCTGCACGCAATTCTTCAACTGGTTGTCCACTCTCCTGGGCAGTCCGGCCCACACGGGGGAAGCTTCCAGCGCGGTCAGCGCAGGCTCGCTTATTTCCTCCACCATCCGCTGGAATTCCAAATCCAGCGTAGTCATTACAAAAATGCTGGAAGTTCCCTCCTGCTCGTCGCAGCAGTCCAGGTCACTCAGCTCACGGGAAATGACCAGGATGGGATAGGAGCCGGGACGCGCTTCCCGTTCTCCCGCCACCGTCATCGGTTCGCGGGACGCCTGCCATAGTTGTTCCTGGGTGATGAATTCGCACTCAAACATCCTTTCCAGCGTCGCGTTGCGCACCTTGACGGCCGCCTCCGGACTATAAACCGGGTTGTAAATGGAAGGTCCGCGCACCAGCCCGGCCAGCGTGGCGCATTCCGCCAGCGTCAGGTCCGCCACTTTTTTGCCGAAGTACAAATCCGCCGCCTGCGCAATGCCGTAGCACTGCTGTCCGAAGTAAATGCGGTTCAGGTAGGCCGTCAGAATTTCATCCTTGGAGTATTTGCCTTCTATGCGGCGCGCCACGGCCATTTCCAGAACCTTGCGGTCCAGGGTCTTCCCCCCCAGTTCATAGCAATTCCGCGCCAGCTGCATCGTGATGGTGGAAGCCCCCTGCGCATAGGACAGCGTGGTCAGGTTCCGGCAAATGGAGCGGATGATGGAGGAATACACGATTCCTCCGTGATCGAAAAAGGCCTCGTCCTCCCGGGCAATGAAGGCATTCACCAGGTTGTCAGGCAGTTCATTGCGGGCCACATACACCCGGTCGTGGTCCGTCAGGGTGCCTATCCACTGGCCGTTGCGGTCATACGCGGCGCAATTTTCCAGTGGGGCCAGCACCTCGTCCAGTTCATACTGGTCCGCCCTCCAGGCGTAAACGAGCAGGACGATGATGAAGGCAATAGGAATGAGGCCCAGCCACAGCAGCAGACGGCCCAGATTGCGCGGCAGCAATCCGAACAGATCATACCATCTTTTACGCCTGTTCTCCATTCCGGTTCCGATCCTTGGGGACGCCTAGCGGGCATCCGGGGGCAGTGATTCGTCATCCTGCTTCCAATCCGGGAACTCCTTCTGCAGGCGCGCCCGGTACTGGGAAGCCTCCGACTTGCGGCCGGCCTTGTCCAGCGCTTCCGCCGCCTTGAACAGGGCCTTGGGTTTCAATTCGGCGTCATTGACGAACAACTCGGCCGTGACGCCGTAATACTTGGCTGCTTCATCAAACTTTTTCTCCGCATAGGAAATGTCCCCCAGAACAATTTTCAGGGAGGCCATCAGGGGGCCTTCCACTCCCAGGGCCAGCGCTTCCTCCGCCGTCTTCCGGGCGTCCGCGTACTTGCCCAGCCCCAGCAGGATGGAGGCCTTGTCCAGCATGCCGTCCGCACGGCGGTAGGGCTGGTCCTCATCCTTCAGGAAGTTGTTGGAAGCCACCAGGGCGCGGTCATATTTCTTGAGCGCCAGGCGCACCTTCGCCAGGTTGCGCCAGATCACCTTCTTCACATTTTGAAGCTGGTCGTTCTGCGTAGCCCAGGTCATGTACTTGTCCGCCGTTTCCAGGTCCTTCATGCCATAGGCCTGAAGGCCCAGCCATGCGGGGATGACATCCGGCACGCGGGCCACGGCGGAGGGGTTTTCCTTTTGCAGGGTTTCCAGGGCCTCCTTCAATTTATTCACGTCCTGGAGCTTGTGATAGGACAGAACGGAAAGCACATTGACCTGTTCCCCGTACTTCTGGGGGTCCAGCGTTTTGGCTTCCGCCATGTGGCTGATGGAGGATTTGAAGTCTCCCTGGTCAAACGCCGCACGCCCCAGCAGGAAATGAGCTTCCGCCAGAGCGGCGGGGGACGCCTTCGGGAAATTCTGAATCAGGCCTTCATAATACTTGGCCATGTTCACCATATCCTGGCGGCCCGCATAAATCTGGGCGGCCCGCTGCCACGCGGCGGCGGCGGATTCCGCCTTCGGCCAGCGAGCGATCACCCGGTCAAAATCCATCAGGGCCTCCGCTTCCTTCTTGGTCTTGGCGTACATGTCCCCGCGCAGGGTCAGCGCCTCGCAAATGCGCGGGTCCCGCGGGAAATCGTTGATGAAATCCGTCAGCAGTTTGGCGGCCACGCCCCGGTTCCCGGCCTGGGCGATCGCCCACGCGCTCTTGTACAGGATATCCGCGCGCATCCTGGGGGGCACCTTGTCAAAATCAATGCTGGCGTAAAACCGGGCGGCATCCGCCGGATTGGTGTTGAACAGGTTCTCCGCGGCCATCAGGCGCACCATGTCATGCAGTTCGCTGGTCGGAAAGGCCTTGGCGTAATGGTTCAGGAAGCTCTGTGCCCGCTGGGGAAGGTCCTTCTGCTTGAGTTCATTATAGCACAGCAGACGGTAAAAGGAGGCCTGCATGGCTTCCTGCGTATAGGGAACGGCCTTCTCCGCCTCCAGGAAGAAATCCGCCGCCTTCTGGTACTCCTTCAGCTTGTAGGCAGACTGGCCCAGAAGCATCAGCAGGCGCACCTGGCCGTCCTTGGTCGGCATCTTCATGTCCTTCTGCTGCTCGTGCTGGGAAAGGATCTCCTTGTACTTGCCCATGTTGTACAGCCCCAGCAGCAGCCCCATGCGGGCTTCCGGCGCCATTTCCTTCAGGGATTCGTCCTTCAAAAGCCGTTCATAAAGGTTCTGGGCCTCCACGGTCTTTTCAGCCTGGTTGCCAGCATGGCGGCCTGAAGGGTGGCGATGCCCCGGTTCCTGTCATCCACGCCTGGCGTTTCCAGCACCTTGCGGTATTCGGAATAGGCTTCACCCAGACGGCCCGTATCCGCACACAGGGCGGCATACCCCATCCGGGACACCAAAATAAATTTCGCATCCGCTTCCGGATTGCCTATCACCGCGCAGAACATGGTGGCGGCGGCGTCCGGATTCCCGCTGGCAAGAAACAGACGTCCCAGGCGGTACTGGGCGTCCACTTTCAAATCATTCTGTTCCGCATTGCGGACCACGAGCTGGTAATACTGGATAGCCTTGTCCGTTTCCCCGGCAGCGGAGGCATCCGTCGCCAGGCGGTAGGCGGAAGCGGCAACCAGAGCCGGGCCGCCCGTCTGGGTCAGCCTGCGGAACAGGGTGTGCGCGTCCTCCTTCCTGCCGAGCTCCTCCAGGCACATGGCGGCGCGGTACTCCGCCAGGGGAGCCTGGGCGGACTGAGGGAAACGCTGGGCAAATTCAAGATACTTGCGCAGGCTCAAATCAAGCAGGCGGCCATATTCCTGCCGGTTCGCCTTCGTCGCCGGTTCCTGGGCCTGCTTGTACAGCATGTCCGCCATGTCCAGGGAATCCTGCTCCGGATTGGCGACCAGCGGACCGTCCGCAATGGGAGCGGCGTCCGGAATGTTTTCCTGCGCGGCGGCGAACGCCGCCAAAGTCATTAAACCTGCATTGATGAAAAATAACGCTTTCATGAAGCCTGGGGGTTGGGAACATTGACGGAAGAGGGAGCCGGAGGCCGCGTGGAGAAGGAAACATTATTCAGCCCGGCCTTCAGGCAGGCGTCCATCACATGCACCACCACGCCGGATTCCGCCTTCTCATCCACGCGGATGCGGACGAGCATGGTTTTATCCAGCCGGGCGACGGAAAGAAGCTTGTCCTCCAGCTGCGGCATGGTATACGCCTGGCGGTTGATCACCACGGTGCCGTCCTTCCGGATATTCACGATGATTTCATTGGAAACGTTTTCACCGGGCTTGGGAGTCTCCGCGGAGGGGAGGTTGATGGAAAGGTCCGGCTCGTCATCCTCAAACGTCTGGGTCACGATGAAAAACACCAGCAGCAGAAACACGATGTCCAGCATGGGCGCGAGCTGGAACCCGATGGGGCTGGGCATTTTATAGTGAATTTCATACGTTCTTCCGGTGTGGTGGGGATGGCCGCTTCCGGCTAAAGCCCGCGCACGTCGCGCAGGGAGGTGGGGTCAACGGGAACCCTGGGAAGTTCTTCCTCATGGAAGGCTCCGGCTACGCCGGCACGCGGCTTCTGGAGCTGGGTGGCTACTACGGAAACGCTGTGCGTCACGGCGGCTTCCAGGTCCCCCACGCGCTTGTGAACGCGGCTGCGGAAGTACACATAGGCCAGGATGGCGGGGATCCCCAGCATCAGGCCGCCCGCGGTCGTAATCAGGGCTTCCGCCACGCCGCCCGCCATGTCGATGCGCTGCTTGCCGCCGGAGAAATCACCGTTGGCGATCTCAAAAAAGGTCTTCATCATCCCGACTACGGTTCCCAGCAGACCCAGCATGGGAGCCAGGGCGCCGATGTCCGACAGCCAGGAAATCTGGCGGCTCAGGAAGCCCGCCTGGCGGCCGCCTTCCGCGGCGGCTATTTCCCTCACCTCTTCAAACTGGGCGGAAGGATTGCGCAGCATGAAACTGGCCACCGTCAGCATTACGCGCGCGTAGCAGGAGTCCCCATCCTTGCAAAGGATGGAAAGGCCCGTATAATCCCTCTTGCGGATGAAGGATTCCGCCTGCTCCACCAGCTTGGTGGGCAGAACGGCGGAGGCGCGGGTGGAAAAACAGCACATGACCAGCACCACCACCCCGGCGATGGATAACAGGAGCAGCGGCCACATGATGAAGCCGCCTTTCATAAACAGCTCGGAGAGGGGATAGTTTCTATCTCCCACCACAAAGTCCATGGCGGCAGCCAGCGTGGTAAACGGTACAGGATTCATACAAAAGACGTAGGGGATTATACAGAAGAAGTCTTCCTAGGCAAGCCAAGTAGCCGTAATGCAGTACGTTTCCGCAGTTTCATTTCTTGCCGCATATGGCATAATAATCCCCGTGGCAGATCGTGAGAAACCATCTCTGAAGGAACTCTGGAGGCAAACTCCGCATAAACCCGGCGTTTACATCATGAAAGACGCCCTGGGGAATACCATTTACGTGGGCAAGGCCAAGGACCTCCACCGCCGCCTGGGCAACTACTTTTCCCCCACGGGGGCCACCCTGTCCAATCACAAGACAAGGGCGCTCATCAATGCCATTGCGTCATTCGACTACTTTGAAACCAGGAACGACCAGGAGGCTTTTCTGCTGGAAAGCAAGCTCATCAAGCAGTACCGCCCGCATTACAACATCCAGATGAAGGATGACAAGCGCTATCCCCTGCTGAAGATTCCCAAGGGGGAAAAACTGCCGCGCTTCCAGCTGGCGCGGGTGCGCAAGGACGACGGAGCGCGCTACTTCGGCCCCTTTGTCCACTCCCAGGCGCTTTACGCCACGCAGGAATGGCTGAACCGGCATTTCCGGCTGCGGACCTGCAAGGCCAAAAATCCGGGTCTCCACGAGTTCAAGCACTGCCATGCGGACGTGATACGCAACTGCTCCGCCCCGTGCATCGGGCGCATTTCCGTGAGCGACTATAACCGGAATTTCGACCAGGCGGCGCGCCTGCTGGAGGGAACCGGTAAAAAAAGCACTCTGGACGAGCTCACCCGGGAAATGATGCAGGCCTCCGACGAGCTGGACTTCGAGCGCGCAGCGTACCTGCGGGACATCCGGGACAACCTGGTCAAGGTTCTGGAGCCCGCGCGGCGGTTCCAGAAGGGAACGCCCAACCTGCCCGGCACCGTGCGCCCGGAAGAAGACATGAAGGAACTGGGGCTGGCCCTGGGCCTGGAAGAGCCTCCAGCCATCATGGAATGTTTTGACATTTCCAACGTCTCCTCCAACCACATCGTGGCCTCCATGGTGCGCTTCACCAACGGCAAACCGGACAACAAGGCTTACCGCCGCTACCGCATCCGCACAGTGGACGGGCAGAACGACTTCGCCTCCATGTCTGAAGTGATCCGGAGGCGCTACTCCCGCATTCTGGCGGAGAGCGACGCCGTGGCCTCACGGCCCGCGGACATGACCCTGTACCAGTGGCTCAAAAAGCTCAGCGGAGAAGGAAAAGCCCCCATCAAGGTTCCGGACCTGGTGGTGGTGGACGGCGGCAAGGGCCAGCTCTCCTCCGCCCTGGCCGATCTGGAAGCCATCGGACTGGGTGACATGCCTATCGTCGGCCTCGCCAAGCAGCGGGAGGAAATCTTCTTCCCCCACCAGCCACAGCCCCTCTGCCTGCCGCACAGCACGGGAGCCCTCAAGCTCATGCAGCGCATCCGCGACGAAGCCCACCGCTTCGCCAACGGCTATAACGAACTGCTTTACCGGAAGCGCATGCGGGAAAGCGCCCTGGACGACGCCCCGGGCATGAGCGCGGCAAAAAAAAGCATGCTGCTGGAAAAATTCAAGTCCGTGGCCGCCATCAAAAGGGCGGACCCGGCTTCCATCGCCGCCATCCGCGGCATTTCGGAAACCTGGGCCCGCAACCTGCTGAACTACCTCAATTCATCCTCCAACTCCTGACTTCTCATGCAATTCCTGATTCTGGCCGCAGGCAAGCCGGCCCTGGGCTATGCCCGGGAAGGCGTGGAACTCTACCTCAACCGCCTCAAGCCTTTCGGCAAGACGGAACTCAAACTCGTCAAAGACGGAAGCTCCAAAGACGTTTCAGAACGCCTGCTGGCTGCCAGCGAGGGCTGCCTGCGCATCGCCATGGACGAACGCGGAGAACTCTGGACCACGGAGAAGCTGGTCAAACTGGCGCGGGACTGGCAGATGCGTTCCGTGCGCCGCATCGCGTTCCTCATCGGGGCCTCGGACGGCCACACGGAAGAACTGCGTTCCCGGTGCGGCCATATCCTGGCCCTGAGCAAATTCACCCTCCAGCATGAGCTGGCGCTCGTCGTCCTGCTGGAACAGCTTTACCGCTGCCATACCATTCTGGCGGGAACGCCGTACCACCGGTAAACGGCTAAAGCTTTCCTTGCTGCCGCGGTGAGTCCATCAAGGCTTTCACCGTCACGGAAACGGCCGCGAGCACGGCCACACCCCATGCCATGGAGTCGCCCGCAATTCCCGTGGCAAACGCCGGAAAAGGATTGAACGCCACCGCAAGGGAACCAAACACCCAGCCCCAGCCGGGAAAGCCTTTCTTAAAGGCCACGTAAGCCAGATAGAAATACAAGGCCACGCCTGCAAATTGAAACAAAGGGAAAGCGGGACCGTATTCCACCTTCCTGAGTCCGGAGACATTGCCCGCCATGCGATGGGAATGTTTCAGAAAAGAGGCTATCACCAGAAAAAGCGGCGCAAGCAGTAAAGGAGCAATAGGGAAAACGCTTCTTTCCGTTTTTTCTTCTTCCGGAGAAGAATCCGGAATTCCGTCCTGCTGCCGACCTTCTTCCATAATAGCCAATCGTAACATCAACCAGCTTCCCCTGCAACGAAAAAGGAGTACTCCGCAGGGAGCACTCCTTTTCCGAGAAAGAAATGGTAAAGCCAGTTCCTTCGCAGCCAGCCAAGCTTAGCGCTTGGAGAACTGGTAACGCTTGCGGGCGCCGGGACGACCGGGCTTTTTACGTTCCTTCATGCGGGAATCACGGGTCAGAAGACCGAATTCACGCAGCTGGGCGCGGGAAGCTTCATCAACCTGAACCAGAGCGCGGGCAATCGCCATGCGGATGGCGCCCACCTGGCCGTGAATGCCGCCGCCCTTGGTGACGACGTTCACGTCGAATTTGTTCATGGTGTTGGTAACCTGGAAGGGCTGGAGAACGGCGTTCTGCAACTGGACGGTGGGAAGGTATTCTTCAAAACCGCGACGATTGATCGTGATGCGGCCGGCACCTTCAGTAAGCCAAGCGTGTGCAATGGCGGTCTTGCGGCGGCCGGTGGCGTTGTATGGGGTTGTCTGACTCATGTCTGGGGAAATCAATTAGAGAGTGATGGCAGTGGGCTGCTGGGCTTCATGCGGATGACCGGCGCCGGCATAAACCTTCAGCTTGGTCATTTGCTGACGGCCCAGGCGGGTGTGGGGCACCATGCCCTTGACGGCCAGTTCCAGAAGAAGTTCGGGGCGGCGGGCGCGGATTTTCCGCGGAGTGTCCACCTGCTTGCCGCCGACGTATCCGGAGAAACGGGTGTAAATCTTGGCGTTTTCCTTGTTGCCGGTCAGCACCACCTTGTCCGCGTTCACGATAATGACAAAGTCGCCACAATCAACGTGGGGGGTGAAAATTGTCTTGTTCTTGCCACGCAAAATGTTAGCCGCTTCAACGGCAACACGGCCGAGCACCTTGTCGGCAGCGTCTATAACATACCATTTGCGCTCTACTTCTTGCGGTTTGGCTGAGAAGGTCTTCATGGTTCAATTCTTCGTTCTCGTTTTTCGGCATCCTGCCGTAATCTTCCAATTCGGGGGCGCATTCCTAATGATTATTCGCGTAAATGTCAAATACTTTTTCTCTTTTACTCCCCTTTTGCGGCCTTTTTTCCGTCCCTTCCGCAGAATCGCGGCTTAATTGCGGCGTTTCCACATTCAGGACTTGCCCTCGTGGAAATATGGCCTATTATTCGCCTGCGCGAAAATTCGTACACGCGCGTTCATTTTAACCTTACAAGGAGAATCCTATCAGCCCGAATCCAAGACCCAGCAACCGCCCCAGCGGCGGTCAGAATTCCCGCCCCGGCCCCAGGCCGGCAGGCAGCAGCACAAGACCGGCCGGCAACGCCAGCCGTCCCGGACAGCCCCGGCCCGCCGGGAGTGGCACCGGCCCGGCACGCCCGGCCGGACAGTCCGCTGGCCCGGGAGGCACCAGAACAGGCGGAGGACCACGCCCCGGAGGCGGACCCAACCGGCCGCGCCCGCAGGGAGGCGGGGGCCGCCACACCAAGGGCAGGAGGCATTTCAGCAAATCGGCCCCCAAGGAAGAAAACTCCGAAAGCGAAATTGAAGTGGAAGGCACCATCTGCGCCGTGCTGGCGGGCACCATGTTCAAGGTGCGCCTGCCCAACGGGCACGAAGTGCTGGCCCACATTTCCGGCAAGATGCGCAAGCGCTTCATCAAAATCGTTGTGGGCGACAAGGTGCGCATGGAAATGTCCCCCTACGACATGACCAAGGCGCGCATCACGTTCCGCATCGGTTAGCCGCCCCCGGATTCACTCCTTTTGCGAAAAACCTTCTCCGGCTTGCAGGAGAAGGTTTTTTAACGTACAGTGCACACTGACCCCATCAGCGCGCCATGAAAGTTTGCTCCACGGAAAATATGCAGATCGCGGAACGCGAGCTCATCATCAACGGAACTCCGGCCAGAACCCTCATGAAGCTGGCTTCCGCCGGCATTGCGGAAGCCGTCATGCAGTTCTTTCCCGTCCCCGGGTTATGCATAGCCTACGTGGGGAAAGGCAACAACGGCGGAGACGCCCTCACCGTCCTCAATATCCTGAAACAGCATGGCTGGGAAACAGGTTTCCGCGCCGCCTACCCGCGCGCGGAATGGGGGGAACTGCCCGTGCGGCAGCTCGCGGAAATATCTCCTCCGCCCCAGGAATACCAGGAAGCGCCGCTGCCCCGTACGGGCAAGCCCATGATTCTGCTGGACGGCCTGCTGGGCATTGGAGCAAAAGGGCTGCTCCGCAAGGAAATCTCCGCCCTCTGCGCGGAAATGAACTACCTGCGGGACCGCTGCGGAGCCGTGCGCACGGTGGCGATCGACCTTCCCACCGGAGTTGACCCGGATACGGGGATGCCCCAGGAAAATGCCGTAGAGGCGGATTTCACGATGTGCATAGGAGCGGTCAAGCAGGGACTGCTGGATGACGACGCCACCCTGCATGCGGGGCGCCTGGCCTGCATCGACCTTCCCGGCCTCCATGTGCAGGCGCTTCCCGCCACGGAACTCATCACCTCCTCCCGGCTCACTAAATTCCTCTCTGCAAGACCCTATACGGACTATAAGAACAAACGCGGGCACATCGGCGTCATTGCCGGATCGGAAGGAATGCTGGGCGCTGCCAGGCTCTGCTGTGAAGCCGCCCTGCGGGCCGGAGCCGGACTGGTGACGCTCCACGTCCACCGGAACGTCTATCCCCTCATAGCGCCGTCCATGCCGCCGGAAATCATGGTCAAACCCGTGGACAGCTATGCGGACGTCTCCATCCGGACGTTCAGCGCCTTTCTCATTGGCCCCGGCATCGGCTCCGTATCGGAGGAAGACGCGGAAGCCATCCGCCTCATTCTGGAAACCGGCACTCCCACCGTCCTGGATGCGGACGGCCTTAATCTGGCCGCCGCCATGCAATGGAGCCTGGGAGAACATATTCTGGCGACACCCCACCATGGGGAAATCCGCCGTCTGCTGCCGGACGCGGACAACTGCGCCATCCGGGCGGACATCGCAGACTGCTTCCTGGCGGAGCATGAAGCGGCCCTGATTTACAAAGGGGCCCGCACCATCGTCACCCAGCAGGGAAAACCTCTCTTCTACAACATCACCGGAGGCCCCGGCATGGCTACCGCCGGCCAGGGAGACGTGCTGGCAGGCGTCTGCGGCGGATTCATGGCCCAGGGGGAATCCCTGCTGGTCTCCGCCGTTCTGGGAACCTATCTCTGCGGGCGAGCTTCTGAAATAGCCATCTCCGCCGGAGATTCCACCCAGCAGACACTGACGGCGGGAGACACGCTGCGCCATCTGCCCGCCGCCATTCTTTCCACCGCACGTCTCTGTTACTAAAATGGCCTACCGAAAACTCCAGGACCTTCCCTTCCAATCCCTGCCGCGGGAAAAGCTGCTCCGCCAGGGAAGGCACAGCCTCAGCAATGCGGAACTGCTCGCCATCTTCCTGCGGATGGGCATCAAGGGAAAAAACGTGCTGGACATGTCCTCGGACCTGATCCAGTCGGCAGGCTCTCTGGACGCCCTGGCCCACATGGAGGCCGCAGAAATAGCGGACATCTGCAAGGGAATAGGCATGGCGAAAGCGGCCACGCTGAGCGCCGCCTTTGAACTGGGAGCGCGGGCTCTCCGGGAAACGCTGGCCCGGCAACCCATCCAGACGCCGGAAGACGTCTATGACTACCTGGTAACAGCCATGCGCTGGAAGGACAAGGAGACGGTACTCGTCCTGCTGCTGGATACCAAAAGCCGTCTCATCAAACCCGTGGAAATTTCCAGCGGCACCCTGAACGAATCCATCGCCCATCCGCGCGACATTCTGCGCCCCTCCGTCATCCACAATGCCTACGGCTTCGTCCTGGCGCACAACCATCCCAGCGGGAACCCGGCTCCCAGCCGTATGGACGACCTCCTGACCGAACGCGTGCGGGAATGCGCCAAGCTATTGGGCGTCCGGTTCCTGGACCACGTGATCATCGGAAAACCTACCGAAACCGTTCGCAGAAACTATTACAGCTATAACCACCCCAACGGAGACCGGCTCCGGGAAGCCGACAAGGGCCTCCCTCTCTATCATTAAACAACGGTTCCCGCGAATTTCCTTCCGGAACGACGCCTGATAAAAACAAAAAACCCGTCTTGCGACGGGCTTTCTCTTAAAAAAACTGGCGGAGAGAGTGGGATTCGAACCCACGGTGGGTTTTAAAGCCCACGTTCGATTTCGAGTCGAGTGCCTTAGACCAGCTCAGCCATCTCTCCGCTTGGAAATCGGGAGCGTTTGTATCCGGTTTGCGGGATGCTGTAAAGAACAGAATCACCGCCAACCGTTATTTGAACGCCTTTAACGTCTTGGCGAAGCCAGCGGTCCCAGCGTAGCTTCCGCTTCAAATCTCTGGGTCTTGTTATGGGGAAGAGCGCTCTTTTCCGGGCCGGGGGGCGGCTGCGGAACACGCTCCCGTTCCTTCGGCTCCATCAGCCAGGAGCAGGAAGAGACCAGAAGAAGGGAGAAAGACGTAAGCAAAAGGGAGGCTGTGAATCGTTTCATCATTTCCTTTTAAAAAGTTGAACCCCACTATGCCGGAGGGCACAGCGGGGTTCAAGGAAAATACGCGGCAGAAACCTTATTTGGCGGACTGCAACGGACGCAGAAGCTGCACCATGTCGCCGGGCTGGATGCTCATGCCGGCGGGCACGCTGTCCTTGACGATGTCAGCCACCGTCTGATTCTTTTCCAGGGAGGTCACCTTCAGTTTGCCGATGCTTTGCGGCCGTCACGGTAACGAGCAGAACCGTATTCGGATCAATGTTGCTGCCCTGCCCGGCGCCAATCACCACAAAGCCCCACTGCGGGTCCACGGACAGAACGGGATATTCATCTCCATTCTTGGCGAGGGCGGCGCGGTATTCGGCCTGTTCCTTCTGGCGTCCGGCCAGCTCGGTAGCCTGCTCGGCACGCTTCTTGGCGGCCACTTCCGTAGCGCTCTTGATCTGGTCAATGTCTTCCTGAAGCTTCTTGTTGGAGGCTTCCATGGATTCCATCTTCGCCTGGATTTCCTGCACGCTGGAAACGCCGAAGTCGTTCAGCTTGGCCTTGAGCTCATCCATCTGCTTGTTGATCTTGGACAGGTCCGCATTCAGCTGGACTTCTTCTTCCTTCAGCTCCGTTTCCTTGGAGAGCTGTTCGTCACGCTGCTGGGTCACGGAGGCCTTGTTGGAGGTCAGGCTCAGGTTTTCCTCCGCAGCCAGACCGCGGTTCTTGATCATGTCATTGCGCAATCCCGTCCAATTCCGGATTTCCTTGTCCAGAACCTTGCGGTAGGTGATCATCTCCTTGAAGTCCTGATACTGGCCGTTGACGCCGAAGAGGCCGCTGAGACCGGAGAACCAGGCGCCCGCACCTGCTGCAAGAATCAATAAAACTACTAAGACAGTTTTCATTGTGTATGTATGTGAGAGTGTATGGTGTGTATTGAACCGGGAAAGGACTAGGGACGAACGGATACAACGACGTCTCCGGCTTCAACACGTTCGCCGGCGGTTACCGTGCTGGGGAGAATGGTGGCCGTGGAAACACGGGATTCAACGGCGCTTACGTCAAGTTCGGCAATTTTGTTGCCATCCCTCATCACGGCCAGCTTGGAGCCGGGCACTACGCCCAGGTCGGCAGCACCGCCGTCAATCACAACTACATTGAAATCATTAATCACCTGGGAAACCCGCGTTTTCAGATTGGGCGGGGAAAGGTGCGCATCCTGGTCCGCCTTGAGCTGGCGAAGGGCCGCATTGTTCACGACAAGCTGTTCCGTTTCAGCAACGATGGCGTCATGCTTGCCCTGCTCCGCCTGCTTGACTACTTCCAGCTGCTTGGATTCTTCTTCCAGTCCCTTGATCTTGTCCGCAATGGCCTGGATACTTTCCATGTCCTTGCTCTTGGACTGAAGTTCCGCCAGGGCTGTTTGTTGCGCCTGGAGGTCCGTCTTCTTGGCCTCATTGGCGGCGGCCAGCTCCTGGTTCTTGGCTTCCAGCTCGTCCTTCTGCTTGGTCAGGGCGTTGATATCGTTCGTCAAAGCCTCATTCTTCACCAGGAAGTCGACATATTTTGTCTTTTCTTCCGTAAACTCGCCGCGAAGACCGTTGAGGTTCTTATAACGGGAGACGCATTCCTTACGCTCCTTGGTTAGAGCTTCCTCGTTATCAAGATAATACATGGCTCCGCCGAGAAGAGCAATGACCAAGGCTGCTATTGATACTTTGACCCACATAGGAAATAATAGAGATGAGAAGGTTCCTGTTACTTTTGTGAGATTGGCATGAACATTTTCAGATTTCAACATCAAAATGTCATCCTCACTGTTTTCTTGATATTTTTTTCAGGGAAGCTCCGTAACAGGATACCGCAAGAGTTCTCTTATCAACATTTTAAAACAATTACGCTCTATTTTCTTTTCAAACACGGACTCATCTTCTAGTCTTTCTGAACCGTGAGTTACCAGGTCTTTGCCAGAAAATACCGTCCTCTGACATTCGATGACGTCCTTGGACAGGATCATGTCGTCCAGACGTTGAAAAACGCCATTGAGCACAACCGCCTCGCCCACGCCTACCTTTTTGTAGGCCCCCGCGGAACGGGAAAAACATCTACCGCCAGAATTTTTGCAAAAGCCCTGAATTGCAGCGGCGGTCCCAGGGTGGACTTTGACCCGCATGAAGATATCTGCGAGGAAATAGCGGAAGGGCGCAGCCTGGACGTCCTGGAAATAGACGGCGCATCCAACCGCGGCATCGACCATATCCGTGACCTGAGGGACAACGTGCGGTTCGCTCCCAGCAGGGGCAATTTCCGCATCGTCTATATAGATGAAGTGCACATGCTCACCAAGGAGTCCTTCAACGCCCTGCTGAAAACGCTGGAGGAGCCGCCGCCCCACGTCAAATTCATTTTTGCGACTACGGAACCCCACAAGATTCTGCCGACCATCCTGTCGCGCTGCCAGCGCTTCGACCTGCGCCCCATTCCCTCTGAAATCATTGCGGAACACCTGCTTCACATCGCCTCTGCGGAAGGAGTGAGCCTGAGCCGGGAAGCGGCCTTTGCCGTCGCCAAGGTGGCGGACGGAGGCATGCGGGACGCGCAATCCATGCTGGACCAGCTTGTTTCCTTCTGCGGAGACCACATTGAAGAACAGCAGGTGCTCCACATCTTCGGCATCACGTCCCGGGAAACCGTAGCCCATGCGCTGGCGCTGATTCTGAACAAGGAGCTCCCCTCCCTCCTGCACCTCCTGCATGAACAGGCGGAAGCTGGAAGAGACATGGGCCAGTTCCTCTCTGAAATCATCTCCGCCGTGCGTGAAATCCTGGTCTCCAAGGTGAACCCGGAGGCCAGCTTCGATTCCCTGCCGGAATCCTCCAAGGAGGAACTTTCCGAACTCGTCAAACGCACCCAGACGGACAAAATCCTGCGCCTGGTGGAAGTGCTGGCGGAAACGGAAGACAAGATGCGCTGGTCCACCAACAAAAGGCTGCATCTGGAAATGGGCCTGATCAAGGCCGTTCACGCTCTCGCGGAAGCCAGCATCAGCGATATTATCATGGCGCTGGAAGGCGCCCCCCTGGCATCCTCCGTCCCATCCTCCTCTCCGGCACCCGCTCCGCGCCACGAACAGGACACGCCCGCGCCCGCCGCCCCGGCCCCTGCGCCGGAGACTCCGGCAAACGCCCAGCCGCCCGTTCCTGCGGAAAAACCGGAGCCCGCTCCGGAAGAACACCTGATGGACCCGGTTCCGGACTTTTCCCCGGCCAAACCATTCCCGGCTCCCGCGGTACAGGCGAGCGAACCTGCCAGTGCGCAACCAGCCCCGGCTCCCGCAGAAGAACCCGAACCGCAGCCCACTGATCCCGCGCCGGAACCGGAACCTCCCGCAACCGCTGCAAAATCCCCCTCCCCCGCCATTCCGCAGGAAGAGCCTTCCTGTCCCGCACCTGAACCGCGGCCGGAGCCCACTTCCGACACCCCGGAAGAGCCTCAACGTCCCGCCTCTGCCATCTCCGATGCCCCGGTGGCTCCTCCGGATTCTCCGGAACCCACTTTCATGGACCCTGAGGAAAATCTCCCGCCGGAAAGGCGCACCAGCAGCTTCTTTGACAACCTGTTCGACACGGCAAGCGCTCCTTCCCGCACCCCTGCTCCCATGGTAAAAGAGGAACCGGAAGCCCCTGCCCCGCAATCCGGAAGAACCATCACGGAGGAGGACTGGAAAGCGGCGCTGGAACGTGCCGCCGCCAACTTCCCCCTCCAGGCGGACTTTCTGGCCAACAGCGTTTTCTCCGGCCATGACGGCGCATTCGTCGCCATCTCCTTCCATCCCTCCGACCATCAGGGAATGGACAGCCTCGGATCCGGCCCCCTGCGGGCGGCCCTGGAAGCGGACCTTTCCCAACGCGGCGGAGTCCCCGTCACCATTTCCATCCGCCAGGATTCCTCCGTGCCGGAGCCGGTTCAGGAAGAACTGGCCCCGCTGCCGGCGCCTCCCCCCCCCGCGGCCTCCGCACCTTCTCCCAAACCCCAGGCGCCGCGGGAAAAACCCGCCGCAGCCGTTCAGGAACCCGCCCGGGAGAAAGATGAAGATAATTCCTACTATACGGACCCCCTGATTGACGCCGCCATGGAGATCTTCCGCGCCCGCATCATTTCCCAATAAACAACATCAACCCATACTTCCAAATACGACAGCCATGAACATGATGAAAATGATGAAGCAGGTCCAGCAAATGCAGGCCGGACTTGCCGCCGCCCAGGAAAAGCTGGCCTCCCAGACCGTTGCCACGGAAGGCGCGGGCGGCAAGCTGAAAGTCACCGCCACCTGTGACGGAAACCTCACGGAGCTGGTGATTGATCCCTCCATCATCGACCCGTCCGATTCAGAATTCCTCCAGGACCTGCTCCTGCAAACCATCAATGCCGCCATAGCCAAGGGCAAGGAAACCGCGGCGGCGGAAATGAAAAAACTGACGGGCGGCATGGGCCTCCCTCCCGGCATGGGCCTTTAACCTACCACCACCGTGCATCGGCTCAGAAGACGCAAACATCTGGCGGAACCACTGCCAGCGTTATCCGGGGTCAACCACCTGGGAATAGCGCTGGGCGGCGTCTCTCTGTGCCTGTGGGTCATCGTCGTCACCATCTTCTGGACCGGTTCGGACACAATGGCCTTCATGACGTCACTGCCCACTTGGGCATGCTGCCTCATCTTCTCCTTCCCGGCGCTTATTGCATGGCTGGTCTTCGGTTCCCGGATAGGCCTGCTTGGCGTCATTATCTGGTTTGCGTACGGCATCGTCATTACGGACTTTCTTCCTCCCATTTCCAGAACGGGAATGGAGTATTACAAAATGCCGCCGGCTCCGGATGCCCGGCAAATCAGGGTTCTCACCCTGTACGGGGGTTGTGTGGAAAATCCGCCCATTGAACAAATCTCCAAACTCCGAGCAGACGTCATCTTCATCCAGGGATGCAGCAACCACAACCGGACACTCAAATTCGCCTACAGCATTTTCGGACGCACTTCCTACATCAAGCAGATAGGCAGCTGCGCCATCATCGTGCGGCACGGGCAGATTGGTCCGGCCCAAAGCATCACGGACACAGCCGGACTCATCGTGGACTGGATACCGGAAAATTCTTCCCTGGCGATACGGCTCATCAATATCAGCCTGGAGCCTTTTGAACACCGCTTTGACTTGTACTCCCCCGCCTGCTGGAAATACTTCCACACGCTCCGGTTCATTCACCGCAAACAGCTTCAATACCTGTTTGACACCCTGCGGGAGGTAGGAAGCCAGCACGGTGAACTGCCCATCATCCTGGCCGGAAACTTCAGCGCCGCGCCCCAATCCCCTATTTTCGCCAAGCTCAGCGCCGATTTTCAGGATTGCTTCAAACTGAAGGGAGCCGGATACGGAGCCACTCAACCCGTCAACTTCCCGCTGTTGCGCCTGGACCGTGTTTTCTGCACGCCGCCGCTCAAACCCGAGCGAGCCGCCACCGTGCTGATACCGGACACCGTCCGCCGCTCCATCCTGGCAGACATTGCCATGCCCTGATTCCCCTTTCCACACGGCCGCGCCATTCCGCTCCGGCAGAAGGAATTTCTCCATCCGCCTCCCCAAACGGAGGCGCTTTTACTTTACGGGGAAAGAATTTTCTCCGGAAACCTACAAGGTTTTCAGCGCACGGGAAATAGCCGGGAAAAGCTGCTTCTTGCGGCTGACCACATCGGCGGCGGAAAACAAGTTGGGGCCCAGCCGCTCGTACTCAATGTGCTCCAGCACCTCTTCATCCCCGACGGCCAGCAGCATGGAATCATGCGTGACAATGTCCGTGACCAACAGGCACGCCAGCTTCAATCCTTCCTCTTCCACCAGCTTCTGAAGCTCCTTCACCAGATCATCCTGAACTTCCTTCAGGCCGAACATGCCTATTTCCTCAATCTGTGAAATGCTGATCTTGTGCCCGTACTCGGTAAAGGTTTTCCTGTCCGCCTGGACAATCGCGCAGGGCGCCGTTTTGGAACGCAGCAGGGAACCGGTGGCAAAAAATTCCTCCGTGAACTTCTTGGCGTCTATCCTGGCAATGCCGGTCAGCCATTCCAGCATTTCCCGGTCCGCCCGCGCCGTCGTGGGAGACGTCAGGTTCAGCGTATCTGAAAGAATCCCGGCGCACAGGCAAATCGCCACCGCCTGCGAAGGCTCCGCATCACGGTGGTAAAACCTGCGCGCCACCAGGGTGGAAGTGGAGCCCACGGGTTCATTCAGGAAGCGGATCGGGTCCCGTGTGGAAAGCTGGGTGCCCAGGCGGTGGTGGTCCATCACCTCCACGATTTCCGCTTCCTCCACTCCCTTCACGGCTTGTGAAAACTCATTGTGGTCCACCAGGGCCACGCGCGTACGGGGCGGATCCACCAGATCCGTCTTGCTCAGCACGCCGATCATCTTGTTCGTCTTGATGCTCATCACGGGGAACAGCGCCTGCTTGCGCTTCACGGCGGCCTGCCTCAACTCGGGCAGCGGCATGTTCTCCGGGAAAACCGTATAATCCTTGTGGACCTGTTCCCTCACCTTCCGGGAGCAGCGGATAAGCTGCCCCACGCTGGCCGTATCCCACGGGGTGCTTAAAATGCATGTACCCGTCGTCTGGGCCGTCTCAATAATATCCAGGGAAGGGAAAGCCCCGGACGTGGTCACCAGAGCGCGCACGCCGTGCTCCACGGCATACAGCTGCACATTCGGGCGGTCCCCGCAGATAACGATCAGATCGCGGACGATGCCCTTTCTCTTGTAATTGGCAAGCCTCGTCCGGACGCTCGGCTCGCTGGAAGCGCCCACCAGAAGAATATTCTGCGTTTCCTCCTCGCTCAGGGTCTCCCCGGTCAGGCACTTGCCGTCAATGGTGGTGGCAATGTTGCTCAGGCTGGAAAAAACGGAGCGCACATTCATCTCCGTCATGTTCAGGGGCATCAGCAGGCTCAGCAAATCAAAATAACGCAGCAGGCCGTAAAGATTGTGGTCCGCGTCAATCACCGGAATGGTTTGAAGGGAGTTCTCCGTCATCCGGCGGTACGCCGTCAGGAACGTGTCGTCCGGACTCACGCTGATCACGTCACGGCGGCAGATGGTTCCCGCGGTAGGCGTCACGTCATGAATCAGCACCGGTTCCGGCACCCCAGCTTTTTCCAGCACCCAGGATGTCCTCAGCGTCATCTCCCCGCATCTGGCGGCAACCGCGTCAGGTTCGCCATGGGTTCTTAAAAACTCCGCATTCCCTATGGCGGAACAAATGGCATCCGTATCCGGATTCTGGTGGCCGATCACGTAAATGGGCCTTTTCTCTATTTTCTCCGGAAGCATCTCTCTTATCTCCTGCGCAGGTTAATCTATATTCAACCTGACGGGCACCACCACCTTGGAAGCAATGGGCGCGCCGTCTTTTTCTGCCGGATAGAAAGTCCAATTCTCTTTCACCCAGCGCATGAAAAGACGGTCCAGTTCCGCATTTCCCGTTGATTGAAGGAGATTGACGGATGAAGGTTCGCCACGGGGATTCACCCCCACCACTACTTTCACCACGGCATTCACCTTCCCGACTCTAGAAGAATTGACGGAATTGGGCAAGGACGGAGCATGTTTATAACGCACCTTTTTATCAGGAGTCACGTTCTCATCCGGGCTAGGCTGCCCCGGCAGGGAAACCGCCGGAGTCTTCACGGGACGCCTGGGCTTTACCTCCCTCATGGAAATCCGCATGCTGGAAAGCTCCTCCGGCAAATACTCCGTGGGAGTCTCCTCCGGAAGAAAATCCTTCATGTCGGAACAATCCTCATTCTCCGGCAGCTTCATCGCAAGCAGGTCTTCATCCGCGGAAATTTCCGGAACGGGGCTGACCGTGGAAGGGGCCGCGACCGGCTCTACGGGCACGGGCTGAACTTCCGCCAGCTCCTGAAGAACCTCCTCGGAAGGAGGCACAAACTCCATTTCCACCTCCCCGTTCTGCACGGCGGGCAGCCACAGCTCCTGAAAATGAATGGCTACCAGCACGGCGCACAAAGCCACCTGAACGCCCACGGCCACCGCCACCGCAATCAGCATGGCGGACTTGGAAGTGGAACGGGGCGTGAATCTTACAATTCCGGGCTTTTCATCCATAAAAAACGGGCAGGGAGAAGGGCAGTGCCCGTTCAATATACCAGCGCCCTTCCCTTTGACAAGCGCCTGCACCGCCATAAGCAGCCCGTTATCATTTTGTTATCTGCCGGAAAAACGCATGGACATCAATAACCCAATGCCTCCCGGATGCTCTGGGCGAATCTGCCGGCCTTTTCCGCAAAGCCAAGCTCCGGATTCTGGTACATGATGCCGCGGGACACGTTAATCAGGGGGGGGGCCGCATGGCCGGAACCGCTCAGGCTGGAAAGATCGCCGCCCTGGGCTCCCAGGCCGGGAATCAGCAGGGGAGCGTCCGGAATGCGCTCCAGAATGGAGGAATCCGCATTGGTCAGCCCCACCACCATGCCTACGGAAGTTTTGCGCCCTTCCTGCATGGAACGGCGCACCATGTCCCCCACCAGTTCATAAACCCTGCGGCCGTCGGCCAGCTCCTGCCTCTCCACGTCCGCGGAACCGGGATTGGAAGTGACCGCCAGCAGATAAATGCCCTTCCCTTCATAATTCAGAAAAGGCTCCAGCGTATCATAACCCATGAAGGGGCTCAATGTGACGGCATCCACGCCCAGGCGTTCAAAATACGCCTGCGCATAATACTTCTGCGTCTCCCCGATGTCGCCGCGCTTGGCGTCCAGCACCACGGGCACATCCTCCGGCATATCCGGGAGCAACTCCTCCAGCATTTCCAAGCCGCGCAGACCCATGGCTTCAAAATACGCGATATTCGGCTTGAACGCCGCCGCATACGGAGCGGTTTCTTCCACGACCTTCCTCAACAGGGAAGGAACCGACTGCAAATCATCCATGACGGGGCGCGGGTCCAGCCCCACGCACAGGGCGGAACCGGTCTTTCTGATGCGGGCGGCAAGTTTATCCGTAAAAGATTGGCTCATGCCGTTCATTAAACCACGGGCTCCACGGGCAGGCAAGCCCCAAGCGGGGGGCGTTCCGGAGGAAAGGAAAAGGCAGATACGGCTTTTCCACCGCGCCCGCACATGCTATGTTCCGGCCCGTATGGCACCAACGGAATCCCAGTCTTCCCCCGCTCCTCTCTCCTGCCTGGAAAAGCCGCTGCCCCTGGACGGCTTCCAGGGCACGCCGGATGAAATCGAACAGCAATGGTATGACCGTGTCTACCTGGGCTCCGGAGACAGAATGAAGCAGCTTACCTGGAGAGCCGTCATCGTAGGAATGCTCCTCGGCTCCATCCTCTCCCTCACCAACCTGTACGCCAACCTTAAGATGGGATGGTCCTTCGGGGTGGCCCTGACGGCGGGCATCATCTCCTTTGCCCTGTGGAACGCCTTCGTGCGCCTGGGCATCTCCAAATCCCCCATGACCATTCTGGAAAACACGTGCATGCAGTCCGCCGCCAGCTCCGCGGGCTACTCCACGGGAGGCACGCTCACCTCCGCCGTGGCCGCCCTGCTCCTGCTGACGGGGCAGCACATGCCGCTGGGCGTCACCTTCGCCTGGATATTCTTCATTGCCGTGCTGGGCGTCACCATGGCCATTCCGATGAAGCGCCAGATGATCAACATTGAGCAAATCAGGTTCCCGGACAGCATCGCCACGGCGGAAACCCTCAAGGTGCTCTATTCAGAAGGCAAAAAGGCGGCTGGACAGGCCAAAGCGCTCCTTTACTCCGCCCTCTTCGCCTCCGCCAACGCCATCGCCATGGCGGCGGGAGGGGAACAATGGCTGGGCACCGCCCAGCAGCAAATCCTGGGCAACTGGTACCAGCGCACCATCTTCTTCAAATGGGACCTCATGTTCGTGGGCGCGGGCGCGCTGGTAGGCATGAAAACTTCCCTCAGCCTCTTCATCGGCGGTACAGTCTGCTGGGCTCTCTACGTACCGTGGCTGGAAAGCCAGGGACTGCTTCCCGCGGGAGCGGGCTACCGGGACAGCGTGGGCTGGACCCTGTGGGGAGGAACCGCCTGCATGGTCGTCGCCAGCATCGTGGCCTTCCTGTTCCAATGGAAAAGCATCGTCCGCTCCTTCTCCTCCCTGGGCGCCATGTTCTCCCTGACTAAAAGGCGGGAGCTGACGGACGTGGAAAAAATAGAAACGCCCATGAGCTGGTTCCTGGCAGGCCAGCTCGTCTCCCTGGGGGCTCTCGGTTATCTGGCGTACGTCACCTTTGACGTTCCGTACTGGATGAGCTGCATTGCAGTAGTCATCTCCTTCTTCCTGGCGCTGGTCGTCTGCCGGATCACCGGGGAAGCCAATATCACGCCTACCGGAGCCATGGGGAAAGTCACGCAGCTCATCTTCGGCGGAATCGCGCCGGGACACGTGACGGCCAACCTGATGGCGGCCAACATCACCTCCGGAGCATCCAGTTCTTCGGCAGACCTGCTCGTGGACCTCAAGGTGGGCTACCTGCTGGGGGCCAATCCCCGCAAGCAATTCATCGCCCAGTTCTCCGGAATCTTCCTGGGAACCCTCGTCTCCGTGCTCGCCTTCCGCTCCATGGTACCGGACGTGGACGCCCTCCAGGCCTTCAATGCGCCGGGGGCCAGAACATGGGCGGCCACGGCGGAAGCGCTGGGCATGGGCTTCAGCCACCTGCACAGCATCAAGGTTCTCTCCATCATCGCGGGCGGCATCCTAGGCCTCATTCTGGTGCTTGTCCCCCGCTACCTTCCCGCCGCGGGAAAATGGCTCCCCACCCCCATCGGCTTCGGGCTGGCGTGGGCCATCCAGTGGAACGACTCCTTCCTCTTCTTTGCCGGGGCCGTGCTCGGCTGGGCTGCGGACCGCTTTTTCAAGGCCAAATCCAAGGAATATAAAATCCCCACCGCTTCCGGCATCATTGCCGGCGCGGCCCTGACGGGCATGGCCATCCTGATGTTCAGCATTTACCAGGCGGCACGCTAAATACCTTGACGGACTCCGGATCTCCGGAAAAAAGCATATTCCAGAGATCCGGCCCAGGGCCGATGGCGCGTCAGCGGGCTTCCTTCTTCAACGTCATTTCACCCTTGGAATCCCCTTCGGAAACGCCGCTCACCTCCGCCTTCAAGGTATAGGAATCCAGGTTGGTGCGGTACTTCTTCAGATCAAGCCTGTAGGAATTATCCTTATTCTCCACCCCGGTCCAGCCTTCATGGGTATCTGCGGCCACCTCCCTGTTCCCCTCGTACAACTTGACGGAATGAATTTTCAGGGCGCTGGGACCGTTCTTCCACTGGAAGGTGGCGGTGTACGTTCCTGGCCCGGTTACCTGGTCCGTCACGTTGAACTGCAACGGGGAACCCTGCTGGAGATCCCACGGAGTTCCCGTGGAATGTCTTTCTTCCGCGCTCAGGGCGTCCAGCATTTCCCGGTGGGCACCCATCACGCGGTTGGCGACGGCCAGAGCATCCCCGGACGGCTTCGTGGAATACACCTTTCCATTTCCGGCAAAGGCCAGTTCCTCCCGGACCGTCTTATCCATGAAGGCGGCCTGGGCGGCGGCACGGTCCTTCTTTCCAGTCAGCACATCCAGCTGGGATTCAAAAAAATTCTTCCAGCGGGGCAGATAAAAATCGGCCACAAGCCCGGCCCACTGGCGGTTGGAATAATCATTCAGCGCACGGGGAGCCTGGTCAATCCACGTAGTAACAAGCATTTTGGCGGACTTGTCCATCAAGGCCTTCTCCTGCTGGGTGCTCCCCCAATCCAGCGCCTTCTTCTGCCAGGTTCCCAGCAGGAACTGGCTGTCCGTCGCCAGGAGGGCGTCCATATCCGAAACCAGAGACAGGAAAAGCTTCACCTGCTTCCTGTAGGCAGGTACGTCTCCGGCGTCAAAAGCGCTCCTGACCCTCTGGAGCTGGTAAAAAGCGGCGTCCGCGAGCGCCTGGCGGACGACATCCACCAAATCATAGCGGAAGGTCTCCTCCTTCACCAGGGACGGCTGGTCATTGGCCGCCTTCAAATAACCGCGGGCCGCTTTAACGATGTCTCCCAGATGGTAATACCTCTCTCCGCTGGACCACGTGGAAGCCTTGCGGACGTCCCAGGACGGGCGGGCGCAGATAATGGACTCCGTACACCCTTCCTGCGAACGGGCGGGATTGTAAATGGAGGAAGACAGGATTTCCAAAGCCTGTACGACCGCTTCCGGAGCGGCGCCGTAACGCTGGCGAGCATACTTCCTGAGCCAGTCCCGGACGGGAATATCCTCCGCCGTCCATAAACGGTCGCTGAAGAGGGCGTAATGCAGGGGATTCGTTTCCAGCCCTTCGGACAAGGTGCCCATTCCCACCAGGCCCTTGTCCCTGTAGCCGGCCAAATCACTCCCCAGCCGGGACAGAAGGGGAACCCCTCCGTATAGTCCCGTATTGCCGCCGAAGTTGGCCAGCTCGCACCAGACCCAGGGAATGCCGTCAAAAGTCCTCAAATTCTTCCCGCCATCAGCCATGTCCTTGGTGAGCTGCAAAGCACAAAAGCATGCTTCGGGTCCGTACCGGCCAGCAGCTCGCGGGAAGGATTGCCTCCCCAGGCCTGGATCACCCAGGAAGAACCCGGTGAAGCCTTCTGCATGGCGCCCTGCACCGCCTGCGCCGCGCGCGTCACGTTAATGTCGCCCTTGCTGCCGCCTTCATGGAACAAATCCCCGCCGAACATCTTTCCGGAAATGCCGTATACCTTGCGGAGAGCCTTGTACCAGTCCGCGGCCAGCTTCGGAAAAGCCTCGCAAGTGGGGTCCACAACCCATGGCCTCTTGAAATTGACCCATTCCCCCTGCGGAATAAGCTTCAGCCCCTTCATCTGCACGTTCTCCGCAAAATCCGCAGGAACAAACCCCACATAACCCTGAAGCACGGGGGTCATTCCCAACTGCTCCATGCGGGACACGATGCGCCTACCCATCTGCGCCATCCTGTCAATCTGCTGCTGGGTCAACGGTCCTCCGTGTCCTTCCAGGTTGCCCATATTCCACCAGGCGGCAAAAGCGGGATTGGGGATGAAGCGGAGAGCCTTTTCACGGGGATATCCCAAGCCAATGAGGAAATCCTCCCAGGTCTTCTCCAGGCCTGCCGTCACCAGCGCGTGCGTAAACCCGCTCAGAGCCAGAAAATCAATCTCGCGCTGCCAGCGGTTCCAGTCCCAGAAAGCCGCCGTATAGGACAGCGTGCAGTAATTATACGCAAAAACGGTATTCCACGGGGACTCAATCGTGACAGGGGTGGACGGAGCAGGCAACGGAGAGGGAAGCGTCAGACGGTCTCCGTTCCATGAAAAATGTACCTTGGCAATATTTTTCAGATACCATCCGTACCCCGCTACCAGGCGGCGCACGTCAGATGCTTCCACCCGGATACCTCCGGGAGCGCCAGAAATAGTAATCTTGTTGCCCATAGCCGGATTCAAGCGGAACGAGACGGCGCCTTTTGCAGATGGAGTCACGCGCGCCACCACGCCTTCAGCAGCCGCTACGGGAGACATTTCCGCGGCAGAGACGCAAACAAGCGGGGACATGACCGTTCCCAGAACCGAACCGACTGCAAAAGCATGTGAAAGCATAGCACCAACTATACATGCAAAATCCGCGGTGTCTTTCAAGGAGGATTATAATGGCGGGAAAAGCTACCCTGCTCAGAAGAAAGCGCCCTAATCCCCATCATCCTTTTAAGTCGCAACGGGCCTTTGTTCCACTTAGCCGGAGGCTAGATTCAAGGAGACAAGAAAAGAACAAGCCCCGCCAGTTGAGGAACTGGCGGGGCCTGATGAAAAAAATCCCGGCGGCGACCTACTCTTGCGGGACCTATCGTCCGACTACCATTGGCGCGGCAGCGTTTCACTTCCGGGTTCGGAACGGGACCGGGTGGGACCACTGCGCTCTGGCCACCGGGCTTCAGGGGGAAGAGGGCTTTTTTTCTCTTCATCCTGCCTGCCCGGGAGCCCTTGGGGGGCTTTGAGGGGGATTTTTTAAGGGTTGTTGTGTGTGTGGCTAAGAAGATTTCCTCTCGTTATGAGGGGAAGGAATTAGCGTAAACTGACATCTGCGTGGCTGGTGGTGTTACTTTTAAACATACATCCAATGAACAAGACAACAGCAAGTTGTTATTCACGAACAGGGAGTGATGTAATATGATGAAGTCTATTGGTGATTAGTATCGCTTGGCTCAATACATTGCTGCACTTACACCTGCGACCTATCAACGTGGTGGTCTTCCACGAACCTATAGGGAAAACTCATCTTGGGATGGGCTTGGCGCTTAGATGCTTTCAGCGCTTATCCCGTCCGCACTTAGCTACTCGGCCATGCACTTGACAGTACAACCGATGCACCAGTGGTGCGTCAGACCCGGTCCTCTCGTACTAAGGTCTGAACCCCTCAATTTTCCAACGCCCACAGAGGATAGAGGACCGAACTGTCTCGCGACGTTCTGAACCCAGCTCGCGTGCCGCTTTAACCGGCGAACAGCCGGACCCTTGGGACCTTCTCCAGCCCCAGGATGCGACGAGCCGACATCGAGGTGCCAAACCACGCCGTCGATATGAACTCTTGGGCGTGATCAGCCTGTTATCCCTAAGGTACCTTTTATCCGTTGAGCGACGGCAATTCCACTTTCTACCGCCGGATCACTTGGGCCTGCTTTCGCATCTGCTCGACTTGTTGGTCTCACAGTTAGGCGGGCTTATGCCCATGCACTCGACACCCGGTTGCCAACCGGGCTGAGCCCACCTTCGCGCTCCTCCGTTACTCTTTGGGAGGATACCGCCCCAGTAAAACTGACCGGCTGACACGGTCCTCTGGCCGGATTCACGGCTCAGGGTTAGATCCTCCAGTTTCAAAGGGTGGTGTCTCATTGATGACTCCGACGCCCCTAAAGGGCGTCTTCAGCGTCTCCCCACTTACTCTGAGCATTAAAACCGAAGAAACAATGACAGCTTACAGTTAAGGTCTATAGGGTCTTTTCCGTCCTTCTGCGGGTAGGCGGCATCTTCACCGCCACTACAATTTCACTGAGCGCCTGGTTGAGACAGTGCCCAACTCGTTTCGTGCAGGTCGGAACTTACCCGACAAGCGCTACCTTTTATAGCAGGCCGACATTCACCGGGACTTGGGTTCAGAGCTTCGCCTGTTTTTAATCTTTCGGCATTGGTCAACAGTCGTCTTTGCAGAGTGCTGTGTTTTTGATAAACAGTCGGTTGGGCCATTTCTCTGCGGCCTGCATCGCTGCAGGCACCCCTTATTCCGAAGTTACGGGGCTAATTTGCCGAGTTCCTTAACCAGGTTTCACTCTTACGCCTTGGTATATTCTACCCACCCACCTGTGTCGGTTTACGGTACGGGTCGCTTAGCATACGCTGGGGCTTTTTCTTGGCACTCGATCCAATGATGCGCTGAGTCCGTGGACTCAACTCGGAATTCAATAACCTAGTCATCTTTTCTCATGCGTCCCCCCAGTTTAAGGGTCGCGAGCTCAGGATTATTAACCTGATATCCATCGCCTACGCCTCTCGGCCTCGGCTTAGGTCCCGGCTAACCCAGGGACGAAACACGTTGCCCTGGAAACCTCGGGTTTACGGCGGCCGGGGATTTCACCCGGCTTTACGTTACTCATGTCTGCATACTCACTTGCATGTGCTCCAGGGTCAGTCGCCATCACCCTTCAACGCGCATGCAACGCTCTTCTACCACTCTACCGTAAGGTAAAGTCCAGAGCTTCGGTATAACGCTTGAGCGCCAATCATTTTCGGCGCAGGATCACTCGATGAGTAAGCTATTACGCATTTTTTAAATGGTGGCTGCTTCTAAGCCAACATCCTCACTGTCTGTGTAATCCCACATCCTTTCCACTGAGCGTTATTTAGGCACCTTAGCTGCTGGTCTGGGTTGTTTCCTCTCGACAATGGTCTGGGTTGTTTCCCTCTCGACAATGAAGCTTATCCCCCCTGTCTCACTGCCACGTTCCATTGCACGGTATTCGGAGTTTGATAAGGTTTGGTAAGCGGGTAGGTCACCTCCGCCCCAGTACCTACTTAATTCGCCCCTTGTCAGTGCTCTACTTGCCCAAACACTGCGCATCAGCACGCCATCGCAGATTGCTCTGCTCTGACACTTTGTAAATGGTTTCAGGTTCTATTTCACGAAGACAGCGGTTCTTTTCACCCAGCTCGCGGTACTTGTTCACTATCGGTCGCCAACTAGTATTTAGCCTTGCGCGGTGGTCCGCGCTGATTCATACATCCAGTATGGTCGAATATGGATTTCGTCTACAGGGCTTTCCTTTTCTACAACCCCGAATGGTCGAATACCTTCGGTTTGGGCTCCATCCGCTTTCGCTCGCCACTACTTACGGAATCGATTTCTCTTTCTTTTCCTCCGCTTACTGAGATGTTTCACTTCAGCGGGTTTCGCGTTTCATACCCTATGTATTCAGGTATGAACGATCGAGTATTGCCTCGATCAGGTTACCCCATTCGGATACCCCCTGGATCATCGCTTGCTTGCAGCTTCCCGAGGATTTTCGCGACTTGCCGCGTCCTTTTTGTTGGAAAGCAATTGCTTCTCAGCAATTGTTTTCTTTGCCACGCAGATGTCAATTTTGGCTGTCCCTCAATAATCGATTTTTTTGGGTGGGCCTGACAGGGCTTGAACCTGTGACCCCGCGCTTATCAAGCGCGTGCTCTAACCAACTGAGCTACAGGCCCGGCTTTGGGTCTCTGAGAGACAGTTACCAAATACTAAAGTTTAGTTACTAAAGTTTCCGGCTCCCGCCTTCTTACCGAAACTGGTGGAGGCACGGGGACTCGAACCCCGGACATCCAGCTTGCAAAGCTGGCGCTCTACCAACTGAGCTATACCCCCAGTTGCGGTTCTTTTTGAAAAAAGGTCGTCACGCACGTCGTGCCTAGTTTCGCTCCAAGCGAACTGGCTGTTTACACATCTTTGGTTCGTTGCGGGCCCTCGCGGGTTCCGCTCTCTCTTCCCTCGGGAAGAGATCCGACCTGTGCATTTTTCATGCACTTTCTCCATAGAAAGGAGGTGATCCAGCCGCAGGTTCCCCTACGGCTACCTTGTTACGACTTCATCCCAGTTACCAGTCTCACCTTAGGACCCTGCCTCCTTGCGGTTGGCTTCAGATACTTCGGGTGCGACCGGCTTCCATGATGTGACGGGCGGTGTGTACAAGACCCGGGAACGTATTCACGGCGCCGTAGCTGATGCGCCATTACTAGCGATTCCGGCTTCGTGTAGGCGGGTTGCAGCCTACAGTCCGAACTGGGCCCAGTTTTCAGGATTTCCTCCGCCTCGCGGCTTCGGCCCCCTCTGTACTGGGCATTGTAGTACGTGTGCAGCCCTGGGCATAAGGGCCATACTGACCTGACGTCGTCCCCACCTTCCTCCCAGTTGATCTGGGCAGTCTCGCCAGAGTCCCCACCTTTACGTGCTGGTAACTGGCAACAGGGGTTGGGCTCGTTGCTGGACTTAACCAAACATCTCACGACACGAGCTGACGACGGCCATGCAAAGCACCTGTGTAACGCCTCCGAAGAGTCGCATGCTTTCACATGTTGTTCATTACATGTCAAGCCCAGGTAAGGTTCTTCGCGTTGCATCGAATTAAGCCACATACTCCACCGCTTGTGCGGGTCCCCGTCAATTTCTTTGAGTTTTAATCTTGCGACCGTACTCCCCAGGCGGCACGCTTAACGCGTTAGCTCCGGCACGCAGGGGTCGATTCCCCGCACACCAAGCGTGCACCGTTTACTGCCAGGACTACAGGGGTATCTAATCCCTTTCGCTCCCCTGGCCTTCGTGCCTCAGCGTCAGTTAATGTCCAGGAACCCGCCTTCGCCACGAGTGTTCCTCTCGATATCTACGCATTTCACTGCTACACCGAGAATTCCGGTTCCCCCTCCATTACTCTAGTCTCGCAGTATCATGTGCAGTCCGGGGGTTGAGCCCCCGCCTTTCACACACGACTTACGAAACCGCCTACGCACGCTTTACGCCCAGTGATTCCGAACAACGCTTGAGACCTCTGTATTACCGCGGCTGCTGGCACAGAGTTAGCCGTCTCTTCCTCTTGTGGTACTATCTTTTTAATTTGCTCCCACATGACAGGGGTTTACAATCCGAAGACCTTCATTCCCCCACGCGGCGTCGCACCATCAGGGTTTCCCCATTGTGAATGATTCTCGACTGCTGCCACCCGTAGGTGTCTGGACCGTGTCTCAGTTCCAGTGTGGCCGGACATCCTCTCAGACCGGCTACCCGTCATCGCCTTGGTGAGCCGTTACCGCACCAACTAACTAATAGGACGCGAGCCCATCCCCAAGCGCATTGCTTGCTTTAATCTTGCGATTTTATGCGGTATTAATCCCAGTTTCCCGGGGCTATCCCACTCTTGGGGGCAGGTTACTCACGTGTTACTCACCCGTGCGCCACTAGAGAATTATTAGCAAGCTAGCAATTCTCCCGTTCGACTTGCATGTCTTATCCACGCCGCCAGCGTTCGTTCTGAGCCAGAATCAAACTCTCCATCAAATATAATTTTTGAAATTGCTGGACCAAATGGAATCTTTCGATTTCATCTGCGCCATGCTTCAGTCAGCTCTTCCCTCAAGTTGTGTCTCTTGAAGGCCTCTTCGCTCTGCCAAGCACGGCGCGCGTCACGACCTTTTTTCTTTCCCCTTGCTTCTACCAATCCGCCCCTCTCGGAGCTAGGTCGCTCCTTCGGGTTTTTTCTCCCTCACACGTCTCTCGACGCATTCGGGAAAACCCTCGGCGGGTTCGGTAGTCATTCCCTTTGAAATCTTCTTATCGGCCCCTTTAATGAGGCTCTTCCGGGTGGCCGGCCCCCCGGCTTCATTCAGGCCCTCTTCCGAGTCCCTCCTGCCGCCGGGCTTTTCATCCCGTCGCCGTGTTGGCGTGCCGAGAAGTCTACCATTTTCACCTCCCTTGTCAATTTTTTTCGAGTCGTTTTTTGTGAGAGTCTTTCACCCATTTTGTCACGTCCATTCATAACTTCCAATTTATAAAATAGTTAGGATTTTGTCATACTTCCCCTCCCTCGTGCCATTTTTTTGAACATTTTCTTTTCGGATGGCGCAGCAGTCTTCCCAAAGGTCCAGGAGCCCTTACCTTTGCCGGCGAGAACGAGAGGGGGTTTTCTTCCTTTTTACGATATCGGCGCCCCGGAGAAAAGAAGGAGGGAAGAAGGGCTGGCCGAGCGAGGAGTTTCAACAGCCCAAGGGGGAAGAGGTTTTCTTTTTTCCTTTTACAAGGGCCGACGGCTCGCCTTCTTTGCCGATACCTTTATTTCTATCCCTTACTTTCTTTTTCTCCAAGGCCACGCACGGACGGGGATTCTTTTTTCCGCGACCTGTCTCACTTAACCCTTCCCATGAACAATCCCCGCCTGAATTTTGTCTAATCGCGCATGAAGAATCAGGAAATCCACTTGCCAACGCCCGACCCCGAGCATCCTTATGGAGGAGGGAACGGACGTTACCGTTTTCCGGATATCAACGGCATGAATTTGCTGGGGGATAACGTTTCCCTTCCACCCATCGTGCCTAAAAGCTTCCATATCATGCTGACCGTTTTTCATCCGGAAACCCTGTACAGCATGAAGAAGTGGCTTCCGTTCTGCGAAGACCTCCGCAAGCAGTACAAGCATACGCCCACCCCGGTGGAGTACAATATTCTGCTGGTCCTGCAGCCGCCTCCCATTGAGGGGGACGTTCCCGCCTTTACACAGGCCCTGGGGGATATTCCGGATTTCTACATGAAGACCAATTCCCTTATTTCCTATTACGACCAGGCTTTCGTGCGCCGCAGGCTTTCCCTCCACAAGAAGGCGGAGACCGCGATTGTACTGCTGGACGGCAACGGCAATATCATCTGGAAGGATGACGGCGGCTTTACGCCTGCACGCGCGGAGCATTTAAAGGTTATTCTGGAAACCCTTTCCCCGCTGGCGCCTAAGACAAGGACGCATTAGAGGCGGATTGCATCTTCTTTGCCTCATTCGCACTTTCCGTTTGAGCTTCCTTCCGGAATGCCTCATACTGGCCCCATGCCTACCATTTCTCTTGCTCTCGGGGAACGTTCCTACGATATCCACGTGGAAAACGGCGCGCTGGACCGCGTGGGTGAGTTTGCCTACCGCGCCGGACTGAACGGCAAGATTGCGATTATTACGGATACCTGCGTAGCCCCGCTTTATGCGGAACGCGTGATGAAGTCCCTGGAGAGCGCTGGGTTCATGCCCAGCCTGCATGTGGTGGATGCCGGAGAAGCGTCCAAGAATATGCTGCAGGCTCAGGAACTGTGTTCCGAGCTGGTACGGGCGGGCATTGACCGCACCGGGTGCATTGCCGCCCTGGGCGGCGGCGTGGTGGGAGACCTGGCCGGCTTCGTAGCTTCCATTTATTACCGCGGCATTCCTTTCATGCAGATTCCTACGACGGTAGTCGCCCAGGTGGACAGTTCCGTAGGGGGCAAGACTGCCGTCAATATTCCGGAAGGGAAAAACCTGGCAGGCGCGTTCCATCAGCCGGCCGTTGTCGTGATCGACCCCACCACACTGGTGACCCTGGACCGCCGCACGCTGGCGGAAGGCCTGGCGGAAGCCGCCAAGCACGCGGCCATCCGGGATGCTTCCATGCTCCATGAATTGAAAGGCCTGGGACCGGAGCTTTCCATCGGCTTTTCCCTGAATACCATCGCCAAACTCCCCGATCTGATTGCCCGGAACGTGGCGATCAAGGCCCGCATCGTGGAGAATGATGAATTGGAAACGCTGGATATCCGCGCCCTGCTCAATTTCGGCCATACCATCGGCCACGGCATTGAAGCCGCTGTTCCCTACGGCACCATCCTGCACGGGGAAGCCGTGGCGCTCGGCATGCGCGCCGCCCTGTTCCTGAGCGAACGGAAAGCCGGGTTGAGCTCTTCCGACGCCAAGAAGATTCTTTGCACCCTCCAGGCTCTGGAACTTCCCCTGGTTCTCCCGGATGACATTGATACGGAAACGGTTCTCAAGAAGACAGCGTCCGACAAGAAGTTCCGGGCCGGAACCATCCGCTTCGTTCTGCTTTCCAAGGCGGGGGAAGCAGGCATTTCCAAGAAGATTACGCGGGAAGATATGGCGGAAGCCATTGAAGAATTGCGCCGCCCCCTGCCCTGAGCTTCCTTTTTACGGCGTTGCCCCATCAGACGGGCAAAAAAATTCCGGAGAACGGAAGGGGAGCATCTTTCCGCTCCTTTTCCTCCAGCATGTTTTTCCAGCAGGAGAAAGATTCAGAGTGTTTCCCTGAACCGCAGAAAAACCGTCCCCTCCGGAACAGCCTGGAAGCCGGGACATTTATTTTCCGTATCCGGCGCCCGAAAAGCAACGCCTCTCCCTTCCCGGAAGAACGGGACGGGAGAGGCGCAAAAACGGCCCCTCGTTTCCCGGCACGGGGAATTTACTTCTTCGGCTCGTCCGGGGTAGGTTCAAAGCCATCCACGTCCAGAGGCACGCTGCCCGTGTATTCCCCGGCGTCAAACTGGATGCCCTTCAAGGCGTCTTCCAGGGACAGGGAGCCATAGCATTCCCGGCTGGCCAGACGGAGCAGTTCATTCATGATGTTCACGCTTTCTTGATGGGGAATGTCCTTGGGAAGGGCCACGGCCAGCTCCTTCACCTCCGCCGCATGGGCGTTTGCCGTAGCCTGGTCCTGAATAAGAAGGAGAACGGCCAGGATTTTTTCTCCCGGCGTTTTGGGAACGGCCTGTTCGCTGGCGGCAGAGGCATCCGGGGATTGATCCTGTTTTTTGCCGCCGTCACAGGAAACAAGGGCAAATGCCGCCAAAACCGCTGTAAAAGGAATGAGATTTTGCTTCATCATGATGATTGGTTGGAAAGCCGGAGGCCTCATTGGATTTATCATGAACACTGGGGATTCCGGAGTCAAATCAGTTTTTTACTCTCACGAAATGTTTTTTCAGACAAAATATTCCGCAGCGTGCGCTTTGCTTTCTGAACAGGGGGAGTAGCCCTGTTCAACCTAATAGCCAGAATATAGTGCATTCATTGGTTCCCTCAGTAGACGCAATTTCCGGAAACGGAGGTTGCGTCTACTTTTTGCGTCACCATTTCAATACAGCGTTTGATTCCATGGGCTGACGCCGTATAATTCCGCTGAGATGGGTTACCCTATTTGGAACAGACGCCGCTTTTTGAGAACCGCCGCTGGAACGGCCGGGTTCCTGGCAGCCATGCCCTATCTGAACGCCGCGGAAGCCCTGACGGACGCAAGACCGCTCAAGGTGGGTCTGGTAGGCTGCGGAGGCCGCGGCCTGGGCGCCATGAAGAACGCGCTGGACGCCGACCCCGGAACGGTAGTCTGGGCGCTGGCGGACGTGTTTCGGGAACGGATTGATTTCGGCTCCAATTTGCTGACGGAACAGTACGGCAGCCGCGTCCAGCTGGACAAGAGCCGCCTGTTCGACGGCCTGGACGGTTACAAGAAGCTGCTTCAAACGGATATTGACGTGGTGCTGCTCTGCACGCCTCCCGCCTTCCGTCCGGAGCATCTGGCGGCGGCCATTGACGCCGGCAAGCACATTTATGCGGAGAAGCCCGTGGCGGTGGATGTTCCCGGCGTGCTTTCCGTGCTGGAGTCCGCGCGTCTGGCAAAGCTTAAGAATCTGGTAATTCTGGACGGGTTCTGCTGGCGCTATGACAAGGCGAATGAGGAAGCCCACCGCAAGCTTTCCTCCGGAGAACTGGGACGCGTGCTTTCCTTTGACGGGCTGTATTACACCACGCCCCCCAAATCCCCGCTGGCCCTGGATTCCCGCCCTTCCTCGGATACGGACGTGGCGTGGGCCCTCCGCAACTGGACCGCCTGGAACTGGCTGAGCGGCGGTCAGTTCGTGGAACAGATCGTCCACACGATCGACGGCATGGTATGGTCCATGAACGAGCAGCTTCCGCTGGCGGCCTTCGGCTCCGGAGGACGCGCCCAGCGCCGGGACGACGGCGACGTGTGGGACCATTACGACGTTTATTTCGAGTACGACCACAACGTGGCCGCCCACATTTCATGCAGGCAGTGGGTAGGCTGCCACGGGGAGATCGTGGACCGGACGGTTTGTGAAAAAGGGATGCTGGTCACCCCGTACCGCCCCCATATCCAGGCGGATAAGCGCTGGCGTTTCCGCGGGGAACGGGGCAATATGTACGCGGACACGCACGTGGCCTTTTACCGTTTCCTCCGCTCCGGAACCTGGAAACAAACGCTGGAAAGCGCGGCCAATAAAACGCTGGTCGCCATCATGGGGCGTGAAGCGGCCCATACCGGGCAGCGCATCACCTGGGAACAGATTAAGAAGAGCGCCACGCGGCTGGCGCCTGAAGACCTGACGATGGATACGCCTCTGCCTCCCGCCCGCATTCCGCGGCCGGGCAGAGCGGCCTGACGGCGGGTCCCGCCTTTTCTCTCTACCGGACCATGGCCAACATCTTTCCACCCAATACCAACAGGCGCTTTTACGGAGGCGTCGCGCTGATTGCGCTCGCCGCCGCGCTGGCGCTGGGTGGGGTGTATTACGTCAATTTCCAGATTCCGGAGTATGAACCCGTGCAGCCGGTGCGTTTTTCCCACAAGCTCCACGCCGGAGACCTGAAGATGAGCTGCACGGCCTGCCACAGCGCCGCCCAGCGCTCTCCCAGGGCCGGCATTCCGGATACGAAGTCCTGCCTGGGCTGCCACCAGCATATTCTCCCGGACAGCCCGCTCATCGCTCCGTTGCGAGCGGCGGCGGACCCCCAATTTCCCGGCTATACGGGGGAACCGGTCCGCTGGGTCATGGTCAACCGCCTGTCCGGCCATGCCTATTTCAACCACATGGCCCACCTGAACCGCGGCATCGGCTGCACTTCCTGCCATGGGGACGTGGCAGGCATGGAACGCATCAGGGCTCCGCGCGATGCCCGCATGCAGTGGTGCCTGGACTGCCACCGCGACCCCGCCCCGCACCTGCGCCCGCTGGAGGAGACGGCCAGCTCCCATTATTCCGCCGCGGATTACCTTCGCACGCATTCCATCCGGGACGGGGAGGGAAACCGCATCCAAACTCCGCTTCAATTGGGAGATTTCCTGAAACACCAGTGGAAGATTCAGCCAAGAATGGACTGCACCGCCTGCCACCATTGACCACCGGGCGCAGGCCGGCTCCCGGCAAACATGCCTTTCCAGTCATCATACCTTCCATTTTCGCGATAGATGAATGCCGGACCGTTACTGTATGATGAAGTTATGGAATTGGACCTCGGCATTGTTTACTCCTGCCCTCCGGAAGAAGCGGTACCGCATATTCTGGCTTATTTTCAGCAGGAATTTTCCAAACCCTTCCCCGCCCCCAAACCTGTTTCGCATGAAGAAGAACTTCTCCTGGAACAAATAGATTCCGCCTTTGACGGCGTCATTCTGGAAGACGGCATCGGCCTGATGACGACGGAACTCATCGACATGTACGCCCCCAGGGAAACCTGTGACGCCATCGGCCCCTGTGAAGAGCGGACCGACTGGCGCCGCATCACCCCTTCCATGATCCGGGCATGCCGGGACGCCCTGGTTTTTACCGATCCAAAGGGATATCGTTTTCTCCTGCCGGCATGGCTGACGCTGGACCTCCGCGGCCAGCTTGAAACCTGCGACGCCATGGACTACCTTCCCCTCGTTCCGGAAAATTGCGGGGATTATGAATCCAGGGCCATCCTGCTGAACGATCCCCAGCTTGAGGCCGTAATGAATTACATTGAATACCGTCAAAAAAAGGACGGATGCCCTTTTTCCACGGACTTCCGCTGCCCTGAAGATGGGTGCAGCCGGTAATCACCGCTTGATTTCACCTTCCGGATTGCCTAAAACAAGCCGTTCCCATTTCCCGTTAATCCACATCATCCTCCGGTTTGACTCCCCTTCCCCCATTTCACCAGAATGAAGCTCCCCAGGGCCACCCCGCTTTTCTTCCGGAAGAAGAGCGGGAAATGACGCGGCGCTCCTTCATGAAATGGATGGGCGCGGGCGCAGTCCTGGTGGGGGTGGGGCTTCCGGCCTGCCGCCGTGTGGAAAAATACCTGGTTCCCTATAATGAAGGACCGGAATGGTCCGTGCCCGGCGTGGAAACGGCTTACGCCACCTGCCTGACCATGGGCGGGAGCGCGCTGCCCGTGCTGGCCGCCTGTTATGAAGGGCGTCCCGTCAAGCTGCTTCCCTCCCTGCAATATCCGGAAGGCCCGGGCTTGCCGGCCACGGCCCAGGCTTCCATTCTGGACCTTTACGACCCAGGCCGCAGCAAGCATATCCTCTTTAACGGCAAGCCGGCTTCCGGGGACGAATTCCGCGGAGCCTTTTCCTCCTGGTCCCGCAACCTGCGGGACGGCGGCCATATCGGCATCCTTCTTCCCGCCACGGATTCTCCCCTGATGAACTCCATGCTGGAGGAAATCGGCAGGAAAAACCCCGGCGTGCGGATTTACCGCTATTCTCCCGTTCCCACGCCGGGCTCCGGCATGCAGGCAGGCTTGCCGCAGGAGATCCGCTTCCGCGTGCGTTTCGCACGCGCCAAACGCATCCTTGCCCTGGATTGCGATTTCCTTCATGAGAATCCCTACGGCAATACGCGTGATTTCATTGCCGCCCGTTCCCCGGAGGGCCTCCATTACAAGGAAGAAAACCGGAACCGCACGCGCCTTTACGCCGTGGAGGGCCGCGTTTCCCTGACCGGAGCCCATGCCGACCACAGGCTGCCCGTTTCCCCCGCGCGCCTGGCGGTCTTTCTGGAGGAATTGTTCCGCTATCTCTCCGGTAAAAAAACCTCCCTTCAGACGCTAGAGCCTCCCCGGCAGACGAACCGCTCCCTGACGGAAAGGGAATTCACCTGGCTCCGCCACTGCGCGGACGATTTATCCAGCCATCCTGGAGAAAGCGTGGTCCTGCTGGGGGACAACCATCCGGAACTGTCCGCAAGCGTCTGGAAGCTCAACCTCCTTCTCGGCTCTATCGGAACGTGCGTCCAGTTGTTGAAGGCTCCGTCCACGCCGCCCCACGGAACGCTGGAGGATTTCATCCGGGACATCCGGAAGAAAGAGGTGGATATCGCCTTCCTGCTGGATTCGGGAAATCCCGTGCTGGATTCCGGGCACGGCTCCGCACTGGAGGAAGCCCTGAACGGAACGGAGAGCATTCATCTGGGGATGTATGAGGATGAAACCTCACGCGCCTGCCGATGGCATTTGCCGGCGGCCCATTTTCTGGAATCATGGGGAGTGGAACGGGACTGCCGCGGCAGATTCTGCTACCGCCAGCCCGTCATTCTTCCCCTGTACGGGGGCATTTCTGCGGAAGAAGTGCTTTCCGGGCTGCTTTCCACCAAGGGCCACCTCATCACGGCGGACAATTCGCCCACGCACCTTTCCCCCGTTTACCACCGGGCGCGCAAATGTTTTGAACGCGCCGTGAATCCGGAAAACAAGACTGCGGCCTGGACACAGGCGCTCCAGCGCGGCTATTCGGAAGAAACGGCTTATCCCCCCCTGTCCCCGCAGGAAGAAACGGCCCTCGGAACCGCCATGGCGCAAGCGCCCGTTGCTCCCTCCGGCAACGGCGGAAGCGGATTGGAAAACGGCCTGCTGGAACTGCAATTCTGCCCGGATTATTCCATCGGGGACGGCCGCTGGAAGCGCAACGCCTGGATGCAGGAATGCCCGGACCCCGTAACGGGCGTCAGCTGGGCGGCGTCCGCACAGGTTTCCCCCGCCACCTTCCGGCGGCTGGGAGGCGCGGATTCCGGGCCGATGCCCTGCACTCTGACCGTCCCCGGCGGACGGATGGAAGCCATCCTGTGCCCCATTCCCGGAGTGGCGGAGAATCTGATGGTTCTTCCCCTGGGGTATGGCGGCATGAACCACGTAGCGGAGAGGCAGGAGAATTCCGACGGTTATGCATTCCGCAGTCAGGTGAAAAAAACGGCAGGCTGTGGAATTTCCCCGGAACAGGCCGCCCTGCGCGCCCTTCCGGAACGTACGGAAGCTGTTCAAAGCCCCGTCGTGCAGCCCTCCCCCTTCGCCCTTCAGTCCGGCGCCTCTCCGGCTCCGTTCACGCCGTCCGGCGCGGAGGGCGTGTACCAATGGAGAATGGCGATCGACACGTCCCGCTGCATCGGCTGCAATGCCTGCGTGATCGCCTGCCGGGCGGAAAATAACATTCCCGTGGTGGGCCGTGACCAGATGGCGAAGGGTCGCGCGCTGGACTGGATTCGCATTGACCGGTATTTCACGGAGGCAGGGGCGCTCACCGCCATTCCCGTGGCCTGCCAGCAGTGCGGCAAGGCCCCGTGCGAGTCCGTGTGCCCCGTGAACGCCACCGTCCACACCACGGAGGGCCTGAACGCCATGGTATATGCCCGGTGCTGGGGTACCCGGTACTGCGCCACCAACTGCCCGTACAAGGCGCGCCGCTTCAATTTTTTTGATTATGCCAAGGCCTCCGGGGAAGCCACGCGCCTCCAGCGCAATCCGAACGTGACCGTCCGCTCCCGCGGCGTCATGGAAAAATGCACCTACTGCGTCCAGATGGTGGAACGCGCCAAAATCAGGCACAAATCCCGCCTGATGAAGGAACACCCGGGCCAGCCCTCCACTTCCATCCACGTGACGGAGAAAGACCTGCTCCTGCCGGACGGCGCGGCGCAAACAGCCTGCCAGCTCGCCTGCCCGATGGGCGCCATCACCTTCGGCAACGTGCTGGACCCCGCCGCCGCCGTCTCCCGCGCCAAATCCCTGCCGCGCCACAGGAGCCTTCTTTCCTCCCTGGGCACGGACCCCGGAACGGGATACCTGGCCCCGGCCGGGAATCCCAACCCCGCCATGGAAGCATGAAATCCCGCCGGAAGACTTGTTAAAGACGCCTTTCCCACCAAAGAATAAGGCCGCTCCTTTCAGGGAGCGGCCCTACCAGTCAAAGGTCTTTACAAGCTGATCATTTAGTCTTCCACAATTTGTTCCACGGTCGTAATCGTTTCCACCACTTCAATGTTGGCGGCGTCAGCGAAATTGTTCACCGCCTTGAGCAGGGCGGGCGTCATGAGCTTGTCCTTCTGAATGCGTTCGCAATTTTCCAGCATGTCCACGATGGTATCCTGGGCATCTCCGTTCAGTTTGGTGATCCGGATGGCCTGTTCGGAAGTGAGCTTCATTTTTTCCATGGCCTTGTCCAATTGCTTGGCCTGCTGGGTCAGGGCATTGAGCTGCTTGATGGCGATTTCAACCGCCGCATTGTCCTTCACGTCGTCCAGAACCTTGTTGGCGGACGAAATCAGGTCGACATTCTGCTTAACCATCTGCACGGGATCGGCAGCGTTCTGAGCAAGAGCGGAGGCGGAGCATACGATGGCCACCACGGGGAGTATTTGGTACGTTTGAATCATTGTTTTATCGGTGTTCGGGTTGAAGAAGAAATATCTTCTTTGCCTCTTTAGATTCATTCCAAGAGAGAAACCGTTGCACCCCATATCTGTCATACAGTCCTTACCGTCTGACTGTCAGCAAACGGCAGGAAGACAATCTTACCCCGTCACACGTTTTTCCTCCCCGTTTTCCAGCAGAAAACGGAGGGGGCGGTACTTGGCGGATTCCAGATTGGGATCCTCCGCCAGAATGGCCTCCGCCAGCTCCCGCCCGCGGTGAATCAGGCGCGCGTCCAGCAGCCATTCCTCAAAGCGCACGCCCTTCAGGCCGCTCTGGGAAGTGCCCAGCACGTCCCCGGGACCGCGGAGCTTCAAATCCTGTTCCGCCAGGTCAAAACCGTTGGCCGTGGTCTCCACAATATGCAGCTTTTCCCATTGTTCATCCTCCGGCCGGGCCTCCGTCATCAGGATGCAGTAGGACTTGTGCGCCCCGCGGCCTATGCGCCCGCGGAGCTGGTGGAGCTGGGAGAGCCCGAAACTCTCCGCATTATTGATAATCATGACCGTAGCATTCGGCACATCCACCCCCACCTCCACCACCGTGGTAGCTACCAGCACGCTGATGCGGTTGGCGCGGAAGTCCTTCATGACCGCATCCTTTTCCTCGGAGGACATCCTGCCGTGCAGCAGTCCCACATCCACATGCGGCAGCAGCGCCTTCCACTCGTCCAGCTCCTTTGTCACGGCTTTCCCTTTCCGGGAATCCTCCCCGTCAATGAGGGGGGAAACCACATAAACCTGCCTGCCTTCCTCCAACTGGCTCCGGACGAACTTCAATACCTTTTCCTGATCCTTCTCCGTGCGGATGGCCGTAACCACCGCGCCGCGGCCTCCGGGAACGCAGTCCAGGATGGAAACGTCCAGCTCCCCGTAAAAAGTCAGCGTCAGCGTGCGGGGAATGGGGGTGGCGGTCATCACCAGCACGTCGGGGCGCTCTTCGCGGTCAATCAGCTTTTCCCGCTGGTTCACGCCGAATTTGTGCTGCTCGTCTATCACGACCAGCCCCACACGTTCCGGCACGTTCTTCCCGTACAGCAGGGCATGCGTTCCGACCACAATTCCCCCCTGCTTCCCGAAGGATACGTGGGATTCCTCCTTCCTGTCCGCCGTCACCAGGGACACGGGAACGTCCAGCTTGTCCAGCATCTGCCGGAACTTCAAATAATGCTGTTCCGCCAGAATCTGGGTGGGGGCCATCATCACGGCGGAATACCCGTGTTCCACGGCCAGCAGCATCGCGCACAGGGCCACCAGCGTCTTTCCAGACCCTACATCCCCCTGGAGCAGGCGGTTCATGGAACGGGGCGCCTTCATATCCCGGTAAATCTCCCTCACGCAGCGCTTCTGGGCCTCCGTCAGCTCAAACGGCAGAGAATCCGCCAAATCCTTCACCAGATGGCTGGAGCCTGCCGTCTGCATGCCGGGCACTTCATCCGCCCGCCTTCTCCTGTAAGCCACGTTCAACTGCTGCGCCAGGCACTCCTCCAGCGCAAACCGCCGCCTGGTCCGGTCGCGCACTTCCGCGGTCTCCGGAAAATGGAGGTCCCTCAACGCCGTTTTGCACGGGATGTCCGGCACAAACTCGTAAATCTCCGGTTCCGGAGCCGGGGAAAGCCGGGCCAGAGCCTCCCACACGATTTCCCGCAGCCTGCGCACGGCAATCCCCATGCGGCCGCTGTAAACGGGAACAATGCGGTTCAAATGGATGGACTGGTCATCCCCCTCCCGGATGATCTCAAAATCCGGATGGACGATGCTGAGCTTCTTCCCATACGGCTTCACGCGCCCGTACACGATCATCTCCTGCCCGGCGCACAGCATCCTGGCTACGCCCGGCATGCTGAACCACAGGCAGGAAAAACGGGCCTGCCCCAAAGATTGCTCATCCACCAGCACGGCTTCCACATACCGCCCGCGGCCCTTGCCGCCCTTCCCTCCCCAGCCTTTCCAGCCCACGTCCACCACCCGCCCCCTCAGGCAGACGGGCGCACCGGATGACAGGGAATCATAACGGTCAAACATGCGGCGGTCCTCATACCTGCGCGGCAGCATGAACAGCAAATCCCGCACGGAGGCCATTCCCGCCGCCTGCATGGCCGCCAGCTCCCTGGGGCGGATGAAGGCGCACTCCTCCAGGGGGGACGTTAAAAGCAGCTCTCCGGCCATGGGTCCAGGCGTATTCCTCACAGATCGCATCATGCCCGCGCGCCCGTCAGAGAGCGGCGGCGGGGCGGGTTTCCAGACAGCGCCTGTAATAATCCACGCGGGAGACGAACCAGCTCCATTTATGCCCCGGGCGGCCGTTGGTCAGCAGCGGGGCCGGGCAGTTCTTGCCCGTCCAGTAATAATGGGGCACCACATTGCGGAGGGGAATGTTGTACTGCTTCATCAGCACCGCCGTCAGCTTGGCGGAACGGTTCCAGGTGACGATGGGGTTGTGGCTCCTCACCTCCCCCATCTCAATCCCGATGGAATACATGTCTCCGGGACCGCCGCGGTCCGCATGGCGCCCCGTCTCGTTCAGCGGAATATGCTGGATGGCCCGGTACTGGTCCACCGTAAAATGCCAGTTCAGGGAACCCATGGCCCCCCTTTTCAGCGCACGGGCATGCGCCGCGGCGTCTCCCGTGGGGTTGGCCGTGCTGTGGATGGTGATGAAGCGCGGATGCATGGAATGGGAGGCGCGCCGCGCGCGGGAGCGCGGGGACATGAAATCGCGGCTGATGTGCACTTCCCGGGACATCTGGGACATGGTGCGCGGCACGGGAGGAACGTTCTGAATCTTGAAGCTGACGGCAGGCGGGCGCGAGGCGTCCGAACACGCCGCCAGCAGGGCCGGCAGCACCAGAAACACCGCATTTGCCATCAACGTTCTAACATTCATGATTCTTCCCTAGACTATCCGGCGCGAGCTGGCAAGCAGATTTCCAGTCAAAACAGGCTTTTTCACCCTTCCCGGAGCACAGCAGCGGGGAAACGGGAGCCCCCGCGGAACGCTCCGGAGCGGCCACCGCCGGAATCAGGGCAACGCCTTCCCCTGCACGGGGTTTCCCCTCCGGGAACAACCAAACCGCCCCATAAAAAGCCGCACGGGAGACTTGCCAACGGCCATTTCCGTGCATACACTATTTCCACCATGAGTACCACTCACGAAGCAGCTAAGAAGTGGGTCGACGAAATCGCCCAGCTTTGCCAACCCGACTCCATCTATTGGTGCAACGGCTCTCAGGAAGAAAATGATGAGCTTTGCAACATGATGGTAGAAAAGGGCACCTTTATCAAATTGAACCCCGAGAAGCGCCCCGGATGCTTCCTCGCCCGTTCCACCCCTTCCGATGTGGCCCGTGTGGAAGACCGCACGTTCATCTGCAGCGAGAAGGAAGAAGACGCAGGCCCGACCAACCACTGGGCCGACCCCGTTGAAATGAAGGCCAAACTGAAGGGCTTCTTCAAGGGCTGCATGAAGGGCCGTACCATGTACGTGATCCCCTTCTGCATGGGTCCCCTGGACTCCCCCCTGGCCAAGATCGGCATTGAAATCACGGACTCCCCCTACGTCGTGGTCAACATGCGCATCATGACCAAGATGGGCGAACAAGTTCTCAAGCGCCTGGAAGACGAAGTCAAGGGCGGCGGCAACCCCAAGCGCGACGGCTACGGAACCTTCGTTCCCTGCCTCCACACCGTGGGCGCCCCGCTTGCAGACGGCCAGATCGACGTGCCGTGGCCCTGCAACGAAGAAAAATACATCTGCCACTTCCCGGAAACGGAAGAAATCTGGTCCTTCGGTTCCGGTTACGGCGGCAACGCCCTGCTCGGCAAGAAGTGCCTGGCCCTGCGCATCGCCTCCGCCATTGCCCGCAAGAACAAGTGGATGGCTGAACACATGCTCCTCCTGGGCATTGAATCCCCGGACGGCACGAAGGCCTATGTGGGCGGCGCATTCCCGTCCGCCTGCGGCAAGACCAACCTGGCCATGCTCGTTCCCCCCGCCTCCTACCGTGAAGCCGGCTGGAAGACCTCCATCATCGGTGACGACATCGCCTGGATCTGGCCCCATGAAGACGGCACCTTCCACGCCATCAACCCGGAAAACGGCTACTTCGGCGTGGCTCCCGGCACGTCCTACAAGACGAACCCGATCGCCATGGACACCATCAAGGAAAACGTCATCTTCACCAACGTAGGCTTGACCGACGACGGCGACGTCTGGTGGGAAGGCATGGACGGCCCCGCTCCCGCCCACGCCATCGACTGGCAGGGCAATGACTGGACCCCGGACTGCGGCCGCAAGTGCGCTCACCCGAACGCCCGCTTCACCGCTCCCGCCGCCCAGTGCCCGACGATCGACCCCGAATGGCAGAACCCGGAAGGCGTTTCCCTCTCCGCGATCCTGTTCGGCGGCCGCCGCGCCACCACCATGCCCCTCGTCTTCCAGTCCCGCGACTGGACGCACGGCGTTTACGTCGGCGCTACGATGGGTTCCGAAATGACCGCCGCCGCCTTCGGCAACATCGGCCAGGTCCGCCGCGACCCGATGGCCATGCTTCCCTTCATCGGCTACAACGTAGGCGACTACTGGCAGCACTGGCTGGACATGGGCAAGACCGTTGCCAATCCTCCGCTGATCTTCAACGTGAACTGGTTCCGCAAGGACAAGGACGGTAACTTCATCTGGCCGGGCTTCGGCGACAACATGCGCGTCCTCGACTGGATCCTCCGCCGCGCCAAGGGCAAGGCTGAAGGCCAGAAGACCGTGCTGGGCGTCTCCCCGACCTACGACGAACTGGACAAGACCGGCATCGACTACAGCGAAGAACAGTTCAACGCCAACATGGCTCTCAACCCGAGCGAATGGAAGGCTGAACTGGAAAGCCAGACCGAACTGTTCGACAAGGTGGGCAAAAAGCTCCCGGCCGAACTGGAAGAACAGCGCCAGATCCTCATCAAGAGCTTCTCCTAAGCGGAACTCCTGACTGAGCGTCAACTCAACAGCAGAGGCTGTCCCATCCGCGGGACAGCCTCTTTTTTATTCCCCCGCATCTTCTCCAAACACGCTCATGGAGCGCCGCGCACCCTTGCGGCAACTGGAACAAACAGGGAGTTTACAAAAAGAAGTGGAATTTGAATGACGGGACGCTGCACGTACGAATCCCGAAGCTCAGGAAGATGCCGGGGGATTCACCCATGCGGCCAGCTCACTCTTACGGCATGGTCAAAAATCTCCAACAGCCATCGGATACCGATTAAAAGATCGTGGAAATCCGTGTCCTTTCCATGTTATGGGTACGTGGAAAATGAAGGGCTTAAAGAGTTGTAATGATACTGCATGAATAGAAAAACAAAAATCGTTTTCTTCCTGAGTAAAATATTCAGCAATCTTGTGGGTTGCAGCTTTATTTTTACTTGAGTCGCTATTTTTATTCCGGGTTCTTCTGAAAGAAAGAAATCGAAAAACGGGTATAGTAAGAATATGTCCAACCGTGTGTTTTGATGGAATTTTATGGCCGCGGCATGTGTTGCTGGGTCATTCCCGGCATGATGCCGCGGCCACTTATCCCTCCGCATTCATCCGGGACGGCTTGCATAGTACCCGGTTCAATAGGGTCATGATATAAGGAAACGGCATTTCAAGGATGTTAAAGAGATGAAATTAAGCTTCATTATACTGAGCCTGGCCAGCGGACTGGCACTCTCCGCCCCTCCCCGCGAACTTTCTTTTTATGCCGTCAGCCCGGTTGAGGGAAAAGCGCCGGTGGTCGACGGCTGCCTGAACGAGGCAGCCTGGGAAAAAGCGGCCGTATTCCGTCATTATTATGTTTACAATTGCGCGGAACCGACTCCGGGAAAACTCAAGACGGAATTCCGCATGCTGTATGATGAAAAAGGAATCTACCTGGGCATCATCAATTTCGAGGAGCATCCGGAAAAATTGCGGAAAATCATTACCGACTTTGACAACGCCGCCATCTGGACCGACTACTGCTCCGAAATCTTTTTCGATGCCAGGGCCAATGGAATAAGCTACCATTGTTTCAAGGTCAATTGCATCGGAACGCGCGCCGATTTCCGCCGCCGGGACGCCGCCGTTTATCAGAATGACTGGAGCGGCACCGACTGGACCGCCCGGACCTCCATCGGCAAGGACCGCTGGACGATTGAAGCGTTTTTCCCCTGGAGCGACCTGCCCGCCAAAGCGGAAGTATCCGATATCTGGATGTTCTGCCACGTCCGTTATGCCTACTCCGGCGGAAATTTTGCCGGAGCCGCCAGTTCGGTGCTGGGCGGATATTCGAGCCCGCGCAACTTCGGCTATATTTACTTCCGGGGAGCAAATGACACCGTCTCGCCGGAAAAGGCATCCGCCCTGCTGTCGCGTTCCGCGGAAGAGCCCTGGTGCGCCATGGCTGGCGACACCCTGATCCTGCGAGATAAAGGTAAAAGTGTCCTTACGGAACCCGGCCAGGTGAAAAACAATGAATTCGCGGAAATTGAAAAGCTATCAGCCGAAGTGGCACGGGCCTGCGGGAAATCCGCTTTTAAAATGTACCGGGAAGAACTGGATGCGATCAACCGTGAATGCCGTGTTCTGGAGAAAGAAAAAACCACGATCAGCGGATTAATGCGCCTTTACGTCCTGAAAGAGCGCTGCCGGGCGCTCAAATGGAAAATTGCCCTGGAAGAAAGCCTGAATTAACTCAAAAAAGAAAGACCATCCATTGATGAAACCATTCCCACTGTTGCTCTGCATCCTGCTGGCGGGCCTTGTTGCTCCCGTATTCGGCAAACTGGACGGCACTTACATGAATGAGGCCGGAATGACCTTGAAAACTCCCCATGCCGCATGGGATGAAAAAGGCGAGCTTCCCCATAAGAAAATACTTTTTATCATGCAGCAAACGGCCTCGCGAGAGATCATTGAGCTGGTCCAGCGTTTCCCGGGCTTTAAGTATGAAGTGGTTCTCACAGCCAATGAACATAGCATCGGAGCGGATGATATTTACAGCAATCCGATCGCGGGGCTGAGCACCGCCGACAAACTTCAGGAACTGGATGCCAAACTGGCAAAGGATTATGATCTGGTGGTCATGGCAAACGTCGATTTCGAGGTCCTGCCTGATGAGCAGAAATTCCGCCTGATGTCGATGGTGCGGAACGGAACCGGCCTGGTCCGGATTCAATCCGGCGAACCCTGGTCAGAACTTAAGAAACTGCCTTATAAAAAACCGTACGCCCAGCCGTTGCCCCGGCCGAAATGGGTTGCCGGAAGCAACAGCCTTCCCGGAACCAGGCCTAAAAACTTTGAATCGCGTATTTTCAACGCCTGGCAATTCGGCAATGGCCGGATCGTCGAAGTCGATTACGGCGCGGGCTACCGGCCAGGAGTGGGGCTGACGCCGTATTTCAACTACACCACGGACTGGTTCTTCCTCTATGAAACGTCCCAGGCTTTTCTGGCCCAGGTGCTCTATTACGCCAGCGGAATAGAACTGCCGACATTCTCAGTACGGCAGGACAACGGCAAATTTGCCGTGACCTCTCCGGAAAAAACCGTTGCCGAGGGCCGTATCCGGCGGACGGATAATTCCGTTATCCGGAACAGCCTTGATTTCACGAACCTTCCGGCGGGCAGATATACCGCAGACGTATTGGTCCGCCGGGATGGCGCGCTGGTCAACTTCGGCGCCTTTCCCTTTACGGTGGAATCCGCTTTCGGGGCCGTATCAGTGGAAACGCCCAGGCTGGTGCAGGACCGCGGCCCCTTCTCCGTCACGTTGAAACTGGCTTCGCCCGCGCAGGACGGTTATTCCGCCAAAGTGGAGCTGATGGACGCACCCTACCGCAATGTATGGTTCAGCAAGACCCTTCCTTTGGAAGCCGGAAAAAAAGAGCTTTCATTCGGCCTTGAAAATTACCGGATGCCGACCATCGGCGGTTATCTGCGCTGTACCGTTTACGATGCCCGGGGACACGCGGCCCATGCGGAAAACCCGGTGATTTTCCCGGATTATTCCCTGGAGGATTATCTCCAGCTTACCTGGGGCCAGGTTGGCTGCACCTTCAACCCGGCCTTCGGGGAACGGATCATCGACCGCCTCGGCTGGAACGTATCGCTGCAATTTTTCAGCAAGGGAGATATTGAAAACGCCCTGCGGAACGAAAAACTGTGCCCGTATATCTGCCGGATCGGGATGGAAGCCGGGCCGAACAATGAAACCAGAATATTGCGCAAGCTGTGGTCCGAACAGAAAGAAAATATGGAGCGGCTGGGTACGTTGAACGGCGACGAATCGTTCTACCACCCATTGGTCCGGAAGCTTTGGAGCGACGATCTGCGACGCCAGGCGGAGTACCTGAAAGACCTGAGCCCTGTGCTGTACAACCTGGGCGACGAAAATTTTTACACTTACGACGCCGGGTTCGGAGAGTCGGATAAACAGCCGTTCGCCGATTTCCTGCGGCAGAAGTACCAGACCATGGAAAACCTGAACCTTGAATACGGCGCCTCCTATGCCGGCTTTGGGGAAGTGCCCCACCTCCGGCTGGACGCGGCCAAAAAAACGGGGAATCTGGTCGCCTACAATGACCACCGGGAATATATTGAAAAAATGTACGTGGACATGCATCATTTCCTGGCGGCGGAAATCAAAAAGGTTCATCCCGGAGCCCGGGTAGGCGCGGAAGGCTCCCCTCCCGGCAACCTTGAAGAAATGATTAAGGGGCTGGACTTCTGGGGCCCTTACAGCGGCATGCAGGAGAACGAGGCGTTGCGCGCATTCGGCGGGAACCGGGTCCGGACCATCTGGTGGGGCGGCTATTGCTCGGAGCGTTCATCCTATCCGTACAAACTTTGGGAACACCTGCTGCAGGGAGCGATCAACGGCCACGCCTGGTTCCTGATCAACCCCGCCCTGGGAGAAACCAGCCATTCCGGCGATCTCTCCGAGGCGGAATACCTGCGCCAGTACATGCCCTATCTTGATGACTTGAACTACGGCCTCGCACAGCTGCTGATCAAAACCCCGTTTCCGGATACCGGCATCCTGTTCTACTACAGCCACACCTCCAATTCCGCCGCCCAGGCGGACAGCCGCTGCGTCAAGCCGGACGCCAGCATGAATCCGCTGCTCCGGTATTGCTACCAGCGCGGGCTGGGCTTCAATTTCGTCTCGCCAAATACCCTGGAACGCCTGAAAAACGCACGGCTCCTCTTCCTCTGCGGAGCTTCCTCCCTGAGCGACAAAGAGTGCGCGGCCATTCTGGATTTCGTCAAATCCGGGGGCACCGTACTGGCTGACGCCAATATCGCCATCCTGAACGAAAACCTGAAAAAACGCACTGTGAACCCCCTGGGCGAACTTTTCGGAAACCTGACGTTCGGCCAGGCGCAAGAGCTCGAAATCCAGCCTTATGAAAGCACAAGCGGCGCCCTGGCCCTGGCGGGAGAAAAGGCCCATGCAGTCCACGGCAATCCGGGCCTGCAACTCCGCAAGGCCGGCAAAGGAAACGCCATCCTGCTGAATGCCTCCCTCTCCGTTCTGGAAAATAATTCCCTGCCCGGCTCCTCCCTGAACACATTCCTTGACCAAGTGGTGAAAAACGCCGGAGTCCGTCCTCTGGCCGTCATCCCCGATTTCAGCGACACCCTGATGGTCCGTCCGCGGCAGGCCGGAGAATTCGAACTGCTGGGCGCCCTCGGCCAGGAAAAGGACCTCGGCAAATCATTCACCGCCAAATTGCCGGAAGAAAAATACATCTATGAGTGCCGCAAAGGACTGGTGGGGAAATCAGACAAGCTTGTCTTTAAATTCTCCAATGCGCCGTTCCGCTGCTTTGCCCTGTTTGACCGGGAGCAGCAGCCGCCCGTGGTAACCGCTCCGGCCCAGGTGGCCAAAGGCGCCCGGGCCCTGCTTAAGATTTCCGGACCGGCCAATCCCCGGGAACGCGCGTACCGGATTACGGTAACGGCCCCGGACGGCAGGGAAATTCTGCACCGCAGCAAAACCATTTACGGCAAGACGGAATATCCGCTGGATTTCGCCTTTAACGATCTTCCCGGCGCATACCGCATCACCATTGAAGACGCGGCTACAGGCTTGAATACCCAACACGAAATAGAGGTAAAATAATCATGCAGAAACTCGCCCTGACCCTGCTGGCCGGATTGTGCACCACACTGCTGTACGCCGCCCCCTCCATTGAAAAGAAAGAAGAGAAACTTGACCGCAAGGGAACTACCGTCCTCTCGACACGCTATGCCGTCAACCTTGGCAACGGAAAAATCAATTACCACACCGTTACCAATCCCAATGACAACAAGCCGGTTCAGCAGGAATGGGGGGATTTCAGATTCGGCATCGAATACTGGAGAAACCCCAATACTCCCGGAAGCTGGAGTCCCGTCAATTTCCTTGCCGTGATCGGCAAGGACGGCAAAACACTGCTGGACCGGAAAGTCGCGGAAAAAATTGACACTGTGGAAAACGGCAAGATGGAAATGGCCGTCTTCACGTTCCGTCCGGAAAACAGTGTTCTGGACGTCAGGATAGCGCAGTTCAAGGACCGCCCGGACTGGCTGTTCGTCAAGGTCGCTTATCCCGGACAATTGTATGAAGTATGGGCGTCGCCGGTTCACGGTTACGGGAAGCCGGAACTGGAGTCGCAATACGCCCTGAAAGAAGGAGCCGGGGAAAAACCATGCGGAAAGCCGGACTGGATTCTGACGAAAACAACCGGAGGAAACGGGGTGATGAACTTCAACCGCTATGCTTACAAGGAGTTCGGCACGTTCATCGTTTTTGAGAAAGAATCCCTCCGCCAGATCCGGATTCATGGAGATGATATCAAATTTGAGCTGAAGCCGGAGTCGGACAGCTTCAGTTTCGCCATAAGTTATTTCAAAGACCGGAACCCGGAGGAGGTGCGCCCGGAATTCTTCAACGTGACGGTTCCGGAAGTGGAAAGCTTCCTGAAGTCCATTGATTGGAACCCGGTCCCCGACCGGAAGACGTTTTCAGAGCTTGCGGATGAAACCCGGAAAAATATCTCCATCCTGAAAAGGGACGGCGGCCATGCGGCGGACTATGAAAAGAAAGTAAAAGAACTGGAAACCGATTTTTCCGAAGCGCCGAGTTTTGAAACTCTGGCCGCCCTCCGCGAACTGAATAGGGAAGTCATCAAGAAGAACCTTGAAAACCTGTAGGAACACGGTATTCATCGGCGCCGCTGGCAAGGCATCCTGTAGAAATTTCCTGGGCTCAGGGCCGGATATGTTCCAGCCGGCTTTGATTCAGGGAAAACGGTCCCGGGAGCGGCCAAGGCTTGCGGCGTTCCTGGCGCATCAGGAAAATTCCGGGGCTTCGGCAAGGGCGATGACGGCGGCGGCGGCGCTTCAGGCGGGAATGGGTCATGGTCAGGAACCAGCCCGTGACGCCCTGCTCCCGGGCCGTCACCCCGGCAGTGCCGTGCAGCATGGAGGGAGCGCCCGCATCATTGCGCACCACTTCCACATCCGTAAAAGCGCATTTTTCCCCTATTCCCGTTCCCAGGGCCTTCGCCACGGCCTCCTTGGCCGCAAAACGGGCCGCCAGGCGCGGCACGGGGTCCGCATGCTTCCGGCAGTAGGCCCATTCATCCGGGGTGCAGATGCGCAGGGCAAACGCCTCCCCGTTTTTCTGGAGGGCCTGGCGCACGCGGTCCAGGTCAATCAAATCCATTCCCAATCCTGCAATGCGGCTCATGTTCCTGCAACCGGGGGTTAAAGTTGAAACGGGAATATCAGCTCAGGCGGTCGATCGCCTGGCGCATTTCCCTCACGGCCTGCTCCATCCCCACAAAGAGGGCGCGGGCTACGATCGTATGGCCTATGTTCAGCTCATGCAGGTAAGGCACGCCGTCCATCAGCTGTTCCAGATTCTGGTAGTTGATGCCATGGCCTGCATTCACCTGGATGCCCAGGGAGTGGGCCAGCTCCGCGGCGCGTTTCAAACGGGCCAGCTCCGCCGTGCGTTCCTTCCCGGCGTGGTTGGCAAAGCATCCGGTATGAAGCTCCACCATGGGCGCTCCCAGACGGGCGGCGGCGTCCACCTGGGCCAGCTCCGGATCAATGAACAGGCTCACCTGAATGCCGTTGTCAGCCATTCTTGCCATGGTGGGGGCCAGTTCCTTTTCATGAAAGACGGCGTCCAGGCCGCCTTCCGTAGTAATTTCCTCACGCTTTTCCGGAACCATGCAGACATAGTCCGGTTTCAGCCGAAGGGCAAAGTCCACCATCTCCGGGGTATTCCCCATTTCCAGGTTCAGGGGAAGGGCCACGCTCTCACGGACGCTCAGGGCGTCCGCATCCTGCATGTGGCGGCGGTCCCCCCGGACGTGGAGGGTGATGGAATCCGCCCCGCCCCTTTGCGCCGCATAAGCGGCGTCCAAAACGCTCGGCTCCACGTTGAAGGAATCAAGCATGGTCGCATAGCGGGCCTGCCTCAGCGTGGCGATGTGGTCTATATTTACACCTAGCAACATATCGGTTTTAAGACAAGGGGACGGGGCCGATCATTCAAATTAATGGAGGAAATGGCGGTGCCCCGTGAACACCATGGCGATGCCCGCGGCGTCCGCGGCGGCGATCACTTCCTCGTCCCGGATGGAACCGCCGGGCTGGATGCAGGCGGTGGCCCCGGCGTCAATGGCTACCTGGAGGCCGTCCGCAAACGGGAACATGGCGTCGGAAGCCACCACGCTGCCCTTCAGGTCCAGGCCGGCCTGTCCGGCCTTCCAGACGGCAATGCGGGCGGAATCCACCCGGCTCATCTGCCCGGCGCCGATGCCGAGCGTGCGGTCCGTGCCGCCGAAGACGATGGCGTTGGAGTGCACCTGCTTCACGACGCGCCAGTTGAAGCGCATGGCGGTCAGTTCCTCCTCGGTCGGGGGGCGCTTGGTCACAACCTTGGCTTCCAGATTGTCCAGGCCCATCACGTCCGTATCCCGCTTCATGGTCATGAAGCCGCCGGGAGCGGAGCGGATGATGGGTTCGCGGCGCGCCTTCATCCAGGCTTCCGTGTTCATGCGGATGATGCGGCAGTTTTTCTTCTTCTGGAGAAGGGCGCGGGCTTCCGCATCGTATTCCGGGGCGATGATGACGTCCGTGAAAATGGCGCTCAGCACGCGGGCCAGGCCTTCCGTCATCGGACGGTTGACCACGATCACGCCGCCGAAGGGGGCCTGCGTGTCCGTTTCAAAGGCTTTCTGCCAGGCGTTGCGCAGGTCTTCGTCATCCTGGCCCACGCCGCAGGGGTTCGTGTGCTTCAGGATGCCCACCGTCGGGCGGCGGAACTGGGTGATCAGCTCGGCGGCGCCTTCGATGTCCAGCACGTTCGTGTAGGAAAGCTCCTTGCCCTGGAGCTGGTTGAAAATGTCCCCGAAGCTGCCGTACAGGCTGGCTTCCTGGTGGGGGTTGTCCCCGTAGCGCAGTTCCTGGTACAGGGGCGCGCAGATGCAGAAGCTGCCCTTGGTGCTTTCCGCGCTCTGGTGGCCCAGGTAGTTGGTGATGGCGTTGTCGTAATTGGAGGTGCGCATGAACACCTTCACTGCCAGGTTTTCGCGGGTTTTCAGGGTCGTGTCTCCCTTGTGGGTCTGCATTTCATCCAGAATGCGCGCGTAGTCCGCGGGATCGGACACGACGGTGACGGAGGCGTAGTTCTTGGCGGCGGAACGGAGCATGGACGGGCCGCCGATGTCGATCTTTTCAATCGCTTCCTCCAGCGTGACGTCCGGCTTGGCGACGGTTTCCTCAAAGGGGTACAGGTTCACGCAGACCAGGTCAATGGGCTTGATGCCGTTTTCCTTCGCCTGGCGCACATGCTCTTCATTGTCGCGGCGGTGCAGCAGGCCCCCGTGCACCATGGGGTGAAGCGTCTTCAGGCGTCCTTCAAACAATTCCGGTTCCCCGGTATAGTCGGAAATTTCAATCACCGGAAGGCCCAGGCCTTTCAGGAAAGCGGCGGTGCCGCCGGTGGAAATAAGCTCTACTCCAAACTCGTGCAGGCCCTTGGCAAACTCCTCCAGGCCGGTCTTGTCGGAAACGGATATCAATGCGCGCTGAATAGCCATAAGATCAAATATCTGTAATGTACCCGCGGGCGAACCCTCCTCTCCGGGAGCGAACGCGACAAATGCGGTTCCTTTCCCTACATACTACCGCCCCGTGAAGCAAGCGCAATGTCACCTATCATGACAGCCGGGGAGATTTTTTCCTCCCAAAACATAAAAAAACGCCCTTTTTATCGCTCTTGTCTTGACATTCGGGCGAATACTTACTACTTCAACCGCTCACAAATAACCATTTCTTTTTAGCCATGGCAACGATGGAAGTAATTCTCGCAACAAAAATTGAAGGACTCGGCGCGGAAGCCGACCTGGTGACCGTTAAGGCTGGCTATGGCCGCAACTACCTCATCCCCCAGGGTCTCGCCCACGAAGCAACGGCCTCCAACCGCCGTTTCATCGCCAATCTTCAGGCCGCCCGCGCCAAGCGTGAAGCGGAAGAACTCAGCGCCGCCCAGGAAGTGGCCGCCAAAATCAACGGATTGACCGTAGACCTTACCCTTGAAGTGGGTCAGGGCGGCAAGGCGTTCGGCGCCATCACCAACCAGAACATTCACGATGCCCTGACCGCTCAGGGAGTGGAAGTGGACCGCCGCGCGATTGAGCTTGAAAAGCCGATCAAGAGCGAAGGCGAACACGAAGTCGCCATCAAGGTGCATCCCCAGGTGGAAGCCACGCTCAAGGTGGTCGTCAAGGAAAACGCCTAAGCGGCGCGCATCCCTTTCTTTTTTCCGGCAGGCCCGGTTCCCACCTTGGGAACCGGGCCTCTTTTTGTCACCCTTTTTACTTCCCTTCCCTGTACAAACAAGGCATCATGCCCGCGTTGGGTGTCACTCGACATCATGCACGGCATCGTTCCATCCCCCCACCGAAATCAACGGCATGATTCGACTCTATCGTCAAACCCCGGAAGGCATTGAGCGCACCACCCAGGTGGATGCGGCGGAACAGAACTTGGACTCCGTCTTCTGGATTGACCTCCTTACCCCTGAACCGGCGGAAATCAAGTTTGTGGAACGCCTCTGCGGGCTGGAGATGCCCACCTACGACGAGATGAGGGAAATTGAGGCCACCAGCCGCCTGTACACGGAGGACGGAGCCCGCTTCATGACCACCACGGTGCTCAGCCGCGTGGATACGGAATCCCCCTCCCTGTCGGAAATCACCTTCGTCCTCATGGGGGCCAAGATCATCACCATCCGCCACTCGGACTCCTACTCCTTCCGTGTCTTCTCCCACCAGCTCCTGCGCCAGAAGCAGATCAGCCGGGACCAGGTTTTCACCGGACTGCTGGAAACCATCGTGGACCGCCAGGCGGACGTCCTGGAACGCTTCGGCGCGGAACTGGACCGCCTTTCCAAAAACATCTTCCGCAGGGACGAGCCGGAAGGCAAGGCCAGCAAGCGCGTGCCCGTCTCCAGCGCCCTGCGCCTCACGCTCCAGGACCTGGGCCGCGTGGGGGACCTGCTCACCCGCCAGCGGGACTGCCTGGTCAACCTTCTGCGCCTGCTCACGTACGCCAGCAATGAAGAGGCCCTGGACGACACCAACTCCACCCTGTACATCAAGCTGCGCCCCCTGAGCCGCGACGTCACGTCCCTCTCGGAATACGCCAACTTTCTTTCCAGCAACGTGAACTTCATGCTGGACGCCGTTCTGGGCCTCATCAACATCGAGCAGAACGAAATCGTCAAAATCTTCACCGTGGCGGCCGTGGTCTTCATGCCCCCCACCCTCATCGCCAGCATCTACGGAATGAACTTCTCCCACATGCCCGGCCTGGAAAACGAATACGGCTATTACATCTCCCTGGTCGTCATGCTCGTTTCCATCATTCTTCCCCTGGTTTATTTCAGGAGCAGGCGCCTGCTTTGAACGGCCCCTGCCGCGGACTCCCTCCCTCTCTTTTTGTCAACCACTCCTACCGTTTCATGATTGATATGGACTCCAAAATCACCCGCCTGATTGAACAGGCCTCCGTCATTGTCGGCGCCCTCCCCTACCTCCAGGCCTACCGGGACAAGACATTCCTCATCAAATTCGGCGGCAGCGCCATGGACGACGCCCGCCTGGTCAAGAAGCTCATGCGCGACATCGTTCTGCTGGAAGTCCTGGGCTTCAACCCCGTGATCGTCCACGGCGGCGGCAAGGCCATCTCCAAGGCCATGGCGGAAGCCGGGCTGGAGGCCCGCTTCATCAACGGTCTGCGCGTCACGACGCCGGAAGCCATTTCCATCGTGGAACGCACCCTCTCCGGAACCATCAATCCCGGCCTCGTCCAGATGTTCCGCGACTACGGAGGCAAGGGAGTAGGCATTCCCGGCACGGAAATCTTCGTGGGGGAACGCATCCAGGAAAAGGACGAACAGGGCAACCCCGTGGACATCGGGGAAGTAGGCAACGTCATCGGCTGCCTGACAGACCGCATCACGGAAGCGCTGGAACTCCAGATCACCCCCATCGTCTCCCCCCTGGCGAAAGAGCTGGGCACCCACAAGCCGCTCAACGTGAACGCGGACTTGGCGGCGGCGGCCCTTGCCAAGGAGCTCAAGCCGGTCAAGCTTATCTACATTTCCGACGTTCCCGGCATCATGAAGGACCCCGCGGACCCGTCCACCCTCATCAAATCCGTCACGCGCACGGAAGCCCTGGACCTCATTGAAGACGGCACCGTTTCCGGCGGCATGATTCCCAAAATCCACTCCGCCATTGACGCCCTGAACGCGGGCGTGCGCAAGGTGCACTTCATTGACGGACGCCTGCCCCACACCCTGCTGCTGGAAATCTTCACTCCGGACGGCATCGGTACGGAAGTCATCAGGGAACAGCGCTGACCACCCGCCGCCATGCGCCTTTTCCCGCTTCTTCCGGCCCTCTCCCTGGCGGCGGCCTCCTGCTCCATGCAGCCCACTCCGTCCAGCCTTTCCGGCTCCTGGACCCAGCCCGTCCCCGGACAGCCGGGGCACGTGCAGGGAATGCAGCTCCTGCCGGACGGCAGGGCGAGATCCATCAACATGCGCACGCTTCTCTACCGGAGCTGGCAACTGGACGGCAAACGCCTGACCCTGACGGGGAAAAGCATAGGCAACGGGAACTCCTTCCTCTTCACCACAACCTCCACCATTGACAGATTCAGCAGAACTACGCTGATTCTGAACACGGACGGAAACCGGGAGGCCTACACCCGCACGCCGGACGCGGCCGGAAGGTAAGCATCCCGGCGCCTTCCGCTATTCATCCTCCAGAAGGGACTTGTTGGCCGCTTTCGCCAGCTCGCAATTCGGGCATTTGTCAATCAGGCGGTCCATCAGGGCTTCAATGCGGGCGTCCTTCGCCATCAACTGCTCATCCTTCTTCTTAAGCAGGTTCAGCGTATAATTCACGGCAATCGTCAGAACGCCCAGGCCGCCGATGGCTCCGGCGGAAGATACGGCCGTATCTGCGGAAATATTGCCCAGGATCGTCGTGCACCCGCCTATGGAAAACAAGCACTTAGCTATGGAAAAATTCATCATGGGTTCCGTCTAGCAAACCGCTTCCCCGTCTGCATCACGCCCAATCCGTCCACATCCTCCGCGCGGCATGCCTGGGCGGCACGGCGCGGCAGCCAAATTCCCGCCGGATACACTCGGAGAAAACGCGCTCCCCCTCCCCCGGAAAGGCACTATTGCCGGGGAACACGGTCCACCGGACCCGCGCAGGGAGCAAGGCCGCGCGGCGCGGGGAAAATACTTATACCCGTTGCCGCATTTCCTTCTTCGGCTTTGCGGTGTTTGTGCTAAAGTGGCGCCAATCTGCCCGGTCCGGGGCTCTTACCAATACTTCACTTCATCCAATAGAAAGACACAAACATCATGCATATGGCGGACGGCTTCATTTCACCGGCGGTAGGCTGCACCATGTGGGCGGCTTCCGCCGCGATCACGGCGCTCTGCGCGCGCAAGGTCAGGCAGGAAAAGGAAGTGCGGCTCGTCCCGCTCATGGGCGTTCTGGGAGCCTTCATCTTCGCCTGCCAGATGCTGAACTTCACCATTCCGGGCACCGGGTCCAGCGGCCATCTGGGCGGCGGCCTCATCCTGGCGGTCCTGCTGGGGCCGTATGCGGGCTTCCTGGTCATGGCGGCCATCCTGGCGGTGCAGGCGCTTTTCTTTGCGGACGGAGGGCTGCTGGCCCTGGGCTGCAACATCTTCAACATGGGCTTCTTCTCCTGCCTGGTAGCCTACCCCTTCATTTACAGGCCCCTGGCCGGGAAAAACCCCGGCACGGGCCGAATCACGCTGGCCAGCATCACCGCCGCCGTCATCGGGCTCCAGCTGGGGGCCTTCTCCGTCGTGCTGGAAACGACGGCCTCCGGCATCTCCGCGCTGCCCTTCGCCCAGTTCATGGAACTGATGCTTCCCATCCATCTGGCCATCGGCGTGGTGGAAGGACTCGCCACGGCGGCCATCGTCATCTTCATCAGCCGGGCCCAGCCCTCCCTGCTGCGCCCGGCTGATCTGGAAACCGGCCCCGTCAAAAAAGCCTCCTTCACCGTTCTGGGCATCTTTGCGGTAGCGGCCCTGCTCTGCGGGGCGGCCCTTTCCTGGTTCGCCTCCGCCTACCCGGACGGCCTGGAATGGTCCGTGGCCGGCGTCACCGGGTCGGAAGAAACCAGCCTGGCGGAACCTTCCTCCCTCCACCGCAGCCTGGAATCCGTACAGGAATCCACCGCCATCATGCCGGATTACGCCCTCCCCGCCGGGGAGGATACGGCATCCTCCGGAGAAACGGGGGAATCCTCCTCCATCGTCAACCCTGAAACCAGCCTGGCCGGCGTGCTGGGGAGCGTCATCATTGCCGCCCTGGTCTTTGCGGCCGGCTTCCTGTTCGGCAGAAAACCGCACAGCCACTGCCCCCGCTGACCCCCCATGCCCCTGTTCACGGACGCCGCGCGGCAATTCCGCCAGATGGACCGGTTTTCCTGCGGAAACACCGGATTCCACCGTCTGGACGCCCGTATTAAAATAGGGGCCTTCCTCGTCTTTCAAATCTGCGTGCTCTCCTGGCCGCCGCAGGAAATCACGGGGCTGCTGCCCTTCTTCCTGTTCCCGGTCTGCGTCATCCGCATGGCGGGGCTCCCCCTGGGCTACCTGCTGAAGCGCACCCTGTGGCTGCTGCCCGTCGCCGTCATGATCGGCATCTTCAACCCGCTGGTGGACAGGACGCCGGCGGGAGAATGGTTCGGCATTCCCGTCACACAGGGCATCATCTCCTTCATCTCCATCATCCTGCGGTGCATGCTCACCATCCTGGGAGCCTTCACGCTGCTGGCCTCCACGGGCTTCGCTCCGCTCTGCCGGGGCCTGAGGCAGCTCGGCGCGCCGCGCATCCTGATCACGCTCCTGGCCTTCCTGTACCGGTACGCCTTCATCCTGATGGATGAATTCCAGAACATGCTGATGGCGTTCCGCTCCCGGCGGGGAGGCTCCGGGTCCGTCCCCCTTTCCACCTGGGGGGCCATGACCGGCCAGCTCCTGCTGCGCACCTTCGGGCGCGCGGAACGCATTTACCAGGCCGTCCTGTGCCGGGGAGGGGGAAGACCCTGAATTCGTCAGCGCCCCCGGCGTCATCACCATGCGCGGCGTGGCGGGCGGCATTCTCTTCTGCGCCCTCGTCATCCTGTTCCGCTGCTTTAACGTCACCATGCTGGCGGGCCAGTGCGCCCGCAGCCTCCTCTCATGAGCCACCACCTTGTAGAAACCATCGACCTGTGCTTCAGCTACCCGGATTCTCCTCCGGCGCTGAACCGCGTCTCCCTGCGCATCACCCACGGGGAATCCGTTGCCGTCGTGGGCGGGAACGGAGCGGGAAAATCCACCCTGCTCCTGCACCTCAACGGCCTGCTGGAGCCCTCCTCCGGACAGGTGCGGGTGGGGGACATCCCCGTCACGCCCAAAACCGTCGCCCGCGTCCGGGAAAGCGTGGGAATGGTATTCCAGCAGGCGGACGACCAGCTTTTCATGCCTACCGTCCGGGAGGACGTGGCTTTCGGCCCGCTCAACATGGGCCTCCCTCCGGAAGAAGTCAGCCGCCGCGTGCGGCAGGCCCTGCGGGACGTTCATGCGGAAGCCCTGGCGGACAAGATGACCCACCACCTTTCCGGCGGGGAAAAACGCGCCGTCTCCATCGCCACTGTCCTCTCCATGACCCCGGACATCCTGGTTCTGGACGAACCCAGCGCGAACCTGGACCCGGCCTCCCGCCGCACCCTCATCAGCCTCCTGCGCCAGTTCTCCCACACCAAGATCATCGCCACCCATGACCTGGACATGGTTATGGACCTGTGCACCCGCTGCATCGTGATGAAGGATGGCTCCATTCTGGCGGACGCGCCCGTTCCGGACATTTTCGCCGACTGCGCTTTGCTGGAAGAAGCGCGCCTGGAACAACCCCTCAGCTACCGCCTGATGCAGTACGGCAGGGAGAGGGAGAAGTCCGGCCAATTTTAAGGAGGAAAAACTCCTTACACAAACTCCAGACGGGCATCCGGCAGGGACTTGATGAACCGCGCCCCGTACCTCTTGGTGGCTACGCGGGGGTCCAGGATCACCACCATGCCGGAATCGCTTTTCGTGCGGATCAGCCGCCCCACCCCCTGCCGCAGCTTCAGAATGGCTACGGGCACGGAATATTCGTAAAACGGGTTCCCCCCGCGCGCCCTGATGCTCTCAAAGCGGGACTCCACCAGCGGATGGTCCGGCACCTCAAACGGCAGGCGCGTCACAATCACGTTGGAAAGGGCCTCCCCGGGCACGTCCACCCCGGTCCAGAAACTGTCCGTGCCGAAGAGCACGCTGTTCACATCCTTCCGGAACGCCTCCAGCATGGCATGCCGCTGCATGTCCTGCCCCTGCACGTACAAGGTCCATCCCTGTTCCTCACAGAACGGGCGCACCTTTTCCGCCACCTGCACCATCAACCGGTAGCTGGTGAACAGCACGAAGGCCCTGCCGCGGGACTCCGCCAGATACCTTTTAATCCACTCCGGCAGCACTTCCGCATACTCCGGCTGGTCCGGCTCCGGCATGGAGCGGGCCACGATCAGCCTCATCTGCTCCCGGTAATTGAACGGACTGCCTATCTGGAGCTTCCGGACGCTTTCCGCACCCACGCGCCCCGCAAAGTAGCCCATGTCCGCATCCCCCGTCCCCAGCGTAGCGGAGGTCAGAATGGCGGAACGCCCGGCGGAAAACAGGCGCTCCCTCAGGATATCGCCCACCTCCACGGGGGCGGAGCACACGCTCATGTTCCTTCCCTCCGGACCGGACCGCTCCGCCCAGTACACGTGCCCCTCCTCCGTCATGTCCATCAGCACCTTCAGGGAGGCCTGCGCCTCCTCCATGCGGGCGGCCATGTCCGCCAGTTCATCCTTCACGGCCACGTTTTCCTCCTGCTTCGCGCCCTCCCTCTTCAATTCTCCGATCAATTCCGCCAGAGGCAGGGAAAGAATGTCCTGGGACCATTCCGGCTGGAGAATGCGGACAATCTTGCCGGAACCCGCAAACCCCAGGTCATCCCGCGCATTCTGGAAAAACAGGCCTGAAGCGTCAATCACGTCCTGCACCCGCTGGAACAGGGCCGGATTGTTCAGCGGTTTCAGCAGGCCCTTGTGCGTGCGCGGATTGAACATCCGCAGCAGTTCATAATTGAGATGCGGTTCCGAGAGCTGCACGCCCAGCTGCCGGGCGGCGATGTTCTCAATCATGTGGGCCTCATCCAGAACCACGAAATCCCCGGGAAAAACGAACCCCGCCTCCTCGGAATCCTCCGCCTGGGCCATCAGGCCGAAAAACAGGGTATGGTTCAGCACCACCACCTTGGCCTCCAGCACCCTCTTGCGGGCCACCTGGTACGGACAGGAGGGGCCGCAATGGCGCATGCTGCACGCATGCGGTTCACTGCACACCATGGCCCATACCTTGGGAGACGGACGGAACGCCATGTCGCTCAGGGTGCCGTCCTGCGTTCTCAGCGCCCAGTCCTGAATCCGCGTCAGCTCCGCGGCTTCCCCCTGCGTAAACAGGGAATCCATCTGGGCCAGCGCGCGCCGCAGGCGGGTATGGCACAGGTAATTCTGCCTGCCTTTCAGCAGGGCGGCGGAAAAATCAATCCCCAGGGCGGCGCGCAGCAGCGGAATATCCTTGTTGAACAACTGCTCCTGCAAATTGATGGTATGCGTGGAAATGACCGCTTTACGGTCAAAATCCAGCGCAAACTTCACGGCCGGCAGCAGATAGCCCAGGGACTTGCCTACGCCCGTTCCGGCCTCCACCAGCAGCGGGGCGTCCACCTGGAGAGCCCTCGCCACGGCCAGGGCCATATTCTGCTGCTCAGCCCGGTATTCAAAATCCCTGGCGCGGGAGAACAACCCGTCCGGGGCAAATGCCCGGTGGACATAAGCCTCAAAGGCGCTAACGCCTTCCACGTCATCTGCCCCGGCGCCATTCATACGGGAACGCTCCCCTACTGGCCCACGGGAAGCTGGCGGGAGGAAACCGGCGGCAGATTCACCTTTTCCGGCAGGTCATAGAACATGGAGCGCAGGGCATTCGCATTCATCTTGGAAGCATCAATGAACGTCCAGGGCCCCTTGTCCTTCAAATCCTTCACCAGCACCAGAACGCCTGTATTCTCTATCTTTACAGGCATCCCGTCCGGACGCTTCATGGAAATGACCATCCGCGTGGGGAGCACCACCAGCACCTCGTCTCCATTCTTCACCAGATGTTCCGCCGTAGGCTGGCCTATTTCATACGTCTCCACCACCATGCCGCGCTCTTTCATCACGGCGGCGGCTCCCTGCATCTTTTCCCTCATGGTCTTCATGAACGCGGCCTCCCCTCCCGGGAAGGAAGAAACAAGCTGCTTCTTCATGGGAGCGTACATCTTCTCAATCATCCACATCATGTCCCCCGTTTTCACCGCTCCGGAAAGCTCCCGGGCGGCCTGGACGGCGCTGTCTCCGTATTCACCGGCCTGGACGGCGCACACAGCCGCCACCATCACACCTGCAAACAAACTCTTAATCATGGACGGAGTGTAACGGCATGCATCCCCCGCCGTCAAGGCAAGGCCTCCTGCACAACCATGTTTTTACCGGGCGCCCTCCCGCATCACAAGGCCGGACCACATCCACAGCGTGGGGTCCAGTTCCCGCGCGGCGTCCTCCATCAGCGTGCGGGCCGCTTCTTCATCCTCCGCCACGGCGAACATGGTGGAGCCGGAGCCGGACATCATGGCGCCGCGCACGCCGGGCCTCTCCAGCAGCCATCGCTTCATCTCCGCCAGGAACAAATGCTTCTCAAACACGGGCCTTTCCAGATCATTCACCAGCACATGGCCGTCCACCCGCTGCTCCCCGTACGGTATGCCCGGCAATTCCCGTGAACCCGCCCAGCGGCGGTAGGCGTCCGGCGTGGAAACGCCGAACGACGGCTTCAGCAGAACGATCCGGGGGCGCCATTCCCTCCATTCCGGCAGGGGCTCCACCTTTTCCCCGCGGCCGGTGCAACGGCACGCCATTCCATAAATGAAAAATCCCACATCGGAACCGATCTCCCCGGCCAGCTCCGCCAGACGCCTCCGGGACAGGCCGCCGTGTTCCAGCTCATTCAGGGCGGACAGCACGCACGCGGCGTCGCTGCTGCCGCCGCCCAGCCCCGCGCCATGGGGCACGTTCTTGACCAGGCGCACATGCCACGGCATGGGCCGTCCCAGCTCCCGCTCCATCAGCCGCCCCGCCTTCATGACCAGGTTGCTTTCATCCAGCGGAACTCCCGGGGCGTCGCAGCTCATTTCCAGGCCGTCCGCCGGGAAAAACTCCAGCACGTCGCACAATTCCAGGGGAACCATCACGGTATCCACTTCATGGAAACCGTCCGCCCTCTTACCCAGAACGCGGAGGGAAACGTTCACCTTGCACGGAGCCTTGCAACTGATCATACGCCATGGATTCCACCAAGGGACGGCCTCCGGGTCAAGCCCCCATTGGGCGCAAATGGACGGGCACGCATTTTTTCTTCGCAAATTCCGGGGGCTCCGCTATAATAGGCGCGACCCCGCTGCACATGGCCTACGACGAAAACAGCATTAAAACCCTGGACTGGAGGGAGCATATCCGCATGCGTCCGGGGATGTACATCGGCAAACTGGGCGACGGAACCTCTCCGGATGACGGCATTTACGTCCTGCTGAAGGAAGTCATTGACAACTCGATTGACGAATTCGTCATGGGCTTCGGCAAAAAAATCACCATTGACGTGACTCCGGACGGCCTGTGCGAGGTGCGCGACTTCGGACGCGGCATTCCGCTGGGCAAACTGCTGGACTGCGCCGCGAAAATCAATACCGGAGCCAAGTACGACAGCGACGCCTTCAAGAAATCCGTAGGGCTTAACGGCGTAGGCATCAAGGCGGTGAACGCCCTTTCCGACTTTTTTGAAATCCAGGCCTACCGCGACGGGGAAACGCGCTCCTACCAGTTCTGCCGCGGGAAGGAACTCCCCAAAGGACGGAAGGACGGCGCCACGGAGGAGCCCAACGGCACCCGCACGGCGTTCCACGCAGACCCGGACATTTTCCCCGTAACCACGCAATTCCGTCCGGAATACATTGAAAAAATGTGCCGGTACTACTCCTACCTCAACAAGGGGCTGGCCCTGCACTTCAACGGACGCCGCTACGTCTCCAAAAACGGCCTGCTGGACCTGCTTACGGAGGCAATGAGCGAGGAACCGCTGTACCCCATCATCCATCTGGAAGGGCACGACATCGAGGTGGCCTTCACCCATGGCGGCCAGTATGGGGAGGAGCACTACTCCTTCGTCAACGGGCAGCACACCACGCAGGGGGGCACCCACCAGGCGGCCTTCCGGGAGGCCATCGTCAAAACCCTGAGGGACTTTTTCAAGAAAAACTATGAGGCCGGGGACATCCGTTCCTCCCTCGTGGCCGCCATCTCCATCAAGGTAAAGGAACCCGTCTTCGAATCCCAGACCAAGACCAAGCTGGGATCCAATACCATCAGCCCGGAAGGGGAAACCATCCGCACCTTCGTAGGCAACTTCATCGCCAGGGAGCTGGACAACTACCTGCACAAAAACCCGGAGACGGCCAAAGCCCTGGAAGCCAAGATCAAAGACTCCGAGCGGGACCGCAAGGAACTCTCCGGCATCCAGAAGCTGGCGAAGGAAAACGCCCGCAAGGCCAAAATCCACAACAAGAACCTCCGGGACTGCCGCGTGCACTACAACTCAAAGCACGCCCGCGCGGGGGAAACCACCCTCTTCATCACGGAAGGCATCTCCGCCTCCGGCTCCATCACCACGGCGCGGGATGCGGAAATCCAGGCGGTTTTCTCCCTGCGCGGCAAGCCGCTGAACTCCTTCGGCATGAGCCGCAAGGTCGTCTATGAAAACGAGGAATTCAACTTCCTCCAGCACGCCCTGAACATTGAAAACGGGCTGGAAGACCTGCGCTACGACAAGGTGGTCATCGCCACGGACGCCGATGACGACGGCATGCACATCCGCATCCTGCTGATGACCTTCTTCATCCAGTTCTTCCCGGAGCTGATCCGGGAGGGCCACCTCTTCATCCTCCAAACTCCCCTCTTCCGCGTGCGCAACAAGCAGCAGACCATCTACTGCTACTCGGACGCGGAGCGGGAAGCGGCCATCGCCCTGCTGGGCAAAAACCCGGAAATAACGCGGTTCAAGGGCCTGGGCGAAATCTCCCCCCAGGAATTCAAGGCCTTCATCGGGGAAGGAATGCGCCTGGACCGCGTTCGCCTGGAAGACTCACACAAGGTGAAGGACCTGCTCTCCTTCTACATGGGCAAAAACACTAGGGAAAGACAGGAATACATCCTGAAAAACTTGCGTGTTGAACTGGACCCGGTCATGGACTAGAGTAGCGGAGCCACATCTATCTATGCTTACCATTCCCAAGGAAAAACTGCCGGTTCATATTGCCTGCATCATGGACGGCAACGGCCGCTGGGCGCACAGCCGCCATCTGCCGCGCCAGGCCGGCCACCGGGCGGGAGCGGATACGGTGGAGCGCTGTGTGGACTTCTGCATTGACCATGATATTCCCTGGCTCACGCTTTACGCCTTCTCCTCGGAAAACTGGAACCGCCCCAAGACGGAGGTGCACGCGCTGATGCTGCTGCTGCACGAATTCCTGAAAAAACGCCTCAGCCAGATGCAGGAAAAAGGCGTGCGCCTTCACGCCATAGGCGACCTTTCACGCCTTCCCAAGCGAACCCAGAAACTGCTGCAATCCAGCCTGGAAGCCACGGCGGGAAATACCAGGCTCAACCTGGTTCTGGCCCTCTCCTACGGCAGCAGGGCGGAAATTGCCGCCGCCGCCAGAAAAATCGCGGAGAAAGCCTCCCGCGGGGAACTCCACCCGGACGCCGTCACGGAAGACCTCTTCAACCAGCATCTGGACACTGCCGGCATGCCGGAACCGGACCTGCTCATCCGCACCTCCGGGGAAATGCGCGTCTCCAACTTCCTGCTGTGGCAGATCAGCTATGCGGAACTCTATGTAACGGAAACGCTGTGGCCGGACTTCAGCGACCGTGACATGGAAGCGGCGCTGCTGGACTACTCCCGCAGAAAACGCCGCTTCGGCGCACTTTGACTCCTTTTTTAAACCACATTCCTACGGAATCGCCATGAACCAATACGCTCTCATTCTGGCCGGCGGCAGCGGCACCCGTTTCTGGCCCCTCTCCCGCGACCACCGTCCCAAGCAGCTCCTGAACATGTTCGGGGAAGGCACCCTCCTCCGCCAGGCCATCGACAGGCTGGACGGCCTGGTGCCCCGGCAGAACATCTTCATCCTGACCAACCACCTGCAGGAGGCGGAAGTCCGCCGCCAGGCCCACGACATCCCCGTGGACAACATCATCTCCGAACCCGTGCGCCGGGACACGGCGCCCGCCATCGCCCTGGGCATAGGCCTCATCAAGGCGGCGGACCCGCACGGGGTCATGCTCGTCATCCCTTCCGACCAGCTCATCCAGGACCAGGCGTCCTTCCGCTCCCTGATGAAAGCCGCCATGGACACGGCGGCGCGGGAAAAGGCGCTCGTCACCGTGGGCATCAAGCCCACCTGGCCCTGCCCCTCCTACGGCTACATCGAACGCGGGAAGGAAATCGCTTCCGCACCGGGCTGCTCCTGCCGCGAAGTCATCCAATTCCGGGAAAAGCCTGACACGGCCACGGCCGCCGCCTACCTGAGCCAGGGCAACTTCTGCTGGAACGCCGGCATGTTCGTCTGGAGCATTCCAACCGTGTGCGAACAGCTTGACAAGCACTGCCCGGAGCTGGCCTCCTTCGTGGAGCACATCGCGGAATCCCCGGACCCGCAGGAAACCATCCGGGAGGAATTCCCGGCGCTCACGCCCATCTCCATCGACTTCGCGCTGATGGAAAACGCGGACCAGGTGCTGAACATTGAAGCCACCTTTGACTGGGACGACGTAGGCTCCTGGATATCCGTAGCCAACTATCTGGAAACCCACAACAAAAACACCACCAATACGGACATCACCGTGCAGGACGCCTCCGGCAACATCGTCTTCTCCCAGCGGGGGGACAAGCACGTGGCCCTGCTGGGCGTGGAAAACCTGATCGTGGTGGAAACGGCGGACGCCATCCTGATTGCGGATAAAAACAAGGCGGACGAAATTAAAAAAATCGTCAACCAGCTTCCGGACGAACTCAGATGACCAGCCAGCATCCGGCCCTGGGCATTGACTACGGAGAAGCCCGAATCGGCATCGCCGCCACAGACCCCGTGGGCATCATGGCGCACCCTGTGGAAACCATCCACAGGCACAAAACGGACGGCGTCACCCGCATCGTCCAGCTCGTCCAGGAGCGGGGGATACGCACCCTGGTGCTGGGCATCCCTGTCCGCATGGACGGCACGGAAGGAACCGCCGCCGCCAAGGTGCGCGCGTTCGGCAGGGAACTGGCCGCCGCCCTTCCCGGCCTTCCCATGGTATTCATGGATGAATGCCTCACCACCGTCATCGCCCAGGAAAAACTGCACGCCGCCGGCAAAAAGGAGAAAAGCTTCCGCCCCATCATCGACCAGGTGGCCGCCGTGGAAATCCTCAACACGTGGCTTGATTCCACGCTGGGCTGAAACGGCAAACGGCGCCGTGCCGCGGCGCAATCCCTGCTTTACGCGCCTACGGAACTCCGCACTTCCCTCTTCCTCAGCAGGACCGTTCCGCCGGCAAGCAGAAACGCCATCAGCCACAGGGCCCGGCGCGTTTCCGGCCACCAGATGAAGCTATCCGCCACACGGGCGTCTTCCGGGCGTTCCGGCGGGTAGCAGACCGTCACCCGGTCCCCCCTGGAATAGGAAGACCAGAAAAGAAAAGCGGGGGACTGGAATACCACTTCCCCCTCCCCGGTCTGCGGCAGGAACCGCACTTCCGGCGCCCAGACGTCCAGAGAGGGACCGGACGTCCCCATGGCCCGCGAACGGCTCCACAACTTCACCGTATCCTCCGTGATGTTCCGCACCGTCCCTTCCGTACACAGGCCCTCCCGGGCAAAGCGGCTCTTTTCCAGAAAAAAATCACCGGCCTGCCATATGGAATAAAGGCTCAGCCCCGCCATCACCCAGGCCAGCAGCCAATACCAACCGAACCACGGAACGCTGAAAAAATCCCTCCAGCGCTCCGCAGCCCGGGAAAACAAAAACTCTCTCCCCCCATGCATCAGGCGCGCTCCATGCTCAGCACCACCTTGCCGCTGCGGAACTCTTCCTGAGCCTTCTCCACGGCCCGGCGCACGTCGCTCAACGGATAAACGGTATCCACGGCCTGCTTCAGCCTGCCGTCCGCCATCAGGCGCGCCAGCTTGTCATAAGCGGCCTCAATCTCCGGAACGGGGGCATTCTTGAGCCACTGCGTCACCCACAGGCCTTCCAATTTAATGCCCTTGAAAATCAGGAAACCGTTCGGCACCTTGATGCTCTTCCTGCTCATGGCGCCGTACGTCACCATGCTTCCGCCGGGAGCCAGCATGTCCATCAGGCGCAGGGCGCTTTCCCCGCCCACGGCGTTGGAGGCCAGCACGGGCCTCTTTCCGTCCAGCCGGGCCAGGGTATTCTTCACCACATCCTCGTCATCCTCTCCCACTACCAGGTCGGCGCCCAGCGCGGTCAATTCATCCCTCAATTCATCCGGCCTTCTTACAAAATTCACCGTCTTCACGCCCATCTCCCGGGCCAGTTGAATAATGCACCTTCCCACGCCGGAATTGGAGGCGTTCTGCACCACCCAGTCCCCCGGAGTCAGGGAAACGAACCCTTCCAGCATGCGCAGGGCGGTCAGGGGGTTCACCTTCAGCATGGCCGCCTGCACGGGGTCCACCTTCACGGGGAGCTTCATCACGTTCACGGCGGGAACCGCCACATACTCGCTCCAGGAACCCACGCCGCGCAGCAGAATCACTTCATCGTCCTTGCGGAAGCCTTCTGCGCGGGACTCCTGCACCACGCCGCAGCCTTCCAGTCCGGCGCGTGAATGGGGCAGCACGGGCTTCACGCCGTAAACGCCCTGCACAAAATTGATGTCCGCCGGATTGATCGGGGCCGCCTTCATCCGGATCAGCACCTCCCCCTCCTCCGGTACCGGCATGGGACCGGAAACATACTCCAGCACGTCCTGGGGTTTCATGCTGCATTCGGAAAACTCTGCATAATGATTCTCACTCATGCTTTCAATCTCTCACGCCGCCTCCCTCCGTGCAAGCGCCGGATACGTTTTACATGGGCAAACAAGCCATCCGGCCGCGCGCGCCTTTCCCCGGCGCCTGCCCCCCGGCCATGAACGGAGGGAACCAGACCGCAGGAAAGCCCGGCAGCGCTGCCGCCGGGCCGGCACAAATTCCGAGTCTTTTGTTCGGTTGTTCTTGACCTTAGGCGAAAATACGCTAGACTACCTCTCTCGCATTAACAAATAACTTCGATTGCCATGTCCCGAATTTGCATCATCAGAGGTACCATGCCTCACAAAGGTCGTCGTATCCATCGCTCCGGTCTTGCCAAGAAAAAGGGCGGTATTGGTCGTCACGTCACTAAGACTGTCAATCGTACCGTTTTCCCCAACCTTCAGGAAAAGCGCATCTGGGTTCCCGAACTCGGTCAATTCGTGAAAATGAAGATTTCCGCCAAGGCCCTGCGTACGATCAACAAGAACGGTGCTTACAACACTCTTAAAAAGGTAGGTCTCCTGTAAAAAAGATTCTTTTTTTTGAACGTTGTTACACCACTTGAACTCTAAGGCTTCAACGAGGTGAGCAACTGGCAGAAAAAGATGTCCAAAAAGACAAGGGATCATCTGCTTAAGTGAGGCGCCTCCAAGTTGAAGGTTTTATTGAAACATTAATATACCAACGGACGTAAATAAGACGTCCCCTACTGGAAAAAGATCACACAGATGAAAGCCCAAACCAAAATCGCTCTTAGAATTAATGATGACAACCCCAACCATCACCTGTGGAACAACAGGGGAGTTTGGTGGTGCCACGTCACGGTTCACAAGCCTGACTCCACGGCGGAACGCCTGAGATTCTCTCTGAAGACCCGTGACATCGAAAAAGCCCGCGCCCGCCGCGACAAGATTTTCGCCTCCATCCAGCAGCACTTCGGCATCGCCGCTTAAGGAAGCTGTACGGAGAGATTAAGGCAAGTCACATCAATCTCTTTATAAGAACCGTTCCGTTTAACCGGGACGGTTCTTTTTTATGGAAAAAATAAAGACTTTCACGCGGAAAGGGCGGCAGCGGATTTGCCGCAACACAAGCCCCCTGCAAACAAGGCTGAAACAGCGCGTTTCTTAAAGCCGCCGCCCCGCCAGGCTATTCTTGCAAAGCCGGCTATCCATTTCACCCTTTATTCCTATAATAATGGACGGGCAGTGAAACGCGGCATTCACGAACCCGCTGGCCGGCAAAAAAGGATGCCATCCTTGAAAGCATCCATTCCTGCCCCTGCCGTCAACTCTTTTTGCTGAACCGGAACATGGCCGCTCCATGGCTGTTCAACTCCACGGCCATATCTCCCGTTACCCTTCCCTGGTCGGCGCGTTTCCAGAGATCCCTGGCTTCATACGCGCCGGAGAGCCCCAGCTCCCTCAGGTTCACCTTCACTACGCCCTTCTCTTTCCCGGTATTGAAAAACCCCGCCGCTACGGAACCGTCGGACAGCTCCTTCGTCCAGACCTGGAAATCCCCCCGGTGCCACGCCTTGCGGGCGGGACGGGCGGCAGGGTCCTGGTCCACGGCAATTACCTCGTCGTTGGTCAGGAGCCCCATCGTGAATGAATCGATATGTTCCAGGTCACAGGAAATGATGAGCGGGGCGGACAGGAGGCACCACAGGGTCACATGGGTGTACTGTTCATCCGGCGTCAGCTGCGTCTGGACAAACGTGGTATTGGGCTGGTTGGGCTTGCCCAGCTTCCCGATCTGGAGAATGTCCGGATCATTCCAGTGGCCCGGGCGCATGTGCTTCTGCCAGCGTTCCTGGGAAAAGCCGATGCCGCTGACGCTGCCCCAGTGGTCCTGGATATCCCCCGTCGTCCTCCACAAATTGGCCAGCTTCCCCAGCTCTTCCACCTGTTTATACGGGGCGGCATTGGATATGCTGAGCACAATATCCCGCCCGGAATCGTCCAGAGCCTGGCGGATGCGTTCCGTCGTCGGCACGTCATTGGGGTTCCAGTCCACCTTCACGTAATCGAACCCCCAGTCCGCCCATTGCCTGGCGTCACGGTCAAACAGCCAGACGGCACCTACACGGTCCGCCTTCCTGCGATGCACGCCGGGGTAACTCCCGAAAATTTGATTCTTCTGCTTGCGGTCCTTCTCCGGAATGGCCATTTCCCCGTAATCCGCCTTCGCATTGGGCGAGCTTCCTCCGATGAACCCGGCATACGTCCCCATCCAGGGCGTGGAATAAATGCCCGCCTTCATCCCCATGGCATGAATGGAATCGCACATGGCCTTCATGTCCGGAAAGCGCTTGTTGGGCTGGATGGAGAAGTTCCGTCCGCCTCGCTCGCCCTGCCAGCAATCGTCAATATTGATATAGGTCCAGCCATGGTTGACAAGCCCCCGCTCCACAAAAAGCCGGGCCGTCTTCAGCACATTCTCCTGCCCCACGGCCTCACTGTAGGAATACCAGCTGCTCCAACCCATGGGCGGGGTCAGGCACAACTCATCCCCCACCTTCAGAATCCACTCCTTCGCATCTTTTCCATGCCTGTTGGAAGCCTGGATCTTCACCTTGTATTCCCCCTTCTTCGCCGGGGCGGTACCCGTAACCAGCCCGCGCGAATCCATCCTCAGGCCGGAGGGAAGCCCAGCCGCCTGAATCTTCATGGGACGCTCCCCGGAAACGGGAACCTGGAACAGCACCCGCGCGCCGGGAGTGGCGCCAACAATGCGGGCGCCGTTGACGGAGGGGGAAAGCGGGGTTTCAGGAGTCAGGCGCACGCCGGGAGGGGGAGCCGGATAAGGATTCGGGAACTCCGTGCCAAATGAGGAGGATACGGCGGCGCCAAGCACGGCAGGCAGGAAAAAACGGTACAATTTCATAAATGGTCTATGGAGGTGTACCTTAAAAACGCGTCCGCTCCCCCGTTTCTTTCATCATGCTGTCTATCTCGGCCTCTGCGCGCCATCCCTGTTCCTGCGTTCCTTCCGCAAAACGTGAGGAACTCCGGAAAAGCCGGGACGGACACTCCCGGCAACCGTGCCGCCAGGGAGCGGAAATCCTCTTCACGCATCACGTTCCCCGCCGTCGCCAGGGCATCCGCCAGCGCCGCGGAAGGCGCCTGCACGCTCACCTGCCTGTCCTCCGTCATGCCCAGCCCCGTGCGGGGGTCCAGCACATGGGAATACTCCGCACCGCCGATCTTCGCCATCTGGCGGGCGCTCCCGGAGGTGGAGACGGCGGCATGGCTCAACAGCAGCACCGTATTCTTCCCATTACCTTCATCCACCAGCAGCCGCCATCCCCGCTCCCCCGGTGGGGGGGCGCCGGCCATAACGTCGCTGGTGCTGTCAATAAAGAAGGAACGGATTCCTCTTTTTCTCAAAATCTCCGCCATCCGGTCCACGGCAAACCCCTTGCCCATGCCTCCCAGGTCCACCCTCATTCCGGGAACCGTTTTGACCGCGGCCCCCTTGCCGACGGACAGCTTTTCCCATCCGGACGCCCGGAGCGCACGTTCCAGTTCCCCGCCGGACGGGAGAACGCCGTGGCGGCGGCTCTTCTTCCACAGGCGGATGCAGGGACCGAGCGTGGGGTCAAAGGCGCCCTTTGTCAGCCGGGCATAATCCAGGGCCAGCAGAAGAGCCTTTTCCAGCTCCGGGGAAACGGGGACGGAAACGCCGTTTTCCGCGGCATTCAACCGGGCCAGACCGCTCCCCGCATCCATGGCGGACATCACCTTCTCCCAGCGGACGGCGCAGGCAAGAGACTCCATGCAGGCCTTCTCCGTCTGCGCCGCATCCATCCCGTGCCCGGGATAGGCGCGCACCGTAAACACCGTTCCCATGGCCGCACCCCGCACCGTTACCCTTCCATCCGGAGCATGAACGCAGGAAAGCGGCTCCGGCGGGGCGGAAGCCGTTTCCCTCTCCTGCCCCCGGCTTGTCCCCGCAGCAGCCAGCAGGCAGGAACAGCACGCAGAAACAATGGCCAGCCGGAAAAAAGAACTCATGCGCACCTGCGGGATCATGTTCCAAAACCTACTCCGCACAAACAAACAGGAGCAAGGACCGAGTGCGCCATGGAGACGCCGTCATCCCATCCGCTGACAAAACCGGGATGACGTTATTTCATTTGAAGCTGGCGCACGCCCCCCTTTTCATGATAAATGGAACGGTTCCACGTTCTTGCAAATTTTCCCTCTTCATCGTCATGACCAGATTCCTGCTCTCCCTGTGGCTTCTTTTAACGCTTCCCGTTTCCGCCAGCTGGTACGGTGACGAAGTAAAAGCCGGTTCCGACATCATCATGGTGGACCTGCTCTACCCCTACTGGCCGGAATCCACCTACTTTTCCTGCTGGAACCTGGACATGTTCCCCAAGGGCGGCTACTTCTATGCCGGCGTGGCGGCCAACGCCAACGACAACACGAACCTGGAAACCTACCGCCCCTCCACCGTATGGTCCTTCTGGCCCGCTCCCGTTTACGAAGGGCGGCAGGTGCGCAACGTGTACGTCAACCCGCACGTCTACGCCCAGCAATACGTGGGTGAAGGAGCTTCCGGAAAGGCCGGGGGGCGCGACGTCCCGTGGATCAAGACCAAGCAGTGGTACACCATGTTCATGCGGACCTGGGGCGCGGACGAAGCCAGGAAGGAATGCTACGCCGGCTGGTGGATGAAAGACCAGGCCGGCAACCGGTGGCACCACATCGCCACCTTCCGCATTCCCTATGCGGCCACCGGGTTCAAGGGGAACGGCGGCTTTCTGGAGGACTTCGGGCACGGGGGCCGCAAGCAGAGGGAACTGTGGCGCGGCAAGGGCTTCTACAGGCACAACGGCGCGTGGGAAAAATGTGATACCGTTTCCATTAACGTTCCCAAGGAAGGAGGCATGAAATACAGCGGCTGGACGGTCCACCAGACGGAAAACGACTCCATCCTGACCATGTCCTATACGGAAAACAGGCAATTCCCCAGAAACCTGGAGCCGGGCCGCAAGCACACGTTCAAGCTGAACCAGCCGGACAAGCCCGTGATGGACGCCATCGCGGCGGAAGGCAAGGCTCGCCACGACGGCAGCCAGGTGATCGTGGACTGGACGCTGGCGGAAACGTCCTCCCCGCAGTTCGGGTACAAGATAGAGGTCTTTGATAATCCGCAATACTCCGGAACTCCCATTTACACGGTGGAGGAACAAATCCCGCACGTACGCACCAAAGCTGTCGCGCTCCCCCGGGACATCCCCCAATGCTTCGTCAGGCTCACCATCACGGACATCTTTGACCAGCAGAAAACCCTGAAACTCGCCAAGGCCGCCGCGGAAGCTCCCCTCAAAGGGCTGCCCGGCAAAAAAGACCTGTCCAGCGGACTGGAATACAAATACCTGGAAAACAAGGACGGATGGTCCAAACTGGCGGAACTGGACTTCTCCAAGCCGTTGCGGACCGGAGTCTCCCATGGATTTGACACGGCCCTGCGCGGGGCCAGGGAAGGACGATTCGCCTTTGAATATGAAGGCTTCCTGGTCGTCCCGCAGACGGGGGCCTACACCTTCGCCCTCCAAACCTGTGACGGAAGCCGCCTGGACGTCGGCGGAAAAACCGTTATTGACAACGATGGGCTTGCACAGCACGTCGGAAAAGCGCGCCTCCGTCTTCCTGGAAAAAGGCGTTACGCCCATCAAGCTGACCTACTTCAAGAGCCGGAACACGAATTCACCGTGGCGTGGGTGGGCTGGCAGTACGGCAACCGCCCCATGGAGGAAATACCGCTCGCCAGCCTCATGCGCCCCAAACGGGCGGACATACCGGAAGCCAGGCTGGAAGTGGGCGGCAAGGGACCGGAACGCGTGCTGAAAACAGCCATCTCCTCCGGACGGGTGAACAAGGTGGAATACTACAACGGCGCCAAGCTGGCCGCCGCCGCGGACGCAGCCCCCTTCACCGCTCCCCTCATGCTCTTTGACGGAGAAAACAAACTGTGGGCGCGCGTCTTCTACAACGATTCCCATACGGTGGACACCCCCGTCGTCCCCATCCATTCCCAGAGCCGCATCACCCCCGGCTGGGAAGCCATGCTACGCGGGGAACCGGGGCTGCCCCACTCCATCAGCGGCGCGGGAAACGCCTTTCGCTTCGTGGGGGAAGGGGAATACCTGGTCAGCAAAAAAATCAAGGGAGACTTCATGCTGACGGCCCACATCAGCTCCATCAGCGATAAGGCGCTGGACACCGGGGACGACTGCTGGGCGGGCATCATGGTGCGCAAGGACGCGGGAGCTTCCAACTATGACGATGAAATAGCCGTCTTCCGGACCGTGGGCCGCGGCCTCCGGTGCAGCGCGGACTTCAGCGACTATGGAACGGGCCGCCAATCCACCTTCACCCTGAACAAGGACCACTCCTGGGTGCGCATCATGCGGCGCGGCAATGAATTCACCTGCTTCACCTCCCCGGACATGAAAAAATGGGAAATGGGCATGCAGCGCATCATCCCGATGAAGGAGGAAGCCATCGCCGGCATCACGTTCAGGACCATTCCGGGCAAGGGCAAGGGCATCTTTTCCGCCGCCATGGACGGAATTTCCATCAAACCCGTCAAACTCCAGCCGCACAAGATAACCGCCGCCATGCCTGCCGGAAAAATCATCGGCTATTCCCTGCTCTCCCCGGAGCTGGCGGTAGCGCGCTACCGTTCCGGGGCGGACCTGCTGGAACGCAAAAACGGCACCTACACCCGCAAGCCCCTTACACTGCCCAGGGGCGTCAAAACCGTCCGTTCCATGGCGCTTGCCGGGGACAAAATGTTCCTGCTGGCTCCGACCTCCCAGGGAGGAGCCCTGTTCAGCAGCAAGGATATGGGTAAAACGTGGACCGTCGCCAACGCGGATGTAAAAGTGGACCCGTCCCCCATCTCCTTCATTGCCGGGGAGCTCATCTCCGTCAATCCCCGGAATCCGCGGGAAATCATCGTCGGTTCGGACTGCGCCGGGTTATTCATGAGCACGGACGGCGGAGACACCTGGAACAACGTAGGCCTGGTGGGGGAACCCGTCACCAACGTCGGCTTCCATACGACCGCCCAGGGCAGGATCGGAGCCGTGACGGCGGACCGCAAGGCCAACACCAGCAAAATCTTCATCTCCACCAACAACGGGAAGAAATGGAACCAGAAAAACGAAGTGCAGGGAGCGGGCTTCCTGAGACTGGTGTACGACACCCGCGCCGCAGACCAGCTCTACGTCTTCTCCACCCAGGGCGTTTACACCTCCTTCAATGACTGCCGCACCATGAACCGCGTGCTCCAGGGGCTGCCCGTCACACAGCCCACGCTGGCGATCGACAGGCGCCGCCTGGACGATACCTTCATGCTCGCCGTCCCGCTGGACGGCAAGGGCGTGTACTCCAGCGAACGCAACGCCAGAAACTGGCAGAAGCGTTCCGACAAGGAAGACTGGGGAGCCGCCTTCAACCTGCTGATTGACACCGCGAACAACAGGCACATTACCCTGTACGCGGAAAAAGGCATCTATGAAAGCACGGACGAAGGCAAAACCTGGAAACAGGTCTATCCGGGCCATTGAACCAGAATGCTCTCCTTCTTCTCCCATGAACAAAGGCACTCCGGCGCGAGGCGTTCCCTGCAACGCCAGAGGAACTCATGCAGTTCTCTCATTTTCTCCGCCCTGGCGAGCGTTTCCGCCGACCTTAACAAGCTCCGCTTCCGGGCGCCGGGCGGCTTTCCTCTGAAACCGGACGGATTACGCCATCCTATGCAGGAACAGCCTCCATGCGGCTTTCCCCATCACAATCATGCGCGCAGCCGCAGTGCTTCCCGCACTGCGGCCTGACAAAATCTGCCTGGGAACGCCTCCTTATCTGGCAAACAGGGCATGGATGCGGCGGCAGACCTCATCCACGTTCTCCCGTGAATTGAATGCGGAAATGCGGAAGAACCCTTCCCCCCTGGAACCAAAGCCGGAACCGGGCGTAATGACCACATTCGCCTCATACAGCATCTTGTCAAACATCTGCCAGCTATCCAGGCCGTCCGGACACTGCACCCAGACATACGGGGCGTTTTCCCCTCCCCACACGCGCATGCCCGCCTGGCGGCAGGCATTCAGCAGCAGCGCAGCATTCCCCAGGTAATGGCTGATCAGCACGGCGGTCTGCGCCATGCCTTCCAGCGTAAACAGGGCCGCGGCTCCCCGCTGGACGATGTAGGAAGCTCCGTTGAACTTCGTGCTGGTGCGGCGGCTCCACAGCTGGCTGATGAGAACCTTGTTCCCCCCGGAATCATGGCCGTGCAGCTCCTTGGGAATCACCACGTAGCCGCAGCGCACCCCCGTGAAGCCCCCCCTGCTTGGAAAAGGAGCGGAACTCAATGGCGCAATCCCGCGCGCCAGGAATTTCAAAAATGGACTTGGGAACGGCGGAATCCTGTATAAATGCCTCATACGCGGAATCGTACAAAATAATGGCGTGGTTCGCCCGGGCATACTCCACCCATTTCAGCAATTCATTCCGGGAAGCCACGGCCCCGGTAGGGTTGTTCGGGAAGCACAGGTAAATCAAATCCACATGCTCATCAGGCAATTGCGGCACAAAATTGTTCTCCGGCGTGCAGGGGAGGTACACCAGTCCCTCATACGAACCGTCCGCGCTGGAATCCCCGGTATTCCCGGCCATCACATTGGTATCCACATACACGGGATAAACCGGGTCTGGCACGGCGATCCTGTTGCCCGGCCCGAAAATGTCCAGAATGTTGCCCGTATCGCACTTGGCACCGTCAGACACGTAAATCTCATCCACTTCCACATGCACGCCGTGGACCTGGTAGGCCTTTTTGGCGATAGCCTCCCTCAGCCAGAAATAGCCCTGCTCCGGACCATAGCCGTGAAAGCGCTCATGGGTGGACAAATCGTCCACCGCCTCGTGCATGGCTTCAATGGCCGCCATGGGCAGCGGTTCCGTCACGTCTCCGATGCCGCAGCGGATCAGCCTTTTGGCCGCCTCCGGATGGGACTCGGCAAACGCATTCACGCGGCGCCCTATTTCCGGGAACAAATATCCCGCCTGCAGCTTGAGGAAGTTATCGTTAATATTAGGCATGGTTTTAATAGTAAGTGTCTCATTCCATACCCTCCACGGGAAGGAATCAAGGCCCCGTTCCGGCATGGCTCCCCTCCCTGCGTCACTATCTCCGCACACCCCTTTTCCTGCGGTTCCCTCCGCGCGGACATGGAGCCGCTGCCTATTTGCGTTTCATGCTCCGCATCAAACTCTTGTCTTCCCGGCTAACACGCAGGGATTCAATAATTTTTTGCAAGGCCCTGTTGTAAGTGAAATCGGACAGGGACGAATTCCTCAAATACTCCAGCGTCAATGCCGGGAACTTCACATAACAGACGGAAACCGCCCAGGCCACCGCCATGCCCACGTAATAATCCTCATGCCGCACGCCATCCAGCAGGGCCAGCACCTGCTCCACGTAATCCTCCGTAATGAAATGGGCCAGCATCATCACCACGGCAAAGCGGACATCATAGACCCGTGCGGACGTTAAATACGGCTGGATGAACTCCCAGACCAGGGCAGGATGCTTTTTACAAAACTTCAGGCTGGTGCAGAAAGTATCGCAGACAGCCCAGTTATCCATGCGGGGCACGAAGCGCGCGACCTGTTCCAGGCGCTCTTCCGGCTCCATGCGCGCCAGCGCTATCAGCATGCCGTCCAGCATCACTTCCTCCGCATACGGGTCAACGGCTGGATTTTCCAGCAGCTCCCGCCAATTCCCCCCCGCCACCTCGCGGGCAAGGTTCCGGAGAACGGGGAGGCGAACGCCCAGCAGACGGTTGACGCCGGGAATCAGGGAAGCGGAGAACTTCTGAAACTCCGGTTCCGCCAACGCCTCAATCCTTTCCCTCAACTGCCGCCTGCTCTCAATCATGGGCGCCATCCTACATGGAGGCTGTGCGCCGCACAAGGGGGAATTCCCGTATGAGAGGCGGCGGAACCCATGCGGAATCCCCCTTGGAAGGCCCTTCCGGAGACGCGCCTAAAAAGGAATTGGCGGCTTCCCGTCTTCTGTGGTAGCCTGCGGACAGACAGCAAGCCGTCCCCTATGCCCTCCAGCCTTCAACAATTCAAATGTCCCGGATGCGGCACTCCCTTTTTCGCGGCGGATGTGGACAACCGCCGGGACACGGTCACCTGCAGCAGCTGCGGACTTTCCACCCCCTGGACGTCCCTGGTCCGGGAGCATGAATTCCATGATGTGCCTGCGGCCCCTTCCAGGCATCTGGCGGTAACATCCGCCCATGGAAAAGTCACGCTCACCTACAGGCATTCCTTTGCCAAAATACTTCTTTACACGGGACTAGCCGTGGTTTGGGGCATCATCACCCTGGTGCTCGTCCTCCTGTCCTTCGGGCCGGGAAAAACGGACTTCGCGCTGCCCGTCTTCACCACCTTCTTTGCCGTCACGGAAGCCTTCATCATCTTCCTCTGCGTTGACATGATGCTGGGAAAAGCCGTTCTCCGGGTGGAACCGGGTAAAGCGTCTCTTTTCCGGGGCATTGGTCCGGTGGGGAGCACATGGGCTTTTCTCCTTCCCGCGCAGGCCCCGATCATGATGGAGCGCAAGGGAGGGGAAAAGACGGACTATTGCCGCATCTCCGTGCCTCAGCCTTCCGGAAGGCCGTTTTACTTTTCCGGCGGCATTTCAGACCCGGAGACTCTTGAATACATCGCCGCCGTTCTGCGTCAGTTTCGCGCTTGAACCCGGAATTTTCACGGTCATGACGTGGTTCCCTGGAACGAAAAAAGCCGTTCCATGGTCCAAAAAAGACAATAAAAAATCTTATGATCATGAACGAACTGGAAATCATCGACGTCCGCGGCCGTGAAATTATCGATTCGCGGGGCAATCCCACCGTGGAAGTGGACGTGGCCCTGGCCGGCGGAGCCATCGGACGCGCGTCCGTCCCCAGCGGAGCCTCCACCGGGGAGCATGAAGCCTGGGAGCTCAGGGACGGGGACGCCAAGCGCTACGGCGGCAAGGGCGTTCTCAAGGCCGTGGAAAACATCAACAAGATCATCGCGCCGGAAGTCTCCGGGCACGATGCCACCCTCCAGCCGGCCATTGACAAAATCATGATCGACCTGGACGGCACGCCCAACAAGTCCCGCCTGGGGGCCAACGCCATCCTGGGTGTGTCCCTGGCCGTGGCGAAGGCCGCCGCCATCCAGCTCAATCTTCCCCTCTTCAAATACCTGGGCGGCCCGAACGCCAAGGTGCTTCCCGTCCCGATGATGAACATCATCAACGGAGGCGCTCATTCGGACTCCCCCATTGACTTCCAGGAATTCATGATCATGCCCAAGGGCGCGCCCACCTTCCGGGAAGCCCTGCGCTACGGCGCGGAAGTCTTCCATGCGCTCAAGGACGTGGCTGCACGACCGCGGCCTGTCCACCGCCGTGGGGGATGAAGGCGGCTTTGCCCCTTCCTGAAATCCGCTGATGACGCCCTGGAATGCATCGCCCAGGCCGTGAAACGCGCCGGCTACACGCTGGGCACGGACATCTTCATTGCCCTGGACGTGGCTTCCTCCGAATTCTACGACCCTTCCCAGAACCTGTACGTCTTCAAGAAATCGGACGGCCGCGGCAGAACGGCGGAGGAACTGACGGCCTACTACCAGGAGCTCCAGAAAAAATACCCCATCATCTCCATTGAAGACGGCTGCGCGGAAAACGACTGGCTGGGCTGGGAACAGCTCACCAAAGCCATGGGCCACAATACCCAATTGGTGGGGGACGACCTCTTCGTAACGAACGTGGAATTCCTGAACCAGGGCATTTCCCGCCATGTGGCGAACGCCGTGCTGGTGAAGGTCAACCAGATCGGCTCTCTGACGGAAACGCTGGACACGGTGGAACTGGCCAAGGACAACAAATACTCCGCCATCATCTCCCACCGCTCCGGGGAAACGGAAGACGCCACCATTGCGGACATTGCCGTAGCGACCAATGCCGGGCAAATCAAAACCGGCTCCCTGAGCCGTTCCGACCGCATGGCCAAATACAACCAGCTCCTTAGAATTGAAGAGGAACTGGGGGATGACGCAGTTTATGGTGGCAAAATCCACATTTTATGATCAAAAATGTTTTGTTTAACTGCAAAGAATGCTCTGGAGACGCCGCTATTACCATCGTTTTACCTTGGCGGAGCTTGAAATCCGCCGGGAGAAACGTGCCCTGATCGTCCAGAGGGCTCTCCGCCTCTTTGCCATCGTCCTGGCCTTGTGCCTGACCATGCTGCTTTCCCTGGTGTGTTTCAAGCCATGGAAGGACCTGCGCTCCCTGGAGCATGAGCGTTCCTTCCTCCAGGCGCATCTGGAAAAATCCAGGGAGCAGATGGAACAGGCTAAAAACGAATTCATCTGGATTTCCCAGGACCCCCATTATTTTGAAATGATCGCTCGGGACAAGGGCAACCTGGCCCTTCCCGGTGAACATATCCTCCGCATCGCGGAACCCAAGCGCCTGAAATAAGGCGCTTTTTTAACGAAAAAACGGGACCATGAAAACCATGTCCCGTACCGGTCAACGGAACGTTCCAGTCCAAACCAGGGCGTTTGATCCCACCCGGCCTCCATCCAGCCCGGTTATCCGCAGCGGGATAGGGGCAGCCACGGGAATGGCAACCATGCCGCGCGGCGGAAAGGGACGGTTCCGCATCCCCGCTACCCTGCCGGCAGGCGCCGCTGCGTATTGACCGCAGCGCAGGGCCCCCGGCGAGATCCAATGCGGCCTCATTCAGGCTGTTTGTCCGGCGTGGCCTTGTCGTACTCCCTCATCAGCTTGGCGGACCAGCTGATGCTGTCCGGGAAACGGCACGCGGGCGTCGTGGTCAGGTACGTTCCCAGCTTTCTGGCCAGGGAATCCGCATCCTGGTGCCTGGAAAAATATAAATCCTTCTGCTCCTGGGGGTCATCCGTAACGCTGTAAAACTGCGGAGCGCGGTCCGGCACCAGCAGGTACTTCATATCCCCGTCCAGCACGGCGGACGTATAATCCGTGCACCAGAACAACGTGCGCGGAACAGGCGTTCCCCTGTTCGCCACCAGCTCCAGAATATCCATGCCGTCCAGTTTCTTGGGGATTTGACGTCCGTTTGCCTTCAGCAGGGCCGGAAGCAGGTCCACGGTGGAAACGGGCTGCTTGCAGACGCTTCCGGGAATCAGCCGCTTGTCCGCCGGATACCTGATGATGAAAGGCACGCGTACGCCCCCCTCAAAATGCTGCCTCTTGGCACCCCGGAAAGGAGCGTTGCAGGAAGACGCTTCCGGAGCGCCGCCGTTGTCCGACAGGAACACGACAATCGTGTCCTTTTCCAGACCGTCCTTCTTCAAGGCATCCAGAATGCGGCCTATTCCCTTGTCCATCGCATACACCATGGCGCAATAAATCCGGCGTTCCTTGTCCTGCACGTTCTTGAATTTGGCGATGTCCTCCGGTTTGGCTTCGTTGGGCCAATGGGGAGCATTGTAGGAAACGAACATGAAAAACGGCTTTTTATCCTTGTTGGACTCCTGGAGGAACTCAACCGCCCTGTCCGTAATATCGTCCGTCAGGTAGGTAATATCCGTCTTATCCGTAAAATTGGACACAATCATGGAGGGATTCAGGCCTTCAGCCTCCTTCTTCACGGGAAAATAAGACCGGGAACCTCCCAGGAACCCCCACCAGCGCGTGAAGCCGCGTTCCGGCGGCGTATACCCCTGCGTGTGGCCCAGATGCCACTTGCCGAACACCGCGCTCCGGTAGCCGCAGGGGTTCAAATACTCCGGAATCAGCTTCTCCGTCTGGGGCAGCCCGTAATGGGACTCCGGAAGGTAATCCACCTGGATATTGGGATTCGTAGTAATGCCGTAGCGCTTCGGAAAACGGCCCGTCAGCAGCCCCATGCGGGAAGGGGAGCACATCGGCGCCGTTACATACGCCCGGGAGCAGAACACGCCCTCCTTCGCCAGCCGGTCAAGGGAAGGCGTTTTAATCTGCCTGGACCCCGTGCAGCCCAAATCCCCGTACCCCAGGTCGTCCGCCAGAATGACCACCATGTTCGGCGGAGTGACCGGGCGGCTCTGCGCCCCCGCCGCCCCGCAAAGCAAACTGCACAGAATCAACAATAGATGCGCTTTCTTCATCATAGTTTAATTTACGCGGCTTGCCTGCCATATCAATCAAAATATTAATTCTGAAATTTCCGGGGCAATCCTGCAAGCGGCATCCATTACTCTTTAACAACGAATTTGCTAAAAACAGGACGATTTGCCCATCCAATTATTTCCCGGAAATGGATACGAAGCCTTTCCTTCCGCGCTGCTCCCACGGACAGACGCCCCCCTGCTGCCGGAGAAACAGCTCCATCAAGGCGTTTCCAATCCGGCGGCAATAAAGGCCGGCTCCCCCTGTCATTCCTTCACCTTCCCTGGAATTCCGGAACAGCAGCCCTACCCTCTCATCTGCCGCAGAAGGGCCGCCACATACTGCTGGGCTTCCTTCTCCGCAATACCTGTACCGAACTCGAACGGCTTGCCGTCCGGTTGTTCCACTACAATCTTGTTCAGCACCTTATTATTCTGCTGTATATTACTCGCCTCAATGGAAATGCGGGAATCCTTCGCCAGAAGAAACTGCTGGCGGCGGCCCAGGCTCCCAACCCCGCGGAACAGCTCTCCCGTTCCGGGCGACAGGGTCAACGTCATACGACCGAACAACACATAAACGGCGCCCAAAAACGTACCGAACCCGACCAGAACGAAAGGAATCAGGAACAATTGCCCGAATAAACTCTCATGGGCCATTTTCCCCATCATCACAAATATGGCGGTGTATGTAATAGCATTCCAAATCAGTGCAAACAGCAACAGGAAAAATCCGGCTCCCTTGGGCTTCCTGTACGTTACTTCCAATCCCCGTGCCGTTTTTGTCACGCTCATGCGCCGGGGAATGGAATCAAGGATTTCCTCATCCCTTTCCTCCTGAACAAGCTCTGAAAACCTGCTTATCTTGTTGCAGGCGCGGCATAAAGCCATATCCGTGGCCATATTCACATCTTCCATCGCCAGCAACGCGCCGCACATCGGACACTTCAATTCAACAGGGGTAGTCATGCCCGGAATTCTAACAAACTTTTATGTTCAGAAAAGCATAAAAATCACAGCGTTACCGGCCTCTCCATCCTTCACAAAAATACCGTTTTTCCGGGAACAAGGGATAGACGGCTTTAAGTTGTCCGGAAAGGAAATTCCGTCTGCCTTGGGAAACTGCTGTCCTTAAGCGTTTGTCCTGCTTCACGGCTTTACCTTCTGCGCATCCTTAGGCATTCCCTTGTACAAAAATTCCGTGGACGGAGTACGCCCCACCGTCCGATTGATCAAGTCCGGGATTTCCTTGTCCGCATAGCCCGCCATCCGGAGGTAGTTCTTTACCGCCCCGCTTTGACCCGGAAACAGGTTCACCAGCATTTCCACAAACTCCTCCATCCAGCAAATGGAAAGATAATGCTCCAGCCTTCTATTCCGGGTATCGTTTACTCCCAGCTTGTTGAGGAAGACGTGATACTGCGGATTGACGAGGCTGCCGATCTCCTTCTTCTTGAACTCTTCTTCCACGTACTTTCGGTTCAACGGAATAAACGATTTCTTCAGGGCCTCGTGCTTCGCCTCCAAATCCGGATCATAATGGCTCCGGAACTGCGCATAGGTAGCAGCAGCGTACGTGGCCAGCAAGTCGGACAGCGTCTTGCCCCGCAGATGCAGGCGGCGCGCCATCGGCGCAGCATCCCGGCTCATCACGTAGAGGAAGGACAGCATGTCATGTTTGACGGCATGGTCCTTATTGTCAAAAATACTCTCCGGCGTGGCCTTATCGTAGTCCGCGGGATACAGGGGTGCGGCGGCAATGTCATGAAACAGCCAGAGCTGCAACGCCAGCTCCTCCCTCGTGATCTGTTTATTGTCAACGGAAGCGCATTGGCCCAGCAGGGCATCGGCTCCGTCATAAAACTCCCTCAGCTTCCCCTGCTTCAGCTTTTCCCGCAAGCCGGACAGCTCCGCAGGGGGAGATTTAAACGGGTCCAGGCAAGCCGGAGCAGGAATGACTTGCCCCAATGCAGCTGCGCAGAACAACACGGCGAGGCAAAAAAACAGGCTCATCAGATTATTTCCAGACATATTCATAATTCATTTGGTGATTGTATAAATCATAGGAGATCGCGCGCCCGAATTTCCTGATGGAGATCTGGACTTCTTCAACCTTGCCGTCCATACCGTCGAATTTCATATATTCGGCCTTGAATCTTTGTTCCACGGTTTCCACTTGGAGAATATCATCCCCGGTCGATTCCTCGCCCCCATTTCCATCATGGACTTTCCAACCGCAGGTCCACAACCATTCCTGCGGTAGCCTGGCGCCCCAGACTGCGTTGTAATATGCCGCATAAATCACCTGATCAATAAACGAATTATTTAGTTCAATGATCCTGGCGTCATTGCATCCATGACCCGTATGCGGCACGCCCAACTTTATTTCACCTTTCTGGGGATCGGGAGGCGGATCCGGCATGACATAGGTCAACCCTTCATCGCGCTCAATCAGTTTAATGTTTTTAAAACTCACCTCCGTAGGCTCTACCGTCAGTTTGACATCCGCCGCCACAACAACGATATTGGGATCACTCGGAAGACTGGATTTAACGGGAACGGCTGCCGTCAGCTTGGTTGGCACAAGAATCTCAAAGGCAATGGTTTTTTCCAGGCCTTCACTCGTGGTGACGGTGACTTCCACCTCTCCCTTCTTTTGTATTCGCTTATTCACCGTCAATACCACCTTCGCCTTTCCTTCCGTTTTTTTGGGAAGAGAGGCAAGAGCTTCCCCTTTGGTAATCTTCCACTGCAACTGAGAAACATCCCCCTTGGGCTTTCCGGTCAAAGTCAACAAAACATCTTCCCCCATGCCGAGTTTTTTGCGCTCCTTGTCCGTCTTCTCATCCACATCCTTTCCCTGCTCTTTGGCAATATAGAAATCGGCAGAACACAACGTCGTTTCCGATTTTATTTCCAGCGCCTGTACTTCATCAGGAACATCTTCTCCGGCCTGGGCAAAAGCGCCAAACCAGTGGCCCATCAATATCAGGCCGATAGAACGTATTTGAAATAGAGACAACATGGCAAGGAGGGGAAGTTGGCATATCGTTGCCTTATCCGGGTAATTTATTTATTTGAAGATGTAAAGAAAAAGTTGAAAATACTAATCGTACTCCATGAATTACCAAGCTATTTCCCCTCTTTTTCCCGGAACGCCATTCTCTTTTCCGCAAAAAACGGCGGCTTCCGCCATGCGGAGGACGCCGGAACGTTCCGGTTACCGGACAAACTGCCGGTTCAAGCATCCCAACACCCGAATATCAGGCGCTGAATTGGCCGCCTATGCTGACCGTATCAAACTCCACGATCTTCACAATAATGTTTTCCGCCGTGTCCGCCTCCCGCTGCCGGATGGCATCCAGCAGGTCGTCATGCAGCTTCATGGCCCCGGCGTCATACTGCTTCTCCTGCAGCAGGCCTTCCAGATTCTCCTGCACATGGCGGATCACCACGTTGTACAATTCCGCAAGCACCGGGTTATGCGTGGCGCGGGCCACGGCGGCGTGAAACAGCATGTCGTCCTCAATGCCCGGCCTTACCCTGGCATGACAGTCCTTCAGGGCGCTTTCCAGCTCCTTCAAATCCTCCTCCGTCCTTTTAACGGCGGCCAGCCGCGCAATCTCCTTTTCCAAAGCCAGCCGCGCTTCCAGAATCTGGGGCAGTTCGGATTCCTTGAGGCGGTTACTCACCGCAACGGCAAAGCGGTCTGACGCCATCACATACGTGCCGTCGCCGGGCCGGGCCTCCAGCATCCCCATGTGAATCAGGGATTGAAGGGCCTCGCGGATGGTGTTGTGGCTGACGGAAAAAGCCCGGGCCAGTTCCGCCTCCGCGGGAATGCGGTCCCCCACCTTCCACTTGCCGGACCGTATCATGGATTCCATGGCGGTGAGCACCTGGCGGGACAGGGACACTCTTACAGGCTTTTTCAACTCCATTGTCTTGGATTTCTTCATGAAAAGTTAGCGAATAACAGTCCAGAGGCGTCCCTTCTCCGTCTTGATCAACTGGATATCCAGTTCAAAGGCGTCCTTTAGATTTTCCTCCGTCAACACCTCGTCCCGGCTTCCGTGGGCCACGATCTCACCGGACTTTAAAATCATGCCGCGGTTGAATACGGGGAGGATGTCTTCAATACGCTGGGTAATGAACACGATGGTCAGGTCAGGCCGCGTCTCCGCCAGTTCCTCAATGGTTTTCAGTAAAAATTCGCGTCCCGCCAGGTCCAGGTAAACGCTGGGTTCGTCCAGGATCATCAGCTCCGGGTTCGTCATCAGCGCCCGTGCAATGAGCACCTTGACCTGTTCTCCGGAAGACATGGCCACCACGGGCCTGTCCATCAAATGCTCCGCCTTCAGGGATTTCATGATCCCGGCGGCTTTCTCTTCCTCTTCCGGCGTCGGCTCCCGCAGAAGGCCAATAGTGCCGTCAGGGCCAGAAAGCACCATGTCGCGCCCGTTCCAGGCGCCGTCCTCCAGCCATTTGTGCATGAACGGGCTCACCCACGCGATGGACTTGCGCAGTTCCAGCAGATTCACGTGCCCGAAGGCCTTGCCCAGCACCTGTACTCTGGCGCCGAAGAGAGGCCATGCAAACCCCATCAGCACCTTGACCAGCGTCGTCTTTCCGGCGCCGTTCGCGCCCAGGATGAAGCAGCGTTCTCCGCGCTGCACCTGCCAGGAAATATTGTGCAGGATTTCGTGGCCGCCCAGGTATACCCTGGCATTCTCCACATTGACGGCCGGCAAGGAATTGTCCATAAACTGAAAAAATAGCGGGCTTCCGCGGAAAGCCCGGGAGTGTCCGGGCCGTTCCTCCGGAATACGGCGGAACGGCCCGTGATCAACGTAAAAGAAACCTTAGTTTCTTTCAAACAGGCTGCGAATCTTGGCGCCCACGATTTCCACCGGGTGCTGGCCCAGGGCTTCGCGCTTGGCCTTGAGGTTGGGAGCGCCCTTGGCGGCTTCTTCCAGCCAGTCCTTGGCGAACTTGCCGGATTCAATGCGCTTGAGAGATTCCTTCATGCGTTCCTTCACGTCGGCGGGCAGAATCTGCGGGCCGTTGTAGTACTCGCCGAATTCAGCGGTGTTGGAAATCACGGAGTTCATCTTCTGGATGCCGCCGTTGTAAATCAGGTCCACGATGAGCTTGGCTTCATGCACGCATTCAAAGTAGGCCATTTCCGGCGGATAACCGGCTTCCGTCAGGGTTTCAAAGCCGTACTTCATCAGGTCCACCAGGCCGCCGCACAGCACGTTCTGTTCGCCGAACAGGTCTTCGTACGTTTCCTGGGCCATGGTGCATTCCAGCACGCCGCCGCGGGTCAGGCCCTCAGCCTTGGCCATGGCGAGAGCCACGTCGCGGGCCTTGCCGGAGGGATTCTGGTGCACGGCGATGAGGCCGGGGCAGCCGAAGCCTTCTTCAAACACGCGGCGCACTTCCGTGCCCGGTCCCTTGGGAGCCACCATGATCACGTCCACGTCCGCGGGGGGGACGATGGTGTTGAACACGTAGGCAAAGCCGTGGGAGCAGCAAAGCGTCTTGCCGGCCTTCAGGTGGGGCTTGATTTCAGCTTCATACACGGAGCCGTGGCTTTCATCCGGCAGCAGAATGTGGATGATGTCCGCCTTGTCCGCTGCTTCCGCTACGGTCATCACCTGGAACCCGTCCTGGGTGGCGGCGTCAAAAGACTTGCCGGGGCGAACGCCGATAATCACGTTCACACCGGAGTCACGCATGCAAAGTGCCTGGGCGCGGCCCTGGGCGCCATATCCGATCACGGCAACGGTCTTGCCGTTCAATGCGCTGAGATCAGCGGCGTTGTCATGAATAATATCCATTGTTACTCCTTCTTTAAGTAATTCATCCAAACATCCAATGTTTGGATGAATGAGAACATAGCCATCCGCCGCCCGATTGCAAGCGCTTTTCAACGAATGGCTGCGTTTTTTAAATTATGTGCATGGAGACGGGCCCGCTGGAGGGAAGAGCTTGAAAGCAGGAGAATGAAGAAAGGAAGGAGCCCATGGGGGCGCTTACGGGATATTCCTGACAAGGGCCATGAAACCGCTTTGCGGCCGGGCAGCCTTCATGGATGAACCTGTTCCGGAATACAGCGGAGGCATTTTTACAAGGGCCGGAAGGCCCTTGTTCCTGGCGGATGCCCAGCGGGAAACACGGAGAAAATACGCCTTCCCCCGGACTGGGTAAAAACATCCCTGGCAGTAAAGGCGTTTTTCCACAAAGGAGCTTGGCTCTTCCATAAAGCCGTTATCCCTACCCCGCACTCCCATTTCAAGAACAGTATCCCTCACAGATCCCGCCCAATGCCATTATCCGTGGAAGCCAGGGAATTGGAGTAAATCAGCTGGGAGGTATCATACCCCAGTTCCTCCGCGCAATGGAGCATTGGCTGAAGCTCTTCATCCCTCAACTGCGGCGTCCGGGCCAGCAGCCACAGGTAATTCAGGGAACCGCCGGAAACCACGGCGCGGCTGTAATCCTCATCCAGAAAGGCCACTTCATACCGGCCGTACACCAGCGGCACGAAGTACACTTTCAAATGATTGGGGGCGTCTCCCACCACAGCCTTCGCATGAGCCTCCTTCCGTTCCCCGGTACGGACGTCATAACCGCTGTTGGTAACGGAAATGGTACCGTTCTCTCCATGGTCATACCGGGCAAGCACCTTGCGAAGCCCGCGCTCAAACCAGTTTTCCAAGCGCGCGATTTCGTGCCATTCCCCCAGATAACGTTCCAGATTGAAATCCGGCATGGGGTCGGTTTTGACGGAATGGCCGTGAAACAGGGAAGTAACGATGGTCTGTATGATACTCATGATTTGACAGGGAATGCTTTGTTAAAAAAGGTGCGGATATCCGGATATTGAAACTCAAATCCCTCCCTCATCAGCGTCTCCGGAATGGCGCACTGCCCGTTGGTAATCACCTGGGAGGCTTCCCCCATCAGCAGGCGCAGGACGGCGTCCGGAACATGGATGGACAGGCGGGTGTGGAAATGTTCTGCGGCAGCCTTGTAAAATTCCCGGTTGGTGGTGCGTTCCGGAGCCGTTACATTGACCGGACCGGAAATGTCCTCCTTCCCCATGATGAAAATCAGGGCATCCACCAGGTCCTCCAGCGCCACCCAGGAAAAGGGATGGTCCGGGTTCCCTACCGCCGCCGTGATGCCGAACCGGGCCGGGCGCACCATTCTGGGGAGCGCTCCTCCATCCGGGGAAAGGACTACGCCAAACCGGGTGCGGACCAGCCGCACGGAGTCGTTCACCAGTTCCGCCTCCTTTTCCCAGGCCACGCACAATTCCGCCAGAAAGGAATCCGCCGCCGGATCGTCCTGTTCGCCATGGCAGCCGCCGGCCGGGCTGTAATACCCGACGGCGGAAGTGGAAATCATCACTTCCGGAGGTTCGTGCAGGCGATTGACCGCTTCCACCAGCTTGCGGGTGGTCATAATGCGGCTCTCCACCAGTTCCTGCTTGTAAGCGTCCGTCCACCGCCGGTCAATGGGCGCCCCGGCCAGATTGATGACAGCGTGGCATCCCGCCAGAGCCTCCGCCAGGCAATCCACGCTGTCCTGCGTGAACAGATAGCGCCACAAAGGCGTCACCTGATGCCCGAACACCGCAAGACGGCTGGACAAGTGGCTGCCTATAAATCCGCTGGAACCCGTAATGGCTACATTCATGACTGTAAATCAGATGGCGGCCCGTCTCCGCGGAGGGCGCTCCGGAACACTGCTGGAAATATCCCGCACGGGAACGGACAACCTTTACCGGATAAGACATTTCCACCTCTCTCCTCCGTTCAGCGGAGGACATACTTTGCCGCCTTCCTTTTCCTGAAACGCGCTCTTCACCGGAATTTCCCCTGCGGCCGGACGGAAAAAGAGAACTTGATTTTCACCGGGTGCCTTTTATGTTGGAAACCGTCACAACCACTACTCTCTCATGAATAAAACTCCCAGAACTTTCCTTTCCCTGCTCATTCCCGCCATTGTCATCATTGCTGCGGGTGCGGCGGCCTTCTCCTTTTACAATTTCAGCAACAAGCGCGTGCTGTCCGGTTTTGCCGGCTACGTCTATTCCAAGCCCATTTTCGGCCAGAACAAGTTTGAGGGCATCCTGATCGGGCCATCCTCCACGGGATGGGTATGGCGGAGGGAAGTCAGCAAGGTTTCCATCACGCCGGATACCACGGTGGAGGAATTCGATGCCCGCAACGGCGGCGCCATCCTGGGCAAGGACAAACTGCCCATCTCCTGCAAGGCCTCCCTGGTTTACCGCCTGGACCCGTCCCGAGTGAAGGAATTCATGGAGGATTACGGCGGCATCGCGCAGAGCTCCGGCCGCAATGACGACGAAGTGGCGGACGAGATCATGCTCTTTGCCTACAAGAATTTCATCCAGCAGCCCTTCCGCACCGCCGTACGGGCGGAATTGAGCCAGTACAACGCCCTGGACGCCTCCGGCAGCCTGCAAAAGATTTCCGACAACGTTTACACGCAGTTGAGCAAGCGACTGGACGGCACCCCCTTCATCGTGGATTCCGTAGCCGTGGGAGAAACCAATCCTCCGCAGGCCATCATTGAATCCGTCGTGAAGAAAGTGCAGACCACCCAGGAAAATGAACGGAAGGAGACGGAGCTGCAAATCGCCCGGAAGGACATCGCCATCCAGCGCGCACGCGGGGAGGCGGAAGGAGCCATGAAAATGGAAATAGCGCGCCAGGAAGCGAACGCCAATCTGGCACGCGGCGAGGCGGAAGCCAAAGTCATCGTCATGCAGGGGAAAGCGCGCGCGGAAGCTTCCCTGGAAGCCGCCAGGGCGGAAGCGGCGGGGCTGGCGCTGAAGGAAAAGGCCATGGGGCCGAACGTGCTCCGCGCCAAGGCCTTTGAAAACATGCTGAACAACGCCAAGGTCTACCTTCCCTCCGGCAAGGATGCGGAAGGGAACATGTCCGTGCTGGGCATCCTCAATCTGGACAGGGAGTCCGCCAAATAAGCCTCGCTTTCCCCGGCGCTGCCGGAACGGCGGCAGTCATGAAGCGGCGGGACCGGAGATGGAAAAACCGCCATCCTCCTCTTCCCCGGCAAATTCATGCTTGAGCATGAACAAGCCGCACATGTTCATCAGCACGCAGGCGACATACAGCTTCACGGGCGCCATGGCAAAATCCATCAGAAACCCGGAAGGAAGGCTCAGAATCACCCATCCCCCCGCGCAGATGGCGCCGAGCAGCCCGGCATAGGGAAGAGGCGCCTTTCTGACAAGCCCCCACCAGCCCGCGGGAGAAAGCCCGGAAAAACTTTCCAGCACGGAAGTCCTCATGAAAACGCCCGGGAAATAAGCTGCACCCGCCGCAATGAACAGCCAGATAAGGGGGCTGTCCATGTCCCAGTCCATCACTCCCAGATAAATGACCAGAGGCAGGAAGGAGACTGCCATGCACATTACCAGCCGGATGTAAGGCATCATCAGATCGTCCAGCCATTCCTCCAACTCCGGAAAGAGGCAGATTTCCTCCTCCCCCATGGCGGACCGCTGCACCATCTTCATGAAAAAGGCGCACATGAACGGTTGCAGGAAACAAAAAATGGCAATCCAGCCGATGAGGGGCGCCCAGGCCGCCAGGAACATGGCCCATACAATGAGGACGGCAAAGGCAAAAACCATGGGCCTTCCACGGAAAGGATAGCCCAGAGAAGAGAGATAGTCGGACATTCAAAAATGTTAGAGCAGTCCGTTCACACCGTCAACGCCTTATTACCGCTCTAACAAAATAGTTCCTCCTTGTTTCAGGAATAAAAATTCTCCACGGTCCGGACGACGCGCTCCATGTCCTGCGGCCCGCAGCGCTGGTCCACGGGAAGCGGCAGAAGATGCAGCGCCAGCTTCCGTTCCAGGCTGCCCTCCGGGGCCTGTTCCAGCACCTCCGGCCACAGCAGGGGAACCAGGATGCGTTCATCAATCAGCACATTCCTCAGCTCGGGAAAAGCCGTCCAAAACGGATAGCAAAACGGAGCGGACAAGGAATCCGGATCCACGGAAAGGCGGTTCAGATGTCCCAGCCTTTCGTGCAGAAACAGGAAATTGTCCATGCGGCGCAATCGCGCCTGCTCGTAATCAATTCCGCGCATTAACCGCTCCGTCAGACGGGACATCTTCCGCAGGGGGGCGTTTTCCAGCCTCCGTTCGTTCCGTCCGCAGGCGGCGGAAGCCCTTTCCGGCCCACGTTCCAGGCATCCCAGCAGAAAGGCGGCATCCGGCAGGGACTCATCCCGTTCCTCCGGTTCCGGCAGCGGCTGGTCTGCATCCATGACGGCGATTCCCCCGTCCGGAAGGCCGGAAAACTTGCGCGGACTGTACAGGGACGCCACGCCGGGACGGGCGGGAGAATACAAGGCCAGCGCATTGTCCACAACCAGCCTGCCGCCATACCGGGAGGCCAGCCGGTCCACGTACTTCTCCTTGATGCCGAAGTAATTTGTATACAGCAGGAATTCTCCTTCCTCCAGCTCCGGCAATTCTTCCGGTTCCAGATGCCCGTCAATGCGGTAAGGAATAACGGGAATGTGAAGCCGTTCCATCGGTTCCAGCACCGTTCCGCACGTATAAAGGGGCACGTGGACACGGCGCACGTCCCCCAGGCGGCGCAGGATATACTCCAAAGCGCGCCTGCCGGAATTCACGGCCACGCTCCGGCCGGGATGCCACTGAGGGAAATTGCCGTATTCCGGCAATTCCAGGCCGAAAAAGCCGCCGATGTCTGTCCGCCCTTCCATACGCCACGCAATACTACATCTCCCTTTCAAAGGAAAGCGCCATCTGGAACGGCACCCTTTCCCGTACCAGGGAACCAACCGAACACGACTGGAAGGAAAAAATCAACAAGGAATGAATCTGGAGCATCCGGGAGAAAGCCGCCGGACAGCCCGGCAGCAAGCCCCTCCACACAATCTCCTGATCCCTTCCCCTCATTTTGAACGAACAACACTGAAATAAAATCCTGACCTTATGCCTTCATCATTTACACTCCACAGCAAGGACCTGGGCGGCGTTGCCACGCCTGTCCACCGGCACACCAGCATAGGCGGCGGCAATCAGTCCCCCCGAGCTCTTCTGGACCAATCCGCCGGAAGGAACAAGCTTTGCCGTTACCATCCACGACCGGGACGCACCTACCGGAAGCGGATTCTGGCACTGGCTGGCCGTCAACATTCCCGCCTCCGTCAGGGAACTGCACGCGGATGCCGGAAATCCGGCCACCCGCCTGATGCCGGAGCAGGCGGTCCAAATTCGCAATGACGCCGGATTCGCGGGCTACAGCGGCAGCTTCCCTCCCCCGGGCCACGGGTGGCACCTGTACCTGGTCACCGTTTATGCGCTGGATACGGCATCCCTGCCCGTGGCTCCGGATACCCCGGCCGCCCAGGTAGGCTTCCAGCTCTGGCAGCACACGCTGGAAAAAGCGTCCCTCGTCTTTTACGACCAGGTACCGGCAAAATAACCTGTACCGGAGAAAATCACCGTTTCTACCGGGCTTCCGGCTTGGCCGCCTTTCCGGCGCCCATCCAGGTTGCCCGGTGCCACAGCCCTTCCAGCACCCCGTAACGGTGCCGCTCCAGCCACCAGCGGCAGAACCATATCTGCCCGGCCATGGCGGCGCAGCCGATTGCAAAGCTGGCCAGATACCCGCAATAAGGAGCCAGCCCCAGCGCGTACGGGAAGAAAATCAGGGAGCCTATCAGGGACTGGGAGACATAGTTGGTCAGGCTCATGCGCCCATAAGTCAGCAGAGGAACCGTCACTTTCCTGAAATATTCCAGCCGGTACAGCAGGACGAACCCGGCTACCCACACGCCGGTAAAGCAGACATTGTGCCACATGGTGAACACGGTGTGCACCGGGGCAGGCAAATCCGGCAGGGACATCACCACATAAAACGCCACGGCTCCGGCCAGGGAAAGAAGCATCCCCCGGGTCCAGAACATGGCATTCCGGTCATTCTGCAAAAAGAAATCCTGCCGCCCCAGCACGAACCCCAGCAGAAACAGTCCCGGAGCCTGCATCAGGCGCCCCGCCTCAATGCCCCAGGCCAGGCTTGCCCACTGCCCCACCGTCAAGTTCTCCCACGCCATCAGCCAGAAATTGCCCGTATCCACAGCCGTTTTCAGGGCAGCGTACGATTCCGCAACAGCCAGGGAGGGAGGCGCCCAGCCCGGATTCACCCACTGCGCTGCCGCATACGCCCATTCCAGGGGCTGGGCCAGGAAGAACAGGGATAATACCACCAGAGTGGAAGTCTTCAGCCGGCGGCACGGGACCAGGAGCAGCCCTGCGATGGCGAAGGTCAGCAGCACGTCTCCGCCCGGAAAAAACACCGCATTCATGCAGGCGAACACCGCCAGCAGGCACATGCGCCAGACAAACCTGCCCGCAAAGTCACGGCCCTTCCGGGCCTGGTTGCGGTACTGGATGGCAAAGGTGAACCCGAACAACAGGGCGAAAATGGTGTAGGACTTTCCGGCAAACAGGAAGAAAAAAGCGTCCTTGAACTGCTGGTTGGCCGCCTCCATCACCGGGGAGGAAGCCACGGGATAGGAATTGTAGATGAAATGTTCCAGGAAATGCAGCAGCATGATTGCCATTACGGCAAAACCGCGCAGGGCGTCCACCACATAAATGCGTTTGCTGTCGGGAGAGAGTAAGGGTTCCATGGCTATGATAGTACGGCGTACGGAACGCCTCTGTTTCAACAGAAGCCACCTATACACCATGAAAAAGCCTTTTACAGCCAAAATCGCAGCCGGAGCATCCTTCCGGAAAATTTATTCCATGCCGGGCGGCGGACGCGTCCCCCCGGCCATGGCTGCTGCGCGGTCAAGGACATATCCGTGCCATCCCCGCCCTTCCGCATTCCGGAAAGCTCAATACCGCTTCCCAGGGATGAGCCGGAGAACGATCTTCCCCCTGCCCCCCGCAGATAATGAAACCCGGTGCAGGTACCCCGGCGCTCCCCGGAAACGGGAACACCTCAGCACAAACGGCCGATATCTGCCATCAACTCCCGCACGTCTTCCTCCCGCGTGGCCCAGCTCGTGCAGAAACGCACGGTACTGTGGGAGGGGTCCTCCCGGCGCAGGTAGGCAAAGCCGTACTTCTTCCCCAACTCATCCAGGACGGAATCGGGCATCGTGACGAACTGCTGGTTCGTCCCGCTGGCAACGGGAAGCGCCAGTCCCCTGGCGCGGCAGAAATCCCGGAGCATCACGGCCAGACGGTCCGCGTGGGCCCCCAGGCGGAAATAAAGGCCGTCACGGAACAGCTCCAGAAACTGGATGCCCAGAAGCCTCCCTTTCGCGAGCCGGCCGCCCTTCTGCTTGGCAATGTAGCGGAAATCCTCCTTCAGGGCATCATGGCGCAGCACCAGGGCTTCCCCGAACAGGGCGCCGACCTTCGTGCCGCCGATGTAAAAGGCGTCGCAGAGGGAGGCAATTGCCGGCAGATCCAGATCATTGCCTTCATCGCACAAGCCGTAGCCGAGGCGCGCGCCGTCCATATACAGGTACAGCCCCCGGCGGCGGCAGACTTCGGAAATCTCCTGAAGTTCCCTCCGGGAATAAATGGTCCCCAGCTCCGTCGGCTGGGAAATATAAACCATCCGGGGCTGAGGCATATGTTCATGGGTCTCGTCGTCCCAATGGGCGTGCCACGCATCCTCAATCTGCCGGGCCGTCAGCTTCCCGTCCAGGGATGGAATGGCGGAAACCTTGTGGCCGCACGCCTCCACCGCTCCCGACTCATGGACGTTGATATGGCCCGCATCCGCACACAGCACGCATTGATGGGGGCGCAAGGCCGCCGCAATCACCGTGAAATTGGTCTGGGTTCCTCCAATGAGGAAATGAATGTCCAGGTCCGTTCTGCCGCATAAATTAGCGATCAGCTCCCGGGCCCGGTCGCAATAGGGGTCCTCCCCGTACCCGGCTGTCTGTTCCATATTCGTTTCCGCCAGCCTGCGGAGAATATCCGCATGGGCGCCTTCACTGTAGTCACAGTTGAAAAGAATCATTGCCTTCCTGAAAAACGCGGGGACTGTAGCCCGGGGCGCCTGTCATGTAAAGGAAGATGAAGAATACCTCCGGAACAGGGGCAAGCCACGCCGCGGTTCCGGCGGAGGGCGGCAGGGCGCAAGCGGTTTCACGGCACAGATGCCGGAGGCTCAGCCATCCTCCGCTCCGCCCAGGCCGCTTATTCCGGCAGCTTCACCCTTTTCAGCGTAAACTCCATCTTGGAAATATCCCCGCTGGCTTCCTGAATGCGGGAATTGGTGAAATACAGGTACCCGTCATGAATGCTGAACGTGTCCGGCCAGCTGATTCCGTCCCCGGAAGCCAGAACCTTGATCTCCTTGCGGTCCGGAGTGAGATAGACAATGCGGTTCTCTTCCAGGTCCCCCATGTAAAGGTTGCCCCGGTCGTCCATGATCATGCCGTCCGGGGAAGGCGTTTTCATGGAAAAAATCCTGCTTTCATCCACCTTCCGGTCAATCAGTTGGCGGGTGGGTATTCCATACAGGGTTTTACCCGTCAGGGCGTGGAAATACAGGATGCCGTTCTTCCGGTCCAGGGCAATCCCGTCGGCATGGACTTTTCCGTCATGCCTCTTCCCCTCAACGGTGACATGGTCCTGTTCCGCCGTCGTATAGGGGTGATGGTCCAGCATTCGGTAATTCTCTCCGCTCTTCATGTCCAGGACGATCAACCCCGGATCGTTGGAATCCGTAAAATAAATTTTGCCATGCTCACGGTCCACGCGCAGGTCATTAACATAGGAATCCGGGCTGGTGGATTCCGCCAGGGGATACTTCCTGACAAGCTTGTCCGTATTGAGGTCATACACGTACAATGCAGGAACGGCGACAGTCTTGCCGATCATGGGATTCTTCGTATCAATCACATAAAGCCTGTCTCCGTCCGCAACCACGGACTGCACGCACACAAACGCATCTCCGTCTCCGGGCATTCCCTTCTCCCACCGGTTGGTTTTCTCATCCGGATAAGGGGTATAGCTGCCGTCCTTGCGGACCTCCGCCACGGAGCACGGAATCTGCTCCCGCCAGCGGGGAAAATTGACAAAAATCCTGCCCTTGTCCGACACCGTCACTCCGGTCACCTGCCCCCCCTTGAACGAGGCGACGTCCTCAATCTTCGCCTCCGCACGCCCGGCCGGAGCAAACGCGCACATGAGTAATAAAACAACGGAAGCGGAAAAGAAAAAACATTTAACGGGGAACATGGGATTTTAATTTCTCTATTGACTGCAAGACAATACTGAGGCGCTCCGCGTTCATTCCCCGCGGGCGCAGCTTTCCTCGCAGCACCACTCCCGTCATTTGCAAAAAAATGCCCCGTTTTCCCGCACCTGATGCCATTTTGAATGGAAACCGTTATCCCCAAGAAGCCAGTAAGGCCGTGCAAGCAGTTAACTTGCATGGCCTTGTTTGGTGCGCCCGAAAGGACTCGAACCTTCACGGGGGAACCCCCACTAGAACCTGAATCTAGCGCGTCTACCAATTCCGCCACGAGCGCACATGGTTTGGTAAGAACGGGGGTTATTATGCACAGCGGCGGCGGATTGGCAACTATTTTCCTGCACATGAAAGAAAATATTTTCCAGGGCCTCTTTCCCCCCGCCAACCGGGACGGCAGGGAAACGATATAAGGGCTTCTCAAATCCTTCCGTATGCAGTAGTCTCCCCTCAGCATCAGAGGCACCACCATTGCAGGCTTGTGAATGAGACGAGGGAAAAACCGCTATTGAACCGTTTTGAGGTCATGGAAATGGGGTTCGGCCTGTGCACGCTGGCCGCCCTGATGTGGCTGCTGTGGTGGAACGGTTTCGGAGAGATTCATGAGGACCAGCTTTCCCTGCGCTATTTCCGTGAGATTCTCTCCCTGCTGGTGCTCGGCCAGCTCACGGGCGTCCTCGGCATTCTGCGGGAAAAGTGGCTTGCCAAGTCCATCCGGAACCCGCGGTGGATGGAACTGGGGCTGGGCCTCCTTATCCTGGTCATGCTGGCCGGGAATTTTTTCAATTCCACCTTTATTTCCAGAATAGAGCTTCAGAATATTTTCCGCGCCCTCTGCCTCTGCTACGGAGCGGCTCCCCTGCTGAACCTGAAGGAGTATTTTTTCCGCCTGGCCCGCCGGAACCGGGGGTTCCACCTGCCGCGCATCCGCCCGGCCCTGCTTTTCCTGCTCACGCTGATTGCCTTCATTACGCTGGGGGGAACCCTCCTCATGTCGCCCGGCGCTACCAAGGACGGCATCATTCTTTCCCCTACGGACGCCTATTTCATCAGCACCAGCGCCGTCTGCGTCACGGGGCTGGTGCCCCTGAACGTCCATGAGCATTTCACCAATTACGGGCAGACCATTTTGCTGGTGCTTTTCCAGGTAGGCGCTTTCGGCATCATGACGTTCACTTATTTCGTCTCCCTGATGGTGGGCCAGGGCCTGAGCCTGCGTTCCAAGGTGACCATCAGCAACCTGCTGGATGAAGAGGGCATCGCCCAGGTGGACCGGTTCATCAAGAACATCATTGCCGTCACGTTCGGGGTGGAGGCGCTGGGAGCCATAGCCCTTTATTTTTCCTGGAGGAACGTACCGGGGCTGGAGGGGGACACGCTCTGGTGGTACGCCGTGTTCCATTCCGTTTCCGGCTTCTGCAACGCAGGGTTCAGCCTGTTTGCGGACAACCTGGCTACGCCGGACGTGGCCTACAATATGGGCGGCCAGATTACCATCATGGTGATGGTGCTCTGCGGCAGCCTGGGGTTTGCGATGTACCTGGAGATCGTCCGCCGCGCCAGGGTGGCCCTGGGCTGGGACAGCCGGAATACTATCAGCCGCCACTGGTCCACGTACAGCTGGCTGGTCGTGCGCATGACCGCCGCGCTGGTGCTGGGCGGCGGATTGATCCTGTTCCTGATCAAGGCGATTGACGGCAGCCTGTTCACTTCTGCCGATCCCTGGTACTGGATTCTGTGGGAAAGCCTGTTCAACGCCACGGCGCGCACCGCCGGGTTCAATATTTCAGACATGGCGCTCAACAGCGTCCCGTACGCCCTGTTCCTGGGGGCGCTCATGTTCATCGGCGGCAATCCCGGTTCCACGACGGGGGGCGTCCATACCACCGCGTTCGCCGTTTCCTGCGGGGAGGTGGCGCGCATCTTGCAGGGCAAGCAGGACGTGGTGATGCACAAGCGCCGGATTGCCCGCAGCGTGGTGGAGCGCGCCGTCATCACCGTTATCCTGGCCGGGGCCTGGGTAGGCATGATGACCACGGTCATGTGTTTTGCGGAACCGGGACTGAGCCTGGAACGCCTGTTTTTCGAGGTAGTCAGCTCCTTCGCCACGGTAGGTTTTTCCTGGAACGTCACGCCGGAACTCAGCGATGCAGGCAAATGGATTATCGTGTTTAACATGATCGTGGGCCGCGTGGGCATGGTGGCATTCGTGCTGGCGTTCATGAAACAGCCCAGCAAGTCTCCGCTGCGGTATCCGGAAACCAGGCTTCCCCTCAGCTGACCCGCGGTTTTTCTCCGTTTTTCATGACATGCATGGAGACAAACGCATTTCTTTCTTGCATGAAAACGGTTTGAGTCAAGAATGCCGGACCTTTAGCGCCTGCTCCCGGCAGATCATGCCCGCAGGACGCCCTTGTTATGAATAATCCCTCCTTTATTTCCTATCAAAAGATATGGCTCATGTCGTATCCCCTCATGATCAGCCTGATCATTGAGCACATGATCGGCCTGACGGACGCCATTTTCCTGGGCCGCGTGGGGGATGTGGCGCTGGGAGCGTGCGCCCTGGGCGGCGTGTATTACATGGCCATGTTCATGCTGGCTTTCGGCTTCGGCTTCGGGGCGCAGATCATCATTGCGCGCCGCAACGGGGAACGCCGTTACAACCGCATTGGACCCACCATGATCCAGGGTTGTTATTTCATGCTGGCCCTGGCGGTGGTTCTGTTCACCGCCTCCCAATATTTTTCGCCCATCATCCTGCGGGATATCATCGAGTCCCCGCAGGTTTACGACGCCACGGCGGATTACCTACACTGGCGCACCTACGGCATCTTTTTCTCCTTCCTCTGCGTGATGTTCCGCGCCTATTACGTGGGGATTACCCAAACGAAGATTCTGACGATCAATTCCGTCGTGATGCTCCTGAGCAACGTGGTGCTGAATTACTGCCTCATTTTCGGGAAAGGCGGCTTTCCCGTCATGGGCATCGCCGGGGCGGCCATTGCCTCCAGCGTGTCGGAGGCCGTTTCCCTCCTCTTTTTCATCATTTACACGGGCACGACGGCAGACAAGCGGAAGTACGGCTTCCGCCGGGCGTTCACGTTCCGTCCCCATCTGCTGAAAGGCATGCTGTCCATTTCCGGCTGGACCATGGTGCAGTCCTTCATTTCCGTCTCCATCTGGTTCATCTTTTTCCTGGCGATTGAACATCTGGGGGAACGCCCCCTGGCCGTGACCAACATCGTGCGCAATATTTCCGCGCTGCTCATCATGGTGATCAGCGCCTTCGCCACCACGGCGGGGGCCCTCATCAGCAACCAGATCGGCGCGGGGGAACAACGCTATCTGTTCAGAACCTGCGGGATGACGCTTAACCTGACGTATGCCATCCTGGTTCCGCTGCTTGTCATCCTCTGCCTGTTCCCGGAACCCGTTCTCAGAGTTTTCACGGATAATCCGTCCCTGATTGCCGCCAGCATTAATTCCGTTTATGTGATGTCCACCTCCACCCTGATCATGGCTCCGGCATTCATCCTGTTTAATGCCGTATCCGGCACGGGCAACACGAAGGCGGGCTTCATCATGGAGATGATTTCCCTGACTGTTTACACCGCCGCCGTTTATTACATCGTCATCAGGCTCAAGCCTGACGTGGCTCTCTGCTGGTTCTCCGAACACGTTTACGGCATTGCCCTGATAGCACTGGCGTGGTGGTACCTGAAGAGCGGAAAATGGCGCGGCAAGAAGGTATAAACAGGAATACGGCAAAAACGCAACCCTTCCCTGCTTTTTTCCACCGTAAAAGGCGGCGGCATCCATGCCCATGACGTTCCTTGATGAGAGCGGCATGGATGGAGGAGTGTCCATCCCGCCCCAGTCAAGCAAACCGGGTTCAACCCGTTTCCCTCATCCATGTCCCGGATAAAAAAGTCCGGCCATTCACAAACGCCGGAAGAATAGACCGATTCGCTCCCATTCAGGAAGAACCTTTAAGCGTGAAACAGGGGTTTTCCATTCTGCAAATCAGGGGAAAACGACGCCAGCGCATTTCCGGAACGGCCTTTCCTAGGAGAGCACCTCCACCTTTCAGAAGTCTTTCCCAAGGGCATAAAAAAGCCCCGCGGCACAAGCCGCAGGGCAAAAACGGAACAGGCCGGGATTATTCTTCGCCGGAATCCTCTTCGGAATCACGGTCTTCCTCCGGAGAGGAAGCTTTTTCCTGCTGCTGGGGGGCGGCCTTCTGGGCGTGCTTGCGGCGGGATTCTTCCATCATGAAGAATTCCGCGCAACGGAAGGCACGGCGCGCGGCTTCACGCGCCGTCTGGTCGTCCATCAGGGCAAGCCCTTCTTCAGATACTTCCGCCAGGAACATTTTCCAGGCGCGGGAGGCCACTTTCTTGCCATCCAGCTGCTTGAAGGAAGCGGAGTCCTGCATGGGCTGGCGGTCTTCGGAGCCGTTGCCCTTTTTATTGCGGCGGCGGCGCTTGCGCTTGTTGAAGGAACCTTCAGAAGCTCCGCCCACGGTTTCCGGCTGGGCAAAGGAGTCTCCGCCATGCTGTTCATGGCGTTCCTGCTGTTCCGGGTTGCGGTTGGGGCGGAAGGATTCGCGCTTGACCTTGACCGGAGCGGCAGCCTGGGGCCTTTGGGAAGCCTCGGGAGCGGTATTTTTTTCAACGGGAGCGGCGGGAGCCGGAGTCACGGAAGGAGCCTGCGCTTCAGCGGCGGGGGCCTTCTTGTCAGCCGCCTTTTTGGCGGGTTTCACGGTTTTTGCCTTGGCCGCGGTTTTCGGGGCGGACTTGACCGTTTTGATTTTGGGCGCTTCTACGGAAGCGGCGTCAGCAGCGGGCTTCTTTTCAGCCGCGGCGGCCTTCTTGGTCGTAGAGGCCGTCTTTTTGGCAGCCGTTTTGCGGGCAGCCGTTTTTTTGGCTGCGGACGCTTCCGGAGCACCTGTTTCTAATGGTTTTTTTGCCATAAAATTTCAAGTGAAAGAAAGGATTATGAATCAATTCCGGAGATTGTCGAGATTTATCACGGAGCCTCATCCGGAAGGGCCGGCAAATCTTTCAAAAGCGCCTTGTACTTTCCCGAATCAAAGGGGCGGCCGCCCACCACCATCTCATTAATGGTGATGGCAAGGGCCTGCGCCATCAGTTCCAGGGCTTCCTGCTCTTCCAGTTTTTCCCGGCCCGTCAGGCGCTCCAGGCAGGCCTTGACATAGGCAGTGTCCGACGCTTCCAGCTGCTCCCGCACGGCAGGCACCAGCGTTTCAATCATTTCATCCGGTATTTCCATAAGATTTTCCTTCTGCTGTTTGGATTACCCTAACGAAGTTCAGGAGAATTTTCCCCTGTCCGCCCCTGAATTGCGCTGCCATGATGCCGGCTCCGTACAGGTAATATTGATTTTTTCAATAATTTGATTCCAATGATCAATCCTCGATTTTTGCCTTTAATTCTTCTTTCAATTCAGAGGGAATGTCATTCCAGTGCAAGTTCAGCAACGCCCCTTCCAGGGAATACAGGTAATAACATACAGGCACCGTCGTGTCAGGATAGTTACCGCGTATTTTTTTAAATGCCTCAACGGAAGTCATTTTCTCAAGATCAGCCAAGGTGAACACACCGATTTCATTAAGGCATTTTTTTATAGCCGCCCCGATGTTTTTTGCCTGCCTTAAATCGCTTGTTATCTTGAATTTCATTTTTTATTGCGGCTTATTTACCGTCATCTCACTTTCGATTCCCTCCCGTTTTTTTTATCGCAACACGGCTGATGTTCCAGGTTGCTGCTCCGTTCCATTTCCACAGGAATGCCTACTGTTTTCCCTACATGGCGCCCATGCGGCTGCGGATGACGGATTGCAGCTCCGTTTCAAATTCCCTCAGGTCATCCACCGTGGGTTCCCCGAGCGTGGCGTCCCAGTTGATGCGGCCCGTTCGGTCGATGTCCCACACGCCCTGGGCTCCGCTCCTGAACAGAATCTTGCCGGCCATCAGGGCATGGGGAGGCGTTATCTCATCCACGGTTACCTGGGTTTTACCCAGCAGAGAGGCGGGGGGAGCCGCCGCTCCGGAAAGCTCCGCCGGCTGCTCGGCCTGGAGTTCCGGTTCCGGCTGCCTGATTTGAATATCCAGGTCCTGAAGCAGGAACCTGGTATCCATGAATGTCAGCTTGATGCCCAGGTCTTCATGCAGCCTCTTCTGGATGGCGTTTAAATCCAGCCCTTCTTCCGCCCAGTCCCGGATGGACCGGACCTGCTCCGGAGATAATTGATCAGGGTTAATCATGATATGTATTTGAGTTAGAATGATGCCTTTTTGTTCGCGGCCAGCCATGCATTCCAGCACGGAATGAACGCGGGGGAGAAGTCTTGCGGGCGGCGCTCCACCCATGCCTGGATTTGTTCCGGCGTAAACCACTGCACGCTATCCACTTCCGCCGCGGGAAAACGAACTTTCCCGGAGTACCGCCCTTCATAGAGCGCGATGAATTCCCAGCCGTTGTTTTCACCTGCGTCAAAGTCCGCAATTTTCCGCAGCTCGCAGCCGGAGATGCCCAGTTCCTCCTCCAGCTCCCGCGCCGCGGCCTCCCCATAGCTTTCCCCGGCATCCAGATGCCCGGCAGCGGAGGAATCCCACTTGCCCGGCTGCCTGTCCTTCCACAGCGATCTTTTCTGGAGGAGCACAGCCCCATGCTTGTTGACCAGGAACATGTGCACGGCGCGGTGGAGAAGGTTCCCTTCATGGATTTCCCGGCGCGTGCCCTGCCCCATCATCTGGTTGAGTTCGTCCACCACGTCAAACAATTCGTCCCCGCTCTGCGCCACGTCCTTGAGGGGGTTGGCGTCGTAAGCCCGCGCCAGCTCCACCCACTGGGCCAAATTCAGTTCCTCGGCCCTGGCGGAAGGGGAAAGTCCCAGGGAGGCGGCTACTTCCTCCCACGGAGGGGAGGCCGGAAGCTGTTTTTTCAACTGCTTGCGCCTCTGGGAGAAAGCCTTGCGCATCAGCTCGTCCATCAGCCGGTCGTCATACGGGGGCAGGTCGCGGACGGGGCGCGGCGTGAGCAGCATCACGGTGGAATCAATCCGGGGCCGGGGATGGAATGCTTCCGGGGGGAATAGTTTTCAGGGCGCGGGGAATCCAGTTTTTCTGGATGCGCAGAGACAACAGCCCGAAGGCGTCGTCATCCGGAGTCGCCAGAATGCGGTCGATGAATTCCTTCTGGAGCATCACCACGGCCCGTTCCACGGCGCTGGGCCTGGAGAGGAAGTTCTGGAGAATGGCGCCTCCCGCGGAATAGGGAAGGTTGCCCAGGAACTTGACGGGAGCTTCCGCAAACAATCCCCGCGGGTCCCAGGACGCGCCGTCCGCATGGTGAACCTCCACATGGGGGTCTCCGGCCCAGCGCTCTTTCTGGTATTCCGCCAGGCGGGAGTCGAATTCCACCAGAATCAATTTGCGGCAAAGAGGGGCGGCGTGCTCCGTCAGGGCTCCGGTTCCGGGCCCTACTTCCACCACGCAGTCCTGTGGCTGAATTTCAAGCTGGCCCACAATCCAGCGCGCCACATTTTCATCCGTCAGGAAGTTCTGTCCCAGGGATTTGCTGGGGCGCACTTCGTGATCTTCCAGAACATTCCTGATCTCGGACGGTTTCATAATAAGGGGATGTTCTCAAAAATGCACATCAGGAGCCAGTAAAAAGCGGGGCAGTTTCCGGCATGAAAATGGAGGCGGCCCGCACGCCGCCAGAGGAAAGCGCCCGGGCCATGCAAAGGAGCGTTGCCCCTTGCGCACCGGAACGGGAGCGTTGCCGCCCCATGCGTCCGGCATCCTGCGCATGAGCGGCGGCAGACGTATCACAAATTGACAAAAAGGGGAAAACATGTCACTTTTACAGGTGTCCGGAACAGTGACGCAGCCTGCCGCGAACCGGAAGTTTCCGCAGGTTCCGGCGCGTACGGACACCCTTGCCGGAGAAAAGGTTGAACCGGCCCAACAGCAATTTGATAAGATCATGAAAGTACTTGTAACCGGCGGCGCCGGATATATTGGTTCCCACACGGTGCGCCAGCTCGTCAAAATCGGCGCTGACGTGACTGTGCTGGACAACATGGTGTACGGCCACATCGGAGCCCTCGTGGACCCGGAGGTGAAACTGGTCAAGGGAGACCTGGGAGACGCCTCCGTCGTGTATCCTCTCCTGATGAAGGGCGGCTTTGACGCCGTGATTCACTTTGCCGCCTTCATCAACGTAGGCGAGTCCGTCCAGGACCCCCTCAAGTACTACATGAACAACATCGCCCGTCCCCTCGTCCTCCTGGGAGCCATGCAGGCCGCCGGCGTCAAGCGCTTCGTCTTCTCCTCCACCTGCGCCACGTACGGCGTCCCCACCCAGATTCCGATCCCGGAAACGGAAAAGCAGGATCCCATCAATCCTTACGGCAGCTCCAAGTACATGCTGGAAAAAGTCTGCAAGGATTGCGACCGCGCCTGGGGCCTCAAGAGCGTTTTCCTGCGCTATTTCAATGCCTCCGGCTGCAGCGAGGACGGCCTGATCGGTGAAGACCACGACCCGGAAACCCACCTCATCCCCAACATCCTGCTCACACTGACCGGGGAAAAGGAATACATCGAAGTCTTCGGCACGGATTACGATACGCCGGACGGCACCTGCATCCGCGACTACATCCACGTCAACGACCTGGCGGACGCCCACCTGAGAGCGGTGGACTACCTGATGAAGGGCGGCTCCACGGAATGCTTCAATCTGGGAACCGGCCTGGGGCTTTCCGTCCGGGAAATCCTGGAAACGGCTGAAAAAGTCACCGGCAGGAAAATCCCCGTCCGCTACGGTCCGCGCCGCGAAGGCGACCCGCCCCGCCTGATTGCCAATCCCAAGAAGGCCAGGGAAATCCTCGGCTGGGAAGCCCGGTGCAAGGACGCCGGAGCCATCGTGGAAACAGCCTGGAAGTGGATGACCGGTCCGCGCCAGGGCCACTATTGATTCCCTTTCCTGCCTTAAAGGATCATTCCTTTTCCGCCCTGCCATGCAGCCCATGGCAGGGCTTTTTTCGCAAAACGAACGGCATCCGGCTTTTTCCATGGTCAGCCTGTGCAGGGAAAACACGCGCCTGAACATGCGGGACATTCCTTCCGTATTCCCCAGCCTTCTTCATCCGCACCCGGGACAGCCCATGCTCCGGCCCGCAAACAAAACCAGGAAACGCTCCTCCCCAGCCCGGACGACTGCCATAAAACTCGTAAACCGCTCACCATAAAACACCGTTTTATTCATATCTGGTCATCATGCAGACCAGAGGAATATTAACATCTTTGCACTCGCCCCAACCGGAAAAAACGTTATATTATTCTCAGGAACCTCCCTTACTGCATGAGCCTGCACATTGAAAGTACCGAAGACGCCCTTGCGGAATTGAAGAAACAGCGCGTCAAGACGCTGACCGCCGCCATTTCCGTCTCCTTCCTCGGCGTCGCCCTCATGGGCCTTCTCCTTTATTTGGTGCATATCATCGTCGCCATTCCGGAAGATCCCCCCATGGTGGCCTATGCCACCCAGGAAGGCGACAATCCGGACATCGACACCCCGGAAGTCACCCAGACCACCCAGCGCCCCAGCAGTTCTTCCACTGCCGCGCAGGTGAAAGTGATTGCCGCCGTAGCCACGGCGGATGTCGCGGTGGTCAACCCGGACATTGAAGTGGACGTCCCCTCGGAAGAGCTTTCCATGGGCATCGACATCGGCGACGGCTTCGGGACCGGCACGGGCGACGGGGACGGAGGCGGCATTCCCGGCATCATCTCCAAGCGCTGCGACCTGAACGACCGCATGAAGCGCATCACGGAAAACGGGGGCACTCCCCAGTGCGAGGAAGCCGTGGTCAAATCCCTCAAGTGGCTCCAGAAGCAGCAGAACAAGGACGGCTCCTGGGGCGGGACTCCCCAGAATTACAAGTGCGCCATGACGGGCCTGGCCCTGCTCTCCTACCTGGCCCACTGCGAGACCCCTCTTTCGGAAGACTTCGGGGAGACCGTCCTGAAGGGCATCTCCTTCCTCGTGGACCAGGGCGTGAAGAATCCCGTCATTTCCCTGGTGCCCCAGAGAAACGAGGTCAGCTATGACCACGCCGTAGCCACCTACGCCCTGTGCGAGGCCTACACCTTCTGCAAGCAGATGGACATTCCCTCCATCGCCAACCTGGAAAAAGTCGTCATCAAGGCCGTGGACAAGATTCTGGACAACCAGAACGTCGATGGCGGCTGGGCCTACAATTACAACACGAAGGCAGGCGCCCACACGGACCTTTCCGTCACCGGCTGGAACGTGCAGGCCCTGAAGGCCGCGGAGCACGGCGGCATCCGCCCCACCAAGGGGGAAATACGCACGGCCCTGCGCAAGGCGGCCTCCTATTGCCGCAAGTGCGGCAAGCCCGACGGCCTGTTCACCTACATGCAGGAAGGCCGGGAAGACGCCTCGGCCCGCCCCTCCCTGGTGGGCGTGGGCGTGCTTTCCCTGCAAATGTGCGGCAACGGCTCGGACAGCACGGCGCGCAAGGGGCTGGACTGGATGCTCAAGAATACCAACCAGCCGTTCAACTGGAAGGCCAACAATACTTCCTCCAACCTCTACCAGCATTACTACGGGGTGCAGGCGGCCATGAACCGCGGCGGCGACGTCTGGAAGGCTTACAACAGGGCCTTCCGTGATTCCACCCTCGGCGCCCAGGCCTCCGACGGGAGCTTTGCCCCGAACGGCTTCCCCGGGCCGGGGGGCCTCGTGAACAGCAACGGGGGCAGCATCAACGACAAGATTTACCGCCAATGCCTCGCCACGCTGATGCTGGAGGTGTATTACCGCTTCCTCCCCGGGACGGGAGAAGGCACCAAGAATTCCTAATCTGATTGACAGACCGGCGCGTCTGGTTTTAGTATGCTGCCAGCCTCGTAAACAGGCAGGCCAGCAGCATCTACCTGCAACCGGGCAATTCTCCCCATTTTCAAGGATGCGGGAGCTTTTGCCGTTGCACCAACCAGACACGTCCCTCTATGAGTCTCCACATTGAAAGTACCGAAGACGCCCTTGCGGAATTGAAGAAACAGCGCGTCAAGACGCTGACCGCCGCCATTTCCGTCTCCTTCCTCGGCGTCGCCCTCATGGGCCTTCTCCTTTATTTGGTGCATATCATCGTCGCCATTCCGGAAGATCCCCCCATGGTGGCCTACGCCACCCAGGAAGGCGACAATCCGGACATCGACACCCCGGAAGTCACCCAGACCACCCAGCGCCCCAGCAGTTCTTCCACTGCCGCGCAGGTGAAAGTGATTGCCGCCGTAGCCACGGCGGACGTCGCGGTGGTCAACCCGGACATTGAAGTGGACGTCCCCTCGGAAGAGCTTTCCATGGGCATCGACATCGGCGACGGCTTCGGGACCGGCACGGGCGACGGGGACGGGGGCGGCATTCCCGGCATTCTTTCCAAGCGCTGCGACCTGAACGACCGCATGAAGCGCATCGCGGAAAACGGCGGCACCCCGCAGTGCGAGGAAGCCGTGGTCAAGTCCCTCCGCTGGCTTAAAAAACAGCAGAACGGCAATGGCTCCTGGGGTGAAGGCCAGTTCCGCGCCTCCATGACCGGCATCTCCCTGCTGGCCTACCTGGCCCACTGCGAGACCCCCCTTTCCGAGGAATTCGGGGAAAACGTCCTGAAGGGCATCTCCTTCCTGGTAGACCTGGGAATGAAAAATCCCGTCATCTCGGAACAGCCCGCCTTGAAGGAAATCTGCTATGACCACGCCGTAGCCACCTACGCCCTGTGCGAGGCCTACACCTTCTGCAAGCAGATGGACATTCCCTCCATCGCCAACCTGGAAAAAGTCGTCATCAAGGCCGTGGACAGGATCATTGACGCCCAGTGCCCCAACGGAGGCTGGGCCTACAGCTACAACAACAAGATCAATCCGGACATCGACCTTTCCGTCACCGGCTGGAACGTGCAGGCCCTGAAGGCCGCGGAGCACGGCGGCATCAAGCCCACCAAGGGGGACATCCGCTCCACGCTGCGCAAGGCCTCAAGCTACGTGCGCAAGAATGTGATGCCGGACGGCAAGTTCGCCTACAAGGAAAACGGCAACATGCCCCGCTCCTCCCTGGTAGGCGTTGGCGTGCTTTCCCTGCAAATGACGGGCAACGGTTCTGACAGCGCCGCCCGCAAGGGGCTGGACTGGATCAAGAACAACGTCAAGACCCTCCAGTGGGGCCAGGGCAGCGGCACGGAAAACGTCAAGAGCAACCTTTACATGCACTACTACTGCGTGCAGGCGGCCATGAACCGCGGCGGAGACGTCTGGACCTCCTACAACAAAGCGTTCCGGGACGCCGTGCTCAGCGGCCAGAATGCGGACGGCAGCTTCCGGAAGAACGATGTGGGTTACGTTTCCGGCATGACCGGCAAGTCTGAAAACATCTACCGCCAGTGCCTGGCTACGCTGATGCTGGAAACCTATTACCGCTTCCTGCCCGGTACGGGTGAAGGCACCAAGAATTCCTGACGAAATTCACCGGCTTTTTCGCAGCCCTCTTTCCTTCCCGGGAAAGGGGGCTTTTCCTATCCCTCGCGCGGAACGGGAGGCCGCTTTTCTTCCGCCAGGGGTATTTCCAAGCCTTCTTAAGTAACATTTTAATAACAACATGCTAAATATAAGTATATTATAAATTTTAAACTTGTACCTGCGCACTCTTGGGGAGATGGTGAAATCCTAATCAAACCCCATTCCTTCCATGAGCCTGCATATTGAAAGTACAGAAGAAGCCCTTGCGGCACTGAAACAACAGCGCGTTAAAAACCTGGCCGCGGCGGTCTCCGTCTCCGCCCTCGGCGTCGCCATGACGGGCCTCCTGCTCTACCTGGCAAACATCATCACGTTCCTTCCGGAACCGCCTTCCATCATCACCTATCCGTCGGAAAACCAGGGACCGGAGGAACCCGACACACCCGAACTCGTCAGGAAAGCCACACGCCCTTCCAATTCACCTGCCGGCCAGCAGGTGAAAGTCATTGCCTCCAGCACCCCCCTGCATATTGCCGTGCCCATTCCGGATTTGGAACAGGATGCTCCCACGGAAGAGTTTTTCACGGGTATTGAAATCGGAGACGGAATCGCGTTCGACGACGGAGAAGGCCCGGGATGGGACAAACCGGATACAGACGTCCTTTCCAAGCGCTGCGACCAGAACGACCGCATGAAGCGCATCACGGAAAACGGAGGCACCCCGCAGTGCGAGGAAGCCGTGGTCAAATCCCTCAAGTGGCTCCAGAAGCAGCAGAACAGGGACGGCTCCTGGGGGGACGGCCCCCATAATTACAAGTGCGCCATGACCGGGCTCTCCCTGCTCTCCTATCTGGCCCACTGCGAAACGCCTCTTTCCGAGGACTTCGGCGATACTGTCCTGAAAGGCATCTCCTTCCTGGTGGACCAGGGAATGAAATCCCCCGTCATCTCCCTGGTGCCGCAAATGAACGAGGTCAGCTATGACCACGCCATCGCCACCTATGCCCTGTGCGAGGCCTACACCTTCTGCAAGCAGATGGACATTCCCTCCATCGCCAACCTGGAGCAAGTCGTCATCAAGGCCGTGGACCAGATTATGAAGGGGCAGAATGCCAACGGCGGCTGGGCCTACAATTACAACACCCAGCCCGGAGCCCACACGGATCTTTCCGTCACCGGCTGGAACGTGCAGGCCCTGAAGGCAGCCGAACACGGCGGCATCAAACCTTCCAGGGGAGAGATACGCGCGGCCCTGCGCAAGGCGGCCATGTACTGCCGCAAAACCGCCCTTCCGGACGGCCTCTTTTCCTACCAGGAAAACGGCCGGGAACCACGGGCCTCCCTGGTGGGCGTGGGCGTGCTTTCCCTGCAAATGTGCGGCAGCGGCTCGGACAGCACGGCGCGCAGGGGGCTGGACTGGATGCTCAAGAATACCAACCAGCCGTTCAACTGGAAGGCCAACAACACTTCCTCCAATCTCTACCAGCATTACTACGGGGTGCAGGCGGCCATGAACCGCGGCGGTGACGTCTGGAAGGCTTACAACAGGGCCTTCCGTGATTCCACCCTCGGCGCCCAGGCCTCCGACGGGAGCTTTATGCCCAACGGCTTCGGAGGTCCCGGCGGAGTGGTGCAGACCAGCCAGAACCGGCATGCCAACGATAGAATTTACCGCCAGTGCCTGGCTACGCTGATGCTGGAGGTGTATTACCGCTTCCTCCCCGGCACGGGGGAAGGCGCCAGGAATTTCTGAACCGCACGGCGCTCCCTCCACACAACGGGAAGAGAGCCGCCGGAGGCAGGCCCCGCACACGGGGGATACGCCTTCTTCCGGCGGCGCGCATGTTAAATCCTGACTTGACCGCGGCGTCTTCTCTTGTTATTCATACGGTTTCCATTTTCCAACGACGTGAATAACAATTCTTCCATTCTTTTCGGCCTTTTTGACGAATTTCTTTGGATCCGGTGCTCCGGACGCGGAAGTTTCGCCAACAGCCCGACCGTCAAATCCCTGGGGGATGATTACATCGCTTCCGGAGGACGCCTGATCGTCATTGACCTGGAAACCTGCTCCGGCATTGATTCCACCTTCATGGGCACTCTTGCGGGACTGTCGCGCCGGCTGCTGCCCATCGGCGGCTCCGTCCAGATCGCCTCCCCCAGCGAACGCTGCCTGAGCGCGCTGGAAAGCCTGGGACTGGACGCCCTGCTCAGCATTGAACCGCCCACAGCCCCCTGGAGGGGGAAAGTGGACCAGATACGCGCCAGCCTGGGCTCGGAGAACGCTCCCACCGTTCATCTGGATGCCAAGGACCAGACTCTGCACGTTCTCAACTCCCATCTGACCCTGAGCGAATTGAGCGAAGAGAACGAAGAAAAATTCCGCAACGTGACCGACTGCCTGAAGGAAGAACTGGAACGGCAGAAGGATAAATAACCTTCCCCCTATCCAACATGGACATGCGCTCCATGGCCTCCCTGTACGGAGACGCCCGTTCCGCAGCAATGGAGGAAGGGGAAGGCGCCGTCAGGGAACCCGCCTTTTCCCTCCCTGCCGGGCTTCCGGACGAGAGAACGCTCCAGCTTCTCCTGCTGGAAGGCGCATTTGGAACCTCCTTTACGGATGACCTGGGCAGGGAGGTCCGCATTCTGGACTTCGGTGACTGGAACAAATCCGCCGGACCGGATTTTCTAAACGCCAGGATCCGCATCAACGGCATTCCGCAGGCGGGAGACATTGAACTGGACCCCGCTCCGGAAGACTGGGAACGCCACGGGCACGGCTCCAACCCGGCATTCAGCGGCGTCATCCTGCATCTCGCCTGCGCGCCCAGCCGCAGGGAATGGTTCACCCGCAACGCCAGGCACGAGCGCATCCCCCTGGCCGTCATTCCTCCCGCTGCGCTGGCGCGGGCAAAAACGGCCCCTTCCGGCAATGCCCCGGTGCGCCACTGCCGCCACGCCGACCTGTTAACCTCCATGCCTCCGGAGCTTCTGGAAACCCTCCTTGAGTCGGCAGCGGCCTACCGGTTCCGGAACAAGCACCGCCGCCATGCGGAACGCGCCAAATACGCAGGAGAAGAGCAAACCCTTTTTGAAAGCCTGGCGGAAACGCTGGGCTACCATGCCAACAAGGCCGCCATGCTGCACCTGGCTTTGCGCGCCCCCCTGCGCGCCATCCGGGAATGCCCGGAGGCCCTCCTCTTCGGCACGGCGGGATTCCTGCTCCCCGTCCTGCCGGATTCCTGCACGGCGGAAGCCGTGGCTCATCATAAAAAACTCTGGACCCAATGGTGGCCCCTGCGGGAACAGTTTGAACTGGCGCCGGAGCGCTCCTTCCCCTGGACGTTCTCCGGCAGCAGGCCGGCCAACCATCCGCAGAGGCGCGCGGGGGCGCTGGCCGTCATCGCAGCGGATTTTGCCACGTTCAAGCGTCTTTGCCATTCCGGCCCTACGGAAGAACTGGCGGACTATCTTTCCTCCCTCAGGCACCCTTACTGGAGCACCCATGTGACGCTGCCTTCCGCACCGTCCCCCCGCCCCATGGCCCTGATGGGCCGGGACAGAATTCTGGACTTTACCGTCAACCACCTTCTCCCGGCGAAAGGAGACGAACATGCGTGGCTGCATTACCTCTCCCTCCGGGCCGGACAGGCGGGAACAAAAGCGCTCTCCGTCCACCAATCCCTGCTGGGCGGCAGGCCGGACGCGAAAGCCTTTCTTGCGAAGGCGTGGCACCACCAGGCCCTGCTTCAAATTCACGAGGACCTGTGCTCCCTCCATTCCTGCACCGTCTGCTCGCTGATCGGGCGCATGGGAAAGAAATGAGCGTCTTGCGCCTCTTTCCATAAGCAGGCATGCCAATTCCTCCGGATATTCCCCGGAATGTCTCCCGCCGCCTTTCCGTTAAGAGAAAAAATCCTTTCTCCGGACAGTACTCATTTCCGTGCCTTTCCGCTCTTTTTTGAACCAAAAGCCGGTTTCTTCCCGCAGTGAAGCCGGAAAAATAAAAACTTCCAGCCCCCATAAAGAGGGAGCTGGAAGCCATGGTCATTTTCCTGCCGGAGTTGAAACCGGGTACGGAATCGCCTCCTTTTACCTGGCAGCAGCCTGCGGAGCTTCCGCACCGGGTTTCAGCGGCAGGGTTTTCATGCGGGTCATCTTTCCGTTGACGCGCACGGGCAACACCTTGGGCTGGTCGGAATACAGCTTCACGTTGCTCACCTTGCCGTTCTTCCAGGAGAAGTCCACCGTGACGTTGCCGCGGGCTTTCAGCCCCTTCACGGAGCCTTCAGGCCACGCCTCCACAGGGGAGGGCATGATGTCCAGGCCGCCAGCATGGGATTGCACCAGCATTTCACAAATGCCGCCCACAATCCCGAAGTTGCCGTCCATCTGCATGGGCGGGTGTGTGGTCAGCATGTTCGGCAGGGTGTTGAATTTCAGAAGTCCCTGCACCATTTCATGAGCCTTGTTCCCGTCGCCCAGGCGGGCCCACAGGGCGGTGCGCCACGGCCACGTCCAGGAACGGCGGCTGTCTCCGGTCGTGCCGCGCCATTCCAGGGAGAGGCGGGCGGCTTCCGCCAGCTTGGGCGTCTTGAGCTTGCTGATCTGGTTGCCGGGGAAAACGGCAAAGAGGTGGGACGTGTGGCGGTGGTCCGTCTTGGGGATGCGGTCAATCATCCATTCCTGAAGGTTCCCTTCCTTGCCTATCTTGTTGCCGGCCAGCCTCTTCAGCTTGCCTTCCAGGCTCTTGGCCCAGGAGGCGTCCTTGCCCAGGATGCGGGCGGCCTTGATGGTGTTGGTGAAGAGTTCCGCGATGAGCTGCTGGTCGTGCATCACGCCGTCTTCACGCGGGCCGTGCTCGGGAGACCAGCCGTTGGGGGCCACCAGGGTGCCGGCCTTTACGTCAGCCAGGTCCTTCTTCTCCTCTTCGTTCGGATCCTTGCCGTTCGTCTTGAAGCCTTCGCCCCTGGCGCCCAGCTCCTTCAAATGGTCTTCCCAGAAATGGCAGATTTCCTTCATCAGGGGATAGGCCTGCTTTTCCAGATATTTCCTGTCCCCGGTGAACGCGTAATGTTCCCAGACATGCAGCGCATACCACGCCGCGCCGGGAATGTTCCACTGCCAGCCGTTGCCGCCGAAGATGTTCTGGGAGGTACGCACCGTCCAGCCGCGCACGGGCTTGCCGTCCTTGGTATTGAAACCCTTGTTGGCCTGGGAGACGTCCCGGCAGCCGGGCGCCATCGCTTCCACGTAATTGATCAGCGCCTCATGGCATTCGGAAAGATTGGCGGGTTCCGCACCCCAGTACGCCATCTGCACGTTGATGTTGTTATGGTAGTCACAGGCCCAGGGCGGATTGAGATAAACATTCCAGAGCCCCTGGAGGTTGGCCGGAAGCGTGCCGGGCCGGGAGCTGGACAGGAGCAGGTAACGGCCATACTGGAACATGGTTTCCTCCAGATCGGGATCAACCGGATTCTTCTTATAGGCTTCCAGCCGCTTTGGAATAGGCAGTTTGGCTACATCCGCCTCCGTCTTGCCGAAGTTGACCTTCACCCGGTCAAACATGGACTTGTACTGGGCGATGTGCGCCTGTTTCAGGGCGGCATAATCCGCAGAGGCCGCCTTGGCCGCATAACGGTCCAGCTTTTTGGCGGGGGCCTCTCCCTTCCAGTCCTTTTTATAGTCCATCAGGTAATCCGTCTCCATGGCAATGACGACCATGCAGGAATCCGCGTTCTTCACGGAAATTTTATCGTCCGCAGTGGAAAGCGTACCGCCTTTGGGACGGATCAGGACACGGCCTTCATAATTCATGCCATTTTTCAGGGTTCCCTTCCAGGTGATGACGGGGCCCTTGGCGGAAATAGCCGATTCAAGCTGGCTGTTGATGGAAAAATCTGCGCTGAACTGGCCGGGCTTGCTGGCCTTGTACTCCAGCACCAGCACATTGGCGGGCGTGCTGGCGAACGCTTCGCGGTCATACGTCACGCCGTCCGCCTTGTAATTCACCTTGTGGATGCCGTCCCGCAGATCCAGGGCGCGCGTAAAGTCTTCCACGGAAACGGAGGCTGGCTGGTCCCCCTTTTTAAAATCTACGAACAAATCGCCGAAAGGCAGGTAGTTGCCGAACTGGTTCGTCCCGGCATTGAGCCCGTAACCATACCCGCCGCCGGGATTGGGGCCGCCGGACCACAGGCTGATTTCATTCAGGGCGAACCGCTCGCGGTTGGGCGCGCTGAAAATCATGGCCCCCACGCGGCCGTTGCCGATGGGATACCCTTCCGCTTCCCAAACGGCGGAAGGCTTCTTGTATTTGCCGAAATTACCGTCGGGGTTCTTGTCCTCCTGCGGATAAACAACTACGGCCGGTTCATCAGACCAGATCAGGTTGGAGGCGGAAGGCTTGTCCAGGGCCCCCCAACCCAGAGAAACGGAGCTCACGGCAACGGCAGATAAAAATAGAGATTGGAGATGCATGCTTTAATGAGGATGTCATATATTTACTGCCGCCGCAATCTCTATCTTTCAGCCTTTTCAACTTACCCTCACGGCATGACGCACCCCTTTCCGCCGTTCTTCCTCCTGACCCGGCGCCTGTTCCGCAAATGGTAGCGCGGACAGTAAATTTCCTTGTCTTTGAGGGGCGCGCGCCTACCGTAGGCAAGCATGTTTAAACGACTTCTCTCCGCATTTTTTTCCTTCGCCCTTCTCGGGACGGCTTCCGGAATATCTTCTGCCGGGGTCACCGTTCCGGACGTTCTGAAAGACCGGATTGCCCTGAAAAAAACGGCCCAGCAGCTCAACGTCGTTTACTTTCTGGGCAGTGACACGGAACCCGTTCCGGATTACGAACGGCGCCTCAGCGAACTGCTGCTTTACCTCCAGCAGTTTTACGGCAGGGAAATGCAGCGGCACGGCTACGGCGCGCGCTCCTTCGGCCTGGACATCAAATCCCCCGGCCGCGTGAACATCATTGAATACAAGGCCAAGAACCCGGCGGCGCACTATCCGTATGAAAACGGCGGCGGCTGGAAGGCCGCACAGGAGCTTGACGAATTTTTCAAGGCCAATCCGGACAGGAAAAAAAGCCAGCACACCTTGGTCATCATGCCTACCTGGAACGATGAAAAGAACGGCCCCGACAATCCCGGCGGCGTTCCCTTCTACGGCATGGGCCGCAATTGCTTTGCCCTGGATTATCCGGCCTTTGACATCAAGCACCTGGGCCAGAAAACCAGGGAAGGGCAGCTGCTGACCAAATGGTACGGCGGCCTGGCCCATGAGCTGGGCCACGGCCTCAACCTGCCCCATAACCACCAGACCGCCTCGGACGGCAAAAAGTACGGCACGGCCCTGATGGGCGCGGGAAACTACACGTTCGGCACCAGTCCCACCTTCCTGACCCCCGCCAGCTGCGCCCTGCTGGACGCCTGTGAAGTGTTCTCCGTCACTCCGGCACAGAAATTCTATGAAGGCAGGCCGGAAGTGGAAATCAAGGACACGGCCATTTCCTTCAAGGGAGACCAGATTCTCATCTCCGGAAGCTACAAGAGCCCCCAGACCGTCAAGGCGCTGAACGTCTACGTCCAGGACCCGCCCTATGCGGTCAACCAGGACTATGACGCCGTTTCCTTCTCCCAGCGCCTGGGGAAAAAGAGCGGCAAGTTTTCCATGAAGATTGACAAGAAGGAACTGGACGGGCTGACCAACAACGAATTCCGCATTTCCCTCATGTTCATCCTCGCCAACGGGCTGCACATGCAGAAGCATTTCACGTTCCACTGGGACGCCCTCCAGGATTACAGGGACGAACCCAAATCCTGAACCGGTTCCCCTCCCTTGGCGGATTGCCGCGGAGACGGCGGCATCCGCATCACGGGAAAGGGCTTATTCCTTCAAACTGGTGCGCCAGCCGGAAGCGTGCTGATAATAATAAACCGCCTCCTTTTCCAGCTCCTTCATCCGGGCATCCGGCTTCACAGGCTCCCCGTCACGGAAAAACTCCGCGCCGCGCTGTGGTTTAAGCACCACCATGTCCCTTCCCTTCAAGTAGCCGATGTACTGGTAATTGCTCACGAAATACCGGGACTGGTAGGAGGGTTTCAAGGCGTCCTTTCCGTAAAACGCCGCATCATACGGCCATTTCAGCAGGCCGAGCAGGGTGGGCAGCACGTCAATCTGGCTGACAGGCGTCTCAATCCGTTCCGGCTTCAGCAGGGCCGGGGCGTAGAAAATGGAGAAAATGCGGTGCGTTTCCGGATTAAGCGTCTGTTTCCCGGCGCTGCCCGCGCCATGGTCCGCCACAAACACGAACAGCGTATTCTCAAACCACGGTTTGCTCCTGGCCTCCTCCACAAAGGCCCCCACGGCATAATCCGCGTACTTGACGGCGCCCATGCGCCCGGTATGAGAAGGAATGTCTATGCGCCCTTCCGGATAGGTATAGGGGCGGTGGTTGGACGTGGTGAACACCACCTGTAAAAAAGGAGAGCCGCTTTTGAAGGACTCATCCGCCTCACGCACGGCGCGGCGGAACAGGTCTTCATCACAGACGCCCCAGATGGTGGAATGGGTCACCTCTGAATCATCCATGGAATTGCGGTCCAGAACCTGGAAGCCGTTGTTCCCGAAGAAGTAATTCATGTTGTCAAAATACCCGTAGCCGCCGTAGATCCACTTGAGGTCATACCCCTTGTCCCTGAATATGGACCCGATGGTCTGCAAATGCTCATTCCCCTCCTGGCGGAGGATGGACATGCCGGGCAGCGGCGGTATGGACGTGCTGACCGCCTCCAGCCCGCGCACGGAGCGGGTGCCCGTGGCATAGGTATTCGGGAAGAAAATGCCCTCTTTGCCCAGACGGCTCAGGCACGGCGTGACATTCGCGCCGTCCTGCCGGCACTCGTTTAAAAACTCCGCCCCCATGCTCTCCATGACCACAACCACGACGTTGGGCCGGATGGCTTCCCCGGATGGGCGCACCTGCCTCTTCACGCTGCCTGATGCGGCGTCAGGCACGGACGTGTCATCCGCCGTGAATTCCCGGGCCAGAAACGCCGCCGCATCCGCGTCCGGCAGCGTCTTGTAATAATCGCGGTAGTCCAGCTCATTCTTGAGAAAGGCGCTGAACAGGCTGTAAAGGCCGTCCTTGGCCATTTCCGAGTTATAGCGGTTGTTCACGGCATCCGCATCCTTGATGTCCACCAGCCAATACCCTCCCGTAATGCACGCCAGCAGGAACAGCACCACGCAGCCCCGCTTCCACCCCGCGGGAGCTTCCCCACGGCGGGGAACCAGAAAACGCTTCATCCCCCAGACGGCCAGGACGGATACAGCCAGAATGCCAATAAGAATCGGGATGATGGGGTAGGATTCATAAATATTCCCGATCACCTCCTTGGTATAAATCAGGTAATCCACCGCAATGAAATTGAAGCTGGCTTCAAACTCATTCCAGAAGAAGGCTTCCGCCACGTCCTCAAACAGGTTGGCGAGCACAAACAGGAAAAACCATGCGCAGGTGATCCACCGGTCCGCCTTTCCACCTGCTTTCCCGCGCGGCAGAATCCACAAATAAACGGCATAAGGGATAAGCCAGTAGCACATGGTGATGGAAAACTCCGTCACGAAAATGTATGCCGTCTTCAGAAGGGGAATGACCCCGAAATCCATGTTGCGGTATTCAAAAAACACCGTAAACAGGTTTTCCACCGCCTCAATACCGAACGCGAGCAGGAGGAACGGCCAAAACCTCCCCCAATAATAACGAATCATCGTCCCCGGAAATATGACAGACGGGGCATGCCGTCAATGCTCCATCACAGCATCACGCAAGTATGGCTGTCATTCCGCAGAGCGGCCGCCGGGCATCTGGACTCCCTTTACACCACATCCAGCGCGGCATCCCAGTCCTTCCAGACAGGCTCCAGGCCCGCATTCCGGATGGCGCCGACCACCTGCTCCGGAGTGCGCTGGTCGGAAATCTCAAACTGCTCCGTTGCCTTGCAGCGCCCTTTCCGGTCCTCGGGAAGGTCCACCTGGTTTCCCCGCACCGTCAAATGGGCGGTGGCCGTTCCCACCCCCGTGTAGCCCCCCGGTTCCGTACGGGCAATGGCGGACATGTGGGTCATGCCCAGATGCATCAGGGCATCCCTCATCGGCGCGGGTTCACGGGTGCTGACGGACATGCCTATCCTGGGGAAGCAGATGCGCAGGGCGGCCATAAGCTGGACAAAATGGCGGTCGTCCAGCATCAGTTCCGGATCGGGTTCATACTCGTAATTCCCGGCGTAGGGACGCATGCGCGGGAACGCCACGGAAAGCGCGGACTTCCAGCAATGCTTCTGCAAATAGTCCAGATGGGCGGCGAGCGCCATGGCCTCCCGCCGCCAGGGGGACAGGCCGAACAGGGCGCCTATCTGAATGCGGCGGAAGCCGCCCTGGTAGGCGCGTTCCGGGCAATCCAGCCGCCAGTTGAAATTCTTCTTCATGCCCGCCGTATGCAGGGTTTCATACACCTCCCGGTTGTAGGTCTCCTGGTACACGGCCAGTTGTTCCGCCCCATGGTGGACGATTTCCGCATAGCGGTCGTCCGGAAGCGGTCCTATTTCCAGCCCCAGCGAGGGGATAAAGGAATGCAGCGCGTCCAGGCATTCCTGCATGTACCCGTCTGAAACGAACTTGGGATGCTCCCCGGCCACCAGCAGGATGCTGCGCAGGCCCAGCCCGTACAGGTAGCGGGCCTCCTGCACCACTTCATCCACCGTAAGGGTGGTGCGGATGATGGGGTTGTCCCGGGAAAAACCGCAGTACTTGCAATTATTGATGCATTCGTTGGACAGGTAAATGGGGGCAAAGAGACGGATGGTCCGGCCGAAATGCAGGCGCGTCAGGCGGCGGCTCTCCTGCGCCATCGCCTCCAGGCGGGCGTCGTCCACCGGTTCCAGCAATGCCATGAAGCGGCGCACCAGGGAAGAGGGATGGTCCATCAGACCGTTTAATTCTTCAGAAAAGGACATAGGAAGATTAAATAAAATTTGAGAGAGCCGGCTGCCCAAGGCCATTTCCACGCCTGAACCGGAGAAGCCCAATTTGCCTCTTCCCTCACAAAGGATTCCATCTTTTACCGTGTCATTCCCCGGAGCGGAGCGCTCCATGAGGAAAGAAGGGCCCCTGCAAATCGTCGTGACAGACGGCCTCTCATGGACTAATCTGGCCTTATCCTCCCATGACCGCCACGCCGAACAGCCTTTTCCGCCATTATCTCGATTCCCTGATCCAGCAGGGAACAACGCGCACGAGCCTGACGGATGAAGCCAGAAACGTTCTCAGGACGTGGTACGTGACCGCCAAACAGGGAAGCCGCCCCGCCGCTGCCGTTCCCGCAGCTCCACCCTCTCCCCCCGTTTCTCCGGAACCGCCGCCCCAGGCGGAACCTGCCCCGGCCTCCGTATCTTCCGGGGAGCCGGAACCGCCGGAGCTCTTTCCGGAGAGCCGGGAACCGGCCTCCACCGTCGCTCTTCCGGAAGGGACGATGGAAGACAAGCTGCAATACCTGCGGGATCTGGCGCAGAACTGGCAGCCGGCGCGGGAGCTCAATTCCCTGCGGGACACCATGGTCTTTGCCACGGGCAATCCCCATACGGAGCTCATGCTCATCGGGGAAGCGCCGGGCTATTATGAAGAAGTGCAGCAGGAGCCCTTTGTGGGCCGCGCCGGGGAAAAACTCAACCAGATATTGAAGGCCATGGGACTCTCCCGAGACATGGTCTACATCTCCAACATCGTCAAATTCCGTCCTGCGCTGCCTAACCAGCGGACCAACAACCGCGCCCCCACGCCGGAAGAAATTGAAGCCTGCCTGCCCATCATCATGAATGAAATCCAGGTCATCCAGCCGAAGATGATCGTAGCCCTGGGCGGGACTGCCGCCGTGGGGCTGCTGGGGATACAGGGTTCCGTCAGCTCCATGCGCGGCAGGTTCCACGACCTCAACGGCATTCCCGTGCGCGTTACCTACCATCCCAGCTACCTGTTGAGATCAGACAGCCCGCGGGAAAAACGCAAGGTCTGGGAAGACATGCTGGCCGTCATGGAACGCCTGGGCATGCCCATCTCGGAAAAACAGCGCGGCTACTTCCTGCCCAGGGAATAAAACCGGGAATTCCTGCATGCCGCCCTTCTCCCGCCACGGCAGCTGAACGGCTGTTTCTTCATGGAAAGTCTGCGGAACGGTCCGTTCCCTTTTCAGCAATGCACGATCCGCTTTTTCCTTCCGTGTTCCGGCACTTCCCAGAACAGGCGTGCCCTGTCGCGGCTCACTCCCTCCATGTTCAGGTACCGCGCCCGCAGCAGGGAGGAGGAGCGCGGTGCCCCATCTCCATCTGAAGCAGGGGAAAATCCCGGAACCACTTGGCATGATAGGAAGCATAGGTATGCCTCAGAGCATCCGCGCTCCATTCCCCGAAGCGGTTATGCACGCCCCACCCGGCCTTTTTCCGGAGCAGCCTCCAGCGCACCGGCCAGTTGGGAGGGCATAGCAAGCCATCCCGCGCCCCTGCCCCGTATTCCGCCAGAAGCCGCCGGAGCACGGCATGAATGGTGACGTGCCGGACTCCCCCCGTCTTACTGGCTACGGACCTTACGGAAATGACCCGTTCTTCCATATCCACGTCATTCCAGCGGAGACGCATCACTTCCCCCGGCCTGATGCCGGCATACAGCATGACCCATACCGCCGGAGCGCAGTCACGGAATTCAGGAATTTCCACCACCTCCCGGAGGCTTTTTATTTCTTCCGGGACCAGAACGGCGATGGTCCGTTCACGGAACGCAGGAGGTTCCACCCGGACAATGGGATTTTCCCCGCACCAGCCGCGCCGCAGGGAAAGGGACAGCACGCCGCTCATCACCGCACGGCCCTTGTAACGCTGCCTGCGGGAGGGAAACGCAGTTTCCAAAAAACGCGCGCAATGCTCCGGCGTCAGTTTCCGGACCGGGAAATCCTTCAATTCCGGACACCTCCGCATCAAGGCTCCGGTGAAATACCTGATATCACGCAGCGTTGTGGGACGAAGCCCGCGCTTCGCCCTCAGCGTCTCCTCCACGGCAGCGGAAAAGGAAACCGTCTTTTCCCCTTTCCTCAATTCCTCCGCTCCCAGGAAAATTGCCTTTCTGGCCCGGCGCATGCTGCGGCGCCCCCCCCGCACAGGCTCAGCAATTCCACGGCCAGGCTGGCGGCATCCAGCATATTCAAACCGCTTCCTTTCAACAACATTTCCGCCGCCAAATATTTATTCCGGTTTTCTCCATGTTTCGCCATTCCGAACACCATGTTTTTGATATTAATGCATGATACATCACAGGATTGTTAATCCTGTTAGCAAGAAAAAAATTACAATATTTTCATCTATTAATCCCTTTTAACGGCCAATTTCTTATGTACAAATAAAAATCTATTTGTTAGATAAGCCGTGGATTCAATCTTCCGCCGCACAACGCGCCGTTCATGCGCCGGAGGCGGGAAAACGGACGGAATATATTCAGACGCACAGGATTAACAATCCTGTACATAGAAATTCAGCAGGGAAAAGGCACCCATTTCCACTTTTCCTTGAATTAATCTGAATATAACAAATCATGAATCTTCGTTTACCCCTCCCGCTGCGCCGGGCTCTGCTGGCAGCCATGTGCGTCCTTGGAAGCCAGGCCTTCGCCGCCGAATATACAGCTTCCACCCTGGAAGAATTCCAGGCCGCCTGGAACCAGATGGCCAATGGAGACACGCTGAACATTACCGGCTCCATCGACTTTGAAGGAATAGAATTGAGCGCATTGCCCGCAGACGCTGCCATCGTCCTCAAATCAGACGGGCATGGAAAAAATCTCCAACTTCAATTACAAGGACATGTCCGCCGTGGAGATGCAGAACCTAAATGTGGACGGTGAAGGAACCGTCCGCGTGGGCAGCATGACGGAAGGAATGCTCAGCGGACGGAGCGACGCCGGAAACACCCTTTCCATAGAAGACGGCTCCACCCTGGACGGCACATGGCTTGTCCTGGAAAACAACAAGCTGGTGGCGGGAGACGGAGCCATTCTCAACCGGAACGACGTCGTCACCAGCCACTCCACCTCCATAGAAACCAGACTGGACCCAGAAACAGGGGCCTTTATCTCCACGGTGGTCACTATTACACCGGGAGAAATTGCCATGGAGCTGGGAAAAGACGTCCAAATCAATGAAATGGATTTATCCATGAATGACGGAGTCCGCGGCCAAATTGTCTCCCATGGAGATATTGCCCTGGCTGATTCCACCCTCGTCTCCACAGGCGCCGTCAACACCACGTCCGTTTACGAAAACGAAGAGTCCGGCACTCTGATCGGCCAGTCGGAATCCGTGGGCGCCCGCGGAGGAATTGACTTCAGCGCGGGAGCCGTGACGATGACGGATACCGATCTGAGCACCGCAGGCGATAGAGACCGGTTCACGGGCGGCGAAATACTGCTGGGAAACAACAGCATCCTGAAAGCCACGGACCGGGCGGAAATTACGACGGGAGCCCTCGTCCTTTCCCATGGCATTACCAGGAAAGATGAAGACGGGGCCTACCTGCCGGGAACCAGCACGGAAGAATCCATGGGGCTGTACGGCGACATCGCCATCGGCAGCGGCAGCTCCATTGAAAATTATGACATGGACGCGAAAGGCTCCATCTTCATCGGAGAAGGGGCAAAGCTGGCATCCGTCACGCTGGATGCCGTATCCGTGGAACTGAATTCCTTCTCCATGGCTGAAGGGGAAGACGGAACCCGTACTGTCCGCATAACCACCGCAGTAGGAGACCAGGCCACCGTTTCCATCGGGGCCAATTCCACGCTGGACGACGTGGATATCTATGCGGAAGGCGGAGACATCTACATCGGCAGCAATACTGAAATCACCGGGGACAACGACCTTTCCGGCAGCCAGATGGCCGACATCTGGGCCGGGGATACGGTGGGAGCCATTGACGACGAAGACGCCTCCACCCGCGGAACCATCTCCTTTGAAGGAACGCTCAAGCAGAACGCGGACGGCGACTACGTGCTGGCCTCCGGCGAATACACGGAAGGAACTTATGGCGGGAACGTAGTCATTGGCGACAACGTTACGCTGACCATGACCACCGTAGCCGCGGAAAACACCATCATACTAGGGGACAACGTGACCTATCAGGGAACGGAAGAAGCGTCCGTCTACCACCTGAGCGCCTTCAGCGATGCGGATAACAGCCTCGTCCACGCCAGCATCATTGACACGGATGAAAACGGAGACATCCTCAACGGAACCGTTACCGTTACGGAACGTGAAAACAAAATCACCACGGGCCGCAGCAACACGTTCATGAACAGCAAGGCCCCGGGCAGGTCCGCCGCCATGGATATTTCCAGAGGGGGCGCCCTCTACGCGCACGGAGACATTCTCATTGGAGAAAACAACCGCTTCATCGGCAATACGGCCGCCGGATCCGGCGGAGCCGTCTTCGCCCAGAACAACATTGCCGAGGCCATCACCTATGAGAACGGGGAACGCACCTCCAAACTGACCACGGAAGTGCTGGATATCACGGTAGGGAACGGTTCCGTCTTCTCCGGCAACACGGCCGGGGCCAACGGCGGAGCCATCGCCTCCGAGCTGACAACCCAGCTTGTAACGCAGGAGGGCGACAATGTGGACGACCTCTTTGAAAACGAAGGCGCCAACATCTGGATAGGCAAAAATGTCACCTTCACGGACAACACCGCCGCCGGACTGGGAGGGGCCATCCATCTGATGGAAGACCGTCTTCTTCTGATTGGCTCCGGATCCTTCTTTAACGGCAATATGGCCGGGGAAGAAGCCAACGACATTTTTGCCGAAGACGGCTCCGTCATCCTGGTGGACTCCGCCGCGGACGATGTCACCATCATCAACAGCGGGATTTCCGACGCGGACTACTACTCCCTTGACGGCGGTCCGTGGACGCGCGGTTCCGCCACGCTGGTGCAGACGGGCAGCGGCGACCTGCTCTACGGCGGCCGGGACACGGAAGACAACGGATTCGGAGGAACATTCATCCAGGATTCCGGAGCCGGTTCCCTGATCGTGGGCCATCTGGATGACACCATGGTCATGGAAAGCGCGCAACTGGGCGTTAAAGACCTGACGGACTATGAAATCAACGGAGGAGGAGTTATTCTGACGGAGGATTCCACCCTGGCCGGCGACACGCTGGAACTCAACGGAAACGCCGTGATTGAAATGGGCGAGGGATCTTCCCTCCTCCTCAATGGCATCGCGTTCAACGGCCATTCCTCCATCAAGCTCTGGAATGCCGGTGAAACGGGCGACGGAAGGGACCTCACCCACACCGCAGCCGGAACTTCTTCCGTGGACAACATCACCATCACCGGAGCCGATATCAGCGAACTGCCCCTGTTCAACTCCGCCTTTGTCTCCACTAACGCCGCACTTCATGAAGACGGAACCATCCGGTTGACGCAGAACATGCACGGAGTAGCCGCCCCCATGCAGGGATATTCCGGAAACGTCTCCGGCGCGGCAGCCGGCATGGAACAGGCCCGGACGGGAGTCCGGGACGGTTCAGCCGCACACAGGTTCTTTGAAACCCTCCTGGGAACCTCCAGCGCGGACGCGGCGGCAGCCATGATTCAATCCGTCAGCGGTGAAACCGTGGTCAACGCGGCGTGGGCCTCCAATGACGCCCTCAAGGGCTTTGCCGCCCTGGGCAGGACGCAGGGAGCCATTTCCGCCGCACAGGGGCTGAACGCTCCGGCGGCGAAGCCGGTCCAGTCCGCAGACGCGAAGGGCTCCCCCATCGCCATGGCTCCGGTGGCCTCAGGCCGCGGCTCCGTATGGGTGGGCGGACTGGGTTCCTGGACAGACCAGAGCGCACGGAGCGGCATCGACGGCTACAAATACGACGCAGGCGGCTATGCCGTGGGCGCGGACTGCAAGCTCTCCTCCTCCGCCCTGGCTGGGGTAGCCATCGGCCAGTCCTACGGAACCTTCCAGGACAAGGGAGGGTTGTCCAGCTATGACGCGGACTCCTTCATGGCCATGCTTTACGGCCGCTACACGCCCGCAGGGGCTTCCAAGCTGGCCCTGGACGGTTATGCCGCCTTCGGCACCACGTCCTTTGACGGAAAGGCCCGCATGGCGGACACCTCCGCCAGCGGGAAATTTGATTCCGACTCCTTCGGAGCCGCCGTCTATGCCACTTGGACGGAACAGCTCCGCAGCAAACTGGTCATCGCGCCGTTTGCCGGGCTGGAATTCATGACCGGGAAGACGGACAGCTTCTCCGAACACGGAGACCTGGCCCGGACCTTCAGCGGAGCACGCGCCCAGAACTGGACGCTGCCCGTAGGCGTCACTCTCTCCCGCACCTATGCGGCAGGCGCCAAAACCACGCTGACGCCCAGCGTGACGGTTGCCGTGGCGCAGGACCTCAGCCGCCTCAACCCCAAGGGAACCGTCAGCAGTGAGCTGGGAACCTGGACGGCGCGCGGCGTTAACGTAGGCCGCACCGCCCTGCGCGTCAATGCAGGGGTAAGCGCCGCCTTCGGCAGCAGATGGGGAGCCCGCATCGGGTACTCCCTGGAAAGCAGGGCCGGGCTGACGGCCCAGGGAATCAACGGCTCCGTCAGTTACTCATTCTAACGGGCGTTCCTATTCCAGTCTCCCCGGTTCCCCACGGGACCGGGGAGGCAACCCTCAACCCTTCTCTTCATGCCTTCTTCAACAATAATCCGCCCCATCCTGACGCTGGGCTGTGCGGTCCTGCTGGCCTCCTGCGGCGGCAGCTCCGGCAAATCGGACTCCTCCGGAGTCCAGCCCCCGCAAACACTGGAAACAGGCTCCGTCATCAGCATGACGGACGGCCATGGAGTCTCCTACAAAATCATCTCCCCCACTACGCTGGAAACGGGGAACGGCCGCTTTTCCGGAACGTACTCCTATGCGCCGGGTCCGGCTTCCGCCCGGTTCTCCATGACGCTGACTGACGGAGGGGAACATCCCTCCACCATCACCAGCTCCGGAGAAATGACCTTTACTTCCGCAACGGAGGGCTACTACTCGGCAACCAAATATGAATCCACCGTTCTCTCCCCGGAAGGAATGGGCGGCCCCTTCAAAATCTCCAAATAGAAAAATTTCCCGGGAAAGTATGAATTGTTGATTAGGAACCGCTTCCTGTTGAGGGAAGCGGTTCCGCTTTAACCGGACAGACCTTTTATGGCGGCCGCCTCCGGCATGAATGCGCCGGCGTCCGCTCATTCCTGCCGGGCAGGCAATCCGGCCATACCGCTTGCCAGCCGCCTGTGAAACGGAGGCAGTCATAAAAAAACCGCTTTCCCACCAGGGAAAGCGGCTGCCATTTAAAAGGGAGCCATTATTCCCCGCGCCGGAGAACGGCGCCATTGCTGGCATTCGTGGCGAGGTGGCGGTAACGGCTCAGCCAGGAGGAGGAAACCTTGTTGTACGTGGGCTGCCAGTCCGCACGGCGGCGTGCAATCTCATCCTCGCTCAAATGGGCGTTCAGCGTACGGTCCGGAATGGAATACTCAATAATATCCCCGTTCCGCAACAGGCCGATGAGGCCGCCTTCCGCCGCTTCCGGGGAAATATGGCCGATGCAGGCTCCGTGGGTGGCTCCGGAAAAACGGCCGTCCGTGATAAGCGCCACTTCCGCGCCAAGGCCCTGCCCCATGATATAGGACGTGGGGGCCAGCATCTCCTGCATGCCGGGGCCGCCCTTGGGTCCCTCATTGCGGATGACGACCACGTCGCCGGACTTCACCTTCCCGGCAAGGATGCCTTCGCAGGCTTCCTCCTGGGACTCGAAAATCACGGCGGGTCCGCGGAAGCTCATCATGTCCGGATGCACGCCGGCCTTCTTCACCACGGCGCCTTCCTGGGCCAGGTTGCCGAACAGGATCGCCAGGCCGCCGTCACGGGAATAAGCCTTTTCCAGCGGATGGATTACCGTTTCATCCGTAATGCCGCATCCTTCAACCGTTTCACCCAGCGTCTTTCCGCTCACGGTCATGGAATCCAGGTGGAGGGCCCCGGGAATCCTGGCGATCTCATGAATGATGGCGCTCACGCCGCCGGCGCGCAGGACATCCTGCATGTGGAAGCGGGAGGAGGGGGCCACCTTGCAGATATTCGGGGTGCGTTTGGAAATGTCATTGATGCGCTGGAGGTCATACTCCACGCCGGCTTCCCGGGCGATAGCCAGCGTATGGAGCACGGTATTGGAGCTGCCGCCCATCGCCATGTCGATCGCAAAGGCATTGTCGATGGCGTCACGGTTCACGATGTCGCGCGGCAGGGGGCCGTCCGCCTTCGCCATCTCCACGGCGCGGCGCGCGGTCTGCTTCCAGAACTCCTTGCGTTCCTCGGAAGTAGCCAGCAGGGAACCGTTGCCGGGAAGGGCCAGGCCGATTACCTCGCTCAGGCAATTCATGGAATTGGCCGTAAACATGCCGGAACAGGAACCGGCGCCGGGGCAGGCGCGGCATTCCAGGGAATGGAGTTCCTCCGCATTGATTTTGCCTGCCTTGAAGCGGGCGACGGCCTCAAACACGCTGTTCAGGTCCAGTACGGTGCCGTCCTCCGCCATGCCGGCGGCCATCGGGCCGCCGCTGCAGAAAATAGTGGGAATATTGCAGCGCAGGGCGCCCATGATCATGCCGGGAACAATCTTGTCGCAATTCGGAATGCAGATCATGGCGTCAAACGCGTGGGCGCTCAGCATCGTCTCCACGCTGTCCGCGATCAACTCACGGCTGGCCAGGGAAAACTTCATGCCGCCGTGGCCCATGGCAATGCCGTCACAAACGCCGGGCAGGTTGAACTCCACGGGAGTTCCTCCGGCCTTGCGCACTTCCTCCTTGATGAGGGCGGCTACCTTGTTCAGGTGGACATGGCCCGGAATCACCTCATTAAAGGAATTGCAAATGGCAATGAAGGGACGGCTTAAATCCTCATCCGTCATCCCCGTGGCACGCATCAGACTGCGGTGCGGCGCACGCTCGAACCCTGCTTTAACTCTATCGCTTCGCATAACAATACAACTGTTGCGGCGCAAGTGTATCACATGACGCAGGGAAGAGAAGTTGAATCTAGGCCAGTCTTGCAAAACGGAAACGCCTCCGTTACAGTCTGTTTGCATAAGGAAAGACTTTAGCTGTCCGGAACACCCTTCCGGACGGGGAAATGTGAACGAATCGTCACATCTAATATCGGGACACCGCCCCTTCCTTCATCGTAAAAAACAGCCATGGCAACCATTCTTATCGCTGAAGACGATCACGCCATCTCAGACCTCGTGGCCTACAACCTGGAACGCGCAGGCCACACGCCCCTGGCGGCCTATGACGGCCTGACCGCGCTGGAAGTGGCGCGCAGGGACAGGCCGGAACTGATTCTGCTGGACCAGATGATGCCCGGCATGGACGGCCACGGCGTACTGAGAGAGCTGCGCCGGGACAGCCGCACGCAGAACATTCCCGTCATCTTCCTGACCGCCAAAGCGCAGGCGGAAGACCGCATCCAGGGGCTGGAGCTGGGAGCGGACGACTATGTAACCAAGCCATTCAGCCCCAAGGAACTCGTGCTGCGCGTAGGCAGCGTGCTGAAACGGTGCGAACACACGCCGGGCAGCGTCATCGCGGAATACGGGCCCTTCACGTTTGACAAAAACGCCCTCAAATTCTACATCGACAAGGAGGAAGTGGACCTGACGGCCACGGAATTCAAGCTCATGATCTACATGATTGAACGGGAAGGCCAGACACTGAACCGCAACGACCTGCTCAGCTGCGTGTGGGGATACAGCCACCAGGCCCAGAGCCGCACGCTGGACACGCACATGAAACGGCTGCGCCAGAAACTGGCACCCTATGCGGACTGCATTGAAACCGTCCGCAGCATCGGCTACCGCTTTACCCTGCCGGGGCGGCGTCCCCCGGAGGAAGAGGTCTAACGCTCCGGTTCCATGTCGGCCATCGACTACATCCTCATCATCCTTGTTCTGGCCTCCCTGTACCTGAACTGGCACCTGGTCCAGGTATGCCGGTCCGCCATGAAAGCCCGGAAAAAGGCCTTGCGGGACGCCCAACGCCTGCTGAAACGCGGAGAGGAAGCCCAGGAACAGGCCATCGTGGACAAACGGCGCTTTCTGGAAGCTCTGGGTGAGGCCTTCCTGCTCATCGGTCCCGCCGGGCACATCGTGCTGGCCAATACGCTGGCCAAAGAACTCTTTCAGGAAGAAAGGCTGGAAGGACGCAAAGTGGGAGCCCTGGTGTGCAACCAGGAACTGCTGGGGCATGTTCAGGAAGCCTTTGACACGGATGGCCCCGTCACCAAGGAATTTACGCTGAGTGCCGCCAACTCCCCCGGCGGAGTGCAAAACGGCATCACGGCGTGGCACCTGGACAGCGCCATCACGGACACCCCGATCAAGGAAAAACGCATCCTGCTGCGCAACGTCACGCAAAACTACCTCACCAACCAGATGCGCCGGGACTTCGTGGCGAACGCCTCCCACGAGCTGCGCACCCCGCTCACCATCATCGTGGGATATCTGGAAAACCTGATGGAAGACAATCTGATGGAGGAAAGCCCCGGACTGGCGCGCAAATTCATCGGCGTCATGCACCAGAACAGCCAGCGGCTCATGAACATCATTGAAGACATGCTCATGATCTCCAAGCTGGAATCAGGCCACAAGGCCATCCTGAAGGAACAATGGTTCCACCTCACCTCCTGCGTAGATGATGTCTTCTCCCGCCTGGACTCCATCCGGGAGAAAAAACAGGCCGCCCTGCACATGGACATTCCGCCGGACTGGGAACTCTACGGGGACCCCTTCTACTGGACGCAGGTTCTGTTCAACCTGGTGGAAAACGCTCTCAAGCAAAACACGGAACCGGGCCTTTCCGTCACTGTGGCCGCGGCCAGAACACCGGAAGCCTGCGTGATCACCGTCACGGACACGGGCGTAGGCATCCCCGCGGAAAGCCTTCCCTTCCTCTTTAACCGCTTCTACCGGGTGGAAACCCACCACTCCTCGGAAATCAAGGGAACGGGCCTGGGCCTTTCCATCGTCAAACGCGCCGTGGAGGCTCACGACGGCGCCATCACCGTCTCCAGCACTCCCCACCGGGAAACCGTCTTCACCATCACCATTCCTCTGAAACGGTTCCGGGAAGAAGCAAAGGTATAATAAAAGCACAGTCAAAAATATTTGACTTCAAATTCGGAAGACAAGTTAATAATTACAAAATCTTTGACCCATTTCCTAGTCTAAGAGAAATAGACTATCGTTTCCCAATTTCTCTATTTAATGCTCAGCATGAGCCTCCGCGTAACGTACCAGCGATTTTTTATTTCCCAGCTGGTCGGCCACTTTCAGACCTATTTCCGCCATCTTCTTGCGTACAGAAGCCTTGTCCGCCTCTTTCAGCCATGCAGTCAGGCAAGCATCAGCCCGCGCAGACAGCTGTTTGTCTTTCCACAAGTCAAGCACCTGACCATAAAATCCGAGAAATTGAAGGGCCGTTTTTTCATGGCTCAATAACGGAGGAAGCGCCTTTTCCAATACGGCGCAGGTCTGCACCCTCACCTTCCGATCCACCTTATTCTGCTGGTAAAACTTTAACCAGTTTTTGAAAAAGATTCTCTTGGTTTTCACCTCATAAGGCAACTTTCCAGCCATGTCCGGAATATCTTTCCGGGCTAAAGCACAGAAATTGCGCATATACGCGTCTACGGAATCCCATGATTCATTTTGCGCCAGCAATCTTGGATAAACGGCATAGCCATTCGCCTTTTTCCAATCAAGCCCCAGTTCATTCTTCATGAAATACTCCCACAGAGTGGGATTTCCGGGAAAAGCCTCCTTGAATTGTTCCAGCAAAGCCAATTTATCTTTCTCCGCCAGGCGGACATTCCTTCTCATCAAGGCCTGCCATGCGGGATAATTGGAGGCATTCCGTTTTAATGCCTCTTTCAGCAGTGCTTCCGCCTTCTGTGGATCGGCAGCCAGCAGGGATAAATAATAACAGAGATTGGATGCAACGGCATCCTTCCCCTTCCAAAAACGGGGGAGCTCTGTAATCGTGGAAACGGAACCTTTCCACGGTCCTCCGGACCCGCCTTCCGACCATATCCAGCCATAAATGTTATTTCCTATCTTCCATTCTCCGTCTGCCCCCTTCCACACAAAGGCGCAATGCCCTGGCTGGCCGATCGTGTAGGAAGGAATCCCCTTCGCCTTCACAAACCCGGCCGCCCCTTTGGAAACGGCGCCGCACACACCCCCATACTCCACGTAAATTTGCAAAGAAATAGGTTTATGATCGTAGAACGCTCCACCGGCATGCACGCTGATTCCCTGCTTATTCTTCATCCGGTAGGGGATCAGACCGCAACAGGCATACCCTGCGTTCCCCTCCTTGATCTTCTTTTTGCCAGCCAGGTAATCCTGTGCCCAGGCAAGCTCCTCAATACTTTCCCTGCCCCGGAAAAGAATGCCGAATTCCCACGGTTCCAGCGTAATGAACTGCGGAAACAGTTTTTTCTCCGCAAAAGCCTTTTTGTAAAAATCATACCGGGCTTCGCATGCCTCCGGCTCCCGGGACGTAGAAACCAACGCCGCACCCAATGCCATGTTAAGGCCAACCCCGGAAAGCTCTTTCCCTTCCTTCACCCAGATATTCCGCAATACAGCCAGCGTATTCTTTCCCGAGGCCTTGGCAAACGCCAGTTTTTCAAACACCTCCGGGTGATGCAGCAACCATTGCACAAATTCCTTGTCCTTCAATTCATGAAGGATGTAAGTCCTTTCCTTCCCCACCAACGCAAAAATGGGCCATGTAGCAAGCCTGCGCCACCTCCCGGTCCTTCAACAGAGATTCCACGGAAAACGTTTTTTCCGCCTCCAATTTCTTTTGAACATATTGCCGGCACAGCCCGGCAATATTCCGCACATCCCCTCCTTCCACCTGCCATGCCAGGCGCTGATGGGACAAATCTCCAGCAACAACCGCTGGCAAGAAGAACAAATAGAGGAATAAGAGTTTAAACATAAATAGGCTAAATAAGAAAACTATCTATGAGGATATTTTTTACCAATTATTTTCTGCGCTTGGGAAAACCCTTGTACAAGTAGGAAGCTTGAGGAACTCGTCCAATTGTCCTATCCAATAAATCAGGAATTTCATCATCACCATATCCCGCCAATTTAAGATATCTTTTCACCTGTACAGCTTTAGTCGGATAAAATTGGACTAACATTCCTACAAAATCCTCTTCCATATTATTGATGATTGAATTCAATTTTCTTTGTCTCCCAATTCTAACATTCATGTAATTACAATATTTTGTAAATCTATCTCTATCCTGCCTAAGATCCATGTTATATAAATATAAAAATCTATTATATTTATATGTATAAAGAAAAAGAGGATTCAATTCTTGTCGAAATTGATTCAATATTATGGATGAATATGACAGAAACAATTCTCTCATCACAAGTGCCTCGTCATGAAGTTTTGTTCCGTTAGATTTTCTAATTTCTTTCGGAAAAAATGATAAAATCATTTTTTCCTTCACTTCATAATCAAGATCAGAATTTTCGCATAGCCATTCTCCGTTACCTTCTACAGTGTCATCAATAAAGGGAACTGCGGCAACCAAATAAAAAAGCCACATCCCTTTTTGCAAATCATTTTTTATATCAGGCAGTATTTTATTAGCTTGTTCATAAAATTTAAAAATATCCCCCTGCAGGGCTGATTTTTCAGCGTTTGATAGTAGGAGATATAATTTTTCATTAGTTTCATGAAGGAGAGGTTTTTTTAAAGAACTATCAAATATTTTGGCGTCGCTTACAGTCGAAAAAACTAAAATAAAACATGATAATATATATATTACTTTCATAACAGATTGTTTGACTAACTGAATTATTATACTTACAGATCAATCATCTCTCGTTCCTGTATCTATATGAATGGCGTCCCCTCCTGTACTTCTTTCAACAGAACATCCAAATTTACAAATTTTAACTTTGAAATTCTTCAATCCATCTATACGATTCCCATCATAACTTTCATCAAATGTTTGAATATACACTATATCACCGATTAAACAACAATCTTTCCCATTGACAACAGTGTAAAACCCGCAACGCCAAAAATAAAATAATGGCAATGGAAGATTTTGGAATAATAATATTGAATTTTCCCGATGTTCCTTCGGTGGATATACTCCAATTAAATCACTCATATGTCCATTATACTCATCAATTCGTTGTGGATTTGGATTAGGCATGTGAGGAGCCAATCCTTCAGGAAGATCTTCAGGTTTATCCAATGATCTTTCTATAAAGTTTATATTTGAAAAGCTCACCGTCCGCGGCTGAAAGACTAAAGCTAAATGAGTGGAAGCCCCAACTTCATTCACTTTCCCATCACGGGGACCATCAGGACTCCGTTCAGAAAGATTTATCCCTTCTATTTTGTTTGGTACCAGAACATTAAATTTTTTTGGCTTGGGCTTATCGTCCAAATTAGTTTTAACTTCCACACTTACCTCTCCTTTGATAACAGGGTCCTTTTTAGCCGTTAAAACAGCTTTAAATTTATCCTTTTCATTAATTGTTAGTATTGCCCATTTTTCACTTTGTTCGGAAAGTTTCCATTCTATCTCATCCTTATTAACAAGAGAAAGTAATTTTCCCTCCAACTCTAAATCCACTTCTTCTCCAATTCCAATATCTTCTCGTTTTTGATCTTCCTCTTTATCAAGATCAAAGATCATACATTCAGCAGAATACTTGCGTGTCTTCGAACTGATATATAAATCCCTCCCTTCGTCCTCTAAATCTCCATCTTCTGCAAACCCTAAAGAAAATGCTCCAATTGCCATGAAGAAAAAATTTCCCCACATGAATAACTGTCCTGACCGTTTCATAGAAGTATAGGTTGTAGTACGTTATACAAAAAAATCAGAATTCAGGCACAAAGTCAATGGTTTTAGAATAAAATTGAGACAATATTGGATTCGCCAGGAACATGAGGACGAGAAAAAGGAGATTTACCTTAGGCTGAAGAATATGATGCCCACATTAAGCAATCTGCAAAACTCCATCTCAATCCGCTTGATTACGATATTGATAAGCTCAATTCTAAATAAATTGACAGCATGACAGAGAGCGTTTGGCAGTTCATTGAATCTCTCCTATATTTCTCCAACAAAGCATTACAATTTCTTTTCCTAAAATGATTTGCTACGTTTAAACTCCTAAATTAGACCAGATAACTCTATTTTCATTTGTTTAAAGAAAAAGAGAAGATTTGTTCTTTACTGAACTCTATTACTTTCTTTAGATGTTTGCGTTTATGTTAGGAGTTGCTCAAAGTGAATTAGACTTTCTCCGAATTTCCCATGCTCAGTTCCACATCTAATCTTTCACTTTCGGAACGATATAATCTGACAGCAATCGTGCGAAGGGGAATGGAGTGCGGGGATGAGTGGAAAACCTTCTTTTACGGATTGGGAGGGAGACGATACCAGCATCGCTCCATCATCTTGACCTGTCCTTTTATTCCCTTATGCAGAGCACCAGCAACCCGCCTCACAAAACAATGGAATAAAGACACATGCTGTCTTTTTCTCTTCACTAAAGATATTGTTTTTTGTGTTGGAAAGTTTCCTTTTAGCCAACGCTGATTCCATTGAAAAGAAAAACGGCGTCCTTCCGCTGGACGGAGGACGCCGGGATTTTCCGGAAATCGGATAGACTGCCAGTTTGAGCAGCGAAGCGCACAAACCTTAGGACTTGTAACGCAAACGCTTCTTGTGACGGTTCTGACGCATGCGCTTGCTGCGCTTATGCTTGTTGATTTTTGCTTTACGGCGTTTTTTGAGCGATCCCATGATTGTGGTTCGTTTGTTGTTTTACTGTGGTGAGAAAAAAGTTAGTAGACCAGCTTGTTGAGCGGGTATTCAATGATGCCTTCCGCGCCGAGGGCCTTGAGCTGCGGAATGATATCCCGGACGACGGATTCGTCAATGACCGTTTCCACGGCCAGCCAGCCTTCTTCCGCCAGGTGGGAGATGGTGGGGCGGCGCAGGGACGGCAGGGCTTCCACGAGGCCATTGAGGGAAGCGGCGGGGAGGTTCATTTTCAGACCCACTTTCCGGCGGGCTTCCAGAGCACCCCTGAGCATCATGACCAGGCTTTCCAGCTTCTGCTTTTTCCATTCGTCCTGCATCGTTTCCCGGTTCGCGATGAACTGGGGATAGGAGGTCATCAAGGTGTCCACGATGCGGAGCTTGTTGGCCTTGATGGAGCTGCCCGTTTCCGTGATGTCCACAATGGCGTCCACCAGCTCCGGCACTTTCACTTCCGTAGCGCCCCAGGAGAATTCCACATGGGCCTTGATGCCCTTTTCCTGAAGCCAGCGTTCCGTGATGCCCACGCCTTCCGTGGCGATGCGCTTGCCCTGCAGGTCTTCCGCACAGGTGATAGGGGAGTTTTCCGGAACCACCAGCACCCAGCGGGTGGGCTTGGAAGTGGCCTTGGAGTATTGAAGGTCCGTCAGCACTTCCACGTCAGCGCGGTTTTCATAAATCCAGTCGCGTCCGGTGATGCCGCAGTCGATGAAACCGTCATTGACGTAACGGCCGATTTCCTGGGCGCGGATCAGGAAGAGTTCCAGATCGTCGTCGTCACAGGTCGGGCGGTACCCGCGGCTGGACACATATACATTGTAGCCGGCCTTGCGGAACAATTCCACGGTGGAGTCCTGCAAACTGCCTTTGGGAAGTGCTATTTTGAGTTTCTTCGACATGATGGGACGGGAATGAAAACCCACGCGGGCCTCATTGTCAAGTTTAGAACCGAATCCGGCCCATTTTACCGGGCCATGAGCCGTTCAATGTCATCGGGCAGCAGCGGCACGTCCCCCAGCAGGTCAATGTTTTCCTTTTCCCCGATCAGGATGTCGTTTTCCAGGCGGATGCCGATGCCTTCCTCCGCTATGTAGATGCCCGGCTCAATGGTGAAGACCATGCCCGGCAGCACGACGGGGTTGGTTTCCCCCACGTCGTGCACGTCCAGCCCCAGGAAGTGGGAGCAGCCGTGCATGTAGTATTTCCGCACGATGGGAGGATCGGACGGTTTTTCCGCCACCTGCGCGGGCGTGACAAGCCCCAGCTTGACGAGTTCTCCGGCAGCGAAGACGCGCACCAGGCGCTCATATTCCGATTTCAAGATGCCGGGCCTCAGGATGCTTTTGGCATAGGTCATCATGTTCAACACGCTTTCATACACGGCGCGCTGGCGTGGGGTGAATTTTCCGTTCACGGGAACGGTGCGGGTCATGTCGGAGTTGTAGTTTCCGTATTCCGTGCCTATGTCCATGAGCACCAGGCCGCCGTCCTCGCACCTCTTGTCGTTCTGGATGTAGTGCAGCACGCAGGTGTCCTTTCCGGAGGCAATGATAGGAAGGAAGGAGAATTTGCGCGGCCCCCGGCTGATGAATTCGTTTGCCAGAAAGCCCTCGATCTGCCATTCCCCCACCCCCGGCCTGATGAACCGGAGCAGCGCCCGGAAGCCTTCATTGGTAATGTCACAAGCCTTCCTGAGCGCCTTGATTTCCTCCGGCTTTTTGATCTGGCGCATCTCCGCCATGATTTCATAAACGTTTTTCAGAACCGCATCCGGGAATTTTTCCTTCAGTTCCTTGGTCATGCGGGCATTGCGCGTTTCCACCGGGCAGGTGCAGCGCGGATGCTGGTTGGCTTCCACAAAGACCATGGTGGCGGCCGGAACCAGGGTATCCAGCAGCGTATCATATTCATTGGTCCAACGCACGTCCCGGATGCCGCTCAATTCCCTCGCCTGATCCTGCGTGAGACGGGCTCCTTCCCAGATGGCGATCTGTTCATTCGTTTCACGCAACAGCAGGATTTCATCCCAGCCGTCCTCCCGGATGGTCATGATGAGGACGGTTTCCTCCTGGTCAATCCCGGTGAGGTAAAAGAGGTTGGCATTCTGGTGCAGGGCGAAGGTGCCGTCCGCATTCGTGGGGAACACGTCGTTGGCATGCAGGATCAGCATACTGCCGGCGGGCAGGCGGGAAGCCAGTTCCGCACGATTGCCGGCAAAAAAGGAGGAAGGTAGCGGCTCGTATCTCATACCGACAGCATGCTCCGCTTTTCCAGCTTGTCAATCATGCATCCGGACACGAAACGGCCTTCCTGCGGTTCATATTAAGTTCTTGCGGCCCGGCATTCTTTTGTTCATTCTGGGCTTTATGCTTTTCCGTGCTGTTTTTTCCGCCGCAGCTATTCTTTTCACGGGCGTTTCCTGCTCCTCCGGTCCTTACCGGCCCGTTTCCCCGCTCATTACTCATGCTGCGGAGCTGAAGGAGGCGCGCGGCAACCTCGGCGGCGTCTGGTGCCATCCCTCCGCCGGGCAATTCCTCTGGAAACAGCAAAGGCGGCAGTACGTTTACATCGCCCCCGTGGAAATCAGCTCCATCCGGCAGCAGTTCCCGGAGGCTTCCCCCTACCTGGCGCGCGAATTCCGGGATTCCCTGCAAAAAGAGGTTCGCCTCTTGATCGACCGCAATAATGAGAAGCCCGGCAATCATGTCCGCTGGGTGCTGAGCGACCGCCCGCGCACGCCCGGCGTGAAGGTTTCCCTGGCGATCGTCCAATTAAAGCCCACGGACGTTGGGGGAAAAGTCGTGGCCCTGGGCGTGGGAATCGTCTCGCCGATTCCGGGCGTTTCCTTCATTATCAATCATTTCGCCTCTGGAGCGGTAGGGATTGAAGGCAACATCGTTTCCCTGGACAACGGGACGATCTTGAAGGAATTTTACGGGCGCAACAGGGATCCCATCAATATTTTTTCCTGCAACAGTTTTGAGGAGTTCGCCTGCGACAAGTACAACCTGGACCGTTTTGCCCGGCAGATTGCGGAAATTCTGGAGGAGGACCCTTCCCATTCCTGATTTCCCCCCGGCGGGGAAAACTCTTGATGACAATCGGGTCATGACTCGAACACCGGACATGCGGGCGCCGTCTTATCCTGCATGTACGGTGCTATTTCACGGCTCCTGCTGGCGCTGGGAACGGGATTGGTTTTTTCCTGTTCCAGTTCCCAGCACATGCCCGTTTCCCCCTTGATTACCCATCCTCTTCATGCGGATTCCAAACAGAGCTGCTTCCAGGGCGTCTGGTACAACCCCACAGAGCAGGCCATCTGGAATTCCCCGCGCCTGAAGGTGTATGTGGCCCCCATCAATATTGATTATATCAAGGCCAGATTCCCGAAGGAGGCCCCGGCCCTGGCTGAACAGTTCAGGACGGAGCTTCAGAAAGACATCCGCAGGGTGCTGGAGAATAAATCCAAACAGACCGGAGGAAGGATCAAGTGGCAGCTGGTTGACCGCCCCGCACCGGGCGGCGTGACTCTTTACATCGCCATGGTCAAGCTGAAACCTACGGACGTAGGCGGCAATATCATGTCCGACCTGGTTTCCCTGGCGTCCCCCCTTCCGGGCACTTCCCTGATCCTCGGCAATTTCATGAGCGGGGACGTAGGCATTGAAGGGCGCCTGTCAGACATGCGCACGGGCACCAGCATCATGGAGTTCAAGGCCTACAATACGGACCCCATCACGCTGTTTTCCGTGAAGGAGTTCGAGCGCTTCGCCTTTGACCAGCAGAATTTGCAGCTTTTCGCCAGCGGAATTTCCGCCATTTTCAAGGGCGGACCTTCCAGTTATATTCCCAAGACGGGGGAAGTTGACCTGGACCCGTTTTAAGCGGCTTTTCCGGCTGATTCCTCCTTGTTCTTTTTTTCAGGATCATAGAAGGTGCATTCCTGCACCGTCTGCCTGGTTTTAAAGGCATAGACGAAGAAGGCGACGCCCACCAGCACGAGGAAGACGGAGAGGAACTGCCCGCGGGTCAATCCCATGGAGAAGGGGGAGTCCGGTTCCCGGTATTCCTCGCAAACGATTCTCCCGACAGCATAGAGAATGGCAAAGATGCCGCAGAACACGCCATTCCAGGCACGCGGGAATTTCACCCGGATGAACCACAGAACGGCAAAGAGAAGCACTCCTTCCGCAAATGCTTCATACAACTGGGAAGGATAGCGCGCATGGTCCTGCATCATCTGCCCCACGATTTCCTTGATGGCGGGCGTATCCCTCACCCGGTCGGTCACCCAGGCGGCAGTCATGCGGTCCGGCACGGTTATTCCGGAGAGGGAAAGCTTGTCCAGCAATCCGGGCGTTTCATAGATGCGGGAGGCCACGCGGACGAACAAGTCCGGGTCCTGGGACAGTTCCGCCGGAAAGATCATTCCCTGGGCGGATCCGGGCGATACAATGCGCCCGTACAGTTCCCCATTGATGAAGTTGGCCATGCGTCCGAAGAAGAGCCCTACGGGGGCCACAATGGCCAGCCCGTCCAGCAGGGCCACCCACTTGACGCGGTGCTTCCACGCGTAGTAGAACGTGTACAGCCCCACGCCGATCATTCCTCCGTGGCTGGCCATGCCCCCTTCCCATACCCGCAGGGCCATGAGCGGGTCCGCCAGGAACTGGGACCAGCCGTGGTTGGGTATCTGGTAAAAGAGCACGTATCCCAGCCGTCCGCCGATCAGGACGCCGAAGATCGCCACATAGGTGACAAAGTCCGCCAGCCTGTCCTGCGGAATGGGATACAGCTTCCGGCGGGACAGCCAGGAGAGCAGAAAGTAGCCGCCGATGAAGCCCATCAGGTAGGCCACGCCATACCAGCGCAGGGCAATGGAGTCCGTCACCTGCCAGATGACGGGGTCCAGGTCGTGTACGTAAGCGGTCAAATTCATGGGCGTTCCTTTCAGGGCAGATAATGGGTAAGGGCTTCCACGGCTTCACGGTCCAGGGCGCGCACCAGCGCCACCGTCAGTTCCACCGCCGCGCGGTAGTCCCGCAGGTCCAGCACGCCGTTATGGGCATGAATGTACCGGGTGGGGATTCCCAGCACGATAGTGGGAACTCCCCTGCCGGAGAGATGAAGGGCCGCCGCATCCGTTCCACCGGAACGGCGCACCGTCAGCTGGAAGGGGATGCCTGCATCCGCCGCCGTTTTCTCGGCCAGGGCGGCCAGACGGGGATTGGTGATGGCCGTAGGGTCAAACAACCTGATCTGCACGCCGCCGCCCAGGGCTCCCTGGGAATCCGCCACGGTAAAACCGGGGGTATCGTCCGCGGGGGGGCCTTCCAGCACGATCACGCAATCCGGGCGCATGGCGACTCCGGCCGTCTTCGCGCCACGCGTCCCCACTTCCTCCTGCACCGTGGCGGCGGCAATCAGTGTATTGGGGTGTCCTTCCCGGCACAATGTCTTGAAGGCCTCTATCATCACGGAAAGGCCGGCACGGTTGTCAAAGGCCTTGCCCATGACCCGGAACGGATTTTCCAGAGGCGAGAATGCCGCGTCCGGCACCACGGGATCACCCAGATGAATGCCGAATTCATTTTTCACCTGTTCCGCGCTTTCAGCGCCCACGTCCACAAACAGGGCTTCCATGCTCATGACGCTGTTGCGCTGGCCTTCCGGCAGAAAATGGGGAGGCTTGGAACCGATCACCCCCTGAACGCTGCGGCCTGAACGCGTTTTCACCAGAACACGCTGGCTCAACAGGGTATGCGGCCACCAGCCGCCTATCCCCACCAGTTGAAGAAAGCCGTTCGCCGTGATGTTCTGTACCAGGAACCCGATTTCATCCATGTGGGCGGCCAGCATCACGCGGGGGCCTGAATCGCCATTGGTGCAGAACAGGCTTCCCGAACCGTCGGAGGAAAATTCCCCGCATCCTTCAAGTTCCTGCGCCACAAGGTTCCGTACTTCATCCTCATGCCCTGAAATACCGTGGGCTTCTGAAAACTTTTTCAGCAGATCCGAATCAATCGCCATGGGCCGAGCATGTGAAAACACCCCTTCCAGGTCAAGCCCGCAGCCATGCCGCATGATTTTTTCTTGACCGCACGGGGGGAACCTCCGGATTGAGCCTCATCCTGCGCAACACCCGTTACATGGAAAGAAACAAGAGATTTTTGCTAGCCACAGTTCGGTTTTTGGTGTAACTAATCAGGGAATCGAATTGTGCTATGAAATCCATCCTTAACACTATCACGGCCATGCTGGCTGCGGTGCTTTTCATTCCTGCGGCATCGGCGCAAACCACCAGCAATCCCAGAATGCAGGTGAAGGTCACGTTGGAAAAGCTGTCCCTGTACATGCGCCAGTCCCCCAATGTCATGACCCAGGACGACCCCCGGCCGCTCCCGAAGCCGAAGAGATGGGCGGATTTTGAAATGCCCTTCAAGGTGGAAGCCGCTCCCGTGCCCAAGTCCGGCTACATTGATTCCCTGACGTTCAAGTTCTATATTGCCGTAGTCAACCCGGACCGTGCCCGCCAGTACCTGAAACTGTACAAGGAAGTAAAATACGTCAATGTTCCGGTAGGGGAAGCCACGTATGCCTCCGTCTATCTCTCCCCTTCTTCCGTCAAGCGCATCACCGGTTCGGAAGGCGGCAGGGGCAAGTGGGTGAAGTACCAGGGCGTGGTGGTGGAATACAATGGCAAAATCGTCGCCACTTATTCCTCCGAACGCGGCAAGATGGAAAAATGGTGGACCATCCAGTCCCCCAGCATCGTGGAAACCTCCTATTATCCCCTCCTGAACAAGGATGAAACGCCCTTCTCCGTGTACTGGTATGACCGTTATCCGGAAATCATGAGGCCCAACAGCCAGCAGGCAGCTCCCAGCCCGGCCCCGTTCGGCACGCCCACGGAAGCTCCGGCTGCGGACGGCGAATAAAGCCCCATCAACATTTTTCCCATCTCATTTTTTATTTAACAGAAATCACCCATGGCTAATTCACGACAAATCGTCGCATTAAACGTAGGTTCCCAGAGAGTTTCAATGGGCGTCTTTTCCAAGACCTCCAAAGACGCCCTTATCCTGGACCGCTATGCTACGCGCCTCGTAGTGCTGGACCCGTCGGCGGAAGGCTTGCGCCTGACGAAAATAGGGGAGGCAATCGCCGACCTCGTCCAGGAACTCAATGTCAAAGGCAGCGTTGCCAACTATTCCGTTTCCGGGCAATCCGTTTTCATCCGCTTCGTCAAGCTTCCGGCCCTGGACGATACCGATGTGGAACAGCTCATCCGCTTTGAAGCCCAGCAGCACGTCCCCTTCCCGCTGGATGAAGTGGTGTGGGACTACCACCTCCTCCCCGCCAAGGGCCTGGAACGGGAAGCCGTCCTTGTAGCCATCAAGGCGGAAGATCTGGATTCCCTTAATGACGAAATCGTCTCCCACAACCTTTCCACCGGCAAGGTGGACTGCGCGCTGACCTCCCTGTACAACGCGTATGTGGACAGCTACCCGGATGAAAAAGAGCCGGTGATGCTCATCGACATCGGCGCCAAGTCCACGGACCTGATTTACAGCGAACAGGGCCGCTTCTTCACCCGCAGCATTTCCGCGGGCGGCATCTTCGTCACTTCCGCCATCGCCCGGGAATTCAACGTTCCCTTCATGGAGGCGGAACGCCTGAAGACCACCAGCGGCCTCGTTTCCATGAGCAACGGACAGACGGAGGGGCTGGATCCCGCCACGGCCAACCTGGCTACCGTCATCCGCACGGCCATGACCAGGCTGGCTTCCGAAATCCAGCGCACCACCAACCATTACCGCGCCCAGATGAACGGAAGCGCTCCCGTGAAGGCCTACCTGTGCGGCGGCGGCGCGTCCCTGCCCTACACCAAGGAATTCCTGGAAGACAAGCTGGGCATTCCGATTTCCTTCTTCAACCCCATGCACAACGTGGGCGTGGGTTCCGGCGTGGACGTGAACACCATCTCCCGTGAAGCCTTTATCCTGGGCGGCCTGATCGGCACCGCCGTCAACGCCATCGGCAGGGCTTCCCTCAATATTGACCTGGAACCCACGGCAATTGCCAAAAAGCGCGCCAACCAGAAGAAGATGCCCGCCATCATCGCCGGAGCCGCTATCGCCGTTCTCGGCGCCGCAGCCTATGCCGTCACTGGATATATGGGCGTGCAGAAGGCGGAGGAAACCCTCGCCGGCGTGCACCCCACCGTCACCTCCATCAAGTCGGAGCAATCCGCCCTGCGCCAGAAGGAACAGGAGCTGAAAAAACTGGACGCCACCCTGGCCTCCTACCAGCAGCTCACGCTGCAGCGCTACGGATATGCGGACATCATCAAGCACCTGCTGGAACAGTCGGAACACAAGGATTATCCCTACTGGTTCACGGACTTCGAACCGCTGGCCCACTTCAATCCGGAGGATACCACCCAGATCACAGGCTACTCCGTTATCAAGGATTCCTTCACGTCGGATAAAAATACGTCCCTGGTGGACGACATCAGGACGGAATCCTCCGCGAACACCTCCAGTGAAGATGAACCGTCCGTTTACAGCGTTAACGCCGTGCGCCTGACCGGGTTTGTCCGGCGCAGTCTGGGCGGCCAGAGAATCATCCAGGACCTTCAGGCAAAAATAGACGGGAACAAGGAATCCCTGTTCACCTTCAAGCCCGGAGACGTGAAGCTGGAAGCCCGCCAGATCATGGAGCTGGGAGCCAAGGACGCCAAGGTAGACGCAGCGGCAGGGGCCTTTGTCCCCTTCAAGCTGGTGCTTCCGTTAAAAACTCCCATTCCCGTGAACTTTAACAAATAAGATTACCCAACCCGAACAAGACATATTTTATGAGCAATTGGATTACAGACAACAAGCCCGCCGCCATGGTGGCGGGCGTGGGGCTTCTCTTATTCCTGGGGTTATCCGTAACTGGGTACATCGTCAATTCCAAACGCAGCGAGCTGGACAAGAAAATCAGCGTCGCCTCCAAGGAGATCAAATCCGCCAACGCCGCTGAAATCACGCCGAGCCGCGCATCCAACGAGGAGCTGGAAAAGGAACTGAACCGCTATGCTAAGGCGGTCACCAGCCTGGAAACGGCATACAAGCCCTTCCTTGCTTCCTCCGCGCTGGTTCCCACCACGCCCACGGCATTCCAGAATGAACTGAAAACGTTCAGGGACGCCCTAATCGCCTCCTGCAAGAAAAAGAACATCCTGATCACGGACACTTCCTCCTGGCTCGGCTTCCAGGTTTACAGCACCCAGGCTCCGTCCGTGCAGGCGGCCTCCACGCTGGGCTTTGAATTGAAAGCCGTCAACAGCCTCGTCAACAAGCTGACGGACTGCGGACTGTCCAAATTCATCAAGGTGTACCGTCCCCAGCTCCCCATTGAAAATCCGGCGAACAATCCGGAAGAGGACGCTGACGAGCCCAACCAGGCACCCTGGACTCCCATGCCCCTGGAAATCGCCTTCCAGGGCAACCGGGAAAGCGTGCTGAAAGCCATGAACGCTATTACGGACTCCCAGGATTACCTGTTCACGGTTAATTCCATCCGGATCCGCAACGAGCGTATGATGCCTCCCCCCATCGCCAATCCGGCAGCGGCCAAACCTGCCGCCGCCCAGCCCGCTGCGGGAGCGGCATCCCTGACGCCGGCTGATGAAGCGGCTGCGCCTGCAGCACCGGCCATCCAGCAACTCATCAAACCTTACATGGGCAAGGAGCAAATCTTTGTCCAGGTCTCCCTCAACCTGGTCCACTTCAACCAGCCCAAGGCACAGGAACCGTCTGAAGATTAATTACGGCAACCAACCGCAGCAAATACTTTCAACATGTCTGAAAAACAAAACTACGACAAAATCCTGCTGGCCTCCGGCATCGTCCTGGGCCTGGGGGTAGCCGTCTATGGTACGGTGACCCTTCTGGGACTGAATGACAAGTACAAGTTCACCACGCAGGTTTCGGAAAAGGCGATTGAACCTCCTCCCGGCATCAAGAAAGCCGCGGAAGTCAATCAGGAGCTTTCCGCCTCCCATGAGCTCAAGCCCATTGCGCAGGAAACGCAGCAGTACGTGGGCTTCGTAGCTCCCAATCTCTGGATCAAGGAAGGGGGAATGGAACCCTTTGACATTATTTCAGGACCTCCCATCCACGGCAACATCCCGAACAAATGGTTCCTGGACAACGGTCTGGAAAATGAGTTCGTTTACTCGGACGTCCTCACCCGGGACCCTGACAACGACGGATTCACCGTACAGGAGGAATATGAGGCTAAAACGCATCCCAATGATCCGAACAGCCACCCTCCCCTCGTCAACAAGCTCTTTGTGGACGAAATCAAGCAGTTCGGCTTTTACCTGGCCTTCACGCAGTCGGACGGCAATGACTTCACCTTCAAGGGCATGAACCGCGCCAGGCAGGAGCTTTGGAGAAACATTGTCCAGCCCAACGGCAAGTTCGGCACCCGCAAGAACACGAAAGACGAACCCAGGTTCGAGCTTGTCAGCGTCGCCAGCAAGGAATTCAAGAACCCCAGCCTGGACATGGTGGAAACGGATGAAGAAGCCGTCGTCAAGGATTTGAAGCCGACCAAAAACGGCCAAACCTATACCATCAGGCGCGGCACAAAATACGTCATTCCAATCATTGATAAGAAAGTAAACCTTACTATCGCCGCCGGCCCCGAACGGGATACCAGCTTTGAAGTGGAGGAAGGCGCCGACTTCCAGATCCCGGGAGACACCAAACAGACCTATACGCTGAAAACCGTTGATAATGCTACGCAGACCGTAACCATTGCCAACAAAACCACTGGAGAACAAACAACACTGAGCAAGAAAAAATAGACCCGGATTTAAACTTTTCTGAAAAAAAAGCTTCACAAATCCGAAAAACATGTAAAAAGAAGAACCTAACTATGGACCACGCACCACTTTATCAACCGAAGCGTTCCCTGATCGCGCTGATGGCCATTGCTGCCTCCTGCCCGTTTGCGCAGGCTGGTGATGGCGGCGCCGTCGGAACCTCCAGTGCCTTGGGATCGTCCTACGCCGGACCGGGCAGTTACTACCAGTCCGATGCAGCGCGCATAGCCATGGCCCGCCGCGAAGCGCAGACCCAGGAAGCCATGCAGCTCCTTGCAGAAGGCCGCAACCTGTACCGCGAAGGCAAGTACAAGGAAGCCCTGGACAAATACAATGCCGCTTACAACATGCTGCCCTCCGCGCCGATCAACGACCAGCGCAAGGAAGCCATCGCCAACCACATTGGCGACGCCAGCATCGCCGTTGCTCAGGAATACATCAAAGTGGGCCGCTATGACGAAGCCGACAAGCTTCTCCAGGACGCCATCAAGCTCAATCCCCGGAGCGCCAAGCTTGCCAAGCAGACGCTCGAATACATGAAGGATCCAATTCGCACGAATCCGGCGCTTACCCCCGAACACGTCAAGAACGTGGAAAAGGTGAACACCCTCCTTCACATGGCCTATGGTTACTATGACCTCGGCGACTACGACAAAGCCATCGCCGAATTCAACAAGGTTCTTTCCATTGACCCGTACAACGTGGCAGCCCGCCGCGGACAGGAAACGGTCAACCGCCGCAGAATGGCCTATTATGCGGCCGCCTACGACGAGACCCGCAGCACCATGCTTGCGGAAGTAGACAAAATGTGGGAACGCCCCATTCCGATGGAAGTCCCGACGGGAGCCGACGGAGCGGACAACGCCCCGATCACGGATGTCAACGGCGCCACGGCCAACCTGATGAAGCTCAAGAGCATCATCATCCCCTCCGTCTCCTTTGAAGACACCACCGTGGAAGACGCCATCGACTACCTGCGCAAGAAGTCCATCGAACTGGACCGTACGGTAGGCCCGAACGGCGAACGCGGCATCAACTTTGTTATCAACGACTCCCAGCCCGCAGCCGTTACTCCGACAGCTCCCGCAGCTGACGACGGCGGCTTCGGCGAGGAATCAACGGACGTCACGGAAGTCGCTCCGGTTGCCGCTCCGCAGGAAAGCATCCGCACCCGCAAGATCGGCCAGCTCAAGCTGACCAACGTTCCCATGCTGGAAGTGCTCCGCTTCATCTGCAGCAACGCCGGCCTGCGCCAGAAGGTGGAAGACTATGCCGTCACCATCCTTCCTGCCGGCGGCAATGACGTGGATCTCTACCAGCGCACCTTCTCCGTGCCTCCGGGCTTCCAGTCCGCTCTCCGCACCACCGTCGGCGACGGCGGCGGCGACGTCAGCGAAGACCCCTTCGGCGGCGGCGGTGAAAGCTCCTCCGGCCTCAAGCCCATGCCCTCCATCCGCAGCCTGCTGCAAAAGAGCGGCATCAGCTTCCCGGAAGGCGCCACGGCATTCCTTGTCAACGGCAACTCCTCCCTGGTCGTTCGCAACACCTCCGGCAACCTGGACCTGATCGAACAGCTCATTGAAAACACCCGCGGCGAATCCCAGCAGGTGCGCATCATGACCAAGTTCGTGGAAGTGACCCAGGAAAACACGGAAGAACTCGGCTTTGACTGGATCGTTACTCCGTTCTCCGTCAGCAACGACCGCAGCACCTTCCTGGGCGGCGGCACGAACTACGGCACCGGCCTCGTTCCCGATGACTTCACCCAGTCCCCTGGCGGCGTAAGCGGCTGGCCCGTGAACAACAACAGCACCAATACGGACGGCAACGGCCTGATCAACGGCCTCGCCACCGGCGGCAACCGCACGGGCGACTACGCCATTGCCAAGAACTCCGTGGACAACCTGCTGAACAGCACCAACCGCACTGAAGCCACCAAGAAGAATCCGGCTCCCGGCATCATGTCCCTGACGGGCATCTATGACGAAGGCGCCTTCCAGATGCTGATGCGCGGCCTGTCCCAGAAGAAGGGTTCCGACGTTCTCACCGCTCCCAGCGTGACCGCCAAGTCCGGTGAAACCGCCAAGATTGAAATCATCCGCGAATTCTGGTACCCCACCGAATACGAACCCCCGGAACTTCCCAACAACGTAAGCAGCTGGGGCGGCGGCAACTACAATAACCGGAACAACGTTCTGGATGACCTTGTAGGCACCGAAAACCAGGCCCAGGTCACCAGCTTCCCCGTCACTCCCGCCACTCCCGGCGTGTTTGAAATGAAGCCCGTCGGCGTGACCCTGGAAGTTGTGCCCACCATTGGTGACAACAAGTACATCATTGACCTCAACTTCAAGCCCAGCATCGTGGAATTTGAAGGCTTCGTGAACTACGGCAGCCCGATCCAGTCCACCGGCGTTGGTTCCGACGGCAAGCCGATGTCCCTGACTCTGACGGAAAACCGCATTGAGCAGCCCATCTTCTCCAAGCGTTCCGTTGAAACGTCCCTGTTCATCTACGACGGCCACACCGTGGCAATCGGTGGTTTGATCACGGAAAACGTGCAGACGGTGGAAGACAAGGTGCCGATCTTCGGTGACTTGCCTCTCATCGGACGCTTCTTCCGCAGCAACTCCGACAACCACATCAAGAAGAATCTGATGATCTTCGTGACGGGACAGATCATTGACGCCACGGGCCAGCCCGTACGCGGCAACGCCCTTCCCACCGCGGCCGCTCCGGAAAGCGCACTGCCTGCTTCCGAAGGCCTGCTGCCTCCCATGTAGGCGGCGTGCATAACGTCCATATTGGAGCGGGTGAAAGGGTGAACCTTTCACCCGCTCTTTATGTCCCATACATACCCGGTTTTTCCTTTCCCTCATGAAGACGCTGATCGTGACCGGCGGAATCGCCACCGGAAAGTCCACCGCCATCCGCCTGCTGATGGAGAAGGGGGGGCCGCGCCTGCGCCTTTTTGACTGTGATGCGGAGGCAGGCAGGCTGCTGGACGGCGGCAGGCTCAGGGAGAGGCTCTCCCGCGCCTTCGGACCCGCCAGCGTGGATGAAGACGGCCGCGCGGACAGGAACTTCCTGCGGGAGCTTGTCTTCCGGAATCCGGAAAGCCGCAGGACGCTGGAAGGAATCATTCACCCCCTGCTGCACCAAGAATGTCTTGCGCAAATGCGGGCGGCGCGTCAGAATGCGGCGGTAACCGGGTTTGTCATTGACGTGCCCCTGTTTTTTGAAACATCGGCGCGCTACCACCAGGATGCCGTGTGCGTGGTGGCCGTTTCCCGGGAAACGCAGAAGACCCGCCTGGCTCTCAGGAACGGATTCCGTGAGGACATGATTGAAGCCATTCTGGCGGCCCAGCGTCCTATCATGGAAAAAGTGGCCGCGGCCGATTTCGTCCTCTGGAACGAAGGACCGCCGGACCTGCTTCGCCAGCAAATCCAAAGACTCTACCAACATTTTTTTCATGACTGAAGAACTCGACAACAAGCCCCTCCCCTCCGGAGAGGATCCGCAGGCGGCTCCCCCCAAGCCCCTTCCCGCACCGGAAGGGATTTCTGAGGAACATCCGGCTGCCGCTCCGGAGGAAAACGCAGGGGATACGGCCTGCGCTCCGGCAGTCCCGGCCCGGGCGGAGGAAGCCGCCGCTCCCGTTCCGGAACAGATTGACATCAATGAACTGCGGGAACGCCCCCTGAACGATCTTCAGGAGATGGCGGAAAGCCTCCCTATCCGGAACGCGGCCTCCCTCACCAAGTCCCAACTGATTTTTGAGCTGGGAAAGCAGCTTCTGGCAAAGGGCCATGAAGTAGTCGTCTCCGGAGTCATGGAACAGGCCAAGGACAATTACGCCATGCTGAGGGATCCGGTCAAAAGCTTCCGTACCTCTCCGGATGATATTTACCTGGGCGGCAACCTCATCAAGCCCCTGCACCTCCGCGTAGGCCAGCAGATCAAGGTCAGGCTGCGCAAGCTGCGTCCCCATGACAAGTACCTTTCCGCCTCTTCCGTCATCAGCGTGGAAGGCATCCCCGCAGAAGAGTACCGGGCGCGCAGTGACTTTGAACGCCTCACCCCCCTCTTCCCGAAGGAACGCCTCCTTCTGGAAAACAAGGAGGTCAATTCCGCCGCCATGCGCGTGCTGGACCTCATGACCCCCTTCGGCAAAGGCCAGCGCGGCCTGATCGTGGCTCCCCCGCGCGGCGGCAAAACCGTTCTTCTGAAAACAATCGCCCGTTCCATCAGGGCCAATTATCCGGAAGTGGAATTGATCGTGCTGCTGCTGGACGAACGCCCGGAGGAAGTAACGGATTTTGAAGAAACCGTGGATGCTCCGGTGTACGCCTCCACCTTTGACGAGCCTTCCCGCCGCCACGCCCAGGTTTCCGACCTGGTCATTGAGAGAGCCAAGCGGCTGGTGGAAATGGGCAAGGACGTCGTCATCCTGCTGGACTCCCTTACCCGGCTGGCCCGCGGCTACAACGCCAACCAGACGGGGGGACGCATCATGTCCGGCGGCCTGGGTTCCAATGCGCTGGAAAAACCGCGCAAGTTCTTTTCCGCCGCGCGCAACGTGGAGGAAGGCGGCAGCCTGACCATCATCGCCACGTGCCTGGTGGATACGGAGTCCAGAATGGATGAAGTGATTTTTGAAGAATTCAAGGGAACGGGCAATTTGGAAATCCGGCTGGACCGGGAGCTTTCCGAACGGCGCATTTATCCGGCCATCTCCCTTTCCCAGAGCGGCACCCGCAATGACGACAGGCTGTACAACGAACAGGAGTTCGTCAAGATCATGCAGCTTCGCCGCCAGCTCGCCATGAAGCCGGGCTGGGAAGGCCTCCAGGCCCTCCTGCAAAATATCTCCAAGACACAGAACAATGCGGAACTCCTGCTGACAGGGTTGCGTTAAGGTTCACCTCCCTTTTTCCGTCTTTACCGCCTCCGTTCCCTCGCCGGGACGGAGGTTTTTTATGGAGATGTTCCCCGTCATTTCCGGATTCCGCGGCAATATCATGGACATCATGGACATCATGGACATCATGGACATCATGGACATCATGGACATCATGGACATCATGGACATCATGGACATCATGGACATCATGGACATCATGGACATCATGGATAGCATGTTTGCCGGGAGCCGCTCCGCCCGGAACAAGGGGGTGGAGTGAACGGATTCTCCTCCGTCACGCGTCCAGTTTTACCCGGAAAATACGCATGGAGTTGCCCACCGCAAGCAGGCAAACGCCTACATCCGCCATGACGGCGGCCCACATACCGGCCAGCCCCAGAATGCCCAGCACCATCACCAGCAGTTTGACGCCCAGGATGAGAACAATGTTCTGCACGATAATGCGCTCCGTCGCCCGTGACAGAACCATCCCCTGCGGAACGGCAACGGGGTTTCCTTTCATCACCACCACGTCCGCAGCCTGGAGAGCCGTATCAGACCCTACGCCGCCCATGGCTATGCCGATGTCCGCGGCAGCCAGGGAAGGAGCGTCATTCATGCCGTCCCCCACAAAGGCGAGCAGGCCTTCTTCCGGCTTCAGCCGGCGCACGTGCTCCAGCTTGCCGGCCGGCATCAGCCCGCTGAACACCTCGTCCAGCCCCAGCTTGCGCCCCACCTCCGCACCGGCGGAGGAGGAATCCCCCGTCAGCATCACCAGGTTGGAAACGCCCAGCGCCCTCAATTCCCGCACCGCCTGTTCCGCCCCCGGCTTGATCCGGTCAGACAGGCGCAAGCGTCCCAGCGGAACGCCGTCCAGAGCCACGTAAATGGTTACGCCGCGATCCTCTTCCTCCCCTGCCTCTACCCCCGCCTCCTGGAGAAAAGCCTTTTTCCCCACCAGCACGGCCTTCCCTTCCACACGGGCGGAAACGCCGCCCCCCGTTACTTCCACCAGCTCCGCCACACGGTCCGGGAACAGGCTGCCTTCATACGCCTTTACGATGGAACGCCCCAGCGGGTGGGAGGCGGAGCTTTCCGCGTGCGCCGCCCAGTACAGCAGTTCCTCCGGCGTTACTCCGTCACGTGGAAGCACTTCATCCACGGAAAAGACGCCCTCCGTCAAGGTTCCGGTCTTGTCAAACACCACCGTCTTCACTTTCCGCAGGGCATCCAGGTAGTTGCTCCCTTTCAGCAGAATTCCCTGCCGCGCCGCCCGCCCTATCCCGGCAAAGAAGCCCAGCGGGATGGACAGCACCAGCGCACAGGGGCAGGAGATCACCAGCAGCACCAGCGCGCGGAACAGGCCGTCCGTCCAGCTTCCGCCCGTGACGAAGGGATAAAGCAGGAACACCAGAACGGCAATGGAGATCACCAGCGGCGTATAGATGCGTGAAAACGTGGACAGCCTTCCTTCCAGGGGGGATTTATGGCCGGAAGCGGCTTCCACCAGTTCCTGGACCCTCGCCAGGGCGGAATGCCGCCAGTCCCGGTCCGTGCGCACCTCCAGCACGCCCTGTCCGTTGATGTACCCGGCCAGCACGGTGCTTCCGGCCCCGGCCTCCACCGGAAGGGATTCACCGGTCATGGCGGAGGTATCCAGGACGGAATTCCCTTCCGTCACCGTGCCGTCCAGCGGGACACGCTCTCCGGGGCGCACTTCAATCACGGAACCGGGCCGGACCTCCGCGGGAGGAACGTCACGGACAGTGCCGCCCTCTCTCACATGGACGGATTCAGGCCTCAGATTCATCAGTTCGCTCACGGACCGGCGGGAACTGCCCACTGCGCGCTCCTGGAGATATTCTCCTACGCGGTAGAAAAGCATCACCCCGACGGCTTCGGAATAATCCCCCAGGAACATCGCTCCCAGGGAGGCAATGCTCATCAGAAAATTTTCATCCATAGCACGCCCGTGCCTCAACCCCAGAAAAGCCGCCTTCAATACATCCCAGCCTATCAGCAGGTAGGCCGCCGCATATGCAGCCATGCCGCTCCAGGAATCGCTTCCCATCACCAGGGCGGCGACAAACAGGGCGATGCCCAGCACGGCGGGAACGGGCCTGATGGCGTCTCCGGAGCCGCAGCAGCTTCCTGAACAGCACCCTCCGGCGCAGCAGGAAGCTCCTTGTGAAAAATGTTCGTGGGGATGTTCCGTACTCATGACCTGTTCCGCTTGTACGCCTGCGTCTACGCTATGGCAAGCCCTATGTTAGTTCAATCTAACAAAGAGCTTTTGCTACTTCTTCTTTCTTAAAATGTTCCAGAACTCCCTGCCCCAGGAATTCGTCCATCGCCATGGCGCCGGCGCCCAGCAGCCCCGCTTCCGCGCCAAATCTGGCGGGCAGGATTTTCAGCTCCTCCATGTGCATGGGGAACAATTGCTCCCTGAGGTTCTTCAGCAGAGGCTTCATGAGCAGGTCTCCGGCCTTGGCTACCCCCCCGCCAATGATGAAGGCGTCCGGCACCAGCGTGTACATCAGGTTCATGATGAGACAGGCCAGCATTTCCGCCGTGTCCTCCCATAGCTGGAGGGCGATGGGACAGCCCGCGCGGGCGGCTTCGTCCAGGTCCCTGGGCGTGCATTCGTTCACGGTTTTGACGATTCCCGCCCCGGCATACCGTTTGACCGCCTCCGCCGCCAGTTCGTTGTTGCCGATGTATTCTTCAATGGCTCCCCGGTTGCCGAACGGGCCGGGCTTGCCCTGGTAATGGATGCTCGTCTGGCCCAGCTCCCCGGTGGAAAGCCGTTTCCCCCGGAGGATGCGGTCATTCACCACAATGCCGCCGCCAATGCCCGTCCCCATGGTCAGGCACACCAGGCTGGACATGCCGCGACCGGCGCCCAACTTCCATTCCGCATACGCCATGCAGTTGGCGTCATTGTCCAGCACGACGGGGAGGCCCAGCGCCTGCTCCATCAGCTCCTTCACCGGAACTTCATGGTCCCATACCCGGACATTGGTAAGCTGGTAAAGAGTCCCCCTGTAGTAATCGCACCATCCCGGCATCCCCATGCCCATCACGCAGGCGGACGGGAATTGCCCGCGCAGGTTCAGGGCCGCCGCAATCATGGCCTCAATAATCGCCTGGGGACTTTCAAACATGGCGGTGGGGATGCGGTCCGCTGTCGCCAGAATACGGTCCCCCGCCGTCACGCCCATTTTGATGCTCGTACCGCCGAAGTCCACGGCCAATGCGCAGGGTTCTGAAAAGCTCATGGTTCATACTTATGCCACGCACCCCCTGGAATCAACGCAAAAACGCATTCACACCCATCCCTTTCCGCGGCATGCCGAACTTCTTGTATAAAATACAATAAATATCCTCCAGAAAGGGCTTGCCAGGGATGCGCCGTCCAGTCCATGATAGGCGCCGTGATGATGGAAATGCCCGGTTCGGACGAATGGTTCATGCGCCAAGCCATGAAAGAATCCAGAAAAGCCCTGGTGAAGGGGGAGGTGCCCATCGGGGCCATCGTGGTGAAAGACGGCCGCGTGATCGGCCGGGGCTGGAACCAGGTGGAGGCCCTCAAGGACGCCACGGCCCATGCGGAGATGATCGCCCTGACGGCAGCCCAGGAGGCGCTGGGCGACTGGCGGCTGGAAGGCTGCACCCTGTACGTCACCAAGGAACCGTGCCCCATGTGCGCGGGGGCCATCGTCCACTGCCGCCCGGACCGGGTGGTCTTCGGCTGTCCGGACGCCAGGACCGGAGCCGCGGGAGGCTGGATCAACCTGCTGGATTCCAACCCTCCCCTCAACCACAAGTGCGAGGTGCGTCCCGGCGTTCTGGGGGACGAATGCCTGCACCACCTCCAGGAATTTTTCCGTGCGGCGCGGCTGGCGGCCAAAGAACGGAAGAAGCTGGCTGCGGACTCCCCCGCAATCCCGGATGAAAACGGGGAAGACGGCCCCGAATAAAGCACTTTGCATTTGCCAAAGCAGCGGACTCACGGCAAGCTAGCGGGGCTATGGAACACCGGAACGACAACGAGACTGCGGAAGGGACAGAACGCAAGCCGTCCTGGATCAAGGTGCGCCTGCCCAACGGCCGGGAATTCTGGGACGTCAAGCAGCTTGTGGAAGGCAAGCACCTGTTCACCGTCTGTGAAGAAGCCCACTGCCCCAACCGCTACGAATGCTGGAACCAGGGCACGGCCACTTTCATGATCGCCGGGGAGCGGTGCACGCGCGCCTGCGCCTATTGCGCCGTAAAAACCGCCAAGCCCTTTCCGCTGGACCCAGAGGAGCCGCAGCACGTGGCGGACGCCGTCGTGCACATGAAGCTGCGCCACGCCGTCATTACCATGGTCACCCGGGACGACCTTCCGGACGGAGCCGCCGCCCACTTCGCCCAAGTAATCCGGGCCGTCAGAAAAGCCAGTCCCTCCACCATCATTGAGGTGCTGGCCTCGGACCTGAATGAGAAGCCCTCCTCCATCCGGACGCTGATGGCGGCACGCCCCCACATCTTCGGCCACAATCTGGAAACGGTGGAACGCCTGACGCCCATCGTGCGCTTCCGCGCCCAGTACCAGCGCTCCCTGCGCGTCCTCCGGATGGCGCTGGACTGCGTGGACGGCAAGGTTTCCACCAAAAGCGGCATCATGCTGGGCCTGGGAGAGACGGAAGACGAGCTTTTCCGGTCCATGGACGACCTGCTGGAGCACGGCGTCACGGTGCTGACGCTGGGGCAGTACCTGCGCCCCTCCCGCAACCACCTGCCGGTGGTCAAATACATCCATCCGGACGACTTCGTCCGTTATGAGGAGGTCGCGCGAGCCAAGGGCTTCAGGCACGTGGCGTCCGGGCCGCTGGTCCGCAGCTCCTACCATGCCGCCAATTTCACCCCGGAAGCGGACGTGCTGGAGGCCATTAACGAAGATTTGAGAAAGGCCGGCGAACTTTAGAATAAATCTTGATATATTAACCCTTCCCTTTTACCATACAGGCAATTCCACGTCATTGAGAATCTCATGAGCAAAACACGTTCCTTCATCACGGCCGGGGCCATTCTGGGCGGCACGGTCATCGTGACGGCGGCAGTCGCGCCCCTGTTCCTGCCGAACCAGAATATCAAGCCCCTGACATCCGCCCAGGCGGCGGAAATCACCGCACATACCATGAACTCCAAGTGTGCGGACTGCCATAAGCCCGGCACCCACATTTCCGAATTGGTGAACACCCTTTCCGGCGGCCTGCTGGCGCGCCACATCCGGGACGGACAGCGCAGCTACAACATGGATGAACCGCCCACTGCCGTGACCCTTTCCAAACTGGAACACGTGCTCCAGATCAATTCCATGCCACCCACTTCCTACACCATGGTGCACTGGGGCAGCACGCTCACCCTTCCGGAAAAAGCAGCCATGCTCCAGTGGGTCAAGGATGAACGCCTGAAAATCTTCGGCGACATGGTGGGCAAGGAGTACGCCATCACCGCCATCTCCCCCATTCCAGACGCCCTTCCCACGGATCCGGCCAAGGTGGCCCTAGGCTATAAGCTGTTCCATGACGTGCGCCTCTCCACGGACAATACCGTTTCCTGCGCTTCCTGCCACTCCCTGGAGAAGGCCGGCACGGACAACCTGGCCACCTCCACCGGAGTCCGCGGCCAGAAGGGAGGCATCAACGCCCCCACCGTCTTCAACGCCGCCTTCCACACCAAGCAGTTCTGGGACGGACGCGCCGCCAGCCTCCAGGAACAGGCGGGCGGACCTCCCCTGAACCCGGTGGAAATGGGTTACAAACATCCGGACGACTGGAACCAGATCGCCGCCAAGCTGAACCAGGACACCGCGTTTGCCGCGGAATTCAGGAAGGTTTATCCCCAGGGCTTCAACGGAGAAACCATCACAAACGCCATCGCGGAATATGAAAAGACCCTCATCACGCCGAACAGCCCGTTCGACCGTTATTTGAAGGGTGATGAAAACGCCATCAGCGAGAATGCCAAGAAGGGCTACAGGCTCTTCCTCAAGCTCGGTTGCCAGACCTGCCACACCGGCCCCGCCATGGGCGGCCAGTCCTTTGAATACGCCGACCTCAAGGGAGACTTCTTTGCCGGACGCGCCAAGACCAATGACGACAACGGCCTGATGAACTTTTCCAAGAAGGAATCAGACAGGCACAGGTTCCGCGTTCCCACCCTCCGCAACGTGGAGCTTACCTGGCCGTACATGCATGACGCCTCCGCCCAGACGCTGGAGGAAGCCATCACCAAGATGTACCACTACCAGCTCGGCTACGACAAATTGGACAAGAAGGAGGTGAGCCTGCTGGTGGCCTTCCTGAAAACCCTGACCGGGGAATACAACGGCAAGCCCGTCCAGGGCGAAGTCTGCCCCGCCTCCTGAGCCAGAGGAAAGCATTTTTTCCAGCCGCGCCATGAACCTTCATGGCGCGGCTTTTTTGTATTCCCCCTTCCGGCTTATTGCCGGAAAACCCCCGTTTCCGGCTTTTCCTCCGCGTCATACTTAGATTAAACTAATGGGTAAATGATTCATGATGAATAATTTTTATCCAAATTGAAAACACAGGCGCATAATATCATTGACTTACTAGTTTGATGAAACTAACTTTCTCCCGGATTTGATTCATACACACACCATGCCACTCTCCATGCTCAACATCGGCGATATTCGCCAGGTTAACAAAATTCATGGCAGGGATGAAACCCGGCGTTTTCTGGAAAGCCTGGGCTTCGTTGCCGGCAGCACGGTTTCCATCGTTTCTGAAAACGGCGGAAACTTCATCGTCAATGTCAAGGGGTCCCGGATAGCTCTCAGCAAGGCTCTTGCGTGCAAGATATTCGTGGCCTGAACCTTCTCATCCAACAATCAGCCATCATTCTATGACCAAACACCGTACATTAAGAGACGCCCTGATCGGGGAAACCGTGACCGTCGGGAAACTGGCGGGGGAAGGCCCGGTCAGAAGGCGCATCATGGACATGGGAGTCACCAAGGGAACGCAGATTTTCATCCGCAAAGTCGCCCCCCTGGGAGATCCCATTGAAGTCACTGTCCGCGGCTACGAACTCTCCATCCGCAAATCGGAAGCCGAGAACATCCATATCCATTGATTCCGCCCTTATTACCGCACGTTTCCTGACCTGACAGCAAGACGGCGCACCCATACATCAAGACAAGGAAACATCCATGAGCAACATTACCATCGCCCTGGCGGGCAATCCCAACTGCGGAAAAACCACTCTCTTCAACGCCCTGACAGGCGCCAGCCAGTACGTCGGGAACTGGCCCGGCGTTACTGTGGAAAAAAAGGAAGGCCGCCTGAAAGGCCACAAGAACATCATCATTGAAGACCTTCCGGGCATTTATTCCCTTTCCCCCTACACCCTGGAGGAAGTCGTCAGCCGGAATTACCTGGTCACGGACCATCCCTCCCTCATCCTGAACCTGGTTGACGGCAGCAACCTGGAACGCAATCTTTACCTCACCACCCAGCTTTGCGAGCTGGGCGTTCCCGTCATCATCGCCCTGAACATGATGGACATTGTCCGGAAGCGCGGCGACCGCATTGACACGGAAAAGCTTTCCCGGGATCTCGGCTGCCAGGTGCTGGAAATCAGCGCCCTGAAAGGGACCGGAATCCGTGAACTGGTGGACGCCGTCGTAAAAACGGCCACCTCGGAGGATGCCCGGGCCCCGCGCGCCGTGCACTTCCCGGACCGTCTGGAAAAAGCCATCGGGGAAATAGGGGAAATAATCACCGGCAAATGCCTGGACCAGCAGAAAAAATGGTTTGCCGTCAAGGTTTTTGAAAGGGACCAGAAAGTCGCGGACCAGCTCGCGCTCACCCCTGAGGAGCAGTCCCGCATCAACGGGATCATTGAAGCCATGGAACAGGAGATGGATGACGACAGCGAATCCATCATCACCAACGAACGCTACAATTCCATTTCACGCATTACCGCGGATTCCGTCGTCAAGGCCGGCATCGGCAGCCTGACGGGCAGCGACAGGATCGACCGCATCATCACCAACCGCTGGCTGGGCCTCCCCATCTTTGCCGTCGTCATGTGGGCGGTGTATTACATTTCCATCCAGACGGTGGGCGCATGGGGAACGGACTGGGCCAATGACACCTTCTTCGGGGAATGGGTTCCGGAATGGGTGGGCGGCCTGCTGGAAAGCGCCAACTGCGCCCCGTGGCTGGAAAGCCTGATTCAGGACGGCGTGATTGCCGGCGTGGGGGCCGTCCTGGGCTTCCTGCCGCAGATGGCGGTGCTGTTCCTATGCCTGGGTATTCTGGAAGATTGCGGCTACATGGCCCGCGTGGCCTTCATCATGGACCGCATTTTCCGCAAATTCGGCCTTTCCGGGAAGTCCTTCATCCCCATGCTCGTTTCCATGGGCTGCGGCGTTCCGGGCATCATGGCCACCCGTACCATTGAGAATGAAAAGGACAGGCGCATGACCATCATGACCACCACGTTCATTCCATGCGGAGCTAAAACGCCCATCATCGCCCTGATTGCAGGCGCCTTCTTCCCGGAAAATTCCTGGGTGGCCCCGGGAGCCTACTTCATCGGGGTGGGCGCCATCATCCTTTCCGGCCTCATTCTGAAAAAGACCGCCATGTTCTCCGGGGATCCCACCCCCTTCGTCATGGAACTTCCCATTTACCACGTTCCCGCCTGGAAGAACGTCATCATCCACGCGTGGGAACGCTGCAAGGCTTTCGTGCAAAAAGCCGGGACGGTTATCTTCGTGTCCAGCGCCCTTATCTGGTTCCTTTCCAGCTACAACTGGAAGGTTGATTCCGTGGAACAGAATGACAGCATGCTGGCCTCCATCGGCAACGTGGCCGCACCCGTCTTCCAGCCGCTGGGCTGGGGCGAATGGAAACCTACCATGGCCACCATCACCGGACTGATTGCCAAGGAAAACGTGGTCGGCACCTTCGGCGTCCTGTATGCGGACGGCAGTTCCGGGGAAGAGGCGGAGGAAGAACCCGCCGAAACGCAGGAAATGTCCCCCGCCGGCCAGGAGCTCCAGGCATCCCTGGAGGGCGCCTCTGAAGAAGCTGCCGCCGAGGAAGCCGCCGCTGAAGAGGAGGAAGATGAAGACGCTGAAATCAGGGAAACCGGGGACCGCCTGGTCCAGGCGGGAGCCTTCACGTTCCTGAGCGCCTTCTCCTTCATGATTTTCAACCTTCTCTGCGCCCCCTGCTTTGCCGCCATGGGAGCCATCAGAAGGGAAATGAACAGCGCCAAATGGACTTTCTTCGCCATCGGCTACATGTGCGCCCTGGCGTACTGCCTGGCCTTCCTGATTTACCAGATGGGAGCATGGCTTTATGCGGAAGCTTCCTTCGGCATCGGGCAGGGGCTCGCCGTATTGCTCCTGCTGGGCCTCATTTACCTGGTGGTGAAGAAACCCTCCGCACCCTCCAAATAACCCTCATACCCACTCCTAACCCCCTCACCAACATGGGAACATATATCATTGCCACCCTCCTTTTCCTGGCCCTGGCCTACGCGCTGTATAAAACGTTCAGCAAGCGCGGCAAGTGCTGCGGCAACTGTGACGGGTGCGGCAACGGCGGCGATAGCTGCTGCGGCAGCGGCGGCGGTTGCTGCGGAGGCCACCATCACGACGACGATCAAGAAAAACAGGACTGAGCCCAGTCTCAGCCCTTTCTTTCAGAACCTGCAGACCGCCCGCGGTTTGCAGGTTCTTTCCTTCTGCGCATGCCGCATGCGCTCCCTCCTTAACCGATCCAGCCGTGCTGGTACGCCGCCATGGCCGCAATCACCAGCGCGATAAACAGGAAGATGAACCACATCACATTGTGGCGGTGACGGTACTCCACGGCCATCAGGGGCTCCCATTCCTTTTCCACAAAGGAGAAGTCGTCACCGCTGGCAAAACGGTCGTACAGCGTTTCCAGCTCCTGCCCCGTCACCCCTTCCGGGGCGGCGAATACCGGCGGGCAGCATGAGCCCGTCTTGAACACGATTTCACAGTGGTAGATGCCGTCCGCTTCCTTGTAGGACTGGAGGCACGCGCCGTCGCGGGCGCATACCACATGGCCAGTCGTTCCCTCCTGCAAGCGGCGCAGAGCAGTATCACGGTCGGTCACTTCATCATTTGAAATTTCCCATTGAACCTTACTCATTCTGTCAGTTTAAGACAGTTCCTATCCAAGTCAACATGGTTTTAAATGTTTCCTGACGCCGGAAATGTCATCAATTGTCATAAATCCGGCAGCGTGCAAAGCGCTGACCTTAACGTTCTTCTTCGTGTTTAATTCACCTAACTTGTTGTTAGTCAAACCAAAGAACTTTCAACAGATGGGAAGAAGTGCTAATCTAACCATCAGCGGCTACAACCAGCCGCACAACATAAGATGATGAACAAGTACACATGTATCATGATAGGAGCCGCCTGCCTGCTGGCAGCCTCCTGTCAGGCGGATACGGCCCGCAGGGAACCGGTGCGGAATACGGCGCCGGCCTCCTCCGTACAGGCCTCTTCCGCAGCGCCCCAGTCCGGACAACGGAATGACGGGGTTCAGGAACACAGGCGTTTCAAGCGCCTCTCGCTTCCTTTGAGATAAAGAATAAGCAACGCCGCACCCCCTACCTGATCGAGAATGCGACGTTGCCGCCAGGTCATGCAGACCCCTTCAATGCCCTTGCACGCAGGATTCCGCTCTCTGCATGCAGACGGACAAGGAAGACTTGATTATTATTGCGCTTCCACAGATTCGGGACATTTCCCGCCTAGAACGTGACGACGCATTGTACGGAGAAGATATTGGCGGAGTTGACGTCATCCCGCCCGGAAGGATTCTTCACATACTGGTAGGAAGGCTGGATGAGGCAGTACGGCGTAATGGAGAAGCTGTACGTGCATTCCAGAATCATTTCCCGGTCATGCCCGGGCCGCGTTTCCGCCAGCGTGTCGGCATCCGGCTTGCTCACGGAGAAGCCTACGCCGAAGAAGTTGCCGTCCGCTTCTTTCAAGCCGGTCATGACTTCCAGAGGTTTCTTGAAAATGACCCCGGCGGACGCCTGGGCTTCCGCTCCGCAGATGTTGCCTGATTCGGCGCTGCTCCAGCCGGCGCGGGCGAACAGGGCGAACGGGCTGCTGCCCAGGTCCTGTTCCAGGTTGAACGCCACGCCTCCATGGTTCTTGCCGTCCGCATGGAACATGAACGGCTGCAGGCGGTACGTGCCCGTGCCGATGCCGAAGGCCTTTTCATGCGTCCAGCCGATTTCACCGAGCAGGTTGAAGGATTTTCCGGTCGTGTGGTGGAACGGGTTGCGGCGGGGTTCATTGTCCATCATGTTGCCGCCCACCTGGATGAACCAGTTTTCATTGAACTGGTACTGCCCCACGAACCCGAAGTTGGAGTCCCCCAGCGGAAGCACCTGGTTGTTGACGAAGGGAGCGCCGCCGAACTGCCCGAAGGTGGTGTTGGCATACGTATTGGCGTCAAAATAGTTCGTCTGGTTGATCATGCCGCCCATGATGACGAGCTGGCCGTCCATGAATCCCTGGGAAAGGAGGAGTTCCGGCAGGTAGAAGTAGCCGTCTTCAAAAACGTCGCAGTTGGCGGGGCCGCTCGCGCCCCAGGAGTCGTCCAGCGTGGTGCGGTGCGTATGCCTGTTCAGGGCCACGGAGCCGGAGAGCTCGCTCTTGATCCAGGTGCCCTGGTTGCGGCTGGATTTGAACAGCTGCAGTCCGGCCTGGGCGTGGAATTTGTACCAGCTCTGGCTGGAACCGGCAGTCTCTTCGTTCGCGGCCGCATGGTGGCCCTTGGTATAGAGGAACGCCTGCTCCACCAGGAACTGGAAGCCGGCTTTCTCGTAAGCGCCTTTATGCAGATCCGTCAGGGCCCTGGTCAGAAGATCGTTCGGAATGGGCGTGCTTTCATCGCCGTATTCGTCCCCGAACAGGTCGATGTCGTCCAGAATGGAACCTTTGCCTTCAGCCTCTTCCGCAGCCGGAGCGGCGGCGGTAGTGGCTACGGATGCCGTACCGGCCATGCAGAAGCCGGAGCAGGCCAGCAGGGCGGGTATCATGTAGCGTTTCTTCATAGTAATGCTGTATCTTGAGTCTTCCTCGTCAATCGCGGATGTTCAGCCTTCCATGGCGGAGGGGCATTCCTGCTCCCGGCCTGCGGCGGACTGCGCATCCACGGCTTTGCCGCATGCGCCCATACAGAACTCACAGTCCCCGCAGAGCAGGCGGTATCTGGGACGCCGGACGAGAAGCCCGGCCAGTTTCCGGTACCGGCAAATCCGGCGGAAGAAACGGTGAAGTCCTGTATGGGTCAAGTTCATGCAACGCGGCAAAGTTAGATAGAACTAACTATTGAGTCAACACTTTTTCTCCCTTAGCCCTTTTCCAATTTGGAACTCCTTCCATGAAGCACGTTTCATACCTCTTTTATGATCAATGTATTGAAAAATCTTTAAAATAATTTTACGTACCGTAAAAAAATTAGTTGAAACTAATTCAACTTGACCTGAAACCTGCGGAACGTTACAAAAAAAGCAGGCCTATTGGAGATCATCCAACCCTTCCGGGAAAGAAACGGCTGCATGCCGCCAAGGCCGGCTGAACCCAACAAAAAACATTACCATGAGTTACATCAACAACAAGGGCCTCTGGGGCTTCGTCGGCGGAGTCATCGCCGCCGCCATCGGCACGAAAGTGGTTAAAAGCCCCGCTACCAGGAAATTGGCCGTCCAGGGGCTTTCCAAAGCCATGCTCATCCAGCAGAAGGCCATGGAGCAACTGGCCAATATCCGTGAAGAAGCGCAGGACTTGTGCCACGAGGCCGCCGCTGAAAACCGCAAGCCGGAACAGTAACAATCTCATTGTTCATCATCATACTGGGGCAGTCCGTTTCCTTCTCCGCCGGCGGAACGGGCAGCCTCCAACGGGGGAAACGCACGGAGAAGGGCGTTTCCCCCTTTTTCATTTTTCCAAACCGATGCACTATCAGGTTATCCACCATATGCCCGGCAGGCTCCGGGTGCGCTGCGGCCGCGGCATGTTCAACCATGACCAGGCCTGCGGCATTGAATGCAGGCTCCTGAAGCTGAAAGGGGTCAGCTCCGTCAAGGCCACTCCCTGCAACGGGGGGGTGTTCATCCTGTACGAAGGGGCGAATCCCCAGACCATTTTCCGCGCGCTGGACAGGCTCAGGCCGGAAACGCTCCGCAGCCATGAACCGGAAGAACGAGCGGAAGCCAGGAAACTGGGCCAATCCTTTTCCCTTAAGATAGCCGGGAAAGTTTCTTCCTTCCTGCTCTGCAAATTATTCCTGCCGCCCCCTCTCAGAATGGCCAAGGCTTTCTGGAATTACGGCTCCTATTTCCGGCGCGGAATGGCAGGCCTGGGCAGCGGCAGGCTCAATGTGGCGGTTCTGGACGCCGTATCCATCGGGGTCTCCATCGGCACCAGGGCCTACGGAACGGCCAATTCCATCATGTTCCTTCTTTCCATTTCAGACCTGCTGGAAAATTACACGCGGAAGAAGACCCGGGCGGCGCTTGCGGCCAGCCTGAGCATCAACGTGGACCAGGTCTGGAGGGTGGAAAAGGACGGCATGCGCCAGGTTCCCATGGAACAAATCCGGCCCGGGGACAAGATCCGAGTGGACGCCGGCAACGTCATCCCTGTGGACGGCGCCGTCCTGTCCGGGGAGGCGGAAGTGAACCAGGCCGCCATGACGGGAGAATCGGAAGCGGCAGCCAAGCAGGAAGGCTCCGTCGTCTTCGCCGGGACCACGCTGGAAACAGGCTCCCTCGTCATCCGGGTGGACGCCATGGGCGACCAGTCCCGCATCAACAACATCATCGCCCTGATTGACCATTCGGAGGAATTGAAGGCCCGCATCCAGAGCCGGGCGGAAAAACTCGCGGATTCCATCGTTCCACTCACCCTGCTCACGGCGGGGGTGCTGTTCCTGTTCACCCGGAACATCTCCAAGGCGCTCTCCGTGCTGATGGTGGATTATTCCTGCGCCATCAAGCTCGCCACACCCATTTCCGTCATCTCCGCCATGAAGGAAGCTTCCGCGCGCAAGATCATGATCAAGGGCGGAAAATTCATGGAGCTGTTCGCCAGGGCGGACACCATCGTCTTTGACAAGACGGGCACGCTGACCTCCGCCTGCCCCCAGGTGACGCAGATTGTCCCCCTGAGCGACTGCAGCCGGGAATACATCCTGAAAACGGCCGCCTGCCTGGAAGAGCACTTCCCTCACAGCGTGGCGCGGGCCGTCGTGCGCAAGGCGCTGGAGGAAGGCCTGCACCATGAGGAAGAGCACGCGGAGGTGGAATACATCGTGGCCCACGGCATCTCCTCCCGCCTGCATGGGAAGAAGGTCCTCGTGGGCAACTACCACTTCCTTTTTGAAGATGAAGGCATCCCCCTCACGGAAGAACAGCGGCAGACCATCCGCAGCCACGCCAGGGGCAAATCCAACATCTTCCTGGCCATAGGCCGCAGGGCGATCGGCATGATCGGCGTCAGCGACCCTCCCAGGCCGGAAGCCAGGGAAACGATCGCCCGGCTGAAGCGGCAGGGCATTTCCTCCATCATCATGCTCACCGGAGACAGCGAGTCCTCCGCCCGCGCCATCAGCCGCCAGCTGGGCATCACGGAATACCGCTCCCAGGTTCTGCCGGAGGACAAGGCGCGCTTCATCCAGCAGTTGAAGCAGTCCGGAAGAACGGTGTGCATGGTGGGTGACGGCATCAACGATTCCCCCGCCCTTTCCTGCGCGGACGTCTCCGTCTCCATGAAGGATTCTTCCGACATCGCCCGTGAAGTGGCGGACATTTCCCTGCTGTCCAGCTCCCTGAGTGAACTGGCGGTTTTAAGGGAACTGAGCTGCGCCGTCCTTGAAAAAATAGAGCGCAACTACCGCTTCATCGTCGGGTTCAACACCTCCCTGATTCTGCTGGGCATGTTCGGGCTGATTACCCCGGCCCTTTCCGCGTTCCTCCACAATGCCTCCACGGTGTACGTCAGCGCGCGCAGCACGCGCCGCTGCCTGCCCCCGGTCGGCACTCCGCAGTAAAAGGAAAGGGATGGTTCATGTGGAAATGAACCATCCCTTTGAAAAACGTGCTGGGCCTTCCTATTCTCCGCTCTTCCGGCAATGCTCCGTCAGGAGCTGGAACCGGGAAATTTCCTCCAGCGTCATGATGTGTTCAATGCCGCAGGCCACTTCGTCCGCGCGCTTCTCCTCCATCTTCAGCACCGTGATCAGGAATTCTTTCACCATGGTATGGCAGGAAATAACCCGGTCCGCGTAATAACGGCCCTCCCGGGTCAGCACAATGGGGGAATACTGCGTATATTCAACCAGGCCGCGTTCCTTCAACTGCTTCATGGCCAGGGAGACGGAAGGCTTTTTCACGTTCAGCGCCTCCGCGATCTCTCCTACGGCGGCGCACCCTTTTTCCAGCTCGATGTTGCGGACGGCCTCAATGTAATCCTCCAGGCTGTTGCTCAGCTCCAGGGAGGGAAAGTTTTTGCGTATCATGACTGATGCTTATTAGGTTTAACTAACAAAAACAATAACCCAAGCTCCGGTCAAGTCAACCTCTTCTTGAAAAATATTAGGTGAGACAAACTTTTTTCTTGCAAAACAAGTTAGATTACACTAACTTTCATTCATGGTCAGCCCAAACCCGGAAAGAAACAACGGAAGAAAATGCTCCGGCGGCGTTCCCGCCAGAACGGAGTCCTTCTTCTCCAGGTTCTTTCCCGCCTCGCGCCCCTGCTGCTGCCGGGGCTGCGCCTGAAATGCTCCGGGAAAAATTGTCCCTCCGGCAACAAGGGAAAACAGGCGCGGCCAAACTCCTTGGGGAACGCGTCCACAAACTGTATGGACTAGTCATCCGGTGCTCTAACACATTATCGCCTAAACACGGGCGCGTTCCCCTTCCCTTTTTTCCTTCCTCTGCGGGCCGCGGTCAGCGGAGAACCACCGCCGGACCGTCATACCCTTCAGGCGTATAGCTGCGGATGGAGACGCCCCCCTCCGCCGTCACGTCCGCCGCCCAGCACTCGGCATGGTGGAAGCAGGCGCCCAGATTGACGTACAGCCGCCCTCCCCTTTTCCCGGTCACCGCACGGCGGTGCAGATGGCCGAAGATGACGACTTCCGCTTCCGGGAAAAAGCGTTCCGTGAATTTCCGCATGCGCCGCATCATCGTCAGCCATGCCAGAAGAATCTGCGCGGGCCGCTCCGGCGGCCAGGCGGAATGCGCCAGAAAACGCACCAGCTTGTTCCGGCACGCCCCGGAACGCGTGTAAATGGGGGGAACCAGCACGCTCATGGCGCGCGCCAGTTCCAGCCGCCGCCGCAAATCCGTATCCGCCTCCGGGAACGCGGCAATCAGCTCACGGGAGGCCTGCTTGTTTTTCAAATATTCCCATCCCCACGGGGCCACCTCCTTGAACAGGGCATGACCGTGCAGGGCGCAGACGCGTCCCCCCTGCAATTTCAGCAGTCCGGCCTTCTCATCCGGGTCATGGTTGCCGGCCAGCAGCACGGGCTGCACTCCGGCATCCCGGCACATTTGCAGGAAACGGGCGCGTTTTTCCAGCCCTTCCGCCTGGCAGGGGCTTTCACGGGTTTCACTGAGGTCCCCGCACACCACCAGATGAGTGCACCCCTCCAGCAGGAAAGCCAGCTCCTCCGGCTCCCGGGCCAGCGCCTTGGCATGGCCGAAGTGGACGTCTGAAATGAACCGGGCACGTTCTCCCGGAGCAAGGTCAAGTTCCTGAATCATAAGGGAGGGGGAGGAGGAAAACAACCATGGAATCAGGAGCGCAGCCGCTGCCGCACCATCTCATACAGGCACACGCCCGTAGCTACGGACACGTTCAGGCACGGAACGCTCCCCTTCATCGGAATCCTGATCAGGAAGTCGCAATTCTCTTCCGTCAGCCGCCTCATGCCTTCCCCTTCCGCGCCCATCACCAGCGCGGCCGGCCCCGTGAAATCCGTTTCATACAGGTCGCGGTCCCCCTTGTCCGAGGTGCCGAATATCCAGATGCCGCGGCCCTGGAGCTGCTTCATGGTGCGCGCCAGGTTGGTCACCTGGATGAAAGGCACCTTTTCCGCCGCCCCCACGGAGACGCGCAGCACGGTCTCCGTAATGCCCACGGACTTGTCACGCGGAGCGATTACGGCATCCACGCCCGCGCCGTCCGCCGTCCGCAGAATGGCTCCCAGGTTGTGGGGGTCCTGCACGCAGTCCAGAATCAGCAGCAGAGGTTGGGGGACTTGTCCAGAATCCCGTCCAGCACATCCTCTCCCAGCGCCTTCACGGCAATTTTGGCCGGAGCGCTGCGCACATGCTTGTTCCGGCGCGCCTCCTGTTCGTTCCCTTGGGGTCTCATGCCCATGAATTAGCGTGTTTCACGCTTCTTTTCCAGACAAATATGCCCCGCCGCCCCATCATTGGGCGTGACTTGAGGGTCTCCGTTATGCTACAGTTCCGTACCATTCAAGATGAAGACGAGCGACTTTTTAGTCATTGGGGCAGGTGTTGCCGGATTGAGTTTCGCCTTGAGAGCGGCGGAACACGGCAAGGTTGCCGTCATTACAAAAGGCAAATTTCTGGATTGCAGTTCCGCCAAGGCGCAGGGCGGCATAGCCGCCGTTTGGGACCGCAACGACTCCTTTGAAGACCACATTGCGGACACGCTGGACGCCGGCGCGGGCCTCTGCAACGAACAGGCCGTACGCACCATTGTGGAGGAAGGCCCCGGCGCCATCCGGGAACTGCTGGAATGGGGCGTCAATTTTGACCCCGGCAACCAGGGGGAGGATTACGAACTGGCCCGGGAGGGGGGCCATACCAAGCGGCGCATCCTCCACGCCAAGGACGCCACCGGCCTGGAAATCACCTCCAAGCTGCTGGAGGCGGCCAAGCTCCACCCCAACATCCAACTGCTGGAAGACCACTTCGCCATCGACCTGATTACGACGACCAAGCTAGGCCTGGTCACGGAAGACCGCGTGCTTGGGGCCTACGTGCTGGACCGCGCCTCCGGGGAAGTGGAAATTTTCCGGTCAGACCGCGTGGCTGCTCGCCACCGGCGGCTGCGGACGCGTGTACCTGTACACTACCAACAATGATTCCGCCACGGGGGGACGGCGTAGCCATGGCCTGGCGCGCGGGAGCCACCATCGCCAACATGGAATTCGTGCAGTTCCACCCCACCTGCTTCTTCAACACCCGCGCGGAAGGAGCGGAAGCGCGCTCCTTCCTCATCTCCGAGGCCGTGCGGGGCGAAGGCGGCGTACTGATCGGAGCGGACGGGAAGGAATTCATGCACAAGTACGATCCCCGCAAATCCCTGGCCCCGCGCGACATTACCGCCCGCGCCGTGGACTCGGAAATGAAGAGGACGGGCAGCATGTGCGTCTATCTGGACATCTCCCATAAGCCGGAGGGCTTCGTCCAGGAGCGCTTCCCCCTGATTTACGAGACCTGCAGCCGCTACGGCATCAACCCCGCCAGGGAGCCCATTCCGGTCGTTCCCGCAGCGCACTTCCAGTGCGGCGGCGTCCTGACGGACGTCAACGGCCAGACCAGCCTGGACGGCCTTTACGCCGCCGGGGAAACCGGGTGCACGGGCCTACACGGCGCCAACCGCCTGGCCTCCAACTCCCTGCTGGAATGCGTGGTGGTCGCCAAGCGCGCGCTGGACTCCATGCTCTCCCTCCAGCCGCTGAGAAAGGATGCTCCCACTTCTTACGACATCCCCGCGTGGCACCACGGGGATACCGCCCTGCCGGACGAACTTTCCGTCATCTATCACAATTGGGATGAAATCCGCCGCCTGATGTGGGATTATGTCTCCATCGTGCGGACCAACAAAAGGCTGGACCGCGCGGCCACGCGCCTCCGGATGCTTCACCGGGAGGTGAAGGACTTCTACTGGGGGTACCGCATCACGCCGGACATCCTGGAACTGCGCAACCTGGTGGCGGTGGCCTCCCTGATCGTGGACTGCGCCATGCGGCGCAATGAAAGCCGCGGGCTCCACTTCAACACGGATTATCCCGGCAAGCTGGATCACCGCTTCGTCACTCAACTGCACCGATGGTAAAACACTGGCAACGTCAACAGGCATTCCGGAAGGGTTCCGCTGGGAACTCCTTCCTTTCCGCATGCCTGCTTGCGTTGCTGGCCCTGGCTCCGGCAGGGGCCGCCAGGGCGGACATCCAGACGGGCCGGAGCGCAACCCGCGCCCTGGCGGACAGCTCCGGACGGCCCAAAGGCCCCGTCATCATCACCCCCACGCAGCGGGACCCGCTGCCCAGGGTCATCGTCAAATCGCCCGCCGCGGCCGCGGGCGGCAAACGCCCGGCGCCCCAGCCCCGCATCCTTCCCAGGACGGCCAGGCAGAGCCCCGGCACCTATCCCTGGCGGCTCAATATCACCGCCACGGTCTTCTGGGTGGGGGAGGATTCCACGGAGCGCAACCCGGTAGCCAACCACAAGAGCTCGTGGGACTCCGCCTGGCGGGAAAACTTCGGCGGTTTCGACAATCCGGACCCCGTGTGCCGCACCGTGGACTTCCGCCCGAAAACGTTCGTTCCCCGGCAAAATCCTTTTTACGTGGCGCTGCCCTACAATGACGTTTGCAAGGGAGAGCACAAGACGGAGGCGTCACGCGTCATCCCGTGGTTCCGCCGGGAATACACGGGGAAAGGGCAATCCGTCTGCAAAGGCAGGTGGGTGCAGATCGTCTACAACAAGCGCTCCTGCTTTGCCCAGTGGGAGGACTGCGGCCCCTTCACCACGGAAGATTGGCCCTATGTCTTCGGCGACAAGCCCCCCGTCAACACCCAGAACAAGGGAGCGGGCATCGACATCTCCCCCGCCGTGCGCGACTACCTGGGCATCACCGGCGGAACGGCCGTCGTCCACTGGCGCTTTGTGGAATTCTACCGCATCCCCCGCGGCCCCTGGTCCAAATGGGGGGATAACAACCCCTTCGTCAATTCCGAAGTGGGCCCCGGGAGAAAAGCCCTCCAGTCCCGGGAAGACCACCTGCGCCAGCAGCAGGAAGCCATCCAGAGGGAGCTGTTGAAGGATCCCCAGAAGCTCAGGAGGGAACTCCAGGGATAGTCCGTTCCGCCGCGGCCATGCAACGTCCACGCATTCTACATATTTTCAGCCGCTACGGCGACGTGGGGGGGGAGGAAGTCTGCTTCCGCGCCATCACGGAAGAGCTGCGAGCCGTGGCGGACGTCACCCCCTTTGTCTATTCCACCGCGGAGCTGTTCCAGAGTCCCCACGGCGCGCTGACGAAAATGCGCTACATGCTCCGCAACAGGGACGTGGAGGAAAAGCTGCGCGAATGCCTGCGCAGAGACCGCTATGACGCGTGGATCATCCACAACACGTTCCCGGCCATGTCCCCCTGCGTCTACGGGCTGGCCCTGAAGCAATCCGTTCCCGTCATCCACTACCTGCACAACTACCGCGCCGGATGCCTCAACGGGGTATTCTACCGGGACGGCTCCCCCCTGCTTCTCCTGTAAAAACGGCAACTACCTTCCCGGCGTCCTGCACGCCTGCTGGCGGCAGCGCGGCCTATTCCGCCCTGGCGGCCGCTACGTTGTATAAAACGCGCCGCATGGGCACCTGGAACCGCCTTTCCTCCTACATCGCCGTCAGCCGCCGCCAGCGGGAGCTCCTCATCCAAACCGGAATACCGGAGGACAAAATCAGGGTCATCCCCCACTTCATCCGGCAAAAAACCACCCCCGCCGAACCACCCCCGCCGAACCACCCCCGCCGGGACGTTCTTTACGCCGGACGCCTTACGCAGGAAAAAGGCGTCCTCCCACTGGTTCAGGCGTGGGAACGCCTTGCCCCTCCCGGCCGCACCCTCTACCTGATGGGGGACGGCCCCCTGCGCGGAGAACTGGAGCGCTACGTCGCTTCCCGCCGCCTTGAATCCATCCGCCTGACCGGGTTCATTCCCCATGAGGAACAGGGTGCCGTGCGCGCCGCCTGCGGACTGGCCGTGGCGCCCTCCCTGTGGGAGGAAACCTTCGGCATGGTCGTCCTGGAATCATGGCTCCACGGCACGCCCGTCATCGTCACCCCCCGCGGCGGGCTGCCGGAGCTCATCAGCCACGGCCGGAACGGCTGGATTGCCCGGGAACCTTCCACGGACGCGCTGGCGGAAACGCTGCGCACCGCCCTGGAGGAAGAGGAACGCTGGCCGTCCATGGGCGCGCACGGGCAGCAGCTCCTGTCCTCCACGTATTCCCCCGCCGCATGGCTTCAGTCCATGGGCAGCCTTCTTGAGGAACTCCGCCTCTTCCGTCAATCCCCCAACATCACGGCATCATGAAATGGTACACCTGCACTCCCGTTCCCTTCAAAGGGGACCACACCTTCTTTTCCCGTGATTCCGGGGCTTTCTGCAAAGCCTTCCAGCGGATCGGCTTGGAAAGCAGGGCCATCATGCCCACGCCCGTCCAGGAGGGGGACGACCCCGACCTCATCCGCACGGAGTACGCCAACCTGGAAGACGCCGCTTGGTGGAAATCCCTGGGCATTGACGGACTGGTCCTGTACGCCTGGGGCACGGGCAAATATCTTCCCATCGCCAGGGCCATCCATGACGCGGGCATCTTCCTGGTGGTGTACATGGATTCCTCCGGACTGTTTTTTCCGTGGCAATACTGGCTCCCCATCGCGGAAAACATGTGGACCAGGGACGTCTTCGCCCGCGGAAAAATCAGGGGCACCGCCTTTTTCCTGCTGCGCCTGCTGAAACAGCACACCTGGAACCTGGCCAGCCGGGGAAGAAGAAAACACCTGGACCAGGGGGACATGGTAGCCTTCCCCATGCCGGCAGCCGTCAAATCCATTCAGGACCGGGAATGGCTCTACGGAAAATCCATCGTCCGGAAACTGGCCCTCATTCCCAACCCCATTTCCTCCACCTGCCGCTATGCCGGGGAGAAACGCAACATCATCATGGCCGTGGGCCGCTGGGACGACCTTCTCTACAAACGCCCCTTCCTGCTGATGGCCACGCTGGAACAGGCCCTGCCCCGCGCACCGCACTGGGAAGCGGAAATCTACGGAAACATCCCTCCCCTCCTCCGGGAATGGCACGGCAATCTTCCGGAAGACCTCCGCGCCCGCATCCGCCTGGCCGGCTACCTGCCCAACGCGGAGCTGCAAAAGAAATACTCCCAAGCCAGAATCAGCCTCTGCACCTCCCGGTCCGAGGGAACGCACGTCGCCTCCGCGGAAGCGCTCTGCGCCGGGGCTTCCGTCGTTGGTCCGCGCCTTACGCCCCTGCTGAACTGCCTGCAATGGTACGTTTCCCATGATTCCGGCACGCTCAGCCCAAAAGACACCCCGGAAAGCGTCTCCGGGGCGCTGCTGGAAGAAATCCGCGCCTGGGATGAAGGAAAACGCAGCCCGGAGGAAATTTCCCGCTACTGGTGCTCCCTGCTGCATGCGGAGAACTCCTGCAAGCGCATCATTGCCGCTTATGAGGCCGCCAAAGGCGGCAACTGACCGCTAATTCCCCAACAGGGCGCGGGCCTCTATCCACACGTCCTCCCAGCTTCTGTCCGCCAGCGTCCCGTAAAGGGGGTGCCCCCACAGCCGCGCGCGCATGGCCGCCGGAGAAGCCAGCCCCAGCAGAAAACGCATCAACTGGGAAGGGCGGGCCAGCGCGGGCTTCCTCTGCGCCGCCAGCTCCATGACGGCGGAACGCAGTTCTTCCGGAAGCGGTCCGGGTTCCTCCAATTCCATCTCTGCAGGTACTGCGCCGCAGCACCCCGGACAATGCCCGCAGGGTCCGGACGGCTCCCGGAAGCCGAAGTAGGCGTCCAGGCTCCTGTTGAGGCAGGCGGAAGACGTCAGCGTGGAAACGCACGTTTTCCAGCGTTCCAGCCCGTTCAGCCGGGACCGGGAAAAATACTGCGCGAATTCCTCCGCGGCTTCTTCCGCATCAAATCCTTCCGAATGCAGGTGAAGGGCTGTCTGGCGCAGGTCCACCTTCCATTCCCCGGAAAGGGCCAGCTCGTCAAGCCATGCGCCGGCTTCTTCCCAGGAAATCCCCCATTCCGCGGCCAGAGCCTCCACTTCCCCCTCCCGGTGGCCGTCCATCCATTGCAGCCGGGAACGTTCCTCCCCGTCGCGGCCGCACAGGATTTCCTCCATCCGGAACAGGGGACGCACCTTGTAATACTTGTACCCCATGCCCTGTTCCCGGACGGAACCGGAACGCTTCAGGTCAAAGAGCATCCGGTCCACCGCCACATCCGGCAGGTCATGGACCGCGGAGGCTTCATACAGGGACACAATATGCTCCCCCCTCCGGGACAGCAGGGACGCCAGCCCCTTCACGCCGTGGCGGTCCGGCTCCGCCGCATGCAGGCGGTTGACCACGGCCACGCCGTCGCGCCCGGACAGCATCACCAGGCTGAAGGAAGGCAGCCCGTCGCGTCCGGCACGTCCGGACTCCTGCACATACGCCTCCAGGCTGGCGGGGGGATGGTAATGCACCACGGAGCGAACGTCCGGCTTGTCAATCCCCATGCCGAAGGCAATCGTCGCCACCAGCACGTCCGCCGCCCCCGCCAGGAACTCATCCTGAACCAGCCCCCGCGTTTCCGGCGGCATGCCCGCATGGTAGGACTTGACGGAAAAACCGGCCTTCCCCAGTTCATAGGAAAGATTCTCCGCATCCTTCCGGGTGCGGATGTACACTACGGAGGGACGGTGGCCGTCCTCTTTCAAAAACTGCACCAGCCGCGCGGTTTTATCCTGCTCCTTCAGCACTTCCGCCTGGCGGAAAATATTCTCCCGGTACGGCGCGGCCCGGAAGATGCAGTCCTCCTGCACGTCAAACAGGACGGCCAGGTCACGGCACACCCGCTCCGTAGCCGTGGCGGTCAGCGCCATGACGCTGCGGAATCCGTACTTTCTGAAAAAACCGGGCAGTCCCAGGTAATCGGGACGGAAACTGTGTCCCCCACTCCGAGAGGCAGTGGGCCTCATCCACCACGAACAGGCCGGGGAAACAAACTCCATGGCCTGCTGCATCCACGGGGATTCCAGAGACTCCGGCGCGGCGAACAGCAGGCGGACGGCCCCGGACTTCAGGCTGTCCAGCAGGGCGCCCTTCTCTTCCTCCGCCAGGGAGGAATCATACCTGGCCGCAGCCACGCCCAGCTTTTCCAGCCCGGCCACCTGGTCGCGCATCAGGGCGATCAGCGGGGAAACCACCACCGTCACCCCGTCTCCCAGCACCCCCGGAATCTGGTAGCAGAGGCTCTTGCCGGAGCCCGTAGGCAAAATGCCGATGCAGGACCGGCCCGCCAGCGCGCACTCCATCAGCTCCCGCTGCATGGGGCGGAACCGCTCCTTTCCGAACAAACGCAGGGTGTCTTCCAACGGGGAGGAATGCATGGCGGGAAGGATACCATAACGGAAAATCCCGGCAAAAGGAATCCTATGACATTGACACGGTGCCCTCATCCTATATCCTCCATGCAATATGAGACCCTTAAAAACCATCATCGCCGGGACTCTGGCCCTGCTGGCGGCAGCCCCCCTCATGGCCCAGACCAAGGCTGCGGGGAATAAAAAGCCGAACATCCTCTTCATCATTACGGATGACCACGCCTACCAGACGCTGGGCACCTCCAAGAACGATTCCCCCGTCGCGCTGCCCAACTTCAACAAGCTGGGCAGGCAAGGCATGGTCTTTGACCGCAGCTACTGCGCCAACTCCCTGTGCGGACCCTCCCGCGCCTGCATCCTGACCGGAAGGCACTCCCACATGAACGGCTTCGTCTTCAACGGCCAGAGGCCGCTGGACGGCTCCCAGCCCACCTACCCGAAGATGCTGCAAAAAGCCGGCTACCAAACGGGCCTGTTCGGCAAATGGCACCTGGAATCAGACCCCACCGGCTTTGACACGTGGGAAATCTTCCCCGGACAGGGCAGCTACAATCCGGATTTCATCAGCCTCAAGCCGAACGGGAAACGCCAGACGAAGCGCTTTCCCGGCTACGCCACGGACGTGGTCACGGACAAATCCATCCAGTGGCTGGAAAACCGGGACAAGGACAAGCCTTTCCTGCTCGTCGTGGGCCACAAGGCCCCCCACCGCGCCTGGTGCCCCGCCCTGCGCCATCTGGGCAAGGTGAACACGTCCAAGCTGACGCCGCCCGCCAACTTCCATGACGACTACGCCAACCGCCCGGAATTCCTGAAGAAAAACCAGCAGACCGTAGCCAGGCACATGGCGATTTATTCCGACCTCAAGGTGCTCAAGGACCAGGTGCCGGAAGACATGCGCAAGAGCATCGTCTCCCCCGGCTACGGCTGGGACCTGGGCGAAATCAACCGCATGACCCCGGAAGAACGGAAGACCTGGACGGATTACTACGCCAAGCGCACCAAGTCCCTGGTGGACGGCATGAAATCCGGAAAATTGAAAGACCCGAAAGCCTTCGCGGAATGGAAATGGCACGCCTACATGGAAGACTACCTGGGCTGCCTGCTTTCCGTGGACGACAGCATCGGACGCCTGATGAAATATCTGGACAAGGAAGGCCTTTCCAAAGACACGCTGGTCATCTACTGCGGCGACCAGGGTTTCTACATGGGCGAACACGGCATGTACGACAAGCGCTGGATTTTTGAGGAATCGCTCCGCATGCCCCTCATCATGAGATGGCCCGGCAAAATTCCCGCGGGCATCCGCAACACCACCATGGTGCAGAACATCGACTACGCTCCCACCATCGTTTCCGCAGCAGGAGCGGACACCCCGGAAAACATGGATACCTTCCAGGGCGTTTCCCTGCTTCCCACGGCCTTTACGGGCAAGAAGCCGGACAACTGGAGGGACGCCATTTACTACTGCTTCTACGAGAATCCCGGCGAACACAACGCCCCGCGCCACGACGGCATCCGGACGGACCGCTACACGCTCTCCTACATCTGGACCAGTGACGAATGGATGCTCTTTGACATGAAGAAGGATCCCATGCAGATGAAGAACGTCATTGACGATCCCGCCTACAAGTCCACCGTGGAACAGCTCAAGAAGCGCTACAACGAACTCCGCAAGGCCTACAAGGTCCCGGAAAACAGCCCCGGAGGAAAGGGAACGCCCATCCCCAAATTTGACGCTTCCTGGTAGGAAGCCGTTCCAGCGGAACTTTTCCCAGGCGCCGGAAGATTCCGGCGCCTTTTTATTCCCTGGGTATCCCGCCCCGGTAGCGGCTATTCCACCCCGGCCTTACCCGTAAAAACCTTTGAGGGGGCCCAATCCGGCGATCTTGGACAATTTATTCACGGCCTTCTCGCAAAAAGCAATCCCCTGGTGAACGCCGGAGAGAAAAGTAAGCAAAGGCCTTTCCACCCTCTCCGCTCCAAGCTCTCCCAAAAAGAAGTCCGGATCCTTGTCATCAAATCCGGGGTGCCGTAAAAAGGGATGCCTCCCGTCAAGATGGATGACTCCCTTCCCGGAATAAAGGCAATCCAGATGGTTCATGGCCGCAACAAGCGACCACAGCGTCTGGTCATGCGTATGGTCCACAAAATTGTCACGGCAGCGGCTTTTTTCCTCCGGAGTCGGGGAAGACACCAGGCTGAACTGCCGGCATAGTTCCATCCATTCACGAAGAATCCGGACGCTTTCTTCCGATTTTTTCAGGAAACACGGAGTCGGCTGAATCAGGGGGCTATGCTCGAAATCCCTGATATCCAGATTCAATGCGTCAAAAACGCTCTGCTTGCACCACCTTGACAAATCTCCCGTGTAATAGGAGATATTCACTCCCGGCAGGATATCCTGCCCCTTCTCCTCCAGCCATTGGACAAGAGGCTGTACTGAATGGCGGAAAAGCGTTCCCGGCGGACGCCCCGCATCCGTGTAAAGCAAATAGTCCCCTTCCTGCAGGCTGTCCAGTTCCCTGAGCATGATGAAGGGTTTCCAGCACCAGTAACCAGCCCCATGCAAATGAGGGTCAAACCAGGGCACTTCGCGCCTGATGCCTGCGGACAGCAGGCGGCCAAGATTCCAGAAAGACAATTCCACGGAAGGCTCCGCCAGCTTTAAACTTGTCATCCGCATCCACTGCCGCCAGCGGTAGCCGCGTGTCGCGAAAGAACAATAACGAATAGCCATGCGCGTTGATTCCGGGTAAACGCATGGCCGGGTAGAGCATGGGCCATGCTTTCTGCACGCCCTTTCTAGCGAGTTGTTAATCCGCTGTCAATGGAAAATTTTAACGGAGAACGAATTCCAGATATTTGACGTGTAATAAAAAAGATTTTCCATCATTCCCGTAGGATGGCCTGAACAGACAACTTTTTCAGGGTTATATTTTTACAGGTTCTCTTTTATTTTCTCAAAACAAGCGGATTAACAATCCACAGCTTTGGCCGGATACTTGCCGATAAACGCCTTTTTTATATTCCCGCGTCCGCGGGGGGCGCCCTTATGGCTGAAGCTCCGCGTCCAGCCGCTTATCCAGGTCCATGGCGGCGCCGATAGCCGCATCCATGTTATAATATTCCCACTCCGCAAAACGCCCCAGCAGGTAAATGCCCCTGGGTTCCAGGCACTCCTTCAGTTCCCGGATGAGGGCGCGGCTGGACGCATCCTGCACGGGATAGGTATATTCCTCCCAGTGATGGGCCAGGTAGGAGGGGGAAAAGGGAATAAGCTCCAACTGCCGCCTGATTTCCTCTTCCGTCATTTGCTCGGAAAACTCAATGGTGGCCGTGGTAATGTCTCCGTTATTGTTGTTCCTGGAAAAATTCCCCGTGCAGATGATGCGGTGGGAACGGTGGGCCGGGGAGGGCATGTAAATCCAGCTATAGCCGTTAGGGTCAATCCGGCACAGCACGGAGGTGGTGCCGTGGGAGCGCAATGCCGAAATCCGGGGAAGGAACGGACGGAGTTCATCCACGCCGGGAAAGCAGTCCGCAAGCTGCCTGGCATTCCCTGTAAAAACAACCCGGTCAAACAATTCTCCCTGCACGAGCCATTTTCCATCCTGCGCACGGATGTCCGCAGCCTCCGCCCGGTACCTGACCTTCAGGCCGCGCGCCAGCGTATCCGCCAGGAACTGGGAGCCGCCGCGCTTTGCATAAAAGAAGGAGCTGTGCACCATGGCGCTTTCATTGACGCGACCAATGTTATTCAACAGGATTTCCGCCACGGTCGGCATGGGCAGCTTGTCTTCCAGCCAGTCCATGGCGATTCCGTTGATGTCCTGCCGCCACACCTTGTTGTTGTAGGGCGTGAAATAAAGGTCGTTCAGGGTCTTCCCGAAACGGTTCCGGAAAAATTCTCCCAGGGAACTGGGTTCCGCAGGGGGATTCCTGTAAAGCTCCAGCAGTTCATGGACAATGGAGGAACGGACGGCCTCCGGAAACTGGTCGAGATGGTTCTCAATGGGATAATCCACCACAGCCCCGCCCTCCAGGGAAATGACGGCACGGCGGCGGCCGGAAACAAAATCACGCTCCCTGTCAAACCGGGACCAGAACCAGTCCAATACCTCCTGCCGCCGGGAATTGAACACATGACCGCCTACCAGGTGGTACAAATTGCCCTGCACCTCCGCGCACTTGACTAGGCCGCCGGGGCGGCTGTCCTTCTCGTAAACCACCACCTCATGCCCCTTTTTCAAGAGCATTCCGGCCATGGACAATCCGGAAACTCCGGCTCCGATCACAGCATATTTCATCATGGAATAAAGAAAATCAATGGATTAAAGACCACGCGCACCGAATTTGGACAATTTCACGGGATGGAGGTACAGGTATTCCTGCGGAAAGGAGGCAAGCAATTTGCCCAGGTCTCCGCCGGAAGAGGACACCAGCCCGTCAATGACGGCGTTCATGGCCTCAAAATGTTCCGGATCCTGCGGGAACCAGACGTTTCCGGACTTGTACTGCGTGTCTTCCAGCGTAGCCAGCCGCGTTCCGGGAAGGAGCTGCAAGGCTGTGGGAATAGCAAGCTCCACAAACATGTTCCATGCGGAAAATACCTCAAGGATGCGGCAAAAATCGTCAAACTTCCCTTTCGGAATGCACACGATGTCCGAATAACCGAAGACGACGGGATAGGAATACCGGTACTTTTTGATCCGGTGCTTCCAGTGGTTCAGCAGATGCCAGATTCTGCCCTTCAGCACCTTCCAGTTGGCATGGATGCCGCCGCCGGGATTCCACTTGGGCAGGAACATGCGCACGCGGGACAGCTCGTCATGCTGCATGAGGTTCCTGGATTTCAAAATCTGACGGGCTTCCCCGTACGGCGGAACATTCTTGTTGACGCTGTCCGCATCAATGCCGGCGGGAGCCGTGGAAAAACGGTGGGCCTCCACCGTTCCACGGTAGCACACCGGCAGGGAGACATCCACAAAACCGTCCAGGTAGCACGTATCCTCCCCATGGATTCCCAGCAGGGACGGCGTGGAAAACTCGTCAAACCGGGGATTCAGGAGCAGGTCGTCTCCGATGATGAGAATATAATCGCCATCCAGATTCCTGATTCTTTCCCGGGCCTGTAAAATATAATTATAAAACTGGAATGAATTGCCGAATACGGAACATACGTCCGGAGCGTCCCCCCTGTAATAGGGCATTAATTGAAGCAGCCCGGAAAAACGCCTTGAATAAATCTCCCTGATTACCGGAATGTTGCGGTCATACTGGTGGTTGAACAACACAACGAGAGCCGTTTTCCGGGAAGAAGTATCCATGGTACGTTTGATGTAGGGGAGCAACCCGCGCCCTTCAACGGAAGGCATTGGAAAAACATGGATTGCACCCTGGGAGCATGCGCCATTAAAACGGCTTCATGAATACATTACGGATTTGAAATCCGGGGTCAAGCCTGCACATTTGAAAGAAAAACATTTTCGGAAAATTCCGTTTGCCAATACTCCGGCATCGACAGAGACCGTTCTTGACGTAAATAAGCTTTCTTTTCATTTCAAAAAAGCCGGGAGGGTATAACACAAAAAAATGGCGCAGGCAGGAACGGGAACGGCGCGACGGTGATGAACGGCGAAGCTGCGGCTCCGGCTCCCGGGAACGGAAGATTCCGGCCTCTCGTGGCTGAAACCCCTTCTGGAGCATGGCGTAAGCTCTTGCTTGCATAACCGTCTCTGCGCTCCGGAGGGAATATCCATCAGGCCCGGGAGGCCCTGGCTCCCAGGCGACATGCACCCGTGAAAAAGAACTGATGGAGCGTTGATTCAGGATTTGCGCCCACCATCCCGGAGCATAACTTTTCCGGACTGCAGAGTCTCACCGGATTTCAAACCCGCCCGTGAAACAGGGCTGTTTTAAGCCTGCAAGCAAGCCGCATGATACCAGCAGGAAACAAGCCGGTGCTACTTTAATTTTCCCGAATTCCTCCCTGCGTTCCGGAACCGGCTTCTTCTTTTCTCCGGCAGTGGTGTGTTCAAGGGGAAACGTTGAGTTGGAATACTGGCTGATATAACAGGAAAGCAAAACATGAAGCTCACTCCGGAAGAATATTTCTTTCATTCCCTCCATCCAGGGCGCGGAGCCAAAACCCCATTCTGCGCCGGAAACGGACTTCATTTTCCCGCTCCTTCAACAATGGCCGATGCCGGAAAGCATTTTCTCCCCTCTTATCTTTTCACGGAAAAAACAGTGGGCACACCTGCATTCCCTCTCCTGCTCCGCCGCGCAAATGGAAAAAGCCGTTCCACCGGGAAAGCTTCCCGATGAAACAGCCGTAAAACGGAGAAATCCGCCAGCCTAATATCTGTAAAAGTCGGGCTTGTACGGTCCTTCCACCGGAACGCCGATGTAGTCCGCCTGTTCCGGACGCAGGGCGGTAAGCTTGCAGCCGATCTTGCCGAGGTGCAGGCGCGCCACCTCTTCATCCAGCACCTTGGGAAGCACTTCCACGCCCACGGGGCGGTTTTCACGGGTATTCCACAGTTCCAGCTGCGCCAGAACCTGGTTGGCGAAGCTGTTGGACATCACGAAGCTGGGGTGCCCCGTGGCGCAGCCCAGGTTGACCAGGCGGCCTTCCGCCAGCAAGTACAGGCTGTTGCCGGAGGGGAACGTGTAACGGTCCACCTGCGGCTTGATGTTCAGGTGTTTAATGCCGGGATAGGTCTGGAGCTTGTGCACCTGGATTTCATTGTCGAAGTGGCCGATGTTGCACACAATGGCCTGGTCCTTCATCTTTTCCATGTGCTCAATGCGGATGATGCCGCAGTTCCCCGTGGTGGTTACGTAAATGTCCGCCCAGCCCAGCGTGTCCTCCACCGTCAGCACGCGGTAGCCTTCCATGGCGGCCTGGAGCGCGCAGATGGGGTCTATTTCCGTCACGACCACCTGGGCGCCCATGCCGCGCAGGGACTGGGCGCAGCCCTTGCCCACGTCCCCGTAGCCACAGACCACGGCCACCTTACCGGCGATCATGACGTCCGTGGCGCGCTTGATGCCGTCCACCAGGGACTCGCGGCAGCCGTACAGGTTGTCAAACTTGGACTTGGTCACGGAATCGTTCACGTTGATGGCCGGAATCAGCAGGCGTCCCGCGGCCTGCATCTGGTACAGGCGGTGCACGCCGGTGGTCGTTTCCTCGGAAACGCCCTTCAGCTCGGGCAGCCAGCGGTGGAAAATGCCCGGAGTTTCCGCGGCAATCTTTTTCAGGAGGTCCTTGATGACTTCCTCCTCTTCCGATTCGGACGGAGTGTCCACCCAGCCGGAACCTTCCTCCATTTCATACCCGCGGTGAATGAGCAGGGTAGCGTCTCCGCCGTCGTCCACAATCAGCTGGGGGCCCAGGCCGTCCGGAAAGTTCATGGCCTTCCAGGTGCAGTCCCAGTAATCCCGGAGCGTTTCCCCCTTCCAGGCGAACACGGGCGTGCCGGATTTGGCAATGGCGGCGGCGGCGTGGTCCTGGGTGGAGAAAATGTTGCAGCTCGCCCAGCGGACGGAGGCTCCCAGGGCCGTCAGCGTTTCAATCAGCACGGCCGTCTGCACCGTCATGTGCAGGGAGCCCATGATGCGCACGCCCTCCAGGGGCCTGGCGGCCGCGTACTTTTCACGCACGGCCATCAGGCCGGGCATTTCATGTTCCGCAATGTCCAGTTCCTTGCGTCCGAAATCCGCCAGGCTGATATCGCGCACCTTGTATTGTTCCGTTTCTGAAAACATGTCTGTAAACGTTGTCGTGGGATTAATGAAGAAGTTGTTTCAGGGAGGCCAGGCGCGTTTCGTCCAGTTGCTCCCAGGGAAGCTCCGGATTGGTGAAATGCCCGTAGTGCGTCGTCTTCCGGTAAATGGGTCGCAGCAGGTCGAGCTGGTCCACCATGTCCGCAGGCTTGAAGGAGAAAATGCTTTCCAGCGCACTTTCAATGGATTTTTCCTCCACCTTTCCGGTGCCGAAGGTATCCACCCGGATGGAAACGGGGGTGGGGTAGCCGATGGCGTAGGCCACCTGCAATTCACACTTGTCCGCCAGCCCGGCGGCTACGATGTGCTTGGCGACCCAGCGGCACATGTACGCCGCGGAACGGTCCACCTTGGACGGGTCCTTCCCGGAGAAGGCGCCGCCGCCGTGGCGGCCCATGCCGCCGTACGTATCCACAATGATCTTGCGGCCCGTCAGGCCGGAATCCCCGTGGGGGCCGCCCACCACGAATTTCCCCGTGGGATTGATGAAATACTCCGTCCTGTCATCCAGCAGTTCCGCAGGGAGCACAGTCTTAATGAGTCTGACGCAGTAATTGTAAATCGTATCATGGTCCACTTCCTCCGTGTGCTGGGTAGAGATGACCACGTTCTCAATATGGACGGGGCGTCCGGCTTCATCATAAGCCACCGCCACCTGGGACTTGCAATCCGGGCGCAGCCAGTCCACATGCCCGCGCTTGCGGCGCTTGGCCAGTTCCATGAGCAGCTTGTGGGCAAACACGATGGGGGCCGGCAGCAGCTCCGGCGTCTCGTTCGTCGCGAAGCCGAACATGATGCCCTGGTCCCCGGCGCCCTGTTCCGCGTGGCCCTTGCCCTCCGCCTCCCGGGCGTCCACGCCCTGGGCGATGTCCGGAGACTGTTCCGTGAGCAGGTTCGTGAAAAAGACGGTATCCGCGTGGAACACGTCGTCGTCCTGCCGGTTGCAGTACCCGATCTCCCGGATAGCCTGGCGGGCGATCTTTTCCGGATTGATTACCGCCTTGGTCGTCAGCTCTCCGGCGATGATGACCATGTTGCTCTTCACCAAAGTTTCGCACGCGACGCGGCTAGTTTTGTCTTGAGCCAGGCAGGCGTCTAAAATAGAGTCGGAAATGTAATCGGCCACCTTGTCCGGATGGCCTTCTCCAACGGATTCCGACGTGAAGATGTGAGGGTTGTTTTTACTCATATCGATAAATCTCGATGCGTTGATATATTATTTCACCATGAAGTCAATCCTAAAAACGCTCAAACTCCTGACGGACCCCACCCGCCTGCGCATCATCAACGTTTTGAATGAAGAATCCCTGAGCGTTGCGGAGCTTCAGGAAATTCTCGGCATGGGGCAGAGCCGCATCTCCACGCAGCTTGCCCAGCTCCGGCAGGAAGGAGTGGTGGAGGACACCCGCTCCGGGAAAAACGTTTTTTACACCCTCTCCCTGGCCAACGACCTGCACAACGTGGCCCTGAAAGCCTGCGAGGAACTGCCGGAGGCGGAAACGGATAAAAAAGCCCTCCAGGTCATTCTGGACAAGCGCAAGAACCGCACGCAGGCCTACTTTGATGAAGTCGTTTGCCGCCTGGGCAAGAACTACGCTCCGGGCCGCTCCTGGAAGGCGCTGGCCGGAGCCCTGCTCCGCATCCTGAATTATGACGTGGTGGCGGACCTGGGCGCCGGGGAAGGCTTCGTCTCCCAGCTCATTTCCCCCAGCGCCAAGCAGGTGATTGCCGTGGACAACTCCCCCAGCATGGTGGAGCTGGGGCAGGAACTGGCGCGCAAGCACGGGCTGGACAATCTGGAATACCGCCTGGGCGACATTGAAACGCCGCCCATTGATCCCGGCACCGTGGACCTGGCCCTGCTCAGCCAGGCCCTGCACCATGCCCAAAAGCCGGTCAAGGCCCTGGAAGCCGCCTGGAACATCCTGAAACCCGGAGGCTGCCTGGTCGTTCTGGACCTGCTCCAGCACGGGCAGGAGGAAGCCCGCGAACTCTATGCGGACCGCTGGCTGGGCTTCACGCCCGCCGCTCTGGAAAGCATGCTCAAGGAAGCCGGCTTCCGGAACATCCATACGGACATTGTGGACAGGGAACCGGAACCTCCCCATTTCCAGACCCTGATGGCCGCCGCCTGGAAACCGTAACCGGAAGGCGCCCCACTCCTTTTTCCAACCGTTTTTTCAGACAAAATTCTGCCGGGCAGCCGCTCACCCATTGTGAACGTTAAATCCACATTAATCATTTCAGGCGCCGTGCTTGCCGCCGCCCTGGGCGTTTACTGGATAGCCGCCCCGCGGGAAGCCTCCCCCGAGGAACTGTACCGGCAATACATGGAGCTCTCCCCCTTTGAGCAATTTGACCAGAAGGAGAAACTGCTGAAAAAAGCGGCGCAGGCTGGCTGCGTTCCCGCCATGCGCCAAATGGCGGATCATAACTTCATCTCCAAAAACGATCTCAAAGTCGATGAATACAATTACTGGATCAAAAAAGCGGCGGACCATGGAAGCCCGCAGGCCCAGTATGAAGCCTTCACGGAATGCATTTCCGAAAACCCTTCCGAAGTCCTCGCTTATCTGATACAGGCGGACAGACAGTCTTACGCTCCCGCCTCCCTGGAACTGGGACGGCTGTATGCCTGCGGAGACGAAGAATACGGCATCATGCGGAATGAACGGAAAGCCATGGAGTTTTACCAAAAAGCAGCCGCGCTGAATAACCCGGAGGCCCTTTACCTGCTCTACCTGATGGGAAAACTGGAAATTCCGTCCAGGGAGGAGGCGGAACGGCACCAGGACGCCTATGCCCGCTATCTTCAACAGGCACAGCGGCAGAAAGCGTTCCCGATCATGCCTGCCGCCATGGACGGAGAGGTCCCCCCGAACCGTCAATCCAGGGAGCGTATCAGGGAAGTTTTAAAAACCTACCTGCCGCAAAACCCGAAAGCTGTTGAATGGATTCAACAAAACTACAGGTGAAAAACAGGCCATGCCTCATTCCCTGTCCTCCGGAGCCCTTTCCGCAGGAAAGGGGCGTCTGCCGGATTGGAGGGCCTCCCGCACTTCCCGGACAATGTCCATCATCTGCTCCGGAGACAGCTCCTCTTTACCTTCCACCTCTTCATCCACCAGCGCTTTCATTTCCTCCAGCAGATGCTCCGGCTCCAGCCGGTAGTTCAGCAATACCCGGAAAAGCTCCCTTCCGGCCTCCTGCAAGGGAACGGAGGGAAAATCCCGCACGCTCTTCAAATTTTTCTCTTCAAAGGAATTCAGCAGTCCGGCATAACGGCGGAACGCGCGTTTGAATTCCTCCGGGCAGCCGGCCAAATCTACCGCGGCAAGATACCGCCGGAAGGAAATCTCCGCTTTCAGGTGAAGGGCGGCTTCCCCCGTGGACTCCGCCAGCCAGGTTTCCTTCTGCTTCAAATGCACGAGCAGAAGGACCTTCCGCATGGCTTCCCTCTGCCTGCCCTTGGGCCCCTTCTTCAATTTAACCAGGTCCAGGTCCAGCTCCGCGGCATCCGGGCTCGCCACATCCTGGGCCGGAGACACTCCGAGAGCCGCCGCCATCAGGACAAACGGCAGCCACTTCCTCATGCATTCCCGGATATGGACCATTGCGGTCAGCAATTACATGAAAAGCTCCGGGAAAGCAATCTCAATCCAACGGCTCCGCAGATAAAAGAGCCGGCTCCATCACGGCTGTTTTTCCCCGCCTCCCAGCCGGGAAGGCGGAAAATTCCCGGCGGTTACTTTGCGGACATGGAGAAACAGGATGCCGGAATTTCTTCCGGGGCGCCCCCGTCCCGCGACCACATCAGCTTGAGCCCGGCCTTTGAAGCGCCCGCCCCATGCACGTACCCGATGCTGACGGGGTGCGCCCCCTTTGCCAGGGGCACTCCCTTCTTGCCGGTCTCCGGGCTGCATTCCGTCGTTCCCACGGCGGAAGAGGAATCCGCCCGGTCTCCCGGCTTATAATGAAAATCGGCATCCACCAATTGCATGTCATGCAGGCGCACAAAGGATTTGGAACCTTCATTGGAATCCGTTTCCAGGAAAAAGGTATAAACTCCCGTTTCCGGCACGCTCAGAAACCCCTTCCATTCCCCGCAAAAAGGCTGTCTGGAAATGCCGTCCGGGACAAGACAACCGGAAGTCTCCGTCACCGCAAGGTTTTCATACCCCCTGACCGCCTCAGGCTTGGGCACCCAGGGACACGCCTTGGAGGAAAGAAGCCTGAACGCCAGTTTTCCGCCTACTTCCCCGCCCTTCTCCAGAGGCGGCACGGGGACGGAATCATAAGGCCTGCCAGACAGACAGCCGCGGACGGAATTGTCATAGTCATAAATCCTCCTGACTTGCAATACCCTGTTCCTGAAATAGTCCCCGTATTTCCTGCCCTCCGGCGTTTCCGCCAGATTGCGGGATTCCCTGGGGTCTTTTTCAATATCATAAATCTGGAAGGGATCATCATGGGAACGGATATTCTGCCTGACCCCCTTGTACCTGCCTGCATAAATAATCTGCTGCTGGAGCCTGGAAACGTTCCGGTGCTCCGGAAGGAAGTTTTTATAATTGGGCGTTTTGCCCTTCACGTTATATTCCACATAAAGTATGCCCGGCTTTTGCTTTCCTTTCCCCGTAAGGGTGGGCAGGATGGAAACTCCATCCGTCTTTGAGGGAACCGGCATCCCTCCGGCCTCTGCAAACGTGGCCATCCAGTCATGGAACTGGCTGGGAGCATGGCTAACGCGGCCTGAAGGAATGGCCGCCGGCCAGCGCACAATAGCCGGAACCCTGATGCCGGCCTCCCAGGTATCCCTTTTGATTCCGTCAAACGGGCCATAAGACTCGAAAAAGTTGGGGTCCTGCGTAGGGCCTATGAAACTGCCTTCATTATGGGGGCCGTTATCGGAGGTAAAAACCACGATCGTGTTTTTATCTATTTTCAAATCGGAGAGGAGTTTGAGCAAATCCCCCACGGCATCGTCAATCCGGGCTATCATGGAAGCATGCTTTTTTGCTCCCTCCGGCCATTTCTGGGAGGCATACCGGGGATAAACGTATGAATTGCGCACGCCGTTGGCCGTATTGATCAATTCCCCCTTTTTACCCAGCCACTGCAATCCGCCGTTCAGGCCGCCGCCAGCGGGATAGGCTTGCGTGGGTACTTCCAGCGCGGAATGGGGAGCGGTAAAAGTCAGCGCAAGGAAAAACGGCTGGCCCCTTGATTTTTTCCTGTGGTCCACGATCCATTTCTTGGCACGGGCCGTAAACAAATCCGTGGAATAGGAATTCGTACAGGATTTGGTGATGTTTTCATGCATGTCCCAGATCACGTTGGTACCCGTCTGGGAACGGCGGTCCGCGGGATCATCCGCCGCATAGTGCCGGTGCGCTCCGATGTGGTCCAGATGGCCGAAGAAGTAATCAAAGCCCCTTTTGTCGGGAAAAGCCGTGGACTCTCCGGGATTGCCTCCGCATTCCGTTCCGCCTCCAATTCCCCATTTGCCGATCAGCGCCGTTGCGTATCCGGCTTTCTTCAACATGGCCGGCAACGTCAGCGCATCCTCCAGGGGCATGTCAAACGTATTGTCCCTCACCACGCGGGCATGCCCCTGATGGACGCCGGAAAACAGCGAGGCGCGCGAAGGGGCGCAGACGGGAGAACCCGCATAATGCCTGCACAACTGAATTCCCTCCGCAGCCATCCGGTCGAGGGCCGGAGTCTGAATGGCGGGCTTCCCTTCATGAGCGCGGCGGTTCTGGTGGAACACCCCAAGATCCCCCCAGCCCAGATCGTCAACCAGGATAAAGAGAATGTTGGGCCGTCCCGGCGCAGGAGCGGGGGCCGCCCATCCCAGGCAGCCCGAAAACATCAGAAGCAAGGCAAGAAAACGGGAGAACGGCGCAAACATGACGGATTGTTGTACTTAACGCCTGCCGTGTTAATCAAGCTGAAAAGACCGCTTTCATGCCATCCGGGGAGATTGACGGGCATCCGGACGTATGCGAAAAAGCCGTCTATGCTATTCGCAGTAGTGATATTCCTTTCCGTGGTCGTGCTCGGCGTCATTGCCGCGTTGCGCTTCACCAAGGGGGTCATTCCGCTGCGTACCTACGAATCGCGGGAATTGCCGGGATTTCCGGGTCCGGCGGGGCTGATTCACCGCCTGGACGGCGCGGAGAAGCGCCAGAGGAAACTGGCGGAGGCCCGTTTTCCCGGCGTGGATGAAAACGGGCTCATCAGCCTGCCTCCCGCCTGGGAGGGCAAGGTGACAGCGGGGCGCCTGGCCTGCGTGGCCCACACCTGGGCCATGAGCAGCCTGGTCAGGGAAGACCCTGCGGCGGCCAAAGCCCGCAAGACAGCCTCCGGCCGCGCCATGATGATTCCCTTCTTCACGGCTCTTATCCTGCTAGGGATGCTGGCCACCGGGCTGTTGAAGTTCCAGATTGCGCTGGCTATCGGGCTGGCCTGCTGGGCCTTCTTCACCTTCTCCGCCCTTCCCACCCAGTTCCGTGAATGGAAGGCGGCGGAAATAGCCAAATCAGGGCTGAAAGAGGCCGGACTGTGGCCCCTGCTGCCCTCTGACGCCATGGCCGTGGAACAATGCCTGAAGGCGCTGTCATGGTGCAATGTGGCGGGCTTCCGGCGCATTCTGCCCAGATAGGGGACGCGCCGTGACGGCGGCGCGCATTTTTCCGGTTAATCCGGCTTTTGAGAGAAAAAAACTTGAAACGGGGGTGCGGGTAACCCACTCTTCCACCGTCGTCAAAATTTACTCTCTTCTGCATGAACGAGTCCGCCAACCCTATCATCAAGTACTTTTCCGAGTTCAAAATCCTAAAAACCGTATCTAAAGATTTCTGGCTCACCAACGTCGTCCAGTTCTTTGACGGCATGGCCTACTTCTCCCTGATTACGGTATTTGTCCTCTACCTGACGGACTATTGCAGTTTCAACGATGCGGACGCGGCCCTGTGGGTGGGGCTGTACACCCTGTTCATCTCCGCCTTCGTCTTTGCGGTGGGTTCCATCTGCGACATCATCGGCATACGGCGCACGTACCTGATCGGCTTCATCATCCTCATCGCCGGGCGTCTCATCATGGGATTCGGACCGGATCTGAGCCCCACCGTGGACTCCGGGAGGCTGGTGGTCATGACGGGGATTCTGATCATGTCCTTCGGCACGGCGTTCATGTCACCCGTCATCCAGACCTCCATCCGGCGCTTCGCCCCGCTGAATGCGCGCGCCACGGGGTTCAATATCTATTACCTGCTGATGAACATCGCCGCCGTGATCGCGAACGTATTCCTGATTGAATTCTTCCGCAAGCACTTCGGCGCCGTGGACGGCGGCTACTGGATCATCAACTTCGGCACGCTGATGGTGCTGCTGGGCTGCATCACCACCCGCTTCATTGACGAAGACAACTACGCGGAACCCAGTGAAAAGGAGGCCAACCTGAAAGCGCCCCTCCGGCGGCCCCTGCAGCTTTTCCGGGAAGTGTGGAAGGAATCCGCCTTCCGCAAGCTCATCCTCTTCCTGGTGCTGACCATGGGCGTGCGCATCGTCTTCACGCTGCAATTCCTGGTCATGCCCAAATACTACGTGCGCACCCTGTATGATGACTTTGCCATCGGCTCCATCAATGCCATCAACCCGGCCATCATCGTTTCCGGGCTTATCCTGCTCATTCCGGTGCTGGGACGCTTCTCCACCGTCAGCCTCATGATCGTGGGCATGTCCATTTCCGCTTTCTCCCTTGTCTTCATGGCCATTCCCATTGAATGGTACTATGTGGTGCCCGGCATTGAAACGCGCTCCCAGGCGTATCTGGTAGCCATTGTGACGCAGATTCTGGTGTTCGCGTTCGGGGAACTGCTGTTCTCCCCCCGTTTCTCGGAATATGTGGCCCGTGTGGCCCCCAAGGACAAGGTGGCCTCCTACATGTCCCTGGCGGCATTGCCCATGTTCATTGCCAAGCCCATCAACGGCATCATCGGCGGCCTGCTGGTCGCCTACCTCTGCTACGACGGCATCTGCGCCAAGATGGATACCGGGCACATCGGCTTCTGGGATTCACCCGAATTCATGTGGACCATTTACCTGGCCATGGCCGTCATCAGCCCCATCGCCATCATCATGACCCGCAAGACCATCACCTCCGACCATCCGGAGGAAGATGCGGACTCCCCGCCCATTGCGGCCATTGAAACGGAAATGGACCCCGCCGTTACAGCGGAAGAACTCACGGAAGCCAACTCCTAACCTCTCAAGACGATGAACCAGCACACGCGCAACATCATTGTGGACTCCCTCATCCTGGTGGCTTTCAGTTCCATTCTGGGCGGGATCAGCCTGGTGGTTTCCAAATCCTTCTCCGGAGACCCCAATCCGGCCCTGGACCTTATCACCGTGATGAAAAAAGCGGAGGCCAAGGAAGTCAATGCGTCTTCCGAACAGGAGGAACAGGAAGCCAGAGTCAAGGGGATGAAGGAATTCGACCAAACTCTGGAAGAAGGGGAACAACTGGCGGCGAAGGAAGGAAAAGCCTTCGTCAACATGACGGACCCCCACGGCAGAACGCCCGTCATGTGGGTGTGCTACGCCAACTACAACAACATTGAAACCACGCTGAAGCTGGAAGCCAAGCGTGCGCCCTACCTGGGACGCCTGCTGGAAGACCCCCGCGTGGAAATCGACCAGAAGGACAAGGACGGATGGACCGCCCTGCACTGGGCGTCCTGGAGCGGCCTGGACCGCTTGTCCGACATGCTGATTGAAAAGAAGGCGGACATCAACAACCGGGAAGGCAACGGCTTTACGCCGCTGATGCTGGCGGCCATGCGCGGCAACTTCCAGGTAGCGGCCCTGCTGCTGGAAAAAGGGGCGGACATGAATGCCGTCAACAAATTCGGCAAGAACGCCCTTCAACTGGCGGAGGAAGGGGCCCTTGCCTACCAATCCAGCTTTGACCTGACCAAGACGGAAGTTTCCAAGGCCCCGGTGAACACCTTTGCACAGGCTTATGAAAAAGCCGTTGCGGCCCTCTCGCCTGAACACGCCCCCGAATTCATGGAAGCCATGAAAAAGGCGGTAGGCCGCCAGTCCTTTGTGGAAACGGAGTACGTTCTCCAGCTCATTACGCGCTCCCTGATCTCCAAAAACCTGCTCACGGAGGAACAGGCCGGAAAATTCAAGGAGGAAATCACCGGGGCCGTAGCGGAAAACTCCCAGATCATTGACGTGCGCGGCGTAGCCTTTGAACACACCGTGGACCTGCTCCGTAAAGCGGCCGGGAAATAACAGCCCGGTTTCTTCCAGGTTCCGACATCCGCCACTTTGCTCTTGACGCTTTCACGGCTCCTTTCTAGGATTCGCGGCATACCATGGTTAGAGCATTGCGCAACGGCATCATGCTGCTCACCCTTCTGCTGGTCATTGTAGGCGGAACGGGCATGGTTTCCGTATGCCCCTGCCATCAGGAGGTCTTCCTCTTTTCCTGCTCCTGCCATCACGATGCCGCACCCTGCGGATGCCGTGGGGACCACGGTCCCGGCAGCAGCACTTCCAGCCCGCTGGCCGGGCACCTCTGCGAACACCAGCGTCTGGAGATTGACGACCTGACGCTGCCCGTTCTTCATGCGCCGCTTCCCCAGCCCTGCATTATCTGGCAAACCTTCCCGGATTTCCATCATCTGGCACAGTCTCTTCTTTTAACAAGCCAAACATCGGATTCCGCAATACCCGCCCCCCCTGACCCCTTCAGGGACGACGGCCCGATACATGAAGGCTTTCAACTTCCCCTGCTGATTTAACGGCCCTTTTTCAGAAACGTCCCAGGGACGTTTCCGGCTGAACGCTGCTTGTTGATTGCGTCCGGCCTTATTTGTTTCCGCGGAATTATTTGCCGCATTGTCCAAACCTGATTGGACCGAACTATTTTTATTCTCTTTTTCATCATGAAATCCATACCATTTTTCGCTGGGCTAGGCATGACCGCCTTCCTCAGCTCATGCAGCGTCTATCACAGCGCACCCATCGACCTGAACGCGGAGGAAGCCTCCTGGAAAGAGGAATCCCGCGTGGACACACACATCTCCGTTACCCGGAACCAGGCACGCCAGATCGGCCTGGTCATGAATCCGGATCTGAACAAGGCACGCCTGAAACTGGCTTCCAGCAATGAAGCAGCCAAACAATCGGGCTGGTGGAACGATCCGTCCTTTTCCTGGGATATTGAACAAGTCCTCCAGGAAAATACGCTCAACATGTCCGGCAGCCTGGGCTTCACCATTCCCGTGACGGGTCTTCCCGCCCTGGAAAAAAAGGTGGCGGAACAGTACAAGGAGGCGGACTTCTGGACCCTCCGTCAGGCGGAACTGGATTTTCTCAGTTCCCTGGACCAGGCCTGGAGCAAGCTGGCCGTTACCCAGCGCCGCAAGGCCGTCATCCGGGAACGCCTGGATGCGGTGCGGCAGGAAAACGGCGTGATTGAAAAACTCATTGGCGCAGGGGAAGTGGAATTTTCCTCCCGCCAGGTGGCTTCCCAGCGCATGAACGACGCCATCCGGGAACTCCAGACCGTGACGGAAACGGAACTGGAGCAGAAGATGGAGCTGGTCAGGCTGATGGGGCTGCATCCCTCCGCGGCACGGAAGCTCGGCTTCCTGACGGGACAGGGCTTCCAACTGCCCGCCGCCGTTCCAGCCCCCGGCCCCGCCGCCCTGGCCTCAGCCCCGAAAATCAAGGCCCAACTGGCAACCTACGCCACCACGGAAACCCTGTTCAAGACGGAGATCCGCCGGCAGTACCCGGAACTGGAGCTCGGGCCCTCCTTCACCCGTGACGACGGGGAAAAGGAAGTGGGCGGAGAAATAGGGTTCAATCTTCCCCTCTGGAACCGCAACCGCAAGGCCATTGCGGAAGCGCGCGGCACACGGAACCTGTCCAGGCAGGAAACCATCCAGCTTTGGAAAACGGAGTTGTTCAACGCCCGACAGCTTGACGCCAGCCAGCAGATGGTGCTCCGCCACTGCCGGACGGAGCTTCAGCGCATGGAGTCCTTCGCCTCCTCCGTCCGGACCATGGAGAAACTGCACGGCATCGGGGAAGCCTCCCTGCTGGAGCTGGCGGAAAACCGCCACCAGCTTTATGAAAGCCGTCTGGCTTTCCTGGACAATCTGGACAAGCTGCTGGCCATTCAGGCCCAGCTGCGCTACCTCACCCACGCCAACCTTCAATCCAAATAAAAATCTTCATCATTTTAACAAACATGAAACGTCTCTATTTTTCCATTATCCTGGGCCTGACTCCCGTTTTCAGCCTCAATCCCGCACGCGGAGAGCAGCCGGCACGTACGGAACACAAACACGAGGACGGCACCGCCTGCACGGCGGACCACGGCCATGAAGACCACCAGCACAAGGAAGGGGAAACCTGCGCCGAGGGCCACGCCCATGAGGAACACAAGCACGCGGACGGCTCCGTCTGCACAGGCGACCACGAGCCTGAGGGCCACCAGCATGCAGAGGGGGAAGCCTGCACGGGCGACCACGAACATGAAGAGACCGCGGAGAAAGGTTCCGGCCAGCCGGGGGACATGATTCCCGTGCATGTGGATGAAAAGGCGCGCCATTCCCTGGACATGCGCTTTGAAAAGGTGACGGAAGCCACTCACGGCGCGGAAAAGACCCTTCACGGCCAGATGGTTATTCCTCCCCATGCGGTAACGACGTACGCCCTTCCCGCCGCCGGGCGCGTCACCTTCAACGTCAAGTCCGCCCAGCAGGTACGCAAGGGGGAACTGCTGTACACGCTGGCCTCACCGGACATCGTGGAGATGGAAGGAAACGCCTCCCAGGCGCAGGCTGCCCTTGACCGCGCCGCGGCGGAACTCAATACCCTCAAGGAACGCCGGGCCCAACTGGAAAAAATCGGCACCCGTAACAGTGAATTGAACACCTCCATCCAGTTCAAGGAAGCGGAAATCCACAGCCTCCGGGCCGCTCTGGACGCCAGCAATAATAAACTGAAGCTGGTGACGGATTCCGGAGCTTTGAAAAACAACCTCCTTTACGTGTACGCCGCGGCGGACGGCTCCGTCCAGTCCGTGAACATGACCCAGGGTTCCTGGGGGGAACAGGGCGCGCCCGCCCTCGTCATGACCAACAAGGGGGAACTGGAATTCGCCACCACCATTTACGGGGCTGACCCCGTCCATTACGCGAAGGCTCAGCTGGCCCTGACCAGCGGAAAAAATACGGAAGTGCTGGACGGCACCCTGCGGGTGGCGGACCAGGTGGACCCCGCCACGCAGTCCCGTGCCCTGTACTTCGTTCCGGACCGCATGCCGGAAGGGACGCATGCCGGACAGCTTGCCCGGCTGGACCTGTATTCCCATGACGCCGCCACGGACGGCTTTATTCCCGTTCCCAACAGCGCCGTCGTCAAGGTGGGGGTGAACGACGTGGTCTTCATCAAGGCGGCGGACGATACCTTCGTCATGAAGAAGGTGGAAACACTGCCCGCACGGCAGGGAAAAACGCCCGTCAAGGGGTTGACGCCGGGACAAACCATCGTGACCAAAGGCGGCTATGAATTGAAATACATCCTGCCCACGGGAGACGCCGGCAGCAAGAAGGCGGCCGGGCATTTCCATGCGGACGGCCAGTTCCACGAAGGAGAACACTGATTTTCAGCTCAACGTGATTAGAAAACAGTTAATAGAAACAGGAATTCGATGAACTTTCTAATTTCATTCTGCCTGAATAACAGGATTACCGTGATTCTGCTGACGCTCGCGCTGGCGGTCATCAGCATTTTCGTGGTGAAAAATATTCCCGTGGACGTGTTTCCGGAACTGAAGGTTCCGCGCGTCACCATCCAGACGGAGGCCCCCGGCCTCACCGCGGAGGAAGTGGAGCAGTACATCACCATTCCCATCGAGTCCGCCATGAACGGCACCGCCGGGGTCAAGGGCGTGCGCTCCTCCTCCGGCAGCGGCCTCTCCTTCGTATGGGTGGACTTTGACTGGGACAAGGACATTTACCAGGCCCGCCAGATCGTAACGGAACGCCTGGGCGCGGTCCGGGAGTCCTTGCCGGAAGGCACGTCCCCGGAGCTGGCGCCCATCGTCTCCGTAACGGGGGAAATCATGCTGATCGCCCTGACGGGGGACAAGGACACCTCCACGCTGGACATGCGGCAATTGGCGGAATACAAGCTGCGCACGCGCCTGCTGGCCATCCCCGGCGTGGGGCAGGTCACGGTGCTGGGCGGCCGCCTGCCGGAATACCAGGTGGTTTACGATCCCAACAAGCTCAAGCTGGCAGGGGTGGACCTTTCCAGCCTGAAAACGGCCATTGAGGAATCCCAGTCTTCCGTGCCCGCCGGGTACCTGGAGGACGTGGCCGGGCAGGAGCTCCCCATTCAGCAGGATACCCGCACCGCCAATATTGAACAGCTGAACCGCGCCCTGGTTCCGGACCACGCCTCCGGCATTCTCCGGCTTCAGGACGTAGCGGAGGTCAAGATAGACGGCGCGCCGCGACGGGGCGACGCCGGGTTCATGGGGGAAGACGCCGTGGTGCTTTCCGTGCAGAAGGTGCCGGGAGCCAATACGCTGGCCCTGACGCAGGCTGTGGACGCAGCCGTCAAGGAGTTCAGCCAGAGTCAGCTTCCCAAGGGCATGAAACTGCACACGACCGCCTACCGCCAGGCGGATTTCATTGAAATGTCCCTGGACAACGGCACGGAGACCCTGCTCATTGCGGGAGCAGTGGTCATGATCGTCATCTTCCTGACGCTGCTGAACCTGCGCACGGCCATCATCACGCTGATTTCCATGCCCCTGTCCGTCCTGTTCGGGATGATGATGTTCCCCGTCTTCGGGCTGGCCATCAACATCATGACCCTGGGCGGCCTGGCCGTAGCCGTGGGGGACGTGGTGGACAACGCCATCATTTTCGTGGAAATAGCCTGGCGGCACCTGAACCGGAACGCCGCCCTGCCGGAGGACAGGCGCAAGAGCAAGTATGAGGTGCTGATGGAGGCCAAGGGGGAAATCGTGGGTTCCATCTCCTTCTCCTCCGTCATCATCCTGCTGGTGTTCACGCCGGTCCTCTTCCTGTCCGGGCTGGAAGGCCAGTTCTTCCGCCCCCTGGGCATCTCCTACATGCTGGCCCTGCTCTCCTCCCTCATCGTAGCCGTCACCATTACCCCGGTGCTCTGCTACATGTGGTTCAAGAAGAGCAAAAACGCCGCCACGCTGGAAAGCGGGGATTCCTTCAGCTCCCGCCTCATCAAGCGCATTTATGCGCCTATCCTTGAGTTCTGCCTGCGCTTCTCCAAGACGGTCTGCGCCATCATGGCGGCCATCACGCTGCTGGCGCTGTGGCTGGGGTCCACCTTCGGAACCAGCTTCCTGCCGCCGTTCAACGAGGACTGCTACACGGTCTTCGTCAGCACGGTGCCGGGCACTTCCCTGGATGAAACGGAGCGCATCTCCCGAACGGTGATGAAGGACATTGAACGCATTCCGGGCGTTCTCAGCGTCACCCAGCGCACGGGACGCGCGGAAAACGACGAACACGCGGAACCCGTCAGCGCCTCCGAACTGCTTGTGCGCGTAGACCTGGAGAAGGACCAGAAGGAACTGCGCACCGCCATCAAGAAGTGCATTGACGATATTCCCGGCACCAGCTCCATGATCGGCTATCCGCTGGCGCACCGCATCAGTTCCGCCCTCTCCGGCTCCAACTCGGAAATCGCCATCAATATTTACGGCACGGAGCTGCCCCAGCTCCGCCTGGCGGCCCAGAAGGCCAAGGAGATTCTGGCAAAGATGCCGGAAGTGGCGGACGCGCGCGCCAACCGGGAAATCATGGTGGATACCATCCGCGTGCAGTACAACCAGGAAGCCCTGGCCTCCCACGGCCTGACCATGGCGAACGCCGCGGAACAGGTTTCCACGGCCATGAACGGCCAGAAGCTGGGGGAAGTGATCAAGAACCAGGACCACTGGAACATTGTCCTGCGCATTGATCCCAGGCTGAAGGCGTCCATTGAAGACATCAAGAACCTGGAACTCATTTCCCCCAATAAAAAGACCGTGCGCCTGGCCGACGTGGCGCAGGTGTACCGGGAGGAGGTTTCCAACCTCATCCTGAGGGACAACACCATGCGGAAGGCCATGATCTCCTGCAACCCCTCTCCCAATTCCAACCTGGGGGACCTGGCGAAAGCCTGCCGGGAACAATTGGACCCGGTGATGAACGCCATGGGCTGCACGGTGGACTATGACGGAACCATCAAGGCGCGGGAATCCGCCTCCGAGCGGCTTTACGTGCTGGGGGCCATCGTCATGGTGCTCATTGTGCTGCTTCTCTCCTCCGCGCTGGGGAGCGTCCGGCGCGCCATGCTGACGCTGGTGAACATTCCGCTGTGCCTGGTGGGCGGCATTGTGGCCGTCTTCCTGGCCTCCCCCGGCACGCTGTCCTCCCTGTTCGGCGCCGCGTACATTCCGCCCATCCTCTCCGTGGCTTCCATCGTGGGGTTCGTTACCGTCATCGGCTTCGCCATCCGCAGCGGCCTGATCCTGCTCAACAGGTACCGGGCGCTGGAACACAAGGGCATGAACCCGGCGGAAGCCATCCGGGAAGGTTCGCTGGAACGCGTGGTTCCCATCATCATGACCTCCCTTACAACGGTGCTCGGCCTGCTCCCCCTGATCTGGGCCATTGACAAGCCCGGGGGCGAACTGCTCGGGCCGCTGGCCATCGTCCAGTTCGGCGGACTGGTTTCAGCCACCATCCTGAACCTGCTCATCATTCCGGCCACAGCCAAACTCTTCTCCCGCTGGATTTCCTCCCGCCGGAAAGAATTGGAAGCAACCTCCTGATCCATTCGGGATTCCAGCGGCGGAACCGGGGAAGGACGAGGCCCCGGTTCCGCCTTTTACAATGACAGACGTAACAAGTCCTTGCCTTCCGGGCCGATAAGGAGCACACATGGGTGCTTAAGCTTCACCGTCATGCCCAAACGGAAATCCACCAGAGAGCACCTGCTCAATACGGGAGCCATGATCGTCGGGGAATCCGGGCTCCGCGCTCTCACCATCCGCGGCCTGTCCCTGCGCGCCGGCACCAATACGGGGAGCTTTGTCTATCACTTCGGCAACCGGGAAGCTTTTCTGAACGAACTGCTGGAACGCTGGTACGAACCGTTGTTCACCGGCGTCAGAACCCACGCCAACATTCATCTTCCGGCCTTTGAAAAACTGGAAGCCATCCTGGGAGACGTCATGGAATTCCTGCTTTGCGCCACGGCCAGTTCATTGCCCAGCTGGTGCTGGACGCCCTGGCGGGAGAACGGGCGGCCATCCGCTTCATTTCAGGAATCCATACGCGCCACCCCCTCGTCCTGCTGGAAACCATACGGGAAGCCCAGGAGGAAGGTTCCGTGCTCCAGGGAGACCCCATGAACATCCTCATCTACCTCGTCTGCTGCGGCGGGGCTCCCTTTATCCTTTCCGGACAACTCCAGGTGCACGACCCGAATGCCGTGCGGCCCGTGCTGGATCTGCTGGGCTCCATCCTCAATGACCCGGAAAGCGCCAGGCAGCGCATGACCTGGGCGCTCCGCGGCATCCGCCAGTCCTGAGAACTCACCGGACTCCGGAAATACCACGTTGCGCCGCGCTCTTCCTGCAAAGCTGGAGCGCCGCAGGATTTGCGGGCCATGGGCTTTCCCTTACCGCCGCCAATGGGGGCGGTGGGGCGGACGGGGCGGCGGAGGCGGAGGATTGTGATGATGCCAGTCATTGCGATACCTGTCCTTGTCGCGGTCATGCTGGACCGCCGCGCCGATGGCGGCCCCGGCGGCCAGCGCGCCCACGCCGATGGCGGCGGCCCCGCCAGGCGTCACGGTGCTGTTTCCGTAACTGTCCGTCGTGCAGGACGGCATCAGGGAAAGAGACAGCCCGGCCACGGGAAGGAGCCAGAGGGATTTGATATGCTTGTTCATGGTGTGAAATATTGGTAATGCCGGCAGCCCGGCTTACATCCAGTAAGCGCGGCGTGCCCGCATGATTTGTTTAAGCATGTCACAGCCCGGAGAGAAATTCCCGGAATCATGACGCCTGTTATGCACAGCGGACCCTTTGGAACGCCCTGTTCCGGCGCTCCTGGACACGAAAATCCGCATGCGCTGCAAAAGAACAGACATGCGGATGTAGAAAGCGTTCATCTTCCGGAAAGCTCCGGAAAAGTCTGCCCGGATTATTTCTGCTCCGCAGCGGGTTCGATGCGGACGGGGCTCTGAATATCAAACAGGCTCTTGCGCAACAGGTAGCCTCCGCGCTGGAGGACAAACGCGCTGGACGGGAACTTTTCCGCCAATTCACGGTAAAAGGCTCCCGCGGCGGCATTGTCCTTCTTCGCCCGGGCAATGTCCCCCAGGCACATGGTGGCAAAACCGGAAAAAGTGGGATCCCCCGCGTCCACCACGGAACGGAACAGGCCATCCGCCTCATCCGCCTTCCCGCGGTTCATCAGGCGGCATGCCAGGGTAACGGAAGCCTGGGCCTTCCATTCCTCCGTGGGAGCGGAATCAATAAAAGCTTTCATCCTGGCTACGCCTTCATCCTCCTTGCCGGCGTTCCACAGGGCGACCGCCTGAAGATAGGTGGCAGTGACGGCGGCGCGGGAATCGTCAAAATCCGCCACCACCTGCTGAAGCCCCTGTTCATTCAGGGAGATTTCCCCGGTAGCGGGGGATTCCGGCATGGCGGCCACCAGCGCGGCGCCTGCCTTTCTTTCCATGGAATCCTGCATGCCGTTGTAAATGATCCATCCGGCGGCTCCGAGAACGCACAGCAGCACGACCAGCGCAACCTTTCCGTAGTGTTCATCCAAAAACTGTTCATGCTTGGCCGGACCGACGGAGATTTCCGCAAACGCGCTTCCGTCGCCCATCGGCATGTTGTCCATGGCCCGTTTAATATCCTTGATATCCATAATATGTTGAAGAGGTTTCTATCGTGTTGTCCCGGCCAAATCAATCAGCTTTTTACTTATCTTCGCCATGTTCCAGAAGCTGGAGGGAATCCTTCAGGCCCAGGTTCCTGTAGATCTGCCGCGTGGCGCGGCTCTGGTTGAGCGTATAAAAATGAATGCCGTCCACGCCGGAATCCAGCAGCTCCGCACATTGGCTGGAGGCGTACTGGATGCCTACCTCCTGAACGGCGTCCGGATTGGAGCCGGCGCGTTTCAGCGCCTTGAGCAGCCGGGCCGGAAAACACGTGCCCCCGGAAAGCTCCGCCATGCGGTTCATGCCGGACAGGCTGGTTACGGGCATGATTCCGGCCAGAATGGGCACCTTGATGCCGGCCAGCAGGCAACGTTCCCGGTAATCCAGAAAAGAATGGTTGTCAAAAAACAACTGGGTGCAGATATAATCCGCGCCGGCATCCACCTTCGCTTTCAGAAAATCCATCTCGCGCAGGCGGTTGGGCGTGGACGGATGGCCTTCAGGGAAGCCGGCCACGCCTATGGCGAACCCGTCCGGATCAGGATGGCGTCCGGATTCGTTATATTCACGAATAAAAGCCACCAGTTCCGCCGCATGGCGGAAGGCATCCGCATCACGGTTGTAATTTTCCGTGCCGCGCGGGGGATCTCCCCGCAGGGCCAGAACGGCCCGCACCCCTGCCTGGGCGTACTGGTCCAGAATGCTCCATACTTCCTCCCGGCTGTGGCCCACGCAAGTAAGGTGGGGCACCGTGGGAATGCGGGATTCATGCTGGATGCGCAGCACCACCTCCCGGGTAAGCTCACGGGTGGAGCCGCCCGCGCCGTACGTCACGCTGACAAAACTGGGATGGTACGGTTCCAGTTCACGAATGGTCTGGTACAGGGCCGCCGCAGCCTGCTCGTTCTTGGGCGGGAATTCAAAGGACAGACTGGGGCCTGCGCCCGACTGCAATCTTTCTCTCAGATGCACTTTTTCTTTATTTGGCTTGGCTCTATCCGGACCCGCATTACGGCTCCATGGGAATCATCACCGGCTGGGGAGCCGCCGCAGGAGCGGGAGCGGCAGACGGGGCCGCGCCGGGCTCGCCTTCTCCCATCATGTTTTCCTGCCAGCTTGCGGGCGGGACAATCACTTCATCCCCCGGCTTGATGGGCTCCTTGTCATTGTTGTCAAAAAGCGTATTGCGCTTCACGTAGGACTGGAACACCTTCCCGTCCGGGTCAACTCCGTCGATAATCAGGGAGACGAAGATGCTTCCGCGCCTGCGGATGCCCAGTTCCTGCCCTACTTTCAGGTCAGGCTGGCCGATGGACTGGAACAGGACAAGGTTGGCGTCACGGTAGTATTCCGTCACGCGTCCCACCTGTTCGGCGTCCTTGATCTCATTGAGCCATTGCAGGCGGGGGTCTCCCTTTTCAATGCTCCGGCGTTCCAGCAGGGCGCGTTCCTCCTCCGCCATGGCGTGGCGCTTCTTCAAATCTTCATTCTCCTTCTTCATCCGTTCCAGCTCGGCCGTGGCATGGGCCAGCTCCTCGCTCACCACCGGGTCCGCCACGACTACCGGCTGAACGGCGGTGCCGGGCGTCTGCGTGGGCATGGGAAGGTAAGGAGAGGGATTGACGGCTGCCGGAGCGGGCACGGGGGCTATCTGCTGCTGTTGAATCACATCCATCCTTGAGGAAATGTTCACATAGATCATTCCCAGAACGGCCAGCACCACCACCAGGAACACCAGAATAAGGATGCGGAAATTGCTCATGTCGTCAAATGGTAGAGGGATTATTGAATAAAATTAGTAGGAATAGTTGAGATAGAACTGGAATTGTCCTCCGCGGTCGATGGCGTTGTTCTTCTGAATCGGAATGGCATAGTCCACCGCCAGAGGACCGATGGGCAGGTTCAGGCGCAGGCCGATCCCGTAGTCGGAAACGATCTTGGATGCGCTGAAGTCAAAGGCGTCCCCGTTGACGAAGCCGATGTCGTAGAACACGGCGACGCGCACTTCTTCAATCACCGGAATGGAATATTCAAACTGGCAGAAGAAGGAGGAACGGCCGCCCATCGTTTCATCACCGCTCAAAGCCGGATTGTACGGAGCCACGTCCCGGAAGCGGAAGCCGCGCATGTTGTACGGGCCGCCGAGGTAGAGGCGTTCAAAAATGGGTACGTCATGGTCGCCGTAGGAATCCACGGTGGCCGCACCGGCATTGATGCTGAAAATGGTGTCTCCGCGCAAGTTCCAGTAATAAGAGCCGTTGATGCCGAAGTTGTAAGTCTTCACATCGCCGCCCAGGCCGGAATAACCGGCCAGCACTTCAAACTTGCCGCCCTTGCGGGGGAAGATTTGCGCGTCACGGGTATCAATGGTGTAGGAAAGTTCCACGTGGCTGCGCAGGTAATCGCCGTCCTGCAGCCAGAAGAAGATGGGGGCGTTACCCTTGGCGTCAATCTGGTACTGTTCCAGGCGGTATTCCAGCTTCACGTAATCCAGTTCCCCGATCGGTTTGCGCAGGGAAACGGCAAAGCCGTAGTTCTGCTGGTCGTAATAGTCGGAGAAGTACGTGGAATTGCTGTAGAAGATTTCCGTGCCGAAGGCCAGCTTGCGGTGCAGGAACCACGGGTCCACCCAGGAGATGCTGGCATCCTGCGTTTCAAAACCCACGCGGGTATTGATGGCGAAGCGCTGGCCGCCGCCTACGAAGGAGGACCAGTCATACATGTCGAAGTTGGACTGGGTGATGCCCGCGAAGAGGTACACGCTTTCAATGGAGGAGAACGCCACGCCAATGTTCAGGGAACCGGTGCGTTTTTCCGCCACTTCAATGTTGATGTCACGGTAGCCGGGCCGCGTGGAACCCACCTGGGCCACGTCCACCATGTCAAAATAGTTCAGGTTCTGGAGACGCTTCTGGGCGGTATCCAGGTCCACGGAATTCATGGGGTCGTTGGACTGGAGGGGAAGTTCCTGGCGGATGACGTAATCCTTGGTGCGGTTGTTCCCGGTCAGGCGGATGTTGCCTACGCGGTAGGGGCTGCCTTCCGTCACATGGTAAACAATGTTGATCTGCCCGTAGCCGGTCCTGGGATCAATGCCCACTTCCTGGATGTCCGGGCGCACGGCGGCGTCCGCATACCCGCGGGAGCCGTAATAACGGCGAATCATCGTCACGTCGTCGGCCACCTTCTGGGCGGAATAGGTATCCCCGTTGTACATGCTCAAGCCGGGAATCAGCTCCTGGGCCGTAAACACCTTGGTGGGGCCGAAGGCGACCTGATTGACCTTGTAGCGCCGCCCTTCGGTAAGCGTGATCCTCATCGTCAGCTTCTGCTCGTTGCCCTTGCCGGCGTCAAAGTATTCCACCTTGTCCAGCTTGACGCGCAGGTAGCCCTTGTTGCGGTAATAAGTCACCAGTTCCGCCAGATCATCCTCCAATTGCTCGCGGTCAATGCGGCCGGACTTGGTAATCCAGGTCAGCCAGCCCTTCTCCTTGGTCTTCATCACCTGGCGGAGGTCCTTGGCGCTGATGTGGTCGTTGCCTACAAAATCGATGTTGATGATATTGGCCTTCTTGCCTTCATTGATGTCAAAAACCACGTCCACAAAGCCGGGGCGCTCCGTCTTCTGGTAAAAATAGGAAACGCGCACATCCGGATACCGGGCTTCCTGATAATAGGTGCGCAGCTTGGAGATGGCGCTGCTGAGGGCCTTGTCGCTGAGGGCTTCCCCTCCCTTCAAGCCGCATTCCTCGGAAAGGTCCCGGTTGTCGAACGCGGTGTTGCCGCGGAAGCCCACGCCGCCCAGCAGGTTCTGGGCCGCCATTTCAAACACCACGGTCACGCCGTCGCCGGAAGGTTCCACAGCCACCGTCGTATTGCCGCCTACCAGGCCGCTTTCCAGCAGCCGTTCCAAGTCCTTGTTCACCACTTCCGGGGAATAATTGGTGCCCGGCTGGGTAGCCAGCAGGTTTTTCAGGCGGTCTTCGGACACGGTCTTACCGGTGCTCCTGTAACGCACGGAGACGCTTTTCACGGGACGCCCCTCATACGCCTGGTCACCGGGCAGAAGCCCCGTTTCCGGACCGAGTTCCCGCACCACCTGTTCCGGGGTCATTACGGAACCGTAGCCGCCTCTGTTAAGGGAAGTCTTATCCTGGGCCAAAGCAGCCGAACATGCTATCAGGGGAAAGGAAACACACAAAAAAACGGGACGAATCATGAGAGCTGAACTTAATGCTTGGGATATAAAGGACTTTTCCGTCCGCATAGTCAAGACGTGATTCCGCGTAGAACGCAGTTGCCCTGCATTTCTTACGTTGCGCGCGCATGTGCGCCTGAAAAAGGCAATTGTGTCATTCCCGTGCAATAGCTTGCACTCCAGATACCCGCTCATTACATTTATTGCCGCTCGTGTTTTGACCGCTGCCGCCATACCGGAGCCGAGACAGAACCACTTTCAATTAACACTGACCGTATTATTTATGGAAATCAACGTTGATATTCAACCGGACTGCACAGCCACGCTGAAAGCTTCCATCCCCGCAGAAACCACGGCCGCGCGCCGCGCCTCTATTGTGGATTCCTACGCCGGCAAAGCCAAGCTGCCCGGCTTCCGCCCCGGCAAAACGCCCAAGTCCATCATTGAAAAACGTTTCAAGAAGGAAATTGAAGAAGAACTGCTGGACACTCTTTTTGAAACGGCCTGCTCCGCCGCTCTGGAAGAAAATCCCAAATTGAAAGTGCTCAACTTCGGCAAGCCGGAACAATCCCTCGACGACCAGGGAAATTACACCGCCACCAGCGCGATGACCGTGGTTCCCGAATTCGAACTGCCGGAATACAAGGGCATCGAAGTCAAGGTCCCCTCCTCCGAAGTGACGGAAGCGGACGTGGAGGAAGCCCTGAACTCCCTGGCCGAACAGATTGCGGAATTTACCCCCGTGGACCGCGCCGCGAAGAAGGATGACGTGGCGATCATTGATTTCAAGACCACCCTGGACGGCAAGCCCGTAGCGGAAGCCGCGGGCAAGCCCGTAGGCTTCCTGGAAGGCCGCGACGGCCAGTGGATGAAGGTGGAGGAAGACCAGTTCCTGCCCGGCTTCGCCTCCGCCCTGGAAGGCTTGAAGGCCGGCGACAGCAAGGATATCACCGTCACCATTCCGGATACCTTCCCGATGGCGGAACTGCGCGGCAAGGAACTCGTGTTCCACACCACCGTGAAGGAAGTGCGTGAAAAGCAGCTCCCGGCCATGGATGACGCCTTTGCGGAAAAGGTGCTTCCCGGCAAGAACCTGGAAGAACTGAAAACCGCCCTGAAGGAAAACCTGGCCCAGCGCAAGACCATGCAGATTGACGAAGCCAAGGCCGACCAGATCACGGAAAAGCTGGCGGACATGCTTGACTTCAACCTGCCGGAAGCCGTCGTGGAACGCGAAGTGTACGGTATCCTCCAGCAGAAGATGCAGCAGGCCATGTACAGCGGGAACGCCCCGGCGGACATGGACAAGTTTGTGGAGGAAGCCCGCGAAGAAGCCAGAAAGGAAGCCAAGCGCAACCTCAAGGTCTTCTTCATGCTCCAGGAAGTGGCCCAGGTGGAAAAAATCGCCGTCACGGAAATGGAACTCTACAATGAAGTGGCCCGCCAGGCCCGCCAGCAGAAAAAGAACCTCAAGTCCTACATCCGCGAACTTCAGCGCGAAGGCCGCGTGCATGGCATCAGAATGAGCCTGCTGACAGCCAAGGTTCTGGACTTCCTGACAAAAGAGGCCAAAGTAACGGTAGACGAGCAATAACCCTCCTCTGCACAAGACACCTTACCAGGGGGAGTTGGCGCGCACATGCCCGACTCCCCCGTTTTGTATCCTGCAGACGGGTAGCATACATTAAATAAAACAACATCCCATCTTCAACAAACATGTTTCAAGACCAATCTTCCAAATCAGGCCCCATGAACGCCTACTACGTCCCCATGGTGGTGGAGCAGGACGGCCGCGGCGAACGAGCCTTTGACATTTACTCCCGCCTCCTGAAGGACCGCGTCATCTTCATCGGTTCCGCCATTGACGACGATGTGGCGAACTCCGTGATTGCCCAGCTTCTGTTCCTCCAGATGGCCGACCCGAAAAAAGACATCCACGTGTACATCAACTCCCCCGGCGGCTCCGTCACCGCGGGCCTGGCGATTTACGACACGATGCAGTTCGTCTCCTGTGACGTGAACACGTACTGCCTGGGCATCGCCGCCTCCATGGGGTCCGTCCTTCTGGCGGCGGGCACGCCCGGCAAGCGCTTCTGCCTGCCGAACTCCCATGTGATGATCCACCAGGTTTCCGGCGGCGCCCAGGGCACCGCCTCCGACGTGGAACGCACCATCGGCTTCATGTTCAACCTCAAGAAGCGCCTCAACGGCATTCTGGCCAAGCACACCGGCAAAACGGAAAAGCAGATTGAAAAGGACGCCGACCGCGACAACTACATGACCGCTGAGGAAGCCGCGGCCTACGGCCTGGTGGACAAGGTGCTGACGCATCATTCCGACGGACGGGACGACAAGAAAAAGGCCAAGGCCTGACCCCTGCCTCCCCCATTTCTCTCTCCCTGAAAAACCATGTCCGGTTCCAACCCTCATATTCCTGCCTGTTCCTGCTGCGGCAAGCCCGGGAACAAGGTGGACAAGCTCATCCAGATAGCGGAAGACTTCTATATCTGCAACAATTGCGTTGAAATTTGCGTCAACATGATTGTGAAGGATACCGGCCTTCCGCTGGCGACCCGCTTCATCCGCGGCATTCTGAGCATGGAGCCCTCCGCCTATGCCATGTGCCAGGCGGAGGCCCGCAAGGCCGCTGCCGCGGATATGCTCAAGGAAACGCCGGGAGCCCCGGCCTCCTACGAAGGACCGCTGCCCACGCCGGAAGAAATGTGCGCCACGCTCAACCAGTACGTCATTGGCCAGGATTACGCCAAAAAAGTGCTCTCCGTAGCCGTGTACAACCACTACATGCGCCTGCGCCAGAGCGCCGTGATGCTGGAGGACGAATCCCTGGACGACGTGGAAATTGAAAAATCCAACATCCTGCTGGCCGGCCCTACCGGCTCCGGAAAAACCCTGCTGGCGAAAACGCTGGCGAAAATGCTCAACGTCCCCTTCTGCATTGTGGACGCCACCACGCTGACGGAAGCCGGCTACGTGGGGGAAGACGTGGAAAACATCATCCTGCGCCTTCTCCAGGCCGCGAACTTTGACGTAGCCAAGGCGGAACAGGGCATCATCTATGTGGATGAAATCGACAAGATCGGCCGCAAGACCCAGAACGTCTCCGTCACGCGGGACGTCTCCGGGGAAGGCGTGCAGCAGGCCCTGCTGAAAATCATTGAAGGCACCATCTGCAACGTTCCGCCCACCGGGGGCCGCAAACACCCGCAGCAGGAATACATCCGCGTCAACACGGAAAAAATCCTCTTCATCGTGGGCGGGGCCTTCGTCGGACTGGAAGACATCATCCGCAAACGCCTCGGCGCCACCCAGATGGGGTTCGGAGCCATCACGGAACAGCGCGACCGCAAGGAATACTCGGAAGAGGAAGTCCTGGCCCAGGCGATGCCGGAAGACCTCTTCTCCTTCGGCATGATTCCGGAGCTCGTAGGACGCCTGCCCATCTTCTGCCCGCTCTCCAAGCTGGATGAAGGCCAGCTCGTCCGCCTGCTCACGGAACCTAAAAATGCCCTGGTCAAGCAATACTCCAAACTGCTCGCCATGTACGGCGCCAGGCTGGATGTGCAGCCGGACGCCCTGAAAGCCATGGCCGCGGAAGCCATGGAACGCGGCACGGGAGCCCGCGCCCTGCGTTCCATCTTTGAAACCCTCATGCTGGACGTCATGTACAAGGTGCCCAGCATGGAAGACGCGGACTCCGTCACCATCACCAGGGAAACGGTTACCGACAAAAAACCGGCGCAAATCCGCCAGGCCTCCTAACTCCCCCGCTTCTCCGCCATGCCGGAATCCCTCACCGTTCTGGGAATAGAATCCTCCTGTGATGAAACGGCGGTCGCCATCCTGCGTTCCGCCGGGGAGGGAAAAGCGCCGGAAATACTCTCCTCCATCATCTCCTCCCAGATCGCCATCCACCGCCGGCACGGCGGCGTGGTGCCGGAGCTGGCCTCCCGCAACCACTCGGCGGACCTTCCCGGAGTCATCCGGGCCGCGTGCCGTGAAGCCGGCGTGACCCCGGCGGACATCGATGTCTTCGGCGCCACGGGCGGCCCCGGCCTGGTAGCCGCCCTGCTGGTAGGCAACAGCACGGCCAAGGCGCTGGCGCTGGCGACGGGAAAGCCCTTCGTCTCCGTCAACCATCTGGAAGGCCATTTGCTCTCCCCCTTCCTTAAACGTCCCGGAGGCCCCGTTCCCCATCTGGGCATGGTCGTCTCCGGCGGCCATACCCTCTTTGTGGATGTGCGCGGCGTGGGGGACTACCGCCTCCTGGGCCGTTCCCTAGACGACGCCGCAGGGGAAGCCTTTGACAAGGTGGGAAAAATGCTCGGCCTCCCCTACCCCGGCGGCCCGGAAATCGACCGCATGGCGGCGCACGGCGACCCGCAGGCCTTCTCCTTCCCCCGCGCCCTGATGAAGGAGCACACGGCCAATGTCTCCTTCTCCGGCCTGAAAACGGCCGTTCTCTACACCCTCCCCAGGCTGACGGCAAGCGGCGACCCTCACGACCTGCCGGAACAGACCCTGCGCGATCTCTGCGCCTCCTTCCAGCGTGCCGTGACGGACGTACTGATTCACAAGGCGCTGCATGCCCTGCGCGTTTCCGGCCACCGCACCCTTTCCGTTTCCGGCGGCGTCTCCTGCAACGGGGAACTGCGCTCCCGCCTGAAAGCCGCCTGCGACCGTGAAAACGTGGAACTGGTCCTGCCGGACTTTGACCTGACGACGGACAATGCCGCCATGATCGCCTATGTCACCTGCCTTAAAGCCCGCAGGGGACTGTTCCACTCTCTGGATGAAGACGTTGACCCCAATCTCAAATTGACGGAGGATCTGAACAGATCCAAATATTCAACGCATTCCTGATAAAGATATTACACATGAACACCCCGTATTTGCGGCATAATGATAAAAAAATGTTCATGTTTTCATTGACATCCCGTATTTAAAAACGTAACATAGCGTCCGCTTTTCGTCAGGCAACACGGGAGGATGCTATTTATCCGCTAGAACCGCAGGTTTGGGCGGATTTACAACTCTCTAAGAGCAGCGAAAGGCGGAAGAAGTCTATGCTTCTGTAGCTCAGGGGTAGAGCGCATCCTTGGTAAGGATGAGGTCGCGGGTTCAATTCCCGCCAGAAGCTCCATCTTCAAGCTAGACCCATAGCAGCCCAAACCTAAACAAAACATTATGGCTAAAGAGCAATTCCAGCGCAACAAGCCCCACGTGAACGTGGGCACCATCGGTCACGTTGACCACGGCAAAACCTCCCTTACCGCCGCCATTACTTCAGTGCTCGCTAAGAAGGGTTTCGCCGAAGCACGCGGCTATGACCAGATCGACGCCGCTCCCGAAGAACGCGAACGCGGCATTACCATCTCCACGGCCCACGTTGAATACGAAACGGAAAACCGTCACTATGCCCACGTTGACTGCCCCGGACACGCCGACTATGTGAAGAACATGATCACCGGCGCTGCCCAGATGGACGGCGCCATCCTCGTGGTTGCCGCTTCCGACGGCCCGATGCCGCAGACCCGCGAACACATCCTCCTTGCCCGCCAGGTGGGCGTCCCCGCCATCGTCGTTTACATGAACAAGTGCGACCTGGTTGACGACCCCGACCTGATCGAACTCGTGGAAATGGAAATCCGCGAACTTCTCAACGAATACGAATTCCCGGGCGACGACACCCCCATCATCAAGGGTTCCGCCGTTAAGGCTCTGGAAGGCGACGCCGCCGCTGAAGACTCCATCATGGAACTCATGGCTGCCGTTGACTCCTACATCCCGCAGCCCGAACGCCCCGTGGACCAGCCCTTCCTCATGCCCGTGGAAGACGTGTTCTCCATCTCCGGCCGCGGCACCGTGGCTACCGGCCGTATCGAACGCGGCATCGTCAAGAAGATGGAAGAAGTCGAAATCATCGGCATCAAGGACACCCAGAAGACCGCCGTTACGGACATCGAAATGTTCCGCAAGCTGCTTGACGAAGGCCAGGCCGGTGACAACGTTGGCCTGCTCCTCCGCGGCCTGAAGAAGGAAGACATCGAACGCGGCCAGGTGATCATCAAGCCCGGCACCGTGAAGCCCCACAAGAACTTCAAGGCTGAAGTTTACGTCCTGACCAAGGAAGAAGGCGGCCGTCACACCCCGTTCTTCAACAACTACCGCCCGCAGTTCTACTTCCGCACGACGGACGTGACCGGCTGCTGCACCCTTCCCGAAGGCGTGGAAATGGTGATGCCCGGCGACAACGTCAACCTGGAAGTCCAGCTCATCACTCCGATCGCCATGGAAAAAGCCATGCGATTCGCTATCCGCGAAGGCGGCCGCACCGTGGGTGCCGGTCGTATCAGCGAAATCCTTGACTAAGTTCCCCTGGAACTTGTAGAGGAATCTACATAGGTTTAATGAGGGGGCCTCCCCGCAGGCCCCCTCATTTCCCACGAAAGAAGAGACACCAACAGGTCAGTAGTTCAATTGGTAGAGCGTTGGTCTCCAAAACCAAAAGTTGGGGGTTCGAGTCCCTCCTGACCTGCCACTTCTTTCCAAATACATCACCCCACCTTGAAGCATGTTTCGCAAGATTTCTCAATTCATCGCCGAAGTTAAGGGCGAACTTAAGAAGACCACCTGGCCCTGGGAAAGCGATCCCAAGGTGAAAGGTTTTAAAAAATTCCGCGAACTCTGGGGTTCCACTCTCGTCGTACTGATTGCCATGGTCTTCCTTGGCGCGTTTGTTGCATCGTTCGACATCTTCCTTCACAGCGTGGTCAACTACCTCATCCAGTTGGCAATCTAGTTTTACTCCCACTTTCTTTCTCCGATCATGCCCAGTACCCCAGAGCCTCACGAACAATGGTATGTTCTTCACGTCCTCTCCGGACAGGAAAACAGCGTTCGTGACCGCATTATCCGCAAGGCGAAGGACGCCGAACTTTCCGACTTCATCTACCGGGTGGAAGTCCCCACGGAACTCATCTCCGAAGTGCGCAACGGCAAAAAGACGGAACGCCACAGCAAACTCTTCCCCGGGTACGTCTATGCCAACATGTACCTGCTGGAAGCGGACGGCACCCTGAACAAGGACCTCTGGTACTTCATCCAGCAGATTGACGGCGTCATCAGCATCGCCGGTTCCCGCAACGCTCCCCTGCCCATGCGCAAGCGCGAGGTGGAGGATCTTCTGCCCCTGCTGGACGCGGAAGCCGTCGCCGCCCGTCCCAAGGTGGAATTCGCCGTCGGCGATCCCGTGCGCGTCTGCGAAGGCCCGTTCCAGAGCCAGGAAGGCACCATCGAAGAAATCGACCCCGAAAAAGGCAAACTGCGCGTCAGCGTCTCCATCTTTGGCCGCGCCACTCCGGTGGACCTGGAATACTGGCAGGTGGAAAAAGCCTGAGCCCCATTCGCCGGCAGGCAGCAAGCTTCTCCCGTTCATTTTCTCCGCTAACAAAGCAAAACCATGGCAAAAGAAATAACCAAAATCATCAAGCTCCAGATCAATGCCGGAGCCGCTAACCCCTCCCCGCCCGTGGGTCCGGCACTTGGTCAGGCCGGTGTAAACATCATGGCATTCTGCAAGGAGTTCAACGCCGCCACGCAAAAGCAGGCCGGCGACCTCCTGCCGACCGTCATCACCGTTTACAAGGACAAATCATTCTCTTTCATCACCAAGCAAGCCCCCGGGCAGCCTGCTTCTCAAGAAGGCCGCCGGCATCGCCTCCGGCTCCGGCGAACCGAACAAAGAAGGTCGCCACTCTTTCCAAGGCCAAGCTGATGGAAGTCGTCAACACCAAACTCCCGGACCTCAACACGAAAGACCCCGAACGCGCCGCCCGCATCCTTGCCGGCCAGGCCCGCCAGATGGGCATTGAAGTTGAAGGTATGTAACACTCACCGCAGGAGGATTAACCAATCCGAACGCACTGCCAAATACACACATGTCTACCAAACGCAGCAAGCGATATCAAGAAGCAGCCAAGCTTGTTACCCCTAACAAGAACTACAGCATCACGGAAGCCGTGGAAACCATGAAATCTTTCCCGGCCCCGAAATTTGACCCGACTGTCACCGTTTCCTTCCACCTGACCGTGGACCCCCGCAAATCCGACCAGATGGTCCGCGGCAGCGTCTCCCTGCCCAACGGCACGGGTAAGAACGTCCGCGTCCTCGTCTTCGCCCAGGGTGATGCCGCCAAGGCCGCCCAGGAAGCCGGAGCCGAATTCGTGGGTTTTGAAGACCTCATCAAGAAGGTCCAGGAAGGATTCGTCGACTTTGACACAGCCATTGCCACCCCCGACGCCATGACGGAGGTTCGCAAGGTTGCCCGTGTGCTGGGTCCGCGCGGCCTGATGCCCAACCCGAAAACCGGCACCGTTACGGATGATACGGCCAAGGCCGTGAAGGAAGTGAAAGCCGGCCGCGTTGACTACAAGGTTGACAAGAACGCCAACATCTCCGCCGCTGTAGGCAAGCTGTCCTTCTCCAACGAAGGTATCACTGAAAACATCGTTGCTCTGATTGATTCCGTCGTCAAGGCCCGCCCGGCTTCCGCCAAGGGCGCCTACATCGAATCCGTCACCGTTTCATGCGCCATGTGCCCCGGTCTGCCGGTTGACACCGCTTCCATCGCCAAACTGTAACCCGAACCGATTTAGCACACCATGAATCCTGACAAGCGTATCATCATTGACGACCTGACCGCCCGCGTCAACGCCTCTCCGTTCCTGATCGTCGTGGACTACACCTCGATCACCGTGCCTGAGTTCACCAACCTGCGTTCCGCCCTGGCCGCCTGCGGCGCCCAGTGCCACGTAGCCAAGAACAACTTCATGCGTACGGCCCTGACGGATGCAGGCCTTCCCGACATCGGGGAACACCTCGTCGGCCAGACCGCCTTCGTGACCGGCGCGTCCGACGTGGCCGCCGCCGCCAAGGCCATCAATACCTTTGCGAAGGCCTCCAAGAAGGCCGAATACAAGGTGGCGATCCTGGACGGAGCCATCCTCTCCGCGGACGACATCCGCGCCATCGGTGAACTGCCTCCCCGCGACCAGCTGCTTGCCAAGCTCCTTGGCACCATCAACGCGGCCGGCTCCGCTCTTGCCCGAGTTCTTCAGGCATATGTGGACAAAGAAAACGGCGGCAGCGAAGAACCCGCCGCCTAATACTAACCCCTTGACCGGACGGCCCGGTTGCACTCTAGCCAAATGTGTGAAAACCGGGCCCGACTCTCCTACAGGTTCCTTGTCGGAACTCCAGCCGGAGAACTGAAATGCCAAGTTGGCTCTTGGCGCGACTCGAAACCAAACTAGAAAACAATACAATGGCTGATATTAACAAAATCGCTGAAGAACTCGGTACCCTCACCATCCTGGAAGCTGCCGACCTCGTCAAGCTTCTGGAAGAAAAGTGGGGCGTTTCCGCCGCTGCTCCCGTAGCCGCCGCTGCCGCTGCCGCTCCTGCTGAAGCTGAAGAAGAAAAGACCGAATTCAACGTCGTTCTGACGGAAGCCGGCGCCAACAAGATCGCCGTGATTAAGGCCGTCCGCGAAGTGAAGACCGGTCTCGGCCTGGTGGACGCCAAGAAACTGGTTGAAGGCACCCCCGCCGTCATCCTGGAAGCCGTCTCCAAGGACGAAGCTAACGCCGCCAAAGCCAAGCTGGAAGAAGCTGGCGCCAAGGTGGACGTCAAGTAAGCTTTTTACTTCCCGCGCAACAGGAGAAGACCCGTTTTTCTCCTGTTGCGCTTCCTCGTCTTCACATCCCGCGTGACCGACTAGAGGCTTTTTACCCGTCAAAACGCTTCCAGTCGGTTCCGTCTCCCAAGGAAGGAACCAATCAACCCAGCATCCGGGTTTTCAGGATGCAAACCCATAACATCTCCGCCACAGCAGCCCATGTCAAAGCGACTCTACTTCGGGAATATCAAGGAAGTCATCGAACCTCCGAACCTTATTGAGATTCAACTTCAATCATACTTCGATTTTCTACAACAGGACACCCCGGCCGCGGCCAGGAAAAACATCGGGTTACACGGCGTTCTGAAGGAAATCTTTCCTATCAAGAGCTATGACGAAAACATTGAGCTCGACTTCGTCTCCTACGACATCGAACAGCCGAAGATGAGCGATTACGAGGCTATCCGCGCCGGGGAAACCTACAGCGCCGCCCTCCAGGTCACCTTCAAGCTCAAGTCCGACAACGAATCCAAGGAAGAAACGGTCTACATGGGTGAACTCCCCATGATGACCAACCGCGGCACCTTTGTCATCAACGGCGCCGAACGCGTCATCGTGTCCCAGCTCCACCGTTCTCCGGGCATCTGCTTTGAAAGCGCCCAGCACCTGAACGGCAAACTGCTCCACTCCTTCCGCATCATTCCGGACCGCGGCTCATGGCTGGAAGTCCAGTTTGACACCAACGACCTGCTCTACGTCTACCTTGACCGCCGCCGCCGCCGCCGCAAGTTCCTTGCGACGACGTTCATGCGTTATCTGGGCTTCAAGACGGACCGCGACATCGTCAGCCAGTTCTACGACATCCGCACGCTTCCCCTGAGCGAAGACATGACGGAGGAAGACCTGCACAACCTCGTGGCCGTGGACACGATCAAGGACAAGGACCTCGTTCTTGCCAAGGCTTTCGAACAGCTCAACATGGGCGTGGTTCGCCAGCTCCTCCAGTTCGGCATCAAGGAAATCGACGTCATCGACCAGAGCGAGGACGACGTGCTGATCAAGACCCTGAAGAAGGATCCCGCCCATGACGAGGAATCCGCCCTCAAGGAAATCTACAAGCGCCTCCGTCCCGGCGATCCCGCCACGGCCGCCCAGGCCCGCACGCTGCTCAAGAGGCTCTTTGACGATCCCAAGAAATACGACCTCACCCGCGTGGGCCGCTACAAGATCAACCAGAAGCTCGGTCTGGACACCAGCCTGGACCAGCGCCTGATGACGGCGGAAGACTTCCTGGCCGCCCTCAAGTACCTCCTGCGCCTCAAGAAGGGCGAAGGCATGGTGGACGACATCGACCACCTGGGCAGCCGCCGCGTGCGCGCCGTGGGCGAACTCATGGCCAACCAGTGCCGCGTGGGCCTCGCCCGCACGGAACGCCTGGTGAAGGAACGCATGACCCTCATTGACCAGAACATTGAAGGCGTGACGCCCAGCAAGCTCATCAACCCGAAGGCCCTCAGCGCCGTCGTGCGCGACTTCTTCGGCCGTTCCCAGCTCTCCCAGTTCATGGACCAGATCAACCCCCTTGCGGAACTGACGCACAAGCGCCGCCTCTCCGCCCTGGGGCCCGGCGGCCTGAACCGCGACCGCGCCGGATTCGAAGTGCGAGACGTGCATCCCTCCCACTACGGCCGTATCTGCCCGATTGAAACGCCGGAAGGCCCCAACATCGGTCTGATCAACTCCATGTGCACCTACGCCCGCATCAATGAATTCGGATTCATTGAAACGCCCTACCGCAAGGTGGAAAACGGCCGGGTCACCAACACCATCGAATACGTCACCGCCGACCAGGAGGAAGGCTACCTCATCGCCCAGGCCAACAACCCGCTGGACGAACAGGGCAACTTCACCACCTCCCGCGTGACCGCCCGCGAAAAGGGCGAGTTCATTGAAGTAGACCCGGCGGACGTGCACTACATGGACGTGTCTCCCAAACAGCTCGTCTCCATCGCCGCAGGCCTCATTCCCTTCCTGGAACACGATGACGCCAACCGCGCCCTGATGGGCTCCAACATGCAGCGCCAGGGCGTGCCTCTCATGGTGGCGGAATCCCCGTACGTGGGAACCGGCATTGAAGGCAAGTGCGCCAGGGACTCCCGTTCCGTCGTTCTGGCGGAAGCGGACGGCATCGTGGCTTCCGCCACGGCTGAAGTCATCATCACCACGAAGGACGGGGAATTGCCCGTGCGTCCGGAAGTCTTCCTGTCCGATCCGGACAGCGTGCGCACGGACCGCGACAACGGCGTATACGTCTATCCCCTGCGCAAGTTCATGCGTTCCAATGCCGGAACCTGCATCAACCAGCGTCCGATCGTGCGCCGCGGCGACAAGATCAAGACCGGCGACGTGCTGGCGGACGGCCCGAACACGGACCAGGGCGAACTGGCCCTCGGCCGCAACGTGCTGGTGGCATATATGCCGTGGAACGGTTACAACTTCGAAGACGCCATCGTCATCTCCGAAAAAACCGTGAAGGAAGACACCTTCACCTCCATCCATATCTCCGAGTTTGAAGTGCAGGCCCGCGACACCAAGCTGGGCCCGGAAGAAATCACCCGCGACATTCCGAACGCCGGTGACGAAGCCCTGAAAAACCTGGACCATGACGGCGTCATCCGCATCGGCGCGGAAGTGAAGCCCGGCGACATCCTCGTCGGTAAAATCACTCCCAAGTCTGAAACGGAACTGGCTCCGGAAGAACGCCTGCTGCGCGCCATCTTCGGTGAAAAGGCTGCGGAAGTGAAAGACACCTCCCTCCGCGTCCCCTCCGGCTGCACCGGCATCGTGATGGACGTTCGCATCTCTTCCACGGGCTCCGGCCACCACCGCGGCGACCTCGTCGTGGACAGCGCGGAAAAGAAAAAGCAGTTCAAGAAGATCAATGACGAGCACAAGAAGAAGAAGGAACAGCTCATTGACCAGCTGACCAAGAAGCTCTCCGACATTCTTCTGGGTGAAAAGATCCCGCTGGACGTGGTCAACGAGCAGACCGGTGAAATCATCATCCCGGCCAACCGCAAGATCACCAAGACCCTGCTGCGCAAGCTGGCCCTGGTGCACGACCACATCGAAATCGAACCCAGCCCGATCCGCAACAAGATCCTGGAAATCATCACCTCCTTCGAAGGCCGCTTCACGGAGCTGGATGACGAACGCGAACACAGGCTGGACCAGATGGAATCCGGGGACGAATCCGAACCCGGCGGACTGAAGGAAGTCAAGGTATACATCGCCGCCAAGCGCAAGCTCGGCGTGGGCGACAAGATGGCCGGCCGCCACGGCAACAAGGGCGTCGTCGCCAAGATCGTCCCGGAACAGGACATGCCCTTCCTCGCGGACGGCACTCCGGTGGACATCGTGCTGAACCCCTTGGGCGTGCCTTCCCGAATGAACGTGGGACAGGTGCTTGAAGCCCACCTTGGCATTGCTGCCAGGGCCCTCGGCTTCAAGGTGGCTACCCCGGTGTTCGACGGCATCAGTGAAGAAACCATCTGGAACTACATGTCCGAAGCCAAGAAGGTGGACGGATTCACCTGGATCGGCGACGGCAAGGACGGCACGGTGGGCGGCAAGAGCACCCTCTATGACGGCCTGACCGGCGAACCCTTCCACAACCCGGTGGTGGTAGGCCAGACCTACATGCTCAAGCTGAACCACCTGGTGGCGGACAAGATTCACGCCCGCGCCGTGGGGCCGTACAGCCTGGTCACGCAGCAGCCCCTGGGCGGCAAGGCCCAGTACGGCGGCCAGCGTTTCGGGGAAATGGAAGTGTGGGCGCTGGAAGCCTATGGCGCCGCCTACACCCTCCAGGAGCTTCTCACCGTCAAGTCCGACGACGTGCAGGGCCGCACCCGCATTTACGAATCCATCGTGAAGGGTGACAATACGCTGGAAGCCGGAACTCCAGAATCCTTCAACGTTCTGATGAAGGAAATGCAGTCCCTGGGCCTGAACGTGCGCCCCGGCAACAAGGATGAACAACCCTCCCTGCAGCTCGGCGATACGGACCTCACTCCCGTGGACGGCATGACGGAAGGCTTTGACAGCGACGACATGGCCGGCCTGGCGGACGTCGACTTCTCCGACCTCAAATTCTAATATCCACCGTATTCCACTCCCGTGCCGCAAGACGCGGGAGTGGGCATCAAACATTCTTCAAAACTTTTAATATATGTCTGATACCCCCACCATCAGGGAAATGCACGGTCTGAGCGACAAGCCCCGGACCTTTGACCAGGTTGCCATCACCGTGGCGGACCCGGATACCATCCGCAGCTGGTCCTTCGGTGAAGTCGTCAACCCGGAAACCATCAACTACCGCACGTTCAAGCCGGAAAAAGGCGGCCTGTTCTGCGAACGCATCTTCGGGCCCACCCGCGACATGGAATGCGCCTGCGGCAAGTACAAGCGCATCAAGCACAAGGGCATCACCTGCGACCGCTGCGGCGTGGAAGTAACCAACGCGCGCGTGCGCCGCGAACGCATGGGCCACATCGAACTGGCCGTTCCGGTCTCCCACATCTGGTTTTACAAGTGCATGCCCAGCCGCATCGGCCTCATGCTTGACATGACCGCCCGCCATCTGGAACGCGTGATCTATTATGAAGACTACATCGTGGTAGACCCCGGCAGCACTCCCCTGGAAAAGGGAGCCATCCTGACGGAAGAGGAATTCCGCAATGCGGAAGACGAATACGGCTATGACAGCTTTGAAGCCGGCATGGGCGCGGAAGCCATCCAGAAAATGCTGGCCTCCATTGACCTGGCCACCCTCGTCACGGACCTCCAGGAACAGCTGGACAACACCAACTCCAAGCAGAACAAGCGCAAGATCGCCAAGCGCCTGAAGCTGGCCCAGGGCTTCCTCCAGTCCAACACGCGCCCGGAATGGATGATCCTGAACGTGCTGCCCGTCATTCCTCCGGACCTGCGCCCGCTGGTTCCCCTGGAAGGCGGCCGCTTCGCCACGTCCGACCTGAATGACCTGTACCGCCGCGTCATCAACCGCAACAACCGCTTGAAGACCCTCCTGAGCCTCAAGACTCCGGAAGTCATCATCCGCAATGAAAAGCGCATGCTCCAGGAAGCCGTGGACGCCCTGTTCGACAACGGCCGTCATGGCCGCGCCGTCACCGGCGCCGGCAACCGCCCCCTCAAGTCCCTCTCCGACATGCTGAAGGGCAAGGGAGGCCGCTTCCGCCAGAACCTGCTCGGCAAGCGCGTGGACTACTCCGGCCGTTCCGTCATCGTGATTGGCCCGGAACTGAAGCTCAACCAGTGCGGCCTTCCCAAGAAGATGGCCCTCATCCTGTTTGAACCCTTCATCATCCACCGCCTGAAGGAGCTGGGCTACGTGCACACCGTGCGCTCCGCCAAGAAGCTCATCGACCGCAAGACGCCGGAAGTGTGGGACATTCTGGAAGAAGTCACCAAGGGCCATCCGGTGATGCTCAACCGAGCCCCCACCCTGCACCGCCTCTCCATCCAGGCCTTTGAACCGGTCCTGATTGAAGGCTCCGCCATCCGCCTGCACCCGCTCGTCTGTAACGCGTACAACGCGGACTTCGACGGTGACCAGATGGCCGTGCACGTGCCGCTGTCCGTGGAAGCCCAGATGGAAGCCCGCCAGCTCATGCTGGCGCCCAACAACATCTTCTCCCCGGCCTCCGGCAAGCCGATTGCCACGCCTACGCAGGACATCATTCTGGGCGCGTACTTCCTGACGCACACCCGCGCCGCGGAAGTGCAGAATAACCAGGACAACCATCATCACCTCCCCCTCTTCGAATCCATTGACGAGGTGGAATACGCCATTGCCGCCCGCAAGATCGGTTACCATGACTGGATCCGCCTGCACAACCCGGACTACGGCAAGAAGCCTTCCGAAGTAGTGTACGGAGACGTGACCAAGAAGGTTATCGTCACCACCGCCGGACGCGTTCGCTTCAATGAAATCTGGCCCCGGGAACTCGGTTACATCAACCGCAACGTGGGTAAGAAGCAGATGGGCGACATCATCTGGCGCTGCTACCAGACCGTAGGCAAGGAACGCACCGTGCAGACCCTGGACTCCCTGAAAAACCTGGGCTTCAAGGAAGCTACCCGTTCCGGCTGCTCCATCGGCATCGTGGACATGGTGGTTCCCTCCCAGAAGAAGACGGAAATCGAGAAAGCCTATGCGGAACTGGACAAGGTGACCCGCCAGTACAAGAACGGCATCATCACGGACGGTGAACGCTACCAGAAGGTGGTGGACATCTGGACCCAGACCACGGACGTGATCCAGGCGGCCCTGTACCGCAAGCTGGAACACAACGAAGGTTCCAAGATGGCCAGCCCGCTCTTCATGATGGTGGACTCCGGCGCCCGAGGCAACAAGGCGCAGATCAAGCAGCTTTCCGGCATGCGCGGTTTGATGGCCAAGCCCAGCGGTGAAATTATCGAACGTCCCATCACGGCCAACTTCCGTGAAGGCCTCTCCGTGCTGGAATACTTCATCTCCACCCACGGCGCCCGCAAGGGTCTGGCTGACACCGCCTTGAAGACGGCTGACTCCGGCTACATGACCCGCAAGCTGGTGGACGTGGCCCAGGACGTCATCGTCCACGCGGAAGACTGCGGCACCAGCAATGGCATCACCGTTCACGCCATCTATGACGGTGATGAAGAAGTGGCGTCCCTCGCCTCCCGCATCTACGGCCGCACCTCCTGCGAACGCATCGTTGACCCCGTCAGCGGTGAAATCATCGTGGACATCAACGACCTCATCAATGAAAAGCAGGCGGAACAACTGGAAAAGATCGGCATTGAACAGCTGAAAATCCGTTCCGTGCTCACCTGCGAACTCAAGAAGGGCTGCTGCGCCAAGTGCTACGGCCTGAACCTGGCCACCGGCCAGGAAGTGAAGATCGGGGAAGCGGTCGGCATCATTGCCGCCCAGTCCATCGGTGAACCCGGCACGCAGCTCACCATGCGTACGTTCCACGTGGGCGGCACGGCTACCACGGCGTTCAAGCAGCCCATCGTGAAAGCCAAGAACGATGGCCGCGTCATCTATACGGAAGACCTCCGCACGGTGGAAAACGCAGACGGCAACTTCGTCGTGCTGAACAAGAACTGCTCCGTCCGCATTGAAAATGAACAGGGCCGCGAACTGGAATCCTACCAGCCCGTCATCGGCACCATCCTGTACGTTCCCAACGGCGGCACCATCAAGAAGGATGAAACCCTCGCCACCTGGGACCCGTACAACGTGCCCGTGATTGCTGAAAAGGGCGGCGTGGTCGAATTCAAGGACATGATTGTCGGCATCACCGTTTCCAAGGAAACGGACCGTGAAACCGGCACCTCCTCCCTCGTCGTGATGGAGCACAAGCAGGAACTTCACCCGCAGGTGGTCATCCGTGACGCCAAGACCCGGGAAGTCCTGGCCCACCACGCCATTCCCGCAGGCGCCAACCTCACCGTGAAGGATGGAGAAACCATCTCCGCCGGCACGATGGTGGCCAAGACGCCCCGCAAGGTGGCCAAGACGAAGGACATCACCGGCGGTCTGCCCCGCGTGGCGGAACTGTTTGAAGCCCGCAAGCCCAAGGACGCATGCACCATTGCACGCGTGGAAGGCATTGTGCGCCTCAGCAGCAAGAACACCTCCCGCGGCAAGAAGGTCATCACCATTGAAACGCCTACGGGCGAACTGGTGGACCACCTGGTGCCGATGAACAAGCACGTCATCGTCCACGAAGACGACCATGTGCATCTGGGCGACCAGCTTACGGAAGGCCCCGTCTCCCCGGAAGAAATTCTGGACGTCTGCGGCAAGGAAAGCCTCCAGGAACACCTCGTCAACGAAGTTCAGGAAGTGTACCGCCTCCAGGGTGTGGAAATCAACGACAAGCACGTGGAAATCATCGTGCGCCAGATGCTCCGCAAGGTTGTCATCACGGAACCCGGCAACACCGAATTCCTGTGGGGCGACCAGGTGGACAAGACCACCTTCGACCGCATCAACGAACAGACCGTAGCCCAGGGCGGCCAGCCGGCCGCGGCCAAGCCCGTTCTGCTCGGCATCACGAAGGCCTCCCTGGAAACGGAATCCTTCATCTCCGCGGCATCCTTCCAGGATACCACGCGCGTTCTGACGGAAGCCTCCACCCTCGGCAAGACCGATACGCTGGAAGGCTTCAAGGAGAACGTCATCATGGGCCACCTTATCCCTGCAGGGCACCGGTTTCTCCCGGTACAGCAAGATTGAAGTGGAACCCGCGGAGGGCGCTGAAGAAATCGCGCTGGCCAGCGAAGAAGAGGAAGCGGCTGAACTTGCCGAAGACGTATTGAACGATACCATCAACTTCGACAACGAACGCTAAGCCGTTCCCAAGATAACACCTCAACCTGCGGGGCCTTCATCCGGAAGGCCCCGCATTTTTTATGCCGGATGGGAAGGATGCCGGACAGGGACTCAATGCCTCCGGTCCCGCCTTTCAGTTTTATGCCGGATACTCCCCTTCCTGCCCACATGGAATGTGACGCTTCCCGCCACTTCCCGCTCCGGCAGGAACCGGAAAACCGCTGCTCCATCACAAGCCGCCTTTTGTGGCAAGAAACAGCGGAGCCCGCCCTCTTGCCATGGGGAGATAGGCAGGGACACGCCGTCCGGAAGATGAATGCCGAATCTGATAAAAGCTCTCCTTTTTTAGAAAAAAAGCGGTTATTGTGAAATATTAAAACATGCAAGATTTTCACAGAGAATATCTTGCGTTTTTATCTATACAAAAAGAAGGGCTTCACCGGATTAGCAATCCGGAGTCAAGCTCCAATTTTAAGGGCAAGGAATTTGCGTTGAACAGTGCTGTAATTATTGAAAGCCGTTTCCCTAGGGCCCGACACTTTCCTGAATCGACTGGCGCCTACACGGAGCGCCGCTGGCTTCTGCGGCTGCTAAGCATAAAACTGAGCGGCGGTGAACTTTAGCCTCTGAAAGCCAGCGCATCCTGACGGACGCCTGTATTTTAATTGCCACATAGTCATGCAGTGCTCCCTGCGGCGGCAGAAATACCTCCCCCGTTTTTCATTCATAACGGATTGCTAATCCGCAATTGTAAAACACCTTTTAACTCTCTGTAAGGATATGAAGAAAACACTATGTATCATTTGTCTTGGGCTGGCAGGATTGGCGGCTACCGCATCGGCGGCTACCGTTGAACTGATGCCCGACATTGCAAGCATCACGGGTCAGGGATACAACTCCGCCGGACGCCTTGCCGGAAACGGCATTACCGCTGCCGACGTCAAGAACTGGCTGGGGCCTGCCGGACGGGCCGACGGATGGTACACCACCACCGGCAATGGCGACATGAAGTGGGGGCAAGCCTCCGTCAACACGGCAAACCAGTCCATCACCCTGCCCAACATGAACGGCACGGCAGGCGTCTGCGCCGGCTTGAAAATGACCATTGAAAACATCCAGGCCTATGAAGGGCTGACCTTCAGCTTCTCCCTTACGCCTCCGGGTACCGGCCCCACGTTTACCTATTCCCTCTGGTATGAAACCGCTGACGGTGAATTCGTGAATCTTTGCAAGGAAAGCCGGGGCAACAACGGCTCCGTCTGGAACGTTTCCTATAACCTGACGGACGAACAGATGTCCGCCATGAAGGCGACCGGGAACGGCAAGGTTTATGCCGTTCTGGGCAGTGCCGGAGGCAATAACGGAAATAACGCCGTTGTCACGGACATTTCCCTGGAAGGCACGCTGGCTGTCGTTCCGGAACCGGCTGCCGCCTCCCTGGGCCTGTTCGGGCTGGCTGCGCTGATGATGCGCCGCCGCAGAGCCTGACGCATTCTTCATTCTTCTCAAAAAAGGCTGCTTCTCCTCCGGGAGGAACAGCCTTTTTATTCGTGCGCGTTTCCCCCTTTCCTGATAGGCTGCGCCCATGTCCCCTCTGGATTTTAAAAAAGAAGAAAAACGCTTCTACCTCCCTCCTGCACACCCCGTGCTGGCGGACGTCCCGGAAATGAACTTTTTCATGGTGGACGGGGAGGGAGACCCCAATGAGCCGGAAGGAGCCTACCAGCACGCCGTGGAATTGCTTTATGCGTTATCCTATGCCGTTCGCATGGGAGGCAAGAAGAGAACTTTCCCCGTCCCCGGCTACCGGGAATACGTCGTGCCCCCGCTGGAAGGCCTGTGGTGGGGCTGCGAACCAGAGGCGCCCGTCAGCAAAAAGGATTTCCGCTGGATATCCATGATCCGGCAGCCCGGCTTCGTCACGCAGGAAACCCTGGCGTATGCGCAGGAGCAGGTCGCCATGAAAAAACCTCACCTTGATACGGAGGCCGGCCGCCTGGACTCCTTCCGGGAAGGTCTTTGCGTGCAGTGCCTTCACACGGGCCCTTATGACGATGAACCGGCCACGCTGGCCCGCATGCGCTCTTTCATGGAACAGGAGACGCTTCTTCCGGACATGGAAGGCTTACGAACCCATCATGAAATTTACCTGTCCGATCCCCGGAAAACGCCTCCGGAACGCTTGAAGACCATTCTCCGCATTCCGGTAAGGAGGCGTTAAGCTTCCTGTCCGGACAGGCTCATTCGTTGTCCATGAAGTATGCCTGCAGAATGCAGATGATATGCAGGACAATCGGAACAAGGGCGAAGATGAACCAGTACAGGAGACCGTAGGCCGCACCCACCACCAGGAACCAGATGATGGCTTGGACGAAGTGCCCCTTGTACAACTGCCCGAGGCCGGGAACGAATAAACTCAGAATGGCGGCTAAAAAGGATTTCATATGCTGGCTAAGTAAAAATGATTGCACGGAGAAGGTCTCGCGTGCCTGCACCAGTTAAGAGCCTTCCCTTCCCCTTCATGTTCAATCTCCCGGTTCCGCCCCGTCATGAATGACGGTTTTTCCGGAACGGATGAAGCCGGAGCGGCGCGATGCTCCGGCAGGGAACAGGCGGCAGTCATGCTCCGGTCTTGACCGCCGCATGGGCTGTGTTACCCTCCCCGCGCACAGGGCACTCACGTTAGAAGGGTAGAGACCACCATGTCCATTGAACTGACTCGCAATTTCTCCATCATCGCTCACATCGACCACGGAAAGACCACCCTTTCCGACCGGTTGCTGGAAAAGACGAATACCATTTCCGAACGAGAAAAGCAGGATCAGCTTCTGGACGCCATGGACCTGGAACGGGAAAAGGGCATCACCATCAAGTCCCATCCCGTGACCATCTTTTACAAGGCCAGGGACGGAAAAACCTACAAGCTCAACCTGCTGGATACACCCGGCCATGTGGACTTCTCCTATGAAGTGTCCCGTTCCCTGGCGGCCTGCGAGGGCGCTCTGCTCATCGTGGATGCGGCCCAGGGCGTGGAAGCCCAGACGCTCGCCAACATGCACCTGGCGATGGACCTGAATCTGGCCATCATCCCCGTCATCAACAAGATCGACCTTCCCAGCGCCAACCTTCCCAACGTATACCGCCAGCTGGAGGACATCGTCTGCATCCCCCATGAGGAAGCCATCCACGCTTCCGCCAAGATGGGCATCGGCATTGACGATATCCTGGAAGCTGTCGTCCAGCGCATCCCCCCGCCTGAAACGGAAAAAGACGGCCTCCTGCGCGCCCTGGTGTTTGACTCCGTTTATGACGCCTACCGCGGCGTGGTCTCCTATGTGCGCGTCATCTCCGGCAGCGTGCAGCGCGGCATGAAGGTGAAACTCTTTGCTACGGACGAAGTGTATGAAGTGAAGGAAGTAGGCATCTTCACCCCCAAGATGACCCGGACGGACTCCCTGGAAGCCGGCGATGTGGGCTATATCATCGCCAACATGAAATCCGCGGCGGACGTCAAGATCGGTGACACCTACACGGACTACACGCGCCCGTGCCCGTCCCCCCTGCCCGGCTTCAAGGAAATCCGCCCCATGGTCTTCTCCGGCATTTACCCGGTGGATTCCTCCGACTTTGAAGCCCTGAAGGCCGCCATGGCCAAGCTCCAAATCAATGACGCCGCCTTCTCCTTCCAGGCGGAATCCTCCGTGGCCCTGGGCTTCGGGTTCCGCTGCGGCTTCCTGGGCCTGCTCCACATGGAAATCATCCAGGAGCGCCTGCGCCGGGAATTCAACATGGACATCATCTCCACCTATCCCTCCGTGATTTACGAGGTCACCAAGACCAACGGGGAGGAAACGAACGTGGACAATCCCAGCCTGCTCCCGGAACCGCAGGAAATTCAGGAAATCCGGGAACCCATCGTCAAGGTGTTCATCATGCTGCCCGGGGAATACATCGGGGACATCATGCAACTTGTCCTGGAAAAGCGCGGCAGCGTGACCAACACGGAAACGATTGACGACACGCGCGTGATGCTCACCTGCACCGTGCCGCTGGCGGAAATCCTGGTGGATTTCAACGACAAGCTCAAATCCATGACCCGCGGCTACGGCTCCATGGACTACGAATACGCCGGCTACCAAGCCGCCAAGCTTATCAAGATGGACATGCTCATCGCCGGGGAACCGGTGGACGCCTTCTCCATGATCGTCCACCAGGACAAGGCCGCCTCCCGCGGACGGGAACTGGCGGAACGCCTGAAAAACGTCATCCCCCGCCAGCTCTTCACCGTCGCCATCCAGGCCTGCATCGGCGGCAAGATCATTGCACGTGAAAGTATCTCCCCCATGCGCAAGGACGTGACGGCCAAATGCTACGGCGGTGACGTCACCCGCAAGCGCAAGCTTCTGGAAAAGCAGAAGGAAGGCAAAAAGCGCATGAAAGCCATCGGGAAAATCAACATCCCGCAGGAAGCGTTCATCAAGGTGCTGAAAACGGGGGACTGATCCCGGCAGCCCATTCGCCCCGGCCTTTCCTGGAAAGAAAGCCGGGAAACCGGGCGCGGTTGCCAAGGAACGGCAGAGCGGCAAAAACCGCCTCCGGAACTTGCGGCAGGGGTCATCAATTCCCGGTTGCGAAGAGGCTCCGGTTATGTTATCAGATCGGGCATGAGTCTGCCCAGGCTATCCATGCTTCTGTTTGCCTCTGCCGCCCTTTGCTCCTGCGTGGGGACCTCTCCGGAACCGGGAAAACCGAAAGTGAAAAAGAGTCTTTCGGAATACATGCAGGACAACATGGCCAATTCCATCGCCAATGTGCCGACGGGACTGCTGGGCACCACGCCGGGCCAGCAGCAGGCCCACCAGCTCACCGCCACCACGCAGGAGGAAATGAGGAAGGCGGACAGCGGCGCCGTTTACTACACGGACGCCCACGACCCGGACGCCCCCATCCCCGGACTTGAGGAGGCATTCGCCCAGCGCAAGGAAAACCAGCGGTGGATCCAGAGCTATTCCTCCGCCCTCCGGGAAGCCCAGAGCAGTGGAAAGCCCATCCTGATCTGGTTCCACCATTCCGCGGGCAGCCCTCCCAGCAAGAAATTGGCGGCGGAACTTCTCCATACGAAGGAATTTGAAGACTGGGCGAAAAAGAATGTCGTCCGCGTCTGTTACGACCAGGCGGAAAAGTTCGAGAGCGAACCGGTTTATAAGAAGCGCAAGAAAATGCTGGAGTATGTGCAGAAGGCCCCTTCCCTGTTTGGCGTGAGAGGTACCCCCGTGCTTCTGGTCATGTCTCCGGACGGCACCAAGGTGGACACGCTGCGCGGCTATTACACCGGACAAAACGCCCTTTACTTTGACCAGATCAAGAATAGCGTCAAGCTGGCCGGCCAGCAATATGAAGAATTCAAGAAAACGCTGACTCCCAAAGGCTATCGCGTCTGGACGGGCGTCAATGGAAACACCGTCTTCGCCAAGCTTTCCCGCTACTCGGAGAAAAACCAGACCCTCTGGCTCCAGGAACTGGACGGCCACCAGAGCAGGACGTCCCTGAAAAGACTCAGCCTTGAAGACAGGAAATGGCTTCTGGAGCAGAAAGAAGCCCATGAAAACAAGGGACGAAACGAGCGGCCCGGCCCGCGCGGCGCCTGAATCCGGCGGTTTTTTTCATAACACGGCACGCCCTTGGCTGGAGGCCCCCCGCAGGAATTCGCCGTCATCTCCTTCATTCAGACCGGGCTGCGCCTTCCGCTGACAGCCCGGCGGAAGGGCCCATCTTCATGCGTTCCGGCGTTCCCTCCATTTTTATATTGAAATATAAAACTGATGTTTTATTTTTCCTAAAACTCTCTTTTGTCAGTTCTTTCTTTCGGGGATGTGGTCTTTTTCCATACTGGCAGCAATGTTCTTCCGGACAAATCCTGCCGCCCCTGTTCAACCATTCACCTGTTTAATTCATAATTCCAACGATGAACCGCCATGCCGTCACCGCATTGATGCTTGCGGCCTGTTCCCTGCCAGCTTCCGCGGCCCAGCCGCAGAAGCAGGCTCCGGACCAGCGCCCCAATATCCTGGTTATTGTTACTGATGACCACTCCTACCAGACCCTGGGAACCTGTGACAAGGATTCTCCCATGCCCTATCCGAACTTCCGCAAGCTGGCGGACGAAGGCATGGTCTTTGACCGGAGCTACTGCGCCAACTCCCTGTGCGGACCGTCGCGCGCCTGCATTTACACAGGGCGCCATTCCCACATGAACGGCTATCTGTTCAATGAACACGCGGCTCCCTTTGACGGCTCCCAGCCCACCTTCCCGAAAATGCTCCAGAAGGCCGGCTACCAGACCGCCATTGTCGGCAAGTGGCACCTGGAAGCCATCCCGCCGGGCGCCAAGGGAGACACCTCCAAGTATGAGTCCAACCCAACCGGGTTCGACTACTGGGAAATCTTCCCCGGCCAGGGCAACTACTTCAACCCGGACTTCATCACCCCCGGCAAGGACGGAAAGCGCGTGGTGAAAACGGAACCCGGCTATGCCACGGAGCTGGTCACGCAGAAAAGCCTCAAATGGCTTGACCAGCGGGACAAGGACAAGCCCTTCATGCTCGTTGTGGGCCACAAGGCTCCGCACCGCTGCTGGTGCCCTTCCATCCAGAACCTGGGCCGAGCCAAGCAGTATGCGGACTCCATTGACCCGCCCGCCAACCTGGAAGACGACTTTGCAGACCGCCCGGAATTCCTGAAAATGACGGAACAGACCCTGCTCAACCATTTCAACGTCTGGTCTGACGAACACCTGATCAAGGACGTGGTGCCGGAAGACATTCAGAAAATGCTCTCCTGCCCGGAATCCAAGACCCTGCATACCCAGTATGACTGGGAAATGCCGGAATGGGTGCGCATGGACCCGCAGCAGAAGGAAGCCTGGTACAATTACCACAAGGCCCGCACCGTCCAGCTCGTGAAGGATATTAAAAGCGGAAAAATCAAGACCCAGCGCGACATCCTGCTGCGCCGCTGGCGCCATTACATGGAGGACTACCTGGGCACCGTGCTTTCCGTGGACGAAAGCATCGGCCAGATCATGGATTACCTGAAGCAGAACGGACTGGATAAGAATACGCTGGTCCTCTACTGCGGAGACCAGGGCTTCTACATGGGCGAACACGGCCTGTACGACAAGCGCTGGATTTTTGAGGAATCCTTCCGCATGCCCCTTATCATGAAATGGCCCGGCCATATCAAGCCCGGCGTGCGTTCCGCCGCCATGGTGCAGGAGCTGGATTACGCCCCTACCTTCTGTGAAGTGGCCGGTGCGGCCACTCCGGAAAACATGAACACCTTCCAGGGCCGCAGCCTCGCCCCGCTGTTCAAGACCGGGGAACACCAGGACTTCAGGGACCGTCCCCTCTATTACGCCTTCTATGAAAACCCGGGCGAGCACAATGCCCCTCGGCACGACGGCCTGCGGACGGACCGCTACACGCTGTCCTACCTCTGGACCAGTGACGAATGGATGCTCTTTGACAACGAGAAGGATCCGGCCCAGATGCACAACGTTATCAACAAGCCGGAATATGCGGAAACCGTGAAGGAGCTGAAGGAACTGTACGGCAAGCTCCGCAAGGACTGCCAGGTGCCGGAAGGCTTCCCGGGAGCCACGGGCAAGCTGGCCGTCAAGCCGCAGTGGGACTGCGCACCCGCCAAAGACTGAGAACTTCCACGCCCCGGTTCCTTTTGAAAGAACGCTTTCCGGGTCCAACCCGGACGGCGGCGGAACGGAATCCGTACATCCTCCCAAACAACAACCATCACCAAACATCATCACATGAAAGCATTAATGCTAGCGGCCGCGTTCCTGGGCTCCCTCTGCTGGGCCGGAACCAATCCCTACAACATCATTCCGGAACCCGTCAAAGTGACGGCGGCTTCCGGCACCACCAAAAACCTCAAAATCCTGAACGAACAGAAGGTCGCCGGGCTGGGAAACGAGGGCTACACCATGAAGCTGACGCCCGGCGGCGTGGAGCTCCGCTACAGCACGCCCAACGGGAAAGCCATGGCCATGGCTACCCTTCTTCAGCTTCAGGACCAGCTCTCGGACACGCCGGAGGGCCTCCCCTGCGGCAGCATCCAGGACTCCCCGGACTTTGGCTGGCGCGGCATGATGGTGGACGTGGGCCGCTACCACTACCCGATGAAGGAGCTCTACAACTTCGTGGACGCCATGCACTACTACAAGTACAACGTCCTGCACCTCCACCTGACGGAAGACCAGGGCTGGCGCCTCCCCGTGCCGGGCTACGACAAGCTCCGCACGATTGGAGCGGTCCGCCCTTCCGCTCCGGAAGGCCAGAACAACTCCCTGCTGGCCAATGAAGGCATGTACTCCAAGAAGGAACTCCAGGACCTGGTGGCCTACTGCAAGGCGCGCGGCATCCAGGTGCTGCCGGAAGTGGAAATGCCGGGCCACAACATGGCCCTGGCCGCATCCTACCCCGAATTCTGCTGCAACACCAAGCGGGCCCAGGTATGGACGCACGGCGGCGTTTCCTCCAAGCTGATCTGCCCGCAGAAACCGGGCACCAAGAAATTCCTCAAGGACACCTTTGACACCGTCAATCAGATATTCCCCTTCTCGTACGTCCACATCGGCGGGGACGAATGCCCCATGGGCGACTGGAAGAAGTGCCCGGACTGCCAGGCCGCGCGCGCCAAGAAGGGCCAGGGGGACGACGTGGAAGCCCAGATGAGCGACTTCACGAAGAGCCTTGGAGCCATGCTTGCCAAGAACAAGAAAAAGCCCATCCTGTGGTACGACATCAACAAAGGCTACTACCACAAGGGGGAAACCGTCATGTCCTGGCTGCCGGGAGAATTCCCCCGCTGCATTGACAAGACCAAGGAACAGGGCATCGACCTCATCGTCACTCCCCAGTACAAGTACTACCTGGCCCGCACCCAGATGAAATTCCCGGCGGACGACGTGCGCGCCCGGCCCGGCGGCGGCCCCATCCTGCTGAAAGACTGCTACAACTTCGACCCCCGCAACGGGCGTGACAAGAACGACGTCAAGCACATCAAGGGCATCAACCTCTGCATGTGGGCGGAATGGATTCCCTCCGGGGAACTGCTGATGTACATGACCTATCCGCGCGCCATGGCGGTCTCTGAAACCGCTTGGGGCAGCCATAAGGACCGCCCCAGCCTGGAAGACTTTGAAAAGAAGATGGAAACCCATAAGAAGCGCTTCCAGAAGCGCTTCGGCTACACCCTGGAACGCACGGTGGAAAACAAGCCCTACCGGGAATCCTCCATCACCCAGGAAGAAATAGACCGCATCAACGCGAACTATAAGAAGGGCCAGCAGGACGCGGGCAAATAACCTTTTCCAGCCTCTCGCCACCATCTGATTCCTTCAAGGCCGGGGACGCGCGCAGCCGCAGGTCCCCGGCCTTCTTTTCCCGCTTGACCGGAGGGCCCTCTTCCCTTCTAATCGTTCCGCCATGTTACACCTTTACGATACCCGCACCAGAACGGCACAGGACATTTCCCCCATGGACGGAAAAACGCTGCGTTTCTACTGCTGCGGACCCACGGTGTACGGCCCCGCCCACATCGGCAACTTCCGGACCTTCGTGATGCAGGATATTTTCCGCCGCGTTCTGGAGCTGGGCGGAACCCCCACCATGCACGTCCGCAACCTGACGGACGTGGATGACAAGACCATCCGGGATTCCCAAAAAGCCGGAGTATCCCTGGCGGAATTCACCGCCGGCTGGGCGGACCTGTTCCACCGGGACTGCACCGCCCTCAACTGCCTTCCACCCCACGTGGAACCCTCCGCCGTAGGCCACATTCCCGAACAGATACGGATGGTCCAGGCTCTGGTGGAAAAAGGCCACGCCTATGTCTCTGAAGACGGTTCCGTGTACTTCAGGATTTCCTCCTTCCCGGAATACGGAAAGCTTTCCCACCTGGATGAACGGGAACTGGATCTGGGCAAAACCGCCAATGCCCGGTCCAACGCGGACGAATATGAAAAGGATTCCGTGGCGGACTTCGTCCTGTGGAAAAGCCGCCGCCCTGAAGACGGGGACAACTTCTGGCCCTCCCCCTGGGGGGAAGGCCGCCCCGGCTGGCACCTGGAATGCTCCGCCATGATCCACAAATACTTCGGCAATGACTTCGATCTCCACTCCGGCGGCGTGGACCTGGTGTTCCCGCACCATGAAAACGAGGTTGCCCAGTCCCGCTGCGCCTGCGGCGGCGGTTTTGCGCGCCTGTGGTTCCATATCACGCACCTGCTGGTGGACGGCGGCAAGATGTCCAAATCCCTGGGCAACATGTACACCCTGGCGGACCTGGATAAATTGGGCCACAAGCCGTCAGCCGTCCGGTACGTGCTGGCGGGGGGCTATTACCGCCGCCCGCTGAACTTCACCCTTTCCTCCCTGGAGGACGCCAAAGCCGCGCTGAACCGCCTGTCCAAATTCGACGCGCAGCTCCGGAACGCCTCCGGAACGGACTCCGTTCCGTCCTATGAGGAATTCTGCGCCGCCCCCCCGGAACCGGGCATCTTCCAGCCGGCCTGGGACAGCCTGAATGATGACCTGAACACTCCGGAAGCCCTGGGCCACGTCTTCAGCGCCATCAGGAAGGCGGATGTTCCCTCCCTGACTCCGGAGGAAGCGCGCCGCATGCGGAACGCCTTCCACTTCATTCTGGCCGCTTTCGGCATTCTTCTGCCGGAAGAGGAACAGGCGGAAGCGCCGGAGGACGTGCGCACCCTGGCGGAACAGCGCTGGCAGGCCAGGCAGAACCGGGACTGGGCGGAAGCCGACCGCCTGCGGGCGGAAGTAACGGCGCTGGGCTGGACCATCAAGGACCGCAAGGACGGGTACGACCTGGCGCGCAACTGAACGGCATGGACGCTTTCTCCCCTATCCCCAACCACACGGGCTTCACGGCCAGGAGCCTGTTCACGGATGCGCAGGGAACCCTGAAGGACGGAGCCTTCGCCAACATGGAACCCGGAGGCGGCGGCCCTCTTTCCCCGCACCGCCACGCCCACGCCCATTTATTCATTGTCACCCGCGGAACGGTCGTCATCCTGCTTGACGAAGAGGAAAAAACGGTCCGTGAGCATGAATCCCTGCTCGTGCCCGGCGGCGTCCGTCATGCCGTCTGGAACAGGAGCGCGGAACCGGCGGAAATCGTAGGCCTTACGCTGGAAGCCGCCCGCTCCCCCCAACTACCTACAACCCGATGAACTCCCGCCAACGCACGCTGGGCCATGCCGCCGCCCTGATGACCATCCTGATCTGGGGGACCACCTTCGTGTCCACCAAGGTGCTTCTCCGGGACTTTACCCCCGTCACGGTGCTCTTCACCCGCTTCGTGATCGGGTACGCCTTCCTCTGGTGCCTGAGGCCGCGCCTGCTTCCGCTCTCCGGCTGGAAAAAGGAACTCCTGTTCGCGGGAGCGGGCCTCACCGGCGTCACCCTGTACTTCCTGCTGGAAAACATCGCCCTGACGTACACATTCGCCTCCAATGTGGGCATCATCGTGGCCGTGGTGCCTTTCTTCACGGCTCTTCTGGCCCACTTCCTGCTGAAAGGGGAGGGCTTCTCCCGCCGCTTCTTCCTGGGCTTCGCCGCCGCCTTCACAGGCATCTTCCTCATCATGGCGAACGGCGCCTTCGTGCTGGAACTGAACCCGGCGGGGGACGTGCTGGCGCTGGGCGCGGCCTTCGTCTGGGCGGTCTATTCCATCCTGATGAAAAAAATCGGCGTCAACACGTCCAACATGATCATCTGCACGCGCCGCATCTTCTTTTACGGCATCGTGCTGATGATTCCGGCCCTGTTCGTCCTTCCGGTGAACATGGACTGGCATCTGATGGTGAAGCCCGTCAACACCCTCAATCTGCTGTACCTGGGCCTGTTTGCCTCCGCCCTGTGCTTCCTCTCCTGGAACCGCGTGGTGGAAATCCTGGGAGCCGTCAAATCCAGCGTGTACATTTACATGGTTCCGGTCGTGGCCGTAGTGGCCTCCGCCATCATCCTGGGGGAACGCCTGACCTGGATATCCCTGACGGGGATTCTCCTGACCCTCTGCGGCGTCACGATTTCCGAGTACAGGAAAAAAACGCGGAAGAGCATCAGAGAAAAGGGAGAAAAGCCCGTTCTGCAAAAAGGCTGATTCCCCCTGCTTTCCGGAATCATGCTGTTTTTTCCAGAAAGAAAAACGGCTGGCGAATATTCCCGGACGGAATGCCTCCGGCGTTGCAACGCTTTCCGCCCCCAGAGCATGGTTGTTCTTTTTCATGCTCCTGATTCATTCGCCAGGATAACAGACATGCCATGCGCCTGTTATCCTCTGTTTCAGGCAAATATTCATTCTATTATACCGTGGCAGAATGGCTGTTAGCGGATTAGATATCCGCAGACAACAAAATTTTTTGAAAAAAAACGAGTTTCACCGCGGGAAAAGGGGAATAATCAGAAATACGTTCAAGATGCAATGAAGTTCCGTATTCATGAATCATTGAGGATGTGTTCCATCATTCACTTCCATTTTCCCTTCTCCGTTACCGGATATCTAATCCGCTAGTATGGCGCGCATGAAAAAGCTTCTTTCCATCCCAGCTTTTTTACTGTGCATTTCCGGCGTACAAGCGGCAACGACATTGTATGAAACCCAGTTCCGCCAGACCGCCATCAATGTGGACAGTGACTTTCTGGACGGCGCTTCCGTCTCGCTCACCAATCCTTCCACATCCCTTTCCGGCAATTTGGCCGCGGACCTCCTTGTCCCCAATGTCCAAATGCAGAATAACAACGCCGGATGGACCGTCACCTTTTCCTTCACGGCTACGCAGGACATCATCATCTCTTCCCTGAACCTGGGCTTCCAATTCGTCACCGGTACCGGAACACGGCACGGAAACACGGATTCCAAAACGGGAACCGCTACCGTCACGCTGGCCGCCGGAGATTCCTCCGCCACGGCTGATCTGAGCTTCGAACGCGTCCAGGCCGACAAGAACGGCACGCCGACAGCGGACATCCAGCAAGCCTCCTTCAATACCCCGGTCACGGTCAAGGCGGGAGAAACCTTTACCCTCACCGTGAACGCCAAGGCACCCAACACCGGGGGCACCTTCCTGGGGCTTTCCCAACTGGCCCTCCACGGGGACGCAGTGCCGGAACCGGCCACAGCCTCCCTCGGACTGCTCGGACTGGCCGCCCTGCTCCTGCGCCGCCGCGTATAAGCGGGAGCATCATTTAATCTCTGCTTTATTCCTTTACTAAAACAGGACCGTCCCCCACCGGGAAACGGTCCTGTTTTTTTAAATAAAAATCCGCTCAATTTCCGGAAACGTTTCTTTCCGCCTCTTCTTCAATACGGGCTTCCGTCTCTTCAATCTTTTCTGAAAGATCGGCCCACTGCGTAAAACAGGTTTCCAACTGGCGGTCCGCCTGCTGGAACCGGGTGGTGAGCTCCATGACGGCCTCCGTATCAGCCGCCACCTCCGGACGTTCCAACTGGGAGGTGATCTCCGTCTTTTCCGTTTCCAGACGCGCTATCTCCGCTTCCAACTGTTCCAGTTTTTCCTGGAGGGGACGGAGCAGGCGCGCCTTTTTCTGGCGGATTTCCGCCTCCATGCGCCTGCGCGCCTTGCGGTCCGCCCCGGCTCCCGGGTCAGCCGCTCCGGAGACGGCAGACGCAGCGGAGGAAGCCAGGGCCTGGTCCCGCTCCTCCTTCTCCAGATAATCGGAAACGTTGCCTATGTAAACGCGCGGTTTCTCTCCCGGCACGAATTCCAGCACCTTCGTCACAATGGGGTCCAGGAAGCTGCGGTTGTGGGAAACGATGCAGTAGGAACCCGGATATTCGGACAGCGCCTGCTGAAGCACCTGCTGGGACTGGATGTCCAGGTGGTTCGTCGGCTCGTCCAGAATCAGGAAATTGGCCGGATGCAGCAGCATGCACACCAGCGCCACGCGGGAGCGTTCCCCCCCGGAGAGCACGCCCACGCGCTTGTGCACGTCGTCCCCCCGGAACAGGAAGCAGCCCAGCAGGTTCCGCACCATGGGCGCGGATTCCCGCGTAGCGGCCCCCTCCACGCATTCCAGGACGGTCTTTTCCGGGTCCAGGTCATCGGCATGCGTCTGGGAGAAAAAAGCGATCTGCGTATGGCGCCCCATCGTCACGCTCCCGGAGCTGGGCTCCTCCCCGCCGGAAATGAGGCGGGAAAACGTGGACTTGCCCGCTCCGTTCACCCCCACAATGGCGATGCGGTCCCCCTTCACGATTTCAAAATCCACATCCTCAAAGACGGAAATGGAGCCGTACCGCTTGGAAACCTTTTCCAGCCTGACCACGGAATGCGCGCCGGCAGGCGGGGTGGGAAAATGAAAATTCATCACGGCGTCATCCTCCTCCACCTCAATCAGCTCCACCTTCTCCAACTGCTTGATGCGGGACTGCACCAGGGAGGCCTTGGTAGCCTTGTAGCGGAACCGGTCGATGAACTCCTTCGTCTTGGCGATTTCCCGTTCCTGGGCCTTTTTCTGGCGCAGCAGAATCTCCTTCCGCAGCACGCTTTCCTTCAGGAAATAGGAAAAATTGCCCGCGTACTCCTCCGCGCGCCCGTGGTAAAAGGCAATCGTTCGGGAAACCAGGGAATCCAGCAGCGCGACGTCGTGGGAAATGAGGATGATGGCCCCCCGGTAGGTGCGCAGGTACTGTTCCATCCACCGCTGGGACTGAATGTCCAGGTGGTTCGTGGGTTCGTCCAGCAGCAGCACTTCCGGTTCCCGGAGCAGCAGCTTGGCCAGCGCAATGCGCATCTGCCAGCCGCCGGAGAATTCCCCGCAGTCCCGGTCAAAGTCCCGGTCCTTGAACCCCAGGCCGCGCAGGATGGACTCCGTGCGGGGGCGCAGCCGGGCGGAATCATGGGCGTGCAGCACCAGTTCCAGTTCCCCGATCTCGTTGAGCACTTCGGAATAGGCGGCGGAACGGGGGTCCAGTTTCTCCATCTCCTGCGTCAGGGCGTCAATGCGCTCCTGGAGGTCCATCAGGTCCGCAAAGGCGGACATGGCCTCGTCAATCAGCCTGCGCCCGCGGACATGGATGCCCTCCTGGGGCAGATAGCCTACCTGGGAGTGCCTGGACTTGATGATGGAGCCGGAATCCGGCTCATTCAGGCCGGCCATGCACTTCATCAGCGTGGACTTGCCCGCGCCGTTATGCCCCGCCAGGGCAATTCTTTCCCCATCCTCCACCGTGAAGGAAAGATCATTGAACAGGACGCGCGCGCCGTACTGCACGCGCAGATTTTGAACGGCCAGAACCATGTACCGAAGGAGTAGAGAGAGGAAGGCGGCGGAACGCGGCGTTGCATCGCCTGTTCCGCCGCCAGGAAAAGCCGGATAAGCTTATTTGTCCAGAACCTTGTTCCACGCGGCGATGCGGTCGGCCTGCTCCGTGAACAGATCGTCCGCGCCATCTTCAATCGTGATACCGGAAATGGTATCCCCCTGCCCGATGGAATCCACCACGTCCTGGCCTTCCGTCACCTTGCCGAAGACGGTGTGCTTGCCGTTCAGCCAGTCGGTAGGTACATGCGTGATGAAGAACTGGGAACCGTTGGTGCCGGGGCCCGCGTTCGCCATGGAAAGCACGCCGGGGCCGTCATGCTTGAGGTCCGGGCGGCACTCGTCCTCAAAACGGTAGCCGGGGCCTCCCATGCCCGTGCCGGTGGGGTCGCCGCCCTGGATCATGAAATTCGGAATCACGCGGTGAAACTTGAGGCCATCATAGAAGCCCCTGGAAGCCAGGTTCAGAAAGGAAGCCGCCGTCACGGGCGTCTTGGAAGCGAATACCGTCAGCTTGATGTCGCCCTTGGAAGTGTGGATGGTGATATTCTTGTCAGTTGCCATGGGTGCATGTTAAACGCGCGGAAAGGCATGGTAAAGACTGTATTGCGTGCTGCCGCCGGGCCTGCGCCCCCATTTCTCCGCCGGCCTCTTTTCCTCCTTTTCCATGCCGGGCAAGGAGTCCGCCCCCGTGGCGCCTACCTGTCATGACGGGCCCTAATGACAGGAGGAACGGTTGATTTTCTACCGGAAAGGGCCGAATTTGAATGATATGAGCGAAGAATTGGTAGAAGAATTCGTTACGGTTGAATCCATCTTTGTCCGTGGGCGCAACTGCTTGGTGCTGAAGGCGAAATTCTCTCCCCTGTTCACGGACTACTACCTTCATCTCATGCAGTACGGCCTGCGTAACGAGGAACCCTACGACAGCCTGCTGAAAGAGCTGATGGCCTACTTCACCCTCTACATGGTCGCGCGGCCCTGGGCGGAACAGCACGCCTGGACGGTCAACCTCAGAACGCCCGCCGTAGCCAACCTGTTCGTTACGGGCTCCTCCCTGACGGAATCCGTAGTGGGGCGCATCTTCACGCAGGACATCAAGGAGCCTGAGGAAAACACGCTGTACTCCACCCTGCTCCGCAAGGGCTTTGAACCGCGGTACTCCGTCGTCCCCATTCCGGGAACCTCCCCCGCCCGGTGGGTGGAGGAATTCTACAAGCAGAGCGAACAGAGAAACGCGCGCTGCATTGAACTGCCGGATGAATGCTACACCATGGTGACGGCCCAGCCGGACGCGGATGAAGAATGGCTGAATTCCCTAACCCGGGAAAAAATGGCCCATCTGGAAGAGGATGAAGATACCCGAGTGCTGGAAACGCGCCGGTTCCGCTTTTACTGCGGCTGCACGCTGGACCGCATCCTGCCGACGCTCAAGGCGCTTCAGGAAAGGGAGGAAGACCTGTTCCAGGGTGAAGAGGCGCTGGAAGTCACCTGCCCCAGGTGCGCCGCCATTTACCGTGTGACGAAAGAAAATCTGGAAGATTGAGACATACATGATTTCTTTCTGACAATTAGCCTTTTCGGCAGCGAATTTCGTGCTTAAACTTTCCCCGTGCCGACTTGTCCGAAGTGTTTACATAATTTCCACCGCGGGGCGGAATCATTGTGCCCTCACTGCGGCTTTTCCCTGGAAAACCTGGACAAGAAATACGGCAGGGACTCCATCCCCTACCGCCGCGTATGCGACAACGCCGGCGCCCTGCGGCAGCAGGACCGCGTAAAGCTGAACGCCCTGCTGGAAAAACTGGAGCGCCGCATTCCCCCCCGTCCTCCTTTCCGTCTATTTCCCCAACATCCTGGAGCCCTTTTCCCTCATTCCCCACAGCTTCTGGATGATGAACCACCTGACGGTGGACGAAGCCGGCTTCCCCAGCCACCAGGGCCCGCTGGACCCCCAGTGGCTCCTGATTCTGGTACTGGACGTGCGGACGGACACGGCCTGCTTCATGTGGGGGTATGAACTGGATCCCTACGTAGAGCCGGACCTGATCAACAAATCCATCATGAAGGCCCGCATCCCCCTGCGGGAAAGCATGCTGCTCCAGGCCGTGGGCTCCATCATGAAAGACGCCGTCCAGCTCGTGGCCCGGAAGGCGCGCTCCAAGGTCAGGCACCCCATGCGCTACGGGTTGACGCCCCCTCCCCCCGCAAACCGGAAAGGAGGCGGCCTATGAGATTCCTGCTGTTCCCCTTCATGCTGGCGGCGGCCATGTGCGTGGCCCCGGCGCAGGAATTCCCCGCCCTTAAATGGAACGCCCGTGACCAGCAATCCCTGATGAAGGGCACCTGGTGGGAAGCCAACGCACCCCTTCTGCCCCCTGTGGATGCGGCTGTGGCCCCTTCCGCCTCCGTCCCGGAACCCTCCGCCAATGCAGACTCCCCCGCTGTGGACCCTGTTCCGGAGGATTTCACGGACGTCAACGAATACTTCCTTCCGGACTACATCCGCACCTCCACGGGCCTGATCGACCCCCAGAAGCTTCTCACGGAAGTGGAGAGCAATGACGTCATTGAACTCATCAAGCTCATCAAATCCCGTTACAACGTCAACCTGTTCGTCAGCATCTTCGCGGCCGGGCAGAAAGTCCCCCCTTCCGTCAACGCCCCCACAATCGCCCGCCAGATATTCAAAAACAAGGAACGGAACCTGCTCCTCCACTTCCACATGGGGGACATTAAAAGCGCCCAGATCGCGCTGGATCCGGAGTTGAGCGCCCAGCTCGGGGATGCGGGGCGGCGGGACCTCCTGTACCAGGTGAAGCAGGACGCCTCCCGGTTCACCAACCCGCAGGACGAGCTTGTTGAAGCCATGATTTCCCTGGCGCGGAGGACAGAGGCGGACATGGCCTCCGCCCCCAAGCCTTCCCTGCCCGCGCTGGACCCGGACAACCCCGCCAGCATCCCGGAAGCCAACATCACCATCCAGGAGCCGGAGGAAGCGCGTGAATCCCATCTGCACGCCATGATGAAGGCCTGGATGTCCTTTGCCCTGGCCAATGTAGCCGGCATCATCCTGCACGCCTCCGCACTGGTGGCCGTAGTGGCGCTCTGGCTGGTCTGGAAAAACAAAAGAGTGGTGCGTCTGCTGCCGTCGGAACCGGACAAGCGCCTGGGCGCTCCGCACGGCGCCTCCCAGAGCCGTCCCGTAAACTACTGCATGCAGGACGGCCGTGGACCGGACTCCATCGGCCGCAGGCAGATGCGCCAGCACATGCGCGACGTCTCATGACAGAACCATCTCCAACCCCCGGCATCCGCGCCGCCCTGAACGGCGCGGGAGAACTGGAACTCACCATGGTGAACGCCCCTGCGGGAGCCGTCATCCGGATGGACGTTAATGCGACTTCCCCCCGCATGCTCTGCACACAGGGCCGCTACCTGGCTCCGGTGCAGGCCCCGCCCGGCACGCGCATCCGCTTCCGCCTGTTCCAGGGGAAGCGCGGGCTGACGGCCCCGGAAACCTTCATCATGCCCGGAGCTCCTCCCGCCCAGCCCGTTCCTTCCACACTGATTCCCTGCACCCAGAACAGGGACTTCATGATTTACGACTGGGCGGCCCGGCACGAAGCCGCTTGCCGCGCGGTGAGGAAAACGCATCCGGACCTCCTCTTCATCGGAGACTCCATCACGCATTTCTGGGGAGGGCCTCCCGTGGACGAACCGCACCGGGACATCCTCCAGAAATCTCCGGAAACCTGGAGCCTGTGCACGGAGGGAATGAGGGCGGTCAATCTGGGCTTCGGCTATGACCGGGTGGAAAACGCCCTGTGGCGGCTCCGCCACGGCGAACTGGACGGAGCGGCGGACGATGCCGTCTGCGTGGTGCTCCTCGGCACGAACAACCTCGCGGAAAACACGGACGGGGAAATCCTCCAGGGCATCCGCGCCGTCTGTGGGGAAATTACCGGAAGGCTGAAAAAGGCCGTCATCATCCTCCAGGGCTTCTACCCGCGCAACAGCGCCCGTAAAGATACCGCGGAACGCATTGCCGCCATCAATCTCCTCCTGAACCGTCTGGCCGCAGAACAGGGCTTCCTGTACACGGAACCGGGCCGCGTCATGGCGGACGCCGCAGGACACGTTCCGGAAAAACTCTCCAGCGACGGGCTGCATCCCTCCGCGGCCGGCTATGAGCGCATCGCCGCCGTGCTGGCCCCCGTCATCAGGCAGGCGGCGGAACGGAAAAAATGACGCCGCCAAGAAACCGGACCCGCTTTCCGGTGTTTTTATTCATGGAAACCTCAGCAGAAACACCACAATGAACGAACAGGACGATACAAAACTCTGGCAGATTCTGGGCCATGCCTCCCAGCCTGCGCCGGGGGATGATTTTGCCCGCAGGGTCATGATGCGTATTGCCGGGGAAGAACACGCCACCGCCGTTCCGGCGGAATCCATCCACCACTTCAAGCGGAACTCCTTCCGCATCTGGGGCGCCGCGGCGGCGGCCCTGGTGGCTGCCGTCATCGGCATTGCAGCCCTGATGGAACCCTCTGCTCCGGAAACGCCCCCCCTCTCCATCGCCACCCTGAACATTGACGATGTGCTGGTGGAAGAAGCCGGTCTGGCTCTGGGCCAGGAAAACCTGGTGGACGCTCTCTGCGTGCTGTCCTCCACGGAAACGGGCGTCATCTCCTCGGACAACATCCAGGACCTCCTTCTGTAACTTCGGAAACGGAAGCATTCTTCGTTCCCGGCCCAGGGAGAGGAAACTCTTCGCCTGGCAAACCGGATTTCTTTCCTCCCCGTCCCGAATCCGCCTTCCTGAAAACCGGTTTTCTCCGCAAACGGGAACACCGGACACCGGAACCGTAGGAACGCCGCGCTGCCCCGGCCCTCACTGTTATAAAGCCTTTTCTCTTCCGGCCATGGCTGTGCCTCCCCCCGTCTTGCCAGTCTCCATCCGGAACGGAAGGCAGAGTTTCCAAACCTTCTACCTGGCCCCGGAACTGGCGAAGAAAACGGCCATCCGGACGGGGAAAATTTCCGCTGCCGACGGTTCCCTTTGACGTGCACGCCCGTATCGTTTACAACGGGCTTACTCCATGCAGGACTTCCTTTCCACCGTTATTCTCCTGTTCATCGTCATTGATCCCGTGGGACTGGCCCCGATGATTCAGGGAATGCTGAAGAAATATTCGCCCGCCCAGCAGAAGGCCATTCTGATGCGGGAGCTTGTGTTTGCCCTGAGCCTGCTGCTCCTGTTCTTCTTCTCCGGGAAATTCCTGCTGGACCTGCTGGGGCTGGAACCGTCCACCCTGAATATTTCCGGGGGGCATCCTGCTGTTCCTCGTGGCGCTGGGCATGGTCTTTCCCGCCAAGGACATGCTCTCTTCCGCCGGACGCACGACCGGACAGGACGAACCTTTCATCGTTCCCATCGCCATGCCCCTGATGGCCGGCCCCTCCTCCCTGGCCATCATCATGCTGCACGCCTCCCAGAGCCCGGACAGCATTTCCCAGATGACCTATGCCGGCACCATCGTGACTGCCTGGTTCCTCTCCGGACTGGTGCTTTTCATCGCGCAGAAGTTCCTGCGCCTGCTGGGGGAAAAAGGGACGATCGCCCTGGAACGTATGATGGGCATGGTGCTCATCATGATTTCCGTCCAGATGTTTATGAACGGACTCGCCGGGTACGGCGTGAAATAGGAAGGCGCGCCGACCATGCTTTGGCTCCTGCACGGTAACCTGGGCTCTCCGGCGGACTGGAAACCCGTCATGGAAGTCCTGCGCGCCGGGGAAGTGGAAGCCCGCGCCCTGAACCTCTGGAAGTACCTGGAATGCTGCCCCAAGAGCCTGAAGGACATGGGGCGCGTGCTGTGCTCTGAAATAGCCGCCCAGGACAAGCACCCCTGGCTCTGCGGTTATTCCCTGGGAGGCAGGCTGGCCATGCAGGCCGTTCTGGCCCATCCCCCCCTCTGGAAAGGCGCCGTATTCGTCAGCGCCAATCCCGGCATGGAGGATGAAACGGCAAAAGCGGCGCGGCGCGCGAAGGACGCAGAATGGGCCGTCAAGTGCCTCTCCGCGCCATGGGAGGATTTTTTGAAGGAATGGGACGCGCAGGGCGTATTTGAAGGCGGGCCGCCGCCTCCGGACCGTTCTTCCCTGAAACCGTGGCGCAAATCCATCTCCCGCGCTTTCATCGACTGGTCCGTGGGCGCCCAGGAAAACCTGGCCCCGCTCCTGAAGCAGTCTCCTGTTCCCCAGTTATGGATAGCCGGGGAGCGTGATCCCAAATTCACTGCCCTGGCCCGCCGGGCGGCGGGGGAACAAGCCGTCATCATCCCCCGCGCCGGCCACCGCCTTCCCCTGGAAGCTCCGGCGCGGCTGGCGGAAAGCCTTCAACAATTCATCCTGCAAAACCCATGAACGATCCCAAAATACCGGACGCGGAAGATTTGAGAAAACTGGTGGAGGAAATCGCGCAGACGCACGTCCCCTTCGGCATGTACGGTCCGGCCAAGTACCCGCCCAAGGGGTGCCCGCTGATGGACGTGCCCCAGGAATACCTGGCGTGGTTCCAGGCCAAGGGCTTTCCCAAGGGAAAACTTGGCCGCCTGATGGAACAGTGCCTGCTGCTGAAGGGTAACGGCCTGGACCCGCTTTTTGACCCCTTCCGCAAGGCCAACGGCGGACGGACGAAGAAAAACGCCCGCCGCCGCGTGTGGGATTTTGAGAGCGAATAACCTTCCCTCCGGAAGGAACGCATTCTTCCCGCGTCATCAGGGGGAGGGAACGAGCTTCACTTCCCGCCTTGTCCCGTCCTCTTCCGTGACGGCCAGCACATAAAACACCCGGTCCTCCTTCTTCCCGCGCGTGACGGTAATGGTCAGGCTGCCGCGGGACAGCTTCACGCCATCCTCCGGAACGGAGAAAACGCCCAGCTCGCCCAGCAGTTCAAGCGCCCTGGCGCCGTCCCTCACACGGATGGTCTGGCCGTCGCCTGAAATCTGCTTCTTCACCTCTTGCCACGCGGCGGCCAGCTGGCGCGGTTCCCGCTGCTGCATCTCCGCCTGGGAAAGAGGGGGCAGAGCCATGCAGAGCACGGCGGACAGCATCATCAATAGTCTCTTCATGACAGGGAGGCGGCGGGGAGTTGCTTGTTAATGGTAGCCTGGAACTTTTCCAGGGCCTGCATGGCGTGGTCGGAAGCCTTCCAGTCAATGGAAAGCTTCAACCCGCAGTGGGGGCATTCAATGCCGCCGGACAACAGGTCCGGAATGGTCGTGGGGAAATACACTCCGCATTTGGGACAGTCAAGCCCCGGAGTGCGCTGGTAGGAATAAGTGGTTTTCTGGTCCATGTTTTTTTCTTTCAATTAGTTATTTTTTCTCCTGGGAGGGAGAATCTTCATAATGCGGCCTGGAGGTCAGCTGGAGGAATTGGGACAGGCCGGAAGGCATGTCCGCCTGCTGCATGGTGACATGGATTTTCATGTTCGCCTGCAGGGAGGAAGAGGAGGAACCCCGCCCGGACTGGGGCGCCAGGGAAGCGCGGAAGTTCAGGTCGCCATCCCCCGCCTTTCCATCGGGGGAATCCACCTCCCCCTTGTTCAGGGAAAAACGTTCGTCCGGAGCGGAGGCGACTGCGTCAATGATATTGATGTCAAAGTCAAAGTCCGCCTGCTTGATTTGCAGCAGCGGCAGCGTCACCAGGCTGATGAGCGGCACGCTGACTTTCTTCTCCGCGCCGCCGGAAGCGTCGCTGTCCGTAAAATTAAAGCTGATGAGCCTTAACGCGCCTGTGGAACCGTCCGCAGGATTGTAGGACTCGAAAGCCAGGGACATGAAATGCTTCATGTAGCGTTCCGTCGACATCGCGTCCGCATCAATCGTCGCGACCAGCGGGGCCGAGATCAATTGCTGCAGGCTCATGATGTGCCCGTTCACCTTGTTGTTTGTAGAATCACTCATAATATAATCACTATTGCGCGGCCAGTCCGGAAACGTCGTTCTGCTCCGCCAGGACGGCGGGAACGGAGGCGGGCGCGATGTTGAGGTGAAGCGTCTGGATGGAGTTCTCCGGTATCTTTTTGAGCTTCTCCGTCTCCACCTCCACGTCCACCACCACATTGCTTACCTGCCGGGTGAACGCATACTTTTCCGCAAGCACGTCAATGAAGGAGGAGAGGCCTTCCCGGAGGTTCGTGCGGCACTCCTGCCTGAGGGCGTCCCCCTGGGCACCCTGGAACAGGTCGGACAGGTCGGGATTGTCCATGAATTCCTTCTCCGCCACATCCGCCAGAAGCTCCGCCAGCAATCCCTTGTCCAGTCCGGAGTCCGCGCGCAGGAGGGCTCCTTCATGGTCGGAGACGGCCGCGGTGATCTTCTTCCCCAGGTAGGCGCAGAAATTCCTTTTCCATTGTTCCTCCCTGGCGAGCAGGCTTGAAAAATCACTTCTCGCCTCATCCGCCGGGAGATTGGAGTGCACCACGGCCATCACAATGGAACGGATGGCATACGCAGGCACCCGCTCCGCCAGTTCCTGCTGGAACAGGCTGCACTGCTCCGCATCCAGCACCTGCCTCTCCTCCATCCCGGAGGTCCCCGTCACCGCATACTTCAAATCGAATTCCAGGGACCCTATCTGGGCGCTGGGAAGCTGGAAGCCACGCACACCACCGTGCTTCCCATACTGGCGCGCCAGCGATGCCGCATGGCAGTTCGCCGCGTGCTGCGCTTCAATAATGTCCCTCAGCAGGGATTCGACGATCAGATTCAGACGAGACATGACTCTGGGATGGAAGAGAAATCGTTACGGTCCGGTTATCAGGCTCCTACGGCCACCTTCCTCTTGAGCTCTCCGGCGCTCACCGTGCAGTTCTTGGCGTCTTCCTTGGAAATCGTGTATTCCTTGCCGGAATCCGTTTTCACAATCTTGGCTTCATTCCCCGCACCGTTATCAAACGCGTCCGTGGCCTCTCCTATCCGGAGGGTGATGGCGTCCGGCTCAAACAGGCCCTCCTTGTTCTTGTAGGAGGTCATCAGTTTCACGCTTCCATCGTCCTGAATGGCATGCTGCACCTCCAGGGAACCGGTGGGAGATACCACAGAAATGCTGTTATTCAGCATTTCCAGCACCTTGGCCATGCCGGCGGGCATGCTGTCCTGTCCGGCATGAACGGCTACGTCCATCGTGTATTCCACGCTGTACTTGGAATCCTTCGTAGCGGAGGAGTCCTTCTTGCTGGAATAGCTGGCGTTCATGCTGCCGCGCGCCCAGAAGCATCTTGCGGAGGCGGATGTCTTGACGTCTGCGGCGCTGGAGGAATTTTCCGTTTCCGTGCTGGCGGCGGAAGCGCTGATGTTCGCCTTGAAGTTAATGTCAATGGAGTTGATGGCGATGTAGGGGATGGGAACGATGGTCAGAAGGGGAACCGTGATCTGGGCCATGTGGCCATCCTTGATGAACTGGAAGGAGACGTTCACCGTCTTCTTCTCTTCTCCCTCTGTGTACAGGCCTACGTTCTGGATGAACTCCCATGAGGTCCGGGCCGCCTGGGCCTGGGCTTCCACGCAGGCGACCAGGGGACCGCCGATGATGTTGCCGAAAGGCAGCGACTTGAGGGAGGCGGTCGCCACGTCTCTGCTGATTTGTCAATTGCCATATTATTTTATTTTCTGGTTGAGGTTAATATGATGTGCCGCCTTCTGGCGACGTTGTAATGATGGAGCCATTCCGGAGCCGTTTCCATCCCGCCTGTCCGGAATGCCGGTTCCGCCTTCCCGGAGCGCCGGCGGGGCATGGCTGGCGGCTATTTGGAAAACGACAGCATGTTCAGGCTCCCCAGCACTTTCTTTTTCATGAACTTGCTGACGGGGATGGAGACATTCCCCACTTGAAGGAAATTGCCCGCAATGGATTCTATATGCAGTTTGTTAACCAGATAGGAACGGTGCACGCGGAGGAAATATTCCCCGTCCAGGTGTTCGGCCACCCGCGCCAGCGGGGCGGATACCAGAATGGACGACATGCCGTGCACGTGCAGCGTGCAGTAGCTTCCCCCCGCCTCCACATACAGGATATGCTTCATCAGGATGCGCTGGAACCCGTCGTTCATTTTGACGAACACCATGGGGTTTCTGGACAGGGAAAATCCGGCGGGCCTCCCCAACAGCGGCGTAAGGGAGTCATCCTTCATTTCCATGATTTCCAGCTTGTCTCCGTGCTCCACCGGTTCCGGCGCCGGGGCATAACAGACCCTATCTTTTTTAGTGACTTTAATAAATTTAATGGTCATTCAAAAATCATAGCAAAAACTTTAAATACTCAATAAATTCATCAATGAACAGCAGAAATGACCTTCTGAAACCAAATTTATCTCTTCTGAACGGCCATTGGAAACCGTGCCTTACCAACGCATTCAGGCCGCGGAAACCGTATTCCGCGGCCTGAATGGCACCCGTCTCTGCCGGAAAAAAACCTAATTCATCAGCGCCTGGTGCCTTTTCAGCAATTCCACCGTCAGCGGTTCGGGAAAGGCCTTCACGTTGGACGATCTGGCATCCTCCCTAAAGTTTTCCCCCTCATACAGCGGCGCGGGGTAGACCTTGAGGATGCCGGGGCGGGCGGTCCGGACAAGCGTCTCCGCCATCTTCATCGCCAGGGGATTGCCCCCCGCGCCCTTGTCCGTCACGCAGACGGACTCCGTCAGCATGAAATTGCCTTCCTCCGGGTCCACGTAATCAATGGGGAGGCCGGCCTTCCTGTCCGCTACGGCCTGGTGACGCAGGCCGAAGGCAATCGCCACCTCCCCGGCGCGCACCTTTTTCAGCGGTCCAGAACCGGAATTTTCCAGATGGGGCCCCGCGTTCTCCATCATGCCGTGCAGCAGGCGCCCCGCCTCCTGTTCCCCGTACGCGCTGGCCAGGGCCTGGACCATCAACCATGCCGTGGAGGAACTGCGGATATTGGGAATGGAGATGAAGCCCTTGTACACCGGGCTTGCAAGGTCTTTCAGGGAGGCGGGCCGGGGCAGCCCGTTCTCTTGAAGCGCCCTCGTATTGATGAAAATGACCCCTTCCTGCGCCGTGAGGGGCGCGCAGAAACCGGGCGTCTTTTCCAGGGCATGGAACGTGAAGGAGAGGGGAGCGAACATCCGGTGGGCCTGCTGGGCGCTTTCCAGGTAGTAGGTGGAGGCGGTAATCACGTCCGCCTCAATGTTGCCGCCCTCCGCCATGATCTTTCCGCCCAACTCCGAGGTGCTGAAGGAGGAAAAAATGTACTGTCCGGAAAATCCGGCCCTGTCCAGGGCGTCCTGCATGGCTAGCCGGGATTCTTCGTCCGCGTTGGAATAAATCACTACCTCCGGGCCTTGATTGCAGCCGCCCAGGCACAGAAGGACTCCGGAAACGGCGGCAAGCGCGCAGGCAACCATGGTGGACTGTTTTTTCATGACGGTATTTTATTGTTTTTTGGTGCATCTGGCGGCAATGCCGCCCAGAATGACCCTGGCCAGGATATTCGTGGCCAGAATCAGGAGGGACATCACAAAGATGGAATCAAACTGCGCGTAATGCTGCAATTCCTTGATCTTGGTGGTCAGCACGGCCGTTCTGGCGCCCACCAGGAAGATGACGGCGCTGATCGTGATCATGCTGTTGATGAAATAATAGCTGAACATTTCCAGCACGGTTCCCAGCGAATTGGGCACCACAACCCGGCACAGGGTTTTCAGCCAGGAATCACCCATCAGGGCGGCTGTGGCCTCCCAGCCCTTGTTCATTTTCTCCAGGGAGCTCTTGCCCATCAGGTAAGGCGTGGTGAAGAAATGGACCACGTTGCAGAGCACCAGAATCAGGAAGGTGTTTTGCAGGCTGGTGCCCGTGAAGGCGAACAGGAATGCCAGGCCGAGCACCATGCCCGGAATGGTGTTGGTCACCACGGCTATTCCATCAATCGCGCCGCGGGCCACCCGCCCCAGCCCGGAGCGCGCGGAGGCCAGCGCGGCGCCGTAGGAAAGCAGGGTGCCCAGCAGCGCGGTCAGCAGCGCCACCCACAGGGAATTGCCGTAAATGGAAAGCAGGCCGCGGGAAGAGAGGATGCGCATGAAGCGTTCCAGGGAAAATTCCACCTCATAAGGCCAGTTTCTGACGAAAGGCACCACGAACATGACCGCAAAAACCGCCGCAATGGTTCCGATGACGGCCAGGGACCCGGCGCCGCACACGGCGTCCCTCAGGCGGCTTTTGACGATGTCCTGGCGGCAAATCCTGTTGTACCGGAAATTGTACCGTTCCAGGTAATTGATCAGCAGGATGCTGATGATGGACGGCAGCAGCATGGAAACGGCGACCGCCGCGCCTCCGCCGAAGTTAGGGATGGCCCCCAGCATTTCATTGTACAAATGGATGGCCACCACGTCAAAACTGCCCCCGATGGAGGCGGGAATGCCGAAGTCCGTAAAACTCAGCGTGAACGACTGGATCAGCGCCGCCCCCAGTGTACCCACCAGCGGCCTCACGGCCGTTCCCAGGAAGGTGCGAACGGGGCCGTCCCCCATCACCTTGGAAACGATGGCGAAGTTTCTGTCTATATACTTGAAGGTGTTGTTAATCAGCAGGAAGGCGACCGGCAGCGTGTAAATGGTGTAGCCCAGCAGCATTCCCTGGAACCCGTAAATGTCCAGCACCTGGAACCCCAGCAGCCGCGTCAGCAGCCCTTCCCTGCCAAAGGAATAGATGATGACGAAGCCGTACGTGATAGTGGGCAGGAACATGGGCGCCACCGTCATTCCTGCGATGAACTTGCGGAACAAGGGCGGCAGCCCCGTATTGTTCACGGCATACGCCAGGAAAAAGGCCAGCGCGGTGGTCAGCGCCGCGGAAATCCCGGAAATCAGAAAACTGTTCCTGAAGGATTCCAGGAATGCCGGGCTGGCCAGCATGGCCGTATAATTCCCCAGGCCGGATTCCCCGCCTACCAGGAAGGACTTGCCCAGCAACAACGCCATGGGCAGGACCAGGAAGACGGAGAACACCAGGGCAACTGCCCAGAACACGCCCCGGATTTCTATCTGGGTCTTATGCATAGGAACCCTCAAAGAGGGAAAGAATGTTATTCCTCTTGATCTCCAGCTGGTTCAGGATGAACTGCTTCACAAAGCTGTTGCTGGGGCTGGAAATGATTTCCCGCGGCGTGGAATACTGGGAAATGCCTCCTTCGTTCAGGATCAGCACCCGGTCGGACAGAGTAAGGGCCTCCTCCGGGTCATGCGTCACAATGATCGTGGTCAGGTTGTACTCCCGGGCAATCGTCTTGATGCGGGACTTGATGGACTCCTTGATGACGCCGTCCAGGGCGCTCAGAGGTTCGTCCAGCAGCAGGATGCGGGGCTTCATCACCAGCGTGCGGGCCAGGGCCACGCGCTGCTTCTGGCCGCCGGAAAGCTGGTCGATGCGCTTGTCCAAATGTTCGCTCAGGCCCAGCAGCTCCACCAGCTCCCGCACCTCACGGGGGGAGCTGGCCCCCGGCTTGTTCTTCAGGCCGTACGTGATGTTCCGGTAGGCGTTCAGGTTGGGGAACAGGGCGTAATCCTGGAACACGATGTTGAAGCCGCGCCGCTGCATGGGCGTGCCGCTCACGTCCTCCCCGTCAAAAAGAATCTGGCCGCCGTCCAGTTCCGCCAGCCCCAGGATGACGTTCAGCAGCGTAGTCTTTCCGCTGCCGGACGGCCCCAGGATGGAGACGATTTCCCCTTTCCCGATGTCCAGGCTGATGCCGTTCAGAATGGGAACTCCGTTATAGACTTTCTTGATGTTTTTCAACTGTAGCATGGTAACCTCCTGGCCGCCGCAGCGGCCCGCTGGGATTGATGGATGGGAAGGGAACTATTTGTTCCGGCGGATATCCGCCACGGCCTCCGCCAGGCGGCGGAAATCGTCCGGGAACACGTCCCCGATATTGCCGATGCGGAAGGTAGGGGCTTCCGAAATCTTGCCGGGGTAAATGACGAATCCCCGTTCCTTCAAGGCCTCATAAAACTTCTGGAAATCAAAATCCTCCTCCGGGTACAGGAAGGACGTGATGATGGGGGACTGGAGTTCGTCCGGCAGCAGGGTCCGGAAGCCGCTCCGGCGCATCCCCTCCACCAGCTCCGCGTGGTTTTCCCGGTACCGGTCATGGCGGGCTTCTATGCCGCCCTCCTCTTCCAGCTCCTTCACGGCCTGGAAGAAGGCGCGCACCACATGGGTGGGGGAGGTAAAGCGCCACTTGCCGCGGCCCTTCTCCATCTCCGCCCACTGGTCGTACAAATCCAGGGACAGGGAGCGGGACGCCCCCTCGCACCGGGCCAGGGAGGAGCGCCTGGCAATGACGAAGCCGAAGCCCGGAACGCCCTGGATGCACTTGTTCGCGCTGCTGACCAGGAAGTCGATTCCCAGCTTGCGGATGTCAATGGGAATGCCGCCGAAGCTGCTCATGGCGTCCACGATGAACGTCAGCCCGCGCCCGCGGATCGCCCTGGCGACGGCCTCCACGGGATTCAGAATGCCGGTGGTGGTCTCGCAGTGCACCATGGCCAGGTGGGTGATGTCCGGGTGTTCCTCCAGCGCGCGCCGCACGGCCTCCGGCGTCACGGGCGCCGTCTCCTTCAGGGAAACGAGGACGTGATTCAGGCCATGGCGGCGGGCGATGTCCCCCATGCGCTTGCCGTACGCCCCGTTGGCGACGATCAGCAACTTGTCCTGCGGCCTGACGGCGCAGCTCAGCGTGGCTTCCACGGCATAGGTGCCGCTGCCCTGTAAAAGAACGGTGGTGTATTCGCCGTCCAGCCCGGCCAGCTTCAAAAGCTGTTCCCGGATGACGGTGACCACGCCCTCGTTGTAATCCTTGTCCCAGGTGCACCAGTCCTGAAGCATGGCCTGGCGGACGGATTCGGAAGTGCTCAGCGGGCCGGGGGTAAGAAGAAGGTAATTTCTCATGGTTAATGGATGGTTGAAAGGCCAGCGGTTCATGGAGGCGTTGATCTCCTCAATGCAGGCGGGCAGTTCACGAATGGAATCCAGCACGTAATGCGCTCCCGCGTCCAGCATGCGGCGGCGCACTTCCTCCTTCATTCTGTTCAATTCTGCGGCGGGCATGGCCTCATATTCCTCCTCGCTCAGGCCCAGTTCATTGCTGCCCGTGATGATGCCCACGGTGTGCACTTTCGCACTCAATCCTTCCCGGATATCCGCCATCGTATCGCCCACCTTCACCACCTGGTCCACGGAGGGGATCTCCAGGTCAATCATGTTCCGGTAAACCATGTACGGCGCGGGACGGCCCGCGGGCACTTCGTCCGGCGTCACCAGGTTGTCCACCACATAACCCCGGGCGGCGGCTCCGGGGCGCACAATGTCCATCATCTCCCCCGTGTAGCCCGTCGTGGAGCCGATTTTGATGCCCCGGGCCTTCAGTCCCTCCAGCGTTTCCACCACGCCGGGAATGGGTGTGGTGAAATCCTTCAGGGAGGCGAAAAGGTGCGTTTCAAAACCGGCGTAAAGCTCCCGCACGTCGGATTCATTCCAGGAACGGCCGTACTTCCGTTCAAACTGTTCGCGAACCGGCTCCATTTCCAGAATGGCGCGGATGTGGTCCACTTTCAGCAACCCCATGGGTTCCCGCGCCTGCCTGTAGGTGATATCCAGGCCCTTTTCCCTGAACACGCTCAAAAAAACGTTCAAAGGGGCGAAACAGCCGAAGTCCACGGCCGTACCGGCCCAATCCATGATGATGCAACTGACTTGATTCATAATCTGTAATGTCTGGTCGTTGAAGGAGCAGCAGCGGCGGCTTTCCTCCGGGAACAGAGCCAACCTAAAACCTTCCCCGCCGCCGGACAAGAGCCGCCTGGTTGCAATGTTGTCACATAAACGGCGCTGGACACGGTCAGAAATTCGTGTACGCGCCGCAGATAAACGTCCACCCCGTAAACCCGGCGGAACGGCCTCCGCGGGAATGCCCGTACTCCGCCATCGTCATGATCTTCAGCCGCGCGGGATCGTCCCGGTACACAAAGAAATTCAACCCGGCGGCCACGGCCTGGTAGCAATCCACGCGGTTCCCTCCCCTTTCCGCCAGGGAGGCATAGCGCTTGTTCGGTTTCACGGCGTCCGGACCGAATGCGAGCTGGTAGCGGGCGACCGCCTGCACATGCCCCGTCAGGTTGAAGGACGGCATGACGGTCAGCCCCGCCAGGCCGGACGGAGCTATCACGCCGCCGGAGGAATACTCCCGCAGCCGGGAGGCCCAGACCGCCTGGGCCATCAGCTCAAATGCGCCCTGCTTTCCGTAATAATATAGCGCCAGCACGTTCCGCGCCCCGGTGCCCGTGTAATTGCCGTCGTAGGGGCGGTCCTTCATGTCGCCCCAGTTGTAAATCCAGTCGCAGTACAGCCGCCCTTCCTTCAGCAGCAGGCCGTCCGCGCGCGCGGACAGGCCCAGGCTCATGTTCACGGACTCCCAAGTGCCCCAGGTTCCGCGGCTCCTCTCGTCCGTGTTGGACCACAGGCCCGCGTAATACCCCAGCGGCTCCTTCTTTTCGTCATTATAGCTCCAGACGCCGAAGGAACTGTCGCTGACCAGCATGTTCTCCACGGCGGAAATCTCCGGCAGTTTGTACTTGGAACTGGAAATGCGGTTCTCCGCCAGAATGACGGGAAGCACCTTCCCCGCACCCACAACAGCGCCCGGCAAGGAATATTCCAGATTGGCCTCATAAAGGTTGCCGCGGGTCATTTTGTGGTCGTTCCAGCGTCCGCCCTTGTAATAGCCCAGACTGTCCACGCCGCCCATGTTCCAGATATTAGCCACTTTCAGGTCCCGGAGCACCCTGGCGTTCCAGCCCAGCCTCAGCCGCCGCCATTCCTCCGTGCGCCCGTGGGAGCCGGGGTACGTTTCAGAACCGTTGGGAGCCACGGCCGCCGCCTGGTACTGGGCCCGCAGGGACACGTTGAACTCCTGAAGCCACGGATTCTCGCCATTCCTGTACAAATGCACGTTGCCGGGACGGGCTCCGTAACTCTGCGCCCAGAGTCCGGACAGGGAGGACACGCCGCCTGCCGTTCCGTTCCAGGAGGAAAAACCTTCCGCGCCACACGCAAAGCTGGCGGCGCAGCCAAAACAGGCGGCATAGAAAAAAGAGGCTAGGGACATGATTCCCCACCATAGCCGTTCCGGAAATCGCCTGAACCATTTTCAGGTCAAAAAATCGCCACACAAGAAACCTGTTTTATAACATCACGCTTATATTTTGTCCTATCCCAACTGTATTTCTTGAATCATTCTAGCTCATGCCGGATGTCTCGCGCTTCTTTATACAATTTTTCCGCCTCTTCCTCCTGCCCTTGGAGCATCCGCAAGTTCGCCATTCGTTGTAGGGATATGATCAAATCTTTCTTCCAACCCGCGTTGCTTCCGTCCCTCTCCACCAGCTCCCTCATGATGCACAGGCTCTCCCGGAAATATTCCTCCGCCTCTGCTTTCCTTCCTTCGGACAGCCGTAGATCCCCCATCCGGTCCAGCGAGACGGTTAAATCCCTTTTCCAGCCCGCGTTGCTTCCGTCGCGGGTCACCAGTTCCCGCATGATACCCAGGCCCTCCCGGTACAATTCCTCAGCCTCTCCTTCTTTTCCCTGCGACATCCGCAAGTCTCCCATCCGGTTCAAGAATACGGTCAAATCCCTCTTCCAGCCCGCGTTGCTTCCGTCACTGTCCACCAGCTCCCGCATGATACCCAGGCTTTCCCAGTACAATTCCTCAGCCTCTCCTTCTTTTCCCTGCGACATCCGCAAGTCTCCCATCCGGTTCAAGGATACGGTCAAATCCTTCTTCCAGCCCGCGTTGCTTCCGTCACTGTCCACTAGCTCCCGCATGATACCCAGGCCCTCCCGGTACAATTCTTCAGCCTCTCCTTCTTTTCCCTGCGACATCCGCAAGTCTCCCATCCGGTTCAAGGATACGGTCAAATCCCTCCTCCAGCCCGCGTTGCTTCCGTCGCGGGCCACCAGCTCCCGCATGATACCCAGGCCCTCCCGGTACAATTCTTCAGCCTCTCCTTCTTTTCCCTGCGACATCCGCAAGTCTCCCATCCGGTCCAAGGATACGGTCAAATCCCTCCTCCAGCCCGCGTTGCTTTCGTCGCGGGCCACCAGCTCCCGCATGATATCCAATATCTCGCGATATAACGATTCGGCCTCATCCTTCCTCCCCTGAACCCTCCGCAGGTCCCCCATCCGGTTCAAGGATACGGTCAAATCCCTCTTCCAGCCCGCGTTGCTTCCATCTCGAGTTACCAATTCTCGCCGGTCTTCCAGACTTTTTTGATATAATACTTCTGCCTCTTGCAAATTTCCTTGAATACTCAACACATCTCCAAGGCAAGTATTAGCTTCGTTTAGCTCTTGTGTCCATTTTACATTATAACCATCGATTGTTACAAGACGCCCGACAATTTCTTTATACTTATTATAAAATGTAACGGAATTTTTTATATTTCCTTGTAATTCATGTATTTTTCCCATTAGAAATAAAATTTCTCCTAGATCAACTCGTCTTTCTGTATTTTCACTATCTTCGCCCAGTAACTGCTCTGCAATTCGCATTGACATATTGCCATACTTTACAGCTTCTTCCAACTTCCCCTGTGTCTTTAAAATCACAGATATTCCCTTTAAAGTTAACAGTTTATCTCTTCTATGTTTTATATGTTTATAGGGATTAGAGGACAAGTTTTCAACAATTTTCTCTGCCTCTTGATACTGCTCCATCGCATTTTCCAACAATCCCTGTTTTATTTTTACATCACCCAAACAACGTAACGCTGTACTCAAATCGTGCTGAAGCTGGGTATTATTTTTTCTTCCTTCCATAAGAGAATGGAGTGTACTGATAGATTCTTTATACCATCCTTCTGCCTCTCCAAAAATACCTTGTTGAAAAGCAACATCACCAATCTTCCGATAGGCTAAAATTAAATCACGCTGCCATTCCACGTTATTCGAATCCTTACAAACCAGGGCCTGCGCTGCTTCTCTTGAACGCTGATAATAACCGGATGCTTCCTTGAACAACCCATACCCCATGCTAATATCGCCAAGCTTGTTCAAAATAATTGTTTGTTCATGAATATATTGATCATTAATCTCTCCTTCCTTTAATAGCTGTTTTAATAACTCCAAGGCCTTTCTATACTTCTCCTGTGCTCTGTCACAAACATTGCGCAAACGGAACATGTCACCATCCAAATGCATGGCAATGCATTTAGAAAAAGTTTCCGCTCTTTGAAGTACTTCAGATTGTTTCCGCGCCTGGTTTTGAAAATCATTTATGTTTTTTTGACATTCCTTATCAAAATCTCTTTTCTTGCTCCATGTCCAAACCCCCAGCATGGCAACAAAAAGGGTTCCACCCGTCAAAATGAATGTCATGAAACGCCAAGAAGCCTCATCTGCGCGGTCCGCACCTTTTTGAACTCTATCCACATAATCCTGCAAATGTGTCAACAACAAGTTCCTTCCGTTCCAGTTGTTTTCAAGCTGGATGCTTTCATTCCCAAAATGGTCCTTTAATTGAATTAAGGAATCCCGGCGCTTTTGGAGATCAAGGATTTTAGACATCCTATTAGAAAGCTCCTTGTAAATTTCCACCTTTTGCCGAGAACTCTCTTCTGGAGCATGGTTGTATTGCCACCTCAGAGCACCATATAACCCGTGTTCAGCGTCTATTTGCCGTTCGATCTCCTGTATTTTGGACACCATCTTGTTCTTTTGCCTCTCATGTGTCTCCTCTCTCCTACACCCCGGCAAGCAGAATATTCCTAATGACAAAACCAAAATTACAATGACCGAAATAGTCCAAAAAAATGTATATTTCCCATCTTTGAGAAACACAGTTTTTTTCCGCCCATTTTTCTCGGCAGAAGAATTATTAATTTTTCCCTTTTGACACATTACAATAGAATAAAAACCCTATTTTACATAAAAATCAACCATTATGTGTAGTAATAATTTTCCCGTTAAGAAATTAGAATAGACAGCAAATGAAGAATGACTCCATCGCTAACTTTTTACTAATCCACAGATATAAGAATGAGAGTAATCCTCCCAATCATAATTGATTCAAAATTCCGCCTGTTTCTCCGGACATAATTTCCTCAAAGACCCACTCCCCGAACGTCCATTCCTCATTCTCCCCTTTGGCAAGGGCGAACTGCCGGAAGAGTTCCCGGAACAGCTCCCTCACTTCGCCAAGGGGAACGGCGCGGCGCAGCAGGAACGCCGTCCTGTCGCCCTGGGCGCGCCCTCCGGCAAAAACATCGTAAACGCCCTCGCTGCGGCCCACCATGGCCAGCTCTGCAAACAGGGGGCGGGAACAGCCGTTGGGACAGCCGGAAATCCGGAACACCACGGGTTCGCCATCCAGCCCGAATTCATGCAGAATTTCTTCCAGCCATCCGTTGAGCTCCCGGTGGACCAGGGAAGAAGCGGCGCGGGCGCGGCGGCAGCCCGGCAAGCCGCGGCAGGAGCAGGATTCAATGGAGAGCGGGGAAAAATGCCTGGACCCGCGCAGCAGTACCTTGATGCGTTCCGCCACGCACCTGTCCGCCGGATGAAGCCTCAAATTGCCCCGCGGCGTGATGCGCACCGGAGAAGTCAAAAAAGGGACCACGCGCCGCCATGCCGACGCCACGGCATATTCCGGCGTATCCTCCAGACTGCCGGAAGGGAGCGCCACCAGCAGCCCGTTATAGAAATCATTGCGGCTCCACTCCCCAGAAGAGGAAAACTCAGGTTGCTCCCCCTCTCCCGGGTACAAGCCGGCGTTTTTCAATTCATTCAGAACCCAGTCCAGGCTGCGGGAGGCGAACAGCGACTTCAATCTCCTCTTGCGCGGATTGTCCGGTTCCCCGAACTGTTCATTCAGGGCCGTCAGCACCCCCGCCGCCTTCACGGCCTCCGGCAGGGAATACCGCCCCAGCCAGGATGCCGCCCGCGGCGCCAGGGCCGCACTGCCCCCCTGAATGCCGCCCCCGCCTCCGGCAAACAAATGCACGCCGCCCTCCGGATGGCCGCCCTTGGGAACCACAAAGCCCAGGTCACAGGAAAACAGCCCGAATTCATGGTGCGGAGCCTCTTCCAGACAAATACGGGCGCGCTTGTGCAGGGCGGAAAAACGTTCTTCAGGCTGCGGGTCCGAGGAAAAAAGACGTTCGCGGTTTTTGCGTATTTCATACGCGGGGAAGGAAACGGGAGCGGAAAACCTGTTCAACTTTCCGGCGAACTCCAGCCATGCGTCCCGGTTTTCCCCCCAGCAGAGGGAGGAACCTACATCCACGGCTTGTTCCGTATAGGGAACCAGGCGGGAAAGCTTTTCCGCCAGGGCAATGCCCTTCTCCACGCATTCCCGCTCATCCTCCCCGTCCAGAGGAATGGACAGGGTGGAAAAGGAAACAAGGCGGCATCCGCCGTCCACGGCGTCCAGAACGGCCTGCCACTGGGCGGGTTCCATCCATCCTCCGCAAAACGGATATTCCAGGGTGTAGGTATTTCTCATGATGAATAAAATCAGACTCGCGCCGTCGCCAGGAACACCACGTGCATGACGGAAACCAGCGTTACAAAATACATGTCCGCCCGCGCGGACGGCACAGAGGAGAAGGGACCGGCCATGCCGAGGCCCAGAGCGCCGTGGGAACACCGGGAAATGCAGTCCCGGCAAAGGGTGCAGCGCCTGGAAATGCGGCAGGCCCCGCCCTCGCGCGAGATGGCGAGGTCATGGCAGGCGGCGGCGCACTGCATGCACCCGGTGCACGTCTCCTTCACGCGCATGCGCCAGGGGGACAGCCTGCCCAGCAAACCGGCGGCCAGCCCCATGGGGCAAAACCTGCTGCAATATTCCCTCACGCCGCCCGCGGCGCTCATTCTCCAGGCCAGGGGAGCCAGGAAAGCCGCGGCAAGCGCAACCGCCAGGGCGTATTCCACCGGGAGTCCCCACATGGACAGGAGCAGCGGCGTTCCCACCGCTGCGGCGAGGGCCGCCCATCTCCAGTCCCGGAGGCCCTTGCCTCCCTTCACCGGACGCCCCTTTCTGCGGGAGGAGGCGGCGGACAGGCAGTCCCACACCCCGAAGTAGCACAGATGGCTGCACCACGCGCTCCCGGCCAGAAGGACGGATACGCTGAACAGCGCCAGCATGAAGATGCCTTCTCCCCGGTAAACCGGGCCGGAAATCATCATGAACGGCACGGGAACATGCAGCCTGCCCGTCATCAGCAGGGAGGAAGCCACCGTCACGCCCAGCAGAAACTGAAGAAAAAACACGGAGGCGAATACGGTCCACATCAGCCGCCGCCTGCGTGGAGACGCCTGCAGATTCAGCAGCCCCTCCGCACAATAGCCTCCCCACCAGGCCAGAAGAAGAATCGCGAGTCCGTTGACGCCCTGCCACGGCAGAACACGCTCTCCCAGCAGCAGGCGAAAAGGGGCCAGCGCATCCAGCAGAAACAGAAATAGCACGGAGGCGGAAAACACGCGGCTGCGCGCCAGCTCTGGAACAGGCAAATCCTTCTCCCCGCGCCTGCGCCACAGGATGGCCGCCGCATGAAGCAGCAGCACGCCCGCCAGAATGGCGGCCAGCCGCAGAAACGGCAGTCCCTCCATCATCCGCAGCCTGGCCAGATGCCAGGTTTCCGCCCCCCAGAAAAGCAGGGAGGCCAGCAGCAGGAACGTGACGCTCCTGCGGAGCCAGCCGCGCCGGGAAAACGAAAGCGCCGCCAGCCCCATGCACAAAATGACGCCCGCATGCATCCCGCCGCGCAAAAAATGGGCGGCCGTCATCAGAAAGCAGAACAAGGAGATGAGTCCGGGGCCGGTCATGGCATCGTGGGCGCCTGTCTGGCGCCCCCAACATAAGTGAAAAGGCCGGGCGCTCCAGAAAAAAACGGTTCATCCGCCCGTGAAGGGAGCCTCATTGCGTCACCCCTCCGCCGCTCCGTCCGGAAGCCTCCGGAACATGCGGAAGGGCGCCGTTCCACGGCGGCGAAAGCCGCGGGGGCGCCCTGCCGGAAACGGCGGCCTCCATGCGTGGACGCTGTCCGGCCGCACATGGAGCCGCATCAGGATGTTAAAATTACAATTTCCTGGTGTTCAGCTTTTTATCCACCACCATGCCGTCCGTGAGCTTCGGCTGGAACTTCACGTCGCGACGGGCCTTGAACTTCAGCACAAACAGCTCGGAGGTTCCCTCCACAGGTTCCTTGTTCCCGATATTGACGAAGGTGGGATACAGGGCCTTGGTTCCGTTCGTATGAAGCCTGTCGTTCGTCAGGTTCTCCATCTTCTTCATGTTCTTAACCTCCACGCCCACGAATTCCAAATCCTTGGGATCGTACGGGAGGGCAAAGCTCAGGGCATTCACCAGCCGGAGGTTCCGGCCCTTTACGGTCACCTTGACGGCGTCTCCCTTGGCGTACCTCTTCTTATCGGCGCTGAGCAGGAGCTTTCCGTCCAAGCGGGCTTTCTTCTTTGCCTCCTCGGCGGCTTTCTTCTTCTCGCCGTCCCCTTCCTTCTTATCCCCTTCCTCGTCCTTCCTGGCGGCTTCTTCCTGCGGCTGGTCGGCTTCGTCTTCCAGCTGGGTGGCTACCACGGAAATATCGTAAGCGTCAATAAGGCCATTCTTGTTGATGTCTCCGTTGCTGATGTAGCCTTCAAAGTCGGAATCGCCTTTCCGCAGGCCCGTGTAGTTGATGTAGGAGGTCAGGTCGTTCCGGTCGATCTTGCCGTCATTGTTGATGTCGCCCGGCAGGTAGCTTTCCGTGCCCGGCACCTTGAAGACGTAGATTTCCCTGCCGGAGCCGTAGTCGCCCACGCCTTCCGTGACATTCAGCTTGATGTAGCGCGCCGTGGGGGCGTCCTTGAAGTTGAAGATCTTCACGTCGCCATTCTTGTCCCACTGGAACGTTCCGGCCTTCGTCCAGTTTTCCCGGTCCATGCTGTAGGAAACGGAGCCCTTCAGGAGCGTTCCGTTGCCGCCGTCCTCACGCGGAACGTAATGGAACTTCTCAAGCTTGTTGATGGTCTTCAGGTCCAGAACCAGGTCAAACGGCACGGCCTTTTCGTTGTACTTCGTGTGCCACGCGTCCTTTTCCTTGAAGTCAAAGAGCTTCGTCAGGGAATTGCCCTGGTTCTCCACGCTCGTTTCACCTTCGATTCCCGGAATGGCGAACTCAAGCGGGTTGGCCTTGGTCTTCGCGCTGATGGCCGTCCAGGCGGAATGGCCGTCCTTGTTGACGGCGCGTACATTGAAGGAATAGGGCGTTTCCGCCTCCAAATCCTCAAACAGGAACTCCGTCCCCTTGATGGTGGTATACAACATTCCGCCGAATTCGATTTCATAAAAATCCGCGTTCGGAACGGCATCCCATGAAGGAGTCAAGGTATATGCGGCCGCGTTTTCCTCCGTCACCCTGGCATTAGCGGGAGCGGTCAGGGCGCCGGAAGAGACACGGTATTTTTCCGCGGGTTCAAAGCGGAAGCCTTCCACGGAAAGCACGGTGGGGGCTGCCGTAATATCCGCCGGGGCCAGCTTCACCAGCAGCTGCGGGTTTTTGGCAATCACCTTCTTCTCAAAATCGCTTCCCTTGGTCGCAAACCTGTTCAGGTTGGGAGCCTGGTCATAGAAATACACGTTCTCCCGGGACTTGAAATCCTCCATGGAATTCGCTTCCGCCAGGTTGACGCTGTTTTCCCCGACTTTGGCGGAAACGCTGGACGGCTTCTGCGTTACGTTGATGCGGAACTCCGTGGCCTTCTTCTTCTGGAAGCCGTTGAAATCCCCCACCGCCGGATGAACGGTGACGGTCACGTTGTTCTTGTCGTCCGCCCGGGATTCAACCAGGGTGCGGACGCCCTTGCCGGCCCTGTATTCCTCCGTCACGCCGTCGTCGTCATACGCGGTGAAGGAAGTGTTGCCGTGCGGGTAAAGCTCGTAAATGCGCAGGTTAGGATTGATTTCCGAGACATTGTTGCTCGGATTGGCCATGGGAATGATCGCGCCGTTCTTGACGAACACGGGCAGTTTCCACAGGGGAGCGTCAACGTCATTGTAAATCTTGCCGCCTTCATACAAATCCCCGGTGAAATAATCGATCCACTGTCCTTCCGGCAGGTAAATGCCGTGGCGCACGTCATTCCCCTCCTTGTCCGCCCTGGTTTCCTGGTAAACGGGCGCCACCAGGAAATAGGGGCCGTACAGGAACTGGTACTGCGTGGCCTTCCCCAGCGTGTAGGGATTGGGGTATTCCAGGAACATGGCCCGGATCATGGGCAGGCCGGAAACGGATTCCTCCGCGATGCTGTAGGCGTACGGAAGCAATTCCGACTTGAGCTTGAGGTACCACCGGTTGATGGAGGTATAGGGTTCCCCGAAGGCGTGGGGATACTTTTCATTGGCTCCCCAGCCGTCCATGTTCAGCTCCATGGGAGTGAAGGTCTTCCACTGGAAATCGCGGACGTTCACCAGCGGATTCTTCCCGCCGAAAATGCCGTCCATGTCCGAACAGATGTTGGGCTGGCCGGAGAGGCCGGAGCCGATGTAGGTGGGAATATGGAAACGGATGTACTCCCAGACGCCGCCCGTCTGGTCGCCCGACCAGATGCCGGCATAACGCTGGGTTCCGGCCCAGCCGTCCAGGGAAATGATGAACGGTCGGCTGTTGTTACCGTAATAGGTCATGATCTGGGCCACGTCCGTAATGCCGTTCAGGCCGAAGGAATAGCCGGCGCCCACCCAGGCCACGTCCGTCTTCAGCACGCGCACTCCGGCGTCCCTCACCTCCTTCACGATGTCGCGCTGGAGCAGGGCGCTGATTTCCGGCTTGGGATGCAGGTCGGACTGGGTCCACAGGCCTATTTCCACGCCGTTCTTCCTGGCGTAGTCCGCCAGGCTCTTCAAATTCGCGATATTGCCGTCCAGGGTATCCGTCTGGCCGTAGCCGGCTCCGTAGCCGTCGTTCGGCAGGAGCCATCCCAGCGGCATGTCATGGGCCTTGTAGCGGTCCACCACGGCGCGGCCGGAAAACTGGTAATTGTTCAACTCCCCGTTCAGGGATTCCTTAATGCCTCCGTTATCCTTCTGGCTTTCCTTGTACCGTTTTCCGTCTTCAAACAGGATGCCCTTCTCGTCTTCCTTCCAGTAATCCCGGTTGTAGGCGTTCAGGTGGCCCTGGTAAAAGGCGAACTTGGGCAGCAGGACGGGGGCGCCGGTAAGCTGGTAGAAATCCCCCAGCAGGCTGACGGGCCCGTCGTTGACCATGAAAAAGACGTCCAGGTAATTTTCATCATGCGAAAGGCTGACCAGGTTCTTCTCCCTGGAGCCGAAATCATACTGGCCCTTCTTGAAGGTATGCCACATGACGCCGTAGCCGCCGGTGGACCAGTAAAAAGGAGTGGGGGAAGCCACGCCGCCATCCGTCCAGCTGTTCTGGTTCTCAATGGAAATCACCTTCCCCTTGTGGGAAAAACGGCCGTTCTGCACGCCGCCTCCGTAGAAATATTCATCCGGCTTCGCTTTCAGGGAAAAGCTGGTGCTGCCCTTTTCAAAAAAAACGGGGGCCGCCTGCTCCACCACCACGGAATTGTCCTTCAGGTTGATGATCTTGAGAAGAGAGGTCTTTTTGTCTATTTCAATCCTGATCTTCCCTGTGGTGATGGTGACCACATTTCCCTGCTGGTCCACGTCCAGGCGGGAAACCGGCTTCCGGGGGTTGTCCGCCAGGATGCGGGCTTCCGGCTCCGCCTTGGGGTCGCGGATAATGCCGCCCTTGTCATCCCGGAAAATCCGGAAAACGTTGTCCCCGTAAAAATCGAATGTCATCCGGTGGTTCTTGCCAAGCAGCACTTCCACGGCGGCAGGGTTGATTTTCCTGGCGCCTTCAACGGGCTGGACCTGTTGTTCCGGGGTCAGTTCTCCCGATGCGGCAACGGCGAGACCGGAGAAGGAAAAGGACAATCCGAAAGCCAGCAGGACGGACTTCCGGAACATGCCATGGTCAATTGAGTTTCCCATTATTGTAGTGTTTTATATTATTCAGCCGGAGCGGCGCCACGGAAGGGATGCAAACGATCGTTTCCGGCCGGGCAACGGGCCGTTTTCCTTCGTCATGCCGTCCAGTGGCGCAGATTATCTTGCTGCACCATACCCTTTGTCCGTAATCGCCACAAGGCCAAAGACGGCAGTAACGGCGCACCATTGCTCCACACGGCCATAAAATACCCGTTCACAACCACTTCCCTTTCAAGGATGACCTTTTTAAAAGAATTACTTCCACCCCATGGCGCAGGGGCACGAAAAAGCCCTGCAAGCTTTTGACTTGCAGGGCTTTCAAATGGTTACGGGAGCAGGATTTGAACCTGCGACCTTCAGGTTATGAGCCTGACGAGCTACCTGGCTGCTCCATCCCGCGATTTAAAGAGCATCCGTAGAGGAGTGCGGAATTGTTATAACCTACTTCCGCAGCATGTCAAGTACTTTCAAATAAAAATTTTCATGGCTGCGACCGTATGACAGAGGTCCGGAAACGCTTTCCGGGGGCGGCGGAAGGGAAAGGAAAAACGCAGGCCCCTTCCGGCGGCTTGGCTCACAACAGGTAGGAGAGTTGCCCGGCCCCGGCATGAGGGAACAAGAGCGGAAAAATCCCCTTCCCCGCACACGGAAAAAAAGAAAGGATTCCTCGACAAACATTGTCAAATCTGTATATCTTGAAAGGTGCGGACTGGGTTCCGCGCATTAACATCAACTAGAAAGAGGTACGACAATGCAAAAGGTAAACGTAAACACACCCATTACGATCACGGGGCGCCACGTGGAAGTCACAGACGCGATTCGGGAATTCGTAACGAAAAAGATTGAGGGGATCCGCCTGGACTTTCCGCGCATTATGGAGGTTAAAGTATTGCTTGATGTGCAACGCGACCGCAAGATTTCCCAGGTGATTCTGTTCTGCTCGGACCACATCACCATTGACGCTTCCACGGAAGGGACGGACATGTACGCCTGCATCGACGAAACGATCACCAAAATCATGCGCCGCATGCGCAAGCACAAGACGCGCCTGATGAAAAATTTCCGCCCCCATCACCAGGAAACCATCCGCAAGCTGGATGAAACGGTATATGACGATTCCGTACTGGATTACCCCGGAGATTCCAAGGAAGACCCGGAACCCCTCCTCATTCACAGAGAAAGCTACAATCTCAAGAAGCTTTACAAGGAGGAAGCCATCATGGAACTGGAACTTTCCGACAAGCCCTTCGTGCTCTACAGGAATGCGCGACGCGACGTGCTCCAGATCGTGTACCGGAGGCCGGACGGGGACTACTCCATTATTGAACTAGGCACCAGCCTGTGACCGTAAAAAACGGTTTTGAAACAAACCGTTTTCCATAACGCATCAAAAAGAGCAGGACTCCTGAAACCGGGGGTCCTGCTCTTTTCTGTAATGCCGTGACATGGAACAAGAAAATCTCTTGATTTCTACTTGCCACCATTTACATTGGTCCCAGCAAACCTCCGTGGATGCGGAGGTTCCAGTAGTTAACAAACACTGTATTTAATTCGAATTATGAAGAACATCGCTATCCTCGCCATCGCCGGCGCCGCTTGCCTGGTCGCTTCTTGCTCCCAGCAGCAGCAGCAACAGCAAACCACCGCTCCTGCTCCCGCTCCGGTTGTGCAGGCCAAGGGCAAGTAAGTTTGCAGCAGGGCCTCGCCCTGCAACATTAGCAAATCATCCAATTAATCCGCACTCGGTGTACGCACTGAGTGCGTTTTTATTTGCCCGGAACCCGGTTTTCAGCCGTCATTTGCCGGTTCACCGGGATTTTCCTTAAAAACGGCGGACGCCGTAGCAAACGCAGGCATTCCCCGCACATGCAGGCGTCACCCGCCATCAAGCAGAGATGTGCACAAGCTCCGGCCTCGTTAAACGGCCTTTTACATTCAGGCAGCCTTGGAAGCTCCGCCGCCGGAAGCGCCAGCCTCTTTATGGGCAGCAGCGGAACCGCTTGCCTTCGCCTCCTCCTGCTGACCGGACTGGAACATCCTCTGGATCAGCAGGGGGCGTTTCCTGGCCCATCCGGGCCAGACCAGGTGATGGTCCATTCCGTAGGAATGCCCTTCAGGAAAGGCCTTGGACACGAACGGTTCCCGCCAGTCCTCCTCCCATTTGCCCCCTTCCCGGTCCTTCTGGGTCAGCACCACCAGATGCCCGCAGTTCTTCCAGGCGTCCAGGACGATGGAACCCTGCAATCCCCCTCCGGCAGCGTTCACGTACACGCAGCTGTGCTCCCTGCCCGTTCCATGGTCGCGGATGGTCAGCCCCACACGGAAAAACTTCACGGGGCGGCGGCGCATGTCACGGTACAAATCCTGCTGCACCTGCCAGCAGAGCCCCCTGTCGCGCAGGTTGGAATTGACCAGGATGTTGTTCAGCCAGCCGAACAGCACAATCCTGTTATTCCGGGCAATCGCCGCGGACTGGACTACCGCCGTGTCCGCCAGCCACTTGGCTTCCGCCCTGGCGGCGGGAAGAGCGGCCTTCTCCGGCGGCAGCAGCCCCAGGAAAGCATTCGCCAATCCGGACATCTGCTGCTGCACGTAAGGTCTCTGTATATAATCCTCAGCCGGAGGAGTGCAGCAGGAACTCCATCCGCACAGGAGGGCGGCAGCAAGCAAAAGCCTGAATGTCTGCATGGTCGGCATGGCGCGCCAAGGCTAGCAGATTACGCGTAAAAATCCAGTAAAGCTTTCAAAAATGACCGTCCCTGCCCTGACGGCTCTTGCCTTCCCCCTCCCTCCCCGGTAGAATGCCGCCCCTCTTCACCATGCTGACGATCAAAAACCTCACGAAATCCCACGCCGGACGCACCCTGTTCCGGGAAACGGAAATGACCATTAACTGGGGGGAACGGGTTGCCCTGGTAGGCCCCAACGGCGCGGGCAAGTCCACCCTGTTCCGCATGATTCTGGGAGAAGATACGCCGGACGAAGGCTCTATCAACATGGATGAATACGCCATGGTGGGCTATCTTCCGCAGGAAGCCAGCGAACCGAAGGATGAAACCGTGCTGGAAATAGCCATGGGCATCACGCCGGAAATGGAACGCGCCATCCACGTCATCCGGACGGCGGAAAACGCCAACAAGACGGATACGCCGGAGTATGCAGAGGCCATTGACACCTTTAACGCCGCCAACGGCTACCAGCTGGAACCCAAGGCCAAGAAAATCCTCAAGGGGCTGGCCTTCCGGGAAAGCGACTTCCACCGCCCCGCGCGGGAAATGTCCGGCGGCTGGATCATGCGCGCGTACCTGGCCAAACTGCTCGTCCTGGAACCGGACCTCCTGATGCTGGACGAACCCACCAACCACCTGGACCTCCTTTCCCTGCTGTGGCTCCAGCGCTACCTGAAAAACTACCCCGGCGCCATCCTGATGATTTCCCACGACCGGGATTTCATGGACGAATTGGTGGAAAGCGTGTACGACATCGACAACGAGGAACTGGTGGAATACCGCGGCAACTACTCGGATTTCCTGAAACAAAGGGACATGCGCTTTGAACAGCTTCAGGCCGCCTACCGCAACCAGCAGAAGGAAATCGCGCACATCCAGGAATTCATCGACCGCTTCCGCTCCATCAACTCCAAGGCCGGGCAGGTCCAGAGCCGCATCAAGCAACTGGAAAAGATGAAGCTCATCCAAAAACCCGTGGCCCGCAGGAAGGTGTTCAAATTCAACTTTCCCCAGCCTCCGCGCAGCACCCAGAAGGTCATTGAGCTGGAAAAAATCTGCCAGTCCTACGGCGACCACAAGGTTTATGAAAACCTGGACCTGCTGGTGGAACGGGGAGAACGCACCGTGCTGGTGGGCCCCAACGGCGCGGGCAAGTCCACCCTGCTGAAAATCCTGGCGGGCATCATCCCCATTGACTCGGGAAAACGCACTCCCGGCACCACCACGCGCATCGGCTACTTCTCCCAGGCACGCACGGAAAACCTGAATACGGAAAACACCGTCCTGGAGGAAATCATGAAGTGCAACGCTGAAATCCGGGAGGAGGAGGCCCGATCCATCCTGGGCTCCTTCCTGTTCCGGAGGCTGGATGTGGAAAAACGCGTCAGCGTGCTTTCCGGCGGAGAAAAATCACGGCTCAGCCTGGTCAAGTTCCTGGTGGATCCGCCCAACCTCCTGCTGATGGACGAACCGACCACCCACCTGGACCTCCTGTCCGTGGAAGCCCTGGTGCAGGCCCTGAAACATTATGAGGGGACCCTGGTCTTCATCTCCCACGACGTGCACTTCATCCGCTCCCTGGCGGAAAAAACCCTGCACGTGAACCGGGGAACCATCACCACCTATGCGGGCGGGTACGATTATTACCTGGAAAAGTCAGGCATTCTGGACGACGAAAAAGGCGGCATCACGGCGGAATAACCGTCCTCCCCTTTTCAGCTTCCCTTTTCTCCTTGCCCTGGGTCTCATCCTGCCTTAGAAAGACAGGATGAAGACTTTCCTTGTCCCCGTCCTGGCCTCCGCCCTGGTGGCCGGAGCTCCGCTCTCCTTTGGTGAAACGGCCGCCCCGGCGGCTTCACCCGCGCCGGCAGCCCCTGCGGAAAAAACTCCGTCAGCGGATTCCCTCCTTAACCAGGCCTTTTCCGTAGCCATTGATGTCCAGCAGACGCTGGCGGCAGTACAGGACAAGGAAAGCGGGGACAAGGCCGTCAAGAAGCTGCAGGGCATCCAGAAGGACATTCAGCGCCTCATGGACTTACGGGAAAAATTGAGCGAGGCGGAAAAGGAAAAAATGGACGCCCTGTCAGAAAAAATGGAGGAACGGATGGACATGCTGAGCGAACGCTGTGAAAAGGAGGGCCAGCGGCTGCTGGAAGCCCGCTATTACGGCTCCGCCGCCCTGAAGGACATCCTGGAAAACTCGGATGAATTCAGCGATCTCGTCGAGCCGGATGAAGATGTGGCGGAACCGGAAGAGGACAATTCGCCAGCCCCAGCCGGAAACGTTCTTTCTCCCAACCCTGAAGACCTCCTCCCGCCGAATTGACCGGAAAAAGGTGCCCATACAGGAAAAGCCGTGGAGAACAACCGCCCTTTCCCGCTTCCATTTCAAGCTTGCCGGAACCGTGAAAAACGGGTTTACTGTGGGCAGCATGCAAAAGTTAGCAGGTAAAACAGCCATCGTTACCGGTGCAGGCCGCGGGATCGGCAACGCCATCGCCCGCCGCTTCGCTTCGGAAGGAGCCAGGGTCATCCTGATCAGCCGCAGTCCTTCCAGCTGCGGGGGAGCCGCAGAAGAAATCAACAAGGAATTTCCGGACTCCTGCAAGGCCTACCCCTGCGACGTGGCGGATTACGCCGCCGTTCAGGAAACCGTTTCCGCCATCCTGAAGGATTTCCCGCAGATCGACATTCTGGTGAACAACGCCGGCATCACGCGCGACTCCCTGATGCTCCGCATGAAGGAGGAAGACTGGGACGCCGTCATGGACACCAACCTGAAAAGCGCCTTCAACACGGTCAAGGCCCTCCAGCGCGTCCTGATGAAGTCCCCTGCCGGACGCATCATCAACATGAGTTCCGTCATCGGCCTCGTGGGCAACATCGGGCAGGCCAACTACGCCGCCTCCAAGGCGGGCCTCATCGGTTTCACCAAATCCCTGGCCCTGGAATTCGCCCCGCGCAAGGTGACGTGCAACGCCATTGCCCCCGGCTTCATTTCCACGGAAATGTCCAACGCCATTCCGGACAACCTCAAGGAAGAAATCGTCAAGAAAATTCCCCTGAAGGAACAGGGCTCCGTGGAAGACATCGCCGCCCTGACGGCCTTCCTCGCCTCTGACGATGCCCGTTACATCACCGGACAGGTCATCGCCTGTGACGGGGGCATGACGATGTAAGGCTTTCCCGGTCTTCACCATCCCATGCGCGGCATTTTCCTTGTTTCCTGCTTTCTGGGAGGAAGCGCCCTGCTGGCCGGGTGCCGGGACGACGGCTCCCCCCGCCCGGCCACGGAGGATGCCGCGCGCATTACCGGCGCGCGCCAGTGGGGAGAGAGCCGCTCCGCACTGCAAAAACGGGAGCTGGACCGCGCCGCCGGTCCCGCCTTCCCTATTCCGGACGATCTGCCCGCCCGGGAGCTGGTCGGCACCACACGCCAAATCCACCAGCTCATTGAAGCCTCCGGGATCCCCTCACGTTTTGAATCCTATACGGAAGCGGTGCCCGCAGCGGGGGCTTCCCTGCGCATGGCCGCCATTCCCGGCGGAACCTTTCTCATGGGGAGCCCTGTGGAGGAGCCGGGCCGCAAGCCGGACGAAGGTCCGCGGCATGAAGTGAACGTTTCTCCGTTCTGGATCTCGGAAACGGAAATTCCCTGGGAACTCTATACGGCCTTCATGGAAAACGGACGCCCGCGCGCTAAGGACGGCCAGCTTCTGGAGGAACAGCCGGACGATGAACTGTGGGACTCCGTCACGCAGCCCACAGCCCCCTACACCGCCATGAACCTGGGCATGGGCCACGGCTATGAACACGGCCTGCCGGCCATCTCCATGTCCCATCACGCCGCCAGCAAATTCTGCGAATGGCTGAGCGCCCAGACCGGGCATTACTACCGCCTGCCGACGGAAGCGGAATGGGAATACGCCTGCCGTGCCGGGAACCCCGGAGCCTACTCTTACGGAAACGGGGAGGAAGCCCTGGACCAGTACGCCTGGTACTGGGACAATTCCAACGACCGCTACCAAAAAACAGGCTCCAAAAAGCCGAATAAGTGGGGCCTCCGGGACATGCACGGAAACGTGGCGGAATGGGTTCTGGATTCCTACCTTCCGGATGCCTACGGCAAGCGGGACGGCCAGCCCGCCAAAGACCCCCTGGTCATCGCGCCCAAGGCTCCCCACGTCGTTCGCGGCGGCTCCTGGGAAGACGATCCGGACCGCCTGCGGAGCGCCGCGCGCCGCGCCAGCTCCCCCGCCTGGAACCGGCAGGACCCCCAGAACCCCAAAAGCATCTGGTACCTGACGGACGGCGGCATGATCGGCTTCCGCGTGGTACGCCCCATGAACATTCCGGACGTCATCACCATGCACCGCCTCTGGAACTTCTCCAAGGGGGAGCCGTGAAGAGAGACCTTCTATGACCATCAAATTAAGAACGGAACAGCCCGCAGACTATGCCGAAACGGAACATGTCACGCGGGAAGCGTTCTGGAACCATTATTCCCCCGGCTGCAATGAGCATTACCTGCTCCATATCATGCGCGGCAGCCCCTCCTTCATCCCGGAACTGGATGTGGTCGCCGTCCACGGCGGCCGCATTGTCGGGAACATCGTTTATGCAAAATCCGTCATCAGGACAGATGACGGGAAGGAATGCGAGGTGCTGGGCATGGGGCCCATTTCCGTTCTTCCGGAATACCAGCGCCGGGGAATTGGACGGCAAATGATCGAACATACCAAAATGAAGGCCCGTGAAATGGGGTTCCGGGCCATTCTGCTGTACGGCGACCCGGACTACTATTCACGCCACGGGTTCGTGGCCGCGGAAACGCTGGGCATCAGAACGGCGGATGACATGTACGCGGCAGCCCTCCAGGTCTGCGAACTGCAGGAAGAGGACTTATCCAGCATGAAAGGCCGTTACGTGGAAGCTGCCGTGTATGATCTTGATGAAAAGTGCGCCGCCGAATTTGACCTGCATTTTCCGGCAAAGGAGATGGTCTCCGGAACTCCGTCGCAAAAGCGCTTTGAGAAAATTGCCGCCATGCGGAGAAAAGCGGATACGGGAACCTGAAACCGGAAATCCTTGCACCTTCCGGATGACATGAATCCCGCATCCGGATACGTTAAAATCGCAACCCTTTTTTCCAGGGGTAAAAAATAAGGGCCGTTCCATGAGAACAGCCCTTATCCGTCAAAAGCCTGTCATCAAGGGCTCAGGCCCTGCGGCGGCGCATCATCAGGGCAGCCAGCCCCAGCAGGCTCAGCGTGGCCGTGGCGGGTTCCGGAACCACTTCCCCGCGGATCTCCGTAAAAATGGGAGATAATTGAGCGAAGGTATTGGTTCCATTGGCTCCTGTAATGACAATGGAATCATCGGGCGCTCCCGCGCTGTCATGATGGCCGCGAATGCCGGGAGCAGTCAATCCGTTGCTGATGGTTACCGTATCTCCATCCGTGGAAGAAGTAGGCGCGCCTGTCCCTCCCGCAGCATACAAGTACGTTTTTGACGTATCTCCGTTGATCATGTCCATCACGGCCTGGCTCACGGTCAGGTAACGGTACGTCGTGCCGGCGTCAAGAATCAGGGAAGAACCGTCCACGGCTGAGAAATTGAACGTCAGATTGACCCCGTTGCCGGAGGTTCCCATATTGGTGCTCAGGCCGATGACCGAATTGTCGGAAGCGTTCAGCACCAGAAAACCGTAAGTGACGTTAGCGCCCGTATTGCCGCTGGGCCCGCGCAGAGTAAAACTGTCCAGCCGGATATCTCCGGACAGGGAGGCGGGAGAGCCGGAACCAGAGACGGGGGCCAGGGCGGAAGAATCCAGCCCCAGATAGAACCCATGAATGGCGCTGTTGTAATTGTCTGCTCCAGGAGTGTAATAATTAAAAACAGTCGCGGCTTCTGAGGAAACGGCGAAGGTTCCAAGTGCGGCTAAAATTGTTAGTGTTTTCTTCATGTCTATTGTCCTGTTCCTTTTAGGCTTTGTAGCGGATTTGGAATCCGGCAAGTATGAAAAAGAGGCCAAAGCAATAGGGAAATCAATGAATAACAAAGGCCGTCCCACCACGTTAATAAAAGAACCAGAGGCATCAAAAAATCATTATTTCCAACGAATTATGAATGCAATATATTAACCTTTAATATTTTTAATTGTTTGCGGATTCCAAATCCGGATTCCAAATCCGTTATTTAGTTACTTACGCAGAAGCCCTGCTTATGCATGCGCACGCGTACCGTTTACTCCAGAACATTGATCATGAAGAAAATACTATCCGCCTTAATGCTTGCAGCCGGCATGAGCCTGAGCGCCACCGCGGCGACCACGCTTCTGGACAGTTCCATCGTAGGGTATTCCGACTTCGCCTCCCGTCTGGCGGATTTCGGCACCCGGAAGGATTCCGTTGCCATCACGACCGATGGCGGCAATCTGGTGTTGTCCGGCACGACCTTTAGCCAGCCCGTTTCCGGGGGAAGCACGCGCAACAACATGACCGTGACCATGGTTCTGGATCTGTCCAAAATCAACACTCCGGAAGCCTATACCGCCCTGTTTAACGCCAAGGGAGGAAGTACCAGCTGGGGTGCGGGCCTGAATACGGACCGTACTCTCCAGGGATTATGGAACAATGCCGCATACAGCGGCGGCCCTACAACCTCCGCTCTGGGCACGGAAGGCACCCTGACCATTTCCGTGGTCACCGGGGAATTCGGCACCCGCATCTACCTGGGCGACAGTGCCACGTACCATACTGCCAGCGGCCTGAAATTCGGCGGCGTGGATATCACCCAGATTCTGATTGACGCGGGACTGGCTGACGCCGTTGAACAGCTCTACGTTCATGACTCCGCTCTTTCCCAGGAGCAGATCGGCCAGTTGATGAGTGAAATCGCCAGCGTTCCGGAACCCGCAACGGCAACCCTGGGCCTGCTGGGACTGGCCGCGCTGATGATGCGCCGCCGCAGGGCATAAAACCGCACCGGTTCTCCGTTTTTCTTTCAGGGCTGCCTCGCGACTCCGTGAGGTGGCCCTTTCTGCATCCGCACAACGCGCCTACTCTACCGGAGACAGATACTTCTTCCTTCCCTCCCCTGAAAAACGATGTTCAAGGCAGCCTCCGGCTGAAACGCTTCACGGGGCGTCCGTGTCACCCCACCTTCCGCACAAATCCTTTTCCCCCACGCCGGAACAGCCGGAACCGGATACGGAAAAAACCGTCTTCCCTCTGCGGGCGGCGCGCCTCATCCTTGCAGCCGTCCTACCCCTGCGCAGACCGGCCATTCAGGCTCTGCCGGGAGCAGCACACCCCCACGTTCCGGGAAGGGCGCCTGTTTCAAGCTGCTCCTTCCGCCTGAAAGGGGGAAACGTTTTTAACCTGCATACCCCACATCCTGATCATGAATCTCCAGAAACAGCAATTGCTCCTGCGCCTTTTCCGGTATTTCAAAAGCAAAAAAGGAGAACCGCGGTTTTTCAACAAGCGGAATATATGGCTGCTCGCCATTGCCGCCGCCTACATCCTGACTCCTGACGAATTCCTGTTTGACGGAATCGGCAAGCTGGGTCTCCTGGATGACGCCGCAGTCATCCTGGGAGCCGTCTTCACCGTCTTTTTTCCGGACGGGGACTAGCGGCCCGCGGCCAGGGATGCGGCTAGACGGACGATACCTTCCGGAACTTCGGGGACTGTCCCATGAACGCCTCCGGATTGCCTAAAAGAAGCTTCTCCGCCTCCTGCCGGGAAAAACCGCGCTTGTAAAGCTCGCAGGCCAGGGCCGTAAGCGCCAGGGGGTCGGAATCTCCCCAGTCCGCCGCGGAATTGGCCCAGACGCGATCCATTCCGTACAGCTCCAGAATATCCGCCGCCCGCTTGGGGTTCAGCTTGCTGGTGGGGTAAAGGGTCAGCCCGGCCCAGTAGCCGGCCTCCTTCACCAGCGGGAAGGTATGCTCCTCGCAATGGTCCACCAGCACCCGGCCGGGATCCAGCTCCGGACGGTTTTTCAGGGCGGAAAGAATCATTCTGGTCCCTTTCAGCTTGTCTTCCAGATGGGGGGTGTGAATCAGGACAAGCTGGTTCAGGCGTATTGCCATGTCCAGATGCTCTTCAAAAATAGTCATTTCATGGGAGGTATTCCGGTTCAGCCCGATCTCCCCGATGCCGAGGACATTCGGACGGTCAATGAATTCCGGGATGAGCTTCATCACTTCCCGGGCAAAGGCCACGTCCTGCGCCTCCTTGGGGTTGATGCACAGCCACGTGTAATGGTCCATGCCGAACTTGGCCGCCCTGGCCGGCTCGCATTCCGTAAGCTGCACGAAGTAATCCCGGAAACCGTCCGCGGAGGAACGGTCATAGCCGGCCCAGAACGCCGGTTCTCCTACCGCCAGGCAGCCTGCCTGCGCCATGGCCCGGTATTCGTCCGTGGTGCGGCACACCATGTGTATATGAGGTTCTATGAAAGCCATGATTCTTATTTGCTGAAGTTCGGGGCTCCGCAGGCCGCCTTGGCGGCGGCGGTTTCCGGCACGGCGTCATCCCGGTAGGAAAGGGCTTCCAGAATGGCCCGTACGCGCCCGGCGCCGGAGGCGGACAGGAGGGGGAGCGCTTCCATCAGGGCGCGGTAGCGGAAATCAGCCTCCCCTTCCCCCCGGTCCACCCGGTCCAGAAACGCGGCTATGTCCAGCACCCCGGCGCGCGCCGCCGCAAAATCGGCGTCCAATACCTCTTTTTTACTCCTTTTCATACGCAGACGATACGCCCATGCGGAAAGCCTCGTCAAGCCGGAACAGGTAACAAAATTATAACTATTCCAAACTAGTGAACTGCAACGTCTTTTCACGTCTTTTCAAAAATCCAAAAAGCGCCGGGAATTCAAGAAGAGGCTTGCCATCCGGGTTTGAACCGGGCATCCTGTGGAGACGCATTTATTTCATTAGAGCGCCTATGAATGCACTAGTAAAAACCATATGTACATTCGTGACATCCTCCATCGGCCGCAAAATCATTGTGGCTCTGACGGGGTTATGTTTGGTCTTGTTCCTCGCGGGACACCTGGCAGGCAACCTTCTTATCTTCGGAGGCCCTGAATGGATCAACACCTACGCCCACGGCCTGCACTCCATGCCGGAAGCAGCCCTCTGGGGCATCCGCGCGGGGCTTGCGGTGATCTTCATCATCCACATCTGGCTGACCATCCAGCTGAAGCTGGAAAACCACGCCGCCCGCGAACCCTACGTGTTCAAGAACACGATCAAGGCAACGCTCTCCTCCCGCTACATGATCTACACCGGCCTGACTATCCTGGTGTTCCTGATCTACCACCTGTACCAGTACACCCTGCGCGTGGGTTACGATCCCGCCCAGTACACCGCCTTCATTTCCGACGGCAAGGTGGAAACCTTTGACGTGTACAAGATGATCGTGGCCGGATTCTCCAACGTATGGTGCTCCGCCTTCTACATCCTGGCCATCCTGATGCTGTTCAGCCACCTGCGCCACGGCGTGCAGTCCATCTTCCAGACGGTGGGCGCTGATTCCCGCAAAATCCGGCCCTTCTACAACTTTGTCGCCATCGCCTACGGCGCAGTGATCTGCCTGGGCTTCATTTCCGTGCCGGTCTCGGTTCTTCTGGGTATCATCAAATAACCATCAACTCCTCTCAAAGTCATGATTAATTTTCCCGTAAGCGACTGGATGCCGGATGCCAAGATTCCTTCCGGCCCGATTCAGGACAAATGGTCCAAGTACAAGCTTGAGTCCAAACTGATCAACCCGAACAACAAGCGCAAGTACACCGTGCTCGTGGTAGGGTCCGGCCTGGCCGGCGCCTCCGCCGCCGCCACGCTTGCCGAGCTTGGCTACAACGTCAAGTGCTTCTGCTACCAGGACAGCCCCCGCCGCGCCCACTCCATTGCGGCCCAGGGCGGCATCAACGCGGCCAAGAACTACCAGAACGACGGCGACTCCGTCTACCGCCTGTTCTATGACACCGTGAAGGGCGGCGACTTCCGCGCCCGTGAAGCCAACGTCTACCGCCTGGCGGAAGTTTCCTCCAACATCATTGACCAGTGCGTGGCCCAGGGCGTTCCCTTCGGCCGTGAATACGGCGGCCTGCTGGACAACCGCTCCTTCGGCGGCGCCCAGCTCAAGCGCACCTTCTACGCACGCGGCCAGACGGGCCAGCAGCTCCTGCTGGGCGCCTACCAGGCCCTGGAAAAGGAAGTGGCCAAGGGACACATTGAAATGTTCTCCCGCCATGAAATGATGGATCTGGTGCTGGTGGACGGCGAAGCCAGGGGCATCGTCACCCGCAACCTGATCACCGGCGAAATCCAGTCCTACGCAGGGGACACCGTTCTACTCTGCACGGGCGGCTACGGCAACGTCTTCTTCCTGTCCACCAACGCGATGGGCTGCAACGTCACCGCCGCCTACAAGGCCTACAAGCGCGGCGCCTTCTTCGCCAACCCCTGCTTCACGCAGATTCACCCCACCTGCATTCCGGTCAAGGGCGACTACCAGTCCAAGCTGACGCTGATGTCGGAATCCCTCCGCAACAGCGGCCGCATCTGGGTGCCCAAGTCCCGTGAAACCGCGGAAAAAATCCGCAAGAAGGAAATCAAGCCTTCCGACGTTCCCGAAGAAGAACGCGATTACTACCTGGAACGCAAGTACCCCTCCTTCGGCAACCTGGCTCCGCGCGACATCTCCTCCCGCGCCGCCAAGGAAGCCTGCGACGACGGCCGCGGCGTAGCCATCACCGGCAAGGGCGTCTTCCTGGACTTTGCGGATGAAATCAAGCGCATGGGCCGCGAATGGATTGACGGCCAGTACGGCAACCTGTTCGACATGTACGAGGAAATCACGGACGACGATCCCCATGAAACGCCCATGATGATCTATCCCGCCTCCCACTACACGATGGGCGGCCTGTGGGTGGACTACAACCTCATGTCCAGCGTGAAGGGCCTGCACGTCCTCGGTGAAGCCAACTTCTCCGACCACGGCGCCAACCGCCTGGGCGCTTCCGCCCTGATGCAGGGCCTGTCCGACGGCTACTTCGTCATTCCCGCCACGCTGCCCGCCTACCTCACGACCATCAAGCCCGGCTCCGTCACCACCGCCTCCCCGGAATTCAAGGCCGCGGAAAACGAAGTGAAGGAACGCATCAACAAGCTCCTGAACGTGAAGGGCACCAAGACGGTGGACTCCTTCCACCGGGAACTGGGCCTCATCATGTGGGAAGACTGCGGCATGGCCCGTACGGAAGAAAGCCTCATGAACGCCATCGAACGCATTCCCCAGCTCCGCAAGGAATTCTGGGAAAACGTGCGTGTGACCGGAACGGCGGACGGCATCAATGCGGAACTGGAAAAAGCCTGCCGCGTGGCGGACTTCCTGGAATTCGCCCAGCTGCTCTGCTATGACGCCCTGAACCGCCAGGAATCCTGCGGCGCCCACTTCCGCGTGGAATACCAGCTGCCGGACGGCGAAGCCAAGCGCAACGACGAAGAATACGCCTACGTGGCCGCCTGGGAATACACCGGCGTGGACAGCCTGCCCATTCTTCACAAGGAACCGCTGACCTTCGAGAACGTGCACCTTGCCATCCGCAGCTACAAGTAAAGATAGCCAATACATTAACACTTAAAAGAAAGATTATAACATGGCTAAAACACTCAATCTCACTCTCAAGGTCTGGCGCCAGGAAAACCGGGAAGCCAAGGGCCGCATTGAGACCTATGCCGCCAAGGACATTCCGGTGGACGCCTCCTTCCTGGAAATGCTGGACATCGTCAATGAAGGCCTGGTCAAGGAAGGCAAGGATCCGATCCACTTTGACCACGACTGCCGGGAAGGCATCTGCGGCATGTGCTCCCTGACCATCAACGGCATTCCCCACGGCCCGGAACGCCAGGTGACCACCTGCCAGCTCCACATGCGCAAGTTCAAGGACGGCGATACCATCTGGATCGAACCCTTCCGCGCGAAAGCCTTCCCGATCCTGCGGGACCTGATGGTGGACCGCTCCGCCCTGGACCGCATCATCGCCTCCGGCGGCTACATCGACGTGCGCACCGGCTCCGCGCCGAACGCCAACAACATCGCCGTGGAAAAAGTGAAGGCGGAAGCCGCCTTTGACGCCGCCGCCTGCATCGGCTGCGGCGCCTGCGTGGCCTCCTGCAAAAATGCCTCTGCCATGCTGTTCACGTCCGCCAAGATCGCCCACCTCAATCTGCTGCCGCAGGGCCAGCCGGAACGCACCAAGCGCGTCCTGGCCATGATGAAGCAGATGGAAGCAGAAGGCTTCGGCAACTGCACGAACCAGTATGAATGTGAAGCCGCCTGCCCGAAGGGCATCAGCGTGGACAACATTGCCCGCCTCAACCGCGACTTCATCGTGGCCAACACCAAGGAAGGCCTCGCCTACTAAGGCGGGCCCCCTTTTCAAAACGTTAATCAGAACTCCCGGCGGCGCTCGTGCCCGCCGGGAGTTTTTTATTGCTCCGGGAAACGCCGCAAACCTGCGCAACAGACAGAAACCGGGGCAAGTGAAGCATTCCCGCTTTCCGCAAGACGGCGCTGCAACCAACCATAAATGGACGGAAGAATAGGCCCTTAAATGGCTGAAAAGATCAGGAAGGGGAAAGAAAAGGGTGAAGTGTCCCCAATGGAACAAATACCCCTTTCAATTATTCAAGACGGCTCCTTTCAGGCATTTATTTCTTCAATTGCCCCGTGGCCCTTCCATTCCGGAGCGGAAGCCTGTATTTTCAAGCTTCCTCAACCAATTTCAACCCTTTTCAAGTATTCATGGCTGGTCACAGCGCGCCTTATACGCGCCAAACGCAAAAGCGGTACGGCTTCCCTTTATTGGCCCTGTCACTTCCGGATGGAGGCAGTCCCCATTCCGCAAGGCCGCTCCACTCTCACCCCTCCCGTCACTCCCTGTTACGGGAATCCATGAAAATGGTCACCGGACCGTCGTTGACCAGGGAAACCTGCATATCCGCGCCAAATTCGCCGCTTTCCACCCTGCCTTCCAGCAAGGACGCCAGTTCCCTCTTGAACAGTTCATACAGGGGAACGGCCTGCTCCGGCCTTGCAGCGCGGATGAAGGAGGGCCTGTTGCCCTTCCTGGTGGAGGCGTGCAGCGTAAACTGGCTCACCACCAGGACACTCCCCCCCATTTCCTTCACGGAAAGATTCATCTTCCCCTCCGCATCGGAAAAAATACGCATGTCCGCCGCCTTTTTGGCAAGCCAGCGCACATCCTCTTCCGTATCTGCCTCTTCAATGCCCGCCAGAATCATCAGTCCCGGACCCGTGCTTCCCGCACAGACGCCGCCGATGTGCACGGCAGCCTCCGTGACGCGTTGAATGACCAGCCTCACTGCGCCGCTCCCTTCTCCCTCAGAATGGTCACCTTCGTGCCCGCACGGGTCAGCATGGCCAGCTCATTGCAGTCCTGCCGGCTCAAATAAAAGCCCGGTGAACGGGGAGCTCCGCGGGAAACGTCAATGACATAGCCCCCCGCCGCCAGCACCAGCGTTTTGTCCGCAGAGGGAAACTGCTTGCTGTAAATGGAAACAGGGGCCTGCTCGTCCTTGACGGACGTCTCCAAATTCTTTTTTCCTCCGTCCTTCATGGAGAGAATGGGATAGCCCTTCACAAAATTCGTCCCGTCGTACAGGCAGACTTCCTTCTCCGGCACGTTCACCACTACATGAAAATCCAGGGGACGGTACTTGAGCACATCCCCCGCATGCAGAACGGGAATGTCCATCAGGCCGTTGAGGTGCATCACCATGGCCTGGGAGCAGTCCAGCTTCCTGACCATGCGTATCCAGGAATCCCCTCTCCGTACGGTGTATTTCTTCACGTCCGGCCCGTTGGGGTCCAGCAATTGCCGGATGCGCAGGCTGCCGATGAGATCCTTCGCTTCCCTCCCCACCACGCCGCCCTGCTCCACCAGGGGCTGCAACAGCTCCAGAGCCTGCGGCAGGCTCCCCCGGTCCATCAGGCGCCGGGCTTCCGCCAGGGCTTCCGGACGGCGCGGCCAGAGGGAATAGTTTTCCCCGTCCGCAAAAACTCCCTGGGCGCAGCAGGCCGCCGCCAGAAGGCTAAAGAAGACCCTTGCGCTTGAAGTCAAAGATATTGATCTCATGGGATTTTTGTATCATTTCCACGGTGAATTTCAAGAGGGAGACCTCCCATGCGTCATCCACCCCTTCAATGAGGGCCATGAACGTATCCTCTCCGTTGCGCACCTGGTCCAGCAGACGGCCGCGCACGGCATCAAGGGGTTCATGCAGAATTTCCTCATTCACTTCCGACCTCTTGAACCTGAAGCCGTATTCCAGCAGCGTCAAAAAGCCCGGTCCGTTCTTGGAAAGCCAGTCAAAGAAGCGCTTGGCCTCTCCGGAAAAGCCCTCCGTACTGACTTCATTGTAAACGGAAGGGCGTATGATCTTCGGCTTTTCCGCTTCCACCCAGCCGCTGCGCACGCGCACCACGCCCGCTTCATCCATCAGCTCGCTGAGGAGAAGGAAATTGAACCTGGTATCGCCAAAGGTATCAATGCGGCGGTCCGGTTCATAAACCACCCGGGTCATTTCCGCCGCATAGCGGATATCGTCACGGGAGAAGGAGGGCAGATCACTCATGGAAGAAGAAGCCGGGAGCTTTCCATGAAAAAGCGGCTTCCTTGCCTTGGACAGGGAAGCCGCTTTTGTAATAAAGGATTTTTAGCAGTTCAACTTAACCCTGAACCTTTTCGATGTAAGCAACGACATCGGCAACGGACTGAAGCTTTTCAGCTTCTTCGTCGGGTACTTCGATGTCAAAGTTTTCTTCGAAAGCCATCACGAGTTCAACGGTATCCAGCGAATCAGCACCGAGATCCTCGATGAATTTCGCATCAGCAGTCACTTTATCGGATTCAACGCCAAGTTGCTCAACGATGATACTTCTTACTTTTTCTTCGATGCTGTTGTCAGACATGATATTTATTGTTAAGGTTCATGGATACTACATGGGGTATACGCAATTTGCAACACCTATTTATGAGTTTTTACGTGTCATCCGGCCCCCTCGCCGGAAGTAACAAGCTCCCGGCCAGGCCGTTGTCCGTTCTTCAAAGATTAAGCACGGCAGCCATCCGCAAACCGTTCAGCGTAATATCCGGGTCCACATGGTCGATGCGCTCCACGCCCCTGGCGATCAGCGCGGCGTCCCCGCCCGTAGCCACCACGGCCGGGCGCGTGCCCAGCTCCTCCTCCAGCCGGGCCAGGATTTCCTTCACCAGCCCCCGGTAGCCGTACACGGCGCCGGACTGCATGGCCTCCACCGTGCTGGTTCCGATGGCATGGGCGGGCTCCTGCGGGTCGATGGCGGGAAGAAGGGCGGTATTGCGCTCCAGGTAATCCCCCATGCTGGCAAGTCCTGGAGCAATGACGCCGCCCAGATAGGTGCATTGGGGGCCGATCACGTCAAAGGTCACCGCAGTGCCGAAGTCCACCACGACGCACGGGCAGCCGTAATAGGCCGCGGCGCCCACGGCGTTCGCCAGCCTGTCGGCTCCTATCTGGCGCGGGTGGGGGTAGTCGATGCCCACGCCCAGCCGGGAATCGCAGGAAAGGAAATGGCACGGCTTGCCTATCCAGTTTTTCAGCACCTCCCCCACGCGCGGCACTACGGAGCACACCACGGCGGCATCGTAATGGACGCCGGCCAGCACTTCATCCAGCCGTTCCTCGCTCACCTCCCGGGTGGGAATCATGTACCGTTCCGGCAGCAGGGCGTCCGGCGTGGAAAGCACGAACTTGGTGCGCGTATTGGAATTGTCGATCAACAGATAAGTCACGGAAATCAGTTAGTACGTTCCTCCGCCAGTTTCAAGACCAAATCCGCTATCTTGCCGCTTCCCCCGGTCATCTCCGCCTTCACCAAATTTTCATGCATGCGCCTCCACGGCGCACCGCCTTCCTCCACCATCTCCCGCAAGGCGGCAGCCAGGGCGCGGGCGTCCGGCACATGGCGGCCGCCGCCCAGTTTTTCCAGCAGGCGGGCGTTGCCCTCCTCCTGGCCCGGAAGAAGAAAGTTTACCAGCATGGGCCGTGCAGACGCCAGCACCTCGTGCACGGTGGCCCCTCCCGCTTTCCCAACCACCACATGGCTGGCGGCGAGATAGGAGGGCACGCGGCGCGTCCAGCCGCGCACGGCCAGCCTATGCCCGTATCTGGCGCGCAAATCCCGGATATGGGGGTAAATGCGCCTGAACCGGCGGCCCAGGATGCAGGTGACGCGTATGGAGGGGTCCGCCTCCAGCATGGCCTCCAGCTCCGCGCGCGCATGCCGTGCGGAACGCTGGGCAAAATAAAGCACCCGGAACGGCTCGCCCGCCTTCCAGGAAACGGGGCGCTTCCCGCGCCAGCGCCCAGGCCAGGATTGACGGGGAATCCCGTGACGCGCACCCTGTCCGGAGGAAGCCCCTTCTCCACCATGATTTCCCGCGTCCAGGGGTCCGTCACGGCCCACAGGGGGGACTCCGAACACAGCCAGGACTTGTTGATGACGAAGGAATCCGTCACAACGGTCAAGTACGGCACCGCGTTCCCCGTGCGGGCCGCCAGGGAATCCAGCATGTAGGGATACACCATGTACGTGCAGACCACGGCGTCCGGCTTCCAATCCCGCAGCAGCCGTTCCAGAAAACGCTCCACAGGAGCGAGCCCCTTGACGGGTTTTTCCGCCAGGTTGCGCTTGTCGCTCACCTCGTACATCAGCTTCCAGAGGCGGGGCAGGCGGGAAATAATCCACAGGTAGGCGGCGCGCGTCAGGCGGAACATCCGGGGCATCGCCTCGGCGCACAGGTCCGTCACGCGGACTTCCGCGCGCCCTGCGAGGGCATCCCGCACACCCCTGGCGGCGGAATTGTGCCCTTCCCCGTATCCCGCAGTCACGATCAGAATTCGCGGCAGCCTTCTCTTCTCCATGGGACAGGATATACCAGTATTCCAGTCAATCGGAAAGAACTTCTTGCAGGAAGACGGGCACGCCCGCAGAGCTTCTTCCGGCAGATCCGGCGCAGCGCCTGCCTTGACGGCAGGGGCCGGAAGAGCCTTGTTCCCGGCGGGGCAGCCAGCGGGAAACACGGAAAAACACCTTCCCGCGGACTGCGTGAAAACGCCCTGCCGGGAATGAAGGCCTCCCGGCCTTCATCATTGGATCCAATCCGGAATGAATCGAAGGGGTTTTGTCTGCAAGGGCCGAAAGGCCCCTGCGGCCCGCGGACGGAAAAGGACCGCAAAACAGCATTTGCACACCATTATTCCCCTCCCGAATCCGGATTTAACATTGACCTGCGCAGGCCGTCAGGGCAAGCTTTCAGCCATGCGCATCGTCTTCATGGGCACAGGCGACATTGCCATTCCCGCCTTCCGCAGCCTGGTCCGTAACTCGGACCTGGTAGGCCTGGTCACGCAGCCTGACCGCCCCGTCGGCAGGCACCAGGTGCTTACGGCTCCCGCTATCAAGAACATTGCCAGAGAAGCGGGCATTCCCGTGCTCCAGCCGCACTCCCTGCGGACTCCGGACGCGCTGATCAACCTTAAAAGGCTGAATCCGGACCTGATCGCGGTCATGGCGTACGGGCAGATCCTGAGCCAGGAAGTGATTGACATGGCGCCCATGGGCTGCATCAACGCCCATGCCTCCCTGCTGCCGCGCCACCGCGGAGCGGCCTGCATCCAGTCCGCCATCAAGTCCGGCGATTCCGAGACGGGAATCACCATCATGCACATCGTCAAAAAGCTGGACGCCGGGGACATCATCGCCCAGATCAGCACCCCGCTGGAAGGCATGGAAACCGGCGGCTCCCTGCACGACAAGCTGGCCCAGATGACGCCGGACGTATTGCTCCCAGCCATCCACGCCATTGAAAAGGGAACCGCCACACGCGTCCCCCAGAAGGAATTCCTGGCGACGTATGCTCCCAAGCTCCTGCGTGCGGACGGAAAGATTGACTGGACGCGCCCCGCAGAGGAAATCGGACGCATGATCCGGGCGTATGACCCGTGGCCCGGCACCTTCACCAATTACTGGAACCGCAAGAAGCGTATCCGCAACATGAAAATCTTCCCCGGCTTCTCCATCGTTCCGGAGGCGGAAGGGAAACCGGGCCAGGTGCTTTCCGCCGGAGAACAGGGGCTGCTGATCGCCTGCGGAAGCGGCGGCCTGCTGGTGACGAACGTCCAGCTTGAAGGAAGTACGCGCATGAACATCTCCCAGCTCATCGCCGGCCACCCGAATTTGAAAGACATCCATTTTGACGTGTAAATGGCCAAGTCCTTTTCCATGGAGAGCCTGAACGCGGCCCAGAGGAAGGCCGTACAGACCCTGCAGGGGCCCGTGCTGATCCTGGCCGGGGCCGGAACGGGCAAGACGCGCACCGTCACCTGCCGCATCGCCCACATGGTGGACCGCGGCATCAGCCCCAAAAGCATCCTGGCCGTGACGTTCACGAACAAGGCCGCCCTGGAAATGAGGGAGCGCGTAGGCCAGATGGTGGAACGGAAGGCGGCGCGCCAGATCATGGTGAGCACCTTCCATTCCCTCTGCGTGCGCATCCTGCGGGAGGACATAGGCCGGCTGGGGTACAAGACCAATTTCACCATTTACAGCGGTTCCGAGCAGAGCGGACTGATCCGGCGCCTGATCGTACGCCACGGCGGCATCACGGAAAAAATCACCCCCAAGGACGTGCTGTCCGCCATGAGCCGGATGAAGAATAGCGGCCTGGGCCTGGATTCCATTGAAGACAACCTGACGGCCAACATCGCCGCCTCCTACCAGCGGGAGCTTCAGGCGCAGAATTCCGTGGATTTTGACGACCTGCTGATTCTGGCGGACAAGCTGCTGAAGGAGCACCGGGACGTCAGGGAGGCGTGGCAGCAACGCTTCCGCTATATCACCGTGGATGAGTTCCAGGATACCAACAGCCTCCAGATGAGCCTGCTGGGACATTTGGTGGGTCCCGCGCACAACGTCTGCGTGGTGGGCGACGACGACCAGTCCATCTACGGCTGGCGCGGCGCCCAGATCAGCAACATCCTGGAGTTCGAACGCTTTTTCCCAAACCCCGCCGTCATCAAGCTGGAGGAGAATTACCGCTGCACCGCCCCCATCCTGGACGCGGCCAACGCCCTGATCCGCCACAACCTGGGCCGGAGGGACAAGACGCTGCGCGCCCACAAGGGCGGCGGAGAAGCAGTGAGGCTGATTTCCATGCCTGGAGACGCGGAGGAAGCGGAGTTCATCATCACGGACATTGAAAACGTCCGCAGGCAGGAGGAGCGCCCCTGGGAGGATTTCGCCATCCTGTTCCGGGCCAACACCCAGAGCCGCATTATTGAACAAACGCTCCGGGAGCACAAGATTCCCTACCGCATGGTGGGGGCGCAGAGCTTCTTTGACCGCAAGGAGGTGAAGGACCTCATTTCCTACCTGGCGACCATCGAAAACCCGCAGGCTGACGAATACCTGCTGCGCATCCTCAATACGCCCCCGCGCGGCATCAGCGAGCTGACCAGCCACCTGGCCATCGACTGGAGCCGGGAACACGGCAACAGCGTATGGGCCGCCCTGCAGGACGACGAATTCCTGGCCACACTCTCCACCCGCGCCCGCAACAGCGTGCTGGAGTTCAACGACCTGATTGCCAGATACATCGACCTTTTCCAGGATAAGGAGACCGATTTTGGAGACGCCCTGGAACAGCTCATTGAAGAAACCGGATTCAGCGAGTACGTCACGCGCCTGTGCAAGACGGAGGCAGAAATCCAGAAGCGGCTGGTATCCATCGGGGACGTGAAAGCCTCCCTCCGCAACTTCTGGCAGCCCGGAAAAACCCTCCGGGATTATCTGGCCCAGGTCACTCTGGACAAGGAGGACAATGACGACGACGTGGAGAACAAGCCCGGCGTGTGCCTGATTACCATGCACGCCGCCAAGGGGCTGGAATTCCCGGTGGTGTACCTCGTGGGGCTGGAAGAAGGCATCCTGCCCCACAAGCGTTCCCTGGAAGACGGCAACTGTGACGAAGAACGCCGCCTGCTTTACGTGGGCATCACGCGCGCCCAGGAAAAACTCATGCTAACCTATTGCGCCACGCGCCTGCGCTACGGGGACCGCATGCCCTGCCAGCGTTCCTCCTTCCTGAGTGAAATTCCTCCCCACCTGATGGATTATTCCAAATGGGAGGATCTCATGAATGCGGAAGCGACGGAAGAGGAGTCCGGAAACTTTTTCGACTCCCTCCGCAGCATGCTTCTGGAAGATGAATAAAGGCAGCCGGGTGTTTCACCGGCTGCCTTTAAACCATGAGTTATTTTTTACCGGGACAGGTTTAACGGGAACGGCGGCGGCGCATCAGCAGGGCTGCCAGTCCAAAAAGGCTGAGGGAAGCCGTGGCCGGTTCCGGAACAGCCAGGCTCGGCATTCCGTCCCTGACTGCCAGGGCGGACATTCCGTAGTCGCCGGCCAGGGAAAGCAGGCTGTCGGAGAAGTCCATCGTGACCGAAGAGCTGGGATTGAAAGAAGAATTGGTTTCAAACTGCCAGGTCAGCATGAACGTACCGCTGGAAAGCAGGGTAGCCAGGCTGCCGCCGCTGATGTGAAGCAGATCCACTACCTGCCCGTTGGAGCCGGCCAGATAGATATTCTTGACGTTGATACCGGTACCGGTCAGGTTCACGGGGCTGTTCGTTCCCCACGTGGCCACATTTGCCAAGCCGCTTATGGTGAACACGGAAGACATCGTATAGGAACTATTGGCCTGAAATCCGGTGACGCTAACGTCACCGGGGGCGACGAGGCCTCCCACCCCAAGAACCAGGGTCTCATTCCACCCGCGGGTGGTCTTGGCGGCATCCAGGTCATAGCCGTAAGCCTGCTTCCACATGTTCAGGCCGCCGGTCCCGATCGTGTGCGTACCGTACATGTTGCTGTTGGTAGCCTGCACTCCTCCGAGCAGACCGCCGGAGATGTTATACGTAACCTGAATCGCGGACGCCGTACCGTCCGTAGCTTTCATGGAATTGCCGGTCGTGCGGTTGCCACTTGTCATTGTACCGCTTGCCAAATTCCACGGAGCGGAATAGGTGTTCGAACTTTCGCCGAACGAAACCATTGTCGTTTTCCCCCATCCCGGTGCGGAGCACAGGAGAGCAAGGAGCGACATTATACATAAACGCATTTTCATATCATCAACAGAGATGGAGTTTTTCCGTTTGCTTATATCCTGTTGACGTCTTTCCTTTGATTGACGATCAACAAGGGATTTGACTCGAACCCGCCTCCCAGGTTCACACGATAGATGAAAAAAAAGTCCCATTTTTTCAATTTCACACGCAATTCGTTTAGATACAATAAGAAAGCATTTGTCATCCGTTTTGACATCCTTTTCCGCTCCAAGGGCTTCAGGGCAGGTTCATCCTCCTTTCCGGGCACAAAAAATCCCCCCGGTCCGGACCGGAGGGATTGAAAAACACAGGCTTAACGCCCCTGCCCGTTACCAAAAGATGATGTACAGGGCAACCGTCGCGGCAATCACGAACCAGCCGAATATCTTGGCGCGTGAAGAGGACTGAAGGGCCACCACGCCTCTATCGGGCAGCACGATGGACTGTCCGCCGCGGGCGACGTTCACTGCCGTGAAGATGAAGCCGATGATCACCACCGTAATAAAGCACACGGCCATGCGGTTCAGGAAGGCCATTTCCGGCTGCCATATCTTCAAGGCTCCGTACAGGAGGGCATTGATGACAATACCCAGCCAGCCGAAGATGCGCGGGCACTTGGGCACGAAGAAGCCGAAGAGGAACACACACAAGGCGCCAGGACTCAGGAAGCCCTGGAATTCCTGGATGAAGTTGAAGATTCCTCCGAAAGCCGGGCTGTCCAGGAACGGCGCAATGCACAGCGCAATCACGGCGCACACCAGCAGGCCGATCTTGCCAACAGTAACAAGCTCCGTGGGCTTCGCGTTCCTGCGCAGCTTGTTGTAAATGTCCATCGTAAAGATGGTGGAGGCGGAGTTCAGCATGGACGCCAGGGAAGACACCACCGCGCCGAAGAGTGCGGCAAGCACAAACCACGTCCAGCCCGTGCCGGGCAGCAGCTTCCTGATCAGCGTGCCGAAGGCGGAGTCATAGTCAAAGCCCACCAGGGTATCCGTCAGATAATAGTTGTCCGAGTTGTCTACGGCCGGCTTGATGATCTTGCTGTTAAGCGAGGCGATCTTTTCCACGAACGGAGCGCGTTCCGCCAGAGTAGTCTGGTCATTGGCGGCATCCGCCTTCAGATCGGCGCAGGCCTGTTTCAATTCGGCCATGACCTCGCCGCCAACCTTCATCACCTCCGCGTTATGCAGGGCGTGGGCACAGCCTTCTTCCACGTTTTCCACCAGGAAGCTGTCCGTAAGCTTGTAGATGACGGGACGGCCCTGGACCTTGGCGGGGTCTTCCGCGTTGCGGATTTCCGCCGCGTACTTCACTTCGGCCTGTTCCTTCAGGTCATTGCGGTACAGGTTGTAGGCCAGAATGCCCGGCACTACCACCACAAACGGAATGATGAGCTTGAGGAACGCGGCGAACACGATGCCCATCTGGCCTTCCGCCAGGGACTTGGAGGCCAGCGTGCGCTGCATGATGTACTGGTTGAGGCCCCAGTAGAAGAAGTTGGGAATCCACAGACCCAGGCAGAGGGCCGTCCACGGGATTTCCGCATCGTCAGCAGGGCGGATCATGTGGAGCTTGCCGCCCACGGTATTCACGCCGCTGGCCGCATCGCCGGAGTTGAGTTCAAAGAAGCGCGTCACCCCGTGCCAGAGGCTGTCCGAGGGATTTCCCAGGGAAGCGACCGTTGCACCGGAATTGGCGGCGGCAGACTGCACCAGATGGTTCGGGTCCGCACCGCTCAGCGCCATCAGGGCAAAATATGCCACCACGCCGCCGCCTACAATCAGGGCGGCGCCCCAGAACAGGTCCGTCCAGGCGCAGGCTTTCAAACCGCCCACGAACACGTATACCGTAGCACAGAAGGCAATGATGATGCAGCCCACGGTGATGTTGCCGAAGTCAATGCCCATGGCAGTGTACCCCGTAAAGAACACGGAGATAACCTTGGCGCCGGCGTAAATCACGCCCGCAGTCGGCACGCCCACCAGAATCAGCAGCGTAGCAATGGCCATCAGGGAACGCGCCAGCGTATTATAGCGGTATTCCAGGAATTCGGGAATGGTGTATACACCGCCCTTCAGCAGCTTGGGAAGGAAGCAGAAGGCCACGACTACCAGCGTGATGGCGGCCAGCCATTCATACCCGGCAATCGCCATGCCAACCCAGTTGGCGGCCTTGCCGGACATCCCCACAAACTGTTCCGTGGAAATGTTGGCGGCGATCAGGGAGAAACCCACCAGCCACCAGGTCAGGCCGCGGCCGGCCAGGAAGTAGTCTGAAGCGCCTTTGGTCTTCTTTTCTTCCTCCGTTTCCTCAGGATCACGGCTTTTCCAGATGCCCAGGGCGATTACGCCCACCACAACCACACAGAACAGGATGACTTCCGTTATGGAAAGGGGGGCTGTCTTGGGTTCAGCGGAGGCTTCCGGAGCTGCCTGGGAGGCAACGGCGGCGGGGGCCGCCGGCTGAAGTTCCGCAGCCAGCTGTGCTTCCGCAGCGGGGGTCACGGCCGGAGCGGCCAGGGCGGGCTGCGCATCAGCCGCCGGTGCGGGCACGGAGCCCTCCTGGGCGGAAACGCCCCACGTCATCAGGGCCAGAGCCCCGAATATGGTTGCTAGTGTTCTCATAATCAGTATGGATTAAGCTTGGTACAGGACACGGGCGCCTTCTCCGGCACAGGTCACAAGGTAAGTGGTTTCAATGCCCGTTTCCTGGCAGTAGCCGTCCAGAAGCTCGCGGGCCACCTTGTCCACGTCTTCCGTCTTCACCAGGGCCACGATGCACCCGCCGAAGCCGCCGCCCGTCATGCGCGCGCCGTAAATGGAGGATGCGGAGGGAATGCGGTCGCAGAGAGAAACCAGGGTATCCACTTCCGCGCAGGAAACTTCATAATCGTCACGCAGGGAGGCGTGGCTGCCGCGCATGGCTACGCCGGCTTCATCCCAGTCGCCGCGGGCAAGGGCGTTCGCAAAGGCGTTTACGCGGGCGTTTTCACCAATGACGTGGCGAGCGCGGCGGTAGCGCACGTCGCCAAGCTGTTCCTTGAAGGATTCCAGCAGCTCCAGCGTGGCTTCCCGCAGGGAGGGCACGCCCATGATGGCGGAGGCTTCCTCACACTGCTTGCGGCGCTGGCCGTAGGCTCCGTCCGCCAGGGAGTGCTTCACGGCGCTGTCCAGCACCAGCACGGAGACGGACTCGTTGTTCATCGGCACCAGTTCATATTCCAGCGTGGCGCAGTCCAGCTTGAGGGCCATGCCCTTCTTTCCGTTGGCGGAAATAAACTGGTCCATGATGCCGCAGGGAACGTTCACGAATTCATGTTCCACGGCCTGGCCGATCAAGGCCACTTCCTTGGGATCAATTTCAACCCCGGCGAAGGCGGCAAGCGCCGTGCAGACGGAAACTTCAAGAGCGGCGCTGGAGGAAAGGCCGCCGCCGCGGGGCACGTTGCTGTCAATCAGCATGTCCACCGGCCCGATTTCTATGCCGCGCCTGTGCAGGTTGGCCAGGACGCCGCGGACGTAGTTGGACCAGAACGGATCGCCGGGAACCAGGGCGTCCTCCACCGCAATTTCATGGATCTGGTCGCCCAGGGAGCCGCAGAAGCGGTGCTTGCCCACGGGGGAGGGAGCCACAGCCACAACACAGTGGTTATCAAGCGCCATGGGCATCACAAAGCCATTATTATAATCCGTGTGCTCACCGATGAGGTTCACACGCCCCGGCGCCGCAGCCACGTGAGTCGGCTCCTGACCGAAATACTCGATGAAATACGGAGTCACCGTTTCTTTAGAGATTTCTCGCTGAACTAAATCCATAGTGGGCTGATTCTGCCCCATCCCTTTCCGCACCTCAAGGTTAAAGTCTCCGCCCCGCAACAATTTTCTTCATTTTCAACCAAATATTCCAAGCACCCGTTGCCAGCCGCCCGCATTCCTTTCAAAAACGGGCCTGCACCGGCCGGCCACGAGGCGCCAGCCCCCTCCAAATCCCGTTGCAAACGACGGCCTCCGGCCTGCATTTCAGGGATGCGGGGAAAGGCGGAGCGTCACTTCGCCCCGCGGGCGAACAGTACCGCCGGGACAGTTTTCAAGAGCAGTTTGACATCCAGCCACAGGGACCAGTTGTCAATGTACTCCATGTCCAGCTCCACCAGTTTTTCAAATTCCCGGATGTTGCTGCGCCCGGCTATCTGCCAGTACCCCGTCACCCCGGGCAAAACGCTCAGCCTGCGGCGGTGGGCGTCACTGGTAAAGGCCTCCGTCTCATAAACGGGGAGCGGCCGCGGCCCCACCAGGCTCATTTCCCCTTTCAGCACGTTGATGAGCTGGGGAAGTTCGTCTATGCTGAATTTGCGCAGGAAGCGGCCGAAGGGGAAGATGCGAGGGTCATGCTCCAGCTTGAAGATGGGGCCGTTCATGTCGTTGCCGTAACTGGCCTTCACTTCATCCAGCCTCTTGTCCGCATCCCGGTACATGGTGCGGAATTTCCACATGCCGAATTCCCGGCCATACAGGCCGGAACGCTTCTGGCGGTAGAAGACGGGACCGCGGTCAGACAGCTTGATGCCTACGGCCGCCAGCACCCACAGGGGGAACGTGCCCACCAGAAGCAGGAGCGCGCCCACCCAGTCCAGTATCTTTTTCAACTGCCAGGAGGTGGTGTAGGGAATGGGGGTGGACTTGTACACCAGCATTCTGGTTCCTCCCAGCACGCCAAAATAGGTTTTATGCACGTCGGGCATGCTCACTACCATGCTCGCGTAAAAATCCACTCCCATCTTGCCGCACAGCTCCACCAGGCACCGCGCCACGGCGGAGTCCACCTCCTCCGGAAGAAACACCACCTTGCTGATGCAGCCCTTGATCAGCAAATTCCTGACCTCCGCGCGGTCCACCTCTTCCGGAGCCATCACCAGCAGTTCATCCTTGAAGTCCACATGGTCGCTTTCCAGCATCTTGCGGAACTCCTTCACATGGTCCGGAATGCCCACCACCAGCGTGGGGGCCTCCTCCACCAGCCTCTTTTCCGCCCGGAACCGGCTAATGCGCAGCCAGAGGGCGCCCAGGAACGTGAGCAGATAGGCCAGGGTCTGGACAATAATGTTCGCGGAAAAGGGAACAAAGTACTTCCACGTCACTACGCTCAACACCACAAAACAGGCGTACGCCATGACAAACCGCCGGATGCTTCCGCCCAGCGTCATGCACCGGTAGTAAACGCCCAGCTGGTCACAGCAGACATACAGCAGCAGGGACATCGTCAGCGGCGTCAGCACCAGCGTGCGCAGCCGCCACGGTTCCGGAGCCACCCCCATCCATTGCCACGAAACGAACCCGACAACGAAGAAGATGACGAATGCGAGGATGGAAACGACAATTTTATTGATCCCGTAGGTAGTACGGTCTGCATTTTGAATCAGCATCGAGAGAGAGTGTAAGTTAGTCGGCACTTAAAGTGCGCTGTCCCGGTCTTTTTGTCAAGTTGCATGCTCACCCTGCCGCTTTCCGCCCGGAATAATGCGCCCTTCCGGACGGTCTTCCTGTCTCCGGACGGGCGGAAAGCCCAAAATGACGGTATACCGGCTTGCAAGAATCCGGCTCCCTGTGCATTGGTATACGCGTCAATCGACCGGACTGGTACCGCACCTAGCCTGATCGCCCCCCTATCAGACCACGCATGGACCGTTGATCGGGGCACGGGGCATCCTTACTCCTGGCTTTTCTCATGGTAGCGGAACGTCCCGGCGATTTTCCGGATGGAACTTACTGCGTACAGCGATAAATCCGGCATGACACCAACATAATCATCAACTTAGAATATAAGTATGTCACAGCACAACACACAGGGAAGACAGGGCCAGGGAGCCCGTCGCCGCTATAACAAGGGCGGACGCTCCTATGGCAATGACCGCCGGGATTCCAGCGGCTACCGTCCCAAGTATAAAAAAGAAGCACCTGCCAAACTCTCCTTGTGGCAGCGTTTCCTGGGCCTCTTCGGCATCCGCCCGGCCAAGAACAACAAACCCGCCGCCAGGGATAAAGCCGCCGCCAAAACCAATACCCGCGTGGCCCGCAACAGGCAGGAGCGCGTTTCCGCTCCCAAGCAGCCCGTCTCCAACCGCAGGCTTTACGTGGGCAACCTTTCCTATGAAGCGACGGAAAGCGACCTTGAAGACGTATTCAAGGGCATCGGGGAAGTCAGCTCCGTGGAAATCATTTACAACCCCCGCACCCACAAGTCCAAGGGCTATGCCTTTGTGGAAATGAAGAAGATGGAAGATGCCGTCCGTTCCGTGGACATCCTCCACAACCAGCCCTTCATGGGCAGGAACCTGCTGGTCAGCGGCGCCAATGAACGCCAGGAACAGTCCCGGCAGCCCCGCGAAACCCGCGAGCCCCAGGAAGAACAGGTTTCCATGGAGGAAGTGAAGGAAACCTCCACTCCCCTGCTCCAGCCGGAAGCTTCCGCTCCCCAGGCCCAGGAACAATAACCGTTTTATCATGCAGAAGCCGGCCTTTGGAAAAAGGCCGGCTTCTTGCGTTTACAGGACGACGCGTTTTATCCCTCTTTCACAAAATCCTTTTTCGCCCTCCGCCTTCTCTTTCCGGAAAACCTTCGGCCTCGCCCCGCTCAAAAACGTGCAAAACCATGCAGCCCATACGCTTGCGCCTATGCCGCCACGGACTGGAAAAACTTGAAGCCCCGTGTCCCCCCTTCCCGGCGACGGAATGAGAAAAGGACCATGACCGTCACGGCAATCCCCAGGCTCCGCGCAGGCGCAGGTATTCCTTGGCGGGCAACAGGATGTAAAGGGGATGCCGGGAGGGGTCCAGCCATGCGATCATGGCTCTCAAATTTTCCTCGCTCATGGCGGTGCACCCCGCCGTAGGAGCTCCCCCATCCCTGCGCCAGATATGGAAAAAGATGGAGGAACCGGCCCCCGGCACGGGTTTTTCCCGTCCGGATGCGGCATTATGCCGGATGAACAGTTTCAGGCTGTGGGCGTAATCGTTCAGCTTCATCTGCTGCTTGAACTCCCACGGCGTGACGGGGTCATGCTTCAGCACGAAGTGCTGGTTGTACAGCGGAGAAGCGGGATCATCCACCCACATGTCCCGCGGCGTGATGCGGCGGTACGGCATGGAGCGCTTCTTCTGCGGAACGGGAACGGTGCCATACACGCCCCCCAGCTCAAAGATGCCGGCAGGAGAGCGCAAGTCCCCCTCCTTCTTCACCGGACCGCCGGAGGGAGGCATGCTGACGCCCCTGCCCCACACCAGCCCGGACTTTCCCAGACGCGCCGGAAACGGACCTTTCACCATCACCCAGCCGCGCGGCCCCTTCTCCAGAAGGCTCAATTGCACATGGGAGCTGTTCCAGCCGTCCGCGGAACCCACAATCACCTGGCTGCAATCCGCGGGAAGAGCCGCGGCCGAAAAACAGAACGCCGCCAGCATGCACAAACACAGGTATACTGCCTTCATGGGCCGTAGCATAACGGCGCCGCTCCGGAAAAAAAGCAAATACTCCGTCTCCGCAGCCGCACCGCTGAACGGACTTCCCTAGTTCAGCGGAAGAACCTCGTTCAACAGGGATTCGATGCCTTCCTTGGCAAAGCGGGAATACAGGTACAGCTTTTTGGCCTCCATGTACTTGCCCAGGGCGGAACCCACTTCTCCCGCGTTCCTGCACTTTTCCGCATCATTCAGCAGGTTCACCAGGGTACTCGCCTTCGTCGTCAGGTCCAGATACTGGGCGTTCAATTCCTGGTCATTGATGAACAGCTCCTGGTCCTTGGAACGGAGCTGCTGGAGTTCCTCCCAGGCGCCGTACACGTCCTGCATGGCTTCGCGCTGGCGCGCCGCGCCCAGAGCCCGTTCAATAACGGCCATCTTGCCAAGGTCTTCCACAAACTGCTTCTGGAGTTCCGGATCATCCTTCACCAGAACGGCGAATTCATGCTGGTTGTCAAAGATGCGGCGGTAATTCTTATTCTTGTGGAAGCGCTTGAAGTCCTCCAGCGCGTGGGACTGCTGCCCGGCGGCCATCATGGCGTTCCGCAGCGGAAGAAGGCGGGGGTTCTTGGGCCAGATTTCAATGGCGCTCTTCAGGCATTCCTCCAGCTTGGCCCGGTCACCTCTGGCGAGGGCTTCCTGGCCCTGGGCGATATAGGCGTCACTGGCGAACACGGCGGCGCTGATGGCGGATTCCGCACGGCCCGTGCTGAAATCCCGGGAGGTCTTCTTGAGGTTTTCCACCAGGGTGAGGGCTTCCTCGTAATCCTTGCCGTTCATCAGCTCAAACAGCTTTTCCACGTCCCGCTTGAAGGCGTACAGCTTCTGCTTCTTTTCATACGGGAACGTGTTCACGGCGGGCATGAACTCCCCGATCAGCAGCGCCTCATTCAACCGTTCCAGGGCATCCACGTAATGATGGGAATCAACCAGGTTGTTCACGGCCTTCATGTGGCGGTCGGAATCACGGGCCAGCTCCCGGGAAAGGTTGTCCAGAATGGCGACGGTGGGCGGGGTGCCGAGCGTGCCGCTGAACATCTTGGCGGCGTCCGAATTCTTGTCCAGCCGCAGCTTGGTATCCCCGTCATTGAACAGGCGGCTGTAAATGCCGCAGCCTATGGACACATGGTCAAAGCGCCGCTGAGCGAATAACTGAACCAGCGTGGACTGGAAAACGATCTTCGCTTCCGTCACCGTCAGCACCTGTTCACTCTCCAGCTTCAGCTTGCGGGCCTCCATTTCCACCATGCGCTTTTCCAGGTACTTGTAGCGTGGGTTGTTCTTGGCCGGATTGTTGGCAGAAGTGCCCTTTTTCCCCCAGCCCTTCTGGTTGGAGGGAGAGCCGGAGCTGGTGGTCACGCCGCTCTCCATGAGGCTCATTTCTGGGCATTGCTGCGTATTTCCCTCTCCATCGCTTCAAGCATCTTCCCTTTGTTCTTTCCATTGCTCTTGGCCTGCCATGCGGTGTAGATAGCCTGGCAGAGGGCATCGGAAACGCCACCGTCCAGCGGATTGCTGGAAGCGGCGGTCAGCAGGTCCACCACCTGCCGCACCACGTTGTCCGCCATCAGCTTTTCCTTGCGCATGGAAAGCGTCTCATGAAGCTTTTCAAAAATCTTCTGGTATTCCTTCGCATCCTCCGTGCTTTCCTCCGGCTGGCTCAGGTACTTATTGAAGCGCGCCTCAATTTCCCGGAAACTGCCCATGTTCAGCGTTGTTCCGTTGATGGTCACGGTGCCGTCCTGGGGATTCAGGAAAGGAATTTCATTGCCGTACAGGGACTTGGCATCTCCCTGCCGGGAAGGCTGGTAGGCATTCGGCTGCGCGGCAGGCGGGGAGGAAGGGGGCGCGGCAGGCGCACCGCCGCCGGAAGCGGGGGGATTGTACATCATCTGCCCCAATGCGGGAACCGCGCAGGCCAGGGTCAGGAGAAAGCAGCTTTTCATGGGGCGGGGAAGGTTGTTCATTTAGGCTGAATGGATGTGGCTACGCATACGCCGCGCACCTTCGGATTGACGTCTTCCACCCGGAACTCTATTCTGTATTGCTGGTCCCGGTTGATGTTCAGTCCGTTCCTGGCTTCCGCAGAAACACAGACGGGAATAATGTACTCACGACCGGAAGCGTCCCTGTACAAAAAGGAAATCAGCTCGGACTCGCCGCGCGGAAAACGGTCGATCACCGTTCCGTCCAGCGCATAGTTGTTATTGGAAAGCTGGGAGGCGTTCGCCGCCAGGATATCCAGCGGAATATCCGACCCCGCCTGCGGCTTCTCCCTGGCACGGAACACGACAAACCCCACGATGACGGCCAGCACAAGAACAGCCGCGCCGGCCATCAGCATCGGCGTGGATGATGAGGAACTCTTCTTTTTTGCTGCACGTCGTCTCGCCATAACTTTTGATGGAAAAAGTATATAACGAACTCCGTGCAAGTGCACGCATTAAATTACAGCTCCCAGCGCGAGCGGCGGATTCCCGCGTAGGAAGCCGCAATGCCGCATGCAACATGCACGCCCAGAACAATGTAACAGGTCAGCGCGGGCGTCAGGTCCGTATCCAGCACATTCTTGACGGCGTTGTACACGTCAGATTTCAGGGCGGAGATGCTGCCGGACCACGCCCAGTATGCGGAAATGAAGGGCCGTATGAAGCCCTCCACCTGTTCCGGAAGGGCCAGCACCGCTCCGGAAAGGGGAAGCTGGAAGCCCACCAGGTAAATGCTCAGGAGGGAGGCCTGGTCCGCACTCCGGGCCAGGGAGGAAATGCCCAGGCATACAAAGGTCATGGCGGCATCCGCCAGAATCAGGAACAGCAGGTGCGTCAGGCCCCCGCCGCGGTCCCAGAAGAAGTCCACAAAGGCGAACATCCAGACGGCCTGCACCAGCACCAGAACGCTCAAGTAGGCCAGCTTGCTCCCCAGGTACGCGGAGGGCCTCATTCCCGCGTATTTCTCCTTTTCCATGATGGCCCGTTCTCCGGCCACCTCCCGGGCGGCGTTGTTGGAACCCATCAGGCCCAGCAGAATCACCTCAAACATGATGATGCCGGAGACGGCGGATCCCGTCTTCATGTTCAACTGCTGGGCTTCCATGTCCTTCTGGATGGTCTGGACGTCCTGCGTGGCGGAAAGGCCCACGATCTGCCCGGTCCCCTTGTCCGTGAACATGGCTACCAGCACCGGGAACAGCAGCACCATCACCAGTTGAAGAACCAACTGGGAACGGTCGCGGAAAAAGATGCGCCAGCGCCGTCCCAGCAGGCAGAAGAACTGCGTGAAGAATCCCGGAACCTCCGGAATGGCTTCCGCCGCGGCCTCCGGGGAATTCCCGTTTTCTTCCGCAGGCGCAGTTTCCCCGGAATCGCTCCGCACGGCGTCCCCCTTTTCCGTTCCGGGTTCCTCGGGAGCCTTCTCCGCCTCCACGTTGCTGCGGACGGCATCAGGGTCCGGCAATTCTCCGGAAAGAATCTTCTTCTCCCTTTCCTGTTCCAGGCGGGAATAATAGGAATCCCGGTGCTTGCCCCACGAACGGCACCAGGAGGGGCCTTCACGGTCCTGGAGCTTCGGATAAATCTCTTCCAGCGAGGAAACGCCGAAGTAATGCAGCATCGTCTTCGGAGAACCGTGATAGGCCACGCAGCCCTGGTGCATGACCAGGATGGAATCATACATGTCCAGGTGGGAAAGGCTGTGCGTGACGGAAATGACGATGCGGCCTTCCGAACGGGAGATTTCATGCAGGAGGTCCACAATATCGTGCTCGGACCGCGGGTCCAGGCCGGACGTCACCTCATCGCAAATCAGCAGGCGCGGATTGGACACCAGCTCCATGGCCAGCGCCAGGCGGCGCTTCTGGCCGCCGGAAAGAATCTTCACATCCCGGTCCGCAATCCCCTCCATCCCCGTTACCTCCAGGGCATTGTCAATGCTGTCGTCCAAATCGTCCACGGAATCGAACCGGCAGCGGAGCCTGGCGGCGCTCTCCACGTTCTCATCCACGCTCAACTGGTCATAGGCAATGCTGAACTGGGGAACGAATCCGATTTCCGACGGCTCGAAGTCCTCTTCCGCCAAATCATGGCCGTTCCAGAAAAAACGTCCGTCCGTTTCCGCAATCATGCCCGCAATCGCCTTTAACAAGGTGGTCTTTCCACAACCGGAAGGGCCAACAACAGCCATAAAATGCCCGCGAGGCACATTAAAACTAACATTGTCCAATAATTTCAAAGGACCATCCGGTGTTTCTATTTCATATGTAATGCCGTCCGCCTGCAACATGGTTCTTTTACTCTAGCGTATCAACTTCCGCATCATCAAGGAAAATCGGGCATCAGTGTTTTATCTTGCCGTAAACGAAGAATATGTTATTCAAAAACTTTCCCTTTAAGGCATTTCCCCAATTAAAATCAAATGGTTTTCCCCCGCATTCTTGCTTTAGCCGCCTTTCTGGCCCCCCTGGCGGCCGCCGCCCGGCCTCCATCCGCGGACCAACCCCGTTTTACCGCCGTCCTGGATGATTGGCGCATTTCCTATATGGACGAACCCGGCCATGTCCATCTCGGAATCTCCATCATGCTGCAAGGCAAAGGAACCTTCGTCATTCCTTCTTCCGGGGAAGGGCAGCTCACGCGCCTGGTCATGCAGGATTCCACCGGAAAAGAAATACCCTGCAATCCCTATCAGCCATGGGGAACGCCCGGCAAGCTCAATCCTTCCCATGTCATCGGGTCCAACTCATCATCCTCTCCCGGTTCACCCTACAAAACCCTGCAATTCTCCTGCGGATTCAGGGAGCTTCCGGCCCCTCAATCGGAATGGCTGCGCATCCGCGGGACCTGGACTGTCCAGTTCTGCCCGGAACCGCAGCGGCTGATGCTGAAGCAAACGGTCAAACCGGCGGAAGAACTCCAGACTTTTTATCTGGACCTTCCGGAACCGAACGTCCGGGAGGACAGCGACATCGCCCGGGCCGATTCCGCCAGCAACACTGCTTCCATTCAGCTGAAAACCAACGAAGAGCGGACCGCCCTCTCCTGCGAGGCGGAATTCCCCTCTTCCGCTTCCATTCAAGGCTTTGCCATTCTGGATTCCTCCGGACGCCCCATACCGGGCCTGCGGCGCGCCCATACGCCGGAAATCACAGAACATAAAGATGGTAAAACCAGCATTTCCTGCCTGTATGAAATGGAAGAAGGAGCGGGAAAACCATCCCCTTCCCTTCCCCGTGAATTGAATCTCGGCGTCGTTTACCTTCCCCGCAAACATTCACTGGATGTTCCCATTGACCTGGCCGTGAACCCCTCCCTCTCTCCGCCTTCCATTCCCCGGGAAGCGGTGAACAACCATGAATCCGGCCTCTCCGCACAACCGTCACCGGCTCTTCAAGTAAAATTATACAATTGGGTTTTCCATAAAGAAGGCCATGAACCCGTCTTCCTCGGCATTTACATTCATACGGATAAAAACCACGCTCTGCTTAATGATATGGAACAGCAGGGCGCCAGTTACATCAACCTTTCCACCCCCGGCGGAAAAACAGCCGTTCACTGCCGGGTTCATCCCCCCACATGGGGCACTTCCACCTACAATATGCTCTTTTTCCCTCTTCCCCGTTCACTGCCTCCCGGCGACAAGGGATGGCTGCTGACCGGGGAGCTCCGCGTGCCGGCCGGAGAGGTCCGGACAACTCCGGCCCGGACGATTCCCGCAGAACCGGGCAAACAATGGGCGATCGACGTTCCGGGGGCATCCGGAGACTATCCTCCCTTCCAGGTTCAGGCCACCCTCCTCAGCATCAAGCCCTCAGCAAAGGAATTCCGGGTCACCTTCAAGTTGAAGGGTCATCATGGAAATCCGCATTTCAGCGGCTTCCATGTGGAAGGGGGCATGCAGATCATGTCCAACAAGGACCCGGAGGATGAAACCGCGCAGCTCATCACCTATTCCTTTCCGCACTCTCCCGCTACTTTAAGCTGCTGTGTAAAATACATCGGCCGCCCAACCGTCATACGCCACCCCCTGAACATGCGCATCGGGCTGGGAGGCATCGTCCCGGACCCCCCCGGAAAAATGACATTCCGCTTTTTCATGGCTTCCGTCCTGCTACGGAACCATGATGGAGGCATGATCCGGCAAGCGTCCCGGGAAGATTTTCCGGCAATCCTGAAGCTTCAATTACTCGCCTTCGGAGAAGTGGCGGAGCGGCTTGGACTCTCCAGCATCCCGCCTCTGGAACAAACCCTGGAACATTTGCGGGAAGAGGCGCGGAACAGCGTCTTCTTCAAGTATACGGAAAACAGCCGCATCGTCGGCTCCGTCAGGGGCTGTCTGGACGGCAAAAACGTCTGCCATGTCGGCAAGCTGGTTGTGGACCCGGCCCGCCGGAACAGGGGAATCGGCCAGCAACTCATGCTTGCCCTGGAAGAACACTTCCGCGGACAGGCAGCCGCCTACCTTCTGTTCACTTCGGCAGATACTCCTGAAACCCTGTATCTGTACCTCAAACTGGGCTATACGGAACTGTACCGGAAAGAGGCCGGAGGGATGACCACGGTGTTTCTGGAAAAGAAGGCGTGAGGCCGCCGTAAGCCCTCATTCCATTAGCTTCCACACCGCCAGCCGGGTGATGGAGCCTATCAGCAGAAGAGCCGCCGCAATCAGGAAGGGAGACCATCCCAGCGCCCCCGCAGCCAGCAGAAACGCCACGGCGCACACCAATAGAAAAGCATTGATGAACCGCATCAGGCTCCATTCCTCCGGATAGAGGGGCGATAGGCTGAAGGCATCCGCCAGCCTGTTCATCACCAATTCAAGAATTTCACTTTCCATCCATTCCCACATAGACTTAACTTTTTTACCGCAATTTGCGCCATAAATGATTTACCTGCACATGCAAGTAAAAGAATGGTCGGAGTTTTTCATGATGAAAGGGTTTTCAAGGGCCCGGAGGCCCTTGTTCCCGGCAGCGCGGGCATCAGGCAACACAGGGGAATGGGGCCGCCCATGGCGTGGACAAAACAGGCATCCCGGCCTTCACGGACCCTATTCAGAACGGGAAGTCCGCATCGCCCACCGGGTCCACGGCCTTTTCCTCAAACTTCTTCACGGCTTTCTGCTGGGGATTCACGGCGCGGACGACGAGCGCGCGGGGCGGCATTTCCCGGCGCTTTTTGAACTCGCACTTTTCCTCGCACAGGTTGCAGGTATTCAGGCGCGCGCGTTCCTCAGGCCGTTCCGTGGTGACGGGGCAGGCATGTTCGCACGCGCCGCAGCCGATGCACAGGGAGGGGTCCAGCCTGGGCAGGCGGTGTTCCTGGCCGTCCCGCCCGATGTAGGGCACCGTATAAAGGGCCTTGGTGGGGCAATGCTCCGTACAGGCGCCGCAGTCCATGTCCTCCCGAGCAACCAGGCAGCGGCAGACGTAAAACCGGGCTACGGCGATGCGCGTGGTATCCTTCGTAATTTCCGCGGTATCCCTCTCCGCAGTAATGGGCAGCCTGCGAATGGCTCCTGTGGGGCAGACTTCCGCGCAAGCGGTGGCAGTCGTACAGACAATACTTGGTGGAAAATCCATCCGGGGCTTCATGAACCCTTTCAGCCCAAGCTGCAAATAGGCGGGCTGGAGCACATGGGTAGGGCAGTTGGCAATGCACATCTGGCAGCCGGTGCAAACATCCAGAAAACGTTCCAGGGAACCGGCTCCGGGAGGAAGAACGCACTGGGTGGGGTCCAGCCTCTGGGCGGCGTCGCCCCGGCATCCGGAAAGAGCCGCCGTAGCCAGGCCGGCCGCCGTAGCCCCCAGGAACTGGCGGCGGGAGCTCCCGGCAATGAAGGGAACCGCGGCAGAAGAAGCGGGAGCGGGCGCCGGAGCGGTTTTTTTCTTCCTGGCGGGAATCAGGCGGCGGGTTTTGGCAAACCAGCGGTAGCGTATCCCCCCCTCGCTGCACGAACGCACGCAGTCATAGCATGCTACGCAGCGGGAGGAGTCTATTTTGTATTCCTTGAGGTTCAGGCACTGGGCCTTGCATGATTTGACGCATTTGCCGCATTTCTTGCAGGAGGCGGGATCAAAGCCCAGCCGGAAGAGGGAAACGCGGGAAAGCAGCCCCAGCAGAGTACCGACGGGGCATACCGTATTACAGTACAACCGCCCTTTCCAGGCGCTCATGGCGACCACCAGGCCGAGCATGCCGGCAGAAGCCAGCAGAGCCGGGAGAGCCACGGGAAAATAATTCATCCGGACCAGGTCCGCGGAAGAACTGTCAGCCGCCAGCAGGTTATTGCTCCAGATGGCGGCAGGCCACGCCAGCACATACATGATGCGCCCGAAAATGCTGTACGGGTCCAGCCAGTTCAGGGAAAGTCCGGCCAGTCCCGTCACGCAGCAGGCGGCCAGCAAAACCAGAACCACATACCGCACCCACGGCACGGGGCGCGCAAACTTCAAGAAGCGCTTCGGCGCAATCCAGCGGCGGATTCTGAAAACGATGTCCTGGAGAATCCCCAGCGGACAGAGGAAGGAGCAGTACACCCTCCCGAACAGCAGCGTAAGCAGCAGCAGAACCGCCAGAATCACGGCGGAAACGGCCACCCCGTCCAGAGTCCCGAGCACGGATGGAATGAATTGCCACTGCGCCAGGGAAAAGGAGTCTTCCATGCCCTCTCCGCCGCCCGTCATGTTCGGCACGTTCCACGCGGGGATATGGTGCAGGAAAGCGTACGCAATCCCGAGGAAGAAGATGACGGCCACCGTCACGCGGAGCCACTTCAGCGGACTGACGAAAAAGGCTTTGATGACTGACATATTTATTTTAAACCCGCCGGAGGCGGAAAGTTGGCCCCCTTCGCGTCATCCGCAGGAGAGGGCGCCGCGTCAGGCCATGCTGATGCGGCGGATATTGAGCTTGGAAAGGTCGGCGGTGCCCAGCCCCATTTCTTCCCCAAGCTGCACGTGGCGGATCTTTCCGGCCTTGTTCAGCAGGGCCGCGCCTGCGGCGTCAATGGCTACGATGTCACGGGAAGCCAGAAGGGTTTTGCGCTCCACCAGGTCATTCGTGTCCTTCCCCACGGGGCCGTTGCGCACCATGGGCATGTAGGCGTCCAGCACGCACAGGTCCGGCTTGCGGAAATACACGGCGTCCGCGATGCACTGGTGCAGGTCGTTCTTATGCATGGCTCCACGGTCCCAGACGGTGCCCATCACGTTCTTCATGCAGGCGGTCATCTCGGAACCGCTGTGGTGCTTGAGCGGGGGGCAGGTGATATAAACGTCCGCTTCCAGCACGGCCTTGTGCACCTTGGCGGAGGTGAATTTTTTGGCCTTCGGGTTTTCCGTCTGCACGTACTGCCCATTGCCGCCGTCCACCATCACGCCCCCGGCTTTTTCCACGGCCTCTTTCACGCCGCTGCCTTCATAGGCGCCGTTGTGGCAGCAGTGGTCGAACACCCTGACTTCCTTCGCCCCCGCCTGCTTGCACAGCTCCACCAGCGTGGCGACGGTTTCAGGATGGGTGTTGGAGCCGAATTCCGGAGCCTTGTTCCAGCCGATGTTGGGCTTGATCACGACGGTCTGACCCGGCTTGACGAATGCCTTCATGCCTCCCAGCGTATCCACGGCCTTCCTGACCATTTCCGCACGGGTTCCGTTGCGGACGGCCACCAGGTCCGGAATGCCGGAAGCTGCCGAAGCTCCGGCCTCCTGGGCGAACAGGGAATCCATGTCCGATATGGCTGCCAGCGCCCCTACGGCGGCAGTCCCTTTTAGAAAAGTGCGTCTGTCAGTCATCTTCGTTGCAAAGTCAGTGGTTTATCCCCGCATGCAAAGGCATGTACAAGGTTTTATGCCTCTTCCTAACATACGCGTTGCTGAAAAACAACCTGTCATCATTCCTGCACGGGAATTTTTACAAACGAATTGTCATACAGGGGCGGCTCCTATAAAACCCGGTCATGAAATGTTCCCTGCTCAGCCGTCCCATGACCTGCACGCATGACTGGATCAGCCGCGTCGTCCTGCCCGGGGATACGGTCGTGGACGCCACGGCAGGCAACGGACACGACACGGTTTTCCTGGCCCGTCTGGCCGGCCCTTCCGGCCAGGTGCACGCCTTTGACGTGCAGGAGGAAGCCATTCGCGCCACCAGGGAGCGTCTGGAGAAAGAAGGGCTGCTCACCTCCGCCGTCCACCTCCATCTGGCCAGCCATGACCGCCTGGCGGAACTGGTCACCGGTCCCGTGAAGGCCGTCGTCTTCAACCTGGGCTACCTGCCGGGCGGGGATAAAAAAACGGTCACCAGAACGGGCTGCACCCTGGCGGCGCTGGAACAGGCCGCCGCCCTCATCGCCCCGAACGGCCTTCTCAGCGTCATGTGCTATCCCGGCCACGAAGGCGGGGATGCGGAAGCGGAAGCCGTGGAGGATTTCCTTTCCCGCCTGCCGCACCATTCCTGGCGCACCGGCAAATACCAGCTCCTGAATACCGGAACTCCGGCCCCCTTCCAGATCTGCGCGTTCAGGCTGGACTGACCTTCCCCGTAAAAATACGGGAACAAGGCCAGTTCACCATCAAATGCCCGGAAAAACCATCAGTCCCGGCATTCCTTCATCCATTCCACCACCTGCGCCAGAGCCCGGGCGCGGTGCGACATGGAATTCTTCACCTCCATGGGAAGCTGGGCAAAACTCAGTTCATGGCCTTCCGGGACAAACAGCGGATCATAGCCGAACCCCCCTTCCCCGGCCGGTTCCGTCAGCATGTGACCTTCCACGGAACCGGAAAACTCCGCCAGCACGCTGCCATTCCTGGCAAGCACCATTACGCAGCGGAACCGTGCGGAGGGCTTGTCCCCCGGCTTGACTCCGGCGCGCCGCAGTTCCTCCATCATGCGGAGGTTGTTCCGCGCGTGGTTCCCTTCCTCCCCGCCGAAGGAGGAGGACCAGACGCCGGGACGGCCGCCCAGCACATCCACCTCCAGCCCGGAATCATCCGCCAGCAGGACGCCGGGAATGCACCTGGAGGCGGAAAGCGCCTTGAGCGTGGCGTTCTCCGTAAACGTGACTCCCGTTTCATCCACGGGCGGAGCCTGGGGGTAGTCGGCAAGGTCCTTCACTTCCCATTCTCCGGCCAGCATGGCGCGGATTTCCCCGGTCTTGTGGGCGTTGCGCGTGGCAACCACCAGCAGAGGCAATTCTTGTTCCATCATCATGAATTTTTTGCAGTTGAAAACCGTATGGAAGACCGCGTTCAGCAGTCAATTTCCAGGCTGACGGGGCAATGGTCGGACCCCGTCACGTCCGGATGGATGGCGGCGCCCTTCACCCTGGGAGCCAGCGGATTGGAAACGCAGAAGTAGTCGATGCGCCATCCGACGTTCCGGGCGCGGGCGCCTGCGCGGTAGGACCACCAGCTGTACCAGCCCGGTTCTTCCGGATGCAGGGCGCGGAAGGTATCCGTGAACCCGGCCTCAAGCAGCAGCGTGAACCCGGCGCGCTCCTGGTCGCTGAACCCGGCGGAAAAACGGTTCTCCCTGGGGCGGGCGATATCGATCTCCTCATGGGCTACATTCAAATCCCCGCAGAAGACGACCGGCTTGGTTTCCGCCAAGGCCGCCACATACTTGCGGAACGCAGCATCCCACTGTTCCCGGTACGGGAGGCGCACCAGCTCGTTCTGGGAATTGGGGGTATAGCAGTTGACCAGGTAAAACTGTTCAAACTCCATCGTGCACACGCGCCCCTCCCGGTCATGCTCCGGCCAGCCGATTCCGGTGGATGTGGAAAGGGGCTGCACACGGCTGAGGATCAGCACGCCGGAATAACCGGCCTTCTCCGCCGGATTCCAGAGCTGGTGCGGCCAGGAGGAAATCCACAGGTCATTCACCTGTTCTGGACGCGCCTTGATCTCCTGAAGGCAGAGGACGTCCGGCTCCAGCGCCTCCACGGCATCCCCCATTCCCTTGCCGAGGATCGCCCGCAATCCGTTCACATTCCATGAGACGAGTTTCATGCACGCATACTTCCCGTTTTTGCCGGCTCCGTCAAGCCCTCAAACACCCCCCCGCCCCGCACCCTTCCGGGGACCGCTGAAAACCCTTCTTCCGGAATCATCCCCAGTCTTTTGCATGCCGCATAGAACAAGCGTTTTTTCTTGCCAGGACCGCCCCCTCATGCTTACTTAGATAGGCAAACACCCCCCGAGAGACACTCGAGAGTGGGTCTGTCGACCCGCTCTTTTTGTCTATCCATCACACTCCTCCATACTCATGACAAACGATATCAAAGCTTTAATTGACTACTACGAGAGGGAAAAAGGGCTCTCCCGTGAAAAAAAATTCTTCTCGCTCTGGAATCCGCTTTTCTCTCCGCCTACCGCAAGATGGTTCCCGGCTCCGGCAGCATCAACTACCTGAGGGCTGAAATCAACGTGGACAAGGGGAAGGTGCGCATCTTTGCGGATCTGGAAGTGGTGCCAGATGAAGAATACTCCGACAAGTTCAACCAAATCCCCCTCTCCCTGGCCGTCAAGCTGGACCGGAACGCCGTCCTGCACGACCTGCTGCCCACCAACATCACGCCGAAGGGCTTTGGCCGCATCGCGGTGCAGACCGCCCGCCAGACCATGCTCCAGAAGCTGCTGGATGCGGAAAAGGAAATGCTTTACGACGAGTTCAAGGACCGCGCCGGCGATCTGGTGACGGGCACCATCCGCCGCTTTGAAAAGGGGGACATCTTTGTGGACCTCGGCAAATTCGAGGGCGTCATGACCTCCCGCGAACGCGTGCCGAATGAAGACTACAGCGTCGGCGACCGCATGCGCTTCTACGTGGTGGAAGTGCGCACGGAAGCCCGCGGACCGGAAGTCATCCTCTCCCGCAGCCATCCGAACCTGGTGCGCCGCCTCTTTGAATCGGAAGTGGTGGAAATAGGCGACCAGACCGTGGAAATCCACGGCATCGCCCGTGAAGCGGGCTACCGCACCAAGGTGGCCGTCATCAGCCATGACGACAAGGTGGACCCGGTGGGCGCATGCGTAGGCATGCGCGGAGCCCGCGTCAAAAACATCGTCCGGGAGCTCAACAACGAAAAAGTGGACATCCTGGAATGGACGGAGGACCCCGTCATCTTCGTCCGGGAGGCCCTCAGCCCCGTGGAACCGCGGGAAATCACCGTGGACGAGGAAGCCAAAAAAATCTTCGTCATCGTCCAGGACGACAAGGACCTCTCCAAGGCCATCGGCCGCAGGGGCCAGAACGCCCGCCTCACCTCCCGCCTGATGGGCTGGGACGTCCAGGTGCGCGTCTTTGACGTCCAGGAAGCGGAAAAACGCCAGAACCAGGCCGCGGCCGAGGAAGTGATGCGCCAATGCCAGGCCGCCGCAAAGACCCTCAGCGAACAACTGGAAATCCCGGAAGAAACCGCCATGGGCCTGGTGACCATGGGTGGGACGGACCTGGTGGCCCTCACCGGATTTGAAGCTTCCGACATCGCGGAAAGCATGGGCATTCCCGCAGAGGAAGCCGCCCAGATTCTGGACAAGGCCCGGGACCTCATCTCCCAATAACCGTTGAGCGCGGCGCTCAATATCTAACAAACTTAAATTAAGATGCCTAATAAACAAGAAGAGAACGAACCCAAAAAGGAAGTGTTGGATCTGATCGGCGGATCTCCCAAAAAGAAACGCGCACCCCAGCCGGAACCCGCACCGGCGCCATCCCGTCCTGCCCCGGTCAAGAAAGAAGCTCTCGACTTGCTTTCCGGCCCCAAGAAAAAAGCGCCCGCCTCCGCTCCCTCCGAGCCGGCTACCGCCCCTGCTCAGGCCGCACCCGCCGCAGAATCTGCCGCGCCTGCCCCCCAGGAAACGGACTCCGCAGACGATAAAATCATCAACCTCAAGCCGCCCGTCTCCGTCTCCGAGCTGGCAGGCATGCTGCAAGCCAAGCCCTTCCAGATCATCAAGGACCTGATGGGCATGGGCATCTTCGCCAACCCGAATACGCCGCTGGACGCGGACGCCGTCAGCGCCATCTGCGACCTGCACGGCTACACCTTCGCCCGTGAAAAACGGGAAAAGGGCGGCGGCGTCAAGGCCCAGCAGGAACCGGTCAAGGAACCGGAACCCGTACCGGTGGTGGAAGAACCCAAGGCCACCCTCATCCTGCGCACGCCCATCATCACCGTCATGGGCCATGTGGACCACGGCAAAACCTCCCTGCTGGACTACATCCGCAAGGCGCGCGTAGCCAAGGGGGAAGCCGGGGGCATCACCCAGCACATCGGCGCCTATACGGTGGAATACAACGGCAGCACCCTCACCTTCCTGGATACCCCGGGACACGCCATCTTCACGGAAATGCGCGCCCGTGGCGCGGACGTGACGGACATCGTGGTACTGGTAGTGGCCGCCAATGACGGCATCATGCCCCAGACGAGGGAAGCCATCGCCCACTCCAAGGCGGCCGGCAAAACCATCATCGTGGCCATCAACAAATGCGACCTTCCGGCCGCAGACCCCGTCAAGACCAAGAGCGGCCTGATGGAGGAAGGGCTGGTTCCCACGGACTTCGGCGGCAACGTGGAATGCGTGGAAGTCTCCGCCCTGACCGGCGACGGCATCGACGACCTTCTCGGCCTTCTCGTCCTCCAGTCGGAAGTGCTCGAACTCCAGGCCAATCCCAAGGCCAACTGCCGCGCCTCCATCATTGAGGCCCGCGTGGAACCCGGCACGGGCAGCTCCGCCACGGCCATCGTGGAAAGCGGCACCATTCGCGTAGGCATGCCCTTCATCTGCGGCCCGTACGCCGGCAAGGTGCGCGCCCTGGTCAACGACCACGGCGAACGCGTCAAAAAGGTGGGGCCCGGCATGCCCGTGGAAATTACCGGCTTCTCCGAAACTCCGAACGTGGGCGACGAACTGGTGGAAATGGAAAACGAACGCGCCGCCAAGAAGCTGGGCGAAGAACGCCAGGAGGAACTGCGCAAGCAGCGCCTGGCCCAGCCCCGCAAGGCCCGCATGGAAGAACTGCTCGCCATGATGGGCGACGGCACCCAGAAAGCCCAGCTCAAGATCCTTCTCAAGGGGGACGTGCAGGGCTCCGTGGAAGCCATCAAGAAGGCCATTATGGACATCCAGTCGGACAAGGTGGAATGCGTCTTCCTGAACGCCTCCGCCGGCCCCATCTCGGAATCGGACGTGCTGCTGGCCTCCTCCTCGGACGCCGTCATCCTGGGCTTCAACGTCAAGGTGGAAGCCAACGCCGTGAAACTGCTCAAGCGGGAAGGCGTGCAGGTGAAGCTTTACTCCATCGTTTACGAACTCATCGACCAGGTGAGGGATGCCATGCTGGGTCTTCTGGAACCGGAAACGCGTGAAACCATCATCGGCCACGCCAAAGTGCTCCAGGTCTTCAAACTCAACAAGGGCCGCGCGGCGGGCTGCATGGTGGAGGACGGAAAAATCCTCCGCAGCTGTGAAGCGCGCGTCATCCGCGACAAGACTCCCGTCTTTGACGGTAAAATGTCCACCCTGCGCCGCTTCCAGGATGAAGTGGAAGAAGTCAAGGCCGGCCTGGAATGCGGCATCCGCCTGGGCGACTTCAACGAATACGAGGCAGGCGACATCATCGAATGCTACACGCTGGAAAAAATCCAGCAAACGCTGTAACCCCAAGCAGGAATCATATAACAGGGATGGACGCCCCTTTCACGCCCCTCCGGGCGTTCAAAGAAGCTCCATCCCTGTCCTTTCTCCCCCATTCTTCCTTCTCCGATTGAACCAATCGGTCCATCCATCACTCTATCCCTTCATATGAGCAGACGCACTGACAAGGTAAATGAACTCCTCCGCCGTGAAATAGGCACCACCATCCAGCGGGACTTTGAATTCCCCGGAACGATTGTCACCGTTATTGAAGTGGAAGTGACGGACGACTTGAAAGAAGGAAAAGTATGGGTAGGCGTCGTAGGAAAAATGTCCCCCGCCCAGGTGCTGGAAAAACTGAACTCCAGGCATGGCCTCATCCAGTCCGCCGTAGCCAAGCGCGTGGTGCTGCGCAACACGCCGCGCCTGTCGTTCCGGCTGGACGACTCCGCCCAGCGCGGCGTTGACCTGGTCAACCTCTTGGAAGACATTGATAAAAACCTTCCCAAAGCCCCTCCGGCCGATCCGGAAAACGGCGAGGAATAAAACCCTGCTGAACAGTAAAAAATCCTCCTTGTCTTTTTGCAAGACAAGGATTTCTTTTTCCAGCCAAAAGCACGGAGGCAATCGCCGTGCCGTGTTTACGGACCGGCAAAACGGCGAAGTGGAATTGGCAGGATGATTTCTTCAGGGGAAATTCTGTAACAGATACAAGGGCCGGGAGGCCCTTGTTCCCAGAGGAACCGTTACCGGGAAACGGGGTGGAATTTATTTTTTCCTTACCTCGTCACCTTCAACCTCAGGAACCGGCGTGCCGGGGCGCTTTCCTCCAGAGCCGCCGTATCACGGAATTCCCCGCGGACACCGGCCGGAGTGACGATTCCTTCATCGGCCCATTCCTTCAAGTCGGACGAGCTTTCCACACTGAACGCCACATCCGCCGCTTCCGGATTTACCGGCCAGGAAAGCACGAGGTATTTTTTGCCCCCTTCCTCCCGGATCGCCAGCCCCGTCACGCTTCCGCACGGTTTGTTGGGGTCCAGGCCCGTTGCATACTTCATCAGGTTGGTGACCCCGTCTCCGGCGGGACAGGCATCCGGAGCCATCTGGTCCTCCGGCGTTCCGTCCCCGAAGTTGTCCTTTTTCCACTTATCGTACCCTGCCGGGGCGGGAGCCGCGGACTGGGTCAGCGTGAACGTTCTTTCCTCGCCGCCGCACTGGACGGTGACCACGGCCACCCGTTCTGTTTGCTGGGCGTTGGCTTCCATTTCAATGTCCAGCGTGGCAGTTCCGGAGCCTGAAGCCGGCCGGACCGTGACGCAGGCCTGGTCACAGGAGGCCGTCCATGGAAGCTGCGTCTGCACGGTCAGCGTGGTGGAGGCAGCGGCAAACCCTACGGTTTCCTCCGTTTTGTCGATATTGACGGGGTTTACGTATTCATAGCTGAAGGCGCTGGCGGGAATCTCCTGCCTGCCTATTCCCGGCCCCTCCCATTGCATGGTGAGGGCAGAGCCGGAGGCGTGGCCCACATAACCTATGCGGATGGGATGCACCCCCGCCGCAAGCCGGACGGCCTGTACCGCATTGGGCGTGACTTCCGAACCCTGCCGGGCATTGGAGTTGGCTTCCGTGCCCGGCGTATAGGCGTAGTCCGCATCAATGAGCTGCATGCCGTGCAGGTGTACGAAGGCTTTGGATCCCGCGTTGGAATCCGTTTGAAGGTAGAATTTGTACTCCCCTGTAACGGGAACGGTAAGGTAGCCCGTGAGTTCCACCCCCTTTTGAGCGGCGAAACCGGCATTCACGCTGAGAGAAGACACAGCGCCTGTGACAGAGGGCGCCTCTTCCATCTGGCGGAAGTCGGGCACCCAGTCAAAACCACGGTTCCAGCAGCGCATTTTCAGACCTTGCCGGAGATTGGCCGGAGCCGTCGCAGCGGGCACGTCACCGGCATTCAGAGTTCCATTCGTGGAAGGCAGGGAGCGCCGCACAGACAAGGCCCGGGCCTTCATCTTCGCCTGCAAGTCCGGACGGGAGGAGGCGAGATTGGAAGCTTCCTGCGGGTCTTTTTCAGTATCATAAATCTGGAAGTCCTGATCCGTCCCGGAAATGTTGAAACGCACGCCTTTAAGGCCATCCACAAACACGACCTGCTGCAAACCGCGGGGAGAGCTTTTGTGGTGCGACAGGAAGTCCTGATAGGAGGCGCCATTGCCGCCATAGTTATATTCGGAATAAATCAGGCTCTCCTTCTGGCGTTCCGGCACGCCGGCCAGCGTCGGCAGCAGGGAAACGCCGTCGCAGCGCGCAGGAACCGCCACGCCCGCCGCATCCGCAAAGGTAGCCATCCAGTCATGGAACTGGCAGGCATTCAGGCTGATGCCATTGGCAGGAATCACGCCGGGCCAGCGCACCAGGGTGGGCACGCGCATGCCGCCCTCCCAGCAGTCGCGCTTGATGCCGTCCATCATGCCGTAGCTTTGGAAGAAGGCGGGATTCTGCGCGCCCCGCTGGTGCTGCCCGTCTGAACCGCTTTCATTATGAGGTCCGTTGTCGGAGGTAAAGACGATCATCGTGTTGTCATCAATTCCCAAATCCTTGAGCGTTTGAATCAAATCCCCCATCACATCATCCACGCGCCTGATCATGGTGGCGTGGCGTTTCTCCGTCTGGTTGGGGGAGGCGTCATTGATTCCCTCATTATCCGGATGGATGTAGGTATCCTTGGAGAAGGTTCCTTCCACCCCGGCCGCTGCCGCCCGCTGCGCCGTAGCCGTGTTGGAGGCTTCATACCCGTCCTCATTCCCGGCCACCCACTGCAAGCCTCCCTTGAGGCCCGGTTTGGGGGGATAGGCGCACGCGGGCACCGCCAGGGAACCGTGCGGAGCGGGGAAGGCCAGGTACAGGAAGAAGGGCTGGGTGGCCGATTTGGCATGGTGGTCCACGATCCACTGCTTGGCGCGCGCGCCGAACAGGTCCGTGTCATAGGCCGTATCCGGAACCTTGTTCGTCACATTGGCGAAGGCGGGGGAAGAGGCGCCGTCATTGTATTCGTAAATGTTCTTGGATTCCGTGATGTAGTGGTAGTGCCCCGTCAGGTGCTCCATAATCCCGTAAAAGTAGTCGAATCCGCGTTCGTTGGGGCGGGCATACAAGCCGGCCGGCCCCTGCCCGTAGCCGCCGATGCCCCATTTGCCGACAGCCGCCGTATGGTACCCGGCGCCTTTCAGCACCGTGGCCAGCGTGTGGGAGTTTTCTATGGGATAATCAAAGCTGTTGTTGCGGATAACGCGGGAATGGCCCTGGTGCACCCCCAGCAGCAGGGAGGCGCGGGCCGGGGCGCAAACGGGCGCCGCGCTGTAATGGCGCCGCAATTGCATCCCTTCCACCGCCATGGAATTCAGCTGCGGCGTCTTGAAGCTGTTGCGCCGCGTCACCGTTCTTCCGTTCTTGTCCTGATGGTTCCAGTTTTCTTCCAGGTCGCCCCAGCCCATGTCATCCACCAGCACGAAGATGATATTGGGCCTGGCCCCGGAAACATGCCCCGGCATGGCCGGCTTTTCCGCCACATCCGTCTGAAGCGTCAGCAATTTGGCCGCCTCATCATAATTCCATGAAACCGCCCCTTTCGGCAGTTCCTTCACAGTGATGGAGGCGGTCGTTTCCGGCTTGAACTGCACGCCCAGCGTATGCCTGCCCGGCCAGGCGGCAATGAGATCTTCAAAAGAGGAATCAAACAGGACAACGTATTCCCGCGCCTGCAGGGAGGGGCTCTCCGGCTGTACGGCTGACTTTTGCGGCACGCCGTCCAGCACGGATACATGGACGCGCCCCAGCGTCAGGGAAGAGCTGGGCAGGGAAATGTCCCCCTCCACGGAAAGAGCGCCTCCGGGCGCATAAGTGATCGTCCCCGGAAACGTGCCGCTGCCGCCCAGCGCGCAGCTCCCCTGCACCACCAGGTCCACCGCCGGAATCTCCCCGTCAAAATGGATGGAGGAGTTGTTCAGCGTAATCGTTACATTCTTGCCCACGTTCCGGATTTCCCCCACCTTGACGTGCCGGTCCGTATAAGTCACCCGGGCGTCATCCAGAATCGTCTGTTTCAGCGTCCCCTTGTCACCGGTAATGCCGGATGAGCCGGAAAGCGTCACATTCCCGTCCACTCCAGTTTCCGCCAGGTCCAGCGTGGAATTTTCCAGCGCAAATTCCGTGTTCGCGCCGATGTTCCATTGGCCGGACGCCTTGACAGAGGTTCCGGAAAAAGTCACGGAGGCCTTCTCCTGCGTCACCAGGGAGCCCTGGTACAGGGACATGCCCTCCAGCCGCCCGGCGTCTTCCACCGTAATCGTATTGCTCATGCCGCGGTCCGCCAGGTCCAGCGTGGGCATTCCCTTCCCGGCATTCATTACAAAGCCGATGAGGCCGGAAATATTATTCAGCAGCATTCCTTCTCCAATGCGCACGGCTCCCCCTCCGTCACCGTCACGCGCCGCGGAGCATCGTTTTCAGAAGTCAGGGAATACAATCCTCCGGAGGGAGCTCCATCGTCCTGCCCCACATAAAAACAGCGGCCTTCCGCCACATTCCACTCCTGGTCGGCGGCTACGCGCAGCTGTGCAATCCCGAAATCCGCATTATAACCGCCCGCGGTTGCGTTTTCCACGGTAATGCCGCCCGTCTCCACGCGCAGATATACGCCGGAAGAAGTATTCAACACGAAGAGCTGGACCTTTCCTCCCGGCTGATTGTTAACTCCCTCCACCCGGATTCCTTTCAAATACCGTCCTCCGGACCCCAACCCGCCTATATTGGTCATGCCAGCCGAATCCGTCCCGTTCGTGACCATCCAATGCGTGTAGGCGGAGGCCGACGCGCCGGGAGCAGCCGACGGCGTTCCTCCGTTCACGCTCCAGTTGGATACGTTCGACCATGGAGACGAGGAACCCTTCCAGGTATAGTCCGCCTCCGCGGATTTTACCGGAGCCAAAAACACCAGGGACGGAACCAGAACGGAAAGCAGGCGTAGCAGTGACATAATAATGATAGTTGAAAGTGATTCAGTTCAAGAGTGCCCCGATGAAAAATCCAGAGACGCATTCCTTCTATTTATAAGGAGAAAAAAGGATATTTTGGAATAAAAGAAAACCGCCCTTTGGGCTGAATCCACAGGGCGGCTTGGTATTGGACAAGAGAGGAAGCATGGAGAATCAAGCTCTGCGGCGGTACATCATCAAGGCGGCCAGCCCCAGCAGTCCCAGAGAAGCCGTGGCCGGTTCAGGCACCAGCAGCTCCCCCTGGAACTCCATGGATTTAATGCCGAAGAAAGAGCCATCCGTCTGGTTCGTCTTACTGGCAAGAACGGAAAAATCCAGGGACTGTCCGGCTTTCAGCTCAATCGGGGTGTCAAAAGTCAGCGTAGCCGCCGTGCCGTTCTTGCCGCTATCGGCCGCAAGGGTGACAGTGGCCGTCACTTCCTGGCCGTTGATCGTGACCGTCAGAGAAAACGATCTTTGGTTAGACTGTGCAGCCCCTGTGGAATTGAAGGAAACCACAGTCATCTTAACGGCGCTGATGGAACATCCCTGGTCGCTGCCATTGGTAAAGGTCATCCCTGCCGTCCACGATCCGCTTGATTGCACATTGACGCCGGGAGTAAACAAGGAGGCATCGGAACATACTCCGCCGCCTGTCATCAGCGTCAGGTCTTCCGTCTGCCCGTTGCTGTAGGTCGTCTTTTGCAGGGAATGGACATTCCCCGTGATACCGCCCATTTCCCCTCCGGAATTGGTAAGGGTTACCTTGGTAGGATCCGACTGGGCCGCATTCCCGAAGGTGGTCGTCCACAAGGTAGCCGCCTGTGCGGAAAAAGCGCCCAACGACAGGGAGGCAAGAATATAAAAGGCCGTTTTCATCTTCAAAGTAGGTTATTCGTTCGTTTTCAAATAGATGCTGTAAAAATCCCCTTCGGGAGACAGTCTTTTATGAGTAGCGAATTAGAAATCCGGAGAAACCGTTTCTTAAGTTATGAATAAATAAATTATGTTTATAATTAAAGAATTGCGTCAATTTCAACAGAAATGGTCAGCCTGATTGGAATTTCTTCCGGCCATGGGCGTATGCTTCCAAAATTCCTGATCTTCAACTTTTTTCATTGACTCCGGATTTCTAATTCGCCTTTTCTCTGGGCTGACCATTTTTTGATTTGAAAATCAAAAGATTGCGTTCTTTCCTCCGCAACCGTTTTCCATCAATAAGTCTTCAAGCTCTGCGGCGGCGCATCATCAGGACGGCCAGCCCCAGAAGGCCCAGGGAGGCCGTGGCAGGTTCGGGAACCACCAAATCACCGTTAATCTGAATTCCCGAAAGCCCGGCAAAGCAGCCCTTGTTATAAGCGCTGTTATTGGAAGCCGTGATGGTGATGGTCAGGGATTCCCCGGCTTTCAGCAGAAAATCATCGTACGTGTGGCTTCCCGTATGAATGCCGGTCCATGCGCCGGTGGTACCATTGGCGGCGGTGGAACCGTTGTAGGTCAGCGTCTGGTCCGGCTGCCCGTCAATGGAGAGAGTCATATCGACAGGCTTGTTGAAATTGCCTTCATATCCGCCCACATAACCATTATTGGCTATACCGCCACCGCCATTCTGGGCGGCCCCCGCACCCGTGAACCCGACCATGGACAAGTCAATGGAAGAAATCAGCATGTCGTGGGAACCGGTATTGGTGAATGTGAAGGAAACGCTCCATGTATTGTTTCCGGCGCCTCCCACATTGGCATTGGGAGAAAACACGGAGGCCGGAATGGAACCTGAAGCCAGGAGGTCATTGCCCGAGGTGCTCTTGCTGAAATCGTCCGAACTGATCGAGGTGGAGGAAGTGAGCCCTACATCGGATGTCGTGTTCACCGTGACGGTATCCAGGGAAGTGCCGGTCCGGTTAAAAGTAGTGGAACACAACACCGCAGCCTGGGAAACTGCTGTTCCAAAAGTCAGGGAGACAATGAGTATCAATGATTTCTTCATAACTAGGAGAGGTTGGATGAAAACAACCTTTATCCCTTAGCGGATTGCCAATCCGAAGTCAACAATAAATGATAAAAACAAGATGTTTAGGAAGATAAACGCCCAGGGGCGTTTTCTGATGAGAGTTTCTTTTTTTGGGAATTTTAAATCGTTGTAAAATTCCTAATGCCAGATTTTTATGCATAAAAATGGCACATCGGATTTCTTTTTCGGATTGGCAATCCGTTCCGTATTTTTTTCTCTTCACTAACGGCTTGCCAGAAGAGAGGAGAACAGTTAAGTTCCCCGAACGGACAGCCTGTCCATGAGATGGCTGGACCTTTTTCCAACATGAACGGTTACTGCTACTTCATTCTGGGGATATTGATCCTGGCGGCCGGTTATTTCACCTACGGGCGGGTGCTGGAAAAGATTTTCCGGCCGGACGCCTCCCGGCAGACTCCCGCCGTGGCCTGCACGGACGGCGTGGATTACGTGGTGATGCCGCGCTGGCGCGTGTTCCTGATTCAGTTGCTGAACATTGCGGGGCTGGGCCCTATCTTCGGCGCCGTCATGGGCGTGCTGTACGGGCCGGCCGCGCTCCTGTGGATCGTCATCGGCTGCATCTTCGGCGGAATGGTGCACGATTACTTTTCCGGCATGATTTCCCTGCGCCACAAGGGGGAAAACCTGCCGGAAATCCTGGGCCGCTACCTGGGCAGCCAGGCCCAGTGGATCAGCCGCGCCGTCTGCATCGTGTTCAGCGTGCTGGTGGGCGTCGTCTTCGCCGTGGGCCCCGCCGCCATCCTGGCCCCCATGACGGGCTGGAGCGTTTCTGCATGGGTGTGGATCATCTTCGGCTACTACTTTCTGGCGACCATCCTTCCCATCCAGACCATCATGGGAAAGGTGTATCCCCTTTTTTCCGTCGCCCTGATCATCATGGTGGTGGGCATTCTGGGCGTGATGATCCTGGCTCCCTTTGCGGAATTCATGCCGTACTGGATGCACATTCCTTCTATGGAAGTGCTCCCGGACCTGGACTTCTTCCATAACCGCCACCCGGCGGATTTCCCGCTCTTCCCCGTGATGTTCATCACCATCGCCTGCGGAGCGGTGAGCGGCTTCCACGCCACGCAGTCCCCGCTGATGGCGCGCTGCCTGAAAACGGAGCAGGAAGGACTGCCCGTCTTCGGCGGAGCCATGATTACGGAAGGAATCATCGCCTTCATATGGGCTGCCGCCGCGCTGACCTTCTACGGCACCCCGGAAGCCCTGGGAGCGGCTACCGCCAACGGAAAGGCCCCGGCGCTGGCCATCCAGATGATTTCCGAATCCTGGATGGGCCACGTCGGCTCCATCCTGGTCATGGTCGGCGTGGTCATCCTCCCCATCAGCACGGGGGACGGCGCCCTGCGGGTCACGCGCCTGATGATTGCGGATTGCTTCAAGCTGAACCAGGAGCAACTGAGCCGCCGCCTGATGATCGCCATCCCCCTCTTTGCCGCAGCCATTGCCGTAAGCAGCATGGACTACGCCATCATCTGGCAGTACTTCGGCTGGGCCAACCAGCTCCTGGCCGCCGCCACCCTCTGGGCCGTCTCCATTTACCTGCGCAGCAAAAACCGCTGCTGCTGGACGGCCGCCGTTCCCGCCGCCTTCCTGAGCCTGGTGGTGCTCCAGTACCTGTTCTCCAGCCCGGAAATGTGCGGGTTCAGTTATGAAGCTTCCCTGGTCTGCAGCGTCCTGCTCGTGGCCGTCATCGGCGTGCTGTGCCTGTTCCGCGGCTCCGGACTGGAAAAAGCGGAGGAGCCCAACCTGTAATTTCATGAACCCCAGCCCCCATACGCCCGGACACGCCCGCAAGGTTCCATGGGGAGCCTTCTGGCGGCTCGTGCTGATCCAGGCGCAGAATTCCTTTAATGAAAAGGGGGCGCAATTCCTGCTCATTCCCCTGGGCGTCTGGCTGTACGGCACGCAGGGAGACCTGGAATACCCGCTTGGGGCCATCATCGTGCTGCCCTTCATCCTGTTTTCCCCGTTCGTCGGCTGGCTCTCGGACCGTTTCTGCAAGGCGCGCATCATCCAGTCCATGGCGCTGCTCCAGATCTGCGTGCTGGCGGGCATGTACTGGAGCCTGCGTACCCATAACCTGGACGGGGCCATCCTGTGGTTCTGCGTCTTTGCCGTGCAGGCCACTATCTTCAGCCCGTCCAAGAAGGGCATCGTCAAGGACATCGTGGGCACCTCCCGCATGGGGTTCGCCAGCGGCATTGTGGAAATGGCTTCCATCCTCAGCCTGCTCATCGGCCAGATCGGCGTTTTCGTCTGGTTCCGCTACCTGCTGGAGCCTTCCACGGATACCGTCTGGCACCACTGGCTGGGGGAAGGCTTCTTCCAGTGGTTTGACGCCTGGCTGAAACCCTCCGGCCTCAACGACGGCTGGTATGCCGCCTCCTTCCCCTGCCTGGTGTTCCTGCTGATGGCCGTTCCCGTGGCGATTTCCAGCTTCTACCTGCCCCGGTACGCTCCGGAGGGTTTCCGGCCCTTCTCCTGGTCCCTGTTTTACGAACACTTCCACCAACTGGGCAAGCTGTGGAAAAACCGCAACCTGCGCGTCAGCGAGATGGGCATCGGTTACTTCTGGTTCTTCGGCGGCACGATCATGCTGATGACTATCCAGATGGCCAAGGAAATCTCCGGCGGCAGCGACGATTTCAGCTCCGTGGGAGCCGTGCTGATGGCCTGGATGAGCGGAGGAACCGTGCTGGGGGGCATCCTGGCCTCCCTGATCTGCCGCCGCCACATCCGGATGAACGTCTCCGTGGCGGGAGGCGCGCTGATGGCGCTGAGCTGCGTGGCCCTCTCTACGGTCTCCATGACTTCCACGGTCTTTTATGCCCTGCTGATGGCGGCGGGCATCTCCGCCGCACTGTTCCTGGTGCCGCTGAACGCCTTCTTCCAGGACCGGGCGGACAACGACAAGCGCGGGGACATGATTGCCGCCGGCAACCTGGTGGACTGCGTGCTGGGACTGATGGCCGTCGGATTCCAATACGCCATGATGCTGGTGATTCCCCCCTCCTGGCAATTCGTCGTCATGGGAATCCTGAGCCTCGGCATGGCGTGGGTGATCTTCCGTTTTTCCCGCGTGGCGCCGGGCGCAAGATAAAATGTACTGGCAATCAGGCAGTAATCTTTAAAAATCCTCCTTTTAAAGAAAAACCTTTCCCTCCTTCCGCACACCCTGCGCCATTCTCCCGTCAGGGCGCGCGATTTACTTGCAAACCCGCTTTTATTCGGGCAACATAGGGGGGGAAAACAAGAAGCCATGAAAAAGTATCTTACCCTTCTGTTGTGCTCCCTGTGCGCCCTGGCGGGCTTCACCGCCTCTGCAGCATCCACCGCCAGCCTCAAGGACGTCAATATCGTCATCTCCACCACCAAGGGGGACATTGAACTGGCCCTTTACCCCTCCAGGCGCCCGTCACCGTAGCCAATTTCCTGAACCTCATCAACAGGGGCTACTACAAGGGAATCTCCTTCCACCGCGTGATTCCGGACTTCATGATCCAGGGCGGCGACCCCACCGGCACGGGCATGGGAGGCCCCGGCTACAGCTTTGAAGACGAGTTTTCCCCGGACCTCAAGCATGACGGCCCCGGCGTGCTTTCCATGGCGAACGCGGGCCCCGGCACCAACGGCTCCCAATTCTTCATCACCCACGTTGCCACGCCTCATCTGGACGGCCGCCATACGGTCTTCGGGAAGGTGCTGAAAGGCCAGGCCATCGTCAACTCCATCGTCCGGGGAGACAAGATCAAGGACATCCGCATTCTGGACAAGAACGCCGCGGCCGCCGTGCTGAAGGCGGAAGCCGCCCGCGTGGCCCAATGGAACAAGGCGCTGGACGCCGCCAAATAAACCGGGAGCAATCAACGGCATGAATATTCTCAGGCGGTTCATCAACCAGGTCTTCACTCCGCAGGAAGTGGAGGCCACGCCGGAGAACGTCGCCAAATGGGAAAAAAGAGCGCCCGGATGGACCATCCGCTGCAACCGCTGCGGCCTGGAGGAACCCTTCGGGAAATACGGCATCCTTTACAAATCGGCAGGCAGGAAAAGGAACTTTGGCCGCTGTCCCCGCTGCCGCAAATGGTCGTGGCTCGTCATTTCCGGAAAAACGGCGTGAAACAACCCCGTATTCATCATCAAACGACTCTAAAAATCCATCCACCAACCATTCATTTTTATGAAAACACTCATTAAAAACGCACGCATCATCTCCCCCGGCATTGACCTGCCCGGGGCTGCCGTGGAAATCGAAGGCAAGACCATCACCGCCGTCTATCCCGCCGGGAGCGAACTCCCCGCCGCAGACAAGGTGGTGGATGTGGAAGGCCGCATGCTCCTTCCCGGTTTCATTGACATCCACAGCCACGGCGCCGGCGGCTGCGACACCTGCGACGCCAAGCTGGAAAGCCTCCGCACCATTGCGGAATGCAAGATGAAGGAAGGCGTCACCTCCTGGCTGCCGACCACCCTCACCCTGTCTCCCAAGGTGCTGGAAGACGTGTGCGCCTCCGTGGCGGAATACATGAAGAACCAGGAATTCGCCAAGACGCCCGGCATCCATCTGGAAGGGCCGTTCATCAATCCCAAGTGCTGCGGCGCGCAGAACCCCGCCTTTGTCCGCCAGCCGGACTATGATGAAGTAGCCAACCTGAACTCCATCGCCAAGGTTCTGCTGGTCTCCCTGGCGCCGGAAATGCCCGGAGCCGTGGAATTCATTGAAAAAGCCACGGCCAGCGGCATCCGCTGCTCCGCCGGGCACAGCGCGGCCACCCATGCGGACTTCAACAAGGCGAAATCCGCGGGCCTGGTGCACCTGACCCACTACTGCAACCAGATGTCCCCCCTGCACCACCGTGAAATCGGCCTGGTGGGCTCCGGCCTGCTGGACAGGGAAATCAAGATTGAAATCATCTGCGACACCATCCACCTCTGCGCGGACATGCTCAAGACCGTGTTCAAGAACAAGGAAACGGACCAGATGATGATGATTACGGATTCCCTGGCCTGCTCCTGGATGCCGGACGGCCCCGGAGACCTGGGCGGCCTGCCCATCATCGTGAAGGACGGCGTGGCGCGCCTGCAGGAATCCGGCGCGCTGGCCGGCAGCACCCTCAAATACGCCCACGGCCTGAAAAAACGTGCACCGCCTGACCGGCAAGCCCCTCAGCGACCTGGTGAAAGCCACCTCCTGGAACCAGGCGCAGTCCCTGGGCCTGGAAGGCCTGGGCAAGATCGCCCCCGGCTTCACGGCGGACATGGTTCTGCTGGACGATGACTTCAACACCTGCAAGGTGTTCATCGACGGCGTGGAAAAATACAGCGCGTAACCGCGCACCCGCGCGCCGGACGGGACGGAAACCCTTCCGGCGCACCATCCCCCTCTTACCGTATTCCAACGTTCAACATTCACCTCCATGGCTATTACCATTGAAATGCCCCGCCTGTCCGACTCCATGCACGAAGGAATCGTCCTGAGATGGGTCAAAAAGATAGGAGACTTCGTAGAAGTCGGCGACCATCTGGCCGACATCGAGACGGACAAGGCCCACGTGGAACTCCAGGCATGCGAGGACGGAACCCTGATGGAAATCCTGGTGCCGGAAGGCGGTTCCGCCGCGGTGGGCGCTCCCATTGCGCTGCTTCAGTCGGAATTCGGCGCCGCCTCCTGCGACTGCCCTCCGTGCCCGCCCGTCAAATGCAGCCCGCTGGCCGCCAGGCTGGCCGCGGAAGCCGGGCTGAACACCGGAACCCTGCGCGGCACCGGACCACGCGGCAAGATCATGGCCGCGGACGTGCGCGCCTCCATACGCCCCGCAGACGGCCCCGCCCGCCGGGTGCAGACCCCGCTGGCGCCCCGGGACACGCGCCACGCCACGCGCGTGGATAATTTCTACCTGTACTCCCTGGAGGCGAACATGGCCTACCTGGCCGCCATCAGCACGCCCATCGCCGTCCAGTGCGAAAAACTCATCGGCGGCCGCTACAGCCTCTTTGACTACGTGGTGCGCGCCGCGGTGAAAGCGTGCATCAGCGAGCCGGAATGGCTGGCGGGAGACTCCGCCGCAGAACTGCTCATGGTGCTGGACAAGGGGGAAAAATACGTCTTCATTGAAAACGCCTCCGGCAAGACGATTTACAACATCGCCATGGAACGGCTGGCCGCCCCCGCGGCAGGGCCGCCCCCCGCGGGCAGCATCACGCCCAACATCCTGCTCTGCGACAGCGGCGTGAACGTGGAAGCCCAGCGCACCGTGCTCCCGGAAATGCCCCACAGCATCATCAGCATCGGCGGCACCACGCCGAAAACGGGCATAGAAGCGGGACGCCCCGTGTCCAAGCTCATCCTGCCCGTCACCCTGTACGTGAACGCCAACATCCTGCCGGAATGCAAGGCGTCCAGAATCGCCGCCGAATTCAAGACGCTGCTGGAAAATCCGGTCCTGCTTCTCCTGTAGGGCTACCGGCATGCTCCGCCCTTTTCCTTGAACGTTCCCTTCCCTCCCTCTGTCTCATTCACCATGAAAAAAGCCGCCATCCTCGCCGCCCCCGGATTTGAAGAAATCGAACTCATGGCTCCGCTGGACATCCTGCGCCGCCTGAACTTTGACGTGCTCCTCGCCGGCGTGCAGTCCGACAAGGTGGTCAGCACCCATGACGTGACCGTCACCACGGACACCATGCTGGACAAGCTCCATGCCGACAAGCTGGACGCCCTGATCCTGCCCGGCGGCGCAGGCGCCTGGGTGCTCCGCGACACGCCGGAAGTTATCCATCTGGTCAAAAAAATGCATGCCGCGGGCAAGCTGGTGGCCGCCATCTGCGCCGCCCCCATCGTTCTGGCGAAAGCCGGCTTGGTGAAGGACAGGAACGTCACGGCCTACCCGGCCCAGGACGTCTACCGGGAACTCAATGAGGCCGGAGCCCACATCGTGAAGGATGAAAACGTGGTGCTGGACGGCAATATGCTCACCGCCAACGGTCCCGGAGCCGCCATGCTCTTCGGCTACTGCATCGGGGAATACCTGGGAGAAGACCTCCAGGTAGCCCAGCTCAAGGAGCAGATGTGCTACACGGGCCTGTAGGATTCCGGAAAGCATTCCGACTCCTTCACGGTCTCATACCACGCCAAAAAACCGAGGGAAGAAGGGTTTTCCCTCTCACCTCTCCAAGTGCCTTTTCAGGGTATAATAAGCCCCCCGGCGCCCTTTGCGGGATGACATCAGGCGGGCACGCAGGGAAAAAAAGAAATTGCCCTGGAGGGGGTAGTCCAGCAGAAGGCGGCAGAACGCCTGGTCCCACCGGTCCAGCCGGGAGAGGGCTTTCTCCCCGCCCACCAGTTCCAGCCATTTTTTCCACCCGGACAGGAGTGTTTCCCGGTCTTCCGGCGGCGCCTTGAAGAAGGCCCCTTCTTTCATGATGAAGTGCCTGCGGATGAATTCCATGTAGTAGTCCACCAGCCCGAAGACGGCGGGGGAATCCAGCAGGCCGTGCCGCTGCCAGAAACGGGCCACCCGGTCCATGCCCAGCAGGTCCATGCGGAAGTCGCCCAACAGCAAGTCCCGTCCATACGTGGCGGAGCCGGGACGTTCCCTGCGGTAATGGTAAAAACGGTCCGACAGGGTCCGGAGCCGGGGAGCAAAGGGCAGCAGCATCAGCAGGAAGGCCAGGTCCTCCCCTTCCTTCAAGCCTACCACAAAACGGAGGGAATGTTCTTCCACCAGGCTTCTGCGGACCAGTTTGTTGTACACGGGACCCACGCACCGGCACCAAGCGGAACCGCGGCGGAATTGCTCCACCCGTTCCTCCGGATAAAATTCATCATCCGGGGACCAGCCGCCCTCATGGACGGCCACACCGTCTTTTTCCACGAATTCCCGGCAACCGCACACCACGACATCTGCATCATTCTTTTCAGCGGCGCCAAGCAGGCGCGAGAACATCCTCCGGTCCACCCGGTCATCCGGGTCCACAAAGCCCACGTATTTTCCCTCCGCGGCATCCAGCCCGGCATTCCGGGCCGCGGACACTCCGGCGTTGGACTGGCTGATAACCCGGAGGCGATTGTCTTTTTCCCGCCACCTGTACAGAAGCTCCAGCGTCCCGTCCGTGGAGCCGTCATCCACGCAGATGATTTCCATGGGACCCAGCGTCTGCTCCGCCAGGCCGGACATGCATTCGTCCACGTAGGGCGCTACGTTGTAACAGGGGACAATGACGGAAACGGCAGTTTTCATGATAATCCGGATAACAGGAGCTTAAGACGGTGGTACCGTCCTTTTCTTCCGCTGCATGCCGACATCAGGGTACTGTGAAGACGCGCGCCGGGACCGAGCTTTACCGGTTCCGCACCCAGCAGGCGGCAGAACGCGCGGTCCCACTTGTTCAGGCCTGCAAAGCCGGGCCCGATTTCCACGCCTTTCAACCATTTGCGGTAACGCGCCGCCAGTCCCCTGCGTTCCTCTTCATCCAGCCGCCGGAAGATTTCCTCTGCGGAGGTGACGTGAGCCAGCAGATAACGCTTCATGATATGGGCCAGCCAGCCCTGCCTGACGGCAGATTCCAGCCAGCCGATTTTTTCCCAGTAGGCCGTCACATATTCCAGACGGTCCATGTTCATGGAGTAAAACCATCCGTCCCGGTCCCAAACATCGGAAAGGGAACCGGCTCTTTTCCTGCGGTAAAAGTATAATTGATCCGGAATGACCGCCAGACGGGAGGCGTGCGGGAGCGTCATCAGCCAGAATACGTCATCTTCCCCACCCCTGAAAGAAGGTTCAAACCGGAATCCGAGGCTTTCCAGGAATTCCCTCTTGTACAGTTTGTTCCAGGCAACCACGTCCATTCTTTTCCAGACGGCATCCTCATGGAACAGGCTCGCGCGCGCATCCTCCTCCACTCCGCAGAACGGGGCATGGGACCATTCTTCCAGCACCTTTCCGTCACCATCGGAAAAACTGACGTAACCGCAGGCCGTCACCTGCGCCTCATGCCTGCGGGCTTCCGCCACCAGACGGGCATACATGGAAATATCCACGTAGTCATCCGGGTCCACAAAGCCGATGTATTCGCCCGTCGCCGCATCTATCCCGGTGTTGCGAGCCGCGGAAAGGCCACCGTTTTCCCGGTCAATCACCCGGATACGGGCATCCTTTTGAGCCCATCCGCGCAGCACGGCCGGCGTATCGTCCGTGGAGCCGTCGTTGACACAGATGATTTCCAGGTCTTCCCAGGTCTGCCGGACCAGGCTTTCCAGGCATTTGTCCAGATAAGGAGCAACGTTGTAGCAGGGTAAAATAATGGAAACAGTACCATCCATAGAGAAATCGGGAGTATCATTCAGTTTTTCATGGGAAAAACCAGCGGAAACCATGATTCATGATGCCCGCGCCTTTTCCCGCAACGGCTACCTTACTTCAACACAGGCGTTCCCGCAAGCCCCAACGATGCGCAGAATGTTAAGAACCAGTCCGCCGGGAAGCTATTTCCCACCGCCGCAAGAGGAAAGCTTCCCTTTAAGCCTGTAGTAACGTCCCCGCCGTCCGCGGCAGCGGGAGAGAAGCTTCCACCACGCACGGGACAGGAAGCCGGGATGTTCCGGCGGAGAAGCCAGCATCCGGCATAGCTCAAAGTCCCATTTGCCGAGAGTCCGGAACGCTTCCGCTTCCCCCGCCAGGGCAAACCATTCCCGGCATTTGCCGCGCAGGCGCCTCCATTCCTCCTCACTCAACTGCGGCAGGGGCTGCCCCGGATTCAGCAGCCGGACCAGAAGATAATGCCTCAGAGCCCGGAGTACCCAGCCGCGCTCCAGGCCGGATTCCAGCCAGCCGCATTTTTTCCAATACTCCGTAGCATGCAGCAGCCGTTCCGCCACCAGCAGGAGGGGACGTTCCTGCGCTTCCAGCATCTGGGAGACAGAGCCGTGCCTCTGGCGGCGGTACCAATACAAGCGGTCCGGTATCACAGCCAGGCACGTGGCATGGGCCAGCACCATCAGCCAGAGGACGTCGTCCTCCATGGATCTGAAAGAAGTTTCAAAACGGAGACCGTGCCGGTCCAGAAAATCTCTCCGGTACAGCTTGTTGCATGTCACCACGTCCATCCGCTCCCAGACGGAGTTCGTTCGCATCACGTCTGACTGCACCCCCTTGTCCACGCCCGGAGCCGGAGACCAGCTCAGTTCCTCCAGCACGGAGCCGTCTCCGTCGGAAAAGCTGGTGTAGCCGCAGGCTGTCACATCAGCGCCATGCCTGCGGGCTTCCTCCACCAGGCGGGCAAACATGGAAGGTTCCACATAGTCGTCCGGATCCACAAAACCCACGTATTCACCTCCGGCCATATCCATTCCGAGGTTCCGCGCCGACGCCTGCCCTCCGTTTTCACGGTGAATGACGCGGATGCGGTCCTCCTTTTCCGCCCATGCGTCCAAAAGAGCCGGGGTCACGTCCGTAGAACCGTCATTCACGCAGATGATTTCAATATTCCGCAAGCTCTGGTTCACCAGGCTGTCCAGGCAGACCTCCACATACGGGGCCACATTGTAACACGGAACAACAATGGAAACGGACATGGTGCATCAGCTATGGGTTTTACCTCCGCAGGAAGCCAGAAGCAGACGGAGAGCGTAATAGCGACCGCGGCGCCCTTTGCGGAGGGAAAGGCGTTTCCACAAGATGCGGGACAGCAGGCCGGGACGTTCCGCAGGTCGTTCCAGCAGGCGGCAAAAAGCTGTTTCCCATTTGTCAAGACCCTGCAACCGCTCCGTGCCTTCTACCAGGGAGAACCATTCCCGGAACTGGCCGTGCAGCTGCGCCCATTCCCCCGCAGTCAGACGTGGGAGCGGCTTGTGCGCAGGCACCAGATGGACAAGCAGGTAGTACCAGAGGGCATGCAGAACCCAGCCGCGTTCCAGGCCGGATTCCAGCCAGCCGCATTTTTTCCAGTACGCCGTGGCATATAGAAGGCGGTCCGCCACAAGAGGCAGCGGACAACCTTCTTCCTCCCATGGCAGGGAAATAGCCCCTTCTCTCTGGCGGCGGTACCAATAGAGCCGGTCCGGAATGACCGCCAGACGGGAGGCGTGGGCCAGCACCATCAGCCAGAAGGCATCGTCCTCCCCCTGCCTGAAGCGGGGCTCAAAGCGGAGGCCGTTCCTTTCCAGGAATTCCCTCTTGTAAAGCTTGTTCCATGCCACGGCGGCCATCCTTCTCCATACGGCATTTTCCTGAAAAACGCATGCCTGTACATTCTCTTCCACTCCTTCTTCCGGTGACAGGCTCCATTTTTCCAGTATGGAACCGTCACGGTCGGAAAAACCGGTATAGCCGCAGGCCGTCACATCCGCATCACTCCTGCGGGCTTTTTCCAGCAGGCGGCCATACATGGAGTGTTCCACGTAATCATCCGGGTCCACAAAGCCGATATATTCCCCGCCAGCCAGGGCCATGCCGGTATTGCGCGCCGCAGAAAGGCCGCCGTTTTCCCGATCCACCACCCGGATGCGGCCATCCCTTTCAGCCCATGCGCGCAGGATGGCTGGGGTATCGTCCCCGGAACCGTCATTCACGCAAATGATCTCAAGGTCCTCCAGCGTCTGGAGAGTTAGGCTTTCCATGCATTTATCCAGATAAGGAGCTACATTATAACAGGGGACGATGATGGAAACAGCCGCGCTCATACCAAGAAAACCCTATGTAAACGGATTTCAAATCCGTCATGGATTAATATGGAATGATTCCCGTACCGTTTGGAGTGCCGTAAACGCTTGCGGCTTCCGGAAGCCAAACCGGGAGGCAGCGAACTCTCTTTCCTGAAAGCCAGTGCGTCCTGACGGAATGCATGCATTTCAACGGCTGAGAGGCTTGCCGCGGTCCAGGTTTCCGTTGCGTAATTCCGGAAGGCTTTTTCCGGGGAAAAACGGTTTCCCCTCGAGGAAGGGCCACGCAACGTAAGCTCCTTGGTATGAAAATCGGCCCTTGACCCCGGATTTGAAATTCGTATGATGCCCAAACAAAATATGAGCGTTTTCACCGCCGGGAATGTCCCATGCAGAGAATAACGGAACGCCGGAACAGGGATGCCCGTTTTCCCTGTTTCAACAGCTCTTCCGGAATTCATCTCCGCCATGAAAAACAAGACCTTTCTCCCAACTACCTTTATACCGGAATTCCCGGCAGGCACCGGAAACGCTTTCAGCTTTTCTCATTCTTCTTCATGACCTGTTGAATTCCTTTTATGCCGACTATCTCTCCCTTATCCGGCATGGCGGAACCTCCCGTTTCCGTCATGTTCGCCGTCACTTCCTCCTGGCTCATCCCGCTGGCCGTGGCGATACGCTCCCTTTGCGTGCATTCCGATCCGCGGCGGAATTATGAACTCTACATCGTTCATCATGGATTGGAGGAAGAGCAGATGAAGGAACTGGGAAAAGCCGTTTCCGGCTATCCCCGCGTCTCGCTGGGGTTTTGCAGGCTTCCGGAGAGGCTGCTTCGCATTCTGCAGCACAGGGATTGCGGACGGTTCTCCCCTCTCACGTATGGACGCCTGCTGGCCGCCGCCCTGTTCCCCCGGCACGACAGGGTGGTTTACCTGGACGTGGACGTGCTGCTGAATGGAGACGTGGCCGAACTTTACGATGCGGACCTGCACGGCGGCGCGCCGATAGGCGCCGTCCGGGACTGCGCCGTCCTGCAAAGCATCAGTACGGGCCGCCTTCCCGACCATCTGGAATACATCAGCGGCATGGGGGTAACGAATCCGCGCCTGTACTGCAATACCGGGGTCATGGTCATGGACCTGGTCCAGATGAGGGAGCAGGAAACGGAAGACAGGCTGCTGAGGCTGCTTGAGGCCCATCCGGATTCCTTTCCGTACGTGGACCAGGACATTATCAACATTGTCTTTTACGGCCGCATTGCTCCGCTGCCCCTCCGCTGGAATTACCACTTCCAGTTTGAGCTGCACCATGCGGGAATGGCGGACCTCATCTCCGGCACCGAGTTTGAAGAAGCCCCGGCCCTGTTTGAAAGCCGTTCCTGGAAGCTTTTCCACCTGGTGGGTGATTACAAGCCGTGGCTGCCGCCGGATATGGAAAAAATCTACCACCGCCTGTATCTCGCCCTCTGGTGGCCCCTTGCCCGGCAAACTCCGGCTTTCCGCAGGGAGCTGCGCGCCCTGTACCGGCAATTCACGCGCGCCTTCCGTTCCCGGCTGCGCCACCACCAATGGAGCCTCCCCGTCTCTCCGGGCCGGAATTTCCGGAAACGCCGGGAGAAAATCAAAACCCTTCAACGCCAACTGGCCGTGTTTGACGGCTCATGGCCCTGATTCCATCCCATCCTTTAACATCATGCCCTCCTCCCTTTCCGCCGCACCGCCCGCAGCCTTCCATGCTGCCGCTGCGCCTCCTGCCATAAACGTCATGTTTGCCGTCACCTCCGCCTGGACCGTGTGCCTGGCCGTCACCCTGCATTCCCTGGCACGCCATTCCAACCCGGAACGGAACTACAGGCTGTGGGTGGTCCATGACGGGCTGGAAGAAGAAAACATGCAGGAACTGGACAAGGCCGTTTCCGGTTATCCGAACGCAACCCTTCAGTTCATGACCATTCCCGGCAAGCTGGAACAGATGCTGCGCCGGAGGGACGTGAAACGCTTTTCCGCCCTGGCCTACGCGCGCCTGCTGGCACCCAGCCTGTTCCCCCGGCATTCCCGGATTGTCTATCTGGATGCGGATACGGTCCTGTATGCGGACGTAGCGGAGCTTTACGATACAGACCTCTGCGGGGCGGCCGTGGGCGCCGTACGGGATACGGCGGTGCTGAGCAGCCTGGTGGCGGGGTATCCGCGGCGCCAGCTCCGGAAACTTCAACCTTTGGGCCTGCACGATCCCTCCCACTATTTCAACTCCGGCGTGCTGGTCCTGGACCTGGACCGAATGAGGGAGGAGGATGCGGAAGTCCGCCTGCTCCACGTCATTGAAGAACACAATGAGCTCCTGGAACATCCGGACCAGGACGCGCTGAATATCGTCTTCCACCGGCAGATTTTTCCGCTGCCTGTTGAATGGAACTACCATTTCCAATTTGAACTGGGGAAAAACGGACTGGAAGAGGCCTGCGCAGGCACGGAATTCGCCGGGGTTTCCAACATCCACGCCACCTGCTCCTGGAAGCTTTTCCACATGATCGGCTCCAAAAAGCCCTGGCTGTTCCCGGAAAAATCAGAGGAATACATCGTGTCTGCGGCCGTCTGGTGGAAGCCGGCCATGGAAACGGCCTCCCTTCGGCCCCATCTGTCCCAATTGCTGGAGGAATTCACGCAATGGACGCGACGGCAATTGCGCCACAATCAATGGCACCTGCCGTTCTCCTTCGGGAACGGCTTCCGGAAACGCAAGGCCAGAATCAACCTGCTGAAACGCCTGCTGCGCGTCTTTGAAGGCGTATAGCCCCGCCGGCGGCAACAGGCGTTCGAGAAGAGCCGCAGTCTCCAATCACTCCGGCAGTTTGATGATTTCCCCCCGTTTTCGGTTCCCGGTCTTTCAGAGCCGGATTCAGGCGGATAATTTCCCCGGCGCGCTTTCCGTCCTTCAACCGGCTTTCAGCGATGGACGCCCGGGTTTCCCCGGCCTTCACCTGGTAATCCCGCGCTCCTTCTGCCGGGCACGCCTGTACGTACGCCATTTTCCCTACATTCACCACCTGGTCCCGGCCATTCAGGCGGAATACCAGCGTTTTCCGCTTTTCCTGCGGACGGCCGTAATCCGTGTACACTTCCGCGTACAGGGTAACGGGAGCCAGCATTTTCTGCGACCGGGTGCCGTAATAATGCGTCTGGACCAGATAGGGACCGGGAAGAGCCTTGCGCACCAGGTATTCTTCCGGCCCGTAGCCCTGCGTCACGTCACGGGACAAATGGCCGCCATGAGTGGTCAGCCGATGGGAGTAATAGCATTTTTCTCCGGTGATGTCCGTGACCCAAAGGTCCATGTCAGACGCATCCGTGTCCCAGTTGATGACCACGCGCAAATCAGCCTCCACCGGCTGGAGAAAGGCAGGGTCCAGCCCCCCGGTATCCAGCTTCACTCCCGCCGCCCTGCTCCGGGAAACAAGCCGGTTCAGTTCCACCAGCACAATCTGCTCCACGCCGGTGAAGCGGCGCGGCATCGGGCGTTCCAGCACCTCCCGGTACATGTCGAACGCCTTTTGGGCTTCCCCCAGTTCATCCAGCACCAGCGCCAGATCCCGGTAGGACTGGGGTTCTTCCGGAAACAGCGTTTTTACGGTTTCAAAAATGAACCTGGCTTGCCGGAGTTCTCCCATGTAACGCAGCTTGTAGCCCAGCATGCGCAGCAGGGAACGGTTTTCCAGTTCCAGCTCCGCCAGGTTGGACAGAATCTGGACAGCCAGCGCCTTGTCCCCCTTCCCGGCAAACCAGTCAGAGCAGTCCATGTAAAAACCGGGGCTGTCCCCATACTTTTCCTTGAGTTTCATATAGACCGCAAAAGGCCGGTCAGCCGCATCCAGAGCCGCCAGATACGGAGCCTTGGAGTCCCACGCCTTCACGTTCATGACGGGGGAAGAACCGGCATCCCGTTCCCGCGCCTTTAGTCCATTTAATGTTTCTCCCCCTCCCAGGAACAGGGACCCTACCACCTCTTGATTTTCCGGAGCAGAATTCTCGTTCCCCAGCAGATCCGGGGAGGCGGAGTCCGGAGAACTCCCGGCTTCTGCATTAAAACTTCCGGACGCCCTGATGACAGCACCGGAATCTCCGGATATATTGTTACCTTGAACTATAACAGGCGCCGGAGCGGATTCCCCCGAATTTTCATCCTCCGGAGAGGATCCGGCCGGACGCTCCCAGAGAGAATCCACTTCCGCCAGCATGGCGCTTCTTCTTTCATCATAAGCGGCGGAGTAATAGGCAGTTTTTCTGCGGGCCACAGTCTCCGCACCCCTTCTTGCCGAAACATTTTCCGGAGCCTTTTCCAATATCCTGTTAAACAGGGAAAGGGCCTTATCGTAATCCCCAAGGTCATAAAAGCCGTAGGCCAGGCGGAGGCTTCCCGCTATGTCCGCAGGCTCCCTGTCCAGTTCCCTGTTCAAGTTTGCTCTTGCCTCAGCCAGCTCCCTGTCACGGGCAGCGTTTTCCCCAGAGGCTTTTTCAGCCTGTGCTTCTTTTTCCCGGAGGCGCCTTTCCATGACCGTGACGCCCTTCAAGGCCGTCCGGTTATTACGCTCATCCTTCAATACTTTCCGGTAGATTTCCAGCGCCTCCCGGTCATTGCCCCGGCACGTATGAATCAAGGCCTGTTTCAACCGGTCATCTTTCAAGACGCTTTCCATCTCTTCCGGATTGAAAAATTCCTTTGCGTACCATTTCTGCATTTCTTTCCAGGAAGCAAGGCACGCTTTCAAGCGGTTTAATCTTGCGGTCTCTTCAGCCATGTCCTCCTTCCGTCCGCGTTTCAGCATCCTCTTGTCATATTCCGCCCGCAATTCTGAAGCGGAAGCGGGAGGACGCACACCATATTTCAGGTATTGCTCCAGGGAGTCCAGCACCAGCAGAGAGGTACCGGGCGTCACGATTCCATATTCCATTCCCAGGTTCCCCACAGCTTCATCCCTAACGGCAGAGGGTGGACGGCAGAGAAGTTCCTGGAGCCTTGCCTGGGCATACAAGGCCCTCAGCATGGTTCCGGGCGTCCCCCCGGAGGCATCCGCCGCCACGGGAATTTCCACTTCTGCAACCTCCACCGTCCCGCGGTAGGAACCCGGCTCCAGTTCCGCCAGCAAAAGGACGGAATCCGATGGCATTCCAGGAATTTCATACCTTGAAAACGCCCTCCAGGGCATATTCCCCCTGTCAATAATGTAACGGATGGGAATTTCCCCCCTGACGAGGAGCTCCATCGCCTGCTCCGCCGTTTGACCGGCCAGGTCAATCACAGGAATGCCCATCCGGATGAACGTATTCGCATCCTTGCGCGGTGTCACCATCAGGGCGAAGGTTTTAGCGGAGCTAGTCTCCCGCTTTTCCGGCACGGGGCTGAAATTGATAAATCCATCACTGACAACCAGGCAGTCCGACGCCCCGGAACAAGCGCTCAGCTTTTCCCGAACAGCGCTCCAGTCACACGTGGCCCCGTCATAATCCAGAGCCAGCAGTTCGCGGGCCAGCTCGTCCAGATTGTCCGGAGCGACTTCGAACGTTTTTGAAGGCATGATCCGGTCCCGGAAGACAGTCAGGTTGATGCGGGTTTGCCGCCTCTGCGTTCTACCGCAAGCAAGATATCGTTTCAGAAAATCCAGGAATTTCCGGACATCCGCTCCTTTCATGGAACCGGAAGCGTCCCAAAGCAGCTCTATCGTGGGCGCGGCTTCCACGCCGCTCTTTCCGCCCGTCCGCTCAGGCCGGGGAATAATCACGGCGGCATAATCCCTGCCGTCAAAGGACTCCACAAATACCTTCGCTCTCCCCGCATCTTTTCCCTGCGCACGCGGCAGGGAGATGAACAGGTCTTCCGTCAGGGACAGACCCTTCCATTCCTTTTCCGCCAGGAAGGCGCTGCGCCAATCCTTGAATTCCACGTTGTCCAGCGGGGAGGAAACGACAACGGGCTTCCGGCCGGCGAACACTTCCACCCTCAGCTTGAGGGAATCCAGTTTCTCCTTGAAATTCATCGGAAGCTGCAGGGACGGCGCTCCTGCGGCATCCACGGGAAGAACCGTGGAATAGCGCAGCCGCACAGTGCGGGTTCCTCCCGCAGGAATGGGATATACGCGCGTCTTGAACATGTTGCCGCCGGACCATTCCACCAGTCCGGGATCAACCTGTTTGCGCACCTCTTCTTCAAACGCCACGCGCGCCTTTTGCCTGGGTACCGGCACGCCATCCACCATGCGGCCGTTGATGTCCAGCGCATACCCCTGTACGATGGCTCCAGCCGGGAGAGGATACACCAATTCCCCTTCCATCACACGCGTGTTGGGGTTGTGAAAAACCAGCGTCACTTCCGTTTCCGCCAGGAAATCCATCACGCGAGACTTGATTTCCGCCCGGGAAATGGAAACGGGGCTCTCATCCGCGCGGCATTCCACTTTCATGGAAGGAGGAGGGAGAACAACGGAACGCAAGGAAGCCGTCTGGGCCAGAGAAACGCAGCAGGCAAGAATGCACAGGCAGAGAGAATATGTAAATTTCATCATTCTAGGGGGGGGGTTGGGGAGAGATGGGAAAAGGCGGGCTTTCCCATCTCCCTCCCTTCCTACCACAAGGCACAGTCCAGGGCAAACTATTTGTTGTAAACGGCTCCCGCATGATTGCCCGCAAAAGGGCCAATCCCCCGGGAGGAAAGGAATCTGCCCTTCCCCGTTCAAAAGTGGAACCTGACGGCGGCAAACCAGGTCCATCCGCTGAAGCACCTGGCGCCTTCCGGCGCTCCGCTGGTCGTCGTATATTCCCCCCCTGCCATCAATTTCAGCATGTCCGGGTCTTCCGGGAAAAAATAATAATTCAGGCCGAAGTAAAAGGAGTTCATCGTGCTGACCCATTTGGGATAGGTGGTCACCGCGGGAACATAGCGGGCGTACATTTTCACGGCGTCCCGCCCATGGGAGAGCTGGTAGCGGAACACGCCTTCCAGATGCGGGGAAAACCTGTAGGAAGGCAATACCGCCAGGCCGTAAACATTCTCTCCCAGAGAGGTCCCCACCACGCGGAAGCCGGACATGAGTTCCGTCACCATGGAAAATTTCCCCCGGGACATGACCCAGTCCACCGCCACCACATCCCGGGCGCCAAGCCCGGAGTAATAGGAATCCTCCGGCAGGGAGCGTCCCGCGTAATGGGTGAAGTTGTGGGCATACGTCAGCCAGACGCGGCTTTTCTCCCCCGGCAGAAAGCCGCGGGCGTCCAGATGGACGGAGGCCTTGGCAAAGGCATTGTCCGCCGTATTAAACCTGATTTCATGCGCCAGGCTGTCGCTGGTGTCGTTCAGGAAGACGGAAGCCTCCCACCCCACGGGCACGTCCTGCCGCGGGTTTTCCAGCACAACGCCCCAACTGGAGATGGTCCCGAGCTGGTTGACCAAGTCGGACCGTTCCAGGGTCTTGAGTTCACTGGCCGTCTCCCGGAATTCCGCCGTCATCTTGGAGGTGATTTTCCCGACGCGCGCAAAGAAGGAGGGATTGACCTTGTATTTCAGGTAGAGTTCAAAGATGCTCCAGTCCGTCTTCGTCCTTCTCCAGCGGCCATCCTCCACCTTGTACATGCCGTCCAGCTCCCCCATGTTGGTCAAACTGTGCAGCGTCAGGCGGTTTTTGAAGAAAACGGCTTCAAACCCTATCTGGAGCCTCCGCCATTCGTTTTCCCTGCCATGAGAGCCCTTGCGGAACCGGTTGGCTCCGGAAGGGGAGACCTGAGCCCCCTGGTACTGCCCCGTCAGCAGCAGCTTGAACTGGTTCAGGAACTCCGCGTCCTTGTTGTCATAGAGATAGGGCATCTTCTTCAGACGGGAGTACAGGCCATCCTCCGCCGGATGGGAAGGAGCCCTTACGGAGGCTCCGGGGCCCGCAGGCCCGGACGCCTGCCATGCCGAACCTTCCGCCCATACAGAGCCGTACCCCCCAGCCAGCGCGATCAGGAAAAAACAGCATACGCGGGCAAACATGTCTCATGAAAAGACATGTTCCGGACCCCTACGTGTTGAAGGTATGCCGGAGGATGCCACGCATGCGGCCCAATGCTCCGGACCGGGTTAATGCGGCGTGTGGGGCTCCAGCATCTGCTGGCGTTCCCGTTCCTTGTCCTTGGCCAGGCGGCGGGCCTCCTTGGTCAGGTACTGTTGCAAACGGAAGGCTTTCTGGCCCTTTTTCCGAACGACGTGCTGGGAAGTGCCGTCAGGCAAAATATTGCAGGCCTGCACGTTGTCCCTGAAACAGGCGTCCAGGATGGATTTGAGGCGGCGCGCCAGCTTCCCGTTGGTGACGGGCACCATGAGCTCCACCCTCTTGTCCAGATTGCGGGTCATCCAGTCCGCGCTGGCGATGAAGAGCTGGTGGTTGCCGCCGTGGTGGAAGAAGAAGATGCGCGCGTGCTCCAGATAGCGGTCCACAATGCTGACCACGCGGATCACCTTGCCGTTGGGCCGGGGGCCCGTTTTCAGGCAGCAGATGCCGCGCACGTTCAGTTCAATGTCCACCCCGGCGTCCGCAGCCCTGTACAGGGCGTCAATGATTTCCACATCCTGAAGGCTGTTCATCTTGGCGGAGATGCGGGCCGGTTCCCCCTGCCGCGCGCGCTCCGCCTCCCCTTCAATGAGTTCAATGAGGCGCGCCTTCATCAACACCGGGGAGGGGTACAGCTTGCGGAAGCGCATGAGCTTGGTGCGTCCCGTTACGGAGTTGAAGAACTGGGAGGCGTCCGCCCCCAACTGGTCGTCGCAGGTAAGGTAGGAAATGTCCGTGTAAATCTTGGCGGTTGTTTCATTGTAGTTCCCCGTGCCGAAGTGGCAGTAACGCCGCAGCATGCCCTGCTCCCGGCGCACCACCAGGCATATCTTGGCATGGGTTTTCAGGCCCTTGACGCCGTAGACCACCTGCACGCCGGAACGCTGCAGTTCCTCTGCCTTTTCCAGGTTGCGGGCTTCGTCAAACCGGGCTTTCAGTTCCACCAGCGCCGTCACTTGCTTGCCGCTTTCCGCCGCCTTTTTCAAGGCGGCTACGATGCGGGAGTTTTTGGCGGTCCGGTACAGGACCTGCTTGATGGCGATGACGTCCGGGTCTTCCGCGGCTTCCTCCACCAGGCGCAGGACGGGTTCAAAGCTTTCATAGGGATGGTTGAGCAGGATGTCTCCGTTGGCGATGTTTTCAAAGATGCTGACGGCAGGGTCCACGGAGGGTGACGGCTGCGGGGACCATTGCTCCACTTTCAATTGGTCATTGCCGGGGGCAAAGGCCATTTCCATGAAGTCGGAAAGCATCAGAGGGCCCTTGAGGTCATACGTTTCCTCCTTCCCCGCGCCGACGATCTGCATGATCCTGTCATGCAGGGGGACGGGAGCGGAGGATTCTATTTCCAGCCTCACGCATTCGGAGAATTTGCGGGCCACCAGCACTTCCTCCATTTCATCCGCCAGGTCCAGGGCGTCCTCCTCCTGCACGGCAATGTCCCCATTGCGCGTGACGCGGAATACCGCGGCGGAGAGAACGGTTTCACCGGGGAAAACGGTGCCGATGCATTCCCGGACCAGGTCCTCCAGCATCACGTAGCGTTCCGTTTCCGCGGAAGGGACGGGCACGCGCCGCGGCAGGCCGTCCGGCAGGGCCACCACGCTGGCGCGGACCTCCCCGGTTTCATTGTCCCGCAGTTCCACTCCCATCAGCAGCTTGAGGGACGGCAGCGCGGGAGCCTCCGGCGCATCCATGTCCAGCGGCGTCAGCAGCGGGAATATCTGGTTGTTGAAGTATTGCTCCAGCGTCAGCTTCTGGGAAGTGCTGAGGTCCTCCATGGCCAGCGGATTGATGCCGTTGATTTCCATCCACGGCAGGATTTCTTCATGAAACAGGCGGTACTGGTCCTCAATCATGCGGCCCACGCGGGTGCGGATGTCCTTGAGCTGGCGGGTTGGGGTCAGCCCGGAAATGTCCTTCACGCGGGAGCCGGAATGCCGCAGCATCTGGAGGCCGCCCACGCGCACCATGAAGAACTCGTCCAGGTTGGAGGCGGTAATAGCCAGGAACTTCAGGCGTTCCAGCAGGGGAAGGTCCGTTCTCACGGCCTGGTCCAGCACGCGCTGGTTGAATTCCAGCCAGGAGAGCTCTCTGTTGATGTATTCGTTAGACATGGAGAAAATAAGGGATGGAAGTTTCTTGAATCAGCCTACCGCTGGGGCACCAGCACGACGTCATAACCGAAGATGTCCGCAAACAGGTCGCCCTTCAGCCGCAGCGCCAGGTCTTCCACGGCGGTTTCACGCACGCCCTGGAGCTCCAGCTCCAGCATCCGGCCCCGGATGCGCGCCCGGACGCCGTTCACGCGCTGGGCATGGCCGCGTTCCAGGGCGTCCGCCACGCGCAGGATGGCAGCCATCTTGGCTACGCGCATGCGGTCCGTCAGCTCCAGCTCCCCGTACATGGGGTCGGAATTGGCGGGCACCTCATGCCGGTGGTAGCGGGCCAGCAGGGCGATCGTTTCCACGTCGTCCCGGGAAAGGCCGAAGATTTCACTGTTCAGGATGATGTACTGGGAATGGAGCTGGTGGTCCTGCTGGCTGATGAAAGACCCCACCTCATGCAGGATGGAGGCCACCTCCAGCAGCAGCCGGTCGTGCTCGGAAAGGCGGTGCAGGTCCTGGAGCTGGTCAAACATTTCCATGCACAGGCGCGCCACATGCTCGCGGTGCCCCTTGTCGGCCTTGTACCTGTCCGCCAGAATCCCGGCGAAGTGGAGCACCTCCGCCTCCAGGTCCCCCGGATGCTGTTCCGCCCGGATCAGGCTGCTTGAGAATTCCTCGTCATAGCCGCTTCCGGGGATGATCACGTCATTCAGGTTCAGGCTGCGGGCAATCATCTCCGTCATCAGCACGGCGGGCAGAAGGGAATCCACCCCGGCAAAGTCCGCCCCGTAAACGTTCATGCGCTGCTCCAGGGTGGTGCGGGACATCCGTTCCGCTTCCGCCACCAGGGCGGAACACGCCACCTTGCCTTCCGGCGTGGGGTCCAGGCGGTCACGGAGCTGCTGCATCTCCTGGCCGATGACGATGAGCCCAGCGAGGCCCTTGACGCCGCCGTAATCCAGGCAAATCTGGTCCACCTGCCCGCGCATGTGCTCCCGCAGCAGAGAAAGTTCCGCCACATCGTCCCCGTATTCTATTTCTCCGACGGCCTCGCCCGTGCGGTGCGTCCCCAGCCGGTAGCAGGAATAGCGCACGATGCGCCCCTTCTGGAACAGGAGCACGCGGGTATTGCCCGGCCCCGTATGGACCACGAGCACCTTTTTCTTGCTGAATCCCGGGTATTGTGCCAGCGTTTCCTGCACCTTCACGTAAATGAGGCGCGTCATTTTGCCGTCGTCAATCCGGCGTCCCCGCAGGCCGTGGGCCACGTGCATGCGGTTGACGAACACGTCCACATTGTCCGCCTCGGAAATGATGTTGGAGATCATGAGCCGGACGGAAAGCCTGCTGCCGGTTCCGTATTCCTTGAGAATTTCCAGATAGTCTCCGATGATTTGCACGCAACGGTCCATGGTATGCCGGGAAATGCGGTGGAAACGGAAGATGTCCCGCGCCATGGGCACGGGCTGCTGGAGGAAGTCCAGCAGGCGAATCCTGTCCTGAACCACCTCAGCCACCATCAGGCTCATGGAGCCCGGCCCCAGGTAGATCACCGCCTGCGTTGATAATTCCGAATCCTGAACCTGCTCGCCTTGAATCATTGCCATACCATGTATTGTTTCCCAGCCGTGGAGCAAGAATGGCGGCGTGACAAAAGCGCCATCCCCGCCCGTTCCAGCAAGGGGCAGAATAAGGAATTTGCCTTTTGACGGCAAGAGATAAGCGCGGCTCCTTTTCCGGTCCGGAGGAACGGCCCTACAGGGCGGCTATTTCCCGTAGGCTCCCAGCAGGGGAACCAGGCGCGGGGCAAACCTTTTCATGCAGAAGAAGAGCCCCGCCAGCACGGCGAAGATGACCGGAACCAGGCAGAGCCACAGGACGTCCCAGGCCTCCCCCTTCCACGTAATCCAGCCGCTTTCACGCAGCAGGATGATGACGATGTAGTGCGTGCCGAAGATGAAGAAGCACGCCGGGGCCAGCCCCGCCACCCATCTGGCCGCGCGCGGAAACCACTCCGTGAACAGGATGGCCAGGGACATCAGCCCCAGCATTCCCAGCGCAATAAGCATGGAGTTGTGCTGGTCCCGGTGGCTCACCAGCCACCAGGTGAGCGCGAGCGTGGCAAGCAGGAACGGCACCGCATACCGTCGCACGGATTCCGTCAGGAACGGAAGGGAGTAACGGGATACGTACATCCCCACCAGGAAAAAGCCCAGGCTGTTGGCGATAGGATAGTCATGATCCGCCAGGTCCAGCGCAAAGTAGTTCAGGGAGAGCATGATGATTCCCACCCAGAGCATGTAGTTCCCCATGCGGTGCAGGAGGGGCGCTACAGCGGTATAAATGATGATGTCGCGCAGAAACCACATGGGGGCGTCCACCGGGTGCCCGGCAATGCCCAGGCAGCGGCCGAACGCCGCGAGGGCGGACCAGAAACCGCTGCCCGCCTCCCCCTTCAGCCATGCATACATGGGCTGGTAGGAGACGTAGTATTCATGAAGGGGGGACCAGCCGATCAGAACGGCCGCCGCCAGCCCCCACACCAGGTACGGGCGGAGAAGAAACCAGCTCCGCTTCCACAGGAAAAAGCTCCCCCCGTCCAGCGGACCGAACGAACCGCGCCCCACAAAGTAACCCGCCGCCAGCAGGAAAAAGGGAGTGCGCGCCGCCAGAAATTCCGCCCATATCCACCGGTAGAGCTCCGCCGAATAGAAGGCCATGTGGTTTGCAATAATCAGGATGCAGGCAATCACACGGGCCACATCCACCCACACCATCCGGTGCGTGGCCGTCCTCTCCAGAATTACGGGAGCGGGAATCTGGGCGTCCGGCGGCGTCATTCCCTTGCGGGGCTGGAGTTACAAAGGGGCGATGCCGAGCTGCTCCGGCAACGCGATGCGGGGGCGCTCCGTCACAATCAGGGGAGCCCCGTCCGTCACGATGACCGTGTGTTCAAAGTGGGCGGATGGCTTGCCGTCCGCCGTGACGACCGTCCAGCCGTCATCCAGAATCTTGACGGAAGGCCTGCCGGCGTTCACCATCGGTTCGATAGCCAGCGCCATGCCCTTTTTCAGGCGCGGAAGCTTGTAATGGGGGCGGTAGTTGGGAACCTGGGGCTCTTCATGCAGATGGCGGCCTATGCCATGGCCTACAAAGTCCCTGACCACGGTGTACCCGCGGGGACGCACAAAGCCCTCCACAGCCGCGCAGACGTCCGCCAGCAGCGCGCCGGGCCTCACCAGTTCAATGGCACGGAACAGGGATTCCTCCGTCACGGCCAGCAGGCGCAACTTTTCCGGGTCCACCATGCCCACGGGCACGGTCATGGCGTTGTCTCCATGCCAGCCGTCCACAATGGCGCCCACGTCCAGGCTCACGATGTCCCCGTTCTGGATGCGGCGCGGACCGCCGCTGCCGTGCACCACTTCCTCATTGATGGAAATGCAGAGCTGGCCGGGGAACCCGCGGTACTGGTAGAAGGAGTTGCCTACCTTGTGCTTCTTGAAGATTTCACGCGCGATGTCGTCTATTTCCCGCGTGGTGCGGCCCGCCTGGACCTCGGCTCCGATCTCCATCAAGATTTCCGCCGTTACAGCTCCGGCCTTTTGCATTTTGGCAACCTCGCCGGGAGACTTGATGTGGATTCGTTCTGCCATGGAATTCGTCTTTCTATTGCCGGTATTCTTCCAGCTTGCGGGCCAGGTCGCGGGAAACCTCGGCAGGTTCCCGTTCCTCGGTTACCGTCATTTTAACCACCAGGCCGCGGGCTTCGTAGTACCTGGCTACGGGCAGCGTCATGGCTTCAAAGTCTTTCCAGCGGCGGGCGAAGGCCTCCATGTTGTCATCCTTGCGGGAGACCATTTTGCCTCCGCATTTGGAGCATTCCTCTTCCGATGTCTGCACCACATGGCCGCACGTGGAGCATTCCCGGCGGTGCATGATGCGCTGTTCAATGAGTTCCCGGGCTACGTCCATCCAGACGACCACGTCCACGGAGGTTCCGCGCTGGGTCAGGAAATGGTCCAGGGCTTCCGCCTGCGCAACCGTGCGGGGATAGCCGTCCAGCAGCCATGCGTCATTGTCCATTTCCGAAAGCCAGCCGCGCACCATGTCGTTGACGATCTCGTCCGGAACCAGCATGGCCTTGTCCATATAGCCCAGGGCTTTCCGTCCCAGCTCCGTGCAGGATTCCACTTCCCGCCGCAGCAGGGAGCCGGTGCTCAGGGAGTTCAGGTTGAAAGTATCAGCCAGAAACCGGCCCTGGGTTCCTTTGCCGGATGCGGGAGGCCCAACCAGGATGAAATGCTTGAGATCCTTCATGTCTTTACTTTCGGAAGAGGGAATGGCGTTCCTTACTGCATGGCATTGTAGGCGATGGCACCAGCCAGCACCAGCAGGGCGATGACGACCCACATGACGGTGACCGTGCGGCTGCCTGCGGCGGCTCCGGTACCCTGGATGTGACCGTATTTGCCCTTGAGCTTGCCTTTTTTTCAGGAAGCCGTCGTAGTTGCGGGAGAGAAGAGTGGTTTCCACCTGGCGCATCATGTCAAGCAGCACGCCGACCAGAATCAGAAGGCTGGTGCCCCCGAAGAATTGGGTGACCAGGTAGGGGATGCTGCCCCCGATGTTCAGCAGGGAAGGCAGGAAGTAGATGAGGGTCAGGAATGCGGAACCGGCAAAGGTCAGCCTCTGCATGGTCTGGTCCAGGAAAAGGGCGGTGGGAGGTCCGGGGCGGATGCCGGGGATGTAGCCGCCGTTGCGCTTCAGGTCTTCCGCGATCTGGGAGGGCTGGAACATGGTAGCCACCCAGAAGTAGGAGAAGAAGAAGATCATGAGGCCGGAAATGATGTAGTAGCCGGAGGAAGCGGGGTTCATCCAGTCATTCATCTTGGTGGCGATCCACTGCAGCGTGGTGTTGTAGTGGGCGATCTGGGAGAAGAGCACCTGCGGAAGGGACAGGATGGCCGTGGCGAAGATGACGGGCATCACGCCGGAGTAGTTGAGCTTGAGCGGCAGGTACTGAGTGGCGCCGTTGAACATTTTATTGCCCATGACCCGTTTGGCGTATTGCACGGGTATGCGCCGCTGGGCCTGCGTTACCGTGACGACGAGCGCCACCACGATAATCAGGAAGGCGATCAGGGCCACGAGCAGCATGGCGCCCATCGGGACAACCGCGCCGTCCTTGTACACCAGCGTTTTCCAGGCCAGGGTCACCGCGCCCGGAAGGGCATGGATAATGTTGACGGAAATAATGAGGGAGACGCCGTTGCCGACGCCGCGCTCCGTAATCTGGTCGCCTATCCACATCAGGAACATGGTGCCCGCCACCATGATGAGCACCGTCATCAGGGCAAACTGCATGCCTGGGTCAATGACGAGCTGGCAGTCCGGAGGGATGTTGAGGCCCACGGCTTTCAAACGGTCCGGATGTTCCAATGTACCGACCAGGAACCAGCCCTGCACAATGGCGATGACGATGGCAATGGCGCGCGTCCATTTGGTCATCTTCTGGCGGCCTCCCTCTTCCCGCACCATCTTGGCCCACTGGGGAACCACCGCGGAAAGGAGCTGGGTCATGATGGAAGCGGAGATGTAGGGCATGATGCCCAGCGCAAAAATGCCGCACTGCTGCAGGCCGCCGCCGGAAAAGATGGTCAGCACGGTAGCCAGGCCCGCACCGGGGCCGCTGGCATTCGCGGAGGCTTCAATCACTTTCTGCAGCTCCATGACGTCAATGCCCGGCAGGGGTATCTGTACCCCCAGGCGGACGACGACGATCATCGCCAGTGTGAACAAAATCCGGTGCCTGAGCTCCGGTACTTTCATGGAGTTTGCAAATGCGGATATCATGGTCCTGTAATATAGAAGTTGTCGCGCAGCTTGGCTTGCATGTCACGGCGGCTTGTACCCGGGGCATCCATGGGGACCGCAACAGTAAACACAATGATGCGAACCGGGTCAAGCTGCATGACCCGGTTCGCCAAATGTGATTAGGCTTCGCTGAGCACGGTGACGGTGCCACCGGCCTGAGTCACCTTTTCGCGGGCGCTGGCGCTCACGAAGTCCACGACTACGTTCAGGCTTTTGGTCAGGGTGCCGTTGCCGAGAAGTTTCACGGCGTCACAGGGACCTTGAACGAGCTTGGCTGCACGCAGGGTGTTTTCATCAACCGTAGCGCCGGCTTCAAACACGCGTTCGAGCTGGGAGAGGTTGACGATGAGGATTTTGTCCTGGAAGCGGGTGTTGTTGAACCCCTTCTTGGGCAGACGGCGGTGAAGGGGCATCTGGCCGCCTTCAAATCCCGGGCGGATGGAGCCGCCGGAACGGGCCTTCTGGCCCTTGTTGCCTTTGCCGCAGGTCTTGCCGAGACCGGAGCTTTCCCCGTTGCCGAGGCGCTTCCTGCGGTGCTTGGCTCCCGGATTGGGCTTAATCGTATGAAGCTGTAACATGTTATTTACAATGGTTGGATTTCGTGGAGGCGGCGGCACGGGGCGGCCGCCTCCTGGTCAGATTAGATGGCCTTTTCCTTCTTCTTGCCGCGGTCGGCAAGAACCTGGTCGCTCGTGCGCAGGGAAGCGAGAGCCTGCAGGGTAGCCTTCACCACGTTGGCATGGTTGGAGGAACCGAGGGATTTGGCAACGATGTCACGCACGCCGGCTGCTTCCAGCACGGCACGGATGGTGTTGCCGGCAATGAGGCCGGTACCGGGGGAGGCGGGCTTCAGGAGCACCTTGCCGCCGCCGAATTCGGAGTAGACTTCATGCGGAATCGTGCCGTTGGCGATGGAGACCGGGCGAAGCTGGCGCTTGGCGGCTTCCGTAGCCTTGCGGATGGCGTCTGCCACTTCATTGGCCTTGCCGAAGCCGAAGCCTACGCGGCCTTCCATGTCGCCGCTCACGACGAGGGCGGAGAAGGAGAAGCGGCGGCCGCCCTTGACGACCTTGGCGCAACGGTTGATGAACACAACCTTTTCAGCGAGCTGGGGGCCTTCTTCCACGGGAGCTTCAGCCTGGGGGCCACGGCGTCCGTCACGGCGGGGACCACGGGGTCCGCGGCCATTCTGGCCGTCACGGCGGGGTCCGCGGGGACCGCGGAAGTCGCGGCCGCCCTGTGCGGGTTGCTGCGCTTGAGCGGGAGCGGCGGCTTCCGTAGCAGGAGCAGTGTTTTCCGTTTCGTTATTCATTTAGGGAATCTTTCAATTAGAATTTCAAACCAGTTTCGCGGGCGGCATCGGCCAGGGCCTTCACCTTGCCGCAGAACTTGAAGCCACCGCGGTCGAAGACGACTTCAGTGACATTGGCGGCCTTCGCACGTTCACCAATCAGGTTGCCTACCTTGGTGGCAGAGGCGCGGTTGGCGAGCTTGGAAGGATCGGCGATGGATGCATCGGCCGTGGAAGCGGAGCAGATGGTCTTGCCCACCGTGTCGTCGATGATCTGGGCATAGACGTGACGGTTGGAGAAATAGACAGCCAGGCGGGGGCGGGAAGCCGTTCCGGAGAGCTTTCTGCGGATGCGGCGGCGAACCTTGGAGCGGATGGCTTTGCGATTGATAGTACTCATCGTGTATAAATATGTTGTAATAGTTATTACCTGAATTACTTACCGACGCTCTTGCCTTCCTTGCGGCGGATAACTTCACCGGCGAAGCGCACGCCCTTGCCCTTGTAGGGTTCCGGGGGATAGTACGCACGGACTTCAGCGGCAAACTGGCCTACGACCTGCTTGTCGATGCCTTCGACCGTCACTTTCGTGTTTTCGGTCACGGTCACCTTGAGGCCTTCGGGAATTACCTGGTTGATCGGATGGGACTTGCCCAGGTTCAGGTCCAGGATGTTGCCCTTCACGGCGGCGCGGAAACCGACGCCGACGATTTCAAGGTTTTTGACGAAGCCTTCGGAAACGCCGATGACCATGTTGTTCAACAGGGAACGGTTCGTGCCGTGCAGGGCGCGAAGCTGGCGGCTTTCGCCAGCGCGGTCAACGGAAAGCTGATTGCCTTCAACGGAGGCGGTGATGCCTTCCGGAAGCGTCCAGGAAAGCTTGCCTTTGGGGCCTTCCACCTGAACGGAAGAGCCGTTAACCTTTACCGTTACCTTGTCCGGCAATGTGATGGATTTTTTACCAACTCGGGACATATGTTTAGGAAATGTTAATGGTTACCATACAAGGGCGAGAAGTTCGCCGCCGATGCTCTGCTTGCGCGCCTGCGCACCGGTCATCACACCACGGGAGGTGGAGACGATGGCAATGCCAAGCCCACTGAGAACGCGGGGAATGTCCTCGGAAGAAACGTACTGGCGGCGGCCCGGCTTGGAGCTGCGCTTCACGTCGGTGACGACCGGCTTGCCCTGGGGGGTAAATTTGGTCTTCACCTTGATTTGCTTCTTGGTTCCTTCACCGGTCACTTCATAGTTCCAGATGTAGCCTTCTTCCTGCAGAATCCGGGCGATTTCCACCTTGATGTTGGAGCAGGGAGCGGTAAATTCCTCGTTGCCGGCCAGGCTGGCGTTTTTCAGGCGGGTGAGGAAGTCGGAAATGGGGTCACTTAATACGGCCATGGTAAGAAATAGTTAGGCGTTAGCGGTTTGAGTTTCTTCGGCCTTCTTCGGTTCACGCATGGGAACGCCCAGACCGCGAAGCAGGTCGCGGCCTTCATCGTCCGTAGGAGCGGAAGTCACGAAAATGATGTCGAAGCCGATCTGACGCTTGATCTGGTCAAGTTCGATTTCGGGGAAGATGGACTGGTCGGAGATACCGATGGCATAGTTCCCGTTGCCGTCAAAGGACTTGTAGGGAAGGCCGCGGAAGTCGCGGATGTTCGGAGCCGTCACGTTGATGAAGCGGTCCAGGAATTCCCACATGCGGGTGCCGCGCAGCGTTACGCGGGCTCCCAGAGGTTCGCCTTCACGCACCTTGAAGTTGGCCACGCTCTTGCGGGCGAAGGTGACGGACGGCTTTTGTCCGGTAATTTTAGCGATTTCATTGACGGCATCTTCCACGGCCTGTTTGCGGTCCGGGTGCTTGCCCATGCAGGAGGTGACAACGATCTTCTCCAGGCGGGGAATTTGATGCACGTTCTTGTATGCATGCTTCGCTTGAAGGCCGGGAACGACCTTTTCACGGTAGTATGTTTGCAGTGTTGGTGTACTCATTGTTTTAGCGGGTCAGCTCTTTATTAATGATTTATGTGGCTTAAGCGCAGGGTCAGGCCGGAGGCCTAGCCTACTTTTTTCACGTTGGAGATGTGAATCGGGCCGTTAATCTCCTGAATGCCGCCTTCCGGGTTCTGTTCCGTCGGGCGCACAGCCTTTTTCAGGGTGCGGACGCCTTCTACGATGACAGTACCTTTGGAAGCATTCACGGCGAGAACGGTGCCGCGCTTGCCCTTGTGGTTACGTCCGGCGATGATTTCTACTTCATCACCTTTTTTCACGTGGGTCTTCATATATGACTATTTCTTACGCGTTTATGCGATTAAGATCTACCACCCCCTTGGTGGTAGGGCAGGAAGAGTATTATAGGATAGGCCTTTTCGTCAAGCCCGCATCCTAAAAAAAATCGTTTTACCGCCCCTGCGCCAATGTGGAACGATCAATGGAGAAGCGCCCCGGCCTGCAAAAGACACCGGGCCCGGTTTCCGAACCGCCGGAACGGTTTTATTCATCATCCGTAGGAATCTCCGCTCCCTGCCAGCGCAGCTTGGCCCTCAAGAGAGCGCCGAAGTTCTGTTTGCGGAGATGAACCAGGGAGAGGGTTTCCGGAGCTTTCCGGATCACGAGGCTTTCTCCCACTTCAATGGGATAGGCGGAACGGCCGTCCAGGGAATAAACCATGGAATCAAAGCGGCCGCGGCGCTCGCGGGGCCGCAGGCGTATGGTCATGGTGTCCGGAAGCACCACGGAACGGTTGGTCAGGCTGTGCGGGCAGATGGGGGTGACGCACACCACGCGGGACATGGGCCATACCAGCGGCCCTCCGGCGGAAAGGGAGTACGCCGTGGAGCCGGTGGGGGTGGAGACCAGAACGCCGTCCGCATGGTAGCGGTTCAGCAGTTCTCCGTCTATCTCGGCATCCAGGTCCACCATCTTGCCGGACTGGGCGCGGATGAGGGAGACTTCATTCAGCGCCAGCTTGCGGGGAGGGACTGCGACACCGTCCACGCCCATCCGGACCACCTCCAGCATGGAGCGCTCGTCCGTCAGGAAAGAACCCTCCTGGAGGGCGTACGCCAGCAGCGGCAGCTCCTGTACGGAACAGGTGGTCATGAATCCCAGGCGCCCCAGGTTCACGCCCGCCAGGGGCACGTGGTGCGCAGCCGCCAGAGAGGAGACGGTCAGCATGGTGCCATCCCCGCCGAAGGTTACCAGCATGCTGCACCGGACAATGGCCTGTTCCAGGGCATCCGGCGTCTCAATGACGCAGGACCCCAGCCCGTGGCGGGAAAGCTCGCGGCGCATGATGCGCAGCGCTTCCCCCAGTCCCGGTTTTTCCGCCAACGCGACCAGGCCGATTACCTTGGAAGGATTCATGCGGGCAAGCATACTGCATTTTCCCGCGCCGCTCAACTGGTAAACCACGGCAGGGGGAAAGATTCCTTCCGGGCATCCCTATCCATTAAATTTCAATTCCTGTTTCTTTTTTGTTATACAAGATTATAAACATGTGTTAAAGATAAAAAGCGTGAATTGGTCCCTCCCCGTCCTGCTGCTTTTTCTGATGCCGGGCTGCTCCACTACGGAGAAGTGCGGCCAGAAAACGGCCCCGGCCGTACAGGCGACAGAGGCGCATGTAAAAAATGCGCCCTACCGGGTGAGGGGGAAAAGATATACTCCCATGAGCGTCGCAGACGCCCTGCAATACAGTGAAACCGGCTATGCCTCCTGGTATGGCGGGAAAGGACGCAGCATGAAGACATCCTCCGGAGAGTACATCAATCCCCAGCGGTCCATGACGGCGGCCCACAAAACCCTGCCGATGCCGTGCAAGGTGAAAGTCACCTGCCTGGCCACGGGCAAATCAGCCGTCGTCAGGATCAACAACCGAGGCCCCTTTCACAGCAACCGCCTGATAGACCTGACCGCGTCCGCCGCAAGCCGCATCGGCCTGCACAGCCGCGGCGTATCCAAGGTCCGTCTGGAAGTCATTTCAGTGGGTGACGGCCCGTACGAGGTTTTCGCCCGTTAATCCCTTTTATCATTTCCCGTATCTCTACTTTCTCCATCCATGATTCCGCCCCGCATTCTCCTTGCCGGCCTGGCATGCCTGTGCCCGTTCACCCTGGCTCAGAAGCTCAAATCGGATCCCCACAAAACGCTGATCATCATTTCCACCAGCGATATGCACGGCAATCTGGAAAAATTCCCCAAACTGGCCACGCTGGTAAAACAGTACCGCGCCAAATACCCGCACGTGCTGCTGGTGGATTCCGGAGATTATTTCATGGGCAACCCCTATGTGGACGACTGGGAAAAACGGGGCGAACCCCTGACTGTCCTGATGAACAAGCTTAAGTACGACATCGTGACCATCGGGAACCATGACCTGGATTACGGGCAGGAAGCCCTGCGGGACCACATTAAGGGGATGCCCGGCACCAAGTTTGTCGTTACCAACGTCAATCCCTCCCCTACGCTGGAAAATTGTTTTTCCCCGTATGCCAGCATCCCCATCAAGGGCACGCCGATTTCCATAGGGTTCATCGGCCTGGTGGACCTGCAGACCACGGACGTCCGCAGGATGAGCGGCATTTCATGGAAACTGCCGGATGAAGAGGATTACAAGGGCATCACGGACAGGTTCCGCCTGCACCATAACACCATCAATGTCATCCTCAGCCACCTGGGATACGACCACGATCTGAAAATGATGAAGTATTCTCCGAATATCGACGTCATTCTGGGTGGCCATACTCATGTGATGCTTCCGCACGGCCATCTCAGAACCGGAACGCTGCTCAGCCACACGGGCCACAGACTGAGCCATGCAGGCGTTACGGAAATCACCTTCTCCACGGAAAAACCCGCCTCCATCCTTTCCAAGTCCACGAAGGCCGTTTCCCTGGACGAAAGGATTCCCAGCGACCCGGAAGTAGAGAAGATTGTCCAGCAGTTCACCGGAAACCCGTTCTTCAACCAGCAGGTGGGCGTCGCCGGGGAGGATATCACGCACGTCACCGTAGGCACCTTTTTCTGCAAAGCCATCCAGCAGGCCTCCCATTCGGACATTGCCATTTACAACCGCGGCGGCGTACGGGCCAGAAGCCATCTCTGCAAGGGCCCCATCAAGATCAAGGATATTTATGAAATGGAGCCCTTCCGGGAAAAGGTCGTCACCTGCTCCATGAGCAAGGCGGACATTGAACAACTGATTCTGTCCAAATTCATGTCCCCGTCCGATGACGAAGGAGGCATTCTGGAAGTTTACTGCTCCGGCTTTTCCTACCAGATTATGGACGGCGTTACGCCAAGCATCACCAGCACCTTGAAAAACGGCGTCATTTACACTGTCGCGATGGGCGACTACCTGTGCAACAATTTCAAATTCCCTCAAAAGGGAAACGGCAAACCGACGGGAATAAGCGTCCGTTCAGCCCTGATCGAATATCTGAAACAAATCAAGGAGCTTTTCAATCCGCCGCCGCCCAAACTGCCCATCATCAAAGATACGACGTTCGCCCTGTAAGCGGCACGGGAACCGCATGCCGCAGGGCGGCGGGATGGATTGAACAAGCTGGGCGGCCATGCTACATTCCTTCCAGCCATGCAGCCGGAATCCCATCACGCAGCGCCGGAAGAGGAACGGAACTTCAGCGGTTTCCGCATCCTTCCATCCGGAGCGCCGGTGACGGACACGCCCCCCTTCGACCGCCTGTTTGAAGAGGGGGCCGGAAACGGATTATATGCCCTCGCGGTCTCCAACTGGGAAACCGCGCCTGACCCGGGCGCCTTTTTTATCAAGAACATGGCGCGCCAGGCGCTCACCCGCATGGCGCACGCCGCCGCGGAAAGGCCGGATGAGGTGGACACCGTCCTGGACCACCTGCTGGCCTCCACGGCGGAAAGAGCGGCCCTGGCGGAACAGTTCCCTCCCGTGCCGGGGGCGGAATACGTCACTCCAGGCGTCATCGCCGGATGGCTTGAGGATTTCCGGAGGCTGGTGAAAAAGGAAGTCGGCGCCCGCGGCATCACTCCCGCCGCGTGGCTGAACGGGCTGGGCGCCCCCTGGAACCAGATTGGGAAGGTATTCTTCCACCTTGCGGAAAATCGGGATGACGCCACGGGCTCCCGGCCCTTTGCCTTCATGGCTACCTTTGCGCATCAAAGCGCGGCGGACAACCAGGTGCGCCACCTTCCCCTTTCCACCGCCCTGAAACTTCATGAAGGGAACTACACTGCCCTGCTGGCCGTGCTCCAGCCCTTGAAGGAAGCGGCACGGGAAAGCTCCCTGCTGCAGCGACTGCTGGACAATGGAAAGATTTACGCCCCGCTGGCCTGGAGCGCTGCGGAAGCCCGGGACTTTTTACAGGACACGCCAGCCTATGAACATGCAGGCATCATCGTGCGCATGGTGAACCTGTGGAGAAAATCCCCTCCCAAATTACAGGTAAAAGTCACGGCGGACGCTCCCGGCAGTGAAAAAACGGCTCATTCCTCCGGGCTTTCCGTCCACAGCCTGCTGCGGTTTTCCGTAGCCGCCACGCTGGGAGGCAGGGACCTGGCCCCGGAGGAACTGGAGGAACTGCTCAGCAACGGAGACGGCCTGATACGCTTCAAGGGGGAATGGGTGCGCGTGGACGCTCAAAAAGTCCGGGACCTGATGGACCGGTGGACCAAGGCGGCGCGCATGATGAGTTCCCTGGGCATTCCCCTGGTTCAGGGGCTGAGGCTGCTGGTCAACGGCCCTTCCGACCAGCTTGCGCAGCTCCCGGAACCGGATGAAGACTGCGTGGTGGAACCGGGCCGGGATCTCCGGCAGGCCCTGGATATCCTGGCGGGGGAGGTTTCCGTCTCCGTGCCGGAGCTTGCGCCCCGGTTGAACGCACTGATGCGCCCTTACCAGAAAGAGGGCTTTTCCTTCCTGTACCGGGTTACGGAACGGGGCTTCGGCGCCTGCCTGGCGGACGACATGGGGCTGGGGAAAACCCTTCAGGTCATCGCATGGCTGGATGCGCTGCGGAGGGAAGGCCGGCTGGAAGGCCTCCCGGCCCTGATCGTGGCCCCGGCGTCCCTCCTGTCCAACTGGAAGGAGGAAGCGGAACGCTTCGCGCCGGAGCTCGCCCTGCGCATCATGCACCCCTCCGCCCCGGATTCATGGCAGCCGGAGGAAATACCGCGCCGGGAAGGCTGCCACGCCGTCATTACTACCTACGGCATGGCCGCGCGCACGCCTGCGCTGGCCGGGCTGCATTTCCCGGCCATCATTCTGGATGAAGCCCAGGCCATTAAAAACGCAGGTTCCGCACGTTCCCGCGCCATCCGCTCCCTGCACGGGGAGAGGCGCGCCGCCCTGTCCGGCACGCCGGTGGAAAACAACCTGAATGAATTATGGAGCCTGATGGAATTCCTGAATCCGGGCCTGCTTGGCGGCAGAAAAAGCTTTGAAGCCTTCACCCGCTCCCTGGAACGAGGCTATGCCCCGCTGCGCCGCCTGGTGCGCCCTTTCATCCTACGCAGGATGAAGACGGATCCAGCCCTGGTCCCCGACCTGCCGGACAAGACGGAAATACCCGCCTACTGCCCCCTCACGCCGGAACAGGCCGCCCTGTACCAGACGCAGATAGATACGCTGCACGCCATGCTGGACGAACCGGACCCGGCCGCCCGCCTCATGCTGATCCTGCCCGTCCTGGCGCGCCTCAAGCAAATCTGCAACCATCCGGCGCAGTTCCAGGGCACGGACGACTACGCCCCGGAACGCTCCGGAAAGTTCCTGCGTCTTCAGGAATTGTGCGCCTCCATCGCCGCCCGGCAGGAAAAAGCCATCCTCTTCACGCAGTTCCGTTCCATCATTCCCCATCTGCACGACTTGCTTTCCGGGGTCTTCGGCCGTTCCGGGCTTACCCTGCACGGAGGCACGCCCATTCCGGAACGCCAGGGCATCGTCACCGCCTTCCAGAAGGAATCCGGGCCTCCCTTCTGCATCCTGTCCCTCAAGGCCGCCGGGACCGGACTGACTCTGACCCAGGCCTCCCACGTCATCCATGTGGACCGCTGGTGGAACCCCGCCGTGGAAAACCAGGCGACGGACCGGGCCTACCGCATCGGCCAGCACCGGAACGTGCTGGTGCACCGCCTGATCTGCCGCGGCACCATTGAGGACCGCATTGACGCCATGCTGACGGAAAAGCGCCGCATGGCGGACGACCTGTTCTCCGGCGGTCCGGAACAGTGGCTCATGAACATGAGCGCAGAAGAACTTAAGGACGTTCTTTGCAAGAGCTGAACCAATTTCATCTCCTGAAGGAGCGGTTGATGAAAATCAATTCAACGGGGAGATGAGAAAGGGAACAGAAAAATGCATTAATACGCATTTTTTCCTCTCTGACGAGGGAAAGTCAGAAAATCCGGTTTTCTTGATGAGCCCTGTTTTTGGCATCCGGCCGCCCATGCCGGAGAATTTGCCGGAAATCATAAAACAGGGGCGTACACCATCACGGCATTCCACCTGTTTGCGGCAGCCTTGGAACAATCCCATGACGAAATCTTTCACCGTGCATTCCGCGTCCATTGTGTCTCACCCATATTAGCCATGCAAAGTTGCACCGGGGAAACTGATTCGCGAGCTTCCAGGAATGCCTTATCTAACAGTAAAGCTTATAATTTATTTATTATGAATTAGAAAAATATTTTTACCACCCAATTCCTTTACGATGGAATAACGGCAAAACATCTACCGGGATTATCAATTTTCATTGACAATTTATCATTTCAATTTCATAGGTGATAATATGATGATGGTTCCAAAAATATTGTGCTGTTTTTCGCTTGTTTTGGGCATCCTCGTTGGAGCGGCACATGCCAAACAAGCAAAATGCGGCTATGAGCTCATAAATATTTCAGAGCCGACAGCAGAGCTGGTTGAACCGGTTAAGGGAAAATCAATGAAATTCAAGGTTCATGCGACTGCCATGGCAACTTACACTCACAAGGACGGCTCCACTGTTTCAGAGATCGTGAATCTGGATCAGGGTGCCACTGTTGTCGTGGATGTCTCGGAAGACCTGCCCTGGAATGAGAGAGCAAAAGAAAAGGCGATTCTTCTTTTACACCAAAAAGCCCTTTCCAGAAGAATGGAATTATGCAGAGACAACGGATGCAGCAAATAATGGCGGTAACACAATAACCATACATATTAACAATAACATAGGGCACTGAAGATGAAAATATTATTAAAAATAACCATTTTGACCATAGGATGCAGCGCCATGCTGGCCATCAATCCATCATTTGGAGCGGACGAAGCACAAAAACAGGCCGCCGGGGCCGTCCAGTTTCCTGCCGGTTCTTATAAAAATCCCGCCGTGCTTGATCTTAAAGGGGTCAAGGATTACAGCATGCTGGAATCGGCGCGAGATGAATACCTCAGAAAACATTACGACGGCTACCGTGTTCTGGGTGAAGGATTCACCATGATTGGAGGCCGCTACATCCTTACCGTCAGCTTGACGAATGATGAAGACGAAAACAAGGTAAACAATCTTAAGCTGGTCTATTTCGACATGACTGATGCGTATAAGAAATTAGGCAAATCAAAAGACAGGCAGACGCGCGAGAAAATAAAGGAATTGAAGAATAATCACCAACCCATGAGTGAAAAGGAACTCATGGAAAAACTGGAACGGGGGACGACGGAAAAAACCGGAAAATAAGATAAATGCCGTCTGGCCCCGGTTTTCATTTTAATCCCTTTCTATTTCCATCGTGAGGGATTTTTTACCGGAATGACTCCGCGCGCTGGCCTGTTAAATATAGAGCCTGTATTTTCTGATAAGCCGTAGTTTTGTTTTTTCAGGAATGCGACTCGCAGGCATCATTTCCATGATGCCTGCGAGTCAAACCCTGTACATCTGCTTTTCCAGCGTCTTCTGCTATTTTCCTTCTCAGGAAACCACGGCCAGCGGCGCGGTGGTTTTCCAGTCTCCGCGGGTAAAGTCCGGGAACTCCACGGGCATGCCGCCCTGCGCGATGGAATGAGCCGTCAACGGCAGCAGGGAAGACCAGGCGGCTCCTTCGTAAATATTCTGGTCCATCGGCTCTCCGTTCCGGAGGCATTCCACGATGCGGGAAAGCATCACGAAGTCCATGCCGCCGTGGCCGCCCATTTTCGTAGCCAGATTCCCGATGCGTTTCCAGAGCGGATGGTCGTATTTCTCGTAAATGGCGGCCAGCTTCTCCCGGCCTTCAATCCATTCGTGATAGTTGCCGTTGCCCAGCTTTTCACCCGCCACGCGGGTCGGGAAGCCGGCCAGGGTGCCTTCGGTTCCCTGGATCAGGTTGGCGCGGGAATAGGGCCGGGGGGACGTTTCATCCAGTTGGACGACAATAGTGCGCCCCAGTTGCGTCTTGACGATGGCCGTGTTCATGTCCCCGCAGATGAAGGGGGTATTGTTCCAGCGGTGGTCCGCGGGAAGGTGTTTTTTGGCGTAGGCATTGCGCCCGAGCGCAGGGGAGGCGAACGCAGCCACCCGGCTGAAATGGTCTTCTCCGCGCGCCAGGTTCATGTACTGCGCCACGGGCCCCAGTCCATGGGTGGGGTACAGGTTGCCGTTGATCCGGGTATGGTATTCAGGCCGCCAGGCCCCTTCCCCGCGCGTGTCCCCCAACTGCGTCACCAGGCAGTGGATATACGCGGCCTCCCCGTGGAGCAGATCGCCGATGACCCCCTGCCGGACCATGTTCAGGAACATAAGCTCGTCCCGGCCGTAGTTGACGTTTTCCATCATCATGCAGTGCTTCCGGGTGGCCTCGCTGGTGTCCACCAGATTCCAGAGTTCTTCCAGGGAGACGGCCAGCGGAACTTCCACAAAGGCGTGCGCGCCGTGCTTCATGCTGTCGCAGGCGATTCCAGCATGGGTACTCCAGTCCGTGCTGATGATGACAGCGTCCGGTTTCAGCTCCTTCAGCATGGTCAGGTATTCCGTGTCCCCGCCGGAATAACTCAGCGGGCTTTTCCCCATCTTGGAAAGCACGCGGTCCACGCCGCGCTTGGCCAGGTCTTCCTTCAAATCACATACGCCCACGATTTCCACCCCGTCCATCACGCACATTTGAGCCAGATGGGAAAAGCCGCGGCCGCCCACGCCGATGAAGGCAAGCCTGATGCGGGCCAGCCCGGGAGCCTTGAAGCCCCCCATGTACATGGAGCCGGAAGGCCGCGGAGACGCCTGGGCGCCGGATTTCCAGAGGCTGTCCCCGGCAGGGATTTCCAGGGCCTGCCCGGGGAGAACGTTTCCGGCGGCAGCCGCTCCGGCCGCGAGCCCCAGGGATTTGAGAAATTGTCTGCGTGATGAAAAAATATAGACATGATTTGAAAGTATGGCTTCAAGGAAGATTACGCCTCCCGTGCCGCGGATTTATCATCATTCCCGTCCCGGAGGAAAGCTCCGGATGGCTGATTTTAAGGTTTGCAAAATCCGGCGGAACTTCCACTATGAGATAAACTTCTGCCTCTAACCACCTTCAATTTATGCGTTACCTTCTTCTTATCCTGTTGCTCGCCGGCGGCTATTACGGCTGGGATTATTACCAAACCGGCCTCGTACCCAGGCATGAAGCCATCAAAGCCATGGAGCAGGAGCCTTATCCGGAGCTGGATGCGGCCCAGGCCCGTTTTGACGAGGCGGCGGAACTTCACGAACAGCAGGCGGCACGCCTCCAGGCGGCCATCCAGAGAAAGGAAGAGGCCATCCGCAAGTATTGGGATGCCCAGATGGAGAAGATCGACCAGGCAAACGCCGGGAAAAAGTCCGTGCCCGCCGTGAAGGGAAGGCCCAATGCCCGGAGCGCGGAAGCCCGGATAGCCAATCTCCTGGAACAATATGACCGCCGCGTCGCGGACGTGGAGGAGCTCAAAGGCAAGCGGGACACCACCAGGCAGCAGTTGGACAACGCCCGGAACCGGCTCCAGGAACAAATACGCCAGGTGGAAACCCGGCTGGACATCAACCGCATCCAGCGCGCGGAGGCGTCCAATACGAAGAGCAAGGATTTCAAGGTGACGGAGAGCCGGGCGGACCTGCTCAAGCTCCAGGCCAGCCTGCCGCAGGAGCTGGACCGCATCACCCGCAAAGGGGAAGCCATGCTGAGTGACCAGACGGCGGCCTACGAGAAGGCCAAAAGGGAGCTGGCCCTGTTCCAGAACAAGGTGGACAGACAGATCGCCAGCCTCCGGGACGCCATGAACTCCCCCCTGGCGGAAGAGTATGATGAGACGGAAATCCTTTCGGAAGACCCCGAGTTCCGTACCATGATCGCCCCTTACGACCAGGCCGTCAGCCATGAGGAAACGCTTGTCATGCGGACGGAGGCGGACGTGGAGGAGCAGGCCAAGGTCCTGCACGGGCTGCAGCGCATCAGGGACGGGAAAATTGAAGGGGAGCGCAGCCAGCTCAGGCAGGAGGAAGAGATTTTCTTCACGGCCGCCGCCGTCATCGGCGTGGTTCTGCTGATCTCCATTTTGTTCTCCTTTACCAGAAGGAGATGATGTCTTTGAAGGTTGACACTGCACCGCAAACCTAGTTTACTGTCTGGGCCGCCGGGAACCCCGTGGAGGCACGACTGGCAAACCCCGCCAGGACCGAGAGGTAGCAACGGTAGCTTGTTCGTGTTTGCCGCGTCCGTTCCCGGCGGTATTTTATTGACGCCCCCTCCCATACCGGGATTGAACGGGAGCCTTCCCGTGGTAGAATACCGCCCATGAACGTGTCCGCCGCCCTTGACTGGCTTTTTTCCACCCAATTCTTCGGGATCAAGCTGGGGCTTGACAATACCGGGAAGCTGCTGGCGGCAGCCGATGCGGACCGGACGGATGCCACAGTGGTCCACGTGGCTGGCACCAACGGGAAAGGCTCCACCTGCGCCATGATTGAGGCCCTGGCCAGGGCACAGGGGTATGTGACCGGCCTGTTCACCTCCCCCCATCTGGTGGAGTTTTCCGAACGCATCCGCGTGAACGGGAATATGATTCTCCCGGAGGCGCTGGCGGAAGAAATCTTCTTCCTGAAACAACTGGCGGAAGGCTGGGAACAGCCGCCCACCTTTTTTGAGCTGGCGCTTGCCGTCGCCCTGCGCCACTTCCGCAAAAGCGGCGTGAACTTCATCATTCTGGAAACGGGCCTGGGCGGCAGGCTGGACGCCACCAACGCCGTGCCCAAGGACATCGCCGTGCTGGCCCCCATCGGCCTGGACCACCAGCAGTACCTGGGAGACACCCTGGAAGAGATCGCCGCGGAAAAGGCGGCCATCATCTCCCCCGGCAAACCGGCCGTGACCGCCGTGCAGAGCCCGGAAGCCATGGCCGTCATTGAACGGACGGCACGGGACCGCCGTTCCCCCCTTACGGTCGCCCGGGCGGACGGGGAAACGCCCCGGCCATCCCTGCCCGGAGCCCATCAGCGGGAAAATGCCGCCCTGGCGCTGGAAACCATGAGGCAGCTCCACGCCCTCCCCTCCCCTTCCGCAGCCGCCGCTGCCCTGGCAAAGGTGCAGTGGCCCGGAAGGTTTGAACGCCTTGAAACGCCACCGCTGGTGCTGGACGGCGCCCATAACGAACATGCGGCGCGCGTGCTCGCGGCCACATGGAAGGAGGAATTCCCCGGGCGGAAGGCGGCTCTGGTTTTTGCCGCATCCGCAGACAAGCACATCCGGGAGATGATCCCCGTTTTGCGGGAAATCACCGGAGAATGGCACCTGGTTCCCTGCACTTCCCCCCGCATCATGCCGGCGGAAGAATTGGCCGTCCTGCTGGCCGGACTGGAAACCGGCCCCGTCTTTATCCATTCCACCCTTCCGGACGGGCTGCATGCGGCCCTGGCCTCCCCGCTTCCGGCCCTGGCGGCAGGCTCCCTGTTCCTTCTGGGGGGATTTGAAAGCGTTGCTCCGCCATGCGGAAAAACGCAGCACCGCCCAGTAACCCCTCCATCCTTTTTGTTTTTCCCCGTGATTTCCGACGACATGACCCTTTCCTCCCTCCGGCCCGGAGACCTGCGCCCGAATTGCTGGCTCCCGCCGGGGACATGGACTGCGCCCGCGCCGCCGTAGCCAATGGCGCAGACGCCATTTATTTTGGCCTGGACCGTTTCAACGCTCGCTTGCGCGCGAATAATTTTACGCTGGATTCCCTGCCGGAACTGATGCGCTTCCTCCACGCGCACGGCGTGAGGGGGTACGTGACGATGAACACGCTCCTTTTCACCTCCGAGCTGGCGGACGCCCTCACCTACCTGGGCCATTTGAATGCCGCCGGCGTGGACGGCGTGATCGTGCAGGATATCGGGCTTGCCCGCTGCCTGACAGAGTGGGGAAGGCAGGATCCCGCCATGAAGCTGGAGCTGCACGCTTCCACCCAGATGACGCTTTCCTCCCCGGACGGCCTGGAATTCGCCGCCAGTTTCCTGGACCTGAAGCAGGCCGTGCTGGCGCGGGAATTGAGCCTGGAGGAAATCGGGCAATGCATACGCCATACGGATATTCCCCTGGAGGTGTTTGTGCACGGGGCGCTCTGCGTGGCTTACTCCGGCCAGTGCCTCACGTCGGAAAGCCTGGGCCAGCGCAGCGCCAACCGCGGAGAATGCGCACAGGCCTGCCGCCTGCCCTATACCCTAGTCGTGGACGGCAAGGCCGTTCCGCTGGGAGAAAGGCGCTATCTGCTCAGCCCGCAGGATCTGTGCGCCCTTGACCGCATTCCGGACCTAGTCCGCATGGGCGTGAAGAGCTACAAGATAGAGGGGCGGCTGAAAAGCCCGGAATACGTTGCGGCGGTAACGGCGGCCTACAGAAAGGCCCTGGACGCCGCCTGCGCCGGAATATCCGTGGAGGAATTGGTGACTGCACGCGACCGTTATGCACTGCAAATGGTATTTTCACGCGGCTTTTCCACCGGCTGGCTGGACGGCACGGACCACCCGCGCCTGACCCACGGCCGCCACGGCAAGAAGCGCGGCGCCTATGCAGGCGCCATTGTGGACAGCGGCCAGGGCTGGCTGGACATCAGACCGGAAGGGGACGTTCCGCTCGCGCCCGGCGACGGCTTCGTCATTGACGCCGGGGAGGACCGCAATGAAGAACAGGGCGGCCGCATCTGGAAAGTGCAGAGAAACCGCCTTTTCTTCCACGGAAAAGCCTCCGGCATTGACTGGAGCAAGGTCAGGCCGGGGCAGAAGCTCTGGAAAACGGATGATCCGGCCCTGAACGCCGAGCTGAAAAAAATGCGGGAGCACCTGCCGGAGGCCGTCCTTCCCCTCCATTTGGCATGCACCGGATCCGCCGGGAGCCTCTGACGGTTTCCTGCCCGGAATACGGGTGTTCCGTGCAGTCCGCACAGCCCCTGCAAACGGCGGAAAAACGCCCGCTGACTCCTGAAGTTCTGGAACAGCAGCTCGGCAGGCTGGGAGGAACGGGGTTCCGCCTGGCTTCCTGCGAATGCCGCCTGCCGGAGGGCCTGATGCTCCCGCTCAGCATCCTCAACCAGACAAGGCGCGCCCTCGTGGAACAAATTCAAACGGCCCGTCAGGAAAAAGAAATCTCCGTTCCCTCCCGTCTTCCGGAACCTTTCGTCCTTCCCGTGCTTCCGGCGGGTGCGGCAACGCCGGACGCGCCGCCGCACCTGTCCGTGCTGTGCCGCAGGCCGGAACAGATACCTTCCGTTCTGGATGCCGGAGCGGACGCCGTCTATCTGGATTTTGAAGACCTCCGGGACTATGCGGCGGGAGTGGAAGCGGTCCGGCGGCACATGAAAAGCATCCCCGTCTTTCTGGCGACGCCCCGCATCCAGAAGCCGTCGGAAACCGGTTACTTCAAGCTCATGGAACGGGCGGAGCCGGACGGCGTCCTCATCCGCAACCTGGGCGCGGCGCAGTACTTCCGCCATTCCCCCCTGCACCGCATCGGGGATTTTTCCCTGAATGTCGCCAATCCGTACAGCGCGGCCATCCTGAAGGAACGGGGGAACCTGGATTATCTCACCATTTCCTATGACCTGAACGCCGGACAGGTGGAGGACCTGCTCCGCGGCGCGCCGCCGGAATGGTTTGAACTGACTCTGCACCAGCACATGCCCATGTTCCACATGGAGCACTGCGTGTTCTGCACCTTCCTGTCGGACGGCTCCAGCTATAAGAACTGCGGCCGCCCCTGTGAACGGTACCACGTGCAGTTGCGGGACCGCGTGGGCCAGCTCCATCCCCTGCTGGCGGACGCCGGGTGCCGGAACACCCTGTTCAACGGCCGCGCGCAGACGGGAGCCGGCTTTTTCCGGGGCTTCCGCCATCAGGGCCTTTCCCGCTTCCGCGTGGAACTGCTGGACGATTCTCCGGAAAAAGCACGCCTTCTGGTATCCCGCTACCGGGAATTGCTGGACGGCTCCTGCACTGCGGCCCGGCTCATCCGGGAACTGGACGTCGCGGAACAGCTCGGCACCACGGAAGGCACGCTCCGGCCCAGATAACGCAAGCCCGGGCCTGGCAAGGAGAAAGGCGGACAAAGAATGCACCGCCCGCGCCTTGAAGCGGCGCAAAAACCGCCTTATGATGGCATCAATGGGAATGGAAGACTCCTTTCCCGGAACTTCCGCAAGATGAATAATTCCCTTAAAGACCGCCTGGTCCGTCACATGGAAGACGGACATTACGAACCCCAGAGCAAATCAGAACTGGCCCGCGCCCTGAACGTGGATTCCCGGCAGAAGCAGGACTTCCGCGCCATTGTGGACCAGCTGGAGGAGGAAGGCAGGCTCGTGCGGCTGCAAAAGGGGAGATACGCCCTGAAACGGGAACGCCGGAACCTGGTGCACGGCATGATCCGCATCCTGCGCTCCGGCAAGATTCTTTTTCTCCCCAAAAAGGGGGATCCCGCCGCGGCGGACCTGGGGTGGGATCTGGAGGCCATTCCGGAGCTGGAGCTCAAGCCCAACCACCTGGGAACCGCCCTGGACGGGGACCGCGTGGCCGTGCGCGTGGAACGCAAGGCGGCCAAGGGCCGGAGAAACGTCCGCAGGGACCGCTTTTCTTCTCCGGATACCGGCATGAAAGCCTGCGTGGAGGAAGTGACGGAACGCGCGCGCTCCCGCTGGCTGGGCGTTTTCCGCGCCGGAAAGAACAAGCTGGGCCGCGTGCTCGGGGACGGCGTAGGCTCTCCGGAATACATTGAACTGGTGGAAAAACCCGCCATGGAGGTGCTTCCCGGCCAACTGGTTTCCGTGGAACCCGTGTCCCGCGGGGAAGAAAAGAAGGCCCCGCGCGGGAAAATCGTGGAGGTGCTCGGCTACCCGGACGATCCCCACGTGGACATGGAAGCCGTCATCAGAAAGTATGACCTGCCCGTGGAATTCCCCGCCTCCGTGCTTCAGGAGGTGGAATCTTTCCGGAAAAACCCTTCTTCCGCGGAACTGGGCCGCCGGGAGAACTGGACGGACCGCACCGTCATCACCATTGACCCGGCAAGCGCCAGGGATTTTGACGACGCCATCTCCATCACGGCCACTCCGTCCGGCTGGACGCTGGCCGTCCACATCGCGGATGTCTCCCATTTTGTGAAGCCCGGCGGCGCGCTGGATGAGGAAGCCCTGCGCCGCGGCAACTCCACCTACCTGCCGGACCGCGTCCTTCCGATGCTGCCTCCCCGCCTTTCCGATGATTTGTGCAGCCTGCGGCCGGACGTCGTGCGCCTGACGAAGGTATGCGAAATGAAGTTTGATAAAAAGGGGAAGATGCTCCACGCCCGCTTTGCGGACGCCTTCATCCGCAGCAAGGCGCGCCTGACCTACCAGGAGGCCTTCACCATGCTGAAAGGGCATGACAAGGGGGAAGTTCCCTCCATGGTCCGTGAAGCCTGGAAGCTGGCCTCCATCCTGCGCCGCAACCGCTACGCCAAGGGAGCCCTGGACCTGGACTTCCCGGAAGTGCGCGCCGTCATGGACAAGGACGGCCGCGTGACGGAAATCATCACGGAAGAGTACGATGAGAGCCACCAGCTCATTGAGGAGTGCATGCTGGCCGCCAACGAGGCCGTGGCCCTGACGCTGAAAAACAGGAACCGCCCCACCATCTACCGTGTCCATGAAGAACCGGATTCCGCCAAGCTCTTTGAATTCGGCCAGTTGTGCAAACTGTACGGGCACCCCGTCCACGACATCGGCCAGCGCCAGTACCTTAATGAGCTGATGAAGTCCATCAAGGGTTCCCCGGACGAGCAATTGCTCAAGCTGGCGCTCCTGAAAAGCCTGATGCGGGCCAGGTACGACACGGAGCCCCTGGGCCATTACGGCCTGGCCACCGCCAATTACTGCCACTTCACCAGCCCCATCCGCCGTTACGCGGACCTGGTGGTTCACCGCTCCCTGAATCCCCTGCTGGCCAATCCCCCCAAGGGGGCCAAAGGCGCCGGCAGCGTAGGCAGGCTGGAGGAGGACGCGGAACACATTTCAGAGACGGAGCGCACTTCCGCCAGTGCGGAAAAGGACGCCAACCGGATGAAGCTTTTCGAATGGCTGGAAGGCCAGTGCTATGCGGACCATCCGGAAGTGCACGAGGCCCTGATTACGGAAACGCGCCACTTCGGCGTGCTGCTGGAAATCCCGCGCCTCCAGATCAAGGGGCTGATCAAGCCGGACAAGCTTCCCGGCGGCCGCTGGGTGTACGAGGCATTCGCCAACCGCTGGAAGAGCGACCACGGCTCCGTGCTGTGCGCAGGGCTGCGCATTCCCGTCATTCCCGTGAAAGTGGACCGGGAACAGCAGTGGGCGGATTTTACCATCGCCTCACGGGAGGAACGGCGGCAGCCGGAAAAGACAGCCTCCCCAGGCAGAAAGGAGAAGCGCACGCCCGGCCGCAGGCGGCGGAACCGCTGACGGCACACGCCCGCAGGCGGGAACGGCCACATGCGGGCGTTAAATCCGGTTCTCCTTGCAGCAGAATTAAATCTGTATTTTTTCACCAAAATTTTCTTGAAGCAAATTGTACTTTTCATGTATAAAATGGTTGCTGTTTACTTGTGAACCCGACCCCACGCCTATGAACTCAGGACGTTGAACCCGTAAGTAAGCACCATATGAATGCTGAATGCCAAGGTCCGCTCCCGGGTCTGGAGCGGACCTTTTTCCCGGAAGCCTGTCATGGCGGAAACGGGAAGGGGAAATGAGTGTGTCCAACCTGCATGACAGCAATTCAGCATATCCCCGAACGGGCGCCTTTCAATTACGCTGACCTGATTGAATACCGCGAAGGGCAAATCACCAGCCTGGCCCTTGTGCGTTCCAAAGGCGTCAACATGACCATCCTGGCTTTTGACGACGAGCAGCTCCTCCCCACCCACCAGACGCCCGGCCCCGCCTTGGTGCAGATTCTGGACGGGACGGCGTATTTCACCGTGGGCAATGAAGAGGTCAACCTTCCGCAGGGCAAGACTCTCCTGATTCCCGCCGGAGTGCCTCATTCCGTCATTGCGCAGGAACGGTTCAAGATGCTGGTCACCTCCATCCTGCCGCTGGACTGAGCGGAACGCTTTTTCCACGTGCGCACGGGAGGAAAACTCCCGGCTTCTTGTTACAGTTCCCTGACGGTAATTGACGAACGCTGCTCCAGGTTCAGCTCCGGATGGCGCACGGTAATGACGTGCGCTCCCGGTTCCAGCAGCACGGAGGCCTCTTCTCCATACTGCACGACGGTCAGGGTGGGGGATGACCACACCGCCCCCGCCGGCAGGTTGGAGCGCAGTTTGAGCCTGCGACCCCCGCCGGGCAGTTCCGGATCCAGCGCCAGGCGCGAGCCGTCTGCCGGAACCAGGATGCGGGGATCCTCCCCGGACCACGCCCGCGGAAGCAGGCAGAAGGTATTCCCCACCGTGCAGGAAGGACTGGTAAACCACTCCGTATAACGGCTGTCCAGATATGCCCGTCCCGCGGCATCGTAATCCGCCGGGGAGGCCGGCTGCGGCATCGTTTCCGGGGAAGCCCATTCCTCCCGGACATGGGCTTGCGGCAGATCCAGCCCCTCCGCCCTCTTTCCGGTGCGGGAATCAATGCGGATGCGCACCATGCCGGGAGGGGGACCGGGGAAGGAAGGGGCAAGATTGCGGTGAGCCAGCCTCATGACCCCGGCAAAAATGGGGGCCGCTCCATCCATGCCCCCCACCTGCTTCATGGGGGAGGCGTCAAAATTGCCCACCCAGACGCCAACCGTGATTTCACGGGTGAAGCCCACGCACCAGTTGTCGCGGAAATCGGAGGAAGTGCCCGTCTTGCACGCATACCGGAAGGGAAGGTTCATCAGCTCCCGGTCATGGAACGCCGCCATCCGGGCTTCCCGGTCCGCCAGAATGTCCGCCGCCATGAAGCAGGCTTCCGCAGGCAGTACGGGCCGTTCCGGAACGGAAGCGCCCTGCTCCAGCTTCAGGGGGAGGAAGGAGCCTCCGCGCGCCAGGCACGCATAAGCCCCGGTCAAATCCCGCAAGGTCACCTCCGCATTGCCGATGGCGAGACCCAGGCCGTAATGCGCGGCGTCTCCCTGGATGCCCCGGATACCCAGGTTTTCCAGCAGTTTCAGTAGCCGTGACGGGCCGCCGAAGGTATCCAGAGCCCTCATGGCCGGGATATTCTGGGAACAGGCCAGGGCCTGCCTGACGGAAACGGGACCCATGTAGGCCCTGTTGTAATTCTGCGGCGCTTCCAGCCCGTGCGCGCTCCGGTACGTGGTGGGAACGTCCGGAAGAACGGTTCCCGGATAGGCCCCCAGGACAAATGCCTGGGCGTACACGAAAGGCTTCAGGGCGGAACCGGGGGAGCGCGGCAGGGAAGTCCCGTCCATCAGCCCCCCCGCCGGATGCTTCCGGTTCGCGGAACCGACCAGGCAAAGAATATTCCCCGTGGCGTTTTCCGCCACAACTACGGCGGCCTGTGTCACATGATGGCCTTTCAAGCGTTCCAGCTCCCTCCTCACGATTTCCAGCGCGCCGCGCTGCAGGGAGGCGTCCAGCGTCGTGCGCACCTCCCCCGTCCGTCCTGCGTGCATCAGGGCGGCTGTTACATGGGGAGCCGCCGGCTGCCGCCCTTCTTCCGTTCCGGCGCTGAACAGGGGTTCCTGCAAGGCCCTGTTCACCATGTCCGCCGGGAACATGCCTTCCTCCTCCAGACGCCGCAGAACGCGGTTCCGCCGTTCCAGCGCACGTTCCGGATGCCGGAGGGGGTTCAGGAAGGACGGCCCCTGCGGCAACCCCGCCAGCAGGGCGCATTCCGCCAGGGACAGGCGGGCCATCTCCCGGCCAAAGTAGAAACGCGCCGCCGCGGCGGGCCCCCGGCGCAGATTGCCGTAATCCAGGCGGTTGAAATAGGACTCCAGAATTTCCTCCTTGCTCATGCTCATCTCCATGCGCCGGGCCTGGAAAAACTCCCGGGCCTTGGTCCACAGGTTCCTGCGTGCGGGAGGATTGGCATTCTTGGCGAGCTGCTGGGTGATGGTGGACGCTCCGGACACAACCTCCCCGCCTGCGGCATTCGCCGCCGCGGCGCGGGCCAGAGCCAGGAAATCCGCCCCTCCGTGGCTGAAAAAGCGTTTGTCTTCCGCCGCCAGCGTAGCCTTAAGAAGCATGTCCGGAACCTCCCGGAGCCGGACAGGCTCCGTGTGGTAATAATCCGGTCCCGGCAATGTGGCGATTCTGCCGCCGTCCCTGTCCAGGACCACGGCGCCCCGCTCTTCCGGATGGAGCAGCCCTTCCGGCAGGGGAACCAGCCAGGGCACGGCATACCATGCAAGCAGCCACGCGGCGGCCAGCCCTCCGGCAATCCAAAGAAGGGTTTTCCGTTGAAGGAGCTTTTTGAAAACCGCCCTGTTCATAGATCTGCGCCGCATCATGAAAACACTGCACTTACTTCCCCGCGGAGACGGTCAGTTTCTGGGGAATGCTCAATCCGTAGGTTTCCGGCTTGTACATCAGCTCCGCCTTGGCGGACGGGGCGATAACGGAGCCGGACTTGGTCACCCGCGCCAGGTAGCGCGCCGTAAAGCGGCCTCCCGACCAGGAATCGGCGAAAAAGCGCACCCGGTCCTTCAGGAATTCACGGTGGGAGACCCACCCGCTCCAGTAGAACCAGCGGTTTCCTGCGTCCGTCGTCTCGCTCTCCCGGCCTCCCGGTATCTGGGAAAGCAGCGCCGGATTGACGGCCTCAAAAGCGGAGGGCAGGTAATCCTCCATCACCACATACGTCAGCGGGTCAGCGGACTTGTCCACGTGCAGCGTAATCCTCACCAGGTCCCCCACGGCAAACTCCGCCGCAGGCGTCCAGGTTCCTTCCGGAGAAAGCCTTTCATAAACGCGGGAAACGGCAAAGCCCCTGTTGACGGCGGCTCCGTCCTGCTTTGCGTTTTGCTGCGTCCGCGGGCCTCCGCCATGCCGTATACCCGGGTTCCCGCTTCCGGAAGGCTGAGCACGGCCTTCTCCCCAACCGCGGTCAGGAACCGGGACGGGGAAGACACGGAGCATATCCCGTCAAACGTCCGGCCGCCGCGGTCCACGCGGAAGGCGGCGGAAAGGGGCGCCTCCTGCAATCCTTCCAGGTATTCCCCCAGCAGAATCACATCCCAGCCGGAAGTCCAGGTGGAATAGGGGGCCCTTCCTCCGAAAGAGCCGGACATCCTGTCCACGATCAGGCGTTCCAGCCTTTCCCGGACAGCCCGGTCACCGGGGGCCTGCGCCATCTCCGCCAGCGCCAGCAGAAGACGGCAGCGGGGCTGTTTCATTTCCTCCCCGGAAACATTCATCAGGCTCCGGGCCTGCTCCTTTGCCTCCGCACGGGAAGAGAGGGCCGCCGCCAGGGCCAGGTACAGGCGGTCTTCCGCCCTCAATTCAGCGGCATGGTCCAGCAGGCGGTTGAACAGGGACGCGGGCATGAGCCCCGCTCTGGCCAGCACCCATGCCCCCAGGAGCCCCTCCCGCGGGCGGGCGGACAGGGAATGCCCCAGATAGGCGTACAGCTTGTTGAGGCCCTGTTCCGGAATGTAAACCCCCTGCTCCCGCGCCAGGGTCAGCACCAGAGCGGCATACGCGCAGTACTCGCTCACCTCCGTGCCACCCTGCCAGTAGGACAGGCCGCCGGAAGAAAGCTGGTTTTTCATGATTTTGTAAACGCCGCTCCGGAGGGCCCTGGAACGGTCCTCCGGCGATTTTCCCTTGAAACCGGGGAGATATTTGGCCAGGAGCGGTTCATAAATCCAGGGCAAGCGTGGAGGAGGAAAGCTGTTCCAGGCATCCGTACGGATAACGCAGCAGGTAATTCACGCTGCCGTCCGCATACAGCAGGGGGGACGTGCCCAGCGTCACCCGGATGGGGGTGCCTTTCAGGAAGGGAGTCGCCAGCAACCCCGGCAGATCCAGCGTCCGGCCGGAGGAAAGCGAGAAGCAGCGCAGCTCCCTCAGCTCCGGGAAGGGAGGCACCACCTCAAACGTGTGCTCCACGGAATCCTTCAGCAAGGAATAAACGCCGGAGGAATAAGGCGTGCCGCTGCCGTCTGCGGCGCGGATTTCCCAGGTCAGCCGGGCTTCCCCCGGCTGCGTGAATTTTTACGTTGAACACCAGCGTTTTCGGCTGGTTCCCGTTCAAAGTCAGCGTCTGGACGGGCTGGGGCACGGAAGCCGCAGCGGTCCCGGATTTCAGCGTGACCACCCACGGGCCCTTCCTGTCACCCGTCTGGCTGACCGTCACCGGAATGTCCAGGGAATCACCCTCCGTTGCGGTAAAGGGGGGAGCGGGTTCCAGCATCACGGGCTTGTTTACCACATAGGCGCTTTCCCCGGTTCCGAAATCGGCAGCTCCCGCCAGGGCGACCGCCATCACCCGGTAGCGGGTCAGCGTATCCGGATTCCTGTACTCGGCCTTGAAACGGCCCTCCCCGTCCGTACGGAGGGAGGCCAGCCACACGGCGCACGGGTTGAAATTCTTCCTTAAATCCAGGTTCTCCGGCGCTTTGCGGGAGCCGTCCGAGGAATCTCCGCCGCCGATGAAAACTCCTTTGTTGTCCGTGGAGCGGCCACCCCAGTCTTCATCCAGAATTTGTTCCAGCGTCGTCCACGTGCCCACGGACAGGGGGCGGTCCGCATAGAAGTACCGGATGGGGCGGGGAGTCTGGTACCCGATGACCTGTAAGGTGCCTTCATCCTCCGCAAACAGGCATACCTCCGCATTCCGCACCGGCCTGCCGGAATAATCCGTCACCACGCCGCTGACCACGGCGGGGGAACCGGGCCGGGACATCCCGGCGGGGGGAAACACCTTTACATTCAGGGTATGCTGGACAGGCTGAACCTTCAGCGCGGCATATCCCAGCTTCAACTGGGGATTGCGGACCTTGCGGCTGCTCAGGTCCGCCCCCTTCACCAGGAAAACGGAAACATAGACATTCGGCGCGTCCGCCTCTTCCAGAGGCACCCCAATCACGGGATTGTCCAGCGTCAGCTTTCTGGCAAAACTCCGAAGCACCTTTTCCCGCTCCACTGTCACCATCACCTCCCCCTCAATGGGCGTCTGGATCAAGAGACGGGCCGTCTCTCCCGGCTTGTACAACTGCTTGTCAGGGATGATCTTCACCTTCAGGCCGTCATGGTACTCCCACGGGGAAACGTCGCTGCCGTAAACCCAGTACTTTACGGCAGTGCGGAATTCCCGTCCTTCCGCGTCCCTGCCGGAAAAAGCCACCTCGTAAATACCGTCCTGCGGGGTGGGAACGGAGACGGCTTTTCCTCCCGTACGGACATCCGCGGAATCCGCCGGGGCAAGCGTCAGGGCCTTTTCCAGCACCGTGCTCCTTACCTCGTCATTGCGCACGGTGGTGGCATCTCCGCTCTCGTAGCGCGCGGGACGGAAAGCGGTGCGCGTCACGGTCATGTTGAGATCAAGGCCGCTGCCCGCATAGGGCTTGCCGTCCAGCCCCAGGGCAATCAGGCGCAAATCCAGGGGCGTTCCCTGGCGGCAGATGGAAGAACTGTTCTTCACGCCCACAAACACGGAAGCCGGATTCCAGACGGCGCCTCGGGAAACCTTGACCAACTGCTCATTCCCGTTTACCACGGAAGCCTGGAGGGACAGCCTCCTGACCCGCGGGAAGGACTGCCCGTCCAGGGAGAACTCCACGGTATTCCTGCCTTCCCCGTCCAGCACGGAGGACTGCTGCTTCATGTGGGAGGAGGAACGGCTGCTGGAATAACCGTAATAGGCCTCCCAGTAGCCCCCATCGTCATCACGGTAATCCCCGAAACGGTAATCCTTGTATCCGGCAGGATAAAAGTTGGAGGGAGTACTGCGCAGGGACCAGTTCACCTTGCCGCCTGAAACAGGCGTGCCGGTAAAATTCGTGGCCTTCACATCCGCCTTCAGGAGATGAGCGCCGGGCTTCAATTCATGAATCTTCTCCTCCACTTCAAACTCGTTCCGCTTGAACTCGGCTACTTCCACCTCATACCGGAACTCCCGGTTATTCTTGTCAAACTCCTTCCGGTAATACTTCTTGTAATCGTATTCGTCGGAGGAATCATCCTCTGCCCCTTCTTTTTCCTCTTCCGCGGAATCCCCTTTCAGCCGCAGGCTGGCAAGGACGCTGTAAGTTCCCGTCTCTTCCCCGGGAAACGTGAAATCCAGGTCAAAGGTTCCCACATCGGACAACTTCACCTGCTTGACGGCTACTTCCCGGTCCCGTCCGTCCCTGACCGTCAGCTTGACCTCCTCCACGGGCGCGAGGCCCAGCCTGTTGTCCAGCAGGGAGCGCACGATTCCCTTCAAATGCATGGTCTCCGCCGGGCGGTACAGGTTCCTGTCCGAAAACATGAACACCCTCGTTTCCGCGGTAGTGGCGGGATTCAGCCCCAGGGCTTCCCATTCGTAGGGCAGCGTCTTCACGCCAAAGGACCACATCCTCACCTGCCCCGGCCAATCCTCCAGGGGGCTCAGGTAACTGTCCACCCCGGACAGGACGCGAACATAGGCGGCCTTTCCGTTCATCCCGGCCATGGGCAAAATCACGGAACCGTGCTCCACGGGAACGGAAGCCAGAACGGAGCCGTTCGCATCCAGCAATTGGACCTGCGCTTTTTCCACCGCTTTTCCGGTAGAAAGGGAATACACGTAAGCAAACATGGTATCCGCCGTCTTTTTATGCAGAACGCCCAAATCCGTCACCTGCACGACGGCCTGCGCGGCGTAGGATGCCTCCTTTCCATCGAACTTCCTTCTGCCTCCGTTTTCCGACGGCACGCCAAACAGCCTGTACGCCTCCAGCACCGGATCACTGACACGGCCTTCCACCTCAATGAAATACATGCCTGGCTCCACGGCTCCGCCAAACAGGCCGTCCAGGCTGATGGCCGCTTCCGTTTTGCCGCGCACGTCCAGTATCAGCGCGCCCGTCTTATCCGCCGCAAGAAGCTCCGCAGGCAGAAAATGCCTTTGGTCGCGGTCCGTCACGGTACGGGAAAGGGGCGCGGACTGGTCCCGTTCATAAATCTTCCGGTAGGCCGCCAGCGTCTGGTGCCGGTGGCCGTCCCTGATCCGGTAGCCGCGCACCGTCAAATCCTTCAAATTGCTCACGGAAGCTTTCAACTTGCGGGATCCGGCGTACATGACGCCGTTGTTGCCCGCATCCAGATACAGGCACGGATCCTCCGGCTCCACTTCCACGGAACCTTCCGCATTCTTTCGCGCCAATTCCTGATCATCCACGGACCGGACGCCCTTCAGCCTCCATTGCAGTTTAAAAACGGCCTCGTCTGCGCTCACCAGAAAAGGCAGGGACGTATACCACTGGGGCCGGGCATGCTTCATCTCCGCCAGCCGTTCCCTGTCCAGGCGGATTGCTATTTTCCCGGCCGTCTCCGCATCCTCTCCGTCAAGGGATGTGGTAAAGCCTCCCTCCTGATCACCGTAAGCCATCGGCTTCCCGCCGCCCTCCACGAAAAACTCCACATGGTCCCGGCAGAACCGTTCCAAATCCTCAATCAGGACAGGGAGAGTCCATTCCAGAGTAAACCGGCCTCCGTTCCCGGAAAACGCATGGTAATAACCGGAGGCGGAAAAACGGGGCACGGCCCCCAGTTTGATTTCTTCCCATCCGGTTTTCTGCCCTCCTCCCCGGGAGGACAGGAAGGAAGCGTCCAAACTGACCAGGCAATAATTCCTGCCATACCGGAACATTCCTTCCGGCTGAATGACATACACGCCGGGAACAACCATGCCGTCCGGACGGCCTCTGAACCTTCCCTCCCCTGCAATATTTCTCACACGGTAGGATTTGGCGTCTCTCACCTCCTTCAACGTCGCAGGCCTTAGCCGGAACCCCGCATCGTTCCCCCCGGCGCCCGCCTTGAGCTGCTTCATAAAATCTGCGGACTTCAACTGCTCTTCATCTGAAACGCCGGCAAAACGGAGGTTCTTTTCCAATGCCTCCTTCCATGAGCAATAACCGGGAAGCATCAGGAACCCCTTGCCGTCGCGATACAAGCCATTCGCAGGATTGCCCCTGTCCGGAACTGCGTCGGGAACCACCAGGAAAAAACTCTCCCACGGGTAAACTTCACTGCCCTGCCAACCCCTGTCCATGGAAGACAGGAAGAAATTCCAGGTCGTGCGCCCCGTCAGACGCAGCGGAACGGACGGCACCAGGGAACCGTCCAGAAAACGGACATTCTCCGCCGGTTTCCATAGATAGGAGGACCGGAAGGGAACCTCTTCCAGCGGAACGCACTCCAGCACGTTGGGGGTAATCCATTTGGAAGAAAACTTCAAGGAAGGGGGAACGAACATCAGCTTCGCGCCTTCCGGCATGGCCGTCCCTGCGCCGTTGCCCAGCGCCAGTTCCACCGGTTTCTCCTCCGGGGAAAAGGACATCAATTCCGGGTCCGCCGGTTTTCCCACCTCGGAAGCGGGCACCACGGCCTTGTCAAACACCAGTTGAAACGGCTTCCCTTTTTCCAGATGGGACGGAAAGGAAGGCGGATAGCGCACCGTAGTGTCGGCAATGGATGGAAAAATACCGCAAATTCCTAAGAAGCAGCCAATAGCAAAAGAACAGGTTTTCATGGGAGGAGGGTAATTCTATGTACCCATCTTCTCCTCTTTTTGAGTCTTCAACACAAGCAGAAAATCCGCAAGCGGCAAAAAATAGAGATAAAAGTCGTTACCAATTGATGAAGTTTCTTTTGTACCTTGAATAATGTTCTATAAAAACTCCTTTCTTATGCTCACGAGGATGGTAGTGCGGTCATGAATCCAACCGGTAATTTTTAAATGCAATAACTCCAGTAGAACGCGGGAAACTTGGTTCATCAGAGAAAAATCTCCTTTACCTTTTGCTAGTATTTCTCTTCCTGCACGCTGTCTTTTACCCTGGCAATGGGTAAATTTTGAAAATATGGCAAAGAAATACGTGCCACCGGAGAAGAATCCCCTCCCTTTTTCCACGTTGCCATCCGCCTCAAAAACTCACCAAATATCATAACGTTCCCGGCGTGTTTACGTTGTTAGTTTTTGATTCATGGTAGTCGCAACCATTGAACAAACATCATTTCATTACCATGAACAACACTTTCAACATCGGCGCCATGGACACCGTCTACCCCTTCATTCCCATGTACCCTAACGGCCAGCCCCAGGGCAACTTCCTGGTCAACGGCCTCTCCGCCCCTGTCCTTATCCCCAAACGCGCTGCTTCCTCCTCCTCCCGCCACGAATGGTTCGGATACCTCAAGATCATGGCTCCCGCCACCTGTTTTCTCCACCTTCACGCCCACTCCTCCATCTCCATTTCCATCCCCGCCAAGGATATGGAACTCTCCACGGAGCCGGGCTCTTCCACCCCTCTCTGCCGCCAGATCCAGTTCGAACAGGGATATTACTGGTGCCACATCGTCCATCAACACCAGCCCGACCAGGGGTCGGAAGCCGAGTTCTGCATTGCCTTAATGTGCGACAAGGAAGGAGAGCCCGACCTGGATTATTACCTGCTGGCGGAAAACACTCCCGCCGGCAAGGAGGGAGAAACCGTGCTAACCCTGGTCAACCTGTACCAGGAGGTGGAAGAAGGGGACTCGTCGAGCAGTTCGGCAGGGGGAGGAGATTCGTTTGAGTTTGACCCCAAGCCAAGCAGCAGTTCGAGCTCTTCCTCCTCGAGCAGTTCGTCTTCCAGCAGCTCTTCGTCTTCATCCAGTTTCCAGCCGAGTTCTTCGGCTCCCGAGCCTCCGGATTCCTCCAGCAGCGCGCCTTCTTCTTCTTCCAGTTCGTCGTCTTCCAGCAGTTCGAGTTCTTCCTCGTCATCTTCTTCCAGCAGCTCGTCGTCTTCCAGTTTCCACAGCAGTTCTTTGGTGCCCCAGGAACCGGATTCCTCCAGCAGCGCTCCGTCTTCCAGCTCTTCCTCGAGCAGTTCCAGCAGTTCTTCTTCCAGCAGCTCGTCGTCGAGTTCCTCAAGCAGTTCCAGCTCCAGTTCCTCTTCCAGCAGTAGTTCCAGCTCCCTCTCTTCTTCCTCCAGCGAGCCGGAGGAAGGCGGTTGCCCGTGCCCCTGTTCCTGTGATTGCGACGAAGACATCGAACAGTCCGATTGCAGCAAGAACACCTCCCATTTCTTCGGCGGCTATCCGGACGGGGCCGACGACTGCGAAGGATTGCTGGAAGTAGGAACCGGAGACTCAGGAGGGGGAGGGGGGAATAATTCCCCCGTTCCCCGCACTCTTGCCGAACCTTCCTCCCCATGTCCCATCACCCTGCGCTACAAGCATCCCCTCGAATGGACCGCCTCCTGCAATCCCGAAACAGGGCAAATCTCCGTCAAACGACCCACGGGCAGTTCCATCTCCTTCCAGAGTTCTGACGGCCATGCCGAAGCCTCCGTCTCCGGAAGTTCGCGCAAGTTGAACTACAAGGTTCAGAAGCTGAATGCCGACAAGTCTCCCTGCACCAGCGGCTCTCCCGCCTATCTGGACATGGTCCAGAGCAATGGGCGCACCCTGCGCTTCTCGGCAGCCACCGGAAAGGTCGTCTCCATGGTTTCCGCCTCCGGCGTGGAAACCACGGCGGAAGATTATTCCCGGCAGATGAAGGTGAACCGCCATCCTTCCACGGGAGCCATTCAAAGCATCTGGTCCAAGTCCCGGGGACTGCTCCAGGCGGTTGGGGAAGGCAACAGGCTCACCCTGGAATGGTACGCTCCCGGCCAGGTGAGCAAGAATGCGCGCGGCTTTGCCGGCACCGGAACTCCCTACAAGACGGTCAGCTATGAATTGAGTGACGACCAGGGCGTGCAGGTGATGGATATCGCCGAACAGAGGGAAGGGATGCCTGTCTTCCGGACGCAGCGAAGGACGGAGGGCAACAAGGTGACGACCATCCAGGGAGAGGGAGAGGAGCGCATCGTTCGCACCATTGAACGCAACGCCCTGCCCGATTCCAAGTGGGAGCGCATCGAAAGGGTCCAGGGCATCAACGAGGAAGCGCCCGCCTCCTGTACCCGGACAGTGAAGAAGTACACCGACGGTGGCTGGTTGACCATCAGCAGCACCCAGGGATACAACACACCTCTGGCCCGAACCACCCTCTATACCTATAACGACCAGTTCCGGGTGTCTCTGGAGATCAAGCCCGACGGCGGTTACACGCGCTACGAATACGATGACCAGGGCAGAACCGTGCTTTCCGCTGCTCCCTGGGCCGGAGGCGGGGAGAGAGGGACCCGAACCACTTACGCCGACTTGCGCTTTAACGACTTCAGGCCAGCCACGGAAACTAAGGTGGTCATTGCCGAGGATGGAACGGAAACGGAACTTCTCAAGCGCACTTACACCTACAAAGACAGCCCGCAAGTCAGCCGCACGACCGTGACGGAAACCGCTCTGGGTTCCGACCAGGTCCATACGAGTGTAGAGGAGACTTATGGGGAAGCTGCCGAATATCCCTACGCCCGGGGCAGGCGGAAGATGAGCCAGGGCGTCAATGGCGTCCAGAGGGTTTATTCCTATGAAGCAACCACGGAATACGGAGCCCTCCACAAGGAGACGGAGACCGTGCAGGCCAACGGAAGCATCGTTCCGGGACAAAGTACACGAAACGTGCAATACATCGCTGAAAACGGCGCCACCACCAGGAAAGAACAATACGTTCACACCGGAGAGGACTGGTCGCTGATTGCCTCGGAGGACTACGAGTACGACGACGAACAGAGGCTCGTCAAGACGACGAAGGGCAACGGGCGCACCAGCACGACGGAATGGATGTGCTGTGGCCCGTTGAGGGAAACTGACGAAGACGGCATCACCACCAGCTACGGCTACAACTCGGCCAAGCAGCTGGAGGAAACCATCCGCTCGGCGACGGAAACCACGCCTGAAACGATTACCTCCTACACAAGGGATGCCGCGGGAAGGACGATGGCCACGCGCCGCGACGTAGGGCCCATGACCACGGTGGAAAGGACGGAGTATGATACTCTGGGACGGGCCGTTTCCTCCACCGATGTGCTGGGACGGGTCACCAGGAAGGAATACTGCGAGGATGGACTCACCACCACCGTCACCACTCCGGCGGGAGCCACGCTGGTTACCAAAACCTATTATGATGGCACCGTCGTTCTGGAGGGAGGAACCGGACAGCAGGAAAGAGAAACTCAACTTGAGTTAACGCAGGAAGGCATCCTCACTACGACCTTGTCCAAGGGAGTAGTCCTGTCGCGTATATTAGAAAATGGCTTCGGCCAGACCGTCAGAGAAGAAACTCCCAATACCTCAAAGGAATTCATCTCCACCAGAAATATTTACAATGACAAAGGACTGCTCGTCCGCTCCCAGACGGAGGACCTTGCTCCCACCCTCACGGACTACAATGAACTGGGGGATATCGTGAGGCAAACTGTGCTTCTAGATGAAGCGCACCCTCACGCCCCTTCCGGCAACCGGGTTTCGGAATATTCCTCCCGCTACCGGCTCCGGGAAGACGGCGTCTGCCAGGTGCAGACTTCCACCACCTACAATGCCGACGGTCTCCCCCTTACTCAAATCACGGAGAATATGGTTTCCCTGCTCGATCCCCTCCTGGAAAGCAAGACCATTTCCACGGACGTCTACGGACAGCAGAGCGTCGAGTGGACGGAGTACACCGCTCCGACTAAACGCACCCGGTTCAGCCAGATTCCGACTTCGGATATTATAGCCGAATCTGTCATCGTAGACGGCATTATGGTAAATCAAACGAATCACACCGGCATCCATGCCTCACAGCAGCGCTTCTATATCTCCACGGGCATGGTTCTCAAGCAGACGGACTCCAGAGGCAATGCCGCGACGACTGAAACCGACCTTGCGGGACGTTCTGTCAAAACTACCGATTCTGCAGGCAAGGTGACTACCACCAGCTACTCGCCCTGCTGTGACCATCCCGCCTGCATCACCGACGCCCTGGGGGGAACAGTTTGCTATTCCTACGACATGCGCGGCAGAAAGACGGCCGAATATGGCACCGCCATTCAGCCGGCCTGCTTCGCCTACGACGAAGCCGATCACATGGTGGCGTTGACTACCTTCCGGTCGAACGAAGGCGACATCGCCACTGATCCTTCCGGCCGTACCGACGGGGACACCACCGCGTGGCTCTATGACGAGGCTACGGGGCTTGAACTCAAGAAGACCTATGCAGACGGCTCCCGCATCTCCAAAACCTACGACGCTCTCAACCGTCTGGAGACATTGACCAAGGCCAGAGGGATCACCACCACCTACGCCTATGCTCCTCTCACCGGGGAACTTGTCTCTGTCTCCCACAGTGACGGTACGCCAGGATGGGAGTTCTCCTGCAACCACCTCGGACAAATGACCTCCGTCCGGGACTCCTCCGGCATCAGGGAATTTTCCTACGATTCCTATGGCCGCATGATCCAGGACACTTCCTTTGGAACCGTAGAAAGCTCCATTCAGGAACAATATGATGTCTTGGGACGTTCTGAAGGTTACCGCCTGATGGTCGGCACACGCACGGTGCAGCACTCCCATCTTGACTACGATTCCAAAGGTGCCATCATCGGGATGAATCTGGAAGGCATCGCTTCTCCCTTTGCCTGGCAGTACGATCCAACCAGCGGCTTCCTCAACTATCTCACCTACCCCAACGGCATGGTCCGCTGCAATACCTATCATCCTGCCCTCAACCTCGTAACCGCCATCGGTTACAGGAAGGGAGCAAATGGTGAATCAGCGGGCCGCCATGAGTACGATTATGACGCCCTGGGGCGTCCCATCCAGCGCCGGGACTCCTGGGATGTCGCCACACCTGCAACCACCAGAAACTTCACCCACAACAGCCGCAGCGAGCTGGTCGAAGACCGGGTCAGCCGGGGAGGAAGCTTTATCTATTCCTACGACAACATCGGCAACCGCAAGACCGCCCGGGAACTGGAGGAAGACCTCTCCTACGAATCCAACCAACTCAACCAGTACGCGGAGATTGCCGGGAGAGAAGAACATTTTACCCCCGTTTACGACGCCGACGGCAACCAGACCCGCATCAGGACCTCAACGGGCATCTGGGAAGTGTCCTACGACGCCAACGACCGCCCCGTCGTCTTCACCAGCCAGGATGGCAGAACGTCCATTACCTGCGGCTACGACTACCGGGGAAGGCGCTTCGAGAAGAAGGTCACCGTCAATGGGGCAGTATCCAGCCACTCCCGGTTCCTGTACCGGGATTATCTGCAGGTAGCCGAACTGGATTTGACGCATCCCGAACCCTTGCTGGTAAAGAGCTACCTGTGGGATCCAACGGACCCGACGGCAACGCGCATCCTGATGATGACATGCTGGCAGGAGAACGGAATGAAAGTAAAAGAGCATCTCTACTTCATGCACGATGTCTTGAAGAACGTCACTTCCATCTTCGACGGTCAGCAGAAACAACAAGCCCGCTACGAGTATGCTCCCTTCGGAAGTCCTATCACGGAAGAAGGGGATATGGCTCAAGAGAACAAGTTCAGGTTTTCCTGCGAGTTCTCGGATGACGAACTGGGACTTGTCTACTATAATTATCGGCACCTCAATCCAGCAGACGGCAGGTGGATTAACAGAGATCCCATTCAGGAACAGAGTGAGTGGAATTTGTATGGGTTTGTAAAAAACGTGCCCTCATATTTCATAGACCTTTTAGGTAATAGCTCTTATCAAGGATGGGCATTAAATGGATTACAATTACACCCAAGTGCTTATGAAACAGTAGAATATGAGATTAGTATAACCTACCATGCCTTATGTCAAAATGCTACTTGGTGGGATAGAAGAATTAACGATCTATTAGCAAACAAAACAACAAAATCGCCATCTGATTTTAATCCTAACTCTGAATGTCTGTCATGTCAATGTATTAAAAAATTGACTGTTATTATGCATGGGAGTTCTAGTGGTTCTTATCCTAGAGTTTTTGCTTATTGGGGTGATAGAAGACTCCAAGAAAGTAAAAAATCAACTTTAATATCTAATATGTTTAAAAATATTAAATTTTGCTCAGAATGTACTCTCGAATTGAGAAGTTGCCATCTGGGAGAATCTCCTATTCTAAAAGCACGTTTAGAAGCTAATACAAAATGTAAAGTTCTTCTTTACACAGGAAAAGTTAATGCATTTTTTCCATTTTAATTTTTATGAAAAAAATAATAAAATACGTATCCCTCATTATCTTATCTATTTTTACAATATATATCATTAATTTTATCTATATTTTTTTTCATATAAAGCATGTATTGAATAATTTAGAAAGCGAAACATATATTAAAAATCTGGAAATCATTTCATATAAACCAAGCAATGGAATTGATGATAATTTTTATATTTATGAAAAGGAAAGCCTCATTCCAACATTTATTCCGCAAGATATTATCCTCATCAAAAGAAAAGGTGGTAAGGTCCAAATATGGTATGGGGGGCGTTTGTCCAAATTCCCCGAATGGTTTCAAATAAATATTGATGCAGCATATGAAGAGAAAAAATGTCATCCATCCACGGACATTAGTTCATATATAGAAAACACATTGTCCCGAGAGGGATTTCTTAAATTAAATTAAAACAATGAATTCTCATATTTATTAAGGGAACTAGCTTAAGCTACTTGATGCTAAGAAAAACCATTGGGAACCTAAAATTATCGACAGTGATAATTACCCCATGCCCCCCCTTGCCATGAATCCGATCAAATTCCTCCTTATTCCCGTGGCCCTGTTTTTATGGCTGGGATGTTTCATTGTGGCCGAAGATACCGCACTACCTGATAAGTGGACAACCTTTGGTGAAGGCGAAGAACGGGAACGTTTTTCTAACTGCTTTGTCATTAGTTACCCAGACAGCTTTATCATTGATCCTGCCAGTGGAATTTCGTTTAGTCCCACTATAGGGAGAGATGCTCCTATTCCGGAAGAAAACTTGCATACCCTTATATTACACAATGAAAAAAAATCATTAGAAGTCAGGGCTTCAACCTACGGGTTTTTAACTAAGGAGTTTTATGTCCCGCGTGGTTTTGAGTCTCCAAGGGAAGTCATACTGACTGACTTTTTCAGGAATGCATTGACTACCAAAATTATCAGAACACAGTATTACGATTTGTTCTACAGTGAAACAGACAAGGAAGTATTCGCACTTTACCTGAATCGAATTAAAGGCTGGAATGCAAATTACCAAACACTCACGTTTTCGTTTAAAAATGGTACCACATTTAAAGACCATGCGAAAATGGTGGAGAAAATTATAAAAAAATTTGTTCCAAGTTTCGCACGTCAAGATTAGTTCGTATGATATCGAAAAGTCATTTGCCCTTATAAATAGAAAAGAGAAGAGCAAAAGTGTGCCTTACGTTATTCGGATTTCCTAACTATCATTTTGCCTTTTAAATAATAATGTAATATATAGCACCGAAAGTGGATTTTAATTTAATTTTTTTCTATAATTTTTAATTGATCAATTAACATATAATATACGCCAATTTCGATAATTCCAGAAGAAATATCCTAATATAGAAGAATATTATATTAAGCATAAATTATTTCTAGAGACATATTTTGAATAAAGCTCCCTGAAATTTAAATCTTTAAATCATTGATTTAAAAAATAGATTGTTTTCTTTCCCTAATCTATGCCTGCATCAATGGCAAAGGGAATACATCAATGATGATTTATATGATTCAATTGTTCCACATAAAAACCTGTTGACTTTTCCATTACCAGAATGAGAGAATTCTCTCAGTACAGAGACATTAGAAACGGAATGAGACTTCAAGTCTCCCAGGCCACAAGCTGTGAGAGGTGTATTATTCCTGATTTCTCTCTTTTTCTTTTACGTCCAGAGCCTCAAAGCGGGCCAGAACCCAGCAAAGATCGGAAAGGCGGTTCAGGAAGAGGGCCGTGTTCACGTTGCTCAAGGCATTGTCCAGCCTCAGTGCCACTACCCGGCGTTCCGCGCGGCGGCAGACGGAACGGGCTAAATCAAGCTGGGCGGCTCCCAGGGACCCCTCCTTGCCGGGGCGTGCCCACCCCTTGAAGCGGATGTCGCATTCCTTCTCCAGCAGATGTGCCTGTTCCTCCAGCCATGCTACGTCCTCCGCCGTAATGCGGGCATAACCCTTGGCATCATACTTGGGCAAATCCTCCTCCAGCGTAGCCAGTTCCCCCATGGCCCCCACCAGGCGCGCCTGAACGCCGTCCAGCATTTCCACCGTCCGGGGGCTTACTCCGGAATGGCGCACTACGCCAATCAGGGAATTCAATTCATCCACCGTTCCGTAAGCTTCAATACGCGGGGCCGTCTTGGGGCTCCGTTTGCCGAACATCAGGTCCGTTTCTCCGCTGTCTCCACGCTTGGTGATCACGCTCATACCCCGTACCCTACCATGCCTGCGCGGCCCTGCACGCAAAAAAGAAGGCATCCCACCTCGCCAACGGCGCAAATTCGATGTTCCGGACAGACGTCCATCCGCTGGCCCTGTTCCCAGTACCCAATCACCCGGGGATTTTGTCCATTGCGGTTAAAATATCTTGTGCCATTCCTTTCCAGGGCGGGAACTGCGCCATGACACGTCAACCGTTTGAAACTTTTCCCGATGGCTGTACAACCCCTGCATGACCCGGACCAGAGATGAATTGGCGGCGGAAACCGCACCGCCCGTCAAAGTGCCTCTCTGGACGCGGGACTACGTCCTGGCCTGCTGCGCCAACCTGATGATGGGGCTGGCCTTCTTCGAACTGGTGCCCGTTCTCCCGCTGTACTTGACGGGGCAGTTGCAGGTTTCCTCCGGCTGGCTGGGCTGGATCATGTCCATTTACGTGCTGGCCGCCATCATTTCCCGCCCCTGGTTCGCGCACCGGGTGGATACCGGGGACCGCAAGAAGATTTACATCACGGTTTACATCCTGCTGGCCCTGTCCTTTTCAGGGTATGCCGTAGCCGCCACCGCCCTGGCGTTTTTCCTGACGCGCTTCGTGCAGGGCCTGATCTGGGGCGGCATGACCACCTCCGGTCCGACGATGGCCGTGGATATCATCCCCCCTTCCCGCCGCGGGGAGGGTCTGGGCTTTTTCGGCATGACGATGACGCTGGGCATGTGCCTGGGACCCGTCATCGGCCTCCAGGTATACCAGCAGTACGGTTTTTACGTGATTACGTGGAGCTCCCTGGTCCTGTGCCTGGCTGGGGCGGGCATCGCCTCCCTCATCCGCGCCCCCAGGCGCCCCGTCCAGGAACCCGTGCAGGAAACGCCCAAAAAGGTGCTGGACCGCCTGGTGCTGCGCGTGGGCATTCCGCTGGCGGTGAATGTGATGATCGCCTCCTTTTCCTACGGCGTTGTGGCTGTGTATTCCGCCCTGTACGGGAAAATGTACGGTTTCAAGTATGCCGGGCTGTTTTATGCGCTGATGGGGCTGGGCATGCTGGTCTCCCGGTTCATGGTGGGCCGGCAGATCGACCGCGGGCGCGTGGCGGAACTTTCCGTCATCTCGCTGGGCATCCTGACTGTCAGCTTCGGCGCGCTGGCGTTTGCGCCGCTGGAATGGGTCTATTATACCTCCGCCATCCTCATCGGCTTCGGCTTCGGCATCTTCATCCCCACCTTCCAGACCATGAAGCTGAACATGGCGGACCGCGGCCACCGGGGCGCCGTCAATTCCACGTTTTTCACCGCCTTTGACATCGGGGTGGGCACGGGCATGTTTTTCGGGGGCAAGATTTACGCTTACCTGAACCTGAACTGGGCCTTCGGCGCAGGCGCGCTGCTGAATATGCTGGCGATCGTGTACTTCTACCGCATTTCCCTGGACCACTACCGGAAGAACAAGCTTGGCGTGGATTCGGATTGATTTTCCTTCCGCTATTCCCGTTCCGGAGCGGAAAAAACGTCAATCACGCGCCGGGCGGAAGGCCTCACGCGCAGCAGGCGGGGATTCCAGGCCAGGGAAATACTGCGGGACAGCCTGTCCAGCGCAGGATGGGTGACCTTGACGAATCCCCCGCCCAGCTCCGCCTCCACCATGCAGGGGAGAACCGCCATGAACGCCCCGCTTTTCAGCATGCGCGCCGCAAACGGGAAGGACTGCGTTTCACACTGCACCCGCAGCCTGATGCCGAATTCCGCGCAATTCCGTTTCAGCGAGGCATGGAAGCCGGAACCGCTCCCCAGCGTAGCCAGGGGGAACATGCCCAGCAGGCGTGAAAAATCCTCCTCCCTTCCCCGCACCTTTTTTCCGGCCAGGGCCGCGGGCACGTACAGCGCATAATTCATGGAGCAAATGGCCCGGCTTTCCAGCCCTTCCGCCGCCAGCGCGCTGGTGCGCACGATGCCGAAGTCCACATCCATGTTCTGAAGCTTGAGGGGAATTTCACTGTTGCGGAGGTTCTCCAGCGCAAACAGCCACGGCAGGCCGCGCTGCTGGATGTCCGCAAGCACGGGAGCAACCACCCACGCGTGCAGGCTGTCTCCGGCGCCGATGGTGAACCGGTAGGGCAGGTTCCGGCTCCGGCTTTTGAAATCATCCAGCAGGCACAGGCTTTCGCTGGCCAGGCGCACCAGTTCCCATCCGGACCTGGTAAGCGCCAGCACTTTCCCGCGGCGGGCCGCCAGCTCCACGCCGAAGAACTCCTCCAGTTCCTTGATCTGGCGGGAATACAGGCTTTGCCGTGCGCTGTCCCCGCGCGCGGCGGCGGCAATGCTCCCCGCCTTGGCCACTTCTATCAGGGTTTTCAGGCGGTCCAGCGACAGCCCCCGTTCTGCGAAAAGGTGCTCAAACATAACTTTAAAGTCATATTATATGAATACTTGCATAATGCAAGAGTCAGTAAATGCGCTATGGTAACGGAGTCACAGGGCGCAGCGCCGCTTTCCGCGGCCCCCGCCCTTCAACCAAAAGAAAATAAAACCATGATCACCATCGACGGAAAATGCACGGAAGCCCGCGTGTTCACGGATGAACTGGAAGACCTGGCCCGCACCCAGATCAGGGACGTCTGCAACCACCCCGCCTTTGAAGGAAGCCGGGTGCGCATCATGCCGGACGTGCATGCCGGAGCCGGCTGCGTCATCGGCTTCACCGCTGAACTGAAAACGGACAAGGTGATTCCCAACCTGATCGGCGTGGACATCGGCTGCGGGGTGCTTACGGCCAGGATGGCCGGTCTGCCGGATTTCTCCCGGTTTGACGCCCGCCTGCGCGAACGCATCCCGTCCGGCATGCACGCCCGCTCTTCCGTCCACCAGGCCCTGCTGGACGATCCGGAGCTGGATGAAGAAATCTCCCGCATCTGCATGGACGTGCTGAGGACGGACAAGGACAGGCACCGCCGTTCCGTGGGGTCCCTGGGCGGCGGCAACCACTTCATTGAAATAGCGCAGGGAACGGAAGACGCCTTTCTGTGCATCCACTCCGGTTCCCGCAACTTCGGCCTGAAGATTGCGGAGCGCTACCAGAAGATCGCCGTGACCACTTGCCCGGACGCCTATCTCAAGGAACGCAAGAAAGGCCTCTGCTACCTGCAGGGAGAAGATACGCTGAACTACATGCGGGACATGAAGGTGGCCCAGCGCTTCGCCGCCCTGAACCGCCGCGTGATGCTGCATGAGCTGCTGGACGATGCCGCGGACCTGGAAATCTTCGACACCGTGCATAACTACATTGCGGAAGACAACGTCATCCGCAAGGGGGCCGTCCGGGCCGGACTTGGAGAAAAGCTCATCGTTCCCCTGAACATGCGGGACGGCTCCGTCATCTGCATTGGCAGGGGGAACGAGGAATTCAATTCCTCCTCCCCGCACGGCGCAGGCCGCAGCATGTCCCGCAAAAAGGCAAAAGCCAACCTTTCCCTGGAGGAATTCGAGGCTTCCATGCAGGGCATTTTCTCCACCTGCGTCTCCCGCGCTACGCTGGATGAAGCGCCGATGGCCTACAAGGATGGAGAAAGCGTGCTGGGCAACATCCATGAAACGGCGGAAATCGTGGAACGCATCAGGCCCGTGTACAACTTCAAGGCGCCCGAATAACAGGACGCCCCAACGCCCGGCCCCTTCCGGAAAAGATTTTCCGGGAGGGGTCTTTCCTAATTTTCGGAACCAAGTCAGGAGCGCGTGGCGGAATAAATCAGCTTATAGGGTTCCGCAGTCTGAATCGGAATGGCGTACACCTTGGAGGTATCATTCCAATCCACGCCGGAAACGTCAAACTTCTGGCGGTCATAATAACCCACCACCTTTCCGTTGGTCACTACGCAGAAAGCGGCCGCATTCTCCCCATTCCGCACGATAATCATGCTGTCCTTTTTGGAGGCGCTCACGGACGGGCTGAGCTTCGCGTTCTGCTTGTATTTGGTCCAATACCCGTTGAGCTGGGAACCATGCAGGTTCTGTCCCCACAAATCGACCGTTTTCCCATGCTGGTGCAGGAAGGCGATGCGGAATTTCGGCTTGGGATACCGCCTGGCGGCGATCCGGGCCTTGGAGGCGCGGGCCATTTCCTCCGTCATCTTGAAGCTGTATTCCCCATACTGGTTCCCTTTGTGGTCAATCGGAACGAACCAATTGAAAATTTCAAAGTCATCAGTAAAATCCGTCCTGCTGACATTGCAGATGCGTTCATACAGGGCCAGATGGGCCTCGGAAACCTCATACGCCTGCCTGGAAAGCGGCTTGCGGCGCAATGATTCAAACAGCGCAGGATAAAATTCCGGATTGATGCCCAGCTTATGGAAATACAGGTAGAAGGAATATTGGGCAAAACCCCACTTGGCCCAGCCGTTCAGATCATGGAACGGCAGCCCCTTTACCGCCTCTGACAGCAGGTACTTGCACGGGTTTTCCATGTCGGAGGCCAGTTCATTGCCGTTAATGGGGTTGGTCACCTGGTCCAGGATCAACTGGGCGAAGAAGTTATTGGAGCTTTCAGACATGCTGCGCCAGTTGAACGGATGCTGGTAGCAGTGGCCGACTTCATGCCCGAATCCCCAGAGGCGGTTCCCCTGAAGAACGCCGGGGGCGAGCACTTCATTTTTCAGCGTATTTCCCTGATCCCCGACGCTGTAGCCGCAGTAATACCAGGTGGCGAACATATGGGCTCCGCCTTCTACGGAAACTCCAAGCTGCCGGTTGTTATGCGGCTGGGGATATTTGTCAAAGCCCATGATTTTCCACATGGCCCTGACGCTCTCATCCCACGCCCTGACGGATTTCGTGATGGAATCCGGGCTGTAAGCCTTCAGATATTCCGTGTGAAGGATCATCATGGAATACCGCCCCACGATGTCGAACATGCTGTGAGGGGCCTTGCTGATCATCCGCTTCCAGTCCTTGTCCGTGTGCCTCGTCACGTCAAAATATCCGTTCACCGTCCCGCTGCCCACGGGGATGTGCACCTTCACAGGCTTCTTGGGCGTGCTGATATCGGTGTGGTACATCACATAAAGCAATCCCGAACGGTTGATTTTGATTTTGTTTACTCCTTCATTCAGGGGATAGGTGGAAGATTCGATTCCCGCCGGGGAAACGGAAGCCAGCGCAATATCCTCTCCATGAGTGGGACCCACGAATACAAGGATTTCATCTCCTTTCTCCGCAGCAATTCCGGTGGGATTGTCAAATTTGTTCAGGGCGTTGATATTTCTCACCTTGGCGGCAAACTCCGGATGGCTGTAAGCCTTGTAGGACGCAATGCGGAATTCCTTGTCTTCATAGGCGCCGGATTTCACTTTCCGCGCAATGAGCTGCAAAAACTCCGGCAGCGCCTTGAGGTCTGCCAGGGCGCACCTGGGATTGATGGAGGAACAGCTCGTGTCTCTGAACACTTTCAGCAATTGCCGGTTGAGCGTGGATTCCGCCTTTTTGTAAAAACTGATCTCCCGTACGGTAAACGCCGGGGAAGCTCCTTCAGGGTAATCAACCTCCACCTTGATTTTTTGAACTTTCTGAAGAGGGTTTTTAAACCTGATCATTTTGGAGCCGCCTATATCAAACTTTCCAAGGTTCTTCCACGACGAGCCGGACATGGCAGACACGGAAACTTCACTGAAATTGGCTCCGGAAAAGGTGATGTAATGAATGGTGTCCGGCACTTCAAATACAAATTCCCCCTCCACATGCCGCGCTCCGGGAACATGCCAGTTGGCGGATTCCAGAGAACCGTCCACAGCCTGCTTTACGGAATGGCCTCCTGAGTAGGGGGACTGAGGGGAAGAAGCCTCCCTTACTTGAAGAGGGATGTCCTCCGGAACGTCCAGTGAAGGATATTTTTCCGCAAGGGACAAATTCGCGGCAAACATTAAAAAAATGAAAAATAAAAAAAACGGAGATAAAATCAGCTCTCTTTTCATAAATGGTACTGGGCCCTGGTGATATTATACAGGATTTCCAGCGTGCGTTTTTCATGTTATCCCTGTGATGGCGCAAAATCCCCTGATGCAAGGACGGGATTTTTCCTCTGCTCCACGGTCCAATTCTTTCATGGACCCCCACGGAACATTATGCCATGTTATCCTTCATGAACGGAAGACGGTCCCGTCATCAATCAGGAAGCAAGCCGGGCAAATGGATTGCCGTCCTGGCCGTTCCCCTCTTTCTCCTGGGCACGGGACTGTTCTCCTTTTTGTGGAACGTTCCGCTGAATACGCTGAGAGCCGCTCATTCCGCCACAGCGCCTCCCGCAATTCTTATCAGGAAAGCTTCTTCCCCGGAAAATCATCCCATGGCCCTGGACTCCTCCTTCCTGGCCGGCATCCAGCCCTTCCTGGAACATTATGCGGGGTCCGTCAGCAATGCCGGGCGCCTTGACTTCACCACCCATGACCCGCAGGAAGTGGAAATACGGATGGACGGGCTCTCCATCGGCCTGAGCCCTTCCCTGGCGGTTTTCAATTTCCACACCAGGTACGGGTTCAGCATGCAGACGAGCAGAAAACCGGACGCTGCCGACCGGGCGGTTTACCAGTGGCTGAAAAACATGATGCAACCGGAAGAGCCGGAGGAATCGGGGGGACGTTGACACAGGCATCGAACGGAACAGGCTCGGCGTTGTCTAATCCTTCATCTTCCCGGAAAAGCTGTGGAACGGCAGGTTCTTCAGCCAAGGGAGCAACTGCACCCGCACCGGAAGACGACCCCATACAGCGTTTATGAAACGTATTTACCACGGACCATGGACCCTGGCCGGACTGGCATGCGCCATTCTGGCCGCAGTAGCCATGCTTTCCCTGTTCTCCTGCGGAGAAAACGGACAGGCAGGCAACAAAAACAGACATCATATGGACAACAAGGATTTAAAAACGATTTATCTGGCAGGAGGCTGTTTCTGGGGAGTGGAAAAGTACTTCTCCCTGATTCACGGAGTCAAGGAAACGGAAGTGGGGTATGCCAACGGTTCCACTGCCTCCCCCACGTATGAGGAAGTCTGCAGCGGACGCACGGGCCACGCGGAAACGGTAAAAGTGGTATTTGATCCGGAAGAACTCAGCCTCCCGTTCCTGCTGGAACAATACTATTCCATCATTGATCCCGTTTCCGTCAACAAGCAGGGAAACGACAGGGGAGTTCAATACCGCACGGGCATTTATTATACGGATGAGAAGGACAAGCCGATTATAGAAGCCTCCCTGAAACGGCTCCAGCAGCACTTCAAGCAGCCCGTGGCGATTGAAGTTCAACCCCTGCGTCAATTTTCACGGGCGGAAAAATACCACCAGCGCTATCTGGACAACAACCCCGGCGGCTACTGCCATATTCCGCCCGGCAAGTTCCAGGAGGCGGCCCAGGCCAGGGAAGCCGCTCCCGTCTACCGGAAAAAACCGGATGATGAGCTGCGCCGCAGCCTGACGCCCGAGCAATTTGCAGTTACGCGGAACAATGCGACGGAACCTCCCTTCCGCAACGAATATTTCAATAACGACAAGCCCGGCATTTATGTGGACGTTACGACGGGGGAACCCCTGTTTCTTTCCACGGACAAGTTTGATTCCGGCTGCGGCTGGCCCAGCTTCTCCCGGCCCATCAAGGAAGAACTGATTCAGGAAAAACAGGATCTTTCCCACGGCATGCGCCGTACGGAAGTCCGCAGCAAAACGGGGGACGCCCATCTGGGGCACGTCTTCACGGACGGCCCGAAGGACCGCGGCGGCCTGCGCTACTGCATCAACAGCGCTTCCCTGAAATTCATTCCTGAACAGGATATGGAAGCGCAGGGGTATGGAAAATACCTGCCCCAGCTTCGCCGGGAGGCAGCGGACAGAAAATCCGCGGAAAAGTAGCTTATGGAAAAAACGGAAGGTGAACCTCACCAATCCATCAATCCGTTAAAAATCAGGAGGACGAAGTGTGGCCGGATAAAGAACCGGCTCTCGGCTCCATGCAAGATTCCATGCGCACTTATGCCGTAAGACGGGAGACAGGAAACAAAGATGCTGAATGCGGCGTCCCATGCATAAGAGATTCCGGAAAGGGATAAAGTAGTACTCCGGAAGAAGATTCATGAGGGCTCCTTCCCGGGCCGCAGGCAGTCAATCAATTCCGGTACGCCTGCGTTTGAAAAAAACGCCCTCCATCCATGCCGCTGCCGATGAATGGAGAGTGGGCAATCGGCAGCAGGCCATGGAGGATTTGGGTTGTTGGGGCAATACGACTTGCAGCAAATGCCGTTTATCTTCATGCCGTTCATTGAAATAGCGACGGCCAGGCGCGTTTTGTGTTAAAAAAATGAGTTTTTTATTTTCAACGCTTTCATCCATCTATTGAAATCGTCCCGATTCTTTGACCATGAACATATCATAAAAATAAAAACCATTTTCTGCCAGCGCCGGATTCCCCTCACCTGCCACAGGAGGGAGGCAAGGAGCTCTTCTCCGCCAACGGTATCCGGCTTCTCCTCCGCGTCACTGCACGATCGTGACGGGAGTACCTACTTTAACGGTCTTGAAAAGCGGCACACAGGAGGAGCGGGTCATGCGGATGCATCCATGTGACTGGGGCGTCTGGAAAACGGGTCCCACGTGCATGCCGATGCCGCTGTCCGTCAGCCGCATGAAATAGGGCATGGAGGCATCATATAAGTTGGAGACGTGGTGCACCGCCTTTTCCGTAATGCGGAAATGGCCCACGGGCGTGCGGTGGGAAGCGGTCCCCAGACAGACGGGAAAATCCATGGCTACTTCATCCCCCACCATCAGCTGGCCCCTCTGGCTTCCGCGGCTGATCACCACCCGCGTATTGCCGGGAGTGGCTTTTTTCATAATGTCCTGGTTCATCCACTCGTCATGCACCTCCGTATAATCCACCCCGGCCACCACCACTCTCGTATTCGGCCCGTAAGAAGTCATGGGCATGGTCGTAGGCACGGTCAGGGGCACCATGCGCAAATTCTCTTCCTGCGGCCCTGAACAGGCTGCCAGCGCCAGCGCTCCCGCTGCCGCTCCTGCAATAATTGATAAGGTTTTTTTCGCGTTCATCATCTTTAACCCTTTCAGAGGGTTGGACAATGCCGCGAACTTATTTTCAATGTTTCATGACGCACTCTATCAAAATTCCGGCATGCACGCAAAAGGCGGAAACCGGAAAAAAGCGGTCGTCACGACAGCGGAATATTGCGCGCTACGGTAAACAGGGCAAGTACGGCCACGCCGGCGGTCAGCACCCTCAGGAATACGGTCTTGTCCCTGATGAAAAACAGCGTTCCCAGCCAGATGAGCGTGGGAACCAGCAGCACGTTGTACCGCAGGGAATCAAGCCAATGGCCATGAAGCAGGGCATGCAGGGCCCTGGTGGAACCGCAGCCGTAGCAAAGATAACCCGTGGTTTTATAGAAAAGGCACTCCGGCAGCCAGCCGGACCGGGAAGGGTCATCCACCAGCAGGAGCAGCGCGCATGCCGCAGCCAGCAGCGCCAGATACAGAAAAAACAGTTTCATTCCATGAAAAAGGCCTGCGGATCTTCGGTTCTCCGCAAGCCTTGGATTCACGAGCCTGGTGAAGCCTTTTATCAGTTGCGCCAGGCAGTCCAGCCGCCGACCAGCATCAGGACGATGCTGAGAATCACGGCAATAAGGCTCATCGTCTTGCCGTTGCTCTTGTCGGGATATTTGTTGAGGCCTATGATGCCCAGAATGAGGCCTACGAGGCTGCATAAAACGGCAAAGACGAGGGCACAAATGGCAAGCGTATTGTTTGGTCTTTCTAACTCAGACATATTCTTTAATCCAGTTTGATTTTTATTGGGGTGCGCATAGCAGGATGCCAGACGCAAATCCTTGCCATCTAAACAAAATGCCGTGCTTCTACAAGTTTTTCCTGGTTCTGTTGTCAGTTCCTGCGCGTCTTACAGGCAAAAACGCTGGAAAAAACCGGCAGCACGCGTGCAAAAAGGAATTTCCACGCTTGCGGGAGAGGGGGAAAAATCCTCCCCCCGTCACACAGAGTCCTTGCCTTATCATATTTGGCCTGTATAGTACCCGCGACTGCCAGGAGGGCAGCCGCCTGTTTACAGTTAACCCTCTATTCCGCATCATGACCAAGATTGCCAAGAGCACGTTTACCACGGGAACCGGAACCCCGGGACAGTTTTATTCACTGCCAGCCCTGTCGGAAAACGGCTATCCCCGCCTGAACCGTCTTCCCGTTTCCATCCGGATCGTTCTGGAATCCCTGCTCCGCAATTGCGACGGCCTGAAGGTAACGGAAAAGGATGTGGACAACCTGGCCTCCTGGAACGCCAAAAATCCCGGTTCCTATGAAATCCCGTTTACGGTGGCCCGCATCGTCCTCCAGGACCTGACGGGCGTTCCGCTGCTGGTGGACCTGGCCGCCATGCGCTCCGCCGTGGCCGGACTGGGAAAAGACGCTTCCGTCATTGAACCGCTGGTTCCCGTGGACCTGGTGGTGGACCACTCCGTCCAGGTGGACTGGGCAGGCCGCACGGACGCCCTGGAAAAGAACCTGGACATCGAGTTCCAGCGCAATGCGGAACGCTACGAATTCCTCAAATGGGGCCAGCAGGCTTTCCAGACCTTTTCCGTAGTGCCCCCTTCCGTGGGCATTGTCCACCAGGTGAATCTGGAATACCTGGCGCAGGGCGTCATGGAAAAGGACGGCGTTTATTTCCCGGACACCCTGGTAGGGACGGATTCCCACACCACGATGATCAACGGCATCGGCGTCGTGGGCTGGGGCGTGGGCGGCATTGAGGCGGAAGCCGGCATGCTCGGCCAGCCGGTCACCTTCCTGGTGCCGGAAGTAGTGGGCGTCCACATGACGGGGGAACTCCGTGAAGGAGTGACCGCCACGGACCTGGCGCCCATGTCACCCAGATCTGCGCAGCCACGGCGTGGTAGGCAAATTTGTGGAATTCTTCGGGGAAGGAGCGGCGGCCCTCCCGCTGGCGGACCGCGCCACCGTGGCGAACATGGCCCCGGAATACGGCGCCACCATGGGCTTCTTCCCCATGGACGAACGCTGCTCCGACTACCTGCGCCAGACAGGCAGGAGCGAGGAAGCCATCGCCACGTACGAAAACTATTTCAAGGCCCAGGACCTGTGGGGAATGCCCCGCAATGGAGAACTGGACTACACGGTTCAGCTGGAACTGGACCTGTCCACCGTGGAACCCGCCGTTTCCGGACCCAGGCGCCCGCAGGACCACATCCGCCTGGCCTCCATCAAGGACAGCTTCCGCAAGCTCGCCGGCATGCCCGCGGCGGAAGGCGGTTACGGCAAAAAGGAATCTCCGGCGGTCAAGGTCACCATGCACTCTCCGGCTGGCGTTCCCGTTCCGGTGGAAGGCTTCAGCCAGGAGGCGGAATTGAAAGACGGCAGCATCCTCATCGCCGCCATCACCTCCTGCACCAACACCTCCAATCCGGGCCTGATGCTCGCCGCCGGGCTGCTCGCCAAAAAAGCGGTCGCGCTGGGCCTGCAAGTGCCGCCGCACGTAAAAACGTCCATTGCGCCGGGCTCCCGCATCGCTTCAGACTACTTTGCGGCCAACCAGCTCCAGGAATCCCTGGACGCCCTGGGCTTTGAAACCGTCGGCTACGGCTGCACCACCTGCATCGGCAACTCCGGACCGCTGAATCCGGAACTGGAACAGGCGGTCAGGAACAATGACATCGTGGCCGCCTCCGTCCTCTCCGGCAACCGCAACTTTGAAGCGCGCATCCATCCTTCCATCAAAACCAACTTCCTGATGTCCCCTCCCCTGGTCGTCGCCTTCGCACTGGCCGGACGCGTGGACATCGACTTCCAGACGGAACCGCTGGGCACGGACCGCAGCGGGAAGCCCGTCTTCCTGAAAGACCTCTGGCCCAGCTCCGGGGAAATCGCGGAAGCCGTCGCCAAATCCCGCAATCCGGAAGCGTACCGGGAACTATACACCATCACGCCGGACAAAAATCCTCGCTGGGCCGCCGTGTATGCGCCGGAGGGCTCCGTCTTCCAGTGGAATGAAAACTCCACCTACATCCAGGACCCGCCCTTCTTCTGCGGCTTCAACGGCCAGCCCCGCACGCTGGCGGACATCCGGGACGCCCGTCCCCTGGGCATCTTTGGCGACTCCGTGACTACGGACCATATCTCCCCCGCCGGAGCCATCCGGGAAACGGGCCCCGCCGGGCTGTACCTGCAAGGCATGGGGGTGGACAGAAAAGACTTCAACTCCTTCGGCTCCCGCCGCGGCAACGACCGCGTGATGACCCGCGGCACCTTCGCCAACGTCCGCATCAAAAACCTGATGGTGGACGGCACGGAAGGCGGCTATACGCTGTACTTCGGCAACCGCTCCATTCCCGCCCCGGACAAGAAAATAACCCCTGCCGCCGGAACCCCCGCCTTCATCTATGATGCAGCCATGGCCTACGCGCAGGACGGTGTTCCGCTCATCGTCATCGGCGGAGAAGACTACGGCATGGGCTCCTCCCGCGACTGGGCGGCCAAGGGCACGAACCTGCTGGGCGTCAAGGCCGTCATCACCAAGAGCTTTGAACGCATCCACCGTTCCAACCTCATCGGCATGGGCGTGCTGCCCCTCAACTTCGCCGACAAGGCGGACTACGACCGCATCGCCCCGTTGAAGGACGCCACCTTCTCCATCCTGGGGCTGGACAACGGCATCGCCCCGCGCCAGCAGGTCACGCTGCGCGTGCAGCCCGCAGACGCGGAGGCGTTTGACGTGCCCGTCATCGTCCGCATTGATACGCCCATTGAAAAGGAATACTACCTGGCGGGCGGCATCCTGCAATACGTCCTCACTCAAATCCTCAAATAACGCGGCTTGGCCGGGCTTTTCCGGCGCCGCATCCTTTCCAGACGGGCCGCCCTTCCCCCGAAGGAGCGGCCCGTCTGGCGCCTTCCTCTCCGGGAGCACCCGCAGCTCCATGACACGGCTTGATTAGTTCACTTGAACTAATTCCAAATTCTGCTTGCAATCCTTCCGGGCTGTTTCTAGAACAAACACATGGAATATAGATCTGTCTGGACGGGCTTTCTTGCCGTATTCGCCGCCCTGGCGTTCTGCAGCTGCTCGCAGAACGATAAAATGAGACCGCCGGCCGTCTCCTTCAAAATTCAAAAAGCCCCGGTAGTCCCCCGCACGTCCAACCAGATGGGCCGTGAGGTGGGCATCCGCGTCTCCTACATGCCCAAAAGCACGTATGCCCGCAGGCATGCGGCCTCCATGCGCCCCCGCTTCATCACCATCCACAGCACCGCCAACCCCAAGGGAGACGCCAACGCCCATTCCCGCTACCTGAACAGCGGCAAATCCCGCAGCCTGAACTGGCACTTCACGGTGGACCAGTTCGGCGCGTACCAGCACATTCCCACGACGGAAACGGGCCACCACGCGGACCACTCCGGCCCGGGCGACCAATACTCCGTAGCCATTGAAATGTGCGAATGCACCACGCACAACCCCGTCGTCATCTACAACAAGACAGCCAAGCTGGCGGCCCTGCTGATGATGCGCTACAACGTCCCCCTGCGCAACGTGGTGCCCCACAACTACTGGTCCGGCAAGAACTGCCCCGCCCCGCTGATGACCAACGGCCGCCCCGGCTATAAATGGAGCTGGTTCATCTCCCGCGTGGACTATTACTACCGCTGCCTCCAGGCCGGGAAATAATCCCTCCCCCTTTCTGCCGCGCATGCCGCACTCATGACAAGGCGTTCTCTTTACCGTTTCCGGCGGAGGGTGCTTCATGAAGAGTATGAAAATCATCACTTCCCCCGGAGATACGCAGCGGCTGAGCAACGGCCTCCCCATTCCCGGCATCGGTTACGGAACCTACCTGGCCCCGGACGACACGTCGGGAACCCGGAGCATTCTTGACGCGCTGGAAGCAGGCTACCGCCTCATTGACACAGCCAGCGTATACGGCAATGAAAAAACGGTGGGGCGCGCCGTCAGGGAAAGCTCCATTCCGCGGGAGGAAATCTTCATCACCAGCAAAGTCTGGAACACGGACCAGGGTTATGAAAGCACCCTGAGCGCTTTTGACGCCTCCCTGAACCGCCTCGGAACGGATTATCTGGACCTCTACCTGATCCACTGGCCCATCCCCGCCGGATATGAGAAGGACTACAGAGAGTTGAACAGGGAAACCTGGAAAGCCATGGAGCGCCTTTACAAGGAGGGCCAGGCAAGGGCCATCGGCGTCAGCAACTTCCTTCCCCGCCATTTGGAAGCCCTGATGGAACAAGCCGATACCATCCCCATGGTGAACCAGCTGGAAATCAATCCCAGGTACCACCAGACGGAAGCGGTCGCCTTCTGCCGGGAACACGGCATTCTGGTGGAATCATGGGGCCCCCTGGCCCGCGGAGGCGTCCTGGAGGAACCCGTCCTGCGCCGCATCGCGGACAAGCATAAAAAATCCGTAGCCCAGATATGCCTCCGCTGGGAACTCCAGCGCGGCATCGTGCCCCTCCCCAAATCCGTGCATGCGGACAGAATCAAAGCCAACCTGGACATTTTCGGCTTCTCCCTGGACGGAGAAGACATGGCCCTTATTGACACGCTGGACGCCCCCGGGCACTACTCCATTCACCCGGACCATCTTTCCGAGGAGTAATCTTTCCAGAAAAGATTCAAGGACGGACTATTCTCTCCGCTTCCTGGCGGATTCCACCAGGCGTTGACGAGCCTCCTGCCTGGCACGGAATGCCTGTTCGCGTTTTCTTTCCTCCGCCAGCGCCGCCTTCTTTTCGGAATCACGGAGTTTCCCGTAAAGCAGCGGGTTCATGGCGGCCTCGTCCTCCGGGCCTTCATGGTGGTACACGGGCAGCCCGTCCGCGGCCAGCGCCACATGGTAGTAACGGCCGTCTTCCCTGGAGTCCCGGCCTTTTTTGTCCAGGCGGGAAAGAATCACGGCATACCCCAGTCCCGGAGCGTTCATCAGCTTCCGCTGGTCGTCAAACAGGGCGGCAACGCGCATGTTGTCGTAGTCCAGCTTCATGATGCCGCAGACCATTTTGCCCTCCGTATTCCAGTACATCACCAGCTTCTTCTTTCCCAGGGAATTGGGCTTGCACGTTTCATAGGCTCCCTTGACGGGGCGGCTTTCCATGGACAGCGAGTAGTCCGCATTGCTGTAGGATTTTGTCTCCCTTGCGGCGAGTCGTTCGCCCGAAGGAAGCAGGGAGGAAACGGGAGCGCGCATTTCCGTCCGTTCCTCAGCCATGTATTTGGAGGGAATGAGCAGGCCTTTTCCGGTATCGTAATAGGCGTAAAGGCTTCCCTGGTCCAGAACCATGTCAAAGTTTTTCTGCCCCCTCCCGCTTTCCGGGCGCGCCTGCGGGCGGCAGTATTCCTGGATTCGGAACGGAGGGCCCTTGATGGCGGAAAGGGAGGTGGTACAGACCAGCCCGTCCACCTTCCTGGTTCCCGTCAAGGTTCTGGTGGGGTTTTTCCGGGCCGCTTCATTATAGCGGGGAGTGATGTCTTTTTCCACCGGCGTCCACGTTGCTTTTTCCAGCTCCTTCATCAGGAACGGCCAGAGCATCGCGGCCAGCTTCAGGTCCCGGCGCGCCGCCGACCCCGTCAGGGAAGCCGCCAGCGCCGCGTCTTCCTCATCCAGGCGGTTCAGCGGAATTTCCACACGTTTCCGCCCCGTTTTAAGCGCCAATCTGGACCCCGTGCAGGATTGAAAACTGCCTTTTACCACGTCTCCGAGCTTGGATATCCATTCCCGTTCGCCCGGAAAGGCATATTCATCAGCCGGCGCACAAACCGCGCCGCACCATACCAGCACAGCAAGCAGAAGGAGTTTCATCGTCAGGAACACAGGGTTGCAACTGCAACCCTAACAACAGGGCCGGCCGGATAAAAGCTTTTAATTGACCGCCGCTGCATCGGGAACCCGGAACAAGAAAGGGGAAAACGGCCTCATCACATGTCATCCGGAGGCCATGCAGGGCCGATAAGGGCCGGAAGGCCCTTTTTCCCAGGCGGGAGACCGTGACAAACCGGGGAGGAATTGGAAGAAGCAGGGGAAGCTGAATTTGGCTTGCCCGGGAATGAGGGGCTCCCGCCCCTCATCATTCCCTCCAATCAGCGGCCTCATGCCACCCTGACCGCGCATCCGGAGAAAATCCTTGGACCGCAGTTATTGCTTCTTCCCTTTTTTAGGAGCCGCCTCTGCCGTTTTAGCGCTTCTTCCCGCGCCTTTCCCGGCAGTTTTGGGCGTCCTGGCCGTTTTGGAAGCCGGAGCTTTTTCCTTGTCTTCCGACTTGGCCGCAGCTTTTTTAGCCGGATATTTCTTTTCCCGGGGCGGGAATTCAAAGCCGATCTTGCCCGTCTTCGCATTGAAGACCAGATAAGCGTCAAACGGGCGCTTGGTGCGCTGGGAGATGAAGCCCTTCATCAGGTCGGACTTTCCTTCCGCCAGAATCTTCAACACCTGGTCCAGCGGGATTTCACGGCCCAGGATGGTGCGGGAAACGGAGACGGCGGCATTTTCCTTTCCAATGGCCAGGGAAGGGACTTTCCAGGCCTTGGCCGTTTCCATCACATCGTGTTCCCCCATGTCCGGGATGGTGACGGAGGCCACTTTCACGGCTTCCTCCGTCCCGGCGGCTTCATCCTCCTCCCGCGCCGGGAAGTAGAGCGTGGCGCGGAACTTGTCGTTGAGCTCCAGCCCCGCTTCAAAGGGTTTGCCGAACCGGGAGGTGAATCCGTGGAGGATTCCCGTCTTGCCGTCCACAATGAGGGTTTTCAGCTCTTCATCCGTCATGTCGCGGCCGGAGATGACCTTGCGGATGCTGAACTTGCAGGAACGGCAGGAAACGGCGTCCAGCGTGTTTTTCAGGCCGTGGGCATGGCAGGACGGGCAGTCCAGTTCCATTTCCGGCAGTTCCACCTGCTGCTGGGCTTCCCGGAAGTCTTTCACCCTCTTCACGATTTCCCCGGTCAGAGTCTTGATGCCTTCCATGAAGGAGTCCCTCGGCAGGGCGGCCTGCTCCATCTGCTTGAGCTTGTATTCCCATTCCCCGGTGAGGCTGGGGGAGGTAAGCGTTTTCAGCCCGATGCGTTCCAGCAGGGCGATCAGTTCAATCCCGGCGCGTCGCCAGAAGCTCGCGGCCGTCACGGACAATGTATTCCTGGGAAATCAGGCCTTCAATGATGGAGGCGCGGGTGGCGGGGGTGCCCAGGCCGCGTTCGCTCATGGCGGCGGCCAGTTCTTCGTCATGCACCAGCTTTCCGGCGCCTTCCATGGCGGCCAGCAGCGTGGCTTCATTATACCGTGCGGGCGGCTTGGTCATGGCGTTGCGGATTTCAATTTCACGCACGGCAGCCTGTTCCCCGTCATGGACGGGCACCAGCTCTTCCTTGGAGGAACTGCCCGCCTTGCGTCCGTAGACGGCCTGCCAGCCCGGTTCCACCAGCACGCGGCCCGTGGTGAGGAAGGCGTCCGTCACGCCGCCCTGGTGGGCAATGAGCGTGGTTCTGCGCGTGTCCTCAAACACGGCGGGGGGGAAAAAGACGGCCAGGAAGCGGGCCATGACCATTTCAAAGAGTTTCTGCGCGTCTCCGGTGAGCTTTTCCATCTTGCCGGTCGGGATGATGGCGAAGTGGTCGCTTACCTTTTTCGTGTCAAACACGCGCCGGTTGGGCTTGATGCGCTTGTTGTCCAGGATGTCCTTCGCAAAAGTGGCGAATTCCGGGTCCTGCTCCGCCACCGTGCCCACGATGCCGTAGACCTTGCCCAGATAGTCCTCCGGCAGGTAGCGGGAGTCCGTACGGGGATAGGTGAGCACCTTGTGCTTTTCATAGCACTCCTGGGCCAGCTGCAGCGTGCGCTTGGCGGAAAAGCCGTAGCGGTTGGCGGCTTCCCTCTGGAGGGAGGTCAGGTCATACAACAGCGGGGCGATGGTTGTGACGGGTTTCTTTTCCTCCGTCACCGTGCCGGATTTGCCGCGGCAGCGGTCGCGGATGACGGTCGCCTGTTCCGGGTCCCAGATGCGTTCCGCGCGGGACTGCGGGTTGTCGTCCTTTTTCCAGTCCCGGTCAATCCAGCGGCCGGAGTAGGAGCCGGACTGCACGCCGAATTCCGCCCACACTTCCGAATAGGGCACCGGTTCAAACGCCTGGATTTCCAGTTCCCTCTGCGTCAGAATGGCCAGCGTGGGAGTCTGCACGCGTCCGGCGGGGGTGACGTTGAAGCCTCCGCGGGATTGCAGGATGGTAAGGGCGCGGGTGCTGTTCAGGCCCACCAGCCAGTCTGATTCGGAACGGCACACGGCGGCGTTCGTCAGGGGCTGCATGTCGGTCTCGCTCCGCATGCTGTGCCACGCATTCAGGATGGCTTCATCCGTCATGGACTGCATCCACAGGCGGCGCGCAGGCTTGGTCCATTTTCCGTAACGCACCAGGTTGTGGAAAATGAGCTCCCCTTCGCGCCCGGCATCGCATGCGTTGACGATTTCCGTCACATCCTTGCTTTTGGCGAGCTGGAGAACCTTTTTCAGGCGGTCTTCCGACTGCTTGATGGGTTCCAGTTCAAACATCCTGGGGATGACGGGCAGATAGTCGAACTTCCATGGCAGGGACTTGCCGCCCTCCGTCATGGGCTTCTTCTGTTCCAGCAGGTGGCCCACGGCGGACGTGATGATGGCCCGGTCATTCTGGTAAAACGCGCCGGATTTGTCCCGGGTGAATTTCCCAAGCTCCTTGCCGAGGACTCTCGCCAGATCAGTGGCGACGCTCGGCTTTTCTGCTATAATTAACGTTTTGGACATATCGGCGGCTCGGAAAAATAGAAGTGGTAAACAGTGGCGGCAACCTTTCCCGCATCTGCGGCGCGTTGCATTTGGAGGTGAATTCCTACTCCCCTACCCCCCATGCTTGTCAATAACCAATTATGTATTTACGGGAAAAGCGAGCTTTTATGTCAGAATAACGGATTTTCCCGCCTCCATTTTCCGGAAAAGCCGCGCTGGCACCTTGCCAGCCATCTTACGCCATGCTATTTGTGGGATGATGAAAACGAGCCTTCCTTTCGTCCTGCTTCCCGCCTGCCTCGCGCTGCTGGGGGCCTGTTCCCCCACGCCGTCCGACCGCATCGCGAAGAATATGCAGGCCTATGAACAGCTTCCGAAGGAGCAGCAGGCCAAAGTGGCGCGCGGAGAGCTGGAAAAGGGCATGTCCCCCATGGCGGTCCTGCTGGCATGGGGGGAACCTGAACAGAAGATGGCAGGCCGGATGAACGGGAAGAATACGGAACGGTGGATTTACACGCGGAGCGGCACGGGCTGGTCCGTGGGCCTGGGCGGAGGCGGATTCCGCAGCAGGGATTCCGGGGTAGGCACCGGGATAGGCGTCACGATGCCCCTGGGCAGCCGTCCGCCCGTTTCCTATAATGTCCTGTTTGAAAATGGAAAGGTCATCGGCTGGGAAGCCGTCAATGGCTTTTAAACGGCATCTCTCCGGATAACGCTTTTCCATCCGTTCCGCCCCGGCATCTCCCGCGGGGCGCACCGTTTTTCCTATTTGCCGGCGGCCTTGACGATGGCCTCCACCAAGCCGTTGATGTCGTGCGTTTTCGCGGTAATCGAGGGTGCGCGCCCCAGCTCCTTGAGGGTTGCCGTGGTCACGGGCCCGATGCTGGCGGCCTTGCAGCCGTCCGGCCACGGAAGCCCCAGCTTGAAAAAGTTTTCCGCCGTGGAGGAGCTGGTGAACGTCACGATATCCGCCCCCCGCTCCCGGAAAGCCGCCTGGGCTCCCGCCACGTCCTCCGTTTCCGCTTCCGTCTTGTAGGCGATGCATTCGTCCACAATAGCCCCCAGGGCGGTCAGGCCGTCGTAAATCACGCGCCGCGCTTCCTCCCCGCGCACCCACAAGAACGTGCTGTGCTCAATGGTTCCGATTTCCTCGCGGGCGTCCTTGAAGGCCTTGACGAGTCCTTCCGCCACGAATTTTTTAGGCATGATATCCACGGCCAGCCCGTATTCCCGGAGCTTCGCCTCCGTTCCGGGCCCGATGGCCGCAATCCTGGCGCCTCCGATGCTCCGGATGTCCTGGTACACGGCAAAAAACGCCTGGAAGAAGCGTTCCACCCCGTTGGGGCTGGAGAACACCAGCCAGTCATAGGTATGGGCGTGCACCACGCCTTCCGCAAATTCCCGCTTGTTGGAGGGGGGTGCCATGCGGATAGTGGGCATTTCCAGCACTTCCGCACCCAGACGGCGCAGGCGCACGCTCAGTTCCCCGGCCTGGGCGCGGGTGCGCGTCACCACGATGCGCTTGCCGAACAGGGGCAGTTTTTCAAACCAGTCCAGGCTGTCGCGTTCCTTCACCACATCCCCGATCACGACTACCGCAGGGGCGCCCAGCCCGGCCTTTTGAACCTTGGCGGGCAGCGTCCTGACAGTGCCCGTAACCGTGCGCTGAATGCCCGTGGTGGCCCACTGGATGGCGGCGGCCGGCGTGGACGGCTCCTGCCCGTATCCGGTCAGGGCTTCGCAGACGTCCGCCAGCTTCTGCATGCCCATCAGCATGATTTTCGTGCCCTGCGCTCCGGCGATTCCTTTCAGGTCCAGGGAAGATTCCTTCTTGTTCACGTCTTCATGGCCCGTGAAGACGGTAAATTGCGTGCAGTACTTGCGGTGCGTCACCGGAATGCCCGCATAGGCCGGCCCCGCAATGGCGGAGGTAATGCCCGGAATGACTTCAAACGGCACGCCCGCTTCATGCAGGGCGTCCGCTTCCTCCCCCCCGCGCCCGAAGACGTAGGGATCGCCGCCTTTCAGGCGCACCACTTTTTTCCCGGCGCGTCCCAGCTTGACCAGCAGGGCATTGATTTCCTCCTGCGGCAGGGCGTGGCGGGAAGCCCGCTTGCCCACAAAAATCCTTTCACAGGCGGCAGGAGCCCAATTCAGCAGTTCCGCCGAGCTCAGCGCATCATATACCAGCACTTCCGCCGCTTCCACCAGTTCCCGCCCGCGGACGGTCATCAGGCCGGGATTCCCCGGACCCGCTCCAAGCAAATAAACAATACCCTGTTGCATGCTGTCATTCAACTCCATCACCCGCTTTTTGGCGACAATAAACCCCGCCATGCCCGGATTCATTCCATTGATGGCAGAATTGTCACAAGACATCCACAAAAGATTCTTGTTTTTTGAATAAATACAATTATCACGTATTTATGAATATTTCACGTATACTTACGACCACTCTCGCTGCCGCATTCACCCTTCCGGCTTTGGCGGATATTCCGGCCTCCCGAGTTCCCGCCCCCGTGAAGGAACAGGTGCAGAAGCAGTATCCGAACGCCGGCGCCATCGAATGGGATTTCGACAACGACGAAGACGTTTACGAGGCGGAATTCCACCTCAACGGCCTGGAATACGACGTCAAGCTTTATCCGGACGGCACCGTCTGCCTGATTAAGGCGGACATGCGCCTTCAGGATCTGCCCGCCCCCGTTACGGCGGCCATCGCCCGCGATTTCCCGGGGTACGCTCCCCGCCGCGCCAAGCAGATCACCGCCAGGGGAGCCCTGAAGTACCGGGTGGACTGCCGGTCAGAAACCGCCGCCGTCCGCAAACTGGAGCTTTACTATGCCCCGGACGGCAAACTTCTTTCCCAGAAGGCGGACGATTGAATGCACCGTTCTTCCGCATGTTTCCGTATGACAGAAGCCGGGGGAACCTCCCCCGGCGGCTGACACGGCGCCCTCTGGATTCAACAAAGCCTTATGATATAAGGTCAAACTTGCAATGATTGAATTATTCAATATCGACTTCCTTTCCTACACGGCCCAGGCGGCGGAAACCGCCCCGCAGCATTCCTATACCATTTACTGGATGATTCTGCTGGGCTCCATGCTTCTGAGCTGGCTGGTCAGCGCGCGCATGAAGAGCCGTTTCAGCGAATATTCCCAGATTCCCATTCCGGTGACGGGGCGGGAAGTGGCGGAACAGATGCTGAAGGACAACCACATCACGGACGTGAAGGTGATTTCCACCCCCGGCCACCTGACGGACCATTACAATCCGGCGGACAAGACCGTCAACCTGAGCGAGTCCGTTTACAATTCCAACAGCATTGCCGCCGCAGCCGTGGCGGCCCATGAAGTGGGGCATGCCGTACAGCACGCCCAGGCCTATCACTGGCTGGGCCTGCGGTCCGCGCTGGTTCCCATCGTCCAGTTCTCCTCCAATCTGGTGAGCATCGTGCTGATCATCGGCATTATCCTGCTGGCCATGGGCGGTTCCCCGTGGGTGCTGGGGCTGGGCATCGGCCTGTTTGCCATGACCACCATCTTCGCCTTCATCACGCTTCCGGTGGAGTTTGACGCTTCCGCCAGAGCCCTGAAATGGCTGGACCGTTCCCACCTGATGAATTACTTCGACCACGGAAAGGCCAAGAGCGCCCTGTTCTGGGCGGCCATGACCTACGTGGTGGGCGCGCTTTCCTCCCTGGCCATGCTGCTGTATTACGTGTTCATCTTCCTGAACGCGCGCGGCAGGGAATAATCCCGCGCCGTACTGCGGAGGAAGAAGATCCCGGCAACGGCGGAAACAGGGGAAGTATTGCGCCGTTGCCTCTGCCCTCCGGAAAAACTCCCCCCCCTCTCCATAGGCGTGGCCGTAACCTCTACTCAAGCGGAAGAAGGGGACGCTCCCGCCGCGCGGAAACGTCCCCTCCCCCTTTTTTATTTCCTTGCTTCAGTTTCCTGAAACCTTCTTCTAGAAGCTCCGGGACACCCCCGCGTTCACCCGGTGGTACGCCGAGCTTCCTCTCACCTCCAGGCCGTAGCCCCCGTACACGCTCCAATGCTCATTGCATTGCAGGAACATATTGTACTCCGCACGCAAGCCGTGCCGCCCGGGGCTCACCGCCCTTCCCCTCCAGCTCATGTCGCTGTACGGGCTGTACACCGTTCCGCCAGGCACGTCCTGCAGGGCGTCCCCCACGTAGGACAGCCGCAGCGACTGCGTCCACGGCCTTCCCTTCCATTCATCCGTCCTGCCTATTTCCAGACCCACGGGAATGGACAGGCGCCTCAGCGTCGCCCCTCCGAAATCGCGGCCATAACCGCCCTGCTCCCTGAAGGCGTCCTGACTGCCGTGCGTGAATTCCACCCTCACGAACGGAGTCAGCCTCCACCCTCCGGCATAGGCCGCCGTCCGGGACACTTCCAGCTGTGCCAGCCACGTCTGGTTGTTCCATTTCCCCGTCGAGGACGGCGCTCCACTCAGGCGGCTGTCCATCTTGTTGTGCGTCTCCGCCCACGTCAGGCTTCCCTTAAAGGTCCAGCGGGCCTGCTTGCTTTCTTCCAGCTGCTGGCCCCAGTACAGGGAGCCCATCCGGGTGTCCTGCGTATTCCTGCCCTGGAAGTCTCGGCTTTTGGCATGGCCGTAGAGCTGCCCGAAGGCTATCCCAAAAATGCCGATGTCCTCGCCGAACCCGCTGTCCGCCCCAACAGAGTAACCGCCCCCGTTGTAGTCGTAGCCGTCCACGCCTCCACGGCTGCGCTGCCGGGCGAAGTCGCCCAGGCCCATGCCCCAGAGGTCGCGGGAATGCTTGTCGGCCAGACGGAAGGCGTTCAGCCGGGAGAGGACGTTGCCGCCCAGGGCCGCCGCGTTGGAGGCCGAACTCCAGAGGGAGTTGTAGGCCAGCTCCCCGGCCAGTTCCGGCGCTATCTGGCTGATGGGGCCTCCGTCCGCCTTCCAGACCAGCTGGAGCTGTTCGGCGTAGCCGTCCCCGTCGGCGTCCACCCACTGGTGGCTCCAGGTTCCCGTGTAGGAGTAGGGGGAATCTACCCGGTCCGTTCCCGTGGCCTGGGAGACGGCACCTTCAAAGTCTCCTTCAAGGGTGTGTTCCGCGTCCGTCAGCACATGGAAGACGCGGTCCTGCCTCCAGGAGCGGTCCGCGTAGAAGTACGGGGCGTTGTCCCCCGCGTCCGCCACGCCGATGAAGCCCCCTGCCGTGAAGGATTCCAGGGCGGAGAGTTCCAGGCCTGGACCGCGGACCGGATCAGCCTGAAGCTGGTGGCGCATGTCGAAGGTGAAGCCGCGGGAGAAGTCGGCGGTGTGGGCGTTGATGAAGGCGTTTCCCCCCGGGCGCAGGACGGCATCAGGACCGGAGAGGGTAAAGATGTCGGCGTTGGCGGTACTTCCTCCGGTGATTTCCAGCACGCCTTTCTCTACGGTCAGGCTTGATCTATGATCTACGTTGTTGTGGTTCAAGCTCCTGCCGAAGACGACGTCATGTTCCAGCACGAGGGTTCCGCCGTAGAGGGTGGTCTGGGCTCTAAACTCATTGTACCGGCTGGCAATAAGGTGGTCCTCTTCCCCCTGGTAGAGCTCGCCGCTGAAGACGATGGTCCCGTCCGTGTCGTGGGCGGTTCCCTCTCCGTCCGTGTAGCGGTTAAACGTAAAAGTTGTTTGACCGTGTGAATTCCCGGTGATGACCGGGTCGTTGAAGCGGACTTCGCGCCCCTGCGCCGCAACAAGCGTCAGCTGGTCATCTCCCCCAAGCATGTAAATGGCATTGGCGATGCCGTTTTCCACGGAGAAGCTGCCGTCGTCATGGCGAGTAACAGCACCCCCGATCATGTTGCCGCTGAAGAGCACGTCCTTCGTCAGGGCGTAGAAGTTGAGCTTACTAGAATATGAAGCCCAAATAGCTCCCCCGATCTTAGTCGCGTAATTTTCGACAAATAAGGCTCCATCTCTGAAAGTTAGATTATCACTCGAAGCGTGCAAAATCGCTCCGCCATTGGCGCCGTCCACTCCAAAAGCTTTATTTCTGACGAAAACGGCGTTGCTTCCTATAGTGATTGAACCCATGTTGTAAATGGCTCCACCATAGACAAAGCCACCATCCAAGGAGGAAGAGAAGCGTAAGTTATCGGAAAAGGTAGCATTGTCTCCTATGGTAAGATGTGCACTAGCGTTGTAAATCATTCCTCCATACCATTCAACAGTCTCTTGAGAGATCGCAATCATATTGCTGGAGAAGGTAGCGTCGTTCCCTATGGTCAGGCGTTGTCCGACATTATAAATCAATGCAGGAATCCTCTCGGGTCTTTCTTCTTGAATATGGGTATTCTTGTAAAAAACAACACCATTTCCCAGCGTCAGGGAACCGTGTTGAACTACAAATACGTTTCCGTAATCATCTCCCGTAAATTGAACACGGCCAGTTATTTCCAGAGAAGAAGCTTGGGAGCTAATTCCTGTGATGGGCTCAACGAAATTGCTCCAGATGACGGCATCCATCTCCAGCGCTACATTGCCCTGCAAGCTGAGTTTCATCATACAGGCTCTTGCCAGAGGCCAGGTTGACCAGGTCTATGGTACGAAACGTATTCGGATCATTGGAACGGAAATTGACAGCAGCCGTCAGACTGCCGGTCAGCGAGGAGTCGTCATTGTACAAAACAACGGTATCCCCGGAAGCCAGCACGCCGGAAGCGGCCAGTTCCTGAAGCGTCCCGTACACGTTTCTGCTTGAGTCGGTTACCTAGGAGGCATCCACGATGAATTCCGCCGCAGATGCGGAAGTGGCCAGCGTTACTGAAAACAAAAGATGTCCCAGCAAGAAGCGGCGCAACGGCAATGGAAGAACAAGTCTCATTTTTAAGTAGTGGTTAATTTGAAAAGCCGCCAATAGTATTCTAGCAATCTTTTGTCAACCCTATCGATTTAATAGGAATTTCATGCCGCCATAAAAAACGCATAGCTTATTAATAACGTAATATATTTATTATAAAATCTTTATTAATCAACTTCCATAAGGAAGAAATAGGCTACTCTACTTCTGGTCTTTTTCGCGGAACGCATTTTTTTGAGATGAATGGGATATTTTTAAGGCTCTTCCGGTCAAGACTCAGTCTTAACAGCGGATAGCAACACGCCTGTCAATAATCCTCCCGCGGCCTTTGCATGGAGGAAAATAAGCGTGCTCCGGCATCTCTATTCCGGCAGCTTTCAAGAAAAGTTTTCCGCAGCGGAAATCCTGCCCTATGCTTCTTCCGGGTGTTCCTGTTTCCTCTTTCCGGCTGTCAGGCGGAAGAAGAGGGGAACCAGGAAGATCGCCAGCAGGGTGGCCGTAATGATGCCGCCCAGCACCCCCGTGCCTACGGCGCGCTGCGCGCCCGCCGCCGCCCCGTGGGCGAAGGCCAGCGGAACCACCCCGGCGCCGAACGCCAGGGAGGTCATCAGGATGGGCCTCAGGCGCAGTTTGGCGGCGGCAACGGCAGCTTCCATCACATCCATGCCTTCCCGGTAGAATTCCTTGGCCACTTCCACAATCAGGATGGCATTCTTGGCGGAAAGGCCGATGGTCGTAATCAGGCCCACCTTGAAGTAGATGTCGTTGGGCATGTCGCGCAGGAAGACGGCCAGCAGGGCTCCGAGCAGGCCCAGGGGCACCACCAGGATGACCGCCAGCGGAATGGACCAGCTTTCATACAGGGCCGCCAGCACCAGGAAGACGATCAGGATGGACAGGCCGAAGAGCAGCGTGGCCTGGGACCCGGCAAGCTTTTCTTCATAGGACTGTCCCGTCCATTCAAATCCCACGCCCTGCGGCAGGGTGGCGGTAATCTGCTCCAGGGCGTTCATGGCGTCCCCGCTGCTCTTGCCGGGCGCGGAGGAGCCGTTGATGGTGAAGGAGGGGTAGTTGTTGTAGCGCGTGAGCTGCGGGGGGCCGGCCGTCCAGTCCAGCCGGACGAAGGAGGAGAGGGGCAGAAGCTTCCCCTGGTCATTGCGGACATGCAGGTCTTCAATGTCATTGCCGTTCAGGCGGCTTTTTCCGTCCGCCTGCACAATGATGCGGCGCACCTGGCTGTCATGCATGAAGTCCCCCACATAGCTGGACCCGAACATGACCGCCAGCGAATTGCTGATTTCCGTAATGGGCACTCCCATGGAGAAGGCTTTTTCCCGGTCAATGGAGACGTGCAGCCGCGGCGTGTCCGCCTGTCCGGAGAAGTAGACGCCCGTCAGGTTGGGGTCCGCATTGGCGCGGGCCAGGAGTTCGTCCCGGGCTTCCACCATGCGGGCATATCCCAGGCCGCCCTTGTCCTGGAGCCGGAAGTCGAAGCCGGACGTGCTGCCCAGTTCCGGCAGGGACGGCATGTTCAGGGCCATGACCATCATTTGGCGGTCCCCGCCAAAACGGGCGTTGACCCGGTCAATGATCGCCTGGGCGGAGTTGTCCTCTCCGGAACGCTCGTCCCAGTTTTTCAGGCCGACAAACAGCATCGCCATGTTGGTGCCGGTGCCCATGAAGCTGAAGCCGCCCACGGAGTAGGCGTATTCCACCGGTTCATGCTGCATCAGGTAGTCCTCCACCTCCCGCAGCCGGGTGCTGGTTTCCTCCTGCAAGGTCCCGGCAGGCAGGGCAACCATCGCCATGAAGTTGCCTTGGTCTTCTTCCGGAAGGAAGGAGGTGGGAAGCGTGAGGTACAGGTAGCCGGCCCCCGCAATGATGAGCACATACAGGAACAGGGAGCGTACGGGGCGGCGGATGATTCCGGATACGGCATTGCCGTACCGGTCCGTGGACCGGTGGATGGTCCTGTTGAACCATCCGAAGAATCCTTTCTTTTCCTGATGCTCCACGGAGGAGGCTTTAAGCATGGCGGCGCACAGAGCCGGAGTCAGGGAAAGGGCCAGAAACGCGGAGAAGGAGATGGATACAATGAGGGTCACGGCAAATTGCCGGTAGATGTTCCCCACCGCTCCGCTGAAAAAGGCCATGGGCACGAACACGGCCACGAGCACGGCGGTGATGCCCACGATGGCGCCTCCGATCTGCTTCATGGCTTTTACCGTAGCGCGCCGGGCGTCCAGCCCCTCCTCCATCATGATGCGTTCCACGTTTTCCACCACCACAATGGCGTCATCCACCAGAATGCCGATGCTGAGCACCATGGCGAACATGGTGAGCATGTTGATGGAGAACCCGGAGAGCCACATCACCGCAAAGGTGCCCAGCAGGGCCACGGGGACGACGAGCGTGGGAATCAGGGTGGCCCGGAAGTTCTGCAGGAACAGGAACATGACCAGGAATACCAGCAGAATGGCTTCCAGCAGGGTGGAGATGACCTTCTGGATGGAGATTTCCACGAAATGGGTGGTTTCATACGGAATCTGGTAGGTGACGCCGGGCGGGAAGTCCCTGGCCAGCTCATCCATCTTGGCCTTGAGCAGGCCCATGGTTTCCACGGCGTTGGAGCCGGGAGCCATCTTGATAGCCATGCCGGTGGCGGTCTGCCCGTTGCAGCGGGAGAAGAACGCGTAGCTGTTGGAGCCCAGCTCCACCCGCGCCACGTCCCCCAGCTTGACGGAGGAACCGTCTGAAAGCGTTCTCAGCGCAATGGAGGCGAATTCCTCCGGCGTGCGGAAGGCTTCCTCCGCCACCACGCTGGCGTTGATGGGGGCGGATTTGGAAACGGCCGCTCCCCCGATGTCACCGATGATGATGCGCTCGCTCTGGGCGGCCACGGCATTCACGATGTCCGTGGGCGTCAGTCCCAGCGCTTCCAGCTTTTCCGGATCGGGCCAGATGCGCATGGACGTTTCCGCGCCGAAGAGCTCCACGCGCCCGACGCCTTTCACGCGCTTCAATTCAGGGATGATGCGCGCGGAAGCCCATTCCCCCAGTTCCGTATCATTCAGGTTCCCCGTGGAGGAAAGGGAGATCATCGCCTGGATGTTGTTGGAGGATTTTTCCACGAACACCCCTTCCTTCCGGACAGATTCCGGCAGGCGGGATTCCACGATTTTCAGCCTGTTCTGCACTTCCACGGCAGCAATGTCCGGGTCCGTGCCCTGCGTGAACGTAGCGGCGATTTCCACCGCGCCGTCGGAACTGCTGGTGGCGGACATGTACATCAGGCCGGGAGCTCCGTTGATTTCCTTTTCAATCACGGCGGTGACGGCTTCCTCCGTATCCTGGGCAGAGGCCCCCGGATACGTAGTGCGCAGGGTGATGACCGGCGGAGCGATGTCCGGGTACTGGGCAATAGGCAGGCTGGGAATGGCCAGCAGCCCGATCAGGGAAATCAGCAGGGCGACTACCCAGGCAAAAATGGGGCGGCGTATAAAGAAATCAGGCATAACGGGTTATTGCTGGGCGTTGGATTGCGGCTGGGGCGCGGCGCTGCGGACCTTCATGCCGGGCCGGAGGGACATGATGTGGCTGACGGCCACCTTGTCCCCGTCCTTGAGGCCTTCCGAAACCAGCCATTCCCGGCCGTTCAGCGTATCCGCCTTCACGGGGCGCATTTCCAGCACGCCTTCCGGGCTCACGACAAAGACGGAAGCCCCCTGCGCGGTGCGGATGACGGCGTCCCGGGGAATGGCGAACACGTTGTCCCGCACCGCCTTCTCAAATACCACGCGCACATAGGCGCCGGGCAGAAGCTCATAATCCGGATTGGGGAACTGGGCCCGCATTTCAATGGTGTCCGTATTCGGGTCCACCGCCATGTCGGAAAAGATGATCTTGCCGGAATGAGGGTATTCCTCCCCATTGGAGAGCAGCAGGCGCACCTTGATTTCACCCAGCGGCACTCCCTTCCACAGGCCGGACACCACGGCGCGGCGCAGGCTGCTGTACTGGGAGGCCGGCTGGCAGAAGCGGACATAGATGGGGTCTATCTGCTCAATGGTGGTCAGGTGCGTGAATTCGTTCTGGTTGGCAAATGCCCCTTCCGTCACCAGCGCGCGGCGCACGCGGCCGGAGATGGGCGCTTCCACCCTGGTGTATTCCAGATTCAGGCGGGCCTGCTCCAGAGACGCGGCGGCAGCGGCATATTCCGCCCTGGCCCGGTCTTCCTCCGCCATGGCCTGCTTGTGCTCCCGCACGCTGACGGCGCCCTTGGCCACCAGGGAGGAATAGCGGGCGGCCTTGTCCTCCGCATCCGCCAGCACGGCCTTGGCGCGCGCTACCGTGGCCTTGCATTCGTCCAGCACGGCCTGAAGCGGAGCCGGATCTATCTTGAAGAGAAGGTCGCCCGGGCGGACCGTCTGCCCTTCCTGGTAACAGCGTTCCTGAATGATTCCCGTCACGCGGGCGCGCACTTCCGCCTGGAGGTACGCCTCCATGCGGCCGGGAAGGTTGGCGGTTACGGGAACCTGGGTGCCGTGCACCGTGAGAACGGCCACTTCCGGCACTATTTCTCCGGGAGAACCGGCGGCCGGACTTTCATCCCCCTGCCGGCAGGAGGAGAGAGCTGCCAAAAGGATGGTGCAGAGAAGAAGGAGACTAGTTGTTTTCATCAGTAATCATGCTTTATAAGACCTCAAGAAACCCCGGAACCACGCTTCCGACAAGACCGGGGATTTTTCAATTGCCATAAGATGTAAAGTATCCCATAATGGGAGAGTCAAGAGGCAATGAAAAGATTAAGTGGAGCGGCTTTTTATCATTTGTTGTAAGCTGCTGGCAACAAGAATCAAATGAATGACGCGACGATTTCGTCTTCAGGAAGATTTCTCTTGCATGCAGCAGCCGTTTCCGCCGGGCGCGCCTCCGGCGGGAAAAAATCAGTTTCCACGCCAACCGCAATACAGGATGGACAAGCAGAATTTACTAACCATAGGCAATCTGTCCAAACAGACCGGCGTACATATTAAATCCCTCCGGTATTACGAGCAGCTGGGGATTCTGCGCCCGGCTCATACGGACCCGGATACAGGCTACCGTTATTACACCCTCTCCCAGATTCCCGTGGTGGACGCCATCCGCGCCTGCACCTTCCTGGACATTCCCCTGAAGGAGTTCACCTCCTTTCTGACCGAGGACCAGCAGAGAATCCATTACAAGAAGCTGATTTCCCACGGCACCATGCTGGCGCACCAGAAAATCAGGGACATTCAGGAGAAACTGCACCTGCTGGAAAAATTCCAGAAGCAGATGGACCGGATGGAAGGCCTCCGGCGCCATGAGGGGCAGACCGTCCACGCCCTGCCGGAAAAATATTGCTGGACGGCCCCTTATGCCGGAAAACAGCACAGCACGGATTACAATGTACTCATTACCAACATGTTTGATGACATTAACCGCAATGAGCTGAGGCTGGGCGCGGAAGCCGGACTCCTTTCCTTCCACCGGAGCTCCGGAACGGAAAGGTTCCTGTATGTGGAGGTGGAAGCGACCAAAAGGGACGCCCGGCAGTTAAAGGAAATCGTGCGCCTGCCTGCCGCCTCCTTCCTATGCTCCATCAGGAAGGAAAGCGATATCGGGAAGGCCCCCCTGGTCTTTCCCGAACTTTTTGCGCAGGAGTATGATAAAATCATCATGGAAACGGAATTGTTTTCCGGAGACTACGATGTGGTGCATCCCAAATTCGAACTGAGATGCTCCCTTCCGCCGGAAGGAAAGTGAACCGGGGGATTTTTTCCGGAACAGGCAATGGGTGAAGAGGATGTAAAAAACGCCTTTCGGGAACCGGAGTTCCCCGTCCGCGCCCCTGCCGCCCTGCGGTGCAGCCGGAACGTCCGTTCAGGCCCGCAGGCATGAAGTCTCCGGAAGTTTCATGAAATGGCATTGCATTTCCCCATGCAGCATATAAAATAATGGGGTGGCACATTGCGACACTACACAACCGGACTTGAAGGAAAGCGCCGTCAAGGCTTACAAGGCCATGTTGCTGGCGCGGGCCTTTGACACCAAAATTTCCAGCCTGTATAAAGCGGGCAAAATCACGGGCGGCGTTTACCTGGGCCGCGGGCATGAAGCGATTGCCGCCTGCGGCGGCGTTTTCCTGACCGCCGGGTATGACGTGATCGCCCCGTTCATCCGGGAACAGGCGGCGCGCATCACCTGGGGGGAACCGATCATTGAAGCGGCCCGCTCCTACCTGGGCTCTGCCCTGGGCTACATGAAGGGACGGGACGGGAACGTCCACCGCGGACTGCCGGCGGAAGGCTACATGGCGCCCATCAGCCATCTGGGCAGCACGGTGGCCTTCGTCATCGGCTGCCTTTTTGCCAAGCGGCTGGACGGCAAGCTTCCCGGCCCCGTAGGCGTGGCCTTCTGCGGAGACGGCACCACATCCACAGGCGCCTTTCACGAAGCCGCCAACATGGCGAACGTGGAACAACTGCCGCTGGTGCTCGTGGTGACCAACAATCAATTCGCCTATTCCACTCCCAATGTCCGTGAATTCGGGGAAGCCTCCCTGGCGGACAGGGGCCGCGGCTACGGCTTCACCGTGCATGAAACGGACGGCACGGACTTCATGGCTACGCTGGAAACCTTCCGCACCGCCGTCAACAACGCGAGGGAAGGCAGGGGCCCCCAGTGGGTGCTGGCCAAGACCCTGCGCATGTGCGGCCACGGGGAACATGACGACGCCTCCTACATCCCCAGGGAATTGAAGGATGAGTACGACAAAAAAGACCCCGTCACCGTCGCGGAACGGCAACTGCTGGAAGCCGGCTGGCTGACGCCGGAAGAAGTGGCGGACCTGAAAAAACAGTATGCCGATGAAGTCCAGCTGGCCGTGGCTACCGCGCAGCGGGAACCGGAGCCGGACCCCTTCCGGGAGGACTGGAACGCCACGGTATGGAGACCTTATTAAGCCTGCAAACGGAATATTCCCATGAGCGTAACATACATTGATGCCATTCACGACGCCCAGAAAGACCTGCTTACGGAAGACAAGGACGTCTTCCTGTACGGACAGGACATAGGCGTTTTCGGCGGCGCTTTCAAAGCGACCAAGGGCCTCAAGGAGCTGTTCCCGGACCGCGTGATTGACGCCCCCATCAGTGAGGACGCCATGGCCGGCATGGTCACCGGAGCCGCCGTCATGGGCAAGAAGCCCATCATGGAAGTCCAGTTTGCCGACTTCAGCACCATCGCTTTCAACCAGATCGTCAACATGGCGGCCACCCATTACTACCGCACGGGCATTCCCGCCAACATCACGGTGCGGCTGCCCTGCGGGGGAACGCCCGGCACGGGTCCCTTCCACAGCCAGAGCCTGGAAGCCCTGTTCGCCCACTATCCGGGCCTGCACGTCATGACCCCGGCCACCGTGGCGGACGCCTACTGGATGCTGCGCCAGGCCGTGGAAGTGCCCGATCCCGTCATCTTCCTGGAGCACAAGTTCCTGTACCGCTGGCTGAAGGCGGAGGACAACTACCGGGAAGCCCCGGTGATTCCCTTCGGCATGGCCCGGATCGCCCGCACCGGAAAGCACGCCACCGTAGTGGCGTACAGCGCCATGGTGCCGGAAGCCGTGCGCGCGGCGGACCTGCTGGCGAAGGAGAGCGGTTATGAAGTGGAAGTAGTGGACCTCCGCACGGTGCGCCCGCTGGACATGGACACCGTCATCGCCTCCGTAGCGCGCACCGGCCGCGTCCTGGTCGTCGGGGAAGACTTCCCGTGGGGAGGCGTCACGTCGGAAGTCGTTTCCCGCATCGTGGCGGAAGGCTTCCATCTGCTGGACGCTCCGCCCCAGCGGCTCAACGCCAGGGACACCCCCATCCCCCAGCATCCCAACCTGTGGAAGGCGCACCGCCCCACGCTGGAATCCATCGCCGCCTCCATCCGCCATCTTTTATCCATCTGATTCAACCCAGTTTCCACCATGCCTAAAGTACCCATTCTGATGCCCCAGCTCGGGGATTCCATTGCGGAAGCCACCGTGCTGCGCCTGCTGGCGGCCCCGGGCGACACCGTAGAAGCCGACCAGGAAATCTTTGAGGTAGAGACCAACAAGGCCACCATGGGCGTCACCACCATGTGCGGCGGCGTCCTGAGCGACGTGTTTATCAAGGAAGGGGAATCCATCGTGGTCGGCGCCTGCATGGCCATGATTGACGCCACGGAAGAGGAAATTGAGCGTTCCGGGGCCACCCCGGCCGGTGACTCCACCCAGCCTTCCCTTCCGGCCAGCCCGGAATCCGTGCCCCAGCGCGTCCCGGACGCTTCCGCCCGGGAGGAAAAGCCCGCCGGGGTCCACTTTGGCCTGACGGGGGAATCCTACCAGGAAAACGGCACGGACCTGAAAGTCCAGCCCAGCGTGCGCGGCCTGCCGGTGCCCGCCGGCATGAAAGGCGCGCACTACATGTCCCCCCGGATGAAAGCGCGCATGGATGAACTGGGCATGAGCGCCTCGGACATCGCTTTCATCTCCGGCTCCGGAGCCGGAGGACGGGTCACCATTGACGACCTGGAAGAATTCCTGGAATACGTGAGCCAGTGGCCGCACCGCAAGGCCTCCTCCATGCGGCTGGCCGTGGCAGACGCCATGCGCCGGAGCTGGACGCGCCCCCTGGCCTCCGCCGGGCGCCCCGTGTTCATGGACCCCCTCATCAAGCACAGGCAGCATTCCCCGCTGCGGCCCGGCATCACCCTGTACTTTGCCCGCGCCCTGGCCCTGGCCCTGGCGGAAAGCCCGGAATGCGCCGGCTACCTGGTGGGGGAAAACATCCTTTCCCCCAAGACCATTGACATCGGCATCGCCGCCCAGGTGGCGGACGGGTGATGGTTCCCGTCTGCGCCGCGTGAACGAACGGACGATGGAAGAACTGCTGGAAGACTACAACAGGCTGATCGCCCAGGCGCGCCGCCGCAGGCTGGCCCCGGAAGACAGCACGGGCGGCATCGCCACAGTCACCAACTTCGGCGGCTTCGGGCTCACCTTTGCCGCCCCCATGCCCATGCCCAGCGAATCCATCATCCTGGGGGTGGGCGCCGTCACCAAGACCCCGGTCTGGAGCGACGAGGTGGAGGCGTTCATTCCCATCTCCAAGGCCAACATCGTGGCTACGGGGGACCACCGCGTGGTGGACGGCGCGGACATCGGCCGCCTGCTCAAGCGCGTGGCGGAACTGCTCCAGCGCCCGGAATACCTGTAACCCGCTCCGTTCCCGCACGCTTTACGCCGCATGACGACAGACCCACCCGTACTAGGCCTGGTAGCCGGAGACGGCCTCTACCCGGAATACATCGTCCGGGGGGCGCGCCGCCGGACGCCGGAGCTGCGCATCGTGGCCGTGGGCTTCAAGGGGGAGACCAATCCCGCCGTCATTCCCCTGTGCGACGCTTACCAGGAATTCAGCGTGGGCCAGATCAGCAAGCCGTTCTCCTTCCTGAAAAAGCACGGCGTGCGGAACGTCATCATGGCGGGAGGCATTAACCCGAAGAACATTCTCTCCCTCCGTCCGGACCTCCGCGCCCTTTCCGTGCTGATGCGCATGCCGGAGAAAAACGCGGACTCCCTGCTGGGGGCCGTCATCACGGAGGCGGAAAAAGAAGGCTTCACCATCCTCCCCGCCTTCACCTACATGGAAGAGCACATGCCGCAGCCGGGTCACATCGCCGGACCGCGTCCCTCGACCGAACAATGGGAGGACGCCGTTTTCGGCATGCAGATGGCCAAGGAAATCAGCCGCCTTCACATCGGGCAGTCCGTCGTCGTGCACGGAGGCACCGTAGTTGCCGTGGAAGCCATTGAAGGCACCAACAACTGCATACGCCGCAGCGGCGAGCTGGGCAACGGCAAACCCGCCACACTGGCAAAAGTGGCGCGCCTGGGGCATGACATGCGCTTCGACATTCCTACGATCGGCCCCGTCACCATTGAGACGTGCGCGGAATGCGGCGTCAGGCAAATCGCCCTGGAAGCGGGCAAAACTATTCTGCTGGAGCGTGACCGGGTGGCGGAACTGTGCAAAAGGCACAAAATCAGCCTGCATGCCATGGACGCTTCCGGGGAGGGCTTCCCTCAACCGGAAAATCCCGCCCAATAAAAATCCCCTCGTCCGGAAAGCCGGACAAGGGGAAATCATGCCGCATACGGGATGCAGAATAGAAAAACGGCTTATTCAACCGCCGGAATTAAGCGTTTTTGTCCTTGTCCATCATGGACTTGGCCTTGTCACTTACGCCGGAAGCCATATCCTTGACGCCTTCCTTGCTCTTTTCGTAGGCGTCTTTCATTGCCTTCTTGCCTTCTTCCATCTTGCCGGAAGCGGCATCTTTCGAGCATCCACAGCCTTCATGCATATGGTTCATATGATCTTTGGAGTCACACATAATAAATAAATGGTTTGTATTTTAATCGTTTGAGTTAACCGTTTTTCGCAGCGTCGCCAATGGCTTCGGCCTTATCGGCAGCCCTGTCCGCCGCATGGTCCACGGCTTCCTTGCTGTCCTGGTAAGTATCCTTGACAGCTTCCTTGCTCTTTTCGTAGGCGTCCTTCGCCGCTTGCTTGCCTTCCTTCATTTTTTCGGAAGCGGCGTCCTTGGCGGCTTTGGCGCCCTTTTTCATGTGTTCCTTGGCTTCAGCCATGTCCTTGTCACCCTTGGTGCAGGAACCGCTGTTGCAGGCGCTCTGCGCCAGGGCCACTACCGGAACTGCAACGGCTACCGCTGCTATAGCATATATCAATTTTTTCATGACGTTGTTCTATTTGGATTCATTCCAATAGACTCTTTCTTCATGAAAATCTATGAATACAGTCGTGTCATTCTGCGTTCACTCCTGCAAATCAAAAGCCATAAACGCCGCGGAGGCAACGCAGTCCCGGCACGGAACGCAGCCTTCTTTTTTCAGCTCCCTGCAATGGGAATAACCCAGCTTCTCCACAAACCGCCGCTTCAGCTCCTCCCTTGACTGCACGGGCGTGCACAGGAGCGCTCCATACAAGGCGCCGCATACCCCGTCAGGCGCTCTTCCCGTGCCGCACGCGGAGACGGCTTCCAGCAAATCCTCCCTTCCCAGGGCTGCGCAAACGGCTTGGGCGCAATTGTGGCGCCAGGGTTCCGTGCGGAAGGTGGACAGCGCCTTTTCTTCAACGTTCATGCCCCCACTGTAGGCCCGGCCCCCTTCCGGGTCAAGAGCCCCGTCCCGCCTTACCACCTGCAAACTCCGCCGCCGCATTCCGGGTGAGGAAAACATAACCCCTCCGGAAAACCGCCGGCAGCGGCGTTTACTTCCCGGCAAGCCGGCGGCTGGTCTCCAGGCGCGCAGCCAGCTCCTCAAAGGGGACGGTCCCGTCCAGGCAAAGGCTCACCCAGCTTTTCTTATTCATGTGGTAGGCCGGAAAACGGCTGTGATGGTCCACAAGGCCTTCGAGCTCCCCAGGGCGGACCCGCAGATTCAGCACCTCCACCCTTTCCCTGGAACTGCCGCCCAGTTTCAACCGCGGCACAGCCAGAAAAACGGCATACCATTTTTCCGTGTCCTTCCGCCGCACGACAGCGCTTCCCGGCGACTTCCTCCACAGGAATTCCAATTCATCCCCGTAAGCCTCCCGAATGTGCGCGACGAGGCTCCGGGCAGGATCGCCCTTGAAGAAATCAGGTTCAAAGCAGCACTCCGCCACATGCCACAGCTCTTCCTCATATTCCCTGCGGAGCGCCCTCTCCCGCAACCTGTCCGCCTCTCCCTGAGCAAGATGAGGGATACTCTTCCCGTCCGCATCACGCACCGTTACGCTGACGGAGCCCTCCGCATGTATTTCAAATTCCATACAGAGCTGCCCGTTCAGCAGCTTTGTCCGGTACAGAAAACCATTTTCCCCGCGAACGCAGCCGAAGGGAGGCAATTTTTCCTCACACAACCTCCTGTCCCTGAAAACGCGTTCCACGGCTTTTTCATACCAGCCTTTCCGGGGAATGCGGCGAAAGAACATGAGGAAAAGAAGTTAAAGGAGATGGAAGGATGGAAAACGCCAGCTGCACCCCTGCAGGCGTGCAGAACCCGGCCAAGCCATGATAAATCCGCACGGGAACGGTACAAGGCCAAAATAACCTGCTCCCCATGTCCGGGGCGCCCGCATCGGGAAAAGAGTTTTTACCTCCCCGTCAGCACATACCACACGAACAGGCTGTTATGCTTCACGTAACGCTTGAGCAGCCTCGCCGGCTCCCGGTAAATGCGGTACAGCCATTCCAGGCCGTTTTTCTGCATCCACCGGGGCGCGCGCTTCACCGTTCCGGCATGGAAGGCGAAGGCCGCTCCCACGCCCACATAAACCGCGGGAGGCAGCAGCTCCTTCTGCTCCGCCATCCACCGCTCCTGCTTCGGGCAGCCCAGGCCCACCCACACCACATTGGCCCCGCTTGAGGCAACCGCCTCCCGCATCTCCCTCCGGTCTTCCTCCGTCCAGGAACGGAATGGCGGGGAATGCACGCCGGCCAGATGAAAAGCCGGGTACTTCTCCTTCAATGCGGACGCCAGGGTCTCCAGCGTCCCTTCATCTCCGCCCAGCAAAAAATGGCGCAGACCCGGATACTCCGCATTCGCCCGCACCAGGGCTTCCATCAGGTCCGGCCCGCTCACGCGTTCGGCGCTCCTTTCCCCTGCGGGAAGGCCCCTGTTCAGCTTCCACACCACAGGCATTCCGTCCGGGCAAACCACGTCCATCCGTTCCAGCACGGCCCCATAACCCCGGTCATGAACGCCGAGGGTTATCACGTGCACGTCCGCGGCGGCCACCAGGCACGGGGCCTGCGCTTCCAGGGCACGTTCCGCCAGGGCAGAGCTCATTTCCTCCACGGAGCTGACGGCCACGGAAAAGCCGAACACCTTTCTGGTCTCGCACGGCATCCGCGCGCCGGGCTGGTCAGGGTTGTTTGCAGCAGTCATGGCCTGATGGAAATGAAGGGTGAAAATCACGGCAGGGACAGCCTCAGCCCGTCGTAGGCAGGCATGACGTTCTCCGGCAGCTTGCCGGAAAGAATCCCGTAATCCATGTCGTGGGACATGTGGGTCAGCACGGCGCGCCCGGGCCGGATGGCGGCAATGGCGGCCAGGGATTCCTCCAGGCACAGGTGCGTGGGGTGCAGATGATAGCGCAAGCCGTCAATAATCAGCAGGTCAACCCCTTTCATGGCCTCCAGGGAGGCCTCCGGAATGCTTTTCACATCCGGCATGTATGCCAGCCGCTGCCCTTCCGCCTCCAGCACGTAGGCATAAGTCTCCACCCCGGCATGCATTACGGGAAGAGGCGTCACCAGCACATTCCCTACACGGAACGGCTCCGTCACCTCGTGAGGTTCCGGCCTGACATAGCCGCTCCGGGCCGTTTTGGGTTCAAACGCCCAGCCGTACATGGTCCGCAGGGCTTCCATCGTCTGCGGCGAGGCGTACAGGGGCAAGCCGCCGGACCTGCGCCAGCAGAAGGCGCGCAGATCGTCAAAGCCGCCCACGTGGTCCACATGGGCGTGCGTGTACAGCACGGCGTCCACGTCCGTGATGTTTTCCCGCAGGGCCTGCTGACGCAGATCCGGGGAGGAATCCAGCAGAATGCGGGTGCCCGCGGCCTCCACGTAAACTGAAGAACGCAACCGCTTGTTTCTGGGGTCCGGGGACGTGCAGACCGCACAGGAGCAACCTATCTGCGGAACTCCGGTGGACGTTCCGGTGCCCAGAAAGAGAATGTTCATCACAGAGGTCATGATTGCGTTTAGAGCAAATGATGCCATAATGCATTCAAAATCCAAAGCCCGAATGCTTACATTGCTGAAAATTAGAAACCTGGCCCTCGTGGACCAGCTGCTCTGGGAACCCAGCTCCGGTTTCATCTGCATCACGGGGGAAACGGGGGCGGGCAAATCCGTCATCATCGGCGCCATACGCCTGGCGCTGGGGGAACGCGCGGACAAAACGCTCATCCGGTCCGGAGAACAGCAATGCAGCGTGGAGGCCGTGTTCCACCTGCCGGACTCCTCCCCGGTGCACGCCATTCTGAACGAACACGGCGTGCCGCCCTGCGAAGACGGCAACCTGATCATCAAGCGCATCATTTCCTCCACGGCCAACCGCCAGTTCCTGAACGACAGCCCGTGCACCCTGAACCTGCTGCGGGAGGCGGGCGCCTGCCTGGTGGACATGCACGGCCCCAGCGACCACCGCTCCCTGATCTCCCAGGAGAGGCAGCTTTCCCTGCTGGACGCCTTTGGGGAGCACGCCCCCCCTGCTGCACGCCTACGCGGACGCGTGGCGGCAATGGCAGGACGCGCGCCGGGCCTATGACGACCTGGAGCATGCGGAAGCGGCCACCGCGCGGGAAATAGAGCTGCTGCGCCACCAGGTGGATGAGATAGACGCCGCCGCCTTTACGCCGGAGGAAGTGCTCACGCTGGAAGAACGCTGGCAGCGCGCCCGCAACGGCACCAGGCTTCAGGAACAGGTTTCCAGAATGCTTGCCATGCTGGAGGAAACGGACGTGCCCGGCCTGGGTTCCCAGTTGAGGGAACTGACCCGGGCGGCGCACGAACTGGAACGCATGGACGCCTCCACAGCCGCGTGGCTGGCCCCGCTGGCGGAAGTGAATCTGGAGCTTAAGGAAATTGAAGGACGCCTGGCGGATTATTCCTCCGAGCTGGATTGTGATCCCCGGGAGCTCTTCCAACTGGAGGAGCGCATCAACCTGCTGGAATCCCTGAAAATGAAATACGGCCCTTCCTTTGAAGACGTCTGCGCCCGGAGGGAGGAGGCGGCCCACCGCCTGGACCGCATCGAGCACCGCACGGAACGCCTGGAAGAGCTGCGGGCCTCCATGGCCGTCCTGCGCAAGCAGGTGGACGCCGCCGGACAGGCCCTGACCAAAGCGCGGCAGGCATCCGCGCCCAAACTGGCTTCCTCCATCGTCAGGCATTCCCGGGAACTGGGCTTCCGCCAGGCCGTCTTTGAAGTAGGGCTCTCCCCCCTCCAGGAACCCGGCTCCCAGGGAATGGAAACGGTGGAATTCCTGTTCGGCCCCAATCCGGGCGAACCCTCCAAGCCTCTCCGGCTGATTGCCTCCAGCGGGGAGCTGGCGCGCATCATGCTGGCGATTAAAAGCGCCCTGGCGCACAAAGACTCCACCCCCCTGCTGGTATTTGACGAAATAGACGCCAACGTGGGCGGGGAAGTGGCGCGGGCCGTCGGCTTCAAGATGCAGCAGCTCGGGAACAGGCACCAGGTCATCTCCATCACGCACTTTCCGCAGGTGGCGGCCCTGGCCTCCCATCACTACCTGGTCCAGAAGGCTTCCGCGGGCAACCGCACCATCTCCTGCCTGCGGGAGGTGAGCCATGAAGACCGGATAGACGAGCTGGTCCGCATGCTGGGCGGCGGCGGGGACCACGCCCGCACGCTGGCCCAGGCCCTGGCTGCAGCCCTCTGAACGGAGGACGCCAAAAAGGAAGAGGCCGCCTTATTTTTCCAGACGGGGCTTGAAGCCGCGCAGCCGCAGGGAATTGAACACCACGCACAGGGAGCTTAAACTCATGGCCCCGGCGGCAATCATGGGATTCAGCGTAAGGCCGAAGGCCGGATACAGGCACCCGGCGGCCAGCGGAATGCCGATGATGTTGTAAAAGAAGGCCCAGAAGAGGTTCTGCCTGATGATGTGCAGGGTGGTGCGGCCCAGTTGAAGGACTTCCGCCACGCCCACGGGATTGCTCTTCATCAGCACGATGTCGGAGGACTCCATCGCCAGCTCCGTTCCGGACTTCATGGAGATGCCCACCCGGGCGCAGGCCAGCGCCGGGGCGTCGTTCACGCCGTCCCCCACCATCGCCACCTTGTCCCCGCGTTCCTCCATCTTCATCACATGGGAGGCCTTTTCATCCGGAAGCACGTCGGAAATCACTTCATCAATGTGCAGTTCCCCGGCCATGTGCCGCGCCGTGGCGGCATTGTCCCCCGTCAGCATGACCACGCGCAGATTCATCCGCTTCAGATAATCCACCGCCGCCCGGCTGTCCGGTTTCAGGGAATCCGCCACCATGATCACTCCCGCAGGGCGGTCTCCCCTCCCTACATACAGCGGGGACGCGCCCTGCCGCATGAACTCCCGGAGGCGGCCTTCCTCCTCCTTCCAGGAGATGCCCTTGTCCTGCATGAAGCCGGGATTGCCCACCGCATAGGGCACGCCGTCCACTACGCCGGAAATGCCGCGGCCCGGCACAACGGACAAATCCGCCACGGCGCGGATGGGGAGTTCCAGCAGCCTGGCGTGTTCATAAACGGCTTTCCCTACCGGATGTTCCGATCCCTGCTCCAAAGCCGCCGCCATTTCCACCAGTTCATCCGCATTCATGCCCGGCTCCGGCAGAACGGCCACCACACGGGGCTCCCCTTCCGTCAGGGTGCCCGTCTTGTCAAAAACGACGGTATCCACGCGGCTCAAAGCCTCCAAAGCTCCGGCGGACTTGCACAGGATGCCCAGCCGCGCGCCCCTGCCCGTCCCTACCATGATGGCGATGGGCGTGGCAAGCCCCAGAACGCAGGGGCAGGAAATCACCAGCACCGCAATCGCCCTGGCAAGGGCGAAGGAAAATCCCTCCCCGGCAGCCAGCCACGCAACCAACGACACCAGGGCAATGGCAATCACCGCAGGGACAAAGAAATAACACACCCGGTCCGCCAGCCGTGCAATCGGAGCCTTGGACTGGCTGGCCTCCTCCACCAGGCGGATCATGCGGGCCAGCGTGGAGTCCCTGCCCACGCGTTCCGCACGTACCTTGAGATACCCGGCCCGGTTGAACGTGCCGCTGATCACCCGGTCTCCCGCCGTCTTGTCCACCGGCATGCTTTCCCCCGTCAGGTCTGATTCATCCAGCGCGGCCTGCCCTTCTTCAATGACGCCGTCCACCGGAATCCTCTGCCCGGTTTTCACTACCACCAGGTCCCCGGAATGAAGTTCATCCAGCGGGACGGCGCGCTCCGCGCCGTCATGCCAAACCAGGGCCTCCTGGGGAACCAGCTTCACCAGCCCTTTCACGGCGGCGTTCGTCTTGCGGTAGGAACGGCGTTCAAGATATTTCCCCAGGGAAATCAGGGTGACGATCATGGCCGCGGATTCAAAATACAGTTCCATTCCGTCCACGTTGGCGCCCTGCCACAGCGCCGCAATCAACAGATACAGCCCGTACAGGAAGGCGGAACCGGAGCCGATGGCGATCAGGGAATCCATATTGGGAGACAGCGCGGCAAGCTGGCGCACGCCGTTGATTAAATAATGCCGGTTCAGCCACAGAATCGCGGCCGCCAGAATGCACTGCGCCCACAAATTCATCCAGAGCCCCCAGCCCCCCTCCCGGAACGGGCCAGTGCCACATGGGCCCCATGGACAGATACATCAGAGGCGCCAGCAGCAGAACGGACCAAACGAGGCGGGAGCCTCCCGTTTCCTCCTGCCCCTGGCTTTCCTCCCCATCCGCACCAGAAAACGGTTCCTCCCGCCAGTCCGCCAGGTGGAAGCCGGCTTTCTCCACTACGGACGCAATGCGCCCCCTGGCGGGCGAATCGGGCTTTTCAAACAGAACGGTCATCCGCCCCGTCAGCAAATTCAGCTCTACGCGCTCCACCCCCCTCCAATCCCTCCACGGCGCGCTCCACCTTGGCAGCACAACCGGCGCAATGCATGCCGGAAACAAGATAGTTCTTTTCTTCCATTGTCTTTAAAACGGAGTGTTTGATTTTCCGGGACCAAAGAAGGCTCCCATGTTGTTAGGTGAAACTAATCCCATCAATCCCGTTTCTCAAGCCGCTTTCGCGGCTTCACCCTTTTCCAATAAAAAATGACAAAAAAACGCCCGCGGTCCCGTAACAGTAACAAACACCTTCATCCCTTCATGATGACCGCTCCCTCCCTGTTCCGAATCCTGGCCTGCACGGCCCTGTTGTCCGCCCCCCTCCATGCCCAGCTTTACACCCTGCACGGGGACGGCGTCAAAAAAACCGAGAGGGTGGTGGAAAAAGCGGATTATTCCGATTACGAACTCATCTGGCACGACGAGTTCGACAAGAACGGCCGCCCGGACCCCGCCAAGTGGAATTACGAACACGGATTCGTCCGCAACAAGGAGGAACAGTGGTACCAGCCGGAAAACGCCCGGTGCGAGGACGGCATGCTGATTATTGAAGGCAAAAAGGAAAAACGCGCCAATCCCCATTATGACCCGGCGGGAAAGAATTGGCAGACGACGCGCAAGGAAGCGGATTACACCTCCGCCTCCCTGACCACGCGCGGCAAGTTTTCCTGGCTGTACGGGCGGTTTGAAATCCGGGCCAGATTCAGCCCGCGGGAGGGCATGTGGCCCGCCTTCTGGACCATGGGCGTCAAGGAAGGATGGCCCATGTGCGGGGAAATAGACATCATGGAGTACTACCAGTCCACCTACCTGGCCAACCTCTGCTGGGCCTCCCCCAAAAAACACGTGGGCAAATGGAGCACTACCTACACGCCGCTCAAATGGCTCCAGGAAAGGCATGCGGACTGGGCGGACAGCTTCCATGTCTTCCGCATGGACTGGGATGAAAAGGAAGTGCGCCTGTATGCGGACGACATCCTGCTGAACAGGACGCCCCTGGACAACACCGTCAACGCCGTTTACAAGGAAGTCGCCAATCCCTTCCGTCAGCCCCATTTCATCATCCTGAACCTGGCCATGGGCGCCACAGGAGGCGATCTGAATAAACTGCCCCTGCCCCAGAAGTATGAAATAGATTACGTCCGCATATACCAGAAGAAGGATTCCCCCCACAAGGGCACCATTCCCTACCGGACAGAGAAGAAAAAGGATGCTCCCGTGGAACTGTCCCGCCTTCAGAAAGCGCTAGACGAATAGGGAAACGTGAACGGCCAGGGGCGCATGGAACGGATAGAGCAAAAAGGGAATTCCGGCTTCGCCGTATCCGTAAGGTCCATCCAGTTTCTTTCACCCCTTCCAATTCATATAAAAGTCCCCGCCTTCGGGAACGGGTGGGGGCGGCCTGTTACTCGGCAGCCTTCCCCTTGAGCACCAGGAGAATGTGTTCCGCCATGAGGGCGTGCCCTTCCGCATTGGGGTGCACGCCGTCCACCAGCAGGCCGCCCTTGTCCTTCATCACCTTGTTGAGGTCGATCACCCTGGATTTGGTGCTCTTGGCCACCTGCCGGATGAGTGGAATGACTTCCTTCTCAATGCATTCCCTGCTGATCCCCCCTTCCCTGGCCTCCTGGGAGGGGATGGGCAGCAGGCAGTATACCTTCAATTTGGGATTCTGCTTGCGGAATTCCGTAATGATCTCCTTGTAATTGTTTACAAAATCATCCTTGTGGCTCCAATTCACTTTTTTGCTGTCATTGGTGCCCAGGCCTATCAACAGCATGTCAGGCTTGAACGCCAGCGCGTCCTGATAAGCCTTCTCCCGCGTGATGGGGCGGTCCCCCTTGAACAGCAGGCAGCGCGCCGATACGCCGAAGTTTCCTACTTCCGCCTTCCTGTCCAGGGTCTTCGCAATCCGGGATACCCAGCAGTCTTCCTTTTTAACCCCCATCCCGGCGGTGATGCTGTCCCCCAGACAGGCCAGCTTCACTGCGGCGGCACAATCCGCCGGCAGAAAAGCGGCCAGCAGCCCTATCCACAACAAGACAATAAACTTTTTCATGGAGTAAAATATTACAGTGAAAATGGCTTACTGGACGCGGCTTCAAATGTAAAGCCCGTACTCCGGCCCGTCTTCTGGTCTTTTTCCACGTCGTCCCCTCATGAAAAAGCCCCGGCCGGATAAAACCCGGACGGGACTCTTCAAATAATAGGAAAAGGGAACGTTTAATTCACGCGGCCCAGGTAGGAGCCGTCTTCCGTCTTTACGGAAATCTTTTCGCCGGGCTTGATGAAAAGGGGCACCTGCACCACCAGGCCGGTGGTCATCGTGGCGGACTTGTAAACGTTGTTCGCGCTGTCGCCCTTGACGCCTTCCGGAGCTTCCGCCACTTCCATGGTGATGGCGGCGGGGAGTTCCACGGAAACAACCGTCTCATCCGTGAAAAGCAGAATGTAGATGTTGCCTTCCATCAGGTAATCCTTGACGGGTTCCACGATGTCCGGAGACACGGTAATGTCTTCGTACGTATCGGGGTTCATGAAGTGGTAGCCCATGCCGTCAATGTAGCTGAACTCATATTCCTCACGGGCGAGGTTCACGCCTTCCAGGGATTCATTGGAAGTCAGGCGAAGGTTATATACCTTCTTGGTGGAAATGCTGCGGATGCTCATTTGCACGTAGGAGGCCATGCGGGGGGGGCACTTGTGCTCCATGCTGACCACGACGCAAACGTCATTGTTATGATTAACCGCGTGTCCCTTGCGAAGATTGATTACGGGTACTTTTGCCATGCGGCCCGTACCATACCATGTTTTCCCCTCCCGTCAAGCCGAAAAAACGCGCCAAACCCTTGATGCGCTTGGAGAAAACGCCTTTGCGCGGGTGACCGGAAAGGCCGGAAAAACCATCGTTCCTACCGGCTGAGATCCTGCTGGAACAGGACCTTGATGCCGCTGGAATTCAGCACGGTGCGCCCGAAGTTGAGGTCATCCACATGGAGGGCGACCAGGGAGCCCCGCGCCATGCAGGGCATCAGGGGGTACAGGAAGTTGACGTTCATTTCCGCGGCATACAGCACATCCAGGCACTTCTTGAGGTCCGCGGGGCCATGGCGGAGAACCGCCACCAGAACCTCGGACTCCGTATAGCAGATGCCCTTTTCCAGAAAGATTTCCGACGTTCGTTCCGGATCGCTGACAATCAGGCGCGCAATGGTCGCCTCATGGCAGTCGTGCATGCTGAACCCCAGGCAGAAGATGCCGTGCATGTCCAGCAGGCCGAGGAGGGCGGACAGCGCCCCCACCCGGTTCTGGAGCATGATGGAATATTGCCTTATCGTACTGCCGGGGGCTTTGATGGCTTCTTCCTTCATGACAATAAAGCAAACGGGATTGAGTTCTATTTAACGTATGTCTTAAGCACGCGCCTGATGATGGCAAGCGCCTGCTGGACTTCCTCTTCACTCACGTTCAGCGGAGGCAGCAGGCGGACGGTTTCCGGCCCGGCGGGAACGGAAAGCAGGCCCTCCTGCCGCAGGGCCTCCACCACCACGGCGGCAACCGTCTTGCCTTCCGGCGCGTCCACCATCTCCGGATTGAGGCCGATGCCCAGCAACAGGCCCAGGCCGCGCACGCCCTGGATCACGGGCAGGTTCCAGGATTCTATTTCCGCGCGGATTTCCGCGCCCAGGCGCCGCGCCCGTTCCGGGAGCCCCTGGGAGACGATTTCCCGCAGCACGGCCAAGCCGACCGTGGTGCCGAGCGGATTGCCGCCATACGTGGAGCCATGGGAGCCGGGATCCATGATGGAGGCAAGCTCCGTGCCCTGGTCGTCAATGGCGCGGTCGGAAATCCAGAAGCCGCCGATGGGAAAACCGCCGCCAAGAGCCTTGGCCCAGGAAACGCCGTCCGGCTCCACGTCCGGAGCCACGGCGCGCCATCCCATGATGTCGCCGCAACGGCCAAAGCCGCACTGCACTTCATCCATCAGCAGGAGAAGATCGTGCTCCTTGCACAATTGTGCCAGGCCGCGCAGGAATTCCGGAGTCACGCAGTTGACGCCGCCTTCCCCCTGGATGGTTTCCAGCATGAAGGCTACTGTTTCCGGCCTGATGGCTTCGCGGGCCGTTTCCAGGTCATTGAAAGGCAGATGGCGGAATCCCGGCAGCATGGGGTCAAAGCCTATCTTGATTTTATCCTGCCCCGTGGCGGACATGCTGCCCAGCGTTCTTCCGTGGAAGGATTTGTTGAACGTAAGCACTTCATAACGGGGTTTGCCGTCCGCCTGGGGCTTCCGGTGGCCGTAGCGGCGCGCCACCTTGATCAAGCCGTCATTGGATTCCGCGCCGCTGTTGGAGAAAAAGACCTTCCCCGGACGCTCCACGCATTTGGTCACGATGAATTCCGCCAGATCCGCCTGCTGGGGAATCTGGTACAGGTTGGAGCAGTGCACCAGCGTGGCCGCCTGCTTTTGCAGGGCCTGCGTTACCACGGGATGGCAATGCCCCAGCGCGCAAGTGGCAATGCCGGCACAGAAGTCCAGATAGCACTTCCCCGTGCTGTCCCACAGTCGGGAGCCTTCCCCGCGGACGGCAGCCATGGGATAACGGCCATAGGAATGGAGTACGTACCGGTTGAGTTTTTCTTCTGTGTTCATAAGCTAAGGTAATACGCGTGTAGTTTGCGCTTCTGGCCCCGTCTGTAAATGATTTTTTTGGGAGCCACGTCATGATTCTCACATTTTATCCCGGCGGGTAGTCATATCTCTGTTCGGCGGCATTTCATTTTTCTTTTCTTTTATCCTTTTGCCGCCAGAATAAATCTACAACCAGCAGCAATCCATCATGGCACATTTTTTCAATCCCAAAGGTTTTCTGGAGGAATTCAAGGCATTCGCCCTTAAAGGAAACGTCATTGACCTGGCGGTGGCGGTCGTCATCGGCGGCGCGTTCAACAAAATCGTTTCCGTCTTCGTCTCCAGCATCATTACCCCCATCATCGGCTACCTCACCTCCGGCGTGAACCTGGCGTACCTGACCCTGAAACTGGGGGACGTGGAATTGAAATACGGGGAATTGCTTCAGGCGACCATCGACTTCATCATTATCGCCTTCTCCATCTTCGTGGCCATCAAGCTCATCGGCTCACTGAGGCGCAAGAGCGAAGAAACGCCCGCAGCCCCCGCGCCCAAGCCGGATGACGTCGTTCTGCTGGAACAGATCCGGGACATCCTGCAAAAACAGGCGGACGTCAAATAAGGCCGCCAACAGCATTTGTGCCGGTTTCCCGCTGAACCGGCACATTTTTCCTCTTTACTTGTTCCGCCGCGGGCGGGAAAGTGGCAGCATGAATTTCCTCCTGCGCTCCCTTGCCTGTGCCCTGCTGCTTGCGCCGTCCCTGCTTCCGGCGGCGGAGACCCAGCGCTTCGTTCTGGAACGCCCCTACCAGGTGGCGGAAATTCCGGAGCCTGACCGGAACCTCCCTGCCACCAACGTCATCCTGATGATTGGGGACGGCATGGGCATCCATCACCTTTCCGCGGCCTGGGCGGCCAACCGCGGACGTTTGTTCATTGAAAACTGCCCGGTAACGGGCATCTCCAAAACATGGTGCGCGGACAAGCTGGTGACGGATTCCGCCGCCGCAGGCACCGCCATGGCGACGGGAACCAAGACGCTCTACAAGAGGGTGGCCGTGTGCCCCAGGGGCGGCAAGCTGGATTCCCTGGTGGACAAGGCGGCGGACATGGGCAAATCCACCGGCGTGATCGCCACCTGCGAGCTGAACGACGCCACCCCGGCCGCCTTCTGCGCCAATAATGAAAAAAGGTCGGATTCCTACGGCATCATCGGGGATTACCCCCGTTCCCGCGCCGACTTCATTTTTGGCGGCGGCGGCAAGTATTTCACGCAAAGGCCGGACGGGAGGGACATTTTCAAGGAGATGCAGGCGCAGGGCTACCGGATCGCCCGCAGCTGGGAGGAAGCCGCCGCACTGCCGCCCGGAAAAACGCTGGCCGTCACCGCTCCGGGGAATCTTCCCCCGCCCTCCAGGCGGGGAGACGTTCTGCGCCGGGCCACGCTGAAGGCGCTGGATACCCTATCCCGTAATCCCGAGGGATTTTTCCTGATGGTGGAAGGTTCCAACATCGACAAGGCCGCACACAGCAACAAGCTGGAGGAAATGATGGAGGAGCTCCTGGATTTTGACCGGACAGCCGGGACCGTGCTGGACTGGGCCTCAAAGCATCCCGGCACCCTGGTCGTCATCACGGCGGACCATAACACGGGCGCGTTCGCACTCACAGGCGGCAACCGGGAGAAAGGGGAAATAAACGCCCAGTTCGGCTCCGGCAATCACGACGGCATGGCCGTTCCGGTGTACGCCTTCGGCGCGGGAAGCGGCGCGTTCACCGGCATTTACGAAAATACGGACATCTTCCACAAGATCATGGAGGCCTTCAAAAAAGGGACGTTCAAACCCGCACCCGGGCGTTAGAACTTCTGTCAGACTCCGTTCCGCCCCTGCTCATCCATGTGCCGCGCCACCAGCCCGGCCCCGGCGGTAGCCAGACCGCCTATCAGGAACACCGCCTGCGGACCGCCCGTATTCATCCAGATCACGCCGCCCAGCACGCCGTAAGTAATGGAAGCCACATGGTTGATGGCCAGCCCGGTGTAAATGCTCGGCGTGATGTCCTCCGGCTTCTCGCAGATGCGGGCCACGTAAGTGCTGCGGGCCATGCCCAGGGCGAACAGCAGGTTGTCCAGCACGAAGCAGGCGGTCACCACGCCCACGGCCCAGTGCAGGGGGAGCAGCTCCGGGGCGAAGGCATACGCCAGGCACAGGAGGGACAGCGCAATGCTGTCGAAAATCGTTACCTTCCGTTCCCCATACCGCTTGATGCTCCAGCCGATGAGGGGCTGCGTGACCAGCCCGATGACGCCGGCAATGAGCAGGGTTTTTCCGATGTATCCGGGCGGCTGGCCCAGCGTGCTGACCATCAGCCAGAAGCCGAAGGTCAGATAAAGCTGCTTGCGGATGCCGTGCAGGATTTCCAGCCCGTAATAAACGGCATACCTGCGCTTGAAAACGAAGCACTGCCGCCAGCCGCGCCGCTGCGGAAAGACGGGCGTTTTCACCCGGCTCAGGAACAGGAACGCCAGCAGGCACACGCCGCCCGTAACGAAAAAGTCTACGGCAAAAGACTGGTTGAATTTCCACTTGATCCATACGCACAGCGCGCCCAGCAGCGCGGCCGCCGTCCCCAGCGCCTTCATCTGGCCGAGCCTCAGGCTGCGGTTCTCCGGCCTCGCCGTATGGATGACGATGGTATCAATCATGCCCATCAGAATGTGCTGCCCCAGGCTCACCGTCAGAATCCACGCAGACAGCGCCCACAGGCTGGTTCCGGCGCCGCAGAAGGCCAGCGCGTACATGCCGCCGAACATCAGCAGGCACGCCACCCCGGCCATGCGCACCTCATTGAACATGAAAAGCAGGCTGACCACAAAAAGGGACAGGATGCCGGGCAGTTCCCTGGGGAGTTCAATGAACCCGCGCATCTCCACGTCCAGATGCTGGGCGTCACGCAGGAAGTTGCTGAAAATGAGATCATACACGCCGCTTCCGAACTGGCCCAGAAAGAGAGCCAGCAGCACAAAAACCATCGTCTTCCTGATGCGGGGGGGAAGCGGCTTCACTCATAGGGCGGGGATACTCTCACAGGTGCACAGGCGGAGCAACCGCTATTTTTATCCGCCGGCCTTTCCCGGCATTTGAAAAAAACAATCGCCGGAACAGAATTTTTTCGGGAAATACCACGTAGTTACGCTATGATTTCCAGACACCTTTTCCCTGCCATGGCTTTCAGCTTATCCTCCCTCTGCTGGGGCGCCCCGTCCGCTCCGGTTCCCGGGACGCCCCACATCATTCCCCAGCCCGCCGCCATGCGCGTTAAAACCGGAGAAGCCGGATTTTCCCTGAAAGACGGCGTCCGGCTCCCGGAAGGAAATCCCCTTTCCAAACAGGCGGAACGGATTTTCCGCGACAACGGGATCAAAACGGCGCTGGTTGAAACCGGAGCGGACCTCATCTTTACGGAAGACGCGTCCCTGGGCAGGGAAGGCTACCGCCTTGCCGTAACGCCGGATTCCATTTCCATTGCCTCCGGTTCCGTGAACGGCGCTTTGTACGCCCTTCAATCCCTTGTGCAAAGCGTCGCTTCCGACGTGAACGGAGCTCCGGCCCTGCCCCGGCTGGACGTGAAGGACCAGCCCCGCTTTTCATGGCGCGGCCTGATGATGGACAGTTGCCGCCACATGATGCCCGTGCGGGACATTAAAAAGATCCTGGACCTGATGGAGAGGTATAAACTCAACACCCTTCACTGGCACCTGACGGACGACCAGGGATGGAGGCTCCCCATAGCCAAATACCCCAGACTCACGTCTGCCGGAGCCGTCCGTGCGCAATCCCCCGTCATCGGCAGCCGCAACAAGCCGGACGGCACCCCCTACTCCGGCCATTATACCGCGGACGAGATCCGGGAGGTGGTTCAATACGCCAAGGACCGGGGCATCACCGTCATCCCGGAGGTGGAAATGCCGGGCCACGCCTCCGCCGCCATCACCGCGTATCCGGAACTGGGCAACACAGACATTCCGGGCTTTGCGCCCAAAGTGCAGGAAACTTGGGGCGTCCACCCCTACACGTTCGCCCCCACGGAAAAAACCTTCCGTTTTCTGGAGGACGTGATTGACGAAGTGTGCCTCCTGTTCCCGGACAGCCCCTACATCCACATCGGCGGGGATGAAGCGCCCAAGGACCAGTGGAAGCAGTCCGCCGCGGCGCAGCAGGTCATGAAGGACAACGGCCTTGCCAACGAGAACGAACTCCAGAGCTATTTCATCCGCCGCGTGGAAAAAATGGTCAACAAGCACGGCAAGAGGCTCATCGGCTGGGATGAAATCCAGGAGGGCGGCCTCTCCCCCACCGCCACCATGATGGTTTGGCGAAGCTGGATGCCCAACAGCGCCCGGCACGCCCTGGCACAGGGCAACGACGTGGTGATGACGCCCAACAGCCATCTGTACTTCGACTATGACCAGGGCCCCGGCAAGCCGTCCGCCCCGGAGTATGAAACCATCAACGACGACAACCTGACCTGGCAGCGCGTCTATGGGCTGGAGCCCGTCCCGCAGGGAACGCCCCGGGAACAGGAAAAACAGGTGCTGGGCTGCCAGGCGAACATCTGGACGGAGTACATCCCCAACCTGCCGAAATGGGAATACCATGCCTTCCCCCGCGCCCTGGCGCTGGCGGAAGTAGCCTGGACCCCCAAGGAGCTGAAAAACGAGAAAGACTTCCGCAAGCGCCTCGACCGCCAGCTTCCCTTCCTGGACGCCCATGGCGTCAACTACAAGAGGCCGGACAACGGGGCCCCCGCGCAGCCGGACGCCGTCATTACCCGGGAACGCCGGTAAATACGGAGGGAAGGCCCCCGCGCAGCCTCCTTCCGGAGGCCGCATTATGGGCTAGCCAACCTTCACGAAAACCATTACATTGGCGGCATTATGAATTTGGAACTGCTTCGTCAGGTTTGCGTGACTCCGGGCGCTCCGGGGTTTGAAGACAAAATCCGTGATTTCATCATTCAGGAAGTGGCCCCTCTGGTGGACGCCGTGCGGGTGGACAACCTGGGCAGCGTAATTGCCATCGTGGAAGGCAAGGATACGGAAAAGACCATGATGGCCGCCGCCCACATGGACGAAATCGGCTTCATGGTCCGTCACATTGACGACAAAGGGTTCATCAAATTCCTCCCCCTGGGCGGCTTTGACGCCAAGACGCTGACGGCCCAGCGCGTCATCGTCCACGGCAAAAAAGACCTCATCGGCGTCATGGGCGTGAAGCCCATCCACGTGATGTCCCCGGCGGAACGCACCAAGCTGCCGGAAGTGACCGATTTCTTCATCGACCTGGGCATGAGCAAGGAGGAAGTGGAAAAATACGTCTCCGTGGGCGACTCCGTCACCCGTGAACGCGACTTGGTGGAAATGGGGGACTGCGTGAACGTGAAGTCCCTGGACAACCGCGCCGGATGCTACGTGCTGATTGAAGCCCTCCGCGCCATCAAGGCTTCCAAAAAGAAGCCCTCCTGCAACTTCGTGGCCGCCTTCACCGTTCAGGAGGAAGTGGGGCTGAGGGGCGCGCAGGCCGGCACGCTGGACATCCAGCCGGACTTCTCCATCGCCCTGGACGTCACCATCGCCTGCGACATTCCCGGCACCCCGGCTCACGACCAGGTCTCCCACCTGGGCGCAGGTGCCGCCATCAAGCTGTATGACGGCTCCGTGATTGCGGACCGCCGCATGGTGAAGTTCATGAAGGCCATGGCGGACGCCAACAAGATCAAATGGCAGGTGGAAATGCTGCCGGCAGGCGGCACGGACGCCGGAGCCATGCAGAAGTTTGTTCCGGGCGGATCCATTGCCGGGGCCATCTCCGTTCCCACCCGCAACGTTCACCAGGTCATTGAAATGGCGCACAAGGATGACCTGGACGCTTCCGTAGCGCTCCTGACCGCCTGCGCCATGAACGTGGACAAATGGGACTGGTCCTGGAACTCCGTCAACGAATGCCCGGCAGAAAAACCCGCCAAGGCATCCAAAACGTCAGCCAAGCCGGCCAAAGCCGCCGCCAGGAAGAAAAAGGCCAAATAAAAGCCCCGGCGCCAACCGATCACTCACCCGCAGGCCGCCCCGGAAACGGAGGCGGCCTGCCTGTTTCCGGACGTCTTCAAGCGTTCCGCGCAATACGCCCGCGGCGTTGCTCCGTCCAGTCAAGAAGCGCCGCAGCCCCTTGCGCCAGTCAAACCTGAAATTGAGCGGCAGTGAACTCTATTCCCTGAAGCAGGGCATCCTGTCGGACGCATGCGTTTCAGCTGCCGCAGAGGCCTGAGGCACGCCACGGAGGCTTTTCAGGACGGCCTCCCCATAAAAAATCCTCCGGCACCCAGAGATGCCGGAGGAGGATCAATCCTGAAAAAGAAAGTTACTTGGCGGCGGGAGCGGGAGCTTCCTTCGGAGCGGGAGCGGGGGCCGGAACGGCTTCCACTTCCACTTCTTCCTCCACTTCAACGCCTTCTTCGGGACCGGAAGCTCCGGTCTGCTTCATGGCGTCCTTCAGGGCCTGGCTTCCGAAGAAGTCAGCCTGCTGCAAGCGCTGCATGTCGGTCATCATGCCCATGAAAATGGGCAGGAGTTCGGCCTGGCGCGCCTGCATGGCGGCATCCATTTCAGCCTGGACCTTCTGGGCGCTCTTGGAAAGGGCTTCGCCCTTTTCATTGATCTTCGCCATCTTTTCAGCAGCCGCGTCTGCGGTGGCCTTGTCCTTCACCGTGCTGAGCGTGGCGGACATTTCCTTCATCAAAGCCAGCATCTGGTCAGCGGCTTCCTTCGCTTCCTTGGAAACTTCAGCGGCCGGCGCGGTGGGCGCGGCAGGGGTTTCAGCGGCCGGGGCGGGTGCCGGAGCCGGGGCATCCTGGGCGGAAGCCATACCTGCAAATGCCAGGGCACATGCCGAACTAATTGTTACAATGCTCTTCATAACGTTTCCGTTGTACAGGCTCGCCATGCATGCGTCAATGAATCATTGTGTAACGGCTCCCCGTGATGCCGCAGAAAGGGGAATTTGCGTTTTTTCTTCCCTTGGAGGATTTTTTCAGTTGCATCTTTTTAGAATTATTATAAATTCATTCCCGATGACTAAAACCATAGAAAACCTGAAAGCCGCCATTACGGGCGAAAGCACCGCCTCCGCCACTTACGCAGCCTATGCCGCCAAAGCCGCCCAGGAAGGGCAGCCCCTCATTCAGAAATTGTTTGAAGCCGCCTCCAAGGCGGAATCCGTCCACGCCGCCAACCACAACAAGGTTCTGGAAAAGCTGGGCGCAACGATGGACCCCATCGATATCCAGATTCATGTAGGAACCACCGCGGAAAACCTGAAAGCCGCCATCGCCGGGGAAACCCACGAATTCGAAAGCATGTATCCGGAATTCATCGCCGTGGCGGAAGAGGAAGGCCAGAAGGCCGCCGTCCGCTCCTTCACGTGGGCCACGGAAGCGGAAAAGGAACACGCCGATTTTTATGCCGCCGCCCTCAAGGCCCTGGAAAGCGGAGACACCAGCGCCCTGCCCAGGCAATACTGGGTATGCCTGGTGTGCGGGGACACCTTCAAATCTCTGGAAGGCGTGGACGCTTGCCCCCTCTGCGGCACCAAGGCTGAAAAATTCCTCGTCATCGGGTAAACTCCGTCTGAGCACCGGAGGCCATCCATGGCACACAAAACCCGCCCGGAACATTCCGGGCGGGTTTTTACAGGCCGGAAACCGCTGCCATCTGGGGAAGCGGCCAGAGAAGAAGCATCGCCGGCTTTTCCCTTCCGGTCATTCCGCAAGCGCCGTTCCAGAACCGTTTCCGGACTTCAAGACTTTTCTCCACTTCCGACTGTCCGGGTGGCCCTGGTCCTCTCCTCCCACGTGCATCCGGCCCCGGACCTTTTTTGAATGCCCGGATTGATGGACTTGTTCATTTAAAACATTAAATACATGCATTCCGTTCCGGCCACGGCGCAGGCGAGCACCCCGATTAAAATCATGATGATGCCGAATGCGACGGATTTTCTGCACAAGGCGACAACGGCGCAGGCAACGGAAGCCACCCCCAGCAAAATCCCGGCTGCGCCCAGCACGGTTCCGGGAACAAGCCCCAGGCTGGAAGCCGCTGCGACCCAGGGCAATGACACGGCCCCCACGACACAAATACAGGCGGCTCCTTTCACAGCTTGGGGACATTGCAGCACAACGGGCTGATTTTCCATAAGCTTCCCTATACCCTCCCAAAACCGGGCCTGTCAACTACAACCGGAAAGTCCCCTCTTTCCGTCAACCCCGCATGCCGGACGGGCTGCCCCCACAGCCAATTGCCTGCGCCGCCATCCGCACCAAGCCCCAAGCGCAAAAAATGGCGGATGCTATCGGCACCGCCGTTTCAACGGCGGTTCCCTTTTCCTGCCCGGGCCCTTCCATGAAAAGGCGTTCCGCCACATTCTGCTTGAGCATCACCGTGAAACCCTTACAATGGCTCACCCCTTCAAGCAGGAAGAATACTTTATCCTTTCTTTGCGATGACCCCTCCCCATGCATCCACCCGTTCCGCAGAACGGTACGCGGGCCGGCCAGGCGCTCTTTCCGCCGTCTTCCAGGCTCTTCGCGCCGCGTTCTTTCCGCGCCGCATGCGCTGCCTGTGGGCAGCCGGACTCGCGGCGGCTCTGGTGGTCAATCCTTATGTGCTCAATGACGGCCAGAGCGTGCTGATGAGCTGCATGGGCATCGCCTGTTCCGCCTCCCTGCTCTGCGGCACCATCCTTCTCTGCCTGAAATACCGCTTTACCGCCTACGTTGTCCTTCCGGCCATCATCCTGTTCAACGCGGGCTTGTACATGATGCAGATGCGGTACGGGCTGACCCTGAACCTCTCCGTCCTTTCCAGCATGGCGGAGACCAACTTCCGGGAAGCCTGCGCCTTCTGCACCGCCGCCTCCGCCACCGGGGCCCTGCTGCTGGCGGCCTTCATTTACCTGGCCATTTACTGGAGCCGCCGTTCCCTGCGCCAGAAGGCCACGTGGGGCGCGCTGGCGTGCATCTGGAGCCTGTACGGAATCTTTCTGCTGCTGGGCATTCCGGCCACCTCCTACAGCTCGGAACCCCTTTACCTTTACTACACCTCTGACAAGGCCAAGGGCTGGCCCCTCGTGGACTTCGTGATGGCGTACAAGCTGGCGGACGAATACGTCACCCAGGACGCAAGCCGTTTCAATGAACTCCGGAACCTGCCGTCCTGCGCGGAACCCCTCTCCGGATGCGACGCTCCGGACGACCTGGCCGTGGTCTTCCACATGGGCGAGAGCGTGCGCGCGGACCACCTTTCCCTCAACGGCTACCACCGGAACACGATGCCCCTGCTTTCCCGGGAACCCAACGTCGTTTCCTTCCCCCACGCCACCTCCTTCGGCATCGTGACCAGGATTTCCGCCATCGGCATGTTTACGGATGCGGAACTGTCCCGCCGCCGCCCCGCCCATTCCTCCTTCATTGACCTGTTCAACAAGCACGGTTTCCGCACCGTCCGGATCATGGACCTGTGCGGAGACTCCATCCATGACTATTCCCTGGGCATCCTGACCCGGAACTGCCGGGAACGGAAGCAGACGCCGCCCATGCACGAAACGCCCGGAATGATGCAGGAACGCACCTCCCTGGTCATGGAGGAATCCCTGAAACGGCACGGCCGGGAAAAACAGCTTTACGTCATTTACAACAACGGCAGCCACATGGCGTTCAGCTACCCCGCACAGGCGGAACGCTTTACCCCGGCGTCCTGCAACATGGACGACCCCAAGGCCCGTCTGGAAGAAACCGTCAATGCGTATGACAATTCCATCGTGGACCTGGACGCCTCCGTCCACCGCATGATTGCACTGTTGAAGGACAGGCCGGCCATTTATTTTTACTGCTCCGACCATGGCGTGGCGCTGGGCGAGGAAGGAAAAATGTTCCAGGGGCATGTTCTGCCGCCTGTTTACCGTCCCGCCATGTTCGTGTGGTATTCGGACGCCTTCGCCTCACGCTATCCGGACATGGTGCGCGCGCTGAAGGCCAACCGCCTGAAAGCCGTCTCCCACGACCACATTTTCCACACCCTTCTTTCCCTGGCCTCCATCCGCTCGGAAATCGTCAGGAACGGACTGAATCTGGCCTCTCCGGACGCCCGGGAAACCCCGGCCCCCATCCAGCCGGAGGTGCTGGCGGAATGGCTGGCCGCTCCCGCACCGCCGCAGCCGCTTCCGTAATAAAGATGGAAGCTGCCGTCATCCTCTGCGGGAAACGGCAGGATAGGACGAACTCTACCGTACCCGGACTCGCAGGGGATGCCTGACGCACTCCCGGACGCGGCGCGCTTCCTCCTCCCAGGCGGCAGAGGATTTAAACGGAGAAGCCTTGTCCCAAACCGCCCCCATGTACCACTCAAAGGGCTTTCCGTTCGCCGCCTCCCTGATCCAGTAGGTACAGCCTTCCGAGTCCACTGCCCCGCCTTCCGGATCCCAGGGAACTATCACGGCGGTTCCCAGGCATCCGTCATTCTTCCGGGGCCTGCTCCATGCCGTCATCAAGCCGCCGTCCTCCCGGTCCTTCGTGACCGTTTCATAATCATTCCTGCCCTTTCCGGTCTCCATTCCCACGCCGGCCTTCACCGTTTCCGCCCCCCGGATGGTCAAGGTGCTGCGGACTTTGGAAAAACGGCTTCCTGCGTCCAGAGCCACCCTCCGCGTTTCCGCCACGCGTACGCCGCCGCCCACGTCCCACGGCGCATAAACTACCTCAAAAGCGGTCTGGACCGGACCGTTGTACAATGCCCGCGCGCTGGCCCAGTTTCCGGATACATGCGGTTTCCCATCCCTGAACACGGCAATGCCGCCGCAGCCCCGTCCCGGCCCTACGTTGTACATGTCCAGTCCCCTGCCATGATCCCGGTGGTAATCCCCCCGCTTGTAGAATTCATTGATGACGGGAGCACCCGCGCGCTTGCTCCATACATCCGTTCCGCTGGAAACCAGGCCCTCCCCCTCAGGGGCCGGCCTGGCAACGGCCGGACCGTAAATCCGGTGCGCCGTAAGATCGTTCTCCCACGCGAAATCATCCAGGCGTTCCGGGACCAGGCGGCTGAAACAGACGTCCGCGGAAGGAGCCGCCTTCAGGGAGGAATCGTTCAGAATCCAGAAATCACGGGCCGTTCCGGGCCGGAAATTGCTCTGGAACAAAAGAGTATCCGTCCTTCCGTCTCCATCCGTATCCGCCAGTTGGTGCGGGATGACGCGCCCGTGGCGGACGTCAAACACGCGAAGGGCGGCGGCATTCCCGGAAGTTCCGGACGGCCAGGGCACCGACACGGTTTCAGCAGGACGGAACTTGGCCAGTGGGTTCGTGACGGTTACGGTCTTTCTCTGCGGATGGTCCCGGCCAATGACGTATTTGCGCAGTTCGGTGCCGGCCATCAGGTAGGCGCCCGCGCCGTATGCTTCCGTATCCTCCCCGGAATAATGGCCCGGCTTGTCGGCAATGGGCTGTACCCAGCCCAGCGCGCCTTCCGCGCTGACGGAATCACAGGCGGCCTTCCACGCCCTGCGGATGACGGGAAGATATTCATCCGCATCCAGATACCCCTGGTTCACCCCCCACAGCATCCCGTACATGATAAAGAGGGTGCCGCTCATCTCCTTCAAGGGGGGCTCTTCCGGGTCCAGCAGGCTGGCGTGCCAGGAACCGTCGGGCGACTGGCATTTTTTCAGGGATGCCGCCATACGCTTGAGCAGATCCTCATAAAAGGGGCGGGAAGGCCAGTCCGCGGGCATGTCCTGAAGAATAAGCGGCAGTCCGGCAATCACCCAGCCGTTGCCCCGGCTCCAGAACATCTTTTTCCCATTAGCCGCCGGAATGGTGAAGTAACGGGAATCACGGAAAAACAGCCCTTCCTTCCGGTCAAAAAGATAGTCGCAGGTGAGCTTGTATTCCCTGTCCATGAATTCCAGATACCGGCGGTCTCCGGTATAGGCCGCCAGCTTCACGAACACGGGAGGGGACATGAACAGGGCGTCCGACCAGCTCCAGCGGTCCTGGCAGCCGGGAGTCCCGAACTGGAGGGAAGCGGAGGAGGGCCGGTTCATCACCCCGTCCAGCACGGCGCGTATTTTCTCCGCCGCGGCGGTATTTCCGTCTTCCATCGCCATCTCCATCCAGGCGTGGCCCACGGCGTGATCGTCCGCATGGTAATGCCGTTTCAGGGTTCTCCATTCCTGTTCCCCTCCTGTTTTCCTCAGCAGCGGCAATCCCGGCCCTTCCGGGACGGCCAGGCCATACTGCACCAGGCCGGAATAAAAGGCGCCGTAGGTCCAGTGCAGCGGCGAGCGTTTTCTGGGATGCTCCGCCTGCCATTTCGCCACCAGGCGGAGATTATCCCGGATGGTCTTTTCATTCCAGTTCGCGGGAGCGCCGGAAGCGGGGCTCCCCGCAGAAAGCGCGGGAAGAACCAGCAGCAGGAAGGATTTACGCCATCCGTTTTTTGAAAAGGAAAAGAAATTCATTTGAATGGTACGGAAAAAGCCGCGCCGGAATTTCTCCGCCAGGAATGATTTTCCCTTTTCAGCTTTCCTCCGGGACGGGAAAGAGAGGCAAGGGCATATATGGTGCCATGACGGAAAGGAATGCCGCGTTATCAATCATTCGGCATCCGGAACATACAATATGATGTATACTAACAAATATTTAATACATCATTTATACATTTTCCTTGCGGGGGTTCTCTTTCTGTGGTTCATTGCGTTTCAGCGCAGGTAACGGAAGACGGTGAAAATCCGTCGCGGACGCGCCGCTGTAACCGGTAGACGATGGACCGGACACTGACTGCCAGCAGTCGGGAAGTCCCCATCACACGTCGCACCGGAAGCCAGAAGACGACCTGATGCCCCCGTATCCCATCCCGCGGACAGGATGAACATACGCACAGGTCCTCATCGTGCCCCTTGTTACAGTAATGCACGCATGCAGCGGCCCCTGCCTATGATTTTTCCAGGCTTTTGCCCAGGCTCGCGGATGAGCGGTCATCATCCCTTCCAAGCGAGACACCCACCATGGCAACAAGCATCATCAAGCGTTCCGGAAAAAAGGAACAATACCAGGGCTACAAAATTGAGGAAGCCGTCAAGAACGCGTTCCACAGCTCCGGCACCGCCTACAACCGTTCCATTTACGAAGAAGTGGAGGCCAAGCTGAGCCATCAGGACTGCGCGCATGTGGAAGAAATCCAGGACATGATAGAGCGCGCCCTGTTCCGCTGCGGATACTTTGACACGGCCAAGACCTTCATCACCTACCGCTTCCTGCACAAAATGCAGCGCGAACAGCTCGGGGGCCTCTATTCCGGCAACACGTACGTGGACTGCAAGCAGACGGTGGAGGAATACATCGGCCAGAGCGACTGGCGCATCGCCGCCAACTCCAACACCACGTATTCCAACGCCGGCCTCATCAACAACACGGCGGGAAAGGTGATTGCCAACTACTGGCTGGACCAGGTTTATTCCGCACGGGAGGGGGCCGCCCACCGGGAAGGGGACTACCACATCCATGACCTGGACTGCCTGACCGGGTACTGCGCCGGGTGGAGCCTCCGCAACCTGCTCAACGAAGGATTCAACGGCGTGCGCAGCCGCGTGAACAGCAGGCCGCCGCGCCACTTCCGGGAAGCACTGGGCCAGATGGCCAACTTTCTGGGCATTCTGCAAAGCGAATGGGCCGGAGCCCAGGCCTTCAGCTCCTTTGACACCTTCCTGGCGCCTTACGCCTTCAAGGACCAGGCGGATTTCACGCGCATCAAGAAGGACATCCGCAGCTTCGTCTACAACCTGAACGTGCCCTCCCGCTGGGGGCAGTCCCCCTTCACCAACGTCACGATTGACTGGACCGTGCCACGGGACCTGCGGGACCAGGCCCCCTTCAGCGGCGGGGAGCACCTCTTTGAAGGGGTGGAGGATCCGGGCCTGCTCTCCCTGGCGCGGGAACGCGGCGTGAACAAGCTGACAGAGCTGACCTACAAGCATTTCCAGAAGGAAATGAACCTGATCAACAAGGCCTTTTACGAGGTGCTCACGGAAGGGGACAGCACCGGGCAGCCCTTCACCTTCCCCATCCCCACCGTCAACATCACGGAAGACTTTGACTGGGAAGGGGAAAACGTGCCCCTCCTGTTTGAAAACGCCGCCAAGATCGGCTCCTCCTACTTCCAGAACTTCATCGGCAGCCAGTACACCGTGAATGAAAACGGGGAACGCGTGCCGGACGAACGGGCCTACAAGCCGGACGCCGTGCGTTCCATGTGCTGCCGCCTCCAGCTGGACCTGCGGGAGCTGCTCAAGCGCGGCGGCGGCCTCTTCGGCTCCGCGGAAATGACCGGCTCCATCGGCGTGGTGACCATCAACCTGGCCCGGCTGGGCTACCTGTTCAAGCAGAACCGGGAAGCCCTGTTCGCCCGGCTGGGGGAACTGCTGGACCTGGCCAAATCCTGCCTGGAAAAGAAAAGGGCCTTCGTCCAGGAGATGTATGACCGCGGCCTGTACCCTTACACCAGGCGCTACCTTCCCACCTTCCGCAACCACTTCTCCACCATCGGGGTCAACGGCATGAACGAGCTGCTGCGCAACTTCTCCAATGATACGATGGACATCACCTCCGAGGAAGGCAGGGCCTTTGCGGCGGAAATCCTGGAATTCATCCGCCTGCGCATGCAGGAGTACCAGGAGGAAACCGGCAACCTGTACAACCTGGAAGCCACGCCCGCGGAGGGCACTACGCACCGCTTCGCCCGGGAGGACCAGAAGCGCTATCCGGACATCCTCCAGGCCGGGCCCGTGGGGCAAGCGTTACTACACGAACAGCTCCCAGCTTCCCGTGGACCATACGAGCGACCTGTTCCGGGCGCTCCAGCTCCAGGACGAACTCCAGTGCTGCTACACGGGGGGGAACCGTCTTCCACATGTACATGAATGAAGCCATCAGCTCCCCGGAGGCCTGCCGGGACATCGTCCGCAAGGTGCTGACCCGCTTCCGCATGCCGTACCTGACGGTCACCCCGCTCTTCTCCGTCTGCGAGAAGCACGGCTACCTGCGCGGGGAGCATGAATACTGCCCCTTCTGCGATGAAGAGCTGCTCCACATTCACAGGCACGAATAACCCTTTTCAACCAGCCGCCTCGTTTCAAAACCCAGCCATCAACACGACAATGACCAAACAGGAAATATTAAGCAAATACGCACAGGACCGGACCCGCTGCACCGTTTATACGCGCGTCATGGGCTATCACCGCCCTGTGGAAACCTTCAACGCCGGCAAACAGGGCGAATTCCATGACCGCGTCCACTTTGTGGAACCGGGCCGTCCCTGCTCCTGCTCCGCCCAAACGGAACAGCCGCGGTAATTTTCCCAATAACATATGCGAAGTCAATGGGAACGGGCCGGGGCATAGCGGACATCACGCCGCTCACCTTGCTGGATTTTCCAAACAAGGTGGCCTGCATCTTCTGGCTGAGAGGTTGTAACTTGTTTTGTCAGTACTGTTACAACGTCTCCCTGGTCAGAGGAACGGGCTCTCCTGCCGGAGACCGGACGGACTACCTTGATTTCCTCAGAGATCGGGTGGGATTTCTGGACGGGGTAGTCCTGTCCGGCGGCGAGTGCACGCTGTGTCCCGACCTTATCCCCATCTGCCGCGAGATACGGCAGCTAGGCTTCGCGATTAAAATAGACACCAACGGCACGAGGCCCGGCGTGGTGAAAGCGCTGGTGGAAGAGGGGCTTTGCGACTACATCGCCCTGGACTACAAGGCGCCCCCCGAACAATACGGCGCCGTCACCGGCAGGCCGGACCTCTTCCCCTCCTTTTCCGAAACGCTGGACTACCTGATCGCCTCCCAAACCGCCTTTGAAGTCAGAACCACCGTCCATCCCGATTTATTGACGGAAGATCACGTCAACAACATCATACGCGACTTGACAAAGCGCGGGTATGGGGGCAACTACTTCGTGCAAAATTTCTACCTGACCAAACAAACACTCAACTCTCTCCCCGCGCCGAGCCGGTTGTTTGACCGGACCAGGCTGGAGCCGGCCTCCATCCCCGTCCACTTCCGCAACTTCGAGTTCGCTCCGGGCAAAGTCTGACCCAGCCGACCATGTTCGACATCCTGCTCAATCACAACACCCTGGTTCTCTTTGGAATCATCTTCTTCGGCATCGCCCTCGGCAGCATTAAAATATACGGCCTGAACCTCGGCCTCTCCGGCGTTCTCTTCGTAGCGCTGGCCGCCGGCCACTACCGCCTGGCCATCCCCAACGGCGTGGGCCAGCTGGGCCTGGCGCTCTTTGTGTACTGCGTGGGCCTCAGCGCGGGCAACCGCTTCTTCTCCGCCATCGCCAAGCAGGGAAGCAAGCTCGCGGTCATGTCCGCCGTGATTGTAGGCGTTTCAGCCCTCTTCACCTGCCTCTTCGGCATCTGGTTCAATGTCCCCGCGGGAATCTCCTCCGGCATCTTCGCCGGCGCGTGCACCAGCACCCCGGCCCTGGCGGCAGCCACGGAAAGCCTGCCGGGAGCCTCCGGCAGCGGCGTCAGCATCGGCTACGGCATTGCCTACCCGTTCGGCGTGGTGGGCGTGGTCCTCTTCGTCCAGCTTCTCCCGCGCCTGCTGCACTTTGACCTGAACAAGGAGGCCAAGGCCATGCACTCCAAGCAGGAGGCCAGCATCATCTCACGCTTGGTCCGCGTCACGCAGCCCAACCTGATCGGCCAGAACATTGCGGACTGCAAGCTGCTGGACGGCCTGCACTGCATGGTCACCCGCGTGGTGCGCAACGACAGGCTGATGCCGCTGACGCCGGAAGACACGTTCCGGGAGGGAACGGAAGTCCTCATCGTGGGCAACAGCGACACCATGCCGCACGACATCGCCTTCCTGGGGGAAATATGTGAAAACCCTTACCCCATGGACTCCCAGAAGGAGCGCCGCAAGCTGATCCTGACGAACAAGAGCTACGCCGGGCGCAAGCTCCGCGAACTGAAAACCCTGCGCACAGACGGCGTCATCATCTCCCGCGTCTCCCGCCTGGGCTTCACCTTCGTCCCCACCGGGGACACCACGCTGGAACGAAACGACGTGCTGACCGTGGTGGGCTCTCCGGAAAACCTCACCAAATACGGAGACAAGATTGGCCACCGCAGCCAGGACATGAACCAGACGGACCTTCTTTCCCTCGGGTTCGGCCTCTCGCTCGGTATCATTCTGGGGCTGGTCAACTTCAGTCTGGGTAACGGCCTGGGCATCTCCCTGGGGATTGCCGGCGGCCCGCTGATTGTGGCCCTGCTGCTCGGCCACTTCGGCCGCCTGGGCCCCATCGTGGGATACATCCCGCGCCCCACCCGCCTTCTTTTGCAGGACCTGGGCCTGGTCTTCTTCCTGGCTGACGCCGGCATCAAGGGTGGCGCGGACCTGGTCACCACCGTGGCGACGCATGGCGCGGCCGTCTTCATCATGGGCGTCATCGTCACCTGCTCCGGCATGTTCGCCGGGTACTTCGTGGGCATGAAGGTCTTCAAGATGAACATCCTGGAATGCCTGGGCGGCATCTGCGGCGGCATGACCTCCACCCCGGCCCTGGGCGCCATCGCCAGCAAGACGGACTCCCAGGCCCCCGTGGTCAGCTACGCCACCGCCTACCCCGTGGCCCTCATCCTGATGACCATCATCGCGAAAGTCATCATCCAGACCATCGGCGGCGTGGTGGGCGTTTAGCCCAAGGCGCAAACTTCACCACCCGGAAAGACCGCGTCTCCGGCGGTTCTCTCCGGGCGCCATGCTTCACGGAAAAAGGAATATCGATTGCGGATCAGCGCCGTTTACCTCCTTGCCACCAGCCGGAAGTTTAAGACCCCGTTTCCGTCACTTCCATGCAGACGGACTGGAAGGCATTTTTCCAGTTGATGCGGATTCCGAAGTCCATCAGGTAATCACCACCAAGCACCCGTTCATGGACGTTGGCCAGGGAGCCGTTTTCATCCATGTTGATTTCCCGCACCAGGTATCTGGCGGCAGGATTCAAGCCTTTCAGGCGCAGGGGCGGCGGGGAATCCGCCAGCCATTTGTCCATCAGCCAGGCGAAAACGACGGCCCGTTTCTCATGAACGTACATCAGGGCGGCCACCCGGCTTTCATACGGGGAGAACAGGCGGTACAGGTCCCCGAACTGGACCACGGGGCGGATACGCTTGTATTCCGCCAGCGCCCGTTTGGAAAAGGCCGCGTCCTCCTTCGTCATGTCGCAGGGCTGAAGCTCGAATCCCAGACGGGCCGACATGGCCACGTCAAACCGGAATTTGAGCGGCGTGGCGCGCCCTGTCTGATGATTGGGGGAGGCCGTCACATGGGCGGCCATGGAGATGGCCGGGAACAAATGGCCTATGCCCCACTGCATGAACACGCGTTCACAGGCGTCCGTATTGTCGGACGTCCAGAATTCATGATGCCTCCGCATGGTCCCGTAGTCGGCGCGGCCTCCGCCGGAGGAGCAGGCCTGAAACGTCACGTCCGGAAATTCCGCCGCCAGCGCATCAAGAATGGCTTCATAGCCGCGCACGTAGTCAATGGACAGGTTCCCCTGATGGCTGGCGTCCAGCCAGGGGGAGCCGGGATCGGAAATCTTGCGGTTGCAGTCCCATTTCACGTAGGAAATGCCCGGATGTTCTCCCAACAGTTTCCGCATGGCTTCAAGAATGTATGCGCGCACGTCCGGATTGCTCAAGTCCAGCAGGTACTGACTGCGTTCCAGCCTGTTTTCCCGGTGCGGAAGGCCGATGACCCATTCCGGATGCTTCTGATAAAGTTCCGAGCAGGGGTTCACCATTTCCGGCTCCACCCAGATGCCGAAGCGCATCCCCAGCTTTTCCGCCTGGCGGATCAGGCCTTCCAGCCCATGGGGCAGTTTAGCACGGTTTACCTGCCAGTCCCCCAGACCGGCCCGGGCGTCATTGCGCGGGAATTGGCCGCCAAACCAGCCGTCATCCAGCACGAAAAGCTCTATTCCCAAGTCCGCCGCACGTTTCATCATGCCGTGCAGCACTTTTTCCGTGAAGGTAAAGTACACTCCCTCCCATGAGTTCAGCAAAGTCAGCCGCTCCGTTCCGCCGCCGCGCAGGCCGTAGCGGCGCGCCCAGCGGTGGATGCGCCGGGAGGCTTCCCCCTTGCCGTTTCCACTGTGCGCCAGAATGAGGGGAGGCGTTTCAAATACTCCGCCGCCGTCCAGCAGATAGGGAGCGGGGGCCACGTCCAGCCCCGCCCCCGCAAAGAGGTAGTGATACGGGCTGTGGCGGAACCATATCCGGTAGTTGCCGGGCCACGCCAGCACCCCCAGAACCACTTCCCCCGCATCCTCCCGCGCCGGACCGTCCAGGGAGATGACGAAGCCGGGGCTTCCCTCCTGGGCGGCGCGGGTTCCGGTGCCGGAAACCAGGGAAAGTTCATGGCCCCGCGCCACTTCCTCCTCGCTCATCAGGGATTCGCCGCCCCATGTGCCGCGGAAACTGGTGATGAAGTACCGTTCCGCACGCAGATTCAGTTGCGCGGACGCAGCGCGGTGCAGGCGGATGCCTTCCCTCCCCTCGTTCCGTATTACCGCCCATTGAAGGAAGGCGTCCGATTCCCGGTGGGAGCGCACGTGAATTTCCACCCGCACCGGGTAGGAAGGGTCCTTCCCGTAAAAGACGGCTTCTTCCCGGTCGTCATCCAGTTCCAGCACTTCCCATCCCTGGCATTCCAGGCGCAGGGAAAGAGTTCCGTCCGCCTGGGTCGCGCAAATGCAGTATTCATCCGACGCATTGGGAAGCCCTGTCACGGAGTCCGCCAGCGCGGAATACAGAAGAGGCGCATCCGCGGCGCTTTCCAGGGCATCCTCCGGTTCACGCAGCCGCGGTCCGTAATAGGCGCGGCGCACGCGGCCCTGTTCATCCCTGAACAGGGTCATCTGGGAGGAACGGGTCAGCAAATGAACGGAATCCGGAGTCATGGTCGGCAAATGGGGAAAGGGTAGGTCATTTTTTCCGGGCAGGCGCACGGCCGCCCCTGCCTTGTCCATTAATCCCTGCCCCGGACAGGGAAGTCAATGGCAAAATGGCAGGAGAGCCCGGGCGTTTCTCCTACTTTTTCCACAAACGGGAGGAAGGCCGGAATTTCATGGTGCTTGATTCATGCACAAACAGTTTGCTGCCGTTTTCCGGATGGCGTACCACGCGGGCACGCCGACGCTTGATGCTGAACGAACCAAAGCCGCGGAATTTGACCAGTGAGCGCCTCAGGACAGACCGGGCAATCGTGTCCAGCACCGCGTTCAGCGCACGTTCCGCCTGCCTGGGGGTAACGCCGTCTCCCAGCTCCCGCTGAAGTTCCCTGACGAATTGTGTTTTATTCATAGGCCGCCCAGCATGATATGCCCCGTTCTCCCGGTAAAGCGGAGAAGGAACGCAGGCATTCCTGCCACCAGCCCCATACGGGGATGCCCTTCCGTTCCGGGCTGCAAGTTTCATCCTTGCCCCCCTCCGGCGGACCCATTAAGGTTCAGGGAAGATGCCTTCCCCCGCCGCCGGTGCTCCATTCCCGGAACGAGCTTTCAACGTGACCGCGTTGAAATGGAATACCTGCGCCTGGCTTCTGCTGCCCGTCCTGGTGTTCATGGCCTGGTGGATGCACTGGTATGTCTCTATCCCCTCGCGGCCCTGATGGCCGCGGGACTGGCTCCCGGAAGGCGCAAGGAACTACCGGAAAGGGAATCCCTCCCCTCTTTTCCCCTGTTCAACCGGTCCTCGTTTCTTGTCCTGGGCGCATTCATCGCCCTGATGGTCCTGTCCGGATGGGGGGAATGGGTCAATCAGCACCCGGACCACATCGTCAGGAACGCCTGCCTTCGTGAATTGGTCGCCAGCCCGTGGCCCGTCGTTTTTCCGGACGGAGACGTCTTGATCTACAACACAGGGTTCTGGCTGGTTCCGGCCCTGGCAGGCAAAGTGGCTGGGCTGGGAGTTGCCCGGGCATTTGTCGTGCTGTGGGGTGCATGGGGCCTGTTCCTTGCCTGGCTGTGGCTCTGCGTTTTCTCCGGCCGCCGTTCCCTGCTGCTCGCCCTGCTGATGGTGATGTTCGGCTCCCTTCTGAATTTCCAATGCTGGCTGGGGCTGGATCTGTTCCGCCTGCATTACTTCGGCACGGCGGAACAGGTCATGTGCAGCGCAAACGCATCCATCCCTGTCATGCTTTTTTTCATCTTCCTGGCTTCGGGACGCATGCCCCCGCACTGGATGCCCCTTTTATTCGCGGCCACGGCCTTTTATTCTCCCCTCGCGGCCCTGGGGGGGCTGCCCCTGGCGGTCTGCCAGTGGCTCCGGCAATGGAAAGGCAGCCGCTCCCCCCGGCGCAGCCTGCTTCATCCCTCCTTTCCGGCAGCCGTCATGCTGGGGGCGTGCTTCCTTCTTTATTATGCGGCGGTAAACGCGCCGTCCTCCCATATGGGCTGGCGGCCTTTTTATACGCGGCCGGGGGATTTTCTGCTGGCAGGGACTTCCTTCCTGCTGTACGCCCTGTTCTGCTGGCGGGATTTCCGGCGGAATTCCCTCTTTATCTGTACGCTGGCAACCGGACTGCTGCTGCCCTTCTTTTACGTCAACGGAGACGTCAACGACCTGCTCTGCAAGGGGAGCGTTCCGGCGATGGCCTGCCTGCTCGCCTTTCTGGCCTCCACCTGGGCGCGGCATCCCCGTCTCCGGATATGGATATGGCTTCTGCTGGCGCTCGGATTGGCGCCCCGGTTCAATGTTCCCTATTACTGCTGTTCTTCCAGCGCCCTCCAGGCATTTCTGACGCCTTCCGCCTCATGCGTGGAGCCTTCGTCCTTTCCCTGCCGGGAATGGCGGCAGCTCACCTATGCGCCGCAGGCACGCCACCAGGATGAATGGGGCCGCACCATGCACCACCCCGGACACCGGTGGTATCCCTATTATTCCGGCACGCCGCGCCCATGGCTGCGTTTCATTTACCGTTTTTGACGTAAAGAAAACAGTTGCGGAAAAACGCCCGGGAAATGAACATTCCGGATTCGCTCCTTTCTTCATGGGAGGGGTCCGAATGCTCAGGCGGTCTTTTGACCTTCCTTCTGGAAGTTTTTCCAGCATTCCTCAATAACCGCGGGCAGGGACTTGCCTTCCTTGTCCATATCCCCCTGGCTTACCATTTTCTTAATCATTTTTCCGGAAACGGGGTCCAGGATGATGACGGCGGGAGGCCCGAAAACGACATAGGGGGCCTTGGAGCCTATGCATCCCACTACTTTGCCCGCTTCCTCCGGAACGAACTGGAAGGTAAAGGAACCCGGTGTCCTTCCCGGAGCCTGCCTGGTATCTACCATCCAGAAGATGAATTTTTTGCCGGAGGCCCTCTTGAAAGTCCGCTCCTTGATATGCTTGTCCGTAAAAATGTTGCAATACACGCACCAGGAAGACCCCGTCAGGTAGATGACCAGGGGAACCTTCTTGGCGATGGCCTCATTGCGCAGCTTGTCAAAGGCGGGACTGCCCGATTTATTCACGGCTGGAACGGGAGCCTGCTGCGCCAGGGCGGAAGCGGGAGCCAGCATGCCTGCCACGGCGGCGGCGCAAAGCACGGAAACGGCAAACTTGATCATATTACAGTAACCATAAGTCTCCCTGCGCAGAAGTCAAACTTCAAGATTCCGCCATTGCCATCATTTGCCGTTCAAGGTATATACATTCGCCATGCGCCATTCCAACCCCTATAACCGCAGGCACCCCTCACGGAATAAATGGCGCTTTGTTTTCTGGCTGTTCATGGCGTTCCTGCTCCTGGGCGCAGCCCTGGTTTATTTCCACCCTGCGGAAGACTGGAAAACTGCGGACCGCAGCAGCAGCGGCCTGGCCCCTCTACCCGCTGAAGAACCGGAAGCCGTCGTCCAGGTTTATTCGGCACGCGCCTTCGGCTGGCGCAGGTATTTCGCCGTGCACACCTGGATAGCCGTGAAGGAGAAGAATGCCGGCTTTTACACCGTGTACCAGGTCATGGGCTACCAGCTTCCCTCCCGGGGAACCAGCGTTTCCATCGCGCGGGACATTCCGGACCGCAAATGGTTCGGCGCGGAGCCGGAATTGATTCAGGAATTGCGCGGAGCAGCGGCGGAAAAGGCCATTCCCGTCATCAGCCGCACGGCGCAGGATTACCCCTATGCCGATACCTACTGGATCATTCCCGGCCCCAACAGCAACACGTTCACCGCCGCGCTGATGAGGAAAGTGCCGGAACTGACGGTGGAGCTTCCGCCTCATGCGGTGGGGAAGGATTATCTGCCCGGCGGCATTGCCGGACGGACGGAAAGCGGCACGGGCATCCGCATCAATTTATGGGGTCTCGCCGGGTTCAGCCTGGGGCTGGCGGAAGGGGCGGAAGTCAGCCTGCTGGGCCTGAACGCAGGCTTTGACCTGTTGCGCCCCGCCCTTAAACTTCCGATGATCGGGCGCATAGGGCTGCCGGACGCTCCTGTGGGCTGGGACTGGTGGAGCGTCACGCTGCTTCTTTCCGCCGGAGGGTTCATCTTCTTCCGCATGCTCCGCCACATGCGCAGGAAGCGGAGGCAGGCGCACCGCATCCCCCACTTCCGCCATCCGCGGACAAAAACGAGCGAGCGCATTTGAGCCGCATGGTACGGAAGCCTTTTTCCCTTATTCCGTTCCCCGTACACGGGAAGAAGGGGAATAAAGCGGAAATTCGATTGCCAAGCGCGGATGAAGCTGTAAGAATCCGCGCCATGAAAAAGCTCCTGATCCGCTCCTGTCTGATTGCCGGGCTGGCCTGGACCGCTTCCTGCTCCTCCAACAAGGAAACGGCGCCTCAGGAACCCGCTCCCGCCCCAGCCGTTCAGCCGGAACAAATCACCGCGGCGGACCGCCCCGCCCCCTGGGCCCCGGCCCCGGTGAAACCGGCCATTCTTCCGGAGGATGAGAACGAGGAGTCCGTGCCGGGACCAGCCGTATTGCCTGGCGACTTCCGCCCCGGGCTGCGCACCCCCCGGCTGCCGGAAACCCTGCTGTATGATCTGGACGGCAAACTGATCACCCCCTCCGCGCCGTAACCCTTTTCTTTTCCTTCACCATGACTGCTACCATTCCCAAGGGCTTCCACCCGGAACCTTTTTCCTACCACCAGGAGCTTGAACTGGACATTGACGCCCTTTCCAATGCGGGCGACGGCATCGGTCGCGTGGACGGCTGGGTGGTTTTCGTCCCCTTCGCCCTGCCGGGAGACCGCGTGAAGGCCCGCGTGTGGCGCAACGACAAGAATTATTCCTCCGCAGACCTGGTGGAAGTGCTTCACCCCAGCCCGGACCGCGTGGAGCCCGGCTGCCGCCTGTTCGGCACCTGCGGCGGCTGCCAGTACCAGCATTTTTCCTACGACCGCCAGCTTCTCTGGAAAACCCGGCAGGTGGCGGACCTGCTCCGGTTGCAGGCAGGGCTGGAGCTGCCCGTCAATCCGGCCATTGCCTCCCCCCGCCAATACAACTACCGTTCCAAGATTACGCCCCATTTTGACAAGCCCAGGGAAGGAGGCAGGCCGGCCATCGGCTTCCTGAAGGCAGGCTCCAGAAGGGAAGTGGTGGACGTGCCGCAGTGCCCGATTGCCATGGAGTGCATCAACGAGGCCCTGCCTCTGGCCCGCAAGAGCGTTTACCAGGCAGCGGCCCGTTTCAAGCGGGGCGCCACCATCATGCTCCGCGCTTCGGAAGGGACCGTCATCACCAATAACAACGCCGTGGCCTGCGAGCGCGTGGGCGGTCTGGAATTCCACTTCCTGGCGGGAGATTTTTTCCAGAACAATCCCTTCATTCTTCCGCTGTTTACGGACTACGTGGCCCAGCAGGCGAGCATGGACGGGGAGGAGTTCCTGGTGGACGCCTATTGCGGTTCCGGCCTGTTTGCCCTGAGCCTGGCGAATAAGTTCAGGAAGGTGCTGGGCGTGGAGGTCAGCGAGACTTCCGCGGACTGGGCGCGCAGCAATGCCCGCAGCAACGGGATTGAACATGCGGAATTCCTGGCGGCGGACGCCGGAGCCATTTTCGCCCAGGTGGATTTCCCCGCGGAAAAAACCGCCGTGGTAATCGACCCGCCCCGCAAGGGATGCAGCATGGAGTTCCTGACCCAGTTGTTCGCCTTCGGCCCCGGAAAAGTGGTGTACGTTTCCTGCAATCCCGCTACGCAGATAAGGGACCTGGCGGAGTTTGACAAAGCCGGGTACGCCGTCACCGCCGTCCAGCCCTTTGACCTGTTTCCCCAGACCAAGCACCTGGAATGCGTGGTCACCCTGAAAAAGAACATCTGATCTTCTCCATGCCCAAGCTTTACATCAAAACCTACGGCTGCCAGATGAACGAGCGGGACTCCGAGCAGGTGGCCCGCATGTTCGTGCAGAAAGGCTATACCATGACGGACCGCGAGGATGAGGCGGACGTGATCCTGTTCAATTCCTGTTCCATCCGGGAGCAGGCGGAACAGAAGGCACTGGGGAAGATGGGCCTTCTGGCCAAGCAGCAGCGGCACCGTCCGCACGTGGTGTACGGCATGATGGGCTGCATGGCCCAGAGCAGGAAGGATGAATTATTCAAGGAACTGCCGCGCCTGGACCTGGTGATAGGCACCCAGAAGTACCACCGCGTGTTTGAGCATGTGGACGGCATTCTGCGCGCGCGCCAGGAACGCCGCATGGATGAATTGCAGACCGTCTTTTCCGGCACTCACGTGTGCGACGTGGCGGAAGAGGAGGATTCCCAGAACCGCATCCGGGACCACCTGAATCCCGGCGCGCGCTCCACGGCGTATGTCTCCATCATGCAGGGGTGTGAAATGAAGTGCGCCTACTGCATCGTCCCCTACACCCGGGGCACGGAACGCAGCCGCCCCATCCGGGACGTGGTGGACGAGGTGAAGATGCTGGTGGACGCCGGCGTGAAGGAAGTCACCCTGCTGGGCCAGATCGTCAACCGGTACGGCAGGCAGATGGAAACGGCGGAGGGCAAGGGCGGCTTTGTCCAATTGCTGGAAGCCGTGCATGAGGTGGAAGGCCTCCGGCGCATCCGCTTCGTTTCCCCCCATCCCATCGGCTTCCGGCAGGATCTGGTGCAGGCATTCACCTACCTTCCCAAGCTGTGCAGCCACATCCATTTCCCGATGCAGAGCGGCAGTGACCGCATCCTGAAAATGATGCGCAGGCCGTACAGGAATGAAACCTACCTGGACCTTTGCGCCCGGATGAAGCAGGCGCGCCCGGATTTGTCCATCACCACGGACATCATCGTAGGCTTCCCCGGAGAAACGGAGGAAGACTACCTGCTGACCCGGCAGGCCGTGGAACGGGTCCAGTTTGACAACGCCTTCATTTTCCGCTACTCCCCGCGCCGCGGCACTCCCGCCGCCGCCATGGAGGAACAAATTCCGGAGGAAGTGAAGGAAGCGCGCAACCAGGACCTGCTGGCCGTGGTCAATGAAATAGCCATCCGGAAAAACCGGGAACTGGTCGGCACCGTTCAGGAAGTCCTTCTGGAAGGGCCGTCCAAAACGAATGAAGCGCGCCTCTCCGGACGCACCTCCCAGAACAAGCCCGTGATGGTGGATGCCGCCCCGGACCTGGCGGGAGAGCTTCTGCCCATCCGCATTGAAGAAAGCACGGGGTTTACCCTGTACGGCGTCCCATGCCCTTCCAGGGGATGATTTGAACGCCTTCCTCTTCCACCCGCAAATAGATGGCTCCGGTTTCCGGGAGACGGTACACGGCCGTTCCCTCCGGCACGGGGCATTCATGCTCCGTGGTGAAAATGACCGCGCGGGCGCCCGTGGCCCTGATCCACGCGGCGCTGTCCACCGGATCGCGCGGATGGTGCCCGATGACCAGCACATCAGCCCGCGGCGTCATTGCTGCCCGCGCCAGGGAGGAAAACCCGGCATTCCCTATCATCAGGACGCACTGCCCGCGGCATTTCCACGACAGCACCCGGCTCCGGTCCTGATGGATTCCCGTGGACAACGGCACGGGAAAATCTTCCAGAACAAGTTCATTCCCAGTGAGAAACTGCCATTTCCGAACGGAACATTCCGCATCCGCTGCGCCCCAGTTCCGGATTCCGGGATATTCCTTCGCCAGCGCTTCCACTCCAGCGCGCTCCGCCCTGCCGTTCCCGGAAGCCAGCACTCCGGAAGGCCTGATACCGCGCGCCTTCAACACGGGAAGAAGGGTGTACCGGACCGCATTTTCCGTTCCTGCGGCCACGACCAGCGCGGGATTGGAGATGACCGCGGACCAGGCGTCCTTCTGCAACGGAACGATGACAGCTTCATTTTCCCCGGCAGGAAGCGCGGAAGAAAGATAGCTGCACGGCAGGGAAGCCACTCCCCCGGCTACCGCCAGCATGACGGAGGCCATCCAGGAAGCCGCCGTATTGCAGACGCATAAAATGCACGGGCACCACGCGAACACCAGCCCGAACAGGGAGACGCCCATGAGCGGAAAAACGAGCACGCTCAAGCACAAATTGGTAAGGGGAGCGTACAGGTTCCAGGTGCCAAAGTGCCATGCCGTCAGGGGAATGGACATCAGCCACGCCCCCACGGAAATGAGCAGCGCGCCGCGGAACGCTTTTTCCAGGCGTACAAGGCCTTTTTCCCGCGCATTGTAAATCCGGGAAGGAATGAACGGGTCCGGAGCCCACAGGGGCCTTTCCCGGATGCTCCATCCTGCCAGGCAGACAATCATGGCGAAGACGCAGAAGGAAAGCTGGAACCCCGGCTGGAAAACCTGGAGCGGGTCCATCAGGCAAAGGAGGATGAAAGCCAGCGCCAGAATATTGGCCGGATGCCCCTTCCGGCGCAGCACGGACGCCAGCAGCCAGACCGCCGCCATGATGAAGGCCCGCAGGGCGGAGGCGGACATCCCGGTCACAAACACGTACACTGCCAGCAACGGAATGCAGGCCAGCCGCGCCGCACGGGGGCGCACGTACAACAGCCTCAGCATTCCCAGAACCAGCATGGCCGCCACCCCCACATGCATGCCGCTGACGGCGAACACGTGCATGCAGCCGCTTTCCAGAAACTTCGCCATCGTTTCCGGCCTCGCGTCCGTCTTGTCCCCCAGCACGGCGGAAACCATCACCTGCCGGGCCTCGTCATCCGCCGGCGCGCCTTCCCTCAGCAGGCCTGCGGCCCCCTCCCGGAGCCGCAGGGAAAACGCCCGGAGGCGGCTGCGCCAGTCGCCCGGCCCCACCCGGCAGGAGCCATCCAGCCGAATCCCGGCAATAATGCCGTGCAGGTATCCCCACCGCTCCCGGTCAAAGATGCCGGGGCCGCACGGGGCCTGGAGCGGATATGTCTCTCCCTCAATCCGGTACCGTTCCCCTACTGCCAGGGGGCATTCCCCGCCACGGGAGGAAACTGCGTACAGCCACCGGGAACCGTCCGGGCGGAACAGAACGGACTTTCCGGAAACGGCGTCCACGGAACCCTCCATGGCGACAGTCCTTCCCGCCTCTACGGGAACATTCCCGTATTCCCGGTCATACGCCAGCAGATGCATGGCCGCCCATACCGCCAGGGCAATGGCCAGCAGGCTCATGGAAGGAGTCCGGAACAGGCAGGGCAATAGCGCCCAGCAGAGGCAGAGGCCCCAGAACCAGGGGGAAACGTCCACCGCCGCGCATGCGCCCAGCATGGAGAGAGCGGGAGCCAGCAGGGGAGCCGCGGCCATGGTCCGTTCCAGCCACGGCCGCCGCAGGTGGCGCTCCTGTTCCATCCGGGGAAAAACTTACTGCATGGCGTCCGCTCCGTCCCGTTCCAGGGGAAGAACGGAAGGCAGCGGAAGAACGACGTTGGCAGGCAGGGGGGCCTTGCGCTGGAGCACCTTGGGAGCCAGCGCCTCGCTCGTCTCATAGGCGCCGCGGAACATCTCCAGCTTGGCGTCCAGATTGTCAATGTAATGCAGGGCCACCGCCTCCGGAGTCTTGGGGAACACGGGGGAGCCGAAGGCCAGTTCCCCGTGGTGGGAGGCGATCAGGTGCAGCAGGTGCATGCGCACGTCCGGGGAGGCGGGGTCCAGCGTCTTCCAGGATTCCGCTTCCGGAAGGGCCATGATGCGCTTCCACAGATTGTTGACCAGTTCAATGCCCAGCGGAATGTGGCCCAGCAGTTCCCCGGCTTCCGAATAGGGCATCGTGAAATCCTCCTTCGGGTAGCAGTTTTCCCACAGCTTCCCGCAGTCGTGAAACAGGCATCCGGCCAGCAGAAGATCGCGGTTCAGCTCCGGATTCGCCTGGCAGACGGCAGAGGCCGTACGCATCATTCCCGCCACATGCTCCACCAGTCCGCCGCGCCGGGCGTGATGGTAAGTGCGGGCGGCGGCGGCGCGCTGGAGGCGTTCCCCGAACTGTTCGATGAATTCAATGCACAGGGCGCGAATGCGCGGATCATTCATGCCCTTGATGAGCACGCAAATCTCCTTCAGGTCCGCCTCCTGCTTCTTCTTCAAGGTTCCGGACCCGGCCAGGAAGCTTTCCTTCTCCTGTTCGTCCAGCAGCCGCACATCCAGATCGGCCGCTTCCATGCCGAAGCCCCCCTTGGTCCACTGGCCGCGCAGGCTCACGAAACTGCGGAGAGGCAGGGCTGCCAGCGTGCGGAACCAGGGCTTGTCCTCCCACACCTTCAGTCCCATCGTCCCTTCCGCATCGGCAAAAGACACGTCCAGATACGGCTTGTTGCTCTTGGTCATCTTCTGCGCGCACTGGGCGATCTGGGCAAAAACTTCCGCTTCCACCTGGCCCTCCGCGGCCAGCTTGCCCAACTCCATGAGACTGACTTGTTCCATGCGGGCCATCTTGCCCCGCTTCCCTCCATCCGTCAAGAAAACGCCGGAGGACTACGATGATAAAAAAAGGAAACCGCTTATTTTTCCAATACTCCCAACTCAGCAACGGCAACATGGCTGCCTTCCACTACCCGCTTGCCTACAAAACGCAGGTAACGGGCTTTCACGGGCGTCTCCAGGTCAATCCGCTGCGGAACGGGATTGGCGCGGATATTGGAAAACTCTCCCTCCGCGGCGGGAGCTCCCCAATCGTTTCCGTCCGCACTCAGGTAGACGGCGTAACGGTCAACCGTCCCCTTTGCGGAATCCTTGCGGGGCGTGTAGATGACGGCGGCAACGTTGACCGGACGCCCCATGTCGATTTCCAGCGCCTGCGGAGGAGCTATTTCCCCCTGGGCGGCATGCGTATGCCAGAGGGTGGAGGGGTCGCCGTCAATGGCCAGCTCCGGAGCGGCGGCGCTTCTTTCCCCGGCCGCTACCTTCCAGTCCCGCGTAGGGACGGGGATGATCTGCGCGGTTACGGAAGACCTTCTGCCGCGGTATTCGCCCACCGCCTTCACTGTCCCCCCGGCAGGGAGAAGGAAAGGCTCCCTGTACACGGCGGACTGCGGGCCGGGGTCCGTTCCGTCCGTGGTATACCTGGTCACCACGCCCTCCGCGGATGCCAGGGTCACCCGGCCATCGCGGTCGTAATTCACTGCCGGAGCATTCAGGATAACAGGGTACTTCCACAGGGAAACCTCGCACAAGGCCGGAACGGCCCGGGACTCTTCCAGCACCACGCGCACTTCATCCGCCGTCACGGGCCTGCCCTTCAAAAGAACCCTGGCTCCTATGCTGGAACCTTCCGTCCATTTGATCCAGCGGCCGTTTTCACGCACCTCCACGCGGAACTTGCGCACCCTCTGCCCCAGTTGGACGGGTTCCGCCAGCCGGATGACGTCAAATGCCGCAGGTTCCGGCAATTTCAACGCCAGGCAGGGATTTTTATCTTCCGGAGCGGCCGCCCAGTACGTCGCCCGCTTCCGGTCCAGAACTTGTTCCGGGCCGTGCCCCTCCCATGAGGAGGAGGAATCCGCCCGTGCCCCGGAAGCGAAGTTACGGGAATACAATTCATTCAGCAGCGCACGGAAACCCGCCAGGGACTTTTTATCCTCTTCATGAATGCGGCCGCGACGGTCCGGCGGCACGTTCAGATTCAGGTTGGCCCCTCTGCCTACGCTGTCAAAGTACAGCTTCAGCAGATTCTCCGGCGTCCGGACGCGGGAATTCTCATGCTCATGCCAGAACCAGCCCGGACGGATGGAAACATCCACTTCCGCGGGAATCCAGTACTTGCCGTCCACGGTGCCTTCCGTGCCCAACTGGTAGCGCACGGTGCCGGGCGCGGGTTCCGTCCCGGCTTGCAGCGGAACGGGGGTGTACGTGGCCCAGCAGGGATAGCCCGCATAACCGCTTTCGTTCCCCACCCAGCGGGCGCCCGGCCCCACGTCGGAAAAAATCACCGCTCCGGGCTGCCGTTTCTTCAGTTCCCCCCACGTCGTCTTCCAGTCGTAATACGTGCTCCGGTCAATGGAGCGCTTCTCCCGCGCTCCACCGTAATAGCCGTCCCCTCCGTTCGCTCCGTCAAACCACGCCAGGAAAACTGGGCCGTATCCCGTGGACAATTCCTTCAACTGCTCACGGTACATTTTGATATATTCCGGGGTGCCGTAGGAGGAAGCGTTGCGGTCCCACGGAGACAGGTAAATGCCGAACCTGACGCCGTACTTTTTGCACGCGCGGGAAACCTCCTTCACCACATCGCCCTTCCCCTGCTTCCACGGGGAGGCCGCCACGCTGTGCCGGGTGGTCTTCGTGGGCCACAGGCAGAAGCCGTCATGGTGCTTGCAGGTCAGCACCACCCCCTTGAACCCGGCGTCCGCCAGCGTCTTTACAATTTCGTCCGCATTGAAATCGGAAGGATTGAACAGCTCCGGCTTCTCGTCGCCATAACCCCATTCCTTCCCGGTAAAGGTATTGATGGTGAAATGGATGAAGGCATACATCTCCATATCGTGCCATGCCAGTTGAGCCGGAGAAGGAACAGGCTTCAACGGAGAAACCCCATTCTTCACTCCCGCTTCCGCCAACCCGGCGGCCAGCATGCAGGTTCCCATAAGGACAGGGGCCAACTGATTCAATCTTCTCATCAAATGCATAACTAACGTTCGGAACTATGTACGCTCCGGGCATCCCGTTCTTTCAGACAACTCTACGAGTTAAAGCCGTACCGCCCGCTGAAGATGGCCTGTTTCCCGCAATCGCGGGAGAAATGGGGCGCCTGCGCTTTTTTCCTTTTCCGCCCATCAGGGATTATGGAGCAATCAATATATTGAACACGTATCCGGACAGAATGATAAACGCCGTCACTGTTCCGAAGAAAATCCAGATCAGCTTCCAGGTCATCACCTTCTTCAGAAGGGCCGCCTCCGGCACGGAAAGCCCTACCGTCGCCATCATGAACGCTATCGCCGTGCCGATCGGAACGCCTTTCGCCACAAACACCTGGATCACCGGAACTATCGCCGCCGCATTCGCATACATCGGAACCGCGCAAACCACCGCAACCGGCACCGCCCACCAATGCTCCCGGCTCATGGACGCTTCAAAAAATCCCTCCGGCACATAGCCGTGCACCGCCGCTCCCATGGCGATGCCGATCACCACATACAGGGCCACTCCCTTCACGATTTCCCACGCATCATGCATGATGACGGCCCATCTCTTCCGGAATGGCGTCCCCTTCCGCTCCCACGCGCCGCTTTCCTCCCCGGACTGGACAAGCAACCCCCGTATCCAGGGGGACAGATAACGTTCCAGCCTGAACCTCTCCAGCACAGCCCCTCCCATCATCCCCAGCAAAATGCCGGAGACCGCATAAATAACCGTGATCTTGACCCCGAACGCCCCCAGGAACAGGGCGATGGCAACCTCATTCACCAGAGGCGATGTGATCAGGAAGGCAAACGTCACGCCCAGCGGAATCCCTCCTTTCACAAAGCCGATAAACAGGGGAATGGAGGAACATGAACAAAACGGCGTGACCGCCCCGAACAGGGCGGCGAAAAAATACTGAAACCCGTAGAGCTTCTTTGTCGTCAAAAACACGCGGATGCGTTCCACCGGGAAATAGGCGTTCACCACGCCCATGAAAAGACTGATCGCGTACAGCAGGAAGAGGATCTTCACCGTGTCGTACACGAAGAAGTTGACCGCCTCCCCCAGACGGGTATGGGGTGTGAACTCCAACACCCCGTAAACCAGCCAGTCGGCAAAATCCTGAATCATAACCGGGAAGAATTCTCCTACCGCTCTGCGGAAACAGCCGGGCGGGGAGGTTCCCCGCCCCCGGAACGTTCCCGGTGATTCATCATCTTAACCACCGCCAGCAGAATGAGCAGCGCCGCAGCCCAGACGGCAGCCCTTTTCCATCCGCCCTTTCGCTTGAAGGAAGCGCTGCCGCAGCAGCCCCCTCCTCCGCACCCGCAGGAACCTGCCTCCGGATGGGGAACATTCCCCTTTACTGCCCTTGAATCCTCCGGCCTTCCGCTACAGCAACCCTTCTCCGGAGAATCCGCTTGAAGCGCTTTTTGGAGCATCCTCCTGATTTCATCCCGGGAGGGTACCGTGCCGGAAACAAGAATCCTGCCGTCCACCTCAAGAGCCGGGGTTTCCAGCACTCCGGCGGCGGCAAGTTGCGCGGCATCCGTCACCTTTTCCGGAAGCGGTTCCAGACAGAGTTCCCGCATGACCTGCTCCGTCACCTGCGCCAATGCCGTACATTTGGCGCACCCCGGTCCGTAAATTACTATCCTCTTCATGTAATTATTGATTTATATTTTTAAGAATATCAAAATGTATGAATAAAAAATACTGAACAAACTGAATACCAATACCGTTACCCCTTTAACGCCGGGCTTTCCTGCAAACACGACAGCACGCTGCTGAGGCAGGGGCAGCACAGGGAATAATACACATTTTTCCCCCGCTGCTCACAGGACACTATCCGGCTGTTCTTCAACACGTTCAAATGGCTGGAAACGGTAGACATGTCACGTCCGGAATCCTTCTGCAGTTCGCAGACGCAGCGTTCTCCATCCAGAAGCATCTCCACAATCATGAGGCGCACGGGATGCCCCAGCGCCTTGAAAACACCGGCAAGAGGTTCCAGCTCCTTGACGGAGTGAACCGGACGGGATGAAGAGGTGCAGGAGCAATCGGACATAAGCAATGGATTTATTATTTTTAAAATCGTAAAAATGTCAATCTGTTTTCCCGCCACGGCCATGGCACACCACACAGGCACGGAGCCATGCGGCAGCCGCTTGAAATCACCCCCCATGCTGGACACGGCAATTCCCTTCCGATATGCTCGTTTACACACCTTTACCGCCATGCTGTACATCGGATGTCACCTCTCCTCCGCAAAAGGTTACGAAGCCATGGGCAGGGTTGCCCTTTCCATCGGAGCCAACACCTTCCAGTTCTTCTCCCGCAATCCGCGCGGAAGCAAGGCCAAGGCCATTGACGAACCGGACATTGCCCGTTTTCTGAAGCTGGCGGAAGACAACGGCTTCGGCACGCTGCTGGCGCACGCCCCTTATACGCTGAACCCCTGCTCCGCTGACCCCAAAGTCACCCGCTTTGCGGCCCAGGTGCTGAGGGAAGACCTGGAGCTCATGGAGTATCTGCCGGGCAACCTTTACAACTTCCATCCCGGCAGCCACGTGGGACAGGGAGTGGAAAAAGGCATTGAACTGGTGGCGGACCAACTGAACGGCGTGCTTGCTCCGGACCAAAAAACCACCGTTCTGCTGGAAACCATGTCCGGCAAGGGAAGCGAGCTCGGCAGGACCTTTGAAGAACTGGCCGCCATCATTGAGCGCGTGGACCTGAAAGAAAAGCTGGGCGTCTGCCTGGACACCTGCCACGTTTATTCCGCCGGGTACGACATCGTCAACAGCCTGGACGCCGTGCTGGAACAGTTCGACTCCGTGCTGGGCCTGGAACGCCTGCGCGCCATCCACCTGAACGACAGCATGACGCCTTTCTCCTCCTTCAAGGACCGCCATGAAACCATCGGCAAGGGGAGCCTGGGAGAACAGGCCTTCATCAACATCATCAACCATCCTTCCCTCCGGGAAGTGCCCTTTTTCCTGGAAACGCCCCGGGACGACGCCGGGCACGGCGAAGAAATAGCGTGGCTGAGAGAACATTACCGCGGCTGACCTGCCCCAACGGCAGCCCCGTACCGTCTGGAAGCCGGCCCTTCTTCCGGAGAAAAAGCTTGCACCCGCCCCAGATACGGTATACACAAGGCCTATAAATTAGTTTAAACTAATTCCAATATTTGCTTTTCAAGGCAGAACCCATCCGGCTTTTATGAAAGAAATGCGCATCGCAAAAATAACAGGGCGTGAAATTCTGGATTCACGCGGCAACCCCACCATTGAAGCGGACGTTTATCTGGAAGGCGGAGCCACAGGCACGGCGGGCGTCCCCAGCGGAGCTTCCACCGGGGAACATGAAGCCTGGGAACTCAGGGACGGCGACACGGCCCGCTACCAGGGCAAAGGCGTCACCAAAGCTGTGGACAATATCCGCAACGTCATCGCCCCGGCCCTGATCGGCCTGGAAGCGACGGAACAAACCACGGCGGACGCCCTCATGAGCTCCCTGGACGGCACCTTCAACAAGGCCAAACTGGGAGCCAACGCCATTCTGGGCGTTTCCCTGGCGCTTGCCAAGGCGGCGGCGGCCCAGCTGCAACAGCCCCTGTACCGCTACCTGGGCGGCCCGAACGCCAAGGTTCTGCCCGTCCCCATGATGAACATCATCAACGGCGGCGCCCACTCCGACGCGCCCATCGACTTTCAGGAATTCATGATCGTTCCGTCCGGCGCGCCTACTTTCCGGGAAGCCCTGCGCTATGGCGCGGAAGTCTTCCATGCCCTGAAATCCGTCCTGCACAGCCGCGGCCTTTCCACCGCCGTGGGTGATGAAGGCGGCTTCGCCCCCAGGCTGAACTCCGCGGAAGACGCGCTGGACTGCATCGCCCAGGCCGTGGACAAGGCCGGCTACCGGTTCGGGGAGGACATTTCCATTGCCCTGGACGTGGCTTCCTCCGAATTCTACGATCCAGAATCCGGACTGTACGTTTTCAAGAAGTCCGACGGCAGCCGCAGAACCGCCGCGGAACTGACGGATTACTACGTGGAACTGAAGAAGAAATACCCCATCGTCTCCATTGAGGACGGCTGTGCGGAAAACGACTGGGACGGCTGGAAAATCCTGACGGAAAAACTGGGCAAAAGCACCCAGCTCGTCGGGGACGACCTCTTCGTCACCAACGTTGAATTCCTCAGAAAAGGCATTCATCTGGGCGTGGGCAACTCCATTCTGGTGAAGGTAAACCAGATCGGCTCCCTGACGGAGACGCTGGATGCCGTGGAGCTGGCCATGGGCAACCGCTACACCGCCGTTATTTCCCATCGCTCCGGGGAAACGGAAGACGCCACCATCGCGGACATCGCCGTGGGGACCAACGCTGGCCAGATCAAGACCGGCTCCCTGAGCCGTTCCGACCGCATGGCCAAATACAACCGCCTTCTCCGGATTGAGGAGGAACTGGGGGAATCCGCCCGCTACGGCAACGGATTCGGCCTGTTCTGACCCCTTTTGCCGGAACTGGTATAAAGCAACCCAAATCCCCGGTCGTCGTGAGGCGGCGCGGGGATTTTTCATTCTCCGGGGTAATTGCATCCTTTTCTTTGGGACAAAATATGCAATGCTGGGCTTTCGGATTCCGCATTGCCAAAAAGCCCCATCTCCGTTCCGCGCCATGTCTCCCAGCCTTTCCCTGCCTACACGCCCCCTGCTGTGCGCGGCACTGGCGTACATGGCGCTTCCTCTGGGCCTCTTTCTGTGGGGATGGCTGCATCCCGCTTTCTCCGTTCCGCTTTGCGCCGCACTGGCGTATGGATTGTACGCCTGCACCCGGAATCTTCCGGAACAGCGGCTTCCTCTGAATGCCCGCGGACTGGCCGTGCTGGGCTTTCTGTCCGCCTTCTGCCTGCTTTGCTGGTGCTGCTGTGCGGCTTCACGGGCCACTGCCAGCAGCACGCGGACTTTGCGGTCCGCAACGCCGTTTACGAACAGCTTGCGGCAGGCTCCTGGCCCCTCGTCATGGCGGACGGGCGCCACTTCATCTACTACCTGGGCCATTGGCTGCCTCCCGCGCTGGCCGCCTCCTGCTGTCCGGACGCATGGGCTCCCTGGCTGCTGGCCCTGTGGACCTTCCTGGGGCTGGAACTGGCGCTGCTGGCGGCTGCCTCCCGCTGGGGCGTCCGGCAAACGGCCTGGTGGGCGCTGGTTCTCTTCTGCCTGGGATCTCCGGCAGCAGCGCTGGACTGCCTGGGAATGCCCCTCCCCTCCCTGTTCGCGGAATACAATGCCCAGATGGTGCTGTTCATCGGCATGCCCGCCCAACTCTTCAACACGTTCAACCATGCCGTTCCGGCGCTGTTGTGCGTCGTGCTTATTCTGACCCGCTCCCTGCCTGCCGCGGGATATTATTTCATGGGGGCATTGCTGCTGCCGTCCTCCCCGCTGGGCGCTCTTCTGCTCCTTCCGTACATAGTGTATGAAACCCTGTTCCGCCGCCCAACGGAGCAGGCTCCTCCCTCCCGGTTCCGGTCCCTCCTGCTCCAGCCGGCTTTCTGGGTTGCCTTCCTGTGCGCGGCGGTCATGGCCGTCTTTTATGCCCATCTGGACGGTGGGGGGCAGTTTTCCTGCCTTTTTGCCGGGAAGTATGCGGAAATCTACCACTACGGCCAGCAACGGCTGCTGCTCTATCCCGGCTCCGTCAAATACGCCAGTTTCCTGCTGGCTCTGGCCCTGGGCGTTCTGCTGCCGGGTGCGCTGCTCTTCCAAGCATGCCGGAGGAATCCGCTGTATTACATCACGCTGGGGATGATGGCAGGCAGCCTCTTTTTCCGCACGGGCATCATGAACAATGAACTTCTCTTTAAAGCCCCGGCGGTCCTCTATCCCTTCCTCTCCCTGCTCTTTCTCCATGCCTTCCGCCAGGGGGGCACGAAATACCGGACCCTCCTGATTCTTTACCTGGCCTGCATGGCCCTTCCGTCCCTGCAATGCATGATGGAAAAAGCGGGTACGTTCTCCACCCGGGCAAGCACTATGCAGGAGCATCAGCTGACGGCGCACGGCGGCATGCTTGACCGCCGGAAAGACCCCGTCTGCCGCCAATTCGTCAAAAAGGACGGCCATCCCCTCCCCGCCTGGCTGTTCAAGACCGGAACAAGGCCATAACGTCACGGCGGCGGGAATCAATCCAGCCTGATGCCGAACATGTCCGACAGGGACCCGGCATCCTTGTCCAGCGCGTCTTCTCCTCCGGGAACGGCTTCCGGAGCCTTCGGAATCAGGACGGAGGCGTCCATTCCGCGCAGGGTGAACAGCAGTTCCGGCTGTTCGTCCAGCATCACGCCGAAGGCATACAGGACCGCGGACGCATGCTTGCACAAATCCGCCCAGTCCGGGCAGGAACAGGAAAAACGCCACTCTTCCGGCGCGGGGAACAGGCCGCCCTCCGGATCGCACAGGATTTCCAGCAACTCTGGGGAGAGGTTCCCCTTCAGCAAGTCAATCCAGGAACCGATATGCCCGGCGCACCGCGCACGCAGCCGGGCAAGCGCCTCTTCATCCGGAGGGGCGGCATGCACGCGGACCTCATACAAATGCTCCCCCATCACCAGCGCGTCAATGCGGCCGGGAGCCGCTTTCACGTCCAGAACGCAGCCATAGCGCAAATAAGTACGCCCGGGGGCCAGCCGCATGCCGTACACCTCGCACGCGGCCAGGCTCTTCATCCATTCCTTTCCCCAGAACTTTTTCGCCAGATTTCGCCCGGAAGCCGTCACGGGATGCAGCTCCATCCCCTCCGCAGCCAGTTCCGCCGCCTTCTCCTCAGCGCGTTTCTGCAAATCCGCCCGTTTCAGGGGCATGCCATCATTTTCACACATATGATGTTTTACCTTTTATTCCATAAAGAACGGCTTATAAATCATTCACTAATGTTCTTTAGGAACTGTTCTCAGCATGAAATCTCCAAATAAAGGTACCGTGAATGCCAATTCTCCATAAGAAGGGACTATATATCATTCCCTCATTAAATGGGCCCGGGTTGGACCTATCTTGTTCACAGTAACTCCCAGAGCATGTGCAATTTCTCCGGCTCGCATCCTTTCAGATCTTAATTCTGCCATGGTTCTCAGGAATCTTTTTTCTCCCGGAGTAAGCCGATCAAATCTTACACGGAAAAAATTTTGATCCAATCTCTCTATAACCTTCTCCGTTGCCCGATTAATTACATCCAATGTAATATTTTCAGTTTGCGCCTGTTTCCAAGCCTGATATCCCCATTCTTGTAAAAAATATGGATAACCATGAGTAAGTTCATATATTTTATCAAGAGCATCATTTGCAAATACAGCTCCCTCCCTTCTGGCCGGTTCCTGCAATGCGCGAGCAACATCTTCCTGGGATAAAGCTCCAACATCAGGAAAACTGAATAAGCGTTCAGCATAGGATTTAGAATCTCCGGCCAAACCCGGCAAAATAGGAAGCCCGGCACCTAATAAGACAATAGGACTCTGTTTCTGTTGAATTCTATGCATTGCCATAATCAATGCACTTAATTCCTTCTCTTTAAAATATTGGATTTCATCAATAAGAATGGCAACAGCGGATTGTTTTTCCATGGCTGCCTCCGACAATGCCTGAAAAAGCTCAGGCAAATCATTTTCAAGGTCTCCGCTGTCCGCTACACCCGGTAACGGATCCAAGTCCAATCCCAAATCTCCATAGTTAATTCTGATAGTTCCAATAAAATTTCTAAGAGCAATCAGCCCTCTTTTAACTTTATCACCTGTTCCGGCCAATCTGTTCAATTCAAAAAACAACCTCCTCAAATATGGAGCAAGACTGGCACCTAAAGATTTATTTTCATGTGCTTCAATCGAGATCGTATGATATCCATGTTGTTGTGCCAATCGTTCCATTTCATTGAGTAGAACCGTTTTCCCTACTCCTCTCAAACCAGTTAGAAGCATGCTTTTTTCTGGTCTCCTATTCAAAGTACGCCCTAATAAAATCTCTGTTTGTCTAAGAATGCTGGACCTCCCTACCAACTCGGGAGGAGGAGAGCCAGCACCTGGTGAAAAGGGATTTTTTATTTCATCCATAATATAGCCCGTTATAGTAAGTATACTTCTAAGGCTTTTCAAGTAGAACTTACTAGACCTTCTTACCTCTTCTTACCTCTTCTTACCTCTTCTTACCTCTTCTTACCTCTTCTTACCTCTTCTTACCTCTTCTTACCTCTTCTTACCTCTTCTTACCTCTTCTTACCTCTTCTTACCTAGTTCTACCTAGTTCTATCTAAAATTTAATAGAACTAGGCAGAATAAAAACTCCATTCCAAATCCGTCCACATTACCTATTTCAAGCTTTCAAAACAACATGGCTTCAGGCACAACATGTGGGTCATGTGGAAAGGCAGATTTTCTAAACCCACCGCTGATCTGGTTCAACGCTACGGCGAATCCGTCTCCTATGACTGGAGGCTCTTCCGCCAGGACATTGCCGGATCCATCGCCCATGCGCGGGCACAGCTCAAGGCAGGCCTGCTTTCGCAGGAGGAATTCAGCGCCATTGAATCCGGCCTGAAGGACATTCTGAAGGACATTGAGGCAGGCAGCTTCACGTGGAGCCGGGAGCTGGAAGACGTGCACATGAACATTGAAAGCGAGCTGACCCGCCGCATCGGCGCGCCGGGTGCCAAGCTGCATACCGCACGCTCCCGCAACGACCAGGTGGCTACGGACACACGGCTTTACTGCCGGGCGGAGATTGATGAAATCCTGGAAAAAGTGCGCCATTTGCAGCGCGCGCTGGTCATGAAGGCGAAGGAGTACGCGGACGCCATGATGCCGGGCTATACCCACCTGCAACGCGCCCAGCCCGTCACGATGGGCCACCATTTGCTGGCTTACGTGGAAATGCTGAACCGGGACGCGGACCGCCTCACGGACTGCCGCAGGCGCCTGAACGTTTCCCCGCTGGGTTCCGGAGCTATTGCCGGTTCCACCATCTGCCTGGACCGCCGCGGGATTGCCGCAGAACTGGGCTTTGACGCCGTGACGGAGAATTCCATGGATGCCATTGCCGACCGGGATTACATCATGGAAACCCTCTTTGACCTGGCCGTGATCGGCGCCCACCTCTCCCGCATGAGCGAGGACGTCATCCTGTGGTGCACGGCGGAATTCGGCTTCGCCACCCTGTCGGACGCCCATACCACGGGCTCCTCCCTGATGCCCCAGAAGAAAAATCCGGACGTCGCCGAACTTACCCGCGGCAAGACGGGACGCCTGTACGGCAACCTTACCGCCGTGATGGTGGCCGTCAAGGGGCTGCCCCTGACCTACAACCGCGATCTCCAGGAAGACAAGGAACCCCTGTTCGATTCCATTGACACGATCAAGCTGGCCCTGGACGTCAATGCGGAGATGATGGCCGCCATGACGGTCAACACGGCCCGGGCCCCTGGAAGCGGCTTCCGATCCCATGCTGCTGGCTACGGACCTGGCGGACTACCTGGTTCGCCGCGGCGTTCCCTTCCGGAAGGCTCACGAACTGGTCGGAAAAGCCGTCGCCATGAGCATTTCCACAGGTACGCCCCTCAACCAGTTGAGCGACGAACAGTTCGCCTCCATTTCAGACGCGTACGGAACCGACGCGCGCGACGTATTTGAATTGACAAAAGCCTTCGCCCAGCGTACCAACCCGGGGGCTCCCAATTCCGGGAACACCCGCCGCCGCATCGCCTACTGGGAAGACATTCTTTCCAAATAACACTGCCTGCGGGGAGCGGACGGAACGGGGAACCTGCCGTCCGTCTCCGCGGCGCGCCTCCGGGTGCAGGAAGGGGACGTTTTACACCCCTCCGGCGGCGGCATTCCACCGCAGCCGGCCAACATCCCGGCAGCCATGTTCAGACCTGCTCTCCTTTCCTCTCTCAAGACCTATACCAAGCAAACTTTTCTGGCGGACCTCTTCGCGGGGCTCACCGTCGGCGTGGTGGCCATCCCGCTGGCGATGGCCTTTGCGATTGCATGCGGGCTCTCCCCCACCCAGGGCCTCGTCACCGCCATCGTGGCCGGCTTCCTCATTTCCCTGTTCAGCGGAAGCAAGTATCAGATAGGCGGTCCCACCGGCGCCTTCGTCATCATCATCATGGGCGTGCTGGAACAGTACCACGCGTCCGGACTGCTGGTCTGCACGCTGATGGCGGGCCTCTTTCTCATTATCCTGGGCTTCTGCCGCATGGGGGCGCTTATCCGCTTCATTCCATTCCCCGTCACCACGGGATTTACCTCCGGCATTGCCGTGGTGATTTTCTCCACGCAGATCAAGGACATCTTCGGCCTCACCATCACGGAAAAAATCCCCGGCGACTTCATTGAAAAATGGGCGTGCTACTTCAACTACTTCCACACCATCAACTGGGCGGCGCTGGCGCTGGCCGTCGGCACCGTCGCCATCACCCTGCTGAGCCGCCGCTTCTGGCCCAGGGTGCCGGCCATGCTGGTGGGCATGCTGGGCATGACCGCCGTTTCCGTAGCCTTCTCCCTGCCCGTAACCACCATCGGACAGGCCTTCGGCAGCCTTCCGAACACGCTTCCCCTCCCTTCACTGCCCCATATTGAGTGGCACAATCTGGGGGCGCTGACGGCTCCGGCCTTCACCATCGCCCTGCTGGCGGCGATTGAATCCCTGCTGAGCGCCTCCGTGGCAGACGGCATGACGGGAGGACGCCACAAACCCAATATGGAACTCATTGCCCAGGGAATCGGCAACATCGGATCCGCCCTGTTCGGCGGCATTCCGGCCACCGGGGCCATCGCCCGCACCGCTACCAACATCAAGGCGGGGGCCAAAAGCCCGGTTTCCGGCATGATTCACGCGGTGACCCTGCTTGCCATCCTGATGGCCTTTGCCCAGTACGCCCAGCAGATTCCCCTGGCCGTGCTGGCGGGCATCCTGACGGTGGTGTGCTACAACATGAGCGAAATGCACACGTTCAGCCGCCTGCTGAAAGGGCCGCGGCAGGATGCGGCGGTGCTGGTGATCACCTTCCTGCTGACCGTCTTTGTGGACCTGGTCGTGGCCGTGGAGGTGGGTGTGGTGCTCGCCGCCCTGCTCTTCATGGGCCGCATGGCCCAGATCAGCGACGTTTCCGCCATTAAAAACGAGCTGCTGGATAACGACGAGGAAGACGACGAAGACCGTTCTACGGCCAAACTCAGCATTCCGGAAGGCGTGGAAGTTTTTGACGTGAAGGGCCCCTTCTTTTTCGGCGCCGTGGAACAGTTCAAGGACCAGGTGCTGGAAACGCTGGAGCACGATACCAAGGTAGTCATTCTGCGCATGCGCCTGGTTCCCGCGCTGGACGCCACCGGGCTGAATGTTCTTTCCGACTTCTGCCACCAGTGCCGGGAGCACGGCTCCACCCTGCTGGTCTGCGGCGTGCAGCCGCAACCTCTGGATGTCATCCGCCACGCGCCCTTTTACCGGGAGCTGAAACGCTACAACATCTGCGAGAATATTGACGCCGCCCTGAACCGCGCCCGCAAAATCATCAACGGTCCCGCGCCCAAACACCTGTAACGGCGGCTACTCTCCCCGTGCGGCCAGGTAGGCCGCGCCCCATTCATTCATGGCTTCCAGTACGGGCAGCACGCTCCTGCCGAAGGCCGTCAGGGAATATTCCACCCTGGGCGGAATGACGGGATATACCTTGCGTTCCACTAATCCGTCCGCCTCCAGTTCCCGGAGCTGCTGGGTGAACATCTTGGTGGTGGCCTCCGGTATCAGGCGGTGCAGCTCGTTAAACCTCACGGGAGCCTTCTGGTAAAGATGCCAGAGGATGACAATCTTGTACTTCCCGCCGATCAGGGAAAGCGTGACGCCGCAGGGGCAACGGTAGGAGGATGAAGGTTTTTTCATCGTTACAGTATCTTTTTTGACACTATATTACAAAATAGTGCCTACTTGTCAAAAACTCCCTGTCTCCCTATGCTGGCGGGAATTCCAATCCACACAGCCATGAAACTGACCATCGACCAAGACAAGTGCATCCACTGCCATTTATGTGAAAAGGCCTGCTTCCTGATCCGCTTCTGCGGCTTCGATTCCCTGGAAGGAGCTGCGGAACAATACTGCATCGGCTGCGGCCATTGCGTAGCCGTCTGCCCGCGGCAGGCCATTACCCACTCCGGAGTAAAAAGCACGGAACCCATAGGCCCCGTTCCGGGCGAAGCGGAAGTGCTGAACCTGCTGATGAAAACCAGGAGCGTGCGGCACTTCAAACCGGACCCCGTCAGCCGGGAAACGTGGAACGTCCTGCGCCGCGCGGCGGAATACTCCCAGTCCGGCCTGAACGCCCAGAGCATCCGCCTGACGGCGGTGGAAGACCCGAATACCCTCTCCGGCATCAGAAAGGCCCTGCTCCGCATGTACGACAAGCTGGAAAGGCTGGCCGCCTTCCCCGTCACCCGCCTGGCCGCCCGGCTGTCCCTCTCCCCGCAGGATTACCACGCCGTCATCTCTGAAACCGCTACACAGCCCCTGCGCAGGCAGGCGGCGGAACAGGGGGAAGACCCCGTACTGTACGGCGCCCCGGCCCTGCTCCTGCTGACCGGCCCGGCGTCACAAACCGCGCGGGAAAACGCTACGGTCCTCTCCCAGAATATCATGCTGGCCCTGACCGCGCTGGGGCTGGGGAGCTGCTACATGGGCGGCCTGGTCCTGGGATGCAGGGTTTTCAAGTACAAGCCGCTTCTCCGCGCCCTGGATTTGCCGAAAGGCCACGCGGTCCATCAGGCCCTTGTGCTGGGGACGCCCACCGTACAGCTCAAACGCATGCCGGAACGGAAGCGCCGTAAAATCAGGTTCCGGTAAACTACCCCGTCAATGGTCCGCTTCCTGCTCCTCATAGCGGGAAAGGAGGAAATCCAGGTCTTCCAGCAGGGTTTGACAGGAACGGTCCCACCGCTTCCTGCCCTGGAGAGCCATCACGCATTCCTTTCTCCCGGTAAAACAGTATTTGGTAATGCCGTGCACCTGCAATTCTTCCACCTGCTTTTTCAGTTCACAGGCAAAAAACAGCCAGAACGGCACGCTGCGGGCAATCTCCGCCACGCTGACCGTCATGGGCGGCGTTTCCTCCTTCAGCTCCCTTGCCAGGTGCGCCAGGCCTACCTCCGTAAGCATGCGGCGCAGGCGTTCATACAGCTCGGACACCTGCATGACGGACAGGTCGCACTCATGCTCCAGATAATAGCGAACGGAGGCCAGCAAGTCATCCTTGAACGGCAGGGTGGTTCCGGCACGCCGGGCGGCATGTTCCAGGGCATCCGCCAGCCACTGTTCCCCGTACTCGGTGATCAGGCAATCACCAAGCTTGAGCAGCGGTCTGTTGTTTCGGAAGCCGATCATGGAACAGGGAAAAGGGGGAAATTTAAAGGATGGGAAGCTTGCGCTGGAGGGGATCAATCAGCGTCTGGTGGCGCATCTGCGTGATCTCCTGGATGAACTCCTCCACATTGGAAAACTGGCGGTACACGGACACGTAGCGGATGTAGGCGACAGGATCGATGGCGTAAAGTTTTTCAATCACTTTTTTGCCTATCTCGCTGGAGGGAACTTCGCGCAAATGGTCGCGGTGCAATTCGGAAATAATTTCTTCCACAGCGCGGTCCAAGCGGTCCATGCTCACGGGCCTCTTTTCACAGGCCTTCACCAGGCCCCGCAAAATCTTCTCGCGGTTCAGGGCTTCCCGCAGGTTATCTCTTTTTACAACGCGCAGCTCCGTACGTTCAATCTGCTCATAGGTCGTGTAACGGTAATCGCACCTCAGGCACACGCGGCGGCGGCGGATGGTCGTCCCGTCCTTGGACATACGGGAGTCAATGACCTTATCCTCCAAATGACCGCACTGAACGCATCTCATGGCACGACCATACTACTACATAACGCATCCATAAAGGAAAAAGTACGCCAAATATAGTACAGAGGCCTTAATGGTCAGCATCTCCCAACCAACACTTCCTGTGAATAAGCCGGGGACAAAAACACTCCCGTCCGCGTTTCCGCGCGGATTGACGGAGATGCCGGAATTGTGAATAAGAGGCAGGCGGCCTTCCATGTACTCCGGGTGTGAAGACACATTTTTCATGCTCTCCTCCCACCGGAATAAAAACCGAGAGGATTCCGGTCCGCGCCAGGGTCGTTCATAGCCGTCCGTTACGGGTTCACCGTTCCGCCTTGATTGACGATACTGCCCGCAGCCAGCCTGGCGCCATTCAGATTCAACACAGCGCCGTCTTTGACGAGGACTCTGCCCAGATTCAGGGCCTGCCCCTCCATTCCTTCCAAGGACATTTCCACCTTTCCGGACAAGATCCAGGAACATTTCAAGGAAACGGGCAGCACCCGTTCCAACACGACGCGGGCCATTCCCTCCGCTCCCCCTCTGCCTTCCGCACGAACCACCTGCACTTCCGCCTGTCCGGACAAGCGGACGGGGTGGGCTTTGTCCTGGACCGGCGAGGGCTTGAGTTCCACGGTGGAGCCTCCCGGAATATTCCAGGCCTGACGGCCCGCAAGCTGTACATTTGTCTCCAACTGCAAATTTTTCCCCTCCGCCAGGCGGATGCCTCCCGGCCCAAGCGCCAAACGGTCGCCGGAGCCCCCTCCTTTGCTCTGAATAATCACGGTATTAACGGCGGGGTCCTCCACACGGATGCCGAACAGCTTCACCACGCCCGATACAATGCTGGGTTTTACGGAAGAAGCCAAGTTCCACACGCCCACGTTTTTCCCCGGCATTTTCCGGTTCATCCAGGCATCCGGAGAACCGAGAGGAGCCTCATAGCGGCCGCTGCGGACGGAACCGGTATCCTTCCCGGCCAGACGGGCGGCTTCATAGGCAAAGCGCGCGCCGATGCTGATCTGGGACTGGCCGTTGTAATGCACCCCCATCTGGTCGCCGGCAGTCAGCTTGGGAAGGTCCCTGGTAGGGGCATAGCCCAGGGACGGACGGGAGGCGGCCAGCTCCTTCATCACCTGGTGGGTCGTTTTTCCCTGAACTTCGGTATCATTCCCCTTCAGGCCTCCGGTGACATTGCCCGTCTCCGGATCGCTTTCATTCTTTCCGGCCCAGTTGGCATTCTCGCCAATGACGGCTCTCTGTGCGGCCAGGGCGGACGTGTCCCCGTACGGTTTCAAGTCCGCCGCCAGATTGCCCAGAAGCTCCAGAAAACGGGAAGCGCTTTCCGGAACGGAAGCGCCGATATTGCTTTCCCCCTGCAAATACAGCAGCCCGGCAAACTCCACTTTGGAGTATTTGGACTTGTCTACCGTGGCACAGGCGTTTTTGACGGCCTGCACCAGCGCCTTGTAAGCCTGGCCGTTCTTTTGCCAGTGGGAATTGCCGCCGCCGTCGCGAGAGGCTTTCACAATGGCCACATCCGCATCCCTGAACCATCCGTTCTTCTCCAGGGTAAAGGCAAACCCGTATTCCGGACCCATGCACAAACTGCCGTTATAGCGCGGCATGGCGGGCCGTACCTGCTCCCAGGACGTGGAGGCTCCGGGGAACACCCCTTCCCTCTGACCGAAGTTCTCATGCCAGTAGAGCGTATTCTTCGGCTCATACTTCTTCAACAGCTCCGGAGAAGCGGGACTGCCCTTCACGGCTCCCAGGGAATTGGATTGGCCCGTCAGCAAAAAAATCTTCAATTCTTTTGCGGAGCATACCGAAACAAGGCACAGGAACAGGAAGGACAGCAGATAGGTCATTTGAGTTACAATTGCGGGAACACAACTATAACTGCCGGAATTTTCCTTTTCAATCGTCAACTGCCGGATATGGGAGCCGGAAGGAGGAGGAAAAGGAAAAGACCAGTTCTTTTTCTATGCTCCCGATGGACAGCATAGCCGCCTTATTGATTTTCTACCGAAGAGCTTGGAGGAGGCAAAGGCGCGACGGCTCGGACAGGCGGCATGCACCAAATGTTCCACTTAGCCGGAGGCTAGATTCAAGGAGACAAGAAAAGAACAAGCCCCGCCAGTTGAGGAACTGGCGGGGCCTGATGAAAAAAATCCCGGCGGCGACCTACTCTTGCGGGACCTATCGTCCGACTACCATTGGCGCGGCAGCGTTTCACTTCCGGGTTCGGAACGGGACCGGGTGGGACCACTGCGCTCTGGCCACCGGGCTTCAGGGGGAAGAGGGCTTTTTTTCTCTTCATCCTGCCTGCCCGGGAGCCCTTGGGGGGCTTTGAGGGGGATTTTTTAAGGGTTGTTGTGTGTGTGGCTAAGAAGATTTCCTCTCGTTATGAGGGGAAGGAATTAGCGTAAACTGACATCTGCGTGGCTGGTGGTGTTACTTTTAAACATACATCCAATGAACAAGACAACAGCAAGTTGTTATTCACGAACGGGAGTGATGTAATATGATGAAGTCTATTGGTGATTAGTATCGCTTGGCTCAATACATTGCTGCACTTACACCTGCGACCTATCAACGTGGTGGTCTTCCACGAACCTATAGGGAAAACTCATCTTGGGATGGGCTTGGCGCTTAGATGCTTTCAGCGCTTATCCCGTCCGCACTTAGCTACTCGGCCATGCACTTGACAGTACAACCGATGCACCAGTGGTGCGTCAGACCCGGTCCTCTCGTACTAAGGTCTGAACCCCTCAATTTTCCAACGCCCACAGAGGATAGAGGACCGAACTGTCTCGCGACGTTCTGAACCCAGCTCGCGTGCCGCTTTAACCGGCGAACAGCCGGACCCTTGGGACCTTCTCCAGCCCCAGGATGCGACGAGCCGACATCGAGGTGCCAAACCACGCCGTCGATATGAACTCTTGGGCGTGATCAGCCTGTTATCCCTAAGGTACCTTTTATCCGTTGAGCGACGGCAATTCCACTTTCTACCGCCGGATCACTTGGGCCTGCTTTCGCATCTGCTCGACTTGTTGGTCTCACAGTTAGGCGGGCTTATGCCCATGCACTCGACACCCGGTTGCCAACCGGGCTGAGCCCACCTTCGCGCTCCTCCGTTACTCTTTGGGAGGATACCGCCCCAGTAAAACTGACCGGCTGACACGGTCCTCTGGCCGGATTCACGGCTCAGGGTTAGATCCTCCAGTTTCAAAGGGTGGTGTCTCATTGATGACTCCGACGCCCCTAAAGGGGCGTCTTCAGCGTCTCCCACTTACTCTGAGCATTAAAACCGAAGAAACAATGACAGCTTACAGTTAAGGTCTATAGGGTCTTTCCGTCCTTCTGCGGGTAGGCGGCATCTTCACCGCCACTACAATTTCACTGAGCGCCTGGTTGAGACAGTGCCCAACTCGTTTCACGATTCGTGCAGGTCGGAACTTACCCGACAAGGAATTTCGCTACCTTAGGACCGTTATAGTTACGGCCGACATTCACCGGGACTTGGGTTCAGAGCTTCGCCTTGCGGCTAACCCCTTGCCTTAATCTTTCGGCATTGGTCACGTGTCACACCCTATACTTCGACTTGCGTCTTTGCAGAGTGCTGTGTTTTTGATAAACAGTCGGTTGGGCCATTTCTCTGCGGCCTGCATCGCTGCAGGCACCCCTTCTTCCGAAGTTACGGGGCTAATTTGCCGAGTTCCTTAACCAGGTTTCACTCTTACGCCTTGGTATATTCTACCCACCCACCTGTGTCGGTTTGCGGTACGGGTCGCTTAGCATACGCTGGGGCTTTTCTTGGCACTCGATCCAATGATGCGCTGAGTCCGTGGACTCAACTCGGAATTCAATAACCTAGTCATCTTTTCTCATGCGTCCCCCCAGTTTAAGGGTCGCGAGCTCAGGATTATTAACCTGATATCCATCGCCTACGCCTCTCGGCCTCGGCTTAGGTCCCGGCTAACCCAGGGACGAAACACGTTGCCCTGGAAACCTCGGGTTTACGGCGGCCGGGGATTTCACCCGGCTTTACGTTACTCATGTCTGCATACTCACTTGCATGTGCTCCAGGGTCAGTCGCCATCACCCTTCAACGCGCATGCAACGCTCTTCTACCACTCTACCGTAAGGTAAAGTCCAGAGCTTCGGTATAACGCTTGATCGCCAATCATTTTCGGCGCAGGATCACTCGATGAGTAAGCTATTACGCATTTTTTAAATGGTGGCTGCTTCTAAGCCAACATCCTCACTGTCTGTGTAATCCCACATCCTTTCCACTGAGCGTTATTTAGGCACCTTAGCTGCTGGTCTGGGTTGTTTCCCTCTCGACAATGAAGCTTATCCCCCACTGTCTCACTGCCACGTTCCATTGCACGGTATTCGGAGTTTGATAAGGTTTGGGAAGCGGGTGTGCCCCTAGCCTTGTCAGTGCTCTACCCCCGCGCATCAGCACGTGACGCTGCACCTAAATGCATTTCGAAGAGAACCAGCTATCACGGGGTTTGATTAGCCTTTCACTCCTACCCTCAGCTCATCAGAGAACTTTTCAACGTTCACCTGTTCGGTCCTCCACATGGTTTTACCCATGCTTCAACCTGGCCAAGGGTAGGTCACCTCCGCTTCGGGTCCAGTACCTGCGACTTAATTCGCCCTATTCGGACTTGCTTTCGCTGCGACTCCGGGCCGGAAGCCCTTAGTCTTGCCACAAACACTGACTCGCAGACTCATTAAACAAAAGGCACGCCATCGCAGATTGCTCTGCTCTGACACTTTGTAGACATACGGTTTCAGGTTCTATTTCACTCCGCTCACAGCGGTTCTTTTCACCTTTCCCTCGCGGTACTTGTTCACTATCGGTCGCCAACTAGTATTTAGCCTTGCGCGGTGGTCCGCGCTGATTCATACATCGTTCCACGTGTGATGTATTACTCAGGATTCCACTAATTCCCACGCTGGATTTCGTCTACAGGGCTTTCACCTTCTACGGCCAGCCTTTCCAGGCTGTTCTACTATCCAGTATGGTCGAATATGTCGTGGTCCTACAACCCCGAAGGAGTACCTTCGGTTTGGGCTCCATCCGCTTTCGCTCGCCACTACTTACGGAATCGATTTCTCTTTCTTTTCCTCCGCTTACTGAGATGTTTCACTTCAGCGGGTTTCGCGTTTCATACCCTATGTATTCAGGTATGAACGATCGAGTATTGCCTCGATCAGGTTACCCCATTCGGATACCCCCGGATCATCGCTTGCTTGCAGCTTCCCGAGGATTTTCGCAGCTTGCCGCGTCCTTCTTCGCCTGTTGGCACCAAGGCATTCACCGTACGCCCTTACTTACTTCATCATATTGCAAAAGTTTTTTACCACTTCCACAATACCACAAAGCCCTTTCGTGACTTACTGTATTGTCTTATTTCTTGGTATGCATGTTTTAAATTGTGTATTGTAGTTGTTTTTCAACTACCCACTTTGTTGGAAAGCAATTGCTTCTCAGCAATTGTTTTCTTTGCCACGCAGATGTCAATTTTCGCTTTCCCTCAATAATCGATTTTTTTTGGTGGGCCTGACAGGACTTGAACCTGTGACCCCGCGCTTATCAAGCGCGTGCTCTAACCAACTGAGCTACAGGCCCGGCTTTGGGTCTCTGAGAGACAGTTACCAAATACTAAAGTTTAGTTACTAAAGTTTCCGGCTCCCGCCTTCTTACCGAAACTGGTGGAGGCACGGGGACTCGAACCCCGGACATCCAGCTTGCAAAGCTGGCGCTCTACCAACTGAGCTATACCCCCAGTTGCGGTTCTTTTTGAAAAAAGGTCGTCACGCACGTCGTGCCTAGTTTCGCTCAAGCGAACTGGCTGTTTACACATCTTTGGTTCGTTGCGGGCCCTCGCGGGTTCCGCTCTCTCTTCCCTCGGGAAGAGATCCGACCTGTGCATTTTTCATGCACTTTCTCGGTGCGACCGGCTTCCATGATGTGACGGGCGGTGTGTACAAGACCCGGGAACGTATTCACGGCGCCGTAGCTGATGCGCCATTACTAGCGATTCCGGCTTCGTGTAGGCGGGTTGCAGCCTACAGTCCGAACTGGGCCCAGTTTTCAGGATTTCCTCCGCCTCGCGGCTTCGGCCCCCTCTGTACTGGGCATTGTAGTACGTGTGCAGCCCTGGGCATAAGGGCCATACTGACCTGACGTCGTCCCCACCTTCCTCCCAGTTGATCTGGGCAGTCTCGCCAGAGTCCCCACCTTTACGTGCTGGTAACTGGCAACAGGGGTTGCGCTCGTTGCTGGACTTAACCAAACATCTCACGACACGAGCTGACGACGGCCATGCAGCACCTGTGTAACGCCTCCGAAGAGTCGCATGCTTTCACATGTTGTTCATTACATGTCAAGCCCAGGTAAGGTTCTTCGCGTTGCATCGAATTAAGCCACATACTCCACCGCTTGTGCGGGTCCCCGTCAATTTCTTTGAGTTTTAATCTTGCGACCGTACTCCCCAGGCGGCACGCTTAACGCGTTAGCTCCGGCACGCAGGGGGTCGATTCCCCGCACACCAAGCGTGCACCGTTTACTGCCAGGACTACAGGGGTATCTAATCCCTTTCGCTCCCCTGGCCTTCGTGCCTCAGCGTCAGTTAATGTCCAGGAACCCGCCTTCGCCACGAGTGTTCCTCTCGATATCTACGCATTTCACTGCTACACCGAGAATTCCGGTTCCCCCTCCATTACTCTAGTCTCGCAGTATCATGTGCAGTCCGGGGGTTGAGCCCCCGCCTTTCACACACGACTTACGAAACCGCCTACGCACGCTTTACGCCCAGTGATTCCGAACAACGCTTGAGACCTCTGTATTACCGCGGCTGCTGGCACAGAGTTAGCCGTCTCTTCCTCTTGTGGTACTATCTTTTTAATTTGCTCCCACATGACAGGGGTTTACAATCCGAAGACCTTCATTCCCCCACGCGGCGTCGCACCATCAGGGTTTCCCCCATTGTGAATGATTCTCGACTGCTGCCACCCGTAGGTGTCTGGACCGTGTCTCAGTTCCAGTGTGGCCGGACATCCTCTCAGACCGGCTACCCGTCATCGCCTTGGTGAGCCGTTACCTCACCAACTAACTAATAGGACGCGAGCCCATCCCCAAGCGCATTGCTGCTTTAATCTTGCGATTTTATGCGGTATTAATCCCAGTTTCCCGGGGCTATCCCACTCTTGGGGGCAGGTTACTCACGTGTTACTCACCCGTGCGCCACTAGAGAATTATTAGCAAGCTAGCAATTCTCCCGTTCGACTTGCATGTCTTATCCACGCCGCCAGCGTTCGTTCTGAGCCAGAATCAAACTCTCCATCAAATATAATTTTTGAAATTGCTGGACCAAATGGAATCTTTCGATTTCATCTGCGCCATGCTTCAGTCAGCTCTTCCCTCAAGTTGTGTCTCTTGAAGGCCTCTTCGCTCTGCCAAGCACGGCGCGCGTCACGACCTTTTTTCTTTCCCCTTGCTTCTACCAATCCGCCCCTCTCGGAGCTAGGTCGCTCCTTCGGGTTTTTTCTCCCTCACACGTCTCTCGACGCATTCGGGAAAACCCTCGGCGGGTTCGGTAGTCATTCCCTTGAAATCTTCTTATCGGCCCCTTTAATGAGGCTCTTCCGGGTGGCCGGCCCCGGCTTCATTCAGGCCCTCTTCCGAGTCCCTCCTGCCGCCGGGCTTTTCATCCCGTCGCCGTGTTGGCGTGCCGAGAAGTCTACCATTTTCACCTCCCTTGTCAATTTTTTTCGAGTCGTTTTTTGTGAGAGTCTTTCACCCATTTTGTCACGTCCATTCATAACTTCCAATTTATAAAATAGTTAGGATTTTGTCATACTTCCCCTCCCTCGTGCCATTTTTTTGAACATTTTCTCCCGTGATGTTTCCGCAATAACTACAGCTCCTCTTTTTTTGCCCCCTACCAGGACGAAAAAAAAGGGCTATTGAACGCAGGTGCTTCCTCCCGCCCACCTCCATTGCATTCCTTCCCTTGAAAAGGAGACTGAACCATTTTGTTTTCCCATGGACGGAAAGGATTTTTTCTGCTATCTATAAGAAGTTTTTATTATTTTGCCATCTATGAAAAGATCATTCTGGATTGGAATTATCTGCGCTGCCTGCTGCCTGGGAAACATTCCTTCCTCATCCGCTGTACAAACAGCCAGTATAGGCTCCACTTTTTCCTGCACCTTCCTGGATTCCGGGGACCAGGGATTTTTTGATTCATCAAGCACCCATACATGGGACCAAGGCCAGATAGACGCTGCCATACGGGCGTTGACCACATGGGATAGCTTGATCAATTCCACCCCGGGCAGAACACTTACTGTTGGCCTCACCTGGTACGACGGAGCCAATTCCTCCACTCTGGCCTCCGCCTATTCCCCTTATTTCTACTACCAGTCAAATGGACCGCAACAGATTTCCACCCTGGTGGAGTCCGTCTGGCGCGATGGGAGCACGAGGACTGCAACGGGCTACGATATTTACATCCAGTGCAATACCTCTCATTTGAATTCTCTTTATTACGAGGCCGCCTTACCGGCGGAGCATACGGGAAAATATGATTTTCAAAGCATCCTGACCCATGAGGTAGGGCATGCCGCAGGGTTTCTTTCCCTGGCGACACAAACCGGTACCTTCCAGGTCCAGTCCGGGAATGCTTCAGCAGCTTACAGCACCATGCTGTACACCAGGTATGATTCCCTGTTAACCAACCAGGAAGGCCAATCCATCGTGAATAAGGCCGGAAACGGGAATACGGCATTTACACTTGGAGAAACCCTGTCCCTGGGCGATACGGGGCTCACCGCCTATAACCCCGCCACCTGGCAGCAAGGGTCCAGCATGGCCCACATCGACAGCGCGAGCGATCCGGACGCCCTCATGCAGTATTCCATTTCGCCGGATACCTACCACCGTACCCTGACGGATGGAGAAATGGAATTGATGCGTTCCATGGGCTGGAAGATGGTTCCGGAGCCCGGCACCTCCACGCTTTCCCTGCTGGGGCTGGCCGTGCTCGCTTTACGAAGACGCCGCTGCTGACGGTTTCCTCTCCCGGATTTTCCTTTCACGCCGGCCAGACGGCAGTTTCCTTTAGCCGCCAGGGAGTGGATTGATAGCAGAAGGGCGTTCCTGCCAGGGAACGCCCTTCATGGTTTTTCCCGGCGGCACACCGGAAAAGCAGCCTTTTCAGTTATTTCTTTTCCTTGGTAAAGTCCAGCTTGCCGCCCTTTTCCCGCACCACGATTTCCGTCCCTTCCGGGAAGTCGCCCTCCAGGAGCTTGAGGCTGAGGGGGTCCAGCAGGTCATGCTGAATGGCCCGCTTGAGGGGACGCGCTCCATAGACGGGGTCAAAGCCATGGTCCGCCACCAAGGCCGTAGCCTCCGGAGTCATGCGCAGGAACAGGCCCTTGGCTTCCAGGCGCTTGCGGACGCGCTGGAGCTGGATGTCCACAATGCCTTTGAGTTCCTCCGCCGTCAGACGGTCAAAGATGATGATTTCATCAATGCGGTTCAGGAATTCCGGGCGGAAGTGGCCGCGCAGGGCTTCCATCGCCTTGGCTTCCCGCTGTTCCGCGTTGGATTCATTGAGGATGTACTGGCTGCCGATGTTGGAGGTCATGATGATGACGGTATTCCGGAAGTCCACCGTACGCCCCTGGCCGTCCGTGATGCGGCCGTCATCCAATACCTGGAGCAGCACGTTGAAGACGTCCGGATGGGCTTTTTCAATTTCATCAAAGAGGACCACGCAGTACGGACGACGGCGCACGGCTTCAGAGAGCTGGCCGCCTTCTTCATAACCCACATATCCGGGAGGCGCCCCGATGAGGCGCGCCACGGAGTGCTTTTCCATGTATTCGGACATGTCAATGCGCACGATGGCGTTTTCATTGTCAAAGAGGAATTCCGCCAGCGCCTTGCTGAGCTCCGTCTTGCCCACGCCCGTGGGGCCCAGGAACAGGAAGGAGCCGATGGGTCTGTTTTCATCCTGCAATCCCGCGCGGGCGCGCCGCACGGCGTCGGACACGGCCTTGACGGCCTGCTTCTGCCCGATCACGCGGGCGCCCAGGCGTTCTTCCATGTGCACCAGCTTGGCGCGCTCCCCTTCCTGCAGGCGCGCGGCGGGAATGCCGGTCCAGGTGGCCACCACCTTGGCGATGTCCCCTTCCGTGACTTCCTCCTTGAGCAGGCCTCCGTCCTCCTTCTGCATTTTGTTGAGCTTTTCCTTGCCTTCCGTCAGGGCGCGTTCCGCTTCCGGAAGTTCACCGTACGTGATTTCGGAAGCGCGGGTCAGATCCCCCATTCTCTTGGCCCTTTCGCTTTCCAGCTTGAGAGCCTCTATTTTTTCCTGTTCCCTGCGGACGGCGTCCAGAACGTCTTTTTCACTTTTCCACTTGGCAATCATGGAGCCGGATTTTTCCTTCAGGTCTGCCAGATCCTTGGTGATTTTTTCCAGACGCGCCTTGCTGTCGGCATCCTCTTCCTTCACCAGGGCCTGCCGTTCCATTTCAAGTTGCATGGCTTCGCGTTCGATCTGGTCGATTTCCGTAGGCATGGAGTCCAGCTCAATCTTGAGCCGGGCCGCTGCTTCGTCCACCAGGTCCACCGCCTTGTCAGGCAGGAAACGGTCAGAGATATAACGGTCGGAAAGAGTGGCGGCAGCCACGATGGCGGCGTCCGTAATGCGCACGCCGTGGTGAACTTCATAACGTTCCTTCAGGCCGCGCAGAATGGCGATGGTGTCCTCCACGCTGGGTTCAGACACCATGACAGGCTGAAACCGTCGTTCCAGGGCCGCATCCTTTTCAATGTATTTGCGGTATTCGTCCAGCGTCGTCGCGCCGATGGTCCGCAGTTCGCCACGGGCCAGAGCGGGCTTAAGCAGGTTGGAGGCGTCCACCGCCCCTTCACTGGCGCCCGCGCCCACGATGGTGTGCAGTTCGTCAATGAACAGGATGATTTCACCGTTGGGAGTCCGTCACTTCCTTGAGGAAGGATTTCAAGCGTTCTTCAAATTCGCCGCGGTATTTGGCCCCCGCGAGCATGGACCCGATGTTGAGGGACACAATGCGCTTGTTGCGCATGCTTTCCGGCACGTCACCGTTGACAATGCGCCGCGCCAGGCCTTCCGCAATGGCAGTCTTGCCCACGCCGGGCTCCCCGATGAGCACGGGGTTGTTCTTGGTCCGGCGGGAAAGGATCTGGAGGACGCGGCGGATTTCCGTATCACGGCCGATAACGGGGTCAATCTTGCCGGCGCGGGCGCGGGCCGTCAGGTCCGTGCCGTATTTTTCCAGCGTCTGGTATTTGCCTTCCGGGTTGTCGTCCGTCACGCGCTGGTTGCCGCGCACTTCCTTCATGGCGGCCAGATAGTTGTCCTTGGTCAGTCCAAAGGTGTCCGTCAACTGGTGCACCTTGTTCTGCGTGTCCAGAGCCCCCAGCATGAAGTGCTCCACGCTGAGGTAGTCATCCTTGAGCTTTTTGCGTTCATCCTCGGCGGCGTGCATCACCGTAGCCAGGTCACGGCCCATCTGGGGCTGCGTGGTAGCACCGCTCTGGGTGGGTTCATGGGATACTTCCCTCTGGGCGGCCTGCAACAGCAGGCCCGGATCACAAGAGGCCTTCCGGAGAATAGGGGAAAGAATTCCGCCGTCCTGCTCCAGCAACGCTACCAGAACGTCCAGGGAGGAAATTTCCGGCTTTCCGAGCCGCCCTGCCGTCTGCTGCGCCTGCATCAGCGCTTCCTGAAATTTTGTTGTTAGATTGTTAAGCATGGTATGTTGGTAATTTAGACATAAGAATATCTCCAACCGTTGAATGGGAAAGCAGGATTTTTGCCGTTATCCAAATTTTTTTGACCCTCCGAATTACTTGTAATATTGTGGTGCATCCGGCGTATTTTACAGAACCCGCATTTTACCGGCCTTTTCTTTTTTCCTGTCTCCAGTTTTTTACCAAAATGATCCGTCTTTCTTTTCTTCCGTTCCTATGCTCCGCCCTGCTCCTGGTTCAAACGGGAGCCTCCGGCAAGGAGATGCCTTCCCCCTATCCCGCTCCGGAACCCGGCGTCCGCCTGACACCGCCGGAATCACCGGCTCCCGTGCTGAATGAACCGCGGCTTTTCGGCGCACGTCCCGGCTCCCCCATCCAGTTCGCCATCTGCGCCAGCGGAGAACGCCCCATGAGCTTTGCCGCCGCCAAATTGCCCCCCGGCGTGAAGCTGGACAGGGAAACCGGCGTCATCACCGGTAAAATCAGCCGTCCGGGAACTTATGCCTTTCCCGTGCAGATAAGCAACAGCCACGGCAAAGCGAACGGGACCATCACTGTCCGCATCGGGAAGGAGATGTGCCTGACTCCCCCCATGGGCTGGAGCAGCTGGTATTCCTACAGCGGCGGCGTGAGCCAGGAAAATATCCTGAAAACCGCCCGGCTGCTCATCAGTTCCGGACTGGCCCAATACGGTTACCGCTATGTCAACATTGACGATTGCTGGCAAGGCGCCAGAGGCGGCAAGTACCGCGCCATCCAACCCAACAAGCGTTTTCCGGATATGAAGTCCATGTGCCGTGAAATCCACAGCCTGGGGCTGAAAGCGGGGATTTACTCAACCCCGTGGATGGGAACTTACGCCGGCTACATGGGAGGCACTTCCCCCAATCCGCAGGGAGATTATTCCTCCCTGGCCCTTCCTGAAAACAAACGCCCGCAGCCCGATCAATTGTTCGGGAGCTGTCCGGGTTCCCAGCGGCTGGGAGCCGCCAAAACAGGCCCCGTATGGATGATTACCCAGGATGCCAGGCAGTGGGCGGAATGGGGGTTTGATTACGTCAAGATGGACTGGTACCTGATCGACGTGCCAAGCACGGAAAGAATCGCGGCGGATTTGAAAAAAAGCGGCAGGGATATTGTGCTGAGCGTTTCCAATTCCACCCCGTTCGAGATTGCCGGCCCCATCAGCAAAACGGCCAATGTCTGGCGCACGACGGGGGATATCGAAGACCACTGGGGCAGTTTGAAGAAGATCGCTTCCTCCCAGGAGAAATGGCAGCCCTATGCCGGACCGGGGCACTGGAATGATCCGGACATGCTTCAAATCGGCCGCCTGGGCAAGGTCGGAAAGGCGAATACCACATTCTCCCCCACCCGGCTGACTCCGGACGAGCAGTATTTCCAGATGTCCTTCTGGGCCATAATATCCGCCCCCCTGATTATTTCATGCGATCTGGAGCATCTGGACGATTTCACGCGGGGCATCCTGTGCAACCGGGAAGTGATCGCCGTCAACCAGACGTTTCGCGGCCCTTCTGAAAAAGTCCTGTCCCAAGATGATGGAGAAGTATGGATCAAACCGCTGGGGGAAGGCCGTACTGCCGTCGGCTTTTTCAATAAAAGCAATAAAGGCCAGACCATTCATGTCCCCCTTTCCCGCCTCAAGCTGAAGTCTCCGCAAAACGCGCGCGACCTGTGGAAGCAGGAAAACGCCGGCACGGCAAACCGGGAAATGAAGGTGCGGCTCAATCCCCACGGAGCGGCCCTGTTTCTTCTGGAAGGCAAAAGATAGCCCCATGGTTCTGGAGGAGAGTTCCTCCCTTTCATTCATAAAATCCGCCCCGGCGACCGGAGAAAGATGCGGAACCAAGGCACCGGACAACTGCCGGACGATTTTTCCGCCAGGGTATTCCCCGGACCGGGACGGTCAACTATATACCACTAACTGGGGGGCAATGTATCCAGGGCGGCGTTCAGCGTCATCACGTTGATTACGTTTTCCCCCAGGATGCCGCCCGGAATGAGGTGTTCCGCCACCAATCGCCGCACTTTTTCCAGTGGCAGCTTGCGGGCCGCCGCCACGCGGGCCGCCTGGAATTCCGCCGCTTCCGGGGAAATGCAGGATTCCAGGCCGCTTCCGGAAGCGAACAGGAGATCTGCCGGAACAGGCGTTTCCTGCGGCAGGTTGTGGGCTTTCAGCAGGGCCGCCTTGCGCTCCGCCACCGTCCTGACCAGTTCTCCGGAGGTCCAGGAGAGGTTGCTGGCACCGGAAGGCATGGTGGCGTAGTCCCCGGCGGAGGGCCTGGGCCAGAAGTACCTGGCGGAAGTGAAGGGCTGGGCGATGAGCTCCGAGGCGATGACTTCCCCCCGTTCATTCCGGATCAGGGAGCCGTGCGCCTGATGGGGGAACAGAATCAGGCTGACAAGCGTGACCGCCAGGGGATAAATGCCGCCGGTGACGACGGCCAGCGCCAGAAACAGGCGCAGATTGGGAAATGTCCATTTCATAATGATTCAGCAGGTTGATTTTTAATTGTTCAGACGAGGTGCAGGGCGGTGACGGCCATGTCGATGAGCTTGATGCCGATGAACGGCGCAATCAGGCCGCCTACCCCGTAAATGAGGATGTTGCGCTTCAGCAGGGAGGCTGCTCCCGCCGGTCGGTAGGAAACCCCCTTCAAGGCCAGTGGAATAAGCGCCACGATAATGAGGGCGTTGAAGATCACCGCGCTGAGGATGGCGCTCTGCGGGGAGTGCAGTCCCATCACGTTCAGGGCGGAAAGCGGCCCCCGGGCCATGCCGTCAGCCACAAAGAGGCCCGCAAACATGGCGGGGATGATGGCGAAGTACTTGGCCACGTCATTGGCGAAGGAGAAGGTGGTCAGCGCGCCGCGGGTGATCAGCATTTGCTTGCCGATTTCCACGATTTCAATCAGCTTGGTCGGGTTGCTGTCCAGGTCTACCATGTTGCCCGCCTCCCGGGCGGCCTGCGTGCCGGTGTTCATCGCCACGCCCACATCGGCCTGGGCCAGGGCGGGAGCGTCGTTGGTGCCGTCCCCGGTCATGGCCACCAGATGGCCTTCCGCCTGTTCTTCACGGATGCGCGCCAGCTTCATTTCCGGCGTGGCTTCCGCAATGAAGTCATCCACTCCGGCCTCCGCCGCAATGGATGCGGCAGTCAGGGCATTGTCCCCTGTCACCATGACGGTGCGGATGCCCATGGCCCGGAGCCGGGCGAAGCGTTCCTTAATGCCGCCCTTGACGATGTCTTTCAGGTAAATGACGCCCAGCACGTCCCTTCCCCGGGCCACCACCAGCGGCGTGCCGCCGGCACGCGCGACGTTCTGCACGGTCATTTCCACCTCCTGCGGGAAGGCTCCGCCCTGGTCCTTCACCCACTGCGCCACGCTTTCCGCAGCGCCTTTCCGGATGGAAACGGCCGGCTGGCCGTCGTGCGCCGCAATGTCCACGCCGCTCATGCGGGTGGAAGCGGAGAACGGAACAAAGGTGATGTGGTCCGCGTCCATGTGGCGGCCCCGGATTCCAAATTGCTTTTTGGCCAGTACTACGATGCTGCGCCCTTCCGGCGTTTCATCGGACAGGGAGGCGAGCTGGGCGGCTTCCGCCAGCTGCTGGTCCTCCACGCCGGGCGCAGGCAGGAATTCATTCGCCATGCGGTTGCCGAAGGTGATGGTTCCGGTCTTGTCCAGCATCAGCACATCAATGTCCCCGGCCGCTTCCACGGCACGGCCGGACGTAGCCAGCACGTTCCGGCGCACCAGCCGGTCAATGCCGCTGATGCCGATGGCGCTCAGCAGGCCGCCGATCGTCGTCGGAATCAGGCACACCAGCAGGGAGGCCAGAACGGGCAGGGAGATATGGCCATCCGCCCTGAAGCCCAGCGCCCGGGCGGAATCTTCAATGTATCCGGCCATGGCTGGGAGGGAAAGCACTACGGCAATGAAGACGATGGTCAGCGCCACGAGCAGGATGCCCAGCGCGATTTCATTGGGCGTCTTCTGCCGGCTGGCGCCCTCCACCATGGCGATCATGCGGTCCAGGAAGGTATTGCCCGGTTCCGCCGTGATGCGGATGACGATGCCGTCGCTGATCACGCGGGTGCCCCCCGTTACGGCGCTGCGGTCTCCCCCGCTTTCACGGATGACCGGGGCGGATTCCCCGGTAATGGCGGATTCGTCCACGCTGGCGATGCCTTCAATCACCTCGCCGTCAAGCGGAATGACGTCCCCGGCCTCGCACAGCACTTTTTGCCCCTTGCGCAGCTCGGAAACGGAGACTATTTCTTCCGTCCCCTTGTCCGTCAGCAGACGGGCGTTCACATAGACGCGCATTTTTTTCAGGGCGTCCGCCTGGGCCTTTCCACGGCCTTCCGCCAATGCTTCCGCAAAGTTGGCGAACAGGACGGTGAACCAGAGCCAGAGCGTGACTTGCAGGGTAAAGCCGAAAGGCTGCCCGGCGGCGGCATCCCGAATAAGGACGACCGTGGCAACCAGGGCACCGATGGCCGTGACGAATATCACGAAGTTTTTGGATAAAGCACGCGGGTCAAATTTGCGCAGCGCGTCCCGGAAGGCCGTTTTCAGCATGGCCCCGTTGCACCAGGATTGATTCTTTTTTTCTTCTTTCATCATCGTAAAATCTGGTTTGTTGGTGAATGCTCCTTACAGCATGGTTCCCGAATACAGGAGCAGATGCTCCAGAATGGGCCCCAGGGCCAGGGCCGGGAAGAAGGTGAGGGCGCCTACAATCAGCACCACGGCCACCAGCAGAACCATGAACATCAGGTTGTCCGTCGCCATGGTGCCCTGGGCCGGAGGCGCGGTTTTCTTGGATACCATGCTTTGCCCGCAATGATCATCACCGGAATGATGGCTCCGAAGCGGGCCAGCAGCATCGCCAGGCCGCCCAGCACGGAATAGAAAGGCGTATCCCCCACAGCCAGGCCGGCAAAGGCGCTGCCGTTGTTCCCGGCCTGGGAACCGAAGCAGTACAGGATTTCCGTCAGCCCGTGGGGTCCGGCATTGCAGATGGATTCACGCCCCACTTCCGTAGCGGCGGCCAGTCCGCTCATAAGCAGGACGGTTATGCCGGGCAGCAGAACGCCCACCATGGACCAGCGCACTTCCCGCGCTTCAATTTTTTTGCCCAGGAATTCGGGAGTACGCCCCACCATCAGCCCGCACAGGAAGACGGTGATCATGGCGAACATCAGCATGCCGTACAGGCCGCAGCCCAGGCCGCCGAAGATCACTTCACCCAGCAGCATGTTGAACAGGGCAATGCCGCCGCCCAGCGGGGACATGCTGCAGTGCATGCAGTTCACGGAGCCGTTGGAGGAGGCCGTCGTAGCCACGGACCAGAGGGAGCTGTTCGTCACGCCCAGGCGCACTTCCTTGCCTTCCAGCATTTCCATGCCGGGGAACAGCGGGTTCCCCGTGTGTTCCGCCCACTGGGAAAGCCCGATGGTCGTCACAAGCAGAAGCATCATGGCGCCGAAGATGATCCAGCCCTGCCTTTTTTTCCCGATCATCACGCCGTAGGCATACGGGCAGGCGCAGCCGATCAGGAGCAGGGAGAGCATTTCAACCATGTTGCTGAACGGCGTGGGGTTTTCAAAGGGGTGCGTGCTGTTGTTCCCAAAGAAGCCGCCGCCGTTCGTCCCAAGCTGCTTGATGGCCACCTGGGAGGCCGCCGGACCGTTGGGAATCACCTGCTCCACGCCGTCCATGCCCGGTACGGTGGCGGGTCCGTCAAAGGACTGCACCACCCCCTGGGAGACCAGCAGAAGCGCGACGACCACGGAAATCGGAATCAGAAAGTACAAGGTACTGCGCGTCAGGTCCGCCCAGAAGTTGCCCAGAGTGGAGGCGCATTTCCTTTTCAGACCGCGGATCAGGGCGGCCATGACGGCAATCCCCGTGGCGGCGCTGACGAAGTTCTGCACGCCCAGCCCGGTCATCTGGACAAAGTAGCTGATGCCTTCCGGCCCTTCGCCGGAGTAGAACTGCCAGTTCGTGTTGGTCATGAAGCTGATGGCCGTATTCAGGGCAATGTCCCACCGCATGTTTTCCGTGCCGGCGGGATTCAGCGGCAGCCATTTCTGGCACAGCAGGGAAAGGAACAGGATGAGGAATCCGGCGGCGTTGAACAGAAGAACGGCCGTCAGATACTTTTTCCAGTCCATTTCGCGGGAGGGGTCCACGCCGGCCACACGGTAGGTGCAGCGCTCCACGGGACCAAGAACCGGGGAAAGCCAGCTCCGCTTTCCCTGTAAAACATTCGCCAGCCACTTCCCGAGCAACGGAGTGAAGGCGACCAGTATGCCTATGAATAGGACAATGATTAACAAGTCGTGTGAGGACATAACGCAACTTTATACATGTTCCGGAAATTCCGGGTAGTTAACAAGGGGCTGCCGGACATTAAGAAATTGTTAATTTCCCTTCGGGAGCCCGTTTTTCATGACGCCAGTACGCCGTTAGAATTCCACGCCCAGGCGGAAGCCCACCCAGAACTCGTCCCCGGCGTCCCTGCGGCGCAGCACCGTAGCCGCCTGGGAATAATTGACGGAGCCGGAAAGGGAATAATGTTCCGCAAACCGCCACGTCACGCCCAGGCTCCAGTCAATGCAGTTGGAGCCGTCGTCATAGTCCACGTTATAACCGCCGTTGTACCCGTACCTGGCCATGGGCGTTACCGTCACGTTCTCCACGGGGGACCATTCCAGTTGCACAAAGGCACTGTAATAGGCTTCAAAATCCTGGTGTTCCACCTTCACCTGGGTTTCCGCCCCCACGGTCAGCCAGTCCGTCACGGCATAGGAGACGGTCAGGGCCGGATTGGCTACGTTGTAGTCCTGCGTGAAATAGAACTGGTGCTCATACCAGGGATTGACGGTCCACTTCCCCAGCTTCCAGGCGTAACCCAGAACCAGGTCCAGCTCGTCATAATTGGAGGAATCCCCCCCGGCGTACCAGGCGCTGAGCGTAAGGTCTTTCCAGGAGATGCTCGGAGCCACTTCCCAGATGCCGCTGCCCGGCAGGCAGTCCAGCCCTTCCGTCACGTATTTGCTGGACCAGCCCGCGGAAAGGGAGAAAGCCCAGTCCGTGTCCGTAGAAGGGATGGCGGCCTCCTGAGCGTTGGCCAGGGAGGGAGAGGAGGGAGAGGCCGTTTCCCCGCCCATGCAGGCGGTTCCTGCCATCATGGCGCAGCCCAGAACTGCGGCCCCTATGTTTTTTGCGGTGTGTGTAATCTTCATAAAGACGTATCGAATACGTCCTGAATCCTACACAGCATATTGACCTTCGTGAAGTTAAGCCATGCCCTGCAACCGTTATAAAAAAATATATTTCCCGGCTTCCACGGGTGGAAGGCCACAGCCTTTCCCGGCCCGCGGAAATGGGAAGAAGATTTATTCAGCTCCGTCCGCCACAATTCTGTACCCCAGGCCGGATTCCGCGCGGATGATGCGGTTTTCCGGATCGGAATCCCCCAGCTTCTGGCGCAGGTGGGCGATGTGCACCCGCAGGTAGTGCGTATCTTCCTCATGCTGGGGGCCCCAGATTTCACGGAGAAGCTGGCGGTGGGTCATCACCTTGCCCTGATGGAGCAGCAGAAGGCGCAGAATGCCGTATTCCTTGGAGGTCAGATGGATTTCCTCCTTCCCCTTCTCCACGCGCCGGGAGCTCAGGTCCACAATGATGGACCCCAGCCGGAATACGGAGGGCTCCCTGTCCGGCCGGTTGCGCCGCAGCATCACGCGCAGGCGCGCCAGCAGTTCCCGGCCGCTGAACGGCTTGGTCAGGTAATCGTCCGCCCCGGCGTCCAGGGCGTCCACCTTCTCATCCTCCCTGTCCCAGGCCGTCAGGATCAGAATGGGAACCTGCGTCCATTCCCGGAGCTGTTTGAGCACTTCCAGGCCGTTGATGTCCGGAAGGCCCAGGTCCAGAATAATGGCGTCCGGCCGTTTCAGAGCGGTCTCGCTCAGGCCGAGCTGCCCGTTTTCACATTCGCGGACATGGTAGCCTGCGCCGGTCAGCGTCAGGTTCAGGAGACGGCGTATCTGCCGTTCGTCATCAATAACCAGGATATCTGCGGGAAGGTCGCTCATAACACGGGGAAGGAAGGTTTATTCTTCAGGAACATGATCATGCTCCACCAGGGGAAGGACAAGACGGAAACAGGTTCCGGCGGGAACGGCAACCAGGGTAACGGCTCCCCGCTGCGCCTCCATGAAACCGCGCACGATGGGAAGCCCCAGGCCCAGGCCGCCGGGCCGCGTCGTCCGGAAACGCTCAAAAATGGTTTCCGCCCGTTCGGGGGGAATGCCCGGCCCCAGGTCATGGACATCCAGCCAGACCTGGCCGCGCACGGGATCGGCGCCGCCCTTCAGCGTAATGGGGGTTCCCGCAGGAGTATGCACGCAGGCATTCAGCAGCAGATTGACCAGCACCTGCTCCATCAGGGAGAAATCCGCCTTCACCAGCGGATAATCCGGCGGCAGGGCGACAGACACGGGATGGTCCCGGCGCGCCTCCCTAGTGGCGGCCAGAGCCCCTTCAATCACGTCCCCCAGGTCGCACCAGTCCAGTTTGGGCTTCAGGGCGCCGGATTCCAGGCGGCTCACGTCCAGCAAATTTTTCACCAGGCGGCGCAGGCGGCGTGCGGCCAGCAGGATTTCCCCATACTCCTCCCGTTCCTCCGGCGCGGACGCGGCGCGCCCGGCCAGCTTCTCACAGCCGCCCTCAATCACGGCCAGAGGCGTCTTGAACTCATGGGAAACGCTGTCCAGCAGGGAGCGGTGCAGTTTTTCGGATTCCTCCATGAGCCGCGTACGCGCCCGTTCCGCCCGCAGTTCTTCACGTTCCAGCGCCATGGCCAGCTGCGCGCCCATGCTTTCCAGCAAATCCTTCTGCCCTGCCGTAAGGCGCTCCCCTTCCTCCGGCCTCACGCCCAGCACGCCCATGCAGCGCTCCCCGGACATCATGGGGAGGTAAAACCCTTCCGCCACCGGGAGCGTATCCGTAAACCTGCCTGCGGGCTGGCGGTGCTCCAGGCACCAGGCAGCCACGCTCCATTCCTTGTCATCCATGAAAAAAGCCCCCCCGGATTCCCAAAGCTTCAGCCTGCGGCCGCTGCCTTCCGGCGTCATGACCGCCAAGCGCACCCCCATGATCTGGCTGATCTGGCCTGCGGCGCCGGAAATCAGGGAAGGCACGTCCGAGGCGGACCCAATGGCCCGCGAATACAGGAACAGGGCATTCGTCTTTTTTTCCCGTTCCCGCTCCTCCTGCTCGCGGACCCTCAGGCGGGAAGTGAGCCGCCCCGTGGAGAGAGCCACCAGAAAGAAGAAAAGGCACATCAGGGCATCCTCCAGCCGTTCTATCTTGAACGTCATCACCGGAGGAATGAACAGCAGGTTCCACAGCAGGGCGCTCAGCGCAGCGGCCATCAGCATGGCCCAGCGGGAACGGATGAAAAAGCCCAGGCCCACTACTCCCGCCAGATACAGGAAGCCGGGAGCGAAATAACCGGTAAACGCGGAAATCAACAGGCCGATTCCCGTAACGGCCGCCGTCACGCCTGCGGCCAGCCAGTAGTCCCGGCCATATTTTTCCGTTTCCCGGTGCCAGCTCTTCCACCGGTTCCGGACCGGACCGGGAGCGGCGGGAACTACGTAAATGTCAATCTGGTCGCTCCCCTTTACCAGCTTGTCCACCAGGGACATGGGCCGCACCAGCCCCCACAGGTAAGCCTCCTGCGGCTTGCCCACCACAATCTGGCTGACATTTCTCAAAAAGGCCATGCGGAGAAGCGTCTCCGCCAGGTCGGAACCGGGCATCACGATCACTTCCGCACCCAGCCGCCGCGCCAGCTCCAGGTTGGCGTCCAGCCGCTGCTGCTGTTCGGGGGACAGCGGCACGCCCGTATCCACGGAAAGGGCAATCCACGGAGCGTTCAGGGCGTAAGCCATGCGCCGCGTCCAGCGCACCAGCCGGGCGGAAAACGGGCTGGGCCCCACGGCTACCATCAGCCGTTCCCCGCTGCGCCAGATGGAGCGGTCCCCGGAGATGGTGCGCACCTCCGTCAGCTCATGGTCCACCTTCTCCGCCATGATGCGCAGGGCCAGTTCCCGGAGGGCCGTAAGGTTGGACTCCTTGAAAAAATGGTCCAGCGCGGCGGAAGCCTGGGGAGCGCTGTATACCTTCCCTTCCTGAAGACGCGTCCGCAACTGCTCCGGCGTGATGTCCACCAACTGGATGCAGTCCGCCTCCGCCAGCACGGAATCCGGCACGGTTTCCTGTACGGGAGCGGCGGTAATGTCATGAACGGTATCGGAACGGCTTTCCAGATGCTGCACGTTCAGCGTGGTGTAAACGTCTATCCCTGCGGCCAGCAAATCCTCCACATCCTGGTAGCGCTTCCTGTGACGCATTCCGGGAACGTTCGTATGCGCCAGCTCGTCCACCAGAATGAGCTGGGGCTTTACGCGCAGCGCCTCCTCCAGGTCGAACTCCTCCATCTGCACGCCCCGGTAAGCCATTTTCTTCATGGGAAGGCGCGGCAGCCTGCCGATAAGGCGCATCGTATCCTCCCGGCCATGGGATTCCGCCACGCCGATCATGACCTGCACGCCCTTGCCCGCCGCCTGGATGGCGGCCTCCAGCATGGCGTACGTCTTGCCCACTCCCGGCGCCATGCCGAAGAAGATTTTCAGCAGGCCGCGGCCGGGGCGGGATTCCTCCCTCCGGATGGAGGCCAGAATCCTGTCTGCCCGCTGGCTGTCCGAATGCGTTTCTGAAAACATGAAAAAAGGGAACCGTAATGGTATCCGGCTTGAATGTTAGAATTAACCTAATGGAAGACCGTTCAGGGTGCAAATAAAACAGACCAGAAAAAACGTTAAAATTTTATTAAATTCCACCCCCCTTCCCCATTTTTGTTTCCATTCTTCCCTCTTTTCGTTATCAAGCATTTTTAAATTTTCCCCTTTCCTTTTCACGATGAACGCCTTCCAGACTATTCTCCGCACCGTCGCCTCTTCCGCAGTCCTGTTTCTCCTGCTCCTGGGAACCGCCCTGGCGCGGGGAGCGGAGGAAGCCGCTTCTGAAAACTTCGACTCCTTTCCGACGGGCAGCTTCACCTCCCTGGAAACCGCTCTGGGGACCATGACGGCGGAAAGCGGGCATGCCGCCATCGCCAGCAACCGCTGTTCTTCCCAGCCCAACTGCATGCGGCTCATCGGCCTGGGCGCCGGGACGAAAAGCACGGCCACGCTGACGCTGCCCGCTCCCCTCGCCGTCAAAAAGACGCTTGCCCTGACCGGGGAACGCTGGACGTCCGACAGCCCCTTTTCCTTCACCATCCACGCCGCAGACGGGGAAGGGAATGAAACACTGGTCGCGGACGGCTCCTCCCTGAAAACGGGCAGCAATCCCATGACCCAGCAGGTGAGGGGCGCCATCCCTTCCGGCACCGCGCGCCTCATCTTCCGCTGCGAGGCCCCCGCCAATAAGGGCGTTCTTTTCGACGATCTGGTCTTTTCCGAATTCAACCCCCTCTCCAGCACCGCGGAAGCATGGCCGGCCATGATCCGCATGGAGGCCAACGGCATCCTCCGCTTTTCCCTGACGGAACTCCCCGCTGCGTATGACGGCATGGCCGTCACGGTGGACATGAGCCCGTCCGACGACCTGGGTGACATTGAAAGCGTTTCCCTTTACACCGGTGACGCGGACGGCATCTATTCCGCGCCCGCCTACGGCAGCAGCGGCCACGGCGCCATGAGCACCACGGGCGTCCTCGCCAGCCCGGCCCAGCCGCCGGCTCCCGTCATGACGTTCCCCGTCACTCCGGGGGCTCTCACGAACGGACGGCAATACTACTTCTGGGTCAGCGTCAAGCTCAAGAACTCCGCCAGCATGGACCACAAGGTGGGCGCCAGAATCACCTCCGTCACCGTGGACGGGCAAACGACTGATGTTGCCGATGGAGTGACGGCCAGGCAGCGGATAGGCTATGCCGTCGCCAAGGCGAACGATCCGGTTTACGAAGGCCCCTTGGAAGGAAAGACCTCCAGGAAATTCCGCATTCCGGGCATTGTGCGCGCCAGGAACGGGGATCTGGTCTCCGTTTTCGACATCCGCTACGACGGCCGGAACGACATACAGGCCAACATCGATACGGGATGCAGCCGTTCCACGGACAACGGACGCACCTGGACGCCCGTCAACGTGGCCGTCAACTTCAACCCCACGGGCGATTCCGCCAACGACTACCATTCCGGCTACGGCGTCAGCGACCCCTGCATCCTTCTGGATGAAGTCAACGGTACCCTGTGGGTGGCAGGCATCGCCAGGCACGGGCTGGCCTCCTCCAAGGCCAACGTGGACGTGGAAAGCCTGGAAACCGCCCAGTATGTGGTAGCGTACAGCACGGACAACGGCCGGACATGGGGTTCCGCGGACCCCGGCACGGGGGAGTTCGTAAAAATGAAACCCCGGAGCATCAACAAGGACATCAAGAACAGGGCCTGGAAATCCTTTTTCCAGGGTCCGGGCCACGGCATTACGATGAAGAAGACGGTCAACGGCGTACGCCCCATTGTCTTTCCTTCCCAGATATGGACGGGCGCCAGCGGCGCGGGAACTCCCCAGTCCTGCATCATTTATTCTCTGGACCGCGGCCAGACCTGGATCAGCGAGGACATCGGCAAATCCGGCACGCCCGGCATCGGAGCCGGCTCCAGCGAATGCGCAGTCACGGAGCTCAGCGACGGGCGCCTGATGCTCAACGCCCGCAATGAAAGCAGGAGCGGGTACCGTAAGGTCTTCACGACGGACGACATGGGGAAGACGTGGACGGCTCATGCCACCAACCTGAAAGCCCTGCCGGAGCCCGCCGCCTGCCAGGCCAGCCAGCTCGCCGTGGAAAACTCCGCTAACATCAGCAGGGCCCTCCTTTTCTCCAACCCTGATAAAACTTCCGCCCCCCGCGCCCGAATGACCCTCAAAGCCTCCTTTGACGAAGGCGCCACATGGCCCTCCAGCCGCCAGGTTCTTTACGATTCCCGCCCCTGCTGCGGCTATTCCGACATCTGTGAAACGGGAGACGGCCACATCGGCGTGCTGTATGAAGGGCTCAACGGGGACGAAAATATCTTCTTCCTGCGCATTCCGTATGATGAATTCCTTCCTTCCCTGGACGTTCCCGCCGCCGGAGCGCCCGTCCGCGTGGGACCGGAAGGCGTGACGGCAGCCACGTTCACCGTCTCCAGCGACGATTCCTGGACGGCGTCCTCTTCCGCTGGCTGGATCACCGTCTCTCCCTCTTCCGGCTCCGGAAACGGCTCCGTCACCTACAGCGTGGACCGCTGGGAAGGCGTGGGCGAACGCACCGGAACCATCACGGTTGCCGTTCCTGGCGTCCAGCCGGTCTCCGTCACTGTCATCCAGTCCGGCAGGGCCCCTGCGCTGGCGGTTTCCCCCGCTGCGCTGGCGCTTCCCAAAAACGGGGGAACGGCGGTCTTCTCCGTCACCTGCGACGCCGCCTGGAATGTCTCCAAAACGGCGGACTGGATAAACATCACCGGCATGCAGGGAGCGGATACAGGCAATGGAACCGTATCCATTGCCGCAGAGGCCAATGCCGCGGAAGGCTCCCGTACGGCGCAGCTTTCCTTTTCCTCCTTTGGAACCGTCCGCTCCGCCACCGTGACTCAGCGGGGGCAGAAACGCACGTGGAATGAATGGAAGGAGGATGAAATCACCTCCCGGGACCCGGACACGGACCAGACAGGCCCCAATGATTCCCCGGCCGGGGACGGCATCCCCAACCTGTTGAAATACGCCACAGGACTGGATCCCCTCAAACCCTGCGGTAGCGTCGTGCGGGTCACCGCGGAGGAAGCGGGCGGAGACGCCTGCCTGGTACTGGGCTGGCCCGTCAATCCGGAAGCCACCGGAATCAGGCACGCAGTGGAAGCCTCGGAAGACCTCCAGACCTGGACGGAGACGGCGGAAGTGGAAACGGAAGGCAAAAGCTCCGCCACTTTCCGGGATGCCGTGCCCATGAACGCGGAAAGTCCCCGGCGGAGATTCCTGCGCCTGAAAATTTCCCGTGAAGGGGAAAGCCCGCTTTAAGGGCAAAACAAGCACGCGGCACCGGGAATCTTCCGGCAAGGGGAAAAAAGCCTTTTTCCCTCAGCCCATCCTTTTCCGATATTGGAGAAGGAACCGGATGCCATGCCGCCATTTTTTCCGGATGGACTGCACTCCGCACTAAAAGCGGAAAATGCCGGAAACGCACTTGAACCCGGTAAATTCCACTCTTGCCGTGTCCGCGGCCAACCGCAGGAATCCCCTTGTTTTTCTGCGTTCGCAAAAGACCGTCTAACAAATAAAATTAAAAAATCGGAACGTTTTTTCCTTTCTTAATTGACAAACCATGCCCTTTCCTCTTAATGATTTAATGTTTATGAATCCGGTATATTGTCTGCCAGCGGCCCTCTTCACATGCGTGTTGTTGTCGGCAACAGCCGCCTCCCTGCATGCGGAAACAGCGTACAGCACGCCCTGCGGCTACATCCAGACGGATCTGAATGCCAAAACAACGGGCTATCTGGGCCTGGGAGTGCATCCGGAAGCCCTGATGCAGCATACGCTTGAGGAAAACAACATCACCGTTTCCGGCAGCAAAATCACCATCACGGATCCGGACGTCAATTTTACCGACCTGATGGAGACGGATTCCGCCTATGTTCTGGAACTCATTTTCGGAGACGAGGCGATGGCCCTTCCCCTCAACAGGGACGCGTGGAAAAAGGCCGCCCCTTCCTGGACGGCGAATAAAATAACGGTGGACGACAAAAGCGCAGCGGACCTGATTAAAAACAGCAAGCCGGTTTCCTACGTGCTGCGCAAGGCGCGCACCCTGAACGATGTTCTGGGAGGCGACAATACGTTCAGCCTGAAAAGCGGCACTTCCGGCACTGCGGATGCCGTTTATATCTCCACCTCCCCCTCCATCCAGATTCCGGTTTACCACTCCGCTACGGAAAACAAATGGATGCGCCGCGGTTCCCGGGACGACATGGGCCTTCTCCCCGTCTTCAATCATGAACCCCTTAAAATCGTCCGGAAAGCCGGCAATGGCGTGCAGGCCTTCGTTATCGGGGAAGTGGCGCAGAAGCACCAGAGGCTCCAGCTCTCCCAGGAAAGCACGCTCCTTCATACGGGGCTGCCTGTTCCCCAGACGCTTCTCAGCACCTCCCTCCACACCGCCCTGCCCGATCCTTCCAGTGACGTGGTTTACGTGCCTCTCACACCCGGCGGCCCTCTGGAGCCCTGTTATTATGATTCTTCCTCCGGACAGTGGAAAAACAGGGACACGGGTGAAAACGTATCCTCCACGGCGGTGGAAGGCATCCTGAACATCCTTTCCGGCACCAGGCTTCCCGCTTACACAACTGTCCAGACCAATACATTACCTACTCCTCAATAACAACTTAACAAGTGATACCATGATGAAACATTCCTTCCTGCTGTACGCAGCCGCCGGACTGATGATCGCGGGAGCAGCCTCTGCCACTACGCTCACCGTTTACAATGAAGACGAATATGGGACTGCCCCTATTACGCCCATTCTTGACGCCTCCGGCCATTCCCTGCAAAACGGCTCCGCCATGCTCGGATACCTTCAAGACAGTACCTGGTCTTTCGACCTGGTTGACGGCAAGATTGCATGGTCCAAAAACAGCACGCCCGCAAGCCAGTTGAGCTACAGCCAAATGGCGGAAATCAGGCAAAGCTTCACCACCAGCCTTTCCGACACCTCTCCGGAATATCCCGGCGCCATCACCAATGGCGGCCAGTTTTCACTTTCCGGCACGCTGGCCTCCGGTCTGGAAGGAAAGCCCATTGTCCTCCTGGTCAACAACGACGATTCCCCCGGCGAATTCTCCATGTTTACGTTCCGGAACGTGGATACGGGCGAACTGGCCAAGTACCCGGGAGTGGTGGGAAACGACATGACGTTTTTCTTCGGGTCGCAGGCGGATGCCATTACCGAGGGTTATGAGTGGTATGCCATCCCTCTCTTTAATGACAACTTCAATCTGGTTCCCGAACCCGCCACCGCTACGCTGAGCCTCCTCGGCCTGGCGGCGCTGATGATGCGCAGACGGCGCTAAAAGAGCTAGCTTTCACCACCGTTAAAGCCTCCGCACGGGAATGCCTGTGCGGAGGCTTTTTTGCAGGCGGACGGCAGCCGCACTCCAGGCCCTCCTTCATCACATCCCTCCGCCGGAGGAGCGCCGCGAGCCTCTGCGGCAACCGATTCATCATGCGGCTGGCAGCCGCACTGGTTTTCAGAAAATGCGCCCGCTGGCGCCCAGGTTCATCTTTAGTTGGCGCAAGGGCTTGCGGCGCTCCAACCAGGCTCCAAACGGCATTGCGGCAAATAAAACGCCCCGCGCACTCCGAAGAGCGGCGGGGCGTCTGTTCAAGCGGTGGAAACCGCAGGAGTTACTTTTTAACGGGGATGATGTCCAGCTCCGCTACAGCGGCGTAATCCCGTCCCTGCGTCTCACTGAGGGCGGAGAAGCGGAAATAGCGCGCCTTGACGGGCGCCTGGAACTTCACTTCCTGAAGGTCCGCGCTGTCCGGGAAGGCGCCCTTGGCGGCAGGCTGCCACTTCTCTCCGTCCGCGCTCACTTCCACGGAATAATCCTTCACGCGGCCGTTGCTGCTGCCGTCCTGGCGGGGCAGGTAGGTAATGCCGGAGAACTCCCGCTCCTTGCCCAGGTCCACGGCCAGCACGTGCGGGTGCTTGGTCACGGTCTTGTTGTATTCGGAGTGCCAGAAGGTGCCGGGATCCCCGTCAATGGCGAACTCGGCGTCCGCCTCGCCCTGCTCATGGCTGGTCACGCTCTTGACCGTGTATTTGTCCGTACGGGTCAGCATGGTCATGTCCAGCTGGGCCGCGGGCACGCGGATTTCACCCTTGTAGGACTTGGAGGTGACGGGACGCATGAAGAAGGACAGCGGGTAGGGCTTGTTGGCCTTGATGATGTCCCTGCTCATGGGGCCGGGGCCGCAGGAGGCGCCCCCCAGGCCGCGCGTGGCGGAGGAGAGAACCAGCACGGTCTTGTCCGTCGTCTTGGGCAGCTCCACAGGGTGGTTCGCCAGAATCAGGTCCGTGGTGGTGTACGGAAGGGCGGAGAAGGCAAACGGGGCGCCCACGGAGCCGAAGAGCAGGCCCTGCCCCTTGTCATCCGTGACGGCCACCCAGCGGGTGTCTTCATGGTTGCCGCAATCCTGCGGCCTGCCGTACGGGAAAAAGGAATCCCGGGCCGTCGTCTTGTACACGCCCAGAGGCATGCCGCTCTTGCGGTCCGCATAGTTTTCCTCCGGCCCGCGGCCGTAGTAGGTCACGTTGTCCATGTTCGCCGGCAACTGGAGCTCATACCCCAGGCGCAACAGCTCCAGGGGATTGCCGCGCGGCAGCAGCACGGACTGGCAGACGACGGTTCCATCCGGGTAGATGGTCCATTCCAGATTGTTGATGAAATGGGTGTTCGTGTCATTCAGGGGTTGCTTTTTAGGCGTGATGGAGGTCTTGGTGTCGCCATAGCCGCTGATGTTTTCAGCCTGCTTGCCGCTTACCTTGACGGACTGCTTGACGGTGACGCTGCTGCCGTTGGCCACGGCTTCATAGCTGAGCAGTTCATGCTTCAGTTCACGGAGGCCGTTGGCCATGCTCTTGGCCATGACGCCCGGCTCATTGCTGGAAGCGGCGCGCAGGGCGTTCACCGCCATGGGCGTCTTGAACAGGGGCTTGCCGTTCACGGTGAACTGGGCCAGTTCTCCGGTAGCCGCGTCAAACTGCACGGAGAAATCCTTGCCGGACACGGTGTGCTTGTCCGCGCTGAGGGTTACCTTGCCGGAAGGAGCCTTGAACATGGGCAGGTCTCCCTGCACGGGAAGCTGGAGCTGGTCAAAAGCCAGTTCATAGCCCTTCCCGGCCCAGTCCTTGTCCTTCTTCAGCTTGTAGCCGATGCGCAGGGCGTATTCCGCTCCCGGCTTCCGGTTCTTCAGCTGCGGGATGTCCGGCACGGGCACCACGATCTTTTCCCGGGGACCGGCCGGAGGCGTATCCAGCTTGCCTTCCGCGACCACGTTCCCGTTCTCCGTCAGGGTCCAGGTGATGTCATACGGGGTCAGGTCCGTAAAGAAGTTCTTGTTGAAGATGGAAATCCTGCCATCGTCCGTCAGGGACGTGGAGATGTTCTGATAGACGTGCTTCACTTCAAAGTAACCCGGTTCCGGCGTGCGGTCCGCCAGGATGGTGCCGTTGAACACGAACTGGCCGCTGTTGGGATGGTCGTTGAAGTCGCCGCCGTAGGCGAGCATCTTCTCCCCGTTCGGCAGGGTCTTGTACAGGCCCTGGTCCACCCAGTCCCAGATGGCGCCGCCCATGATGCGGTCGGAGGACTCGATGGCCTCCCAGTAATCCGCCAGGTTGCCCATGGCGTTCATCATGTTGTGCGCGTACTCTGAAATGTAGTAGGGCTTCGGGAAGTTCTTGTTGGCCGCCATGGAGCGCGTCCAGTCCACGGAGGGGTACTGGTTGGAACCCAGGTCCACGATGTCGTTGTTGCGCTCATAGTGGGTGGGGCGGGACATGTCCCTGGCCTTCACGATCTTTTCCGCGCTGCGGAAATTCTGGCCGGGCCCTGCCTCATTCCCCAGCGACCACATGATCACGCTGGGGTGGTTCTTGTTGCGCTCCACCATCGCCATGATGCGGTCCACGTGGGCCGGCATCCATTCGATGGGATGGGAAAGGGATTCCTTGCCGTAGTAGTAGCCGTGAGACTCGATGTTGGCCTCGTCCTGCACGTAAATGCCGTACTTGTCGCAGAGGTAGTAGAAATAGGGGTCCGCGGGATAATGGGAGCAGCGCACATGGTTGATATTGGCGCGCTTCATCATCTGCACTTCCTCCTCCATCTGTTCCGGAGTCACGTAGTGCCCGGTTTCCGGATGGCTTTCATGGCGGTTCACGCCCTTCACCTTGACCGGCTGGCCGTTCACCAGGAACACGCTGTCCTTGATCACCACGTTGCGGAAGCCCACGCGGGAGGAAACCATTTCCTCCGTCTTGCCGTCACGCTTCAGCGTCAGCACCAGGGTGTACAGGTTGGGGTCTTCCGCAGACCACAGCCTGGGCTTGGCGTAAATGCCCAGCAGGGAAGTCTTGAAATTCTTCATGCCGGTGAGGCGCAGGGATTTTTCCAGCACGCCGTCATACGGCGCGTCCTTGGGCTTGACGGGCTCCACCAGCTTGCCGCCGGCATCATACAGGGCCATGGAAACCGTGCAGCCGTCCAGCTTTTCCGTCGCGGGAAACAGGTTGCGCACGTCCACGTCCACCTGGAGGCGCCAGTCCCCGTTCATGGTGCCGGGCTTGGCATGGTCAATGTTCAGGGCCCAGTCCCGCTGGTCCACCGGGTTGGTCTGCGCGAAAAAGTCGCGGATATGGACCTTCGGCAGCGCAAAAATGGAAACGTTGCGGAAAATGCCGGACAGGCGGAACATGTCCTGGCATTCCAGGTACGCGCCGTCTGAATGGCGGTACACCTCCGCGGCCACCACGTTTTCACCTTTCTTGAGATAGGGGCTGATGTCAAAGCGGGCCGGATTGCGGGAATCCTTGGAAAAGCCCACGTACTGCCCGTTGATCCAAAGGTAGAAGAAGGAATCCACGCCGTCGAACTGCATGTACACCTCCCTGCCGTCCCAGTCTGCGGGCACTTCAAACGTGCGGCGGTAGGAGCCTACGGGGTTCCGCTCCTTGTAGGACGTGTAATTCTTGTTGGAGGGCTCCTTCATCACATACGGCCAGGAGCGTTCAAAAGGATACGGCTGGTTGGAATAAATGGGGGTGCCGTAGCCCTGCGTCTGCCAGGAGGAGGGTACCTTGATTTCCTTCCAGTCCTTCACGTCGTAATCCGGCTTGTAAAAATCGGTCGGGCGGCTCTGGGGATCCTTGGCCCAGTGGAACTTCCACTGGCCGTTCAGGGACTTGCGCCACTTGCTGTTTTCAGGCAGCACTTTCAGGGCGGACTGCAAATCGCTGAAAGACGCAAAAAAGGCCGTGGGGGCCTCCTTGTTCAAATGCAGGTTCTGTTCCTGTTCCCATTCCAGCCCTGTGGGGGCGGGCGCGGGGGAGGAATCGCCCGGGGCTCCCAGGCCGCACATGGCGGAGCCTACCGCCAGCGCGGTACAGGATAAAAGCCAGGATCTGGTCGTTCTCATGAAGTAAGTATGTGTCAACGTTGGTATGCAAAAACGGATTGTCCTGTTACATACGAATCCGCAATTCTAATTCTAACAGCAAACTTCACCTTTGCAAGCTGCCGTTGCGTTTATGGACCGCCTGCGGAGAACGCAGGCCGTTAAAAAGTATGCTTTAACTGGAGGACGCCCACGCACTGCATGGATTCCTGCTGCGTATACTCCTTGGTGATGTAGTGCAGGCCGAACAGCAGTTCCGTGCGCTTGTACCGGAGGCCGAAGCCGTAACCCCATTCCCCCACCACGGGATACTTGTTCACGTACTCCGGAGAAGAGCGGAACACCGTGCCGTCCAGGTACAGGTCATGGGCCACGGCGCGCACGGCGGCGTGAAGATAGCCGTAATACCCCCAGTTGGCGACGTTCGTCCTGTTGTAAACGAAGGGCGGCGCGGCGCTGGTGGCCCCGCGGATGCTGTTTTCCGGAGACGTATTGCCCAGATTGTAGCCGAAGCGGAAGGACATGCCGCCGCCCGCCTGCACCTTCACCGTGCCGGCGTCCGCATGCCAGTAGGCCAGGGCGTCCGTTTCAAAGCCGGAACTGTAGCGCTTTTCCAGTCCGCGCAGGCGGTAGTAACGCTTGAAAAACAGATTGGCCGTCATCTCTCCAGGGAGCTGGTTGGACCAGCCGGGCCATTGTTCCATGCCCCACAGCTTATGAATAAAATGCTGGGAGCCTTTCGCCAGGGAATTCGTGCCCGTGGTGCCCAGCTGCAATTCCAGGGAATTGGCCCTGTCTTCATTCTTCACCAGGGAGGTGAGGCCCAGCGTCAGGTTGCCCACGTAGGGATGCTGGTTATAAATGGGGTAGGTAGCCTTCTGCTCCGGGGTGTACATGAGCTGGGTCAGGTCCAGCCCCCACTGCTGGCGCAGATTGGGGGAACCGTTCATGCCCATGAACCGCCGCCAGGAAGCGGAAGCGTTCGTGCCCCCCAGCACCGTTCCCAGCATGCCGGAAAAGGTGTGGCTCCGGGATGTGGTGCCGGACATCCAGGCAAAGCGGACGCCGTTGGTATAATTATCGTCATCCCCCACGAACATGTCGTTTTCCAGATGGAAACTGATGACAGGGCCCTCCTGCGGCGCTTCTATCTGCTGGGTTCCTGCCTGAAGGGAAGCCACCGACAACAGGCCGGCGCACATGCACAAAGCCGTACAATTCATGCGCGGCAGTTTGTGCGTTTCACTTCCGCGTGGCAAGGAAAAATCAGGCATGCCCTGCGTTTGCGCTTTTCAAAACCGGGAAATATCCACAGACTTCCCCTGCCCTGCCAGGGTTTTTACGCCATGATTATTGACACGCACTGCCATCTGGCTTCCGCGCAATTTTACCAGTCCCGCCGGGAAGCCTATGTGGAGCATGCCCTCCGGGAAGGCATTGACCGCATGATTACGCTGGGAGCCCGCCCGGATGACTGGGAGGCGAACACGGCGTGGGCGCGCCAATTCCCGGGCGTGGTCTTTTGCGCGCTGGGCATCCATCCGGACGACGCCCATGACGCGCCGGAGGGCTGGGCGGACCGCCTTTTCCGGATGGCGCAGGACGTTCCCCTGGCCGCCATCGGGGAAACGGGGCTGGACTACTTCCACGGAGCCCCCCGCGGCTGGGAGCCTGACAGCTTCCGACGCCTTCAGCAGAACCTGCTGGAACAGCACTTTGACCTGGCGGCGCGCCTGAACCTCAACATCGTCCTGCACACGCGGGACCGGAAAGGGTCCGGAAGCTTTGAAGACGCCCTGGCGATTGCCCGGAACCACGCGGGCCGCGTGCGCCCCGTGTTCCACTGCTTCATCGGAGACACGGCCCAGGCCGCTCGAATTTTTGACGAACTGGACGGCATGGTCTCCTTCACCGGGGTGGCCACCTTTAAAAACGCCCCCGTGGTGGCGGAAACCGCGCGCTGGTGCCCGGAAGACCGCATCATGCTGGAAACGGACTCCCCCTACCTCAGCCCGGAACCCCTCCGGGGCCGCATGAACGAACCCGCCCACCTCATCCATACGGCCCGTTTCATCGCCGCTTCCAGAGGCATGGAACTGGATGAGCTGGCCCGCGTAACGACGCAAAATGCGGAAACCTTTTATAATCTGGACAAGGGCTGAAAAAAAATCCCGGCAATCCACGCTAGCGCCTTGAAACCGAAATCATAAATTAGTATGAACAGGGCACACATGAAAGCGCCATTCATTTTTACCTGCGCCTGCGCTGCCGCGCTGGTGCTTCCCTTCTCTTCCTGCTCCACCCAGAATTCCTCCACAGCCGGCTATGATACTGCGGAACCGGCCAGCGGCGAAATCCCGCCGTGGATTGCGGAAAGCTCTGATCCAGCTTATGAATCCGGCCATTACAGCCCGGTGAAGAGCTCCTCCAGCTCTTCCAGTTACGCCTATAATCCGCCCGCCAAGCCTTCCGTCAGCAAGAAATCCCCCACGCGGAAAACCACGGCCAGCAGCAAATCCTCCCGCACTACGAGCGCCAGAAAGAGCACCACGCGCAAGCCCGCTCCCAAGGCACGCACCTACACCGTGAAAAAGGGCGATACGCTGGGAGCCATCGCCCGCAGGAACGGCACCTCCGTCAAGGCGCTGAAGAGAGCCAACGGCCTCAAGTCCGACATGATTCACATCAACCAGAAGCTCACGATTCCGCGTTCCAAGTAATCCGGGGGGCCCTTCCCGGTTTCACCGCTTATGAAGCATCTCTTTCTTCTGGCCGTCCTCCCCGTGGTTCTCATGGGGTGGACGTCCTGCACCCACTCCGGCAAGGGCCATACGGCCCTGCCGGATCCGCGCGCTGTGGACAAATCCGTCCCGGAGTATAAAAACCCGTTCCATCCCTCCACGTATGCCCACTTTGTAGCCCGCAAGGACTACCGGAAAACGTATGACGTCTACAAGGATGATACCCTGCTGAACCGCAAGCCGAAGAAATCCCGTAAAATCTTCGTCTGCCTGGACGAGCAGCGGGGCCAGTACCTGGTGGACGGCCTGATCGCCATGGACTTTCCCCTCTCCTCCGGCGTCAAGGCCTACCCGACCAAAACGGGAGACTACACCGTCATCTCCAAAAAGGAAGACCACGCCTCCAACCTTTACGGCAAGATGTATGATGCGGAAGGCAAATGCATCAACTATAACGCCGAATCCACGGACCCCGTTCCGGAGGGAGGCCGCTTTGACGGTTCCCCCATGCCCTACTGGCAGCGGCTTACCAATGCGGGCCTGGGGCTGCATGTGGGGAAGGTACGGCGCCACCCCATCTCCCATGGCTGCGTGCGCCTGCCGCGGAACGTTGCGGAAATTCTCTACAAGCAAACCAGCGTAGGAACGCCCGTCACCATCCAGAGAACGCCCCTGCCCGTGCCGGAAGCTCAGAAAGCCCCTGCCGTACAGTAACAAACAGACAGAATCCTGCTACAGCAAAAACGACTTTTACCGGACAGTCCTTTTCAAATATATTTCTAAAAAATTCTCTTCCTTTAGCGGATCCCTGTTAATTCACCTGCCGTCTGCAAGATTGTAATAGCGATAGTTGTAATAGACCAGAGCCAATTTGCCATCGTTTATTTCGTTGGACCATTGCACCGGCTGGACGAGGTTTCCTGTGCTGCCAACTATCCCATAGGGGGAGTAGTCGTAAGTTGCCGCGATCGTTCCCTGCCCATCAAAAACTTCCGTCACATTCTTGTTGAAGTCCGTTCCATAGCAGTAAAAAGAGGCGGCCTGCACCAGGGCCAGGGGACGCGTAGCCACCGGTTCCAGGGGATCCCACAACAGTGTCCGAAGCACGTTCCAGTTGTCCAGCATGTCCAACGCCGCTAGTTGCAGGTAGCCACGGTACAGGTAGAGTTCATGGCTGGCGACCGTCCCGTTGACGGTGACTTTCTTCATGTAGCGGCGTCCCATGGAGTTGTACCCGCATTCCACTACTATGCGTCGCCCTCGCTGGTGAAGCTTACCGCACGGTTGGCTGCGTTGTACATAGCTGTCCACACGCCCGTTGCGGTCTTGATCAATGTTTTTTGGTTGCCTGAAGCGTCATATTGCAGCACAAAGGGCGTTTCCCCACTTTCTTCCATGCGGGTGTACTGGTTGAGTTCGTTGACTGCGTAAGTGAGTTCTTCCGCTATCTCCCGCGCCGCCTTGCGATTGCCGATGTTGACGTGACTGTTCCCAAGGCGGCTCTAGTGAGTTCACTTCTGGCATCATAAGTGAAGCTGTCGGCGCGGACGTTTCTGTTCCACGTAGTTAATAACTACATTCCTCGATGGCAGTAGTTTCTTCTTTCGGCTTCTTAATTTAATGGAAAGGATATTCTGTTTATCCACACAACACCCCTTAATTTGGATGGCGAGTGTAATAGAACTATTCCTCTCTTTCATCATTATATAATTTAAATAGATAAAATTCAATATATCCTACCATTAATCCAACCGCTCCTGACAATATAAAAAAATAATGATGTTCATCGCATAAGATACGGTCCAGCATAGCGCCCATAATGAGTCCGATAATCAGTCCTAAAAAACAAGCTACCAGTTGATTTATTTCACTAGGGAAAATACGCCAGATTACCCAGCCAATTACAGCCAATATAAATGTTACTGGAAATGAAAATACAATCATTGAAAATCCAGTCATGACGGCATGGTGAAAATTAGATAAACACATGGAATGTCCGGCGCCAATAAGCCAAGGAGCAACCCCGCAAATTAATATGATATGAATTATGTTGTATATTAGTTGCATTGAGAATCATTAAGTAACATATTCCAACCAATATCAGAACCTCCTTCCGGAAGTCCCAAAAAAGGAATAAAGCCTCGGCTGGCATAACAAGTCACATGGGCTTTTAGCCTACAGTTGTTTCTTTCTGAACAACACGAGACGTCTTGACACTGCTTTTCAGCATTTCATCCGGCGTAGCTATAAGAAGCACCTTCCAATATTAAATTAGCCATTAAATCTAATTGATAGTTATTTCATATTCTTCCATAAGGAATTAACGGAATATCCATGAAATTATAACTCCACAAATTGGAAATAAATAAAAGATGATGAATAAAATTTTTGATTTTTCATATATGACGAAAATATTAAAGAAAGATATCATCCATATTAGAATCCCGAGTGACACTGTTAGCAACGTATCATAATTACATCCTATTTTTCTCGGAAGAAAATAATACATCACCGGAACAATCAATATCATGAAAATAATATAGTTTACAATAGAATTGCCCATTTTTCCTTTCTTATCTTGAGAAAGGATATCAAATGTTACAATTTTTTTTACTGCTTTTTTTGCGTTTCGTTTATGTTCTATTTCTTCCATACCATATAGCTCTAGGAAAATGTTCCGATTCAATTCTCTTCCTGTGTTCTTTGTAATACGCTAGCTTCTTATAAAACAAGTCTGAAAACATTTTTTCATGATTATTTCAATTGGAAGCAGATTTATTTTTGATTTTCTTCAAAACATCTATTATTCTGAAACACTCAATGACTATAATAAGATAAGAAAAAATTAATGCTGTATATGATATTAAAAGTTCATTCGAAAAGTTTTCCCATAATAGATTTATACCATGATACATTGTTGACAAAACTCCACTTATTCCAGAGATCAGAAATAAATAAATTGTAAGTTTGATAATTGAAAAAGGGAAGTTATTAAATGAAAAATTAAGAGTATTTTTTTTGATCCAAACAAGGATTCTTAAAAATAGGATTACAAAAATACATCCACAAACTAATTCGAAATATTCATATCCAGTTAAAGGAGATTCAGGGTAAATCATAATAAAGATGACTAATTATATCGTGTTCATTATTTAGACCATATTTTTTTATTTTCATTAAAAGATTTGTTAGCGATTTCTTCAGTTTGATCTATAACAAATGGAATTTTCAAAGTAGCGGCAATCTTAACATACCCCGTTGCATCTAAAGTTAAAGATATTGGTTTTGCATTCAAAGTTAACCCAGCACTTATCTTAAAATCAATAGAATAAGATGCTTGTATATAAGATGATAATGTAATACCCGCATCAATTCTATGAGACAATCCTAATAATTCTTCCCGATAGGATGTTGAAGTTTTACCATTACAATTGTCAATTTTAAGTATTTTTTCATTACTTAATCCAGCAACCATAGTTCGTAAAGAATATTCAATATCAGGCAGAATAGGCAACCATTTTTGTTTAATTTTAAGTCCTATGCCTACACCTATACCAACATCTGTTCGTAATTTTGCTTCAATGCATACACAATTTTTCTTTTTTTCTATTGATATACTTCCCTCAATAATAAGAAGAATGGGTATGTAACCCGCAGGGATAGTCATTGTGTAGCCAAATTCGTTAGTTTCTTTTCCGAGATAATCAATAGAGAATACCACTTCATTATCAACAAACCCGTACAAATTCCATCCCCCTTCTTCAGCGATAGGATCCCTGTTAATCCACCTGCCGTCTGCAGGATTATAATAACGATAGTTGTAATAGACTAGAGCCAATTTGCCATCGTTCATCTCGCTGGACCACTGCACCGGCTGGACGAGACTGCCCGTGCCGGTCACGGTCCCATAGGGCGAGTAGTCGTAAGTTGCCGCGATCGTTCCCCGCGCGTCGAAGACTTCCGTCACGTTCTTGTTGAAGTCCCATCCATAGCAGTAAAGAGAGGTGTCCTGCACCAAGGCCAGGGGACGCGTGGCCATCGGTTCCAGAGGATCCCACAACAGTGTCCGAAGCACGTTCCGGCTGTTGAGCATGTCCAGGGCAGCTATTTGGAGGTAGCCACGGTACAGGTAGCGTTCATGGCTGGCGACCGTTCCGTTGACGGTGACCTTCTTCATGTAGCGGCGTCCCTGGTAGTCGTAGCCGCATTCCACCACCGTACTGCCGTCCCGGCTGGTGAAGCTCACCGCGCGGTTGGCCGCGTTGTACACGACTGTCCAGATACCCGTTGATGTTTTGATCAAGGGTTGTTCCAAGGAGGAAGAGGGAGATTTGAGAGTGGAGTTGGCAATGCTAATACTATGGTCAAGGAATTCCTAATGACGGTGTTGCATATGGCAAAACCGCGTGCGGGTAAAGTGGCCTGCGGTATTGAACACATCATATTTCTGGAAGAAATTTCCAGATTCGAGTTGATCACGGACCATGTTCGGAAGTGCTGAGAGGGGATTGATGACTGAATTTCGGTATCAGCAATCATGCAGTATCCCGACAAGATTATTCTGCATAATTCCGATTATATTGTTACTATTTCTCATGAGGAGAAATAGCTATTATGACTAAATATTTATCTCCTTGAATTATTTTTTTATACAATATGAAAATCTCACCAAATGGGAATGTTATAAATTCATGTTTATCCGTTTCTTTATATTCTTTTTCCAAAAATTTATCCCGAATATGCAACATACTATAAGGTGTAAGATCTCCTTTCAAGAAATCATCATTTATTAATGAATAGATTTCAGGATTTTTTATTATTTCTTCATTAAAATCATTTTTTACTCCTGAAACATCCAGAATATTATCTGTACTTATGCCTGAATAAGAGACTCTTGCGTCCAGTCCGTCTTGTAATTTCAAGGCCTGCAAGTGAATGCAATCCGTCCATTGCTGATCAGTTTGGAAAATATAAATTATTCTTATTCTCCCCCGCATCGAAGTATGCAGCCTCCACGAATTCTGAGGAACCCTCATAGTATTTGTCATCATTTTTTCCCATGTATCGGGTTGGGGAGGAGATTTATCGCACCCACTGAGAATAATTATTAACAAAATTATATAAATTTTATTGCATAAAATATTCATATTAAATATCAATAGAGTTAATAATAGTTTCCAATTCACTAAATGTAAAATTACCCCAAACTTCAATTGGAAAAGCCGCTGAGGAATCCACTTTGTCCTGAACAATCGTTTCCAAAAATTGTTGCCATTCAGGATCTCCCTCTGTAGGATTAGCGTCAATTACATCGTACCAAGTTAAAGATACCCCTTCAGAAGACAATAAAATAATATCATCTTTTGATTTTACACAAATTTTAAATTTTCCATACCCTAATACTTTTTGCGGGCGACCTAACCACCAACCTGAGGAATGAAGATGGACCCCAGACTCGTATCCTAGATGGACAGAAAATTTTGCAGTAATATCCTTTTTGTCTACAAAATCTATCTCTATGCTTTTTGGATAATTATTTATATTTTCTAATTCTTCTTTTATAATTTGCTATAGTGCTTCTTCAAAAGTTCTTTGCATTCCTGCAGAATCTCTCATTTGAGCTATCATTGCAGGTTTAGAAGGGAAAGGAACTACAGTTCCTATTCCTCTCAAAAAGTTTATAACATAACGAGCATATATTAATTCACCCAGAGTATCTTTTCCTAAGTAATCCGTACATATCATGGGAACATTTCTCACGAACCCGTACAAATTCCATCCCCCTTCTTCAGCGATGGGATCGCGATTGATCCACCTGCCGTCTGCGGGATTGTAATAACGATAGTTGTAATAGACCAGAGCCAATTTGCCGTCGTTCATTTCGCTGGACCACTGCACCGACTGGACATGCTCAATGCCGCTATTTGCCGATACTATGGTAAAGGCAGTTCTCATGGATGACCATCATCTTCTATCTGTTAAATCTGCAGCAATCTCACGCAGGAAATATGAAATATTAAAACAAGATATTCCATTCATTATTAAAAATTGGTTTAGGTTAGACTAAATAGTCATTCAACGCTTATTCTCTTTTAAGAAAATCTCGTATATTTTCAATGATGTATACTGTATTACTATCAGGAAAAACAAGTTCTTTTTTGTTTTTCCTTTCAAAATATCCCATGCCACCGAATGTACCTTTTGGAGTATTCGTTGCACAATAGGTCAATTTTCCAAGATCATCTTTTTTTATAGGGAAAGATATTTCGATCTCATGTTTGCTTGTAACATCTATGATGGTCGTAATTTTTTGAGATTTATTATCGTAACGGTAAACAAGAAAATTAATTTTATCTCCCTTGTTCATGGGTTTTACAACTGTATAAAATTCAAATAAATTTTCTCTTTCGATTATTTCTAGCTCCACGTATGGACTCTTTTTAGAAAGAACCAAGGATTTCGTTGTGTCAACTAATATGGGAGAGGCTTTTATATTAGGGACAGTAATTATTATGGATAATAAAATAATTTTTGCAATCATAATCATTTTAATTTGTTTTCGTATGCTTTTAAACGTTGAGATAAAAAATTAATTCTTGTAGCAATTCTCTTTCTGCATGTCTTACTTATTTTCGGTTTTGTGAGAGATTCTCGTAAACACTTTATTTCTATTCCATGCGCTTTTATCTCAGATTCTATCAATTCTCGTCCATGAGTCGGGCTGACAATTCCTCTTCCTGCTGGATAAGGTTTTCCTTTGTCATCAAATGCTATTCTTGGGTTGGCAGCAAGGATGTCGCTCAAATGGCTTTGCTCATGTTTCATTAAGCAATCCAGACAACACTTCCTATCTATACTCCCTTCCGGAGCTTGACCCAGATAAACTTCCAGCCCACCTTTACCATCAGTAACTACGGTATTTATTTTAGGTGGCCTCGGACCTACTTCCCAAAGTCCTAATACATCCGCTCCTGTAACAGGTGAGTTATGGCAAAAAACATACAGATTGGGTAATTCAAAAGAAATATTCTGTTTTTTTAACTCACTTTTCAAATATATTTCTAAAAAAATTTCTTCTTTTAGCGGATCCCTGTTGATCCACCTTCCATCAGCGGGGGGTAATAACGGTAATTGTAATAGACCAGGGCGAGTTCTTCGTCGTTCATCTCGCTGGACCACTACACGGACTGGACGAGGCTGCCTGAGCCGGACACGATCCTATAAAGAGTAATAATAAGCTATCGCAATTAAAAAATACGGAACTGTTTACTCTAGTCTTGTTTCATGGATCTTCTCTGTTTTTCATCTGAGCAATTTTCTGAATATCAAAAGCTAGAATCTTTTGGAAATCTTACAGCAAGACTATTATTCATAATTCCGTTTTTAAATATAAATTACATATTTAATATTAAATAAATAATCGAATACACAAAACCTGAAAAAGCCATTCCTAAAAGAAAAAAATGTACTTGCTTTAATCGTCTGTAAGACATATTTCCTCGGATAGCAATTACAAGATAAAGTTCATCTGGATTCCAATGTGCGTTTATCTTACAAAGAACGTATACAACTATAGCCACACAGAACATCAATAATAACGTATACACAGAACTTAGGAATATAGCGATCACAACGCATCCGCCAGATTGGTACAGAGCTAACAGAATGAGTGCACATAAAACAATGAGAAATAAAGAACCTATAATTTCAGCACTGATTTTGTATTTTCTAACTATATTCTGAATTTCTCTCCTTTTATAAAACTTTTCTTCTTGCTTTGTCTTTGATGTTAATAAACACATCAAAAAGGACGAAATAAGAACCCACAGTATAGAAGACATAAATCTACATTTTTAGTTCAAGGCAGGCCATGGCCTAGATGGCAAAAGTGGTGAAGTGGGGGGAATCGTACGGGTAGATAAACGCTCTGCAGTTCCCTCAACAGAAGTTTTTTTCCCAACAATAACTTGAATCGTACAATCTTCCATATTATCTAAATCCGATGAAATACCCCAGGATTGAATTATTCCTTTTGCCAATGTTTTATTAGTTATTTTAAGAGTATACATGGTAAATTCTTCCTTAACATAATATGCCCACATATAATTATTGGTTTGGATTAAAACGGCCTGTTCATATTGTATTTTAGTTACTGATTTTAATTTTCCATATTTTTTAAGTACACTAATCTTATTTTGTAATTCAACAACTTTAGTAACAACTCTTTGATTTTTTGCAAGAACTTGTCCGAATTTTTGGCAACTTTTCATTACACTTACTCCTGGAATGATAGCACCAGAAACTGCTGCAGCACCTACAGAAACCCAATCAATATCATCAGCAGGTTTTCCCTCTATAATATTAGTAGTAACTTGAATTCCAATATCAACAACAGCAGAAATTACTGCAGACACTAGACGATCAAAAAATAATCCGCTCCTGTCAATATTTTTTATAGGATCGTTTCCCACGAACGCATACAAATTCCATCCCCCTTCTTCAGCGATTGGATCGCGATTGATCCACCTGCCGTCTGCAGGATTGTAATAACGGTAATTGTAGTAGACCAGGGCGAGTTCTTCGTCATTCATCTCGCTGGACCACTGCACCGGCTGGACGAGACTGCCCGTGCCGGTCACGGTCCCATAGGGCGAGTAGTCGTAAGTTGCCGCAACAGCTCCCTCTCTATCAAAAACTTCCGTCACATTCTTGTTGAAGTCCCATCCATAGCAGTAAAGAGAGGCGGCCTGCACCAGGGCCAGGGGACGCGTGGCCACCGGTTCCAGAGGATCCCACAACAGTGTCCGAAGCACGTTCCGGTTGTCCAGCATGTCCAACGCCGCTAGTTGCAGGTAGCCGCGGTACAGGTAGCGTTCATGGCTGGCGACCGTCCCGTTGACGGTGACTTTCTTCATGTAGCGGCGTCCCTGGTAGTCGTAGCCGCATTCCACCACCGTACTGCCGTCCCGGCTGGTGAAGCTCACCGCGCGGTTGGCCGCGTTGTAGACTACTGTCCAAATGCCCGTCGAGGTTTTGATGAGGGTCTGGTTGCCCGAGGCGTCGTACGTCGGCACGAAAGGCGCCTCCGCGTTTTCTTCGATGCTGGTGTACTGGTTAAGCTCGTTGGCCGCGTAGGTGAGTTCCTCGGCCAGTTCCCGCGCCGTCTTGCGGTTGCCGATGTTGTCGTAGCTGTAACCGTAGGGGGCTGTTCCCAGAGTAGCCCCGGTGAGTTCGTTTCTGCCGTTGTAACTGAAGCTGTCAGTACGAGTTGCTTCGGTTCCCCGCTGCTGGGTGCGGGTGACTGGGCGTCCCAATGCGTCGTAGCTCTGGCTGCGGGAGACCAGCGCGGTTTCCCCCAGACGGCAGCTTATGGCCACTGCCAGGTCACGGTGTTCTTCATAGGCAAGTTCCCGGACGATGCCGTTGGGCATCGCGAGGCTGGAGGGCAGGCTGCTTCCCGCCAGGTAGCCGTAGGCGAAGCTTTGCTCCGTTCCCTCGTGCATGATTCCGGCGCCGGCAAGCCTCCCGTTGGCTTCATAGCCCTGGCTTGCTTCCTGGAGGACGTCGGTTCCCTGTTTCAGGGTATAGCCGGAGGACCGGCCGTAAGCATCGTAGTTTTCCTGGAGCTGGCAGGAGGCGCCTCCTATGGTGATGCTATCGGTGTCCGGTTCGTTGTAGGGGGTGTAAGTGATGGTGCGAAAGCCTGAGGCGTCCGTCACCTGGGTCAGCTGGTTGAGGCAGTTGTAGGCGTACTGGATGCCGGGCGTGGAGTCGCTGTAGGAGACGGAGGTGTTGACCCCTTTCTTCAGATTGTAGCCCCAGGTGGTGACCACCCCCCGCGCGTCTGTGAGCGTGGATCTGAGGTTCAGGGCATTGTAGGCGGTGTCCTCATGCGTTCCGTCCGCGTAGGTTTTGCGGGTGACGAGGCCTGTGGCTTCATCATAGCTCCAGGTGGTGACGTCTCCGTCCGTGCGTCCCGTGGGGTCGGTGGTGATGTCGCCCGCGTCCTCCCGGAAGGTGGTAAGGCTGACCATTCTGTCGGCTTCGTCGTAGCCGAAGAGCAGGGACTGGATGGCCGTACCCCATTCGGCGGTCTTTCGGCCCCGGAGGTCGTAGCCGTAGCAGGCCGTGTTCCCGAGGGCGTTGGTGACGGCGGAAGGCTGGTCAAACCAGGGATCGTAGGCGGTAGAAGCCGTGTTGCCCGCCGCGTCCGTCACCGAGACGGTACGCCCCGCGATGTCGGTGCGCGTCGTGGTTGTGTTGCCCCGGCCGTCGGTGTTGGTGTAGATGATGCCTGTTTCCGCATAGGCTCGGGTCTGCGTGGAAGTAATGCCCGCGTGGTCCGTCTGCGTGGTAGTAAAGTCGTCGATGACCGTCGCGGTGGCCGTGACATTGGAAGTGGGGATGCTGCTTTTTTGCGTCCGCAGGGCGCCTGTTCCGTATTCGCTCCACTGTGTGGATATATTTCCTCTGGGACCGATGAAGACGGTTTTGCTTTCCAGCGTGGACGAGAGGGAGGAAACCAGCGTCTTCTGCGTTTCGCCATAGGTAGTCCCTTGGCCGTTGTTCCTGGTCGCCGTGACGACGCGGTAGACGCCGTCCTGCGCCTGTTCCACGCCGTAGCTCCACGTGGTGATGCGCGAGTTGGACACGGTGGCCGGATCGGCAAGCTTCCAGGTTTCCTTGACCTTATTGCCGAAGTCGTCGTATTCCCACAGGGTCGGCGCCATCGTCGTAGCTGCGGTTTCCGCATCTGTCTGTTCCTTGGTCAGCTGTCCCTTGGCGTTATAGGTGTTCCTCGTGTAAATGACTCCCCCGATGGTGTTGGGCCGGCCCGTGCGCAGGGTTTCGCCGACGCCGTTGACGATCATTCTTTGCAGCTCGATTTCCGTCTCACCACAGATGGCTTTCGTGAAGGTCCGGATACCGTCATTGACCAAGTCAAGGGAATATACCAAATGCCGCTGCCCCGTGCCAGCCTGTTCCATAATCGTTCCGTCCGGGGCGTTGCGCGTGATGAACGTGGCTCCGGAGGGAGTGGTCTGCGTCGTCGTCAAGCCGTCCTGGCTGTAGGCGTAGGCGGTGACCCGGCCCAGGACGTCCGTAGAGGAAGTTATCCTCCCCAGCAAGTCGTACTCCGAGCTTTCGCTGGTCGTCATGGCCCCCGTATCCCGGCGCGTAGAGAGGATGCGCCCCGCCGCATCCAGGGTGTAGGTGGTGATGGTTTCCGGCGTGATGACGGTTTCCCCTTCCATCACGGCGGAGCGGGTCGTTTCCACCAGTTGCCGGCCCGTGCCGTAGGCGTAGTCCGTCCTGATGCCGTTTTCATCAATTTCCCACAACAGGCCCCGTCGCACATCAGCTCGCGCTCCGTTATTCGGCCATTGCCCGCCGTCCGCTTCACCCACCGGTTCTGCGTGTCAAATTCATAGGAGGCGCTGTCCGTGAGCGCCCATTCCCCGCCGGTGAGCAGGGCGTAGCTTTCTTCCCTGACGCGCTGCCCTTCCGCCGTGATCCAGGTCGTGGTGCGCGTGCTCTGTCCCGGCACGGTTTCCCCGTTGACGCGCGTTTCCACCGTTTCCGTGTAGAGGGCGCCGTGCTCCGTCGTGGCCGCGTAGTCGTGCCAGGTTTGCACGCCGGTGAGGTCCCGGGTCATCCGGGTGCGTCCGCGGGCATAGACGTCGGGCGCGCCGGCCAGCCATTGTTCCGTGGCCGTCAGGCGCGTGCCCGTTACTCCCAGTCCGGTGACCCGCTTTTCCGTCCTTTTGACGTGATTGGCCGTCGTGTACTTGTAGGCAATGGTGGTCAGCGTCTTGACGTGTCCTTCCAGCGGAAGCAGGTCTACCGTTTCCGTGGCGGGTTCGTCGTTGAAGTCGGCTTCTCCCGAATGCGCATAGGTGTAGCGCGTGATGCGCCTGCCGCTTTCCGCCCACGGTTCGTCGCGGGAGAGCAGGCGTCCGTAGAGGTCATACGCGTAATGAATTTGGCTGCCGTCCGGGGCCGTTTCCATCTTGAGCCGTCCGCACTGGTCGTAGGCGTATTGCGTGGTCTGGGCTTCCGGGCTTTGATAGCCTTCCACTTGAGTGAGCAGCAGATCGCCTACGTCCGTCGTTTGATAGATGGAGCAGGTGCGCTCTGCCACGATACCTCCTTTGGAGATTTCCGTCACCAGCTGCCAGACCGAGTCTTCCGGTTCCAGCTCCGTGCGCGTGCGAATGGTCGTGATGGCGTCTTCCCCCGTTCCCCTCCGCATGTTCCACGCCAGGCCGTCGTTCCACCAAGTGACGGCGTAGGGCTGCCTGGCCGGCGCCTGTTCCGTGACGGTGAAGTGGCCGTCCGCGGAAAGGGAAAGGTTGAATGTTTTAAAGGGTGTCCCGGTGACCGTATAAAATCCCTGTTCGTCCGTTCCGGTGATTTGGCCAGGGGTATAGAGAGCGATGGTGTAGCCCGTGGAGGTGACGTTTTCCACGTTGAGCAGGCCGTCCCACAGGTTCCAGATTTGCCTCAGCGAGCCGTCTTCGGCATGCTTGACGTCCAGATAGGATGACGCGTTGGAGATGACCTGCTTGTCGGTGGTGGTGTAGGAGAGGAGCGTTCCTGTTTCCGCCGAGAAGAGGTATTGGCTGCCGTCCTCCACGATCCAGCGAAGGCAGGATTGTCCTTCCACCGTGGCCAGCGCCGCACGCCCTCCGCCCGACGTGTCCACGCCAACGGGCAGCACGGAGCCGTTCATATAGCAGCGCATGGCAATCACCCGGTCCCCCTGCACCAGATTGAACCGCACTCCGGGTACAATGCCCCCTTCGGGCACGTCCAGGCGGCTGTTCAACGGATGGTTGTAGGCCAGTGAGGAGGGGCTTTCCAGGCCGGAGACACTTTCCTCACTCCTCAATTCCACCCGGCCCGCAGGAATCCCTCCCAGCCCCCGGAACATTCCGAAGTTGCAGGACTAGTACATCAGCGTGGCCGTGCTTTCCGCACTCACACTGCACCCTGCGGAGGAATAGTTTCCCGGCGTGCTATTCCCCACCGCGGAGCCCGACCGGGCCAGCGACGGGGAAGGCGGCGTTCCGCCGCTGTTATCACACGTGTCTCCCTCGCACGGGCACTTCTCGGGCTCCTCCTTGCCTCCCGGCTCCGTCGGCACGACGTCGATGCTGTAGTTGCAAATGGAGACGTTGTCTTTTTCAGGCTTGTAGTCGATGTTGGTCTGGTTGACTTCCCAAATGTAGGAGCCGGAGGGCAGCTGCGCCCCGCCGGTCCCCGTGTGGTATTTATGGCCGCCCTGCTTGCCTGCCGTCTGCGAGTCTTTCTTCAGGTCCACCTGCGCCACCACGCTGCCGCTGGAATCCTTCACTTCCAGGCTTCCCCAGTCGTCCACCCCCAGGAAGAGCGAACAGGTGCCGTAGAGCTTTTTTCCGTCCGCTCCTTCCGGAATGGTAAAGTAACCGTGAGCACTGTGTCCATCCGCCGACGTACTGGGCGGTCCCACGGTAATTTCATCGTGTTCGTGGATTTCCTCGAACGGTAGCGGATCGGGCTCCGTAGCGGAGCGCATGCCACGCGGCATGGGTTTGGCCGTAGAGCCGAAGTACCATTTGCGGTAAGCGGGGATGGAAGAAGGGGTGCCGGCAGAAGAAGTAGTTGGAGTATTCATAAGGCATCAAGGGATTGAAATTGATGAATGAAGAGAGCAATCCTCCATGATCATTTTCCCGGTAGCATGATCCAGATCCAGTGTCAATAAAGTTTATTTGAGAATTTCTGTTTGTCTATGAAACATAATGAATTTTTTCCATCAAAAAATAATATAATAATTCTTACGCTCAGTACCTTCCTGTTACAGACATCAATATTCTCTATTTGTTAGAAAAAATCCACAATAGGATGTCATTCTTGCTTGGCGCCAGTCAAATTCCTGTAAAAAATGTCTCTCCCATGGAGAAAGAATGGTTGATGATTCAGTAGTTTGTCTTTTCGAATTTGTCGCAACTTCTGAAAACCCTTAATCAAAAAATACATCTTTTCCGAAGTTTTTCTATGAAAACGGGAGGAGAAAGATTGCCCTCCATCCGTAGAACCCTTACAATTTTTGTCATGCCTGTATCTCCGGCGCGCATTCTGGAAGATTTGTCACCCTTCTACCGGCAGGAAGAATTTCCCGTGCTTCTGCACCAGTGTGAAACGTGGACGCAAAGCCGTCCGTTGGAGGGATGCCGTGTGATTGACGCCTCCCCCGTATTCCGGAACACCTGCGCCAAATACGCCGCCCTGCTGGCGGCTGGAGCGGAATTGACAATAGCAGTCTCTCCGGTGATGCCCCACGATCCGGAAACGGTCGCGCTGCTGGGCAGGTATGGAATACCCGTGGTGGAGGCGGAACGGGCGGACGGACCCTATGATGTGGTGATGGACTGCGCCGGGGCGCTCAGCCATGTTCCCAGCCGCTGCGGGTATGTGGAACTGACCCGGTCCGGAGCGCAGCATTATACGCGCTGCACACAGCCCGTGTGGATGGTGGACGCCGGAAAAATCAAGCAGATAGAGACTTGCCTGGGAACCGGGGAAAGCTTTTTCCGCGCGCTGGAAGCGCTGGGAATTGAGAGTGGCCCGGGGCGGACCCTGGTAGTCATCGGGTACGGAAAAGTGGGCCGCGGAATCGTTCTGCACGCGCTCAGGCGGGGCTTGAACGTTATCGTGGCGGATGTGGAGGAAAAACCTCTCCCTCTGTCCTCCGCCTCATTCGTGCGCGCAACGGATGGAGAAGCTCTCACCAATGCAGTCAGGCATGCCTTTTGCGCCGTCACGGCCACAGGGCGGCGGCATGCCCTGTCAGGAGTGATTGACCCCGCTGTGACCCGCTCCTCCGGCGTTCTGCTGGCCAATATGGGCGTGGAGGACGAATGGGGGCCGGAGATCCCGAAGAACCGCCTGCTGAACGGAGGCCGCCCCCTTAATTTCATTCTGCCGGACCCTACGCAAATGTGCTACATAGACCCTCCCCTGGCGCTCCATAATCTGGGCGCCGTGGAGCTTGCCGCAGGCCGCGCCATGCCGGGCATTTTTCCGCCGCCTCCGGAAATGGAGGAAGCTTTCCTTTCCCTGATCCGCTCCCGCGGTTCCCTGCCGCCGGACATGCTGGACTGGATTTCCTGACTTATCATCTTGTCTTTGCAGGAATGAAGGAGTATCGTACAGAGTACGGCTGGGGGCTTCGCGTTCCCTGGCCGGCCTGACGCTTCATTGACTTCGCAACTCATGAATACTTATTATTCCTACCGCAGCTACCGGCTGGGAGGGAGACTCCTCGGCACCCTGGGGTGCGGCCTGGCCTGGGCATTCTTCGGGTCCGGATGGTGGAGCTTTCTCCTCGGCGCTCTTCTCTTGTTTCTGTGGCTTCCCGTCATTCTGGGGAGACCTTATTTTCTCACAATCACTTCCTCCTCCATCTCCTGGGGCAACAGCATTTCACGCAAGGAAATTCCATGGGAACTGATTGAGCGCATAGGATGTACGCCCGATCATGAATCTGAACCCGGACTGATGATTGAACTGAAAGACGGCCGTATTCTGGATGTGGAATCCTCCTGCTTCGGTTCCCTGCCTCCCGTACGGGAAGCCATTCTGCAAGCCTCCGGTTCCTATCCTTTCCATCTTGCTCCGGATTTATTCGCCGATCCGGGGTTGTTGAGCGAATGACGCGGCGGAGCCTCCTTAAACCCGCTGCGGCACTCCGTGCCTTCCCTTGCGCCTGAACCGCACGTTCCCGGCGCCGGAAGGTGTTTATACGCGTTTTTTCCGGTGCCATGCCGGCACGCCTGTTTTTTTATCCCTCCCCCGGAAATCACCGTTCGGTTTATTGCCGACGGTGGAAAATGAAAAATGTTCCACGTAGAACATTCATGTGAATAACACAGTCATCACTTTCATTTTCAATCAATAAAAAACAGGCGCCGTGACAGCACGGCGCCTGTTCTCGTATGAATGATTTTGTACCATCAAAATCAGTTGGGAGATCTCATTGGCATGAGCACGTACAGGAACTCATCACCTATCTTCAATACGCCCGGGCTCATTTCATCAATGAGGTTCAACGTGATGATCGTATCCCCGGCCATCGTCTTCAGGGGAGCCATGAAGAAATCCGGGTTGAAGGAAATGGAAAGCGGCCTTCCGGCATAAGTGATCGTCATGGATTCATGAGCTTCACCCACGCCTTCCGCGCTGGAAGCCACTTCGAGTTCGTTTTCACGGAAGTTCAGCTTGATGTTCGTGCTTTTGTCCACGGAAAGGAGGGACACGCGGCGCACCGTTTCCAGCAGTTCCCCACAGGGCAGTTCAATGCTTTCCTTGCAGTCCGTCGGGATTACCTGGCGGTAGTTCGGGTAATTGCCGTCAATCAGCTTGCTGATCAGCAGCGTGTCATTGATTTCAAAAGCGGCCTGGTTGCGGGTGAACCGTACGGTGACGGTCCCCACTTCATCCAGAAGGCGGCGGAGTTCACCAACGGCCTTGGTGGGCAGAATGGCGTCCAGTTGCTGTTCTTCCGGGAATTCCAGGGCGGTTTCCGCCAGGGCCAGGCGGCGGCCGTCCGTAGCCACCAGAGTCATCTTGCCGTTGCGGAAGGAAAGGGAAATGCCGTTCAGCACGTAGCGGGTCGTATCCGTAGAGATGGCGTATTCCGTGCGGCGGATGCAGTCGCGCAGCAAATTCTGGTCCACCTGGTACACGGTCGCCTGTTCAAAGGACGGCAGTTCGGGGAATTCGTCCGCCGGAAGGCCATTCAGCTTGAACTGGGAGCGGCCGCATTCCACAGTCGCCTGGTTGCGCTGGTTGACGTCCACCTGGACTTCGGCTTCAGGAAGCTCGCTGATGATGCTCACCAGCTTTTTGGCGGGAAGAGTCACGGTGCCCTCGCGCAGCACGTTCGCGGGAACTACGCCGGTGATGCATACGTCAAGATCCGTAGCCGTAAAACGTACCTGGCCGTTTTCAGCTTCAATCTTGACGTTGGAAAGAATGGGCAGCGTCGTCTTGGAAGACACCACGCTGGCAACCTGTCTCAGACCGTCGAGAAATACTTGCTTGGAAATGGTAAACTTCATGTGTCTGTGCTTTTATCTGCCTCGCATCCTCTCACAAGTGCCTCCTGTGATTCAAGCCATTTCTCCGTCAAACCCTAATATTTGGCAGTATTTTTTTAAAAGCATACCATATGTAGTAATATGCTATTTCTCCGGGCATATCTTGCATGAAACGGTTTTTCAAATTATTTAAGTATTCTTAAAAGTCCGTTCTCCGGCGAACAATTCCCGGTTGACGCGCACGCGGATTTCGAATCCGGGGTCAAATTATTTTTTTAAGAACAAGCCGGTTAACAAAAAGAAAGATCACGGAAAAATAAAAGCATGAAAGGAAACATAAACAGCGCTTTTTCCGGATCGTGTATATGTTCAATGAATTTGCCGCTTTCCAGAGGAAAAAGAACGGCATCCGGATTCGAAATCCGCTACTTTTCAGCCAAGCTTCGGCGATTTTAAACAACAAAGACTTTCAGAATTTCTGTGAAACGTTCATTCATCATTTTGTCTTTACTGGTTGCGGGAGGCATGGCCCATGCGGCTTCTCCCATTTATTCCTGGGAGTGGACCACGGAAGGAACGCAAATAACTGCTCCCGGCTGGAACGGTTCATTCAATTATACAACCGGCAACGATTATGCCACTTTCGGCAGCGGCTCCGGCGGAGGCACGCCCTACAACTCTGGCATAGCGGGAATTTCAGGCAGTTTCACCGTCAGCTTCGACCTGAAAAACCTGAGTTCCACCAACAACGCCTGGAAAGACGTTTTCAGCTTGTATTCCAATGGAACGGTTTCCGGAGAATCCAACAGCATGGTACTGGAATTCAATGCCTCCGGGGAACTTTATTTTTACAACAAGGGATTTGGAGGCCAATCCGGCGGAAACATCAATACAGGCCTGACCTGGACGGACCTCCAGCAGGACAACTGGAACAATCTGAGCATCGTTTCCGATCTTTCCTCCCAGACTCTCTCCGTGTACGTCAACGGCGCCCTGGCAGGTACGATCACCGGCTGGAATCCGTCCTCCCCTGCCCTGACAGGCTCCCAATTTGGATCTTCCTTTGGAAACACCCGTCCCATGAACGGAACCATAGATGTCAACAACATCAAATTTTACGACGGCGTTGTGCTTCCTGTTCCGGAAGCGGCCACTGCTTCCCTGGGGCTGCTGGGCCTGGCCGCCCTGCTGATGCGCCGCCGCCGGAGCTGCTAAGCATTTGCCGTTATCCAGCAAGAGGCCGCATGCCGGGAAGGGTTCCCCCGCATGCGGCCTTTTCCGTATTCCGGCACTTCCGTCCCGGAATTCATGTTCCCGTGAATGTTTCCCCCGGCATGGTCCAGGCGCCGGGCGGAACCACCCTGCCCGGCAAAACAACGGTATTGGCGCCCAGGCGCACATGATCCCCAATGACGGCTCCCAGCTTGTTCCTTCCGGTAATTTCCAGCCTCCCGGCCGCCATCATCCTGTGCTCCCCGCCGTCATGGCGGAAATTGGAACACACCGTTCCAGCCCCGAAATTGACGTCGCTGCCAATGATGGAATCACCCGCATAGCTCAGATGGGGAATAAACGTCCCGTCTCCGATGATGCAGTTCTTCAGTTCCACCCCCTGCCCCGCTACACAGCCGTTTCCCATGGACACATATCCTCTCAAATGGCAGTTGGGCCCAAGGCGGCAGCCGTCCCCCACCCATGCGGAGCCCTCAACCACCACGCCGGGCATCACCACGGTGCCCTTTCCCACACGGAGACTGCCCAGGACGTAAACGCCCGGCCGCCCGGAAAAATCGTCTCCCTCCATTCCCTCCATCACTCTCTCCTGCCAGTCCAGCAGGTCCCAGGGATAGACGAGGCGCTCCACAGCCGCCTCCCGCCCGGAAAAAACACGTGACAGTCCGTTCCCCGGCCCTTTCCGGGCCAGCAGCCGCCCTTCTTCATTCCGTACTTCCCCTGTCCCGCAGGAAGCAAGCCATGCGGCAGCTTCCGGGGAAAAATCATGCATGGACACCTCTACCACTTCCGCCGCACTTTCCGTAACGGCGGCTTCTGGATTAAAAACCGCCTCAAAGCCCGCTTCCCGGAGCCGGGAGGCACAATAGGCGGCTATGCTCACCCCGGCCACGGAAAAGCCGCGGAAAGGCCTCTCAGGGCTCGTTGCGGGAAAGGTATGGTCCCTTTCCGGAATGTAAATCAATCTGGCAACCCTCACGGAGGAATGGTATGCTTTCTTACGGCGCTTCCGCAAGACGGAACGTGCGGCTCCGTTTCACGGTTCCACTTGCCAATAACCCTGTGAAAGGATAAGTCAATTAACTGTGAGTATGGTGTGAATAAGTTATTCAGATGTTATCCACATTTTTATGAACCGAATTTATTCACACTGGCGGATGATTTCAATCCATTCATTCCCAGGCGGTAAAAACGTTGTTCACACTGGGCACAGGGTAGAAGAAGAAGAAATTTAATACTGTTAAATCTAATATTCTTCAATCACACAACGTGATTGTCCTTTCTCGCGCATTCGTGCTACAAGGTCGGCATGAACACGGAAGACCAGGATACGCGCTGGATGAACATGGCCGTAAAACTGGCCGAAAAAGGGGTCGGGCTGACAAGTCCTAATCCCTGCGTGGGAGCGGTCATCGTGCATGAAAACCAGGTGATCGGCTCCGGTTTTCATGAAAAAGCCGGCCTGCCCCATGCGGAAAGGAAGGCTATTGCCGATGGAACGGCCAGAGGCAACGCCGCCCTGTTTGCGGATTCCACTCTGTACGTTACTCTGGAACCGTGCAGCACCACCGGAAAAACGCCACCCTGTACGGAAGCCATTCTGGAACACCATTTCAAACGGGTGGTTTATGGTTCTCAAGACCCCAATCCCAGACACCGCGGCGCCGCGGCTGACATTCTTGGGAGAGCAGGCATCCAGGTCACCCGCGGAATTCTGGAAAAGGAATGCGATCATTTAATCCGGGGATTCAGGCTGAACATGCTGGAGGGGCGCCCATGGGTGATCGCAAAGAGCGCCATGTCCCTGGACGGCCGCATTTCACGCAGTCCGGAACGGTCCCAGTGGCTGACGAATGAAAAATCCAGGTCTTTCGTACATACCCTGCGGGCTGAGTGTGATGCGATTCTTACCGGAGGAAATACCATGCGCCTGGACAATCCGTCCCTGACCATCAGAAAACCGGACCGTCCCGTTTCTCCCCTTAAGGAACAGCCCTGGCGCATTATCCTGACTCACAACGCCGCATCCATTCCTGCGGATTCCGTTTGCCTGACGGATGAATTCCGTGACCGGACCCTGATTGTAGAGAACGTTTCAAGTTATTTGGAATTATTAAAAAATCTGTATAATGAAAGAAAAACAGGGACTGTCCTGCTGGAAGCGGGAGGCTGCCTGGTCCGGGAATTCCTGAAAGCCGGCCTGGTGGATGAATGGGTGGGATTTTACGCGCCCATCATAACGGGCGGCGGCGCAGACGGCGTGACGGGCGGTTCATTCCTGGAACGTGAAGCCTTTCTTGAGCAGCCGGTTGTGAGCATCTTTGGAAGCGATGTGTGCATCCGGGGCGACGTAAGCTACCGGTAACGGGCACAGCCAATTATTCATTCGCCTTCCGGATGTTTTTAAACCGGGAAAGCATCTTTAATTACCGGTGAGCCTGCCATTCGGCGGTTTTTCTCATCATTGTGCATCCTCTCTGTTCGTGTCCATTTTTTAAGACAAGCCGGATGGCATGAACCGAGCGGAAGCGTATCGGTCATACAGGGGAAAATATTCAGGAAAAAGACCCCCCCCTCTTTTATAAACCGGAGCCTGCAGGGAGTGGAAAACGGGTCATGGGGAGAGCATGAGGCTTTTACCGTGCATGCAAGTTTTCAGCATTCAGGAGCCGGGCCGTATTCAAATTTAAAGCCCCGGCATGAAAACGGCGCAGGCTTTCATGCCTGCTGCCTGCCGCGCTTTTGCAAATGAACAAGCAGCAGGGCAATGTCCGCCGGAGTAATGCCCGGAATGCGGGAAGCCTGCCCGATAGTGGCAGGACGTATGCTGCCCAGTTTGATGACCGCTTCTTTTTTCAGGGCGTGAACGCGTTCGTAATCAATGTCGGCAGGAATGATTTTACTTTCCATCCGGGTGATTTTTTCCGCTTGTTTTTTCTGTCTTTCAATGTGGCCTTCGTACTGGATATCCGTGGCGATGGCATCCAAATGTTCCACGTGGAACATTTTTTTCAGCTCTTCAGGCAGCAGGGTCCAGTCATTGCCTGGCCTCTTGAGCCAGGTGGAAAGGGAAACGCCTTCATGTTTAAGCAGAGCTGCTTTTGCTATTCCTTCCTCAATGGCGTTTTGCCTGTCTTCCGTTTTCCTGAACGTTTCGCGGGTGATGAGGCCCGTTTCAAAAGCCAGGGGGGCCAGGCGCAGGTCCGCGTTGTCCTGGCGCAGCAGCAGCCGGAATTCCGCCCGGCTGGTGAACATGCGGTACGGTTCGTCCGTTCCCTTGGTGACAAGGTCGTCTATCATGACGCCGATGTAGGCCTGGTCGCGGCGCAGCACCAGGGAGGGCTTGCCCAGAGTTTTCAGAGCGGCGTTTGTTCCCGCCATCAGACCTTGCGCGGCGGCTTCTTCATAGCCGGAGGTGCCGTTGATTTGTCCTGCAAAGTACAGGTTTTCCACCAGCTTGGTTTCCAGAGTAGGGTGCAGCTGCGTGGGAGGGCAGAAATCATATTCCACCGCATATCCCGGACGAATCAGTTGGGCGTTTTCCAGGCCGGGAATGGTGTGGATGAAATCGCATTGCGCGGAGTAGGGCAGGGAGGTGGAAACGCCATTGAGGTAGAATTCCTCCGTACTGCGGCCTTCCGGCTCCAGGAAGACCTGGTGGCTGGTTTTTTCCGCAAAGCGCACGATTTTGTCTTCAATGGAAGGACAGTACCGGGGGCCTATGCCCTCAATGATGCCGCTATAGAGAGGGCTGAATTTTAAATTGTCCCGGATGATGTCGTGGGTGGTCTGATTGGTGTAGGTAATCCAGCACGGCATTTGCTTCATGCGGAAGTCTTCGTCTCCCCATGTGTTCAGGGTGCAGAAAGGTTCGGAAGCGCGTTTCAGTACGTCGCGGGAACGGTAACTGAACAGAGCCTCCGGCGCGTCTCCGGGCTGCATTTCACAAATGGAAAAGTCAATGGATCTTCTATTGACGCGCGGGGAAGTGCCCGTTTTAAGCCGTTCCACTTGAAAGCCAAGCGCGGCGAGGTCGGTGGAAAGGCTGGAAGGAGCGCAGCCCATGCGGCCTCCCGTTATGTGCTGAAGGCCCACGTGCAGCAGCCCCTGCATGAATGTTCCGGAGCAGATGACCACGCTGCGCGCGCAGATGGTGTAGTCCAGGGAAGTGACGGCTCCCGTCACCTGCTGCTCCCCGTTGACGAGCAGTTTGACCACGTCACCCTGGAACAGGCGTATGCCCGGGGCGGTTTCCAGAACCATTTTCATTCGTGCGCGGTAGGCCGTTTTGTCGCATTGGGCGCGGGGTGCGCGCACGCTGGGCCCCTTGGAGGCGTTCAGCATCCGGAACTGGATGGCGGTGGCGTCCGTATTCAGTCCCATGGCCCCTCCCAGGGCGTCTATTTCCCGGACAATGTGGCCTTTGGCAAGCCCCCCGATGGCCGGGTTGCAGGACATTTGCCCGATGGTATCCAGGTTGTGGGTCAGAACGGCGACGGAGCACCCCAGGCGGGAGGCGGCCAACGCCGCTTCAATGCCTGCGTGCCCGGCGCCGACGACGAGGACGTCGAACAGGGGGGAGGCGGGGGAAGGAGAGGAATTCATCAGGATGCGGAGCAAATGGCAAGACGGTGCAGAATCAGCCGCGGATCAAGCGAAGAAGATACCAAGGCCTTGTCCGCCTTCATGCATTCCTTTAAAGTCTGCTTCAACCGTTCCGTCTTGAATTTGGAAGCGTTCTGCGCCGCCAGGAAAAGCGGGTACGCATTGGGAGTGCCGTCTTTTTTCAGGGGAATCAGCGCGGCGGCATAGGAGGGCAGGGAAGAGATGCGGGCCGTAAATTCCTTGAAGTTGGTGGGCTTCAGATTGAACGCGTCACATAAAAGCCTGGCGGCCAGCAGATTTCTCAGCGTGGGGATGAACGCTGCGCGCATGATCGTGACGGCGTTTTCACCGCGTTCCAACTGAAAGTCAATCAGGGAGATGGCCGCATCGCTCTTCTTGTTTTCCAGAGCACGTGAAATTTCAAAAATAACGCCCGTGCGCGTCAGCGGAACCATGCGCTCCACATCCTCCGGCATCACGGTGCGCCTGTCCGCGCCCAGATAAAGATCCAGTTTTTCAATTTCGGAAATAATCTGGCGGGAGGATTCGCTGACGCGGTGAATGAATAACTCCAGAGCGGCGGAATCAAAGTTCATGCCCCGCGCGCCTGCCTCCTTGTTGATAAGGGGCATCAGGCTGCCTTCCCAGCCGGCCTTGGTGATGTCCGGCTTGTTCAGTTCCTCCGCGGCGGCGGATTGGAGCAGGAATTTGTTAAAGGAACGGCGCTTGTCAAATTCGGAAGCGGAGATAAGCAGCAGGACGTCCGGTCCCAGCCCCCCTTCCAGCAGATGCCTGAGAGAGTCCAGAGCCGCTTCCGTGGTGGAGGAACGCCCCGTGACGGAATCCCCCAGAAAATTGCAGTTCTTCATCCAGACCACCTTGCGGCCCGGAAAAAACGGTAGCGTGCGCAGGGCTTCCATGACCTGGCGCGTCACCTGGTCCGCTTCATCGGAATCGCCGCAGGCCGCTTCCAGGATTTCATGGGAAAATTCATTCGTGCCTTCCGTCAGGGCGGCAAAGATGCCGGAAGCCTTTTCACGCACCATTCCTTCGTCCGTACCGAAAACGAGGTGAATGGCTTGTTGTTGTAAAGTGCTGGTACCCATAAAACCGTACCCATACGGTATCATAAAATATGCCTCGTTAAAAGACGTATTTGTCATTTGAAAGTTTTTTCATTTGAAGAGAATAGGCTTAAATAGTATCAATAGAACCGGAATGTCAAAAAGCGGCTGGAGTCTTCCAGGTCCATTTTTCAGGCATCTCCTCGTGATCAAGCCGCAAACCGTTTGATCGTTACTACGGCAGGGCATTTCCATGAGATCGACTATATGGACACGGGCTTTACTTGTCATCATGATGACGGTTATGATGACCGTCGTCGCCGTTGCCTATTGGAGGTGGAACAGCCGCGTTACGGAGAAGAACGTTTCCTTCCGGTCTGAGGTGTTTACGATGGCGCAGCAGTCCGAACTCAAGGAGGAGGACGTTCCCATCCTGCACCAGCTCAATGAAGAATATTCACGCGTCGCCCGGCTGGTGGAACGGGTGCTGGTCAGCATAGACACCACGGGCGTGACCAGCGTGCCGCAGCCTTCCGAAGACGGTGAATCCATGATTGAAAAAAGGCTGGCGGTCCATGGCCTGGGTTCCGGCGTCATCGTCACGGAAGAGGGGCATATCATTACCGCCTACCATGTCATTCAGAACAAGCATGCGCTGCGCGTCACGCTGAGCAACGGGAAAAGCGTTTCCGTGCGCCTGGTAGGGGTGGATCCGGAGCTGGACATCGCCGTGCTGCAGGTGGAAAACCCGATGGCCTTCACGCCTCTTCCGTTCGGCAACAGTGACGAGATTGCACCCGGCATGATCGTCCTGGCCTGCGGCAACCCCTATGGACTGGGGACGACGGTTTCCCGCGGCATCATCAGCGCCCGTGAACGCAAGCTGGTGGATTCCGGCCTGGACCTGATCCAGACGGATGCCAGCATCTTTCCCGGCAATTCCGGAGGGCCTCTCATCAACATCCGCGGTGAAATCATCGGCATCAACAAATCGGTGCTTCCCAATGTGGAGAAAAACTACGCTGGCATCGGCTTTGCCATTCCCTCCAATCTGGTGGTGCACAGCTTTGAGCAGATTTGCAGGCATGGACGCCCCATGAGAGGATACCTGGGGCTGGACATTGTGCGCAATACTCCCCCGCTCCGCAGTTTCCTGGACTACCATGAAGCAGGCGGCGCAGTAGTCAACATCGTGAAGCCCGGTTCCCCGGCGGAGCAGGCGGGCCTTCAGACGGGAGACGTGATGCTGAGCTTCAATGAAGTTCCCATCCAGACCGACAAGGATGTGAAGGACCACATTGAAAATCTTTCCATCGGCGACAAATTCCGGCTGAAAATCTGGCGCAAGGGACAAAAAATGAACGTCACCCTGAAAGTGGGGGACAGCATTTTAAAGAACGTTCCTTCTCCGTGGGAGGACTTTATGGAAGGAGTGGGCATGCACCTGCGTGAACTCACCGCTGAGGAACAGTCCATCGGCGCGCGGGGACTGCTGGTTATCCAGGTGAATCCGAAGAAATCCGTGGGGCAGATACTCCAGGCCGGGGACATGGTCTTTGCCGTGAATCATCAGAGCGTCAGCACCATGGATGCACTGGTCAGGGCTTTGAGGGAGGGGCCGGCCCTGCTGACCGTTTCCCGTGACGGGCAGCAGTTCAACGTGAAAGTGGATGCCCGCCCGGTTTCTGAAAAGACGCTGCTGCCCCGCATTCCCACGGCGACGAAGAGCAACGCCATCATGCCGCGGGAGCTTTGAATTCCGCCTGTGCGGCGTCTGCGGAAGACCGCATCCGGAGAAGCGTTTTCCGGCATCCTTATGCCGCGGGCTTGACTGGCAGTCAAAAGCGCCTATAATGCATCACCTTTAAGAAATTAAACTTATGACTCGTCATACTATCTCCGTACTTGTTGAAAACAAATTTGGCGTGCTTGCCCGCATTGCCGGTTTGTTCAGTGGACGGGGCTACAATATTCATTCGTTGAACGTTGCCCCTAGCCAGGACCCGCGCTTTTCACGGATGACCATCGTCGTACGCGAAAAGGAGGATGTTCTGGACCAGATCATCAAGCATCTGGAAAAACTCGTCAACACGGTGGAAGTAGTGGATTTCCGCAACACGGACAACGTGTACCGGGAGACGGTATTGACCCGCATCGGCGTGGATTCCGCTTCGCGGCATGAAGTCATTGAATTCTGCCAGATCCTGGGCGCCAGCATCGTGGACGTCACGCGGGACGCCCTGACCATTGAAGTGACGGGCGGTGAGCACAAGATTGACCGCTTCCTGTCTCTCATTGAGGATTACGACGTGCAGATGCTGACCCGGAGCGGCCGCATCGCCCTTCCCAAACCCCGGCAGTAAAGAAATCCTTTCCGGCTTTTCCATCAACCCTGCAGGACGTTCTTGCAGGGTTTTTTTCTCCCTCCATCATGAACATCACTTATCCGGACCTCCCCATTTCCCGCCGCCGGGACGACATTCTGGCGGCGATGCGGGAGCATCAGGTCATTGTGGTGGTGGGTGAAACCGGGTCCGGCAAGACCACCCAGCTCCCCAAAATGGCCATGGAGCTTGCCGGGGAGGCGCGGGGCACGGTGGGGTGCACTCAGCCCAGAAGGCTGGCCGCGGCTTCCGTTTCCCGCCGTGTGGCGGAAGAACTGAATTGCGAACTGGGCGGCCTGGTGGGCTACCAGGTGCGCTTTGAGGAAAAAGCCGGGCCGGATACGCGGTTGAAGTTCATGACGGACGGCATTCTGCTGGCGGAAACGCAGCATGATCCGGACCTGCGCCAGTATCATACCCTGATTCTGGATGAAGCCCATGAACGCAGCCTCTCAACATCGACTTTCTGCTGGGCTACCTGAAGCTTCTGCTGGACAGGCGGAAGGATCTGCGGCTGGTCATCAGCTCCGCTACGCTGGATGCGGGGGGCTTTTCCGAATTCTTCGGGGGCGCCCCCATCGTCCAGGTGGAAGGCCGTACCTATCCGGTGGACCTTCATTACCTGCCTCCTCTGCGTGATGATGAAGAGCTCCCCGCCCATGTGGCGCGCGCCGTGGACTGGCTGGACACCCTGGACGACCGCGGGGACGTGCTCGTCTTCCTCCCCGGAGAGCGTGAAATACGTGAAGTGGCGGAAAAGCTGGAAGGCCGGAATTTGAGGAACACGCGCATCCTCCCCCTCTTTGCCAGGCTGGGCCTTGGAGACCAGCAAAGGATTTTTCATCCGGAACGCGGCTGCCGCCGCATCGTGCTGGCGACCAACGTGGCGGAAACGTCCCTGACCATTCCCGGCATCATTTACGTCATTGACTCCGGCCTGGCGCGAGTCAGCCGCTACAGCCCGGCGCGCCAGGTGCAGCGGCTTCAGATAGAACCCGTCTCCAAGGCCAGCGCACGCCAGCGTGCTGGCCGCTGCGGCCGCGTGTGCGAGGGCGTCTGCATCCGCCTGTACAGTGAGGAGGACTGGGAGGACAGGCCGGACTTCACGGACCCGGAAATCAGGCGCAGCGCGCTGGCCGGGGCGCTTCTCCGGATGAAGGACCTGGGTCTTCCGGAAATGCCGGAATTCCCTCTTCCGGACCCTCCTTCCTCCAAGCTGGTCACGGAGGGCTACCGCACCCTGCGGGAAATCGGCGCCCTGGACAAGGCCCGGCAGCTCACGCCCGTGGGCAGGAAGCTGGCGCGGCTGCCCATTGACCCGCGGCTGGGCCGCATGCTGCTGGAAGCGCAGCATGAACAGGCCCTGCCGGAGATGCTGGTGATTGTGGCCGGCCTGGGGATCATGGACCCCCGGGAACGTCCGGCGGATGCCGCGCAGAAGGCGGACCAGGCCCACGCGCAGTGGAAGGATGAAGACAGCGATTTCCTGTCCCTGCTCAAACTGTGGAAGGCTGCGTGGCAGTTCCGGGAAGGCCGGCGCTGGCGCAAAAACCAGCTCCGGAAATGGTGCGGGAAAAACTTCCTCAATTTCAACCGCATGATGGAATGGTTCAACCTGTGGGAAGACCTTTCCCGGCTGCTGAAGGAAACCTTGAAATGCAGGATCCCCCCCCTGGAGGCGGAAGTGGAACGGCAGGCTTCCTTCGCCATGATTCACCGGAGCATCCTGGCGGGCGTTCCGCGCCAGTTCGGCCTCTGGGATGCGGACAACCGGGAATACCGGGGCGCCGGGGGACGCTCTTTCGGCATCTTTCCTGGTTCCGGCCTGTTCCGCCGCAAGAAGCGGAGCGAATGGGTGATGGGCGTGGAGCTGGTGGACACCACGCGCCTGTGGATGCGCCGCGCCGCCCGGCTGGAGCCGGAGTGGGTGGAGCAGGTGGCTCCCCATCTCTGTGAATCCCATTATTCCGGAGCCCGGTGGGACAAGGAGCAGGGCGCGGTTTACGCCGTGGAGCGCGTGGTGTGCGGAGGCCTGCGCATCATTGACAACAGGCGCGTCCACTATGGCCGCATCAATCCCGCCCATGCGCGGGAAATCATGATCCGTGAAGGACTGCTGGGCGGCGGCTTCCGTACGAAACCCGGATGCATCAGGCATCTGGAAACGCTCCGGGAGGAGGTGCGGCAGATAGAGCTGAAGCTGCGCCGCCCGGACCAGGTCTGGTGCGAGGAAGGCGTTTTTGAATTCTTTGACAGGCTCATTCCGCAGGACTGCTTTGCACGGCCAGGGCCTTTCTGCGCTGGGCCGGAAGCATGGAAAAAGACAACCCGGAAGCCCTGCACGTTCCGCCGCAGGAGGCCATGTATGATTTCTGGGGCAGGGACCTTCTGGACGGCTTTCCGGATGAAATCATCTGTGCCGGGGCGGAGTATGCCGTCTATTACCAGAATGATCCCGGCGCGGAAGATGACGGCGTGACGCTGGGCGTCCATATCGACCAGTTGCCGGACGTGCCGGAATGGCTGCCGGAATGGGGCGTCCCGGGCCATTTGGCCCAGCGGGCGGAATGCCTGCTGCGCACCCTTCCCAAGGACCTGCACGTCTTTCTCCAGCCCATCAGCCAGAAGGCCGCCTACTTCGCAGAGCTGCGGCATGGCCTGGATCCGGACGGGCCGCTGGCGCAGAAGCTGGCGGAATTCGTGGAAGCGGAAACCGGGCGTTTCTGCGCTCCCACCTTCTTTGACATGAGCCGCATTCCGGCGGAGCTGGTGACGAAAATATGGGTGTGCGACGACGAAGGAGAAGAGCTTGCCATGGGCACGGACGTTGCGGAGCTGAACGGGCGGCTGGGCAAAAAGCTTTCCCGCCGGTTCCGGGAAACGGCGGCGGACATCGTCTCCGTTACGGGCATGAAGGAATGGACCTGCGGAGATTTGGAGCGTACGGTGGATGTGGCGGGCAGGCCGGGTTACGTGGCCTTGGTAGATGAAGGCGCGTCTGTGGGCGTCCGCGTTTTTGAGGATGAACTGCGCGCGGCGGAATCCCACCGGGGAGGGTGCCTGCGCTTCATGCGCCTGCGCCAGGCGGACCAGCTCAACCACCTCCTCAAAAAATTTCCGCTGAAACTGGAAGGGAAGCTCTCCCTGCACATGCTTGGCCGGGACCCGTCCACCAATGCGGATGACCTGGTGGACGTCTCCGCGGAGCTTGCCATGGGCCGCCCCCTGCCGCGCACGGCGGAACAATTCGCCGCTGCGGAAATGAACCTGCGCCAGAACCTCTTTGACGCCGCCCACAGCGTGGCGGACATTTGGGAGCTGGTAGCGGCCACGGAGCATGCCGCCAGGGACTTTATGGCCGCCCAGCAGGGCGTGCGCCATACTGAGCGCATCACGGCTGACCTCCGGCGCCAGCTTGACTGGCTGCTCCGGCCCCGTTTCCTGTGGGCGCATGGAGCGGAGCATCTGCCGGACCTGAAACGGTACATGCAGGGCATCGCGGAACGCATCAGGCGCATCGGCCAGCAGCCCCTGGCCAGGGAGCTGGAACGCCTGGACCTCTTTGAACGCGTGTACCTCCCCTGGCATCAGGCCCTGCCGGAACATGACGGCGACCCGCGCTGGACGCAGTACGGCTACCTGCTGGAAGAATACCGCCTGGCCGTCTTCGCCCCCGCCATCTCCGTCAAGGGCCGTATCTCTGAAAAGCGCCTGGTAACCGCTTTTGAAGAGCTGTCCTGAAAGCCCGGTTTCAGGAATGGGACTGGTCCGGGTTTACAGGCCCTTGGACAACTGGGCGAATTCAATCAGATTCGTCTCCTTGCCGAACAGGATCAGGATGTCGTGGTCTTCAAAGACGAGGTCCGGGGAAGGGGTGCCAATGACGGGAATGCGCGGGATGGAAAGAATTTCCCGGCGCCCCTGCGGGGTCTGGGCTTCTCCGCGGCGGATGGTGAGCAGGTTGAGATGGTGCTCCGTGCGCAGGCCCACGTCCCGGAGGCGTTTGCCCACCCAGATGCGCGGCACGGCTATTTCCACGATGCTGTGGTTCTCATCCATGGGGGAGACGCGCAGGAATTCCGGGGATTCCAGCTGGCTGGCGAGTTGCTTGGAGGCCACGCGCGACAGGTTGATGAGCGCGTACACGTTCATTTGGCTTAAAATGTGCTCGTGCACCGGGCTCATCACGCGGGCGTAGATGTAGCGCACGCCCATTTTCTGGAGGTGCGTGACGACGAGGAGGTTTTCTTCAAAACTGTCCCCGATGGCGACGATGACGGCGGACTGGTCGTCCAGCTCCAGTTCCCGCAGGGCGGCCGGATTGGTATAATCCGTCACCACGGCGTAAGTCACCAGGTCCTTGATCTGCTCCAGTTCTTCATCCGTGGAGGCGACGGCCACTACTTCAATGTTGCGGGCGGAAAGCTCCGTGCAGAGCTCCTGTCCAAACTGGCCCAGGCCGATAACGGTATATCTCATGATGGTATGTTCAGGTTAACGGAATTTTGACGGATGGATAGCGGTAATGCCGCGGGGTAGGGGTGCCGGCCAGCGCGATGAGGAAGGCGAAAAGCCCCACGCGGCCGGCGAGCATGTTGATGATGAGAAGATACTTGGAAGGGTCGCTCAGATTGGGCGTGATTCCCCGTGACACGCCTACCGTAGCAAAAGCGCTGCAGTTTTCAAAGAAGATATCCAGTGAGCTCATGGCGGGCTCCAGGCTGCAAATAAGAATGGTGAAGCAGCCGATCCACGCGCAGGAGACCACCACCGTGATCACGCACCGCGCCACGGTGCGCTGGTCAATGCGGCGGTGGAAGAATTCCACGTGGTCCCGGCCGCGGAGGATGCGCAGGATTTCCGCGCCCGCAATGGCGCAGGTGGTGGTTCTCATGCCGCCCGCCGTGCCGCCGGGGCTGCCGCCCACCACCATCAGGCCGCACATGATGAGGCTGGCTGCGGGCAGGTAGCGGCTGTAGTCGCTGATATTGAATCCCGCCGTGCGGGCCGTGACGCTGTCAAAAAGGCAGCTCCAGAGGTGCTGCCCCAGCGGTTCGGAAGTGTGGGGGGCGGAAACGGCGAAAATGGACAGGGCGCCCCCAGCCAGCAGAATGCCCGTGGCGATCATCACCAGCTTGAAATACGGGGTCCACTGCATGCGCAGGCGGCGGTGCTTGGCCAGAAAACGGTTGACCAGGCGGGAGTTGATTTCCTTGTAAATGCCGAATCCCAGGCCGCCGCATACAATCAGCGCCATGATGACGGCCTGCCCGCTGTAGCACAGGCGGATGCCCGGCTCCATCAGGTTCATCGGGAACGTGGAAAAGCCCGCGTTGCAGAAGGCGGAAACGGAGTGGAAGAGGGAGTGCCACCACAGGGGTTCCCCCATCAGGTTGATATCCTTTCCTTCCCAGGAAAAGTACAGGAGCACGGCCCCGCACAGTTCAATGAACAGCGTGCTGACTACGATGGTGGTGATGAAGGAGACCACGGACCCCAGGTTCCCTTCGTCCAGCAGGTCCGTCAGCAGCACGCGGTCACGCAGGGAAAAGCCCTGGCCCGCCACCATGGCCACGAAGTAGGCGAACGTCATGATGCCGAAGCCGCCGATCTGGATGAGGGCAAGTGTGAACATTTCCCCCAGCGGGGTGAAAGTGCTGGCGAAGTCCACGGCGTTCAGACCGGTGACGCACACGGCGCTGGTGCTGGTGAACAGGGCGTCCGTAAAGCTCAGCGTGATGCCGGGATACGTGGAATTGGGGAGCAGAAGCAGCCCGGTGCCCGCCAGGATGACCACCCCCAGGGAGGTCACGAACTGCATGGCGGGGGCCATCAGCGGGCGCCCTTTTTTCTGCTTGCCCAGCAGCCATTCAAAAATCCTGGTCAGGGACATCAGCGTGGGAATGGCGATCAGCCCTGCCGTAATCACCAGGCGGGAAAGCTCCGTAAACCTCATGTAGCTGTCCTCCTGCTGCTCCCTGGCGATCAGGAGGAAGATCAGCAGGCAGCTGATGATCTGGAAAATCAGAAGCCTCAGGGAAGGGCGGTTGATTTCCTTCCGGAAGTAGGAGCCCAGCACCCCCGCCAGGTGCCCCAGCGTGGCGACGGCCGCAATCAGGCGCGACCATTCATGTTCCGCCCGCGTCAGGGGCCACCCCAGCTCCCAGATGACCGCCCCCAGAAGGATGGCAATGCAGACGGCTGCAAGTTTGGTGAATCCCGAGCGTGTGGTTGTCATGGGTGGAGATGCCTTGCGCGGAGTCTAGCACCTGGACATGGAAAGAAAAGCTATTAAGCCGTTTGCCCCATTTCGCCCTGTTTACTCCGGTTATTTCCAACGCGCGCAGAGGAAAGGCGGCTGGGGGGGAGGAAGGCATAACTTCCAGTTAAATCCCCGGGCTGTGCAGGCCCGGTCACGGAGCGCCGCAAAGGCTGGCGGCGCTCCTGCTGGCTTCGGGAACAGGGGGAAAAAGTCAGGCCCTGCGGCGCATTGCCAGCAGAGCCGCCATGCCCAGGAGTCCCAGCAGGGCACAGGACGGTTCGGGCACGGAAAGCGTCACGATTCCCGTGGAAGCGTCGTAATCCAGCACATTCCAGCCATGGGCGGCCTCTGCCAGGGAAAAATCTTCCGCAGAGGAAAGCCCTTCCAGGGTACCCCCTGAAATGTCCGTAATCCTGAAGGACATGGTGCCGGCGCGAGCAAGGATGCCGCTGACGTCCAGAGTCAGGCCGTCCAGTAGGTTCAAGGCGCCTCCCGTCATGATGATGGCGGCCAGCCCTTCGCCTCCTTCCACCAGGTTCATGGATGAAAGCTCCACGGTAAAATTCCCCGCCGCCAGGCTGTCGCCCGTTCCCAGCGTCATGGAATTGCCGGCCAGGATACGGGAGCCGTCGGACAAGTCGAGCGTTCCCTCCAGGTGCTGGTCCGCCCAGACCACCTGGTGGCCGATTTCTACCCGTGCAACGGTGCCCCAGTTCAGCACCTCCCCTCCGGACAGGCGGATGGTGTTGGAAACGTCATAACGGTTCAAATCCAGCGTTCCTCCCGTGTGAACGGCCGCCGTTCCCGTGCCCAAGGCGCTTTTGTCTTCGAGCCGCAGAGTGCCTCCCCGGATTTGGGTGCCTCCCGCATAGGTATTGGCATGGGCCAGAACCAGCGTATTGCCGGTGGTCTTGGACAAGGCCCCATTTCCGGAAATCCCGCCGGACAGGGTCAGGACTTTTCCGGTGGCGTTGGTGGAGCTCCCGAAGGAGGAAACGGTGCCTTCTCCCAGAATGAAACGGTTGCTCCACGTATTGGACGTCACGTGTTCCCAGCCGGCAAGGACGGTTGCCCCCTGGAGCGTGACGGAGCCCGTTCCCCAGCCGGAGCCGGCGGTCTTGGTATCCGTGCCGTTCATTGTTAATTCCACGCCGGGACCGACGGTCCAGTTTCCCGTAAAAGCGGCGGCATCCGTATTGACGTAGGCGTTGACCTCCACTCTGGCGATTCCGGAGGGATCAGCCGCAAGGGTGGAATTGCGGATGGCGACGTCTCCCGTTCCCGTGATGAACGTGAGCTGATGGTTGCCGGAAGAACTGCTCCCCCGGATGGACAGGGTGCTTCCTCCCGCAATGTTCCATTGCTGGTCGCCCTGAAGCTCCAGCACGGAAGCGATGTTCAGGTTTTTTCCGGTTGCGATGTCGATGCCGCCGCTCCCCAGGATCAAATGGCCGTCCTGCATGGAGGGAGCGGAACTGCCGTCAACGGCCACGCCCCGGATGGTGATGGTGTTCAGGTATGTATCTTCAATCCTGATGCCGTAAAGCACGGCGTTGGTTCCGGCGGCGGAACTCACCATGTTATCCTTGGCGGAGGAGGCTGCGTCCCAGACGGCCGTGCTGTCCACGGGGAGCTTGCCGTTCATCCAGGCTTCCGTGGAAGAGAGAGCGGCGTCGTAATTTCCGCTGCGGACCGTACCCGTATCGTACCCGGCCAGCCTGGCCGCCTCATAGGCATACCGCGCTCCGATGGTGATCTGGGACTTTCCGTCGTAATGAACCCCCATGTTGTCGCCGGAGGTGATTTTGGCGAGGTCCCGTGTCGGAACCCAGCCCATGTTGTCGTTTGCCCGGGCCAGGGCTTCCTGCTGGTCGCGGGTTGTTCCGGAAGAACCTTCATTGCCGTTGAATCCTCCGGTGACGTCCCCCGTTTCAGCATTCGTGACGTTGGTTGTGCCCCACTTGGCCTGTTCTCCCAGAATGGCCTGATGTGCCGCCAGATGTCCGGTGTCCACTCCATCCCGGGCAAGGTCCCCCTGCAAGTTGTCCAGAAACGTTAAAAATGAATTGGCGGCATTACTGCTGTCAGTGACTGTATTGGACTCTCCCTGAAGGTACATTACGCCCATGATCTCTACGTTGTCGTAACCGTTGGCCAGGGCGTTTTCACAGGCCTTCCTGACGGTCTCCACTATGGCATTATAGGCGTTCGTGCCTTTGTTCCAATAGGAATTGCCTCCTCCGTCCAGAGCGGCCTTGACGATTCCCATGTCCGCATGTCCGGAGCCAGGGCCGCCCAGGGACCATCCCTTGCGCTCCATCATGGCGGCAAAGCCGTACTCCGGCCCCATGCAGTTGTAGTTGCTTGACTCCGTTCCGCACACCTGGGGTACGACAGAACCCCAGGAAGAGGAAGCTGGCGGATTGCAGTCTACGGAACTGCCGGTGATCTTGTTGAAATTATTGTGCCAGAATTTGGTGCTTCCATCGGACCTGTACTGTTCCAGCAGCTCCGCGGACGCCGGAGACCCCTTGACGGCTCCCAGGGAATTGGATTGTCCTGTCAGGATGTATAATTGAAGCGTCTTGGCTTCTGCCGCGCCGATGAAGGCCGCCGTTATGGGGATGAACAGCAGACTGCGGTAAAGTGATGAAAATTTCATGGCAGTTGGATTCAAAGGGATAAAAAACAAAAGCCGCTGGCTGCATGAAACCGCCAGCGGCCCGGCAGGAGGAAATTTTACTTTCTCCGGCGGCGCAGGAGCAGTGCGCCCAGCCCCAGAAGGCTCAGGGAGGCAGTGGCCGGTTCCGGAACGTTGATGATGGCTGCCAGGTCATCCTGCGTTGCCGCGCCTTCCCAGAAGCTGAGGCCGGATACCGTTGGGGAACTCTGGTTCCCGTTCAAGGTTGCCCAGCAGCCGATATAGAGCTGGTCCAGATTTCCGGCTTGGGCCATGTTGGGCCAGGACACGGTCTGAGTGGTGCCGTTCTGCGTAATGAACACGCTGTAGGCTCCCCCCTGCCTGAACGGAGAGAGTCAGTGAAAACGGGCTGTTGAAGTCAATGGCGGTGCTGCTTAAGCCGCTTGCGGGACGTCCCGAGCTGCTGCCATTGTTGGCGATGCCTATCTTGCCGCTTTCATAGCGTCCTACAATGGAATTAAGACCGGTTCCGCCAATGGAAGCGCAGAAGAGGGAATCCGTGTTGTCCAGGCTGGCGGCGCTGGAGAAGTTAATGTTCACCGTATAGCCGGCAGCTCCGGAAAGCTGAAGGGAGGAAACGTCAAGCCCGTTTTTCTTTGAATTGGTCGCATTGGACGTCCATGTTCCGTCGTTATTCCAGATAGCGTCGTTAAGCGTCCAGCTGAGGGACTTCGTTCCCAGATCGGAAACAGCGGTGCCGCTGTCCGGTGAAGTCTGGTCAAACCGGGAAAATCCGGAAACCAGGGTGACGGCGGCGTGGCCGCCTGAAATGCCGAGGAGCGTGACGGCCAGAAGAGAAAGTGTTTTCTTCATTTTATTAAACTTTTGAGTCAAAAATACTGGAAGGAAGTATTTCCATCCGTTTACCGGATTAAGAATCCGGTTTTTTATGTGAAATACAAATTTTGTATAACTTGCGGAGCAAGTATGGAAAGGATGAATTCAAAAAAGACCAGGAATGCTATAATGATAGTATTTTCAATGTATTAAAATGTACAGTAAATTAATTGTTAATATTTTTTATTGTTTGCGGATTCTTAATCCGCAGACATTTATTGAACAGGAGGAGGGAAGCGTGTGTAAAATGCTTTCTATACATTTATCCATTTATTGAAATTCAAGGAATTGTCTTCAAATTTGATGGAGATGACAAAGAAAGCCTGCAACGGGATATTTATAGGAAAGAGACGTTTTTTCCCATCATAGGCATCCTGCGGCAAGCCGTATTTTAGGCTTCCCCTTTGCTGGCGGTGATGGCTTGATAAGGCCGTGCTGGCAAAAAGAATCATTCCATGTCTGGACGTAACGGACGGCAGAGTCGTCAAGGGGACCAATTTCGTCAACCTGAGGGATGCCGGTGACCCGGTGGAATGCGCCAGGGCATATGATGCCCAGCAGGCGGACGAGCTTGTTTTTCTGGACATCACCGCTTCTTCCGACGGCCGCGCCACCATGGTGGACGTGGTGCGCCGCACGGCGGCATGCTGCTTCATGCCGCTGACCGTGGGCGGAGGCATCCGCTCCGTAAAGGACATGCGTGAAATGCTTCTGGCGGGCGCGGACAAGGTGTCCCTGAATACGGCGGCCATCAACCGCCCGGAGCTGATCAATGAAGGCGCGGCGGCCTTCGGCAGCCAGTGCATTGTCGTGGCCATTGACGCCAAAAGGCAGGCTCCCGGCAAATGGGGCGTTTCCACCCATGGCGGCCGTAAATTCGTGGGGCTGGATGCCGTGGAATGGGCCGTGGAGGCGGAACGCCGCGGTGCCGGGGAAATCCTGCTGACCAGCATGGATGCGGACGGGGCCAAAACCGGGTACGATATTGAACTGACCCGCGCCGTCAGCGAGGCGGTGCGCATTCCCGTGATCGCCAGCGGAGGAGCGGGCAGTCTGGACCACATGGTGGACGTGCTGGTGGAGGGCAAGGCGGACGCCGTGCTGGCGGCTTCCATCTTCCACTTTGGCGAATATACGGTGCCGGAAGCCAAAACCTACTTTGCCTCCAGGGGCATTCCGGTGCGTCCGTTGGCGGAATAGCGGAAACACTCTTTTTTCTTGAGAGAAAACGGAATTCCTGCACGTAATATACGCATGCGCCGTTTTCTTTTTCCTCTGTGTTCCGTTATTGCCTTAACGTCTTTTGTTCAGGCCCAGTCGCCGGACAGGCACCCCGTGTATGAACCCGCCCTGGTTTCCGCCGGGGCGCCGGGTGATGCGGGCAATCTGTTTGCCGGGGCCAAAGTCACCGCTTCCGGGCATTACGGCAACGACCGTCCGGAACTGGCCGTGGACGGCCAGGCGAACAACGCCGGCAAATACTGGGGCTGTGAGGGCATTCCCGTCTGGCTTCAAATAGACATGGGGAAGCCCCGCGCGCTTTCCGCCCTGCATGTCTGGCCGTATTGGGAGGGGGGACGCATTTACAAATATAAAATAGAAGGCTCTGAAGACGGCAAAAATTGGAAAATGCTGGCGGACCAGTCTTCCAACAGCATTGCGGCCACCTCGGAAGGCGTTCCCTTCAAATTCAACCCCCGGACGGTCCGGTACGTCAAAATCACCTTCCTGGGCAACAACGCCGGCAATGACAAGGGAGGGCACCTGGTGGAAATCAAGGGCTACGGCCCTGATGCCGCCCTGAACCTGCAAGCCGCGGCGGTGAAGGATTATGACCGCATCCCTTACAGCGGCGCTCCCAGGCAGGAAATGCTTCAGGATTCCGTGCGCCTGTCTGGCTGGAGGGGTGAACGCGCCGGGGGGCAGATTGCCGTCTGGTCTTCCCAGGCGCAGCCCCAGTTGTCCGCCTCCTGCGCCGGGGTAAAAAACGCTGCCGGACAGGTCATTCCCGTCCGGACCTCCATGATACGCTACACCAAGGGCGGCAACAGGCTCATTTCAGATATCATCGGCAGTGAAAACAGCTGCGACCTGCAGGCGGGGGGCGTGCGTCCCGTCTGGGTGGAAGTCAACATTCCTCCGTCCGCCAAACCCGGCGTGTACAAGGGAAAAGTGGTGGTCTCCGCTGAAAACGGCTCTCCCGTGAGCGTTCCCGTAGTTCTGGAAGTGGCTCCGGAATTTCTGCCTGCGCCCGCCAATTGGCAGGTTCACCTGGACCTTTGGCAGCATCCGCAGGCTGTGGCGCGCTGGCATGATGTGGAACCGTGGTCTCCGGAACATTTCGCGCTGATGAAGCCGGTGATGAAGAGGCTGGCGGATGCCGGGCAGAAGGCCATTACCTGCTCCCTGATTGATGAAGCCTGGAACGCCCAGACCTACGACTGGTTCCCCCCCATGATCGAATGGATCAAGGGCAAAAACGGAACCATGCGCTGGAACTACGCCAACTTTGACAAATGGGTTTCCTTCATGATCAACGAGGTGGGCGTCAAGGGCCAGATATCCTGCTACACCATGATTCCGTGGAACATGAAAGTCCGTTATCTGGATGAAGCTACCGGAAAATACAAGTTCCTGGACCTCAAGCCGAACGACCCTTCCTACGAAGCCATCTGGGGGCCTTTCCTGGCGGATTTCCGCAAGCACGTCAAGAGCAAGGGATGGCTGGACAAGACCTGCATCGGGCTGGATGAACGGCCGGACGCCATGGTAAGGGCGGCCAAAAAAGTGCTGGACAAGTATGCCCCGGAATTCAAAATCGTTTCAGCCGTCAACCAGCCTACCGCCTTGACCCGGGACGTGTACGACGTCTCTCCCGTGCTCGACCATGCGGACACGGTCACAGGCGATTTGCTGGCGCAGCGCAAGAAAGAGGGGAAGAAGACGACGTTCTACGTCTGCGTCCATCCCAAAAAGCCCAACACCTTCACCATCTCTCCGCTGGCGGAGGCGGAATGGCTGCCCCTCTTTGCCGCCGCCAACCATCTGGACGGCTTTCTGAGGTGGGCCTACAACTCCTGGAACCGCAATCCGTTTGAAAAGACGGACTTCGGCAACTGGCCCGCGGGAGACTGCTACCTGGTTTATCCCGGCAACCTCAGTTCCCTGCGGTTTGAAAAACTCCGCGACGGGCTGGAAGAATTTGAAAAGGTCAATATCCTGCGCGCCCGCGCCGCGAAGAACCCGAAGGCGAAAGCCGCCGTGGCCCGCATGGATGAAGAACTTTCCAAGCTCTTCACCGTGGAAAGAAGCCGCGGCGATTCCCATGAGGACGACGTGCGCAAGGCCCGTGAAATCATCCGTAAAACGGCGGAAGCCGCTAGATGATTTTATAGCTTCCGCGTTTTCGATTCTTTATTTTTATAAAAAGCTTGTCCTTGTCTTTCAGGTTGCTGGGAGACAACGGGCAAGCTTTATTTATTGTTCTTCCGTCTCTGGGAGCGAGCAGTTTGGGTAGTCCTCTGGACTTTCCGCCCGTAGTGGCAGCATTTATGGAATTTGCTTATTTTCAACAGGAGGGAGTAGAGGCATGTATCGTCCGTGTTTAATTCGTCAAGTAATGGTTGAATCCCAAAAAACCGATATTTACGATGGCATTCCATAAAAAATACTAAATGCAATGAATAACGCAATTTCAGTAAATAACGGTGATTCCCGGCATGAAATAAAGATTGAAAACGGGAAGATGGGCTCAACGGGAGCATTAAATCAGAAACACGATCAGGGATATGCGGAAGGCGTCGAATTTAAATATGGATTCATTTCTTCCACGGAAGGAACTTCCGACCGTGCTTCCAGAATCCGGAAATGGTATGCCCTCCGCGGAACAAAAATAGAATACTGGTCCGTAGAAAGTGATCATGTTACATGTGCAGAGCTGGATTCTGACAAAACTTCCGGAGGCATCAAACAAAGGATCATGTTCTTTGAAGACAGGGATTCGTTTGACACTCCGGATTACGCCGCGGGATTTTATGTAATTTCGTGGAAGGACCGGGGCAGGCGCGGTGATGATGGCAACAAGGTTAACAATAGTTACCATGTTAAAGTCACGCTGGGAGACCCGTCGCAGAATACCGGAGAAGTAATTGCCTCGTTGAATGTCAAGGAGGGTGAAATTATCCCGGGGGAATGGAGAGACAGATGCTTGCTGATGCGCCTCAAGCGTTCCCAGGAATTCAATACGGGAAGGGAGGACATATGGCTCTCCATGGAATGTGAGCAAGGCGGAACTTTTGGGACCCTGATTACGGAAGTGGATATTCATCCCGTCACCTTGAAGGCTTTTCCGGCTCCGCTGTTTGGAGTATCGGAAAGATTGGTCGTACCGCAGGAAGATAATCATTCCGATGCGCTGGGATATGTGGACGGCAGGAATACTGACACGATTGCATGGATTGATTATGCAGAGACAGGTTCCGGCCAGGAAAGCAGTCCTAGAATGCCCAGTTTGCATTTTGAAATAAAAGGGTTGGATGCCGGGCGTTTTTCCTGGAAAACCAGGCTGACGGTAAGCTACAGCCGTCCGGCGATCCAATATGCAGATGCCCCTGCCGGAACCCGGGATCGCAACCAGGCCGTTTTGGATAAAGATACAGTACATATCCCTTCCATTCCGGAAAATTGGAAAGAACAGCCAGTGTCCTTATGGAATATTGCGGAGGATACGGATTGGCTTAGAGAGGTGAATGAAGGCTTTTTTGGAGGAAATGCCAGTCTGGAATTTGAAATTAAATCCAAAAACGGCCACTCCTCCTATACAGGCGCGGATATCTATCGTTTCCGCATCGGAGGGCAGAATCCGGACGATCAAATGTGCACCCGGTATATTCAGTCCTACGTGCTTCAAATGTATCCGGATACTTTGGCCGCCATGGAATGGTGTCTTCCCGCCGTAGGCAAAAGCGAATCATTTGGATATGGCGGCGAGGCGGTTTATTACCCCTTCTCCTGGAGTAATGCCCCGTCATCCTTGTACAATCAATTTTTAGCCGGAGGCGGCAATTACCGGAGGGAACCCGGGGCGGAAGGAATTCCGCTTCATAGCCAAGATACCGCCGGCGCCGGCGGTTACGGCATTTTTCAAGTGACGGGAACGGCAGGGGGAGACGGCATATATACCGCCATTCCAAGGGAGCAAATATGGAACTGGCAGAAAAACATTCAGGCAGCCCTTCAAATCATCCTTGTCAAATACAATGAGGCGCACAGGTGGATGCTCCGTCAACTCCAGCAGCAGCAGGCGGAAGCGCCTGAAAGTACTCTCCCGGTTTATCGTGCGGCCGATACCAATCCAGGCCAGGGGGTTCCGTATGATTATTCATTTGCGGAAGGAACGGACTGTACCATCGCCCAGCTTTGCACGCTTAAGGCATATAACGGAGCTTCCAAATGTTCCCGGCAGATTAACGAACCCGGCACCAAGGTGCGCTCCCCCGGTTTTCTTTATGATCCCGGAAAAAGCGGCCACTACTGCGCCTGGATGAATACTTCTAGACAATGGTGCATTTCCAGATATAATAGCAATAATTTTGATTATGTGGACAGGGTTCTGTCCAGGGTAAATCAAATTTAGAATGAATGCTTTAATCACAGGATTATGCTTTTTATGGCTGCTCTGCCGCCTTGTTAAAGGCGGCAGAGCAGCCGCCTGTTTTTTCCCTTCATTTTTCCCAGCTTCCTTCTTTTCTCCAGTGGAATATTCGCAAACAGGTTTCCGGACAGGGCGATCTTATTGAATCATGGACGGGCTGGAATCCTGCATTAAAGAATTCAGACGGCCCCAACGGCGGCCTTGTTTTTATGCAGGAAGTTGATCTTGTGGGAGACAATGGAAAAGAAAGAATTTTCCTGTACCGGAACCCTGAAATAGCTGGAACTCCTCCCCCGCAGGATGAACATGTAAGGTTTATCTGCAATGCGGATAACTCTTATCTTTATACGGTTCCTTCCTTCTGCCTGCACGGGAAGAAAATCGGCAGTGTTTTTCGTGGTGAAGAAGCTTATTATTTTTGTCCTGACAGGTATGTTAACAGGTATCGCTTTACCTATGGATGGAAGCAATGGGAACTGACGGAACAGTATGGCAGGGTATTGGAATGGAGCGGCTGTGAAGAGACCAATCCCAAAGATGGAACCCGCTGGAAAAGCGGCATGGAGCAGACGGAAAGCGTTTATGTAAATACGGGCGTCATTAAGGAAACATGCTCCCTTTCCCCAGGCAGCCGCCGGGTGCCTCTTTCCCAGGAAACCGAGGGTGAAGATCCGTTTGAAACAATAGTAAAAGAAAAGGCCAAATCGCCTGCATCACCTGAACAGGAAAAATTGGCAGAGGACATGCCCTCTGAAACGGTTTGGGTTGTGTCCCTCTTTGAACTTCTTACACAGGATGCTCCCCAGTGGAAATGTTTTAAGGCGGTTTCTTTAAAAGAGGCGGAAAAAGAATGGAGGAAAATTTCCGGTCCTGCCCTTGAGCAATCCCGGAAATGGAATCAGAAAGAAGCCGTGCAGGCTATGGATGCGTTTCTTGACGTGAAAAATCCCCAAGGGGTAAAAAATTGTCCCTTATTCCAATCTCCGGCTGAAACCGCATTGAAAGATGATAAAACGCCGCCGGGCAGTCCCATGGGCGGGGGAGAACCGTAAAATAGGAATGTCCTTGATCTGCGGGCTTGGCGTGGTCATTTGCTGATAGGCTTTCCCCAGCGGGGACATGGGGCCAGAATGGGTACATTCCGCGGAGGTACTTCCGCATGCACTTTCCACGTAAGCAGGCCATTTTCTTCCATGAAGCGCAAATGCGCGCCCGGGTTCATGGAAGGCGCCCGTATCCGGAGCGCGGGAAAGAGCTCCCTCCTGTTGAACGAATAAAAACGCCCCTGCCGGACGAACCGTGCAGGGGCGTTGAAATTTAGCGGCTGTACGCTTTATTCCGCAGACTTGTCGGCGCCCATGTTGGCAATGCTCTGGTACAGGTTCCAGCGGTGCCAGACGTCCTTCTGGGCTTCTTCAAGGAGTTTTTCAAATCCTTCCTTGTTGGTCTTCGCCAGAAGCTTGAAGCGGTTTTCGCTGAGAAGCACGTCGCGAAGGTCGCCCTTCGGTCCCTTGCCTTCCACGATCAGCGGATTCTTGCCCTGGAGGGCCAGGTCCGGATTGTAGCGATAGAGCAGGATGCGGCCGGAATCCACCCATGCCTTCTGCTGCTGCAGGCCCTTGGCCATGTTGATGCCGTGGGAGATGCAGTGGGAGTAGGCGATGATGATGGCGGGGCCGTCATAGGCTTCCGCTTCCACAAAGGCTTTCAGCGTATGTTCGTCCTTCGCGCCGAGGGCGACGGAAGCCACGTACACGTTCCCGTAGGTCATGGCCATGAGGCCCAGGTCCTTTTTCACGCCGGGCTTGCCGGTCGTGGCGAACTTGGCCACGGCAGCGCGCGGGGTGGACTTGGAGCACTGGCCGCCGGTGTTGGAGTACACTTCCGTATCCATGACCAGCACCTTCACGTTCCTGCCGCTGGCCAGGATGTGGTCCAGGCCGCCGTAGCCGATGTCGTAGGCCCAGCCGTCGCCGCCGAGGATCCAGACGCTCTTGCGGACGAGTTTGTCCGCCATGGTCAGGAGGCGTGCGCATTCCGGCTTGCCGGTGATTCTCTTCTTGAGTTCGGCGACGTTTTCACGCTGCTGCGCGATGTCCGCCTCATCCTTCTGCGGGTTGGTCAGGATCTGGTCCACCAGTTCCTGGCCCACGATGCCGGCGGCTTCATGGAGAAGCTCAATGGCGTGTTCCATCTGCTTGTCCAGGGAGACGCGGAAGCCAAGGCCGAATTCGGCGTTGTCTTCAAAGAGGGAGTTGGACCAGGCCGGTCCGCGCCCTTCGGAGTCATGGGACCACGGGGTGGTGGGCAGGTTGCCGCCGTAGATGGAGGAGCAGCCCGTAGCGTTGGCGACCACCAGGCGGTTGCCGAAGAGCTGGGAGAGCATTTTCACGTACGGGGTTTCACCGCAGCCGGCGCAGGCGCCGGAGAATTCAAACAGCGGGCGCAGCACCTGCATGGAGCGGATGTTGTCCGTCCTTACCTTGGTGCGGTCCACGTCCGGAAGGCTCATGAAGAAGTCCCAGTTGGCTTCCTCCTTGTCGTGAATCTTCAGGGTGGGCACCATGGTCAGGGCCTTGTGGGTGGGGTCCGTCTTGCTCTTGGCCGGGCAGACGTCGGAGCAGAGCGTGCAGCCCGTGCAGTCGTTCGGGGAGACCTGGATGACGAATTTTTCACCCTTCCAGTCCGGATGCTTGGCATCCAGGCATTCAAAGCCTTCCGGCGCGCCGGAGAGGGCGTCCGGAGAGAAGAACTTGCTGCGGATGGCGGCGTGCGGGCAAACGGCCGTGCACTTGCCGCACTGGATGCAGAGGGCGGGATCCCATTCCGGGAGGTCTAGGGCCAGGTTGCGCTTTTCGTACTGGGAAGTGCCGTTCGGGAACGTGCCGTCCACGGGCATCTGGCTGACGGGGATGCTGTCCCCTTCGCCGCACATCATCTTGCCGAGGACATTCTGGACGTAGTCCGGAGCGTCTGCGGACATGACGGGCGGAATGGCATGGCCAGTGATGGTTTTGCCGGTGGTGTCCACCCGGTGCAGGTTTTCCAGCGTGGCGTCCACGGCGGCGATGTTCTTGTCCACCACTTCCTGTCCCTTCTTGGCGTAGGTCTTGGCGATGGCTTTCTTGATGTAGCCGATGGCTTCATCAGCGGGAATCACGCCGGCCAGCTTGAAGAAGCAGGTCTGCATGATCATGTTGATGCGGCCGCCCATGCCCGTTTTCCGGGCCACGGAGAAGGCGTCAATCGTGTAAAGCTTGAGGTTCTTGTCCAGAATCTGCTGCTGCATGCGGGCGGGCAGCGTGTCCCACAGCTTGTCCGCGGGGTGCGGGCTGTTCATCAGGAAGGTGGCGCCGTTGGCGGCGTTCTTCAGGAAGTCAAACAGGTTCAGCAGCGTGGGCTGGTGCAGCGCCAGGAAGTTCGCCTTGGTGATCAGGTACGTGGACTTGATCGGGCGCGGGCCGAAGCGCAGGTGGGAGATGGTGGAGGAACCGGCCTTCTTGGAGTCGTACACGAAGTAGCCCTGAACGTACAGGTCCGTGTGCTGGCCGATGATCTTGATGGCGTCCTTGTTGGCGCCCACGGTGCCGTCGGAACCGAGGCCGAAGAACATGGCGCGCGTCACGTCGTCCGCTTCCGTGGAGTAATCTTCATCATACGGAAGGCTGGTGCCCAGCACGTCGTCGTTGATGCCGATGGTGAAGTGGTTCTTGGGAGCGTCCTGTTCCAGGCTGTCATAGACGCCCTTGACCATGGCGGGAGTGAATTCCTTGGAGGAGAGGCCGTAGCGACCGCCTACCACCTTGGGCATGCCGTTGGTGAAGGGGAGCGTGCCGGAGCCCTGGGCGTCAAAGAGGGCCTGGATGACGTCCTGGTGGAGCGGTTCGCCCTGGGAGCCGGGTTCCTTGGTGCGGTCCAGCACGGCGATCTTCCTGACCGTGGCGGGGAGCGCCTTGATCAGTTCCGCGGCGGGGAAGGGGCGGAACAGGCGCACCTTGAGCACGCCCACCTTGGCGTTTTCACGGGCGATCATGGCTTCCACCGTTTCTTCCACGGCTTCCGCGCCGGAACCCATCAGGATGATCACGCGTTCAGCGTCCGGGGCGCCGGAGTAGTCCACCAGATGGTAGGAACGGCCCGTGAGGTCCGCAAACCTGTCCATGGCCTTCTGCACGATGGCGGGGGTGGCTTCATAGAATTGGTTGACCGTTTCACGGCCCTGGAAGTAAACGTCCGGGTTCTGGGCGGTGCCGCGCAGCACGGGAGCGTCAGGCGTCAGGGCGCGTTCGCGGAAGGAGTCCGCCCATTCCTGCTTGATCATGCCGTTGAGCGTATCGTCCGTGATATCTGCAATCTTGCCGATTTCATGGGACGTGCGGAAGCCGTCAAAGAAGTTCATGAACGGAACGCGGGATTCCAGCGTGGCGGCGTGGGAAATGGCGGCAAAGTCCGCGGCTTCCTGCGTGGAGGAGCCGCACAGCATGGCCCAGCCGCAGGAGCGGGCGCTCATCACGTCGCTGTGGTCGCCGAAAATGGAGAGGCCCTGGTAGGCCAGGGAACGGGCGGCCACATGGAACACGGCCGGAGTCAGTTCCCCTGCGATCTTGAACATGTTCGGGATCATCAGCAGGAGGCCCTGGGATGCGGTGAAGGTAGTTGCCATGGCTCCGGTCTGGAGGGCGCCGTGAACGGTGCCTGCCGCGCCGCCTTCACTCTGCATTTCCACCACGGAGGGAACGGTGCCCCACAGGTTCTTCCGGTTGACAGCGGCCCAGCTTTCGGCTGATTCACCCATCGGAGAGGACGGTGTAATGGGGTAAATGGCAATGACTTCAGAAAAACGATAGGCTACGGAGGCTACGGCTTCGTTAGCGTCAATCGTGCTGTAAGTTACGGTTGTCTGATCACTCATAAGTCTGCACGGATAGTATATAATTGATAAATAAGGTGCGCCTTAACGGAGTTATTTATAACATGTCTGACGCCGAAGGTAAAAGCAATTATGCGTATGTGGGGTTTTGGCGGCTATTTTTTAATAATAAGACCAGTTTCTTTTCAATTCCTTTGAATATCGTGCCTTGCGTGGTTCTCCCGCTCCTTTTTACAGAGGCTGCGGACGGGCATCCACCCCCGCGGGTGTGTCCCCCGGCGCTTGGACTCCGGAAAGGAGGGCAAAAAGGTCCCCGGTTCCGGACAGGCCGCCAAAAATGCCCCCTGCCTGACAATGCACTAGCCAAAACGGAGGCAAGCCTTTAAAATCCCCGCACTATGTCCGAACAACAGCAGGCACATCCGAATACGACGGAATCCGAACTTATTGCCGTGCGCCGCGACAAGCTCGCCAAAATCCGCGAGCTGGGGATTGATCCCTACGGCGCAAGATTTGACGTGACCACTACCCCCGCCGGATTGAAAGCCGATTTCCAGGAAGACAAACAGGTAGCCGTGGCCGGCCGCCTGCTGGCTATTCGCGACATGGGCAAATCCCAGTTTTTCGTCATCGGGGACGTACGTGGCAAAATCCAGGGGTTCCTGCACAGGAATGAAGTGGATGAAACCACCTGGAAGCTGTGGAAGCTCCTGGACCGCGGGGACTGGATCGGCATTGAAGGAACCACTTTCCTGACCCGTACCGGAGAACCCACCGTGAAGGTCTCCGGCCTGACCATTCTTTCCAAGAGCCTCCGCCCCCTGCCGGACAAATGGCATGGCCTGGCGGACAAGGAGGTCACCTACCGCAAGCGCCATCTGGACCTCATTTCCAATGAGGAAAGCGCGTCCCTGTTCGTCACGCGCTCCCTCATGATTGCGGAAATCCGCCGCTTTCTCCAGGAACGCGGCTATCTGGAAGTGGAAACCCCCATGCTTCAGGACGTGGCCGGGGGCGCCGCCGCCAAGCCGTTTGAAACGTACCATAACGCGCTGGACATGCCGCTGACGCTGCGCATTGCTCCGGAACTCTTCCTCAAGCGACTGATGGTAGGCGGCTTCACCAAGATTTTTGAACTCAACCGCAGCTTCCGCAATGAAGGCATCGACCGCCGCCACAACCCGGAATTCACGATGCTGGAAGCCTACTGCGCCTGCGGCGATTTTGAAACCATGGCAAACATGGTGGAGGAACTCATCTGCCATCTGGCGGAAAAATTCTGCGGAGGCCTCCAGATTGACCACAAGGACGCGGAAGGCAACGTGCTTTACACGATCGACCTCAGCCGCCCCTGGAAGCGCGCCGACTACCAGGACCTGATCCGCGGCGTGGCCGGGCAGGACTGGTTTGACATTTCTCCCGAGGCGCGCCGCGCCCGCTGTGAGGAGCTGGACGTGGAAATCAGCCCGGACATGAAGGATGTGGACGTTTCCCAGCAGGTTTATGAAAAGCTGGTGGAGGAAAAAACCATGAACCCCTGCTTCGTCACCCATGTGGCCAAGGACCTGGTTCCCCTCGCCAAGCTGAACAAAGAAAACCCGGACGTGGTGGACGTGTATGAACTGGTGATCAACGGGCAGGAAATCTCACCCGGCTATTCGGAACTGAACGATCCGGACGTGCAGAAGGAACGCCTGGAACACCAGGCCGCCGGGGAAACCCAGCGCGTGGACTACGACTTCATTGAAACGCTGGAATACGGCATGCCCTCCGCAGGCGGCATCGGCATCGGCATCGACCGCGTCATCATGATGCTGACGGGCGCCTCTTCCATCCGCGACGTCCTGCTCTTCCCGCAATTGAAACGGAAGGACAGTTAATTCAGCCCACCAGCCGCATGGCCCCCCCCACCCCGGATACCCTGGACTGCGCTTCCGCCCAATGGATCGGCAAACGCCGTGAGCAGGAAGACGTGGTTAAAAGCCTTCCCGCCGCCGGCGGGATGCTGGGCATCGTGTGCGACGGCATGGGGGGCCATCTCCGCGGAGACTGCGCCTCCTGCGTGGTGGCGCAGGAATTTGCCGCAGTATTTGCGGAAAGCGGCGTGGAGGATATTCCGGAGCGTCTGACGGAAGCGCTGCATGCCGCCAACCGGGCGCTGGCCGCCATCCAGAAGGAGCCGGAGGAATCCGGAACCACGCTGCTGGCCGTCTTCATCCGCGGCCACTCCCTGTGGTGGATCAGCGTGGGGGATTCCCCCCTGTACTTATGGAGCGGAGCGGACAGCTTCCGCATGGACCGCCTGAATGAAGACCACTCCATGAGGCCCATTGCGGATTGCCTCTACAGGAAGGGGGAAATGTCCCTCCAGGGCGCTCTGCGCCAGCGCTGCGTTCTGCGGTCCGCCGTCATGGGGGGGCCCATGGAACTGGTGGACATCAGCGCCATGCCCCTGCTTCTGCATCCGGGGGATGCGGTGCTGGCCTGCTCGGACGGCTTGCAGGTCTGGAGCGAACTGCTGAGGGAGCCTTCTTTCCTGGCTCTCCAAAAGGCCAGGGACTGTTCCAGCCGGGAGCTGGTGGGAACCATCATGGAGCAGGTGAAGGACATGCTGGAACCGCAGCAGGACAATGCCTCCGTCTGGGCCGCCGTGATGCGGAAACCCTGCACGGACGGTAAATAAACCCGTTCCGGCAAAGGAAAAATAAGACCGGGGGCATGTTCCCCACGAGCGCGGGGCGAGCCTGTGCCGTTTTTACTGCGTCGCTTTTTAAAAGAGGGCCTTTCCTCCGGACGGGGGCGGTGCAGGAAGCCTTCTGGAAATCCGGTGCCGGGGAAGGCCGTTGAACGTTCCGCTGTTCCGCGGGAGCAGGCCGCCGGAAAGAAGCGTCCCGGAGACGATTTCCCCATTGTCATTTGACGGGCGGGGGGGTAGAATACCCTCCGCACGACATGATTGCCTGGATAGTTCTCTATATTGCAGCCTCCTACCTGGTTGGAGCGGTTCCGTTCGGCTACCTTGCCGGCAGGATCAGGGGCCTTGACCTGAGGCGGGAGGGTTCCTGCAACATAGGCGCTACCAATGCATGGCGCGTGCTGGGCTGGAAGTGGGGCCTCTCCGTTTTTGCGCTGGATTTTTTAAAGGGGTTTGTGCCCGTGTTCGGCGCCCTGAACTGGCTGCCGTTCCTGACGGGGGATGCGGGCGGCTGGGACTTCAACGCCGTAGTCGTCCTCGTCTGTTTCGCCGTGGTGCTCGGCCATACCTATACCTGTTTCCTTGGGTTCAGGGGCGGAAAGGGCGTGGCGACGACTGCGGGCGTCTTGTTTGCCCTCAATCCGGTGGTGGCCTGCGTGGCCCTGGGTGCGTGGCTGGTATTCATGGGAATCTCCGGCATCGTGTCGCTGGCCAGCCTGGTGGCTGCCGTGGCGATGATCGCCGCCGGATGGTGGTTCTACCCGCTTTGCCAGGGCGGGGCCGTTTCTCCCCAGATACTTTACATTGCCTTTTTCACGGTGGTGGGGGCTCTGGTCATTCTCAAGCACCGTTCCAACATCGTGAGGCTCCTCAACGGAACGGAACACTCCTTCTACTCCAAAAAGTCCAAGTAAGATGATGAATCGGTTACATAAAATAGCAGTCATCGGCGCCGGTTCCTGGGGTACGGCCCTCTCCATGGTCCTGGCGACCCGGGAATGTGAAGTCGTCCTGTGGACGCCGGAAGAAGCGCAGGCCCGGCAGCTTGCTGAAACCAGGCGCAGCCCGGTCCTGTCGGAAACCGCCGCGCCCCTGGCCCCCAACATCCATCCCACTTGCGACCTGGACCAGGTGAAGGACGCGGAGCTCATCGTGGTGGTGGTGCCTTCCGTAGCCATGCGTTCCGTAGCGCAGCGTCTGCGCGGCCTGCCGGTGAGGCCGGACGCCGTCATCGTCTCCTGCACCAAGGGCATTGAACAGGGCTCCCATAAAAGAATGACGGAAATCCTTCAGGAATATCTGCCCTCCAATCCCATAGGCGTGCTCTCCGGCCCCAACCATGCGGAAGACATCTGCCTGGGCCTCCCGTCCGCCTCCCTGATCGGGTTTGAGGATCCGAAATATGCGGACTGGGTGCAGCAGATATTCGCCTCCAAGACCTTCCGCGTTTATTCCGCTACGGACATCATCGGCATGCAGCTGGGGGGGAACCATCAAGAACGTCTTTGCCATCGGGGCCGGACTGTGCGAGGGGCTGAACCTGGGAGATAACGCCCAGGCCGCCCTGCTGACCCGCGGCCTGGCGGAAATGACGCGCATCGGCGTAGCCAGCGGAGGCCGCAGGGAAACCTTCATGGGCCTTTCCGGCGTGGGCGATCTCATCGTCACCTGCTATTCCCGCCACTCCCGCAACCAGACGGTGGGGCGGAGGCTGGCGGAAGGAAAAAGCCTCCAGGAAATTCTGGACGCCCTGGGCATGGTGGCGGAAGGGGTGCCCAACACGCTCTCCGTCTATGAAATTGCGCGGAAGCTGGGAGTGAGGACGCCGCTGATTGACGCCGTCTATTCCGTTCTTTATGAATCCAAGCCGCCCATGGAAGCGCTTGTGGAGCTCATGACGCGGGACCCCCGTCCGGAATTAGATTGATTTTTTGTTTTTTTTGAGTTGCTTTCCCTCGACAAATTATACTATATAAACAATCAGTATGAAACGTGCCATCATCTCAGCTCTTTGCCGCCGGCGCCATCGGTGTCGCCAGCGCGGACATTCAGGCTCCACCCGCTTCCGAATACACCCCCACCCGCAAGCTGGGCCGCGCCATCGCCAACATCATTTACTCCGTTGAAGAAATTCCCCTGGGAATCATCAACTGGACGAGCCGCGAAGGTGACTATGCCGGTTTTTCCGTGGGCATTGTTGATGGCACCACCACCATGCTTGAACGCATGGGCTACGGCATCTATGAACTTGTCACGTTCTGGGCTCCCACCTACAAGTGCACGTACAAGCCCCCCTATCAGGGACGTTGCGGCATGAGCGGCCTTAAGGAATACAATCCCAACGGCGGCCTGAGCGAATTCCCTGCGGAACTCAGCTTCCAGAGCTACTACAAGTACTCCCGCCAGCAGCGCGACTAAGGTCACTGTTAAAAATTTCAAAAGGGCTGTCTGTAATGAAGCAGACAGCCCTTTTTATATGGTGCGGTTGAGTGGTCTTGACAATAGCCGCCATTGACGGGAAAAAGGGGAAAACGTATTCTTCCGTACCGGAAAGGCTTTCCCATCATGAATAAAACAGTTGCTTTCATCGGCCTGGGCGCTGCCGTCTGCATGACGGCCCCCGCATTTGCCCAGGACACCCATCTTTCCCTGACCAAGGAGAGCGTTGCCAGCATGCATGAAATTACGGCGGCGCTGGACAAGGTGACGGACGAGCCCGGAGCGGCGGACGCCGTGAAAACGGTCAAAAAGGTGCGTGAAAAGCTGGTGGACCTCGGAAAAAGGCAGCTTGAACTTCCCGGCGCCACGCCGCAGGAGCAGGCGCAGATTTCCGCCCAGATGACGGAAGTGCAGAAAATTTCCGGTGAATTGGTGAAATCCCTTGCGCGCTTGAAAAAGGAAGGTCTGCTCACGCCCGATTTGCAGAAGGCCCTGATGGATTTGCAGTCCGTGCAGACGGAACTGGCGCAGGCTTCCCGGGACAAGGCCGCGCAGGCGGAGCCGTTCCCGAAGGATGCGGAGGGCAACACGCATGAAACCCTGCTGGCAAAAACCGTGGATGAAGTCAAAAAGCTGGATGATTCCCTTTCCAGGGTGAAGGATGAGGAAACCAGCAAGGCCGCCGTGGACCAGATAGGGCATTACCGGGGCGCCCTGCTGGACATCGCCAAGAAACAGGCCGCCCTGCCGCCCCTCACCCGCAACCAGCAGGCCAAGCTGACGGGAGTGCAGCAGCAGCTTGTGGAAATGATGCAGCCCATCGTCAAGCATGTGACGGCCATCATGCTTTCTCCGGATGCCTCCAGGAATTTGAAGGAGGCCCTGAATTCCCTTTCCGAACTGCCCAAGGAAGTTCAGAAAATCCGTGAAGAGGCGGCCAAGTGAACTTTTTGGGGAATGCCCCTCTTTTGGACTGGTCAAAAATTATAATTGTTCTAAAGTGGCTGTCCTGAGGAATGCGACCGATTTTTAGTGAAACAGATCTCAATGAACGCCCCTTCCTGGTTTTCTGGGAAGTGACGCGCGCCTGCGCGCTGGCGTGCAAGCATTGCCGCGCCGTAGCCCAGCCGCGGTCCCATCCTGATGAACTGACCCATGAGGAAGCCCTGCGCCTGATTGACCAATTGGCGGAGCTGCGCCCTCCCATGCTGGTGCTGACGGGCGGGGACCCCGTCATGAGGCCGGACATTCTGGAATTGATCCGCGCGGCGGCCGGCAAGGGGCTGCATGTGGCATTGAGCCCCGCCGCTACCGCCCGGCTGCTGCATGCGGATTTCCATGCCTTGAAGGAGGCGGGGGTTCAAAGCATGTCCCTGAGCCTGGACGGGGCGCATGAGGCCACCCATGACGCCTTCCGCGGCGTTCCCCACACGTATGAACGGACCCTGCGCGCGGCGGAAATGGCGAAGGAAGCGGGGATGCACCTGCAAATCAACACCACCATCACCAAGAGCACCCTGGGTGAGTTTGACGATTTTGTGGAGCTGATGAAGAAGATGAAGCCGGGCATGTGGAGCGTGTTCCTGCTGGTGCCTACGGGCCGGGCCGCCATGGATGAAATGCCCACGGCGGAAGAAGTGGAGGCCGTCTGGGAAAAACTCAGCAAGGTAAGCCGGGAAGTCCCCTTCGGCGTCAAGACCACGGAAGGGCACCATTACCGCCGCGTGGCGCTTCAGGAAGCCCGCGCGCAGGGGAGCAAGCCCGCGCGCCGCGCCGTTCCCACCCGGGACGGCAAGGGCATCATGTTCATCTCCCATACCGGGGAAATCCAGCCTTCCGGATTCCTGCCCATTACGGCGGGAAACGTGCGGACGGATGATCCGGGGGAAATCTACCGCACGCACCCCCTTTTCCTCAAACTCCGGGATGACAATGCACTGGAAGGCAAATGCGGACGGTGTGAGTACCGCACCGTCTGCGGCGGCTCCCGTTCCCGCGCCTATGCCGTTTACGGAGACATGATGGCGGAAGACAACCTCTGCCCCTATCAGCCCAGGCTTTCACAATACCATGATTAACATTACCAGACTTTGGACAGGGGCGGAACAGCCCGCGGACCATTTGAGATACGGGCAGGGCCACGGGCACGGCCGCTCCGCGGGAGGCGCCGTGGAATCCTGCGCTCCGGCTTCGTCCCGCGTCCGCAAGCCCATTGTGGTCTGGAACATCACGCGCACCTGCAACCTCAAGTGCGTGCATTGCTATGCGGACGCCTCCGCCCGGAAATTTGAAGGGGAGCTGGATTGGGACCAGTGCTGCGCGGTCATTGACGATCTGGCGGACTACAAGGTGAACGCCCTGCTGTTCTCCGGCGGGGAACCGCTGGTGCACCCGCGCTTCATGGAGCTGCTGGAACGGGCCACTGGAAAAGGGCTGAAAGTGACCATTTCCACGAACGGCACCCGCATCACGCCGGAGGCCGCCGCGCGGTTCAAGGAACTGGGCGTGGCGTACGTGGGCATTTCCCTGGACGGCATCGGCGCCGTTCATGACAAGTTCCGCGGAGTGGAAGGCTCCTTTGAACAGGCGGTGCGCGGGTTCAAGCTCTGCAGTGAAGTGGGGCAGAAGACGGGCCTGCGCCTGACGCTGACCCGCAACAACGTGCAGTGCATGGACCAGATTCTGGACTTCATTGACGCCAATGACATCCAGCGCGTCTGCTTCTACCATCTGGTGCCCACGGGCCGCGGCGTGGAAGTGCAGACGTTGACGCAGGAGGAAGCGCGGAACGCCATGGATACGCTGATTGCCCGCGTGGAGGAATGGAAGGCGGACGGCAAAAACCGTGAAGTGCTGACCGTCACCCAGCCAGCGGACGGCATTTACCTGCTGCTGCGCCAGCTCCGGGAAGGCTCCCCGCTGGCGAAGGAAACCCTGAACCTTCTTCAATGGAACGGCGGCGGGGCGAACAGCTCCGGCCGCGGCATCGCCAACATTGACACGCAGGGCGTGGTGCACCCGGACCAGTTCTGGCAATCCGTCACGCTGGGCAATGTGAAGAACAACCTGTTTTCCGATCTGTGGGACGCCAAGGCGGGGGCCGCGGCGGAGATGCTGCCTGAGTTGCGCGGGTCCGACAATCCCCTGGAACGGCAGAAAAAAATTGAAGGCCGCTGCGGCCGCTGTGTGCACTTGCCCTGTGCGGCGGCGGCTTCCGCACGCGCGCCGCGTTTGCCAACGGGCACTGGTACGGGTCCGATCCCGGCTGCTACCTGACGGAAGAGGAAATTTCCACCCCTCTGCCGGAAATCAGGTAAAATCCGCAGGCTGTTCCCTTCTCCGGAAGAAGCTCCAAATACGGTGGCATATTCCTCAGTCCGTCTTTGGGAACAAGAGCCTCCCGGCACTTGAACGCGGCTGATTGTAACCGCGAAGGCGGGGAGGCAGGGAGCGGCTGGAAATGCCTCCTTTCCCTGCTTTACAAGGGAGGCGGCATGGCATAGCATCCCTGCATCATGAGTCAGGAATTGAGACCGGAAACCCTGTGCGTGCAGGCGGGCTGGACCCCCAGAAAGGGTGAACCCCGCGTATTGCCCATTTACCAGAGCACCACGTTCAAGTATGAAACCAGCGAACAAATGGCCAAACTGTTCGATCTGGAGGAAGCCGGATTCTTCTATACGCGCCTCCAGAACCCCACCAATGAGGCGGTTGCCAGAAAAATCGCCGAACTGGAAGGCGGCGTGGCCGCCATTCTGACCTCTTCCGGACAGGCGGCCTCTTTCTTTGCCGTCTTCAACATCTGCGAGGCGGGGGACCACATCGTCAGCACCGCGTCCATTTACGGAGGCACGTACAACCTTTTTGCCGTCACGTTCCGGAAAATGGGCATTGAGGTCACCTTTGTGGACCAAGACGCCCCGGCGGAGGAAATCGCCAAAGCCTTCCGTCCCAATACGAAGGCCCTCTTTGCGGAAACCATCTCCAACCCCACGCTTTGCGTGCTGGACATCCGCAAAATGGCGGACATCGCCCATGCGCACGGCGTCCCCCTGATCGTGGACAACACCTTCGCCACCCCCATCAACTGCCGCCCCTTTGAATGGGGGGCGGATATCGTCACCCACTCCACCACCAAGTACATGGACGGCCATGCCGCGGCGGTGGGCGGCGTGATCGTGGACAGCGGCAACTTTGACTGGGAAGCCCACAGGGACAAATTCCCGGGCCTGACGGAGCCGGACCCTTCCTATCACGGGCTTTCCTACAGCAAGAGCTTCGGCAAGGGCGCCTACATCACCAAGGCGACCGTCCAGCTCATGCGCGACCTGGGTTCCATTCAATCCCCGCAGAATGCCTTCCTGCTCAACCTGGGCCTGGAAACCCTCCACCTGCGCGTGCCGCGGCACTGTGAAAACGCGCAAAAGGTGGCGGAATTCCTGCAAGGGCAGGAGGATGTGGCCTGGATCAACTATCCGGGCCTGCCGTCCAACAAATACCATGACGTGGCGCGGAAGCAATTCCGCAACGGGCAATCCTGCGGCGTGGTGACCTTCGGCATCAAGGGCGGCCGTGAACGCGCCATCAAGTTCATGGACAGCCTGAAACTGGCCGCCATCGTAACCCATGTGGCGGATTCCCGCACCTGCGTCCTCCATCCCGCCAGCCATACGCACCGCCAGTTGACGGATGAGCAGCTCATGGAGGCGGGCGTCCGGCCGGACCTCATCCGGTTCTCCGTGGGAACGGAAGCCGCGGAAGACATCATTGCGGACCTCAAGCAGGCTCTGGAAGCCATCCGTTAAACCGGTCTTTCCTTTCTCGTGCGAACAGCCGTTCCGCGCATGTCCGCGGAGCGGCTGTTCTGCGTGGGTGACGGGTGAAAAAGCCGGGATGGCCCGGCGTATTGAACGTTTCCGGAAAAGAGCGCCGGCAAACGGGAGGGCGAGGCATATGCTCCCGCTGGGGAAAGACCGTTTCCGGGAGCAGGGGCCTCCCGGCTCCTGTAAAAACCTGCGGAAACTCCGCAGAAAAATAACTTCATTTCATGTTCTCCTTATTCCAAAGTTTAATTCCACGTAAAACAGGTATTTTAATAGGGTTATAAAGAAAAATCCAGCAACGGCGAATTACGGGGAACGGCTCGGCCATTCAACCTCAAGAAGATGCGCCGGATTTCAGAAAAATCTGAAAATTCAAAGACTTTTCTTCTTAAATGTAAATTGACACACCATAATAAATTTATTATGGTGTGTAACTTATGAAAAATAGATATTGTGCTGTATTAATAAGTTGCGCCAGTGTGCTGGCTGCAAATGCTGCTACCATCATTGCCGAACTGCCCGAATCAGCCAATCTGTCGCAAACCGCGACCATGGCGCCGCAAACGGGAAACCAGCTGCTGGATAAAGTAAAAGGCCGTGAATTTGGCGTCTATGCGGGAGGCAATAACAACAGCCTGGCCAACTGGCCCCAGAACGGGGAGGGAACCTGGGTCAACCATGATGACGTCGGTTCCATCATCCTGTGCGGCAGAAGCGGCGTGGCCGGAGACTCCTTTGCCATGGTGCTGGGCGGCCCCCGGCAGGGAGAGCTTGTTTCCTCCATCATCTTTTCTTGTGACACGCCCACCTCCGTCATCACGAGCTACACCATGGTGCTGGCGGTTTACGACTCCGCCGGAACGTTGGTCCGGAACCTTTCCACCGTGGAAAGCTTTACCTTTGATTCCACTTCAAGAACGACGACCGTTTCCCTGGACATGGCGGATTCTCCCCTGGCGTGGGGGGAAGGATACAAGCTGGTTGCCGGAGTGCGCGGCGGCGCGGGCGGCGCCACCTCCCCCTATACGCTTGCCAACATCCAGGTATCCTATGAAACCGTTCCGGAACCGGCTACCGCATCTCTGGGAATGCTTGGCCTGGGAGCCCTCGTCTTCCGGCGTTCCCGGAACCGGTGAGCGGTAAACTTTTCAATCGGGAAGGAGGCGGCCTGAAAAACGCCTCCTTTCCTTTTTCCGTTCGGAAAAGGCACGCTTGGCATGGCGTAACGCGGCATTCCGGAATGGTTCATTCCCGGAGAGAATGTTCAAAGGCCCGGTACTGCACGGCCTCATACAAATGGGAATCCTGAATATCAGGGCTGCCCTCCAGATCCGCTATGGTGCGGGCCACCTTCAGAATGCGGTCGTAGGCTCTGGCGGAAAGGGCCAGTTCTTCCACGGCGCGGAGCAGGATGGCGCGGCTTTCCGGCAGCAGGCGGCAATGCCTCTGGAAGCGCTTTTCCGGAAAGTGCCGCATTGCTGCGGAAGGGAGTGCCCGCATATCTGCTGCACTGGAGCTGCCGGGCGGCCATCACGCGTTCCCTGATGCCGGCGGAACATTCCCCGGCGGGTGCGGAGGCCAGAATAGAGGGGTCCACGGCGGGAACTTCCATCAGCAGGTCGAACCGGTCCAGAAGCGGTCCTGAAATCTTGCGGCGGTAGCGTGCGACCTGCGCCGGGGGACAGGTGCAGGTTCTTCTCCTGTCGCCCAGATAGCCGCAGGGGCACGGATTCATGGCGGCTGCCAGCATGAAGCGGCACGGAAACGTCATGGTGCCGGAAGCGCGGGAAATGACCACCTGGCCGGATTCCAGCGGTTGCCGCAGGGTTTCCAGCGCGGCGCGGCGGAACTCCGGCAATTCGTCCAGAAAGAGCACGCCGTTGTGGGCCAGGGACACTTCCCCCGGCGTGATATTCGCTCCTCCGCCCATCAGCCCGGCATCGGAAATGGTATGGTGCGGAGCCCGGAACGGACGCCGGGCCACCAGGCCGTTCCCCCGTTTCAGCAGTCCGCATACGGAATGGATTTTACTGGTTTCCAGAGCTTCCTCCGGAGTCAGCGGCGGTAGAATGGTCGGGAGCCTCTGCGCCAGCATGGACTTGCCCGAACCCGGAGAACCGCAGAGAAGGATGTTATGGCCGCCTGCCGCCGCAATCTCCATGGCGCGGCGCGCATAGGGCTGCCCCTTGATCTCGTCGAAGTCAACGGCAGCTTCCTTGTCTTCGGCCTCCCGGTCCTCTCTTCCGGAAGCCGTGAAGGGAGGGGGCAGAACGGAGGAGGTAAGGAGTGCCCACGCCTCCTTCAGAGAAGCCACGGGGTAAATCTCCACGCCCTGCACGGGCGTTCCTTCGTGTGCGTTAGCACGTGGTAGCATGATGCGCTTCCTGCCCATGCGCCGCGCCTCCATAATCTGCGGCAGAATGCCCTGCACGGGGCGTACGGCGCCATCCAGGGCCAATTCCCCCACGATGCACCAGGAAGAAGCGTCCATGTCCCTTTCCGCCGCTCCGGCGACCATTCCCAGGGCGATGGGGAGGTCAAACCCCGGTCCCTGCTTCCTTAAATCCGCCGGAGCCAGATTGACGACGAAAATGCCCTGCTGGAAGGGCAGTCCGCTGTTCTGAATGGCCGTATCCACGCGCTGCCCGCTCTCCTTCACGGCCGCATCAGGCAGCCCCACGATAAAGGTGCGTTTTTCCGCCATGGGGCGGAAATCCACTTCCACCTCCACTTCTACGCCATCCACGCCCAGAACGGTGGAGGAATACAGCCGCGTCATCATTCCTCCATGCTAGGAGGAAATAATGAAAAAGAAAGAAAAATAACAAAAATGCGGGGAATATCTAACAAATAATTCAACGGCGGGAGGCGCGCCGGAGAACTTCCCGTTCCTCTTCCGTCAGGCTGGACAGGCCGGAGCGGGATATTTTTTCCATGATTTCATCCACCTCCTCTTCGGAGGGATGGTTACCGGCGGGGCGGCGTGCGGAGTGCGAGGTGGAATGGTGGGAGGAAGAAACGACCCGCCGCCTGGGAGAGGACAGTTTTTCCTTCCACAGGATCAGCAATGTCAGGATGAACCCGGCGAACATGCCGCCCAGGTGTCCGGCTTCCCCGCCCGCGTTGTTCCACTGGAAAATAATGACGGCGCAGGCGATGCCGAGGACGGCCAGGGCGAACTGGCGCACGCTCAAATTGACCGGAGGGAACAGAAGCTGCACCCGGGCGCGCGGAAAAAGCACCGCACACGCGGCCATGATGCCGTAAATGGAGCCGGAGGCCCCCACCATGGGAATGAAGCGCCATTCCGGATCAAAGAACCCCATGTACCCCAGCAGGGAGGAAAACAGGGCCGCCGCCACGCCGCAGAAGAGATAATACAGCAGGAAGCGCAGATGGCCGAAGCGTTCCTCCACGACCGGCCCGAAAAACCACAGGGCGATCATGTTGAACATGATGTGCCCCAGATTGGCGTGCAGGAACTGGTAGGTGAACAATCGCCACAATTCCCCTTCATGAAAGCACGTGTATTCACTGTAGGCCCCGTAAAGCTGGATCAGGTCCAGACGGCCCGGCGGGTAAATGTCCCGTGGAATATCCACCTGGAAGAAAAACCCGAGGATAAAGACGACCACATTGAGCAGGATCAGCCAGTGCACCATCACGGCGCCGCGCTGGTCAAACAAATGCTCCCGTACCGTATCTCCCCAGTTCTCGTTCTCCGCTCGCATATAAGGCCGCATGTAATCGTGTTCAGGGCGTTTTGACAAGGAAAATAGCTGTCCCGTTCAAGGAAGTACGGGAACCGCGCCGCATTATTTCCATAGCGCGGCGGGCAGCAGGTCCGGCGGCAGTTCCGCCCCGTGCACAAGATGTTCCGCCAGCTGGGCCGCGGCCCACGGGGAAGTGGTCACTCCCTTGCTGCCCAGTCCGGAGAAGATGAACTGGCCGTTCAGGCCGGGAATGGGCCCGGCGACGGGCTGGCTGCGCCGGATGATGGGGCGCACGGCGGCTCGGGCGCGGAGGAAGCTCGTCTCCCCGGAATAGCGTTTGACGAGGTCCAGCATCAATTCCTGGACGGCGGGGGCTTCCGGAATGCCGGGAGCGTCCCACGCCCACGCGTAAGTGGCGCCGAAGCGCCAGAAAGAACCGTTGTGAACCAGCCAGTGGCCGAAGTGCAGGATGCCGGCGTGCCAGTCCAGCTCCTTCAGGTCCAGGTCCAGAATAGTGCCCTTGGAAGGGCGTCCCTTCAAGGGAGTCATGTCCGGGTGGCATCCGGCTTCCCAGCCGGTGCACCAGGCTATATGGGAAAACGTCTGGCCGTTCCAATGGAAAAGGCCGTTTTCATCCGGACGGATATCCGCGGGGGACACGTCCGCTTCCACAAAACGGCCCTGTTTCGTGAAAAACCTCCGCATGGCGTTGACCATGTCCTCCACGTGCAGCACGGCGGAGCCGCGCGTATAGGCGGCTTTTCCGCGGCCTTCCCAGTGTTCAGGCCATGGGAAAAGGGGGCCCGCATAGGCGCAGGACTCCGGGGCCGTCTGGCGTTCCTGCCAGATTTCCAGTTGGTCCTCCGTTTCCAGTTCCCGGAAAATAGGGGTCTTCTGCCACCAGGAGCCGCCCAGTTCCCGTTCCGTCTCCGGATAAAAGGCCTCCGCTGCGGACAGGCATTCCTCCTGCCGCCAGCCGGGGCGGAAGGCCCGGCCCGTCAGGGGATTCACCAATCCGGCCGCCACCCGGGAGGCCGTTTCCGCGATGGGGCGGTCCGCAATCGTGAAATCCGCGCCGCGGCGTTTCAACTCCCACGCCAGGCAGCTGCCGGCGATTCCCTGGCCAATGATAAGAACGTTCATGATAGGTGGATGAAGAACCGGAGAAATCCGGAAGTGAGGAAAAAACAGAGGAACAGTCCAGCCTTCCTCCGGAAGGAAAAATGCCCCGCAGGGGATGGAAGCGCCTGCGGAGCCGGAAAAACGGCCCTTTTACAGGGCTGCGATGATGGCATCCCCCATTTCCGCCGTATTCACGCGGATTTCTCCGGGAGCGCCCGTAGCCAGGTCGCCCGTGCGGCAGCCCTGGTCAATCACGCGGCGGACGGCGGCGTCAATGGCGTCTGCCGCAGCTTTTTCTCCCAGGGAGTAGCGCAACAGCATGGAGAGGGAAAGAATCTGGGCGATCGGGTTCGCAATGCCCTTGCCGGCAATGTCCGGGGCGGAACCGCCGGAGGGCTCGTAAAGGCCGAAGAACAGGCCGTTGTCCTGTGCGCCCTGGCACAGGCTGGCGCTGGGCAGCATGCCCAGGGAGCCGCAAATCATGGCCATTTCATCGGAAAGAATATCTCCGAACAGGTTCTCCGTCACCAGTACGTCAAACTGGCGGGGATTGCGCACCAGCTGCATGGCGGCATTGTCCACGTACATGTGGAGCAGTTCCACGTCCGGATAATCCCTGGAAACTTCAATCATCGTCTCGCGCCACAGCAGGGAATTGGTCAGCACGTTGGCCTTGTCCACGCTGGTGACGCGCTTGCGGCGCCCTCGCGCGGCCTCGAACGCCACTTTGGCGATGCGCACCATCTCGCTCTTGTGGTAGCGCATGGTATCCACGACGACTTCGTCGTCCCCCTCCTGTTCGCGGAAACGGGGCTGGCCGAAGTACAGGCCGCCGGTCAATTCCCGGACGCATAAAATGTCAAAACCGCCCTCGATCAATTCATTCTTGATGGGAGAGGCGTGGGTCAGGGCAGGCAGGCATACGCCCGGGCGCAGGTTGGCGTACAGGCCGAAATGCTTTCTCAGCGGCAGCAGGGCGCCGCGCTCCGGCTGTTCGTTGGCGGGAAGGTGTTCCCACTTGGGGCCGCCTACGGAGCCGAACAGGACGGCATCCGCCTCTTCACAGGCGCGGATGGTCTCTTCCGGAAGGGCCTTGCCGCAATGGTCGATGCCCGCGCCGCCCACAAAAGCCTCCTTGCGGCTCACGGTAAATCCAAACTTGGCGCTTACGGCGTCCAGAACTTTCAGGGCCTCCGCCATGACCTCGGGCCCGATGCCGTCGCCGGCCAGAACAGCAATATGATGGTGATGTTCACTCATGTCGCTGAAAGTCTGGGCATTCTCCCCTCAAAGGTCAAGAAACACCGTTGGCATGCCCACGCCGCGGAAGCCTTTTTGCGTCAAAAAGCCTACAGAAACAAAAAAGTACTTGCCAAACGCCTGTGCCTCCAGTAAAAATCCCTCCGCGTTCCATGGAACGCAAACTCCCCTGTAGCTCAGCGGTAGAGCGGGTGACTGTTAATCACTAGGTCGTTGGTTCGAGCCCAACCGGGGGAGCCATTAATTTTCTAATCCTCACAAGTGCAACTGCTTGTGAGGGTTGTTTTTTGCCCGGTTCAGGGTGAAAAAGGCGGAATTCATGCGAAATCGGCCGTGAATCATAGTGAAGCATGATTTTGATTCCGTCTTGGCATGAAATTGGCGTGCCGGAGGGCATCATGAAACGCTGAAGGCGAACCTGGCAACTTGCTCAAAGCGTGACTGGCAGAGCCGTATTCCGCCAGGCTTCCTGGCTTTTGAAAAAGAAAGGCCAGATATCTTTCCTTCAATAGGGAACAGCAGGCTGCCTCGCCAATCTGAAAAATGCGGACGCAGGATGGCGCTTGGGAAAAACATTCGTGACGAGAGACCGGGCATAACGCCGTCATCGCAGAATTTGTCCATTCAACGTGACGCCCAAGGATGTAATTGCTCCTGCATCCCCAGGCTCAGGGCCGTGATTCCCATAGCGGAACATTGATGCTGAAAATAATGCGGACGCTCCGGAGAAGTGGGGGCGGCCATGCCTCCATGGACGCGGAACTTCTGGAATGGCGTTACTCGCTAAAAAGCATAGGTATTTTGAGAAGAAGGCGAATGGAAATAAAATTACTGAAATAATTGCAGTAAAAGCATTGACCTGCTATAATAAATTGAGTAGGTTGGCGTTGTTGCAGGAAAACAGCGAACAATCACCTACTGCGTATTTTAAAACATGGAAAAACATGATGTTATTTACTTATGCGGGCATAAAGGCGTTGCAGCCCTGTTTGGAAAAGCATGGGATATCCCTATCGACTGCAAGCCGCTAAAAGAACTTCAGGAAAAATACATGGCCTCCGTCAATAGTATCCGGGCCGGCGTATTTCCGCCCGGCAGGGAATTGACGATGGGTGACGGAAGAAAGGCTCTGGAAGAATTGTGAAAACCTACCTGGACAAAAACGTCTATGAAGCGGCCCTGGAGCGCATAGCCTATTGCTTCCAGGAGTTTGACAATGTTCTGGTGGCCTTCTCGGGCGGCAAGGACAGCGGCGTCATGCTCAATCTGTGCTACAATTACGCCGACGAACACGGTCTGCTGGACAAGCTGACCATGTACCACCTCGATTATGAGGCCCAGTACCAGATGACGACCGAGTATGTGACCCGGACGTTCCTGGAACAGTTCCCAGGCATTCGTAAAATGTGGTACTGCGTGCCGATCAAGGCCCAGTCGGCATGCGCCCTGGGGGAACCTTACTGGACGCCGTGGGACGCCGCCAAAAAAAAACTGTGGGTGCGGGCCATGCCGGAAAATCCCTATGTGGTTCACGAAGGGAATCTGGACGTTCCGTTCCGGCACGGCATGGTGGACTACGAATTCCAGGACAAGCTCTCGCGCCATTTTGCCAAAAAGCGCGGCACCACCGCCGTCATGGTGGGGCTGCGGGCGGATGAAAGCCTCAACAGGTACGCGGCCGTGGCGCGCGGCAAAAAAAGGAGATCCTACGAGGGCAGGAAGTGGATTACGCAGACCAGTGCCGTGACGGCCAACGTTTACCCTCTCTATGACTGGCGCGTCAGCGATATTTGGACGGCCACCGCCCGTTTTGGTTTTGACTACAACCGTCTCTATGACCTCTTGTACCAGGCGGGCCTTACTGCCGGGCAGATGCGGGTGGCAAGCCCGTTCAACGACTGTGCCCAGGAAAGCCTGAAGCTCTACAAAGTGATCGATCCCTCCAACTGGGCGCGCATGATCGGCCGGGTCAACGGCGTCAATTTTACGGGCCTGTACGGAGGCACGACGGCCATGGGCTGGAAAACCATCAAGCTGCCGCCCGGCCATACCTGGAAATCGTATTATGAATTCCTGCTTTCCACGATGGATGCGAGGACGGCGGCCCACTACAACAACATCCTGGAAAAATCCAAAAGGTACTGGATGCAGGGGGGAACCGTCGATCCCGGAACCGCCGATGAAGTGCTGGCGGCCTACCCGCTGGCTGCCGTGACGGGAAAATCGGGCCGCTACGATGGACGCGATATCGTTCAATTCATGGGTTATCCCGACGACATGCCCGTCAGCAATTTCCGGCAGGTGCCCTCTTACAAGCGCATGTGCATCTGCATCATGAAAAATGACTATTTCTGCAGATATGCCGGATTCAGTCCAACCAAGGGAGCGATTGCCCGGCGCCGTGCCGCCGTCAACAAATACCGCAACATTTCATGAACCCCCCCTATCAATCCCCCGTTTATCAAATCCGGCGCGTTCCGCTGGACCAAATCCGCTCCAATGCCTATAACCCGAACAGTGTGGCGCCGCCTGAAATGAAGCTGCTCTACCAGAGCATCAAGGAGGACGGCTACACGATGCCGATTGTCTGCTATCAACTGGAGGACGGCACCTATGAAATCGTTGACGGCTTCCACCGCTGCCAGATCATGAAAACTTACCGCGACATCTACGAACGGGAGGATGGCATGATGCCGGTGGCCGTTATCGACAAGCCTCTTGGAAACCGCATGGCCTCCACTATTAGGCACAACCGTGCCCGTGGGTCTCACAATATCGGACTGATGACCAGCATTATCCAGGAACTGACGGAAGCGGGCATGTCGGATGCGTGGATACTCAAAAACCTCGGCATGGACGCGGAGGAGTTGTTGCGCCTCAAGCAGCTCAGCGGCATTGCGGCCCTGTTCCGGGACGGCGAATTCAGCCGGGCGTGGGAATCGAAATAACGTCAACCCGGGAAACCATGAACAAATATGTCACTCAACTGCTGGAAGTCATCCAGAAGAAAACGGGCTGTGACACGAGCGGCGCCGTGCGCTGGCTGGCGGAACAGGCCGGAGTATCCGAAAGAACAGCCTGGAACTGGAAACAGCAGGAAAAGTTGAGGAAGGCAACGGAAAAGAACCTCGGCAGAATTGCCGAGGAATTGAAGAAGTGAACAGGGTTCCGTGTTTCATCCTGCTGAATGCCGCCGGGCATCCGGTTCCCTGCTGGACGCGCGGTTTTCGCAAGCGGTTTCATGGGTAACTGCATGAAACTTCCTGTTATCCTTAAGCCGGCAGCGGAATGCAGGCTTTTCCGCGCGGAGCAGTGATGCAGTCTGGCCTATCAATGCTCCGGCCAGGTTCGGAATAGGTTCAGGGATTGCGGTGTGGTGTGCCGGGAAGCGCAATGAACGTTCTGGAACCTCATGTTCCAACGGTGCTGCCATGGATGTTTGTTTTCATTTGCGGTCGGCCGGACGGTGCGGGAAAGACTTTCTCCAAAGAATGATTGCTTGTTGCAATTTTTTGAATTATATCATTTTTTTATGAGATGGCTGCTGGTTTTCCTGATGAGCTCTTGCGTGGCTTTTGGTGAAAGTATCAGGGGAGTTGTGATTAACGTGATTGACGGCGATACCATTACTCTCCTGGAAAAAACGCCCGAACAGAAGCGGACCTACCGGATACGGCTTGAAGGAATTGATACGCCGGAAAGGGGGCAAAACGGGTATGAAGGGGCCAAGGAGTATCTGGAAAAGCTGATTTGGGGAGAGACGGTTACAGTCAAGTACAGCCAGCATGACAGGTACGGCCGTATTTTGGGGGAAGTCTGGTATGGAAAGGTGTTCGTCAATGAGGAGTTGGTGAAGGATGGATGGGCGTGGATCTATAAAAAATTTTCCGCCAACCGGAAACTCGCTTCCCTTGAAGCGGAGGCCAGGAAGTCCAAAAAAGGCCTTTGGGCGGAGCCGAATCCCATCCCGCCGTGGGAATGGAAAGCCGCGAAGAGAAGGGAAGATGCCGCCGGAAAGTTCCTTACTGAATAGGTTGCCCGGGAAAACGTCTCTTTCCGGGTGCCGTGATGCTGCCGAACAAGGGGTTTTCCAATGAATCAAAGGCAATTTTAATAGCTGCCGTTGTTCAAGGGCGGTCCTGTTTTTCCTTATCCGGCCGTGGCGGTTCAAAGATGGCGGGAAGCGGGGTTCCTGCCTTGGAGCCTTTCCAGGGCCACGCTTCCGGATGAGTACGGAACGGCAGGAGGTAGTCCGCAGCTTTCTGGATGGAAGCCCCGGCGGCCGTTTTCCGGTAACGGTAGTTTTTATCTCCCATGCGTTCCGCAATTTGCACGAGGTAGCCCCAGGCCTGAAGGGTGTAAACACTGTATTGCCATGGTTCCGCCCGCTTGAGTTCTTCCGGCTGGGAACCGTCGGGGGCAATGTGGCGGTCCATGTTGGCGAAGGCTTCCGCCAGCCATTGGCGCGCTTCGTTGTCGCGGCCCAGAAAGTGAGCCAGATAGGCGCATTGCGCCACATAGAACAGGTAATGATTGTTGCTGCGCGTATGCGCATGCCTGCCCTGCCTGCTGGTGGCCAGCCATGCGTAGTACTGGTTCAGCCACGCGTCCACCCGCTTCCATTCCTCTTTTGTCAAGGCCCCGGAGCGTTTCAACGCCGCCAGGGCATCCAGAAAATCAGGCATGCGGTAAAGGTCTATGATGCCGCCTCCGTCGCCTTCCGTCCGGTGTCCGGGGCGGATCTGGGCGTATTTCAGGTGGGGCTGCATGCGGGTTGCCGGAGCAATGAACCAGGCTCTCAGCCATTCCCCGGCACGGGAAGCGGCTCGCGGGTCCCTGTTGAGTTCGTACTGGCGTCCCAGGCTGCAAACCGTACCGATAAAAGCGGCCATCTTGCCGTTGTCGTCCATGCTGCGGAGCTGTTGGTTCTTTTTGCCGTCAATGGGCTTGTAGGGGCCTTCCGGATTGGCGGGGTCCGGCCAGTAGTAGAGGGCATAGCTGACGTATTCATTAGCCTGCGCCTTTTCTCCGAACAGGCTTTTTTTCTCTCCAAGGGTGATGACGGGAGCATCCAGCGGGCCGCCATGCGCCGTGGGAAGGAGCAGGGCCGTTAAAAGAAGAAAAGACAGAGCAGTGCCGCCGAAGGACATGCCTTATTCAAGCAGGAACTTTCTGCGGGGACAACCGGGAAATGAAGGAATGCGCCTAATTCCTTTTCAAAGCCGTTCCCTGCCGTTTGCGTGATGGAAAAAATGGCTCTGCTGACACGGGAGAGGCTTTTTTGTTTGAGCGAAATATCATTTTGTTAGGTATACCTTATAACGAAGGAGATCATCAGAGCCATGACCAGCAGCCGTGAAGATTATTTGAAAGCGATCGCCGAGCTCCAGCGGAGCAGGGAGAGGGTCGGCAACAGGCATATTGCTGATTATCTGGGCGTTTCTGCCGCTTCCGTCAGCGAAATTATCCGGAAGATGGAGAAGGAAGGCCTGGTGGAGAGCATGGAAAGACGCTCCATCCGCCTGACGCGGAAGGGAGAGGAAGCCGCCATGCAGCTGGTGCGCATTCACCGGCTGTGGGAGGTTTTCCTGGTGGAACATCTCGGGTATTCGTGGGGGGACGTTCATGAAGAGGCGGAGAAGCTGGAACATGCGGCTTCCCCCCGCTTGATGGAAAAACTGGACCGTTTTCTCGGTTATCCGGAAATGTGCCCCCACGGAAGGAGGATTCCGGGGAGGGAGGACGGGCCGCTGCCGGAAGGGCCGCTTTCCCGCCTGTCCGACATCCCGGCAGGGATTCCGGCCGTGATCAGGCGCGTTCCCGAATCGAAAGAGCTGCTGGAGCTTCTCACCTCCCTGGGCATCCATCTTCATGAAACGGTAGCCCTGATGGAGGCGGAAGCGCACAGCGGAGCGTTTCTGGTGAAGGCGGAAGAAGGACAGAGGCTGGAATTGCCTGCCGCCGCCGCTGACGCCATCCTCGTGGAAGTTTCTGCATGAACAATTAACGGAAAGGAGAAAATTAACAATGACATTGAACCAGTTGCCTGAAGGGGAGACCGCCAGGATTGAGTCTCTCGGGATGGAAGGCCGTTTGAGACGGCGGTTGATGGATATAGGCATGATTCCCGGCACCCGGGTGGAATGCCTGGAACGGGGGCCGTTCGGAGACCCCGTCGCTTTTCTTGTGCGCGGAACGGTCATGGCGTTCAGGTCTTCCGATCTGGAAATGATTACCGTTAAGTCCGCGTGAAATCAGCCATGGAAGGAGAACGGGTGAGGCTGGACAGCGGAACGGAGAAGGGCGGATCTTCCGGCGCGGCGGAAGAACGCATGCCCGTCGTGGCCCTGGCGGGCGCTCCCAATGTGGGAAAGAGCACGGTGTTCAATGCGCTGACGGGGCTGAGGCAGCATACCGGGAACTGGCCCGGCAAGACGGTCGTCCGCGCGGAAGGCATTGTGGGGCGCGGTCCCCGGGAGTACCTTTTGGTGGATACGCCGGGCACGTATTCCCTGCTGGCCTGTTCTTCGGATGAAGAGGCGGCACGGGATTTCATTTGTTTCGGTGACGCGGATGCCATCGTTGTCGTCTGTTCCGCCACCAATCTGGAACGGGATTTGAACCTGGCCCTCCAGGTGATGGAAACGACGGGAAATGTAGTGGTCTGCGTCAATTTAATGGATGAGGCCCGGCGGAAGGGCATCCGCATCGACTGCCCGCTTTTGGAAAAACGCCTGGGAGTTCCCGTGGTTCCGGCATCGGCGGCGAAAGGTGAAGGCCTGGACGTTCTGGCTGATACGGTGCAGCGGATGGCGTGGTCCGGAGAGAGGCGGCCCCCCCTCCGGCTGCCCTATGGGGAGCACGTGGAACCGTGGCTGGCGCGTTTGGAAATGTTGGCCGGGCGTCTTCCGTGGCGCGGTTTGTCGCCCCGCTGGGCAGCCGTCAAGCTGCTGGAAGGGGATGAAGGGACGCTGCGGCTTCTGGAGCAGTACGCGGGAACCGGTTTGAGAGAGGAGAAGGAGGTGCAGGAGATTCTCCGTGAGGCCGCCGCCGCGGAGGCCGGTTCTTCAGGCAGTTCTTTTGGCGACCGCGTGGCGGCGGTGTTCGTGGAACAGGCGGAACGCCTGTGCAGGGGAGTGGTCGCTTTGCCGGACGGAGGGGGGCTGGGGCGCGACAGGCGCATCGACAAGGTGCTGATGGGGCGGTGGACGGCTTATCCCCTGATGTTCGCCTTGATGGTGCTGATTTTCTGGATCACCATCGTGGGGGCGAATTATCCTTCCCAATGGCTGGCCGACCTGCTTGGAAAAGGCCAGGAGGCGCTGACGGACCTGTTCCGCCTGGCGCATGCTCCGGAATGGCTGCACGGCGTGCTGGTGCTGGGCGTTTACCGCGTGGTGGCGTGGGTCGTGTCCGTCATGCTGCCGCCCATGGCCATCTTTTTCCCCCTGTTCACGCTGCTGGAGGATTCCGGTTATCTGCCCCGCGTGGCGTTCAACATGGACAAGGTGTTCCAGAAGTGCTGCGGCTGCGGCAAGCAGGCGCTGACCATGTGCATGGGGTTCGGCTGCAATGCCGCGGGCATCACCGGATGCCGGATTATCGATTCCCCCCCGGGAACGGCTCGTAGCCATTTTGACGAATAATTTCGTCCCCTGCAACGGCAGGTTCCCGACGCTGATTGCCCTCATGACCATGTTTTTTGCGGGGACGGTGGCGTCCGGGTTGCAGCCGCTGGCTTCCGTGGCGGGCCTGGTGCTACTGATCGGGCTGGGCGTGGGAATGACGTTTGCGATAACGGCCCTCCTGTCCCATACGATTCTCAAGGGAACTCCGTCTTCCTTTACCCTGGAACTGCCTCCCTACCGCAAGCCCCAGATCGGCCGCGTGATCGTCCGCTCCTTTCTGGATAGAACCCTGGCGGTCCTGTGGCGCGCGGTGATGGTGGCGGCTCCGGCGGGAATCGTCATCTGGCTGATGGCGAATATCCGTGTTGGAGACTCCAGCCTGCTTGTCCACGGCACGCAGTGGCTGGACCCCGCCGGGCGGCTGATGGGTCTGGACGGCGTGATTCTGATGGCGTTCATCCTCGGCATTCCGGCCAATGAAATCGTTTTCCCCCTGATCATCATGGGTTACCTGGCTTCCGACAACATGATGGACATGGACGATATGAACGAGCTGAAGTCCCTCCTGACCAATAACGGTTGGACCTGGGTGACGGCGTTGTGCACCATGCTGTTTTCCCTGATGCACTGGCCGTGTTCAACGGCTCTTCTCACCGTCCGCAAGGAGACGGGCAAATGGAAGTGGGCTGTTCTTGCCTTCGCCATTCCGACGGCCTGCGGCGTTGTGATGTGCCTTCTGGTGGCGGGAACGGCGCGCTTGCTGGGGTTTGCCTGACGGATGAATGGAGTTCATGCTTCCGCGGAGGGATGAAGGCGGCAAAAGTTTCCCTTTCCGGGAGTCCGGAAAGGGAACGGGCCATGGTTCCGGGGTTGCCGGGCAGGCAGCATGAAGCCTTTTCCCGGGCCGCGGATTTCCGTATCAGGCCAGATGCATGCCGCCGGTGACGCCGAAGACTTCCGCAGTGATGAAGCTGGATTCCTGGGAGGCGAGGAAGACGTACAGGCCGGAGAGCTCCACGGGCTGTCCGGCCCGCTTGAGGGGCGTTTTCTGCCCGAATTTCGGCAGGTCCTTCTGCAACTGGCCTCCGGTCACTTGCAGAGCCGTCCAGATGGGGCCGGGAGCTACCACGTTCACCCGGATGCCCTTGGAGGCTACCTGCTTGGCCAGGGCGCGGCTGAAGGCGATGATGGCCGCTTTCGTGGAGGCATAGTCCACCAGGTTCTTGCCGGGCTGGTAGGCCTGGATGGAAGAACACGTGATGATGCTCGCTCCCGGCTTGAGGTGCGGAAGGGCTTCCTTGGCAATCCAGAACAGGGAGAAAACGTTCACTTCAAATGTCTTGGTCAATTGCTCCGTGGTAATGTCCTGAATGTCCTCCACCGCTACCTGCTTGCCGGCCACCAGGGCCAGAATGTCCAGGCCGCCAAGTTTTTCCAGAGTGTCCCTGACGAGTTTTTGACAGAAGGCTTCATCGCTGAGGTCGCCCGGCAGCAGGACGGCGTTCCTCCCTTCCTTCCTGATGAGCTCCGCCACTTCCTCGGCATCGCTCTGTTCTTCGGGAAGGTAGTTCAGGGCTACGTCGGCTCCTTCGCGTGCATACGCAATGGCGGCCGCACGGCCTATGCCTGAATCTCCCCCCGTGACCAGGGCCTTCCGTCCACGGAGCTTGCCGCAGCCATGATAGCTCTGTTCCCCGGCGTCCGGCACGGGTTCCATTTCGGACTGGAGCCCGGGAGCTTTCTGCTGCTGTTTTTCATACCCTTCCTGGCGGAATTCGTCGCGCGGGTCCTGCATTTCGTGAATGTCTTTAGTGCTCATTTTTTCATCAGTCATGTTTTGGCGTGAAACTGCCGGGAGAAGGAAGGCGCCGCCCGCCATGCGTAAGATAGCTGGCTGCGTCCCTTTCTCCGGTGTTCCGCATTTCCTATCCGTGATGACCGGGATTTGGATGGCCTGTTCAAGGGAAGACATGCTTTTATTTCAGCATGTCATTGATATTCACTTATATAGGATTATTCTGAATGTTATTTCCATTGATCCTGATAGAGCCGTTCATTCACTGGTCTTCCTTGAATCCTGTTGAATTTCTCCAATCCGTTTTCGGGAAAAGCCGCTATGTTGTGCTGATTAACCCGCTTGATGATCAAATGATTTGATCCTTTCATCCTATTTGCGCCGAGGGAGGGCGGGAACCTTCCTCCGTTTTTCAGCGCGTCCGCGCCGGATTTCAGGACAGTCCGTAAATGAAGTATCCGGCCACTCCCGTCAGGGTCATCAGCAGGATGGGGTTCATTTTCCATTTCCGCAGGACGAACAGGGCCGCGCCGAACAGGAGAATGCTCGGGAAGTCCACTTCCGCGATGGCGTGCCAGTCAAAGGTGCCGCAGAAGGTCAGCAGCAGGATGGTGCCGCCCGCGGACATGATCAGGCCCACAGAAGCCGCTTTCAGCCCTTCCAGCACCCCGGAAACATAAGCGGATTTTTTATGCCTTTGGAAGAAAAGGTGCAGCAGCAGCGCCGCCGCCACGCCGGGAATGATGCATCCCAGGGTGGCCGCCACGGCGCCGGGAATGCCGGCGATTTGCAGCCCCGACGAAGGTAGAGGTGTTGATGGCCAGAGGGCCTGGCGTCATCTGGGAAATCGTGATGATATCGGTAAAAACCTTCTGGGTAATCCAGCCCTGGTGAATGACCACCTGGTCCCGGATCATCGGGATGACGGCGTAGCCGCCTCCGATGCTGAACGCTCCGATCTGGAGAAAGACGCTGAAAAGCTGCCATAATGCCTGAGTCATCCGGCCCTCCTTCCCAGCGTTTTCCGGACGTGCCACAGGCTCAGGAGGCAGCACACGGCCAGAATAGCGGCGATGTTGGCGTGAAAGACGAAGCTGGCGAGGAACGCGCCCGGAACCAGCGCGTTCAGCAGGGCGGATTTTCTGCGCAGGATCATCTGCCACATGTCCACGACTATGTCCACAATGAGGGCCGCCACGCCTGCCTGCATTCCCCGGAGGACCGCTTCCACGGCGGGATTGGAACTGAAGGCGTCATACCAGACGGTGATGATGGAAAGAATGACCAGCGGCGGGATGATGGCGCCCAGGCAGCTGCAAATGACTCCGGCCATGCCTGCGGTGCGGTGCCCCGCCAGCGCGGAGAGGTTGACGGCAATGGCTCCGGGCGTGGATTGCGCGATGGCGGCCATGGAGAGAAGCTCCTCTTTGGAAAACAGCCGTTTTTTCCAGACAAAGTATTTATTGATCATCGGCACGACAATGTAGCCGCCCCCGAACGTGAATGCCCCGATAAAGAGGTTGATCCAGAAGAGCCAGAGGCATTTTTTCACTTTTTCTCCGGTCATGGCGTTTAAAGAGGAAGGAATGGCGTTCCGGGTATTCCGCCTTTGCGGGAAATTCGGCAGCCGTTGTCCGGGAAAAGGCGGCTGAACGCCGCGCCGTTCCCGTTTTCCCGGAATAAGGGGTGGAGGGATTCTATCACAGGCGGCGGTGGAAGGCCATGCCATTACACGGATAAAGGGGAGAAAAGAGGTGAAGGTCTGCCTCTTTTATAAGCGGGGGGAACAATTGCGGAGCCTCCCGCGGCGCGCAGCAGGCGGCGGAACAAAAAAAGTCCGGCAGGTTTTACCCTGCCGGATGGCAAAGAATCAAGGGAGCCGGGGGAGAAAGCCATCCTTCCCGGCTTGTTTCCAGGCGGAAGAAAAAAGGAATGCAAGAAGCCGGAGTCAGCTTTCTTCCTGTTCCAGCTCCGCTTTCCGGGCCAGGATTTTTTTCATGACGGCGTGGCGGTCTCCTTCCGGGATTTCCACGGGATTGCCGCGGTAGTCACTGGTCATGGCGGCCAGGGCGCCCCCTACATGATGCATGTTGAAAATCGGCAGTTTCCAGGTGGAGGGCTTTTCCGGGTCGGGAACATAGGCGAAGTCGGAAGCGGGATGTTCCTCCCCGTCCACTTTTTTCATTTTGGGTTCATGGTCGCGGTCCATAAGGAATGGACAACCGTCCTTGCGGGCCATTGTAAAAAAGGCCGGGATAAGACGCACAAATTCAACCGTCCGGTGTAAAAGCGGCTTGTCCCGGCGCATTTTTATTTTTTATGGAGCCTTTTGTTCCAGCGGTTTCAGGGGAGCCAGCTTCAGGTTCACCATCCCTCCCGTAAAATAATAGACGGGGGTTTTTCTTCCCGGCACGTCCAAGGGAGCCCTTGCCATTTTGGATTCTCCAAAAAGGGTGTCGTCCACCTCCAATCCGAAGCGCTTGAAGGTTTCCCTGTAGGGGGCGAGCAGTTTTTCCTCCCGTACCAGCCTCACGCAGACGCTCATGTAATGGCCGTCCTTTTTGGAGACACGGCTTTTCCCCTCCCTCGCCAGCTGCTTGAATTTTTCCTGGACGTCCTTTGCCCGCCCCAGGGAAGGCGTGGAGAAGCAAGTGATTTTTTCCAGCGGCATTCCCCTGGCCTGCTGTTCTTCCAGGAATTGCTCCAGGGCCGCCAGGTAATCCTGCAGCATGTAGTCTTTGGGATAAGGGAAGGAACTGTCCCGTAACACGCAGGTAGCTTCTCCGTCGGGATGGGTATATTCCCTCAGCGTGAATTTGAATTGAGGCGCCTTTTTTTCTTTTCCCTCATTTTGAATGGAAGGGGAGGTTCCGGAGTCTGTTGTATCAGCCATGGAAACCGGCACGGCCAGCAGGGAAAGGGAGACGAGGGCAATGGGCGGGGAAGGAGGAATCCGCATGGTTCCTTTTAAACTGATAACACATCTATCGTCAATACTTTATTGTCCTGCGAAAACGTATTCCCCTTTCTTGGAGGAATCCTCCGGGGCTGTCCGCCTTCCGTTTCCGCGTTTTGCTCTTTACAAGAGGGCCGGGATAGATGAGCATGAGCCCGTTAATTTATAATTGTTCTTATTTATGGAAAATACATACCACCATACCCAGCTTCCGGAGGGACGCATTCCCGCCCTGCGCGTGGAACCGATGCCTGCGGACACCAATCAGAGCGGGGAAGTGTTCGGCGGCTGGGTGATGAGCCAGGTGGACCTGGCGGGAGCCAATACGGCCATGCGTTATGCGTTGAGCCGCTACATCGTGACGCGTGCAGTCAGCAGCCTGACGTTTGAAGCTCCCGTGCTGGTGGGTGATGTGGTTTCCTTTTATACGGAGATTATTAAGGTGGGGCGCACCTCCGTCACCGTAAAGGTGGAGGTGTATGCGGAACGCCTGACGAAGCTCTGCAATAATATTGCCAAGATTACGGAGGCGGAGCTGGTTTACGTGGCCCTGGGGGCGGACAAGAAGCCGATTACCCTGGAAGAGTCCCGCGCCCAGTTCGCGCAGTGCTGCTCCCTTGAAACAGGGGACAGCGTTTCCTGTTCCTGAACAGAGGCGGGGGCCGCGTTCCCGCGCGTCAGGCCTCTTTTTCCGCCTGCGGGTGATGCCCTTGTTTTTATCCACCAGGGCAAAGATGAAGGAGCTGGCCGCGGCAATGGCGCCGATGGTGACGAAGGTGGCGTGGAAGGCGGCTTCCACAGCCTTTCCGGAGGTGGCTGAATGGCCGCCGAAGCTGTCCAGCAGCAGGGAGGCCGCGGCAATGCTGACGGCGATGGAGAGCTGCATGATGGTGGAGAGCAGGGAGTTGCCGCTGCTGGCGTCCGCGTTGGGGAGGTCAATCAGCGTCAGGGTGTTCATGCAGGTGAATTGAATGGAGTTGGCCGCGCCCAGCAGGGCGAGCATGCCCAGCAGGGTGAGTTCGTGGGTGCCGGGGCTGATGAAGTAGAAGGCGGCCAGCAGTGTCCCGATGGTAAAGGTATTGACGACCATGATGTTCCGGTAGCCGAATTTGCCGAGCAGGCGCGGCGCGACCGTTTTTGCCAGCAGGTTGCTCAGCGCCAGGGGAATCAGGGACATGCCGGACTGGAGGGCGGAGTAACCCAGCACCACCTGGAAGAAGAGCGGAATCAGGTACGGCAGGCAGCTTCCCCCCAGGCGGCAGACGATGTTGCCGGCGATGCCGATGGCGAAGTTCCTGATGCGGAACAGGGAGGGGCTGAAGATGGGCGCCTTTGAACGGAACGCCAGCACCCAGTACAGGAGCTGGAACACGCCTCCGGCGGACAGGAGCAGGGCCATGCGCGTCTTGTCGGCTGCGCCTCCTGCGGTGGAGAGGCCCATGGTGACCAGCACGGCGGAGGAGGAGAAGAGGAAGAAGCCCGCCCAGTCGAATTTCTGTTCCCGGACCGCTTTCAGGTCCGGCATCAGCTTCCAGGTGGCCCACAGGCCTGCGATGCCCACCGGAATGTTGATCAGGAAGATCCAGTGCCAGGAGGCGTACTGGACGATGATGCCGCCCAGCACCGGCCCCAGGAGAGGCCCCAGCAGCGCCGGAATCGTCACGATGTTCAGAACGTTGACGAACATGGAGCGCGGATAGGAGCGCAGGACGACCAGACGCCCTACGGGCATCAGGAAGGCCCCCCCGATTCCCTGGATGACGCGGCACGCCGTCATCATGGCGACGGAGGTGGAGAGGGCGCACAGCAGGGACCCCGCGGAGAAAACGGAGATGGCGAAGAGAAAAGTGCGGCGCGAGCCCAGCTTGTCGGATATCCATCCGGAGGCCGGTATCAGGACGCAGACGGTAAGCATGTAGGCCGTCACCAGGGAGTGAAGCTGCAGCGGGTGGCTGTTGAAGCTGCGGGCGATGGTGGGGATGGCCGTGTTCAGGATGGTGGCATCCAGCATCTGCATGAAGAATGCCGATGCCACAAGAAAGGGCAGGTAGCGCAGCGCTTTGGAGGATGTCGGCAGTTTTTCCATGGAAGACCGCCGCCAGTATCCGGCTGGGCCGCGCCGGGGGCAAGGCAGATGTTTGTCCCGGCGCTCCCGTTGTTTTCCGGGCGCCCCGGAACCGCCGTTATGCCCTGGGCTCCGTTTTACGGCCTGGGCTGTTCCGGTGCGCGCCGCGCCAGCACGCGTTTGGAAAGCCATGCGCGCACAGGTTCGTCATAAAGCTTCAGGCACCCGTAGGCCACGGCAATGCAGATGAACAGGACGCCCACCGCCACGGGGAGAGCGCGGGAAAAGGGCACTTCCGCATCGTGCACCCAGGCCAGGTACAGGTAAACGATGGGGTAGTGGGTGATGTAAAGGGGGTAGGAGATGTTTCCCAGGAACCGGCTGGCCCGGGAGGAGATATCGCCTGGGATGTCGCTGGCTCCCAGAAAGACCACCGCGGGGAAGATGACGATGATGCAGAAGGCGTCATACAGGCCGTTCAGGTGGAAGTTTTCCGCCCCGCCCACGTGCGGCATGGCCAGCGCTCCCACCAGAAGCAGGCTGCACCACCAGAAGCCGTGCCTGACCCGGCCGGGCTTGCACAGGCGGAACAGGAGCAGGCCGCCGAAGAAGGGGAACATGAGCCGCGTCAATCCCACGCGGCACTGTTCCACGTCCAGCGTCCAGCCGCCGATGTTGTTGCCCTGCGTGTAGCACTGGTGGATGAGGGCGCAGGCCGCTAGGAAGACCAGGACCGCCAGCCACCGGCTGGTGAATTTCCTGATGAGCACGGCGTAAAGGATGTTGGCGATGTATTCGAAGAAGAGGGACCAGGCCGGACCGTTCAGCGGGTGCATTTCCGTCCATCCGCGAATATCCAGGGAAACGGGGACGGGCAGCAGCGTGAACCCCACGGTCATGACCAGCAGCATTTTCCATACGGGGGTCTGTGCGATGTTCGGGAAGATTTCAGACCCCTGGAAGTAAAAAGAGGGCTCCACCCAGCAGCATCCCCATGACCACCATGGGTTGAAGGCGCACCAGCCGCCGCTTGCAGAAATTCCACAGGCTCATCTTTCCCCAGCGGTCGTCATAGGCATACCCGATGACGAAGCCGGACAGCATGAAGAAGAAGTCCACGGACAGATAGCCGTGGTTGATGATCTGGTCCGTGTGGAATTGGAAGTCCCTGGCACTTCCTTCAAACATGTGGAACAGGACCACCATGACGGCGGCAACGCCGCGCAGGCCGTCCAGGGCGGCATAATGAGGTTTGGGAGCCAGAACGGAGGGAGAGAGAGGGGCCGGAGTGCTCATGGTATAAGTACGGCGAAAAGTGATTGTGCTTACAGAAAAAGGGGCGATGCGTATTTTACGTGCGCGGCCGCGGAACCCCGGAACGGGTTTTTCCGCAGGGAAAGTCCCGGTACAGGCTGGTACTGAGACGGCTTGCCCGGCGGACAGGCAAGCCGTTTCCTATCTTCCACAGACGGCGTGAGACGTAAAGAAAAATGATGAAGGCTGTTCCTTCTCCCTTTTTCCTTTAAAGAGCCGGATTCCGGAGGAAAAGAGGCCCGGCGCCTACGGCGCGGGGGCAAGTACAATGGACTTTGTTTCCGCGCCGCTGGTGATTCCCTTGACGGTCAGGGTGCATTTTCCCGGCGGCAGGGTAAGGACGCCGGGGGAGTGCTTTACGAACCGGGACCATCCGCCGGTTCCCGGAAAAGTGAATTCCGTCAGCTTGTCATTGATGGAATAACCCAGCTTGAACAGGGTGGAGGCGGGATCGGCAATGGCATAATCCGTCGTTACCGTATAGGTTCCTCCGTTTTTGGTGAAGATTTCCCAGCTGACGGAGCTGAAGTGGGACAGGATGTTGAATTTTCCCGCATCTTTTGCCAGGGCATGCGTGATGAGGCAGTTTTCAGGCAAGAGCGTGATTTTGCCGCTGGCCGCCGGCTGGACTACCGGGAAGATGGAGGCGGGAATGAGCCGGATATAGCGGATGTAAATGCCGTCCCTCCCTTTTTTCTTGAGCGTAAAGGTTTGTTTTCCCTTAACCAGGTTCATGCGGCCCAGATGGTAGATTCCCCCATCGGCCTCACCGCCGCCGGAAGTGGGCACAATCCACAGGAAGGGGGCGCTGTTGCCGCATTTCAGTTCATAGCGGGCGGAAGCGGTAGCCGTCCAGGGGAACGTGTACCAGGCTTCAAGGATGTATTCCCCGTCTTGGGCGACGTTGATTTCCCAGCTTGCGCCGGAGTCTTTTTCCGCCATGCCGGCGATGAATTTGACGGACCGTATTTTTGCCAGCTTGCTTTTGGAAAGTTCCGCATTTTCAGCCTTCATCAGGACGGTCTTCCCCTGAATGGCGCCGGAGGCCTGCCGTTTTAATCAGTCCGTCCGCCGGGAATTTGGCCTGGACGGCTGCGCAGAGCAGGAGGGAGGCATTCAGCATTAAGAGCAGTTTCATGTTGGATATGGATGGTTGGAGTTGAAAGACAGATGTTAATCTATTCCATCTTGTCCTTCAAGACGCTGTTGCCGTCAATAAAAAAGTGGGCAGGATTTTTCGTGCCTTCCCTCCGGATATGGTTCCGGAATGGCGAGAGGGCCGGCGATTCTCCGGCTTCCGGAGGGACTTAACAAGGGAGTTTTTACAGCTGGGAAGCTTGACGCTGGGCCGGATAATTTTCCGGAAATTTCCAGTAGTATGTTGAGAAGGAAGAAAGAGGAAAAGCTGCTTGTTCTCCATGCGTCAAGAGCATTTAATCAACGATGGCCGGAATACCCCCTGGCTGCCCTGATGATTGATGATGAAACGTTATTTGCTGATTTTCCTCCTGTCCGGAATGGGCATGGGAGCGCTGAAGGCTGAAAAGGTCCTGGACGGCTTTGACGAGGAACCTTTTGAACAGCCCGTAATCCTGCCTGAAAAAACGCGCCTGTCGCCTGTGGCGGCCTATATGGAGAGCCTTCCGCCGGCGGAACGGGAAAAGCCGTCCGTTCCGTGCTTGCTGCAAGTGGTGGAGGTGGCCGCAAACAGATGGCCGGGCCTGAATGGAAAGGCGGGAACGGACTGGATTGCCGCCGAATTGTTTTTCCAGTTGAACGGCTGTTCCATTACCCTGGGGAGGCAGTTGTTCCAGGATGCCCGGCAACCCGTTCTCCCGGTTGGTTCAAGGCTGTTGTTTTCCGGCTCCCTTCCCGCCGCGCTGCTCCGGGACGCCCTGCTTCCGGGGAATACTTATGAGAATCCGGAAAAGGCGGATGAAATTTGCCGTGCCGCTTTCAAGAACCTGAAGAGAGTGGAAGGCACGCTTCCCGCCGTACCGGATACCGGAGCTTTCCGTGGAATGCGTGTACCGGGCTCCGGCCATTTACAACGTGCGGTGGTCGCTGGAGAGCTGGGATTATGAAGGGAATGTGATGCGCGCGGTCAGGCGGCAGGTAGTGGAGAAACAGGGGGGTGAAACTGTTTCCTATGACGTGCCTGTCCTTTAGCGCGGAAAAGCGGCGGCGTCTTTTCCGCTCACTCCGCCGGGGCGCATTCCCTGGCGCATGAACTTCATGCGCCGTCCGGCATACGGATGCCGGTGCGGCGGCCCTGCGGGGAAAACACGGATGGGAGGCCGCGCGCATTCCCCTCACGGAAGCAGGTGCCGGGTGCGCTCAGTGTGACTGGAGCGATACGCGGTTGGCCAGCGGCTTGCCTTCCAGGAAGTCCCGGATGTTGTGCAGGGTGACTTCCGCAATGTTGTGCAGGGCTTCCTTCGTGAAAAAGCCCTGGTGGGAGGTCAGGATGACGTTGTTGAAGGAGAGCAGGCGCGCCAGGGTGTCGTCGTCAATGATTCGGTCGGACTTGTCTTCGTAAAAATATTCACCTTCCTCTTCATACACGTCCAGGCCGGCGGACCCCACTTTTTTTGATTTCAGGCCGTCAATCAGCATTTCCGTATTAATCAGCTTGCCGCGTCCCGTGTTAATGATCATCACGCCGTCCTTCATTTTGCCGATGGAGTCCGCATTAATCAGGTATTCCGTTTCCGGGGTGAGGGGGCAGTGCAGGGAAATGATGTCGGACCGGGCGTACAGGTCGTCCAGCGTGGTGTACGTAATGCCGGCTTCTTCCGCAAAGCGCTGGTCGGGGTACGGATCATAGGTCAGGATGTTCATGCCGAAACCCTTGAGGATGCGGATGAGGATTCTGGCGATTTTCCCCGTTCCGATGATGCCGGCCGTTTTCCCGTTCATGTCAAAGCCCATCAGCCCGTGCAGGGAAAAGTTGCCGTCCCTGGTGCGCCAGTACGCGCGGTGTATCTTGCGGTTCAGGGAGAGCATCAGGGCTACGGCGTGTTCCGCCACCGCATAGGGAGAGTATTGGGGCACCCTGACGACGGGCAGGTCCGCTTCTTCCGCCGCTTTCAGGTCCACGTTGTTGAATCCGGCGCAGCGCAGGGCCAGCAGTTTGACGCCGTTTTCCTTCAGGCTCCGGATCACTTCCCGGTTTGCCGTGTCGTTGACGAAGATGCACGCCACGTCCGTGCCGCGGGTCAGCGGCACGCTGTCCGGGGTGAGGTGCCCCTTGAAGTAGCGGATGTCGTAATGGAATTCGCGCTCGTTGATCGGGTTGAAGGAGTCCCGGTCGTAGGGCTTGGCGTCAAAAAAACGCAATGCGGCAGGAATGGTCGGTCATGCGGAAGGGAGGGGGGTTAGGCGGTCGGCGGTTTTTTCTTCGCGCTTCCCTGGCTGGCGACGGCTTCCATGCGTTTGCGGATTTCTTCCGGATCCCCCAGAAAGTAGTCTTTCTCCAGGTTCAGGGAATCGTCAAATTCAAACACATAGGGAATGGCGGTGGGAAGGTTCAGGGAAAGAAGCTGGTCGTTGGGGATGTTTTTCAGGTACTTGATCATGCCGCGCAGCGTGTTGCCGTGGGCCACGATCAGGATATTGTCCAGCGTCCGGAGGGAGGGGAGGATGGTTCCCTCCCAGTAGGGCATCATGCGGTCAATGGCCTCCTTCAGGGATTCCGTCCGCGGAAGTTCGTTATCCGGCACCCCCTTGTAGCGGGGGTCCCACTTGGGGTTGGCGGGATCGTCCTCCGCCAGGGGAGGGGGCGCCACGTCATAGCTGCGCCGCCAGATCAGCACCTGCTCGTCTCCGTATTTTTGGGCCGTTTCACTTTTGTTCAACCCCTGGAGCATGCCGTAGTGCTTTTCATTCAGCCGCCAGCTTTTGGCGACGGGCAGCCAGTCCTGGTCCAGACGGTCCAGTACGCAGTTAAGCGTCTTCACGGCGCGCTTGAGGTAGGAGGTGTAAGCTTGGTCAAAAGCCATGCCCTTGTCTTTCAGCAGGTCGCCCGCATGGTTCGCTTCCTCTATCCCCAGTTCCGTCAGGTCCACATCCGTCCATCCGGTGAACCTGTTTTCACGGTTCCACGTGCTTTCTCCATGGCGCAGAAGAACAATTGTTTTCATATCGCTGAATTTAGACAGGCGCCCTCCGGCTTTCGCGCAAAGGAATGGAGGCGTATGACGTGATAATATTCCCCGCCGCAGGAGAAATTCCTGCCGTCCGGCCCCGGCAGTACGCCGGGGGAGGGGAAAGACGCCTCACAGGTGCGGCGGCGGCGGGTAAAATTGTGATTGGCAACCGTCTTCAAATGGATTAACAGTTCAGCATGATGAAGCAATATGGTTTCAGTTGGGCTGCCGCCCTGATGGCCGCCGGAGTGGGAGCATTGGCATGGGCCGGTCCCGGGGCTGTCCGGAATGTGCAGAAGCCCGCTCCTTCCGGTGGAGCCCCCGCCGTGTTCAAGTTCGGCGGGGAAGGGAACCAGGAGTTCATGCTGAATGGAAAACCGTTCCAGATACGCGGAGCGGAGATGCATCCCCAGCGCATCCCCAGGGAGTACTGGAGGCACCGCATCAGGACTGCCCGGGCCATGGGCTTGAACACCATTGCGTTTTACGTGTTCTGGAACGACCATGAACAGCCGGACGGCAGCTTTGACTTCAAGACGGGCAACCGCGATCTGGGAGAGTTTCTCAAGATATGCCAGGAGGAAGGCATGTGGGTTCTGTTCCGCCCCGGTCCCTATGTGTGCGGGGAATGGGACCTGGGAGGGTTGCCCCATTATCTGCTGAAGGATCCCAAGGCCAAATTGAGGACTACGGAAGACGCCAAATTCATGAAGGCGCAGACGCGGTATCTGGAAGCCGTGGCCCGTGTGGCGGAGCCCTTTTTGGTCAAAAACGGAGGCCCTATCCTGATGACCCAGCTTGAGAACGAATACGGGAGCTACCAGAGGAAGGACCGCAAGTACATGGAGTGGCTGAAAGCGTTCTGGACCAGGAAGGGCTTCGGCCCCTTTTACACGTCCGACGGCGCGGGGGAACATTTCCTGAAAGGGGTGGTGCTTCCCGGCGTGGCCGTGGGACTGGACCCGGGGCTGAACGACGGCCACTGGGAGGTGGCTAATAAGTGCAATCCGGGCGTTCCCGTTTTTTCCTCGGAAACGTATCCGGGCTGGCTGCGGCACTGGGGGGAGGGGAACTGGGCCCCCACCCCAGGCATTGTCAACCACGTCCGCTGGTTTATGGACAAGGGGCGCTCCTTCAGCCTGTTCGTTTTCCACGGTGGCACCAACTTCGGGTTTACGGCGGGCGCCAACAACGGGGGGCCGGGAAAATACCAGCCGGACCTGACGAGTTACGATTACGGCTCTCCCGTGGACGAACAGGGCCGGATGAATGAATATTACACCCAGATGAGGGAAATCATCCTGGAAAAACTGCCTCCGGAAGCCGCCGTGCCGGAACCTCCCGCGGACATCCCGGCCATGGAGATTCCGGAGTTCACGCCCGTGGTCCATGCCGGCCTTTGGGAGAACCTGCCCAAGCCCTTCCGGTCCAAGTTCCCGCAGCCTCCCTATTTCGAACAGTGGAACCAGAACCAGGGCATCGCCGTTTACAGCGCCACCGTTCCGGCCGGACCGCCTGAAACGCTGGAATTCGCCAACGTCAATGACTATGCCCAGGTGTACCTGAACGGAGAGCCGGTCGGCACGCTGGACCGACGCCTGGGACAGAAGAGCGTGGAGCTGCCGGAGCGCAAGAAGCCGGGAACGCTGGAAATCCTGGTGGAGGCCATGGGACATATCAATTTCCACATCAGCATGGAGAGCGACCGCAAGGGGCTGCACGGCCCTGTGAAGCTGGGAACGCGCGAGTTGAAGAACTGGACGGTGAGGGCCCTTCCCCTGAAGGCTGACTCCATTGTCCAGGCGCCCAAGGGAAAGGGCCTTCCCCGGAAACGGGAAGGAGCGCATTTCCGGGCCGTCGTGAACATTGAAGAGCCGCAGGACACGTTCCTGGACATGTCCCGCTATGCCAAGGGATACGTATGGGTGAACGGCGTGAATGTGGGGCGGTATTGGAATGTGGGGCCTCAATTAAGGCTGTACGTTCCGGCCCCCTTCCTGAAAAAAGGGGAGAATGTGATTGATGTCCTGGACCTTCACGAGAAGGAGCCCAAGCCCATCCGCGGCATGAAGGAGCGCAACAAGGAGCCTGGAAAGATAGATACCAAAAACCTGGACAACCAGTGGTAAAACCGCCGGGCCTTCTGCCCGCGTCACCGGAAAGAGCTTTTTTCCATGAACCCGCGCCATGGGGGGAGCCGCAGCCTGCGTGTCAGACGCCCTGAGCCTGCCTTTTTCTCCGGAATTCCTCTTTGAACGCCTTCCAGTCCGTGTTTCTGACCAGTTCCGCGAGGTTGGAGTAGTAGGACCGGTGGTGCCCGAAGCGTTCGTCCATCAGCTCTTCAAGCGCCTTTTCCGGCGTCCAGCCCTGCATGACGATGCGGTAGGCTGCGCAGACAATGCCGGTGCGGTCGGACCCGTGCCAGCAGTGCACCAGAACGGGCTTGGGCGCTCTGCTGATGACCAGCAGGCAGTCCATGAGTTCTTCCCGGGTCACTTTCCCTGCCGCCAGTTTAATGCGGTACAGGCGCAGTCCGGTATGTTCCGCCTCATCGGCGTCGCTGTGGTATTCCCGCAGGTTCAGGACGGATTTGAGCCCCAGCTTTTCCAGGGCCTTGAACCCGTCGCCGCCGGGTTGTCCGGAACGGTACAGCTCCGGGCTGAGGCGGTAGCAGTTTCTGGCGTCTTTTACTTTGATGGGAGCGGGGATTTCCATCAAGGTTTCTGCGCAGGCAAGGGGAAGGGGCGCCGCCAGAACGGCGAGTATCACAGCGTTCCGGTTCATGGCTTCTTTCAGGAATCGGACGGGTAACCGACGCTCTGGGCGTACAGGACTTTTTTAAAGACGGGGAGTTTCAAGCGCCGCTGGATATAGTCGGCGTCAATCATGGCGCGGAAGACGGTGCCGAGGCCCGCGGAAGTACAGAAAAGATAGACGTTTTCTCCGATGAACCCCACGCCCGTGCAGGCCGTGACCAGTTTTCTTTTGGCGTCAAAGTCTCCGGGCTGTTTGGACTGGTCCACCACATAGACCAGGTTCAGCGGCGCGGTAGCCGCGAATTCCTGCGTTCCCGTGGCGGCACGCATATCGCCCTGAACCACTCGCTCCAACTGGTGGGTTTCCGGCTTGTAAAGATAGGCGCCCTGCGGCAGGACGGCATAGATTTCTATTTCGTTGGAATTCCGGGAGGACGGCGCCGTACGGTAATCAGGATCGTCCCGGTTGACGCCTTGAGCCGCCCAGAGCAGGGAAGAAAGGATTTCCATCGGAATGGGCTTGTCTGCGAAGGATCTGGTGGAATGCCGTTCATTCAGAACCTGCATGAGCGGCCTGCCGCCCTTTTTGTCCGGCGGAGGCAGCATGATGTTGTCACTGAGGGCCGTTCCGGAGAGGAGGCCTCCCGAAATGACGGCCAGAAGCGGGCTGAGAGCATGAGAAATATTCATAGGTGGCAAAAGACGGATAAAGATGATGGAATAATCAGCAGGATACTTGTATTTTTCTCATGTTTTTGGAAACACGTGAGAACCTCATCCTATAAAATGGCTATGAAAACACAAGGAAAAATCCCTTGGTTTGATTCTTAACGGGTTCCGGAAGATGGACTCACCGGAAAAGACCGTTGTTTCAAGTTGACCTTGGGAGGGTATTGCGCTTTTATGTCAAACGGAACAGGGATGGAAATCTTTTTTCCTTCCCTGCCCAATTTGCTCCAACCCGTTCAAGCCTTCTCCCATGAATCCTGTTAATCCCTTGCGTCCCGGTTCTCCCAAGCATAAAAAATCCTCCTCCGGGGGAATTGTCATGACCATTATCCTGGTGCTGGCTCTTGCCGGCGGCGGTGTGGTTTACCACCGCATTTCCGTTCAACGGGAGGCGGAGGCCGCAGAACTGGCGGCAAGAAAGGAGGCGGAGGCGAAAGCGGCGCGCGCAAGGAAGGCCGCGGAGCTGGAGGCGGCGCGCAAGGCGGCGGAGGAACGGGCGCGTGCGGAGGCGGCGGAAAAAGCACGGCTGGAAGCGGAACGCCTGGCCGCGGAGGAAGCCGCCAGAAAACGGCAGAAGAAGGAACCGGAGGCGGTGGAGCCGGCTCCCGCAGAGCCGAAGGAGGAGCCCGTGGTCCGGGAGGAAGACCCGCGCCTGGAGATTTTCAAGAAGCCCGTTCTGCTGGTCAGCCTGAAGGCCAATAACGCCGCCAATAGAAAGCTGTTTACGGATGCCTTCAATCTGGCCCTGGAGACGGGCCGCTATGATTTGTACGCCGGTTTCCTGCGGTCCAATCTGGAACGGGACGCCGTGAAGGTCATCAAATTCGGCAAATTCGACGTGTCCATGTATGACCAAAGCCCGTATCTCATGCGCGCCAATGAACTGTACCAGCTCATCAGCAAAGTGGGGGCGGAAACCATTCAGGAGCAGCTCAAGGAGAGTTCCCCCAGGTATTTTTATCCGTGGCTTTTTTCAGACCCCTCCGACCCTCTGCGGCTCTTCCTGCGCACGATGGCGCGGGAACAGACTCCCAGGGAGGAATGGGGAGGCATCCTGCGGAAGTGGGCGGAGTTCTGGATGAAAACCTCCGCCATGCCCCGGAGCAAGTATTCCTCCCTGGCGCTGGCCTGCGCCATGCTGGACCCCCGCATCGCCTCCAGTCCGTCCAAGCTGCGGGCCTCTTCTTCCACCAACATTTCCACCACTCCCCTGACGCTGGAACAGGTGTTCGAGTACTTCGTGGAGATGGATGAAGCCCATGAACTTCTGACAGATATTACCAAATTAAGCCCTTCCGAGCTGCTGTTCGTGGTGGACGTGCGCCTGCCGAGGTCGGAGATGGACTGGGCGCGCAAGAAGGTGCGGCTTACCCGGAAGGGCTGGGGCGGAGCCTATTCCATGATCCGCTACCGGATGGACCGCGCCGCCCTGGGCAAGGACCCTTACACGAATTACACCTTCCAGGAGATTCTGGATGAAGGCGGCATCTGCATGGACCAGGCCTATTTTGCCGTGAATACCGCCAAATGCAACGGCATTCCCTCCGCCTACGTCACCGGGGACGGCAACCGCGGCCCGCACGCCTGGATCAATCTGCTGACGACGGACGAAACCTGGCAGTCTTATGGCGGGTATGGGTACAATACGGGGCATTTTTCCCATCCGCACAACCGCAAGTCAAAGCATGAATCCACTCTTCTACAGGGCATGGACAAGAAGGTGAACGGCTCCCGGCTGGACACCTCCCTGGATTACCTTTCCCTGGCGGACCTGTTTGAAGAGATGCAGAAGCCGGATTGCGTCCGGGTGATGCTGGAAGCCGCCACGCAGGCCACCCCCGGAAGCCCTCTGGGCTGGGAACGCCTGATCGCGCTGATGAGCCGTCCGGAAAGCGGCACGAAGCTGGAGGAATGGGATGCGCTGGTGACCATGATCAAGCGCAAGTTCCGCTCCCGGCCGGATTACCTGGCCATGGCCGCCCGCGTGGAGGATGAATACATTTTCCCCATGCGGGACGCCTCCACCAACAAGCGCAATGTGGCCCGGGACCTGAAAAAGCTGGAAAAGGAGACGGACGAGGGCCGCAGCGACCTGACTTCCGCCGCCATCAAGCGGCAGGCGGACATCCTGATGGAGAACGGGGACAAGGCCGGCGTGGCTTCCCTGTACCGCAAGTCCATGAAGGATTACGCGCGCCGCGCGGAAGTATTCGAGGCGTTGATGGGGCAGTATTACCGGTATGTCTCCCAGGAGCCGGAGGCCGTTCTTCAGCTCGCCAAGGAGGCGGAATCCTCCTACAACCGGTATATCCGGACCAAGTCGGACGACTACTTCAAGGTGAAGAAGGAGGTTGCCATCCAGAGGAAGATAGCCGGGTATTATGAAAAGGGCGGCAATGAAAAGAAGGCCGCTTCCCTGCGCAAGGACGCGGAGAAGCGGGAGAAGAACAGCAAGAAGGGCATCCGGGAGGAGGGATAGCCCGCCATGCCGCCTGCGGCCCCACCCCATCATTTCCCCAGGCGCGCGGCCCTGGCCGCCTCCGGCTGCGGCATACCCGTGGAATGAACGTTTTTAGGCTGGAATGCTGTCTTATCTTCAACTAATACATGACCTATATGGCAAGAGAACCTTACGCGAACTTCTGGCCCAAAGTGGCGGATACCGCTTTTGTGGCGGAAAGCGCCGACCTGATCGGAGATGTCACCATTGGAGAGCACGCCAGCATCTGGTACCACACCACGCTGCGCGCGGACATCAACAAGATCGTCATTGGAGATTACTCCAATATCCAGGATAATAGCTGCATCCATCTGGCGGACGACTTCGGCTGCTATGTAGGCAAGTACGTGACCGTGGGCCACGGCGTGATTCTGCACGCCTGCACGGTGGAGGACAACTGCCTGATCGGCATGGGGTCCATCATTCTGGACGGCGCGGTCATCGGCCAGGGATCCGTGGTGGGCGCGGGCGCGCTGATCACCAAGGGCACCGTCATTCCGCCCAATTCCCTGGTGCTGGGGTCCCCAGCCAAGGTGGTGAAGGACCTGGGCCCGGAATCCGCGGATAATAACCGCAAGTGGGCGGAGAAATACGTCAAGGTGGCTACCCGGTATACGGAGCGAGTCATCAATCCCGGTTTTTAACATTTGATTTCCGCACGCCATGCCGGATGAAAAGCTGATCACCCTGGAACCGTATGCCCTGCTCTATACCCGGGCCGGGGCAGGGGTGTGCCTGCGTGATCCGCTGACCGGCAAGGCGGGCGTTATCTTCATGGAGCTGGCGGACGGCATGGCGCTGGAGCGCAGCCTGAACGGGGAACGCCCGGTGCGGCCGGACACGTCCTCCCTGCTGTCCCATTTTTTATCCGCCATGGAGTGCCGGGTGAGGCTGGTGCTCATCAATGGCCGCAAGGATGAAGTTTTTTACGCCCGCGTGGCGGTGGAGGCCGCCAACGAGGTCATGGACAAGCTGGTGGAGCTGGACGCCCGCCCGTCGGACGCCCTGATGATTGCGGCCCAGTTCGGGACCGGAATCAAGATTGTTCCCGCCGTCTGGGAAAGCATGGAGAACATCCTGCCCCAGCTGGAACAGCTGGACGCGGATTCCCCGGACAGCCGCGCGCCGGTGTATGTGGGAGAGCCGTAGGGCCGCATTCCGGGCTTCGGCGCCCTGCCATTTCCTACCCGGAGGCATGATTGCGGCATAAGGATTTCCTGCCGTTGGGCGTACCCACTTTTTATAAAAAAAACTTGCTAAGGCGCGGGAATCCCTATACATTCGCCGCACATCACTTCAAGTGGGTAGATTCCCGAGCGGTCAAAGGGGGCAGACTGTAAATCTGTTAGCATTCGCTTTCGAAGGTTCGAATCCTTCTCTACCCACCACTTTTCTTTTCCCAAACCTTTGCAAAAGCCTTGATTTTGTAAGGGTTTTTCCTTTCCTGCTTTCCATGAAGCACCATAATACACTATCTTGTCAAGGTACATCATGGGGTACATTTTCTTGTTTTTGTAAGGTACATCACAAAATTACTCACTATTATGGGGGATTTGCAACCATCCGGTGGGAGCTGGTGAACTTGGAAGCGCCATGACAGCGGAGAATTAACAAGCCGATTCTTGTCCCTCTGAAAGAGGAATTAGAGCATCGGCTGAAGAATCAGGTGAGTGAATACATTTTCTCTCTGGCCGCCATGGGGTATGCCCAAGCAGGAAATCGTGTTTCCAAGCTGTCTATTGAACTCAACAATCTCTTAAAACGGCATGGATTCATTGAGCCGAAAAAGGAGACGAAGGCGGGAGCCAGAAGAAATACGTCTGAACTGTGTTTTCACAGTTTACGGGCAACCGTTGTTATCGGCTTGAGACTGGCCGGAGTTCCCGCCGATAATTGTGGGGCATGATTCCGAAGAGATTGAGCATGTATACGTCTGTCCTGGTTCCGAAGTCATGGCCAGAGCTATGAAGCATTTTGTTCTATAAAAACTAGAACATCTTACCAAGAAGGAAACTAATTAGACAAAATATTGAACCCCATATAATAGTAGATGTTTTAGTTTTTTTATTTTCGATGTCTAAAACTGACTTTAATGTTTTCTCAAGTGCAGATAATTTGTCAGAATTCATGTCCATAAATTGCTTGCATCTATCCGCTTTTTCTTTTTCTTCTGCAAATAAATCTTTCTGTATTTGTAAGTCATTTAATAGCTTTTGGATAGATTGCTGAACTTTATTTAGGTCAGTTTGCATTTCATCAAAATTCTCTAATAATGATGATGTATAATCTTGTGATTCAATTTGAGATATTATATTATCTATTTTCTTTGAATTATCACTCGATTTATCTGAAGCAAAGGAAATTGACGATACGAATAGGATTAGTAAAAATAATAGAGCATACCCCAAAAAAGATTGTAATGAGGGATAGTGAGCACGAATGATGTCTAAGAGGGAAAAAAATCCATATATGACTCCAGCTATGATGGAGTAAATAATAAAGTGCTGAATAAACGAAAGTTTTTTTGTCGTACTCATCTCAGATTATTAAAAGATATTAATTTCTTGAACCTTCACAAATCTTGCAATTTACACTACTGAGTATATTGCTGACATGTCCTTTCAAGCTTAGTAGCATCGGCAGTATGGATCTTTCCCGTTGAACTGATCCAGCACGCTTTTTTCTTCCGCTGTTGGTTTAGCTGTCGGCTTTTGATGGTAGTGACATTCCCCGTTTTACGGCTGTAATGGCCTCCATTGTCGTCCAAACCGCTAGGATGGGTATCCGAGAATGCAATGCGCGAGAGCACTTCCATAGTACAGTTCATAATACCATGAAATGAAAGAGTTTGTAAATAATGTGCTTAACTCTTTCAAAGGCGGTACGAAATAGCTATTTCCAACATTCCATGGGAATCATTTGCTCTCGGTCCCGCTCTGGGCCCATTTCAAAGTTTAGTGTTTCTGAGCACTCCGGAGAGATGAAGCAACAAAAGCCCTCTAACCTGAAAGCTGAGGAGCGAAGTCCTTTACGATTATTCCATTTTCTTTCTCATTCATTCATCAACATCCACACTTTTCTTTTTTAAAACGCGTTCTTTCCGGGAGCGCGTTTTTTATTGCGGGCGCCATTGCGGATTCACGATGCCCAGGAACGGTAAAAGGAACGGAATGAACTGTGCGGGGCGCATGGCTCGTTTTCCTGTCCGGATATGGGGAGCGGAAGATGCTCTGCCCGGATGACTTGTTCAGCCTATCGACAAGGCGCGCAGGACATGTTAGATATTCTCTCTTGCCGATTTTTCATCTCTGCCGTTTATTGACATGTTGACCACGCTGCTCATTCTGGGAGTATCCGCCGTTTTGTTCGTCCAGGGGAGAATCCGTTCAGATATTGTCGCGCTGTGTTCCCTGCTGTGCCTGATCGTGTTCGGGATTTTAAGCCCGGAGCAGGCGCTTTCCGGCTTTTCCAACTCCATCGTAGTCATGATGGTGGGGCTTTTCGTGGTGGGGGGAGCCATTTTCCGGACGGGACTGGCCAAGATGCTGGGCGGCAGGATCATGAAGCTGGCCGGCAAGAGCGAGCTGCGCCTGCTGGTGCTGACCATGCTCGTTACGGCCGGAATCGGAGCGTTTGTCAGCAATACGGGAACGGTGGCGCTGATGCTGCCTATTCTGGTGAGCCTGGCCGCGGACGGCGGCATCCAGACGAGCCGCCTGCTCATGCCCATGGCGTTTGCCAGCAAAGCATGGGCGGCATGCTGACGCTGATCGGCACGCCCCCAACCTGGTCATCAACAACCAGCTTCAGGAGGCGGGAATGGAGGGGCTGGGCTTTTTCTCGTTCACCCCCATCGGCCTCGTCTGCATCGTGACGGGCGTCCTGCTGCTGATTCCCCTGAGCAGGAAGTTCCTGGGCCGTCATGACGACAAGACGGAACACGAGGCCAAGGGCAAGTCCCTCAGCCAGTTGATAGACGAGTACCAGATCATCAGCAATCTTTACCGTCTCCGGGTGCTGGAGGATTCCGCCCTGACGGAGAACCCCCTGCACGACCTCCAGATACCGGACCGCTACCACGTGAACATCGTGGAAGTGCGCCGCAGGCATTCCAGCCGGCATTCCTTCCTGCAAACGGTCAGCCAGACCATGGCGGGCTCGGACACGCGGGTGGCGCGGGGAGACGTCATTTACGTGATGGGGGAGTTTGAGGACGTGGACCGTTTCGCCCGGGAATACGGGGCGGTGATGATTAACCGGAAGACGTCGGAAGATACGGATTCCCTGCTGAAAAGCAAATTGAAGTTTGACGAGATAGGCATTGCGGAGATGCTGCTCATGCGCAACTCGGACCTCATCAACATGCCCGTGAAGTCTTCCGGGCTCCGCGCCAAGTACGGGGTCAACATTCTGGCCATCCAGCGGGACAACCATTACATTTTCCACAATTTGAAGGATGTGAAGCTCCAGTACGGGGATACGCTGCTGATTCAGGGAACCTGGGCGGATATTGCGCGCCTGAGTGAGAAAACCTTTGAATGGGTCGTGGTGGGCCAGCCGCTGGCGGAGGCGTCCAAGGTGACCCTGACGCACAAGGCTCCGCTGGCCGCTGGCATCATGCTGCTGATGATTGCGGCCATGGTGTTCAACTGGGTGCCCGCGGTGGCCGCGGTGCTGATCGCCGCCGTCCTGATGGTGCTGTGCGGATGCCTGCGCAACGTGGAAGAGGCGTACCGGACGATCAACTGGGAGAGCATCGTGCTGATTGCCGCCATGCTGCCGATGTCCGTGGCGCTGGAGAAGACCGGCACCTCGGAGGTCATCTCCCACGGCCTGGTGGCCGGCCTGGGGGGATTCGGGCCGTTCGCCCTGATGGCGGGCGTTTATTTCACGGCCTCCCTGCTGACCATGTTCATCAGCAATACGGCCACGGCGGTGCTGCTGGCTCCCATCGCCCTGCAATCCGCGGTGAGCATGGGCATCAGCCCCTATCCGCTGCTGCTGGCGGTTTCCGTGGGCACCAGCATGTGTTTTGCCTCTCCCTTTTCCACGCCGCCCAATGCCCTGGTCATGCCGGCGGGCAAGTACACGTTCATGGATTACGTGAAGGTAGGGGTTCCCCTCCAGGTGATCATGGGGCTGGTCATGGTGGTGGTGATCCCTCTGTTTTTCCCGTTCGTGAAAGCCTAGGCCGGAGAGCCGTTCACGAGGCGGAAAGGGCGCATGGCAGTGTAATTTACATGCATTACTAAAAAAAGAGAGACAAGGGAAGCGCGTGGGAGTAGAAGAGGATTGTTTAAGAACCCCCATTTAATGATGAAGTACTTGCTTATTATTATGGCCGCCGCGTTCGCCATGCCCTCCATGGCGGAGGAAGACGCTCCCAAGAGAATGACTTCCGCGGAAAAGAAGGCCGCCCTCCTTGAAAAGTATGATACCAATAAGGACGGCAAGCTGGATTCCGAGGAGAAGACCAAGATGAAGGAGGACCTGAAGAAGCAGAAGGAGGAGGAACGGGCCAGGAAGCACGCCTCCCGCAAATCCGATTAAGGTTTTACGGCTTCGTTGACAATCTGTTTTTCAGACGGCTTGAACCGGGTTCAGGCTGGAGGGAGAACGTATGCCTGTTAAAGCGATGAGATACGGAATTTGGACCAGATGGGCCGCTGCGGCCGTGTTTGCCTCCCTGGCTGCATGTACGGCGGAAGAGTGGGCGCAGTTTAACAAGGAGATGGAGCAGAATCAGCGGTCCGCCGCCGAACGCCGGGTCAAATACCGCAAGATCAGGGTCCAGTGCTCCGACTGGGAGATGGCGGATACGGCTGCCGCCTCCCTCTCGTCCAAGGGATTCCGGGTCATGTACCCCGGAGAAGACGGCTACGGAGCCGTGGCGACCGTCAGCAAGACGGCGCAGGAGCATGTGCTGATTCGCAACGGGAATTATTTCACCACGCTGCCCGGCCCCAATACGCGGCCCGGCTACAGGACGAAGGTTACCGTGACCGTGCATAATCTGGCGGGCAGGAAGCTGGCTGAATACCAGGGGGAAAGCGTTCCTTCCGAATCCTTCCACCGCATGGAGGCGGCCCGGTCCGCCTGCCGCAAGGCCATCGGCAAAATGCCGTCCAGCACTTCCATTTACTGGTAGGGGGGAGTTTTGGCCCTTATCCTGGGGACGGCAGCCGGGCTACACTCCGGCTCCGGTTCCGCGCCTGCCGCGTGACCTGATTTTATAGGCCAGCGTATCCGCCAGCTCCCGGAGGGCGTTGAGCGGGTTTTTCCGCAGGACGTGGCGCCCTTTCAGCGTGGCGCCGGGCCGGACGGTTCCCGTTCCCCGGTGGTTGTGGATGACGGCGGCTGTCTGGGCGAACATGTTGTACTTTTCCAGCACCAGGCGTCTAGCCTCGCGAATGGCGGGAAGCCGCTTTTCATATTCCCCGCCGTCCATGGCCTTGCGGATAATTTCAAAGGCTTTTTGCGGATCGTCCAGGGGGATGGGGATGAAGCTTTCCTGCGGGAAGCATTCCGTCGCCAGCGGGTCCCCGGCGTAAAAGGGAAGGGTCATGGCGACGAAGGCGTCGGACAGTTTTTCCGTCCAGTGATGGGGTTCCAGATGGTTTTCCACGCACAGATGGTACTTGTAGTCGTCCATGGCGACGGTTTTGTTTTCTATTTCCTGAATGCCATGCCCGAACCAGTCCAGCTCCGGCAGGCGGTCCGCCAGGTAGCGCGTGAGGTCATAACGCATTTTATGCATGGTATGCGTGTGCTGCTTGGCGGAACAGATGGTGGAAAGCATCTTGGTTTTCGGGAATTCCGTCTGGTCCAGAATCTCCTGCATGGGCTTGATGTACAGCCATTCCAGGCATCCGCGGCCCAGGGTATGGTTGGGGTGCGGGAGGTCCCGGACGGAATGGGTGGTCAGCACGGTGCCGAACTGGCCGGTGTATGCCCGGCTGTAGATTTTAATGGAAGGGGGTTCCACCGTGATCAGGATGGTCTGGTCCGGGGGACAGAGCAGGGGTTCCGTTTCATCCTTGATGGTGCCTATGGAGTTCCTGGGGAATTCATCGTATACCAGTACCCAGTCATAGTCCGTCATGGCGGCGTCCGTGCAGAACAGGCAGTCGCCCCACAGCAGGGATTCCGTTTTATCCGGGGAGGCCTTGGTGGATTTTCTGATGACCTTGATGCGTATGGGGCGGGAGGAATCCGTCATGGGAATGGAGGCGTTGAAGCGGCGCGCGGGTTTTCCGCCGTACGTCGGGCAACCCGTCCGGAAGCATCGCGGCGGCGGCGCTGCATGACGTCAGTGTAGGGGGCCTTCCTTCCTTGTCAATGTCAAAGGATTGGGCGTTTTTCCGTGCGGAGCTTCCGTCAGTTGGACACCGTGCTTTCCATCCCCGGAAAAAGCTGGTCGAGGATGCCGGAAACCATTTTCCTGGAACCGTAGGGGGAAAGGTGGTTGTCGTCACAGTACATCAGGTGCCCCTCGTCTTCTTCCAGCCACCGCCCGTTTTTATGGAAGGCGCCGTGCAGCGGGATAAAGCGGCACAGGCCCGTGGATTCCATGTGCTCCAGCAGGGCGAATACGGGGCGCTGCCGCGTGATGAAGTCTCCGCCCAGCAGGCGGTCCGCGCGGTTGGCGTTCAGCAGCGCATTGCGCCGCATGAGTTTGCGCGGGCCGAAGGTCCATTCAGGCACGGGACCCAGCAGCACGATTTGCTTGCCGGCCTTGCGAAGGCGTGCGCAGGTGTGGAGCAGGCCGTCCGCAACCAGTTGTTTCAGGCGCATGTCCCGGTGGCTGTTGACCAGTTCAATCCAGCGGTTGTGGATGAATACGGTGTGTATCTGGGGAGTGTTTTCCAGCCAGTCCAGAATCAGGTCCATGTTGTGCTCCCAGTGCGGGTACATCATGCGCAGCAGCGTGAGGGAATCCGCGTCTCCGGACTCGGAAATGCCGCTCAGGGGGCATAGCCGCGCCCGGTAGAACAGGCCTGACCGGTTGAGGAGCCGGGCGGCGTCGTCAAAGCCCGGAGAGCTGGCCATGGCATGGCTGTCTCCCATAAGCAGGAAGGAAGGGGGCTGCCCGGTTTTACCCAGCAGTACAAAGGGGTAGTCCGTCACGTCTCCCAGCTCCGGATGATGGGGCTGGATGGCGTTTCCCTTTTCCACCACCGCACGGTCGGGGGGCGTGATGCCGAAGGAGGGCGGGAAGGCCGGCCCCTTCCAGTATTCCGGGAATGATATGTTGTTGGCGGCCACGTGCCAGTAATCCCGTGCGCCGTCCGTCCATTTGAGCCATTCTCCGGCAAAATCCAGCGTGAGGCACCCTGCCGCCGTGAGCAGGAACGCTTTTGCGGGCTTCCGCCATGCGGCGGCTGTCCTGAAGGGGGTTTCCACGAATTTCCAGGAAAGGAAACCGAGAAGAAGGGAGAGAAGGAACATGCCCACATAGTCCCGCGGCCCGCATTCATTGAAGCAGAAGTAGGTCCAGTACACGATGACGGGCCAGTGCCACAGGTACAGGGAGTAGGAGATTTTGCCGATGCCCGTGCTGAGCGGGTGCCTGAGGATGCGCCCGGACCAGCCGTGGCTTCCGTAGCGGATCAGAAGGGCCGCCCCCGCGACGGAAGGAATGGCCGTATATCCCGGAAAGGGGGTGGAGGAGGAATAACAGGCAAAGGGGAGCAGGATGCCGGCCCATCCCGCCAGCCGCAGCCAGCGTATTCCCCGGCCCTGTTCCGCGGCGGCGGGAGCCAGGGCCAGGAGACAGCCTGCCAGGAGTTCCCAGGCGCGGCAGTGAAGCAGGTAAAAGGCCTTGTTATGCTCCAGATTCCCCATGTGGTAGACGGCGGCGAACAGGGAGAGCGCCAGGGCTCCGCAGAGAACGGGCTTGACGGCGTTTTTTCTGAATTTCCAGAGCAGCCACAGGGCGAGCGGAATCGTCAGGTAGAATTGCTCCTCCACGCTCAGGGACCACAGGTTCAGCAGCGGGTTTTCTTCTGCGGCCGGGCTGAAATAGTTTCCTGCGGTCCTGCTGAAATAAATGTTGGTGATGAAGAGGGCGCTTGACCTCACGGTGCGCCCCAGGGTCCGCAGGTCGTCGCAGGCCAGCACCACGCACCCGAAGGCCAGCACGACCGCAATCAGGCAGAAATAGGCGGGCATGATGCGCCTGATTCTCCGGTAGTAAAAGGAGGACAGGGAGAAGTTCCCTTCCTTCAGGCTGCGGACAAGGCCGCCGCCGATCAGGTAGCCGGAGATGACGAAGAAGATGTCCACGCCCGTGTACCCTCCCGGGCAGATCCGTTCCTGCAAATGGTACAGGACGACGGCCAGCACGGCAAAGGTGCGCAGGCCGTCGATGTGCGGAAAGTAGGTCCCGTGGGCGGCATTTCCGGCCTGCTGGAGGGAAGGTGAACAAAAGTTTTCAGAAAGGCATTTGTTCATGAGGCGGAAAGGAGGAAAATACAGGGATGGGGGAGAAAGTGAAAAGGGGGAGGGAGAAGCCGGGATGGAGTTGATTTGTCCGGGAGCCTGGGTCAGCGGCTCAGGCGGTTCTTCAGCCGCCGCCATGCCAGGCGCAGCCTGTGGCCGCGTTTTAAAAAGCGCTGGTAGTAGGCAATCCATGTGCCGTCCCCCTTGCGGCGCGCTTCTTCCGGAGACTGGTCGAATATCCGGTAGAGTTTGGCGGTTTCCCGTTCCGTTTCTTCCAGGAAGAGGGCTTCCTGTTCCGGGGTTTTCCAGGGGCGGGACATGATTTCACACCACAGGCCGTCGTCTTCGTCCACTTTCTTTACGTAGGCCGCGGCGTCGTCCAGGGTGGGGAAGTCGTGGCAGTTGATGAACGCGGCGGAGTTGAATTCCCTTCCGATTTCCGGATTGCCCCAGTAAATGGGGATGGTGCCCGCAAGCATGCTGGTGACGATTTTCTCGCTGGTGTAGCCGGGGTACCAAGCGTTTTCAAAGGCAATGGAGAATTTGTACGGCTTTTTCATCCGGATGGAGGAGGCGTACCAGTCTTCCGACCGGTGGCCGTCGCCCGGCGTGTTGTTGAGGTGGGGCCCCAGGGAGTTGACGAACCGGACGGCGGAGAGCTTGTGAAAAATGGCGTCCCGGTTGGGATGGGATTTGCGGTTGGCGTAAATGAAGTTGCAGAAGCCCGTTTTGGAGGCCAGGAGGGCGCGGACGTCCAGGCCTTCCTTGCCGCCATGCACTTCCTGCAAATGGTGGCGCAGGAAGGGGAGTTTGACGGTGCGGTCGCTTCCGGGCACCGCATCCAGCCCGATGTAGTAGTCAAACAGCATGAAGTCCGGGGCGATGGCTTCATGGCAGCCGTACATGACGGTGATATGGCCGGGGGCCCGTTCCAGAAAATCGTAGAACGCTTCCCGGTTGACGTAAAACCAGGGGGTGGCGATCAGGTAGTCGAAGTCGGAATCGTCTTCCACCACGCGGTAACGGTCTTTCAGGAGCTGGTAAATGCCTTCCCTGCCGAAATCCGGAGTGGACTGTAAAAAGGAGATTTTAAGCGTTTTCATGGGAGAAGGCGGGTCGGAGTGGTTGAGAGTGTATGGGGCGGCTCTTTCTTGTCAATGACAAAGGCAGGGGCCGGCCGGGCGTGTTGGGGGAAGGTTGCCCGGCGGTTAAACATCAGCCTTTTTCACCCTTCGCGACGGTATTCCCGGAGCGTTTCTTCATACAGGGCGGCGTGTCGCGCGGCAATGACGGGGTAGGAAAATGTTTGTTCGGCGTGTTGGCGGCCTTCCTCCGCCAGGGCCAGCAGGAGCTTTCCATCCCGGATGAGCCGTTCGCAATGGCCTGCCATTTGATTCAGGTCTCCCTGGGGAGCCACCAGCCCCGTCCTGCCGTCCAGGACCACTTCCGGAACTCCGCCCGTCCGGAAGGTGACGGAGGGGGTCTTGCAGGCCATGGATTCCAGAGCTACGTTGGAAAGGACGTCCTGAAGCGTGGGATTCAGGAAGATGTCCGCCGCGCTGTAAAGCCCGGCCAGCTTGTTCATGTCCGTAATGAAGCCGGCATTTGTGCTGGGGAAGGGGAATTCCACGTTCTTTTCCTGGTTGCCGAAGAGGAGCAGATGGAGGTTCCGGTGCCCGCGCCGGTACAGTTCTTCCAGCACCAGGGGAATGAAATGGCCGCCCTTGACCGGATTAAACAGTCCGGTTGCGCCGCAGGCAATGACAAAGGCTCCGGACGGGATGCCCAAGGCCGCACGGATGGCCTCCCGGTCTTCCGCCGGGCGGAAGAGGTCCGTATCCACAGGGTTGTAAATCTGGACAATCCTTCTTCCGGGGAACATGCAGCCTTTTTCCACTTCCCTTTTCAGCCAGAGGGAGGGCGTCACCAGCGTCAGGGACGGTATGCGGGCGAAGGAGCGGCGCTTGCGGGAGAACAGCCACGCCGGAAGGCCGCGGAAGAGGCGGGGAGTGCCGAGCTGGGGGCAACTGCCGCGGCATTCGTCCCGGAACCGGTCGCAGTCCATGGTGCAGTGGCACCCCGCGGTGCACGCAAACATGTCGTGCAGCGTATAGACCAGCGGGCGGCGGATGTGGCTCAGCCGCGTGAAATCCACCGTTCGGCCGCCTATCCAGTGCAGGTGCACCAGGTCGGCTTTCTCCATCTGGGAGGTGTCGAACCCCATGCCCAGCACGTTCAGGGAGAAGGGCAGGTCCATCCTTCTTTCCGGCAGCAGGGCGTCAAATCCATGCGCCAGATGGCGGCGCAGCGCGTCCGTAGCTCTTCTGGCGGCGGATCTGCTGATTTCCAGGCCATCTATTCCCTTGCGCCTCCTGAGCAGAAGGACGGATTCCATATCGGAAATATTCCGGTTCAGGGCATCATTCAACCGGTAGGGGGCGGAGCTGGCCGATACGCTGTGGGAGACTTGGAATACTGTCCTGCGTTGAGGAGAAGTCACATAGGGGAGTATGAGGATTAGGAATCCGGCGTCAAGCCTACAAATCTGAAAGAAAAACGTTTTGGGAAGATTTCGCTTGCCGTTATTCCGTGAATCGGCAGACGCTGGCCCTGATGTCAGGAAGGCTTCTTCTTTCAACAAGAAGCAGGGGAAGCTGGCTCACGGAGGGCCGCGGCTGTGAAAGGATATTTTGATTGACGGTGTTTTGCGGCTCCGGCGCCTGGGAGCGGAAGATTTCTGGCTTTAATAGATATAACCCATTGTATATAATAGTATAAAATAATATTAAATAGCCGTTGCTGCGTTCCGGAGGCGATAGGTATCAGGGCCGGGAGGCCGTGGCTCCCGGGAGGTACGCGACCATGAAAGGGAGATGGGGAGAATGTTGATGGAGCGGCAATTGGACCATCCCGGAGGGGGGAAAAGGAGAGCTTTTCCGAGCTGTGGCATCCTTACCGGATTCCTAATCCGCCCTTTTTGGCGGGAAGAAGAAGCTGCCTGCATTTTTGCAGCCAGCCTTTTTTTGCGGTCCGCGGGATTCCCATGTCGCGCCTGTCCTGGAATGGAAAGGATGAAAGCTGTTCCCAGTCTTCCGCATAGGTTTCCGTACCGTCCAGGGCGGTGATGCCCTGCAGCTTGCACAGGATGGAGAAGATGCTCTGGTCATACCGGTTTTCCACAAAGCCCGGCAGGTTGGGAGAGGCGGAGGGAGAATTGTCCGCCAGGTGCAGATGGTCGTAAAAGACATGGAGCCAGTCCCGGATCAGGTTTTCCGTGACCGGGTTCTTTTTCAGAAAGACGTGCCCTCCCGCAATTTGCTGGGTGTGCGTGACATGGACGTCTTCCCCGGAAACGCCGAAGTGGCGCAGGATGTCCCCCTTGGTCCATTTGTATTCCGGCTGCCCGTTGGTGAAAACCAGCATGCCGCGGCTGTCCCGGTCCAGCATGTCCACGTATTCCCGGAAACGCTTCGCTCCGTTAATGTTGATATGGCAGCCTGCATCCAGGTACAGGAGGCGGTCGCCTTCCTGCATGTCCTGCAGGACGTGGTGGATGGACCAGGGTTTCCAGGACCAGTACCCGAATCCCCGGCAGGACGGCGTCAGGTATTTGCCCATGCGGCCGGTGAATTCCGCGGAAAGGTCATGTTCCGTGAACAGCGTGATCTCATCGAAAAATTCCAGCGCTTCCGCCTGCCTGCCCAGCCGTTCCAGGGCGGCCGCCATGCGGGAGTCTGCGAATGAGAGAAAGCGGTTCATTGGTCCGGAAGGTAGGGATAAGGCAATTTACAGGGAAGGCGGCGATGTGTCAAACGGCTCTTCCGGCGAGGCGTTTTTCCCTTGGAAACCGTTGGAATGCGCTTGGGAAAAATGTTCCGCGAGCATTCTTTTGCAGGAGTAATAGCGTCCCTTCTGTCCGGGAAGCAGGGAACAGGCCGCCAGCAGGATGCGGCCCCAGCCGTTGGATGGCGGCTGCGCCGAGTTCAGCAGGTCCACCAGTTGCCTGTCCCGGCCCGGCAGGACGGAGAGGAACCGAGCCCCTTCCGCGTTCCGGTAGAACAGGTGCCACCAGTCCAGCAGGGACTGTTGCTGAATGGCGGTCATCTGGTGGAAAAGAGGATGCTTGGAAACGAAGAAAGGCCTGATTTTCCGCACGCCGTAGGCGAACAGGCCTTCATTCTGCCATCCGTGTTCCTTCCAGTAGTCCACGATGTACAGCAGACGCTGGAATTCCTGCACGCATTTGAAGTAGGTGGGGTCATTGCAGCGGCGGGAAAGGGAACCGCTCCGCATGAGGCGGTAGTAATACAGGCAGTCCGGAATGAACAGGAGGCGGGAGGCGTGGGGGACGGCCATCAGCCGGAAGGTTTCATCCTCCGCGCCGGATTTCAGGTTCACATTGAAGCGGAGGCGGTGGGCGTCCAGCATGCTTTTCCGGAACAGCTTGCTCCATACGCAGATGTCCATTTTCCCCCAGATGGAGTCCCGGAAGAAGCTGGCCGGGGAGGCGTCCTTTTCAAAATGCCAGGAGGGCGACCTCCTTCTGGCCTCAATGAGCCGGTCCGACGAGTCCTCGAAGACATGGTTGCCGCACTCCACGATGTCCGCATCATGTTCCAGGGCCGCGGAAAAAAGGCGGGAGTACATTTCCGGGTCCACGTAGTCGTCCGGGTCCGCAAAGCCGACGTAAAGGCCCCGCGCCGCATCCAGCCCCGCGTTCCTTGCGGCGGAAACGCCCGCGTTCTGCTGGTTCAGGAGGATGATTCTGCCGTCCTTTTCCTTCCAGCGGAGCAGGTGCGCCCAGGTATCGTCCATGGAGCCGTCATTGATGCAGATGATTTCAATGTTCCGGAGGGTCTGCCGAACCAGGCTGTCCAGACAGTCGTCCACATAAGCGGCTACATTGTAGCAGGGAACGATGATGGAAACGTCGGGACACATAAGCTTATAATGTATGTAACGGATTTACAATCCGTGGTCAATGATAATTTTTGCAAGATAAATATTACCGAAGGTTTTTAACGTTGTCAGCATGAAAAGAGGGGATGAAGGACGAAGATTCCGCGGGATGCGCGGGGATTGCGTTCCAACGGTTTTCCGCGTGGACCGGCCAGGGGTTGGAGTATCCGGATTGTAAATTCGTTGAGAATTTGGAGTCCGGGAACGCCTCAAATGGCAGTTGCCTAGGGCCGGGTGGATGTGGTACAAAAGGCCGTACAACTTCTTCATTTATTCTTCTCTTATGATTATTGTCACGGGTGGGGCCGGCTTCATCGGCTCAAACATTGTCGCCGCTCTGGAAAAAGCCGGTAAAAAGGATCTTGTGGTGGTGGATGAGCTGGGCTCTTCCGACAAGTGGAAAAACATCGCCAAGAGAGAGCTGTGCGCCGTGATTCCTCCGGAGGATATGCTTGACTACATGGAGGCGCATGCGGAGGAGATTGAGGCCGTCATTCACATGGGGGCCATTTCCGCCACCACGGAGACGGACGCCGATCTGATCATCCGGACGAATTTCACGCTGAGCTGGCGCCTGTGGGAGTTCTGCGCCCTGTACGGCAAGCAGTTTATTTACGCCTCTTCTGCGGCCACGTACGGGGACGGCTCCATGGGGTTTGACGATGACTCCTCCCTGGAGCACGTCAATGCCCTGCGCCCCCTGAACGCGTACGGCTGGAGCAAGGCCCTGTTTGACCGCAAGGTGGCCCGGGAGGTGAAGGAAGGGCGGCCGGTTCCCCCCCAGTACGCCGGGCTCAAGTTTTTCAACGTGTACGGCCCCAATGAATACCACAAGGGGGGGCAGAAGAGCGTGGTGGCCCACATTTTCCCCCAGGTGAAGGTGAATGAAACGGTGAAGCTGTTCAAGTCCTACCATCCCGACTACCGGGACGGCTGGCAGCTCCGGGACTTCGTGTGGGTGGGAGACTGCGTGAACGTGGTGCTCTGGCTGCTGGACCATCCGGAGGTGAGCGGATTGTTCAATGTGGGGTCCGGGGAGGCGCGCTCCTTCTATGATCTGGCGAAGGCGGCGTTCAATGCGCTGGGTCTCCAGGAAAAGATCGCCTACCGGGAGATGCCTGAAGAACTCAAGGGCAAGTACCAGTATTATACGCAGGCGGACCTTTCCAGGCTGCGCGCCGCCGGCTATGCAGCCCCCATGACTTCCCTGGAGGACGGCGTGCGCCAGTACGTGCAGAAGTATCTGGACAGGGAGGACAGCTACGTTTAACCCGCATTCCTTTTTCCGCCCATGCCCGCACAGCGCATTCTGATGATCAAGCACGGCGCCCTTGGCGACGTGGTGCTTGCCATGGGGACGATGAAGCGGCTCCGGGAGCTCCATCCGGAGGCGCATATCACCCTGATGACCATGGGGATGTTTGTTCCCATGGCGGAACAGCTCGGGGTGTTTGACGATTTCATTGTGGACAACCGCCTGCCCTACCGGAAGCTGGGCGCCACGTGGGGGGCCATCCGTTCCATCGTGAAAGGGAATTTTGACGTGGTGTACGACCTCCAGGAATCTTCCCGCACCAGGAAGCGTTATTATCCCGCCGTGCGCTTCCTGCTGGACCATGACATGGACTGGGTGGCCTGCAATTCCGGGGAACGGCGAAGGCTGCTGAAAAAAGGCGGCTTCCGGTTTGGCAGGGTGGTGAAGGAGCCGTTCCACCTGGAACGCGTCCTGACGGACCTCTCCTTCATGCACGGGGAAGGGCTGCATTTTGACGAGCTTCCGGAACGTTACGTGATGATGATTCCGGGCTGTTCCCCCAGCCATCCTTACAAGCGCTGGCCCGTGGAGAATTTCTGCGCCCTGGCCCGGCGCCTGGCGGAAAGGGGCATTTCCTCCGTCGTGATCGGCACCCGGGCGGAGGCTGCGGAGGTGGAGGCCATTGCCGCCAGCTCCCCCCTGGCCGTCAGTTTTCTGGGCAAGTCCACCCTGATGGATATTCCCCAGATGGCGCTCCGTTCCCTGGCCTGTGTGGGCAATGATACGGGGCCTACGCACATGTGCGCCTATGCCGGGGTCCCGGTGACCGCTATTTTCTGCCACCGGACGCGCAAGTCCGCCATTACGGCCCGGTGCATTTCCAACCTGATTTCCCCCGGCGCCATTGAGGAAATTACGGTGGACCAGGCATGGTCCACGCTGGAGCCCTTCCTGCCCCCGCGGGAAGAGCTTGAACCTGCAAAAATGGCGGCCACTCCGCAGGCGTCATGACGGCTCCCGTGAAAATTTCCGTGCTGGTTCCGGTGTACAATGTGGAACCGTATCTGGCCCAGTGCCTGGAAAGCATCTGCGCACAGACGCTCCGGGAGCTGGAAGTGGTTTGCGTGGACGACGCTTCCACGGACGGGTCCCTGTCCATCCTGCGGGAGTTTGCGGAGCGGGACCAGCGGGTGAAAGTGGTGCAGGCCCCGGAAAACGGCGGCCTTTCCCGCACCCGGAACCTGGCGATGAGCCATGCGCAGGGAGAATACCTGGTGCTGGTGGATTCAGACGACTGGCTGGAAACGGATTTGCTGGAGGAGATGTACAACCGTGCCAAGGCGCTGGACGCGGACAAGCTGGTGTGCGGGTTCCGGTATTATTACGAGTCCGACCCCGGCCGGGAGGATCGGTTTCTTCCGGAGGACGTGGCGCCCCCGGAAAAGGGATGGATTCCCTGTACGCCGGAAACCATCGGGAAAATACACCATGGAGCGGGAGGCATGATGATACGGCGTTCCGTTGTGGAGGAGCACGGCATCCGGTTCCCCGAGGGCGTTGCCTGCGAGGACCTGTATTTCCACTATGCCGCCTTTCCGCGGTGCAGGAGGGTGTGTGTGGTCAGCAGGGCGGCATACGTTTACCGCAAGCGCGCCGGGTCCATCACCAGCGGATTTGCGTCCGGCAGTTCCCTTCAGTCTCTGGATTACCTGACGGTGGCGCAATTGGTGCTGGAGGAGTGGAAACAAGCCGGAATCCTGGGGGAATACAGGATGGCTTTTCTGAAAATGCTGGTGATGGGTGTGCGGAATATCCGCAAGTACGCCCCCCATGCCGTCCAGAAAGAGGTCACCCGGAAGGTGTGCCGAATGCTCCGTGAAGAAAACCTGTACCGTTCCGGAGAGGATGATTCCCGCCTGTCCCGCCGGGAAGGTAAACTGCTGAAAACCTGGCTGACCGGAAAATCCGGCTTGGACTTTTCCTATTACTGGAAGAGAATGCGCAAAGCGGGCGCCCGGCTGCTGCGCCGCTGACACCACCGAACGATCGACTGATGAAGAAGAATGAATTTGCCGTCGTCCTGGCCAGTGACAACCGGGGCATCCTGCCTTTGAGCGTTACCGTCTTTTCCCTGCTGAGCACCGCTGCGCCGGAAACCTTCTACAAGATTTACATCCTTTCCGACGGTATTGACGGGGAGAACCGGAACAGCGTTAAGCGTCTGGCGGCCCCGTTCGAGTGCCGGTTGGAGTTCATAGACGTTTCCGGCATTCTGGAGGAGCACGACTTTCCCCATACGGAACAGTGGCCCGTGCCCGCCTGGGGCCGCGTGTTCATCCCGGAGTTATTGAAGGAGGAGCGGGGCAACATCCTGTATCTGGACATTGACGTTCTGGTTTGCCGGGATTTGACGGAGCTGTTCAGGACGGAGATGTCCGGCAACGCGGTGGGAGTGGTGTTTGAGAATTTTTTCCAGGCCCGGTTCCCATTTCAACGAGCGCCTGGAGATGCCGCTGACCTGCACGGGGTATTTCAATTCCGGCGTGCTGCTGATGAATGTGGATGTTTTCCGGGAAAAGAACCTGGTCAGGGCCGTGCTGGATTATGCCGTCAGCCACCGGGACAGGCTGACCTGTCCGGACCAGGACGCGCTGAACGGCGCCTTATGTGAGCTGACCGTGCCGCTGCATCCGCGCTGGAACTGGCATGACGGCCTGACGCGCCGCATCCTGAAGAACGACCCCAGGGAACGATTCTGGCGCGGAGTAACGCCGCGCCAGGCGGTGGAAGCGGCGCTGGAGCCGGGCATTCTGCATTACCAGGGGGTGCACAAGCCTTGGCGGTATAATTGGCGCTATGAAGGGGAACGTTACGAACGCGCCATGCGTGAAGCCGGGCTGCTGCATGGCCCGCTGCCCGGAAGAACCCTCCCGGCCATCCTGAAAAAGCACCTTTACCGGCCTGTTTACCGGATGACCAGGAATAAAATTCTCAGGCTGCAAAAGCAGTTTGAGAAGGAGGATGGCACATGCTCCTGAAGCCGGATGCGGGTTAATGTGCCTGTTTTATTCTGTACTGGATATCACGTAAAACCGCCCGGTAATACTTCTCGTAATCCGTACCTTTCGCGTTTTTTCCGGGAGGCGTGGGCGAAGAAGAGCAAACCTCCACATCAAATTCTTCCAGAAGGGCTTTCATGGCTTTGGCGGGCTGGCCGTAGAAAACGATGCGGTTTTGGATGCAGCGCGCCTTTTTTGAATCGCGCAGCCATCGTGACCGGAGGTTCAGGATGTAAAGCAGGTCTATTTCTTCCGAAGAAAGATTCAGCCCCATGATGTAAACGTTGGAAAAGAAAAACAGGTCAATCCATGATTCCTCCAGTTGAAGCTGCGGCTTGCGCAGCTTTTCCGGGATGCCCGCTATTTCTTTTTTCTGTTTTTGGACCCAGTAAGTGTAGGTTCCCTTTAAATAGCTGTCAATTTTACCGATGCAGCCGCAATAGTGCTCATACCCGTATTGAATCGTGAAGGAGGAGGGTTTTTCATTATAGGTGCCGTGAATGTTCCAGATGCGGAGGGAGCGGCGTTCCTTCTCCATGCAGACATGGCGGCGGATGCTGTATTTGGTTTCCGAATTCCGGCGCTGGCTTGTCTTGTAATGCTGTGATTCCAGGATCTGCACCAGGAACGTGTCGTAATTGGTGGTCAGATAATCGTCTATTGGAAGGGCGGCAAGCTGGTGTAAAACGGAGCCGGGATATTTCTGCGGGGTGAACTCTTCCAGTTTCTTCTTGAGCCGGTCACGCACATCGGAGGATACTTTGCCCATGTCGGCTTCCGGATGCCGTTTTTGTTTTTTCAGGATCAAATACTCGTAAATCAGGGGAAAAGGCAGATAGTCCCCCTGGTCCCTGAACGGGCAATAGATGTCTTGCTTGCAGCCTTCACCGCCGTTGCAGGGAGGGCAGACGGTTTCCTTGAGCAGGTCAATGCTGCTTGGGCTTCCCAGTGTGCGGATCAAACCGTTGCCAAACAGGACGGCGTTCTTTCTGAGAGTGGATTTGGTATTGGTGGAAGTAGTCATCATGGAAAACAGCGGAACCATTCTCCATGCTGGTCCATGGCCGCGAAAAATCAAGAAACAAAGAAAAATCCTTTTCCCGCCGCCTTGTCCGGCATGAAAAGGGCTGCCGGCGTCAGTGCAGTTCCAGCAGATAGATCTCCGGAGGGCAGTTGAAGCGGAGGGGGAGCGTGCTGGTTCCCAGCCCCTTGGTAATCAGATAGGTGTTGCCGCCGGAAATATGCCAGGGGTAGGTGTAGGGCTGGGCGTGTTCCGGGCTGGCTTCAAACCACAGGAGATTGAAGGGAAGGCGTATCTGGCCGCCGTGGGTATGGCCGCTGATGACGATGTCCGCGTCCCCATGGGAAAGCATGTGATCCGCTTCCGGACGGTGGGAAAGCAGGAAATGGGGGATATCCGGGGACTGGCGCTTGGGGAGCCGTTTTTTGGAATTGCGCGAAGTGTCCAGCATTCCGGATAGCTGGAGCTGCCTGCCGTCCTTGAATGTGACAAGCGCGCTTTGGTCTTCCAGCACCGTGATGCCGGCCCGGGTCAGTTCCTTGCGCCAGTTGTCCCAGCCGAAGGTGAAGTCATGGTTCCCCTGGATGGCGAAGACGCCGCAGGGTGCTGCCAGCCCCCGCAGCAGCCGGGCGGCCGCGGCGGGGCTTATGCTGGCGTTTCTGCTGGCGCCGCGGGCATAATCCCCTACCAGCAGGATCAAGTCCGGCTGAAGCTGCATGATTCTCCGGACGTAGCGCAGCGCCCTCACTTCATCAAAGGCCGTGGGCATCAGGTGAAGGTCTCCGGCAATGACGACTTTAACGGGTTTTCCGCGGCCGTTCCACTGGGGGACGCGGTAGTCCACCTTCCGGACGAACAGAAGATTGGGTTCTATCAGGTACGCCCAGGTAATGCCGGCTACGCCGAGCGCGCAGACGCCCAGCAGCAGGGTGCCGAAAAGCCGGAGTATTCTGACGGAGAAGGGCATGGAAGAGAAGCAGCTTGGCAGAGACTATAATTCCTGAGGACCGCAGGCGAGCGATTTATGCGTCTTGCCATTTGAGAAAGGCCCGTTTGCGGGGAGAAGCAGGCGGAAAGGCGCCCCCTTGGGAGATTTTAGCAAATTTGATTGACGGGCGCCCGCATGGTATGCTTTTATGCTCCAAGATATTTCCATATCCTTTATCACCCATCATTTAACCACGCATATGAAGAAGATTACCGTTATGGCTCTTGCCGCTTTTGCGGCGAGCATCATGGCTTCCTGCTGCTGTCAGGATCAGGGTGCTCCCCCCTGACCCCCCTTCCCAAGTTCAATGACCTGAACCAGCCCGCCGTGGATGTGGCTCCGGTGGTCATGAAGTCCAAGAAGTAATCCTCTTCCGGGATTAGGTACGACTTTTCAAGCCGCACTTGGTGATTGTCCAAGTGCGGCTTTTTCTATAAAAATGCGGCAGAACATATGGAAGATTGGAAACATTGTCCCGAATTTGCGCCTTTGGCGGACCTGTTCCGCAGACATGACAGCTTTGCGGTAATTGCGCACGTGCATCCGGACGGTGACGCCATCGGTTCCACGCTTGCCCTGGGGGAAGCCCTGAAGCAGATGGGAAAAAGAGTGGTCATGATGAATGAGGACGGCGTTCCTTCCAATCTGGCCTTCATGCCGGGCGTGGAGAATATCATCCCCACTCCTGACGAGCCGGTGGACGTGGAGGTGGCCGTTTCCGTGGACAACGGCGCGTTCAAGAGGCTGGGCGAACGCAGTCTGAAGGCCTTGGCGGGAGTGAAGGTGTGGGCGAACATCGACCACCACCAGACTAATGAATTGTTCGGGGACGTGCAATGCGTTCTGCCGGACGAGTGCGCCACGGGTGCGGTGCTGTATTATTTTTTCAAGTATCTGGGCGTTCCCGTTACCCCGGTGATGCGTGACGCCCTATACGTGGCCGTTAGCACGGATACGGGTTCCTTCCAGTACCAGATGACGACGGCGGCCGTGATGGAGCTGGCCGCGGATTTGATCCGGATGGGCGTTGACGTCCAGGACATCAACCGCCAGCTTTACCAGGAAAAGCCCTGGGTGAAGATGCAGCTGATGCGCGAGGCGCTGAACGGCATGAGGCTGACGCCGGACGGCAGGATTTGCACGTTCTGCCTGACGAATGAGGCGAAGGCACGGATCGGCAGCCGTCCGGAGGACACGGAAGGCCTGATCGACCTTTTGCGTTCTGTGCAGGGGGTCTGGCTGGCCGCTTATCTGGAGGAGGCGGAGGACGATCCCCGCATCCGCATTTCCCTGAGGTCCAAGACCCCTGAAATATCCGTGGCGGAGCTTGCCTCCCGTTTTGGAGGCGGCGGACATGCCATGGCCGCCGGAGTGCGCATCAGGGGACCCATTGAAGAAGTGCGCCTCACCATCCTGAAGGCCATGCAGGAGGAAGTGGAACGCGTGCTCCAACAGCAGATTTCATGAACGCTTCAGATTCCATGCAAGCTCCCTCGGGCGTCCTGTTGATTGACAAGGCGCAGGACATGACCTCCCACGACGTGGTGGCGATTGCGCGCCGCTCCCTGGGGATTAAGAAGATCGGCCACTGCGGCACGCTGGACCCCATGGCTACGGGGCTGCTGATGCTGGTGGTGGGAAAGGCGACCAAGCTTCAGGACAAGCTGATGTGCGAACACAAGGAATACGCCGGAACCCTGACGCTGGGAGTGGAAACCTCTTCCCAGGACGCCATGGGGGAAGTGGTGGCGGAGTATTCCGTGGACGGCGTGACGGAACAGGCCGTGCGCGAGGCGTTTGACCGGTTTGACGGCGCTTTTGAGCAGATTCCCCCGATGGTTTCCGCCATTAAAAAAGACGGCGTCCCGCTGTACAAGCTGGCCCGCAAGGGGCAGGAAGTTGTGCGGGAGCCGCGGCCCGTGGAGGTGTTCGGCCATCAAATTTCCCGCGTGGCCGTTCCGGAAGTGGACTTTACCGTTCAATGCTCCAAGGGTTTTTACGTGCGTTCCTATGCGTATGACATCGGGAAGGCGCTGGGCTGCGGAGCGCATTTGAGCGCCCTGCGCCGCACCAGGTCCGGCTCTTTTACGCTGGAGCGCGCCGTTACGGTGGATACCCTGAAAACCGCCCCCAGGGAGGAGCTGTTCCGGGCCATGCTTTCCCTGGAGGAGCTGGCGGACATTCTGATTGCCAGGTAGCAGCATGGTCATTTACCGGGAGTTCAAGGAACTGAAGGGTGTTTCTTCCCCCCGTGCACTGGGCCATGGGGATGTTTGACGGGCTGCACCTGGGGCATGCCGGAGTGATTGCCGCAGCGGAGGAAGGCGCGGCCCGTGACGGAGGCATTGCCGCCGTGCTGACGTTCCGCACTCATCCGCTGGCCCGTGTCCGCCCGGAAAGCGTGCCGCCTGCCATTATGGCGGTGGATGCGGAAAAGTTCGCCCTGATGGAAGAGCTGGGGGTGAAGATGGTGCTGACGCTGGAATTTTCCTCCCGGCTGGCTTCCATGAGCCCGGAGGAATTCATCAGGGAGCTCTGCGCCTCCTGCCGCGTGGCGGAGATTGCCGTGGGGGAAGACTGGCACTTTGGCCGAGGCCGCGCGGGCGATGTGGAAACCCTGCGCCTTTTGTCCGGCCGCTACGGGTTCCGGGTGACGGCCGTTCCGCCCATCCTGCGGGACGGGAAGCGCGTGAGCAGCACCCGGATTCGCGAAGCCGTGCGTGCGGCGGATTTTTTACAGGCGGCCGGCATGCTGGGCCGTCCCTACCGCTGGAGGGGCCCGGTGATTCATGGGCGCCAATTGGGACGCCTGCTGGACTACCCCACGGCCAATATGAAGCCCGGCTGCGGGTTGCAGCCTCCTCATGGCGTTTACGCCGTACGCGCCCGGGTGAACGGGGCGGAATATGGGGGCGTCGCCAACCTGGGGGTGCGTCCCACGGTGGAGGGGGATGCGGGGGAACTGTTGCTGGAAACGCATTTATTCGGCCGGCCGGGGGACATTTACGGGCAGGAAATGGAAGTGGAGCCGGTCCGGTTCCTGAGGCCGGAGGCCAAATTCCCCTCGCTGGAAGAATTGAAAAGCCAGCTTGCCCGGGACGCCGCCCATGCCGCTGAAGTGTTGAAACGGGGTGAGTAAGACACAGAAAACCGTAAAATGGAGGATGACGGCTTGACCGAAAGAGCGATCGGGGGTTTGTTGTTCGGACGTCATGTTGGTTGAGCAGTTAAAATCAAAAATCCATCGCGCCATGATTACCCGTGGCGATGTTCAATATGAAGGCAGTATTGAAATTCCTGCCGATTTGATGGCCGCTGTGGACCTGTGGCCCGGAGAAAAGGTCCTCGTGGCGTCCGTCACGTCCGGAAACCGTCTGGAAACGTATGCCCTGCAGGGGCCTGCCGGTACGGGGAACATCATCATGAACGGCGGCGCGGCCCATTTGATCAAGACGGGCGAACGGGTGGTTATCATGAGCTTTGCCCTGTCGGACAAGCCCATCGTTCCCAAGAAAATCGTTTGCAACGAGCATAACGAAATCATTTCCTAGACTTTACAAACCATCTGAATTCACACATACTCCCCGCGTTCATGAACCTTTTTTTAGCAAATTCACTTAATATCAGCATTCAGTTACTCTTTGCCGTTCTGGTGATTGTGTCACTTCTCCTCCTGGGCGTGGTGCTTATGCAGAGACCCAAGCAGGAAGGGCTGGGAGCCGCTTTCGGCGCCGCCATCACGGACCAGGCCTTCGGCGCGCGGACTACGGATGTGCTGAAAAAAGCTACGGTGTACTTCGGCTCCGCCTTCATGATTCTTTGCCTGGTGCTGGGCATGCTGATCAACCGCCAGCACGTCAAGAGCTCGGAAAGCCTGCTGAGCCCGGAAATGATGAAGGCCGCCGCCAAGCAGGAAGCCTCCGTTCCCGCCAAGACGCCGGAAGAACTCCAGCAGGAGGAGCTGCGCAGGCGCGCCGCTGAGGCGGAAGCCGCTTCTTCACAGGCTCCGGCTCCCGCTGTGCCAGAAGTTCCCGCTCCTGTCTCTCCGGAAGCTCCCGCTCCCGCTAATTAAAAGAATGTTCTTTTTAAACGCCCCGGCCGTCCTCCGACAGCCGGGGCGTTTGCATGCCGGAGCCATGCGCCGCATGTTTGCCGCTCCGGAAACGCGCTTTGAAATTGGCGGTTCCGGTTGTTTTCCGCTTGCCCTGAACCGTAATTGCGCTACTCTTGGCAAAGTATGAAGGCACCTTTTTTGAACCGTAAATCCAAGGGATTCACGTTGATTGAATTGCTTGTGGTGATCGCCATTATCCTGACGCTGGCCGGCATTGCCATGACGGTGGTGAACGGCGTGATGGAAAAATCACGGGTTACCACGGCGCGGAGCGATTGCAACGGTTTGCAGACAGCCGTTGAGAACTACATGCTGGACAACGGCCGCGTTCCCGTAGCCTGGAGCGGACGGGAAATGGCCAAGCAGGCCCGCAAGGACGGACAGTATTACATGACGACCGCCGTGGACGATGACAGCCGCATCATGAGCATTCTGACCAACTACATGGACCGCGGGGATGAAGACAGGAAGCTGAATCCCAAGAAAACGGCTTATTTCAACACCACGACCACGGATGTGGAAGGTTCTCCCGGCCTGTTCTTTGAAAGCCGCGGCCGCGTGGGCCTGATGGACCCGTGGGAATCCCCCTACCACATCATTTTGAATGCCAATCCCGACGACCGCACCCCCCGCGTCCAGGTCGGTTCCCGCATGGTGACCAAGAACGTGGCCGTTTACAGCGTCGGCAAGGACAAGCAGGGCAGCACGGAGGATGGCCACATCAACAATCCGGAAATGACGGAAGACAACGTGACTTCCTGGTAACGCATTCCGGAACCGCCTGTTGAGAGGCGGGACCGATTTATTTTGCGGGGCTTCCGGCTTATGGCCGCGAGGCCCCGCGATATATTCAGGCATATTGCCTCCAAACCGTATTTTTTTCTTTTCAACCACTCTCAAAAACCCCTCAATAAGTCCCAGACATGAACTGGTTCAAAACAGACGACGTACGCATTCAAGACATCGAGCCCCTGATTTCCCCCGCCATCCTGATCAAGGATTATCCGGCGACCACGGAAATCGCCAAAATGGTGGCTACGACCCGCAAGAATGCGGAGAACATCATTTCCGGCCACGACGACCGCCTGCTGGTGGTGGTGGGGCCGTGCTCCATCCATGATCCCCAGGCCGCAGTGGACTATGCCTCCCGCCTGAAGGAGCAGATGGCGCGCTTTGAAAAGGATCTGGTGATCATCATGCGCGTGTATTTTGAAAAACCCCGCACCACGGTGGGCTGGAAGGGCCTCATCAATGACCCGTTCATGAACCATACCTTTGACATCAACCGCGGCCTCCACATGGCCCGCGGGTTGTTGCTGCGCCTGGGTGACATGGGGATTCCCGCCGCCACGGAGTTCCTGGACACCATCACCCCGCAATATATCGCGGACCTGATTACGTGGGGAGCCATTGGCGCGCGCACCACGGAAAGCCAGGTGCACCGTGAACTGGCCTCCGGGCTTTCCATGCCCGTGGGATTCAAGAACGGCACCAGCGGCAGTCTCCAGATTGCCGTGGACGCCATCATTTCCTCCTCCTGCCCGCACTGCTTCCTTTCCGTGACCAAGCAGGGCGTTTCCGCCATCGTTTCCACCACGGGCAACAAATCCTGCCACCTGATTCTGCGCGGTTCCTCCCTGGGCCCGAATTTCGATGACGAACATGTGAAGGAAGCAGCGGAAGCTTTGCAGAAGGCCGGCATCAACAACCGCATTATGGTGGACTGCTCCCACGGCAACAGCTGCAAGGATTACCGCAAACAGCCGGCGGTGGCCGCCAGCATCGCGGAACAGATTTCCGACGGTTCCGACCAGGTGGTGGCCGTGATGATTGAGAGCAACATCGTGGAAGGGGCCCAGCCGCTGAGCTCCGACCTGGTGTACGGCAAGAGCATCACGGACCAGTGCATCGGCTGGGACACCACGGTGGAAGTGCTGGAAAACCTTGCCGCCGCCGTCCGCAAGCGCCGTGCCAAACGGCAGGAAGCGTAAGTCTTCCGGTGTTGGCGGAAGACATTCCTAGGGATTAAGGACCAGGGGGTACGCCTTGGGTGATTGTACCCGGAAGCCGTAGTTCCAATCCTTTATATCCGGTTACTTTTCATTGGCCCTTCGGCGTTTTTGCCGGAGGGTCAATGGTCGTCTCCCCACAGGTAGGAATGGCGTTCGGAGATTGTTTTGCCGTGGTTGTCCTTCAGGACGAGCTTCCATGCGAGAATCTCCCCTTTTGTTTTGGCTTCATCCCCGATGAATTCAAAAACGGAATTTTGCGTGCCTCCCTTTCTTCCGGCAGGGTAGGAAATGGATTTCGTCAGGACGGCTGAACCTGTTTTTCCCTGGCGGTACATCATGACTAGGGTGGCCGCCTGTTCCGGGTTCGCATCATTCCAGGTGACGAAGTAGTATTGGCCCAGACGCTGGAGGCGCTGTTGCTGGGAGACGGCGCCGTGCAGCAGGTAAGTAGCCTGGGAGCGGTGCATGCCTACATCTTCTGCAGGAACCACCGTGGTTTTCAAGGGAACCTCCCGCACATGTTCAATCCGGGAAACCTGCTCCGCACAGGAAAACAGGACCGGCAGTACGGCGGCAGTGCAAAGGGGAGCAGGAAACTTCATGGAGCCCATTCAATACACATCCGCCGGGGGAGTCAACACAAAGGTGGGAAAGCTTCAGCATGGAAATGTGGTGGGGCCCAGAAAGAATAAAGGCGTTCCAGGACTGGAATGGTTCTGCTGATGGAGTATCCAACAAGGGAACCGCATCCATGAACGGGAAAGGTTCCGGAAGCACGGAGCTGGCCCGTTTGACTGCCCCGTGTCCCAGCCGGGCGATGACGCTGCCGCGCCGCCTTTAATACAACGGTACGACCAGTGAGGAACCCAGAGCCAGCCAGCAGGGCAGAGTAAGGAAGGAAGCCACGGTAGTGGTCAGCAGGATTTGGGTGCCCAGGTCGGGATGGCCGCCGAAGCGTTTGGCCAGAATGACCGGGATGACGGCGGAGGGAATCGCCGCCTGGATGATGATGACGCGCTTGATATAGTCGTCCACCGGCAGGAAATAGGCCATCAGGAGCAGCAGAGCCGGAGCCAGTCCCAGGCGCGTCAGCAGCCCGCAGATGATGGGTTTGGGCTCCCACTTCATGTTGTGCCACAGGTCTCTCATGGAACAGCCGAACAGGATCAGGCACAGGGGCGTGGCGCAGTTGCCGATCATTTCAAAGGTTTTCATGAGAGGCGGCTGGGCTACATAGGTTCCCAGGCCGGACCAGGCGAGCGCCAGGCCCACGATGACCGCCAGCAGGGGACCGCGGAAGAAGACGCCCATGTTCAGGTTGCCCGGACCGCCTGCGATGATGATGACGCCGATGCTCCATACGACCAGTTCACACCCCACGTTGTGGACGAAAAGGACACCCAGCGTGGGGTCGTTGCTGGCCGTGAACAGCATCTGGATAATGGGAATGACGAAAAAGGCGTAGTTCTGCACCCCCGCCGTCAGGGTGAAGGTGCGCAGGCCCGTGCCGATGCGCATGCGCAGCATTTTGGCGACCAGCCATGCGGACGCGATGCCCAGCAGAAGTTCCAGCGCTCCGCTCCAATAGCCTGGAGGGAAAAGGAAACGCTGCTGAGCGTTTCATTCCCGGAGAGCACCATGTACTTCATGATGCTGTGGAAGACGAGGCAGGGATAGGCCACATCCATCGCGATGCGCATGATGGGCGCGTCATGGTCCGCCTGGATGACCTGCTTGTGGCGCAGATAGAAACCCGTGGCGAAGAAAAGATAAACGGGAATGGTGGAGAGGAAGGAAGTGAGGATGATGGAACCGGTGTCCATGGCGGCAGGATTGCAGGGCGCGATTGATTAAGGCAAATGAAAAAAGCGGAACAGGTTATGTGTTTTCCCGCGTCCGGAGCAGGAAATGCGACAGGTCCCTGATGCTGAAAAATACATTTGAAGGGTTGGCTTCTTCCAGGCCGCGGATGTCCGCGGTAGTTCCCCAGGCGGCGGACAGGCAGGTCACGCCCGCTTTCCTGCAGGCGGTTACATCCGATACCGCATCCCCGACGTAATAAAATTCATCCTTTGCCAGGTGGCAGTCATGCAGCAGTTCCCCAATGGCTTCCGCCTTGTTCGGCCTGTCTTCCGCACCGGTCTTGACAGAGCAGAACAGATCCTGCATGCCGAATTGTTCAAGCGTGATGCGGCAGCTCTTTTCTCCTTTTCCGGTAATCAGGGCAACCAATATTCCCTCCTTTTTCAAGGTGTTGATCAATTCGCGAATGCCTTCATACGGTTCCGGGCATTCCTCATGCATCTTTTCATAAACCGGGTAAAAATCATGAAGGGCTTCCTGCCATTTTTCCCCGGCGACCATTTTGATCATTCCTACTTCATTCAGGCCGAAGGTCTGCGTAATTTCCCGTTCGCTCAGCATACGGCCCGCGTAGGGGGAAACTGCTTTTTCAAACGCCCGGATGCACATGGGGACCGTCTCCCCTATCGTCCCGTCCAGGTCAAAAGCGATCAGTTTAATCATTGTTCGCGATTCCCGTTGATTTTACGGATAACCCTGCAGGGGTTCCCCGCCGCCAGGCTGTCGGGGGGAATGTTTTTGGTGACCACGCTTCCGGCGCCGATGACGCTGCCTTTTCCGATCGTGATTCCCGGCAGGATGATGACGCCGCCGCCAATCCAGCAGCCGTCTTCTATCGTCACCGGAAGGGCGAAGGTATGGCGAATGTATTCCATGCCCTCCGCCGTTTCCACGGGAGTGAGGCGCTCATTCAGCTCAATGGGGTGCGTAGCGGTGTAAATCTGCACATTGGGAGCGATGAGCACATTGCTGCCGATGGTGATCCTGTTGCAGTCCACGAACGTGCAGCCCGTATTGACGGTGACGTTGTTCCCGATGTGGATGTTGCGCCCGTAGTCGCAGGTGAAGGAATGACCGATGGATACTTTGGCGCCGATGCTGCCCAGCATTTCCTTCAACACCTGGCGCTTTTCCTCCTTATGATCGTAAGGCAGGGAATTGTACTTCATCAGGAGCCGGTGAGTCCTGCTCTTGAATTCCAGAAACACCGGGTCATGGCAGTCATACCATTCGCCCGCCATGCATTTTTCCAGTTCAGTCATTGTCTTTTTCCCTTTGTTGTTGATTATGGACTGTGGCAGCCATTCTGCCGAGCGATCGTGAATGAATGCTCATTTTGCAGGGTATGCAGATGCTTTCAAGCTAAATGACATGGGATACTTGTCCCTGTTGCAGCTATACGCATATAGCCCTTTCTTTGAAGAAGAAGCCTGCATATTTCCAGAATCATAAAAGTTTTCAGCATGTTCATTAAAATATTCAATGTGCAGACCGGCCCTCGTCAATGAATTAATAATATCCGAAACCGTATGCATCCAGAAATAGGATTTTACGCCATCTTTCGGTTCACAGGCGTATCCGCCGATGGAACTATCCACAGAGGGAATTTTACTGAAATAGGGGTATTTAATCTCGAAAACTTCCTTGTCCAGTTTGCTCTCATCAAAGGAAAGAAAAAATGGGTGTGAATCAAATACATACAAATAGCCGTTATCCTTTAAAAGGCTGCGAATGGTATTCGCCCATACATTCAAATCGGGAAGCCATCCCAATACTCCCTCCGAGGTAAAGACAATATCGTATTTTTCACCATGAACTTTTGATAAAGTCATGATGTCGGCTTCAATGAATTTTACGTTTTTAAAATTAAGATCGCCGGCAAGTTTATTTGCAAAAAATATGTTGTCAGGAACTAAATCTACCCCGACCACGCTTTAGCTGTTTTGGCAAGTATCAATGTATCTGCACCGGTATTACACTGTAAATGGATTATTTCCTTGCCTGATATGTCACCCAGTTCTTCCTGTATATAATGGTTCAAGTGAAGATCATCATCACTTAGTAAAGCTTTAAAGTGATGATAATGCTCTTCTGATATTTTACCCCAAGCCTGCTTGTTAGATTCAATTTCAATCATGCAATATTGCCTTCTTGTTATTATAAATACCTTTTTTACTCCTCCATCGCAGGAAGTGATATACGATGCTATTCTGCAAATTACCAGCAGGGAGCAGCGGTGCACCGCCCCTTGCCATTGGCAAGGAACGGTGCCTGCGCTTTGTGGCAAACAAAAGGTTAAGGATAAACTAAACTTTAACATCGCTGGGTTTATCCTCTCGCCATGCAATAGAGATCGAAAGACCTGTATTCATGGGACTTTACAGCCTCCCTTTTAGGAGCGGTATAGTATTACTCCCACTCAATGGAGGCCGGGGGCTTGGTGGAAATATCGTAAAGGACGCGGTTGATGCCCTTCACTTCATTGAGGATGCGGTTGCTGGTTTCACGCAGCAGGGCCGGGGGCAGTTCTACCCAGTCCGCCGTCATGGCGTCTTCCGACACGATGGCGCGCAGGTTGGTGGCCCATTCATAGGAACGTTCATCTCCCTTCACGCCCACCGTTTTCACCGGGATGAGGCCGGCGTAGGCCTGCCAGACCTTTTCATACCAGCCGTATTTCTTCAGGTTGCCGATGAAGATGGCGTCACACTCCCGGATGATGTCCAGGCGGTCCCTGGTGACTACGCCGGGGCAGCGCACGGCCAGGCCGGGGCCGGGGAAGGGGTGGCGCCACAGGATGTCGTGCGGGATGCCCATGGAGGCGCCCAGTTCGCGCACCTCGTCCTTGAACAATTCCGCCAGGGGTTCCAGCACCTTCCCCTGCGCCTGAAGTTCCAGCACGCGTTCCACGCGGTTGTGGTGTGTCTTGATGACGGAGGCCTTGGACTTGGCGTTGGAGGCGCTTTCAATCACGTCCGGATAAAGGGTGCCCTGGGCAAGCATTTCCGCGTCTCCCACAGCGTCCCAGAATACGTCGATGAACAGGCCGCCGATGATGCGGCGCTTCTTTTCCGGGTCGCCTTCCCCGGCCAGGGCCGTCAGGAAGCGTTCGGAAGCGTCCACCGTTTCAATTTCCACGTTCATGCGGGCGAAATTGGCGCGTACCTCATCGGCCTCATTCTTGCGAAGCAGACCGTTGTCCACGAAAATGGCGCGCATGTTCACGCCTGCCTCATGCAGCAGGACGGCCAGCACGGTGCTGTCCACGCCGCCGGAGACGCCGCAGACCACCTGCTTGTTGCCCACGCGTTCCCGGATTTCCCGGATGAGCTGCCTCTTGAAGTCGCCGATATCGAATTTCTTGAGGTTGGCGGCGCAGGAGAGGAAGTTGCGCAGGATGGTGCGCCCTTCATGGGAATGGGTCACTTCCGGATGGAACTGGATGCCGAAAGTTGCTTCTCCCCACTGGAGGGAGACGGGGACGCCTTCCGCATTGCGGGCGATCACCTGGCAGCCTTCCGCCAGGTGGTCCACCGTATCCGAATGGCTCATCCATACCTGGGAGGAGGGGGACATGTCCCGGTACAGGCCTGTGCAGGCTTCCGGAAGCAGGGCGGCGGGGCCGTATTCCCGCTTGTTGCTGGCCTTCACGGAACCGCCGTGCTTGATGTTCAGCAGCTGCATGCCGTAGCACACGCCCAGGACGGGGACGTTCAGGCTCTTGAGCCATTCAAAGTCAATGTCCGGAGCGTCTGCGTCCGTGGTGCTTTTGGGACCTCCGGAAAGGATGACGGCGCCGGGTTCGTGAATCTGGTCCAGGTCTTCCAGCGCGTACAGTTTGGCCATGTAGCCCAGTTCGCGCACGCGGCGCACAATGAGCTGGGTGTATTGGGAGCCGAAGTCAATGACGGCTACGAGGTGCTTGTCGTCCATGTGAGAGAGGGTTTAACAGGAATAGTTGATGGGTTCTTCCGTGATGGTGATGTCGTGGGGATGGCTTTCCTTCAGGCCGCCGGAGGTAATTTGGACGAACCGGGCCTTGTCCCGGAGTTCCGTCAGGCTGTGTGCGCCCAGGTAGCCCATGCCGGAACGCAGGCCGCCCATGAGCTGGAAAACCACGTCCGCCAGCATGCCCTTGTATGGAACACGCGCTTCCACGCCTTCCGCAACGAGCTTGCCGGAGCTGTTCTGCCCGTAGCGGTCGCCGGAGCCGCGGCGCATCGCGCCCAGGGAACCCATGCCGCGGTACTGCTTGAAGTGGCGGCCCTGATAGTGGACCACCTTGCCGGGGCTTTCTTCCGTGCCGGCCAGCAGGCCGCCCAGCATCACCAGGTCAGCGCCGGCGGCCAGGGCTTTCACGATGTCCCCGGAATAGCGGATGCCGCCGTCTGCAATGACGGTGACGCCCGCGGGACGCGCTACGGAGGCTACCTCCTGAATGGCGGTGAACTGGGGCATCCCCACGCCGGAAATGACGCGGGTGGTGCAGATGGAGCCGGGGCCCACGCCCACCTTGATGGCCTGCACGCCCGCCTTGATGAGGTCGGAGGCTCCTTCCGCCGTCACCACGTTGCCGGCCACGATGGGGCGGTCCGTCAGCTTGCGGAGGTTGGAAACCACGTCCATGACGCGGGTGGTGTGGCCGGTGGCAGCGTCAATGAACAGGGCGTCCGCTCCGGCGGAAACCAGCGCCTTGGCGCGGTCCAGGTAATCAGGGCCCACGCCCACAGCGGCGCCGCAGCGCAGGTGGCCGTGCTCGTCCTTGGAAGCGTCTGCAAACATGGCGCGCTTCTGGATGTCCGTTTCCGTGATGAGGCCGGCCAGCACGCCGTTTTCATCCACCAGGGGAAGCTTTTCAATGCGGTGGGTGTAAAGAATGTGGCGCGCTTCCTCAATGGTGGTGGTGGGAGCCGCCGTAATCAGGCGGGAAAGGGGGGTCATTACGTCCTTGACCCGGATGTTCTGGTAATCGTCCACGCCGCGCATGTCGCGTCCGGTGACGATGCCTTCCAGCCTGCGGTTGGCGTCCACCACGGGGAAGCCGGAGTAACCCTGGTCCATCATGATCTGATGGACTTCTTCCAGCGTCATGTCCTTGTTCACCGTGACGGGGTTCGGGATGACCGCGTTTTCAAAACGCTTCACGCGGGAAACCATGGCCGCCTGGATGTCGATGGGATTATTGCGGTGAATGACGGCCAGGCCGCCTTCCCGTGCCAGGGCGATCGCCAGTTCCGATTCGGAAACGGTATCCATGGCTGCGGACAGCACGGGAATTTTCATGTCAAAACCGGGAACAAGCTGGGAACTGATGTCCGCATCACCGGGAAGAATCGCGCTCAGGCGGGGCAGCAGGAGCACGTCATCAAAACTTAATCCAAGAGGGAGATCTGCCATGCGATAATCTACAGCCAGACACCCTCTGACGCAAGCCGAAACACAGGGGAATCTTATTTTGGGACGGCACGGCGGCGTTCTGCGCTTTGCTCCCTGCGTTGTCCCGGCGTGTGTCTGTTTTCCGTACAGGAAACTCTTCCCTCTTGATCCGGGGAAACGTCTTGCCTATCTTGAAAGAAAAGAAATGCCTTTCATGAATGCTTCCGAACCCTACCGAGTCCTGTTTGTCTGCCTGGGCAACATCTGCCGTTCTCCTGCGGCGGAAATCATTTTTAAGAAGATGGTGAAGGAACAAGGTTTGGAAAGCCTGATTGAAAGCGATTCCGCCGGCATGATCGGCTATCATCGCGGCTGTCCTCCGGATACCAGGATGCTTGCGGCCCTGGAAAAATACGGATACGCTGATCCGGGTATCAAATCTCGGCCCGTGAGGAAAGATGATCTGGAGCAATTCGACCTGATTGTGGGCATGGACCGGGAAAACCTGCGGGCATTGAAGCAGCTGGATAAAAACGGGCAATGGGAAGGCAAGATCGTGCCGATGTGCTTTTTCACCACCCGTTTTCTGGATGAGGAAGTGCCGGATCCCTACTATGGAGGGCAGGAAGGTTTTGAGCACGTAGTAGAGCTTCTGGAAGACGGTTGTTTCCATTTGCTGAAAGAATTGGAAAAGAGGCTGAACGTATAAAAAGCGGCAGTCATGCCGGAGTGGCCTGTCCGTTTGACCTGGCAGCCTTTTCCAGGGCACAGGAAGGGATGGTTCATGCCGGTTCGTTCGGACTCCGTTGATTGTCAACGGAAATTTGATAGGTGATTTGCCTTGGGGCTACCGTAAACCTATTTTTGCCAAAAAATCCATCAAGTAGGAATGGATAGTCTCCGGTGGCTAATATTCCGGAAAAAGAGAAAAGACGACCATGGTACGGCAACGGATGGAATTGGCGCAGAAGCTGCCATTTTTTTGTGCCGGCTGAAAATGCAAGATGGATGTCCCATCCATATTTCAAGAATAAAATAATGTATGACAAATAAAAACTTCTAAGGGATTGCTTCATGGAAATTTAGTTGATAAAAGGGAAACGTTAAATAATGAAATTTACTTCAGATATTTCCTGAATAGAGCAAAATATTTTAAAATAACCAACGATTAACCCGATTATCACTATGAAAGAATCATTCAACGACGATATTAATTCCCTGACGGGAATGCGCAGTTCCAACAGCGCGCCCACCACGATTGACGAAAAAGCGCCAACGGACGCTTTTGAAAAAAGCTGGGACTGGTCCTTTGAGGTCCGGGAACTGCGACCGAATGAAACGGCCGAGTGCAAGGTAACCATGGGAGCCGACGATTTGGCGAAGCTGACGGTGGACGGAGAAGAAAAGTTGGACATCGGTCCGCGCGGCGAATACGGCGGCGGCACCTACGAACCGCAGGACATCTCCTTCAGTATTGAACCGGGTACGCACCAGGCCCACGTGGATTACAGCAACATCTCTATTCCCAATCCCGACTACAACATTGCCAAATTCACCTTCGACCTGAAGGTGGAAATCACCGACCAGCAGACGGGCTCCTCTTCTTCCTACGTGCCTCCGGAGACGGAAACGGACCCTGTGGACAATGACGACGAGGGCGAAGAAGATCCCTGTGGAGGAACGAGCAGCGGTGGCAGCAGCAGTTCCCCCAACAGCAGTTCCAGCAACCCGTGCCCGGACGATGACAACGGCGGAGATGAGGAAGACCCCGATCCTGAAGATTCCTCTTCCTCGGACGGTTGTGCGGACAACCGGGGCGGCTCCGGCAGTCCGCCCACGGCGCGCAGCCTGGCTTCATCCGCCTCCGTGGATGGAAAGTTCTCCTCCGCAGGCAGGCGGGTGACTACCCAGACGCGGAAAACCAGCATGGTCTGGCGCACCAACTTCGGCTCCTTCCGCGGCATGGAGGGTGTGCCGTACGGCATGCTGGAAATCGTGGCTTACAACTTCTCATCCAAGTTGTGGACCCCCGGCGCCCTGCAATATTTGCATCCAATGGCCAGCCGCGTTCTGCCTCCTCCCGGAGGTGCGCTGGGGGCTAACATGGCCTTCCAGATTCAGAACGGCGGCACCAATGCCAACTATTATTGCTATGCCGGCGCAGCCAGTGCGGGCTCCATCGGCGGTTCTCAAAAAAGGACAGGTTCCGTTTCCATGGCATATGCCGGGGTATCCGGCCGCGCCGCTTCCGCCTATGCGGCGGAAATGAGGGTCAGCAACGGCAGGGGCAATACGGTCATGTACGGCGGTCCTTCCGTTTCCGCCCTGGGGGCGGCCTCCGGCTACCAGACCAAACTGGGTTCTTCCTGGACGGCGCAGGATTTTTCCAAGTATCTGGACGTTGTCCGGGGCGCTGACGACGGCATCCGCCAGGTCTGGAACCTGTGGGATGGTCTCGTCAACATTGAAAATGTGGTGGATACGGGCTACATGATCGCCTTCTATCTGCCCGAGCAGGTGAGGGCCAAGGACGCCGCCACCGGTCTTTACTCCGTCACGGGGACGCCGTTTAAAACCTTCACCATTGCCGGCGATGCGGAAACCAACAAGCTCACCGTTACGGAACAAACGGAAGGGCGTGCGCCTTACGTCACGTGCTACTGGCAGGGAACGGGAGGGGCGTGGTGCATGTCCCAGGGGGAAGGGGAAGACGCCATCTACACCATCAGGGAAAAGCAGGCGGTCTCCTTCGGTCTCTGGAAGCTCATCACTACTGTGCAGCGCGGGGAAAACGGCACGCCTATTTCCCGGATGTGTGAAACCTATGAACAGGGCCGCAGCGGCAACCTGTGCACCAGCCGTATTGAGGCCTATGGAACCGACTATGCCCGTGAAACGACTTATGCTTACAACGCCATGGGCAAACTGGTCCGGGAAACGGCTCCCGACGGGAGCGTGAAGACCTGGTCCTACGACGCCTTCGGGCGTGAAACTGTCCGGATGGAACCTTGGTCAGGCGGAGGAAGGAAGGGAACCTACACCTACTATCGCTACTCCGACCATGCCGATCCGGATATCGTGCACCAGTACGTGGTGCTCACCATCAATGCTGCCCGGCTGACGGACACGCACTACACCTACTCTGAAGCCAACCATGTGCGCCGTGTGGAAAAACGCACCACGGCATTGGGTGCGGAGGGAGAACAGCTGGAAGTGACGGAAACGTGGCTGCCCCCGGCGCCCAATGAATACGCCCGGGGACGGTTGAAGATGAAACAGGCCGTCAACGGCGTGCAGACGGCCTGCAGCTATGAGGCGTCCAGCCAGTACGGCGCCCTTTACAAGGAAACCAGGGAAACGCAGATAGCGGGGCAGGCCGTGCCGGGGCACAGCACGCGGAAAATCACGTACGTCTCCACGCAGGGCAACAACACGCACATAGAAAAATATGTGCTTTGCTGACGGACGGAACCTGGGCGTTGACGGACACGGCGGACTATGAATACGACAAGGAAAACCGGTGGATCAAGCGCACGCGGGGCAACGGCAGGGTAACGGAACGGGAGATGATGTGCTGCGGCCCCCTGTGGGAAAAGGATGAAGACGGCATCGTGACCACCTACTCCTACAACACGGCCCGCCAGCTTGTGGAAACCATTCGTTCGGCTACGGAAACCACTCCTGAAACCATCGTCAGCTACACTCGGGACGCCTTCGGCAGAATCCTTCAAACGCGCCGGGACGTTGGACCCATGACCACGACGGAGAGCAAGGCTTACGATCTGCTGGGGCAGCTGGCACAGGAAACAGACGTACTGGGGAGGACCAATACATACGCCTACAGTGCGGACGGTCTGACGGAAACCGTCACGACGCCGACAGGCGCGACGCTCGTCACCATCCGCCATGCGGACGGAACTGTGTTGAAACAGAGCGGCACGGGACAGAGGCATCTTCTTTACCGCACGGAGTACTCTACAGAAGGCATTGCCCGTTCTACGCTTATTCCCGTAGCGAAGGGAGAGCCGGTGGTGATGGAACAAACCGTCACGGACGGAAGGGACAACGTAGTGCGCATCTCCCGGGCGAATGCCAACGGCGGCCTTATCCATGACCGGCGCATTTTTGACCTGAACAACAGGCTTTTACAGCAGCAAATGGACGGGATGGCTCCGGTGCTCTATGACTATGACTCGTTTGGCAATATTGTCAAAACCACGCTCAAGCTGGCCGAAGACCCCACTCCCGCCAATTCCCTCGTCACGGAATACGCCTATGCCTGCCAACAGCGGGAAGACGGCGTCTACCGGGTGACAACGGCGACCCACTACAACAGCCAGGGAACGACTTACGCGGAAAGCACGGCCGAGCTGGCTTCCTTCCTGTCTGCCTCCCTGGCCGGAAAAAGGATTGACACCGATCCACGGGGAAATGAGACCCTGCAATGGACGGAATACACGGCGCCGGCCAAACGGACGGAGAAAACGCAAACTCCGGCTTCTTCCGTCATGGCGGAAACTGTTGTCATAGACGGTTACCCCGTGTCCCGGAAAGATCATGCGGGAACGGTGACTACTTCTTCCCGCATCTATACGGCCAGCGGCAGCTCGGAAACCTATACGGATGTCCGTGGAAATTCCACCGTTGTCGTCTTTGACCTGGCCGGCCGTGAAACCGTCAGGACGGATGCCGTCGGCAACACCACCACCATCCAGTATGACCCGTCCACGGCGTCCCCCTCCTGCATCACGGATGCGTTGGGTAACACGGCCTGCTATGCCTATGATGTGCGCGGGCGCAAAACCGCCGAATACGGTACGGCCCTCCAGCCCTCGGTGTTTGCCTATGATGACGCGGACAGGCTGGTTTCCCTCACGACGTTCCGGATCCCGGGAGAAACAATCATTACCGATCCTCGGGAACGGACAGACGGGGATGTGACGGTGTGGAGCTACGACGACGCCTCCGGTCTGATGACGGCTAAAACCTATGCTGACGGCCATGGAGACAGCTATTCCTATGACAACTGGAACAGGCTGGCGGCCAAACAACAGGCGCGGACGGTGGGTCAAGAGGCGATACCTTTGACGACCACCTACGGCTACGACCTGCAGACGGGCAATCTGGTTTCCATCACTCACAATGATGCAACGCCCTCCATCGGTTGTGCATACAACCACCTTAACTTGATTACGCAGGTCACGGACGGTTCCGGTACGCGGATCTTGGCCTACAACCAGTACAATGAAGCGGAATCGGAAAACACGACGGGTTTGGTGGCAAGTGCGCTCCATAATCGGCGCGACAATTTGGGCCGTGCCTCGGGTTACAGTCTGAACTATGGGGAGAGTATAGTCCAGCAAACGACCTGGGGATATGATGGTTACGGACGTCTTTCCTCTGTCTCGCTCAACAATGTCTCCTCCCCCTTCGTGTACGGTTACAACGCCGGCCACGGGCTCCTGGAAACGCTTGACTATCCCAATACCCTCAGGAGATGGTACACGCGGGAAGAGAAGCGGGACCTGTTGACCAGGATCGACTACCTGCGTCCCGGCAGTGCCAACTACCCGGCCAAAACCGACTATGCTTACGACGCGCTGGGGCGTCCCACGGAAAAGAAGGACTACTTCAATACGCCGGCGCCCGACCTGACGCACAGTTACAGCTACAATGGCCGCAGCGAGCTGATTGCCGACGCGATGAGCCGGGGAGGAACGTATTCTTATGCGTATGACAACATCGGAAACCGCATGACCTCTCAGGAAGGAGCGGCAGGGTTATCCACGATATACACGGCCAACCGGCTTAACCAATACACGGACATCACCCAGGGAGAAGAAACGCCTTTTGTGCCAACCTACGACGCCGACGGCAACCAGACAAAGCTCCAAACTTCCACTGGGGAATGGGAAGTCGTCTATAATGCGTTGAACCAGGCGGTTGTCTTCAAGCAGGGTAGCCAGCGTGTGGAATGCCGCTACGATTATTTGAACAGGCGTGTAGAAAAAACCGTCTATGAAGGAGAAGCTCTCATGTCGAAGAAACGCTTTATCTATCACGGGTACCTGCAAATCGCGGAACTGGACGCTACTAATGGAACGGAAACGGTAGTACCCATCCTGCGTAAAACCTACCTGTGGGATCCGATGGAACCGGTCGCCACGCGTATTCTGGCGATGACCATATTTAACGAAACAGGAGTTTATGACGAAGACCTCTACTATACCCATGACCTGTTGAAAAACACAACGGCCCTGTTTGGCATCCAGGCAGGACGCCGTGCCTTGTATGAATATGGGGCATATGGGAATGTTCTTAAGATGGAAGGCAATGCCGCCCAGGGCAATCCGTTCCGGTTTTCCAGCGAGTACACTGATGACGAACTTGGTCTGATGTCTTACAATTATCGGTATTATAATCCAAATGATGGCAGGTGGGTGAGTAGAGATCCAATGATGGAAGGGCCGCAGGAAAATCTATATGGATATGTAGACAATTTAACTAGTGCTTTTATTGACGTAAGAGGAGAGTTTGGGTTTGCATTACCGGCATTATTAAATCCAATTGGATTGATAGTTGCTGCCGTTGCCGTAACTGCTGTCGCTATTACTGAAGTTATTGCTCCAGGTACAACAGAGAAAGTTATTAAAAAAATATCGGAGAATGTAATTCCTAAACCTCCTATAGCTTTGCCTCGGGTAGATATTGAAAATATTGAAAAAATAAGAGAATGTGAGAAGATATATAATGAATATCACGAATTAAGTCAAAAAGGGTGTCCTCCTTGTACAGGAACATGTTGTGAACAACTTAAAGAGAGTGTAAATTGTAAGCAAAATTTAGTTGATTCCAGAAGGAAATATTTAGAAAATAATTGCGATGATTATTTGCCAGGGGCTCAAAAATATCCAAGAAATCATGTGCAGGAATTAAAAAATAGAATTAATTCTGTAAGAGAGTGTAAGAAAAGAATGAAAAAAATATGTGGAGAATAATATGAATTTTTTACCTACTAGGCAGGATATATTAGATGGACAAGATGACTTGGATATTAAGTGGGCATTAGAAGTTTTTGAAAATAAATCAACGGAAGATGCCTATAAATTGCTTGTAGACAGAAAAATAGATCCTCTTCTATATAGTGAATTAATATCTTATATGGGAAATAAAGCATTTGCTTATTACTGCATTCCATTTTTTGATTATATTGACTCGGACATATTCAAGATAAGATTGGAAGAAGAAGATGTAGATACTTATATGTCTTTTTATGGATTAAATAATATTTGTAAAAGATATATTGGATTCTTAAATAAAGATGATTATTTAGATAAAGATATATTGTTGAATTTAATAAAATTATATCCATTTTGCATTGATTTTGTTTTTAATCTCTGCACAAGGGAACAAGAGGAAAGTGATGATGATAATTATAATAAAATTTTATATAAAGAATTATGTGAAAATTACAATGTGCTAAAAAATAGGATTTCGTTATATTAAATTTTCTAAAAAGGAAATTCTATATATTGTTTAAGTTGTATATGCAAATGATAGTGATGGAAATTTCAACAGGGCGGGAAGCTATGTGGAAAGTCTACATTACATGATCCCATCTGCTAAGGCATATGACGGCTCTATACCGTATTTCAGCCGGAGACAGCTCGTAAGTCTGATCTTTCTGGTAGTATCCATTAAAATAGAGGGGAACACGTCTCAGAAAAATTCGTGCTGCTTCTTGAAAGAGTATGCCGATGACGAGCGTAGGCTGGATTACTATATGTCCCAGGCCATAATCTTATGATAACTTCAGAAAAAATTCTTGAAATATTTAAAAACTCGTCGTCGCTAAATGTATATAGTAATCGGGAGAAAGAAGAATTGGCATTTCATCTTGATGACATTATCAATGAGATGGATTCCTTGATAAAAATATTTAAAAACGAAACACTGGACGACAAGGAATTTGAGAATGTTTATCAGATGATCGTTATTCATTGGATCTATCACATGAAGGAATTAAGAAAAATATTAAAAAACTGGGAAAAGCTATAGAATAAGAAATTTTTATTTTCGGACCAAAGAGCTGAAATAAAGGTTTATTTTATGTTTTTTTTAAAGAAAATAATAAACGTTAATATTCTAATTTTACAATGTAATGATTATATAATAAAAATATTAACTTGCCAATTATAAATAAATGCCAGATGTAACTACTATTATTTTTCGTATAGAAGGTTGTCAAAAGCAGCCTGATAATCAATTAGAGCAAGTAGCTAATCCAGATCTTGGAATTTGGATTAAAGACTATGATATTTTACCTAATCAGCAAGATAGAGTGATTGGATGTTTAAAAGAAATAATAATTTTAGCATCAAGAATTGATTGTGGAGATAAATATATTCATATCAGCCTTACGGAAGGTATGGCGTCGTTTAGGTTACCCCCTTCTCTTTTAAAATCTATTTCAGATGTTGGTTGTATTCTTGAAATTGAAGTTTGATTAAGTATACACCAATCACCTTATCTTTCTCCATTCTATCCGGGCATGCTTCGAGTGGAAAGTGGCCGTTCACACAGCTTGTAATGGAATTGCCGTGTATAAGACGCGGCGGTTCATGCTTTTGTTTTTCCATCAATGGCGGATGAATGATATGGGATACGCCAATCGTATCAAGATGCAGGTCAATATATCTGGCCACGGGGAGCTTGCTCTGTTATGGAAGTCGCGTTCTATTTTAAGTTGAGGTTTAGAAGCGTAAGGGATAGGATCGTGAAAGTGTTAAAAAAGCGTTGAAACGAATTCCCCAATAATAAAATAATCCAGCTATGAACTCTCTCTACATTATTGGGTTTCCGTCCCTTTACGGAGGGGCGGGGGCCGAACTTTATCATCAGATCAAGGTTTGGGGACATCTGGGGGTGGAAATGCACCTTATCCCCACCCAGAAGAACGCACACCGTGCCGAACTCTATCCGGAAATGGTTGAGTGGGGCGTTATAATACATGAGAGTTATGACTGGTCGGCCATTCCGGAAGGGGCGCCCGTCATCAGTTTTTGCAATGAGGAGTTTCTGGCGGCCCTCCCGGAGATACGAAAACGGACGGCAAGGACAGTCTTCGTCAATTGCATGACCTGGCTTTTCGGCAGCGAAAAGGAAGCCATGAAGAGGGGAGATATTTCCCTGTTTCTTTACCAGAATGACCGGGTGAGGAAGAACATGATGCCGCGCCTGAGAGCCTTGAATTCTGATCCGTCCATCCGCTTCATGACGTTCAAGCCGTATTTTGACACGACTGATTTTCCCTTCCTTGCCCAACGATCCACAGACTGGTTTGGCGCGGGGCACATTTCCCGCCAGGATGAGGACAAATTCAGTAAGGATACGTGGCACATTTACGAGCATTTTGCCTCACCCGTGCGGAAGACCGGAACTTTTCTCGGCTTTGATCAGCGGAGCGAGGCGAAGACCGGAAGGCCGCCCGACTGGGTGGAGACGTTCCATGACCAGAGGTCTCTATCCCAGCAGGAGTTTTACCAAAGATGCCACATCGTGCTGCAACCCACGGATACGACGGAGAATTGGCCGCGCGTGGGCTTTGAGGCCATGGCGAGCGGAAGCGTGCTTATTGTGGACAAGCGCGGAGGCTGGGAACAGATGGTGGAACACGGGAAGACCGGATGGCTGTGCGAAAGCCCCGGGGATTTCATCACATACGCCACCAAGATGGCGTGGGAACCGCATTACCGGGAGGATATGGCCTCCGCTGCCCGGGAACGCGGCATGGCGCTGGGAGGGCTGGAAGCGTCCAGGGAAAGCTGGCTGGAAGTGTTTGAAGCAATCAGCCGGATACCGGATTAGCAACTTTCTCCCCGCCATGATAGGTGGATGATCTGTTGGCGCACATGGTCAGATAAGCCACGTGCCGTATCGGCAGAGGTTTTTCTGCCTGTTCATGCTGTAGGCGATGATGTATTTGAGGAGGTCCGCCTGGGAGTAGCCGTGTTCTGCGGCCGCCAGGCAGATGGAGCCGCTTTTGCCCAGGTGGCAGCAGATGTTCATTTCCAGGATGCGCCGTTCGCCTTTTTCAAAGTCAATCCGGTAGTCGATGCGGAAATAGTCCATCGGCCCCAGGGCGTCCCAGACTTTCTGCACGTCGTTGGCGATGTCCTGTTCCAGGCCGTGCACGGAGACTGTCTGGTAGCCCAGGTGGTCATGCAGTTTCAGGTCTTCCGTGATGATGCTGCCCGGTTTGTCGGATTTCGGCTGCACGTATCCCAGGATGACGGGTTTTTCACCCCCCAGCACGGGAACCGTGACGTCAATGCCTTCGCAGTATTGTTCCACGAGCACTTCATGCCCTTCCTCCATCAGGCGCCGGGCGCACGCGGCTACCGCCTCCCAGGAGCCGCAGATGCTGTCTTCCCGAATACCGCCGGAAGCGGCTCCAAACCGTTTTTTGACGAAGTAGGGGCCGGGAAAGGGCGCCTTGTCCGGAATGCCTTTTTCCCCGGAAAGCCCGATGCCCTCCGGCATGTTCAGGCCCAGGGAGCGGAATACCAGCTTGGTCAGGAGCTTGTCTTCCGCAATGGCGCGGATGTTGGGCGGGGCGCCCAAATAGGGGACCTGGATGAATTCACAGTACGAGGAGATGAATATTTCAGGCTTGGACATGCCGAACCTGTTCATCAGGGAGAATACATAGTCCACGTTTCCTTTGGCGAATTGCACGGAATAGGGCTTGGAGGAGGAGACGACGTCATAGCCGATGTCCTGAATGGCCTTGTAAATGTTGTAGTGGTACTGGGGATAGCCTCCGTTGCCCGTGTAGGGTTTTTTGGAGAAATCGGGAGCGTCGGGGGCATACGGGGCCAGATACATGATCCTTGCCGGCTTGCCATATTGATTGAGTTGAATATCCGGTATTTCAAACATGGTCTGTGGCGATTGCGTGGAATGTTTCTTGGATTATGGAAATCGCCGCAGTGTTCAAATAATATAAATAATAAGGGACGGCATAGCCGTCCCGGAGAGAATGGAAAAGAAGGAGGGAGAGCTCCCACTCTATTTTCTGGACATCCCCTTGGCCACGCGCTTGACATATTGCTCCATGGACGGAAGTTCCTGTTCAATGCATTCCACCAGCTTGAGCTGCGTGCGGCAGCGGATGAGGTTGTGGTCCGGGCGGGAAACCTTGAAGTATTGGTCTCCTTCCAGGTAGTCCGTCAGGAACCGGATGCCGATTTCCAGCGTGATGAGTTTTCCGGAGAAAGCAAGCTGGTCTATTTCCGCCTGGGTCAGGAAGCCGTGGGCGGCGGCCAGATACCCTTCCACAATGGATTGGAACATCGGCATGCGCATGCGCACCTTGTCCAGGTCTTCCTCATCTTCTTCCGTAGGCGGGGTAACGGTGCGCACCATGTCGCCGAAGTCGTACAGCACAAGGCCGGGCATGACCGTATCCAGGTCAATGACGCAGACGGCGTGGTCCGTATCCTCGTCCAGCATGACGTTGTTGATTTTGGTGTCGTTATGGGTGATGCGGGTGGGAAGCACGCCGCTGGCCTGGAGGTCCAGCAAACGGTCCACGTCCTGCTCGCGCGCCTTGATGAAGTCCAGTTCCGGAAGGCAGGTGGAAAGGCGTTCCTGCGGATCCTGCGCCGCCACTTCCACCAAGCGGTTGAAGCGGTTCCGGGTGTGGTGGAATCCGGGAATGGTTTCCACGATGTCGTCCGGATTCATGTCGCTGATCAAGTCCTGGAAGGAGCCGAATGCAAATCCGGCCTGGTACGCCTGGCGGGTGTTTTCCACCACGTCGTAGGTATGCGTGCCTGCCAGGTAATTGTAGCAGCGCCAGATGCCGTCGCCGGGAATGTCGATGTAGTTGCGGCCGCCGCGTGCCGGATAGAGGTTGAGGGTCTGCCCGGCGGAGTCCTTCAGGCGGCGCAGGACTTTCCAGTTGATGTGCCGCGTGACTTTCTCCACATTGCGCATGACGGCTCTGGGGTCCTTGAAGACATAGTCGTTGATGCGCTGGAGGATGTAGGAGTCTTCCGTCCCGTCGCTTTTGCGGTAGGTGGCCTTGTAAGTGGTGTTGATGTGGCCGCTGGGGATTTCCTTGCCGGTGACGAATTCCCCTTCAATGGCGAAGAGGTCTCCAATTCCGGCGATACGGCACAAGAGCTGGTCGGGGTCTGTCGTTGCGGCAAGCGGAGCGGTCATGTGGAAGGCAGAGAGGGTTGAACGGATGATTTTAACGAACGAATTTATAGCCTACAAGTTCGTCAAGCTTGCTCTTGAGCCGGGAAATGCCTTCTCCGTTGAGCGCGGAAAGGGGGATGACGTCCACCTTAGGAAAACGCATGCGGAAGTTGGCCAGGTTTTCTTCCGCCCCTTCCAGGTCCATTTTGTTGGCGACGACGAACCAGGGCTGTTTGGCCAGATCTTCACTGTACAGCTTGATTTCCGTGCGGAGGTTTTGAAGGTCTTCAATGGGGTCGCGGCCTTCGCTGCCGGCCATGTCCAGAACGAAGACGAGCACCTTGCAGCGCGTGATGTGGCGCAGGAATTCATGCCCCAGGCCGCGGTTGTTGTGTGCTCCTTCAATGATGCCGGGAATGTCCGCCACAACGCAGCGGCGGAAGCTGTCGAATTCCACGACGCCGATGATGGGCTGGAGCGTGGTGAAGGGATAGTTGGCGACTTTGGGCTTGGCTTCTGAGATGTCTCCCAGCAGGGTGCTCTTGCCCGCGTTGGGGTAGCCCACCAGTCCGGCATCCGCAATGCGGCGCAGTTCCATGAAGAAGACGCCTTCGTCCCCTTCCGTTCCCATCTCGGCTTCCGTAGGCGCCTGGTTGGTTGCAGAGCGGAAATGCCAGTTGCCCTTGCCGCCGATGCCGCCCTGGCACAGCGTGAACCGGGTGCCGATTTCCGTCAGGTCCGCAATTTTTTCCAGCTCGATGCCTTCGCCTTCCCGTTCCAGCCAGGTCGCCTCCGCCATGGAGGAGGCATTACTGCGGTAGATGATGGTGCCGGGAGGAACTTTCCCGATGACGGATTTGCCGTTTTTGCCATGCTTTTTGGCGCTTTGTCCGCCTACTCCATCCGTGGCGATCAATTTGGGGTCGTAGAAAAAGGAGCGCAGGTCATTCGTGTGCGGGTCCACTTCCAGAATGACGCTTCCGCCATCGCCGCCGTCTCCTCCGTCCGGACCGCCCTTGGGCACGAATTTGGCCCTGCGGAAGCTGACCAGCCCGTTTCCTCCCTTTCCTGCCCTGGCAAATATGCGGATGTTGTCAACAAACATGTTCTGAATATGAAGCATTTCCCCCCAAAACGCAAGACAAGTGCAGGACTGTACGGCTTTTCCATGGCATGTGCCGCTAACTTTTCCAGTGAACCGGAAAGCTGTTTGGCAAAAGGAAATTCCGGAAAATTACGGCAGCCCCGGGTATTTTTCCGACGGTCCGTATTGGTTCGTTCCCCGCTGGCTGTCTTCACAGCAGTAAATGAGAAGAATAATGCTCCCTATCAGCGGAACCAGATAAAGCAGCAGCATAATTCCGCCTTTGTTGGTGTCATGCAGGCGCCTGCATGTGACGGCCAGCGAAGGAATCACGGTAAATAGACTCCATAGCAGAAGGGGAACGGCACCTGCCATGCCATAGATAAAAGTTTCAGTTGATGACATTTGCTGCGGATGATGGCAGGCAAACAGGATGATCATGAAGATGGTGAAGGCCATGTCCAACAGGAGCAGGACAGCAGTCTGCCCCAATACCCAGTACCAATATTCCGAACGGGTAGCCCTCCCGGAAAATACAGCGTATTTGGAAATTACCGATTTGGCGGCCGTCAGCAGATTGTATCCCTTGAAAGCTGATGCTTGCGTGGCGTTCATGCCTGATGTTAGCCGCCGCGGGTCCGGGATGTCAATTCCCTATCCGGAGGAACGTTTTATATAGGAGATTTAAAGTGTGTGAATTATCTATTAAGAATATCTTTTGGGAAACTCCTGCTGGTCAGAAGTCTGGAAAAATGGAGCCGCATGATGGAACTTCATGGAATCCGCCTTCTGAAGGAGAGGCGCATGCAACCGCTTTTTTCCCGGGCATGCCGGGCAAACGGTCTTTTGGATTGAAAATCAGCGTCGGCATGGCATGATGCCCGTGAATCATGCCCCGCCTTTCCATCCAATTGCCCGACGGTTCCGAGAAAACCATCGTTCTTCCGAAGAACGGCGAATATTTCGCCCGCATCGGACGCGACGAACATTGTGAAATAGTGCTGCCTTTTCAGTCCGTGTCCGGAGAACACGCCCTGCTTCAGTTCAAGGAGGGCGCGTATGTTCTGGAAGACCTGGGTTCAACTAACGGAATCAAGATCAACGGGCTCACGCCCATGGGCGCCGCCTCTCTTTACGATGGCGACGAAATTGCCCTGGGAGATGCCAGGCTCCGGTTTGCCGAAGAGCCTTCTCCGGGACTCATTCCCGAGCCGACCGAAGCGGGGGAGGAAGAGGCAGCTCCTTCCGCCGCCATGCGGAATTTGCAGCAATTGGCGGACGAGGCCACCCGTACGGCGCGGAAGAATTATTTGTGGATGGCCCTGTATGCCGTCCTGATGTTTTTTCTGGCCGTTTTTGCCGGGTTGACTTACAAGCATTACAAGGTGACGGGAGAATTGCTGCCCCTTCAGTGGCTCGGCATTGAGTCTCCCAAAGCAGCCTTGAAGTCCATGACGCCTCTGCAGGCGGCGGACGCCGCGCAGCAGTAGGCCAATTCAAGCTTTTCCGCCGTTTTCACGAGCTGGCAGGGGTATTCCATCGGGCGCGTTCCGCATCCGGGAACAGCATGAAGGGAGCCACGGCACCCTGTTCCAGTTCCAGCAGATATTGCTTGATAGTCAGGCCGCCCGCATAACCGGTCAGTTTTCCATTGGCTCCAATGACCCGGTGGCAGGGAATGATGATGCTGATGGGGTTCTGGTTGTTGGCATGCCCCACGGCCCGGCAGGCTGATGGCTGTCCAATTTGCCGGGCGATATCGCCGTAGCTTCTGGTTTCCCCATGGGGGATGGTTTGAAGGGCCTTCCAGACCGTTTGCTCAAATTCCGTTCCCTGCGGAGAAAGGGGCACGTCAAACATGCGGCGGGCACCTTGAAAGTATTCGTCCAGTTGGCTGGCTGTTTGGCGCAGCAGGGGCGTTTCCTCCCATTCCACATGCTCCGGTTGCACCATGCGGCTAAAGAAAACGTGCGTGACGGCCGTTCCGTTTTCCACGATGACGATGGCCCCCACGGGGGTTTGATGAAGAAGGGCCCGGCCACGGGGTGAAGGAGTGGTCTTCATACCGTAATCATAGCATGCGGCGGAAGAGAGTTTCTATCCATTTTACAGGGTATTTCCGCCATCCTGCAAGGGAAGGGAGGGAAAAGGCGCCCGTCCGGACGTATTTTGTTTGAAAGGCTGCGGTTCCAAGTACAGTATTGGTCCGTATGAAGAAGAGCCTGTTTGCCGTGTTGTTGGCCGCATGCCTGTGCATGTCCGTAAAGGGAGAAGACGTCAAGCCTCCGAAGACCCTTCCCGGCGGATGGGTTTATGTTTGGGGTGACGAGTTCAACGGGTCCAAGATAGACGCCAAGAAGTGGAAGCCGGAGCTGGGCGTGATACGCAATCAGGGGTCCCAGCAGACCTATACAGCACGGCCCAAGAACATGAGGCTGGAAGACGGCTGCCTGGTCCTGGAGACCCACTTTGAGAAGTTCGCCAATATCAATTACAAGAAGAGTCCGTCGGACTGGATTAAGAATACCAAATTCATGCCCTACACGTCCGGTTCCGTGACGACGATCAAGACGAAGAATTTCATGTTCGGCAGACTGGAAGTTCGGGCCAAGGTTCCCAGAACCAAGGGCATCTGGCCTGCCATCTGGCTGCTTGGCAAGAACAAGTGGGGCTGGCCCGTCAATGGAGAGATTGATATGCTGGAGAATATTTCCCAGCAGCCGGATGTGGTTTATTCCACCTTCCATTTGAGCCCGGACGGCGTGTCCAAGAAGGATGCTTCCCGCGGAGGCACGGTGAAGATTGATAACCTTTCCGATGATTTTCATACGTATGTCATGGAGTGGGACAAGGATTCCATTAAGCTGATGGTGGATGACAAGCTGGTGAAATCCATTGATCTGAATACCACCAATTATGCCAATGAGGCGGGCAATCCGTTCCGTACGCCGTTTTACCTCATTCTCAATTCTGCCGTGGGCGGCAACTGGTGTGAAAAGGCTCCGAAGGATGGCAACGGTTATCCCGTGAAGTTCCTGATTGATTACGTCCGTTTCTACCAGACGAAGGAGCACGCCCAGCAGGCCAAGCAGTTTGATCCGGAAACCGGATTGCCGAAGAAGAATTAATCCCGCCTTTTTCCTGGCTGGAACGGTTCCGGTATGGGGGCAGAAGCGGAACGTGTCCGGTTTTGTCCTTGTGCGTGGGAGATAAGGCGGAGACGGCTTTTTAAAGAATCCTTTCGCTTCGCTCTGGAGTGGAGTATGCCCTAAAGGCCTGGAGGCCTTCATTCCCGGGTGAGCGCATTCCGTTTATGCCGGGGTGATGTGTTCTTTTACCGTGTTTCCTGATGGTCCGCACTGTAAAAACAGGCGTTTGATCCGTTCATGTTCCGGCTTCACTCCTCCTGTGGATTTCAAGCTGAACATTTCATGGAATGGCGTTGCGCCGCTTTCGGATTTTGATGCAGTGGCGCAAAAAAACGGCCCCGCCGGACAGGAGGGGCCGTTTTTGCTGTCAAAAAGGAAATGCCAGGCTTTAGAAGGCTGTTCCCGTGGTCTGGGTCAGTTCCTGGAAGCGGGCCAGGATGCGGGCGGTCACCGGACCGATTTTGCCGGAACCCAGCTGGTAGGCGTCCAGTTTGGTGACGGGGACGCATTCCGCTGCCGTGCCGGTCAGGAAGCATTCATCCGCGCAGGTGATGGTAAAGCGGTTCATGGTTTTTTCCTCCGCCGGGATTTGCAGTTCCCGGCAGATTTCCAGCACCACGCGGCGCGTGATGCCGTCCAGGCAGCCGTCCGTGACGGGCGGCGTGAAGACGGCTCCGTCTTTTACGATGAAGATGTTGTCTCCCGTGCATTCGGCCACGTTGCCCAGGTCGTTCAGCATCAGGGCTTCCGCTACGCCCTGGCGCACAGCTTCCATCTTGGCCAGGATGTTGTTGAGATAGTTGAGGGATTTGACCTGGGGGCAGAGGGCGTCCGGACGGTTGCGGCGCACGGAGCTGGTGATCAGGGGCAGCCCGTTTTCATACACGGCGGGATCGTACAGGGAGATTTTATCCGCAATGATGAAGACGCTGGGGCGTTTGCAGTTGAAGGGATTGAGCCCCAGGTTGCCAATGCCGCGGGTAACTACCAGGCGGATGTAGCCGTCGCTCAGGCCGGAAGCCGCCGCCGTTTCGCATACCGCGTTGGAGAGTTCCTCCCGGGTATAGGGAATGTCCAGCAGCAGATAATGGGCGCAGTTGTACAGGCGGTCCATGTGGTCTTCCAGGCGGAAGACGCGCTTGTTGTAAAACCGGATACCTTCAAAAATGCCGTCTCCATAGAGCGTACCATGGTCAAAAACGGAGGTCTTGGCCTCCTCCTGTTCCACCAGCTTTCCATCTAACCAAATCTTCATCGTTGTCTAGAATTTAGAAATTATTTATGCCAGAGCAGGATAGCCCCATTTGAAGAGGGGGGGAAGCTATAAATTCACCGGAGAGAACAAAAGTTCCGTCACCTGCAACGGGAGAGGCACGCGCGCGTTAAAAATATATGGAGGTATTCATGGAGCAGGCTTGACATTTATTTTCCAGTGCTTTTAGCTCTCGCGCGCAATGTCAGACCCTTCCAAGTTCCGCAACCTCGCCATTATCGCTCACGTTGACCATGGGAAAACGACCCTGGTCGACCAACTTTTGCAGGCGGGGGGAGCCTACCGGGCCAACCAGGCCGTGCAGGAACGCGCCATGGATTCCATGGACCTGGAACGTGAAAAGGGCATCACAATCAAGGCCAAGAATACTTCCATCCTCTGGAACGGCTACACGATCAACATTGTGGATACCCCCGGCCACGCGGACTTCGGCGGGGAAGTGGAGCGTGTGATGAAGATGGTGGACGGCGTGCTGCTAGTGGTGGACGCTTTTGAAGGTCCGCAGGCCCAGACGCGTTTCGTGCTTCGCAAGGCCCTTCAGGAAGGGCTGATGCCCATTGTGGTCATTAACAAGATCGACCGCCCCCATGCCGACCCTGCCGCCGTGCATGACCAGGTGCTGGAGCTTTTCCTGGAACTGGGCGCCACGGACGAACAATTTGAAGCTCCCTTTGTGTACGGGTCCGCCCGCGACGGCTATTTCATGAATTCCATGGAGGGGGAACCTCCTGTGGACTGCACGCCTCTTCTGTTCAAGATTGTGGAGCACATCCCCGCTCCTAAGGACGCCGATCCGGAAGGGGAGTTCAAGATGCTCGTTTCCAATATTGACTGGGACGACTACGTGGGCCGCGTGGCCATTGGCCGCATCACCTCCGGCACCGTGAAGAAGGGGGATACCGTATGGCTTCACCAGAGCGACGGCACCTGCATTTCCGGCAAGGTGACCCGCATGTTTGAATATTCCGGCCTGGGCACCACGGATTCGGCCATCGGCGTGGCGGGCAATATCGTAGGCGTGGCGGGGTTTGAAAACGTGAACATCGGTGAGACCCTGGGCGGTTCCGCGGATACGGAGCCCCTCCCGTTTGTGGCGATTGACCCGCCCACCATTTCCATGGAGTTTTCCATCAACAACGGGCCTTTCGGCGGACGCGACGGCAAGAATGTAACTTCCCGCGTGATTCGCGACCGCCTGATGAGAGAGATGCGGACGAATATTTCCATCCAGGTGGAGGATACGGACAAGGCCGGCGTTTTCTCCGTTTCCGCCCGCGGGGCCATGCAGATTGCCGTGCTGGTGGAAACCATGCGCCGCGAGAATTACGAACTGTGCGTTTCCCGTCCCACCGTGATCATGAAGAGGGATGAAGGTGACCGTCTTACGGAGCCGTATGAAACGATTTACGTGGAAGTTCCGGATGAGCACGCCAACGGCGTCATGAAGCTTCTGCACGCCCGCAAGGGACAGATGGAAGACATGATTTCCAAGGAGGGCACGGGCCACACCTTCATCCAGGCCTATATTCCCACCCGTGGCATCATCGGATTTGAGTTTGAGCTGGTCAACCTGACGTCCGGCCACGGCATTTTCTCCCACCTGTTCCGGGATTACGGCCCCTACGCCGGGGACATCACCACGCGTACCACCGGTACCCTGGTTTCCATGGAAACGGGCGTTTCCACGCCGTTCGCGCTGGTGGCGCTGGAAGAACGCGGCCGTCTGTTCGTAGGGCCGCAGGAAGATATTTACGAAGGCCAGATTGTTGGTGAAAACCCGCGCCAGATGGATATGCCGGTCAATCCGTGCAAGGAAAAGCACCTGAACAACATCCGCTCCGCCACGAAGGGGGACGGCATCCAGCTTTCCCCTCCCGTCGCCTTTTCCCTGGAACGCGCCATTGAGTACATTGAGCCTGATGAACTGGTGGAAGCCACCCCCCATTTCATCCGCCTGCGCAAGCGCATCCTGAACGCCAATGACCGCGTGAGGGAGTCCCGCAAGGCAGGTAATTGATATACTATACGCTGAGAAGACCGCTGACGGCGGTCTTCTTCGTTGCCCCTATGCCTTAAGAAATTTTCCTGACTGTGGTACGGGAAGGAAAACGGCAAGTGTGAGATTGCTATCACTCGAATCCGGGAAATTATTCAAAAATCTACGATGTTTTTTTGAAAATTCTTTTTATTTTTCTCATAAAACGCAATATTTTCTTCGACCGTTTCAGGAATTTTTTACTGTGGCCGCGGCCCCAGAAATACAGTACCTTCAATTCATCAGGAATCGTTTCAGGATACATATACGTGGGGATGGTTCCTTCAAAGCCGATGAGGCGATATTCTTCTAGAAAAGCTTTTCTTTCTTCCAGGGTAGACGCTCGGGGAGAAAATCCTCCGTTGCAAAGGCTCATTTCCCGGGGACGCTCGCACCACACAAGGAAAGGCTTGATGCTTTCAAAGGCCTGTTTTCCCATTTCCGTGTTGCACATGCACATGGAGATGCCCTTGTCGTCGTCTTCAAATCCTCCTTCAGAGGAATCATAGCCCCAGAAATCGCTCAGAGTAATATCAGCATAACGTTGATGCTTGCTGTATTTACATGTATAGCAACTTTCTCTCAGAAAATAATCCCGCAGAAACCCGCGCATGAATACATCCTCTTCCCATGTTCCCAAGTAAGGATGCCTGCAGTTTTTGAATTCAGCCTTTGTGTTGAAGTGGTGCCAGCTCCATTTTTTATCGCGAAAATTATAATTAGTGATGGGAGCTTTGTAGGTGCGCTCCAAGTGCCCGATATAATCCGCAAAGACGGAAGGGGAGGGAACACCGTGACAGACGATGTCTACAGTCAGCAGGTTTTCGTATTCCTTTTTCAGGAAAAGATGCAGTCCTGCCGTTTGGCAGGGCGTTCCTGCAAACAGTATTTTTTTACCTTTTTTTAAAAGTTGCCGAATATCCTTGAAACAGGTTCCGGTTTTACTTTGCGTATATTTGGACGTGCGCAGCTTGGGCAATTCTTTTTCCGAGCAGATGATTACATGGTGCACTCCTTTGAAATCTTCATCATAGGAGGCGGCGCAGACGTATCCTCCCTGTTCCAGCATCCATGAAGCCAGTGCGGAGAAAGCTCCTCCGGAGGATGAAGCCATACGTATGGCTTCATTCCTGTGATAAGCCGCAAAGAACAGCTCATTGGGAAGCTTGTTGCTGCGGATTGGCATTTGTAGAGCCGGGCAGACTTTACAGCAAAGGTCACAGTCAATGCAGAGACTTTGGTCTATTAGAGGATGTTGAAACCCTTCCCGGTCAGGAACCATGGTAATAGCCCTTTTTGGACAGATGGAGAAGCATGCAGAGCATCCTGTACAATCGGTTTCCGGACAAATGTGAATCATGCGTTGTGAAGATGCAGTTTTTCAAGAAGGTGGTCGTAGTATTCCGTAGAGAAATAAGCTGGAAGAGGGTGCTGGGGCGGCTGATTTATGATTTCTTGCACGTATTGAGGGACTTCGTTCAGTGTTTCCGCAAAATAAACGTATTCACTGAAGGATTCGGGAAACCATTTAACGCCGGAAGAAAGTTTATGATCGCTGGAGTTGAGGACGATGACAGGGGTATTGCTTATTAACGAGAAAATTGCCCCATGGTAACGATCCGTGACGACTGCTTGAAATTGGGAAAAATATTCAAACGTGGAATAAAGTATTTGCTGCCTGTTGGAGATTACTTCCTCGGCAGGCGTATCGATAGTTGTATCCGTCTGTTCCGTTGGAATATTCTCTTCCAATTCCTGACGTAGGCGTTCAATGGCTTCCGGCGGATAGAAGGCTTCCTTGTCATTTCTCATGCAGAAGAGGACGCCTTTTCTTGAATGTTCCGGCAACGTCACGTTGCCGATAAGGGAGGTTACGATATCCGGATAGAGAAAAAGGCGGCATTGATTGAATAGCATTTTGGCCTTTTCATAAGAATACTCATCCCTGCAAAAAAGGGTGCAGTCAGGGTGACTGTTAAGAATAACTGCAGTAGTCTGGGCATGGGATTCTTCCTGATAGTTCACTGTTTGAGGCAGAATGGTCAATGGATGGTCCGGAAAGAGTTGGGCGACGCGGAGGTAGTGGCTCTGTTCATCATACAGGTCCGTCATGTGATAGCCGCTATGGCACAGCAGGATGTCTTTTTTCCTGATGCTCCTGCGTATCTTCCGTAAAAGTCTTGGAGAAGTATTTGCATAAGTGGCAATGAATATTTCATATTTGGGGAGATACTTCCGGATCCATGCTACGATGCATTCAGTTTGTGCCTGATCTCCCAGATTTGAATGACATGGGGAGCCAAAGAGAAAAACGAATGGAGGTCTGAAAAGGCGACGAAATCCTTTAGTCCATTCATGGAAGAGCATTTTTCGTTTCATGCTTTCCCGTTTTTTTTCAGAGATCCAGGGGAAGATGGAATAAAGCTTCTGCAGAATAGGGAGAAGGAACATGTCTGGTTGCTTGCTGAATACTGTTACGTTAATAGTTTAACTTCTGCATTTTTTAATAGGAAGGACAAAAGAAAAAACCTGGCCTCTTTTCAAAGAGGCCAGGTTTTGGGAAAATGGCGGGTCAAAGCTCTTTTCAGATCTTGCCGAAGAGGGTCTTGCCGGCGGACATGAGGTTGTCGGCGGCTTCCTGGAGACGGGCGGCGACTCCCTTTTCACCCTTGGCGAGGTAGGAACGGGGATCGTAGTCCTTCTTGTTGCCCACTTCACCGTCAATCTTGAGCACTCCGTTGATGTGTTCGCACATGTGGGAGACGATCGGACGGGTGAAGGCGTATTGCGTATCGGTGTCGATGTTCATCTTGACTACGCCGTAGGAAACGGCTTCGCGGATGTCGGAAAGTTCGGAACCGGAACCGCCGTGGAAGACGAGGGGCATGCGGGCTGCTTCGCCGTGCTTGGCGACCACGGCTTCCTGGCCGTCGCGCAGGATGCTGGGCTTCAACTTGACGTGGCCGGGCTTGTACACGCCGTGCACGTTGCCGAAGGTGGCGGCCAGCATGAATTTGCCGAGGGGGGCCAGGGCTTCGTACGTCATCAGCATGTCTTCCGGAGAGGTGTAGAGCTTGTCAGCGGGATGGCCGGAGTTGTCCACGCCGTCTTCTTCGCCGCCCACGACGCCGATTTCAATTTCAAGGACGATGCCCAGTTCTGCACATTCCTTCAGCAGTTCACGGGAAAGCTTGAGGTTTTCAGCCATGGGCAGCGTGGAGGCGTCCAGCATGTGGGAGTTGAAGAGGGGGGCTTCACCGCGTTCCACGCGGCGGCGGGATTCGGCGATCAGGGGACGCAGGAAGGTGTCCACGTGTTCGGGCTGGCAGTGGTCCGTGTGCAGGGCTACAAGCACGTTGTGCTTTTCAGCCAGGCGGCGCGTGGCTTCCGCCAGAACAATGGCGCCAAGGGCGGAACTGCCGATGGAGGTGCCGGAGGCGAATTTGCCGCCGCCGATGGAAACCTGGATGATGCCGTCACTCTTGGCTTCGGAGAAGGCGCGGAGGGCGCCGTTGATCACTTCGATCGTGGTCACGTTGACGGCCGGATAGGCATAGCCTTCCTTCTTGGCCGTTTCAAGCATGGTAATGTATTGTTCTGGTGTGGCTATTGGCATAACGGGGACATGATAGGTGTTTTTTTTCGGGAGGGCAAGGCTGAACTCAGGCGCGCGCAGGGGTTGCAGAGCTCTTGCGGGACATGGTCATTCGCGGATCATTTTCGCCTCCGGCTGCGCCGGTTCTCCGGAGTCCGTCCGGTAGTTGACGCGCTGCGCATCCAGGAAGGGCTTGTGCCTGTCCAGGCGTTCCTTGAAGTCTGTGAAGTCCTTGCGGCCAGGCTGCGTCCAGCCCAGCTCTGCGATGGCGAACATGCGCGGAAATACCATGTACTGCCATTTGGCCAGTGTGGTCATGTATTCGCTCCAGCAGCTTCCCTGCACGCCCAGGATGTTTTTTTCCTGTTCCGGGGTGAGCCCCTTCGGAACGGGATTCATGTTATAGACTTTTTGCAGCGGAATGGTGGAGAAAGTCGCCATTTCATATTCGGGGCCTTCCGGATGCGGACCCTCCTGCCGGATCAGGTACGTGCTTTCAAAGGGAGTCATGATCACCTTGTTTCCGTGCTTGATGGCTTCCCGGGCAATGCCGGGATCATGCCAGACCATCAGGGTGGCCGTCTTGGAAAGGCCGCCTTCCCGGATTTCATCCCAGCCGATGATCTGTTTGCCGCGCGCGTTGACGAGTTTTTCCACGCGGTGGACGAAGTAGCTTTGGAGTTCCTGTTCGTTTTTCAAGCCGTTTTTTCTTCATCACCTCCTGGGCCTGGGGAGAGTTTTTCCACTGCTGCTTGGGGGCTTCGTCCCCGCCTATGTGGATGTAGGGAGAATCCGGAAAGAGCTGGCAGACTTCTTCCAGGATGCCGTCAATGAATTTGAAGGTGGGTTCCGTGGGACTGAACGTGAAGGGGAGAATGCCCCAGCGCGTCGCCACCCGGGGCTTGTAGCCGGGAATGTCCTTGTTGCCGAATTCGGGATAGGCCGTGATAGCGGCCGCGGCGTGTCCCGGCGTTTCTATTTCAGGCACAATGGTGATGTGCCTGCGTTTGGCGTAGTCCACCAGCTCCTTTACTTCCTTCTGGGTGTAGAAGAAGGTGAAGGGTTTTCCGTCTCCCTTGTTGCGGTTGCCGGGAATGGGGCTTTCCGGGCGGGTGGCGCCGATGGAGGTGAGCCTGGGATATTTTTTGATTTCCAGCCGCCAGCCCTGGTCTTCCGTCAGGTGCCAGTGGATGGTGTTTACCTTGTAGCAGGCGAGCAGGTCGATGATGGTTTTCAGCTCCGCGATGGAACGGGGATTGCGGCCGCTGTCAATCATGATGCCGCGCCACGTGAAGCGCGGACTGTCCGTGATGGTCATGCAGGGAAGGGCCCAGTGGCCGGCGGCATCCTTTTCCAGAGACTGCTTGAGGGTCTGCGCCGCATAGAAAGCTCCGGCGGGGGACGTGCATGAGACGGCGATGCCCTGCGTGGAGACCTTGATGGAATACCATTCCGGAGACAGGGAGGCGTCTTTTTTCAGGAGGATCTGCACGGCATTGGCCGCGGAGGGAGCCGGGCTTACCTTGATTTGCCGGAGGTTGTTGGAGAATCCCGTCACGAAAGAGGCAATGCAGCTTTTATCTCCCGTTTTGGAAACAGGCAGCGTGTTGCTGACCAGAAATCCCGGCTTGTTTTTTTCCACATCCAGCGCGGATGGAAGGGGGATGATGGCCGGGTCGCCCGGTACGGGCCTGGAGGGGAGGGAATAGGCGGCGGACGCGAACAGGAGGCCTGCGGCTAGAAGGAGGCTTTTGGAAAACATGACGGGAAAGGGAGGAAAAAGTTTCACAGTAAATAGTATATTCCAGAAGCGTCCGCAAGGCAACTTTACGGGATTTGCCCTGAAGGGAATAAAGAAGCCCTGCCTCCCGTGCCGGGGGTGGACCGGAAAGCCGCAGGGCTGATGCCGGGGCACGGATTTTTTCGAAAATCCGGGAATGCACATCAGGATGTGTTATTTCAGGATGATGGAAGTGGTGCCGGGTTTGATGGCGTATTTTTTGCCGTTAATCACTAGGGAATAAGGGTTGTTGCTTGTTACGCCAACGGTGTTTTTGCCGTCAAAAACGATGTCGGTCGTAGTCGTCCCGAAATGAAGATTTTTTAATCCGTGCCTGCCTTTCTCCCTTTTCAATCTCCACTGGACTTCATTCCGTAGTGCAGAAACCTTATGGAAGCCCAGAACGTTTTCAATGAAGAGGGAAATGGGGCCCAGCGCCGACCAGCCGCAAAATTCCGGCCGGGCCCTGCGTCCATGTTCGGTAGACGGCTCGTTGGAACTGGGGCTGTAGCATTCCCATATCGTGTGCGGTTTGATGCCATGGTAAGCGGCAAGCTGCTGGCGGATGATTTTTTCAGCGATCGTGTCGGCTTCTTCATGGTAGCCGTATTCTTCAAGCGCCTTGACGGTCATGTACGTGGTGGGCAGCCAGATGCCGCCGCGCCAGTAATCCCCGGTTTGGCCATGGTAGTCCTTATCCCTGCGGGAAAGGGTGGGCGTCGGGTAGTTTCCTCCGAATTCCTGCGGGTCCCGAAGGTATTTTACCATCTTTTCCGCCTGGGCCGGCGAAGCGACTCCGGCTAAAAGCGGCCAGTAGGAGGCCATCGTCCTGATGCGGCAGGGCTGCCTGTTTTCTATCGCCACATCATAGTAGAACCCGTCCTGCTCATCCCAGTACAGTTCGTTTATTTTGTCTTTCAGCTTGCGGTAGATGGCCTCCCATTTCCCGGCTGCGTCTGCATTGCCCAGTGATTGTTCCAATTGGGCCATGCAGCGTGCGCTCAGGGCTTGCTGGGAAATGGCGTCAATCCATAAAATCTTATTGTAGCCGCCTGCGTCCCGGCCTCTGGGCGTGTTGTCCATTCCGCTGGCGCCCCCCGTCCATGTAAAGCCATCTTCACCGATGGCGTTCAGGTAGATGTTTTGGGGAGAGCATTCGAAACGTTCCCCCGCTTTGGCATTGGCAAACCAGTCAAAATGTTTTTGAAGGTACTGTTTCCGATTCAGGATTTCATGGATGCGGTTTTTGTTTCCGGTAAAGTCGTAATATTCCTTTTCAACCCATGCGAATAACGGAGGGTTGTCCACGAGGTGAATGCGGAGCGGAGTTTTTTCCTTATCCCAAATGGGCTTGTACAGGTTGTCCATGCTTCCCTCTCCGGGGAATGAATGCGGCGCATACTTGGAGAAGAGCACCATGAAACAGGTATCCCAAATCCAGATTTGGTCTTCGTAACAGTTTTCATCCATATAGGGCGACCCGGGAAGGCCCTCAGGGCCTTTTCTTACCCGTCCGGCCGCGATTTCCCATGTTTTATGGTAAAGGTCCACGAGGTCTTTGTCAGGGTAAACCGGCTGGGGAATTTCCTCTTTCCAGCCTTCCTGGATGCAGCTGTCATGATGGGCCGTAGCTCCAAAGCCTTGCACGCAGGCTATTGCCCCCAGGATGACGCCGCATGCTGTCCGCAGGTAGTATTTCATTTTCAGTATACGGCCAGGGAGGCGGAAAAATATCGTTTTTTCTCGTCTCGCGGCGGGTTGAAGGCTTTTCCGTGCCGTCATGTTCCCCTGGCGGGTCAATGGTGGGCGTGGAACCGAATTAGTATTACTGAAGGCGGCGCTGCCGCCGGAAGGATGAAAGTGAAGCGACAGCGTGGAGGAAAGGGAAAATGATTTTTTCCGTCAACATGGAATAATAGGAAAAGGGACGCCCCCCCCTTCCGGTTTTTACCTTCGTGAGACGCCCTTTTGAAAGTGGAGAAAGATGAAATGAGGGAGGTTATTCCGGAATGGATTCCCCACGGATGAGGTCTTCCCAGGTCTGGCGGCTGCGGATGACGTTCCACTGGTTTCCGTCCACCAGCACTTCTTCCGCCATGGGGCGGGAATTGTAGTTGGAGGACATGGAAAAACCGTAGGCGCCGGCGGACAGCACGGCCAGGAGTTCTCCCTGGCGCACGTCCGTCATGTCCCTGTTCTGGGCCAGGAAGTCCCCGGATTCGCAGATGGGGCCGACGACGTCCGTGGTAATGCAGGATTCGGAGAGGTGTTCCCTGACCGGGATGATTTCATGATACCCCTGGTAGAGGGCGGGGCGGATGAGGTCGTTCATGCCCGCATCCACGATTTTAAAGGTTTTGGCCTTTCCAGTCTTTTCATACAGGCAGCGGGTGATGAGCGCGCCCGCATTTCCCACGATGAGGCGTCCCGGTTCCACGATGATATGCAGGCCCAGAGGCTGGAGGGTGGGAACGACGGCCTGGGCGTAAGTGCTCAGCGTGAGCTGGGCGCAGTCTTCATTCCACCATTCCTTGACGCCGGAATCCAGCGTATCCTGGTAAACGATGCCGATGCCGCCGCCGATGGAGAAGAATTCGATGCCGTGCTTTTCTTTCAGCGCGGCGGCCAGCGGAGCCACTTTCCTGACGGCTTCCAGGAAGGGTTTCGCCTGGGTGAGCTGGGAGCCGATGTGCATCTGCAGGCCCTTGAGTTGGAGGTTCGGAAGTTCGCGGGCCGCCATCTCGTAAAGAGGCTCAATGAGTTCAAAGTCCACGCCGAATTTGTTTTCAGCCTTCCCGGTGGTGATGTATTTGTGTGTTCCCGCCTCCACATTGGGATTGACGCGCACGGCTACCGGAGCCTTCACTCCCATGGACGCGGCGATGGCGTCAATGGCGCGCAGTTCCGCCTCCGATTCCACATTGAAGCAGTAAATGCCCTGTTCCAGGGCATAGCGGATTTCCGCCTCTGTTTTTCCCACGCCGGCATAGGTGCATTTGGAAGGGTCTCCACCGGCCTTGAGGACGCGAAAGAGTTCTCCGCCGGAAACGATGTCGAACCCCGCGCCATTGCGGGCCATGAGGTTCAGGATGGCGATGTTGGAGCTGGCCTTGACGGCGTAGGCCACTTCCGCGTTAAGGGGCGCCAGGGCTTCCCTGAGGCGGTGGAAATGGTTCAGAATGGTCTGCTTGCTGTAGACGTACAGGGGGGTGCCTTCCTTGTCCGCCAGTTCCTGGAGATTGACGTTTTCACAGTAGAGCGTGCCGTTTTTATATGCGAATGAATGCATGGATTATTCCTTGGTTGTGCTTTCGTTGGTTTTCCCGGAATGGAGAGGAGGGAGCGGGAATCTGGGCGTAGGGGGGTTGTCGATGAGCTGGGCGATCCAGGCGAGATCCTTGGAGCTTTCCAGCCCGAGCTTGATCAGCATGGTGATGGGGACGGCCAGCAGCATGCCGATGGGGCCCCATACCCAGCCCCAGAAGATGACGGAGAGCAGGACCATGCTTGTCACGATGCCGAATTGGCGGCCCAGCAGCATGGGTTCCAGGCAACTCCCCAGGACCGTGTTGATCACCAGGTAGCCGCCGGCTACGATGATGCCCGCGGTGGGGCTGATCAGGAGCATGGCGAGCAAGGTGGGGGGAATGGCCGCGATGATGGAGCCGAAGGTGGGGATGAAGTTGAGCGCGAAGGCCACGATGCCCCACAGCAGCGGGAAGTCCACCTTCATGTAGTAGCAGAGCAGGAAGGCCAGCAGTCCGGTGGCTGCGCTAATGAAGGTCTTGATAATCAGGTATTTCTGGACTCCGGCCAGAGCTTTGGAAAATTTGCGGATTCCCGTGTCGCTGTTGTTGCCCAGTTTGTTGATGTTCATCCGGAAGCGGGGGGCTTCCCCCAGGAAGAAGGTCATCAGGATCAGAATCAGGGTGGTGAAGGTCAGCATGGAGGCGAGCTGCCCCATCACCCCTGTGGAGAACGCCACGATGCGCTGCCCGTTGAGCAGGTCCGGGAGTTCCTGAAGCATCTGGTCCGCCAGATTGTTCCAGTCACGTTCAATGAGGAAGGCGCGGAGTTCGTGGATTTTCTCCATCATCAGGGGCTGGTATTTGACCGTGACCGTCCGGGCCAGGTCCTGCCCCAGGTACTGGGCCAGATAGGCCAGGCCCACAAGAATGCCGAAGTCCATGATCACCGTGAAGGTTACCGCCAGCCAGTGCGGAAAACGAAGACGGCCCTTGAAAAAAGTGGTCAGCGGGTAACTGACGATCGCCAGAAAGCCGGACAGGACGATGGGGAGCAGCACCGGCTTCCCCGCCTGCAGCCCGGCCGTGATGACGATGACGCTGGCGAGCATGAGCAGGATTTTCAGGCCCTCTTTTCCGGATTCTTTCTGGGGAGTCATGGAAGGATTGGTGTTAACGGGGTGAGTAATGGTGTCCGATTTCCTGCGGGATTGCAATATTAAAGGCCCTCATTCCCATCATGTTCCCGGAAAAAGCGGTCCAGGTCTTCAAAGCGGGTCAGGAGGTAGTCAGGCTTCCGTTCTTCGAGCCCCTTTACATCCGCCTCCGCGGCCCATCCTGCGGCAAGAATGCGGATGGGAACGGCGCGGCATGCGTCCACGTCCGTGGGGGAATCCCCGATGTAGATGGCTTCCCCGGCGGAAGAATCCAGGCGGTCCAGCGCCCGCCTGATGCGGTCCGGCTTCACGCCGCCCTCAGGGGAGCCCGTTTCCAGAATGGGGAAGAACTCGGCCAGATGGAAAAATTGAAGGGAAATCTCCGCGCTTTCCAGGCGTTTGCCGGTGACCATGGCCAGACGGATGCCGCGGCTGCGCAGGGGCGTGCAGCAGTCCGGCCGCCCCGGGGAAGGGAGTGGGCGCCAGTTCCGGATGCAGCTCACGGTAATAGCGGAGGAACAGTTCCCTGCCTTTTTCGTGCAGTTCCGGCTTTCCGGGAAGCAGTCTTTGGATGACGCCCAGGTCGTCCGGCCCGAACTGGCGTTCGATTTCCTCATCCGTCAACGTTCTGCCGTCCAGTTCCCGGACGGCGCGGCGGAAGGCTTCCCGGCACAGGGGTATGGTATCCGCAAGCGTTCCGTCAAAATCAAAAATGGCGGTTTTGATCATCAGCCGTACCCTACATGCCGCCTGCGGACGGTTCAAGGGGAAAGCCGTGCCTGAATAGTCATGATGACGCTGCGGGGCGTTCCGGACCGGCAGGACGTGTCATCTCGTATGGAAAGGTCAACGTTCCGTCCCTGTAAGCTCTCTAATTCCCTTATGCACGGGAAGGCTCCAAAAGAATATTTATCCCTGTGGAGCGTGATTGCATTGGGAATAGGTTCCATGGTAGGAGCGGGAATTTTCGCCCTCATGGGTCAGGCGACCCTGATGGCGGGCAAAAACGTGTACTGGTCCTTCCTGCTGGGAGGCGTCGCGGCCCTGCTTTCCGGTTATACCTACGCCAAGCTGGGTTCCCGTTATCCCGGTTCCGGAGGAATCATGGATTATTTCAACGAGGCTTTTTCCCATAAGACCCTCTCGGGCGCGCTGACGCTGATTTACCTGGGAACGCTGGTCATTACCGTGGCCCTGGTCGCCAAGTCCTTCGGGGCATATGCGTCCCGCCTGTTTTTGCCGGACGAATTAACCAACATCTATTCCACCGCCCTTTTCGCCAGCGTGGCCATTCTGCTGCTGGGAGCATTGAACATGGGGGGGAGCCAAGGCCGTAGGGAAGTCGGAGGTGGTGATGGTGGCGTTCAAGCTGCTTATTCTGACGGTTCTGATGCTTGCCAGCTTCGGTTCTTCCGTGCCGGTAGGCGCGGATCCCATTCCGGTAAAAGGACTGGACGGGCTGCTGGGGAGCGTGGGACTGACGTTTTTCGCGTTTGCCGGCTATGGCATGATGGCCAATACGGCGGGCAATCTGAAAAATCCTTCCAAAACATTGCCCAAGGCCATTTTCCTGGCTATCGGCATCGTGCTGGTTCTGTACCTGGTGCTTTCCTACGTAGTGCTAACCAACGTTCCCGCCACTTCCCTGGAAAGCCACACGGAAACCGCCGTGGCGCAGGCCGCCTATCCCGTGCTGGGCGTGTGGGGCTTCATGGCCGTATCCGTGGCGGCGCTTATTGCCACGGCGTCAGCCATTAACGCCACCATGTTCAGCATGCTGGACATTTCCCGGGCACTCGCGCGCAACGGCCAGCTGGGAGCCATCTTCAAGCAGCCTTTCTGGGGCAGCGGCACGGAAGGCTTTTCTATCTTCTGCTGGGCATTCTGGTGATGACGAATGCCTTTAACCTGGTAGCCATCGCCAATCTGGCGGGGGCCTGTTTCCTGATCAGCTACCTGGCGGTGTTCGTTGCCCATTGGCGGCTCCGGAAAGAGACGCAGGGGAACGCGCTGCTGATCATCCTCGGGTTCCTGCTGATGCTGTTTATTCTGGGAGCCTTTTTCTACCAGATGTTCTTCAGCCAGCCTTATCTGATTCCGCTGATCCTCCTGTTTGTGGCCGCTTGTTTCATTCTGGAATTTTTCATTCGCAAAAAGCTGGCGAAGGGGGCTTCCAAGGCTTCCTAGGCTGTGGGGAGTTAGGAAAGAAACGCTTTCCCTCCCGTTGCACTTTTAATGCAGGAAGGAAGTGAGGGGGCTGGTGGCGGCAGCCCGGGCGGAAACGGCGGGAAGGCCGGCCAGATGGGCCATGCGCCCGGCGCGGCAGGCCAGCGCGAACGCTTCCGCCATGGAGGCGGGGTCTCCGGCGGCGGCGATGGCCGTATTGACGAGCACGGCATGCGCCCCCATCTCCAGGGCTTCCGCCGCATGGCTGGGGGCTCCCAGCCCGGCGTCCACCACTACGGGCACGACGGCCTGTTCAATGATGATGTTGATCAGCTCCCTGGTCAGCACGCCCTTGTTGGTGCCTATGGGAGCGCCCAGAGGCATGACGGCTGCCGCTCCGGCTTCCTGGAGGCGTTTGGCCAGCACGGGGTCCGCATTGATGTAGGGAAGCACCGTGAAGCCTTCCCTGACCAGGATTTCCGCCGCTTTCAGCGTTTCAATGGGGTCCGGCATCAAATACTGGGCGTCCGGATGGATTTCCAGCTTGATCCAGTTGGGGAGTCCGGCTGCCGCCGCCAGTCGCGCCAGTCGCACGGCTTCTTCCGCCGTTGTCGCTCCGCTGGTGTTCGGGAGAATAAGGTATTTTTCAGGGTCGATGAAATCCAGAATATTGGCGGCGGGGTCATGGGAGCCCGTCAGGTCCGCCCGGCGCAGAGCCACCGTCACAATTTGGGAGCCGGAAGCTTCCAGAGCTTCTTTCATGCTCTCATTGGAAGAAAACTTTCCCGTTCCCACCATCAGGCGGGAGGTGAATTGGCGTCCGGCTATCTGCAAAGGTGAATCTGTCATTGCGGGTGAAGGGTACCTCCCCTTTCCTTTCCAGGCAAGGGGGAATGAAGAAAAAGGCAGGAGTTGCCGCGGCATGGACGAGCGCCTCCGACTGGGAATGAAAGGTTGATTCGTCCATCTTCCAGATTTACCCGCCCTGCGGGCTTCAAGATGAGCTTTCCATCCAGCCGGACTTGTCCGGTTTCCCGGCCTTCATACAACCTTTCCGATAAAAAATATTCTGAAAACTTTCCTTCAAGTCCAGGGAAAACCGGTTTTTGAATGGACGGAGAGAGGAATCCCCCCCCCTCTATTATTCCCCGCTGAAGGAAACGCCCCGGAGCGCTCTGGGCTTGCCCAGGATTTCCTGATAAAGAATGGCCGTTTTCAAGGATTGGGAACGGCGCAGGGAGTTTTTCAGGGAAAGAGGTTCGGACGCGGCGACCGTGGGAAGCGGTTCAGACCGGCTTTCCTTCATTTCCCTTTCCTGCAAACGATGCAGGGCAGCCTGTTCCGCGTCAGACAGGGAACGCATGGACTGCCGGGCTTCTTCCGTGGCCTTTACGTAGCGTTCCAGCACGTTCTGGGCGGTTTGCTGGGCGGTTTCCGCCGTCCACTCCGGCTTGGGTTCCGGTTCAGGACGGCGCTTGCGGGCCACGGCGGGAGTGGGAAGCTCCACGGGTGGGGCGGAGGGGCGCGGAGCGCGCGCCGGAGCCTGTGGCCGTGCCGGCTGTGGCTGCCGCGGCTGCGGATTGGTCCGGCGCATTTCCGCAATGACTTCCTTCACGCGTTTTTCATGATGGTCTTCCGTGTCCAGGACGGGCGTTTCCTCATCTTTTTCTTTTGGTTTCAAAAACTCAATTACTTTCTTGATGAGAAAGATCGCCCCCACGATCAGCCAGAACCAGAGCTTCAGGCTGTCGTCATCGCCGCCGGAGGCGAGCATGTATGCCACTGAATCCATAAAGGAGGAAGGGCCACCGGAGAGAAAATCCGGTCTCTCCGGTGGCCTGAGAATTTATTTAATGGAAGAGGGGGAAGCATCCGGCTTGGCAATGGAATCCCTCATCTTGGTATCGGCCACTACGTTCTGGTAGCGGGCATAATCCAGCACTCCCAGGTTGCCGTTGCGGAAGGCTTCCGCCATGGCCATGGGAATCTGGGCTTCCGCTTCCACCACCTTGGCGCGCATTTCCTGCGTTTTGGCGGCCATTTCCTGTTCCGTGGCTACGGCGGCGGCGCGGCGGACTTCCGCCTTGGCCTGGGCAATCTGCTTGTCCGCTTCCGCCTGTTCGGCCTGGAGGCGCGCGCCCACGTTGCCGGCCACGTCCACGTCTGCAATGTCAATGGAAAGCACTTCAAACGCCGTGGCGGCGTCCACGCCCTTGTCGCTCACGGTGCGGGAGATTACCTCCGGCTTTTCCAGAACATCCTTGTAGGAGGGCGCGGAGCCTACGGCGGAGACGATGCCTTCCCCGACGCGGGCGACCACCGTTTCTTCCGTGGCGCCGCCTACGAAAAGGTCCAGGTTGGTGCGCACCGTCACGCGGGCACGCACTGCCACGGCAATGCCGTCACGGGCCACCGCCGTCAGGCGCGTCTGGCCGGAGCTGGGGTTCGGGCAGTCGATGACGCGGGGGTTGATGGAGGTTCGCACGGCTTCCAGCACGGTCTTGGACGTGCCTTTCACGGCCAGGTCAATGGCGCAGGCACGGTCGTAGCTCAGCGGGATGCCGGCTTTTTCCGCAGCAATCAGGGCGAGGACGCAGTCCACGATGTCGCCGCCGGCCAGGAAGTGGGCTTCCAGTTCATCCGTGCTGATGTCCAGTCCGGCCTTGGCCGCCGTGATGCGGGTGTCCACTACCAGGGGGTAGGGCACTTTGCGGAGCCACATTCCCAGCATGTTGCTCATGGAGACAGGGGCTTTCGCGAGGCGCGCGCGCAGCCATGTCTTGAAGAATTTGGCGATGATGGCGAAGAAGATGACCAGGAAGATGACAAGGACGATCACCAGGATGGTCCCCCAGGCGGTGGCGTTGGAGATGTTTGCTAACAGCAAATTGTTCATGTATCCTTCCATACCATATTAACCGAAGCAGGGTAAAGATATAATTGTGTTACCTATGGTTTAAAGGTATTGACCTTTCGGCGGATTCGTGGCAATGCACTTGGCCGTGCGCACCATTGATTTTGATTATCCGCTGCTGGAAGAGTTGATAGCGGACCGCCCCCTCCCGGACCGCGCCGCCTCCCGGATGATGGTCATCCACCGGGATACCGGCCTGATTGAGCACAGGCATTTTTGCGACCTGCCGGAATATGTGCGGGAAGGGGACCATTTCATCCTGAATGATACCAGGGTGGTTCCCGCAAGGTATTTTTCCAATGACGGCGCCATTGAAGTGGTGCGTGCAGAGGTGCTCAACCCCCTGCTGTGGAAGTGCATGGTGCGCCCCGGGCGCAAGATGAAGCTGGGGCGTACGGTCTCCATCGGTGATGCGGTGGGCACCGTGGAAGGCATTGACGGGGAAGGCTACCGCCTCATCCGGTTTGACCGGGAGGTGGATGAGGAAAAGTACGGCCGCCTGGCGCTTCCCCATTACATGAACCGGGAGAGCGACCCGTCCGACAAGGAGCGCTACCAGACTGTTTACGCCAGGCATGAAGGAGCGATTGCCGCTCCCACGGCCGGGCTGCATTTTACGCCGGAGCTGCTGGCGGCCGTTCCCCATGATTTTCTGACGCTGCATGTGGGCGTGGGAACGTTCCGTCCCGTGAAGGCGGACAGGATTGAAGACCACCAGATGCACACGGAACATTTTTTCCTGCCTGAAGCCACCGCGAGGGCGATTAATGAGGGCCGGGAGGGTGATTGCCGTGGGCACCACCAGCGTTCGCGTGCTGGAGCATGTGGCTACCGCGGAAGGACTGCCGTTAAAGGAGTGCTCCGGGTCAACGAACATTTTTATTTATCCACCCTACAAGTACAAGGTGGTGGATGCCCTGATCACGAATTTCCACCTGCCCCAGAGCACGCTGCTCATGCTTGTCAGCGCCTTTGCCGGCAAGGAGCTGGTCATGAAAGCCTACCTGGAAGCCATCCGGGAACGGTACAGGTTTTTTTCCTACGGGGATTGCATGCTGATTCTGTAGGGTTCCGGCGGCCTTTTCTTCCCTCTGGCGGAAGAAGCGCAGGCTGCCTTCAACGCTTGCCGCACGGAAGTTGTTCCGGGCTGCGAGGGGATGAAGACGGAGCGCCGTCCGGGGAAGCGTCCGGGTGCTGCTCTTTTTTAAGCTCCAGCAGGGTTTTTCCGTGGTCCCTGATTTGCTGGAGGGCAGTCAGGAGGTGCAGCGTTTCCCCCAGCAGTATGTTCATGACGTTGGCATAGTGGCAGTCCGTGTTTTTCAGGCACAGCCGGGGAAAATAGGAGGCTTCCAGCTCCGGCGCATTCCATTTGTCCCGGATAACGCGGCTTCTGCGGGATGCCGGAGGCCAGCAGGGATGCTGCCGGTCCCTCAAATAAAGGAGGTAGCAGTCTTTTAACATGTCGAGCTGGGAGGCAACACCGGCACGTGCAGGAGGAGTGATGGACGGCTGGACATCCTTTACTCCTTCAAGCGTCATGTTGATGGTTGTTTCCGCAAGGACGGTCCAGTAAAGAATAGGTTCCGCCACGGAACGGCTCCGCCTGCGGAACCGCAGGTAGAAATGATGGCTGAGTTCCAGGGCCGACAAGGCTTTTACGTAATGCACCAAAACCACCCGGCCATATTGCCGGAAAATGAAGTGTTCCAGCTTTTGCCGGAGGGGAGCGTCTTCCATTCCCGTTTCCTTCCTGAGAAGGGTCCACTGTTCCTCGAATGTTGAATTTTCAGCCATGAATTTGGGAAGAGGTTATTTTTAATAAATATAAATTATGTTACCATGAAATTCAAATAAAATAACAATCATTATCAATGTTTATCAAAATAATACGGGGAAAAAGAGAGGAATTCCTGCGGCTGGGGCGGTAACACGGTAACCGCCTGGCGCAAAGGCGTACGAGAAACACCTGCGCCCGGAAAAACAGCCTGGGAGGTGGTAAGCCCGTGCACGACGGCTTGAGATGTGGATGCCGCGGATAATGAAAACGCCATGCCCGGACATGCAGGCATGGCGCTTGTCAAATCAGGCCTGAGCCGGATCAGAAATTGTAACGGTAGCCGAGGGCTCCGCCGATGGAGGTGTCTCCGGAGCGGAGATCCGCATTGCCGTCCACATAAACGGCGCCGTAGTCGGAGCAGGGAATGCTGAGGCCTGCGCCCAGCTGGACGCCGGTGCGGCCGAGCTTGGCTCCCCTGATGGTCTGGACAAGGCCCGGATTGGCCAGGTAGGCCACGTTGGCCTGTGCCTTGCCCTCCCCGAAGTCCTGAGAAACCAGAACGCGGAATTCTCCCGTGATATCACGCCCGGTCAGGTTGGAACCCAGAACGCCTTTCAGGCGCAGACCGGCGGCCACGCTTCCGGTGGTAATATCCATGTCATCCACGCGGAGTCCCGCTCCGCCTGCGCCGGCTTCATTGAAGCCGTCCACGGAGGAGTGCATGACGCTGACATTGGCGACCGGCTGAAGGATGGCCGTCCGGCGTTTGTTGAGAACCAGGTCATAAGTGAGCTCATACATGGCTCCGAAACTCATGCCGGTGGTGCTGAAGCTGGCCTGGTAGCTTCCCAGCTCATGGCGTACGCTGCGGGTAATATCCGCATCCGACCAGCCTCCGGAGAGAATGAGGGAGTGGCCCCATTTCCTGTGGCGGTAGTGGCCGAAGAGGCTCACGTAGTAGGTGTCCAGGTCGCCGGAGGCGGAATCAGCCCCGTCAGAGGAGTAATCCCCATAGTTGGCGGAGAAGGCCGCGCCCAAAGTGAAATTCTCCGAGCAGTTGACGTCCAGCCCGGCGGTGCCTCCCCAGGAGTTAAGGGTGAAACCGTTGCCTTCATTGGAACCGTCCAGGGAATCCCTGCTCCCGTTGGCTTCAATCCAGCCGTTCACCTGGGGAAGGTCTCCCTGAATGTAGTCGGGATTGAGGCCCATGGTTTCCGCGCGGTTGCGGATGAAGGTCATTTCCCTCCGCAGGCCGGACCTTTGCGCGGCCAGGATGCCGGGAATGGCCGTTCCGGCGGAGGCGCTCAGAAGGCGGTTGGCCCTCGCGTAATCTCCGTCGTTCCAGGCGTTGGAAACGGCGCGGTTCAGGGAGCTCAGCTCCGTTCCGTCCTTGATCTCCCCGCAGTTCCAGAGCAGGACGGCCCCGGCGGCGGAATTGGAGGTATCAGCCGTGGCGAGCAGGGCGTTGTCCGCCTTGCGGGTTCCTGTCAGCACGATTTGGCCGTCCCGGTTTTCCGCATGCAGCTCGGAATAATAGGTGCCCAGCGCGCCGTAAGCGTTGATATTGAGGTAGCTGCCCACCATGTTCCCTTCAAAGAGAACCAGTTCCAGCATCCTTTCCGGCGCGGCGACATTGGATTCAATATTGAGGGTGGTTCCGTTGCGGTCTCCCTGAATGGTCAGCGTGGCTCCGTCTTCCGTGGAAATGAAGGGAGTATTGGTCTGCGCCAGCAGGGGATTAATCACGAGCGTGATGGTGGAACCGTTCATGAACTGGCTTGTTCCGTTAAGGAGAAGCGTGGTATTATGGGCGGCTCCGGAGGAGGCCATGGCGAGCGTAAGCGTCCCGGTGGCATCAACCGTCAGGGAATGGAGCAGAATGGGATTGGCTGAATCACGGATCAGGGCCACTTCCCCTTCCGTAATGTTGAGGTTCAGGGTGTCTGACCCCGCGCCGGTGTAGGTCCACGCCGCTTTCCCCGCCTTGTTGATTGTGCCGTTCCCCTGGAAGGAGCCGGAAAAAACGGAGGATTTTTCCGCATGGAGAGCGAGTTCCCCGTTGTTGAAGATCACGGAGCCTTTTCCCAGCAGGCCGCCCACCATGGAATTGCGTGTGGAGCCCAGGTCCAGCGCGGCGGCAGCGGATTCCGGACCCACGGCGACCGCCGCTCCGTCAAACCTGGCATTTCCGGACAGGGTGAAGGTTCCTTCCTGGACGGCCAGCAGGCCGGAGCCGGCAATAGTGATGTCCGTGTCCAGCTTGTTGCCGTTGCGGATGGCCAGCATGGAATCCGCGTTCAGCCGCAGGATGCCGGTGCCGGTGATGGAGGCGTTTTCCGTCAGGACATTGGCCGTTCCGCTCATCTCCAGGGTGGCGTCATTCAGTGTTAGAGTGCCTTCCTGCCCGGAGAAACGGGTGGTGGAGGACGCATGGAAGATGGAAATGCCGCCTCCGTTCAGCATCATGGCTCCGTAGGCGGAGGATTCGGAAGCGAGGATGATGGCTCCGCTGGTGGAATCCAGATGGAACCCCGCGTTTCCGGCGCTTCCCAGCGTCAGGGTGCCGGCTCCTTTCTTGCTGAGCGTGCCCGTGCCTTGGAGAGTTCCGTTCCACGTGAGGGGATTGGCCGTATCCAGGGTGATTTGGCCGCCCTGGGCGGCCAGAACACCGTCTCCCGTAATGGAATGAATGACAATGTTCCGGGTGGCTCCCGCGTTCAGGGTGGAAGCGGCGGAATCCAGGGCCAGCGTAGCTATTTCCATCCGGGCCTGATTGGTGAAGGCCAGCGTTCCCTGGGTGATGTGCAGGGTACCGTTCCGGGTACCGTCAATGTAGATGGCGTCTCCAATGGTGTTGCTGCCGTCAAAGGCAAGCGACTTTCCTTCCGCCAGGGCGACGGTGCCGGAGCCTACCAGTTTGAGGCCGCTGGAAATGGTATTGTCCGTTCCGGTCAGAGTAAGGGTGGAATGGAGAAGATTGATGGAGCCCCGGGTGCCGGTCAGCTTTCCGACCTCGGCTGTGACTTCCTCCCTGGCAAGCTGGGACACGCCGAAGGTTCCTCCGTTCATCTTCAGCTCCCCGATGGTGTTGGAAGCGCCGGAAAGCACCAGTCCCCCCTGCTGTACGTCCAGAGCTCCGCTGGTGGAAAAGCCGCTGCCCAGCACCAGGTTTTTAGCCCCCGTCTTGATGAAATTGGCGTCATTGCCGATGACCTCTCCGGCGCAGATGGAGTCCATGGCGGTGTTGGAGAGATTGACGGTCAGCGCTTTCCCCGCAGTGATGGTGACGTTGTATTCCGCTTTGTCTCCTCTGAGGGAGGGCAGGACGATAGTAGCGCCTTCACCCGGATCAATGGTCATGTTCCGGTTGACGAGAACGGAAGTGAAGAAATTCAGGTCAATCTGGTCCGTGATGGAAGCGCCGTCCACGGACGCATAATAGGTGGGGTCATCCTTGAGCACCCAGCCCATCTCCGCAAGGAGGGCTTTTTCCTGGTCGCTGGGGTTTCTCCTCTGGATGCCCTCCCCGATGGAATATTGCATCAGGGCGTTCGGGTCGCTTGCAGCGTCCACGTGGGACATGCTGGAACCGGGAGCGAAAACAAAGGGATTGTAAACAGTGAGGCCTCCGGAACCAATCGTGTAGGAAACGCCGGTCTGGTAATTGAAGCCCGCATCTCCCGGATGGTTGCCCTGGGCATCCGTGATCAGGGAATCCCAGATCGTGTAGTATTCTTCGTATGTTCCTGTATCATTCAGCGAGTTGAAGCCGACGTTATGCCCGATTTCATGCAGAAGGACGCTGATGAAGTCTGTGGCGTTCTGGGGCGTGGTATTGCCTGTGCTGAAACCGTAGACGGGATTGAATTGGAGCCTGAAATCCATTTCCCCTTCCTCCAGCACGACGTCTTCCCCTTCTTTCCAGATGACTTCCGTGGAAGTGGCCGCATTGTAGTTTTCCCCGTCGTATTCGACGTAATTGGAGAAAGAACCTGCCAGGACGCCTTCTTCAAGGGCCCCCCAGGAAATGGTCGCTTCAATCTTCCGGGAAGCGGTGTTGCGGAAGGTATCGTCCCAGATATTGAGGGTGGTGGTGACGGCGGCTATCTGGTCGTCACTCCAGTCACGGGTCCCCATCCAGTCCGCCGGACCGTCCCCGTTGCCGAGGAGCGTGATGTGGAAGTTCTTGGTAGTGATTTCATGGGTGGCTGCCCAGCCCATGGGGGCCAGGGTAGAGAGGCCCGTCAGACAGGATAGGATAGATAGGGTGAGTTTCATCAACACGCTTTATAGGAATCCCGTATGCGTAAAGTCAATTAGAAACGATTGAAAATACAATAAAAACGGAGTTTTTAATAAAAATAAAAATATGATAGAATCCTGCCAGGTCCCGTTTTTCCTGCCGCAGATTTTCCCCGGCAAGAAAAATGCGACTGCATTCCAGTGCGGCGCAATGCGTTCTTGTGAGGGGAAATCAAACGCGATAGCGTAGGAACGACCTGGTGGTCAAAGATACCCTCTTAGACTTGTCACGCGCGTATGGATCACGATTTCAGCCTCATCTTCACTTTTGTCGGCGGATTGACCGCCGCCCTCCTTTTCGGCCTTATTGCCAGAAAACTGCATTTGTCTCCGCTGGTCGGGTACCTGCTGGCCGGGGTAGTGGTAGGGCCGTATTCGCCGGGATTTGTGGCGGATTCCCACACGGTGGAGCAGTTCGCGGAGCTGGGCGTTATTCTGCTGATGTTCGGGGTGGGGCTCCATTTTCATTTGAAGGATTTGATTGCCGTGCAGAGGGTCGCGGTGCCGGGAGCCGTGGTGCAGATATCCGTGGCTACGGTGCTGGGGGTACTGGTGGGCTGGATGTTCGGATGGTCCACGATTTCCGGGCTGGTGTTCGGCATGGCGATCTCCGTGGCGAGCACCGTAGTGCTTACACGAGTCCTGGAAGACAACCAGAACCTCCATACGCCGAGCGGCCATGTGGCCCTGGGGTGGCTGGTGGTGGAAGACCTGTTCACCATTCTGCTTTGCTGGTGCTCATCCCCGCCGTGATGGAGGCGCGCCAGAGCGGTGCCGGGGACTGGAGCGGCATTCTCTACGAACTGGGCTGGATGTTCGTCAAGCTGTCCCTGCTGGTGGCCCTGACGCTGTTTGCCGGAAAAAAAAATCATTCCGCTGGTGCTGCGCTACGTGGCGCGGACGGGAGCGCGGGACTTGTTTACGCTGGCGGTGCTGGTCATTGCTCTGGGCGTAGCGGTGTGCTCCGCGAAATTCTTCGGCGCTTCCATGGTGCTGGGAGCGTTCCTGGCGGGGATGGTTGTGGGGCAGTCGGACTTTTGCGCTCGCGCGGCGGCGGAGGCCATGCTGATGCGGGATGCCTTTGCCGTGCTCTTCTTTGTTTCCGTGGGGATGATGTTTGACCCGATGTCCGTGGGGGACTGCTGGCCGCTGGCCCTGGCGACGCTGGGGGTGGTAATGATCGGCAAGCCGCTGGCGGCCTATGCGGTGGTGCGGTGCCTGCGGCGTCCGCTGCCGCTGGCGCTGAGCGTATCCGTAGCCCTGGCGCAGGTGGGTGAATTCTCCTTCATCCTCGCGGGAATGGGGCTCATGTACAACATTCTGCCGCCGGACGCCAACCAGGCCATCATTCTGGCGGCCGTCGTCTCCATTTCCCTGAATCCCATCCTGTACCGCCAGATTGGCCCTGTGGTCAAGTGGCTGCAAAAGCGCGGCATCGGCCTTACGGACCTGGGCGGAGTGAACAGCCTGGCGCTCCCGTCGCCGGACGCGCGGCGCGTGGTGCTGGTGGGGTTTGGCCCCACGGGGCGCATTCTTAAAAGAATATTGAATGACAACGGGGTGGAAGTCATCATCGTGGAGATGAACATAGACACGGTCACCGCCATACGTGAACAGGGAGGAGACATCGTTTACGGGGATGCCAGCCAGCGTGAAATCCTGCGCCATGCGGGCATTGAATATGCGGAAAGCCTGATTCTCTCCGCCTCCATTCCGGATGCCAAGGAAATCGTGGGGGTGGCTCTGGAGCTCAACCCCCACATTGACGTGATGATCCACACCAAGTACATGAGGGACGTGGACGTGCTTAAGGAAGCCGGCGCCTCCCAGGTCTTCTCCTCGGAATCGGAAGTGGCTCTGTCCATGGCGGAATACTTTCTGCGGGAAGGCGGCGCGGACGACGAACAGATCGTTTCCGAACGCCAGCGCATCCGTGCGGAACTGGACAGGGAAGTGCCCGGAGCTTCCGCCGCGGGGCACTGATGACCGGGGGCGCTACTTCTTGCGGGCGGAGATAATCAGCATCATGGGGCGGCGCAGCTCTTCCTGCATGCCGGGAACGGAATCCAGAAGTTCACGGGACGGCCTCGGTTCCTCCATGGCGGTAACCTCAAATCCGCCGGCGGCCAGAGCGCCGAGATAGGAAGTAAGCGTCCTGTGATACTTGGTCACTTCCTCCCCCAGGAAAACGGCCTGCCGCGGTCCTTCCATGAAATAGCCGTCCACGGGCCAGTGCATGATCTGGCCGGATTCATCGTAATGCCAGTCCTGCGTTCCCTGGGCGGTGAAAACGGGATGCTCCACGGAGAAAATAAAGGCGCCTTCCGGCTTGAGCCAGCGGGAGACATTCCGGCAGACTGCCTGGAAATCCGGCGTGTAATGGAAGGCCAGGGAGCTGAGGACAATGTCGAAGGAAGCCTCGGGAAGCAGGATATCCTCCATGGGCATGCAGCGGTACTCGATAATGCCTTCGTTTCCCATGGACCTGGCTTTGGCGATCATCTTTGCGGAAATGTCCACGCCCAGCACGGAGGCCGCCCCGTGCTCCGCCGCATACCGGCAGTGCCAGCCGAATCCGCATCCCAGGTCCAGAACGTGCTTGTCATGGAAATCCGGCAGCAGCCGTTCCAGTGTTTTCCATTCTCCGGCCCCTTCCAGCCCCTTCACGGAACGGTCCATTTGGCTGTACTTCCGGAAAAAGACGTTATCGTCGTACTTGTTTTGTTTCATGATGGGGAGGAAATGAACGTTGCGTGGAAATAAAATGCTGTTTTATTTGGCCGGTTTCAGAATGACGGTAACGCGGCCCAGGTGGTGCAGGGCATTTTCTATCTGGTCTTCCAGTTGGGAGGCGATCTGGTGGCATTCCCGGATGGTCAGGGATGCATCCGCGGAGCATACGCAAGTCAGGGTGGGGAAATTGTCCTCCCGTGCCAGGTCCAGCTTGAGAACCTTGCAGATATTCCTGTGCTGCTGGAGGATGAGGTTCACCTTCAGGCGGACTTCCTCCGGCGGAACGTGCTCCGGAATGGCGTTCGCCTTCATATCGCGGCAGTCCGGCTCAATGCGGCAGATTACCTTCTCCGGTTTGAGCGCATGCTGGACGGAATCCCGGAACGCCTTCACCACATGGTAGCCGCGCTCCAGAGGCCAGTCCGCGGGAATCTCCACATCCATGAAATAACAGGGAGCGTGTTTGCCGCTGCCTGCATAGAACCCGTGGATGCGGACATGGTGGCGCAGGGCCAGCCGGTGGACGACCGTGTCCGGCTCCATGTTGGAAAAATTCTCACGGGCCGGTTCGATATGGACGATCACGTCCGCTTCCGGCAGCTCGTACTTGACAATGCCTTCGATGGACTCCGCCACATCATGGGCGTCGTCCACGTGCAACTCCGCTGGCGCTTCCACGTCCAGCTCCACAAAAATGCGGGCGCCGCCGTCACGCAGACGGATGCGCTTGACCGGGTAATCCGGGGCGTTCTTCTTCATGGCGGTTAGAACCTGCTGCGTCAGGGCGGAAGAACCGCCGTCCATCAGGGCGTGAATGGAACGTTTGGCAAGGCCGAAGGCCACGGAACAAACCAGGGCCGCCACAAACAGGGCTGCGATGGCGTCCGCCTTCTCCAGCAGGCCGTGCCAGACGGAATCTGCGGGAACCAGGTGCGCCAGCCATACGCAGAAAAGGCCCAGCAGCACGACGGCGGAAGACCAGATATCCGTGGTAAAATGAAGGGCGTCCGCTTCCAGCGCCTGGCTCTTGTGCTTCTTGGCCACCCGGCGGAGCATGGCGGAGCGGTTCACGTCCACCAGCAGGGAAACGGCCACCACGGCGAAGGCCCACCAGGTGAGGGTGATCTCCGCCTCATTGTAAAACAGCCGGTCCACAGCCTCCCATACAATCCATGCGCAGGTAATCAGGAGCAGGGCAGTTTCCGCAAGCGCGGAAAGATTCTCCACCTTCTCATGTCCGTAGGGGTGGCTCTCGTCGGCAGGACGGGCGGCCACCTTCACGGCGTAAAAAGTCATGGCCGCAGCCATCAGGTCCAGGCCGCTGTGCAGGGCCTCGGAAATGATGCCCAAGCTGCCCGTCACAATACCGGCCCAGAGCTTGATGCCCGTCAAAAAGGCGGACCACAGGACGGAGGAAAAGGCCGCATGTGATTTTTCTTGGTGCGCTGCTTGTTCCATAAGACAGAGAAAAGGAAGAGGAGCATATCTAAGCCCGCCTCCCTTTCTTAGTCAATGATAACACAGACGGCGTTGAACTTCGGTCCCGTTCCATGACGGAATAGAGGTTTTCCCGGGAAAATGCGGGACAGAATATCGCGGATACTTTTAATTTTTATTATTAACTTGAATATTTTTTGAATGGATTTCTAATGAAGCAAACATATTGGGCGTGTTGCCAAAATTCCGTTTTTCTTCTACGGAAGAGATAAATACGGAGGTATTCCCCCAATACGAGAGGAACGCCATCCTATTTCCTGCAAAGGGATACGTTTCTTCGACATTCGTAAATTCCCATTACTGCGGGCTAACATAACAAGCAATAAAAATAATTTATGAACAATCATACTCTTTTTATGGCGGAAGAAGGTGAAGAAACATTACCTCCTTTCATCAACATTCTGGAAAACGGAGAACCGGAAGACGGTTTTGAAGAAAATGGAACGGATGGTCCGGCAAAAGTGGCTATTGCTCCAAATCCAGATGATAGTGAACATCGTTGGGATGGATATTTGAAAATCGACGAATCAGCCAATTATTATTTCCGTGTAGATGCAGATGATACCGGTTCCATCACGATTAACGACAAAGGTTTCACCGTCAGTACCGGAGGTGGTTCTCTGAGTACCCAGCAAAAGTCCGTCTATCTGGAACGTGGCTACCACCGTTGCCATATTCAACACAATAGCATTGCTTATGAACCGGCGGAAAACTCCTACGAAGGGTTTGTGGCTTTGACAAGCAGGTATGAAATCCCGGAAGGAGAATACGTTAAATATCATACTGATAAATCCAAACTTGCGGAAGGCGATGGGATACAGCTGGTCAAATTGTACCATAAAAAGAAAAAAGCAAAATGCCCGTGTGAAGATGGAGATTCCAGTGGCGGTTCTTGTCCCGAATCCGGGAGTGTGGAATTGACAATCAGCTTTGGCCGCAGCGGCGTTATTGCAGGCGTTCCTTCAGGGCGCCTCAAACTGCATGAGGAAGTTTTGGAGGAAACGTCCTTTACCAGGCAAGCATTTTCCTATGAACACGTTTCCATGCGTCATGTGAGGGAAGCCACGGCCCAACGAGTAGTTGTGGTAACGGAAAATGGAGATAGTCGCTATTACCGGTGGAACGAACAGAAGCAGAATTTTCAACGTTCCGGAACAGGGCAGATTCATCCGGAGCTATTACGCATGCTGGATGCCCAGGGACAGCCTTACACCGGTGATATTGCGGGAGCTTACTATTTGGAAGAAGTGACTGATTTGGAAGAATCCTATCGTTATCTGGCAGAGACGAAAATTCTGGAAAGCTACAAGACTGATACCGGAATTCGTATTCCAATAGAAAATATGGGAATAGAGGTTATCCGTGACTCGGATGGTTCCATCCAGCAAATTTATAATGTGGTGGATGGTTTGCTTCATTTATCGGATTATTCGGCCCGGCGTGTGCTAATCCAATGGTATCCTGCATCTGCCGTAGGGGACAAGGATCCGGAAACAGGGTTATATTCCATAATGGGAGAAATGCGAAAGCAGTGGAACATGGGGGCTCTGCCGGAAGAGGCGGATTTACCGGAAGTTCCCCGTCATTTTGAGCTGCTTGAGCAGAGGGGTGGTTCTCCTGGCGCACCCGTTTATCGTAGCTTCTGGACTTGGATACCGGCAAATCCTGCGGAACAAAATTTTGGAGATCATTGGGAATTCACGAGGGGAGAAGGCAGTAATTCTGTTACCTCGACCAAGCTGGTGGAGGAAATCAGCGCCAACGTTACTAAAGAAACAACGCTTTCTATGGATGTTGAAGGAAATATTCTCTCCCGTCAGGTGGAAATAAATAACACATATGCCTTTGGGGATTGTGTGACACGCCGTGAATATGGTGTGGACCCAGACGTGCGGGTTACCGAATATGAGTATTGTCTGGACCGTGCCTCTTCCCAATATGGCCGCATGATTCGTATGACGGATCCACGGGGATTGGTGAGCGAGTACGGATATGATGCCAAGGGGCGTGAAATCCGTTCATCAAGTCCGTGGGTGGGAGGCGGTTTTAAGGTAAAGGAAACCACTTGGTCAGACAGCGCTTTTAATGATTGGCGTCCCATAATGGAAACGGAAAAAATTGTGGCGGAAGATGGAACGGAAACCGTGCTTAATACCACCGCCTATGCTTATGAGGAAACAGGACTTATCAAACGGGAGACTGTTACCCGTACCGGTCTTAACTGTCCGCATGCCGCTATGAGTGTTACGGAATGGTATGGTGGAGATGAAGAAAATGTTTATGCCCGGGGGCGTATGAAATTGGTCCAACAGGAGGACGGTGTTCAGACTGCTTATGACTACGAGGAGACGTCGGAATATGGTGCTGCCTATAAATGCGTGGCTACCCAAATGGTGGCGAATGAAATTGTTCCTGGCAAATGCACGCGGGACATTACTTGGTACAATGGAGCCGATCGCATGGTTGCCCGTGAAACTCAAGCCCATACCGGAGAGAATTTTGAATCTTTGGGGGTGGAACAATACCAGCTGGATGAAACAGGAAAAGTGGTTCTGACACTCCATGCCGATGGTAGAAGCAGTTCCACTATCTGGGATTGCTGCGGGAACCCTTTGGAAGAAATCGATATCAATGGAGTTTCCACGCGGTATGAATATGATGCAGGGCGCCGCCTGACCCGGCAAATACAGGAACCTACCCCTGTTCTGGAAGATTACAATGCGCCTTGTCCTACGTTGACAAAACCTCTTGTTACTACCGAGTATATTCGCGATGCCGCAGGACGTGTGGTGGAGCAAATTACTATTACGGGGGATCCGGAAGACAAGGAATGCCAGCGTAAAAGTGTCCTGACTACTTATGACAGTTTGGGAAGGACCTTGTCTTCCAGTGATCCCCTGGGGTGTGTGACGCGCTATTCCTATTCCCCGGATGGCTTGGTCGCTTCCGTAACTACATCGATGGGAGCAACCCGTATCACGACATGCCATCCGGACGGTTCCCTCTTATCTGAGACGGGAACTGGGCAGCAGAATCGGTATTATTTCTATGAATTGACGGCGCAGGGAATCAAGACTACGGTCCGTGTGGATGCCATGAATGGCCCGGTTCTTTCGGAAAGCATAGAAGATGGTTGGGGACGCATAGTTTCCAGTGCTGTACCCTCAGGCAATGGGGCCATGGTTGTTACAGAAACACTTTATAATGAGCAAGGGCAAATTGCCCGGAAGAAAGAAACGGGAAGCGCCCCAGTTTTTACGGAATATGACGTTCTGGGGAATATAACGCGCCAATACGTCAAGCTTTCGGATGCGGAGGCAGCCGATCCTTTGCGTGACCGGATTCAGGAAACGGAAGAGGGATATGTTCATGAATTTAATCTTCCTGTACCTTGCGCGGCCGGGGCCGTATACTACCGAACAGTGGAAACTCTTTATAATGCACAGGGCCAACCATTGGTGTCGGAACATAAGAAGCTTGTATCCGCCATGCGGGCAGTTGCTCCCGGAGAGCCATTGCTGATGGAACATACGGTTACCAAGGATGTACGGGGAAATGTTTCAGAAAGCTGGACGCTGGATAAGGCCGGAAACCTTGTTTCATGGAGCAGAACTCCCGGCTGTGTGCAGGATGCCCGAACCATTTCCGTAGATGGCGAACTTTTGCAAAGCATGGGTCATGACGGAGTGAAAACATGTTATGCCCATCGCTATCTCCCGGAAGGTGATCTTGTGCAAGTGGTTGATGGGCGCGGCAATGTTTCCGTAACGCAGAGCAATTTGAAAGGCCAGACTGTAGCCAGTCAGGATGCTGTTGAAAACGTTACCGTTCATCAATACGATACAGTGACAGGTCTTCTGCTCAAAACGATCCAGCCGGATGGCACGTTCAGCGAGTATGCTTATGATGCGCGGGGGCGTAAGACGGCACAATACGGCACGGCGGAACAGCCTGTTTTGTTTGAATATGATGAAGCTGGCCGGATGACAGCATTGACCACCTTCCGTGTTCCTGGAACTGTAGTTACAGGCAATCCGTCAGACCGTGTGGACGGCGATCGAACGGAGTGGACTTATGATCCAGCTGCCAGCTTGCTCCTGAAAAAGACTTATGCCGATGGCTCTCACGAGGATTATACTTATGATGATTTGGGTCAATTAATTTTGACAACAAAACCGGACGGCATGACAGTTGCGCGCTCCTATGTACCGTTAACGGGTGAACTTGCTGCCGTTACATACGGGGATAATACGCAGGATATTGTCTATGCCTATAATCATTTAGGGCAGCTGACCAATGTGACGGATGCCTTGGGAACGCGTACTTTTTCCTACAACCAGTATGGTGAAAAGGATAGCGAAAATACGTCTGGGCTTTATGATTCCATTCTCATCTGGAAGCGTGATGACTTGGGCCGTTCTTCCGGGCATGTCCTGTCTTATCATGGAGTTCCGGTTCAGGATATCACGCTGGCTTATGACGATGAAGGGCGCCTCCATACTGCGTTGCCTGGCACGGAAGAAGTTCCCTTCACCTGGGACTATGATCCAGCCAGTGGTTTGTTGTCTTCCCTGGACTACCCCAATCCTCTCAAGAAACTTGTCATATGGGATGAGGATCGGAATCTGGTGACCAAACTGGACTATTGGCGCCCCAACAGTGTCAATTCTCCGGTTAAACATGAATATGATTATGATCAATTGGGGAGGATTGTTCAGAAACGTGATTATTGGAATACGCCCAATCCGGGCAGGAGTCATTCTTACACCTATAATGACCGGGGAGAATTGATCGGAGATAAGATGGTTCCCGGAGCCTCTCTGGCGTATGCTTACGATAACATCGGCAATCGGGAAAATGTAGCGGATCAGGGGCAGAAAACTTATCAGAGCAATATTCTCAACCAGTATACGGATATCACCCAGGGGCAGGTATCTTTCCTGCCCGAGTATGATGTGAATGGGAACCAGGTTGGTTTAAAAACTTCCACCGGAGAATGGACAGTCATTTATAATGCGGAAAATCGTCCTGTAAACTTTACCCATCGGGATGGGCAAACCTCCGTGGTGTGTGTCTATGATTATATGGGACGCCGGGTGGAAAAAGCCGTCTACGATAATGGAGCACTGCAGAAGAAATTGCGATATATCTATAATGGTTATCTGCAGATCGCGGAGTTGGAAGCAACAAGGAGTATGGAAGAAGAGCCTCCTTCGTTGACCAAAACGTATTTCTGGGATCCTTCTGAAACTGTAGCTACTCGTGTATTAAGCATGGGATTATGGAATGAGGATGGAAGCTATAAGGAGACCATTTATTTGACACATGACATGCAGAAAAATGTAACTGCTGCCTTTGGTATTCTGGGTGGACGCCGTGCGTTGTGGGAATATGGTCCCTATGGCAATATCATTAATAGTTCCGGAAATATTGATGGAATAAATACCTTTCTGTACTCCAGTGAATATTATGATGATGAGTTAGCATTGTTTTACTACAATTACCGTTATTTGAATCCGCTGGATGGCAGATGGCTCAGCAGGGATATGGCAGAAGAGCATAATCTGAAAAATCTTTATACGTTCCTTCCTACAGGGATTGATGTGTGTGGATTATGGTTTGTTGTTGGAGATAAGGTAAATAAAAATCAAAGATCTTTCGGGGGCACAATATTTTTAGATGGAAAAGGGGGTATAGATAAAACTGCTTTAGGAGTAGTTGCGAGTGGCCCATGGAGGAAATTTGCATTGGAACATGAAGAAGAGCATATACAACAAGTCCAACAAGATGCAGGAAACTATGTTTATTACAAACCGTATTTCCGATTATACAAAATTGAAAAGGGAAAGCTTGTAAAGAAGAATGGTGATTTTGTGTGTTCGTGGGCATATTATAATATTAACAAGCTCACAAAAGAGCAAAATAAAATTAATAATAATTTAGAATTTTGGCCGCAAGATACGAAGATAAGGTATACTTCAAACAAGGAGCAAAAAGATAAGGAGTTAGGTCCAACAATACGGGAAATGAATAAAGTGGATAAAGCTAAAGGAGGAAAAAAAACATGACCGTAAAAAGGCATTGCAAGACCAAATAGAAATTTATGAAAAAATCAGTGACAATGACACGAAAGTTAATGTTATTTGGGAAGCATACATGAAACAGTATGAAAAAGAACGAGATAACTTAAAAAATGCTCAAGGCAGTGAAGAAGCCCCTTGGAAATGGTATAATGAAGCCCATGTGAATCCTGATTTAATAAATATAATCTCTGGGAAATAAGATGAATATTAATTTTCTATTGGTATTTTTAATAATAGGACTGTGTGGAATAGCCCCTGCAGAAGGAGCACGGCGAATGATAGGCCCTATTGGGTATTCTGTGATGGATTTATTAGAACCCCCAAATCCCGGATATTCCGATAGAAAATATCCTCCCATCAATGGAAGATGGAATGAACAAAAGTTAATCGAATTTAATGATCATCAATATTTGCAATGGAAACTAATTCTTAATTGTGAAGAATGGACTGACGCGCCCCGCGGAACAAACCGGAAGCAGGAAAAGTTTTTGAATCTCCTTTCCGGGTTCTATCCAAAAAAGAATTATGATGAAACGAACGACCGAGAATGGACCGACATTCAATATGCGTTGTGCATTTACACCTATTTCACCGCGGATGGGAAAATCTGTGACCTTGACGACCAGGGTTACCACATGCGGGTAGTGGAAGAGAATGGGGGGCGGAGGTGCGTTACTTTTTATGGTGTCCGGGGAGAAGATGCCCTTTGTGTGAATGGTTATCACCGGGGAGAGGTTATTTGTCAGGCAGAGGCAGGGATTTTCAATGGCCCTTTCATTTTCAGGGAATCCTTTTTTGGAAAAGGAGATGATTCTGGAAGTACCGTAAGCCAGGAGCCTGTAGATGTGGAACGTCCGGCCATTTTTCCGAAAGGACGAATGGTTCGTTACCATCAATATAAGGCAACGCCCGCCGAGGAGGCGGGCGTTGCCTGCCTGGAAGTTTATAAAGGATGGGAGGCGGAATTGACAGCTTCTACAAGAAAAACATTTTATTTAAAAGGAAGATTCGGAGATTGGAACGATATCGATCAATTGCGGTTACGCCTTCCTGAAGATTTGCTTCAAGCAAAGTATTATCTGGAGCCTTATGATGTAGCTGAAGCGGAATATACGGACAAGTTTGGCCGGTTGACTCGTGGCCTTCAGGGGTGGGCCCGGCGTTGTGCAGACCATTATGAACCTGGGAGTGATTTGGGAGGAGGCCGTGCCGTGAAGGAAATTCGTTATTACGACGAAAACGGAGAATTAAGTTCCGATCATCAGAGGAGGTGTGCGATCATCCGTTTTTCTTATCCGGAGAAGGGAGTTCAACAGATTGCTTATTTTGATGAACACGGCAGGGAACTGAAACAGTTGAAAAAAGAAGAGAAAGGTCTTTTGGAAACTTTGGACAGGGATACATCCGATTCCTATACGTATTATTCCATGCTTGATGAGGATGTGACCGTGTATGAGGCCGATAATCGGGATGATGGAGAAGAGGTAAAGAATGATGAGGACTAACGGAGACGGATAAAGCGTTCAGCTCGGCTTTTTCATTGGCAGACTGTCCTTTCTTCAAATTAAATGAAGGAGCAAAAGAGTTTTTCACAGGATGTTTTTTTCTTCTGGTTGATGAAGGGACAAAGCAAAATTTTAAAAATATACGATTTAATTAATTAAATTTTATGTTTGTTGTATCCGATATTTTAAAGGTATTTATATTGTTCTTGCTTATTTTTCTGCTGTTTATTTCCATCTTTTTCAATATACTTTTAATGAATGGAATTAGAGAGATGCGTGAATTGACGCCGGGTTGCCTTTACAAAATGGTTTTGCGGGTAGAACAGTGGGGGAAGAGCAATTGGGAGGAAGGGTATCGGGTTCCTCCGGGTGATCCTCGGAGCGTTTACGCCATGTGTAAAATTCCTCGCGGAATCTCTGTTAATATTGATCGATTTGATAATAAAGGGTTATGGGTAGGTTTAATTATTAATGATAAATACTGGATAAATTATTATAGTAAATCTCCTGATGAGTTTGTTATCCAATATGACTCCTTACTTTCGAATTGATCTATGAATGAGACTGAATGCGTGGCAGATGCTGGAACCGCGCCAAGGCGTTTTTGGATGAAGAAAGCACTCATCGTTTTAGGAGGATTGCTTTTTATATCCATTTTCATAAACGTAATACTCTGGTTTAAAACAATGCAGGAAATGCATACAAGCGTTTCTTCCGTAAAAGAAGAATTGGAGGAAGTCAGTTTGTGGGTTCAAGCTTTCAAAAAAAAGCATGGAAGTTTGCCGTCAATTCAGGAGCAGGTTGAATACGGAATGAAGGGATTAAAGTATGAAGGGTTGGATATGAGCATCTTGGAAGAGAAGGATGGTATTTATATAGGTTTTGAAATGAAGGATAACTATAAGGGAGTATACGACGTATCCTTGCACCGGGTCATGTTCGACAAGGAAACGTTGGAAAAATGGCGCCGGAATGATAGTAAATAATTCCATGATTTTTTCTTCCTTACTCAATATACTTTTTGGATATAGCATTTAATTTAGCAGTAGCTTATTCATTATTTAATGTGATTGAAGTACATCTAATAAAAATGAAGTATGGTTAAGTGTGATGAAGGCATGGTATGAAAATGGATTAGTGAAGATCATATACATCCAGAATTAAAATATGAAATATTATAAATACGCTTTTTTAATATGCCTTGGTCTCTTTTCTCCGGTGGAGGGCAGGTTGATGATCAATAGAGAGGCTTATGCATCCATTGTAGGGTATGCTGATACCATGCGTAATTATCCTTCCTATGATGATTCCCGGTATCCTGATTTCGACGGTAGGGATGTAAATCTGGAGCCTTTGGAATGGCGTGGGCGAGAACAGTATTTGAGATTAAGCATCACTTTATGGCATATGGGAAGACTTTCGGCGGAGAAGGCTGCTCAAACAGGTTTTTTAGGACTTTTGTCCCAGTTTTACCCCAAGAAAGTTTATGATGTGGGCCGGAATAATTTTCGTCATACGGAAGATCATCAGATATATCAGGAACTGTTTTTTTCCAAAGACGGAAAAATATGTGAACTGGAAGATTTGGGATTTCATTTAAGGATAGTAGAACGTAACAGAGGTTACCAAAGCGTCACGTTTTATGATGCGTCCGGAAAACCATGTCCGTGTCTTCACGGATATAACCGGGGAGATGTATTGGTCAAAGGAGATGCTGTCATCAAAGAAACATTCTTTGATACGTCCGATGAACCGGTTGATATTTCCCGTCCGGCGGTTTTTCCTGTTGGAAACATGATTCATTATCATCAGTATAAAGCCACTCCCGCTTTTAAGGCGGGGGTGGTGTGCCGTGAAGTACACAAGGGATGGGAGGCGGAAGTAACATCTTCTGGCCGAAAGACTTTTTATTTAAAGGGGAGATTTGGAGATTTTAATGATGAATATGAAAGATGGCTCTATCTTCCTGAGGATCTACTGCGGTCCAGATATTATCTGGAACCCTACGATATGGAGGAAGCGGAATATACGGACAAGTTTGGCCGGTTGACTCGTGGCCTCCAGGGGTGGGCCCGGCGTTGCGTAGACCATTATGAACCTGGGAGTGATTTGGGAGGAGGCCGTGCCGTGAAGGAAATCCGCTATTACGACGAAAACGGAGAGTTAAGTTCCGATCATCAGAGGAGGTGTGCGATCATCCGTTTTTCCTATCCGGAACATGGATTCCAGCAGATCAGTTATTTTGATGAGCATGGCAGGGAATTGAAGCATTTTCAAAAAGCAAGGGAAGGGCCTTTGGAAAAGGAAGAGCCATATAGTTATTATTCCATGTTAAACGAAGATATTACCTGCTATGAGCCCGACAACCGGGATGAAGGGGAAATAATAGAGCGTGAGGCGGACTAGCGGAGAGAGGATAAAGCGGCCGTCCATCTTTTCCTGGAGATGCTCGCGCTTTCATCAAATTAAATAAGACGGGCAGTCTTTCCGTAGAATGATTACTCCAGATTGTGGGAGGAATTGTTTATCCGGTTCCCTGGGGTTTGCTTCCATGCTTCCGTGACCTAAAAAAGTATTGCCAATGCTGGGGAATACGTTATTTTGCGTGTGTTGAGAGTGACTGTCAAGCGGTAGCCGGAGCCCCTTAAGGGAGTGCGGCGTGTTCCCCGGCAGAGTATCCGGTCCCTGTAACCTATTTACGGATGGCCGCACCCTGATTCCCTTCCTGCGTGGTATTTGCGAAAGACAATGTGTTCGCCCGGGTTGAAGAACAGTTCCACTTGTTAGTTTGTCTCTTTTCACATACACTTACTATTATTCCCAATTCTATGTCAGGACATAATAAATGGTCTAAGATCAAGTACGTTAAGGCTAAGGAAGATGCCAAGAAGGGCAAGGTGTTTGCCCGCTTTGCCCATGAAATCATGCTGGCCGCCAAGAGCGGCGGCGGAGATCCTGATCTGAACCCTCGCCTGAGGGCCGCCATTGACGGGGCCAAGGCCGTGTCCACCCCCAAGGAGAATATTGAACGCGCCATCAAGAAAGGCACCGGGGAACTGGGCGGCGCCACCATCCAGGAGATTACTTATGAAGGCTACGGCCCGGCGGGTACGGCTTTCCTGATTGAAGTGGCGACGGACAACACGAACCGTTCCGCTTCCGAGCTGCGCACTCTGTTTACCAAGAACGGGGGCAGCATCGGCACTCCCGGTTCCGTAGCCTACCAGTTTGAACGCAAGGGAGAAGCCCGCATCATGGCGGAAGGCCTGACGGAGGATTCCGCGATGGACCTGGCGCTGGAATGCGGCGCGGACGATGTGGAGCAGGGTGATTCCGACAATGAATGGGTGTTTGTTACGGACCCGACGGAATTGAACAATGTGTGCGCCGCCCTGCGCGAGGCCGGGCATACGGTGATTTCCATGAAGCTGATTTCCGTGGCGCAGAACGTTTCCGTAATTAACGATCTGGAGACGGCGAAGGCCGCCCTGCGCTTGTATGAAGCGCTGGACGATTACGATGACGCGCTGAACGTCTTCTCCAATTTCGACGTGGCGGAAGAAATCCTCGAACAGCTTGACTAACGCCGTTGTCTTTCAGGAGACGCCTGTTGTTGCAGTCCAATTTTCTTTTCCATGTCTGATACCCCCCCAGATTTGACTCCGGAACAGGTTTCTCCGGAGCCATCGCCCAAAAAACGTATTGTCCGCAGAGCCAAGTCTGCGGCGGAAGCTCCGGCAGAGTCCCACGCCGCTGCGGAAGTTTCCGGGACGGAACAGGGTTCTTCCCCGGCCCCCCGCAAGCGGACGGCAAGGAAGAAGGTTCCGGAATTGGCGGGTGAAGGGATGGAGAGCACGGATGCGCCGCAGAAGAAGAGCGCCCGCAAAAGCAGCGCTGAAATTCCGGCGGCGGAAGGGACGGAGGAAGCTCCTGCCAAGCCCCGGCGCGGACGTCCCCGCAAGAAGCCCGTGGAGGAAGTTCCGGAAACTGCCGGTTCCCCTGATGTTCCCGTAACGGAAGCTCCCGTCAAGCCGGTGCGCAGGCGTTCCGCCAAGACCATTGCGCCTGAAGACGATGCCGCAGAGGGCGCCAAAACGGACGCTGCCGTTTCCATGGCGCCTGCCGAATCGGCCGCCAGTCCTGCGGATTCTGCTCCGGAACAGTCCGAAGGAGGCAGGCCGAAGGTGATCCGCCAGAGGTTTGTGAGAAAACCGCGGGTACAGGAGACAGGGCCGGATGCGGATTCTGCCGCTCCGTCCATCAAGGTGGTACAGGAAGGCGCGACGGATTTCTCCGGAGATGCCGCGCGGGAATCCCATCGGACGAATGAACCGCAAAGGCAGCGTTTTGAGAGACAGAACCGCCGCAATAACAACGACCGTTTCAATAAGAACCGGAATAACCGGCAGGACGGCCGCAATGGCAGGAACGGCAATGACCGGGTTAAAAACCGCTGGAACAATAATCACCAGGAGGGGAATGCTCCCCAGAATAATGCTCCCCGTGAGCTGGCGCCCCCGGAACCGGTGGACGGCCTGCTGGAAATCACGAATAAGGGATTCGGCTTTTTAAGGAAGCCGGATAATGATTTTGACGCTTTTGCGGAAGCCGTGTACGTTCCGCAGGACATGATCCGCAAGTTCGGCCTGCGCCCCGCCGTTTGGGTGCATGGACAAGCCTGCCGCCATGACCGCGGCATTCTTCTGACAGAGATATCCGCCGTCAACGGAGATGCGCCGGAGAAGGCCCGCAAGAGCCCGCATTTTGAAGAGCTCAAGGCGGTCAATCCGAATAAGCGCATTTCCTTTGAAACCCGTCCGGAGCGTTATACCACGCGCACGCTGGACCTGATTGCGCCTATCGGGCGCGGCCAGCGCGGCCTGATCGTTTCTCCGCCCCGCGCGGGGAAGACGACGCTGCTGCAGCACATGGCGGAAGCCATTCTGGAGAATTACAAGGATTCCATCCACCTGATGGTGCTGTTGGTGGACGAACGTCCGGAAGAAGTGACGGAGTTCAAGCGTTCCCTTCCCGGAGCCGAGGTGTACGCCTCTTCCAATGACGGCAGGGTGCGTGACCACTGCCGCATGGCGGAGCTTTGCATTGAGCGCGCCAAGCGGCTTGTGGAAGCCGGCCAGCATGTCTTCCTGCTGATGGATTCCATCACGCGCCTTGCCCGTGCCTATAATAACGCGGACAAGGGGAGCGGACGCACCATGTCCGGCGGCATTGATGCCCGTGCGCTGGAAATGCCCCGCCGTCTTTTTGCCGCCGCCCGCAATACGCGCCAGGCCGGTTCCCTGACCATCATCGCCACTGCACTCGTGGAAACCAACAGCCGTATGGATGACCTGATTTTCCAGGAGTTCAAGGGTACGGGCAACATGGAGCTTGTCCTGAACCGCCGCATTGCGGAGCAGTATATCTTCCCGGCCGTGGATATCCTGAAATCGGGAACGCGCCGGGAAGAACTCATCATGCCGGAAGCGTGGCTGTACAAGATGAACCTGATCCGCCGCGCGCTGGCGGGGCACAAGCCTGTAGAGGCCATGGAACGCTTCCTGTTTTTCCTGAACAAGTACCCAAGCAACGCCCAGATGCTGCTGGACCTGAAGCAGAAGGCATAAGCTGCCGGAATGATGGGGCGAAGAGCTCCACGCAGGATGCCTGCCAGGGAATATTTTCCTTTGACTATACAAGGGCGTTTTCAAACGCCCTTTTTGCTGTCCCAAATGGCGATGTGCAGGCGGTCTGAAAAGCGGAGGCCATAACGGAGGCACCATTCCACCGTCTGCGCGCGCATGGCGTCCAGCTCTGCCCGTGTGGAGGCCAGTGGCATGAGCAGGATGCGTTCTGCGGGAATGTCTGCCCCGGAAGCCTGCCGCAGGGCGGTTTTTACATCTTCCTCGCACGCCACTACGAATTTGAACCACGCTTTTTCCGTGGAAGCCAGACGGCGCAGGACGTCCGGTTTCCATGTTCTGGCGATTTCATTGCCGGAGTGGGGGAGTTTGGGAGACACGTTGAATTGCGTGATGCGTTCCAGCAGTTCCGCATCCGGCATAATGGTGCCGTTGGTTTCCAGCTCCACGGCATGGTCCGGCAGCAGGCGCAGCAGGGCGGGAAGGGCTTTTTGCTGAATGAGCGGTTCTCCCCCGGTCAGTACCAGGCGGCGGCATGGATAACGGAGCGCCAGTTCCGCCGCCTTTTCAGGCGTGAGCCGCACTCCAGGAACTGTCCCGTTCCAGGAGTACGCCGTGTCACACCAGGAACAGGCCAGGTTGCAGCCTGCCAGGCGCAGAAAGACGCAGGGAGTCCCCTGGGAGACGCCTTCCCCCTGGATGGAATGGAAAATTTCCGGTTGTCCGTGAAGCTGGGCCAGTGTGAGCATGATCAGGCAGGCCTGAGACTACCATATCCCTGCCGCCCGTCAACGCCTCCCTGCGGAGGGTGCCGGAAGAGCGGCAAACGGGACGCAGGAGCTTTTCTTCATTCCGTGCCCTCAAGTTTTCAGGAACACGCTCAACCGTTGCTGCGGCGGAAGGCCCCCACCGTGAACAGGAGGAGGATGAATCCCACAACGGAGGCAGCGCCGCCCGTGAACAGCTTCTGGAAGGAGGCATGGTCCTTTTCCTCCTTCTCCAGCTTTTTCACTTCTTCTCTGGAAGACTTGCGCATTTCAGCTCGGGCCTCGTCATAGGTCCGGGACGCCTGTTCCTCTTCTTTCCGGGCTTGTTCCAGAGCGTTCCGGACGGCTTTGGACTGCTCCCTGTATCCGGCTGTAGCCAGCAAATCGTCATCTCCCGGGTCCGGGGCGGCGGTTTCTTCCCGGTCATCGTCGGTTAAGGCCTTGTTTTTCTGTTCGGTGAGTTTTTCCTCCGCTTTCTGCATCAGTAGCTGCTGCTTGCCGGTTTTTTCTTCCAGGGCTTCCAGGGCGGCGTCCAGAGCCTGCATTTTTTTCTTTGTGGCGGAGGTTTTCAGGCGAATGAAGGCTATTTGCGATTGAAGTTCCGAGATGTTCTCCTTCTGGGGAGCGGCTCCTGAAAATTTCTTTTTGGCTTTGGCATCCTCCCGGTTCTTGGCCAGTTCCCGTTCGGCCTGCCCCAGTTCCGCCTGAATACTTCTCTGCTTGTCGGCCAACTTCGCAAGCAGGGTTTTCATTCCCTCCCTCTTTTGAAGCAGTTCTTCCCTGGCGGACTTGGAGTTTTCCCTCTGCCTGCTCATGCGGCGGCGCAACTGGTCAATCCTCTGGTCGTGTTCCTTCACTTCCTCCTGCTGGTCCGCCATGCTTTTTTGGTAGGCGGCAACCTGGGCTTCCTGCTGCTGCTGTCTTTTCTGCTCAAGATAGGTTTCCTGGGAATTTTTCCATGGCCTCTTCCGCCGTCCGGGTGGCGTCCTGGGCTTCATCCAGTTTCTTCCGGGTCTGGCTGACGGTTTTCTCCAATACTACGGCCTCCTGTTCCATGGCTGTTTTCCGGGCGCCCAGTTCCTTTCCTTCCGGGGAGATATGGTGTTGATAGTACCAGACGGAGAATCCGGCGGTTAAAATGGTCAGGAGAAGCAGTACATAGCGCATGAGAGTGTTCCAACGATTCGGGTAAAAGTACAAAAAGGAGTGTGCCTTGTCAACATGGCAGAAATAAAGGCAACCCGCCTCCCTCCGGAAATGGAGGGAAAGCGGGCTGCCTGGAAGGCGGGTTCCGGAAGAGTCCGGAAATGAGTCTAATTCCTGTTAAAGATTCAGGGAGAAGGCGGAGATGGCATCTATCTCTTCCGCAATCTTGTTCAGCAGTTCATCGGAAACGGGTTTGTTGGTCTTGAGGACGGCTAGGGCTTCCCGCGTGGCGTGATCGGCCGGAGCGGCGATGTTGTCAATGTTGATGCCGTTGGAGTACAGGGCGGAACCGATGGTGGCGATGATGCCGGGACGGTCCTTGTAATGCAGGAACAGCGTTGTGCCGCGCAGGTCCGCATACAGCCCGTTGAAGTTGTTCAGGCGGGAGACCATGGGAATGCCTTCCGTCACCACGCCGCGCACGCTGGTGTTGAAATATTCCCCCTCATCTTCCATCACCACGTCCAGCGTGATGGAATCTTCATAGGGCTTGTCGTCCTTGGGCTCCCGCGCCTTGAAGACGATGCCGTGCTCCCGCAGGGATTCTTCCGCGGCGGCGGGCATGAGGCCCTTTTCCGCGTGCGGCAGCAGCCCTTCCAGAATGGGGGCAGTGAACCATTTGCGGAAGACGCGCAAGTTGCCGTAGAAGGTGCATTCCACCCGGCGGATAGGCTTGTTGCCTCCGGCTTTGCGGGCCAGGGCAGCGAGCAGGAAAGCCAGTTGGAGATGGGCCGGATTGAGACCGTTGGGGGATTCCCCGTTCACCACGCAGGAGGTGTCTCCGTCAGAGAAATAGGCCACCATCTGTTCCGCGGCGCGCTTGGCCGCCTTCGTGTTGGCCTCCCGGGTGTTGGCGCCCAGGTGGGGAAGGATGAGGTCCGCCACGGCGGCGGAAGGTTTTTCTCCGGGCGCGTCCTTGGGGTGGACGTCCGTCAGGTAGCCGATGTTTTTGCCCGCGGCCTTGGCGGCGGCCAGCGCTTCTTCATCCACCACGCCGTAGCGGGAGCAATTGATGAGCACCGCGCCGTCCTTCATGCTGTCGATAAGTTCCGCGTTCACCATGTGGTGGGTGGAGGGACCGCCCGGAACGTGCAGGGTGATGATGTCGCACTGGGAGAAGATGTCTTCAATGCTGGTGGGGGTGACGCCGATGTTCAGGGCGCGCTGGCGGGCCAGAAAGTGGTCGTAGCCCAGCAGGGTGGGTTCAAATCCCTGGAGGCGCTTGACGAGGTTGCGGCCGATGTTGCCCAGGCCGATAATGCCGACGGTTTTTTTGGTCAGCTCGCTGCCCATGTATTTTTTCTTTTCCCACAGGCCTTCCCGGGTGGTGGCGTCCGCCTGGACGATGTGGCGGTAATACGCCAGAATCATGGCCATGACTTCCTCCGCCACGGCGTTGGAGTTGGCGCCGGGGGTGTTCATGACGTCCACATTCTTCTTGCGGGCGTACACGATGTCAATGTTGTCGTAGCCGGCTCCGGCGCGGATGACCAGCTTCAGGGAGGGTAGGGCGTCCATGATTGCCGGAGTGACTTTTTCACTGCGGACGATCAGGGCCACGGTGTCCGGATGGGCGGCGGCCTGTTCTTCCAGAGGCGTGTCGGCGTCCTGGACGACTTCATAGCCGGCCGTTTTAAGCGTATTGGCCGCTACGTCGGAGAGTTTGGTGGGAATAAGAACCTTGTTCATGTTGGTATGGTGGAAAATGTCATTGTTCAATGGTATGGACAAAAAGTCCGCTGCGCAGCTTGGGCTCAAACCACGTGGACTTGGGGGGCATGATTTCCCCGGCGTCCGCCACGCGGAAGAGGTCGTCCATGGTGACGGGGTACAGGGAGAAGGCCAGCGCCATTTCTCCGGAGCAGCGGCGTTCCAGTTCTCCCAGGCCGCGGATGCCGCCTACGAAGTCGATGCGGTCGCTCGTGCGCGGATCGTCAATGCCCAGGATGGGGGCCAGCACATTCGCCTGGAGAATGGCGCAGTCCAGGCTTTCGATGGGATGGTCCGCCGGGAAGGTTCCCGGTTTGGCGGTGAGGGAATACCACCGGCCGTCCAGATACATGCCGAATTCGTGCTTGGCGCGGGGGGCATAGCCTTCTCCGGGAACGGCGTCCGCAGGCGCCACGTCAAAGGAGGCGCGGAGCTTTTCCAGGAGTTCTTCCTTGGCCAGGCCGTTCAGATCGCGCACAACGCGGTTGTAGTCCATGATGAAGAGGTCTTCATCACAGAAGACGACGGCCATCAGGTAATTGAATTCCTCCTGTCCCGTGTAGTCCGGGTGCTCCTTGCGCCGACTGGCGGAAACGGCGGCGCTGGACGCCGTACGGTGATGGCCGTCCGCTATGTAAAGAGCATCCACTTCTTCAAAGCCTTTGCGGATGGCTTCCACCGTGCCGGGATCGGAGACGGGCCACAGGATGTGGGTGACGCCGTCTTCCGTGGTGAAATCGTACTCCGGTTTGTGGAACTTGATCCATTCCCGGATGATGCCGGAAAGGCTCTCGTGCTTGCGGTAGGCCAGGAATACCGGTTCCGTCTGGGCGGAACAGGCGTCAAAGTGCTCAATGCGGTCCAGCTCCTTTTCCCTGCGGGTCAGTTCATGCTTTTTGATGACGCCGCTGGCGTATTCATCCACGGAGGCGCAGCCGACGATGCCCGTCTGCACGCGGCCCCACATGATCTGGCGGTAAATGTAGAAGGAAGGTTTTTCATCCCGGACGAGGTAGCCCTTGCGGACGAATGCTTCCAGGTTTTCCCGCGCCTTGGCATAGGTTTCCGGGGCGTGGATGGCGGCTTCGCTCGTGTCGATGTCGGAGCGGCAGATATGGAGGAAGGAGGCGTCGTTTCCGGCGGCCATTTCCCTGGCCTCCCGGTGGTTCATGACGTCATAGGGGAGGGAGGAAACCCGCACGGCCAGTTCCCGGGGGGGGCGCAGGGCGGGGAAGGGATGGAGAGTGGACATGGGAAAAATGAGAGAGTACAGAAGGTTAATGACGGAGGGAGCAATGATATAGCGCACGGATGCCGGAGACAAGCCCCGCCAAAATACATGCCGCAATGAACAGCAGCAGGTACCGCATGGGCGTTCCTGCCGCTTTGAGAAAATCCAGGGGCTTGAACAGGAAAAGCCGGACAAACTCTCCGCCTCCCGGAATGCTGTTCAACAGCAGGAGCATCCCGATGAGCAGCAGGAACAGGCTTGTCGCGGCGGCCATGCTCCATGTGCAGGAGCGCGCCATTTCCCCCGCCTGTTCCCGGTCCAGGCGTTTTTTCACCAGGATCAGGTAGTACGGAACAAGCATTAGAAAGAAGGCTCCGGACCAGGGGCGCATGGCTTCATTCAAGGCTCCGGCGATGATGAGGGCCGTCAGGACGCAGGCGGAGGCGATGATGAACAGAGCCTGGAGCGCCGTGTGAAGAACCTTGTTCATGGCGGCTGTTCCGTTCATTCTCCGGAGGAGGCGTTCTTCCCTCTTTCCCGGGCGGGGCCGGAAAAGAGGGAAGGGAAAACGCTTACTTGAGTTTCAGGATGTCCACGATGTTGGACGTGATGGAGCGCATGTCGTCCATCGTCAGCTCACCCATGTGGGCGATGCGGAAGGTCTTGTTCTTCAAATCCCCGTAACCGTTGCCGAGCTGCATGCCGCGTTCGATCAGCACGTTGTTCAGGGCGGCGATGTCAATGTCCCTCGTGTTGCTGATGACCGTCAGGGTGCGGGAAAGATGGTCCCGGTTGGCGAAGACGCTGAAATATTCATCCGCCCAGGAGCGCACGAATTCCGCCATGGCCTCATGGCGCGCAAAACGGTTTTCCACGCCTTCCTGCATGATGCGCTGGAGCTGGAGGTCCATGGCGTACATGATGGAGACGCAGGGGGTGTTCGTGTACTGGTAGTCCTTTTTCTGGATAGTGTCGTAAATGGAACGCAGGTCAAAGTAGCAACCGCGGTTGGGGACGGAGGCGGTGCGTTCATAAGCCTTTTGGGACAGCGTGCAGACAGCCATGCCGGGGGGGAGCGCCAGCGCCTTCTGGGTGGAGGTCACCAGCACGTCCACGCCCAGCTTGTCCGTTTCAATCCGGGAACCGGCGGCGGAACTTACCGCGTCCATGCACCATACGACGTCCGGGTATTTTTTGAGTACTTCCGCAATTTCCTCCACCGGGTTCTGGACGCCGGTGGACGTTTCATTATGGGTGATGCAGATAGTGTCGTACTTGCCGGTGGAGAGGGCGGCGTCCACCATTTCCGGGGTGGTGGGCTGGCCGAGTTCGCTCTTGAAAATGTCGGAGGGAACGCCGTTGCCCGTGGCAATCTTGTACCATTTGTCGCCGAAGGCGCCCACGGAAAAAATGGCGGCTCGCTTGGCGGTGCAGGAACGCACGGCGCCTTCCATCAGGCCCGTACCAGAGGAAGTGGAGAGCAGTATTTCCTGTTCCGTCAGCAGAATGCGGCGCAGATTGTTGGAAATGCGACGCTGCAGGGCGGAAGCCGCCTTGGATCGGTGCCCCATCATCGGGCCGCTCATGGCGGCAAGTACTTCAGGTGCTACTTCAGTGGGTCCGGGAATGAATAATTTGGTTGCCATTTGTTTAAAAACTGGGTACGTGTACTATAGCGTCTCCAAACGGTTTGGCTATGAATTTTTGTTGGGGCAGGCTGGGAAAACCTGCCGCAGCAGCGGGAATAGGAGCGGTTTACTGCCCGGATCCGCCGGGAAACGAATGATAAATCCGGAATCAGGGGCTGCTTTTTATCTCAAGGAACTCATGTTGAGTAGCCGTTTCTCTGTTGGAAACCGTTCCGTTGCGGATGAAACGGCCTTTTTGCTTCCGTACGGGGAGGAGACGCGGATGCATGCTCCCCCCCCGCAGGCGAAAGGTCTTTAAAGTTTAGAAGCTGATGAGCTTGACCAGCCAGTAGCCGCCGAAGAAGAGCCAGACGTACAGGAGGCCCGCAAGCAGGAAGGGGCGCGCTCCGGCTTTCTTGAACTTCTCAAAGCTGGATTCTGCGCCCAGAGCCGTCATCGCCATGGTCAGCAGGAACGTGTCCAGGGTGTTGATGGCGTCCACCAGTTCGGCAGGCAGCAGGTGCAGGGAATTGAAGCCGATGACGGCGAGGAACAGGAACGCGAACCAGGGGATGGTGATTTTACGTTTTTCGCTGTTTCCTCCGGCGGCGGAGTCCCGCCGCGCCAGGATGATGCTCAGGATGACCAGCACCGGGGCCAGCATCATCACGCGGATCATCTTGACGATGATGGCCGGGTCGGAGATGGCCTGCCCCATGGCGTTGCCGGCGCCCACCACGTGGGCCACTTCATGAAGGGTGGCTCCGGTAAAGAGGCCCATCTGTTCCGTCGTCAGGTTCAGCATTCCGGCCCGGTACAGGGCCGGATACAGGAACATGGATAGCGTGCCGAAGATGACGACGGTGGAAACGGCCACGGCCGCCTTGTAAGGCTTGCTTTTCACGACGGGTTCCGCGCCCAGGACGGCCGCCGCCCCGCAGATGGAACTGCCGATGGAGGTCAGAAGGGCCGTGTCCCGGTCCATTTTCAGCAGCCGCCCCAGTCCCGCGCCCAGCAGAATGGTGAGGGAGACCACAATGAGGTCGATCAGAAGAGCCGCGCCCCCGATGTCGATCACGCTCTGGAAGGTCAGCTTGAACCCGTACAGGACGATGCCTGTTCTCAGCACCTGCTTGGTGCAGAACTGGATGCCGGGCACCCACGCTTCCGGAAGGTGGTTGCGCAGGCTGTTGGCGTAAAGCATCCCCAGCACGATGCCGACGATCAGCGGGCTGAAGGAGAGGTGTTTCACCCATTCAAAGTCCGCAATGTAGAAGGCGGAAAAGGAGAACAGGACGATGAGCAGGATGCCGTGGAGCGGATTGGCGAGATGTTTGGGGGACATGGGCTGTAGAATGATGGCTGCGGCCGCCCGTCTTTGTCCGGAGGGGGAACGTGCCGGAACGGCTGCGTGGGAGATATACTCCACAATCATCATAAAATCTAATCAGAAATTGTTATAGGCGATTAGATTTTGTTATAATAATTCCGGCAGAATTTGATGAATAATTCATTGATTCTGCTGTAGTCTCCGTGCCCGTTGGCAAAGTGGAAGGAACGGCGGATTTCCAGATGGCGGAGATGGATTTTTTTCAAATCCCCGCGTTTGAGCTCTTCCCGCACGGCGAGGGAGGAGAGAAAAGAGCATGCCGGGGAATGCGCCAGATACATCTTGATGCTTTCCGTATTGCCCAGCGTCATCAGGACGTGGAGGCCGGAAGCGGCGATTCCGTGTTTCTTCAGGACTTCCTCCACCACCCGGCGCGTGCCGGACCCCGGTTCCCGCATGATCAGGGGAACATGGGAGAGCTGCGGGAGGGAGAGGCCTTCCCGCGGGGCGGCGGCATGGGGACCGCCCGCCAGAATGATTTCATCCTCCATGAAGGGCAGGTAATGCAGGTCCGTACGCCTTGCGGTGCCTTCCACGATGCCGAGCTGCACGGCTTCATCCTGCACGGCCTGTTCGATTTCCTCCGTATTGCCGCTTTTCAGCCGTATGCGTATTTCCGGATAATGGCGGTTGAACAGGGCCAGCAGCGGAGGCAGGACGTACTGGGACATGGTGGAGCTGGCTCCCAGGCTCAATTCACCGGAAACGGGCGTATTCCGGCCGGAAGACATGTCCTCCGCCAGCGTTTCATATTCCTTGAGGATGCGGCGGGAATGGACCAGCAGGCGCACGCCTTCCGCCGTCAGGGCGATGCCGCGGCCTTCCCTTTTGAACAGGCGGGCGTCCAGCAGGCGTTCCAGCTCCTTGATATGCCGGGTGACGGCCGGCTGCGTGATGAACAGCTCCTCCGCCGCGCGCGTGAAGTTCAGGCGCCGCGCGACGGTCTCAAACACTTTCAGCCGGAAATCCGTAATCATGGAGAAGGCATGCATTCAACCACGCCTCCGCGTTCCCGGCAAGCTCCTTTCCTTCATGCGGTTGCCCGTTGAAAAGAAAAGGCCGTGAAATCCGGATGATGACATGATGGCGGCTCGTGCGGGGAAGCCGGAAGGAAGAGAACAGGAGCAGCATGAGCATGAGATGGCGGATTATGGCCGCGGCGGCATTTTGCGTGGCCGGGTGGGCTTCCGGGGATGTGCCGTCCGATCCTTCCAGGGAGTTTTTACTGCCTTCCGGAACGTTGAAGGCATTTGCCGAATATATACCAGCCTATGGAAAAGGTGCGGTTCCTGGTCCGGAGGAGACGGAGCCTGTCCGTCTGGAACAAGCGATAGACGCCACCCGGGCGGCGAAGGATGCCCGTGCGCTGAAGGAAGCCGCCGCCGCACTGGATGCCTATTGGCAGTCCCGGCTGGATGCTCTTTATGCTCCCGTAGCCGCCTGGTTGGCTTCACGGTGGTTTGTAAAGTCGGAATTGATAGAACATCAATCAAAGTGGTTTAAGGAAATGCCTCTTCAGGAATTGCAGGATGAAATAGTGATGGAGTCCTGGGTGCAGGCGCAGGTGGCTTGGGAGGCATTTTTAAGAGCGGATGAGAGGTTTTACAGGGCGTGGATGCTGGCCGACCAAAACCGGCGCTCTGCCATGAAGGGGGAGGGCGTACCCGATGCCGGGTCATTGGGAGAGCTGGAGGAGGCGGAAGTCCATGTGCGCCGGGCCTTCAAAAAGATGGAGCGGATGATGGCTATTGCGGATACGGCCTGCGCGACGAATGCCTACCCGCTGGTGGACGTTGCGCCCGTTGATCCCGGCTGGCAGGAGAATGACCCCGTGCTGCAAAAGGTGGAACAGGCCGTTTGTTCTTCTGAATATCCCTTCGTCAAGTTCCTGCTGGGCTCCTACCGGAATTACTGGAAGGTCCGGTTGTCCGGTATCCGGACGGCTTTCTTGCCGGAGAATGGCTGCAGTTTCATGTGTACCGGATGGGAGGACAGGCTCCGGGAGGCGGACCGGGCGTGGCGGCGTTATGTGGTTTTTTCCGTGGAGTATGAAATTCAGCCCGGCATTTATTTCTGGAGTTCCGGGATAGGCATTTACATGACGGCGCATGAGTCGTGGCTGTACCGCCAGAGGTGCCGGGATTTGCTGGCCGTCGCGGGGCTGGTACCGGAGAGAAGATCAGAGGGCTTCACCAGCCCGGCCCGGAATTTTGCCGGCTTTGGGGAAGCGAGTCTGATCGCGGAGCGCATGGCAGCAGCCGGAGGATCGTCCGCTGCGGCTTACCGAAAATTATCTGAAAACCTGGAAAGGCTGCGCACGGATTTATTCAGTTCGGTTTCTCCCTGGCCAGCCGTTTTTTTGGCCGTGGAAACGGGAGATGAGAGCATGCTTCGTTTTCTGATGTCCCGGCTTCGCCTGTCCGGGGAGGATATGCTTCCGGGCGGTACGACGACTCCCCTGATGAAGGCCGTTGTCTCCCGATCCGTTCCCCTGGCGGATATTCTGGTTTCGTGCCGGGAGCTGCTCAATGCGGTGGATGCCAGGGGCCGTACGGCGTTGGACATGGCGCTGGAGAGCGGGGATGGGGAGATGGCCGCGTTGCTGCGGCGTCACGGAGGCATCACCGGAGAAGAACGGAAAAAGGAGAGAGAACATTCCTCCCCTTTCTCTCCGCCTGCGTATGACTGAGCCGGAGCCGGGAACGTTTTTCAGAGCTGGTGCGGGAGGTCATTCCCGGCAGGTTTTTTGTTGGAAGGGGAATGGTTTTTGTTAATGCCGCCTTAACTGCCCGGAGCATGGTTGTCCGGAATATTCCGGAGGGTGCAAGGGCTGGAAGAGGTCCCGATGGTTTCCGGCGTGCAACAACGCGTTCAAGACGGAGATAAGACAAACGGGCGGAAGTTCTGTCATTCATAAACGTTTCTGTTTGAAAATAAGTGAATTTGGAAAGTTTTCACGGCATAGTGGAAGTTCCCGGAACCGTGCATCGTCTGAACGGAACGAGACGGGAGGGAATCAAATGCCTATATGAAACTGCATTCCATGATCATTGTCGGCGGAGCCGGCCTTTTGCTGTTGGGGGCCTGTTCCCCTTCTTCCTATCAGACCACGTTCCCGGAACCGGCCTATGTGAAGGTTTCCACCAATAACGGAGCCTATGCGCCTTATCCGGACAACCCCATCGGCCAGCAGGAACTGGTGTACTGGTATGATTCCCTTACTACCCCCATGACGGTGGTGGCGGAAGTACCGCCCACTCCCATCGTCACCAAGGGCCCCGGCCCGGTGATCCTTGATTCCAACGATTTCTCCGCGAAGCTGTACCGGGACAGAACGGAAATCAAGAAGAAGGACAAGGATGGCAACTGGGTCACCAGCGTGCGCCCCACCACTCCCGCTGACCAGCGCATGAGGAATTATGTGATGGCTTCCAAGAAAGCCCGTTAATCTTTTCCTCCGTTAAATTCACGAAAACCTGTCCGGCCTGCTTTCCTCTCCGGAGGAAGCAGGCCCGACTTGTTTACAGGCAGGTTTTTCTTCCCATTCATCCGCGGAAACGGGACGGCGGCGAACGCTTTTCCCCGGCCATGGGAGGTAGGCGTCCGTATAAAAGGAGGAGCCGCAGCCCCGGCATTCCAGCATGATGCCTGTATCCGGCCTTCCCTGTTCCTCCGGCGTCTGCGAGGCGGGGCGAAGCCCGGCATGCCCGCAGTGTGGGCAGCGGATGGGGAGAGGGGCGGCATATTGAATCATCAGAACTGCCGTGCAGACGAGCGCCCAGGCAATGTAACCGGCCCAGAAAGGCCATTCCGGATTCAGCAGCCAGATTGTCGTGACGACGGGAATGGAGCACAGGGCATATAGCAGGGTGCGCTTCTGCCTCGTGGCCAGGAGGTGGAAGCAGTAGATCGTATCCTGCATGAAAGGGGGGGAAGGAAACGGTTACAGATCCTTCAGGGTCCATTCATCCTTCCATTCCAGAATGATCTGGTCGCCGTCCCATTTCATGGGAAGCCACATGTGGCGGCCGTCAATGGCGTTTTTGGGCCGCCAGATGTCCGCCATGAAGATGAATTTGCCGGGCTTGCCCTGTACGGGCAGGATGTAGGTGCTTTGTCCGCCGAAGGTGATATTGGCCTTGGGCCCTACGCAGGGATTTTTGAGCTCCGTCCACGGTCCGGCCATGCGGGGGGCCACGGCGCTGCGGGCCGCGTTGGGCGCCCAGCCGGAGCAGCCGGAGGCGATCATGTAGTATTTCCCGTTGTGCTTGCAGATGGCGGGAGCTTCCATGTAGCGGTTGACGAAGACGCGGACGTATTTTCCGTTATGCCCGGTGTAGTCCGGCGTCAGTTCCGCGATGTGCAGGGTGATGTTCCCTTCGGAGGAGTAAATATGGTAGGCCTTGCCGTTGTCGTCCACAAAGATGGTCATGTCACGGCTCATCTGGCCGCCGGGGAAGTCCCTGCGGATGATGCGGACATAGTCAGGCATCTCCTTGGTGAACTCGGTCGTCTGGTCCTTTTTGTCCAGATTCAGGGGCCATTTGCCCGGATTGACGCGCCCGGCTTTCAGGAACGTGAACGGGCCGGTGGGCTTTGTGGCCGTAGCCACGCCCGCGTACGCGGAACCGTAGCCCTTCCCCCTGAGTTCCAGGTGGAACCACATCACGTACTTTTTGGTTTTCTTGTTGTAGACCACCTTGGGGCGTTCCAGGATGCAGCCCTTGGCGATGGGGTGGGAGTTGTCCCCTTCCACCACTTTCAGGGCGATTCCTTCGTCCTTCCAGTTGTACAGGTCCCTGGAGGAATAGCAGTGCACGCCCACCTGGGCGCGGTTTCCGGCGTCCCCCTCCACCTTGTGTTCCCCGTACCAGTAGTAGGTGCCCTTGTCGTACAGGATGCCGCCGCCGTGGGCGTTGATGTGCACGCCGTTGTTGTCCGTCCAGATTTCACCGGGCTTGAAGGACGTGTGTTTGACGGGGGCGTCAGCCGTGGCAACGGAGGAGAGGCAGCAGGCCAGTCCGGCAAAAAAGGTGAGCAGCAGTGTTTTCATGCGTGTTGGCAGTGAATCGGGTTACATGTCTTCCAGTTTCCATTCGTCTTTCCATTCCAGTTTGATCTGGTCTCCGTCAAACTGGATGGGAAGCCACATATAGCGGCCGTCAATGGCGTTCTGGGGCCGCCAGATGTCCGCCATGAAGATGAATTTGCCGGGTTTGCCCTGTACGGGCAGGATGTAGGTGCTCTGTCCGCCGAAGGTGCTCCCGGCCTTGGGACCCACGCAGGGGTTTTTGAGCTCCGTCCACGGTCCGGCAATGCGGGGAGCCACGGCGCTGCGGGCGGCGTTCGGCGCCCAGCCTGTGCATCCGGAGGCGATGAAGTAGTATTTGCCCTTGTGCTTGAAGATGGCGGGAGCTTCCATGAAGCGGCCGGGGAAGACGCGGACGAATTTTCCGGTGTGCTCCGTGTAGTCCGGCGTCAGTTCCGCGATGTGGGTAGTGCTGTTTTCCTCGGAGGAATAGATGTGGTAGGCCTTGCCGTCGTCATCCACAAAGATGGTCATGTCCCGGCTCATCTGTCCTTTTTCAAAGTCCTTCTTGAACATGTCCTCGGAACGCACGCCTTCCGGCAGGGCGCTGGAGGTCAGGCCGGGCACTCCCTTGAACGTTTTCATGGTCTGGTCCTTCTTGTCCATGTTCATGGGCCATTTGCCCGGATTGACGCGCCCGGCTTTCAGGAACGTGAACGGGCCGGTGGGCTTTGTGGCCGTAGCCACGCCCGCATAGGCCGCGCCATAGCCTTTTCCCTTGAGCTCCAGATGGAACCACATCACGTACTTTTTGGTCTTCTTGTTGTAGACTACCTTGGGGCGTTCCAGGATGCAGCCCTTGGCGATGGGGTGGGAGTTGTCCCCTTCCACCACTTTCAGGGCGATTCCTTCGTCTTTCCAGTTGTACAGGTCCCTGGAGGAATAGCAGTGCACGCCCACCTGGGCGCGGTTTCCGGCGTCCCCCTCCACCTTGTGTTCTCCGTACCAGTAGTAGGTGCCCTTGTCGTACAGGATGCCGCCGCCGTGGGCATTGATGTGCACGCCGTTGTTGTCCTTCCAGATTTCACCGGGCTTGAAGGACGTGTGCCGGACCGGCGTTTCCGCGGTGGAAACGGCGGCCGCGCCGCAGAACAGGCAGAGCGCCAGAAGGGATTTCATGGTGTTTGTCATGGCCGGAATGGTGTGGAAGTAAGGGATGAAGGCGGTTCCGGCTGTCCGTACAACTTGTCCCACGCGCGGGAAAGGGCGTAAAGGGCGTAGCCGGTGCCGTAGAATTTGTGATAATTGTACAGGGGGTAATCCCACCAGGAACCGTCTGTTCCCTGACGGGTGAGGATGTCGTCCGCCAATAGAGACGCATGGCGTTTTACCTGATTTGGGGCCAGCATGTCCAGACACATTCCTGAATAATAGTATCCGTAGTAGAAAAAGTAGCCGGAATTCTGGGCGAAACTTTCATGGGGAGTGGGCTTGTGCAGGGCCATCGTCAGCCATCCCCGGCGGCTCCACAGGCGGTCCAGTCCGTCCACGAGCTGGCGCAGGGAGATGTCCTCCGGCTCCCAGAGCCTGATGGCGTAGTCACAGGCGGGGGTGCGTGCCAGGCTGCCGGTGTGGCGGTTGATGGGCCGGCCGGGATAGAAGGCATGCCCCAGGGAATAGACGTAGGTTCCCGCCGGCGTCCTCTGGGATTTGAGGAATTTCAACGCGCGGCTGAATATTTTGTTGTCCAGCGACAGGTCGAATGATTTTCCGGCCATCCAGGCGGAGATGAGGACGGTTCCCGTCAGGAAGGAGGTAGGCCTGCGCCGCAGGCCGTTTGCTGAAGCCGGAATGGGTGAGGTAGCCCCAGCCCCCCCATGGCGGAAGCCAGCTCATTGAGCTTTTTCACCTGGGCGCCGGCGCAGCTTTTCAGCTCCCGGTAGCGCGGGCTGTTCCGGTCCAGTCTTGCGGCCCGCATGCTCATGGCGTCCAGCACGTAGGTATGCGCCCAGGTATTGTACACGCAAAGGGAGTCGCCGCGCTTCAAATGGGGCATCGTACGGATCAGGTAGTTTTCCGCGCGGGTCATGGCCTGCTGCACGGCGGGTTCGTTGTGCAGGGGGGCTGGCGTTAAGCCCCGCAATGCACAGGGCGGTGCTTGCCGTCTTGAAGGTGAGCGGGCCGTCCGGATAGGGGCAGAGGATGTTCCAGGTGCCGATCACCCGGTGGTCGCCCCAGGAGCCGTCCCTGTTCTGCGTTTTCAGCAGGAAGTCTACGCCGCGGCGGAACGCCTGGTCAAATTGTTCGGGTTTCGCGGGCGGGATGTCCGGAATTTTGGCGATCTGGATGGCATCCGCCTTTTCCGCCTGCGCGGGTTTCCCGTGCGCTGCGGGAAGATGCAGGCACAGAATCGCGAGAAGGCTGGTCGTCAGCAGGCGGAACATGGGTCAGGAGGCCGTTGCGGCATTGGAAGGGTACAGGGATTCCCTGACGCGGGAGACGGCGTACAGGGCATAGCCGGTACCGTAGAATTTATGGTAGTTATACAGGGGATAGTCCCACCAGGAGCCGTCTTTTTCCTGCATGGGCAGGAGGTCGCTTGCCAGATGGGAGGCATGGCGCGCCAGATGTTCCGGGGCCACTTCCTCCAGGCAGCGGGCGGCGTAATAATACCCGTAGTAAAAGAAGTAGCCCGCGTTCTGGGCAAAGCTTTCATGGGGAATGGGCTTTTTCACGGCCAGGGAAAGCCAGCCGCCGCGGCTCCAGATGCGTTCCAGGCCGTCTTCCAACTGCCGCCTGGAGATGAAAGCCGGGTCATACCGCATCAGGGCCAGGTCTCCGGCGGGGGTGCGGGCCAGACTGCCGGTGTGGCGGTTGATGGGCCGGCCGGGATAGAAGGAGTGGGAAAGGGAATAGACGTAGCTGCCGGCAGGGGTCCGCAGTTTTTCCAGGCAGGCGACGGCGCGTTTGACGACTCGGGCATCCGGCTTGAGGCCGAAGGCCTGTTCCGAGTCCTTGTAGGCGAGCAGGACTGTAGCCGTCAGGAAGGAGGTGGGCTCTCCGATGGGACGTTTGGAAAAGGTTTCAAACGTATAATAGCCCCAGCCGCCCTGGACGTCCGCCATCTGGTCCAGCGCCTTGACCTGAAGGCCGGCCACTTTTTTTAGTTCCGCATACAGGGGGGAATCCGCAGGAAGATTGCGGGCCGCCCGGCTCAGGGCGGAGAGGCCGTAGGCATGGCCCCAGACGCCGAGCACGGTGCGCGTGTCTCCCCGTTTCAGGGTGGGCAGCGTGGTTAGCAGGTACTGCACGGCCTTGTCCAGCGCGGCCTTGACGGCGGGGTCCTCCTTCAGGGGGCTGGTGAGCAGGCCGATTACGCACAGGGAGGTGGAGGCCGTTCTGAACGACCTGGGCCCTTCCGGGTAGGGGCAGATGACGTTCAGCCCCTTGGTGCGCGTATGGCTTCCCCAGGAGCCGTCCCTGTTCTGTTCCTTCAGCAGGAAGTCCGCCGCCTTCCGGATGGAGGCGTCCAGGGTTTCCCGGGAGGGCGGCGGAACGTCCGGCACCCTGGCAATGGGAATGGTATCCCTTTTTTCCGCGTTTTCCGCCGGAATGGAGGCGCAGAGCGCCGTGCTGGCCCCCAGGGCGGCGAGAAAAAAGACGGCTTTATTCATGGAGGTCCGTAGGGGATCAGGCCTGCTGGTCCTTGATGGTGACCTGGACGGGGAGGCCGGGAGCGAAGATCTGGCTGGCGGGAACCTTGGGCGTGATGATGATGCGGCGCTTGCCGTCCGCCCCCGGAATGGGGCTGGCTTCCGTAATGACGCCGGGAATCTGCATGTTCGTTACCTTGATGACGACGGCTTCCCCCACCTTGGGCGTGGCGGTGGAGTCCGGCAGCGTGGCCTGCACGATCAGTTCCGAGTTCGGCGGGACGATGGTGGCGATTTTGTCAAAGGCTTCCAGCTTGCCGCCGGGCTTGAGCTTTTCCGCCACCGGAATGGCTACCCATTTGTCCGCCACATAGCCGCCGTACAGCAGGATGCCGTTTTCAGGGGCCTTGAAGGCGGCCATTTCCCGGTCCGCTTTCAGTTCGTTGTATTTGTCCTGAAGGCGGCGCAGGGACACCTCCGCCTCCGTCAGGGCTATCTTTTTCTGTTCCAGGTCAAAATCAGCCTGCTTCCGGGCCTGTTCCAAATCCATCTGCTTTTCCTTGACCGCCGTGGCGTAGTCTTCCCCCAGGCGGTGGATGTTGCGCAGCTTGGCCAGCTCCGCGACGAGCTTGGCTCCCTGGACGGCAAATTCGCTTTCCCCCAGTTCGTTTTTCAGGCGCTTGAGGATGATTTCTTCCGTTTCCTCCGCCACCTGGTCATCCTTGTACATCTTGGTAAGCTGGTTCAGCTCCTCCTGCTTGTAGGACATGTGGCGCAGGGCCTTGTTGACGCGTTCCTCTTCTTCCGCCAGCATGCGGGCCTTCCGCTTTTCCAGGAAGTCTTTCTGGTCCTCCTCCGTCCGGGTCAGGGCCGTCTGGTATTTTTGCAGAGCCAGCGCGGAGCGTTCCTTCTGCTGGTCCAGGGCATACCGGAGTTTCAGCACTTCCAGGTTTTTGCTCTTGATGGTGCGTTCGTAGTCTTCAATGCTCTTGTCCAGGATGCGGAAGTCCGCCTGCGCCACGGATTCCCCCTTCTTGACGGAGCTGCCCTGCGGCATGATGCCGAGCAGGAAAATGTCCGAGCTCCCCTTGGGGGAGAAGGAAATGGACTTGGTGTTTTTCTTGGGAAGCAGGATGCCCGGGGCAATGGAATCCGCCAGGGCGGGAATTCCGATGAGCAGGGCGGCCAGAAGTCCGGCCGTTGTAAGAGTTGTGCGGTTCATGGTGGCAGGATGGAATCAGGATTGATGCGCGGAAAAGGGGACGAAGTGCCCCTTCTTTCCAAGAATAACGGTGTGAAAAGTGGTTTTCTTTCCTTTATGTGAGGCAGGCACGGCCTCCGTGCTCACTTCAAAACCCGCTTTTTGGAGTGTGCGGGCAAGCCGGACGTCCGGCCGGGCCACGGTGATGACCAGCAGGCCGCCCTGCTTGAGCGCGGCAAAATAGTCGGAAGCCTCCGCCACGCTCAGGTTCATGCGTTCATGCGTGGAACGGCACAGGATGGCGTGGAAGCTTTTCGGGTTTTTGCGGGCGATCTGGAGCGCCGGAGTGAATTCCACGCTGACGCGGGGATCGTGCAGGAAGCCGGGGCGTTCCCCGTCCATCAGCTCCTGGTGCCAGTCAACGAGCGGCTTGCAGGGCTCCGCTACGATGAAGCGGGCCTTTTCCCTCTGGACCAGGTCCATCAGGGCAAACAGGGTGAACCCCAGGCTTAAGCCGTCCAGGAGAAAAGCGGGCTGGTTGGCCCTTTTAACCGGGGCTGCCGCCATGGCCGCCGCCGCTTCATTGCTCCCATGGGAAAAACTGGACGCGAGCTGCACGCCGTCACGAAGAAGAAAATGGAAGCCGTCCCGTTCCCAGAGGTCGAGAATGGAACCGTCGGGCAAGGTGGTGGAAGCTAATTTGGTAATGGGTTTCATATGAAATAATGCCGGATACACAGCGTAGGAAAGAACGCTTTTCAGGGCAAGTCCGGACAGCGTGTTTAGGATGGAATACGCTCCAAATTAAAAAAAATTGCACGGAATTTGGGCTTTGCGCATTCTTTTTCTTGATTTACGGTCGGAAATAAGCGAGAGCTATCGTTCAGCACAGCTATTTTTTCCGATATGAGTAATCCACCTCCCCCCTCCATTCCGGGCGGTACTCCGCCTCCGCCCAGCATTCCGACTCCGCCGGCCGCTCCCTCCGTGCCCAAGGCACCGGCGGCTCCCTCTGTCCCTCCCGCCTCCGGCGCTCCTGCGGCTCCCGCCGCACCCGCCGCGCCGCCCGCTGCTGCTGCGCCCACCATTCCCCTTCGTCCCGCCGGGCTCGGCGGAGGCATCAAGCTTGGCGGCGGGTTGAAGACGGTTGCTCTCGGCTCCGCCACGACGCCCGTGGCTCCTCCCGCCGGTGCGGCACCCGCAGCCGCTGCGCCCACCGTTCCCCTGACCCCTCCCGGGGCAGGCATGGCGACCGCCCAGCTTCCGCAGGCCACCATCGGGCTGAATACCGCTCCTGCGGCCGCTCCGGTTTCTTCCGCCTCCTTTACGGCCAAGAAGTTTGAAGAAGATACGGAAGCGGCCCCCAATACGCTGCTCAATATTCTTTCCTTCGTGGCTCTTGCCTTTGCGCTTATTTTCGTTGGTTATCAATACGCCACGGATACCCTGGAAGCCCGCAGCATGACGGGCTGGCTGGGGAGCGACTCCAAGCCCGCTGCCGCGGCTCCCACCTCCGCCGGTGAGGAAGCGACCGATGACGCGGCCGCCGAATCTTCTTCCGATGACGCCTCCTCCGATGCCCCTGCAGAAGAGTCTTCCGATGATGGCGCCGATGCAGAAGAATAAGTGAACATAATGACTGTTGAAATACTCTAAGCGGTACTATGGCAAACGTATTTTCTGAAGCAAATTTTGAGGATGAAGTCCTGAAGTCCGACATTCCTGTGCTTGTCGACTTCTGGGCTACATGGTGCGGCCCCTGCCGCATGATCGCCCCGATCATTGACCAGCTTTCCACGGAACTGGCCGGCAAGATCAAGGTGGGCAAAGTGGATGTGGACGCCAACAACGGCCTTGCCGCTACCTATGGCGTGCGTACCATTCCCACCCTTCTGGTTATCAAGGACGGGGAAATCATGGATACGATGGTGGGAGCCTCTTCCAAGGACGCCATCATGCAGCGTTTGCGTCCGTTCATGTAACCGGACTGGTTTATTCATTCAAGCCGGCCTGCTGCGGAATGTACCGCGGCAGGCCGGTTTTTTTTGTTCCTGGGGCCTGTCTGAATGAATCCGGTGAAGGGAAGGCTAATAACGGGCCGTCCGCCGGGGTAAGATTCATTTTTTCTTGGCAGGACCGCCATGGAAGAATACATTGTCAGCATGGGCCCCGAGCAGCTGGGACCGTTCCTCTACTCCTTTGCCGTTATGCGATTTATCTCTTCATTCCTCTCTGTCTTTTCCGCCTGCTGCCTTCTTCCCGCCGCATGGGGCGCTGGCGACATGGCGCCGGATTTAAAATCCGGCGCGTTCTGGACCCTCCCGCAACCGGATTTGTTTGGGAAATATTTCAACGGGGAATCCGGAGGCTGGGTGGACAGGGACAAGACCCAGCTCCGGATTGCGAAGCCTGCAATCAAAATAGGGGAAATGTCCCTGGGGGAAATGCTGGTGCACTGGAAGGAAGGCGTTCCCCAGTCCATGACCGTCATGATGTACAACAAGGGGGACAACGGGGCCATTGACAAGGATGAGTTTGAAAAACGCCTGGACCGCATCAGGGAAGGGCTGACCGCTCTCACCGGAGTGCAGCCCAGGGAGTACCGGGCCACCCGGAAGGAGGCGGTGGTCAAGGTCAATGGCTGGTCCTGGATTTGGGACAAGGGGGCGATTACCCTGGAAATCAATACGTCGCGGGAGGGCAGGGAATTTGAAGCGGAATTCATCCGGTTGAAGGCCGGCCCCACGGAGGCTTCCATCGCGAGGGGCGACGCTTCTTCCCGCGCCAGAAAGGCGGACATCAAGCAGCACGTCAGGAAAGAAGGAAAACGGGTGGTCATCCAGGACATTCCCATGGTAGACCAGGGGCAGAAGGGTTATTGCGTGGTGGCGACCGCCGCCCGGATTTTTGCCTATTACGGAATGGATTACGTGGACCAGCACGAACTTGCTTCCCTGGCCAATTCCTCCGCGGAAGGAGGAACCAGCACGGCGGCAATGGCGGAGAACCTGAAAAAGATAGGGGCGCGCTTCCAGATCCGGATCAAGGTGCTGGATTCCCTGACGGACACCCGTGATTTCCGGAATCTGCTGAAAGCCTACAACCGCGCCGCCTCCAAATTAAAAAAGGAGAAGGTGGAGAATGAATATGACTGGTCCGGCTTCTGGGACAATGCGGACGGGGAGGTGCTGAAGCTGGCGCGCGCCGGGTCTCCGTCCCAGATGGACAAATGGCTCAACGCCATCAGGCCCTACATCACGGCGGGCATTCCCGTGCTGTGGTCCGTTCAACTGGGCATCGTTCCTGAGCCGCTGCGCCTGTCCCAGACGCGCGGTGGCCATTTGAGGCTCATCATCGGCTTTGACGAGGAAAAGAAGACGCTCATCTTCTCGGATTCCTGGGGTGCGGCCCACACGGAAAAGGAAATGCCGCTGGCGGACGCCATCGCCATTACGACGGGGCGGCAGGTTATGCAGCCCTCCAAATAAGGCCGTGCTGCATGCCCTCCTTCCGCTGCCGGAAGCGCCTGAATATTCTCTCCGGAGAAAAGTAATTCTGCTGGCATGGGAAAGGCGCTGTATTATACTTGCGCCATGATCAGCAGAACATTGGTGAAATATGCTTTGAACAGTGAGGCGGAAATGCCGGACGTACTGATTCAGGGCTGGGTGCGTACGCGCCGTGATTCCAAGGCTTTTTCCTTTCTGGAAGTAAATGACGGTTCCTCCGTGGCTTCCCTCCAGGTGGTGGCGGATGTAGGCATTCCCGGTTATGAACGGATTGGGGAAATGACCACGGGCTCCGCCGTGAGCGTTCGCGGGGCTCTGGTTGCCGGACAGGGCAGGCAGCGATGGGAACTGCGCGCTGCCTCCCTGGAGCTGGTGGGGACCGCTCCGGATTCCTACCCTTTGCAGAAAAAGGGGCATACGCCGGAATTCCTGCGTTCCATCGCCCATCTGCGCCCCCGCACCAACCTGTTCGGCGCCGTGTTCCGCATGCGCAGCAGGCTGGCCTATGCCATCCACCGGTTTTTCCAGGAGAGGGACTTTTCCTGGGTCAGCACGCCCATTATTACCGCCAGCGACTGCGAGGGCGCCGGTGAAATGTTCCGTGTGACGACGCTGGACGTGGGCGACGCCGCCTCCCGTGACGCAGCCCTGGATTTCTTCGGCAAGGCGGCCTACCTCACCGTGAGCGGACAGCTTGAAGGGGAGGCGTTCGCATGCGCACTGAGCAATATTTATACCTTCGGCCCCACTTTCCGGGCGGAGAACTCCAATACCACGCGCCATGCGGCGGAATTCTGGATGGTGGAGCCTGAAATGGCCTTCTGCGACCTGTACGGAGACATGGACATGGCGGAAGCGTTCGTCCGCTTCCTGGTCGGCGACGCCCTGGAGAACAGCGCGGAAGAGGTGGAATTCCTGACCCGCTTTGTGGACAAGGGACTGCGGGAACGCCTGGAGCATGTGAAGGAAACGCCGTTTGTGCGCTGTTCCTATACGGAAGCCGTGGATATTCTGCTCAAGAGCGGGAAAACGTTTGATTACCCCGTTTCCTGGGGCATCAACCTCCAGAGCGAGCACGAACGCTTCCTGACGGAAGAGCATTTCAAATGCCCGGTCATCGTTTACAATTATCCGAAGGAGATCAAGCCTTTCTACATGCGTCTGAACGAAGACGGCAGGACCGTTACCGCCATGGACGTGCTGGTGCCCGGCATCGGGGAAATCGTAGGGGGAAGCCAGCGTGAGGAACGGCTGGACATTCTGGAGGAAAACATGCGCCGCATGGGCATGAATGAGGAAGCCTACCGCTGGTATGCGGATCTGCGCCGCTACGGCACGGTTCCGCACGCCGGATTCGGAGCCGGGTTTGAACGCCTGCTGATGTTCGTGACCGGAGTGACGAACATACGCGACGTACTGCCCTTTGCCCGCACGCCGCGCAACTGCGAGTTCTGACCTGCGCGGGGAAGCTTCCGTTTTTCCGTTCGGGGCGGCGTTGCGCGGCCCCGGAGCGGGCGCGTTGGCGAATGGGGAAATGCTTGTGAAAATTGACCCCGCCGGCAAAAGAAAACCCCGGCTTTCCCTTTGGAGAGCAAGCCGGGGTAAAATCGGTGCTGGGGCGGAGACTACTGTCTCTTTCTTCTTAACAGCAGGGAGCCCAGTCCCAGCAGGCTCAGCGTGGCCGTTGCGGGTTCCGGAACGGTTTCATAGTTGATCAGTACCTTGGTGACGCCGTTTTCCGTGACCTGCGTCACGGTCGCCTGTACCTGGGAGTTGCTGGCGATGTTCAGGCCGCTCAGGTCCAGATTGAGGTTGCCTCCCTGCTGGGCGGATTTGATGGAAGCCAGTTCAATCGTTCCGCTTCCGGAAAGGCTGTTCATATCCAGCGTGCCGGTGAAGGTGACGGTTTTTCCGTTGGTCCAGAAGTTGGTGAGGTCCGTAGCGGTCCAGGAACCGTGTTCCGCCGCCGTAAAGGTGCCGAAATCCAGCGTAAAGTCACGGCCCAGTCCAAAGGCGTTGCTGGATTCAAATACCAGATGGGAATTGCCTTCCAGGGTAAAGGAATTGACGTTGAGATCCCCTATCGTAGTCGTGCAGACCAGGGTGCTTCCGGACCCTACCTGGACCGTATTGGTGGCGCCGAAGAAGGATTGCGCGGTGGACCAGGTAACGGTTCCGGCGTTTTCCCCGATGATGGCGTTGTCATTGGTGCTGTGCTGCGGGAAGTAGCCGTTCGGCGCGCCGTCCACCGTCCAGTTGTTGGAATCTCCATAGATCCCGTTTCCTGCCGCTCCGCTCCAGACATAGGTGGCAGCCTGGGAAATCCCGGCGGATAGGCAGCATAAAATGCAGAATGTAGATAATCTCATGCTCAACAGATACTTTAACAGAGACACGGATAACGGATTTCCAATCCGGCGTCAATGCAAATGTTTGAAGGAGGAACACATCAGGCAAACATATCTTTACTACAACTTAAACGGAAAAGAGGGCACGAGCATTTAATTAATTCATAATTCATTTATTGTAAAATATTTATTTTTTAATAAACCGGGAATCGGATTGGAAATCCGTGCAGACGTCATTCCTTTATTCGGAGATGCCGTTTTTAAAAGAAAAGATTTAATGTGCGGCAGGAGACAGTGGTTGAAACATACGGAAAACCCTTTCCCGCACAGGGCGGGAAAGGGCCTACCATAACCAAGTAAAAGCATGCGCTGAAGCGCCGTCCTACTTAGAACGTATAGCTGATGGCTCCGTTGATTCCATGGGAGGTCAGCTTGTTGCGGGTCTCGAACTGATAGCAGACCCGTGCTCCCCAATTGCTGGAGAAGAGCACGTCAATGCCGGCATTCAGGCGGAATGCGGTGCGACCGACGTTGACGCCGCGCACGTTCCAGGCTCCCAGGGGTCCGCTGACGTTGGACTTGGGATTCATGCGGCTCACATCCTGCGCCGCGGCCACCGTCAAGGCCGGGGTGATGGTGGTGCCGCCGTCCGTCTGGTAGGCGCGGGCGATGGTCACGCCCAACGGAATGGTCCAGTTCTGGGCGCGGGCGTGGTCAAAGGAGCGGCCGTAAGGTCCGCTTTCCGAGAAGCCCTTGAGTTCGGTGGTCATGAATTCGATACCCGTGTAAGGCGTTACGAAGGCCTTGCCGAGTGCGAAGTGTTCCGTCCAGGTGGCGTACAGGCCGCCGCTGAAGGAGTCCGCATTTTCATTGCCGTTGGCGGCGGTTCCCATGATGTAGGAATTGCCCTTGAACTTGGAGCGTCCGTAGGCGCCGTAGCCGTCCAGCGTGAACTTGCTTTCCCTGAAGGGATGCATGCGTCCGTAGATCATGGCCATGAAGGAATCCACGTCGTAGTCGGAGCCGAATCCGCTCTTGTCCTTGATGTCGCCGAAGCTCTGGCCCACTGCAATGCCGATCAGGGAACCCTGGGCAGCCTTGTAGTCAATACCCACGGCATAGCCGCCTGCATTGTACTTGTAGCCGGAGATGCCTCCGCGGGCGTCCTGGTCATCCCAGTTGCCCATGCCGCCTACCCAGATGTTGCCGTTGCCCTTGGCGATCGTCTTGCGGGCGATCGGGGAGCCCTTGGCGTCCACCACTTCAATGGTGTCTTCCGTCTGGCGGGCCATGGAAGCGGCGGACTGGATGCGTCCCAGGTCGGCAAAGCTCCTCAGCGTCCGGCTGGCGGCCCACGCGAAGTTCATCACGTTTTCACCGCTGACGGACTGAATCATGTTGGCAGCTTCGTTCGGGTCCGTCACGCGCAGCAGGGTTTCATAGAACTGGGCGGCGGGAGAACCGGCGGCCACGTTCAGGCGGTTGCTTTCCAGAGCGGCCGCTACGGTGTAAACGTTGCCGTTGTAGCCGGACATGGGACCGTCAATGCCCCTCATGTTCTGGGTGATGGTGGTGGTGCCTTCCGTCGTTCCCGGAGCCATGGTGGTGGTCAGGAACAGGTTGTTCAGCAGACGTCCGGAAATGTCCGTGCCGTTCAGCGTGACGTTCACGCTTTCCGTGCCCTTCTTCAGCTGGGCGATCGGGACGGGATTGCCGGTGGCGTCGGATACCTGGATGCCCACGCGGGAATTATCCGTGAAGGTGGCCGGGGTGCCGAAGTCAAGCACGGAGCCGTCGCTCAGGAGCAGGGTGGAATCGCCGCCGAAGGTGGCGGAAGCCCCCTTCATGGTGGAATTCTGCGCCAGGGTCACCTGGCCCGTCCGGATGTCGTAAACCGTATCGTCCGTGCCCATTACGGCGGCGCCGATGGACTGGAGGGGACCGACTTTTCCGGTAGCGGCGTCCACGGTTCCAAAAGTGGCGTGGCCGATGATCAGGTTGCCTTCAAGCTGCCGGTAAGTGCCTCCGAACGTGTCGGTGGCTCCGCCGCCGCCGTAGACGAGGGTGCCCGTGCCGGTCTTCGTCATGACGGTCTGGTCAGCGGCCAGAGGGGCGGCGTCAGCCGTGGGGGCCGCGGGAGCCGCGGTGTCAATGCCGTCATTGATGAAGGTGTAGGCGGTGCCGTCCGTATAAACGTTGATCTGGGTGTTCTGGCCCGCATGCACGGAACCGAGGACGCCGTTGGACGTGTTGTCGGAAAGAACTGCGCCGGAACCGATGTACAGGGTCTGGCCGTCGGCCAGGTTGATGGCGGCCTTGCCGGCGTTGGTGGCGGTGTTGCCCACGACCTGGGTGCCGTCTCCGATGGAGATCTGGCCTCCCGCAGTGATGATGCCGTCAGCGGCGGTATTGCCGGTGATCACGCTGTTGGTGCCGATGGCAATATTGTCATCCGCCGTCAGGGTGGAATTCCCCTTGACGGTGGTGTTGTTGCCCAGGGTGACGCTGCCTTCGATGGTGTCCAGCTTTTCCGTGCCCACAACCGTATTCCAGTTGCCGTCGTCATTGCTGTAAACCGTCTTGTTCAGGTCGACGGATTCCGCGGAAACGGTGGTGCCGTTCAGAACGGTGTTGTCTCCCAGGGAAACATTGCCGCCTACAGTCTTGACGGTGATGGATCCGGCCGTGGTTTCACCAAGGACGATGCCGCCGGAAATGCTGTCATCCATGGAATCGATGACGGTTTTGCTGTTCTGGTTGTTGGCCGCGTCAAACTGTTCCGTGGTCACGGTGCCGATCCCGGCCGTGGAGGTCACGTCTCCGTTCAGCGTAACTTTGGCCGCCGGATCACTGACGATTTGGCCGGTAGCCGTCACGGTGTCCTGCATGGTGACGTTGTTGCCCAGGACCACGGCCTGCTCGTTGGAATTGCTGTAGGTGTCGTAGGTCGTCCTGGTATAGGCCTCACCTGCCGGGGGCGTGGAGGGGTCCACCGTGTGAGCCGCCTGGCCGGTAACGGTGACGGCTTTTTCCATGGAAACATTGTCGCCGATGCCTACCTGTCCGTTCGTGGAAGTGACGGTGGCGCCTACCGTCTTGGGATTGGCGGCGTCATTCGTTCCTTCGATGGCAATGTTCCTGCCGTCAATGGTGGTGGTGTCCGTGGCGTTCGTGACTACGATGTCATTGTCGCTTCCCAGGGGTTCGCTCAGCGTGATGTCGTTGAAGCTGACCTGTCCATTAACCAGATCATAATTGAAATTAACCAGTTTGCCGCTGGGGTCCGCCATTTGGACGGTAACGTTGCCCGTTCCGGAGATGGCGTTCAACTGGGCCCGTTGTTCCTGGGTCAGTGTGATGTTATCGGAGCCTGCCGGCACGGTGATAGTGATGGTTGACGCTTCATTCGAGGCGGCAGCCTGGTTCCAGGCCGTCACGAATGAATCGGCGCTGTTGGCCGCATAGTTAGCTGCCGTAGCAACGGAGAAACTGCCAAGGCAAGCGATAACTGCTGCCAGCAGCATATGTGGGAGTCTTAATTTCATGCTTTTTTATTTGTTTAATGATTAGGTGGTTATGCGTTCGTGACAATCACGGCGCCCGAGGTTTTAGATGTTTCTCGTTCCGGGCTGTTCAGTGGGATGACATGGGAAGGTTTGATGGAGATGGGAATGAAAATGATTCAGGATAAGATGGTTGCGGCTATTGTCTGGCGGTCTTTGTCATGACAGGGTTTTTAAACCTGGAGCCGGAAAGGAATTCCAGAAAGCTTCCAGTAAATTCATTTTCCTGAGAAGAAAAAATATCTCATTGATGGTGAGGGATTTATGATGTTTTCTGGGTCCTCTTTTATTTTGCTGTTTCCTTCCCGGAATAATGGCCGTGAAAATGGTTCAAATATAAATAAGAAAATTTGTTTCCGGCTGTGGTGGCAGTTTGGATGCTCCGTTCCGCCTCTGCAAGAATGGAGCCTCTCGAACAGGGATGTGCCCAAAGCTGTGCAATCAGGCGAATTTTATTGACTGCCAACGGTCGGCAGCCTATTACCGGGGAATGACTACCCGATTGTTTACGGTCCTCGCGGCCGTGTTGCTGCCGCTTGCCCCGGCGCAGGAGGCCGATGTGCCGCACCAGCCGCGCGTGTGGACCAATACCGCTGGCAAAACCATCACGGCGGCTTTTGTCCGCTTCAACGCCGCCGGCAAGAAAGTTTCCCTTAAATTGGAGAAAGGCCGACAGGTGGAACTGCCTCTGGCAAGCTTGTCCGGGAACGACGTGGACTGGATCAAGGAGCATGTTCCGGAAGCCATGAGCAACCAGGAGCGCATGCAGCGGCATACGGAAGGAAGGCTGGGGAAGATCACTAAAATCCCCGCTACGGATTCCTATCCGGAAGCCTTTGTCTATTATCCATCCACGCTGAAGGCGGAAACTCCGCCTCCCGTCATCATTCTGTTTAATTCCGTAGGCAATGGACAGCACATGGTCCAGAAATTCCGGAAGGCCTGCGAGGCCAACGGATGGGTGGCCCTGGGATTGACGACGTTTAAAAATTCGGAGTCCAAGGAACATGAAGCCGGACTGGGCAAGCTGTGGACTTCCACGAACGGGAGTTTGGAGAGAATGGCCTTTTTTGATGCGGACCGCATGTACATGGGCGGCATTTCAGGCGGAGCGTCCCGTGCCTTTACATATAGTGAGCGCAGGATTCCGCCCGTCCGCCCGTGGAAGGGGATTGTATCCATGGGCGGCTGGCTAGGAGGGAAGGACCGCCTCACGTGCCCCACGCGCATGGCGGTGGCTATTATTAATGGAGACAAGGACGGAGGGGCCAACAGTGCCGTCAGCCATGACGTCAAGGTTCTCAAAAGAAGGCAGTGCGCCATCAAGGAATTTCCCTTTCCGGGAAAGCATGAAATGCCGCCGGACGAGAATTTGGTGGAAGTCCTCAAATGGATGGAGGAGGTGTCTCCCCAGACCTCCGCGCAACGTCTTCCCTCCCTGGCGGAAAAGGATTAAAGACCCGGTGCGCCCCGCATTTACCGCAGGAAGGGGGGACAGGCTTCTTATTCTACCGCCCACTCCTCCACCAGGCTGGCCGGGAATTCATCCAGAAAGCGGGAGGGCATCTGCATGAAGGTTCCTCCCTGCGCGCGGCAGTTCCAGCGGGGGTAGGTCAGGTAAAGCTGGTCCTTGGCGCGGGTGATGCCCACGTAGAAGAGGCGGCGTTCCTCCTCAAGACCCGCCAGGTCTCCGTCGTCAATCACCCGCTGGTGCGGGAACATGCCGTCGCACAGGCCGATCAGGAAGACGACGGACCATTCCAGCCCCTTGGCCTGGTGGATGGTGGACAGGGTGACGGCGCCTCCGGAGAGGTCCGCCGCCGCGCTTTCATCATCCGTATTGCCCAGCAGGGAAAGCTGGGAGAGGAAATCCTCCGTGGATTCAAAGCGTTCGGAGAATCCGGCCAAGTGCAGGAGGTCCTGCCTGCGCTGGTCGTAATTCTCAAAGGCGGCCTGCATGTACTCGTCATACACGGCTTCATTGATGGAAATGAGCATGGAGGCCGGCCCGGCGATTTTTCCGGCTGGGGCCAGTTCATCCAGCGTGTAGCAGAGCTGCGTCCAGGCCGTTTTGGACTTGGCCGGGACCGGAAAATCCAGCATCAGGGCGGAGAAGGATTCCGGCGGCGTTTCCAGCCGGCTTTCCGGGCAGGCGGCCCAGCGTATCCAGAGCTTCTGGGCCATGCCGGGACCGATGCCGGGCAGCAGCATCACCATGCGGCGGAAGGAGAGTTCATCCCTGGGATTGACTACAAAGCGCATGAACGCCACCACGTCCTTGATATGGGCCTGTTCAAAAAACCTGATGCCGCTGGTGATGCGGAAGGGGATTTCCCCGCGGGTCAGTTCCATCTGCAATTCCATGCTGTGGAAGTGTGCGCGGTAGAGCACGGCTATTTCATTGGGGTCCGTGCCTTCTTCAATGAGGTCCCGGATGCGCTGGGCGACAAATTTGGCCTGCATCCTGTCGTCGTTGAGCGGAACGAGGGCCGGGGGCATTTCCCCGGTAGGCCGCACGGAGCGGAGCCTTTTTTCAATCTGCACCTCGTTGGCGGCGATGGCCGCGTTGGAGAGCTCCAGAATTTCCGGCACGCTGCGGTAGTTGGTCTCTATCTTGAAGGTCTTTGCCGCCGGGTAGCGGGTAGTGAAGCTGAGGATGTTCTCCATGTCCGCCCCGCGCCAGGAATAAATGCTCTGGGCGTCGTCCCCCACTACCATGAGCTGGCCGTGTTCCCGGGACAGCAGGTCGATGAAGCGGCTCTGGAGGTAGTTGGTGTCCTGGTATTCGTCCACCAAGATATGCTGGAAGCGGGAGCCGTACAGGGCGCGCAGATGCTCCTGTTCCTGGAAAAGCCTCACGACGTTGAGCAGCAGGTCGTCAAAGTCCATGCTATTGGTTTCCTGCTTGCGGGCCACGTACTGTTCATGCACGTCCAGGATGGCGTCCAGGTGGTTGGAGAGGTACGGATAGGCGTTTTCCAGCGTTTCCTGGATATTGGCGCCCTCATTGTCCGCCAGGCTGAACAGGGAGGAAAGGACTTCCGGTTTGGGGAAGCGGGTGGATTTCTCATCCAGTTTGAGGGACTTGACCACGCTTTTAATCATGGACTTGCGGTCGTCGGAATCCATGATCGTGAAAGCCGGAGTATAGCCCAGGTATTCCGCGTGCTGGCGCAGGATGCGGTTGGCAATGGAATGGAACGTGCCGCTCCACAGGCGGGACAGGTCCAGGGGAATCAGGGAGCGAACCCGTTCCGTCATTTCCCGCGCCGCCTTGTTGGTGAAAGTGAGCAGCAGGATATTCCACGGGTCCGTGCCGTGGTCCAGGAGCCACGCCACGCGGTAGGTCAGCGTGCGCGTTTTTCCCGAACCGGCCCCTGCAATGACGAGCGCCGGCCCCGGTTCCGAAGAAACGGCTGCATACTGTTCTTCATTAAGGGCCGTGCGGTAGTCGATCCCGGAGATGGGAGCGGCTGGCGCGGCATCCTGCTTGATGACGTAGCGGCGGGCCATGGCGTTTCAGTTAATAGTTGATAGAGAATAGTTAATGGAATTGGCCGAAAAACTTTTCTCTCCACTCTAATCACTCTTTAAAAGTCGAGGTACATTTCCGCGCGGCGGTTTTCCTTGCGGGCTTCATCCCGCGTTCCTTCGTCCGCCGTGGGGGAGTAGGTGCGGCGCGGTTGTGATTTGCCGAATCCCTTTGTGACGATTCTTTCCGCAGGAACGCCGAACTGGACGAGCTGGGCCTTCACGGCCGCCGCCCGGCGTTCGGAGAGGCCCTGGTTGTAGCGTTCACTCCCCACATCGTCCGTGTGGCCGCTGATTTCCAGCTTCTTGCCGCTATCCATCTTGATGGCCTCCGCCACAATCTGGAGCTGGCGTTCGGAACGCTTGGACAGAGAATCTTCATTGAAACCGAAGAACAGGGCCAGGGAATCGCCTCCCTGCGGATTCTTCACGATGGGGATGAAAATGTCGTCTCCGGCCCCCTGCCGTTTCGTGTAGGCTTCCAGCATGTTGTCCAGGGAGGCTTCCGCAATCAGCCATTGTTCATCCTTCTTGGCTACGGTCAGGCCCACGTTGCCGGCTTTCCTGCCCTGGGCGTCCTGCAGGTGGACGAAAAAGCCCGCATTGGTGGGCGCTTCATAGGCGGTTTTGATGGGAGCGTCCTCCCGGAGGCGGAAGGCGCCTTCTTCAAACAGGATGCACAGCCCGGCCACGGTGGCGTCCTGCACCTTGGTTCCGTCCACGAATTTCCGTGCCGTGCGGAAGTCCGCCTTGGCAACGGCGTCCATGAAGGAGCTGACGATGCCCATGGGGTCGTTCATGGCCATGGGGGCGGCCTTGTCCTTGGCCAGGTCCTGCTTGCTGGGCAGCGTAAGGGTGTCCAGCGTCCACTGTTGCTTGTCATTGCGCTTCATGTCCAGGTAGCCGCGCGCGCCGCTGCTGAAGTTGAGCGTGTATCTGGCCGTGGGGTTGGCCCCCTGGTTATTCGAGCCGATGCTGGTGATGCCGGGGGTGGAAAGGCGCACATGGCGCGCTTCCATGAGTTCCCGGATGATGCGGCTCTGGGCCTCCGTGACGGCCTGCTGGATTTCCAGGGATTTCAGGGTGTCCGCGTCCCGGTCCTGAATAACCTTGGCAATCGCCTGCGCCAGCGTCTGGGGGGAGCTGAGGTTGACCAGGGAGGACGGCGTGGCCGTCTGCCGGTTGATGTCTTCCTTGGTGAGCGGGTCCACGGTGGGCTGGGGAGTCACCGTCTGGCGCGGAGGAACTTCCGTTTGCGCCGCGGGTTCAGCGGGGGCGGGCTCCTCCTCCCGGTTTCCCAGGAACAGGAAGACCAGGGCCAGGCTGCCCACGACCAGGAAGCTGATGATGAAGGCGGTGATGGTGGATGCGTTTTTCATTGGAGGTGAATGTATGAAAAAGGGTCAGGCGTTCAAGGCTTCCAGCAATTTGGCGTGAATGCCGTCAAAACCGCCGTTGCTCATTACCAGAATAACGTCTCCCGGCTGGGCTTTCTTGCAGACGGCGGAGACGATTTCCTGCGCCTGGCCGCCGATCAGGGCGTCCTTGCCCAGCGCGGAGAGGTCATTGGAGAGTTTGGTGAGGTCCAGGCGTTCCTCCAGGGCCACCTTGTCCGGATGGTCCACGGCGGCCACCACGGGGAAATCCGCCGTGGCGAGAGACAGGGCCAGTTCATTCTGGAAGATGTTTCTGCGCGTGGTGTTGGAGCGCGGTTCAAAAATGGCCCAGATGCGTGATCCCGGGTAGCGCTGGCGCAGGCCCAGGATGGCCTGCTTGATGGCCGTGGGGTGGTGGGCGAAGTCGTCCACCACGGAAATGCCGTTGACCACGCCCTTGACTTCCTGGCGGCGCGCCACGCCTTCAAAGCGGCCCATGGAGTCCGCCAGCTGCTTGACGTTCAGCCCCGCAAATTGTGCGGCGGCAATCGCCATGGCGGCGTTGCGGATGTTGAATTCCCCGATCATCGGCACGTAGTAGCGGGTGCCTTCCAGCGTGAAATGGCTGCCGTCCGTGGAGGTTTCCACGTCCAGGATGCGAATGTTGGAAGAGTCGGAAAAGCCCAGCGTCTTGACGGGGCAGGGGGCCCCCTTCACCACGTCCAGGCAATTGGGATCGTCCGCGTTCACCAGCGCCAGGCCGTTGCGGGGAATGATCTGGGTCAGGCGGCGGAAGCTCAGCTTGATTTCCTCCAGGGAATTGTAAATGTCCGCATGGTCGAACTCAATGTTGTTGATGACCACCAGTTCCGGCAGGTAATGCAGGAATTTGGAGCGTTTGTCGAAAAACGCCGTGTCGTATTCGTCCCCCTCCAGCACGGAGAAATCGGAATCCGTAAAACGGCCGCCGCGGCCCAGGTTGCGGGCGATGCCGCCGATCATGAAGCTGGGGTTCAGCCCGGAGTCCTCCATCAGCCACGCCAGCATGGACGTGGTGGTGGTTTTGCCGTGGGTGCCGGTCACTACGTAGTTGCGCTTGCCGCGCAGGAAGTATTCCTTCATCGTCTCCGGCAGGGAGAGGTAGCGCAGGCGCCGCTGGAGCACGGCTTCCACCTCCTCATTGCCGCGGCTCATGGCGTTGCCGATGACGATGACGTCCGCGTCCGCGGGGATGTTGGAGGCCTTGTAGCCTTCAAACAGGGTGATGCCCTCCTCCTCCAGGAAGGTGGACATGGGGGGATAAACGTTGGCGTCTGAGCCGGTGACGGTAAAGCCGCGGCGGGCCATGGCGGCGGCTACCGCGCCCATGGCGGTTCCGCAGATGCCGAGGAAATGGAAATGGCTGTTCATGACGGGGGGAGAGGAATGGAGCAGGTTTTTATTTGGAAAAGGTGGGGGCCGCAATGCAGGAATCCGCCAGGGCGCGGTCACGGCGGCGCACGATGCCGTTGGCGATGTCCGTCACCATGCCGGACAGCAGGCGGGTAAGGTGGCTGCCGGGCGTGTAGTCCGCCGGGGCGATGAAGTTCACGCGGTCGGAATTGGAAGCCAGGTTATAGCACTTGCGGAAGCTGCGGCCCGTTTCGTCCTCCGGATTGTACACGGCCACGGCGTGGCCGCCATTCCTGCGCATGACGGTGAAGCAGGGCACGTCCGTGGGGCCGTCGCCGATGTAGATCATGTTGGCGAAGGGAATCGGGCGCATGTCCTCCGGCATGTGGTCGTTCACGTCCTGGTCGTAATCCAGCATGCCCTTGTTGATGCGGAAGAGGTACTGGGTCTTCGTGGTGTGGGAAATGACCCTCTTGGGAAAGTTGATGTAGCCGTTCTCCTCGCTGAACTCGCACCCGAACACGGCCTTGAAATAGGGGCGCAGGGCAGAGCCGTCAATCAGGGCTTTCAGGCCGGAGGAAATGATGTAGTATTCAATGTTGATGCCCAGGTCCGTATGAAGGGAGGACAGGGTCATGGACGGGAAGGCGTCAAAGAAATCCGGCAGGCCGGGGTAAAAGGTGAGATGTTCCCCAAGCTGGGTGAGCCGGGCATTGCTGACGCGGTCCAGGGAGAGGGCGTCCAGCAGGCTTTTCATGTAAATCAGTTCCCCGTCCCAGCCTTCCCGTTCCCCGGTGGCGTTGCACTTGGTCCAGAACTCCTGCGGGGAGATGCCGAATTCCGGAAAAATGGCCTGATCCTGCATGTAGAAGGGGCTCAGGGTCTGGTCATAGTCGAACACCAGGGCGATCGTATTCTGCGGAGAGGACATGGGAGGGGCGGAAAGTGGCGTTACATGCGGAACTGGTCGCCCAGGTACTGCTTGCGGGCGATGGGGTCGTTGGCGATTTCCTCGGAAGTGCCGTGCTTGATGACCTTCCCTTCAAACAGGATGTAGGCGCGGTCCACGATGTGCAGGGTTTCCCGCACGTTGTGGTCCGTAATCAGGATGGAAAGGCCGTCCGTATCGCGCAGCTCCATGACGATCTTCTGGATGTCTGAAACGGCGATGGGGTCCACGCCGCTGAACGGTTCGTCCAGCATCAGCAGTTTGGGGCTGGTGGCGAGGGCGCGGGCGATGGTCAGCCGCCTCTTTTCCCCGCCGGAAAGCTGGATGGCCATGGAGCGGCGCAGCTTGGTGATGCCGAAGCGGTCCATCAGCTCCACGGCGCGGTCCTTCTGCTGGCGGGAGGTCATGTCCTTGCGGGTCTGGAGAATGGCCAGGAGGTTGTCCTCCACGGAAAGCTTGCGGAAGATGGACTCCTCCTGCGGCAGGTAGCCCATGCCGCGCCTGGCGCGCAGGTTCATCGGCAGTTCCGTGATATTCTCGCCCGCAAAAATCACGCGGCCTTCGTCCGGGCGCACGAGCCCCGCCACCATGTAGAAGGAGGTGGTTTTTCCCGCGCCGTTCGGCCCCAGGAGGCCTACGATCTCGCCATGGCCCACCGTCAGGCTGACCTGGTCCACGACGGTCCGCGTTTTATAGGTTTTGCAGATGCCTTCGGCTCTCAGCAGATGGGTGGATAGGGGGGAGCTCACGGCTTGCGGTTGGTTTTCTGTTTGTCCCGGTCGGAAAGCTTCTTGTCTACGTGGCGGAACGTGGTCTTGGTGCCGCGGCTGCTGTACATATTCCCGTTCGAGTACACGCGGATGAAGGCGTCCTTGTTCGGATTCTTGATGATGGCGTCCGGCGTAATAATCACCGGAGAGCCTGTCAGGATGATTTCTCCGGTTTTGGCGTTGTAGGTGATCTTGTCCGCCTGGGCGTTGCTGGTTTCCCCCTCCTTGTTGGTATAGCTGGCTTTCACGTTGCCGGAGGCCGCGACCGTTTTAATGGAGTTATAGTCAAAATTGCCGCCGTTGGGGAGGGCCACCTGGGGCTTCTCCCCTTCTTTTTCCTTTTCCTTCTCTTTTTCCTGCTTGCGTTCGGAGGGCTTCTTGTCGCCCGGCTTCTTCGGCACGAACTCCGCATAAATTTTCAGGTGGTCCGCACAGTCCATGGAAAGATTGGGGTTGCGCACCCGGACGTTTTTCATGAACACCAGCACGCCTTCTTCCATGTCGAAGTACAGGTCCCCGTCACAATCTACGGAGTACAGGTTGTTTGAGGAATTGGCGCGCATGAAGTTCTCTTCCGGATTGGGCGCAGCGGGAGCGGTGTCCGCAGCCGGGGCGGTGGCATTGCCGGTGACCTGGTGCTGCTGGCGGAATTCCTGAATCTGTCCGTCAACGGTCTTTTCCTTCACGTTGTACGCTTCAATCACCTTCTCACCGTCTTCCTTCAGGCCCGCGGTCGGAACGGGGGCCAGTTCCCGTTCCCTCCGGGCGGTTTCCTCCGCCGTCAGGGGGCGCACGATGCCGGAGGGGGGAGCCAGGGGCGGCTCCAGGCGTGGATCCAGTTCCTTGGGCAAAGGCTGTACGATATGGGCGGGAACGCCGTCAGTGGCGCCGCAGGCAAGACCCCCGGTCAGGGCGAGCAGCAGCAGGGAGGAAAGTTTTTTCATAAAAGGAATGGTTACTTGTTGCGTTGATCCATGCGGATGGTGGTTTGAACGGGGCCAAGGATGATGCCCCTCTTGATATTGGTATCCATGTAAAGGCCGGTGCCCCTGGCGGAAAAGTTCTCTTCCTTGAGGGTGGTCTCCGTATGGGAGACGACCAGTTTTTTGTCCAGAAAGTAGGAGGCGGCCTTCGTGAAAAGATGGGAGGTCTGGTTGTTCTTCCCGTACAGGTACACGTTCAGGATGCTGGCGGCAATTTCCTGCGGGGCGGCTACGGTCACGCTTGAAGCGGTCAGCAGCATGGAAAGGCGCGGCCCTTCATACCGTGACAGGCTGACTTTGGGGAGCACCTGGCCTACGGGCAGAAGCTCCAGCATGGGCAATTTCTTGTCTACGCCGGCGAAGGGAGTGGCTGCGGGCAGGGTGGTATCCGCCTGCGCCGCCATGCCATGCATGGCAATTACCAGAAAGCATGTGAACGGTAACTTCATCATGACTGAACCGCCTGATGGATGGACTGAAGGCGTTTCAGCACGCCTTCAAGCAGGTGGAGGGGGATTTGGTTGGGCCCGTCGGAAAGAGCCTTGGACGGATCCTTGTGCACCTCCATGAACACGCCGTCAATGCTGCCGGTCGCCATGGCGGCGGACGCCAGCACGGGAGCCAGTTCGCTGTCTCCTCCCGTGGTTCCGCCCAGGCCTCCGGGCCTCTGGACTGCGTGGGTGGCGTCAAACACGACGGGGAAGCCTTCCTGTTTCATCCAGTACAGGGAGCGCATGTCCACCACCAGGTTATTGTAGCCGAAGGAGGTGCCGCGCTCGCACATCATGAACTCGTCACAGCCGAAGGCGCGCATCTTTTCCCCGATGTTCACAGTATCCCACGGAGCCAGGAACTGGCCCTTCTTGATGTTCACGGGACGGCCGCTCTTGGCGCAGGCTTCCAGAAGGTCTGTCTGGCGGCACAGAAAGGCGGGAATCTGGAGCAGGTCCACGTATTCGGCGGCAATCTCCGCTTCCCGGGCCGTATGCACGTCCGTAACGACGGGCAGTTCCAGCTCTTTGCCGATTTCCGATAGGATGCGGCAGCCTTCCCGTACGCCGGGTCCGCGGAAGGACGTGATGGAAGTTCTGTTCGCCTTGTCGTAGGAGGCCTTGAAAATCAGCGGGATGTCCAGGTTTTCCGCAATGGACTTGATGGAGCGGGCCATCTCCCAGACGAAGGATTCGCATTCCAGAGAGCAGGGGCCCAGGAGGTAGAACGGCCGCGGGCCGCCGATTTCAACGGATTGAATGTAAAACGACATAAAACAAAACCTGTATGTCCTTATATCATGACGGTTTCAAGCCCTCCGGTCAAGCCGCTATCCTGCCTCCGCCGGGAGATTCGGCAAGAGGGAGCCATTTTCTCCGGACCCTTTCTTTAGAAAATTCATAAGAAAATGAAAATCAGTGGAATAAAAGAATTTTTCCTGCCGTATTGCGGAGAATGGGCGGCCATGGAGGGAAAAGGCGGTTATGGTATTGCCGGAATCCGGCGTTTCTGTTACAAACGGCAGGCATGCACCGTCCCTGCGTCTGCAAGTGGGGAAGATGCTGAACGCCGCCTTCCCTCCGGGGTCTCACTTCACATGCCCAAAAAAATTTACAAGCTATGCGTCTCCTATGATGAGGCGGGGGCCGAACTCCGGCAGCATCTGGCGGATCGCATCAAGCTGCTGGGCATGGACGGCGCTCCCGTCTGGCAGGCTTCCTTCCGGGACATGCAGGCGGACGACCTGCCTCCGGGCGACGGGGTGGTTCAGATTTATCCAGTCTTCATGCAGAGCGGCTGGACGGTGACGGAAGCGCTGCCGGAACAATTGAGCGCCATGTATGCGGAACGCGGCGTGTCTCCGGAATTCGAATTCAAGCCGGTGTGGGGAGCCGGGGAAGACGTGATGCCCCTCCTGACCGTCCGCGACGCCCTCGGGAAAGAGCTGGGGCCGGGAACGTCCCTGCTGGTGGTGGCCCATGGAGTGGTGGGAAAGGACCTTCCTCCGGAGCCGTTCGCCTTTTTACAGAAACTGCGGGCCTTTTTATGGCCGCAGGAAACGGATATGGCCCTGGCCTATTTCGGCGCTTCCCCCTCCGTGGAGGAAGTATTTCCACGTTTGAAGGGAAACAGGGTGGTAGTGCTTCCGTTCCTGATCGGGGAGGGAAAGCACATGAGGGAGGACATGCCTTCTCCGGAATTGGCGGAAAAGTGGGGCAAGGAACTGGAAATATTGCCTCCCCTGGGCGCGTTTTATTTGCAGAAGGCGCGGGAATACTGGGGAAGGGAACGTTCCGGGATTTCCGCGAAGACCCGTGATTGACCCCTGCGGCGCTCCATGACGGTTTCCCTTTCCTCCGGGGTGAGATACCGGTTCCGGTGCGGGGCGAATGCCAGCCGCAATCACGCGGCCTGCCGGACGGCTCCCGGCTCTTCCTCACGGCAGGGAGGAAAGCCCTGCTTCATGGACCGCGCCAGCTTTCTGCTGGTGAAGTAATAGGCGATGGCGAGAGGCACGCAGGAGCCGATCCAGGCGGCGGGGCTCGCCATGCTGGCTCCGGTGAAGCCCAGGCAGCGGGCCAGCACGATGGCGGCCAGGGCGCGCATGCACAGCTCCATGACGCCCGCGAAGGTGGGCACGATGCTCTGGCCCAGCCCTTGCAGCGTGTAGCGGAAGACAAAGAGGAGCGCCAGCACCCAGTACATGGAGGCATTGATGTTCAGGTAGGTCTGGGCCAGGCTGACGACTTCCTTCTCCCCGTCTCCCACGAACAGCCGGATCAGTTCCGGCCCCCAGGCAATATTGGCGGCGGCTACGGCGATGCTGAACCCCACGGACATCAGGTTGCACTGGAGAACGCCCCGGCGGATGCGCTCCAGATTCCTGGCTCCGTAATTCTGGGCCACGTACGTAGCCATCGTGATGCCGAAGGACATCATGGGCAGCGTCGCCACCATGTCGATTTTCTGGGCCGCGCTGAAAGCCGCTACTGACTGCGCTCCCAGCCGGTTGAGGGCAAACTGCACCAGAATGGCGCCAATGGCGATGATGGATGCCTGGAACCCCATGGGAAGGGCCACGCGGATATGCGCCCAGAGGTAGCGGCGGCTCATGTTCCAGTCCGCCCTGGTCAGCCGGAGAATGGGAAACCTTTTAAAAACGTAGGCGGTGCAGCAGAGGCCCGCAACCAGTTGGGAGGCTACGGTGGCGACGGCAGCCCCCGCGGGTCCCATGCCGAACCGCAGGATCAGCGCCAGGTCCAGCGCAATGTTCAGTACGCAGGCCAGAACCAGGAAATAGAGGGGCGTCCGGCTGTCCCCGAGGGCGCGGAGAACGTTGGAGAGGAGGTTGAACAGCATGGCTGCGCCGATGCCCCAGGAAATGACGATGATGTAGGCGTGGGCCGCCTCCAGGATTTCCGGAGGAGTTTGCAGCAGTTCCAGAACGGGACGAGCGAAGGCGACGCTGACGGCGGTCAGCAGGACGGTCATGACGGAACTCAGGACGATGCAGACGGCAAAGCTGCGCCGCACCGCCCGCCTGCGGCCCGCTCCAAAGCGCTGGGCCGTGATGATAGCCAGCCCCGCCGTGAATCCGATGACGAAGCCGAGGATGAAAAACATCAGGCCGCCTGTGCAGCCCACGGCGGCCAGGGCTTCCACGCCCAGCGTGCGGCCCACGATCAGGGTGTCCGCCATGTTGTAAAACTGCTGGAACAGGTTGCCGATCAGCAGGGGAATGGTAAACAGGAAAATCAATTTGGCGGGATTGCCGCTTGTCAGGGTCTTGGTCATCCGGAACGCCCGCATGGAACGCCTCTTCCATGTTTTTTCCAAGACTGTTTTGCGGCATGTTCCTGTTTTTTGTACGATAAGTATCAGGCAGGGGGTGAAAGCCGCTGCGGAGGCGCTCCTCCGGCGGGATGCCGCGGATGGCGGAATGGTTGCGTAAATCAATGATTTATGCTTTGACAAGAAGGGCGTCGTGAAGTATATTATTTGTCCCTCGCGTGATTCGGCGCAACCTGAACAATGGGGATCGGAGGGGTAGAAAGCGTCGAAGTCCCCAAAAACCGCTTTTCCTGCCGCAAGGAAAGCCACCTACATACATATATGATTAATGATCTGATTAACCAGATGGTTGAAGCCGGTGTTCATTTGGGCCACCAGACCCGCAAATGGCACCCCAGCATGAAGAAGTACCTTCTCAAAGACAAGGCCGGCATCCATATCATCAACCTTGAAGAAACGGAAAAATGCCTGGACAAGGCTTGCTCCTTCCTGGCCGATCTGGCACGCCGCAACAAGAAGATCCTCTTCGTCGGCTGCAAGCGCCAAGCCCAGGAAGCCGTCCGCGAAGCCGCGGAAGCCACTGGTCAGTACTACGTTAACCATCGCTGGCTGGGCGGCATGCTCACCAACATGAGCACCATCCGCAAGAGCATCGAACGCCTTTCCTACCTTGAAGGGATTGAAAAGACCCCGGAATTCAAGAGCATGTCCAAGAAGGAACTGGCCGCTCTGGACCGCGAACGCCAGAAGCTGGAACGCAACCTTCAGGGCATCCGCAACATGGGCGGCGCTCCGGACGCCATGGTAGCCATCGGCGCCGATCATGAAGACATCGCCATCCGCGAAGCCCATCGTCTGAACATTCCCGTCTGCGTTCTGGTTGACACCAACGCCGACCCGAAGGAAATCGATTTCCCGATTCCCGGCAACGACGACGCCGTCCGTTCCATCCGTCTGGTCCTTGACTGCATTGTCAAGGCCATCAACGAAGGCAAGGGCGCTCCCGCCGAAGCCTAAACCAACCCATTTAGAAAGAACAGAAACACTATGGCAGAAATTACTGCAGCTCTCGTCAAGGCCCTCCGTGACAAAACGGACGCCGGCATGATGGATTGCAAGAAGGCCCTCAACGAATGCAACGGCGACATGGAAGCCGCTGTGAAGTATCTTCGCGAAAAGGGCATTGCCAAGGCTGCCGCCAAGGCTGACCGTGACGCCAAGGAAGGCGTGATCCGCGCCGCCGTGGCTCCCTGCGGCTGTTCCGGCATCATCCTTGAACTCAACTGTGAAACGGACTTCTGCGCCAAGGGCGACAAGTTCCAGGGCCTGGTGAACGACGTTGCCAAGGCTCTCATGGATTCCAAGGCCGCCACGCTGGAGGAAGCCCTCCAGGTTGCCATGCCCGAAGGCACTACGGAAGAATACATCAAGGCCATGTGCAGCTCCATCGGTGAAAACATGGCTCTGCGCAAGTTCGCCCGCCTCACGGTGGACGGCTCCGGCGCTGTGGTCTCCTACATCCACATGGGCGGCAAGGTTGGCGTTCTGCTGTCTATCAAGGCCGGCAAGGAAGAAACCGTCAAGTCTGACGCGTTCAAGGCTCTTGCCAAGGACCTGACCCTGCACATTGCCGCCGCCGCTCCCAAGAGCGTCAGCTCCGACAGCCTGGACCCCGCCTTCGTGGCTGAGGAACAGGAAATCGCCAAGCAGCAGCTCATCCAGGAAGGCAAGCCCGAACACCTGCTGGAAAAGATTCTTCCCGGCAAGCTGAAGGCCCTGTACGCCCAGTCCTGCCTGCTGAATCAGGGATTTGTTAAGGATCCCAACGTCACGGTGGACGCCCTGCTCAAGCAGGTCGGCAAGGAACTCGGCGATGACGTCTCCGTCGTCTCCTTCGTCCGCTACCAGCTCGGCGCGTAAGCTCCGCGGCAGCATCAATCTCAGGAGCCGTTCCCTTCGCGGGGAACGGCTCTTTTTTGCTTGAGATGGATCCATTAAAGATTTATTCATAAACCATATGCATGGAGAAACCGGGAGTCCGGATATGGGTCATCAAAATGTGCGGGGAAGAAAAGATCCGGTCCTGCTGCTGATTATTGCCTCTACCGTGGTAGCTGGTTTCTGGAGCGCTTTTGTGTTGAGGAATGTCTTTGGCCTTGTGTGGGGGCCTTGGTATTTCCTTGCGGTGTTGTGGTTCTTCAAAAAGACCAATAGACGGTGGAAATGGGAAACAACTTCTTTTGTTGTTATCGGCCTCGTGTGTTACTATGAACTCTTTTGGTCCCGGGTGACTCCGGAAGATATGCGCGATGCCCAGTCGGGGCTGATTATCATTTTTGGTCCGGTTTTTTCCGGAATAGCGGCTCTCCTTGGAGATGCCGGGGCAGCTCTTCTTTCCTTCCTTGTCCGTTCATCCTGCGGCAAAGATGAGAAGGAGAAGTAAAGTTGTTTTCGGTAGAAGGGCATCTATTGGTACAGGACGCGGCGGTAGTAAAAACAGGCTAGATTTTTCCTGCGTATTCTTCAGGCCGGCCCCAGTGTTTTTTGGGGAAGGCATGAATGGGAGATGCGCGTGGATGTCTTGATATTGGCGGAGCTGGCACGGTTGGGGTCTTGTTTTGCCTCAGGAGGCTTGTTAGAGTGATGGTATGGCTTTTCTGGAACTGGATCATGTGAGCGTTGTCTTTCCTGCGGTGCAGGGGCTGCTCTCCTCCCGCAAACCGGCGTCTGTGGTGGCGGTGGACGGGGTGTCCCTGTCCGTGGAGAAAGGAGAAATCCTTGGGCTGGTAGGGGAGTCCGGCTGTGGCAAGTCCACTCTGTCCCGCACGGTGATGCTGCTCCAGAAGCCTACGGAGGGACGCATTTTTCTGGAAGGAGAGGAACTGACGGCTCTTTCCGCCTCCGAGGTCAGGAAGCGCCGTCCGGATTTTCAAATGATTTTCCAGGACCCCTACGCTTCCCTGAATCCCCGTTTCACGGTGTATGCGACGTTGAAGGAGGCGTTGGAATGCCGCAGCCGCAAAAGATCTTTCTCACAGATGAGGGACGAGGTGGCGGAACTGATGGAAAGGGTGGGCCTGAATCCCTCCCTGATGCGCAAGTATCCCCATGAATTTTCCGGAGGCCAGCGCCAGCGCGTAGCCATCGCGCGTGCCTTGGCTCCGGAACCCCGGCTGGTCATTGCGGATGAACCCGTTTCTGCGCTGGACGTCTCCATCCAGTCCCAGATTTTGAACCTTCTCATCGCTCTGGCCCGCGACTTGAATCTGACCATGATCTTCATTTCCCATGATTTGTCCGTGGTTCATTACATTGCGGACCGTATTGCCGTGATGCGCAAGGGCCGCATCGTGGAATACGGGGAGGCGGACGAAGTTTTTTCCTCCCCCTCCCACGAGTACACCCAGGCGTTGCTTGCCGCAGTGCCGCGGCTGTAGGTGAATGGAAGAAAAAAGAAGGGGGGGAGGGATTCCTGTCAATGAATATGCTCGTTCCATCTATCTCCTTTCCAACGATCAGCAAAAGGGAAGTGCTCAGACTGTCCTGCATCACCAAATGGCAGATAAAGAAAGTTCGGTGTAGTCATAAAATCCTGGTCAGTAATTTGAGAATTTTACATTATTCTCATTTCCATTCGTCATTAGGTAATAAGGTATATTCTTTTTTAATCAGAATATCATGACAATTAAAGGTTAAAATGGTTAAGTGAGGATTGGACCATATTTCGACTACTATAATGATATGTCCGGTCCAGCGTTATTATTTTGGAAAAAACGGGAATGTTGCTTGGGTGCCAAAGGTATGCTGATGCCAATTATTTTTAGAATGGAATGGAGGATTTTATTGTATTTAGGCCTGTAATAATGGTCGCCGTAAAATTGTTCAGGATAGATGATGCGGTCCGTAAATTCGACATGGAATTCTAAAGTTATTTTAATTTCATATCCGCATATTTGACTCATGTCTGAAAGTCGTTTGTTGATTTCGTTGATATTTTTGTCTGTAACCAGTATGTCTGACCAGTATTCTTTAAATACAAATAATACATGCTGGTTGCTGTTTATATCAAGAGAATCATTTTCCCACCATTCAACGATACTTATCAGCTGATGTAGATCAAGATCTGAAATGCCGTTTCTTTTCATCAGCCTTTTTCCATATTTTCGTGAATACCATTAAATTCTGAAAAATCACGTGATATTTATTGAAAATATTCTGAAAAGGATCAATCTGATTTTCATAAGAAATTTTTCTATTTTAAAATTAATCCCATAATGATTGGAGATCTATAATTCCGAAAAATGATTATTTTTAGTGAAAATATCTAAAGAAACTTCCATGGCGTTTTCAAAATTTAATATTTTCTTTTGTTCAATTATATATTCCGGATCTTCTTCAATTATTATTTTTGCGTACTGTGCTAAGCTATGTAGAAAACAATGTTGAAAATAATAACCTCCGTAAAATACTCTCGTTTTCCCCGAAGGCATTTTAATAAGGATAATACCATTTGGTAATACTTTTTGGGTACTTGGTATACAAATACTCGTATAAGAAGATCCATCTACCGCGAGAGTTTCAACTTGTGTATATTTGCTCTTTATTTTTTCTAAAGAAGAAACATCGAAAAATCTTTTAAGACTCTTTGCACTTTCTCTATTGTTTAAAACATCAATATAATAATATAATAAAATAAAAGAAATTAAAACAAATAGAAGGAATATGATTTTTTTTGCATTCATTTATAAAAGAAAATAATTCTAATTGAATAGTTTTTGATATAGATACTGAAATCCATAAATAGCTCCATATCCAAATACAGGCGTGCCATATAATACAATTTCACAAGGAAACATACTCTGTAATGATGTCCGTAGCGCGTCATTTTGTCCCAAATAACATGAGCGTAACTCTACTTCACATTTTTCACAAAAGGGAATTTTTACATTTTTGAATACATCTGATATTTGCTGCCTCGTTCGAGTTTCCATCAGTCCAGCTTCTCCCCACTCAGCGCGTACATTCTGATTAGTTCCATAGGACATATCTGTCCCGTGCATCACAATAAGCAATTTTTTTACACATTTTCCACAACAACAGTGTTCACTGGGATTAAAATCATTTGGAGAAAATGTCTCATAAACCGGGCCTTTTCTTTCTAATCGCTTTTTGACTTCTTCAAGTCCTTTATCTTTTTCTTTTTGCTTTCCAGGATAAGCAATATAATTTAATGTTATTTCGTTGCTCTCTATTATAGAAGGTTGTGGAATAGGAACTTCAACGATTCCAGAGGCACCTCCATTGTAGGGGGGTATTGTACCTAATAAATCCACTTCTATGTTAATTCTATTCCTAATAAATGCATACAAATTCCACCCTCCCTGTTCCTGGATGGGATCGCGGTTGATCCACCTGCCGTCTGCGGGATTGAGGTGGCGGTAATTGTAGTAGACAAGCCCCAATTCGTCATCTGCATACTCGCAGGAAAACCTGAACTTGTTCTCTTGAGCCATGTCTTCCTTAGCGGTGAGAAGGCTACCAAAAGGAGCATACTCGTAACGAGCTCTTCTCGTCTGTTGTCCGTCAAAAATGGAAGTGACGTTCTTCAAGGCATCGTGCATGAAGTAGAGATGCTCTTCCTGCTGTGAAATGTTGTCTTTCCAGCATGTCATCATCAGGACGCGCGTGGCTGTAGGCTCCGTCGGATCCCACAAATAGCTCTTCACCAGCAAGGGTTCGGGATGCGTCAAATCCAGTTGGGCTACCTGCAGATAATCCCGGTACAGGAACCGGGAGTGGCTGGATACTGCCCCATTGATGACCACTTTCTTCTCAAAGCGCCGTCCCCGGTAGTCGTAGCCGCAGGTGATAGTTGTTCTGCCATCCTGGCTGGCGAAGACGACGGGGCGGTCGTTGGCGTCGTAGGAGACTTCCCAGATGCCCGTTGAGGTCCTGATGCGGGTCTGGTTGCCGTCGGCGTCGTAAACGGGGTTAAAATCTTCTTTCCCCCCGGCAATATCCGTGTACTGGTTGAGCCGGTTGGATTCGTAGGAGAGGGCTTCCTCCAGTTCCCGGGCTATTTTGCGGTTGCCGATGTTGTCATAGCAGTACGCAAAGCTTCCTCCCCGGCTGATGCGGTCTTCCAGCAGTTCACTGCGGCTGTTATAGGTAAAATCTCTTACTACTTCAGCAGTAGTGCTGTCCCAGCAATCCCGCCGCTGGACGGGCCGCATCAGCGCGTCATAGTCGTATTCGTGGCCGGCCGCCAATTCGCCGTCCGCTCCCTTCCTGTAACCGATAGCGGTTACGAGGTTGAGCTTGGGATGGTAAGTATTGCTGCGGACCATGCCGTTGGGATAGGTGAGCTGGTTGAGGAAGCCGCTGGTTGGATCGTACTGCCAGGTAAAGGGAGAAGCGATGCCTTCCAGATTCATCCCAATCATGCCGCCTTTGGAATCGTAGTCAAGATGGGAGTGCTGCACGGTGTGTGTGCCGAGCATCAGGCGGTATCCGTTGGAACGCCCCTGGGCATCGTATTCTTCTTGAAGAGAACTTTCCACCTGTCCAAAGGAAGTGTCCTGAATCATCCTGCCGTAGCTGTCATAGGAGAGTTCCCTTAATCCGGAGGCGTCCCGGATGGAGGTCATTTGTCCGAGGTGGTTGTAGGTGAACTTCCATCCGGGAGTAGCGTCATTGTGGGAGGCGGAGACGAGTTCTCCTGTAAAGGGAGCATACTTATACGTTGTGACAAGCCCCCTGGCTTTGACAAGTGTCTCCTGACGGTTGAGCTCGTCATAGGTTTTGGAAACACAGGAACCGTCGGCATAAGTCTTTTTCAATTCCAGCCCCGTGGCCTCGTCATAGAGCCAGATGGTGGTGTCTCCGTCGGTTCGGCCGGAAGGATCGGAAGTGATGTCGCCTTCGTTTGCACGGAAGGTAGTCAGGGCCACCATGCGGTCGGCTTCGTCGTAGGCGAAGCAGGCCGGCTGAATGGCGGTGCCATATTCGGCCGTCTTTCTGCCGCGGATGTCATAGGAATAACAGGTTGTTCCTCCCAAAGCGTCGGTGATGCAGGCAGGATGGTCACAGCAGGACAGGTAACTGGTGATGGTGACGTTGCCGGCTGCATCCGTGGTTTTGACTGGTCGTCCGTCTAAGTCAGTTTCAATCGTCGCGACATTGTCTCTGGCATCGGTTTGTTTTAGAACCATTCCTGTGGAGGTATAAGAACGTTCTTGCGAGGAATGGACCCCGGCATGATTCGTTTGGCTTACCATAAACCCGTCGACGACAAGGATCTCGGCTGTGATATCGGAAGTGGGAATGCGACTGAACCGGGTGCGTTTGGTAGGAGCGGTATACTCCGTCCACTGGATGCTCTGCTGTCCGTAGACGTCCGTGGTGATGGATTTGTTTTCCAGTACAGCGCTGAGTCTGGAAACCATATTCTCCGTGGTTTGAATGAGGGGGAGACCGTCGGCATTATAGGTCGTGGAGGTCTGTACCTGGTAAATGCCGTCTTCCCGGATCCGGTAACAGGATGAGATTTCCGATATCCTGTTTCTGGTAGTATCTTCGGGATAGAGGGTGTCTAAGAGAACAGTTCGTCTGACGGCTTGTCCCAGCTCATTGTAGACTGTGACCATGGGAGCCATATCTTCCTTTTGGGTACTAATAAGTTGTCCCTTGTCATTGTAAACGCTTCTAATGACGATGAACCCTCCCTTCGTATTGGGTTGTTCCTGCCGGACGATTTGACCAAAGCCATTTTTCAGAATCCGCGACAGCACAACTCCCTTGGACAAGGTCGTGGTCAGGATGCCTTCTTCTGTCAGCTCCAGCCGGGTCTCCATCTCTCGCTGGCCGGTTCCTCCCTCCAGAATGACAGTGCCGTCGTAATAGGTTTTGGTAACCAGAGTGGCCCCTGCAGGAGTGGTAACCGTGGTGGTAAGGCCGTCTTCGCTGTATTCAGTCCGAGTCACGCGACCAAGAACATCCGTCGTGGCAATCGTTCTTCCCAAATTGTCATACTCCGTGCTTTCCATCGTCGTCATAGCTCCCACATCCCGTCGTGTGGCTATGGTTCTTCCCGCCGCATCATAGCTGTAGGAGGTAATCATTTCAGGGGTGGTTTCCGTCGCCGAGCGGATGGTTTCCACCAGCTGCTTGGCCGTGTTGTAGCCGTAGCTGGTGGTGATGCCGTCTTCATCAGTTTCCCTCAACGGGCCGCAGCACATCCATTCCGTCGTGCTGGTGCGCCCGTTGCCCTTCGTCGTCTTGACGAGCCTCTGCTCGTCGTCGTACTCGTAGTCCTCCAAGGCAATCAGCGACCAGACTTCTCCGGTGTGAACGTATTGTTCTCTCCTGGTGATGGCGCCGTTCTCAGCGATGTACTCTACGTTCCGGGTGCTTTGTCCGGGAACGATGCTTCCGTTGGCCTGCACGGTCTCCGTCACCTTGTGGACGGCACCGTATTCCGCGGCTGCTTCATAGGAATAGACCGTCTGGACGCCATTGACGCCCTGGCTCATCTTGCGCCTGCCCCGGGCGTAGGGGTATTCGGCAGCTTCCCCATAAGTCTCCTCTACACTCGTATGAACCTGGTCGCTTCCTAGCGCGGTTTCCGTCACGGTCGTGCGGCTGGCCTGCGGACTGTCTTCATAGGTGTAGGTGCGTTTGAGAAGCGCCGTTTCTTCTCCATTCTCGGCAATAATTACTTCGGTTTCCGTAGCGGGCCTGAAGTCGTTAAAGCGCAAGTCGGCGTAAGTCGTGCGTGTCCCCTTTTCACCGCCACCGGCCCAGGGAGCAGCGGAAAGCACGGTTCTGCCCTGGTCATCGTACTCGTAGCGCGTGTACCCTCCATCGGGCTTGATCTCCAGGGACACCCGGAACTGGTCGTTGTAGGTGTAAAGCGTAGTCTGGGCCAGAGGGGTCTTGTAGCCCTGGGTGCTGCTGATGGTCAACCAGCCTCCCTCGGTGTACTTCTTGACTGTACGCGTGCAGGAAGAAGGCGTTTCCTCGTCGATGCCGCGCAAGCTCTCAATCATTTCCCATTTGCCTCCGGGGAGGGCATTTTTCTCCACCGTGCTAACGGTGCGCTCATCCCCCTCTCCCTGGATGGTCGTCACCTTGTTGCCTTCCGTCCTTCGCTGCGTCCGGAAGACAGGCATCCCTTCCCTCTGTTCGGCGATGTCCATCACCTGCACGCCATTGTCGGAGCTCAGTTCATAGCTGACCGTCTTGTAGGGAGTTCCGGTGCCGGCAAAGCCGCGCGCATTCTTGCTCACCTGGCCGGGAGCGTACCATTCCAGGGTGAGCCTGTTGCCTTCCCCAACCGCCTGCAACAGTCCCCGGGACTTGGACCAGATGCTTTGAATGGCTACCGTGGAAGGATGGCGGTTCACCTTCATCTGCCGGGAATAATCTTCCGCCGTGGTTTCCACGCCGGAGGCGGAAACCATGGAGACGACCTTTCCGGTGGCTGCCGAGAAGCGCAGGGTGCGCCCATTGCTCTGGACCATGTCCAGATAGGCGGGAGACCCGCCGGTGCAGGGAGACTTGTCGGCATTCAGCTTCTGAACCTTGTAGTTCAACTTGCGCGAACTTCCGGAGACGGAGGCTCCGGAACCGCCGTTTGAACTTTGGAAGGAGATGGAACTGCCCGTGGGGCGTTTGACGGAGATCTGCCCGGTTGCTGGATTGCAGGAGGCGGTCCATTCGAGGGGATGCTTGTAGCGCAGAGTGATGGGACATGGGGAGGAAGGTTCGGCAAGGGTGCGGGGAACGGGGGAATTATTTCCCCCTCCCCCTCCTGAGTCTCCGGTTCCTACTTCGAGTAAGCCTTCGCAGTCGTCGGCCCCTTCCGGATAGCCGCCGAAGAAATGGGAGGTGTTCTTGCTGCAATCGGACTGTTCGATGTCTTCGTCGCAATCACAGGAACAGGGGCACGGGCAACCGCCTTCCTCCGGCTCGCTGGAGGAAGAAGAGAGGGAACTGGAACTACTGCTGGAAGAGGAACTGGAGCTGGAAGAACTCGATGAACTTGACGAGGACCATGAAGAACTGCTTGACGAGGAAGAGCTGGAAGACGGAGCGCTGCTGGAGGAATCCGGCTCCTGGGGCACCAAGGAACTGCTGTGGAAACTGGAAGACGACCAGCTGCTTGAGGAACTGGACGAGGAAGAACTCGAACTGCTGGAGGACGACGAACTGGAAGAAGAAGGCGGCGCGCTGCTGGAGGAATCCGGAGGCTCGGGAGCCGAAGAACTCGGCTGGAAACTGGATGAAGACGAAGAGCTGCTGGAAGAAGAAGAACTGCTTGACGAGGAGGAGCTGGAACTGCTTTGCTGGACTTGGGGTCAAACTCAAACGAGTCTCCTCCCCCCGCCGAACTGCTCGACGAATCCCCTTCTTCCATCTCCTGGTACAGGTTGACCAGCGTCAGCACGGTTTCTCCTTCCTTGTCGGCCGGCGGGGTCTCTGCCAGCAGGTAATAATCCAGGTCGGGCTCACCTTCCTTGTCGCACATTAAGGCAATGCAGAACTCCTCTTGCGACTCCAGGTCGGGCTGGTGTTGATGGACGATGTGGCACCAGTAGTATCCCTGGTCAAACTGGATCTGGCGGCGCAGAGGGGCGGAAGAGCCCGGCTCCGTGGAGAGTTCCAGATCCTTGGCGGGAATGGAAAGGGAGATGGAGGAGTGGGCGTGAAGGTGGAGAAAACAGGTGGAGGGAGCCATGACCTTGAGGTATCCGAACCATTCGTGACGGGAGGGGGAGGAAGCGGCGCGTTTGGGGATAAGGACGGGAGCGGAGAGGCCGTTGACCAGGAAGTTGCCCTGGGGCTGTCCGTTGGGGTACATGGGAATGAAGGGGTAGACGGTGTCCATGGCGCCGATGTTGAAAGTGTTGTTCATGATCTTGAAATTGAAGTTGCCAAACAAACACAGCCAGAATGGGGAACATTTCCTACCGGTGAAATACGCCTGTTACGTTATGGAAAAAAGATGAAAAGCTTCATGGAACAGTTGTTTCCTTTGATTTATTTCTATAATTACTGGGTACAGTCATATAAGGGAAATCTTCCAGAGCCGCCGCCCCGAGCTTGATTAATACCAGACCGCTTCTGATTAATTTCCAGAAATCTTGAATAGGGTATAGATGGAATCCGTGTTTAGAGTGAACATGATTTCAACTTCTGAGGTATTGTTAGATTGGACGAAAACGGTGATGGTTTCTTTTGCCGATTTTTTGTTGTTAAAAGTACACTCTAGAATTCGAATAATATGGATTTGTAGTTATTTCTTGTTACTGAGGGCAGGAAGACAAAGTTTTTATTTTCAACTCTCCTATACTTTTTCTTATCTCTTTTGAAATCATCATATAAATAAATTCAATAATTTATATTTAATTTCATGAAAGCTCAAAGGTGGAGAACCTGCAAGGAGTGATTGGTTCGATTTTACGGAGGTTATTGGCAGGGTTTATGTTTGATCTTTGAAAATTCTGAAATGATGGCACAGTTTTATGGAATGAAAGTCGTTGCGCGTTGTCTGACTAAAAACAGTCCTTCCCCGTTTTAAAAACATGCAAATATCATTGTTGACCTTGCTGGTCCTTCTTCTCCAGACTTTTTCGGCCATGGCGCAGCAACCGGAGGTGCAGAGCGCCGCCAGGGACGCCGTGGAGTGGCGGCACCATATCCATGAGAATCCGGAATTGTCTTTTGAAGAATACAAGACGAGCAATTATGTGGCGGACCTGCTTGCCTCGTTCGGCCACATTGAAGTTCTGCGGCCTACGAAGACCTCCGTGGTCGGCATTCTGCGCGGCGGAAAGCCCGGGAAAACCGTCGGCTTCCGGGCGGACATGGACGCGCTTCCCGTGCAGGAGGAGACAGGATTTTCCTTTGCCAGCAAAACACCGGGCGTAAGCCATGCCTGCGGGCATGACATGCACACGGCCATGCTGCTGGGAACGGCCAAGGTTCTTGCCTCCATGCAGAAGGAATTGCCCGGCACGGTGTATTTCATTTTCCAGCCCGGGGAGGAAAATCGCCCGGGGGCGCCCTTCCGATCATCAAGAGCGGAGTTCTCAAAGGCGTGGACGCCATCTTCGGTGCGCATGTGATGCCCAATGAACCTGCCGGGTCCATCGGCATTCTGCCGGCGGGGGCCGCCTCTTCCTCGTCGGACGGTTTTTTCCTTACCATTCAGGGGAAGGGTTCCCATGGCTCCATGCCGCAGCTGGGCGTGGACCCCATCGTCACGGGCTCTGAAATCGTGATGGCGCTGCAAACGGTCGTCTCCCGCAATGCGACGCCCGGGGACATGGCCGTGATCACCGTGGGAAAATTCCAGTCCGGCAACGCTCCCAACGTTATTCCGGACAAAGCGGAGCTGGGAGCCTCTATCCGTTCCGTAACGCCGGAAACCCGCAAACTGCTGGAAGAACGCACCCGGTCCGTCATCGACCATGTATGCAAGGCCAACGGGGCGCAGTACAAGCTGGATTACGTTCTGGGCTATCCGTCCATCCAGAATAACGCTGCCCTGCGGGAACTGGCGAAGAAGGCGGCTGTTGAAGCCGTGGGTGAGAAGAACGTTTTTGATTCTCCCAGAATACCGGCCAGTGAGGATTTCTCCTATTATGCGCAGGTAGCGCCCACTTATTTCATGACCATCGGTTCCGGGGACGGCCCTGCGAATCACAATCCCGGATTCAAGGCGGACGACGGAGCGATTCTCAACGGAATCAAGGCGGAGGTCCGGATTATCCTGGATTACCTGAACTCCAAATAAAAGGAGGAAGGCAACAAGGGAAAGGCCCCTATTCCTGGCCGGAGCAGCGGGCGGCCTCCTGCATTTCCCGGATGCATTCCTCCATTAGCGCGGCGTCTATTTCATGGACGTCCTTCCCCCGGCCTATCCCGGTGAGCATCAGCACCGTCAAATGGCCGCCAAGGTGCTCACGGAAGGCTTCCAGGCCCTTTAGCACTTCGCATGCGCCGTCCTCCATCCTGCGGGAGAGCAGGGGGGTGGAACACGGGCAGTCCCAAGGCTTTCAGTACGGAGACGATTCTTTCCGCCTCCGCAGCAGGCAGCCATCCCTTCCTGACGGAATAAAGGATGTCCAGGCACATGCCCACGGAAACGGCTTCCGCATGGCCCAGCATGTAGCCGGACATGGTTTCCATGTAATGGGCGGCCCAGTGCCCGAAGTCCAGGGGGCGGCTGGAACCCAGTTCAAAGGCGTCTCCACTTCCGGCGATGTGATCGGCGTGCAACAGGGCGGAACGCTCTACGGCATATTCCAGCGCGTCCCGCTCGCAGGCGGCCAGCGCGGCGGCGTTCGTTTCCAGCCAGTCAAAGAAGGAGGCGTCTTTTACCACGGCCACCTTCACCACTTCCGCCAGGCCGGCCCTTTTAAGGGAGAGGGGCTGGGAATGAAGGAACAGGAAGTCGTTAAGCGTGGCCCAGGCTACGGCGAAGGTGCCCAGGTAGTTCTTCTGCCCCATGAAGTTAATTCCGTTTTTGACGCCTACGCCGGAATCCGCCTGGGAAAGGGTAGTGGTGGGCACGCGTAGCAGCCGGATGCCGCGGTGGGCGGTGGCGGCGGCAAAGCCCGCTACGTCCAGAAACGCCCCGCCTCCCACGGCAATGATGTAGGAATGGCGGTCGATGCCCGCTTCCACAATGTGGCGGAGGGCCTTTTCCCACGCGGCAAAGCCGGTTTTGGCCGCTTCCCCGCCCGGAACGGAACGGCAGCCGGTATAGGCCAGTTCTCCGGCGTTCTTTTCAAAATAACGGTCGATGTCCGCCGGGAGCTGCGGATAAAACCGTTCCAGCCCTTCCTCCATAAGGACGAGGACGCGGCCTCCGGGCCTCTGCTCCATCAGGCTGGCCAGCGCATCGTTTTCCGGACGGAAGGCTCCGTGGGTAAAGCCCGTTCTATAGGGAAAATCCAACCGGATATTCAGCGTATGAAGGGACATTTCAGAAGGAATGCAATGGAATGGCTCGCGGCTTTCCTAATCCCTGCGGAGCACGGGAACAGCCCTCATCTGGATGAAGCGGTCCGCCTTGGCGGCCTCTTTCTGGGACATGTACATGGTGTACGGCTGCTGGGCCACCTCAATGCGGTGCGTGCCGCCGGGAGCGGGCAGGTCCAGAAGCTGGTTGAGGTGCTTGAGGCTCTTTACCTGGACGCCGTTCACTTTTTCCACAATGGAGGAGTTCATCTGGGCATAGCCCAGCGTGGCCTGGGTGGGGAGCGCCATCAGGAAGACCACGATTTCATCCACGCCTTTTTTCCGGATGTCTTCCTTTTTCTGAATAGCTTCCAGCAGGTTGAGAGGGGGGCGGTTCTTGCTGAGCTTATTGATTTCCCTCATCAGGGCTCCCGTCAGGGGAACGAACACCAGACCTCCGTAAATGCGGTAGGGGGGATTGGAAATAAAGGGGGCCGGATTGATCAGATCCCCCTCCAGCGCGCTCCGGTCAAGCTTGACATCCAGCGTCATGGGCTGGCTGACGCCGTCCTTATCCTTGCGGCGGATGCCCAGCGTAATGATATCCCCCGGCATGGCGGAGTCACGGAACAGGACGTTGGCGGAAACGGGGCCCAGCGCGGGGTCCCTGATCAGGCCCTTGCTGTCCAGCGGAATGCCGTTGACGCTTTCCACCACGTCTCCGGGACGCACGCCTGCCTTGTAAAAGGAACCGTAGACAGGCAGTTTCACCACGTAAAAGCCGCCGCCGGTTTCCGGAAGGCCCAGGAACTTGCGGAAAACGGGGTCCGTCAGCTCCGTGACCTGGGTGCCGTCCGCCGGGAAGCCGGTGTAATTGCCGGACCGGGCCTGTTGGAGGAACCGGGAAATCATGGTATGGGTCACGGCCAGCGCCTTCTGGGCGGAAGGATCGCAGCTGGCGCTGAGAGCCACCAGTTTATTATCCCTCATGATGGGGTTGCCCGCGCCGCCTTTCAGAGGCGTGACGGAGGATTTGACATTGTACAGGACAAAAGGTTCGCTGTTGGTGAAAGGGCTGGAGCTTTCCGTTGCCAGAAGGGTTCCGGACGTAGTGATGGGGAGGCCGTCGTCATTGAACTGCCAGAAGGTCACCTTGTCGCCCAGGCGCGGGGCGTTCCCCAGCGTGACGGGCACCAGCTTGTCCAGGAAGGCGGCGTCTGCCTCGTTTTTCAGGCGCAGCAGGGCAAGATTGGCTTCCGGGTCAAAGGCGGTCACGGTCACGGGAACCGTTTGGGAGCCGTCCGCAGAGGTCACTTCCACGAAGCTGGCGGAATAAACGATGTTGGCCGCCGTCAGAATATTGCCGTCCCCCAGGTAAATGCCGAAGCCCTGGCTGTACGCCGGGTTTTCCTTGCTCCACGGCTGGACCATGGCATAGCCCTGGTTGGTGGCGTTAATGCCTACCATGGAGTTGGTGGGGGAGGGGAGCTGCGCCGGAGCGGGCGTTTCCTCCACCTGTTCAGGCGGTGTTTCCGGCTGGGGTTCGGGAGCGGTTCGTCCGGCTTCGCGCGGCTGGCAGCCGCCGAGCAGAATCAGGGAACCGAGGGCGAAAAGGGAAAGAATTTTCATGGCGGTTAACGGGCGGGGTTGGTGTTCCGGTCAGGCTGGCGGCCGGGAATGGCGCTGTCCAGACGGGCGTTTTTCGGGATGTTGTAGGTTTTGGAGATGCGCTTGTTGGCCGCCTCCATGGCCTTGCCTTCAAAGATCAGGGGGCGTTCCCCGTTTTTCAGTTCAATAATCACGTATTCCGGCATATTCTTCGGATAAAGGAGTTCGTAGGCGTGGGTGAGGCCCTTGACCTTCACGCCGTTGATTTTTTCCACGATGGCGTTGGAGATGGAGCCGGACAGGCGCGCGTTCACTTCATCGTCCAGCACCTTGGTGATGATTACCATGTCTTCATGGTCCACGCAGCCGCCGTCTTCCTGGTAATCCCGGATATCCAGGGCGACGTCCAGCATGGAGATGTCTGCCGCCGCAAGCACATTGCGCTGGATGGGCTGGAACACCAGGCCGCCGAAGACGATATAGCGGGGCATCTTGTCGTATTCCGCCATCAGCAGATCCTTGGAGAGAGAGGGTTTCATCACCATCTCCACCTTCATGGGCTTGCCGTCGCGGATGATATCCAGCGGGAGCCGGTCATCCTTGAAGCAGCGTTCAATGAGCTCTTTCATGCTGATTTTCTGGCCGTCCAGCTCAATCATGGCGGAGCTGTCCACGTCGTAGCCGTCCACCTTCATCAGCAGGTCCCCGTTGCGGAGCACTCCATCGGCGGAGGAGCCCTTGAGCACTTTGCCGATCAGGACGCCCTTCTCGTCGTCCGGCAGGCCGAACGCCTTGCGCATGGCGGGATTCAGGATGGGCGCGGCCTGGATGCCCATGTCCACGTAGCCGTCATAGACGCCGTCCTTGATGTCCTCCAGAAAGTGGCGGATGACGGGCGTGGGAATCACGTAGCCCGTGTTGTTGGCGTTGTTCAGGCCCTGGAAGGCTACGCCGATGACTTTGTCCCCCATCAGGGCGGGGCCCCCGCTGTTGCCCGGATTGATGGCGGCGTCCACCTGGATGGTCAGGTGTTCCGTGTTGCGGGGGTGGGCATATGTGGTGAAGTCAATGCGGGAGACTACGCCGCGCGTGACGGAAAGCCTGTTGCCGCCGATGGGGTAGCCGATCACCCTCACCTCGTCTTCCAGGTGGGGCAGGTTCTTGCTGAATTCAAAAGGCCGGATGCCCTTGAAGGGCTTGGGGTCGTCCGCTTCCAGCAGGGCCAGGTCCGCATCATGGGCGATGAATTTGACCCTGGCGGGAATTTTGCGGGAATCCCCGTACATGGAGATGTAAATGCGTTCCGCGTTGCTGACCACATGGGCGTTCGTCATGAAGGCATTTTCCCCGATCAGGAAGCCGGTGCCGATGCCGCCCTGGTAGCGGCCCGTATCCCATGGAGTGGCGTAGTCCGGCGTCAGGGAATCCACTTCGATCTTCACGACTCCCTTGTACTGGTCATTGACGGAAACGACGGGGCCGGACATGACCTTGTCCACCCCGAAGTCTGAAATGGAAACGGCCGGTTCATCCGCGTAGGAAAAAGCGGCGGCGGCCAGGACTGCACACAGTCCTTGGAGGCAGGTATGGAAGTGCATAGTGGTCTGTAGTGAAGAGATAATGTTCTGAAAGTAAGTTGGTTATAGATTGCTTTTCCGGCTTTGGGTTGCCAGGCTTTCCTGGAAGGAGTTGACTTCCTCCAGCAAGGAAGAAAAACGTTCCGTCACCTCGTCGTCCACCTGGCTGCGGCGGATGTCCAGCGCGGCTACCGTCTGGCGCGTCTGTTCCACGCACAGGGCCATGCGGGCGGCCATGGTGCAGTAGTCCGCATCGTTTTCCTTCTCTTGGAGCAGGCAGGAGAGAATGCGCGGGGTGATGTAGCGGATGCAGTAAAAAATCTGGTTCAGGGGTTCCGGCGGTTCCGTCCGGTTCCTCTGGGATTTGTTGATCTCCCGGCTGAACTGGCGCTGGCACAGGTCCGTCAGCTCCATGACCTGCTGGAAGAGGGGGTGGAACATGCAGGACTGCACCTCCTGGGCCTCCTGTTCGTTGAGGATGTCAAAGAGGCTGAGCATGCCGGTGCTTTTGCAGGAACACGGAGTGCCCGTTTCCTCCGACTGGGCGATGTTGTCAAGCACGTCGTCCCAGCCCATCACAAAGGCCAGGCGGATGTCTCCGGTGGGGTTCAGCCTGTATTTCTGGAACACTTCCTGGTAGGCGATGGCGATGGCTTCCGCCTCCCGCAGGCGCTTGTCCCAGTGGTGGTCGGGCAGGTTGCCGTCTTCCTGGGTATTGGCATAGGTTTTGGACCATTCCTTCACCTGGGTGCGCAGCATCTGCTGGTTCGCCATGATCTGAACCTGTTCCTCGCAGGAATCCATGATCCATTCGGGGAGGGAGACCTTGATGGAAAAGGCCGTGCTTTCCAGCAGCACCATGTCGTGGTGGCTGGTGAACCATTCCAGGTACAGGGAGTTTTCCATGGTTTTCTTCCCCTTAACGGGCATGCGGCGGCTGGCCGTCATGTCCCCCGCCACGCCCCGGATGTTTTCCGGGAGCTGGGTAAGTTCCGCAGGGAGCATCTGGGGGGAGGGGTTCCTGAAATCGACCAGGCATCCGGCCAGGTCCTGGAGGCAGTCCCCCTGCAGGGTGATATTCACCGGATGGGGCATCCCCATAAGCTGCAGCGCAAGCTTGACGGTTCCGCGTTCACGGTTGTCCAGCGTGCCGTAGTGGACGTAGTCTGTAATTCTGAAAATCATATGGGGAGGTGGGGGATAGAGGGGGGGTAGGGAGAGGTCAATGTTGAATCAGCAGGAGGCTGTTACCTGGGGCAGTTCCGCATTTTTCTTTTCCACGGCATCCATGTTGACAAGCAGTTCCGCAATGGAATCCCAGCGGCCCCGGCTCAGGGCTTCACGGGCTTCCGCCGGCATCCGGATGGGGAAGGAACCTTCCTTCCAGGAGGCTGTCATGTTCAGGAGGTCGATCGTCACTTCCGTTTCCGGATGATCGGAAATGTACCGGGTCAGTGCGGCAATGTCATCCGCGGACGCGCACACGCAAGGGAGGCCGATGCCGGTGCTGTTGCCGAAGAAGATTTCCGCAAAGGATTCCGCGATGACGGCTTTGATGCCGGAGCGTTTGATGGTTTGCGGAGCGTGTTCGCGGGAGGAACCGCAGCCGAAGTTGGAGCCGCCCAGGATGATGGAAGCCCCCTTGAAGCGGGGATCGTCCACCGGATGGGATTTGGACTGTCCGTTTTCGTCAAAGCGTTCGTCCCAGAACATGACTCCCGCCAGCTCGTCAAACGTGATGCACTTGAGGAAGCGGGAGGGGATGATGCGGTCCGTGTCCATGTCCGGTCCGGGAACGGGAACGCAGGTGCCGGTGATGGAGGTGAATTTGGTCAGAGACATAAAGGAAAAAGTTGGAAAGTTAATTCAGGGAAAACACGTCGCGCGCGTCGGAGACCTTCCCGGTCAGGGCGGCGGCGGCCACCATGGCGGGGCTCATCAGCAGGGTGCGCCCGGTGGGGCTTCCCTGGCGGCCCTTGAAGTTCCGGTTGGAGGAACTGGCGCAGAGCTGGTCCCCCTGGAGCTTGTCCGGATTCATGGCCAGGCACATGGAGCAGCCCGCCAGGCGCCATTCAAAGCCGGCTTCACGGAAAATGTCCGCGATGCCTTCCTCTTCACACTGCCTGGCAGTCATCTGGGAGCCGGGAACGGCCAGGGCCCGGATGCCGGGAGCCACATGGCGCCCCTTGATAAGGGCGGCTACTTCCCGGAAATCCGAGATGCGGCCATTGGTGCAGGAGCCTACGAAGCACACCTGCACCGGCAGTCCCTTGAGGGGCATGTCCGCGGGGAATTTCATGTATTCCAGCGCCTCATTGATCATCTTCCGTTCGTCGTCGTTCCTGGCGGAGGAGGGGTTGGGCGTGCTGCCGCTGATGCCCGTGTTCTGGTCCGGGGAAATGCCCCATGTCAGCGTCGGTTCAATGGCGGCTCCGTCAATCTCCACGATCTCGTCGTACTCCGCGTCCGCATCGGAAGCGAAGCTCAACCAGCGTTCCACGGCCTTGTCCCAGTCCGCGCCGGTGGGGGCGAACAGACGGCCCTTGATGTATTCCACCGTGGTCTGGTCGGGGTTCACGTAGCCGCAGCGGGCCGCGCCTTCAATGGACATGTTGCAGAGGGTCATGCGTTCGTCCATGCTCATGGCGTCTATTACGTTGCCGCCGTATTCATAGGCGAAGCCCAGGCCGCCCTTGGCGCCCAGAAGGCCGATGATGTGCAGGGCCACGTCCTTGGCGCGCACGCCGGGGGCCAGTTTCCCGTTCACGTTGATGCGGCGCACCTTGAGCGGGCTGAGGGCCATGGTCTGCGTAGCCAGCACGTCGCGCACCTGCGTGGTGCCGATGCCCATGGCAATGGAGCCGAACGCGCCGTGCGTAGCCGTGTGGGAGTCCCCGCACACGATGGTCATGCCCGGCTGGGTGATGCCGAGTTCCGGGCCTACCATGTGCACGATGCCCTGGAGGCCGGTGGGGAGGTCGAAAAAGCGGATGCCGTTTTCCGCGCAGTTCCGGCGCAGTTCCTTGATCATGGCGTCAGCCGTGGCGTCCGCGAACGGTTCCGCCTGGTTGTCCGTGGGGATGATGTGGTCCACGGTGGCAAAGGTGCGTTCCGGGTGACGCACGGTTAGGCCCAGGTCCCGGACCATTCCGAAAGCCTGCGGAGAGGTGACTTCATGCAGCAGATGTGTAGCGATGAACATTTGCGTTCTTCCGTCCGGCAGGATGCCGACGGAATGAGCGTCCCAGATTTTTTGGAAAAGTGTTTTCCCCATAACTGGTATAAGCATCCGTCCGTTCGGGAACCGCGTCAAGATGCAAGGACGTATTGCTGACACGGTCTGTGTCTTACAGGAAGTGTTTTTTTGAACATTTCCCCTGCATTCATGGTCTGAAATGGCCGCTTCCCAGCCTTTGGCGCATTTCCGTCTTCAAGGGAAGAAGGATTTTTCATGCTCCCCGGCACACTCTGCACCTTCTGAATTCCGGTGGAATTTTTCCTTCCACAGTGTTGCAAAAGCGTCTCCGAACCGGTCCAGCAGGTCGTCCTTCTGCCCGGATTCCGGCATTTCCTGTTCCAGGCAGGTCATCTGCACGCCCTGGATGCCGCACGGAGTGATTGCCTGGAAGGGGGGCAGGGATTCGCGGGTCACGTTGAAGGCGAAGCCGTGCATGGCGATCCATTTTTTCACCCCTACGCCGATGGAGGCTATTTTGCGGTCCTCCACCCATACGCCCACCAGCCCTTCCCGGATGCGGGCCTGTACGCCGAATTTGGCGCAAGCTTCAATCAAGGCGTTTTCCAGGGTGGTGACGTAGTTGTGCAGGTCCCTGCCGCAGCGGTTCAAGTCCGTGATGGGGTACCCTACGAGCTGGCCGGGGCCGTGGTAGGTGGCCTGCCCGCCGCGGTTGATTTCATGAACGGGGAAGGGGAGCGCGGAACCGGGGTGCAGGCTGGCGTGGTCGCGCGTGCGCCCGATGGTATAAACCCCGGCATGTTCCAGCAGAAGCAGGTCATCTTCCCGTTCCGGGTCTTCCTGATGGGCCCGGACCAGTTGTTCCTGAAGTTCCAGGGTTTCCTGATAGTCTGCCAGGCCGGGAATGCGGATGATGTTCATGCTGCGGAGGGGCAACCCCCCGGTAAGTGCGGGGCTTAACGCGTTCTGCGCACCTGCTGGCCCAGGGCGGTGCGGTACTGGCGCACGGCGGCGGCCAGGGAGGAGGCCATGAAGTTCTGGTAGCGCTCCGTGGAGATGAGCAGGGCTTCCTGCGGGTTGGACATGAATCCGCCTTCCACCAGAATGGCCGGGTGCTTGATGGTGCACAGCACGGAATAGCGGGCGCGCTTGATGCCCCGGTCAACCATGGAGATGCCTTCCTTGATGGCGAGCGGCCCTTTCAGCATGTGCCCCTGCACGGCTGTAGCCAGGGCGATGTTCATGCTGTCCTGGGAGTTGCCCTGGAGGGCGTCCTGGCGGATGTTGCGGGACATGGAGGAGGAAGTGCCCGCAGGGGCCAGCGTGAAGGTTTCCACCCCGCGGGCGGAGGGGCCGCCGTCATTGAAGTGGATGCTGATGAAGATGGCGTTGTTGTGCCTGTTGGCGATGCGGACGCGGTCCTGGAGGGTAATGAAGTTGTCCGTGTCACGGGTCATCACCACCTGGTAGCCCATGCCCTTGAGACGGTCCCGCAGTTTCTTGGCGACGGAGAGGTTGATGTCCGCCTCCCTGCTGATGCGGTTGCGCGTGCCGCTGTCATGGCCGCCGTGGCCGGGGTCAATGACTACCGTATTGAAGCTGCGGCGGTTGGCGATGTAAGTGGGGCGCAGGACCGGGTCAATGATTTTGTGCAGGTCCATGTTGGAGACCATCAGCCCCTTGGACGGATGGTCCGCCACGGGATAGGAAAGCACGAACTTCATGTTGTTCATGAACATGTCCTGGCTGTGCGCCTGCATGCGTATCTGGATCTTTTCCGGCACTTCGTAAACTTTCTGCCGTCCTTCCGTGCGTTCCCGTGTCAGTTTGTAATGGGTGCGCACCTCGGACATCGGAATGTACTGCACGCCGTTGATGGTTTCCGGGTTCCATCCGAAGGCCGTGGACAGCGTCAGCAGAAACATGCCCAAAACGCCGAGCACGGCTGCAAATGATGTGCGAGAGGTCGGATACATAGGACGATATCGCGTCCAGACTAACGGATTTTTCATGACGCACAAGAGAAAAGTTTCCGTGAAAGATTCTTTTGCGCCCGTCTCCGGAAAGAGAAAAGGCGGCTCCCAAAAGGGGGAGCCGCCTTGAATGAGTGGGAACAGGGAAGGAGCCGGATTATTTGGCCGCCTTCTCGTCCATCTTGGCCTTGACCAGTTCCTCGATTTCCTTGTACAGGTCAGGATTGGACTTGAGGGCTTCCTTCGCGGCGTCCCTGCCCTGGGCGATCTGGCTGCCGTTATAGCTGATCCAGGAGCCGCGCTTCTGGATGATGTCATACTCCATCGCCAGGTCCAGCAGGCTTCCCACGGAGGAGATGCCTTCATTGTACATGATGTCGAACTCGCATTCCGTGAAGGGGGGCGCCACCTTGTTCTTGACCACCTTGATCTTGGTGCGGTTCCCGGCTACGGAGCCGTCGCTGGCCTTGATCTGGCCGATGCGGCGGATGTCCACGCGCACGGAAGCGTAGAATTTCAGGGCGCGTCCGCCGGGAGTGGTTTCCGGGTTGCCGAACATGACGCCGATTTTTTCACGGATCTGGTTGGTGAAGACGCAGACGGTGCGGGCCTTGGAGATGAAGCTGGTGAGCTTGCGGAGGGCGGCGGACATCAGGCGCGCCTGGGCGCCCACCGTGGAGTCTCCGATTTCGCCTTCCAGCTCCTGCTTGGTGACCAGCGCGGCCACGGAGTCCACCACGATGACGTCAATGGAATTGGAACGCACCAGGGCTTCGCAGATTTGCAGGGCTTCTTCCCCGGAGCTCGGCTGGGAGACCAGCAGGTCGTCCAGGTTGACGCCCAGGCGGGCGGCGTACTGCGGGTCCAGGGCGTGTTCCACGTCAATGAACGCGGCCAGGCCGCCGGCTTTCTGGGCCTGGGCGATGGCCGTCAGGGTCAGGGTGGTTTTACCGGAGGATTCCGGCCCGTAGATTTCCACGATGCGGCCGCGGGCGAAGCCGCCCACGCCCAGCGCGCGGTCAATGAGAAGATTGCCGGTGGGGATGACGTCCACTTCCATCTTGACGTTGTCTCCAAGGCGCATGATGGCGTTTTCTCCGAAGTCTTTCTGGATTTGGGAGAGGGCCAGGTCAAGGTTGCGCTTGCGGGCCGCTGCCAGTTTTTCCGCTTCGGGTGATAAAGGTGTTTCGTTGCTCATAATATCGTGGAAAGTATAGCTTGCGCGGCGTTATTGGCAAGTGTTCAATAGGTCTTCGCGGCCTCATTTCCCGTTGAGAAAGAATAGAATTCTGACATGGGGGAAAACCTGTGAAAACCGGGTGTTTCGCTCGGGAGGAATTGAGGAAAATATGGAAGAACGTTCCCGGGAGAAGGCCGGGAACGGGGAAAAACCGCTTCCGGGAGGGGACGCCGGCACGGCGTCATTCCTCAATCGGTTCCGCAAGGGGGATGTCCTCGTAGGAATCATCGAAAATGACGGGGATATTGTGCTCCGGAATCAGGTTGATGGCGCTGATTTTCCGGTGCGTCTGGCGTGCGTGCCGGAGAGCGCGGGACAGTTTTTCCACCTGGTGCTCCAGGCCGTAATGGCTGAAGGTGGCCTGGCAGTCGTTGGAGAAGCGCACGCAGAAGGACCAGTCGTTGGGCGTGGTGATGGAGACGATGCTGGGCAGGTATTCCGTCACCGTGCCGGAGAGCAGCTCAATCAGCTTCATGGGCGCTTCCAGCTCCCGGATGCCGACTCCGTAGCTGAGCTGGCCGGAGCTGGGCGGCCTGAGCGTGACGGAGGGCATGTGCCTGCCCTGGATGTAGGACAGGTGGACCTGCTCCATACAGGGGAAGATGACGCCCTCCTTGTCCGCCAGAACGCCGTATTTGGCGTCTCCCGGGTGGACGCCCAGTTCCGGGCAGTCAATCCATGCCACGGGGATGCGCGCGTCAATATCCACCAGCAACGTGGGATTGGAGGATATCTGGCGCTTGACGGCCGCCCGGCGGATGGCCGGGCATTTTTCCAGCCGCTGTTCCAGTTCCGCGGCATCCATGGAAAAGATGTTGTCCTTCGGGCCTATCCCCATGACGGCGAAAGCCTGCTCGGAGTTGAAAATGCCGTTGCTTTTCAGCGTGACGGTGTCGATGGAGAGCCAGTCGTACTTGAGGATGTAATCCGTCCAGAGGAAGACGATGGCCCCGATAAGGCCGAAGATGAGCGTGTAAACGGTGACGATGTGGTACAGCTTGCGCCGGAAGAGCCAGAAACGGTAGTTCCTGCCCTTGCGCTCAATGGTTTCTTTTCTGGCCTCCCGTTCCAGCAGGAGCATTTCCGGCCTTTTGGCGGAGCGGGGGACTGGCGTTGTGGCTTTGTGCGACATCGGGGGGTGTGGGATGGGCGACTCCCCGCCCTCTGTCAAATATTACGCTATTTCCGGGGGGTGGCTAGCGATAATTCCGCTATTTTTTCGCAAAGGGCCTCGTAGGACCAGCCGGCGGCAGCCGCCGCCTTGGGGAGCAGGCTGGAGGGGGTCATGCCGGGAATGGTGTTAATTTCCAGCACGAAGGGGGAGTCGTCTACCTCGCGCAGCAGCACGTCCACGCGGCCGTACACCTCCACGCCGGCGGCGCGGTAGGCCTTCAGGGCGGCCTCCTGCACCTTGGCGGCGGTTTCTTCCGGAAGGTCCGCCGGGCAGATGTAATCCGTGCCTCCGCCCATGTTCATCCACGGGTACTTGTTGCTCAGGTCATAGAAGCCGGAGCGGGGGCAGATGTGGATGACCGGGAGGGCTTCCCCGTCCAGAACGCCCACCGTAAGTTCACGGCCTTGAATGAATTCCTCCACCAGCACGGTGGTGCCGTGGGTAACGGCTTCCTCCATGGCGGGGAGCACGTCTTCCTGCTTGTGGACGATGTGGACGCCCACGCTGGAGCCCTCGCAGGGGGGCTTGATGACGAAGGGAAGGGGAAGGGACGGCATCATGATGCCGCCGGAGCAGTCCAGGATTTCCGCGCGGGGGGTGGGAACCCCGGCTTCCAGAAACACCTTCTTGGATTCGGACTTGTCAAAGCACAGGGCGCTGGAACGGGAACCGGCTCCCGTATACGGAACGCCGCGTTCCTCCAGAATGGCTTGAAGGGCCCCGTCCTCGCCGAAGGTGCCGTGAATGATGTTGTAGGCCAGTTCCGTGCCTTCCGGCAGCCGGAAGTCCGGACCATGTACGTCCACCTCCGTTACGTCGGTAAACCCGGCCTGGCGCAGGGCGCCGTAAACGGACTTTCCGGAGACGAGGGATACTTCCCGTTCCGCTCCGGGGCCGCCAAGGAGAAGGGCAATCTTGAGGTCGCGCTTGAGAGTGCTCATGTTGAAATAAAATAATGAATGGGTTAAAACTGGGGTTCCCGGTCTCCGATGACCTGGGCTTCCGATTTCAGGTCAATGCCGCGGTTTTCCATGGCTTCCTTCCGGATCATGTCAATCAGGATGGTGATGTCCCGCGCCCTGGCATGGCCGCGGTTGATGATGAAATTGGCGTGCACGTCTGACACGCAGGCATCCCCCACGCAGGCGTTTTTCAGGCCCAGCTCGTCAATGAGCCTGCCCGCCGGGATTTCCTCCGGGTTCTTGAAGATGCAGCCTGCGCTGGCTCCTACGGGCTGGGTAAGCTTGCGCTTGGCGCGGGCTTCTTCCAGGCGCTGCTCCATTTCCTGGGGGGAAGCGGGCTGCGTCTCAAACACGGCCTGAAGCACAAAATTATGGGCCAGGTCCGGAATGGAACGGTACTGGGCGTTCAGTTCCTCCTTTGTGTGACTGCGGATTTCCCCGTCTTCATCCAGGCAGACGACGGAGACGAGGTTTTTAATCATGTCCATGCCCATGGCCCCGGCGTTCATGCGGAGGCTTCCTCCCACATTGCCGGGAATGCCGTCCATCCATTCCAGGCCGCCCAGGCCGTTCTGGACGGCGGTGGAAACCAGCTTTTTCAGCCGCACTCCCGCGCCGGCGGAAAGGCGGTTCCCCTGAATTTCCAGGACGTCGAATTCGCCTCCGGAGGGGTGGATGACGGCGCCGCGCAGGCCGCCGTCCCTGACGATGATGTTGGAGCCGCGGCCAATGACGTGCACGGGAATGTTCCTGTCCCTGCAATAATTGACGGCCGTCTGCATGCCGGAGAAGGTGGAGGGCTCCAGCCAGTACTGGGCGCAGCCTCCCACCCTCATGGTGGTGTGGCGTGACATGGGTTCGTACAGCTTGCCTTCCAGGGATTCGCCCGCGGTGCGTTCCAGATCCTCCAGCAGAGCCAGGTCGCGCGCGATGCGCATGCCGCATTCGTGGACGTTTCCGGCCCCCAGCGTCAGGAACAGGTCTCCGGGTTTCAACGCGTTGCCGATGGCGTGGTGGGCCGTGCCCAGGTCGGGAAGATAATGGGTTTCCACCGGGCCGTGCCTGTGCATGGCGTCGATGATGGTCTGGCCGCTCACTCCTTCAATGGGCAGTTCGCTGGCGGGGTAAACGTCCGCCACAAAGACGAGGTCCGCCGCCTGGAGCACCTTGCCGAAGTCGTCCGCCAGCATCTGGGTGCGCGTGTAGCGGTGCGGCTGGAAGTAAACCACCAGGCGGTTCGGCTGGAGGGAGCGGGCGGTCTGGAGCGTGGCGGCTATCTCCGTGGGATGGTGGCCGTAATCGTCCACAATCCGGATGGTGGGGGAAAGGTATTTGGTCTCAAAGCGGCGCTTGGCCCCGGCGAAGGAAGCCAGGCCGCGCGTTATCGCCGGGAAGTCCACGCCCAGTTCCGTTGCCAGCGCAATGGCAGCCAGGGAATTCAGCACGTTGTGGCGTCCGGGAATGCCCAGCTCCACGCGGCCCAGTTCCTCTTCCCCTTTCAGGACGGTGAACAGGGTGCGGCCGCGGCGTTCCAGGATGTCCGTGGCGGTGTAATCCGCACCAGACCAGCCGTAGGAAACGGAATTGGGATAGCCGGCGCATACGTCCGCTGCGCCGGCATGGGCGCGGCAGTAAATGATCTTGCCCCGCGTCTGGGAGCAAAGCTGGTCAAACACGGCCTTGATTTCATCCAGGTCCTTGTAATGGTCCAGGTGTTCCGGTTCAATGTTGAGGACGATGCTGTGCTCCGGGATGTAGTTCACCAGCGTGCCGTCGCTCTCGTCCCCTTCCGCCACCAGGTATTCGCTGTCCTCGTTCCAGTGGGCGTTGGTGCCCAGCACGGGGATTTCCGCCCCTACATAGTGGCACGGGCGCATGCGGCCTTCCCGCATCAGGTGAGCGCAGAGGGCCGAGGTGGTGGTTTTGCCATGCGTGCCGGAGACCACGACGCCCTTCTTCCCGTTCAGGATGGCCGCCAGGCATTCCGCGCGGCGCATGCAGGGAATGTTCAGTTTGCGCGCGGCGGAAAGGGCCGGATTATCCTCCCGGATGGCGCTGGAATAAATGACGATTTCCGCGTCGGAGACGGCGTCCGCTGAATGCGGGCAGGAAAAAGAAAGCCCCAGGCTCTGGAGCCGTTCGGTTTCCGTGCTGGTCACCCGGTCGCAGCCGCTCACCCGGTGCCCCATTTCCATCAGCATGAGCGCCAGGCCGGACATGCCGGACCCGGCCACCCCGATGAGGTGGAGACGTGCCGGATGTTCCCTGTCCATCAGGCGTTTGCGTAAAGTCTCAATCATGGATGGCTGCATGGTCCGTGTTTTCAATGACATTGGCGATGCGGGATACTGCATCAGGCGTATCCAGACGTAAAGCACATTCATTCATGGAGGCCAGCAGGGAGGAATCCTTGAAGACTTCATTCAGAAAAGCCGCAATATCGTCCGGCGTAAGGGTGTTTTCACGCATCATGCGCGCCGCGCCGTGGGCCGCGAAGACGCGCGCGTTGTGCGCCTGGTGGTCGTCCGCGGCGAAGGGGTAGGGAACCAGCAGGGCGGCCTTCCCCATGTGGGCCAGCTCCGTCAGGCTGGACGCTCCGGAGCGGGAAATGACCACGTCCGCCGCGGCGTACGCAGTCGCCATGGCGGAACAGAATTCAATGACGTGCACATGGGGCATGTCCGCCGTCAGCTGGCTGACGCGCGCGAAGTCAGCAGAGCCCGTGATGATGAGAAAATCGCACAAGTCCGCGCATTGCCGTGCTGCTTCAATGACCAGTGAATTCAGGTTCCTGGCGCCCTGGGAGCCGCCCATCACCAGGGCCACGCGGCGGTCCTGGGGCAGGTGGAGCTCCGCCCTGGATTCATTCCTGTCCTTCCTGGCCACCATTTCCTGGCGCACTGGGGTGCCGGTGACAATGCATTTGGCGGGGTTGAAGTAATGCCTGGCTTCCTCAATGCCCAGCAGCACGTTCGTGCAGCATTTGGCGGTCATGCGGTTGGCCTTTCCGGGCAGGGCGTTGGAATCGTGCACGTAGGTGCGGATGCCCTTGCGGTGGGCGGCGTAAACGGGGGGGAAGGAAGTAAAGCCGCCCATGCCGATGACGACGTCCGCATTCACCTCGTCCAGAAGGCTGCGGCTGAAACGGATGGCCTTGTACAGCCTGAGCCCGAAGCCCAGCAGGGACATGGACGGGATTTTGGGCATCGCGATGGCCTCAATGGTGCGGAAATTGAGATCGCCGTAATTCTTGCTGGCCTGCGCATCCACCTTCTTCTGGGAAATGAGGAGGGTGACGTTGTGGCCGCGCTTTTTAAGTTCCTGGGCTACGGCTATGCCGGGGAAAAGGTGCCCCCCCGTGCCGCCGCAGGCAATCACGATGTTCAGGGTGGGACGCGAGGGAGAGGGTTCAGTCATAATCTTACGTCAATGGAGCGTTCGTCTTTGCGGGTGATTTCACAGTTGGGCTGTGCACCGGTGGAAAATCTCTGAATGCTGGTGAGCATGCCCAGGGCGGCCAGCGTGAAGACCAGGTTGGTGCCCCCGAAGCTGATGAAGGGCAGCGGCAGCCCGGAGTTGGGCACGGCGTTGGTCACCACGGCAATGTTCAGGATGGCGGGGCAGAAGATGATGGCGACGATCCCCACGGCCAGGAACCGACCGTAGGCGTCCCGGCACTGCATGGCTACGCCGATGCCCGCATAGGTCATCAGGAAATAGCAGAGCAGGACGAACATGGTTCCGTAAAAGCCGAACTCCTCCCCAAGCGGGGCGAAGATGAAGTCTGTATGGGCGAAGGGAAGCGTGCCGTGCTTTTCCGCGCTGTTGCCCAGGCCCACCCCGTCCAGGCCGCCGCGGGACAGGGCGATGGAGGCGCGGTACTGCTGGAGCCCCGCGCCCAGGCGGTGGGCGTCCAGGTCCTTCCAGGCCAGGAAGCGTTCCAGGCGGTTGGCGTTGCTCTGCACCAGAACGTACAGGGCCGCTCCGGCGAGCGCGAGGGCGCCGCCCAGGTAAATCTTGCGCGTACCGGCCACGAACATCACGCAGAACGCGGCCAGGGCCAGCGCTACGGAGGTGCCCATGTCCTTTTCAAAAAGAATCAGCGCCAGCGGAATGCCGAAGATGACGCCGGGCATCACGAACCCCCACCAGAAGGAGGTAGTGCGGTCCCGGTACAGGGCCAGCCAGTTGGCCAGCGCCATCATCATGCAGAGCTTGGCGCATTCACTGGGCTGGAACTGCATGCCGATGGTGATCCAGCGGCGTTCCCCGTTGATCTCCTTCCCGATGCCCGGCACGTAGCACAGCACCAGCAGGAAGCAGGCGAACCCCAGAATCCACCAGATATACTTCCGCCATATCCGGTAATCTATCCGGGAGAGGATCATGGCCCCCACCAGCCCCGCGCAGGCAAAGGCGGTCTGCTTGAACAGGGGCTCGTACGGGTGCTTGGTTTCTTCCGCCCAGGCCGCCGTGCTGGATACCATCACCAGGCCCACGACCAGAAGGCAGATGACGAAAAACCAGACCAGAATCATGCAGACTTTGGAAGACATGGCGGCAGGGGAGGGAAGAGAAAGAACTTACTTCTTGGGAATCATGATCTTTTGACCGATCTTGAGGCGTGCTACGTCCCGGTCGTTCATCTTGTTGAATTTCTGGAGGGAGCGCCAGTTCATCTTGTACTTGCGGGCGATTACGGAGAGGGTTTCACCCTTCTTCACGATATGCGCCACGCCGTCCGGTTCCGTTTCCGCGGCGGCGGTTTTTTCCGGTGCCATCTTGTCGCCGGGGCGTGCCGGAATGACGAGCGTGCTTCCGCTGACAAGGCGCTGCACCCTGGGATTGACGGCTTTCAGGTCATTGACGGCCACCTGGTTGTCACGGGCGATCCGTTCCCACGTATCCCCCGTGCGCACGATGTGGCGCGCAGGACCTGCCACCGGAGCGGCGTCTGGAATGTGTTCCTGCACGGCGGAAGCCGGCTGCCTGTTCGGGCGCGCGTTCACCACCTGTTCCGGCTGCGTGATGGTGACCGGAGTTGCGGGAGCGGCCTGGGGAGTCTGGGGCAGAACCGCTGGGGGTGCCGCAGGAACGGGCGTCTGGGAAACGGTGGGCGGCGCGGGAAGGGCGGTTGCCATTTCCACGGTCTCCGTCGTATTCCTGAACCAGGTGCTGCGGACATAGACGCCGCCGATAACAAGAAGATGGAGAAGAAGGAGGACGACGAGCCAGCGCACGACGGTGCTGCTGGGAGCGTCATCTTCAAATTCGGAGACGCGTGCGCGGTATCTGCTGAGCTTGGCACGGAGCACGGTGCCCATTTTGCGTTTCGGACGGGTACGTCCGGTCGGATTGTGATCGGGGGTCTTGGTCGTTTTCATGATGGTGGGTTTCTGGTGGGTTGTCAGGAAAGGGGGGAGAGGGCGTTCACCGCGTCCCGGAAGGCCTGGCCGCGCTGGACGTAGCCGGTGAACATGTCAAAGGAGGAGGTGCCGGGGGAGAACAGGACGGTGTCTCCCGGCCTGGCGAGGGCGCGGGCCTTGGCCACGCAGTCCGCCACGTCCGCTGCTTTTTCCGTGGGAACCACGGGGGAAAGGCATTCTGAAGCTGGTCCGCGATCTGGCCGAAGACGACGCACGCGCGCACCTTTTCCTTCAGCATGGGCCGCAGGGGCAGGTAATCCAGTCCCTTGTCCTTGCCTCCGGCAATCAGGATGACCGGGGAATTCTGGGATTTCAGCGCTGCTTCCAGCGCGTGCAGGTTTGTGGCCTTGGAATCGTTCAGCCACAGCACGCCGTCCAGCGTGCGGACGGTCTCGCAGCGGTGGCCGGGGGGAGTGAACTCCTTCAATACTTCCGCAGCCGTTTCCGCGGGAATGCCCAGGTGGCGGCAGGCTAACACGGCGGCCATAGCGTTTTCCGCGTTGTGGCGCTGGTTTAGGGTGGTATCCGCCAGGTTCAGCAGGGGCTTGTCTCCCTCCATGACCTGCGGTTCCCGGGTAATAAAGGTCCGCCGCCGGATCTTCCGAACTGAAGGTGCGGACGGGGGCTTTCAGGTGCGGGAGCCTTTCCCCGGCGCGCACGACGGCCAGGTCTTCTTCCGTCTGGTTGTCGAAAATGTGCAGCTTGGCGTGGTAGTAATCCTCCACGGACTTGTAGCGGTCCATGTGGTCCGGCGCAAAGTTGAGCCATACGGCCACGTCCGGGTGGAAATCGCGGATGGTTTCCAATTGGAAGGAGCTGACCTCCAGCGCCAGCACGTCCGGCACGGAATCCCGGAGCAGGATTTCCGCCATCGGGACGCCGTAATTGCCGCAGGCGACGGCCGCCTTTCCGGCGCGAAGCAGGATTTTTTCCACCAGGGACGTGGTGGTGGTTTTTCCGTTGGTGCCGGTGATGGCGATGATGCGGCCATGGTAGAAGCGGCAGGCCAGCTCCATTTCACCGATGGTTTCCACGCCTTCCCGCCCGAAGGCCCTGACAAAGGGGCTGTCCGTCTCAATGCCGGGGGAGATGACCACCAGGTCGGCGCGGAAGGCCCGCCCGTCTTCCTCCGTGGCGGCGGCGTGCAGGGGAATGTCTTCCGGCCAGCCGCCGACGGAGGCGGAGGCGTCAAACACGCGCACCCGGGCGCCATGCTTCATGGCGAGGCGCGCCGCGGCGCGTCCGCTTCTTCCCGCTCCCAGGATGGCGATGTTGAGGTTGTTGAGCTGCATGTTCGTGGTTGTCAGGCGGTGGTGATCAGGAAAAGGCCCAGGAACGCCAGCAGGAGGCTGATCATCCAGAAGCGGGCAATCACCTGGGTTTCCTTCCATCCCTTGAGTTCAAAATGGTGGTGGATGGGAGCCATGGCGAAGATGCGTTTGCCGTGGCGCAGCTTGAAGCTGCCTACCTGGAGAACGACGGATGTGGCCTCCATGACGAAAACGCCACCGATGACGATGAAAAGAAGCTCCTGCGCCGTGCAGACGGCGGCCATGCCGAATGCTCCGCCCAGGGCCAGGGAGCCGGTATCCCCCATGAAGACCCTGGCCGGGTAGCAGTTGTGCCACAGGAAACCCAGGCAGGCGCCCACCAGGGCCATCATGAAAACGCTGATTTCCCCTGCGCCGGGGTGGAAGGGGATGTCCAGGGAATCCGCCATCAGCCAGTTCCCGCAGATGGCGGCAATGATGGCGTAGGAAATGCCCGTGGTGACGGAGCAGCCGGAGGCGAGGCCGTCCAGTCCGTCCGTCAGGTTCACCGCATTGGAGGCGGACATGACCACCACGACGCCGAAGGGAATGTAAACGTACCACGGCAGGTTCACCTGGCCGTAGAACGGAATGAACAGGGAGGAGACGTAGTCATGCAGTTCCACGCGGGGGCTGCCTTCCGGGTACAGGTACAGGAACGTGACGCCCGCCAGCCCGGCCAGGAACTGGATGAAGAGTTTTTTACGCGCGGAAATGCCGTCCGAGGTTTTCTTGGCCACCTTCAGGTAGTCGTCCCGGAAGCCCAGCAGTCCCAGCGCCAGGGTGACGAACAGGCAGGAGATGATGAAGGGATTGTTCATTCTGGCGCACAGCAGGGTAGCCGCCGTCATGGAGCCTACGATCAGCACGCCGCCCATGGTTGGAGTTCCCGCCTTGGCTCCATGGAGTTCCGCCAGCTTGTGCACTTCCTCCGCGGTCCTGATGGGCTGGCCGATTTTCAGGGAAATCAGCGCGCGGATTACCCGCGGGGCGAACATCATCGTCAGGACAAAGGAGATGAGGCAGGCCAGCAGGGCTCTCCCTGCCGGTTCTGCAAGCACCCCCGCGGGGCTGAGCTGTTCAATGAAGGAATGCATAAAATTTACTGGGGCGGAAAGGTGAGGTTCATGACTTGCTCCATCCGGGCAAGGCGGCTGCCCTTGAAAAGGACGATGTCTCCCGGCGCCGTGTGGCTGCGGAGCCATTCGGCGGCTTCCTCTGCGGAGCCGAAGTTCAGTCCTTTGGTGGATGAGTTCGGAGAAATGGCGTCCGTAATCCGGGCGGCATCCGTTCCCACGCTGACCACGCAGTCAAAGCGGAGCTTTTCCGCCGTGCGTCCCACCAGCGCGTGCCCTTCTTCGGAAAACGTTCCCAGTTCCCCCATTCTGCCCAGCACCGCAAAGCGCCTGCCGGTGCAGGAAAGCTCCGCTGCGGTGTGCAGGGCGGCCTGCATGGAATCCGGATTGGCGTTATACGTATCGTCCACTACCAGAATGCCGTTGGACCGGGTGCAGTGGAGCCTGCCGCCCGTGAGCTGCGCCCGGTTGAGGCCGGAGACGATCTGCTCCTTCGCAAGACCTGCCACCCAGCCGGCGGCGGCGGCCAGAAGCGCATTGGCCACCATGTGGCGGCCGTGGACGGGCAGTTCCACCACCTCCCGGCAGAAATCAGGAATGGAAAGGGTGAAACGCGTCCCATTCTCCGTGGAGACCGGGTTTTCCGCGCGGACGGTTCCGGAGTCAATGCCGCACTCAATGCACGCGGCGCGGGTGGACCGGCGGATCATGTCCGCATAATCGCAGTCCGCCGGGAAAATCATGAAGCCGTCTTCCGGCAGGCAGCGGGCTACCGTGCATTTTTCCCGGGCAATGTTTTCCCGGGAACCCAGGTATTCAATATGGGAGGTGCCGATGCTGGTGATGATGCCGATCTTCGGGCGCGTCATTTCACACAGGGGGGCCAGTTCTCCCGGATGGTTCATGCCCATTTCCCACACGGCGGCCTCGTCCGCCGGGGAAGCCCGGAGGATGCTGAGGGGAACGCCGATGTGGTTGTTCAGGTTTCCCTGCGTGGCGATGGTCCGGAGTCCCTGGGAAAGAACGGAGGCGGTCAGGTCCTTGGTGGAGGTCTTCCCGTTGGAGCCGGTCAGGCCGATGGCGGTGAGGGTCAGCCCGGCACGCCACCAGGAGGCCAGCTGCTGGAGGGCTTTCAGCGTATCCTCCACCAGGATGACGGCGCAGGAGGGGTCCATCCCTTCCTCCACGCGGCTGACGACGACTGCCGCCGCGGTGCGGGAGGCCTCCGGGGCAAACAGGTTGCCGTCAAACTTTTCTCCCCCCAGCGCGAAGAAAACGGCATGGGGCGGCAGGGCGCGGCTGTCTGTGCACACGCCTCCGGAAGCGACCCTGTCAAAGGGGCCGCTGACCAGTTTTCCGCCGATGGCGTTGCAGATGCCGTGTGCCGTGAGGGAGGTCATGAAAGATGAAATGATGTGTTATGCCTGCGGGAACTCTTCCCTCTCCTTGATGAACATGTTGCGCCGCACTTCCTTGGCGTCGCTGAAATCGATGCGTCCGGTGGAAAGCTCCTGGTAGTTTTCATGGCCCTTGCCCGCAATCAGGACGACGTCCCCCAGCCGGGCCTGTTCGATGGCCGTGGCGATGGCCCGGGCGCGGTCCGGAATGATGGCGTACCTGCCTTCCGGCATGCCCGCCGTAATCTGGCTGATGATGGAGAGGGGCTCCTCGCTCCTGGGGTTGTCGGAAGTGACGATGCAGGCGTCAGACAGGCGCGCGGCCACGGCGCCCATCAGCGGGCGCTTGCCCTTGTCCCGGTCACCGCCGCAGCCGAACACGGTAATCAGGCGGCGGGAGCAGATTTCCTTGAGCGTCCTGCAGACGTTTTCCAGGGCGTCCGGCGTGTGGGCGTAATCAATGAAGATCTGGGCGCCTCCGGGGTGGGTGAACAATTGCAGTCTGCCGGGAACCTGCGGAATGTTCTGGAGGTTCGCGATGGCGTCCCGTACCGGGATGCCGGCGCAAATGACGGCCGCCAGCGCGGCCAGGCTGTTGTACATATTGAATTTGCCGATCAGGGGCACGCGCACCAGGTAGCTTTTTCCCTTGTATTCCAGTTCGTATTCGCTGCCCTTGGCCGTGGCGTGGTGCACCAGCATGCGGAAATCCGCGCCCAGGGCGGAACCGTAGGTCTTGACGGCCATGCGGCCGGAGAACATTTCCGCCATGCGGCGGCCGTAGGCGTCGTCAATGTTGATGACGGCCACGGGCTTGCGGCGGGCCCTGGTGTCCTGAGCCATCTGCTCGAACAACTTCGCCTTGGCCTGGAAATAGTTTTCCATGGTGTGGTGGTAGTCCAGATGGTCCTGCGTCAGGTTGGTGAAAATGCCCACGTTGAAATTGATGCCTGCCACGCGTTCCTGGTCCAGCGCATGGGAGGATACCTCCATGGAAACGCCGCGGCAGCCGTTTTCATTCATTTCCTTCAGCAGGTGTTCCAGTTCCAGCGGGCCGGGCGTGGTGTGGGTGGAGGGGGTGATTTCCTCCCCGTTGTCATAGGCGATGGTGCCGATCAGCCCGGCGCGCAGCCAGGACTGTTTGAGCAGGGAATGGGCGATGTAGGCCGTGGTGGTCTTTCCGTTTGTCCCCGTCACGCCGATCATGGTCATGTGGCGGGAGGGGTGGCCGTTCCAGGCCGCGCCCATCAGGCTGGCGGCCAGGCGGGAATCATTTACCTCCACCCAGGAGACGCCGCCGTCCCTGGCTTCCTTCGTGCAGGGCATTTCCGCGACGATGGCGCAGGCTCCGCGGCGGATGGCTTCCGGGATGAACTCGTGCCCGTCTGTCTGGGTCCCCTTCACGGCGATGTAGCAGGAGCCGGGCAGGACGCGGCGGCTGTCGCATTCCAGATGGGAGATTTTCACCTGGGGGGAGCCGGTGAGCGTATGGGCGGGAAGGTCTTTGAGTAGCGTAAGTAGCTTCATGATGTGGTTTATCTGCGCGGCGGTTTGGACGTGGAGGAAGAGGCTTGCGCCCGGGAGGCTTTCTTGTCCGCCTCTGCGGAAGGCATGTTTTTGGGAATGTTCATGGCTGCCGCCAGCCGGGTGGCCAGTTTCTGGAAGACCGGGGCGCAGACGGTGCCGCCGCCGGGATGGCAGTGCTTGGAGGTGGGGTCGTCAATGACGATGAGGCAGACGAAGGCCGGGTCCTCCACCGGGAGCATCCCTACAAAGGAGACGGTATAGCGGTTGTCAAAATAGCCGCCTGTGGGCTTCACCTTGTGGGCGGTGCCGGTCTTGCCCCCCACGTTGTAGCCTTCAATCCGCGCCCTTTTGGCGGTTCCGTCCAGGTCCGTGACGTGGAACAGGGCGTTCCGGAGGTTCCGGGCTGTTTTAACGCTCATGACCCGGCATACTTCCACGGGGGGGGATGGCTGGAAATTCTTGTCGTCCACGTAAATGCCGTCCACCAGCCGGGGGCGCATGCGCACGCCGTCATTCGCGATGGCGGCGTAGGCCATGGCGACCTGCAAGGGGGAGACCATCAGGGAATAGCCGAAGCTGATGCGGGAGAAGTTGACGAAGTTGCTGCCGTCCTGGCACTGGCTGTTGGTTTCCCCCCGGCAGGTCGATGCCCGTCTTGGAGGAAAAGCCGTACAGGTCAAAATACTTTTTATACGTGGGCCAGCCCGATTTCAGCGCAATGCGGAAGGCGCCCGGGTTGCTGGACTTTTTCAGCACGCCCGCCACGGTCAGGCCGCTGTAGAAACGGGGGGCGTCCGTGACGGGGCGGGAGCCGGGCACCATGTAGGGCGTGCAGTTGATCATGGTATCGAATGTGGCCTTTCCGCTGTCCACGGCGGACGTGACGGAAACGATCTTGAAGGTGGAACCCGGTTCGTACAGGGACTGCACGGCGAAGTGGTAGGCGCCTTCCTGCAGGCCCTCGCGCGTATTTAAATTATAGTGGGGACGGCTGGCCATCGCCAGAATGCTGCCGGTCTTGGGCTCCACGACGATAATGCAGCCGCGGGGCTTGTGGGTCTGGTCCGTGTAAAAGGAAATGGCGGCGTCCAATTCCTCCTCCACGATCGTCTGGTACTCCATGTTCACGGTCAGGCGAACGTTCAGGCCGTCCACGGCGTCCTTGAAACGGGAATCCGCGGAGGGGATGATGCGGCCCCGGCTGTCCTTCCGGTACTCCCTGATGCCGTTGTGGCCCAGAAGCTGGTCGTCCAGCTGTTTTTCAAGGCCGGAAAGGGCCACGGGCCGCGGACCGCTGTCCTTCGTCTGGGCGATGTAGCCCAGAATGTGCACCATGCATTCCGGCACGGAATAAACGCGCTTGGAAGAAGTCTCAAACCGGAACCCCTGGACGCGGGCGTTCTGGATGGCCTGGCGCAGCAGTTCCGCTTTTTCCTCGGACAGGTTCTTGGCGATGACGATGCGCTTCTTGGGAATCTCCCCGTCCTTTTCCACCGTGTTGATGATGTCCTGCACGCTCATGTCCGGCAGGAAGGGGGCGATCACGCTGGCGGCGTATTCCAGATGGGCCTGCACGTATTTTCTCACCATCTCCGGCTCATAAAGCTCTTCCAGCTTCTTCCTGGCCATGTCTACCCCTTCCGGGCCGTCCTCAGGCTCTTCCAGCAGGATTTTCGCCAGATTGTGCTCCTTGCTGCCGTCCTTCTTGCTGGCCGCCTGTCCCAGGATTTTGCTGCGGAAACCGGAAACGAGCTTCTCTTTCTCCTTGTCCGTGGCGGCTTCTCCCCAGAAGGCGGAGTGGACGGCCTTGGGAATAGGCAAGCGCCCAGCTGATGGTCTTGGGATCGTTCAGGTGGTAGCCGTCCGCAATCAGCTCGGAACTCTGCATGTTGTTGGTGAGGATCTCCTCATTGGCGTCCATGATGCGGCCGCGCTGGGGCAGGAGAACCTCCCGTTCAATAATGCCGCCGCTGGGGACTCCGCCCGTTTTCCGGGGGGAAACCAGTTGGAGGTTGACCAGCGTCAGCATCAGCCAGATGACCGCAGCGCCCGCCACGCCGCACAGGACGAGGCTTCTTCTGGCAAATCTGGACTTCGTGATCGTGGTCATGAACGGCTCGGCGCATTTAATTGCCTGCCGCGGCAATGCGGGAGGCGTTTTCGGAAGAAATGTATTCTACGGCTGAGGGCTCGATAGGCTGAAGGTTGGACTTGTCCTGGGCCAGCCTGTCGCGGATGGCCCAGCGGCTGGTCAGGGAGGAAGTCTTGGAACGGTAATATTCCTTCGTGAGTTCGCAGGAAGCGATCTCCTCGTTCATTTGCTTGATGTCGCGCGCGACCTGGATCTGGTCGTTTTTCAGCACGGCATAAGTGATGCCCGCCCCGCAGGTGAGGGAGGCGAAGGCAATGAGCCACATGATCATGCTCACGCTGATCTGGTGGCCGGTGAAACGCTGTTTGAATCTTTTCATGGCGGTGGCGAAGGAGAGATGGGTCAGATGATTTTTTCCACGCCGCGCAACTTGGCGCTGCGGGAACGGGGGTTGGTTGAAAGTTCTTCTTCTCCCGCAGTGACGGGCTTGCGGGAAAGCAGGCGGAAGCAGTAATCCGGGTTGGGGCGCGGAGCCGGCCATTCCGGACGGTCGATTTCCGGACGGCTCCGGAGGTCGAAGAACTGCTTGACCCTGCGGTCTTCCAGGCTGTGGAAGGTAATAACGGCCATGCGGCCCCCCTTGCCCAGCAGGCGCACGGAGGAGTCCAGCAGCGCGTCCAGCGCCTCCAGCTCCCCGTTGACGGCGATTCTCAAAGCCTGGAACGTACGGGTGCCGGGATGCTGCCGCCCCTTGCGCGGAAGGACGGATTCCACCACGCGGGCGAGCTGGGCGGTGGTGGTGATGGGAGCCAGGGAACGCGCCTTTACGATGGCGCGGGCAATGGCGCGGGAAGCCCGTTCCTCTCCGAACTGCCAGAGGATGTCCGCGATCTCTTCTTCCGGGGCCTCGTTCACCAGGTTGCGGGCGGAAAAGGCGGCGCGGGTGTCCATGCGCATGTCCAGCGGGCCGTCTTCCCGGAAGGAAAAGCCGCGGGAGGCGGTATCAAGCTGGTGGGAGGAAACGCCGAGGTCCGCCAGCAGGCCGTCCACCTGGGAAACGCCCTGCTGGGCGAGGATGCTTTCCACATCCTGGAAATTGCCGGCGAGCACCTTGAAACGGGAGCCGAAGCGGGCCAGCTTCAGCGCGGCGGCGCGGCGGGCGTCCGGGTCGCGGTCAATGCCCCAGACGGTAGCGCCCTGTTCCAGAAGAAATTCCGTATGGCCGCCGCCGCCGAGCGTACAGTCCACGATCAGTTTGCCGGGGCCTGCCGCCAGCATGTCCACCGTCTCATGCAGCAGAACCGTAACATGGTTGAAACCGTTGCCGGAAACGGCTCCGTCCGTTTCCGCGTCAGCGGAGGCGGAAACGGCGTCATCCCCCAGTTCGGAAACCAGGGCGTCCACTTTGGCTCCGGCTTCCGGAGCTTTCAGGGCTTCCGTGTGGTACACGCCTTCCCAGTTCATGGAGGGGGCAAGCGCCTTCCAGGAACAGACCAGCTCGTCCACCCCCTTCTCTTCCGTCAACTCCGCAATCACGTGCACATGGTTGCGGCAGATGCTCCATGCCAGCACGCGGCAGGACGTTTCCGCCGCAAGGGCATTTGCCAGGGCCTGCGCCTCCTCCGTGCGGACATGCGTACCCGCGCCCGCGCGTAAAGAAAGCTCAACATGGCCGTCAAAAGCCCGGTTCAGGCTGGAGGACAATGCGCCCAATTTGCCATAAGCGCCCTTCTGTCCCGCCAGGGACATTTCCGCGGTGATGCGCGTCTTCTCCTGCTGCCAGGCGATCATGTCCTGCGCCGGAAGGGCGTCGTGCCCCCAGAAAACAATGGAATAAGCCGTAACCTCCGCATTCAGCCCGGTTCTGGCGCCGACGCCCAGGCCGGAAACAAGCCAGCCCGGGCGCAGCGCAAGCGTTGCGTAGGGATGGGCCTGATGCGTGGGCGGAATGGTAGGGTTTGGGGGCATGAAGGGAGATCAGAGAATGCCGTAGGATTGGTTGATATCGGAAATATTGGCGTTTTCACGCCGGGAGACTTCTTCATAGAGAGAAGGTTCCCATAATTCGAAATATCCTCTCCGCGCGGCGAGCCGGACGGAGGAACTGAGCTGTGCGTGTTCGCACATTTGTTTGGGTATCAGTAGTTTGCCCTGGGCGTTGATGATGGCCTCCACGCAGTTGGCATATAATCTGCCGATGAACAGGTCGATCTGCGCTTCCGTGTAGCCGGGCGTGGCTTCTATCTTGTCAATGAGTTGCTGGAATTTTTCCCGCGTATAGGCTTTAACGGTCGGCAATTCAAGGCGCCGGCCGGATAGCAGGAGCAGGGCGCAGCCTTCGGTAGGCCTCCATTCAGCCGGAATCGCAATCCGGTTTTTGGGGTCCAGCTTGTGCGTGTATGCACCAAAAAGGTTGTCTGATACACTGCTCATCGCATGCAAGTACACTACGTAGTGACTTCAATACACTTTAATGCACCTGAAATGTCAACCCCGTACTGGAAAAAAGTATTTTTTCTTGTGTTCATGTCGTGAAAAAAAGCATTGATCCGCTCTTGCGCCGCTCCGGGACCGGTATTATATTCCGCGCATGATGCAGTTTTGCGTGTTGGGCAGCGGCAGCGGAGGAAATGCCACCATCGTCAAGGCGGGGGGAAACCGTCCTGCTGGTGGATGCCGGGTTCAGCGCCGCCAGGCTGCGGGATAAAATGAAATCCGCCGGCGTGGAACCGGAGGAGCTGGACGCCATTCTGCTCACCCATGAACACACGGACCACATGAAGGGCGTGCATCAGTTCACCAGGAAATACACCGTGCGCGTCTATGCCACCCGCCATACGGCCATGTGCGTTCAGGAAAAGGCGCCGGAAGCCCCCTGGGCCTACTTTGAAAAAGGGCAGTCCTTTAAAATAGGGGATATCGTCATCACCCCCTTTGCCACCTACCATGACGCCGTGGACCCGGTGGGATTCAAGTTTGAAACGGAACGGTCCAGCCTGGGCTTCATTTCCGATACGGGGCAGGCCCCCGGCTGCGTGGCGGAACACCTCTCCATGGTGGACAGCCTGGTGGTGGAATCAAACTATGATCCGGACATGCTGGCGGCCACCCCCAAGCGGCCCTGGCCGTTGAAGCAGCGCATCGCCTCCACGCACGGGCACCTTTCCAATGAACAGGCCTGCGACCTGCTGAGGCGCATCGCCCATGACGCCCTGAAAAACGTGGTGCTGGCCCACCTGAGCGCAGAAAGCAATTCTCCGGAATTGGCAGAAAGCCTGATGCGTGCTACCCTGCATGACATGGGACTGGCTTCCACCTCCCTGTTCTGCGCCAGCCAGGACTCCTGCCTGCCGTGGATACGGGTCTGCTGAATCCGCCTCTTTCCTTCCTCCTGCCGCCATGTTCCTCTCCATCTGTGAAATCATGAGTACGATCATTGGAGCCCTGGCGGGATCCATTGCTTCTTCGCGCGTGAAAATGGACCTGTTCGGCGTGATTGTCTGCGGCACCCTGGCGGCCCTGGGCGGAGGGACCGTGCGCGACCTTCTGCTGGACATTCCGGTGTACTGGACGCTGCCCTCCGGGGAAATCTTTGTCCTGGCCGCCGTCGTCACCAGCCTGGGAACCTTTTACGTGGCCCAGAAATACCCGCCGCCCATGGGCACCATCCGCGTAGCGGATGCCATCGTTCTGGCCCTCTTCGGCATGATCGGCACGGAAAAATCCTACCTACACGGCTATACGTCTACCGTTTCCGTGATGATGGGCATCTGCACCGGCGTGGCGGGCGGCCTGCTGCGCGACGTGCTCACCGGAAACGTTCCCTACGTGTTCCGCCCCGGGGAACTGTACGCCACCGCGGCCCTCCTGGGAGGCGTGGCGTACGCGGTGCTTTACTACTTCGGGATCGACTCCTCCACCTGCTTCGTGACGGGCTTCGTGGTCACGCTCTCCGTGCGCCTGGCGGCCATCCGCTGGAACTGGAACCTGCCTTCCTACATTCCCCTGTTCTCCCCGGATGCCGACTCTCCACCTGAAGAACCGGAAGCCTGACCCGGCTCCCGAGCGTGGTCAGCAACGCCGGTGTCTGCGGAAAAGGACTGTTCCCGACGCAAAATAGGTAGAGAACATTTGCGACAACAAATTATAGAGGTAACTACATGGATGTCTATTTCACGAAATAAGGATGAATTTAAAGAATTTTTCCGAAAAAATATAGTCCTCAAAGAGAATTCGATTTTGATTATTAAAATTTTAGAATACGAAATTTGATGACTATATTTCCCTACGGCTACTTAAGTATATAGGTTCCAAAAAATTAATGAGATATCAATTCATCTAATTTAGAAGAAATAATTGAAATATATACTATATTGCTATCTATAGCCAAACATTCATCATCAAATACCTCTAAATTCCATTCAACAAGACACGAATAATGAGATTTATTGAGTGTTTCTAAAGACAATTTTTCAATAATATCAGCTTCTCTAAATGAAATAGAATCTAATTCATGTGCTAACTTATTTCTCATCGAAATAAGTTTAATTACGGAATCATGAAAGGGGAAGGCTAAATTATTCTTTTGAACTGAATCTATTGTGAAATCAAATTGAGAAATAATATTTTCTTTTTTATTAAATTTAACTATTTTATTTAAATTTAATGATTTAAATAATTCTGTATCGCTATATTTGCGCTTCAATGCTAGTGATATGCATTCATTATCAATGTCATAATAAATCTCATTACCAACAGTACAACCATACATAAAGTATAGTTTACTCTTATGACTATGATTTAAATTTATAATCTCCTGCCCGAATAGTTTTTTTACTTTTTTTTCAAGTTTGGCAAAGTTAGAGATAAACTGAACGATAAGAAAAGATTTATTTTGTAAAATTAAACGCTCTCGTGAATCCATCATAACGAAAGTATTACTTTTATTCTGTTCAATCTTTGATTGACATTACTTGTCGTTGCGGGAGATTTTGCCATTGAGCTTAAGACAGTTTCATCTTTTAGAATCTGATCCATTTTAGAAAGGAGCAATTCTTTTTGTTCAATAAATGGAATACAAGAATTAATAATATAATCAATTCCATCTACTTTATGGTATTTTTTTTTGAGGAAAAAAGTTAAATTTAAAATATTATAAATTTTTTCTTTCGAAAGTTTTATTTTACCATCTTGTGCTTTTTGCAAAACCATATTAATCATGTCTCTTGGACGCGAATTATATTCACGGACTACACCGTTTTCTATGTCAGATTGCAAATAGAAAGCTATGCTGGAATAAAACCGTCCATAGTCTTCGTAACGTTTAATATCGTTAAGAGAGAAAACGTCCAAATATTCTTGTTTACGGTCTTTGTCTTCACAATCTGTATACGAAGATATAAATTGATCAATTATCGCTAATAAGAACGATCTATATATTGCTTTGCGGATTTCGTTAACTTTTAATTTTTCAGCACCTTTGTTAAGACGTGAAAAAATATCATATTTTGTAAATTCTGGTGAATTTGCTGTTATGACGTATATATCTAAAACGGATGAAAGCATTTCTGATGTCATATCCTGATATTCATCCCTTATTTCAGAATATGATTTGCCTCCAAACCAATCTTTATAATATTCGAGAGATTTTTTTACTAATGAATACTGATTTGTAAGGAATTTATTAATTGAGGTCAATCGTTGTTTGCCATCGACAACTTCGTAAGTACTGTCTTCCAGTAAGTCATCCCCTGGAATTTCGACAACATAAATAGGTGGAACTATTATTCCCATATACAATGACTCAATAAACGCTGTATTTTTATCGTTTTGCCAAATCTCATTTCGTTGATAATCTGGTGTTAATTTTAATCGTTTAGATTTAATCTTTTGATATATCTCTTGAATAGACCATGTTTGTTTTACAATTTTGGTCTTTTTTAGAAGTTCTCTTTTCTCTTCGGAGGTAGGGCTCTGTTCTTGTTCGACATCAGTATCAGCAATCGGCTGATTTTCTGCCAATTGAATATCCACAAAATCAATTTCGTTTTCCATAGATAATGATTGCGTATCCATAATGATGAATGTTTAAATACTTTAGATAAGTTTACTGTAAGGACGAGACTTTATAAAATTCTCCATCCAGTCAAAATCTGGTGTTCCATCGAATTTAACGGGAAGTTTTATAAGTGAACTTGGCATTCTTGATGGCCGCCATTTTCTTCCATAAGTCCATCTATAACGGTCTAACTCAATGACTGTACATAGGAATAGCGCAATGTATTTATTCATTTCCCAGCCTAATGGATAGAGTGGGTTAACATCATGAGTGCAAGTATACTTTATGGGTTGATAGAATGCGTATCCAATAGAACCGTTATTAGAAACAGTTATGGTGTTAGCTTCAAATATTTTTTGATCGAAAGGTGCATTATTATCATCCCCCGTTTTTGATGTTAACTCTATGATTTCTTCATCGCATAATGAGGTAACTCCGTTATTAGTGTCCGTTGCCCCTATAAAGGGAATATCGCCATCTGGTACATGGTCAGGTTTTTTGTTATAAAACCCTTTTTTGATGTCAAAAATCTTGTCGAAACGGAAGAATTGCCAATTAGAACTATTTATCTCAGTGCTATTCTGCAAGATAGGACTTAAGTCGCAGTTGTCAATAGAAAGACAGGATTGAATTTTGAAAGCGCAGTAATCCCTTATCTTTCTATCAAAATGAGTAGGACATAAAGAGGAATAATCTGTCTCCATATACGCTTCTGCACACCATTCGTCTTCAGCGCATACCTCTTTTCTTACAGATAAACCAGGAATTTCATCAAGATTAAGATATGCAGATAAAAGGCGGTTCTTTAATTTTTCATATCGATGTTTCAAATCTATACGGCCTATGTGCTTACGTTTGAGAAAGCCATCATCTTTAAAATAGCTGAACCAAGTTTTTCTCCCAGCATTTGGCTTATTAGCCTCAAAGACCATGATACATGTAACCACACCGACAGGATAAAATAAATCATCGGGCATTGAAATCACGGCTTTTAGATGGTGATTATGAAGCAGGCGGGCCTTTACATTATTTAGCTCAGTTTCATTCTTAGTTGCACAACTCATTTGAACTATCGCCACAACACGGCCATTGGTATTTTTATTCAGAACCTTCAAGGAATGTTCCACAAATTGTAATTGACCCGCTGTTCCGACATCATAAGGTGGATTTAGGAAAGACACTGTAGGTTTGTGATTATCTTTAATGCTTCTTTCGTTATTAAAACAGCTTCCATTATAAATGTTAGACTTTCCGTCGCCGCGAAAACGCATACTTGAACAGGCATAAGTAAAAATGTCAGACCGGAGTTCACATCCGCAGAGTTGTTTTTTTCTAATGTCTTCCCTGATGGATTTTCGGTTACCCGCTAGCTTAAACATACGTTGCATAGCGGCAACAAGGAAACCTCCGGTGCCACAACATGGGTCATAAACTATATCAGATACCTTTAGCTCGCCGATATCACAAAATAGTTCTGTGATATGCGACGGTGTGAGCACAAGTCCGGATTTTTGTTCACTTGCCGCATACCGAATAAACTCAATATAGAACCTACCTAGTACATCATAACCAACATTAGAGTGGCTTATTAATGGATATACATATTTTTTTAGATAAATGATAAACTCTTTTAATACCGTAAGCGAATTTTCGTCTTGTTTAGTCGCCTTATTCTTTATTTCACTTTGATTAAAGATTGGCTCGTTAAGCAGAGTTTCAAACTCTCTCATAAGCACAGCTTTATTTCTCACTAAATCTTCTTCAGATTCAAAAACGGAATTGATTGCTGAGAGTAAAGATTGTCCTAAATCTTTAGGCGATTTTTCTGATTCAAAGGAAGTTTGAAAGTCGGGATTAATCAAAGCTAAAAGCATAGCACTAATAAGGGTGCATCGCTTATACTCCGGAATTGTATAATTATTGAATTCAACATTCAAATATTGAGCCTTAAAAGCTATGTCGCGTGTGAAGAAATCACTAATAAAATATTGGTCATCGAATACTTGCATGTAATCATCAATGCCTAACAATCTAATGTCTTCAATCTTAGAGTATGTTTTAGTTCCTTTCTTCCAATAGAAATGACTAACTTTTAGCTCATTAAAATTCTGCCCGCTTACAGCAATAGCAATTACATTGTATTCAGCGGAAAGGGCCTGAGCATAGTGAAGAACTCCATCAACGGCATATTTGACAGGTACATTTCGTTCTTTGCTTTCATGGTCTGATATCGTAGCCTTACATTCAATTACAATAATATAGCTACTATTAAAAGGAAAGGAAATTAGAAATTCAGGATACCCATTGCCTTTACCTTTTCTCTTGGATCCTCCTTTGAGAAGGTCTTGAACACGGCGAAGATTTGAACGTTGCTCTTCCCATTTTATAGAGTGAAACAACACATCTTCTTTAAAATGAGTCCTTACTATATCTTCTGTAATACGTTCATTTGCCATAATCAATCAATATTACCACCATTAATTAATTTGTGTGGATTAATTCTAAATATAAATGCTATATTTGCAAGAAATTTTAATAGCGACAGAAATATATTTGAATATTAACGAAAAATGAGTGCTTTGTTTTTCAAGGTGTTCAACAAGTCAATTTGCCTGTTTGTGCGTTCTATTTTAGTGATAATATGTTTGTTGGCTGTGATAATTCATAGATGTTTTTTAATAAATGTTTTAATTATGACCAACCTTCCTTAATAGGAAATTTAGAAATTGTTAGAAATGTGTGTGTGGTATTGTTACGTTATGGAAGAGCTTTATTAAAAGAAGCCGAGGTGTGGTCGTGGTCTTTGAACTATGGACAAAGGTGCTCATTTTGGTCCTGATGTGGTTGGTTTCGTCATAGAATGATACTGTCATAATGATGATTGTCATGTCAAGATACCCTTGTAAATTTTGCTTGTTATCCATATGAAAATTCTGCACCTCGCTTATAGCAATTAGCAAGTGATACATTTTCGAGCAATGAAACTTTGGGAGTACTACTCACAAGTTTTGATGATTTCAATTGTGATGTTCATAATTATTACAAATATCCAACTTGATACAGACCGAATAATAAAAAATCACCAGAAATTTAATGAAAAAATTATTTTACTGATTAGGAAATGTGGAAAAATCATCTCATAGGAATTTATTTATCAATAATTAATCAGATGACAATACGGAATTACTTCCCCAAACAAAAGGAGGAAAAAATGGCGCCCAGCACGTCCTCCGTATCCACGGCTCCGGTGATTTCCCCCAGATGCGTCAGGGCTTCCCTCAGTTCCAGAGCCGTGAATTCCGGGCTCTCCTGCCGGGAGATGGACTCAGAAGCCAGCCGCACATGCTCCAGGGACAGGCCCAGTTCATGCTGGTGCCGGGCGTTGATGGCTACCAGGGAGCTGCCTGTTTCACCGGGTAGGGAGGAAGCGAAGGCCCGGACGATGGCTTCTTCCAATTCCTTTCTGCCTGCTCCGGTGGCGCAGGAAAAACGGATGCCGGGAACGGCCTCCCAGTCCGGGTGGATTCCCAGGTCGCACTTGTTCAGAATCAGCAGCCGGGGCGCGGTACGGGCGGCCGTGGGGAAAGCCTCTGTCCGGGGCGCGGAGGCGTCCGCCACTTCCAGAACGAGGTCCGCGGATTCCAGCGCCCTGTTGGTACGGGTGATGCCGGCCTGTTCAATTACGTCGGATGATTCCCGGACGCCTGCCGTGTCAATCAGCCGCAGGGCCAGCCCGGCGAGCTGGATGGATTCCTCCACCGTGTCCCGCGTGGTTCCGGCAATATTGCTGACAATGGCCCGGTCATACCCCAGCAGGGTATTCAGCAGGCTGGACTTTCCCACGTTGGGTGGTCCGGCAATCGCCGTGCGGATTCCTTCCCGCAGCAGGCGGCCGCCCTCGGCGGTCCGCAGCAGCCCGGAAAGCTTTTCCTCCATGCTCCGGAGCCGCGCCAGCAAACCGGAAGCGGTGTCCGGGGAAATATCTTCATCCGGAAAATCGATATAGGCCTCAATATGGGCCAGGACGTGAACCAGGCTGTCCTTCAGTTCGTCCACCTGGGAGCCGATGCCCCCGTCCAGCTGGCTTTGCGCGGCCTTCAGGGCCAGGTCGCTTCCGGCGGAAATCACGTCCATCACGGCCTCAGCCTGTGTCAGGTCCATGCGACCGTTCAGGAAGGCCCTCTTCGTAAACTCTCCCGGTTCCGCCGGGGAGGCTCCGCACTGGTACAGGCGTTTCAGCAGGCGGTCCGTCACCAGCATGCCGCCATGGCAGGAGACTTCCACGGTATCTTCCCCCGTATAACTGGCCGGGGTCGGGAACCAGGTGATGAGCGCCTGGTCAATGGCGGTTCCCTCCGCGTCCAGAATGCGGGCCAGCGTTGCCCGGCGCGGCTGGAGGCGTTCCGTGAAGGCCGCGGGGGTGCATTGTTTCAGGACGGCCGTGCAGCCGGGGCCGCTCATGCGGATGACGGCAATGGCTCCCTGTCCTGCGGCGGTGGCCTGCGCGGCGATGGTGCGTTCCGGGTCAATCATGGTTCTATGGATTCAAAAAAACCGCCCCCGAGCAACTTGCCTCCGTCGTAAAAGGCGCAGACCTGTCCCACGGCCAGCGCCCGGAGGGGCGTATCAAAGCTCAGGCGCACCTTCCCTTCTTCCAGATATTCGCAGGAGGCCCATTCCGCCTTGGCGCGGTAGCGGGGCTGCGCCATCACGCGGGAGGGCAGGGGAGACAGCGTATTGGAAATGCCGCCAACCACCGCATGGGCTGCGTACAGTCCCTGCGTGGACGCGTCTTCATACCCCAGGATCAGGCGGTTGCGTTTGACGTCCTTCCCCACCACCACGTAGGCGATTCCTTCCCGCGGTGAGGCGACGCCGTGGCCTTTCCTCTGGCCCATGGTGAACAGGTGCAGGCCGTTGTGGGAGCCGAGCGCCTTCCCCTCCGTATCCACGATTTTGCCGGGTTTGTCCGGCAGGTAGTGGCGCAGGAAGTCGCTCATCTTCACCTGGCCAATAAAGCAGATGCCCTGGCTGTCCTTCTTGCGCGCCGTGGGAAGGCCGTATTTGTCCGCCAGCACGCGGACCTCCGGCTTCAGCAGGTCCCCCAGGGGGAACACGGCGCGGGCTGTCTGGTCCGGGCGCATCAGGGACAGGAAGTAGGACTGGTCCTTGTTCGGGTCCCGCCCGCGCAGGATGAAGGAGCCCTGCGGCGTATCCAGCCTGCGGGCGTAGTGGCCGGTGGCTACGGAGTCAAACCCCTGCTCCAGGGCGTAATCCAGAAAGACGCCGAACTTCATTTCCCGGTTGCACAGCACGTCCGGATTGGGCGTGTATCCGGCGCGGTAGCCTTCAATCAGGTAATTCACGATGCGGGCGCGGTATTCGTCCACCAGGTCGATGACCCGGAATTCAATGCCGATTTTTTTGGCGACGGACAGCGCGTCCTGAATATCCTGCTCCCATGGGCATTCGCCGGGAATGCCCTCGTCGTTCACCCAGTTTTTCATGTAGGCCCCCACCACCTCATGGCCCTGCTCCATGAGCAGGGCTGCTGCCACGGAGCTGTCCACCCCGCCTGATAAGCCTACAAGAATGCGTGCCACGATGCTGAAAAAGAGATAAATATAATGAAGCGGCCTGCTTTTGGAAAGCCTTTCCCGCCTGCCTCTGTAAACCAAAGATGCCCCCGCAAGCCAAGACAAAAAGCGGGGAAGACGAATATCCGGGGCGTAACCTGGGAAAACAAGGGGACGCCTTACAGTCTTTTTATGCGGGAAAGGGGGCGCATCAGTGACGCTTTTGTTGTCCGGATTTAGATGCCGCTTTAATTTTTCTGTTTGGGCAATCCTTTGTAAAGGTAGGCCGCTTCCGGCACCCGGCCGACGGTCCTGTCCAGCAGGGCCGGAATATCCTTGTCCCTGTATCCGGCCAGACGCAGGTATTTTTTGACCTCCTGGGCCTTGGTCGGGAAGCAGGTCATCAGTTCCCTGATAAATCCGCGTTCTTTGCTTTTGATGGCGAATTGAGCGTTGTTGCTTCTCGAACTCAGCGCGCTTGTCTTGTTGAACAGCTTGGTATCGTTTCCTTCTGGCATTCCGGAGGCATGGTCGATGAGCATGTGGGCGAAAATTTCCGTAGCTTCAAAAGCATAATCTACCTGGCTGCGGAATTGTTTGATGATCAGAGCTTTTGCGGATAAATAAAATCGAAGGGCCTCTTCCCTGCCTGGGAGGCTGCTATTCTTGTCCGTTAGCGCAAGGAAAGGGATGCTGTTCGTGAAAAACTCTTTTGCGTGGTGATCTACGCTAGTGTAGGTAGCAAGCCATTCGACATTTTCGTAATCGTTGAGGTCAATGAACGGGGCCTTGGCAATCAGATAGCACAGGAAAAGCCCCTCCGTCAGCTCCTGAGGGGTGACGTCCTTTTTCCGGTAGCGGTTGGCTTCTTTCAATATTTTATCCGCCCCTTGGTAGAACGGAATGATCTGGCCACTGTCCAGCAGTTTCTTAAGCCGCAGGAGTTCCGGGTTTTGCTTGTTCAGATTCCTGATGGCGGAAGGAAGGGGGAGCTGGTCCTGCTCCGGAGAGGCTGAACAAGGAAAAGACAGCGAGTAAAGGACGAATAACAGAAGGAAGGGATAAGATTTATTCATGATGCTAAAAACAGGAGGTTATGGATTGGCGGTAGAGTCGGCATGCAGGGCGTTGCCTGCTGTGCTGCGCGTGACGGTGCATCCGAATTTGGTGATGCTTACCTTGATATTTTTCAAGCCCCTGGTGGGGGAGTCTTTATTGGTTTCCCTTTCATCTTCGTACTCAAAACTGAAATCCTGGGAATACGTGTCATTGCCAACCTTGCAGCAGTCCTTGCCGTCGGCGTGTACGTACCACCCGCAGGTCCATGAAAAGGAATCGGGAAGTTTCATGTTCTGCAAGTGCCTTAAGCGAATCTCCTTCTCCTTGTCCCATCTCCAGCCGATGTTGTCATGATGGTAGGCATTCAGGGCATTGGGCCACATCAACTGTTTTCCCGGGGTATGTACCGGTTTGAATCCTTCCGGGTCTTCCGCCCGTTCCATGATGGGAACATTGCTGAAACTGACCGCCAAGGGAAGAAAAGTCACGACAAGCTTGGAGGAAGCTCCCGGTCTGTCTTTCTCCTTGTCCCGGGGATGTTCTTCCACCCGTTTCCCGGAATGTTCCGCTTTAATGTCAGAGGGAACGAGAATGCTGAAAACAGAGGGTTCTCTTTTCGGCAGTTCTTCATCAAGGCTGGTTTTGACTCGAACCTTCAGGTTAGTATCCTGGGTAAGATTTCTGCTGATGGTCAGCGTAGCTTGATTAATATCGTCATTTGATTTCTCAATGCTGGCCGCATTCTCCGGCTCCAGGGACCATTCAAGGGAATCCGGGTCTACGTCCTTAATCCTCTTGCCGTTCAAGGTTAAGGTGACCACTTCTCCAATACCGACTTTGGTGCGTTTCCTGTCCTCGTCCTGGTCTCCCTGGTCGATGAGGCATTGAGGAGAGACAAACTTCGTTTCCGATTCGATGTACAGGGAGCGGTCATCCGTGGCGGGAATATCTTCCGCATGCGCAAGCGCTGCCAGGGCGTGCAGAAAAATGCCGGTAGAAGAAAGGCGGAAAGAGGGGAAATTCATGCCAGGGTGCGAGCTGAGGAGAGTTATGCTCATGATAGTCTTCCGCCCCTTTTAATGTCAATGCATCCAAAAATATGTTAGATACAGTTTGCCGGGGGAAGAAACGGGCGGTTTTCCGGATGTTTACCGTCCTAGGAGGGGGCTAATGCTCCAGCTCCCGTATGATGCATTTCGCCAGCTCCCGGGGGGAGGCGGAGGGGGCAGCCGGAAGTTCCCGGAGCCATTGCTCCCGTTTCAACCAGGTACGCTGGCGTTTGGCGTATTGCCGGGTGGCGAGCGCCAGTTTCGCCTGGCAGGTTTCACGGGTGATTTTCCCGCGCAGCAGGCTGCGTATCAACGCCAGGCCAAGGGTGCGTTCCGCCGTGGCGGAGCAGGGGCCCAGGGCGGCTGCTTCTTCCACGGCCCCCTCCTGCATCATGCGTGCGGCGCGGAGGGCGATTCTCCCGTCCAGTTCCGGAACTTCCCTGGTGATGACCCAGCCGGGCCCCAGGGGCGGCTTCAGCCAGTTCCGCTTCCAGAAGGAAAGGGGTTTTCCTCCGGCAAGGACGATTTCCAGGTTGCGTTCCACATACCGCCGGTTGGAAGAGTTGGTCAGGGCTGCGCCTTCCGGGTCCAGGGAAGCCAGCCTGGCGTGCAATTCTTCCGTGGAGCAGTCCGCAAAAGTGGCGCGGAGGGCGGCGTCCCCCGGCGGCGCTTCCGACATGCCGTGGGAGAGGAATTTGAAGTACAGTCCGGAGCCGCCCGTGACGATGGCCGTTTTTCCGCGGGCATGGATATCCTTCACGCACCGCATGGCGCGGTGGTAGTGTTCCGTGGCGTCCCAGGGCATCCGGGCCGGAATGATGGATACCATGTGGTGGGGAACGCGTGCCCGGTCTTCCGGGGAGGGAGCCGCCGTTAGAATGGGAAGCTCACGGTACACCTGGTAGGCGTCCGAACCGACGATTTCCGCACCCAGCATTTCCGCCAGTTCCACGGCCACGGCGGATTTTCCCGACCCGGTGGGGCCGGCAAGGAACAGCGTGGCGGGAAGGCCTGTAGTAGAAATGCCGGGCATGGCGCAGTCAGGATTTTTCCGGATGCCTGAGGCGTTCGGGCAGCGGCTTGTTTTCTGCGGGATTGCCGATCGCGAGACAGCCGGAAGGCACATCCCTGGTGACGACGGCTCCGGCGGCTACCACGGCTCCGGAACCGATGGTGACGCCTTTCAGGATAATGGCCCTGGCTCCGATGAAACAGCCTTCTCCGATGTGAATGGGCTTGCCGTGCCCGGGATTTCCCCATGTGCTGCCCCAGCTGGCGCCGCTCCGGGGATAGTGCATGTCGTTGTCCAGAATCAGCGTGTCTGCGCCTATCAGCGTATGGCGCCCGATGTGGATGCCGTTGACGCAAACCAGGGTGGCTCCGCTGATGCCGCAGCCGTCCTCCACGGTGATGCGGGCTTCATTGGAAAGGGCCGCCAGGCAGGCATGGTGGGAAAGGACCGGATTCATCCGCGTCATGGAGTGGATGGTGACGCCGTTGCCGATGGTGATGCAAGCTCCCGGAAATTTTTTAATCCGGGGCAGTCCGGACAGGATGACGCCCGTTCCGGTACGCACTCCCCGGAGCTTGAGCAGCAGGCAGCCTATCTTTGAAAGGAACTGAATAATGAGCTTTTTTATCATGGGAAGAAAGGCGAAAACAGGTTTTCTTTGGAAGCTCCGGAGGTAAAAGAAAAACCTGTCTGTCAGGAAGCCGTGTCTTTTTTCTCTTTCATCTCCAGCAGCGAGCCATAGACGTCCATAAAGTCTTGGGAAGTAGTTTGAATACTGAGCTTCCTTTTTATTTCCTCTATTCCGTATTTTCCCATGGCAATGGATTTATCCAGGGATTCCGTCACGGCAAGGACGGCTTGGCGAATGGCTTCGCTGTCTTTGACTGGGAGGATGTATCCGGATTTGCCGTCTTCGACGTATTGTTTGCTTCCGGCATTGACCGTAGTGATAACCGGTAATTCCATACAGCGGGCTTCCTTGACAATGGTGGGTCCTGTATCGGCCAGAGTTGGAAGTAACAAGCACCAGGCCGTTTCCATCTGGCTGCCTGAGTTGCATCCTGGATAGTTCCCCAAGCCAATGGATATTGGGAGGGCATCCGGAATTTTAGCTTGGTGCGTAGTTTCCCGTTTCCTGCAATATAAAGGTCTATATGCGCCAGGGAGGGATCTTTAAAGGCTTCAATCAGAAAGGGAAGACCTTTACGTTCATTCAGTGATCCTGCGAACAGGCAGGATGGCCGTGTACTGGGAGCGCGTTTCTTTTCCTGGAATTCGGACTCAATGCCGTAGTCGATAAGATGGATGGAAGCTGCCGGGTTGAGTTTCCTGACACATTCCGCAGCCCATGGTGATTCACATGTAATATGCTGGTATGCCGGAGTTGTTCGTTTTTCCCAGAATGCTTGAAGATGCGCCAGAAAGGGCATTTTACTTTCCCGGCAATAGGCATGCAGGGCCCCCTGGTATGATAATAATCGGGAATACGGCTGGTTCATGCATGCCTTGGCATATGGAAATTCAATGCCCCATGCATGGACCAGGGCCGGTTTCAGGGAATGGAGAAGAAGGCGTATTCTTTTAGAGGCAAGAAAATGCCCGCTTAAAAGTCCCAGAGCCAAACTTGGATCAGGCAGAATGTGAATGGTCTGGCCTTTCAGTTGCCGGACGGTATGGGCCTTTACATATTTTTTGAGAGTAATCCAATGAATTTCATAGCGTTTTTGATGAGCCAGATCGCAGAAAAGAGCATAAATCCATGGAATCAAGGTGTGGTCTTGATCTTGAAACTCTTCAGGAAGCAAGCGTCCCAAAGGCATGTTTGCCAAAATGGCGATAACAGGAAGAGATGACCGATTTTCCATATAAAAACAGCAAGGATTATTAATAACGCGGACGAATTGAAAAGTCCAGAAAATGCGCAAGTATGATGATGAGCGCCTTGGCTGCGAGCAAGATGAAAAAAAGATTGTGTCTGTTTTCTATCTGGAATCCCTTTTTTAAACTGATACAATAATGGTCTTTCTTTAAAACGGGAGGCTTGGTCTCCGCAATCTCCTATTGAAAAATTTTAACGCGAAAATTCTCATAATTGAGAAACTGGGCTGCTCCGGAAAATGTAATGATGGAAATGGCGAGAAGGCGTTTTAGCGTGGGATAACGTTCGTGAGGAAAATAGCCGGGGCTGAATTCATCCCATGGAATCAACTCAGTCTTTCTGCTTTGGGGTACGGGAGGAGGGAATGGAGCTGAGCAGGTCTTCCCATTGTTGATATACGACTGATGGATCATACTGTTCCTGCCATTGCTGCAGCCCCTCCTGCCCCCGGCGCTCCCGGAATTTTTCGTCCGTCAGAGCCCCCACGGTTTTTTCCAATGTGGCAGAGGATGTTTTTTTCAGGATGATGCCTCCCTTCAGGGTGGAAACGGCTCCCACATCGGGAGCAAACCATGGGATGCCGCACGACATAGCCTCCAGAATGCAAAGCGGCTGCTGCTCCTGATAGGAGTAAAGGAAAACGGCGGCGCTCTCCATAATGGCGGCTTCCACCTCCGGACGGGGAAGATTGTAAAGAATCCTGAATCTGGGATCGTCCCCAATAGCCTGCTCCATTTGCTCAGCGTAGGAATTGCGTTGCGGAACAAGGAAAAGGAAAACGATGTTGTTCAGCTTGGTTTGCTTTACATGGCGAATAAACAGAAGCTGCCGCTTCGTGTTGCAGGCGCTGGCGGGGCACGTGAAAACGGGAGCGTGGGACAATCCGTATTTTTCCCGGAAGAAAGGAACGGCTTGTTTCAGCGCCGGAAACGTGTTGGGAATGCAGACGTAACGGGAAAGATTCAGTTTGGAGCAGTAGTAATAATCGAACCCTTTGAAGGGCGTTCCATAGGGGTCAAGGAAAACAAGGCGGTTTAACGGGGATTCCCGGTGTACGTTCAAAATGCCCCTGCGTATTTGGAAAAAGGAGCAGAGCCATTTTTTCATGCCGAAAAAAGGAGGGTAGTCCACGCGGAAATAGGAACGGAGGTTGGTGGGCATGCCGTGGGAACGCAGAAAAAAGGGAAGGCGCTTTTCCCGTGCGCATGCCAGCAATTCCTTCCGGCACCAGCCCGACCAGGAATGGTAAACGATAAAATCCGGCTGGATATCTTTTAAAAAAGCGTCCAGGTACTCCTTCAAGCGGTTGGTGTCGTCCGTCAGGGAATCCGGCAGGGCCGTGATGGGGCAGCATCTTGTGCGGGAAGGATCCTCCGGCAAATCCTGCTGGCGGGTGAGGACGTGAATGTCCCAGCCTCTGGAGCCCAGGCTGTGCGCCATTTCATAGGCCGCCATACTCACGCCTCCTTCCCCGGGAGGGAAGGCATAGGCGGCAATCAGAATCCTTCCTTTGCTCACGGGCGGTAATATAGATGGAAGAGGGAAATAAAACAAGAATGCTTTATGGAACAATGTTGGATAACTGGTATGGAGCAGGTTGTGGCTTATGGATAAAAAGATGTTGATGCAGTGGATTGTTGTGCTAGATTAATGCCGCTTTTCATGGCCGTATGACTGGCAGAATATCCTGTTTGTATTTTACCAGCCGGATAAATGAAACCGGGTATGAATGATTTCTGTATTTTTTGTTTTCTCGTGAAGAGAGGATAAGTCCATGGAATAAATGGTATGAAGGAGTCTCGCGTAAAAAAAAGCCTGTTGAATGCCCGGGTGAACCTCATTTTTTATGTTCTGATTCTCATCATTTCATTTTTTTCAAGAAAAGTTTTCCTGAATTGCCTGGGCGCTGATTTCGTCGGTTTGACGGGAACTTTAATGAATCTGCTGAATTTTCTCAATTTGGCGGAGCTTGGCATAAGCACGGCTATCGGATATGTTCTTTATAAACCTATTTTTGAACATGATGAGGCCAGAATTAATGAAATTATTTCTGTTCTGGGTTACATGTACCGGTGGATAGGGCGCATCATTATTGCCGCCGGATTGCTGCTTTCCTGTTTTCTGCCGCTGATCTTCCCTTCAACGGGGTTTTCCTATGGAATCATCTATTTTGCTTATTATTCTTTTCTCGCCTCTTCCCTGATTGGGTACTTCGCCAACTACAGGCAGACTCTCCTGGGGGCGGACCAGAGGAATTACGTGGTGGCCTTCTATTTCCAGACGGCCTCCATAATCAAAATTTTATGCCAGATATTATCTGCGTGGTATACGGGCAGCTATTATCTATGGATAATGATAGAACTGCTGTTCGGCATTATTTATTCCTTCATCCTTAACTGGAAAATTAATCAGGTATATCCCTGGTTGAAAAGCAATGTGGCTCTGGGAAAGGAACTGTTCAGGAAATACCCTGAGGTTATTAAATATACCAGGCAGCTCTTTGTACATCGGCTGGGTTATTTTTTCCAGTTCCAGGTCACGCCGTTTCTGGTTTATGCATTTGTTTCCCTGCAGATGGTGGCCTACTATGGCAACTATTCCACCATCATGGATAAACTGTTCCTCCTGGTCAACAACCTGCTGGGCAGCACGGAAGCCAGCGTGGGAAATCTGATCGCGGAGGGGAATGCGGAAAAATCCGCAAGGTGTTCAATGAATTATTTTCCCTGCGCATGCTGATAGCCGGGACAATCTGCTTTACCCTTTACCAGCTTCTGGAGCCATTCATCACGCTTTGGCTGGGAGCGGGCTACATCCTCCCCCGGGAAATCATGATCCTGATCATCATCAACCTGTTCATCACTGTCACGCGGGGTGCAGTGGATCAATTTTTATACGGCTACGGCCTGTTCTGGGATGTCTGGGCGCCCATTGTAGAAAGCGTGATCAACATTTCCGTAGCAATTATCGGAGGTTACCTATGGGGATTGCCCGGCATTCTTCTGGGGGGTATTTCCAGCCTGGTGCTTATTGTTGGCATTTGGAAACCCTTCATGCTGTACACTTGGGGATTCAGAAAGAACGTGATGAATTACTGGCTCCAATTCGGTTACCAGCTGGCGCTGATTCTGATACCTATGGTGCTGATGAACTGGATTTGGAAATATTCCCCCTTGCAACCCTCCGGGTCTTTCCTGAACTGGTTTGCCTGCGCCTTCCTGATGGTTGTTTCCTATGGCGTCATAACGATTCTTTTAATGTATTGCTGTACGAAAGGCATGCGTGGCATGGTACATCGTGGACTGGCAATAGCGGGGACGCGGCTGCTCTGGAAGAGGAAAAAGTAAGCGTTCCCTATGGGGCATTATAAGGATTTTTTACTTCCTTGGCAGGAAAAATAAGTGCAACTCTTTTTTATTCATATATTCAGGGTAACTGGTTGATTTCTACGACAGCGGTCTGGGCATAGTGGTGGCCGACAAAAACCCACACTTGCCGGGGTTGCCCGGTCGTGTTGGGGGCAAGCGTCAGGGTGATTTGGCCGCCGCCGGCTGGTATCTGCTCCGCGGATTGGCTGCACCATACGGCGGCGGGGTCATGCCCGCACATCGTGTCGTTAATGGCGTACACAGCCTCCGCCAGCGTGGAGGATACCGTCAGCGTTACTTCACCGCCTTCCGCTCCCACCTCCAGCGCGGAAGCCGTCACCTCCGGCACGGGCTTGATCGCCACTCCGTCCATGACCACCTTCCCCAGGATATCCCTGGCCGCCGTGCTGCCGGGCAGGCTGCCCGTGTTCACCCGCATTCCGGCCATTCTCAACCCTGTCTCCTGCGCGCTGGCCACTTCATGGGCTTTGACTGTTGCTGACAATACAGCCGTATGGCCGCCGCCGCAGAACCGCGCTGTCATGGGCATGACGTATTGCCCGTCGACGAACAACTCCCACCTGTTTTCAACGTAGGGATGGTCTGCCGCATGCCGGGGCGCCATTGCTACGGCAAGATAGGTGGCGTCTGGGACCAGCGCCCACACATACCGGGCTTCCCCGTTGCCGCGCCCGTAATCCGTGCCGCGAATCAAGCAGGATGCAGAACTGCCCAGGTAAGACTTGCCGTATAAAGTCGCCTGCCACGCGGGCGTCATATCATAACCGTTGTAATTATTAACGGAATTGAGCAGAGGAAACCTGTAATCCTGCCCTGTTCCGGCATGGTCATAATTGCACCAGTGAATGGGATGCGCATAGCATGGCGAGGACGGGTTTGTGGTGCATCCATAGCCATGTGTGGTGCTTCCCAGCATGATGGACGCCTTGTCCGCCCCCGTAATGCACCATGCCGCCGCCGCCGCAAAACTGGAATCTTTGTAGGTTCCCAGTGAATGAGCAAATTTCCAGGGCTTGGTGCCCACCCCCAGCAAGGAAATGCCGGCGGCGGGAGTCATTCTAATGACATGGTCATATAGTTCATTTTCAATGATGCCTTCCTTGACGGATGCATTGGCGCTGGAATACTTGTAAATGCTGAGGGATTGCATGCGCGCCAGCAATGCCACCCATGGCGGAACGGCGGCATAGGAGGCGCTGCGCACCAGGAGCCATTCCCGTCTGGCCTGCTCTTCGAGCATGGAGTCCCAGGACAGGGCCTCCTGGGCCGTGGCAGGCAGCGGCACGCGTACGCCTCCGTTGGCGTTGACGGTGCCGGCAAAGGTTCCGGACTCCGCCATCATATTTTTTAAAATGGCATCCTCTCCGGGTTGAACGCCGTCCTGGACAAACAATCTCGGGACCGGCGTTTTAAAAATCTGTATGACAAAAGCGTCTTCATCGGATATTTCTACCGCATCCGTCGGAGCCACAAAACCGTATTGGCCCGCTTTTCCTGCTTCCAGAACAAGCATGAGATCCACGCTGGAACTTAAAACGGCATGTACTGTACAAGCTTTTGTACAAGTCATTACATAGGAACTTCCTTTGATAGTGTCAACTTTCATGAATAAACTAATTTTTAAAATACTCCCTACTTGCCGATACGGTCATCAGGTATAAAACGTTGACGCATTCTTGCACACGCTTTTCTGGTCTGCTTTGAATGCGTGTACTGCCAGAACTGGTTGGCGGAAATAGTCACCGTGGAACCCGGTCGTGGAAAACTAATGGAGGCATCCGTAAAATGATCTTTTTGGACAAGCCGGAAAATCACTATACCGGAATCTGGGCGTGAAAAGGGCTTCCATGAAAAACCCTTTGTACGCAAAGCTAAAAATCAAAAGGAAAAAATGGGCTTATTCTGCTTTCGTAATAACGTTTATGTGCGGGAAAGACAGGCAAATTCTGAAGCTGTGGCTTCGGATCATCATCAGCCGCGGAATGAAAAAGACATGAGCTTCGTGCATTTGAAGCATTTGCAGCCATGGAAATCCCGAGTGGACAGTTTCCTGACTCGGGGAAATACCAAGGAAAAAAGGAATACGGATGGTATCCCGAAAAAAAATGGCTGATATTGGCGTTCCTTAATAAAAAAGCGCTCTGTAAATCGGTTGCTTCCTGGTCATCGGGAAAGGCAGGAAAAGCTGGCGCAATCCTACTGGTGTTTGCCCTGCAAAAGCCGTTTGCCCTTCCCCAGGAGGCATCTCATTCGGGAAACAAACATTCGGGCAGAATCATTTTGCTTTCGGAAATCCCGGATCTTATCTTTCCACGGAGATTTTTTCCAATACTTGTAGAACAGCCCGTTATCCTGACGCAGGCTATTGGGTTGCCAGGGCTTGGGATGCCCCCAGTAATGGATGATGCCGGGACTGGTGGCGGCTTCCAACAAATCCTTCGGCTCTAGGGGATTATTCTCGAAGCTTTTTATTCCTTCCCAGCGGATCGACCAAATGGCGCCGTCGCAGATGTTCCACATGGGATGGAGCAAGAAAATACGTTCTTGATAACATGCGTTCAAAATATCCTGATCCTGCCAGGAGAGATGATGGATGTTGCTTTTCGCATAAGATAAAACTTGGGATTCAAACCGTTCTTCACGAATTTTCTTAATATGATAAAGAACAACGCCTGCATTGATGTAAATGGAATCCCTGCCCAGATTCATTTCCTGTTTCCAGCGTGAGAAAAACTCCTCAGTCAAATGTTCCGTAGTGAAAACGCCGGCGATGAGGCAATCCCCGAACTCGGTTTCATACATGGAACTGATATCCCGGTTGAAAATGGTATCAATATCTACATACAGGGCGCGTTCCACCGTGGCGGGAAGTTCCCCTGCGAGGCCAAGACGGTAATACGTCGCTGCCGACCACTTGGAACCAACAGGAAAATCCTTGTATTTATCCTTCATCTCAATGAAGTGTAAACTCAGGCGGTAAGACCGTTGCAGAGAATTTAAACGAGCCGTATTATCCTCGTTCAAACCGTCTGTCATGATGTAAATATCGGCATGAACGTCGGCTGGTAAATTCTCCATGAGGGAAACGATGCTTACCCCCGTTCCCAGCGCTCCCTTATCGTCTGTAGCGTATACGATGTTCATGGTAAAGGTCCGGCATGGACTATGGCAGGTGAAGAAATGGATCTGCGTTTCCCATCCGCGTTACTGGTTTCTATTGAGAAACAACATGGATCTTCCCATTCTTTCCAGGCGGTCCAGCCAGACGCATAAGGAAACGGTTCTATTCATGAGCGCAGTAAATGATTGTTCCATTCCTTCCTTTGCAAAACATGCCTTCGCATAGGCGTCAAAATAGGTCCGGTTCAGGTAGGGATGCGTCACCTTCCTGATTCTGCCAAGCAAGGAGATCCTTTCCTCTTCGTCAAGAGCCAGCAACCTGTTGGAATGCAATTCCCTGATGATCAGGAAATGAACGGCGAACTGCCATGTGGGTTTTTTCATGGCTTCAAGTTCATCCAGCAAGGGCGCAAGGAGCGTATGAATGGAGACATGCCGGTAATTCACATCATGCATGGCGGATGATGCCCTTTGCCGGTAAATTGAGGTGACGGTTCCTCCCAGCCCGATCAGGGCTGTCTGCCTCATGCACCGCGTCCAGTACAGGCCGTCTTCTCCATAGGACATATTTTCCTCCCAGGACGGAAGTTGAAACGCAAGAGATGAACTCAGGATAACATTGCTTGGGTGCATGAATAGCAATCCCCTTAACCCCAATTTCCGGATGAATACAGGATGGGATGGGGGACGTGGCGCTATGTTGGCCAACTCGTCCAGGATGTGACGGTTGGAATAAACCAATATCTCAGGATGAAGATGGAAAAAATTAGCCGCCAGCGCCAAATGTTCTGGGTACCAGTAATCGTCCCCGTCCAGAAAAGCGATATAAAGGCCTTGGGCTTTCTTCATTCCTGCATTTCGTGCTCGCGAAACGCCGCCGTTGCGCTGGGAAATAAGATGAATTCTTTGGTCGTGAAAAGATTGGATGATAGAAACGGTTCCGTCTGTAGAACCATCGTCAACGATAATAATTTCAAAATCCTGAAATATTTGAGCCAGTACCGACTGAATGGTAGCAGCAATATATTTTTCCAGGTTATAGGCTGGAATAATAACGCTGAAAAATGGCTTCTGCATTTAGGAAGGAGATGGAACGCTTTTGGAGCTGGACGGGAATCCGGATGTGGAGGAAAGACTTCGCGCTGATTCTGGAGTAATAACAATCGGTAAATGGAGGAGGGAAAAAATCCCTCGTGACGCCTTCATTGTTAATCAACGCATTGATGGACCAAATCATAGCGGATTAAGAATCCGTGATTAATCAACGCCGCCATAAAAGATGCGCATGATAGGGAACATCAGGATGATAGGAGAATCTTTTTAATCCCCGTTATCCCCGTCATCCTTATATTCCCCATTACCCCTAACAAACTTTTTCCCAGATTTTTCCGTTGACGCCGGATTCTTAATCCGGTACAAACGTGACGCCTTATCTATAAGTACTGTGGATCATAGTCCATCTCGGGATTCACATTTCCTTTTCCGTGCCGCTTTTCTTCATGAATCCTCCGGAACTCCCCTCCATCAGCATTATTCTGACCGGGCATAATGAGGAATATTGCATTGGAGATGCCATCCGGAGCGTATTCGGGCAGGATTACGAGGGGCCGGTAGAAATCATCCTGTCTGATGACGGTTCATCTGACGGTACCTTTGCAGTCATGCAGGAAATGGCGGCGGAGTACCGGGGACCGCACCGTGTGGTATTGAACCGGAATGAAACCCCTCTGGGGCGCGGGCCGCACATACGGCAGATGGTGGAGCTGGCCTCCCATGAATGGATTCTCCGCCAGGATGGGGATGATTGTTCCTTCCCCTGGAGGTGCAGGGTGTTTGCCGGGGCGGTGGCAAGGCATCCGGATGCCGTGGCTGTCGTCAGCCAGATGACCCGCGTGTATGAGGAAGCCGGCGTTATGTTCGAATTCCCGGCGTTTCCCGCTGTTCCGGAAGAAGCCCCGGTGATCAGGCTTCAAGAGGGGACTTTCTCCTCCACTGCCCATTACGGAGGCAGTATGATGATCAGGAAAAGCGCCTGCCAATGGGGGCGCTCCCTGCCGATGACGGACAATTTTGAAGATGACCTGATGGGATTTCATGTGTGGCTGCAAGGCAGCATCTATGAATTGCCGGATGTCTCCCTGTACTATTACAGGTTTGCCGTCAAAAATATTTGTGCCGTCAACAGTGCAGCGCGGTTTGCCAGCATGAAAACGGCTGCGGCCTTTGAAAAAAGGGATCGGATGATGCGGCGCCAGTTGAAGAAAAGCAAGGAAGCCGGCCTGGAACTGTGTAAGGACTTGTTGAAGCGCCGCACTCCGGTTTTCCGTTCGCGGGAAGAATTGCTTGCCGAAATGGAGGAAAGAAGAAAGGCGATACGTTGCATTGATCAACATCAGAACTGGTGGAACTATTCCTTCCGCCGAAGGTGGGCGCTAAGGAAGCCGGGATGGATGGGCATCGTCCATTGCTTGCCGCAAAAACTGTATCTGTTCTGCATGGTCTTCTTTTTCAAGCTCAGGAAAGTGAAAAGAGCCGTTTGCGGAGTGCGGTAGGGGGTGCCTGAAGACCCCGGATGGAAAGGGACCGCCAGGGCAGGGAAAAAGCTCTTGGATAAAATCTCCGTGAAGTGTTCATGGAACCATGTTCTGCATGGCTGCTTCCTCTGCTGCATGGGGAATAGCGTGTGCAGGTTTGAGTGCGTGGAATGGGAAAAAGGGGATGAATGCGTATTCATGCGCGAAGAAGAAGGGGAAATCTTGATACCGGTCATTTGGAGATAGGGACGCAGGGGGATGAACTGCATGCAGGGAAGGGCGATGCATAATCTTTGTCGATAGGTGAAAGCCTCCGGGAAGCGTCTTTTCAAACCGAAGGGATTGATCGGAGGGATGTAGGGAAAAAATGAAGGAAGTGCCGTATTTCATGGAATCATCCTTCTTTGGTTGTCCGGAAAAACAGGAATCAGGATAGGAAAGCAAAAAGCATTTTATGTTTTGTTACTAAAAATGAGAACTGATGGTTTAACCGCGAATTTCTAATCCGGGTTCAATAAAAAAATACTTAATATAAATGGTGACAGTTGTGGGGAGGCAATCCTGGAAAGAAATGTCCTTCCTGTCGTGCAGCAGCATGAAGCCGTATAAAAAGCTCATAATATGCATGTTGGTAAACCTTCATGTATCCGGACAAAGAACCCGGATTAGAAATCCTGTATTTCTCCACCGAGTTTTAAATCTGGAAAATGGAAGAAAAGAACAGGCATATCCGGGATAGCCGCTATGGTTGGATAGAATTCAGCGTGATTTTAATCGCCTATAATCTGGAGCATTATTTGAGAAAAACCGTTCAATCCGTATTGGATCAGGAATTTAAGAATTTTGAATTGATCATCGTTGATAACGGCTCGACGGATGGCACCCTTCAAGTGGTGGAATTTTTTCAGGATTCCAGAATTAACGTCATTTCCCAGGAAAATGGAGGCGCTTCGCATGCCAGAAACACGGGAATGAAAGCGGCCAAAGGAAAATACGTGGCGTTCCTTGATGGAGATGGCTACTGGTATCCTGATCATTTGAAGATGGCATATGATTTTTTCCGGAAGCATCCCGGCGTATACGTTTATGCCGCCAGATATACATGGAACAGGGAGGATTGCATTCCCCGCAGGAAGGGAAAACCGTGCTCCTTCGTAGTCAGGAAACTGGGGTTAAGAGGGCTTTTATCCATCCATACGAGCAGCGTTGTTCTGAATTCCTCCCTGGCATCTTCTCTTCCCTTGTGGGAAGCAGGCATGAAATACGGAGAGGATGTCCTGTACTGGATGCGGTTGATGAGAAGAACGGCGATGATTGGCTTGGGAAAAAGAGTGGGCTCCATCTATGTACAGCGTGCCGGCTCTGCCATGCAGGAGCAGGCTTGCCGTGATATTTCCGTGGAAGACCTGCTGACGCGCCGGCTGGAGGAATGGAAACTGATGCCGCACAGGGAATGGCAGTTTGCCGTGCACTTTTTAATTTTGCGGGAATTACATGTGCCCAGACTGCTGAAGATGGAGAAAGAAACCCGTATCCGGCTCCTCAAAGAGATTGGTTCCATGCTGCATGGATGGCTGGAGGGACCCTGTTTTAATGCTTATGTGCAGGCCTGCTCGCGGGAGGAGCCGGCTGAGATGGAAAAGGCGTTTGACAAGCTCCAGGCCCGGGTAAACTGCTGGTGCGTCTGGGCGGACAGGGCGGAAAGATGGTGCATGCGCCCCTGGTCCCTCATGGTAAATGGGTTGTATAAGGGATTTCTATGGGGCAAGTAAATTCCTTTTCCGCAAGAGGTCCGGAAAACCCGGAAAAAGGGATGGAGGAGAAAAGGCAAGCCGCTCTTCCCTGCGTCAACCGGATTTACCGGTAACGGCTTCTCCGTAGTAAAAAGAAAAAGCGCCTTCCCACGGATAGTGGAAAGGCGCGGTAAAAGGAAAGAAAGCGTATACCGGATTAATACACGTCCCGCTGGTAGCGGCGGTGCTGTTTCATGTCCGCTACGTACTCCACAGCTTCTTCCGGAGTCTTGTGGCCCCAGGTCTGGATAACTTCATGAAGGGCGGCGTCAACGTCCTTGGCCATGCGGGAGGCGTCTCCGCAGACGTAGAAGCATGCGCCGTTTTCCAGCCATTTCCAGAGCTCTTCGCCTTCCTGGACCATGAGATGCTGAACGTATACCTTCTTCTCCTGGTCGCGGGACCAGGCTACGGACAATTTCAATCTGCCGTCCGCCGTCAATTTGGCCAGCTCGTCTTCATAGCAGAAATCGGTAGCTTTGTATGGGTTGCCGAAGAACAGCCAATTGCCGCCCTTGTCCCCGGAGGCGATGCGTTCCTCCCAGAATGCCCGGAAGGGGGCGATGCCGGTGCCGGGGCCAACCATGATGATGGGGGTATCCCCGTCTTCCGGCAGGCGGAAATTCTTGTTGGTATGCACGAACACCCTGGCCGTATGTCCCGGCTGGAGGCGGTCCGCCATGTAAGTGGAGCACACGCCGCCGCGCTTGCGGTCCCGGGCCGTGTAGCGCACCGCGCCCACGCACAGATGCACTTCTTCAGGGTGGGCGTTCGGGCTGGAGGCGATGGAATAAAGGCGCGGCATGATCTTTTTCAGGATGCCTGCAAAAGCCTCCGCAGATTCAAAGGAGGCCGGATACTCCGTTGCCAGGTCCAGCACGTCGCGTCCCCACAGGAAATCGCTGAGCGCGTCCTTGTCCCCGGCCAGCAGGGTTTCCAGCTCCTGACTGCCGGAAGCGGTTGCCCATTTGGTCAGCAGGGCCTTGTTGACATTGGTGATGTCATAGCAGTTGATCAGGGCGTCCCGCAGGCTGGCGGCTCCCCCCTCCGGCGTGGGAACCTGGGAATCCGGGCTGAGGCCGAGCTTTTCAATCAGGGCCTCCACCAGGGAAGAATCATTGGAGGGAATGACGGCCAGGGCGTCTCCGGCAACGTACACCATTCCGGCGCCGTCCAGGCTGTATTCAATATGGATCGTTTCTTTCGGGCTGCCTTCCCCGGTGAGGTGCTTGACGGAAAGGACGGGTGCGGGGAACGGATTCTTTTTGCCGTACGGTTCGGTTGTCATGTGTAATGTAAGTTTCTGGAATGGAATAACGGAAATTACCAGCGGATGGCTGCGGCGCCCCACGTGAGGCCTGCGCCGAAGGTGACCAGGACGACGTTGTCCCCCTTGCCGAACCTGCCGGTGCGGCGCGCTTCGTCAAAGGCGATGGCCACGGCGGCGGCGGAAGTGTTGCCGTATTTCTCAATATTGATGAACACCTTGTCCTCCGGGATGGAAAGACGCTGGGCCACGGCATTGATGATGCGGAGGTTGGCCTGGTGGGGAATGATCAGCTTGATGTCATCCGACGTCAGGCCGGCGCGTTCAATCACGCTGGCGGCGGAATCCTTCATGCGGGGAACTGCCTGGCGGAAGGTCTCCTTGCCGCGCATGGCGAGGGTAGCCAGGCGTTCGTGGGCGTTCTCCACCGTGGTGGGGCAGCGGGAGCCGCCGCCCGGAATCTGGAGCAGGTCATGCAGGGCGCCGTCCGTGCCGATGTCCGTGGCGAGGATGGAGCCTTCCCCTTCCTCTCCCGTGGAAGCCTGGAGCACGGCGGCTCCGGCGCCGTCCCCGAACAGGACGCAGGTGGTGCGGTCCTCCCAGTTGACGACGGTGGAAAGTTTTTCCGCGGCGATGATGAGGGCCGTCTTCATCTGGCCCGTGCCGAGGAACTGGACGGCCGTTTTCATGGCGAACAGGAAGCCGGAGCAGGCGGCGGAAATGTCAAAGGCGGCGGCATTCTTGGCGCCCAGGGCGTCCTGGATATAGCAGGAGGTGGAAGGAGTGAACGTATCCGGCGTAATGGTGGAGACGATGATCAGGTCGATATCCTCCGGCTGCAATCCGCAGGATTCCAGCGCCCGCTGGGCGGCCTTCGTCCCCATGTGGGAGGTGTACTCGTCAGGGGCGGCGATGCGGCGTTCCACGATGCCCGTGCGTTCAATGATCCATTCGTGGGAAGTGTCCACCATCTTTTCCAGGTCCGCATTGGTCAGGCGGCGTTCCGGAACATAGGAGCCCGTACCGATGATCTTGACGGGCAGTCTTTTAAAGGCGATATCAGAATTTGCGGCCATAGCTTTGGGCGTATGATGAACAGAAAACGTCCTGACGTTTTATGTGGGGACAGTCTAAAAGAAAGGAGGCCTGATGACCAGCACAAAACACGGGACTCCTGCCATGCCGTAAACGGATGGCTTACAACAGCCATCCCTGTCCGTTGGCGGGCGGCGTGGCCCCCATCTTGAGATAGGCGGAAGGCATCGCCACGCGTCCCCTGGGAGTACGGTTGATGTACCCCTGCATGATCAGGAAAGGCTCGTGCACGTCCTCCAGCGTGGAAGCGTCTTCCCCCACGGCCACAGCCAGGGAGGAAAGTCCCACCGGACCGCCGTTGAACTTGTAAATCATGGCTTCCAGCAGGCGCTTGTCCATCTCGTCCAGGCCGTCGTCGTCAATCTCGATCATGGTCAGGGCATCGTGCGCCAGTTGCTCCGTAATCACGCCGTCGCCGCGTACCTGGGCGTAATCCCGCACCCAGCGCAGCAGGGAATTGGCCACGCGCGGCGTGCCTCGGGAGCGCAGGGCGATCTGAAGGGCGCCTGTCGGTTCCACGGGGACGTTCAGCAGCCCGGCGGACCGTTCGATGATCGCGCACAAATCCTCCTGCGTGTAATAATCCAGCCGGTTCACGAGGCCGAAGCGGGAACGCAGCGGGCTGGTCAGCATGCCGGCGCGGGTGGTGGCCCCCACCAGGGTGAACTTGGGAAGATTCAGCTGGATGGAGCGGGCGTTCGGGCCCTGGTCGATAATAATATCCAGCCGGAAATCCTCCATGGCCGGGTACAGGTACTCCTCAATGGCCGGGTGCAGGCGGTGGATCTCGTCAATAAAAAGGATATCCCCCTTTTCCAGATTGGTCAGCACGCCTGCGAGGTCTCCCGCCTTCTCAATCTGCGGTCCGGACGTCGTATGAATGCGGCAGCCGACGGCATTCGCGATAATATTGGCAAGCGTCGTCTTTCCCAGGCCGGGAGGGCCGCTCAGCAGGATGTGGTCCAGCACGTCGTCGCGCTGTTTGGCGGCTTCCACCATCAGCATCAGGCGGTCCTTGATCTTCTCCTGCCCGCGGAACTCGCTGAAGGCGGGCGGTCTGAGGGACAAATCAAAGGCGGAGGGGGGTGTCTCCGTGGTGCGTGTGTAAAAGGACTCTCCCATGCGCAGGACTAGCAAACCTGTCTTTGAGGCATCCGTCAAGATGGAAGTGCGGGCGGGAAGCGCCTTTTCCGGGGCATGCCGTAAGCCTCTGGTCTTTTTTGATTGCGGATGGAATACGGTTCCGTCAGAATCGTGCGCAATGAAATGGCGTATCCTACCTCTTCTGCTGGCGATGGGCGGCAGCGTTTTTGCCGCCGGCGACGTGGAATCCCGTCCCTATCACATCATCCCGGAACCTGTCGAAGTCAGCACTTCCTCCGGAGTATGTAAATCCCCTAAAATCCTCAAGCAAGCCGCCAACAAGGCTCTGGGATCGGAGGGATACAAAATCACCATCAAGCCGCAGGGCGTGGAAATTCAGGCAGGCGACCGCGCGGGTCTCTTTTACGCCAAAAACACGCTGGAACAGCTCCAGACCCAGTACAAGGACGGCGGCATTCCCTGCGGGGTCATCGAAGACAAGCCCCGGTTTGGATGGCGCAGTATGATGATGGACACGGCGCGCCACTTCGTGCCGGTGGAGGACGTCAAAAAATTCATTGATGTGATGTCCTTCTACAAATTCAACAAGCTCCATTTCCACCTTACGGATGACCAGGGCTGGCGCCTTCCCGTGCCCGGATACCCCAAGCTGGAAAGCGTGGCCTCCAGGCGTAAGGAAACCTTTGGCAACAAAACCCCCCATGGCGGCATGTACACCAAGGAACAGCTCAAGGACCTGGTAAAATACGCCGCCGCCCGGAACATTGAAATCATCCCGGAAATAGACGTGCCCGGCCACAACCAAGCCCTTTGCACCGCCTATCCGGAATTCCTCTGCTTCCCGAACCCCAAGCTGGAAGTGCGCACGAATGCGGGCATCTCCTACACGCTTGTATGTCCCGGCAACCCGGACGTGTGGAAATTCTACAATGCCGTCTTCAATGAACTCAAAGACATTTTCCCGTCCCAATACGTGCATCTGGGCGGAGACGAAGCGCCGGAAGACAACTGGATGAAATGCCCCAAATGCGCCGACTTCCGTGAGAAAGCCGGTATCCGGGAGGAAAACAAAAAAGCCGCCGCGCAAAAGGAAATGGTGGAATTCTTCACTAGGTGCGCCAAAATGCTGAAAAGCCGCGGAAAAACGGCCGTATTCTGGTATGAACCCATGGGTAAATACCCGGACGGCGTGGTAGTTACTACGTGGAGAGGCGGCCACACGCCTAAAACGGTTGCCAACACCACAGGCGACAAGGTGGACGTCATCTGCGCGCCCAACGGCAAATGCTACTTTGACTATCCCCAGCTTCCCGGCGACTGGCCCTCCGGCCAGCCGGACACGGGCTGGATGCCCGTCAACACGCTGGAAAACGTGTACTCCCTGGAACTGGGACACGGTCTCTCCGCCAAGGAAATGGAACGTGTGCGCGGCGTAGACTGCTGCCTGTGGGCGGAACGTCTGCCGAACATTGAACGCGTCTTCTACCAGGCTTACCCGCGCGCCCTCGCTCTGGTGGAAACCGCATGGTCCCCCAAGGAGGTGAAAAACCTGAACCGCTTCAAGGACAAACTCGAATTCCACAAAAAATTCATGCAGGAAAAATGGGGCATTAGCCTCGAACGCCCGGAAAAGAAATAAGGACCGAACAGCAAGAGTCCTTTCCTGAAAAACGCAACGTTGAAAAAATAGGAAGAACGTTCTTTGCCTTTTTAGAGAAGAGAGGCATCGGGACGAAGAACTCAACCTTGTTCAATGACAGGCTTCTGTAGATAACAGAAGCCTGTTTTTTTGCATAGTATGCATGATTCCTTTCCTATTCTCTTTGAAGAGTCCCAGGCAATACCTCTGTGCTTTCCATCCTTTTCAGGCAACGGGGAAGAGGCGAGAAGAGCCTGGGAAAAACAGGAAAACACCTCCCAAGTGAAAAAAAGATTGCCAAGCCTCTCTTCTGCCGTTACATTACCCCCGCTTTCCTATCTAAGACAATCTATCAACGGGCAGGTGTCAGAGTGGTCGAATGAGCACGCCTGGAAAGTGTGTGTACTGGCAACAGTACCGAGGGTTCGAATCCCTCCCTGTCCGCCATCAATTTTTCGCCGCAATATATTCGTAATGAGTATATTGAGGTTTTTGTTAGCAGAGATATGGGGAAGAAATGGGGGAAAATGATGCTCCTTTAACCTTGAACTCCATTTCGTCTCCTAGTACAGTTGGCCCATGCTTTCGCAACTAGACTTGTTCAAATTTTCTTCTTCACAAAAGCTCAAGTTAGCGGAACTCTTTTGTGGAGCTGGAGGCATTGGAGAAGCTGCTAAATTAGCTTGTGTTCCTGGTATAGAAATTGAACATTTATGGGCAACAGACTATGATAAAGATGCATGTGCCACATATAATGAAAATTTAAAGCCTCGTAAGATTATTTGTGAAGATATCCGTAAATTAGAATTTCAAAGTTTGTTAAAATACGGAGTTATTGATTGCTTAACATTTGGATTTCCTTGTAATGATTTTAGTACTGTGGGAGAGCAGAAAGGCATGCATGGCTCTTTTGGGGCTTTGTACGAATATTGCGTAGCTGCATTAAATATTTTTAATCCTAAATATTTTATTGCAGAAAACGTCAGTGGATTAAGAAGTGCAAATGATGGGAAAGCTTTTTCGTACATTCTCGATGCATTTAAAAACTCAGGAAAAGGTTACAAATTATTTCCAAATCTTTATCATTTTGAAGAATATGGAGTTCCTCAAAAACGCCATCGTATTATTATTGTAGGAATAAGAAATGATGTTGATATAAAATTTAATGTACCATCTCCAGCTCCTTTTTCTCAAATAGATATTTCCGTAAAAAAAGCACTAGCAAATATACCTAGCGACGTAGCGAATAATGAGCAGACAGTTCAATCAGCTATTGTGATAGAAAGACTTAAATACATTAGAGAAGGAGAGAATGCATTTACTGCTAAAATACCTGTTCATCTTCAATTAAATGTGAAAGGCGCAAAAATTAGTCAAATATACAAGCGACTAAAAGCCAATGAGCCAGCCTATACTATAACAGGGAGCGGTGGAGGAGGGACCCATGTTTATCATTATTCGGAAAATAGAGCTCTAACAAATAGAGAAAGAGCTAGACTTCAGACATTTCCTGATGATTTTGTATTTCGGGGATCTAAAGAAAGTGTTCGAAAACAAATAGGTATGGCAGTGCCTCCTCAAGGGGTTAAGGTAATATTCGAGGCATTATTAAAATCAATTCTGGGAGAACCCTATCAATTTATAGATTCTAATATTCCATGGAAATGATTGTAAATAAAAACGAATTGTTTGATGAGGTGTTAGTAAGGCCAGCAAATGAGGCAGATAGTCTGATTATTGTTTCAGGTTTTGCTACCTCTGCGATGGTTGAATATCAAATTTCTAGTATACGTAAAAAGTTAGGAAAAGAAATTGCAATTGAGCTTCTTGTTGGAATGACTCCTATATATGGTGTTTCAGAGATTCATCATAGGAATTTTATTAAATTACATAAGGAAATAGATTTTAATTGTTCATATATAAGCAGCCAATATCCTGCAGTTCACTCGAAACTTTATGTATGGAGAAAAGACAACCGCCCTGTAAAGGCGTTTCTTTCAACAGCTAATTATACAGTCACTGGATTTTTAAAAAACCAGAGGGAATTAGGGATAGAATGCAATTCAACTGAAGCTTTGGAATATTATCAATCCCTATTGCATCATTCTCTCTATTGTCATTGTGATGAAGCAGAAGAATATGTAGCGGTGAATGCTCCATTTTTTTCTGCTGATGACCCCAATAAATCGCAATTATATCCTTCTAAAGAGAGCGTATACCTTCCTCTATTCTCTGAAAAAACTGGGAAAATGCACAATAGAGCGGGTTTGAACTGGGGACAACGTGAGGGTAGAAATCCCAATCAAGCTTATATTCATATACCAAAAGAATTAAGAAATTTCTTTCCCGATAGAGGACAACCATTTTCTGTATTAACAAATGATGGCTTTCCTTTTGTGTGTGTTGTCGCACAAGATGAAGGTAAAGCTATTGAAACGACGTACAATAACAGTGAATTTGGTGAATATTTTAGAAATAAATTAGGACTAGAATTAGGAACAAAAGTAGAATTGGAAGACTTAGATAAATTTGGTAGCAGATATGTCAAATTCACAAAAATTGATGAAGAAGAGTATTATATGGAATATGAAAGAGGGATAAATTTTTCAGATAATCAATAAATTTCTTTTTTAATTTTTCCTTCTATAATTTGAGGGGATTTAGTTATCGTTGGAATTTGACATTCCCATATCGTTAATACATTCCAACCTATTTCATTTAATCTCTTTACATTCAATTTGTCTCTATCCACATTTTTAGTAAGCTTTGGTTTCCAGTAATTAGTGTTACTTTTGGGCATTACCGCATATTTACAGCCTTCATGCTGATGCCAGAAGCAGCCATGCACAAAAATGACTGTTTTGTATTTTGGTAGTACGATATCCGGTTTGCCAGGAAGATCTTTACGGTTGATGCGGAACCTAAAACCTAGTTTGTGGAGAATTGACCGGATAATTTTCTCAGGCTTGGTGTCCTTGCTTCTGATCCGGGACATCACTTGGCTTCGCTTCTCTGGAGAAAAGACATCCATGTCTTGAGTTTATCAAACTTGTGTAGTCATTACAATACTACATCTTCCGACAGATTGTCTTTCAACGTTTCACCCAATCTCTTCTCTATTTCCTCATTTCTTCCATATAATCTCTTTATTACATAATATTTTTTCAAATGCATAACTATCTAAAGTAATATATTCTATCTGAGGGGAAATCCCACATTCTTCTTCAATATACTGCATAGTTTTTTTGATGTTATTCTTATCTTTTTCACTATGATAGCTTATATTCCACATGGAGTTTTGTTGAACATGGCATGCTATTTCCCTGAAATATTCTTTATCCACATCTCCCATTGAATGTCCTAGTATGAATATCTCTGAAACGTCATTTAATTCTTCAAAGTATTTTTGATTATTGGAAATAATTATTTCTGAATCTTTACGAGTGTATTCATAGTATTCTATTAATGCATTTTCAGGGCTTTCTACTACCAGAAGGCCAGATTTTCCAGTTGGAATATTGAAATAACTACCATAGGGGCAAGATGTATTATGTCCACATATAAGCTTTTCTGTAGAACATTGTAATGAACCATGTATATAAAAAATATTACTTGATTCTATTCTATACAATTTTTCTAGTGTAGAAGTATAATTGAAATTTAAGTACTTGAAATGGGGGTCCAGTAATTCGGAATGATCAAGTTCTTTAGATGATTCTATTACTACTGATGACAACCAAAGACGTAATTTCTCGGATATTTGAGTATGAAATGACAATCGCTCTCTTATTATGTTATAATCTCCACCTCCTCCGAAATCTGAATCACCTAAAACTACTGCATCATCAATTTCTCCAAGAGCATGTTCAAAATCTGACCATAGCGCCGATTCATCTATATATTCAGAAATATCTTCCAAAAAATTTTTATGCTTGCCATTATTTTCTAAAAATATTTTGAAATCCGCATAAGAAGTTGGCAAGCCATGCCACAGATCAAATCCATTTCCCACTATTACTAAAGTATTACCCATATATAAAACTTAATATAATTTTTTCATAGGTTAGAACATAATTCAGAAACTACAATACTTATTCATCTCAATCCATTTCTCCCAAATTCCCTCTTTCTTTCTACGGGCCATTTCCAGCTCTTCTTTCTTCCATTTATAATCATGCCAATCATCCATGTATTACCCAAACTCATGAGGATTATCTGCATTGGGAATGTAGCACAAAAATCTGCTCTAATCAGAATTCTCTTCTTTTGAATCATTGTCCATAGCTGGCTGTTCTTGTACCCAATCCCTCTGGAACCTCTCAGTAATCTCCATCGGCATTTTCCTTAATATCCTAGAAAATCTCCATAGAAATCATTTCAGAATTAATGCTCCAAATCATTTTTTGAAAACACCTTCGTACAAAATCCATTGACCTTGGAAATGCTTTCAAAATATCAAACGAAGGTATACTGGTGAAACCTCTCCATATCCCTTTTCTTCCATTGAGCAAGACCGTTTTTCTCATAATATACTCATTTTCATGTATTTATAATTTTTAAAACTATTTCCTCAGCAATAAATTCCAGGTATACTGCGGTATACATTTCAGCATCCTCCATATATTTTATATCCCTAGAGCAAGACCAAAATATTCATAACTCGCTCATTTTAATATATTTTGAATTTTGTTTCCTGCTTTTTCAGCATTTCCAAAGCCTTTATTGGTTCAATGTACAGCACCATTGATGGCGTCAGTATTCCTGCAAATGCTGTTGGGTGACGACGACAACCTGGTTATTTTATTCTGAATATCTCCAAAATCATTTGTGAGGATTTGCAGACTGATTCCCTTGCCAATTACCTTGTTTCTAAAATAATTTCCGTAGAAATCATTTTAGAATTAATTGACCTGTTATCCCTTACATGGGCTTGATTTCAGGTAATGAATCCAGGGTGAGGATGCTTTTTTGAAAACAGCTTCGTACAAAGCCGGTTGAACCGGAATCTGGAGAAATTACTGAAAAAAATATTTTTGTCTTTCAAAGGCCTGAATTGGGATTGGGGCTTTTCCTATTGATACATTTCCTAATGGAGAAAAAGTTTTCATTTTTTAACATAAGGCTACGGTATGTCTAATGTTTTTTAGGAATAATCAAGATTCCTTAATAACCCTATTCACTTATTCCCGTGATGTCGGTTTTGGGTTTCGGGAAACCTTTATCGGCAATCCATTTTTTCGTTTCAGCCACCATTTCGGGAGTGACGGTGAAATCGTAATTAGCATAGTCGCCGACATGGAATTGTCCGGTTTTGAAGAAGCCCCATTTCTCGAAGAAATCGGTCAGATCGGTTTTCGTGACGTCGCAGCATGCTCTAATGAATTCGAACTGGTATTTGATTGTATCATTCCCTCCGTAGTTTCCCGCGTTGTTGCGCAGGTATTCCATGACGTCAGGGTAGAAGTCGGGATGTCCGTTTTCGGTAAAGTAGAGATGGAGCTGCCACAGGGGGACCAGCTTGTTGAAGACATCCTTTGATTCCAGGTAGGCGATTTTTCCGTCGATGATTTCCTTGCGCGCCTTGTCGTAGCTACCCTGGCGCTTCAAGCGGCTTTCGTTGCCCGTTTTGGCGGCGGCTTGAAGAGAGAAGATGTTGTTGCTGACTTCCGTCATGCCGCCCCAGGTCATCGGGCGCATTTGCATCACGTGGCCGACTTCGTGGGAGAAGCCCCAGCAGGCGTCGCCTTTGAGGACGTTTTCAGGATCGGTCACCATTCGCATTGTACCATTGTCTCCCAGGTAGGCTACTCCATCACCGTCGCGGAACATGTAGTAGTTGAAGTTCACGCGGGCAAAGACGCGGTTTTTCGGGATTTTGCCGTATTTCTCAAGGCCCATCAGCTGGTATTGGATGCCTATCAGCTTGTCGTAGGCGTTGATGAGTTCAGTGCCGCGGTCCCTGGTGAATTTTTTCAGGAATTCGACGGGGTAAGCAACCTGGATGTATTTTCCCCGGGCGTCCATGATCGGGGAGACGGCCTGGTCAAGCAGGCGTACCCAATCTGCGTTGGTGTCGCCCCGGGTGGTGTCGAAGTAGCCGTTGGCCTTGCCTGTCACGAAATGGACGGGGATTATCGGCGCCGTGTCGGCATCATTGCTGAAGTAGCTGATGTAGGCGTTGGCGGGCGTTTCCACATCAATGATGTTGATTCCTTCCTTGAGGGGAATCTGTTTTTTGTGCAGGCCCCAGCCGTTGGGATCCTTCGTCGGCTGTACTCCTTCGGCCGGCTTGCGCATCAGGTTTGGGAGCAGGAGGCTGATTTCACGCCCATCCGTCTTGCCGACCAGAACGACATGTTGGCCCTTCTCGAGATAGACGCCCGTCATGTTATCGTATTTGCTGAATCCTTCACCGATTCTGAGATTTTTTCCCGTCTGGCGTGGTGTGGGGAGGGCCCGGTATTCGGCATACAGGTAGTCCGGCTTGTAGTTGCCTGCCAGGATTTTGCCCGCGAGTTCCTTCATCGCATCTGACTGGAAGGCGGAAATGTCTTTAACCTCCTGCTTCAAAGCCGTGCAGGAGGCATCCTTGAATAGCTGGAGGTCGTTGCCGATGCTTTCCGGAGTGTTGGCGGCAAATACGGATGCGAGCGACAACAGGAGCAGGGAGAGGAATGAAGTGATTCGGTTCATGATAACGTGGGGAGTGGGTGATTCTATGATGTTACAAGTTACATTCTCCGTTTTCCTCTTCTTTCACCATTTCTCTTTTTACCGGCAAACGAAAAATCAACCTGCTTCAACGGAAGACGGGGCGGGTTGATGAATGGGAACGCTCTCACGTTGTATAGCTGGTTTTCTTTTCGTATGGCGTGTTTTTTAAGGCTTCCATGTTTTACTCAATTGCCTTCCCATACTGCGGTAGTCCTATGAGGGCGTTTGCGACTGTAACCCTTGAGCCATTTGATTGAGTCCTTCTGAAATTCTTCGACATCGGCATAGAATTTCTACCACGTGCCTCCCCGCAATATTCTCTTCCTGTCATCCGTCAGAATGGCTTTTATGTGCCATCCGTGTTGCTGATAGAAGAACAGCACGTTGTTGTTCAGGATGAGGGCTGCCTGATCGAGGCGTTTCTCCATGTAGAGAAAGCGGAGGCAACGGATCCATAGGTTTCTATGAGCATTTACAGGTAGATTCTGCCTGTGTTTTTGGGTTTGCCCGTACAGAGAGAGTCCGGCACAGCCGGGAACCTTGCTTTCCACAGCCATTCCTTGAAGCAAAGTCGCTCTTTTCGGAAGGATGGGCGCTGTTTTGAGTTGCTTGACTTGAGTGAGCTCCTTTTCCAGTTTCAGAAACCATTTCCTGCGGTTTCCCGGGTGCGGGTTTCTACTTCGAGAGGCATTAAAGTTATAGAAATGATCGGCTTCTCACCCTCCTTTAAGAGTCTTATTCTTGAACGGAGAGGCTTCGATACTGTTTTAACAGGAGAGTAGCCTCCAACCGTTTTTCCAATTCCAGCTTCTGATGAAAGGGTCCTTCATTTTTCAAATCAGGTTATTGTTTTTGAGGGCTAACAAGCTTCTTTGGGTCAAGGCTACCTATTTTGCGCTGCTGGCTATTGTTACGGCTATTGCCTCCATTTACCTGGGCGAGTTTGTTCCGTTTGATATTTTTCAAAAGATCGGGGCCGATACGGTCGATACAATTTTGAACATCCTGGCTTCAAGCATGCTGGCGGTTACGACTTTTTCCTTAACCACGGTTGTTTCCGCTTATGCGGCGGCGACGTCGAGCGTGACGCCCAGGGCTACAAAGCTGCTGATGGAGGATTCCACGGCCCAGAATGCTCTTTCCACGTTCATCGGTTCCTTCATTTTCAGCCTGATTGCGATTATTTTCCTGAATTCCGGCATGTATGACCAGCGGGGAAGGGTGGTGCTATTTGTTGTCACGCTGGGGGTGATTGCCATTATTCTGGTCACGCTTATCCGGTGGATTGAGCATTTGTCCAGGCTTGGCCGGGTGGGAGAGACTTCCGAGCTGGTGGAGGGAGTAACGGAAAGGGCATTGCTGGAACGCGCCCGGGAACCCTATCTGGGCGCCAATCCCCTGGTTGACAGGGAGCTTGATATTCCGGAAAATGCAGTTCCCGTCAGGAGCGATCAGACAGGCAATATTCAATATATTGATATTGAAAAGCTGGACCATCTCTCCAGGGATAGAGATCTTGATCTTTACGTCGTCTCGCTCCCGGGGGATTTCGTGTCCGTTACCTCGGTTCTGGTTTATGCTGACAAGCCTGTGTCAAATGAAACCCGGCGTGATTTGCTTGGAGCGTTTATCATCGGGCATGAGCGCAATTTTGAACAGGACCCCAGGTTCGGACTGTGCGTGCTTGCCGAGATTGCTGCCAGGGCCCTGTCTGCGGCCGTCAATGATTACGGAACGGGTATTGATATTATTAACCGGGGCGTGCGGCTGCTGACGAAGTATGCCCAGGAAGAACGCCGTCCCGGCGTGAAGCACGAGAGGATATGGGTGCCTCCGTTGACCGTCTCCAATTTGTTTTCGGATATTTTCAGCCCTATTCTGCGCGACGAAGGAGGGATTATGGCGATTGACATCAAGTTGTTAAAGGCTTTTGCCGCATTGCATGGCCTGGATAACGGGCAGTTCAAGGAGGAAGCCCGCAAGTATTCCCGCCAATGCTATGAACATGCATCCAGAACGGTAGTGCTGGATGAAGATAAGGAAGTCCTGAAAAAACTGGTCATTGATTAGCTTGCTTGTCTTCACGGTGAAGAAGAGAGGTTTTAGAAGTCCAGGTATGGTTGAATGGGCTGAATCTTATTAACGGTCCACAGTTTTCCGGATGGCCCAGGTTGCAAAAAGGCGTTATTTTCCGGGAGAATCCATGGGAGAGAAATCATCATGGTAAAACGGATGGTTGCCCGGAATTTCCATGTTCATCAATAGGGCAACTACGGACGTCATGTCCGTTGAGTAATATTCAACATTTTCATGTAAAGTGATTTTTGGGCAGGAGGAAGTTTCATTCATTCCCCGGTTATTTTCTTCAGCATGTTGAATTTTCGATAGGTACCGGACCGTACATGACCATGATTCAGCGTATTGTCATGAAGGTAAGCACATGTTTTCGTACCGGAGTTCTTTTTTGCCTGTTGATGGCTGGCAGCCCTTATGGTTTGGCGGAGAAACCCGTTTTAACGGACTGGAATTACTTGCTGTCCTATGGGCAGTCGCTTTCCGTAGGGTGGACGGCCAAGCCGGTGGTGACGACGGAGCAGAAGAACGGCAATTTGATGTTCAAGGGCGGCGTCCGCCCTTTTGAGGGCGGCAATGACCGGAGCGCCGTGATTCCCCTGGTAGAAGGCGTTTCACCTGACGGCGCCAGGGGAGAGACGCCCGTTTCCGGCGCTGCCGGGAATTTGGTGCGCCTGCTGAAAAAGCGCGCCTCCGGTAAGGCGTCCAACGTCCGGTTTCTGTGCTCTGCTGACGGAGTGGGAGGTGTCAGCATCGGCGTTCTTTCCAAAGGCAAGGCTCCCTACCAGCGCATTCTGGATGATTTGACGGCGGGGCGCGAGCTCGCCTCCAAGGCCGGCAAGTCATTTTCCATGCCGTGTTTCCTGTGGACGCAGGGGGAAACCGACCAGCAGGACAGGAAAACCGGGGAATGGTACAAGGAGAAGATGCGCGCGCTGATTCAGGATATTGACGCGGACGCCAAGGCCGTCACCGGACAAAAGAATGACGTGCTGTGCTTCGGGTACCAGGTTTCTTCCCACCTCAATTATTTTGCCCAGAATCCCACGGATTATCCCGCGATTGCCGTGGCCCAGCTGGATCTGGCCCTGGAAAAGGACAGCCGGTACATCATGACCACGCCTATGTATCATTTCACCTATAGCGACGGGGTGCATTTGACGGCTCCCATGTCCCGGCTTTACGGGGAGTATGCCGGATACGTCATGTACAAGGTGCTGGTGGAGGGCGTGCATTGGAAGCCCATCCATCCCGTCGCCCATGCAGTTGGCAGGAAGGGGAAGGATTGGACGGTAGACGTGAAGTTTTTCGTGCCTGTGCCTCCGCTGGCGCTGGATACCAAGACGATCCTTGATCCGGGCAATTACGGCTTTTCCCTGGTGAACGGGCTGGGCGAACCTCTGGAGATCAAGTCCGTCACCCTGCACGGCAGAAACGTCGTCCGCATTGTGACATCGTCCGACCCTTCCGGCAGCCATCTCCGGTACGGAATGACCTTGAAGGAGAAGCTTCCTTCCGGCCCGCGCACCGGGGCGCGCGGATGCCTGCGGGATTCCCAGGGGGAGAAGGTAAAGACCCGGATTCAGGACGTCGTTTACCGCATGGACAATTGGTGTCCGTTTTTCGACTATCCCCTGGAACCCCGGAACGGAATGAACAAAAAGGAGTCCAGGTAGATTCCCATGAATGGGAGCGATTTTTTCCGTTTTATTTTCTCAGGACGCCGTTTAGATAAGGACAATGATGAATTCCGTATCCAGGTTTTTTCTGCCAAATCGGGTGAACTGTAGAATATTTCTTCCTGCGCCCGTTTGAATGGTGAAGAAGGGCGTATGCATGGCAGGTGGCAATGAAAATTGGAAGGTGCGGTTATTGCAGTTTCATTGCAATCACGCAATTTCCTGAAGGTTGGCTAAAAAGAATATGTCATTCCGGCTGTTGCCGTCCATGTACAGCATCGATCGACCATGGGGCTGTTTTTGATGGCATGATCCAGGAAGAATACTTGCAAGCCAAGAACGGCTGTCCATGATCGGGAGACCTTGCGGGCTACGTCCAGAGAAAGGTAGGGAGAATAACTGGAATCGGGATGGTAGGAAGGAAGGTTCGTTTTTGCGGCTTCACGGGCGGAAATTCCATAATAATAACGCGTAAGCTTCTGGCTTTCATAGTGGATTCCTGCCCCCGCAGCTATGAACCAGGGACCATGCAGAATGGGGTATTGGTGTGAGAAGTCCCAACTGCTTCCGTCATTGTAGCCCAGGGCGTCCCTCGCCATTTTAATGCTGGTTTGCCCCCATTTGGACAGGTACGTATAAGTCACATCGGCATTAAGCGTGGAATGCCTGGGATTCAGCTCTTTCAGAGCGATGTCATCTGTTTCATCCGAATCAAAGTACAGATAAGAATAGGATACGCCGATTGCCAGTTGATGGTGCTCATTCTTGTATGCGTATAGTCCTGCATTCACATCGTGGAGGTAGAAGTAGGGATTTTCAGCATTCAGAAGTGGTATGGGGTAGATATAGTTCCTATGTTGCCTGTAAGGAGATGCGGCAAAAAAAGTTCCCAGTCCGGTACTGAATTCGGAAATGCATGGTTGGGGAGAGGATTGCCGCTGACCGCATGGAGCAAGAACTTCGGTAAAGTGGGGTTCATGATAGAAGGATGTCTCTGTGCAATCGTTTCCTTCAACACAGGAGACGAGCAGGGAGAGGATAAAAACAGGAAGTTTTCTCCTGCTCTGGAATGGAGTTGTTTTCTTCATCGGATTAAGACGATTGAATTGTTCGGACTGTAAATACATAATTTGTACCGTTAGTATGAATATTGTACTTTTGGTGTGGCTGAAGTCAATGGAAAATAATTCAGGGCCTCGGAGAGGGGAAAAATAGGTACGGGAGAAACATGCCTCTGCTCGCCAGACGGCCAATGCGGTGTTGACTTGAGCAGGGGCTGCTTTATAACATAAGGCGAAAATGGCCCGGTCCAGAAAAGAGAATCTTGCAGCGTTTCACCGCAATACCATCCTTGAAGCTGCGAATGCCCTTTTTTTAAAAAAAGGGATTGCAGGGGGGACGATGGATGAAATTGCAAAGGAGGCCGGATATAGCAAATCGACGGTATACGTCTATTTCAGGAGCAAGGATGATATTGTGGATCACCTTGTTTATGAAGGAATGGGCCATTTATTGCAGAGATTGGAGCAGGCCGACACGGAAGCCGTTAATTTTAAGGATTTCTTTTTAAAGGCATGTTGGGCCGTTTCAAAAATCCATGACGATTTTCCAGTATACTTTGAAGGTATTACAGGCCGGATCAGTTTGGAATCAGATGGCGTTGAGCGGCAAATTGATACGGGAGAAACCATTCTCCAGCGTATTTACCGGAGGGGAGAAGAGATAAATGCCCTGGTCCGGTCACGCGTCCAGCGGGCTGTAGATCATGGGGAATTGCCCTCGTTAGATGATCTTTCAGAAAGAAATATGGTGATATGGTTCTTTCTGGCAGGTGTTGTAGAGAAGAGTTCCCAAAAAGAGAATTATATTAATAATCTTTTGAAAATAAACAGGAAACAATTTCTTGAATACAGCTTTGACATGTTATTTCGTTTGCTGGAATGACTTTCAAAAAAGGCGTTTTTCCACCAAAAAGCGGTTTTGTTTTCTTCTCTCCGAACTGAAAAAATGCTTCCAGGCAGAAGCTTCTGCGCCCTTTTTACTCAAAAAATAGGGATGCGAAGCTCAAGGTTTTGTTTCCGGGGCTGTCAATAAACACATCAGCTCCCGAGGCGATTTTTCCGCATAAACAGATCCCGTTGCCGCCAAAAGTTGTTTTTGCTGTGGGGGCGGAAACCATGTCTCTTGAAGTTTTCTTTGGAGTGCAGAGAGAGGCATTCTTTTAGATTATTCATGTTGCAAGAGTTACAATCAGATTAATAAAATAGTCGATGGGCTGCATCCTGCTTGGGAAAGGAACGGTTTTGGAAAGGCTGGTCTTAAGATCAAGATGCGTCATTGCCGTTGTATATGGAATCCGTACAGGGTACAGTGTTCAGCATGATGAATACCATGTTCAAGTTTTTGATGGGTGCGGTGTGCGCCGCAGTTCTGCCTGCCTTCGGACAGGGGGAGAAGACGGATTTTCCCACGGACAAGGCGGTGACCGTATTCAGCGCCGGGGAAGGGAATCCTTATGCGTCCATCCGCATTCCCGCCTTGCTCAATATCGGGAAGGGGCAGCTTTTGGCGTTTGCCGAAGGCCGGTATAAGAATACTGACCAGGGGGAGAACGACATTATCATGAGCGTCAGCAAGAATGGCGGAAAAACCTGGTCACGCCCCCGGGCGATCGCCAAGTCGCATGGGGCCACGTTTAACAATCCGTGCCCGGTTTATGATGCCAAGACCAAGACTGTGACCGTCGTATTCCAGCGTTATCCCGCCGGGGTCAAGGAGAGGCAGCCCAATATTCCCCAGGGCTGGGATGACGAGAAGTGCATCCGCAATTTCATGATCCAGAGCAGGAATGGCGGTTCCTCCTGGACGAAGCCGGAGGATATCACGAAGACGACCAAGCGCCCCACCGGCGTGGACATCATGGCTTCCGGCCCGAATGCGGGAACCCAGTTGAAGAGCGGCCCCCACAAGGGGCGCCTGGTGATTCCGATGAATGAAGGGCCGTTCGGCAAATGGGTGATTTCCTGCATTTACAGCGACGACGGCGGCAAAAGCTGGAAGCAGGGCCAGCCGACCGCCAATATGAAGGGCCTGGTGAATGAAACGTCCATCGCGGAGACGGATAACGGAGGCGTGGTCATGGTCGCGCGCCACTGGGGCGGAGGCAATTGCCGCCGCATCGTGTGGTCACAGGACGGCGGTGAGACATGGGGTGAAGTGGAAGATGCTCCGGAATTGTTTTGCGACAGCACGCAGAATTCCCTGATGACTTATTCTCTGATGGCCCAGCCTGCCTTTGGCGGCAAGAGCCGCCTCCTGTTTTCCGGTCCCAGCGCCGGACGGCGCATCAAGGGGCAGGTGGCGATGAGCTATGACAACGGCAAAACCTGGCCGGTGAAAAAACTGCTGGGTGAAGGCGGTTTTGCCTATTCCAGCCTCGCCATGGTAGAACCCGGTGTCGTGGGGGTGCTTTATGAGGAAAACCAGCCGAATATCAAGAAGCTGAAGTTTGTTCCCATTACGATTGAGTGGCTGACCGACGGAAAGGATACGGGGCTGCCTTCCGGCAAGAAACCCCCCGTGGCTAAATAAGTTTTATGGGGAGGATGGATTATTTCATCCTCTATTTTGAGATAGTGGCTAGTTTGAATTTGCCATACAGTAGTTCAAATTATTGTTTAATATCAAAGCCTGGATGGGTATCAGAGGTTTTCATGATCTAGTGGTTCATTCAATAACCCTCATATAAAGGACGTAACAAAAAAGATTTTGTCGGATATTTTCTTCTCTGTCGAATTCTTCATGAATTCGAGGATTGAAATATATGTGGGCTTTTGATAGCCGACGAGTGAGCATGGTGCAGGTTTTACCTGCACCATGCTGTTCGTTGAAATATAGTTTAATGCTTTCAATGGCATTGTATTTATGATGATGGTATCTCTCTCCGGTTGTTAATCATTAGGACCATTAGTTGGAAGATTTCAGAGTATAGCCATGTCTTGTGGTATTATTGTAGAGAACTTGATAGGAAAATGCCTGCGTCCACCCTCAAAAAGAATGAAAGAGAATTAAAGAATGTCGTTTACGTATATCGAAATCTCTCGTTTTCTTATGGGAATATCCATTTGATGTATGACAGGGTGAGGATGGTTTGTCTGCTTGATTCCGGGGAGGACGCAGTTACTCTGCAAGGCATCCGTTGCCCTTGGAGCTCTTCTCATTCGGGAGGGCCGGCAAACGGAAGATGATTCCCCGTTTCAATATATGTCCTGGATTTATCTGGTGTTGGCCGGTCTCTGTGAGATCGGATGGCCTCTGGGCTTCAAGCTTTCACAGGCGCCCGGCACGGGTTCCGGCAGGTTTGCCGCCTGCATTGCATTCTCTGTGTTCAGCATGGCCCTGAGCGGTTTTCTTCTGTGGCTGGCCCAGCGCAGCATTCCCATCGGCACCGCTTATGCGGTGTGGACGGGCATCGGCGCGCTGGGAACGTTTCTGGTGGGCATCCTGTGGTTCGGGGATTCCTCCAATGTCTGGCGCATGCTGGCGGCCACCTTCCTGCTGATAGGCATTATCGGGTTGAAGCTGGCCCCCGGGCATTGAGCTTCCCTGTAGGGCAATTCATGCCGGGGCGCCGGAGAAGGTCAGCGTGCAGCAACCCTCCGGAAGGGTTCAACGGTGGGAAACATCTTTTTCCCACACTGTTCCGCAGGCGTCGGAAGGCATGCGCCAGTCTCCTCGCGGAGAAAGGGCAATGGTGCCTACCTTGGGGCCGTCCGGCATGCAGCTGCGCTTGAATTGCTGCCGGAAGAAGCGGCGGATGAAGATGCCCAGGCAGCGGCGGATGAAGTCCGGCTGGAATTCGCCGCGGAAGGCGTGCTCCGCCAGATACAGGATTTTGTCCGGCTCTGCCCCGTATTTGATGAAATGGAAGAGGAAAAAGTCATGCAGGTCGTAGGGCCCCAGCACGTCTTCCGTACGCTGTTCAATGGAGCCGTCGCCTGACGGAGGCAGAAGTTCCGGGCTGACGGGGGTATTGTTGATGTCCGCGAGGGTGGCGGCCAGTTCCGGGGACGATTCTCCGGCGATGTGTTCAATGAGGCACCGTATCAGCGTCTTCGGAATGGAGCAGTTGACCGCGTACATGGACATGTGGTCTCCGTTGTAGGTGCTCCAGCCCAGGGCTATTTCCGACAGGTCTCCCGTTCCCACGACCAGCCCCCCGGTTTTGTTGGCCAGGTCCATCAGGATTTGCGTGCGTTCGCGGGCCTGGACGTTTTCATAGGTGGTAGTGCGTTCGGCGGGGTCGTGCCCGATGTCGCCGAAGTGCCGGAGGCAGCATTCGGAAATGGGGATTTCCCGAAGCTCCGCGCCCAGAAGGCGGCACATGGTTAAGGCATTGTCGTGGGTTCTGTCCGTGGTGCCGAAGCCCGGCATCGTGACGGCCAGAATGTCGGAGGCGGGGCGTTTCAACGCCCGGCAGGCGCGCTCGCAAATAAGCAGGGCCAGCGTGGAGTCCAGACCGCCGGAGATGCCGATGACAAGCCGCCGTGCATCGGTGTGCTCCATTCTTTTAGCCAGTCCCGCTGTCTGGATGGCGATGATTTCTTCGCACCGTTCCGGGCGGTGTGCGGGGGAGGGCAGAAATGGCCGCGCCGGATTAAAGGCGTATTCCAGACCGGGGGGGGCGGGAACTTCCGCCGGCAGCGTCAGATGAAGGGCATTTCCGGCAGGGGAAAGGGATTTGCTGTCATTGAAGGAACTTTCGGAGAGGCGCGCCGCGGCCAGCCGTTCAAAATCCACGTCTGCAAGGATCAGGGCGCTTTCTCTGCCGAACCGTTCGCCTTCAGCCGCCAGCCTGCCGTTGTCCGCAATGAGGGAATGGCCGCCGAATACGGTGTCCGTGGTGGATTCATGCACGCCTGCGGAGGAAAGGACATACGCGCAGAGGCACCTGCCGCTCTGCTGCTTGACCAGTTCCCTCCTGTACGCGGCCTTACCCGTGAGTTCCGTTCCCGCGGAGGGGTTGAATATGGCCCTGGCTCCCTGAAGGGCCAGTCCGGAGCTGGGGGGAATGACGCTCCACAGGTCTTCGCATATTTCCACGCCGAAGCTGAAGGAGGAGGCTGCATCCTGGAAGATGATTTCCGTTCCGAACGGAATATATGCCCCATTGACTTTGGCCTCCTTCGTCCCTGTTCCCAGCTCCCTGCCGGAGGTAAACTGCCGCTTTTCGTAAAATTCCCGGTAGTTGGGGAGCACGGTTTTGGGGATCAGCGCCAGCACTCTGCCGGACTGGATGACCGCCGCCGTGTTGTACAGGGCATCTTCATGCAGGAAGGGCAGGCCCGCCACGGCAATGGTGCCTGAGCCTTCCGTCGCTTCCGCAAAGCGGCGCAGGCCGTCCAGGGCCGCCTCCCGCAGGCGCGGCTGGAAGAAGAGGTCTCCGCAGGAGTAGCCCGTGATGCTCAGCTCCGGAAAGACGACGGCAGCAGCTTTCTGTTCCGCAGCCTTCCGGAATCCGTCCATGAGCTGGTCGACGTTGTAATCCACATCAGCCACGCGGAGCTGGGGGACGGCGGAGGCAAGTCTGTAATATCCGAACATGGGCGGCGCAGTCTGGAAAATGGAGCCCGCAGATGGTCGTTTTCCCGTAATCAGGACGCAATCCGGGAGAAGCGGGCCTGATCCGGATACTAAAAGCTCGTGAAAGACTTGTAAAGCCATCAGTGGGGACTGCATCCCGCCCGTTTGCCGGGAGGATGAGGAAGCGGCAGGAAAAGGTATTCACCCGGCTGCCTTCAACGGGCCGGGCGGCGGGAGCGGCTCTTATGCCTTTTTCCTGAAATCCCGCGGTGCGGCGGCTTTTCATGTTCCGGGAACAGCATTGAAGCTGGAAAAACGGGAGAAAAGGAGTAAACCATCTCACAAAGCCCGATGAATAATACTGACCGATTTACCGGAAAAGCCGGGGCCTACGTTCAGGGCAGGCCCGGTTATCCCGCCGCCGTTGTTGAGCTTCTGACGCGGGAAACCCGCCGGGAGAATCCCCGAATGGCGGATATAGGTTCCGGAACAGGCATCCTGTCCCGCGCCATGCTGGAGCATGGCTGGACCGTGTACGGCGTGGAGCCTAACGATGACATGCGGAGGGAGGCGGAGAAGGTGCTGAAGGGTTTCCACCGCTTTCATTCCGTGCCAGGAACGGCGGAGTATACTCTGCTTCCCGGCGCTTCCGTGGACCTAGTAACGGCGGCGCAGGCGTTCCACTGGTTTGACGCCGCCGCGTTCAAACGGGAATGCCGCCGTATTCTGGCCGCGGAGGGCAGAATAGCCCTGATCTGGAATTCTAGGGTGGAAGACGGCCCCATTGTCCGGGAGGAAGGGAACATCCATCGTCTTTACTGCCCGCGTTTTTATGGATTCAGCGGGGGCTTGGCCGACTTGACGGATAGAATCGGCGAGTTTTTCGACCACCGCTTCCGGGTATTCCGCTTTCCGAATGATCTGTCCTATACGCGGGACCAGTATCTCCGCCGCATGATGTCCGCCTCCTATGCCCTGACGGAAAAGGATGAGGGCCATTCCCCCTGGCTGGACGCCCTTAACGGGCTGTTTGACCGGTTTGAGACGGGAGGCCGTGTTACGGTTCCGAATGAAACCGTGGTGTATTTAGGGGCCTGCTGAGGACGCACCGTTCATGCACTGCATCCGGAAAAGGATGTTCACGCGTTCCTTTGCCGGTTGTTTCCTTGGCCTCCATCCAGTGCGATGTTCTTCCGGCGGAAGCCCGGAACCGCAACGGCCCTTCTGCCGGAATATCCCGGAAATGTCCGGCAATGAAAAAAGGAAAGCTCTCTTTCAGTTCATGGATTGAAAGATGATGGCGGCAAGGACGGCGATGATTGCCAGAACAACAATGATGGTGGGAATATAGCCGGTTTTGTTCACGTCAAGAGTCCACTCCCTGTTGAGGCGGGAAAGATCCTCCCCTGCCGCGTAGCGGGAGAAAAGGTCATGGAGCTGGGAGTAATCCAGGGCTTTGGGAGCCATGTAAAGTTCCCTGTTCTTCCCGTTGACGAACGAGATTTCGCGATACGTGTCGTCCGGATTTCTACGGCCCCGCATTGATATTTGCTTTTCCGACTCCGGAAAAATCATCCCGGGATGCAGACATGGCTTCTTCTCTCGCGTTATTCTTGCTTTATCCCGGCGGCCCTGCCGTGCTATGATAGCTCACCGCCATGACGCAGCAGCCTTTTTCCCAAGAACCTTTTATGGTTTCCGGATTGCATGGGGACCAGATTCTGGGCGCCCGCAGCAATCAGCAGGATTCCTTTTCCATCCTGGCCGGGGATGACGCCCTGGTGCTGGTCCTGGCGGACGGCATGGGGGGCTATACCGGAGGGGAGCTGGCCAGCCGCGCGGCTATAGAAGGTTTTTCCCAGGCGTTTGAGCGGGAAAACCGGTCTCCCGGCAAGAGGATGAAAGACGCAGTGACCGCCGCCAATGAACAGGTGCGTACGGTCCGGAAGAAGAGGGGGAAGGATGACGAGATGGGCACGACGCTGGTAGCGGCCTGGATAGGGCCGGAAGGTCTGCGCTGGGTCAGCGTGGGAGATTCCCTTCTGCTGCTCATCCGGGAGGAAAAAATGTTTCTGCTTAATGACCTGCACCAGTATTCCGCGGAGCTGGAACGCATGGCGGATGAAGGTTCCATCAGCCGGGAGGAGGCCTTGAGCCATCCTTCCCGCCATTCCCTGACCTCCGCCCTGATGGGGAGGGAAGTGCCTTTGGTGGATCTGCGGGAAGAGTGCTTCCCTCTGGTTCCCGGGGACCGCCTTCTGGTCGCCAGCGACGGAGTGGGGCCTTATCTGGACTCCCTGGGCCCGGCGGGGATGCGGTACTTGTCCATGCTGTCCGCGGAGGAATTGGTGCGGTCCGTGCTGGAAGGCATCAACCGTGACGGCGCGCCCAACCAGGATAACGCCACGCTGATCTGTGCGGAAATAGCGGAAGCGTGATTCTCCGGAGGCGGTGTGGCTGAAAAGGGGCCGGAAACAGGCGCTGGTTGAATTTCACATCCCTCCTCCGGCCCGGACGGATAATTAAATGCCCCGCATGCAGGAGACGCATGCGGGGCATTCCTTTTAAATGGCTGGAGCCATCCGCGTTCAGGAATGATATTCCTGGAGGGAGCGGGGGGATACCTTCACATGCTGGGCGGAACGGATGCCCTCCACCGTGGCTCTGGCGGCGGCGATGGTGGTCATGTACGGAATCTTCTTCTGGATGGACTGCATGCGGATGAAGGAGTCGTCAATCATGCTGGTGCGGTCCACCGGAGTATTGATGATCAGGTCAATCTGCTTGTTGGTGATCATGTCGCCCAGGTTCGGGCGGCCTTCATGCAGCTTGTTGACCACTTCCGTTTCCACGCCCTGGCTGCGCAGGTATTCCGCGGTGCCTCCGGTGGAGACGATCTTGAAGCCCAGGGAGATGAGGTCCCGGGCGATGGATTCAATGAACTTCTTGTCGCGGTCGGAAACGGTGACGAGCACCTTGCCGGAGGTGGGCAGGATGCAGCCTGCGGCTTCCTGGGCCTTGTAGTAGGCCATGCCGAAGTTGTCCGCAATGCCCATGACTTCACCCGTGGCGCGCATTTCCGGTCCCAGGACGGGATCCACTTCCGGGAACATGTTGAACGGGAAGACGGCTTCCTTCACGCCGATAAAGCGGCAGGCGCGCGGCTTCAGCCCCAGGTCCTTGAGCTTCTTGCCCAGCATGATTTCCGTGGCGTGGCGCGCCATGGAAATGCCCGTCACCTTGGAGACGATGGGCACCGTGCGGGAGGCGCGGGGGTTGGCTTCAATGATGTACACCTCGTCATCGCAGATGGCGAACTGCACGTTCAGGATGCCCTTCACCTGGAAATCCTTGGCGATCTTGGCGGCGTGTTCCTCAATGGTGCGGACGTGCTTGGGGGCGATCGTCACGGGAGGAATGGCGCAGGCAGAGTCTCCGGAATGGATGCCCGCCAGTTCAATGTGTTCCATGACCGTGGCTACAAAGGTATCCGTGCCGTCGGCCAGCGCGTCCACTTCCGCTTCAATGGCGTTATCCAGGAAGCGGTCGATCAGCATGGGGTATTCCGGGCTGACCTGGATGGCCTCCACGCCGTAGCGCTTCAGGTTTTCTTCATCGTAAATGACTTCCATGCCTCGGCCGCCCAGCACGAAGGAGGGGCGCACCATCACCGGGTAGCCGATCCGGCGGCCCAGTTCCACGGCTTCCTCCAGGGAACGGGCGGTGCCGCTTTCCGGCTGGCGGATGTTCAGGGCGATCATGCGTTCGCGGAAATATTCTCGGTCTTCCGCCAAGCGGATGCCTTCCGGCTGGGTGCCCATGATCTTCACGCCGGCGTCCTTGAGGGCCTGGGCGATGTTGAGCGGGGTCTGGCCGCCGAACTGGACGATGACGCCTTCCGGCTTTTCCTTCTCGTAAATAGCCAGCACGTCTTCCACGGTCACGGGTTCAAAGTACAGCTTGTTGGCCGTGTCAAAGTCCGTGGAGACCGTTTCAGGGTTGCAGTTCACCATGATGGATTCATACCCGTTGTCGCGCAGGGTGAAGGCGGCGTGCACGCAGGTGTAGTCGAACTCGATGCCCTGGCCGATGCGGTTGGGACCGCCGCCCAGGATCATGATCTTCTTCTTGTCGTTCACGGGCACTTCATCCTTCGCGCCGCTGTAGGTGGAATAGTAGTATTCCGCGTGTTCCACGCCGCTGACGGGCACGATGCGGTAGGTGGCCGTGATGCCGTTTTCCTGGCGGCGGGTGCGGACGGCCTTTTCAGGCACGTCGAAAATCTGGGCCAGGTACTTGTCGGAGAAGCCCATCTTCTTGGCCTGGCGCAGGATTTCCGCGGGAAGGGAATTCCAGGCCTGCCCGTCCAGGGAGAAGTCAAAGTCCGCAAGCTCCTTCATTTGTTCAATGAAGTAGGGAGTGATGCGGGTCAGCTTCACGATTTCCTCCACGGTCACGCCGCGGCGCAGGAGTTCGTAAATCTGGAAGAAGCGTTCGCTATTGCCGTACGTGATCTTTTCACGCAGTTCCGGCGTAGTGAGGGCTTCCAGCTTCTTCACGCGGCCCAGGCCGGCGCGGCCGATTTCCAGGGAGCGCACGGCCTTCTGGAAGGCTTCCTTGAAGTTCTGGCCGATGCTCATCACTTCACCCACGGCCTTCATCTGGGTGCCCAGCTTGTCGGCTGCCTTCGGGAACTTTTCAAAGGCCCAGCGGGCGAATTTGACGACTACGTAGTCGCCGTAAGGCTCGTATTTTTCCAGGGAACCCTTGCGCCAGTAGGGCAGCTCGTCCATCGTGATGCCGGAAGCCAGCTTGGTGGATACGGAGGCGATGGGGAAGCCGGTGGCCTTGGAGGCAAGGGCGGAGGAGCGGGGACGTGCGGGGATTGATTTCAATGACGATGATGCGGTTGTCCTCCCGGTTGTGCGCGAACTGCACGTTCGTGCCGCCCGTGACGCCGATGGCGTCCAGAATGCGGTAGGAGTAGTCCTGAAGCCTGTCCTGCACGTCCTGCGGAACGGTCAGCATGGGGGCCACGCAGAAGCTGTCCCCGGTGTGCACGCCCATGGGGTCCACGTTTTCAATGAAGCAGACGGTGATTTTCTGGCCCTTGGCGTCGCGCACGACTTCCAGTTCCAGTTCTTCCCACCCCAGCACGCATTCCTCCACCAGCACCTGGTTGATCAGGGAGGCGGCCAGGCCGCGGGGAACCACCTGGCGCAGCTCTCCTCCACGTTGTACACGATGCCGCCGCCCGTGCCGCCCATGGTATAGGCGGGGCGCAGCACCACGGGGTAGCCCAGCTCGGCGGCCACCTTTTCCGCTTCCTCCACGGAATAGATGGGTTCGGACTTGGCCACCGGCACGCCGATCTTGTCCATGGTCTCCTTGAAAATGATGCGGTCTTCACCGCGGGCGATGGCTTCCAGGTCCACGCCGATGACTTCCACGTTGTACTGCTTCAGGATGCCTTCCTCATTCAGCTTGGAGGCCAGGTTCAGGGCCGTCTGGCCGCCGAGGTTGGGCAGCAGGGCATCCGGGCGTTCCTTCTCAATCACGGCCGTGATGCGGTCCACGGTCAGGGGCTCAATGTAGGTGTGGTCCGCCATGCCGGGGTCCGTCATGATGGTGGCGGGGTTGGAGTTCACCAGAACGACGTCGTAGCCTTCAGCGCGCAGGGCCTTGCAGGCCTGGGTGCCGGAGTAGTCGAACTCGCAGGCCTGGCCGATGATGATGGGGCCTGAGCCGATGATGAGGATTTTGCGGATGTCTTCGCGTTTTGCCATGGTATGATGCCTCTATGTGGTCCGTGGTGGTTAAAAATAAATACCGGAAACAAGGTCCGCCCAAGGTGCGTTGCCTCTCCGCTCCGCATACCCGGCGCGTGACCTGACGCACAGTAAGGGACGTTCTGCGATAAGTCCAGACAAAACAACAGGAATTCCGGGGAAAAGGCTATGGTCTTCTTCCCTTTCCGTACAGTGCTGCGCGCGCAATCCGCCCTTGATATTTTCCGCCGCCCGTATACCCTGTGGGGCAAGGATGAGGAATGCTCTGATATTGATTTGCTGCCTTGGGCTGCTGTGGCCGGCAGCCGTGACGGCGGCGGAACGCGCCCCCGCAGGCCGGGGTGCGGCCATGACTCCGGGTGAGGCCGCATGGTACCAGTCCCTGCGCGCCGGACTTTCCCAATTCCGGAAGGGCGGAGGCTACAAAACCAACAGGGAAGCCATGGAAGCCCTGGCTCAGAAAACCTGCCGCTGGGACCCCCGCACGCGCCGTCCCGTCTTCCTTCTCCGGGAGGCCACCCCTTCCTTCTGCTCCTCCGCCTGCTACCTGCTCCTTTTAAAATCCCTGCAACTATGGGACGCCGCCCAGCCGCAGCCCGTTATTTCCGAGCGAGCGTGGCTGGCCCTCATTCCCCGCCTGGGCCAGCATGACGGCGAAGGGCCGTGGGGCTGGGCGAACGCCAACGGTCCCGGCCTGGCCGTGCTGGTGCACAGGCTGGGAGCCGGCGTCAACTTTGAAGACTGGCGGAAGGCCCGTCCCGGAGACTTCATGAAAATATTCTGGACGGACCACATCGGCCGCCGGGAATCCGGCCACCTGACCGTTCTGGTGAAGGACGGCGGGGACACGGTCACCTTCTGGTCCTCCAACATGCCGGACGGCTACGGAGCCAAGACAGTGCCCAAATCCCAAATCAGGCGCGTCATCTTCACGCGCATCACCAGGCCGGAGCGGTTCAACCTGGCTCCGGCGGTGGGAAGCCATCCGTGGCTCTCCTCCCTGCTCCGGCAGGAGGTGGGCATCAAGGAGGTGCGCAGATACTCCGGCATGCTGAACCCCTGACCGCTTCCCGCCGTGAAGAAATGCTCCTTCCCTCCCTCCGTCACGCCGGAATGCTCCGTGCTGGTGCTCGGCTCCCTGCCGGGGGATGAATCCCTGCGGCAGGCCCAGTATTACGCCCATCCGCGCAACGCCTTCTGGAAAATCATGGGAACCCTGCTGGATTTTGACCCCTCCTTGCCGTATGGGGAACGCCTGTCCCTGCTCAACCTGGGCGGGGTGGGGCTGTGGGACGTGGTGGCCTCCGGCGTCAGGCCCGGCAGCCTGGACCAGCACATCTCCCAGGAACAGCCCAATGACATTGCCGCCCTGCTGGAATGTTTCCCCGGCATCGGCACCGTCTCTGCAACGGCACCGCCTCCCATAAATACCTCAAGCGGTATTTTCCGGAACTATTCCTCCGGGAAACCCCTGCCATCATCCAGATGCCCTCCACCAGCCCGGCGGCGGCGCGGCTGACGTATGAGCAGAAATTCCGCGCCTACGAGGAAGTCATCCTCTCCCGACTCCGGCAGGGAGGGAAAAAAGGCTGAGCTTCCGCGCCTTACTTGCCGTCTAATTCCCTGGAGGTTTTGGCCCCCGCTTCTTTCAGGATGCGCGCCAGGCTGCTCTTTCCGGTGGCGATGGCGCGGTCCAGGGGAGTGGCCCCGCCCCTGGCGCGGAAATTCACGTCCGCCTTGTGCTCAATCAACAATTTGGCGGCGGCGTTTATGGAATTTTCCTGAAGGCCGGAAACGTCCGCGAGCACCCACAGGGCTGTTTCCGAATTGGCCGGCTTGTAATGGCCTAGCCGCGGCTTGCCGTTGGGTTTATTGGGGTTCGCACCGTTTTCCAGCAGGAACCTGACACTCTCCTCATTCCCGTACCTGGCGGCGGAAATCAGCAGGGTTTTGCCGTCGTTGCACACGTAATCCGGGTCCGCTCCGTGCTCCAGCAGATAGGCTGCCTGCGGGGCCCTGGGATTGAAATAATGCCTGGAAAGAAGGGAGGAAGAGGCGTTTTTATACTCGTCGGACCGGCCTATTTCCAGATTGACGTCCGCCCCGTTGGCAATCAGGAGGTCCGCCAATTCAAAAAACTGCATGTCCAGCGCCAGGGCCAGCGCGCAGGAATTATCCCCCCTGATGCCCTCCCCCTGGTAATTCACGTCCGCCCCGGCGCGGATGAAAGCGCTGACTTTGGAAAGCTCCGGCTTTGTTCCCTCTTCCGGCAACTTGTCATATTTCCTCTTGCCGTTGATGGTGACAGAGGTGGTTGTGCTCTCCCGCGCGGGCCTGTAATCCTTCAGCTTGTACAGGTATTCATACAATTCCAGCCCCTTCTTCTCCCGGGTGGCGCGGTCGGCGGAGGGGTCCACGGGCAGCGGAGCCTTTTTGGGAATCAGGCGCAGGGAGCGTTCCGCCGTGCGGTGCCCCTGCCTAGCCGCCTTGGAAAACCAGAATTTGGCCTGGGAGGGACTGCGCTTGACGCCGTCTCCTTTCAGGAAGCAGAGGCCCAGACGGTACTGGGATTCCGCATTCCCTTCCTTTGCTTCCAGGTAGATGCGCCTCCCTTCTTCCGGGGTGACGGCGCGGACGGCGGGCGAACAGCCGAGGAAGACGGCGGCTGACAACAGCAGACGGGAGTAGTAGGTCATAGTGGGGTAGGGGAGGTGAGGGAGTCTTCATTCAGGAAGACCCGACGGCGGCCAGCAGGTGGACGTCCAGCGCCAGGGCTTCATGAATGTTGAAATTCAAATCGTCGCGGAGCTTGTTGAGGGCTTCCATGCGCTTCAGCAATTCGTTCACGGGCATCTGCGCGGACAGCGTGCGCACCTCCGGATGAATCGGCGTGACCTCCGGAGCGCCGGAGGCGATCAGGGCCGCCTGGCCGAACCAGCTGATGAGCAATTCCAGGGCCTGGTTGCGCTGTTCCAGGTACTCCGTCTCTATCTGGGCGGTGTTCGCGTCCTTGTTGCGGGACTCCCAGTCGGAGGTATCCGTGCCCTGGGCGGCTTCCTTCGCTTCATCCTTCAGGGCCTGGTTCAGGTTTTTGGTGATGGCGGCCTTGGCCTCCGTCATGACGTCCACGAACTTGCTGCGGAAGGCCAGCGCGGCCAGGTCATTGTCCAGATTGCGGCAGGTCTCCAGCCAGTGGGGCAGCAGGGCCTCCTGGATGGGGGTGAGCCTGAACTCCGCGGATTGCAGCAGGTTGACGCGCACGCATCGGGAAATAATGGTCTGGAGAAGCTGGTCCGGCTGGGAGGTGGACAGAATGAGCAGGCACTGGCTGGGCGGCTCCTCCAGGGTTTTCAGGAAGGCGTTGGCGGCCTCGTCATTCATGCGCTCCGCATCCATGAACACGGCTATCTTCCATTTTCCCTCCGCCGCGCGCTGCTGGAGGAAAGGTTCCACCGCGCGGATGTCATCCCGCAGGATGCGGCGCGACTTGGACTTGGGGCGCACCAGGCGGCAATACTCGTCCCGCACGCCGTCCAGGTGGTCCGCCCGGATGCCGTTCATCAGCTCCAGCAATTGAAGGATCAGGCGGGAGGCTCCCTGGTGCTCGTCTCCCACAATGAGCAGGGCATGGGGAAGCCGGTTGCGGGAGAAGGCGGTGCGGAGCAGGTCGAACGCTTGGGATGCCGTGAATGCCATACGCTCCCTATGAAAACATTTCGTTGCGTCAGGGCAACAGAAAAGATTGGTATATGTCGGATATTTCATGTACTAAGGGGGCCGGTTATGGAACAAAACGACATCTCATCCCGGATTGTCTTTGCCGACCGCGGCAAGGTGAATGTGGAAAAAGGCGTGGAATTCGCCCCCAAATTTGACCAGAACGGCCTGATTCCGGCCCTCGCCATGGACCACGTTACCCATGAACCGCTGATGCTGGCCTACATGAACGCGGAATCCCTGCGCATGACCATGGAGCTGGGGGAAGCCGTTTACTACTCCCGCAGCCGCCAGGAAATCTGGCACAAGGGCGCGACCAGCGGCCACGTGCAGAAAGTGAAGCAAATCCTGATTGACTGTGACCAGGATGCCCTGGTCGTGCTGGTGGACCAGTGCGGCGCCGGAGCCTGCCACACCGGGCACCACTCCTGCTTCTACCGTTCCGTGCCCTTCGGCGACGAGCTGAAGGCCCAGCCCCAGGGGGAACCCGTCACGCTGCGTGAAGCGGACGGCGGCGTCGTTTTTGATGCTGAAGCCGTATACGGCAAGGGACACTAACTCTTTTTTGCGCGTCAATCTGCGTTCACCGGGTTGACGCGCCCTCTTTTTCTGCTGTAAAGTCATGAATGTGAAAAAGCTGCTTGTCATGATGGCCGCCGTCTCCGGAACGCTGGTGCTGTGCCAGTGCTCTTCGGAAGCGCCCCCGCCCCCTGGAACCGTCCGCATGGTGGACCAGCAGGCGATTGCCCTGATGCAGGAAGCCAGGGCGAAGGAAGCGAAAAACGACCTCTCCGGCGCGATCAAGAAATACAGGCGCGTGGTGGAAAAGCACCCTCTTTCCAGGGAGGCGCCGCAGGCTCGGTTCAGGATGGCGGAACTCTATGAGGCCCGCAAGGAACCCGCGGATGCGTTTGACCAGTACCAGAAGCTCATTGACCGCCACCCGGACAGCCCCCTGTACAAACAGGCCATGGCGCGGCAGAAGGAAATGGCCTTCGGCGCGGCGAGCGGCGCGTTGACCAACCGCGTACTGTGGATGTTTGACGTCCGGATGGACCCCAAGAACGTTACGGAATGGCTGAACCACGTGCGTGACAACGCCCCGTACGCCCCTACCGCCCCGCAGGCCATGAACGTGCTGGGCAGCTACCTGGCCGCCCGCGGCCAGATGAAGGAGGCCATTGAGGCGTATCAGAACCTGGTGGACAATCATCCGCACTCTCCGCTGGCCCCGACGGCCCAGCTCCAGATAGCCACCCTGTACCGCCAGGCCGCCGCGGACGGCGACCGCAACCACGTCAATGTGGCCCGCGCCCAGGAAGCGTATGAAGACTACCTCCAGCGCTATCCCAACAGCGCCCGCGCCGGAGCCGCCCGCTCCGACCTGGCCGCCATGAAGCGTGAGCTGGTGGCCCAGCAGCTGGAAGTGGCGGAATACTACCTGACTAAGATGAAAGACACCGATGCGGCCATCTTCTGCTACCAGGAAGTGGCCTCCAAGGGCAGCGTCAATCCCGCTGCCGCCGCCAAGGCGAAGGCACGCCTGAAAAAACTGGGCGTCACCAGCAGATAACAGGAACTCTCCGTCCGCATGAACCGTATCCGGAACGCCTTCAAACTTCTTCTGCCCGTTCTGTGCCTGCTGGCCGGTTCCTGCGGCTACCAGCTCGGCGGCACCAAGCCGCTCAAGCTGGAATTTGCGCAGACCGTCAAGGTGTGCCTCTTTGCCAACAACTCCCTGGAACCCCGCGCCGCCACGCTGGTGACCGGCGCGCTGGCGGATGAACTGCAGCGGGACGGCACCTACCGGCTCAGCACCGGTGCGGATGCGGATATCCGGGTGGAAGGAGAAGTGTACTCCATCACCTTCGACCAGTTGCGTTCCAGCCGGGAAGACACCTACAAAAGTACGGAGCTGGGCCTGCGCCTGGCCGTCAAGTACCAGGTGGTGGACGCCAGAACGCAGAAAGTCCTGTATGCCAGCTCTGCGGAGGAAGTGGGCCAATTCTTTGACCTGGGCAACATCCAGACGGCCCGGACCAACGCCCTCTCCTATGCGGCGCGGCTGGTAGCCACCTCCATTGCGGAAACCCTCACCAACGGCTAGACCTGTCCGGCTCCGGAAAATTTGTGCTTATGGCGGAAGTGGAATACAGCGTTTACTTCGTTCCGGTGCCGATCGGCAACCGGGCGGACGTCACCCTGCGGGCGCTGGACGTGCTGCGCAAGGTGGACGTCATTGCGTGTGAAGACACCCGCCATTCCGGGCTTCTGCTCTCCCACTATGAAATCCGCAAGCCCCTGATGAGCATGCACGACCACAACGAGCAATCCCGCGCCGGGGAAATTGCCGCCCGTGCCGCCGGCGGGGAAAGCTTTGCCGTGATCAGTGATGCGGGCATGCCGGGCGTGAGCGATCCGGGCTACCGCCTCATTCAGACGCTCAAGGAAAAGGAAGTAAGCTTCACCGTGCTTCCCGGACCGTCTGCCGTGGTGACGGCCCTGGTGGGGTCCGGACTGCCTACGGATGCCTTCTTCTTCGGCGGCTTTCTGCCCGTCAAATCCGGCAGGAAGGGCTCCATGCTCCAGGCGGCGGTGGAAGCTTCCCATACCAGTATCTTTTATGAATCACCCCACCGCATCGTCAAAACCGTGCAGGCGCTGGCGGCGCTGGACCCGGACGTTCCCGTCTGCGTAGCCAGGGAACTGACCAAAACCTTTGAAACCTACCACCGCGGCCCGGCTTCCCGGCTGGCGGCGGAATTTGCGGAACGTGCCCCCAAGGGGGAAATCGTGCTGCTGGTGGGCGGCGTAAATGCGCCGCGAGCCGTCAATTAATGAGCCAAAGGCATTAATAACGGACCGTCACCTTGACCGGGCGGTGGTCGGAAGCGGCAGGCTCTTCAATCACCCTGCGTTCCGCCACCTTGAACGCCTCCGCCTTTCTCCCCCTGTACATCCAGATGTAATCAATGCATTCCGCCGGTTGATCGGCAGGGAACGTTTTTTGGGAAAAATCGCTCAGCGGAATGAAATGCTTCTTCATCCGGGCTATCGGTTCCGAGCCCGGCGTCAAATTAAAATCTCCCGCAATGAAAAAGGGCTTCCTGCACTCCGCGGCCAGAGCGGCAATCATGTCGATGGAAGCGTTGCTATCCTCCCGCGTCAGGGACAAATGCGTGACGCAAAAACAGTAATCCTTGAACTCGGCCATCAGCAGCACGCGCGCCTCCTCCCGGCCGGGCAAAGGAATTCGCTTCACGCTCAAAGGCTTCTCCCTGGATAAAAGGCCGACTCCATAGGAACCGCCCGAATAATCAATGGCCTTGGCATACGTCCCCGTCAACTTTGTCCTTACGGCCAATTCCTGCAAAGTGTCCCTGCCGCCGCTCCTTTTTGTCTTGCTGTCCAGTTCCTGAAGGGCCGCGACATCCGGTTTTGCCTCCGCAATCACCCGCGCCGTACGGTCATAATCCCGCTTGCCGTCCATGCCGGTACCGTTCTTTACGTTGTAACTCATGAACGTGGCTTCCCCGCCCCACAGGGAAAAAGGAGACAGAAGAACCGCCGCGGCTGCGCATGGACTGAAAATGACCGGATTCATACCTGCAAAAATGAAATTTAGGGCCTGTTGTTCCGAATGGCCCGGATTACAGATAATACGCATGCCTTTCCCCCGTTTCTTGCAGAGCTTCTTTCCTTCCTCCGGGTGAGTAAATCCCGTGGATGGGCGAATCAACAACACATCTCCCGCTCCGGGAAATTTCCTCATCCGGTTTCCGGACACCCGCCTTTTATATCCTTTCCGCCCCATACTGCCGGAAAATGACGCAGGTCTTATCAACTTGACGCCTGGAAGTGTGTCATGATAGTATTCTATCATCATGCTGGAGGATAGGAGATCACGTTCCTCGCGCAAGACACCGGATTTGGTGACTGATGAGCTTATTATCATTCTTCATGAGGCGGGCATGCTGGAATTCAATGACATCTTCCAGCGTACCGTTATCGTGATGAAGCAAAAGCACATGTCCCTGGGCGGTGAGGAAATTCTGCGGCTGCGGATTTATGAAAAGCTCCAGGGCCTCGTGAGCGCCGGCGGCCTGGTGAAAAAAGGTCGCGAATACACAGCCCAGCCCAAGCTGATTACATTGAAATCGGAAAACCCGGTGCAGGGAATTGGCCGTTGAAATGCCTGGCTGGGAAAAGAACGGAGAGACGGATTGCTGAAAGGATAATGTCATGTGAATCAAAGGCGTCTTGGTACAGTTAGCGTGATTTGCTCAGTAGACGATAGACTTCCCCGGCGCCTTTCTTGTCAAAATAGTACCCGTCCAGAGTACTCTTGGTATGATTTGACGATTCCAGGGCATGGTCTGCTGCTGTTTTCCCCTTGTGGTCCCTGACGGAGGCGTCAGCTCCTTGGGCAAGCAGGACTTTCACCGTATCCAGCCAGCCGAATTTGGCGGCCAGGATCAAGGGAGTTTCCCCGTAGCCGTTGGGTGTATTGACCTCAATTCCTTGCTGGACTAGAAAGGGAACAATGGCGGCTTGACCGTACTGGGTAGCTTGATGAAGGGCATTCGCTTTGCCATCTTGCCTGATGTCATGGATATTGGCTCCTTTCGCAAGGAGCATCTTGATGACATTGACGTTTCCTCCTTCGCCCGCCTTGACGATGGCTGAGCCGCTAGCAGAGCAAATAGCTGCACTGTGAATGTGGCATTCCGCGCCATGTTCCAGCAGGAAGCGAACCATGGTTTCATTTCCTCTTGAACAGGCCCAGGCCAGCGCTTCGCCCCTGTCCCTTTTAATATCAAACCCGTTCTCCAGTAAATACCGCATGACAGTCAGGTGGCTGCAATCGGTTTCCTGTTTTGAGCGGCAGCCTGCTGATATATTGCATTGATGGCTGACAGCTGCCAGACAGCCGGAATGAAAGGGAACGCCCTGTTCTTTCAGAAAGCGGAGCATATTCAAATCCCCCTTCCGCGCGGCGATGTTTGTAGATCCTACTCTTTGATTGTCAGTATCCGGTATGTATTTCAAAAGCAGCTCCACCATTGGGGTATGGCCGGATTTCGCCGCAGCATTCAGTATGGCGGAATGGCTCGGGTGGGTTTCGTAGTTGACGTTGATTTTCCCGTCTTTCAGGTCAAGGTTTATCCCATGCTTGATAAGCACTTCCATCATCAGGACATTGCCGGATTTTGCCACGGCAATGGCGGGAAACGTGTCCCTGCCTTCAATGGGCACTTTCTGATTGAGGTCTATCTGGTATTTGTTGATTAGTTTCTCCGCCTCCTGTGCCGATTTTTTGAACAGACGTTCCTGTTTTTGTCTGTTCTGTTTCTGCTTCGAGGCCGAGGGAGGAGAATTCTTGTGTTGTTTTTTTGATGATTTCGAAACTTTTTTATTGCTGGAAGAGGTTTCAATTTCTCCGCTCAGTAAAGATATGAATTTATCCATATAATTCTCGTTATCCCTGTCATCCCGGGCGAAAGACTGGGGAATGAACAGAAACAGAAACAGGAAAAGGAGCAGGGCGGATAACGGCTTGCTGAAAAATGGGGGAAGCATAGGAGTGTAATGGGTTGGAGTAGCTCTGATGGAAGGGAACTATGTTGGGGTCCTCAAATTATTCTAAGTCGGAAATGATTTCAGGTACATTGAGGCTCTTCAAATTCTTCCGTCTCAGGGAGGAGTTCGATACACTCCTCATCCCCATGAATGGATACGTTCGTAGGGAAAATGATCTCCATGCTCTGTACGGGGACAACTTCATGGGAATGGTCGCTGGTCCAATAGCCTTCAACGGCGGCATGGTAGACGGATCCTTTGACGGCGGTAAAAGTGAGGAGGGCCGGAGTCCCCTTGTTTTCTTTCGCATCGTAGGATTCATCTCCGGAAAGTTTTTCGTGACGAATTTTCTGAGGCCGGATCCCTGTGGCATGGGTGAAAATGAGTTGGGCCGTATTGCCCTGCGGCGTATACAGGACGATGCATAAATCCTTCGCATTGCAGAACATTTCCTTTTCTTCCGCTGTCTTGATCCTAATGGAAGCTCCATCCAGAGATTTGGGCGCCTTCACTTCTTCCTGTGAAAACGCGGAACAGGTGCATACAAGACCCATGGAAGCAGATAAAAATGCAATGGATAGTTTATTCATACGAATTTGGGCAACATCATTAATAGATCTTATATCTTTCTAAAGAGGGAATGTTATTGGAAAAATAACGGCAAAGTGATTGTAATACTGAGCAGCTTTTCTCTGAAAGTGACGGTATAATTAGATTCCTGGGCGTCATTTGTTTCCGGACTTGTCGTGTATCCGTATAAATATCCGAAAAAAGCTCCTTCATAAATTTTATCGGATAATTTCTTTGTAAATACCATGTATGGCTCGGGGTCAAACATAGTCATAACTTCTTCAAATGTATCTGAAGCGGAAAGGCAAAGGGAAACATCCGGTTTCCCAGGCTCTTCGTCCAAGTCCAAAACAATTCCGGCTTCTTTTTCATCCGGATATTTTAGGAAGTAGTATAATAATTCGCAGTTTCTCCCGATTTCGTAACTGAGGGTTCTCTTATCCGTCTGGATCTGAAGGATGGTGCCTTTTTTCAGGGTTTCCGGCCCTTTTATACTGCCCGTTACAGGGCGGTTATCGTCAGGAAAAATAAACTCAATTTTTTCGTCTTTCAGCATGGCCAGATTTTGTTGTTCCTCTTCGCCCCTGTAATTATAGTGGGAAAACAAAGATCCCGAGACTGTTCCGGAATAAACATTCCCTTTTCGCCCGGTGAAGGTGACCAAAGCCGGCTTTACTTTTTCTCCATAGACTTCTTCTATTGTTGTTGCTCCGGTAAGCGAGTCTGAAAGATGGATTCTGGGCATGAGCCGCTTATGGTAGCGTATAATCATCCGGGCTGTATTTTTCTGAGGCTCATACCGTTCGATAGTAATATTGGAGGGATAGTATAATTCCCCATCCAAGTTGATCGTTGCCCCGTTGATGGATGCCGGAATCTGAACATCTCCGGCAACTGACTGGCCCCAGCATACGGCGGTAATGAGGAAAAAAAAAGAGGGGCAGGATATTCATTCGTTTATTCATAAATTGACGGAAGGTAAAATATAGTTCAAATAAGATAGGATTTGGTTCATGTTCAAACAGGGCTGTAGAATAATATAATTTATTGAAATGCCTGATATGGCCAAGGTAAATGATTTGTGACCAGGAAAAAATCCGTTCTGCTCGTATTTGATGCGACCCCATGCAAAACAGGCGAGCGCCGATAATAGCGGGAGCGCGTAAGGCCATCGCATATATTCAAAAAGGTAATAGGAATTTCTGAAAAGTAAAATGGACAGCCATGAGAGCAGGATGCCTGCAATGAGCGCAAGTTCAAACCGTACGGATTTATAATAAAACTTCGCCATAAAAATGAGAAGATAGAGGCTGAATATGGATATAATGGCATAAAAGGCTTCTCCCCTGTAAGGGGTATGAAGGAATCCCATGGCTCCACCAACGGACATGGCCGACAGTAATATGGCTGTTAGCGGATTATGGTGGATTCCGGAAATCTGTTTAAAAACAGGGCCGCACATGGCAGGGATGAGAAGGGCCGCCCCTGATATGATGTAGGCCATATTGACGGCAGCGGCATTTTTTACGGACGGGAATAGATCGCCCGTAAGCAGAAAGATAATGTAGGGATCAGAAATGCTATCCTTTGTGTCAATAGTTATTCCAAGGATAAACAAAACGATGATAATGAAAAAAGAAATCAGGGAAGAGACAGGATGTTTTTGGATGGGATAAATGATGTCGTAAAATGAATTTTTATAAGAAAAGCTTCTCTTCCATAAACCGTTGATCCATTCCCCCGCCTCTTTTTGCCCCTCCGGGGAGCACATGACTCCTTTGCCCTGCAACCCTTCTTCCGTATCATCCCACGTACCTTCGTAGATATTGCCGTCGCTCCATGTCATCGTTCCGCGGCCCTTTCTGAATGTTCCGCAAAAAGTCCCCTGGTCCGTTCGCTGGTGCTGCGCATGGTAAAAGGTGGCATTTCCGGAGAGGTTGTCGTTTTCCCATGTCCCCTGCACCCAGGAACCGTCATTGAACGAATAGGTTCCTTTCCCGTGTCGGCGGCCGTCCTTTAATGCTCCGGCATAGCTTTCTCCATGGGGACAGGTCTGAGTATTGCGGGAGTGACCGCTGTTTTCAGCGGGAAAGGGGTTCGGTGTTGTAGAAGTGCTCAACATAAAATGGAGGGATTATTCAGGTTTTTGGTTAAAGGCGATACATCCGGCCTTCAATGCCTGCCAAACGCATACCATCCAGACAAATGGACCAATGATGGCGGCTCCTATGGCCAGACCGACTCCAAGCCCTCCAATACGGAATCCCCATTTTTCCATGGAAGATTCCAGGTCTGTTCCCCGGATGGTTGCTCTGGTGCCATCGTTGAACGCAATACTTTTACCTTCGAGCGCATCCGCATATTTATCTTCCGCTTTCCATTCTGCACTGGTTTCTTGAACGATACTACCGAAAGTGTCCTCTTCCGGGAAGAATCCCATGGCTTTTCCAACCCCGAGGGCAATGCTGTTGAAAAGCCATAAAAGAACCATACTTGCGAAAAAACCTTCCGTCACATAGCCATAAATGGCCACTATCAAGCCTATCCCTATCAGAGGGACGATGACCAGGGGGGCGATATTTTCAACATTCGGCTTCAGTGTCTTCCTGCAAAAGGCTACAATGTATAAGATAAAGGCTATCAGGGAGGTGACCATGATGAAGGCGATAATTTCCTCCGCCTGCGTTATGGAGTCCCCTCCCGTCAAGGATTTCTGAATGATCTGGACGATATTGTGGAAGAACTCCGATAAATTTTCCGATTTTTTCATGAAATGGTTTTATTCAGTAGTCACTATGTAAAAGGAGAGTTGGCAGCAACTATTCAAGGAGGATGAAATCCAAATTAAAGATCGCAGCTCTGGATGATGGAGAGCAGATCTTCCAGAATGCGGCAGCGTGTTTCAGTCATTTCAATGATCATGATATTCATATTGGCTTTGAACCATCCGTCTTCCTTCTTGTTTTCCTTCCCTGCTTTAAGACAGAACCCGCAGGCATGCATGGTGGCGTCTCTGGCGGTAAGCCACGCTTGCTGGGAAGTCTTTAACGGTTCCGCCAGTTCCGGACGGAACGCGTAATATTGCAGCAAGCGTTGATAGACCCGGTGAAGCCTTTTTTCCCAATAGAACCAGAGTTCCACCCTGATTCTATTGGCTTGTTGTTCGTTATTTGGATTACTGGATTTTTTGAGCAATGCCGTTAGTTCCTGCTTGTCGGGAACTAGCCCGGGTATCTGTTTTTCCAGGGTTCCCTTTGAAATATTACCGGAAAAAATGACCAGCAACACACGAGTCGTCATTTTCATTGTTAGCGAGAAAGCATGCCTCATTTGTTGAAATATTGGAATTCGGATTCTTCGGCAAACGTCCGGAAAGCGCTCTTTTGCTGGAAGGGACAGTTGGTGGGAATCAGGCCTCCTTCGCTTGTAAGAGAACCAGCCTTTTGTACATGGCTGCAATGAGAGAGATTCCCATTACCGGGGCCAACAAAATGCTAATGATCATACCCAGGTCAGGACTGATCAGAGACATGAGACCGAGGAGAACCGCAAACGTTATCAGGAGAGCTATTGAGGCCAGGAAAAAGGAAAACTTGTTCCCATAAGTGTATTTGTTGCTTAATGTCAGTGCCTCTGTGGGATTGACTCCCTTATCAATCAAAAGAATCGGCGCCAACATCCATGAGTATGCCAGGACGACGCCGGGGATAATAAAGAGACACGAACCAGTGACTATTCCGAAAATCATTAGAGAAGCCATGATAAAAAATTCTCCAAAGAATTGCCTGTAGCGTCTGGCAAAAATACATGTTGGAGAAATGATTTTCCCCTTGGCCAAATCCACCGGAAGGTTAGCTATGGCTATCGTGGTTCCTATATGGATGTATGGAATCCAGATGGTTAAAGCCCACAGGATAACGGCCAGGAAAACAGATAAAAAATTTTTGAAGGCAATGGCATACGTATCCAATAAGATAGGCAGAAATTCCTTTCCGACTTCTCCTTTGGCGAGAGCATGGAATTTTTGCTTCTGCTTGAAAGGCGCTAATGAATAGGGAGAGCCTTGCGGCGGGAGGATGTCACTCAAACGGCGCCATTGGGCATCCCCTTTCCGGATGACGTTGGCGGATTCATGGATGATGTGTTGCTTCAGCAGCTTGCGCAGTTCCTGTTTGCTGACGGGGCCTGTAGCCTGTCCGTCGGCTGAGGCATAATAATATGCCCTGCCTGATTCGTTCATGTTTTCAGCAACAGACGGAGCTGGCTGATCTGCCGCTTGAGGTGGGAGGATGTCACTCAAACGGCGCCATTGGGCATCCCCTTTCCGGATGACGTTGGCGGATTCATGGATGATGTGTTGTTCCAGCAGCTTGCGCAGTTCCTGTTTGCTGACGGGGCCTGTAGCCTGTCCTCCGGCTGAGGCATAATAGTATGTCTTATCTGATTCGTTCATAACGGTGTCGATGTATGTATCTGTTAGTTGAAAAAGTGATTGGCGTCTCTATGGGGCAGCGGAATGGCGATGCAGATGGGGTTGAACGCAGCATCAGGAAGCCATGAATCTTACCCTTGCAAGCACAGCTTTTCCGGTCAGGTAATTGATGCCGAATATTCCTGTGCAGACAGGTATAGATCCTGTAAGAACCAGGGCGAAGGCTGTCAGGAAATATGTTCTGTCCGGACATGGGGTACGGAAAGCAATAGCGTTAGGACTTTTTCCCGCCTTTTAGGATAGATAAAAGCAGTTCCGGCAAAAGAGCCGCGAAGATATAGCACAAATGAAGGGCTACGGGCGCTGCCAGCAGAGATACCCATCCAATCACTCCCCATACGGATAATTCCCCCGACATCAGCAGCCGCACAAGGAAACCTCCCCTGTCCCCGGAAAAGAGGACAAAACAACAGAAGCCGCACAATCCCAGCAACCATACGGGAATCAGCGTTTGCGCCGCTACCAGGGAGAAGCGGAGCTGATACATCATATATCCAATAAGGTCCGAAGGCCCGGAGGCTTCTTTATCCGTCACTTTCATGAAAAGCCGGTCGCAATTCAAATGCAGCCAGATCATGTACAACTGGGAAGCCAGAGCCAGAATCGCCAGGAAAATAAAGATCCCTTTCGCAAAGAAGAGGGAAATGAGCGTGCCAAGCAATAAAATACACAATATGATGACATTGAGCCTGGGCAGCAGCATGGAGGATAACACTGGCTTCCTGCTATAGAAATAGTTGACATTGGCTTTTGAAAACAACCCGGAAATGTATTGCAGGATGACTCCTAAAAGAAAGCCTCCGCCCAACGCCGCCATGAAGGTTCCTCCAGACATTCCACTGTCCGACTCCACCGCCTTTTGTGCGGTTTCCATGGCTCTGGGATTGAACGTGGAATAAGGGGTCATGTACATGGGTTTGGGCTCGGAAGCAATGGACGCCACGGCAAAAGCAAACAGGATGGATGTCAAGATCGTCATCACGCTTGTCAGATGAATGGTGAAATTGACCCACTTTTTAAAGTGAGGCACCAATTTTCTGAACCCGAACAAACTGTACAGACGATTATCTATAAACGTATTGAGGTCATTGAGAGTTTTCTCGGCTATATCCATCATCCGGGCAGCCCCGTCAACGGCAGAAACACGGTTCTCTTCATGCCGCTCCATTGGCAAGGGAGGGAAGCAGGCAGGGACTGGGGGAGGAACAAACGCTTCGTCTCTCCCGGGCTGCTCGTGATCCTTCAGCATGTGCTTGATTTGGCGCCATTGGGTTTCCCCTTTCCGGATGACATTGGCGGATTCATGGATGACACCTTGCGCCAGCAGCTTGCGCAGTTCCTGTTCGCTGACGGGGCCTGTAGCCTGTCCGTCGGGAGGGGCATAATAGTATGTTTTATCTGATGGGCTCATGTTTCCTGCGCCAGGCGGAGCTGGCTGAGCCGCCGCTTGAGGTGGGAAGACGTCACTCAAACGCCGCCATTGGGCGTCCCCTTTCCGGAGGATGTTGGCGGATTCCTTGATGGTGCCTTGTTCCAGCATCTTGCGCAGTTCCTGTTCGCTGACGGGGCCTGTGGCCTGTCCGCCGGGAGAGGCATAATAGTATGTCTTATCTGATTCGTTCATAACGGCGTGAATAGCGTGTATCTGTTGGTCGCAAAAGCTTGCGTGGGTTTATATGGGGCGGAAGGACGGCGGTGTGTGACAGTTGGTTTCGGCAGGCTTCCGTTTTTTCCAGGCTTTTTCCCCCAAGGGTGGAAAAATCATTCCTGACAACAGGGAAGAAGGAAAGAGAACTGTTTTCATGTCGGTTCTGCATCAACATTGTTTATTGGGGAAGAGTAATGGCAATGCCGGCAAGCTTGATTCCGGTCTCCTGTCCTATGTTAGTCACCATATACCCCTTGAGCGCGCCCGTGTATGTATTGCCCTTTCTTCCAGTGAACGTAATGACGGCCAGTTGTTTCCTGTCATCATTCACCCACTTTTTAAAAGAACTGGCGCTGGTAATGATCCAAGTCCTGGCTTTTTGGGCATTAAATTGTTCGGAGTACTCGAAAGAAATCAGAGCAGTATTTCCTTGAGGTATATAGCTGCCTTCATCAATCCAGAACTCCCCTGGTTTAAACGTTTCTTCAAAAACTTTACCTTCGCCTTCTAGTTTGTATTCAATAGTAATGGTAGCTCCGGCGATGGATTTTGGGGCATGGATGATGTTGTCCGTCTCTTTTTTCTTTTTCGTTAATAGGTCTCGCAGCTCCTGTTCCCTTGTTTCCAGTGAATGGAGTTGCTGTTCACTTTCCTGCAGGAAGCGTTGCAGGGCTTCCAGGTTTTGATCCTGTTTGATTATCTGCTGTTTAAGATATTTCTCTTGTTCCTCCAAAATAGGAATAGCGTGAGCGCCAGAGTCCTGGAGGGCGGGATGGTGTTTTTTGAGTGCTTCTTCCAGGGCGGATTTTTCTTTTTCCTGGGCGGCGATTTCCTGTTGGGCCTGTTGGCATAGTTCCTGATTATGCCGGCATGAGTTGAACAACCATCCAGGAAGACCCAGGGAAAGCGCCAGAACTAAGGGGATAATAAGGATTTTCATGGGAAGAAGGCATTTAATTATTTAATATTTAACGGAGCGAGACGATATCCTGCCGATTCGTCTGGAGGCATGTTTGAATTGAGTTCCTCCCTCCAATGGATGATTTGCCCGATAGAGTTGGTCTCCCACATCTCCTTGGCGTATCCCTGGATGCTGCGGCCTTTCTGATCGGCGTACTTGTAAATATAAATAATTTCCACGTGATTGTTCTGGTAAGCCACTTTGAGAAGGCGGTAACTGCGCCGCGGCCATTTCTTCCAGAATTCCCGGATGTTATTCATGACCATTTCATTGGAAACTTCCCGGTTGTTGGCGTACTGATAATTGCAATAGGGAGCAAAATGCTCGGAAAGCACGGCGGCAGTTCCATGCTTGCGTGCCTTTAGATAGGCTATGCTGGTCTGCCGCAAGAGAGCGTCAGTTTCCGGGCAAGGGGGATTGATCATGGGGGGGGTGACGGTGTTTGCGTTTACGCGTTCCCGGGTATCCGGCCTGATCTTGTCCTTGGTAATTTTAACCAATTCTTTTTCCAGAGTTTCCGTGCGCTTGTTGGCATCGGATAGTTCAGTAAGGGCGGAGTTGTATTTTTGGCGGGTTTGTTCCACCTCCTTTTCCTTTTTCCTCAATATTGCCAGAAGACGCGCATTTTCTTCTTCCTTCAGGAGCTTGCTTTGATTGTTCTTCCGGGCATCATTCTGTTTTTTCCGCAGCAGAGTTATTTTTTCAGACAAATCCGCAGCGTCCTTTTTCAGATGAACTGTTTGTTCCTCCGAGGCCTTTTTTTCTGTGTGCAAATAGTAGCTTAAGCCTCCGCCGGCTGCCAGGATGGCGGCTACTGCAGGAAGGAGCCAATTTAGTTGTTTCTTTTGTCCGGAGCTTGAGGTGTTTGGAGGCGTGGGCGGCAGTGGCGGCATTCCCGGCAACGGTGGTACAGGCGCGTCTGTGGGCGATGGAAGCGGAATCTCCGGCAAGGGCGGTACAGGCGTGTCCGCAGACGGTGGGGGAGGAATCTCCGGCAAGGGCGGTACAGGCGCGTCTGCGGGCGGTGGGGGAGGAATCTCCGGCAAGGGCGGTACAGGCGCGTCTGCGGGCGGCGGGGGAGGAATCTCCGGCAAGGGCGGTACAGGCGCGTCTGCGGGCGGTGGGGGAGGAATCTCCGGCAAGGGCGGTACAGGCGCGTCTGTGGGTGGTGGGAGTGGAATCTCCGGCAGTGGCGGTTCCGGCGGCAATGGCGGCCAATCTGCTTGCGGCTCCGCCGCGTTGGCTGGTAAGGGCGGGAGAGGAGAATCCATCGGGTGCATAGATCAGGAAATGAAAGGGAATGGAGTGTTAAAATACCTTGCCGTCAGGTAGAAACATCACGGTTTGACTCCGTGGAGTACTATGGTTAGAATGTCTATCATATATCCTCGCCCACAGGGCCTCCTTTAATCTCCAGATCTTTGCCGGGGAGGGTGGGATCGGCACTGATCGTTCTGCGTTTAACAGGCGTGCCGTTGATATGGGTCAGATTGAAAGAGAAAGCGCCGCCCCGGAGGTAGGAGCGGTAGTCGTTGGCTGCATGCCATTTGCCGCTGAGGCAGCGGCGGTTTTTGTAAATGCTCCCTTTGTACCTGACGGTGGTGCCGGTGGAGCTGTTCATGACGGCCATTTTCGCGCCGAGGTAGGAATCTCCCAGGGTGGTGAGGTAGAAAGTAATCCTCCGGTCGTCCACTCTGCCGCCAATGCTCCCGCAGGAGAATGGGTCAGTGGCAGAGGACGACGGAATGCTCAATTTGCCTGAAACGGTACCATCCCTGTATTCCTTCAGGATTAATGCGCGCGCCTGTCCGCCGCTCGTTCCGGTGACTGTCCCGCGGTAGGTGTATTCCCCCACGATGGGGGAGCAGGAGATCGTCGCCAGCGTCAGCAATGCCGCCGGGAAGGTGTGGATGCAGTCCGTTTTCATAGATCAGGGTTAAGGCCGAGGTGAAAAATCAGGGGAGGATATGGGGATTGTCCGCCAGGGCCTTCCTCAGCTTGTAAGAACCGTAATAGTCCTTCTGGAACAAGGCTTGCCGCAGGGGCTCCTTCCGGAACAGGATTTTGCCGTATTCTTTTTTGTTCCAAAGTTCCTTCTTTTCTTCTTCTTTCATGGTTTCCTGCAATTCTTCGGATTTTTTACGAAGTTCGGCGAGCCTTTCGGCGTTTTTTTCCGCGCTGGATTGATCCTTGATGCTTTCCATGAGTCCAATCATTTCTTCCTGCATGTCCAGGTATTGTTCCGTGTTTGTTTTCTGGCAGGAGACGGCGGTCAGGGTCAGGAGTACGGCGCAGATGGCGGAGATGTTTTTTTTCATCATGGCGAATTAATAGTTAATGGTCTAAAACCCAAAGAGCAGATACTAAAGATTAAAGACGAAAGAGGATGGATAATTAATAGGTAAAATTAATAATTGGTGTGGTGGTTATCTGCGTCTTAAAGCGTTGCGCAGTTTTTCTGATTCATAGTATTTTCCAACGTGAAGTTTATTGCCCAGATCTTCCAATTTTTCGCGGTTTTCCATGTATTTAGGATGATCCTTCAGTTTTTTTTCTTCATCTTTATTTTGATCTACTGTATCAAGCAGTTTGATGAATTGATCCGTGAGTTCAGCAACTTCATTAGCGTATTTGTCTGCGCTGTCTCGGTCATTGATTTTTTGCATGGTCCCGACCAAATTGGTTTGTGCGTCCAATGCTTGATCTACATTGCTTTTCTGGCAGGAGACGGCGGTTAGGGGCAGGAGTACGGCGCAGATGGCGGAGATGGTTTTTTTCATCATGGTGTGTTAATAGTTAATAGTTAAAAGTTAATAGGCGATGGCCGGTGGGGATGCGCGCCGGGGGTGGGGTGTGTGCCCGGCGCGCATCTGGGTTTGTTTTTTGCAGTTTGGAGTTAGAAACTGTAGGAGACGTTAAGGTTGACGCTTTGGTTGGTTTGTCCGCTGCGGACTTCAAGCGTATAATAGGCTCCCGCCTGCCAGTTTCTGCTGATTTGCCAGCCCAGGCCGGCGCGGGTCATCAGGGCGTTCCTGCCGGGAGCGTGGCCACGGCCGGTTACGGATTGCCCGGCTGTCCAGGTGCGGGTGTACGGGTTCCTGCGTGCGATGTCTCCTACATACGCCACGCTCAGTTCAGGCAGGAGGGCCTGGCCATTGCCCAGCCCACAGACGGACTTGAGGGTGATGCCCACGGGGATGCTCCATGACTGCAGGCCTCCATTCCCGAAGGAGCGGCTGCCGCCGTCAAAGGTTTCTTCAATGGGGCCCTGGGTTCCGTACATGTAGGTGATTCCGGTGAAGGGAGACACGGTGAAGGCGTCTCCGGCCTTGATGTCCCAGTCGGCCAGCAGGCCGAAGGCGTAAACATTGTCATCCCAGCGGGCCCGTCCGGGCGTCTGCTGGGAGCCGCCCACATGCGTTCTGGCGGTATGATCAACGCTGCCGTAGGAGAAATAGCCGGAGAGGTTCAACTCATGCCCCCGGGCAAGTTCCTTGCGGAGATTGCCGTACAGGGCGAACATGAAGGACCTCTGTTTGTCGGAGAGCAGGGAGTCGGAACTCTTGTGGGTCCCGAACATCTGGCCGAATGCGGCTCCTGCCACGGCGTCCTTTCCGAGAGCTACATCCGTGCCGACGGCATAGCCACCGCCTTGATAGGAAAATCCGCTCAGGGAGTCCATGGAGGACATGGAAGTGAAGTACCCCAGGCCGGCTCCCCACAGGCGGGAGGATCTGTTTCCGGCCATTTTCCCCTGTTCGTTTGCCGTACGGGCAAAGGAAGCGACGGAGGAGGCGCTGCTCCAGAGGGTATCTGCCAGCAATGCGGCATCGCGGCCCGCCAGGCCGGTGGCGGCGGCAACGTTCAGCTTGCCGGAGAAAGTGAGAAGCCCGGTTTCCGGATTCCAGTCCAGGACTCCGCCGTCTTCCAGCAGGCCGGTTTCTCCGGTGAGATGGAGTTGTTGTTCCAGGGCGGCGTTTCCGGTGATTTCAGCCGCTTGGAGCAGGTTCAGCGTGAAGGACTCGGAACCTGCGGCAATCAGTCCGGAGCCGACGTGTACCTCAATGGACGGCGTTCCAGCGATAGACAGGGTTCCCACGGTTGCGTGGGAATAGGTGTCTGCCGCATTCATCCCGGCGCTGAAGGGGGTTGTTCCGTTGACGAAAAATGCCATTCCGGAGCCTTCTTCAAATGTCAGGCCATTGAAGCTGGCCGCCCCCTGAATCTTCAAACGCCCCCCCTGCCGGACGGTGACGGACTCAAAGGAGCCGCCGCCGGAAAGGATGCCGCCATTCTGCACCAGAACCATGCCGGTAGTCTGGCCGCTGTTGCTCATCCTGCCCTGGAGGGTAACGTTGCCTTCCAGAGATCCGCTGTTGTTCAACAGCGCGTCTTTCGCCACGGTGATTTGTTCAGCCGCCAAATCCCCCGTGTTGGCCAGAGCTGACTGGCTGTTCAGGTTGATGTTCGCAACATTCAATGTCTTGTTGTTGGTCACGGAGCCGTCGGAGTTCACGGTAAGGGAGCTGCCCTGAATGGTGCCGTTATTGATGAGGGAGGCATTGGTTTCTCCGCTGTTGCGGGAGGAACCGACGGTAATGACTGTGTTTTCGTGACCCAGAGAGGCTGTTTCTTTGATGTCGGCCAGGCCGCTGCGGACATTCAGGGCGGCGATGTTGTACCTTTCCCCGCTCAGGTCAACGGCGCTGCTGTTCAGGGAGCCGTTACTGCTGCCGATGGCGACGCCGCCGGCGCTGTTGCCGCCGGTTCCGTCAATGTCGTAGCCAATCCCTTTCTTGCCCGTCAGATTGCCCGTCAGGATCAGGCTCTGGTCTTCATTCATGACCAGCAGGCCGTCTGTTCCTTCTATAATGGTCTGGTTAGTGAGCGGCGTGTTCTGGGGAATGCCGGTTGCGTCCAGCGTACCGCCCAGCAGGTGGACGCGTTTGCTCAGATCAGTAATGGATTTTTCTTCTCCGGTACATACATAAATATCGTCTTCACCGGGCGTGGGCGTTGACCCTTCTTCCAGTTTAAGGATGATGCCCCATTTCCCGCCAGACAGGATCGTGGTTGTCAGTTCCGCATTTTCCAACGGGTTGAAGGTATTTATCCAGGTTTGCGTGCCGGCATCATAAGTTTCCGTCCAGCTCTGGAGCATCCAGTCGGAGATATTGTCGGTAAAGTTGTCTCCAATTTCTCCGTTGAGCTGAAAGAGCGTCAGGCTGTTGTTTTCTTCGCTGGTCAGGTTGGCATATTCGTTGCTCAAGTTGATGGTGATGGAACCGGAAACGGAAAGTGTTCCTGTGACGTCGATTCCATTGGCGCCATAATTGAAAGAGGCGTCATCAAGGTTTTCCGGGGAGAGCCAGATGGTGCTGTCCGTCAGACTTAAATTCGCATCAACGGTTAATGCGTAACCATCATTCTGGGGACGGAGCCGCAGATCCGCTCCTGTCATGGTGACGGATTGCGCCTCCAGGGTTGACCCCGTTCCACGGTAGTGATCCAGATAGGAGCCTTGTTCAAATACGATTTCCTGAGCAGTTAATTTATTATCGGATCCTGTAAACTCAACGGCTGAACCTTCCCGAACAGTAAACTTGCCTCCTGCCGTGAGGGAGGAGCCGCTCTGAAATTCGATCCTTCCCCCCTCTTTCAGGACAGTGTTTCCGACAATATCCAATGTTCCTTTCTGGGAAAGGCAAGCATATCCGGATGACGTAAAGTTCCTTCCCGCCGTCATGGTTGCCTGGGTAATCCGCAAGTCGGCTCCGGATTCAAACGTGGCATCACGGTCAATATTCAGGGTGCCGTTATTGAAAAGCTCTGTGAGAGAATCGGTTTTGGCAATATAATTGCCTCCGCTGAAATCCCCATTCAAAATATTCAGAATGGCGCCGGCACTGATGCTCAGGGATCCTCCATGGAGAGTGAGGTTGCCGCCGATTTTCATGGAAGATGTCAGGGATTCTTTCAGGAAATTCTGAAAATTTTCCCCGGTAGAATCCAATCCCAAAGTTTCGAAAATATTCTTCAGCTCCTCCTCTGCATGAAGGCCGGAAAACACAATAGCTCCGCTTCCTGTTACAGTATTGCCGTCACTATCTTCATAGCGGTTCAGATAGGAATCAACCTCTGATGTCTCCCTGACGGGGTCGTAAAAGGTGATTGTTCCGCCAGTTTCACCGGTGGAAAGTTCAAGTGAAAGTGCCCATCCTTCTCCGGGAGCAATGCTGTTGAGTACGGCTCCGGTGAGGTTTTCTTCTTCGTCGTATTGTTTTACATAGTTGCCCTGAAACTCAACGGTTTCATTATTGACGAGGGAAACGGTTCCACCACTGGCACAGATAGCGCCGCCTGTGGTTCCGGAGCTGTTTCCCGTGAAGGAGACTGTTTTATTTCCCGTGAAAGAAATGGAGCTGGTGAGTATGGCTCCTCCCCCTCCTTCTGCCGTGTTGCCTTCAAAGGAGATGGTTTCATTTTCTTGAAAGATGAGGGAACTGTTTGACTGAGAATAGATGGCACCGCCTCCATTTCCTGAGGAGTTATTAATGAAAGATAGTGCTTTGTTTCCTTGGAACACAGGTATTTGGTTGGCATAGTTTAGCCCATGCAGGGCAATAGCTCCGCCGCTGCCTGTTGCAGTATTATTTTCAAATACAACACTGGCATTATTGGTGATGTCAAAATGGAAGAAATCATAATCATAATGAATATATAGAGCGCCTCCGTGAGCATTTTCCGGACTCCAAAACTCTCCTGTTGCGTTGTTGTCGGTGAAGCTGACTTCCTCCTTTGTGTTGGTAATGCTTAGGGATGCGGCGTAGATGGCACCAGCGGACTGAGAATTGTTGCCGGTAAATACCACTTGGTTATTTCCGTCAAATTTGACAGTTCCATAAGTGAAAATGGCTCCTCCTTGTGCGTCGGTATTCCGGAAGGAATCATCAGTATTGGTTGTCTGATTCTTCAGGAAAATAATGTTATTATTTTCTTTAAACGTGAATTCATTGCCGTTTCTTCCGGAAATAGCTCCACCGTACTTGCCAGCATGATTAGATTCAAAACGGATTTCTCCGAGATTGCTCTCAAATGTCAGTCCCAAAATTCCTCCCGCTATTGCTCCACCGTCATTTGTTGTCGTATTGTTGATAAATTTGATATGTCCCTCGTTATTCAAAAATTCCACTTTTCCTTTAGAGCTGCCATATCTTGACGTGTCTACGCAGATGACTCCTCCATCATTATTACTAATGCTGTTATTGAGGAATTCTATAGCTTTGTTATTTTGGAAAGAATATAATAATATGGGACTGCTGGGCGTAATATTGAAATCGTATGAGAGACGGCGGCTTCCATTATTGAAAGACAGCGTTTCCTCAGAGTTCTGAAAAAGTTCGGTTGCCGTGGAGATGGATGTGCCGGCGACCGGAAGGAAAAGGGAAAGCAATATTCTGCGGAGGGCGCAGGGCAGGTGAATTTTCATTATAAGCAGGAAAATTAGGAATTGCAGGGAATAGAAAGAAAAAACGGGGAGTGAGGAAACCGTGCGCCTTTCGGCGCACGGCTGTATGAAGACACCGCAAGAGGATTAGTTGCCTTTGACGGTGGTGGTGTACTTGCTGACTACGCCAAGGATGTTTTCACGCTTGACGTCCACGCTGGAGACCGTGCTGATGCCTCCCTGGGCCTTGGCGGCGGAGATGGAGGAATCGCCCACGGCAACCAGGCCGAGGTATGAAGTAGCCGTAGCTACCCCGGTGCGGGATCCGGAGGAATTAGTAGCGGCGATGGGGTCTGATACGTTGGCATATACCAGTCCCGTGGGGTGGTTTGTGAGGCCGCCGCAGCTGCAAAGCAGGGCGGAGGATGAGAGCAGGATGAGGAGGTTTTTCATTATTGGATTTCAATTAATTGGTTTGACAGGCCTTCTCCTTATGGGAGGTTTCATGCGGCGTCATGCAACCGCGGATGCCCAAAAGGGAAGGCCTGTGTTGACGGATAGCGAATTCAGAATCCGTATAGAAATTCCTGCGTTCTCTTTGTCATTAAACGGTTTGGAAAAGAATTACCGGGATGGCGGTGCGGTGAAGGGTAATAGGATGGAATCACTGAACCTTTTGATTAATAAAGTACTATTTTTACTTGACTGCGGATTCTGAACCCGCGGCAAAATAGATGGAATGAAAGAGGAAATATCAGAAATGGACCATGCGGCTCTGGCCATTTTAAGAAAAACAGGGCTGGATGTGGTAGAAGCCGCCCAGCTGGCGCATGAATTGCTACAGGCCAGCAGGGGGCGCGGCGGTCGCCGGAAGAGAGCGAGGGAATGCATCCGTCTGGGAGAGGAGGCTTTAATTGCCAGAAGAAAAACCGTGGCGTTCAGGAGAGCCGTGGATGAGGCCATGGAGGCCCGGCATGACCGGAGGAAAAGAACCAGGGATGATTTCCGTTATATCAGCCGGCGTCTGTTAAGGTGCTGTCCGGAAATGGCCCGGAGGCCTGTACGCTTCATCACGCCCCAGGAATGCCGTGCCTGGCTGGAAAAATCATTTGGAACCCTCAGGCAGAGGCATAAGGCCCGGTTGGTGCTTAGCGGTGTTTTCGGAACAGCTGTGAAACGCGGCTGGTGCCGGGAAAACCCGGTGGCGTATGTAGACCTTCCAAGGCTGCAGGAGAACCCCATTCCCGTGCTGTCCCTGGAAGAAATGCACCGGTTGCTGACGGTGGCGGCGGAGTATGCCAACGGGGCGTGCCTGGCCGCTATTGGGCTTATGCTGTATGCCGGTATTCGTCCGGAGGAGGTGAGGCGCCTGGATTGGGCGCAGATTAATTTACGGGAGGGCATGGTTTCCTTGAAGGCGAGGCACAGCAAAACGGGAGGAGCTCGCATCGTGACGATCCGGCCAGTTTTGAGAAACCTGCTGGAACGAGCTGCAGCCATGGGATTCGGGACAGGAAGCGTGTGCCCGCATAACTGGCCGGCAAAGTGGAGGGCGTTGAGGCGTCTGGCCGGGTGGGACGGGAAGGAGAAGAAATGGACTGCGGATATTTTAAGGCATACGTTCGCCAGTTATTTTGCCAGGCATTTCAAGAATCTGCATGTATTGCAGATGGAAATGGGGCATGCTTCTTCTGATTTGTTAAGGACCAGGTATTTGAATATGGAAGGCATTACGGAAATGACGGCCGCCGTCTTCTGGGGGAACTGCCACGTGGGTTTTTCCTCCATAAAAAATGGCCGCCCCTGAATGGAGGCGGCCATACATTGACGGAATGATGCCGTCCGGCAGTTTAGAAATTGGTGCGGAAGGCAATGTTGTAGCTCCAGCCGGTGAAGCCTTTCTGCTTGCTGGCGTCCGTGCCGTTGGAGTGGGCGTATTCAACGCCCGCCATAATCTTGGCCATGTTCGGGTTGCATTCGAAAATGTAGTAGTTGACGCCCAGGTACAGGGCCTGCATGCAGTCGGAAGTGCCGGAATAGGTGGAGTTCTGCGTATAGCGCTTTTCCCATTTCACGGCGTTGCTGCCCGCTGCCATCTGGTAGCGGACCACGCCTTCCCAGTTGGGGGTGAATTTGTAGGACGGCATGATGGTCACGCCGAAGACGTTTTCAGCCCCTGTCTTCATGCCAATGACGTTGAAGCCGGCCATCACTTCCGTCATCAGGGAGAAATCCCCCTGGGAGCCTTCCCAGGTCAGCGCCACCACGTCCTTGGCGCCGGTGCCCTGGTATTTGGATTTGAAGCCGTAGCCGGTGAGCTTTTCATACGCCTTGTTTTGTGCGTCGTCGCCCCAGTTGGTGAAGTTATGGGCGTAATCCAGCCACAGGCGGCTTTTTTTCAGGAAAACGTCGTTGGACGTATCATAGCTGAGCGTGCCGGTGACGAAGCAGTTGTCCCGGGAGTTGAAGGCGGGTTCAATGCGGTTGTTGAACGTGCCGGTTCCGGTTCCTCCGTTGCCGTTCATCCAGATGCCCGCCGCCCAGCCGAGCTTGTCATTCTTGTCGGAATTGTTCACCTGGAACCCGTAGTTGGTTTCCGAGCGGAGCTGGTTGACCAGCATGGAGCGTTCAATGGTCAGGATGGCGGAGGAGGAGGTGCGGTATTCTCCGGTGATGCGCGGCTTCATTTTGCCGATGGCGTAGGTGACGGGGCCCCCCTTGTATTCCAGATTCAGTTCATACAGGGAGTAGGTCAGGTCGGAGGTGTCCCAGGTATTGGTTTTCGCGTTGTAGCTTTCCAGACCGTCCATGCCGCCGATGTTCCAGACGTTGTTGAGCTTGAAGTTTTTCAGGAACTTCATGTTGAAGCCGGCGCGGAAGCGGCGCCATTCGTCGTTGAAGCGGCGGCCGTTGCCTTCCTTTTCACCCATCACGCGCCCTTCGCCGTTCGGGTCAATCCAGTCCAGTCCGTACTGCATGCGCAGGGAAACGTTGAATTCCTGGATGTAGGGATTCTTGTGATCCCGTTCCGCATTGAACCACTTGAAACGGTCACCGAGCCATTTGCAGGTGGAAAAGCTGTCGCGGGCCAGCAGAACGTCTCCGGTGGATGCCGTGGAAGGCGTGGCGGCGGCAAAGGCGGCGGCTCCGAGAGTCATGATGCCGATGACGGGGAGAGTATAGGTTTTCATTTGTTTTCTATGGTTGGTGTGTGTCTGTGAGAAGGTCTTCCGGGGAAGGTTCTTCCTCACGGAGACGGCTTCTGTCTATCAAACCAGCCACAGGGCTGTCCAAGGCTTAAGGGTGACAAAATAGCCACCCGTCCCATTGAAGGTTACACGGTAATGCGGAGCCATGCTTTGGCGGCCAGGGCGTCCGCGGCGGCGGCCACTTCCGCCTTCCGCTTGCTGGCTCCATGGCCGGAACCGATGGCGTGTCCATGCCAGAAAACGCGGGAGTGAAAACGGTTTTCGGCGTCCCTCTGCCCTTTTTCTTCCGTTTCATAGGAAGGAGTTTCGGGCAGGATGTCCTGAAGAATGGCCTGGAGTTCCCCCTTGGGGTTGATTTCCTTGGGGTGGGTGGCCGCGGAGTCCAGCGCTTCATGGAGAACGCGCAGGGCCACGGTCTTGGCCGTTTCATAGTCGGAGTCCAGCGACATGGCCCCGAAGACGGATTCAAACGTGTTGGCGATGATGGAGTTTTTTCCCCGTCCTCCGGCCCGTTCCTCCCCTTTTCCCAGGGCAATATATTTGTCCAGCCCCAGGATGAAGCCGTATTTGCCCAGATTGGCGCGGCTGACGGTGCGGGCGCGCAATTGGGTCAGCTCCCCTTCCGGAGACTGGGGCATGTGGCAGTAAAGGTACTGTGTGACGGCAAGCTGTAAAATGGCGTCGCCCAGGAATTCCAGCCGTTCATATGTCCGGCGCGTTTCCGGCTTGCTGTCCGTGCTGGGGTGGGTGAGGGCCTGCACGAGCAGGTCCGGGTTTTTGAAACGGTAACCCAGCTTGTCTTCCAGCGCGGTATAGTTCATCCCGGAAATGCTAGGGCCGCCAATCCGGAAATGCAACTCCAAAGGAAGGGTGTTGCTGGCAGGGCGGGGCACGCCTTTTCCGCGTCATCCCAGCCGCTCCGCGGCTTTGACATATGGCTGGAGAGGTGTAGGATGGTATGCGAACGAACGTTAGAGACCGCGATGAAAAAGATTGATCCAAAGGAGATTCGGGATAACGCCATGCAGTTGATCGGGCACGACTGGATGCTGGTGACGGCTGGAACGCCGGAGCATTTCAATATGATGACGGCCAGCTGGGGCGGCCTGGGCTTCATGTGGAAGAAGCCCGTGGCATTCGTGGTTATCCGTCCCCAGCGCCATACCTTCGGCTTCATTGAGGCCGGGGAGGAGTTCACGCTTTCCTTCTTCGGCCATGAGTACCACAAGGCGCTGACTGTTTGCGGCACCACGAGCGGACGGGATACGGACAAGGTGGCCGCCTCCGGACTGACGCCGTATGCGACGGAGAACGGCAACGTGAGTTTTACGGAAGCGCGCCTGGTGCTGGAATGCCGCAAGCTTTATGCGGAGGCTCTCAATCCGGAAGCCTTTCTGGACAAGACCATTGTACCGGAGTGGTACGCCGCGCGGGATTTCCACAAGATGTACATCGTGGAGATTCTGAACGTTTGGGTGAAGGAATAATGTGCCGGAAATGCCGCCGGGGTGAATTCTTGTTTATCGTAATTCCCCGCGGTTTGTTTAGAGCGGTTTAAGCGTGGAATCCTCCAGCCGGAAGGATGGCAGGGGGCACGGGGTATCGTGCAGCCAGTCCAGATGGGTGGTGGTGATGAGGCTTTGCGCGTCCGCCGGGAGCGATTGCAGAAAGGCCACCCGGCGCGTGGGGTCCAGCTCCCCGAAGACGTCGTCAATCAGGTGGATGGGCGTATGCCCCGTTTCTTCCGTGAGCAGGGAGGATTGGGCCAGCTTCATGGAGATGGCGATGGTGCGCTGCTGCCCTTCAGAGGCGAACTGTGCGGCGCTCCTGCCGTTCAGCGTGATGTCCAGGTCGTCCCGGTGGGGGCCGTTCTGGGTTTGCCCGTACCGGATGTCCCGGTCCACGGCGGCGCACAGCCGTTCATACAGGTCCCCTTCCTCCGAGGCGTGGTAGGCCACGGCCACCTGTTCCTCCCGTCCGCCGATGCTGCGGTAGGCGAGGGTGATGTGGGGGGGCCAGCAGCGTCAGCAGGCTGGCGCGCAGGCTTTTCAGTTCCGTGCCGTGCAGGGCCAGCTGGCGCGTGTAGGCGTCCAGCTGCAGCTTGTCCCTGTGCCTGTGCTTGAGCAGGTAGTTGCGCGTTTTCAGCGCCCTCCGGTAGCTGAACAGGGCCAGCCTGTAGCCGGGGTGCCACTGGCTGCCCAGAAAGTCCATGTATTTCCGGCGGGCGTCCGCTCCGGCCTGCACCAGGGAAAGATCGTCATTCCCCATCCATACCACCGGGTAGCTGTCAGCCAGATAGCTGCGCTGGTCCTTGCGCGGCTCTCCGTTGACGCGGAGGTCCGGAGCGTCCGGGGTCCACAGGATGCGCCGGGCCTGCCCCGGCAGCTCTCCCGCGGATGCCGAAGGACTGCTTTCCGTGAGCGGCCAGCGGGCCGGGCCGGGCGGTGCGGGGGGGATTGCAGGCGCAAAGCAGGAAGCAGACGGCCTCCAACAGGCTGGTTTTTCCCTGCGCGTTGTTTCCCAGGATGATGGCCCCCTGCTGCGGAATCTGCCAGGAGAAGCTTCCGTAGCAGCGGAAGTCCATTAATTTCAGCCTGGAGATCATGGGGCAGGGGAAGGAGGGATTATTCCGCAGGGAGGGCGCGGATGGCGTCCATGATCCTGTCCGTCAAATGCTGGTACGCCTCTTTTCCCCTGGCGTTAAGTTCCGCCGGAGTAAAGGGGATTGGGTCCCCCACCGTGACTGTGACGGGGCGGAGTTTGGGGAACCGGGCGCCGATGGGGAAGGCTTCATACGCTCCGCTGATGCGCAGGGGCTGCACGGGAACCTTCGTCTTGCTCAGAATGAGGCCGATGCCCCCCATGCCGTCGTGGATTTCACCGTCCGGCGTGCGGGAACCTTCCGGGAAGACGAGCACGCGCTTGCCGGATTTCAGCAGGCGGATGACGTGCTTGAGGCTGGCGGCGTCCGGGTTTTCCTGGTCGATCGGGATGGCCAGGCAGAGCGGAAGAGCCCATTTGAAGATGCCCCGGAACAGGGTCTTGCGGGCAAAGAAATAGATGCCGTCCTCATAGGAGATGCCCAGCATGGGCGGGTCCAGAAAGCTCTGGTGGTTGCTGACGATGAGCACGGGGCCGTCTTCAATGAGCTTTTCCCGGTTGACGACTTTCCAGGAAAAGAAGGCTTTGGAAATGCTTTTAAAGAGCGTGTAGAAAACCCAGTAGAAGGAGTTCATCTGGCGGAGAGTTTTTGTTGAATATTGTCGGTAATGAAACGGACGACCTGGTCGATCGTCATGTCTGACGTATCCACCAGCAGGGCGTCCGGAGCCTGGGCCAGCGGGGCGGTGGCGCGGGAGGAGTCCTTGCGGTCCCGTTCCGCAATGGAGTCCGTCAGGCCTTCCGCGGCGCGGCGGGAGGCCCTCACTTCCTCGGAGGCGGTGACGAAGTACTTGAACGGCGTGTCCGGAAATACCACGGTGCCTATGTCCCTGCCTTCCATTACCACGGGTTCCCGGCGGTTGTATTCCCGCTGCTGTTCCACCAGCAGGGAGCGCACTTCCGGAATGGCCGCGATGGTGGAGACGTGGTCGTTAACCTGCGGGCGCGTGAGTTCTTCACCCAGCACGCGTTCCCCGCACAGGACCACGGAGCGGCTGCCGTCCTTTCCGAAGGAGAGGGGAACGGAGGACAGCGCTTCCAGCACGGCGGCCGTGTCCGCAGGGTCGATGCCCTGTTCCAGCATGTACCAGGTGACGGCCCGGTACATGGCTCCGGTGTTGATGAACGTGTAGCCGAGGCGGTCCGCGATGAGCTTGGCGACGGTGGATTTTCCGGATGCGGCGGGACCGTCAATGGCGATGGCTGGATGCATGAGTATCTTCTATGTTGGAAATGGGGGCTAAAGCCGCTTGGATTGTAGCTTTGCGCCCCGTGGAAATCAAGACTGCGTTCCTGCGGCCCGTGCAAAAAGAGTTTCACTTTTTCCTGTAAATCCGTTATACAGCGGGGCATGGCCCAACTCAAACACCCGAAGATGGTGGACATCAGAGACATTTTGGACGAGAATACGCGCCTTCCCGCCCTGGTGGCCGCGTCCGCCGAAAAGTTGCTGGGCCTGGAACGCTTGAACAAGGCGTACGACAAGATCGTGCGCGACAAGGAATCCGGTTCTCCGGAGAATTTCTTCCAGCTTGCTTCCAGACATTTGAACCTGAAGCTGCAACTGCGCCCGGGGGATCTGGAAAATATCCCCAAGAAAGGGCCGGTGGTCGTGGTCGCCAACCATCCGCACGGCCTGTCGGACGGCATCATGTTCGGAGAGCTGCTCACCCGCGTGAGGGAGGACGTCCGCATTCTGGCGAACGAACAGCTTTCCCTGTGCCAGGAGTTGGAACCCTGGCTGATTAAGGTGGACGTGTACGAGGATGAGAACGCCAAGCGCAAGAATCTCTCCGGCATGCGCAAGATGATCTCCTGGCTGCGGAAGGGCGGCGTCCTGGGCATTTTCCCCGCCGGCACAGCCTCCAGCTTTTCCCTGGCCCACAAGAGGGTGACGGACGATCCCTGGAACGCGAACATCGCCGCCATCATCCGCATGACGAAGGCGACGGTGGTTCCCGTGCATTTTCCGGGGCGCAACAGCCTGCTGTTCCAGGGCGTTTCCCTCATCAACCGCAAGGCGCGCGTGGCCTTCCTTCCCCGTGAAGTGGGGCGTGACGGGCGCCGTACGCACCGCATCGTGGTGGGCAAGCCCATTCCGTTCAGCCAGCTTGGGCAGTATGATTCTGATGAAGCCCTGGTTTCCCATCTGCGCCTGCGCACCTACCTGCTGGGCAAGAGTTATGAAAAGAGCCGCCGTCCCCATGTGCACAGGAAGGACCGGAAGGCGAAGATGGCCGCACTGATTCCGCCCGTTTCCGTGCAGGACATGCAGGCGGAGATTGATGCGCTGCCCGCGGAATGCCTGCATGCCCGCCAGGAGAACGGAGACTGGGACGTGTACGTGGCGGACGCCCTGCAAATCCCCAATATCCTGATTGAAATAGGGCGCTTGAGGGAATACACCTTCCGCCAGGTGGGGGAGGGCTCCGGCAAGGCGTGCGACCTGGACACGTACGACAACCATTACAAGCACCTGTTCCTGTGGGACAGGACCCACCGGAAGATTGCAGGGGCCTACCGCATGGGGGAGACGGACAAGATCATCGCCCGCTACGGCGTGAAAGGGCTGTATAACGGGGAATATTTCTCCTTTACCCCCGCCGCCCTGAAGGTGCTGGACCGCTCCCTGGAAATGGGACGCGCCTTCATCGTGCCGGAATACCAGAAAAGGCCGCTGGCCCTCGGCTTCATCTGGGAGGGCATCGGCCAGTTCATGGCCCGCAACCACCATTACCGCTACCTGTTCGGCACGGTAAGCATCTCCCGTGATTACACCAACCTTTCCCGCGCCCTCATCGTCTCCTACCTGAAGGCGCATGAAATGGACTCCGTGCTGGTGCATGAGGTGAAAGCCTACAATCCGCCCCGCAAGGCGGACCTGAAGAGGTCGGAATCCTGCATCCTGCCCATTGGCCTGACGGACGCCCAGGGGCTCTCCCAGCTCGTGGCGGACATTGAGGAGGACGGCAAGGGAATTCCCGTGCTGCTGCGCCAGTACCTGAAGCTGAACGGAAAAATCCTGTCCTTCAGCGTGGACAAGCATTTCGGCGATGTGCTGGACTGCCTGATCCTGGTGGACATTTTCAAGTCTCCGGAGCGTTCCATCAAGCGCTACATGGGGAAGGACACGTACGAACAGCTGCTGCCCTACATGCAGCGGGAGAGGGAAGAGGAGAAGGCGGCGGAATAGTTCCGCAGGCGTTTTTTTCCGGTTTCCGGTCCGGTTTTTCCCTTATCCGGCTAGTTGAAATGCCTGTAGCCTGACGGAAGGGCGGAGGAGGGTTCCGTCGTCATTTCCCCGATAACGGTGAAGGGCGTTTCCGGGAAATGCTCCGCGGCCAGTCGGGCAACCCGCTCCCGGTCGCCGGGACGGAACGTGACCAGCAGCTCGTAATCCTCCCCGTCTCCTGCGGCCTGCGCCGCGGTGAAGCCCGGGCGCACGGGAAGGAGTTCTTCATGAATGCGGAATCCCAGTCCGGAGGCCGCGGCCAGCCGTGGAAGGTCGGTTCCCAGTCCGTCGGAAAGGTCCATCATGGCGGTGGCCAAGCCGGAGGCGGCCAGTACGCCGCCTTCCCTGACCCGTGGAATGAAGGAAAGATGGTGCCCCGTGGGAAAGCTGCCGCCGAGCACGCCCGTGACGGCGAGCAGGTCTCCCGCGCGCGCCGTGCTGCGCAGGACGGCTTTCCCTTCCGCAACCTCTCCGGTGAGGGCCACGCTGATGATGAGGCCGTCTTCCGGCAGTCCGGAGCTTTCCCCTCCGGCAATGCTGATGCCGAATTGCCGTGCCAGCCGTCCCATTCCCCGGTAAATTCCTTCCACCTGGGAGACGGGACGGTCCGCATGCACGAACAGGGTCACCAGCGCGTGAAGCGGTGTGCCGCCCATGGCCGCTATGTCTGAGACGGCCCTAGCCAGCGCCTTCCTGCCGATCAGTTCAGGATCCGTTCCAGGCAGGAAGTGCATGCCTTCCACCACGCAGTCCGTTTTCAGGAGCAATTGACGGTTTCCGGAGCTCCGGGCCACGGCGCAATCGTCCCCCGGTCCCGTGACCAGGGAGGCGTTGGAGGGCATCAGGGGCAGGAGCCGGGCCACCAGCGCGTCCTCCCCCGTCTGCCGGATGGTGGGATCAGGTTCCATAGGGAAGGAGAACGCCGGGATACAGGATGTTGATGAGGGTGGCGGTGTTAAAAATGCAGTGGGCGATGATGGGCGTCCAGATGGAGCCCGTGTATTCGTACAGCAGCACCAGCATGGCCCCGAAGATTGCCAGCGGAATGAAGGGCACCAGGCTGACGTGGATGATGCCGAAGAGCAGGGACGTGGTGACCAGCGCAAACCAGGCGCCCGTGTACTTTTTCATGATTGGGTACAGGTAGCCGCGGAAGATGAGTTCCTCCACCAGCGGGGCCGCGATGGCGGCGCTGAAGCAGATGACCACAACCAGGGGAATATCGCTGGAATGCCGCAGCACGGAGACGATGGACTGCTCCGCCGGAGCGTGCGTGACCTGTTCAATCCACTGGAACAGGCCCGCCCTGTCCAGCAGGAAGTGGATGACCAGCACCAGCAGGTAGCCCGCCACGGGGGCATAAAGAAGGGCTTTCAGGGAATGTTTTTTCAGCCCCAGCGCCTCCATTCTGCCCGTGTGGAACATGCGCACCAGCAGGACGAAGGCCAGGATGAGGTTCAGGCAGGTGCCGTTGAAAATCTTGTAGCCGTCCAGCTCCATGTTTGTAGTGGTGGGCGGAGCGGAGGCTCCCGGAGGCGTGGCCGCAGCCATCAGGGCGCCCAGGCTGAAGTACAGGACGATGATGCCGCACATGGCGATGTCCAGCATGTCCAGATGGTCCACGGGGATGTGCCATTTCAGGGGGCGCTGGATGTTCGGCGCATGGGCCTGGCGGAAGATGCCCACCGCCACGGCGATGAACATGACGGCAATCAGGGCGGAGGAGAACAGGGTAATAAGCTGGTCCGTTAATTCATTCATGAAACAGGTATGCGTGGAATAGGCCGCCCTTCCGGAGCGCCACGCCGGAATAAGGACACCTGCTTCTTTAGTGAAAACACGGTGATTTTCCAGCAGAAAGTGAGCTATCGCCCCGTACTCCGCAAAAAAAATCATGAAGGAAGGGAATGAATACTTTTCAAAGAAAAGCGGGTATGCTACGTTTCCAACGGATTATTGCCATGAATATTCAACCCAAAATCACGCCTGTGCTGGACCCCGGCTTCGTGCCGGCCGTTCTTTGGAATCAAGCCTTTGAGGCCAAAGCCGCCGCCGATCCCGCTTCTCATCAAGTGGACATCGCTCTGACCCGCAATGACGGGACCTGCTTCCGCTGGTCCGGCAAGCTCCTTCCCCACACCGGGGAAAACGTTGCCCTGAATGAGACCTATGTGGAACGCATCGTGAAATTCCTGCTGTGGCAGAAGGGCGGCAATATCATCCTCGTCGCCGGGGATGACGCCATTGCGGACATGCTGGCCTCCCGCTACTGCAAGGGCGGCGCCCGCGAATTCGACTGGGATTTCATCGGCAAGAAGATTTACGGCTCCCCCATTGAAGTGAAGAAGGTGTCCGTGGAAGAACTGCCTGAGGAATATTCCGGCTCCATGACCCTGGGCCGCAACCTGGACGGCTACCGCATCGGCTTCGACCTGGGCGGTTCTGACCGCAAGTGCGCCGCCGTGGTGAACGGAGAAGTGGTGTATTCCGAAGAAGTGGTCTGGGACCCCTATTTCCAGAAGGATCCCCAGTACCACATTGAAGGCATCCAGGACTCCCTGGAACGCGCCGCAGCCCACCTTCCGCGGGTGGACGCCATCGGCGGTTCCTCCGCCGGCGTCATCATCAACAGCGAGGTGCGCACCTCCTCCCTGTTCCGCGGCGTCAGCCAGGAAGACATTGAAAAGACCCTCGGCAAGGTGTTCCGCACCCTCCAGAAGGAAAAGTGGAACAACATCCCCTTTGAAGTGGTGAACGACGGTGAAGTCACCGCCCTCGCCGGAGCCATGGGCATGAACGACAACGCCGTGCTCGGCGTAGCCATGGGCACATCCGAAGCCGCCGGCTACGTGGACCCGGAAGGCCACATCAAGCCCTGGCTGAATGAACTGGCCTTCGCTCCCGTGGATTACTCGGAAGAAGGCGGCGTGGACGAATGGTCCAAGGACATGGGCGTAGGCGCCCTCTACTTCTCCCAGCAGGCCGTAGCCCGTCTGGCTCCCCGCGCCGGCTTCCAGTTTGAAGGCATGCCCTTCCCGGAACAGCTCAAAAAGGTTCAGGCCGCCATGGCGGAAGGCGACGAACGCGCCCGCAAGATTTATGAAACCATCGGCGTGCACTTCGGCTATGCCATTGCCCACTACGCCAGGTTCTATGATATCCGCAACCTGCTCTTCCTGGGCCGTGTGGCTTCCGGAGACGGTGGCCAGATCATCATTGACAAGGCGGAGGAAGTGCTGCGCACCGAATTCCCCGAGCTGAAGATCCAGCTCCGCGTGCCGGATGAAAAGACCAAGCGCCACGGCCAGGCCGTAGCCGCCGCTTCCCTGCCGGCCCTCTCCTGACAGGCGGAATGAAATTTGCGGGAGGGACCCTGTACGGGGGTCCCTCCCTGCTCATATCCGGAGGGGGGACTTTTGCCGGATGCGCTGAACAGCCTCTGCCGCGCCGGATTCCCGCCCCTCCTTTTTCCGATTCCCGCCCCGACGCCCTGCGTTCATGAATCCCCAGCAAGACAACATTGTTCATTGCCCGGAATGTGGGCAGGCCATGGACGTTTCCCAACTGCCTCCGTATGCCAACGCCATCTGTCCGGGCTGCCAGGCGCTGACGCGCGTGAAAACGCGCATGGGCCCCTACCGGATTACCGGAAAACTGGGAAAAGGCGGCATGAGCGTGGTATACCGGGCGGAAGATTCCGTGCTGGGGCGGGAGGTGGCCCTGAAGGTGCTGAATGACACCTATGCCGGGGATGCCCTGCGCAGTGAACGCTTTGAACGGGAGGCCCAGATCATGGCGCGGGTTTCCCATGAAAACCTGGTGCAGATTTATGCCGTGGGCCGCGACCAGGGCCTTTTTTACATTGCCATGGAACTGGTGGAGGGCAGCGGCCTGGATGCCCTGATTACCGCGGAAGAACGCGTGCCGGAGGACAAGGTGCTACGCCTGACGCTGGATATCGTGCGCGGCCTGGACGCCGCCTGGAACGCGGGCCTCATGCACAGGGACATCAAGCCCGCCAACGTCCTCCAGTCTCCTGACGGAGTCGCCAAGATCGTGGACTTCGGCCTCTCCCTGCTGCACAGTGAATCCGACGTGGAGCGGGAAATATGGGTCACTCCCTATTACGCAGCTCCGGAAACGCTGCTGAGGGGAGAAGAAGACTTCCGGACGGACATGTACGCGCTGGGAGCCACCATGTACCATTTGCTGGTGGGCGCTCCCCCCCGCGTGGACGCTTCCCAGTCTTCCGATGTCCTTCTGGAGACCAAGAAAAACCTTCCCCGCCTGGAACAGGTGGTCAATGACGTCTCCCCCATGACCTGCTTCATTGTGGACAGGCTGATGGCTTTTGACAGGGAGGACAGGTTCTCCTCCTATCCGGAATTGATGGATGCCGTGGAACAGGCCCTGGAGGAATACACCCTGGCCATGCAGGAATCCGGCCTCACCTGGTCGGAACGGCGCGCGGCGGAGGCGCGGCGCGTCCGCCGCAGGAAATGCCGCATTATCGTCATTTCCTCCGTTGCCTCCGTGGTGGCGCTGGGGTTGGGCATCTGGGGCTGGGCGGCATGGCAGAAGGGGAGGGGCGCTTCCTCCGGAGCACTCCCTCCGGCGCTCACTCCTACGGCGGGAACGGGCACTACCCCGGAGGACACGGCTGCGGCGGAATCGCGGCTGGAGCGCAGCATCCGCTTCGGCAAGCTGTTCAATGAAGCCCAGGAATCCCTGAACCGGGGCGACCTGGTGAAAGCCGCCGCCATGTTCGGGGATCTGGCGGACCAGCCGGACTGCCCCCTTTCCACCTCACTCTGGGCCGGTCTGAACCAGGTTCTGTGCATGTGGACGCGCGGCCAGTTCCCGGAAGGGGTGGAGCGCCTGGAAGAGCTGGGCAGGAAGGTGGAGGCCTGCAAGGACCCTGCGGAACTGGAACGCTCCAGGGACGTCGGCAACCTGGTCATGTACTTGAGCTCCGGGGACTGGTCTTCCCGAATGCCGGGTTTGCGTTCCAACTCCGATCTGGCCGTGCATTACTATGTGGGCATGGCGCTGAAATCTTGGTACTTTGCCGGTAAATGGCCGGAATACGGCGTTTTTCTGGACAAGGTGGCGGCTGATGCGGCGGACGACCGGGACAGGAACGTCCGTGAGCTGGCTTCCGCCTGGCTCAACAACCTCAAGAGATATACGGACCAGTACGAACGCCTGAAACGCCTTCAGGACATGCCGGAAAAGACGGTGGCGGAAGTGGAGGCCAAACGCTCCGCCGCGGACTTCCTGCGGGAACAGATGATGATCGGGGAGGTGCCCGCGATGCCCCCGGCCTATGCCGCGCTGGAAGGAATGCTGGACCATTTGAGAATGCAGTACCAGACAGCCCGTGACTGGGAGGCGGCGGAAGCCGTGAAGATGGCTGAGAGGAAAAAGGAGGAGGAAAGACAAAAAGCTCTGGAGGAGGAAAAGAAAAAGGAAACCCTGCTGGCCGCCCAATCCAGAAGCTATGAAGACGTTTGCCGGGAAGCGGCGGACGTCATGAAAAAAACCGGGGACTTTGAAAAGGCCTCCGCCGTTTACGGCGGGGCGGAAAAGGTTATTTCCTCCCCCCGCCGTCAAGGCCAGGCTGGCCGTGCGCCGGGAAATGACGGATCAAATGCTGCCCCTGTTCACCCGCATGGAGAAAATTCTGCCCGCTCTCCTGGAAAAGAAACCTGGAAAACCCCTGGTGCTGAAAGACGGCTCCAAGGTGCGCCTGACAGGGATGAAGGGGCATCTGCTGACTGTGGAACCGCAGGACAGCCGGGAAGGCAGTGATGCGTACCAGGTCAGCTGGAACGAGCTTCCGTTCAACTCCCTGTATGCCCTGGCGCGGGAATGCCGCCAGAAGCAGCCTGCGGAATTCTCCCCCCTGGCGGATGCGTATTCCAAGCCGCTGCTTATTTTCGGCAGTCTGACGGAGACCATTTCCCCCGCCCAGCAGGAAAATGCGCTGCTCCAGATGGACCGCGCCTTCATTGAAAAATGGAACCTGTGGATGAGCGGTCTGGACGCGGAGGAGACTCCCCCGGAAGACGGTGAAGAATCGGATTGATTCCGGCAGGCTCTTGGCCGGAGGAGGGCGGGAAGGCCGTGCCGACGGTGGAAAAGTCCCGTCTGGAAAAGGAACCCTGCGCCGGTTTTGCGGAAAAGTAGGCGTGATGAAGTAAAATTTGCTTGCCTAGGGTACTCCGTACAGGTCTCATAGCCGCATGAGACTGATCAGCTTTTTGACGCTGGCATGCGTGGCCGGCATCCTCTCTTCATGCGGTTGTGACTGTCACAAACACGCGGACTTCGCGCTGAAGGACTACCAGCCCACCTCCAGCAAGCAATTCCGTTAACTGCTTGAATATGTTTGAAATTCGTGAAAAGCCGGAAATGGTGGAGCGGGCCATGCTCGTTTCCATCTACTTCGACCCTTCCGAGGCCAGGGAAAAACAGGCCATGCTGGACGAGCTGGAAGACCTTGTCACCAACCTCGGCATCAGCATTGCAGGCAAGCACCTCATCAAGTCCCGGGACATGCACGCCAAATTCCTGTGCGGCACCGGAAAAGCCCAGGAGGTGAAGCAATTGGCGCTGGACTGCCGGGCGGACTGCGTAGTGTTTGACAACATGCTTTCCCCCTCCCAGCAGCGCGAATGGGAACGGCTGATTGACGAATGCGTGATTGACCGTGAAGAGGTCATTCTGGATATCTTTGCCCGGCGCGCACGCACGCGGGAGGCCACCCTCCAGGTGGAGCTGGCCCGCATGCAGTATTCCCTGCCGCGCATGGCCCGCATGTGGAACCACCTGGACCGCCAGGGCGGCGGTTCCGGAGGAGGCAAGGGCGGCGGCGGAGCCGCCAGGGGCGAGGGCGAAAAACAGATTGAAGTGGACCGCCGCCTGGCGCGCGCCAGGATTGAAGCCATTCAGAAGGAACTGGCCCTGGTGACCCGGCAGCGCGCCACGCAGCGCAAGGAACGGGAGCGCCAGGCCATAGCCACAGCCGCCATCGTGGGCTATACCAATGCCGGGAAATCCTCCCTGCTTTCCCTGGTATCCGGTTCCGAAGTCATGGCGAAGGACATGCTTTTTGCCACGCTGGACACCACGACGCGGAAAATAGAACTTCCCCACGGGCAGCCCCTGCTGCTGACGGATACCGTGGGCTTCATACGCAACCTTCCCCACCGCCTGGTGGAGGCCTTCAAATCCACGCTGGAGGAAGCCGTGCTGGCGGATTTCCTGGTGCAGGTGGTGGACGCCTCTGATCCGGAAGCCGTGCGCCATTATGAAACCACGCTGGAAGTGCTCGGCGAGCTGGGCGCGGGCGACAAGCCCATGATCGTGGTCCTGAACAAGGTGGACCTTGTGCCGGAAGAAGAGCGCCACACGCTGGAAACCCTGTTGAAGCCCCACTTCAACGGCAGGGTGGTGCCCATGTCCGTGCAGGAGGGGCATGGCGCGGAAGACCTGCTGAACGCCTGCGTGGAGATGCTGGAAAGCCGCGTCCGGCGCGCGCGGTTCCTGATTCCCTATACCCGGAGCGACCTGGCGGCCGCCATGCACAGTGAAGGGAAGGTTCTCTCCACGGAATACGTGGAGGAAGGCTCCCTGATAGAAGCCGTGCTCCCTGTGGCGTTTTATAACAAATTCAGCCGTTTTCTGGCGGAAAAATGATTTCCTCTTGATTGCGGAGAAACCGCATCCTCGGCAGGGAAATCATTCTTTTTTCTTGAATTTTTGTATGTTGGATATATTATATCCAGCATCTATAATGAATAAGTTGTGCTGTATTATTTTGTGCGGAATAATTTCCTGGGCCACTGTAAGCGCCTAATCCCTGCCGAGGATGCCCGGAAATTGAAGGAACAATATGAGAACATCCTTTCTTCCATTAATCAGAAATATGAGGCGTCCAAATTGAAAGCCTATCGGGATTCCATGAACAAATATGCCGCGAAGAATGACTTCGCTTCTGCGGCGGAACTGCAGAAAGTCGTGGAATATTTGGAGAACCGCTTGTCAGCCAAAGAACTTGTTGGGAGGGATGAACTGTCCCGGATGGAAAGAGTTTCTTCTAAAATAGGCGTACAGATGAAGGAAATTCAAGAAGATGTGGCGTCTAAAAGAATGAAGGAAAGGAAAAAGACGGACAGGGCCTACTTGGATGCCCTTCTTAAAATTCAGAAAAAGTACGCCAATCTCGGTAAAATAAATGAAGCGCTGGCCATTCAAAAGGAACTCTCCGCAGTTCGTGTTATTGCCTCTTTTATTGGGCGGTGGAAAACGGTTAAAGGGGATACCGCCGCGAATGAAATTCTTTATTTGAATGATGATTGCTCCGTCTTTTTGGGCAAGAACGGAAAAGAGGTTACTTGGTTAGGCCACAAATCATTCAGGGTATCTCCCCAGGCAGAGAAAACCATTGAGCTGTTGAACGATAAAGGGAACCCCAGCGGATCCCTCAAGATGCTTTCCAATTTTGAAATCCAGTCGCCGTCTGGCTGGAAACTGCGCAAAATGAATCCCTGATGAAGAAGGCAGGAGCGTTAAACGTACATTTAATGCTCAGTAACCCAAGCTCCGCAGGCATTCCAGCACCTCCCTGACGGGCAGCCCGATTACGTTGTCCGTATCTCCGCGCACGGAGGAAATGATCATCTCCCCGTGTTCCTGGAACGCGTAGGAGCCGGCCTTGTCCATCACATTCACCAGCTCCATGTAGCGGCGGATGTCCTCTTCCTTCAGCTCCCGGAACGTCACTTCCGTCAGCACGGCCAGGTCTTTCACTCCCAGGGGGGACCGGATGGAAACCGCCGTGCACACGTGGTGCGTCCGTGCAGAGAGCATCCGGAGCATGGAACGGGCCTCTTCCCCGTCTTCCGGTTTGCCAAGGGGAAGGCCGTCCAGAAAAACGAGCGTATCCGCGCCGATGACGGTGGAATCCGGATGTTCCCGGAATACGGCTTGCGCCTTTGCCCGCGCATTGTGCAGGCAGAGTTCCTGCGGAGGCATGGCGGCGTCCTTCAGCTCCTCCGTATCCCGTACGACGAGGGAGAAAGGCACGCCGGCCTTCGCCAGAAGCTCGCGCCGCCGGGGGGGACTGGGAGGCCAGGATGATGGGGAAGCATGGAAGGAGAGCCAATAGTTAATATCTATTAACTATTACCTGTTAATTGTTAACTATCTGCTTCCCATAATCCGGTGGAAGGCCTCCGGAGAAATTTCCCGGATGGCCCGGATGATGTTCCTGGAGAATCCGGCCATGCGCTTCCGTACCGTTTCCCGGTCTTCCGCGGATTCAAACTCCATGCCCACCAGGGCGCGGCCCACGCGTTCCCCGGTATAGGTGTAATTGAAGTAGCAGAGGGATGCCAGGTCCGCGATGCGTTCCATGAAGTCAAGAAAGGCTCCGGCGCGTTCCGGAAATTCGATGTGGACGAACAGGGGATGCTGGCACAGCTCCGCCTGGTAGTGAATCATGCGGAAGCGCACGTCGTCGTCCTCGCTGATGTCTTCAAACTCGATTCCCTTCTTCTTCAGCGTCGTGCGGATGGTGTCCAGGTCTTCGTCAGAGGCGGCGATGCCGAACACGGGGTACTGGGTGTTTCCCTCCGTCTTGCCGTACTGCACGTCCACCAGCGTGGTATCCTGCGGGATGTGGCGCAGATACTTGAGCACCTGGCCGCGCTTGGAATCCATGGAGATGCGCAGGTAGCGCGTTTCATGGTTGCCGATGCCCGCCTGGCGGGCGATCTGGGTGAGGTGGGTGAAATCCATGTTGGCTCCGGAAATGACCACGAAGCTCTTTTCCTCCGGCTTCACTTCACCTTCGTTCCATTGTTTCAGGAATCCGGCCAGGCTCATGGCTCCGGAGGGCTCCGGCACTACGCGGGAGGATTCCCACATGGCGCGGATGGCCTGGCAGACTTCGTTATTGGTGACGGTCACGAACTCGTCGATCAGTTCCCGGCAAAGGGGATAGGTCAATTCTCCGGGGATATGGACGGCGGTTCCGTCGCAGAAAACGTCCACGTAATCCAGGTTCACCCGGTGTCCCTGCTCAATGGAGGTTTTCATGGAGGCCTGGTCCACGCCTTCCACGCCGATGACCTTGATGTGGGGCCAGAACTTTTTCAGCCAGCAGGCTACGGAGGCGGCCAGTCCGCCGCCGCCGATGGCGACGTACGCGCGGTCAAAAGGGCCTTCCCCGCTCATCACCACTTCATCCGCCAGCGTTCCCTGTCCGGCCATGGTCACCAGGTCGTCATAGGGATGGACAAAAGTGCTTCCGTGGGTTTCCGCGTACTCGTGGGCGGCTGCGGCCGTCTCGTCATAGCAGTCTCCATGAAGCATGATCTTCACGTGCCTGCCGCCGTGGCGGCGCACTTCCGTCTGCTTCACTTCCGGCGTGGAGCGGGGCATGAAAATGGTGGCGTGGCAGTTCAGGACGCTGGCCGCCAGGGCCACGCCCTGGGCATGGTTGCCGGCGGAGGCGGCCACAATGCCCTTGTCCCGCGCCTCCTGGCTCAGTGCGGCCATGCAATTGAACGCTCCGCGCCATTTATAGGCCCGGATGGGGCCCAGGTCCTCCCTTTTGGCGTATACCGGGGCCTTGATGCCCGGCAGATTCAATCGTTGAAGAGGAGTCGGTTCGCCAACCGTGTAAACGCGCTGGCGGGCTTGCAGTATTTCCTCGGAAAGACGGTCCGAAAGTATGCTCATGATTGTAATGCTGGCTCTCATTCTACCGGGTTCCGGCCCTCTTTTCCAGTAAAACATTGCCACCGGACTGCCTGTTTCCCAGGTCCTGGACTTTCCGGGCACAAAAAAAACCGCCCGGAGGCGGTTGTTTCTTTGAAGCAAGGTGGCGAAGCGGACGGGGCTCGAACCCGCGACCTCCAGCGTGACAGGCTGGCGCTCTAACCGAACTGAGCTACCGCTCCGTGACCTTGGATGCTGTGTTCCTGCCTTGCGGCGGGGACGTGGAGGCTTATACAGGCACTCCCATGGGAATGCAAGACAAGAAATCACTTTTTCCTGCATGCAGTCCGCGCTTGCTGGAAGAAGCGGGAGAAATACCCGTGCGGATTTAAAATCCGGAGTCAATGACAATTTTTAATGTCAAGCGCTTTAGGACAATTGAACGGCTTGATGCGTAGGAAGGGAAGAAGAGTGGGAATACCGGCGCCAAGTACGGGCATTATCAATATTTTATTATATATCTGGTCTCATTAAGGAACATTTCCGGATTTTAAATCCGTTAATTATTACTAACGATATAGTCTGGTATATAATTTATTATTAATTATCAACACGTTACAAAATTATGCGTCCGCATTTGCCCCTCCCTCTCCTGTCCGCTCTTCTGGCCTGTTTCATTTCTCCGTCATGGGCTGCCTATACGTTAACGGGCAACGGAGAAACGACGATCTCCTTTGCCGACGACCAGTATACGATTACGCCGCCGGCGGGGGATCCAGTGACTCAGGCGGATTCCCCCGGTGACATCTATTTGACGGATATTACGGAAAGCGGGACCTATGAAGACGGCTATAACCGGGTTCTCAATCTGGAAGGAGGAATTTATACGAAGCTGCAGTTATGGAATGTTGCGGGTACCGCCGGAGGCGTCACCTTGGGAGGGACCAATTCCTTTGTAATCAATATTGGGGCGGGAACGTCCCTGCTGAATACAAATCCTCAATTGATGGGGTGGAGCAATCAGGACCGGATCGTGGCTGCCGACATCACGCTCAATGTGGACCAGAATGCAGGGACGATCAATGGATTCTGCCTGGTGGGGGATGGCAACAAGACGGATGCGTTCCAGACGACAGGGACATACATTGTCAATATCCATGGGGGGGAATGGGCCGGAACTTCGGTTAGCTCGCCTGACGCCAGGTGGTGCATAGGGCTGGGGCAGGAATCCTTCCGCCATACGGGAGACGTCACATTCACCATTGACGGCGGAACCTTCGCGCAACTGGTAACGGCCGGAACGACACGTGGTGCGGGTCAAAAATCAACCATTATCGGGAACGTTGCCCTGAATCTGGACGGAGGGACTTTTAACGGCTCCGTGGCCCTTCTGGGAAGAGGCCTCGTCCAGTTGGGAGACGGAACGAATGCATATACGGCCAAATTGAGAATTGCGGGAGGCCAGTATAATGCGAATGTGTATGGCTTGTCCGATGCGACCGCAGCAGGTTCCGCAGCAAATATTGCAGCCAATTCGTCCGCTTCCATGGAAATCACGGGAGGATCCTTTGCGCAAAGTTTGTTTGCGCAGGGAGTGACGACGACTATCACGGGAGCTACTTTTTCCGGAGACGGAACCAAGAAAATTTTTGCGGGCGCCCGTTTAAGCACGTCAGCCTGGAGCCTTACTGATACCAATATGACGCTGGACCTGGGCAGTGGCACGGTAGCGGCCATGATTGCGGGGGGAAGCTGGGTGGAAACCGGGGAAAGCACGTTCAATATTACAGGTTCCACCAACCTGACCTTCAAGTCCGGGACGTATACAGGCCAGATCTGGGGCGGTTCCTACATTAATGGAACCGCTACGGCTGCCCTTACCGGAAATATTGGTTCCACCAATATCACGATTACAGGGGGTACATTTGACGGAGCGCAAATATCCCTGGGCACGTATGTGGAACGCAACAACACCAGTTCCGCATTGACGATCGGGGAAGCCAACCTTTTCATCAGCGGAGGCACGTTTAACAATGCCGCCATTTATGCGGGCGGCCAGAAGGTCAACGGCACTTCCCTGACCACGGCGCTGGCCAACGTGACCATTACGGGTAATGACGCCGTCTTCACCGGGACGACAACTCTTTCCGGCCAGGGGCGCGGGGATGTGGTCACCAAAAGCGTGCTGAACCTGAACGGCGTGACGAAAGCGGACATGTTCGCCAACGCGACCGTTACCGGGTTTGACGAGATATCCGCCGGAGCGGGCACGGATGCAATCATTGCCAATGCCACGGTTCTGGATGGGCGGAGCGCCTTCACCAAGAGCGGCACGGGCAAGCTTACGCTCAGTTCTTCCGCCGGGTTTGCGAACGCCCTGACGGTTTCCGGGGGAGAACTCAGCTTCGGGCTCGCCGGCGGAGTGGCCTTCGGCAATTCCATCACGATGGGAGCCGGGGCCCGTCTTACCTCTGCGGGTGATATGGCTCTTTCTCCGGCTTCCGGCCTGACGCTGGACCTGACGGGGCTGAATTCCTCCAGCGCTTCCATCATCCAGTCCGGCGGCACGCTTTCCTTCAATTCGGAAGGTACGCTGACCCTGACGATCAGCGGGGTGGACCAGACGATGGAAAACGACTACAAGCTGATTACGGCAGACAGCTTCGGCACGCTGACGGCCAGCAACTTTTCCTTTGATCCCAGCGGTCTTTCCGGCGATTACACTTATGCCCTGGAACTGTCCGGAAACACCCTTTACCTGCGCGTCAAGGCGCTGGGGGAAGCCCTCAACTGGAACGGAGGGGCCGCGGGTACGTGGACGGCAGCGGGAGGCGCAGACATCTGGCTGGACAAGGATGGGACGGCGGTCGTTTATGATGCCGCCAAATCCGCCAACTTTGAAGACCTGGCAGGCGTGGCCGCCTCCGCCGTCACTATTGACGGGGATGTTTCCTCCGCCCGCCTTACGGTCAACAATGGGGAAACGGCCTATACGTTTACGGGCACGGGAGCCCTTGTAGACGGTGCGAATCCGATGTCCCTTGTTAAACGGGGGGAAGGGGAGATGACCATTGAAAATACCGGGACCAATACGTTCTCCGGCGGCACGACCATCATGGCCGGCACCCTCAACCTGAATGCCGTCCAGGGCCTGGGCACCGGCACGGTGACGCTGAACGGAGGGGAACTGGTGCTGAACACGGCGGGAACGACGGAAGGAACGCTGGGGCTGGTAGCGACCAACAAGCTCATTTTTGCAGGTGGCATTTTCACGTACGGCACGGGGGCCACGCAGGATATTTCCGGTCTCATTGACGCCGCCGCCAGTACCAGGGCCATCCAGGTGAATACGAACGGCAATAATATTGCGTGGGCCACCTATACCCAGGAACTGGGGAACAAGGACATCGTCAAGCTCGGGGACGGCCTGCTGACCGTTAACACGACCCTGGGAGGCGCCTTCACCGGCGCCATCACCGTCAGCGGCGGCACGCTTTTCTATGATATCGGGGCCAACGGCGCCACCCGGACCTGGAGCGGAAACATCTCCATCGCGCAGGATGCCACTCTTCAAATCAGGGACAACCGCGCCCATGCCAGCACAATGACGGATACGCTGTCCGGCCGCATTTCCGGGGCCGGTTCCCTGGTGCTGGGGCACAAGGAGGGAGGAGGATTCCCCGGAGGAGGCCGTTATTCCATCAGCGGAGACAACAGCGGTTTTACGGGCACGTTCAAGCTGGTGGGCAACGGCACCAACGCCGCGTGGAATGAAGTGGCCTTTGCGAATGCGGCCGCCTTTGGCAGCGCCAGCCTGGAGCTGGACGGACGCGGCTTTTTTGTCAGTGATTCCACCAATTCCGTCAATGCCGACATTCATGTGAGGGCGGCGGGAAGCTGGCTGAACGGCAATTCCAACCAGACCGTGACGTTCGGGGGCGACTTGACGAGTGACGCCGGGGCCAACCTGGGAACGACGGCGGCAGGCAACCCGACGCTGACTACCATCTTCACCGGAAACCTCACCGGTTTTGTGGGAACCATGCACTCCGGGCAGGGGAATGTGGTTCTTGCCTTTGGCAACGGCGGTGCGGCCGCCACGCTGGGAACGGGCGAATTCATCAAGGCCGTTTCCCTGGGAGGGGCCGGAACCTACCGCGTCAACTACACAGGCACGGGCAGTGACCTGCTTTATACCGGCAATGTGATTGATACGGCGGCTCTGGACGTCCAGGGCGGCGACAAACTGGTTCTTACCGGGGCGAACACGTCCACAGGGGAATTGAAGATTGCCCAGAACTCCTCCGTCCAGCTGGGCGACGGGACCGGGGATAACGCCGCCTGGGCCGGAACTGTCACCGGAGCGGGGAGCCTCACCGTCAACACCACGGGCACCTTTGCGGTGGGAGACCGCGCCAACGGCCTGACGGGAACGCTCACGCTGGCCAAGGGTACGCTGGACCTTTCCGGCGCGGCGGCCACCACCAACATCCTCATTCAATCCGGTTCGCTGGCGAACGCCGGGAACTATGCGGGAACGGCTGCGAACAAGGTCCATGTCAATGCGGTTGCCGGTTCCGGCAATATCGCCCTGGGCGGCCTGGATGCCGCCGGGCTGGGAACGGTCGTCACCGCCACTGCCGGGACGCAGCTCACCGGGCTCAAGCAGGGTTCCACCTGGACCGTGACCGGCACGGGCAGCAGCCTTTTGCGGTAGGTGCGGGGAACATTTCCGGAGACCCCTTCACGGGGACGGATTCCCTGATTCAGTTTGAAGGCGCGGGGGGACAACCTGGGCAGCATCTCCTTTGGAGACGGCTCCACCCTCACCCTGGACCTCACCAGCGTCATGGATGCCATGAAAACGGCGGGCGGCAATCTGGAAATCCTGCTGACGAACGGCGGTTTTGCGCAGGACCTTGAAACGCTCAAGGGCCACATTACGGCCAATCCGCTTTTTGCCGCGCTGGGCTTCGGCATTGTAGACGTCAACGGGGGCAGCATCGTCCTCTCCGGTGATACGGACCTGGTTTACGTCTCCTCCGTGGACGGCACGGGCAGTGCGGACAATCCGGTTACGAACCAGTCCCTCAACTTCTACCAGGCCGTGATCGTGGACCAGGACCTTTACGTCCAGTCGGACGGCTCCATGGTGATCAAGAACCTGACCGCGCCGGGAACCAATCCGGGCCAGACGGGAACGGGCAACCTCATTGTCACCAACACGGCGGACAACAAGGGCGGCATCGAATTGCAGAACAACCTTTTCCATGAAGGAACGGGAGTGGACACCGTCTTTGCCGGGAACATCAGCGGCCTGGACGGTGCCGCGGCCAATACGGACCTGGTCAAGACGGGAGCCAACAAGCTCACCCTGTCCGGGAATGTGACGCTGGCCGGAGACATCATTGCGGAACAGGGAACGCTTCAGCTTAACGGCACGGCCAATGTGGAAGCCCTGCGCCTTGATTCCACGGACGCGGGCTCCCTTGCGGTGATCGGCGTGGGAGGCCACACGACGGCCCAGACGCTGGCGTCCGGCGCCAACGGCGGAAAGCTGGATATCGGTTCTTCCGGAACATTGACGCTGACGGGAGCTACCGATGGCCTTTCCCGCACGGAAATCGGCGGAACGGGTACGCTGAACATTGCGGAAGGCGCTTCCCTGGGACTGGCGGCGGACAGCGCGCTTTCCGGCGTGGTGCTGGACCTGGACGGCTCCCTGAGCCTGGCGGCGGACGGCTCTGCCGGTGGCCTGAACGGCTCCGGAGACCTGGAGCTGAACGGGCAGACCCTGCATATTCAGGCGGCTTCCGGCCAAACGCATACGTATGATGGAACGCTGGGGGCCGGAACACTGGATGTTTCCGGCGCAGGCACCCAAGTCCTGCGCAGCTCCGGTGCGGATACCGATCTGACGGTCAGCGGAGGAAACCTGGTTCTCCAGGGCAAGGCGGATGTAGACGGCGCCCATCTCAGCTACGGTAATCTGGTGAACAACGGCAAGCTGGCCATCCAGGCCAGCGACAACGCCCTGACGGCGGTCAACACCACCCTGAGCGTGGAAAACGCCACCTTCGGCAGCGGTTCCACCACCACCTTCACCCTGAATACCGACGCCGACATGACCGCCAGCTTCATCAAGGCTTCCGGAGACATTGTCATTGAAAACGGAGCCGCCTTCCACGTCACGTCAATTCCGGGCGTCAACATCACCTGGAAATCGGGCAACCCGATGGAGCTCACGCTGATGGAGCTCACCGGAGCCGGAACGATTGACCTGGGAGAAAATACGCTGACGGTAGGCGGTCTTTTCCTCACCTATTACAAGAATGCCCATCTGGTGCAGGAAGGGGACAAGGTCGTTCTGAAAGCGGAGGAACAGACGGACAATATTTATGCCGGCGTCGCTGACACGGCCAACTCCATGGCGGGCGCCAATCTGATTTGGGAAGCCGCCAGGCACGGTTCCGTAGACCAGGCCGTTACGGACTTCCTGGCCGCCCTCAATGACGACATGGTTAACAATCCCTCCGCCGCCAGGCGTTCCCTGGCCGCCGCCGCGGGCAGCACGGTCACCAGCCTGGGCATCGCCCAGCGGGACGCCCTGCGCGACCAGATGAACTGGATACGCAACCGCACCAACCAAATGGGCGTGAACCCCGCCTACGTCAATGCGGACCTCCCCTACTTCCACATGTGGATGCAGGGCACGGGCTCCTATGCCAAGCTGGACACCAGGGGGGATGAAAGCGGCTACCAGCTCACCACCTGGGGCGGCACCGTGGGCATGGACGTGGACCTCAGCGACCACTTCACCATGGGAGCGGCCTTCACGGCCAACTACGGCGACCTTACGGCCAGCGCGGCGGACAGTGCGGACGGTCATCTGGACAGTTACTACGCCAACCTCTTTGGCCGCTACCAGAGCAAGCGCTGGGCGCACACGCTCATCCTGACGGGTGGGTGGAACGACGCGAAGCTCAACCGCACGGTCAACTACGGAGCGGGCAGCTACGGCACGCAGGGCAACACCAGCGGGTGGGGCTTTGGAGCGATGTATGAACTGACCTACGACGTGTACCTCAACGAAGACAGGAGCAGCATCCTGCAGCCCCTGGTCAACGCCTCGGTAGTAACCACGAGAATGGACGGCTACACGGAAACGGGAGCCGGCAACATGGCCCTGAACGTCGCCAAACAGGAGTTGACGACGGGAACGGTTGCGCTGGGCGGCCGTTGGATGGGACTCATTGGCAGCAACATCTTCGGGCGTGAAGCATTGGCTGAGTTCCGGGTGAACGCGGCCCAGGACATGGGCGACCGCCGCGGAGAAGCCAATGTGGCGCTGCTGGGCAACCCCGGCTTCACGCAGAGAGTCAGAGGAGCGAAGGTGGGAATGACGGCGCTGCAAATAGGAGCAGGGCTGAGCGTGCCGGTAGGAACGCAGGGAACGATCTTCGTGGACGGCAATGCCGACTTCCGGGACGGAGCCAACTCGGTGAACGGAAGTATCGGCTACCGGTATGACTTTTAAGGAGAGTTGAAGTTTGAGAGTGGAGAGTGGAGCGGAGACGCTCTGCTCTCCCGGACCCGCAGGGCCGTTCCGGCATTGTCCGGAACGGCCCTGTTGCGTAAGGAGCGCGGCTTACAGCCGCGTTTCCGTTTAGTTGCCGCATCGGCATGCGGCGTTCCGGCGTCTGTTGGGAAAATACGGGAAGCTCCGTTTTCACTCTTCCAGCAGCCGGCCTCCGTCATGCCATTCTCCAAACATCCTGTTTTCCCGGGTATTCTTCAGGAACTTTTCCAGGCGGCTATGGAACAGCTCCGGCTGGTTTTTCTTAATCTGGATGGTATCCAGGCGCACGTGGCGGTACAGGCGGGGAAAGGCCAGGAAGTTGGAATAAACGCGCGGGTCCTTCTGAAGGGCTTCTAAAATATCCGGATCAATCCGGAACGCCTCCGGGTCCATTTCCGGCAGGCATTTTTCTCCATGGGGGGTCATCAGCCCCAGCCTGGTCAGGCGGCGTACGCGTTCCTTGTTCAGCTCGGACCATTTGCTTTTCCTGGAACGTGGGGTGAGGCGCTGGGCCAGAAAGCCGGAGGCTGTCTTCTTGCGGGTGCTGTCAATCCAGCCGAAGCACAGGGCTTCTTCCACGGCGTCCAGGTAAGGAATGGCATGGGGGGAAGGCTTTCTCGTCGTGAGAATCCAGCAGCAGGAGGAGGAACGGTGGTTCTGTTCCAGCCACGTTCTTAATTCCTGCCGTGTGGTGATGGGGAGAAGGTGGTCTATTTCCATGGCGGTTCGGTGGATGCCGCTTCTTTCTGCGGCAGCGCGCAAAAAGAGAAGGTGCGCAGGCCGTTTTTACGAAAGAGCCTTCCATTGATGCGCCGCGTGCCGGGATGGAGCGGCTTACGGGGTGAGGATACCTTCCCGGAGGCTGCATTTCCAGTACAGGCATGTTTTTCTATTCCATGGCATATTTCCCGGCAGGGGGCCTGCCCTTCCTCCAAGTCCGGGAATCCCTTCACGGCGTCTTTTTTTCTTTCTGCGGACATCCTTTCCCCTCTTTTGCGTAAGGAAGGGCCGGAGACGGTCCCGCGCATGATGGAGTACGGCACCTGTCCATCCTTTCCCCGGAAGAACGGGGAACTGGCTTTCCATGCCGGCGGCTTTTCACCGGAAAGGTTATTGTTCCCGGAGTGGAGGGGCAGGCCGTTCCCGACGTTCTTTTCACTTCCGGCAAAGGGCGGCGGGTTTTGTCCTTGTCAAAACGAATGCCGCCATTATACATGATTTATGAAGAAAAGCGTGTTGCTGGCCGGGCTGGGATTGGTTCTGCTGGCCTCCGTGGTGGTGACTCTTAAAATGGCGTGTGCCGAGGATTCCGTCAACCGTGCGGATACCGCACGGGAACGGGTAATGCCCGTGCTGAATTCCTTCCTGGATCTCTGCGGGGCCAAGGTGGGGGATCCTGTATTCCTGCGTGCCGTGAAGGAAGATTCCGTGCTGGAACTGTGGGTGAAGCCGGACAAGGCGGAACGCTATGTGCTTGCCAAGCGCTACCCCATTGCCGCGTGGTCCGGAAAGCTGGGGCCCAAGGAAAAGGAGGGGGACAAGCAGACCCCGGAGGGTTTTTACGAAGTGGAGCCGTCCGGCCTGAATCCCCGCAGCAACTACCATCTGGCTTTCAACATCGGCTATCCGAATGCCTATGACCGCTCCCTGAACCGGACGGGAAGCTTCATCATGGTGCATGGCCGGGACGTTTCCATTGGCTGCCTGGCGATGACCGATCCGGGGATTGAGGAAATTTACACCATGGTGGAACAGGCCCTGATTCACGGGCAGCAGCGCGTTCCCGTGCAGATTTATCCCTTCGTGCCCACTCCGGCGCGTTTATTGAAGGAAAAGAATTCCCCCCCACGCCGCTTTTTGGGCGGACATGGCACGCGCGTGGGACTGGACGGAACGGACCCACACCCCGGCCCGGGTGAATGCCGTGGATGGCAGGCTGGTGGTTGTGGAACAATAAAAATCCTCCGGCCGGGGGCCGGAGGATGGGAAAGGTGCGGAAGGAAAGGGGAACGGTTGCCCCTGTTGCCGCGCGTCCGGGAAAGACGTGCCGGAACGCTCTAGACGAGCTGGGCAATCAACTCTTCGCGGTCACCCGGCAGGAAGTCCATCGGGGCGATTTCCGGCAGCGTGTAGCAGCCGGAGGCCAGTTTCATGCTGGCTCGGGCGCAAGCCACCATGACCTGGGCGGTCAGGGCCGGATTATTGATGCGCATTTCAAACGTGAACATCTGGTTCTGCGTGGAGCCGGAAACGCCCTTGCGTTCCATCAGCACGCCGTGGCCCATGTCCTTCAGCGCGTCGATGTCGGGCACCTGCTGCACGCGGGTGTCGTCATGGCTGAAATAGGAATCGGACTTGATGGCGAACTCCACGTCGGAGAACTTGGCTCCTTCCTTCAGCACCACGTAAACCATGCGGCGGTGCACGCCGGAACCGGTGGGGATGGTGAGGGAAAGGGCGTCCGCCACTCCTTCCTTGGAGCGCGCCACCACGCTGTGGCCCATGCTCATGCCGGGGCCGAAGTTGGTGTACGTAATGCCTTTGGGAGCCATCGCCAGCATCAGGGTGCGAATGACGGAGTCCGTGCCCGGGTCCCAGCCGGCGGAGATGATGGAGACGGCGTCATGCTTGATCGCCTGTGCTCCCAGGGAGCGCCGCAGGTTCACGATGTCTCCGTGGATGTCAAAGCTGTCCACCGTGTTGATGCCGCGGGCGAGCAGGGGCAGAGCCGTTTCTTCCACGCTGCGGGTGGGGGTGCAGAGCAGGGCCGCGTCCACATGGCCCAGGTCCTCCATGCTGCTTGCGGTCTTGATGCCGTGCACGGGTTCGCTGCCGGGGCGGCGGACGATGCCCGCCAGTTCCATATCGGGCGCGGCGCGCAAGGCGTCCACGGCGTATTTCCCGATGTTGCCGTATCCTACAATGGCTACTTTGATCATCTTGGTAGTAAATAGTAATGATTCCGGGAGCGGGGACGGAATGCCCTCCGGATGTTTTCTCCCGTTGACGCATGTTTTTTAAGCGTTGCGGGTGCGCATGGCAAGAACGGAGAATGACAGGAGCGCCTGTGCGGCATCATGAAGGGTTCTTTGAACGGAGTCCGGAGAAATGGAGTCTGACCACTCGGAACTCTTCCAATAAAACGATGAAAAGCAAATTGATTATTCTGAGTATCGCCACCCTTCTTGGGTGTGTTTCCTGCCATACGATCGGCGGAGTAGGCAAGGACGTGGAAGCCGTCGGCAGCGACATTAATTCCGCCGCCCGCTCCACCAGCCGTTCCATGTAAAAAGACTGTGTGTGACCATGGACGAAAACCGCTTCATCCGGATGGATGAAGCGGTTTTCTTTGATGGGCGTGACGCCTTCTTTCCAGCCTCCGGTTTTCCGGCCCCACGGAATGTTCCCGCTCCCTGTAAAAAGGTTTTTTTACGATGTGTGACGGAAGCAATAAAAAGGGCATGCCGTATGTCCGGCATGCCCTTTGAAAAGAAATTAACCTTCCGTTTTTAACGGCGGCGGCGCAGCATCAGGGCCGCCAGGCCCAGAAGGCTCAGGGAAACGGTGGCCGGTTCCGGCACGCCGTTGATGTAGGAGACGTAAATCTTGCCGTTCTCCGTGAACACCTGGTACTTGCCTACATTTTCAGCGGTAAGTGCCTCGGCGGCGATGTCGTCGCTCTGCGTTCCGCCCGTGATGGTCGTGTTGCTGGTTGCGGCGCTTCCCACGCCATTGACGAGTTCGCGCGTCACGAGCTCGAACGTGGTTCCTTGCGTAATCAGGTCGCCCAGGGAGGCGGAGAAGGCGAAACGGCCCAGATCGGTCTGGTTCGTAAGATTCAGGATGCCGGTCGTGCCCAGGTCCACGAACAAGTTGTTGCTGTTGGCGTTCCAGGTAAGCGCGGCAGTGAGGTTCAGCGTGCCGTATACCGTCCAGTTCATGTTCTGGTCGCAATTGGCTACGATGGAACCGCTCGTTTTGCCGACGGTCAGCGTGGAGCCTTTTCCCACGGAGACGGTCGTGCGCTGGAATTTGGTGAAATTCTGAAGGGACACATTGGCTCCGTTGGAAACATTGATGGTGGAGGTCCATCCTTCCACGGTGGTGCCGGGTCCGCATACCACGGTATGGTCTCCGGAGACGTTGACCGTGCCCCAGTTGGGATTGACCAGCGGAACATTGCCGCTGGGGCCGCTTTCCGTCTGCCAGTTGGATGCCTGGCTCCAGTCGGTAGAACCGTCAATGGGAGCCCATGTATAAATAGCGGCCTGCGCCGTCATGCAGGAAAAAAAAGCCAGCAGGGAGGAAAGCAGGATCAGAGTTTTCTTCATATGAATGCGATGTGAATTAGAGCTGGAAAGGGAAACTTCCAAGCCCGCGGGAATATGCCGGATTACAAATCCGGGGTCAAGGGCCATGATTTTCATACCAAGGAACTTAGCCTGACCGTTGCACCATGGGAGACCGTTTCCGTGTAGGAAGCCTTCCGGAATGAGGAAGCCGGCCCCCTGGAACGCCGCAAGCCTTTGCGGCCGTTGAAATATACGTGTCCTGCCAGGACGCACTGATTTTCAGGGAAAAGGATTCGCTGCCGCTCGGGTTAAATACGGATGACCCAAGGGCTTGCATGGCGCTTCATAAGGCATCGGGACCATTCCATGTTAATCTGTAACGGATTTGTAATCCGCGGGCGGCAGAGCACTCCATGGGGAACCGCCATCCATGAAACGATGGGGAAACTTTAAATCTTTGCCTCTTTTGAATTAAAAAGAGGCTCCAGGCTGGTGGACGGATGCTTCTTCCGCTTTACTGCATGGACTCCCTGGTGGCCTGGGAGGCGTTGTCAATTTTGCTGCCCATGGCTTCCACGTCTTTTCCGATTCCGCTGATGGTGTTGCAGGAGGCAAGGCCGAGGGCGGCGGCGAGCGTCAGAAGGGCGAGTTTGGTATTCATCGGTGGAAGAGAGGTTGAAAGCCGCATCCTACCCTGCTTCCGGTTCCTTGTCAATGAGCCGGATGCTTTCCGGAACGCCTCTTTTTCCGGGCATGGGGCTTTCCGGCGGGGAAGAAAGTGGCTGTGTCGTGCCCGGATTCGGAAGTTATGTAAAGAATCTTCGCCGGGGACCTGGCGGCGGTTTATTGATGAAGGCCGCGGGGCCTTCATTCACGGGGGAATCGCTGCGTGGCCGGCTGCCGGGAGAAGGGGGCTTTTTCCCCTTGGCTAGATTTCTCCCTCCGGACCGCCTGGCGAACGGCGCAGTTTCCTTTTCAGCGCCAGCCCCGTGCGGACCAGGAAGTAAATGGCCGCGGCGGCCAGCAGAACGGCCGCGACGGGAAGAACGCAGGCCAGCACGGCGACGATGGAGGCGGAAGCCGTTTCCGCCGTAGTGACGACGGAGTTGCCCAGTCCTCCCGTAGCGGCGGAGGCGGCTCCCCGGATGGCGGCCATGCCTCCGTGGATGATGCCTGCCGCTCCGCCTCCGGCAATGGCGGCCAGCCCCCATTTAAGCATGGGGTCCATGCTGCCGATGAAGCCGGCGGCCAGGATGGTTCCCGCAACGATGGCGGCGGGAGCTCCCAGCACGTCCAGCGTGTGGTCGATGACCGGGATGTAGTACGCCGCTATTTCCAGCAGCGTGGCTACGGAGAGGGTGACCAGCGCGGCCGTGCCGCCCAGCCATGCGAATTCCGGCGTCACCGTCAGGAAGCCTCCCCGGATGGCGATGGCGGCTACCAGCAGAGGCACAAAGATGCGGAAGCCGCAGGCCGCTCCCAGCCCGATGCCGAGCAAAACGCCCATGACGGCTTCCATATTCATCTGCGGATCAGTTCAGTTTAACGGTGGTTGCAGTCGTGGCCGCCTGGGTGGCGGCTGCGGGAGCGGCTGCGGCAGGGGCCTTTTTCTCTTCCGTGGATTTTCCCAGGAAGGCGGGCAGTTCCAGCCCCACGCTCTTGCCGAGCTCGTGGAGAGGCAGGGTGTCTTTCACCAGATTCTGCACGAATCCGCCCACGGAGGAATCCCCTCCGTTGCCCATGACGACGACCTTGTCAAATTTCAGGCCCTTGATGGCTCCGGACTGGAGTTCCACGATCTTGGTGAGCTGTTCGGTAATCAGGAGGCTGGAAGCGGCGTCGGACGAGCCTGCCGCCTGTACGATCTGCTGGAAGCCGCGGGCCTTGCCTTCCAGAACGGCTTCAATGGCGGCGGCTTCACCGCGGCCCACCATTTCCATGCCTTCCCCTTCCGCCTTTTTCTTCAGAAGGGTGGCCTGGGCTTCGCCTTCCGCCAGTTGTCGGATGGCTTCCGCTTCCGCCCTGCGCTGGATGAGCAGGGCCTGCGCCTTGCCTTCCTGTTCCAGCTTGAGCACTTCCGCCGTGGCCTGGGCCTGCACTTCGCGCTGGCTCTTTTCAATGCGGGCCGTCACCAGGATGTTGGCCTCCTGCGTGGCGCGTTCGCGTTCGGCGCGCTTTATTTCCGCTTCCTTTTCCGCCTCGTAGGCTTCTTCCAGGGTCTTGGCTTCCTGCACCTTCTGGGCCACTTCCGCCAGCTTCTTGGCTTCCGCCTGCTTCACTTGCAGCTTGGCGGCGGATTCCGCAATCTTGATCTGGGCTTCGTTCTGGCCCTCAATGGCAATGGCGCGGGCGTTCGCCACCTGGACGGTCTGGTCCTTTTCCGCTTCCGCCTTGCCGATTTCCCCGCGGCGCGTTTCTTCCGCCACCTTGATGGTGGCGTCATTGATGGCGCGCGCGGCTGCTTCCTTGCCCAGGGCGCTGATGTAGCCGGAGGCGTCCTGAATGTCCGTGATATTGGCGTTAATGAGGTGGAGGCCCACCTTGTGCAGCTCCACGTCCACGCCTTCCGTAATGCCCTTGATGAGTTTTTCGCGGTCGGAGTTGATTTCCTCAATGGTCATGGAGGCGATCACCACGCGCATCTGGCCCATGATGATTTCCGCAGCCAGGTTGCGGATTTCCTCCCGGGAGCGGCCCAGCAGGCGCGCGGCGGCGTTCTGCATGATTTCCGGCAGGGTGGAGATGCCCACGATGAAGGAGGAGGGAACGTCCACGCGGATGTTCTGGGAGGAGAGGGCGCCCTGGAGGGGCACGTCAATGTTGATGGGGTTCAGGTCCAGGTAGCTGTAGGACTGGAGGACCGGAAGCACGAAGGTGGAGCCGCCGTGGTAGCATTTGGCGGGCTGGCCCGTGCCCACCTTGCCGAAGACGATGAGGATTTTGTCCGGCGGGCACATGCGGTAGCGGCTGAACAGCCAGGAGGCCGTCAGGATGATGAAGAGAACCAGAATGGCGATAGGGATGATTTGGTCCATGGTATTGGATGGGGTGTATGGTTGGGTTTATTGGTTAATGAAGAGGTTTGACGGTAACGACGCCTGCCGTGACGGCGACTACTTCCACCGGGGTTCCTGCGGGCAGGGATTCCTCCCCTTCCTGAACGGCGGGGAGGTACAGAAGCTGGCTGGGATGGGCGATCGTCACCTGTCCGCCGCGTTCAAGCCTGCCGGGAATGCTGATGTAAACGGTGCCGTGCATGCCCTTGAGGGTTTCATAGTTCAGGGTGCCGTCTGATTTGAGGCTCATGATGAAGCGCATGGAGATGCCGATGATCAGGAACATCAGCACGCCGGTGAAGAAGGCCGCTGCCAGGGAGGCGGCCATTCCCCAGCCCAGGCCCTGGGCGAGCACGCCGCCCCAGCCGAAGCCCAGGAAGAAGCCGATGCCGGATTTAATGGACAGCAGGCCCACGTCCGCGCCGCCGGCGTCCGCGTCAAAGTCCAGGTCATGTTCCCCCAGCCCGAACAGGGACAGGAGAAACAGAAGCGCTCCCACGCCCGTCGCGGCCACGGCGATGATGAAGAAAATGGAGTAATCAGTCATAGGGTAGATTGATTGCCGGGAGTATCCATGTTTGGAGCCCGCTTGTCTATGGAAAAAGGAACGGCGGCCGGATATTCCGGCCTATTTCATTTCCACCACGGCTTTTTCCCCCTTCTTGAGCTCCAGTTCCCGGAGCAGGAGGAAGTCGTTGGTCAGCAGGCCGGCCTTCTCCACGGGAGTGGCGGTTTCTCCAATGGTGACGGTGGCCTTTTTGGCGGTGATCCTGTTGGGGAACCAGACGCCCAGGCGCGCCTTGGCGTCCTTGTTGGCCGTGACGGTGAAGCCCTTGGCGGCGTCCGCGGGGTCGTTCCACTCAATATGCCACGGGGACGGAGCGCGGGATTCGTCCAGGCGCGCCGTCCAGGCGGGATCCCCGTAAAAAGCCACGGTATCCCGGTCATGGATGAGGCCCATCTGGTCCTTGCCCATGCCGTAGCCGGCGGAGTTCATGCCCCTGGCAAAGTCCGGGTCGTCCTTGATGCCGTTGATGTCCGGCGCGTTAAAGTTGACGTTCATGAGCTTGGGGAAGCGGGTCATGGTTTCGTCCAGAATGAACTGGTTGTTCAGGTACCAGGCTTCCGCCAGGCTGGAGGCGTCATGGTTGCTGAACAGGAGTCCCAGCGTTCCCCAGCCGCCCTTGCCGTACCAGGAGGGGACGGTGTAGCCCACCAGCTGGTTGAAGCCGTAGTGGCTCAGGGCGGTGACGGCCATGGAATTCTTCGTTTTTTTAGTGTCCCCTACCAGGCAGTTCCCCGCGGCTACCCAGACGGCGGGAACCGGCTTGATTTCAATCGCCGGAGCCTTGATTCTCTCAAGGAAGGAGAGCAGGTCGTCCTCCTTCCCGTTGAAGATCGCGCCGCGCAGGAAGGTGGTGAATTCCTTGAACTGCTTTTTGTCCAGCACGTGGAACCGGTTGTTGCCGGAGACGATGATCCCCTTGCCGAAAGGCATTTCCAGATTGAACTGGGTGGCGTGGGAGGCCGTCACAAAGAGCTGGGGAGCGTAAAGTTCCCAGTATTCCACGAGCTTGGGCGTCACGCCCAGCGTGGTTTCATCCCCGCGGTCCTGTTCCTTCAGGCCCTTCACGTAAAAAGCGGGCGTTACCTTGCCCTTGGAATTGTGCTGTTCCAGGTACTGGAAGGGCTGCCAGTCCGTGATGCTCATGCTGTCGGTGAAACGGGAGGCGTCCACGTTGGTGGTTCCCATGGAGCGGCTGATCACGAGCGGCTGCGTTTCAGAGGCTATCCTCATGGCGTCCTGCGGGGTGTAGCCCGTGACGATGCCCCAGATGCAGTCCCCGTACGGGTCGTCGTCCAGGCGGCGGGTCAGGCGGTGCAGGTCATTGACCAGCACCCGGTCTATTTCCTCCGGACGCGCGACCACGGCCATGAAGCGGGGGGCCATTTTCTTGAGCGTGTCCAGCTTGGCGAACATGGAGTCCTTCACGGTGACGATGGAGCCTCCGTGCTTTTCAGCCAGCTTGTCCGCCACGGCCTTCCATTCCGGCATGGCGGCGGTTTCCTCGGAGATGATGATGGCGTAGTCATTCTTGCCGGAGTCTTTTTTTATGGTTTTCACGGCAGTGGCGTGAATGCAAAAAGCCGCCGTGGAGACGGCGGCCTGGGTGGCATCGGGTTTGTCCGCCTGCTTTTCAGCAGGCGGAGCTTCCGCGGCCGGATGGTCCGGCAGGATGTTCAGGTTGAGATGTTCTCCCTTGCCGAAGATGTCTTTGGCAAGCTTGTTGACCTCTTCCACGGTGATGGCTTTCACGTCCGGAATGCTTTCCCTCTGCTGGGCCAGCCGTTCCGGTTTGGCCTGGGAATCCCTCAGCACGGAGGTCCAGTAGCCGTTGTCGCGCTGGGCGCGGTCCATGGAGTTGAGAATGGGGTTGCGGGCGCGGTCCAGTTCCTCCTGGGTGACGTTCCCCTTGCCGAGGTCGTCCGCAATCCTGGCAATCGCATTCCGCACGGCATCCTTGTTGCGCATCACGCCGGAGCTGAGGGTGATGATGTAGCCGTCGTCCGGGTAGGTTTCACTGATGTTGAGCCCGGTGGAGGGGGAGTAGGTTTCCCCCATGTCTTCGCGCAGGCCCTTGAACACGCGGTCATAGAAAACGGCCTTGAGCATGTTCAGCCTGCGGGCCAGTTTCTTGTCTTCTCCGCCGGGCGTTTTCCAGAAGAGGCAGACCAGCGTCTTGTCAATGGAGGAGTCATAGGTCAGGTCCTTGGAGAAGTTGAAGTCCGCCATGGCCGGGTGGCGCAGTTTTTCATCCAGCGTGGCCGGGGCTTCCGCACGCCTGGGAACCGCGCCTACGGTGCGTTCCAGCAGGGGAATGATGTCCTCCGTCTTGAAGTCCCCCGTGACGGTCACTTCCATGTAATTGTTCTTCAGGGGGGCGTCCACCCAGTCCTGCACGTCCTTGACCTGGTAGGAGTTCAACTGTTCCTGCGCGGGGAAGGTGAAGCGGGGATTGTTCTTGTACAGGATGGCGGGCACCTGCATTTTCATGGCTCCCTGCACCTCATGGTTCAGCTTGTTGTAAATCATGGGGATGGCGCGGCGGAGCAGGGTGACGCCGTCCTGGCGGTAGCCGGGGTACATCAGGTAGGCCGTCTGGAGCTGGAGCTGCGTTTCCAGGTCTTCTTTGTTGGTGTTCCCGGAGAGCAGGAAGGAGCGGTCCGTCATGGAGAAGCCCACGCCGACTTTCTTGCCCGCCATGATGGCTGCCAGTTCGTCGTTGGAGTGGTCCTTCAAGCCGCCGCCGTTCATCACGGCGCCCGCAAAGAGTTCCAGCCCGGAGGCCTTTTCCGGCCTGCTCAGTTCCCCGCCGTCCACGGCAAAGGTGATGTTGATGGAATCCTTGTCGAACTCCGTGGGCTTCAGGTTGACGCGCACGCCGTTGGAAAGGGTGAGCTGGGTGACTCCCAGGTCAGCGGCTTCCGCGCGGGCCGTCACCTTGCCGGGTTCCCCGAATTTGTAGGAGAAGTCCTTCCGGCTGTCCGCCTGGTAGGGTTCCACCTTGGAGGCCCGGGCGTCCTGGTACGTCTTCATGATTTCAGCGCTTCCCTGGGCGTTTTCCTTGTTGGAGGTGACGATCACGCGGGGGAAGGCTCCGGTCCAGGCTTCCTTCAGAGCGGCCTGGCATTGTTCGGGCGTCAGGTTTTCCACGACTTCCCTGGAGATGGCCCAGTCTTCCTGCGGCGTGGTGAAGACCTTGTCCTGCGCGGCGCTCTGGGCGATGGCGGAGGCCACGTCTTCCGACTTGACGGTGGGCCAGGACTTGATGGCGTTTTCCGCGGCGGCAGTGATGTTGCTGCGGGCTTCCGCCAGTTCCTCCTTGTTGAAGCCGAATTCGATGGCCCGGCGCAGCTCCCTGTTCAATGGCGGTCAGGGCCGGCTTCCAGTTCTTGTAGTCCGCCTGGGTCTGGATGGCGTCCACTTGCGCCGCTTCCATCACATCCATGCGTCCGCCTTCCGCGGAAATGAAGGGGCAGTCCGCATTCTTCGCCATCTTTTCCAGACGGCGGTTCAGCATGGCGTAAGCCACGTTGAGGGGAATCTCCTCGTTGCGGTTGGCGACCGTGTCCGGCTTCTTCACGTAGGGACGAGCGATGTTGACGCTGACTTCCGTGCTGGTGGCCTCCTTGTTGGTGATCCAGTGGGCGGTGGTTTCCGTGGCCGTCTTGAGCGCGCCCCGGTCCGTCTGGAAGGAGTAATTGTCCTTCTTCATGGAGCCGAAGTATTTTTCCACCCAGGCCTTGCCCTGTTCCGGCGTGATGTCCCCGGCGATGACGAGCTGCATCTGGCTGGGGACGTAGTGGGTCTGATAGTAGTTTACAAATTTTTCCCGCGGCGCGGTACGGATTACTTCCAGCGTGCCGATGGGGTAGCGGTCGGGGATCCTGGTGCCGTCAAGCATGATGGAGAAAACCTCCTTCATGACCCGGTAGCCAGCGGAATCCCGCGCCTTGTATTCACTGGTGATGATGCCGCGTTCCGCGTCAATGGCGCTTTCCTCCAGCAGGGCGCCGTCCGCAAAATCCCTCATGATGGTGAAGGCCAGGTTCACGGTGGACTCCTTCATGCTGGGCACGTCCATCATGTACACGGTTTCGTCAAAGGCGGTGTAGGCGTTCGCGTCCCCGCCCAGGCCCAGGCCTTCCTTCTGCATGGCGGGAATCATTTCCCCGCGCTTGAAATGCGTGCTTCCGTTGAAAACCATGTGTTCCAGGAAGTGGGAGATGCCCTGGATGTCGTCCGTTTCATTCAGGGAACCCGTGTTGACGCGCAGGCGGATGCTGAACCGGCCCTTGGGCTCCGCGTTCGGGCGGATGAAGTAGGTCAGCCCGTTGGGGAGCTTTCCCTTGATAAGCCGGGGATCCTGCTTGGGAATGCCTGCCGCCGGTTGGACAGCGGCGGCCTGGGTCTTGTTTTCTGCTGCGGCTTCGGCCAGCGAATGGGCCGGGAGTAGGCACGCGGCAGCCAGAATGGAGGTGATGGTAAATGCCTTCATGGAAAAATACTGCCCTCTTGTTTCACACGATTTTCCGGGCAAGTCAAGCGGCCTTCTCTGCATAAAAGCGGTGAATTTCCGGAGAACCTCCGGAAACGGAAGCCATATCAAAAGGATGAGGAAGGCATCCATTCATCCCGCGGGCGCGGCTCTGAAATTCCGCAGATGCGGTCCACGCAGCGCTCCCACGCCTCCCGGCCCTGGTAGATCTCCACCTCAATGCGCAGGAAGTAAATGGGGACCTCCGGGTCTTCCTCCGGTTTTTCCAGCCGCACGGCGTCCTTCTCCGTGGTCACGATCATGTCCATGGCCCGGTCCGCGCAGCGGTCGTAGAACTCCTGCAATTCCGCTTGTTCAAACCAGTGGTGGTCCGGGAACCTGCGGCAGATTTCCACGTGGGCGCCCAGGGAGCGCAGGGAATCTTCAAAGCTTTCCGGGCGCGCGATGCCGCTGAGGCACGCCACCCATTTCCCCTGGAGGGCCTCCAGGGGAAGCCGTTCCCCCGTGAACACGTTTTCCAGGTACCGGGGGCCGTGGTCGCTCACGATGATGTCCGCCACGGGATTGTACTTCCTGATGGCGGCGATCAGCTCATCCTGGGGCTTGCCGCCGCATTTGGTCAGAACGATGTAGCTGGCGCGCGCCAGGCTGCCCCTGGGCTCCCGCAGGGTGCCGCGCGGGAGCATGGCCCCGGTGCCGAAGGGCGCGCCGCAGTCCACCAGCACGATGTCCAGTTCATGAGCCAGTTTCAGGTATTGCATGCCGTCGTCCAGCAGCAGGGTGTCGCACCCCAGGTGTTCAATGGCGAAGATGCCGGACTTGATGCGGTTCTTGTCCACCAGAACCGCCACGCCGTCCAGGTTCTTGGCAAGCATGAAGGGTTCGTCCCCGGAATGCAGGGGGCCCAGGTAGCGCGTTTCCCCGTCGCTGGCGATCTTGGGCAGGTTTTCCGGCTGGCGGCCGTCCTTGTCCTTCCACTCCTGGGGCTTGTCTAGGTCCGCGCTTTTGTAGCCGCGGGTCAGGATGGCTACCTTGCGGCCGCGCTGGGTGAGGGTGCGGGCCAGCAGTTCCACCACCGGAGTCTTTCCGGTGCCCCCCACGGTGATGTTCCCCACGCTGACCACCAGCGTTCCCAGCCTGGCCTGCTTCGCGATGCTGGAGTGGAACAGGTACAGCCGCGCCAGCACCACCAGCCTGAACAGCCAGGAGGCCCCGCGCAGGACCATGCGCATCATGGAGGCGCGGAACCCCTTGGCCCGGCCGAAGATGACTTCCGTTCCCCACTCTTCAAACTCTTCCGATCTGGATTTCATGATAAGCCCGGCGGCGCGCCTGGAAACTCCGTCAGTGGAGGATGCGGTGGCAGCTGTCGCAGTAAACGGTTTCGTGGCCGCCCAGCACCTTCATGCGGGCGTTGTCCGTAATGACCATGTGGCAGCCGCCGCAGTGGCCTTTTTCATCCATCGGCACAATGACCGGGACTCCCTTGCTTTTGGTCATCCGTTCGTATTCCCCCAGGGAATCCTCCGGAACGGCGGCGGCCAGGTCCGCGCGTTCCGCATTCAAGTGGTCCAGAAGCTTCTTGTCCGTTTCCGCCGTCCGGTCAAAGCGGGCCAGTGTTTCCTCCATCTCGCGCTGGGCGTCCCGCGCGCGCCGGATTTTCTGCTCCATATCCGTTTTCGCGGTTTCCAGGCGTTCCATCAGCTCCAGCTCGGAGGTTTCCAGGGCGTCAATGGCGGCTTCCGTCTTCTCCACCTCCTGAATGCACATCTGGTATTCCTCGTTTTTCCGGGTATTGGACTGGAGGGTTTTCATCTTGCCGATGTAGGCGCGCTTGGTTTCAACGGCGGCTTCCACGTCCCGTATGCTCTTCTCAACGCTCGCGACTTCCTGCTTGGCGGCCAGGGCCTTCTGCTTGATGGCCTCCATCTGGCGCAGCAGGCGCGTTCTCTGTTCCGGCAGGGAGGCCAGCTCCTTCCGGAGTTTGGAGATCCGCACATCTTTTTCCTGAAGGATCAGCAACTGGTCTAAATCGGCATGATTCATCGCCTGCCACCCTAGCATGCCCCGGCGGGACGGGAAAGATTTTTTCTCGGCTCCGGGGCGGCGGCCCTTCCGTCTTTTTACGGTGCAGGGGAGCGGCGTCCCGTGTTTCGGGGGAAAGGAGGTTTTCCTGAGAAACGGCCTCCCGTTTCCCGCTGAGTATTTCAAGCAGGGCCTTCTGCTGCGCCGGAGTGCCGCCCTGTGCGGGCGGCGGCATGGAAAGTTCCGCATACTGCCGCGCCAGTTTGTCTTTCTTCTGCCGGTTCTGCCAGAAAAGGAAGGCGCACACGGCAAGCACGCAGGCGCAGGCGGCTGCCAGGACCGTGTATGAATGGCGGTTGGAGGGCATGACGGGAGAGACTAGCCGTGCATTGTAGAGAAAGACGCTCCCCTGTTCCAGGTAAATCAACAACGGGGAAAAGAAAGTCTGCCGTGCCGCCGTGGGGCCGGAAGCCTTCCGCGGCTGTTCCGGCGGCTCTTAAAACGTCAGGATGGTTTGGAGCCGGAAGACGCTGGCGTTTCCGGTGTCGTCCCGGCCCGCGGGGTTGGAAATCCACAGCAGGGAGGGCTGGATCAGGAACCAGGGAGTCACGGAAATGTTATAGTGGCATTCCATCACCACTTCCTTTTTGCTTCTGGAACGGCCTTCCGCCATGCTCCCGTCGTCCGGGCGGGTCACGGCCAGGGCAATGCCGAACTGGTTGGCTTCCCCCTCCTCGCAGACGCCCAGGTGCTGGAGAGGCTGGCTGCAAACGAAGCCGCCGGACCATTGGACGGCGGCGCCGCAGAAGTTGTCCCGCGTGGAATCGCTCCAGCCCGCGCGGCAGAAGGCCTTCCACGGGCTGCCGCCAAGCTGCTGCTCCACGTTCAGGGCGATCCCGGCCACGGTGTGGAGGTTCTTCCTTTCCTCCCCGTCCGGCAGTTCGTTGATGCGGGCCATGAAGGGGGTGAGCTTGACGGCCCCGGAATCATGCACCCACGCCAGTTCCGCCAGGACGTTGAAATTCTTGCCGTCCGTGTGTTTTAGCGGGGAGGCGTTCTGGGGGCAGCTGGTGAAGTTGCCGCCCAGCATGGCGTACCACTGTTCGTGGAACTGGTGCTGGAAGATGACGCCCAGGTTGGAATCCGCCATGGGAATCACCTGGTTGTTGACGAAGGGGGAGGCGCAGAACTGGCCGAAGGAGGAATTGGCGTAGCTGTTGGTGTCAAAATAATTCGTCTGGTTCACCACGCCCGCGACTATGGCGCTTTTTCCCCGGTTGAAGGTTTGCAGGAGCGCTATTTCCGGCAGGAAGAAGATTCTTTCCCCGAAGATGTCCGTATGCGTGTCTCCCGTCAGGCCGATGGCGTCATTCATGTTGCCGCCCCTCCACGTCTTTCCGGTCAGCGCAGTGGAGCCTGAAAGCTCCAGTTTCAGCCACGTTTCCCGGTTGCTGGGCGCCTGGATGAGGCGGTAATTGGCGTGGGCGTGCAGCAGGTACCAGAGCTGGGTGCCGGGCTTGTCCGGAGCCGGGTGGTGGATGGAGTTGTAGGAAAAGGCGTTTTCCACCAGGAATTCCAGTCCCGCGCGGTGCGCTTTGGAGTGGAGGCCGGTCAGGGCCTGCGTAAGGGAATCGTTGGGGATGGGGGCCGTTTCGTCCCCGTAATCCCCGCCCAGCAAATTGATGTCCGCCAGCAGGTGGGCCGGAGGTTCCGGCTGGTCCGGGCGGAGCATTTCGGTTCCTGCCTGTCTGCCCTGGGCGGCGAAGGCTCCCAGAAGGCCGAGGATGATGAGGGGACGGTACATGTTGTCAGGTGAATAGGTAAGTGGTGCAGGGGGCGGAGGGGCCCTATCCTAAGGGATGGGGCAGGAGGAGGAAAAGCGGCAAATCACCCCCGTTGAGTCATGACGCAGCCGGCGGGGCATTTCTGCCGCGGAAGGTCCGGTTCAGGGGGGAAATGCCGGAAGCGCGCCGGAAAGACGGGGCCGGTTAAAAGCCCAGGGCTTCCTTCTGCCAGTTCAGCAGGGTGGAGACGCCTTTTTCCCTGTCTTCCGCAATGGCTTCCAGGGAGGCCCGGGTAATCAGGAAGGAGCCTTCCATGCCCAGTTCTTCAGCCTTTTCATCCCTGAGCTTGCACAGGCGCGCCAGATTGGCCTCAAACTGGTCGGAATGCTGGCGGCGCTGGATGCGCGGGCGGCAGGGATAGTCGTCTTCATCCAGCAGGTAAAATTTCTGGAGGGCGTCCATGAACCGGCTGCGCCTGTGGGAGTGGAAGCGGGGCGGAGGAGTCACGGTGCGCTGTTCCTGAAGGGCCAGGCTCCACTGGATGAGGTCCGCGTTGGAGCAGACCATGAACGCGGGCTTGTCCCACGCTTTAGCCTCCGCATCGCGCCATGTCCACAGTTCCCGGAGGGCGGCCAGCCCTTTCCTGTTCAGCTTGCCGCAGCCCTGGATGCGCCAGGGGTCCTGATGGCCGGCCAGATGGCGTTCCCGGGCTCGGTCCATGGAGTGCCTGCAAATCTCTTCAAACCAGCCCATGCGTCCTTTTTCCCGGAGGGCGGCCGTCAGTTTGTCCGCCATGTCCAGCATGTAATTCACGTCGTTCAGGGCATAGATGACCATGGTCGGGGAAAGGGGGCGCCGCGCCCAGTCCGCCTTTTGGGAGGACTTGCTCAGGGCTACGCCGTGGAAATGTTCCACCAGGGCGGCCAGCCCGAACTGGCGGAAGCCCAGCAGGCGCGCCGCCGTCTGGGTATCCCAGATCATGGCGGGCAGCGTTTCCCAGGCGTTCTGGAAGAGGCTCATGTCATAATCCGCCCCGTGCATCCAGACTTCCGTTTCCTTCAGCCAGTTGTAAAACGGCCCCATGTCTTCAATGGAGAGAGGGTCGATCAGGCAGGAGCCCGTTTCATCCGCGTACTGGATCAGGCAGATCTTTTCCTGATAGCGGTGCAGGCTGTCTGCCTCCAGGTCCAGGACTACCCGTCCCGTGGGCTGTGCGGTGGCGCGCTTGCGCCATTCCAGTAATTCCTCTTTCTCGCTAATCATCTTATTGCAACAGAGCGGGATTGAACCATGTATCAGCACGCCGGGCAACTGGAAATGCAAAAAAAGTGCTGATGGGGCAATCATGTATTGCCTATTTCCCGGAAATAGGGCACGAAGAAAGGCGCATGGAAGAGGAAGCTACAGAAACCGGACGCAACCACGGAGAACAGCCTTTGGACGAATTGATGAAGCGCTGGCATCTGACCAACCACGACCTGGTGGAGATTTCCCCGGAACAGCTTACCCACAAGCAGGTTCAAAAGGCCCGGCAGGGACGCCAGCTTACCTTGAAAATGATGCAGAAGGTGTGCCGCGCCTTGAACGTGGCCATCTGGGAGCGGCTTACCCCCATGCAGAAGGAGCAGTATTTTGAATACATGCACAAGCATGTGTTCAGCTATGCCAAGGGGTATGACCCGGCCTGGAAGGATCCGAACATGGACATGATGGCCTGATTCCGGGCCTCTTTTCCGCCGCGGAGGCACGCGTTCCCTTTTCCGTTTCTTGTTTCGCGCTTCCGGGGGAAACTGGGCTGCGGCAGGGAATTTTTTTACAAGGCTGGCGGTTTTTATGAAGCGCCCTGATGCCCCGTTTTTTCCCGTTTTTACGGGAGATGGGCAGATCGTTCCGGGTATGGTATTGTGTTCCAGCGGGATGGAAAAAAACAGACATTCCATTTGACAGCCAGAAAACCAGGGTGTATACGCCGCGCTCCTTTTTATCCGTCATCATGATGAATATTGCTTTTATTACCTGTTTCGTCGGTGTTCTGGGGATGTGTGCGGGAGCGTCCCTGGCCGAGGGCAAGCCGTGGTCCGGAGAAAAAGTTCCGCTGGCGGAGGACGGCGCGGTGGTTCTGGATGACAATGAATACCTGCTGAACCTGGCGGATTATGAAAAACTGGAGCAGGGAGGCGGTTTGCTGGTGCGGTATGCAGCCGGAAAAAAAGGGCTTCGGGAAGACTCCGGCGCGTTCTATTTTGAAAACAGCCATGGAAAAATGGTGAGCGCCGCCATGGAGCCGGTATCCGGAAATGCCGGAAAAACGGAACCGGAGCGTCTGGCCCTGGTCAGTCCCGCTTTCCCGCTGAATCCGGAAGGTAAGTGGAGCCTCAAGCGGAAGAGCAGGCCAGCCGAACTTTACCGGAAGAAGGTGGCCGTTTCCCACATGGACCAGGAATACACGTTCCAGAGCCACGAAGATGCTCAGGTGAAACTGGTGCACGGCGTGCTGGCAAATGCCCTGGTATCGGGAAATAACCGCTCCAAGAGTTATAACTCTTTCAAGGTAAGCCGTCATACCCCCCCCCCCCTTCTTCCTGACTCGCTGAAGGAAAATTCCGGTTCTTCAGACGGGGAGGAAGAGGCAAGGGAGGAGGACGGACAGGCGGAAAGCCATGGGAACCGGGAGAAGCCGGAATCCGGGCTGCATCTTGCAGAGAATGCTGTTGCGGTTTCCGGCCCCGGCAGCCTTGCCGCGGTCCCGCGCGCGGGGCACGACATCACCGTGACCGGAGGTGGAAGCGTTGTCCTGGAGGAAGGATTTGACGGAACGGTGCGGATGGAAGGTTCCGGAGATATTTTCCTGGACAGCGTCAATGTCAGTGACGGCGGCAACAAGGAAAAGCATTACGGCCTGAATATCCGGATGGACGGCGGCCCCGGGTCCAAGGTGTACCTAGGCTTTACAAACTCCACGGCGCGCACGGCTTTCTTGGAAGGTACCGTTTCCGGTACGGGGACGCTGGTGTTTGAGAACACCAGCCGCAGCCGGGTAAGCATTTTTGACCTGACGGGCGCGGACATGAGCGGTTTCAGCGGTGTGGTCCAGGCGGCGGCGCCGCGTTCCAGCCTCTCCTCAGAGGGGTATAATACGCCCGTCCAGCTTCAGGCGGCGGGGAATATGAACGCCACGGTCATGGACCTGTCCGTGATCCGCCAGGGCGGCAAGGACCCCGCCGGGCTGGGAGGCTGGCTGACGGGCAGTGCAGGGACCCCCTCCATGGTGATCCTGAAGTTGGAGGGTGATTTGACCATCTCCGGCCTGGAAGGGGCCACGGCCGGTTCCTCCTCTCGCGTGACGGTGGGCAATGGAACCGCGGCTACCCTGACCATTGACGGTGCGGAGAACCATGAATTCAAGGGAATGATCGGCGCCGCGGGCGCGGACGGCGGCTACTACGTGGGGACGGAGAAGAATGAGAGCTACAAGAATACCCAGCTTGTGGAGGCGGACGGCACCGGAGTCATCAATCTGGTCAAGAAGGGAAGCGGGGAGCAAACCGTTTATTCTGGCCGGCTGGGCAGTCTGGACATTCAGGGCGGCGTTTTCCGCCTGGGGGCGGATGGGGCCCTGACCGTAGGGAATTCCTTTTCCACTTCCTCCGGCGGCTTGCTGGACATTGCGGCAGGGGCCGCCCTCGCGCTGGATTACCATGAAGCGGCTTCCCGGCTGGGGGGAATGAACTGGCGGTCCGCCGGAACGCTTGTCTTCAACAAGGGGCTGGTTCTGGATGTGGACGGAACGTTTCAACTGGATTCTTCCGTGCAATTTGCGGAGGGCAGCCTGCTGACGGTAATCATGCCCGAATCCGGCATTCAATCCGGAGAATCCCGCAAGCTGGTTTCCGTGACGGAGGGGAACACCCTGTCCTTTGCGGACGCCGTGCAGCGGGAAAAGGTCAGGTACGCCACGGGCAGGGATGCCGACGGCAGCTGGATTTACCGGGAGCTGGACGTTTACAGCGGACTGACCCTGAATGTGCAGGGGGGCGGCCAATGGCAGATGCTCGTAACCGGGCTGGATTCCACTTCCCTGGAAGGCACCTATTTTGACGCGGACAAGTTCAATTACTACGTCTGGCAGGGGAACGGGTCCAAGGTTCCGGACGGCAGCGTGTGGTCCGACGGGGCGGCGGGCGCCAGCCCGTGGGAAGGCGGCCTGACGTTCCGCAACGGGGAGCGTGAAGTCTTCTTCGGCATGCAGGATTTATCCGGTCACGCCGTGGACGGCTTTGACGTCATCCTTGACGGAACGGTGCGCGTCTCCAGCCTGACGGTCTCCGTGGACAAGGAGGCGAACGGCGGCATGGGATATGTCTTCCACGCCGCGGACGGCGGCGCAGGCAGCATTGCGGACGCCGGACCGGACCACGCGGGCGAGCTGGTCAAGGAGGGCGCAGGCATGCTTACCCTGGCTACCGGCAATACTTTTTCCGGCGGAACGGAAATCCGGGAGGGCAGTATTCTGGCCGCCCGTGAAGGAGCCCTGGGCGCCGGGGACATCCGCATGGCGGACGGAACGGAACTGTATGTCAACTACCCCTTTGCCACGGAGCTGGATTCCTCTTACCGCAACCCCTCCATTGCCAACAACATCCGGATCGGGACGTCCTCCAAGGACACGGCGAAGGTGGTCATCGGCTACTCCCCCCTTTCCCTGGCGGAGAAGGAAGACCTGCCCGGCGCAGGTTCCTCCGGCTACCAGTGGGATTACCTGACTTCCCGCCACTGGCGCACGCTGTCCCTGACCGGCAGGCTGGACGGCTATGGGGAACTGACGCTGATGGGCTATACCTCCACGACGGCGGGCGGCCAGGACAAGTGGGTAAGCATGTTCCACATCTGCGATGAAAGCCTGGCCCCGGGGGAGAAGTCCAATTTCACCGGCACGGTCAAGCTGGACAACTACATTCTGTATTCCGAGGCGGACTCCCCCGCCAATGCGGATGCCAACAACGACATCCTGGCCATCCGGAAGCCCGGCGCCGTACAGCTCATCGTGGAAGACGATGCGCTGCGGAACGCCAAGGTGGACCTGACCCGCGCCCATACCGTGAACGCGGCGGACAACGGCACCGCTTTTGAAGGAAAGGAACGCATGGACCTTTACCACATCCTGCTGGTGCAGAAGGATGCCGTTCTGGCGGGGCTGCAAGGGGATTTGATCGGGAAAACGCAGGACAGCGAGTATTACGGCAAGACTTGCACCGTGGGGAGCGAGGTGGATACGCTGCGGGTGCTGACCAACTCCAACAGTACGCTGACGCTGGACGTGGGCGGTACGGAAAAGCTGTATTTTGCCGGCGTCTTCGGGACGGCGTCCACGTATGGCTCCGCTACCTCCGGCAAGGTGACGGCCGCCAGCAGGGAAACCCTTTCCCTGACCAAGACGGGCGCGGGAGCCCAGTACATTCATACGGCCACGGTCAACCGCCTGGTGCTCCGGGAGGGGACGCTGGGCTTCAACAGCCTCAACGTGAAAACGAGCGCCGTTCTGTACGGAGGAACCAACCTGAATCTGGGAGTGACGCGGGGCGTCGCGTCCGACGGCACGGCGCAGGAGTGGGGCGCGGCGGGGGGAGGCCTGACCATCAATCCCGGTTATGCGCTTCACATCGTGACGGACAGGACCGTAAACGCCGGTACGGGGGCAGGGACCGTTGCGGTTCCTGAAACGGCGGTGGTGAACGGGTCCGTAACGGTATCCGATTCCTCCTTCCTGTATTTTGACTGCTCCATCCTGCCTTCCGAGTTGCAGGAGCATCCCCTGCTGGCCGTCAAGGGACTGGAAGACATCGCTGATTCCGGCAGATTGAACCTGAACGGCGATATTCTGGTGCGTTTCGGAGGATACGATTTTGGAGAAACGGATACGATTGACAAAAAATATTATCTGGCGACGACGGAAAACGGCATTTACGTGGACGGGGCGCTGGGCGGCTTTCAAACCCGCACGATTTCCATCGGGAACGGGTGGTTCGGCATCATCAAGATTTCCGAGGACAATATGAACCTGGTCATGACGGTGACCAATACGCCCATCCGCACCTGGTACAACGGGGAAAACCGGAGCGAGGGGGAATACGTGGCCGCCACGGACAACGTCTGGTTTGCCAATGAATTGCCCGAAGGGGAGGGGACCGACCGCAATCACTGGCTGGAAGGCCTGGACAAAAATCTGGGCCTTAACGGCTTTTACCGGGATACCTACCATGTAGCCTTCGGCGCGGAGGGAGCCGGCAAGACGGGAATGGTGGAAAGGGAAGGCGGGGAGGATTACAACGTGGTGCTCATCAAGGGTGAAGTGCGTCCCGCCTCTATCCGCGTGAAGGATGGCGTCAACTACATTTTCCGCGCCCATGCGGACGGGGGGCTGATTGCGGACGGGGAGCTCCCGGATGACTATGAAACCAACAGCTGGAAAACGATTCTGACCAAGGACGGAGCCGGAACCCTGGTGATGGAGACGGCCAACACGTATTCCGGCGGAACGGAAATCAACGGCGGCAGGGTAGTCATGAGGGATGCCGCCGCCCTGGGAACCGGGGAAATCCGAATGTTTGACGGTACCTCCCTGGTGCTGGACTACCAGAGCGCGGGATTTATCCAGAAAGTGGCTCTGCTGAATAACCTGCTGACGGTGGCGGAGGATTCCGTGGTGACGGTGTCCCACACGGACACGGTGATCGGGGCCGTCATTTCCGCAGTCCGGGGGGATTCCACCGCCAACCTTGTCCTGGAGCATGCCAACGGCAGCGGGCAGACCGTTTTCCAACTGGATGACGGCTCCAAATTCCATGGAAAGATCAGCATGAGCGGGACGCAGGACGGCCAGGGAACGGTGCAGGCCTGCCTGGACCGGAACACGTGGGAAGAAGCCGGTTTTGATTTAAGCCTGAATGGTGTGCAGAGCACGATACTGCATCTTGATTCCGTGGAGGACGTCCATCACATCACCCTGGCCGGCATCATGGGGCAGGATGAGGCTTCCTTCGTGACCACGGAAGCCAGCGCGGGGCGCGATTCCTCCACCACCCTTTTCCTGGCGGTGGGAACGCAGGACCGGATTTATTGCGGCAATTTGGGCTTTGGGCAGTACATCGACATGTATGATACGGGCCTGCGCCATGATTCCGGCTACATCAGCCTGGTGAAGACGGGCATCTTTTCCCAGACGGTGGGGAATGCGCGCCTGGCTTCCCTGCAAATTGACGCGGGTTCCCTCAAGGTGGTAAACACTCTTCTGCTGGCCGGGGAATTGAGCGTGGCGCAGGATGGCAACCTGGTGGTGGGCCATGACGAATGGCAGGGGCTGTACGATTATGACGTGCAGGTCAACGACGGCGGCGTTCTGCGCCTGGGCTCCGGCTTTGGTTCCCTGACCGGGACTCCCTACACGGAAGACGGAGTTCAGAAAACCGGCAATACGATTCTTCTGAACGGCGGAGGCGTGCTGGGCATGCTGGACGCGGACTGGAGCAATGAGAATGAAATGGTGGTGAACGCCGGAGGGAAGGCCTTTGTGCTGGATACGACGGGTTACGATCCGGACTCCATGACGGCCTCCGGAAACAGCCATGTCATGACGCTCAACGGAACCGTCAAGCCCGGCGGCGCCTCCGGGACCATCATCGTCAAGAACGGCAATGCGGGCAAAAACGGCCGCGTGGTGCTGGGCGCGGCCAACACCTGGGACGGGGTCTACCAGGTAACGGACCATGCCGCGCTGGAGCTGGCGCATGCGGGCGCGCTCAATACGAAAGCCGGAGTCGAACTCCAGGGAGCGGCTTCCCGACTGGACGTGAAGGCCGGAACGGTTTCCTACGCCGCTTCCGTGAAGCTGGCGGGAGCGGGAGCCTCCGTCAATACGCTGAATTCTTCCTCCCTCTCCGATATTTCCGTGGCGGTGACGGCCCGCACCGGGGCCGCCTCCTCCACGGTGGAGCGGGCTTTTCTAGGTTCTTCCGCCGGAGCGGGAATCGTGCAGGGAGCAGGCTCCGCGGCCCGCGCCCTGTTCAACGGCGTCAACGTGAACGTCAGGACGGGAGCGGCGCTGGCCCATACGGAATTCTCCGGTTCCGTGCTGGAGGTGGCCGCAGGGCAGGAGGCCCGCGTGACGGACATGCTCATTCATGCGGCGGATTCCGGCATCAGGCTGGGCGCGTTTTCCTCCCTGGCCGTCACTGGCGTTTCCACAACGGATGCCGTGCCGAACCTGAACATCAGCTATGCGGACGGCAACTTTTCCATGACAGCTCCCGATGCGTGGACGACCAATGCGCTGATTACCGGGGCCGGGCAGGCCTCCGTGGACTTCTCCGGCGGCGTGAACCTGCTGCTGACGGAGTGCTCAGGCAGCCTGATTGAAAAACTGGTGGAAGCCCGTGTGAGCACCATCAACTTTGTGCTGTATGACGGCTCCCTCACCAATGCCTTCAGCGGGGATTACTCCCTGGCCACCGTCCTTTATGACGCCGCCCTGAAAAACGCCGGCTTCATCCTGGCAAACGGGGACTCCTGGATGCGCGACGGCGTGGTGACGCTGGTGCGCCCGGTTCCCGAACCCGGTACGGCCTCCGTGGCCTTGCTGGGCCTGGGCGCGCTGCTGCTGCGCCGCCGCAGGAGCTGAACTCCTGAAAAACATTCCGGCGCCGCGCGCATGAATCATGCAGACGGCGCCGGGAAAGGCAAGCGGAGAACCGGAACAAGGCCCGGTCCGGGAAATGGAAATACTTTATTGGGCGGACTTCGCCTGCTGCCAGCGTTCCTCCATGGCGTCCAGCGAGGCTTCTTCCAGGGAAAGGCCTTCTTTGGCAAGAAGACGTTCCATTTCATTGAAACGCCGTTCAAACTTCCTGTTCGCTCCGGCCATGGCCGTTTCCGGGTCTATTCCCTTCTTCCGGCACAGGTTGACTACGGAAAACAGGAGGTCCCCCAGTTCCTCCGTGACGTGCGGATCTTCCTCCGGCACGGGAAGGATCTCCTCACACTCCGCGGTTTCCTCCTTCACCTTGTCCAGGGCGCCCTGGGCGTCCGGCCAGTCAAACCCCGCTTTGGCGGCTTTTTTCTGGAGCTTCCATGCGCGGAGCATGGGAGGCAGCCCCTTGCCCGTTCCATGAAGGTACGGGGTGGCCTCCGCGCCTTTTTCCTGGCGTTTGATCTTGTCCCACTGGGTCAGCACGGCATCCGTCGTGTCCGCCGTGGACTGGGCAAACACGTGGGGATGGCGGCGGACGAGCTTTTCACTCACTTCCGCGGCCACGTCATTGAAATTGAAACGCCCGGCTTCCCGGGCGATCTCCGCATGAAAAACCACTTGAAGCAGAACGTCGCCCAGCTCCTCCCGCATCTGCTCCCAGTCGTCCCTCTGGATGGTGTCCACCACCTCGTAGGCTTCCTCGATCATGTTGGAAATCAGGGAGTGGTGGGTCTGTTCCGCGTCCCAGGGGCAGCCCTGGGGAGCGCGCAGGCGTTTCATGATGGCGATGAGGCGCTGCATTTGAAGGGCAGGCTCGCGGCATTCGATCATTTCAGTGTCGTTCATGACGGAGCCATACTAATCGCGCAAGGGCGGATGACTAGCAAAAATTCCTCTTTACCCGGAACGGTTCTTCCCTACACTCGCCCTCATGGAAGTTCACACGTGGAAAGAACGCACGGAAGAGGGCACCCTGGTATACAGGGCATGCCACCACGCCAGCAAATGGAAGCTGGAATGCGCTCCCAAGGTGGGCCGTGCGGAACGTGACGATGTGGAGTGGGAACACGTGGAATTCACGCGGGCGCACTGGGTGACCCTGCGCGACGTGCTCTGGCGCAAATACCAGCGCAAACGCTGCCCGTGGCGTTTTATTGAAGCCATAGACAAGCTTCTGGAAGACATGCCGGAAGAGGAGGAACCCGGTTCTCCCGATGGGGAGGACGGGCGGTAGGAACGCCCTTCAACTTCTGCCGTGCCGGGGATGCTGGGAGCGGTTTTCAGGGAATGGCTCTCCTGGGTGTACCCCTTCGTCTGTGAGTTGTGCGGACGGGGCGGACTGGACGGCTGTCATGTTTGTCCGGAATGCCGGGAGCGTTTCGTGCCCATTGAACCAACCCTGCTGCGCCGTCTGCGGAGAACCTGCGGAAGGTTCTTTCATCCCGTCCGGGTTATGCGCCCGCTGTGCGGAAACTGCTCCGTCCTTTGAGGAAGCCCGCGCCGCATACGTGAACGAAGGGGCCTTGAGGGACCTTCTACTGGCTTTCAAGTATGCGGGGGCCGTGCATCTGGCCGGAACCTTCGCGCGGATGATGGCGGAGGCCGTGCGCGGAAATCCCCACTGGTTCGGCGGAAAAAAACGCCTGCTCGTTCCCGTGCCCATGCACCGCCGCAAGCTGGTGCGGAGGGGGTACAACCAGGCGCAGGAACTGGCGGTGCTGCTGGGGAGGGAACTGGGCTGGCCCTGTGCCGGGGTGCTGAAACGCCTGCCTGACCGGCTGCCCCAGGCCAGCCTGGCGCGGGAGCAGCGGCTCAGGCACGCCCGCAGGATTTATGCCGCGGATGAAAAAAGAATCAAACGTCATCCCGTCGCGGGATGGGACGTGCTGCTGGTGGATGACGTTTTTACGACCGGGGCTACGGCGGACGCCTGCGCGCATCTGCTGCTCCGGGCCGGGGCGGCCTCCGTTTGCGTGCTGACGCTGGCGCGGACGCACCATGCATGGCATGGCTGAACCGGAATTTCCTTTCAGCTTCACCGTTTCCTTCCTACAATGGCAGTCATGAATCCGGAGCTCATGTTTCATACGGAAGACGAAGTCATGTTTTATGATACGGACTGCGGCGGAGTGGTTCATAACCTGGCCTACCTGCGCATGATTGAAGCCTGCCGCACCAAGCTGGGAGCCAAATTGGGCATGGATTACAAAACCATGAGCGATTTGCAGCAGTTCGCCGTGGTGGTCCGCCATGAAATCGACTACGTACGCCCCGCCGTGCTGGGGGACACCATTCTGACGACGGGATGGCTGCAATCCGTGGAACGGGCCCGGTTCTGGTGCGATTTTGAAATGCGCCGCGCCTCCAACAACGATCTTCTGGTGAGGGCCCATCAACAGCTGGCCCTGGTCCGGATGCCCCAGGGGCGCCCCGCGCGCATTCCAGCTGAATGGCGTGCGCGGTGGCAGGAATACATGGAATCCTGATCTTTTTTTGTCCGTCTTCCATTTTGCGCTTGCCATGAAAGGGGGCGTGGTGTTTACTGCCTCCGCCCTTCCAGCAAGGGTAAGTGCTTGGGTAGCTCAGTTGGTAGAGCAGTAGACTTTTAATCTATTGGTCCCGGGTTCGAGTCCCGGTCCAAGTACCATTCCCTTTCATACGTTGAAACTCCGCAGGAAGTATTTCCGGGCGGAGTTTCTTTTTTGAGGTAGCCGGAAAACGGGCGGGAACGTGGTGTTCCACCATCCAATGAGCATGGGAATGGGTATTGCCGTGCTGCCCGGTCCGTGAGGCCGCTGGCGAAACGGAAAGACGGAACCGGGCGGGGATGTCCATCAGGGCAAATCATGCCGGACGGCGCGTTCTATTTCATGGAACAGCAGGAAATGGTCTTTCAAATGGTACAGCCATGATCGGATGTCGGCCAGTTCGTGGGTTTCCAGCATGACCACCGGGAAGATGAACGGATTTTTTTTAACGGAGACTTCAATGAGGCCGATGATTTCATTCCTCCTGCTCAGGACGGGGATGGCGAGGTATTGCATGTATTTTTCCTCCGGGGGCTGGTTGCGCTTCCGGAAGAAGCTGCGCCGCACTTCCGCCGGGCCGGAGAGGACTACGGGGCTGAGATGGCGTTCAGCGAACAATTGTTCATCCAGCATGGAGGGAGTTCCCGTCACGGGCCGCGGAGGCTGGGCCAGCAGGGACGGGATGTCGTTATTGTGTTCTCCCTGCGCGTAGCCTGTGACGCGCAGGAAGGTCTGGCCCTGCTGCCGCTCCGCCTGAATGTAAAGCACTTCAAAGATGAGGGAGCTTTTATATTCGGCCAGGGCTGCGGCGATGGTGGAACACAGGAACAGGCAGGCGGAGTTGAAGCTTTCCGTCGTTGCGCGGGAGCCGTCCGCTTTTTTCTTCCGGCGGTCTTCTCCATTCAGCTTGTTGGCGAAGTTTTCATATTCCCCGCTGAGGGCGGCGTAGGTTTTTTTGTAAAGAGCCGCACTGCGGTTTTTCAGGGTGCAGGCCTGTTTCTTCATCTCCCGGTTCCTGTTGATCAGCCTCTGGCATTCCACGTGCCACACGATGAAAGCGGCGCCCAAGATAACCAGCAGGACGATTTTTCCCGTGTTGGCGCCTTCCATGGGCGTCCCTCCGATGATGGAGATCACAACGACCAGGATGGGCTGGAACAGGTTTGCTTTTTTGAGGAAGGAGGGCTCTTTGAACATAAGAAAGATGCGGGAAAAAGGTTGGTTGAAAAGAAGGTGATGCTGTACAAGTCTTGTTAAAGGTGTGTTATTTGTTGATTATCAAAAATATTCCATATTGAAGGTTGAAATGGTGCGGAATGAAAGCAGGAAGCGGAGAGGTTTTTTCTTATGCCATCTTAAATTAAGTTTATTTATAATCAATGAGTTTTTTGTTAATTTAGAAGCATTCTAATACGATATTTCTTTGAATGATAAGGCTTCCTTTGTTCCAATAATTGTTAGGAAAAAATAAGAGTTTTCCATTTGGGAAACGATTTGTTAAATCGCAGTGTTTTGATGTGTTTTATTTTGATTCATGGAATATCTTTGTTTACAGGGTAAAAACATGGAGAGCCGGAGCAAGCTCCGTCCGGAGGGCCGGACTCCTTGCGGAATTGTCCGTCAATATCCGGATGGGGAAAAGGAATGGTGAATGGGCCCCCGGATATCAAGGGGGGAACAAATATTCTTCCGGCTTTTTACCGGAAATGATGCGGGTTCCGGCTCCGGTGGCTGCGGTGCCGGAACGTCAGGACTTGCCCCTGGAAAAACCCTGCCGCGGTAATGTTCCGTGCGCGCCTGCCAGGCTACCCGCCGTGCCGCATTATTCGGCATGGTTTTCTTCTGCCCACTTCCTGTACTGTGCGGACAGTTGTTCAATAAGCGGCTGGTGCCTGGAAGCGAGGTTTTTTTGTTCCGTCCTGTCCCTGATGTCGTATACCTGCCAGGGGCCGCGGTTGGGAGCCACCAGCTTGAATTGGCTGGTCAGGGCCGCGCGGTTCCTCTGGTGCTCCCAGAAAATGGTGCGGGAAGGGCAGGTGCCGGGAATGTAGTCCCATACCCTGGACGGAGGAAGCTTTCCGGGATTGGCCCAGTAGGCGTTGAGCGGTTTGCCGTCCATGTGGACGGGAACCGGAAGCTGGGCCCACGCCAGGCAGGTGGGGGCGAGATCCTGAAGCAGGAAGGGGGAGTGATAGCGCGCGCCGGGACGGATTCTGGAAGGGTAGCGGATGATGAAAGGCGCGGACAAGCCGCCGTCAAAGGTCTCAATCTTATACTGGCGGTAGGGAGTGTTGGACACGGCCGCCCACATGGGGCCGTACCCGTCCCGGCAGCCGGCTTCCCCCAGCGGACCGATGGGAAGAACGGTTTTCTTGTTCCTGTTGTTCTGGGGCATTTCCGCCGTTGCGCCGTTGTCTGACAGGAACATGACGATCGTGTTGCCGCTGAGGCGGTGGCGGTCCAGGGACGCAAGGATGCGTCCTATGCCGCGGTCCATGATGGAGATTTGGGCGGCGTAGGTGGCCATGCACCTGGAAAGGTAGTCCTTGCGCTCTGCTGTGGCCTTTTCATAGCCGGAAGGATTGAATTTTCCGGCCATGCCCAGCTTGGCGGAGGGAGGGACGATTCCGAGCTGTTTTTGTTTTTCCAGCCTCTTGGAGGCGATGGCATGCGGAGATTTTCCGCGGTAGGACGGCAGCATTTTTTCTATTTCCTCCCGGGGGGCCTGAAGGGGGGTGTGCGGGGCCGTGTAAGCCACGTAGAGGAAGAAGGGTTTTTTGCTTTTGGCGGCGTCGTCAATGTAGGCCAGGGCCGTTTGGGTGATGTCTTCCGTCATGTAGAAATTCTCCGGCAGGTCCTCCGGACGGAGCAATTTTCCGTCTTCTCCGAAGGGGCGGTCCGGCATGGGTTTGTAATAATCCGCCGCGCCTCCCAGCAGGCCGCGGGAACGGTCAAAGCCGCGGTCCCAGGGGTAGGTTCCGCGGACTTTCCCCAGATGCCATTTTCCGGAAAGGTAGGTACGGTATCCCGCTTTTTTCAGGAGTTCAGGGAGGGTGGGGATATCCGGATTCAGCCGCCCGCGGTAGCCGGGGCGTCCGCTGTCGTCGTCCAGCAGCCCTACATCCACCTTGTGGGGCTCGCAGCCGGTCATGATGGAGGCGCGGGAGGGGGAGCAGCGGGAAGCCGTGTAGCACCGTGTAGCCAGCATGCCCTGTGCGGCGAGGGAGTCCAGATGGGGGGTGGGGATTTCCGAGCCGTAGCAGCCCAGGTCGGACCATCCCATGTCGTCAGCCAGGATGAGGACGATGTTGGGCTTGTCCGCCGGGGAGGGGACAGGGGAGAGCAGCCAGAGGGCCATGCAGGCCAGGAGGGGGAAACTTGGAATGAAGCGCATGGGAGGAACGGGGTGTATGATAAAGCAGGCAGGCCCGCGGACGGATCCTGCCCGGAGGCTGGAAAAGGAAAGCTGTCTTCCCTGTTGGCCCGGACAGCTTGCGCGACCGGGAATTCCTCCGGAAAAAGCCGGGTGGGCGGATATGGTGCGCCGGAAAAAATGCGTCTGCTACCACCACAGGACGGCGCAGAGCAGAATGGCGGCTCCGTAGGCTATGCCGCCCAGGCAGAGGGGCGTCCACCAGGCCGGTTTGGAGCATATCTTGTTCACCATGTCACGGTACAGGTAGGGCTTGCCTATCCAGAGGAGGGAAAGGAAAATGACAATGTAGCACCAGATGGGGATGAGCAGCCTGGTGACCGGATCCTGGAGGAAGGCCGCGCTGAGAAGAGGGGCCGCCACCATCAGGCCGAAGATGCCGAGCGCCCGCGGAAAGAGCAGGTTTTTCACCTGGGTGACCATCAGCACCAGGAAAACGGGACACGCAAGCTGGAGCAGCCAGCGGATGCCTTCAAACTCCGCCAGCCCTACCCGGAAATAACTCAGCACGCCCAGCCCTTCCGGAGCCACCAGCAGGAAGAACCAGAACAGGCCGATGGCCAGCAGAACCTGGGCCAGCAGTTGGTTGCGCGGGGAGGCCAGCAGAAAGGCCTGCACCTGCTGCCTTTTTACTAGTGCGTAAAGGTGAACCAGCAGCAGAACGGCGCCCAGGACATATCCCGCCACGGGCAGCGGTATCATTCCATCATACGGATGCAGAAAGGGAGCGTGCTGGTTCATCTGAACGCTAACCTTAATGATTATCCCGGCTTCGTAAAGGCGAATCAGCGGGAGAGAGAAGAAAATTCCATCGGATTCCCGGCGTCAGGCCGCTGGAATTCCCCCGCAGCCGGCGGAGGAACGCAGGCTCAGGAGCCTTGGGTGACTTTTTCAAACGTGGGATCCTCCACAGGGGTGATTTTCCCGTCCGCGTAAAGCACCATGATGCCTCCCTGATGGCGTTCCAGGGCCGGGACCACGATTTCCTCAAAGTCCTGTTCCGTGATGACGCTGCGTCCGTCAAGCGGAATGCCGTCGCTGATCCAGGGCTTGCCGCGCAGAGCCTGCCCGCGCGCCACGTTCATGGGGCGTCCCTTCCGGTTGTCCAGCCAGCTGGTGTAGGAAATGGTGTCCGGGCTGGCGGGAAGGATGGAATCTTCCGCCGCGAGGATTTCCGGCCGGTTGTCATTCTTGCAGCGGAAGGTGTCCGGAAGCATGTTCGGCTCCTTGTCGCTCCGGGCGATCAGGTCGGGCTGTTCTGCGTTCACGATGGGGGCCAGAGCGTCCCACCAGTTCCGGCACTCCCTGGCGGTCAGAAGGCTGTCCTTCATGCCGCTGGAGGGCAGTTTCCCGCCGTTCTGGCCTGCGAATTCCTTGCCCCAGTCGCTGATGCGGCGCAGGTTGTCCGTGCAGCGCGTTCTGGCCGCAGTCTCCGTAGCATGGGAATAAATGCTGTAGGATACGCCAGCCAGCAGGGCGATGATGGCGATGACCACGAGAACTTCAATAAGCGTGAAACCTTTGCTGCGTGAGGGGAGTAAGCGGGCTTTCATGATTTCCCGCCATTATGCACGATTGCCGCCGCTTGAAAAGGCAGAAACTGCGCCCTGGGGCGGAAAAGCGCCGGATGGAGCTCCGGAAACGAAAAGGGCCGGTCCCGTGAAGGACCGGCCCGCAGGAAAGGAAATGGCTGGATTGCGCTTACTTGGCGGAAGTGACCAGCGCGGCGAAGGATTCCGGCTTCAGGGAAGCGCCGCCCACCAGGGCGCCGTCAATGTCCGGCTGGGCCATGAGTTCCACCACGTTTTCCGGCTTTACGGAACCGCCGTACTGGATGCGCACCCTGGCGGCGGTGTCCGCGCCGAAGACGTCGGAAATGACCTTGCGGATGAAGGCGTGGGCTTCCTGCGCTTCCTTGGAGGTGGCGGTCAGGCCGGTGCCGATGGCCCAGACGGGTTCATAGGCGATGACCAGGTTGGCCACTTCTTCCGGGGTGAGATCCTTGAGACCGCCCTTGAGCTGGATTTCCAGCACGGGTTCCAGAATGCCGCCCAGGCGTTCATCCTTCGTTTCACCGATGCAGAAAATCGGGGTGATGCCGGCGGCGATGGCTTTCTTGATCTTGGCGTTGATGATGGCGTCCGTTTCTCCGAAGTACTGGCGGCGTTCGCTGTGGCCGAGCACGACGTACTTAAGGCCCAGTTCATTCAGCATGCTGGTGGAGATTTCCCCGGTGTAGGCTCCGTTGTCATACTGGGAGACGTTCTGGGCGCCTACGGCAGTGCAGGAGCAGCCGTTCAGGGCGTTCAGCACGGAGGGGATGGTGGTGAAGGGGGGAATGACGACCACGTCGCATGCGACATCTTTTCCCTTAACGAGGTTTTTGAAGCTTTCGATGAATTGGGCGCCTTCGGCGGGGCCGATGTTCATCTTCCAGTTGGCGGCAATGATGGGTTTGCGGGACATAGTGGAATGAGATTAATCAGGAGCACGCATTGTTGCCAAATTGGGGCCGAGGTCAAGCACAGATCAAAAGGGCCGCATACGCGCCGTCCGATTTTTCCTCATGGGGAAGGATGAGTTTTTCCTCCTTCAGGGTCCATTCCGGGTGGTTTTGCAGAAAATCCCTGACCACCAGGCCGTCTTCCTCCGCGTCAATGGAACAGGTGGAATAAACCAGCCTGCCGCCCGGCTTGACGGCCTGGGAGGCGTTTTCAAGAATGCTCCTCTGGAGGGCGGCCAGGCGGCGGATTTCCTGCGGGGTCAGGCGCCAGCGCACGTCCACGCGGCGCTGGATGACCCCGGTGTTGGAACAGGGCACGTCCAGAAGCACGGCGTCAAAACGGCGTTCCCATTCCGGAGGGCAGGGGAGGGACCAGTCCGCCTGCGCCGTCCGGACGGAGGAGGAACCCTGCCTGTCCAGGTTTTCCTTCAAGGTGGGCAGACGGTGTTCATGGAGGTCCGTGGCGGTCAGGCGCGCCTTGCCTCCGGTAGCGGCGATGATGGCGGCGGATTTGCCGCCGGGGGCGGCGCAGGCGTCCAGGATTTCCTCGCCGGGCCGGGGAGCCAGCAGGTCGATGGCGTAGCGGGTGGAGGGGTCCGCCACGTAAAGGGAGCCCGCTTTGATCTCTTCCAGCGGCAGGGGGCCGTCTACGGAGAACCAGCCGGGAGCGCGGTCCAGCGGAGCCAGGGAGGCTGGCATGCCGTTCACGGGGACCAGCGGATTGGCGCGGACGTACAGGCGCGGCGTGGTGTTGTTCCAGTGGAGCAGGGCGCGGACCGTTTGCGGCTCCATCTGCTGCGTCCACCGCTGCACCAGCCACGCCGGGGTGGAATAAAGAACGGGAAGCGGCAGTTTTTCCCGTTCCTCCAGGATGGCTTTCTCCCGCCGAAGCGCGTTGCGCAGGATGGCGTTGACAAGCCCCCGCAGGCGTGCGGGCGCAAGATTGACGGTTTCATACACGGCGGCGTGGTCTGCCATCCCCAGCAGGAAAAGCTGGCACAGCCCCAGTTGGAGGATAAGGCGCATTTCCAGGTCCAGCCTGCCTTTCCGCAGGGAGTCGATCACATGGTCCAGCCAGGTCTGGTTGCGCAGCACGCCGAAGACGAGGGCCTGCACCAGATGCCTGTCCGCCGTGGAAAGCGCAGCCCGCGAACATTCCCGGTCCACGAGGGTTTCCGCAAAGGAGCGGCCTTCATGCCAGCGCATCAGGCAGGTCAGGGCTGTCTGGCGGGAGGTGGGGGGATTGTTCTTCACCGGGGAACTCTACATGCGGAACGTTCAAGTTTCAACCTGCAAAAGCAAGCGGCGGAAAAAGGGCGGTTTTCCGGGGTTGTTCCGGCTTTTGCCTGTCTTTTCTGGGACTTCCCGCTTCCTTCCTGTAAATGGCCTGGAGCCTTTCCAACTGGTCTTTCCTTGTTTCCGCCAGATTGTGCCTTTCCTCCGGGTCGCTGCTGATTTGAAAAAGGAGCCACTTGTCCTGCTTGTGCGTGAGCTTCCAGCCGTCCCCCGTGATGACCGTGTGGTCCACCACTACGTAATCGCGCTGGCTGGAAGGTTTGCCGAAGAGCATGTTTTTATAGGAAACGGAATCCTTGCCTTCCGGCATGCCTACTCCCGCCAGCTCGGCAAAGGTGGCCATATGGTCGTAGTTGGCTACCAGGCTGCGGCAAACCTTCCCGTGCGGCACGGTCCCGGGCCAGGAGACGATGAGGGGAACGCGGATGCCCCCTTCATGGTTGGTCCATTTCAGCCCGGCCAGGTTGACCATGGCGTTCTTTTGGCCGATGAGCCCGCGGCTGCCGCGGAAAACGTCCAGCAGCTCCCCGGTGCCGTCCAGAACGCCGCCGTGGCAGTTGAGGCCGCGGCCCCGCTCCTTGTCCGTGCGGTAGTAAAGTTCATGCCCGTTGTCGGAGCTGAAAACGATGATGGTGCGCTTCTCCAGTCCCAGCTTGTGCACCTGGGCCAGGATGGCGCCCACCTGCCTGTCCAGCTTGTCCACCATGGAGGCGTATTCCTCCGCCGCCCCGGCGCATTCCCTGTTGCCGCCCGCGGCGCCCGCATAGGCCTGGCGGATGGCTGGATGACCGGCGTACTTGTTCTCTGCGGGGGGAATATCCACCGGGCCGTGGGGCAGGTTGGTGGAGAAAAGGATGAACATAGGCCTGTTCCGGTTTTCCTCCATGAACTTGAGGGTTTCCGCCAGCATGGCGTCCGGAGCGTACGTCACTTTTCCGTCCCGGTTTCCTCTCCGTTTTTCCGTGGCTCCCGGCCCGTAAATCTCCGGCGTCTTGCCGCCGTCGGCATGCGTGTTGCCCGGAAGGGGAAGGCGTTCGCCGTCTTTCCAGAGGAAGGAGGGATAATAGCCGTGGGCCCGCTGATGGTCCATGTATCCCACGTAACGGTCCCATCCGTGCCTTTTCAACTCTCCGTGCCAGGTGGTGAAGCCCCACTCCAGCTTTCCGAACTGGCCCGTGACGTATCCTGCCTTTTTTTCAGCAGTTCCGGAAGGAAAACCTCTCCCCCGGAAGGCTTGATGCGGGCCGCCCTGGCCGCTTTCTTTTCCAGTTCCTCGTTGGACCAGCCTTGTTGTTCCGCCGTGATGACCAGGCCGCCGTTTGTCTGGGTGTAGGAGCGGGAGTGGCTGTCATGCACGCCCATGAGCAGGGAGGCGCGCGCCGGGCAGCAGTATTGGCTGCTGTAGCACCGGGTGAACATGATGCCCTGTTTGGCCAGGCGGTCGATGTTGGGCGTTTTCACGATCTCCTGGCCGTAGCAGCCCAGCATGCCCATGCCCAGGTCATCCGCATAAATCAGAATGATGTTGGGCCTGGAAGCGGCAGTGGTCGGGACCGGACAGAACGCCAGCGCTGAAACAACTGCCAGAAATGTGCATGATATAAATCCCATCACGGGCAGTACGTGGAAAAGGAAAGGATTGTTGCAAAGAAAAAACCGTCCGGAACTGGTATTCCGGACGGTTGATTGAAAACGTTGTGTTGCGGGGGCTTAGTTGCCGTAGGGCTTGTTGACGCGGCTGAACTGCTTCAGGCGCAATCCATTGAGGTGGATGAAGCCTTCCGCGTCGTCCTGGTTGTACAGTTCCTCATGGCCGCCTTCCATCGTGGCGATTTCTTCGGAATACAGGGACTGCGGGGAACGGCGTCCGGCGTACATGACGTTGCCCTTGTAAAGCTTCAGGCGCACTTCCCCGTTGACGGTTTCCTGGGACTTGGTCACCAGAGCCTGGATGGCTTCACGTTCCGGCGCAAACCAGAAGCCGTTGTAAACCAGCGTGGCGTATTCCGGAATGAGGGAATCGCGCACCTTCTGCACTTCACGGTCAATGGTGATGGTTTCAATGTCGCGGTGGGCCGCCAGCAGGATGGTGCCGCCGGGGGTTTCATAAATGCCGCGGCTCTTCATGCCCACGAAACGGTTTTCCACAATGTCCACGCGGCCGATGCCGTGCTTGCCGCCCAGAGCGTTCAGCACGTACATGACGCCCAGCGGGCTGAGCAGGGTATAGCCGTCGCGTTCACCCTTCGGGGTGACGTTCAGTTCTTTCAGCAGCGTGTCAAGGCCGTCGTACTTGATGCCGATGGCATCGCCCTTTTCATACAGGATCTGAATGTATTCGGCCTGGTCCGGAGCGTCTTCCGGGGAAACGGAAAGCTTGTACATCTCACGGTCGGCGGGGGTGGTGCCGTCGTACCAGGTATCTTCCAGCATCCCTGCTTCAAAGGAAATGTGGAGCAGGTTGCGGTCCATGGAATAAGGCTTTTTCAGCGACTGGCGGATCGGGATGCCGTGAGATTCCGCGTAGGCGATCATTTCCGTACGGCCCGGGAACTGCTTGCGGAATTCGGGGTCGCGCCAGGGGGCGATGACCTTGATGTTCGGGGCCAGGGCATTGACGGCCAGTTCAAAGCGCACCTGGTCGTTCCCCTTGCCGGTGGCGCCGTGGGCGATGGCGTCCGCTCCTTCACGAATGGCCAGGTCCACCATGTCCTTGGAAATGCAGGGGCGCGCGATGGAGGTGCCCAGCAGGTAGCGGCCTTCGTAAAGGGCGTTGGCCTGCATCATGGGGAAGATGTAGTTGGCGGCGAAGTCTTCCTTGAGGTCGCCGATGAAGCACTTGGAGGCTCCCGTAGCCAGGGCCTTGGCTTCCAGGCCGTCCAGTTCTTCCGCCTGGCCTACGTCTGCGCAGTAGGCGATGATTTCGGCATTGTATTTTTCCTTGAGCCACTTCAGAAGAACAGAGGTGTCAAGGCCGCCAGAGTATGCAACTACGATTTTCATGTACGTCAATGATTAGTGTGCGGCGGCATGATGCCCCATTCCCCCCCCGGAGGAAAGGACAAAATCATGTTTAACCACGGGCTTTTTCCCGGAACTGCCCGGAGCGGCTTCCCCGGGATGGTTCCTGAACAAAAACGAGTGGAGGTTCGTCAGGATTCGTTCTCCGCATAAGCCCGGAAAGCTGCTTTTAATTCTTTTTCTTGCCTCCTCTATACAGAAACTCCGTTTCCTTGGCACGTCCCAACGTCCGGTCCACCAGTCCGTTGATCTCCTTGTCTTCGTATCCCGCCATCCGGATGTACTGGCGCGCTTCCGCCGCACGGCCGGGAAAGTATCCCACCAGGATGCGAATTAAATCTTCCTCCAGCCATTCTTCTATCTCATATTTCATATCATCATTTCTGCCCTGGGCCACGATGAACTGGTCTTCCCAGCCAAAAACACGTCCCTCCCGGTGCACCTTCCACGTGTTCTTTTCCCCTTCCTTCCATCGCTTCCTCAGCTTTTCTTCGGAAGTCGCCTGGTGCTCCTTCAGGAATCCTTTTAAAATTACCGCTGTATATAACGCGCTGAACTTTCCGATCTCCTTCTGGTTCACGTTCATGCGTCCGGCAGATTCTTTTTTTATAATACGGCTTAGGCATGAAACGGCTACCCTCTTCGTATCCATATCTCCCGTCCTTCTTCCGTATTCCCACGGATGCTCTCCGCTGAAGTCCACCTGGTAGAACGGCGCTGCCGTCACCAGACCGCACAAGTGGTACAGTTCTCGGCATTGTCTTCCCCTCAGGTCATCAATATGGATCACACAATAGATTTGAAACAGACGGGCCGCGCACAGGTAGAACAGTTCCAGCTCGTTCTTTTTGAGCATTTCCTGCAGGTGCCAGTGAGGGGAGTACGGTTCCTTCACCGGCAGGTATACCCATCCCATCTCCGCCAGCATGCGGTAGCCCGGATACTCGCGGGACTGGGCCGTTTCCGGATAGGCCAGGGAAAGGCGTACCCCTGGGATCGTCGTGGCTCCCTGCGCCGGGGATGTGATGCCGGAGCAAAGCAGGATAAGCGGGAGGAAAAGGTGGAGTATTTTCATCATTATTGTGGTAATCATTATTTGTTGTCTTGTGGGGAAAACGCATGGGTTCCCTGCTGGGAGTCGCGTTCCACCTGGCATTCAAATTTGGAAATCCATGCATGGACGGCTTTTCTGGTCCTGGGGTCCGTCCACCGGACCTTGAAGCTTTGCGTCACGGTATTGAGCATGTAAACATCCCGGTGCAGAATAGACTGCACGTAACGTTTACATGCCCAATCCCATTTCTGTTCCGGGGCATCCGGACTCAATCCGGCTTTCACCTCATTCATCGTCTTTTTCCATGCTATGGTGTCAATGACCCTGTTGCCGGGATCAATCTGGGACCATGTTTCTCCGGGCCGGTGTCTTCCTCCCAGGGGAGGGAAGGTTTTGTCGCTGGCGTCCGCATCTTTTTCAATCACATGGATATTCTTGAAATTGACGTTCGTGGGATGGATCGTCAATTCCAGTTGGGCGGAAGCTCCGGGTTTGCCCCGGTCTTGTGCCTGATCCGTGGGGAAGCCGGGAAACTTCGCAGCGTCCGCAATCATTCCCCTGCCGCCTCCTTCCTTTTTCCTGTGCTTCCCGGTGATGTGCGTAGGGAGGCATACCTCCAGTTTGAGCGGTTTATCGGGCATCTGCTGCGTTTTTGAACCATATGCCCAGACTTTGATCGTATGGTTGTTTCCGACGGTCTTCGGACCCAAATCCTCATTGATGGACAATGTTACTTTACGCTTTCCATCAGTTATTCCCTCAAAGCTGCCCAAATGCGCCCCGTCCGCCAGGCTCCACCTGATGTCCTCATCTTCTCCAACGAGCGCCTTCTTTCCCGTCAACGTCAAGGTAACCTTCTCGCCCATGCCCACGCAGGTCCTTTTTTTATCCTCGTCCTCGTCCGGATTCTGTCCTTCTTCCTTGGCGATGTGGTAGTCCGCGGAATACTCATGCGTTTTCGATTCAATCTTCAGACCTTGCATGGGTTCCTCCTCTTCCGCCGTCACACGGCAGGGGCATGCAAGAAGTGCGCCAAAGACGCAGATCTTCATAACAACCATGTTTTTCAACAACATTCTTAAAAAAGGTTTTCCAAAAATACGATTGAAGTCAAGGGAATTCCCATTTTATGCTGATGCCTTGCAGATATGATCCCGTTCCGCCGGGGAAGAAATGATTAGGAAGAGTTAAATAATCGACTGCTTCCGTTCCGCCGGAAACGCCTGTGAGGCTTTTCCTGATGGTGCCGCTTGCGGAAGAAACAGGCGTTCAAGCCGATGTGCGGAAGCCGCCAAAAAGGACGGATGACATTGAAAACGGCTTGAATTTGATGAAATTGAAAAAAAGCGCTTGATTTTTCATCCCCGGCCCTCTACTTATTCCGCCGAACTTATGGCTAAGAAGAGCTGGATCGCAAGAGACAAGAAAAAGGCTGACACCGTCAAGCGCTACGCGGAACTGCGTATGCAATTGAAGGCTGAGAAGGATTATATCGGTTTAACCATGCTGCCCCGCAATGCAAGCCCGACCCGTACGGTCAACCGCTGCCTTGTTTCCGGCCGCCGCCGCGCATTTATCCGCCGTTTCAAGCTTTCCCGTATTTCCTTCCGCGAACTGGCCAACGCCGGCATGATCCCCGGTGTGACCAAGTCCAGCTGGTAAGGGCAGGGAAAGGTTGCAGCCTTATAAAGATTTTGACGCTAGGCTGATTTTTATTTAGCCTAGCGTTTTACTATGCCCATATACGAGTATATTTCCGAAAACCCTGACGACCCCGGCCAGTCCTGCCCGGTGTGCCGCCGCGGTTTTGAATTGCGGCGGCCGGTGGACCGTGCGCCGCTTGAAAAGTGCCTGGTGTGCAAGCATCCGGTGCGCAAGGTCATCAGCCGGATCAATGTGCCGGAGGTGACCAAGCCTCTTTCCGTTTCCGACGCCAAGGCAGCCGGGTTCACCGTGCTGGAGCGCCGGGACAAGGGCGTTTATGAAAAACTGTAACACAAAAGCCGGGAAATATTCCGGCCTCCTTTCCCGTATACTACTTGAAACAGAATGAATGATCCGGACCCTCTGAGTATTCTTGCGGCCTTTGGGGCCGCTGAAGCGCCTGACGCTGTTCCGGCGCTGGGTGGGATAACGCTGGCGATTGCCGGCTTTATCCTTTTTTTACTGCTGAACGCGTTTTTTGTGGCGGCCGAGTTCGCCCTGATGAAGGTTCGCGAAAGCCAGCTGCACGCCGGGGATGGCGTTCCGGCGCGTACCCGTAGGAAGCTGGCCCGGGCACGGAAGGCGGTCAAGCACCTTGACCTGTATCTGGCCGCCTGTCAGGCGGGCATTACCCTTTCTTCTCTGGCGCTGGGATTTCTGGGCACGTTTTTCGTGGCGGAGCTGACGGCTCCCTTCCTTGTTTCCCTGGGGCTGGGCGGTAAGGTTCCCGTTTACGGGATTGCTCTGGCCGTTACGTTTATTTTCTTTGCCTGCTGCCAGGTTATTTTTGGGGAGTTTATTCCCAAGGCCATGGCGGTGCGCCATCCGGACAGGGCCGCTCTGGCGACGGTCCCCCTGCTGCATTTCTTTTACACGGTGTTCAAATATACGGGCATTCTTGGCCTGACGGACGGAATTGCCCGGTTTGTGCTGAAGTACCTGCTGGGTATCGATCCCCGCTCCACGGCCTGCACGGTTCACAGCACGGATGAACTGATGTACCTGGTGGAGGAAAGCGAACGTTCCCGAGAGCTGACGAAGCAGGAGGCGGAGATCTCCAAGAATGCCCTTGAACTGAACGACATGTGCGTCAAGGACGTGATGACGCCGCGTTCCGAAGTGGACGTGATGGATTTGACGGCCCCCTTTGAGGAGAACTGGGAACTTGCCCGGAAGTCCCGCCATACCCGTTTCCCCCTGGTGGAGGGCGACCATCTGGACGAGGTGAAGGGCTGGGTGCACGTCAAGGATCTGCTCAAGCTGGTAGGGCAGGAAAATCCGGACCTTAGAAGCGTGCGGCGTGAATTGCGCGTGGTGCCGGATACGATGCCTCTGGACAGCCTTCTGACGTTCTTCCTGAAAGAGCATGCCCATTTTGCCCTGGTGGTGGATGAGTTTGGTGATTCCATCGGCCTGGTGTTCCTGGACGATGTGCTGGAACAGATCGTGGGGGACGACATTCAGGATGAGTTTGACCAGGAGGAAATGCGGGAATTCGTCAAGACCGGCAAGGATACGTATGCCGTGAACGGAGCCGTTACCCTGTTTGACCTGGCGGATTACCTGCCTGAAATGGACCTGGATTGCCCGGGCGTCACCACCCTGGGCGGTTACGTGATCAGCCGGCTGGGTTACATTCCGGAAGAAGGGGAGGAATTGCGGATTGGCCGCTACCGGGCCGTAGTGACGGGGTCGGACGGCAGAAGAATCACGCAGATTCTGCTGACCCGCCTTCCGGAAGAACAGGAGGAGGAATGAGGCCATGACGGAAAAGTCACACCCGGATATGAGTTTTGAAAGGGAGGCCCGTTCCTCCGGTTTTCTTTATGTGGCCGGGGTGGATGAAGCCGGCCGCGGCCCTTTGGCCGGCCCTGTGGTGGCCGGGGCCGTCATTCTGCCTGAACTGCCGGAGGAACTGTCCGGGTTGAATGATTCCAAGCAATTGACCGCGGCTAAGAGGGAACGCCTGTTCCTGGCTCTGCTGGATTGCGAACAGGTGGCCTGCTCCGTGGGAATGGCTTCCGTGGAGGAAATAGACCGTCTCAACATCCTGAAAGCCACTCATCTGGCCATGGCGCGCGCCGTGGAAGGGCTGGCCCCGCATGCGGATTTCTGCCTGGTGGACGGGCTGCCCGTCAAGGGGCTTCCCGTTCCGCACCGCGCCATCGTGAAGGGAGACGGCAGAAGCCTTTCCATTGCCGCCGCCAGCGTGCTGGCCAAGGTGACGAGGGACCGCATGATGACGGAGGCGGATGCCTCCTACCCGCAGTACGGTTTTGCAAAACACAAGGGATATGGCACGCAAGCCCACATGGAAGCCCTGCGGAGGCATGGGCCCTGTCCGCTTCATCGCCGCTCGTTTGCGCCGGTTTCACAAATGGAACTGTCCATTCCTGAATAGGAAGGAGCGGGATACGGCATGGCTGGGAATGTACGGGGAACTGGCAGCGGCCTCTTTCCTGCGTGGGGAAGGGTGTTCCGTCTTAAGGAGGAATTGGCGTCCCGTCAGGGGCGGGGAACTGGACCTCGTGTGCCGGGACGGGAACTGCCTGGTTTTTGTGGAAGTGAAAACCCGTACGGGAAACGGTTACGGGGGAGCCCGCCGCGCCGTGGACGCCCGCAAAAGGGCGCTGATACGGCGGGGAGCGGCGGAATGGCTCCGCCAGCTTCCGGAACCGGTTCCCTCCCGTTACGATATTGTGGAAGTCCTGTACCGGGAGGGGAAGCCCCCGGAATTCAGGCGTATCCGCGGCGCGTTCGGGGAGAAGGATTTGGACGCCTCATGAAAAGCGCCGCAGGCGCAGGGCGTTCAGAATGACGGATACGGAGCTCAGGCACATGGCCCCTGCCGCAATGACGGGAGAAAGCAGGATGCCCCAGAAGGGATAGAGGATGCCGGCGGCTATGGGGATGCCCAGAGCGTTGTACACGAAGGCGAAACCCAGGTTGGATTTCATGTTTTTCACGGTGGCGGTGGAAAGGGCGAAAGCCTTGGAAATCACCAGCAGGTTCCCCTTCACCAGCGTGACGCCGCAGCTCTGCATGGCTACGTCCGATCCCGTTCCCATGGCGATGCCCACATCCGCTTCCGCCAGTGCGGGAGCGTCGTTAACGCCGTCCCCCGCCATGGCGACCACGGCGTTCCCGCTTTTCAGGGAGGCGATGAGCGCCTGCTTGTCCGCCGGTGTCATTCCTCCGTGGAATTCGGAAATGCCCAGCTCCCTCGCCACGGCTTCCACCGTCGCGGGCGCGTCCCCGGAGGCAATGATGATGCGGATGCCGCGCGCAGTAAGGTCCGCCAGGGCTTGGCGCGTGTTTTCCCGGATTTTATCCGCCAGGGAGAAGGCTCCCGCCGCCTGGCCGTCCACCGCGGCAAAGACGGTAACGCGGCCCTGCCTCCGCTGTTCTTCCACCCACGGAGCCAGGGAGGAGATGTCTACGCCCCGCTTCTGCATCATGTCTGCGGTGCCTACGCAAACCTTGCTGCCCTGGAAAGTCCCGGCCACGCCGCCGCCCGGGAAGGACTGGAAATCCTCAATGGGCGACAGGGTGAGCTTTTCCTCCGCCGCCTTCTGGAGGAAGGCGCGCGCGATGGGGTGTTCGCTGTTCTGCTCCAGAGAGGCGCACTGGGCGAGTAGCGCGTCCATATTCACGTTGTTCCCCGTGGTTACGTTGACCAGGGATGGCCTGCCTTCCGTGAGGGTGCCTGTCTTGTCCATCACCAGGATATTGACCTTGTGCATGGTTTCCAGAGCGGCCGCGTCCCGGAAAAGGATGCCCAGGGAGGCCGCCTTTCCGGAAGCCACCATCATGGACATGGGAGTAGCTAGGCCAAGCGCGCAGGGGCAGGCTACGATCAGGACGGCGACGGCGTTCACCAGCCCGTGCGGCCAGGATGGTTGCGGTCCCCAGAATCCCCAGGCGAAAAACGTGAGAACGGCAATGAGCACCACCGCAAGCACAAAGTAGCGCGCCACCTTGTCCGCCAGCCTTTGCATGGGGGCCTTGGTCCGCTGGGCCTGGGCCACCAGGTTGACGATACGCGCCAGGACGGTGTCATTCCCCACGTTCTGCGCCGTCATGGTGAAGGTGCCTGTGGTGTTCAGCGTGGCGCCGATCAGCTTGTCGCCGGGAACGTGGGAGACGGGAATGGGTTCGCCGGTCAGCATGGACTCGTCTACATCGCTTCCCCCGTCCTTCAGGACGCCGTCTACCGGAATCTTTTCTCCCGGTTTCACTCTCAGCACGTCGCCGGTCTGCACGTCCTTCAGGGGAATGTCGCTTTCCACCCCGTTGGGGAGTACCAGATGGGCGGTGGCGGGGGCCAGATTCATCAGGGCCCTGATGGCTTCCGCCGTACGGGACCTGGCTTTCAGTTCCAGCACCTGGCCCAGAAGGCTGAGGGAGATGATGATGGCCGCCGCCTCATAATAAACGGGAACATGCCCGTCATGGATAAAAACGGCGGGAAACCAGCCGGGCACGATGGTAGCGGCCAGGCTGTACAGAAAGGCGATGGAGGTTCCGGCGCCGATCAGCGTCCACATGTTGGGATTGCGGGTCTTGATGGAATCCCATCCCCGGACCAGGAGCGGCTCCCCCGCCCACAGGACCACGGGGATGGCCAGGAACAGTTCCACCCAGTTCTGGACTCCGGCGTTCATCCAGCGCGCAAGATGGCCGCCCATGGAAATAATGAAGATTAGGACGACGAAAGGCAGGGAAAAATAAAAACGCCTGCGGAAGTCATTCAGCTCCGTATCGTCCCGGGCGTTTGCGGAAGGGAGCAGCGGTTCAAGCGTCATGCCGCAGATGGGGCATGCTCCGGGATGATCCTGCCGGATTTGAGGGTGCATGGGACAGGTGTACACCGTACCGGGAGCGGCGGCCGCAGACTCCATGGCGGAGGAATGGTCCATGTCTTCATGGTGGTGCATGGGCATGTCCATGCCCTTCATGTCCATGCCGTGTCCGGCGTCCGGGGGGTGGGCAAGAGCTTCTTCCGGCGCTGCCGTGAATTTATCCCGGCAGGAACGGCTGCAGAAAAAATAGGTTTTCCCCTGATAGCCGGCCTTCCAGGGAGTATCTTCCCCGACTTGCGCTCCGCAGACGGGGTCCGTGTGTCCGGAAGCTCCATGCCGGGCATGCGGGCTGTTGGTCATGTCCATACGGAAAGTGAGACAATTCCGGGACCCTTTCCGTTCCGGGACAGCCATGATTGGAAAAACCGCGGAAACGGCTTCAAGCCCGCATTTCCCCATGCGGGCACAGATTGCTCCTGTCTATTATATATAGTGCAGGAGGAAAAATCATTCCGCCCTGAGCGCCAGAATGGCTTCCATGAAATCCTGGGGAATATCCATGCGGGCCAGTTCGTCCTGAAGAATGACGCCGTTGGCCCCGGCGTCCAGCATGCGGCGCGCGTCTTCCACGGTGCGGATGCCTCCTGCGGCCAGGACGGTGACGGAGGCGGGAATTTCTTCAATGAGTTTTTCCGTAACCGCCGGATTGGCCTGGAGGGTATGCGGGTCCGCATTGTTGATGCAGACGAATTCCGCTTCCAGGTCCATGGCGGTTTCAAGCTCATTCAGGGTATGGACTTCCATCATCACGTCCAGTCCCAGCCCGGAGGCCATGCGGTACAGGTCTTCCAGGTCCTTTTCCGGCAGGGCGGCCGCCACCAGGTTGACGGCGTCCGCTCCCGAGACGATAGCCTGGCAGATCATGGCGGGATGGATGAAAACGTCGCGCGCCATGACGGGGACAGTGCTGATTCTGGAAATGGTGGAAACCATGTCCCAGGAACCGCCGTATACCTCCGGTTCCACGGCGATGGAAATGCCCTGCGCGCCGCCCTGGATGAACATGCCGTACAGGTGGCGGAGGTCCTGGTTTGACTCCCGGAGGTTGAGGACGGGATGGACCCTGGACATTTCCGGGATGACGGAAAGACGGTTTTCCCCAAGGTCCACCGCGGTGCGGAATCCCGCATAGTCATTCCTCTGGATGGCGGAGGCCCGCAATTTCCCTTCCAGGGGAAGGATTTTTTTCAAGTCGGCGCGTTTGCGCTCCAGAATGCTGTTTAAATAATCCATATGTTACTTTTTGGGCAGGAAATAGGAACGTTGCTTTTCGGAAATGGAGAGGCCGGCCTGTTCCATGACGCACAGCATGTCCTCCCAAACCTTTCGTTTTTCTGAAATATCCTCCGTGCGGAGGAGGTAGCTGGGATTGTAAGTAACGCGCACAGGCGTGTCGAAAGCCGTGTGGAACGTTCCCCTCAGGGCGGAAAGCGGCGTCTCTCCGGATTGGAGGATGCCCCTGGCCGCGATGGCGCCCAGGGCTACCACCACTTTCGGGCGCACCAGCATGATTTCCTCCCGGAGAATGGGGAGGGACACCTCTATCTCCCGGTCCGTGGGCGGCCGGTTGTTGGTAAGCTGGCGGGGGAGGGCGGGGCGGTACTTGACCAGATGGGTCAGGTAAATGTCCGTACGGGAAAGCCCCATGGCTTTCAGCATGGCGTCCAGCTTCTGTCCGGAGGGGCCGGCCAGGGGGATGCCCTGCTTTTCTTCATACAGGCCGGGGGCGTCCGTGACCATCATGATGTCCGCCCTGGGACTGCCGGAGGAAAAGACGGGCGTGTCCCGCAGGGACTCCATGCTCCGGAGCGGCGGCCAGTTGACGACCAGTTCCCGGAGGGAGGACAATTTTTCTTCCTCCGTTTCACCTTCCAGGGCAAAGGAAATATGGCGGGGCAGCGCGGCTTCCTCCTCCGTTCTGCCCGGCTGCACTCCGTTGAGGATGTCCCGGAGTTCGTTGCCGAAGGAAACTTCATCCATGGAATCCGGCTGCGGCTGTTCCGGAATTTCCGGCGGCTGCGTTTCTCCGGAAACATGGGGGGTGGAAACGGGAGAGGGGATTTCCCCCCTGGCGATCCGCCGTGCGTCCATGACCCATTTCCTCAAGACCGTTCTGGCCTCCTCCGTGACGGCAGCCTTCTCCACGCCCCGGGATAACAGGGCGCGCAGGTAGTCCAGCGTGAGGTGTTGGGGCAGGCCGGCAGACATGTTCGTTCCGGAGTGTAATCTATTTCCGGAGGGATGCAACAGCCCATTGGGTGTGCGCCCGGCCGCCGGGAGCAGGAGGCTTGGCGTCATCTGAAGAGCGTCGCAGGAAAGAGGGGAAAGAGAAAAAAGGAAGGGCGGCTATGAAATTTCCCCCCCCTCTTGTCCATGAATGCCGTTCAACGGGGCAACGCCCGCCTGCAAGCGGGCATGCTTGTTCCGGGACCGTTTTACCGGAGGCAGGGAATTGATTCATTTGCCTTCCGAATTTCCCTTTCCCGTCAGAGTTGAAGCTTCGTTTTCCGTCCAACCGGGCTTTTCCGGTTCCCGCTCCGGAAAAATTACAGGAGAAAACGGAAGGATTCCTTTTCAGCGCAGAGCGGGCTGTTCCCCGCATCTTTCTTTTTCTTGGCATGGAAGTTTCTCCAGAATTTGAAAAACTGCTGCAAGACGGGTTGCGGGATGTTTTTTCAATCAGGCCTGCATGCCTTTTTTTCTATAGCTTTCCCATGGCCAGGGCATGCCCCGGTAAAAATCCCCGTGTCCCGAATCCTTATTGCCGGGAAATGTTCTTCCCAACCTCTTCCCGAACCCTGCATTGCGGCATATTGGGAAGCAGGAAGGGCGCAGATAAGGAAACGGGAAAGGAAAAATTCACGTGGAAGCCTGAACAGCAAAGGGAAATTCGTTCAAGGGGAGACGCGATTTTTCCATCCATGACGGCCTTCCGGAATTTGGCCCATTGAACTTTTTTAGGGAATCTTTTGAAGGATTGAGGTCGATTTTCTCTTATATCATATTTATAGTAAGCAAGATGTATTAAAAATAAAAAAGTGTGTCGTGATGTGATAGAAAAAGATGTTTCGTGAAGTATATTATTTGTCATGATATGACAAAAATGCGGCATGTTTTATATATTGCTTATTTTTAGTGTTTTATATTAATAGGTTTTCCTTGTTTGGAAGGGGGTCGGTGAAAAAAAAGGATTGCCAAGGCAGAAATTATTTCGTACCCAAGAGCCGCCGTTGCCGATTTTTCGGCTTCCGCACATGGCCTGAAGGTTCTGCCGGAGTGACTGCCATGTGTATGGCGCCTAACCTCATACCGCATGAATTTAAGAATAATTGCCACCCTGTCTTGTGCCGTCGCGGCCATGTTTGTCAGCAGCTGCTCGACAAACGGAGCTGTAACCGGCATGGGGAAATCCAGTAGTGACGCCCTTGTTTTGGCCCGTGTAGGTGAAAATGCCCAGGGATTTGTTCAGCCCCTGGCGCCGAGCCGTTCGGCAGTGCCTTCTTCCAAGCTCCCCAAACTGGGGCGCGACAAACACAAGATGCCGTTTTACCACCCTGCCCAGCGCACCCGTGTAGTACGCACCACGGCTTATACCCATTCCGAACGTGACCACCTGGCCTACGGACCCCGGAATGCCGTTGGCACGACGCTGAAATACACTTCTTCCGTGCGCAGCGCCGCTGCGGACTGGTCCGTTTACCCTCTGGGAACAACCTTCCGCATCAAGGGGCAGCCCTATCTCTACGTCGTTGACGATTACGGGAGCGCCCTGGTCGGCACCGGAACCATTGACATTTACCAGCCTAACAAGAAGCTGATGAAGGAATGGGGCCGCCGCTATGTGGAACTGACCATCGTCCGCTGGGGAGATCCCGCCAACAGTCTGGAAGTGCTCGGCAGCCGCCGCGGCTACAGGCACTGCCGCGCCATGTATGCGGCCCTGCAGCACCGCGTGTCCAAGGGGCTTTACGCCAAGGCTGACTGACCGGATTCCTGAACCCTTTAACCCGGGCGCCGCCATTCATCACATGGCGGCGCTTTTTTATTTTCCGGCGTGCGTGCAGGATGGTAATCTGGCGGCATGGATACGAAAAAACGGGCTTCCATTGTCCGGGAGGAACTCATGTCCCTGTATGGGAACCCTCCCATTCCCCTGGCGCACCGCGACGCCTACACCCTGCTGGTGGCGGTTCTTCTGTCCGCCCAGTGCACGGACAAGCGCGTAAACCTGGTGACCCCGGCCCTGTTCGCCCTGGCTTCCACTCCGGAGGAAATGGCCCGGCAGGATGTGGAAGCGGTCCGGGAAATCGTGCGGCCCTGCGGCCTCTCGGAAAGGAAGGCGTCCGCCATCGTGAACCTCAGCCGCATCTTGGTGGAAAAATACCAGGGGCAGGTTCCCTGCGACTTTGCGGCCCTGGAATCCCTTCCTGGGGTGGGGCATAAAACGGCCTCCGTCGTCATGACCCAGGCCTTCGGCGTTCCTGCCTTTCCGGTGGATACGCACATTTTCCGCCTTTCCCGGCTGTGGGGGCTGAGCAAGGGGAAAACGGTGGAAGCCGTGGAACGTGACTTGAAAAGCCTTTTCCCTGAAAATTCATGGGGAGATCTTCATTTGCGCATCGTCTTGTACGGGCGTGAATATTGCTCTGCGCGGGGTTGCGGAGGGCGCTGTCCGATCTGCAGCCGGCTGGCCCGGGAAGACGGTTCCGCGGGTGTCTGAATTTTTGCCAGGGCCCGAAATGAATGCTTGCAAGTCTGAATTTGCATGCTTTAATACACCAGTATCTTTTCGAACAACCATATAACTTAAATTATGAAGAACCTTTTTAGACTGGGTTTCCGTTTCGCCGCATTTGCTTCCGTCCTGATGGCCGCGTTTTCTACATCCGCCTTTGCTCAGGAAGCTGCCGAAGCCGCTGTTCCGCAGGAACAGACCATGCTTGACAAATGGATCATCGCCGGTGGTTGGACCATGATCCCGATTATGCTGGTGGAAGCCTTCATCGTTTTCCTGGTAATCTACAACATGGTGGCTCTGAAAAAGGAAAAATTCTGTCCGGAAGACCTCAAGGTCACCCTGTTGCAGCTGATGGCCGAATGCCGCATCCGCTCCGCCATTGAAGTGGCAGCCGGCAGCCCCACCTATCTGGGCCGCCTGGTTGCGTATGCTCTGCCGAATGTGGACGCCACCCGTCCGGAAGACCTTGGCAAGGACGCCATTGAAGACGCCGTAGCCGACTTTACGGCCAATGAAAGCCGTTCCGTATTCAAATGGATTAACATGCTGGCCCTTTGCGCGCAGATTTCCCCCATGCTCGGCCTCTTCGGTACGGTGCAGGGGATGGTGGGCGCGTTCGGCACGCTGTCAAGCGCCGGACAGGCAGACCCCACCCAGCTTGCCGGTGACATCTCCGTGGCTCTTCTGACGACCTTCTGGGGCTTGATCAACGCCATTATCGCCACGCCGTTCTTCTTCTTCCAGAAGGGCATCGCCAACGCCCATATTGCCGAATGCGTAGGCACCGTGCAGGAAATGGTGAACACCTCCATCAACGTGGTGAACGCCGAAGCCCAGCTTGCCCGCATTCCCGAAGGCCTGGCCTGATCGCCGGGAAAGACGGTCCGGTCCGGAAGTTTCCGCCCAGGCGGAGCCGGGCCGGAGAATCTCAACCAAATGTAGCTTATGGGTAAGAAAAAAGCCAATGTAGCGGCCGACGAAGAGAGCGGGGAAATGGATATGTCCCCCATGATCGACATGGTTTTCCTCCTGTTGATCTTCTTCGTGGTGAACGCTACGGCCATTACCGTTAAAAAGGATAAGAACATTCAAATGCCCACGGCCAGCAGTTCCGGTGAAGTGAAATCCGCCAACGGCTGCATCGTGGTGAATGTGTACGGTGAAGGGGATGGAAAGCGTCCCGCCGGCATGGACCCCAACGTTCGCTGGGCTTCCGATGTCAGTGCGCCGCTCAACTCTCCGGATGAACTGAAGGAATATATCAAAAACCTTGCGGAACGCTTCAAGGACAAGCAGGACTTTGAAACCCGCCTGTATCTGCGCGGCGACCAGAAGGCCCTGTTCAAGGGCTCCCGGGAAGTGATTCGCGTGGCTGCGGAATGTGGCGTGGTCAAGGTGATCTTTGCCGTATTGCCTGCTAAAAATTCCTCTGCTGCAAACAAGGCCGAATAACATTACGCGCTATGGCAAGACATAAAAAATTGGAGATGGTTGAGGATGAAGATCCCAAGCTGGATATTTCCTCCCTCATCGACGTGTGCTTCCTTCTGTTGATTTACTTCATTGTGGCGACCTCCCTGATTCAGGAACGCAAGCTGGACATGTCCATGCCGGGGCAATCCGTGAGCGATACCGCCTCCCAGATTGAACCGGCGCTGATCCGCATCATCAAGGACGGCACCATTTACTGGGGCAAGGACAACAGCCTGATGATTGACAATGACATGAACAACCATAACCTGGCGACCCTCGTGCAGCAGCTGGAAGCCAAGAAACAGGAAGCCAGCGCCGTAGGCACCAAGCCGGTAGTTCAGTTGTGGGTGGAGGGCGATGTTCCCCACCAGCGCGTCATTGACGTCATGAACGCTTTGACGGAAGCAGGAATTACCACGGTGGCCCTGACCGACCTCAAGGACGACTAAGCCATTCACGGATGGACCGTGTTATTGATGTTCAGCTTCCCTGCAAGAGCGTGGAAGTGGCCCGCTGTCTTTTTTTCTTATGGTCCGGTCAAATCATGCAGCCCGGTGGGGGGCAATCCTGATCGTCTTCTCGAACGCCGTTCAGGCATTACCGTTGAAGGCGTCTCAGGAATCGGGCGCCTGCCGCAGCATCCCGGTTTCCGAGACGGCAGGATGTAGTGCGCGGCGGGAAGAGGAAGGCCTTCAGATGCAGGAAGATGAACATTCCGGAGAAATCAGGTCCTCCTTCGGCAACATCGTGATCAATGTGTATGGCAAAAAGGAGGACAGGCGTCCGGAAGGTATTGATTCCAGTATCCGCTGGGGATCCGGCTCCCATGAGCCTCTCCATTCCCCGGAAGAACTAAAGAAACATATCAAGAAGCAGGCAGAACAGCTGAGGGCAAAGGGCTGTAAGGAGCCTTTCCTCTATCTGCGCGGTGACCGGAAGGCTCTCTTCACGGATTCCCGCGAAGTTATACAGGTTGCCGCAGAATGCAATGTGAAGAGGGTTCGTTTTTCCGGACCTCCTGTTGCAGCAGTTCCAGGCATTCCTGAAAGGCCGCAGAGCGGGACGGTTTCATCAATGCCGTCCGCTTCCATTTTTCTTCTTCCGCATGCTCTCTTTTACGGTAACGGGAATGGCCTTTTTTATCCTCTGGTGGAGGAGAAAGGGAGCCTGGGGGTTATCGTCGAGTGGCTGAAAAACAAAAAGCGGAGCGCAGGGAGGGCGGGAGGCCGGGTAGTGGTTCAGTTAATGGTGGCTGGAGATGTTCCCAATCAGCGCGCCGCAGCTGTCATGGATGTTTTGATGAGAGCCGGGATGGACTCAGTGGTCCTGAAAACTTTCAAGGATAGTTGAGAGAGGGGCGTTCATTTCGTTAATGGCCGGAATTTGCTCCGGCTCGGAATGCCGGATCTTTTTTTGAAAGAGCAGGATTCTCAGAGATAAAAAGGCCTTTTTGGTTCCAAACTCAATCCTCCCTTAAGGGAACGCGAGCAGGAAGAACTTTCTTGCAAGGATGACTAAAAATACAGAACTTTCTGCTTTAGAGTTTGCAGCATCCTGTTAGAATGACGCAATCCATTACAGATAGGTGCATTCCGTGCATTTGCACAGATATTGTACCTATTCTATTATCTCTTCTGTTTCAACGAATTTTAAACACATGATCAAATCAAACTATACTACTGCACTGGCTGCAGGCCTGGTTTCCGTGGTGAGCATTGGGGCGGCGCTCCCGTCCAGTGCCCAGCATGGCCCGCGCGATTACCAGCGCACGGCCCTGACCGCCATGAAGGAAGGCAAGTGGCAGGAAGCCCTGGATGCCGTGGACCGCTGCATCCGCGTTTATGAACCCCGTATCAAGACGCTGGGGCTGGATGACGGCTTCGGCTGGTTCTATTACCAGAAGGGCGTCTGCCTGGCCCAATTGAAGCAATACAAGGAAGCTGTGGAAGCGTTCAAGGCGTGTTACACCAAGTTCCCGAGCGCCAAGAACCAGCTCGTGAAAATGGCCCTGTTCCGCGAGGGGGAAAACTATTGCCGCCTTGGGGATTTTGCCAAGGGCGCGGAGCTGCTGGAGAAATTCCTGAAGGAATACCGCAGCGACCCTGTAGCCCGGAATGTCAATGCCGGTGAAGTGCAGGGACTGCTGGCCCAGTGCTATTTCAAGATGGATCCGCCCGCCTTTGAGAAAGGGCTGGAAAACCTTACCTCCTGCGTCACCTCCCGCTACAAGGGGCGCCGCATTACGGATGCCGTCATCACCAACGGCTTCCTGGCGATGGTGGATGCCGCCATCAAGACCGGCAAATGCCAGGAAACGGTGAAATTTGTGGAAGCCCATCCTTCCGTGATGAACATCAGCCCCACCCGCGTGGCGCTGTACGCTCCCCGGCTGGTGAGCTACATTGCGGAAGTGCTGGAAAAATCCCGCGCCCTTCTCCAGGAAGGAAAGCAGAAGGAGTCTGAAGACTACGCCTCCCTGGCAATGGTGCTGATGGGCCTTCTGCCCGACCAGGCCGGAGTGCTGGCGGACGCCAACCATTCCCTGGACCGCCTGGGACGCGCCAACGGCGCCGTGCCCGGCGTGACGGACCTCTCCCATACGCTGGACAGGACGAAGGTGACCGCCCTGATTGACCAGTTCAACAAGATGAAGGAGGAAGGGAAGGTCATGGACGCCTTCACGTTCAGTTTCATGGGCAACCAGGCCCTGGTGCATGGTTCCCAGAGGGTCGCCCGCGCCGCTTACCAGCTTATCAATGAATCCTATCCGGACGCCCCGGGCAGGGAGGACAACCTCTATTACCTGGCCATGACTACCTGGCAGTTGGGAGAAGCGGACAAGGGCGGCGAGCTTGTGGCGCAGCACCTGAAGGAATTCCCGAATTCCAAGTATGCCCCTATGCTGAACACCCTGTCCCTGGAAGGACTGCTGAAGGACAAGAAATTCGATCTCTGCGTCCAGCAGGCGGACAAGGTCATGGAGCTGCACAAGGACGACCCCACCCACAAGTTCTATGAACTGGCCCTGTACTGCAAAGGCGCCTCCCTGTTCAACCTGGGGGCTGCGGACGCCGCCCGCTACAAGGAAGCGGTGCCGGTGCTGGAACGCTTCGTGAAGGAATACCGTGACAGCACCTACCTGAAAACGGCCATGTACCTGCTGGGTGAAACCTACACGAACCTGGGCAATACGGATGAAGCCATTCAGGCCTTCACCAATTACATTGCGCGTTTCCCGGACAAGAATGACGCCAATATGGCCGCCGTGCTTTATGACCGTGCCTTCAACTACCTGAACCGCAAGAACCCCGGAGACGAGGAGCTTGCCACGAAGGATGCGAAGGAAATCGTGGACAACTTCAAGGAGCACCGCCTGTTCCCGTATGCCAACAACCTGCTGGCGAACCTGTATGCCGGCAGCAAGGAGCATGAACAGGAAGCGGAAGGCTATTTCCTGGCGGCTTTGGAATCCGCCAAGAAGCTGGGCGACAAGCGCCCCGCCGCGGAAGCCGTGTACAACCTGCTCATCAATGCCACCAAGAAACCTCTCCCCGTAGAACCGAAGGAAGCCGTGGAAGCGGCCAGGACGGCGCGACGGGACGAAGTCAAGAAGTGGTATGACGAGTACTGGAAGAACAGCGACCAGCCCGGCAGCCGCTACAGCCTCCAGCTGGCGGCCGCCGCCATGGACTTCTTCAAGGACGACAAGGAGATGTTTGACCCCGCGTCCGTCAAGATGCAGGAAGTCATTGTGAGGGAAGGCAAGAAGGACGATCCCAAGATGACCGTTCTTCTGGAGGAAGCCGTGAACTCCTACACCAAGACGTACATGGCCGGCAATCAGGCGCTGGGCCGCAATCTGGACGCCAACGCCATGCGCAACCACTTCTACCGGTTCCCCGGCGTGGACAATGACAAGGACAAGACGCTGAGCGCCATGCTCCGCATGGCCGTCATTGCCCAGACGCAGGAACGGTATGAAAAGGCTCCCACGGAAACGGACGAACAGCGTGCCGAGAAGGCCGCTCTGGAAGGTCTGGTCAAGCAGCTCTTCGTGGAGCTGAAGCGGGACTTCAAACCTTCCGACCTGCCTCCGTACACGCTCGTGAAGCTGGGTGTCCACCTGGCCAATACGTCCCAGCCGGAAGAAAGCATCGCCTACTTTGATGAAATCCTGGACCCGTCGGAACCTGATCCGGTGCGCAAGAAGGCCCGCATCAACGGCATGTCCAAATACCGCAAGAATGCGGTCTTCGGGAAGGCCGTTGCTTTGGGCCGCAGCAAGGATAACGCCAAGGTGGAAACCGCCATCAAGATGATGAAGGATGAACTCAGCAAGGAGGAATCCAGCGCCAACCCGGACCGCAAGGCCATGGAAGACGCCCAGTACAACCTGGTCAAGTTCACCTCCGCCCGCCAGGACTGGCCGTCCGTCATTGCCGCCGCCGACAAGTACCGCGAGAACAAGTCCTACAAGAAGAATCTGCCGGAAGTCCTCTATCTGCAAGGTGAAGCCTACCTGAAGCAGAACGAGCTGGACAAGGCCCTGATCAACTTCATGAACATCACGGGCACGTACAAGGGCCTCGTGAAGTGGTCCGCTCCCGCCGTGCTTGCACAGATGGATACGCTGTGGAAGAGGAACACAATGTCCCAGGGGGCGGGCAAGCAGCCGTCCGACAGGTATATCGCCTGGAAGGCCGGCAGCCAGTATGTGCAACTGCTGGATACTCCCGCCAACCGCAAGAAGATGACGGCAGAAGACAGTGCCCTGGTCAACGAGGTGAAGGATAAGACGGCCAAGTTCGGCTCCGATCCCGCCGTCAGCCAGGAACGGGCGGACATCGCCGCCTATGAAGCCGCCATACGCGCCGCCAAGGGCCAGAAGTAACAACAAAAGGTTTAGCAATCAACAATATGAAAGCACTTTCAGTAATAATGGTATTGGCCGGCTTGTCCACCCTGGTTCCGGCTATGGCTCAGAATGCCCAGAATCCCCAGCGCCTGCGCGCCAGGGCTGCCGCTCCGGCCATCAAGAATGGCCGTCCGACGGATATTTACATTCTTTCCGCCAACGGCCCCATGGTCCAGTTCGTGGAAAGCAGGGAATCCCAGGAAGTCCTCCAGCAGATGGCCAGCGCCTTCAAAACGCTGTACATCTTTGAAACGGATGATTTCGTGGACGCCAAGGTGGCTATGGAAAACCGGAAATACCAGGACGCCCGCAACAAATTCCACGCCCTGGTGAACAAATATGCCTCCACGCTTTCCATCAAGGACAGCCTGTCCGCCCGGGCGGCCGTTTATGAATTGGAGTGCGCCATGCGCATGATGGACTGGGCCGGGGTCAAAGGCCTGCTGGCCAAGTTCCCCGTAAGGGGTTCCAATCTGTCCCCCTCCGCCCAGGATGATCTGGAGGTTGCCAAAATCATGGCCCTGATTCCGGACAAGGACTGGAACGGCGTGAAAAGCCGTGCCGCCTCTTTCCTGGCCACCAAGAAAAATGCCACCCGCCTTCAGCAGGCGCGGATGAAGTATGCTCTTGGGGCCGCCGCCATGGTGGCCCAGGATTGGAACAAGGCTCTGGATTACTTTGCGGAAGCCCTGGTGCTGCTGCACGGTTCCGATGAAGAACTGGCCTCCGCCTGCGTGGTGCGTTCCCTGGACTCCTACCTGCACATGCCGGATGTGGCCAAGTTCCTGGAGGATTCCGCCGTGACGGCTGCCGTGGAAGCCAGAAAACACAATCCTGAAACCGTGATTCCCGACTTGCAGATGAAGGCCCGTCCCGCGCACGTCAAGGAAGCGGCCGCGCTGTACCGCCTGCATGAACTGATGCTTCCGGACAGGAAGCTGCCGGCCAAGTACGACGGGTTTGCGGTTTCCTACAAGCATCCCGCTGCCGTTGCTCCGGCCCAGACTCCCGCTCAGGCGCCTGCCCAGGCCCCGGCACAGGCTCCCGCCCAGCCGGAGAAAAAGTAGTAACGAACTGACGCGGCAGGTTTTCTGCCAGCCGCCTTCCATTCAACAAGGACTGTCTCCCCTTCACAGGGAGACAGTCCTTTTTTGTACTTCGTTCCCTCATGAGGGTACCGCATCCCTACTGTCCGGAATGGCTGCCGCGCCTTAGGGGACGCTGCACGTTTTCCGGAGACATTTTTTCATTGGGAAAATGCGGAAGAGCCGCTGGCAGGGAGAGAACAAGAGCGGTTAAAAAACGGTGCGTACCGTAGGGAGGGGGTCTCTTGAGCGCAGACTTGCGGAAAAATATGAGGTGGCGGCTGCGGATGCGTGTTCCACAAGGAAGAAAAGACAGTTTTTTGCAGATGATGCAGTTTCCGGGACTTTGTGCGGAGATGCTTGGAAAGCCATATTCCGTATGTTTTGCCCTGGCGCGGGGAAGGAGAAACGGCGTTGTTGATGATAGGGGGCCGGAACAGGGAAACCGGTGCGGCTGTTGCGGCTTCCATGACTGTTTGGGGTTTGCCTCCCCCTCAAGCTGGAAGCCGGGAATGAAGAATTCCGCATGGACGGCCAGCTGGCTACTCAACGCCGGAGCGGGAACAGGGGGCAGGAAGGCCGTTGCGCGGCGCTGTCCTCCGTTAGAAGGTATCCTTTTGTTGGTTTTCTGTCCCCATGTACGGAACGCCCCTGCATCCGGGAAAAAAGCTCGTCTTTTCAGAAGCTTTATTTTTCCCGTGCAGGGTCATTCCCTGTTGGAGGATTTGGGGGGTCCGGAAGAATGATGTCAGGCCGCAGTGCGCCGGCGCCGCAGCATGGAGAGGGAAAAGCCGAACAGGCCCAGGGCAGCGGCAGCCGGTTCCGGCGTGTTGAAATTGACGCCTACGTAGCCATCCCGGCTCATATCCAGCTCATACCCTCCTTCCGTCCGTACTTCCAGCCCTTCCAGGCTGATGCCGTTCCCTGCCAGTTTGAAGTAAACCATGCCGGACCCATCCACCGGAAGAGCGGCCGGAGTTCCCATCAATTGAAGAATTACATTATTGAATAAAAGAGAGCCGGAGGCTGTGGAATTCCCCTCCAGGCTGAACAGGGGCTTGTCCTGGCTCAGGGAGGCCATATCCAGGGTAATGGTCAGGTTTTCCAGGGTGACGGAAGCGCCCGGGGAAAGGGATGAGCCCTGGATGCTGATGGAATGGAAGTTTTTCAAATCGCTTGAAAACGTGAGGTCCGTCTCCGCCGGTTGGAAGACCATGGTGTTGAAGCCCGCTCCTCCGTCCACGCTGCCGTTCACTGTTCCGCCGGAATAGGAAAATACATCGTCGCCGGAACCCATGATCACCGCCTGGCCGCTGCCTCCTGTAATGGTTCCTCCTTCCATGAAGATGCAGTTCTCCCTGTCGCTGACAATCCTGATGCCCACGCCGTTGGAGCCTGTTCCCTCAATGGTGCCGCTGTTGGTGATCCGGATGGCTTCAAAGGCATTGCCGCCGTCGGAATCATCCACCAGAATGCCGTAGGCCTGGCCGTTCGTGTTGGAATTGGAAGCCGTGATGGTCCCGGTATTGGTTACGACGCCCCCGCCGATGGCAAGGCCGTCCGCACTGCCGAAGGAGTCCTTGGCAATAATCGTGCCGGAATTGGTCAGGTTTACGATGTAATCCACGTCCACGCCGTCGCCGTCCAGGGTGGTTGCGTCTCCGGTGCCGCTGATGACGCCGTCTTTGCCGTTAACCACGGTGACCACGTACTTGTCGTCCTGCTGGAGGGCGGCGTTCCAGTCCCAGTTCAGGCCGGAACCTCCCCTGCCTTCAATCCTGCCGTTATTGCTGATGGCGGCTTTCCCTTCTCCGGTAACTCCGTGTTTCATGCCGGTGATTTTCCCTCCGCTGTTGTTGGCAAGGTCCAGGCCATGGGCAAAGGTGTCAATGCCGTCGTCTTCCGGATCGTAATGCTTGGCCGTGATGCCGTTTTCCCCCGCAGCCGTGGTTTCAATCGTGCCGTTGTTGATCACAGTGGCGTTATTGCCCAGTTTGACGGCTTCTTTCTGACCGGCGGAAATGGTACCGTTGTTGGTGATGGTGGCGGACGTGTTGATCATGTAGCGCAGGTCGATGGCCTGTTTTTCCGTTCCGGTCATCGTGCCGGAATTGGTCAGGCTGATCAACTGTCCCGTTATTCCGTTTTCCATGCCCTGGTCCAGGACAAGGGCGCTTTTTCCGGAAATCCTGCCTCCTTCCATTACCTCGATCTCAAGGGCGGACTGGATGGGGTCTTTCAGGTTGACGGCATTTTTGGCGACGTTCAGGAATCCGGTTCCCGTGACGGTCAGTTTGCCCTCCGTCATGTTGACGGCCTTGGTCTGGGCGTCGCTGATGGTCTGGTCCGCAAGGGAGGGCGCGGCAAGCAGAACCGCCGCGGCCAGGGTCGTGGCTGTGGAATAAAGATGGTGTGCCTTCATGGTGACAAGCTCCGCAGGTTGTCGGGAGCGTCGCCACCATGCCAGAACGGACGCGCGGAAGGGAAACCCGTTCGTGCAACAAGTTTGCCACGGGGAATGGCGCGAAGCAGGGAGGAAAGGAAGAAGGCCGCCTACCGCAGGACGGGGGCGCTTTTCACTTCCTCCGTCCATTTCCTGTACAGGTCCGGGGAAATTTCGGAGGGCTTGATTTCCGAGCGTTCGCCCCAGAAGACGGCCGTATGCAGGACGGGAATGCCTGAGGCGTCCAGATGGCGGTCAATCGCCGTCTTGTGTTCCAGCACGGCGTTTTTTTCCAGGCCGTGCACCACGCCCATGATCTGCGCCCCGCCGAAGATGTCCCCTCCGGTTCTCCAATAGCAGTGGGTCATGCAGATGTGGCGTCCGCATTCCGCTCCCGCCCGGATTTCCATGCCGGCGGGAACCGTCCAGTGGAACAGTCCGTTGTATTTGGTGACGGGGCCGTCGTTCGTTCTGGTCCGTACATGTTCCAAAAAGGTGGCGAAGCGGCCGATGACCTGCTTCCGGTCCAGCTCTTCCGCCGTGCGGCAGTATTCCTCCGGTTCCAGGCCAGCCTGGGCGGCGCGGAGGGCCCAGGGGTCTTCCACCATTTCCTCCGGCCTGAGCTGTTCCTTGACGGAGAGGAGCACCTTCCATTCCAGCACGGAGAGGGAGACGGTTTTCGTTTCCTGCATGGGGGCCGGTTCCGGAGTCTTGTCCCCGGGCCGGAGGCCCCTGCGGCGCATGTGCCCCACGCCCAGCGCAAAAACGCCGCGGGCGGGCAGCAGGACATAGTCGTCCGCGCCGATGTGGCGTTTGAGTATCTCGCAGTGTTCCTCCAGCGTGCCGCAGCCCACAGGCACCTTGACCGTGGTCCAGAGCCTGTATTGGGCGCCGGGATTGGCCGCATCCGTGTTGCGGAGCACCACGTGGCCCGTGAAGGGGTCGTGCTCCTTCATCCAGTCAAAGGCCGCATCCAGGTTCTTCTCCGGCAGGGACCATGCCACCAGGGCCCCCTGGGCGAGCTTGGTAGCCAGCAGCGTCTGGCGCACGCGGCGCACCACTCCGGCTTCCATCATGGCTTTCAGGCGCTGGATGACTACCGGGACCGGGTGGCCGCATTGCTCGGAAATGGCATGGAAGGGGAAGCGCCGGAAGCCCTTGACGCGGTCTTCCGCCACCATCAGGATGTCCGTGTTGACGGGGTCGTTCGGAGAGGAGGGAATGCTGTTCATGACGGGTCAAAAAAAGGCCGGGCGATGGTGTCGCCCGGCCCGGAAAGCCGGAGTTGGTTTAGCTACTGCCCGGATTGGTACAGCGGCTTGTTGTCGTACCGGGCGTCGTAAATGGCGAAGGATTCGCGGTGCTGGTTGTGGTCGCCGCGGAAGATCAGCCTTCCGCTGTGCTGGCGTTCCAGTTCCATGAGCAGGCTGGCGTCTTCATTCTTGAAGCGGGAGAGCACCTCCGAGTTTACGACGATGACCATGTCCCCGATGGTTTCCCTGTATTTCTGGATGCAGGCGTAGATCTGCCGCTGGATTTCCACGCTCATGGTCATCACGGATTTGACGCGGCCCCGGCCTCCGCAGTACGGGCACGGGTCATGAACGGATTCCCGGAGGCTTTCATTGAGCCGCTGGCGGGTCATTTCCATCAGGCCGATGGGGGTGATCTGCAGTACCTGGGTCTTGGCCTTGTCGCGCTTCAGGCGGTCCTTCATGGCTTTGTACACGGCCTGCTGGTCCTTCCTGTGGCGCATGTCGATGAAGTCCACCACCACCAGGCCGCCGATGTTGCGCAGGCGGAGCTGTCTGGCGATTTCATAGGCGGCTTCCAGGTTGGTGTCCAGAATGGTCTTGTCCAGGTCCTTGGTGCCCTTGTTGCGCCCGGTGTTCACGTCAATGGCGATCAGGGCTTCCGTCTCGTCAATCACCAGGTAGCCGCCGCAGGGCAGGAGCACCTGGCGCTGGAAGGCTTCGTTGATTTGTTTTTCAATCCCCAGTTCTTCAAAGATGGGCGTGCGCACGGGGAAGTGCTGGATGTGGCGCTTGGCGCGGCGGGAGATTTTTCCCGCAATGGAGCGCATGTGCTCCGTAGTTTCCGCGTCGTCGCAGATGATGTTGTCCACGGTGTCCGTCAGGAAGTCCCGTGCCGTGCGTTCGATCAGGTCGGGTTCCCGGTACACGCAGACGGGGGCGGGGTTGGCCTCCTTTTTTTCCTCCACGCCGTACCATTGCTCCAGCAGCATGGCGAGGTCGCGGACAAAGTGGCGGTAGCGCTGTCCCTGGGCTACCGTGCGCATGATGATGCCCATGCCGTCCGGCACGTTCAGCTTCTGCATGATCTGGCGCAGGCGCAGGCGTTCCTTGGGGTCTTCAATCTTGCGGGAGATGCCGAACTGGTCCGTGAAGGGCATCAGGACCAGGTAGCGTCCCGCCAGGGAGACGTTTGTGGTGACGCGGGGGCCCTTGGTGCCGATCGGGCCCTTGGTGACCTGCACCATGATTTCGGAGCCGATGGGGTAGATGTCCGGAATGTCCTTGGACGTGATTTTGCGCTGCTGCTTCTTTGGCCGTCCTTCGCGTTCGATTTCTTCCAGGCTGGAGTCCAGCGCGGCGGGCAGAGCGTCCCAGAAGTGGAGGAAGGCGTTCTTTTCCTGGCCGATGTCCACGAACATGGCCTTGAGGCCCGGTTCGATGTTTTTGACGCGGCCCTTGAAGATGCCGCCTACGATGTTGTCTTCGCCTTCGCGCTCGATGGTGTATTCTTCCAGTACGCCGTTTTCCAGAAGGGCTACGCGGCGTTCGAGTTTCTCGGCATTGATGATGATGGTGGAGCCTTCCATGGGATCACAGGATCCGAAGCCGAAGGCTCGTTTAATTTTTTTAAGCATTTTTGTAAACACGGGGTGTGAATAAGCTAGGGTGTGCTATTGCCCGCAATGTTCCCGGAGGGCCGCCTCCCGGCAGGAGCGGCTGGATTTCAAGCTGTGGAGATGGCCGGAAAGGAATCATGCAGGCAGATGCGTTGATGTGATGCGGCAGTACGGCAGACGCAAGGCCGGAGCGCAGGCTCCGGAGGTTCCGTCTTCAGTCTTCCGCGTCAGTAACATTAGTGAAGAAGTCCAGTTCCTGAAGGGCTTTTCCGGTACCTTCCGCAACGGCGCTGAGCGGGTCTTCCGCAATGTGGATGGGCAGGCCGGTCTGCTCATGAAGGAGCTGGTCCAGTCCGCGCAGCAGGGCGCCTCCGCCGGCTAGAACGATCCCCCGGTCCACGAGGTCGGCGGCCAGTTCGGGGGGGCAGCGTTCCAAAGTCGTCCGCACGGCGTCAACAATTGTGTTGAGTTGTTCCGTGAGCGCTTCGCGCACTTCTTCTGATCGGATTGTCACTGTCTTGGGCAGGCCCGCGACCAGGTCGCGGCCCTTGACCTCGATAGAGAGTTCCTGGGGCAGGGGATAGGCGGAGCCGATGCGGATTTTAATGTCCTCGGCGGTGCGTTCCCCGACCATAAGATTGTAGGTTCTCCTCATGTAGGAGATGATGGCGTCGTCCAGCTCGTCCCCGGCGCAGCGGACGGAACGGCTGTAAACGATGCCGGAGAGGGAAATAAGTGCCACTTCCGTGGTGCCCCCGCCGATGTCCACGATCATGTTGCCGGCGGCTTCCTGGACTGGAAGGCCCACGCCGATGGCGGCGGCCATCGGCTCCTCAATCAGGTGCACGCGGCGCGCTCCCGCCGCTTCCGCGGATTCCTTGACGGCCCTGCGTTCCACTTCCGTAATGCCGGAGGGAATGGCGATGAGCACGCGCGGCTTGATCAGGTAATACCTGGCCGTGGCTTTTTTTAATGAAGTAACGGAGCATTTCCTCCGTGATGTAGAAGTCGGCGATGACGCCGTCCTTCAGCGGCCGGATGGCCGTGACGGAGCCGGGGGTGCGGCCCAGCATTCGCTTGGCTTCGTCCCCCACGGCCAGAACCTTGTCTCCCTTGACGGCGACGACCGAGGGCTCTCGCAGAACGATGCCCTGGTCCTTGACGTTGACCAGCGTGTTGGCGGTGCCCAGGTCAATGCCAATGTCATAGGAGAAAAGTTTGACAATTTTCTGAAAGAAAGATGACATAAAAAACTAGTGGATAAAGGCGTAGCCCTGAAACAGCCGGGGGGAGGAACGCCACACTTTTTCCTTTTCACGGGACTGAAAGCCTGGCACCCGGACCGGGGCTGCGGGATAATCCCGTACAGGACGAATCGACTATGAAAAAACATGCCTTCCAGGTCAAGCGGAAGATGCGGGATGACATATGTATTTGCATTATCAGCAAGGATGTACTATATGAATGAAAGATGGCGGCAGTGTTTCCCCGTATATCCAAATTACATTCACCTATTCCATTTATGAAAGTCACTACTATCCTGATGACGGCGGCATGCCTGGCTGGTTTTTTCTCTCTTTATGCGGACCCGGCTGCGGACAGGGAAGAAGCTGCGTCATCCACGGGAGCCTATTCCGTAGCGGGGGCCCTCCGCCTGCCTGAAAATACGACCAAGAGGGATGTCTACGGCATGAACGTGGGCTGGAAGCTGTTCAAGGGCAAAAATGCCCCGGAAGGAGTGAACAGTCCGGACTTTAATGATTCTTCCTGGGAATCCGTGAATCTTCCCAACGGCATTGAGCTTCTTCCGGAGGAGGCCAGCGGCTGCTCCAATTACCAGGGGCCGGTGTGGTACCGGAAGACGTTCACGGCCCCGGAGAAGCTGAAAGACAGGAGGAACACCCTGTATTTTGAAGGCATCATGGGGAAGAGCGAGGTTTGGGTGAACGGGGAGAAGGCCGCGGAGCATTTCGGGGGTTATCTTCCCGTCATCGTGAATCTGGACAAGTGGCTGAAGCCGGGCCAGAAGAACGTGATCGTCGTGAAGGCGGACAATTCCAACGACGGGTCCTATCCTCCCGGCAAGCCCCAGGAGAGCCTGGATTTCGCCTACTTCGGAGGCATTTACCGTGACGTTTACCTGATTTCCACCGGTCCCGTCTATATCACGGACCCGAACGAGGCCGGAACCGTTGCCGGCGGCGGAGTTTTCTTCCGGACGGAATACCTTGACCCCCGTACCCGCAAGGGCAAGGTGGGGGTGAAGGTGCAGGTGGCCAACGATACGGACAAGGAACAGAAGGTGCGCGTGCAGGCGCTGATGACGGACCCCAAGGGCGTGGACCCCGTCGGAGAGACCGCCCCGCTGGTCATTCCGCCCCATTCCATGGGTGAAGTGGATATTCCCCTAGTGATCTCCAATGTGAAGCCGTGGTCGCCGGACAATCCCAACCTGTACACCCTGAGCGTGGAGGTATGGAACGCCGCCGGAGGGAACAATGCCAAGAATCCGGCCCATCTGCTGGACAACCGCTCCATGAGGGTGGGCGTCCGGACCGTGGAGATTACGGAAAAGGGGCTGGTGCTGAATGGCTCCCTGTTCCCTGAAAAGCTGATTGGCGGCAACAGGCACCAGGATTTCGCCCGGCTGGGGAATGCAGTTCCCAACAACTTGCAATGGCAGGACGCCGTGAAGCTGAGGAAGGCCGGCATGCGTGTAATCCGGAGCGCCCATTATCCGCAGGATCCGGCCTTCATGGACGCCTGCGACCGCCTGGGCCTTTTCGTCATCGTCGCTACGCCGGGCTGGCAGTTCTGGGGCAAGGGGCCTTTTGCGGACCGGGTTTATGACGACATCCGCCAGATGGTGCGCCGGGACAGGAACCATCCCTCCGTGATGATGTGGGAGCCCATTTTGAACGAGACCCATTACCCGGCGGATTTCGCCAAGAAGGCCCGCGACCTGGTGCATGAGGAATACCCGTATAAGGGCTGTTACACCGCTTGCGACGCAGTGGCCCAGGGCAATCAGCATTATGAGGTGCTGTACGCCCACCCGGCCACGGGGGACAAGCACTGGTCCATCAAGGAACGGAAGGACAACAAGCCGTATTTTACCCGTGAATTCGGGGATAACGTGGATACCTGGTCCGCCCATAACTCCACCTCCCGCGCGGCGCGCCACTGGGGTGAAGTCCCCATGATGGTGCAGGCCCTCCATTACCTCAAGACCTCGTTCCCGTACACTACGTATGATACCCTGAACGCCGCTCCGGCCTACCACTTCGGCGGTTGCCTGTGGCACCCCTTCGACCACCAGCGCGGCTACCATCCGGACCCTTTCTACGGCGGCATTCTGGATGCCTTCCGCCAGCCCAAGGCCTCCTATTACGCCTTCATGTCCCAGCGGCCCCAGAAGACGCGCAATGAGCTCGGTTCCGGTCCCGTGGTGTACATAGCCAACGAATGCACGCCTTTTTCTCCGGAAGACGTGACGGTGTTTTCCAACTGTGATTCCGTTCGCCTGAGCGTCAACGGAGGCGCGCCGGTGGAAAAGAAGGTGGCTTCCTACCCCAACGGCCTCAAGCGCGTTCCCGTCGTGTTCCCGAAGGCCTGGGATTTCATGGAAAACAAGAAGCTCGCCCGCGCCGGCAAGGAAGGAGCGGTGAAGCTGGTGGCGGAAGGCCTGATTGGCGGCAAGGTGGTGACCAGGCATGAAGTGCGGCCCTCCCGGAGGGCGGAAAAAATCCGCCTGAGCCTGGACCGTGAGGAAGGCGTGGAGCTGTGCGCCAACGGTTCCGACGTGTTTGCGGTGGTGGCGGAAGTCACGGACAGCCGTGGAACGGTGAAGCGCCTGAATGATGAAGAGCTTGTCTTTTCTGTGGAAGGTCCTGCCGAATTGCTGACGGATGCCCCGGACGGCACCCTGACCCAGCCCGTCAAGTGGGGCTCCGCTCCGGCGCTGGTGCGCCTGGGCGCCAAGCCCGGAACAGTGACGGTGAAGGCCTCCGTGAAGCATCCCGGCTCTCAGAAACCCGTTTCCGGCGTCTTGAAGTTTGACACGAAGGCTCCCGGGCTGAACATGCTCTTCACGGAAGATGCCGTAGGCAAGGCGAAGAAAGGGGCGGCTGCGCCGTCTTCCGCAGAGGCGCCTGCTTCCGAACGGGAAAAATCCCTCCAGATGGAGCTGGAAAAGGTGCGCCATGAGCTTAACAAGCTGCGCAACGACAAGGTGAGCGCCCAGCAAACCCACTTTGAATAACCGGACTCCCCGCCATGCTGAGAGAAAAGATCATCCGTTTCTGCCTGCTCCTGCTCCGGCTGGGGATGGGGGGCTTTTTTCTCTTTGTGGCGGGGCGCAAGCTGTTCCACCTGGACCAGCTCCAGGCGACTATTGACCGGTTCGCCATTTTCCCGGAGGCCTGGGGGCATCCCCTGGCCTGCCTGGGGGTGGCGTGCGAGATCGTGGTGGGTCTGGGACTCCTCTTCCGCCGGACCTGCGCCGGCGCCGCGCTGCTGGGCAGTGCGCTGACGTTCACGTTTGTAGCCCTCTTTGTGCAGGGCTGGATCAGGGGGCTTGCCCTTTCCTGCAACTGCATCGGCGTGGAAAGGGAGGTGACCAGCTATCCCTTTGAAGTGGCGTGGAGGCTGGGGCTGTTCCTGCTGATGCTGGTGATCCTGTGGAACTCCTGCCGCAAGGGGAAGACGTATTTCAATGTGACCCGGCTGGATTTCAGCGAAATGTGACCGATGGGAAAGGGCGTGCGGCCGTTTTCAGGCCTGGAACGTTTCTCTGGGAATACATTCCGGGGAGAAGGATTTCCAGGGACCGGAAGACCCTTGCTCCCTGGAGGCAGTTTCGCGTGCACGCCGCCGCATTCATATATGCTTGGAGAACAGGCTCCCTTTCCCGGAATGAAGGTTTGATCCGTTCATTTTTCAGATTTACTCACCCTGCGGGCTTCAAGCTGCGCTTTCCGACCTGCCGGTTTGTCCGGTTTCCCGACCTTCATAGCCTCATTTTACCAATGAACGCCGCCTTCCGTCCAATCGGGTTTTCACCGTTTCTTGAGACCGGTGTTCGTCGTGGAAAATTTCCTTGCAGGGGCAGGGAGGCAGAGTATCGTCCGGAGGAACGGAGAAGCCTGAAGCCCGCAGGAAGGAGGAACCCGCAGGCCGGCGTATCACCCTCCGCTTGTTCTCCGGCGCGAACCCTGTGCACATGCCCTGGCTGCCGCCAAAAGAAGGCGCACCTTTCCCGGGCGTCTTTGCCGCCGTACTGTCTTACAGCTTGTGGCCGAAGGTATCTTCCGGCTTCAGGGATTTGATCAGTTCCAGCAGGAGCTTGATCGTGTTTTCCACGTCCGTAAGGGCGGCCGTTTCCACCGGGGAATGCATGTAGCGCAGGGGCAGGGATACCAGAGCGGAGGCCACGCCGTTGCGGGAAACGTAAATGCTGTCCGTGTCCGTTCCGGTGCGGCGTCCGGCGGCTTCGTGCTGGAGCGGGATTTTGTTCTTGTCAGCCACGATTTCCAGGCGCGCCACCAGGTTGGGGTGATTGGCCGTGCCGTGGATGACCGCGGGACCGCCGCCCAGCTTGATGTCTCCGAATTTGCCCTTGTCCAGTCCGGGGGAGTCCGTGGCATGCGTCACGTCAATGCAGATGGCCGCGTCCGGACGCAGGCGGTGGGTGATCATTCCCGCGCCGATGCAGCCCACTTCCTCCTGGACGGCGTTGACGAGCATCACGTTCCAGGCGAGGGGCTTTTTCAGCTTGCACAGTTTCCTTGCTATTTCCGACAGGACGAAACCGCTCAGGCGGTTGTCCAGGGCGCGGCATACCAGCTTGCTTTCATTCATCAGCATGGGGCCGTCGCAATAGACGCCCACATGGCCCACGCGCAATCCGAGTTCCGCCACCTCCTTGTCGGAGGATGCACCTACGTCAACGTAGATTTCCCAGATTTTAGGTTCCTTTTCCCCGGGTTCCCGCAGGTGGATGGCCGTGTTTCCGGTTACGCCCGTTACTTCCCCCTGGGAGCCCAGGAAGCGCACGCGGCGTCCGCGGGCGATGGCCGTATCCGTGCCGCCCACGCGCTCCACGTAAAGGAAGCCGTCCTTGGTGATATGGCGGATCATGAAGCCGATTTCATCCGCATGGGCTTCAATCATGAGCGTGGGAGCGTTTTCCGCTTCCGCGTGGAAGGTGGCCCAGGTGTTGCCGTAGGTGTCGCACTGGACGTCTTCCGTGTACTTGCGCAGCTCGTCCGCCCAGATTCGCTGGGCGTCTATTTCAAAGCCGGAGGGGCTGGGAGTTTCCAGAAGTTCCGTTAAAAATTCAAGACTGTCGTCGCTGATCTTCATGGCTTTTGTATAGCACCGTTCCCGTATCCGCTCAACAGGAAAGCATGGCTCCCGGCGGGGAGGCGTTCCGGGAGGGGGATGAAAAAAGCCCCGCCTGCACGGGATGCGGGCGGAGCCGGGAAATGGTTTTCAGCGGGGGCTAGGCCTGCCTGACCGGAGAAAGCCCTTCCAGGACGTCCTGCTTGTCCATGATATAGCCGGTGTCCGGATCATGGTACTGCGTGGAGTAAACGGATGTTCTGGCGCTCCCGTACGGGTCCGTTTCCTTCGCGACGGGAAGACGACTGCTCAGGGAGGGGAAGCACTGCTCCACCAGTTCAAAGGTGGTGACGGGCTCCGGCACCAGGTTGACGGAGAAGATTCCGCATTCCCATGCCTTTTCCACATCCCTGACCAGGCGGTTCATGGGATAGAGCTGGTGGCGTTCCAGCAGGGCCGCTTCCAGTTCTTCCGTTCCTTCCGGGGCGGCGGCCAGCAGATCCGCCACGCTCATGTCCGCTCCCGTTCCGGTGACTTCCGGAAGGTAGACGTTCAGCACGCGTCCGAACCGGAGGTTGATGAAGGCTTTCATTTCCACCAGCGCGGCAAGCCATTCATCTTCCGGTTCGCGGAGCAGGGGGGAATGTTCATTGCCCGTTTCCGGCTGGGTGTCAATGCAGGTAACGTAGGTTACCCGTTCCGCCTTCACCTCATGCAGGAGGTCGATCAGGGTTTTAACCTGCGCCAGAAAAGGGGCCATGTTCTGCCGGATGGCCCTGCGCCCTTCCCGGAGGGAGGGGCAGATGATCACGGCCTGCCCGAATTCCTTGCCGCGCAGCAGGGACAGATTGGTTTCATCAATCAGGTAGTCGAAGTACCGTTTTGAGGACCAGAAGGCGCCGAGGGCGCAGGAGGAACCGATGAGTGCCGTGTCTGTCATGGGGAGGTGCGGAGGTTGGGCGGTTGAGTGGGATGGTGCCGTTATTTCAGGGCGTCAAAGGCGGATTTGAAGAGGAAGTATCCCCAGCCCCAGTCTTCATTGCCGGCCCAGTCCTTGTCATAGTGGTGGCGGGGCAGCAGGAAGCGTTCCGGGTGGGGCATCAGGCCCATGGCGCGGCCGGTGGAATCCTGGAGGCCCGCGATGCTGCATTCACAGCCGTCGCGGTTGTCCACGTACTGGAGAGCCACATTTCCGGCAGCCAGGTATTTTTCCGCATCTCCGGGGCGGGTGACCAGGCGGCCTTCCGCGTGGGCGGAGGGCAGCTCGAATTCATCCGGAAGGCCCTGGAGGAAGGGTGAGTTTTTAGCCACCTTCACCAGTTTGGCCCAGACGCATTCAAAACGTTCCTTCTTGTTGTCAATCAGGCTGGAATCCGGCAGAATCCCCAGCTTGGTGAGTATCTGGAAGCCGTTGCAGATGCCCAGGAGCAGCCCGCCTCCGGCATGGTGCCGGTGCAGGGCGTCTCCCAGGAAGCGTTCCGTTTCCAGCTGGGCCAGGCGGCCGCTGGTGACGTAGTCCCCGTAGCTGAAGCCGCCGCCGAGGACGACGAGCTGGGATTTGGCGACGTGTTCCGGCGTGGCCGTGGCGATGGGCTGGATCTGGGTGGAGAAGCCGGCCGCGCGCAGGGCGCGTTCCGTTTCCGCGTCACAGTTGGTGCCGGGGTATTTCAGTAAAAGTGCGTGAGGCATATTGGTAGAAATGAATCGTTGGTATGGTTAGGTCCCGGTTTTTGGAAATCAATAATAGGGGGTGAGCCCGTCCTTCCAGAGCTTCTTGAGTTTGGCTACGTCGCAGTCCAGCACCTTTTCCCCGCCGCAGCAGGTGGCGGTGAGGCGCTTTTCCTCCGTGACGCTACCGATGCAGGCGCAGGGGAAGCCGGCCATGGCCGCTTCAAAGTCCGCGGCGAATTCCGGGTCCACTTCCACCAGGATGCGGCCCGTGCTTTCACTGAACAGGGGGACTGCCGGGGATTTCCATCCGTTGACGGTCGGCGCCTTCGTGAGGTCCAGCCGTACGCCGCCCTTGCCGGAGAAGGCCATTTCCGCCGCCGTGACGGCCAGGCCGCCTTCGGAGACGTCGTGGGCGGAGAGCACCAGGCCGGAAGTCAGGGCGTTGTAATAGGCCTTGTACAGCTCCATGTTTGCCGCACAGTCCGTTTGGGGGACCTTGCCGTCTTCCACGCCGTGGGTGCGGGCGAAAACGGAGCCTCCCATCTCGTCTTCCGTGTGGCCGATGAGGTACAGCAGGCTGTCGTTCCGCCGCAGGGAGGAGCCGATAACATGGTCCGGACTTTCCACCACGCCGAAGCCGGAGCAGAGGAAGGTGACGGGCACGTTGATGGGGCCGTCTTCCGTTTCAAAGTAGTTGTAGAAGGAGTCCTTGCCGGAGATGAAGGGGGCGTTGTACGCGTCCGCCGCTCTGGCGATGGCCTTCACGCATTCCACCAGGCGGCCGAGTTCCGCCGGGTCTTCCGGGTTGCCCATGCAGAAGTTGTCCAGCAGGCCGATCTTGTCCGGGTTGGAGCCTACCAGGATGAGCTGGCGCACGCATTCGTCCACGGTGCCGGTGCCCATGGCGTAGGGGTCCGTCTTGCCCCATTCCGGAAGAATGGCGCAGGCCATGGCCATGCACTTGTCCGAGCCGTCGATGTCCACCACGGAGCCGTCCTGCGGGGCGTCCGCCTGTGCGCCCGCCAGGGGCTTCAGGATGGTGTTGCCCTGCACTTCATGGTCGTATTCCCGGATGATGGGTTCGCGGGAGACGATGGCGAAGTCTCCCATGACGGTTTCCAGGGATTTGTTCAGGTCCTTGTCCGGGAGGGGCAGGCCCGTGAGGCCCTTGCCGGGGGTGAAGACGGATTCCAGCTTCTTGATGGGGGCGTCATGCAGCTTGGAGTTGTCCAGGCAGCAGACGAGTTCCCCCTTGTGCCAGACTTTCAGGATGCCCGTATCGTCGGAATGGCCCAGGACGGTCAGCTCCGTCTGGAAGGTGTCCGCCAGCTTCTGGAGCTCCGGCAGGTCTTTTTCCTCCACGGCCAGGACCATGCGTTCCTGGGATTCCGACAGGAAGATTTCCCAGGAGATGAGGCCCGGTTCCTTAAGGGGTGCGTTGTCCAGGAAGATTTCCCCGCCCGTGACGGAGAGCATTTCCCCGGCGGCGGAAGAGAAGCCGCCCGCGCCGCAGTCCGTGATGAAGACGATGAGGCCGCGTTCGCGCGCTTCCAGAATGAAGTCCAGCGTTTTCTTTTCCTCAATCGGGTTGCCGATCTGCACGGCGGTGAAGTCCTCTTCGTGGGAGGCTTCGTCCAGCGCGGCGGAGGAGAAAGTGGCCCCCTTGAGGCCGTCGCGTCCCGTGCGTCCGCCGATGACGATCACCTTGAGGCCTGGGCGCATTTCCTTCAGGATGTCCCCGCGGGGAATCACGCCGGCGGTTCCGCAGAAGACGAGGGGGTTGTAAATGTACGTGGGGTCAAACTGGATGGCGCCGTTCACGGTGGGAATGCCCATGCGGTTGCCGTAGTCGCGCACGCCGCGCACCACGCCGCGCATGATGCCCAGGGGGTGGATGACGTCCGGAGCGGTGATGTCCGCCGGGTCCGTATCCGGAGCGCCGAAGCAGAAGACATCCAGGGAGGCGATGGGCTTGGCGCCCTTGCCCGCGCCCAGGATGTCGCGGATAACGCCGCCCAGCCCGGTGTTGGCTCCGGCGTACGGTTCAATGGCGGAGGGGTGGTTGTGCGTTTCCGCCTTCAGGCAGACGGCCAGCTTGTCGTCCAGGGCGATGAAGCCGGCGTTGTCGTCAAACGCGCTGAGCACGAAGCCCGGCTTGCGTTCCATGATCTTTTCGGAAGGCTTCTTGATGTAGGTCTTGAAGAGGCTGTCCACGGTTTCCGGCGCGCCTCCGTTGACGCTGTGGCTGATGGAGGCGGAGAAGATGCGGTGCTTGCAGTGTTCCGACCAGGTCTGGGCGATCACTTCCAGCTCCACGTCAGTGGGGTCGCGGTCGATTTCGCGGAAAATCTGCTGGACGACTTCCATGTCCTCGCGGGACAGGGAAAGCTTCTGCTTTTTGCTGAGTTCAAGCAGTTCGTCGCTGCTCAGGTCCCTCACGGGAACGGTGCGGTAGGTTTTGGCGGACATGTGGATGGGGAAGGAGAGGGGTTAGGCGATGGTCCAGTTGTGAATGGCGGGGTTGCAGACGTCCTTGGCAAAGCGCGCCGCCAGGGCTTCCTTGTCCCCTTGGCCGAAGACGTACACGCGCTGGGTGATTTTCAGGCCGTCCAGGGTAAAGCCCATGTTCTGGCGGCCGCGGTAGTTTTGCAGGATGGCTTCCTTTTCCAGGTCCAGGGCGCCGGCCTTCATGCCGTAGTCAATCGTGAACAGGGAGTCTTTCAGGATGGGGGCGGCCTGTTCCGTGCATTCCTGGGAAATGGGGTCCACCAGCACACTCAGGAGATATTCGCGGGCTTTTTGTTCGTCCCCGCTGATTTCTACGGTGTAAACGCGGCTGCGGCGGAAGGTGAGGCCGGCATTCAGGGGAGTGTAGAGCAGGGCGTCCGCGTTGGCGGCGGCCTGGAACCGGCTGATAACTTCAAAGTGGAGGGTCATATCGCTCAAGAGTGGTGGTAAAATGAAAAATGGGGGCCGGTCGGACAACCGGCTCCCATGAAGGGGAAGGGGCTCAGGCCTTGTTCTGGAGCCGGGAGAGGACTTCCTCGTAAGCTTCCATCACGTTGCCCAGGTCCTGGCGGAAGCGGTCCTTGTCCATCTTCTCGCCAGTCTTGATGTCCCACAGGCGGCAGGTGTCCGGGGAAATCTCGTCCGCCAGCACAATCCGGGAGGGATCTTCCGCCAGGCGCCCGAACTCGATTTTGAAGTCCACCAGCGTCAGTCCGACCTGCTTGAAGAAGTCGATCAGCACGTCGTTCACGATGCGGGCCTGGTCCTTCAGGAAGGCGCATTCCTCTTCCGTGGCGGCGTTCAGTTCACGGGCGTAGTCGTCATTGATGAAGGGGTCGCCCAGGTCGTCGTCCTTGTAGGAGAACTCCACGATGGGCTTCTTGAAGGGGGTGCCTTCCTTGACGCCCATGCGGCGGCTGAAGGAGCCGGCGGCGATGTTGCGCACGATCACTTCCAGGGGAAGGATGGAAACCTTTTTCACGTCAATGTTGATGTCGTCCACGTCGGCGACCAGGTGGGTCTTCACGCCCTTGCTTTCCAGCATGCGGTAAATGACCAGGGTGATGGCCTTGTTCATCCTGCCCTTATTTTCAAACTGGGCCTTCTTGGCTCCGTTTCCGGCGGTGGCGTCGTCCTTGTATTCCATGCGGAGGACGTTGGGATTGTCAGTCGTATAAAGGCGTTTGGCCTTCCCTTCGTAAATAGGTTCCATGATACGTGTTGCGCAGGGTTGAATGCGTGCGGGGATGTTACGCCAGACGCTCCGCACGGTCAAGCCGCAACTGGACGAAGGAAGGGGGCGCCTCCGCACGCCCTTGCGGCTATCCCATGGGGAAGGAATTGACAAGGGCCATCCAACCGGGCAAACCCGGTTTTCCGGTCTCTGGGCTCGGGTCTTTTCCGGAGAGCCACGGAGGTGAATGTCTGAAATCCGGCACAAACCGGCGGCCATTATTCTCCTGAATGAAAAAAGCATAATCAACTTGCCACCTGTTTCCGCGGATGTTAGGAAGATGATTGATGTTCAAACTGGCTGCATGTTTCTGGACGGCTCTCGCTCTCACACTTCCGTCCCGGGCGGAGGACACCTGCCATTCCGATGTTGAAAGTTGGAGTACTCTAAGATGCCCGGTTCAGTATTTTGCCGTGGAATCCCAGAACAGCCGCTATTGGACGACCCTTTTTCCGGACAATCCGCCCTTTGCCTATGCGTGCCTGTACCTTCCTTCGTTTGACCGTGAATTCGGCTTTTATCTGGACGGGAACGAACTGTGCTGGGCCAGAGCCATCGGGCCATGCGAAGATGCAGATGCTGTCCCAGTTTCCGGTGGCGGATTTCCGGAGTCCCGGGATGAAACAGGCCCGTCTGCTGACCTGCTTGCACTTTCCCGTTTTAGGGAATCTTTTGGAGGGGTGGGACTGTGTTGCCGATACCGTAACGGAAGAAGACCCTTTTGCCGGGCGTAAAAGAAATATGGTTCTGAATTTCCTCCAATTTCGGGAATATCGTGAGCTCTCTGCCGCCTGGGTGGAGGCCGTGGTCAATCCTGTTCTTTACAGTCGCTTATTTGTTAAAAGAGGCCGGACGGCATTAAACCCTGCCGTAGCGGCTGAACTTCGCAAAACGTGGGATGAAGCGGTCACTCGCAGAACTTTCCCCATGGACCTGTACCGCCAGTACGAGACCGGGTGCGACGGGAATTACTGCTACTTCCGCGGGGAGTCCGGCGCTATGGCGGAAGACCTGTGCCGGGGAGAAGGCAGGATGAGGCCGGCCATGAGGTTTCTGGCCTGGGGATTGGCAGACATGGCCATGATGGATGATTTGACCCCGGCAGGGGAGCAATGGGTGATGAAGCAGTGCGCCGCCGTCCGGAAGTATGCCGCAGAAGCGGGTGACGAGCCGCCTCCCATGGTGTCCAGTGAATGGGTGGAGGGATTCAGTAAACGGGTTTGGAAACGAATGGAGCAGGAGGAGGAAGCCGCCCGGGAACGGGAAAAAAGCATGCGCGGGGAGTTTGCAGCTGCGGAAGAGGAGCCGGAGGAAAAAGCGCCCTCCCCGTATTCGGGAGAAAAATATGTCCGTGGGTTCCGGGAGCGTTTTCTGAAGCCTTTGGGAACAAATCCCCTTTGGAAGGATTTGTTCCCGGCGGGGACGGAGGGGAAGCCCGCCGTGTGCTGTTTGCTTCCCGGGCGCGGCATCTGCGGTTTTTATCTGGATGGTCCCCTCATGGGGCGTGCGGAGTCCCGGTCACATCATCCCTGGGAGGTTTATGACAGCTGGTTTTTTCACCGGGTACCGGAAAGGGTGCTATTCCCTTATGAGGGCATTCCGGATGCGGAGGGGGATTGTGAAGCCAGGGTGAAGAGGGAGTGGCTCATCGTCGGGAGGGAGATAGGCGGCATGATGGAAGGGCTGCTCACCGGGATTGCCAGGGGGGAGCTGGTGTCCGGAAAAGGGAGAACGGCTCATCACGTGGACGATACCGGCTTTTGCATCGTGCGCGGGGCTGACGGAACGGAGAGGATCATGTCTGCCGCTGATGCTGATTTGGGAACCGTGGTGGAGCTGATGGATTTATTGTATACCATGGACTTGCTGTTTACTTGCGATGAGGATTATTTGAAGGGAATTGTTGAGAAGCGGGCCGTGCTCCAGGGAAGAACGCCGGAGGAAGGGGCGCGGGAATATCGCCGTGAAAGCGGCCTGTGGAGCAGCAGGGGAGGCCGGGCCTGGTGGTTTTAGTCCGGGACCGGGTGGCTGTTTCCTGCGCCTTCTCCGGAAACGTCCGGGCTATGGCCCCGCCGCGGAAGGCCCGGAGATGAATTGCCTTTATTAACTTGCCCATGGTATTCTACTGGTTTAAAAAATACTGATGTTCAAACTACTGCTCTGTTTCTGGATGACTTTTTTGCTGGTTCCTTCTCCATCGGCGGCAGACGGGGAGGCGGAAGAGGGAATGACCATCATTTACCCCGGCCAATATTTCGCATGCGCTTGGGAAGATGCCTATTGGGGTGACGCCGGCGTTTATTGGTAAATGCTTTTCCCGGAAAATCCCCCCTTTACGTATGCCTGCATTTACCTGGGGTCCTTTGACCAGGAGTTCGGTTTTTATCTGGACGGAACGCTGATGGTCCGGGCTTCTTCCCTGAATTTGAATCCTGCCCAGATGTATTGCAATTGGTTTTTTGAAGGAACTCCTGAAAGACGCCTTATTCCTTATGAAGGCGAACCATTCTGGATGGATGCCGGGGGCGTGGGCCGGGATTATTCACCCAGGGTGAAACGGGAGTGGATGGATATGGGGAAGGGTTTGTCCCGGCTGATCATCCGGGTCCTGGACCATGCCGCTTCCGGGGAGATTGCCGCCGGGAAGGCGGCGGGGGATTCAGACCCGGATTCCCTGGACATGGTGATCATCCGCGGGACGGACGGAAAAACCAGGATACTGACGCCGCAGGACGAGGGGGTTGAAACCGTGGAGAAGCTGCTGGAGTGTGCGTACAGCGCATACCAGGACGAAAGCGTGAAGGACAGTGCGGGGTATATCATGAAGCATTACGATGTGTTGCGGGGGAAGACTCCGCCGGCGGGAGGGTACCCCCGCAAAGAGTGCTTTGGAATCAATGGGAGCCGTTTTGACTGGTAGGCGGAAGGGGCTCAGGCAGCCCTTGATGCACTGGCCGTGTGCCTCTACGGGAATTTAGTCTTGATACCGGTAGGGGTGCGCGTATCATGCGCTTTAGTATGCACGCCGACTTGGAGAAATTATTGTCTCTGGGGAAAATCACCCCCTCTCTCGCTGAAAAACTTGATCGCATCGCACCTGGCCGTTACTGCTTCCATACCACCTGGGGCGCCGGCAAAGTCATTTCCTGGAACCTGGCCGCCAAAAAGCTGGTTATTGATTTTGAGGAAAATCCGGAACACGAAGTTGCCTTGGAATTTGCTCCAAAAATTTTGGAGTTCCTCCATGATGACCATTTCCTGGCCAGGCGTTATGAAGATACCGAATCCCTGATCAACCTGTCCGTGGACGATCCGGTGGAACTGGTGCGCGTCACCTTGCAGGGCTACGGCAATTCCCTTACCCCGGAAAAGCTGGAAGCCGCGCTGAAAGGCACCGTGATTGCCGCGGACAAATGGAAGAACTGGTGGGACAAGGTGCGCGCCATGCTCCGTTCCAACGTCCAGTTCATGATGCCTACCCGCAAGGGAGAGCGCATCACGCTCCGCACGAATATTCTTTCCCGCGCCCAGGCCGCCCTGGAGGATTACAACAAGGCCGCGGACCTGAAAGCCAAGGTGCGCGTGCTGGACGGCATCAAGATGGAAACGGTCATGACGGAGCCGGACGCCGTCAACGCCCTGGTTCAGGCGGTGGACGCCGACGTGCGCAACGGCGGAAGCCTGGCTCTTCAGCAGGTGCTGGAGCTGGCCGTGCTCCGGGACGACCTGATCGCCGCCGTGAAGAACACGGAAGCGGCCCAGGCCGCCTACCCCCTCCGCTCCATCGTGGAAGCCAATATCGGCGATGTGGAACGCTTCGCGGAAGTGCTCAATTCCATGCCCGCCGTGCGCCAGAAGCGCGTGTACGTTACGCTGCCCGCCGTCTTTGGAGAAGAGTGGACGCAGAAGGCGCTGGAGCTGTTTGACGCGAGCGGCGCCCGCGCCGTGGGAGAGATTGCCAAGTTCCTGATAGAGGAAGGGCACGACAAGGCCCTGGTCAAGCATTTGAAGCATGAACTGCTTTGCCCAGACTCTTCCGGCTGAATCCCTCATCTGGATATGCCGCCAGCGGCATGACGCCTCCAAGCCCCTCTTCGGCCTTCCCGTCGGCATTGCGATGCTTTCCCTGATTGAACAGGACCACATGGACGGCGGCCCCAACCGCATGCTGCGCTTGAAAAACCTGTTCATGGAGGACAAGAACATCATCCAGGAAATGATCAAGGGGCAGGACGTGGCGGAAGTTCGCCAGTTCGCCAAGATGCTGTACAATACCTCCGCCTTCTCCGAACAGGACCGCGGTGCGCTGATGGCCCGCGTGATCAGCGTGTTCCCTGACCTGCACGCCATCGTGCTGGACGCCCTGGTGGATACCTCCGACAAGCCGGAACCGATTTTCGTTTCCTGGGACAGCCTGGAAGCCCGCAAGAAGGAGCTGGAAGAGCTGGTGAATGTGAAGATTCCGGAAAACCTGCACAACAAGAAGATTTCCCGTGCGGAGGGAGACCTCCGTGAAAACGGCGGCTACCAGGATGCCAAGGAAGTGGAAAAGGTGCTCAACCGCCGCCGTTCCGAACTGGAGCAGGCGCTGGCCCTGGCCCGCGGCACGGACTTTGCCGTGACGGATACCTCCAAGGCCGCCATGGGGATGAAGGTGACCCTCCAGCCCCTGGCCGGAGGGGATGCCGTGGTGTACACCATTCTGGGCGCGTGGGATACGAATCCGGAAAAGCACATTGTCTCCTATCTTTCCCAGGTTGGCAAGGAGCTGACGGGCAGGAGCGTGGGAGACCAGGTGAAGATCGTGCCGATGGACGGCGACAAGAAGAAAGTGTTCACCATTACGAAGATTGAAGCCGCTTTTTAATTTTTAAGAGAGTTGCTTTCCCTTTTGACTAAGGCCTTTAAAAAGGCTCCCCTCCTTTCAGGATGGGGAGCCTTTTTGTTGTTCATGGAAAAACTTTCCATTGTTTCACGGATTTAGAATCCGTTATGAATGTTAGAAGAAAATCTGAAAAAATATACTGCGCATCTCATTGAAAATAAGCCGTTTTATTTTTTGTGCCTTGAAAAATGAATCTTTGCCGGAGAGATTGTCCAGCCCATTCAAACAATAGTCTGTTTGATTAAGGTATTCATACTAATGAAATAATAATCCGAACTCTGGTCTTTTTTGTTGACCACGGATTCTAAATTCGTTATTTGTCAAGAAATGGAAGCGGTGTTTCATCATTTCCAATCACATATCCCATTGACACCATGAAGAAAACATTATTCATTCTGGCAACTATGGTTGCGGCGGCGGTGGCGGCCGAAGCCTCCACCGTTCTGATCTCGTTCGGGATCAATTCAGGCAATGGCACCGCCGTTGTGGACGGCACGTATCTTGGAGAACCCGGACAGAAAGTGAACAAGATTTCCACGGGACAGAGTAATTCCTATACTTCCGGAACCTTGGTCACTACGGGGGGAGGAAGCACCGGAATCACCCTGACGACGGGAGGACTCTGCTGCGGAGGTCCCGGCGCCATGACCGATGCCGCTGCCAAAGGGTCCGCCCTGGGCCAGGGCAACAAGTTTTACGATGTTTTCGGCCAGGATATGACTACCGGCAATCCGATGGGGGGCGCGATCAATCCGATAGGCTCCGCGAACGGCAATTTCACGATGTCCCTGAACAACCTGTCCGCCGGCACCTACACGCTGACCATGCTGGTGGGACGCGGAAACAACTACGGTGCGGGCAACACTTCTTCCTTCAGCCTTGACGGCACCGGAATCTCCAACATTTCCGCCAGCCTGGACGACTACTCCACCGGGTCCGGCGCTACGCTGAACGGCGCCACCGTCACGGGCAACACGCATACCGGGGACTGGATGCTGATTACTTACACGTTTGACGTGGCGGCGGATGGCACCCGGCTTGATATCCAGTCCCAGGGAGGTACCGGCAACATCAATGCCCTGGCGCTGACCTCCGTTCCGGAACCGGCCACGGCCAGCCTCGGCCTGCTGGGCCTGGGCGTTCTGCTGATGCGCCGCAGGCGCGCGTAATGTTTGTTCTTCATGCAGGCGCCGGCCGTTCGCGAAAGGAACAGTCGGCGCCTTCCTGTTTACGGAAGAGGAAATCGCCATGAGAAAGCTGAATTGGTGCGGATGGGTTCCGGCTGTGCTGGCCGCCTGCTCCCTGGCGCATGCCGAAGAAATAGGGATAGGAGTGCTGAACGGAACTGCGGCCACGGAGGCGGCGTTCCGGCAGGCGGAGCCCGGAACCCTGGCGGAGGAAGGAAAAACATGGAATTTCATCAAGCCCGCGGCGAATGCCGCCACGACCGTTTCCACCTTGAAAACTGCGGCGGGAGTGTCCACGGAAGCCTCCTGCGCCATCAATCCGGGTTATTGCGCCAGCAACGGCATTTTTGCGTCGGGCAGGAACCGTGATTATTTGCTCATGGATTCCTGGGCCGGTATCCGGGGAACGGAAAACGTCGTGATTTCCCGGCTTCCCGATTCCATGGCGGAATACTGCCATGTGGAAATTTACGGGGATTGCAATGACTCGGACCGGGACATGCTTTATACGGTTAACGGCCTCACCGGCACCATCCAGGACCGCGGCACGTTTTCCGGCGCGTTTCAGGAAGGAGGCAACAAGCTGACGCTGAAGTATGTGCCGGTCACCGGAGGAACGATTACCATTACGGGCAACGGGGCCTCCCAAACGCGTTCAGCCATCAATGCGGTCCGCCTGACGGCTCCTTCTCCCGGCATCGTGACTTTTACGGCGACTCCTTCAGAGATCATGGAAGATTCAACCTCCGGAGCCGTCCTGAGCTGGAAAACCTGGAAGTGCGGAGCAGTCACGCTGAGCACCAGGGACGGCCGGGATATTCCGGCCACTACGGAAGACGGCACGGGTTCCGTCACGGTAAAGCCTGACGCCACCACGACCTACATTCTCAGCGCCGCCTGTGAGGACGGAACCGTTTCCAAGGAAGAAGTGACGGTGACCGTCAGGAAGCAGGAACCGGAAATCCTTCTCTTTGAATCCGACAAAAAGAGGGTTGCTCCCGGCAGTGATGAGAAGGCCACTCTGACATGGAGCACGGTGAAAGCGGAAAGCCTCGCCCTGACCGCCAATGGCGCGGAGATTCCCATCACCAGCACGGCGGGAGCCGGCAGCGTTCAGGTGTCTCCCGCGGAGACGACGCAGTACACGCTGACGCTGACCGCGGCGGACGGCACGGAGAAGAGCAAGTCCCTGATTATTTCCGTTCTGGCGGAGAACACGCCCAACGTCCTGGTGTTCCTGGTGGACGACATGGGCTGGCAGGATACGTCCGTGCCATTTTATTACAAGGACGGCCAGCCCGTCGTTACGGAGCTGAACGCCTTTTACAAAACGCCCTCCATGGAAAGGCTGGCGGCGCAGGGGATGAAGTTCACGAATGCCTATTCGTGCCCCTTGTGTTCTCCGGGCCGCACGTCCCTGATGACGGGCAAGACCTCCGCCCGTCACCGGGTCACCAACTGGACGGCCGTGAATGCCCCCACGCTGAATGAATACAGCGGCGGTCTTCCCCACATCCGTGCTCCCCAGTGGAACATGGCCGGGATGAGCCAGCAGGAAATTCCTCTCCCCCGCGTGCTGAAGGATGCCGGCTACCGGACCATCACGGTGGGAAAGGCCCACTTCGCCCCGTCCAACCAGCTTTATTCCAATCCAGCCAACCTGGGATTTGACGTCAACATTGCCGGCTGCTCCGCCGGACAGCCCGCCTCCTACCGGGGAGAGGATCAGTTCGGCTCCGGGAACACCCATGTTCCTGACCTGGAGGAATATTACGGAACCACTGCGACAGAAGACAGGAAGAGGAATTTCCTGACAAATGCCCTGACGCTGGAGATGAAGAAGCAGATCAAGGCCGCCGTGGATGAGAATGCGCCTTTCTTCGCGTACATGACCCATTACGCCGTCCACCAGCGGCACGACCAGCCGGACCCCAACGGGGACTACGATACTTATCCCTCGGGCACGTCCTTTGAACCGGGAGTTTCCATCGGCGGCAATCTCCGCAATTTCGGTACCCTGATCGGCGGCATGGACAAATCCCTGGGGGATCTGATGGATTACCTCAAGGAACTGGGCGTGGCCAACAGGACGCTGGTCATTTTCATGTCCGACAACGGCGGAGACGCTCCCATCCAGCAGAGCTATAGCGGAGATATTCCATGGCTTGAGAAAATCAGCGCCGTAGCTCCCCTGAGAGGGCGCAAAGGCAGCCGTTACGAAGGGGGAACGCGCATCCCGATGATTGTGGGCTGGGCGGAGGCCGATTCCTCCAGCCCCATCCAGCAGGAATATCCCATTCCGCAGAATTCCGTGAACCATGACATCGTGGCGATTTGGGACATTTATCCCACCATTCTGAATATGCTGAAGCTGAAGGTTCCGGTGGGCCATCAGGTGGACGGGGAGGACATCAGTCCCTATTTCCGGGGGGATTCTTCCTTCCACCGCACCCAGAAGATATTCCAGCATTTCCCGCACCACCATTCCTACGCCAATTTCTATTCCACCTGCCGGAAAGGAGACTGGAAGGTCATTTACAATTACATGGACCAGTACGCCCATACGGATTTGTATTCCGGCAATGGCTACAGGACCGCGGGCCGCTTCCCGTGGCAGCTTTTCAATCTGAAAGACGACATCGGAGAGAGCAATGACCTGGCCCAGGACCCGGCGCAGCAGGAACGCCTGATGCGCATGGCGCGCTCCCTGATCCGGGAACTCCGTCAGGCGGATGCGCAATATCCCGTCCTCACCAGGAACGGCCAGGCGGTCGGGACGGCCTACATCCGCATGCCTGATTTCCCGGACGTGGATTCCGACGGCGACGGCGTTCCCGACCTTGTGGAGGACGCCAACGGCAACGGCGTCATCGATCCCGGTGAAACGGACCCGGATGATGCTTCCTCCTTCGTTCCCATCCGGCAATAAACTTTTCACCAACTGGACAAGACTCATGAAGAAAACACGTTGTTTTTCCGTTCTTCCCGGTCGTCTGCGTCTTCTCAGGATTGGCCTTGGGTCCGCCGCCTTCCTCTCCGGGGCCCTTCTGCTGGCGGATGTGCTGGTCAATGCCGGCGGCGGCTCCAGCAATGCGGACAAGACGGGCAACGGCGGCGGCATATTGGATTACGGGCAGGTCACTTTTTCCGGCTCCGCCTCCTATGAAAATAACACGGTGCGCGGCTTCTCCCAGGGCGGAGCGGTTTACGCAGGTTCCGTAGTCCAGCAGGCCGCCGTTTCCTTTACCGGCAACAGGGCGGAGGGCGGCAGCGGCGGCGCGCTCTACAGCCGCGGGAATGTGCAGGTAGCGGCGGGTTCCTCCTTTTCCGGCAACGCGGCGGCCCACAACGGGGGCGCCCTGTGCCTGGATGCCAATGACGGGGAGGAGGAGCGCACCGTGAACGTGGAAGGCGGCTGTTCCTTTACCGGAAACAGCGCCGGAAACCTGGGGGGCGCCGTTTACGTTTCCGGCGGCAGCGCGGAGGCTCCCACCGTGCTCAACCTCCGGTCCACGGATTCCTCCCGCCCCGTTTCCTTCAGCGGCAATTTCCGGGGGCGTTCCGCGGGAGCCTCCACGGGCGGCGTGCCCAATTCCATCACGGTCATGGGCCATGTGCGCCTGGTGATGCATGCGGACCCGGATTGCCTGGTCAGCATGGAAGACCCTCTTTATTCCTTCGCCGGGTATTCCTCCACCTCCAGCCTGAGAAAGACGGGGGGAGGAACGCTGGGCTTAGGCGGCGGCATTTCCCTGTGCCATTTTCCGGTGAGCGTGGAAGGCGGAACGGTGCGGCTTGGCACGAACGCCGGCGTGCGCGGAATGACGCGGCTGGACGTGGCCGCAGGGGCATGCCTGTCCTTCTCTCTCCCCCGGAACCCTAGCCAGGAGGCCAAGTGGAGCGCGGAGGGGCCAGTGTCTCTGGATAGCACGGCGGAAATCCGCGTGGCTCTTCCTGCCATGGCCGGGAAGGAACAGGAGCAGAGCTGGAAGCTGGTGGAAGGGACCACTCTTTCCATGGCGGCTCTTCCCTCCGTTTCCTATGACGCCGCCAGTGCGGAAGCTTGGAAGAGTGAGGGTTCTTTTTCCCTGAAACAGGAGAATACGGCGGGAAAAAGCGCCCTGGTGCTAGCCTGGACGCGTACGCCTTCCCCGTATGACCAATGGAAGAAGGACCATTTTGCCGACGGAACGCCGGAGGACCAGACTGTCCCGGACGCCTGTCCCGCGGGCGACGGCATCACCAACCTGATGAAGTATGCCGCGGGGCTGGACCCGAACAAGCCCTGCGGAAGCGTCACGAGGCTGGCGGTCAGGGAGGAAAACGGGGAATGCCGCCTGGTGCTGGAATGGCCGGTGAATACGGCGGCCACGGACGTGACGTTCAGCGTGGAAAGCACGGAAGACCTGGTTACCTGGAGGGAGGAAGCGACGGTCGAGCCATCCGGAGACCGTGCCGAATACCTTGATCCCATAGTGATTGACGGCAACGCGCCGACGCGGCGGTTCCTGAGGCTGAAGGTGTCGCGGGAATAAGGTGAAGGCTGTCCATTTTTTATCCTGAACCGCCTGGTGAGTGGATCCAGAGGATGAATGATGCAGGCCTTCCTTTCCGGGATGCCGGAGGCACAATCCCCGCGGCATGTGGAAATAGCCGGGTTTAATGGGTTGGCCAGTTCATATTCATACGGAGAAAGACGGAGCTTGCGGGCAGAGGGGGTGTTGGGTGGGGTTTCATCAACCCTTTTCCGGGGGATGTTCTGGCGGGTCATGAAAAAGGGCTGTTCCGCCGGATGCGGGACAGCCCCTGAAAAGGAATGGCGGTTAAACGCCGCAGATTATTTGGAGAGCACCTTTTGGACGGCGGCAACGACGTTGTCCACGTTCATGCCGAGCTCGTCCAGAACTTGCGCTCCGGGTGCGGAGAAGCCGAAGCGGTTGATGCCCACGGCTTCGCCCTGGCAGCCCAGGTATTTCCACCAGAGGTCCGTGACGCCGGCTTCCACGGAAACCCTCTTCGCGCAGGAGGAGGGAAGCACGCTTTCCCGGTATTCGGCAGACTGCTTGTCAAAGCGGAAGAAGCTGGGCATGGAAACCACGCGGATTCCTTCTCCGGTTTTTTCCGCCGCCTTCAGGGCCAGTTCCAGTTCGGAACCGCTGGCAAGGATAATGGCCTTCAAGGTTCCCTGTTCCTTCCGGGCTACGTAGCCGCCTTTCAGCACGCCTTCCCGGCGCGTTTCCACGGGAATATTGTTCAGGGTCGCTACCTTCTGGCGGGTCAGGATGAGGGCGGTGGGGCCGTCGGCGCGCTGCATGGCGGCCATCCAGGCTCCTGCGGTTTCTTCCGGGTCCGCCGGGCGGATGACGTCCAGGTTCGGGATGACGCGGAGGCCGGAGACGGTTTCCACCGGCTGGTGGGTGGGGCCGTCTTCGCCCACGGCCACGGAATCGTGCGTCAGGATGTAGGTGACGGGCAGGCCGCTGAGGGCGGCCACGCGAATGGCGGCGCGCATGTAGTCCACAAAGACGCAGAACGTGGCGGCGCTTACGCGGAACAGGCCGTCATAGGCGATGCCGTTGCAGATGGCGGCCATGGCATGTTCACGGATGCCGAACCAGAAGTTGCGCCCTTCCGGGGTTTCCGCGGAGAAGTCCCCCGCGCCGGAAAGGTAGTTTTTATTGGAGCTGTACAGGTCCGCGCTGGTGGTCAGGAACCAGGGGTCCGCCTTGGCGATGGCGTTGATGGCGACGGCTCCGGCGGAACGCGTGGCGTCGCTGTAGTCCTGCGGGAAGGCGGGGATGGCCTTGTCCGAGTCCGCGGGATTGACGCCCCTGGAGCAGGCGCAGATGCCGGAGTCCAGTTCCGCGGCCAGTTCCGGATAAGCCCGGCGCCATTGTTCGTAGGTGGCGTTCCAGGCGTTGAAAGCTTCTTCCCGTCTGGCCTTGAGGTTCGTGAAGGCGCTGCGGACGTCTTCGGAGACGTAATAGCGTTCCCCGGCAGGAATGCCCCAGTTGGCGTGGGCTTCTTCCTGGAGCTTGGCTCCGCCTTCCCCGTGGCCCTTCGTGGTGCCTTCAATGCCGGGGATGCCTTTGCCGATTACCGTTTTGGCGATGATGAGCTGGGGCTTGCCGTTCCTGGCGTTTTTGGCGGCTTCCACCGCTTCCGCGATGGCCTTGAGGTCGTGCCCGTCGATCTGGCGCACGTCCCAGCCCAGGGCTTCATACACGGCGCGCGGGTCGGCAAGCTGGGTGCGTTCCGCAGGGGCGTCCAGCGTGATGTCGTTGGAATCGTAAATGAGAATGAGGTTGTCCAGCTTCAGGACGGCGGCCAGGGCGAGGGATTCGCGGGCCACGCCTTCCTGGAGGCAGCCGTCCCCCGTGAGGCAGAAGATGTGCTGGGTGAAGATGTCCATGCCGGGCTTGTTGAACCGAGCGGCGGCGCGCCTGGCGGAGAGAGCGAAGCCTACGGCGTTCGCAATGCCCTGGCCCAGCGGCCCCGTGGTGCATTCCACGCCTTCCGTATCCCGGAATTCCGGGTGGCCGGGCGTGATGGAGCCCTTGTGGCGGAAGCCCTTGAGGTCTTCAATGCCGATGTTGAATCCCGACAGGTGCAGCCAGCCGTAAAGGAACATGGAGCCGTGGCCGGCGGAGAGAATGAAGCGGTCACGGTTGAGCCAGCGGGGCTGCGCGGGGCAGATGTTGAGCAGATCGCCGAACAGGACGGCCCCGATTTCGGCGCACCCCAGCGGCAGGCCCAAGTGGCCGGATGCGCAGTCGTGAACGGCATCCATGGCAAGTCCCCGCGCCTGGTTGGCGGCTTTTTGGAGAAGGTCAAGATTCATGCCCGGGCAATATGAGCAGATCAGCCCCATATTGGAAGCCTAAAATGCGTCTCCGGCAACAGGGTGGAGCGGGGGAAAAGCATTGAAGATGGAAGCGCCGGGCATCTCCGGTCCGCATGCCGCGGCGCCCCCTGCGGCACATGGCCCGGCATGCGCGGGCGGTTCAGGCCACGAAGCTGCGGAGGAACGTGTTGGGGGTCCTTAGCCCATTTCTCTTTCACGGCTCCATTTGACCCCGTTTTTGATGACCTTGGCCGGGTTTCCCGCCAGAACGGTGAATTCCTCCCGGAAGGATTTGGTGACGACCGATTGCAGGCCGACAACCGTATTTGCCGGGATGATGGCATTTTTGGTGAAGGTTGCCCCCTGCCCGATCCAGCAGTGGTCGCCGATGAGGACGCCCTGCGGCTGGTCGTTGAGCAGTTCCCCCGTGTCGGCGTCCATCAGGCGATGGGAGTCGTTTGCCCAGATGGTGATTCCGGAAGACAGCATGCAATCGTTGCCAATGTGGCATTTGCCGCCCACAAGCATGACCGCTAATCCTTCGATGCTCGTCGAATGGCCGATGGACAGGGCGCTTCCGGATGCAGCTGCCAGAATGCTGACATTGTTCCAGTGGCTGTGCCCGGACGACGAGGAGCCGAATTCGATTTTCGCGCCGCGGACATGTTTCCAGATGTGGATGGAGATATTGTTTAAGGAGAGCGGAGCATGGAAGATGAGCGTGTTGTGCTCTCCCTCAATGTTCAGCCGGACGGATCCCGGTATCTGGTACGGCTCGACAAGCTGTTTTTCGCCGGAAGGAAGAATGAGAAAAATGCGGTTTCCCACCGGGTTTACATAACCTTCCCCTCCCGTCTTCAAACCCAGGCGGACGCGGCGCTTCTTTCTCGTTTGCGGAGAAAGAGATAGGTTGCAATAGATTGTTGCAAGAAAACGGTTCATGAGGAAAGCCCCGATTCTTCATCGAGAAAGGCACTCTCCCGGATTCTCCATTCAGGGTCAAGCGGAAAATGGCGCAACGGCTTTGGCCCCGTTGCCTGGCGGCAGCCGCCGGGAGGGCTTGGCTTCATGGGGTACGCCATGCGCCGTTTTCCCGTCCCGCGAAGGAAGGCCGCAAGCGAGTTGTTTGCCTTTCCGGGATTTGAAAGAAACTTTGTTGACACCCTTGAAAAAATTAGTTTATAATAATTCTAACTAAAAGACACCATGAGTGACCAAAAGAATTTAACGACCTCCGTCGGAGCGCCCGTTCCGGATAACGAAAACGTGCTCACGGCCGGCCCCCGCGGCCCCATGCTGCTCCAGGACGTCTGGTTCCTGGAAAAGCTGGCCCATTTCGACCGGGAAGTGATCCCGGAACGGCGCATGCATGCCAAGGGCTCCGGCGCCTTCGGCACGTTTACCGTGACGGGGGACATCACCCGTTACACGAAGGCTTCCATGTTTTCCGGAATTGGCAAGAAGACCGACCTGCTGGTGCGGTTTTCCACCGTGGCCGGGGAACGGGGAGCGGCGGACGCGGAGCGCGACATCCGCGGCTTTGCCATCAAGTTTTATACGGAGGAAGGCAACTGGGACCTGGTGGGCAATAATACCCCGGTTTTCTTCCTGAGGGATCCGCTCAAGTTCCCGGACCTGAACCACGCCATCAAGCGCGACCCGCGCACCAACATGAGAAGCGCGCGGAACAACTGGGATTTCTGGACTTCCCTGCCGGAGGCTTTCCACCAGGTCACCGTCGTGATGAGCGACCGCGGCATTCCTTCCTCCTACCGCCACATGCACGGGTTCGGCAGCCATGCGTTCAGCATGCTGAACGCGGACAATGAGCGGGTATGGGTGAAGTTCCACTTGAAAACCCAGCAGGGCATCAAGAACCTGACGGACGCGGAGGCGGAAGCGATTATCGCGAAGGACCGGGAGAGCCACCAGCGGGATTTGTATGAGAGCATTGAGCGGAAGGATTTCCCGCGCTGGACGATGTACATCCAGGTGATGACCCAGGAGCAGGCCAAGGCATGCCCCTTCAATCCGTTTGACCTGACCAAGGTATGGCCGCACGGGGATTACCCCCTCATGGAGGTGGGCGTGCTGGAACTCAACCGGAACCCGGACAACTATTTCGCCCAGATTGAGCAGGCGGCGTTCAACCCGGCCAACGTCGTTCCCGGCATCGGCTTTTCCCCGGACAAGATGCTCCAGGGACGCCTGTTCTCCTACGGGGACGCCCAGCGGTACAGGCTGGGGGTGAACCATAACCAGATTCCGGTGAACGCCCCCCGCTGCCCGTTCCACAGTTACCACCGGGACGGCATGATGCGTGTGGACGACAATGCGGGAAGCACGCTGGGCTATGAGCCGAACAGTTACGGGGAGTGGCAGGAACAGCCGGAGTTCCGGGAACCGCCGCTGGAGCTGGACGGCGCGGCCTGGCACTGGGATTTCCGCGAGGATGACGACGATTATTATTCCCAGCCCCGCGCCCTGTTCCGGCTGATGAATCCGGAGCAGAGGGAGGCCCTGTACGGCAATACCGCCCGCGCCATGGGCGACGCGCCGGACTTTATCAAGCAGCGCCACATCGACCACTGCATGCAGTGCGACCCCGAATACGGGGAAGGAGTGGCCAAGGCCCTCGGCATGTTCAAGGGATAGTCAAATTTGGGTGTTCCGGGCGGAAGTTTCTCCGGAAGGGGAGGCTTCCGCCCGTTTTTTACCCGTTTGACGCAGCCAGGGGATTGATGGCCGTGAATTCCGGCAGGCAGGACACGGAATCGAGAAATATCAGGTGCGGAGGGAGGACGGATGGAGTAATGTGGCCTGGTGGATGTGAATGTGTTGCTTTTTGATGATTTTGAGACGCTGGATGCATTCGGCCCGGTGGAAGTGCTGGGCAAAGTAGAGGAATACCGGCTGCGTTATTTTTCCGAACATGGCGGAACCGTCGCAAGTGCTCAAAAGACGGTAATTGTCACTGAACCAGCCACGGAGGCGGACGGCGGCGGAATTTTAGTGGTTCCGGGAGGAAGGGGGACCCGCCGCCTGGCGGTTTTTCCGCCTTTCCTGCATTTTCTCCGGGGCATGGCGGACGATGCGGAGTATTGCCTGTCCGTCTGCACGGGGGCCGCGCTGCTGGCCGGCTGCGGCGCGCTGGACGGCAGAAGGGCGACTTCCAACAAGAAGTCTTTTGCATGGGTGAAGTCCGTCCGCGGTGCAGTCGGCTGGGAGGAACGTGCCCGGTGGGTGGCGGACGGGAAGTTTTATACTTCCTCCGGCGTTTCCGCCGGAATGGACATGGCCCTCGGGTTTGTGAGCGACCGGTTTGGCAGGTCACGGGCGGAGGGAATAGCGGAGCAGCTCGAATACGTGTGGAATGATGACTGCACCAGGGACGTGTTCGCGCGGAAATGAGGTTTTTTCATGGCTGGAATCCCTGCGCGGCCAGCGGAACCGCGGCATTGCGGGAAGAACGCGTTTTCTGCTTTCTGTGAGGAAAGAGCCTGTTATATCATGGAGGGCAGAAGTACATGAAAATCGTAGTTAAAGTAGGAACGGGCGTTCTGACCCGTGAGAACGGGACGCTGGATGGTTCTTCCATCGTGCATCTGGTCAGCGCGCTGGCGGACCTGATGCAGCAGGGCCACCAGGTGGTGCTGGTGAGCTCCGGGGCTGTGGGTTCCGGCGTGTCCGTCCTGGGGCTGCCGTCCTATCCGCAGGAGTTGTCCCTGAAGCAGGCATGCGCGGCCGTGGGGCAGACGCGGCTGATGCAGACGTATGAGAATCTTTTCAACCATTTTGACGTGGATGTGGCCCAGCTCCTGCTGACGGCAGAGGATTTGAAGCGCCGCCGCCACAATGTGCAGGCTACGGTGCTGCGCCTGTTTGAACACGGAGGCATCATCCCGATCGTGAATGAGAACGACACCGTATCCGTGGAAGAGCTGAAGTTCGGGGATAACGACATTCTTTCCGTGCACATGGCGCGCCTGGTGGAGGCTGACGCGCTGTTTATCCTGACGAGCGTGGACGGCCTGTATCCCCCCGGAGGCAGCCGGGAAACCATCATTCCCCGGGTGGAGGACGTGGATGCCGTGCTGGCGTTCGCAGAGGAGGACCGGGGCCGCTTTTCCATGGGCGGCATGAGCGCCAAGCTCCAGGCCATCCGGGAGGCCGTGAATGCGGGGACGGGCGTTTACATGCTGCACGGCCGCCATCCGGAACGCATCGCGCTGCTGCTGGAGGGGAAGGCGGAAGGAGCCGGAACGTATTTTGTACCAAAGGGATGAAGTTATGAAGATGGAGAATCCTCTTGAACCGGTGGGACGGGCCGCGCTGGCGGCTTCACGGGAGATGCTTGCCCTGGGGCCGGAAGAGAAGGCGCAGGCCCTGCGCCTGATGGCCGCAGGCGTTCGGAGCGCTGCGGAAAAGATTGTCCGGGAGAACGGCCTTGATATGGAAGAGGCCCGGAAGGGCGGCCGCAATGCCGCGTTTCTGGACAGGCTTCTCCTGACGCCGGAGCGCGTGGAGCACATGGCCCGCGGCATGGAGCAGGTGGCGGCCCTCCCTGATCCCGTGGGCGAATGCATCCGGGAGTGGACGCGCCCCAACGGCCTGCATATCCGCCAGGTGCGCGTTCCCCTGGGGGTCATCGGTTTTATTTACGAGAGCCGCGGCACCGTTACCTGCGATGCCGCCGCCCTGTGCCTGAAGTCCGGGAATGCCGTCATTCTGCGCGGCGGGAGCGAGTCCCTGCGGACCAACCGGGTTCTGGCGGAGGTTCTGCGCGCCGCGCTGAAGGAGTCCGCCGTCCCCGCGGACGCCGTGCAGCTTCTTGATTCCGGCAGCCGGGATGAGGTGCGGCAGTTGTGCGAGCTGGATTCTTTCCTGAATGTGGTCATTCCCAGGGGTGGAAAGGGGCTGATCCGCGCCGTGACGGAGTACGCCAGGGTTCCCGTGCTGAAGCATCTGGACGGCGTTTGCCACGTGTATGTGGACGCCGCCGCGGATTTGAAGATGGCCGTGAACGTGCTGGACGACTCCAAGACACAGCGCCCGGGCGTTTGCAATGCGGCGGAAACCCTGCTGGTGGACGCCGCCGCGGCGGAACGGTTCCTGCCGATGGCGGCGGAGCGCATGCGCCGGCGTGCCGTGGAATGCCGCGTGTGCGGGCGGAGCAGGCCGTTTTTCGGTCCGGAGGCCGTTCCTGCGGAGGAAAGGGATTGGTCTACGGAGTATGAAGACCTGATTCTCTCCGTGAAGGTGGTGGACGGCGTCCGGGATGCCGTGGAGCATATCAACCGCTACGGTTCCCATCACAGTGATTCCATCATCACGGAGGATGGAAAGGCCCGCGATTATTTCATGAGCCGGGTGGACAGCGCGTGCGTCTACCATAATTGCTCCACGCGGTTCAGCGACGGGGAGGAATTCGGCTTCGGCGCGGAGATAGGCATCGGGACGGACAAGTTTCATGCCCGCGGGCCAATGGCTCTGCGGGAGCTGACCTCCTACAAGTACGTCATTGAAGGCAGCGGGCAGATGAAGGACCCTTCCCGGATTCCGGGGGAAGACCGCGCCTGAACAGGCACGTCCGCAATCAGAAAGGGAGCACCGCAGCATGGCCGCGATGCTCCCCGCTTGTACACACCCCTGAAGAAGTTCCGCTAGAAAGTCAGCCTGTAGCCGATGCTTCCGTTGAAGCTGGTGGCGCGGCTGCGGAAGTCCGCATTGACATCCGCAAAAATGGAGCTGGTGTAACCCACCGGAATGGTGATGCCCGCGCCTGCCTGCACGCCGGTAGCTCCTTCCCTGGCTCCGTTCACGCGGAATCCTGCGCCGGGCACGCTGGCGGGCGACAGCGCCGCCGTGGTTTTCCGGTCGCCCAGGAGCTGGACAACCTGCACCCGCAGTTCTCCCATGGACGCGCGGCCCGTCAGGTTGCTGGAGAGCTCTCCGCGGAGCCTCGCCCCCAGTCCCACGGTGCCGTAGGTGGAATCCATGTCGTCCACGCTCATGCCCAGGCCCCCTGATTCCGTGAAGCCGTCCATCCGGCTCTTGTACACGGAGGCGTTCACCAGGGGCTGGAACGCGGAGGTTTTGTTTTCATCCAGGTACAGGTCATACGTGCCTTCATAAAAGGCGCCGTAGCTGCTGCCGCTGGTGCTGCCGTGCATGGCGTACATGCCGGCTCCGGGGATGCCTGCGGTGCGGTCCAGGGAAGCGTCGTTCCATCCGTAGGTGAGGATGACGTTGTGCGCCCAGCGGCCCGACTGGATGCGGAAGAACAGATTGCCATAGTAGGAGTCCAGGTCTCCGTTCGCCATGTAGGCGTCCAGGTCGCCATAGCTGGCGGAGAAGGCCGCTCCCCATACGAAGCTGTCGCTGCACGTTACGTCAAATCCGAAGGTGCCGCCCCAGGTGTTGAGCTTGTAGCCTGATTCGTCCATCCGGTCATCCAGTTTGCGGTAGCCGCCTTCCCCTTCAATCCAGGCGTTGAAGCAGGGCAGGTCATCGTTGATGTACTGCGGGGAGGCTCCCATCTGGGAGAGGCGGTTGCGTAGGTGGAGCACCTGGTCCCGGAGGGCTCCCTTCTGGGCGGAGTGCAGGGCGGTGACGCCGCTGCCCGCATAGGAGGAGAGGGCGGACTGAAGGGCGCCCGTGTCCCCCATGGCCTGGGCGGTGCCCACGGCATTGAGGAATTCCATCATGGCCGGGGTGATGCTTCCGGGGGAGGAGGTGACGGCCCACAGGCTGTCCACCGCGGCTCTCTGGTTTTCCGTGGAGGCGAAGTCCTTCAGCGGGCTGTCTCCCAGTTTGGTGAAGTGGACCTGGAACAGCTTGCCGTCGTCGGAGAGTATCTTGCTGATGTCATAGACGAGGTTGGCGAAGCCGGCATAGGTCAGGTTCACCATGTCCGCCGTCCAGGTTTCCCCGTTTGCCGTGGCCAGGCCGTTTTCCGCATAGAAGGCGTTGATGGTGAATTCCGGCAGGATGGCCCAGTCTCCCGCGGTACCCAGGCCGTAAATGTTGACGTTGATGGAGGGGTCCGCCCCGTTGATGCGGATGGAGCCGTTTTCCGCCTTCACGGCGGCCCAGGCGTTGTCCGCGCTGCGGGCCAGCGTTTCCGTATTGACGGTGAGGTCCAGGGAAGCGCCGGAGTCCAGATCGGCCGCCACTCCGCCGTTGCTGCCGGTCAGCACGAGCTGGACCGCCCGCTGGTTGGGATTGCCGCCCAGGTACAGTTTGCCGTTGGAGGAGATGGAGAGCGTGTTGGCCGTGGTATTGTTCATCAGGGAGAGGTCCGCCGTGGCGTCCAGGCCGGAGGCGTCCCGGGTGTTGCTGCCGATGGAAATGTCCCTGTAGGTCATGGAGCCGTCCGCGGCCAGGTCCTTGTCTCCCAGGACGAGGTGGCCGCCCGCCCGGGTATGGCTGACGTCCACGCCGCCATTCCCGGAGGAAAGGATGATCTGCGTGCCTTCGCCCCGGTGGGTGATGGCTCCCGTGCCGGTGATATCCCCCTTGAAGGAGTAGGTTTTCCCGTCGTTGGAGGCCAGTTCCAGACGTCCGTTTGCCCCCAGGTGGAGCGCGCCGTTTTCCTGCTCCTGGTGGAGCCCTTCCAGCGCGATCGTGGAGCCGTCCTGCAGGCGCAGGCTGCCGCCCCCCAGATGGAGCAGCACGTCTTCGCCCAGATTGCTGTCCGTGCCCAGAATCAGGTTGCAATTGTCCAGTTTCAGGGTGCCGGAGCCGGTGACGCTTGCATGAAGCGTCAGGTCTGAAAGCGTGTCTCTGGCGATGGTGAGCAGGGCGCCCCCGTTCAGGGTGATGGAGCCGGAGCCCGCCAGATCCCCGGCGGCCAGGGAGGCGGAGTTCAGCGTCAGCGCGGCATCCTGTTCCACGTTCAGGGCGCCGGAGATGATGGAACTTTCCTTCGTGTTCTGGAGCACGAGTTCTCCCTGCTGCACGTCCAGAGCGGAGGCGGTCACCCTGCCGTCAACGGTCAGCCTCTGTTCCCCGTCCTTGACGAGCTGCGCCGCTCCTTCAATGGAGCCCGCATAAGCGGTGTTGCCTGGTTTGTCCGGATCTGCGGAGGTTTCATTCAGCAGCGTGATGATCACGTCGCTGTCCGTTCCCGTGTTTACGACGGCATCGGCTTCCGTGCCGGCCAGATAGCGGATGGTGGTTGTTTTGTCTTCCGGCGCAGTGGCCGCGGACAGGTCGATGTTCAGCGTTCCGTTGTTGGTGACGCTGGGGGTTGCCCCCAGGGTGCTGGCGGAGGTGACGTTTTTGGAAGCTCCCTTGTCAATGACCATGGCGTCCAGCTGGCCGAAGGAGATGATTACCTGGCCGCCTTCCGTCCGGGTAATGTCCCACGCCATGCCGTTGTATTCGCTCAGCGTGATGTGGTTGGTATCCGCGTGCAGGGCGGCGTTGGTGACGTGGAAGGCGTAGTCCCCCGGAGCGGCGAGCAGCGCCACGGCATCCGCCGTCAGCGTCAGGGTCAGGTTCCCCAGGGTCAGAGTGGAATTAGCCGCGTCATTGAACTGGATGATTCCCGTGCCGTCCGCGCCCATGTTGGCGGCGGAAAGCCTCAATTGCGTGTCGGAGCCGGACAGGTCCGCATGGCCCGTCAGGCCGGAAATGGTTCCTGTGCCGCTGCCCATGTTGATGGAGTTCAGCTTGCTTCCGTCCAGTCCGCCCAGGTTGACGTTCCCGGTGATGCCGGAGACGGAGACGCTCCCGGCTCCCAGCCCCGCCGTATTGGCGAGCGCCCCCGCGGAGATGGATATTTTCCCGGAGACGGCCTGCCCGGCCAGGTCCAGCGTTCCTCCTTCCACCCAATAGGTTCCGGTTCCGGTGTCTGCGGATTTGAGGGTCAGGTTGTGCGAGGTGCGAATCGTGCCGTTGTTGGTGATGTCCAGCGTGGCTCCCTGGGCCTGGTTGAACCGGAGGGCGGAGCCTGCATCCACGGTCAGGGAGGCGACCGTATTGCCCAGGGCCTTGTCCAGCGCAAGGTCCGAATTTCCGGTGACTTGCACCTTGTCAAAGTTCTGGAGCGTTCCGAGGAAGCCGGTAGTGTAGTGGTCGAAGACGAGCTTCTTCTCCCCGTTCACTGTTCCTCCCCCCTTGCCGTCGATGGTGCCGGCGTATTTGTCAAATTTGTGTTCGGAACCGTCTCCGGTGGTGGCGGCAATGTCCTTCAGGGTGATGGCGGTGCCTCCGTTGATGGTGCCGCTGGCCTTGTTGCCGCCGCACAGGAGCGTCCATGTCCAGTTGTCCCCGTCAGCCTTGCCCAGAATGGCGTCCGTGCCCGTGACGGTCAGGCTGGTTCCCTGGGAGATGGTGCCGTCCGTCTTGTTCCCGGCGTAGATTTCGTTCATGAACGTTCCGCCGTTGATGTAAAGGGAGGTGGAGCCGGAGATGGTTTTGTTTCCCGTGTAAAGGCCGCCGAAAATGCGGTGGGAGAACACGCCGTCATTGAACACCATGGTGATGTCCCCGTTCACGGCGGTGGCATAGGCTCCCGCCACGGAGGTGCGGTCCGCCTCCCCGTTGGTGAAGGAGGTGTCATAGGTCCCGGTGGAGGAGGAGAATTCCAGGTAAATATCCCCGTGGACGGTGCCCCCGTTAACAGTGCCGAATACCGTGGATTTGCCAATGGCCCCTTCCGCCAGGCGCAGGTGGATGTCCCCGTACAGGTCGCCCGACGTGTGGCCTCCTATCCAGCCGTTATCGCTGCTGACGCCTTCCCCCAGCGTCACCCACAGATCCTGGCGGCTGTCCGCGCTGCCATAGGCCCCGTTGTTGGCGTAAATGAATTTGGTGCTTCCCGTTCCCGTGATGCTGGCAATGTTGGAGTTGGTTCCGTTGCGGGCATTATACGTGGCATTGGCCCCGGCCGTAGCCACGGCGGTGGCGGCGGCGCCCGTTGTCCATTCGATCATGCCCGGCTTGAGGGCGGAGGAAGCTCCGCCGTTTGCCAGATAAAGGGCTTCCGGTCCGGTGATGCCGCTGGTGGAGGGCGCGTAGGAGAGGGAGCCGTCCAGAGCCAGGTTGGACAGGATGGCGTCCAGCGTGCCGGAATAGCTGAAGGTGAGGCCGGAGGAGCTGCCCCCCGCTGCCGTCTGCGCCTCCCCGATGAGGACGTCCCCCAGCCAGATGTAGTAGCCCGCGTTCAGGCCGTGGGCGTTGTCCCCCGCCACGTAGGCCACGCGGATGGAATCCGCATTGGCGGACATGTCCCTGGAGTACAGGATGGTGCTGCCCCACTGGATGTACGCTTCATTGACGTTCAGCGTTCCGTTGCCTAGATTCAGGGAGAAGTTGTTCGTGGTGTCCCAGCCGCCCGTGGCGCCATTGCCCAGGCGCAGGGTGAAATCCACCGTGTAGCCCTTGTCTTGCCCCTGGGAGGCTCCCCAGTTGTAAGTGAGGGTGCTGCTGCCGGATTTGTTGAAGTTGATCGTGTTGTTGGAGATGGTAATGTTATTGGCGGTAAAGCCCTTGGCCGTCAGCGTCTGCTGGGTGATGGAGGGCGTCTGGCCGAAGTTGACGCCCAGTTCGTGGGCGGCTTTCCTTTCCTGCCCGGCGGACCGCCCCGCGTACCCCATGCCCTTGGCCAGGTTGCCCGCCATCAGCAGGTCCCCCTGGGCGTTCGGGTGCAACCCGTCCGCCGTGGGATTGTGGAACATGGAGCGCACCCCGTAGAAAGGGGTGGAGGAGGCCACGTCAATGATGCCCGCATTGATGTCAATGACTTTGACGCCGTTGGCGGCATTTTCTGCGCCCCATTCTTTCAGGGATTCGTTGTAGGTGGCTACGGCCTGGTGCGTTTCAGCCAGGTTCCCGTTGGAATGCTGCGTCCAGCAGGGGATGGTCATCACCAGAATGCTTGCGTGGCTGTTGGCGGTGCGGATGGAGGAGACGATGGAATCCATGTCGCTCAGCAGAAGGTAGGTGACCCCGTCCAGCCGCAGGTGCAGCGTACTGTTGTTGTTGTCGGAAAGGAGGTCGTTGGTGCCGGCGAGCAGGAAAAACGTGTCCGGCGTGTCGGCCCCGGTAAAGGTCTGGCCCGTGTAGGTTCCCCCCTGGGTTTTTTCCGTGCTCAGGCCCAGCCAGTTCTTGATGTTGGAACCGTCAAACCGCCCGTAGCTGCTGCTGTTCGCCCTGCCGGCGATTTCATAGGTCCGCGCGCTGGCCGCGGAGGAATGGAGATTCTGGAAAATCCTGCCGCCGTAGGAGGTTCCCGCGGCCACTCCGCCGCTGTAGTTGCCGGTCATGATACCTTTTTCGGTATAGCTGATGCCGTTGTCTGCAAAAATTTTGTGCATGGCCCAGCGCCAGGAGCCGCTGTTGACGCCATGGGTGATGGAGTCCCCTACGTACATGACGTTGCCAAGGTTTCCGTCTGAAACAGAGGCGGAGGCCACGGTAGAGAACAGGGCGCTGCACGCAAGCAGGACGGACCTTAGAGAGAAGGGTAATCTTAAACGCATATCCTAGCAGTATGCGAATTAGGAATCCGGCCTCAACTCAAAATGTTGAAGTTTAGTGTATTATAAATTTCAATACATTGAGATTGAAATCATTGTGACACGTCTGGTCTTTTTGGAGCTTGCTTTTTCCCCTGATTTTTGCAGGGCTTGGGATTTGCCGTGTTTTTAACAGTAACTGACGGATTCCTAATCCGTTGCAGGATTAGTCACAAAGGCACTGGTTCATGTCCAGCGCAGGGTTGTCCGGAATGGAGTCATTGACGATGACGGCGGGAACGCCCGCCACCGTGGTATGGGGAGGGACGTTTTCCAGGACGACGGAGCAGGCGGCGATTTTGGCGCAGGCGCCGATGGTGACCCTGCCCAGGATTTTGGCCCCCGCGCCGATCAGGACGCCGGATTCCACAATGGGGTGCCGGTCTCCTTCCTCCTTGCCCGTGCCGCCCAGCGTTACTTCATGCAGGATGGAGACGTTGTCGCGGATGATGGCGGTTTCCCCCACTACAAAGCTGGTGGCGTGGTCCAGCAGGATGCCGCAGCCGATGGTGGCCGCCGGGTGGATGTCCACCGCAAAGACTTCGCTGGCCAGGCTCTGGAACTGAAGGGCCATGATGGTGCGGCCATGCTGCCACAGCCAGTGGGAGATACGGTACGTGGTGATGGCGTGGAACCCCTTGTAGAAGAGCAGGGGTTCCAGCGGCGTGCGGCAGGCGGGGTCCCGGTCCACGATGGCGATCAGGTCGTTGGCGATCTGGCTGAGGATGTTCTGGTTTTCCGCCAGCGCCTCCCGGATGAGGGGTTCGATCAGTTCCCGCGGCATGTCCCGGCGGGAGAGCTTGCGCGCCAGCCGGGCAGAGATGGAGGTGGCCAGGGAATTGCGGGACAGGCAGACGTCGTCCAGAATGCCGCGCATGGCGGGTTCTTCCTCAGCCGCCTCGCGGGCGCATTCCACCACCCAGTCCCATACTCCGTTGATGATGCATTCGCAGTTGGTGCACTGCCGGAGTTTTGAGCGTTTCAGGCTGGTCATGGCGGAAGAAGGTGGAAAGGCAAGAGGAGCCGCCTTTCCCGAAGGGGAAGGCTGCACCCCCACAAGTACCAGAGTACGGCGGATTTGAGAACCGGAAAGTACGTCCTATGCCCAGCCGGGCATGACCTGCCTCCGTCAGCCGAAGATGACGTGCACGATGTCCATGCACCAGGCGTCCACGGACCACGGGCCGGGACCGGTCAGCAGCAGCGCCAGGGCGGAGCCGGCATAGAGCAGGTGGAATTCCACGCCTTCCCCGGCTTTTTTCCCGGACCAGTTGGCAAAGTAGCCGTTTTTAACGTGCCTGGTCATGGCGACGGCCATCATGATGATGACCGCGAGAGCAGCTATCCTGGTGAAGACGCCCAGCACCAGGCAGATGGGGGCGAAGAATTCCGTCAGCATGGCCACCTTGGCCAGGAAGGGGGGAATGCCCATTTTTTCCGTGAAGGCCTGGTACGTGCCGTCCCAGCCCGCTCCCCCGAACCAGCCCAGCACTTTCTGGGCTCCGTGCGGCCACAGGATCAGGGCCAGCGTCAGCCGAAGGACCAGCAACCCCCACGCCGCCGCAATAATGGTAATGGAATCAATGGTGTCCATGAATTTGAAATGGTTGAAGAAAAGACCCTTTTATTCCATGGGACGTTCATTTCCGGGCATGGAAAAGGCCGGAAAAGGAGGTCATTTCCTCCCTCTCCGGCCCTTGGAGTCAGGATGGCGCGTCCGTTACCGGGGAATGGAATGGTAAAGCTGTTCCAGCGCCAGCACGCAGTAGGAGGTCACCAGGACGGGGTCCGCCTCCCACCAGCGGTTGTTGGTGTTTACCCAGGAGCCGTCGCTCTTCTGGATGGAAATGAGTTTGTTGGCCAGTTCGTCACGCCAGTCCACCTTGCGGCCGTCTTCCAGCGTCAGGGTGTCTATTCCCATGGCGCTGAGAGCCTTGGACATGGCCTGGTAGTAGTAGTACAGGCCCTGGATGCCCATGCCGGGGTTTTCATCCAGGTTGTAGCTGTTTTCCAGCCATTTGAGGGCCAGCTTGACGCGGGGATCGTTCTTGTCCACATTGGCGTAAATGAGGGATTGCATGCCCGCGTACGTCATGCTGCCGTAGGCCCTGGGCGGTTCCGCCTTGTCAAACGCGGCGCTTTTGCTGTCCCTGGCGCTGGCGACGCCCGGGCGGTACACGAAGCCGCCGAGCTGGGATTTGTCACTGGAGACCCAGGGTTCCTTGTTGACGGCTGGGTTCTGCTGGCAGCGGTTGATGAATTCCGTGGCGGCGTTCCAGTCCAGGTCCGGCTGTTCCCCGTATTTGCCGTCCTTGGCGAGCTTCTGGGAGTAGTAAATGGCTTCCAGGGCCAGGGAGGTGTTGGAGAGGTCCGCAATGGGAGGGGCCTTTTTGTCCCCGTAGCCGATGCCGCCGTTGTAGGGGTTGTCCGGAGCGAAGTGGTTCTGCTGCTTGATGAGGTAGGCGCGGCCCTTGAGGATGGCGGGGGCGTATTCCTCCTTGTTGGCGGCCAGCAGGGCCATCATGCACACCGCGGTGTTGTAGGAGGACATGCCGCGGTTGAAGATGGAGCCGTCCTCCTTCTGGGATTTCAGGACGAAGTCATACCCCTTCCGGATGTATTCCGGAATGGGCTTGCCCTGGTTGGCGGGGTCGCGCATGTAGGCGGTGACCGCCAGGGCCGTCAGGGCCGGATAGGACGGTTGCGCCCAGTAGCCTTCCGGGTTCTGCTTGCTTTTCAGGTATTCGTTCCCTTTTTCAATGGCGCGCAGGATTTCCTGGCTGATGGAGGCGTATTTGGAGGCGGCCGCTTCTCCGGGAACGGCCGTCACGGTGGTCTGGCTGAAGGCGGCTGTGCCCAGCGCGGCGGCCAGCGTTAATGAAAGTGCGGATTTGAACATAATGTGCTATTGCTTGGGTTGAACCGGTTTCTGGGAGATGGTGACGGTGACGTTCGTGCCGGGGGGCAGGTTTTTCTTCGGGTTGACGATCCAGCCCGTGTCGTTGACGCCGTCATGAAAGTCGCCGATGTAGTTGATGGGGGAGGTGCGGCTCGCGAAGATGGAGATTACTTCTCCGCTCAGGCTGGCCTGGTAGGCCCCTTCGTAAAAGAAGGAGTTGGTGTAAAGCCAGTCATTGGGGTCCAGCCCCTTGCGGGTCTGGGAGTTCACGACCATGTCGGAAAAGTCGCTCTTCTGCTCCTTGCCGTTTTCCGTGTAGGTCATGGCGACCTGCACGTAGGAGTCCGCATAGTCCGCGGGCTTGGGCTCCGTGAAGGGGAGCCATTCAAAGTTTTCATCCCGCACCGGGAAGAATTTTTCAAAGCGGTGGAATTTGAGCAGCGTCATGCCCAGGCTGATGTGCAGGGGGTCCGCCTCCGTCACCAGCAGGGATTCATGCAGCTTGCCGTTGGGCATGCAGCAGATATATTCCAGAATGCCCTCCTGCATGTTGACCTGCGCCTGGAAGCTGACGGTGCGTTCCTTGTGGTTCACGATCACGTTGCCTATCTTGATGCGGTGCTCGTCCAGGGGTTCGAATTTGGGTACCGTCTTGCCGTCCGGCAGGGGGACCTCCCGGGGGGCTTCCTCCGGTGCGGGCGCATCCGGATCTCCCGCCGGGGCGGAAACGTCCTGCGCATGGGCAAAGCCCCAGGAGCAGGCAAGCAGGGTGATCGTAAATTTCAGGAACATGTTTATGGAAATTAGATTGTGAAAATGAAAGCTTCCGTTCAATGAAAAAGGCATCCGTGATTGATTTGTTACTTTTGAATCACGGATGCCTGGAAGGAATGATGGAGGGAGCCTAAACCAGTTTCAGCCTGGCAAGGTCCTGAAGGTCGACGATGCCCACGGGAGTCATTTCCGCGTTGAGCACCACCAGGTCGTCAATGTGGCGGTTGCTGACGGCCTTCACCGCCTCGGCGGCCAGGTCGTCTTCCATCACATAGATGGGGTTGCGGGTCATGAGGCCGCTGACGGGCTGCTCCCCGATGAGGGGATTGGCTCCGTACGCGCGGACGAAGTCTCCGTGGGTGAAGATGCCGGCCAGCTTGTTGTCCGCCGTCAGCAGGATGCAGGCGCCGGTGTGGGCGGTGGTCATCGCCTTCAGGCAGTCGTTCACGGAGGCGGTTTCCGGAAGGATGGCCATTTCCTCCCCCCGGCGCATGATGTCGCTCACCTTGGTGAGCAGCGCGCGGCCCAGGGAGCCGCCGGGGTGGCGTTTGGCGAAGTCCCGCGCGGTGAAGTGGCGCGCTTCCACCAGGGCCATGGCAAGGGCGTCCCCCATGACGAGCATGGCCGTGGTGCTGGAGGTGGGGGCCAGGTTCAGCGGGCAGGCTTCCCGGGAAACGCCCGTGTCCAGCACGATGTCCGAGTATTTGGCCAGGGAGGAGGCCGTATTGCCCGTCATGGAAATGATGGGCAGTTCAAAGCGTTTGATGAAAGGGAGCAGAGCCAGCAGTTCCGAGGTTTCCCCGGAGAAGGACATCGCGATGCAGACGTCGCCGTCCTGGACGATGCCCAGGTCCCCGTGCAGGGCGTTCAGGGAATCCAGCAGGACGGTGGGCGTTCCGGTGGAGTTCAGGGTGGCGACGATTTTGGCTCCGATGTTGCCGGATTTGCCTACGCCTACGATGACGATCTTGTTGCCGCGGTCCAGGGCCTGGGACATGAGTTCCACAGCCTGGTTGAAATTGTCATCCAGCCGGGACAGGACGCCGCGCAGCTCTTCAATCTCCATTTCAAAAACGGATTTGGCGCGTGTTAAATGATTCATATCTGGCGGGAATGATGCCAGATGCCCCCATGGCCGTCAATTTTTCATTGCGGCTCCGCGGTCCCCGTTTTTCCGGCACCTGCACGCGGGATTGGCTGCCAGCGGAATGGTGGTGAAGCGCATGCGCCGCGTGTCTGCGGAGAGCATGGCTCCCACCAGCGGAGAGGGGATGCCGGCCAGGTATTTCAGGGCTTCCATGGCCTGGATGCAGCCGATGATGCCCGCATGCGCGCCCAGGATGCCTGCGGCGGAGGCGGTGTCTTTCTCCTGCATGGGCGCGTCTGCCGGGAAGAGGCAGCGGTAGCACGCGGTGCCCTGGTGGGGGGCGAAGACGGCCACCTGGCCGATGAAGCCTTTCACGGCTCCGTGCACCAGCGGCAGGCGCAGGGCGCAAGCGGCGTCCGCCATGGCGAAGCGCGCCGCGTAGTTGTCCGAGGCGTCCAGGACCAGGTCGCACCCTTCCAGCAGGGAAACGGCGTTGTCCGGAGTGAGCCGCCTGTGGACCGTGTTGATGTGGACGGAAGGGTTCAGGGCGTACAGGCGCCTGGCGGCGCTGGCGGTCTTGGCCGTTCCCGCCGCATCCGTAGCATGCAGGATCTGCCGCTGGAGGTTGGAAAGGCAGACCTCGTCCGGGTCGATCAGGGTCAGCCGCCCCACGCCCGCGGCGGCAAGATAAAGGGCCGCGGGGGAGCCAAGCCCCCCGAGGCCCGTCAGGGCGACGTGCGCCCGTTTGAGTTTTTGCTGGCCCTGTTCGCCCAGTTCCGGAAGGGAAAGATGCCTTGCGTACCGTTCGGTTTCTTCCTGGGTGAGGGTCATTGCTGTCGTCGGGATTAACGGCGGGCGGAGTTGCCGCTGAAGGCGTACAGGAGCAGCGTCCATCCGGAGAAGATCAGTTCCACTGCGATCAGGGTGCCGATGAACCAGGCCGTGGATTCAGGCCAGCCGAAGATGACCATGAGGCCCAGGATCAGCGTGATGATCACGTTGAAGAGCCGCCAGCCGCTGGCGGGCAGGGAACGGGTCTGGAGCCAGATGGCCCCCTGGAAGACGGCGGCGATGACCAGGCCCCACCCGATGATGAGCGTGGTGATGGCCAGGGAAATATTGGGGTCCCGGAACAGGAACCAGCCGGCGATGCCGTACAGGATGGCCGTCACCAGGTTCCACCAGCGGGAGGACGGGACGGTGAAGACCTGGACCAGCCGGACGACGGCCAGGATCATCAGCATGATGCCGATCACCCAGATGAAGCTGGCCCCGACAATCCAGGGAGAGGCCAGGGCGATGAAGCCAAGAAATAGCTCGATGACGCCAAGGATACCCATCCACCATGAGTTGCCGGATACCGCGGAGCTGCTGACTTGAGGTTGAGTTGTCATATGGCGGTATGACCGGACCCGCGGCGGAAACGTTGAAGAATGACGATTTTATTTGCCGGCGGATGCCTGCGGCGGAGTGTTCTTCGGGTCCATGGTCTTCAGCAGCTCCGGAGTGACGTTGATCAGAACGGGGCCGCTTTTGGGGTGCGCCTGGGGGGGGACGAAGTAGGAAAAGGCCCTGGCGGGCAGTTGTCCCGGGATTTCCGGCATGATGTAAACCTCCACGAGAACGGCGCCCTTTTTGCCGTTAGGGCTGTCGGAAAAGTTCAGCGTGAGGGAGTTGGTTCCGTCCCTCAGCCCGCCGGAAATGATTTCCGCCAGGCGCGTGTTGTCGAATTCATGCGGGGAAATGTTGTTTACGTTCGCCTTGACGGTGCGGCCGGGGCAGTCCACCAGAATTTTTGCGATGTATTTGGGCGGCGGGCAGACAGGCGGCACGGCGGGAATTTTTCCAAGGGGCTGGAAGCCGTCCTGCTCCATCAGGACGGTGGCGTCGCCGCGCTTGAGGCGTTCCTTGACGGCGGGCAGGCGGGTGAGGTTGAAGAAGCGCGCCTGGTCGTATTTCCATTTGCCGTTTTCGTGGGTGAACAGCAGGACCAGGGCGTTGGAGTCCGTCGGTTCCTGGCCCAGCCCCAGGTCCACCTTGCCGTAGTAGGTGGCCGCGGCCGTGGGACCGTCCACCACGGAGCCCACGTACATCAGCGGGGCGAGCGCGGGCGGAGCCATGGGCTGCCGGAACAGGGAGGCGGGAAAGGGGCGTTTTTCAGAGACGGCCAGGTTGCGCACTTTCACCTGGCGGTAGGCGGAGGTGGTGGCTCTCCAGCCGTCATAGTTGCCGCGCAGCAGGTGCAGGCGCCATGTGTTGTAGGCTACGTCCAGATCGTCCCTCAGTTTGGCGTCTCCGGGCCGGGGGGCGGCGGAGGCGGGGGCGAGAAGAGCTGCGGCGCAGCAGGCCATGGTGAGAATGGAGCGGAAAGTCATTACACGATTATTTAGACATCAAACTTGCGCGGAGTGCAACACAATTGCATCATGAAGCCGTTCTTATGGAATTGTTCACGGAAGCCGATCATCTGGCGGAAGCCCGGTACAGGAAACTGTTGCGGGAACAGCCCGGCTTTGTGTGGAGGCGGTTTTCAGACGGTGAGGAGCTGATGGCCTACGTCTTTTTTCCTCCCGGCCATCGAGAGGGCGCTTCCGCGCCCTCCGTGCTGTTTTTTCACGGCGGCATGTGGGTGGGGAAGAGCCTGGGGGATTTTGTGCCATGGGCGCTTCACCTTGCCCAGCAGGGAATTGTAGGGATTATTCCCATGTTCCGTACGCGCGGCGCTTATGAGGTGGAGCCGATGGATATTCTGGAAGAGGGCCGGGAAGCCTGGGCCTGGGTGTATGAAAACGCCGCCCTGCTGGGGCTGGATCCGGCCCGCATTACCGTAGCGGGGAGCGATGCGGGAGGACTGATGGCCCTGCATGTGGCCCTCCCCGACCATCCCGTGCGCTGGTCCCTGTTCCGCAGGAAGGCTCCCCTTCCGCCCGGTCCCGCCGCCGTGGCCCTGTTCCGCGGCGTGTGCGACCTGGCGGCGCAGTCCGCCTTTAAACTGGGAGGCATGATGCCCCCTGACCAGCGGGATGCCGTCAATCCCCTGCGGCGCGTGCAGAAAGGGCTGCCTCCCCTGTTCGCGAGCCATGGAGGAAGGGACAGGCTGCTGCCGTGGCGCAATAGCGAGCGGCTGGCGGAGCTGTGGCGGAAAAAGAAAAACCGCTCCAGATTTGAGCTTCTGGACGTGGCGGACCACACGTTTTACCATTTCAATGTAAATGCCGCCTATTTTGAGCAATTGCTCAACAGTTGGAGTTCCTTCATGGTGGAGCAGGGCATTTGGGAATATAACGAGGGAATGGACGCCGGATTGCTGGGCTGACCGGAAGCGGAATGCCCGGAGAATACCGCCCGTGAAATACACGGCGGCAAGGGTGGGGCTTTCCTGTCAGCGGCCTCCCAGCATGTTTTCCCGGATTTCCTGCATGTCCCGGCGGAAGGCGGGCTGCGTCTGCGGGGTAGGCGGCTGGATATCCCATTCCTTCATCTTTTTGCGGACCTTGAGGAATGCCTCCTGCTCGCTGGCGCCGTATTTCTTGCAGACGGTGGAGAGGGTCAGTTCCGGTCCCGTGAAGCGGCCCTTGAGGAAGAAAGGCAGGTCGTGCTGCCAAGCGCGCCGGAAGTCCTCCGGGCATCCGTCCGTCCTGATGGGGGCGAACAGTTCCCTGACCTGGCTTTCCCGGATGCCCGCGGTGTTCATGCAGATGGCGGTTTCCATGTAGGCCAGCGTGAATTCCAGCATGACCCGTTCAATGGACTGCCTGGCCCGGGCCAGTTGGGCCGGGGTAAGGCCCATGACCTGGGCACGCAGGGCGGCCAGGGCTTCCAGGATGGCCTTGGGGTCGCCGCAGGTGCGCGGATCCATGCGGGGGACTTGTTCATCCTCGTCGTAAAGGGGAATGGGCGGATGCACCCGGGAATTGATCTTGAACAGTTTGCCCTGGAGCCGTTCCCGGAGGTCCTTCAGGCTGACGCCGTACTTGCGCAGGACGGGCGCCGCGTAATTGCGCCCCGGCTTGTTCGTCTGCCGCAGCCATGCTTCCTGAAAATCAGCGGGGCATTGCTGAAGGCCCGCCGCCAGCATGGCGTTCCGGAAGTCCTCCGCCTTGGGCGTTTTATTGGCATAGGCGTGGGTCCATTCCATTTCCAGCATCCAGATGGCGGTGAGGCCCAGGAATTGTTCAATCGCCTGTTTGGCCTCTGCGGGTTCCGGTGCGGGAAGTCCCGCCGGAGCGGCGGAGGACGGGATGTGCCAGCAGAACGGGAACAGCAGGGCGAAAGCCAGGAACGGGCGCAGCAGATGCATGGGGGGGAAGGAAAGAGGGTTGGGAAGGGACGGCAGCGCTCATTCGGCTGTCACGGTAACGTCCAGCGGGCGGTCGGAAACGGGGAATTGCAATTCATAAAAACCGTTGCCCAGGTTTTTGACGGGAACGTTCGCTGCCTTCACGGGGCTTTTCCCGCGCCAGACGACGACCGGGCCGGATTCCTTCACGCGGAAGCGGAGGCTGTCCGCCCCGTATTCCGGAGCGGCGGCCAGGGCGCAGGGAGAGAGGAATTTGTCCCCCCTGCCGATGACGGCCCAGCCCCGGACGATGGGCGCCATGATGAACAGGCGGTCCTTGAAGCCCGTTAGCTTCACGTCCAGGTCCGGCTGTGCCGGGGTCAGCGCGCGGCCTCCCTCTGCGGAATAGGCGGCGATTCCCTCCGCCGGAATGGAGGCATAGGCTTCCGCCGCGTTGCCGTTCAGCAGGGCCGCCGCGTTTTTATAATCCCCCAGGGAAATTTTCCCCTGCACCGGTTCCGCCGGGGAGGGGTGTTTGAGGTTGTACAGCACCACGGCGGCGCTTTGGCCGGGCAGCGGGGCGATCACCCGGTACAGGCGGTTCTCGTTCAGCGCATCCAGAAAGACGGAATCCGGCAGGGGGACGGCAGGGGCCAGCGGCCGCAGCAGAAGGCCGTCGGACCAGACCAGGGGCATGATGTTTTCCGGATTGAGCTTGTCAGCCGGGTCTGAAAGGTAGACGGGGCCCCCGGATACGGCCTTGGAAACGGCCATGAGGCGCGCGCTGGTGGGGTCCGTGGAATGGAACATGTCATGGTCCGGCCACGCGGTCTGCCCCAGCCAGAGCGTATTGGCGTAGGACTGGAGGATGTGGGACTTGCCCATGGCTTCATCCCCCAGCTTGTAGTCAATGCTGCACCGGGTGATAGCGCTGTAGCGGGTATTCTGGATGTTGACGGTGCCCTGCGCCATGCAATTCATCAGGCTGAGGCCCGTCTTCCGGCATGCCTGTTCCAGGGCTTCCGAACACTTGGTGTTGTGGCGGACCGGGTTGTCCAGGCCGTCCGCATGCTTCAGGTATTCCGCCTGCACGTCGATCTTCACGAAGTCGAACCCGGCGTCCTTGACGAATTGGAGAAAAGGGTTGTAAAACGCCCCGGCTCCTCCGGGGCCGTCACCGGGGAGGATTTTCCCCTTGGTAGTGCTGACCAGCCCGCGGGCCGTCTGGGCGTCCAGCCGGTGCTTGGGGTGGATGCCGTTCCAGAGGCCGTAATAGCAGTTCCACAGGCCCATCCATTTCAACTTGGAGCTTTTGTGCTTCATCAGGGGCTCCCATCCCTGGGGGAACTTCTCCTGATTGGTCTGGAAACTGATCAGTTTAAGGTCCTTCTGGGTCTGGAAGCCGTCATCCACCAGTATCCACCGGACGGGAATGGGTGAGGTCTCCAGCTGGCGGGCTGTCTGTTCAAGCAGTTTGGAGGAAATATTCTTTTTATACTGCTCCCAACTGCACCATCCGAGGTACTTGAAGGGTTCCGGATAAACCTTCTTTTCCCGGGGAAAGGTTCTGCCCTTGATGAAGGGGAGGGAAAGGGCCTTGTTCCAGGCGGCGGAGCAGGCGCGGTAAATATCCTTGTCCACGGCGGTGACGGCCAGGACGGGCTGCGGTTTGGCGGTGGAAGTTCCCAGCGTGCCGGATTCCACAAGGAATTTGCCGTCTCCGTCAAGCTTCAGCCACGCGAGGGAATCAGGGGTGGCGACGGGCAGCACGGCCATGAAATTGCCGTCCTTGAGGTGGAACAGCGCAAACATGGCGTGGTCCCCCGGTTTGGCGGTGCTGGGGTTCGGCTTGCTGTCCAGCAGGTTGCCGGGGGCCGTTCGGCCGAACCAGGGCAGCACCCGGTTGCCGTCTCCGGGCCAGCGGCCGCGGTCCGCCGCGAACCAGCAGAAGGACTGGTAGGGAGATACCTGAAGGGAACGCGCGTTTTTTTCCGGCAGCGGGGGAATGGTGGATATCCGGGTTTGGGCGGCGGCAGTCCAGATGCTCAGGGCCGCCAGGACAAGAGCCGGGAACGTGAATGCTTTCATGGGAATCATCATTAGGTTAAGGAAGGTGGCAGATGGACTGGCAGGAGGGCAGGAAGGTGCGCTTCCCTGCTTTTCGGAAAAAAAGCCGTTGCGCCATGATGGCAAAGCATTTTCCGGAGACGAGCAAAAAATGATGTTTCCGCCTTATTTTGCTTCTTTTTCCATGTGGAAAACGGATTGCTAATCCGGCGTCAAGCTCTGATTTTAAGGGAAAGGTGCTTATGTTGCCCGGTCGTTTTATAATGGGAGTCTGTTTCTCCGGAGAAAAGGCTTCCTCCGTTGCGTTGCCGGTACGTGGAGAGCCGCGAGCCTTTGCGGGTGTGGAAATACATATATTCCGTCAGAATGTGCTGAATTTCAGAAAAGAGAAATCATTGCTGCACAGGTTGGCGTCCGGATGCCGAGGGGCTTGCGGCGCACCATGCGGCATTGGAACTATTCCGTAACGGATTAGCAATCCGATATTAGAAAAAGCAGGGTTCCAAGCCTTGGCTTCTGACCGCAGAACGTTCCCGGGAGCGGATTTGTGCAGCAGTCCGGCGATAGGTGCGGAGCCATTCATATCCATATTTAACTTTTGATTTTATGAAGAAAACCTTATTCACTGCTTCCTGCGTCCTGGTTGCCTTGTCCGGCCTGGGCGCAGCGGCCACCTATCAGTGGACGGGAAACGGGGACGGATCCTCCTGGACGGACGCGGACAACTGGACGGAGGCCGGCGTGCCTCCTACTACTCTCGGCGCGGGAAACAGCATCATCATCAACAGTGACGCCTCCATCTCCACCGCCGGAGCCGGGAATCTGAATTACAAGGGTATTGATCAGCTTGTCCTGAAGGGTGCGGGAGCCCTGAGCAACAACACGGGCGGGGCCTTGATTCTGGGAAATGTGGAGATGGATAAATCTTTCACTCTGAACTCCGGCAATACTCAGCTCTGGGGCAATCTGACGATTGATTCCAGCATCAATTCGGGGGCTCTGGGCGGGGGGCTGTCTGAGGGGGATGTGTGGGATTTCGGGCTGAACGGGCGCCTTGCGACAACAAGCCTGTGGATTAATGCAAACGGAGGAACCATTCAGGCCGCCATTGATCCGTATACCACCACCGGAACCTTTGGGACGGCAGTGCGAGAACTTTTAGGTCAGAACGCTTCCTCCTCCTCGGGCGGCAACGGCTTTGATACGGTTGACTATGTGGTCAGGGACGCTGACGGGAATATCCTGACCCGTGCGGACGGTCCGCTGGAAGCTACGGAAGAAAATGTGGGCAAGTATTGGATCACCACCAATGGGGGAGCCTGGGCCAACGTGAAGATTCATTACATCACCGGAGCGGCTCCAGTTCCGGAACCTGCTGCGGCAGGCCTTTCCGCCGCCGGTCTTCTGCTGGCCCTGCTGCGCCGCCGCCGGATGCGTTGAGCCGGGCGTTGCTGTCCGGACTGGTTTTCGGAAGCGCCTCTCCTGCACGGGAGGGGCGTTTTTGTTTATCCGGTCATGGCCACCGTTTTTAGCGGCTGTCCGGTTCTCTCCGGATGGGAATATTCATAACGGGGTGTTTTCCGGAGAGAGCCGGCCTCATGGCCGGAAATTTCATCCACGCCGTCACTTGGCCGGGCTTTTGGCGAAGGATATGCGGCGCCTGTAAAAAAAGAGCAGAACCAGCCATTGCAGCAGGAGAAGGGAAACGGCGAGCAATACGGGCTGGAAAGGCGGGAAGAAGTCCGCCGCGCCGCTGAAGATGCGCTGGTTGAGTTCATGCACGTTGAGCAGGGCGTGGATGAGGTAGGCGGCCAGGGCGTTGACGCCGATGACGCGGAGGGGAAAGGCCCATTTGGCCCATTTTCCGCCGTTCCATGCGTCGACGGCCAGATGGAACAGGGACAGGAGCATCAGGGAGATTCCGGCAGCGGCCAGAACGAAGGTGCCGGTCCACATGCTTTTAATGATGGGATAGGCGCCGTCCAGCATTCGGGCGGCGGAAAAGAGGAGGATTCCCGCTCCCATCATCGCCATGCAGAGGCGGACGGAAGGCAGGCGGCTTTCCTTCAAAAATTTTCCCGCCAGCCATCCGCCCATGCACAGGGCGGAAGCGGAGGCGATGCAGAGGGGGCCTTCCGGATCAAAGACGCCTCCGTGCAGACGGCCGGGAAGCCAGTGCATGTCCACCCAGGAGTTGACGGAGCCGTCCGGCGTGAAGCTGCCGCAGGTGAATTGAAGCAGGGCGATGAGGCCCAGAAGGCCTCCCGCCGCCGCGGCAATCGCTCCCGTGCGGCGGCACAGCAGGATGCACGTGCCTGCGATGGCGCAGGAGAAGCCGATCAGGCCCAGAACGGAGGCGTAACGCATATCCTCCGTCCAGGTAAGCGTTCCGTTGACCAGGAGGCCCAGGAAGGCCAGAACGAAGGCCCGTTTCCAAAGGTGGAGAAGCCCGGGGGCCGCAGAGGCGTTTCCGCCGGTGTATTTCGCCAGGGAGAAGGACATGGAAACGCCAGAGATGAACACGAAGACGGGGAACACCAGGTCATACAGGTGCAATCCTGCCCAATGGGCATGCGACATCTGGCGCGCGGCTTCCCGGAGGAAGGCGTTTTCCGGATTTCTGGCGGCCAGGAGCAGGACCAGGGCGTCCAGCCCCAGGATGATGAGCATGTCCAGCCCGCGCAGGGCATCCAGGGAGTGCAGCCGGGGGGAACGGGCGGGAACGGAAGAGGAGGCGGTCATGGCGGCAGGGAGGAAGAACGGGAACAGGTACGGACGGAAAAGGGCGTCTTTATCAGGATTCCTCCAAACATGCCGGAACAGAGGGGAATCGTGCTTGATTTCCACGGGGGAAGAGGGTAAAGCAGGCCGCATGCCGCGCTCCCCTCTCGCCTTTCTCCTTTTCCTGTGTGTCTCCCTGCTGCTGGCTGCCTGTTCCTCCACGCCCAAGACTCCGCATGGCAAGCCGTTGATGAAGGACGGCAGGTACTCTTCTTCCTATGACGCTTTTGTAGCGGACCCCCAGTACCGCTTCACGCGCGACATCTGGTACCATGACGAGCGCATCCGGCAGGCGCAGACGCGGAACAGCAAAATCGTGATTCATTTGAAGGACCAGCGCGGCGTGCTGTGGGTCAACGGCCAGCCGGCCATGAACTTTCCCGTGTGCACCGGCAGATCCACCCATGAGACGCCCCGCGGCAAATTCTCCATCATTCAGAAGGACGCGGACTACCGCTCCCGGTCCTATGGCAGCGTGTTTGATGCAAGCGGCCTGTGCGTGAATTCGGACGCCACCTCTTCTTCCCGCGTGCCGTCCGGCGGCAAATTCATCGGCGCCAAGATGCCGCTGTGGATGCGCATTCACGGCGGGATAGGGCTGCATGTGGGCACGGTGTTCCGGGACGCCAATTCCCACGGGTGCATCCGGGTGCCTGTGGAGGCATGCCGCATTTTGTTTGACAAATGCGGCATGGGAACAACCGTAGTAGTTCAGGAATAGGCGCGAGCGTGAATAATCGTTGATTCCTTACGGTGCATCTGTCACACTCCTGCAAGCTGATGAAAATGAAGGTTCTGATACGTTCCCTGGTATTGCTGGCCGGGTTGGCCGCCTGGACGGCGGATACGGCCTGGGGCCAGTCCTCGTCACGCCATTCGCCTTCCCGCGGGGGAACGCCCGTGCGCCAGGCTGCGGCGCAGCAGCGTGGAGAAGATGACGCCGTGGAAACGGTTGACCTGGGGGATAAGAAGAGGGAATCCGGCACGGCGTCCGGTGAACGGGAAGGCGTGGCTGACGCCCCGGAAATGCCCAAGGAAACGGAGAAGGAGCAGAACGGCCTGGATTCCCTGTCCCTGATTCCCTCCCTCAAGGGGGGAAGGATGGATGCGGCGCGGGAAGCGCACACCAGCACGCGGCCTTCCGCCAGAACCATGGCCCTGCTGATTCCGGCTCCGCGCGGTCCCATTCTGGACCGCAACGGAGAGCCTCTGGCCGTGACCTCCGTGGCCTACCAACTGGCCCTGCGGTTTGAAATTTTTGAAAATCCCGACCGTTCCCGCGTAGTGGACTTCGGGCGCAACTGCCTGGAACAGGCTAAGAAAATTGCTGGAAAAGCGTGGTCCTTTTCCGATGACCAGCTCTGGAAGCACTATGAGCACCGCCGCTGGCTGCCTCTTCCCCTTACCAACGTCATCCGCGCGGAGGAAGCGGAAAAACTGAGGGACAAGGTGAAGGGGGTGCGCGGCCTCCAGTTGCTGCCCATCTACATCCGTTCCTATCCGGAAAAGGAAATCGCCGGACATATCATCGGCTATGTGGGTTCCAAGGGAAAACTGCCTACCGGCCCCATCAACCATATGGACCCGCTGTGGGAACAGGTGGAAGGCCGCGCGGGACTGGAAAAGGAATTCAACAAGGACCTGACCGGGACGCCCGGCGTATGGCGCCTGATGTTTGACGAGGACGGCAACAAGATTCTGGATGAACTTCAGATACGCCCCAAGCCCGGCGGCGCCATCGTCACCACCCTGAACCTGAAATGGCAGCGGGATGCGGAACGCATCCTTTCCCGCGGCAAGAGGCGCGGCGCCATGGTGGTGCTGGACTGCGTAACGGGTGAAGTGCTGGTAATGGCCTCCACGCCGTCCTATGACCCGAACATGTTCATTCCGAACATATCCCAGAAGGATTACGATGCCCTGCGCAACGACCCCGCCGGACCGCTGGGCGCGCGCGCCTTCCAGGGGCGCTACCCCCCCGCCTCCACCTTCAAGGTGCTGACGGTGGCCAGCGCCCTGAAAAACAACAAGATCACGGAAAATACGCAGATCTACTGCCCGGCATCCATCACGATCGGCAACCACGTTTTCAACAACTGGAGCAAGACGCCCCTGGGGGACATCAACTGCATCCGCGCCCTGGCGATGTCCAACAACCCGTTCATGTACCAGATGGGGCTCAAGCTGGGAGCGGAAGCCCTGATGGATACGGCCCGCGCCTTCGGACTTGGCGAGCGCACCGGGCTGCCCATTCCGGACGATCCCGGCCTGGTGCCCACCAGCGACTACATGATCCGCAACTACAAGCGGGATTTCATGTCCGGAGACGCCGCCAACCTTTCTATCGGCCAGGGAACGCTGCTGGTCACGCCTCTCCAGGTGGCGCACATGATGTCCGGCGTGGCGAACGGCTACCTGCCCAGGCTCCAGCTCATCAAGCAGATTCAGGACGGCAACGCCAATGTCATTTACGCTCCCAAGCCCCAGGAGGTCCAGCGCCCCCTGCCTGCCTATGAACGTGCCCTGGCCAGCGTGCGCAAGGGCATGAGGGAGGTGATTGAAGGCGGTACGGGCGGCCGCGCCCGCCTGTCCTATTCCAGCATCGCCGGCAAATCCGGCACGGCCCAGTGGGGACCGGAACGGGAAGACAAGCGCCTGGCGTGGTTCGCCGGCTTCATGCCCTGTGACAATCCCCGCTTCGCCTATGTGGTGCTGTATGAAGGCCGCGCCCACGAACGGCTGGGCGGGGGCGCCGCCGCCGCCCCCATCGTGAAGGAATTCTTTGAGACGGAGAAGAAGGACATCAAGGCCATCATTGATCCGCCCAAGGACGACATCCCGGTAGCGGAACCGGTGGAGGAAACCCCGGAAACGGCTGCCGCCGCCCTTCGCGAACGCGGGGGATCGCCTGCCGTAGTGCCGGACAACCTGCCGCCCGGCCTGTATGATCCGGAAGGAATGGAGCCCATCAAGGTTCATGAAATCCCTGCCGATCTGGATGACTCTTCCGATGCGGAAATCAAGGCGACCCCGGTGGGCGGTTCCTCCGGGCATGCCAGGCCGTCCGCGCCTTCCTTGTCGGAGGAGCCTTCCGCCGCACCCCTCACGCCCCGACGCGGAGATTCCGACTACATTCCCGGCCTTCCCCATCAGATTCCCCGCCATCTCAACCATTCCTCTCCCGTAAGAGCTCCCGCGCCGCAGGCCCCCCTTCCGGAGGATGACATTCCCATGGCGGAACCTCTTTAGACCGGCTTTTAAGGAAGGCGGAATCGTCCGGCAATGCTTTTCAGGGCGTTCGCCGTAACAAGGTCATGCATGGCCTTTGGCCCGTTAATGCTTTTCATTGTGCTTGCGTCATTGCGGGGAAGCGCCTATATAATGCGGATGGTGCGCGTCGATGAGATTGTTGCCGTAAGGAGCGGCGCTTTTGTTGGATGGCATCATGACCCCCACGTTTAAAGATAATGAAAACGCATTATTTCTACTCCATACCCTGTTTTGCGCTGACCTGCGCTCTTGCCGCCTGCTCTGACGACAATAAATCATCTTCCGCCAAGGCCGGACAGGATGCCGCCGGCTTAACCCCGGCTTCTTCGCTTGATCCCTCCGCTCCCGTTGCTTCCGATCTGGTGGCGAAGCGTGCGGAACGGCTCGGAATCGCCGCCCTCTTTCCCATGGACATGGGTATTGTAGCCGGTGTTTACGACGTCCCCGGCATGATCAGGAGCGTTCAGAATCTGAACATGGTCAAAACCTGGGGTTCCTGCTCCACTGGGGAAGACGCTGATGAATCCATAGCCATTCCGGGAGAGGATGCACCCAAGCCCGTCCGGAAAAAGTGCTCCGTCAACACCCCCGTCATTGACGCGATGATCGGCTTCGGCCCCGAATGGGCTCCGTGGATGGATAGCGCACAGCCCGCTTTTACCGGCATGGGGCTGAACCAGATGCAGGGAATTTTGTCCGCTTACAAGCTTTTCCAGGCCTCCGCTGATGGAAGCAAGGGCGCCAGTGACACGGCCCAGGAGGCAATGGTCAACAGGTATGTTGAGATGCTTATCCAGTGGGCTGATTTGGTGGATCTGCGCCCTTCCGAGGCTGCTACGGCGCCCGTGATGGTAGCCGCCAAATTGACTCCGGACGCCCTGGCCCAGGCCAAGGCCACCCTGAAGGACGCCAACCTCCCGGAGGACATGGAACTTCATGGACTGGTTTCCCTGTATGACAAGACCTACAACGGCCTGCCCTGCAAGGTGGCGGAGGTGGACTGCAAGAAAGTGCGCGTGAAGCTGGAAGAAAAGTTGGATGAGGCAAAAGCCAAGATGAACATCTCCCAGGAAAACCTGGACCGTCTCAAGGCGGCTCTCAAGCGTCTGGACGAATCCAAGCTGTATGTGGCCGTCGCTTTCGTGGATGATACCCTGGTGGGCTTTATAACCACCAATCCTGAAAAGCAGGTCCGCCTGGCGGCTTCTCCCCAGGATTCTGTTCTGGCGCGTCCGGATTTCTCCATGGCTGACGCCCAGCTCCAGTATCCCGCCTATGGCCTGATATTTGCGGACAAGGCTTGCGCCAAGGGCCTTATTAACCTGGACATCGCCTACTACAAGGGCATGTTCTCCGGGTTGAAGGACCTGATGCAGACGGTAGGCGCCGACTGGAAGATTGCCGATCTGGCTCCTTCCATGGCCGCGCTTGATTCCATGAAGGGCAGCCTCCTTGGGCTGTATGAAAAGGTGGCGCAGAATGCCACGCCCGTTTCCTACTACGCGTGGCAGGACCAGGGAGTGCATGTGGAAGCCTGCACGTATCCGCTTGAATTCTACCTCCTGGACGCTCCCTCCTCCATGAACTCCGTCCGTCCCGGGGCGGATACGGTGCTGTATTCTTCCTTCCGCATCAATCCGCAGATTGTTGACATGGGCTGCTCCCTGTATGAGAATGTTGCCCAGATCGTATGGGATTACGGCAATGCGTATATTTCCAACCCGAAGCATGACGTAAGCGACCAGATCCGCATGGTTGCCCCCATGCTCCAGATGGCCCGGCCAACTATTGAAGAACTTTGGAAGGCGTACAAGACCGCACTTTCCGGCCTTACGGATTCCGGCGTGTTCATCATGGACATGCAGGGCGCTCCCAGCCCCACGCTCAAGAATGTTCCGGCCCCGCGCTTCTCCGCGGCTTATGAAGTGAAGAACCGTGCCGCCTTGGGCGAAGCGTGGCAGAAAGTGTCTGACGCCGCCAAGACCATCGTTACCCTGGCCAGCCAGGGCAAGATGACGGAATTGCCCTCCCCCAAATCCTCCGTGGAAGGGGATGTCACCACCTACGATTACGAGTGCCCGCTGGGCGCCGACCTGAATCCGGTGGTGAGCGTTTCCGACACCCGCTGGGCCATCAGCATGCCGAAGGCCTTCGGCATGGAAATCATCAAGGAATCCATGAAGGCCCCGGGGCAGGTGGCTCCGCTGGAATTCCAGCTTAACCTCGTCCCGGTCCGTGACGCCCTGAAGAGCGCGGCGGAAGGCAACAAGGATATCCGGAAGGCCGTGGAAACCCTGGACGTGATCACCTCCGACGTCACGGGCGTGCATGCTACGGGGCGCAAGGCCGCGGACGGCAGGGACGTGTACCACATCCACGTTATTTCCGCTGCCAAATAACAGGGGTTTCCCATTGGATTTACAGGCTTCCGGGAAGAAATTTCCGGAAGCTTTTTTGTTGATGGCGGAAGCTTCTTGTTCCTGCCGTTCTGGAAGTTATCTCCGGAAAAATTTTTTAATGCCCGGAAGAAAAAACGGAGTTTTGCAACGGCAAGCCTGCCGCCGTCTTAAGATTATATACAAATGTATATAATTTGTGCGCGTGCCAAGTTTTGGGCTTGCCAAGGGGGAGGGGAGAGTACACAATCAAAACCGTCAAATAAAGGGAATGGCTTCCCTTTTCCCGTATTTACAGGAGTTGGCGCGATAATGGTGAAAGATAGACGATGAACAGATTTTTCCAGTTCCTGTGGTTGGCGGCGTTGGCGGTGCCCGGCATGATGGGCGGCAGCGCGTGTGCGGCGGAGGAAGGAGCGGAGCACGGACTGGAGCAGGCCGCCCCCCACTTGTTCTCCATTCCGCTTCCAGGCGGCATTGAACTGCCGGTGTCCAACTCCATGCTGATGCTCTTTCTGGCGGTTCTGCTGATAGGGGTGGTCGTATGGTTCGCCACCCGCGCCATGCGCATTCTGCCGTCCCGGTTCCAGAATGCGGTGGAATACTTCTTTGAGACTCTGTACAACTTTGTGGAATCCCTGCTGGGGCCGCGACTGACGCGCAAGTACTTCTGGTACTTCGGAACCATCTTCACCATCATCCTGGTCAGCAACTACATGGGGCTTCTCCCCGGGGTAGGGACCATCACCTATAACGGAGTGCCGCTGTTCCGCGGCGCGAATGCGGACATGAACGTGACGATGTTCCTGGGCATCTTTTATGCGCTGATGTGGCTTTACTGGTCCATCCGGGAACAGGGCCTGAAAGGCTTCTTCATCCACTTGTTCGGGCCCAAGGGAAGACTGCCCGGCTTCATGGGATTCGTGCTGGTGCTCATCTTTATCTTCGTGGGGCTGGTGGACGTCCTGAGCATTACGATCCGTCCTATTGCGCTGGCGGCCCGTCTTTACGGCAACATTTACGCCGGGGAAACGATCATTGACACCATGGCTCACATGTTCGGACCCGTCCTCAGCGCCCTGTGCGTACTCCCGTTTCTGGCGATTGAGCTGCTGGTGGGCTTCATCCAGGCTCTGGTCTTCCTCCTCCTGACGGCGATTTTCCTCAAACTGCAAGTGGGGGACGGGGATGCCCACGGCCATGCCGCCAAGGATGGGGGAAAAGAACCATCCGTGCCGGACAGCCTGCCGTCCGGAAAGGCCTCATAAGCCGCACCGCCAACTTTCCGTTCCGGACCATGGGCAACCTGTGGGGGAACGTTCAATAAAAAACATAAACCATACCAATAACATGATTGATCCTACCGCAATGACCTCCCTGGCCGAACTGTCCGGCAACGTGGGCTTCGGCCTCGTCACCATCGGCGCCGGCCTCGGCATCGGCCTCATCGGCGCGAAAGCCGCGGAAGCCACCGGGCGCAACCCGGGAGCCTCCTCCCCCATCATGGTGATTGCCATTACGCTGGCCGCCCTGATTGAAGGCGTGGCCCTCATCTCCATCTTTGTGAAATAACCCGGAGGCCCCGTTCCCGGAGGGAGCTTCTTCCGCTCCGGGGCGGCGCAGCCGTTCCTGCCGGTCCGGAAAACTTCCGGCATGTTTCAACCCGTTCATTTTATGCTGAATCTCATAGCCGACCAGTCCTGGAATCCCTTTGCGCCCTTCGGGGTGACAAGCTGGGAACCCTTTGTTGCCAACCTGATCGCCTTCATCCTGATGGTGGTGATCCTGCGCTACCTGGCGTTCAAGCCCATCCAGAACGTTCTGGAAAAAAGGCGCCAGCGCATTGAGGAGGGAGAGGAAATGCGTGAGGAAAGCGAGCGCCAGCTGGCTTCCGTGAAGGAACAGACGCATGAAATGCTGGTGGAAGCGGGCGAAAAGGGACAGGAAAAGATAGACGCCGCCAAGGCCGCCGCCTCCCGCCTGCTGGAGGAACAGGAAACCGTGGCCTCCCAAAAGGCGGAGGAAATAGTCAGAAAGGCCCGGCAGCTTGCGGAACTGGAACAGCAGAAGGAACGCGAAGCGCTGAAAGAACAATTCGGCCAGCTGGTGGCCCTGGCTGCCGCGCAGGTCACCGGAAAAATGCTGACGGAAGAAGACCAGCGGAGAATCAACCGGGAAGCGATCGACAGCCTGGATTCCTGATACGCTTTATGAAGATCGGAAAGGACACGCTCAATGCTGCCCGCAGGCTGTTCCGGCTCTGCATGGACGGGAATACCGTGGCGGAGGACCGCGTGCGCCTGATCGCCCGGAAAATTGCGGAACGCAAACCCCGTAACTATGTCGCTCTGCTGACGGCCTTTTCCCGCATGGTGGAATACGCCGTGAAAAGCCGTACGGCCACCATTCAAAGCGCCGTACCGCTGACAGAGGAGGAACGCTCCCAAATTCAAGCCAAGCTGACGGCCAAATATGGCGACGGCCTCTACTACCACTGGGAGGTGGCGCCGGACCTGCTGGGGGGCATCCGCATCCAGGTGGGGGACGACGTGAAAGACGGTTCCGTACGCTCCAGAATCGACCGTCTGGCCGAGATGGCCCGCAATCTTTCCAATTAACCAACGAAACTTTTTTCCATGAGCAACATACTTCAAGAACTCGAAGCAGAAATTAAAAAAGCCACGGCTTCCGTCAGCCAGGAAAACGTGGGCGTTATTCGTTCCGTGGGGGACGGCGTCGCCAAAATCGAAGGGCTGAGCGGCGTGATGCTCAATGAAATGATTGAGTTCCCCGGGGGCGTGATGGGCCTGGCGATGAACCTGGAAGAACATGAGGTGGGCGCCGTGATTCTGGGGGATGATTCCAATTTGAAGGAAGGGGACTTGGTCAAATGCTCCGGACGCCTTCTTTCCGTGCCCGTGGGGCGGTCCCTGCTGGGCCGCGTGGTGAACACGCTGGGAGAGCCGATTGACGGCAAGGGGCCGATTGAGGCGGAAGCGTATTATCCTGTGGAAAAAATCGCCTCCGGCATTATCTCCCGCCAGTCCGTCACTGTTCCCGTGCAGACGGGCATTCTGCCCATTGACGCCATGATTCCCATCGGCCGCGGCCAGCGCGAGCTTATCATTGGGGACCGCGCCACCGGGAAAACCGCCATTGCCATGGATACCATGATCGCCCAGGCGGACCAGAACCGCCTGGCGGAGGAAGGCAAGCTGCCGGACCACCAGCCCCTTTACAACATCTACGTGGCTATCGGCCAGAAGCGCGCCAACATCAGCCGCCTCGTGGCAAAGCTGGAAGAAACGGGCGCCATGAAATACTCCATCGTGGTGGCGGCCTCCGCCTCGGACCCTGCCGCCATGCTGTACCTGGCCCCGTATGCCGGCTGCGCGATGGGCGAATACTTCATGGACAAGGGGGAGGACGCCCTCATCGTCTACGACGACCTCTCCAAGCATGCCGTGGCCTACCGCCAGATTTCCCTGATTCTGCGCCGCCCCTCCGGTCGCGAGGCGTATCCGGGGGACGTATTCTACCTGCACAGCCGCCTGCTGGAACGCGCCGCGCGCATCAACAAGGAACACGGCGGCGGTTCCCTGACGGCCCTCCCAATCATTGAAACGCAGGCCGGGGACGTTTCCGCCTACATCCCCACAAACGTCATTTCCATCACGGACGGCCAGATATTCCTGGAAACGGACCTGTTCTACCAGGGGGTGCGCCCCGCCATTAACGTGGGCATTTCCGTCTCCCGCGTGGGTTCCTCCGCCCAGACGAAAATCATCAAAAAGCTGGCCGGTTCCATCAAGCTGGACCTGGCCCAATTCACGGAATTGCAGGCCTTCGCCCAATTCGGGTCCGACCTGGACCCCAGCACGAAGGCCAAGCTGGCCCGCGGCCAGCGCATCGTGGAACTCTTCAAGCAGAACCAGTATGAGCCCAAATCCCTGGGGCTGGAGGCCGCGGACCTGTACGCCATGCAGAAGGGGTACTTTGACGATGTTCCGGTGGACAGGATCAAGGAATGCCAGAACGCGTGGGAAGCCACCATGAAGGACCAGCATCCGGACCTGCTGGAAAGCATCCTGAGGGAAAAGGATCTGACGCCGGAAATAGACGCGGGGCTTAAAGCCGCCATTGAATCCTTCAAGCTCAGTTGGAACTAACGATTACGGGAGCACTGAAACATGGGCAACCTGAGAGACATCAGACGCCGGATCAAATCCGTCAAAAACACGTCCCAGATCACCAGGGCGATGCAGATGGTGGCCTCCGCCAAGATGCGCCGCGCCCAGGACCAGGCCGTGAAGGGGCGCCCCTATATCCGCGCCCTGGCGGAAGTGCTCTACCATCTCCAGGATGAAATAGACACCAGCAACAGCCCCCTGATGCAGATCCACGGCGGCGCGGACCTGGTGCTGCTGGTGAACACGGACCGCGGCCTCTGCGGCGGCCTGAATGCCAACCTCATCAAAATGACCCGGGAGCACGCTCCGGAAAATGCCCACTACATCACCATCGGCCGCAAGCTGAACGCCGCACTGGCCAAATGGAATGAACGGCTGGAAGCCACCTGGAGCCTGACGGACCCGCTCTCCCTGCTGGAACTGAAGCCGGTGTTCGACTTCATTGTGCAGAAATTCAAGGCGGAGGAATACGGGCGCGTCTTCGTAGCCTTCTCCGGCTTTGTGAACACAATGGTCCAGAAGCCTATCTTCCGCCAGCTTCTCCCCATTGAACCGGAACCGTTGATGAAGATGGCGAAGGCCGGGGGCGCAGCCCTGGACGGAGAAGACGCCCATAAGCAATTCCTGCTGGAACCGAGCCCCGCCGCCCTGCTGGATACCATCCTGCCCCTTTACGTCTTCCATGGGCTGGTCCAGATCGTGCTGGAAGCCCGTGCATCCGAGCACTCCGCCCGCATGGTCGCCATGAAGGGGGCCACGGAAAACGCCAAAAACATCATCGACGGCCTTACCCTGGATTACAACAAGGCGCGCCAGACGCAAATCACCAATGAACTGCTGGAAATCACCACGGCCATGCGCGCCATGGAATAACGTGGACTCCGCTTCTTTCACCCCTTTTTCAAACAAAACCCTCATCCCTTCCATTTCAACACCAAGTTTTTCTCATGATGAATAACACAGGCACTCTCGTTCAGATCATCGGCGCCGTGGTCGATGCGGATTTCTCCCAGGCTGAAACGCTTCCCGCCCTGCTCAATGCCCTGGAAGTGGACTATGAAGTCGACGGAAAGCGCAAGACCCTGGTGCTGGAAGTCCAGCAGCACATCGGCGACGGCTGGGTGCGCGCCGTGGCCATGAGTTCCACGGACGGCCTGCGCCGCGGCATGCCCGTGCGCGATACGGGGCACCCCATTGAGGTACCGGTGGGGCAGTGCGTTCTTGGCCGCATCTTCAATGTGCTGGGTGAAGCCGTGGACGAACGCGGCGCGCTCTCCTGCTCCGGCATGAAAAGCATTCACCGCAGCGCTCCGCCGCTGGACGAGCAATCCACCAGCACGGAAGTGCTGGAAACGGGCATCAAAGTAATCGACCTCATCTGCCCTTTCCTGAAAGGCGGCAAAATCGGCGCCTTCGGCGGCGCGGGGGTGGGCAAGACCGTGCTCATCATGGAACTCATCAACAACATTGCCAAGGCGCGCAGCGGCCTCTCCGTCTTTGCGGGGGTGGGGGAACGCACCCGTGAAGGGAACGACTTGTACAATGAAATGATAGAATCCGGCGTGATTAATCTGGAAAAGCCGGAGGAATCCAAGGTGGCCCTGGTATACGGACAGATGAACGAGCCTCCCGGCGCCCGTCTGCGCGTGGCCCTGTCCGCCCTGACGATGGCGGAATACTTCCGCGACGAGGAGCACAAGGACGTACTTCTCTTCATTGACAACATTTTCCGTTTCTCCCAGGCGGGGTCGGAAGTGTCCGCCCTGCTGGGCCGCACGCCGTCCGCCGTGGGCTACCAGCCAAACCTGGCGGAGGAAATGGCGGATCTTCAGGAACGCATCACCTCCACCAAGCACGGTTCCATCACCTCCATGCAGGCCGTGTACGTTCCTGCGGACGACCTGACGGACCCGGCTCCGGCCACCACCTTCGCCCACCTGGACTCCACGGTGGTGCTGGAACGCTCTTTGGCGGCCCAGGGGCTCTTCCCTGCGGTGGAGCCGCTATCCTCCACCTCCAAGGCCCTGGCTCCGGAAATCGTGGGGAACGAGCATTACGAAGTGGCGCGCGGCGTGCAGATGGTACTGCAGCGCTACAAGGACCTTCAGGACATGATTGCCATTCTGGGCATGGACGAGCTTTCGGAAGAAGACAAGCTCATCGTGAGCCGCGCCCGCAAAATCCAGCGCTTCCTGACCCAGCCGTTTCACGTGGCGGAAGTCTTCTCCAGCATTCCCGGCGCTTACGTGCCCGTCTCGGAAACCGTCCGCGGCTTCAAGGAAATCCTGGAAGGCAAGCTGGACATGGTTCCGGAAGACGCCTTCTTCATGCGCGGCGGCATAGATGACGTCCTCAAGGAAGCCAAATAACCCTTTTCCCGCCGTTCCAAACCATGAGCATGGAGTTCAAAGTCATTACCCCGGATGAAGTGGCGGTTGCCGCCACCGTGGAATACGTTTACCTGCCCGGCAGTCTCGGGGAGATGGGCGTGCTGGAACATCATACGGCCCTGATTACCTCCCTGGAACCGGGGGAACTCCGCTACAAGCCCATGGACGGCCCTGAGGAAAGCATGGTGGTGGGCACCGGCTTTGTGCAGGTTAATGACGACCACGTCCTGATGGTGACCGACCTCGCGCTCAACTCCTCCCAGATTGACGAAGGCAGCGTGGAACGGGCCATTCAGGAAGCGCAGGAAGTGTTGAAGGCCCGCTCGGAAATGTCCCGCGAGGAACAGGCCCGGTTTGAGGCAAACCTGACCAAGCAGATCATGATGCTCAACTTCAAGCGCAAACACAAATCCCCGGGCAGATGATGGCGGAAGACTGGAACGACACGTTTTACGACCTTTTCCGCGAGGCGGTGGGGCGTTACCATGAAGGCCACAGGAATGTGGACGGCTTCTTTACGGACCAGGAAATCATCTTCCTGTCCTCCATCGGCTGCCGCACGCGGGAACTGTTTGACTTTGTGGAACTCTATGCCCGCACGGGAGAACCTTCCCCCACCACAGTACTATTGATGGCCGCGGCGCGCAGGGACTTCTTCCTGACCATCCAGCACGGGCAGTTTTACCAGGGCAAGCCCGTCATCGGGTATGACCTGCCGGGCTTCGGGGATGAACTCAGCGGCCTTCCCTACCTTCCGCGCCTGATTGCCAAGGCGCGGGCCAAGCTGGCCGGCTCCATGGGGGATGACATCATCTACTGCTGTGAGAACGACCGCCGCTTCTTCCGGGAACACGGCAACATCCATCCCGCTGACTTCCTGCGAGTAGTCTGGGCCGCGGGAGACAGTGACCCCAAGGTGTACGACTACGTGCGCCAGTGCACGCTGAGTTCCACGGCCAAACCGGTCGATGGTGAATGATGTTTCTGCATCGTGACGGTGGGAGGAGGCTTGGTGAAGCAGAGCGTTTGTAGAACTGTCGTTCGGTTAGACGGTGCTTCCAGGGAAATCTTATAGGAGGAAAGAAAGTTCGCTGACCGGCGGTATCTAGCGTCCTGGATATGGATGATCAGATGTCTTGTGCTTGATTGGGACTTTAAAGCTGGTCGCTGGAAAAATCTGTATTGTCGCCTTGATTAATCAAGAGAATCAGAAGAAGTATTATGTATTTTACGAAATACCTATGTTGATAATATTATCGTGTATTTGAATACCATAACGTTCGCGGCGTGTTTACACTGGTAATTCTTGTTCTCATGGTAGTCGCAACCATTGAACCAACATCATTTCATTGCCATGAATAACACTTTCAATATCGGCGCCATGGACACCGTCTACCCCTTCATTCCCATGTACCCCAACGGGCAGCCCCAGGGCAACTTCCTGGTCAACGGTCTCACCGCTCCCGTTCTCGTTCCCAAACGCACTGCTTCCTTCCCCACCCGGCACGAATGGTTCGGATACCTCAAGGTCATGGCTCCCGCCACCTGTTTTCTCCATCTCCACGCCCGCTCCTCCATTTCCCTTTCCATTCCTGCCAAGGATCTGGAACTCTCCACGGAGGCGGGATCTTCCGCTCCTCTCTGTCGCCAGATCCAGTTCGACCAGGGATACTACTGGTGCCACATCGTCCATCAATACCAGCCCGACCAGGGGTCGGAAGAGGAGTTCTGCATTGCCCTGATATGCGGCAAGGAAGGAGAGCCCGACCTGGACTATTACCTTTCAAAGGAGACGATGCCTCCCGGCAAGGAGGGAGAAACGGTGCTGACGCTGGTCAACCTGTACCAGGAAGAGGAGGAAGGGAACTCGTCTAGCAGTTCCTCGGCAGGGGGAGGAGATTCGTTTGAGTTTGACCCCAAGTCAAGCAGCAGCTCCAGTTCCTCTTCCAGCAGTTCCAGCTCTTCCTCCTCCAACAGCTCGTCTTCCAGCTCCCAGCAGAGTTCTTGGGCACCCGAGCTTCCGGATTCTTCTTCCAGTTCGTCTCTATCCAGCAGCTCCAGTTCTTCCTCGTCCAGTTCCTCGAGCAGCTGGTCGTCTTCCAGTTTCCACAGCAGTTCCTTGGTGCCCCAGGAGCCGGATTCCTCCAGCAGCGCTCCGTCTTCCAGCTCTTCCTCGAGCAGTTCCAGCAGTTCTTCTTCCAGTTCGTCGTCCTCCAGCAGTTCGAGTTCTTCGTCCTCAAGTTCCTTGAGTAGCTCCAGCTCTTCCTCATCAAGCAGTTCTTCCTGGTCCTCGTCAAGCTCATCGAGTTCTTCCAGCTCCAGTTCCTCTTCCAGCAGCAGTTCCAGTTCTCTCTCTTCTTCCAGCGAGCCGGAGGAAGGAGGTTGCCCATGCCCCTGTTCCTGTGATTGCGACGAAGACATCGAACAGTCCGATTGCAGCAAGAACACCTCCCATTTCTTCGGCGGTAATCCGGACGGGGCCGACGACTGCGAAGGATTGCTTGAAGTAGGAACCGGAGACTCAGGAGGGGGAGGGGGAAATAATTCCCCCCTTCTCCGTAACCTTGCCGAACCTTCCTCCCCATGTCCCATCACTCTGCGCTACAAGCATCCCCTCGAATGGACCGCCTCCTGTAATCCAGCAACCGGGCAGATCTCCGTCAAACGACCCACGGGCAGTTCCATCTCCTTCCAGAGTTCTGACGGCCATGCCGGAGCCTCCGTCTCCGGAAGTTCGCGCAAGTTGAACTACAAGGTTCGGAAGCTGAATGCCGACAAGTCTCCCTGCACCGGCGGCTCTCCCGCCTATCTGGACATGGTCCAGAGCAATGGGCGCACCCTGCGCTTCTCGGCAGCCACCGGAAAGGTCGTCTCCATGGTCTCCGCCTCCGGCGTGGAAACCACGGCGGAAGATTATTCCCGGCAGATGAAGGTGAACCGCCATCCTTCCACGGTAGCCATTCAAAGCATCTGGTCCAAGTCCCGGGGACTGTTGCAGGCGGTTGGGGAAGGCAACAGGCTCACCCTGGAATGGTACGCTCCCGGCCAGGTGAGCAAGAATGCGCGCGGCTTTGCCGGCACCGGAACTCCCTACAAGACGGTCAGCTATGAACTGAGCTCCGACAATGGCGTGCAGGTGATGGACATCGCCGAACAGAGGGAAGGGATGCCTGTCTTCCGGACGCAGCGAAGGACGGAAGGCAACAAGGTGACGACCATCCAGGTAGAGGGGATGAGCGCACCGTTAGCACGGTGGAGAAAAATGCCCCCCCGGAGGCAAATGGGAAATGATTGAGAGCTTGCGCGGCATCGACGAGGAAACGCCTTCTTCCTGCACGCGTACAGTCAAGAAGTACACCGAGGGAGGCTGGTTGACCATCAGCAGCACCCAGGGCTACAAGACCCCTCTGGCCCAGACTACGCTTTACACCTACAACGACCAGTTCCGGGTGTCCCTGGAGATCAAGCCCGATGGAGGGTACACGCGCTACGAGTACGATGACCAGGGCAGAACCGTGCTTTCCGCTGCTCCCTGGGCCGGTGGCGGTGAAAAGGGGACACGCACGACTTACGCCGACTTGCGCTTTAACGACTTCAGGCCCGCTACGGAAACCGAAGTAATTATTGCCGAGAATGGAGAAGAAACGGCGCTTCTCAAACGCACCTACACCTATGAAGACAGTCCGCAGGCCAGCCGCACGACCGTGACGGAAACCGCGCTAGGAAGCGACCAGGTTCATACGAGTGTAGAGGAGACTTATGGGGAAGCGAATACCCCTACGCCCGGGGCAGGCGCAAGATGAGCCAGGGCGTCAATGGCGTCCAGACGGTCTATTCCTATGAAGCAGCCGCGGAATACGGTGCCGTCCACAAGGTGACGGAGACCGTGCAGGCCAACGGAAGCATCGTTCCCGGACAAAGCACCCGGAACGTAGAGTACATCGCTGAGAACGGCGCCATCACCAGGAGAGAACAATACGTTCACACCGGAGAAGTCTGGTCGCTGATTGCCTTGGAGGACTACGAGTACGACGACGAGCAGAGGCTCGTCAAGACGACGAAGGGCAACGGGCGCACCAGCACGACGGAATGGATGTGCTGCGGCCCGTTGAGGGAAACTGATGAAGACGGCATCACCACCAGCTACGGCTACAACACGGCCAAGCAGCTGGTGGAAACTATTCGTGCGGCGACGGAAACCACCCCTGAAATGATTACCTCCTACAGCTATGATGCGGCGGGAAGAACCATAGCCACACGACGGGATGTAGGGCCCATGACCACGGTGGAAAGGACGGAGTATGACAATTTGGGAAGAACGATTGCCACGACGGATGTTCTTGGTCGCGTGACTCGGACTGAATACAGCGAAGACGGCCTTACCACCACGGTTACCACTCCGGCAGGGGCCACTCTGGTTACCAAAACCTATTACGACGGCACTGTCATTCTGGAGGGAGGAACCGGCCAGCGCGAAATGGAGACCAGGCTGGAATTGACTTCGGAAGGCATCCTGACCATGACCTTGTCAAAGGGGGTGGTACTATCCCGGACTTTAGAAAACGGCTTTGGACAGACCATCAGGCAGGAACATCCCAATACTCTAGGAGATTTTATCGTCACTCGAAACTTCTACAATGCCAAGGGGCAACCGGTTCGTTCCCAGATGGAAGACATGGCCTCTACAGTCACCGTCTACAATGAACTGGGACACGCCGTGAGGCGGACCGTCCAGCTGGATGACCTCCATCCGGAAGATCCCTCTAGAAACAGAGTCTCGGAAAACTCCTCCTGTTACCGGCTCCGGGAAGACGGCGTCTATCAGGTGCAGACTTCTACCACCTATAATGCCGACGGACTTCCCCTCACCCAGACCACGGAAAACATGGTTTCACAGCTCAATCCGCTGTTGGAAAACAAATCCATTACCACGGACGTCTACGGCCAGCAGAGCATCCAGTGGACGGAGTATACCGCTCCTACCAAACGCACCCGGTTCAGTCGCATTCCCACTTCCGATATCACAGCCGAGATCCTTGTCGTCGACGGGTTTATGGTAAGCCAAACGAATCATGTCGGGGTCCATTCCTCGCAAGAACGTTCTTATACCTCCACAGGAATGGTTCTAAAACAAACCGATGCCAGAGACAATGTCGCGACGATTGAAACTGACTTAGACGGACGACCAGTCAAAACCACGGATGCAGCCGGCAACGTAACCACCACCAGCTACCTTCCCTGCTGCGATGCTGTGGCTTCCATCACCGATTCCATGGGAGGTACTACTTGCTATTCCTACGACATCCAGGGAAGAAAGATAGCCGAATACGGCACGTCCATCCAGCCGGCCTGTTTCGCCTACGATGAAGCCGATCGTATGGTCTCACTGACCACTTTCAGGGTGGACGAAGGGGACATCACCACTGATCCTTCCGGCCGCGCCGACGGGGACACTACCACCTGGCTCTACGACGAGGCCACGGGAATGGAACTGAAGAAAACCTATGCCGACGGCTCCTGCGTTCTCAGAACCTACGACCAGTTCAACCGTCCGGAAACCGTCACCAAGGCCAGAGGCATTGTCACGACGTACGCCTATGCTCCATTGACAGGAGAACTTGTCTCCGTCTCCCACAGCGACGATACTCCGGGATGGGAGTTCTCCTGCAACCATCTCGGGCAGATGACTTTTATTCGGGACGCCTCCGGCCTCCGGGAACTTTCCCATGACAGTTACGGCAGAATGGTTCGGGACACTTCCTTTGGAACGGTAGAAAACAGCCTTCAGGAAGACTTCGACACGTTCGGACGTTCCACCGGCTACCGCCTCATGACCGGAACCCGCACGGTGCAGCATTCCCATCTTGACTACGATCGGAAAGGTGGCATGATTGGGATGAATCTGGATGGTTTGGCCTCTTCCTTCACTTGGGAATACGATGAAACCAGCGGCTTCCTCAATCGGCTCACCTACCCCAACGGCATGGTTCGCAGAAACATCTACCATCCCAAGCTCAACCTCGTGGCTTCCATTGGCTATGAGAAACAGGGAAATGGAGGCATGGCCGCCGGCCATGAATACCAGTATGATGCCCTGACGCGTCCAGTTCAACGCCGGGACTCCTGGGATGCCGCCCTTCCTGCCACAGTAAGAGATTTTACTTACAACAGCCGCAGTGAATTGACTGGAGATCAACTCAGGGAGAGAGGCAGCTACAGCTACCGGTACGACAACATCGGCAACCGCAAGACTGCACGGGAACTGGAGGAAGAAGTATCCTACAATGCCGACTGTCTTAACCAGTACACGGACATTACCAGAAATACGGAACCATTCATTCCCACTTACGATGCAGACGGCAATCAGACCAGAATCAAGACTTCTACCGGCATTTGGAAAGTGAGCTATGATGCCAATGACCGCCCTGTAATTTTTACCAGCAAAGACAGACGGACTGTCCTTACCTGCGGCTACGACTACCAGGGAAGACGCTTCAGCAAGAAGATCACCGTCAACGGCTTAACAGCCAGCCATTGCTGGTTCCTCTACCGCGGCTATTTGCAGGTGGCCCAACTGGATTTGATGCGCCCTTCTTACAGACTTGTGAAAACCTATCTGTGGGATCCGACGGAACCGATGGCCTCGCGTATCTTGATGATGACCAACTGGAAGGATAATGGTACGGGAATAAAGGAACATTTTTGCTTCATGCACGATGCTCTGAAGAACGTCACTTCCATCTTCGACTGTAAGCAGACGCGAAGGGCGCGCTATGAATATGCCCCCCTTGGAGCCCTAATCACGGCGCAGGGCGACAGGGCTCAGGAAAACAAGTTCAGGTTTTCCTGCGAGTTCATGGACGACGAGCTTGGCCTGATCTACTACAATTACCGCTACCTGAATCCTACAGACGGCAGGTGGATTAACAGGGATCCTATTGATGAACAGGGGGGAGCAAATTTATATGCATTTTCAAGAAATGCTGTGATAAATAAATTAGACTTATTAGGATTAAAGCCTGCTTTGATGGATGATTATGATAATGCAACAAAATTCTTGAAAAAAGAAGTATCTAAGCATATTTTAGTTGCACTAAGTAAAATTATTAAAAAAGCAAATTTTAAGATGTTAAGTGGCAGGCAAACTGTCGAGCATGGAGGAGCTTTATTTAGAAAAAAAAAACAGCTAATTCCTATTCATATAAAGTAAGTAATCACGAAGCAGAGAGTAAAACATATCACCGCCAACCAGAAGTAGCTCCAAAAAATTATTGTGAAGTAGCAATTTGGCATTCTCACAATATCGTATTCAAACACGATGGTATAAATGAAAAAACAGGATTCGTTCTAGGCGGAAGGTTGGAAGGCGTATTTGGACCTGGTTCCCTTTCTCCAGAAGATGAACGTACTGGATATGGATTTGTATGGGCTAATGGACATAGAGTTCCTAAAATGGACAATCCTGAAAGTGTCCCTGCATATGTTATTCAAAGTACTCCGAAACCAGCTCGCAAAACTCTCAGACTAAAAACGTTGGATCAAGATATAAAAACACAATTCTCAGAAGAAGATTTCACAGCTATCTTGGTAGCGCGACAGATCGATGACCCTCAATCAAATAAAGAAGCAAATATTGTTATTTTAGATGAACACGGAAAACCTTTACTACCGAAGCCACGTCCTCCGAAACCTGGGAAGACTAGGTACTAATATCTTAATAATATATTTATGTTTAGGTTCTTTTTCGTGGGGGGATGATCACCTGCGAGAGTCTTCTGTAAACTTAGATGATATATTTGTATCTTCTACAGATTCCAGCAGCAAGAGACTTAACGATAGTGATATACAGATTTTTTACTTGGTGAGTGATCCATGTTGGGGAAATTTGGAAAAAGATAAGAACAACTTGTTGGAATCAGAATTGCGGAAAATCTATCCTGAATCAGGCTCTCTCTCATGGCTGGAATTTCCCATATCACCGGATTTGCCCAGTAACCCATATGGCATTAAGACATGGAGGATATGTCGCCAGCAACTCCTGTATCGGCATTATTACCCGTTCACGCATTTCTGGTATGAATACCTAAGTTTAATGCCCTGCTGGATGTACAGTTTGACTGATTATATCAATGCTCCTGAACTGCAAGCCATACAACTATTGCCATGTCTTTTGAAACAGCTTTCAGATACCATGAGTCTATTTCAACATTCACCGAGAAGACTTGGAATGGAGTGGGTAGATATAGGTTCCTTGAATATGCAGGAATACGGAGGAACCCTTTCCATGATCCAATACCAAAATATGCCATGGGTTGCCTTATGTTCATATTTCACCGGCAGAACTGATTTGAAAGACAAATCATGGCTTGTGTGGTGCAGCGAGTATATTAGTCGCGTAGTCAGAAAATATCAGTATTTATATAGACTGATTTATAATACGTCTGAGTTTGCTCATCTTGGGGTATATGAGCAATTATGGATTGCCCATCAATTCAAAGCAAATAATGAATTAAAAAATAAAGATAATCATAATTATTTGGCTGATCAGTTTGATTCGAAGCGGTTATGGAATATATTATTCCCGAAAGATTATCCCGACAGCATCCGGATTTTATTTTTGGATTTCCAATATACAGCTGGGTTGTCAATTCGCGGGAAGTATATTTATTACGCCATGATCAAAAATGATAAAATGCACTTGTTCAATGATTTATTTTTTCACAAGACATTGCCGATTCCAGCAGGTTACGAGCAACTGGAACATCAATATGGGTTGCGTAAATTATCTCAACAAGAGTATTGGGAAATGGCTCTTAGTTTGGATGGTGTCACAAGAGGTCTTATCATTTCAAATGATCTGTTTTCAAAAATGAAAACCTTGTTTTCCCAATTACGTTTTCAACGGAAAAAAGAAATATCGGATTCCGAACTATTTTATATCCGAATGCCCAATGATCTGGAATGGAAAAAAAGTTCATCCATTGTGAATGATGAAAATTTGACCAAATTCCAGGATATGATCATGGATATTGCTCTTATTCTGCATTCGGAGTTTTTACATCAATTTGTGTATCCAGTCATATCGGATGAAAAGCCTGAAGTACAATAGATACTTTAAAGTAAAAGTAATGAAGAAATAATGTCTGTGGATAGAGGCGGTAAACCGCATGTGACAAGATCGGCGTTTTCTTTTACCGGCTCTCCTATCCCAACGCCATGCTTCGCAGTAATATCTACCATTCCAACTCAACCTTGTGACCGCCATCGGCAACGGTCAGGATGGAATGGTCAAACAATGGCCACATACGAATGCCGGTACAACTCCCTGATGACCCGCTGGAAGAATGCAGAAGGTGAGCTTTTATGATAATGACGTATCCTGTTTTTCGCTGGGAATCAATTCCAGTTGGCCCAGGGTGTCGGGGCGCCCTTTCAGGGCCATGCGCTTGAGGTGTTTGGCGAAGGCGGGGCGGCGGTGGTATTTGCCGACGACTTCGCCCGTTGTTTTCAGGCGAAGGAGGTATTTGTACGTGGTAACGCGAATGGCGTCCGGTTTGGCGGCGGCGCAGGGAACGGCTCCTATTTCCCGGCAGATTTGTTTCCACCGCGCGCCGTGGGTGCGCTCTCCGTGGCGCGTCCAGGCCAGGGCGTGGGCGATTTCATGCAGGATGGTGTCACGGATTTCATGGGGGGGCTTCCAGATTGGCGCGGACAAAGTGGACGGAGATGGAGATGCTTTTTTCCAGAAGGCGGCACACGCCCAGCCGCCTGCGGGCGCGGTCCCAGCCGAATTTCCAGTCCGGGAGGCCCAGTTCATCCATTTTCAGCCGGGCATAAATTTCAATGTCCCGGAAGCTGTCGCGGTTGCCGGATTGGAGGTTCCCGATGGTCATGCTGCGGGGAGAGCATAGCACGGAACGCGGGGAAGGAAATACGGAGAAGATCATCATGACGGAGTTGCCGCGGGGGGGCGTCTTTTTTATGGAAACAGCCGTTTTTCTTTGCAGGATCGCGGAAAAAGAAAACATGCGGAAAGGTTGAAGGGAAGGTCTCCGTAATAGGGAATATCACTATGAGTTCAGCTTCCGGTACCAAGCCGCAGAGGATTGCGGCCATTGACGCCCTGCGAGGGTTTGACATGTTTTTTCTGACCGGAGGCTTGGCGCTGGCCGTGGCCGGCATCAATCTTTTTTATGACCAGAGCCCCGCATGGCTGGTGAAGCACAGCGCGCACGTGAACTGGGAGGGGTTTGCGGCCTGGGACCTGGTGATGCCCCTTTTTCTGTTCATTGTGGGGACAGCCATGCCGTTTTCCTTTTCCAGGCGCATCGGCACGGTACCCATGTGGAAGATTTACCTGAAGGTGGCCAAGCGGGTGGTGGTGCTTTTTTTGCTGGGGATGGTGGTGCAGGGGAACCTGCTGAGTTTTGAACCGTCCAAGATGTCCCTGTACTGCAATACGCTCCAGGCCATCGCCTCCGGCTACTTGATTGCGGCCATTTGCCTTCTTCATCTGTCCATCCGGTGGCAGGTAGTGGTAACAGGGCTGTTGCTGGTTGTGTACTGGCTGGTCATGAAGTTCATTCCTTTTTCCGACCCCGTAGTGGGTTCATGCCCGGCCGGCATGCTGGAGCCGGGAAGGAACCTGGCCCTGCTGCTGGACAAGTACCTGATGGGAGACTGGCAGGATGGAACGAATTACGCCTGGATTCTGGCCCAGTTCGGTTTTGGGGCCATGACCATGCTCGGGCTGCTGGGCGGCCAGGTTCTGAAACGGGTGCAGGGACACGGGAAGAAGCTGGCGTGGCTGCTTGGCGCATGTGCGGGCTGCCTGATTCTGGGATATGTCTGGAGTCTGGATTTTCCGATCATCAAGCATTTGTTCACCAGCTCCATGGTATTGTGGGCGGCGGGATGGTGCTATTTCCTGCTGGCCCTGTTCTACCTGCTGACGGATGTGCTGAAACTGAACTGGCTGACGTTCTTTTTCTCCGTGATCGGGAGCAATGCCATTTTCGTGTACATGTGGGCGGAGCTGTGCCCCCCCACGCGCAATTTCTCCCGGGTGCTGTTCACCGGGTTCAGCGAGTGTTTCGGAGATGCGGACCGGTTTGTCTTTTATTTGTGCAATTACGCCCTGATTTGGGGCGTGCTGTATTACATGTACAAAAACCGGACCTTCATCAAGGTCTAGGCTTGTTTTCAGCCCTCCGTTCATAGTAGGGTCTTCCGCGTGCGGGCGGCGCTGCCGCGTGGAGCGTTTTCCGCGGGGACCGGCATGCCCGTGCCGGGCGTTCGTCATGAGCCGGTCCTTTCTGGAGCCATGGAGATTCCTTTCAACCAACCTCACAAACACGGTCCCGAACTGGATTACATCCGGGACGCCATCCAGCGTGCCCATTTATGCGGGGACGGCTATTATACGAAGAAATGCCATGAGCTGCTCATGGAGCGCACCGGGGCCGGGAAGGCCCTGCTGGTCCATTCCGGAACCGCGGCTTTGGAAATGGCGGCCCTGCTGATCGATTGCCGCCCGGGGGACGAGATTATCATGCCTTCCTATACGTTCGTCTCCACGGCGAACGCGTTTGTTCTGCGCGGCGGCGTTCCGGTGTTCGTGGACATCAGGCCGGATACGCAGAATATTGACGAGACGCTGATTGAAGCGGCCATCACGGACCGCACCCGCGCCATCTGCGTAGTTCATTATGCGGGCGTGGCGTGCGAGATGGATGCGATTATGGAGATTGCCCGGCGGCACCATTTGTACGTGATTGAAGACGCCGCCCAGGGCGTAGGCTCCTGTTACAGGGGGCGCAGACTCGGTTCCATCGGCCATTTGGGGTGCTACAGCTTCCATGAGACCAAGAACGTCATTTCCGGAGAGGGCGGCGCCCTGCTGGTGAATGATCCGGAGCTGATGGAGCGCGCGGAGATTATCCGGGAAAAAGGAACCAACCGGGCCAAGTTTTTCCGCGGCCAGGTAGACAAGTATACCTGGGTGGACGTAGGCTCATCCTACCTGCCCGGAGAGATGACAGCCGCCTATTTGTACGCCCAGCTTGAACACGGGCAGGAGATCAACGGGGAAAGACTGAAGTGGTGGAATATGTACCACCGCGCGCTGGAACCCCTGGAAAAACAGGGCGTCCTGCGGCGTCCGTGCGTTCCGGAACACTGCGCGCACAACGCGCACATGTATTACATCCTGCTCAATTCTCTGGAGGAGCGCACCAGCCTGATTGGCAAACTGGCGGAACGCGGAATCAAGGCCGTGTTCCATTACATCCCCCTGCATTCCTCCCCCGCCGGGGTGAGGTTTGGGCGTTGTGCCGGCCCCATGCCGCATACGGACCGCACCAGTGAAACGCTGCTGAGGCTTCCCCTGTATTATGACCTGGGGGAAGAGGGCTGCCGGGAAGTGCTGCGGGCCGGGTTCGGCCTGGAAGAGTTTGAAGAATGATGAAGATTCACCTGGTCAACGTGTCCGATGTGGACGAGCCCATGCGCATGCAGCTCCGCATGTGGCGCAATTCCGACGCGGTCAGCCCTTTTTTTCTGCTGGACCAGGTGACGGAGGACCAGCACCGGGCATGGCTGGAAAGGAATATCCGCGGGGAGGACGCTATTGCCTGCGTGATTTACGCGGACCAGGTTCCGCTGGGGCTGGTGTACCTGCCCTGGTTTGACCGGAAGACGCGCCGCGGCGAGATAGGCATTTATCTTTACGACAGGGGATTCAGAGAGCTGCGTCCGGCCTCCGCCGCGTATGCCGGGATGATGGAACTGGCTGCAACAGAACTGGAGCTGGAACGGCTGTACGCCCGGATTCTGGAGAATAACGCCACTTCCATCCGTTTTCATGAACGCATGGGATTTTCCCATGCCCCGGAAGAGGACGGGGAGTGCGAGAAGAACGGGGAAAGAAAGCGCGTTCTGATGTATGTAAAAATGTTATGACTGATCCACAGGTTCAACTGTCCATTGTGGCTACCGTGTACTGCACGGGTGGCTATCTGGCGGAGTTCTGTTCCCGCAGTTTTGCCGCCGCGCTTGAGGCGGGTTATGACCCCTCCCGCACGGAGGTGGTGCTGGTGAATGACGGCTGTCCCAGGGGAGGGCTGGAACAGGCCCTGAAGGAACGGGAAAAGGACAGCCGGGTGCGCGTGGTGGATTTGTCCCGCAATTTCGGCCACCATCTGGCCATGTACGTGGCCTGCGAGGAAGCCCGCGGAGAGCGCGTGTTCCTGATTGACAGTGATCTGGAGGAAGCCCCCGAATGGCTGGCGGATTTTTCCCGGGAGATGGCCTCCACCGGGGCGGACGTGGTGTACGGCGTGCAGGAGAAGAGAAAGGGCGGCCTGTTTGAAGCCGTTTCCGGAGAGTTGTTTTACACGCTGTTCAACCTGCTTTCCGACCAGCAGATTACCAGGAACATGGTCACGGCGCGGCTGATGAGCGCGCGTTTCCTGCGGGAGATGTTGAAATTCCAGGACCGGGAACCCTTTTTCTTCGGCCTGTGCGTTTCCGCCGGCTTCCGGCAGGTGCCGTGCACGGTGAAGAAGGCGTCCTCTTCCCCCACCACCTACACTTTCCGCAAGAAGATGGCGCTGGCGATGAATTCCGTGGTTTCCTACAGCGCCAGGCCGCTGGTGTACATCTCCTACTTCGGACTGGGGGTCACCCTGATTGCCATGCTGTACGTCATCTGGGTGGTTGTGCGCCAGCTTTTGTACAATGTGGCGCCTCCCGGCTGGGCCTCCTCCGTGGCCTCCATCTGGCTGGTCGGCGGTCTGATTCTGATGAGCCTGGGGGTCATCGGCATTTACATTTCCAAGATTTACAAGGAGACCAAGCACAGGCCCGCCGTAGTGGTGGCGCGCCGGTATGAGTGAGTTCCTCCTCCTTTTTTCTCTCATGATCAACTACCTTATTCTGCACCTGCTGTTCATCGTTTACGCCCTGAATACCGTTCTGGGGCGGATGGCGGCTCCCTATAGCTGGACGGACTGGCACCGGTTCGCCCTGCTGGCCGGCGTGCTGTTCCTGCTGGGCATTTATGCGGCAGGGTGGCAGGTGATGCTGAAAAAGTTCAATCTGGGCGTGGCTTATGCCAACCGTTCCGCCGTGGTCATCTGGGGAATCCTGCTGGCGTGGCTCTGCCTGGGGGAGACCCTTTCCTGGACGCTGGCGGCAGGGGCGGTGCTGATTATCAGCGGCATTATTCTTGTTTCCACGGAGGAGGACGCGCATGAATGAGGAATTCTACATCGGCCTGAACCTGTTTTCCGTTTTCCTGGCCTCCTGCACGCAGGTGATTCTGAAAAAGTCCGCCATGAACGAACGGCTGTCCGGCCTTTCCTATTTCGTGAATCCGGCCACCGTGACGGCGTATTCCATTTTCCTGGGCTGCTGCCTGCTCACGTTTTACTGCCTGTCCCATTTGCCGATGATTACAGTGAATGTGCTGGAATGCTCCGCATACGTGTACATCCTTTTCTTCGACCGGATTTTTTTCGGCAAGCCCATTACCATGCGCAAGGTGGGCGGCAACCTGATGATTATTGCGGGCATTATCATCTGCCTGAACCGCTGAGGCGGCGGCCATGGCCTTTTGGTCCTTCCGGGCTTTGCGCCGGGATAGGCTCTTGACTTTCATTTTCTCCGTTTCTAGTATGCGGGCCCGGGCAGGGAGAACAGCCCGCAAAGTCAGGGAATTTGCTTATGTTGAAACAGGTTTGGAGATGGGTATCGCTTTTTCCGCTGCTCCATCCCGTATGGTTCAACCTGCTGTTGCTGGTTTTGGCCTGGAGCATTGTGGGCGTAGCGTACCAATCCAATGACGATCTGGTGATTGCGTCCGTGCTTGACGGCTGGGGCGACCCCTCCTACGCGGACGCTCACGTCATTTTCGTCAATCCCCTGCTGACCGGACTGCTGCTGAAAGCGGCTCCCGTTCTGGGCGGCCTGTCTGTCTGGCCCGTGTTCCTGGCGCTTGCCACGCTGTCCAGCGGAGCGGCCATTTTCACGATGCTGACGGCGCACGCCCGCAAGGCGCGCAGATATGATTTCAATACGCTGGTCCTGCTGCTGGTGTGGCTTTTAATCATGCCGGGCTTTTATGCCGCCCTGCAATTCAGCCATGCCGCCTTCCTGACGGGGTTCACCGGAGTGCTGGTATGCCTGAAGTACGGTTCCTCCTCCTGGAAGGGACTGTGCACGGGGGGATTCCTGTGCGTGCTGGGCAGCATGATCCGGCTGGACGCCGCCCTGGTGTGCGATGCCTTCTGGGGGGCCATCCTGCTGGCGGGCAGTTTGGACGGGTTTAAACCGTCCCGGGAAAAGATGCGTGCCCGCGGCCGTCTCTGGCTGGCCCTGGCCGGCGTACTGGCAGTCTCCTTCGGTCTGAATGAGTATAACAAGCACGCCCACCGGAATGTGCTGGAGGGCTGTGACGTGGCGGCGTGGAACCAGGCCCGCGCCCTCCTTTCGGACACATGCCCCATCAGGCCGGAGGGCGCCTACCAGTGCGAGGAGTACGGCGTGTTCGCCAACGATATCAAGATGGTCCGGGTGTTCACCAATTGCGATATGGACGCTTTCAACACGGATTATCTGGAAAGGCTTCTGCTGGCGCGGGACGGGGGCGAGTTCTGGCCCAGGGCCTGGGTCCGCGGGGAGAAGGCCCTTCATCTGTTTTCCTGGGATTCCGTCATGGACCTTCTGCCGTGCTGGATTTTATTCGGCCTGGCCTGCCGCGTGTCTTTCCGGCGGGGGGATTCCCCGGCTCTGGTATTCTGCGTGGGCGCCCTGCTGGTGCTGATTCTGCTGTACATGTCCAGCATAGACCGCCTGTATTTCCGCGTGGTGTATCCCACGTTCCTGATTGCCGGGCTGTGCCTGCTATGGTCGGATAAATACCGCCCCATTCGTTTCAAATGGACCGGAAAGGGCGCCCTGACAGGCGGCGTGCCCATGTTCTGCGCGTTCGCCGTTTCTTTGTCACAGGCGTGCGCCGCCGTGTGGGAGGCCAATCTGGAGTCTTTTTCCCCGGATGCCGGCCGCCTGCTGTGCGAACGGGTGGACCGTGAACCGGATTCCCTGTTCTGCGTCCAGATGTCCGGCGGCACCATTGACGACCTGGCTCCGGGACAGTCCGTTTTCCGCAAGGCATGGAGCTGTTCCCGGAAGAATGTCGTGACGCTGGGCGGCTGGAATTTTCCGTTGAAGCCCGTGCAGCGGAAGCTGAAGGAGATGGGCTGGGAGGGGCAGTCCTCCCTGAACCTGTGCAGGGACAACGTATATATTGTCTGCCTGACTCCGCAGGGGGACGTTTCCGACATGGACAGCAAGTTCATGGGGATGCTCAGCCGCCATATATGGGAGCGGCACGGCGTACGCACGGCCTGGCATCTGGATGAGAATATTGAGGGCGTGCGCATTTACCGCCTGCGCAAGACATGGTTCCAGCCCGGGAAGCAGGAACTGCCTCCGTCCCGGTGATGCGCCGCGCCGGAAAGTAAAATCCCCCGATGCACGCTGCGCACCGGGGGATGAAAGGGAAATTGGAGCTGTCGACGGTTGTTAAAAGCGCGGGCCGCCGCCGGGCATGCGCCTGTTTGTGCGCTCTTCACGGAGTTTTGCCTGTTCCGCCGGGGTAAGAAGCAGGAATTCCAGGTCGCGGATGGCGCGCTGTTTTTCAGCGGGATCCTTGATGCCGGAAATCAGGCTTTTCATTTTTTCAAGGGCGGCCACCTGGTCGCCGAGCTCAAAGCATGCCTTTTCCCGTTCCCACTGCCTTTTGACCAGGAAGCTGGCTTTTTCCACTTCCGCCGTTTTTTTGTCGCTGGCGGAATTATTTTGCAGCAGGGTCGCTTCCAGTCCGATGCGTTTATTCCAGAGTTTCCGGAAGTTTTCCACATCCTTTTTTTCCTTGTAGGGAGCCAGCAGCACGCGGTCGAAGATGGTGTTGAGGTCCATCAGGTTGTCCGGCAGGGTATCCGAACGGTAGTCGCTGATGTTCAGGTAGGAGCGGATTACTTCACTGGCTCCGCCCACCATGGGGAGCTGTTCGCCCACATCCTTGGCGTTGGCGGCCACTTCATCCAGCATGGACAAGACGCTGGAGGAAACGTTGAGTTCGCGCTCGTTCTTCTCGGCATCCGCCTTTCTCAGGCACAGCAGCATCCATTTGCACTGGATTTGAAGGGCTTTTTTGAAGCCTGGGGCCACGTTGTTCCCCGTATTCTGCTTGCGCCAGTTGGAAAAAGCGGTGCTGGGGCTGTCCGGCTTGCTGCTGTTGCCGTTGCTGCCTCCTCTTCCTCCGGAGCCCGGCATGCGCATCATCCGGAATCCTCCCCCCTCCGCCCCGGTTCAGCATGCGGGACATCATGCTGGTCGGGTTCAGAAAGCGGTCTTTCATGGCGTCTACATAAAGTTTCATGGCGGCGTTTTCCGTGCTGGTGGCCGCGGTGAGGGCGGTCACAGCCTTCTGGATACGGGCGGAGCTGGTGTTCAGGTAGCCGGATTTGACTTCCTTAAGCCACTCGGTGGCTTCCTTCCTTGCGGAATCGGTAAGCATTTCCTGAGCCTGGCAGAAACCGGAGCCCAGGATGAGAAGCATCAGCGCGGAAAGCGCCGGACGTTTGCGGAGCGGGGTGAAGTGTATCATGACGGTATGAGGTTACAGGGTATTTTTACAAACCCCTCCCCTGAAGAAAAGTTGCAGCTTTTCTTCAAAAAAAGAACAGCACATATTGTTACGGAGGAAAAATGTTTACCCCAGCACCTTGCGGACGCAGGCGGAGCAGACGGCTACGGCCTCCTCCATTTCCTCCGGGGAAATGATGAGGGGCGGGTTGAAGTACAGGACGTCTCCCAGCGGCCGAAGCAGCAGACCCTGTTTAAGCGCTTCCTTGTAAATCTGGTATCCCAGCCGTCGTTCGGACGGGAAGCTCTTCTTGGTTTCCCTGTCCTCCACCAGTTCAATGGCGTTCACCAGGCCCAGGCTGCGGATTTCTCCCACGTGCGGATGGTTCCCCAGCGCATCGGCGATCATCCGGTGGAAGAGGGGGGGCCTTTTCCTGCGCCCGGGAAATAATTTGTTCCTCGTCCAGAATCTTCAGCACCGCCAGGGCGGCGGAACAGCCCAGGGGGTTGCCGGAGTAGGTATGGCTGTGCATGAAGGCCTTTCCTTCCCGGTAGTCCGCATAAAAGGCATCGTAAATCTTCTGCGTGGTGATGGTGATGGACATGGGCATGTAGCCGCCCCGTGAGCCCTTTGGAGACGCACATGATATCCGGGGAGATGCCGGCCTGGTCGCAGGCGAACATGCTGCCCGTGCGGCCGAAGCCGGTGGCGATTTCATCCGCAATGAGGTGCACGTTATAGGCGTCGCACAGGGCGCGCAGCTTCGCCAGGTAGGCGGGGGATACATCCGCATGCCTGCGGAACCCTGGAGCAGGGGTTCCACCAGCAGGGCGGCGCATTCATCCCCATGGCGTGCAAAGGCCTCCTGCGCCGCGTCAATGCATTCCGCCTGGCAGCAACCGCGTTTTTTTCCCCTGGGGCAGCGGTAGCAGTCCGGAGCGGGTATGCGCACGATGTCCAGCAGCAGGGGCTTGTAGAGTTCCGAGTAAAGGTCCAGGCCGCCTGCGGAGAGAGCTCCCAGGGTTTCCCCGTGATAGCCGTCACTCAGGGACATGAAGCGCACTTTCTGGCGGTTTCCGGTCTGGTAGTGGTACTGGAAACTCATTTTCATGGCGGATTCGATGGACGCCGAACCGTTGTCGGAAAAATTGAACTTGCAGAGTCCCTGCGGGATTTTTTTCATCAGCTCCTCGCACAGGGTAATGGCCGGCTTGTGCGAGAAGTTGGCGAAGATGACGTGCTCCAGAGAATCAAGCTGGTTCTTGATGGCCTGGTTGATTTTAGGGTGGGAGTGCCCGAGCAGGTTGCACCACCAGGAGCTGACCACGTCCAGATAGCGCTTCCCGTCCACGTCGTACAGGTTGATTCCCTGCCCGCGTTCGATCACGATGGGGGGCAGCGTTTCATAGTCTTTCATCTGGGAACAGGGGTGCCAGATGTATTCCAGATCTTTTTTTGACCAGTCGGAGTGATTCATGGGGAAAGGAGCGGGAAAAACGGGACAGCCCTTATTTCATGCGGACTTCATAGCCCAGCTCCGCCAGCATGGCTAGGTCTTCCCGGATGGTGACGCCGGAGGTGGTGAGCATGTCCCCGGAGATGGCGGCATTCGCCCCGGACATGAAGATTTTCCTGCCATGGTCCTTCATGGTGTTCCTTCCGGCGGCGATGCGGACGAAGCCATCCGGCATGATGAAGCGCACCAGCGCCACGATGCGGAGCTGGTCTTCCTCCCCAAGCGGGGTCATGTCCGCGTACGGCGTACCGGGGATGGGCGTCAGGAAGTTGATGGGCGCGGACTTGATGCCCAGTGCGGCGATGTCCATGTACATATCTATCCGGTCCTCCAGGGTTTCCCCCAGCCCCATGATGCCGCCGCTGCACACTTCCAGCCCGGCTTCCATGGCCCACTTGATGGTTTGCAGCTTGTCGTCGTACGTGTGCGTGGTGCAGACGTTCGGGAAGTTGCGGCGGGAGGTTTCCAGGTTGTTGTGGTAACGGGAGACGCCCGCGGCCTTCAATTGTTCGCAGTGCTTTTTGGAGATGAGGCCGTGGGAGGCGCAGAGGGAGATGCCGCAGCGTTCGGCGATGTGCCTGTAGCTGGCGCAGAGCCGGTCCACGTCCGCATCCGTCAGCCTCTTGCCGGAGGTGACGATGGAATAGCGCAGGATGCCCCGTTCGTCATTGTACCTGGCGCCCGCCAGCAGGGCTTCATCACTTAAGAGGGGGTATTCCTCCACCGCGGTTGAGTAATGGGCGGACTGGGCGCAGTACTTGCAGTTTTCCGAACATTTGCCGCTGCGCCCGTTGATGATGGTGCAGAGGTCGAAGACGTTTCCGCAGAAGTGCTCCCGGATGGCGTTGGCCGCCTGGCACAGCTCCTCCAGCGGTTCCCGGCTGAGGGCTATCAGTTCTTCTCTGGTGCAGGAACCGCCCTGGAGCACCCTGGAGAGGAGGGAAGAGGTCAGACTCATGCGTGAAAGACTACCCCCGGCGCGGTTCACGTCAAGGGCAGAATGCCGGGGGTTACGTATCGTGGGGAATCCTTCCCTTTTTCCTTATTTGGCCGGCTGTTCCGGGGCCTTGTAGCGCAGGGCCTGGAATCCGGGCGCGGGCTTGTATTCCCTGTCCAGGATGGCGATGGCCCTGTCAATAAGGTCACGGTTTTCCACGGCGATGTCGTTTTTCTCCGCAGGGTCTTTTACGATGTCGTACACTTCCCAGTTGCCGGGTTTTTTGCCAGGGAACAGGTTGCGGCGGATGACTTTCTTTGCGTCAAAGCGCACGGCCACCTGGCCGCCGTAACCGCCTCCCGCCCAAACCATGGGTTTCCTGTCTTTCAGGGCGGATTTTTTACCCAGCAGGACGGGAGAGAGGTCTGTTCCGAGGGGAGAGCCCGCATCCGCTCCCGCCAGGGCGCACAGCGTGGGCATCACGTCTGCATGGAAGGCCGGCTGGGAAATGGTTTTCCCCGGAGCGATTTTTCCGGGCCAGCGGATGATTCCGGGTACGCGGATGCCTCCTTCATAGAGCTGGCCTTTCAAGCCTTTCAGGTTGGCTACGGAATGGAAGAAACGGTGATCCACCCCGCCTGCGTCGTGCGTGGTGCCGTTGTCGCTGGTGAAGATGACGATGGTATCTCTTTCCAGTCCGCAGGATTTCAGCGTGTCCAGCAGGCGCCCCACATTGTGGTCCATCTGGGAAATCATGCCGGCATAGGCGGCGCGGGGACGGGGATGGGGCAGGTACCCATGGGCGCCGCGGTAGGGGCGTTTGTCCCATTCACGGGGATAGCGGTCAATCCATTCCTGGAGGGGCTGCATGGCTACGTGGGGTTCCAGCGGGGCATAGTACAGGAAAAAAGGTTTCTTTTCACGGGCCTTTTCCTTCACGAATTCCAGCATCCTGTCCGCGATGAGGTCGGAGCTGTGCTGTTCCGCGCGGTAGGTCTCCGCCAGCACCTCCCCCTTCGGTTGGGAGCCGTGCCCGATGGTGGCGGCAGTCAGGGAGGTGTTCAGAACTTCCTTCTTGCCGTCATTCCAGAGATATGGAGGATAGTAGGTATGACACGCTTTCTGATCCGTGTAGCCGTAGAACCTGTCTACGCCGTGCCTGTCGGGCGCGCCAGTGGAGCCGAAATCCCCAATGCCCCATTTGCCGAAAACCGCCGTGGCGTAACCTGCCTTTTTCATGGCTTCCGGCAGGGTGTAGGTTTCTGTTCTGATGGGCCAGTCCCCTTTGAGGTTGCGCCAGTTTTCGCTTGCGTCCACGCGCTTCAGGTCCCGCACGTCGCAATTGCCCGTATGCCTGCCCGTCATCAGTACATTGCGGAAGGGGGAGCAAACCGGGGCCCCGGAATAGAAATAAACCCACCGCTGCTCTTCGGAGGTCAGCCTGTCAATGTTCGTTTTTTTAATTTTTTCTGCCCGTAGCAGCCACTTCTGCCCAGCCCAGGTCATCCGCATTAATGAGAACCACATTGGGCCGTGCCGCTTCCGCCACAGGCAGTATCAACAGGGAAAGGGCGGTGGAGAGAATAATGTTGTAAAATATGACCATACGATAATAATAATGAAGAAACACTCTTCCTTGTTTCAAAAAATAGTTCCGCTTTCCTTGATAGATGCCGGATGAGATGTTCACATTGTGAACCTGCCAGTTTTCCTTTATTTAGGATTATTTATTTGTGCTGTTCCTATTTGTCCGGTTCCTCTTTATTTATATTTTTATATGGAATGGTGAATCATAAATATTTGTAATAGCAATTTATTTGTCGGATAGATCATAAACCGGCTACAAGGCTATCATATAATCCCGGCTAGGTTTTTTGATGCATTTCTTAAGATGCTTAACCGGAAATTCAGAATGTAAATAGACCTGAGTGGATCATTTTTTAATGAAATGATACTTCCTTGAGGATGAGGTTGGATTTACAGTCTGTTACGGACTGTAAACGAAAAAAGCCCGCTTGTTCTCAGGAAAAGTGCCACTCTTTACGGCTATTGAGACGTGACTCTGCGTCAACGTGTAACGGGCTCCATGAAAGAGGATTTGCCACAATTCTACTTCAGGCCCAGATATCGTAGAAATTTTCCGTGTTCTCGTCAAAAACTAATGAGCCCAGACAGATTTCTATTCCACGTAAAAGCCCCTGATATGTAAAGGAACGACATTGCAAGTTCTTTCCTCTTAGAGTTACAGCTTGACTCCGGATTGGAAATCCGCTAAAAAAGATGTTCCGGTGCATTGATTTAATTCCCGGGTTGAAGAAGAACGATAGATGCTGGTTAAAAAAAATCTGTGGAGAAATCCGTTCGTTAATTTGCAGGGATTCGCTTTGGGTATGTATGAGTTTATAATGTTAGATTTTTATTATAAATGAATTTTAAAAAAATAGGAAAAATTCCCTTGTGGTGGGGGATAATAATTTGGGCAGTATTTGTACTGCTTTTTTTTGCTCCTGCTGTGTTCGGAGGAAAGGTTTTAGCCCCGGTGGATTGTGTGGAATGTCTGTTCAAACCATTCGCAACTCAGCCAATGGAGGAGGTCCATAATCAATATAACGTAGATGGAGCTTCTCAATATTTACCTTATAGCTGGGCAATGCAGCAGTCCTGGCAAAGTGATGGGTATATGGGATGGAACCCTTATACCCACAATGGAACTTCACTGCCGGAAAATACCATGTTAAGCCCGGGGGATTGGCATCATTGGTTATTTGGTTTTCTTCCTTTCTGGACGGCATGGGATGTGGGAATATGGATGCAGTTTTTTATCGCGGGACTGGGGATGATCATTCTACTGAAATCGAGGGGAATTCCTGTTCCGTATGCATTGCTGGGAGCCGTGAGTTTCAGTTTTTATTCCCAGTTTATTATGTGGATATATGACCGGTGGCTTGGTGGAATGATTTGGGCGCCGTTGATTGTCTGGGCCCTGTTGGAAGGGAGAAGGAAAAACAAATTGGTGCATATTCCCTCTATTCTCTTTATTGCTCTTGGATTCAGAGGAGGCCATCTGCAAGCGTGTCTCTTTGTTTTTCTTTTGGTGTTGTGTGTATTTCTTGCGGATTGGTGGAAACGAACAAATCACTGGTCTTGGAAAGTTTTGTTGAAATCATCATCTTTTTATTTTATCTCCGGATTTTTGGCGGCGTTGCTTTCCTTGGACGTTTTTGTGGACACCTTGCCGCGTATGGAAGGCTGTAAAAGCTTGCCGTTTGTCTGGGGGCTGGAAAATCTTCCTTTTCTGGTCACATCTGTGATGCCGACGCTCTTCGGCATTCCTCAGACAATCAGTATTTCCAAAGTTATCGGCGCTGATTTATTCGATATCAAGTTTGGTGGAGGAGTAGTTTTCGTGTTGGCTGTTCTGGCATTGTTTAACCGCCAAGCACCGTTGACTGCCAAGTTTTGTTTTCTTGTCAGTTTAATTGTTTCATGCACTCCTCTTTCCACTTTTTTCTATTCACGTTCCACGGTTGTGATGGCTTTTGGAATGAGCTGGCTTGCTGGATGGCAGTTATTTGACCTTAGGCAGCATCCGGCTCTTCCTATCTGGCGCAGACTTGCATGGTGGGGAATTGGAATTTTGTGCGTATGGCTTGCTGTATCGGTGGCAGTTCAATGGTTTCATGAACCATTGCTGTTAAAATTGCATAGCTTTATTGACGGAAACATAACGACTTTTCAGCAAAAATACCGTCATTCCTGGTATTTGCTCAGGAGCGAGCATCTCCTGAACCAGTTGATGATTTGGGATTGGCGCAATGTCTCATTAATTTTACTGGTCGGCATAGGGGGCTGGGCCTGTTCCCGCCTGAATATATCCAGCCGTTATCCGAAGTGGTGGGCAGGACTCGTGGTGTTATGTACTTTTGGGGAGCAAATAGTATTTTCTTCTTCATGGATTACCTATTCCGATAAACCGGAAAGCGGTTATCTTTATAGAGAGCCGGAATGGATGTCCGAGTTTCGCGGACATGTGGGGGATGGAGCCGTTGTCATAGTCAATCCTCATAATGACTTGGATTTTCTATGTACCAATCATTTATCCACATATGGAATAAGACTGGCCTCAGGTTATGAAACGGTACAGCCCAAATATCTGAGACCTTTGTCGGATGGACATTATCATCGGAAAGATTATGCCATGGCCGGCATTTCCCATTTGTTGTGTGATGCCAGAGCCGGAAAGCCATCCCTTGATGGATGGAATCTGGTTCAGGAAACAGAAGATTTCTTCTTGCTGGAGAATCCCTTGTACCGTGGACGCTATTTTGTCCGAACCCAAGAGGAAGGAAATCATTTTTCTCCTGTTGTTCCGGATTGGAGAACAAATAACAAGATCCATGTTACCGTGCCGCCAGGAACAAAGGAATTGTCTGTTCTTGAGAGCTATTCCAAGGGATGGAGCGCCCGGAGCGGGAAGGGAGAAGAGCTTCCTTTATCCAGTACTGAGCGTTATTCTATTCTTGTTTTTGTTCCGGATTCGGAACAGCAGACAGAAATTCTCCTTCAGTACCATACGCCTTATCGTGGATGGTATTATAGCATTATGGGGGGAATTGCTCTGTTTCTGCTTGTTACAGCTTTCTTGCAGCGGCGCATTAATATCAAGACGGGAAAGATGGGATAGGGGTGCCTTCTCTCCGCTTTTTTGTTTGCATGAAATAAGAGCGGTCAGGGCAGGATGATGCTTTCTACCGCTGTACGTATGGTTTCATCACTGAATTGGTCCAGCGCATGTTTCAGAAAGCCCTGGGCGATCATCCTGCGCGCCGTCTGCTCCGGAATGCCGCGTGAAAGCAGGTAGAAGATTTCTTCCGGAGAGATGGAGGAGGTAGCGGAACCGTGCGAGCACTGCACCCTGTCCGCCAGGATTTCCAGGCCGGGAATGGAGTTTGCTTCCGCCCGGGGGCTGAGGATGAGGTTGCGGTTGCTCTGGTAGGCGCTGGTATCGTGGGCGCCTTCCGCCACCAGGATCATGCCGCTGAAAATGCTGCTGGCCTCGTCATCCAGCACATTGACGTAAAGCAGGTTGCTGGAGGCTCCGCGATAGAGGTGCTTCTGGTAGGTTCTCTGGTCCAGCTCCTTGTTTTCCTTCAGGTGGCTGGCGGAAAGCAGGCGTACGTTGGCGCTGTCTCCGTTCAGGAGGCAGACCGTCTCCTGTCTGGCCCATGCCGCGCCGGGATGGCTGACGAGGTGCTCCATTTCTGCGGAATCGTCCGCCATAATGTGGCAGAGCTCCACGGCCCGGGAACGGCTGTTGAGCTCCTGGACCAGGACGTATTTGACGGAAGAAGCGGAGGAAAGATGGTGCTGCTGGAGCGCTCCGCAGAATTGGCTGCCGTGGTCCGCGCTGACGTGGCGTTCCAGGATGTGCAGGCGGCTTCCGGTCTCCGCAATGACCAGCGTGGCGGGGAAGACGGCCACGTTGTCCCCGGAGATGAAGTGGAAGATTTCCAGGGGGCGGGAGATTTCCCGGTCCGCCATGATGACCAGACCGTTGTGCTGGAGAGCCGTGTTCAGGGCAGCCAGTTTTTCGGAACCGAGCGTTTCCGGCGCTGTTTCCAGGTGTTTCCGGGCGGCGTCCGGGTATTGGAGCACAAAGTCTTCCAGATCCATCACGGCGAGGCCTTCCGGCAGTTCTTCCGGGATGGAGACGGGGAGGCCGTTGGCGTAAACGATGCGGATGGCGTCCGGCATGGAGGCATGCTCCCTGATGATGGAGGCCAGGGCTTCCGGTGCCACGGGAAGGGCGGCTTCAAAGTTTTCCAGGGATTCGTTGCCGGGAGTTCCGAAACGCCAGGATTCCATGCGGCGGGAGGGTTCCGGAAGCTGGCCCGCCTGTTCCAGGGCCTGGCGGTGCCTGGCTTCAAACCATGCGGGAAGGAAGCCTGCGGGGAATTGTTCTTCGTTGAGCAAGTGGTTCATCATTTCCCTCCTTATCCGATGCTGTCTTCCATTTCCAGGTCAATGAGCCTGCGCAGTTCCACGGAGTATTCCATGGGGAATTCCTGAACGAGGTCGTTAATGAACCCGTTGACGGCCAGGGACATGGCCGCCGCCTTCGGGATGCCCCGCTGCTGCATGTAAAAGAGCATTTCTTCAGAGACCTGGGAGACGGAAGCTTCATGCTGCACCGTGTTCCTGTCCCCCTTCACCGTAATGGCGGGGTAGGTGTCCGTGCGGCTGTTGGCCGCCAGCAGGAGGGCGTCGCATTCCGTGTTGTTCTTGCAGCCCTTGAGGCCTTTGCCCATGACCACCTGGCCCCGGTAGCTGGCGCGCCCTTCACCGATGCTGATGGATTTGGAAACGATGTTGGACGTGGTGTCGTCCGCCGCGTGGATCATTTTGGCACCCGTGTCCTGGTGCTGGCCCGTATTCGCCAGGGCGATGGAGATGACTTCCCCGCGTGCACGCCTGCCCTTGAGCACCACAGCCGGGTATTTCATGGTGAGTCCGGAGCCTATGTTGCAGTCTATCCAGCGGATTTCCGCGTCTTCCATGGCCAGTCCGCGCTTGGTGACCATGTTGAAGACGTTGGATGACCAGTTCTGCACAGTGACGTACTGGATTTTCGCTCCTTTGAGGGCCACCAGCTCCACGACGGCGGAGTGGAGGGTGGTGGTTTCAAACTGGGGGGCCGTGCACCCTTCCATGTACATGAGCTCCGCCCCTTCATCCGCAATGATGAGGGTGCGTTCAAACTGCCCGAAGTTTTCCGAATTGATGCGGAAGTACGCCTGGAGCGGGTGCTTGAGCTTCACGCCCTTGGGCACGTAAATGAAGGAACCGCCGGAAAATACCGCGCTGTTCAGGGCGGAGAATTTGTTGTCTCCCGTGGGGATGACTTTGCCGAACCAGGGGCGGAAGACGTCTTCATGGTATTTCAGGCCTTCCGTGGAGTTGACGAAGATGACGCCCTGGCTGCGGAGTTCCTCCTTCATGTTGGAGTAGGCGGACTCGGAGTCATACTGGGCTTCCACGCCCGCCAGGAACTGGCGTTCCTGTTCAGGGACGCCCAGGCGTTCAAAGGTGCGCTTTACGTCTTCCGGCACGTCGTCCCAGCTTCGCTTGGGCCGTTCGCCGTCGGAAAGATAGTAGCGGATCTGGGAGAAGTCTATTTTTTCAATGTCCGGGGACGCCCAGTGGGTTGGCATGGGCTTGCTTTCAAAGACGGCAAGCGCATTTTTGCGGAACTGGCGCACCCATTCCGGATCGTCCTTGACGTCGCAGATGTAGTCGATGGTGGCCTCCGTCAGGCCGTAGCCGGCGTTGAATTTATGGCGTTCCGGGAAGGAGAAGTTCCCCTTGCTCCGGTCGAAGTCAAACAGGTTCTGTTTGTTCCCGTCCTCTGACATGTCAGGTGTGTCGCTCATGATTGACTGCCGGATTGGCGGCGTTACGCCTTTTCCGCTCCTTCCGCCTCTTTCAGGAATTCATATCCCCTGCTTTCCAGTTCGTCCACCAGCTCTCCGCCGCCGGTACGGACAATCCGTCCGTCGGCCAGCACGTGGACCACGTCCGGCTTGATGTAATCCAGCAGGCGCTTGTAGTGGGTGATGACAAGGAAGCTGCGGAAGGGGGAGCGCATGGAGTTGACTCCTTCCGAAACGATGCGGAGGGCGTCTATGTCCAGGCCGGAGTCCGTTTCGTCCAGAATGGCGTAAAGGGGATCCAGAAGAAGCATCTGCAGCACTTCATTGCGCTTCTTTTCACCGCCGGAAAAGCCTTCGTTGACGGCGCGGGAGGTGAATTTGCGGGACATGCCGAGCTGGTCCATTTTTGCATACAGCGTCTTGTAGAAGGTAACCGCATCCAGTTCCTCCCCCTGGGGCATGCGGGCCTGCATGGCGGCGCGCAGGAAGTTGGCGTTGGACACGCCGGGAACTTCCATGGGATACTGGAACGCCAGGAAGAGGCCCGCGCGGCTGCGCTCGTCAATGCTCATGTCCAGCAGGTTCTGTCCGTCCAGCCAGACCTCCCCTTCCGTCACCTCATAGTCCGGGTGGCCGCAGAGGACTTTGGAGAGGGTGCTTTTTCCGGAACCGTTGGGTCCCATGATCGCATGCACTTCTCCCTTGGGAATTTCAAGATTGATGCCTTTAAGTATTTCCGTGCCTTGCACTTTGGCGTGCAAATTTTTAATGACCAGACTCATGATGATGAAAGGGATTTAGCCCTGCGGCGTGATGATGGAGCCCCTGAGGGTGATCTGGGCTTCTTCGATGCACACGTCGTCGGGCAGGTTGATGAATTCCTTCAGATCCACGCCCTCCTTGATGGTGATGTCGTAAATGCAGCCGGTCCGGGTGTCCTGGAAGTGCCCATGATCAACGAGATTGGGACAGAAGCGGGAAGAGCTGCGTTCAAAGTTGACCTGATTGACCAGGCCGTGATTCACCAGGGCTTCCAGGCAGTTGTAAACGGTGGCCAGGGAGATGCTGGGGAGCTTTTTGCGCACCCGCTGGTAAACTTCATTCGCGGTGGGATGGTCTCTCTGTTCCAGGAGAACCTGGTAGACTTCCTGTCGCTGCTTGGTGAGTCTCAAACCGGAAATAACCGGGAGGGTAGAGGCGGTGCGGGCGGCTTGTTTGGAATCTGTTTTGGGATTCATATCTTATTTTTCATGCTCTGCGTGGATAGTGGGGGAGGGTCAATTGTTTTGCAAGAACAATTCCTGTTATTTATTCGGGCGCGGGGAGGGGTAAAAAAGGGGCGGTCATCCCTGTGGATGGCCGCCCCTGCAGGGAGATAGAGTTATCTGTAATTTAGTTGGCAGCCTCGGAGCTTTCCGGGGCCACATTGACGCGGCGGCCTTCGCGGTCAAAGAACACGCGGCCGTCCACGAGGGAGAAAATGGTGTAGTCACGGCCCATGCCCACGCCCTTGCCGGGGTGCCACTTGGTGCCGCGCTGGCGGATGATGATGTTGCCCGCGATCACTTCCTGCCCGCCGAATTTTTTAACGCCGAGGCGCTTGCTGCGGGAGTCGCGACCGTTCTTGACAGAACCTTGACCTTTCTTGTGAGCCATAAGATTAGGATAAAATTAAGGGTTGAAATTAGGCGTTGATACCGGTGATTTCCAGCTTCGTCATGGCGCGGCGGGAACCTTTTTTCTTGTGGAAGCCCTTGCGGCGCTTGAATTTGAAGGCGATGATCTTCTTGTCGCGGAACTGGCTGACGACCTTGGCGGAGACCGTAGCTCCTGCCACCGTCGGGGTGCCGAGGGTCACGTTTCCGTCATTTTCCACCATAAGCACCTGATCGAAGCTTGCTTCAGCACCCTCTTCAAGGGTATTGATGCACTCAACGTCGATCACGTCGCCCGCCTGAACGCGGTACTGCTTGCCACCTGTTTTGAAAATTGCGTATGCCATTGCTATCACTGTTAAGGTTCACCCGCGGATGCGGGAGCCGCAATAAACCATATCACCTTCTTTTAGACAAGCAAAATTTCATGAAAAAATGAGCGAATGGTATAAAATTTTTAAAAACGGCCCCGTTTTAACTCATTCTCCGGAGGAAATGAGGGAGCTGGGACGGCAAATAGGTAAAATTTTAATGCCCGGTGAAGTGTTAGGCGTAGTGGGGGAGCTGGGCGCCGGAAAGACGCACCTGACTCAAGGGATTATGGAAGGGCTGGGGAGTTCCGATGCGGCGGCCAGCCCGACGTTTTCCCTGGTGCACGAGCATGCGGACGGGCGCCTGCGGGCGTGCCATTTTGATTTTTACCGGCTGAAGGATGAGTCCGAATTGCTCGGCATAGGCTGGGACGAGTATCTGGACGGGGACGCGGTGCTCATTGTGGAATGGGCCAACCTGTTTCCGGACGCGCTGCCGGAGGGAACTTCCTGGCTGCTGCTGGAGCACGAGGGGGAATGCCTGCGCCGGGTGTCTCTGGCCCCTGTGGAATGAAGCGGCTCAGTAGCTGATGCTCCTGGAGAACGCCTTGTCAAAGCCGGGGCTGAGCCAGATGGTGTTATGCATGGCGCCGGGGAATTCCTGGTAATTGACCGGCGTGGAGAAGCAGTCCCGGAGCCGCTTGGCGTGGTCAGGCGGGATGACTTCGTCCGATCCTGCCGCCAGGATGCTGACGGGGCAGGCTACTTTGGGCGCTGCCAGGTCCGACCGGAAGTGGTCCGGCAGGAGAAGCTTGACGGGAAGGTAGGGGAAGAGGCCGCAGGCGGTTTCCAGAAGACTGTCAAAGGGAACCAGCAGGACCAGCTTTTTCACGTTCCTGACGGAGGCTATCTGCGTGGCGACTCCGGAGCCGAGGCTTTGCCCGACCAGGATGACGTCGTCCGGCGTTCTTCCGGTTTCCTTCAGCACGGAGTCGAGAATCGCCAGGGAATCCCCCATGATGTTCTGCTCCGTGGGCGTGCCGGTGCTGAGACCGTATCCCCGGTAGTTGACCAGGAGCTTGGCATGGGGGAACCGGTCCAGGTAGGGAAGCATCATGGAGATGTCCATGGCATTCCCTCCATAATACACCAGCAGGGGCTGTCCCTTCTTTTCAATAAGCCAGCCGCTGAGCTGGGCCCCGTTATGGTGGAAAGTGCGCCGGTGGGGCTCCCAGGCGGCGCGTTTTTCCAGATACACGGTTTTGTCCTTGGGCTGGGGCGGCAGGTACACCAGGGAACGGACGGAACACTGGACGCACGCCAGGGCCAGCGCTCCGGCCAGCAGGGCGCTCGGGATTTTCCATTTTCCCGGTTTCAGCATCCGCATGAGGTTCATTGTCCAGAATTTTCCGTGGTCATGGTCCCGGCCGTGCCGGTGCGGGGTAGGGCTGTCCCCCGTTCCTGGCAGCTCCAGCCGGTCAGGGAGGACGTTTTGCCTTCCGCGTCCAGGCGGCACACCCCGCTGAGGAGTATTTCCCGGGAGGAGGTCTTAAAGTGCAGGACGGCGGGTGATGTTCCCTGCCGGTACGTAACCGTTGCCGTTTCCGGAAGCGCTCCGTTGACTCCCAGGGCGCCTCTGCCGTCACCCAGGGAGTTGTATAAGAGAGTCATGCCGGAGTTTGCGCGCTGGATTTCCCGTGCTGGGGCAGGTTCCGTTTCACCATCCAGGACAATGGCCGTGCGGCTCCCGTTGGGGAACCATTCCGCCTGGACGTTATCCGTTTCAAGCGTGGCGCCGCCGCGCCCGCAGGCGCAAAGCGTCAGCAGCATGCCGGGCAGGAGGAGGAAAGCTGGTCGCATGAAAAGAGTGTCCCCGAATTTGAGGAGGAAGGCAATCTCTCTTTTCTCTCCATGGGCGGCTTTTGCAGGAATTGGAATTTTTCTGATAGAAGAAAACCGGGGAAAAGGTATAATAAAGGATATGTTTAACCGGATGTTTTCATGGAGTTTTGTGGCCGCAGCGTGCGTTGCGGGATCATTCCCGGCACTATCCCGGGGGCAGGAAGGCGCGGCGCAATCCGGTTCCGCAGCCGTGAAGGTGCCTGCCGCCAGTCTGCTGATGGCCCGCCAGGAGGTGGGGGAAACGCGGTTGGACCGGTCTTTCAAGAATGGTGAATTGAGCATCGGGGGTAAAAAATACGCTGCGGGCATCGGCACTCACGCTACATCCATGATTCCGCTCCCCGTGCCGGAGGGCAGCGGCTCAAGAGTGTGGAAGCTGGAAGGGGCCTGCGGCATTGACGACGGTACGGACGGAGACGGCAGCGTGGAATTCCGTGTAATGAGCGGTTCCGAAGTTTTATGGAGTTCCGGCGTGATGAAGAGGGGAATGCCTGCGAAAAAGTTTTCCGTTCCGGTAGCGGAAAACGGCATACGGCATCTTTACCTGATGGCTGACCGGGTGGAAAATAATTCCTATGACCACGCGGACTGGGTGGACCTGGTCTGGAAAACGGGCGGTGAGCCGCAGGGCATGAAGGGAGCCGTGGTGAATGCCGCCAAATTCGGCATGGTTCCCAGCGTCAGAAAAGATCAGGGTCCGGCGCTGCGGTCCGCGATTTCCGCCCTGCGGAAGCAGGGAGGGGGCGTGCTGAACATCCCCAGGGGAGTCTATCATTTTTATCCGGAGGGAGCCTTGAACATGAGCTTCAATATCTCCAACCATGACCAGCCCCTGGTTCATCCGGTGTGCGTGACCCTGACTGATTTGCGGAATGTCCGCGTAGAGGGCAATGGCGCCCTGTTCCTGTTTCACGGCAAGGTGGTTCCCCTGCTGGTCATGGACAGCGAAAACGTCAGCATCAACCGTCTGTCCGTGGATTATGAACGGTCCTATTGTACGGAAGCGCGCGTCTTGAATGCGGACGACAGGTCCACGGAGGTGGAAATAGACAAAAAAGCCTACCCCTATGAAATCAGGAACAACAGGTTCGTTTTCCTGGGCGAAGGCTGGGAGGAAGGAATGGGGAGCTGCATGGCCTTTGAGAAGGGGACCGGGCACATCATTGCCAATACGTCGGACATGGGCTGGAACGGCCGGGTGGAACCCCTCGGAGGGAACCGCCTCCGGCTGGACTGGAACCTCAAGCAGAAGGGAATCAAGCCGGGGGATACGCTGGTGCTGCGGAATTATAACCGCCCCCATCCGGGATGCGTGGTTTACCGGGCGCGGAAGACGGTCCTGAATGATGTGGCCTTGCACCAGAGCACGGGCATGGCTTTGCTGGTCCAGCGGTCGGAGGATTTCCGCATGAAGGGCGGCGGCGTCATGGTCAGGAAAGGGACGGGGCGCGTGCACACCGCCGGGGCGGACGCCACCCATTTTTCCAACACCCGGGGCGAGATCGTGGTGGAGAAAGCCTTGTTCGAGGGAATGATGGATGACGCCATCAACGTTCATTCCACCTGCCTGGGCGTGACGGAGGTAGTGGACGGCCATACGCTGAAATGCAAGTACATGCACCGCCAGGCGGTGGGGTTTGAAGTGTTCCTGCCCGGTGAAAAAATCCGTTTTATCAACGGGCCTACGCTTGAACCGGGAAGCACCGCTACCGTAAAAACCGCCGTGAAGAAGAGTTCTACGGAACTGGTGATCACGCTGGAAGAACCGCTGCCTCCGTCCGTCAAGGCCGGGGACGCCGTGGAAAATGCGGATTTTTACCCTTCCGTAGTATTCCGCAACAACATCGTCCGCAACAACCGCGCCCGCGGTTCTCTTTTCACGACGCCTGAGAAGGTTCTGGTGGAGGGCAATTTGTTTGACCATTCCTCCGGCGCGGCCATTCTGCTGGCCGGGGACGCCCAGGGCTGGTATGAAAGCGGCGCCTGCCATGAAGTGGTGATCCGCAGGAATACCTTCATCAACAACCTGACCTCCCGCTACCAGTTCACGAACGCCATCATTTCCATTTACCCGGAAGTCAAGCAGTTGAACAAGCAGAAGGATTATTATCACCGCAATGTCCTGATAGAAAACAATGTGTTCAAGACGTTCGACGTGCCGCTGCTGTTTGCCATTTCCACGGATAACCTTAAATTCGTCGACAACAAAATCATTTACAACAATGATTTCAGGGGCTGGGGGCAGAAGCCCTTCCAGTTCAGGAGGTGCGCCAACATCCTGATTAAAAATAACAAGGTTCAGCCTCCCCGCACATGGTCCATTGAGGACTGCAAGCTGGAAAATACTCCCGCGGACCAAGTGCGCATAGAGAATTGACGTTACCCTGCGCCATTCCGCCTTTGCTGCGGAAAGCCGGCTTTTGCGGATTTTTCATGCTGCAGGGGCCGGACGGCCGTCCGGGAGGAAGGCGGAGTTTTTTACGGTTATTTCAACGTCTTGACGCAGAACGGTGTCATTACCGGAATGATAGATATTCCTTCCCGTCTGGTCAAACGCTGCAAAAAGTTCATTGAGCCGTACCGGGTGACGGACGGCAAGGGGTTCAAGTTATCCCACTATGATCCGGGCGATCTGGGCAAGCTGGACAAGGACAGCAAGAAGGAAGCCGTGGACAAGCTGGAGAAGGGCATTGAGCTGCTGGAACAGCTTCAGGAGGTGCTTTATGCCAGCGAATCCTATGCGCTGCTGGTGGTGCTGCAGGCGATGGATAGCGCGGGCAAGGACGGCATTGTGAAGCATGTGATGGGCGGAGTCAATCCGCAGGGGTGCGTGGTCAGCAGCTTCAAGCCGCCCTCCACGCTGGAACGGAGCCATGATTTCCTGTGGCGGTGCGTGGCCCGTCTTCCCCGGCGGGGAATGATCGGCATTTTCAACCGTTCCTACTATGAAGAAGTGCTGAGCGTGCGCGTGCATCCGGAATTTCTGGCGGGGGAGGGGTTTGATCCCGCCCATGCCAAGGGAGCCTTCTGGAAGGAGAGGTACAGATCCATCAATAATCTGGAACGCCATCTGCTCGCCAACAAGACGCGCATCGTGAAGATATTCCTTAACCTTTCCAGTGAGGAACAGAGAAAGCGCCTTCTGGCGCGGCTGGACACCCCGGACAAGAACTGGAAGTTTTCAGAGGGGGACATCCACGAACGCGAGTTCTGGGACCAGTACCAGAAGGCGTATGAGGAAATGATACGTCATACTTCTTCCCGGGACGCGCCGTGGTATGTGGTGCCGGCGGACAACAAGTGGTATTCCAGACTTGTCTGCATGTGCGCCATTGTGGAGGCACTGGCGGAAATGAAACTGGAATACCCTAAGGTGTCCGGGGAATTGAAGGCGTTCTTCCCTGAATTCCGGGAGGAACTGGAACGCCCCCTGTCCGGGGACAGGGGTTGAACGAAGAGTCCGGGAACGGAAGGGAAAGAGAAAAGGCCGCGGAAGAATGGCAAAAAGAAAAACGGCGCATTATGCGGAAGCTTCCCTCCGTCTGCTGCGCCGCCGCATTCCATCCCGTGCGGGCCTGCCGGTTCTTCAATCAGCGCCTGCGTTCCCAGGATTTCACCTTGCCGTTGATGAACAGCACGTAGCCGGTATCCACCGGGACGTAGGTGACGTCATTGTAATACGGGTAATAGGGACGGTAAAACCCCGGTCCCCAATAGGGGCCTCCCCAGTAGGGTCCTGCCCAGAAGGAGGGCGGCGGGGTGTAAACCGGCTGGAGGGAAGAGTAAATCCAGCGGGTGGCGGATTTTCCGTTAAGGTTGCCTTCCGCGACGGCGGAGGGGTCTCCCCAGGCCAGGAAGACGGCGGGCGGCGACATGCCTTCCGCAATCTGTCCGGCTTCCACCAGCGTTTTCTGGCTGGGCGGAAGGGAATTGAAAAGGGCTGGGTTTTTCTGGATGCGGGATGCCGGGGTGGACACGCAGGAAGCAAGGCTCAGAGCGGCGGCCAGGGTAGTGAAAAGTAACTTCCAGTTCATGATGTACATACGGATAACACTCACTTTGACTCTTGCCAAGGGTGTTTTGTTGAGTAAAATGTACGAACACGTTATGAAAGCGCTCCGCAATCTGGCTTTAACACTGATGGTCCCCGTTCTGGTTTCTTCCCTGTCCGCAGCAGAAAAGCCGGAAATAATCGATGAATATCTCCCGGTCGGCAAAATGGCGGAAGCTTCCGCCGTCAGCGTTGTGCTTGATGAAAGCCTTCAGCCATTCATGGAAAAGATTGACGGCGTTTTTGCCTCCCTGCCCGACAAGGACAAGAAGGAGCTCGTCAGCCAGATCGTTCCCGGCCAGCCCGTTCCGTATGACGAACGCCTGGGCTGGACCAAGGATGAGTATGCCAAGTATCTGGAATGCTGGAAGCTGAAGCAGGTGCAGGAAGTGGCCCCCGTAGCTGTGGGCATTTTCGCCTCCGGGGAACGCGGCGTCTGGACTCTGGCCGCGGTGGCCCAGCAGGGACCGCTGCCGATGAGCACCCTGAAGTATGACTCCAATACCAAATCCTGGATTTCCCCCAACGGCGCCCTGGCCCTGAAAGGGGACGTTTCCTATGACGATCTGAACGTGTACGGCGCATGGAGCGGCAAGGAATGGACCATGGAAAAGAAGACCATTCTTTCCACCCTGACGGAAACCATTATCGCGGGCAAGACCAAGGACGGCAAATATACCTATTTCGTTTACAACATGTCCGAGAAGAATCCGGATAATATTGCCATTGCCAACCAGTCCATCGTGCTGCGCATCCCCATCACCCGCATTACGGGAGACCCCCTGCTGGAAAAGGCCAAGGCCAAGGCGCGCCAGTAGGGACAACAAGACGTTCCTTTCATTCCGGTAAAAACATGCGTATCATCAGCGGAAAGGCCGGCGGCATAGCACTGTCTGTTCCCAAAGGGGAAGTGCGGCCCACGACCGACCGGGTCAGGGAGGCCCTTTTTTCCATCCTGAACCCGCTGATTGACCATGCCGACGTGCTGGATTTGTTCACCGGCTCCGGAGCCTTCGGCCTGGAAGCCCTCAGCCGCGGGGCAGGGAGCTCCCGCATGGTGGATTTTTCCCGGCTTTCCTGCGCGACGGCCAAGGCCAATCTTGCCAAAACCGGCCTGGAGGGCGGCGCCGTCATCCAGGGAGACGCCGTGCAGTTTGTGAAAAGGGAGCTGCTGGCCGGCAGGAAGTACGACATTGTTTTTGCAGATCCCCCCTACTGCAAGGGCCCGGCGGACCGGGATTTTATTGTGGAGCTGGCGGAGGCCGGAGTTGCCGGACTGCTGAAGGACGGCGGCGTGTTTATTGCGGAAGTGCAGGAAGGCTGGGGAACCGGCATGGAAGGCGCCGCGGAGTTTGACGGCCTGGACCTGGTGGATACCCGCCGGTACGGGAAAAATATGCTGTTGTTCTATCGATTGCCTGAGAAGTAAGATGAAAGCCTTCCTGTTCTCTTTCTGTTACAATGTCCTGTACACCCTCGGGTGGCTGGTGACGCTGCCTTCCTACCTGCTCAAGCAGAAGAGGCGCGGCGGCTTCGGCACGGGGTTGCTGGAGCGCTTCGGCCTGTACCGGGTTTCCTACAACCGGGAGCCGAAGGGGGTGCTGTACGTGCATGCCGTGAGTGTGGGTGAAGTGGTGCTGGCCCTCAAATTTCTCCGGGCGTGGCTCCGGGAGCGCGGCGGTTCCGCGGTGCTGGCCACCAGCACGGCTACGGGGCATGATACGGCGGTGAGTGCCCAGGTGCCCGGCGTGCGCGTAATTTATGCCCCCTTTGACCTGCTGGGCCTGCCGGGGAGGTGCTTTGACCGTTTTGAACCGGAAGCCATTGTGCTGGTAGAGGCGGAATTATGGCCGAACTTTGCCCGCGCCGCCAAGGTGCGGGGCATTCCCATGGCGATGATCAATGCCCGCATGTCCGCCAGGTCCGAGAGCCGCTACCGCGCTTTTAAATGGGTGTCACGATATTATTTTTCCACGCTGGACGCCATGGGCGTGCAGGACAAGGGGGACGTCCGGAGGTTTGAATCCGTGGGGGGTGCGCCCCTCCATCATCCATGTGACGGGCAGCATCAAGTTTGACCAGCAGATGGCGGAGCGCAAGGAAACCAATGCGGAGTTTGCCGCCATTCTGGACAAGCTGAAGCGCGGCAAGCCCGTGGTCCTGGCCGCCAGCACGCATGACGGGGAGGAAGTGCTGATTGCGGAGGCCGTGCGCAAGGCGGGAGGCTTCCCCCTGATTGTTCCCCGGCATGCGGAACGCCGCCATACGGTGGTGCGTGAGTTGGAGGCCCGCGGCTGGCAGTGCGTGCTGCGGACGGATGGCGAGCTTCCGGAAACCCTGAAGGACAATGTCTGCTACATTGCGGATACGACCGGAGAATTGAGGGATTGGACCGCGCTGGCGGATGTGGCCGTGATCGGCAAGAGCTTTCTGGCGGATGGCGGCCAGAATCCGGCGGAGGCCGTTGCCTGCGGCGTGCCCGTGCTGACGGGGCCGCACATGGAGAATTTCGATGCGCTGGTCCAGCTGCTTGAGGGCGTGGACGGCATTACCCGGTGCGATGAGGAGCGTTTGGCGGACGTGCTCAAGGAGATGCTGGACAATCCGCTGCTGGCCCATGCCCAGTCCTCCCGCGCGCAGGTGGCGCTGAAAGCCCATTTCGGCGCTACGGCCCGCACCATCCGCATGATCTGCATCATGCTCAAGATTCCCGTTTAACGGCGGGAGCCTTTTGCCCGCGGGCCTCCGGCTTGGAATGGAGCGGCAGGGCGAAGACTTCCCCCTGCGGCGCGTCAATGATGATGTCAAAGTGCTGGAGGGTGTCCACGCCTATCTGGCATCTGCCGCCTGTTCCCGTCACGGCGAAGGAAAGGCCGTCCATCTGGAAGTCCGGCCCCATGCGGAGGGTGGAGGGTATGCCCAGCTTCATGACGTTGCGGTCCCCGCTGTGTCCGTTGATGTCGGAGGCCTTGGTCGTGAGCTGGTTTCCATTTGGGTCCGCGGGCCACTGTTCCAGCGGGGCCAGGGAAAGGGAAGAACCGGAATCAAGGGCCAGCAGGAAGGCGTCTCCTCCCCGGGAGCAGCGGACATAGAAAATTCCGGATGGGTGGCGTTCCACTTCCAGCGGCTTCATGTTCTGGGAGGGAAAGCGGGAGCGTTCCAGAAATTGGAGGGAAGCATCCCTTACGGACAGCAGGAACGGGGAGAAGCCCAGGTAGTTGATTCCCAGAATGCCGTCCACCCTGACCTGCATATCTTTTTGAAGGGGGGTGAGGTCCATGGCGAGGCCGAAGAAATTTTTAATGTGAAGCCCTCCGATAGAGAAGGACTTCATGGCGAAAAGCTGGGGAACGGTGTTGACATTGGAGCCGGGGGCGATCTGCGCGTTTTCAAGCGGCAGGCCGGGGAAATTCTTCTTGATGAATTTAATGTCAAACGTGGTGTGGGAGGCCGCCGTGTCCACAATGAGATTGCATGGAACGCCGTTAATGGTGCATTGCGCCACAAGAAGTTTGCTGTGGGCGTCTCTCGTCAGCCGGACGGGGTTCAGGTCCGTGATGGAAACAACGGGCCTGCCCTGGGCGGGGTCCGGCTGTTCCGCTGCGGAGAGAGGAAGCGCGCCCAATGCCAGAAGGGCCGCGGAAGCGCGGAAAAGGCTGCATGGGAAGAGCATCCCTTACTGGTAAGCGCGCCTCTGCGGTTTGACAAGTCAATTTGACGGAGAATCAGTCATGGCTGCGGTGGTTGGGCTTGTGGCGGCGTTCCAGTTCCACGCGGTCCTCATAATTCCGGGCCTGCACCTTCCGGTCTCTCTTCCCGGCCCGTTCCACGTTCATCTGCCTTTTTTTCTGGCGTTTGGCAAGCCGCGCGATTTCATCTTCCAGATTCAGGAAATTCAAGTACCGCTCCCTGTCCAACGTTCCTTCCTCCACGGCTTTCCTGATGGCGCAGCCGGAATCCGTGCCGTGGCTGCAATCCGCAAATTTGCATTCCTGGGCCAGCTCCGTCAAATCCGCAAAGCTTTCCCGCAGGGTATGTTCATCCGTCCACATCTGGATTTCACGGATTCCGGGATTGTCAATCAGCAGGCCGCCGTGTTTGAGGAGCACCAGTTCGCGCGCCACGGTCGTATGGCGTCCCTTGCCGGTCACCTCATTCACTTCCCCCGTCCAGAGCCATTCGTCCCCCAGCAGGGTATTGACCAGCGTGGATTTTCCCACTCCGGAGGAACCGACGATGCAGATGGTTTTTCCCCTGGAAAGGCATTTGCGGAATTCCTTGATTCCCTTGTTGTGCAGGGCGCTGATGCCGATGATGGAGCATTCCGGGGAGAGTTCCCGCAGGGCCTGCACGGCTTCGTCCACTTCCTCCCTGGAGAAAAGGTCCGTTTTATTGAGCAGGATGAGAGGGGCGGCGCCGCTGCGGCGGATGAGCGTAAAGTAGCGCTCCATGCGCCTGGGGTTGAAGTCCGTTCCCGGCTCCGTCACCACGGCTACGGTGTCCACATTGGTTCCCAGAACCTGTTCCGCGCTGCTTTTTCCCGGAGCTTTGCGGGAAAAACAGGTCTGGCGGGGGAGAATGGCGCGTATGACGGCTTCGTCTCCCGCTTCCCCCGGGTCAATCGCCACCCAGTCTCCTACGGCGGGCAGTTCCGCATCCGTGGCGGCGTCATGCCAGAGCTTGCCGCTGACGACCGCGTCCACGTCTTCCCCGCCGTCCAGCAGGGCGGTGAAGTTGATTTTCGTTTCCCGGATGAGGCGTCCCGGAACCCAGCCGGGTTTGGCGACGGCGTTGAAAGCGCGTTGAAAGTGGTCGTTCCAGCCTAAATCCTGAAGAGTGACGGGCATGAAAGGTGAAAATGCGGTTTTTGGGGAGGGTGGCGGCGTTCGTAGCCAGCCAGCATTTAATCATGCTGGAAACGCCTTTCCGGTTCAAGCACGGAACGGGTCTGCCGCCCGGCATGACGGACCTTTTTCCCGTGCGAGGCGGCACGCGCGTTCGATGATCTGAAGGGCAATCTGTGTTTTAGGCGCTTTTTCCAGCAGTTCCGTCCGGTCCGGATAAACGAGCAGGACTTCATTTTCCGAGGAATTAAAGCCGATGTCGCTGCGGGAAACGTCGTTGGCCACGATCATGTCGCACCGCTTGCGCTCCAGCTTTCCACGCGCGTAGTCTTCCACGTCATGGGTTTCCGCCGCGAAGCCCACCAGGACGCCGTTGAAGCCGAATTCCGTGCGCATGGAACCCAGGATGTCCGCGGTGCGCTCCAGCTCCAGAATCATGCGTTCCCCCGTTTTCTTGATCTTGCGGTCCGGGACGGAGACGGGGCGGTAGTCCGCCACGGCGGCGCTGAGGATGGCGGCATCCGCATAGGGAGCCTGGTTTTTTTACGGCGTCATACATTTCCTGCGCGCTTTCCACCGGAAGGAAGTCCACGCCGTGCGGAACGTCCAGGGAGGTGGGACCGGAGACGAGAAGGACGCTGTGGCCTTCGTGAACCGCCGCTTCCGCCAGGGAGTACCCCATTTTTCCGGAGGAATGGTTGGTGAGGTATCTGACGGGGTCAATCGCTTCCCTGGTGGGGCCTGCCGTAATGAGAAAACGCATGGGCGGCATTATGCGGAATCACGGGTAAAAGTGAAGAGTGATCTTGTGCAGCCGCGCATTATGTTCCGGCTTGACTCCTTCCCGCGATTGGGGGAGTTATGAAGGCGTGATTTACTGGGACAACAACGCCACCACTCCGCTGGACCCGGAGGTTTACGCGGCCATGGAGCCGTTTTTAAAGGAACGGTTTTTCAACCCGTCCGCCGGTTACGGCTACGCCAGGAGCGTGCGCGAGGCGGTGGAGGAAGCCCGTGCGGACGTTGCCGCCCTGCTGGGCGCGCTCCCCTCGGAGATTGTGTTTACCTCCGGCGGAACGGAGGCCACCAATATGGCTTTCCGGCAGATGGCCGGGGAACGGAACGGAGGAATAGGCGTGCTTTCCACGGATCATGACGCCTCCCTGAAAACCGCCGTGGCTCTGGACCAGGGTCGAGTCTGTCCGGTGGACCGGGAAGGCCGAGCGGTTCCGGAAGAATGGGAGGCCATGTGCGCGGCTGGGGTGTCCGGCGTTTCCTTTGCCTGGGCCAATAACGAGACGGGCGCGTTGCAGGAGGCGGCGGCTTTGTGCTCCGCCGCCCGGCGGCATGGAGCGTCCGTGCATCTGGACATGGTGCAGTGCGCCGGGAAAATCCCTGTGGACCTGCACGGGATGGAGGTGGATTACGCTTCCGTGTCCGCCCACAAGTTCCATGGTCCCAAGGGGGCGGGCTGCCTGTACAGGCGCTCGGGAGCCGGCTTTTCTCCCCTGCTGTTCGGCGGAGGGCAGGAGCACGGGTTAAGGTCCGGCACGGAGAATGTGCCGGGGATCATCGGATTTGGAGCCGCGGCGCGCGCGGCATTAAGGCATTTGGAGGAGGACGCCGGAAGGCTGGCCCGGCTGCGGGATTCCTTTGAGTCCCTCCTGCGGGCACAGGTGGATGGCGTGACGGTACATTCCGGTGGGATGGAGCGCATTCCGAATACCTCCAATCTGGCGTTTGACGGTTGCACGGCGGAGGCGCTGATGCTGTTGCTGGAGCCTGCGGGGCTGCTGTGCTCGGCAGGGTCCGCCTGCCACACGCTGCAGCCCATGCCTTCCCACGTACTGAAGGCCATGGGGCTGCCCGACGGGGCGGTGCGTTCCTCCCTGCGTTTTTCCCTGTCTTTCATGACGACGCAGGAGGAAGTGGAGCAGGCTGTGTCCCTGGTGGCGGCCGCCGTCCGGAAGGTGCGCGGCGTTCAGTCTTCCCGGACCGGCCCGGTGCTTGTGTATAAGCCGTAACGACGGTTTTTTCCTGGGAGGCGGATAGCGAGGAAAGGACGGTGAGTTTCTTTCCCCACACGCCGTTTGCTGCCCTGAACTTAGGAAGTCTCCGATGGCCCGGTCCGGGTGCGGCAGGGCCTTGGAAACGTGAGGAAAAAGAGGGGAGCAAGCCATGGCCGCGCCCATCCTTTTTCGCTGGGGAGCATGACTTTCTTTCTTGAGCTTTGTGGACGCTCCATGCTAATTTATATAGACTCTGAAAGGAATTACTGCGTACCTGTCATGAATGTATGAAAATAGAACATTACCAGAACAAGGATGAAACGGAGGTCCTGAATATTTGGCTGAAAGCGTCCGAACAGGCCCATGCTTTTGCAGGGGTGGGGTTCTGGTGCGGCCTGGTGGAGGATATGAGGCAGGTGTACCTGCCCAGGGCGCGTACGTGGGTATGCCGGGACGGCGGCGGCGTGGTCGGGTTTGCGTGCCTGGTGGGGGAAGGAGAGCTGGCCGCCCTGTTCGTGGCTCCGGAGCGGCAGTGCGAGGGAATAGGCACGGCTCTGCTGGACTGGGTGAAGGAGCACAGCAAGGGGATGCTGACGGTGGGCGTTTACGAGGAGAACGCCCGTGCCCGCGCGTTCTACAGGCGCGGAGGATTTGAGGAGATCGGCTCCAGGGATGACGAGCTGACAGGAAGCCGGGAGTACCGGATGGAATGGAAAAGAGAAAGTACCTGATAACAATAAAAAAGGCGGAGGCTCCAATGAACCTCCGCCCCGGTGAAGCAGATAAGCGTCAGGCAAGTTCAACCTTGACGCCGCTCTTCTCAACCTGGTCAGCCATTTCAGGAGAAAGGGCTTCATCAGTGATGAGCATGGAGATCTGTGAGGGCGCAACGGTATAGAATGCCGGGTTGTTCGCTACGCTGGTGGAAGGCATGGCGATGATCACCTTGGCATCCGGGGGAATGACGCTCTTGATGAATTCGGATTGCAGCATGTTCTTGTATCCGGCGCCATGCTTGGGGGAGTAGCAGTCCGGCGTCAGTACAACCATGTCAATGCTCAGGGAACCTGCGGCCTTGGCGGCTTCCTGTCCCACATAGACCAGGGCTTCGCGGTCGAAGCGTCCGCCCGTGCAGTAGAAGCTCAGGTTCGGAATGCCTTCAAGCCGGGTCAGCAGCGTGGGGTTGTTGGAAACCACGTGCGTATCCCTGGAATTAATGTGGTTGCAGATCTGGTAGCCCATGGTGCTGCTGTCAATGAACATGACCACGGAAGCGGGGATGTTCTGGACGGCTTTTTTTGCAATCCTTATGGAAACATCGTCTTGAGTGACAATGTCTTCATGGAGGGATTTATGGGTAAGGGCCAGAGCGCCGCCATGGACGCGCTTGAGAAAGCCGCGTTTCTCAAGGTTAATCAAATCATTACGGACCGTTTCATCCGTGACCTTCATCTGTTTGGCCAGAGCAATGGTTCTTGCGGCTCCATGTTCGGCCAGCGTTTTCAGAATGAACTCTTTACGTTGGGATGCTAAATACATTGGGTTCTGTTTTTCTATATAGAATGTTTACACGTTCTAGGTGTTAAGTTGTTTTCTAACAATTTTTCACTGTCCCAGTCAAGCGTTAGAAATTCTAAGTTTTGATTGTTATTGTGAATAATGCAGATTTTGTAATAATGGGACAATTGAATACCGAGAAATGTACAAAAATAATTTTATGATGCACAAACTAGTTATCGGTATGACAGAGTTTATCAATCTGGAATGATAATGGACGCCGGATCGAAGTTGGGAGTGGGGAACGTGAGCTGGAGATGGCGCAGTTTTTCCACCATCAGGCGGGCGACGACGAGGTTCCTGTACCATTTCCGGTCTGCCGGAATGATGTACCAGGGAGCATCCGGAGTGGACGTTTTTTCAATGAGATCCTGATAGGCCGTCTGGAATTCGTCCCAGCGGTTCCGGTCATCCAGGTCGTCCATGCAGAACTTCCAAAGTTTGTCCGGATCCTGGAGCCTGGATTCCAGCCGTCTTTTCTGTTCCGCCTTGGAAATATTCAGGAACAGCTTGATGATGACGGTGCCTTCTTCCGCAAGCATGGATTCAAAATCCAGAACGTGCTTGTAACGTCGCTTCCAGACGGGGTCCGGGAAGATTTTTTTCACGCGGACGGCGATGATGTCCTCGTAATGGGAACGGTTGAAGATGGCGATCTGCCCCTTGGCGGGCACTTCCTTGTGCACGCGCCACAGGAAGTCGTGGTCCAGTTCTTCAATAGTAGGTTTTTTAAAGGGAACCACGTGCAGCCCCTGCGGGTCCACCCGGGAAAAGACGTGCTTGACGCATCCGTCCTTGCCGCCTGCGTCCATGGCCTGCAGAATGACGAGAACCCTGTGCTTGTGCTGGGCGAAGAGTTTTTTCTGCAGTTCCTGCAGTTCTTCCCTCAGCTTGTCGAATTCAACCAGGGATTCTTCCTTGGTTCCGGAGAAGAGAGATTTGTCATCCGGAGAGTAATCCTTTAAACGCAGTTTTTTGCCCGGAGGCACCAGGTAACGGTTCATTGTATGCGAAGTTAACGTTGAAGAAGCGGGAGAGGAGGTGGAAGAGGTTTTCATGGCGGCGGGTTTGGCCGGAAAATCCGGCCCGAAGAATTGCTGAAGGGCGTCCTTGATGACTTTCCTTTTGAATTTGGGGAACATCTCCAGCTTGAGGTCCTGGAGGGGTATCCATTTCGTTTTTGAGAATTCAGGGCTGCGGTGCAGGTCCGTCTTGGGGCGCCTGGCCTTGCAGCGCACCAGGAAGTAGGTTTGCTCCTGGCCTATCCAGCGCGTGACTTTGCGGTTGCCGGAGGGGTATTTGTACCGCAGGCCGGGGAGGCGGCTGACAATGGTGTATTCCGTGGGACGCAGGCCCACTTCCTCCCATACCTCCCGCGCGAGCGCCCGTTCAATGCTTTCATTTTTAATGACGCCTCCCTGCGGGAAGTGCCAGTACGGGTTGCGGCCGTTGTCCTTGCCCAGCAGCACGTAGCCGTCGGCGTCCATGATGACGGCTGCTGCGTTGAGTCTCCAGTTTTTGGCTGTAGATGGAGTGTCCATGACGGGAGGGGGCGGCTTAACTGGCGGTTTGAGCCGGCGTTTCCGGCTTTCCGGTTTCCGGAGCGGCATTTTCCGGTTCATCCTGCCAGATGAAGTGTTCCAGCTGGATGCGGCGCGCGTAGGCCGCCGCTTCCCTGGCTCTGGGACCGGAGGTCTGCGCTAGTTTTTTAGCCAGCGCCAGGGCGCCGTCCCAGTCCTGGAGCTGGCCCAGCAGGCGGATGGAGGCGAACCCGGCATTGTAGAACCAGTGCCAGTCCCGGCGCTTGTTGGCGGAACTGCCGCTGGGCGTATGGGCCAGGATGGAGGCGTAGTCATCCAGCGCCTTTTTCTGGTCGTTCATCCGTTCGTAGAATTGGGCCCGCTGGGTGAGGGCCTTGAATTTCCAGGCCAGGCCCAGGTTGGGGGTGTCCAGAATTTCCGTGCACAGGTTGATGGCCTTGCGGAGGGTGTCCGAATGGGTGTCTTCCTTCGTCACCCAAGCGTCCGCCTGGATGGAGAGGGCCAGCAGGCGCATGTAGCGCGGAAGGGGGGAGGAAAGGAGGTTTTCCAGAGCGGCGATGCATTGGTCCGCTTCTCCCATGCGCAGCAGGACGGAGGCTTCTTCTATCCTGGCGGGCTGCGCAAAGGGGGTGTCCCCCGCGCCCAGGGTTTTGAAGATGTTCAGGGCGGCTTTCAGCGTATTGCCGGTGTTGCTTTGCTGGGCGGCTTTTCCGGCCAGGAAGAGGGCCGCCGCCTGGAGGGGGCTGCCAGGGTATTTGGAGGGGAAGGGCTGGAGGACAAGCTGCGCTTCATGGAAATCCCCGTTCTTGTACAGGAGTTCCCCCAGCTTGAGATAGAGCATGTCCGCCTGTTTGCCTTCCGAATCCAGGGCGATGGCCTGGCGGCAGGCCTGGATGGCGCTGGGCCATTCCTGCCGGCTTTCCGCCTCCAGGATGTTCAGCCGCGCAAGCTGCATGGTCTGTTCCGGAGTCAGCTGTTCTTTTTCCAGCGGCGGAAGAACGGCCTGCACGGTTTCAAGGTCCGGCGGGTTGAGGTTCAGGGCTACTTCCGCCTGGTCCAGCCGGGCCTGGGTTTTCAGGGCCGGGTCTGTCGCCAGGGCCACGAAGGACGCCAGCAGTTCGGGAGCCTGGGGGTTCATTCTTTTGGCGGCGTAATGGGCCTGTTCAAAGAGGATGTGTTCCCGGAGCTGGGCAGAGCCGGCGGCTTCCTTGACCAGGGCGGCGGCTCCAGCGGCGTCATTGGCGTTCAGCGCAGCCAGATTTTCATTGAACAGGGCGCTTTCCGCCGTTTTTTCAGAGGCGCGCCGGGCTGCTTCCCGGAAGAGGCTCTGCGCCAGAGGGTAGTCTCCCTTGCGGAAGGCCAGGGCTCCCTGCTGGAAGACGAGGCCGGGGGACGTTCCGGGATATTTGGAGATAAGGCGTTCCGCGTCTTCCACGCGGTTTTTGTCCAGCAGAGTGGTGATGGTATTCAGGGAAAGGGTCTGGACGGGAAGGCTCTGAGGATATTTGGAGAGGCCGTCCTCCGCCATTTTGACAGCTCCCGCCAGGTCGTCCTTTGCCAGAAGCAGGCTTCCCATGGCATACATGGCTGCCGGCTGGCGGGCCGCATCCCTGGCATTCACCCAGCCGGTGAGTTTTTCCAGCGCCTGGGGATTGGTGCGGAAGATGTCCTCCTCCAGCAGGATGTTGAAGGCGTCCATCAGCAGGGAGGATTCCGATTTGCCGCCAATGAACGCCAGCAGGCGTTCTTCCGCCGTTCCGGCAGTGTGTGGGGCTTCCTCTTCCTGAGGCTGGGCGCGCGTTTCCTCTTCCGCCTGTTCCGGGTTGTTTTTCTCCCGGACGATTTCCGCCCTGGCGAGGGCCAGACGGCCCAGATCCCGGATTTTCCCCGGATAGGCCTTGTTGTCCATGACGGCGGCGAAGATTTTTATAGCCTGGTCCAGGTTCCCCTGTTTGTCGGCCAGTTTGCCTTCCACGAGTTCGGCATAAGAGCGCATGGGCAGGTCCCTGGCCGTGCCGTCGTCCATTCCCGTCTTGAATTGTTCAAGAATGGCGGCGGCCTCCGCATAGCGCCCCAGGTTCACCAGAACGTCCGCCAGAAGGACGTGCGCGGTCCGGGAGATGGCGGGGGATTCCGCCTGCCCCAGCCTGGTGAGGGCATCCAGTAAAAGCTGCCGGTCCTGAAGCTGGCGCGCGAGCTGGGCTTTCAGCTGGAAGCCGTAGAGGGAGAGCGGGTCCGTTTCAGGAATGGAGGAGAGTTTTTCCAGGGCCCTGGTAAAGGAGCCTTTATTAAAGAGGCCCGCCGCCATCCAGTATGATTTCATGGAGGAGTCCGGAAGTTGTTCCCAGGCAGTCAGTCCTTCTTCCGTTTTTCTGGCGCGGATCAGGGCTTCCGCCAGGAAGGGGCGGATGATGGCTTTCTGGGATTCCGGAAGATTTTTGGAGTTCAGGCATTCCTGAAAATGCTTGCTGGCTTCCAGGGGCAGGCGGTCTTCCAGGGCTTTCAGACCCTGCTGGTATTTTTTATTTTTCAGGAGAGCCTGCCTGTTCTGCGAGAGGGGAGCCTCCGGAGGAGGTGTTGCCGCGGCTGCAGGGGGAGTGCCCCCCATGGTGAGCAGAAAAGCCGCGCAGGACGTAAGAACGGCAAGGGAAAAACGGGGACTGAAGAAGGTGTGCATCATCGTAGGATTATGATTCAGGCCCCATGAAGATGAGCCGGATGTAGCGTTTGCCGGAGGCGGTCAGCTTCGGATCCTTGCTGGAGCCGGAAACGCGGTTGCAGGTCCTGTACAGTTGGGAGAAGGGATGGGGAACAGCCCGGATGACGGAGGGTTCCGTGCAGGGCTGGTCGGAGGGAGTCACGGAAACGGGAACTCCCGTTCCCGTAAAGCTGATTTCCCAGGACTTGGGATTGGCCGGTCCCGGTTTCAGCAGGAAGGGGTAGCGTTTGACAAGATTGGGCAGGCTTCCGGTAGATGGAGCGCGTACGACGTACTGAACGGGCAGGGAGGAGATATGGCGGGAGAGGGAGAATTCCGCGCCGTCCTTGCACTGCATGAGGGCGGGAGCCGGGTCAAAACCGGCCAGGTTCAGGCCGTTGTAGGCGCCATGGCGGTTGGGGGTACCCAGTTTCAGGCTGGAATACCAGTTTTCAAAGTCGTCCTGGAGCTTGAGGCAAAGTTCCAGATGCACATGGGCGCGTGTTTTGTTCAGGCCCACTCCGGAGTAGCCCAGTTTTCCGATGACGTTTCCGGTGCCTACCCGGTCCCCCTCCTTGCAGGAGACGGAAGCCAGATGGGCGTACAGGCTGTAAAGCGGGCCGTCCGCCAATTGGTGTTCGATCACCACATAGCGGCCGTAGTTGCTGTGGGTGGGGTTGGCGGAAGCGTGGACCACGGTGCCTCCGGCTACGGGATGCACGTCGTCCAGCGGAGTGCCGGAGGCGTCGCGCCTGAGGGGCTTGATATCGATGCCTTCATGGAATTTGACGGCTACGGGGCCTGCCTGGGTTCTGACGAGGGTCCGGGTAAAGCCGTAGGCTCCCGCCTCCCAGGGCTGGGATTTCTTCCCTTCAAAGTTCCGGTCCACGTACATGTAGAAGTCCTGCGGACGGTTGTCCAGCAAGGCCGTGTTTTCCGTGGGGAAGCGCACGACAATATCCGCCATCAGGAATGGCATGCTCCAGAAGAACAAGAGGATGCCGATCAGGGAAGGGAAGAACTTGCCGTGCATGCTCATACAGGGGGTGCTGGATCAGATCCGCCCCCGGCGGGTGCTGACCACGGTGCGGTCCTTATGTTCTTCGGGCTCCTTGGCTTCCTTCTTTTCCTGGGTGGGGTCCTTGATGGGAAGAAGGGGCTTGGTGACGGCGGCCAGCTTGTTGATGGGCTCTTCCCTCTTGGGGTCCGCCGGAGGAATGAATTCCGCCATGGCGGCAAGGTCCGCCGGGGAGAAGCCGCCCATGACGGCCAGTTTGCCGGAGGTAACGGGTTTGTTGTAAAGGCGCAGAGGCTGCATGGCATGACCGTTGACGACCGGCAGTATCTGCTTGCCGAGGTTGGCGGCGGTTACTCCTTCCACCCGGCTGTCCAGGCCTTTTCTGACATTGACTACAATGCCGTAGGTATTGTCCTCTGCCGGGAAGGAGTAGTAGGATTCAATGTCCTTCTGGGAAATGAAGGGAGCTTTGCTGTAGTAATGCCCGTCCCGCTCAAAGGCGAATTTTTTGCTGTCCGTCGCTCCCGTCTCCATGTGGAAGCTGACGGGATACTTGTCCGGGCCGCAGGAGCAGAGCATGAGGGAGCCAAGGAAGAACAGGAGCATTTTCATAATGTCCATGATAAAAGATTTAGTTCTCCCGGGGCAAACCAATAAACAGGCATGGAGTAATTTTATGCCGCCGTTACGGCAGGAGGGAGAGCGTTTTTTGAACAATCAGGTCCACTGGCATCAGTTTTCCCGCTCCTTCCGCTCCGCAGGCCAGCACGCCGGATTCACAGGGCCCCAGAATGCAGTGGCCCTTTCTTTGTTTCAGGACGGCCGCATTTTGCTGCGTGGCCGTGTGTTCCCACATGTGGACGTTCATGGCCGGACAGATGAGCACCGGGGCCTGGCAGGCCAGATAGAGGGAGCTGAGCATGTCCGGGGCGAAGCCGTGGGCGAAGTTGGCCATGGTGTTGGCCGTGGCGGGGGCCACGAGCAGAAGGTCCGCCCGCTGGGCCAGTTGGATGTGCGGGGGAACCCAGTCCGCCTTTTCATCCTCAAAGGAGGAGAAGACGGGATTGCGGGAGATCGTGTGCAGGGTGAGGGCTGTAACGAATTCCAGGGCCTTGGCCGTGCAGACGCAGTGCACCTCATGCCCGCTTTTGACGAGGGCGGAAGCGATGTCCGCCGCCTTGTACGCGGCAATGGAGCCGGTGATGCCCAGAATGATGCAGGCCATGGGTGGGGAGGGGTCAGGCTTTGGAGGCTTTTTTGCCTTCGTCAATGAGTTTCCAGAAGTGTTTGGACTGGCTCAGGATTTCATCTTCCCCTGCGGTCGGGGAGATGTTGGTGCGGAACAGAAAGTCGTTCAGGCTGTTGGCGTGCAGAACGCGGTGGACGACCACCTTGCCTTCAATGACTTCAAAGTAGATGCGGTAGTCCCTGGCTACGTAGCGGTAAAGAATTTTGCCATCCTTTTCCATCTTGCCGAAGCGGGCGTCATCAAGGGTTTGGAGGGTGGATTCAGAGACCTGGAAGTCCCCGAGCAGGTCCAGTTGTTCCAGGGTGGGGATGCTGGATACTTCCGCAGCGCTGATTTTATTGAAGACGATTTGAAGCACGCCCTTTTTTAAGTGCGCCGGCGGGTTAGTTCAAGCCTGAAACAAGGCACGGACCGATTTTGAGAAGGACCGTTCCGAACCCCGGCATTCCCTTGGGAGCCGGGGTTCCGGATTAACGGGAGTCCTGCGTGGGGATGATGCCCCTGCTTTTTACCACCTGGGTGCCGCGAATGACTTCAACGGTCAGAGGCTTTTCCCCCGTGAGGTAATAGGTGGCATCCAGCATGTCCCCGTAGTTGTTAATGGTCGTGCCGTTGATGCTGATGAGGATGTCTCCTGTCTGGATGCCTCCCCGCGCGAGAGGGCCTCCGTTAATGAGGCCTTCAATGACGGGAGTGGAGGCGTTGATATCCAGCAGGCATCCCAGGCGCACCCTCTTGGCTTCCGGATGGGCTGCCAGGAAGGAGATGGCCTGGGCGGGCAGCAGGTGGCAGGTTCCCTTGCGGGAAACTCCCAGCACGATGCCGACCAGACGGTTTTCAGCGTCATAGCACGGCTGGCCGATGGGCGGCGCAGCCAGTTTGGGGAATTGGGCGCGGACAAGACGCAGCGGGAAGCTGGTGTCTCCTATGGAGTGCTCCATGCCCACGTAAATTCCCAGGGTGGTTTCATTCCGGCTGCTGGCAAAGGCCAGCTTGTCGCCGCGCTTGAGAAGGCCGGAGGGCGTCACAACCGCCTGCCCGTCGTGTATGCGGGCAGCGTCCACCTTGAAAATCGTCAGGCCCGTGAGCTTTTCCTGGGCCCATACCTGAAGGGGAGGGGTGTCCTTGTCCCCAAGGTAGTAGGTCACACCGCCGTTTTTAAAGACCCGGTAGGGAATCAGGGAGGCGAGCATGTCTTTTCCGACCTGCGCCGCCATGGCCGTGTACGGCTCTCCTTCCGCCTGGTGGGGAATGGCTTCTACCTTAAAAGGGGCAGGCACGGCCGCCGCTTGATAAATCAAGCCTGCAACGGCTATGCCCGCCAATATCGGAGCCAGGTTCATCATGGATTGTTACATCTCGATGAGAACTCGGGATACCGGTTTTTTATCGGTATTGGAATCAGTTTTCAGCTGATTGTCGTTGGCCGATGTTTCATATGAAGGCGCTCCCGTGGTGAATTCGGGTTTTTCCGCAGGGGCGACTTCGGTTGAGGGTTGTTCAATAGTTTCCTTACTTACGGGAACCGCTTTTTCCTTCAGGAGAATCTCTTCCTTATCCTTGGTGGAGGATGCGTAAGAGTCAGAAGGATCATCCATGTTCCCGGATGCGATAATAACGCCTACCGCAGCCAATGTCACGATGGACATGGAAGCATAGACCCACTGCCAGCCACGAAAGTTCTGCAGATAGTTGTCCAGGCGTTCGAGTAACAATTTCCAAGCAGAGTGGGTAGCCGGATCGGTTTCCTTTCTAAGATGAAAATTGCGGAGGAAATCTTCTTCAAAGTTGTCATGGTAACAAGCTTCCTTACGGAAAGATGCCAGCATGGCAACCAGAGTTTCCTCGTTATGTTCTGTGGATTGTTTATCCATCGTCGTTGATGTTAAGTGTAATAAAGGTTAGGGTGTTTTAGTCCCGAATCTGGGACTATGCGTTTGACAGGGCGGAGGGAACCGATGTTCAATATTTTTTCCACCGTTAACTCAGATATTCCGCCAGCAGGCCTTGCAGCTCCTTGTGGGCATAATGCAGACGTGATCTGAGCGTTCCTTCAGAGATGCCCAGAAGGGCGGATATTTCCGTGTGGTTGAGTCCTTTTACATCATGAAGCACAACGACTTCCCTGTGCTTGGTGGATAGTTTTTTCAATGCTTCATTAATCTTGAGCTGAAGTTCGTTCAGATGGGTGCGTCGTTCCGGGTCCGCTCCGTCCGTTTCGTCAGCCATGTTCATGTCCTTTTCCGTATGGTCGCCGTACTCGTCGTCGTCCAGGCTGTAGGTCATCCTGCGGTTGCGTTTTTTCAGGAAGTTTCTGGCATGGTTGACGGCAATGGAGTGCAGCCATGTATAAAAGGCGCTTTGTCCGTTGAAGTAGCGCAAGGCCCGGTAGGCTTTGGAGAACGCTTCCTGGGCGATGTCATAGGCATCGTCGTAGTTGTCCGTCATCTGGTACAGGGTGGCATGGAGCTTGCGGCTGTGGCGAATGACAAGTTCGTCAAAAGCTCGCGAATCTCCCTCCCGCGCCCTGGCGACCAGTTCAGTGTCTTCCAAGGTCGTATATGCAATGGGTCCCGACATATTAGCAGCAGAATACCCAAAAATAGGGACCCGCTACAAGGGCAAATCGTATGCACGCCCCCCCTTTACCCTCAAACCAGCGCATGTATGCCACATTAACTGTGGTATATCCGCCCGGAGTCGGGTAGTCTCCGGTGAAATACCAGTCGCCGCAGGGGCCTTCTATGGATTCATGCAGGTTTTCGATGGTCTGGAAGATGACTTCCACGGGGCACGGGGCGTCGTGCGGAGTGACCAGGCGGGTGATTTCACGGGAGATTTCAGCGTCCGTCAGGCCTTCGTAAATGGCCTTGACGCAGTTGCGCCGTTCTTCCCTGGGCTTGGTCAGTTCCTCCTTGCATGCCTTGTATACTTCTTCCAGCAACCGGGCCTGCCCGTGCTGCTTGATCAGGGAGACTGCCGCCTGGAAGGCGATGAAGTTCCCCAGTTCGGACATGTCAATGCCGTAGCAGTCCGGATACCGGATTTGCGGAGCGGTGGAGGCGACGACGATTTTCCGCGGATTGGTGCGGCCCAGGATGCGGAGGATGGACCTTCTCAGCGTGGTGCCGCGGACGATGGAGTCGTCAATGGCGACGAGCACGTCTTCCGGTCCCACGGCCCCGTAGGTGAGGTCATATACGTGGGAGACAAGCTGCGCGCGGCTCTTTTCCTGCGTGATGAAGGTGCGCATCTTGATGTCCTTGTGGGCGATTTTTTCACCGCGCGGCCACCGTTTCAGGATGGCGCTGTCCAGCATGTTTTCATCCAGGGTCCCGTTTCTCAGGGCTTCCAGTAGCTGGGCGTGCACGCGCTTGCGGCGGTAGACGCGCAGGCCTTCCAGCAGGCCGTAGTAGGCGGTTTCCGCCGTGTTGGGAATGTAGGTGATGGCGGATTTGTCAAAGCGGTCTTCCAGGGAGTCCACGATCTGCGGGGTCAGCGCCGCGCCCAGGGCCTTGCGTTCCCGGTACACGATGGGGTCGTTCCCGCGGGAGAAGTATATCTTTTCAAAGGAACACGGCGTGGGTTTCAGGGGCGTGGTGAATTCCGTGATGACGTGCGTGCCGTCCGCCTTGATGGAAAGCATGTTGGCCGGCGGCAGTTCCTGCACCTGTTCGCTTTCCACTTCAAAGACGGTCATCAGCGGGACGCGTTCAGAGGCCACGGCAATGAATTCATCCGTAATCAGGTAGTGGCAGGGGCGGATGCCGTGCGGGTCCCGCAGGCAGAAGTAGTCCCCGTTGCCGATGGCTCCCATGATGGCGTAGCCGCCGTCCCACTGCCTGGCGGAGTTGTGAATGATTTCCTGGATGTTGAGCCGGGAGGAGATGGCATGGGGGATTTCCGGGCCGGGCATGCCGCTGTCCCGCAGGGCGCGGTAAAGGTCCGTATGGGCTTCATCCAGATGGTAGCCGATTTCTTCAAGGACGGTCTGCGTGTCCGTGCCGAAGACGGGATGCTGGCCGCGCTCAATCATGCGCTGGTTCAGTTCCGGCGTGTTGGTCATGTTGAAGTTGCCCAGCACCATCAGGGTGCGCGTCGGCCAGTTGGTGCGGCGCAGGTAGGGATGGCAGGAGCCTTCGTCAAAGAGGCCGGAGGTGCCGTAGCGGAGGTGCCCCATCAGGATTTCCCCGCCGTAGTCAAAGTTGTTTTTAATGTCTTCAGCGTCTTTCAGGTTGACCTGGCCGCGGCGGACTTTTTTGTTAAGCTTCTTGATTTGCCCGTTGAAGATGGTGGTGAGGGCGTCCTTGCTGGCGTCCCGGGTGCGGAACAGGTAGGGCTGGCCGAGGGGCATGTTCAGTTTCACGCAGCCGATGCCCGCGCCATCCTGGCCGCGGTTGTACTGCTTTTCCATCAGGATGAGCAGCTTGTTGAACGCCCAGAGGGTGGAGCCGTATTTATCCTGAAAATAAGAGAGAGGCTTAAGCAGACGAATGGCGGCTACGCCGCACTCGTGTTTAAGAAAATCGCTCATGGGATTGTGATGAAAAGATTGTCCTGTAAGTGTGGTGTATCCGCTGCAAGGAGATGGTGCCTTCTCTATTCGCCCTGTACCTTGACATGAATGCCGCGGCCTTCTCTCAACGTGCCGATGACCGTGCCGCCGGGGCCTGCCTTCAGTGCGGCTTCCACATCCTCCGGCTTCACGATGGCTACCCAGCCGATGCCCATGTTAAAGGTGTTGAAGCGGTCCTGCGGGTCCACATGCTTCAGGATTTTCTGGGCTGCGGTGTTGTCCCAGCAGGGAATGGTGAGGTCCGCGCCGTAGTCGCCCAGGAAGCGTTCCAGGTTTTCCGGAAGGCCGCCCCCCGTGATGTGGGCGTATGCCTTCGGGATGACGTTGAAGCGGCGCATGTCCGCCACCACGTCATGGTACAGGCGGGTGGGCTGCAGCAGGGAACGGAGTTCCTCTTCATCAACCACGTCCGGGTTTTCCTCCAGAATGCGGCGGATAAGGCTCCAGCCGTTGGCATGGAAGCTGTCGGATTTGTAGCCGATGAATACGTCTCCGGGGCGGACGGTCTTGGGGTCGATCAGCTTGCTTTTTTCACAGCATCCGATGCAGAAGCCGGAGAGTTCCACGATGGATTCCGGAACCACGCCGGGCATTTCCGCCGTTTCTCCGCCGGCCAGGATGCAGTTGCAGGATTCCAGATAGTCGCACATGCCGGCCACCAGGCGGGTGATGCGGGTACGTTCCTGTTCCAGATTGGAGATGCCCAGGTAGTCCAGGAAAAGAAGAGGGTCTCCGCCCGTGGTAAGGATGTCGTTGACGTTCATGGCCACCAAGTCCTTGCCGGCGGTTTCCACCATGTCCAGTTCGAAAAGGATTTCCGTCTTGGTGCCTACGCCGTCGCATCCGGTGACGATGACCGGTTCCTTGTAGGAGCTCAGGTCATAGGCGGCGGCAAAAAGACCGAAGGCCTGGTGCAGGGATCTCTGCTTTTGCGTTCTTTTAACGTGAGAGCTGATGTCGGATACGAAAGCGGCTGCTTCTTTGGTATCGACCCCCGATTGCTTGTAGGTTAGTTTGCCGGACATTGAACGGATGGACTGGGTGTGCCAGCATCCTAAAGGAAGGCTCCTGCCGCGGCGAGTGAAAAAAGAAGTATTTTTGCCATAGGCCGCGCAGGAGGAAGCCTTTTTATTCCACTTCTATCTTGCAGTCGCGCCAGAGCCACCAGGCATCCAGCGAGAATTTGCCCGGTCCCGTGTAGAAGAGGGTCAGGTAAATCAGCAGATAGATGGCGGCGAGCTCCTGTGCGCCCCAGCCGGAGAGGCCCAGGACGAGGAAGAGAGCCACGCACATGTTGATGATCAGGAGAAGGGAGGCCAGGCGGGTGAAGAGCCCCAGGAAGATGAGGATGGAACATCCGAATTCCGCTCCTACGCACAGCAGCAGGGACAGGAAGTTGCCGATTCCCAGCGGGTCCTGGAAAGCCGCCCAGTTTCCGCTGATGAGCATTCCCAGCTTGGGGATGCCGTGCACAAGCATCATCGCGCCTACGCCCAGGCGCAGCAATAGGACGCCGAAGTCCATGCTGGTGTTGGTGGAGAAAGAGCCCAGCAGGCAGCACGCGGATGATTTGCATTTATTCTGTTCCATGCACTGTAGACCGTTCGTGCGGCAGAAATGCTCAAATAAAATAGGATGAAATGAAATATCCGGAACCAGGAGGAAGCGGCCTGCTGCGCGGACGTTCCGTTTGAGGAGAAGCCGGGCACTTTCCACAGTTTCCGGCCTGCCGGCAGATACTGCCGCGCGCGGGTGGAGAAGGAGATAATGTTTCTTATTGAAGAGGCTGACAGACAGCCTCTTCAATAGGTTTTTCAAGGGGTGTTCAATGCTTTTTTGCGGGAATCAGGCGGAAGGCGGAGGGGGATTTGGCGGATTTGATTTCCAGGGGCTTGGTCGGGTCCTTTTGAGTTTCCGCGCCTATGGTGATGATAAGCCTGTCTTTGGGGTGGATGACGGTGGCGTTTTCAAAGACGAGCGTATTGGAGCCGTCCGTCAGCTTCCAGCCGTCCAGCAGGATGCCGGAGTCTCCGGGATTGTTGATAATCACGTTGCCGGTGCCAGGTTCCAGCTTGGGGGCGGGCTGCTTGAGCTTCATGCTTTTTGCCAGCTTGGCGAAGGTGATTTCAGCAATGCGCCGCGCGCCCGGCTCCGTGGGGTGCAGGCCGTCCACATACCATTCCGGATGATCGGAAAGGGGGTGCAGCGCGTCAAAGAGGCCGACCTTGTGCTTGCGCGCCACGGTGGCGATCAGTTTTTCCGCTTCCGGACGGTTGGCCGCGGAGCCGTTGTCCGAGCCTGCGTATTTGCGCACATCCGGGTAGCAGTTGCCGGGGAACGCCTTTTTGTTGAGCGGGCCGCGGTAGTCCGGACCCAGCAGGCCCCAGGCGAAGAATCTGGCCTTGGGATTGGCGGATTTCCAGGCATTGAACAGGTCGTCATAACCCTTGGCGAACAGTTTGGGGTCCCACCAGCGGCCCGTATCGTTGATGCCCAGGTTGCAGATGTAAACGTCCGCCTTGAATTCCAGGGATTGCTTGTGTTCCTTGGTGCTGCCGTACCAGCGGCCCACTTGGCCCGGATAGTCGCCCGCCGTTTTTCCGGGGTTGCCGAATCCCCGGACGTCAAAGTCCGGGCCCATCAGCGTGCCAAGCACCTGCGGATACCGGGCATCTCCGGGTTTGAGGCCGGAGCCGAAGGTGATGCTGTCCCCCACGCAGGCTACTTTGGTGGGGACGGCCTGTGCCGCGGTGCCCAGGGAAAGAGCCGCGGCCAGGGAAGCGAAGAGAAGATGAAGGTTCATGGTATGGTGGAGTGAGAAGGGTTATTTTTTAGGAGTGGGCGCATCCGTGCGGAAGGGGCGGGCGGGGAGCTGGTCGCCGTTGACCAGGTTGGGGGTCACGAAGCGGTTCCAGCAGTACCGTGCGTGTTTGGGGGATTTGACCTCCGGGGAGGTGAGGCGGATGACAGCGGTGCTGCCTTTCCTGTTCGTGATTTCCGCCGTGGCGGGATGGTAAGCGCCGTCCGCCCCGGCAATTTCAAACTGGGCCGGTTCCTTGCCGTCCGTCGTGGTCAGGTCTTTGGCGTGTTCCAGTTGGATCAGAAGGGCGCTGCCGGAGGGTTTGAAGGCTTTGAAGGAGGGGCCTTCACAGGGAACCTTTTTGCCGTAAACCTTGTTGAGTGCCGTGTTCCCCGCGCGTTCTCCCACGGGACGCTTGAAGGGGGGGTGGACATCGGCGTTGGTGGAACCCAGATCAATGGTGTTGACGCTGTAGACCTGCGGGACGGTTTTGGCTACCGTGTCCTGCATTTCCCGGAATTCCGGCCAGCCGGCACGGATTTTTGACGGATCGTTGATGCGGGGGAGCTGAATCATGACGAAGGGCATTTCCGGATTGCGGAAGGCTTTTCTCCAGGAGGAGATCATGGTTTTCAGCAGCATGCCGTTCTGTTCGTTGTCAATGATTTCAGCGTCGGATTCGCCCTGGTACCAGATGACGCCCGTGATGGGAAGGGCTGTCATCCACGCGATGCCGGATTCATAAAGGAACGCCGGTTTGTAGGGATGGTCCGGAGACCCCTGGTCCAGACGCGGGGAGATGTTTTTTCTGGCGCGTCCCCTTACCCAGTCGGAGATGAGGGGTGAGTCCAGCCAGTGGTTGCCGCGCAGGGTGCGGAAGCTGCTGTTGGCATTGATGACCTGCCGGGGAATCCACGCCGCTATTTCCGAGCCGCCCAGGGAGGAATGGATGATGCCTACCGGAATGCCGAGCCCTTCACGGAGTTTTTTGCCGAAGTAGTAGCCGACGGCCGCCATCGGGCCCGAGGCGGCGGGGGAACTGACGGCCCACTGCCCCTTATAGAATTTGTCCGTAGTGACGGCGTCAAAATCCTTGTCGGAATAGGGGGCGTTGTTCGTGTGGGCCTGTGGGACGTTGTTGAACAGGCGGAGCTGCTCGTCCGCGGAGGCGGCTATGTCTTCCTTGGCCGTGGAGGTCTGGTTCAGGCGGAACAGCATGTTGGACTGCCCGGAGGCCAGCCACACTTCTCCCACCAGCACGTCGTCCAGCTTGGAAGAGTCTCCGTTCTGGGTGGCCGTCAGCGTTTGTCCCTCTGCGCTGGGTTTCATGGGGGGCAGGGTGACGCTCCATTTTCCCTTGGAATCCGCCTTTGTTTTCAGGGAGGAGCTTCCGAAGGTGACGGTCACTTCCTTGTTGGGATCAGCCGTGCCGGAGACGGGCACGTTTTTCCCGTGGGGAAGGACCATGTGGGAACCGAATACCCGGTCGAATTGAGGAGCGGCCGCCCAAGCCGCATTCAGGGCGATGGCGGCAGCCAGGATGCATGGAGTATGGAGATGCATGATTTAACAGGTTATTTGAGAAGGAGTTCGTCCCGTGTGAGGCCGGTCAGCCGTCCGAGCCGTTTGATCAGGCGCGTCATGATGAAGACGAGGGCGACCAGGATGGGCACCCCGATGATCAGGAAGCCCCACCAGGTGATGCTGCCGATGGCCACGTTGTAGGCCACCTGCTGTTCCGCCTCAGGCTGGCGCATGACGGAGGACATGAAAGAGAGGCTCAGGAAGAAGTTGCCGATGGAGGAGGCAACCAGCGTGCCCGCCAGAATCCAGGACGAGTTTGCCAGCAGGCGCTGGTAGGTCTGTTCCTCGCCGTTGGCGGCCACCGCCTGTTCTATCCTGCGCACGTCAAACAGCTCCGGCGTGTAAATGAACATGTTGAGAAGGGGGGAGCCGGTGGAGCGGGAGACGACGACCGCCGCCGCCAGGATGAGGGGAATCAGGGCCTCCTTTCCGGCAAACAGCCAGGGAGTGGCGCTGTGGATGCGCCCCTCCGGCCCGATGACGAAGATGCTGATGACGCCCGTCAGCAGCACGCCGGCCATGCCTACGCCGGACATCAGGTCAAATTTCCTGGTGACGACCAGGGAACGGATTCCGTAGACCAGGGGAAGGGAAAGGGCGAAAACGAGCGCCCATACCGGGCCGATGTGCCAGAAGCTTTCCCCTGCCGGACGTTCCAGGGGATTGGCGGGGCCCGCGCTGCAGTAGTCCAGAATCAATACCGGGAGCAGGATGTTGATGAAAATTCCCAGCAGGGAGGAACGTGAGTTGTTTTGCGTTTTATCCATGAATTCGGAGGCAGGTACTTGTATCATACGCAGATGCGTCCCCGCAAGTTGCAACCCCGTGTGTGAATGTAAAGACCAGAAGCGGGGGGAGGCGGCTTTTTCCTCCGCAGGCGCCCCCGCGGAAATCGTGGCATCTGACGGCATCTTCCGTTCTTTTGGCTGGACACAGGTGTGAATAATGTTCAGCTTCTCCCGTGACTCTGACAGATCATTTTTCCCCCATGACTCAAACATCTTCTTTTTCGACGCTTGGCATTTCGCCGGAGATTCTGGAAGCCATTGAAGTGCTCGGCTTCGATACTCCTTCCGCCATTCAGGAGCAGGCGATTCCCGCTGCGATCGGAGGGGCCGATATCGTGGGGCTGTCCCATACGGGTTCCGGAAAGACGCTTGCTTTTGCCATTCCGGCCCTGGAGTGCATTGATCCCGAGGAGCGGAATGTCCAGGTGCTGGCCCTTTGCCCCACGCGGGAACTGGCCGTCCAGATTTGCCGGGAGGTGGACAAGCTGGCCCTGTTCATGGACGGCGTTTCCGCCGTTCCCATTTATGGCGGTTCCTCCTTCCGCCCGCAATTGGACGCCCTGCGGCGCGGGGTCCAGTTCGTGGTGGGAACGCCCGGCCGCGTCATGGACCTGATGGAGTCCGGTGCGCTGAAGCTGGACAATCTCCGCATGCTGATTCTGGATGAAGCGGACGAGATGCTGGACATGGGCTTTCTGGAAGATATTGAACGTATTGCGGAGTTCATGCCGGAAACGAAGCAGACCCTGTTTTTCTCCGCCACCATGTCTCCGGAAATCAACCGGCTGGTGAACCGGTTCATGAAGGACCCCGTCCAGATCACCATTGAGCGGCCCACGCTGACGGTGCCCACCATTGAACAGTCTTATTATGAGGTGGTGTTTTCTTCCCGGATTGAGGTGCTCAGCCGCCTGCTGGACACAGGGAAGATCAAGATGGGCCTGGTTTTTGCCAATACCAAGAAAGTGGTGGACGACATCGTGGACGGCCTGACGGCCCGGGGTTATCCCGTGGACCGCCTCCACGGGGACATGCCCCAGATCATGCGGGAGCGCGTGATGGATTCCTTCCGCAAGGGGAGCCTGCGTCTGCTGGTCGCTACGGATATTGCCGCCCGCGGCCTGGATGTGGACGATGTGGATGCCGTGGTGAATTTTGAACTGCCGCGTGATCCGGAGGATTACGTGCACCGCATCGGCCGCACGGCGCGCGCCGGGCGCAAGGGGGAAGGCTATCACTTTTATGGGGCGCCGTGATTTTTCCCTGATGAGCCGCATTGAACGCTTCATCGGCGTCAAGCTGACTCCGGAACCCGTGCTGACCGCCGTTCAGGTGGACCAGCTCCGGACGGAATCCCTGGTGGATGACATTCTGGAACGCCTCAAGCCGGATGCCGTTCTGCCGGAGGAATTGAAGGAAGTGGAAGCCGCTCCGGAAGCCATGGCCGCCGCCCTGTTTGATTTGCTCCGGGAGCGCACGCACCGGGAAGTACAGCCCATTCCGGAGGACAAGCCCGCCCGCAGGACGCGCCATGTATCCCTGCCCGGAGAAGAGGCGGAGAGCCCGCAAAAGGGAGATTCCTGGCAGCACAAGGGGGATACGGTCACACTGTTCATGAACGGCGGCAAGATGATCGGCCTGCGGCCCAAGGACATCGCCGGATTGTTTTACAATACGGTGGAAATGGAGAAGGGCGCCGTGGGCGATATCCGGATTTTCTCCAAGCATTCCCTGATTGAGGTGGACGCTTCCGTAGCTCCCCAGCTCCTGGACGCCCTGGCTACGGCCACCGTCTGCGGGTATGAGGTCAACGTCCGCGAGGACAAGGGCACGCCGGAATATTCCGACGGGCCGCGTCCGCCCCGCCGCAGCGGAGGTTTCCGCGGCGGCTACCGCGGAGACCGGGACCGGAGCGACCGCGGCGGATTCAGGGGAAACCGCGGAGGCTTTCGCAGTGACCGTGGTGAACGCTGGGGCGACCGCCCCCGCAGGGACGACAGGAAGAAGCGGTTCTGACGCTTCCGCGGTTCCGGACACGTTACTTGCGTCCTTCCGGAAACGGTTTTTTCCACGGGAGCGGCTGCTTTACTGGAGTTTCAGTTCCATGGGCACGGGATCCGGATTCAGGAGGATGCCTTTCCGGTAGGCGGTCCCCGCCTCCTCGGCGCCGTTTTTGTACTGCTTCCACAGCCTATGCAGCGTATCCCGGTTGCCTGGGATGCGCAGGAAATCGGTGTGGGCCTTGTTGGCGTGTTTGCTCCATGGAGCCATGCCCCTGGCGGATTTCAGCATTTCCAGTCCGGCAGACAGTTCCTTTTTTTAAATGGCGCCCTGCCATGCAGATTTGGAAGATCTGCCGTTCCGGCACACCGTATGCCTCCGGATTCCAGGCGCCCTCCCTGTAAACGATGAACAGGTCCTTATTCTCTTTTTCGGCTTGTGCGGCGGCTTTTTCCAGGTCAGCCATTCACACGTCCAGCCCGCAGAGCGTACCGGAGGGAAGCAGAAGGGCGGATGCAATCAATAGAGTATGGGGCAGTTTCATAGTTTTTTCACTATAGGTCTGATACAGCAATCATCAATTCCCTTTCCGTTTAATTATCTTGAGAGATGGGAGAATTCATGTAAGATCGCGCTCTGTTTTAACGTTTCCCCTACAGTCTATTTTCATCTGAATCATGAAGCTGGTATCTTTCCTATCCGTTCTTCTGACTGCCCTGGTTCCGTGCATGAGCGCTTCCGGGCAGGCTGCGAAGCCCGCCGCCCGGGCCGTCAAGAATTCAAAACCCAATGTTATTTTTATTCTGGTAGACGATATGGGCTGGGGCGATCTGGATTCCAACTGGAGCCAGCAGAAGCTGAACGGGCGGACGGTGGACAGGAAGAACGAGTTCAAGACCCCGGCTTTGTCCGCGCTGGCCCGGGAGGGGATTCAACTGCGCCGGCATTATTCCGCCGCTCCGGTCTGCGCTCCGGCGCGCGCCTCCCTGCTGCTGGGGGTGCACCAGGGGAATTCCCGCGTGGTGAGGAACAACCGCTTTGACCATCCCATTGAAGATTCCCATACGCTGGGCACCGTGATGCGTGACGCTGGTTATGATACCGCCGCCATCGGCAAGTGGGGCGTGGGCGGCGGCGGTGAAAGCCATGGTCCGGTGACGGGCGGCCCCCACCAGCGCGGCTTCAATTATTTTTACGGCATCCTGGACCATCTGGCCGGGCATTTCCATTATCCTTCCGAATCCCGCGACATTTTCGAGTACAACGGTTACGCCTCCAATCCCGAATGGAAGAATATCAAGGACAAGGTTCCCCAGACCGCCTATTCCACGGATTTGTTTGCCGCCCGCGCCAAGCAATGGATTGTGGACCAGCGCAAGTCCGCCCGCAAGACCGGCAAGCCGTTTTTCCTGTACCTGGCTTTTCCGGCCCCTCACGGCAACCTGGTGGTTCCTGGAACGCCCTATCCTTCCGGCGGCGGTTTGAAGGGCGGCCTGCAGTGGGTGAAGAAGAACGGCACGGAATCCGTAAATACGGCTTTTGACGCCAAGGCGGAAAAAGACAAGGACACGTACATTTATCCGGACAATGCCCGCTTCCCGAATGAGGTGGCCAAACGGCATTCCACGATGATCCGCCGCGTGGATGATGCCGTGGCGGATTTGATTCATCTGCTGAAGGATTTGAAGATCGACAACGATACGATGATTGTCTTTACCTCCGACAATGGCCCCCACAATGAAGGCGGCGCCGACCCCAAGCACAGGCATGGGGCGCAGAATCCGCAGTTTTTCAAGAGTTACGGCATGATGGACGGCATCAAGCGCGACTGCTGGGAAGGCGGAATGCGCGTTCCCACGCTGGTACGCTGGCCCGCTCGCATTCCCAAGGGCCAGATCAGCCTCCAGCCCGGACAGTTCCATGACTGGCTGGCTACGCTGGCGGATGCCGCCGGAGTGCCGGTTCCCGCCCGCAGCGACGGCGTTTCCCTGCTGCCGACGCTGACAGGCCATGCGGACCAGCAGAAGCCCGGCATTATTTATTCCGAATATAACGTCGGCGGCAAGACGCCCGGCTACAAGGATTTCCTGGGCGAACACAAGGGAGCGGAACGGGGCCAGCAGCAGATCGTCTTTGTGGACGGCCTGAAAGGCCTGCGCATGGGGGTGAAGGACGCGGACAAGGATTTCATGATTTTCGATACCCTGAATGATCCGCAGGAAAGCAAGGATCTTGCTTCCTCCAAGCCGGAGCTTCAGGCCCGCATGAAGGCCGCTGCCCTGTCCAACCGGCGTGCCTCCCTTCCTTCCAAGACGGTGTTTGATACGGCGCTGGTCCCGGCAGTGGAGACAAAAGGGGCTGCCTTCCCCGGTTTGAAGTGGTCCCTCTATGAAGGGGAGTTCCCCTGGGTTCCGGATTTCCGTCAGCTCAAGAAGCAGGCTGCCGCGCACGGCGTGGCTCCGTCGCCGTCCGTCAAGATGAACGGTCCCCGGAAGCGCGGGGTGGAATTGACGGGGTTTGTGAAGGTGCCCGCTGACGGGGAGTATACGTTTTACCTGTCCACGGACGCGAACAAGGGGAGCAAGGCCTTTGTCCGCCTGCACGGCATGGAGTTGATTGACGCGGATAAGACTTACGAACCGGGAGCCGAAGTTTCCTCCGATTTGGGCGACCGGAAGAATCCCGTTTATTTAAAGGCCGGGTTGCATCCCATCCGCATCGGCTATGTGGGCAATGCCGGTCCCGCCTCCAAGCTGGTCTTGAAGTGGGAAGGCCCCGGCTTGTCCAAGCAGGAGATTCCCGCGTCCGCGTTCAGCCATGACGGCGGGGCCGAATAAAAACCTTCGATGAGCGACCTTTACGAGTACCAGGCGATTGACGGTTCCTCCAAGGGACCCGTCTCCCTGGTGCTTCTGATTCAGGCCCGCAACCATGGGCGGCTGTCCAACCGTACCCTGGTGAGGAAGCTTCCCGACGGGGGCTGGCAGCCGCTGTCTTCCTTCATTCCCTCCATGACCGTCATGGATGCCGATATGGAGGAATCAGCCATGCCGGAGCCCGAAATCGGGGGAGAGCCCGCCATTCCCGCCTGGACGCGGAAGAAGTATTGGACGCGCATCATTAAGGGATGGTGCAGTTTTGAAGGACGTGCCGGAAAACAGGAGATGCGCGAGGTTTATTCCACCATGGGCATCGCGTGGCTGGTCGTGGCAGGGGTTCCGTCCATCATGAAAAGCGGTTTTTTTTCCGTGTCCCCCCTGTTGGAGCTGCTTTTTCCCCTGGCTTACGTGGTGCTTCCCGTGTTGTTTCTCCCCCTGGCGGCTACGATGGTGCGGCGCCTGCATGATGTGGGGAAAAGCGGCCTTTTTCTGATATGGCTGGCCGTGCCCGTAGTGGGCTGGCTGCTGTTGCTGTATTTGTGTTATGGGGAGAGCCTGCCGGGAGAGAACAAGTACGGTGATCCGCCCTGGAGTTGAAGAATGAAGCCGGAAGCTGGACGCATTGAAGGAGAACAGGCCGGGATGGAACGTCCGGTTAAGGGAATTTCTGCATGATTGCAGCATTGAAAATGAACAGGTTTTTTGTTATACTGGTTGTTCTGGTTCAAAGCGCTGCCCATGGCTTCTCCCAGATGGAATTCACCATTGGCCTTTTTGATGGCGGCAGGAACAGAGTGGTTCCGGTAACGGTTTATCAGCCGGAGAAGGAAAGCTCCGAGACAAAGGTAATCATTTTCAATCATGGCTATGACGGAAACAGGAACGTCAAATCCAGCCAGACATATTCCTATTTGAACCGTTTTCTTGCAGGAAAGGGGTATTATGTAATCAGCGTACAGCATGAATTGCCCCAGGATCCGCTTCTGGCAATGGAAGGGAATTTGATGGAGGCCCGCATGCCGAATTGGGAAAGGGGAGTGGAAAATATCCTGTTTGCCATTCAGGAGTTCAGGAAGCTGAAACCGGGATTGGATTGGGGAAAGCTTATTCTCATAGGGCACTCAAACGGAGGGGACATGGTCATGCTTTTTGCGGCCAGGCATCCCCTTTTGGTCGATAAGGCCATTTCCCTGGATCACCGCAGGATGAAGATGCCGAGAATCCGGAAACCGCGGCTGTATACCTTGAGGGGATGTGATTATGAGGCGGACGAGGGAGTGCTGCCCGGTATAAAGGAGCAGGAGGAGTTTCATATGAGGGTGGTGAAGCTGGAGGGAGTTACGCATAGCGGCATGGGAGGGGGCGGAACGGAGAAACAGCACGAGCTGGTCAATCGGTTTGTACTTGAGTTTATCAAGTGAGGTCCGGGTTGCTCGTTAGTGGCGCGATGCCCAGGGAAGAGATTTTCCTCGAAGGAGCGGTCTTGTTCTGCGGAAATAGAAAGGGCCGTCCCCAATAAATGGAACAGCCCCTTCCAGGTTGAAAGTTATATTTGGCGTTACGCTTCCACGGCCTTGGAGAATTCCTCCACCGTGTCACAGGTGCAGACCAGGTTCCGGTCCCCGTAGACATTGTCCACCCGGCCCACGTACGGCCAGAATTTATGGATGCGCAGGCCGGATACCGGGTAGGCCGCTTCACTGCGGGAGTAGGGGTGCCGCCATTCGTCGGCAGAGACCATTTCCGCGGTATGGGGGGAGTTTTTCAGGACGTTGTCTTCCTTGTCCGCCGTGCCGTTGATGACGGCCGTGATTTCCGCATGAATGCGTTCCATGGCTTCGATGAAGCGGTCCAGTTCCTCCTTGGGTTCCGATTCCGTGGGTTCCACCATCAGGGTTCCCGGGACAGGGAAGGACATGGTGGGGCCGTGGAAGCCGTAGTCCATGAGCCGCTTGGCGATGTCATCCACGGTGAGGCCGGCGTCATGGGTGAGCTGGCGCGGATCCAGGATGCATTCATGGGCCACCAGCCCCTTGTTGCCGGAGTAGAGGACCGGGAAGAGGGGTCCGAGTTTTTTAGCGATGTAGTTGGCGTTCAGGATAGCCATTTCCGTGGCTTCCTTGAGGCCTTCCGGTCCCATCATGGACAGGTACATCCAGCAGATGGCGGCAATGGAGGCGCTTCCCCATGCTGCGGAGGCCACAGCTCCTTCCTCATGGCCCAGCGTGAGGTGGCCGGGCAGGAAGGGAACGAGGTGTTCCGCCACGCCGATGGGCCCGATGCCGGGACCGCCGCCGCCGTGCGGCATCGCGAAGGTTTTATGCAGGTTCAGGTGGCAGACGTCCGCGCCGATGCAGCCGGGGCACGTCAGCCCCACCTGGGCGTTCATGTTGGCGCCGTCCATGTACACCTGGCCGCCGTTGGCGTGGACGATGTCGCAGAGTTCCCTGATGGTCTGTTCATACACCCCGTGCGTGGAGGGGTAGGTGACCATGATGCAGGAGAGGTTGTCCCGGTGGGTTTCCGCCTGGGCTTTCAGGTCCTCCATGTCGATGTTGCCGCCTTCGTCACATTTGACGGGCACCACCTTGAGGCCCGCCATGGCGGAGGAAGCGGGGTTCGTTCCATGGGCGGAGGTCGGGATGAGGCAGACGTCGCGGTGGCCTTCCCCTGCGTGCTTCTGGTAGCGGCGGATGGCCAGCAGGCCGGCGTATTCCCCTGCCGCGCCCGCGTTGGGCTGGAGGGAGACGGCGGCAAAGCCCGTGATTTTCGCCAGGCGGTCGGACAGGACGGAGAGCATTTCCCGGATGCCTTCCGACTGGTCCGCCGGAACAAAGGGATGCAGGGCGCTGGTTTCCGGCCACGTGATGGGGATCATCTCGGAAGCGGCGTTCAGCTTCATCGTGCAGGAGCCCAGAGGGATCATGGCTTCGTTCAGGGCCAGGTCCCGTGATTCCAGACGGCGGATGTAGCGCATCATTTCCGTTTCGGAATGGTAGGAGTTGAAGGCCGTTTCCGTGCAGAAGGGCGTCTGGCGCGTATGGACTGGGGCCCAGGCGGGAGTCTCGCAGCAGCAGGGGGCAGAGGTTTCCGCGCCCGCAAGGGCGGAGGCCAGCGCCTCTACGTCTGCGCAGGTAGCGGTTTCATCCAGGGAAATGGTGACGTGGCCGGCATCCACCTTGCGGATGTTGTAACCCGCTTCCAGGGCTTTCCGGACCATGGCGTCCGCCTGGCCGGGGACGGTCAGCAGCAGGGTATCAAAGAAGTCCTTGTTTTCAATGGTGATGCCGGCGTTCGTGAGCGCCTTGTACAGGCTTTTGGTTTTCCGGTGGATTTCCGTGCCGATGCGCTTGAGGCCTTCCTGCCCGTGGTATACGGCGTAGAAAGCGGCCAGCACGGCCAGAAGCACCTGGGCGGTGCAGATGTTGGAGGTGGCCTTGTCGCGGCGGATGTGCTGTTCCCGCGTTTGCAGGGCCAGGCGGTAGGCCGGGCGGCCCTGGGTGTCTATGGACATGCCGATGAGGCGCCCGGGCATGCGGCGCTTCAGGGCGTCCGTGCAGGACATGTAGGCGGCGTGGGGGCCGCCGAAGCCCATCGGAACGCCGAAACGCTGCGTGTTGCCAATGCAGATGTCAGCCCCGAAGGCGCCGGGTTCCCGGATGACGGTGAGGGCCATCAGGTCCGCCGCCACGACGCAGAGCGCGCCCGTGGCATGCACGCGGGAGAAGAAGTCCGTGTAGTCGCAGATGCGGCCGAGCGTGTCCGGATACTGGACGAGCGCCCCGGCCAGGTCCGCGCCGACGGAGGCGGGGTCAAAGGAGGTCCAGTCCCCCACCAGGATGTTGACGCCTTGGAAGGCGGCGCGGGTGCGGATGACGCTGATGGTCTGGGGGTGGCAGGTGTCCGCCACAAAGAAGGTGTTTGCCTTGGGGCGCGCGTTCCGGCACATGGTGACGGCTTCCGCGGCGGCGGTGCCTTCATCCAGCAGGGAGGCGTTCGCCACCGGCAGGCCCGTCAGGGAGGAGACCATGGTCTGGAAGTTCATGAGCATTTCCAGGCGACCCTGGGCGATTTCCGGCTGATAGGGCGTGTAGGCCGTATACCAGCCGGGATTTTCCAGTACGTTGCGCAGGATGACGGAGGGCGTGATGGTGCCGTAGTAGCCCTGGCCGATGAAGGTTTTCAGAAGCTTGTTTTTCCGGAGGATGGAACGGAGTTCCTCCAGGGCTTCCGTTTCCGATTTGGCTGCGGGCAGGTTCAGGGGATCCTGCATCCGGATGTCTGCGGGAACGATGTCCGCAATGAGTTCATCAAGAGTTTGGTAGCCGAGGCTGTCAAGCATCTCCCGGCGTTCTTCCCCCTGGGGGCCGATGTGCCGTCTGGCAAAGTCTGAGTGGGTATTCATGTGGTATCTGGCAGGTAATGGAGCCCGGCCGCGGGGGCCGGGTTAAATTCAAAATGCCCCGGGATGGAATCACCGGGGCGGGGGAGGGAGGAACGGGTCAGGAACAGTATTCCTCGTAGTCCGTGGCGTTCATCATGTCTTCCGTTTCCGTGGGAACGTCCAGGCGGATTTTGTACAGCCAGCCTGCTCCGTAAGGATCGGAGTTGATGAGGGAGGGATCATTGGAAAGTTCTTCATTCACTTCCAGGATTTCACCGGAAACCGGGGTGTACACGTCACTGGCGGCCTTGACGGATTCCACGACGGCGACGGGGTCGCCGGCGGCAACGGTGGCGCCTACTTCGGGAAGGTCTACAAAGACTACATCGGAGAGTTCGGCCTGTGCATGGTCTGAGATGCCGATGGTGCCGATGTCCCCGTCAATTTCAATCCATTCGTGATCCTTGGAATACAGCAGATTTTCTGGTACGTCGTGCATAAGATGTAATTGTTTGAGGTGAGAGTGTAGTAAAATGCAGTGTTTGTCAGTTTATTTTTGCGCCGTAGTGTCAACCTTTCTTATAAAAGGGTTTTTTAACTACCACGGCAGGGAATTTCCTTCCCCTTACGTCAATTTCCAGCTCGGTGCCGACCTTGGCATGGGCGACAGGCAGGTAGGCCAGGGCAATGCCCTTCATCAGTGAAGGAGAGAGCACGCCGCTGGTAAGTTCTCCGATGGCTTCTCCTCCGGGAACGTGAACGGCATAGTGGGCGCGGGGAGGAGCTCCCTTGCCGGTGTATTCAATAGCCACCAGGCGCTGGGTGAGGCCGTTGGCTTTCTGTTCACGAAGAATGTCGGCGCCGGTGAAGTCCGTATCCAGCGCGCAGAAGAAGCCGAGCCCGGCTTCCAGAGGCGTTTTGTCCGGAGCGAGGTCGGAACCGTTCAGAGGATAGCACATTTCCAGGCGCAGGCTGTCGCGCGCGCCCAGGCCGCAGGGCTTGGCGCCTGCGTCAAGGAAGGCTTCAAACCATTTGACGCCTTCCCGGGCCGGACAGAAGAATTCAAAGCCGTCTTCCCCGGTATAGCCGGTGCGGCAGACGAGGAGGTCCGTTCCGTCCACCGTGATGCGGGAGATGCCGTTGCGGGGGGGGAGCTCCACGCCGGGAATGACGCGGGCGAAGATTTCTCCGCATTTGGGGCCCTGGACGGCCAGGCCCACATATTCGTCGGAATGGTTTTCCAGGACCACGTCCGCGGGCTTGTGGGCGGAGAGCCACGCGAAGTCTTCGTCAATCTTGGAGGCGTTCACCACCACGAAGAAGGTTTCCGGCTCCATCCGGTACAGGATGAGGTCATCAATGACTCCGGCCCGGTCATTGAGCATGATGGAGTATTGCCCCTGGCCGATGTCCAGTTTATTGATGTCATTGGTCAGCATGGAGTTCAGCCATGCAGCCGCTGCGGCGCCGGCCACCGTGAACTGGCCCATGTGGGAGATGTCAAAGATGCCGCAGGCTTCGCGCACGGCTTTGTGTTCGTCCAGGATGCCGGTGTACTGCACCGGCATGTTCCAGCCGGCGAAGGGAACCATTCTGGCTCCCAGTTCAACGTGCTTGGCTGCCAAAGGGGTGGATTTGACGTCGGGATCAGTCATGAGGCGATGTGAAGGTTATGAGCAATCTGCTCTCTGCATCAGGAAAAGTCAATGGAATTCCGGTAAAGCTTTGGGCTAAACATTGAAGCGGAATTCGACCACGTCTCCGTCCTTGACGACATATTCCTTTCCTTCAATGCGCAGCTTGCCGTGCTCCCGCGCTCCGGCCTTGCCGCCGCAGGATACCAGGTCGTCGTAATGCACCACTTCCGCAGCGATGAAGCCGCGTTCAAAATCCGTGTGGATGACGCCCGCCGCCTGGGGGGCCTTGGCCCCGGCCGGGATGGTCCAGGCCCGCGTTTCCTTGACTCCGGTGGTGAGGTAGGTGCGCAGGCCCAGAAGGTGGTACACGGCGCGGATGAGGTCGGAAACGCCGGAATCCTGCACGCCCAGGGATTCCAGGAATTCGCGGGCTTCTTCATCCGAAACGTCGATGAGTTCTTCTTCAATCCGGGCGGAGATGACAATGGCCTCCGCGTTGTGGTGTTCCGCCACGTATTTTTTCACTTGGGAGACGTAGGGGTGCGCGTCCGGATTGTTGATGGCGTCCGCCAGTTCGTCTTCATTGACGTTGCAGGCAAAGATGCTTTTTTTGTCCGAAAGGAGCTGGAAGGAATGGAGCAGCTTGCATTCGTCGTCATCCAGTTGCGATTCAAAGGTGAGGGCCGGATTGCCCTCATTCAGGTGGGGCAGCAGCTTGGTGATGAGGGCCACCTCCGCCTTGGCTTCCTTGTCTCCGCTGCGGGCCTTGCGCTCCCGGGAGGAAAGCCTTTTGTCCATGGTGGCGATGTCCGCCAGAATGAGCTCCGAATTGATGATTTCAATGTCGCGCAGGGGGTCCACGGAACCAAGCTCGTGGATGATGTCGTCATTGTCAAAGCAGCGCACCACCTGCACGATGGCGTCCACTTCACGGATATTCGCCAGGAACTGGTTGCCCAGTCCGGCTCCTTCCGAGGCGCCCTTGACCAGGCCGGCAATGTCCACGAATTCAATGAGCGTGGGGATGATTTTTTCAGAGCCGGACATGTCGGAAAGCACTTGCAGGCGGGAGTCCGGCACCGTGACCATGCCCACGTTCGGGTCAATGGTGCAGAAGGGATAATTGGCCGCCTGGGCCTTGCGGGTCCTGGTGACCGCGTTGAAGAGGGTGGACTTGCCGACGTTGGGGAGACCTACAATACCTGCCTGTAACATAGGCAGGACTGATAGCGGCTCACGCCGTGAAAGTCAAATACCAATTGCCGCCGTGCATTTATGCGGCGTCACCCAGGGCCCATTTGAGCAGGTTTTCAGATTCCGCCCAGATGCGGGACGGATGGCAGCCGAGAACGACGACGATGACATGGCGGCCGTTGAAGCCGGCGGAGGAAACCAGGCAGCGGCCGGCGGCGTTCGTGTAGCCGGTTTTCATGCCGGTGACCCACGGGTGCTGGGTGAGCAGCTTGTTGGTGTTTCTCAGCAGAAGCGTCTTGCCGTTGGCGCGGGTGAAGGCGTACTGGCGTTTGCAGATGATGTTGCGCAGTTCCGGATTGCGGTAGACGTAATAGGCGCAGCGGGCCATGTCAATGGCGGTGGAGTACTGGTCCGCGGGGAGGCCGTTGGGGTTGACGAAGCGGGAGTTGTACATGCCCATCTGGCGCGCCTTGGCGTTCATCAACTGGGCGAAACGGGGAACGGACCCCGCCGTGTCGCGGGCCAGGGCCACGGCTACGTCATTGAAGCTGCGGATCATCAGGGCATTGAGCAGTTCCCGGCGGGAATAGACTTCTCCGGCGCGGAAGCCCAGCTTGGTGGGATCCGCTTTGGTGTCGGAAGGCTGGATAACCACCTTCCTGTCCAGGCTGCCGTGTTCAAGGACGACCATGGCCGTCACGAGTTTCTGCGTGCTGGCTACCTGGCGGTGCTGGAGTCCGTTGTGGGAGAAAAGCACTTTTCCGGTGAGGGCGTCCATGACGCAGGCGCTGGCACAGCGGGGCGTGCGCGGGGCGCTCGGCGGAATGGCTACCGGACGCGTGGGAAAGTTGGCGGGGCGGGGAAGGGCGTTGGCTACCGGCTGGGAAAGCTGCGGGGGAACAGGCGTTGCCAGGGGGATGTAATCACTTGAATCCCCATACGATTGGCAGCTCGTGGAGCTCAGGCAAAGGGTGAATCCTGCGAGAAGGGCGAACAAACGCATGTCTTGTTGCTACAGTAAGAAGTTTCATTCATCAAGCCCAAACTCCGCATTTGAAAGGGAGTTGGACAAAAAAAGGCCGCGGGTTGTTTGATCCGCGGCCTTTTCTCTCTATTAACTACCTATGGAACCAAAAACCACCCTGGACGGATTTTGAGTTACTTTTCCCACCCGTCGGATAGATCTTGTGAAGGGTGAGACTTTATCCCGCAAAAAGATGTTCAAAATATGTCCGTAAACGGTTATTTTTTTAAGAAATATTTCTGCATGTTTTTGTGTTTGCATTAATATAAACACGTTATGGGGTTTTGGCCCTGCATATACTGTCTGTTGCAGGCATGAGAGTTCTTCCGCAGGCCTTGAAGCGCGAGGGATCTTCCCTTGTTGACATATTTAATTTCTGGAATAATAACTGTTAGGAGGTAGCTTGACGGCTGTTTTAGATGTTTGAGGGTATTTGTTTTGCATCATGAGAAGAAAGTTTTTTTTGCCGGAAGCAGCCCGGAAGCAAAGAAAAAAGTCATTGCGCAGCATAGACGATTATGGTTCCTTACCATAAATTTGAATCATCATGAAAGTTTCCGTCCTGTTTTTGTCACTGGTAGCCTCCTGCATGGCCTGCGCCGAAGTTCTTCCGTTCAAGACGCCCTCTTTTGATACCAAGAGATGCGCTGACAGCGCCAAGTCCTCCGTGTCCATGGAGCAGAAGGAAACGTGCGTTGAAGTGAAGCTGCTGGACGGGGAGAACAGCATGGAGGCAATGATTCCCTTCCGGGACAAGAACGATTACAGTAACCTGGCCGTTTTTGAAAAGGCATTTGCCAAGGAGAATATTTCAAAGAAGCTTGATATTTTGAAGAAGGTGGAACCGAGGCTGGTCAAGACCATTATCCGGGGCAAGGAGGTGAAATGCCCGGTGGTGCCGCTCGTTTCTCCGATCAAGGGGGAGGACGGCTTGATGCTGGCGCTTTTCCTGGCGTCCTATGAAAAGATAGATTTCAAGGCCCAGCAGGAAGGCCGCTTTCAGAAGAAAAGAAACCCGGACGACATCAAGTTTGTATATGGAGTGATTTTTGAAGTTTCCGATCCCTTGTCCAAGAAGAAGCTGGCCGCCCCAGTCAAATGGGAGCAGGCGGAGACGATTTCCGCCTGGATTGATGCCGTGCGCAAGGAGGTTAAGCAGTAGGAGCTTTTTTCTGTTCCTTTAACCGTGCTGACGCGGGCTGCCGCCGTCCAGGGGGGGCGCCCTGCCTACTGTTGAGGCATTTCCGGAAAGGGAGGAGAACTGTCTAGTGTCCCTTGTGGTTGATGGAAAAGTATCCGCCTGCATCCGGCGTGATTTGCCCTGCAATTTGCATTCTGGACAGAAGCGGCGTAATGGCGCATGCCGGTTTCCCCAGTGAGGCGCAGAGGGTGTCAATGGTATTGAAGCCCATCCTGACGGCATGGAGGATTTCCTTTTCCTCCGCAGTGGGAGGCAGCGGAGGTGCAGCGGCGGAAAGGGAGGATGGGGAAAAAAGGGGTAGACCCTGTTCCGGGGCGGTCCATTTCATGTCATTCAGGATGTCGGAGGCTCCGGCGGCCAGCGTGGCTCCGTCCCGGATGAGGGCGTGGCAGCCGTCGGAGGAATGCCGGTCAACCGGGCCGGGAATGCAGAAGACCTCCCGTCCCTGTTCCCCTGCCGTCCGCGCCGTGATCAGGGCTCCGCTGCGTCCGGAGGCTTCCACCACCAGCGTCGCGCGGCTCCAGCCGCTCACGATGCGGTTGCGCATGGGAAAGGTGGTGCGGGAGGGGGGCAGCTCCATCGGGAATTCGGAGACTACCGCTCCATGGCCGTCCGCAATGCGCTGCGCCAGGTTTCTGTTTTCCCATGGATACAGCTTGCTGAGGCCCGCTCCGATGACGGCGACGGTGCGTCCCCCCGCATCCAGGGCTCCCGTATGGGCCTCCGTATCCACGCCGCGCGCCAGTCCGGAAATGACGGTTACCCCGGCCTCCGCCAGGTCATGAGAGACGGTTCTGGCGCATAGCCTGCCGTAGTGGGTGGCCATGCGTGAACCGACGACGGCGATGGAGCGTTCGGAATCCCCCGCGGTCCAGGATCCCCAGGAATAAAGGACGATGGGCGCGTCCGTCAGCTCGCGCAGGGCGGCGGGATAGGAGGCGTCAAAGACCGTGGTGACCGTGGCCCCCGCCTTATCCGCCAGTTCCAGCTCCCGGTACGGATTGACGATGCTCCGCCAGGATGAGATGTGGCGAGCCAGCTGTGCCCCGATGCCGGGAATATCCATCAGCATGGAGGCCGGAGCTTCCAGAACCAGTTCCGGAGAGGCGAATACCTGCATGAGGCGCATGACCCTGACAGGGCCCAGCCCCGGTATCAGGTTCAGGGTTATGGCGGCTTCCCGGGGCGTCATGAATAAGGAGTCAGTTCCTGGTAAACGTCCAGATGGGCCTGAATCATATCCTCCATCTTGTAAGGGGAGGGTATGTGACGGGGCAGGGGAGGGGGCTGGGCGTACCAGCGGGAAAGCAGGTCAGCCATGGAGGAAGCGTCCCCCACGGCGATGTTTCCTTCCGGCAGGAAGGCGTCCAGTTGTTCCTTGACTCCGCCGTGGGCGTACCCGGCAACGGGTCTGCCCAGGGCGAGCGCCTCAAGGGTTGATTTGCCGAAGGCCTCCGGGCTTTTGGTCAGGGAAAGAGTGACGGAACAGGTGGAAATGATGTCCCGCAGGTCCTGGCGGTGGCCGGTCCAGGTGAAGGCGTGGGAGACGCCGGCCCGCTCAATTTCCCGGAGGACTTCGTTTTTATATTCTTCCTTTCCCTTTTTGGTCTCTCCTACGATGACGGCGTGGGCCGGAATTCCCCGTTCCAGAAGCTGTCTTACAATGGGAATCAGGTCCAGCTGCCCTTTCAGGCGCGTGATGCGGCCTGGCAGGCACAGGGTGAATTTTCCCTTGAGCTCGGGATAGGACATATGCCAGCCCGTGAGCCATTCCCGGGAAGGGGAGTAGTCCGGGTGGTGCTGGTCCGGGGAAATGGCATTGGGGATGATTCTGATATGGTTCTCGGGAGTGGACGGATAATGGGTGAGGATGTAGTCCCGGATGCAGTTGGAAACGGCAATCACCCGTTCCCCCCGGCTCATGATGGCGGAGTACCGGTTGACGGAGTAAAAGCCGTGCACGCTGGTGACGAGGCCGGGCCTGTCTTCCGGCGGCAGTTTTTTCCATGCCAGGTAGCCTACCCAGGCGGGAACGCGGGAATGAAGATGCAGGATGTCCGGCCTGACGGCCTGGAGCAGGGCGCGGAGGGCGCCGATGCGGAAGAAGGTGGCGAGGCTTTTTTTGCCGATCGGCATCAGGATGTGGCGGGAGCCTTCCTTTTCCAGCCGGGGAACCAGGCGTCCGCCGCCGGAGACGACGATGTTTTCCACGCCCCGGGCGGAAAGGCCGCTGCCCAGTTCCATGACGACTTGTTCCACGCCTCCGGATTCCATGGAGGGGACGAGATGTACTATTTTCATAAGGCGTGGAGTTGGGGAAAGAATCTGGTGAGGATGTAGTCTGCGGCGCGGTCCGCCTCCAGAAGGGGGGCTCCGGGCGCTGCCAGGCGGAAGCCCTGCTTTTTCCAGTCCCGGTATCCGGTGACCAAGCCTTCCTTTTCCAGCATTTCCAGGCCGGACAGGATGCGGGATTTACGGTTGCCGTGGCGGCGGGGGACAGCCAGGACGCCTACGGGCGCCCCCGCGCCCAGCGCTTCATATACCATGGAGACGCTGTCCTGGCTGACCCAGGTGGCGGAGGCGTGCGCCAGATGCCGCGCTACCCACCCCGGCTGCGTTTCCTCCACTGGAACGACGGTGATCTCCGGAACGGCCGTCTGGATTTTCTCTGCAAAGCCCGTCGGCGTCCGGCGCGAGGTGGTCAGCACGATGTTGCCGGGGGTGTTGATGCTGATGTCCGAGAGCTGGTTGAGCATGGCTTCGTCATCCCAGTCAAAATCCTTGCTGGGACCTCCGATGAGGATCAGGGTGATGTCCTTCGGGATGGAGGGGTCAGGCCTCATGGGGTGAAGCGCTCCATGGGTGGGAAAGATGCCCGTATCCGTATAGTCGCGCCCGGGGCGCAAGTCATGGCGGGGAATGAGGCAGAGGTCAAAAAAGGTGCAGGGAAGCGTGGGCTTCATGCAGAGGACAGCCCGGGTCTTGAAATGATGGCGGGCGCAGATGAGCGGGATGTGCGTGGCGTGTCCGGCGGAGATGAACAGGTCTGGCTGCGGCGTGTCGCTGCCGGAGACGACCTTCCGGATTTTCCCCAGAAGGGAAAGTCCCTGCAGGTCCACCGTTTCCACGGCCCCCCCTGCTTTGGCAATCAGAGCCTGCGCCAGTCCCAGGGACTGGTTGAGATGGCCCTGTTTCCCATCGCTCAGAATCCGGATGTTCATATAGGTCTATTATGAAGCGGCGGCAGGGTGCAGGCAATCCAATTTCCACCGGATTGAAGAAAATTCTTGGTGGAAGGGGCGCTCTTGTCCATGATGCGGGCGTGCTGACGCCGGATCCCGCTGTTATTAAAGATTCCCTGTGCGCCGTGTCCCGGCAGCTTGGGTTTTCCGGCTGCCGGGTGGCCCGTGCGGGAAGGAGCCCGCATGCGGAAAAATTGTTCCAATGGCTGGAACGGGGCTGGCACGCCGGGATGGAATGGATGGCGCGTTCTCCGGAGCGGAGGGCGGACCCTGCGGAGGTGCTTTCCGGCTGCCGTTCCGTCATCTGCCTGTCCTATGACTATGACAGCCCCGCCATGCGTCCGGAGGGGGAGGGAAGCATCTGCCTTTACGCCCACGGAAGGGACTACCACGGAATTCTGGAAGAGAAGCTGGCGGATTTGCAGGAACTGCTTTCCATTTACGGCGGCGAGCAAAAGGGATATGTGGACGCCGGACCCGTCATGGAACGGGACCACGCGGAAGCGTGCGGCCTGGGATGGCGCGGAAGAAGCGGCCTGATCGTTCGCAGGAAGGGAGGCTCGCGCTTTTTCATCGCCACCCTGCTGACCACACTGGAGCTGGAGCCGGACGCTCCGGTCTCCCACGGGTGCGGAAGCTGCCGGCGCTGTGCGGACCTGTGCCCGACGGGCGCAATCATGGAAAACGGCCAGGTGGATGCCGGACGCTGCCTTTCCTACTGGACGATTGAACACCGGGGATCCATTCCGGAGGAAATACGCCCCCTGGTAGGGACACGGCTGTACGGGTGCGACACCTGCGTGACGGTCTGCCCCTGGAACGGGAAGCCCCTGCCGGAGGCGGATGAGCGGTTCCGCATGTCCCGCCTGCTGGCCTCCATTCCGCTGCGCGATCTGCTTGCCCTGGATGCCGGCGGCTTTGCGGACCTGTTCCGGAATTCCCCCCTGAAAAGAATCAAGAGGGAGGGGCTGCTGCGCAACGGCTGCATTGTGCTGGGGAATGCGGGAACTCCGGATGACATTGATTTTCTGAAGGCGCTTTCCGGGGAGTCCCCCCTCGTGGCGGAGCATGCTTCCTGGGCGGTGGAACGCATCCTGCGCCGCCACGGGCGGCATGCATGTTCAAGCGGCGCAAGAGATTAAAAATAGAAAAAATGACGTTTTGCTCTTGTCAAAACCTCAATTTATGGTATCCATCTTGCCCCAAGCAATAGCTCTGCGCGAGGCAGAGAAAAATAACAGCTAGCAAATCCAATCCATTATGGCACGCCTTTTCGGTACAGAAATACCCAACGAGAAGCGCATCGAGGCTTCCCTTCCGTATATTTACGGAATCGGGCACTCGACTTCTAAGAGAATCCTGGAACAAGCAGGCATCAATCCCGACATCCGTACGGGACAGCTTACCGACGAACAACTCACGAAGATTGTTCAAGTGATCACCACTGACGGAATCCTGATTGAAGGTGACCTTCGTCGTGAAAAGCAATCCATTCTCAAGCGTCTGACCTCCATCAACTGCTATCGCGGTCAGCGCCACCGCCGCGGCCTTCCGGTCCGTGGCCAGCGTACCCGCACGAATGCCCGCACCCGTAAAGGCAAGAAGAAGACCGTTGGCGCGCAGGCCAAGAAGAAGTAATCCGGCAACCTGAATTTTACTATATAGCTTTACTATGGCTAGCGAAGAAATCACCAACGAAACCGCCGAAAAGCCCGTGGAAGCGGCAGCTCCCGCTCCCGCTGCTGAAACTCCGGCCGCCGCTGTTTCCGCTCCTGAAGAAGTCAAAAAGCCCGAACCCCGCAAGGACATTTTTGCGGAACTCGGTCTGGGCGGCGATGATGACAAGCCCAAAATCCTGAAGGCCAAGGGCAGCAAGAACGTTTCCTCCGGCGTGGTTCATGTTTCCTCCACGTTCAACAACACCGTCGTGACCGTCACCGACCAGCGCGGCAACGTGATCGGCTGGTCCTCCGCCGGCAAGATGGGCTTCAAGGGCTCCCGCAAGAGCACGGCTTACGCCGGCCAGGTGGTTTGCCAGGACGCCTGCCGCCAGGCCATGGGCCACGGTCTGCGTGAAGTGGAAGTGCGTGTGAAGGGACCGGGTTCCGGTCGTGAATCCGCCGTGCGTGCCGTGCAGACGATCGGTATTGAAATCACCTCCATCAAGGACGTGACCCCCATTCCCCACAACGGCTGCCGTCCCCCGAAGGCCCGCCGCGTCTAATTGAATCCTTTTACCTATAGATCAAATATATCATGGCTCGTTATACCGGTCCCCGCGATAAAGTGTCCCGCCGTTTTGGCGTTGCTCTTTTCGGTTCCACCAAGGCTCTTGAAAAGCGCCCCTTCCCCCCCGGCCAGCATGGCATGCGCGCCGGCCGCAAGAAGAAGTCCGACTATGGCGTGATGCTTGCTGAAAAGCAGAAGCTGCGTTTCCAGTACGGTGTGCTTGAAGGCCAGTTCCGCAAGTATTATGCAGAAGCCGCCCGCCGCCGCGGCATTACCGGCGACATCCTGCTTCAGCTCCTTGAACTCCGTCTGGACAATGTTGTGTACCGTCTCGGTTTCAGCAACACCCGCGCCGGTGCCCGTCAGCTCGTTTCCCACGGCCATATCACCGTGAACGGCAAAAAGACGAACGTTGCGTCCTACTCCTGCCGCCCTGGCGATGTGATCGCCGTCGGTGGAAAGGCCTCCTCCCAGCAGCTGGCTACCCGTTTCCTTGACCTGACCCAGGCCACCGTGGTTCCGGATTGGCTGGAATGCGACCGTGACAAGCTCACGGGTAAGATTGCTCGCGTACCTTCCAAGGAAGAGATTGCTCCCATCGTCAATGAGCAGCTCATCGTGGAATTCTACTCCCGTTAATCTTATTTCCTTCTGGATTTGCTTCAAAACCCCGGTTGCCTTTTGGCGGCCGGGGTTTTGGGCGTTTAAGGGAAGAGGATGGAAAGTTGAGAGTTGAGAGTTGAGAGTTGAGAGTTGAGAGTATAGGATGGGGGTATGACGGATGATTTGAGCGGAAGGGGAGTGGCCCTTTTTGATATGGACGGAACGCTGCTGCCCTGGGATACGCAATACGTTTTTTCCTGTTTTGTGCTGAGGCTCCATCCATGGCGGCGCCTGCTGGTGCTTCTTTTCCTGGCCTGCATTCCTCTTTATGTTCTGAGGATATGGGATGAAAACCGGATGAAGAGGGCCTATCTCATTTATTTGTGGGGACTCCCCGCAGAAACGGTGCGGGAGTATGGAAGGAAATTCGGCTCTCTGGCACAGGAATGGATTTATCCGGAACTGAAGGAACGGCTGGAGGAGCACCGGAAGAAGGGGGATCTGTGCCTCATGGTTTCCGCCTCCCCAACCTTTTACGCGGAACCTCTGGGTGAGCTGCTGGGATTTGACGGCGTTCTGGGAACGGACGTGCTTCTGGACGGCCGCATGCCGGCGATGCCGGAATTGCCGAACGGCAACAACAAGGGACAGATAAAGGTGGAGCGCCTGCGCGAGCGGAAGGTGCTGCCGGAGCACGGCGTTCTGGATAACGCCGTCGCCTACAGCGACAGTGGCGCGGATATGCCCATGCTGCTTTCCTGCGGGCGAAGGGTCCTGGTGAATCCTTCTCCTTCCCTGAAGGAAGACGAACGCCTGGCCGGGGCGGAATGCCTGTATCCTGCCCGGCCATGGAGAGGAAAGCTTGGCAAGATCTGGAAGATTGCTCTTTTTGTCATGGGGATGGTAAATATAAATGTTAGAAAATCAACGATTAGCTAACTGTGGGGGAGAAAAGGCTTTACATTTGTGACGGAAATGTTTCACTTTCCTTAACAAGGGGGAAAAGATACTTTTCTTTCCTTGTTAGCAAATCAACAATTAATACCCTAACCAAGTAATAGTCATGCAAACCAAGAACATCATCAGTGTTGCGGCAGCTGTGGCATCCTTTGCCGGCGCTGCTCTTGCGGGCACTCCCGTCAAGATTGTTGCTCCGACTCCGGTTCCCACTCCCGTGGCGACTGTCAGCCCGCTGTCCGGCGATATCTACGCCGGTTATGCCTCCAATTACACCAGCCGCGGCATCGTGGCTTCCCACGCCTTGGTGGGAGGGGATAGCGTTATCCCTGCCGGTGTAAATCTGAATTACAAGCTGAGCGACGCCAACTCCATTGTGGGTGCCGCTTCCTACACCTCCCTGACCTCCGGTCACGAGCTGCTTGGCATGAAAGATATTGCTTTCCACAATGAAACCAATTTCAACCTTGGCTGGAAGAACCAGGACGGTTTGCTGAAGAACCTGTCCACCACCCTCGGCTGGAATCTGATTCATGGCGGTCTGCTCGGCAACTTTGCCAAGTATGATTACAGCAACCTCCTTGCAAACGGCGTCGTTGGCCAGCGTCATGCCCACTTCCGTGGCTCAGGAATTCTATCTGAACCTGAACTATGACCTGTGCAGCAACTGGTTCGCCGGTGTGACCACTAGCTATGGCTTCCAGGGAATGACCGGATGGTGGTTCCAGCCGTATGTGGGCTGGAAGGCTTCCATCTGCCCCGCCACGGACATCGTGATCACGGGCGGCATGTCTGCCACTGCCGGCTACTTCGACAGCAAGTCCGCTTTCATGTCCAACGGCGCGCAAGCCTGGTGGGTGAAGGCTGAACTGCCTGTCAAGCTGGGCGTGAAGAATCTGGCCGTGGTTCCCTTCGTCAGCTTCAACTGGGCCGGCAACGGCGCCTTGAAGGCTAACAAGGGCGTGGACGCAGGTTCCAAGCCTTACAAGAACTTCGGCGTGGTGGCTGGCGCCAACCTCGTCTATTCCTTCTAAGCCGTCCGGCTTACGATTGAATCATGTTTCAAGAGCGGCGGAGTAATCCGCCGCTCTTTTTCTTTCATGTTCCGGATGGAGGAAGGAGAAATTGCCGATTAAGGCGGGGACTAAGATCCGGCCATTGTTCCTGTTCCGGCCGGTGATGGCTTAGGAAAAGCCGTCACGGATATGGCTGCTGCTGCACTGGCTGGAAAATTTGGGGCAGCGGCAGGGCCGGATTTTTTTATTCCTTGCAGGATGAGCGGCTTGCGGAGGAATTGACTTTCCGGGGTAAAGGAGAATTGCTCCGCTCCTTTTTTGCTTGTTGCCAGAGGCAGTATTTTTATTCAGAATGCCGCGGAACAGGAGTTCCAAGTTTATGAGTTTTTCCTTTTTTTCTGCTCTTGGGGCGGTTCTGGCCGTTTCCATTTCAATTTCCCTGGCGGAGTCACGCATTCCGGATGTTCCTTCCGATCCGCCTCTGAGACCCGTGAGCGGCAGCTTGAAGGCGGGCTATTCCACGAATTACGAATTCCGCGGCCTGATTCCCGGCGGCTGTAATCCCACGGCTCCCTTGCGCCTGGACTGGAGAAGCGACCTGAATGACCGGTATTCCCTGATTCTGGCGTTGAAGGAGGAGATTTTCCTGGGGCATCCGGCGGTTGACATGGAGAATGAGACAATGGCTGATCTTGGGCTTCAAAGGAAGTTCGGGAAGGCCACTTACGCCGCATTATCCTTCCGTGCGAATGACGGCGGTTTGGCGGGGTTTGCCTCCGAACATTTGTTCGGCAACGGTGGGACAACGTATGAAACGGCGCTGATTCTGCGCCATGATCTGGGCTTCCTGCCCGGTTTTTATGCGCAGGGAAGCGCCGCTTATTCCTTTTACGGCATTACGGGCTGGTGGTTTGACATGTGCACCGGGTCGGATTTCCGGATGACGGAGAACCTTTACATGGGTTTCAAGTTCGGCGCGGTGCTGAGTTCCTCCTACTGGCCTTCCGGCAGCAACGGCTGGCAGTCCCTGTACGTCAGGGTGACGGCGAATTACCGTTTGTTCGGGAATATTTTTGTGGAGCCGTTTGTGGGGCTGCACTGGCTCGGCAAGGGAGCCCACGGGGTGAACCGGGTGTATGGGAGAACGCTGGTGAAGGGCAATAGCTGGGTGACGGGCGTCAGCCTGGTTTATAGCTTCTGACCGGTTGGAGGTGTTTCTCCTTCCTGCGGGAGGAGGTCCGCACGCATGCGGATCATGTCAATGCACTGCACGCCGTTGTCCCAGACGGGTTCCGGGTAGTTGTCCGTAAAGTGGTTTTTGACGACGCCTGAAATCCGGAAGCCACAGCTTTCATACAGGGCCATTGGGCCCGGGGAGGCATCGCACGTTCCCAGTTCCGCATATCTTGCCCCCTTGTTCCTGATGATGTGCAGGGCGTGCAGCACCAGAGCGGTTCCGCAACCGTGCCTTCTGTATTCAGGGGCTACGGAACAGTTCATGATTTCCCATGTGTCTTCCCCCGTTTGCCGGATGACGATAGCTCCGGCGGCAGCTCCGCGGCTCCGTGCGACGTAAAGTTCGCCGTGGGCCAGATGGTCCGCTACCTGCCGTTCGTCCGGATCGGCATCCAGCAGAAGTTCCCTGAGGGGAGGGGGCGGAGGCCACACGGCTGTTTCCTGCGCCACATGGAAGGCAGGGGCCATCATTCCGCGCGCATGAAGATGATGGAGTCCGCCAGCAGTTCCCCTTGCAGGCTGTCCCCCTGGATGACGACGGGCTGGCCGGAGGTGATAAGCCCTTTTTCCTTCAGCAGGTTCAGAGCGGTGGAGATCATGCGGGCCGGGTCTTTCAGGAAGGGGGATTCAAAGGCGGTCACGTCGCGTGCCAGCGCGAGCTGCCGGACGACAACGGGGTCATTGCTGAAGGCGAAGATGGGGGCCCGTTCCGGCCTGAGGACAGCTGCCTGCGTGGCGGCCAGGCCGCGGCGGGTGAAGATGACCATGCAGGCGTTTTCCACGGAGTCCGCCAGGGAGATGGCTGCCTTGGTGGCCTTCTGCCTGTCTCCGTTCAGGATGGCGGAGGCGGCAAAGTTAAGGTTGCCGGAGCGCTCCATGCGGTGCGCGATGGAGTCCAGGACCTCCACGCAGCGCACGGGATAATGGCCTACGGAGGTTTCTCCGGAGAGCATGACGGCGTCCGCCTGTTCAAAGATGGCGTTGGAAACGTCCGTGACTTCCGCACGGGTGGGGGTGGGCTGCGTGATCATGGATTCCAGCATGTGCGTGGCGACGATGCAGCGGCGCCCCCAGCCTGTGGCAGTGGCGAATAATGCGGCGCTGGATGATGGGAAGTTCCTCAATGCTGACTTCAATGCCCAGATCGCCGCGCGCGACCATGATGACGTCTGCGGCCAGGATGATGTCGTCAATGTGGCGGATGGCCTGCTGGTCCTCGATTTTGGCGACAATCTGGGCCCTTCCTCCAAGGTTGTCGATATGCTCCCGGAGCTGGGCGATGTGGGCGGCGTCCCGGACGAAGGACATGGCTACGTAGTCCGTCTCGCATTCCACGGCTACGGCCAGGTCCGCCAGGTCTTTTTCCGTCAGGGCGGGGAGCCGCAGCGCCACGCCGGGGAGGTTGATGTGGCGGCGGGAGCCGAATACTCCTTCCGTGAGCACCTTGCAGATGAGCCTGTCCGGGCGCACTTCCTCAATGCGCATGAGAATGCCTCCGTTGTCCACCACCATCGTATGGCCTACCTGGACGTCCTGCAGGAGCCCGTCATAGTTCACCGTGGTGGAGAAGGGGAGTTCCGGCTTGGCCGTGCTCAGGCGGATTTCCAGCGTGTCCCCTTTTTTCAGATGGTAGGGTTCGGGCAGGTCCCCGGTGCGGATGGACGGCCCCTGGAGGTCAAAGAGAATGGCTATGTTCGCCTGCAGCTCCGCGGCTTTCCGGCGGATGCGGAAGACGACTTCCCGGACCCAGTCGTGTTTGGAGTGGCTCATGTTGAGCCGGAAAACGTTGGCTCCGGCTTCAATAAGCTGGCCCAGCATGTCGGAAGTGTCTGTTGCTGGTCCAATGGTGCAGATGATTTTGGTGGCGCGGGGCCGGGAAGGTGTGCTCATGGTCTTTGTCAGTGCCCATACTGTATCTTACGGGACGTTCAAATGAAGTTTTTTGTGGTACATGGCAGGATTGTTGCATGTCACGGAGCGGATGCGGGAGCATACTGGCGGCATGAAGCAGATCAGGGTTGAATTGATCAACACCGGGACGGAAATTTTACTGGGGAGCATTGTGAATACGAATGCCGCGTGGCTGGGCAACAGGCTGTTTGAGGCCGGATTCCGTGTGGAGAGGGAGACCGTGGTTCCCGACGGCTATGCCATTAACGAGGCCATGAGGGAGAGCGCCCGGCGGGCGGATATCGTGATTGTGAGCGGAGGCCTGGGACCGACGAGCGACGATGTGACCAGAGAAGCCCTGTGCGACGTGTGCGGCGTGGACATGCACCGTGACGAGCAGGTGGCGGAGAGGTTGAAGAGCTATTTTGAACGCAGGGGGATTTCCATTGCGGAATGCAATTTCAAACAGGCCATGGTTCCGGACGGCGCCGCGGTGCTGGAGAATTCCAACGGCACGGCGCCCGGCCTGGTGATGCCTGCCAGCGGTTCCCTTCCCATGTTCATCCTGCTGCCCGGACCTCCGTCGGAGTTGAAACCGATGGTGGAGCAGTCAGTGATGCCGCTTCTGGAAGATCTGGCGGATGAGGATATTCCGCATCTGCGCGTTTTCCGGCTGGTAGGAATCGGGGAGAGCGACCTTCAGGAGCTGGTGGATGATTCCCTGCACCAGGTGGAGGGACTGGAGGTGGCGTATTGCGCGCGCATCGGAGAGGTGGATGTGCGCCTGGTGGGCAGTGAAGTGGCGCTGAAACAGGGGGAGGCGCGCCTGCGCATCCTGGCAGGAGCGTATGTGCTGACTCCCGTGGGAGTATCCCTGGAGAAGGCGGTGGTGCTCCATCTGGCGGAACAGGGGTTGAAGGTGGCGACGGCGGAAAGCTGCACCGGCGGCCTGATTGCCAAGAGGATTACGGATGTGCCGGGTTCCTCCGGCGTTTTTGAGTTTGGCTGGGTGACTTACGCCGACCGGGCAAAGACGAAGATGCTGGGGGTGCCGAAGGATATCCTGAAGCTTCACGGAGCGGTAAGCGAACCCGTGGTGAAAGCGATGGCGGAGGGGGCCCTGGACCGTTCCGGTGCCGATGTGGCGGTTGCCGTCAGCGGCATTGCGGGGCCGGGAGGCGGCACGCCGGAAAAACCTGTGGGTACCGTATGGCTCGCCTGGGCTTTCCGGGGGGGAGAGACGCGGACGGAGATGATGCTTTATCCGCGGGACCGAGGGTCTTTCCGGCAGATGGTTTCCCAGAAGGCCCTGGCGGGGCTTCTGGACGCCAGAAGAAGGGAGCAGGTTACGGAATGAGGAACCACACGGGGAGCACTCCGGCTTCATGTAGCCCGCTGATGAATTCAAAGATGCCGATGAACCAGATGAACCACAGAGCGTCCACGATGTTGTGCGTGAAGGTGGCAGGATTGACGGAGTAGGTTGCGGGCGGCGGCTTCAGCCGCGATAGGGAGGGAATGAAGGAGGGGACGCTCCGGCAGTAGTTCCGGTAGGCGTCTCCGAAGAGGGAGATGAGCCGTTCCTGTTCCTTCCTGATGACGGACGGGTAGTAAATGCCGAAGGCCAATGCCGTCAGCAGGGGGACCGTGAAGGTTTCCGTGGCGCACGCTACGCCTATGCCGCCGATGAAGCTGAAGAAGTAAAGCGGGTTGCGGCACATGGAGTACGGCCCTTCAATGACAAGGACGTTGTTTTTATAACCAGCAATGTAAAGGGAGCACCAGATGCGACCGAAGGCGCCTATGCCGGCCATGAAACAGGCCAGGAGCATGAGGCTTTCTTCTATGAGCGGGGACATTTCCCACCGGGATTCCCCAAAGAGCAGGGCGCAGCCGATAGCCAGGCCGAAGAGGAGTGAGATGAGTGTGCGGAAGCGCTCGTTGAGTGATTTTGCGTGGGCTTGCATAATGCTGAATAAAGGGTAATGGAAAGATGTTACGGCCTCCGGCAATGGCGTGAAGATGTTTTCCGTGACGTTTCCGTCAGCCGCCCGGCGAATGCAAAAGAGGCTGTACGCATTAGCGTACAGCCTCTTGAAGAAAAAATGGGGATTCCGGAAATCAGGCGCGCCTGCGGCGCAGCATCAGAGCTGCCAGCCCCAGCAGGCTGAGGGTAGCCGTGGCGGGTTCCGGCACGGCGCCCGCTACTACGTATTGCACCTTGACGTCTCCGTTTTCCGTGTAGAGGTAGTATTGGCCCTGATAGTCAGCGGCATTTCCTTCCATGAGGCCGGAGGCCTTGGTCAGCGCGCTGCCGTCTTCAGCGGTAAAGTCCCCCAGGGAGATGGAACCGCCGTCAAAACCGGCGGAGGTGACCAGCGTGCGGGTAACGAACTGAATTCTCCCACAGTCAGGTCCGTGGATGTGGTGGCCAGCAGTCCGGAGACGGAGAAGCTGGACGCGCCCCAGATTTTCTGGTTGACGTTCATGATGCCTCCAATACCGAAGACAAGCCGTGCGCCATTGCCGCCGGGATCAATGCCGCAGACGGTGAGGTTGAGGGTTCCGTCAAGGGTGATGTCACTGCTTTTGAAGTCCACTTGCCCGAGGTTGAGGGTGGAACCGGAGCCGACCGTTACATTCCCCGTATAGCGGGTGCCGCCGATGGTAACGTTGCTGTTGCCCGTAACGGTGATGCCGCCGCCGTCGGAGGTGTCCACCATGGCGCCGTTGACGTTGACGGTTCCGGCATTGTTGAAGATGACATCCGGGCCCTGGCCGTTGCCGCGGCTGGGAATGCCGTTGCTCCAGTTGCCCGCGTTGCCCAGTTCATAGGTGTTGCCTTCCGTAGGACCGGCCCCACCGGTCCATTCCGTGACCATGCTGGCGGCATTGGCGCAAACGCACAATCCGCAGAGCATGGCGGCGATAGATAAGGTTTTTTTCATATTAAAACAGAAATGACTTGATAAATAAGCCCAGAAGAGACGCTGGCGTTGCAATGAGGCTACCGGATTTACAATCCGTCACGGTCTGAAACCGGAGAAATGTCCATCTCCTTACAGGGAGTACCGCATACCTTGCGGCAATTGAAATACGTGTGCCCGTCAGGACGTACCGGCTTCCAGGAAAGAGAGTTCGCTAACGCTCCCTTTCAAATTCAAATGCCGCAGAAGCCTGCGGCATTCCTCGCCCCAGTCCGACAGCTCCCGACGGGTCCCCATCTCATATAAACAGCTCCTCATAGGCGGAGGGGCGTCATCGCAAGTTCTTTTCCCTTAGAATCACAGCTTGACTCCGGATTGTAAATCCGCAGAAATTTGAAGCTCGGAAGGGATTTTATTCGTTTTCCTGGTCGTGTTCATCCGCTTCACGGGTGGAGAAGCGCATGAGTTCCGCTTCAAAGTGGAGCGGCACGTCTCCGGTGGGGCCGTTGCGGTTTTTAGCCAGGTGCAGGTTGGCCCGTCCGGCCATCTGCTGGCGTTTTTCCTCATCTTCCGCATAGTAGGCGGAGCGGTAGAGTAGCCCGATCATGTCGGCATCCTGTTCGATGGAGCCGGATTCACGCAGGTCGGAGATGCGGGGCACGCCCAGGCTGGCGCCCGTACGGCTTTCCGGTCCGCGGTTGAGCTGGGCCAGGACGATGACGGGCACTTTGAGTTCCTTCGCCAGGGCCTTGAGGCCGGCGGAGATTTCCGCCACTTCTCGTTCGCGGCTGTTGGCGGCCTGCTTGGAGTGGGAGCGCATGAGCTGGAGGTAGTCCACGCCGATGGCGGCCAGGCCGCCCTGGTCCCGCATGACGCGGCGCGCCTTGGCCCGGAGTTCGTTGATGGAGATGGCAGCCGTGTCGTCAATGACAAGCTGGGAGGCACCCACTTCCTTGACCGCCTGCTTGAAGTGCTTCATTTCAAGCTGGGTGAGGTTGCCCCTCTTGATGATTTCCCGGCTGCGGACCCCGGAGCGGGCGAAGAGAAGGCGTTCCACGATCTGGACCGCGGGCATTTCACAGGAGAAGAGCAGAGTGGGCTTTTTTTCATTCAGCGCAATGTGCTCGACGATGTTGAGCAGGAAGGAGGTTTTACCCATGGAGGGACGGGCGGCGATGATGAACATGTCCCCAGGCTTGAGGCCGTTGCTTTTTTTGTCCAGTTCTTCAAAACCCGTGGTCAGCCCCTGAATCTGTCCCTTGCTGGCAATGAATTTTTCAAAGTTGGTGACGGCCTGCTTGAGGATGCTTGCCAGGCTTTGTTCGTCCTTGGCGCTGTTGTAGCGTTCCCGTATCTGGAAGATGTGGGTTTCCACGGAGTCCAGCAGTTCCGCCACGTCGTCCGGATTGTCAAAGGCCTGGGTGGTGGACCGGGTGGCGATGTCAATGATGGAGCGGAGAATGAATTTGTCCTTCAGGACGTTGAGGTAGTGCTCAAAGTAGGCTCCGGTGGTGGTGAAGGTGTAGATTTCCGCCAGGCCCGCGCTTCCGCCCACCGCTTCCAATTGGTGCATGTCTTCCAGGGCCTGGGTGATGGAAACGATGTCGATGGGCTCGTTTTTATTGTAACGGGTCTGGAAGAGGCGCCAGAGCAGTTTATGCGCGGGCAGGTAGAAGTAGTCCTCCGTCATGCCGATGGTCACGCACTGGCCCACGTAAGTGGCGGGGTCCATGGCCATGAGGGCCAGCACGCCTTTTTCCGGGCCAGGAGCCTGCGGAATGTCCCTGAGGTCCAGGGCCGGGGCTTTGCGGGGGGCCTTGGTCAGTTCCAGAGGGGAGGCGGCGGTGATGGTTTCCGTAGTTTCCATGATGCGGCGGCGGGATGGGTGGCATCCGGCTGGAAAGGAATAGCACAACGGAGGGCGGCGGGCAATAGGCAACGTCGTAAATTCAGAAAAGCCTCCTTCCGTCAGAGGGACGTTCCACCGTTGTTTTCCCGTTCCTTCCTCAGTCTCAACTGGCCGCAGGCGGCGTTGATGTCATGGCCTTTTTCATACCGCATGGTAACGGGGATGCGCGCCTTGTGGACGGCGTCCCGGAAGGCGCGGCAGCGGCTCTCCGCAGGGCGTTGCCACGGGAGCCCCTCCACAGTGTTGTATGGAATGAGGTTGACCTTGGCGTGCAGGCGCTTGGCGATCCGGACGAGATGGGATGCGTCGTTCAGGGAGTCGTTCACGTCCCGGATGAGGATGTATTCCAGCGTGGGCATCTGGTTCCTGTCCTTCCCCCATTCCTCCAACGCGGGAATGAGCTGGGAGAGGGGCCATTTTTTGTTGACCGGCATGATCTGGTCGCGCACCTCGTCCGTGGCTCCGTGCAGGGAGACGGCCAGACGGATTTGCCTGGGATAGGCGGCCAGTTTTTTCAGGCCGGGAACGAAGCCTGACGTGGAGATGGTGATGTGGCGCGCGCCTATTTCCAGCCCGCGGTGGGAGGTGATGATTTCCAGGGCGTCCTCCAGGTTGTCGAAGTTGGAGAGCGGTTCCCCCATGCCCATGAAGACGAGGTTGTTTACCCGTTTTCCGGCGATGGCTTCCGCAGAGAGGATTTGTCCGATGATTTCCCCGGTCGTGAGGTTGCGTTTGAGGCCCAGCAGGCCGGAGGCGCAGAATTTGCAGCCGAAGGCGCAGCCCACCTGGGAGGAAACGCAGAGGGTGATGCGGTCCGCCTGTTCCCCGTTTTCCGCAGCGGCGGCGGGGATGATGACGGATTCCACCAGACTGCCGTCTTCCATTCTGGTCAGGAATTTCCGTGTGGTGTCTGCAGAGCCGTGGACTTCCACGATTTCCGGTGTGTGGAAACGGAAGTTTTCCGACAGCAGGTTTCTGAGCGCCGGGGGAAGGTTGGTCATCGCGTCAAAGGAGGTGCCGCGTTTGCGCCATACCCAGTCCAGGACCTGCTGGGCACGGAATTTGGTGTGGCCGCGTTCCGTCAGGAAGGCGAGCAGCTTCCTCCGTCTGGGCGGTAATGAGGGGAAGAGAGGGCATGGGGTTGAACGGACCCGTTACAGCAGGGAATCCACGTAGCGGTCCCGGTTGAAGGGTTCAAAGTCTTCAGCTCCTTCCCCGGTTCCCAGAAAGGCAGGGGAGATGTGCATTTCATCCATGATGGCTACGGCCACGCCGCCTTTTCCGGAGCCATCCATCTTGGTGATGATGACGGAGTCCAGGGGAGTGGCCTTGTGGAATTCTCTGGCCTGGGCCAGGGCGTTCGCGCCCGTGGTGGCGTCCACCACCAGCAGGGTGCGGTGGGGGGCCGCTGCATCCTGCTTGGCGAGGGTGCGGCGGATTTTGGAGAGTTCCTCCATAAGGTTATGGCGCGTGTGCAGGCGTCCCGCGGTATCGCAGATAAGGTATTGGAAGCCTTCCCGGATGGCCTGAGTGTGAGCCTCATAGCAAACGGAGGCCGGGTCCTGGTTGGGCGCTCCCTTGTAGATGGGAATTCCCAGCTTGTCCGCCCAGCTCTGGAGCTGTTCCACGGCGGCGGCACGGAAGGTGTCCGCCGCGGCCAGGAGAACGCGGGATCCCTGTTTTTGCAGCAGGTGGCCCAGTTTGGCGGCGGAGGTGGTTTTTCCCGTGCCGTTGACGCCTACGACCAGAATGACCAGCGGCTTTCCCTCCGGAGGAGCGGGCAGGGACGGAGCGGTAGCCGGAAAGGCCTGGCGGAGGACTTCACGGGTGGCTTCCACCAGGTTTTCCGCATCCAGTCCCTTGCTTTCCCTCAGTTGGTCCGCAATGTTCATGGCGCGCCGGATGCCGATGTCCGCAGTAACCAGGTCCGCTTCCAGTTCATCCCAGTCTATCCGGGAACCGCGGGAGAATTTGGTGAAGAGTTTTTTAAAAAATCCAGCCATGGTACAGGGTAGTGGTTACGCCGGGCGTTCCGTTTTTGAGATGCCGGCCAGCACGCCGTTGACGAAGCGGGGGGATTCCGCGGAGGAGAAGCGTTCCGCCAGGCGGATGGCTTCCGAGATGACGATGGGGGCGGCCAGGTCTTTGCGGTGAAGGAGTTCGTAGGCGCCCAGGCGCAGGATGGCGCGGTCAATGGCGCTGACGCGTTCCGGAGAGTAGTTTTCCAGGGTGCCGTTGATGGCGGCGTCCAGTTCGTCCCGGCGGCGTAGAATGTCTTCCCCCAGGGCTTTGGCTTCACGGTAGAGTTCATCCGCATCCTTTCCGGCTTCCACCACTTTTTTCATTTCCGCCAGGGAGGGGCGGCCGTCCGGGTGGATGAGGCAGTTGATGCGGTCGTTGATTTCTTGGAGCTTGTTGCAGGAGGAAACAAGGGGAGTCCAGATGCCGTTGTAGGCAGGGAAGTCCTTGAGGGCATCCAGCAGGCGGCGGCGCATCTGCATCAGGGTGGTGTTGAGTTCCTGCGCGGCGTCACAGGCGGCGGAAAGCGCGCCTTTGTCATTGGAGGGGTCTTCGTACAGGGTTTTTTTCAGTTGGAGCAGGGAGGCGTTGAATTCCCCTTCCTTGAGCAGCAGGTCGTGGAGCAGGTCGCGGACGGGCAGGGTGAGGGGGGTCGTGCTGAAGCTTGTCCGCCGTTTCCCGCGCACGGGTGACGAAGAGGCGCAGCTTGTCCGGATAGTCCCGGGTCAGGTGGCTGGAGACGGCCTTGGCCCTGAGCTTGCAGTAGTCCCCGCGGAAGGGTTCCATCAGGATGTCCCAGATGCCTTCGTCCTGTTCCTGCTCCGCTTCCGGAGTCTGGGAGGTGGCGTAGAGGTATTGGAGGGCTGCTTGTCTGATTTGGTTGCGTGAGAGCATGGCGGTAGAGAAGAGAGAGGGAGGATGTGCCTTATTGCCGGGAGAGGGAGTTGAGGAAGAGTTCCGCCATGCGGGCTGCGGTGCGGGCCGCTTCCCGGCCGCGGTTGAGCTGGGAGGCGATGCAGCGGGCAAAGGCCTGCTTTTCATCGTTCAGGAGCAAGACTTCATGAATGACGGGCGTGGTGAATTCCAGCGCGAGCCGCATCAGGGCCTGCGTGATGGTGGACCCGATGAGGTCCGCGTGGTCCGTGCTGCCGCGCAGGATGACTCCCAGGGCCACCACGGCGTCCGGGCGTTTTTCCGGAGAGCGGGAGAGGACGGATTTGATGGTGACCGGGATTTCAAAGGCTCCCGGTACGCGGATGATTTCCAGCCGGACTGCGGGGAGCACGGCTTCCAGTTCTTCCGAGCAGTTGTCCACCAGGGCCTGGGTGTATTGCTCATTGTATTCCGAGGCGACGATGCAGATTTTGGCGCGCGTGCCCGTGGCGCGCTGGCGGCGTGGAAGTTCCGTGGACATGGAGGGATGGGATGGAGTGGGAGTTTACAGGATGTGGCCCAGCTTGCATTTTTTGGTAGCCAGGTATTTGCTGTTTTGTTCGTTGGGGGGGATGACGAGGGGAACCTGTTCCGTGATTTTAATGCCGAAGCCTTCCAGCCCCACGATTTTCCGGGGGTTGTTGGTGAGCAGGCGCAATTGGTCCGCTCCCAGGTCATGTAGAATCTGGGCGCCGATGCCGTAGTCACGAAGGTCGTCCGGGTAGCCGAGCTTGAGGTTGGCTTCCACAGTGTCCAGCCCCTGTTCCTGGAGCTTGTAGGCCTTGAGTTTTGCCGCCAGGCCGATGCCGCGGCCTTCCTGGCGCAGGTAGAGGAGCACGCCGCCTTCCTGCGCAATGCGGCGCATGGCGGTGTGGAGCTGGCTGCCGCAGTCGCACCGGCGGGAGCCGAAAACGTCCCCCGTAAGGCATTCGCTGTGCACGCGCACCAGCGTAGGCTTGTCCGGGGAGATTTCCCCGTGCACCAGGGCCAGGTGAAGGGCTCCGTCCAGATGGGATTCATAGAGGTGGCAAATGAAGTCGCCGTAGTCCGTGGGCATCTTGACGGTTTCCACCAGGCGTATCTGCTTTTCCTTGGCCCGGCGGTATTCGATAAGCTGGGCCACGGTGCAGGCTTTCAGGCCATGTTTTTTCTGGAAGCCGCCCAGGTCGCCGGTGCGGGCCATGGTGCCGTCTTCCTTCATGATTTCACAGCAGACGCCGGCAGGCTGGAGGCCCGCCATGCGCACGAGGTCGATGGTGGCTTCCGTATGGCCGGCGCGGCGCAGCACCCCGCCGGGAACGGCTCGGAGAGGGAAGGTATGGCCTGGCTGCACAAAGTCATTGACGGTGGCCTTGGGGTCCGCCAGCGTGCGGATGGTCAGGGCGCGTTCCGCGGCGCTGATGCCCGTGGTGATGTCATGGGCCGCATCCACGGAGACGGTGAAGGCGGTGGACATGTTTTCCCGGTTGACGGAGGTCATGAGCGGGAGCTGGAGGGCGTCCGCCCGTTCCGGGGAAAGCGGGGCGCAGACGAGGCCCCTGGCGTGGGTGACCATGAAGTTGATGGCTTCCGTCGTAGCGAATTCGGCGGCAATGATGAGGTCCGCCTCGTTTTCACGACCGGGGTCGTCCGTAACGATGATCATCCGTCCCTGCCGTATTTCTTCCACGGCTTCGTCAACGGTGCAGAATTGAAGTTGGTTATCCATAAAGGGGATGAAAGGAGAGGAGGTTATTTTTGCTTTTTGGCCCAGGAGTCCTTAAGGGCCACGGTGCGGTTGAAGACGGTGCGTTTGCCCGGTACATGGTCCCTGCGGTCCGCCACAAAGTAGCCGAGGCGTTCAAACTGGCAGCGGAATTCAGGTTCCGCTTCAGCCAGGGATGGTTCCAGCTTGGCGTTCGTGATGACGGTCAGGGAGCCGGGATTCATGACGGAGAGGAAGCCTTCTTCCGCGGCATCCGGGTTTTCTTCCGTGAAGAGGCGGTCGTAGATGCGGATTTCACCGTCCACGGCGTCCCTGGTGCTTACCCAGTGGATGGCCGCCCGGCACTGGATTCCTTCCGGAGGGTTGGAGCCGATGGTGCCGGGGATATGCTCGCAGAAGATTTCCGTGATGTTTCCGTCCGCATCCTGCCGGTAGTCCGTACAGGTGATGCAGTAGCCGCCGCGGAGGCGCACTGTGCGGCCGGGAGCCAGTCGGAAGTATTTCTTGGGCGGGTCCAGCATGAAGTCGTCCTGTTCAATCCAGACTTCCCGGGTGATGGGAAGACGGCGGGTTCCTTCCTCCGGTTTTTCCGGATTGTTCAGCACTTCCGCCATTTCCTCCGCGCCTTCCGGCAGAGTGGTGATGGTTACCTTGAGGGGATTGAGCACGGCCATGCGGCGCGGAGCGTTGGCGTTCAGGTCTTCCCTTACGCTGTATTCCAGCAGGGCCACGTCCGTGAAGCCGTTGAATTTGGTGATGCCTATGGTCTGGCAGAAGTTGCGGATGGCGGCGGGCGTGTAGCCGCGGCGGCGCATGCCGGAGACGGTGGGCATCCGGGGATCGTCCCAGCCGCTGACGTGCCCTTCCTGCACCAGCTGGAGCAGCTTGCGCTTGCTCATGACGGTGTAGGTGAGGTTGAGGCGGGCGAATTCCGTCTGGCGCGGGCGTGCCGGCACGGGGCAGTTTTCAATCACCCAGTCGTACAGGGGACGGTGGTTTTCAAATTCCAGCGTGCAGAGGGAATGGGTGATGTGCTCGTAGGCATCCTCCAGCGGGTGGGCGAAGTCGTACATGGGATAGATGCACCATGTGCCGCCCGTGTTGTGGTGTTCCGCGAACATGATGCGGTACAGCACGGGGTCCCTCATGTTCATGTTGCTGGAGGCCATGTCTATTTTGGCGCGCAGAATGGCTTTTCCTTCCAGGATTTCCCCGTTTTTCATGGCCTGAAAGCGTGCCAGGTTTTCTTCCACGGAACGGTTCCGGTATGGGGATTCCTGGCCGGGCACGTTCACGTTGCCGCGCTGGGCGCGTATTTCCTCCACCGTCTGTTCGTCCACGTAGGCCAGTCCCTTGTTGATGAGGGCGACGGCGCATTCGTAAAAGAAATCGAACATGTTGCTGGCAAAAAAGAGATTGTCCCCCCAGTCGAAGCCCAGCCAGCGGATGTCTTCCTGGATGCTGTCCACATATTCCTGGTCTTCCTTGCTGGGGTTGGTGTCGTCAAAGCGCAGGTGGCAGCGCGCGCCCGGAAATTCCTGGGCGATACCGAAATTGAGGCAGATGGATTTGGCATGTCCGATATGGAGGTAACCATTGGGTTCCGGAGGAAAGCGGGTTACCGGTGCCTGATGCTTGCCGGAGGCAAGGTCATCAGAAATCATATCGCGGATGAAATCTCGGCGTTCGGCAGGCTGCAATGACATGGCGAAAATTCTACTACCAAATTTCCTTCTCTGCAAGCGTGTTCACTCGGAATGACATGGGGAGGAATACGGCGGATAAAGAGAGTTTTTTATCTTTTCCCGGAAGGTCCCGGTTATAAAATTTAAATAATTTATATATAGGAATGTTTGGGAATGTGGATTTCTGACGAAGGTTGGCTAAAAAATCCCCAGTCTTTTACTAGGAAAAAATGTTGTCGGCCGCTTCGTCTTGTGTTCAAGGTTCTGAGGAATGGTTGTCAGTTATAGAATATTTTAAATGTAAGATACCTAGGTTAAATTTAAAGTTCAGGAAAAAAGAGGTGGAACGGGATGGTTAGGGAAAGCGGCTGAGCTGGAGTTCAATGGGACATCCTTGAAAATTTATGCAGAATAACCGGCGAAAGGAAAGTTTGAAAGACAGGTATTGCAAAAGAATCAAAAACGTGCATATTGAACTCCGGTGAATCTGAATTGTCCACAGTGCAAACGACATATCAATGTTCCTTCCGCTGCGGAGGGTTCCATGGTGAATTGCAGCAAATGCGGCCATGAGTTTCTTTGCGACAGAGAAAAGCTGATCCCCAAGAAGCCTTTTGCTAGGGCGAAGAAGGCCGTTACCGTGCATACCCCCAAAGACCGCCGGGAGGCCATTCAGAGCGCCTTGATGGAAACGGGGCTGATTCAACTGATGTGCCTTTGCGCCTCCCTAGTCATCGCCGCCGGCTGCGTCTGGCTTTTTTTACAATGCCTCTTCCGAGATGGACGGGACCTTTTTCCTTTCCATGCTGCAGCAGCCCCAGCAAAAGGCGTTCGCCCTGTTTTTCGCCTGTCTTGCGGGGGGGCTTGATGGCCTGCGCCGGCCGCAGGCACAAGATTGTTTTCATTTTGCTGGGCTTTCTGGTGGCGGGGGGCATTGCCTCCCTGCCTTTCGTGTATCCGGTCAAATTGAATCCCTCCCTGCTCGGCGGGAAGGAAGCGGTCGCCCAGGCTGAGGAGGAGGAAGGCGTCTCCGGCTTTACCAGCATGAGCCTGGAACAACTGGCCGAACAGAACGCTTCCGTTCAGAATTACGGGGAAGGGGATTTGAAGCCCCTGTTTGCCGCCATTGACCGGAAAGAGGCCCAGGGTGTTCTGGGCGTGTGGGTGGTCGGGGTGAATGCGGCCAACCGGGACATGGTGAAGGCGTATTTGAAGAGGATGGCCCAGTCTGAGGACGAGCCGATTTTTTATGACCGCAAAGGCACGGGCGGCGGCTTGTTCGTTATTACTCCTACTCCCATCACGTTTAAGGAGTTTGTGGACGTGGCGGCCAAGATGGGGAACGTGACTTTGCAGGACAAGGAGCGTTTCTTTGTGGAAGTGGTTCTGAACCGGGACAAGTTTGAAGCGCGCCCGGCTTCCGCCGCGTTGCAGGATGAACGCCACCAGTATTTCGTACTGGCCAATTTGAAGGAATTGTCCTGTCTGGACATCCGGCGCGTGATTGCCGCGGCAAAGCGTCTGGCTTCCGTGAAGCCGGACAAGATGCGCTATGAAGTTTCCGCCAAGCTGGTGGAGCTTCTCCGGGAGCCGTGGGGGCGTGATGCGGAGTATGTGACCGCTTTGGCTTCCGCCCTCGTCGTGTGGGCGGAGCCGGATAACGCGGAGGCGCAGCGCGTGGTTTACTATGTGGCTACGGAGTTGAAGAAGGCGGACTGCGAGATTCCTGCCTCTCTGGTCAGGTTTTTGCTGCACGGTCCGGAGAAGAAGAGCTTTGCACTGCTTCTGGATGAATGGAAAAAGGATCCCCAGAAGTGGGAGGACGAGTGCAAGGCCGTCGGTCCCACCGGGGAAGCCGACATTATCCGGCTGCTGAACGAGTCGGACGATTTTGTGCTGAAACGTTCCGCCGCCCGTATTCTTGGGGAAATCGGTTCGGAGGCTTCCCTGTCCGCGCTCAAGGCTTTCACCCATGACGCCGACAACGAATTGCGCCTGTGCGCGGAGCTGTCCGTAAACCTGATTGAAAAGCGGCTGGGGATAGATTCTTCCGCGAAGAACCCCCAGTAGGGACGGCATCCGTTTCCGGAAGAGGGCCGGATGGACAGGGCGGGAGGTTTTTTATGCCCGGCCCGAATGGGACGCGTCGCACCGCTCTTTTTTCAGCTGAATGGTTCACGGGGCCAGAGGGAAGGCGCCCGCGTTTTTTTCTTTTGCGGCTGTTTTTTCATGAAGATGCGGGGAAAATGGCAGGAGGTGTTTTTGGAGTCATTTTAAACGATCTTCCTTTCCTGTACGGCTTCCTAGTTGTTTCTTTTGTGATATTTTTACCATTTGGACGCATTTGAGAGGAGGAAAGTTGTTTTTGTCCCGGAAGCGTCTCTTTTTTGGTTGCGGAGAAAAGCCAATTTACTAGAATGCAACGACCATGACAGACCAAGAAAACATGAAGGCCGCCGTTCCGGATGCGGCCAGGCGATACATGCGCTACCTCCTCATCATGGCCGGTTTGGGCGGCCTGCTCTACGGTGTGGACGTCGGCGTGATTGGCTGCGGCGCTCCCTACATTGAGCAGACGGCTGGTTTCAATCCCTCCCAGCTTTCCCAGGTGGTGGCGGCCGTGCTGTTCGGCAGCGTGCTTTCTTCCCTGTTTGCCGGATATCTGGCGGACAAGTTGGGACGCAAGGCGCTGATTACCGTAGCCGCCGCCCTGTTCACGGTGAGTATTCCCGTGATCTGCCTGTCCCAGGAAGTGTTCGGCATCATGCTTCTGGGCCGTATTCTCCAGGGCGCCAGCGCCGGTATTGTAGGCGTGGTGGTTCCCCTGTACCTGGCTGAGTGTTTGAGCGCGGAATCCCGTGGCAAAGGGACGGGGATGTTCCAGTTCCTGCTGACGGTGGGCCTGGTGTTCGCCGCCGTAGTCGGTCTGCTTGCCGCCAGTTATGTGGGCGGCGTGGAAAATTCCGGCGCGAGCGAGGAAACGCTGTCTTCCGCCAAGATTTTTGCGTGGCAGGCCATTTTCTGGGTTTGCGCCGTTCCCGGCCTTTTCCTGTTTTTCGGTTCCTTCCGTTTGAGCGAATCCCCCCGCTACCTGTTCCGCCGCGGCCGCAAGGATGAAGCCATGGCCGTGCTGGTGCGCAGTTATGGAGATGTGCGCGCCAAGGAGGTGTTTGATGAAATGGTCCACATTGAAGAGGAAGAGAAGCAGAAGGCTGAAGAGCTCAAGAAGCAGAGTTCTTCCGGTGAATCCCTTCTTCAGCGCAAGTATGTGTATCCCTTTGTTCTGGCGGTCCTCGTCCTGGCGTTTACGCAGGCCACGGGTATCAACTCCGTGTTGAATTACTCCGTGAAGGTGTTCCAGCAGGCCGGCCTGGAAGGCACCACCGCCAACTGGGCGGACTTCACCATCAAGGTGGTGAACTGCTTGATGACCATCGTCGCCATGATCTTGGTGGACCGCAAGGGCCGCAAGTTCCTGCTCAAGATCGGCACTGCCGGCATTGTGGTGGGTCTGCTCGGCACCGGGTTCCTGTTTAATAATGTGGAAAAAGCCCGCAAGGACGTGACCACGGACGTGGCCGCCCTGCTGGCCGCCCAGAGCCCTTCCGTCCAGAAGGAGTTTGACCAGGGCAAGGACGTAGGCTCCATCCGCACGCTGCAGCTGGAACGCACGCCCGATTCCCCCTTCGTCAAGAACCTGCTTGCCAAGAACGGCATGGGCGACAAGGACATCAACAGGATGCAGCTCATCATCACCTATGACCAGCCGGAAGCCAATCCCGCCTGGTACCAGTTCCTGATGGGTTCTTCCACCCAGCTTTCCGTGGTGGAATTTTCCGAGCTGACCAAGGATGCCAAGGATATCAAGAAGGAAGAGGACAAGGCTTCCCTGGCCGTGATCAAGGCCGTTCCGGATTCCACCAACAAGATGGTGGTGAACGGCAAGGACGGTTATGCCATGAAGCCCGTTTCCATCCTGAAGGCGGAACTGGGCGAGAAGCCGGATACCTCCATGGGCTGGGGCGTGACCGCCTTCTTCATCATCTTCATCGCGTTTTATGCCACCGGCCCCGGCGTGTGCGTCTGGCTGGCCCTGTCCGAACTGATGCCCGCCCGCATCCGTTCCAACGGCATGGCGATTGCGCTGCTGATCAACCAGCTTGTTTCCACGATCATTGCCGGTTCCTTCCTTCCGTGGGTGGGGAGTTGCGGCTATTCCGGCGTGTTCTTTACGCTGGGCGGCATTACGGTGCTGTACTTCATTACGGTGACCTTCTTCCTGCCTGAAACCAAGGGCCGTTCCCTGGAGGAAATCGAAGGCTACTTCACAACAGGCAAGATGCCGGAAGATCTCAAGATGATCGGTGAAGGCATTGAAGCGGAAGAATAATCTTCCCTCCTGTGGTTTTCAAAGCCGCCTCCCCGTCCGGGGGGCGGCTTTTTCATGTTCCGCCAGAGGAAAATGTTTGCTCCATGGCTCCGGAAACCTGGCTGTTCCGGGCTTCCGGCGTTTCCGGAAGGAGCATGCCGGGCGTGTTTAAAGACCGGAAGAGGCGGCTTGCGTAAGGTCTCTTTTGTACCGGAGAGGTCCGGGGATGAATCCTGGAACGGGCAGGCCAAGGCTCTGCTGCGGCTCGCTTGAAAGACCCGTGGCGGACGGGAACGGGCAGATCCCTTTTTCCGCTTTCACTGGAAAGGAAGATGGCGCTACTCGGTACGCGGTGCTTTTTTCTGTTTGGCCTGCCAGTCTTTAATGGCTTCCGCAATGGGGGGATACCCGTTTTTCATGTGGAAGTCATAGGCGGTCTGGCCGTCATCGTTGCGAAGGGCGGGATTGGCGCCGTTGTCCATGAGGCAAACGGCTATCTCCGGAGAGTTGCAGGCCATCAGCGGCGTCAGGCCGTCCACGTCCGGCTGGTTGGGGTCCGCTCCCGCCTTGATGAGAAGTTCAATGAGGGGGATGAGGCGTTCCGCCGGCTTTTCCTTGGTGCAGACCAGATGCAGGGGGGACTGCTTGCTTTCAAAGAAGCGTTCGTTGACGTCGCAGCCTGCCTTGATGAGCCGTTCGTAAATGGCAGGGGAAAGGCTGAGGAAGCCGACTCCGCGCGCCTGGGCGTTTAACCTGCGCTTGAGGTCCGGAGAACCGGCGTCCAGCAGGGCCAGGGCTATTTTTTCCTGTCCTGGATCAGAGTCATTGAGGGCGGCGGAGTACATGAACGGGGTGACGCCCCACGGTCCCGGCTGGTCCGGGTCGGCCCCGTGCTTGAGCAGGGACTGCACCAGCGGCAGCCTGTCTTCCGCCGTGGAGTTCATGTAAAGGCCCGAGAGGCAGGCCCAGGTGAGGGGGGTGTCTCCCGGTTCCTTAGTGCCGTCATGCATGAAGATGGATTGGGCGTTGACGGGAGCGCCCGCTTCTATCATCCGGCTGGCCAGTTGATTCAATCCCATGGCAATGCAGAGGTGCAGGGGCGTGTTGCGGTCCGGAGCCTGAAGCATGAGGTTGCCAGTCTCCCGGAATTGCTCCAGCATCCGGTAGCACTGGAGGATGGAGTGGAATTCCTGTTGAGCCTCTCCGGCGAACATGATTTCCAGGGGCCAGGAGTCGTGCAGGAAGCGGAGGGTAAGTCCCAGCAGCTTTTCATTTGCCGCCTGGATTTCCTGTTTTTCCGCTTCCGTGAGCTGGATCGTCCTTTCCTCCGCATCCGCCAGGGGGGCGGCTGCGACGGCTGCTGCGGACAGAAGCAGCATGGACCCTGTCATTTGTCTCATGGCATCCTTATAGGGGAAGGAAAGTGGCCTGTCACTTCAAATAAGGGGCATTATCCCAGTTTGGAGAGGCTGACATGGACTGCTTCCACCGTACGGTCAATGTCTTCTTCCGTATGGGCCGTAGAGATGAAGCCCGTTTCATACGGGGAGGGGGCAAAGTAGACGCCCTGTTCCAGCATGTTCCAGAAGAAGGGTTTGAAGAGTTCCTTGGAGGCTTTTTGCGCGGAGTCCAGGTCATAGACTTCCTGCTCCGTGAAGAAGAGGCAGAACATGGAGCCTGCGCGGTGGAAGGTGTAGTTCCTGCCGTGCTTCCGGATGGCCTCGCGGATGCCTTCTTCCAGACGCGCGCCGAGCTGTTCCAGGCGGTCGTAGGCGTTTCCGTCCAGGAGCTCCCGGAGCTGGGCAAGGCCCGCCGCCATGGCGACGGGGTTGCCGGAGAGGGTGCCCGCCTGGTACACGGGGCCGATCGGGGAGAGGCAGTCCATGATTTCCGCACGGCCTCCAAAGGCCCCCACGGGGAGGCCGCCGCCGATGACCTTCCCCATGCAGGTGAGGTCCGGCGTGATGCCGTGAAGCTGTTGCACGCCGCCGGGCGCGACGCGGAAGCCTGTCATGACTTCGTCAAAGATAAGGAGGGAATCGTAGCGGAGCGTGATTTCCCGCAGAAAATGGAGAAAATCGTTCTGCGGGAAGTAAAGCCCTGCGTTGGCCGGGAAGGGCTCCAGGATGACGGCGGCGATGTCGCTCCCATGGAGTTCAAAGGCTTTTTTCACCGCTTCCCGGTCATTGTAGGGCACCGTAATGGTGAGCTGGGTCATTTCCCTGGGTACGCCTGCGCTGTCCGGTTCTCCAAAGGTGAGCGCCCCGGAGCCCGCCGCCACCAGCAGGGAGTCCACATGGCCGTGGTAGCAGCCGATGAATTTGATGATTTTGCGGCGTCCGGTGTAGCCGCGCGCCAGCCTGATGGCGGACATGGTCGCTTCCGTTCCGGAGTTGACCATGCGCACTTTTTCCACGGAGGGCACCATGCCCGTAATCATTTCCGCCATGTCCACCTCCGCCGGCGCGGGGATGCCGTAGCCCAGCCCCCTGTCCACGGCGGCATGGACGGCATTTAGAACGGTCTGCGGAGCATGGCCCAGAATGGCCGGGCCCCAGGTGCCGATGTAGTCAATGAGCTGGCGTCCGTCCGCGTCAGTGATGTAGGCTCCCTTGGCGGATTGGACAAAGAAAGGGTCGCCGTCCACGTTGCGGAAGGCTCTGACGGGGGAGTTGACGCCGCCGGGGATGACGGCGCGCGCGCGGGAGAAGAGCTGGGCGGACTGATTCATGTGCTGAGGGAAGCAAAAAGGGCAAACCTTGAGAAAGGGTTGCCCTCATTGAAATGGGTTCTATTCCCGAACCAATACTGATTTAAGCTTCAGGAGCGGAAGCGGGAGCTTCAGCGGTTTCGGGAGCGGCTTCTTCGCTCTTGTTGCTGTAACGCCATTTTACCTTGTTGCGCTTGCTGGCGGAACGGGCCTTGCGGCGGCGTTCGTCCATCGGGGTTTCAAAGGCGCGGCGGCGGCGCATTTCATCCAGAATGCCTTCAACATCCAGTTTTGTTTTGAGGCGCTTAAGAGCGCGGTCGATAGGTTCACCTTTTCTTACGGTAACTTCACGCATGATTTGTTTTCCTTTTTCTATTCGTCCGGGAACGGGAGACAATACGTAGTGCTTTCCTGCTTACAGGTCAAGATTTTTATCATGGCTGACCTATTTTTTGCCCTTGAAAGAAGGGTTCCGGCGTTCGCAGCGGGTGCGAACGCCTGCATGATGCGGTTTTCCCGCTCCGGAACGGGCTTCAACTGTCCTTGCCTTACAGTGGGGGGCGTGATAGAAAGGAACGTCTCCCATGAACCGGCTGCATACATTGATTGACGGATTTCCCCGCGTGCGGATTCTCTGCATCGGTGACGTAATGCTGGACAAGTTCCTGTACGGGAGCGTCAGCCGGATTTCCCCGGAGGCTCCGGTTCCCATCATGAAGATGGACCGGGAGACGCGCATGCTGGGCGGCGCGGGCAACGTGGTGACCAACCTGTGCGCGCTGGGATGCCGCACCACCTTCGTCAGCGTGGTGGGGAATGACGGCCATGGACGGCAGGTAAGGCGTTTTCTGGAAGAGACGTGCTGCATTCCGGAGCTGGTGGAGTGCGAAGGGTATGAGACGACCGTGAAGGTCCGTTTTGTGGCGGGGAAGCACCATTTGCTGAGGGCGGACCAGGAACAGCCGCTGTGGATGGTTCCGGAGCTGGCCTCCCGTTTTCTGGAACGGGTGGACGCCTGCCTGCCGGAGGCCGACCTTGTTCTTTTGTCCGATTACGGGAAAGGGCTGTTTGACGGGCAGACAACCCCTGACGTGATCGCCCGGTGCTGTGCGGCGGGCAAGTCCGTGATTGTGGATCCGAAGGGTTCGGATTACTCCCGTTACAAGGGGGCCACGCTGGTGAAGCCCAATATGAAGGAGTTCCAGGAGGCGACCGGGGTGACGCTGAATCCTTCCGCGACAGGGTGGGAAAGGGATGCCATCGCAGGGGCGCAACGGCTGTTTTCCGAGTTCGGCATTGAGAATTTGCTCGTCACCCTGAGCGAGCACGGCATGATTTTCATTCCTTCCTCCAATCCTTCCGATTTTGTCTGCATTCCCACGGAGGCCCGTGAGGTTTTTGACGTGTCCGGAGCGGGGGATACCTCCCTCGCCAGCCTGGGCGCGGCGCTGGCGGCCGGAGCTACGGTGCCGGAGGCCCTGGTGGTGTCCAACGTGGCCGCCGGAATCGTGGTGGGCAAGTTCGGGACGGCCAGCGTGACCGGAGCGGAGCTGAAGAAGGCGCTGGAGGAGAAGGCCCTCAAGGCGTCCTCCTGGCATCACCGGAACAATATTCTGACGCCGGAAGCCGCGGCGGAGCTGGCGGAGCGTTTCCGACGGGAGAAGAAGGTGGTGGGGTTTACGAACGGTTGTTTTGACCTGCTTTGCACCTGGGGCACCTGCATTCCTTCATGAAGGCGCGGGAAGCGTGCGACGTGCTTTTCGTGGGGCTGAATACGGACGCCTCCATCAAGCGGTTGAAGGGAGAGGACAGGCCGATCAATAATGAGGAGATGCGTTCCCTGCTGCTGGCCTCCCTGGATTTTATCGATTACGTGGTGCCGTTTGACGAGGATACGGCACTGCCGTTGATTGAGAAGTTGCGCCCGGACGTGATCGCCAAGGAGGGCTATCCTCTGGAACGCTGGCCGGAAGGGCAGTACGTCACATCTTACGGGGGACAGGCTCTTGAGCTGCCCCGCCTGGAGGGCTTTTCCTCCACCAATATCATCAACCGCATGAAGAACAGTCCGGAATGAGCGAGTACATCAGGAATCAGATTTTAGGAATAGCGGATAATTTCAAGGCTCTGGCCGCCATGGCCGGAGAGATTGAACAAGTCGCCCGCGTCTGCGCGGATACCCTCAAGGCCGGGAACAAGATCATGTTCTGTGGCAACGGAGGCTCCGCCGCGGATTCCCAGCACCTGGCCGCCGAGCTGGTGGGCCGCTACAAGCTGAACCGTCCCGCCATGAATGCGCTGGCCCTGACGGTGGATACCTCCATCCTGACCGCCGTAGGGAATGATTACGGGTATGAAACGGTCTTTTCCAGGCAATTGCAGGGATTAGGCCGTTCCGGTGACCTGTTGGTGGGGCTTTCCACGAGTGGCAATAGCCAGAACATCGTTCTGGCGATGGAGCTGGCGCGCCGCATGGGCGTCAGGACCGTGGCGCTGACGGGCCAGGGCGGCGGGGAGATGAGGGACTGTGCGGATTTCTGCATTGCCGTCCCCTCCCACGCCACGAACAACATTCAGGAGATGCACATTGCCGTGGGCCATTTGGTTTGCGAGCTGGTGGAGCAGGAAATGTATGGCGTCTAAAGCTCTGTTTCTGGACCGGGACGGCGTGGTGAACGTGGACGGCGGGTACGTTCACCGCAGTGAGGATTTCCTGCTGGTTCCCGGCATTCTGGAGCTTTGCCGGAAGGCGCGGGAAAAGGGGTATCTGGTCATCGTGGTGACCAACCAGTCCGGCATAGGCCGCGGCATGTTTACGGAAGGGGATTTCACCCGGCTGACGGAGCATATGAAAGGCGCGTTCAGCGCCGCCGGAGCGGAGATAGCGGATGTGTTCCACTGTCCCAGCGTGGATGACGGCCATCCTGACAGGAAGCCGAATCCCGGCCTGTTTTTGAAAGCCGCCGCCGCCCATGGACTGGATATGGCGGCTTGCGTGTCCGTGGGCGACCGGGAGCGCGACATTCGCGCTGCGCTTGCCGCCGGAGTGGGGCGGAATTTCCTGTTCTCCTGTGGGGATGCTCCGACTGGCGCCACGGCCCGCGTCAAGACCCTGGATGAAGTGGCTGCGTGGCTGTAGGCGGGGATTGGCTGTTCCGCAAACGGCCTGTCAAGGATGGCCGGGGTAGTTTTTTTCGTGGCTGCCCGCGTATTTATTCCCAAAGCGTTACGGTTATGCTTCATTCTTGAAAGAAAGCTTTACACGGGAACGGATACCGTCTATAGGTCAAACAGTATGAAAACCTTGCTACCCATTCTATCCATTGCATTGTGTTCCGGCGTATGCGCCGTTGTCCAGGCTGCAGATGCGGAATTGCCCCAGGGGCTGGAGAAAAGAGAGGCCCGCGGGCGCATCACTTATGAGGGAGGCGACGGCTCCAGCTTTGAAAAGGCCGTCGTCATTGCCGGCGCAAAGAATTCCATGGATGGAGTTCCTGCCGAAAGTAAATGGCTTGAGAAAAAATACAGGAATTATGTGAAGCTCAAGCAGGCGCTTATGGAGCATGAAGGCAAGTACTTTGACGTGATCACGATTAAAACGAAAAAAGGCAAGGAAGTGGTCGTCTATTTCGATATTTCCGGCTTCTTCGGTAAAAATTAAAGAGGAAACTATTTTTCCCGTTATTTCTTGATCCGGTTTTTCCGTTCTGTGGAACGCCTCCGGTTCTTTTTCCCGCCTCAGGAATGGAGTTTTCCTGTGGCGGGTTTTGTTGTCCGGAACCGGAGCCGCCATAAAGAAAACGGGGGAAACGGGAATATCCGGAGTTGTCCGGAAGTGCGGCCGCCTGCGCAAACGGTTCATCAGGCGGAGGGAATGGGGCCTGCATCAGGGGGAAGTAATTTGACATACGGGGAGCGCCCTGTTAGAAGTGGGGCGATTGGTCCGTAGTTTCGTGGACTTGTCCTGTACAGGCTTTTTACTTTTGCACATATGAACTTGATTTCCTTCCGATCCATGATGGCGGTTACGGCGCTGGGAGCCGGCCTTGCCCTTCCGGTGTTCGCCCAGTCCTCTTCTCCGGCCTCTTCCTCCGCGCCTGCGGCCTCCCGCGCCAAAAAAACGGTCAAGATGCCGGTGTATCCCATCCCGCAGAAGATGACCAGGAGCGGCGGTTCCGTGACGGTTCCGGCCCTGAAGCTGTCGGGAGCGCGGGACGAACCTACCGTGAATGCGCTGAAGAGCATGTTTTCCATCGCTCCGAACGGGCTGCCCGTGCAGATGTCCATCATCAAGGGGAGCAAAAAGGCCGCCGGGAATGTTCCGCAGAAGGCCGGGGCTTATTCCCTGAGCGTCACGCCGCAGGGCATCCGGATGACGGGCTATGACGACGAAGGCCTGTTTTACGCGGCCCAGACGCTGCTTCAACTGGCGGAGAAGACTCCTTCCGGCGTAACGGTGCCTGTGGCGGAGGTTCTGGACTGGCCGGACGTTCCCTTCCGCGGCACCATTGAAGGCTTTTACGGCCTGCCCTGGGGGCAGGAAGGACGCATCAGCCAGTTCAAGTTTTACGGGAAGTACAAGATGAATACTTACATCTACGGCCCGAAGGACGACGTGTTCCACGGTTTTTCCAAGCGCTGGCGCGAGCCGTATCCCGCGGACATGGCGAAGGACCTGAAAGAGCTGGTGAAGGTCGCGAAGCAGAACAAGGTGAATTTTGTCTGGGCCGTGCACCCCGGAGCGGACATACACTGGGGGGAGGCGGACCGGAAAGCCGCCGTGAAGAAGTTTGAGATGATGTATGACCTGGGGTTCCGCTCCTTTGCCGTGTTTTTTGACGACATCGGCGGGGAGGGCGCCAAACCGGAAGGCCAGGTGGAGTTCCTGAATTACCTGAACAAGGAGTTTATCCACAAGAAGCCGGACGTGACTCCGCTGATCGTGTGCCCCACGGCGTATTCCGGTGGAGGTGGCCGCTACCACGAGGTGATGGGGGAACATCTGGACAAGGACATCGGCATCATGTGGACCGGGTCCAGCATCGTGAGCGATATCCGGACCCCGGCCTTGAAGGGGATCAACAAGTATTTGCAGCGGCCGGCGTTCATCTGGTGGAATTTCCCGGTGACGGATTACGTGCGCCACGCCCTGTTCCTGGGGCGCACCTATGGCGTGGATGCGGACGCGATGCCGTTCATGCAGGGGTTTGCCTCCAATCCGATGGACAAGCCGGAGGCCTCCAAGATTTCCCTGTTCAGCGTGGCTAACATGACCTGGAATGCCAAGGCCTATGATTCCGACAAGACATGGAAGGACAGCATCCGGATTTTGTTCCCCGGCTGCGCCTCCGCCATGCAGACGTTTGCCGACCATAACAGCGACGGGGGGCCCAGCGGGCACAATTACCGCAAGGAGGAGTCCGTAGAGATTGCCCCCGTGGTGGAGCAGGTGCTGGAATTGTGCCGCCGCGGCGCCAAGGTGTCTGAAAGCAAGGCGTTTGACCGCCTGAAGGCCGAGTTTGCGAAGATGTCCCAGGCTCCGGACATGATCCGGGCGAAATCGAACAATCCCGCTTTCGTCGCAGAGGTAGAGCCGTGGCTCATCCAGTTCGAGTCCCTGGGCAAAGCTGGAATGAACAGCATGCAGATGATTGAGGCCACGGAGGCGGGGAATGCCTCCGGAGCGCTGAATTACGCCATGGAGGCCGCCTGCCTGCTTGCCGAGATGCAGCGTTACAGCAAGGAGATCAGCAAGGCCATCAACAAGCACGTGACGGAGGTGACCAAGAAAAATTCCCCGTGGCAGACCGCCGTCAAGCCGTCCGAACTGGTGATGGCCCCTGCCGTGCGGGAGCTGCTGGACATGGGGTCCACTCCCGTGCTTTCCCGTGTGAGTGGACAGGCCGTTGGCCGTGTGAAGCCTTATGTTTCCACCAAGTCCAAGGGAGGGATCGAGAAGATGCTGGATGACGATCCCGAGTCCTTCTATTATTGCAAGGAGGTCCAGAAGAAGGGCGACTTTTTCGGCGTGGACCTGGGCGCTCCGCGGGAGATACGCACCGTTTCCATCGTGATGGGCCGCAATGATTCCGATACGGATGCCGTGAACAAGGGCCAGCTTGAGGTATCCATGGACGGGCAGTCCTGGTCGCCCCTGATGCCGGAGTCCAGCGGGCTTCGCGTGGAGTACCAGGGAAATGGCAAGAAGGGCCGTTTTGTACGCTACCGTGCTACGGCGCAGGGTGTTCCGGGCGGGAAGTCCGACGTGTGGACGGCCATTCGGGATTTCAAGGTGAATGCCCCTGCCGCGCCTTCCGTGCTGACGGATGCCCCCGCGTTCAAGAGTGCCGTGGTTGAAGCCGGAGACAAGGATATTTCCCTGAAGCGCATCATGGAGGTGCATCCCCTGCCGCCGAAGAAGTTCCTGGGGCTTCAAATTCCGGCGGGAGCATCCGTGGAGTCCGCCTCCGTCAATTTGAAGACGCCGGACATGAAGTGGGCCAAATTGTACATTTCCATGGACGGAAAGTCCTGGACGGAGGTTCCGTTGAAGGCGGACGGTTCCGCGGAGATTGGCGGCGTGATCAAGGGCATCAGGCTGTTGAACGCCGGATCCTCCCCACAGGAGGTGACCCTGGAAGAGTTCAAGCTGAATCTTGCCAACAAGGGAGGAAAGTCTGCCGACAACGGAGCCGCCGGGGATTTCAACCTGGCTACGTTCCTCCCGGTGGAGCTGTCTCCGGAGAAGGTGGAGATTCCCTGTGATTCCCCCCGTGCGAATTCCGCCATTGTCCTGTCCGACGGTAAGGAAGCTTCCGTGCTGGCCTGCGGGGCCGACGGACGGTGGGTTCCCGTGGGCAATCTGGCCAAGGGCAGGAAGGTGAATACGTTTAGCCTGAAGTCCGTCAAGAAGCCGGTGAAGGCCCTCGGCCTGACCGGGAAGAAGGGAAGCTCCGTGAATGTTTTTGAAGTGATCTGGAAGTAACGGATTCCGCCGGGGGCTGGCGCATGCGGCAGTCTTCCGCGGGGCGATGCCCGTTGACCCTGGGGCGGCTGTTTCCTCCGTGGAATGGCCGCCCCGGCTTTTTTCAGTTCCTGGTTTGCCGGGAGGCGCGTTTTTCCGCCAGGTGCATGCAGCCGAGGACGAGGGCTATGATGACCAGCGGACCCAGGATGTCCGCATACCCCACCATGCCCGTGTTCACGGGGGCCACGCAGAGCAGGAACCACCAGGCCAGGGCCAGCAGGCGGAGCAGGGGCGGAGCTCCGTTGCCGGAGAGGAAGACGTAGATGACGAGAGCCCATAGCTGCGGGAAACGGGGCAGCGTGACCAGCCATTCCCGGTGGTCCCCGCCGGGCCAGACAAGCGTGCCGTAGGAGCCGGCTGCGGGGAGGTCGCCCCACATGGCTCCCGCGGGAAGCGCCAGGTTCATCAGCAGGTTCAGGAGCAGTCCCGCATAAACGGCGATCATCAGGGCCCTCCATTGGGCGCCCGTACGCACCGCCAGGAACAGGAAAGCGGGCACCAGCAGGAAAGGCGTCAGTTCCAGCGCTCCCATCCAGGCGGGGAGGACGGTGCCTATTTCAGCATAGCGGTCCGCGCCCTGCGGAACGGCGGAAAGAAGAGCCCAGTACAGGAGCATCAGGAGAATGCAGCGGTACCTGGCGCCCCGGCCCACCGGGCGTTCCTCATCCGGAGGAAGGCCCAGCCATGCTCCGGAATGGGGCTGGTTGGAGGGGTACTGCATGGCGGGTTGGGAATGGAGCCTTTTGTAACGGGAATAGGCGGCTTTGTCAATAAAGCCCGGTTCAGGTCCGGAACCGGGATTGTTTTTCAACAAAATGGGCATTCCTGCTGTCCACATTGTGACAAAGTTGTTGCCATCGGATTCTTGCCGCGGGCGGCTTCTTCTGCTAGTCGGTGCCTGAAAGGGCGCGGAAAAATGGCTGTGCCCCAGTAACTCATTCCTTTTGATTATGTCCCATTCCAGATTCCTGACGATTTTACCGGCCCTGTTTTTCTGCCTGCTGGCTGTTTCCTGCGGAAAGAAGGAGAAGGACGATCCGAACGTCATTGAATTGAACTTCGGCCATTTTCCCAACGTGACGCATGTGCAGGGCCTGGTGGCACACCATTTTTCCCGGCAGGGGAAGGGGTGGTTTGAGGAACGGCTGAAGGAGGCCACCGGAAAGGATGTCAGGATCAACTGGTACGTATACAATGCCGGTCCCAGCGCCATGGAGGCCGTGTTTGCCCGCTCCATTGAACTGGCTTACGTGGGACCCAGCCCGGCTATCAATGCGTTTGTGCGTTCCCGCGGGGATGATATCAGGATGATTGCCGGGGCCGTGGAAGGAGGCGCCGCCCTGGTGGTTCCGGAGGATTCCACCCTGAAGGAGCCTGCGGATTTCCGCGGCAAGGTGATTGCCACTCCCCAGCTGGGGAATACGCAGGATGTTTCCGCGCGCGCCTGGTTTTCCCGCGGCGGCCTGCACGTGACGCAGCGCGGCGGGGACGTGACGATTCTGCCGACCCCCAACCCGGAACAGCTCAGCCTGTTCCGGCAGGGCAAGCTGGACGGCGTGTGGACGGTGGAGCCGTGGGTGAGCCGCCTGGTGATGACGGCGGGGGGAAAGGTGCTGGTGAACGAGAAGGAGTCCATCGCCACCGTGCTGGTATGCGGAGCGGATTTCCTCAAGGAGAAGCCGGAGGTGGCGAAGGCCCTGGTGCAGGCGCATGAAGAGCTGAATGAATGGATAAGGCAGCATCCGGAGGAGGCCCGGGCGATCGTGGTCAAGGAACTGGAGGAACTGACCCATTCCAGGATAGACCCGGCGTTGATTGCGGAGGCCTGGAAGAGCATCGTCATGAAGGACAGGATTTCCATTCCCAAGCTCCAGCAGTTTGTGCGGGACGCCCATGAGGCCGGTTTCATGAAAGAGGTTCCGGACGTGGGCGGCCTGGTAGTGCCTGAGGCGGCGGAGGAACAGTTGACCATGGTGAAGGAGGCTGCCGGAAGATGATTGTGGGTGAAGAACATTGCGGCCCCGGAGGGTGCAAGCTCCGCATTGCCGGCGTGAGCAAGGTGTTTGACGGGCGGCGCGGAAAGGTGGTGGCGCTGGAGGGCATCAATTTGAATATCAGGAGCGGCGAGTTCGTCTGCCTGGTGGGGGCCAGCGGCTGCGGAAAGACTTCCCTGCTGAATATCATCGCCGGGCTGGAGTTTCCCACTTCCGGGGTGGTTGAGCTGGACGGGGTTCCCGTGACGGGGCCCGGACGGGACCGCACCGTGATGTTCCAGGAGTCCGCCCTGTTTCCGTGGCTGGACGTGATGGGGAACGTAATGTTCGGCCTGAAGCTGACGCCCGGCCTGACGCGGGGGGACCGGCTCGCCATTGCGGATAAGAATCTGGAGCTGGTAGGGCTGAAGGAATGCGCGCATTCCCATATTCATGAACTTTCCGGCGGGATGAAGCAGCGCGTGGCGCTTGCCCGCGCCCTGGCTACCAGCCCCCGCATCCTGCTGATGGACGAGCCTTTTGCCGCCCTGGACGCCATGACCCGCGAACAGCTTTACCAGGATATTCAGGATATCCATTTCCGCTGCGGCATGACGATCATTTTCGTCACGCACAATATGCGCGAGGCCGTATGCCTGGGGGACCGCGTGGTGCTGTTTACTCCGCATCCGGGCCGGGTCTGTGAGGAGTATTTCGTGGACCTCCCCCATCCCAGGGACATCAACAGCCGCGATCTGGCGCAGTTGTCATCCCGCATCACCCGTGATTTGAAAGGAGCCATGGCATGAACAGGAACAAATGGTCCAAGTGGGGCGCCCATGCCTGCTCGCTCGTGTTTTTCATTCTCGTGATCTGGTTGTGGCAGTATTTGAGCGACCAGAAGGTCTGGAAGCCCTATTTGTTTCCCTCTCCGCTGGAGGTGTGGGAGTATTTATGCTCCTCCTTCCTGGACGGCTCTCTGGAGGAAGCTTCATGGATTACCGTGAAGAGGCTGGTGATGGGGTATGGAATAGGCCTGGTGATGGGGATTCCGCTGGGCATGCTGTGCTCCCGCTTCCAGCTCATGCAGAATACCCTGGGCCTGGTTTCCCTGGGGTTCCAGGCCCTCCCGAGCGTATGCTGGGTTCCGCTGGCTACCCTGTGGTTCGGCCAGACGGAGGGGGCCATGCTGTTCGTGGTGATCATGGGGACGCTGTGGTCCGTGATTCTGGCGACGGCCAACGGCATGAGGAACGTTCCGCCCATTTATGCCCGCGCAGCGCGCACCATGGGCGCTGGCCCCATTTATTGCCTGATTCACGTGACGCTACCTGCCTCCGCCCCGTTTGTGGTGAGCGGGATGAAGCAGGGCTGGGCCTTTGCGTGGCGTTCCCTGATGGCGGCGGAAATTTTCGTTCCCATCCTGACCGGCTTCGGCCTGGGGCAGCTTCTGCACTTCGGCCGGGAGTTGAACGCGATGAACCAGGTGGTGGGCATCATGTTCGTGATCGTGGTGATCGGCCTGCTGTCTGACAAGATTCTGTTTTCCCCGCTGGAACGGTTCCTGCACCGCCGCTGGGGGACGGGGCAGGCCTGAGGGCTGCGCCTTGCAGACACAGATGAGCTGGTTGCGTCCGGCGAGGGGAAAGCCCGTTACTTGCCGGGGGATTCCAGGTTCCTTTTAAGAGCGTGGACTTCCTTGATGAGGGCCGGGAGCTTTTTGAGCGCGGCATACTGGCGGCTGGCGTCCTTGAACGGAGATGCCGGGAAACCCCAGTAGGCGACGTTTTCCGGGATGTCCGAGATGACTCCCGTTTTGGCTCCCAGAACGGATTTCGAACCGATTTTAAGGTGTCCGGAGATGCCGACCTGGGCGGCGATGGTTGCGTAGTCGCCCACCTTGGTGCTGCCGGCGATTCCGGATTGGGCGACAATCACGCAATGCTTGCCGACAACGACGTTGTGGCCGAGCTGGATGAGGTTATCTATCTTGGTGCCTTCCCCCACGATGGTGCGGCCGAACCTGGCACGGTCAATGGTGGTGTTGGCTCCTACGTCCACGTCGTCCCCCAGCTCCACGATGCCCACTTGGTCAATGCCCACGTAACGGCCGTTGTCTCCCATCAGGAAGCCGAAGCCGTCGGAACCGATGACGGCCCCCGGCTGGATGGTCACCCGGCTGCCGAGCTTGCAGCGTTCCCGGATGATGACATGGGCGTGCAGGCGGCAGTTTTCCCCCATCGTGACGCCGTCCCCGATGTCGCAGCCGTTGCCGATGTCCGTGCCGTCGCCAATTACGCAATGGGCGCCGATGCAGGTATAGGCACCCACATGGATTTTGTCCGGATTGAAGGTGGCCGTGGGGTCGATAATGGCTGTGGGATGGATGCCGGGCGTGAACCGGTAGGCGGAAGCCATGAAGTATTTCACCAGGGCGTTGAATGCCATGGAAGGATTGTCCACTTCCACAAAGGCGACGTTTTCCGGGTACGCGGGCAGGGCCGGAGGCACCAGGACGATTCCGGCGGAGGTGTGAAGAAAGTCTTCGAAGTATTTCTCGTTGCCGAGGAAGGAGGCTTCCTCGTGGGATGCGTCGAGAAGGGAAGCGACCCCGAACACAGTCAGTTCGGGGTCGCCGGAAAGGATTTTCCCCCCGGTGAGGGCGGCCACGGCTTCAAGTGTAAGCTTCATGGGAGTATGATTCCGCCTTCCCGGGGGTAATGTCAAGGGTTAGTTGGCCGGAGCCGCGGGAGCGGCAGGAACGGCCGGGGTCTTTTTCTTGGTGGGGTCAAAGCCCTTGGGAGCGTCCTTGTTGAGTTCCTTCATCACGGAGGGGGTGATGTCCATGCTGGGCTTCGTGTACACGAAGACCTGGTTGGAACGGAGAGCCTGGGCGCTCTTGTCCAGAATGAGGTCATAGTTGCCCTTGGTGGCGATGCCTTCCGTGATCTTGGTGATTTCACCCATGATCTTGGTGGAGCGCACCTTCATCTGTTCCTGAAGGGACTTGAGCTGGCGTTCCACGAAGCCGCGGCGTTCCTGTTCCAGCGCGATGACTTCCTGACGCTTGATCTGGGCTTTCTGTTCCAGCTCCTTCTTGTCCTTTTCATTCAGCATGGGATCCTGAAGCTGTTTGACCATGTCGTTGAAGTCGGCTTCCATCTTCTTGATGGTTTCCGCGCGGGTGTTGTTGGTTTCCTGCACGGTCTGGGCAGCCTTGTCTACTTCTGCCTGGGCTTCATGGGTCTTATAGTAGTCGGCGAAGAGTTTCTGCACGTCCACCGTTGCTACTTTAAGTTCGGCGTTGGCAGTGGCGCTTAATGCCATTGCAGCTGATACACATAATGCTGTTTTGAAGAATCTCATAATTTTTAGCGTCTTCTGACTTTGCCAGTTTACATGTGGAACGGCATGCGTCAACCTTCTAGCTATATTTCAGGATTGAACTTTTGTCATCATGGGGCCACTTTAGGCGCATGCAAACATTTTCCACCAAGGCCCAGTTGAAGGCGGCCCTTCTCAAGCATCACCGCAAGCATGACCACGTGGTTCTCGTTCCCACGATGGGAGCGCTTCACGACGGGCACTGCGCCCTGCTGGAACAGGCCCGCAAGCTGGCCGGGGAGGACGGCGTGGTGGTGGCCAGCATTTTCGTCAATCCCATCCAGTTCAACAATTCCTCCGACCTCCAGACCTATCCCCGCACCCCTGAAAAGGATTTGGAGGTGTGCGAGGGAGCGGGCGTGGATTACGTGTTTTCCCCCTCCCCGGAGGAGATGTATTCCGGGGAGCGCAGCATTACCGTGGAGGAGAGTTTTTTTATCCGCTACGCTGTGCGGGGCGTCCCGCCCCGGACATTTTTCCGGCGTCTGTACGGTGCTTGCCAAGTTGTTCAACCTGGTGCAGCCCACGGACGCCATTTTCGGCAAGAAGGATTACCAGCAGCTGGCGATTATCCGCCGCATGGTGCGTGACCTGGATTTCCCGGTGCACATCCACGGGGCGGAGATTGTGAGGCATGGGAACGGCCTGGCCTATTCCTCCCGGAACGCCCGGCTGACGGCGGAACAGAAAGAGCAGGCCGTGGTGATACGGAAGGCCATGCTTCAGGCCAGGGACGAGTTCCGGGCCGGAACGGATGTCCGGACGGTGAAGGAACATGCCGCCGCCATGATTGGGGCCGTGCCCGGCACGCGCATCGATTATCTGGAGATTGTGGATGCGGAGACGATGCAGCCGCTGGAGGAGAACCGGAATCCGGCCCTGATGGCCGCCGCCGTCTATTTTGGCGACGTGCGTCTTATTGACAATATAGAACTTTAATCCGGCACGGATTCCCTTATACTGCGCCCGTGATTACCGCCGCCAACCTCCACCGCAGCTATTCCATCGGCAAGAAATCCATTGAGATCCTGCACGGGGTGGACCTGCACATTGCCGCCGGGGAGAAGGTGTTCCTGTGCGGTCCCAGCGGAGCCGGCAAGACCACGCTGATGTACACGCTGGCCGGGCTGGAGACGCCCCAGGAGGGAAAGGTGACGATTGACGGCACGGATATTTACGCCTTGTCCGCTACGGCGCGGTCCGTGTTCCGGAACCGGAACATGGGATTCATTTTCCAGAATTATCTGCTGATGCCGGAACTGACGGCGCTGGAAAACGCGTGCCTGGCTTCTTCCATCGGAAGGAGGCCGCGCGTGGAGTACGTGACGGAGCTGATGGCGCGCGTGGGCCTGTCCCACCGCCTGAACCATCTGCCCAGCGAGCTGAGCGGCGGGGAGCAGCAGCGCGTGGCGATCGCCCGCGCCCTGGCGAATGACGCCCCGATTATTTTTGCAGATGAACCTACCGGGAACCTGGACCGGAAGAACGGCGCGGAGGTGCTGGACCTTTTGTTCGGCCTGGCGGACGAATCCCGCAAGACGCTGGTAATCGTGACGCATGACGAACACCTGGCCCGCCGGGGGGACCGCATCATCACGATCATGGACGGGCAGGCGGTCTGAGGCCGTCCGGTCCTGCGAGTTTTTTATCTCTCCTTTTATTTGCCGTCCGCCGCCAAATGCAGGACGGCCTGGTGCACGCCCCGGACCACCTGGGCCATGCGGCGGTAGTCCAGCGTTTCCGGCAGGTCTCCGGGCTGATGGTAGTTCGGGTTCCGGAAGAAGGAGGTGTCCGTAATCATGACGGCGGGCAGGTCTTTGGCCCAGAAGTTGCGGTGGTCGGAGAAGTCCATGCACATGCCCTTGATTTCCGGCAGGTTCAGGCGGACGGTAGGCAGGAAGGACTGCATGTTTTTCTGGACTGTCCGCGCCAGCCTGACGCTGTCCCAGTTGCCGACGATGGCGATGAAGTCCCCCTTGTCCGGGTACAGGGCGCCCATGCCCGCGGCGGGGTAGGACTGGCTGTTTTCCCTGTCCGAGAAGTAGCCGATCATTTCCAGGCAGATCATGGCTTTCACGCCTATCTGTTCCGTATAAAGTTTTTGGGCGTGCTGCGCGCTGCCCATCTGTTCCGTGCCGAAGTAGGGCGGTTCCTCGTTGGCATACGCGATGAGTTCAATGGTGTCATGGGGGGGAGATGCCCTTGAGCATGCGTCCCAGGGCCAGCAGTCCGGCTACGCCGCTGGCGTTGTCGTCCGCTCCGGGGGTGCTTCCGCAGGTGTCGTAATGAGCGCCGACGATGACCCTTTTGGCGGATTTGCCGGGGAAAACGGCGCTGACGTTGACGAAGGTGCGCTTGTCCGCCGTGAAAGGCTGGTACGTGACCGCGGCTCCCGATTCCGACAGGGACCGGGCGATGTATTGGACCGCCCTGGCCTGGTTCTTTTCATAACCCGCCGGGCGCGGGTGGCAGGTTTTGGCCAGGTAGAGGACGTCCTTTTTCAGTTCCTGCTCCAGCCCCGGGCGGACGGCAGCGGCGGGAGCGCCGCCGGCCGCGGGGGTGGTGCAGTGGGAAATGATGCAGCCCGTGGAGACGGTGAGGATGGCCAGGGCGGAAAACAGAGAGAGGTAAACCCGGAGCTTCATGCTCCCTTTATATCAATACGCATTAGGCGTGACAATTTCAATGTGGCAAAGCACATGTGCGGGTCATGGAAGCCTTTTCTTCCTAGTGGGCATCACTCTGAATGGGGGATTTCTGATGAACCATATATCCCTGAGGAGGTGTCCGGCATTCAGAAGAGTCCGCCCTATATTCCTAGAGAATAGCGCATCCACTTTGTTTACCTTGGGATACGGATTTCGTTAATGCATTGGCATCATTTTTTTCCACCTTTTTTTCAATGAAAAGGTGATTGTTTTGTCCAAAGGAATAGCAATGGAAGTTGTCAAAATCGGTAAATTCCATAATTCCTGCCGTGTGGTCTTTCATGCCGCTATAAGGATTATATACAATATAATTTGTTCCTTCTTTCCCAATAAGGTTTTGAAAGGCTGTTCTTCCGTCCACCTTTCCATCGCTGGATGTGGTGATATGTGCAGCATACAAGATACCCTCTTGCTCAAACAGGGCCATGAAGCATCCGCTGAAGTCAAAGCTGACGGCGTATATTTTTTCTCCACGCGCATGTTGAATGGGATAGCAGGTTATTTCTTGTTCCGGTTTATGTACCACGATATTAATGCCTTGTGTATCTATGTCGTTGAAAGGTGGCGTAAGTTCGTCTTTTGCCAGATAAAAACCATAGCAACTGCATCCTGACGGGATGGGGAATGAAGATGTAGTTTGAAGTTTTTCTCCTATTTTTTCTTTCAATGCTGAAATTCCTTTTGCTTCTTGCCGGAGCAGATCAGGTAATGTTTTCATGAATAGTATTTATTTCTGTTGTATTTGATATGATCCGGTTTTTCGGATTCACTAGAACAAACCTGTGTCGAGCGGGAAATACTCACCGCATGTACGGTATATTTCGAAAACGCGGGTTTGTATGGTTACTGTATGTGGCTTTCCGGAAGTTTCCGTCTTCTCTTTTCCAAGCATGAGATATTATTTCTGAAAGCGCCTTGCAGGGTGCGGATTAACTGTTTCATATCCGGCTGTCCTCTATCGCATGCTTGCATGAGATAGACAAAATGGAAGTGCTGGGAGCTCCTGAATTTACGTCTGCCGCAGGCGGTATTGTTCTTCTGCCTCCAACGGCAACGTGGAAGGAGAGGATCGGTATTGCAATCATGCGGGTTGTTGTGTAGCTTGTTGCGCATGTGGGACTGGATTATGATCAAGGATGCGCTCCGGGCGATCGTTGAAATTTTCATCCTGTGGGTATTCCTGTACCAGATTTACCGCGCTTTCCATGCAACGCGCGGCGCGCGCATCATGGTGGGGCTGTTCGCCTGTTTCCTGGCCTTGGTGGTGCTGGCCTTTTTCTTCCAATTGAACGTGATTTCATGGATCCTGACGCGCATTTTCGCCCCCGGCCTGGCGCTGGCGCTGGTGGTGATTTTCCAGCCGGAGCTGCGTGTGGGGCTGGCGAAGCTGGGCAGCCATCCGTTCTTCTCCTCCTTCGCCAAGCTTCAGCGGGTTGACTTTCTGGACAATTTCTGCAAGGCGGTGAGCAAGCTTTCCAACCAGCGGTTCGGCGCCCTGTTCGCTTTTGAGCGTAGTATCAGCATGAAGCCCATTGAGGATTCCGGCGTGAAGCTGGACGCCATTTTTTCTCCGGAACTGGCCCTGACGATTTTCCATACCAAGACCGCCCTGCACGACGGAGGCGTGGTGATTTCCGGCGACCGCATTTCCGCGGCGGCCTGCGTGTTCCCGGTTTCCCAGAAGGAGATGAGCGACCGTACCCTGGGGCTGCGCCACCGGGCGGGCGTGGGCATGTCCGAGGAGAGCGACTGCGTGGTGGTGGTGGTGTCCGAGGAAACGGGGGCGATTGCCCTGGCCGTGGGGGGCAAGCTGGAACGCAACCTTACGCCGGAACAGTTGAAGGGGCGCCTTGAAGAGCTATTGAATATTTCTCCTTCCAATGAAAAAACTGCTATTGCTTAACTGGCCGGCCAAGCTGTTCTGCCTGGTGCTGGCCGTGATCATCTGGTCTTTTATCAATCACTGGGTGACCACGAACGACGGCGTGCCCTCCCGTGGGCAGCTTGAGGAGATCAGAAGATCCCATCCCTGAAGATTTACCGTTATGAGGAATTTCATTGTTACCGGAACCGATACGGAAGTCGGTAAGACTTATGTGAGCTGCCTGATCGTCAAGGCCCTGAGAGAAGCGGGCATCAATGCCGCCGGGTTCAAGCCCGTGGCCTGCGGAGACAGGCAGGATGCCCGTCTTCTGCGCGAGGCAGGACCGGAGGGGCTGACGCTGGACGAGCTGAATCCCGTTTTCCTGAAGAACGCCACCTGCCCTTATGTGGCGGCCCGGCTGGAGAATACGCAGGTGGATGAAGGATCCATCCGCCGCGCCTATGACGCCCTGGCCGCCGCGCATGAATGCGTGCTGGTGGAAGGTGTGGGGGGATGGGAAGTCCCGATAGGCCCCGGCCGGAATTTCAGCGACGTGGCCGCGGATTTCAAAGCTGCCCGTGCTGCTGGTGATCGGCAACAAGCTGGGGGCCATCAATCATGCCCTGCTGACGCTGAATGCGGTCAAGGCGCGCGGCCTGGAATGCCTGGGCATTGTGTTTAATAACGTGAAGGATGAATGGGATACGGCCTGCGTGACGAACAGGAGCATGGTGGAGGAGTTTTCCGACGCGCCCATTCTCGGCGAGCTGATCCATGGGCAGGATTCCATGGACATTGACGCTCTGCTGGAACGCCTGCGCTGAGCACGGTAGCAGTTTGACGGATGGAAGAAGATGGGGGTGAAGAAGCTCTTTCCTCCCCGTTCGTTTCAGGGTGTGAACTGGCGGCGTAGAGGAACCGGCATGTAGTGTTAAAAAGACCAGGGGAGAGGGACAGGTTTTCAGCTCCGGAAGTCCTGTTTTGACAGGAATTGAGACGGGAGGGCGTAAATAAGGAATGTTTTTGTCCAGAGTTTTCAGCATTCCTGTACGGTTTTTTATTGCCCTGCTGGTTTGTTTCCCGTGGGAGCTGCTGGCAGGGGAGGTGGTAACTGCGCCTGTGCCGGAGTTTTCCTCCCCTGCGCTGATTCCCTATCCTTCCAAAGTAGTCAGGGGTAAGGGCGGGGCGCGTTTTAAAAGCGTTCATGTACATTTGGGCCGGGATGTTCCCCGCAGAGATGACCTGGTGAGGGAAATGAAGGATGTATTCAGGATGTCCGGCATTCCGGCTGCCGTGAGCAAGGATGTTTTTGAGGAAGGTTCCCTGACATGGGAGTTAAGCCTGGACGCTGGAATTGAGGGAGAAGCGTATGTCCTGTCTGTCACGCCGGAAAAGACAACTGTCAGGGCAGGGGACTTTGGCGGTTTTTTCAATGCCCTGCAAACGCTGCGGCAGCTGGTTTCCAAAGAGAAGGAAGTTTTTTTCATGCCGTCCGTGCAGATCAGTGACGAACCCGCCTTCGCCCTGCGGGGTATGATGCTGGACGTGGGGCGCTATTACATGTCTCCCGCGTTTATCAAGGAGCTGATGCGCCGGGTTTCCCGCTACAAGATCAATACGTTGCATCTGCATTTGACGGATGATCCCGCGTGGAGGCTGGAGGTGAAGAAGTATCCGGCTTTGACAGACCGCGCCTTTCACTGGAAGTCACGGTTGCCGGGCAAATTTTATACGCAGGAACAGTTGAAGGACCTGACGGATTATTGCGCCCGGCTGAATATCCAGGTGATTCCGGAGATCGACATGCCGGGGCACAGCCAGCCGTTCGCCAAGGCCATGAAGACCGGCATGCAGACGGAGAAGGGCATTTCCATATTGAAGGATGTCGTGGACGAGACCGTTGCCCTGTTTCCAGGAAGGTTTTTTCACATGGGGTCCGACGAGGTGCACATTACGATGAAGGATTTTATTCCGCGCATGGCGGAGTATATCCGCGAGAAGGGCAAGGAGGTGATCGTGTGGTCGCCGGGTGGCCCGCACGATAAGGATTCCGTGCTGATGTGCTGGGGCGAGAGCGAGGCCGGAGCCCGGATGGACAAGGGAATGAAGCGCATTGACAGCAATGGCTTTTACATTGACTGGGCTGATTCCCAGTCCGGCGTATATCAGGTGTTTTTCCAGCAGCCCTGCGAGGTGCCGCAGGGGGATGAGAAGGCGTTGGGAGCCATCATGCCCGTGTGGTGCGACGGGAACCTGAGCAGTGAGAAGAGGGTGCTGGAACAGTATCCCCTTTACCCCTGCGTACTGACGTTTGCGGAGCGCGTCTGGCGCGGGAGCGCCACCAAGCGGAAGGATTACATGGCGCAGCTCCCTCCCAGGGGAACGGCCGGATGGGCGGAGTTCCGGGAGTTTGAACAACGGCTGGTTTCCCACCGTGACCGGTTTTTCCGGGACGTTCCCTTTGCGTACGTGAAGCAGGCGGATATGGCCTGGAGCCTGATAGGGCCATTCGACCACCGGGGAAAGAATGACACGTCCTTTGAACCGGAGCGGAAGATTGCGCCTTCCTACCGGGACGGGGACAGGACGCTGGAGTGGAAGAAGACGCCCGTTTACGGTGGAGCCGTGCATATCAGGCACCTTTTTGCGATGTTCAATATGCACCGGAACCAGTACCGGCTGGACCACTGGCCCACGCTGATGTCGGGGGACGTGGGAAAGGGCAGCGGAACCTGCTATGCGCTGACTTCCATCCGCAGCCCGAAGGATCAGGAAGTGTGGCTGATGGTTGGCCTGAACGGCATGTGGGGGCATTCAGGCGGGTACCGCAGTGCCCGTGCTCCGGAGCAGGGGAGCTGGGATTTTTCCGGCGGGGACGTGTGGCTGAACGGAAAGCGCGTGAATCCGCCCAGGTGGCCGTTCAAGAGCCTGCCCTGGACGGATTGGGGGAAAGGCCGCATTGAAGAAGCCCCCCTGACCTGGGAGGGGTATTTCTTCCGTCCCCCCGTGAAGGTGAAGCTCCGCAAGGGATTGAACCGCGTACTGATACGCAGCGTGTTCGGCCACTGGAAAGGGGACAACGGGCAGAGAAGCTGGTTTTTTTGCTGCATTCCCGTCCTGTGGGATGGTGTCCATTACCGGGAGGTTCCGGGCCTGGAATATGATCCACGCCCGGACGCCCGCTGACAGGCAGGCTTCCTGCCGTCACTCTTTTTCAAAGGCGGAGAGGATGGCCTCATGCACGTCCTGCGCGGAACGGATTTCCGGCAGGGATGCCGGGCCGATGAATACGGGCTGCTGGTTTGCGGGTACCCGGTCCCTGCCATGGGAGCCTTTCACCTGGTCTCCGTTGAGGGGAATGACTTTCATCAGTGCGCGGAAACCCAGCTTTTTTTTCAGCAGGAAGGCGGCGGCGTGGAACATGGGGAAGGAGAGGGCCGGGTCAAAGAACATTTCCGCCGGATCGTAGCCGGGCTTGCGATGGATGTCCACGCAGCGGGCGAAGTCCGGGGCCCTGGCGTCGTCCAGCCAGTAGTAGTAGGTGAACCACGCATCCGGGGCCGCGACGGCAGTGAAGTCCGGCAGGCGTTCCTGCGCCGCAGGATTCAGGCCGGAGAAGTCCGTTTCCCTGATTTCCTCCACTCCGGGGGTGGCGGCGAGCAGCGTTTTCACCTCTTCCTTCACGGAAGGGTCGTTGATGTAAATATGGGCTGTCTGGTGGTCCGCCACAGCAAAGGCCCGGGAGGCGCCGCAGTCCAGCATTTCCGCACCCATTTCCGGTTTGACGGTGATCCAGCCCCGTTCCCGGAAGAGACGGTTGAGGGCAATGCTGCGGGAGACGTCGGAAATGCCGTATTCACTGAGGATAACGGGGGTGACGCCTTCCTGTTCCAGAAAGTCGACCAGGTCGCAGAGCAAACCGTCCATGGCTTCCGCCGCCCGGGCCGCCTGCATTGAGGAAGGGCCGAATTTCTGAAGGTCATAGTCCAGGTAGGGCAGGTAGATGAGGTTGAGGGCGGGGCGGTGTTTCCGTTCCACCCACCGGGCGGAGTCCGCTATCCATCGGGAGGACTGGATGCCGGCCATGGGGCCCCAGAAGGTGGGGAAGGGGAATTCCCCCAGGTCTTTTTTAATGGTTTCCCGGAGTTCCATGGGCTGGGTGTAGATGTCGAAGACCTTGCGGCCGTCCGCCGGGTACATGGGGCGCGGCGTGATGGTCCAGTCCGCCGTGGAGTACATGTTGTACCACCAGAAGAGCTTGGCGCAGGTGAAGCCGGGGCCGTACCGTTCCCGCAGCTTTTCCCAGAGGCGCGGTCCCTGCACCAGTTTGTTGGATTGCTTCCAGAACTGGATTTCACTCATGTTCCGGTTGTACCATCCGTTGCCGGGGATGGCGTGCTCCCGCGGGGAGAGCCCCGTCACATAAGTACTCTGCGCGGAGCAGGTGAGGGCCGGAAAGGAAGGGGGGAAGGAGGAAACGCGCCTCCCCTCCGCCCAGACGGAGAGTCGCGGCATGTGTTCCATCATCTGGCGGGAAAGGGCCACCACGTCAATGACGGCCACACGGGTGCGAGGGAGTTTCATGGAAGGGATATTAGCGGTTTGATGCGGGAATTCCATCTTTCCATTTGAAAAAAATGGCGGCATCCGTCATGATTCCCCGCATGGAACGTCAGGATAAACGACTTGTGGACCAGTTGCGCCCGATCAGCTTTGAAACGGGCATTGCCCCGAATGCCACGGCCTCCGTGCTGGTGGCCTTCGGCCGCACCAAGGTGATTTGCGCCGTTACGATTGAGGAGGATGTCCCCCGCTGGATGAAGGTTCAGCGTGTGGAGGGCGGCTGGCTGACGGCGGAGTATTCCATGCTCCCCTATTCCACGCTTGACCGCAAGCGGCGCGATATTACGGCAGGGAAGCTGGACGGACGTTCCAGCGAAATCCAGCGCCTGATAGGCCGCTCCCTGAGGGCTGCCGTGGACCTGGGCAAGATCGGGCAGCGCACGATCTGGGTGGACTGCGATGTTTTGCAGGCGGACGGGGGCACCCGGACCGCTTCCATCACCGGGGCTTCCGTGGCCCTGGCCATTGCCGTGAACAAGCTGGTGGCGCAAGGCAAGCTGGCGGAGTCTCCCATGAAGAGGCTGGTTTCCGCCGTTTCCGTGGGGATGCTGGGCGGGGAAGCCCTGCTGGACCTTTGCTATGTGGAGGACAAGGATGCGGAGGTGGATATGAACCTGGTGATGACGGACCGCGGTGAGTTTGTGGAAGTGCAGGGCTCCGGGGAGGAGGCCGTGTTTACGGCGGACCAGATGAGCCGGATGCTGGAACTGGGCCGCAAGGGCCTGGAAGAGATTGCCGGGCTTCAGCGCCAGGTGATCGCCGATGCGGACAAGCCGGACGCCGACGCGCTGGAAGGGCTGAGCGCCTTTTTCGGCAGCGGCAGGCAGGCATGAATTTCCCATGGCGCGGGATTGTTCCGGCTCCCGGCAAACGGGGGCCGCGGAGGAATCCCGGCGCCCTTCCAGGCCCAACATTTTTATGAGAATATGCTTGTCCTGACTGGGAAATCACGTTAATAGTAGAGACGAACATAGATAACCACGTACGGTTTTCTTAAACTGTAAACATTCCATCATATCCAACAATGAAAGTATCTTTTGCAACACGCCAGTTACGCAGGGGGTTCACCCTGATCGAACTTTTGGTTGTTATTGCCATTATCGCCCTGCTGGCTTCCGTGGCGTACGGTCCGATTCTGAACCAGATCAACAAGGGCGACCAGATGCAGGCCCTGACCAACATGAAGAACGTGGGTGTGGCGATGAACGAGTTCAAGTCCAACAGCAAGCTGGGCAACTTCCCCGATGACATCACCGCGGACCGCGTGGTGGCGCAGCACAATTACATGAGCGGCCTGGGAGCGCTCCAGGGGGATACCTCCAATGACTACTTCCGCCAGCTTCTGGGCAATGAGTCCGTTTCCGAAAGCAACTTCTACGCCAAGGTGCAGACTCCTTCCGGCGGTTCCACCGTTACTCCCGACGGTGAAATCTATGACGGCAAGGCCCTGACCCCCGGTGAAGTGGGCTTCTCCTACGTCATGCGCAAGGGTGACAATAACAAGAAGGTAGGCATTGGCAGCTCCGTGGGTGAATATCCCCTGATGGTTACTTCCGTGCTCCCCGGTGAAGACGGCAGCACCGTCGTGGCTGGCAACGCCGTCCGCTTTGACCCGGAAAGCTTCCGCGGCAAGGTTCTGATTTTCACGACCGCCCAGAGCGCCAAGACTCTGGAACTGGATGACAACGACAACCTTCAGGACACCTTCATTCCCAAGAGAAGGGGTAAGGATGTCAGTGACCAGTTCCTGATTCTCACGCCTGATTTCAGCGGCCAGGAATAAGTTTTTTCCGTTAGCATGATTTGCACAGGGCGCATCCTTAGGGATGCGCCCTTTTTCATGCCCCTTCACTGGAATCTGGAGCATTCCGAACCGCCGGGCCGCACCGTATGACAGAAATGGCCGGCCCGGTAAAAAGAGGCAGCGGCCACGGTTGGCCCGGGAACAAGGAGTAAAAAACGTTGTTGGATTTCCCCATGGTTGTTTGGATTGCATTTGATTAGCTATTTTTTATATCTGCCGCCGGATAGCCGCATGATGGGGCAGCGGAAAGGCGCGGCCCGTGAGCTATTGTCATTTATGGGTCATCCGTTGTGCGCTACGGAGTGGTCATGGTTTCAATACACTTATCATGACCAAGATTGTGATTGCCCTGTTATCCTTAGCGGCGCCACTGGCATGCGCCGCCCTGCCTTCCGGTTTACCCTCCGGAGCCGCCGTCCCTGGTGAGGAGAAGGTGGTTCAAATGAAGGGCGTCATGTCCTTGTCTCCCGCTATGGTCAAGGAGATCAATGAAGGCGGAGCCCTGACTATTTCCTCCCCCTCTTTTCCTTCCGGTTATTATACCGTGTACCGTTTTGTTTCCTCCCGCGGGAATGTAGTGCAGGCTTTTTCCGTGTTGGAGAGGAACCAGCTCCAGGCCCTTGGGATGGCTCTTCCCGTGCAGGTAAAGGCCCGGGAAGAGCTGGATGAAGACGTATCCTGGAAGCTGGAACGGGAAGTGGTAGCCATGTTTTCCTATGGAAGATCCTATATGCCCCATTGTGAGGAAGTCCTGGTGCGGGAGGCCGTGTACGGCCCCTTGTCCGGCGCGATGGTTTCCCATGGCGGCGGTGGCGGATTTTACGGAGGGCCTCCCGGCAGGGGAAACGGGTTTGCCGCCAACCAGCTTAAACCAAGTCTTCCGGATAATGAGGCCAGCTCCAAGCCGTCAGACGACAAGGAGACGCCTGTTTCTCCGGACAGGAAGCCCGACGGAGGGACAGAGGCGGCCGGAGATGAGGCTGTGGCTGATTCCGGGAAGGAAGAGCTTTCTCTGGATTCCCTGCTTACTGAAAATACGGTGCCGACGTCTTCTCCCGATCCCAAGACGCTGCGTTTGCCGGCGTCTCTGGAGACGGAGGCCGTTCCGGAACCGTCTTCCGCCATGCTGGGCATGTTCGGCATCGCCTGCCTGCTGATGCGGCGCAAGCGGAGTTGAACTCCGGTCCCGTTCTCCATTCCGGTTTTCCAGCCGGGAAGGAATGGTTTTTCTTTTCCACGCCGGAACATGGTTTGCAAACAGGCAGTGTCATGAGAAAGGCGTTCCGGCCTGAAAAAGCCGGAACGCCTTCATGCAGCTAAGTGAATGGATTTTATTTGCCTGCGGGCGTGCCGAAGACGTTGATTTCCGCAGCGGAAGCGCTGTTGCCGTCCAGCGAGTTCGTGCCGGTGAAGCGGAAGTAGCGTACGGGTTCCTTGACGTTCTTGAGGTTGACGGATTGCTCGATGGGATTGGCGCGGAGGTTGGAGAATTCCCCTTCCGCCGCCTTCGTCCAGGTTTTTCCGTCCGGGCTCACTTCAAACTGGTATTTGTCCGTCATTCCGGAGGTTTTTCCATCCTGCCTGGGCAGGTAGGAGAAGCTGGAGACCTGGTAGGGTTTGCCCATATCCACCACAAAGGATTGGGGCGCCTCAGCCTTGGCGAACCAGGAGGTTTCCGGATTGTCGTCAATGGCCGCCGCAGCGTTTCCGGAAGTGGCGTTTTTCACCTTCCACCCGGTTTTGCTGATGCCGAATTTGGCCTGGCTGACGGGACCCAGCTTGCCGTTGGAGAATTGGCAGCGGGCCTTGACTGTGCCGCTTTCCGCAAATTTGGCGCCCTGGCTATAGACGGGGGGAGCCTTCCTTGGGTTCGCTGCCGTCCGTCGTGTACAGGATTTTGTTCTTGCCGTCCGCAAGGATGATGAGGTTGTCTCCGCGGCGGAAGATGGAGGGCCGCACGGCGCCTGCAGGCTGGCGGAAGAGGGAGAATTCAGAGATGCAGGGCGTGGCCTGGCTGCCCGTGATGCGCAGGCGCAGCTTCTGGGCGGTGATGGGGCGGTTCAAACGCCGCATGACCTGGTTGCCGATGGTCTTTCCTTCATTGTCGATGCAGACCCATTTGCCGTTGATGAAGGCGTCAATGTTGAAGGAGTCCACACGCTGGCCCAGGCGGATCTGTTCGCGCAGCCGGATGACGTCGAAGGTGGCGGGTTTGGGCAGCGTAATGAAGGCGGTGGGCGTCAGGTTGTCGTCCTCCACGGCCCAGTAGGTTTCCATGTTGCCGTCCGTCATGTTGGAGGGGGCGAATTTTTTGTCATTGCCGCGCGTCTGGCTGGCCGTGACGGTGGCGCCCAGGGCATAGTCCCTGGCATACAGCTTGTCGCGCAGTTCCTTGAATTCCATCAGGGATTTAACGTCCGCAGGGTCCAGTTTGCCGGTTTTGTCCGCCGCCACGTTGAGGATGAGGTTGGCTCCGCGTCCCACGGAGTCAAACCATACCTGCATGAGTTCTTCCGGGGATTTGACGCGGGAAGCCTGCCCCTGGTGCCAGAACCAGCCGGAATGGTTGATGGTGGTGTCCCCTTCCGCCGGCACCCAGCGTTCTCCGCCGCGCTTGCCGGTTCCTCCGCCTCCGCCGTTCAGCCCCACGGTGCTCCAATGGGGGTAGTTGACGTGGCCCTTTTCAGAGCCGCCCCAGCGGGCGTCTCCGTAGTGGCCCGCGCCCCAGATGATGCAGTTGGGCTGGATTTTGCGGATCATCTCCACGATTTTTTCAAAGTTGTAGTACTTTTCCGCGTCGCCGATGTTGCGCTTTTCCTTGGCCCCTCCGTAGTAGCCGTCCCCCCCGTTGGCGCCGTCAAACCAGATTTCAAAGACGGGGCCGTAGTTGGTCAGCAGTTCGCGGATTTGCTTGTAGTAAACGTCCAGATAGCCTTCCTTGCCGTAGTCCGCATTGTTGCGGTCCCAGGGACTGAGGTAGGTGCCGAATTTAATGCCGTGCTTTTTGCAGGCCAGGGCGAATTCCTTGACCACGTCTCCCTTGCCGTTTTTCCACGGGCTTTTGGTGATGTTGTGGTCCGTGGACTTGGTGGGCCACGCGCAGAAGCCGTCGTGGTGCTTGGCCGTATAGATCATTCCTTTCATGCCGCCCTTCTTGAAGGTGGAAACGATGTCGGAGGCATTGAAGTCCGTAGGGTTGAAGATTTTCGGATTTTCGTCGCCATAGCCCCATTCCCTGCCCGTGAAGGTATTCAGGCCAAAGTGGATGAAGCCGTAGAATTCCATGCGCTGCCAGTTGACCTGGGAGGGGGGTTGGCACCGCCCCGTAGGGCTTGGGAGGGTCTGCGGCCCAGCCGGGCAGCATTGAAGAAGAGAGAACCGTTCCGAGGAAGAGCGAGGTAAGCTTGTTCATGCAGAAAAACGTGTGTTGAAAAATACGGGGAATGTTCCACCCTTCTTTCATACGGGGGCTTGGCTGTCAAGTTGAAAGGGAGGGTGGAAGGGGAACGAAGGGGGTTAGCAGGCTCTAACTTCGACATGCGGGGAATTCCGCTTGATACGGGACCGGGGTCCGTTTAGCATACAGAGGACTTTTGTTCCCATGTCCTATTTCCGTTTTTTACTGCTGGCGCTGGTTCTTCTGACCGGTTCCGCGTTTATCAGCGAGAGCGCTCCCGTTTACATGGCCCGGCGGGACAGCAAGTTCGCGCTCGTCCCTCTTTGCGACGGTTTTGATTTTCCGGTAGGCAAGCCTGACGGCAACGGCTATTACCGGTCCCGCGGCCTGCGCGTGAAAAGCCCCCGCCACATGGGCGAGGACTGGAACGGCAACAGCGGGGGCAATTCCGATCTGGGTGATCCCGTTTATTCCGTGGGCCACGGCGTGGTGACTTACGCGGCGGATGCCCGCGGCGCGTGGGGAAAGGTGGTGATTGTCCGCCATGCCTTCCGCGAGCCCAAGTCCGGAAAGGTTCTTTGCTGCCAGACGCTTTACGCCCATTTGAATGATATTAACGTCGTGCTGGGGCAGTTGGTGCTTCGCGGCACCCAGGTGGGCACCATCGGCACGAACCGCGGCATGTATCCGGCCCACCTTCATATTGAACTGCATTACAATCCGGACGTGAATTGCGGCCAGCAGGGTATTCCCAAGACGGAGCGCAATTACGGCCGCCTGACGGATTTCATCACCCGCTTTCGCCGCCTGCCTCTGGAAAAGAGGATGGTGCGCGTGCCCATCGGCGGGTTCCTGCCTTACAAGGGCACGGAAGGACTTTGATTTTTTGACGGATGACGGACGGTGAAGCTGTGCATTTTCGGCGGTTCGTTTGATCCCGTGCATGAAGGGCACGTTCGTGTGGCTGCGCATGCGCGTGAGTACTGCGGGCTGGACCGTGTGCTGTTCATGCCGTGCTCCCTGTCTCCGCTGAAGGAGCAGGCCCCCGCCGTGACGGATGACCAGCGTTGCCGGATGATTGATCTGGCGCTTCAGGGACTGGATTGGGCCGTGCTTGACCGGACGGATTTGAATCTTCCGCCGCCTTCGTGGTCTTGGAGAGTGGCGGAGTGCGCAGCGGACCGTTATCCCGGCGTGGAGCTGTTCTGGCTGATGGGCAAGGACCAGTGGGATTCCCTGGAACAGTGGGGCCGCTGGGAGCACCTGGCCGGGCTGGTGACGTTCCTCGTGTACCACCGCGGCGGTGAACCGGCGCCCAAGGAAGGGGTGCGCGCCGTTTTCATTGAGGGGGATGAGCCCGCTTCTTCCACCCGTGTGCGGCATGATCTGCGTACGGGCGTATGCCCCGTGCCTCATTTGAATCCGGAGGTGGAGAGCCTGATCAGGCGGGAAGGCCTGTACGGCGCGGCGCGCAGCTAGGGGGGAGCAGCCTGTTTTGCCTCATTCCTGCTTGTTTCCGGGGGCTTCCTCCGCGTAGTGGACCTGCATCAGCGTGAGTCCGTCCGGCGGGGCGCAGAACGGGCTTTTATCATCCGGGCGTGGGTAATTAATGAGGCGCGCCAGTTCGTCCAGCGTGATTTTTCCCCGCGCGGCTTCATGAGCGGCTCCTGCCATGAGGCGCACCATTTTATAGAGAAAGCCCGTTCCGGTGAGGGTGATGAAGACATGTTCCCCCTCCTGCACCACCTGCGCCTGCGTGATGGTGCGGAGGAAGTAGTCCACCGGGATGGGGCGCGGTTCATTGCCGCGCAGGGCCGCAAAGGCCGTAAAGTCATGCGTTCCCAGAAAGAGCCGGACGGCTTGCTCCAGAATGTCCGTGCTCCAGGCCAGTGGACGGTGCCAGGCCAGCCCGGCGTCAAAAGGGCTGAGGACAGGCGCACGGGAGATGCAGTAGCGGTAGGTTTTTCCCGCCGCGCTGAACCGGGCGTGAAAGCCTGGGGGAACGTATTCCGCCTGGGTGATCCGTATGGTCCGGGGCAGGCGGGTATTGAGGGCGGTGGGCCATTTGTCCGCAGGAATGCGGTGGGTGTCCGGCGCATCCACATGGAAGACCTGGCCCAGCGCATGCACGCCGGCATCCGTCCTGCCGGAGCCGTGGATGCGGACGGCGGAGCCGAAGAGGGCGGAAAAGGCGCGTTCCAGGGCGTCCTGTACGGTGCGGCCCCCCGGCTGGCTCTGCCAGCCCAGGTAGGGGCGTCCATCGTACGCGGTGGTGAAACGGATGCGGGGCATGGGGCCGATTGTGTTGGAACGGTCCGGTTTTGGCAAGCGGCAAGTACCGTGCGGTGACGGTTTGGAATGGATGCCGTGCGTTCCGTCCGCTCCCTAGCTTGGAGGCCATAAAAAGATGGCTATACGAATACAGGATTTTGGAATGCTGCATGTGGCTCCGGATTTGTCGGGCGTGATTCTGTTGAACGCGTTTGAAGCGCAGGCCGCCGGAGTGCGGAACCTGGCTGCGGGCGCGATGGATTTGGCAGGAACGGCGGGTGCCGCGCTGAAGGAGATGCAGGAGGTGAGGGATGCCGGACAGTGGGCGCAGGCCCGCGACGGCCTGTACCGCTTTGAACAGGACGTGATGCGGGAGCTGGAGGCCGGCGGGGAGCCGGACCGCCTTCAGGAGAAGTGGAAGAAGGCGTTGGCGGAACGGCTTCCCGCCTACCTGCCGGGCCGGATGTCCGCCCCGGTGAGGGAGCGCGTGGAGCTGGCGAGGGAGAACCTGGAGACTGCCGGAACCATTTATTTGCAGAAGATGTCCCGGCTGGGCCAGTTGGAGGAGGCTCGGCGGTCCTGGGCCGGAGGGGTGGAGTCCGCCGTAGAGCAGGGGGAGGATTCCCTGGCCGAACGCAGGATTGAAGAAGGCCGCGGCGTGTTTGTGACCGGAGATGAAGCCTCCCGCATGGCGGAGGAAGCCCGTGCCCGTGTGGCGCTGAACCGGGCGGTGGAGGAGGTTCGCCGTGATCCGGCCGCGGCAGTGCGCCTAGTTTCCCGGGAGCGGGAAATGCCTCAGACCCCGGAGGAAAGAAGAGTGGCGCAAGAGGCTTCTGCGGCATATGGAGAGCTGAAGCGGCGTTATGCGGATACTGTGGCGGCTACCGTATCCAGCGGCGGCCTGCTGCGGGATGACGGGCTGGCGAATGCGGAGAAGCACGGCTTGATCAGTTCCGAACAGTTAAGGCGTTATACGGCTTCCAGGGACCGGAGGCAGGCGGCGGAGTTTTCCGGCGTCAGTATTCCGGGAGACGACATGCTGCTGTGCCGCATGGCCTCCCTGATTGATGAGGATTGCGGAGGAGAGGGGGGATGCGGACGCCATGATTGAAGTGGCTACTTCCGGCCTGCCTGCGGCGCAGGTGGAAAGACTCCTCCGGCGGCGGGAGGTGATGATGAATGTTCCCCTGGAGCTGCGCCGCGCGGCTTCCCGCCGCCTGTCCTCCATGTTCCGGAACGGAGCCTGGGGACCGCCGGAGGACACCCGTGCGGTGGAGGAATGGAAACGCGTCCAGATGGAGTTGGCGGAGGCCGTGCAGAGGTCTCCGGAACAGCCGGCGGAGGAGCTGGAGAAAGTTTTTGAGAAGGAAAACCGCCTCCAGGATGCAGGCTGGGTAGGTTTTACGGATATGAATATGGATAACGGAAAGGAAGGCAAGTGATGATGGAAGATGAGAGGAACCAGGAACAGGACGGGACATTTTTGGTAGAAGAAGGCGTGCCGGAAAAGGCCTCCGCAACGATGGAGGAAAACCGGTTGCAGGAGGAGAACGCGGTATCCGCAGTCCCTTCCGGCGCGGGAGAATTCCCGGAGCAGGTGGCGGCAGCGAAGGAAGAGTACTGGAACAGCGTGCTGACGGGAGATGTGATGACCATTCCCCGGGAGGTCAGGCAGAAGGCGGAAGCGATGTATCCGGCGGGAACGGCTGACCGGGAAAGGATTGCCGCGTGCGTGATGCAGTCATGGGTGGCGGATTCGGGGGAAATCCCCCGCGAACGCATCCGGAGGGACTGGAAGAGTATCCGGGAAGAGGTGGCGCGGCAGTATGGAGCGTCCGGCAAATCTGATGACGAATTGTTTGTGGCCGTCTCCATGCACAACCAGGTGCGCCTTTCCCAGCGGGAGACCTTGTTTGAATTGTACCAGGAGGAGTATGACCGCACGCTGGCCGGGAGTGGAACGGCTCCGGACGAACGGAGGAAAGAGGATGTTTCCGCGTGGCCGGAGGAGATGCAGGCCGTGGCGGACCAGTTGAAGAGCAGGGCCGTGTCCGACGCCCTGGATGACAGGAACCGTCTGGCGGACGCCGCCGGAATTATCCGCAGGGGGCTGGAAGGGCTGGTAGCCAGTGAGGCCCCGGCGCCGGAAGGTTTTCCCGCCGTGCAGGTGAACCGGAAGGCGGTTGCCGGAGTTCCGGACGTCGTTCGCGCCGTGGATTGCCTGGCGTCCCTGGAGGACGGGGACCGGCGGAAGGTGTTCCGCATGATGGCCCCCTACCTGCGTTCCCGGCCCGCTTTCCGGGATGCCCTGGGAGGCGCGCTGAAACGCGGAGCAGCGGAAGCAGCGGAAAATGTGGCTCATCTGGCCGTGAACGGTGCGGCCTGGGCCCTCCCGGAAGGCCGGGAGAAGGAGGCGTTGGACAGGTATTCCCGGAGTTTTGAGGAACTGCGGAATTTTGCCAGGATGGAGTTTGCTCCCCTGCGCGGAGGAAAGGATGCCCCCTGGTTCCGGGAGATGCTGGTGGACATGGCCCAGCAGGGCGCATCCACGGCGCTGGCGTTCAGCGGCCCGGCCGGGCTGGGACTGCTGATGGCCGGGGAGACGGGCCGCCACATGGCGGATGCCCGGCGCATGAATCCGGACGGCGTGTTTGACGCCCAGATGGGTGGCGCGGTCGTGTCCGGGGGGATGAACACCCTGCTTTCCTTCGGGATGACGAAGCTGGGCCAGCGGATGCTGGGGCAGGGGATGCGCGCGTTCCGGGCCATGAGGTCCGCTTCCGGGAATGTGGGAGCGGTTCTTTCCGGAACGGGAGCCATGGCGGCGGATGCCGTGAAGATGGCGGCGGAGAACAAGCTGATGGAGCTGACGCCCATGGTGGCCCAGGAAGGCGTGGGAGCGTTGACGGACAGGGTGTCCGGCGTGGACTGGGAGGGATGGAAGGAGCGGCAGATGTCCGTGGACGACCAGTTGAGGGAGGCGGCCATGATGATGCCGTTCCTGCTGATCGGCGCGGGAAAGGCTTCCCTGCACCATTTCCGCCATGCCGGAACCTTGCTGGGGGACGGAGAACCTCTGAAGGTGTTTGGCATTCCGGATGAAGCGGTAACCCGCATCCTGCGGGAGAAGGACATGCGCCGTGCCGGGGAGCTGCTGCAGAAGTCCCTGCGTGATTCTCCCCTGTGGGGATCCCTGTACATTTCCAGAAAGGCGCTGGAATGGTCCCGCGCGCTGGATGAAGCCGGGGAGCCTTTTTTAAGGACGGAACAGGACGTGAGGGATTTTCTGGAACTGCCTTCTCCCGTGCGCACGAAGCCCTGGAAGATGAGGGATTTTCCGGAGTCGGAAGCAGTGTTGAAAAAACTTTTTCCCCATCCGGACCATGCGGCGGCCAGGACCAAGTGGCTGTTGCGGGCCGGGCTGCCCCGCGTGGGAGAGTCCGCCGCGGCGGATGGCCGCCGCGTTTATGAGGCGGAACCGGCCCCCGGCATGGAGATGAAGAGAACCCGGGGCCGGAGTTCGGTAGAAGAGGCCCTTTCCTCCTGGTATGAAGCCCTGTGCCGTATGGAAGAGGAAGACCTGGGGCTGGCCAGGAACAGGAACGGGAGGGAGATTCCGTGGCGTTTGAGGAATGCGGCGGATTACGACGTGCAGGCGGACGCCCTGCGCCGCGCGTTTGTGGAAGACAGGCTGAAGAAGCGCGCCTACCGCCCGTACAGGATGCTGCTGCTGGCTTATCCGGAGGAAGCGGGGCGTAGCGGTTTTTCCGGCAGGGACTGGGACGCTGTCACCGTGGAAATGGAGCGCCGGACGCGCGCCAATGTTTACGAGGGAGTGATGGAACGGGTGCACGGCGCTTCCCATGAGGAGGTGTCCGGGCATGTGGCCCTTCGCCTGTGGGAGTCGTTTTGCCGTGATGAGGGTTCCTGTGCCAGGGCGCGCCGCTGGCTGGAGGAAGGGAGCTCCCTGATGAACGCTCCGGATTTGCTGGCCGGGGCTTCCGGCCCGGACGGCCTGGCCGCCGCCCTGTCCAGGATGAGCGGCATGATGGCTTCCCTGGGGGACCGGGAACGCCACCGGGTAAGCCCGGAGCTGCGGGAGATGAACCGCATGGTATGGGGAACCCAGGCGGATGTGAACAGCTTGTACCAGGTGCTTCCCAATATGAAGGAGTTTGACGTGCATGTAGGGCGCGGCTACACGCCGGTGGAGAGTTACGGGCGGCTGCTGTCCCGTTTTCTGGAAGTGGAACCGGAACACGTGGCCCGTTATGCCACCGTACTGGATGCGCCGCGGCTGCATGCCGGTCCGGAGCGGGCGGTTCCGCGCGTTTATCCGGGTACGCAGAAAGCGGTGGAAAATCTTTCCCGCCTGACTCCGCGCCTGTTCCAGTCCTCGCGTGGGAGCGGAGGCGGGGAAAGGCTGTGGCGGGTAAAATATCCCAATGGCAGGTGGTCGGCCTGGCATCCTTCCCAGGAGGCGGCGGGAGCGGACCTGATGGCCAATGTCTCCATGATGTTTTCCCCCGCCTGCACGGCCAAGAGGGATTTGATCCGGAGCTGGGAATGGCACGCCCGCAGCGGGCATCCGGAATGGGATACCAATTATCTGCGGCTGGCCGCAGGACTGGAAAACGTGCAGGGGGAAAGGCTTTCCTGCCTGTATGACAGCCTGACGGCCATGGCGGTGGCGGATATGCTGAAAGCCGGTTACGGCGTGCGGGGCGCCGTGGGTTCAGGGGACCGTCTGGAGGTGACGGGCAGGGGCCGCGTGGCCGCTGAAACGCTGATGAGCCATGACGCCCTGCGGGAACGCATGGATATCCACGGCAAGTACGTGGGGGACGTGCAGCGGCTGGGAGTGGATGCGGACAATCAGCCTGTTCCCTCGGCCAAGGGACTGGTGATGCACCGGCTGCGGCTCCATAATACGGAAAATCCCCTGGCCTTGATTGAGGACAAGGCGGAGGTCGTATGGGACCGGCTGATGCGCACGGACCAGCTTTCCCCGGAGGACGCGTGGGAGATGCTGAAACGTCTGGGCCGCGTGCCGCGCCGCAGGGCGCTTCCCGGAGAAACGGAATTGATTGAAGAGCTTTCCCAGCTCTCCAAGGAGTATTTTTTTGCCCATCTGGACCATGACGCTGTGCCGGAGACGGTAGCTTCCTGGGCGCGCTACGGGGCCGCAAGCCCGGACAAGGCTCTGGAACCTCTGGAGGAATTGGTGCGCCGCGCCGGGCTGCTGAAGAGAACGCTGAAGGAGGGGCCGGAAACCGCCGAATTCATGGGCATGCTCCGTGAAACGGTGGGAATGAATGACCGGATACGGGCTGAACGCGCCTGGGACGCAGGCGGTGAGGAGGTGCGCCTTCCCATGATGGAAAGGTACGCCCATAGCCTGATGACCGGCAGGCTGCTGTCCACCGCGCCGGACCACATGAGGGAGGACCTGCTGCGTTCTCTGGCCGCGCTGGACGGATACGGGGGCGGGTCCGTCCGCAGGATGGAACGGCTGGCGGAACACCGCATGACGGAACTGGCACGGGCGCTTCAGGAGTTTCCCCAGTTGAATGCATGGCGTCCGGACCCGGAGCATCCCGGCCTGTACCTGCATTTGGTGAAGCGGCCGTTCAAGGCCGGGAAGGGAACCCTGCGCGCGAAGGATGTTTCTCTGGAAGCCATGGGAGAACTCCTGCCGGAACCTGTTCTGGAGGCCCCCCTGTATATGGAGGAGGATTTTTCCGTCAGGAGCGGCGTTCCTGCCCCTGCCGCATGGCGCAGCCGTCCGGAGGTAATCCGTGCGGTGGAAACGCTGGACGTGGTGAGGCGGGATTTTGCAGCCCGGCCGGAAGCCGCGGAGTCCGGCGTCATCTGGCAAGGAAGAACCTACCGGATTGATTCCGGGACGGCCCCCGAAGGGGTGGCAACGGCCTGGAGCCGGGAACTTCCCCTGGATGAAGCCGCCTCCCTGATTGATGTTCTGGACCGCAGGCAGGAGGAAATGAGAGGGGGCATGCTCCCCTTCCTGCCTGATCCGGAGGAGGCGCGCGCGATGTACGCCAACTGCGTGATTTACCGTGACCCGGACGACCCGGGGCATACCGTTCGCCTGATGCCGGGCATTCCGGAAAGCCCCGTACGGCAGGCGCGCGCTCCGTATGTGGTGCATGCGTGGAACGGCGTTTACCTGGACAGCCGGGGTCTGCCTGCGGCGTCCGAGCGGGATTCCTATATTCCGCTGGAGCGCTTCACAGGAGCGGGAGAGGAGCCTTCTCCGGAAACCGCTCGGGAGAGCCGCGCCCGGTCCCTGGGCCGGATTCTGGAAACGCTGGGGGATGCGGATGCGCAGGAACGCTGGTGGTGGAACAGGGAGCAGGCCGTTGGGTGCTTCATGGAAGACGTCGTCAGGCTGTATGAAGAGCTGGGGGTACGCTCAGGCTATCTGAGGGGGGAGCTTGACCTGCTTGATCCCGTGATGGTTCAGGCTCTGCGCTTCGTCTCCCACGTGCTGAACGATCCCCTGGCCTACCGCCTGCCCCTGGACAAGGGGACGGAGGCCCTGAAGGGAATGACCAGGGAGGGAGTCCTGCTGAAAGAACTGGTGGAGGAACATGGAAACTTCTAATCATCTGACGGAATCCTGGAGCCAGCCTTGGCAGTCTGTCCTGTCCAGCCAGCTCTGGAGGCTGGAGCACCTGTACTGGATAGAAAACAAGGCCGGGCAGCTCCAGCGCTTCTCCCTGAACAGGGCGCAGCGGCGGTTGCATGAGCGGCTGTGGTACAGGAACGACATCCTGAAGGCGCGCCAACTGGGCATTTCCACGTATGTGGCCATGCTGATGCTGGACATGAGCCTGTTCCGGTCTAATTTCCATTGCGGCATTATTGACAAGAGCCTGCCGGACGCCCAGCAGAAGCTTGCCAAGTTGCGTTTCGCCTGGGACCATCTGGATTACGTGCCGCCCGACCCTTCCGCGATGGATGTGGCCCTGGCCCGGCTGGGAGAGAGAATCAAGAGCCTGTCCGGCGTGGAGAAGAAGGGGGAATGGCGGCCCTGCACGTCTGCGCGCAACCGCCTGGCTTTCGCCAACGGGAGCGACGTGCGCGTGGGGACGAACCTGCGCGGGGGCACCATGCAGTTCCTGCACGTTTCCGAGCTGGCGCATGTTTCCGTGCACGCCCCGTGGCGTGCCAGGGAAATCCGCACGGGGGCGATCAATACGGTGCCTCCCGGCGGCTTTATCCTGAAGGAGAGCACCCATGAGGGCGGCCGGTACGGCGTGAATTACGAACTGACGCGCCAGGCCATGGAGAACATGGGCAAGAGCGAGCTTTCTCCCCTGGATTTCCGGTTCTTCTTCTTTAGCTGGTTTGACCAGGAGGAGTACACGTTGCCGGGGCGCGGCAGATGGAGCCGGGAACTGGACGAGTACTTCCTTTCCCTGGAACGGGAAACCGGAGTGGCGCTGGATGCGGGCCAGAAAAGGTGGTACGCCAGGATGGCCCGCGTGATGGGGGCGGCCATGAAGCAGGAGTACCCGGGAACGCCGCAGGAAGCTTTCTCCACCGGGGAGGAGGGGAGCATTTACGGCAGCCGCATCATGGCCCTGCGGGAACGCGGGCGCGTGGGGACGGAGTTTGCGGCGGACCCGGACGCCCCTACCTTCACGGCGTGGGACCTGGGGTTGAGCGATCATACGGCCATCTGGCTTGTGCAGGTGATGGGGGACAGCTTCCACTGGCTGGACCATTACGCCGCCAACCAGCAGCCCCTGGCCCATTATGTGGAAAAAATGAAGGAATGGGAGAAGGCGCACGGCGTGGCGGTAACGGCCCATCTGCTGCCCCACGACGCCGCGCGGAGGGATGCCCACGGCACTTCCTACGTGGAGAACATGGCACGTCTGGGATTGGCGAACGTGCGCGTCGTTCCCAGGACCACGGACGTCTGGCGCGGCATCAATACGCTGCGGGAACTGCTGGAGCGCAGCTTCTTCCATGCCCGCACCCAGGAAAGGGTGCGCGGCGTGCGCGGAGAGGAGGAGCCCGGCGGCGTGGAACATCTGGAATTGTACAGGTCCAGGCCGCCGGGTGCGGGCGGTTCCGTGGTGGAGAGCCCCGTGCATGACGGACATTCCCATACGGCGGATGCCGCGCGCACATTTGCGGAGGCGTGGTCCCATGGACTGCTCCACGGGCCCGGGAATGACCGGGGCCGCGGCAGGCGCGCACGGATGTGGTGATGGAAGGAAAACGGGGCCGGGAAGAGATTTTTTTGATTGATGGTTGACAGTTTTGTCAAAAAGCGGTTCCTTTTTCCGGCTTTCCGTTGTCTAACGCAGTGATGCGACTCCCCGAGATGAAGTTACCCCTTTTCCATCTGCTGGTTCCCTGCCTGTGCGTTCCGTTCCTGTTTTCCTCCTGCGGCACCACGGGTGGGGGCTCTTCCCCTTCTTCCTCTTCCAATGTTCCGGTGGAGGAAATGACCGGGTATTTTGAGGAAAGCGGAACCATTCCGGGACACCTGCTCAAGTGGGAGGACGATCCGTCCCTGCCCGGAAAGCTCCTGGTCGTGGTGGACAAGAAGAAGCAAATGATGTACGTGTACCGCGGGACGCACCGCATCGCGTATGCGCCCATCAGTTCCGGAAGGAGTTCCGGCATGACGCCCTCCGGCTATTTCCGCATCGCCTCCAAGGATGCGGACCATCATTCCTATTACGGCGCGTTCATCAATGCCGCCGGGGAGCTGCGGGACGGGGATATACGGAAGGATGCCGCACGGCCCGGAGAAAGGTTTGAACCGGCCAAGATGCCCTATTTCATGAGGGTGAACGGGGCTGTAGGCATTCATGAGGGGTACCTGCCCGGCCGCCCGTCCTCCCACGGGTGCATCCGCATCCCCCATCTGGTGGCGAAGAACCTGTTTGAAGTGGCTCCCGTGGGAACCCGCGTGATTGTCAGGGACGGGGATTGGAATATTCACGAGCTTCAGAAAAAGCCGTCCGGTATTTTCAGAACGGTGCATAAGCCGTCCGCCCCGCGGGCTGGCGCAAATTCAGCTTCCTCCGGGAAGAAGGAGCTTGTAAAGTCAGAGGCGTCCGTAGAGAAGGATGCCGCTGCCATGCCGCCTGTTGGAGAACAGGAAAACGCGCCGCTGCCTTCTTCCGGCGCGGACGCCGTGACCCCCTCTTCATCCCATGGACTCGAAGGACTGGAATAACATGCTGGCCGGGCGTTTGTACCATGCCCAGGATTCCGAATTGACAGCCAGGCGCCTTCGGGCGCGCAAGCTCGTCTTCCGCTACAACCAGTCCGCCCCGGAGGAGGAAGAACTGCGCCGGGAATTGGCGCGGGAGCTCTTCGGCGGCATGGGGGAAAACTGCTATCTGGAACCTCCGCTGCGGTGTGACTATGGAACGAATATCCGGCTGGGGGATCGCGTATATGTCAACTTCAACCTGGTGGTGCTGGACTGTGCCGCCGTCACGATTGGCAGTGACGTGCTGATAGGCCCCAATGTGGGGATTTACACCGCCACGCACCCCGTGGACCCGCGGCTGAGGCGGGACGGTCTGGAATTTGCGCTTCCCGTCACCATTGAGGACGGGGTGTGGATAGGCGGCCATACGGCCATTGGCCCGGGCGTGCGCATCGGGCGCAATTCCGTGATAGGCGCGGGAAGCGTGGTGACGAAGGACATTCCCGCCAACGTGGTGGCTGTGGGAAACCCCTGCCGCGTGATGCGGCCCATTACGGAAAAGGACCGCGAGGCCTGGGGTGCGGTGGAAAATGGTGGGGAGGCCGCTACCGCAGGAACGGAGGCAAATTCTCCTGCATGATGAAATTTGAATTGCTTTTGGGGACGGATGGTGCATAGTTGGCGCCCTCACAGTGTCGATTAGCCGCTGCCACGAGCTAAATACATTCAAAGAAAACACTTATGAGTAACGAAATCAATTTGCAGGAATTCAAGATGCATGAAAAGGATTCCGGTAGCTCCAGCTACCAGATCGCCCACCTGACCCAGCGCATCGCCCACCTGACCGACCACCTGAGCACGAACAAGCACGATGTTTCTTCCCGCCGCGGGTTGTTGAAGATGGTGGCTCTGCGCCGCAAGCTTCTTGATTACGTCAAGCGTGAAGATCTGGCCCAGTATCAGAGCCTGATTCAGCGTCTTGGCCTTCGCCGCTAAACGGCGGAGCATATTCCCGTTTGATTCGGCCGTTGCGGTTTTCCGCAGCGGTCGTTTTTTTTGCCGCGGGGGAAGGGCGGTTCCCCGTATTTTTGTTCCGGAAGAGGCCTTGACCTTTAAAAAATGTCTGTTAGCCTGACAGACATCTATGGAACAAATGACACGGGTCCAGCAGAACACGCTGAGAAAAATCGTGGAGGCGGCCATTGAACTGATGAGTGAAAAAGGGTTCCACCGCGTCAGCGTTCAGGAAGTAGGGAAAAAGGCCGGTATTTGTGAAAAGACCGTCTTTCGCTACTTTGCCACCAAAAAGTCCCTGCTGGATGAAATCATCCGGTACCGGGAATATGCCAGCGAACTGAAAAGGGAGTTCGAAAACAGGAAAACGTGGGACCTGGCGCATGACCTGAAACTGGCTGCGCGCCTGTACTTCCAGGCGACGAAGGCCAAAAGGAACGCCTTCCGGGCCTACTTGAGCGCGCTGGACTCCGTGGATACGAACGGAGACGATTTTTTGCGCGACCCGCGGGAGCTTCATTCCTTCCTGTGTGACTACATGGGCGCCATGCAGGAAAGAGGAAAGGTCAGGGAGGGGGATGTGGGGCTCATGGTGCGCGCCTTTGTCAATACCCTGCACGGCTACATGCTGATGTACTGCCTGAATGACGACAGCAACGCGTGGCAGGACAAGGTGGCCTCCATGAAGCTGACCATTGGCCTGTTCATTCAGGGATTTTCCCGGCAATGCACATCCTGCGGCGCATGAGCAAGCATTTGAAGGCCATTTCACTGGGCAGCATGGCCCTGGCGGCGGTGGGAGCCATCGGCTGGGGAGTCTGGCATTTCCGGGAGAGCCGCACCATGAAAACGGACGACTGCCGCGTGGAGGCGAGCATCGTTTCCGTGGGATCAAAGCTGGCGGAGCGCGTCACCAGCGTGGATGTGGAGGAAGGGGAAACCGTCCGCCGCGGGCAGACGCTTGCCCATCTGGACAGCCGCACCATGCAGGCGCGCCTGATGGCCGCGCGTTCCCGCGTCAAGCTGATGCAGGCCAGGCATGACGAGATGCTGGCCGGCTTCCGTCCGCAGGAAATCGAATCCCAGCGGGCCAGGACGGCCCAGGCCTCCGCCAGCCTGGAACATGCGCGGCGTGATTACGAGCGCATTGAAAAGCTGGTGATGGAGCAGGCAGGCATCAGCTCCGCGGACCGGGACGCCGTACGGGCTACCTACCTGGCGGCGCAGGCGCTGGAGAAGGCGGAGCAGGAGAATCTGGCCCTCAAGCTGGAAGGTTACCGCGAGGAGGAAAAAAGATCCGCCCAGGCCCAGCTGGAAGCCGCACGGGCGGAACTGGAGGAATTGGAAGTGCTGTGCGGGGAATGCGTGGTTAAATCCCCCGTGGACGGCGTGGTGGCCCGCAAGCTGGTGAACGGCGGGGAGATGGTCAGTTCCGGCCAGAAGCTATTTTCTATTGTGGACGGCGGGGACATCTGGCTCAACGTCCGCGTGGAGGAAACCAAGATAGGGCGCATCCGGCAGGGTCAGGACGTGCAGTTCACGCTGGACGGTTATGACGGCAGGGTTTTCCACGGCACGGTTTATGAAATAGGGGCGGCCACCTATGCGACATTCTCCCTGATTTCCACGGAGAACGTCAGCGGTTACTTCACCAAGGTCATGCAGCGCTTTCCCGTCAAGGTGAGCCTGCCGAAGCCGGAGGACGGCGTAGTATTCCGCCCGGGAATGCAGGGAAAGGTTTCCATTGATTTTTAAGGAAAAAGTATGAGCGGTCCGGTTATGCAAACAATGGTTCCGGCGTGGAAACGGCGCCTGCTGACGGGGATGGCCTGCGCGTGCACGATGCTGACGTTTCTGAATATGGGCTGCATCACGGCGGCCACACCGGATTTGTCAGGCACATTTGTGGTTGGCACCCTGGATGTTTCCTGGTCGGGTGCGGCGTGCCCGCTGGGAACTGCCCTCTCCTTTACCGTGGCGGCGTATCTGTGGGCGCGCATCGGGCTGAGAAGGTCCCTGCGCACGGCCCTGCTGATCATGCTGGCCGGAACCTTGCTGGGACTGGCGGCGGACCATTTCTTCCTCATGATTGCGGCCCGCTTCCTTCAGGGGGCAGGAGGCGGCCTGGCGCTGGTGTACGGAACGGGGCTGGTGAATGCCGCCCTGCCGCCGGAGCGCCGCGGCGTGGCGATGGGCGTGAAACTTTGTTCCATTGGCCTGGCTTCCTGCGCCAGCCCGGTAGTGGGGTGCCTGCTGGTGCAGTACTGGCACTGGCGGGGGCTGTTCGTCATTGTGGGCGCAGCGGCAGCCGTTCTTGCCGTGCTGACGACGCTGTACGTTCCCGACCAGAAGATTCCCAAGGGAGGGAAATTCGACTGGTTTTCCTTCCTGGCGGTGGGGACGGGATGCGTGTGCATGCTGATGGTGCTCATTTACGGAGAGACGGACGGCTGGACGGCGCCCGGGGTACTGGGATGGATGTACGGCGGATTTTGTTCCTTTGCCCTGGCCTTCATTTCCTGCATGACCCACCGCACCCCTCTGCTGGACGTCCGCGTACTGGGCAACTGGCGGTTCCTGTGCGGGTTGCTGGCGTCCCTGTGCAACATTTTCTGTATTTGCTGGGTGCGGGTGGGGACGGTGCAGTTCATGCGCAATGTCATGAACTATGAACCGGTGGGTATTGCCTATGTGTTCATGGTTCTGGTGGCCGGGTTTTGCGGCGGCGCGGCGCTGGTGCTCCCCCTGATGCAGAAGGGCAGGCTGGCCCTGCGGGTGGGCATGATGGCGGGGCTGCTGGCGCTGGGCGCCTCCGCCTTCTTCCTGTCCCGGCTGGACGCGGGCTGCTCCTGGCTGGACGTGGCGTGGCCCCTGGGGCTGTTCGGCATCGGTTATGCCTTCTGTTTGAATACGGCCACGCCGCTTGCCCTGAGAGGGGTGGAGGGGCGTTCCGCCGCCGCTTCCTCCCGGACGCTGAACACCGTGCGCTACATCTTCATTTCCCTGTACGTCAGCAGCGTGAGCACGGTATTGGCCCATATGAAAACGGGGTTCCGCTTCAGCATGGCGGAACAGGTAAGGGACGATTCCCCGGGAACGGCTCATACGCTTGACATGTGGCAGCGGCACTTTGCGGAAACCGGCGGCACGGCGCGGGAAATCCATGCATCCGTGGATGCGGTGCTGCAAAAGGCCGTGGCGCTCCAGAGCCAGGTTTTTTCTGTGGATACTTTTTATCTTTGTACCGTAATCGTAGGTGCGGCAGGTGTGCTGTTTGCCCTGTTCTGCCTGAAATCCGGCCAGGAAAGGAAGGCCGCTTCATGAAACATCTGATGCTTCTTCTCATGGCCGCGCTGCTGGCCTCCTGCGGCAGTCCCGCCGTATTTGAAAGGCCCGTCATGGAAATGCCGGAGGGAACAGCCCGGACTTCTCCCGTAGGGGCCGGGTGGTGGCGCATTTTCAATGACCGTGCACTGGACCGTTTGGAAGAAAAGGCCGTGGCTCATAACCGCGATCTTGTCCGCGCGTCCGCCCTGGTGGACCAGGCCTCCCGCCCTGGCGGCGCAGACGGGCGCCGCCATCTGCCCCGGGCGGAACTGGAAGCCGGAGCCAGCAGCGAGGAACTGTCCGAAGGTGAACGCTACATGAACAACCTGCCGGACCGGGCAAGGGATTTGTGGTCCATGTCCGGCGTGCTCTCCTATGAAGTGGACCTGTGGGGAAAGCTGCGGGCGCGCACGGAAGCCGCCCGGGCGGAGCTGCTGGCTTCTTCCGCCGCACGGGATGCGGTTTATCTGCGGCTGACGGCGGAGGTGGCGTCCGCCTACATCAATGTGCGCACGTGGGAGGAAAAATGCCTTATCATCCGCCGTGTCCACGCCTCCTATGAACAGACTTGCGCCATGTATGAAAAAAGGTTTGTGCAGGGGCAGTACCCGGAGCTTGCCCTGCGCCGCGTCCAGGCGGAGCGCTCCAAAACGCTGGCCCAGCTCAGGCTGTCGGAAAACGAACTGTCCCGTGCTGAAAGCGTGCTGTCCGTGCTGGTGGGGGACAGTCCCAGGCAGGTGATGAAGGGCGGAAGGCCCGCCGGGGGTAATGCCGCCCTGCTGGCTTCTCCTCCGGCCATTCCGGCGCGGCTCCCTGGTGACATGATCGAACGCCGTCCGGATATCTGGGAGCTGGAATCCCGGCTGAAAGCCGCCTTTTACGGAAGGGAGGCGGCGCGGAAGGACAGGTTCCCCTCCCTGGTGCTGACGGGGCAGCTGGGGCAGGTCAGCACCCAGTTGAACGAACTGCTGAACCAGTCTTCCAGAAGTTATGAATTGGGAGCGGGCATTCTCCAGACCCTGTTTGACGGGGGGAGGAAGCGAGCCGTCGTGCGCGCCGCGGACGCCAAATGCGCCGCCGTCCAGGCCGCGTATGAGCAGGCTGTCCTGAACGCTTTCCGGGAAATCCGGGACGCCCTGGTGGAACGCCGCAAAAGCGCGGAGGTTTACGAGGCCACGCTTGATGAAGTGAACTGCCTGCGCCGCAGCTGGGACATTGCGTCCAGGCAGTATGAGGCCGGGTATGTGGGGCTGATGGATGCCCTGGATACGCACAGGAGCCTGCTGAGCGGGGAGCTGGACATGGCGGATGCCGCGCAGATGCGGCTGAATGCCGTCGTCAAATTCTGCAAGGCTCTCGGCGGTGGATGGCAGCGGCGCCCCGGTTCCGCATGAGGAACGGCTCTTGCCGCCGGGGATGCCCCATCTGCTCCGGAGGAAGTTTTCCGGCAGGGAAGGGAGGGGACGCCCATTCCCGGCAGGTGGCGGGGAAAAGCACGGAACAGCGGGGCTATCAAACTATTTGCTTGCATTCTCCTTGACAGGGTTTATGCTGGCATCCGACGTTCGGGGATTCTTTCCCGATGCGTTTCTGTCGGGCATGCCTTGAGAAATTTTCGGATTTTCACAGGCTGTCAAGCCGGTAAGACTGGGCCGGAGCGTTTGATCCATCTGGGATGTGCGCCCTGCCGCGCGGACAGTGTTCCCCTTTATTTTTGGGAAAAGGCTGCTGCGGATAACACTCTTCCTGAGGCACTGCCCGTACCTGACGCCATTCAGGCTTCCCGCCCGGAGCCGGTCTGAATGGGCTGATGAGGCTGCGGGTGACTGAAAGACAAGAAATATAATGAGCATACATTCAGTTGAATGCAACGTTGGTACGAATCCCATCACGATTGAAACCGGAAAAATGGCCCGTCTGGCAGACGGCGCGGTTGTCGTCCGCAGCGGCGATACCGTCGTTCTCGTGACCGTGGTGAGCGCCACCAAAGTCAAGGAAGGCCAGACCTTCTTCCCCCTGTCCGTGGAATACAAGGAAAAGGCCGCTGCCGCGGGCATGTTCCCCGGCGGTTACTTCAAGCGTGAAGGCCGTCCCACGGAAAAGGAAATCCTGACGTGCCGCATGACGGACCGCCCCCTGCGCCCGATGTTCCCCAAGGGATACTTCTATGATACGCAGGTGATCACCCTTCTGCTTTCCGCCGATGGTGAAAATGAGCCGGACATTCTGAGCATCAACGGCGCTTCCGCCGCCTGCGTCGTTTCCGACCTCCCCTTTGCCGAACCCGTGGGCGCCGTCCGCGTGGGCCGTGTTGACGGCCAGTTCATCATCAACCCGACCAACTCTCAGCGTGAAAACAGCCAGCTTGACCTGGTGTTTGCCGGGACAAAGGACCACGTGATCATGATTGAAGGTTCCGCCAACGAACTGCCGGAAGAAGACTTCATCGCCGCCCTGCGCTTGGCTCAGGAAAACGTGAAGGTTCTTTGCGAAAAGCAGGAAGAACTCCGCGCCGTCTGCGGCAAGGAAAAGCGTTCCTACGAACTCTGCCTTGCCAAGCCGGAACTGCTGGAAATCGGCTATGAAATCGCCGGTGACCGCATTGAAGACGCCATCTATGCCGCCTCCAAGGTGGAACGGCAGAAGAAGGTGGGAGCCCTGCGCGACGAAGTGGAAGCCGCCATCAAGGAACGCCATCCGGAAGCTACCGATTTTGACGTGGAACAGGTCTTTGAATACATTCAGAAGAAGGCCTTCCGCATCTCCATCATGGACAAGGACAAGCGCGCCGACGGCCGCGCCCTCAAGGAACTGCGCCCCCTGACCGCGGAAATCAACGTGCTGCCCTCCGTGGTGCACGGCTCCGCGATGTTTGCCCGCGGTGAAACCATGTCCCTCTGCCTGGCGACGCTCGCTCCGATGGAAGAACGCCAGTACATGGACAACTACACGGGCAGCGTGAATGAAAAGCGCTTCATCCTGCACTACAACTTCCCGCCCTTCTCCGTGGGCGATACCGGTCGTTTCGGTGGTCAGAACCGTCGTGAAATCGGCCATGGCGCCCTGGCGGAACGTTCCATCGCTCCGGTTGTCCCGAGTGAACAGGAATTCCCGTACGCCATCCGCATTTCTTCTGAAATCATGGAATCCAACGGTTCCACCTCCATGGCTTCCGTCTGCGCGGGCACGATGTCCCTGCTGGCGGCCGGCGTGCCCCTCAAGCGCCCCGTGGCGGGCATTTCCGTGGGCTTGGTGACGGAACAGAATGACCAGCATGAAATCACCACGTACAAGACCCTTCTGGACATCATCGGTTCCGAAGACTTCTACGGTGACATGGACTTCAAGCTTTGCGGCACGTCTGAAGGCGTGACGGGCTACCAGCTGGACCTCAAGCTGCCCGGCATCCCCCTCTCCATTCTGGAAGAAGCCATCCACGTGGCGAAGGCCGGACGCACGGACGTGCTGAAAGTCATGAATGACGCCATTGCGGCTCCGGCCCAGATGAGCCCGAATGCCCCCCGCATTGAGACCACCAAGATTCCCGCCGACCGCATTGGCGAGCTGATTGGCCCCGGCGGCAAGAACATCAAGGCCATCCAGGCTGAATCCGGCGCTGACATCAACATTGAGGAAGACGGCACCGTGCACATCTACGCCTCCAAGCAGGAAGGCCTGGACCGTGCGCTGGAACTGGTCACCCGCATGTTCAAGACCATTGAAATCGGTGAACTGTACACCGGCAAGATCGTTTCCACGACCACCTTTGGCGCGTTCATGGAAGTGCTTCCCGGCAAGGACGGCCTGATTCACATCTCCGAGCTGGCCGAAGGCCGCACCGCCAAGACGGAAGACGTCGTCAGCGTGGGAGACGTGGTGACTGCCAAGTGCATCGGCATCGACGACAAGGGCCGTGTGAAGATGTCCGTGCGCGCTGCCCTGCGCGACGCCAAGGCAGCCGAAGCGGAAGCCGCCGGCATCACGGAATAACGGTTTTTCCATTGAACCTTTAAACTTCCAGCCCCGTTTCCGGTTTGTTCCGGGAGCGGGGCTGTTTGATTGTTTAAGGGGGGATTGACTGTAAGAAGGGAAGGGCTGATTGCGTGATCTTCCGGATGTTTTTTTGCCGTTTCAGGGAGGAGCCGGGAAAAATCAGGCAGCCAAGGAGAACAGGCTGCGGAAGAAACCGGGAGGCGGTTTTGTTTTTGCAGCGGTATGTTTCTGGACCGCGGGCTGGATTCGTGCCTGCGTTATTGCCGTTCCTTCTGTAAGAAGATTTTTTTGCCGTACGGCATTCCTGCGGGACGTCAGGGATGTTCCTTTTTCTGCACGGACGCCGCTTTCACTTCAGCAGAAGGAGGCGTGCACAGAAAGCGGCCCAGCAGATCCAGCGTGGCTTTCACGTCCTTCAGGTCCGCCAGCTCCCGGGGAGAATGCATGTAGCGGATGGGGGGCCCCAGAAAAGCGGCGTGGCCGCCGTAAAGCTTGACGGGGACGAAATTGGCCATGCCGGGCGGGAAAGCGGCGTCCTTCTGGAACGGAATCCCGTGTTCTTCCGCCAGTTGGAGCAGTTGGGCAGTGATAGGCTGGTAAAAAATTTTGTCATGAGTAAAAATGACGGGGCCTTCCCCCATGGCCTGGCGGCTCAATCGCTCGTTTTCTTCACGGGGCGGCAGGTCGTCCAGCTGGACGGTATCCAGCGTGCAGTCAATAACAATAGCCAGTTTGGGACGGTTCCTGCCGCAATACGCCGTGGCTCCTGCCAGCCCTGTTTCTTCCTGGGAGGAGGAAAGGAGCGTGACGTGGTATTTCAGGTCTTTTTTGTGCCGGGACAGGAAGGAGGCCAGCTCCATCAGCATGAAGGAATTGAGGCGGCAGTCCAGGCCGTGGGCCATCAGGCGCGTGCCGTGCAGCAATTCCGGCTTGGTGGAGGGAACGCCGCGCCGGCCGACGCTCAAGCCCATTTCCCGTGCTTCCTCCGCGCTGGATGCCCCTGCGTCAAACAGGATGTATTCTCCTCCTGCCGGAAGGGGCTCGCGGTTCAGCCACCAGCCGGGAACCGCCCCGGCAAAGGCGGTGACGGGGCCGTGTTCCCCGTCAAAACGGTAAGGGCAGGAAAGCATGGACTGGAAGTCCGGAAAGCCGACGGGCCTTACTTTCAGAAAGCCGGACGGAGTGATGCCTGCAATGACAACGCCCACTTCGTCGGCATGGGCGTCTATCAGCAATTCCGGGGCGTCCGGGTCCGGGCTGCGGAACGTAGCCCAGGCATTTTGATGCGCGTCCGTGCCGGAACTGTCCGCCAGGGGCGCCACGTGCTTGAGCCAGAATTGCTGGAGGGGGGCTTCCGCTCCGGAAGTGGAGGGAATGTCCAGCAGGGAAGCCAGCCGTTCCATGGACTGGCCGCTGAAAGGCGGCTGCGTTTCCGGCATGGAGGCCACGCAAAGGTTGAAAAGAAGCAGTGGAAGCAGCAAAAAGCGGATAGAAGGCATTCCCCAGCCTATCATGGAAGAAGGGCGGGAAGCAATGCTGGAGGAATGAAGTGCGCGGTCCGCATGGCAGATTTTTTTGTTTCCCGTTCTTGACAGGATTTTTTTGGTTCCTATGATGCGGATGCCCGTTGCGTTTTACGGACACCCCCGCCATACATGATTCTTTTTATCATCTTCGTTATTCTTTTCCTGATTCTGGTCAACGCCTTTTACGTTGCCGCAGAATTCGCAGCGGTGAGCGTGCGCCGCAACATGATCCGGGAGATGGCGGAAGGCGGCAGCAAGGTGGCTGCCCATTTGCTGAGGATTTTGGAAAACACGAAGGAACTGGACCGCTACATTGCGGCCTGCCAGTTCGGCATTACCATTTCCAGCCTGATTCTGGGTGCGTACGGCCAGGTGGAACTGTCCGCCTACCTGCTCCCCCTGTTTGAACGGTTTGGCGGCATGGATTCCGTGATGGCCAACTCCGTAGCCGCCATTGTAGTGCTGGTCGTCCTGACGGTCCTGCAGGTGATTCTGGGGGAACTGATGCCCAAGTCCCTGGCGCTGCAGTTTCCCAAGCAGGCGGCCCTGTACACGTATTACCCCATGCGCTGGACGCTGACCTTCTTCGCATGGTTCATTGACTTCCTGAACGGAAGCGGTCTTCTGCTGCTTAAACTGTTCCGTCTGCCCCCCGGAGGCCACCAGCACATCCACTCCCAGCAGGAGATCAACATGCTGCTGGATGAAAGCCACCAGGGCGGCATGCTGGAGGAGGATGAACATGAACGGCTGCACAGCGCGCTTTCCCTGGCGGAACGTACAGTGGAGCAGATCATGATTCCCCGTTTCCAGCTCGTCTGCCTGGATGTGGACGCTACCCAGGAGGATATTCTGAACATGATTGCGGACAGGCCCCATACCCATATTCCGGTGTATGAAGGAAACCGGGAGGCCGTCATTGGCATGCTTTGCACATCAAGGACATGGTGGCCGCGTATGCGGAAAAGGGGTTCTGCCCCCCTGCGCTCCATGCTGCGGCAGGTGCCGTGCGTGATGGAGATGCAGACGGTGGAGATGCTGATGTCCCGTCTGCGGGAGGACAAGGCCAAGGAAGCCTTTGTGCTGGATGAGTACGGCAAGTTCGTGGGGCTGGTGACGCTGGAACGGCTGCTGGGTGAAATGGTGGGGGATATTGATGAGGAATTCATCCGCTCCGGGGAAAAGGTGGAATACCTGCCGGACGGTTCCGTGCGCATTCCCGGCATGATGCGCGCCCATAAGGCGGAATGCCTGGTGCCCTTCCTGATGAACGGCGCCACCACAGTGGGCGGCTGCGTGATCAAGCACATGTCCTGCATTCCGAAGGAGGGGGACCGCCTGATTATTGCGGGGCGCGTGCTGGTGGTGGAAAAGATGGACCACAACCGCGTTTCCTCCATCCTTCTGTTGCCTCCGGAGAAAAAGGAGGATGAACCTGCCATGGAAAGCGGGGTGGAATCATGATGACGATTTTTATTATTCTGCTGCTGATTGTACTGAACGGCCTGTTTGTGGCCGCGGAATTTGCGCTGCTTGGCGCGCCCCGCGCGGCTCTGAGCAAATGGGGGCGTCCGGCAACATGGTGGCGCGCCGTGTTTCCCAGATATTGAAAACGCCCCGTTTGCAGGACCGCTACATTGCCACGGCCCAGCTCGGCATCACATTCGCCAGCCTGGGGCTGGGCATGTACGGGGAGCATGCCGTGGCCGGATGGCTCCACGAATGGCTGGCCCAGTACGGCTGGGCCTCCTGGCTGGTGGCGCATGGCGCAGCCAGCGTTCTGTCCGTAGCGGTGCTGACGTACCTGCACATCGTGCTCGGGGAAATGGTGCCCAAGGCTCTTTCCCTCCAGTACGCCACGAAGCTCTGCCTCATCATTACGATGCCCATGTACGTGATTCAGCTCTGCCTGTATCCGCTGGTGGTGGGCATGAACACCCTGGGCAACTTCTTCCTGAGGCTGCTGGGCGTGGACAGGAATGAATCCAAATCCCATTACCATTCTGCGGAAGAACTTCAGTACATCATTGAGGAAAGCCATGAAAACGGCGCCCTGCCGCAGGAATCCGGCCGCATCATGGACGGCCTGTTTGACCTGGAAGACCTGTATGTTCACCAGGTCATGACTCCGCGCGTCAGGATAGACGCCATTCCGGAAAGAGCTGGGCATGAGCAGATAAGGGAAATCGTGCGCCGCACCCGCCGTACCCGCTACCCTGTCTACCGCGGGGACCTGGACCACGTGGTGGGCATGGTGCATGCCCGTGACCTGTTCCGCATCATGCTGCGCGGGAAGGCCCTGACGTCCGAATACATCCACGCCATTCCCAAGGTGCCCAAGACGGTGAAGTTTGACAACGTGGTGGAGATCATGAGGAAGGACAATGTGCGCCTTGCCATCATTCTGGACGAGCATGGGGGAACCTCCGGCCTGCTGACCCTGACGGACGTGTTTTCCGAGGTGATGGGCTGGGACCGCGGCCGCATCAGAGTATTGACAGACTTGCCGCGGGACGCAGTGGGCTTCTCCTGCGACGTGTCCGGACTCGCCCGTATTGAGGAGCTGGGGGAAGCCATGGACATGGACTTGCAGAGTGAGGAAATCGATACTGTGGGCGGCCTGATTCTCAATCTGCTGGAAGCTCCGGCGGAGGAAGGGGACACCGTGGGCTACCGCGGCCTGGAATTCAAGGTGACCCGGACGGAGAACGGAGGTGTGGAACGCTGCACCGTAACCCGGATTACTCCACTGATGCGGGAGGAAGCTTTGGAAGAAGAGGAATAATCCGCGGGATTCAGGCGGGAATGCGCCGGAACCGCGTTGCTTTGTGCAAAAGTTCCTTGGTGGAGCGCGTATGATATGGCAGAATATTTTCCGTCATGTCCCAACCTGAGTCCGCCGATGCTTCCATGAAACGCCCCTCCATGAAAAAGTGGGTTGTTCTCCTTGTTGTTCTTGGGGCGCTGATCGGGGTAGGCACGATGATGAAGGCATGGATGGACCGGCGTTCCGGCGCGGAGGCCCAGCCGGCCGTTTTCTCAGGCGGCAGCGAGCACTGGGACCAGAATGAAGTTCCCATCTCCATGCAGTGCGGGGCTTGCCATGAAAAGGAATTCCGGCAGTGGGCCGGATCGGATCACGCCTGGGCGTTCCGCAAGCTGGGGGACCAGTGGGAATCTGAGGCGTTCCATAACATGAAGCTGAACGCCCACGGCAGCATTCTTCAATTCTCCACAAATGCAGAGGGGCGCATGGTGCATGACGGCCAGTCCTCAACCTCCTGGCGCGCGGACTGGGCCACGGGGAGAGTCCCCCTGGTGCAGTACCTGGTTCCCGCCAAGGACGGCGGTTATCATACCCTGAGCGCCGCGTGGGACGTGAACCGCAAGGAATGGTTTGATATCTTTGGCAAGGATGCCCGGCAACCAGGGGACTGGGGGCACTGGACGGGCCGCGGCATGAACTGGAACACGCAGTGCGCGTGGTGCCACATGTCCCTGTTCCATAAAAATTATGATCCGGTCAAGGACCGCTATGCCTCCATCTGGACAGAACCCGGCGTGACCTGCATCCAGTGCCACGGCCCCTTGCTGGATAAGCCGGAGGCGGGAACGGGATGCATGATTTCCACCAAAAACAAGCTGACGCCGGAGCAAATTCACGACAACTGCGCGTCCTGCCATGCCCGGCGGGATGAATTCGATCACGATTTTGCCGTTGGCGACCGTTTTGACAATCATTTCCAGCTCGTGCTTCCCGTGCAGCCTGGCGTCTTCTGGCCCAACGGCATGCAGAGGGATGAGGATTATTGCGAAACCGGGCTGCGCCTGAGCCGCATGGGTAAGGCGGGCGTCACCTGCCTGGACTGCCATGACCCGCATACGGGAACGCTGAAACTTCCGCAGGAGGATAACACGCTCTGCCTGCGGTGCCACGGCACCGGGGAGGCGGTAAACGGCGTAAAAGCCCCCGTCATTGACATGGCCAGGCATACGCCGTGTCCGCAGTCCAGCATGGGCGCCCGCTGTGTGGAATGCCACATGCCGGAAAGCCTGTACATGGCCCGCGATCCGCGCAGGGACCATTCCTTCAATTCTCCCGATCCCCTCCTGAGCGTGGAGCTGGGCATTCCGAATGCCTGTACCATGTGCCACCGGGAAAAGAGTAATGAATGGGCCGCGCAAGCGGTGGAAAAATATTACGGGGCCAAGCCCAAGATGGCGCAGTACAGGGACCGCACCCGGGCCGTGCAGCGTGCCTATGAAGGGCGGGAGGATGTGCTGCCCCTCCTGATGGAATGCTTCAAGCGGGAGGAAGTGGGCGCATGGCGCGCGACGCTGCTGGATCTGATGGATGCCTGGGCGCATGAACCTGCCGTTCAGGAGCTGGCTGCAGCGGCGGTCAAGGATCCGGACTCCCTGACGCGCGCCGCCGCCGCCAAGGTGATGGGCCGTGCGGGCAATCCCGCCGCGGGCAAACTGCTCAATGATCCCTTCAAGGTAGTGCGCCTGCAGGCGGAGTGGGCCCTCCGGGATTCCCTGCCGCCGGACAGCCCCGGCATGAAGGAGCTGACCGCCGCCGCCCTGCACCAGGCGGACCAGCCGTCCGGGGCGATGAAGCTGGCCCAGATAGCCATCAGCCGCAAGGATGCGAAGGCGGCAGAACAGTGGTTTGCCAAGGCTTTGAAATGGGATGCCACCTCTTCCGTGGTGCACCGGGATTATGCCGTTTTCCTGGCCTCCCAGGGCCGCAGCGGGGAGGCGGTGGACCAGATGAGGGAGGCCGTGCGGCTGGCTCCGAAGGATGCCAATCTGTGGTATCTGCTGGGCCTGGGCCAGATTGAAAACAACGATGAGCCGGGCGCGCTGGAATCCTTTAATGAAGCTCTGAAAATAGAACCCTCCTTCATCCGTGCCCTGTTCAACCGCGCCCTGCTGAATGAAAAGGTGGGACGGCTGGAACAGGCTCTTCAGGACCTGGAAAACTGTTCCTCCCTGGACAAGGAGAATGCGGATATTCCGTTCACGCTGGCGGTGATGCTTTACCGCAACGGACGGTACCGTGACGCCGCCGCCGCCGCCGCGGAAGCCCTGCGCCGCGATCCTGGGCACGCGCAGGCAAGGCAGATTTTGGAATCAGCTTCTCGACATGGAAGGTAAGAAGTAGTATATCAGCGTTATGCGCATGAAATTTTCCCCCTGGCGTATTCTGCTGGTGTCCGCATTCGTAGCGGGTTCCTCCTTCTGTTTTGCAGACGCTCCCGGAGCGTCGGAGGATCCGTCCCTCCGCATTTGGACGAATAAAAGCACGGGCAGTACGGTGGAGGCACGTCCTATTGCCTTGAACATGAAGACCGTCAAGCTGGTAACTACGGCCAAAAAGCCCATCACCATGCCGTTGGAAAAGCTTTCCGAGGAAGACCGCGCGTGGCTGGAGGAACACAAGGAAGTGATAGGCAAGCCTGTTGCGGAATGGTCCTCCGTGCCGTCCGGCCCCGTGGCGGAGGAAATGAAGGGGAAAACCTACATGCTGGAAAACGGCAAGCTTGAAAAGAAGGACGGGAAGCTGAATCCCGGGCATTTCATCCTGTATTTCAGCGCAAGCTGGTGCGGCCCGTGCTGCCGGAATGCGCCCCACAGCGTGGAGGCCTACAACAAGGCGGTGAAGGACAACCCGGATGTGGAAGTGATCATGTGCAATCTGGACCAGAACCTGGAAGCCGCCCAGAAATGGGCCGCCGCCAACAACATGCCCTGGCCCATCCTGCTGAGGCAGGATTTGACGGAGCTTGCCAAGAAGGTGGCCCCGCGCGGCATCCCTACGATGATTCTGGTGGATAAGGACGGCAAGCCCATCCAGTCTTCCCAGGACATGGAACAGTTGGTGAAAGCCGCTGGTTCAAGCCGTTCCTCCCGCTAGGCGGCAGCACCGTTTGATCTTTTGAAACGATGGCTTCCATCCGCAAATCCCAGTCGGACCGCTCTGCGGAAACCAGCGGTAAAATTCTCCGTGCCGCGCAGAAACTTTTTGCCCTCAGGGGATTTGACGGAGTGACCATGAGGGCGATTGCTTCTGAAGCAGGGGTGAACCTGGCCTCCATTGTTTACTACTTTGAAAACAAGGAAGGACTGTACCTGGCCGTTTTCAGGCAATATGCGGAACCCCTGATGGAGGAGCGCATGAAAATGCTGAAAGAGGCGGACCTTCATCCGTCCCTCAGGGCGTATGCCCGTGCCTTCATTGAGCCCGCTTTCCGTTTGCTGCTGGATAAAAACCTGGGTGGTCCGGATCACGCGCGCCTGCTGTGGCGGCTGCCCCAGGAACCGGAATACCTGGGAAGGAAGATTTACGATGAATTCTATGCTCCGCTCATCCGGGAGATGACGTTGAGGGTTCGCCGATTCTGCCCATGGGACGATGAGCTTTCCATATCCTGGCACATACATATCATGAGTTCCATTTTCCATGCTACGCTGGGGAAATACGTCACACGGCTGGAACTTCATGACAAGGAGCCGTGGATGAAGGATCAGGACCGCATCCTGCAAATGATTGTGGATACGGCGGTCCTGCTGATTTCCCGTCCTGCTCTTTCTCCGGAGGGAGAGGAAAGACAGGGGTAACCGCAGAAGTGGAATGCAATACCCGGGAAGGCGCGTCTTTCCTCACGCTTCTCCCAGTCTTTTTCTAAGCGCCGCGACCGTTTCCGTTATATCCGGGTGTGTAAGCAGCCAGGAAACGATGACGACCCTGCTTGCTCCCGCCTCCAGAACGGAGAGCAGCGTGTTTCCATTAATGCCTCCGATGCAGAAGACGGGAAACTCTTCCGGCAATTGCCGCCGCACGCCTGCAATGTCTTCCAGGCCGATCGCCGGCCTTCCCGGCTTGGTGCCCGTGGGAAACAAGGGGCCGAATCCGATGTAGTCCGCCTGCTCCCGGAACGCGCCCAGAGCCTGTTCCGGGCTGTGCGTGGAACGCCCGATGATGGCGTCCGCCCCCAGCATGGCCCGCACGGGAGCCAGTTCCCCGTCGTCCTGGCCCAGATGGACGCCGTCCGCCCCTGTGCTCAGGGCAATTTCAGGATAGTCGTTGATGATGAAAAGACAGCCGTATTCGCGGCACAGCGGGGCAAGCCGGCTACCCATGCGCGCGATATGTTCCGGATCATGGTTTTTCGCCCTGAGCTGGAGGATGCCCAGACCGCCCGCCAGCAATTTTTCCGTAACGGAGATTAATTGATGTTCAGCGGTATATCCCATATCCGCGATTCCGTATAGCCGGCAGGACGAGAGGCGTTCCTTCCTGTTCATGGCAGGGAATTGTACCGGATAAAATCATCCCGGCAAGACGCTTCCCATTCTTGACCCTAAAGGAGGGTGTGATACACTCCCCGCATCGTGTCACCCGCCTTATATTCCGCCGCTAAAAGTGTACTGTTCCAGATGAATCCGGAAACCGCCCACAAAGTGACCTTGTGGGGGCTGCGCCTGGCAGAAAAGATGCGCGTACTGCCCCTTCTGATGGGGGAGGTTCCTTCCGACCCCGTGGAAATCCTGGGGATGAAATTCCCCAACCGTGTGGGTCTCGCCGCCGGGATGGACAAGGAGGCGGATACGGTGAACGCCTTCGGCCAGGCCGGGTTCGGCTTTGTGGAAGTAGGCACGCTGACGCCGCGGCCGCAGCCGGGCAATGACAAACCCCGCCTGTTCCGCCTGATTCCCCAGCAGGCCATTATCAACCGGATGGGATTCAACAATGAAGGCATTGCCGCCGGAGTGGAGAACATCCGCTCCGCCACCCGTTTTCATGGCGTCCTGGGCGTTAACATCGGAAAAAACAAGGTGACGCCCAATGAAGATGCGGCCCAGGACTACCTGACCTGCCTGCGTGCGGCATGGCCCGTGGCGGATTACATTGCCATCAACTTCTCTTCTCCCAACACGCCCGGATTGCGCGACCTTCAGGCGGCTGAACCCGCCGCGCGCCTGCTGGCATCCCTGAAATCGGAGCAGTCCAACCTGGCTGTGGAAACCGGACGCAATGTGCCCATTTTCATGAAGGTGGCGCCGGATGTGACGGATGAGCAAATTGCGGAACTCAGCCGCGTTTTCCTGGATGAAGGTCTGGACGGCCTCATTGCCACGAACACCACGCTTTCCCGGGCCGGGGTGGAAGCCAGCCCGCGCCGTGAAGAAGCCGGCGGCCTGTCCGGCGCGCCGTTGACGGCGCGGTCTACAGAAGTCATTGGAGCGTTCGCCTCCGAAATGAAGGGGCGCATCCCGATCATTGGCGTAGGCGGCATCATGAGCGGCGCGGACGCCGTCGCGAAAATCAAGGCCGGGGCCAGCCTGGTGCAACTCTACACAGGGTTCATTTACCGCGGGCCGGACCTCATCCGGGAATGCGTGGAAGCCATGAAGGCTGAATGCCCCGTTAACTCCTGATTCTCCTTATTCACTGCCTACAGGTTTCATTCATGCCCGGTTCCTTCGTACATCTTCACAATCACACGGAATACTCTCTGCTGGACGGCGCAGTCCATATCAAGGACCTCATTGCCGAATGTTCCCGCATGGGAATGCCGGCCGTAGCCATCACGGACCACGGCAACCTCTTCGGGGCCATTGAGCTGGTCATGGAGGCGAACAGCCTTAACAAATCCGTGGCCGCCTGGAACAAGGAACATCCGGAAGGACCGCAGAAGCAGGAGGTGAAGCCCATCTTCGGCTGCGAGGTGTACCTTTCCCCCACGCCCATCGGCGTGAAAAAACAGCTTCCCGGGCGCCGCAAATATACGCACCTTCTTTTGCTGGCGGAAAATGAAACCGGCTGGCAGAACCTGGTCAAGCTGGTATCCCGGTCCCATCTGGAAGGTTTTTATTACAAGCCCCGCGTGGACATGGAAACCCTGCGGGAATTCCATGAAGGCCTTATTTGCTGTACGGCGTGCCTTGCCGGGCCGCTGAACGAATGGCTGCTCAATGACCAGCCTGAAAAGGCGGAGGAAGCCCTCCTGGCGCTGAAGGATATCTTCGGGGACGACAACATTTTTGTGGAGCTTCAGGACCATGGCATGGAGGAGCAGAAAAAATGCCTGCCGGAGCTGGTGCGCATCGCCCGCAAGACCAATACCCCCATTCTAGCTACCAATGACGTGCACTTCCTCCGGAAGGAGGACCACGACATGCACGACGTGCTGATCTGCATCGGCACCAACGAAAAGCTGGCTTCTCCCAAGCGCATGCGCTACTCCACGGAAGTCTACCTGAAATCCCCCGAGGAAATGAGGGAGGTGTTCAAGGACTATCCGGACGCCGTGGAAAACACGCTGAAAATCGCGGAACGGTGCAACGTCACCATCAAGCTGGACTCCGCCAGTACGGAAAAATACCCGGAATTCGGCACTCCGGACGGCTCCACGCGTGAGGATTACCTGCGCAAGGTATGCTATGAAGGACTGGAGGAGCGGTACGGCAAGGAACGCGTGGCTAAGGACAAGGAACTCCGCGACCGCCTGGATTATGAGCTGGGGATTATCAACCAGTTGAAATTCCCCTCCTACTTCCTGATTACGGCGGATTTCATCAACTGGGCGAAGGACCATGACATTCCCGTGGGACCCGGCCGCGGTTCCGCCGCCGGTTCCCTGGTGGCGTATGCCATGAAGATCACGAACATCGACCCCCTGCGGTTCGGGCTGATCTTTGAACGTTTCCTGAACCCGGAGCGCGTCAGCCCTCCGGATATCGACATTGACTTCTGCCAGACGCGCCGTCCGGAGGTGATTGACTATGTGCGGCAGAAATACGGGGAGCGCGCCGTGTCCCACATCATCACGTACGGCACCATGGGCGCCAAGTCCGTGCTCAGGGACGTGGCCCGCGTGATGGACATGTCCTACGCGGATGGAGACCGCATTTCCAAGCTGATTGAACCCGGTCCCAAGGTAACCCTCCAGTCCAGCTACAAGAGCAGTGAGGAACTGCGGGAGCTGATCGCCTCCGATGAAGGATACGCGGAGCTCTGGGGTTATGCGACGCGCCTGGAAGGGCTGATCCGCAACGTGGGCGTGCACGCGGCGGGCGTCGTGATTGGTGACCGTCCGCTGGACGAGCATGTGGCGCTCACCCGTGACGACCTGTCTGATCCTCATGCAGCCGTCGTCGCCCAGTGCGACATGAGCGCGATTTATGAAGTGGGGCTCTTGAAAATGGACTTCCTGGGTCTGAAAACCCTGACCGTCATGCATGATGCGGAGGAATACGCCCGCTGGCGCGTGCCGGACTTCAAGCTGGATTCCGTGCCCCTGGATGACCGGGAAACGCTGGACCTGCTGAACAGGGGGGATACGATGGGCGTATTCCAGCTGGAATCCGGCGGCATGGTGGATACCTGCCGGCGCTACGGCATCCAGAAGATTGAAGACATCATTGACTTGCTGGCCCTTTACCGCCCGGGAGCCATGCAGTTCATGGATGAAATGATCGAGGTCAAGAAGGGGCTGCGCCAGGTGGTGTATGAACACCCGCTGCTGGAACAGGTCAGCGGAGAGACCTACGGCGTGATGATTTACCAGGAACAGGTTCAGGCGGCGGCCAAGCTGCTGGCGGGCTACACGCTCGGCGGGGCCGACCTGCTGAGGCGCGCCATGGGCAAGAAGGACCCTGCAAAAATGGCCAAGGAAAAGGCCCACTTCGTGGAAGGGTGCTGGAAAACCAACCAGATTGATGAAAAGACGGCTACGGCCATCTTTGACAAGATTGAAAAATTCGCCGGGTACGGCTTTAACAAATCCCACTCCGCCTGTTACGGCCACACATTTCCTACTGGACGGCCTACCTCAAGGCACACTTCCCGGTGGAATTCCTCTGCGGCCTGATGTCCAATGAAGCGAACAACGACAAGATCGGCGTGTTCATCCAGGAAGCCAACCGCATGGGCATTGAAATCCTGCCCCCCAACGTGAACAAATCCATGCTCAAATTCACTCCGGAGGAAACGCCTTCCGGGAAGCTGGCCGTGCGCTACGGACTGGCGGCCATCAAGAATGTGGGGGAAGGAGCCATGCAGATTCTTCTGGAGGAAAGGGAAAGAAACGGGGAATTCACCAGCATGGAGGACATCTGCAACAGGCTGGATTCCAAATCCGTCAACAAGAAGATTCTGGAATCCCTGATTCGCGCGGGAGCGCTGGACTGGACGCTGGAACCGCGCTGCGCCCTGTTTGAGCGGGTGGACCTGGCCCTCAGCGGCGCATCCCAGGTGCACAAGGACAAGGCCCTGGGGCAGGGCGCCCTGTTTGACATGACTTTTGAAGCTCCCAGGGTGAAGGATGAGCCTGCTGTTCTGGAATGGTCCAAGGAGCGGCGCATGGGGGATGAAAAGGACCTGTTGGGCGCCTACTTCTGCGGCCATCCGCTGGACTCCATGCGCGGCGTCATTGATGCGGAAAAATACACCCGCATCGGTCTCATTGACGCGCTGGAGTCGCACGAACTCAAGCAGAAGCACCAGATCGCCGGCATGGTGCGCTCCGTCATCCCCAAGATCAGCAAGGCAGGCAGGAAATTCGCCATCCTCACACTGGAAGACTTTACCGGCAAAGCATTGAAGTGCTGCTGTGGTCGGATGTCTATGAAAAGGCCCTGGAAATGGAAGGCGGCCTGGAACCGGGCGTCTTCGTCTCCGTGCGCGCCAACATCCGGGAGGATGACCGCACTTCCGCCAAGAGCGTGGCCGCGCAGAGCGTGGACCCGCTGGGAGGCAGGAGGCGCAAGTCCAAGGCCGGGGACCAGGGCCCTCTGAATATCATTGTCAGCCCCCTGCGCCACACGAGGAAAAATCTGGAGCAGATACGGGACATCCTGAAAAGGTACCCCGGTCGTTCCAAGGTCAATCTCACGATCAAGGACAGCCTGGGCCATAGTCAAATCTTGGAGCTGGACGAACGGTTCCGCGTGAACCGCTGTCCGGAGCTGGAAACGGAACTTTCCATGTACAACTAGCGCCATGCCGGGAGGAAAACTGCTCTTGCCGGAATCGGAACGGCTGGCATTCCGGGCGTGGGGGGAAAAGGACTGGCCCTTTTTTGCGGCCATGAACGCCAATCCCCGGGTGATGCGTTTCTTCCCCGCCGTCATGACGGAGGAGGAATCCCGCGCCATGTGGAACCGCCTGCGGGCGGAACTGGATGAAAAGGGTTACGGGGTGTACGCCGTAGAGTTGAAATCTTCCGGCTCCCTCATCGGCCTTCTTGGTTTTCATTGGGCGGATTTTAAAGCGGACTTCACGCCTTGTGTGGAAATAGGCTGGCGGCTTGTGCCGGAAGCCTGGGGGCATGGCTACGCCACGGAAGGGGCCACGGCTTGTTTGGAGCATGGTTTTGCCAGGTTGGGCCTTGACCGGGTGTATTCCTTCACCGCCTGCGTGAATCTTCCTTCCCAGGCCGTGATGCAGCGTGCCGGAATGAGGAAGACGGCGGAATTCAACCATCCCAAAGTAGCTCCGGATTCCGTCCTGTATCCGCATGTGCTGTATGTAAGGGAAGCTTCCCACGCATGATTCCATGACGGGGTTTCCGGTGTAGCCTGCCGGAGGCCGGACGGTCCATTTTTTTAATTGTTCTGCCTCCTGGAAAGCAACGGACGCGTGCATTTCCGGTGAAATGGCCAGTGCGTTCTTTACGCTTGTTGCTGCCGGTTTCCGGAAAAAATCGAACGGGCTGCAATCCCGGAGGAATGCAGCCCGTTGACTGGGCAGGGGGCGCAGGGCAGCGGAACGTGCCCGCTGCCGTCATGCGCGACTTAGAAGGCGTAGCTTACCCCGGCGTTGACCCGGTGGTAGGTTGACTTGCTCCTGCCTTCGAATTCATAGCCGGCGTAGGCCGTCCATTTGGGGTTGATGACGACGGTGCTGTTGTAATTGACGCGTACGGCGTTCCGGTCCGGGCGGGAACCCCTCGCGGTCCAGCTGAAATCGTTCAGCAGGCGCGTGGCCCTGGTTTCCGGGTTGTCACGCACCACGTCGGGCACGTAGCTTACGGACAGGCTGTTCACCCACAGCACGCCGTTGCTGAATTGCAGGGCCTTGCTGACGCCTACGCCCACGGGCAGGCTCAGGTTCTTCAGATTCCCGCGGTCGAAGTGCCGGGCGTCATATCCCGTTTCCGTGAAGGAATTCTGGTTGACCTGCGTGTACTCGATTCCCAGGAAGGGGGAGAGCGTCCAGCCCTTGTTCAGGCTGTGGTCCCACGTGGCCTGAAGGGTGGCGAAGCCCATCCTGTTCTGCCATTTGCCGTGGGAAGCCCCTCCGTCATAATAGGAGTCCAGCTTGTTGGTTGTCCATCCGAAGCCGGCTGTTCCGCTGATGGTCAGCATGTCCTTGGGGGCAAGCTGCTTTCTCCATGCTCCGTAAAGCAGGGCAACGTAGGAGGTCTGGTCCACTTCGCTGGGCCAGCTGCGGCTCTTGTTGGTGCCGTACAGGTTGCCGAAGGCGGCGCCCAGAATGGTGTTCGGGGTGAACCTGCGGTCCGCCCCCACGGCATAGCCGCCGCCATTGTAGTCATAGCCGTCAATGCCGTCGCGGGTGGCATGGTAGGTGAAGTCTCCCATTCCCTTGATCCAGAAGTTATTCTTCGGACCCATCAGGAACCGGGTGATGCCCACCTGGCCCAGAGCGGCATTGGAAACGGACTTCATGTTGGAAGCGGAGCTCCACATGGAGTTGCCGATGTCCGCCCCGTCCAGTTCCGGGAGAATCTCTTCAATGCCGGCGGTGGGGTTCCAGACGGCGTACAGATGATCGTTGATTCCGTCTCCGTCCAGGTCTTCCCATTCCTTGGTCCAGTACCCTTCGTAGGTATAGGGGGAGTTGACCGTATTGGTTCCGGTGGCTGTGGAATAGATGTCGTCAAAATCCCCGGAAGTTCCGGGAATGGCCGCTTCCCCGATGGCCATGGCCAGGAAGCGCTGCTTCTCGGCCCATCTCTTGTGGGCGTAATCCTCCAGGGAATCCGCTACTCCCATGGAGCCGCCCATGGTGTGGCTGTTGGCTTGCTCGATGCTGAGGCCGGAGCTGTAATCGTCCATGAAGGGGCGGAAGTCAAAGATGACGCCCTTGCTGATGTCGATCGTGTCCGCATGGAAGGCGGCGCCCCTGCCGGTTCTCAGGGTCACGCCGGATTCAATGGTGATGTTCCTGCTGTTCACGGAACTGTTTCCCGTGATTTCCAGAACGCCCTTGTTCACAGTGAAGGATGAGTCTTTGGTGAGGTCCTTGTTGCCGTATGTCACACCGTCTTCCAGAATCAGGGTCCCATCGTACAAGGTGGTTTTTCCGCTGACATTGAAGTACTTGGACTCCGCCAGCCGGTTTTGCCAGTCGGCTTCCGTTTCTCCGGCGGCCTGGGTGATCAGCTTGTCCGCCTCCGCTCCGGAAAAGCGGATGGTTCCGGTGAATTCCGGAGCCGTTCCGTTGTAAGGAGTGGTATCCACTCCTTCGGACTTGTTGAAGTCATAGACAATGTTGTCATACTCCGCTCCGTCGCCTTCATTCCGGAAGGGGTCGTAGAAGGTGACCGTCCTTCCTTCCTGCGCGCGGAGCACCACGCTGTCCATGGAAGCGCTTCCGTTGGTTCCAAACACCAGGGAGTTCAGAATAGGGTTGGCCCCTCCGCGTTTTTCCGTGTTGCCTTTCACGATGATGTCCCCCTGGTCAGCGGAAAAGACGGCATCCTTGTAATAGAGGAGCATGGCTCCCGCAACACCGTCCACGGAGTTGTTCTCAATGAGCACGCCGCCGCGGTTGTTGATGAACTCCAGGCCGTTGGCCCCCTGAAGTGCTCCAACGTCCCATTTGGCCGAGTTGCCGGAGATGGTGACCTTTCCCGTATTGACGAAGGATGTTTTCCCATCCACCAGGAGGGCGCCATAACCGTAGTCCGTGGATTTGTTGCCGGAAATGGAGATGTCTCCCGTGTTGGCAAAGGACAGGTTCCCGTGGAACTGCCCCACGCCGTAGTGCCAGCCCGCCGTATTGTTGTCCATGGAGATGTTTCCGGTCCGGGTGAACGAGGTATTACCGGTCACCTCAATGGCGCCGTTGTACTGGTCCGCGCTGTTTCCGGAAAGGGAAATGTTCCCTGCATCCGTTACGCTGAACGTTCCGTAAAAGCGCAGGGCTCCGTTGGAACCCTTGGTGGAGTTTCCTTCCACGGTGATGTCCCCGTTGTTGCTGAACGTGGTATTGCCGAAGACGGCTACACCTCCCATTTGATTGTCCGAGCTGTTTCCTGAAATGGTGATGTTTCCCGTATTGGTGACGTTCCAGTCCTTGCTGATCCAGCCCACGGCATACGCATTGTCCGCGTGGTTGTTGATGAAGGTGATGGAGCCGACGTTATTGAGGTTGAGGCTTCCGCTGACGCCGAATGCCCCGGCGCTGTTGCTGGCCTGGTTGCCTTCAAAGCGCAGGTCTCCGCCGATGTTGGAGATGTCCAGGTCCTGGCCGCTGTATACTGCGCCGAAGTTGCCGTTCCATTCGGAGGCCAGTTCCCCGGCGTCCGCCCGGTTGTTCTTGAAAACCACGTCTCCGGTAACGCCGTCTATCTTCATGCCGCCTCCGGTATTCTCCTGGCCGTCTACGGCGCCTGCATAAGCGTAAATGGCGCCGGCTATCCATGCGGAATTGTTTTCAAAGGTCATGTTTCCGGTAACGTTCTGGAACGTCAGCGCATATTCCCCCGCGGGAATGTAGGCCTTGGTTGCCGTAGAAGTGGAATCATGCGCGCCTGCGTAAATGGCGCCCCCGATGTTGGAGTGGGCGCTCGTGGGCGAGTGGCCGGTGGAGTTCCCGCTAAACAGGATGGACTTGGTATTTTCAAAGTCGATCTTTCCCCACGTGAACAGGGCTCCCCCCAGGGCCTGCCCCTGCTGGCTGTCATCACCCAGCATGTTGTTGGTGAAGGAAATATTGCCCATTTGGGAGAAGGTGATGTCTCCCCTTGCGTTCACGGCGCCCCCGGCATTCGTATCCGCATTCACGATGGACTTGCAGTTGTTGAAGGAAAGGTCGCCCATGTCCGTGAAGGTGAGCGTTTCTCCGCGGATGGCGCCTCCCCCTTCGTTGTCATTGACCCAGCGGTCGCTGTGGATGGAGGAACAATCGTCAAAGCTCATGGACATTCCCGTGCCGGTAAATGTCATGACGGACTCGCTGGCGGGCCGGGTGTGGTCTGCCAGCTGATTGAAGAAGACGCTGCCTGCGAAGACGGTGTCTTCCGTCCGGAATCCGGAAAAGCTCAGGTCCTCCTTCAAGGTGTAAGTGATGCTGTCCTGCGTCTCCTGGCGCGTGACAACGGTGCCCTGATAGAGGTCTTCAGCCTGTTGGGCTGTTCCCGTCTGCGCCAGGGAGGCTGTCATCAGGAGAAGGATGGCGGATACTGCAAATTTTGGTTTCATTAGTATGCGGTAAGGTTCTTTGTTAGGTACCAGACCTGAGCCGTCTTTTGCCCGGGCGCCCGGGTGGGGGCTTTTGCGCGCGCTGGCACCGGTGTCTGGAAACTATAAGAGTCTTTTGAGCGCGTTTTTTCTCAACGGATGTCATGCTGTGCGCAAGGCTCTTCTAACATATTATTCCGCTTGGCCGTTGAAGCTGAAAATGTCCGGGCCCCTCATCTGTGAAAATATGGCCTGTGTCATACATAGGGTGTTTTATGAGTGTAGGTCAGGAAATATAACAAATTTTGTAATTTAATGATTTTTAGTAACGCATGGATAATAAAATAAAGCTTGTTCCTGTATTTTTGTAGAAAAGTTATGCGGGGGTGAATGACAATAGAAATATGAACACTTTTGTTCGTAGAAGCTTCTATCCTTCATGCGGGCGGTCTTTCACGGCTGGCCCGGAAATGATGAAACAATAGATACCGTCATGTTTGATCCAAATCAAAAACCCGATACAGCCCGGGCAGAAAATTCCATTTTCGGCTCTCCGGAAGCAGACAACCTCCTGCCCAAGGATCAGTTCCCGGATTACGCCATGCGTGCGGAGGACGCCTTCCAGTTGGTGTCCGATGAATTGATGCTGGACGGCAATGCCCGCCAGAACCTTGCCACCTTCTGCCAGACGTGGGATGAAAAGCAGGTCAGGATGCTGATGAATATCAGCATTAACAAGAATATGATCGACAAGGATGAATATCCCCAGACAGCCGCTATTGAAATGCGCTGTGCTGCCATCATTGCCAACCTTTGGAACGCCAGCCAGGATGAAAAGCCCATCGGCTGTTCCACCATCGGTTCCAGTGAAGCGTGCATGCTCGGGGGTATGGCCGCCTTGTGGCGCTGGAGAGCCCGCCAGAAAGCTGCCGGCAAACCCACTGACAAGCCCAACCTGGTATGCGGGCCCGTCCAGATCTGCTGGCACAAGTTCTGCCGCTACTGGGACATTGAAATGCGTGAAATCCCCATGTCACCCGGAAAATGGAAGATGGATGTGGACAGCATGCTGGAACAGATTGACGAAAACACCATCGTGGTGGTTCCCACGTTTGGCGTGACCTACACGGGCGCTTATGAACTGCCTGCGGAGATTGCCAAGGCCCTGGACGATTACGAAGACAGGACCGGCATCAGTGTAGACATCCACGTGGACGGCGCCAGCGGCGGTTTCCTGGCCCCGTTCTGCGCTCCGGACATTGTCTTTGACTTCCGCATTCCCCGCGTCAAGTCCATCAGCGCTTCCGGCCACAAATACGGTCTTGCTCCGCTCGGAGTGGGCTGGGTGGTATGGAGAGACATCGCCGACCTGCCTGAAGGGTTGATCTTCAACGTCAACTATCTTGGCGGTGAAATCCCCAACTTCGCCATTAACTTCTCGCGGCCGGCCGGACAGATCATCTGCCAGTATTATGACTTCATCCGTCTGGGCAAGGAAGGGTATACCAACATCCATACCCAGGCCTATGAAGTGGCCAAGTACATTTCAGATGAGGTTTCCAAGCTGGGGCCGTACGAATTCATTTGCACGGGCGATCCGGAAAAGGGCATTCCCGCCGTCTGTTTCTTCATCAAGGACGGAGCCAAGACGAACTATACCCTCTTCGACCTCTCGGACAAGCTGAGAACCCGCGGCTGGCAGGTGCCCGCCTTCACCCTCCCTGCCAATTGCCAGGATACGGTGGTGATGCGCGTGATGGTCCGCCAGGGCTTCACCAAGGACTTGGCAGACCTGTTCCTGGAAGACTTCAAGCGCATGGTTGATTTCTTCGAGAAACACCCGGTCACTTCTCCGATGACTGCGGAAGAAGGCACGGCCTTCCACCACTCCTGATGGAAGCTCCGCAGAATAATTTTTGTTGGATGAATAAGTGTGTGTAAGCGCAGCTCCGCAGTTGTCAAGGTTTGTGCGTGGACCTGGCGGCTGCGGAGTTTTTTTATGCTCCGGCGGCTGCGCCGCGGATGGCGGAAGCGTGATGGAGGCTTCTGTTGCGGATGAACGCGGACTGCTCCGGAACTGTTTCCGAAAGGGGCTTTGTGAGACTTGGCGGACTTTTCCGTTCCCCCTCCGGAATTCGCGGAATGCCGTGTTTCCAAGTTTCTTCATGAAATCCTGCGCGTTCCCCGTCTTCTTATAAAAAGACCGGGGATTTTGTTATTCCTGCGTCTTCCGTTTCGTTTGGGAAAAGGCATGCTTCCGCAAGGTTCCTTGCATCATTTTTTCGGAAGGGTGGGGGGGTGATTGTAGCGCGGGCTCCGGATAAATGCGGGGTCCACCTGGTTGAGGCGCCATCTTTACTTGGTGAAAGATTGCTGCGTTTCAAAGCCTGGCGCGTTGGGACAGGCGGGATTGATAAAAACCGTCCTGTTTTTTCATGCCGCCGGGGTGCAGACCCTGCGGAGATTACGGCAGGGGACGGCGCGGAGACTGTTGATTCCCTGATCCGCTTACATGATGCCGCGTCGCGGACGCATTGCCGGCTGGCAGCGAATGATGGATTCAAAAAAATTGTGCCCGCCGCTTTAACACGATCGGCAAAAAGCAGGGAACAACCCCGGTCAGGAGTCTTCCATCCATCCTCACATCCGGAATGCGGCGGGAGGCGTGGAATGGCGCTTAGCTGATGCAGCGGTAATAGTAATCCACGCGGGAAATGAACCAGGACCATTTGAAACCGGGCTTGCCGTTGTCCAGCAGCAGGTGGGGGCAGCGTTTTCCGGTCCAGTAGTAATGCGGCACGACGTTCCGCAGGGGAATATCGTGGGCGTACATGTTGTAGGCGGCCAGCTTGGCGGCGCGGTCAAAGGTCTTGACGATGCTCTGTCCCCGCTTTTCGCACATTTCAATGCCGATGGAATACATGTCCCCGGGGCCGCCCCGGTCCGCATGGCGTCCCGTTTCATTCAGGGGGATGTGCTGCATGGCTACGTACGGATCCACCGTGTAGTGCCAGTTGCAGCGCAGGGCTCCGTTATTCAGCGCGCGCGCGTGCTGCATGGCGTCTGCGGAAGGGTTTTCCGTGTTGTGCATGGTGATGAAGCGCGGCTTCATCCGGGAAGAGCGCTGCCGGAGAGGGGAAGAGCGGGGCATGAACATCGGCCGGACGTTGCATTCCGCCAGCAGCTGCCGCGGAGAGCGCTTCACCACGGGGACACCGGAGGGCTTGAAGGAAATCATGGGCGCCATTCCGGCTTTGCCGGAGGGTTCCGAACAACTGGTCAGGGCCAGCAGGGCGGCGGCTTCCAGCAGGAAGGTTCTGCGGTCCATGCCCTGGACTTTCTCCAGCATGGGCTGGAGCTGTCCGGAAACACGGGCAAGATAAGTGGCGATGGTGGAAATATTGCTCATACGGCGGCCGGGAGGTGGGGGATTTACAGCACGGATGCGGGAAAAGTTTAGTTCACGCTAAGATTCACCTTTCTTCTTTGCAACGAAAAAGTGTGAAAGCTTTAGCTTTGTGCCGAATTCTTCACGCTTTTTGTCATATTGGTCCGTTCAAACCGTTGTTGAGAGCAAAACGGTATCCGGTTCCACGGCGGTGACGGCGTCCGCATTTGCCGGAGACAGGATGAATTCTCCCTGCCGCGCCGTTTTCCCGTCCCAGGACACGGAGCCGCGGAGAACCGTGAAGATGGCGAAGCGGGAGGCGTCCGGCTGGGTGAATCGTTCTCCCTGGTCCAGCCGATATTCCTCCGTGGTGAAATGCGGCATTTCCGTCAGGTAGCCGGGCTGCCGGCAGAGCTCCCGGAATTCCGCGATGGAATCCAGCGCCTGTTCCATGTGCAGTTCCCGTCCCTGTCCGGAAGCGTCTGTCCGGTTCCAGTCGTAAAGGCGGTAGGTGGTGTCGCTGTTCTGCTGGATCTCCGCAATGAGGTGCCCGGCGCCGATGGCGTGAACCAGGCCGGCGGGAATGTAAAGATGTTCCCCCTTTTCCAGATGGGTGGAGCGTATCAGTTGCTCCATTTGGCCCGTTTCCGCCGCCCGGCGGATGTCCGAGAGCGTAGCGGTTTCTTCCATTCCTCCGTAAATCAGGGCATCCGGGTCCGCGTGCAGCACGTACCATACCTCGTTTTTAACCTCTCCCCGCCGTGCTGCCGCCGTGCGTTCCGGGGGATGCACCTGGACGGAAAGATTTTCACGGGCGTCCAGAATTTTGCAGAGCAGGGGAAAACGCGTAAAACGTTCGTAGCCGGGCCCGAAGAGTTCTTCCCGCCGTTCTTCCCATAGCCGGTGCAGAGGCATTCCTTCCCATTCGCCTTCCCTCACCGTGCTCATGGCTTCCGGACGGTCGCTGATTTCCCAGGCTTCCCCGTAGGCCGTTTCCCGGTCGGGCAGTTCCCGGCCCAGCATGGTTCTCATGTGCTGGCCGCCCCAGATGCGCGGCTGATAGATGGAATGGAATCGAAAAGGCTGCATCGTAATAACGGGAGCGTAGGCCATCTTTTACGGCCGGGCAAGTAAAATGCCCGCAGGAGGCCTGCGGGCATGAAGAGAGGGAAATCGGGAAGTTTCCGGTTATTTGATGGATTCCCATACGATGCCGATCTCATCAAACGGCACATATTCCTTGTTCTTGTCCGGTTTCGGCACACCGTAGTTGGTCCGGAACAGGGGCAGGATGGGCGCTCCCGTCTTGGGATCCTTGCTCATGGGTGCCATTCCCACTTCCTCCAGCAGCAGGGTCATGCCGAATTCGCCGCCGGGACCTTCGCTGACCAGGATTTCAATGGGGTACACCTTGCCTTGCTCCACCGTGAACTGCTTGCCGGCGGCTACGCCGCGCATGGTGTTGTTCCAGTGGCCGGAAGGGCCGTATTTGTAGAACGTGACGGGGGGGACGTTGATGCCTGCGTCCTTGAGTTCCTTCTTCAGGTCGTCGTTGCCGGGCTTGCCTTCCATGGCATCAAGCCATTTGGCGTTGTTCGCCGTCATTTTCCCCAGGGAGGCGGATTCCCAGCCGTAGTCGAATACGTTCTGGTTGTTGAACCGCACTACCAGGTAGTCGTCTCCCAGCCCCACGAAGCGGAACGTGCCGGATTTGGGAGCGCGCACTTTGCCCCGGTAAATGGCAAGCCACTGGCTGGGTTTCACCTTGTCGTCGCATCCGTAGGCCTTGGGCGCGTCTTTGGCGGGAGTTCTGGGAATGTAGAACTGGGCGGCGTACAATTGCTGCGGCGCCTTGTAAAAACGATTCAGCTCCGACTCATTCCAGCCTTTGTTGACAAAGCGGGAAAGAAAGGCGCGGTACTGGTCCATCGTCATGTTGGTGGGCCGTCCGCCGGGCGTCTGCTTGGTATCGTAAAAGGTGCCTACCAGCGTACTTCCTGAGGGCTGGGACGTGCCGAAGGCGGAGGTGGCGTCACCCAGGTCGGGGCCGAAGCCATCCCCCATGCCCAGAGCGGTTCCTTCTTCCAGCATGACGGGTTCGTCCGGCGGGTCAATGTCGATCTTGGGGAGGCTGACCGGGGCTGCCGCCGCGGCTACCACGACTTTGACGGGAGTTTCCGCATGGGAGGAAGAGGAGGTTTCCCTCTGCACTTCCGGCGGCGGAGGCGTATCCGACGGAGGAGCTTCGTCCGGCGTGATGTAGCCGACGACCTTGGGTTCTTCCGGGGGGGCGATGATGATGGTCAGGGAGTAGAGAATGGCTCCCGCCAGGACGACGGAGAGAATAGATGTCGCCAATGCGGCAATGTAATTTTTCCGCCTTTCCTTGCGCAGGGTTTCCACTGCGTCTTCTGTGGGTTCTATATGAAGGCTCATGCATGTATGATAACATAGGAGCCCCATATGTTGAGTAACATGAGGATAACAAGGATAACATGTCGGTAACAAAAAGGGCGTCTTTGACGCCCCTTCTTCCTTATGGCTTCTCAGCTTTTCCTGCGCTTTCCCGTTTTTCCGGGAGCCAGTGCGATGGCAAGAATGGAACAGACGCCCAGAATCAGGGGGTAATACAGGTATTCCATGATCAGCAGGGGGGAAACCTGGGCGATTCCGGCGGCCATGAGCATCTGGGCCCCGTAGGGAATGACGCCCTGGACCAGGCAGGAAAAGGTGTCCAGAATACTGGCGCTGCGCCTGGGCGGGATATGGAATTTATCGCTGATCTCCTTCGCGATGGGACCCACCGTAATGATGGCGATCGTGTTGTTGGCGGTGCAGAGATTGGCCAGGGAGACCAGGCCGGCGATGCTGAATTCCGCGCCGCGCCTGCTCCGGATGTGGGCCGTGATTTTTCCGATGATGTACGCAATGCCGCCGTTGAAGCGGATCAACGCCAGCACGCCGCCGGCCAGCAGGGTGACGATGATCAGCTCCCCCATGCCGGTCATGCCGCTGCCCATGGCGCGGAACCAGGCCATGAAGGAAAAATACCCCATGCCTACTCCGACAAGTCCCGTGGCGAGCAGCCCCAGCGTCAGAACGGCCATCACGTGGACTCCGGCCAGCGCCGTCACCAGAACCAGCAGGTAGGGGAACACCTTCATCCATTCAATGGGAGCGTCCGCCATGGAGGGGGACTGCACGTTCCATCCGAGCAGGATGTAGCAGGCCAGGGCCAGCAGCGCGGCGGGAAGCACCACCTTCACGTTAGCCCGGAATTTGTCCCGCATGGCGCAGCCCTGCGTGCGGGTGGCGGCGATCGTGGTGTCTGAAATGAAGGAAAGATTGTCTCCAAAAAACGCTCCGCCCACCACAATGGCCGTCATCATGCCGGTGCTGACCTGCGTGGCGTGTGCCAGCCCCGTGGCTACGGGAGCAAGCGCCACAATGGTGCCCACGGAAGTGCCCACGGAAAGGGAGATGAAGCAGGATGCGATGAAGACGCTGGCAAGCAGCAGATTGTCCGGCAGGAGGCGCAGCGTGAGCTGCACGGTGGCGTCAATTGCCCCCATGTCCCTGGCGGACTGGGCGAATGCGCCCGCCAGCACGAAAATCCAGATCATCATCAGGATATTCCGGTTGGCTACGCCGGAGGAAAACAGGTCCACCCGTTCCGCCATGCTTTTCCCGCGGGTGATGAGCACGGCCCAGACTGCCGCCGCCGTAAAGGCCACCGTCACCGGAACGGCGTAAAAATCCTGTACGGCTACGGAGATGACCAGGTAAAGCAGGAAGAAAAAACCAGCAGGGGGCTCAGCGCCCACAGGCTGGGTTTGACGGGCGCCGTATCCTGGCTGTCTGGAAAATGGGTCATGGGGAGTGCGTCTGCCGGAGATGCTGGGCGGCTTAGTTTCCGGCGGCTTCCGCCTGGTCCAGATACCACCGGTAGATGCGCTCCACGCCTTCTTCCAGCTCCACCCGGTGTTTCCAGCCCAGGGAATGCAGCTTGGAAACGTCCGTCAGCTTGCGCATGGTGCCGTCCGGCTTGTCCGCGTTGAATACCAGTTCTCCCCGGTAGCCTTCCGTGGCGGCTATCAGGCGCGCCAGATCGCCGATGGAGATTTCCTTTCCGGTGCCGATGTTGATATGGCAGTTCCGCACCTCCCGGTCTTCCCCTTTCAGCTGGCTGAAATCCACCTGTTCCATCACGTGGACGCAGGCGTCCGCCATGTCTTCGCTCCACAGGAATTCGCGCAGGGGCGTGCCCGTTCCCCACAGTTCCACGGAACCGGGGGTGATGCCGTATTTGGCCAGCGCGGCCAGGATGGCTTCTTCCGGCGCCGTTCCGTCCACCTGTTCCACAGGCCGCGCGTCCAGGTCTTTCCGCACGGCGTCCCAGTCCCCTTCCATCAGGCGCTTGGCCAGGTGAATCTTGCGCACCATGGCGGGCAGCACGTGGCTGTTCTCCAGGTGGAAGTTGTCATTGGGGCCGTACAGGTTCGTAGGCATCACGGCGATGTAGTTGGTGCCGTACTGGAGGTTGAAGCTCTCGCACATTTTCAGGCCTGCGATTTTGGCGATGGCGTAGGGCTCGTTGGTGTATTCCAGCGGGGAGGTGAGCAGGGCGCTCTCCTTCATGGGCTGGGGTGCCTCTCGCGGATAGATGCAGGTGCTCCCCAGGAAGAGGAGCTTGGATACGCCGTGCCGGAAACTTTCCCCGATGACGTTCTGCTGGATCTGGAGGTTGCGGAAGATAAAGTCCGCCCGGTACCGTGAGTTGGCGATGATGCCGCCCACGAACGCCGCCGCCAGAAAGACGTATTCCGGCTTTTCCCGGTCAAAGAATTCCCGCACGGCCGCCGGGTCCTCCAGGTCCAGTTCCCGGTGCGTCCGTCCGATCAGGTTGGAATAACCCCTGTCTTCCAGGGATTTCCAGATGGCGGAGCCCACGAGGCCGCGGTGTCCGGCCACGAATATTCTGCTGTTTTTTTCCATCTCAGGAATTGACGGGATTTTTGACGTATTCCATGTCGTGGCGGACCATGATGCGCACGAGTTCCTCAAACGGGGTGGAGGTGGGGTTCCAGCCGAGGAGGGTTCTGGCCTTGGTGGGGTCTCCCAGCAGTTGTTCCACCTCGGAGGGGCGGAAGTACTTGGGATCCACTTCCACCAGGATATGGCCCGTCTTCTTGTCGCGCCCGCGTTCTTCCACGCCTTCGCCTTCCCATTCCAGCTCAATTCCGGCTTCACGGAAGGCCAGCGTGCAGAACTCCCGGACCGTATGCATCTCTCCGGTGGCGATGACGAAGTCTTCCGGCTTGTCGTGCTGGAGAATCAGCCACATGCATTCCACGTAATCCTTCGCGTAGCCCCAGTCGCGCAGGGCGTTCAGGTTGCCCAGATAAAGCTTGTCCTGCATGCCCTGGGCGATGCGGGCCGCCGCCAGCGTGATCTTGCGGGTGACGAAGTTTTCCCCGCGGCGTTCGCTCTCGTGGTTGAACAGGATGCCGTTGACGGCGAACATGCCGTAGGATTCGCGGTAATTCTTGGTGATCCAGAAGCCGTATTGCTTGGCTACGCCGTAGGGGGAGCGGGGATAGAACGGCGTGGTTTCCTTCTGGGGAACTTCCTGCACCAGCCCGAAGAGTTCGGACGTGGAAGCCTGGTAAATGCGGCATTTCTTTTCCATGCCCAGGATGCGGACGGCCTCCAGCATGCGGAGGGTGCCCACGGCGTCCGTTTCCGCCGTGTATTCCGGCACGTCAAAGCTGACCTTCACATGGCTCTGGGCCGCCAGGTTGTAGATTTCATCCGGCTGCACAGTCTGGATGATGCGGATCAGGGAGCTGGAATCCGTCATGTCGCCGTAGTGGAGGTTGATCAGCCGGTTTTTCTTCATGTCCCGCACCCACTCGTCCAGGTAAAGATGCTCGATGCGGCCCGTGTTGAAGGAAGAGGAGCGGCGCAGGATGCCGTGTACTTCATAGCCCTTGTCAATCAGGAACTCTGCGAGAAAAGAACCGTCCTGTCCCGTGATGCCGGAGATTAATGCGATTTTGCTCATGTGCTGTGTGTAGGTGGTTTGTTGGCGGAGGAGGTTGAAGAATAAATGGTGAAACCTCCAGCGGAGCCGCAGTTGATGCGCTCCGGGCATAAATAGCGCATTTTTCCCATGGTGACGAGGAAAATGCTCTGGTCATGGAAGAGGAATGCCACTGTCAGCGGACGGCTTTTCCTTTGCCGGACGCAATCATTTCCTTGAAATCCCGGAACAGGTACTGGGGGTCTCTGGGGCCGGGGGCGGCTTCCGGGTGGTACTGCACGCTGAAAACGGGGAGCGTTTTGTGGGCGATGCCCTCCACGGTATTGTCATTCAGGTTCATCAGCGTGATTTCCACGTCGTCCGGCACGGTATCCGGATCCACGGCAAAACCGTGGTTCTGGGACGTGATGCTGATTTTACCCGTGCGGAGGTCCTTCACCGGATGGTTGGCGCCGCGGTGGCCGAACTTCAGCTTGAAGGTCTTCGCCCCCAGCGCGTGGGAAATGATCTGGTGCCCCAGGCAGATGCCGAACATGGGAACCTTCCCGATCAGGGCGGCTACTTCACGGTGGATGTCCGTCAGCGTGGCGGGGTCCCCCGGACCGTTGGAAAGAAAAACGCCGTCCGGCTTCATGCCAAGCACTTCCTCCGCCGTCGTGTGGGCGGGAACCACGGTCACACGGAAGCCGTTTTCCCTCAGTTGGCGCAGGATGTTGTACTTGATGCCGAAGTCGAAGGCCACGATGTCGTACTCCGTGGGGGGCAGTACCCCTTCTGTCACCAGCGCGTCCACTTCCTCCGGGGTCATGGGATGGGAGCCGATCTTGTCTACGATGTTGCAGCCTTCCATGGAGGGGGCCTTTCTGGCGGCTTCCACGGCTTCCTCCGGCGTCAGCTCCGTGGTGAGGCAGGCGCGCATGGCGCCCGCGGAGCGCAGGTGCTTGGCGATCTTGCGGGTGTCCACCCCCTCAATGCCGATCACGCCCTGCTTTTCCAGCCACGGGCCCAGGGCTTCCGTGGCGCGCCAGTTGGAAGGAACCTTCGCCAGCTCCGCCACCACGAAGCCGCTGACCTGCGCCTTGCCGGACTCGTAATCTTCCGGGTTGACGCCGTAATTGCCGATCAGGGGGTAGGTCATCGTGACAATCTGGCCGCTGTAGGACGGGTCCGTCAGGACTTCCTGGTAGCCGGTCATGGACGTGTTGAAGCAGGCTTCCCCCACTTCCGTGCCCGTGGCTCCGAAGTGCGAACCGATGAAGACGCTTCCGTCTTCCAGTGCGAGAATGGCTCTCATGATGATATAAAAATGCTGTGTGGTATGGGGTTAAACGGTCTGGGCATGGTATTCCTGGATGGTGCACACCTGGAGGTTCCTGTTCTTCAGCGCCTCAATGGCGTTCACGCAGGCCTGCGCGGAGGCCAGGTTCGTGCAGTAGGAGGTTTTGGCGGCGATGGCGGAGGAACGGATGATGATGTCGTCCGCCCGCGCGTCGTGGGAGCCGGGCGTGTTGATGATGAAATCGATGTCCCCGTTCTTGATGTGGTCCACGATGTTCGGGCGGCGCGCCTCGTTCACCTTGTACGCGCGTTCGCATTCGATGTCGTGCTGGAGCAGGTGGATCATCGTGCCGCGCGTGGCGCACAGCGTGAAGCCCATGTCCGCCAGCTGGCGGGCCATGTGGAGCACGCGCTCCTTGTCCCGGTCATTCACGGAGATGAAAACCTTGCCTTCCGTCGGCAGGGGATTGAATGCGCTGATCTGGGATTTGGCGAAGGCGATGTCCGGGTCCGGGTCGATGCCCATCACCTCCCCGGTGGATTTCATCTCCGGCCCCAGCACCACGTCGATGCCCGGGAAGCGGCCCCAGGGGAAGACGGCCTCCTTCACGCAGTGGTATTCCGGCGTGATTTCCCGGGTAAAGCCCAGCTCCTCCAGCGTCTTGCCGGCCATGACCTGCGCGGCCAGCTTGGCGAGGGGCCTGCCGATGGCCTTGGAGACGAACGGAACGGTGCGGGAGGCGCGCGGATTCACTTCAATGACGTAAAGCTGTTCGTCCTTCACGGCGAACTGGATGTTCATCAGCCCGCAGACGTTCAGCCGCCGTGCCAGCTCCTTGGAGGCGCGCGTGATTTCCTTGTGCATTTTCATGGAAATGCCCATGGCGGGAATCATGCTGGCGGAATCCCCGGAGTGGATGCCCGCGGGCTCCACGTGCTTTGCATGATGGCGCCGATGACGGCCCGCTCCCGGTCCGCGATGACGTCCACGTCAATCTCCACGGCGTTTTCCAGAAAGCGGTCGATCAGCACGGGGCGTTCCTCGGAGGCCTCCACGGCTTCGTTCATGTACCGGCGCAGCTCCTGCTCCTCGTACACGATGATCATGCCGCGGCCGCCCAGCACGAAGGAGGGGCGCAGCAGCACCGGATAGCCGATGCGGGCGGCAATGGCGGCGGCGTCCTCCACGTTGGTGGCCGTCCCCGCGTCCGCCTGCTTCAGCCCCAGCTCCCTCAGCAGGGCGGAGAAATGTTCGCGGTCCTCTGCCAGGTCAATGGCCTTCGGGCTGGTGCCGATGACGGGCACGCCGTGGGCTTCCAGGGCGTTGGCCAGGTTCAGCGGCGTCTGGCCGCCGAACTGGACGATGACGCCGTCCGGCTTCTCCTGCTCGCAGATGTGGAGCACGTCTTCCAGCGTCAGGGGTTCAAAGAAAAGCTTGTCGGAGGAATCGTAGTCCGTGGAGACGGTCTCAGGGTTGGAATTCACGATGATGGTTTCATACCCCATTTCCCGCAGGGCCATGGAGGCGTGCACGCAGCAGTAGTCGAACTCGATGCCCTGGCCGATGCGGTTCGGGCCGCCTCCCAGGATGAGGATCTTCTTCCGGCCCGTGTCGCGCGCCTCGTTTTCATCCCCGTACGTGGAATAAAAGTAAGGCGTGTATGCCTCAAACTCCGCGGCGCAGGTGTCCACCAGGCGGTAGCCGGGCACGATGCCCTGTTCGCGGCGTTCCTTCCGGATGCTTTCCTCCGTAGTTCCGCGGGCCAGGGCGATCTGCCTGTCGGAAAAGCCCAGTTTCTTGGCTTCCCGCAGGTCCAGCGCGTCCAGGCGGTCACCCGCCTTCGCCAGGTCCCGCATCTGGGCCAGGAACCAGGGGTCAATCTGGGTGAGCTGGTGCACCTCGTCCAGGGAAAAGCCGCTGCTGAACGCCGTCTGAATCCAGAAAATGCGTTCCGCCGTGGGGACGGCAAGCTTCCGCGTGATTTCCTCCGCGGTGGGCTTCTGCGGCGCCTTCGCGTCGAATCCCCAGCCCCAGCGGCCCGTTTCCAGGGAGCGCAGGGCCTTTTGCAGGGATTCCTTGAACGTGCGGCCTATGGCCATGGCTTCCCCCACGGATTTCATGGAGGTGGTCAGGTGCTCGTCCGCCTGCTTGAACTTTTCAAACGTGAAGCGGGGAACCTTGGTCACCACGTAGTCAATGGTGGGTTCAAAGCAGGCGGGCGTTTCCCTCGTGATGTCGTTGCGCAGTTCGTCCAGCGTGTAGCCCACGGCCAGCTTGGCGGCCAGCTTGGCGATGGGGAACCCCGTGGCCTTGGAAGCCAGAGCGGAGGAACGTGAAACGCGGGGGTTCATCTCAATGACGATCATGCGGCCGTTGGCCGGGTTGATGGCGAACTGGATGTTGGAACCGCCCGTTTCCACGCCGATTTCCCGTATGACGGCGAAGGATGCGTCCCTCATGACCTGGTATTCCCTGTCCGTCAGGGTCTGGATGGGAGCCACGGTGATGGAATCCCCGGTATGCACGCCCATCGCGTCAATGTTCTCAATGGAGCAGATCACCACGCAATTGTCCGCGCGGTCTCTCATCACTTCCATTTCAAACTCCTTCCAGCCGATGAGGGATTCCTCAATCAGGATTTCGGAAACGGGGGAGAGGTCCAGCCCGCGGGCGCAGATTTCCTCAAACTCCGTCTTGTTGTACGCCACGCCGCCGCCCATGCCGCCCAGCGTGAAGGCGGGGCGGATAATCAGGGGAAAGGTGCCTATGTCCCCGGCTACCCGGCGCGCCTCCTCCATCGTGTGGGCGATGCCGGAGCGCGGCACGTCCAGGCCGATGCGGATCATGGCCTCCTTGAACAGGTTGCGGTCCTCCCCGCGGTCAATGGCGTCCGCATGGGCGCCGATCATGCGCACGTTTTCCCTCTCCAGCACGCCGCTGCGGTGGAGCTCCATGGCGCAGTTCAGGGCCGTCTGGCCGCCCAGGGTGGGGAGCAGGGCGTCCGGCTTTTCCCGGACGATGATTTTCTCCACGAACTCCGGGGTGATCGGTTCAATGTAGGTGCGCGGGGCGGTCTCCGGGTCCGTCATGATGGTGGCGGGATTGGAGTTTACCAGCACTACTTCATAACCTTCTTCCCGGAGGGCCTTGCAGGCCTGGGTGCCGGAGTAGTCGAATTCGCAGCCCTGGCCGATGACGATCGGGCCGGAGCCGATCACGAGAATCTTTTTGATGGAGGTATCTTTAGGCATAATGGCGATGGAAGAATCCTGTGGTTCTGGACCGTGGATTTCCGCCGGGGGAATTAAGTGCCCGCAGGGCTCCGGAGGAAAGTTTTTTTACGGCCAATGACGCGGATTTTTCCGGGGTTGGTGGTCGGTGGAAAACAGTGGGAAAAAGGGCGGCCGGGACAGGGCGCGCCAAGGCCCCGGAGCCGTGCCTTTCCCTCTGCGGGCAGAGGCTTGCCCCGCAAGGGGCCGGCAAAGCTCCGGAGCTCGTCGGTGCACCCTAATAGATGAACAGCATTTCCCGGTACTTGGGGAGAGGCCAGGACCGGTCGTTCACCAGGGTTTCTGCGGCATCGACGCTGGTTCTCAATCGGGACATCGCGGCAAGGATGTCCTCATGGCAGCTCGTGAGCGCGGTTTCCAGGGTATCCAGGTCGGACACGACGGAATCCAGGGCGTCGCCCAGCTTGTCCGCCAGCTTTTGCAGGGCGGCGGTCCCGTTGGTCCGCTTGGCGTCCAGCGCCCTGGAGAGCGCGGAAACGGTTTGCTTGTATTCGTTGCGCAGGGCAGGGAGGATGATGGTGGCCGCCATTTCCCAGGACAGGCGCCCTTCAATGCGGATGCGCCTGTGGTATTCCTCCAGGAAAATCTCAAACCGGGATTCCAGTTCCCTGCGGGAGAACACCCCGTACTTCTCGAACAGGGCCACATTCTTCTCATTCACCAGGGTATGGAGGGCGGTCATCGTGTTTTTCAGGTTGGGAAGGCCGCGGCGTTCCGCTTCCTTCACCCATTCCTCCGAATAATTGTCTCCGTTGAAGATGATTCTCTTGTGTTCGGAAATCCTGCGCTTGAGCGTCTCCTGGAGCTGGGCCAGGAAGGTCTCCGGAGCGAAGGAGGAAAGCTCCTCCGCCAGGGAATCGAAGGCCTCCGCCACAATGGTGTTCAGGGTCATCATGGGGCCCGCGCAGGACTGGGCGGAGCCGGGGGCGCGGAACTCGAACTTGTTGCCGGTGAAGGCGAACGGGCTGGTGCGGTTGCGGTCCGTCGCGTCCCGGGGAAAGGACGGGCAGCGTATCCACGCCGATCTGGAGCGTGTCGTTGCGCCTGCCGCGGCCGGATTCCCCGTTGATGATATTCTCGATCACTTCATTGAGCTGGTCGCCCAGGAAAATGGAGATAATGGCGGGAGGGGCCTCGTTCGCGCCCAGGCGGTGATCGTTCCCGGCGCTGGCTACGGAATTGCGCAGCAGGTCGCTGTGCTTGTCCACAGCCTCGATGATGGCGGCCAGCACGGTCAGGAAAATGGCGTTCTGCTGCGGGTCCGTGCCGGGATCCAGCAGATTCTTGTCCCCGTAGGAAATGGACCAGTTGTTGTGCTTGCCGGAGCCGTTGACGCCCACGAAGGGCTTCTCGTGGAGCAGGCACACCAGCCCGTGCCTGCTGGCCTGCTGGCGCAGGATTTCCATCACCAGCATATTGTGGTCGATCGCCAGGTTCACGTCCTCAAACAGGGGGGCCAGTTCAAACTGGGCCGGGGCCACCTCATTGTGGCGCGTCTTGGCCGGAATGCCCAGCCGCCAGAGTTCCTTTTCCACATCATTCATGAAATTGAGGATGCGCGGCTTGATGGAGCCGAAATAATGGTCTTCCAGCTGCTGGTGCTTGGCGGGCGGCGCGCCGAAAAGGGTGCGGCCCGTCTGGACCAGGTCCGGGCGGTTCAGATAGAAATTCTTGTCAATCAGGAAATACTCCTGTTCCGGCCCCAGCGTGATGGTCACGCGTTCGTCCGGCAGCCCGAAGCACTTCATCAGCCTCTTGACGGCGTTGCCCAATGCCTGCCGGGAGCGGAGCAGAGGGGTTTTCTTGTCCAGCGCGTCTCCCGTATAGGAACAATAGGCGGTGGGAATGCAGAGGGTGGCTCCGTTCCCGTGCCTCTTGATGAAGGCGGGGCTGGTGGGGTCCCACGCGGTGTAGCCGCGGGCCTCAAACGTGCAGCGCAGGCCGCCGGAGGGGAAGCTGGAAGCGTCCGGCTCGCTCACGATCAGGTTCTTGCCGGAAAAGCTCATGATCGGCTCCATGCCCTTGGGGTCCAGGAAGGAATCATGCTTCTCCGCCGTGGAACCCGTCATGGGCTGGAACCAGTGCGTGTAGTGAGTGGCTCCCCGTTCCAGAGCCCACTGCTTCATGGCGTGGGCTACGTCCGCGGCAATGTCCGCGTTCAGCGGCAGGCCGTCCTGGATGGTGGACAGGAGGGTTTTCGCCGTGTCCTTGGGCAGGTACTTCTTCATCACCTCCGTACTGAAAACGTCGGCGCCGTAATAATCAATGCGGACAGGAGCGCTCTCGCTCACCCCGCTCACGGGAAGGGAGGCGATGGCGCTGATGGCTTGTGTTCTTGTCGAGTCACTCATCATGGTTAACTGTTGTATCTTTTTCCTAGCAAGAACCGTGCCAGCTTTTTGAATCAACTTGTGCCGGAGTGGGTATGGTGTTTTAAGAAGTTGACTATAAATATATTGCATAAATTGTAAAAGGAAGCCGTGGAAAGAAGAGGGATGAAAAAGGTGAAAGCATTAATTACAAAAATGTAAAATCACGGTAAAAGGGTAATTACGAAAATGTAAAAATATCTGCTTGGGAGAGGGAATTGTCCTTTGCCGCCGTGGGTCCTCTGTCATGCCGGAAGGCCTGTCAAATCATGTAAAACCGGGGCGGCGGCGTTCGGAAAACGGGGAGGGTGGAAGGAGTGCATAATATTGGCACGGTTTTTGCTATAAGAAAATCAGCTTAACTCAAATAAAACAGCAAACTGATGAATAGTGATCAATTCGAGACAGGCATTCCTGCGCCGCAGGGATTGTATGACTTTGAACAGGAGAGGGACGCCTGCGGCGTGGGGCTGGTGGCGGACCTGAAGAATGAACCGAGCCACAAAATCATTGAAATGGGTGTCACCGTTCTCAAGAGGCTGATGCACCGCGGCGCCGTGGGAAGCGATCCCGATACCGGAGACGGAGCGGGCATCCTGCTGGCCCTGCCGGATGAATTCTTCCGCCTGCTCCTTCCCAACAAACTCCCCGCCAGAGGAAAATACGGAGTCGCCATGATGTTCGGCGGCTGCGGCCATGAAGAGGAACTGGAGGCCGCCGTCACGGAAAACGGCGGCAGGGTGATTGCCTGGAGAGAAGTTCCCGTGGACCGGGACAGCATCGGCGAGAACGCCCGGCGCACCTGCCCCCTGATTCGCCAGCTCTTCATCGACGGCAGCGGCTTTGCGGACCAGGCGGCGCTGGAACGCAAGCTCTTCGTAATGCGCCGGGAAATGGAGCGGCGCGTGGAAGGATGCTACGTGTGCAGTTGTTCCAGCCGCAGCATCGTGTATAAGGGATTGTTCCTCGGCACGCAAATTGACGGATTTTACGAAGACCTGCGCCATGAGCGTTTCAAATCTCCGCTGGCCCTCGTCCACCAGCGCTACAGCACGAACACCTTTCCCACGTGGAGCCTGGCCCATCCCTTCCGCTACCTGGCCCACAACGGGGAAATCAACACCCTGCGCGGAAACCTGAACCATCTGAGCGTGCGGGAGCCGCACCTGTCCTCCGCCCTGCTGGGGGATGACTTGCAGAAGCTCCTGCCCCTCATTCCTCCCGGCCAGAGCGATTCCGCCTGCCTGGACAACATGGTGGAACTGCTCGCCGCCGCCGGGCGCGACCTGCGCCACGCCATGCTCATGCTCATGCCGCAGGCCTGGGGCGTCAACTACCATCTGGGACCGGACGTGCGCGGCTTCTTTGAATACCATTCCGCCCTGATGGAGCCGTGGGACGGCCCGACCGCCGTCGTCTTCTCCGACGGCGTCAACGCGGGCGCCATGCTGGACCGCAACGGCCTGCGCCCCGCCCGCTACACGCTGACCACGGACGATATTTTCATCCTGGCCTCGGAAACGGGCGTAGCGGACATTCCCGCGGAAAAAGTGGCCCGCAAGGGCCGCCTGCGCCCCGGAGAGATGATCTACTGCGACCTGGTGAACCACCGCCTGGTGTCCGATGCGGAAACCAAGAATGAAATGGCCCGGCGCATGCCCTACCGCCGCTGGGTGGAACAAAACAAGATTTCCGTCCGCTCCCTGTTCGACTCTGTCTCCGCCTCCGCGGAAATGCCGGACCTGGCGGTTCATCAGCGCCAGTTCGGCTTCACGCAGGAGGATGTGGAACTCATCCTGCGCCCGATGATGATGAAGGGCGCGGAACCCCTCGGCTCCATGGGGAACGACGCGCCGCTGGCCGTCCTCTCCGGAAAGGCGCCGCTCCTGTTCAACTACTTCAAGCAATTGTTCGCGCAGGTGACCAACCCGCCCATCGACCCCATCCGGGAGGAACTCGTCATGAGCCTGACCACGTACATCGGCAACCATCCCAACATTCTGGAGGAAACGCCGGAGCACGCCCGGCTCATCAAGATGGCGCGCCCCGTCATTACGGACGAGGAGCTCAACCGCCTCTGCAACATCCGGGAAGCCGGCTTCCCCTCCGCCAGGCTCCCCCTTCAGTTCCCGGAAGGCGGGGACGGAAAGGCTCTGCGGGAGACGCTGGACAGCCTGGTGGAATCCGCCGTGGGGCTGGTCAGGTCCGGCGTGCGCATCCTGGTGCTGACGGACCGCAACATAGGCCGCGGCTACCTTCCCGTTCCCAGCCTGCTGGCCTGCTCCGTGGTGCACCGCGCCCTGGCGGCCGCCGGACTGCGTTCCGACGTGGGCCTGATCCTGGAAACGGGGGAAGCGCGGGAAACGATGCACTTCGCCCTGTTGCTGGGTTTCGGGGCCACGGCGGTCAATCCGTACCTGGCTCTGGCGACGGTCACCTCCCTGGCCGCGCCGCAGGACTGCCCGCTGGACGTGGTGAAGGCCTCCGGCAACTACATCAACGCCATTGACAAGGGGCTGCTTAAAATCATGTCCAAGATGGGCATTTCCACCCTGCGCAGCTACCGCTCCTCCCAATTGTTCGAGGCCGTGGGGCTGAACCGGGAACTGATTGACGAATTCTTCCCCGGCACCGTCAGCCGCGTGGGCGGCATCGGGCTGGAGGAAATAGCTGCGGAATGCAACCAGCGCGCCGCGCAAAACGCCGGGAAGGAAGGCGGGCTGGATGCGGGCGGCCAGTACAAGTACAGGAAGGGCGGAGAAAACCACCTCTGGAACCCGCAGACGCTCCAGGCCTTCCGCGCCGCCGTTCGCGACAATGACGAACGGAAATACCGGGAATTTGCGGACTACAGCAACCACCAGGCGCAGCACCTCTGCACCCTGCGCGGCCTGTTTGAATTCGCTCCCGCGGACACCGTCCCGCTGGAGGAAGTGGAAAGCGCGGATTCCATCCTGCGCCGCTTCGTCTCCGGGGCCATGTCCCTGGGTTCCCTCAGCCCGGAGGCCCATGAAACCATCGCCATCGCGATGAATAAAATAGGAGCCAAAAGCAACTCCGGTGAAGGGGGCGAGGATGAAGCCCGCTACGAACCCAACGCCAGGGGCGAGGTGCGCTACAGCGCGATCAAGCAGGTGGCGAGCGGACGCTTCGGCGTGACCATCAACTATCTGCGCCACGCCTCCGAGCTCCAGATCAAGATGGCCCAGGGCGCCAAGCCCGGAGAGGGCGGCCAGCTCCCGGCGCACAAGGTGGACCCGTACATCGCCCGGCTGCGCCATTCCATGCCGAACGTCAGCCTCATCTCTCCCCCGCCGCACCATGACATCTACTCCATTGAAGACCTGGCCCAATTGATCTACGACCTGCGGAACTCCAACCCGGACGCCCGCGTCTCCGTCAAGCTCGTCTCCGAGGTGGGCATCGGCGCGGTGGCCGCCGGAGTGGTGAAGGCCCACGCGGACGTGGTTGTGGTCAGCGGCCACGACGGCGGTACGGGCGCCTCCCCGCTCACCAGCGTCAAGCACGCCGGACTGCCGTGGGAACTGGGTCTGGCGGAAACGCAGCAGACGCTTGTGCTCAACAAGCTCCGCTCCCGCGTCCGGCTCCAGGTGGACGGCCAGCTGCGCACCGGGAGGGACGTCGTCATGGCGGCCCTGCTGGGAGCGGAGGAATTCGGCTTCGGCACTGCCGTTCTGGTCGCCATCGGCTGCGCCATGCTCCGCAGGTGCCATGAAAACACGTGCCCAGTGGGCGTCGCCACGCAGGACCCGGCCCTGAGAGCCAAGTTCAGCGGCAAGCCGGAATACGTCATCAACTACCTTCGCTTCGTGGCGCAGGAAACGCGGGAAATCCTGGCTTCCCTGGGCCTCCGCTCCCTGGACGAAGCCGTCGGCAGGGCGGACCTGCTCTCCGTGAACCGCGCCATTGACTTCTACAAGGCTCAGCATCTGGACTTCTCCTCCATCCTGCATGCGGCGGAGGGGGACGGACGCAGGTTTGACCCCTCCTTTGAAAAGGAACCTCTGGACAACTACGACCGGCGCCGCCTGCTCCCGGACTTGAAGGGCCTGCTGGAAAAAGGGGAAAAGACCGAACTCTTCCGCGACGTCCGCAATGTGGACCGGACGGTGGGCACGGAGCTATCCGGAGAGCTGGTGATGAAATTCGGCCCGCGCGGCCTGGCGGAGGATACGCTCACGGTGCACTTCACCGGATGCGCGGGGCAGAGCTTCGGGGCCTTTCTGGCGCCGGGCATCACCTTTGAACTCGCCGGGGAGGCGAACGACTTCGTAGGGAAGGGGCTTTCCGGGGGCAAAATCATCGTGAGGCCTCCGGAAAACATCTCCTACGCTCCGTCGGACAACGTCATTGCCGGCAACGTCATCGGCTACGGGGCCACGTCCGGCAGCATCTTCCTGCACGGGCAGGCCGGGGAGCGTTTCGCCATCCGCAACAGCGGAGCCAAGATGGTGGTGGAAGGCATCGGCGACCACGGCTGCGAATACATGACCGGGGGCCGTGTGGCGGTGCTCGGCAAGGTGGGCGTCAACTTCGCCGCGGGAATGACCGGCGGACTGGCCTACGTGTACGATGCGGACAACGACTTCGATCAGAAATGCAACCTGGGCAGCGTGGACCTGGAAACGGTCATGCCGCACTCCGCCGACGAGGCGGAACTGCTCCAGCTCATTTACGAGCACTACATGGCTACGAAAAGCCGCCGGGCCTGCGACCTGTTAAACAACTGGCCGGAGGAACGCGGCAAATTTCATCAAGGTCTTCCCGGTGGAATACCGGCATGCCCTGGCCATGCATTCCTGAAAGAAGCATGCAGCAGTTTTCTGTTGTTTGGGTAAGCTGGGGGCCTCCGCGGGTGCGGAGGCCCTTTTTTTGTTCTTTGAAGTCTTATTGGTCTCATTGCCGGAGCGTCCGCTGACCTTTTCAAGGTAGCAGATTGGCCCTGAAAGCAGGAATGAAGTAAGTTTCTGAAATCCGATATTAAAAAATAACTTTCCATTTGGTTGACTTTGAATGATACATCAATTATACAGAAAATATCATAAAAGGATAATGAGTGTCATATTCGGAAATTTATGCAGTGCTGTCGCTATGCTGCTGATTGTTATGGGGATGTGGACTGAGGGGGGGAATTGCCTTTGTCCAAGTGCCGGAACGGCTGCCGGAATGCCCGGTGCGCTTCATCCGCGGTACCCTGGTGGCGCAGGATGGAGCTATATGGGCCGTGGGGGAGAGGGAAAGCGTTTACCGCCTTCAAGTCGGCGACAGGGCATACGAGAAGTCGTGGCTCAACATGGATTATTATTCCGGCTTTCCCAAAGGAAAGAATTTCACCTGCATTGCGGAGGACAGGCAGGGCCGCATCTGGGTGGGCACGGATGACAGCGGCGTGGCCGTTTTCAACGGGAGGGAGTGGAAGACGTATGACCGCGGCAATGCCCTGAACGGAGAGCATGTTTATGCGCTGGCCGTCTCTCCCGTTTCCGGGGAAGTGGCCGTTGCCACGTCCGGAGGCGTGTCCGTTTATGATCCCGGAAATGATTCATGGAAGGCGCTGGACCGGTCCACGGGACTGGCGGAGGACCAGGCGGCTTCCGCCGGCTTTGACGCCAGGGGGAATCTGTGGCTGGCCTATGCCTGCGGCGGCGTGTCCTGCTCGCCGCGCAAGTCGGGGTACATGCAGTGGAAGAACGTGCAGGCGCCGTGGTACTGGGACAGCAAGCAGTTTGCCCGGCAGCCGTACCAGCCGTATGGGGACGGGCTGCCTTCCAATATCTGCAATGTTCTGGCCTGTACGGAAAAAGACCAGGTACTGGTGGGAACGTGCTCCGGCCTGGCGTACAGCAACGGCATCAGCTCCTGGCGTTTCTTGCGCGGCCGGGATTATGCCCAGAAGAATAGTAATCTGTATGGTTCAGCTGCGCGGAAGACGGCCGTTCCGGGTGAGGGAAATGCCAAAATGCTGTCGGAAGACTTCGTGTCTTCCATCCTCCGGCAGGGAAAGGATATTTTCATTGGCTACCGGACGCAGGGGGTGGACGTGCTGGATGCGGGGACGATGACGGTGCGCCGGAGAATCAGGAAGGGACTGGAAAACGTTGATGTGTCTTCTCTTCTGGTACTGGGGGATGGAAGCGTATGGGCCGGCACATATGGACGTGGTTTTGTCAGTCTGAAAAAGGGTTCCCTGTCTTATCAACTGGACAGGAAGCAGCAGGACGATGAAATCGTGTTCCCGTCCCCGGCCCGGATGGAGGATTCTGCCGCAGTCCTGAGGAGGCTGGAAAAGCTGGGTGCGGGCGCGCATGCGGGGAAGAGCATTGTGTTCCGCGGGGAGGACTGGTCCACGAAAGGGGACTGGTGCGGGAGGTACGGCCTGACGCGCGCCACGCTGTGCGCCACGAATGCCCCCATGAACAATTCCGAGTTTAAAGCCAAGCAATTACCTGTCCGCATGGAAACGAGCGCTGAAGACCCTAAATGGAAACGAGTGTATCCCTGTTACTGGATTCAGGGACTGATGGGGCTTAACCGCAATCAGGGAGATGGTTTGCGCTGGTGGGTGCAAAGTTCCAATGTAATAGGCAACCGCAATGTTCTCTTTGACCCGAGTGATTCTACAAGAACAGAGGCGGAATGGGACGACCACGGGGAAGTATATCCGTCCTTTGTGGACGGTCCCGGTATATGGGTAGCTGTGGAAGTGCCGGAAGGGGTTCATGAAATAGCCCTGTATTTCTATAATCCCAACGGATATCTTCAACATGAATCCAGGCGGGATTATGTGGTAGAAGCCCGGAGGCATCCTTTTTCTTCTTCCATTCAAAGCCTGTTCGACAACAAAGCGGATATTGAAATTGGGAACCGCACTAAAAAAGGGAAGACGCTTGCCGCTTCTATGGAGCAGTGGCAGTCGTTCCCGGTGGAAGCGCACACGCGCGTTTCCAGGTTTGCGGGGTCCGGAGTTTACAAGCGCTTCATGTGCAGGAAAGGCGGCGTATACTTGTTCCATGTTTGCAGGAACGGTTCCTTCAATACTATTTTAAATGGGGTATTCATCAATGCGCTTCTTCCTCTGGAAATGAGAACGCCTGATGAATTGCCTTATTATGTTGATGGATTATTTGCAGGCATTATTCCTTCCCCCGAGGGAGTTCATTCTTCTGTTGCCGGGCCGGAGGAGAAGGTTCTTCTCAATCAACTGCTCACTCTCCAGTATCATCCACGGTATGTTACGCCCGCAGGATGTTCCTGCTTGAACAGGTACATTCTTTCTTCATTCCGTGAGGCGGTTGAAGGAAAGAAAAAGAGCAGGTGCTTGGAAGACTGGTTTCAATGGGAAGCCAGAATTTACTCTCCCGATGTACGTTCTTCTTTTGACCAGACCATGGCGGCTGCGTGGGACCAGTGTCAGATTTATTATCCGGATCTCAGAACCAGGGAATGTGTTCCGAATGCCCCGGGCACGATACCTTTTTCCGTAAATGAAGTTTATTTGATGGATAAGCTGGATATTGATTGGAGGCAATATCGAGATGATGCCGAACAACCTCCTGTGAAATCAGTTCAAGAGATGAAGAAACACCTTGAGCATGAATCCCAAAAGAAAACGACAACATGAATAATAAAATGATATTGGCTGCGGGAATCAGTCTGTTGAGCATGAACGTGCTCAACGGAGAGATTACCGGGGAGCATACCATGTGGTCAGGAACTCATCTGAATTACGATGGGGTTTCCATTATTAATAAGCCGGCGCTTCCCCAAAAGGGAGTGGAAGCAAAAAAGGGTGTAAAAAATGCCTACAATATTATGCCGGGTAAAGTGACGGTGATCACAAGCCTCAATAAAAATCCTCAGGAAAAACAGGAATGGCTGTACAAAAAAATACATGAAGTACGGATATCCATGACTGGAGATATATATGTAGCGCTGATATTCGCCGATACGAAGAATGATGTCCCCTTCGCCTATGATCCAAATAAATTTGGAACATCGGGAACCCTTTATTCACAAGTCTATATCACGGCCCTGCACAAGGTGACTAAAATGGAGAATAAAAGTGATTTCGGGACCAGCGGAAAGGATGAAGACCCTACTTTTACTTTAGTTAAGAAAATATGACCGGCATTCCGGCGGTATGATGCGGGGGGTTTTTCCTTATCCGGAAAGCGATAAAACTTCAAAAAAGGGTTTCCGGATGACAGGGGCCCTTGTTTTTTAGAGTTGGATATATAGCAAACAGGGGCTGTTCCGCACCTTGCTGGCGGAACGGCCCCTGAATGGAGTCTTCTGTTAATTCAGGAAGCTCAGGCCTTCTTTCTGCGGCGCATCAGCAGGGCCGTGAGGCCCAGCAGGCTCAGGGTGGCCGTGCCGGGTTCCGGTACGGCCAGGCCGGTGAAGGTCAGGCTGCCGTTGTTGTAGGTAACCCCGTCCCAGATCAGGTTCTGGCCGTTCTGCGTAAGCGTCAGCAGGGAATCCCAGTCGATGTTGTCCGCCAGGGATGTGCCTTCGCCCACAGTGATCAGGTCGATCGTCAGGGAGGTAAGGTCAAGCGCCAGGGCGCTGTCCAGATTCAGCGTCAGGCCGCCGGTCAGGTTCAGGGTGGACGTTCCCTGCATGTCGATCAGAGCCGTGTTGAAGCTGGAGAGGTTCAGCGTGGCGTTGTTCAGCGTGGCTGAGGTAGTGCCGGAAAGCGTCAGCACCTGGCCTGTGGAAATCATGGGCGCGCCGGAAGCGTTGCCCAGGATTACTGTTGAGTTGTTGATGGCGGCGTTCCCCGTCAGGCTGACGGTGAGGTCCTTGGGAGCGGAAGCGCTGCCGAGGTTCTGGATGGTGCCCGTCTGGAGCGTAATGGCGTTGGCCAGGGCCTGGCTGTTGGCGTTGAGCGTTCCTCCCTGCACCAGGACGGAACCCTGGCCAAGTGCGGTTGCGGAGTTGGTCTGGAGCGTTCCCTGCACGATGGTGGTGCCGCCGGTGTACGTGTTGTTGCCGGAGAAAACGACTACGGAGCTGTTCTTGTTCACCTTCACGCTCATCTGGTGGGAGGCGTCCTTGTCGGAAATGACGGAGGAAATGGTGAAGTTGTTGCTTCCGCTGGAACCGTTGGTGACCAGCAGTTCTCCTTCGCCGGTGATCGTTCCGCCAAGGTTGGTGGCGTTTCCGTAAAGGGAGCCGGAGATGGTCACGCCGGCTCCGGCGGCGTCAACGGTAATGTTGGCGCTGATGGGGGTATCCGCGCCATAGGCGCGGCAGTTGAGCATTTCAAATGTGGAGCCGGACTTCATCAGGATATCCGGCGTGCCGCCCAGTACGATGCCTACGCCATTCAGGCTCAGCTTGGAGTTCTGGCCGATGGTGATGGATTCAAACGTGTAGGCGGTGTCGCTGCCGGACAGGTTGACTGTGCCGGCGTCAATGATCAGGTGTGCGATGTCGGAGGCATGGTTGGCATTGATGGTGCCGGTGCCGTCCGTCACCTTGCGGACCGTCAGGGTGCTGTCTGCGTGGGTGATGGGAATAAGCGTTCCCCCTTCAAAGGTGTATTCCACGTCACCGGCTCCCGTCAGGGTGAGGGAGGAGGCGGTGTGCGCCCAGGAGTCGTTGGCATTGTAGTTGGCCGCCGCTATGGTCAGGGCTCCGGCGAAGGTCCAGTTGGGATTGGCTGCCGTGATGGAGGCGTTTTCTCCCAGATTCAGGGCTCCCGTATAGCGGGAGGCGGTATCTCCCGTGATGGAAATGGAGGCGTTGTCCCCCAGATTCAGGGCTCCGGAACCGGCCAGGCCCGTCAGGGTGCTGGTTCCGTTCATGATGACGGTGCCGGCCCCGTCCAGAGTAGCCGTTCCGGACAGGCTGGAGGACACGGTGAGCGTGGTGCCTTCTGCCGCGCGGAGGATGCCGGGGCCCGACAGGCTCAGGGTGCCGCCGGAAATGGTGAGGTTTCCGCCGGTGAGTAGGATGGCGTCCGTATGGCGCGTTTCCCCGTCCGCAATAGTCAGGGCTCCCGGGCCGTTGGTGACGTTGATGGAGGCATAGGTGCCGGCTCCGTCAGCGGAGTCCGTCCATGCGGCATCCCCCAGTTGGGAGGAGGTCCACTCGGAGGAGGAGGCGCCATCCAGCGTAGCGGAAATTTTAACGCCCTCATAGGTATTGACGATCTGGATGCCTGCAATGCATCCGCGGGTGCCTGAACCGCTGGTATTGCTCGGAGCGGTGATGCTCAGGTTGGGTGAAGTCTGGCCTTCCACATACAGCGTATTGGTTCCTTCCACCGCCTGTCCAAAGGTTCCCGTTGCTCCCCACGCGGCAGAGCCTGCCACGGTGGAAGTTCCGTTCCAGGTGTAGGAAACGCCGTTGACGGTCTTGGCGGAAAAATTGCCGTTGGCGGTGTCCGTATTGCAATAAATGTAGACGCCGTAGGTCAGGAAATCAACGCCGCTGACATTGATGGTGATGCCGCTGCCGTCGTCCAGGTAGCCCTTCAGCATCTGGCCGTCCCCGGTGGAGGGGGTGTCGCCTCCGCGCCAGGTATTTTTACTGGACCAGGTGACGGTCGCTCCGGTGGCGTCTCCGTTGTTATCCTTCAGGTTCTGGGCCGTGGATTGGGAAGCTCCGCTGAATTGATTCCAGTTGGAGCCGGGAACGGCTTCAAGCCCGGCGCTGGAAGAATCGGAAATGGTGCCGTTTGGTTCGTTGGTACCAAAATTGATGCTGATGCTTTCTCCGGCAGCCTGGGATTGGGAGGCGAGAGTTCCGAAGAAGGCGGCTGCCATAAGCCACGCTGTTAGTTGATAAGGCAAATGAGGTTGCATGAAATTAATACTATAGTAATTTAAATTATTCCATTCAAAATTCAGGAGAGAAAGAGACCCCTGCGATACCCGGTTCTTATCGGATTCCGAATCCGTTGCAATGCCTTGAACACATGAATATCAAGACTGTCAGATAGTTATCATTTAATTCATTTTTTTTCATTAATTGCTATTTCTCCAATTTTTCCAAATCAAAATTCTTCTAACATGTTTTAAACCAAACTTTCCTGTTGACTTCGGATTCGGAATTCGATGTTGATGAATGTCCGGAAAGAGCATTTTTGAAAGAAGAAAAGCGGTTGGTCGCCGCTTTTGAGTTAGTCTCCTGCATTTTTTCTGTCCGGGTACAGGAAGGGCGGTGTGTCTTGGGTTTTTCTAAACCTGAATAATTTTTATAACTAACATATATTGAATGACTTATATATTTGACTGTGAATCGATTGTGTGGTTTTTTGATTGGATAAAATTGAGAATAACTTGGAAATGGGGTTGACGTCAGCAAAATACGATAATATTCTCACATAATAATCAGGAAATAATTGGTTATGTTAATTAAATTCAAACATTTCATAGGAACACTCGCATTGGTTTTCCCCCTGCTGGGGGGATGGTCCGCAGGAGAAGTCAAATCCGTCCAAGTGCCGGAACGGTTGCCGGAATGCCCGGTGCGCTTCATCCGCGGTACCCTGGTGGCGCAGGATGGAGCTATATGGGCCGTGGGGGAGAGGGAAAGCGTTTACCGCCTTCAAGTCGGCGACAGGGCATACGAGAAGTCGTGGCTCAACATGGATTATTATTCCGGCTTTCCCAAAGGAAAGAATTTCACCTGCATTGCGGAGGACAGGCAGGGCCGCATCTGGGTGGGCACGGATGACAGCGGCGTGGCCGTTTTCAACGGGAGGGAGTGGAAGACGTATGACCGCGGCAATGCCCTGAACGGAGAGCATGTTTATGCGCTGGCCGTCTCTCCCGTTTCCGGGGAAGTGGCCGTTGCCACGTCCGGAGGCGTGTCCGTTTATGATCCCGGAAATGATTCATGGAAGGCGCTGGACCGGTCCACGGGACTGGCGGAGGACCAGGCGGCTTCCGCCGGCTTTGACGCCAGGGGGAATCTGTGGCTGGCCTATGCCTGCGGCGGCGTGTCCTGCTCGCCGCGCAAGTCGGGGTACATGCAGTGGAAGAACGTGCAGGCGCCGTGGTACTGGGACAGCAAGCAGTTTGCCCGGCAGCCGTACCAGCCGTATGGGGACGGGCTGCCTTCCAATATCTGCAATGTTCTGGCCTGTACGGAAAAAGACCAGGTACTGGTGGGAACGTGCTCCGGCCTGGCGTACAGCAACGGCATCAGCTCCTGGCGTTTCTTGCGCGGCCGGGATTATGCCCAGAAGAATAGTAATCTGTATGGTTCAGCTGCGCGGAAGACGGCCGTTCCGGGTGAGGGAAATGCCAAAATGCTGTCGGAAGACTTCGTGTCTTCCATCCTCCGGCAGGGAAAGGATATTTTCATTGGCTACCGGACGCAGGGAGTGGACGTGCTGGATGCCGAAAGGATGACGGTGCGCCAGAGAATCAGGAAGGGACTGGAAAATACGGATGTCCCCTCCCTGCTGGCGCTGAAGGACGGAAGTGTCTGGGCGGCGACGTATGGGAAAGGGCTTGTCAGTCTGAAAAAGGGTTCCCTGTCTTATCAACTGGACAGGAAGCAGCAGGACGATGAGATTCCGTTCCCGTCCCCGGCCCGGATGGAAGACCCTGCCGCAGTCCTGAAGAGGCTGGAAAAGCTGGGAGCGGATGCGCATGCGGGGAAGAGCATTGTGTTCCGCGGGGAGGACTGGTCCACGAAAGGGGACTGGTGCGGGAGGTACGGCCTGACGCGCGCCACGCTGTGCGCCACGAATGCCCCCATGAGCAATTCCGAGTTTAAGGCCAAGACCGTGTCGTTCCGAACCCTTTCCTCCGTTCCGGGTTATCCCGGATACCAGGGGGCCGTGTCTTCTTACTGGATCCAGGGATTGATGGGGCTCAACCGCAACAAGGGGGATGCCCTGCGCTGGTGGGTGCATAGCATCAAGGAGAATGATAACCGCAACATTCTTTTCGATCCCACGGATTCCGTGCGGACGGAGGCGGAGTGGGACGACCACGGGGAAGTGTATCCGGGCTTTGTGGACGGTCCCGACATTTGGACCGTTGTGGAAGTGCCGGAGGGCGTCCATGAAATAGCCCTGTATTTCTATAATCCCAACGGTTATCTTTCCAATGAATCCAGGCGGGATTACGTGGTGGAAGCCAGAAGGCATCCTTCCACCTCCTCCCTCGTCTTCCAGTTCAACAATGTGGGAGACCTCGCGATAGGGGAACAGAACAAGTGGGGGAAAATTCTTACCGCCGCCATGGAGCAGTGGTATTCCTTCCCGGTGGAAGCGCGCACGCGCGTTTCCAGATTTGCGGGTTCCGGGGTTTATAAGAGGTTCATGTGCAGGAAGGGGGGAATCTACCTGTTCCGTGTTTGCCGCAACGGTTCCTTCAATACCATATTAAACGGCGTATTCGTGAATGAAAAGATTCCGTGGGAAATCCGCATGCCGGAGGAACTGCCCTATTATGTGGCCGGCCAGCTCGCGGGCATTGTTCCCACTCCAGAGAGAGTGAACGGAGCCACCCTGGGGCAGAGGGAGAAGGCCGTGTGCAAGCCCCTCTATGAGCTGCAATACACGCGCAAGTACCTGACGCCTGCGGCGTGCAGCCTTCAGAACAGGTATATTCTCTCCCTGTGGCGGCAGGCCCGGGAGAACCGGGCGGAGGGCGGCTGCCTGGCGGATTGCCTCCAGTGGGAAGCCAGAGTCAGTGACGACCGGGTAAGGGCTTCCTTTGATGAAACCATGAAGCGCTCATGGGACCAGAGCCAGATTTATTACATCGGCAACCGGTCCCGGGATTTCATGCCTAATGCCCCGGGCACCGTTCCTTTCTCCCCCAGGGAATTGCGCCTCATGGCCAAGCTGCGCATCGACTGGCGGCAGTACCGGGACGATGCGAAAAATCCTCCTGAAAAAACTGTTCAGGAAATGAAGGAATTCCTCAAAAAGGAATTATTAAAACAACAACAAACCAGAAAACAACAATGAACAAAATTGCCTGTGCAATTATGGTTTCTCTCTCAGGGACCTGCTTCCTGAAAGGGGAAATAGCTCCGCCGGAAACGGAATGGAAAGGGGCGCGCCTCATTTATGAAGGGGTCTCCATCCAGAACGAGGTGACTCTCCCCCAAAAGGGGGTCATGTACCATGATGAGGATAAATTATCCTTCAACATTACAAATGCCACCATCGAGATGACTACCAGCCTCTCCAAGAAGCCGCAGTGCGGAAAGGAGTGGTGCTACAAGGGCATCAGCCACATCATTATCAAATATTGTGGTCCGATTGCCGAGCCTGACGACGGAGGGACCATCTACTTCGAACCGACCTACAATCATCACGTTTGGTTTGATAACGACAAGTATGGACAATGGGGAATTATGTTCTCCAAAGTTTATATCATCACCCGCATCAAAAATGCGAATATCGAGGATACCAAAGACTATGGCATCAGCGGGGAGGACGGAAGCATCTTTTTCCAATACGTGGAAAAGATGATGGCTGAAATGTGAGCTGCGCCCGGTTTCTGCGGATGAAGATTATCGTCCGCTGATTCCGGTCATTCAGGCGCCGGAGGTCTGCAAGTGAGGGCCTCCGGCGCCTTTTTAATGCAACCGGAACCCGGGTTGCGCAGCTCCCGGTGAAGGCGGCATCAATTCCGCTCTGCTTGATGGAAGGTACGGGCTTCCTGTTCGTGAAAGGCACCCTGTGCCTGGGAAACCCTGATGGGATTGAAAAAGAACAATGCCTGGGAAGGATAGTCCAAGCGGCAGTATCCCGGTTGCTGAAACAAACGCCGGAGGGCATGAAGCCCCTCCGGTTTTTGTTGCGGGTTGATTCAGCAGTTTTTAGGGCGCTTCACAGTACACCGTTCCGTAGGAGTCGCTGCCTCCGGCCCCCTTGAATCTGGCTTTGACCGTGTAGGATGCCCCCTGCCTGGCTTCCGGAACGTTCAGGATGTACTGGATATTTTCCTTATGGGTTCCGCTCTTTCCCGCATGGACGTCCCTGGCAATTTCCCGCGCGCCTTCATACAGGGCCGCGGATTCGATTTCAATGGCGTGTGCCCCCTTGTCGTAGAGCAGGGTCACGGTGTATTTGCCGGGAGCCTTGACCAGTTTGGTGACGTCGAACGAATGCTCCAGTCCGGACAGGTCGTCAGGCGTCCATGTGCCGATCTGCGGCGTGTTGAAAAAGTCGGACTTGTCTATCCGGCCGATGACGTCCCCGGCATACTTGATGCCCATCAGGGCCATGCGTTCTCCGTACTCCTTCAAACGCTTTTTAAAATCCGGGAAATTCTTTTTCCCGGCAGGCGTCCAGCCCACTTCCGCAAAGGCGCAGGCACGGGGGAATGCCTGGTAGTGCAGGCGCTCCGTATTGGAAATCCATTCCGTCCATACCTGTGCCCCCAGCCCTTTGACCCTGGAATGGTACTGTTCCTCCAGTCCCGGGAAGATGGGTTCGAAGCCGTATGCCTTTTGCAGGGGAATGCTGCCGTAGCTGTAATCAAGGTAAGTGGAGCTGTGGAGGGAATTGATGACTTCATGCCCGTCCTTGATGGCGTTTTTAGCCAGGTCCGTATTGCCTTTCCAGAAGTGGATGACGGCGTTCGTGTCCAGTTTGGTTCCGGCTTTGCCTCCGCCGTCCCCGTTGACGTCATGGCCGTAAATCTCATTCCAGCCCATCATGCGGCGCCCTTTTTTGGCGACGATGCCGGACATGCGGTTGGTGAAGTACATCTGGACGTCCGCATAACTCTTCATGTTGTTCTTTTTCATGAACGCCTCAATTTCCGGAACGTCTTTCCATTGCTGGGCATAGCGCACTTCATCGCCGCCGATGTGAATGATCCTGCTGGGGAAGAGGCTCACGACTTCATCCAGCACGTCGGACAGGAAGGCATAGGTCTTTTCCGAGGTAGGGTCAAAGGCCGTGTTGACGATGAACGTGGTGGGCACTTCCCTGGGTGATTTCAAGCTCAGGAACGGGTATGCTACGGCAGCCGCGCTGGCGTGGCCCGGCATTTCAATTTCAGGGACGATGGTGATATTGCGCCGGGCCGCGTATTGAACGATGTCCCTGATCTGCTCCTGGGTATAAAAGCCTTCATGCGGCGTGCCGTCGGACTTGCCGCTGTTCCACGTACCGGTTTCGGATTCCCTGCGCCTGGAACCGATGGTGGTCAGACGGGGATACTTCTTGATTTCAATGCGCCATCCGACGTCGTCCGTCAGGTGCCAGTGCAGGATGTTCATTTTCAACAGGGCCATCTGGTCGATGATCTGCTTGATGGCTTTTTCACCGAAAAAGTGGCGCGCTTCATCAATCATCAGCGCACGCCAGGAGAACCGCGGGTAGTCCACCATGTTGAACGGAGCTCCGGAAATATTCCACCGGACGGCGGATTTGTCCGCCTTCCGGTCGTGGAAAATGACGGGCATCATCTGGATCAGGCTTTGCCCGGCGTAAAAAATGCCTTTGGCATGGGCGGCTGAAAGAATGATTCCCCTGGGGGAGGATTGGATGGAGTAGGCTTCCTCCCCCTTCGCGGCCAGGGCCGGGTCCTTTTTAATGATGATGCAGGCGGCATTCTCCGGCGCTTCTCCGGGCGTTTTAAGGGGGAGGGGCAGTCCGGTTCCTTCGCCGAGCATCTGCTGCAATTGCCTGGCGCGGTTCAGGAAAGCCTTGTCCTGCGTCGCGGTGATGATGGCGGACGCCGGCGTGAGCTGGGCAGGCTTCCCGTGGAACACCGTGATTTCCGCCGGTTTCGGGATAATTTGTTCTTGCGAAAAGGCCGCGGGAAGGCAGGCGGACAGAACGAGCGCGGGAATAAGGAACTTCATGAATACGGTCTTAGGTACAAATCCTGCTGACACAATCTTTCAATGGAGGTTTGTTTTTTGGCTCTGGAGGCTGAATATTGTTTTTTCCATGGTGTCCCATTTTCAGAAGGCATTTTATCCGGCTGCGGGCGGAGTATCGGCTTGCAGTAAAAAACGGAGCGGGAGTACAACATGGAAGGATGCCGTCCTCGTCCGGATGCGCCGCCCCAGAAAACGCCTGTCCAACCATAAATGAATATGAAAACGAACACTGCAACTCAACTATTGCTGGCGGCCTGTGCGGGCGTGCTGTCATGCCCCGGCGCCTGGGGTTCCACGACGGTTTGCCAGGATCAGTCCTACTACCTGAAGACGGCCTGCCCCCATCCCCTTTCCCTGGCCGGCCCCACGGATGACCGGGTTTATCTGCGCTTCCAGACGGGATGGGCCAGCAAGTACGAGTGCGAGGGTCTTGACCTGTGGGACGGCTCCCTGTGCATGTTCGTTCCTGAAATACAGTACAAGGAATGGGTGGGGAAAATATGGTACGGCGTTTCCACGGACCACCGGAATCATGCGGAATTAAAGTACCGGCTGGATTACATCAAGGAGCTGGGGAACTGGACGGTGATGCCCTGGTATGAGCACAGCTTTGTTTTTCCGGGGGACAAGGGCATCCCGCGCCCCGGCCTGAAGACGACCTATCATTTTTCCGACCGCTGGTTCGGCGGCACGGACCTCTACTGGCAGTATAACAATCATACGTTCCGCGGCTATTACGCCGTGTTTGCGGGGCTGCACGAGGAGATCGCGGATTGCGTGAGGGTGGATGCCGTGGTGCGTTACGGCTACAACGGGGGGTACGTGGGCCCGGTGGTGCACCACGGATCCAACGCCCTGGATTACAACCTGAGTTTTACCTTCCGCGCTACCTCGCGCCTGACCGTGGAATTGTTCACCAACTACAGCCAGGCGCTGACCGTGGTGAAGCAGAGGGACTTGGGGGATGATTTTTATTACGGCATCAACCTGAAATATACGTTCTGACGCCCGGGCCGCTCCGGTGCCGCCTGGGGGCTTCCGCACACTCACGGCCTGGCGAACTGGAAGTGCATCCAGTCGTAATTTCTCTCGCGTCCCAGGGAAAAGGCCCCCTCCTTTTCCACGATGGACCAGAAGGCATCGTATTCCGGTCCGGAAAAGACGGCTTCCGGCGCGCTCATGTACAGGGTATTGCGTTCGGGGTCCATGTCTATCGCAATGCCCCACGCGTGCAGGGACGGGCGGGAGCCTCCGCGGATGGGGCGGTTGTTGAAGCAGCCTCCGTAAACGTCCAGCCGCAGTTCACGGATGCGCTCCATGCCGTAATGTTCCAGCGTTCGCTGGAAAATCCTGGTGAGCGGCACGGCGATGAAACGGTGGCAGGTAATGGACGCAAGCTCCGTGTCCGGGGACCAGGACGGCCTCAGCGGATAGGGCAGCGGAACCGTAACCAGGGAGGCCGGGTCCCCCGGCTGTCCGAAGATGGAATGGCCGGAAAGCACTTCCCGTTCCGTGGGCCAGACGGAGGCGGGATGTTTGAGGCCGTACAGCTGGCTGCCTGAAATGACGCAGGCAATCAGCAGAAGCGCCTGCTTCCGGAGGCGCGGGGATAGCCGTGGCGGAGGTTGCGGCGTGCGGTCAGGCATGGGAAAAGGGGTTGGGGTTCTTCCGGTGTAGCAGGTTTCCGGCGCGGTGCAAGACCTTTGCCGGGCAGGCGCCTTCTCCGGAGGGAGCTGCCTTCCGCGTCTTGCGGCCCTTCACGGATGAAGCAGTGCAGGTATTTTCTGCGGCATCGAACATCCGGAGGCGTTTTTTTGTCACAATGGAATAATATTGCCGCTTTGCCCATGAATTCTCCATCCCCCCAGCCCCAGCCGCCGCCGGATTCCGTCTGGTACGGGTGGATTTTAAGGCTGTTCCATCATTGGAAGGTGGGGGAAAGGCAGGTCACTTACGTGTGGGCCGTGATCGTGGGGGTGGTGGGCGCCAGCATGTCCCTGTTTTTTGAGTGGACGGTGGAAGTGATTCAATGGCTGCTCACGGGCATCTGGTCGGATTCCCGCGTAGACACCTTTTCCCAGGTGGAGCCTGAGTGGCGCATGTTTATTCCGGTGGTGGGCGGCCTGGCGGCCGGCTGCATCCTGCTGTTCCTGAAAAAAAGGATGCCGGGACAGGCCACGGAATACATGGAGGCCATGTCCATCGGAAACGGGCTGATCAAATTCCGGGCGTCCGCCCTGAAGGTGTTTTCCGCGGCATGGAGCATTGCTTCCGGAGCGGCCATCGGCAAGGAAGGGCCTATCATCCAGTCCTCCGCCCTGATCGCGTCCGCGGTGGGGCAGCGGCTGCACGTGTCCATTCCGCGGCTCCGGCTGCTGGTCGGCTGCGGGGCGGCGGCCGGGTTCACCACGGCGTTCCATGCCCCCTTTGCCGGGTGCCTGTTCGTGAGTGAAATCATCATCGGCACCGTGAGCATGGATATTCTGGCGCCTCTGCTGATTGCCTCCTGCACCGGGTTCGCCATGCTGCACCTGCTGGGGGGATCCCGCCCCGCTGTACAGTTCCCCGTTTGAAAGCTTTACCGTCTTTTCCCAGTCCCTGTGGTGCATTGCGCTGGGAGTGGCGGCCGCCGTGGCGGCCAGGGGATGGGTCAGCCTGCTGGATGTAGCTACCAGGTATTTGAACGGCCGCCAGTCCCTCCTGCCGCTGCGCCTGATGGCCGCCGGACTGGTTGTGGGGGTGCTGGCGGTTTTTTATCCGGAGGTGGTGGGCAACGGGCAGGCCCTGATTACCGGGCTGGTGGATGAGGATTACAGCACGCAGCAGGCGTTTATCCTGCTTCTGGTGAAGGTGTCCGCCGTGGCGATCGTGTTCGGCTGCGGTACGGTGGGCGGAGCCATGACGCCCACGCTGTATGTGGGAAGCATGGTCGGGTTTATTTTCAGTACGGTCCTGACGTCTCTGGGCATGGAGGGCAACCATACGGTGGCGTATGCGATGGTGGGGATGGCGGCCTTTTTTGCCGTGGCGGCCCAGGCTCCCCTGACCGCGCTGGTGATGGTGGTGGAGTTCTCCATGAGCGGGGAAATGATTTACCCGCTCCTGATCGGCGTGGTGAGCGCTTATGGAACGGGGCGGCTGATTCGCGCGCGGTCCATGTATGCCGCCAGCCTGTCCGGTAGTCCGGAATCCGTGGTCAACCTGCCCATGGCGCAGGTCCATGTGCATGACCTGGCTCGCCATGTGGTGCCCCAGGTGGCGCCGGACGCTTCCCTGGACGACGTTTCCTCCCTGATGCTGCGGAATCCCGGAGACCTGATTTTTGTGGTGAAAAAGGACGGGACTTATGAGGGTGCCATTTATCCGGATGACTTTCTGGCTGTCCGCCGGCAGATGGAGGAGAAGGGGAAGAGCCCTCCTCCCACCGCCGGGGAGCTGATCCGCGCGGGCGCCCCCGTGCTGGATGCCGGCACCCATCTGACGGATGCCCTGAAATTGTTTGAACAGACCCATCTGCCCGCCTTTCCCGTGGTCTGGAAAAATACCGGGCGGCTGGATGGCGTCCTGTACCGCAACGCGCTGTTCCAGGTCATCACGGAAATGATGAAAAGGGAGTCCGGCGGAGACGTGGGCATGTGAAACGGGAGGAAAGAGGCGCCATGCATTACAATTTTGTAAACTTCTTTTCTCCTTCGTTCATAACATCATCAAAGTTAAGTACTAGAACGTTACCTTCATTTCCCGCGGCAGCTTTTTTCCCCGGCTGCATGACGGTGGAAGAAAAAAAGTAGTTGGTCTGCCAGGACCGTACGGTTAATATTCGCCCAGCCCCGGACTTCATGAATGAAATAAACAAGTCACCGGATTTGGAAATGGTCGTCTTTGCAGGAAATCAGCTCCGCCATTGTCAATGAACGCAACGGCACGGCGCTGCTCCGGCATATTCTGGACGTGCTCTACCGCCGCATGAAGATGCTGCGCGGCACCTTCACCATCCGCCGCGGGAATGATCTGATGATAGAAGCGTCCCACGGCCTGGACGAGCAGGAGATGAAGCGCGGCCATTACCATGTGGGGGAGGGCATTACGGGCCATGTGGCGGAAACGGGGAGGCCCCATGTGATTGAGGACATTTCCCGGGATTCCAGGTTCCTGAACCGTACCCGTACCCGCAAGAGCGGGGAAAAGGTGGCGTTCATCTGCGTGCCCATCATTCATTTGCAGCAGGTGATCGGCACCTTGAGCATTGACCGCCCCGTGGACAGGGAAACGGATCTGGAACGGGACCAGAAGCTGCTGGAGATTGTGGGCAACATCGTGGGGGACGCGCTGGCGGCCAGCCTGCAGGCGCATGAGGAACGGGCGGCCCTGATGGCGGAGAACGAGAAACTGCGCCAGCTTTTAACAACCAATCCGGGCGAACTGATCGGCAACTGCCGCCCCATGCTCCAGGTGTATGAACAGATACGCCAGGTAGCCCCCAGCGACGCCACGGTGCTGATCCGGGGCAGTTCCGGAACGGGGAAGGAGCTGGTAGCGCGCGCCGTAGTGAACCTGAGCGGCAGGAAGGACAAGCCGCTGGTGACGCTGAACTGTGCGGCCATGCCGGAAAACCTGCTGGAAAGCGAGTTGTTCGGCCATGAAAAAGGCTCCTTCACCGGAGCCACCAGCCGCCGCATCGGCCGGGCGGAGGCGGCGGACGGAGGTACCCTGTTTCTGGATGAAATCGGGGATTTGAGCCTCCAGATGCAGGTGAAGCTGCTGCGCTTTCTTCAGGAAAAGACTTTTTCCCGCGTGGGGAGCAACAGGGAGCTTCATTCCGACGTGCGCTTCATTGCCGCCACCAGCCGCAATCTGGAGGAATTGATGGCGGAAAACAAATTCCGGGAGGACTTGTACTACCGGCTGAACATTTTCCCCATCGTCATGCCGGACCTCTCCAAGCGCAAGGGGGACATCATGCTGCTGGCGGAACACTTTCTTTCCAAGTTCAACCTGAAATACGGGAAAGATATCAAGCGGCTGTCCACGCCAGCCATCAACATGCTCATGGCCTACCACTGGCCCGGCAACGTGCGGGAGCTGGAAAACTGCATGGAGCGTGCAGTCATCACGGCGCAGGACGACTGCATTTACGGTTACAACCTGCCCGCCTCCCTCCAAATGCCCAGCCATGACGCCCCGTCTTCCCGTGACGGAGAGGACCATGCAGACTTGCCGACGATGGTGGATTCCTTTGAACGGGAATTGATTGTGGCCGCGCTGAAACGCTCTCCGGGCAACATGTCCGCAGCGGCGCGGGAACTGGGCATTTCCCCACGGGTTCTCCATTATAAAATGCACAGGCTGGGCCTGCAAAAATCATGAAAGGACTTCGTCAGCTTCTGTCCGCCGTTTCCCGGTCCTTTTATTTGAGCATGCGCTTCCTGCCCCGGGAGATGCGCCCCGGCGTGGCCGTGGGCTATCTGCTGGCGCGCGCTACGGATACGGTAGCGGATACCGTGGACATGGATTGCCGGGAACGCCTGGCGCTGCTGAGGATGATGGGCGCGACGGTAGCCGGGGACGCCTCCCGGGAGGCCGCCGCCTCCTGTTTTGGCCGTCTGGGCATTCTTTCCACCGTCCAGACGCACCGGGGGGAGGCGGAGCTGCTGGCCCGTTTTCCCGAATGCCTGGCGCTGCTGGAAGCCCTTTCCCCCCGTGAGCAGATGCTCGTGAGGCAGGTGCTGTCCACCATTGTGGAGGGGCAGGCGTGGGATTTGGAATATTTTGAAGCCCGTTCCTCGGTTTCATGTCCCGAACAACTGGAGCATTATACCTACATGGTGGCCGGCTGCGTGGGAGAATTCTGGACCAGGCTGGGCCGGCTGGCGCTGGGATCAGGCTTCAGCACGCAGCCGGAGGACCAGCTTTTACGCTGGGGCAGGCACTACGGCATGGGGCTGCAATTGGTGAACATTCTGCGCGACCGGGAGGAAGACCTCTCCCGTGGAAGAAGCTATTTGCCTACTCCCGATGTTCAGCCGTGGCTGGACCGGGCGGAACGCTGGCTGAAGGAAGGCGTGTTTTATGCGGAATCCCTCCGGAACGGGCGGCTGCGTTTTTTCCACCGTCTGCCCGCATGGCTGGGGCTGGATACGCTGGAACTGCTCCAACGGCAGGAACAGCCGGGGACAGGAAAGGTAAAAATCACGCGCGGGAACGTTTATTCCCGCATGTGGAAGGCCTTTCTCTTTTCCTGGAAGGAAGCCCTGTAGCCTACGCGGCGGTTTTGCCGGGTTCCGGAGCGGGCGGAGTGACAGGGGAGGCTGCCGGGGCCGGATTTTCCGCTGGCTTGTCCGCAGGGGCATCCGCCTTCTTCTGGTCGTTCGCAGGTGTTTCCGCAGGATTGCCGCTCCCTTGTTTGGGCGCGGGGGGAGCGGGCGGCGGCTTGGGCGCCAGCAGGTCCTCCCACTGGTGGAGCTTGAAATCCTTTCCCATGCCGCCGATGTCATGGAGCAGCTCCTGGCATTTGGCTGTAAGCTTCTCGTAGTCGGGCGGTCCGGCTTCCGGATCCGCGGAACCGGGGAAGATCAGGTAGCTGACTACCAGGTCGGAAACGGGGCGGCTGTAAGGCCCCGCCTTGGGGTTGATTTCACGGCTCAGGCGCAGGGAGCCTTCCCCCGTCTTGTAGCGCGGTCCGGCGTCTCCCACCAGGGCCGGGTACAACTTGTCCCCCACGATGACGACGGCGTAATCCCCGAACTGCGGGGAAAAGGGAGAGGATTGGTTGACCACTCCCAGCGGGACCACGATGAACGGATCGTATTCCGAGATCAGGAAACTGTAGCGCTTCAATTCTTCAATGACCCGTTCCGCGTGGTCTATCTTGCGGCGCAGGGCCGGTTTTTCCGCGGCGGAGGCTTTTTCCAGCGTCTTCTTGTAGGAAAGCCAGCCTCTGCTGCCAGGGCTTGAGGAGGGGATTGGGCTTGTCCGTGCGCTTCTTCCAGCGGTAGGAAGTGCTGGGCTGGTAGAAGGAGCTTTTCAGGATTTTATCCGGCATGGTGGACAGGCGGTCCCCGTCCGAACCGTCGGAAACAACGTCCATTTCACTCTGTAGCCAGAGGAGTTTTCTGCCCGTATCCGGATAGGTGGTTTCCAGAATCGTCTCCGTATCGTAGTAATTATGGCGGTCCAGGAGCTTGAGCAGGGAGGCCAGGTTCTTGCGGATTTCCGTCTGCTTGCGGACGTAAATCTGCCCGTAATAGGGGGAGACCCGCGCATGCTTGAACAGGGTGGACAGGCCGGGAAGCATGGTTCCCAGCTTGGGGTTGATGTTCAGGATGTCCTCCTTCTTTGTCAGGGCCTTGGGCTGCTTGACGTTCAGGGTGAGGGTCATCTGGTAATTGCTTTTAGTCTCCCTGTCCCTGGAAGCCAGGGTGCCGGGCTGGAAATTGACCTGAGTTTTCAGGTTCAGGCCGCGTGCCAGTTCGTAGATATTCGTCATGGCTCCCTCCGCGGGCTTCGTGGGGAGGACGGGCGGGAAGGGGGGATACTGCACCGGAGGGAGGGCAATCGTGCGCTCCGGCGTCCAAGGCGTGGCTAGCCGTGAATCTTCAGGTTCCTTTCCGGAAACGGATGGAGTAAGGGGGGACGCAGGCTCTTCCTGTCCGGGCTGTTCCGCAGGGATGGATTCATGCGGCGGATAGGCGCCGGAATCCGGGGACGCCTGTTCGGGTTCCCCTTTCAGGGCCCGGATAATCTGGGCCGGATACGGTGTGAACAGGGATGCCGCCATGGCTGCCAGGCAGATGCAGACTGCAAGCTTGAACCAGGTGAGGCGGGGTGTTCCGCGGCGGTGTGCTTTCATGATGCTGAAGAAGGTGAAGCGTTGGGGGCAGGAAGGACTTTCCGGGGACGCCTGCCCATGAAAAAGCGGATCAGCCCCAGCGGGGCAATGCTCAGCAACAGGGCCGCCAGCCGTATCTTCATGCCGGGGAAGACACGTGCGCGCCCGCAGGACAGGGCGCGGAGGCTGTCTTTCACGACGGTTTCAACGGACGTGTCAAAGGCGTTGCGGCCCGGCATCATGTTTCCGGTAAAGCCGGGGCGCCGGGCCGCTTTTCCGAAGCCCGTGGAAACCGGGCCGGGGCAGACGGCCAGCACGCGGATGCCGTGTTCGCGCAGTTCCAGCCGCAGCGCTTCCGACAGGCTGGAAACATAAGCCTTGGTAGCCGCATAAACGGCAAAATCCGGAATGGGCAGGAGGGCTCCCAGGGAGCTGAGGTTAATGATGTCCCCGCCGTTCCGTTTCATGGAGGGGATCAGCGCATGGCACAGGCGGGTGAGGCTTTCCACGTTCAGGCGCAGCAGGGCGCGGATTTTTTCCCAGCGGCCGTCCGCGAATTCTCCGTAATCCCCGGCTCCCGCATTATTGATCAGCAGGGTTCTGCCCGGAGGAAGGCTGTCCAGATGTGAAACGAGCGTGTCCAGGGAAGCTTCATTCGCCAGGTCGCAGGGAAAGACGGAGGCGCGCAGGCCGGGGTGGCGTTTTTCCAGCGCGGCGGCAAGCTGGCGCAGGACGTCCCCGTTCCGGGCAATCAGCACCAGTTCCGCCGCATGAGGGGCCAGCGTTCCGGCAAAGGCTTCCCCGAATCCGGACGATGCGCCCGTGATGATAATCCTGTCGTACTGGAGGCGTGGGGTTTGCATGGCGGGTGGGAGCGGTTCGTATCATGGTCAATCCGGTGGGGAACCGCAATGAAAAAGGGGGCTGGAGAACGCAAAAAAGGCGCACCTCCTTTCTTTCCAAAGAGAAAAGAGGGCTGCGCCAACCATGGCGCTTCCCCACCCGGCGAAAGCCTGCCTGCGCTCTCCGGGGAATGAGGGACTCCCGGCCCTCATAGCCATGGCTGGTTAGTAAAAGAGAAAAATGAGCCTAGGTTCCGCTTTGAAAAGCTTTTCAGTACGAAGGCCGGAAAGCCTCCTCCGCTCCCGGGGGGAGGCTTTGTGAGCGAACCGGCTTTCATGGGAACATGGAACCGGTGGTTTTCATCCCCCCTTCTTCGGGCAGACGGGGACTCCATGCACCCCAACAAAAAACCGCCTGCCGGGTGAACGGGAGGCGGTTTGATGAAAAAGAAGATTATTCTTAGGCCTGGGGAGCTTCTTCCTGCACCTGCACCACGCGGAAAGGCACGCGGGAGGCCAGTTCGCCGTCAACCGTCAGGTCGATGGAGTAGTTGCCGGGCTTTTCAAAGCGCAGGCCCTGGAAGTTCATAATCAGGTTGCGGGTGAAGAAGGAGGCGCCTTCCGGGAAAGCGGGCACCGGGAAGTTGATCTTGATGGGCATGCGTTCCTTGTCCAGCGGCGTGCCGTCGGCGTCAACGATGCTCAGGCCCAGTTCGTGGGTGCCTTCGTCTTCAGGAGTGAGGCAGATGCGCAGGGCAACGGCGCAGACGGGGTGCACGACGGGGAACTGACGGGCGACCAGGGAGTCAAAACCGCCCTGGATGCAAAGCTTGCCCTGGTAGTCGGCGGCGAAGTCACAAAGAGTAGAAACTAAAATATCCATGTTGTGATAATGTTGATGTATTTGGCTCGCTTTCGCATGGAAAGCATGAACATTGGACAGAACTATACTTCCTCCAGACCTATTGCAAGATAAAGCTGTAGAAAATATTGTCATTTCTCCGTGAAATTCCGGTTGCGCTTGAGGTAGGCCGGGAATCCCTGTACTACTGGTTCCGGCAACGCGTTCCCTGGCATGATCCGATGGTTTTTTGACATACCCTCCAAGCTGATTCACTGGAGGCTGAATCTGGTCAGGACGCTGGGCGCCTACGTGCCGTGGCTGCGCCGGGACGACGGTTCCATGAAAGTGCATGCCGGCACGCTGGTGGACCTGTTTGCCACCATTCTGAGCGGCCGCCGCCATTTGAGCGCGCGCGACGCGGATGCCGCGCTGGATATTCTGCGCTACACCTTCCCGGAAGTGGAGCACCGCTGGCTTTCCAACCGTTTCGAGCGTTCCATGCGGGCCAATCTGACGGTGGCGGACGTGTTGGCTTCCGCCGCCTCCGGCAGGGACGAGACGGAGCGCATGGCGATTGCGCTGGAAGTGCTTTCCCTGCTCATCAACACGGGAGACCCCCGCATGACCGGGGAGCTGTTTGACCAGGTGACGTACGGCCTGGAACTGCCGGGTACGGCAAACCACTTGAGGCAGCTTCTGATGACGCCGGACGTGGAGGCCCAGGAGCCGGCGTACAGCGTCGGTTTTTCCTCCGGCATTGGTGCGGAGGTATCCCTGCCGGAACAGGACAAGGGCATTTCCTTCCGCCTGATCCGGTGTTCGCGCCTGGTGCTGGTGGTGAATGACGGCTCCAGGCCTATTGTGGCGCGCGGCCGCCACCTGCCGCCCGGCGGGGTAATGCCGCTGACCAACGGGCAGGTGGTGCTGCTGCCGTCAGGTCCGCTAAGCTTTGAAGACTTCGCGTTCTTCCTGGATTGCAAGCGTTCCGGCAAGCAGGAAGTATGCTATATTTCCCTGGACAACGGCGCCCTGCAAATCAGCCGGGTGCGTTCACGGGCCAGCGAGGTGCGCGTGAACATGGGGTTGGCGTGCAGGGTGGAGGTTCTGAGGCCGGAAGTGGAATTCGTGGTGGACGGGCGGCGCCTGTACCCCGGTGAGAACGTGCGCATGGCCTACTATTCCTCCTTCACGCTGGACGGGGAGGGGCCTTTTTCCATGGGGGAGGTGCAGAACTCCATGTCGGACATCGGGCGCCGCTTCCGCCTGGACCCCGGGACCCGCAAGCTGCGCGTAACCAACCTGCCGGAAAAGGCGCGCAAAGGGGGACATGCTGCTGACGCCGGGTCTGGCCGCCGGAGTGGTGCTGGAGGTTTCCTTTTCCAGCGCCACCAATTCCGGCTGGCTGGAAGTGGTGGAGGCTTCCATGCCCCTGCTGCTCAATGGCAGGCCCGTGCGGGGAAGGGTTTCCCTGCGCGACGGGGACGTGGTGCACCTGAACGCCTACCACGCCTTGCGCTGCCGTTTTTCCGCCGGGGTGCTGGATGAAGAATACCACGCCATCAGAACCCTCAGCGTGGAGGGCGTGACCAAGGAATTCATGCGTTCCGGCCGTGTGCTGGACAACATTGACCTGACCGTGAAGCGCGGAGAGATGGTCTGTATCCTGGGCCCCAGCGGATCCGGAAAAAGCACGCTGCTCTCCATGCTGGCCGGGCAGCTTCCGCCCACGCGCGGCTGCATCCGTTACAACAACCAGCTTCTGTACAGCGCCCCGGACCTCATCCGTCCCTACATCGCCTTTATTCCGCGGGAGGACATTCTGGACGCGGCCATGAGCGTTTCCGAGCACATCGCCCAGGCAACCATCATACGCCGTCCGCGCCTGACCCGGTCGGAGCGCGTCAGGCGGGTGAACGCCATTCTGAAATTCCTGGGGCTGACGCACATCGCCTCCCGCCGCGTGGGGGAGATGAATGCGCGCACCATTTCCGACGGAGAGCGCACGCGCCTGAACCTGGGGCTTGACCTGGCGGGCATTGCGGACGTCTTCCTGCTGGACGAACCCATCAGCGGCCTTTCCACCTCCGACGCCAAGCTGGTCATGCAGACCATGCTGAACATGAGCCGTGACAAGATGGTGATCGCCACCATGCACCGGCCCAGCACGGCCATCCTGAACCAGTTCCAGAAGGTGCTGGTGCTGGACCACGGCGGCCAGATGGCCTACTGGGGGGACGTGCCGGGCATGATGCGCTATTTCCGGAAGGCGGCGGTGGATATGGCCATTGACGTTTCCGAGGAGGCGCGGACGGCCGGCGGCGCGGACTACGTGTTTGAAGTGCTGGAAGCCCCCCTTTCCTGGCATGACCGCCGCAGGCGGCAGCACCCCCGGCTGTGGCAGGAGCGCTTTGAAGGCTACCGGTTCCGCAACGTAATGGGGCACCACCATGAAGGAGGGGCGCCCAGAACGTTGTATGAAGGCACGCTGGAATTCCCGCCTGCCCCCCGGCGCAGCGTGATGCAGCTCTGGCGGCTTTTCCGCATCTGGGCCGTACGCACCTTCCTGGGCCGCGTGCGGAGCCGCATGGGGCTGTACACCATGCTGCTGGAAGGGCCGGTGCTGGCCCTGCTGATTTCCGTGACCCTGCGCGCCTCTTCCAGCCCGGAATACACGTTTGCCACCGCCCTTCACATACCTTCCTATTTGTTCCTGGCTACCATCGTGGCCATGTTCTTCGGCCTGACCGGGGCGGCCAGCGAAGTGCTCAAGGACCGCGCCCTGCTCAAGCGGGAGAGCAACGCCAAGGTGTTCGTGACCGGTTACGTGCTCGCCAAGGCGCTGGTGCTGACGGGGCTTTCCGCCGTGCAGTCCGCCCTCTTCCTGTGGGTGGGGAACGCCATCCTGGAAATCCATGAAATGTTCCTGATCTACCTGGGGACGATGACCCTGACGGCCTTCATCGGCGTAAGCCTGTCCCTGCTGGTCTCCGTCTTTGCCAAAACGGAGCGCGCGGCTCTCAACATGGTGCCCCTGCTGCTGATTCCCCAGATACTGATGGCCGGGGCCATCGTCCACTTTGATGAAATGAACCAGTTCATCCCGTGGTCCGCCCACCGCACGGATGAACACGGGCGCCTCAAGCCGGGCCGCGTGCCGCTGGTGGCGGAATTCTGCCCCCTGCGCTACTCCTTTGAAACGATGGTGGTGGACCAGGCATCCAAAAACGTCTGGGAAAGGGAGCGTGAAACCATTCAGGAGAAAGTGGACGAGCTCAAGGAGCAGCCCCAATTGGACAACAGGGAATTTGAGGAATTCAAGCTGCTCAAGATGGCGCTCCTGCACATAGCCGCCATCGGGGCGGACGATCCGGAACAGGCCAAGGCCGCGGTCCGGCGGGTACGTAGGGCGGCGGTCAACGGCTATGAGAAAAACTACAGGCAGGTGATTGCGGAACTGGAACAGCAGGGGAAGGGCAAGCCCTCCGTTAAATCCTTTTACGTCAATGACCGCATTGTGATGCTGGATGAATCCGCGGAAATCCAGCGCGTCAGCCGTGATACGCTGGACCGCCCGGAAATTTTCCTGGCGCGCCGCCAGCCCCTGCCGTGGGGCAACACGGGGAAGGCTCCGGACGATCCCGGCTACAGCGCGGACGAAGGAACGGTGCCTACCCCCTGGAAGGACTCCCTGCTGCTGTTCCTGATGGGGGCGGCCCCCCTCTTCATTACGGGGCGCGTGCTCAAGCGGCGTCTGGAAAAGGTCAGGTAGGTTGACCATAAGACGATGCTGCTTATGCATGGACGCTGCTGGAAGAGGCGGAGAGGGGTTTCCGTATTTCGCGTGTTTTGCTGTGCTGGGGAAGATAAACCAGGCCGTCCGTTCTTTTCCCCGGAGGCTTTGAGTCCGCGGAACAGCATGAAGATGCAGATCAATGCAGTTATTTTGTTGACGTTCTCCCAAGAATCACTATCTTGAAAAAAACTCATTTTCCATTATGTTTGCCCGTGTATTTAACAAGTATTCTCTCTCCTTTTTGTCTCTGGCGGCAGTGTCTGCCGGGCTCCTGTCCTGCGGAGGCAGCGGCGATAGTGGAGAAGGAACCTGTCTTCCCTCAGGCAGCAGGCTGAATATGGTAGTGCCGATTACGGATCAGGTGAACCCGAATAACGCCTCCTCTCTCATCATCCAGCTGGATGGCAATGATACCGACCTTCCTCTGGCGAAGATTCAGGGAGCCGCTGCCGGTACTTCTATTCCCGCCACGACCCACATGGTGTACAGAAGGACGACTGCGGAAAAAGCTTCTCTGGTGGGCAACTTCGTGATTGCTCAGGGTCAGGTCACTTTGCCTGGTCCGATTGTGGTGATTTTCTACGGCTCCGTTCAGGTGAACATGGACATCACATTCAATACCTCTTCAAAGTATGAAACGGCCGAGGGTACGTGTACGGGCAACGTTTCGTTCGTGAGCGGCATTCAGAACGGAGAAGGAGATATTGTTGCCGGGAACCCCTGGGCGGGAACGGATGGCACGGTGTTCTATTATCCTACCGGTAATTGAGTGGCTCATGAGTCACAGTTTTTATATTCAAAGTGCGGTCGTTCGTGAAGGATGGCCGCGCTTTTTTTTGCAGGAAATATGTTGAAAAATTGGGGAAAATTATGCCTGGTGACATTTTCGTGCATGCTGGCGTCTTTTTTGCCGCATGGCTTCGGAACGGAGACTGTTCCGAACGTTCAAGAAGAAGTTCCGGAAACAGCCAGGGACTGCTACATCAATGTATTCAGGGCCAAGGTCGTCCCTGAGAGGATACGTTCTTTTAGCATGCCGGCGGACGGCATCGTCAGCAACTGGATTCCGGCGGACGGCCGTGTTCGGCGGGATACCATCATTGCTACGGTCAATGAGGATGAAATTGAGATGGAGCGGAGGGAGCTGGAGGTCAAAATTTTAAAAGACCGTATCGCCAAGGAGGAGGAACTGTCCGAATTGGAGAAACAATTGGAAGAAATGAAATTTTATTCTTCCCTGTCCAGGGAGGAAAGGCAGTATGCCAGCAAACAGCCGGAAGGCGGCCAACGGGCGGAAAAATCCTTGAAGGACAAGATTGAACTGACCAAAAAGGAATTAGCCATGGTGGGGGACAAGGCCAGATTGGACTTCAGCAAGAAAGAGGAAAAATACATCCTTAAAATGCCCTTTGACGGCAAGCTGCAGTACCAGTTTTCCTTCCCGCGGGACAACAGCGTATCCCTGTATCTGGATGCGGCGGCAGCCATTGCTACCGTTTGTGATGATTCCGCCTATTATATTACCATTTCCATAGCGGATCCTGATTTGACCAGGCTGCCGCCGGAATCATTATATCTGGCTGTTCCCATGAGTGACGGTTCCATGCTGCGGGGGAACTTTGCCTTCAAGCGTGTAGAGAAAAACACTTCCAGCGGGGGGGATTTACTGGCTTATTTTTTCCGCCTGTCTCCAAAGGATCATGACCGGGCTCACGCCATGCTGGGTTCCAATTGCACGGCCAGGCTCTATTATTCTCCTTCCGGAGAGGTGATTCGTCTCAATAAGGTTTTGCTGGCCTCCAGTCCGGAAGGAAGAAAATGTTCCTCCTGGCAGGAACTGCTTGAAAAAACGCATCCGGATATGGAGCTGATCGTAAATGGAGAAACGGAATTGATTGTACGGAAAAAATGAAATTGGCATGTGAATCCGTTTATTTCAGCTACTCGGGAAAGCAATGGATTTTTGAAAACTACAGTAGGCTTTTTTCATCTGGAATCACTATTTTAAAAGGGTATTCCGGATGCGGAAAAAACCACGCTGCTGAAACTTTTGGCCGGTTATCTGAAACCCCAGCGCGGAAAGGTTCTTGCTCCCGGCCGGCGTTCTCTCACTGATGCTCTTTATCGCCGGAAGGAAGTAAGTTACATGTTTCAGGGGATCAATCTGCTTTGCCTCTGGCTACGGTGGAGAGGAATCTTCAATTGTGTGCGGAGATGGCCATGCTTTGCCTAAAAAACAGTGGACACAAAGAGTGGACGACCTCGTGGAGCGTTTGGGATTGGAATCCCTGCGTCACAAGAAGGCGGGCAGCCTGTCCGGCGGACAGGCCCAGCGTGCGGCTTTGGCCCGTACGCTGATGAAGGATTCAGATATTCTGCTGCTGGACGAACCTACTTCCGGTCTGGATGACAGCAATACGGAGATCATCAAGAAATTGATCAGGGAATACCCGTCCGATAAGATATGCATTTTAAGCACGCATGATTCCCGGCTCTTTGACCTGACTCATGAAATCATTGATTTTAATCAGCCTGTATCTCTTTAAGGATACTCTGCACCGGTGGAGGGAAAGGCCCGCCAGCCCGCTTTCCCGGGTATTGGTAGCGTTTTTCCTCTCCCTGTGCGCCCTTTCGTTTCTTGCGAATTATGTTCTTTCTGCAAAGATGCTGCATGATGAGATCAAAAGAAACGGGGCTGATTTGATTGTAGTCCTTGATACCGTGCGCGACGGTGAACCTTCCAAAAGGAATTTGCTTCAGCATGAATTGCCTTCCTTGTATGGCTGCGACGTCCTGGCGTTAAAAGATGCTCCCGCGGGATTCGCCCGTGTGGGAAAGGCGGTTTTCCCCATTCTGGAATACAATATGGAGTCCTGCTTTTATCTTGCTGATCTGGGGCTGGAGGAAGTGCCTGTCGTCCTTTTGTTTCACCCGGACAGGAGTTCCCTGCATCCGGGACCGTGCAGAGTTGTCATCGGGGATTTTGACTTTTCATTGAATGCTTCCCCGTTGCCGGAGAACCACCTTTTAGGGAAATTATATCCTTCAGGAGTGGTGCTGGCTCCGGAAGGAGCTTTCAATACCGGGCAGGAGGCCCCTATAAGCAATGACCGGTATGTGATCAGGGTTCATGAGATGACGGCGGACAATATCCAGAATATTGAGGAAACGCTTAATAATATGGTGCGCTATGACGGGAGCATGACGATGGTTCAGACTCATGTGAGCATGTTGAAGAGGTTGGAAGTGCTGATGAGCAACCAGATGGAATGCCGGACCGGTTTTTCTATCGGCATTGCGGTTATTGTAGGAATTCTTCTGATTGCCCTGGCGTCTATGGAATTCCGGCAGAACGAGTATGTCTATACATTGATGAAAAGTTTTGGGGTGCGTCCGGCTCTGCTGGTGCTGACATTTATTGTGGAGAACATATTCCTGATAGGAATTTCTTATGCCGGAGCTGTATGGGCCTTCATGAAGACTCAAAAGATTGTCCTGGGAGAATTTTTCAAGCTGGGCGATGCGGTGTTGACGTATGCGGACATACGGCAGGATTTGTGGCTTTTGGGAGTTTCACTTTTGATCTGTGTGTTGCTTTCTTCCGTGCCGGTTGCCTTCTCTGCCTATCGCCCTATTGGGAAAGTGTTGAAGTAAGCAGTGCGCATGCCCCATGCCTGGGGGTAAATAATTGTTCCTCCTTCGTTTGGAAATGCGGTTTTTTGATACAAAAAGGCCTGCGGAGGAAGTCCGCAGGCCTTTAAAAGTCAGAGAATGAGTTCTGGTTATTTATTGAATTTCGTCAGAGTACCGGGCCGGTCGGTAACGGCAGGATCGGCAAAATAGGGATCAGACAGGGCGCATGTAGCGGTTCCTGTGCCTTTGGTTACATTTTTAACGTCGGTCATGATCAAGTAGCAGGGGAAGGCCTCTTCACCGGCTCTGTTGGTGTACCAGTAAAAAGCTATTTCAGCGGCGGTGTCATCAGCGGGAACATAGCCTCTGACGTGCATGGACGCGACACTGGGCTCCGCGCTTTCTCCGGAATAGATGTTGGCGTTGTGTGTGGAAACAACGTCAAAGGCAACCGTATATACCTGGTTGTTTTCCAGGGAGATTTCTACATTGCGGGCTGTTCCGACAGGAATATAGATTTCTTCCGTTTTACTGGAGCCTCCGCAACCTGTGAGCACGGACGTGCACAAAAAGGAGGGGAGGAGCAGAGATGCCATGATGCAAAAACGAGTATTCATATAGATGGAGGATATTGAAATTATATGAGTAAGACGGAAAGGGATGATTAGTTGCTGTAAGTAATGGTGACGTCTGCACTGACGCCATTGAGAGTTTGCATTTCTTGTCCTGCGGGCTGGCGTGAAAGCGTTCCTCCTTCGCCGCCTACGGATGCATGGGTGGATTGGTCAAATTCCAGAGCAGGGAGGTCCATGGAATATGCCGTAGTATTGTTTTTCCCTGCAATCCAGCGCAGGTTCAGAGTAGCTGCATTATTGCCCGTCTTGTGGTAAATCACGGTTGGAGAGCCATTCCATTCTTCAATATTCTGTCCACGGGTTTGAAGACTGGACTGTCCGTTGGTGGCGGTGATCAGTTCAAAAATATTCGGGAAATCCGATGCCGTTATTCCCAGCCTGATAGATAATACGGTACCGTTGAGAGTATCGGGGGCATTGCCGCCGCTACTGCTGCTTCCGCCGCATTGCGTCAAAAAGAGAAGTCCAAGGGAACAGCAGGCCAGGGAGATTTTCTGGGAAAGAGGGAGCATAACAAATAACTGTAGATAATGTTTATTGAAGGAGATTGTAGTATTTCCTATGATCTGTCAAGGAAGGAAATTTGGAAAATGGAACCCCTTTCAGAAAGGGGATGGAAGAGGATTTCGGCTTGCCATTGCTGATCTTCCCCCTTCCTCCTTTTCCCGGTTCTGCTGTGTTGGTACTTGACTTTTCAGAGGCAGAAGTTATGAAACGGGCACCAGTATGCTCCTTTTCTCCTCGGTTTGCAGCTTTTTCTGGAGTCCATTCAGAGTGGCTCGGTGGAGGACTCTGTTGGGTTTCTGTATTTGCGCCGTTGCATGTACTTCCTGTTCCGTGGATAAGCACATGGAAAGAAAAACGGTGGAGCTGATGGATAAAATGGCTGCCATCCCCAACTGGGATGAACTGCCCCGGAGGGAAATCTCATGGGATACGGCAATGGCCGTCATGATGGAGGGAAATTTGGATTTGAAGCGCTCGGAACAGGCTCTCAGGGCTACGGAACGTTCTGTTATCAGCGTATATACCCAGGTCATTCCGGGCGTGAACCTGGATTGGATGCTGACAAAAGAGCTGAGCGAGCTGACCCGTGTAACAGCGCAGGATGTAGAGTATAATACCAATATTCTGTTTAATATGCCGTCCCTGACGCAGATACCTTTTGATTATTATTCGGCCAAATCCGCCGTTTATACGGCCCGGAAAACCTTGGAGATGAAAAAAAGGGAGCTGGTGTCCAGGCTGTACCGGCAGGTACTTTCCTATCAGAATGCATGTGTCAGCCATAAGAACCGGCTGGATGCCGTGCCCTATGACGATGATGGAGTTCAGAAGAAATTGATCCAGGATGACTGGGAGAAGAGAGTGAGTGAAATTTCCCAGGGATTTGCTGTCCTCATGGGGAATATGGATGCCCAGTGGCTCGTCAGGCCTGAAACGATGCCCAGGGTGGACTGGAGGAAATACAAGAGTGCTTCCCGCCATTTGGATTTGCTGGTGGTGACCATGGTAGCCATGGAATTGGAAGCTTCCAGGTTGCAGGTTTTAAATGCCAAGATGAAGTTTTTCCCATCCGTGGATATTAATTTTTACAGCCCTACCTTGTTTTCCAGTACGGGCGGCACTTACCAGGGGTTCTTTGCAGGCGCCGGAGACATGCAGGTGAATATGAGCCTGCGTGAAGAATTGGACACCCGGCTGACCTCCTGGTTCCAATACAAGACGGCCAAGGAAAATCATGATCTGATGCAGAAAAAGGTTGTGATGGATTTGCAGCAGAGGCGCATCAAGGTGGCCGCGCTGATGGAGAGCAGGAAAAGGTTTGAAATCTGGAAGAAAGTCATTTTGAAGGAAATTGAGTTTAAAAAGTCCAGGATGGCTTTATCAGGCAAGGAATATCTGGCGCAAAGGAAGGATATTAAAACCATGCATGAGAATCTGGATGCGGAAGCCGCCAAGAATGCGGAAGTGGAAGCGGCGCTCATCATGGAGTACGGCTGGCTGAAATAAGGGGAAGGCGGAGCGGCCCTGTGTGACTGCGGTGCCTTCCTTTCTTGATGCCTTCAAAGGCTTGTGTTACGGTCCGGACATGCAAAAAGTTCGGCAGCCCGTAGGCATGGCGTTGATGATTCTGGCTTTTCCGGCCGCCATTTACGGGGCGTTCCCGTGGGGAATCGCCCTGGGGGCCTTTTTGTTCCTGCTGGGGGTGGGCGTGGCGGTCAGCCGTTTTTCCGCCATTGTCTGGTCATGGTGCCTGTTTTCCCTGGGGATTTATCTGGCCGCGCCTTTTATCTGGATGTGGAATCCGGACTATTTTTTCAGCCGCCCGTTTGACGTTCTGTTCGTGAGCGGCTGTTTGGTGGGCAGTCTGGTTCTGCTGACGATCCGGTTTGCGGTAGTTCCCGTGCTGTGGCCTAAAATCTTCCGCCATTTTGTAGAGGGAAGCCCCACGCTGGAGGACTTGGCTCCGGAGAAGGGAAGGACGGTGGTGGAACTGCGGAACGGCATTAAACGCAGGCAGGTGAATTTCCTGTTCGGGCATGCGGATGAGGAACTGGTGGAGAAATGGGGGAAAATAGCCCAGGGCATCGCGGCGCTTTCCAGGAGCCGTAAACGGCTGGCGGCTTGGGTAGTAGGTATTCTTCTGGTCTGGCCCGCAGCCGTGTTTTTCCTTTCCGGAGGCATGGGCGGCGCGCTGGACCGTGACATTGACCGCATGTGGGAAACCCGTCCGTTCCGCAACAGCATGGTAGTTTCCACCCCTGCGGCCATGAATGCGGCGCGGCGCGTTTTCAAGGATGCCCGCGCCCTGCGGGGAATGACGATGGAACAGGCGCGCACGTGGCTGAAAACGGACCGCAGGAATGCCGCCTTCAAGCTGGGCAAGCCCCGCTACGATTTTGAAAAGGATGAAACCGTGCTGGTGCTTTCGGACGGGCGGGATTCCATTCGCCTGGTGGCGGTCTTCAATGACGCCGGGCAGATTACCCATTCCTGGCCGGAAGAATACATGACCCTGATGGTCAGGGATTTGGAGAAAAACTAAATGCCGGAGACAAAGGTTTGAATAGGGCCTTTGAGCTTTGGTGTTTGGCCCTTGCGGAACCCCTGCGGATTTCCGCTACAGCGTGCGTTTTTGCGGAGGCGTCAGGTTCAGCCTGCCTTCACTGATGTGGATGCCCATGCCGCTTTCCTCAATCATGTGGATGAGCGGCAGATAGGCCTGGAGCAGGTTTTCAAATGCGGGAAGGAGAAAGATCATGTAGCCCTGGGGGACGGAAAGGCTGCCGATGGTGCCGCCCACGTGGATACCCCCCGGCAGAGTCTCGTCATTGTAGAATTCAAAGCGGGTCTGCACCGCCATGTAGTTGTGCGGGTCCATGGACTGGAAGGGCGTCAGGAACAGGGAAATCGTCTGGCGGGAGTCGATGCCCGTATAGCGTTCAATGATGATTTCCATGCAGCCTTCCCCGATGGCGCCGTCCGGCTGTTCCTTGCCGCCGTGCAGCCGGATGCCTACCGCCGGATTGGTGGCGAAGATGGCCAGGGCTCCGTGCTGCTGCGGATGGACGGAGGAGGCCAGGTAGCGGTTGATGTCTTCTTCCGAGAAGGAAACGGAGGCGTCCCTGTTAATGGCCTGTTTCAGGATTTTGGGGATGTCCGGAGCGTTTTCCTTTTGGCGGAAGCCGGGCAGGTCAGCCGTGTTCTGCGGGCTCCAGGAGGAATAAATCAGCCAGGAAATAGCCGCCAGAATGGCTATGGTGAACAGGAAGATAAGATTGCCGATCAGGGAGAAGGGCGTTTTTTCACGGACGGGTTTCTCCTGGCCGGCCTGTTCCTCCGGATCGTAGAAATGTTCCACGATGTTTTCATGTTCCGGCAGGTCGTGCAGGGATTCCCTGCCGGCGGAGCCGTTCCGGGTGGCGCCTTCGTTGTCGGAGTTGGAGGACATGGTGCGGAGGGGTTACGGGAGTCTGGGGAATTTGGAGAAGTCGGGTGCGCGTTTTTCGACGAAGGCGTTTTTGCCTTCCTTCGCTTCCTCGCTCATGTAGTAGAGCAGGGTGGCGTTTCCGGCCAGGTCCAGCAGGCCCATCTGTCCGTCGCAGTCAGCGTTCAGGGAGGCTTTCAGGCAGCGGAGGGCCAGGGGGCTGTGCCGGAGCATCTGGCGGCACCAGGAGAGCGTTTCCTCTTCCAGCTTTTCCAGAGGCACCACGGTATTGACCAGTCCCATGTCCAGCGCTTCCCGCGCGTCGTACTGCCTGCACAGGTACCAGATTTCCCGAGCCTTTTTCTGGCCCACGATGCGCGCCAGGTAGGAGGAGCCGAGACCGCCGTCAAAGGAGCCGACCTTGGGTCCCGTCTGGCCGAATTTGGCGTTGTCCGCGGCGATGGTGAGGTCGCAGACGACATGGAGGACGTGCCCACCGCCGATGGCGTAGCCGGCCACCATGGCGACGACGGGCTTGGGCATGGTGCGGATGGTGCGCTGCACATCCAGAATATTCAGGCGCGGCACGCCGTCTTCACCGATGTAGCCGGCATTTCCGCGCACTTTCTGGTCGCCGCCGGAGCAGAAGGCGTCAGGGCCTTCCCCGGTCAGGATGACCACGCCCACCTTGGGGTCTTCATGCGCGGCGTTGAGGGCGTTGAGCATTTCATGCACGGTCTGGGGACGGAACGCGTTGCGGACTTGGGGGCGGTTGATCGTGATTTTCGCGATGCTGCCGTCGTCCGTTGTTTCATACTTGATATCCGTATATTCCCTGGCGGTGGTCCATTGTGCGCTCATGCGGACTACTTTAATAAGGCGTCCGTCAATGGGAAGCTTAAAATGCGCCGCCTTCCGGGTGTATGCGGACTTGGGCGGGGGGAAAGGCGGCGGAGCGAGGGAGCAGGCGTTTTTTCTGCGTTTTCCGGGAGACAGGCTCTGGAAAAGCGTGGACGGAGCCGGGCGGCAATCTTTTTCCTTCATCCCGGTTTTCCGCTGCTTTTCCGGAAGGCTTCCCGGTGACGGAAGCTGGCGGCATTTGTAATTTACGGCATGCGCTTCTGTGCTACATTGGGAACGGTATGATACATGACCTACTGGTGCGCGGCGTGACGGTGTTTCCCGGGAGCGAACATTTTGAGTTTGTCCCCGGAATCAATGTGGTGGTGGGCGGCAATGATTCCGGCAAGAGCCATCTGCTGAAATTGTGCTATACCGTAGCCAAGTGGAGCGCGGACGGGGGCAGGAAGTCCCTGCCGGAGAAATGGGCGGAGGAACAGCGGCTCCGGAAGGACCTGATGCGGGTGTTTGCGTCCCGCGGACTGGCCGGGCTGACGGCACGGAACCGCGGGAACGCCCATGCCCATGTGGAGGCCTCCATGGAGGGGGACGGGGTGCCGGAAGGCATGGGGAACCTGGTGTTTGATTTTCAGGCGGGGCATGAGGAGGAGGGGCTGAGCATTCAGGAGATGCCCAAACGCTTCCTGAACGTGCCGGTGGTGTTCCTGGCGGCGCGGGAGGTTCTGACCATTTACCCGAGCTTTGTACAGGTGGGGAGCAGGTTCCCCCGAGTTCCTGGACGGGGAGCTGGGACCTCTGCCGTTACCTGGACGTGGATGCGGCAGCGGAACCTATCAGCACGGACGCCGGGCGCGTGGTCGCCAGGCTGGAGAAGATCATCGGCGGGGAGGTGGTGAAGCGCGACGGACGGTTCTTTTTGCAGCGTCCCGGGCAGCAGCCGATCGAGATGAGCCTGGTGGCGGAGGGCTTCAAAAGGCTGGGCACGCTGAGCTACCTGATCCGGAACGGTTCCGTGAAAAGAGGCTCCGTGCTGTTCTGGGATGAGCCGGAAATGAACCTGAACGCCTCCCATCTGCCCGTGCTGGTGAAAACCCTGACGGGGCTTGCCAAGACGGGGGTGCAGGTGATTCTGTCCTCCCACAGCCTGTTCCTGCTGCGGGAGCTGATGATTCAGCTTTCCGAACCCCGCAATGCCATGGTGCAGAGGAAGTTTTTCGGGATGAGCGTGCCGCGGGGAGACCGCTCCGGGGTAAAGGTGACCTGGGGGGAATCCCTGGAGGATGTGGGGCCTATCGAATCTCTTGAAGCGGAAATCGAGCAGGCGGACAGGTATTTGAAGCTGAGCTATGAGTCATAAGCCGTCAGAAGCTCATTACGTGGAGGGAGTCCACCGTTTCTGGATCGATGAAGGCTACGTCGTGTGCCGCATTGAATGCTCGGACTATTATGCCCGGCAGGCGCAGAATTTCTGCGGAGGGTGCAAGGAGATGGACTTCCTGCTGTATCATCCGGAACGCCGGGATTTATGGCTGGTGGAGGTGAAGGACTACCGTTTTGACGCCCGTCCCAAGGTGGGGGAACTGGTCTGCGCCCTGAGCCGCAAGGTCCGGGATACGATGTTTCTTCTCCGGGCCGCTTCCGTGGCCGCCCCGCATGAAGAGCCGGCGGAGGGCATTTCCCTGAGGGATTTTTCCATTCTGGCCTCGGAGGCGGAAACGCTTCACCTGGCTTTTCTGCTGGAAATGGGCATGGGCGGCGTCTGGACGGACGGCGGCCTGCTGGCAAACGTCAAGAACCTGCTGGTGGGCTCCATGCGGTTTCTGGATGCGGAGCTGATCTGCGCGCCCATCACGTATCCCCACCGCATCGGCCCGTGGCGCGTGACCTCCGCCCACGGGGAGGTGAGCAAGCGGGTGGAAATCCGGCGCGCCAGGAAACTGGCGGAAATTCAGGAACAGCGGCGGCGGGAACGGCTGGAGGCGCAGGAGGAGAGCGCCTGGCAGGAAAAGAGCCGGAAGGGGAGCGGCTTTCATCCGGCGGAAACGGCGGAAAAGATGCCCCAGTGGAAGCGCCGCCTCCAGCAGCGCATGAACGGGGAAAGCGCGAATCACGAGGGACGACGCAGAAAAAGGAAACGGGACTGAATCCCGCGCTGTCTATTGCCTCATTGCCGGAAGGCGCTTCCGGGCCCGGAACGGTCCGGTTCCATCCTGCGCCGGCTGTATGGCATGTCTCGGAAAAAAGTTTTATTTTACAAGGACTCGCGTATCATGCCGCCCGATTCATTAACTTCTGTGTGCTAACCACATTATGTCTGACAGAATGCCACCCAGTCCTCCTCGTCCTCCCAAATTTCCCGGCTCCGGAAAGCCCGAATCCCCCAACTGGGGCGTGTGGGTCATGGTTCTTCTCATTGCAGGCGTCCTCGCGTTCGGATTTTTCACCCCGGAATCCTTTGGACTGGGGCCCCGCAAGGAAAACCTGGAATCCTTTGAAGCCCAGTACAAGGCGGGCCGCGTGGTGCTGAACGATCCGAAGGCCCCCGTGGAAGTGGTGCTGAGCGAGAACGGCTCTGAAGGCGTCATCCATGCGCTGGTTTATAAAAAGGACATCCAGCCGAAGGTGGAAATGAAACCCTTCGTGCTGTCCTATTCCATGTCCCTGCCGGACCGCGACAAGCCCCTGCTGAACGAGCTTTCCGGCTACAGGATGGTGGAAAGCCCGTACCGGACGGAGGCGGGGAAAAATGTTTCCATTATTCCTGAAGAAGCGCAGAAGCTTTCCGTGCCCGAGTTCAACCGCCTGGCTCTGGAAGGCCGCATCGCGGGCGGAAATGAGGGCCTTCTCCTGGCGGAAGACGGGAACCAGAACGTGCTGGTCGGCCAGATTGTCACCCGCATCTGGCCTGCTGCCACGGGGGACGCCTCCGTGGACAAGCAGCGTTTTGAACGCGTGGAAGTGCCTTTTACCCTGGAATTCCAGGGAGACCGGGTCAAACAGTTGCTGGGACCGGATACGAAGTTCAAGCGCGAGTCCGGCTCCTGGGGCGGCATTCTGCTGAACCTGCTGCCTATCGTGCTCATTCTGGTAATCCTGTTCTTCATGTTCCGCGCGCAGAGCGGCGGGGCCAGGGGCGCCATGAGCTTCGGCAAGAGCCGGGCGCGCCTCATCGCCCCGGACAAGAACAAGGTGACGTTCAAGGACGTGGCCGGCATCAGCGAGGCGAAGGAGGAGGTATGGGAACTGGTGGAATTCCTGCGCAATCCGGAAAAGTTCCGTGACCTGGGCGCCACCATTCCCCGCGGCGTGCTGATGGTGGGCTCTCCCGGTACGGGCAAGACCCTGCTGGCACGCGCCATCGCCGGGGAATCCAATGCATCTTTTTATTCCATCAGCGGTTCGGACTTTGTGGAAATGTTCGTGGGCGTGGGCGCGAGCCGCGTGCGCGACATGTTTGAGCAAGCCAAGAGAACGGCCCCCAGCCTGATTTTCATTGATGAAATTGACGCCGTGGGCCGTCAGCGCGGCTACGGCATGGGTGGCGGCAATGACGAACGGGAGCAGACGCTGAACGCCCTGCTGGTGGAGATGGACGGTTTTGAAAACAACTCCAATGTGATCGTAATTGCGGCGACCAACCGTGCGGACATCCTGGACCCGGCGCTGCTCCGTCCGGGCCGTTTTGACCGGCAGGTGGTGGTGAACCTTCCGGACGTCCGGGGGCGCGAACAAATCCTCCAGGTGCACGCCAGAAAGGTAAAAATGGCTCCCGGAGTCGGTTTTGCGCGCATTGCCCGCGGCACGGCCGGCTTCTCCGGAGCCCAGTTGGCCAACCTGATCAATGAAGCCGCCCTGCTGGCCGCCCGCAAGGGATTGAAGGAGATTACGGAAGCGGAACTGGAAGAAGCCCGCGACAAGGTCAGTTGGGGCCGCGAACGCCGCAGCCTGGCGATCAATGAACGCGGGCGCCGCATTACCGCCGTGCATGAGGCGGGACACGCCATCTGCCTGTTGAAGACCCCGCACAGCGAACCTCTGCACCGGGTGACCATCGTTCCCCGCGGGGGAGCCCTGGGCATGACCATGTGGCTTCCTTCGGACGACAAGATGCACCAGCTCCGGTCGGAGATGCTCGACCAGCTCGTCGTGGCGATGGGCGGCCGCTGCGCTGAACAAATCGTCTTTGGCGACGTGACCAGCGGAGCTACCGGAGACATCAAGAGCGCCACCAGCCTGGCCCGCCGCATGGTGTGCGAATTCGGCATGAGCGAGAAACTGGGGCTGATCGAATACGGCGAACACCAGGGGGAAGTGTACATTGCCCGCGACCTGGGGACGCGATCCCGCAATTATTCCGAATCCACGGCGGAACTGATTGACTCGGAAGTCCGCTTCCTGGTGGACAGCGCCTATGAACGCGCCATGACCATCCTGACGGAGAACCGGGACAAGCTGGACATGCTGACGGAAGCCCTGATGGAATTTGAAACGCTGGAAGGCTCCCAGGTCATGGACATTCTGGAATACGGGGAAATGAAGAATCCTCCCGCCAAGGTGACCCCGCCTCCCATGCCTTCGGAGGTGGAAGAGCAGCCCGGGAAGGGTGATTCCGGTTCTTCCGTGAAGAAGGATGCCGAAGAAGACCACGCGGAGGAACGGAAGAAGGAGAGTGGCCAGACGGAGCAGGACCCCTTTTCCTACAATCCCGTGGAGGAGTACGGCAAGGACGGCGAAGAGAAGAAATAATCCAATAGAAACGAATCAATTATGGTAGCCAACGATGCGATGGAACTGGCCAGGATGTGCGCCCGCGCCGCGGATGACGCCAAGGCTGAAAATGTGCGGGTGTACGACCTGCGCGGCATGTCTTCCCTGACGGATTTCATGGTGGTGTGCACGGGCTTGTCCGTCCCCCACCTGCGCGCCGTCATCCGGGAGCTGGAAGAATCCGTCCGGGAAAAGACGGGCGCCCTCCCCACCTATGTGGAAGACACGCCCGTGGCGCTGTGGTCCGTGGTGGACTACATTGACGTGATGGTTCACATCATGGGGCAGGAAACGCGCGAATTCTACGGTATGGACACCCTGTGGAAGGATGCCCCCTTGGTGGAGTACTAACCCCCGGTGATCTGAATTTTCCGCCGTGCCTCTGTCTGACAGCGGCACGGCTTTTTTATCTTTCCGGAGAGGGGGGACGGCTTGTTGGCCGTCCGTCGGAGCAAAGGAATCGGTGACAGGATGTTTGCGCTCCTCCGCATGATGGGGGCCTGATCCGGCCCGGAAGAAAAAAGGGGCAATGATTGTTGCGTCAGCGCATTTTCTTTACCAGGGATTTGGGGGCGCTCTCCCCGGTTTTTCCTTGGAAAAGCGGCATGGCGGCCCGGTTCTAACAAGATTCCAATCTTGCCTTGCAGCCGCAATCAGATTACTCTTTCACCGTTATTTATGAGTAATTCCGGACCTACCTCCACCCCGATGATGGATCAGTACCTTCGCATGAAGAAGGGCTTGCCGGAGGACGTCCTGCTGTTTTTCCGGCTGGGGGATTTTTATGAGATGTTCTTTGAGGACGCCAAGGAGGCTTCCTCCATTCTGGGCCTGACGCTGACCAAGCGCCACGGCATTCCGATGTGCGGGGTGCCTCACCACAGCGCGGAAGGGTATATTGGCCGCCTGGTGAAGGGAGGGAAGCGCGTGGCGATTGCGGAGCAGACCACCATTCCGCAGCCGGGCAAGCTGGTGGAGCGGGAGCTGACCCGCGTGATTTCCGCCGGAACCCTGGCGGATATGAATTTGCTGGATTCTTCCCGCCACAATTACATCGTGGCTCTTTATAAGGATAAAAAGCATTTCGGCCTGGCATGCGTGGACCACACCACGGGGGAATTTTCCGTGGCCCAGTTTGAGCACATGGACCTGCTTCTGGACGAGCTGTCCCGCATCAATCCTTCCGAACTTCTGGTCAGCGACGAGCAGACGGACTGCTTCCCCGGCGCCCATCCCACGCTTTATTACGACGGGTATACGTTCCTGCCTTCCACGGCTATTCCCAATCTGCTGAGCCACTTCCGGGTGCATTCCCTGGACGGTTTCGGCTGCGGGGAGATGACCGCCGCTTTGGGGGCGTCTGGCGCGGTGCTTCATTACCTGGGCTACCAGCTCCGCCGCCCTACGGACCATTTGCGCCGTATTTCCGTGCGCGCCACGGAGAGCGCCGTGCTGATTGACCAGGCCAGCCAGAGGAACCTGGACCTGGTGGATTCCCGCGGCGGCGTGAAGCTTTCCCTGCTGGGAACCCTGGACAGGACGAGCACCCCGATGGGCGCGCGCAAGCTCCGGGACTGGCTGCTCCACCCCTTGTGCGACCTGGAAAAGCTCCAGGCGCGGCAGGAGATGATCTCCGTTCTTTTGCAGGAACCCTACCTGATGAGCAAGCTGCGGGAGAGCCTGAAAAACGTCCGGGACATGGAACGGCTGACGGGCCGCATTTCCCAGGGCGCGGGGAACGCCCGTGACCTCCAGGCGCTGGCTTCCTCCCTGGGGCGCATTCCCGCGCTCAGGGATGATCTGGAATCCCTGCCCGGAGGCGGGGAAATGCTGGAAAGCATCCGCTCCCGCATGGGCTGCTTTGACGAGCTGGTAGACCTGCTCCAGCGCGCCCTGGTGGATGAGCCGCCCGTGACGATCAAGGAGGGCGGCATCATCCGGGAAGGGTACCACGCCGGGCTGGATGAGTTGCGCCTGGCTTCCCGCGACGGGAAGGAGTGGCTGGCCCAGCTCCAGGAGAAGGAGCGCAGGCGGACGGGCATTGATTCCCTGAAAATCCGCTTCAACAACGTTTTCGGCTACTACATTGAAGTAACCAAGAGCCATTACGACAAGGTGCCTCCCGACTACCAGCGCAAGCAGACGCTGGTGAATGCGGAACGCTTCGTCACCCCGGAGCTCAAGCAGATGGAGAATACCATCCTGGGGGCGGACGAACGTTCCCGCCAGGTGGAGTATGAACAGTTCCTGCTGCTGCGGGAGGAAGTGGGGCGCCACATTGATGGCATCCAGATTACGGCGGACGCCATGGCGGACCTGGACGTGCTGCTGGGGCTGGCGGAGGGCGCGCAGCAGTACCAGTACTGCCGCCCCGTGCTGGACAATTCCATGACCCTGCGCATTGTCAACGGCCGCCATCCCGTTATCGAGCAGAATGTTTCCGGCGACGTGTTCGTGCCCAATGACGCCTTTCTGGAACCGGAGGAAAACCGCCTCATCCTGCTGACCGGGCCCAACATGGCGGGCAAGAGCACCTATATCCGCCAGGTGGCCCTGATTACGCTGATGGCCCAGATCGGGGCTTACGTTCCGGCGGAGTCCGCCCACATCGGCCTGGTGGACCGCATTTTCTGCCGCGTGGGAGCCAGCGACGACCTGGCGCGCGGGCAGTCCACCTTCATGGTGGAAATGAGTGAGACGTCCCTGATTCTGAACAACGCCACGGAGCGTTCCCTGATTATTCTAGATGAAATCGGGCGCGGAACCGCCACCTTTGACGGCCTTTCCATCGCGTGGGCCGTGGCGGAATACCTGCATGACGAATTGAAGTCCCGCACCCTGTTCGCCACGCATTACCATGAACTGACGGACCTGGCCCGTTCCAGGGCCGGCGTGCAGAATTACAATGTGGCCGTGCGGGAATGGAAGGAGGAGATCGTGTTCCTGCGCAAGATCGTGCAGGGGGCGGCGGACAAGTCCTACGGCATCCAGGTGGCCCGCCTGGCGGGCATGCCTGCCGCCATCGTGGACCGTGCCAAGACCATCCTGTCCCATCTGGAAATGAATTCCACGCGGCCCCGGAAAAAGGAACGCGCCCGTCTGGCGGAACCCAGGGCCAAGAATACGGACATGGACGACGATATGCCCACCGGGGAGTACGCTCAGCTGGAGTTGTTCTGATATGCCTCTGCCCGCAGACATGATCGGCGCCCTGCGCTTCGCCGCCATTGATTTTGAATCCGCCGGGGCTGCCCGGGGGGAGACGGACCAGCCCGTTCAGATAGGCATTGCCGCCTGTCCTTCCCTGGAAGGGGAGCCGGAGCTGTGGACGTCCTATATTTCTACGGACAAACCCGTTTTATGGTCGGCCTCCCAGGTGCACGGCATTACTACGGAGATGCTGGCGGATGCGCCTTCCTTTCCCTCCCTGTGGCCGGCTATCCGTTCCCGCCTGGGGGACGCCGTGGTGGTGGGGCATAACCCCGCCACGGAACGGAAGTTCCTGCGCCGCTTTCCGGGGCACGGCTTCGGGCCGTGGCTGGATACGCTGGCGCTCGGGAAGATGTGCGTGCCGGGCCTGCCGGATTATTCCCTGTCCACCTTGTGTGATTCCCTGGGGCTTACTCCTTCCGTGGATGCGCTGCTTCCCGGCCGCCGGTGGCATGACGCCCTGTATGATGCGCTGGGAAGCCTGCTCGTCGTCCGGTTCCTGGTGCGGGAGTTAAAGCTGTCCTCCCAGCCCCTGGAGGTGCTTGGCAGGGCGTTGGGAAAGTGATTTTCCTTTTCTCTTGGAAAGATTGGCCTGCCGTCCATGCGTATTACAGGGAAGATGAAAGCTCCCGTTTTTCTTGCCGCTTTTCTGCTCCTGTCCCTTTCTTCCGTTTTTGCGGAGAAGCCCCCGGCAGGGATTGTCCCGGATCCCCCGGACGTTCCCAGGATGAACACGCAGCACTGGGTTCCCGCCCGTTACAAGGTAGTCCGGGAGCAGTTGCTGGGGAAGGAGTGCGGCATCCTGTTCGTGGGGGATTCCATCACGCAGGGCTGGGAGCAGGAAGGCGCGGAATGGTGGAAGAAGGTGTTCCTGCCGATGAAGGCGGTCAACTTCGGCGTCAGCGGAGACAGGACGGAGAGCATCCTGTGGCGCATGGAGGATACGGAGCTGGCAGTCAAAACGCCGCCGCGTTACTGCGTTCTGCTGGCCGGGACGAATAACATCGGACGGTGGGAAGGGAAGCAGCCCGCGGAAGAAACGGTAAAGGGCATCCGGGAAGTGGCCGTGCGCCTGCTGAAAAGGTTCCCGGAAACCCGTCTGATCCTGATGGAGGTGACGCCCTACGGTCCCGATCCTTCCGCACCCCTCCGCAAGCGGCAGGAGGAGATCAATGAACGCCTGCGCGGTTTGAAACTGCCCCGGACCACCGTTCTCTCCATTAACGGCCGCCTGTTGAATGCGGACGGAACGTTCCGGGAAGGAATGTTCAGAGACAAGGTGCACCTGACGGCGAAAGGCTACCAGGCCTGGGCGGAGGCGCTGATGCCCCTGCTGAACCGGGAAGGCTGAGTTTTCCCGGTTTCTTGTCCGCCTTGCCGTTGCTTTTGTGGTCCGGACTGGTTTCCGTCTGCGGAAAAGGCCGCTTTCAGCGGTCCATTTCCGTTTCCAGGAATTCCAGCAGGTAGGAGGGGGACAGGAGTTCCCGGGTGACGACCGGCTTTTTGTCGGGCAGGTACAGGGCGTTCACGGGAACCGCCGTGCGTCCCAGGTTTTTGAGTTCCTGGTCAATGGCGGGGTTCGTGCGGGTTTTGTCCGCCTTCATCATGACAATGCCGTATTTCCTGAAGGCGGCCAGCACTTCATCCGTGTAGGACGCCTTGTTGACCTGGCAGGTGGAGCACCACCGGGCCGTGAAGTCCACGTAAACGGGCTTTCCCTCCTTCAGGGCGGCCTGCATGGCTTCCGGGCTCCAGGGGGTCCACACGCTCCCTTGCGCCTGATGGGCGGGAGCCGTAGCTGCGGAGGAATCCGCTGTTCCGGAATCCGCTCCGCGGCCGAACCAGGCGGCTCCTTCCGGAGGGAGCATGTAGTACAGGCCGGCCAGCAGGAAAATCACGGAGAAAACGCCCCCCGTGACGCGGGATTTCCGGCTGCGGTACATGGGGCACCATCTGCCGTACACCCAGAAGGCCATGGAGAACAGCACCAGGCCGAAGAACAGGAACAGGATGTCCTGCGGATGGTTGTCCGCGTCAAAGAACGCAATGTAAATCCACAGGAAGTAGGCGGCGGTGCCGAACATCAGGAAGGACATGGACTGCTTGAAGGATTCCATCCACGCTCCCGGTTTGGGAAGGTATTTGGTCAGGACGGGGAAGGCTCCCAGAATGATGTAGGGCAGGGACATCCCGAGGCCCATCATGGTCAGGCAGAGCACGATGCCCAGCGGCGGCTGGAGCATGGCCGCGCCGATGGCCTGCCCCAGGAACGGCGCGCTGCACGGAGTGGAAATGACCGTAGCCAGGGCTCCGGACCAGAAGGAGCCGGCATAGCCCTTCTGGTGCTGGAGGTCGTTGCCCATGGTGGTGGCCTTGACGCCTATTTCAAAAACGCCGAACATGCTCAGCCCCATGGCGAGCATCAGGCCCAGCAGACAGAAGTTCACCCAGGGGTTTTCAAACCAGAAGGCCCAGTTCACAACGCCTTCCGCGCCGTGGCCCAGCCAGAATTCACTGCTGAAAATACCGGGTCCCGCAGGGGCGCCCCAGTCGAACATGTTCGCTTTCAGCGCAATCAGGATGGCCGTAATGATCCAGAAGGAGATCAGGATGCCCAGCACGAAGGTCAGGGAGTGGGCCAGCACTTTTTTCCGTTCCCCCCCTCCCAGCTGGACGAAGCTCATGATCTTGAGGCCGATTACCGGGAAGACGCACGGCATGACGTTCAGGATGATGCCGCCGATGAACATGAAGAACATGATTTCCCCCAGTCCCATCAGCGGCGGCGCGGGAACGGGTCCGGAAGACGCAGGGGAGGCTTCCGCGGCTGTTGCCGCCGCCTGCGCTCTCTCGGAAAAGGGGCGGTTGTCCGCCGTGATGCTGACGCCTTCCTTCCCTGCGCGCAGGATGCCGGAAAGGCTGGCCAGCGGTTTTCCTTTGTCCGCTTCCGGCAGGTTGTTGGGGTAAAGGCCGTCCGTGGTGTCATTGTACTGCATGGCCAGCTCGTAGTTGGAGCCGTCCAGTTTTTTGAAGGTCTGGGGAGTGGTGGGGTTGATTTCCCCCTGGTCGCAGAAGAAATAAACGGAATCTTCCGGAACCGGTTGCCCGTTCGTCCTGAGGTGCAGGGTGACGGTTTTTCCTTCCTGGGAAATCCGGGCCTTCAGTCCCTGCGCCCATGCGGGGGTGGAAAGTCCCGCCATGCCGCCGGACAGTTCGGCCGCGTCGGGGGCGGCTTGTCCGTCTCCGCGTTTCAGCGTCACGCTGAAGTCTTTGGTCTCCGGTGCGGCGCATTGTTCCGCGCACATTTGCCACGTCATGGTGGTGGTGAAGGTCGTTTCCGCGGGGGCGTCCTTTTCCGGAGTCACGCGGAAGGCCATTTTCGCCTTCCCGCTGTAACCGTAAAAATCCACGAGTCCTTTCCCCAATTCCGGAATTTGCCAGAAGGGGCCTTCCACCCGGAAGCCGGGAACGGCCTTGAACGCGGCTTCCATGGGCAGCCCTACCGTTCCCGGATTCTTGTAGTAGACGTGCCAGTGGTCCGGCAGAGTCAGCTCCGTCACGATGACGAAGGGTGTTTCTCCGTAGGACGTGACTGTAGCCTTGGAGGTTCCGGATGCCTGGGGCGTTCCAAAATCTCCCGCGCCGCCGAAGTTCATGGGTCCGAAGTCCTGTGCCGCCCCCGTACCTGCTCCCCCGGCAAAAATACCCAGGGAAACGGCGGCGGCTTTCAAAAAGTTTCTCATAACAAAGGCGGTTACCATAAAGAAAGGGGGGATTCAATGTTTGTGTGTTGCATGGTGCGGCGCCTTGTATAAAATAGGGTCATGGTAAAAACTAAAACGACATACGAGGGCGGCCTCCACTGCTCCATGGTTCATGAGCCTTCCGGGGCCAAGCTTTCCACGGATGCCCCCGTGGACAACAATGGAAAGGGCGAGTCCTTCTCCCCCACGGACCTGGTAGGCGCGGCGCTCGCCGGCTGCATGAGCACGATCATGGGCATTGTGGCCGAACGCAAAGGAATTAAGCTGGAAGGCATGACGGTGGAAGTGGGCAAGCACATGAATGCTGACCCGCGCCGCATCGGCAAGCTGGAAGTGGTCATCACCGTGCCTCTCCCCGCCGATCATCCGGACAGGAAGCTGCTGGAACAGGCCGCCCTGAGCTGCCCCGTCAAGCACAGCCTGCATCCCGATATTGAAGTTCCCATCACCTGGAACTGGGTGGGTTGACAGCCGCCTGTGTTTTCTTGAGGCCGCCTGTGAAAACAGGCGGTTTTTTTATGATGTTAAAAAATGTTGGAAAAATGTAATAATAATTGAGTGAACTTGACTTATATTGTCAGGTTGTGCATTTTTCCGGGCATGAAGAAATTTTTCCCTGTTTTGTGTTTGGTTCCTGTAACAGTGTGCGGGCTTTTGTGCGGATGCGGCGGCGGTTCGGGAAAATCAGGGGATGACGGGAGCGTTTCCCTCAGCGGTCAGCAGGTAAGCCTCTTTGAGGGAGGGGACATGCTGTTCAGGCTTCAGTTCGGCGGACGGGATGTGGACGTCATCAAGATGGAGACGAGAATCGTGTATGATGGGGTTTACACGTACCGGTTCAATGAAAGCGCGAATTCCGGGGTTTTGAATATTGTGCCGGCTTCCAACAGCCGCGCCGCCTGCGCCATGGCGGACGTGAATATTTCCTTTGACGATGCTGAAAGGAGCACGGGCGTGATTGTCTCCGGAACCGTTACGGAAACCGGACCGGACATTGATTTCTCCATTGACGGCGTTCCGCGCCCCATGGCCGGCTGGACGTGCCGCGTGCACCGGGATTGAGTTTCCGCAGATCAGCAGTCCAGGACGAGGGGAAAGTGCTGGCTGAGCGGGTAATCCGTGACCTGGATCAGCTCCACGCCGTAAAGGCTGGCAATGGCCGGAGCCTCGGACTTGTCATACGGCTCGCAGTAATAAATGGTTTTAACGCCATGGGCGCACAGCGCCTGCATGCATGAGGTGCAGGGCATCGTGGTGCATGCCACCACCTTCGCCTCCCCCCTGCGGAACAGGCTGCACAGGTTGATTTCCGCATGCAGCATGTATTTCTGGCGTTCGTCCCGGCTGGCCCAGAAGGTGTCCTGTGCCTTGAAGCCGGGGTACAGGCCGTTGTAGGCGGTGCCGATCACGCGGTTGTCCGCATCCAGGGCGGCGGCTCCCACCTTGCGGTAGGGGTCTTCCGAGCGCAGGGCGGCCGCATGCGCCAGCGTCATTACATACTGCGGAATGGGGAGGCGGGATGATGAGTTACTGTTCATGGTTGGAAGACTGGAGTTCCGCCAGGAAGCCCGACTCGTCCAGATACAGGTTGGGCGGCAGGGAATAGGGGGTGGGGAGCGTAGCCCCGGCGATGACGTTGGAGAGGGGGGGATTCAGGTAAAAGCCCGGGAGAAGGCGTCCTCGCGTTCTGGCCCGCATGCCGAGCTGCACGGTGCCGTCATCCAGCTTGAAGACGCTCCTTTTCATGGACATGGCCAGGATGATGCCGCGGTCCGTGGCGAAGCAGGGGCGCCACCCGATGTTGGGGAGCACCAGGTCTCCGGAGCCGCTGAAATCGTAAAACGGCGTGCGCGTTTCCGGAACCAGGCTGTACAGCCTGCGGCGCAGGAAGTCGGAGCCCGTCACCTGCTTGATGCCCTCCGGCATGCTGTGGTCTCCGTCGCTGATGAGGTACACGGGGGGTGCTGGTGAGGATGGGCCACAGGACGGAGGCCACCGTTTCATGCACTTCGTCATGCCCCACGCTGGTGAGCAGCAGTTCCCGGGGCTGGAGGGAGTTCACGCGCTCCAATTGCTGGGCGTTCATCCAGAAGTCGCACAGGCGGCTCTGGGAGCGGGAGCTGTCCAGCAGGGTGGCCAGCCACTTCCTGAGTTCCGGGTGGTCCGCCTCCACGGTGTCGTTCATCAGGCATTCGGCTATTTCATACCCGGTGAGCCGCGCGTTTTTTGCTAAAACGAGCGGCTTGTGGGCGATGCGCTCCAGGTGGTTCAGGATGGTGTCCCGGCCGATGCTGGCGGCAATTTCCAGGCAGGTGGAGGAGAGCTCCCGCAGGGTGTTGATGACGATGCGGGGGTTGACGGCATCAGGCGCAATGGGTTCTCCGATGGCGGCCGTGAAGCGGTAGGGGACATGGAGGGGGGGCCTTGGAGAAGAAGCGGTTGCCGGAGTAGGAGAAGATGCTCCCCCACAGCTCGTCCATGTAGATGGGCACGATGGGGCAGCGCGATTTCGCCAGCATTTCCAGCCCCCTGCGCGCGGCGCACAGGGTGCCCGTGCGGGTGAGCTGGCCTTCCGGGAAGATGCAGATCACTTCTCCGGCCTTGAGGGCCTGAATGGCCTTGGACAGGGATTCCCGGGGATTCCGGGATGAAATGGGGAGGCAGTTGAAGAGTTCCAGAATCCAGCCGAGCCAGCGGATGGCTACGAATTCCTCCGCCACGATGAAGCGGATGGGCCGCGGACAGATGAGGGAAAGGAACAGCGCGTCCCCGTACGTGACGTGGTTGGAGACGATGATGGCTCCGCCGTCCTCCGGAATGCGGTCCTGGTGGATGATGCGGGAGCGGTAGACGATCCTCATGATCCAGAGGCCCATCATGCGGATGAATTCGCGGGGAATGAGACGGAACGCCACAATCGTGATGACCACGCCCAGGGCGGCCAGCACCCAGAATTGGTTCTGGATGGAGAAGATGTTCCTGAGCATGAGCTGGAAGCCGACGGCCACCAGGCCCATCAGGCAGTCCATCAGATTGCCCGCGGCGATGACCGTGCTGCGGTTGGAGGGATCGCAGTTGTCCTGGAGGTGGGCGTTCAGCGGCACCAGGTACGCGGCGGCGAAGGCTCCCGTGATACCGAAGCCGATGTTGCTGGGCAGCGAGCCGGGAGCGAAGAAGGACAGGAAGATGCAGCCGATGGTGAAGCCGATCGCGCCCAGGGGGATGAGGCCCAGTTCAATTTTTTTACGGCAAATGATGGAGGCTATGACGCCGCCCACCACCGTGCCGCCGCTGAGCCACGCCATGAGAATGGCCGCGGACATGCTGAATCCGGTGCCGTCAATGGGGTGCTCCTGGGCGATCTGGAGGGAGATGAGCATCAGGGCCCCGGCCAGGAACCAGAAGTAGGAGACGCCGATTTCGCTGAGCCTCAGGTCCCGCTGGCTCCACAGGTACTTGAGCTGCACGAAGTGCTCGTAAAAGAGCTTCCACTCGAATTTCCGGGTCTGGTTGGCCGGGTACCGGGGAAGGGACAGGGCCGCAATGGCTACGGGAACGGCGATGCAGGTGAGGATGAGCGTGGGGAAGGCGGCGGCTTCCCAGCCGTCGTTGGAGGAAACTTGCAGGATGTCGAACCAGACGAAGATGCCGATCTGCGCCGCCAGCATGGACAGGATGAGGCTCATTTCCATCAGCCCGGAGGCGTAGCCAAGCTGGCGGGAGCCCACCATGTCCTTCACCACCCCCTTTTTCGCCGGGCTCAGGATGGTCGCCTGGACGGAGAAGACGCAGAACCAGAAGACGGCCATTTCAATGTTCTCATACTTGTAGCACAGGAACATGGCCCCCAGCACCAGGATCTGGAGGAAAGACATGAACTGGATGATGCGGGCCTTGCAGAAGCAGTCCGCCAGCCAGCCGACGAAGGGGGAGAACAGGATGTAGGGCAGTACGAAGATGCAGGCAAGGATGTACTGGAGGGAGTTGACCCAGGAGTCCGGCCCGTACACGGCGCTGTTGGCGGCCAGCCAGACGCCCAGGGGAATCAGCAGGAACTGGGCGGCTTTTTCATTGAAGGCGTTCTGGGCTTGAATGAGAATCAGGGAATAAAAGCCCCTCCATTCCTTTTTTGAGGGCATTTTTTTCTTAGATGTCTGTACGTCATCCATGTGGGGCGGATTGTAGCAGATCACAGGGGGTAGGGAAGGATAATCTGTTTCCGTACCGGAGCGCTCCGGGGAAGGCGTGCAGGAGGCTTTTTCCCGATTTTTGGAAAGGAAAAGGATGCGGGGACGGTGGAACGGCCATGGCCGGACGGAGGTGAAAGCGTGTATTCCCGCAGTGAAGCGGAGGACGCGCCACCGGGCCTGAAAACCCCCGTGGAGCGCCGCAGCCCCGTACGGCTTTGCACGGATGAGGGGCCGGAAGCCGGAGAATCCTTGTCATGAAGCGGTTCGGTAAACAGGCTTTATGGTTGACATGAAGGTAGGGGGCCGTAGGATGCTGGCAGAAAGCTATCACCCGAAGAGAGATCATATGAATACTTCCCAGACGATAGGCGTGCTGCTGGCCGCAGGCGCAATCCTTCTGCCTTCCTGTGAAACGGAACGCGTGAATGAACGCCCCATCGGCATTTATCCTACGGAAAATGTCTATCCGTCCGGCTCCGGCGCCATGGGCGCCCAGGGCAGCAGCCTGTTGAATGAGATTCAGCGTGAAAATTCTCTGGATCCGGTAGCGGGTCAGAATTCCGGCTTCAATCCGGATCCGGCCCAGACCAATTCCGGCACCATCGGCAACATGGTGGGGGGCACCAACAATATCACGCCTCCGACGCCCGTTGCGCCCAAGCCTGTCGTTCCCAATCCCGTGAGTGACTCTGCCAATTCCGGCATTGCCGCTCCCAGGCCCGTGGAGCCCTCCACTGCCTCCTCCATTCCCGTGGCGTGGCCCACGGCGGACCCCACGGTGGTGGTCAGCCCGTATGACCGCACCAAGAAGATTAAGATTCTGAACCGGGGCACCAACAAGCCCTACCCTTCCGGTACCGTGCTGCGGGACACCAACTTCCCGAACGAGATCAAGAAGTTCCGCGTGCCCTGATGCGGCCGCCGCAAAAAGATGATGCCCGCGCCCCTGAACATGCTGTATGTTCCGGGGCGCTGGTGTATTCTACCCCCTGTGAAACCATGAGCGAAGCTTCCAGAAAACAGCTTTCCTTTTCCTCCGTAGCCATTCTCGGCCCCGGCCTTCTGGGCGGTTCCCTGGCGCTTGCCGTCAGGAAGCAGCTGCCGCATGTCCACGTGCGCCTGTGGGGCAGGAGGGAGGAGCCGCTGGAATATGCCCGCTCTTCCGGAGCCGCCCATGCCGCCTCCACCCGGTTGGAAGAGGTGGTGGAAGGCGCGGACCTGGTCGTGCTGGCTACCCCGGTGGGCGTGATGTCCCGCCTCGTTTCCGGAATGCTCCCCCTGCTGAAACCGGGCGTGCTGGTGACGGACGTGGGTTCCGTGAAGGGCTGCGTCCACCAGTCCGTGGGTTCCGCTCTGACGGAAACCGGCGTGGCGTTTATCGGCTCCCATCCCATGGCCGGTTCTGAAAAGCAGGGCATGGAGCATGCCTCCGGGGAGCTTTTCCGGGACGCCACGTGCATTCTGACCAATGACGAGCACGTGCATGAAGACATGCTGCTGCTGCTCCAGCGGTTCTGGGAGCGCGTGGGCTGCCACTGCATCCGCATGAAAGCGGCGGACCATGATTCTTCCGTAGCCCGCATTTCCCATATACCGCATGCCTTGTCCGCCCTGTGCGTCCACACCGCCCTGGACGGGGGGGATGTGAAGCTGCTGGGGCTGGTGTCCGCCGGCGGTTTTCGCGACACCACCCGCGTTTCCATGGGGGAACCGTCCATGTGGGCGGAAATCCTGACGGAGAATGCCCCCGCCGTCCTGGACCGGCTGGACGAAGCCCTGTCCCAGTTGGGGGAGGTGCGGAACCGGCTGGCCTCCGGAGACAAGGAGGAGGCGCTGCGGGAATGGCTGAAGGCCGCGGCGGAGAGCCGGGCGCAGGCTCTTGGCCTGTGAGAGGCGCCGGGAGCGTTCTGCTGCCGGATGTGCCTTTGCAGGAAGGGAAAGGAACGGCCTGTTATCAAATTGTTAACAATCCGGGATGGACGGCCCGATGTTCCGTTTTATACTTGCCCCATGCGTTTATCCAACATGAATACCCCGCGCCGCCGCCGCCAGGGGCGCGGTTTGCACCGTGCCGCCGCCATTGGGAGCCTGCTTGTCCTCGGGCAGTCCGCCTATGCTGAGACTAAACCCGCCGCCGCAGAGGAGGGCGTGCAGGAAATGCCGGAACGCGTGATGACCATCCGTTCCAAGTCCCTGCGGGCGGAGACGGTCAGTTCCGCCACCCTCACGAACATGAAGACGGAAGAAGTTCCGCAAACGGTAAACGTTATTACGCGGGATCTGATGGATTCCAAGGGTTCCGATTCCCTGGTGGAGGCCCTGCGCATGGATTCCTCCGTCAATACGGGGGGGGACATGCTGCTGTCCCGCACGGCGGACCAGTACACCATCCGCGGTTTTGCCGGCACCGATGTGCAGATAGGCAACATGCCTCTTCCCCGCGGCATGGGATACGGCATGGATACGTCCCTGATAGAAAATATTGAAATTGTCAAAGGCCCCATCGGGTCTATTTCCGGCGGCCAGACCAGTACGCTCGGGGCATACGGCGCCGGCGGTTCCATTAACCTGATCCTGAAGGCGCCTGATTTTGAGGAACGGACGGAGTTGACGGCTTACGCCCGTCTTTCCCATCACGGGCAGAAGTACCGCGTAACTATTGACGACACCCGGTACAGGGGTGATGAAACGGACGGTTTTGCCCTGCGCACGGTGGTAGCCGCCGAGTATGAACGCCCGTTCTGGCTGAGCAACGGAGCCAACGGTGGCCAGAAGTACACGGTTTCCCCCATTTTCCGCTGGCAGCATGATTCCCGTACCAAGACGGTGCTGACGACCAGTTTCCAGTACCAGAATTCGCCGACGACGATGGGCATCCCCGTGCTGGGCGGCCACTTTGTGGGGCCGTATGACGCCTGGTACGGTTCTCCGAGCGGAAGGCTCAATTCCAAATCCCTGCTGGCGATGCTGGATTTCGAGCGCAAGCTGGAGAAGGTCTGGACAATCCGCATCGGCGGCGGCATGGGGTACAGCGATGTGGACTACAATGTCTGGGGCATTTCTTCTTCCGCCGGACGCGGAATGAGCACGGAGGATTATTACAACCAGATGATTGCTTCCGGAAAGGCCAAATACGAAGCCGCATGGAGCGACGAGTGGAACATCAACTGGAATTTCTATTCCAACGCGCTGGCGGAGTTCAAGACCGGACAGGTGGAGCATGAAGCCCTGATGGGCGTTTCCTACACGGGGAGCAGCACCTATGGCGACGGTTCCAGCCTGGTGACGAACGCTACCGCGAACACGAACGGCTATTTCTCCCTGTACAATCCTCCGCCCTTTTTCCCCGCCGGGCGCGACTATTCCGGAGCCAATGCGACGGATACCGTGGTTCAGCGGGCGGGCGTCCTGCTGCAGGATGTCCTTAGCTACGGACAGTGGCGTTTCCTGGCCGGCGTGCGCGGGGACGCGCATTTCAGCCTGGACAACAATTACGCGTTTGCGTGGAGCCCCCGTTTCGGAATTACCCGCATGTTCGGTGAGCGCGTAGCTCTGTTCGCCAATGCGGCCCGTACTTCCGCCCCCAATTTCGGGTATCTGGATGAAAACGGGAAGGAACTGACCGATTCCTGGCGTACGGACCAGATGGAATTCGGCTTCCGGGTCAGCCCGGTGGACAAGGTGTGGTTCTCCGCTTCCTGGTTTGACATCATCCAGAATAACACTCCCGTAGCCATAGACGGATATACCAATCGGTACTATTCGGACGGCTCCAAGAGGGCGGAAGGCGTGGAACTTTCCCTGAACGGGGAAATCACCAAGAACTGGAGTTCCTACCTTTCCTACACCTACACCCGCACCAAGAACCGGACCTCCGGGGAAGTGTATCCCACCATCGCTCCGAATGCGCTGGCCCTCTGGCAGAAATACCGCATTGACGGCGGCCTGCTGAACGGCACGGTGCTGGGCCTGGGCTACCGCTGCAAGGATTCCTACTACGCCACGTTCCGCGGTGCAAAGATTGCGGATAATTATACCATACCTTCCTACAGCGTGTTTGACTTCACGGTGGAAATCCCCCTGCCGGAAACCAAATGGCTGAAGGATGCCACCCTGAGGCTGGCCGTATACAACATTTTCGACAAGAAATACGTGCAGTCCACCCGCCACGCCGTGCAGTGCACGGTGGGAGAGCCCCGCACGTTTGAAGTAGGCGTGAAGACTACCTTCTAACCATTCCTTCCAGCCATGAGTTCCCCCGTCATTTCCGTCACCCGCCTCAAGCGCAGCTTCAAGTCCGGTTCCGAGGACATAGCCGTGCTGAAAGACATCAGCCTTACCGTGAACCAGGGAGAGTTCGTCGCCGTCATGGGCGCGAGCGGCTCCGGAAAAAGCACCCTGCTGAACGTGCTGGGGGGGCTGCTGCCTCCGGATTCCGGCACGGTGACGGTGGATGGGCTGGACCTCGGCTCCATGTCTGATGCCGCCCTGACAGTGTACCGGCGCGACCGCGTGGGGTTCATCTTCCAGATGTTCAACCTGGTGGGAACCCTGAACGTGGAGGAAAACATCCTGCTGCCCTCCCTGGCGGGGGGCAAAAAAAGTGGCCTCTTCCACTCTGGACGCCATGATTGAAAAAGTGGGGCTGTCCCACCGCCGGCACGCCATGCCGGATACGCTCAGCGGCGGGGAACAGCAGCGGGTGGCGATTGCCCGTGCGCTGGTTTCCGGCCCGGCGCTGGTGCTGGCGGATGAACCCACGGGCAATCTGGATTCTGAAAACACCCGGCTCATGGGGGACCTGTTCCGGGATTTGCACCGTACGCAGGGCTGCGCCTTCGTGCTGGTGACGCATGCGCCGGACGTAGCCATGTGGGCGGACCGCGTGATTGTGCTCAAGGATGGCCGCATCGTGGACGACAGGCCCACGGCGGAATTTGCCGGGCCTGTGGAATTGTCCTCCTTCTATGAACGCACGCTGAATGACGCCTTATGACGCTGCTGTTCAAACTGATTTGGCGGGACCTGCGCGCCAACCCCGGCCGGGTGGCGGTCAGCGTGTTCGCCATCCTCGTCTCCGTCAGCCTCATTGTCTGGATGATGGGGAGCTATGATACGCTGGTCAAGGAGTTCGATAACGACGCGGAGGCCTACATGGGCAGCTATGACCTTTGCCTGGTGCCGGAGGCGCCCAAAGGGCCGCTTCCCCCCGGGCAGTACCCGCGGTTCAGTGATCCGGATCTGGCCGCGCGCCTGGCTGCCTCCCCCCTGGTGGAATCCGTGAACGCCGCCTGCCAGGTGCCCCGCCTCCAGATCGGCTGCGGGAATGAACGCGGCAGCTTTGACGAGCAGACGCGCGACCGCATGGGGATTCCTCCGCAGAGTCCCATCCTGGTGGGGAACCATGCCGTGGAATGTCCTTATGATTTGAAGGAAGGCGTCTGGCCGGATATGGCTTCCTCCTCCGCCATGGAGGGGGTGCTGGGCAGCGGAAGCGCCAAGTATTTCAGCGCGGGCGTGGGAACCGTCATGAACGTGCGCGTGGGAACGCACGTGTACGACGTGAAGGTCGTGGGCATCGTCAAGCAGGCTAAAGCTACTCCCGGCGTCATTATGGGACCGGGCGGCATGTCCGGACCGGCTTTTTCCTCCCTCTTTGTGCCCGTAAAGGTGTGTGAAAAAATCACGGGCCAGCCTTTTGCCCCCAATTTGATTTACGTTCAGCTCAAGGAAGGGGTGGACAAAAAGGAGTTTGTGGACGGCCTCCGGCAGGAGCTGGCCCAGGCCTCCGCCGTGGTGGCGGATACGGATTCCATTATCCAGCGGCTTTCCAGCGACCGTTCCGTCCGTTCCCAGAAGGAGAGTGCGGAGATGTCCGTCTGGCTCGTCCTGTTCTCCTGCGTCTTCATCATTTTCACGACCCTGAGCATCGGCGTCAGCGAGCGCACCCGCAGACTGGCCCTGATGCGTGCGCTGGGGATGAGCCGCATGCAGATCGCGCTGCTGATTGTGGGAGAGGGGCTTTTCCTGTGCATTCCGGCGCTGCTGGGCGGCCTGGCCGCCGGATTTTGCCTGGTGTACCTTCTGGAGGAAGGTTCTTCCTCGGTCCCCGTCCTGACCTGGACGACGGTGCTGGCTGCCGCCGCGTGCGCCGTGGGGGGGGCCTTGCTGGCTTCCATCATTCCCGCATGGCGCGCTTCCCGCCAGTCTCCGCTGGAAGCGGCCGTGCCCTCTTCCGGATTCATCGGGAAAGTGAGCCGCGTTCCCGTGTGGTCCGTGATCGCCGGGCTGGCGTGCGTGTGCCTCCAGCCTGCGGCCCTGCTTCTGCCGGGCCTGGAGGTGGAGACGCGCAAGTGGATCTTTTTCTGGCTGGGGTATCCCGGCCTGGTGGCCGGTGCGCTGTTCCTGGCTCCCGCCTTCGTGCGCGTGACGGAGTGGGCCGGATCATGGATCACGGGGCTGCTGCTGCGCGTGCCGCATTCTTTCCTGAAAGTGCAGCTCAGCCGCAACCTCAGCCGTTCCGTGGGAACCGCCGTATCCATGTCCGTGGGCCTGTCCCTCTTTGTAGGGGTGCAGACGTGGGGATATTCCATGCTGGTTCCTTTCTCTCCGGATACGTCCACGCCCGGAACGCTGGTTTCCTTCCTGCATACGGAGTTCAAGCCTGCGGACGTTCCGGAGCTGATGGCGCGGCCCAGCCTGCGTAATTCGCGGATGTATCCCATTTACGTGGATGAACCGGACATTGCCCCGGCGCAGATGAAGACCCCAGGTTTTTCCGGAATGCGCAACCGCTCCATCGTGCTGGCCGGCATTCCCGTGGCGGAGATGGCTCAGGGAAGCCATCCCCTGTTCAGGCCCGTGTTCGTTTCCGGCAACCCGCAGGAAGCCTATGCCATGCTGGAATCCACCCGTTCCCTGCTGATTCCGGACACCTTTGCCCGGACGGTGGGGCTGAAGGCCGGGGATGACCTGATGCTGGTGAATCCGTCCCATCAGGGGCGCCGTTCCGGGAATGCTCCGTCTGCCGGAGCTCACGGACGGGGCAGAGGCCCCGGCATGCAGGGGGAACCCTGGAAGGTGGCGGGAGTCGTCTCCTTCCCCGGCTGGCACTGGCTGACCAAGACCAGCGGCATGCGCGTGCGCCGCGGCGGCTTTGTGGCGGCCCTGGCGATTGCCGATGAACGCTGGCTCAAGGAGGAATACGGCCATCAGGGGTTCCAGTTTATCTGGGGGGACACCGCCCCCGGGGTAAGCAACCTGGAGCTCCAGAACGACCTGGGGGAATACGCCCTGATGAAGGTGCGGCAGCAGGAGAACGAAGGGGAAGGCGTGAAGCCGCTGGTGAAGGCCCTGACCCGGGAAAGCCTGGGGGGGAGCGTCACCAGCCGCGGTGACGACGTGATCTTTACGATGAGCAAGCTTCCCATCATCATGATGGTGATTGCCGTGCTGGCCGTGCTCAATACTGTTCTGGCCTCCGTGCAGTCCCGCCGCCGGGAATTCGGCCTGATGCGGGCGGTAGGCGTGCCGGCCGCCATGGTGATGCGGATGCTCTGGGCGGAGACGCTGATGGTCTCCCTGTGCGCCGTCGTCATGAGCCTGGCCCTGGGCGTGCTGGGAGCCTGGTGCTCCATCCAGATTCTGGAATACGGCTATCACTTCGGCATCGTCACTCCTCCCATCACGATGCCCTGGGCCCATCTGGGGTATGCGGTGCTTCTGGTGCTGGCCCTTTCCTCCCTGGCGTGCCTTCTGCCTGCGTGGCGCATGAAGCGCGCGTCCGTGACGGACTTGCTTTCCGTCCGGGAGGGGTAGGGGGCCTTCTGGATTATATTTGTCGGAAAAAGTATTGATTGCTGAAAATTAAGCAAATAGGATCAGCTGTATACTTTAGAATGAAATATTTTTACCATGACCGGAATGGAGAACTGCATGGTCCTGCTGAACTGGATTTTCTGGCCTGTGAGGTAAAATGGGGCGGTCTGCCTGATCATTTGATGATCCGTCCAGTGGATGGTGAAGAATGGATTGCCCTGGCGGAGGCAGTGAAAAGGGAAACGGGAACCGGATTTTATCCGAACGTGATGTCTGTTCCGCCGGAAGAGGTAGCCGGTCTGTCGTTTTGGAAGCGTCTCCAGTATTATTACCGGAGATCATGGAGAATGGCATTCGTCTTTTCCGGACGCGCTTCCCGGCGGGAATGCCTGTCCGTTTTCCTGTCCATGACACTGGCGGATTGCCTGGGGCTGGTGGTTGTCCAGATTCTGCTGGGGCTTGCTCTTCCTCTCCTGATGCCGGGAGTAGACGTATTTTCCTGCTTGTCTTTCATCTCCCGGTTCTTGGGGCTGTTGCTGGTGTTGCTGATCGTCCTTCAATCTTTTGCCTTGTGCTGGAGAAGGCTCCATGACTTGTCCCTGGCGGGCTGGTGGTCGTTTGCTCTTCCTTTTGTCTTCCTGGCTGGCAGTTTGTCGGTGGAATGGTTCTTGGGGCATTTGTTCCGGTCTGATACTTGGGGCATGTTCGTGGAACATGCGGGAGGTGCTGGAGCAATGGCGGCAGGAGGAATGGCGGTGGCAGTTTTCGTGTTGTCAGGAACCTGGGTTGTTGCGCTGCTGGGCCTGTTTCCCGGTACGAAGAAGGAAAATCAATACGGTCATCCCCCGGAGGTATGACCGTTCCGTTTCCCGGACAGAGAAGAACCGGGGATTTTTCCCTTCGCCGGAAAGGGAGGATAATATCGACAAACCCCGTAATGCGTGTTTGACTGAAAGGGCTTTCCCGTGAACCTGTCTTCTTCCAGTCCTGGTCCTTTTTCTGAAAGGAAGTTCAGCTTGCCTGAATGGATGGCGGCAAGATGGAGGTGGTTGTTTTCTTGGTCCGGCCGCATTTCCAGCGCCTCATATTTATACGCGTGGCTGTTTTATGGCGCGTGCATGGGGACGCTGGTTTTTTCAGGATATTGGGCCGCGGTGAATGGGAGTATTCATCCGCGTTTTGTGGTAACGGCTGAGCATGGAATAAACCTGGCGTGTTTGAGTGCGGCCATGCTTGTTCCATGCATGGGACTTGTTTTTCGCAGGCTCCGTGATCTTGATCTGGGCCTCCTCTGGGCGGTTCCCGTTTACGCGGCTTCCTTGGGATGTGCGGAGACGGGCTTTTATCATGTGTACGGATGGGCGCGGGCTGCGGCGGGAGGGAATGCCTCCCTTTTAATTTGCGGCGCCATGTTTTTCTGCATGTTTCTGTTTTGTGCCGTGGCGCCGCTTGCGCTGGGATGTGTTCCCGGCAACAGCCGGTCCGGCATTTCCGGGCGAACCGGGGAAAGAACGGAAGGAAAGAAGTGATTGTGAAACGTTATTATTACCATACGCCGGATGGGGAATTGCATGGTCCGGCCGATTTTGATTTCCTGGTCAGGGAAATCCGCTATGCCGGATTACCGCTGGGACTGATGGTCAGGGAGGAGCGTTCGGAAGACTGGATATGGATAGGAGACATTCCGGGAGCTCCGCCGGAATGGAAGTTGCTCAAGGAGCGGTATTCCGGAACCGGGGAGTGGATGAAAGTCGGCAAGGTATGGAAATGCGGCAGCAGAAGTCGTTTTAAGTGGCTGTTTTCCTTGTTGTTGGTGCATGGCCGTTCTTCGCGTTGGGAGGCGGCGATTGCCTATGGCGTGCTTCTGGCGCTTGCCCCTCCTTTCTGGATAGTATGTTTTTGTGGAGCTTGCCGGTTTTTTTGAATCTCTTCCTTTTGGGATGCTTTTTGCTCTTCTGCCGGGGTTGTTGCTGTTGTTTTTCTTTATTTTGTTTTATTGCTCTGGGCGTGAGACGCTTTCATGATGCCGGACTGCATGGTGGCTGGCTGGCGGTAGTCTGGTTGCCGTGGATAGCGGGCCTGGTTTGTCCTTTTAAGGGGACGCTTTTGGCAATGTCCTTTTGCTGGAACCCCGTGTGGGGTATGTTCACTGGCATAGCTGTCTTGACTGCTCCCGTCCTGTTCAGTCTTTTGCTGCCGGAGCAAAAGCGCAAAAACATCTATGGAGAGCCTTCCTGGAATAGAAAATAAGTGCATGAAAAAGAAAATAGAAATCGCTTCCTGGCCGCGAAGGTCCCATTACGAGTATTTCCAGACGTTTGAATGTCCCATGTTTTCCATCACGTCTCCCGTGCGGGTAGATGCCTTGTACCGTTATGCGAAACAGGAGGGGATTTCCTTTTTCGCCCTGTGCCTGTTTGTGCTGTTGAAGGCGGTGAATAAGATTCCCCAACTGCGCCAGAGGGTGGAGGAAGGGGAGGTGTGGGAGTATGAATCCGTGGACGCCCTGGTTCCGGTGCTGGCTAAGGATGGGGAATTCACCCAGATTTTAGTAGAGTACCGGGCGGAGCTGGCTGATTTTCTGGAGCATGCCGTTCCGCTTATTCAGGCGGCCAAGCAGGCTCCGGCCCGGGCGAATCCCTGCCATCGGACGGATATTGCCGTGTTCAGCTGCCTGCCGTGGATTCCGTTTACGCAGGTGGCCAGCGCCTACAGGGTGTTCCGGGGGCAGTACCTTCCCCTCATCCATTGGGGGAAGATGGAGGCGGACGTTTCCGGCAGGCTGATGATGCCCGTGGCCATTCAGGCGAACCATGTGCTGGTGGACGGGGTCCATGTTGGTAATTTTTATAAAAATATTGATTGTTTTTGTTGCGGGTTTTAGGCTGGGACGCATGGCTTCCCTGTTGCGCCCTTCCAGCGATTACCGGTCTCTGCTTTCCTACAGAAAGGCGGAGCAGATTTATGATCTGACCTATTATTTTTGTAAGGCGTACTTGTCTTCTCGTGACAGGACAGTTGATTAGATGGTTCAGGCTGCCCGTTCCGGAAAGCAGAATATTGCGGAGGGAAAGGAGGCGGGGCTGGTCTCCATGGAAACGGAAATCAAGCTGATGAATGTAGCCAGAGCCAGTCTGGATGAATTACTGGCTGATTATGAAGACTTTTTGAGAGTGAGAGGCTTTCCCGTGTGGGAAAAGGATTCACGAGAGTCCCTTTTTGTCAGAAAGAAGGGTGCGGATAAATGTCTGGCCCGGGATTATTTTTTGGAACTGGCCCGGACAAGACCGCCGGAGGTGGTGGCCAATATGGCCATTTGCCTGATTTTCCAGGCCAAGTATTTATTAATGCGGCAGCTCAGGTTTTTGGAGGGGAAGTTTCTTAGAGAAGGAGGGATGAGGGAAAGAATGAGCCGGATGAGAAGGAATAGGGGTGATAGGGGTGATAGGGGTGATAGGGGTGATAGGGGTGATAGGGGTGATAGGGGTGATAGGGGTGATAGGGGTGATAGGGGTGATAGGGGTGATAGGGGTGATGATGGGAATTCCCTATAATCCCTAAAGTTTCCTGTGAGCCCCATAGGCCCTATCGTTCTCCCAAGGTTTTACTGATTCCCGGCCAGGCATCCCGGACAGTTCTGGACTGAGTGCCCCGGAGATATTTCCACCAGCTCCGGCTCCCGGTCCGTCAGGCAGAGTTCCGGGTTTCCGAGGGTGTTTCTGGGGCAGAAGCTGCATCCGCAAGGTTCCTGCATCATGTTGGGGGGCAGTCCGGGAATGGTGTAGAGGGGAGAGCCTTTCGCATGGAGTCCGGGAATGGATTTCATCAGGGCCCTGGTGTAGGCGTGCCGGGGATGTTCCAAAAGCTCCCGCGCCGGGGCGCTTTCAACAATGCGGCCTGCGTACATGACGTTGATGCGGTCCGCATATTGGCGCACCACGCCGAGGTCATGCGTGATGAGGATGACGGAGGTGCCCATGTCCTGCTGAAGTTTTCTGATGAGGTCAAGCACCTGCTTCTGCACGGTGACGTCAAGGGCAGTAGTGGGCTCGTCCGCAATGAGGATTTCCGGCCTGGTGATGAGGGCCATGGCGATCATGACGCGCTGGCGCATGCCTCCGGAGAATTGATGGGGATAGGCGTCCATGCGCTGTTCCGCGTCCGGTATTCCTACCAGGGCAAGCTGTTCCAGCGCGCGGTCGCGCGCCTCTTTTTTGCCGGCTCCCTCATGAATGACGAGGGGTTCCGCCACCTGCTCCCCGATGGTCAGGTACGGGTTGAGGGAGGACATGGGATCCTGGAAGATCATGGAGATGCGCTTGCCGCGGATGGAACGGAGTTCCTTTTCCGGACAATGAAGCAGGTCCGTGCCGTCCAGCATGGCGGAACCGCTTTCAATGCGGCCCGGAGGCATTGGGATGAGCCCCATCATGGAGTAGCAGGTGACGGATTTTCCGGATCCGGATTCCCCCACGATGCCGAGCGTTTCCCCCGGCGCCACGTCAAAGGACACGTTTCTCACCGCCCGGACGATGCCGGCCCTGGTGTGGAAGGAGGCGCTGAGGTTCCTGACGGAGAGCATGCGGAGAAGGCGGGATTGTCAGTCATTGCGCACGCGCGAGCGGGCGGAGAAGATGACCGGGATGCCGGGAGCGGGGTAGGCTTCCCTGATTTTGTTGCGCAGGTACTGGGAGTAGCTGTCCGTGAGCAGGTTCTTGTCATTGACGAAGAGGACGTAGCGCGGGACGGGAATGGTGTTGTACTTGGGGTCCACCGCCGTGGTGACGTAGTAGATTTTCAGTCTTCTGGTGGAGCCGCTGGCGGTGCCGGGAGGGTTCATCTGCTGGGCAAGCTGGATGAGGCGGTTGAGCTGTCCGGTGGTGGGCAGGTTACGGGATTCCCGGCGGATGCGCGTGATGACCTTGAAGATGATTTCCACGCCCTCCGCTTTTTTTGCGGAGGTGGCGATGAAGGGCGCATAGTTGATGAAGAAGAGTTCCCTGCGCACCTGTTCCTCCACTTCCGCCATGCGGTCCTTGCGCGGGGCATTCGGGTGGAAGAGGTCGAATTTGTTCACGATGATGATGCAGGGTTTCCCTTCCTCCGCAATGATGCCGGCGATACGGCGGTCCTGCTGCGTGATGCCTGCCGCAATGTCAATGACCAGCAGGCAGATGTCCGCCCGGCGGATGGCTTTTTCACTGCGCATGGCGGAAAAGACTTCCACGGAGGTGTCCCGCCGGGAGCGCGGGCGCATGCCGGCGGTGTCGATCAGCACGTAGGGCTGGCCGTCGTGCAGGTAGGGGACGTCAATGGCGTCGCGGGTGGTGCCCGCCACGTCGGAAACGATGGTGCGCTTGTCCCGGAGGATGGCGTTGACCAGGGAGGATTTGCCCGCGTTGGGGCGTCCAACGACGGCCACCTTGATGGGGGGGGCGGCGTCCTCCCCGTCTTCCGGTTCTTCCTCCAGTTCTTCTTTCAGCGGGGCGCCCTCCTGTTTGAGGAAGTCGTCCAGCCGGGAGGCGAGTTCGGAGAAGCCCCTGCCGTGGGCGGCGGAGAGAAAGATATGGTCGTCAAAGCCCAGTCCGGCGAATTCTCCCAGGTTCAGATCCTGCTTTTCATGGTCCGCCTTGTTGAGCAGGAGGATGACGGGAACGTCCGATTTGCGGAGGTGGTCCGCAATGCTCTGGTCAATGGGGGTGAGGTGGTCCCGGCAGTCCAGCACGAAGAGGATGAGGTCCGCCGTTTTCATGGCTATGTCCGCCTCTGCCGCCACCTGTTCCGCAAAGCCGTCGCTCAGGCGCGCGCCGATGCCGCCCGTATCCATGATTTTACAGGCGCGGTCCGTAATTTTGCAGGGGGCGGAGAGCCGGTCGCGAGTGACGCCGGGTTCATCATGCACGATGGCGATGCGCCTTCCGGCCATTCTGTTGAAGATGGCGGATTTCCCGACATTGGGCCTGCCAACGATGGCGATGGTGGGGACGTGCTGCATGCGCGCCATGTTACCCGAAGGGCCGGAGCTGTGAAAGCTAATTCCGCGCCAACGGCGGGCGCTTCCGCCGGGGGCTTATCCCTTGTGCCTGGCCTGATTGTGAAGGTACAGCGCCACGGCGATCGTGATGACGTTGGGAAGCCATAGCAGGATGTAGGGGAGCATCGTGTCGCTTTTCCGGGACAGGTCCGCAAAGATCAAGGCCACAAAGTAGAGGGAGGCGATCAGGATGCCCAGGGCAAATCCCGTGGAGGTGTCTTTTCTGCGGGTGTTGATGGCCAGGGGCACGCCAATGAGGGCAAAGACGATGCAGGCCAGGGAGAAGGAGGCGCGCCTGGGCAGTTCCGTGGCGAATTCCGTGGTCTGTTTTTTATCCAGATAGCCGGGCGTGTTCAGGGCTTCCCTGATTTCCCGGTTGGTGAAGCGGTTGGCCTTGATGCGCCGGGAGCGGGATTTGTCCAGGTTGATGCTCAGGGGCATTTCATCCATGGTCACGCTTTGGGAGATGGAGTCCTTTTCCTGCGTGGTGATGAGCGGATTGATGAGGTGCAGGTAAAGGGTTTTTTTCTCGGGAGAGAAGTCCATGGTCACGCGTTCCGAGTGCATGGCCACGGCGGGGGATTTGTCGTCCGCCTTCTGATAGATGTGCATGCCGTGGATGACGTCGTCCACGCGCTTGTCAATGTAGATTTCCAGATTATCGAATTTGGTGATGGCCTGTCCTTCATTGAGAAGCCCCTTCGGGTTGATGGAGGCGGCCTTGATGAGCAGTTCGGAAATGGATTGCTTGGCGCGGGGCGCGATGTCTATGTTGATCCAGTAGCAGAGGCCGGAGAGGGCGATGCCGATGGCGATGGCGGGGGCGCTTCAGACGCCACAGGCTCATGCCGGACATGCGCATGGAGGTGAGTTCGTTGTCCGAGGCCAGGCGTCCATATACCAGCAGCACGGCCGTCAGGAATCCCCATGGAATGGAGAACATCAGCGAGAAGGGTATTACCTGGAAGATGAATTCCAGAACGATGCTGATGGGCGCCTTGTTTTCCACCAGAAGGGGGCGCAGTTCCTTGAACAGGTTGCCCAGGAGCAGCAGGGCGCTCAGGGCCATTACCCCCAGGGCCGTAACACCCAGCAGCTGGCGGGCAATGTATCTGTCAAAGATCTTCATGCAGTAAAACCGTGCCGGAGATTTTGCCCGAAGGCCGCGGACAAGTCAATCACGCGCACGGAACAATCCGTATCCTTCCCCGGAGGGAAGGAGGAGTTGGATGGGAGGATGGAAGTCCGTGCGGCTGGTGAAAAAGGATGCGGCATGTTGTTCAGTTTTCTTTTTGTTCCAGGCTGCCGAGTAGTTTTTCCCGCTGCGGGGGAAGCTTGCCGAAGTGGGATTTCAGAATGACGTGCGCCGGAATGCCGGGATGCGCGATGCCGTGCAGCCGCGCGAGTTCCTGTTCAAAGTGCAGGACGGCGCGGAGGGTGGGGTCGTTGTTTTCCAGATAGGCGTATGCCCGTTGCAGGAGGTCGTAGAATTCCGGGATGGGCGTGTCCGGCTCCAGCATTTGGAGAAACAGGCGCGCGAAGTAGCCTGCTGCGCTGAGCCGGAGGTAGCTTTTCCGGAGGGGCAGGCGGGGGGAGAGCAGGTCTGCGGAAGTCAGGGAGTGAAGGTCTCCCGTTTTTGCCTGCGTCCATTGCATGCGGCACTGGTAGAAGAGGTCCAGGCGCCCGGCAAAGGGGCTGTTGGGCTTTCTGGCGCTTTTGGCCGCCGTTCTGATGATGCCTTCCTCCGTGCACCAGACGACAATCAGGCCGTTCTCTCCCAGGGGATAGAGCTTCAGGACCGTCGCTTCCGCATTCATCAGCGGCGTTTTTCCAGCCCTGTTTTAGCCGGTTGTTCCGTTGGGACGGTCTGCCCATAGGGGGAGGGCAGGATGCCGGCTTCCGTCATGGCGTCCGTAAAGGCCTGGATGGCGCTGGTGCCTCCGTGGATGCGGATGGCGGAAAGGAGCTGTTCCTGGGCGGCGTCCTTGTCTCCTCCCATGAATTTGATGATGGCCTGGGTGCAGTAGTAGTACGGCGTGTCGTCCATCGGGCCGTACAGGTTTTCCAGTTCCTTGGCCAGGGGCCGGTTGTCCAGCTTGCGGGCGCAAATATAGCGCTTGAATTGCAGCAGGGGAGTCATGCCGGGATTGTCCTTGAAGGGAGGCAGAAGCTCCGTGAAGGCTTTCAGCGCCCTGGCATAGTCATGATTGACGTAGTGCGCTTCCGCCAGGTTGAACTGAATGGTGAGGTTGGAGGGATCCAGCTTCTGGGCCTTTTCAAAGTTTTCCAGGGCCTTTTCAATGTTGCGGATTTCAATGTAGCATGCGCCGCGGAGATTGTATAAGCCCGGGTTTCCTGCATAAAGCTTTTCCAGCTCCGTCAGGGAGAAGAGGCATTCCATGGTTCTCTTCTGCGCAAAGAGCTGTTCCGCCTTGCGGAATTGGTCAATGTAGCTTTTTCTGGTTGCTTCCGGCAGGCTGTTGAATTCCTGAATCCACGCCGGGGACGGAGGTTCCGGCGGTGTTTGCTGCGCGGAGGCGGGGAGAAGGGCAAGCGTCAGGGCTGCCAGTAGGAAGGTGCATGCTTTCATGGATGGGTCAGGAATTCAGGTGGGGAATGATTTTTTGTAGCGCGGCTTCCGCCGTGAGTCCATATTTTTTTCTGAGGATGGGTTCCGAACCGTGTTCGATGAACTGGTCCGGCCATGCGATGGCTTCCACGGGCGTGGTGACGCCTCCGGCTTCCAGGGATTCAAGCACGGCGGAGTTGAAGCCGCCGCTGATGGAATGGTCTTCAAAGGTGCAGACCACCCGGCTGGAGGCCGCATGCCGGCGGATGCATTCGTCATCCAAAGGCTTGATGAAGCGGGCGTTGATGAGGGTGACCGTGTGGCCCTGCGCTTCCAGCAGCGCTGCCGTCTCCCGGGCGATGCCGATCATGATGCCCAGGGAAACGAGGGTCACGTCCTTCCCCGTCTGGAGCACTTCCGCCTTGCCGATGGGGAGGATTTCCGGCGTGGAGGGAAGGGGGACCCCGGCGCCGCAGCCCCGGGGATAGCGGATGACGGTGGGGCCGTTCTGGTAATGGTTCATGGTCCGGAGCATGTGGACGAATTCCGCTTCATCCTTGGGTTGCATGAAGACGATGTTCGGGATGCTGCGGATCATGGCGATGTCAAACAGGCCGTGATGCGTGGGGCCGTCGTCCGGGGAGAGCCCGGCGCGGTCCATGCAGAAGCGCACGGGCAGCTTTTGTAGCGCGGCGTCATGCTGGATCATGTCAATGCAGCGCTGCATGAAGGTGGAGTAAATGGCGATGTAGGGCTTCATGCCTTCCGCCGCCAGCCCGCACGCAAAGAGGGCTCCGTGTTCTTCCGCAATGCCTACGTCAAAGTAGCGCTTGGGGAAGGCTTCCTTGAACAGGTCCAGCTTGGTGCCGCTGGCCATGGCGGCCGTGATGGCCGTGACGGATTCGTCCTCGTGCGCCATTTCCACCAGCGTGGAACCGAAGATGTGGGAGAAGGTGGGGGTGGCGGTTGCCTGCGTTTCGCCGTCCCGCACGCAGTAGGAGCCCAGGCCGTGGAATTTGGTGGGGTTGTCCAGTGCGGGCTGGTAGCCTTTCCCCTTCTGGGTGACCACGTGCAGGATAACGGGTTCGTTGAGGTCCTTGATGTAGGAAAGGGTGCGGATGAGGGTGGGGATGTCGTGCCCGTCCAGGGGGCCGAAGTAGCGCAAGCCGAATTTATTGAAGAGCAGGGAGGGGAAGATGAGGTTCTTGGTGGTGCCTTCCAGCTTGAAGGCGAAGTCCCTGGCCTGTGTGCCTCCCAGCTTTTCAATGAAGGAGGCTGTCTTGTCCCTCAGCCAGGAGAAGGTTTCCGAGGTTTGCAGGGAGTTGAAGTATTTTGCCAGCGCGCCCACGTTTTTATCAATGGCCCATTCATTGTCGTTCAGAATGGTGATGTAGCGCTTGGTGGTCTGGCTGATGTTGTTCAGCGCCTCCAGGGTGGTGCCGCAGGTGAATGCCGCATCCCCGGCTACGGCCACTACATGGTAGTCCTCCCCTTTCAGATCCCTGGCCGCGCACATGCCCAGGGCGGCGGAAAGCGCCGTGCCCGCGTGGCCTGCGCCGTAGGCGTCATGGGGGGATTCCGACATTTTGGCAAAGCCGGAGAGCCCTTCATGCTGGCGGATGGTGTGAATCAGCGGCGCGCGCCCCGTGAGCATTTTATGGACGTAGGCCTGGTGGGAAACGTCAAAGATGATTTTGTCCCGCGGTGTTTCAAAGACGCGGTGAAGGGCAATGCTCAGTTCCACCACGCCCAGGTTGGGGCCCAGATGGCCGCCGGTGAGGGAAAGGGAGTGGATGAGGGTGTTCCGGATTTCTTCCGCGAGCCGGGGCAGTTCCGACTCAGGGATTTTCATCAGGTCTGCATGGCTGCGGATGCTTGCCAGCAGCTCCGGAAGTTCAGGTAAGGGAGAATTCATTGCTGTCTGGTTCATCGGGATCCGTTCCATCCTGGACGGTCTCCGGGTTGCTGAGGGTTTGGATGCGCAGTTCCGCATCATGAAGGATGCCGCGGCAGTGGCGGATGAGCTTGTTGCCTTCTTCCACCAGGGCTATCATGTCTTCCAGTTCGGTGACGGGGGCTTCCGTCAAGCGTATGATTTCTTCCAGGCGGACTACGGATTCTTCAAATCCGGGAGCGTTTTTCCGTTGTTTGGCCATATGGGGAATTAAGGTTGAGGGGTGGAAGCGGTTTCCTGAAGGTCTTTGTAAAGAATCATGTCCGCTCCCTGGATGAATTGGCGGGAGTCCGGCGTCCCAAAGCGTTGCGACAAGGGGTAGAGCGCACGGCTGTGGTCAAAGAGGTATACGGGATTCCTGTCCTTCGTCTGAAGCAGGACGGTGCCTTCCAGAACGAGGGGGGTGAATTCCCCGTAGGAGGCGGCAATGGTGCGGAGGTCCGCATTGAGCGTGGATGAGGGAGTCACCAGGATGCTGCCCACCTTCCCGCCGTGGAATTTCAGAATGCGTTCCAGCACCATGAATTGCTCCACCATTTTGGGGAGTCCGATGGCTTTCCTGTCTGCGTACCAGCCGACGGCGGACGGCTGGTCCGTGAGGATGAAATCCTTTTCCGACGTCTGGGCGCGAAGGTCCCGGTTGAGGCCCGGGGGGAAATAAGGGGGCCATGCCGGAATGCCGCGGCTGGCCGTCAGGATGCCCACCCGCACCATCTGGGGAAGGCTGAGCAGAAGGGGGAGGGAAGTGATGAGCAGGGCGAGCAGCAGGACGCCGCCCCGCAGGACGGGGACTACCTCCTTGTTGGAGTGCCGTGCGATCAGGTTGAGGACGAAGGCCGTGCCGTAGGCCGTGAAGAAGGGAGCGAAGAGGATTTGAATCTGTCCCAGGGAAATACCGGACTTGTTGGAGGTATAGAGGGCCATGCCGATGACGGCGGGCACCCACATGGCGAAGACGCCCCATTTGGCCTGGTTGACTTCCGGCCTTCTGAATTTGTGCAGGAGGGCCAGCAGGAACACCATGGCCAGGGGAAGGTTCCCGAGGTTTTCGTAAAGGAGGTCGCCCTGCGTCAGGATGTTGTTGACGATAGAGGTGACGGCTTTCTGGGCGGCGATGGGAATGTCCCCGGCGGCCAGTGAGTTCATCGCGATTTCTTCATTGCCGGTCAGCCCCGTGAAGATGGTGTAATAGGCCGTTCCGAAGAAGCCTCCGCTGAGGGAGCGGTTGATGTAAATGGGGTAGGCCAGGAGGAGGAACAGGATCACAAGGCCTGGAATGCAGTACAGGCCGTGAGGCTTGAAGCGGATGCCCACGAAAATCAGAAAGCCGGCCATGGGCCACAGGCCGATCCAGCCGGTGAGGCAGACGCATGAAAAACAGATGGAGCTGTAAATGAGCGGCATCAGGAATTTACGCTTCTCCTCCCTGTTTTGCAGGGCCGTGTACAGGAAATGGATGCCCCAGGCAAAGAAGAAGAGCATCATCATCTGCGGGAGGCCGCTGATGGCGTATTGCAGGAAGAGGTTGCTGAGAATCATCGTCAGGCAGGTGAAGCTGGCGATGGTGACGTCAAACATTTGGTGGAGGATGTAATAGCAGCTCAGGACAGCCAGGATGAAGAACATGCAGGAAATGCCCGCCACGATGCGGTCCGGCAGGTAGATCATGGAGCTGCCCGTCATGCTCCACAGGTCAAACTTGTGGACGCCGGCCACCTTGAAGACGGCGGCTTCCACCAGGATGTTCAGAGGGGCGTTGCGTGTGTCCCGGAGGGCGTAGGGATTGAATTTTTCCGGATTGACGAGGGATTCCCCCTGTCCCGCCAGAATGGTTTCCTGTTCGCGGATTTGGGCGTCGGAAAGAAAGGGGTTGAGGCCGGCGCGGGTGCTCCCGGAGACCATCTGGATGGGTCTCAGCCAGTTGGTGGCCATCCCCTGTCCCCTGGCCACGTTCCGGGCGATCTGGGCCTGGTCCATGGCGGCGCTGGCGGTCAGTCCGTTAAAATTGAAAAAGTACTGCACACCCGTAATCGCCAGCAGCAGGATGAGGATGATGATAAACGGTGTGCGGGATGCCGTGGTGGGCGCATTCATGAAGGTTGAATATCTTGTAATTTGCGTTGAAGGGTGCGGCGGCTGATGCCCAGAAGGTGGGCTGCCGCCGTTCTGTTGCCGTTTGACCGGGCCAGCGCTTGTTGGATGGCATTCCGCTCCAGCAAGGATAAATTCAAAACCCCTGCCGGGACAAGCCCATTCTGTGTGCTGGGGGCATTGTCCTCCAATTGTTCCTGCGCCATGCTCCCCGGGGCGGCCGGCTGCTGCGGCGCGTGCAGCCGGGGTGGGAGATGGGAGAGTTCTATGCTGGCGGAGTTGCTCATGACGACGCCGTGCTCCATGGCTGTGCGCAGCTCCCGCACGTTTCCGGGCCAGGAGTAGTTCCGTACGGCGTCAAGGGCGTCCCGGGAAAGGGGTTTGAATTCCTTGTTGTTTTCCCTGGCGAATTCTTTCAGGAAGGCGGTGGCGAGCAGGGGCACGTCCTCCCGCCGGTCCCGGAGGGGGGGCATCTGGATGTGGACCACGTTGAGGCGGAAATAGAGGTCTTCCCGGAATTTGCCCTCTTGGACGAGTTTCTTCAGTGATTTGTTGGTGGCGGCAATAATGCGCACATTCACCGGGATGGGCGTGTTGGAGCCTACGCGTTCAATGGTCCGTTCGGACAGCACCCTCAGCAGGCGGACCTGCGTTCCGGCATCTATTTCCCCGATTTCATCCAGGAAGATGGTGCCGCCGTCCGCCTGTTCAAAGCGGCCGATGCGGCGCTGCCCGGCTCCGGTGAAGGAGCCTTTTTCATGGCCGAACAGCTCGCTTTCCAATAACTGGGGGGAAAGGGCCGCGCAGTTGACGGCCACGAATTTATTCTCCGGCCTGCCGGAAAGGGAATGGATGGCCTGGGCCACCAGTTCCTTCCCGGTTCCGCTTTCCCCTTCAATCAGCACCGTCGTCTTGCTGGGCGCCACCTGGCGGATGATGGAGAACACGTGTTCCATGGCGGCGGACCGTCCGAGCAGTTTTTGCAGGCCGGAGTCCGCCTGGATGCGGGTGGTGAGCTCCTGGTTGGCCGTCTCCAGGTTCCGGGTATGGAGCGCCCTTTTGAGCACCAGCTCCACGGCATCCAGGTTCAGGGGCTTTGTGACGAAGTCGTACGCGCCCTGTTTCATGGCTTCCACGGCGGCGTCCACGGATCCGTAGGCGGTCATCATGATGCTCTGGGGGGGATGGGGCAGAGAAGCCGCGGCTTTCAGCACGTCCATGCCGCTTTCCCCGCCCAGCCGCAGGTCCGTCAGGACCAGGTCCGGGGATTCCTCCCGCAGGAGGGTGACGGCCTGGGAAAGATTGGCGGCGGTGTACACTTCGTAATCGTCCTGAAAGCCCATGCGCAGGGCGTCGCGCGTGGGTTTTTCATCATCTACGATCAGCAGAACGGGCATCTTCATGACGGGATGGAGGAGGGCAGGAGCCTGATGGTGCGTTCCACGCGCGGCAGGAAGACCGTGATGGTGGTTCCCTGCCCCGGCTGGCTGGCCAGGGTGATGGAGCCGCCGTGTTCCTTCACGATGCGGCGCACGATGAGCAGGCCCAGGCCGGAGCCGGTGGATTTGGTGGTCAGGAAAGGTTCATAAATGCTGCCCATGACTTCCGGGGAAATGCCGCAGCCGGTATCCGCCACGGTGACGAACACGCTGTCATCCGTATAACCGCTTTTAACCAGAATGGTGCCTCCCTCCGGCGGGATGGACTGGTAGGCGTTTTTGATCAGGTTGTAGAAGACCTGCTTGATCTGGACGGGGTCCAGGCTGAGGATGGGGAGGCTGGGCTGGAGGTCCGTGTTGATCTGGATGCCGCGCTGGCGGATTTCCGGCTCCAGCAGTTTCAGGACCTCCATGATGATGGTTTCAATGTTGTGGGGTTCCCGGATGGGCTTGGTGGGGCGGATGGCCTGGAGGAATTGTTTCAGAATGACGTCCAGCCGCGTGGTTTCGCTCTCTGCCGTTTTCAGCAGTTCTTCCATGTCCGGCCGGTACTCCGCGGGCAGTTGTTTTGCCTTCCGGGCCAGGAGCTGGAGATGAAGGCCAATGGAGTTGAGGGGGTTGCCTATTTCATGGGCCACCCCCGCGGCCAGCAGCGTGAGGGCGTTCAGGCGTTCCGCCTCGATGTTCTCCGCGTTTTTCTTCTGCCGGGGCGTTTCATCCCGTATCAGGATCAGATGGCCCTGGTTCCTGCCGCCGATGGGGGAGATGAAAATGTTCAGGAATTTGTGCTCCGGATAAAAAATCTCCACGTCCCGGGAAACGGCGGTCCGGCTCTGCTGGATGGTGTCCCAGGTGCAGTCCCTGCCCAGGAAGATGCAGAAGTCTTCCGGCGTGATCTGGCCGCGTTCCTTGTCAAGGAGCTTGAGGGCGGCCTGGTTGACAAACAGGATTTTTCCCTTGCTGTCCAGCAGGATCAGGCCTTCCTGGATGGCTTCAAACACCTGCTGGAAAAAACCCTGCTGTTCTGCCAGCTTTACAAAGAAACGCTGGAGGTCCTCTTCCTTGATATGGTCAATGCGGCCGATCAGCTTATCGATGGTGTCTTTCTTCATGGCGGCGTTTCCGTCCGGGCTCGCCCCTATATATAAAGAGAGGGATGTCACAAATCAAGCTGATGTGACATATTGTCACGCATTTGCGGCTGGACATGCTTCCGGGAAAGGAGGCAGGATGAAGGCATGCCTGAAGAACTTCCCTGCATCCCCTTTGTCAGAACGCGCCAGGTAGCCTTTCACGATACGGACGCCTCCGGCGTGGCTCATTTCACCCGGCTGCTGTGCTTGGTAGAGGAGGTGGAGCACGAGTACCTGCGTTCCCAGGGGCTGGAGGTTCTTTCCCCCGATTGCGGCTGGCCCCGCGTGCATGTGGAGGTGGATTACGCCAGTTCCGCCGGTCTGGGCGACTGGTTGAGCATTGAATTGAGCCTGGGAGCGGTGGGAACCAGTTCGCTGGAATGGAAGTTTGCGGTGTTCCATTCGGAGCATCCGGTCATGAGTGGAAGGTATGTAGTTGTCCGCGTGGGGAAGGGGGGGAAACCGCAGGCTATTTCAGAGTCGGAGAAGGAATGCCTGATTTCAGGCTTTTCAAAAGGAGGGGATGCCTGTAAATAAGGCCCATGTCTTCTAAAAAGCCTGTCGTTCTTGTCATTCGCGACGGCTGGGGCCGCAATCCGTTGGGGCCTGATGTCGCGAAAGAGTACGGTGACGCCACTGTTCTGGCTGATACCCCCTTTACTGATTACCTCCTGGCCAACTATCCCCACAGCCTGCTGGGCGCTTCCGGGGAGGACGTGGGCCTTCCGGACGGGCAGATGGGCAACTCCGAAGTGGGGCACCTGAACCTGGGCGCTGGCCGCGTGGTTTTCCAGGATCTTTGCCGGGTGGACAACGCCATCAAGGACGGCTCCATGGGTGAAAATTCCGTGCTGAAGACCGCTTTTTCCCAGGCCGCCGGCTCCCGCCTGCACCTGCTCGGCCTGGTGAGCGACGGTGGCGTGCACAGCCATATCAACCATTTGGTAGGCATCGTCAAATACGCCTATGAAGCGGGCGTGCGCGACATCTGCATCCATGCCATCACGGACGGCCGTGACTGTTCCCCCACCAGCGGGGCCGGATTCATGCGCCAACTGGAAGAAGCCATCAAGCCTTACGGCGCGAAAATCGCCACGGTTATTGGCCGCTTCTATGCGATGGACCGCGACAAGCGCTGGGACCGCAACAAGCTGGCATGGGACGCCATCGTGCTGGGCCGCGGCGAACAGTGCACCTGTTCCCCCTCCGAATATGTGGAACAGTGCTACGCCAAGGGCGAGACGGATGAATTCCTGAAGCCCGGCATTTTTGCCTACGGCAACGAACAGCGCGTGCGCGATAATAACGTGGTGTTTTTCTTCAACTTCCGTGCGGACCGCGCCCGCCAGATGAGCGATGCCTTCCTGTATCCCGGGTTTGACGGCTTTGACCGTGAAGTGACGCCCAGGGTTCATTATGTGACGCTGACGGAGTACGATGCCAAGTATCCCTCCCCCATCGTTTTTGAACAGGAGCAGCTGGACAACATTTTCGGACAGATTGTGTCGGAAGCCGGGAAGACCCAGCTCCGCATTGCGGAAACGGAAAAATACGCCCACGTCACTTTCTTCTTTAACGGAGGCGTGGAAACGCAGTTCCCCGGCGAGGACCGCATTCTGGTTCCCTCCCCCCGTGAAGTGGCCACTTATGACCTCAAGCCCCAGATGAGCGCGGAGGAAGTGGCGGACAAGTTTGTGGACGCCGTGGACAAGTACGACGTGGTGATCATGAATTTTGCCAACGGGGACATGGTGGGCCATACCGGATTTGTGGAAGCCGGAGTCGCCGCCTGCGAAGCGGTGGACAGCGCCCTGGAAAAGTGCGTGAAGAAGGTGCTGGCCCTGGGCGGCAAGCTGCTCATCACCGCGGACCATGGCAATGCCGAACACATGCGCAATGAGGACGGCTCCCCGAACACGGCCCATACCACCAATCTTGTGGACCTCATTTACGTGGCGGACGACAAGGACCAGGTCAGCCTCTCCAACGGCATTCTGGCGGACGTGGCTCCCACCCTGCTGAACCTGATGGGGCTGAAACAGCCTGCCGAAATGTCCGGGCATTCCCTGGTGACGCCGAAAAAATAACGGTTCCCGCAGTTGATCATTGGAATCCGTTTCCGGCTTGCGTGGCTGGAAACGGATTTTTTGTTCCCGTGTTGCCCTGACGGAAAAACGCCGGAAAAGGATGTGGATAAGCAATCCGTTACAGACTGAAGACGAGGAAGCATTCCCCTGTCCACGGGGAGCGGAGCAGTCCTTTGTGGAACTGGAATGCAAACGGACGTATCGGCTTTAGGGAAGAGGGTTCGCTAACGTCCCCTTTCAAATTGAGATGCCGGAGAGGCTTGCGCCGCATCCCGTCCGGGCACGCAGTTCCGAAGGTTTTCCCTTTCCATGCAAACGGCTTCCGATAGGCAAGGGGGAGTCATCGCAAGTTTTTCTCCCTTGCAAACACCGCTTGACCACGGATTGCTTATCCGTTGGCTTCCGGATATGGCTGCCTGTCAGGAATTATGGATTGGATCTGCTGAGAATTTTGTTGTGCCTGACGGTCGTCTTTTCCATTACAGCGGGGGATGGAATTGCGGAGGGAGCGTGGCTGTGGATGGCTTTTTTGTCTTGAGCGGTTTTCTGGCCGTTCGATCCGCCGGAGGTTCCACACAAGGAAGCATCGGGGAATATTGCCGGAAAAAGGCTGGCGCCTGCTGCCGGTGCTGTTGATTGCCTGGACTGCCGGTTTTGCCGTTCTTTGAAGGCCAGCAGGCGACGGCGTGGGCCGGAGTCACGCTGCTGATAGCCGCGCCGACACTTGCGATGTGGAAGATGATGGGGAATGCGGCGGTCTGGTTCATCGTCTGCATCATGGCCTTTCTGGCGCTGTTTCCGTGGCTTTACCGTTATTACGGGAAAAGGCCGTTCCTGTGGCTTCTGGCGGCAAGCGTTCTTTTTGCTGCGTTCCGGAGCGGCACCGTGATGGACTACGGCAGGCTGTATTATCAGGTGAGTTTCCGCCTGTGGCAATTTTTGCTGGGGATGTGGTGTGCGTCCTGGAATTTGGAACGGTGGAAGAGTTCATGGCGGTGGTTTTGGATTGGAGCAGGCGCGGCGTGGCTGCTGGCTTCTTCTGCCGCCACCCATGAAGGAATCGGAGCCCTGAACTATTCATTCCCGGGGTACGTTGTTTCTTCCGTCATCTTTGCCCTGTGCATTGCCTCCCTGTGGAGCGTCCGCCTGCCGTCCCTGCCTGCCCCCCCTGAAATGGGTGGGGATTGGTGCGGGAATGAAGTGGCGGGTGGATGGGCCCCCAGTTTTATTCTGGGGAATCGCCTTGTGTGTTTCCCTGGTTATCGCCTATTTCGTCTATCAGCATGTGGAGGTCCGCTGGGTGAGGAAGAAGCTGAAAAAGGCGCCGGCAACCCGGAATGAAGCTTGGGAAAGAGCAGGGGAAAATGGCACGGATGAAATATTTAGGAAAAGATGAATAAAAGACTTGTCATGATATAAAATCACGTTATATTGGCCGTCCCCAAACGCGCCGAAAGGCGCAAGAAATACGTTTTCTATCGGGTTTGCCTCCGGAAAAAAGGCGCGCTTCCTGCTTACTGAAAGGGATGTTCGCCTTGAATATCGGACCAGACCGACGAACCACAACCAAAGCAGGAAAACATGCCGACCATTAATCAGCTCGTCCGCAAGGGACGTATTACTCCGGAAGAGAAGTCCAAGTCACGCGCTCTTCATAGCTGCCCGCAACGCCGCGGTGTTTGTCTCCAGGTAATGACCCGTACGCCCAAGAAGCCGAACTCGGCTCTTCGTAAAGTGGCTAAAGTCCGTCTTACCAATGGTGAAGAAGTGATCGCCTACATCGGCGGTGAAGGTCACAACCTCCAGGAACACTCTATCGTGCTCGTTCGCGGCGGTCGTGTGAAGGACTTGCCGGGTGTTCGCTACCATATCGTCCGCGGGGCTCTTGACTGCCTCGGTGTTGACAAGCGTCGCCAGGGCCGCTCCAAGTATGGCGCCAAGCGCCCGAAGGTTGCCGCCAAGTAAACATTAACATCTTACCTACTATATATTATGGCCCGCCGTAAACGCGTCTATAGAAAAATCGAACGTCGTGACCCCCGTTACGACAGCGCTCTTGTTGGCAAACTGATCAGCAAGGTTATGCTGGATGGCAAGCGCTCCCTTGCGGAACGCATTGTTTATGCCGCCATCGACATGGCTAACGAAGGCACGGACAGCATTGATCCCCTGGAAGTGATCACCCGCGCCATTGAAAATGCCAAGCCCCGTGTGGAAGTGAAGAGCCGCCGCGTAGGTGGCGCCACCTACCAGGTGCCTCTGGAAGTGGACCCGGCCCGTTCCGAATCCCTGGCCATGCGCTGGATTGTGAACTACGCCCGCAACCGCAAGGGCGTGCCGATGCACAAGGCTCTTGCCAACGAAATCAAGGAAGCCGCCAACAACCAGGGTTCCTCCGTCCGCAAGCGCGACGACGTTCACAAGATGGCCCAGGCCAACCGCGCCTTTGCCCACTTCCGCTGGTAATCCCTTCAGCGACTGTCAGCCGAACCATTCACTTTCGATCATTACAGATACTTTCCAGACACTATGTCCGATCACGTAAACAATCCCAATCGCAAGGCTCCCCTTGAGCGCTACCGCAACATCGGTATCTCCGCTCACATTGACGCCGGCAAAACTACTTTGTCCGAGCGTATTCTTTTCTACACCGGCATGATCCACAAGATCGGTGAAACCCACGACGGTTCCACCACTACCGACTGGATGGAGCAGGAACGCGAACGCGGTATCACCATTACCTCCGCTGCCGTTACCACCAACTGGAAGCAGGTGAAAAATGAAGGTATCAGCAAAATGTTCGAAGGCGAAAACTTCCAGCTGAACATTATTGACACCCCCGGGCACGTTGACTTCACCGCTGAAGTGGAACGTTCCCTCCGCGTGCTTGACGGCGCCATCGTGGTATTCTGCGGTGTGGCCGGCGTGCAGCCCCAGACGGAAACCGTATGGCGCCAGGCCACCAAGTACAGCGTTCCCCGCATGTGCTTCGTGAACAAGATGGACCGTACCGGCGCCAACTTCAACAACGTGCTGGACGACATCCACAACAAGCTGGGTGCGAACGCCGCCGCCATTCTGATCCCCATCGGCGCTGAAGACCAGCTCCGCGGCCAGATTGACGTGGTGAACCAGAAGGCTGTCATGTATGCCGACAACGACCGTTTGGGCTCCACCTACACGGTTGAGGAAATCCCCGCTGAACTCAAGGAAGAAGCCGAACTGGCCTACCATGAACTGGTGAGCCGCGTGGCCGACGTGGACGACGAACTTGCTGAAAAGGTTCTCATGGAAGAACCCTTCACCCCCAAGGAACTCAAGGAAGCCATCCGCCGCGCCACCATCACCAACAAGTTCATCCCCGTTGCCGGTGGTTCCGCCTTCAAGAACAAGGGCGTCCAGTTCCTGCTTGACGCCGTGGTGGATTACCTCCCCTCTCCGGTGGAAACCGTTCCCGCCCACGCTGAAAGCACGCTGGATGCGGAAGAAACCTTCAAGATTACCGCTACGGACGATGCCAAGCCCATGGTTCTGGCATTCAAGCTCTGGGCTGACAAGTTCGTCGGCAAGCTGGTGTTCATCCGCGTGTACGCCGGCGTCCTCAAGAAGGGTGACACCGTGTACAACCCCCGCACCCGCAAGACGGAACGCGTGGGCCGCATCATCCAGATCCAGGCTGACCAGCACACGGACATTGACGCCGTATACTCCGGCGACATCGCCGCCATCGTGGGCCTGCGCAACGTGACCACGGGCGACACCATCACCAGCCCGGACAACGATGTCTGCCTGGAACCCCCCACCTTCCCGGAAACCGTTATTTCCATGGCCGTGGAACCCAAGACCAAGGCCGACCAGGAAAAAATGTCCAACGCTCTGGGCCGCCTGTCTGAAGAAGACCCGACCTTCCGCGTGAAGACCGACGAAGAAACCGGACAAACCCTGATCTCCGGCATGGGTGAACTTCACCTGGAAATCATCATTGACCGCCTGATGCGCGAATTCAAGGTGGAAGCCGACATCGGCAAGCCTCAGATCGCCTACCGCGAAACCATCACTGCTCCCGCCCATGGCGACGGCAAGCTGGTCAAGCAGTCCGGCGGTCGCGGCCAGTACGGCCACGTGGTGATTGACGTGAAGCCGAACGAACGCGGCAAGGGCCTCACCATCGAAAACAAGATCGTGGGTGGCGCCATTCCGAAGGAATACATGAACGCCGTCTATGCCGGCCTCAATGAAGCCATGACCACGGGCGTTATCGCCGGTTATCCGGTGGTGGACGTGCACGTTGAAGTGGTGGACGGTTCCTACCACGAAGTGGACTCCAACGAAAACGCATTCAAGATGGCCGCCATCTTCGCCATGAAGGACGCCTTCAAGAAGGCCAAGCCCATCATGCTGGAACCCATCATGTCCGTTGAAGCTTCCACGCCGACCGACTACCAGGGCGACATCATGGGTGACCTGAACCGCCGCCGCGGCCAGATCAGCAACATGGAAAACAAGGCCAACGCCTGCATCCTGAAAGCCATGGTTCCCTTGTCCGAAATGTTCGGTTATTCCACCGCCATCCGTACCCTTTCCAGTGGCCGCGCCTCCTACTCCATGGAGCCCTCCCACTTTGAACAGGTGCCTCAGAACCTCGTTGACCAGATCGTCACCGAGAAGGCTAAATAAACAAACCTTTGAAGTATAACCAATAGACCGCACGTCCATGCAAAGTCCAAAAATCCGCATTCGACTCCGCGCATTTGACTCCCGCGCCATCGACCGCTCCTCCCAGGAGATCGTTGAAACCGCCAAGCGCACCGGAGCCAAAGTTCACGGCCCGATCCCGTTGCCGACCCGCATTGAAAAATTCTCCGTGAACCGTTCCGTTCACGTCAACAAGAAGTCGGCTGAACAATTTGAAATCCGCACCCACAAGCGCCTGCTCGACATCGTCGACCCGACCGCCCGCACGATTGATGAGCTCAAGAAGCTCAATCTCCCGGCCGGTGTGGACATCACGATCCGCATCTAGTTTGGTACCCGGATAAGTAATTAAAAAACAGAAAGACACACTACAATGGCTCTAGGACTTATCGGAAAAAAGGTCGGTATGACCCGTCTGTTTGACCAGGAATCCGGCGCTATGGTGCCCGTGACCGTCATTGACGTAAAGGGCAACACCTTCGCCCAGATCAAAACGGAAGACAAGGATGGCTACAACGCCATTCAGGTTGCCTTTGATGCGCAGAAGGAAAGCCGCGTGGCCAAGCCTCAGGCCGGCCACTTCAAGAAACTGGGCATCCAGCCCACCAAGCTCCTCAAGGAATTCCGCGTGGAAGCTTCCGAACTGCCTGCTGAAGGTGCTGAAGATCCCGGCGTGGACCTCTTTTCCGCCGGCCAGTGGGTTGACGTGATCGGCACTTCCAAGGGGAAGGGCTTCCAGGGCGCGATGCGCCGCCACAACTTCCACGGCTCTCCCGCCGCCCACGGTTCCATGATGCACCGCCGTACCGGTGGTGTGGGTGGCTGCTCCACCCCCGGCCGCGTCTGGAAGAACCAGAAGATGCCCGGACAGATGGGCAATGCCAAGCGCACGGTACAGAACCTGAAGGTTGTGGCCGTACGTCCGGAAGACAACGTCATTCTTATCTCCGGCGCCGTTCCCGGTGCACGCGGTTCCTACCTCGTGATCCGCCCCGCCAAGAAGAAGTAAGGCTTTAGTTAACCTCACATTGATTATAGGAAAACCTATCTATGTCCGCAAATACCTTTACATTAGAAGCCGCCGCTGCCGCCAACATCCAGCTTGTAGGCAGTGACAAGGGCTCCCAGGCCGTGCATGACCTCATCGTGGCCTACCAGGCGAACCGCCGCACCGGTTCCGCCAACTCCAAGACCCGCGCTGAAGTCAGCGGCAACAACAAGAAGATCTTCCGCCAGAAGGGCACCGGTAATGCCCGTCACGGCGACAAGCGCGCTCCCATCTTTGTGGGCGGCGGCGTGGTCTTCGGTCCCCGCCCCTGCGACTACACCAAGAAGGTGAACAAGAGCACCCGCCGCCTGGCCCTGCGCCGCGTCCTGGGCGATCTGATCGCCGCTTCCAAGGTCAGCACCGTTGCCGAATTCTCCGTGGCTGACGGCAAGACCAAGTCCTTCATCAAGGCCGTCAAGGATCTGACGGACGCCAGGAAGGTGCTCATCGTAGCCGCTTCCTTTGACGATTCCACCTATCTTGCCGGCCGCAACGTTCAGGAAGTTCTCCTGATGACCGCCGCAGAAGTGAACATTGAACAGCTCATGAACGCTGATGCAGTGATCCTCGTTGACAACGCTTTAGAAACCCTCGCCAGCCGTACTGCTTAAGAAGCCATGAAAGACATTTACCAAGTCATCAAGAAGGTGCGCATCAGCGAAAAGGCCACCATGCTCCAGGAAACCACTGGCGAGCTGGTCCTTGAAGTTGACCGCGACGCCAACAAAATCGAAATCAAAAAGGCTGTCGAAGTCGCTTTCGGCAAGAAGGTCGCTTCCGTGCGCACCGCCAACTATGACGGCAAGCTCAAGCGTCAGCGCCGTGCTGATGCAGGTCGCACCGCTCATTGGAAAAAAGCTTACATCAAGCTTGCCAACGGTGAAACCCTTGACCTCGTTTAAAGCCCCCTACTAGGAAGGAAAGCTATCATGTCCCTCAAGTCATTCAAGCCAGTTACTCCCTCTAACCGCTACAAGGTGTGGCCGTCCTTTGACGAAATCACTACCTCTACCCCGGAAAAGAGTCTCTGCAGACCCCTCAAGAAATCCGGCGGCCGCAACAACAACGGCCGCATCACCACCCGCCACATCGGCGGTGGCCACAAGCGCAAGTATCGCCTGGTGGACTTCAAGCGCAACAAGTTTGACGTGCCCGCCACCGTGCTTACCATCGAATACGATCCCAACCGCACCTGCCGCATCGCCCTGATCGAATACAAGGACGGTGAAAAGTCCTACATCCTGGCTCCTACGGGCCTCCAGGTGGGCATGAAGGTGGAAAGCGGCCAGAAGGTTGCTCCCAAGGTCGGCAATGCGATGCCCCTGAAGAACGTTCCCCTGGGTACCTCCGTTCACAACATTGAAATCCGTCCGGGTTCCGGCGGCAAGGTTGCCCGTGCAGCCGGCCAGCAGGCCATTGTTTCCAACCGTGAAGCAGGCTATGCGCTGATCAAGATGCCCTCCGGCGAAATCCGCCGTTTCAATGAGGATTGCTACTGCACCATCGGTCAGGTTGGCAATACCCAGCACATGAACGAAATGTCCGGCAAGGCCGGCCGCACCCGCTGGATGGGCGTTCGTCCCACCGTGCGCGGTATGACGATGAACCCCGTCGACCACCCGAACGGTGGTGGTGAAGGCAAGTCCAAGTCCGGCGGCGGTCGTCAGCACCTCAAGTCTCCGTGGGGCCACGTCAAGGGCCAGAAGACCCGCCGTCTCCGCAAGCCCAGCGACTCCGTCATCGTACAGCGCCGCAACGCCAAGTAACCAATACACAATAACTTTAACTAGGATCATATAACATGGGACGTTCTCTCAAAAAAGGCCCTTTTGTCAGTCAAAAGCTTCTCGCCAAGATCGACGCTCAGCTTGAAACCGGTGACCGCAAGCCGATCAAGACCTGGAGCCGCGCATCCATGATTACGCCTGACTTCGTCGGTCTGACCTTCCTGGTGCACGCCGGCAAGAACTTTGCCACGGTGTACGTCACGGAAAACATGGTAGGCCACAAGCTTGGTGAATTTGCCCCGACTCGTGTCTTCAAACAGCACGGCGGTATCGGTAAGAAGTAATCAGTAAGTTAACAATCAACATGTCGAACTCTTCTTCCATCCTTGCCTATTCCCTTACCACCCTTGTAGGGCTGGGCGGGATACTGCAGGGAGCGGAAGAGGATACGGCGGCACTGACGCGCAGAATCGAGCGTCTCGAAAAGCAGAATGCGGCCCTCAAGGCATCCTATGTCCAGGCCCGCAGCGACGCCGACAAGGCGGCCGCCCAGCTGGTGGACATCCGTACCCGGCTGGAAGCTTTGGGAGGCGCAGCGCTAGGTAATAGTGAGGAACGCCTGATTCAGGCGGTGGCAGACATCGAAGCCTCCAATGACCGCATTCAGCGGCTGGAGCAGGCGTCCGTCAAGCTCTCCGGAGCCATCCTCGCCTACATGAAACAAGCCATATCCGAGGACGCAAATGCAAGGACGGCAGTGGAAAGCTCCCTGCGCCTGCTGGAGTCCGTTCTGGGATACAGGCAACAGCCCGTGCGAGATGGCGCGGGAACCCTGGCGGAAGCCAAGGTGCTCAGCATTGACTCCGAATCCGGAGTAGTGGTGCTGAACGCCGGCAGAACGGCAGGGATGCAAGTCGGGATGCCCGTACAGGTGACCCGGGGAGCGCAAACCATCGGAGAAGCCGTAGTCACGGACGTCCGCAAGGAAGTATGTGGCGCGCTTGTTCAGAAACTTGCGGCGCCCGCCGAGCCGGTGCGCGTCGGAGATTCTGCCTCAGTAAAAACCAACGACTAAATCATCTTCATCAATAACCTGCACTACGAGGAAAAACCCATGGAAGTGAAAGCTGTTTACAAATACGCCCGCATCTCTGCCAAGAAGATGCGCGATATTGCTCAAGAAATTCAAGGCTTGTCCGTCTCCCAGGCGACCGACATCCTGTCCTACACCCCCAAGAAGGGTGCCTACCTGCTGAATAAGACGCTCAAGTCCGCCTTGGCCAACGCCGAGAATAATGCGGAACTGTCCGTTGACACGCTGGTGGTCAAGTCCGTCATGGTCGATGAAGGCCCCACGATGCGCCGCACGATGCCCCGCGCCCGTGGATCCGCCAACATGATCCGCAAGCGCACATCCCATATCACCGTCGTACTGGCCGATCAAGAAGGCTAAGTCATTCCAATCTAACACACATATAGCTGAACTAATATCATGGGTCAGAAAGTAAATCCAATCGGGTTCCGCCTCGCCGTCAACAAGGACTGGCGTTCCAAGTGGTACGCCACGGGCCAGGATTACGCCACCAAGCTGCATGAAGACTTGGTGATGCGCAAGTACATCAAGGAACAATTGATGTCCGCCGCCGTCTCCAGCATCGTGATTGAACGCGCCTGGAACAGCGTCCGCATTACCGTCCACACCGCCCGTCCGGGTCTTGTCATCGGCCGCAAGGGTGAAGAAATTGAAAAGATCCGCCAGTACCTCCAGGGCCTGTGCGGCGCTTCCACCCAGGTCAACATTGACATCGTGGAAATCCGTTCCCCTGAAACGGACGCCCAGCTCATCGCTGAAAACGTGGCCGTCCAGCTGGAACGCCGCGTTTCCTTCCGCCGCGCCATGAAGCGCGCCGTGCAGGTAGCCATGGAACGTGGCGCCGACGGCATCCGCATCCGCTGCGCTGGCCGTCTCGGCGGCGCCGATATCGCCCGTGCCGAATGGTACCGCGAAGGCAAAGTGCCGTTGCAGACGCTCCGCACCCCGATTGACTACGGTTTCGCCGAAGCCCGCACCCTGTACGGCATCATCGGCGTGAAGTGCTGGGTCAACAAGCGCGATGAAGTCGTCTCCCAGCAGACCTCACGCCCGTCCGGCCCCCGCGGTCCCCGTCGTCCGCGTGCCTAAGAAAGCCGCCATCACATTGTTCATCACACTTAACACAAGGAGGAATAAGATATGCCTTTAATGCCCAAAAGAGTGAAGCACCGCAAGATGCACCGCGGCAGCCGTTCCGGCAATGCCACCAGCGGTACCTATGTTGCCTTTGGTGACTTCGGCCTTCAGGTGCTCGACCGCGGTTGGATCACCAACAACCAGATTGAAGCCTGCCGTATTGCGATTAACCGTTACCTGAAACGTAAAGGTAAGGTGTTCATCCGCATTTTCCCGCAGAAGTCCTTTACGTCCCGTCCCCCGGATACTCGTATGGGTAAGGGCAAGGGCGCCGTGGAAGGCTGGGTGGCCGTTGTCCGTCCCGGCAACATTCTGTTTGAAGTAGGCGGCGTGACCGAATCCCAGGCCCGTGAAGCCCTTCGTCTGGCTTCCAACAAGCTGGGCGTGCCGACCCGCTTCGTCTATCGTCAAGGCGTTCAACACTAAAGCTACTCATCACCATGTCCGATAAGAATTCCCCCAAAGAACTTCGTGCTATGTCCGCCAAGGAGCTTTCCGCTCTGGTGCGCAGCCTTCGTGAAGAACTCTTCAATCTCCGTCTCCAGCAGGCCACCGGCCAGCTGGAAAACAACCAGAGAATCAGCACTGTCCGCAAGGACCTTGCCCGTGCCCTTACCATCAAGGGTGAAACCGGGGAAGCGTAAGCTGAGGATTTCCGGTAACAACAGAACATTCTAACACTTTTAGAATCCAATGTCCGAACAAACCGAAACAACCAAGAAGCCCGGCCTTCGCAAGACGCGCATCGGCGTGGTGACCTCCACCAAGATGGACAAGACCATCGTCGTGGAATACGTTGCCCGCGTTCCGCACCCCAAGTTCAAGAAGATCGTCAAGAAGAGCAAGAAGTTCTATGCCCATGACGAAAATTCCACGGCCAAGGTAGGCGATAAGGTACGTATCGTTGAAACCCGCCCGCTTTCCAAGCTCAAGTGCTGGGAACTGGTGGAAGTGCTTACCCACTAATCAGGAATCAACCATTAAATAAAGGAGATTTGATACCATGATCCAGATGGAATCCCTAGTCCAGGTGGCCGACAATACCGGCGCCCGCTCCGCCAAGATGATTGGCGTCATCGGCAAGCGCACCCGTCAGGCCCACATTGGCGACATTATTACCTGCCACATCCGCGAGTCCATTCCCACCGCTTCCGTGAAGAAGGGTACTGTGGTGAAGGCCGTGGTGGTGCGCACCGCTGCCCCGATCCGCCGTGATGACGGCTCCGTGCTCCGCTTTGACGGCAACGCCGTCGTCATTATCGACAAGGACAACAATCCGCGCGGCACCCGTATTTTCGGGCCAGTCGCCCGTGAACTCCGTGAAAAGAAGTTCATGAAGATTGTTTCCCTTGCTCCGGAAGTGCTCTAACCGAGACACCTCAGGATTTTGAACGCCGTTCTCTGAAGAGAGGACGGCGTTTTTTTGTTGCCCGTATTTTTCCGGTGAATGTGTGTTTGAGGCGTTTTTCATGAGAAGCAATAAAGTCACCGGAACTACGAGTTTGCCGGGCCTCTGGGAAGAGAGTCCGGAATAGTTTATGGAGCAGGTTTTTTCCTGTTTTTGAAACGTCCGGATGGATTCCCGTGTTTCCGAGTTGGGAACGTGTTTTACATCGCATGGCATGGAGATGTCGATACGGGTTTTTCAGGCGGAAGGGAGGCAAGGGCCTCAGGCGGTCTGTCTGAGAGAATGTCTTAGGGCCGTGCCGGGGGCCAAGAGACTTGAGATGCGCCCGTTCCGCTTCCGGGGAGTGGATTACAGGGGATGATGGCGGAAGACGCGGGAGCCGCTGATGGAAGGCCATTTCAGAGAATTCGGAGAGGGAAGTCTGTTTGTCCCGTCTGAATCCGGATTTGGGGCCCAGGGATAGGGCAAAGAGCGGGAAACGCGTTGTTCGGGATTGCTGTTCTTGCTGCCGCCGGACAGGAAAGGAGCCTTTTTCCGGGCGTTACGCGCAGGAGAAAGGACGGGAGATCCCGGGGAGCCAGGCGGAGGGGGCCACACGCACGCTAGTGTTTGTGCTGCTCCGCGCGGGTTTTCTCCAACTGCTGGGAGGAACCGCAGGCCGGGCACCGGAACCAGCGGAAGAGGAATATATGCAGAGCCGTGGCAAATACGTAGCCGAAGAGGGGGATGCGATGGGCCGCCTTGTTGCGGGTGTATTTTTTAAAGGAGAAGACGTGGGCGCGGCATACGCTGCATTTCCGGGGCAACGCCAGGGAAAGATACAGGATCAGCGCCAGAAACCAGGGGCCGAAGCAGAGGCTGATGATTAACCAGCCCCGTTCCCCGTTGAGAAGCACGAGGGTGATGATTGCGATGGAAAAGAGGGTGCAGACGAAGAGGAGGAGGACGGAGGCGGCTCCCAGCCATGTCCGGAAAGGAGTCATGTGCTTGACGCCCTTTTTGCGCAGGTAGGTTTTTGGCTCTTGCCGGACATGGACGCGCTTGGCGGGCTGGTAGCTTTGTTCTTCCTGGCGCCTTGCCTTGGTGGAGAGATGTTTCGCAGGGCCGTCGGCACGGGGGCGTGGCCGTTTTTCCCTGCCGGGTCCGGATGTCCGCGGAGTTGTCTTCACCGCCGGAGCCAGTTCCACCACGGGAGTGGCAAGCGGGAGGCTTCCATCCGCGAAAGCGTGCAGTGCAGCCGGTTCCGGCGCTGTGGGCATTGCAAGCGCCTGGTTCACCCATTCCCTGAAAACGGGAGCCGGAGGTATTTCCGTGCGCAGTTTCAGCATCCGTTTTGCCTGATGGAGTTCAGGCAAAACGGTGAAAGGGTCCGCGGAAGCGAATTGTTCAAGAGTACGTATGCCCACCGCTTCCAGCAATTCAATGAATTGCTCACGACCGGCAAAGTACTGTTGAAGGTCATTCATTCCCGGAAGAATAGATGATTAGGAAAGGGAATCAAGCATCCCTTTCAGTTGGGCCTGTTTTGCCTCCCAATCCGCCAGACGGGCTTTTTCCTGGTCCACGACTTCCGCCGGGGCTCTTTCTACAAAGCCCGCATTGCCCAGCTTGGCGGAGGATTTGGCGATTTCCCTGGCAATTTTGTCCAGCTCCTTGCCCAGTCGTTCCTTTTCCGCTTCCACGTCAATGAGTCCTTCCAGGGGAAGGAAGAGCTCTCCCAGCGGCGTGAGGGCCGCTGGCGTTCCCTTGGGGGCGGAGTAGGCAGCGTCCCGGGTGACGGATTTGGCGTTTGCCAGAATGGACAGCCGGGAGAGGATGTCCAGCGGGACGTCATGGGTGGTTTTCAGGATGAAGCTGACGTTTTTGTTGTTGGAGAGGTCGTATTCCGCCTTCAGGTTCCGGGCCTTGTTGGCCGTTTCATAGAGAGCCGCAGCCTGGGTGTTCGCCAGCGTGATGCGGGTTTCGTCCAGCCCTGCCAGAAGACCGTCCGCGGAGGGGAGCGGGGTGCGCATGAGCGGAAGGCCGCCGTTGGCGTCCGCAAAGCCCAGGGAAGCCCAGAGTTCCTCCGTGATGTGCGGCATGACCGGATGCAGCAGGGCCAGGTAGTGCCTGAGCACCGTGTCCATGGTGGTTAGCGTGGCCGCCCGTGCCGCAGGGTCCGCTCCGTCCCTCAAATCTCCCTTGACGGCTTCCAGGAAGCGGTCGCAGTATTCGTTCCAGAAGAATTGGTACAGGTTCTGGATGAGGGCGTTGAATTCGTAGTCCGCCAGCGCTTTTTCCACATCTGCATGGAGCTGCTTGAGCTTGGAGATGATGGCGATGTGCACGGGGGAGTAGTGCGGCGCAGCGTCTTCCTCCGCCGCGCCCTGCATCAGGCGGAAGCGGGTGGCGTTATAAAGTTTGTTGGCAAAGTTCCTGCCCTCGCCGATCTGGTTTTCGTCAAAGCGCACGTCCGTGCCCGTGGGGGCGATGCGCATGAGGCCGAAGCGGAGGCCGTCCGCGCCGTAGTTGGCGATCAGGTCCAGCGGGTCCGGGGAGTTGCCCAGGGATTTGCTCATTTTACGTCCTATTTTGTCGCGGATGATGGACGTGAAGAAGACGTTGCTGAACGGCTTGTCATGCTGGAAGCGGTAGCCGGCCATGATCATGCGGGCCACCCAGAAGAAGATGATGTCCGGTCCCGTGACGAGGTCCGTGGTGGGGTAGAATTTGGCACGGGTTTCGTCATCCATGGTGGAGAAGGGCCACAGCCAGGAGGAGAACCATGTGTCCATCACGTCGCTGTCCTGAGTCCAGTTTTCCGGATCCGCGGGCGGCTCGGTTCCCACGTAGAGGAAGCCTTGCTCCAGGGCGGAGGCGTCCAGAGCAGGGGCGTTCCTGAGTTCTTCCGCCTTGTCCTTCCGGTACCAGACGGGGATGCGGTGCCCCCACCAGAGCTGGCGGGAGATGCACCAGTCCTGGATGTTTTCCAGCCAGTGGGCATAGGTTTTCGCCCAGCGCGCGGGGCGGAAGGTGATGTCCCCGCCGGCCACGGCGTCCGCCGCCGCCTTCACGCACGGGTATTTGAGGAACCATTGCATGGAGAGGCGCGGTTCGATCGGGACGTTGGCGCGTTCGGAGAAGCCCACCTTGTTGTCATAGTCTTCAATTTTGACCATGAGGCCCGCGGCTTCCAGCATTTCCACGGATTTCCGGCGCGCGTCAAAGCGGTCCATGCCGTGCAGTTCCGGCACTTCCGTGCAGTTGATATGGCCGTCGGGGGTGAGGATGTCTATGATTTCCAGATTGAATTTCCGGCCTATTTCAAAGTCGGCCTTGTCATGGGCCGGGGTGATTTTTAGAGCGCCCGTGCCGAATTCTATTTCCACGTATTCATCCCCGATGATGGGAATGGGGGCGGCGTTGAGCGGGCGCATGACGTTTTTGCCGATGAGGTGGGCGTACCGCGGGTCCTTCGGGTTGACGGCCACGGCCACGTCCGCCATGATGGTTTCCGGACGGGTGGTGGCTACGTGAAGGGCTCCGGAGCCGTCTTCCAGCTTGTAGAGGACGGTGTAAAGCTTGCTTTTCTGCTCCGTCATGATGACTTCCTCATCGGAGAGGGCGGTGAGGGAGACGGGGCACCAGTTGACCATGCGGCGGCCGCGGTAGATGAGGCCTTCTCGGAAGAGGTCAATGAATACCTGCCCGACGGCTTTGGTGTATTCCTCATCCATCGTGAAGCGTTCGCGGTCCCAGTCACAGGAGCAGCCCAGCTTGTGGAGCTGGTTGATGATGATGCCGCCGTGTTTTTCCTTCCATTCCCAGACTTTTTCCAGGAAGGCTTCACGGCCCAGGTCATGGCGGCTCTTTCCCGTCGTCTGCTTGAGGTCCTTTTCCACCCGTACCTGAGTGGCGATTCCGGCGTGGTCCGTGCCCGGCAGCCACAGGGCTTCATATCCTTTCTGGCGCGCGCGGCGCACCAGGATGTCCTGGATGGTGTTGTTCAGCACATGGCCCAGGTGGAGCACTCCCGTGACGTTGGGGGGAGGAATGACGACGGAGTAGGCAGGCTTTTCAGAAGCCGGGTCAGCCTTGAAACAACCTTCTTCAATCCAGCGGGATTGCCATTTTTCTTCCACTAGGGACGGATCATATGCTTTGGGCAGATCAGACATGGGCAAAAGGGTACCATAAAGTTTTTTTCTTTCAATCCCTACCTGTCCTGGGATGGGTGGAAAAACCGGCCCTTTCCGCCCCAGGGGCAGCAGTATGAAAAAGCCGCCGGCTCCCTGGCGGGAACCGGCGGCCTGAGCGGAGTTTTTTCAGGATTTATTTGACCGTCACAGTCGTCTGGGCCGGCTTGAGGCCGTTGGAGATGACCTGGAGCGTCACTTTTCCGGATTCACCCTTGCGGGAACGCAGAATGACCTGGGCAAGACCGTTGAAGGCCTTGATTTTCATGATGTTTTTGTTTTCCGGGTTCGCCATGGTGGTGAAGTCCGTGGGATCGCCGTTGCAGATGCCGGCAATGTCCGCGGGGCCGCTTACCTTGAAGGTGAGCTGGTTTTTGCTGCGGGCACCATGCGGCCCTGCGCGTCGCGGACGGCCACGGTGACGTAGGAGAGGTCATAGCCGTCTCCCTTGATTTCACTGCGGTCCGGCTTGAGGGTGAGCGCCGCCGGTTTTCCGGTGGTGGTTACCGTGTCCGTAGCCCAGGGCTTGCCGTCTTTTTTGACGACGACTTTGAGGGTGCCGGGCGTGTATTTCACGTCTTCCCACACGAGGCGGTAGCGGTCTTTTTCACCGGTGCCCTTTTTGCGGACGCCCTGGGATTTCCCGTTGAGGAAGAGTTCCGCTTCATCCCCGCTGGTGTAGACATGCACGGGCGTTACCTGGCCCTTGCGTTCCGGCCAGTTCCAGTGCGGCAGGATGTGGGCCATTTTGACATCCGGCCTCCAGTGGGCCTGGTAGATGTAGAAGCGGTCTTTCTTGAAGCCGCACAGGTCCACGATGCCGAAGTAGGAACTGCGGGAGGGAGCGCGGTTGCCCAGCTTCTTGAGCTCGGCCATCAGTTTTTCACGTTCCGGACCTTCCGGCACGTTCAGGGCGTTGGTGGCGTCCAGGTTGTACGGGGTGGGTTCTCCCAGGTAGTCGAAGCCTGTCCACACGTATTCGCCCGCGCTGTTGGGGTTGTCGTCCTGGGCGGCGAATTCCACGTCCGGGCGGTAGGCCCAGCCGGGGGCGTAGAGGTCATAGGAGCTGACCTGGTAGAGGAAGAAGCCCTTGCTCTTGTTCCAGTCCACGGGGAAGAAGTATTCTCCGCGCGTGCTGACGCAGGAGGAGGTTTCACTGGCGTAGAAGGGCTGGTCCGGGCGGTCCTTGGAGAAGGCCTTGTACGCCCAGGGCTTGTAGTTGTAGCCATAGACGTCCATCGTGTCCGCGAAGCCGTTCCGGGCGGCCCCGGCGTCATTGCAGCCGGCCGTCACCTTGCGGGTGGGGTCTTCCCGGTGGAAGAGGTCCGTGAGGTTCTGGGAGACGCTATGCAGGTTTTTGTTGCCCTGTTCCGGCACTTCGTTGCCCGTGCTCCAGGCGATGACGCTGGGATGGTTGCGGTCCCGGTGGCAGAAGTTGACCAGGTCGCGTTCATGCCATTCGTCAAAGTAGTTGTGGTAGTCCTGCCCTTTTTTGGCGCTGTGCCACATGTCGAAGAGTTCGTCAATGACCAGGATGCCCATTTTGTCGCACAGGTCCAGCACTTCCGGCGCGGGAGGGTTGTGGGACGTACGGATGGAGTTGACGCCGAATTCCTTCAGGATTTCAATCTGGCGTTCATAGCCGCGCGTATGGGCGGCTCCGCCCAGCGGCCCCAGGTCATGGTGCTGGCAGACGCCCTTGAGCTGCACGCGCTCCCCGTTGAGGTAGAAGCCCGTGGGCTTCCATTCTATGGTGCGCACGCCAAAGTTCGTGAGTTTCTGGTCAATGACCTTGTCGCCCAGCTTGACCGTGGTTTTCATCTTGTACAGATGGGGAGCCTCAAGCGTCCACAGGGTGGGGTTTTTAAGCGTCAGCGTGCTGGTGACCTTGCCTTTTTCCCCGGCGGGGATCGCTTCCCCCCTGGTGGTGGTTGTGGCCACTACCTTGTCACCGTTCAGAATTTCTTCCGTAACGGAGGGGGTGACGGCCTTGTCCGTGGTGTTTTTCACCGTGGTGTCCACTTCCACCTTGGCGGCGGATTTAGTGATTTCCGGGGTTTTGACGAAGACGCCCCAGTGTTCGATGTGCACGGGGTTGGATTCCGTGAGCCACACATGGCGGTGGATGCCGCCGCCCGGATACCAGCGGGAGGAGTTGGGGGGATTGTCCACCCTGACGGCGATGGTGTTTTTCTGGCCGAATTTCAGGAAGGGCGTGATGTCCACGCGGAAAGAGCCGTAACCGTATTTCCATTCGCCGGCCAGGTCTCCGTTTACATAGATTTTCGGGCGGGACATGATGCCGTCAAAGTCCAGGTAGAATTGGTTGCCCTTGGCGTCCGCCGGTACTTCCAGCGTTTTGCGGTACCAGCCGATGCCGTCCCACGGGAGTTTGCCTGTTTCATTGGGAAGGTCCATGCGGTATGGCCCTTCCACACCCCAGTCATGCGGCAGGTTCAGGGAACGCCAGTTTTTGTCGTTGAAACCGGGGCTGGAGGGATGGTCCGCTTTGCTGGCTCCGGCGGCGGCCTGCGGGCGGATGATTTCCCCCTTGTCGTTTTTAAAGGTGATTTCACGGATGCTGGCCCAGTTGCTCTGGTTGTTGCCCGTGACGGTGACGCGGAAGTAGCGTGGCTTGCCGGTTTTGTTTTCCACCGTGTCTTCCTTGGAGTCGTTTTGTCCGGAAGTTTTGTCTTCAATGGTCGTCCAGCGTTTTCCGTCACCGGAGCCTTCCAGCTTGAAGAGATGGTTGTTTTGTTTTTCCCACAGGATGCTGACGGTTTTCACGTCCACGGGGCGTCCCATGTCCACAGTGATTTTCTCCCCGCTTTTGCCGCCGTCGGCACACCAGCGGGTGGACTTGTCCCCGTCCACGGCATTGTCCGCCGGATTGCCGGATTCCTCACTGGTGGCAGTGGCGAATCCCATGGCTTTTCCCGGTTCCGGCTGTGTGCTGCCATCCGGCATTTTTCCGAAACGGGCAAATTTCCCAGTTCCAATCCAGGCTCTCCGTTTTGGTGGCGTCCAGGGGAGCCGCCATGAGGCTGGCGATGCTGAACGCAGTAATGCAGAGGGTCGTGCGTGTAATGTTGGTGAACATATCTGTGGTATTACGACTGGAAATCTGCAATCTTGCAAGATTTTTATTCAGCAGAATGCGGTTTCTGCACGGATTCCGTCAGCAGGGCTTCACGTATCCGGCGGGATGACTTGCAGCCGCCGTCCGGTTATGTATGGAGGTGTCTTCCGGAAATATGGTTGAGAGGAAGCTGCCCCCGGTCAAAGAAAGAGGACGAATGAATCGGTTGGATGGACTGGAACCGGGGGAATGAAAAAGAGAATGCCGGACCGGCCTTGTTGAATGGGCCGGTCCGGCAACGGGGGAAAGGTGAGAGGCGGGAGGAACTCAGATGTACACCTTGACGATGGCTTTTTTCCGGAGGCGTTCCACCCATTTTTTATAGCGTTCATTGCTGCGCTTGTTGCGCGCCATCATGTCGATCTGCTCCTTGATGGCGGAAAGTGGCGGGGGGAGGGGCCAGTTCCTTTTTTTCCACCAGCACGATGGTGAAGCCGGTGGAGTCCACCAGCGGCCCGATGATTTCGCCGGTCTGCGCGCCAAAGATGATGGCGGCGGATTCCGGGGAGAGCGTGGAGCGCTCCGTGACGGGCCAGTCGCCGCCTTTTTCCGCATAGAGGTCTTTGGAGTACCGCTTGGCCATGTCTTCAAAGGTGGCGTTTTTGGATTTGATTTCCTTGGCGATGAGTTCCGCCAGGTTGAGCTGCACTTCCGGCGTGGAGGCGGAGTCGTCCCCCAGCATGGGGATGAAGATTTTCTTGAATTTGATTTTGTCCTTGGTCAGGTCCCGGTATTGTTCCTTGGTTGCCTCGTATTCCTGCCGTATTTCTTCCGGGGTGGGCGGTATTTCCTGGTCGTATTTGGAGGCGCGCATGATCTGGACCTGGAGCTGTTTTTTCGTCATTTCCCGGAAGGCGCGGATGGTCATGCCGGAGAGGTTGAGGTTTTTCAGGAAAGCGGAGCGGTCACCGTTGAAGGTGGTCAGGATGGTGCGGTTGATTTCCTGGTCAATGAGGGAGTCGCGGATGACGCCGCCCATGCCTTCGAATTCGTTGCGGAGCAGTTCGCGCTCCACCAGGTCTTCAATGATGTTTTTTTTCGCCAGGGCGAGCTGTTTGTAGAATTCGGGACCCTGTTTGGGGTACTGGGCCGCGAGCTGCGCGCCGATGGGCATGAGCCGCACGCTGACTTCATTGGCCGTGATCGGGCGACCGTTGACGGTAGCCGCTATCCGGTTGACGATGCGCTGGGGCTGCATGCGGGAGGCCGGCGCTTCGTTCGGGGAGATGCGCTTGGATTCGTCTGGACGCACCGTTTCTCTTTCTTCATCCCCGTGGAGCTGAACGGCCCGGGGAAGGGAGGCCCGGGAATCCACGATGCTTTGCGCCTGTGCAGATAAGGCCATGGTACAGATGAGAAGCGCCTGGATGTGGGTTCTGATATTCATGGAGGGGAGAAAAAGAAGCTTTAATGTTTCCGGATGATAGGGAACAGCCCTGTAAAGACAATCTATTTCTGGGTATGTATGGATACCGCCCTGCATGGTAGGGAGGGCCGTCTCCACACGTTTGCTGACTGTGGATGTGCTTGGTAAATGCCGTTTTTCCCTATACAGTGTGCGCCGATGCATGATTGCCGTTTATTGAGGGGAGTGATCCGTTCCTCCCGTCCGGCCAATATTCCCACGCTGTTCACCAATGCGGCCGTGGCGTGGGCTGCCGTCCGGGGAGCGGAGCTGCCGCCTGCCGGCCTGTATGCGGGCGTGGTGCTGATGGGGCTGTGCTTTTATTTGTACGGCATGTGGGAGAATGACCGTGTGGATGCCAGGTGGGACGCTTCCCCGTTATCCGGACCGTCCCGTGCCGTGCGGCGCGGTGAGCGTGTCCGTGCTGAGGCTGCTGTCCCTGGTGGCCGGGCTGTCCGGCCTGGTGCTGAATATGGCGCTGGGCGGGGAGTTTGCCGCGGGCGCTGTGCTGCTGATCGTGATTTCCCTGTACAATATGTTTCACAAGTTGTGGAGCGGCTCCGTTTTTCTGATGGGGCTGTGCCGCGGGCTGTGGGTGCTGGCTGCCGGGCTGGTGTTTGCCCATGCGGCCGGGGATCCCGTGCTGCCCGCGTCCCTGCTGTGGTATGCTTTCGGCCTGTTTGTGTTTACCTGCCTGATTTCCATGGTGGCCCGGCGTGAAGCGGGCAGGCCCCGGGTTCAGGCGGCCGTGGTGCTGCTGCTTTCCGGCATGTGCCTGTTTGATGCGGTATGGCTGTTGTGCCTGGGTTCCCTGCTGTGGATCGGCGCCGTTTTATTGTGGGCCGGAACGCGGCTGCTGCAGAAGCTCGGCTGCCGGGCTACATAGGTTTGGATTGAATTTACATGGAAAGTGTGCATCATCTGACGCGAGAAAGTGGGTTATGAATGAATTGATCATCAAGATAGGGCCGTTGTTCTGGGTTTTAAGCATTCTGGCCGTGTACGCGCTGGCGGTTGTTGCGGAGCGGATTTTATATTTCCACAGGATTCAGATTAATACCGGGGATTTTTTAAGGGGCATTTCCAAGCTGGTGAATGCCGGAAAGACGGATGAAGCCCGGCATGAGGCTTCCATTCTGCCTGGCCCGGCGGCCCGTGTGGTTGCCTCCGTGCTGGCGCATGCCGGATTGCGGCGTGAAGAGCTCCGGACCGTGGCGGAGGATTCCGTGCAGATGGAGGTGTTCCAGATTGAGAAGAATATCCGCGGCCTCCTGGTGGTGGCTACGGTGAGTCCGCTGATAGGCGTCCTGGGGACGATTCAGGGGCTGGTGGGTTTTTATTCCCAGCCGGGCCTCCTGGAAGGGAAGGCCCCCACCCTCGCCATGTCGGACGCCGTTTACCAGGCCCTGCTGAGCTCCGCCCTGGGGCTGAGCATTGCGATTCCCGCTTATTTGTTTTATTCCTACCTGGCTTCCCGCTCCCGCCAGATCGTGCATTCCCTGGAACGGGCCGGCACGGAGGCCGTGTGCCTGGTGTGCGACGCCCGCCAGAGGCGCGAGGAGGGGGAGAGCATGGCCGGACGGGGAGTGTAAGCGTAACAGGGAAGGAAAAAAGGCATGCAGATCAAGACGCGCTCAACGTTGCCCACCGGGGCGTTTTTCATGCAGGTGGTCGTCCTGCTGGATTTGGTCGTGCTTGTTTGCGTGCTGACGATCATGACTTCCCGCGTGGGAATGGCGTACGGGTATGAGGTGAAGGCCCCGTCCTCCCGTTTCCTGATGAATATTGTGGGGGATGTGGAGTTTATTTCCGTCACGGCCGGCGACCAGCCCGCTTTTTACATTGGGAACCGCCTGATTGAAGGCGGCCTTCCCGGCGTTTCCGCAGAATTGGACCGGATTTCCCGGGAGAACGAGGGGGATGGAGGGGGACGCGTGGGGATTGCCTTGCGGCTGGATTCCTCCGTTTCTCGGGCTCTGGAACAGCAGTTGGTGGATATGGTGCTTGCCAAGGGAATGACGTGCTATATTGCCGCCGAGCCTGCGGATTGATTTTTTTCCATTCTGCCGCATGAAGCTGAACAAAAAGAGCCGGGCCAAGATTTTCGACCTCCACGTGGGGTTGACGTTTGACTGGCGGGAGACCGGCATTTTGCGCTGGCGCATTTTGCTGTGGATGCTTTTGTTCGGCGTTTGCGCATCCGTGGCCGCCGTGTTTGTCCATGTGGAGGTGCCGGGAGTCCGCCGCCGGGGGGACCAGCCGGGCACCGTGGTTCTGCTTCCTGCGGATAATCCGCGCCTGCACCAGTATGTGCTGCGCAATACTCCGCTGCCCGTAAGGGGCCCCGTCTGGGCTGATCCGGTGACAGCCGGCCCGATCGGGGAAACGGGCGTGACTCTGCCTTCCCTGCGCTCCGCCGATACGCCTCTGGCTCCTCTTCCCCCCCGTGTCCGTCCCCACCGTGGCGGACCAGGTGTGGCGCATGTGGCAGCATCCGGATTTCCATATACGCGCCATGATGAATCCTTCCCTGGATGTTTCCGGCACGTGCATTCCCTACCTGTCTTTTTGTTCTCCGGGGCTGGACGGTCGGATTGTTACAGCCGGCTCCCTGTCCGGTTTTTCCAGGAGCGAGGACCATACGGGGCTGAGAAGCGAGTTTTTTGTGGTAGTGGACGTATGGGGCGTTCCCTCCCAGGTGCTGCTGCTGGAGTCTTCCGGCAGCAATGGAGCGGACGAGTCCGCCATGAGGTTTGCCCGCTCCCTGCGCTGGGTTCCGTCCCGGGGAGCCGCGGAGCGGCACCATGTCCATTGAATGGAAGGAGGAAGAGCCGTGAGCATGACGCTTCATGATTTTTTGCTGCGCCTGTTTTTGCTGGCGTCCGGCGGTTTTTGCGCCGTAGTATTCATTTGCCTGGCAACGGGGTGGGTACGGTCTTTCCTGGACCGGAGGCGCAAGGTGCGGTGCCGGATATGCGGGTTCCGGTTTTATGTGGAGGACGGGAATTCCCATGCGGAGTGCCCGCATTGCGGCGCGGCCAATAGAAAAGGCTGAAAAAAGCCCTGGGCGGGAGATCGCGCAGGGCAGTGGGGCCGGATTAATAAATCCGCAGGGATTCTTCATCAATGGGGAGCGAGTCCATGCCCAGGTCTTCCGCGCCGTGCGTTCCCATTTCCTCCCGCACATGGATGACGTCTACCCGGCTGCTCTTGCCTTCACCGGAACGGTAGCGGATGCGCGGTTCCCTGATGACGACGGTGTTGCCGCCCATGGCGGCAGCCTCCCTGGTGAAGTAGTCGATCAGTTCCTTGTCTTCCATGGAGACATGGACAATGCGCCCTTCAGGACCGTTAAAGTGCCCTACGTTGGTATATTCCCCCATGGGGTATTCGTCAATGACCAGAACTTCGTTCTGAGGGATGGGCGCGCGCGGCGGGCCGGAAGTGACCGGCGTCCACGCATTGGGTCCCGAGGGGGAGGAACAGGCTGCAATCAGACTTGTAATGAGGCAGAAGGCCAGACTGAAAAAAGGCGCTTTCATGGTTGTCCTGCCGTCAATAATCGGCAGGCGGCACAAAAATGCAACGGTAAACTTCGTTGCCGTCATGAAAGATTTGCACCATGACACGTTCCGGAGTTCTTTTAACGCAGTAGGAGTCGTGCTCTTCCGGAATGGGGGGGGCGTAACGGCGCGTGCCGCGGCGTGCAAAGACATGCTGGCGGAATACTCCCACGACGGCATGATTGCTCATTTTGACAATGGTATAGTAGTCGCTGGTAGGCAGGGTGATGGAAGGTGGAACGTCTTTGGCACTCACGGGCGGGATTATAGAGGGCGGCTGAAAACAATGTCGAACCTGAAATGTGGCATGGGATCACGTCCGGAACGTTGGCGCGCTAGTCCGTCCGCCCCATCATTTCCCGTGTTTCCTGGATGGTGCGGGCCTGGGCCTGGCGAGCGCTCATCATGGTGGGTTGTTCAAAGCTCTGCCGCTTGGCTTCAATGTCCTGGTTGACGGTGCGTCCGAGGTGTTTGTCCGCCTCCTTCCAGGAGCGGCCCTGAAGGTCGGATTGCTGCGTGGCGTATTGTTTGGAGGCATTTTGCCAGGACTGGGTATTCACGCCCTTGGCCCGGGCAATGAAGTCCGGTGTTTCCAGTTTTCCATCCGTGAAGGATTTGACGCCGTCCCATTTCCTGGTTTCAAACTGTGTGGCGGCTCCGTCAAATTTCTTTTTTTCAAAGGCGGTGGTTTCAAAGGCCTTTTTCTCAAATTGGGACATGTCGCCGTTGTACCGGAGTCCTTCAAAGGAGCTCCGTTTCTGGGAGACCATCTTGGTGTTGCCTTCCTTGTCCGTCTGCTGGCCGAAGCCGCCGGCGAATTTCGCCTCCAGGGCATCCATCAGCTCCGCGTCCGTTTTTGCCGAGTCCGGGCGCTGTTTGGGCTGAAGGCTGGTGGTCACCGTACGTTCGGTGGCGCAGGAGCAGAGCCCTGCGGCGGCGATTAGGAGAATGTGCTGTATCCGGAACATGCTCACGGTTCCCTATATTCCCGATTGCCGCGCAAATTGCAAACAAAAAGGCGCCTCCATCGCTGAATGGAGACGCCCGGTGTAATTTGTCTGGTCCCTGCGGGGATTACTTGGAGGCGGTCAGCTTGGCGACCTGGTCCTTCAGTTCCTTGCCGACCTTGAATTTGACGACGGAGCGGGCCGGAATCGGCACGTCCTGGTCAGGATTCTTGGGATTGCGGCCTACCTTGGGCTTCACTTCCTTCACCTGGAAGGTACCAAAGTTGCGAATCACCACACGGTCACCTTCCGCAAGTGTGCTGGAGATAATGTCCACGGCACGCTGTACGATGTCGAACACTTCAATCTGGGTGAAGTTGGTTTCGGCGCTGATCTTGTTAACGAGGTCTCGTTTTGTTAATGTTTTAGCCATATGGAGTGCAGAATGATATGAATGTATGAGTTTTATAGTTCAGCGTGCGTGATTTGTCTCCTAAAAAATCACACAATCCGTGGCATGCTTGATTTTTGCGTCCTCAACCGCGTGATGCGGGGATTTTGCTTGACCGGAACGGTTTGAATGCTTCCATTATTCCCCGCCGGGCGTTCCGGCGCCGGGAGGGAGCATATGCGCACCACGTTTACAACCATGCTGACTGACGCTCAGGCCGGAAGGCTTGAGTCCATTCTTGAGGGAAAGGGGTTTGAAAGAAGGGAGGTTCCCTACGCGCGCTTTTCCTTTGCCGGGCCTTCCCTGCTGGTGACGGTTTATGAGAAGAAGAACAAGCTTCTTCTGCAGGGGAAGGGAACGGACGATTTTATAGAGTTTACGCTGGAGCCGCAGGTGACCGGCCTCCTGTCACTGCAGGAGGAAGCGGAAGAGGATGAGGGGAGGACGGGAGCCCATTTCGGCATTGACGAGAGCGGCAAGGGGGATTACTTCGGCCCTCTGGTGGTGGCCGGTGTTTATGCGGACGGGCGCATAGGCGCCGCGCTGCGCAAGCTGGGCGTCTGTGACAGCAAGCTGGTGGGTTCTTCCGCCAGAATCCGTTCCCTGGCGGAAGGGATACGCAGGGTGCCCGGCATCCGGTTCCATCTGGTGAGCATCGGCCCGGAGAGGTACAACCAGCTTTATCCGGAGTTCAAGAATTTGAACCGTTTTCTGGCCTGGGGGCATGCCACGGTGATTGAGGGCCTGGCGGCCAAGGTGCCGGACTGCCCCATGGCGCTGAGCGACCAGTTTGCCAATCCGTTTGTACTGAAAAGGGCCCTGGCGGCCAAAAAGCTGTCCATCAGGCTGGAACAGCGCGTCCGGGCGGAAAGTGACGTGGCGGTGGCCGCGGCGTCCATTCTGGCGCGCGAACGTTTTGTGAACTGGATGGATGCGGCGGGAGAGGCCGCCGGCATGAAGCTGCCGCTGGGGGCTTCCGGCCAGGTGGTAAAGGCCGCTCGCCAGTTGGTGGCCCAGCATGGGGAGCAGATGCTTCCGAAGGTGGCCAAGATGCATTTCAAGACCACGCAGAACGTGCTGAAGTGAAGGGTCAGGCCGGCGTGGCGTAGGGCGGCGCTTCCCTTTTCCATTTCCCGTCTCCCACGGAGAGGACGGTGATTCTGACCCTGTCCAGTCCGTGGTGTTTCATGTCCAGCCGTTCTGCAGCTTTTTCACTCAGGTCAATGATGCGGTTTTTGATGAAGGGGCCCCGGTCGTTGACGCGCACTTTCACGGTTTTTCCCGTGCGGAGGGACTGGACGAGCACCTCGCACGGGAGGGGCAGGGTGGGATGCGCCGCGTGCAGGTGCCAGGGGCGCACGTTTTCCCCGATGGCCGTTTCTCCGCTGACGAGCCCCCACAGCGCGCATTCATTATAATGGGAGGCGATGCCCGTTTGTTCATAGGACAGCGCCTGTTCCACGCTCATGGGGTGGTAGCGGTGGCCCCGGATGGTGTAGGGGCGGGTCATGTAGCCCGTATAGTCCCGGCTTTTGGGTGAGGAGGAGCAGGAGGCCAGCCATAACAGCCCAGCCAGCATGGCCGCTCCCCTGATGATGCCCGTCTGCATGCCTTATTATATGGCCGGGAAGATGGGGTAATGCAAGACGCCGATGCGTTTTCCCGCTCCGGAGAGGACGCCGCCGCCGGGAATGCTGGCGTGTCTGCGGCAGCCGGGCCGCAGGGACAGGGAGAGGGATGGAATGGCCTTTGCCGATCTTGTTTTGATTTTGGTTGACTTGACTGGGCCGCTTGCGTAGCGTTGGTGCGATTCTGGGAACTTACTACAAATAATAGATAACATAATGAGCAGACAGGCATTTTATCCGCATCTCTCAGTGGATTGTGTGTTGATCGGGTTCGATGAGGAAGGGCTGAAGGTCCTTCTGGTTGAAAAGACACATGTTGCACCCGGCCATACCGGCGCTATTTCCAAGCTGCCCGGTGATTTGATTTATGAGGAGGAAGAACTTGACGCCGCCGCACGCCGTATCCTGTTTGACATGACCGGCATGTCTTCCCCCCATTTGGAGCAGTTCCATACCTTCGGCGCGCCGTCGCGCATCAAGAATCCGGCGGACAGGGAGTGGGTGGAAGCCGTCTCCGGCCAGAAGATAGGCCGCCTGGTGACGGTGGCTTACATGGCCATGCTGAGGATTTCCACCAAGCTGCGCAAGCTGATGGAGAGCCACAAAACCCGCTGGGTGCCCGTGGACGGCCTGCCGGAGCTGGCGTTTGACCACCGGGACATTATTGATCTGGCTCTGGGAGAGGATACGTTCTTCCGTGAAGAAGGAGCCCGCGCTGATTTACGACATGCTGCCCGCCAAGTTTACGGCGCTTCAGCTCCGGCGGCTGAATGAGGAGATTCACGGCAAGCCCATGGACGTGCGCAATTTCCACAAGAAGATCGCCTCCCGTCCCTACATTGTGCCGCTGGATGAGAAGGAGGAGGGCGTGGCCCACCGCGCCGCGCGCTATTACCGTTTTGACCGCAAGATTTACAACCGCCTTTATTACCGGAGCTGATGCCGTCCGGCTGTCCGGGTGCGGCCGTTCCGCCTTGCCGGGCCTCTTCCCGCCATGTTTGCGGGGAGGGGCTCTTCTCATTTGACAGAGTCCGTTTTGTAACGCATCTTATCCGCACGTTGATTCCCATGACAGATCCGGCCTTCATTCCAGACGATTTTTTCAAGGTGCTGGCGCCTTCCGATATTTTTGGAACGGACGGCCCGTTTGAAGTGGATCTGGGCTGTGGAGACGGAGGGTTTCTGCTCCAGATGGCGGCCCATTATCCGGAACGCCGTTTTCTGGGCATTGAGCGGCTGTTGGGCCGCGTGCGGGGCGTTTGCTCCCGGGCAGCCGTCCGCGGCCTGGAAAACGTGAAGGTGCTCCGGGTGGAGAGCCGTTATTTCCTGGAATGGATGGTGCGGCCCGGCTGCGTTTCCCGGCTGCACTATTTGTGCCCGGACCCGTGGCCCAAGGAGAGGCACCACAAGAACCGTCTGGTGCAGGATGATTTTCTGCCCGTGCTGCACCTTTCCCTGGCGGACGGCGGGGAATTCCTGTTTAAAACGGATCATGAGGAGTATTTCCTGTGGGTGCTGGACCATGTGGCGCGTAGCGGCCTATTCAGCCGGTCCGGTTGGGAGGATGATGAGTTTTTTTATCCCCGGACGGATTTCCAGCTTCAATGGGAGTCCATGGGAAAACCGATTTACCGCGCCCGCTTCATTAAATTGCAGAAAGCCTGATTCCGATGCCTTTTACACTTCACCAGAAAGATTCCTCCACGGCTGCGCGCCTGGGCACGCTTGATTTGCCGCACGGCCGGGTTCCCACCCCCATCTTCATGCCGGTGGGAACGCAGGGTTCCGTGAAAACCATGCATCCGCAGGATTTGGAGACGCTGGGGGCACGGATTATTCTGGGGAATACCTACCATTTGTCCCTGCGTCCCGGTTCCGCCCTGATCCGGGAAATGGGCGGCCTGCACCGGTTTTCCTCCTGGAACCGCCCCATTCTGACGGATTCCGGCGGTTTCCAGGTCTGGTCCCTTGCCAAGCTCCGCAAGATTACGGAGGAAGGGGTGCGCTTCCAGAACCATCTGGACGGCGCGTACATGATGCTGAGTCCGGAGCGTTCCATGGAGATCCAGGCGGACTTGGGCAGTGACATTGCCATGCTGTTTGACGAGTGCCCCCCTTATCCCTGCGACAGGAAGTACGCGGAAGCCTCCCTGGGCTATACGCTCCGGTGGGCGCGCCGCTGCAAGGACTGGGTGCAGGAGCACCGGCCCCGTTCCGGGGAAGGGCGTCAGCACCATTTCGGCATTGTGCAGGGGTCCGTGTATGCGGATTTGAGAAAGAGGTGCGCGGAGGAACTGGCCGCCATGGAGTTTGACGGTTATGCCATCGGGGGCGTTTCCGTGGGAGAGCCGGAGGAGGAGATGCTCCGGGCCATCGACCATTCCGCACCCTGGCTGCCGGAGGACAAGCCGCGGTACGCCATGGGGCTGGGCACGCCTCCCCAGCTATTGGAGATGATCGCCCGCGGCGTGGACATGTTTGACTGCGTGATGCCTACCCGCCTGGCGCGCCACGGCGTGGCCCTGACTCCGGACGGCCCCATGCATATCAAGAACCAGCGCTGGGCGGCGGATTCCCGCCCAATTGACCCGGAAGGGCATCCGCATGTCACACAATTCTCCCGCGCTTACGTGCGCCACCTGTTCAAAGCCGGTGAAATACTCGCTTTAAGATTGCTTTCTTTCCAGAATCTGGAATTCTATCTCCGGCTAATGGCTCAGGCGCGTGAGGCCATAGCCGCCGGCACGTTCGGCTCCTTCAAGGATTCATTCATCGCGCGGTACAAAGCAAACGACATTTTATGAATATCTTCATGTTAGCACAGGCTCAGGATGCGGCGGCCGCCGCCGGACAGGAACCCTCCAATATGTTCCAGCAGATTCTCAGCAGCCCCATGTTCATGTTTGTGATCATCATCGTCCTGTTCTGGGTGATGCTGATCCGCCCCCAGAGAAAGGCCCAGAAGGAACAGCAGGCACGCATCGCGGCCCTGCAGCGCGGGGACAAGGTGGTCACGAACGCCGGGCTGCACGGATTTGTGGAAAAGGTGAATGACCGCACCGTCTCCCTCAAGATTGCGGAAGGCGTGGTGGTTGAACTGGAAAAGAACGCCATCGTTCAAGTGGAGAAGTAAGGTTTTCCGCCTTCCGTACGTTTTCAGCATCCGCCCGTGTCGCCTGACGGCAGGGGCGGATGTTTATTTTTGAAACCGTCTTTTCCCGGCGGGGTTAATAAGAATGATCATGAGATTGCCTCACACGTTCATCCTGTCCTGTTCCGCGGCGCTGGCGTTCGGTTTTCTGCCGCCTGCGGCAGGTCAGACCGCGGCTTCCGTAGACCGCAGGGAAGAGGAGCCTGTTCCCAGGCCCGGACTGGAATGCCTTCAGGTAACCCTGCTGATTCGCCAGATGGTTCTGGAGCGGTATGACAGCACAGGAACGGGCATTTTGTCCGAACAGGACAAGGCCCGGCTGGTGGAGGATGCGCGCGCCGCGCAAAGGGAAGCCCGGAAGAAGTTCCTGATGCAGTTTGACAAGGATGGGGACGGAAAGCTTTCTCCGGAAGAGTACAAGGCCTTCCGGGAGCATGTGGAGAAACGCCGCGGTTCCCGCAGGCCGGACGCCGCCCCGGACAAGCGGGGCGAGCTACCCCCTCCTCCCCCCCCTCCCGGCGAAGGGCGGGAAATGCCCATGGTGGAAATCCGGACGGCGGCCCGGAAGCGCTTCATGGTGGCTCCCGGCCTGTTCCTGCTGACACGGAACATGCTGATGCAGAAGTATGACGCCAACGGAAACGGCCGCATTGATCCGGAGGAGCATGCCGCTGTCATGAAGGATGCGGCGGCTCTGTACCAGGCCAGAATGAAGGAGATGATGGACCTTTACGACCTGGACCAGGATGGCGTGCTCAGCCCGGTGGAGAAGGAGCAGGCTCTGGCGGACAGCCATAAGGACAGTCCCCTGTATGCCATGGAGGAACCGGACGACATTGACCTGTTCATCCGGGCGAATATCAGTGAAGTGCTGCTGAAGGAGGCTCCCGTGAACAGCGGGGAGGAAAAGGAGAAGGGCACGGAATAATTTTATTCTTCATGATGGAGAACCCTCTGGAACCGGAACAGGCCTTCCTGCAATATCTGGAGGTGGAAAAGCAGGCCTCCCCCCATACGGTGGAGGTGTATGCCCGCGCGCTGCGCCAGTTCCGGGCCTGGGCGGCCGGGGTGTTCACAGGGTGGGAAAACTGTACTCCGGACCAGATGAGGGACTGGCTGTTCCAGGAACTTAAGGATGAGGCCGCCACGGCCTCCATCCGCCTGAGGTTTGCCGCCCTGCGCAGTTTTTACCGTTTCATGATGCGGCGGCGCAGCCTGGAAGCGAGCCCGATGACGGGCGTCTCCCTCCCCAGGAAAAAGAAAAACCTGCCCGTTTTCCTGACGCTTAACCAGATGCTGGAATTGCTGGAGCTGCCGTACAAGACGCCTGTTCCTGCGAATGCCCCCGCGTGGCTTCCCTACCGTGACGCGGCTATTCTGGAACTTTTTTATTCCTGCGGGATGCGCCTGAGTGAACTGGTGGGGCTGGACGTCAGCAGCGTGGACCACCGTTTCCGGGGGGTGCGGGTGATGGGAAAGGGGCGCAAGGAGCGCATTCTGCCTGTGGGCGCTCCTGCGCTGGCGGCTCTGGAGGCCTATGCCTCCATGGCCTGCCTGCCTAAGAATTCCCCCCTGTTTGTCTCCCGCATAGGAACCCGGCTCAGCGCGCGCGCCGTTCAGATGATGCTGGACAAGTACGTGAAGCTGTCTTCCATTCCTTTCACCATTTCCCCCCACAAGATCAGGCACACGTTTGCCACGCACATTCTGGATGCCGGGGCGGATCTTCGTTCCGTCCAGGAACTGCTGGGCCATGCCTCCCTGTCCACCACTCAGATTTATACGCATGTGACGCGGGCCAGAATGGCGGAAGTTTACAGGCAGGCGCATCCCAGGGCATAAGGCCGTTTTATCCCATGACGGAAGAACTCATATTCGCAGGAATCCTGCTGCTCTCCCAGGCGTCTCCGGGGCCTGACCAGGCTTTTGTCACCCGGAGCACCCTAGCTTACGGCTTTGGCGCCGGGGTGATGGCGGCTCTGGGCATTGGAACAGGGGTGGTCGCCCACGCGGCGCTGGCTTGCACGGTGGGGGCTTCCGTTTTTCACAGCTCCCTGGGGCTGGTGCTTTTCTGTGCCGCCTCCTGCTGGATGCTGTACCTGGCGTGGAAGATATGGCCGCGGGGGAGGAAGGGCAGCCTTGCCGGGAGCGGGGATATTCCCCCGGCTTCCGGCATTTACCGGGATGCCCTGGTGACCAACCTGATGAACCCCAAGGCCACGTTCTTCTTCGTGGCCCTCTCCGCCCCGCTGCTGGAAAAGAATCATGACCCTTCCTATGCCCTGTTCCTTGGCGCATTGATCGTGGTGACTGGGACGGCGGGGTGGATTCTGTGGGCTCTTGTTTTCCGCTGGCAGCCTATCCGGTCCTTTTATGACCGGCATGCCGGAGGGGTGGATGGAGTGCTGTCTCTTGTGCTGGCGGGGTTCGGCCTCAGCATGCTGTACTCCTTCGGGCGCATGGCGGTGGAAAGTTTTTCCTGATGCGGAGATGGGAGGGAACGGCTTTTTTCTCGGAAAAATAACTCTGGTATTGACAATGACTCCATTATATCGCATACATCTGCACCCGCTGTGGGGAGCTGAACGCGCACGCATGTGAGTGACAAGGCGCGCAAGTTCCCCATTAACACCTTTTACTTATAATTGATATGGCAGTAGCAATCAGACTCAACCGTCAGGGTTCCAAGGACCGTCCTTACTATAAAATCGTAGTTGTCGACAGCCGTGCTCGTCGCGACGGCCGTTACATCGAACAAGTGGGCTCCTATGATCCCATGAAGGAAGGCGTCAACTACACCATCAACCTGGAAAAGGTTGACAAGTGGCTTGCCAACGGCGCGCAGCCCTCTGAAACGGTCAATTCCATGATCCGCAAGGCCCGCAAGGCCTAAGCCCGGTTCTTCATCATCTTTCCTGAAGGCGTTCCTCTGACGGGGACCGCCTTTTGTTGTTTCTTGCGCTGATGCGGGAGAATTGTCAGGTGGCATCCCTGCGTCGGGAATCTCCCGTACATAGAAAAATGGCCCGGCGTCACTACCGGCGGGACTGGAACACCCTGGCGGATTCCAGAATGCCGAACGCGATCTCATGAATGTGGAGATTGGCCGTGTCAATGGTCAGGTGCGCCGTTTCCCGGTAAAAATCATGCCGCTCTTTCATGAGGCGCCCCAGCACGGCTTTGGGATTGGGCTGCTGGAGCAGGGGGCGGTTGGTGCATCTGGAAATGCGCTGGTACAGGGTGTTCACATCCGTATAAAGCCAGACGACGAAGCCCAGCTTTTTCAGCAGGTCCCGGTTTTCCGGCCTGATAGTGATGCCGCCGCCTGTTGAAATAATGCGGCTTTGCCTGGCCGCCCCATGCAATTGGCGCAGAATTCCGGTTTCCAGGTCACGGAAATGTGATTCTCCATGAGCCTTGAAAATCTGCGGAATGCTCATTCCCGTCTGGTGCTCGATCATCTGGTCCGTATCCGTGAAACGAAGGCTCGTCTCCCGGTGCAATTCCTTCCCGATAGTCGTTTTGCCGCACCCCATCAGCCCGATCAGGATGATGTTTGGCAAGGATGTTGGCGCGGCCCCCTTCATGGCCTGATTGTACTCAATCCGGCGGCGTGAGAAAACAACTTTTTAGCCGTATGGCCTTTTCCGTCTCCCTCTTCCGCTCCGGGCGGAATGCCGCAATGGGAAGGGTCAAGGAGACCCGGTTTGGCAAATAGGGGAAGGCCAGGAACCTTCATGTCCGGCTGAGATGCCGCACTTCCGCGAATTTGACGGCTTCTCCCCTCCGGGGAAGGAGGTCTTACTTGACGCAGGAGCTTCCTTCAGGCAAGGATAAGGCCATGCAAACCGAAATGTTCGAGGTAGACCCCCTGTCAGACAACCGCAAGCTGTATGTCCGTGCGGCGGAAGCGCTGGCTGCGGGAGCGCTGGTGGGAATCCCCACGGAGACCGTGTATGGCCTGGGAGCGGATGCCTTGAATCCGGAAGCGGTAGCCAGAGTTTTTGAAGCCAAGGGAAGGCCCTCCTTCGATCCCCTGATTATCCATGTTCATCATGGAAAGGAGGTGGACAAATACACCGCCATTCCGGAGGAACTGAAGGAACTGGTGCATACGCTGGCCTCCAAATTCTGGCCGGGGCCGCTGACGATGGTATTGCCGAAGGCGGACATCATCCCGGACATCGTGACCAGCGGCCTGCCTACGGTGGCCGTGCGCGTAAGCGCGCATCCCGCCATGCGCGGGGTGGCGAAAGCGCTGGGCCGTCCCGTGGCTGCGCCCAGCGCCAACCGCTTCGGCCATATCAGCCCTACTTCCGCCTCCGCCGTGCAGAAGGAGCTGGATGGACGCATAGAAATGATTCTGGACGCCGGAGCCTGCTCCGAGGGGCTGGAAAGCACCATCGTGCGTCCCATGCTTGACGAGAAGGGAAAGCCCGCGCTGGAACTGCTGCGTGAAGGTCCGGTGACCCGGGAGCAGTTCCGGAACCTGGTGAAGGTGGTGCGCCGCAAGCCTGCTGTCCGTCCCGTTTCGGAAGAAGCTCCGGCGGATGCTCCGGGCCAGCTCGGCAGCCATTACGCTCCGCGCAAACCCATGACGCTGCTGGAAGCCGGGGAAGAATTCGTGCCCGTGGAAGGAGTGCGGTACGGTTTGCTCTCCTATGAGGGAACGTCTGATCTTGCCCAGGAGGGCAGTTGGACGGAAGTGGTGGCCATGAGCCCCGGCAGCGGACGGCTGGCGGAGGCTGCCGTGCGCCTGTTTGCCCTGATGAGGCAGATGGATGAAAATGAAGCCATTGACGTCATCGTGGCGGAACCCGTTCCGGAAGCCGGACTGGGCCGGGCCATCATGGACCGCCTGCGCCGCGCCTCCGCCGCCAGGGAATGACTTGTCCACGGCTCCCTGGATATGCTACAGTCACCGCGAATCCCTTTTTGAACTTATGGCCGCTACGTTATTTGAAAAAATCTGTTCCGGGGAAATCCCTGCAGACATCGTGTACCAGGATGAACAATGCGTCTGCTTCCGGGACATCAGCCCCCAGGCTCCGGAACATCTGCTGCTGGTTCCTCGCAAACCCATTCCCCGCCTTTCCGGTGCAGGGGAGGAAGACGCCGCCCTGCTGGGCCATATGATGCTGGCCGCCGGACGAATTGCACGGACCCTCCACCTGGATGAAAGCGGCTTCCGCCTGGTCATCAACAACGGCCCGGACGCCGGAGAGGCGGTACCCCATCTGCACATGCACCTGCTGGCAGGCCGCAAGCTGGAATGGCCTCCCGGTTAGGCCGGAGCGGAATTAGTGCCGCCGGTGGGAGGGAGGGGATGTGTCATTCCTGCCCTTTTCCGGGGATGGTGCCGCCCTGTCTGCTTGTCAGGCGTGGAGTCTGCCTGTAAGATGCATTCATGAAAAGATTGCTGGTAGAGCTTGAAAACTTGCCGGAAGCGGGGAAAAAATACAGCGGTGAGCTGGATTCCGAAATCTTCGGCATCGATGATGAAGAGGTTACTTCCATTGGGCCTCTTGCTTTTGACTTGCAGGTGCAGAGATTTGAAAACGAATTATTCGTACGGGGCAATATTTCCGCTCCGTTCAAATTCCGTTGCGTGCGCTGCCTGGGCTACTTTGACTACGTGGTGGAGGTAAGCGATTTTGCCGCCTCTTTTGAAATTGACGCACAGAGTGTTGTGGACGTTTCAGACTCCATGAGGGAGGAAATAGTCCTGGATTTTCCTGCCTATCCGAAATGTGCGGACGGAGGCATGGAAAATGACTGTATGGCGAAAACTCCATATTTTGGAGTGGACAAAGAGGGGGGAACGGGTGTAAACAGTTCTGCCCCGAGCAAGAATAGCGGCGTGTGGGACGCCCTCAATGAGCTGGGGGATCATCATTAATCACCTTTTTACCAACTAAAATTATGGCAGCACCTAAGCGCAGAACGTCCAAGATGAAGCAGCGTACCCGCCTTGCCGCGCAGGCATGGCGTGCTCCGAAGCTCCGCAAGTGCCAGAATTGCGGCAGCAGCACCCCCGGTCATACCGCCTGCCCCAATTGCGGTACGTACACGACCCGCTCCGGCAAGGAAATCGTGGTGAAGGCGGAAGCGTAAGCTCCGCAGGCGCCGCATTTGCCTTGAAAGTTATCGCCGTACTGCGGCGCTACCATGTAGACCTCTCCAGCCGCTTTTGCTCCGCAAAGCGGCTGAACTTGCTTGAAGCAGGCTTTTTTTTCTGCTAACACACTTCTTCAACAAATACTATGAAGATTGCACTGGATGTGATGGGCGGCGACAATGCGCCCGATATTAACATGGACGGGGCGAAGCGGGCCCTGCAGGATTTCCCTCTCATTGAAAAAATCTATCTTGTGGGGAGGGAAGAGGTGGTGCGCAGCTCCTGTGACCGCTGGGGGCTTTCCGGTCCGCGCGTGGAAATCGTTCCCGCCGCGGAAGTGGTGGAAATGAATGAATCCGGGCTGCTGGCGGTAAGGAAAAAGAAACTCTTCCATGTCCGTTTCCGTGGACCTGGTCAAGACCGGGGATGCGGACGCCGTGGTCAGCGCGGGCAACACGGGCGCGGCCGTAGCGGCCGCCACCATCAAGCTCAGGCTGCTCGACGGCGTGGAACGCGCGGGCATCGTGACCCAGCTTCCGAATGAATTCGGAGTCTGCAATGTGACGGACACCGGAGCCAATCCGGACGCCAAGCCCCGTCATCTGGTGGGCTATGCCGTTATGGCCAGCATTCTGGCGCGTTCCGTATACGGCAAGCCGATGCCCAAGGTGGGCGTCATGAGCAATGGCTCCGAGGATGAAAAGGGAACGGACTTTACCAAGGGAACTTTTTGTCTGTTGAAGCATCTGGAGGAGCGCGGCGCGCTCCCTTTTAAATTTGTGGGCAATGTGGAAGGCCATGATCTCTTTGAACATGAAATAGACGTGGCGCTGACGGACGGCTTTACCGGGAACGTCCTGCTGAAAACCTGCGAGGCCACCGCCAAGGCGTTCGGCAAATGGCTGAAGGAGGAACTTCAGGCAAACCCGCTCCGCATGATGGGAGCCGCCTGCGCTTCCGGCGCATTCCGCGCCATGAAGGCGCGCCTCTCTGCAGACTCCGTGGGGGGAAGCCCCCTGCTGGGCGTCCGGGGCGTGACGATCATTGCGCATGGCAGCTCCACCCCTGTCGCTATCCGCAATGCCCTGAGAGTCTCCATGGAAATGGTGCAGCAGGGTGTCAATCCCCTCATTGAAGAGGAGATGGCCAGGCTGGGCACTATTCCGGAGGTTTCCGAAGTGTACCCCAAATAATCAATCATGTTTCATTTTCTGAAAAAACATGCCGCAGCAGCGGCAAAAGAAGGAAAAAAGCCGGAAGAGGCGGCCTCCGTGCCCCGTTCCCCCGGTGACCGCCTGGACTCCAGCCTGGCGGTATCCGTGGGCCTGTGCGTGCTGGTCTTCATCGTTCTTCAATGGATGGGCAGTTACAGTCCCCATTGGGGGAAATCCGTCTGGCACCATGTGTCGGAAGCCTTTCTGCTCTTCTCCGTGACGCTGGCGCTGATGCCCATGTACTGGCTCTGCGCCGGTTCCCTGCGCAGGAAAAACAAAACCTTTGTCGTCACGTGGGGGGCCATTCTGGTCCAGCTCCTGTTCTTTGGCCTTATCCGGCATGTGACGGCTGATATTACGTCCGACATCGGCAACGAACTCCTGTACCTGCCCTATATGATGGCACCGCTGATTGTAACGGTGCTTTGCTGGGGCCGCTGCTGGGCATGTTCGCCACCATCTCCATCTGCATGCTCGGTGGATTCTTCATCCTGCCGGAGCAGTACGTACCGGAAAAGCAGGTCCAATTCTGGATCTTGAGCTCCCTCTCCGGCATGCTCACCGTGCTTTGCTTACCCATAACCTGCGGAACCGTGCCCAGTTCTTTGCGCGCGGGCTTCTTCGTGGGGCGCTCGTCATGGTGCTGTCTGCATCATGGGCGTCATCAATCTCCAGGCGTGGGACTACAACCTGGTAGGCGTACTGGTATGCCTGGCCGTGGCGTTTGGCGTAAGCATGCTGACCAGCGTTCTGATCAGCGGCGTACTGCCTATTATAGAAGGGGTCTTTAAAATCATTACGCCCATTTCCTGGCTGGAAATGGCGGACATGAACCGCCCGCTGATGAAGAGGCTGCAAATGGAAGCTCCGGGTACCTTCCACCACTGCCTGATGGTCGCCCAGCTGGCGGAAGCGGCGGCGGAAGCCATCGGCGCCAATCCCATTGAATGCCGGGTAGCGGCCTATTACCATGACATCGGCAAAATGCAGAACCCCCTCTACTTCATTGAAAACATCATGGACGGCCCCAACCCCCATGATGAGCTCACGCCCAGCATGAGCGCCCGCATCATCATCGACCACGTTCAGGACGGGGTGGAGCTGGCCAGGGCGAACAACCTTCCGCGTCCTCTGGTGGACGTTATTGAGCAGCATCACGGCACCTCGCTGGCCTACTTCTTTTACCGGAAGGCCCTTCAATACCGGGATGAAATTCTGAGCCGGGTGGAAAGCGGGCTGGCCTCTCCGGATGATGTGCCGGAAGTGGTGGAATCCAACTTCCGCTACAAGGGCCCTAACCCCCAGAGCAAGGAAACGGGCATCGTCAGCCTGGCGGACATCGTGGAAAGCGCCACGCGCTCCATGGGAAAAATCTCCTGTGAGGAAATGCAGAAAAGGGTGGATGAACTCCTGAAGCAGAGGGTGGTGGACGGCCATTTGGACGATTGCGGCCTTACCTTCGGGGATCTCAAGAAAATCCGCAACAGCTTCATCAAGACGCTGAAAAGCATTCACCACAACCGCATTGCGTATCCTTCCCACAATCCGGAGGCAAAAATTGAAAAGCCTGTTCTTCCTGTGGTGGCTGCCATGAAGGAAGAGGAAAAAGCGGAGAAAAAGGAAGGTGAGGGCAAAACTGTTCCGGAAATCATGGAACTGCCCGATGCCGGCCAGCAGGAAAAGCCCGCAGAGGTGGAGCAGAAGGACGGGACGGATACGGAGAAAAATGAAACCGCGTCTTGAACTTTATAATCATCTGGAAGAAGGGCGTCTCAGTCCGTCCGTTGCGGATGCCCTGGCCCGTGCCCTGGATGCCTGCCTCCCCGCTGTGCTGGCATTGCCTGAAGGCCCTGTGCCCGTTCTCTCCGGATTGGACGAGGTGGAAATAAGCGTGGTGGACGATGAAGTAATCCGGGACGTGCACGCCCGTTTTCTGAATGATCCCACGGTGACGGACGTCATCACCTTCCCGCATGGGGACGGAATGGGTGAAATCATCATCAGTTATGATACCGCCATCCGGCAGGCGTCGGAATTCAATGAGCCGGTTTTCAGGGAGCTCTTCCGGTACATGGTGCATGGTCTCCTGCACCTGCACGGCTACATAGACACGGAGCCGGAAGAACGGGAACGCATGTTCTCCCGTCAGGAACCGCTGGTGCGGGAATTCGGGACTGTCCTGGCAGGCATCTCTTTCCCGGATAACTGCTGACCCGGCGGCTGAAAGCGCGCTTTTAAAAGATACGGGCTTGCCAAGCCGAGATGAACTCTGTTAATCTTTTTCCGCACCATGCGTCCATAGCTCAGTTGGATAGAGCAACTGCCTTCTAAGCAGTGGGTCACTGGTTCGAATCCAGTTGGACGTGCCATCTTTCGGAACCCCGTATTCTTTTTAAGAAAAACGGGGTTCTTTCATGTGAGGGAAAAGTTTCTTTCATCGGTGGAAGCATGCCTGCAAGAACGGTGGAACGGGGCCGGAAATGGTGCAAATGCGGATGGGCGGCCTGAATAAAGCGGCATTATCCCGTGTGGCTGTCTTGCTCCGTTGTCGGAAGAAATAGCAGTTCCCGCTCTTATCTTGTGCACGGAAAAGGAGGCCTCCTGTTCTTCAATCAATCCTGTTGGGCGATGGAACTGATGGAATGGGGGCCGTAGTTAAAAAATCCTTCTGCCGTCATCACACCGGAAGGGGAGGGAAGGGCCGCCGAATGGGCGCCATACTGGATGGAAAGAAACGGCTCAGGCTGGCGGGAATACTGAGGAGTTCCGGAGATGGTCCGCGCACGGGGCTAGTGCATTCAATAGCGCATGTATTCACAGAAAGGGAACCGGGAGGCAGAATATTTTTTTATTCTGCCTCCCGGGTGCAAATCTCTGGGGTTCTGATGAAACCGGAAGTTTGGAGCGGATTTGAATATTCATCCTGAACGAGTACATTTACGCACAACTCCAGAATTTTATGCATGCCGTACATGGGAAGGTCGATCTCCGGATGGCGTTTCTGAAACTTGTGGATAATGCTCATTTCCGTCTCTGAAAAAATCACGGGAATGGTATTTGATATTTGAATCTTCCAGGGTTCGCCCTCACTCATCAGCTTGCCGATGAAAAGGGACTGGGTGACGGGAATGCTGCCGCGAAAGGCAAACCAGGTGTGCACGGTGCGGACGGAAACCCGGCATTGTTCCGCCAGCCATTGGCGCGTTTTACCGTGTGTGCGGAGCCATTCCTTGATTTTAAGCTTTTCAGGATTGTTTTCTTTCTCAGAGGAAGAAGCGTTTAAATCCGCATCGGCAGCCAGCTCCGGAATGATTCGGGAAAGTGCTTTTTTCGTATTGGCCGATATTTTGCGAACGCTCATCTGTGCGTAAAACGTCTGGGGCCGGATTCCTATTTCCTCCGCCAATTGATAGGACTTGCGGTTTTGGCATTGCAGCCATTCCTTGACCATGGTGCGTATATCGTCGTCAGACATGAATTGATGCAGGTTATGTGATGAAAGAAAAAATAGGATGGCAGCGTTTGAAACGCTATTTTCTCTTTCCTTGGAACTGTTCCGGGATATTGAACCCTGCTTTTAACTTTTGCTCTTGATGCTGGAAAGAGCATCCAAAGCCTCACTGGCCCATTCCGGAACGGTCAAACCGTGGCGTTCCGCTTCATTTCTGAACTTCTCATACTTTTGAGGAGTAACGGGAACATAAATACTGTTCGGGTTCTTGGTCTGCACCAAACGTGCGTGTTTGGCGTATTCCTCTTTCATGATTCTGATGATGAGGCGTTGTCGTGCACGGGGAATAGGAACAGTAGAAAGCCATTTATCAACCTGGCTTTTGCTAACGCCGCAAAGATCGGCGAACTCGTCACGTGTCATCTTCGTAAGGGCAAGAAACTTTCTGATGCTGGACTTCATTTCATCCATGCGCGCATTTTTCGCATTCAGAAAAATCTGGCAAGCCATTTCTGGCATATTTTCTATTTTAGAAAATAATATTGTCTTTGTGTATCCGAAAAGGTAAATCGTTTTTCCTAAATCCAATGAAACTCAAAAAAATGTGAATCCTGGAAGCGCCTGTTTTCTTATTTTAGACGAAAAACTTCATGTTTAATATTCTTCCTTCTTCAAGGTATTTTTACCGCTGTTCCGGAAAAGGAGCGCCCGTTGGGAGGGATACTTTCTGGTTCATCTTCTTCTATTGGCTTGACGAAGCCCGTTCCGGGAGTACCGTGTTATCATGTTAAATTCCTCTTTATTCGCCTTGGGGTGTTCCGCGGTTTTTGTGATGTCTGCGGGAATGCCTTTACTGGCCGCCTCTCCTGAAAAAAAAGAAAATAAAACTGCCGCTTCTGCGGATGCTCTTCCCACCCTTTCCCTGGAGGGATTGCCGGAAGTATGGTTGCAGGGAACGCCTGTCAAGGAATGGGAAAAGGACAAGGTATACATCTTTGAATTCTGGGCCACCTGGTGCGGACCGTGCCTGGCCGCCATGCCCCATATGGAACAACTGCATCAGGCATTTAAAGACAACCCGGGCATGCAGATCATAGGAGTCAATGTCATGGACCGGAAATCTCCGGAGGCTCTGAAGGAATTTTTAAAAAACCGGCCGTCTCCCCTCACTTACACAATGGCGGTGGATGTGGATGGAAAGAGAACCAGGGAAAAATGGCTGGCTCCTATGGATGTGAACGGCATTCCGCATGCCTTTGCCGTAAAGAACGGTAAACTCATCTGGCGCGGACATCCCGTAAAACTCTCGGAAGAAATCATGCAGGCCATGTTGAAACCTGATTTTTCCGCCGCTTCCCTTCCGTCGGAAAATTCTGATGCGGGCGCCCGTGAATGGAAGCGTTATCGGGAAGTCTCGAAAAAGCTGGGCGAGGTGGTCCGGAAAGAAGGAAAACAGGGAGCCATGGCGTTTTTAAAGCAAATCCAGGATTCAAGGGAATTTCAGCAGGATCAGATGATTCAACTGAAGATGGTCCCGTTCATCGTACTGGCGGAAAAAGGAGAATTCCAGGAAGCACAGTCGGTACTTGACAGCTTGTGCAAGGAATATCCGGACAACTACCGCGTGCAGATCAATGTGGCTGGAACCTTGATGGAGGGAAAATCAGTTCCTGCCGGCAAGATGGATGCCGCGCTGGTGGAGCAGTGCCTGAACCGTTGCATTGAAATCTCAAGGAAAGGCAACAAGGAAGCTTCCCTTCCCTGGCGTCTGATGGGTGAACTCCGGGAGCGGCAGGGCAACATGAAGGAAGCGCTTCGGGATATGGAAAAGGCGCTTTCCCTGACCTCCATCAGCAAGGCGTGGACGAAGCTGCAGCAGCTTTCGGGCAATTCGGAGACGTTCCAATCCCTTGTGGACCAGGTAGCTGAGGAAATTAAGCCGGAGCCTCCTCGGAAAATGCAGGAAATGGGGCCTGTGCAGGAAAACAAGGAATACACGCCCCTTTTCAGCAAGCTGAATTGGTTCAATCATCCCGGGTTGACGGGCTTGCCTTCTGACAAAACCGTATTTATCAGCTTCTGGAGAGGAGCTGCGAGGAACAATGGCATGTGGAGTGATGGAGCTCCGGGGAAAACGCTTGATGTAGTCCTGAAAAAATATGGTCTTCTGGACAATCCCAAGGTGAAGGCTGTGGTATTGGGTGTCATTCCGATGGATCAAAAACAGATGCAGGAATATTTGTCTGGTCCGGAAGGATGGACTGCCTACCCTGTCGGTATTCCGTCGGACCATTCCGTGATGGAACTTTTTGATTCCCTGAAGCTTAATTCGTTCCCTGCCGCCGCCGTCGTTCGTGACGGAACATTGCTGTGGGCGGGGGAAATTAAAAGGATGCCCGCGTGGGTGGCGGAAACGGCCCTCTGGGACTCTTTTGACAAGAACCGGTTTGCTGAGGAGGATGCGAAGCGGAAAGCTCATCAGCAGGCCCTGCAGGCTGTCATCAAAAAATCTTTTGAACTGCGCAAGGAAAAGAAATTTGATGAATACAAAAAACTGATTGAGGAAAACGCCGAGCGATTTGCCGATGACGGATGGTTTGCCTCTACAGTGGCGGAAGTTCAGGCGGGGAAAGCCTGGAAGGAGAAGGACTACCAAAAGGTGGCGGACATCATAGACCAGGTGCTGAATCGTTTTCCGAAGGAAGACTCCCTGGCTTCTTACCTCCTGAAAATCCTGAATGGGTCGGATGAAATGCGTGGATACAACTATCAAGCGGCCCGGCATGCCCTCCAGATCATGAAAGACTTCAATACGCGGGATGACGGTGGTTATAATGCGGCTTGCTATCAAGTCATGATGGAAATGGCCATGGAGAAAAAAGACTACGCCCAGGCGAAAAAAGACGCTGTGAATGCACTCCGGGAATTACCCCTCATGCACCAGTATGTAGCCATGAAGAAAAAACAGGCGGAAGCTTAAGAATTCTGAAACGTTTAGGCCCCTTTCGTGATGAAAGGGGCCTTTTTTGCGGGAAAAGAGAAAAATGTAATACGTTAATAATCAGTAATATTTAGAATGCTAAAAAAATCTCACAAAAAACGACTCGAAAAAAATTGACAAGGGAGGTGAAAATGGTAGACTTCTCGGCACGCCAACACGGCGACGGGATGAAAAGCCCGGCGGCAGGAGGGACTCGGAAGAGGGCCTGAATGAAGCCGGGGCCGGCCACCCGGAAGAGCCTCATTAAAGGGGCCGATAAGAAGATTTCAAAGGGAATGACTACCGAACCCGCCGAGGGTTTTCCCCTGAATGCGTCGAGAGACGTGTGAGGAGAGAAACCCGAAGGAGCGACCTAGCTCCGAGAGGGGCGGATTGGTAGAAGCAAGGGGAAAGAAAAAAGGTCGTGACGCGCGCCGTGCTTGGCAGAGCGAAGAGGCCTTCAAGAGACACAACTTGAGGGAAGAGCTGACTGAAGCATGGCGCAGATGAAATCGAAAGATTCCATTTGGTCCAGCAATTTCAAAAATTATATTTGATGGAGAGTTTGATTCTGGCTCAGAACGAACGCTGGCGGCGTGGATAAGACATGCAAGTCGAACGGGAGAATTGCTAGCTTGCTAATAATTCTCTAGTGGCGCACGGGTGAGTAACACGTGAGTAACCTGCCCCCAAGAGTGGGATAGCCCCGGGAAACTGGGATTAATACCGCATAAAATCGCAAGATTAAAGCAGCAATGCGCTTGGGGATGGGCTCGCGTCCTATTAGTTAGTTGGTGAGGTAACGGCTCACCAAGGCGATGACGGGTAGCCGGTCTGAGAGGATGTCCGGCCACACTGGAACTGAGACACGGTCCAGACACCTACGGGTGGCGGCAGTCGAGAATCATTCACAATGGGGAAACCCTGATGGTGCGACGCCGCGTGGGGGAATGAAGGTCTTCGGATTGTAAACCCCTGTCATGTGGGAGCAAATTAAAAAGATAGTACCACAAGAGGAAGAGACGGCTAACTCTGTGCCAGCAGCCGCGGTAATACAGAGGTCTCAAGCGTTGTTCGGAATCACTGGGCGTAAAGCGTGCGTAGGCGGTTTCGTAAGTCGTGTGTGAAAGGCGGGGGCTCAACCCCCGGACTGCACATGATACTGCGAGACTAGAGTAATGGAGGGGGAACCGGATTCTCGGTGTAGCAGTGAAATGCGTAGATATCGAGAGGAACACTCGTGGCGAAGGCGGGTTCCTGGACATTAACTGACGCTGAGGCACGAAGGCCAGGGGAGCGAAAGGGATTAGATACCCCTGTAGTCCTGGCAGTAAACGGTGCACGCTTGGTGTGCGGGGAATCGACCCCCTGCGTGCCGGAGCTAACGCGTTAAGCGTGCCGCCTGGGGAGTACGGTCGCAAGATTAAAACTCAAAGAAATTGACGGGGACCCGCACAAGCGGTGGAGTATGTGGCTTAATTCGATGCAACGCGAAGAACCTTACCTGGGCTTGACATGTAATGAACAACATGTGAAAGCATGCGACTCTTCGGAGGCGTTACACAGGTGCTTTGCATGGCCGTCGTCAGCTCGTGTCGTGAGATGTTTGGTTAAGTCCAGCAACGAGCGCAACCCCTGTTGCCAGTTACCAGCACGTAAAGGTGGGGACTCTGGCGAGACTGCCCAGATCAACTGGGAGGAAGGTGGGGACGACGTCAGGTCAGTATGGCCCTTATGCCCAGGGCTGCACACGTACTACAATGCCCAGTACAGAGGGGGCCGAAGCCGCGAGGCGGAGGAAATCCTGAAAACTGGGCCCAGTTCGGACTGTAGGCTGCAACCCGCCTACACGAAGCCGGAATCGCTAGTAATGGCGCATCAGCTACGGCGCCGTGAATACGTTCCCGGGTCTTGTACACACCGCCCGTCACATCATGGAAGCCGGTCGCACCCGAAGTATCTGAAGCCAACCGCAAGGAGGCAGGGTCCTAAGGTGAGACTGGTAACTGGGATGAAGTCGTAACAAGGTAGCCGTAGGGGAACCTGCGGCTGGATCACCTCCTTTCTATGGAGAAAGTGCATGAAAAATGCACAGGTCGGATCTCTTCCCGAGGGAAGAGAGAGCGGAACCCGCGAGGGCCCGCAACGAACCAAAGATGTGTAAACAGCCAGTTCGCTTGAGCGAAACTAGGCACGACGTGCGTGACGACCTTTTTTCAAAAAGAACCGCAACTGGGGGTATAGCTCAGTTGGTAGAGCGCCAGCTTTGCAAGCTGGATGTCCGGGGTTCGAGTCCCCGTGCCTCCACCAGTTTCGGTAAGAAGGCGGGAGCCGGAAACTTTAGTAACTAAACTTTAGTATTTGGTAACTGTCTCTCAGAGACCCAAAGCCGGGCCTGTAGCTCAGTTGGTTAGAGCACGCGCTTGATAAGCGCGGGGTCACAGGTTCAAGTCCTGTCAGGCCCACCAAAAAAAATCGATTATTGAGGGAAAGCGAAAATTGACATCTGCGTGGCAAAGAAAACAATTGCTGAGAAGCAATTGCTTTCCAACAAAGTGGGTAGTTGAAAAACAACTACAATACACAATTTAAAACATGCATACCAAGAAATAAGACAATACAGTAAGTCACGAAAGGGCTTTGTGGTATTGTGGAAGTGGTAAAAAAAAACTTTGCAATATGATGAAGTAAGTAAGGGCGTACGGTGAATGCCTTGGTGCCAACAGGCGAAGAAGGACGCGGCAAGTCGCGAAAATCCTCGGGAAGCCGCAAGCAAGCGATGATCCGGGGTATCCGAATGGGGTAACCTGATCGAGGCAATACTCGATCGTTCATACCTGAATACATAGGGTATGAAACGCGAAACCCGCTGAAGTGAAACATCTCAGTAAGCGGAGGAAAAGAAAGAGAAATCGATTCCGTAAGTAGTGGCGAGCGAAAGCGGATGGAGCCCAAACCGAAGGTACTCCTTCGGGGTTGTAGGACCACGACATATTCGACCATACTGGATAGTAGAACAGCCTGGAAAGGCTGGCCGTAGAAGGTGAAAGCCCTGTAGACGAAATCCAGCGTGGGAATTAGTGGAATCCTGAGTAATACATCACACGTGGAACGATGTATGAATCAGCGCGGACCACCGCGCAAGGCTAAATACTAGTTGGCGACCGATAGTGAACAAGTACCGCGAGGGAAAGGTGAAAAGAACCGCTGTGAGCGGAGTGAAATAGAACCTGAAACCGTATGTCTACAAAGTGTCAGAGCAGAGCAATCTGCGATGGCGTGCCTTTTGTTTAATGAGTCTGCGAGTCAGTGTTTGTGGCAAGACTAAGGGCTTCCGGCCCGGAGTCGCAGCGAAAGCAAGTCCGAATAGGGCGAATTAAGTCGCAGGTACTGGACCCGAAGCGGAGGTGACCTACCCTTGGCCAGGTTGAAGCATGGGTAAAACCATGTGGAGGACCGAACAGGTGAACGTTGAAAAGTTCTCTGATGAGCTGAGGGTAGGAGTGAAAGGCTAATCAAACCCCGTGATAGCTGGTTCTCTTCGAAATGCATTTAGGTGCAGCGTCACGTGCTGATGCGCGGGGGTAGAGCACTGACAAGGCTAGGGGGCACACCCGCTTACCAAACCTTATCAAACTCCGAATACCGTGCAATGGAACGTGGCAGTGAGACAGTGGGGGATAAGCTTCATTGTCGAGAGGGAAACAACCCAGACCAGCAGCTAAGGTGCCTAAATAACGCTCAGTGGAAAGGATGTGGGATTACACAGACAGTGAGGATGTTGGCTTAGAAGCAGCCACCATTTAAAAAATGCGTAATAGCTTACTCATCGAGTGATCCTGCGCCGAAAATGATTGGCGATCAAGCGTTATACCGAAGCTCTGGACTTTACCTTACGGTAGAGTGGTAGAAGAGCGTTGCATGCGCGTTGAAGGGTGATGGCGACTGACCCTGGAGCACATGCAAGTGAGTATGCAGACATGAGTAACGTAAAGCCGGGTGAAATCCCCGGCCGCCGTAAACCCGAGGTTTCCAGGGCAACGTGTTTCGTCCCTGGGTTAGCCGGGACCTAAGCCGAGGCCGAGAGGCGTAGGCGATGGATATCAGGTTAATAATCCTGAGCTCGCGACCCTTAAACTGGGGGGACGCATGAGAAAAGATGACTAGGTTATTGAATTCCCCGAGTTGAGTCCACGGACTCAGCGCATCATTGGATGGAGTGCCAAGAAAAGCCCCAGCGTATGCTAAGCGACCCGTACCGCAAACCGACACAGGTGGGTGGGTAGAATATACCAAGGCGTAAGAGTGAAACCTGGTTAAGGAACTCGGCAAATTAGCCCCGTAACTTCGGAAGAAGGGGTGCCTGCAGCGATGCAGGCCGCAGAGAAATGGCCCAACCGACTGTTTATCAAAAACACAGCACTCTGCAAAGACGCAAGTCGAAGTATAGGGTGTGACACGTGACCAATGCCGAAAGATTAAGGCAAGGGGTTAGCCGCAAGGCGAAGCTCTGAACCCAAGTCCCGGTGAATGTCGGCCGTAACTATAACGGTCCTAAGGTAGCGAAATTCCTTGTCGGGTAAGTTCCGACCTGCACGAATCGTGAAACGAGTTGGGCACTGTCTCAACCAGGCGCCAGTGAAATTGTAGTGGCGGTGAAGATGCCGCCTACCCGCAGAAGGACGGAAAGACCCTATAGACCTTAACTGTAAGCTGTCATTGTTTCTTCGGTTTTAATGCTCAGAGTAAGTGGGAGACGCTGAAGACGCCCTTTAGGGGGCGTCGGAGTCATCAATGAGACACCACCCTTTGAAACTGGAGGATCTAACCCTGAGCCGTGAATCCGGCCAGAGGACCGTGTCAGCCGGTCAGTTTTACTGGGGCGGTATCCTCCCAAAGAGTAACGGAGGAGCGCGAAGGTGGGCTCAGCCCGGTTGGCAACCGGGTGTCGAGTGCATGGGCATAAGCCCGCCTAACTGTGAGACCAACAAGTCGAGCAGATGCGAAAGCAGGCCCAAGTGATCCGGCGGTAGAAAGTGGAATTGCCGTCGCTCAACGGATAAAAGGTACCTTAGGGATAACAGGCTGATCACGCCCAAGAGTTCATATCGACGGCGTGGTTTGGCACCTCGATGTCGGCTCGTCGCATCCTGGGGCTGGAGAAGGTCCCAAGGGTCCGGCTGTTCGCCGGTTAAAGCGGCACGCGAGCTGGGTTCAGAACGTCGCGAGACAGTTCGGTCCTCTATCCTCTGTGGGCGTTGGAAAATTGAGGGGTTCAGACCTTAGTACGAGAGGACCGGGTCTGACGCACCACTGGTGCATCGGTTGTACTGTCAAGTGCATGGCCGAGTAGCTAAGTGCGGACGGGATAAGCGCTGAAAGCATCTAAGCGCCAAGCCCATCCCAAGATGAGTTTTCCCTATAGGTTCGTGGAAGACCACCACGTTGATAGGTCGCAGGTGTAAGTGCAAAGAATGTATTGAGCCAAGCGATACTAATCACCAATAGACTTCATCATATTACATCACTCCCGTTCGTGAATAACAACTTGCTGTTGTCTTGTTCATTGGATGTATGTTTAAAAGTAACACCACCAGCCACGCAGATGTCAGTTTACGCTAATTCCTTCCCCTCATAACGAGAGGAAATCTTCTTAGCCACACACACAACAACCCTTAAAAAATCCCCCTCAAAGCCCCCCAAGGGCTCCCGGGCAGGCAGGATGAAGAGAAAAAAAGCCCTCTTCCCCCTGAAGCCCGGTGGCCAGAGCGCAGTGGTCCCACCCGGTCCCGTTCCGAACCCGGAAGTGAAACGCTGCCGCGCCAATGGTAGTCGGACGATAGGTCCCGCAAGAGTAGGTCGCCGCCGGGATTTTTTTCATCAGGCCCCGCCAGTTCCTCAACTGGCGGGGCTTGTTCTTTTCTTGTCTCCTTGAATCTAGCCTCCGGCTAAGTGGAACTGAAGGAGGATAAGGCAACCAAGGAGGACGGCTATCCCTGTCGTAATAGAGTTCTTACCTTACGTAACATTTCCTTAACTATCCCTCTTTCTTTCTTAACGGTTTAAGGATATCCCTGCTATTGACGGCACCCGTTCTTCCATCAAAAATGGCGGCGTATGAAATCCCATATCATTCAGAAGCCCGTTGCGGTCATCCTGGGGAACGCCGGCAACATAGGATACCTCGCCGCCAAGGCGTTTGCGTGCCGGGGAACTGTGGTTGCCATGCTGCATGAAGCCGGTGAAGAGTCTTCCCGCGTGGTGGACTGTCTGCCAGGGGGCAATCACTTTGGCATGTCGGGCTGTCTGGGCCATCCTCCGGATCTGGCTTCCTTCGCAGGGCTGGTACATACCCTCTATGGACGAGTCGATTATTTGATCAACTGTGAGGATGCCGCGGTTGAGGTGCAGGGCCTGAATTGTTCCGCACGCAGTCGCCTGTCCATTCTGCTTGAGCACGCTTTTGTTTCCGGCGCCATGGTCGTGAATATGGTCTCCCGTTCCGGAAGAAAGGTAAGATGGAGGGAACAGTGTTGGAAGGAAGATGCCGCAGGGTTGGAAAATTGTCTGAATAGGAAGGACGTCAGGATAAACCAGGTTGTGATTCACCGTCCGGTATTTCGGCACGTCTCCCAGTCCAGGCTGGCTTCCTCCGCGTGTGCGGCGGCGTTATTTCTGTGCGGGAGGGAAGGGCGTCATATTCACCGTGAATACATCGTTGTCAATGGAAGAAAAGCCGCTTGGAAGCCCGGCATGAGGACGGAAGCATCCCTTTCCTTGTTCAACTCCTGTCTGGAATTTTGTTCCGTCTGTTCCCGGACGGTATTCCGGGATGCCTGACAGGCATGCCATATTTCTGTATTCTGTCGTGACAAAAAGTGTCTGTTAATATAGTATATTTCCAAGTAAGGTTATGAAGTTTCAAGGTCTTTATACAGCAATTGTGACTCCGTTTGTCGGCAATCGGGTCGATGAAGAGGCTTTTAGAATGCTTGTGGAAGCCCAGGTGGCTGCCGGCGTGGCCGGCATTGTGGCCGTCGGCACCACGGGTGAATCCCCCACCTTGACTGTAAAAGAACACTTGAGGGTGATTGAACTGGCCGTGGAGAGCGCGGCAGGCCGCATTCAGGTAGTTGCAGGTACGGGGGCCAATTCTACCGCGGAGGCCATCCATATGACCCAGGAGGCGGAGAAGATGGGCGTGGACGGAACGCTTCAGGTGTGCCCTTATTACAACAAGCCCTCCCAGGATGGCGTTTATGCCCATTTCAAGGCCATTGCGGACGCCACCCGCCTGCCGATCATGCTGTACAGCATCCCGGGCCGTTGCGGTATTGAAATCAGCGTGGAGACGGTGGGACGCCTGGCAAAGGACTGTCCCCACATTATTTGCGTGAAAGAGGCCGGCGGCAGCGTGGACCGCGTGAACCAGCTGATGCAGGTGGTTCCGGAAGATTTTACCGTCCTGTGCGGTGATGACGGCCTGACGGTTTCCTTTATGGCCTGTGGCGCCAGTGGCTTGGTTTCCGTAACGTCCAATCTGGTTCCCGGAATCATGAATTCCATCGTGAAAGCCGGCCTGGATCAGAATATGGGTGAAATGCTTTCCCTCCAGAAAACATTTTATCCCCTGATGAAGGGCCTCATGACACTGGATTCCAACCCCGTCCCGATCAAGGCGGCGCTGGCGCTGAGGGGGGATATTCAGCCCGGCGTGCGGCTTCCGCTGGTTCCTTTGCCGGAAGAAAAGGAAGCCCAGCTTTCCGCGCTTCTTCAACGTTTCAACGTCCTTTGATATCTCAACTATATGATTTCCATTCTTGTTACAGGCATTTCGGGCCGCATGGGCCAGGCTGTCCAGGAGGCGGTGACGCAGAATCCGGACACCTGCGTGGGCGCCACGTACGACCAGGGGCAGGAGCTTTATCCGGCTCTCGCCAAATGCGACGTCGCCATTGATTTTTCCCACCATGCTTTCACCAGCACCCTGCTGGCGGAAGCCGTAGCCAATAACAAGCCCCTGGTGATAGGCACCACGGGGCATACGGAGCTGGAACGTCAGGAGATTATGGATGCAGCCGCATCCATCCCGATCGTATTCGCGTCCAACTATTCCGCAGGAGTGAACGCCCTGTTCTGGCTGACGCGCAAGGCGGCCCAGATCCTGGGCGGCAGCTGCGACATTGAGGTGATGGAAATGCATCACCGCCACAAGATTGACGCTCCTTCCGGCACGGCCCGGACGCTGGCGGAAATCCTGTCCGGCGCCATTGGCAGGAATTATGAAGACAGCGTGGTTTTTGGCCGCGAAGGCCTGGTGGGTCCCCGTCCCGCCAATGAAATAGGCATGCATTCCCTGCGCGGAGGGGATGTAGTAGGAGACCATACCGTGGTGTTCGCCTCTGACGGAGAACGTTTGGAGCTTACCCACAAGGCATCCAGCCGCATGACGTTTGCCTCCGGAGCGGTCCGTGCAGCTCTCTGGCTGCAGGGCAGGGAACCGGGGCTGTATACCATGGAAGACGTTCTGGGCCTTTCTCAATTATAATTTTTCCGCATCATGGCCGTCCCCCCTTCCCGGAACGGCCATGATGCCTTTTTTGCTGATGAAGAGAGCCGGCATCGCACTGGGATCCAATATGGGGGACAAAAACAGCCTGATGGTTCAGGCCAGGGACCATCTGCTGAAGATGAGCCTGTCCGACGATCCTTTCCTGCAATCCTCCCTGTATGCTACCAGTCCGCAGGGATGTCCGCATGGCGCGGATGATTATTTGAATGCCGTGGTGGAGTTCACCTGGCCCGGTACGGTGGAAGAACTGCTGGTGCATTGCCAGGGCATAGAACGCGCCCTGGGACGCATCCGTTCCGGAATCCGCTGCGAACCCCGTACGGCGGACGTGGACATCATTTACGCGGGGGACATGGTGGTCAACGATCCGCCCCGCCTGATTCTCCCCCATCCCAGGGCTCATTTGAGAAAATTTGTCTTGAAGCCTCTTTCCGACATCAGGCCGGACCTCATTCTGCCCCGCCAGGCTAAAACGGTTTCTTGCCTGCTGGCGGAACTGGATACGGATGAGGCTGACCCGCTCCTGGTATCGGAACGCTGGTAACTGCATGTTTATAGAACATCATGAATCAATCTCTTGAAAAAGCGGAACGCATCCGCGCCTGCAAGAACAGGCGGCACGTGACGCTGGTGACTGCTTATGACTACCCTACGGGCCGCCTTCTGGATGAGGCCGGCGTGGATATTGTGCTGGTAGGCGATTCCGTGGGAATGGTGCTTCTGGGGTTTCCGGATACCACCCATGTGACGCTGGACCACATGATTCACCATGTGGAAGCCACGGCGCGCGGCGTGAAGAATGCCCTGCTGGTGGGAGATATGCCCATTCATACCTATGATACGGTGGAGCAGGCCGTGCAGTCTGCAAGGAGGCTGTTCCAGGCCGGAGCGGACGCCGTCAAGCTGGAGGGGGGAGCCGCCCAGGCGGAAAAGATCCGTGCCATTGTGGATGCCGGCATTCCCGTGGTAGGGCATATCGGCCTCTTGCCGCAAAAGGTGCTGGAGGAAGGCGGATATAAAATCAAAGGGAAATCCTCCGCTGAGGAGGAAGCCCTGGTAAAGGATGTGGAAGCCGTGGCGGAGGCGGGCGCCTGCGCTGTGGTCGTGGAGGGCGTGACGCCTCATGCGGCCCGCCAGATTACCGTGCATTCCCCCATTCCCACGCTGGGCATCGGTTCCGGCGCGCATACGTGTGACGGGGACGTGGTGGTGATTCATGACCTGGTGGGGGCGTTCCCGTGGTTTGTCCCGGCCTTCGTCAAACCGCGAGCGGATGTGGCCGGCAGCATGACTGCCGCCGTCAGGGAATGGATGAAGGATTCCTATACGGAACCCGGCTCCATCAGTTCATAACAGTTGACCGTTGCCTATGCTGGTATTTTCTACATGCTGGAACTCCCACCGCCACCAGGACGGGGAAGAGATGATTGATGAAATCCTCTCCCTGGGATTTGACCATGTGGAACTTTCCCACGGCATCAAGCTTTCCCTTCTGCCCGGCATCATGAGGGCGGTGGAAGCCGGAAAGGTTCAGGTGGCCGGGGTCCATAATTATTTCCCGGCACCCATCGACGAGGTGGGGGACGCTCCGGACAGCAGGCCGTTTACCGCAGATTTGCCGCAGGTGCGCGCCAAGGCGATTGAGCTGACGAAAAAATCCATGGAGCAGGGGGCCGCCCTGGGCGCCGGATACATTGTGCTGCACATGGGGACGGTGGAACCTCTGGTGAAGCGTACGGATACGGCTCATTTGCAGAGCCTGGCGCGTCAGGGAATGGTGGAAACGGAGTCATTTGCCGGAACCAAGGGAGAGTTTGTGCGCCGCCGCAACCGGCTTGCTCCCGTTTATCTGGAACGTGCCCGTGAGGCCATCCGGCAGCTTCTGCCCCATGCTGCGGAACTTGGCGTAAAGCTGGGCATTGAAGGGCGCAGCCATTATGAACAGGTTCCCAGCGAGGATGAAATGGGCCTGCTGATGCAGGAATTTGGGGAAAATCCCTTCATCGGGTACTGGCATGACTTCGGTCATATTCAAAGGAAGCACAATCTCCTTATATTGAATCATGAACAATTTCTCCGCAGGATGTCTTCCCATTTGATAGGTGGGCATGTAAACGACGTCAAGTGGCCGTCGCGGGACCACCAGGTTCCCCTGCTGGGCGGCGGAGTGCCGTTTGAACGCCTGCTGCCTTTTTTCCCGCATGGAGTTCCGCTCGTCTGGGAACTCTCCGGACGCGCTTCCGCGGAGGATATCCGTGCGGCGCGCGAATTGTGGACGGAAAAGTTTCCGGAGACGCTGGACTGACCATCTTGTGATTGTAAATCCGGCTCATTGGATATAAAGTCGGCACGATGATAGACAAGACGACATCCCGCGTCATTCTGGGCCTTCTGGGAACGGCCTGCATCCTGATTACGGCGTTTGCCTGGTATAAAACCAGCCATGCCGCCTCTCCGGATGCCGGGATGCGCCATAATATTTATGATGAGGATGTTCCCCGGTCTGCTCCGGTGCCTGTGGATTACCGGATGATTTTGCTGACGCCCCAGGAGCTGGCAAAGGCTCCGCTGGCGGATGCGTTCACGTCCCCTCTCGGAGATGAAAATGGCGCCTTTACCTATGTTGCCCAGGGACTGGGTGATATGAATGCCGCCCGTGGAGGGAGGCATACCGGACAGGATTTGAATGGGATTGGCGGCGAGAACACGGATGAGGGACTGCCCGTGAGGGCCGCCGGACGCGGGTTATTGATTTACGCGGGAGAGCCTTCGCCGGACTGGGGCAATGTCGTCGTCCTGCTCCACCGCCTGCCGGACGGGCGTTTTGTGCAGAGCCTGTACGCTCATTTGAAAACCGTCAGCGACATTCCTTTGGGGGCGCTGGTGGGGCGCGGAGAGCAGATCGGCACGGTCGGAACGGCGCACGGCAATTATCTGGCGCATCTGCATTTTGAGATGATTGAATCCATCGCCCATGAAGCGGGAATGCCGGGCTATGGAAAAACGACGTTCAACCGGATCAATCCGGATGAAGTATTGAAACAATACGCTCCCTCCCCGGAGATGATGATGCCTGATCCCGTTATTGCCCTGAAACAGGTTCAAATGGCGGCGGGATGGGAAAAGCTGCTGGAGAACCTGTACAAGGACAATAGTATGGAAGCGCTGGATAAAATCCTTCCGGACGACCGTCCGGACACGGAGGAAAAGGGAGACCGCTAACCCCGGCGTTTTCCCCGTCAGGAGCGTGTGTCCGGATTTTTGGAGACCAGCTCCTGCTGCTTCCTGGTGATTTGCAGGACGCAGACCAGCCACAGAATGCTGGCCGCCGTCATCAGCGAGCCGATCACCAGAAATGCCGTCAGGTAATGTTCCGCCCCAAAGGGGAAGAGCGCGCACAGGGTCAAAGCCGTGGTAACGAGCAGATACAGCCGCAGCGACCGGGAGGGGGCTTGCAGCATCCATGCCGCCGGATTCTTTGAAGCCCGGTATAATTCCTGAAGGATCAGGGCATTGAGCACCATGCCGACTACCGGCATGCAGCTCAGGAGGACGCTCAGGAATGGCGTGAACCGCAGCCCCGGAATTTGGAAGCCCTGGACATTGGCGGATGCCCGGTACAGCCAGATCAACTGGATGAGCAGGGAAGGAATGAACAGGATGCTGAAAAGGAAAACCAGCGGAACCGCGAAGGACGGCAGGTGAGCCATGTTCTGCTGGATGAGCATCTGGATTTCCTCATAATTGGTGACGTTGTTGGAGAAAACAATCCAGCTGCTCCAGAGCATGAAAGGCAGCAGCACGAAGCACGCCAGGATGGATAATTTGGCAAGCCCGGCCAGAGGATAACGCAAACGGTATTCCTGTTCCGCTGGCTGGTTTTCCTCTTCTGCCTCCTGCAATTCTTTCCGGACGGGGGACATTGACGGCAGAACCTGGTCCACAGGCTGCCATCCATCCATGCCCTGTTTCCAGGTGAGCGTTGTTGAGTCGATCACGCCCTGTCCCAGAAATTCACGGACTTCATATTCGGAATAGGCTCTCGGCTGGGAATCGCCGGGGAGTTTCAGGAAGTATTCACTCATTACCTGTATTTTAGAAAAAGAAGCAGGCTCTGGGCAATGGGAATTTGACGGATGACTGATAAAGTCCCATGCCAGGTGCCTGGCCTTGAATAAAAGCCATGTCGCAAGTCGTCAGAGCGCCGGGTCTATTAAATTTCCGGAATGGATAGGCCGCTTTTCCTGTGCATATCTCTCCGTACGAACAAGATAATGCTGTTGTGCATGGAACCGCAGGAGAGAGGGCTCAAGCTGGTGTTCAAGTAAAAGTACGGGGGCAGGAAGGTTTATCAGCAAGGTCGCGGAATACACAAGTCGGAAAAGAGAAAGACCTTGTAACATGAATGAATTACAAGGTCTTGCAATGGGAAAATATGGTCGAGCTGACAGGATTCGAACCTGCGACCTCTTCGTCCCGAACGAAGCGCGCTACCAGCCTGCGCTACAGCTCGTTGTTTGTGGTGCGGCGAAGTCTACGGTTGAAAGGAGGGTTTGTCCAGTTTTTTTTATTCGCCGCGGCACTTGGTTGTGATACGGTGCCGGGGTTATGATGGATATGCTGGTACGGCTGTATGATTTGCCCGATATTGAAGAAGAGCTGCGGAAGCTGGAGAAGGACGGCATTTTGATCCGGCGGCCGGGGGCTTATGAACGCCATTTGGTGGCTGGATGGGTAGGCCGGAATTTTTCTCCCAAGTGGGTGAGTGAAACAAAGACTGCATTCAGCCGCCAGCCCATTTCCTGTTATATTGCCACACGGGAGAAGAAGATTCTTGGCTTTGCCTGCTATGACGTGACGGCGCGCGGTTTTCTTGGCCCCATGGGGGTTGCGGAGGAGGCGCGCAAGAGCGGCGTGGGCAAGGTTTTGCTGGTTTCCGCATTGAACGCGCTCCGTGAGATGGGGCATGCCTACGGCATCATCGGCGGGGTAGGGCCGGCCGATTTTTATGCCCGGACGGTAGGCGCGATGCCCATTGAAGGGAGCTCTCCCGGCATTTACGTGGATATTCTGCCGGAGCCCTGATTCCGCCTGTTGCGGAATTCATTTCCGGTTCCGGATGGCCCCTTTTCCGGCCCATCCAAAGGATGGAACCGGAAGTTGTTATTTTTTATACCCTACCGGATGGCAGAGCATGGGCGTTTGGGGGGAGGCCAGTTTCAGGGCTTTTGCCAGGGCCTCCTTGTTCATGCTGGCCCGTGGGTAGGTAGCCAGTCCCGTTCCGGAGCAGAACAGGGAGATGTTCTGGGAAACGATGCCAGCGTCCATGGCTGCCCAGGGTTCCGCCGTGTCCGTCACAAGAACCAGGCAAACGGGCGCGTCCGCCGGGCGCGCGTCCCCGTCGCTTACGGGGACCATGGCGTGGGCCTTGTGGTCATAGAGGTAGGAGGCGTCTTTCGTGCATACGTAAATTTTGACGTCCTGCCGGTTCATGGCGGACGGGGCGGTACGCTTGCCAGATTCCTGGCGGTTGATTCCGTTGGCGGCCCAGAGCAGGTCTGACAGATCTTTTTGGGAGAGCGTTTTTTCAGAAAAGCTCCGGATGGATTGGCGGTCGGACAGGGCTTTCATAATTGGCGCCCCCCGTTCCAGGTCCGGCTGGTCCAGTTTGACGGGTTCCGCGGCGTGAAGGAGGGCTGTTCCGGACAGCCCCGCAGCGAGGAGGGACAGGATGATTTTTTTCATGGCTTTGCGGCGGGAGTGGTTGACGGATGCGGATGTTCCGCATTTTCCCATTAGCCGAAATTTAACATGGGGAGGGAGGGCTACAAGGTTTTTGTGCGCTTGTTTTTGCCGCCATCCGTCGGGGCGTCGCAGGGCCGGAAAAAAATCGGAAGGAGTTTTTCAAGAAAAGCCTTGAGTTCTTGCGTGAAACTGGTATTGAAGGCAACCGATTTTTCGCCCGGCGGGGGAAGGCGCCCCGATTGCCCGCCGGCCAATAAGGGGCCATGAGAAAAATCGGCAATACTAACTCATCAACCATTTAAATGAGCACAACTGAACTGGCGGAACTTATTGACAGCAAGTTCCGCGAATTGCGTGAAGGTTCCATCGTTACCGGAACCATCCAGGAAATCCGTCCCCAAGTCGTTTTGGTGGACATCGGCTACAAGTCCGAAGGCGCTATTTCCATTTCCGAGTTTGAAGACGAGGAAATCGAAGTGGGGGACCAGATCGAGGTCCTTCTGGAACGCCTCGAAAACGACGAAGGCATCGTCGTCCTTTCCAAGGAAAAGGCCGCCCATAAGCAGAACTGGGATAAGATCGTGGGCGTGTACCGCGATGGCGGCCTGGTCAAGGGTAAAGTGAAGAGCGTCGTCAAGGGTGGCCTCATGGTCAACGTTGGCGTGGAAGCCTTCCTTCCCGGTTCCCAGGTGGATATCATTCCCCCGCGCGACCTGAACGAATACGTGGGCAAGGTTTACGAATTCAAGATCGTCAAGGTGAACGACGACCGCAAGAACATCGTCCTTTCCCGCCGCGAAGTGATCGAAGCCGAACGCGCCGACCAGCGCCAGCGCTTCCTTGAAACCGTCAAGGAAGGCGACAAGGTGGAAGGCCTCGTGAAGAACATCACGGACTTCGGCGCCTTTGTCGACCTCCGCGGCATGGACGGCCTGCTTCATATCACGGATATGAGCTGGGGCCGCGTGAATCACCCGAGCGAAATGCTCCACATCGGCCAGTCCCTGGAAGTCGTGATTCTGGAAGTGGACCGCGAAAAGGAACGCGTTTCCCTGGGTCTGAAGCAGATGACGGACAATCCCTGGGCGGACATCGAACGCAAGTACCCGATCAATTCCCATGTCAAGGGCCGCGTGACCAAGCTTCTGCCTTACGGCGCCTTCGTGGAGCTGGAAAAGGGCGTGGAAGGCCTGGTGCACGTTTCCGAACTGTCCTGGGTCAAGAGAATCACCCGTCCGAGCGACGTGCTGAAGCTGGACCAGGAAATCGAAGCCGTGGTGCTTTCCATTTCCGTGAAGGAACAGAAAATCTCCCTCGGCGTTCGCCAGCTGGAAGACAATCCCTGGGCGGATATCGAATCCCGCTTCCCGATCGGCACCGTTATCAAGGGCCAGGTCCGCAACCTTACTCCCTACGGCGCTTTTGTGGGCCTGGAAGAAGGCATCGACGGCATGATCCACGTGTCCGACATGAGCTGGACCCGCAAGATCAACCACCCCTCCGAAGTCCTCAAGAAGGGCGACGAAGTGGAAGCCATCGTTCTGGAAATCAAGAAGGAAGACCAGCGTGTCTCCCTTGGCATCAAGCAGCTTGAGTCCGATCCGTGGGAATCCATCAACGACCGCTTCAAGGTGGGTGACATGGTGACTGGCCAGGTGGCCAAGATCGCCAGCTTCGGCGCCTTTGTGAACCTGAACGGGGACATCGACGGCCTGATTCACATCTCCCAGCTTAGCGAAGACCACGTGGAACGCGTGAAGGACGTGATCAAGGTGGGTGATGAAATCACCGCCCGCGTGATCAAGGTGGACAGCATCGAACGCCGCATCGGCCTTTCCATCAAGGCCGTCAATTACGACACCGAGCAGCTCCGCCGTGAAACCGCCTCCTTTGAAGCTCTCCGCCCGAGCAGCGACATGGTGGGCTTGGAACACGCCTTCAACCTGGCTACCCGTGAAAACGAAGAATGGAGCCCTTCTGAAGAGAAGTAAGCTTATCTCCGTAATTCACTGATTGATTTAACCGCCGCGAATAGTGATATTCGCGGCGGTTTTTTTTCTCATTCCAAATTAGGATGGAAAAAGTCTTGAGTTAGTTTCACCTAAGGGATTAACTGTTCTCTTATACCATGTTGGAGCTGACCAAGAGCAATGAGGATTATCTGGAGGCCATCGGGCTGCTGTCTGAAAAGAGCGGAACGGCCCAGGTGCGGGATATTGCAGAGATGCTTAAGGTGAAGATGCCTTCCGTCACGTCTGCCGTCAAGCAGCTGGCGGACATGGGGCTGGTGGAGTACACGCAGTATGCTCCCGTCAAGCTGACGCCCCAGGGCCGCAGAATCGCGGGAAAAATCATTGTCAGCCACGGTATTTTGTTTGATTTCCTGAGGGAGGAACTGGCTCTTCCGGAAGAACGCGCCAATGAGGTTGCTTGCCAGATTGAGCATATTATGACTTTTGAGGAGATTGAAAAGCTCAAGTCCTGCCGGATACGGCCTTTTGAGGGTTCCGGGGAAGATTCTGCCGGGTAGGTTTTAGTTCCGGTGGCGGCCGGGATTTGGACCAAGCCTCCGTTGCGCTTTGGATGCCGGCTATCCGGGAAGGACGGGATACCTCCATACACGGCCCTGTGATTCGTTCAGGCTGTGGGATATGTCCTTTCCCCTGCTTTTTCCGCTAGCCGCACCGCCGGGAACAAGGATCTTCCGTCCCTTGCCAGAATCTTATGGAGTATCTCCATGAGAAAATTTCCTTGAAAAAAGAATGACCGGGAGAATCGGTATTTTGCCCTTTTCCGTTCAGGTGATTCGTGATAGGTTCCCGCGCATGGATCCCCATATCGCTGCAGATCTCTCGGCGCTCGACACGGCTGTTTTGCACAGCCGTCTTTCCGAGCTCGGGAGCTATCTTTGACCTGGACGGCATTCAACAACGAGTAGCCGAGTTGGACGAACGCATGAGCGCTCCGGATTTCTGGGATGACCAGAATGCCGCGCGGGCGCTGATGGCGGAAGTGAATCCCCTGAAACACAGGATGGAGGCGTTTTCCGCATTGAAATCCCGTCTGGAGGATATTGATGCTACCATTGAATTGGCCCAGGAGGCGGATGACGACGACCTGGGCCGGGAGGCCGTGGAGGAGTTTGCCAAATGGCAGAAGTCCCTGGCGGATTTTGAGCTGCTGACCTTGTTGAACGGCCCGCAGGACCAGGCTTCCTGTTACGTGACCATTCACGCCGGGGCAGGCGGCACGGAAGCCTGTGACTGGGCGTCCATGCTGATGCGCATGTACATCCGCTGGTGTGAGCGCCGCGGCTTTTCCGTGACTTATCTGGAAAGCACGGACGGGGATGACGCCGGCATCCGTTCCGTGACCTTGAAGGTGGATGGAGAGTATGCTTACGGTTATTTGAAGAATGAACGCGGCATCCACCGCCTGGTGCGCATTTCTCCCTTTGATTCCGCCGGTAAGCGGCACACTTCCTTCGCCTCCCTGGACGCTACGCCGGAGGTTTCCGATTCCATCAGTATTGAGATTCTGGACAAGGATTTGAAGGTGGACACCTACCGTTCCGGCGGCAAGGGCGGCCAGAATGTGAACAAGGTGGAAACCGCCGTGCGCATCACGCACATTCCCTCCGGAGTGATCGTAGCCTGCCAGAACGAACGCAGCCAGCTTCGCAACAAGGAGGAGGCCATGAACATGCTGCGCGCCAAGCTGTACCAGATTGAGGAAGACAAGAAGCAGGCGGAAGCCGACCGCCAGTACAGTGAAAAGGGGGACATCGGCTGGGGCAACCAGATCCGTTCCTACGTCTTCCAGCCTTACCAGATGGTGAAGGATTTGCGCACGGGCGTGGAGTCCGGCAACATTCAGGACGTGATGGACGGCAACCTGGACCCCTTCATTGAGGCCATGCTGCGCGGCCACAAGCGCGAACGCTGACGTTTTCCTTCCCTTCTTATGGCCGCTGGACTGATTATTGACGTTCTCTCCCTGTTCCCGGAGATGGTGGAAGCCCCCCTGGGCGGCAGCATCCTGGGGAAGGCCCGTGAAAAGGGTCTGGTGGAGGTGCGCTGCCATAACATCCGTGACTGGACGGTGGACAAGCACCGCAAGACGGACGACTACCTCTGCGGGGGCGGCCAGGGCATGCTGCTGAAACCGGAACCCATTTTTGCCGCCGTGGAGGAACTCCGCAGGCCGGAAACGCGCGTGGTGCTGATGACCCCGCAGGGCCGCACCTTCAATCAGTCCCTGGCCGGGGAGCTGGCCGCATCCGGCGGCCACCTCATCATTCTCTGCGGGCATTATGAGGGGGTGGACCACCGCGTGGTGGAAGAGCTGGTGGATGTGGAGCTGTCCATCGGGGATTATATTCTCACGAACGGGGCGATTGCCGCCGTGGTGGTGATTGATGCCGTGGCGCGCCTGATTCCCGGTGTGCTGGGGGATGAACGCTCTTCCGTGGAGGAGTCTTTTTCCAACGGCCTTCTGGAGGCGCCCGCCTATACCAAGCCGAACGTGTTCCGCGGGCTGGCCGTCCCGGACATCCTGCTGGGCGGCAATCATCCCGCCATTGAAAAGTGGAAGCACGGGAAGTCCCTGGAGCGTACGCGGCTGAACCGTCCGGATTTATGGAGGGAGTGGCTGAGAACGCATCCGGAGGATGCCGTGGAGTGAGATATTTGGCTGCCGCGTCAAATTTCTCTTGCCAAGTCCGGGGCCTTCCGTTATAAAGCCCCGCCTGCCACCGTGAGGGTGGTGTAAAGCACCTTTCTGAACCTTTTACAAAACACAAGATCATGTCCAAGCATTCCAGCCTCAAAGCAACCGGTACCGTAGGCGGCAAGCGTTCCGTCCTGAAGCGTTTTGAACGCGTCAAGCTTCTCAAGGAACGCGGCGAATGGAAGAAGGGCCAAAGCCCCCTCGGCCTGCCGAAGACCAAGCATGAAGCTTAAGCCTGCTTTTACCCCCTCCGGAGAGTTTCCCGGCGGAGTCATGCACGGCAAGTCATTTTCCTAATACAGGAAGCCTCTCGGATGTCTATGAACCGAGAGGCTTTTTTCTTCCGGCAAAGAAGGCTTTCCCTCTTTTTGGGGCGCGCGAATTGCCGTAATACAAACAATACAAAACCATCCGCTGAGATAGCGGACATTATACCAATATGAGTGAAGAACAACATGGCTCCGAAGAAAACGGAGGTATCCGCATTAATAAATTCCTTGCATCCTGCGGCATTGATTCCCGCCGGGTGGCTGACAGACTGATTGAGGAAGGACGCGTGGAAGTGAACGGGAAGGTTATTGATACGCCCGGAATGAGGGTGACGGAGAAGGATTTCGTGAAGGTGGACGGCCGCCACATGACTCCCATGGAGGAGGTTGTGGTGCTGCTGAACAAGCCGCGCGGGTACGTATGCAGCCGTGAAGCCCAGGGGGCCATAGGCACTGTTTACGACCTGCTGCCGCCGCGCCTGCGCCATCTGAATTACGTGGGACGGCTGGATGCGGATTCCGAAGGCCTCCTGATCATGACGAACAAAGGGGAGCTGACCCAGACCCTTTCCCACCCCACCGGCGGGATTGAAAAGGAATACTGGGTGACGGTAGATCAGAATTTTGACAATTCCGTGCTGATGCAGTTTTTGCGCGGAGTCCGCATTCCGGAAGGCAATGCCAAGGCCAAGTACGTCTGCCGCGCTTCCGCGCGCCGCGCCTGCATTGTTCTGGAACAGGGGTTGAAACGCCAGGTGCGCCAGATGTTCCAATGCCTGGGCCTCCGTGTCCGCAAGCTGGTGCGCGTGCGCATCGGTTCCCTGTGGGGGGGCGATCTGGAACCCGGAAGCTGGAGATTCCTGGATGATGCGGACGTAGCCCTGCTGCTGAAGAATCCTCCCCGCCAGCGCAAGTATCTGGGCGCTTCCCAGCTTGTAGCCGGGACTCCCGCCAAGGGCGAACAGAGCGGGAAAGACAATGATTCCGATGAAGGTTATGTATTTAATCCGGAAGATTTTGAGGCTGGGGATTCTTATGAACCTACTCCGGAAATGAAAACCCGCTTTGCGGATACGGAAGACGAGGATGAAATCAAGGACGGGGAAGACCTTCGGGATGATTCCGGATTCCGTTCCCGCGAACGCCGGGAAGATGGTTTCCGTGGACGCCGCGAAGGCGGTTTCGGTGGCAATCGCCGTGAGGGAGGATTCCAGCGTCGTGAAGGAGGTTTCAGAGGAGACCGCCGCGAAGGAGGATTCCAGCGCCGCGAAGGCGGCTTCGGAGGAGACCGACGCGAGGGAGGTTTCCAGCGCCGTGAAGGAGGATTTGGCGGAGACCGCCGCGAGGGAGGCTTCAAACGCCGTGAAGGCGGTTTCGGAGGAGACCGACGCGAGGGAGGCTTCCAGCGCCGTGAAGGCGGCTTTGGCGGAGACCGCCGTGAAGGAGGTTTCCAGCGCCGTGAAGGCGGATTTGGCGGAGACCGTCGTGAAGGAGGATTCAAACGCCGCGAAGGCGGTTTCGGAGGAGACCGCCGCGAGGGAGGCTTCCAGCGTCGTGAAGGCGGCTTTGGCGGAGACCGCCGTGAAGGAGGCTTCCAACGTCGCGAAGGCGGCTTTGGCGGAGACCGCCGCGAGGGAGGTTTTCAGCGTCGAGAGGGAGGATTTGGCGGAGACCGCCGCGAAGGAGGCTTCCAGCGCCGTGAAGGCGGATTTGGTGGAGACCGTCGTGAAGGAGGATTCAAACGCCGCGAAGGCGGTTTCGGAGGAGACCGCCGCGAGGGAGGCTTCCAGCGTCGTGAAGGCGGTTTTCGCAAACCGGGCTTTGGCGGCAGATCTTCCGGTGGTTTCTCCCGCGGAAACAGGGGCCGTTAATGATTGACTTGTTCCGGTATGAAGAAGCAGTGCAAATGGTGGCTCCTTGCCGGATTGTGTGGGCTGTGCCTCGTTCAGCCTCCGCTCCATGCGTCTCAGGATGCTCCCTCCCCGGCTCCTGCCGGTGAGGGGGATTTTGGGACGTACCTGTCCAGTCTTCAGGAGAAAGCCCATAACGGGGATAAAGCTGCCGCCCGGGAGCTGGCCGTGCATTATGATGTGGCGGGAAATGCCCCGGAGACGTCCAAATGGATGTCTGAATATGTTTCCCTGGCGGAGAAGGAGGCCAATGGCGGGGACGTGGATTCCATGCTGGATTTGGGCAAGCTGTTTTATACAGGCAGCCGCCTGTACCCCAAGAATCTTGAAAAGGCCCGGTACTGGTTTGCCCGCGCCGCTGACAGCGGCAATGCCGCGGCCCAGTACCAGGTGGCTGTAATGGCCTCCAAGGGAACCGGCGGTCCGAAGGATGAGGAAACGGCGTCCCGCTATTATGAAAAAGCCCTCCAAACATGGAGGAAAGAGGCGGACGCCGGCGATTCCAAGGCGGCGTTGTGGGCGGCCCTTGTTTATGAGCGGAAGCTGGTTCCGGACAGCTCTCCGGAAAAGTCGGTTCCGTACCTCCTTCATGCTGCGGAAAGCGGCAACCTGACGGCGCAGGGGCTTCTGGCATTCAAGTACCGGGATGGCCTGGGCGTCCCGCAGGATGCGGCCAAGGCCGTGGAATGGTTTGAAAAGGCGGCCGGACGGAAGGATCTGGGCGCCGTCATGGAACTGGGCATGATGTACCGGGACGGCAAGTATATGCCCCCTGACCGGGAAAAAGCCCTCAACTGGTTTGAAAAAGGCGCGGAATGGAAGGATCCGTACAGCATGGCTGCCCTGGCGGACATGCTGATGGAAGGCTCTCCTTCCGGAGAACAGGCGGCGCGTGCGCTGGCCCTGTACCGTGAAGCCGCCGCCATCGGTTACCCCCCTGCCGCCCTGAAGGCCGCGGAATTGCTCCAGAACGGGAAAGGCGGGGAACTGGATGCAGATGAAGCCTACAGGCTACTGCGGCGCGCGGCAGACGCAACGGGGGACCCCAAGGCCATGTACATGCTGGCCCAGGTGTATTATACGCGGGGCGATGATGCGCAGGGGGATTCCCTGATGAAAGCATCCGCCCAGGCGGCTTATCTGCCGGCCATGAACCGCATGGCGCGCCTCCATCTTCTGCCGGGCAGCACCCTGTCCTGGAATCCGGTGCTGTCCTATTATTATTGGAACCAGGCCGGAGAATTGGGGGACGAAGGGGCGGCTTCCGCCGCGTTCTGGCTGCTGTGGGGCAGCATGGCTGCGCTTTCCCTGGTGATTTTCCTGGTCGTTTGGCGTTTCCACCGTTTTGCCGTCAGAAGGCTTGCGGAGCAGCAAAAACAGGAACAGGAATCCTCTGATGACGCATGAAGCGTATTATGGAGTATCCGTCATGAAAAAAATCTGTTAAAAACACCGTAGCACTCCATGATGAACACGTTAGCTATTTTTGGTCTGGGAACTCCGGAGATTATCGCCATTCTGGTGATCGTTTTCCTGCTGTTCGGCGCTAAGAAACTCCCGGAATTCGCCCGCGGCCTGGGCAAGAGCCTGGGAGAGTTCAAGAAGGCCAAGTCCGAGTTTGAAGAGGAGCTGTTGAAGACGGAAAAGGAAACCGTGAGCGATGCTCCCGCCTCCAAGCCGGAAACCCGCCCCTCCCCCGAGCTTTCCCAGCCCATTGACGTGGAAGCGGAAAAGCCGGTGGAAACCAAGGAAGAGAACAAGTAAGTTTTTACTGCCTGACGGCAGAAGGAAAAGGGCGGGAACTCCCGCCCTTTTTTGTGCCTGGATGGTAGGGGGGCGCAGGAAGGCGTGCGGGAAGATTTTTTACAAGGACCAGGAGGTTCCTGTTCCAGTAGCATGGCGCCGGAAAATAGGAAGGACAATATCTTTACGCTTGAACGGAAGTCAGTCATTAGGGAATGAAGGACTTCCGGTTTTCACAGGGTGCGGTGGAGGAGCTATACCTCACGGGTTGAACGGCTAACTCCCTTGAATCGCAAGGTCCAGGCATTGATTTCTTGCGTTGGCCGGAGGCTTGTTGTACACATGTATTAATGAAAATTCATTTTTGCGGCGCGGCGGGTACGACGACGGGGTCCCAGCATTTGCTGGAGGTGAACGGAAGCCGGATTCTTCTGGATTGCGGCATGTACCAGGGGCGGCGTGAGGAGGCCTGGCACATCAACAAGGATTTTCCCTATTTTTCTCCGGCGGAGGTGGATGCGGTGGTTCTTTCCCACGCGCACATCGACCATTCCGGCAACCTTCCCAATCTGGTGAAGCAGGGGTTTCAGGGGAATATTTACAGTACGTTTGCGACCCGGGACCTCTGCCAGCTCATGCTGGCGGACGCCGCCCGCATCCAGGAGCACGATTGCGCGTTCATCAATAAGATGAACAAGCGCCGGGGCATTCAGCAGCCGGAGATTTATCCCACTTATTCCGAACAGGACGCGGAACGGTGCATGCGCCAGTTCGTGAATATCGGGTATGATCGGCCCATTCCCGTCGTTCCGGGCGTGACGCTCACGTTTTATGATGCGGGCCATATCCTGGGGGCCGCCCAGGTGTGCCTGGATATTGAGGACCGGGAAGACGGACGGAAGAAACGCTTCCTGTTTTCCGGGGACGTGGGGCGTGGGGATAATGAACTTCTCCGTGACCCCGTGCCTGTTCCGGATGTGGACATTTTGCTGATGGAGAGCACCTATGGCGGACGTTTCCATGAGGCTCCCTCCCGTGATGACGAGACCTTCTGCCGGGCCATCAAGGAGGCTCTGGCGCTGGGCGGCCGCGTTTACATTCCGGCTTTTGCCGTGGAACGCACCCAGCAGCTTCTTTACCTGCTGAACAGGGCTTATCATGAAGGCTCGCTGCCTTTGCTGCCCGTGTATGTGGACAGCCCCATGGCCGTGGGCGCCACGGAGATATTCCGCATTCATCCGGAGTGCTTCAACAAGGAGGTGTACGATTTCCTGTTTCGGGAAAAGGATCCGTTCTGTTTTGAACAGCTGCGGCTTATCCGTTCCGTAGGGGAATCCCAGGAGCTGAACAAGATGAACGGGCAGGCTATCATTATTTCCGCCTCCGGCATGTGTGAAGCCGGGCGCATCCTCCACCACTTGGCAAACAACATCGGCAACCCGAAGAATACGGTCCTTTTTGTGGGCTATTGTGCGGAACATACGCTGGGCCGCAAGATCATGGACGGGTGGAAGGAGGTTCCCATCCTGGGCAAGCAGTACACCGTCCGGGCCAGGATACGGGAGATGGATTCCTTCTCCGGGCATGCGGACCATGGAGAGTTGCTGGAGTATTTTGACAAGACCGGTGGGCCCAAAAGGAACATCATTCTGGCGCATGGGGAGGAGAAAGCTTCCCTGGCTCTGGCGGAGGCGCTCAGGGAGCGGCAGCCCAATCCCGTTTCCATCGCGCAACTGGGAAGCGCCATGGTGCTCTGACGTTCCGGCGTGCCTGGCGGCTTTCCGCTGCGCCTGCACGCATTCCGGTTCCTCTTTCAGGGTACGCCATTTTTGCGGCGGATGCGCCCGGCGTGTTCCAATCAAGTCATGACGGCAGGATGGCTGTGCTGGCCGCTTGACCCGGTGTGTTTGCGGGGCTAGCGTGCAGGTATGTCTTCCTTGTTTATTGAATATCCCAAGTGCACGACTTGCCAGAAAGCCAAAAAATGGCTTGATGAACAGGGCGTTTCCTATGAGGACCGCCACATTGTGGAGCAGAACCCCACGGCGGAGGAGCTCCGGACCTGGATTGAAGAGAGCGGCTTGCCGTCCAAGAGGTTTTTCAATACCAGCGGCCTGCTGTACAAGAGCATGAATTTGAAAGACAGGCTTCCCTGCATGAGCCTGGAGGACCAGGTGGCCCTGCTGGCTACCAACGGCATGCTGGTCAAACGCCCCATTTTAATCACCAACGGGAGGATCTGCGTCGGCTTCAAGGCTGACGAATGGAAAGCCGCCCTTCATCCCTGATTCCCGCCATGCCCCTGATTACCCGCACCAAGCAAGGCGCAGCCAATTTCGGTCCCTGGGAGAACGTCGTCAGGGTGCTGATTCTGGTATGGTTCATGCTGTACACGCTGAATGCCATTCCGGACGTTCACCCGCTGGTAGGCCGGATTGCGGCCAAGGTGAATTACTGGATCAGCTATTTCTTTGTGTTTGAGTACATCCTGCGGGTGCTGTGCGCCAAGCCGCGGAAGGCTTATATCTTCAGCGGCATGGGCATTCTGGATTTCATCGTCTGCGTGCCGTTCCTGGGCATGTTTTTCGGGTTGGACTGGCAGATTCTTTATTCCCTGCGGATTGTCCGCGTGCTGGCCATCTTCAAGCTGGCCCGGTTTAATGAAACTGCGGCCAGTTTTAAAAAGGCCTTTTACCTGATCCGGGATGAGTTTTTCCTGTTCTTCTCCGTGATCCTGTTCATGCTGTACGTCACGTCCCTGGGCATTTACATTGCGGAGCATGAAGCCCAGCCGGAGAAGTTCCGCTCCTTTTTTGACGCTCTCTGGTTTGCCGTGGAGACCCTGAGCACGGTGGGATACGGCGATCTGGTGCCTATTACGCCCATGGGGCGCATTTTTACCGGGGTGATCATGTTCATTGCCGTATCCATCATCGCCATTTCCACGGGTCTCATCACGTCCGCCTTTTCCCGCGTGTGGCAGCAGGAAAACGTTTTTGCGCACCGCCGCAAGAAGGCTGCGGCTGACGCCGGCGGCGAAGAAGGGGAGGCCAAATAGCCCCCCGGTCTTTTTTGAGGACTGCCCAACTCCGGTCCATGGATTTTTGAAACAAGCTTGAACAGGAACGGCCGCCTTTCCACGGGGAAGGGCGGCCGTTGCGTAAAAGCGGGAAAAGAGTTTTCCTTAGCTGTTGTACATTTCCGTGTAGTACTGGTCCGCCATGCGGTCGGAGTCGAATTCGGGGTAGATGTCCGTCATCGCATTGAAGACGATGTCCATCCACTTGTCGTTGTGATCGTAGTAGAGCGGCAGGATATTGTCGTCCAGGATGTTGTAGAAGTTGTCGCGGTCGGAGCGGTCGCGGGCTTCCGGAGAGAGATGGGGAGCCGCTTCCGGAATGACGAAGCAGTTTTCCCCGTCCTTGGCGAATTCGCAGATCCAGCCGTCATTGGTGGAGACGGAGATGGAGCCGTTCATGGCGGCGGACATGCCGGAGGTGCCGGAGGCTTCCCGGGTGACTACGGGGTTGTTAAGCCACACGTCGGAACCGTTTTTCAGGTAGCGGCTCAGGCCCAGTTCATAGCCGGTGAGTACGGCGGAACGTGGGTATTTGGCCGTCATGTCGTTCAGGCGGTTGAAGATTTCAATGGCGCCGTGGTCCATCGGGTAGGGCTTGCCGGCCCAGATGAATTGCACCGGATAGTTGGTGCGCTGGAGCATGCGTTCAAACATGGTGGGATTGCCGGTGACCAGGTCCGGACGCTTGTAGGCCGCAAAGCGGCGCGCCCAGACGATGGTGAGGCAGTTCGGGTCAAAGACGCGGCCCGTCTGCTCGCCCACCATGCGGAAGAGGGCTTTTTTCAGGGCGCGCTTGCGGCGGATGAAGGCCTCCTTGTTGCGGGCCTGGAAGGCTTCCGCCAGTTCCGGGTCCTGCCAGTATTTCTGGTTCTGGGCGTTCGTGATGTGGATGATGGGGCACACGCCTTCATAGTCCTTCCACATCTGGCGGGAAACTTCGCCGTGGAGCTTGGAGACGCCGTTGGCGATGTGGGAGAGGCGCAGGGCGGCCAGCGTGTAGTTGAACGTGTTGTCCGTCAGGCCTACGGCGGCGCGCACCTGTTCCATGGAAAGCCCGTCGAAGAAGGAGAACGTGTTCATGGTGTTCACGTCCATCTTTTCATTGCCGGCTTCCTCCGGAGTGTGGGTGGTGAAGACGAAGCGCTTGCGCACTTCCTCCACGCTGCCGGTTTTGGCAAGCACGTGGAAGGCGGCGGCCAGGCCGTGGGCTTCGTTCAGGTGGTAGATTTCCGGTTCAATGCCCAGCTCGTCAAAGAGGCGGGCGCCGCCCTTGCCGAGCAGCACGTACTGGGCGATGCGGGTGAAGCCGTTGGCGTCGTACAGGCGGCGGGAAATGTTGCGGCTTTCCTCGTCGTTTTCCTCCAGGTCCGTGGAAAGGAAGAACATGGGGGCGGTGCCGAAGGTTTCCGGATTCAGGAAGTAAGCCTTCACCCAGACGGGGGCGCCGCAGACGTGGATGAGGAATTTGATGTTGTGGTCTTCCAGGAACGGGTAGTTCTTGCGCATGTATTGCGTGGCCATGGAGCCGTCTTCAGCCCGGATCTGGTTGTAGTAGCCGTAGCTCCACAGGATGCCGACACCTACGAGGTTCTGGCGCAGGTCATGGGCGCTGCGCATATGGGAGCCGGACAGGTAGCCCAGGCCGCCGGAGTAGATTTTGAATGAATTGTCAATGGCGTATTCCATGGAGAAGTACGCTACGCTTTTTCCGTATTTGGGGTCGATTTCATACGGATGTTCGAAAATGGTGGGTAAGAATGATTTCGCCATGATTCTGTAAATGGAGTAAGCGTTCAACGGGTGAACCTGTATGCCTTGGTATCATGGTTCGGCAATATTGGAAAGGGCAAAATGCGTGTGTGTCTGAATTGTTGATTGAACAGGAATGCCTTTCCGGAGTTTGCTTTCCGGGGTTTTACCGGGCCGGGGAGAAGGGGATGCGGCGGTGCCCCAGACCTCCGTTCCGGAAGTGGTTTTCCGGTGCGCCGGAAACGAATTTTGGGCTTGCCGCCGCAGGGGAAAAAGAGCATGAATGGGGGGCATGAAAGCTCTTGTAAAAACGCAGGCAGGCCCCGGTTTGGAACTGATGGATGTCCCCATGCCGGAAGTCGGCCCGAACGATGTCCTGATTAAAATTCATAAAACAGCCATTTGCGGCACGGACCTTCATATCTGGAACTGGGACAAGTGGGCCCAGCAGACCATTCCCGTGGGGATGCACGTGGGCCATGAGTTTTGCGGCGTGATTGAATCCGTGGGTTCCTCCGTAACGGAATACAAGCCCGGGGAGATCGTTTCCGGGGAAGGCCACATCGTCTGCGGCCACTGCCGCAGCTGCCGTTCCGGCCGGAAGCACCTGTGCCCGAACACGAAGGGCGTGGGCGTGAACAGGCCCGGCTGCTTTGCGGAGTACCTCTCCATTCCCCAGGACAACGTGGTGCGCATCCACAAGAGCATTCCGATGGAAATCGCCTCCATCTTCGACCCTCTGGGCAACGCCGTCCATACGGCCCTCTCCTGGGACATGGTGGGGGAAGACGTCCTGATTACGGGCGCGGGAGTCATCGGCTGCATGGCCGCCGCCGTCTGCAAGAAGGCCGGAGCCAAGACGGTGGTTATCACGGACATCAATGATTTCCGCCTGAGCCTGGCCAAGACGCTGGGCGCGGACCGCACCGTGAACGTGACCCGTGAAAAACTGGAGGACGTAATGAAGGAGCTGGAAATGACGGAAGGGTTTGACGTGTGCCTGGAAATGAGCGGCGCCCCGTCCTGCCTGAAAGACATCATCGACAATTCCCGGAACGGAGCCAACATTTCCCTGCTGGGCATCCAGCCGGACGGCTCCAGCATCGAATGGAACAAGTTTATCTGGAAGGGGCTGAAGATGAAGGGTATTTACGGCCGTGAAATTTTTGAAACCTGGCACAAGATGGATTCCATGATCCGCAGCGGCCTGAACATAGCGCCCATCATTACGCACCGCCTGCCCTACACGGAATTCCGGGAAGGCTTTGAGGCCATGAATTCCGGCAAGTCCGGCAAGGTGGTTCTGGACTGGATTGTCTGATTTATCCGCTTTTTTACCGTATAACGAATGCCCCGGCTTCCAGATGGAACGCCGGGGCATTTTTTAAGAAGGCACAGGATAGGGGGTGCGGATTTGCTCCCGGAGCGTCAAGCGGTTTTTCTGGGCGTGGGTGGCGTTTGGGCATCCCGGGCCCGGGCGCGGCGTTCCTCCTTCATGCGGCGGGCGTAGCTGTCGTCGTCTTCCTCAAAGGCGTCCGGATGGGTCAGCCGGAGCCTCCGCACCACCTTTGTCATGGTCCTCCGGGGAAACCAGGTCCGTGAACAGGCCTCCGTGAAGATGGTCCACCTCGTGCTGCAGGCAGCGCGCCAGGAGCCCGTTGCATTTGATGGTCACGGTGCGTCCGTCCACCAGGGTCAGGATGGCCTTCACGCAGGAGCGGCGCAGGACGTCCGCATACACCTTGGTGATGCTCAGGCAGCCTTCCCGGTACGGCACATTCCTGCCGAAGGGGTGGAGGACGGGATTGATGAAATTCAAGGGCATGATTTGCGCCAGCGTGGCCGGGCGTCCGTCCACTTCCAGCCATGTAGTAGTGGCGTCCGTGGGCGGAATATTGATGGTGACCATCTGAATGGCCCTTCCCACCTGCGGAGCGGCCAAGCCTATGCCCCCTTGGGCCAGGGTTTCCTGCATGTCGTCCAGGAAGGAAAGAAGGTCTTTGTTGATATGAACCACGGGGCTGCATTCCTCCCTCAAAAGGGGGTGTCCGTATTGAAGAATGTCAAGAATCACGGCGGATAGGATGGAGTTGGTAATAAGGTGTGACCTCCGGGTTCGGGAGAGTGTTCATGATATTTAAAAGAATATTTCCGCACATCAAGAATGCGGGAATGTTTTTTCCGGATGAAATGAAAAGGCCTTGAACTTTGGGGACGCTTTCTTACGGTAACCATGTTGCCACGATGCGGGCCGGGCTCCAGAGCCTCCCTCATCAACGCCGCTTTCTCATGAAACTCAGTTCCCGTTTTTCCCTGTTCCTGAATTTGCCGCTGTTGGGAGGCGCGTGTTTGCTGGCGCTGTGTTCCTGCGGGGACAAGGAGGAAGGGGAAAGGGCTGCGGAGGAAAAGGAGGCTGAAAAGCTTTCCCCGGTGGAATCCTATGAAGAACTGCTTTCCCTGCGCCTGAAGGACGTGGAGCAGATGACGGATCTGGTCGCTTCCATCCAGGACCGGGCTGCGGGAGAGGCCGTGATGGTGGAACTGGGGCGGTTGACGGACAGGCTGAAGCTTTACGACATGAACTGCGGGCGGCTGATGATTCTGAATCCGCGCGTGCATGAAGAGTCCCGGGAGGTTCACCCCTCCTTCCATTCCATTCTCCGGGAGCGCGTGGACAAGGCCCGCGACCGGATGATGCAGGCGATGCTGAAGCTTCATGAACTCAAGTATTACGATTCCGCCGTCATCAGGGATGATCTGGAAAAGTACGGTCTCAGCCTGACGGACGAACGGATGGCCCAGTATTTGAACGACAGGATACTGCCGTTCCTGAAAGCGTATCTGGAGCAGTACGCCACCATGGTGGACATGCTGGAGGGGATTGACAACAAGGTGGCTGCGGAGGCTTATGCCATGTCCGTAGCCCTTCAGGGGCGCATGGTCAGGGAACAGATGGACAATATCACCCGGCTGGAGCAGGAGTACGGAGAATGGCTCCCCGGTTTTGAACGGCACTGCCACGACGGGTTGGAGAAGATGAGGAGAAGGGCGGACGAGAACCGCAAACGCGCTTTCCGGGCGCTCCTGAAGCTGGTGACGGCCAGAATGTATGATTCCCCGTCCATGCAGAAAGCAGTGGTGGGGCTTGAGATGGAACAGCCCAGGCTGGTGGATTTTCAGGAATTCTGGGCTGATCCCATCATGACCATGGAGGAGTTCTGCCTGTGTTTGGAAAGAATCCAGCATCTCCTGCGCGGCATTAAGGATACCGGAACGGCGGACCAGCGCGCCATGGAGCTGGTGGAAGTGGTGGCCAGGCTGAAAAGGCTGCGCTACGTCGTGGATGATTTTCAGAAATCCGGCCGCATGAACCAGGTAAAAACCAGGGACCTGGAACGCATCAGCCGCCGTGCGGAGGAAGCGGAAATGGCCGTTTCCAGTACCATGGCCCATCTTATCGTGGAGACGGACGTTGTGACCCGTTCCCCCCTTCTTTCCCGCGCCATGGGCTTTTACCGCTATGTGATGTACACGCACTGAGGGCTGCATGCCGGAAAGCGCCTATTGACATCCGGCGTCGGAACGGGACAATCTGCCCATGATGGATGTTGATTTTTCCGGAAGTGCCGTGGTCGTGACGGGCGGAGCCGGCGGCATTGGCCGCGCCATTGCGGAGGCTTGCGCCGCAGCAGGCGCACGCGTGGCGGTGCTGGATGTGAAGCATGAGGAAACGGCCTCCCTGCTGGAAGAATTGCCGGGAGAAGGCCATCTCTGCGTGACGGGTGATGCGGGTGTGGAAGAGGACGTGCGTTTTTTTGCGGAAAAAGTGTTGGAGCACTTCGGCCGGGTGGATGCCCTGGTAAACAATGCGTGCATCACCCGTCACGGCATTCTTTCCGGCTGCTCTTATGAGGACTTTAATGAAGTTCTGCGCGTGGGCGTTGCTGCCCCCTACCTGCTCAGCCTTTTGTTCCGTGATCATTTTTCCCGCGGGGCTTCCATCGTGAACATCGCCTCCACCCGCGCTTCCATGTCCCAGAAGGATACGGAAAGCTACAGCGCGGCCAAAGGAGCCCTCATCTCCCTGACCCACGCTCTTGCCATGAGCCTCGCGCCCCTCGGCGTCCGGGTGAACAGCATCAGCCCCGGCTGGATTGACACGGGGGCCTTTGGAGCCTTGTCCCCGGAGGACGGCCTCCAGCATCCTTCCGGGCGCGTTGGAACGCCGGAGGATATCGTTCAGGCTGTGTTCTTCCTCTGCCGCTCCGGCTTCGTCAATGCGGAAAACCTGGTCATTGACGGCGGCATGACCCGGATGATGGTGTATCACGGGGATGAAGGCTGGACGTTCCGTCCGGAGCCGCCGGACACGGTCCCCTCATGACGGCAGCCGGCGGCTGCGGCAGGTATCCGGAGTTTCCCGGGTCATGGAATACGTACACGTGCGGGAAAAACATTGCCCGCATGCGGATGAAGCAAGGGCGGGCACGAACGCGGAGGCGAGTTTTTGTTTGGAACGGCTTGGTTCGTCATTCCCCGGAGCACAGGTTATACATGCTCAGGCAGGGGGTAACGACAATGCTGACCGGAATAAGAAGGATATTGGCAATCACGGTACCGGGGGCGTCAATCACGCAGCTCTGTGCTCCCGCCAGAATTCTCCGGCCTGTGGAGGGAGCGCTGATGATCTTTACGGCTGCTACGGTAGGAGAAGCGTTTTCTTTCCTGCTCAAGTTCAGGTGGGGAAGGGTAATTTGATGCGCTCCATACAGGGAAAACCGGGGAGGAACGGTGAAATTCTCTTCAAGTACCATGCTCAGGAGGTCTTTGTATTCTATGGGATCGGGAAGGTCTTTCTTGTTAAGCTGCAAAAAGACGGTCTTTTCCGTTCCCGGAATATCCTCCATTTGTGAAATGAAGTCTGACTGGGCCATGGGCGGTCCGATGACCGGAGTTTCCTTGCGCTGGTCGCATTGAACGGCTTTGATGTAAACGAAGCCGTTTTTCACATAGGCGCGGTCATCCAGTTCCCAGTTGCGGTAAACGGTTCCGGCGTTCAGCGTCTGGGCGGCCGTATTGACGGAAATGCAGGCGCACGGCAGCAGGAATGCCGCCGGCAGTAGGAGGAAACGTTTCATGGGGTACTGCCGTGGATAGCAGTATACTGACTGACAGTCAATATAAAATAAGAAGAGCCGCTCCTTTCCGGAGCGGCTCCAATATTCCCTTCACGGGAGCAGAATGATAAAAGTCAGCGAATGGTGACGCGGGGGTCGTTCGCCAGAACCTCGGCCAGTTCGTCCCAGCCGTCTTCCGTCTGGAGCTGGAACATCTGGAGGTAAACGGACGCTACGCCGGCAGGGTATTTTTCAAACAATTCGTCCACGGCCTTGGCGAGTTTTTCCTTGTCCAGCGTTTCCGGCAGTTCGTTCACAATGCCGTTGCCGTCATGGGGGATGTCCAGCGTATTCAGGAAAGTAATCAGCATGTCCTGATGCTTGCGCAGAAGCCAGACCTGGAGCAGGTGGTCCCCGATTTCATTGCTGGGTTTCCACGCCAGCATTTTCTGGATGAAGGAGAATTGCTCCTGAAGGGGCTTGCGCTGGATGAATTCCGGGCGCAATTTTTTCAGAGCGCCGAGTTCACGCACGGCGGCGCGGTAAATGGCGCGTTCCTGGTTGCGCATCCAGTCCAGAATGTTGCTGATCGTTTCTTCGTCCGCCTGCTGGAAAATGTAATATGCCTTCATGATAAGTAGGGAAAGAAAAGCTCTTTGAGGACATGAACTCCACCATGTTTCCCCCTCCTATGCAAGCTCTTCTACTGTCACCTGCCGTACTTGGCTTCTATTCCGGATTCAAGGCGTAAAAAAACGGTCTTATTGCAAAAAAGACTTGCTAAAAGGGGGCTCTTATGGTTACTTGCTTCCGCGCTTCTCGCGATGCCACTGTAGCTCAGGGGTAGAGCAACGCATTCGTAATGCGTGGGTCGTCGGTTCAATTCCGACCAGTGGCTCCATCTTCAGAGTTGGAGCTTGTCGCGGGGAACTGCCGGATACATGCCTCGTTAGCTCAGTTGGTAGAGCAGCTGACTCTTAATCAGTTTGTCCACGGTTCGAGCCCGTGACGGGGTACCATCCGGTCGTTCCTGCAAGGAACGCCGCCATTCCAGTGCCTCGTTAGCTCAGTTGGTAGAGCAGCTGACTCTTAATCAGTTTGTCCACGGTTCGAGCCCGTGACGGGGTACCATCTCTTTTTAAGTCCGGCTTGCTGATGGCAAAGCCGGACTTTTGTTTGATAGGGAACGTTGAAAAAACGATTTGTTCTTTCCGATTCTCATTTGCCCTGCCAAGCCTCTTTTCGGGCGGTGCAAGCATGCACGATAATATGGACAGGCAGTTATTTAAAATCAGGTGTTGAAATCTCTTGGAAATTACATTTAGTGTTTTAATAACGGCAACATAAAAAATTCCATGCGAATGCCGTTCTTATTGATTATCTCCGTACATGGGGAAAGGATCGTTTTCGTTCACGCATGACATTTCAAGAAAATATTGTTTGGAATACGGTTCTTTGAAAACATGTCCGTTGTAATAAGTGGAGACGGCAAACATGTCCGTCAATACGGTGCCGTTTTTAATGAATCTTCCGGGAAGTCCCCATTGCTTGGAATCGTTCAAAGACCGCAGATATCCCTTATATCCCCGGTAAATGACATGATCGTTATTATAAATGATTATGTTGTCCGTATCTCCAATATCATTTTTTCCTAGAAAATCCCGGATGTTGTCGGAATCAAAATTCAAAAAATACGGATTTTGATTAAATGATACATCATCGGAAAAAACAATATCTCCGGATTCTGATTTTATTTGAATATGGGCACAATTGTTTTTTGTAAATAAAATAGTTGCCGGAATGATTAAAATAACCAATGTAATCAGAAAATATATTTTTAATAGATTCTTTTTCACTTAATATGATGATATTTTATGAGTAATTTTCTTCCAATGTTATATATGGTAAATTTGCTGTCAGAAATTTCATTTTATATTTAGTTTTAAAAATTTACTTGGTTGGAAGTTGAGGCATTTTTGATTTATAAATTTCCATTACAAAAAATTTAAATAACTTCCTTTATTTATATAGATTCCTACTATAATTAATAATGAAAAAAATTTCATGCAAGACATTATGAAAATGATGCTATATGCGCAACTGTAGATTAATATGAAAATGATATAATTTATTATAGATTCTTTTCTTCGTGAATATAATGACGTGATGATGCTTTCTATAATATTTTTAAAAAATAAAATAACAGATTGTTTGAAGAACCAAATGACAAACCATATTAACCACCATAAAAGGATGTAATAAATCAAATGTAAATCGAAAGTTCTAGCAAGACCGTACCCGAAGTAGACAAGACTCCCTATAGGAAACCAGAACGTAAAAAAATTATTACTGGCAGACATCAATATCTTTTTTGTTCTATCATGCGCATATTTTTTATTTAAATACGAAATAAAATGTATTTTTTTTATAAATAATGAAATGAGTATTACAGCAATCCAAAATACTATCCAATAAAAAATTACTTCAATATAATGCAAGGTGAACGTGTGGGTAAATACATAAAGGATAAAATAAATCCACCATAATATTGAATACAATAGAAGAAATTCGCTGGAACTGTTTCCGGATGATTTGTAATTAATGCAATATTTAAGGGAAAAAGGTCCCAAAATGGCACTTAAAATAGCAAATGCTGTTTTTTTATGATTAATGAACTCCATTATTTATTTAAATTTCTTAAATAATTATATAATCCTTCAATTCCACGGAGACCTGTAATGTTCAATAACGAATCCAATGCTTGCCATTGAAATGCTTTTAACGGAAAGATTTTTGGACACCCCTCAATAGTGCCTTCTAATGTGATATTGTATCTAGAGTGATCATGGCCTAATGCTCGATGTATTGTAGATATGGGACCGCCAACTGGATTTTTAAAATATGGATATGCTGATTCAGGTATGGGGATTTGAACAAAATCATCCGGATGGCCATGGCCGCCTACTCTTCCGAGGGGTTTACGCGTTATAGGTAACGCAGGGTCACGATTAACTGCATATGCAGGTCCCCTTAATTTCCCGGAACTTATAATTAACTCTTTCGATTCTTTTGTGGTAATATGTTGGAGATTAACTTTAGCGGTGTTTTTAGCGGCAGCTCCACCTGGAGACGAAATGAGCCGGTTGGCATCATAGGATACTTGTGGGTGAAGTTTCTGGTGGTTGCAGGTGTGGTTCCATCCCAGGAGTCCCGCCGTTGAACAGGACGCATCAGCGCGTCGTAGCCGTATTCGTGGCCGGCTGCCAATTCGCCATTCGCTCCCTTTCTGTAACTGATGGCGGTTACGAGGTCGAGCCTGGGATGATAGGTATTGCAGCGGACCATGCCGTTGGGGTAGGTGAGATGGTGGAGGAAGCCGCTGGGTTGGTCATACTGCCAGGTAAATGGAGACTCCAGTCCTTCCAGATTCATCCCGATGATGGCACCTTTGGAATCGTAGTCAAGATGGGAGTGCTGCACGGTACGGGTTCCAAGAATCAGGCGATATCCGTTGGAACGACCCAAGGCATCGTATTGTTCCTGGGTGCAGTTTTCCACGGTTCCAAAGGAAGTGTCCTGGATCATGTGGCCGTAGGCATCGTAGAAGCATTCCCTGATGCCGGAGGCGTCCCGGACGTAGGTCATTTGTCCGAGGTGGTTGTAGGTAAACTTCCATCCGGGAGTGTTGTCGTTGTGGGAGACGGAGACCATGGAGACGACCTTTCCGGTGGCTGCCGAGAAGCGCAGGGTGCGCCCATTGCTCTGCACCATGTCCAGGTAGGCGGGAGAGGTGCCGGTGCAGGGAGACTTATCGGCATTCAGCTTCTGAACCTTGTAGTTCAACTTGCGCGAACTTCCTGAGACGGAGGCTCCGGCATGGCCGTCAGAACTCTGGAAGGAGATGGAGTTGCTCGAGGAGTTGGACGAGGAGGAACTCGAACTGCTCGAGGAGGAAGAGCTCGAACTGCTGCTTGGCTTGGGGTCAAACTCAAACGAATCTCCTCCCCCCTGCCGAACTGCTCTCGACGAGTCCCCTTCTTCCGCCTCCTGGTACAGGTTGACCAGGGTCAGGACGGTTTCTCCCTCCTTGCCGGCGGGAGTGTTTTCCGCCAGCAGGTAATAGTCCAGGTCGGGCTCTCCTTCCTTGTCGCACATTAAGGCAATGCAGAACTCGGCTTCCGCCCCCTGGTCGGGCTGGTGTTGATGGACGATGTGGCACCAGTAGTATCCCTGGTCGAACTGGATCTGGCGGCGGAGAGGGGTGAAAGAGCCCGGCTCCGTGGAGAGTTCCAGATCCTTGGCGGGGATGGAAAGGGAGATGGAGGAGTGGGTGTGAAGGTGGAGAAAACAGGTGGCGGGAACCATGACCTTGAGGTATCCGAACCATTCGTGGCGGGTGGGGGAGGAAGCAGCGCGTTTGGGGATAAGGACGGGAGCGGAGAGGCCGTTGACCAGGAAGTTGCCCTGGGGCTGTCCGTTGGGGTACATGGGAATGAAGGGGTAGACGGTGTCCATGGCCGTGATGTTGAAAGTGTTGTTCATGGCAATGAAGGTAGAATTATGAAATGGTTGCGGCTACCATGAATCAAAACCAGCAACGTAAACACGCCGGAGACGTTAAGGAAAAGCGTCCCGTACAGAAATGTAGTGAGGGAGGTATCCGGGGCAATTCCTGCTTTTGATTGCGTGGTCCGGTCTGGTAGTGTACGAATACGGCAGTGAAGGAGCGGAGCGTTCAGGATTGTTTCATGGCCCGGTGTTTCGCCCCGGAGAAGGGAAAGGGGAGCCGTCCCGAAGCCTGGAGGCGGTTGAAAGAGGCTTTGGTGAACAATTTGCTGGAACGGCAGGCGGACCATGAATTCCGTCTTCCGGAAGGATTCTCTTTTTCCCTGCGGGAAGAGGATGCTCACCGGGCTGTTACTCCTTCCGTGCTGGAGGGATTGCTGGAACGCTCCCTGACGGATGGCCGCCGTTCCGGAACCGTGTATACTCCCGGCTTCCTGGTCCGCTGGATGGCCCGGGAGGCGGTATCTTCCTGGCTGGCATCCAGATTGCCTGCTCCCCGGAATGGTAATGAGGAAGCCGGGTTGCTGAGAAATATCCGGGTGCTGGATTTATCCGCCGGGGCGGGGGCATTCACCATGGGAATGCTTCGGGAGCTTGCCGCGCGCAGAAAGCGTCTGGAGCCGGAATATACGGAGGCCGATTTATTCCGTGCCATTCTGGAAGAGAATATTTACGGGGTGGATGTTTGTGCGGAGGCTCTGGAGGTTGCCCGTTTCCGTTTTCACTGTGCATGGCTAGCTGCCGGAGGAAAGGGGGATTTCCGGGACCACCTGCTGTGCGGGGACAGCCTGGACATGTCTGCGGATGGCGTCTGGCGGCAGGGCCTTTCAGCGGTAATGGCGGACGGAGGCTTTGACCTGGTAATCGGGAATCCCCCTTTTGTCGGGGAAAAAGGGAACAAGGAGCTGTTTGACCGTCTGAAGTCTTCTCCGTTGGCTTCCTATTGTTCTTCCCGCATGGATTACTGGTACGTGTTCGCCTGCGTGGGTCTGGATGCCCTGAAACAGGGGGGCGTGATGCATTTGGTTGTTCCCAACAGGTGGATGGCGAATGCCGGAGCGGCTCCCCTTCGCCGCAAGCTGATGGAAGATTGCGGATTGCTGCGTTTGTCGGATTTCGGGGCTTGCCGGGTGTTTGAAGCCGCACGGGTTCATACCATGACCGTTCTGGCGGAAAAGAAGGGGGATGGGGGAGGACTCCCGGTTCCGGAATACCGCCGTTTTTGCGGTCCCATGGAAGAGGTGGAATCCTTTCTGGAACATGAACCGTACTGCCGGTTTTCTTTGCCGGAAGATACAGGGGCATGCGTCAAGGAAGGATTGTTTTTCTGCTCCGCAGCCGAATGGAACGTTCTGGAGAAGATGGAGAGATGCCGGAATTTCAGGCTGGATGCCGCAAAGGAAATGACGCAGGGGATTGTTCCGAACCCCGATGTCGTTTCCGCCCGTGCGCTGGAGAGCCTGGTGCCGGAGGCAGTGCAGCGGTCCGGCGTCCGGAGGGGGGAAGGGGTGTTTGTAGTGCCGCAGGGGTATTTCAACCGGCTGCCGGCTGCGGAACGGCGTTTTCTCAAGCCTCTGTATGAACCCGCCCTGGCAGGAAGATACATGTTGAAAGCTCCGGAGAAGGTGTTGCTCTACCTGACTCCGTCCAACGGGTCGGAACAGGCCGTCACGCTTCTCCGGCATCTGGAAAAGTTCCGCCCCCTGATGGAAGCCCGGCGGGAAACCCGCATGGGCCGCATGAAGTACTATCATGTGCACTGGCCCCGGAAGGAACGGTTCTTCCTTCCCGGTCCCAAGATTCTGGCTGTCCGGAAGTGTGCACGGCCCACCTTCTCCTACACGGAGGATGAGGCTTATGTAATGATGGCGTTCAACGTGATACGCACGGAACGCGTAAGCATGAAGTACCTGGCCGCCCTGTTCAATTCACGTCTCATGCAGTTCTGGTTTCTCCGCAGGGGGAAGATGCAGGGGGACTTTTTCCAGATGGATACGGCACCCATCCTCCGCGTTCCCATCCGGGTGCCCGGCCTTTCCGTACTGCGGGAGGTGGAAGAACTGGCGGATACCCTCACGGCCCGCTATTGCCCGGAAGGGGATGAACGGATGAATGAGCTGATGGAAGGCGTTTACGGCCTCTCCCGGCAGGAACGGGAAGTGCTTATTCAGGCGTGCTCTCCACCGCGGGCCGGGTGGGGAAGCATGCCAGAATGAGGAGGAGCAGCCAGTAGGCGGTAGAAATGATACCCAGGAATTGCGTCGCGGTTTCCCCTGGATACTGGAAGCGCTCCAGGATGGCCCAGTTGAGGAAAATAATGACGCCCAGGCCCAGGTAACCGTAACCCCACGCCGTGTTGAAGCCGGCGTCCCGAAGCCTTCTGATAGTGACGCCCAGGGTAGGAAGATAAAGGACCAGCAAGACGATTTGGGTAATGAAGAAGAAGGAGGCTATTCGGGTAAAAAGGATAGCCTGCATTTGTTCCGGGTCCTGCATGGCCGCCAGTTCTCCCCACGGAAGAGTGACCGCAACGATGACTCCGCCGACAAGACTGAAGATGAAGGAGAAGAGGTTCATGAAAAGGAAAAAGCCCCAGAACTCGCGCCGGGGAGCCGTTCCGGAGAAGGCGCAGTACTTTTTCGTCAGGCACAGGATGAAGTATTTCCAGAGAGAGGGTCGTGTTGTAGTGTCCATAGCTGCCGCTTTTCATAACATGGCTTTTTGAAAAACAGCAACGCCAAAAGAAACATCCGGGCTTGATTTTCGGAGGGCCCCCCTTAAGGTGTGCGTCCTGCAACCTGTTTGTCGAGCCTATGATGAAGCCTGTTTTTCTGGGGAAATACCTGCTTGCCGCCTGCTGGTGCGCCGCTTTTCCCGCGGCGGAGGCCGGCGCGGGAACGGCGCAGCTTCACCCGGCTTCCGGAGATTCTCTGCCCTCCCTGTGCCGTGTGCTGGACCGCGGGCCCGTTTTGTACCGGGATGATTCCTCATGGATCAGGAAGGTGAAGCTGACCCTGATCGGCCAGTACCAGACGGCAGCCGTCAGCCCCAATGGAGCCAACAAGTTCTGCCCTTCTTCCGGCGGCCATAACAGCGAGTGGCGCCGCGCTTATCTGGGCGGCGACGTTGTGATGGGGGACGGCTCCTGGCGCCTGTCCAACCTGACGAACGTGGGGGATCTGGAAGGCCGCCACCGCGAAGTGCGCGGAGAATGGACCGGCAGCCGCACGGAGTGGTCCCTGTATGAGCTTTATCTGGAAAAGACCATGCCCGGCGTCAAGTTCAGGGCCGGGAAGCTGACGCCGCACCTGACGTCGGAATACTGCCTGGCTTCCTCCCGGATTAAAACGGTGGAGAGGTCCGCCCTGTGCAATGAATTGATTCCCATCTCCAACTGGGGGCTGGAGGCCAATTTCCAGAAGGACGCCAGGAGCCTGTACCATTCCTACGGCGTTTACCTGAACGCGAATGGTACGGATTTGAAGGATGAAATCCAGTTTCATTCCGCGGATAACCTGTTTGCCCTGAACGCCATGAAATGGAAGGTGGCTTCCCCCATGTGGGACAGCCAGACTCTGGGGTACCAGTACGCCCATAATTTTACGGAGTGGCGGGGAAGGAAGGTTCCCTCCTCTTCCGATTACTGTGGAACGGGCGCGCAGGACGTGCTTTCCCTGAGCTGGGACGCCAGCCGCGGCGCCTTTTCCGTGATGGGGAACCTGCTGGCGGGCGTGGGGATCGTGGGCCAGCCGGGCGCAAAGAACGTGTACGGTCTGGTTCTCCAGCCCGTTTACCGGATTTCCCCCCACTTGGAAGGCGTCTTTCAGTACCAGTGTTCCTTCGGAAACCGCTCCGTGAAGCTGAATACGCGGTATGTGCCCAGCGTCACCCATTACCCCGCGTGGGTGGACAGCATGCATTCCTTTTACCTGGGGCTGAACTGCTACCTGTGCCCGGAAGCGGTCAACGCGGTGAAGCTGATGCTGGCGGTGGAATATGTCACCAGCCGGGTGGACTCAACAACGGCCAGGGCCTTCAACGGATGGTCTGTTTTCGGGGCCGTCCGGTTCAAGTTTTGATCCCCTCCTGCCGCTATTGCAGTTTCCTCAGCACAGTGGGCTGGTAAGCGGGGAGCGCCGGAATGGGAACGTATCCGGGGGGGAGCTGGTCCCACACGGGATGCATGGGCTGGGTGTCCGCTTCAAAAATGGCTCCATTGAAGGATTTAATGATGGTGCGGATGGCTCCGGACGGCGCCGGCTGAATCACAAAGGGGCGCGGCTCCGATTCCGGAAGGTTCATGTGCAGGTTGACTTCCGCTTCGTTCCAGGCGGGCCAGACGTCGGAAGGCGTGGAGATTTCACGGATTTCCGTATTGGTGGCGGAGCGGGGAGTGTGGAAAAAGGGGCTGTCCGGGTCTCCATCGTTCAGCCAGACTTCCTCGTCCGGCGTCTCCGTCGTGATGATGAGCCCTTCCTGGTTGTCCGGATGGTAGAATTCGTAGCCTGACCGGGCATTGCCGTCCGTTTCCGTCCTGTCGTCATTCATGTGGATGCTGATGGCAGGCTTGCTCCGGGAAGCGGCCTGCCCTAGTTGGGACTGGAAGAGGGCCGCCTGCCGCTTCAGGGCTTCCGGAGAAGTGCCTCGCGCGTATTTGGGGAAGAAAACGCTCTTGGTGTCTATTTTTCCAGGGCGCACTTTCACCGGTTCATCCGACAGTTCAAAGATGTATTTTACAGGAAGTTCCGTTGCGGAACCCCGGTAGCAGAAACTTCCCAGGGACGCCAGGCCCAGGCACGTCAGGAGATACAGGCGCGGTACGGATTTCATCAGAGGTTGAACTGGTTCCAGTAGAACAAAAATAGGGAAATATTCAATGCTAAAAGAGAAAATCCCGCTTCCGCGGCGGCAGGAGGCATGTTGTGCGTCCCCATGCGGGGACGGCTGCGGCATTTCCGTCATTTCTCTTCTTGGCAGCTCCGTGCGGCTGTCCTATGGTAATGCACATGATGAAAAAAATTGCCGTCTTGTGCGTGGCCGCCTCTGCCTCCCTCCTGTGGTGCGGGTGTGACCGCAAGCCCGCTGCCGGGGAAAAGCAGGCCGCCCCTGCCGGGAAACGGGAAGAGCCTGCCGAAGAAAAGGGGGAGATCGCAGTCTGGCGGGAACGCCTGGACGCCGCCTCCGCCAAAGCCGCCCGTGAGAAAGGAAATGACAGGGAGCACGTGAAGACGCTCAATGACGTGGCCGCCCTGTATGCGGAGGGATTGCAGAACGGCTGGGCCCATCCGCTGGATGTGCGCTCCTGGTGTGACTCCGTGGCGGAAACGGGTTCCGGATATTCCGGGGAGACGGTTATCGGCGCCATGTTCCTGTACGGAACCGGCGTCAAGCGTGATGCCGGAGCGGCCAGGGAGTGGTTTGAATACGGGCTGGCGCGTCCAGGAACCCAGCGGGGGAATGCCCTGTACATGCTGGGCATGATGTATTTCAAGGGGGACGGCGCGGACCAGGACCGGAACAAGGCCCTGGAGCTGTGGCGCAAGGCGGCGGATGAAGAGCATCCGGCGGCCATGGGCCTGCTGGGCCGGGCCTACATGGAGGGGAAGCTGGGCTTTGACAAGGATCCTGCTTCCGGGCGGGTATTGCTGGAAAAGGCCGCCAACGGGGGGAATACGCCTTCCTCCGTCTATCTGGGGAATATTTATGCAAAGGGGGAGGGCGTGGAGCAGGACATGGAGCGCGCGATGAAATGGTATGAGCAGGCGGCCTCCGCCGGGGACGCCCGTGCCCAGTACATCGTGGGACTGGCGTATCTGGAAGGCTCCGGCGTACCCGTGGATGAAGGCAAGGCGTTCAACTGGCTCCGGCTGGCCGCCGGGCAGGACCACGTCAACGCCATGCTGATGCTTTCCGTCTGCTACAGCACCGGAAAGGGAACCCCGCAGGATGCGGACATGGCGGAAGTCTGGAAAAAGAAGGCGCTCCAACTGAATGCGGAGCGGGAGGGCAGCCGTGTCCCGCAGACGGAGGAACGCTAGTCTTCCCGGATTTCCCGGTTCAGGAATTCCAGGGCCTGCCGCCGTTCCAGAATGATGTTGCCCCGGTCGTCCGGGATGACCAGCAGGCCGTCCCGGTGTTCCAGAATGGCGTGAAGCATGGCGAACACATGGCCCAGCGCGCATTCGTCCTCCAGGATGAAACGCAGCATCTTGGTGCGTTCCCCTATTTGCCGGAGGGCGGAGCGGTCCCTTTTGAAGGCCTGGCGGGCATCGTCCGTTTCCATGACCCAGAACACGTCAAGCTGGGATTCTCCCTCTTCGTCCAGGTATTCCCCTTCCAGCACATGGTCCGGCGCGTTTTCCGGCGCGCCGGAAAGGTTCAGCCGGAAGCAGGCGTCCAGGCGGAACATGTTCTTCTGCAATTCCTCCGCCGCCGGCAGGGGGGCGTCCTGAATGAAAAGCCAGAATTCCTGTTCGTCCGGGGCAGGGGCGGCGTGCGTCATGGGCGGATTGTGGCATTCCCGCAGCGTTTTCCCACCCGGATTTGTGACATTGAGGCGGTGCGTGCGGATTTTTGGATGTTCAAGGGCTTCCCTCCCGATTAAAAACAGGGGCATGAGTATTCCCGTAATGATGACGGTTGCCGGTTCCGACTGCTCCGCAGGGGCCGGGCTTCAGGCGGATATGAAGGCGGCCCATGCCATGGGGGCGTTTGCGCTCACGGCCGTCACCTGCGTCGTGTCCGAGGCGCCGGGACTGGTGCGCGGCATCCAGGAGGTGGACCCTGAGCTGGTGGCGGACCAGGTGCGCATCAATCTGGAGCATTTTCCGGTAAGCGCCGTGAAGACGGGCATGCTGTACTCCCCGGCCATCGTCCGTGCGGTGCATGAGGTGCTGGCAGGTACGGGTATTCCCGTTGTGGTGGATCCCGTCATGATCGCTACGGCAGGAGACCGGCTGATGAGGGAGGAGGCTGTAGCCGTTTATGAAGAGCTTCTGCTTTGCCGGGCGCGGCCCTGCTGACCCCAATCTGGATGAAGCCGCCGTGTTCTGCGCTCCTCCGTCAACCCTGAAAGGGATGAACTGCCGGAGGCTGCCGCGCGCCTTGCCATCAGGTACGGGTGCCCCGTCCTGCTGAAGGGCGGCCATCTGGAAGGAGACTGCCGGGACGTGCTGGCCGGCCCGGACGGCCGCATGCTGGGGGAATGGAACCGCCCGCGCGTGCGGGATGTGAGCACGCATGGAACGGGCTGTTCCCTGTCCGCCGCCATCGCGGCGCGGCTGGCCGCCGGGGACGGACTGGCCACGGCGGTGGAGCGCGGCCTGGAATTCATTGCCGCCGCCATCCGGGACCACCTGCGCTGGGAGCATCCGGTCCGGGTGGATGCGCTGAAATTATGGTAGGGAATCCTTTCGTTCCGCCCCGCCTGCCGCCGTTCCCTTTTTCCGGCCCGGTTGGAAAAAGCGGGGACTGCCGCCGTCTTTCTGTGCCTTAATAATGCTTTGTGCTTGCGTATGGGAGGCGGGGTTGGTAGTTGTATCCACGCCCATGTGCCACATGGAGCTCTTAAGAATTAGTAAATATCATAGCAATTATCACTATGGGACAGCAAATCCGCAAAGTCACCAAGCGCCGCAGACGTGTTGAATACATCAAGCGTAAGAAGGAACAGTCCAAGTTGAATTCCAATACGCCTATCCGTCTGGCCGTTCCCGTTGCCAAGGACGCCAAGCCTGCCGCCAAGGAAGCTCCCGCCAAAAAGACCGCGGCCAAGGCCCCAGCCAAGAAGACTGAAACCAAGGCTGCCGCCGCCAAGAAGGCTCCCGCCAAAAAGCCGGCTGCCAAGAAGGCCGCCGAACCCGCCGCTGAATAATTGCCCGGGCGGAGTTTACTGCCTCCGCGCGTCAATCAAACAGTTTTTACAAGCCGTCGTGCAATTGCATGGCGGCTTTTTGCATGGCATGACCTTCTTGTGTACAAAGGAACCGTGGGCGGCCTGATTTTTCCTGGGGCGCCCCTGCGGATTCCTTCGCTGTGGGCCATGGCCCGTTCCTGCCCATGCTTTCGCGGCATGGGGGCTTCTCCCGGACTTTTCCGGAATGATATTGACTCTATTCCCCGGAGGCGTACAAAAGGAAATAACACCATTTTGTTTTTCCAGCCATGCGCCACCGTACCACCGACACCGCCAAAGGACACCGCAATTACATCATCATTGCGTGTGACGTGCTTCTTTTCCTGGCCATGCTCAAGTGGCTTCCCGTGGAGCCGGAGGTAGCCAGGGGGCTGGCCGTTCTCACCTTCATCGGCATTCTGTGGCTGACGGAAGCACTGCATGTGACCGTGACCGCCCTGCTGGTGCCGGTGCTCGCCATGTTCATGGGGATTCTTCCGGGGGCGAAGGCATTGGCCGGCTTTGCGGATCCCACCATTTTCCTGTTCTTCGGCGGCTTTGCGCTGGCCGGGGCTCTCCACGAACAGAAAATTGATACCTGGCTGGCTGGAAAAATCCTCCGGATGGCCCGCGGAAGCCTGGGGATGGCCCTGATCCTGATTTTCCTGGCTACGGCGTTCCTCTCCATGTGGATGTCCAATACGGCCACGGCGGCCATGATGCTCCCGCTGGTCATCGGCCTGCTGGACCGCATTCCGGCGGAAAAGCTCAAGACGACGGCTCCCTTTGCCGTGCTGGGGGTGGCGTACAGCGCCTCCATCGGCGGCATGGGAACGCTGGTGGGTTCCCCTCCCAACGCCATTGCGGCGCATGAGCTCGGCATGGGATTTGCGGAATGGTTCCGGATTGCCATGCCCATTGTCCTGGTATTCGGAGTGATTGTCTTCTGCCTGATGTACCTGTTCTTCCGCCCGCGGCTGGGGCTGCATGTGGACATGGCCCCGGCGGAAGGGGAGGATGCGGAGGCCCGGCTGAATGCCAGGCAGGTGCGCGTGCTTCTTCTCTTCGTGCTGGTGGCCGGGAGCTGGATGTGCAGCAGCTTTCTTTCCTCCGCTCTGGGCGGCATTCCGTCCATGGACACGCTCATTGCGCTGTGTGCCGCGGTTCTGCTGCCCCTGTGCGGGGTCATCAACTGGGGCGGCATCGCCAAAAATACGGACTGGGGCGTCCTGCTGCTGTTCGGCGGCGGCATCACGCTCAGCAGCATCCTCGTCCAGACGGGGGCGGCGGGATTTCTGGCGGACCAGGTATCTTCCCTGGCCATGGGGCAGAGTCCCATTATCATCCTGCTCATCATCAGCCTCTTCATCACGTCGCTGACGGAATTCTGCTCCAATACGGCCAGCGCCGCCCTGGTGGCCCCGTTGATGGTGACAGTGGCCTCCGCCATGGGCATGTCCGCCACGCCGCTGGTGCTTCTGGTGGGCATCGGGGCCTCTTGCGCCTTCATGCTTCCCGTCTCCACGCCTCCCAACGCCCTGGCCTTCGCCACAGGGAAATTCCCTCAGATGACCATGGTGAAGGTAGGGTTGCTGATCAATGTGGTGCTCGTCTTCGTGAAGGCTTTCTGGGCCTGGATATTCTGGATGTAGCGGAAAGGGCTCCCGTGCAGGCGCGGGCTTTGCCGTTCCGGGCGTGCGGCGTGGCCTACTTGGCCGGGGCGGCTGCTCCCTGGGCCTTTTCCTGGAGTTCCCGCGCCGCTTTCTTGTCCAGTTTGGCCAGCTTGGCAATCAGGTAGAAGAAGGAGGGGATGAAGAACACCCCGATGAAGACGGCCGTAATCATGCCGCCGATGACTCCCACGCCCACCACCTGCCGCGCCGCCGCTCCCGCTCCCGTGGCTACGGCCAGGGGAAGGCAGCCCATGATGAAGGCAAAGCAGGTCATCAGGATGGGGCGCAGGCGGATTCTGGCCGCGTCCAGCGTGGCCGTAAGCAGGTCCGTGCCCTGCCTCAGTTCCAGCACGGCGAATTCCACGATGAGGATGGCATTCTTGGCCGCCAGCGCAATCAGCACGATGAGGCCGATTTCCGAATAAATGTTCAGGTTCAGCCCGAACATCCACAGGGCCAGGAATGCGCCCAGGATGGCGATGGGGGCGGTCATGAAGACGGCCACGGGCAGGGACCAGCTCTCATACAGGGAGGCCAGGATCAGGAAAACGAACACGGCGGACGCCGCAAAGATCATGCCGATGGTGATACCTTTCTGCGCCTGTTTTTCCTGGTAGCTCATGCCGGAGTAGTCATACCCCATGCCGGACGGCATGGTCTGGGCGAAGACTTCCTCCAGGGCATTCATGACCTGCCCGGAGGAATAGCCCGGAGCCGGGGTGACGTTGAGCTGGGAGCTGTTGAACATGTTCTGGCGGATCAGGAATTCCGGCGCCCAGCCGTGAGTGACGTTAATGACGGAATCCAGCGGGACCGGGTCGCCGTCATTGTTGCGCACGTAAAACATGGAAAGCTTGTCGATGCTGTTCCGGTACGGGGCGTCCGCCTGCATGTACACCTGCCATTCCTGACCGTAAATGTTGAAATTGTTCAGGAAGGTGCTGCCCATATACGCCTGGATGGTGGCGTAAATCTCATCCACGTTCATGTTCTGGAGGGTGGCTTGCTCCGTATTCACGTTCAGATTGTACTGAAGGTTGGAGGGAGACATGAAATTGCTGATGCCCGCGATTTCCGGCCTCTTTTCCGCAGCCTCGATGAATTTGGACGTATTGGCGGCCAGGAATTTCTCCCCGATGCCCTGGCGGTCCTCCAGCAGGAAGGTGACGTCTCCGGATGTGCCTACGCCCGGCAGGGGCGGCGGCGGGACCACGTACGCCATGCCGGAGGAAATCTCCGCGTTCAGCTTGCTTTTCAGCCGGGCGGCGATGCCGTCCGCCGTCATGCCCGGGGCGGTGCGTTCGGACCATGGTTTCAGGGAAATGAAGAAGAAGGAATTGGAGGAGCTCTGGACGGAGCTGATGAGGTTGAACCCGTTTACGGTGGTGACCACTTCCACGCCGGGATCTTCCCGGATGATCTGTTCAATCCGCGCGGCGGTGGCCGCCGTGACGTTCAGGGAGGTATTATCCGGCAGTTCCACGCCGCCGAACAGGTAGCCCTGGTCCTCATTGGGAAGGAAGCCGGTGGGAATGAGCTTGGCGAGAGGGAAGAGGAGGGCGGTCATGGCGGCCAGCAGCAGGATGGAAAGCCACATGTGCCGGATGAGCTTGGCACAAATTTCCACGTACCAGTCGCGCGCCTTGTTGAAGCCCTTGTTGAATAACTTGAAGAAGGGCCCCAGCAGGGGGATGGAATCCGCTTTCCCTCCTTTCAGCAGCCCGGCGGACAGGGTGGGGCTGAGGGACAGGGCGCAGAAGGCGGAAATGATGATGGACATGCCGATAGTCACGGCGAACTGCTCGAACAGCTTGCCCGTGACGCCGGGCAGCAGCAGGGTGGGCACGAACACGCAGGAAATCACCAGGGCCGTGCTCACGATGGGGCCGGATACCTCCTTCATGGCCGCGATGGTGGCCTGGAGCGGCTTTTCTCCGTTGGAAATATGGTTCTTCACCGCCTCCACCACCACGATGGCGTCGTCCACCACCAGGCCGATGGCCAGCACAAGGCCCATCAGGCAGATGGTATTGATGGAAAAGCCGAAAAACGGAAAGGCGATGAAGGCGCCCACGATGGACACCGGCACGGCAAAAGCCGGAATCAGCGTGCCGCGCCAGCCCTGGAGGAAGATGAAGACCACCAGCACAACCAGGCCCAAGGCGATCACCAGCGTGCTGACGATGTCTTCAATCCCGGCGCGGACGGCCAGCGTGGAGTCCAGGGAAACGAGGTAATCCATGCCGGGAGGCATGTCCGTATCGTTCAGCAGGGCCTTGATATTGTCCACCAGCTGGATGGCGTTCCCTCCGGGCGCTTCGTAAATGCCAATGGAGGCGGCGGGCATGCCGTTTACGGAAGAGCTGAGGCTGTAAGTCTCCGAACCCAGCTCCACGCGGGCGACGTCGCCCACCCGCACGATGGAACTGCCCTGTCCGCGCACCACGATGTTTTCAAACTCCTTCACGCTGGTCAGGCGTCCGGGCGCCTTCACGGTGAAGGAAAGCTGCTGGTCCGGCGGAGCGGGCTGCGCGCCTATCTTGCCCGCCGGATTCACGGCGTTCTGGGCCTGCACAGCCAGCATCACGTCACGAGCCGTGATGTTCAGGGCGGCCATCTTTTCCGGATTCAGCCAGATGCGCATGGCATAGCGGCCGGAGCCGAACACCTGCACGTCGCCCACGCCGGGCACGCGCTTGATGGCGTCCACCATGTTGATATACGCGTAGTTGGCCAGCCAGAGGCCGTCGTAGGTTCCCTGGGGGGAATAAAGGCTGACGACTAGGGCGGGCAGCCCGCTGGTCTTGCGCAGGGAGACGCCCAGTTCGCTGACTTCCGGCGGAAGCTGGGAGGTGGCCTGCCCGTAGCGCAGGTAGGAAAGCACCTGGTCCATGTTCGCCTCCGTACCGATCTCAAAGAGGATCATCATGCTCATCTGCCCGTTGTTGGTATTGACGGAAGTCATGTAGGACATGCCGTCCACGCCGGACATCTGCTGCTCAATGGGGGATGCGATGGATTTGACCACCGTCTCGCAGTCCGCTCCGGGATAGGTGGCCGTCACCTGGATGGAAGGGGGGATGATGTCCGGATACTCGGAAATGGGCAGGCGCAGAATGGAGAAGGTCCCCAGCAGGACGATGATGATGGAGAGGCAGATGGAGAGGATGGGGCGCTTGATGAAGAAATCGGCCATGGCGGGAGGGGCTTATTGGTTGCTGGCGGGTACCGCTTTCAGGCGTGCGTCCGGGTTTCTGGAGGCCATTTCCGCCTGGAGAAGGCCGTCCACGACCACTTTGCTCTGCGGGGTGAGGGAATCCGGTTTCAGCGGAATGACCTGCTGCCGGTCGCCGAGTTGCGTTCCGGCCTGCACGGGGATGATGGAAGGGTGGTTGTTCTCATCCAGCGCAATGACGAAAAAGCGCCCCTGCGTGGAAAGAAGAGCCTTTGCCGGAACGGTCAGCGCGTTTTTGACGGTAGCCAGCCGGGCCGTAGCCATGATGAACATGCCGGGGCGCAGCAGGTAATCGGCATTGGGGAGGTTGGCCTGCACGCGGATGGTGCCCGTCTGGGGGTTGAACGCCCGGTCAATGGCTACCACCGTAGCCTGTTCCGGGTATTTGGTTCCATCTTTCAGCGTGATATCCAGCTTGCTGCCCGTCTGGACGCCTTCATTCCCGTTCTTGCCGGCCTGCTGGATCCATTCCTGCTGGGTGACGGCAAAGTTGACGCGGATGGGATTGACGGAGGATACGACGGCGAGGGGGCCGCTTTCCGGGCTGACCAGGTCGCCTATATTCGTCTTGGAAATGCCGGCGATTCCGTCAAAGGGGGCATACAGCACCGTATAGGAAAGATTCTTTTCAGCCAGGGCCAGGGCCGCCGTGGCCTGCTGCACCTGTGCTTCCGCGGCAATGGCGGAGAGGCGCGTATCCTCGTACTTCTGCTTGGAAATGGCGTTCTCTGCGGCCAGGGGCTTGTAAATCTCCGCGTCATAATTCAACTGCTGGAGCTGGGCCTGCGCCTGTTCCAGCGTGGCTTTGGCCCTGGAGACCTGGTCCTTGAAGGTGGAATCGTCAATGCGGAAAAGCACCTCCCCCTTCTTCACAATGGCGCCGTTGGCGTAATTCTGCGTTTGCAGGTAGCCCGTGATTTGGGGAACGATGGAGACGTTGTCCACGCCGTCCAGATGGCCCACCCAGCTTCCCGTCACCGGGATGTCCATGGCAACAGGCTGTTCGTAAATAAGCGTGGGCGTTTCATGCGGCACCTGTTCCGTCTTTTTACACCCGGAAAAAAGGAGGGAGAACAAGAAGAGGAGAACGGCGGAACCGGAGATAGAGCCCGTCAGGCGTGTCAAGTCCATGCTGTGAATGACACGCCGGCGGCCTCCTTTGTTGAAAGAAGGCTTTCCGGGCGGCAGCGCCGTCCGTGTCATGCAGGTGGATTTTCACCCGGATGACGCGGCGGGACGTCTTACGGGCGGGCGGAGGATTTGTCCGGCGTGAAGGCGCGCACCAGCTCTCCGATCCACAGGACGAGGGAGGTGCCGGCAAAGATGATGCCCCAGTCCGTCCAGCTCAGGGGCACCACGTTGAACATCTTGCCGCCGAAGGTGACGATGAGGTATTGCCCGGCCAGGATGAGCAGAGCCACCACTCCGAAGCCCCCGATGCTGGCGCCCATGCGGGCAAAGGCGCTCTGGTGCGTGTTGAAAGCCTTGGCGTTGAACATGTTCCAGAACTGGAGAAGGACGAAGATGGTGAAAAACAGGGACAGTTCATAGCCGGTCAGTTCATGCTCCGGTGAGGAGAAGTCCAGGTAGCTGCCGAAGTAGCCGCTGAGGCTGAACTGCGTGAGGCTGGTGACGTCCGCATGCTTGAAGTATTGCAGCAGGCCGAACAGGAAGGCCACGAACAGGATGCCCACGCCCAGAATATTCCTGCCCATGGGGCGGGTGATGATGTGGTCCGTCGTCTTGCGCGGCGGATCCTGCATCACGCGTTCGTCCGGCGGCAGGGAGGCCAGGGCCAGCGCGGCGAAGGTATCCATGATGAGGTTGACCCAGAGCATCTGCGTGACCGTGAGGGGGGATTCCGTGCCCAGGAACGCGCCGATGAGCACAATGAGGCAGGCCGCCACGTTGATGGTCATCTGGAAGACGATGAAGCGCTGGATATTCCGGTACAGGGAGCGTCCCCACATGACGGCGCGGGAAATGCTCATGAAGGAATTGTCCAGGATGGTGATGGCGCTGGCCTCCTTGGCTACGGTAGTGCCGTCCCCCATGGAGAGGCCCACCTGCGCGGCGTTCAGGGCGGGGGCGTCGTTGGTGCCGTCCCCGGTGACGGCCACCACCTGGTCCTTCTTCTGGAGCAGCTTCACCAGGCGTTCCTTGTCCATGGGCCTGGCGCGGCACATGATTTTCAGGTCCATCACGCGGTCCAGCAGTTCCGCATCCGGCGTCTGTTCAAACTCCACGCCCGTCATCAGGCGGTCCGGCGTGTCCGCCTCCGTCCACAGGCCGATCTGGCGGCCGATTTCCCGTGCGGTTCCGGGGGTGTCTCCCGTGACGATCTTGATATTGATGCCCGCGTCCATGCAGTCCTTCACAGCCTGGGGCACGTCGTCCCGGACGGGGTCGGAAATGGCGGCGATGCCCAGGTAAACCAGGTCCTTGCGGATGACGCGGCCGTCCTCAAACACCGGGGCGTCATCATCCAGGATTCGGTACGCGAAGCCCAGCGTGCGCATGGCCTGGTTCTGGTAGGCCAGGAGCTGTTCCTCAATGGCGGGGCGCATGTCCGCGGCAGGAACCTGGCCTTCCGGAGTCAGGACGGTGGAGCAGAGGCCCAGCACGATTTCCGGCGCGCCCTTCACGTAAAGGACTTTTTTGCCCAGCAGGGGGGATTCCACCACGGTAGCCATGTACTTGCGTTCCGTGGAAAAAGTGAGCTGTTCCTGCACGCGGGCGTTTTCCCGCAGGTCCAGGTAATTCACGCCCAGCCCGTGCAGCCACAGGAGGAGCGCCCCTTCCGTGGGGTTGCCCAGGGCCTTGATGTGTTCCGGGTCCGCATAGTCCAGGAAGGCGGTGGAGTTGACGGCGATGCCTTCCCGGATCAGGTTGCCCAGCTCGCCGTCCGCCGGGGCGGCGTTCCCCAGGCCGTAGAAGTCCGCCTTGTATACGTTCATCTGGTTGCGCGTCAGGGTGCCCGTCTTGTCCGTGCAGATGACGGTGGCGGCCCCCATGGTTTCGCAGGCGTGCATCTTGCGCACCAGGTTGTTGTTGGCGAGCATGCTCTTCATGCTCAGGGCCAGGCTCAGGGTGACGCTCATGGGCAGCCCTTCCGGCACCGTAACCACGATGACGGTCACGGCGATCATGACGGTGTTCAGAATGTAGGTTCCCGCGCTCAGCCATTCCACGGGGCCGGGCAGGTGGGAGAAATACAGGGTAAGGCGCCCGATGATGATAAGGGCGGCAATGGCGTAGCTGGCCCAGGTGATGAGCTCGCCCAGCCTGGAAAGCTGGCGGTTGAGGGGAGTCTGCACCTTGTTGTCGATCTGGGAGCCTTCATAGACCTTGCCGTATTCCGTCCTGTCCCCTACGGACGTCACTTCCATGATGCCGTGGCCGTCCGCCACGGTGGTTCCTTTCAGAACGTGGTTGGAGGGGTAGGTGGCGTCCTTCTTGAATTCCGCCTCATTCGTGGTTTTGCCGATGAGGGGTTCCCCCGTCAGCGTGGATTCATTGACCTGGAGGGAAACGGCTTCCAGCAGGACGCCGTCCGCCGGAACCTCCTCCCCAGTGTTCAGGATGACGATGTCTCCCACCACCACGTCCCGGCGGGGAAGTTCGCAGATATTGCCGCCGCGGATCACCTGGACCATGGTCTCGTCGTTGACCTGGTTCAGGATTTCAAACTTCTTGTTGGCGCTTACCTCGAAGGCGAAGCCCACGCAGGTAGCCAGCAGGATGGCTACCAGGATGCCCACGGGCTCCAGGAAGACGCTGGCCGGTTCCGCTCCGGTGAAGAACTGGTAGCAGGCCACGCCTACGGACAGGAGCAGGGCCACCAGCAGAATCTTGATGATGGGGTCTGAGAATTTTTCCAGGAACTGCTTCCACAGGGGTTCCTTTACCGGGGGCGTCAGGATATTGACCCCGTATTTGGTCCGGTTTTCCAGAACCTGCTGTTCCGAAAGTCCCTGGTGATGTGCTGCACTCTTCATGGTTGAGATGTTTCTTTACCTGATTGGAGTCCGTGAGAAAAGTGCGGAGGAGGATTTTCAGGGATGATGACGGGAGTTTTTGGGAAAGGAGCGGCGCGGCTTGCCTCCCGTGCCGTAAAAGGCGGCATTGTTGCCTTGACTTTGACGGAGTTCCGGCGATTCTGAAGCACCTATGTGGAATGATCTTTCTCATGGCCTTTCCGTACTGGCGGACGCCCTTGCCTTCCTCTCCCGCTCCTGGGGGTTCTGGGTCTGCGTGGGCAGCGTGGCCGGACTGGCCGCCGTGTATGCGTGGTGGAGAAAGCGGCTGGCTCTGTGGGCGTTTGCCCTGGCGTTCCTTTCCCTGCTGGCCGTGGTGGGCCTGGCGTGCCGCCAGGTGATGCATCAAAAGACCTTCCTGTGGATCCAGGAGCCGGAGCTCCAGGCCCTGTCCGGAAAGTACGAGGTGGAATCCTCCCCCAGGGAGCGGTGGTTTTTCCGGCCTCCGGAGCTGAAGCGCTTTTTCCAGGTCAGCTCCTCCACGCTTCTCCTGAATGAAGACGGAACGTGCGAGATTTCCTCCTTCCCGCGCCCGGAGGCGTGGGGCAGGTGGATTTCCCGCCCGGAAGACAGGGATGACCTTTCCGTGCTGGAGGAGGACCTCGTTTCCTCCTGCCGCGGAACCTGGTCCCTGGTGAAGAAAGGGGGATATTACGGCGTCTCCATCGTTTATTCCCCCGGCAGCAGTTTGACGCTGTACCTGGGCGGGGAGAATGCGGAATGCCTGGTGATGCCGGTCAACCCCTCCGACCCGCTGGAAGCGGTGACGTTTGAGAAAACGTTCTGACCCGGGCGCAGGGACGGGTGGAAAAAATGGAGGGAGGCTGCTTTTCCAGCCTCCCCCAATGTAGCTTTTCAAGTGCCGCTTCTGCTTGAGCGGGAGCGTGGCTCCGTGACTCCGGAAGCTTTTATTTGACCTTTCCTCCTTCGTACACCAGCACTTCAAAGGGCTTCAGCGTGAAGGTGAGCTCCTTGTCAATGTTTACGGTCTTGCCGGAGAAGCCGTCCAGCTCCCGCTGGTCGTCATAGGAATCCTTGAAGGTGATGGACCCCTTGACGTCCGCGGGAATGTCCAGGATGCCGCGCAGGGTGCCGGTCAGGCTCTTTTCCTGGTCGGAGGAATTGCGGAGGGCCAGGGTGGCCTTGTTTTTATTCCATGCGGCCCAGCCGTACACGGCCCCTTCATTGGCCTCCTTGTTCCACGGGTTGCCGCCCACCCAGTGCACGTCGTCCAGAACGTCCGCGTTGCGGCGTATCCATTTAATGCCCTTGGCCAGCTCGTCCCACAGCATGCCGTCCTTGGCGTTCATCAGGTCCCTGTCCACGTAAAGCTCCTGCAGGGAGGTTCCGCAGGCCGTGGCGCAGCGGAGTTCCTTCTTCACGTTTTCAGGGTCGCGGGGCATGCACGCGGGCGGCCCGAACTTGGTGACCATCAGGCCGTGGGTCATCATGGAATTGATGGGCATCAGCGGGGAACCCTGCACAAAGACCTCATGCACCAGGCGGTCGCGGTAGGTGATCCACTTGTCGCGGTTGTCGCCCACGCCGATCGTTCCGAAGTCGTTTTCCTGCCTCCATACGGAATCCGCATAACGGAACCAGAACGGGGAGGCCCAGGTGCCCACGGTGCAATTGATGTAAAGGTCCCCCTTCTTCTTGCGCAGGGCGTTCAGCACGCGGATGATGCCTTCCGCATCCTCCTCGTTGCCGGGGCCCTTGGCGTGGAAATGGGTGCTGATGCCGTCGAATTTGAAGTACTTCATGTTGTAGTCCTTCACCATCTGGGAGCAGCGGCCCACAAAGGCGTCAAAGTATTCCTTGTTGGAAAGCTGGAAGTTGCCGATCTTGTTGTCCGGGTGCTTCACATTCCAGTGGGCCAGGCGCTTGCCCTTGGAGGCACCGTAGCCGCCCACCGGGCCCAGCCAGGTGCCGATGCCGGCCTTTTGTTTACCCGCGGCGGCGTCAATGCGCCTGAAGCCCTGCGGGAACATCTTGTGGAAATCCCACAGGCTGTTGAACTCGTCCCAGCCGTCGTCCCAGACGAAGGCGTCAATGGACATGCCGCGCTTCTGGAAAAACTGTTCCTGCCAATCCTTCAGAACGGCCAGGCACTGTTCTTCCGTCATGCGCTTGGCGGGGTCTGAATCATTGTTCCGGTTGATGTTCAGTTCATACCAGGAATTGTAATGGATGAAGGGGCGGTAGGGCATCACGCGCTCCCGCTCCATATAGGCCAGGAAGGAACGGCGTTGCTGGCCGGGGGCGAAGATGCCGAGGACGGAGGACACCTCCCACACCTCCCTGGGCTGCATGGTGGTTTTGCGGCTCCAGACGCCCTGGGCGAGCTGGGAATCGTCCGCCTGGGCGTCTTCCTTTTCCTCCAGCGTGCGCACGGGCAGGGAGAAAGTGATTTCCCCCTTGCTGGCAATCGGTTCGCTCTTGGTCTGGACCCAGTAGCGCAGCAGGTAATTCCCCTTGGCGGGAACTTTTACGGTGTAGGAATTGTTGGCATTGGCGTCTCCGGTACTCCCGGCGTGGAAGTCGGAATCAAGGACGGCCCCCTTGGCGGAAAGGAGCTGCACGCCGGCGGTGTTCAGCTTGTTGTTTCCCTTGTCGCCTCCCTTGTACTGGAAGGTAATGGTGCAGGAGCCCTTGCCGTCAATGGTGACGGGGCCTTCCGCGCAGGCTACCTGTTCCCCGTACTGCTTTTTCAGCTCCTGCGGAATGTTGAAATTGCCCGTCCATGAAGCCGTGGACCATTTGTCCGCGTTCCAGGCTGTGGACTCCCCGCCTGCCGCGTTTCCGGAGCCTCCCACGGTGTTGATGCCCATGGGCGTTTCCAGGGCGGTGAACGCCAGGTCGTTCACGATGAGCGCGCCCCTGGCATTGCCGGAAACGGAGGGGGAACCCGCCTTCCCTTCCACCAGGTCATACTGCATGGCCACGATGCTCTTCATCTGAATGGGCTTTGTGCTCACCAGGCGGAGTTCCTGCCGCAGGTAGTGGGAATTGTCCCTGAGTACGGCGCGCCAGGAAATGTGCAGGGAGCCGTTCAGCGCCTGGAAGGAGGCCGTGACGGCTTTTCCAGGGAAGCGGTCCGCCAGTTTGAACGCCTTGGGGTTGGGCTGGAGGGTGACGAGTTTGACGTCCCCCGCCTTCAGGCCGGAGGACTTGATGCTCTGGCCGTCCTGAAGGTTGATGATGAACAATTCGTCCCCGGCCTTGGCTACAGGGCCCAGTTTGGACGTCATTCCTCCGAAGGAAAGCTTCCCGCCCCGGTTGATGAATTTGGCCGTCAGGATGTTGTTGGAAAGGGTATAGCCGGAGGGCGCCTGCTCCGCATTGGCCGCGCCGGGGGTGGGGCCCGGGAAGACGACTGCTGCGGGAACGGTGGCAACGCTTCCCAGAACGGCGGCCATCAGGAGAGCTTTAGTGAGGAATTTCATGGTTTGGTATCAAGGAAAATGGAACTACTTTGCCAAGATAGACCCCAACGCGGTTTCTTCAAGGAAAAAGCCTCCCGGCAGGAGAGGCGGCTGTTTGAAAATCTGTCATGGTTTTCCGCGCGGAAGGAACTTCCGGTATCTATGACACACAAGCATTGATTTTTTTTCAACCGGTCTTGGTCTAATCTGCATGTATACGGTAGCTGATCAGCTTGTTGAAATCTTGGAAAAAGCGGGAGTAAAGCGCATTTACGGCATTGTGGGAGACAGTTTGAACCCCATTACGGACGCCCTCCGCAGAAAAAAAACCATCGAATGGATCCACATGAGGCATGAGGAGGTGGGCGCCTTTGCCGCCAGTGCGGAAGCCCAGCTGACCGGTAACCTGGCCGTGTGCTGCGGCAGCAGCGGCCCCGGCAATCTTCACTTGATCAATGGCCTTTATGATGCCCACCGGAGCAGGGCCCGCGTGCTGGCGATCGCCTCCCACATCCCCCAGAGCCAGGTGGGGGTGGACTATTTCCAGGTGACCCATCCGGAACAACTGTTCAAGGAATGCAGCTCTTATGCGGAACTGGCTTCCACGGCGGAGCAGGCTCCCCGCGTGCTGATGTCCGCCATCCAGCATGCCTATTCCCTGCATGATGTGGGCGTCATCGTGCTGCCGGGCGACGTGGCGGACGCGCCGGCGGAGGCCAAAGACCTGGTGCATCCACCCGCCTTTGCCCGGGAAACAGTGGTTCCGGACCATGAATCCGTGGCACGCCTGGCCCAGATGCTCGCTTCACACGACCGCATTACTTTCTTCTGCGGGGGCGGCTGCGCCGGAGCGGAACGCAAGGTGGTGCAGCTCGCCGCCCGCGTGAAGGCCCCGATTGCCTACACCTGGCGCGGCAAGGACTATTTTGAGCATGACAACCCCGTGGGCGTAGGCATGACCGGACTGCTGGGCTGGGGTGACGCGTACAAGGCCATGCATGAGAGCGACCTGATCGTGATGTGGGGGACGGATTTCCCCTATTTCAACTTCCTTCCTACCAAGCCCGCCATCGTCCAGATCGACCGTCGCGGGGAAGTGCTGGGCCGCCGCTGCCGCCTGGACCTGGGAATCTGCGGGGACGTGGGCGCCACGGTGGACGCCCTGCTGGGAATGGTGGAGGAGAAAAAGGATTCCGACCACCTGGACGCCTCCCTGAAGCGTCACGCCAAGGATGTGAAGGACATGAATGCCTACATGGACGGGAACGACAAGGAATCGCCCATCCGCCCCGAACAGGTGACCACCGCCGTGAACAAGTACGCGGCTCCGGACGCCGTGTTTACCGTGGACACGGGCACCCCCTGCATCTGGAGCGCGCGTTTCCTGTGCTCCACGCTGGGCAGAAAAACGCTGGCTTCCTTCAATCACGGCTCCATGGCGAATGCCATGCCGATGGCGATCGGGGCCCAGAAGGCGTACCCGAACCGCCAGGTAGTCGCCCTGTGCGGAGACGGCGGCCTGTCCATGCTGCTGGGGGACCTCATTACCATAGCGCAGTACAAGCTGCCGGTGAAGCTGGTGGTGTACAATAACGACTGCCTGGACTTCATCCAGTTGGAAATGCAGGCCGCGGGCCTGATTCCGTGGGGCATCAACCTGGACAACCCCTCCTTTGCCGCCGTGGCGGACGCCGTGGGCATCAAGGGTTTTGTGCTGGACAAGTCAAGCCAGGTGGACCAGATGGTGAAAACGTTCCTGGACTACCCGGGCGCGGCTCTGCTGGACGCCCGTGTGGACCGGGATGCCATCGCGCTGCCCCCCTACATCAGCCTGGGACAGGCCGCGGACTTTTCCCTGGCCATGGTCAAGCAGACGCTGACCGGGGAAGTGAAGCAGGTGTGGAACACGCTGGCCGGGAACAGGAAGTTGTTCAAGCCCTGAGGGCTTGAACAAAAATACTAAATAGGAAAGACCAAATACTAAAGCTAGTGCCGGAAAATATTTGGTCTTTCATCTTTAGTTTTTGGTCACTGTTCTGAAAGAGCCTTTTTCAGCGCTTCCGTCACGATCTTCGGGTTGGCTTTGCCTTTGGCGGCTTTCATCACCTGGCCGGTGAGCCAGTTCAGGAGCTTGTCGTTGCCGCCCCGGATCTCCGCCACCTTGTCCGGATTGGCGGAAATGACCTCCTGCACGATGCCGTCCAGGAAGGAGGAATCCGCCTTTTCAAAGCCGAGCAGCTTGGCTGCCTGCGCGGCATTGAGGGACGGGTCTTCCCACATTTTGGTGAATACGTCCTTGGCCTGGTTGTTGGAAACGGTGCCGTCGTCAATAATGGCGATCAGGTCCCGGATGGCGCCGGGCTTCACCGGGCATTCGGACGGGCGCATGCCTTTTTCATTCAGCACGGCGGAAATGTTGTTGATGACCCAGTTGGCGATCTTCTTGCCGCTGGCGGTTCCCTGCGCCGCCTCTTCAAAGAAGCGGGCCAGTTCCAGGTCTCCCACCAGCACGTTGGCGTCATATTCGCTCAGGCCGTATTCCTCCATGAACCTTTTCTGGCGTTCCTGGGGCAGTTCCGGAATCTGGCTGCGCACCCTCTCCACCAGCGGGGCGGTGTGTATGGGCACCAGGTCCGGGCAGGGGAAATAGCGGTAATCGTGCGCGTCTTCCTTGGTGCGCATGATGGAGCTTTCCCCGCGTTCGTCGTCCCAGCGGCGGGTGGACTGGATCTGTGCGATGCCCATGTCCAGTTCTTCCGCCTGTCGCTGGATTTCATAATGAAGGGCGCGGCGCACGGCGGACATGGAATTGAGATTCTTCATCTCCACCTTTGCCCCCAGTTCCTTCTGGCCGTGGGGACGCAGGGAAATGTTCACGTCGCAGCGCATCTGGCCCTTCTCCATGTCCGCGTCGGAAATGTCCCCGTAATTCAGAATCTGCTGGAGGGACTTAAGGTAGGCGTAGGCTTCCTCCGGGGTATCGATGTCCGGGTCGGAGACGATCTCCATCAGGGCGGACCCCGCGCGGTTGTAGTCAATCAGGGAATAATTGGCGTGGTGGGTGATCTTCGCCGCGTCTTCCTCCAAATGGATGCGGGTCAGCTTCACGGTGCGGAAGGGGGGCACGCCGGCCTTGATCACGTCGTTCGGGTAGGACCAGGGATACAGGGGCACCTCCCCGCCCAGGCACAGCGGCAGGTCCAGCTGGGAAGTCTGGTAATTCTTCGCCATGTCCGGGTAGAAGTAATTCTTGCGGTCCCACTGGGAAACCTCCGGGCTGGAGCATCCCAGCATCAGCCCGGTCAGCAGGGTGCGTTCAATGGCGAACTCATTCAGGACGGGCAGGGCGCCCGGCAGCCCCAGGCAGGTGGGGCACACGCGCGTATTGGGTTCAAAGCCAAAGCCGGTCTCGCAGGAGCAGAACATTTTGCTCTTCGTCTTGATCTGGCAGTGGACTTCCAGGCCAATGGTCACGATGTAATCTGAAATTGCCATAAAATTCGGAACGCTTGAATATCGCGCAAACTGTACGGAACCCTCTTCTCCCTGTCCAGTAAAAAGGCCTGAGGCGGGAGAGTGGAGAGTGGAGAGTGGAGAGTGGAGAGTGGAGAGTGGAGAGTGGAGAGTGGAGAGTGGAGAGTGGAGAGTGGAGAGTGGAGAGTGGAGAGTGGAGAGTGGAGAGTGGAGAGTGGAGAGTGGAGAGTGGAGAGTGGAGAGTGGAGAGTGGAGAGTGGAGAGTGGAGAGTGGAGAGTGGAGAGTGGAGAGTGGAGAGTGGAGAGTGTTTTTAGATTAAGAATTATTTTTAATTTGAAGGGAGACGGTTTTTGTGGTGGAGGTGAGGAGGCGTTTGAGTTCTTCTCCATCCCGGTAAATGCTGGCGTGCATTTCTTCCGTCAGGAAAGAGGTGTCTTTAAGCAAATCCAGCCAATAGAGGGTTTCCGAGCATTCCTTCAAGGCAATGTAAATTTTGGAAAGGAAATCCTTTTTGCTGATGGCGCATTCCGCTTCCGCCAGGTTGGCTCCAATGCCGGTGCCGCTTCTCAGCAGTTGTTTTGAAAGCACGAACTCCTTTCTCTCATTACACAAAAACTGGTACAAATGAACGATCCGAACAGCAAATTTCCTGCTTTTTACTCTAGTAATCCCCTCCATCACTAAACTCTCCACTCTAAACTCTCAACCCTTCATAAAATGCCCAGCTCCTTAAGCTGCTGGATGGGGCGTTCCGGCCAGAGCTTGTTGGCGATGGGGCTGGCGGGGCTGGGGTGGAGCAGGGTGCCGATGGTGAAGCTTTTGCCGGGGAGCCGTTCGGCGGCGTCCCGCAGCTTCTGCGTGGCGTAGGCTCCCACCCCTACCAGCGTATGCGGGTTCAGGATGGTGATTAGGGAAACCAGGTGCTCCATGCACACTGCATCCACGGCGGCGCGCTGTTCCGCCGGTAATTTGTCCGGCGTGATGTTGGCCCCCGTTGACCCCATCCAGATCAGCGGGCAGTAGTTGGCCACGTAGTTGTGACGGAAGAAGTTTTCCGCGGTGCCGAAGGCTTCCGCAAAGAGCCCCCACAGGCGGCGCCCGCTGACTTCCGACCGGGGGCAGCCGAAGCCCTCGACGGGACGCTTGGGATGGGTGTGCTCCGGCCTGCCGACTTCTCCGCGGATGTGCAGCCAGTTGACGACCGCATCCACTTCCCCGAAGGGGACGCCCGTCTGGGCCATGCCGAAGGGGCCGGGATTCATGCCCAGGAAGAAGTGGCTCTTTTCCCCGTTCCCGTAGGCGCGCACGTACTGCTCATGCGGCGCCCAGGCGTAGGTGAGCGGGTTGTAGGTAAAGTGGACCGGGTCTCCGAACTGGAGCCGCTCCGTACCGTCCCGGAGGGCGGCCGTGGCCTTCAGAATGGCTGCTGCGGTGTCGTTCATGCCGCTGCATCATGAAGCGTTGCCGTTTATTGCGCCAGCAAAAACTCCGCGCTTGCATTATTTGCCCGGCCCGGTAACATTTCCCCCCGGACAAGTTAACCTTATTACTTATGAGTGGAATAGCCATTATGACATCAGGCGGTGACGCCGCCGGAATGAATCCGGCGATCAGGGCGGCTGTGGATCATGCCCGCCAGCTTGGAATGAACCCGTACGTTGTCTATGACGGCTTGGAAGGACTGATCGATGGAAAAATCAAGGAAGCCACCAGGGAACTGACCAGCGACATGATTTACAGGGGCGGCACTCTCCTCCGCTCCTCCCGGTCCAAGCGCTTTTTCGACTATGAATTCCGCAAGCAGGCCTACGAACACCTGAAGGACCGCAACATCGACAAGCTCGTTATCATGGGCGGCGACGGTTCCTTCCGCGCGCTGAACGACTTTTTCAACGATTTTGAAGTACCCTTCGCCGGCATTCCAGCCACGATTGACAACGACATCGCCGGCACGGACTACTGCCTGGGCGTGGACACCGCCCAGAACGTGATTCTGGACTGCATCGACTCCGTCCGCGACACGGCCCGCTCCCACCACCGCGCCTTCGTGATTGAGACGATGGGCCGGGACTGCGGCTACCTGGCGATGACCACCGCCCTTTGCAGCGCGGCGGACATCTGCATCGTCCCTGAAATCCCTTACGACCTGGAATCCATTTACAAGCGCCTCCAGCCCGTCATCAATGAGGAAGGAAGCTGCATCATCGCCGTGGTGGCGGAAGGCACCCGCGTGGCGCAGTACCTGACCCGCTGGCTGACGGAACGCGCCGGCATGGACACCCGCCTGACCGTGCTGGGCCATGTGCAGCGCGGCGGCTCTCCCACCGCCCGCGACCGCCTGATGGGCACTCGCTTTGCCACCCGCGCCGTGGAAGCCCTGAACAACGGGGACATCAACCAGATCATGGTGTACCATGACGGCCAGTACGGCTATGCCTCCCTGGACGCCGTGGCCGGGCAGCAGTATTCCGTGAATCCGGACATCATCAACCTCTGCCGGGAACTGAGCTGCTAGCCGGTTCCGCGGTTCCTGCCCCCGCTTTTCCGCGCCCATGCCTCCATGTTCCCGGCGGCATGGGCGGATTTGTTTTGAAAAACCCTGCCGCTGCTGTATGATGGCGCCGCATCTTTCCCTGAAAACAGTGTTATGAAAGTTATCGTTACGGGCGGCGCCGGATTCATCGGCTCCAATCTGGTCAGGCTGCTGCTTGAGCGCGGCCATGAAGTCCTGAATATTGACGCCCTGACTTATGCCGGCAACGTCCGTTCCCTGGACGGCGCGGCGGATTCTCCGGCGTACCGCTTCCTGCACGCCGACGTTCGGGACGCCGCCCTGATGCGGAACACCCTGCGGGAATACGGACCGGACTGGGTGATGCACTTGGCGGCGGAGTCCCACGTGGACCGTTCCATTGACGATCCGGGGGATTTCATGACCACCAATGTCATGGGCACCTTTTCCATGCTCCAGGCCACCCTGGAATATTACCGTTCCCTGAAGGGGGAGAAGAAGGAGCGTTTCCGCTTCCACCACATTTCCACGGACGAAGTATACGGCTCCCTGGGAAAGGACGGCCTGTTTACGGAATCCACGCCGTACCGCCCCCATTCCCCCTATTCCGCCAGCAAGGCGTCCAGCGACCATCTGGTGCGCGCCTGGCATGATACGTACGGGCTGCCCGTGCTGATTACCAACTGTTCCAACAACTACGGCCCTTATCAGTTCCCGGAAAAACTGATTCCCGTGGTCGTCCTGAAGGCCCTGGGCGGCGAGCCCATTCCCGTGTATGGCAAGGGGGAAAACGTGCGGGACTGGCTGTACGTGGAGGACCACTGTGAAGCCCTGCTGACGGTCGTTTCCTCCGGAAAACCCGGCGAAACGTACAACATCGGCGGCAATAACGAGAAAACGAATCTGGAGCTGGTGGAGCTGCTGTGCTCCCATCTGGATGAATTGCGGCCCCGTGCGGACGGCCGGAGCTACCGGGAGCAGATCACCTTTGTGCAGGACAGGCCCGGCCACGACCTGCGCTATGCGATTGATGCGTCCAAAATACGGAGGGAGCTGGGCTGGACTCCGCACCAGGACCATTCCTCCGGGTTCAGGAAAACCATTCAGTGGTATCTGGAGCATGAGGACTGGTGGCGGGGAATCCTGTCCGGGGAATACCGTCTGGAACGTCTGGGAACCAATGGCTAGGAAATTGATATGAAAGGTATTGTTCTGGCCGGGGGGAAGCGGCACGCGCCTGCATCCCGTCACGCTTTCCGTCAGCAAGCAATTGCTGCCCGTTTACGACAAGCCGATGGTGTATTACCCCATTTCCGTGCTGATGCTGGCCGGGATACGGGAAATCCTCGTCATTTCCACTCCGCGGGACCTGCCTCTGTACCAGGATCTGCTGGGGGACGGAAGCAGGTTCGGCGTAACTTTTGAATACCGGGAGCAGCCCAGGCCGGAGGGACTGGCTCAGGCCTTCATCATCGGGGAGGAATTCATCGGAAAAGATACCGTGGCCCTGGTGCTGGGGGACAATATTTTTTACGGTCGCGGCCTGACGGAGAAGTTGAGGCGCGCCGCTGAACTGACGAGAGGGGCGACCATTTTCGGTTACCAGGTGCACGACCCGCAGCGTTTCGGCGTGGTGGAGTTCAATGAAGAAGGAAAGGCCGTTTCCATTGAGGAAAAACCGCTCGAGCCCAAGTCGGACATCGCCGTGACGGGCCTTTATTTTTACGACAACCAGGTGGTGGAGATCGCCAAGAGGATTCCCAAATCCGCCCGGGGGGAGCTGGAAATCACCTCCGTGAACCAGGAGTACCTGAAACAGGGCCTTCTGCGCGTGGAAAAGCTGGCGCGCGGCTATACGTGGCTGGACACGGGCACGCACGACACCCTTCTGGAGGCTTCCATGTTTGTCCGCACCCTGGAACACCACCAGGGCTTCAAGGTGGCGTGCCTGGAGGAGATTGCCTTCAACAACGGCTGGATTTCCGCAGAAACGCTGCGTATCCAGGCCGGAGCCATGAAAAATAACGGCTACGGCTGTTATCTGGATGAAATGGTGAAATAGCGCTCCGGGCCGTACGGCAAATGCGGGGATTTAGTGCCTATTCATCCCCGCCGGGCATTTCCGGGTCCTGAAGCTCCGGAAGGGAGGCTATGCCCGTTACGTTCCGGCACAGGGTCCACGCCAGGATGGCGGAAAGCACGGCCAGCGCGGCGTCCAGCCCGCAGGAAAGCAGGAGCGCTGCATAGGGGATGGCTGCCGCCAGTGAGACGGACAGGCCGGACAGCGCGTTCCACAGAAGCAGGAACAGGAAAAACAGGACGCCTTGCAGGGCGTTGCAGGCAGCCAGGATGCCCCAGGTCAGGAACAATTTTCTGCCGGGTGCGGGGTAGCCGCGGGTGTAGGGAAAGGCGAAGAAGGCGGTGACGGCCGCCAGAAGCAGGAACGTCTCCCATGTTCTCCCCATCTCCGCATACTGGAACGGCACGGGCTGCGCCGTGAACGGAATGAGAAGGGCGTACAGCGCCGGGAGGACCGTCACCGCGCTCAGGACGCGGGTGATGCGGCTGCCGCGGGAGGCCAGCAGAACCCGGCTTCCCCACATGGCGATGCAGGACAGGGAAAGGATGCCCAGCAGGGCCGCCCAGGTTCCCGTGCGCATGAAGCCCTCCGCCCGTTGCGTGGAATGGACCAGGACGGCCATGAAGATGTGCAGGAACCCTACCAGCATGGAACACGCGCCGAAGACGATGGCGCAGGCGCGGATAAAAGCCTTGGCGGCGGGATAGATCAGCCAGGCGTCTGCGGCGGGAGGCGGAGGGGATGGGGGCGTCATGCTGGCGGAGAACGTGGAAAGTGAGGGCTACGAAAAAGGGCCGCTTCCCGCACGGGGAAACGACCCTGGAAGTGTAGCGTTCAGACGGAAATCGTCAATGCGGATCAGGCGGAGAAGTCCGCGTTCCGCATGTCTCCGGTTTCCTGGAACTTGGTGTGCATTTCAAAGGCCTTCGCCAGGCAGTGGGGCGTGTGGCCCTGCGGCGTGAGCGCGATGTACTGGCGCAGCTTTTCCTGGTAATCCGGATGGACGCACTTGGTGATGATTTCCTCCGCACGGTCGCGGGGGCACTTGCCGCGCAGGTCCGCCACGCCGTATTCCGTCACGATGATGTCCACGTCGTGTTCCGTGTGGTCATGGTGGGAAACCATGGGCACGATGGAGGAGATGGCTCCGCCCTTGGCCGTGGAGGGGCAGGTGAAGATGGTCAGGTAGCCGTTGCGGGCGAAGTCCCCGGAACCGCCGATGCCGTTCATCATCTGCTTGCCGAAGAAGTGCGTGGAGTTCACCTGGCCGAACAGGTCCACTTCAATGGCCGTGTTGATGCAGATGAGGCCCAGGCGGCGCACGATTTCAGCGTTGTTGGAGATTTCCTGCGGGCGCAGAAGCACCTTGGACTTGTAGAAATCCAGGTCCTGGTACATTTCCGCCAGCTTGGCGTCGGAAACGGTCAGGGAGCATCCCCCGGCGAAGGTGCAGCGGCCATCCTTCATCAGGTTGATGACGGAGTCCTGAATCACTTCCGTGTACATCTGGAAGTTCGGAATCTTCTTGTTGCGGCCCAGGGCTCCCAGAACGGCGTTGGCGATGTTGCCCACGCCGGACTGGATGGGAAGGAAGGAGGCGGGAATGCGGCCGGCTTCCAGTTCCTCTTCCAGGAACTTGGCGACGTTTTCACCGATCTTGTCCGTGATGGGGTCGCCGGGCTTGAAGGCGCCGATGCCGTCCGGTTCATTGGTGCGGACGATGCCCACCACCTTGGCCGGGTCAATCTTCCAGGTCAGCGAACCGACGCGTTCGGAGGGCTTTGTCAGCGGGATGGGCTGGCGGTTGGGCGGGTCCTGGGGAAGCATCAGGTCGTGCATGCCCTTGAGTTCCTTGGGATGGTAGGCGTTCACTTCCACAATGATGCGTTCCGCCAGTTCACAGTAGGTGGGGGTGTTGCCCGCGCCGGTGGTCAGCGTTATTTCCCCTTCCGGCGTAATTTCCGCCACTTCAATGATGGCCGTTTTCACGGAGGGAATATGGCCGTAGCGCATGTACATGGCCGTGTGGGACAGGTGCATGTCGTTGTAGCGGGTGCGGCCGCTGTTGATGTTCTTGCGCAGGGCGGGGGAGGACTGGTAGGGCGTGCGGCCGTCCACGGCGTCCGCTTCCGCCAGAGCGCCGTCGGCGGAGGCGCTGGTGGAGGCTCCGGAGAAAATGTTTACCTTGAACGGGCGGCCCGCTTCATGCTCCGCCACGGCCTTGGCCGCGATGGCGCGGGGAACCGCCTTGGGAACTCCGGCGGCGGTAAAGCCGCTGAAGCCGATGTTTTCACCATGTTCTATGAGAGCTGCTGCTTCTTCCGGTGTTAATTCCTTATAACTCATGTCAGTTGATTTTTGTTGAATGAAAATGAAAAAGCCCTCCGTATACTCTGTATAAAGAGGGAGGCAGGCTCAATTTTCCGTGAGCCTGTTGACCAGGTGCGCCGGAATGGTCCGGCGACCGGTCGGAAGGGATAACACAGGATTACCCTGATCGTCAATCCCCGTAAAAATTCCGTGGATCATTTCGTCATCCGTGGCGATGGTCACGGGGCGCGGTTCCGCCCATGCCTCTGCCAGGGAATCCCGTATAGCGGGAATGCCGCCTTTGGAAAAAGCGGTGAATACCCGGTTCAGGTGGCTTCCCAGGGAAGCCATGACTTCATGAATGGACGGGCAGTCCGAAACAAGGTCCGCGAGGCGTGCGGGAGGATCCTGCACCATGCCGGTGATTCCGGCCACGTCATTGAAAATATTGATGCCTATGCCGATGACGGCCATATGCGCGGCGGGCCGTTCCACGAGGATGCCCGCCAGTTTGGATTTGCCTGCAAGCAGGTCGTTCGGCCAGCGCAGGCGGACGGAATCAAGGCCCATGCCGCGGAGCATGCTGAGCAGGGCCAACCCTGCAACCAGGGGCAGATGGCCCCAGTCCACGCCGTCCGCAGCGTCTGCGGGAGTGTCCAGGGGAACATTGAAGGATGCCCACAGGCCGCCTTCCTCCCCGATCCATTTGCGGTTGAACCTGCCGCGTCCTCCTGTCTGCACGCGGCAGACGGCAATGTGCCAGGGGGGCAGGGCGCGGGCCAGGTCGTTGGTGGAAAAAGCCTCGGCCCATTCATGATAGGTCCAGTTGCCGCATGGTCCTTCCTCCTCTGCAGGAGTGGAAAATGAGGCTGTGGAATTCATGGGATGGGCCGAGGCCTGGAATAATTTCTGTCAGGTTATCTCGCCAGGGTGGCGATGTAGTAGCCCGCGATGACTGCGGTGCCGATCACGCCCGCAACGTTCGGTCCCATGGCGTGCATGAGAAGGTAGTTGGAGGGATCGTACTTCTGGCCCACATTGTGGGAGACGCGGGCCGCCATCGGAACGGCGGAGACGCCTGCGGAACCGATCAGGGGATTGACCGGATTCTTGCGCCAGATGAGGTTCATGAGCTTGGCGGCGATCACGCCGCCCGCGGTGGCTACGCCGAAGGCGACAATGCCCAGCAGAATGATCAGCAGCGTTTCCTTCTGCAGGAAGCGGTCACCCTGCATCGTGAGGCCCACGGAGGTGCCCAGGAAGATGGTGACGATGTTGATGATTTCATTCTGGGAGGCCTGCACCAGGCGTTCCGTTACCTTGCACTCGCGCAGGAAGTTGCCCAGCATCAGCATGCCGATCAGCGGAGAGGCGTCCGGAATCAGCAGGATGGTGACAATGGTTACCAGCACGGCGAAGAACAGTTTTTCACTCTTGCTGACCGTTCGCAGGGATTTCATGCGGATGACCCGCTCCTTCTTCGTGGTCAGCAGAGCCATGATGGGCGGCTGTATCAGCGGGACCAGGGCCATGTACGTGTACGCGGCCACGGCTACGGCGCCCAGCAGGTGCGGGGCCAGCTTCATCGTCAGGAAGATGGAGGTGGGGCCGTCAGCGCCGCCGATGATGCCGATGGAGGCGGACTCATTCGGGGTGAAGCCCATGAACAGGGCCATGAAGAACGTGGCGGCCACGCCCACCTGGGCCGCGGCGCCCAGAAGAAGGGTGCGCGGTGCGGCGAGCAGCGGGCCGAAGTCCGTCAGGGCTCCCACGCCCAGGAAGATGATGGGCGGGAAGATTTCAGCCTTGATGCCCAGCCCGATCCAGTCGTACAGGCCGCCATGGATGGAGGTGACCAGTAGTTCCTGGGTATGCTGGCCTACGGCCACGTACTTGCCTGCGGCGGAGACCACCAGGGGTTCCAGCTTCTGCGTTTCCAGATTCACCGGAACCTGGTTACCTTCCGTGTCAAAGTAGTTGACTCCCTTCTGGCGCAGAACGGTGGTGACTCCACCGTTCGTGAGCAGGTACACCGGATCGTTGGCGTCCGCTTCCGTCACGTTGTGGAAGTCCTTCAGGTTGGGGTCCACCGTCAGGCTGTCGTCCCCCAGAAGGGCGGCGTCAGCCTTGGCTTTTTCCTGGGATTCCCGCACGGGCTTGATCTGGGAGACGGTCAGCGGGCTGCCGGGGTAAACCTGCATGGGCTGTTCCATGTTTGCCAGATACTGGGCGCGCGCTTCAGGCGTGGTCAGGTTGGCCGGCACCTTGACGGGGGCCTGCTGGAGCGGGGCCACATGAACGCGCAGGTAGCCCACGTTGTTGAGGGACGTGGCGGTCACTTCCCCCGCCTTATTGGAGGAAATGACCTGCTGGTTCAGCTGGGTGATGAGCATTCCGTTGTCCGGAATGTTGGCAATTAATGCGCCAAAGGCAATCGGAACCATCAGAAGAGGTTCGTACTGCTTGGCTACACCCAGGTACAGGAGAAGAACGGCAATGCCCCACATCCCTACCATTTGCCATGATAGGGAGAAGATGCCCATCCCCTGTAAAAAGGTGATTAATGAATCAAAAAGACTCATATGGAATAATTATTGTAGCGGTTTTTAGTCTGAGTCGGAGTCCGGACCTGTGTTAGGGGGCCGGGCGGCTCCCGCCGGGATTAACCAATCTTGGCCAGCGCCTGTCCTTCCTGAACCGTGTCGCCCGCGCTTACGCAGAAAGCGGTGAGCGTGCCGGAGGCGGGAGCGTAAATGATGGTGTTCATCTTCATGGCTTCCAGCGTCAGGATCTGGTCACCGGCCTTCACGGCGGTGCCGGGGGCAACGTCCAGGGAAACGACTTTGCCGGCGAGCGGGCTGGGCACGTCTCCTGCGCCGGCGGCGGCCGGGGCGGGGGGCGGGCGTGGGAGCCGGAGCGGGCGCCGCAACAGGGGCGGAGGCTGCGGGTGCGGGAGCCGGGCTGCAACGGGGGCCGGAGCCGGGGCGGAGGTGGTGGAGGAGACCTGGTCCAGGAGTTCTACGGATACGTCAAATACCTTGCCGTCTACGGTGATGCGAAGTTTCTTCATAATAATGTATGGTATGGAATATTAAGTTAAATGATTCCCGCCGGGGGCGGGGGTAAGGGTGAATAATGCAGTGGTTCAATGACTGGGCCGGATGCGGTGGGAGGCGAAGATTTCCGCCCTGCCTGCGGCCGCATAGCCGGAGCCCGGGGATTGCTTGATTTCCACGATGCGGTGGCTCATGCCGTCCAGGCCTGCGTCCACGGCTGCGGAGATGACGGCCACCATTTCCGGCGTGAGCTCCGTCATGGCGGAGTCTACGGCTGCGGAGAGGATGGCGAGCATTTCCGGAGTCATGCCCGGCTTGCCCGCTGCCGCAGGGGCGGCGGCAGGCACAGGAGCGGGAGCGGCGGAGGCCGCTGCGGCCTTGGCTTTGGCCTTGTTCTGGATGGAAGCGGCAATGGAGCCGCTGATGGTCAGAATGACGGCTAGGCCACCCAGGCACAGCATGACCACCAGGATGCCGACGATCTGGTAGTCCAGATTGTCCATGATGTTGGCCATGCCCTGCGCAAAGGCGAGTGTCGTAAGTAACATATGAATCCGTTAAGATGGATGTTAGAGCGGAATGTTGCCGTGCTTCTTGGCCGGACGCACTTCCTTCTTGTTCAGGAGGGTGCGCAGGGCGAAGGCGATCTTGGCGCGGGTTTCTTCCGGATTGATGACTTCCGTGATCTGGCCCATGCCGGCCGCCACGTACGGGTTGTAGAAGGCCTCCCGGTATTCTTCCAGAAGTTCTCCCTGGCGCTTGGCCTTTTCCGCGGGGTCTTCCACGGCTTTCAGCTCACGGCCGTAAAGCACCGGAACGGCGCCTTCCGCGCCCATCACGGCGATTTCTGCGCCGGGCCAGGCGAAAACGGCGTCAGCGCCCAGGTCCTTGCAGCACATGGCGATGTAGGCGCCGCCGTAGGCTTTGCGCATGATCAGGGTGACCTTGGGCACCGTGGCCTGGGAGTAGGCGAAGATGAGCTTGGCGCCGTGGCGGATGATGCCGCCGCGTTCCTGGTTCTTGCCGGGCAGGAAGCCGGGCACGTCCACCAGGTTCACCAATGGGATGTTGAACGCGTTGCAGAAGCGGATGAAGCGGGCGGCCTTGTCGGAGGAGTCGATGTCCAGGCAGCCGGCCTTCACGTTGGGCTGGTTGGCGATGATGCCGACCACCACGCCGCAGACCCGGCCGAAGCCGACGACGACGTTCTTGGCGAAGTCCTTGTGCACTTCCAGGAAATCCCCGTCATCCACCAGGCGGCTGATGATGGGCTGGACGTCCAGGGGCGTGCGGTTGTCGCCGGGAATCAGGTCGCTCATGCCTTCGTCCGCGCTCAGGTCAAGCGGGGTGTCCAGCTTGTGGGGCGGTTCTTCCGCGTTGTTGGCGGGAAGGAAGGAAAGGAGCCTCTTCAGGATGTCCAGGGCGTGCGCGTCGCTGTCCGCCACAAAGTGGACGTTGCCGGACACGGAGGCGTGGATGGCCGCGGAGCCGATGTCGTCCATCGTGCACTTTTCATACGTGACCTGTTCAATCACCTTGGGACCGGTGATGTACATGCCGGCGTTGCCGGAATTGCGCATGATGATGAAGTCCGTCAGGGCGGGGGAGTAGGCCGCGCCGCCTGCGCAGGGCCCCAGGATCATGGATATCTGTGGAACCACGCCGGAAGCCAGCACGTTGTTGTAGAACACCTGGGCGTAGCCGGACAGGGCCGCCACGCCTTCCTGGAGGCGCGCGCCGCCGGAGTCGTTCACCGTCACCATCGGGATGCCGGCTTTCAGGGCGTACTTCTGGGCGTCCGCAATCTTCATGGCGTGCATGTAGCCGAGGGAGCCGCCCTGGGCCAGGAAGTCGGAGGCCGCGCAGGCGACCGGACGGCCGTTCACGAGGCCGAAGCCGGAAACGACGCCGTCGCCGGGGATTTCCTTCTTGCCCATGCCGAAGTTGTGGCAGTTGTGGCGCACATGCATGCCGATTTCCGAGAAGGTGCCTTCTTCAAAGAGGTACCCCATGCGGTCGCGGGCCGTCATTTCGCCCTTTTCGTGTCTCTTGTCGATCTTTTCCTGACCGCCGCTGAGGATGACCTTCTTGCGGCGGCTGTTCAGATCGTCAATCAATTTGGGATCAATAGCCATTGGTATAGTGGTATGGTGGATTCGGAGAATGTTACTTGCCGCATCCGCAACCGCCGGGGTGCTGGCAGAATTCGGTCAGCACGCCGAAGGTGCACTTGGGATGCAGGAAGGTGACCTGCGTATTGTGCGCGCCGGGGACGGGCGGGTCGTTCAGCACGGTAAGGCCGGCTTCCTTGGCCTGGGAGATGTTGTCAGCAATGTCGTTGGTCTTGAAAGCGATGTGGTGGATGCCTTCCCCTTTCTTCTCGATGGCCTTGGCGATGGCGCTTTCCGGAGAGGTGGGTTCGAGCAGTTCGATGTGGACTCCGGCAACGTCAAACATGGCGACGCGCACCTTTTGCGTGGGCACTTCCTCAATGTGGGGCTCTCCGAGTCCGAGCGCATCACGGTAGTAGGGAACGGTGGCGTCAAGGCTCTTGACGGCGATGCCGATATGGTCAATTTGTTGAATCATATGCGTATGATGGTTGTAGGGAATGCAGGTGGAAGCCTGCAATACATCAGGAGCCATTAAAGCGGATTTTTTTTAGATGTGAAGCGAAAAGCGGAAAAATGGCGAAATCGCGCCCGCTCCGTTTCACCTGCTTGATTGCCCCGGAAGATGAGGTATGGTAGGGGCATGTTCAAGAGGGGGATTAGCCGTATTGTTCCTGCTGGCGTCGTGGTTTTCCGCCGCGTGTGCCTATGAGCTGCTGCCCGCCCATGTGGCCGTGGTTTACAACGGAAAATCCGAGCTGAGCCGCCGCATGGCCAGGGAGTATGCGCGGGTGCGCGGCGTGCCGGAAGGGAACCTGGTTTCCCTGGACTGCCCCTCGGCCAACGAGATTTCCCGGAAGGAGTATGAAGACCTGATCCGTGCGCCCCTGCTGCGGACGGCGCGGGAGCAGCGGTGGTGGGTGCCGTCCGGCATTGCCTCCGCCCCCATGATGGACCGGAAGATTTTTGCGCTGGTGCTGATGGCGGACCTGCCGATGAAGATACGCCATGAAGCGCCCGTTCCCCCTTCCGGGAAGGATATCAACCAGATGCAGACGGACCGCGCCGCCGTGGACTCCGAACTGGCGCTGCTGGCGGTGGACGGTTATGAGAGGAAGGCCTGGGTAGGGAACCCCTATTTTGACAGGAAGGAGGATTTTGTGGGCTCCGGCCTGCCCACGTTCCTGGTGAGCCGCCTGGACGGCCTGACGGCGGATACCTGCCTGCGGCTGGTCACGGAACCTGCGGAGGTGGAGAAGAAGGGCCTGTGGGGGTGGGCGGTGGTGGACCGGGGCGGCCCCTACGCCCAGGGGGACCAGTGGCTGGACGCCGTGTTCCGCCGCGTGCGGGAAGCAGGCATCCCCGTTTACCTGGATGACTGGCCCCAGACTCTTCCGGAGAAATTTCCGCTGAGCCGGGACACGGCGCTTTACTGCGGCTGGTACACCGGGAATGCGAACGGTCCGTTTACGGACCCAACCTTCCGTTTCCGGCCCGGAGCGGTCGCCATGCACCTGCATTCCTTCAGCGCCTCCGATTTCAAGATTCCCGGCAGGGGGTGGAGTTCCGCCCTGCTGGAAAAGGGGGCGGACGTGACGGTGGGGAACGTGTATGAACCGTTCCTGGGCGCGTGCCACCGCTTTGACATTTTTGTGGACCGCCTGCTGGACGGCTATACCGTGGCGGAAGCCTCCTGGATGAGCATGCCCGTACTGTCCTGGCAGGGGGTGGTGTTCGGGGACCCCCTCTATCGTCCGTACGCCCGCATGAAGGACATGGACGTGAAGCCGACGGAAGAGGACCGCTATTTCCAGGGCTGGTGGGCTTCCTCTGTACAGTTCGGGGACCGCTGGCGGGACCGTTCCGCGCGCCTGCTGGAATCCGCCCGGAAGGCACCCTCCTCCTGCCTTTATGAAGCGCTGGCGCTGGAATACCTGTACCGGAAGGAGCCGGCACGGGCCGGGGAGCTGGTTTTCTCCGCCCTTGACGGTGCGCCGGACGCCCGCACCCGCGCCCGTCTTCTGCTGGAGTCCCTGCTGGCGGACCGCGCCCAGGGCGGGGACAAGGCCTTCCTGCTGCGGATGGACAGCGTCCGCGCTCTCATGTCTTCCTCCGCCTTTCTCCCGGCGCTGGAGGAGTGGCATGCAAGGATAGCTCCGCCGCCGCCTAAAAAATAAAATTAAGGCCGTACGGCAAATTTGGATTGCCTTTTAGGGGATTATGGCCCATATTCTGCGTCCCGTAAGTTTTCCTTTTACTGATATTCACCAGCAATAGATAACACAAGATGAACATTATCAACAAAATCGAGCAAGAGCAACTCAAGGCGGATGTGACCCCATTTAACGTAGGTGATACCATCAAGGTTCACACTCGTGTTATTGAAGGCGGCAAGGAACGTATCCAGATTTTCCAGGGCATCGTGATCGCCAAGCGCGGTTCCGGCATCAATGAAGCTTTCACGGTCCGCAAGATTTCCTACGGTGAAGGCGTGGAGCGCGTGTTCCCCCTGCACACCCCCCGCATCGCCAAGATTGAAGTCGTGAACCGCGGCAAGGTCCGCCGTGCCAAGCTTCACTACCTGCGCGGCCGTATCGGCAAGGACGCCATGATCGTGAAGTCCGCCAACCGGTAATCGGAAAAATTGCTATTTTTGCTGGCCCGGCCCGCCGTGAGGCGAGGCCGGGTTTTTTATGCCCGGAAGGTTTTATTCCACCCTGGAGGAAGAAGGGGCCGGACGGGAAAGGAAGGCGTGAAAAAATTTTCGTGACCCCCCCCCTGTGAGGGCAACACGGTTTTTCCCGGTGAAAGTTCCGGAAAGGGGAGAGAGGCTGGAAGAAAGCCGGCAAGAAAAAGGAACGGGATGGAACAAGCCCTCCGGCTTTTCCGTTCCTTCCGGCGGGGCTTTGCCGGGGGAAGGGATCTAATCAGGAAGGCAGGCGGTTGGCCAGCCTCTTTTGCAGGAAATAGAAGTGGAGCATCATCAGCACGGAACTTGCCAGGCTCACCAGGAAGGCCGTTCCGTTGTACATGATGACGGGGCGCACCATGCCGTTCAGCAGGGCTTCCAGCTCCCGGTCCAGCGCAAGCACGTTTTCCGGGCTTTCTTCTGCCCATGCCCGGAGCGTCTCCGAGAAACGGAACAGGGGCTGGAACAGCGTATACAGGAAGATGAGCAGGGAACCCGGCACGCTGACGGCCCAGGCCAGCCATATCCAGCCTTTTCCGCGTGAAGGGCCGGGGAAGGAGAAGGCCTTGTTGACATCCAGCATGGCTTGAAGGGGCATCCAGATATTGCCCACGGGGAGGAAGAAGGAAAGGACGCAGAGCAGGGGAGAGGCGCGCATGGCTCCCTTGTTCACCGTTTCCGCATTCTGCGCCAGCCGGTAAACCAGCATCAGCCAGCAGACCACCAGCCCGGCCATGGACAGGTAAAACAGGCCGCCGTCCAGCGTAAACGGAGCGGCGGAGCCTGCATCCGCCCTGGCGAGGGAGAGGGAAAGGGAGGTGCGGTCCCCTTCCTGGAGTTCCTTCATGGTTTGAGCCAGCGTTTCCGAGATGGCTTGCTGAATCAGGGGAAGATCGTGGAAAAGCAGATAGAGGGTGCCCCCGGCCAGCGCCAGGGCAAACAGGCACAGGAGGAACAAGAGGACGCCGAGCTTCCGGAGGGGCGGAATTCCGGCTGAAAACGCTTCCGCAGGCATTATTCTTCCGCAGGTGCGAGGGCCGGTGTTTCCGCCGCTTCTTCCGGGCCGTATGCCTCCACTTCCGTCAGCGCCAGCGGATGGGCCGGATCGGTGGATTCCACGCGCAGGGCGCGCGCCTTGACCGGAGCTTCCAGCTTCCAGGTGGTGACGTTGGTGGATTTTTCCGAGGGTGTGGTGTTGAAGGTTTTTTCCGCCAGCACGTTCTTGTCATTATCGTACAGAATCACCTTGAATTCCTCCATGGTGCCCAGCAGAGTCAGGTTGGCTGGCGTGTAAATAACCACTTTTTCTATGGTGCGGTTGGTCTCCTTGCCGAAGTCGATGCCGAACCAGGCGGTTTTTCCTTCCGCCACGCCGGTGGCGCTGATGGAAACGTCGGAAAGCTCGGAGCTGGTATTGCCGTCCACGGCCTTTTCCGGACCGTAGGCGCCCAGCATGTTGCGGTTGGAGCTCTGGCGCACCTTGACGCCGGGCTGAAGGCTCCAGTTGACTTTGCCGGGTTCGGCGGAGGGTTTGGGAGCTGCAGGCACGGGCTCCGGATGCGGGAGCGGGGCAGGTGCGGGAACTACAGGGGCCGGAGTGGTGTTTTCCGCGACGGCCGGGGCAGAGGGCGCAGGCGTTGCCGGAGCATGGCGGCGCGCTTCCCTGTTCGCTTTTCTCGCCGCATCCGCCTTCGCGTTGTTTTCCTTCTGCACCTGTTCGTTGTAGTCATTGCGCATTCTGACGACGTCCTTCTTGTACAGGATGCAGGTGTAGGTCAGCACAATGCCCACGATCAGGGCCGGGATAAGGTAGTAGTAAACATTGGTCTGCCCTTTCTGCATATTCATGGCGGGGACGGGCGTGGAGGACGGCCGGGGAGGAATGGCTGCCGCGTTTCTTCCCGTGGGGCTGGCGATGGCCTTGTCCAGGTCCGTGATGAAGTCCCCCAGGTTCCGGTAGCGTTCGCGGGTGTCCGGATTGATGGCCCGGGAGACCACGGCGTCCACGGCGTCGCTGCACTTGATCAGGGTGGAGGGCATGGCGAAGCCCGCTTCCATCGGCGTCTTGCGGGTCAGCAGGATGTAGAGCGTCAGCCCCAGGGCGTAAATGTCCATGCCCGGCGTGAAGGCGGCTTCCGCCCCGGTGACCCATTCCGGAGAGGCGAAGTCCCCCATGTCTACCGGGGGCTGCGCGGGATAAATGTTGATGGGCAGCAGCAGGGCGTCTCCGCCGTCCGCGCGCAGGGAAATCAGCTTGGGCGTGATGCCGCCGTGAAAGATGTTTTTCCGGTGCAGCGTCAGCAGGCCTTCCGCCATGTTCCGCACCAGGTTGAGCGCCGCCTGGGGGGATATCTGGGGGAGGGTTTCCAGGTCCGCCAGGCGCGGATAGGGGGAGTGTTCGGAAATGATGAAGGTGAACGGTCCTGCCTGCCCCACTTCGTAAACGCGTAGAAGGCCCTGGTGCGCCTGTTCTACAATGGTGAGGGAGCGGACGATGAATTCCGGATCCCAGCCGAAGACTCCGGCTTCCTCCGTGGGGACCACCCGCAGCATGACGGGAGCGAAATTGGATTTCAGGGTGGCGGTGAAAATTTGCTGGGGGCCTTTGGCCCCGACAAGCTGGATGTTTTCCAGCTGGGGGGAAGAGGGCGGAAATCTGGTCCATGGAAAGGGAATCGTCGGCAGGCATGGAAAAGGGAGGTGGAATAGTATCGGCAAACAGTCTACCTTAAAATCCTTGCCGGAAGCAACTCTATAAGCGGGCATATTTTGCTGGCGCCATGCTTTGATGCTGAACGGAAACCACTTGCCTCCGGATGGCAGGCAAGAAAGGCCGGCATCCAGCCCTGCTCTTTTTCATCTGCGCGAGGCGCAGCCTGTGATTAAAACTATTCAGGCAGCGCCTGGATACAGGAAAAAACGTTCTCCGGCCTCCTGTTGCAGCAGCGGCGCAGGAGAAGAGGGAGGGGAGAAAAGACCCTGTTGTCCAACCTTCTTCTATTCTTCTGCGTTAGTACCTGTCTCCTGCTATCCGTATGCCGGAAAGGGACTTATCCTGGATGTTCCAGTCACTGGCGGTGAGCCCGAAGTCGGCCGCGCGCAGGTTTTCTTCCAGATGTGACAGCTTGGTTGTTCCAGGAATGGGGACGATCCACGGCTTTCTGACCAGTAGCCACGCCAGAGCTACCTGGGCGGAGGTCATGCCGCGCGTCTGTACGAAGTCCGCCAGGGCTTCCACGAATGCCATGTTGGCCCTCATGGCCTCCGGGGAAAAGCGGGGCAGTTTGCCGCGGTTGTCATTACCGGATTTGAAATGGGTGTATTCATTCAGGGTTCCCCCCAGGAACCCTCTGTTGACCGGATTGTAGGGAACAAACCCGATGCCAAGTTCTTCAAGAGTGGGAAGCACTTTCTGTTCCGGGCTCCTCCACATTAGGTGGTATTTGCTCTGTACGGCGGTGACCGGCTGGGCGGCATGGGCGCGGCGGATGGTTTCCGGTCTGACCTCGCAAAGGACAAAACGCCTCACCTTGCCTTCCTGAATCAGTTCCTTGACGGTGCCGGCCACATCTTCGATCGGTACCCTGGGGTCGGAACGGTGCTGATAGAACAGTTCTATCGTTACAAAGGGCTTGCAGAAAGTGATTTCGTTTTCCCCATGCCGGGTAACGGCACCTGCAACGACCATCTTAAAAACATAGCTGAAGCCTGCGGGATAAACAAGAAAATCACCTGCCGCTTTTCTCGTCATCATACTTTTGCCGTGACAGTCATCTCTGCAATGGCGGTACGATTGAAGCATTATCAGGATGATCTATATAAGCATATCAACACCAACCAGATATGAACCTAATTTACAAACAGGATACTAAGTTCTGATTTCCGTTCTACCTCCACAAACCTCAAAATTATGCATAAGTATGTATTTGACAAGCAACAGGAAGAGCTCCAGAAAGGAAACAACAGGCAGTTTCCTTACGTGAAACCGCTTGGCTTCTTCCGGCAAGGAAAAGCGCACGTGTGCGAAATTAATTCACTATGCCGGATAGTATGGAGATTAATAATGAAAAACTAAAATTATGTCACAGCAAAAAATATATTTTAAAAACAGGAATGGCGAGGATATTACGATTGCAGCCATCATTAATTTTCCTGATAATTTTGATAAAGGACATCAATATCCGGCTATCGTTGTCACACATCCGGGCGGTGGAGTTAAAGAACAGACAGCAGGTCTTTATGCTGAAAAAATGGCAAAACAAGGATTTGTCACTATTGTTTCCGATGCTTCGTATCAGGGAGAGAGCACGGGCGAACCCCGGCAGTTGGAAAATCCATATATCAGAACAGAAGATGTCAGCGGAGTTATTGATTATCTGACAACACTTCCCTATGTAGATAAAAACCGCATCGGAGCATTGGGAATCTGCGCCGGAGGTGGCTATACAGCCAATGCTGCCATCAATGATCATAGAATTAAATCAGTCGGAACTATCAGTGCAGTAAATATCGGTTCCATGTATCGTAACGGATGGGACGGCAGTGTAAAATCAGCAGATGCTTTTCCTTTGTTGCAAGCCGGAGCGGATGCCAGAACAAAAGAGGCCAACGGAGCAGAAACTGTCACGTTTGCATTAGCACCGTTGAAGAAAGAAGATGCTCCGAACGAGGAACTATTGGAAGCCTGGGAATATTATCATACTCCGCGTTGTGAATACCCAACGGCACCGGGATACGGCACAATGAGGAGCATGACGCAAATTATCACTTATGATGCGTTCAACATGGCGGAAGTTTTCCTCACACAGCCTCTACTGATTATTGCAGGCAGCAAGGCTGGAAGCAAATGGATGAGTGATGATTTGTATAAACGCGCTGCAAGTTCCAAGAAAAGCTTTCATGTTGTAGAAGGAGCGAATCACATGTCCATGTACGATGTACCTGAATATGTGAATGAAGCGGTTACTCAGTTAACATCGTTTTTCACAAGCAACCTGAAATGATTTAATACAGCGTAAGGTTCAGTTTAAACTTAAAAAAATATTGAAAAATGAAAAAGTCAGTAAAATTCAGAGCGTTGTATTGGGATATAGCAGCAGATTTATTATTCCCACCAGATTTCGATGAAAACAAAAAAATATCCTACCATCATCAGCACACATCCAATCGGAAGCTGTAAAGAACAAACTTCCGGTAATGTTTATGGACAAGCATTGGCAGATGCAGGATTGTGGTACTGGTTCCGGATGCATCTTTCCAGGGTGAAAGTGGTGGAGAACCAAGATTTATCGAAGACCCTTCATTCCGTATAAAAGATTATAGCTATGCTTGCGATTATTTGGTTACGCTTCCTTTTGTTGATGAAAAAAGAATTGGAGTTTTAGGCATCTGCGGTGCAGGAGGTTATTCTATTAATGCTACTATGAAAGAACGCCGTATTAAAGCAATTGCAACCGTAACCGGAGCAAACTACGGCCGTGTAATGCGTGAATTTGGCGATCCGATTGCTAATCTTGAAGCTATTGCAGAGCAAAGAACAGCAGAAGCCAGAGGTGCTGCCCTTTGGATAGACCAGGGATTATATCCAACTGTTGAGGCAGCTGAAGCAGACAATGCGGATATCGACCTTTTAGAAGCTACAAAATATTATCGTACTTCACGTGGTGCAAAACCTAACGGTGTAAACAAAACACTATTTTCACATAACGCCGCAGCTATAACCTGGGATGCTTACAATCTTGCCGAAAAATTGTTGACCCAACCATTATTGGTCATTGTCGGCAGTATACCGGGAGCTTTTGGAGCCTACAGAGACGGATTTGAAATAGTTCGCCGTGCTGCATCTACAAAAAAAGAACTTGTAGTTGTGGAAGGATGGTCGCATTACGATTTGTATGACAAACCGGAGCCTGTAAAAATAGCATTGGATAAACTTATCCCTTTCTATAAAGAAAACCTTTAAAATTAATTTCGGTATGTACGGGTAAATTCCGTACATACCTTTTTACAATTAATCTCATATGAAAAAGAAAATTTTAATTCTTGGAGCAAACGGAGCAATAGCAAATTATGTTATCGAATTCCTCTTAAAAGTTGAAAATATCGAACTCACATTATTTGCGAGAAATACTGTTCATATAAAACAGTTTGACACATCTGCAAAAATTATTGAAGGAGATGTTTTGAACACAAACGATTTGAATGATGCGGTCAAAGAGCAGGATATTGTCTATGCCAACCTTTCGGGATCGGTGGATAAAATGGCAAAAGAAATCGTTTCGGCAATGGATACGCATAATGTAAAGCGGTTAATATTTGTGACTTCCTTGGGTATTCACAAAGAAGTGGCAGGAAAATTTGGAGAATGGAATGAAAGGATGATAGGCTCCGATTTAATACCGTACCATAAAGCGGCGGATATCATTGAAAAATCGGATTTGGACTATACGATTGTCCGTCCGTCTTGGTTGACGAACAATGATGAAACGAATTACGAAACAACACAAAAAGGAGAACCTTTTAAAGGTACGGAAGTAGCAAGAAAAGCCGTTGCAGCATATATTACGGATATAATTGAAAATCCTCAAAAAGATATAAAAGCAAGTGTAGGCATTAATAAGCCCGGGGTATATGGCGATAAACCTGCATTTATGTAATGGATGGTTGGAATGATCATCATGATGATATAATGAGACCACATTCCGGAGATGGTGGAGCACTCCCCCTGTGCAGTCAGATCCTGTGATAATTCCGGGTTGCTTCCGGGCGTGGACCGTACAGGCCCAATGTACGCATGTTTTCCGAATATTCGGTTAGTGGCTGCGGCTGGTACATGGCCTGCGGGCTTCCGGTGTGGCTATTGAAGATATCAGGAATTACATTGAATTATGCCGGTAAGGTGATTCCTCCATTGAAGACCGCGCAGAAATTATCTTCCGGCAGAAAAAACGCCTGCGGCGGCAAATCCATGATTTGCAGCGGCAAATGATCGTACTGAAGGATAAGGAACAGTACTGCCGGGAGATTCTGGAGCGCCGTTCCAGGGATATTTGCAATCCTGCCGGTTTTCTGGACCGGAAGCGGGGAACAAGCCCGGATTGAAGGAGCTCTCCCCCGGGAGCGCTCGGAGTTACGGCCTTTTCAGGATGATGGGCGGGGCGGGGTTGGTCTGCCATACCGGGGTGGCGGCCCGTGCGTCCGCTTCCTCCAGCGCTCTGCCTCCCTTCACCTTCACCAGGTGTTCCCGGAGGATGCGCCGCAGTTCCACGGCGGCGGCCGGATCATCCTGCACGCTGTGCCCGGACGGGACGATTTTTTCACTGGCGCTCCAGTCCAGATGGGAGGAGCGGTACTTGACCACGCCGTCGGAGGAGTGGGGGGTGTCATTCCTGCCCCTGTCTCCGATGATGGAATGGACGGGAACATTCGGGTTCCCGCGCAGCTCCGACATGTACTTGACCAGGGAGGAGTCCGGGGAAAGCTGGCGGATGCTGGTGAGCTCGTCCTTCAGTTGCAGGGGATTGAGCAGGAACATGCCGCGGCTGAGGGTGGCGATGCGGGTGACTTCCTCCAGCATGTCCGCCGGGAGGTCGATCAGGCGCTGGCCCAGCCGCCCTATCCAGTTGTCCGCAAAGGTGGAGCCGCGGTGGGGAGTGGCCATGTACACGATGCGCGTGACGCCCCTGGCCGGGGAGAAGATGAAGTTGTTCTGGAGCTGTTCAAGCATGGGCTCGTCACAGTGCAGGGGTTCCAGCCCGGTTTTCCAGTTCTCCAGCGTCATCTCCGCAAAGGTTTCCGGGGGAAGCTCAAAGAGGCCCTTCATCAGCGTCCAGGGCTTGGTGGAGTTGTTGAAGCGGGTGATGAGGCCGCCCATGGAGTGCCCCACCATGACGATGTTGTTCATTTCCCTGGAGGCGCCGCGGGGATTGTATTCCTGCATGAGTTCCTCCAGGGCCTTCCGCTGCCTGCTGGCCGGGATGGTCCAGGCCAGGCCGGACGGATAGCCGAAGAACCAGAACTGGTAGTTTTCCCGGATGACGGGATCCACCAGAAGGCGGTTGGTCAGGTTGGCAAAGGTGGCGGGGCCGGACATCAGGCCGTGGGTGAAGACCACAGGGATTTTCCGGGGGTCATAGGGTTCGGAAAAATAAAGCCCCATCGTGTTGATGGCTTTTTTGGGGCGGAACGCGCCCAGCAGTTCCGTTCCGTCCGCGTCGGAAAGCTTCCAGAAAAGGGCGATGGGTACGGAGAAGTTGGCCGCCAGGGGCTGCCGCACCTTGTTTTTCCCGATGAAGACGTGTTCATTCATCAGCCGGGGAATGGTGCGGAGGGTAGGCTTCCCGTCCACCATGCGGTCAAAGTCCAGAATAGCCGTCAGCGTGTGCACGTTCCCGTTGTCCTTGAGCACGTTGGCATGGGGGCGGGAGACGCCCTGGGGCGCCAGGCCCGCCAGGGGAATGCCCATTCCCTCCACGGTTACGCTTTCCCGCAGGCGGAAGGTGGGGTCCACTTCGTCGGACATGAAGATGGCCTCGTAGAACCAGGGGTTGCTGTCCTTGGCGTAAGGGGCTTTTTCAATGATGAAGGGGAGGCTTTGGCGCTTCTTCTCATTCATGCCGCCCTCGCGTCTGGCCTCTTTCAGATGGGAGGCCAGCTTCCGGATGCACGCGTTATATTTTTTCCTGGCTTCCGGCCATTCCCTGCTGCGGTGCGGATCGGCAAGAATAAGCCATGCGGCGTGGGCCTCCCGGATGGCTGCCGCGTCATCCTGGTAATGGGTGTACGCCGTGCCCTGCTGCTGGTGCAGGGAACAGCCGGAAAAGCCCAGGACAAGGCCTAAAGAAGGGCGGAAGCCGTTTTCATGGTGGAAGGGGGGGGATGGCGCGGAGGTCAGGAGAGCATTTCCAGAGACCTGTTCATGGACTTGAGGAAGGCCTGCACTTCCTCTTCCGTATTGTACAGGGCGAAGGAGGCGCGGGTGGTTCCCGTGGTCCCCAGAGTGCACATGAGCGGCTGGCAGCAATGGTGCCCGGTGCGCACGGCGATGCCCATCTGGTCCAGCAGGGTGCCCAGGTCGTAATGGTGGATGCCCTCCGCCAGGACGGAGACCACGGCGCTGTGCGGCACGTCCGGGGCCAGCACGGTCAGGCGTGGCATGGCCTTGAGGCCTTCCACTGCCATGTCCGTCAGTTTCTGTTCATGGGCGGCGATGTTGTCCATCCCCAGCCCGGAAACGTAGCGGATGGCCGCCGCCAGCCCCACCGCTCCGCCGATGTTGGGCGTTCCCGCCTCGTATTTGAAGGGGATGTCGTTGTAGACGGTTTTTTCAAAGGTGACTTCCTTGATCATTTCCCCGCCGCCCATCCACGGCGGCAGTTTTTCCAGCAGCTCCCTTTTTCCCCACAGCGCGCCGATGCCGGTGGGGGCGTACAGCTTGTGGCCGGAGAAGGCGTACAGGTCGCAGCCCAGTTCCTGCACGTCCACGGCCATGTGGGAGACGGCCTGGGCGCCGTCAATCAGCACGATGGTGTCCGGCCTGTTTTCCCTGGCAAGCGCGGTGATCTCCCGCACGGGGTTGACCGTTCCCAGCGTGTTGGAAACGTGGCCCACGGCTACGATGCGGGTGCGGGGGGAAAGCATGTTCCGGTAAGCCTCCATGTCCAGCGTCTGGCCCAGCGTCAGGGGAACGACCTTGAGGACTGCGCCCGTGCGTTCGCAGAGCATCTGCCAGGGGACGATGTTGGAGTGGTGCTCGGAGGCGGTCAGGATGACTTCGTCCCCCGGCTTGACCATGCCGGACCTGGCGATGGTGTCCGCGGCCAGGTTGATGCCCATGGTGCAGCCGGAGGTGAACAGGACTTCCGCCGTTTCCGGCGCGTTGATGAACCGGGCCACCGTTTCCCGCGACTCTTCATGCGCCTCCGTGGCAAGCTGGCTCAGGTAGTGGGAGCCGCGGTGCACGTTGGCGTTCTGCGTTTCGTAATAATTCCGGGTGGCGTCCAGGACGGCCAGGGGCTTCTGCGTGGTGGCCGCATTGTCCAGGTAAATGAGCGGTTTGCCGTGCACGCTGGTTTCCAGGATGGGAAACTGCGGGCGGATGATTGCTGTGTCAAGCATGGCTATGGTACGAGTGAGGGTTCTTTGCGCAGTTCGTCCCAGCCCCCTTCCAGAATGAAGATGGGCGCGCGGATGCCGTATTCCGGCTTTTTCAGTTCATTGGCTACGGCTGCGCTGGAGGTGCAGTCCCTGCTGCAAAAGATGACGATGCAGAATCCCCTGTCCTCCGCCGTCATCAGGGCTTCCATGGCGTTGGCCAGGAGTTCCTGGTAATTGGCGTCTGCCGGGCGTACGGGGTAGACGGGGGCCTGCGTGATAGTGTGGCGTTCAAAGTCGTCCTGCTTTCTGGCGTCTATCCAGATGACTTTTCCCGGCCATTCCTTCAGCACCTGGGCCAGGCACACGTGCCCTTCCTCCAGTGTCTCCGGATTGCACGGCGGCGTGCGGAACGGCTGGATGACGCGCAGGTCCAGCGCGGCGATGCCCACGGCCAGCAGGAATACGGCCAGCAGGAGCTTCAGGGCGGTGGAAAGGGCGTCTCTCATGTGGGGAAGGGGCAGGGAGGTCAGTTTTCCTTGATGGTCAGGAACCCCATCTGGCGCTTGTAGCGCGGCACGGTGGAATCCGTGCGCACCCAGATGGTGTTAAAGGCCGGCTTGGCCGTGGATTTGGGAGTGACGATGATTTTGTATTCCCTGCCTTTCTTGACGGTCACGGGCTCATAGTCAAAGGCATCCCCGGTCAGGTCCACCGTAGTCAGGTTGACGGGCAGTTCTTTGGAGATGGTGATCCTGATGGCCTTGGGCGCGGCGGCTTCCCCCTTGGTCCATTCCAGCTTGCGGGGCTCCATCCGGATGATGTCCGGGATTTGCGCCCGTATCACCAGCTTGTACGCGGAGCCGCTGGCGTGTACCGTCATATCCTTGTCTACCGTGCCGGAAAAATTGCCGGTCTTCATCACGGCGCTGATGACGCCTGATTCCCCCGGGGCATACGTCAGCTTATTGTCCTTCGCGCCGGCGGTCGTGCAGTCGCAGGAGACGTGGATTTTGCTGATGGTGACGGGTGCGCCGGAGGTGTTGGTGAAGGGGAAGGAGGCCGTGATGCTGTCCTGCTCCGGAGCCACCTTTACCGGAACCACCGTTTCCTTGAAGGACAGTTCATTCTTGCCGGAGGCGAGGCCTCCGCACAGCAGCAGTCCTGACAGAATAATGGTCCGGATGGTCATGGTCGTTTCAGGATGGTTTTTCCTCTTTCTTCCTGGCGGAGAAAATGCTGGCGATGAAGAAGATGATCGCCGCCACGAAGATGCAGGAGTCCGCCACGTTGAAGGCGGGCCAGCGGTAGTTGAAAAGGGGGATGGTGACGTCAATGAAGTCCACCACGTAGCCGTTCATGAGCTTCGTGAAGAAGGCGTGCGGCTGTTCGTAGGGAATCAGGAAGCCCTGCATCAGACGGTCCGTCAGGTTGCCCGCCACGCCCGCCAGCAGCAGCACGTAGGCCAGCTTGAGCCATACCGTGTGGAAAAAGTTTTTCCGGTAAAGCACGATCAGGGCCACGATGGCAAGCACGGGAATTGCCAGGAACAGGTAGCTGGACCACGCCGTTCCGTTCCCCAGCCCGAAGGCCACGCCCGTGTTGTGCACGCGGGTGATGTTCACGGCGCCGTCCAGGAAGGAAATGGGTTCCAGCTCCCTCAGCTTGTTCAGGGCGTCCACCGTGTGCGGGTTCAGGTCCTGGAACTGCGCCATGTCCGCCGCCGGCACGCGTCCATTCGTGGCGAAATCCAGCGTGCCGTCCGCATTGACGTGGTGGAAGCCCGGGAAATCAGGCAGGTACGCGTACTTCTGGGCTTTCTCGTTCAGGTAGTTTAGCGGGAAGCGGTGGACAATCCACAGCTTGCTCACCTGGTCCAGTACATACAGCCCCACGCCCAGCAGGCTCCACCAGAGCCAGCCGGGAAGAGTTTTCTTATGGGGGCCGGGTTCCTTTTCCGTCTGGGTATCCATATAAAGATCGGGGAATATTGTGGTGGCAGTTCAGGAAAGTACTTCCGCGCAGCGTTCGCACACGTCGCAGCCGTCTTCCATGGGTTCATACCGGCGGCAGCGCGGGCACATGGCGTGTTCCGTTTTGGCGGCGGTGGCCGCCAGCTCCGGACCGCTCTTTACATCCAGGTCTGCAATGATGAAGAACTCCGTGGCAAAGGCCCGGTCTTCCAGCAGCGCCACCACGTCCTCGCTTTCGTTGGTCGGGACGGTGAGGGAGATGGAAGCCTCGTTGTTCTTGGAGAAGGCCTTGGCCTTCACCTGTTCCTCAATGGCTACCTGGATGACGGACTTGATTTCCTGGAGGCGGGAGATGGCGGAGGAAGCCTCCTGCGTGTCGTACTCCGGCATCGGGGCGGGGAAATCCTGCTCGTGCACGCTGCCTTCATACCCGGCGTATTCCCAGGCTTCATCCGCCGTGAAGGCCAGGATAGGGGCCAGCAAGCGGCACAGCGCCCGGAAGACGATGGTCATGGCCGTCTGGGTGGCGCGGCGCGGTACGGAGGTGACGGCGTCGCAGTACAGGCGGTCCTTGGTGGTATCCACGTATAGGGCGGACAGGTCGCTGGAGCAGAACTGGTTGATGACGCTGAACGCCTTGCGGAAGTCATAGGCTTCATAGGCTTTCAGGGTTTCCCTGATGACGGCGTTCAGGCGTTCCAGAATCCAGCGGTCCAGGATGGGCATGTGTTCCGGGGCGACGGCCTGCGTGGCGAAGTCAAACCCGCTGATGTTGCCCAGCAGGATGCGCAGGGTGTTGCGCAGGCGGCGGTAGGGCTCCGTGACCTGCTTGAAGAGGTCTTCCCCGAAGGGGACTTCATTCTGCCAGTCCACGGAGGCGGCCCACAGGCGCACGATGTCCGCGCCGTACTTGTCGTAGTAATACGCCGCGTCAATGGGCTTGCCGCTCTTGGCGTCGGACTTGGAGGTCTTTTTCCCGGTGTCCTTGTCCACCACGAAGCCGTGGGTCATCACGGCCTTGTACGGGGCCTTGCCGCGCCAGGCGACGGAAAGCATCAGGGAACTCTGGAACCAGCCGCGGTGCTGGTCCGTGGCTTCCAGGTACAGGTCTGCCGGAGCGTCCAGCCCGGGGCGGGCGTCCATGACGGCCATGTGGGAACTGCCGGAATCAATCCAGACGTCCAGCGTATCCTTGCCCTTCTTCCAGGTCTTCGGCAGGCCGAGGCGTTCGCACAGGTCTTCGTCGGAAAGTTCAAACCAGATGTTGGAGCCGTGGGCTTCCACCATGTCCGCGATCTTGCGGACCAGGGCGGCGTCCAGAATGGCTTTTCCGTCCTCGTCAAAAAAGACGGGCAGAGGCACGCCCCAGGTGCGCTGGCGGGAGATGCACCAGTCCGGCCGCGCCTCCACGGTGCCGTAAATGCGGTTGCGGCCCCAGGCGGGCAGCCACTGCACCTTGTCTATCTCTTCCAGAGCCTGCGGGCGCAGTTTGTCCATGGAGATGAAGAACTGCTCCACGGCGCGGAAAATGATGGGCGTCTTGGAACGCCAGCAGTGCGGGTACTGGTGGCGGTATTCCTCCACGCCGAAAAGGTTGTCGTCCTGTTCCAGCATGGAGATGATGTCCTTGTTGGCGTCAAAGACGTGCTTGCCCACCAGGGCGGGAACGCCCACTTCCTCCGTGTACTTGCCGTCGTCGTCCACGGGGGAGAGGACGGGCAGGCCGTACTGGCGGCCTACGTTGTAGTCGTCCGCCCCGTGGCCGGGCGCGATGTGCACGGCGCCGGTTCCGGTGTCCGTGGTCACGAAGTCCGCCAGGATGATTTTTGACGTGCGGGGAAGGAAGGGGTGACGGGCTTCGCAGTTTTCCAGCTCGGCGCCCTTGAACTCGCGGATGGTTTCCGCCAGGGCCCAGCCCGTCTTCTGCGCGAAGGCGTCCAGCAGGTCCTTCAGGATGATGAGGGTTTCCGTCTGGCCGTCCTTCATGAACTTGCCGGCCACGTACGTGAAGCGCGGATGCAGGGCAATCCCCACGTTGGCGGGCAGCGTCCACGGGGTGGTGGTCCAGATCACCATGGAGGCCTTCAGGCCCAGCGGGTTGTCCAGCAGGGGGAAGCGCACGAACACGGAGGGGCTGACCTTCTCCTTGTAATCAATCTCCGCTTCCGCCAGCGCGGTATAAGCCCCGTAGGACCACTGGACGGGCTTGCGGCTCTGGTAGACCGCGCCGTCTTCCACCAGCTTGGCGAACACGCGCAGGATGTTGGCTTCGTACGCCGGCTTCATGGTCAGGTAGGGATGCTCCCAGTCACCGAAAACGCCCAGGCGGCGGAAGGAAGTCCGTTGAATGTCAATGAAGCCCTCGGCAAATTCCGCGCAGCGGCGGCGGATTTCAGCCGCATCCAGGTCGCGGGCCTTCTGCACCACCTTGAATTCGATGGGGAGGCCGTGGCAGTCCCAGCCCGGAACGTAGGGGGCGGCGTAGCCTGCCATGGTCCTGGACTTCAGGACCAGGTCCTTGAGAATCTTGTTCAGGGCTGTGCCCATGTGCACGTCTCCGTTGGCGAAGGGGGGGCCGTCATGAAGGAGGAAACGGGGTGCGCCCTGTTCTATCCTGCGGGACAAAATTCGTTCGTACAGCCCGGTGTCTTCCCACTTCTTCAGGCGTACAGGTTCGTTTTTTGTCAAATCCCCTCTCATGGGGAAGCCGGTCTCCGGCAACAGGATGGTGTCTTTATAATTCTTTTCGGGCGCACTCATGCCCGGAAAAGGTAGCACCGGGCCCGTTTCCGGTCAACCCTGCGGTGCGGCACAAATCAGGGCCTAGCGCATTCATTCCCGCCGTGTTCCGGGGGGCGCCCGCACCGGAAGGCGCATTCCCGCTGGCGGCAGCCGGGGAGGGAATAATTCCCTGTTCCGCGAGCCATTGTTCCGCAGCCTCCGGCCATTTGTCCGTGGGTTGTCCGCGCTTCTCCATGCCGTACCCATGCCCTCCGGAGGGATAAAAATGCAGGCTGGCGGGAACGCCATGCTCCCGGCAGGCCTGTTCCATCAGCCTGCTGTTGGCGCTGGCTATGCCGTCGTCCAGCGCGTGGACGAGGAACACGGGAGGCGTCTGCGGCGTCACCTGCCGTTCCGCGGAACACAGCTCCGCCAGGTCCGCGCCGGGGTCTGGCCCCAGAATCCTGCTGCGGGTGCCCGCGTGGGTGGTTTGGGAGGCCATGGTGATGACGGGGTAGATGAGCATGGAGAAATCCGGACGGGCGGAAACGTTTTTCAGCGGATTTTCCGCTTCTTCCGGCAGGGGGCGGTTCCAGAGGGTGGAGGCCATGGCCGCCAGATGGCCGCCTGCGGAAAAGCCCATGACGCCGATGCGGTGCGGGTCAACGCCCAGTGCGGTGGCATACCGCCGCACGGCGCGCAAGGCCTGCCGGGCGTCCAGCAGAGGGCCGGGAAACCTGCCGACGGCATTGTTTCCTCCGGAAACGCGGTACTTCACCACGACGCCCACCAGGCCGTGCTCCGCCGCCCAGCGGGCGATATGGCCGCCTTCCTTTTCAATGGCCTGGACGGCATAGCCCCCGCCCGGAAAAATGCACAGGGCCGCGCGCCTGTCCTGCGGCTTCCATCCGGCGGGAAAGTAGAGCTGCATCTGCGCTTCCCCCACGTCCGTGATGTGCCCGGGGGATACTTGTTTTTCCTCCAGGGCCGCTGCTTTAAGTCCCAGGGAAATCCACCCGGAATGAAAGGCTCCGTGTTCCGCGGACGGCTGGAGGGCCTCCAGCGCGGACGGTTCAAACGGCGCGGCGCCGGCGTGGCCGTGAAGGAAGGCCAGGAAAAGGGCGGGAAGGAGGAAGGCAAGCTTCATGCTCATGGTTTATTGGCGAGTGAGATGACGAGTTTGGAAAGGCCCTGCACGACTTCTGCAAACTGGGGATAATCCAGCTTTTCAGCCGTGTCGCTGGTTTCATGGTAGTCGTCGCAGCGGAGGAAGGCCGTGTCCGTGGCGGCAAAGGACGGGATGCCCTCCTTCATGTATCCCCAGTCGTCGGACCAGGAAACGCCGCGGGTGTAATAAGGGAACACGGCGGACCGGACCGGAAAGCGGCTCAAAGCGGCAAATTCCTCCGCGCAGGAGCGGGCCAGCTTGCGGCCCGTATTGGTGGACATGAAGGCCACGTAGTCGCAGCGGTCCGGCAGGCCGGCCAGTCCGGCAACCACGGCTGACTGGCGTTTTTTGTTCACCCGCGGGGAATAGCAGCCCAGCGTTTCCAGGGCAATCATGCCGATGATCCTGTCCTTGCCCGGATGGCGGGCGACGGATTTGGCGTGCACCACGCTGCCCATGGAAGGGGTCTGGTAGAAAGGCGGTTCCTCATTGGCATAAGCCACCAGGCACACGTCGTGAAGGGTGGGGGCTGCCGCCAGGGCGCGCGCCGTTTCCAGCAGGGCGGCTACGCCGGAAGCGTTGTCATTGGCGCCCGGCGTTCCGGTGCGGGCGGGTCTGGCGGGACCGTGGTCGTGCCAGTTGTCCATGCCTACCTTGGTATCGTAATGCGCGCCTACGATGAGCATTCTGGGGCGGAGGGATGTTCCCTTTTTGGTGGCGATGAGGTTGTACGCCGTCCTGTCCTTCACGGCGCCGAATTCCCCGGAGGGCGGAATGTTCACGGCCTGGCGCGTGACGGAATAGCCCATGTCCGCCAGGGTTTTTTCAATGTAGCGGGCGGATCGCTCCATGGTGCCGGGTTTGTAGACGTTGCGTTCCCCGATGGAATCCGCCAGATGGAACACGTGTGCTTTCAGGAGTGTTTCCGTCTGGTCCGTGTCCGGAATTTCTCCGCTTCCGCAGGGGGAAAAAAGCTTGGAGCAGGAGCCGAGGGCGACGCAGGCCGCCGCGGTGAGCAGCCCGTACTTGAGAGTCCTGGATGAGACATTCATGGGGGAGTTGGAGGGTGGGGAGAGGAAGGAATGCTAGTGGGGAAGCGGCGGAAAATCAAGCCGCGCCGTTTCCCCCTTTTTCATGGACAGATCCTTTTTCCTGCCCTGGTGCATGAACCGAAACCTGCCGGGACGGGTGGCGGTGGCTGTGGCCTGCACCCTGCCGTTTTTCCAGGACAGGTCCACCTTCAGCCCTCCCCGGGTGCGCAGCCCCGTGGCGGAACCCTTCTTCCAATCGTCCGCCAGGGCCGGAGCCAGCAGGATAACCTGGAAGCCGTCCTGCGTGATCTGGCTCTGAATCAGGCACTGGGCCACGCCGGAGGCGAAGCCGAAGTTGCCGTCGATCTGGAACGGGGGATGCAGGTCGAAAAGGTTGGAATTGATGTAATGCCTCAGCATGGCGTACATCCTGTCCTCCGCGGCGTTTCCGTCGCCAAGGGCGGCATAAAGGTTGATGAGCCATGCGGTGCTCCAGCCGGTCCTGATGCCGTTGTTCCCCTTGTCCGCGTACTTGCGCCGGAAATCGGCGGACTTGCGCACGGCGGCGGCATATTCAGGCGTATTGAGCACGTCCCATTCCGTGCCGGGAAACAGGCCGTAAAGATGGCTGATATGGCGATGGCCCTTCTGCATTTCTTCAAAAGGCTGCCTCCATTCCAGCACCCTCCCGTCGGAGCCAATGGCAGGCTGGGGAATCTTTTTGAGGAATTGAACGGCTTTGACCAGAGTAGGCGTCCGTATGCCCAGCTCTCCGCAGGCGTAAATGTAATTGCGGAGGGACTCCCTGCCCAGAAGCTGGTCATGAGAAGTCCCGTTGGAAACGTAGGAAAGCACGTTGGGACCTGTGCCGTCCGGCGCGTAAAATCCGGTTTCCGGGGAGACGCCGGGCCCGGAAAGGTAATGCCCCTGGTCGTCCTCCTCAAACCAGGACATGATGAAACGCGCGTTGGATTCCAGAATGGGCAGGGACTTCTTCAGGTCTTCCCTGTCTCCGGTGAAGCGGTAGCTGTCCACCAGGTGGGCGCACGCCCACGCCCCGTTCATGAGGCTGGCCCCCCATTCCGGGTTATTTCCTGAAAAATAGGTGCGCTTCCAGCAGTCCGTGTAATGGCCGAAGCAGAATCCGTCCCGTTTGATGAAGCGCGCAAATTCCTCTCCATGAGGGCGCAGGCTGCGGACGAATTCAAGATAGGGCTGCTGGAATTCCCCCAGGCCGGTGGCGTGGGAGGGCCACTGGTTCATCTGGCTGTTGATGTTCAGGAAATAGCAGCCCATCCACGCCGCCCGCAGCTCCGGATTCCACAATCCCTGCAAGCCGCAGGGAAGCTGCCCCGGCCTGGTGTGGACAATCGTGCAAAAGCGGCCGAACTGGAAAAGCTGTTCCAGAAGGTCCGGATCCTTTTCCCCTTGTTTGACCCGTTCCAGCCGCTCAGGGGTGGTCATGGCGGAAACCTCGGGAGGGGAATCCCCCAGGTCCACCTGGCAGCGCATCATGAAACGGGAAAAATAATCTTCCGTTTCCGCCGCCAGTTTTTTCCAGCCTTTTTTCTGCGCCTTCGCCAGAATTTGCCTGTTCTTGTCTGCCAGGGAATGGGTCAGGGGCTCTTCCGGCTTCCGGATATTGTAATCCGTGGAGGTGGAGGAGAGCACCAGCACTTCCCGCGCGGAATCCAGAACGACCGTTTTCCCCTTGCGGGATATGGCGGCGCCGGGAGCCAGGATGACCACCCTGTTTTCAAACCGGGTGCCCCCGTTGCTTCCCTGTCCCGTCAGGACCCAGCCATCGGGCCGTGCGTCAATCCGGGCGGACGGGTCCGGATGCTGCAAGTCCAGCGCAACGCGGCACCCGGCCGGAAGGGTGCAGGTGATGCGGTAAGCGGCGCAATCGCTGGACGGAGCCGCCAGGATTTCCGTGGACAATTCTCCCGTGCCGAATTGAACGCGGGTGGAAGCCTTGCCCCGCTGCATGTCCAGCGTGCGCCGGTAGGAGGCAGGGGCGGGAAGCCCCTGGAATTCCACCTGGAGGAGACCTCCCTGCTGGTAATCCCCCGCGATGCTGCCGGGGGGAAGGATATCCTTCCGGAACACCTGGTCCGCGCTCCGGTATTTTCCTTCCTTGCAAAGTTCGCGCGCCTTGTCCAGGGCCTCCGCGGCGCCTTCCTTCATCTGGAAATTCTTCTTTGCGAAGATGCTTCCTTCATTGAAAACGACGATTTCCTTCGGAAAAACGCCAAAAGAAAGAATACCCAGCCTTCCGTTGCCCGTGCCGTAGCCATCCGTCCAGATCCGTGCAGGTTCGGTGGAAGTGGCCTGCATGGGGGCGGGAGCGGCCCGGAGGGGGACGGCCGCCGCAAGAAGGCAGGGGAGGAAGAAATATTTCAAGGTTGTAGAGACAGTCATGAGAGAGGATGGGTGTCCCGTAAAAGAGGAGGTTGATGTAAAAAGCCGCTATTTTTTAAACCGGCTTCCAGTACCGGCATAAATGACTGCAAACGCTATGCTGCCCACCAGAAGGCACAGGGAGACGGACAGGAGCACGGAGTTCTGGAGGATGATGCTAATGAGCCACAGCAGCATGGCGAAGGCCAGGCAGTACATGAGCTTTCCCATGAACCGGCACAGCGCGCGTTCATCGTACTGCTTCTTCTGCTCCTTGCTCATCATATTGTAGCCTGCGATGAGGAAGGAACATTTTCCCATGGAAAGAATGACTCCAAGAATGATGAAGCCTGCCATCATGGCGACGGGTATCAGAATAGGTGCATCCATAAGCCGGAAAAATGGGGGAAATGAAAGTCCGCGGCAACTCGCCCGGATAAGTACGTAGAGTGGTCTTTAAGGGAATACGTTAGGGAAATGGTTTTTTTTCAGCGGAAGAAAAAGCGTCTGTTTTTTCTGCCGGAAGCTTTCGCAGGACAGCTCCGCGGCCTGTTTTTTGCGTCAAAACAGGAAGTAGCAGGAGCAGAACCAGGCGATGATGAGCAGGCCGCAGGTGAATTCCAGCAGCAGCCCGGTGAGCATTCCCAGTGCCGCGCCGGAGCCTGCCTTGAAGGCTGCCATGATGTCTTTTCTGGCAAAGATGAGTTCCGCCAGCAGCGCCCCCAGGAACGGCATGAACAGAAGGCCCACGATGGGGGTGAAAAGGATGCCGCCCACCACGGCGCCGATGATGGCTCCCCAGATGCCGGCGGCGGTGCTGCCGAATTTTTTGGCCCCCATGCCTCCGGAGAGCTTGTCAATGACCAGGCCGCCCGCAACCATCAGCGCCAGGACGGTCCATTCCCACCACGCCAGGTGCCTGCTGCCCATCACTCCCTGCCAGATGCACCCTGCCGCAATGATAATGATGCCGGGGAGCATGGGTATAAGCGTGCCGATCAGCCCCATGCCGAACAGCAGCAGGGTGACGCACCAGACGAGGGTTTCTGAAAGGACGGGTGGCATGCCTCCCTTCTTATCAGGAAGGGAGGCGTGTGGCAAGGCTTCTGCCCGGCTTGCGGATGACGGAAAAAAGGGGGGAAGTGCATGGATTGCTGTTGCGGTTTTTGCGGGCGTGGTATGGAATGGCGCCCATGACTTTCACCGGTTCTTTTCTGCGTGGCTGCATGGTGTGCTCCTGCGCTCTTTCTCTGGGTGTTATGCCCGTGGTGGCCGCGTCTTCCGCGGCTGATTCCGCCGCTGTGCAGAAGCTGGCTCATTCCCTGAAAGCCCGTGTGGGCATGGCCGCAGTGATGCTGGACACGGGGGAGGCCGTGGCGGTGGGTGATGAGACTGCCTATCCCATGCAGAGCGTCTTCAAATTCGTGCTGGCCCTGTCCGTGCTCAAGCGGGTGGACCAGGGAGCCCTGAATCTGGAACAGATCATCCATATACGCCCGGAGCAGTTGGTAAAAGACACGTGGAGTCCCCTGCGGGAGCGCTTTCCGCAGGGCGGTGATTTTTCTTTAAAGGAACTGCTGCGCGTGACCGTTCAGGAGAGCGACAACAACACGTGCGACCTCCTGTTTGCCCTCATCGGCGGGACGGAGACCGTGCAGAAGGATTTGAAGGAATGGGGCCTCAGCGGCATCAACGTCCGGTTTACGGAAGACGAGATGCTTTGCGGAATCATGACTTGCAGTATGCCAACTCGAGCCGTCCGTCAGCCATGAATGCCCTGCTGCGCGCGTTTGACGAGGGTAAGATACTGAACAAGGACACGCAGCGGCTTCTCTGGGACATGATGGCCGGCTGCGCTACGGGGACTACGCGCCTGAAAGGGAAGCTGCCGCAGGATTATGTGGTGGCGCACAAGACCGGATCGGGCTTCACCACTCCGGAGGGCGTGATCACCGCCGTCAATGACGTCGGCATCATCGTTCTTCCCAATGGGCGGAAAATGGCGGTCTCCGTGTTCGTCATGGATTCAAAGGATTCCGCTCCCGCCTGTGAGAAGGTGATCGCCTCCATGGCCCGCTGGCTGTGCACGGAATGGCAGGCCGCCGCCGCCAAGTAGCGGACGGCCTTCCCCGGAACATGTTTTAAGCTTGGAAAGGGGGCCGCTATCAGGCAAGGTGTGCCGCGTTATTCATGAAGAACCTATTGAGCCGGTACATCAGCCTGAGCCTGGCGCTGCGGTATTTGAACCCGCTGCGGACTTTCTTTTCCATCATTACCCTGATCTGCCTGCTGGGCGTATCGCTGGGGGTGATGGTGCTTATCGTCGTGCTGTCCGTCATGGGCGGCCTCCAGAAGGAAATCCAGGGGAACCTGTTTGCGCACTCCCCGCACGTCCAGGTGTGCTACCGGAATGACTTCGGCGTGAGGGAGGTGATTCCGGACTGGATGGAATTGAGCGAGAAGCTCAAGCACGTTCCCGGAGTCCAGTCCACGTATGCCCTGATAGAAGACTACGCGCTGGTAGACGTGCAGGGACGGCAGAGGCCCTGCTTTTTCCGGGCCATCGATACGGAAAACGCCGCCCAGCTGGAAGATTTGAAGCACCTGGTGGTGGTCGGCAATGCGGAGCTGGACATGGGGGAAAAGGCTGTGGTTTCCTCCATCGTGGCGGAGAACATGGGGCTGAACGTGGGGGATGTGGTCCGGGTGTACACTACCCGCAATTTCCAGGAAATTTCCCACGCCTACCAGCAGACGGAACTGCCGATGCTGGCGGAAAAGAACGCCCGGGAACTCAATGATTTGAAGGAGTGGGGCAAGTCCCTGAAAAGGGAGGGAGAGCGTGAAACGGCCGGCAAGGCCTCCGTGGACAAGGTATTCACCCTGCTCAACGGGCTGCTGTCCGTCCCCCGCAGGGATGCGGAGCGCTCCAGCCTGATGGATTTGCTTGCCGTGCTGAATGACGGGGAAGCCGTGGACAACGGCAGGGTGGCCTTCCCGGAAGGCACGCGGAAGGAATGGGAAACCATTCTGGGCGGCTTCAAGGCGGGGCAGAGGAATGAGGCGGACATGGAATGCTTCCGCAAGATCAGGGAGCTGGTCATGCCGAAGGATCTGGAGGTGATCGGCATTTACCGGGCCTCCCAGCATACGCCCAGCCCGGACCTCTTCATTCCGCTGGTCATCGGCCAGGAATTGCTGGGTTATGAAGATGACGTGGTGCAGGCCGTGGCCCTGCGCGTGAACGACCCCTACCATGTGGAAACGATGCTGGCCCCCGTGATGCAGGCGCTGGAAAAGGAAAAGCCCTCTTCCGCGTGGACGCTGGAAACCTGGCATGACCGCTTTAACGCGTGGTTTGAACTCATGCAGAAGGAGCGCATGATGATGAGCTTTGTGCTGTCCTTCATCTCCCTGATTTCCGCCTTCTGCATTATGGCGGTGATGTTTACCGTTTCCATCCAGAGAAAAAAGGAAATCGCCGTGATGAAGGCCCTGGGCGCCACGCCGTTCCAGGTGGTGCGCGTCTTCCTGTGGCAGGGGGTCATCATCGGCTTTGTGGGAGCTCTCCTGGGCGTGGGCCTGGGACTGCTGGTGCTGGAATACCGCATGCAGATCCAGGGCTTTCTGGCGGGAATAGGCTTTGACCCGTTCCCCGTGGCTTTCCACGGCACGGCGAACATCCCGGTGGTGATTGACTGGGCGGAGCTGGCGTGGCAGGCGGTGAAAGCCTTCGTCATGGTCGTGGTGGCCTCCATCATTCCGGCCCTGATCACGGCGCGCCAGGACCCGGCCCGCTCCCTGCGCAGCATGTAACAGGAAACCTCCCATGGATATTTACTGGATTCAGGATCATGAAAAGAAGGGCCCCCTGCCGGAGGTGGAGGTAATCTCCATGCTGGAGGCGGGCCTCATTCCGGAAACCGCCCGGGCGTGGCACGCCGGATGCGCGGAATGGGTGCGCATCCATGACCTGCCGGCGCTGAAGGAAATGTTCGCCGTTCGCAAGGAAGAGGAAGAACGGCGTAATGTGGAGGAAGATGTGCCGGAGGATGAAGCGGCGCAAGATGCCGCCGCCGGCCCCACGAACGCGGATTCCCTGCCGGAAGAAGAGGAAACGGCTGTGGAGGAAGGCACGCCTCTGGTAGTTCCCTACCCGTACGTCCGTTTTCTGGGAAGAATGGCGGACGTGATGATGCACATGACGCTGTATCTGGCCGTGCTCAGGATCTTCGGCCTGGCCTTCAGCCCCGATTTTCTTCCCGGTTCCTATGAAGCCCTCCTTTACCTCTGTCTGCCGATGGTGCTCATTGAAACCGCCTTTCTGGGAACGCTGGGCACCACTCCGGGGAAAGCCATGCTGGGAGTCTCCGTCAGGGACTACCGGGGGAAGCGCCTTTCCTTCTCCACGGCGTTCCGGCGCTCCCTGTTCGTCATGGTGCTGGGGCTGGGCTGCTTTGCCCCCTCCCTGATGCTGCTGGCCCTGTTCTTTTCCTGGTGGTGGGTGCGCCGCTTCGGCTTCACTCCCTGGGACAGGAAGCTGGGCACCACGGACGTGCTGAACGACTCACTCACCCTCCGCAAGGTGGTGATGACGCTGGTGCTTGTCATCCTGTGCCTCCAGGTCATGTACGTGCTGCTGATTCCCTGGCTGCCGGAAATGGAGGCGTACATGGGCGCCTCCGGGCAAATGTGACAAAAAGACCGGCCGCGCGGGATTTAGCCTTTTAATCACCTGAATTTGTTTCATACTTGTCCCAGCCATGCCAGAAATACACCCAACGGCAGTAGTGCATCCTGCTGCGGAGATCGCGGATGATGTTAAAATCGGTCCCTTTTGCGTTGTCGGAGAACATGTAAAGCTGGGCCCGGGCTGCGTGCTGCACAGCCATGTGGTCATTGAAGGACCTTCCACCTTCGGAAGCGGCAACGAATTTTTTCCGTTTTCCGTCCTCGGCCTGAAAAGCCAGGATTTGAAATACAAGGGGGAACCGACCTATCTGGAAGTGGGGGACAACAACGTCTTCCGTGAAAACGCCACCATCAACCGGGCTACGGACATCGGCGGCACGACGCGGATAGGGAATAACAACCTCTTCCTGGTTTCCTGCCACGCCGGGCATGACTGCCAGATCGGCAATCATGTGATTTTCTCCGGCTTCGCCACTGCCGCCGGCCACGTTACGGTGGGGGATTACGCCATTCTGGCGGGATGCTGCGCCGTGCACCAATTCGTCAGCATCGGGGAGCACTCCATGGTGGGCGCAATGGCCCGCGTGAGCCAGGACGTGCTGCCGTACACCATTGTGGAAGGCCATCCGGCCGTGACGCGCTCCGTCAACTCCATCGGCATGCAGAGGCGCGGATTTTCCGAGGAAGACCTGCGGGCCGTACGCATGTGCTACAAAAAGCTTTTCGTCAACAAGAAGCTGACCGTTCATGAAGCGCTGGAAGAGCTCCGGAACTCGGACTACGCGGAAAATGCCTGTCTGAAAAGAATCGTCAAGTTCGTGGAAACTTCCGAACGGGGCTTCTGCCACTGAGGCCATGAAAACAGGTTTTGTCTTTGACCTGGACGGAACGCTGGTGGACTCCATTCCCGGCATCGCCCGCGGCCTGAACCTGGCCTTGAAGTCCCTGGGGTATCCGGAGCACTCCGTGAATGCCATCCGGGGAATGGTGGGCAGGGGCGCGCGGGAACTCTGCCTGGCTTCCCTGAAAGGCTGTTTCAACGGAGAAGTGCCGGAGGAAGCCTTTGAAGCGGTGCACCGGGAATTCATGCGGGAATACCCCCATACCTGGCAGGACGGCACGGTGCCGTACCCAGGCATCCGTGAAATGCTGCTGGAACTGGCCGCTGCAGGCCACCCCCTGGGCGTTCTGTCCAACAAGCCTCATGTGGTCACGGGACCGCTGGTGCGCCATATCCTGCCAGAGGTGCCCTTCCGGGAGGTGATGGGCTTTTCCGAACGCTTTCCGCGCAAGCCGGAGCCTGATTCCCTGCTGTCCATCGTCCGTTCCTGGGGAATGGAGCCGGAGCAGGTGTGCATGGTGGGGGATTCAGCCCACGACGGCAACACGGCCGTGAACGCCGGAACGCGGCTTGTTCTGGTAGGGTGGGGCTACAGTTCCCGCGCCGCGCTGGACGCCTTCCGTGTGCCGGTGTGCGCCTCTGTAACGGAACTGTCCGCCCGGCTGCGGGATGAAGACAGCCTGCCGTTTCCCGTTTCCGCCCACAGGACGATCCCTTGAAAATCCTGGAGCGCCCCGTGGCCTGCGGCATCCAAAACAATGCGGGAGTCGCGAACACGCTTTTTTAACACCAGCGCATCCTGCGGATGCAAAGAAATTCAGTGGACGCAAGGGCTGGCGGCATTCCCGGCCCGGAACCGGACGCGGGCATGGCTGCCGTGTTGCTTCTGCGCGTTTAGGACGGAATGTCCGGAATATCTGCGGATTTGGCCTGCACGGTGATGTCTTCCAGAGAGCCGGGCAGGTCCTTGGTGGAAGTGACGCCCAGATTCTTCAACTTCTGCGCCCGGGGAATGAACCGGTGCTCAAAGGAGGAAACGGTCTTGTTATACTGGGTCACTGCCTGGTTCAGGCTCTTGCCCAGGGAGGAAAAATGGCTGGTGAGGATGGAGCAGGTATTGAACAGGTCCGCCCCCGCTTCCGAGATTTTCTTGGCGTTGTCCGCCAGTTGCTCCTGCTTCCAGCCGTAGGCGACGGCTTTCAGCAGGGCGATCAGGGTGGAGGGCGTGGAAAGGATCACCTTGTTCTCCGCGCCGAATTCAATCAGGGAGGGGTCTGCTTCCAGGGCCGCCTGGAAAAAGGCTTCCCCCGGCAGGAACATGATGACGAATTCGGGGCACGGGGAAAACTGGGCAAAATAATTCTTGGCGCTCAGCTGCTGGAGGTGTCTTTTTACGTCCGCGGCGTGGCGGGACATCCACTGGCTGCGCTCCTCCAGCCTGTCCGTCTGCCCGGCATTCAGGTAGGAGGACATGGGGGCCTTCGCGTCAATGATGATGGAACGGCCTCCCGGCAGGTGGATGACCATGTCCGGGCGCACCCGGTCCTCTTCCCTGGAACGGGTCTCCTGCGTCGTGAAATCACAGTATTCCACCATTCCGGCCAGCTCCACCACGCGGCGCAGTTGGAGTTCCCCCCACTGGCCGCGCGAGCTGTTGTGGTGCAGGGCCTGGGAAAGCCTGGCGGTCTCATTCTTCAGGGCTTCATTCCCGGAAAGGATGTAGCGGATTTGCGTTTTCAGGTCCGTATAGGCGCCCACGCGCTCCTTTTCCATCTCTCCCAGCCGGGACTGCACGAGTTTCAGTGACTCGCTCACCGGCTTCAGCATGGACTCAATGGCCTGTTTGCGGGATTCCAGGTCATGGTTGGCCTGCTGGCGCTGGCTTTGCAGCCGCGTTTCCGCCAGGTTCAGGAATTGTTTTTCCGAATTCCGGAGGACTTCCGCGCTGATGCCGGCGAAGGAATCCTTCAGCACCTCTTCCGCCCGGTGGAGCATCTGTGTTCTATCCTCCGCCCGTTCCTGCCAGGAGCGGGATTCCGCTTCAAGCCGGACGGAGCGGTCCCGGTAGCGCAGCATCAGAATCAGCAGCGCCACGCAGGCGGCCAGCAGCAGAAGGGCGAGAAACCAGGGAATCAGGGGAGAAGTCATAAGAAGGGTAAGGCAATCAGATGGGGGTGGCGTAGGGGATGGCGTCCGTTTCTTCTACGGGTTCGGCCAGGGGAATATTGTCGTCGCTGCCGTCCAGCGGCTCCGCATAGGGAATATTCTCTTCCGTATCCGGTTCCGCCATGGGGATGTGCTTTTCACACATCCTGGTGGGGGCCTGGTAGCCGGCGGAAGTTTCAAAATACGCCGTCTTGGCATACTGGCAGCCGGAATGGGCCAGTTGGTTGGACTCCCGGCAGACGAGCACTGCCTGCCCTTCCGAACCGGGCCGCGTGCGGATGGCGTTGGTGGGGTAGCCCTCCTTCTGGGCGGCCAGCATGATGTCCACCCAGACGGGAAGGGCCAGCGTGCCGCCGTAGCCTTTCTCCAGAATCTTGGTGGAGGAGTCAAACCCTACCCATACGCTGCACGTGAGATTGGAAGTATATCCGGCGAACCACGCGTTCGTGTAATTGTTCGTGGTCCCGGTCTTGCCGCCGCAGGGGGACTTGAAGCCCAGCGCGGTGATCCTGCCCGCCGTGCCGCCGGGTTTGCAGACCTGCTGGAGGATGGAGGAGGTGATGTTGGCCGCCCGCTGGGAATACACGGTGCGCTTGCTCTTGGTGATGGCGAAGCGCGGCTGGCCCTGGGAATCCGTAATGTGGTCAATGATGTACGGAGTGGGGCGCACGCCGCCGTTGGCGAAGACGCTGTAGGCGCTGGCGATGTCCAGCGGGGAGGCCTCCCACGTGCCCAGGTAAAGGGCCGGGGTGCGGGAAATATTCCCGTGGAAGCCCGCCAGCTGGGCGGACTGGATGACGTTGGACAGCCCGGCCCGGTTGCCGATGCGCACGGACATGGTGTTGCGGGAAAGGATGAGGCCGAAGGAGGCCGGCTTCATGCCCCGGTACGTGCCGTCCGAATTGCGGGGGGACCAGTTGGCGGCTCCGCGTACCTCCCCGTAGGCGATCCGGTCGTCTGAAATGCGGGTGTCCGCGGAATTGCCCTGCTGGAAAAACGTGGCGTAAATGAACGGCTTGAACAGGGAGCCGGTCTGCCTTCTGGACTGGATGGCGCGGTTCAGCTTGGATTCCTCCGCATCCCGTCCGCCGACGACGGCGAGGAGGGCCCCCGTGGCGTTGTCCATGACTACGGCGGCGGACTGGATGTAATTGGGCATGGGAGGCTGCATTCCCTCCTTCCGTTCCGCGGGCAGCGCCTTCCAGGCGGCCAGGGCTGCTTCATATTCTGCCTTGGTGGTCAGCTTGTTCTTCAGGATTCCCTTCTTTTCACGTTTGGCTTGCAGGGACGCCAGGTGCTTCTTGAAATCCTTGCGCGCTTCCAGCGCTTCCATATGCTTGTTGATGGCGTCCAGCGTGGCGTTCTGCAAATCCAGGTCCAGCGTGGTGTGGACCACCAGACCGCCCAGGCGGATGTCTTCTTCTTCCAGAATGGCGTCCAGTTCCCGGCGCACAAGGTCCATGGCGTAATTCTCCTCCGACCGGGACTGGGGAGTCCGGGTGACGATGGGTTCCGCCAGGGCCGCCTGATACTGCACCTCCGTGATCTTGCCCTCGTTTTTCAACAGTCCCAGGACGATGTCGCGCACTTTTTTGGCTTCCTCCGGGTGTTTGATGGGGGAAAAATCATTCGGGCCGTAAATGATGCCGGCCAGCGTGGCGCATTCCGCCAGGGACAGGTCGCGGGGCTCCTTGTCATAATACCCGCGCGCCGCCGCCGCAATTCCCAGGAAAGTGTGTCCCCAGAAAATGCGGTTGATGTAGGTCTCCAGAATCTCATCCTTCGTGTAGGTGGCTTCAATGCGCTTTGCCAGAGCCACCTCCGTCAGCTTGGAATGCAGGTTGCGCTCCCGGTGGTTGTAAGTGATCTTGGCGAGCTGCATGGTCAGCGTGGAAGCTCCCTGCGTGGCCCTCTTGTGCTTGAGCACCTGTGCGAAGGCGCGGCCCACGCCTATCCAGTCCACGCCGCCGTGGTCGTAAAAGCGGTTGTCCTCACGCAGAATCAGGGCGTCGATGAAAATGGGGGGGACTTCCCGGAGGGACACCCGCTTGCGGTTTTCCCCGTGCAGGGTGCCGATGGTCCGGTTCTTGCGGTCCAGAATCACCGTGCGTTCCGGAATGTTGCTCTTGACCTCGGAAATGTCATAGCGGTTGGAAATGGTTCCGTAAAGGAACACCAGGATGGAACCGATTACAATGCCGACGAAGCAGCACCCCAGCAGGATGCGCAGGGGCCAGCTGATGAACCAGCGGATATTCCGCGTCAGGGAGCCGATGAAGCGGAACGGCATCAGCAGGACAAACAGCAGGGCGCCGAAAATCGTGAAGCGCGGCTTGCGCGGCCTTCCTGCGCGTGCGGAACGGGATTCTCCTTCCGCTTCAGGGTAGTCCTCATACTCCTCCTGCGGAGCCGGACGGGCAGCGCGCCGCGGGCGCGGGGGCGGTGTGTCATGCCGGGAAGAACCGCTGTGGGAATTTCTTGTTCTGCGGGTGGGGCCGGGAATGACTGCCGGACCGGGATCTTCCTGCGGCAAACCGGGATAGGACGGACGGGGCGCAGGCCTTTTTTTGCGTTCCGTTTGGGGACGGGAAGCCGCCTCACCGTCCTGGATGCGTTCCCGCCAGGAGCCGGCATTTCGTTTCCGTGATTTGTCGTTTAAACCCATCCGTGAGGGAATTTTATCATAAACAACCGGAATGGTCTAAGCAAAAGATGGAGCGTCATGTCGCAATCCTTAGACAAATTCGTACCGGTTTGAACGTTTATATGGTAGGATATGTCCTATCATTCGATTATCGATAATTTCATGATATCAGCATTCAGGATGACGAGTTTTTATTACTTGGTCGTTGGGGGGCTTGTGTCCCTGTTGTTAGGAGGAATGAGCCTTGCGGGGAATGTCTCTTCCATGGCGGACTTGCAGAAGCATGTGCATCAGGTGGCTTCCAGGGTCACGGCCGCTACGGTAGCGCTGGTTTCCGACGGGGGGGAGACGGGCAGCGGCGTGATTGTCACTCCGCAGGGGCTCATCCTGACGGCGGCCCACGTGGTGGGCGGCGATGAAATCATGCGCGTGGTCTTTGCCGACGGGCGCGTGGTCAAGGGCCGCGTGCTGGGGGCCAACTTTACGCGGGACGCCGCCATGGTGCAGATCATGGACGGCGGAAACTATCCCCATGTGGAACTGGGGGAATCCGACGGGCTGCATGTAGGGGACTTTGTGGTGGCCCTGGGCCATTCCAAGGGCTTTGACCCGGAACGCCGCGCGCCCATCCGCATGGGAAGGCTGTGCACGGACGGAAAACAGCGTTTTCTCATCTCGGAATGCACGCTCATCGGCGGGGATTCCGGCGGCCCTCTCTTTGACCTGTCCGGCAAACTGGTGGGCATTCATTCCTCCATCGGCCCCATGTTGAAAATCAACAACCATGTCCCCGTCTCCGTATTCCGGAAGGACTGGGACAAGCTTCTTTCCGGGCGGCACTGGGGCCAGCTTGGACTTCATCCCATGGCTGACCCGGAATCCCCCGTATTGGGATTTGCCATGATGGACGTGCTGGGCGTGGACGGAGTGGTAGTGGAAGACGTGGTGGTCAACTCTCCGGCGGATACCGCGGGCATCAAGCCGGGGGACGTCATTACCCACATGGACAGCCGCAGCCTCCGTTCCGTGCGGGACATGCTCCGTGAGCTGGGCAGGCACCGTCCCGGGGAAACCGTTCCGGTGGTAGTGGTGAGGAAAGGTACGGCCTACAAGGCGGATCTTACATTCGGCAGGCGCGGCGATCTGATGTCCGGCCTGAAATACCAGGAACAAACTCAAGGATGATCATGAAATACTTATGGGCGGCATTCGCGGCGGCTTCCGCGTGTGCCCAGGAAATAGCGTCCCCGCTCCCTCCGGACCAGATGATAGCCCCGGAGGACAAAATCGTGCTGGATAGCCAGGCCAAGGAAATCTTCCGGGAATGGGACAAGGTGGCTGTACCTGTGGGTCAGTCCGTGGTGGCGCTGGTGGCCGGCAATACCCAGGTGGCCCTGGGAACGGTAGTGGGGAAGGGGAAAGTGCTTACCAAGTTGAGCGACCTTCAGAAGGAACGGCGCCCGGTCATGCTGGTGGACTCTTCCGGACGGGTGTATGACGCCAAGGTGCTCTTTGCCCTGCCGGAACACGATCTGCTGATGATGGACGTCCCGGGGCTTCCCGCTCCCCCCATTGACCTGAACTCCTACGTGCAGGCGCAGGAAGGGGACGTGATTGCGGCCGTGTCCCCCACGGGGCATGTCAGTGACTTCGGGGTTGTTTCCGTGGCGCAGCGCAGCCTGCGGGCGGACGACCAGCCTTACCTGGGCATCGTTTCCGATCCCCGCTGGGACGGGGAGGGAGTCATGATCGGCGGCGTGGAGGCCGGAAGCGGAGCGCACCGCAGCGGCTTGCTGGCCGGCGATGTGCTGATGAAGCTGAATGGGAAGCCGGTGGACGGCATGTACTCCATCCGTGCCGCCATGGTCGGGGTGCGCCCCGGTGAGACGGTTCCCGTGGAAGTGAAGCGCCGGGACCAGGTGGTTGAAGGGAAGCTCCTCACGGGCCCCAGGCCCAAAGTGATGAAATTCCCCCAGAAGCGCCTGGACATGATGAACTCCATGGGCAACCGGATGAGCCTGAAGCGGGACGAATTCCCGCTGGTCATCCAGTCGGACATGACGTTGTTCCCGGAACGCGCCGGATGCCCGGTCATTGACGTTAACGGAAAATTTGTGGGGCTGGCCCTGAGCCGCGCCGGACGTACGGAAACCTACATTCTCCCCTCCTGGATATGCCGGGAACTGGTGGAAGGGGTGCTTCCGCAGGTGCAGCAATACCAGGCCGGCCGCGGAGAAAACATTCCGGATGCCCAGCCTGTGGACGACTCCTATGACGCACGGCGCTTGGAGGAAAACCGCCGCAAGGTGGAGGACAAGATGAGCCGCCAGGGACTGGTGCCTAAGGTCTATTAAGCTCGGTTGGTTTCCGGGAGGTAAAGAGATGAACTGCCCGGGAGCCTGGAGTATTCGAGGCATCTTCGTGCTCTTCATGCCGTCCGGTTTTGGCCGGGAGGAACTTTCTGCCTTACCTGCTGTTTTTACTTCCTTCTCTTGTGGGAATCGCGCCGTTGTTGTCCCGGAGGAATGGGCTGCCGCATGAGGAAACTAAATGGCGGCGGCAATTTCTCCTGCCGGGAAAACGCGGAGCATTTTATCCACCGGGAATGGCGGCAGGATGGGATGATGGCGTAAAAAAACGGGCAGTAATGCCCGTTTTTCCGAATAAACCGGATTGGTTTCCGGCTCTTGAATATCTTTCGCCCCCGTATTGCCGGAGGCTGAGGGGGAAAACTTACTTGCCCGAAGAGGCTGCCACCGGTTTTTCCTTGAAAATCATCAGCTCCGTTAGAACGACGGTGCGTCCGGTGGAATCCGGGGAAATGATCATCACTACTTTCCGCCCGGGGTAGGTGGTCAGCATCATGCCCCTGTCCTTCACCTTCACGACTTTGCCGTTCTTCAAACGGGTCATGTACGTCAAATTGGCGGCAGTGGTGCGGGAAACGTTGCTGTCCGTAGAGTCCTTGCCGAAAATGTAAATGGACTTGCTGGGCAATTCAATGGCGCTCTTTTCTCCCGCGGGGGGCTTTGGAAGCTCCAGAGTGAAGGTGCGGCCGGTCAGATTCTGAATGTAAACGCAATTAAGCGGAAGTTCCGCTTCATTGATGAAATCCAGGGTAAACTCTCCGCTGCTGTTCTTGCCTACCAGCGCCAGGGTTTTGGGACCAAGGTCGGTCGGAAGGGGCTTGCTGACGAGCTTGTTGGTCGGCATCCCCTTCTGGTCCAGGCCACCGAACAGGGTAATAATCTTGCTCCTGGGATAAACGCTGCGGCGTCCGGGAAGGGCGGCGCGGATTTCCACTTTCTCCAGCCTTTTGGAATCAATGGGCATGTAAATGGGAGAGGGGAGGGGCATGGGCGTCTTAAGGACAAACCGGATGCCGTTGACGGCGGCGGGGGAGAGGGACTTGTCCACGGTATCGGCCGCCGGGGCGTTCGTTTCCGGTTTAGCCGGCTCCGGCTTGGAAGGAGTGCGGGTCTGTCCATGGACGAAAGAAACGCTTCCGAGAAGGCAGGTAAAGGCGAGGATGGGTAAAATGCGCATATATTCGGGGGAGTGAAAAATAAAAGGGGGGCTTTTGGCCGGCGCATGGACCCTTGACGGACAGTCTTGCGGGAGAGAATGCAGCAGGCTGAATCCATCGGAGCGTGCAACAGGGTACGGACGCAAGCCTTGATGGACTTTATATCCCTTGTGAAGTACAGGAATGAGGAAGGCCGTGCAAGCTCAAAGTAGGGATGTTGGAGATAAAAAATAGAAAATTCCAGCGGTAATTGGCCCCCTTTTTCTGCCGGGAAAGCCTGCGGATTCAGCATTTCTGTTACGCATGACCTCATCTGCACAGGGTAAAATAGTATCTGAATGAATAAAATGGCTTATGTGCAGGTACATGGAGTAATGATGAAAAACAAGTTATGTGAGATCTCCACAGGAAAATAATTGCATTTAAAGGACAGGAAGCCTTGGTTATTCGCCTTGGCCGGGTAAGATGCGTTTTGTGGGAAGGGCCCTCTTGGCGGAAAAAGTGAGATAAAGACATAGGCGGAGGAAAAGCATTTGACTGGGGCGGAACTTCGGCATCCTGTGCAATGTTCCGTGATATTTATCCGCAGGAATTTTACGATAAAATCATCAATCGCAAACTATGTGTAAGTGGCCGGAATATGCTTGATATAGGCACGGAAGCAGGAGCATATGAAACTGCTTGCTGAAATTGCTCCTGCTGAATTCGACATATTGCATGAAGGGGCTGTTGCTGAGCTTAAAAAAAGTGGTGGATAATGTTTATAGCAGCGGGTTAATGATGGCGCTATTGAATATGGGCTGTACCTTGTCTTTGGCTCTTTTAAATAACGGCAAAGAGAGTAAAATAATATCCGCTTTACAACTTTTCACTTTTTCGCCTTCGGGAAAAGCCTGAAAATTCGTTCGTTGATATCTTCACCATCGAGCAAAAATGCAGAAGTCTCTGCACTGGTCTGTCTGTCGCGATGGATTTCGTGAAAAAGCCGTTCCCGCTTCACATAAAACTGCTCTGGAATGCAGTGGAATAATTCTCATGCCGGGGGTGGTTACATGGAATGATAGAAACCCTCTTTCGGAGGTTCGGGATAAAAGATGCAGGCCTCCGCGGCTTGAAATCCGCAAAGGCCCATTTTGCCAGGATTTCAGAAGGCCTGTTTTCTTTAATTGGCTGCCTTGTAAGTTCCGCGAACAAAAGACGTTCCTTCTCTTTCTGGATAGTAAACATGTCAGCAAGCCGGCCTCGTACTTGCAGATTTATATTTTTCGTAATTCTCAAATGGAGGCTCACTTAAAAAATATGCGTCTATAATTGCAACCCCCCCATTATCCCTATTACCCCTATTACCCCTTTAAACCTTATAACCCCTATCTTTCTTTCCCTCCCTCCCCTTAAGCGCAAAAAGAGCCGCTCCCCGTGGATGGGAAGCGGCGCTGGCCGGGAAGAAGAAAAAAACTCTCTCTCTCTCTTATTACACCTCCTCGGGAGACAGCCAGCGGAAGGAGACGATGTTGAACTTCCTCCCGAACGCCTTGTTCACCGCGCTCAGCTCCGTCTCCTCCAGCGCTCCGCTCTTCATGTTGATCTTCTTGACCGGCGTCTCCGGGCTGTCCACCGGGTCCACGTAATTGATCCCCCCCTGCACCACCGCCTCGCACCACGCCCGCGACAGCACCACACCCTCGCGGTTGGTCAGCTCCCCGTAGGCCCGGATCGTAAACGTGTCGTCGCGCGTCGTTAAAATATTGCCCAGCACCGCCAGCACGTCGGACTGGATCAGGTAGCCGGGCGCCGCCGTGTACACCGATCCCTTGGCCGCGTCCTGGTTCGGGTACCCTCCCTTGGGCGTGATGACCATGTCGGAGAGTTCGTCAAAGGTGCTGTTGATGGAGCTTTCGTCGATGGCCGCCTGAAGCGCCCCCTTCACCCCCCATCTCCCCGCTCTGCAGGCGGCGGTTGACGAAGTCGGACATGTTCAGGAAGGGGCCCCTCTTTTTGACCTCCTGGACCATGTTCCGGGCCAGGGACTTGATCTGCGAGTCGCTGAGCGTTCTGAGGTCGGACCACGCCATGGCCTCCCCGTCCGGGATGCCCTGGGTTACGCCCACCGAGCCGTAGTCGTCCACGTGGGACTTGTCGCTGCTGGCCACCCCGAAGCGGGAGAAGGCCGTCTGGCTGTTGTTGAGCACGGAGGGAGTCCCGCTCCGGGAGTAGAGGAGCTTGCGCTTTTGAGCCCAAGCAGGGTGGCTTCCCAGGCGCGCTGGGAGGTGGAGTTGACGTTGAAGCCCCCGGCCACGGTGAGGTACTTGGAGGCGTGCTTGTAGCCTTCGTCGGTCTTGGAGAGTTCTTCGACGACGGCCTCGGAGGGCTTGCCCTGGAGGTCGGGCACGAAGCGCCTGTTGGCAATGCCGGCGGCTCTGTTGGAGGAGGCGTCCGTGGAGAAGGCCTGTTGAAGCACGGTTTTAAGTTCCTCCCTGCCCGTGCCTCCGATGCTGGAGGGGCGCGCGGCCAGGGAGGAGGCGAACCAGGAGTCCCAGAGGGCGTCGTTGACCATCAGGCCGTGGTCCCAGAAGTCGCCCAGGGAGGCGTCTCCCATGATTTCATTGTGGGAGAAGACCTTGTCGGGCGGGAGCATGGGGTCGGCAAAAGCGTTGCCGATCCCCACGCCCGGCACGCCGGACTGGTAGGCGAAGCGCTTGGCGATGGCCGCCTTGGAGTCGCTCCTGTACCATCCCGGGGTGAGGCGGCAGCCTGCGAAGCCGGCGAGGCTGGAGGGCTGCTGGAAGGGGAGTTCCGCGGCCACGATCTTGTTGACCTGCTCGGCGCCCGGCCCGCCGAAGGGGGAGAGCCTGGTGCCGTCGTTGGAGAGGATGTTGGAGATGGTGATGGGGAAGAAGTCGCTGTTGGCGTTTTTGACTTCAAACTGGTAGGGGCTGTAGAGGCGTCCGAGCTCGGAGGCGGTGGGCATCTGCCCACCCCAGAAGAGAGGGCTGGAGTGCTGCCATGTCTTGGCGCGGTAGTCCTTGCCTTCCGGGTAGGCTCCGATCACCGGGGGCTTGCCCCATTTTACCGATACTCCGTAGTAGGCGATGAACGTGGAATCCAAAGAGGGAGTTCCGTATTCGCCCGCCTTCTTGGCTTCTTCATTGGTGCCTTCATTATGTTCCCACATTTCCGCCGGAAGCTTAATCTGGTCGACCAGAGGTTTTTCCCACGCGCCCCAGTTCAGGTTGAGGATAGCCGGCATCGTTTTGGCGAAGATGTCAATTTCAGCCGTGTTTTTCCCATTCAGGGAGGAGGAGCTGTTCATCTTGTTGGGATTCATGAGACCGGCCCCCATGACGAAGGTTCCCAAGGCCTTTGATGCTCCCTTGTCCCCGTATTTGACGGCGAGAACATGATTATCGGGCGTACCATTGAGTTGGCTGGTATCTTCCGCGAAGATAATGGAAGCCTTGGCGATGCCCTGCTGATTATATCCACTGCCGTCCAGCAGTTCGTAGCGAACACCGTCCGTCAGGTTGACGGCATAGGAGCTGACCTGGCCAGGCTCCTGGGACCAACCTTCCTTAAGTGGGAACCTGTCCGGTTTGAAATCACCGCTGTTGGGTTTTGTCTTATAAACCTCATTGCCATTGGCAATGTTGGAAACGACCGGCTGGGCAAAGACAACGATTTCTCCAGCCTTCAAGGTAGAAGGTTCTCCCTTGATCGTAGCCCCATCTCCACTGAGTTTGGATGTGGTGCGGAAAGAGGCGCCGAAGTCGGCCACCTGGCGGTTGTTATAAGAAGCGTTTAAGTAGGGGACCAGGCAGGATTCCCCGTAATTGGACAATTGGCCTTCATCCAGCTGGTTCCATGCGAATTTGATATTGTGGGAAAGCAGCAGGGGCATGAAACGATGTTCACCGAAGTAGGCGCCCCAGACGCCGCCGTCGGCTCCGGTCAGTTTCATATCCACATTGTAGGGGTTCCACCAGACGTACACCGGAATGACGGCGATACGGAAGTCAATCCATCCACCGCGGTTGGGATGCTTGTTGCCGTGTTTGACATAGTTAAGTCCCACGAAAGAATAAAAGCGCAGCAGGATGGGATGGCGCATGTACGTGTAGCGGTTGTCCATCATTTCCATACTGGCCGCAGAGTCCGCCGCAATCAATGTGCTGGGGGTGCGCCCATTCCATTGCAGGGTGGCGGAAGAATCTTGTCCGTCCCTCTTCGTGGAGGAGTCCCACACGTTGGCCCACAGGTAGAGCTGGTTCCAGGAACCGATCGGGCGGTTCTGTTCCGATGGGTTTCCGTCCTCGGACGTGTACGGGCGGAGACCGATATCCGAGGTGTCTCCGCGGAAGTCCTCAGGCAGTTTTTCCTGGGAAAACATAATGTTGAGGTCCTTTTTAAGACCTCCGAATTTAGAATCCGTCAGCAGGCTGGAAGAAACCAGGGAGATGTCATGATAGACTTCTCCGAGGTCTTTCAAGCGTCCGTTTTTATTGTTAGCCAGCAGAGAATCAAGGGAGATGAGTTTTCTGACTGTGGACATGTCGTTTCCGGAACTCGATGCCATCATGGAAGAAAGGTTGAGGGGCTCCAAATCGGGACCGGGCGTGTCCCACGTGGAGCGCATCACCGTCAGGGCATCCGTGCTTTCTTCCGAGGCATGCGGCATCAGGTTGATGCGCGCCTTCTGGTTTTCTCCCGTTACCCACCACGCAATGTATTTACGTGAGTTGGCGTTTTTTTTCAGCCCCATGGTCTTGGAGGAATCGTCCACGCGCACCATGCGGGCGTAGATTTCCTTTTTGTCCTGGTTCTTGGCGCCTACGGGCGTTCCCACCGTGCCATGGTCCACCAAGGCGACACTGCGGAAATTCTGGTTGGTAAGGGAACGTTTGCCCAGCAGGCTTTTGCCCGCTTCCAGCGTGCTGAGCCTGCGCAGGTCCGGGTCGGAAATGAGCCAGCGGCGGAACATGGACTTTCTTCCCGTATCGTAGGTGGAAGAAATGTTCATGCCCTGGGAGTTAGTCTTGTTGAGCCAGGTATCCCAGCTGTTCCAGACGCCCAGGATGTACGGGGCGTTGCCTTCGCTGGTGCCGGAGGAAAGGATGCCCGAGTTGGCGGAAACGCGCTGGTCGGGCCCCAGCTCACACTGGAGCTGTCCGAGGGCCACTTCCAGGGAAAACCTGGCGAGGGATTTGGCCTCCGCGGCAAAGAGCTGTTTTTCGGAAATGCGGACCTGTGAGGATGCGATGGTAAGAAGGCCAACGCTGAGGAGGGCCAGGAGCATCATCAGGGTGATGGTGGCAATCAGGGCAAAACCTTTGCTGACATGCCTGATAGGACGTTTAGTGAAATGTTTAATCTTCATGAAAATGGTGGGTTCCGGCGTGCACTTTTCCGCTCAAGTTTGAGGATATAAAAATCCCCACTGTCACGAAGGTGCGAAGAGCCAATTCTTAACTCTAGTCAATACAAAAAAGAGGCAGTCCATGCAAGCTCAAAATTGCTTCAAACAAGCGCATTGCAGGCAGAATAAATTGACGGAGAAACCATCTGGAAGGAGGAGGGAAGCGGGGAGAATGCATTTTTATGATAATCAATTCTTAAAATCTTATATTATGGTATTTATAAGAAAAATCGGATTCTAAATTCGGTGGATTGAAAAAAGACCTGAATATCATATTCTCTCAAGAAAAGCTGCCTGAGGAATTCCGTAGCGACACCGCAGACATCGGATTGCGTCCGTATACCTCCGAGGACGGCAGCCCGACCGAGCAGAACCGGCCCATTGCCTCCTGGAACCAGCTCTTCCTGTGGGCCAACGTGTGGGACTCCTCCACGAAGAGGGAAGGCCAGGACGCTTCCGCCACATTGCAGTGGAACGGGACCTCCCCCAGCACATTGATTGCGGCTGACGCCACAGCGAACATGGAAATGATGGACAACCGCTACACGTACATGCGCCATCCCATCCTGCTGCGCTTCTACTCCTTCGTCGGCGTCCAGTACGCCAGATTCGGAGGAACAAACGGCCAGAATCCCTCCGTAAATGGCGGATTCATCAATCTGGCCTTCTCCGTCATTCCCGTCTATGTGTGGTGGAACCCATACAACGTAGACATGAAATTCCAGGGGGCCAATGGAGAAGTATGGGGGGCCTACTTCGGCGAACACCGCTTCATGCCCCTGATGTTCTCCCACAACATCAAAAACGGCGGCGGTGTGGGAGCCATGGGCAACTATACGGAACATCCACTGACTCCCTATGTTCAAAATGCCGTAAACAGAAACGACCGCCAGGTGGCGGACTTCGGCGCGTCCTTCCGTGACAAGGTCACCTATCAGTCGGACGGCTCAACCAACAAGGGTAATCCTTCTACTCTGAAAGCCGGAGAAATCGTCATTTTCGCCCAGCCGATTCCCCTGATTGACGACGTGTCCAACCCCTTCAACAACAACTCCGTCTACCGGTCCAAAAGTAATAAAATTGACATTAAAACGGATAACTTTGCCATGAAGGAAGGCTGGTCCCTGGATTCCGCCCAGACCACAGGCTACTCCGTCAACATGTACTCCGGCCTGAAATACCAGAATTTTGACGGCAACAAGTACCTGAGCGGAGACCCGTTCATGGCCTCCGCCATTTTCGCCCAGAATGATGACGACCTGAAAGGCTGGTCCGGCACGACCGCCGACCGGACACCCTCCGACCACATCCTCAGCCATAAATATACGGACGAATTCGGAGCCGGTTCCAAAAAGCTGGGAACCTTCACGATGGGGGCCGGTCTCATGAGAGCGGAGCAGATGGGGCAGGCCACCACGCTGAACGGCGCCAATACGGCAGACCCCGCCATCTTCTCCAAGACGATGCCCGCCGTGCTGAACCTGAACTGGGGCGCGTGGGAAAAGCCCCTGCTTGAAAACATCAAATTCCCGGCGGACATGTGGAAAAACAATACCGGACCGGAAGAGAACAAGGAAAGGCAGGGCTATTATGGCGAGGCGGATCCGGATGCTCTTTTCATCGCCTACTACGGGGTATCGGTAAAATGGGGCAAGCCCCCGGTGATCGGAGCCTACCCGGAAGGCAAGGACTACCGCGCCAAGACATGGCAGCACTCCAGCCCTCTCTTCTGGGGTGGGCAGATGCCCACCGCCTCCGAGCTCGGACGCCTCTACAGTCCCTACCAGTTTGAAGTCAAAAACGCCAACAGCGACTTCTTCCCCATCACCATTTCCAACATCCTCTCCAACGACGGCACCAGGCTCTCCCCCTTCGGCGGACCGGGCGCCGAGCAGGTCAACAAGATCGTGGCCGCGGAACTCCCCTTCCAGCAGCCCTCCAGCCTCGCCGGCTTCGCAGGCTGCCGCCTCACCCCGGGATGGTACAGGAGCGACTCCAAGGCGGCCATCGCCAAGCGCTTCGCCTACCAGTCCGGCGTGCCGGGCGTGGGGATCGGCAACGCTTTTGCCGACCCCATGCTCCCGCCCGACAAGGTCTTCTCCCACAATGAAATCATGGGAGACGCCTCCCTGGGCGACTTCTGGGACCACGGCCTGATGGTCAACGACGCCCTCTGGGACTCCTGGTTCGCCTCCTCCCTGGCCGCGCGCCCCTCCAGCATCGGAGGCACGGGCAGGGAGGAACTTAAAACCGTGCTTCAACAGGCCTTCTCCACGGACGCCTCCTCCAACAGGGCCGCCGGCATTGCCAACAGGCGCTTCGTGCCCGACCTCCAGGGCAAGCCCTCCGAGGCCGTCGTCGAAGAACTCTCCAAGACCGACGAAGGCTACAAGCACGCCTCCAAGTACCTCACCGTGGCCGGGGGCTTCAACGTCAACTCCACCTCCCAGCGCGCCTGGGAAGCCACCCTGCTTGGGCTCAAAAAGCGCAAGCTCCTCTACTCCCGGAGCGGGACTCCCTCCGTGCTCAACAACAGCCAGACGGCCTTCTCCCGCTTCGGGGTGGCCAGCAGCGACAAGTCCCACGTGGACGACTACGGCTCGGTGGGCGTAACCCAGGGCATCCCGGACGGGGAGGCCATGGCGTGGTCCGACCTCAGAACGCTCAGCGACTCGCAGATCAAGTCCCTGGCCCGGAACATGGTCCAGGAGGTCAAGAAGAGGGGTCCCTTCCTGAACATGTCCGACTTCGTCAACCGCCGCCTGCAGAGCGGGGAGATGGGGGTGAAGGGGGCGCTTCAGGCGGCCATCGACGAAAGCTCCATCAACAGCACCTTTGACGAACTCTCCGACATGGTCATCACGCCCAAGGGAGGGTACCCGAACCAGGACGCGGCCAAGGGATCGGTGTACACGGCGGCGCCCGGCTACCTGATCCAGTCCGACGTGCTGGCGGTGCTGGGCAATATTTTAACGACGCGCGACGACACGTTTACGATCCGGGCCTACGGGGAGCTGACCAACCGCGAGGGTGTGGTGCTGTCGCGGGCGTGGTGCGAGGCGGTGGTGCAGAGGGGGATCAACTACGTGGACCCGGTGGACAGCCCGGAGACGCCGGTCAAGAAGATCAACATGAAGAGCGGAGCGCTGGAGGAGACGGAGCTGAGCGCGGTGAACAAGGCGTTCGGGAGGAAGTTCAACATCGTCTCCTTCCGCTGGCTGTCTCCCGAGGAGGTGTAATAAGAGAGAGAGAGAGTTTTTTTCTTCTTCCCGGCCAGCGCCGCTTCCCATCCACGGGGAGCGGCTCTTTTTGTGCTTAAGGGGAGGAATAGGGAAGAGGGAGGGAAGGGATTGTTTTTACGGCGGGGTTCTGCCGGTAGACAAGATGGACTATTTGGACAATAGGGACGGGATGGAAGACGGGAAGTGGGGGTGTTGCACAACTGTAATTCTGCCAATGCGTTGCTGATTGTGACGATTTCTTAACCAGGTTTCTCTTCCTCTCCTTGGGAGAGGATAGGTGCCGTTGGATAGAAGGAGGGGGCATTCCTGGAAAGATAAAAGCGGTAGTTTATTCTACAGCCGGTTTCATATGTTGGGGACTTGCAAAGAATACCTTCATTTTTGCTTTTCTGTTCCGGTAACGGGAAGAGCACTGCTGGAGAATGCATTTTTTATGGGCAAAGGAGTGGTGGTCAACATGCCTTTCAGAAGAATGAGGCGTCGAATGGATAACGGGATGTCCTGAAACTGCAATAAGGTTTCAAGTTTCCTTAATAGGGGAAAGCCGGAACGCAAGCCGGGTAACGGCGGATGCCGTTCAGCGTGCGGAGATGTGGAGGCTCCTGAAACCGAAGCCGACGGCAAAGGTGACCAGGGTGCCGATGGTTACGCGCCATGGAAAGGCTATTTCCGGAATATATTGCCTCCAGTCGGCGGGCAGGGGGATGAGTTCGGTCAGCAAGGCAATGACCAGGAAGCCTGCCGCCATGGCAATGATGTTTCCTGAATCGTTTCCTCTGGTGCGCGTCAGCATCCCGAGCAGGAAGATGCCAAGCAGCGAGCCGTAGGTGTAGCCGAAGATGCCCAGGGCGATTTGAATGATGCGGACTTCCGGGTGGTGCACCACGTACCACGCCGTGATGGAACCAACGAGGATGAGCAGCAGGGAGAAGCCGGCCGTTCCCCAGCGCACGCACCGGAGGAGCTGACGTTCCGTGGCTTCCGGTTTGAATACTCCCTGGTACCAGTCCTTGGTGGCGGTGGTTGCCAGGGAGTTGAGAGCGGTGGACAGGGAACCCATGGCGGTTGCCAGGAGCCCGGCGATCAGCAGCCCCCGGATGCCGTTGGGCAGTTCATGGATGATGAAGTAAGGGAAGACATGGAGCTGCGGCGTGTCTGCGGGGAGGGACGCCGGATTGTACTGGTAGAAGACGTAGAGAAGAATGCCCGTGAAGAGGAAGACGATGACGATGGGGAAGTCCAGCAGCCCGGATACGATGACTGCCCGCGTTCCCGCCTTGCTGCTTTTTGCGGCCAGCATCCGCTGCACCATGTCCTGGTCCGTGCCGTGTGTAGCCATGGTGATGAAGGTCGCTCCCAGGAAGGCTGCCCATACCGTGTATTCCTGACCCAGGACATGGGCGCATTGCTGGAGGAAGTCCAGGCCTTCCTTGGTGCCCCACGAGAAGAATTTCCAGTCGTCCCCTCCGTTCATGGCGGCTGAGATGGAGTTCCACCCTCCGGGAATGTGGGAGAAGAGAACCCACAGGGCGGAGAGCATGGAGACGCCCAGCACGACGGCCTGGAGGACATCCGTCCAGACGACGGCTTTCAAGCCGCCGATGGCTGTGTAAATGGTGGTGGCGATGGAGATGACGACCAGCGCGGCAATGTAAAGCAGGACAATTTGGTTGGCGTCCGCCGTGGTGTCCGTCATGAATTGGTAGGCAATGACCAGCAGAATGCCTGCAAAGTAAAGCCTTGTTCCACTGGCGAGCACCCGGCTGACCAGGAAGACCATGGAGGCCGTGCGGCGCGTCAGGAGCCCGAATCTTTTTTCCAGGTATTCATAGATGGAGACCACCTTGTAGTCATAGTAGGGTTTAAGGAAGAGCTTGCCGACGATGATGCGGCCCAGGATAGTGCCGATGCAGAGCTGGGCGTACGTGAAGTTGCGGGTATGGTAGCCTTCCCCCGGAGCCCCCAGAAAGGTGGCCGCGCTGATTTCCGCCGCCAGGATGGAGGCCAGAATGGCCCACCAGGGCAGGGAGCGGTTGCCCAGGGCATAGTCCGTCAGGGAGTTCTGCCTGCGTCCCGCATAGATGCCAATGCAGAAGATAGCCAGAAAGTAGACGACGATGACAAGGAGGTCCGTGAACATGCCTGGAAAGAGAAGGCCTTTTCCGGAACAGGGTTTCCGGAAAAGGCCGCGGGCTGGGTGAAGGGTCAGGAGCGGCTTTTGTGTTCCAGCGCGGCTGAAACCAGACCGGAGAAGAGCGGATGAGCCCGGTTGGGTGCGGACTGGAATTCCGGATGGTACTGGCAGGCGATGAAGAAGGGATGGGAGGGAAGTTCCACGACTTCCACCAGGCCGTGTTCATCATTAACGGCGCTGATGACCATGCCTGCGTTTTCCAGTTCTTCACGGTAGGCCGGGTTGAATTCGTAACGGTGGCGGTGGCGTTCCGTGACGCTGTCCTTGCCGTACAGCTTGTGCGCCAGCGTTCCGGGCTGGATCAGGGCTTTATAGGAGCCCAGGCGCATGGTGGCCCCCATGGCTTTGATTCCTTTCTGCTCTTCCTGAAGGCTGATGACGGGGTGGGTGGATTTCTGGTCGAATTCCGTGGAGTTGGCATCGTCCATGCCGCAGATGTGGCGTGCGTATTCAATGACGGCTACCTGCATGCCCAGGCAGATGCCCAGGAACGGGATGCCCTTGGTGCGCGCATATTCCACTGTTTGTATTTTTCCTTCAATGCCGCGGTCTCCAAAGCCGCCCGGCACCAGAATGCCGTCCACGGAACCGATCAGGGCATCCGCGCCTTTTTCTTCAATTTCTTCCGCGTCTATCCGGAGGATTTCCACGCGAGTGTCATTTTCAGCACCGGCATGAGTGAAGGATTCATAGATGGATTTGTAAGCGTCCTGAAGGGCGATGTATTTGCCGACTACGGCAATCCTTACGGAGTGGCTTGGGCTGATGACGCGCCCCACGTAACGCTGCCAGTCCGCCAGGTTGGGAGCGGGAACGTCCAGCCCCAGGCGCTTGGTGACGATGCGGTCTATTTTGTCCTGGCTGAGGTCCAGAGGACATTCGTAAATGGTGTTTTTAACGTCGCGGAAGGCGATGACATTTTTGGCTTCCACGTTGCAGAACATGGCGATTTTCCTCCTTTCGTCTTCGCTCATATCGTATTCCGTCCGGCAGATGATCACGTCCGGCTGAATACCGATTTCCCGGAGCTTGGCGACGGATTGCTGGGTGGGCTTCGTTTTCATTTCCCCGGCGGCCTTGATGTAGGGGAGCAGGGTGACGTGGATGAAGCAGACATTGTCGCGGCCCACTTCCAGCGCGAACTGGCGCAGGGCTTCCAGGAAGATGTGGCCTTCCATGTCCCCTACCGTGCCGCCGATTTCCGTGATGATGATGTCCACGTCCGATTGTTCCGTGACTTCATAAAGGCGGTTTTTGATTTCATCCGTGACGTGCGGAATGTATTGAACCGTTTTACCCAGATAGTCTCCCCGGCGTTCCTTATGCAGCACGCTTTCAAAGACCTGGCCGGAAGTAAGGTTGTTAAGACGGGAGAGGTTGCAATGGACGAAGCGTTCATAATGGCCCAGGTCCAGATCCGTTTCAGCCCCGTCGTTCAAGACGTACACTTCCCCGTGCTGGAACGGGCTCATCGTGCCGGGGTCTACATTCAAGTAGGGGTCGAATTTTTGAAGGGTGACCTTGAGACCGCAGCGTTCCAGCAGAGTACCGATGGATGCCGCCGCCAGTCCTTTGCCGAGAGAGGAGACAACACCACCTGTGACGAAGATGTATTTCATGATTATGGTTCCTAATGTATGTTTAATAAGATTTGTTCCACCTGGGCCGCCTGTTCCGGCGTGTCTACGCCCACGCTGACATGGTCCGTCAGAATGACTCTGATTCTGGCGCCGTTTTCCAGTGCGCGCAGTTGTTCCAGGGATTCCGTTTGTTCCAGGGGGGTGGGTTCCCAGCGCACGTAGTTTTCAAGGAAGTCCCGGCGGTAGGCGTAAATGCCCAGATGGCGCAGCGGGGGGGTGACGCGGGGATGGCGGGCATAGGGAATGACGGAACGGGAGAAGTACAGGGCGTCGCCGTTGCCGGCCAGGACCACTTTGACGATGTTCGGGTTGTCCAGGTCTTCCTGCGCGCTGATGGGGCAGGCCACGGTAGCCATGGACAGGGCCCCGTCAGAAACCAGCGCGTCCGCCAGCCTGTCAATCAGGGCCGGGTCAATGAGGGGTTCGTCTCCCTGGATATTGACCACATGAGTGGCGGAGGGGAAGGCTTGCACCGCTTCCGCCAGGCGGTCGCTGCCGCTGGGATGGTCCGGAGAGGTCATGATCGCCTTGGCGCCAAAGGCCACGGCGGTGTCGAAGATGCGCTGGTCGTCCGTGGCGATGGCGATGTCGTCAAGGCGGGAGCAGCGGGAAACGCGTTCCCATACGTGCTGGACAAGCGGTTTTCCTGCAATGGGGTGAAGCGGCTTGCCCGGAAATCTGGAGGACCCCCAGCGTGACGGGATGAGGCCGATGATATGATGAGGAGAGTCTGCTGCCATGAGAAGAGGAAACGCATCGAAAGGTAGCAACTCCCCTTGAATTAGTCCAGCCTCAAGCATCAGATGCGCCCGTTTTTCCGGAGTAGGGGCGGAACGGTCAGGCGGAAATGGCGGGCGCGGCGGCAGGTTGCGGTTTTGCCTCCGTCTTCCGGATAATGAGCGGCATGTATTCCTTGCGGATGTGGAGGGATATGTACAGGCCTTCCTTTTTGGCGCAGGAGAAGAACACCTTGATGATGGCCAGGGAGATGATGTCCATGGAGATGGTGGAACTATCCCCGAAGATCAGCAGAAAGGTGAGCGGCTTGATGAAGTAGACGGTTGAAACGTAAAGAATGCCCAGCTTGTATTTGTGGTTGCGGTAGATTCTGCTGACGATCCATGCATAGGTCATGCCGATGACGGACAGGATGAGGTACAGGGAAAGCCCCACGTAGCCGAGCGTTTGAATGGTGGAAATGGGGCCGCTGTGCCATAGCCCGTTCCAGGCAAAGGATGACTGGTCCTGGCTGAGGTTGTAGGCTTCCTCATAGATGTTGGCTTTCACGATGCTGATATCCCGTGAAAAGCCGTCTCCGAATACCTTGTCCTGAATGAAGTGTTCGCGGTCGTCCAGAGCCCATTCCCACATTTCAAAGCGCCAGTTCATGGACGCTTCCGCGTTTACTCTGGCTTGCATGCTGACATCCAGGAAAGGAAGGGCTGAAAGTGTGCGCTGGATACCGTAAGGAAAGGAATGGAGCATTCCTGAGGAGGAGAGGAGCAGAAGCAAAAGCATTCCGAAGATGGGAACCAGGATGCAGAAGAACCATCTTTTGTAGATCAGAGATATTGTGAAAAACAGGAGCAGAAGCTGTGCAATAAAGGAGCGGAATCCGCTAAACAGGACTCCGATGGTTCCAAGGACAAGAAGGGCGCCCCACCAGGGACGTTTGATCATCTGCCATACGGAGTAGTTGATGATGAGTAGTTGAACCGCCAATAGGGAAATTTGGAGGAAGGTCGATTGCCGCGTATCTTCGGAGGCGGCGCTTGCCGAGACTGCGGCCGCCGCCGGGTTCGCTCCGGCAGAATTCGGTGAAAGGATGCCCTGGGCGGTTGAGACCAGCGTGAAGATAACGGTCAGAAAAACGGCCCATTGAAGCACCTTTCCCAGTTCATTGCTGGTGGTTTTCAGGGAGGAGAGGCAAAGATAGGCAAGGAGCGCCTGAAGGAAGAGGACGTATCCCTTGCCCCCGTAGTAGTCTTCCAGCACATTCAGGCCCAGGCCGAAGGGGTGGCTCAGGAAGACGTAGCCCACATGCATGAACAGCACGAGAATGACAGCGTCCAGGAGAGGGGCGGCATTCCATGTCAGGGTTGAACGCTTGAGCATGGCATTCCACAAGTAGAAGGGAATGGTAATGCCGTAGGCGAAGAGGGGTGCGTAGTCCTTTAGTTCCGGTATGGGCAGGAAGAGCAGGGGAAGCCATATCCACAGGTACCATACCTTTTCCTTCATCAGGAAAAGGACGGCCAGGAGGAAGGGGGAAACAGCCAGGGCGATGGAAAAGGGGTCTCCATCCGCCGACATGACGCCGCCTATGATGGCTAGGAGAATGGCAACTACTGAAATCAGTACAATTTTAAATAAATTACCATTCATAGGGCTGCCCGTGATTCCCGCATAAAAGACAATGGCGGGAAAGAGAGATGGATGGTGGAGTATAGGGGATTCGAACCCCTGACCTTCTCATTGCGAACGAGACGCTCTACCAACTGAGCTAATACCCCGTGGAAAATACCGGGGGGAATCTATTCCATCCGCCGCCTGAAAGCAAGAGGAATTCGTCAGGCAACGCAAATAAGATGGAAGATTTCGTGTTCCTTCTCCGCATGCCGCCGTTTCCTGTCCGGCGGAAGTCTGCCGCAGGGGGGAGATTCATTTTTCCGGAAAGGGCCGGGAGGCGGCGCAATACGGGAACCGGGAAAAGGAATGCCTGTATTCCCGTAGAAAGCGGACGGCAGTTCAAAGAGCGGTGAATTTGATGTTCCGGACTCTGGCAAAGGCACGTTTCAAGCGGGAGGAAAGCCATTTTCCGCATGGTTGTTCAATGCCGTAATGCATGGCGGCTCCTACGGCAATCAACAGGAGCGCGGCGCATATCCAGAAGAGGATGGGACGGGTTCCGTACCGGTCCTGCGGCCAGATGTACTGCATGAATTGCAGGAGGGGAACATGCAGCAGGAAGACGGCGTAGGTCAGGAGGCTGGCCCGGTTGGTCAAATGGATGAGCACCGCTGGAATTTTAACAGCCGGCGGCTGAGGGGATTTTGCAAGTGAGCACGCGCTGGCGATGGTCAGCACGGCAATCAGCGTGTCGGGAAGGAGGAAGGCCAGGGAGGCAACTTTCCCGCCGGAGCCCCACAAGGCGCCGATGAAAGTCTGGTAGAGAAGGTAGAGCACCCCGAAGGAGAACACAGCCGGGCTCCACCGGAAGAAGCGTTCGTGTTTTTTATAGAGCCGTGCCGCGCAGCAGCCGGCGAGAAATTGCCATAAACGGTAGGGCGGGAAGAAGTAAAGGCGTGCGACGGGTTCCAGGAACGTGCAGGCGACAGCGGTTACAAGGCCCAGCGCCAGCAGCAGGGGAAGGCGTTTCCTTCCATAGGCCACGAGAGGGAAGATAAGGACGAAGAGGATTTCCAGCTTCATGTACCATAAGGCATAATTGTCTCCCGTGTGCAGGTTCATGAATTGATTGCCGCCGAAGGAAACCAGCAGGACGCCGAGCAGGTTGTCCAGCTGGAATTGCTCCTTGTAGGAGACCAGGCTGGACAGGAGGATGGCCGTGAACAGGAGCGGCCACAGCCGCGCAAATTTGGAGATGTAGAAGGAGGGCGGACTGAACGAATTTTCTTTCAGGGTGAACGTCATCAGGAATCCGGAGAGGACGATGAACCAGTCCACGCCCACGGAGCCCGCAACGGGCGACCAGCGCGCCCAGTGGAAGGCGCAGATCATCAGGCAGAGGATGATGCGGATTAATGAGATGCCTGTAATGAAGGAGGAAGGGGCGCTCATTGGAACTGGAGCATCAGCGGTCCGGCTTGTTTTTAATGCGGCTCCTGAGGTGGGCTTCTTCAAAAAGGCCCTCCATGTACAGCCCCACGGCCTGCGCTTTTCTGAGGCTTTGGGCTGCATTCCTCAGGGCCGGAAGCGCTTCTTCGTAGGAAGGGATACTTCCTTTTTTGAGGGGGGAGGCTTCCACAAGGTGCCATCCCCACCGGCTTTTAAGAAGCACCGGCTTGTTGTCGGGAATGTTTGCCAGCTCCAGGCCCAGGGTTTCCCGTGCGCGGGCGGGGCTGACCCAGCCAAGTTCCCCGCCTGCGGGCGCGGAACGCTCGTCCTCACTGAATTCCCTGGCAAGCCGGGAGAAGGTTTCCCCGCCTTGCAGGCGCGCCAGCAGCGTTTCCGCCGCCTGTTTGACCTGGCTTTCATCCTTGTGCAGGGTAGCCAGGAAGATGTGCCTGGTTTTCCGGAGGTCAGGGGTTTTAAGCTGGTCCCGGATCAAATCATAATAGGTTTTCAGGTCTTCGTCGGACGGCTCTGCCGCCTGGGCGGTCGCCCGGTAGAGCTGTTCCGTCTGCTTGAGCCGCGCCGCTATTTTTTCCTGGAATTGCTGCTGCGTGAATTTCTGGTCATGCAGGGTTTTCAGGTATTGTTCCGTGTTCCCGTCAAAGCGGGAACGGATTTGTTCCGCGGCGCGCGCGGCTTCCGCATTGCGGTTGGGAAGCTGAAGGTCGTTGACGCTGGTTTTCAGGCGCAGGAGGGAGGAGCCGATCAGATCGTACCTGGCCCGCGGAGCCAGGTCTCCGGCTACGTCCAGTTCATGGGTGAGCCTGATGCCTCCGTCCATGTCCAGCACGGGAGGCTGGCGCAGGAGCCGGAGTTCCGTAACCCTCCGGGAGAGCTGGTTGGCGGTGACGGGTTCGCCGTAAACTTCCGCAATCCGGGCGGAGTTGTCTCCGGGCGGTCCCGGCATCGGTTTCAGGTAGGCGTCCATCCTGCCGGCCAGGAAACCGTGCCAGAGAAACAAATCCCCCACCAGATAGAGCAGGAATGCTCCATAGATCACGAGCTTGAACGTGAATTTTCCAGTGGGGGACATGGGAGGGACAGGGAAGGAGCAAAGGGCCTAGTTTCCACCGCCGGAGTCTGCCAGACGGACGGATTCCGGGGGAAGGAAGTTGCGGAACCTCTTCTTTTCAATGCACTTCATGTAGGCTTCCTCCGGAGAGACGACGCCCTGCTGGAGTTTTTGCCAGATGGCGTCATCCATGAATTGCATGCCCATGGCCTTTCCGCCGACGATGACGTCAGGGATTTTCTGCGTGGCGCCTTCACGGATGATGGCCGCCACGGCGGGCGTGGCAAAGAGGATTTCATTGACGGCTACGCGTCCCGGCTTGTCGCTGCGCTTCATCAGGAGCTGCGCCACGACGCCGCGGAGGGAGCCCGCAAGCATGGTGCGCACCTGGGACTGCTGGTCGGACGGGAATACGTCAATGATACGGTCAATGGTTTTGCTGGCGTTGTTCGTGTGCAGGGTGCCGAATACCAGAAGGCCGGTTTCAGCCGCCGTGAGCGCCAGGGAGATGGTTTCCAGGTCGCGCATTTCACCCACCAGCACGATGTCGGAGTCTTCACGAAGGGAAGCCCGCAGGCCGTCTGCGAAGGAGGGTGTCTGGAGGGGCACTTCCCTCTGGGTGACGATGGATTTTTTATTGGGGTGAACGAATTCGATAGGTTCCTCCACCGTGATGATGTGCCGCGCCTGGTTGCTGTTGATGTAGTCAATGATGGCGGCCAGGGTGGTGGATTTACCGGAGCCCGTGGGCCCCGTGACCAGCACCAGCCCTGATCTCATGTGGGCGAATTCCTTGACGACCGTGGGCACGCCCAGTTCTTCCAGCGTGGCGATTTTTGTGGGAATGAGACGGAAGACGGCTCCCAGGCCGTGCTGCTGCCTGAAGTAGTTGCAGCGGAAACGGGAGGTTTCATCCATTTCATAGGCGAAGTCCAGATCCCCTTCTTCCAGGTATTTCTGGAAGGCCTGGGAGTCGCATATTTCCGCGAGAAGGTTTTTGAACGACTGGCCTTCCAGGTTTTCGTCGGAGATGGCGGAGATGGTCCCGTTGACGCGGATTTTCGGAGGCTGGCCTTCGCTGAGGTGAAGGTCGGAGCCGCCCGCTTCTACGAGGTATTTGAAGTATTGGTCGATAACAGCCATAACAGGAGTGTGTCAAAGTTAAAGGTTACTTGATTCCCAGGAAGGATTTCATGATGGTTTTGTCTTCCGCGCGGAAGATGCAGTCTTCCGTGGTGATGAGACCCGCCTGGTGCAGCGCCCGGAGGGAGTCGTCCATCAGGATCATGCCCTGGGCCTTCCCGGTCTGGATGCAGCCGGGAATCATGAATGTCTTTCCTTCGCGGATGCAGTTGGCGATGGCGGGTGTATTGACCAGCATTTCAATGGCCAGGGCGCGGCCGTTGCCGTCCGCCCTGGGAACGAGCTGCTGGGAGATGATGCCGCGCAGGGATTCACTGACCATGATGCGGATCTGGTCGCGCTGCTCCACCGGGAAGACGTCCAGCACGCGGTCCACCGTGCGGGCTGCGGACCCCGTGTGCAGGGTGCCGAGCACCAGGTGGCCGGTTTCAGCCGCCGTGAGCGCCAGGGAGATGGTTTCCAGGTCGCGCATTTCACCTACCATGATGACGTCCGGGTCTTCACGGAGGGCCCCGCGGAGGGCGCGCGCGAAGGATTCCGTGTGCTTGTGCACTTCACGCTGGTTGACGTGGCAGTTTTTGGAGGGAATCAGGTATTCGATGGGGTCTTCAAGCGTGATGATGTGGTCGTGGCGGTCCTGGTTGATGAAGTCCACGATGGAGGCCAGGGTGGTGGATTTACCGGAACCCACGGAACCCGTCACCAGAATGAGGCCGTTGGTGTAGCGGGTGAGGGGCACCACGTATTCCGTCGGCAGGCCGATTTCCTCCATGGTGCGCACCCGCGTGTTGATGATGCGGAAGCAGATGTCATAGCCCAGGCGCTGCTTGACCACGGAAGCGCGGTAGCGTCCGAAGTCGTTGGCATAGGCAAAGTCCACGTCCCCCTTTAATTGAAGGCGGTTCCATTCCGGGTCTTCCAGAAAGCCCCTCGCCAGAACTTCCGTGTCCTGGGGCGTGAGATTGGGCGCTTCCTCCCAGATGGGGAGAAGCTGGCCGAACCGGCGCCAGGTGGGGCGGCTGTTGACGGCAAGGTGGATATCGGAACAGTCAAAGTCCTGTCCAAGTTTAAGATATCCGTCGACGTGGGGCAAAATGTATTCGCTCATGTTGTGAATGCAGCAAACTGATAAAGCTACATACTAACGAAAACGGGGCTTTTTTGACCAGCAAAAAATGTTTGGGAAATGATTTCTGTGCAGGCGGCCCTGTGCCGTCCCGTGGCGGGGGAGGATTTTTGGAGAGAAGCCTTGAGGAAGGCTCGCAAAAGTTTATTTCCGGGAGCGGGAAAGAGCATTTATGTTTTTCTGCCGTTTCGGGAACCGGACCCTGAGGGATCGCGGTTTTTCACGGACTTTCCCGGCAGAGGCATACGTTTGGCATGGCGGAAGGAGCCGACAGCAATCCCGCTGCTGTTTTCATGGTTAAATGTGAAATGGCGGCATTGAGGACAAGTCTATGGAGCGGTTGCATTTTTGCCTCCGGGGGAAAGGTCGGGATATTGTTTTAAATGACTTTCTTCATCAATTTTTCCTGTTCCTCCGAACGGGGACACGGACGGAACATTTCCAAATTCCCCGCCGCCGCGATGACTGGGAAAGCCATGTTTCCGCCATGATGGTCGTCTTCCTATATTGGGGCCTCCCTTTCATGGCCAGGTAGCTTTTTTCCTGATTGCGCCCTGTTATTTTTGGCAGGAATTGTTTATGGCGGAAAGCGCTGGAAAGGGGAATTGAGCTGCCGATGCCTTTTTGGGGTCAGGCATGTCCTGGTCTCCTGTTTCATTCCAATATCGCCGCATGGACCATGCCGAAATGCCTGTCCAGCCTGGCGAGGTACGTATGAACAAAGGGGCGTTGTTTTCTTTGGCGGCAGGTCGTTATTTTATGAGGTATCGCGGCCGTCTGCATGAAGAGTTGTGCTGCAGGGGGGACGATATTCCCGGAACGGCGCCCATCTGACGCCGCAGAGATATGAAGACATTTCTCCCGCAACAGCGGAATTCCTGAGTTCTTTTTTAAAGCAGCGGCTTGAAAAGGCAGCGCCGCATCGGCCGGAAAATCCTGTTACTTGAACAGGTTGAAGAATTTCTTGCCTGCCAGGTCGAAGCCCATTTTTTTCAGGGACGGGAAGGCGAGGGTTACCAGGATTTCAATGATGAAACGGAAGATAGGGGAATTGATCCAGCTTCCGTAAACATGCGGACGCGGGGGCGCCGGATGGCTTTTTTTCCCCGTAAACATGCGGATGAGCAGAATGCCTCCCACCGTGCCGACAATGGAGCCGATCACAGGCAGGGACATGGCCTTTTTTTTCAGCTTCCGGAAGTGGTCGGCCTGCTGCTGCGTCTTCTGGACCAGGGTATCCGTCTCATTGACGATATCCAGCCGGGAGGAAGCCACCCGCATCAGGAGTGCGAGCTTTTCTTGAGAGCCATTTGCAGACATGATAAATCCGTTTTAAGTTCTTCCGCCGTCGCCGGGGCGATGGGCGTTACATGGGTTCGGCTGAAAAGGATGAGGGCCACGGCAGCCGCCACCAGATGGATGCCGGTGGTTACGGCAAGTCCGGCAATGATTCCCCAGAAGTGGGCCATGACCATGGTCAGGAAGCACCACAGGAACAGATAGCCGAAGACGGCCATAAAGGCGCCCAGCAGGAGCAGGGCCATTTTTCTGCCCAGCCTTTTGGACGCTTCCTCCAGTTCCAGCTTGAGCAGCGCGGCCAGGGCTTCCACATGGTCAAGCGCCGCCGCTCCGGTTTCCCGGAGGGACCGGACCATGGCCGCTCCTTCTTCCTTTTCCTCCACAATGGGGGCGACGAAGGTGCGTTTGAGTTTGTCAATCAGTCCCATGGCTCGGTTTGAAGGGGTGAGGGCGCCATGCGCTTGACGCGCATGGCGCGGAATGAGGGTTAACGGCGGCGGATGAGCATGCCGATCAGAAGGCCCACGCCCATGGCGATCAGCACGGACTGGGTGGGTTTTTCCTTCACGTATTCTTCGCCCGCTTCATGGAACTTCTTGGCCTTGTCACGGATGACTTCTCCTTTTTCCTGGGCGTAGTCACGGATGGTGCTGGCCTGTTCCGTAGCCGCCTTGCGGATTTGGTTTACTTTGGCCGCGGCGAAGGCCCTGGCCTGTTGAAATCTGGTTACGGCAAGCTCGCGGGCGGAAGGGCAGGAGCAGGCGGTGTCGTTTGCTGCTGCGGTCGGTTCAAGTTCGGTTTGGTTGTCTTGCATGGTTGATTAGAGTGTTAAGGGTTGGTTCCTGTTGAAAAACATGTCGGCTTACATGTTTTCGCCTCTCACATTGGGAATTATTTAGCACGCTTCCCTCTATTGGCAAGTGTGTAAAGCGGCTTCACCCGGAATTGTGCGCGTTCCTCAGCGGCGGCTTCCTGAAAAACCGCCGCGGGGGTCTGGTTTGGCCTGGGGCTCGTTCGGGTTCCGGTACCGCAGGATTCCGTAGTCCCTCAGGTTACGGATGAATTCCTGGGCATTGGCGCGGAAGCGCGCATCGTACATGAGCAGCCCCAGGAAGCCCTGGTTTTTCCGGGCGTCCGCCGTGACGGAGGCGATTTGCTCGGAAGCCTTGCGCAGGGCGGTCAGCGTGGGGGGGATTTCCTTGATGGCGGGGTCCAGGCTGTTGAGCTTTTCTTCCGCTCCGGCGATGATTCTGCGGGCGTCACTGACGGTGTCTTTCATGGCCGCCATTGTCGCGGGGAGCTGTTCGCCCGCTTTGTTCATTTGAGCCAGCACGCTGTTGAGGTGCCGGAGGTTTTCCCGGCTCAGGATGCCTTCATTGATCAGCTTGGTGGTCTGGGCAAGCCCTTTGGCCGCTTCCCCGATGTTGAGAATGGCCTCGTCAATGTTGTCCGAATTTTTTTCAATCTGCTTGAGGATTTTCAGTATTTCCTCCGTGGCGCCCACGGCGTTATTCTTGATCTTGCTGAAGTCGCTTTCAGGCTGCCCGATGATGGTGGCATGGGGCGGGATGTATTCGTGCGTGGGGCGTGCCGGGGGAACGATGTCGATGTACTTGTCTCCCAGGATGTTCTGCATGTCCACGCGGAAGACGGAGCCTTCCTGGATTTTCACGTCGCTCAGGATGCTGGCTTCCAGCATGACTTCATTGCCGGAGGGCAGGAGTTCGGGCGCCTTGGTGACCTTTCCCACCGTAACGCCGCCCAGGCGGAGCTGGGAGTCCTTGATGAGGCCCGCCGCGTCCTTGAAAATGATGTTGATGGGGTAGGTTTGCTCCTTGGAGGTCTTGATGTTGCCGAACCCCAGGATGACGCCGATGATCATCAGGATTCCGGCAATCAGGAAGATGCCCACCCAGGTTTCCGGCTTAAGTTTCTGCTTCATGGCTCTGTGGTAAGATGGTTATTGTTTCCGTTCACGTTCCGCCCGTTCCAGCAGAACCCGTTGAAAGTTTTCATGCCTGCCGGTCAGGGAGGCCCAGTCTTCCCCGGAATCCCCGTATAGGAACCTTTGCAGGTTTTCATCCCTGGAATGCAGCAGTTCCTCCGGGGTTCCCGTCCAGTAAACTTCCCCGTTCCTGAGATAGACGATTTTGTCCGCAATGCGGATCACGCTGGGCATGTCATGGGAGACGATGACGGTCGTGATTCCCTTGTCCTTGCAGATTTGCCGGATGAGGAAGCTGATGCTGTCCGTGACAATGGGGTCCAGGCCTGCGGTGGGCTCGTCATACAGCAGGCATTCCGGCGTGGTGACGATGGCCCTGGCTACGGCTACGCGCTTGATCATGCCTCCGGAGAGGCTGGCCGGCATTTTTTCCTGCTTTGCCCCAGCAGGTCCACGGAGTCCAGGGCGGCGGAGATGCGCGCGTCCAGCTCCTTTTCATTCCGGATTCCTTCCTCGCGCGCGGGAAGGCGACGTTTTCCCCTACGCTGAGGGAGTCGAAGAGTGCCCCCTGCTGGAACATGAAGCCTATTTTACCGCGGATTTGCTTCTTGATTTTTTCCGGCGCTCCGCTGATGCGCCTGCCGTCTATTTCCACATAGCCGTCCAGCGGGTCCATCAGGCCGTCCAGATGTTTCAGGATGACGCTTTTTCCGGCTCCTGACCCGCCGATCAGAGCCATCAGCTCTCCCTTTCCCACGTCAAAGCTCACGCCTTTCAGCACTTCCTGGGTGCCGAAGCTTTGCTTGAGCTGGTGGACGCGGATGAATGGCTGCATGGCGGCGCGGAAGGGTTATCTCATGAATCCCATGGGGAAGATGGAATTGAGAATCATGGTCAGAATGAAGTTGGCGATGAGCAGGGCCACGGAGGCATACACCATGGCCTGCATGGTGGATTTGCCGACGCCAACGGCTCCGTTCGTGGTGTTCAGGCCTTCCCGGCAGGAGATGGTGGAGATGATGAGGCCGAAGACCAGGGCTTTGACCAGGGCCACGGTGATGTCCCCCATGGTGACGAATTTGCTCATGAAGTGCATCCAGTAAGCCTGGTCCACGTTAAAGGAGGTGATACTGACGATGTAGGCGGAGGCGATGCCCACCAGCACGGCTTCCATCATCAGGATAGGCATGGAAATGAGCATGGCCTGGATGCGGGGCTTCACCAGGTAGTCCACCGGGTCCACGTTCATGGAGTTAAGGGCGTCTACCTGTTCCGTGACTTTCATGGTCCCGATTTCCGCTGCCATGGCGGACCCGACGCGGCCCGCAAGCATCAGCCCGGTAATGACGGGCCCCAGTTCCCGGAACATGCCCACGGCGACGACGGCGCCCCCCATGGTTTCCATCCTCACCGTCTGGAGCTGGAACAGGGTCTGGGCTTCCAGCACGGCTCCGGTGAACGCGCCGGTGATGATGACCACCGGCTGGGACTGCACCCCGATTTTTGCAATTTGCTCCACAAGAACGCGCATCCGGAATTTGCCGGACCACATGCATGCGGCCACTTGGTAAAGCAGCAATCCGATTGACCCCAGGCGGTCAACCAGCCTTAGAGCGGCGCGGCCGATCATGGTGGCTACATAGAATTGCATGGCTTCTACTAATCACTTCTTCCACTTCAAGAGCAAGCGCAATGTACGCCACGGGAAGAAAAGCAACGCGCCGCGTCAATCCGTCAGCCGGTGGACGTAAGGCGTTTCCGGTGCACCGGGAATGGAGCGCAGCGTGAGGCGCGGCGGCAGTTTCCGGCGCATCCATTCGGAGGCGCGGGCCCGGCGCTGCCAGCGGCGGATTTCAAGCTCCGATTCCGGGAAGAGGCCTGCCAGCGGCGTGGCGGATTCATGCGCGCGGTGCAGACGGATGAGGAGGCTGTCGCGCATGGCCGCATCCGGCGCGGGAGAAAGGAAGCCGGGGAACAGGTCCGCCAGTTCCGTTTCATATAAATCCCCCAGCGGCATGAAGTCAGCGGCCAGGGCCGGCGGAAGGAGGCGGGGAGCGGTCATGATGTCCGTTCCGGTCAGGGCGGAAAGCAGCAGGGCACCTTCCTCCTGGGCCCATTGGCGCATGAGCCATGCGGCCGTGAACAGGTCATCCGGTCCTCCGGCCGCAGCATCTGCAGGGAGAGGCAGCATCCGGGCCTGAATGCCCAGCTTGTCCGCACAGGTTTGCGCCCGGGCAGTGTCCTGTTCCGGAATGCCGGGGAGGCGGGGGATGAAGCCCGTCAAGGGCAGGGAAGGCAGTTCCTCTTTTAACAGTTGAGCCAGCAGGAGGGATGCGGAGCTTTCCAGCAGGTTCAGGCAGGCGGCGCCATGCCCGCTTTTCAGGATGAAGTCCGCCGTGCCTTTCCGGAGGGCGTGCCGGAGCTGTTCTTCCGGAGCGGGAAGCGGAGAAGACGCCTCCATGGAATTTTCCGGAGAAATGACGGCGGAATCCCGTTCAAAAAGACGCAGCCGTTTGAGGAGAATCCCGTGGGCGGACCATGCGGAAGACGCGCCGGGTAACAGAAACGGGCCTTCTCCCCCGGCCAGGCGGGCGGTGAGGACCGGCAGCCCTGTTTCCCGCGCCAGCCGGCAGGCTTCCTCCTCATCCTGCTCCAGCAGTCCTTCATGCCACGCGCCGGAATGGGTGCGGAGCAAGAGGCGGGGTACGGAAGAAGAGGCAGGGGAAGATTCCGGCCATGAAATGATGGAAAAACCCGCTTCATCCGCCGTCCGGCAGATGCCGAAAACGGGAACGGCCACCGTTCCGTGTGCGGCTGGGGAAATAACGGCTTGCCGTGGAAAGGAAAGGCCGTTCCGGAGCATGTGGAAGCGGCTGCCGTCCGCGTCCGCCGCTGCCAGCAGCAGGGGGACGTCCGCTATTTCCCGGGCCAGGTAGGCCAGGGCCGCCTTGTGCTGGGACTGGAAACCGCTGCGCAGGGCCAGTTCCCCGGTGTGCGCGCCACTGAGGGCCAGCGGCGGACAAAGAACGAGCTCCGCCCCGCCGTCCACGCAGGAACGGTACAGTTCCACGATGGTTCTGAGGTTCCTGGGGAAATGGCCGGGGATGGTCTCCGGCTGGATTAATCCTGTCTTCAGCATGCGCCGGCAGGGTAGACCATTCCGGGGAGGCGGGCAAGCCGGGATGCCCGGCGGCTTTCCCTCCGGGCGTTTCCTGAGGAGTTTTTATCGCAAGGAGCTTGTCATCCGCGGTCTTCATGGTATGATCTACACCGATTGCGCGCCGTCCGTTCCCGGGCGCATCAATCCGGAATTACTTATGAGGAAACAGTCAACAGAGGGGCAGGAATCCTCCATCCAGCGTGCCGTAGCATTATGGCGCGAATATCTTCTCCCTTATAAGGGCACGCTGGTGTGGGCTGTGATCGGCGGCATGGTGGCCGCTGTTTCCAGCGGCTTCGGCATACCGGTGATTTTGCAGGAAATGTTTCCCGTGATCTTTGACGGGAAGCCGCTGCCCCCGTGGGCGGAGCGCGTGCTCCTTTGGTACGTGAGTCCGGAAAACCTGCCCTGGGTGACGGTGTGGGCCACGGCGGCCATGCTCCCGATGGTAGTGGTGGTGCGCGGCCTCTCCTCCTTCGTCAATGTCTACCTGCTTTCCAAAATAGGGCTGGGCGTGCTGGAAACGCTGCGGCTCAAGGTGTACAGAAAATACCAGGATTTGTCCCTGGCCTTTCACGACCGTCAGCAGAAGGGAGACCTGCTGAGCCGCCTGATGCAGGACACGCAGTTCCTGCAGGGCGGCCTGGTGCAGATTGCCAATGACCTGATTATCCAGCCCCTGACCCTCCTGGCCGCGCTGGGATTCCTGATTTACAGGGCCTCCGTCAGCCAGCAGTTCCTTATTTTGCTGGCGAACATGCTTCTGGTGGGCGTTTGCGTGATTCCCATCCGCTATATCGGCAAGAAAATGCTCGCCCGCGCCCGCGTGGTGCAGTCCAGCCAGGGGGATCTTTCCTCCACGCTTCAGGAAAACTTTTCCTCCCAGCGGGACATCCGGGCCTTTGAACTGGAAGAGCAGCAGACAAGTCTGTTCAGGAACAGGATTCACCGTTACATCCAGGCTTCCATCAGTGCGGTCAGGTGGCAGAGCCTGCTGACGCCTTTGATTGAATTCGTCAGCGCCATCGCCATGGCGGCCACTCTCTTTGTCGGCAACATGAACGGCATGAACATGGGGGACTTCGCCGCGCTGGCTACGGCCATGTACCTTTGCTATGAACCGGTCAAGAAGCTGGGGGCGGTCCACAACAAGGCGGAAACCCTGAATGCCGGGCTGGAGCGCATCAACCATGTGCTGGACGCTCCGGACGACGTTCCGGAACCGGAAAACCCGAAGAGTCCGGAAGCCTGGAAGGGGGAAGTGGAGTTCAGCAATGTGTGCTTCGGCTACCAGCAGGACGCCCCCGTCATGAAGAACATTGACATCCGCATCCCGGCTGGCCAGGTGGTGGCCCTGGTAGGCCCCAGCGGCGCCGGGAAAACGACCTTCATCAATTTGCTGTGCCGTTTTTACGACGTACTTTCCGGCAGCGTGAAGGTGGACGGCATCGACGTGCGGGAGATGGCCAAGAAGGACCTGCTTTCCCATATCGCGCTGGTTTCCCAGTATCCCGTGCTGTTCCGCGGATCCGTGGCGGACAATATCCGCATCGGCCGTCCGGACGCTTCCAACGCGGAGGTGGAGGAAGCCGGGCGCATGTCCGCCGTGGACAGCTTCATCAATGAGACGGGGGAAGGCTATTCCCGCATGATCGGAGAAATGGGGGAAGGGCTTTCCGGCGGCCAGCGGCAGCGCGTTTCCCTGGCGAGGGCCTTTCTGAAAAACGCGCCTATCCTGGTGCTGGATGAAGCCACGGCTTCCCTGGACATGAAGAGCGAGGAACTCATCCAGAAGGAGATTGAAAAGCTTGCTTCCGGACGCACGGCCTTCATCATTGCCCACCGGTTCAGCACCATCCGGATGGCGGACCGAATTCTGGTTCTGGAAAAAGGGAGCGTCATTGCGGATGGCACGCATGAGGAGCTGATGGCCTCCTCCCCCCTGTACAGGGAACTTTACAACAAGCAGCAGATGGTTGCGGAAGAGGAAGGAGGCGCTTCATGTTAAGACAGTTTTTTGAGTACGCGCGGTATTTGAAGCCGGTGATGAAGCTGTTCATCGCCGCGCTGGCCGCCGGGGCGCTGGCCGCCGCCGCCAGCGGTTTCGGCTTCCCGCTGATGATTGCCAAGGTGTTCCCGGTGGTGTTTGACAATACGCAGATTCCCCCGGAGCTTCAGAACATCATCGCCCATCTGGTGGCCCCGGAGCACATGCACACCGCTGTGCTCGTGGCCGTATGTTCCCTGCTGCCGCTGGTTTTTGCCATCCGGGGCATAGGCACGTTCTTCAATGTGTACTGGATCAGCATCGTCAGCATGAAGGTGCTGGAGGAAATCAGGCTGGATGCCTTTTCCAAACTGCAAACGCTGCCCCTCTCCTTCATTGACCGCCAGAAACGGGGGGACCTGATCAGCCGCCTCATTAATGACGCGGCCAACGTGCAGGGAGGCTTGGTAATAGCGGCCAATGACATCATCAAACAGCCCCTTACCCTGCTGACCGCACTCGCCTTCCTGGTGTACAAGGTCTTTGTTGACCCGAACACGGCGGTGGTGCTGATGAATCTGGGGCTGGTTGTGCTGGCGATATGGCCCATCCGCTTCTTTGGCCGCCGCGTGATGAAGAAGGCCAAGCAGGCGCAGGACGAGCTGGGCAATATCACGGCCGCCGCCCAGGAAAACCTGGCGGCCCAGCGTGAAATCCGTTCCTACGGCATGCAGGAACAGCAGGTGGGGCTTTTCCTGGGGCTGATCCAACGCTTCTTCAAGATCAATCTGAGAACGGTGAAGTACAGGCACTTCCTGGTGCCGGTGCTGGAAATGGTGACGGCGCTGGGCCTGGGCATTCTGCTGGTGAGGGGCCATGAAATGGGAATCACCAAGGCTGACTTCACGGCCCTGGCCGCGGCCCTGTTCATGTGTTACGACCCCCTCAAGCGCCTGGGCGTGACGCTGACCAACCTGAAAAGCGCGCATGCCTCCCTGGAACGCATCAACTACCTGCTGAAGGAGCCGGACACCATGCCGGAAGCCGCCAATCCCGTTCCCCTGGGGCGAGCCTCCGGGCGTTTGGACTATGACGGCGTTTCCTTCTCCTACGACGGCGCACGCAAGGTGCTGGACGGCATTGACGTTCATATCAGCCCCGGGGAAGTGGTGGGCCTGGTAGGCCCCAGCGGCGCCGGGAAAACCACGTTTGCCAGCCTTCTGCCCAGATTTTACGACGTCAGTTCCGGCACCCTGCGCATGGACGGCGTGGATGTGAGAGACGCCTCCCTGCACGATGTGCGCAAGAACATTGCCTTCGTTTCCCAGCATCCCGTGCTCTTCCACGGCACCATCATGGAAAACATCCGGCTGGGGCGGCAGGACGCCACGGATGAGGAAGTGATGGCGGCGGCGCGCGCCGCCGCCGCAGACGGCTTCATCATGGGGATGCCGGACGGCTACCAGACCATGCTTGGCGACGGAGGCAGCGGCCTGTCCGGCGGCCAGCGCCAGCGCGTGGCGATTGCCCGCGCCTTCCTGAAAGACGCCCCCGTCCTGATTCTGGATGAAGCCACCGCCTCCCTGGACGCGGAAAGCGAGGCCCAGATCCAGCAGGAGCTGGACCGCCTGGTGGAGGGAAGGACGGCTCTCATCGTAGCCCACCGCTTCAGCTCCATCCGCGTGGCGACGCGCATTCTGGTGTTTGAGGGCGGCCGCATCATCGGGGACGGCACTCATGCGGAACTTTATGCCTCCTGCCCGCTGTACCGGGAATTGTATGACCGCCAGTCCCTCTAGGTGAAAGGGGGGGACGGAGACGGAAGGCTTTTCCCGCGCCCGTGCCGGAGCGCACATGGCGGTTTTTCTCAGGCCATGGTGGAAAGAGCTATTGTCAAACAAGGGTCATGATGTACTATTCCGCCAGCATGAATACACTGGATGAATCCCTGACGAATGCCGTTAAAGAGGGGGAGCTTTTGGAGTCTTCCCTGACCAATATCCGCCTTCTGCTGGCCGGAACCAAATCCCCCGTAGCGCGTGAGGCCGTAGAGGAACTGGCTGCCGCCGGGGAGTGGCAGGAATTGAATGACCGTTTTTACAAGACCCTGGCCTTCGGTACGGGGGGGCTGCGCGGCCGCACCATCGGCAGCATCGTGACCCGGGCGGAGCAGGGGAGCGGCGGCGTGAACGGCCGCCCGGAATATCCCTGCGTGGGAACCGCCTGCATGAACTACTTCAATGTGGGGCGAGCGATGCGCGGCCTGATCATTTACGTGAAAAAGCATGTGGAGGCCACGGACCCGGGCAGGAAGCCCCGGCTGGTCATCGGCCATGACACGCGCCACTTCTCCCGTGACTTCGCCGAATTCTGCGCGAAAATCGGCACGGACCTGGGCTGTGACATTTACCTGTTCGACAGCCCCCGGGCCACCCCTGAAGTTTCCTTCGCCATCCGTGAACTCAATGCGGATTCCGGCGTGGTGCTGACCGCCAGCCACAACCCCTCCCACGACAACGGCTTCAAGGCCTATTTCAACGACGGCGCCCAACTGGTGCCTCCGCATGACAAGGCCGTGATTGAGGAAGTGAACTCCCTGACCTCTGAGGAATATGAACCGCTGCCGGAAGACCGGCGCGGCACCCTTCACGTGCTGGACGCCTCCTTTGACCGCGTTTACATGGACCGCCTGAAAACCGTGCTGCTCCGTCCGGAGCTCTTCAGCAAGGGCGGCGCCAAAATCGTTTACTCCAACCTCCACGGCACGGGCGGCCATATCATCGTTCCCCTGCTGAAGGAACTGGGCTGCAACGTGCAGACCGTGGCGGCGCAGGACGTGCAGGACGGCCGCTTCCCGACGGTGGCCTCTCCCAACCCGGAAAACCCGCCGGCCCTGGCCCTGGCCATTGAGCAGGCGGACGCTTCCGGCGCGGACATCGTCATCGCCACGGACCCGGACGCGGACCGCATGGGTGTGGCCGTTCGTGGGGAAGATGGGAAAATGCACCTGCTGACCGGCAACCAGATCGGCTCCCTGCTGGCGTGGTACCGCTGCATGAGCATGTCCGGGCTGGGCATCATCAATGACTCCAACCGTTCCCGCGCCGTGATGGTGAAAACCTTTGTGACGACGGGCCTTCAGGACGCCATCGGCCACCACTTCGGCTATGAAGTGGTCAACGTGCTCACGGGCTTCAAGTACATCGCCCAGAAGCTCGGCAAATATGAAGAAGCCATTCCTGCGGAAAAGCGGGAAGGCTACCGGAAGATGAGCGAGGAACAGACGCGCGCCCTGCGCCTGGAATACAGCCGCTACTTTGTCTTCGGCGGGGAGGAAAGCTACGGCTACCTGGCCCAGGACTTCGTGCGCGACAAGGACGCCAACTCCGCCGCCATCATCTTTGCGGAGCTGGCCGCCTATGCGGAAAGCGTCGGCAAGAGCCTGCTGGAGCTGCTTCATGAACTCTTTGAACAATTCGGCGTGTACCTGGAAATGGGCAAATCCCTGGTCATGGAAGGCGCGGACGGCGCGGCAAAAATAGCCGCCCTCTCCGCCTCCTATTCCGCCAATCCTCCTACGGAACTGGACGGCGTGGCCGTCAGCGGCATCCGGGACTTTTCCAAGGGTGACATGGTGGATGCGGAGGGCGACCCCATTCCGGCGGAAAAAATGATCTTTGTGGATATGGCGGACGGCAGCAGCTTTGCGGTGCGCCCCTCCGGAACGGAACCCAAGATCAAGTACTACCTCTTCGGCCACGGGAAACCGGGCGCTCCGGTGAAGAAAGCCCTGCCGGCGGTCCAGGCCTCCCTGGACTCCCTGTGGGCTGCCGTGGAGAAGGACGCCCTCGCCCGTTCCAACGGCTAAATGTTGTTGATTTCTTTCCCCCGTCTACCATGTAATGTGGACGGGGGAAATTTATTTTCTTGCCAAGGAGGCCGGAATTCCGCAGTTTATAATTCTTATGACATTTGCGGTCCACAAAACTCTCTCCGTGGCCGGTGCCCTTTTGGCCGGTCTTCTTCTCTCCTCCTGCTCCTCCACCTCCCAACAAGTCGAAGCTCCGGCACGGCTCCCCGCCTACCACTTTGTACCGGGAAAAACGGCCGTGCTTTGCACAACGGGAAGGCCATTCCCCCAGGAACCCCCGCAGGTCAAGCGCGCCATTGCGGCCGCCAATTCCCTGGTCAACAAGCCCTACCGCCTGGGCGGCGGCCACAGGAAACACTATGACTCCCACTATGACTGCTCCGGCAGCACCTCCTTTGTACTGAAGGAAGCCGGCCTGCTCACTTCCACCCGCCATTCCAAGCTGTTCCTGAACTACGGGCAGAAAGGCGCCGGGGACTGGATTTCCGTCTATGCCAAGAACGGGCACGTATTCATGGTCATCTGCGGCCTCCGGTTTGACACCACCGGAAGCGGCCGCCGCGGCGAAGGCCCCCGCTGGAGGGTGGACGGCCGCAATGCCCGGAACTTCCTGGTGCGCCACCCCACGGGTCTCTGATCCGGGCCTGCGCGACGGAAAACCGCGTTTTTTGCGTATGTTCGCGCAGGCTTTCTTGAACAATGGAAAGTAATGTGCTATCAGGTGCGAGGACGTTGATAGTTCCTTGACTTTCATGGCTAAGACAAAAATTCACGTAGGGCTTGAGATAGGGACAAGCAAGACTTGCATGGTTGTGGGCGAAGTGAAGCCCGACGCAACCGTGACGATCATCGGCGTGGGTGAGGTTCCTAGCGAGGGCGTGGTCCGCGGCGAGATTGAAGACACCTCCAAGGTCATCCAGTGCATTTACGATGCCTGGAACATGGCCCAGGACCATGCGGACGTGGATATCATGACCGTCTATCTGTCCGTAACCGGAGCCCACATCGTGGGGCAGAACAACCGCGGAACCTTCCGCCTGCCTCCGGATGAAAGCATCATTTCCCAGGAGCACATGGACGAGGTGACGGAAATCGCCCGTGACATTGCCCTGGGGCCGGAACAATTCGTCCTGCACCGCGTGCCCGGCCTTTTCTCCGTGGACGGGCAGGAAAACCTGACCAATCCAGCCGGGCTGACCGGCAGGACCCTGGACATCGACTGCCATATCATCCACGGCATCAAATCCCGCATCACCAACTCCTTCCGCTGTGTGCGGGAAGTTCCCCTGGACATCGCGGACGTGGTCTTTGCCCCGATTGCCACGGCCCAATTCGTGCTCAACAGGCAGGTCAAGCAGGCGGGAGCCCTCCTCATAGACATGGGGGCGGGCACTACGGATTACGTTCTCTACCTGGACGGCCAGCTCGTGGCCTCCGGATGCGTGCCCCTGGGCGGCGACCACATTTCCAATGACATCACGCTGATGACCGGCATTCCGCTGGCACAGGCGGAACTGCTCAAGAAAACGGAGGGGGATGCCAACAGCTTTTCCGGAAAGACCAATGAAATGGTGCGCGTGCGCGGGGAAGGAAACATGAAGGATGCCGCCATTGAGCGCAACGTGCTGAATGAAATCATCCGTTCCCGCCTGCTGGAAATCTTCAATCTGGTCAAATCCTCCCTGCCCAAGGACACCTTCAAGGGCAACCGCTGCCACGGCGTCTACCTGTGCGGGGGCGCCAGCCTGATGCGCGGCGTGGGGGAACTGGCCTCCCACGTGTTCGGCGTGGCGATCAGCCGTCCCACGCTGGTCAAAAACGGAGCGCCTTCCTATCTGGATGACCCGCGTTACTGTACGGCCATCGGGCTGATACGGTATGCCCAGATTCTGGATGCCGAACTGCCGCAGCAGCGGAGCTGGCTGGGGCGCGTGCTGGGCCTCTTCGGCAGGAAGAACTCCTGATCAATCTCTACCCCAATTAAAAACCATGCTGGAATTTTCTCCCCAGGACCCGTCCGGGCTATCCGGAAAAATCTGCCTGTGCGGCATTGGAGCCGCAGGCGCCAAGGTGATGGAGGAAGTTCTGCTGCTGGCTCCGCAGGCGGCTTCCGTGTGCGCCATGAATCTGGATGCCCGTTTGCTGAACGCCTCCGCCGTTCCGTGCAAGGTCCATCTGGGGGCCAGGCTTACCCGGGGGCTCGGCTCCGGCGGGGATGCCTCCGTGGGGGCACAGGCCGCCTGTGAAAGTGAATCCTCCATCCTCCGGGCTCTGGAAGGCAGTGCGCTGACCGTCCTCGCCGCCGGGCTGGGAGGCGGAACAGGCTCCGGCGTGGCGCCGGAGGTGGCGCGGCTGGCCAAGGAGCAGGGCTCCTACGTCGTCAGCGTCGTCATCCGCCCCTTCCGGTTTGAAGGGGACCGCCGCGCCGCCCAGGCGGACGAGGCGCTGTCCCGGCTGGCCCTGTATTCCGACATGGTGCTGCGGTTTGACAATGACGCCATGGAAAGCCTGATTGATCCCGACAAGGGAGTGTTGGAAGCCTTTTCCGTGGTCAATGCCCTCATTGCCCGCGCCGTGCTCATCGTGCCCTCCCTTCTCAACTCTTCCGGAAGCCTGCTCCGCGTGGGGCTGGATGACCTGCTCCGCGTGGCCGGAACGGGGAAGGGAATTTGCTCCTTCGGCGTAGGGGAAGCGTCCGCGGACGTTTCCACGGCGGACATGCTGGACCAGGTCCGGCACTCTCCCCTTTTCCTGGAAAAACGGTTGGGGGAAGTGGACGACGTTCTGGTGCTGGTGCGCGGCGGCAATTCCCTGACCCTGAAACGCCTGGAAGCGCTGGCTGGCGGAGTGGCGGAAATCCTGGGGAGCGGCGTGCGCCTCCATATCGGCGCTTCCGTGGCGGAACAGCCGGAAGACCGCCTGTCCCTGACCGTGCTGGGCGTTGTGCCCGTGAATGAACCGGAAATTTCTCCTGCACCCGTTTTCCGTAGGGAACCGGAGCTCCAGACAGTTCTTGTGCCGGAGGAAGAACCCTTCATCGGGGATGGGAAAACCATCATTCAGCCTGTGGCTCCCGCCGTGGTTCCCGAACCGGAACGGCGTCCGGAGCCGGAACCTCCCGTTTCCATTCCCTCCGTCAGAAGGGATGACCATGAACTGGAAGAGGAACTGGTGCCTGTAAGGCCTGTTCCCTCCGTGCCGGACGTGGAGGAAACGTTCCCGGAACCCGCGCCTGCAGCGCAGGAACCCGGAGCGGATGCGGAACAGGAATTGGACCCGGTTCCCGACATCAAGGAACTGGAAGAAGGAACTCCCCCGGAAGAAGGAGAGGAAGAGCGCGCGGGACACGGACTCTTTGCCCATGTACGCCCCCTCATTCTGGACGGGGAAGACCTGGACCTGCCCCCGGCGCTGCGGAAGAAGAAACCGGATCCGAGCTGATGCCGTCTCCCCGTACGTCCAGGGTATGGTTTTGGGCGCTGGTTGCAGCCGCCCTGCTGTATGTGGCGTTGCTTAGCTGGTGGAGCCCCTTCACCTCAGACACGTACCATCACGCCCTGACGGGCATGGAACACCGTTTCTCCCTCAGCCTGGTCTGGGAACGCTGCGTGGCCTCCTACATGAGCTGGAACCCCAGAATCGGGGAATACCTGGCCTTTGCCGTGGCGACGGCGGGCAAATGGCTCTTCATTCTGCTCAACCCCTTTGTACAGGTCTGCCTCGCGCTGATGATGTTCTATCTGGCCTCCGGGCGCAGGGTAGACCCCCGTTCCTGGCCGGACGTGCGGCTCTTCGGATTGGTGCTTCTCCTGCTCTTCACCTGTACGGCCCGGCCCGGCGTCACGATTTACTGGCTCTCCGGCGCTACCAACTATTCCTGGGGAGCCGCCCTCTGGCTCGGTTTCCTGTGCCTGTACCGGGGATTGCTGGAAAATCGGGAAAACGGGGAAAAAGGAAAGCCTGCTAAAAAGGGTTTCGGGCAGTGGGCTGGCGTAGTGGCACTGGGATTTTTGGCAGGCATGACTAATGAAAACAACATTCCGGGAACCTGGCTTCTGCTGGGAGCCTTGTTTGTCTTCGTCCGCCTGGTCCGGAAGGAAAAACTTCCCTTGTGGTTTTATGCGGGCGTTGCGGCGCAGGTAGCAGGTTCTCTGTGCATGTTGCTTGCGCCCGGCCTCTCTGCGCGGATGCACTCCGCCACTCCCGGCTGCGCGGAACCCCTCTCCGGCGTTTGGGACAGATGGGAAGCGGTCCCCGCGCTCCTGCTCCGGATGCATGAATACCTGGCCCTTCCCCTGCTGCTGGGTGCGGTGGCTGCCTGGATGCTGTGGAGAAGTTTCCGCAGGAACCGGAATGCCTTCCGGCCATGGAAAATTTTCATCGGAATAGCGGCAGCATACATTCTGACGGCGTATGCCATGGCTCTTTCCTTTGCCGCCGCCGTCGTTCCGGCGGACCATGCCATGTTCTCCGCCACCCTGCTGTTCGGCATTGGCGTTTTGGCTCTTCTCCGTGTGTGGTACGGCATTCCCGCCGCGGAGCCCCGTCCGCGGATGACTGTGGCCGTTTTTCTGGCGCTGTCCGGAATATGCGTTCTTTCCACCCTTCACGATCACCTGCTTCTGTTCCGGCAGCATGAAAAGCGCGTCCGCCTGATTCTGGAACAGAAAAAGGCCGGTTTTCGGGAAATTGTGGTTCCTCCCCTCGTTCCACCCTCCCCGTGGTGCTCCTTCATCTTCTGGGTGGACCTGTCGCAAAACCCGGAAGACTATGTCAACCGGGGCGCGGCTGTGTATTATGGAGTTAGGAAAATTTTTATTGAAAAATTAGAAAATTAAATAATAATAAAGAATATGAAATATTTTCTTGGTTCATCAGCAATTCAAAAATTGTGGGAATATGGGATGATATTTCTGCTGTGCGTGCTCTGTATCAATGTTCCTCTTCATGCAGAAGATGAGGAGGAATGCTGGAATGATTCTTTGTTGAAGATTATAACAAAAACAGAACAGCCTTCTGCGGAATTCGTCCTGAATATTCACCGGGATGAAGAAAAGGCTTATGAAAGAAAAGAGGTCGGAATTGGAGAAAGATTCAAGTTGATATTATCAGGCAAGCTTGTCGAGGGGCAAAATGCCCAGAACGTAAAAAATATTAAGTGGCACCTTCTAAGTGGCCAAGAGTATTTGAAAGAATGGCCAAAAAATACTGATGGAAGGTCAACCTTGAATGTAGAAGCAAAAAAAGAATTTCTGAAAGATTCATTAGATGAAAAAGGGAAAAAGAAAGACGGTAAGGTTGTGATTCAGGCAGAATTAAATGGGAAAAGGACAAAAAAGTTGGAGATAGAGGTTCTCTTTCCTGAAAAAATGTGGAGCAAGCATGCCCAAGGAGGAGTTCCTGCCTCTTTTCAGGATGAGTTGACGATGGGAGCTTCCATGTTATTAGAATTAAGATTGGAGCCATTGAAGGTGAGCTTTGTTGAAATAGATGTGATTGAAAGGGACTTGGGCTCTTTCAAGGATCAAGGAAGTATAAGTGAAAGCATAGATCCAAGGCATACGCCTGCAACAGGCTGTGATGCGAAAATAGATGTTTTGCCCGGCAATAAATTTTGGGATAGAGCTACATCAAGTGTGGATGTCCGTTTTGTAATAGAGATTAATGGAGTTCCTCCTCTGCATAAGTTGCCTCAAAAGTGGCATTGGGCATGTCAATGGAGAGTTCATTATGGAGTGGGAGGATTGGACAGTAAAAATAAGGACGGTGCAGTAATCATAGAAGAAAATCAATGTTTTGTATTTGAAAAATTAGCTCTTGCCAATGGGCATTCTTATCTAAATTCTTCTATAAAGAAATTTGGCTGTTTTGTAACAAGGAATACATTGAATTTGAGATATTTTTTTGGTCCTGAAAATAAAAAATAACAGAATGAAAAATTATTTAAGCATCATAGGTATTTTTCTCCTCGTGTCTGTCATGAATGTTAATGCAGCGCAAGTGATAATAATTAAAGCTCCGGATGTTATCCCTATTTTCAAGGAGGAACCGGAATTGGTCCAGGGATGGGCGCAGTTGCTGAGAGATGGAAAATTGAAGGAATTTTATCAGAAGGTCCATAAGTCTCACGAATTTATTGAGAAAATGGATTGGGAAGAATTGAAAGAAGGAGATCTCAATAAATTTTTATGGATATGTTATTATGTCGCCAAAGCTCCTGCTTTTCAGGTCGATTATGATGAAAATACAGATTCTATCAACCATGAAGGTTTGGATTACAGAGAAAGAGACAATTTGGCTGGTGAAGTGGTAAGAATGTGTTGGAGCCTGCCGGAAATTGTTTCTCAGCATGATCTGAAAAGAAAAGAACTGGCAGAATTATTATCTTTGTATACTGGCTGCAATGACCAAAACTGTACGTGATGATTATGATGAAAAGCTACCTGAGAAACATGCAAAGATGGCTGGAGAATATGAAAAAATAGTACAGAAACGGTTAAAAGAGTATGCAGAGAAGCATAGGGGAGATGGAGTTTGGGGTTCTGGTGATATTGAAAAAAAGCGTATATATTATTATAATAAAATAGCTTCCAATGAAGTTAGAAATTATTCAGCTGCCCATTATCTCAAAAATTCACTTGAGCCGGCATTAATGAAAATTTTATTGAAATGTTTTCCGGGCGATAAAAATGAGGTGGAAAAATATCTTAAACTGGCAGGATATGAAGGAAAGGCGATGGACGAATTGATCAATCGAACTGTAGGGAGGGATGCAAGCACTAAATTCCTATACAAGGGTGATCGAGGACGCAGATATGAACAGGCGCTCCGGCAACAGACTGGAAAGAAGAAATAAATTATAGTTATTTTTGAAAAGAAAACTATGAGTTTTGCTAATGAGTAGTGAATAGGCAAAGATCATGATGGTTTCCTAAGAGATCAGGGCAGAATATAAGGATGGAGGAACGGTGACAAAGAGATTTCCGGAAGGAGCGACCACCGTTATAGGAGCTTCCGCTATGTCAAAATTATTGAGAGGGACAAAAGGGAGGAGCCTTCCGGTACGGATTTCGACTCAGGTTATTCCAAGAATGGTGCGAATGAAGTCATAGAAGTATTTGCAACGAATCAATTGTAGGATAATGTCACGGGGGGGGATTTTTGCCGTCGACTTGGAACATTCCCATTTCCCCAAGCGTGGGACTGGGTGTGTTCCTGGTGTGCATCCATGATGGGAGGAGGGAGAGGACTCGGAAAGCCTTGATGGCCACGAGATCGTGAAAGCGCGATGCCATTTTTGTTTTGCGGATTTTTAAAGGCGGGAAATTTGAGGACCACAGTGGTACCATATCGTGACGATTACCAAATTTGGCTGCTGTGTGGCAACATGGATTATGAATTGAAGACCAGAGTGGTGAGGCGAATGAACGGTTTAGCCTTGGATATATCTGGAATTGTCACTCGATGCCGTGTGAAAAGAAGTGATTTGACCGGGATATGGAGCGACTGTGTTAGAAACATTCCGGGAGCGGTATGATCCGGAATTGAACCGGGAACAGGAGCCTTGGGCTCTCTACTGCAATAATAAGTTGATGAGCAATGGAAAAAGAAACGACAGTTGCAAGTACGAATTGGAAAAGAGGTTGGAGCCTGCGTTTGTGGGGATGCTGGTTCACTTTTATCCGGGCCAGGCCGGAGAAGAGGTAAAGTATCTTAAAAAGGCCGGATACGCTGATTAGGAAATCGGAAGCCTGATTGATGACCGTGCTTCCGGGCGTGATGGCGGAACGGAATTTTTATATAAGGGAGGCCGCGGACACCAGCACGATAGAAAGTTGGAGCCTCACGGTTCCGGGCGTTTGGAATAATACGCGGGAACATGAACTATCCGGAAAAGAGGAAGGCTTCTATTTCTTTGCGTGGACAGGAGCGTCTTCAGGCTTGCCCGGAAAGCGTGGCGGACTCCAGTTTGTGCCGGGATGGAAAGAAAAATATGGGTAGGAAGTTTTTCAATTCATCGGAATCGCGTAAGAGTGCAGTTTTTTGAATTCGCTTCCTTGCGGGCCTTGGTCCGTGATGCCGTTGTTGGGGGCGGCATAGGTGTCCAGCGTCATGGAGTCCGGGTAGATGTTCAGGATGTAGTAGGCCGTGATGCCGGAGCGGTATTGCAGGGTTTTTACGCGGGATTTTGCGGGCAGAAGGAAGGGGATGGGCAGCACCTTGTTGCCCGCGGGGGCGCAGATGAGGGAGGTGAGGGTGTTTTTCCCGTCCGGGGATGTAATCATGTACAGGTCGTGGGCATGTAGGTGCCCGGTGACGACGAACCGCACGCCGGCGTCCCGGAGGTTGCGGTAAAAGATGTTCTGCTGTTCCGCCGCGCTGTCGTTGTAGCGGCCCCACAGGCATTCCCGGAATTGCATGGGAGTTTGCAGGGTGCGGTGGGTGAAAATTAGGCAATGGCGCGGAACGGTGTTGGCCTTGCTCCTGTTGCGTTTGACCCACGCGCTGAAGTCTACGAGCTGGTCCGGGGTCAGGTCAATGTCCATGAAGTACAGGGAGGCGTTTTTATGGCGGATGCCGTAGTTCAGTTTTCTGGTGGCCAGCCCTTTGGTGCCCTGTTTCCGGGTAGGCAGGAAGAGTTCCCTGAATTGTTCCGCGCGGAAGGGCAGCGATTCATGGTTGCCGCGCACGGCGTAGAAGGGGATGCCTTTTTCCTCCAGCATCTTGTTGAGTTCCTTGCGCTTGGCGAGTCCGTTGACGGGGGCGCTTCCTTCAATGTCCGCCATGTCCCCCACCTGGACGACCATGTCCACCTGGTGCTTCAGGATTTCCCCATAGAGGGTTTTGATGAAGTTGACGGCTACCCCTTCGCTTCCTTCCATGCGTTTGGGGGAGTCATGCGTGTCGCCGATGATGGCGATTCTCCACGGAGCGGGTTCTTCCGCGTGCACCGCTTGAAACAGAAAGATGAGAAATAGCGCAAGATATTTCATGGCACCCCGTTTTTACCGCCCGCCTGCTTTCCAGGCCAGAAAATTATGCATGCGCCGGAAGAAGGCCGGACGGGTGCTTCTCTTTTTCCTTTTAAAGGTGGCAGTTCGGGGCTGGCCGGAAAAGCTCCACAGCAGTTAGAACCATGAGAGGGATACTCTTTTCACCGGAGAAACAGGTCCTTTGACGGATTTTATTGGCGGAGGAATGAGCCATGGTGAAGACCGGCTTGCCGGGCCTCCGGAAGGTTTTACCCTCTTTTCAGTGAAGAGGCGTTTTTCTATTCCGGTTGCCGCTGCCCGGAGGGGAGGGCCGTCATCCCCTTGCAGGGAATGCTTTTCCGTTTTTTCCCATCAGTGGGAAACGGAGTTGGAAAAGATATTGATTACCAATACTCCGGCAATGATGAGCGCCAGACCTGAAATCGCCGCCAAGTCCAGGTGCTGCTTGAATGCCACCCACCCGATGGCGGAGATCAGAACAATGCCCATTCCCGACCAGATGGCATACGCAATGCCCACAGGGATGTTTTTCAGCACCAGGCTGAGGCAGTAGAAGGAGCCAGCATATCCGGCTACGGTTACGATGGTGGGCAGGAGCCTGGTAAATTGTTCGCTCTGCTTCAGGAAAGAGGTGGCGATTGTTTCCAGAACAATCGCCAGCAACAGGATAAGATATGCTTTCATGGATTCGTTCCTGATAAGGCATCGCGCCGGGAACCGCCAATGATTATGGGCATCGTGAAGCTTTGAGAGAGTAAAAGCCAGGCATTTGAGAAGTCAATGCCCGGCTTTTGATGGAGCGGACGGCTTCGGCCGGAGGCTGCTGTCAATGGACTTGCAGGGCTTTGGCCTGTTCTTCCGTGAGTTCCACGCAGTGCCAGGGAAGGCCGCGCTTGTTGAGTTCGTCCATGAAGGGGTCCGGATCGTTCTGCTCCATGTTGAAGACGCCAGCGCCGGACCATTTGCCCGTAAGGATCATTTCCGCGCCGATCATGGCCGGAACTCCCGTGGTGTAGGAGATGGCCTGGGATCCCACTTCTTCAAAGCATTTTTCATGGTCGCAGATGTTGTAGATGTACACGGCCTTGAATTGGCCGTCCTTGGTTCCGGTGATGACGTTGCCGATGCAGGTTTTTCCTTTCGTGGTCTTGCCCAGGTCCCCCGGGTCCGGCAGCACAGCCTTGAGAAATTGAAGCGGAATGATTTCCACTCCATTGTACATGACCGGGTCAATCCGGGTCATGCCCACGTTCTGGAGCACTTCCAGGTGCTTGAGGTAGTTCGGGGAGAAGGACATCCAGAATTGGGCCCGGCGGATGGTGGAGATGTGCTTGACCAGGCTTTCCATTTCTTCATGGTACATGCGGTAGATTTCATAGGTGCCCACTTCCTGCGGGCAGGTGAAGCTCCGGTGCATGCTCATGGGGGCGGTTTCCCGGAAGGCGCCGTCTTCCCAGTGGCGGCAGGGGGCAGTCACTTCCCGGATGTTGATTTCCGGGTTGAAGTTGGTAGCGAAGGCCTTGCCGTGATTGCCGCCGTTGACGTCAATGATGTCCAGCGTATGGATTTCGTCAAAGTGGTGCTTGAGCGCCCATGCCGTGAAGACGTTGGTGACGCCGGGGTCAAAGCCGGAGCCCAGCAGGGCAAAGAGTCCGGCCTTGCGGAATTTGTCCTGGTACGCCCATTGCCAGGAGTATTCGAATTTGGCTACGTCCCGGGGTTCATAGTTGGCGGTGTCCAGGTAGTTGACGCCGGTTTCCAGGCAGGCGTCCATCAGGTTCAAATCCTGGTAGGGAAGGGCCACGTTGATCAGCAGCTGCGGCTTGACTTCCCGGATGAGGGCCACGGTGGCGGGCACGTCGTCCGCGTTCACGGCGTGGGTGGTGATATTGACGCCCGTTCTGGCGCGTACATCGTCCGCAATGGCGTCACATTTGCTTTTCGTGCGGGAGGCCAGATGAATGTTTTGAAAGATGTCCGGCAGTTGGGCGCATTTGTTGGCTACCACATGTCCGACGCCGCCTGCTCCAATGATTAAAACCGTGTTCATGATATGCCCAGTACATAAGTGAAAACAGTTTGAAAGGCAACCCCGGATTTGGTGCAATAATGACACTGCCTTCCCACGGTCCAAATGGCCGTTCCCGTCGGCTGCCGGACGGCGTTTTCCTTGCGGAAGGCGCGGCCTTTTGGAAATTTTCCAAAAATGATTGAACAAGAGATTGACGCTGGATGTCGGACTCTTCAATATTGAACTGTAGATATGATTAGACAAATTCTGCCAATAGTTGTTGCCGCCTGCGTCGCTCCCTGTTTTGCCGCGGAAGGATGGATTACCGATATGGATGCCGCCAAGAAGCAGGCCGCCGAACAGAAGAAGGACCTCATGATCGAGTTCACCGGTTCCGACTGGTGCCCGCCCTGCATGCAGCTCCGCGCCAACGTGTTCAGCAAGCCTGATTTCCAGAAGGACGCCCAGAAGAATTTCGTGCTCGTGGAGCTGGATTATCCGCGCGGCAAGGAACAGTCCAAGGAAATGAAAGCCGCCAATGACAAGCTTGCCCAGCAGTACGGCGTGCAGGGGTTCCCGACGATCGTATTTGCGGACGCTTCCGGCAAGCCCTTCGGGGGATTTGTGGGCGGCCGTTCCAAGGATGACGTGATGAAGGCCATGCAGGACGCCTTGAAGAACAAGGAAGCCCTGAACGCCGCTGAGGCAAATGTAGCCAAGGCCACCACGGATGAAGCGAAGGTTGCCGCCCTGATGGAAGTGCTCAAGCTGGCGCCCCAGGAGTATGTGGACAATTTTTACGGCGACGTGAAGGCGGAAATCAAGAAGCTGGACAAGGATGACAAGTCCGGCTTGAAAGCCGCTGACGCGCACGCCGACCAGCTTAAGAAGGAACAGAAGGACGTCCAGGATTATCTTGCCGGCAAGCTGACGGACAAGACCACGCCTGCGGAAGCCCTCCAGGTGGTCAAGGCTTATCCCGACCGTGACAAGCTTCTGCCGGAAACCCAGCAGGATTTGCTGATGATGGAGTTCGGGACCTACCTGAATTCCACTGGTGACGTAGACGGTGCCGTGCTGATTCTGGACAAGGTGGCCGAATTGATGCCGGGTACGGAAGCCGGGCAGCGTGCTCCCCGCATCAAGGCCGGCATTCTTGCCAACAAGGACCAGATCAAAGCTCAGATTGAAGCAGCCAAGAAGGCCCAGAGCAAGTAAGTAAAAGCTCCCTTTCCTTGATCCCCTGATTTGGGAAAACGGCCCCGCAGCGGTTCATGCCGCTGCGGGGCTTTTCTTTTTTTCGCCATGAGCTGCTCGCTTAAGCGGCTTCCGTTGAGAGGGTGCCCGTCAGTTCCCGCCGGGTGCAGCCTGCCTTAAAGGCGTCTGTTCCTCTTTTACACGCGGCTGCGGAGAAGGGAGCATCGCGCCGCGCCGCTCTTTCCGCCAAGCCCGGTTATGGAAGAGAAAGGAATCCTGTGGAGCATGCATGCCTGTTTTGCGGAATAAAAAAACCGGCCCCGGCATGATGCCGGGCCGGCTGGCTGCATGCTCTCTCCGTGGGAGAAAAAGGGGGTTATTGAAGCTTGATGACGGTGTCCAGGCTGTCCCAGGCCACGCCTGCGGGCAGCGTGATTTTGTATTGGGCGCCTTCCTTTTCAAGCTTGGCGGCTTTTCCGTTTCCACTGCCGTTCACGATGACGGTCGCTTTTGTGAATTTCTCGCCGATGTCCTTGATGAAGAGAGGTTCGGAGCCTTTCAGCTCTTTTCCTTGTTGAGCAATCAGCGGGCTGACATGCAGGTAGACGGTTTTTTTGCCGCGCCGGTCCGTCTTGTAGCAGCTTCCGCCCCAGGGCTGGTCCTTGTAGGGACCTCCGCGGGTGTTGTAAATGGCTTCCCGGTAGGGGGCGATCCACTTGCCCATGGCCAGGAAGGTTTCAGCCTGTTTCGGGTCGAACGTGCCCAGCGGCGTGGGTCCGATGTTGTAAAGCAGGTTGCCGTCCTTGACGGTGTTGTTGATCAGGAATTTGATGGAGGTTTCCACGGGCTTGGCCTTCGCCTTGGAGGTGTAGGACCAGTTGCCCGTCCAGCGGGTGCCGGGGATGTCCGCCACGGTCATGCAGCTTTCCCAGGGCGTTTTGTCATTGAACGGCCCCAGCTTGCATTCCGGCGTCAGGAAATCTCCTTTCAGGTCGTCGGGCAGCGGACCCTTGTTGCCTCCGCGGGTGCCGTTCATGCGGTTGTTGACCAGAATGTCCGGCTGGTACTGCTTGATGCGGCGCATCATGGTGCGGGGATCCCACTGGTTGAGGGAGCTATTGCCCAGGCTGTCGAACCACAGCACGTCCACCTGTCCGTAGCGGGTGAGCAGTTCACTGATCTGGCCGAAGTAGTATTCCAGGTAGCGGTAGTGCTGGTCGGTCAGGTAGTAGGGATTGTACCAGTCCCGCCCGGAATAGTAGAAGCCCAGCCTGAGCCCTGCCGCATGGACCGCCGCCGCGAATTGCCCCACGATATCCTTGCCGTAGGGGGTATTGGCGATGGTGAAGGTGTCGTAGTCGGAGGGGAAGTTGGAGAAGCTGTCGTGGTGCTTGGTGGTCAGCACGGCATATTTCATGCCGCTTTTTTTGGCGACGGACATCCACTTCCGGGGATCGTATTGTTTGGGATTGAAGCGGCGGTGGGCGGAGTCATATTCAAAGTCCATGATGTTTTTATGGCCGCTTGCGCTGTCCTTGGGGCGCGCCGCATTGCGTTCCCAGCTGATTTCCCGTTCCAGCAGGGAAGAGGGGTTCCAGTGGACAAAGAGGCCGAATTTGGCGTCCCGGAACCATTTTAACTGTTCGTCGCTGGCCTTGAAGTCGAAGAGCCTGTTGACGGCTTCATTGATCAGGTCGCGGTCCGCGACCGGGGAAAAGACGTTTTTTTCAGGGGAAAGAATCACCAGGCCTTCCGCCATGGGCTGCATGCGGAAGTTCGGGAGGGGAGCCTTTTCCTTGTCTCCCAGCCAGAGGTTGAGTTTCAGCGCTCTGGCCACGTTCCCTATTTCGTAGGCCTTCTGTCCGCCCGCTTCCTCCATGATTTCGTCCGGCAGCTCCTTCTTGAAAACGGCCTGCACAAAGGGGTGGTTTACATAGATTTTCCCGTTTTCCCGGAAGGGCCTGATGTCTTCCGGCAGGGCTATCCGTTCGTTGGCCGCCATCGCGTAGGGGGCGCCGTGGAGTTTGTCCGTGTCCACGGTGAAATAAACGGCGTCCTTGAGCTTTTCAGACAGCTCCTTCTGGAGTGCGTCCACGTTTTCCTGATAGCTTTTTCCGGGGTCAAAACGGTTGTTGATGCTTTCCGCCTGCTTTTCCGTAATGACCGGGCCTATCCACGGGCTGGCAATCGCATCCTTCGTGCCGCCGCCCACGATGATCCGGAAATATTTTCCAGCGTCCTTGTCCGTCAGGGTATAGGATTCCGCGTCCTTGCCCTGCTGCACCAGCACGGGCTTTCCGGTCCGGGAATCCGCTTTTTCCCATTGGATGACAGGGCTGGCGGGTTCGTCCTCAGGAGTGCTGTAGCGGCTCTCCAGCGTGGTTCCGACCACTTCCTCCCCGTTAATGTAGGCTCTGAGCCACGGAGCTACGGACTCTCCCCAGGCCGGAGTGAGGAGCATCCCCCCAAATGCGGTCAGAAGACAGAAGGCATGGTTTTTGAGTTTAAACATGGGGGAAAAATTAAGGGAGGAACAGTTGGGAAAACAGGATAAAAAAGACTGTTTCAGAAAAGACCAGTGGAGGCGGTTTCCGGGATTTCCTTCCGGTAGAATCCTGTGGGGGATGGGAAGGCGGCCCGTCATGCATCTGAGGCGGGGGAGGACAGGCGGCGTATTTGCCCAGGCTTCCCGGCGGCAAGCGTCTCTTTTGGACAGTTTTTGTGAAGATATCCTGCGGCGGCCGGTTTTTCCCTCGGGAAGTGTTTCGTGCCCGTTGTTGGTTTGGTTCAGGACAGGAACCGCCTCCCTGCCGGCAAAGGAATGTCCACAAGTACGGGCTGGCCGTGAACGGAGTGGCATGATGCCCGGCAGTGGCGGAGGGAGGGATTTCCGGGAAGATTCCGTGAGCCGCGGAGCGGCGGTTGTATTTCTTGAGGTGAAGCCTTGCGCGGGGGAAGGAAACCTGACAGAATCCCGCCATGCGCCTGTTCATGATGTTCTGTGTGATGCTGCTGCTCGCCGGATGCGATACGCGTACCAGCGTGGAACGGGCGCAGGAGGAAGGAGTGCTGATCGTGGGCAATAATGCGGAACCGCAGAGTTTTGATCCGCATATTGCCACCTCCGTTTCCGATTTCAAGATTATCAATGCCGTGATGGAAGGGCTGCTGCGCGGGGATTCCAGGGATGACGCCGCTTTTCATCCAGCCGTGGCGGAGTCCTGGACGCATAATCCGGAGGCGGACAAGTGGCGTTTTTCCCTGCGGAAGGACGCCGTGTGGAGCGACGGCGTTCCGGTGACGGCCCATGATTTCGTTTATGCCTACCACCGCCTGCTTCATCCGGAGTTTGGCGGAAGGTATGCGGACATGCTTTATCCGCTGAAGAATGCGGAGGCTTACAACCGGAACAGGCGCAGCCTGCTGTTGTGCGGCCCCGGTTCCCGGCTGGCCGGGGAAGCGGGGCTGGATGGAGAGGCTCTGGCACGGGTGGATTGGGAGAGGCTGGACGGCATGGGCGCCCGGGAGCTGGAGGCGCTGCGGAAGGATATTTCCCGGATGGAGTGGCCGGACGGAATGCCGGAGGAAGGCGCGCGGAGAATCGCGGCCCGGATGCTGGAGGATGTCCGGGCCGGAAGACCGGATTTGTGGGAGGAGGCCCGTGTGGGCGTGCGCGCCGCGGACGATCATACCCTGGAGCTGGAAATGCGTTCTCCAATGCCCCAGCTTCCCCTGCTGCTGCTTCATTGCACCTGGTTTCCGGTTCCCCGCCATGCGGTGGAAGCCCACGGCGGCATGCTGGACAGGACGGGGGGCTGGACGCGGCCCGGCAAGGCTGTGGGGAATGGTCCTTTTCTGATGGCGGAGCACCGTTTCAATGATTATGTGGAGGTGCGGCGCAATCCCAGCTACCGGAACGCCTCCTCCGTCCGGCTGAACGGGGTCCGTTTTCTACCCACCGTGAACGGCTTTACGGAAACCCGCATGTTTTTCAACGGCAAGCTCCATGTCACCAATAACGTTCCCCCGGAGATGACGGCGTACGCGCGGGAGCGCGGCGGCGGTGATTTCTGCCAGGATGATTATTACGTGACTATTTTTTACCGGCTGAATACGTCGCGCGCGCCGCTGGATGACGCCCGCGTCAGGCGTGCCCTTTCCCTGGCCGTGGACCGGGAGACCCTGGTGCGTGACGTGGTGTGCGGGGGCGGCCAGCCGTGCTTCGGCTTTACGCCGGACGGCGCAGGCTACAAGACGCCGCACGGGGTGGAGTTCAATCCGGAGAAGGCGCGCGCCCTGCTGGCGCAGGCGGGTTTCCCCGGCGGCAAGGGGTTTCCGCGGCTGGAGTTGATGACCACGTCCAGGGAGGTGCAGAAGACGATGGCGGAAGCCATCCAGGGCATGTGGAAGAGGCACCTGGGCGTTCACGTGGATATCCGTTCCTGTGAATGGACGGCCTACAAGTTCGCGCAGAATTCCATGCAGTATGATTTCAGTTCCTCCTCCTGGTCCGGGGATTATCTGGACCCGTCCAGTTTTCTGGATTTGTGGAGCTCCGCCTCCGGGAACAACAACACGGGCTGGTCCCGCCCGGAGTATGAGCGCCTGCTGGCGGAGAGCCGCGCCACGGGAGACCAGGAAAAGCGCATGGCCCTGCTGGCCCGTGCGGAAGCGCTGATGCTTTCGGAGTCTCCGGTGATTCCCCTGTACTGGGCCAGGCGGTCCTATTTGAAGAGGCCGGAGGTGCGGGGATGGCATCCCCTGCTGCTGGACAACCATTTGTTTGAAGACATCAGCCTGGGCGCGCCCAGGGAGCAGGGGAAGGAGGCCGCGCCTTGACCAGGATGATTTTGAAACGCCTGGGGCAGGGGCTTCTGGTCCTGCTGGTGCTGGAGACCGTGACGTTTTTCCTGATACGCCTGCTGCCGGGCCACCCCTTCATGGGGGAGAAGAAGTTGCCGGAGCACGTCCTCCAGCAGCTCCAGGCCAGCTACGGGCTGGACCAGAGCTCCCTGGTCCAGTACGGGCGCTACTGGTGGAACATGCTGGTCCATGGCGACCTGGGGCCGTCCCTGGTGAAGGAGGGCATCAGCGTGGCGGACATGATCGGCCAGTCATTCCCGGTATCCCTCCAGCTTGGCGTCATAGGCATGGTGATTTCCATTCTGGTGGGCATTCCCGCCGGGATCGTGGCGGCCCTGTACAAGAACCGGTGGATGGACTGGTGGGTGATGCTGGTTTCCATGGCCGGCATCTGTATTCCCGCCTTCGTGGTGGCTCCGCTGCTGGGTGTGGCGGTGGGCATGCATGTGCCCGGCCTGAGCGTGGCCGGATGGGATTCTCCCGGCTGCGTGGTGCTGCCTGCGCTGACGCTGGGGCTGGTGAATGCCGCGTATCTGGCGCGCCTGACGCGCGGCGGCATGCTTGAGGTGCTGGGGCAGGATTTCATCAGGACGGCCCGCGCCAAGGGGGCTGCCCCCTTCCGCACGGTCTGGAAGCACGCCCTGCGCGGCGGCCTGATTCCGGCCCTTTCCTACCTGGGGCCGGCCTTTGCCGCCATGATTACCGGCTCCTTTGTAGTGGAGACCTGCTTCCAGGTTCCAGGCATGGGCCAGCATTTCGTGAACGCCACCACGGACCGGGATTATTTCCTGATCCAGGGGCTTGTCCTGTTTTACGGCATCCTGATCGTAGCGGCCAACCTGGCCGTGGACCTGGTGCAGATGGCCGTCAACCCCAGATTGAGGGCGGAGTCATGAAGAACAGGGAATGGAACAGCATGGAGGAGCAGGGCTCCTCCCTGTGGAAAGACGCCTTTCTGCGGCTTTCGCGCAATCGCGCGGCCATGTGTTCCCTGCTGGCGCTGGCGCTGATTGTGGCGGCCTGTTTTCTGGGTCCGCTGCTGCCGTGGCTGCCGCACCCGAATGTGCAGGACCTGTCCCGCATTGCGGAAAGTCCTTCCTGGCAGCACTGGTTCGGCACGGACCAGCTCGGGCGGGACCTGCTGGCGCGCGTGCTGTACGGGGGCCGCATTTCCCTGCTGGTGGGCGTGGTGGCCACGGGCGTTTCCCTGGTCATCGGCGTGACGTACGGGCTGGTTTCCGGTTATGCCGGGGGCAGGCTGGACGCCCTGATGATGCGCCTGGTGGACGTGCTTTTCGCCCTGCCGTTCATCGTGCTGGTGATTATTTTCTCCCTGTCCGTGGAGGACCCCGCCCAGCAGCTGACGCAGTGGGTTTCCGGCGTCACGGGCTGGTCCGTGGAGATGGTGAGTCCCATGACCGGATTGATTCCCCTCTTCATCGCCATCGGCGCGCTGGGCTGGCTGACGCTGGCGCGCATCGTCCGCACGCAGACGCTGGAGCTGAAGGGGCAGGAGTTCGTGGAGGCGGCCCGCTCCCTGGGCATCGGGCACATGAAAATTCTGTTCCGCCACATTGCGCCGAATTTGTTCGGGTCCGTCATCGTGTACACGACGCTGGCCGTTCCCGGCATCATGCTGCTGGAGGCTGTCCTGTCCTTCCTGGGCCTGGGCGTAAAGGCTCCCAATTCTTCCTGGGGCACGCTGATCAAGGAGGGGGCGGACCGCATGGAGGTGAGCCCGGAACTGCTCCTGTTCCCGGCGCTGCTGTTTTCCGCCACCCTGCTGGCGCTGAATTTCCTGGGGGACGGGCTGCGTGACGCCCTGGACCCCAAGTCTTCCAAGGATTGACGCTTTTGAATAAAAGACAATGAAGGTTGCTTTAACGATTTCCATGCTGGTGGTCTCCAACGTTTTTATGACGTGGGCGTGGTACGGGCATTTGAAGAAGGGTTCCGCGGCGGACGACAAGCCCCTGCTGCTGATTATCCTGATGAGCTGGGGCGTGGCGTTTTTCGAGTACTGCTTCATGATTCCCGCCAACCGCCTGGGCAATGCGGGAGGCCTTAACGTGGCCCAGCTCAAGATCATGCAGGAGGTGATCACCCTGTGCGTGTTCATCCCCTTCGCCCTGTTCTACATCGGGGAGAAATGGAAGTGGGACTACCTGTGGGCTTTTTTATGCGTGCTGGGGGCCGTTTTCTTTGTCAATAGGGAGCGTTTGCTCGGGTGACAGACTTTTTTCGTTCGCATTCCTCTTTCAGGGTGGTCTTACCATTTAGAAAGATGAATATGAAAATAATACCTATTCTTGCAGCAGCAGCCGTAGCCGTCCTGGCCGCAGGCTGCCACCATCGCCATAATAATAATGATTATTACCGCCCCGGTCCGTCGCACCATTATAACCATAATGATTATAACAACGGCTGGCATCACGGGCAGAACAGGCCGGGTCCCAAGCCCCGCCCGCATTACGTGACCGCCAACCAGGCTTCCTATCCCCGCCTGTACCAGCTCATGTAGTTTTTGCGGTTCCGCAGGAACGCCGCCGCTTGCGGAAAAGGGCAGCGTAAACCATGGAGCGGCGTTGGCGGGAAGGGCGTGTGAAGGGACGCAGTTTTGGCATGCCGTTCCCTGCGTGGCACGGATACCACCTCCGGGCCGCCCGCTTCCCGGTACCGGCACGGGCTCCGGAGGGCCCTTTGCCGGGCCTGATGCTTCGCGCACAGGATATAAGCTTGAAAAGGCGCGGTGCCCCCGGCACTCTATGCGCCAGATCAATGACTATAGATGAGCAATTAGACATATTGATGGGCGGTACCGCCGTCGTGATCAGCCGTGAAGAGTTGAAGGAGCGCCTCAAGCTGGGCCGTCCCCTGCGCGTGAAGCTGGGTGTGGACCCCACCGCGCCGGATATTCACCTGGGCCATACCGTGGCTATTGAAAAACTGCGCCAGTTCCAGGAACTGGGCCACCAGGCCATTTTGCTCATCGGGGATTTCACGGCCACCATCGGGGACCCCTCCGGCCGTTCCGTCACGCGGCCCCCTCTTTCCCGTGAGCAGGTGCTGGAGAATGCGGAGACGTACACCAAGCAGGCGTTCAAGATTCTGGACCGGGACAGGACGGAGATCGTCTACAACGGGGACTGGTTCCGCAAGATGACGTATGAGGAAGTGCTTAAGCTCAATTCCCGCGTGACCATGCAGCAGATGCTGGCCCGGGAGGATTTCAAGGCCCGCGTGGAGGGCGGCAAGGAGGTGCGCCTGCACGAAATGCAGTACCCGATCATGCAGGGCTGGGATTCCGTGGAAATCCGGTCGGACGTGGAACTGGGCGGCACGGACCAGCTTTTCAACATCCTGGTAGGGCGCGACCTCCAGAAGGAGGAGGGCATGCTGCCCCAGATCGCCATGACGATGCCCCTGCTGGAAGGCCTGGACGGCGTGCGCAAGATGTCCAAGTCCTACGGGAATTACGTGGGCGTGGATGAAGCGCCGGAAATGATGTTCGGCAAGATGATGAGCGCCAGCGACGAGCTGATGGACCGCTATTACCAGGTGCTGCTGGGCGAGAAGCGGGACATGGGGCTGCACCCGATGGAAGCCAAGAAGCTCCTGGCCTGGAAAATTACGGCCCGCTATCACGACTCCGCCGCCGCGGACGCCGCCCGCGCGGACTGGGAAACCCGTTTTTCCAAGAGGGACCTGGCCGCCGCGGATTTGCCGGAAGTGGAGATCGCCTCCCTGCCTGCCGGCATGAATGCGCTGGCCCTGGTGGCCTTCCTTTTTGAGAACGTTTTCCAGGTGAAGAAGTCCAACGGCGTTTTGCGCAAGGAGCATTTCACGCCCGGCGCCATCCAGTTGAACGACGCCAAGGTGACGGACCCCGCCGCCGTGCCGAAGCTGGCCCCCGGCAGCGTTCTGCGCCTGAGCAAGAAGCACGCCGTGCGCTTCAAGTAGGGAGCCGGAAACGGCGTTCACCTTTCTTCCTTCCTCCATGCCGGGATTCCTTTCCAAATTGGACCGCTTTACCGTCGGCCTCATCGTCAGCGTGAGCGCGGGGATTCTGATTCCCTGTTCCGGCGTGTGGGATACGGTGTTCAGCCGCTTGAGCGATGCGGCCATCATCCTGCTCTTTTTCCTGTACGGGGCCAAGCTTTCCCGCCGCTCCGTATGGGAGGGGCTGATGCACTGGCGCCTCCAGGGCCTGGTGGCTGCAAGCACCTTCGTGATTTTCCCCCTGCTGGGCATTCTGAGCATGCCGCTGTGGAACAGCGTGCTGGGGCCGGATTTGTGCATGGGCATGCTGTACGTGTGCATGCTGCCTTCCACGGTGCAGTCCAGCATAGCGTTCACCTCCATGGCGGGCGGGAATGTGGCCGCGGCCATCTGCTCCGCCTCCGTTTCCAGTCTGCTGGGAGTGTTCCTCACGCCTCTGCTGGTGGGGCTGGTGTGGTCCCGCGGAGGGGAGGGGGGCGTGGATTTTTCCACCTTCCTGAACATCTGCTATATTATTCTGGTGCCCTTTGTGGCCGGGCAGGTTGCCCAGCGCTGGATCGGCAAATGGGTGGTCACGCACCGGAACATTACTTCCTGGACGGACCACAGCACGATCTGGCTGGTGATTTACACGGCGTTCAGCCATGCGATGATTAACGGCGTGTGGAAGAACCTGCCCTGGCTCTCCCTGGTGGAGGTGCTTGTCTTCTGCGGCATTCTGCTGGCCGCGGCCCTGTGGCTGACGGCCTTCCTTTCCCGCAAGTTGCATTTCTCCCGGGAGGACCGCATCGCGATTATTTTCTGCGGCTCCAAGAAGAGCCTGGCCACCGGCATCCCGATGATGAACGTGATTTTTGCCGGAGCGCCCATCGGGCTGCTGGTGATTCCCATCATGGTTTTCCACCAGCTCCAGCTGATGGTCTGTTCCTTCCTGGCCCGGAAGTGGGCGAAGGACGTGGGAAAGGGAGACAAGCTGTAAGGCAGCCTCCGCTTGCCGGTCAATGCCCGGCCAGGCGCAGGATTCCGTCGCACTGCATGTCCCGGCCAGGAACGACTACATGGCTGCCGTAGGAGGGGATTTTGGCCGTGACGGGCTTGTTGCGGAATTTGGACATGAACCGCTGGAAGGGCTCCATGTCCTCCGGGATGATCTTCACTTCCGTATAGGCGGGGTTGGACGGCATGTCCGTGATTTCCACCCGGAAGGAGCCTACGCCGTTGCCGTCCGGCGTGTAGAATTCCAGGGATTCCTCCGGGGTGGAGGGGTGCATGAAGAACAGGAAGAGCATGATGCCCAGGGCCGCCAGGGTGACGACGGTCAGCGGAATGTTTTTTCTGAGGGGACTGATGTGCATGCCTGCTTTTCCTTTCTTCCATAAGATTATGGGTTTTACTGGGACGTGTCAACCCCTCCGGAGGAAAGCCATGACGCGGAGCCGCTCCATGTTCTTTTGGCGGAACGGGTTCCGGCGGAGCAAGGGTGGACGGAAAAAGGATTGCGTCCGCGGGACAATGTGGTAGCTTGTGCGGACAAAGGGAGCCCTATGACCGTGCCCGTAAAGATACTGTCCGTATTGACAGGACTGAGCCTGGCCGGAAGCGTTCAGGCGCGCATCTGGACGAATGACCGGGGCGCTACCGTCGTAGCCGTGCTGGTGGCCGTCCGTGATGCGGAGGTGGACCTGAAGCTTCAGGACGGCCGGATAGTAGCCGTTCCCAAGAACGTTTTTTCCGGCGCCGACCAGGCGTATATCCTGGAATGGGTGAAGTCCGGCGGCACGCTTCCGGATACGGATGTGGGGGCGGAGAACCCTCCCGCGCAGGGTGCGTCCGGCGGACGTTACGTTCCCCTGGAGCCGAATTGGGACGCTCCGTGGCCGGAAAGGGCGGCCGCGCCCGGCTATCTGCTGGTGAAGGCCGTGCAGGAGACGGATGAGCTGAGCGTGTATGAAACGGACCATTTCGTCATTGAGTCCCCCGGAAAATTGCCGGAAACGGAACGCATGGCCCTGGCGCGGCGTTTTGAAACCATTCTGTCCGCCCTGGCGGCCGTTCCCATGAATCTGGCGGTGGCCCGCCGCCCCTCCCGCAAGTATCTGGTGAGGGTATGTTTTCAGGAAGAGGATTTCAACAAGGCGCCGGGCCTGCGGAACGGGAGGCTCAAGTTTTCCCCCACCAGTTTTACGGCCCTGCTGCTGCAGGATAAAAAGGGAAAGCCGCTGAAGCTGGACGCGGTGGATCCGCGCTTTGCCGTCACCCACTGGGTGGCGCAGTCCATGGATCTGGAACACTGGCTGGTGGACGGTTTTTCCGCGTACATGGCTTTTCTTCCCATGGAGAAGGAGGCGATGGTATTCCGGAAGCTCCCGGGAAGGCTGGCTGCCATGCTTCCCCGCGCCGTGCGCACGGGCAGGGAGCCGCTGCCTGCCCTGGCGGACCTGCTGGCGCGGGATTCCGTTCATTCCGCCGCAGGCCATGGCCTCCCTTCAAAGGGGGACGCGTCCCGGTACTGGGCCGATCTGTTATGGACGGTGTACTGGTGCCATCTGGAAGGGGACGGCAAGGCGGAACGCCTCAGGCGTTACCTGGAAGCCTGGGATGCGGAGGACGTCAACGGGGCGCACGCCGTTCTGCTGGACGGGAAGGCTCCGGAAGAGGTGGAGAGGGAAATGGCCGCAGCCTGGAAAAAACTGGGCGTGAAGCTGAAGTTTTCACCGTCCGCCCCTTCCGCTGCGGACGGGAAAAAGGCGGCGGAGAAATGACGGAAGGAGGGGTGGAAAAGCCTCCGGTTTCCGGAAAATCCGGAGAGCACCGGGTCAGATGGTGCCGTTAAGCTTTCTGCCTATCCAGAACAGGGTGAGCAGGAAGAGAAGGGCCGCGAGCGTGTACGGGCTGCACCAGAGCAGGATGCGCGTTTCCATGGGCGGCGGCACGGGCAGCTCCTTGATTTCCTTGATGAGCTGCTGTATTTCCTCCGCCTTCACCATGCGTCCGCGCGTGATGGAGGTCATTTCCTCCATCAGGGCGGTATTGACGGGCTGGCCGGTTTTTTCCAGCGTCTCGCCCATGGTGATGACCGGGAGCGTGACGGATTTGTCCGGTTCCGCGGAGGATGAGGCGGTCAGCTTCCAGGTGCCGGGGCGGTTGATTTTGACGGAGGCGGTGAAGGAACCCCAGGTGTGGTCCATGTTGTCCATCTGCACGCGGCTGGCGGTGCCTTCCGGGGCGGTGATGTCCAGGAAGACTTCCCCGTTCTGGAGGGGTGCCCCCAGTTTGTCGGAGACCATGGCGTTGACGGTCAGCGTATCCCCCAGGCGGGGGCGTTCCGGGTTGGGAATCAGGCGGATTCTTTCCCCGGCGGCCATATTGCGCTGGTAACTCATCCAGCGGGCCACCTGGCTCCAGAAGCGGTAGTGGTATTTGTCCTCCACGCCGCGCCGCCAGCGCCAGGCGGAGTCCGTCCCCATGAAGAGGACTTTCCCGTTGCCGTAGGACTGGGTGACGATGAGGGGAATGCGGCCGTAGGCGTTTTTGTCCGCCGCATGCACGGCCAGGACGGTGGTTCCTGCCTTGGGCCGTTCCACCGGGGCGTACCAGTTGAAGCCCGGCAGGTTGCGCCACACTTCCTCGTTTTCACCCTCCGTATCCGCCAGCATGGTAAGGAGGGAGCCGCGCCCCTCCGGCGTCAGGATGAGGGGGGAGGGGGCTGGCTGGGTGGTTCCCTCCGGCTTGGCGGTGAGGAACGTGACGGGCATCAGGTCTCCCAGCTCGGATTTCAGGAGTTCCATCTGCTTGCCCTGGTAGCCGGGCAGGAAGACGATGCCGCTGGCCTGGTTTTTCACCATGCCCTTGAGCAGGGCGGCCTGTTCCTCCGTCAGCCCCTTGGGGCCCAGCCCCACGTCTCCGATGAAGATGACGTCATACTGGGCCAGGTCTTCCATCCTGTCCGGGAATTTGACCAGGTAGCCGGGGCCTTCCCCCATTTCCTCCAGCCCCGGGTGAAAGAGCAGGGTATGCACGTCCACGCCCGGGTCGCGGTACAGGGCGTTCCGGATGAAGCGGTACTCCCAGCGCGGCAGCGTGTCGATCACCAGCACCTTGATGGATTCCCTCCTGCCGGCGATGCTGAAGGAGGAAGCGTTGTTGTTGTGCATCCGTTCCTGGGGCTGGACGGGGAGCTTGAGCTCCAGCGTTTCCGCCCCTTCCTTTTCTATCTTCCACAGGACGGCGTCGGACACTTCCCCCTGGGCCGGGATGGTGACCGTGCGGGTGACGGTTTTTCCGGTGTCCCTGGAGGCCAGGGTGAGCGTGGTGCGCGTTTCCTTGCCCAGCGTGCTTTTAATGGTGAAGGGGATCTGCACCGTCTCCCCGATGATGCCGTAGGTGGGGGCTTTCACGTCCTGGAGGGCCAGGTCGGGCAGGGGGTACGGACTGCCGGCGGGAATGATGAAGAGGGGAATGCCCCTGGTGCGCATGCGCTGGGCCTGCGTCAGCACGGAGGAGGAGGCGTTGTGGCCGCCGTCCGTGAACATGATGACCGCCCGCAGGTTGTCCGAGGATTGCATGGCGTCCTCCAGCGGCTTGGCCAGGTCCGTGCAGGCCATGGCGTAATCCGGGGAATCCGGCGGAGGGGGGGAGCCGAAGGCGGCGGATTCCACCACGTGCGTGTCTTTCAGGGATTCCGTGCTGTTGCCCTTGATCAGCTCCTGCGCGTAGGCCGTGCGGGTAACGACGTGCTGGGGGGTGATTTCCACGTCCTGCGTTTCCATGGAGCCGGAGCGGTCCTCCAGGATGGAGACCTTGGGCTTCTCCTGCGGGGCGGAGGTGACGACCCATTCCGGCTGGAAGAGCAGGAAGCAGATGGCCCCCAGAATCACCAGGCGCAGGAGTTCCAGCTTGAACGTCAGCGGACGGCGGTTGCGTTTGCAGGCGGTGCGGCTCATCCAGACGCCGGCCGCCATGACCAGGATGGCCAGGAGGACGCTTAAAGCGGTAGGTTGAAGGCTCAGGCTCATGGGCGGATGGTGGGGGAAGGGACGTTTGGCCGTGTGCCTGGGCAGGCACAGGAAAGCTTCCAGCAGCAGGCAGGCGAGGGAAATGATGAGAAAGAGTTTCCAGGCCTCCTGCACCAGGGAGGGCGTTTCCGCCGTGCTCTGCATGGAGCTGATGGAGGCCTCCGGCAGAAGGAGGCGGAGCTTTTCATCCGTAATCTGGTCCGGATTGTCTTCCGACCAGGGGCGGTTCACGGCATAGGTCTGCGCTCCCAGGCGGTACACGCCTGCCGTGTCCGCCGGAGAGCCGGAGGGGTGGCTGCCCTGGGCGTTGTCCATGCGCACGGGGATGTCCGTGGCGGATTGCGGCAGGGCCGGGTCATTCACCCGGAGGGAGATGGAAGTGGAGAAGCGTTCCGCCCCGCGGTCCGCCATGCGCTGGAGCAGGGGGAGCAGCAGGTGGCCGTCCGCCAGGTTGGACCAGGAATATCTGGGCAGAGTCCCCAGGAACAGGGCGGAACCCGTTCCGGCCCTGACCTGGGCCAGGGCACAGGTGCCGTCATCCCAGGAGGCCAGGGTGCGGTATTTTCCCAGCAGGGGTTTCCGGCGCACGGCGCGGAGCCGGTTGGCGGGAATGGCCGCCTGGTCGGAACCGTCCCGGAGGAATCCGCGCTGGCGGTCCCATGTTTCCAGGCGGTAGTACTCCTCGGGCGGGGCCGTTTCCATCGCTCCCCAGGAGACGCCCAGGAACGGATGCCGCGTGCCGTGGGCCGTATCGTCCGGCAGGAAGAGGACGATTCCCCCTTCTTCAATAAAGGCCAGTAGCTTTTCTTCCATTTCCGCGCGCGGCGGCGGTCCGTACCAGGCGACCATGGACTGAGAGGCCAGAGCGGCCTGCGCCGCCCGCGTGTTGCCGGGCATCGTGGCCTTCCTGTTGGGCAGGCCGGGAGGGGCGGACATCAGGGAGAGGGTTTTCCCCACTTCTCCGGAAGGGCCGCAGATCAGGATGTTGGCGAGGGGCCGGGGGGCGAAGGTGAAGAAGGAAATGTCATCCCTGGTGAAGTCGTCATGAGGCAGGGAAACGAAGCCGAAGCCGGATTCCTTCCCCTGCGGCAGCGGAATTTCCTTCCTGATGGCGGTGCTTTCCCCGGCCAGTTGCAGCGTGGCGGAGGCGGCGGCATTATCCACGGAAAGGTGTACCGGCACGTCCTCCGGCTGGTTGGGGTTGAAGCCCTGGCGCAGCACCTCCAGGTCCAGCACCAGCCTGCCGTTGTTCACCTGGGCCTGCCTGACCCTGATGCCGCGGTTGCTTTCCGGCCTGTCGCGGAGGGCCATGATGCGGATGGAGGGGGGAATGGCCAGAGCGGCCAGCCGCTGGCGCACGCCGGGCCAGAGGGGGGAATCCGGCCTCCAGGAGGAGGCCTGCATGTCTGAGGCAATCCAGATTTCCGTCTTTCCGGAACCGGACTCCTCCAGATACGGGATGGCTTTTTGCAGCAGGGCCGGAATATCTGCGCCGCCGTCCGTGGTTTTGCTGACAGTCAGGTCCGCCAGGGCTTCCGGGGCGGGAATCTGGGTGACGGTTCCGGTGGCGGAATCAAGCAGGGACAGGCGGCAGTGGCCAAGCTGCGCAAAGGTGGATTCCACCAGCGGCGGGATGGCGTCCCGCAGGGAGTTGGTTTTGTCCGGCCGTGCGTCCATGGAGGCGGAACGGTCCAGAACCAGCAGGACTTCATTCAGTCCGGAACTCCCCCAGCCGAAGAAGCTGCTGAGCAGGGGCCGCGCAAAGGCCGTCACCAGCGCCGCCACGGCCAGGACGCGCAACGCCAGAATCAGGTAGTGCAGCAGTTTTTTCGTCCCGCGGGTTTCCCTGGCGGCGCGGAGCAGGAATTCCATGGCCGCCCAATGGACGGAGCGGTGCCGCCACCTGTTGACCAGGTGGATGATGATGGGAATGGAGGCTGCAAAGAGGGCCCATAGCAGCCAGGGAGAGGTGAAGGACATGGGAGGATAGGGGTAGTTGGGGATTCAGGCCTGGTTGTCAGGTAGAGGGCGGGTCGGGCAGCAGCTGGCGGAGGATATGCAGGGTCATTTCTCCGGTTTGCTTGAAGGATTTCTCACCCAGAATGCCTATGTTGTCCTTGGACGTGTGCCACCAGTTGCCGTCCTGAAAATCGTCGATGATGTTCAGCGTATCCATGCCGAGGTCCATGAAGGGGACGTGGTCGTCCAGAATGGCGTAGCCGGAGACCCCCCATTCCTCCGGTGAATAGCCCAGTTCACGAATGGCGCGGGAATAAACCCGGTACATGGACTGGGGCGTCATGACCGGGATGCGTATCTTTTTTCCCTGCCGCCCCACCATGTCCAGGTTGATCATCCACTTGGGCAGCGGCTTCCGCATGGCGGCGGCATAGTGCTTGGAGCCGTACAGGCCGTCGTCACTGTCCATGTGTTCCGCAAAGCTCTCTTCTCCGTCAAAAAACACCAGCTCCAATTTTCCGGCGCGCGCGGGTTCCCCGGCCAGGATGCGGGCCGTTTCCAGAATGGCCGCTGCGCCGGAAGCCCCGTCATTGGCCCCAGTGAAGCCGGCAATGCCCTGCTTGGTGTCGATATGGCAGGTCAGCAGTCCCCGGACCGGAGCCTGGAAATCCGGCGCCTTGCCAAAGCGGGCCCGCAGGTTGACGAACTGGATGGGGCCCTTGGACGTTTCCTGTTCAAAGGATTGCTCCTGGCAGGTCCAGCCGTGTTTGGCCAGTTCCTTCTTCAGGTAGTCCAGTTGCTGGCGGTAGCCTGGAGTGCCGGAACCCCGGTCTCCCATCTCCGTCATCCGGGCAGCGTGGAACATGGCGTTTCCTCCGTTGAAGTGGGTTGTTTCCTGGAGCCGGGCAGGAATGGTTTCCGCACCCGGAAGGGGCGTTTCCACGGGATTTCCGCACTGCATCAGCAGGGCCGTGAGCAGGATGAGTCCGATGCGGGGCGTCATGGGAAAAAGACGGAGTGGAAGGTTTACTTGGAAGCGGACCATTCATCCTGGCCCAGAAGTTCAAGAATGCGGACGAATTCGGCCTTGTTGGAAAAGGTGATCTCAATGGAGCCCCGGCTTCCCTGTCCGGAAATATTTACTGGCGTGCCGAATTGTTTGGCGAGCACGCTGGAAATCTTCTTGTACTGCGGGGAGGAGGGCTTTCTGGCGGGAGCCGCCGGTTCCGGAGGATTGAGAAGCTTCTGGATGGCTTTCTCCGTCTGGCGCACGGTGTAGCCCTTGTTGACGATGTCGCGCCCGAGCTGGATTTGCTGGTCCTGGTTCTTGAGGGACAGGAGCACCTTGGCATGCCCCACGCTGATGAAGGCGTTGCCCAGCATGTCCTGGACCGCCTGGGGAAGATCCAGAAGCCGCATGCTGTTGGCTACGGCGGCGCGGGATTTGCCTACCCGCTTGGCGATGTCCCCCTGCTTCATGCGGAATTCCGTTTTCAGGCGCATGTAGCCGGAGGCCTCTTCCAGCGGGCTGAGGTTTTCACGCTGGAGGTTTTCAATCAGCGCCAGCTCCAGCACGTCCTTGTCGGAAGCCTTCCGGATGATGGCGGGCACGGTGGACAGGCCCAGGATGCCGGAAGCGCGCCAGCGCCTTTCCCCGGCAATGAGCTCATATTTGCCGCTTTCCGTTTTCCGGACGATCAGCGGCTGGATGATGCCGTGCTCCTTGATGGAGTCCACCAGCTCCGCCAGTTGTTCCGGGGTAAAGATGGCGCGCGGCTGGAGGGAGCTGGGAATAATGGAGGCATGGGATAATTGATGCACAACGTCTCCCGCCTGGGGAGCCGCCAAGGATTCACGAGACAGATTTTGATTGATAAGGGCGTCAAAGCCTTTCCCCAGAGCCGGTTTTGCCATAGCAGGGAAGAAACTAGCATGAACCGGTTCCGTTTTCAACAGGGTATTTGTTATCCGCAGCGGAAATTCCCGCGTGTGCGGCCGGTTTCATCCTCCATGTTCCCGGACGTGTCAGGCGTGTTGCGCCCCACCCCGCGGGCAGGTCAAAGATGGCGGTGCCTTGAACGGCCCGCTGCCGCCGCGCTGGTTTCCGGCAGGCTGCGGATATCCTGTCCCGTGCAGGGCAGGGGGGCGTTTCAAGGCCATGAACCAACAAATGAACGAGATGAACAGCAATGAACAATCCTGCCATGGCGCGGGCTTTCCCTGTGGAACCGCTGCGGCGCAGCGCGCACCTGAATTCCTTGAACCCGTTGCCCCCGCCCGCCGATGAAGCTCAATCTGACGGAAGAACAAAAGAAAGCCGCTCTGGAAGCGGGAAAGCAGGGCATGAAAAACGCCTATGAGAAAAGCAAGTCCCGACCCGGATTGACGTGGTGGGAACGCCTCCTGTGGGTGGTTCTGGCGGGAGCGGCCTATGCGGCGTCCTCCCTCCTTTCCGGCTGCGGGCATACCATAGACGTGACTGCGGAGCGGACGGAGATATGCAGGGACGGCGCCTGCCTGGTGCTGGAACCGGGGCGCCTGTCCTATTCCCAGGCCCAGCCGGAGACGGAGGTACAGCCTGTGATCCAGAGAATCCGGAAAGGCAAATGATTCCGTGCCGTCCGGTCCGCAACCTGCCGGGACAAGCGGTTCTGCATGAGCCGTCCCGGCGGGAATTGCGGAAGTGAATGGCCTGTGGCGAAAGGGGGATGGCATGAACGCTTTATCAGCCGCCGCCGCCTATTATCTGGCTGCGGGCAGGAGGGAAGAAGAGATGGATGAGGATGGGCGCTGCCAGGATGTCTATGTCCGTACCCCGGAGCTTGTCCTGATGGCGCGCCGGGTGGATTCCTCCGCTCCTTTCGGCAGGATTATCGATGTCCGCTGCCGGTTTGAGCCGGAACGGTGCGATGCCTGGCATCTCCATTTTCTGGCGGGAGAGGTGCGGGAACTGTTGACTTATGAACGGGAAATTCTTTCCCTGCCATGGATTCTGACCCAGCATGGCAAGCGCGGGGACGGGCGGCTGATGAAGTTGTCTTCTTCCCGGTTCTGCCGCCTGCTGGCGGCGTCTGCGGTTGCCGGACCGCTCTCCTGACCCTGTTGAAGAAACGGAAGCATCCATGCGGAAAACCGCATGGATGCTTTTGTTGCATGCTGGAGGACGCCCTGATGAAAGCGTGCTAGGCATTCAAAGGCGCCGGCCGCTTCCCGGTTCGCGGCATTTCTGGTGAAAGTCCTGCTAGGCCAGGGCGGCGGCGAACTCGTAGGCATTTTTACAACGGTTCCGCCAGCCATTACCGAAGGTGCTGAACTGCCTGCATGAACAATAAAACGACTCGCGCCGCTCGTAAAGGCTGTCAAGGAGTTTGCGTTCTCCGGATTCTGCAAGAACGGTTTGCAGCGTTTGGCGGGTTTGTTTTCCGGGAATGCCGTCCACGGCAATTCCGGCGCCGTGGTCGTTCAAGGCTCGCTGCAATATCTTCCCGGTGTTCTTGCTGCCGGAATTGAAATAATGGTCCCGCAGGAAGAACTCAATGCCCGGATGGGCGTCAGAACCAATCCAGGAACGGACGGCGGCGGTATTGTCCAGAATATATTGAAGACAGCCTTCCCAGGCTTCTTCCTGTTTTCCGGCGTCAAGCAAGGCTTTGAGGCGGTTGAATACGGCGGGTTCAATGCCGTCGCAGATGCCGCAGATTTCCCACTTGCCGCCCTTGTCAGCGGCAGGGAGGCGGGAAACGCGCAGGGAGGCCGGCCCGGTGACGCGGTCGTCTTCAAAGCGGAGAATGGCCGCAGCCATCTTTTTTTCTGTAGTATTCATAGGTTCCAATAATGGTGGAGGTTCGGCGGACCTGCAATGAATGCGTCTTCAAGGGGAAAAATGGCTTTTTGACCTGCCGTTTTCCATCAATGAACGGTCCGCCGCTTGAGCTGCATGCACGGCTGCCGGGGATAAATGAGGCGTCTCCGGAACGGTTTGATGCGTCCCTGCATGGGGGTGCCGTTCTTTCCGCGGCGGCGCTGGGCCCTTTATTCCTAGGCTATTCATGAACCATTGAAAACAAAAAGCATAACGCCTGAAATTCACAAAACCCGGTGAGGGATAGTGATTCCTTCCATTTCCGGAGATTGGCGGCATTAAAGACACCGTGGAATCGTTTCCGGATATTCCCCGGACTCTGGGAGCCATTCAGGAAAGTGGCGCTCCCCTCCGAAGCATGGCACAGGGGTTTTCAGAGACTGCTTCGGTGCACCCGGAATTTATTATGCGCAAAAAGGATGATTAAGTCTTGCGTCCCGTTGGGAATGGTGCCACTGTCAAAGGACTTTACGTTAGGATACTTCGCCCCTTGGCCTCCGTGCCAGGGGGCTTTTTTATGAATGCGGCCCGTCGTGTTCCGGATACTGCGGGCGGTATGAACTCCTGACTCCGTTTCCGGTTCAGGATGGGCGCAACCGGAAACGGCATGCCGCGCATTCCCGTTTCAGGACAAATCCGGAGGGAACGGCCTTTTCCGTTTTGACGTGCGGCCTGATGTGGGACTGGGTTCTCCCTGGCAAGAAAAAGAAAACCCCTCAAGCGGTGAACTTGAGGGGTTTATAATGGAGCCGCTTGTCAGATTTGAACTGACGACCGTCCGCTTACAAGGCGGGTGCTCTACCACTGAGCTAAAGCGGCGTGGTGAATGAGGTGGCCCATATCTACAGAAGATGGCCCATGGTGGCAAGCCGAAAATGGGGTGGCAGGCATGGCGCGCCTCATTTTAACCGCTTCAGGAGTCAAACAGGGAGCCCTGTTCCAGTGCCGGTCCGGCAGGCGGTTCCTCCGGTCCGGGAGATGTTCCGGCCTGCGGCGTCTCCGTATCCGGAACGGACGTGTTTTCCGCCTGTTCCGTGGCAGCGGAAGGCGTTTCTTCCTCCGTTTCCTCGTCTCCGGTTTTCGCCGGGGGCATGATGCGGGAGACGCGCTCCACCGGATGTTTGGTAATGATGTTGCCCTGGACCCCGCGGTTTTTAATCCTCAGGTCCGCGAAGTGGAAGGGCCTGACCAGGTTGCGGAGCTTCAGCACGGCTTTCAGATAGACGTTCACGCTGATCTGGGAGCTGTTTTCCTCCGTTTCATGCACGGAGAAGTGGAAGATGCGCGTTCCCTTCGCGCCGCGGGTGAGCGGGTATTCCTTGTCCCTGGTGAAACCGCCTATGCGGAAGCGCTTGGCGTACACGGGACCGTCCCTTCCGTCCCGGTAGATCAGGTTGAACACGGGGTCATCATCCTTCTTGATGACGGAAATATAAAGGGGGTTCTTACCGGCGAAGAATTTGTCCTGAATCCGCACGATCTTGAGCACGCCCGCGCTGTCGATGACCAGCACGTCGTCCAGCGTGGAGCATTTGCAGACGGGGTTTCCCTTCTTGACGCCGTACCCGGCGAAGCCTTCTTCGTCAATATACAGCGTTTCATTGGCCACGGCCACCTGGGCGCGGTCCACGGAGCCAAAGGAGGAGATTTCCGTTTTCCTGGGATAGGCCGCGCCGTACTTCTTGCGCAGGGCTTCAAACCAGCGGATGGTGAATTTGGTGAGCTGGCTGAGGTTCTTCTGCGTCTGTTCAATGTCCGCTTCAAGCTGCCGGATGTGCTGGTCCGCCTTGAACGCGTCAAACTTGGAGATGCGCTTGATTTTAATTTCCGTCAGCCGCACCAGGTCGTCCCTGGTGATGGGCGCGCGCAGCTGGGCGGCAAACGGCTGCAATTCCCGGTCAATGGTGCCGAGCACTTCCTCCCACGTCTCGGAATCTTCAATGGAGAGATAAATGCGGTTTTCAATGAAAATCTTTTCCAGGCTTGCCTGGTGCCATGCCTCGTTCAGTTCCTTGAGGCGTATTTCCTGTTCCTGGCGCAGGATTTCCCTGGTGGAGTCCGTGTTGTAGCGCAGGATGTCGCTCACGCACATGAACCGGGGCTTTTCCTCCACGATGACGCAGGCGTTCGGGGAGATGCTGACCTCGCAGGCGGAGAAGGCGAACAGGGCTTTCCTGGTCTGCTCCGGGTCCGCTCCGGCCGGGAGATGCACCAGGATGTCCACGTGCTGGGCCGTATTGTCCTCGATGCGGGCTATTTTGATCTTCCCCTTTTCCGCGGCGGAGACGATGGTATCAATCAGGATTTCCGTGGTGACCCCGAACGGAATTTCCGTGATGCGGAGAAGCTTCTTCGATTCCGTGAGGATGCGCGCCCGGATGCGGACGCGCCCTGTGCCGCGTTCCCCGTCCCGGTAGTTGGTGGCGTCCATCACGCCTCCGGTCGGGAAGTCCGGCAGAAGCTGGAAGGGCTGGCCGCGCAAGTGCGCGATGGAGGCTTCAATCAGTTCGTTGAAATTGTGGGGAAGAATTTTGCTGGAAAGGCCTACGGCAATGCCTTCCGCTCCCTGGGCGAGGAGCAGGGGGAATTTGACGGGAAGGCTGACCGGCTCCTTGTTTCTGCCGTCATAGGAAAGCTGCCATTCCGTGACCTTGGGGCTGAAGACGACCTCACGGGCGAAGGAGGTGAAGCGCGCTTCAATGTAGCGGGAGGCCGCCGCGGGATCCCCGGTCAGGATGTTGCCCCAGTTCCCCTGCGTGTCAATGAGCAGCCCTTTCTGTCCCAGCCCCACCAGCGCGTCCGCAATGGAGCGGTCGCCGTGCGGGTGGAATTTCATCGTGTCCCCCACGATGTTCGCCACTTTACTATAGCGCCCGTCGTCCAGCCGGTCCATGGCGTGCAGGATGCGGCGCTGCACGGGCTTGAACCCGTCATTGATCTTGGGTACGGCCCGTTCCAGGATGACGTACGAGGCGTAATCCAGAAAGTAGTCGGCATACATGCCTTCCACGGACTGGCTCGCGGGAGCAATGTGGGCGGGTTGAGTCACGGGCGCAAATATTAAAGGAATTGTTCCGGAGGGGCAAGTGCGATCTCCGGAAAGAAAATAACCGGCCTTCCGTTAAGGAAAGCCGGTTACCGGAAAAAGGAATGGCTAAACGCAATCAGGCCTGTTTGGCCGTAAGTCTGTTTTTGAGTTCCTCCGCTTCGGCGCGCAGGGTGTCGAGCTTGGTTGTCTGGGCTTCAAGGTCGGCGATTTCTTCCAGGACTGCTGCCAGGCGGCGCAGGTCCGCAGGCTGGGCCGCAGCGAGAGGCTGAGCTTTGGGAGCGGCTGTATTTTTGGTGCCGGGCTTGCGGCCGCGCTTGGCCTTGGTGGCCTTCATCCAGCTTGAAATGGTTACCGTGCTGATGCCGAAGCGTTCAGCGGCTTCCTTCTGGGCGCCTCTTTTGTTCTGAGTTTTCCGTTCAGCGATGAAGTCAAGAACGGATTGTTTTTCTTCAGGCGTATAGCGCCTCTTGTTTTTGGTGCTGTCGTTGGAGTTCATGATATTGACGAGTGGCTATTTGTTTAATCAAAGGTCCGTAGGGTAGCAAGCAAAGAGCAAGTATTTTGACATAATTTAAAAGACTGTTTAAATATAGGGGGCATATTGTTGACGTTCAGAGGTAATATGCTTATTTTGTTCATGATTTTTATTATTTAAAATTTGAATTGTTTAACATTCCGTGCAAGGGCGCTTGCGGGATGTTTAAACGCTTTTTTATTTTCTGCGCCGCATGAAGTCTTTTTCCCTGAATTCCTTGTTGAATCAGGAGTTCCGGAGAATTTCGCGTCCCTTCGTCAGTCCGGATTTTGAGATTGCAGGAGCCGGAGGGATCGTGTAAAATCGCCCCAATCTTCCAGCCATTTTATCATCATGACCGACCAGCCAGAAACCCCGTCTTCTCCAGAGGCTCCCAAATTACGCCGCCGCCTGGTAACGGCAGCCCCTGCGGCAGCGCCCAAAGTAAAGTTTGCTTCCCCCGCCGCGGAAGGCGTGGAAGTTGCCAAACCGCGTTTCCTCACTCCTGAATTGCAGGCCAAGCTGGCCCAGGAACAGGAGGAAGCCGCGCGCCGTGCCGCAGAACAGGCGGAGGCGGACAGGATTGCGGCGGAAAAGGCGGCAGCCGAGCAGGAGGCCGCCCGCATCGCTGTGGAAAAAGAGGCGGCCAGAATAGCCGCCGAGGAGGAAGCCGCCAGAATCAGGGCGGAGCAGGAGGCCGCGGAAGCCGCTCGCATTGCCGTGGAGAAGGAAGCGGCCCGTGTGGCGGCGGAAGAGGAAAGGGCCCGTCTTGCGGCGGAACAGGAGGAAAAGGAAGCCGCTTCCCAACCATTGCCCGGTCCGGCGGTGGATGCCCAGATTCAGGATGCCCTTGCCAAGGTGGCGGAGGCCCAGAAAGCCCTGGCGGACGCGCAGGCCGCTGCCCTGGCGCAGGCCGCCGGCGTGGCTCCCGCTGCCGTTCAGGCGCCTGAACCGGCTGCTCCGGCGTCTGCCGCGGCTTCCACAGGCTCCATTCCCAAATTGAAAGTTTTAAAGACTTCCCCGGCTCCTGCCCCGGCGGAGGAAGCCCCTGCCGCCGCCCCGGCGGAAAGCGCCGTGCCCCGGTTGAAGGTGCTGAAATCCCCTGCGGGGACCGCGCCCGTTCCTTCCGTGGCGTCTGCCGCGGCTTCCCAGCCCGTGGCTGCCGCATCCGTTTCTCCCACCGCCAGCGTTCCCCTCGCGGGCACGGGCGGCATCCAGCCGCCTGCCGGCACGGAAACCACCCGGGAAATGGTCGCCTCCGTGGACAAATCCAAATCCCTGCTGAGGGGCGTCATTTACGGGGTATGCGCCCTGGTGCTTGCCGCTGCCGGGGTAGGAATTTATGCTTGGCATACCAACAGCAAGAAAGACCAGGTGGAAGGGGAAAACGCGCGCCTGAATGCACTGGTGGTGGAAGGCGGCAAACTGGGCCGCAGCCGCCTGTTTGATTCCAAAAATCTCAGCCGCGTTCCGGACGTGAAGGTGGTGCCCAATGCGGAGGACGCCGCCCTGCTCCTAGCCAATGTGAGGGGAGCCAAGGGAAACCGGGAAAACTGGCCCGGCGCCGCCCACCTGGTTTCCATCATGGCCCAGATGGATGACAACATCGCACGCCAGGTGGTGGAAGACATGAAGAAAAACGTCGGCAGGTACAGCAAGGAGAAATACTCCATGATGGTGACGCTGCTGGCCAAATCTTCCAGCCCCGCCATGCGCGACATGCTGAAAGACCTGTACGCCTCCATCAGTGATAGCAAGAACAAGAAAATTCAGGACAAGCAGGCCGTGGTGCTCAAGTACATGCGCTTTGCCATGAAGCTGGACGACCTGGACGACGTCATGAAGATTCTCCAGCAGAAGGATGCTTCCCAGGATCTGGTTTCCTCCGCCTTCCGCACGGCCCGCTACCTGATTGACGAAGCCCCCCCGGCCAAGCGCATGGCGCTCTCTTCCAAGCTGCTCCAGTACCAGAAGAACATGCCGGAGGAAAACGTCAAGGTCCTCTACAAGCTGCTGGCCCGCACCGGCGATCCCAAGGTGCTGGACATGATGGAAAAGAGCTACAAGGAAGACCCCAAGAAGGCGCTCGCCATCATCACCGCCTGGGGGGACTGGAACACGGATGACGCCGTTCCGTACCTGTTCAAGGCGTGGAAGGATGAATCCCTGCATGAACGCGTGCGTTCCCAGGCCCATGATTCCATTCTCCGCGTGCTCTCCGTGGACCGTGACCGGGATGACAACGCCACGCTCAAGCTGTTCGAGCCCCTGATAGCGGACGCCAAGACGAGCGAACGCCGCCAGTTCCTGGTTTCCGCCTTCAAGAGGCTCAGCAACCGCCCCTATGTGATCCGCCTGCTGGGGCGCATCAAGCAGACGGCGGAAGACCACAGGAATGTGGTGGAACCCAAGTTCCAGGCCGCAGAGGAAGCCCTGTTCAAGGCGGAGGACAAATTCAAGGCCAACCCGAACGATTCCGCCGCCAAGGCTGATTATGAAGCCAAGGAAAAAATCTATAATGAGCTGGCCAGCCAGAAAACCGGGGAAGACAAGGTAATTACGGCGGTGGACAAGGCCCTGGAAAAGGTCAGGAAGACGCCTGTGCCCACCAGGAAGGCCGCTTCCTCCGATGACAGGGAGGACGACGAATCTTCCGTCATCAAGACGATTTAAACGGCTTCATTAGCCGTATCCGGAACCGGAGGGAGGACATCCCTCCGGTTTTTGTATGTAAGGGAATTCCCTTCGCTGCCGGAAACGAGGATTCCTTGTTCCCGGTACACGATGGGCTCCTCCCTGGGAACAAGTGGCTCCTGCTCCTTGCCAGCGGTGGCAAAAAACGGAAGAAGGAAAGCTCTCTTCCGTTGACTGTGGAGCCAGAGCGAATCCGAAGGCCGGGAGGCCTTCGCTCCCAGGAGGGGGGCCAGTAGCGTTGCCGGGAAGGGACGGACTTTCCAGGGGCGTATGGCATTTCCCCGCCATTCCGGCCTGCCGGAAATATTTCCTGCCGCCGTTTTTTCCGCATCCGGCTCTTACAGGAACAGTCCTGTCTGGTACACCAGCGTAGCTGTCAGAAACCCCAGCAGGGTCAATCCACCGAATTGCGCCAGAGCAAACCACCAGGTGCCAGCTTCCCGTTTGGCGACGGTGACGGTGCCGATGCAGGGGAGGGCGATCAGGCAGAACATCATGATGCTGATGCCCTGGAGGGGGGGTGTAGCTGGCTTTAAGGCGGGCGTTCAGGGTCTGCTGGGCTGCCGGGCCGGAGTCCCCGTCCTGCACCGCATAGAGAATGCCCATCTGGGTGACGAAGATTTCCTTGGCCGCAAAAGCGCCCAGAAGAGCGGAATTGATCTTCCAGTCAAATCCGGCCACTTGCGTGACGGGTTCCATCCAGTGGCCTATTTGTCCGGCGTAGGAATGTTCCATGGCCGCTGCCGCATTCGGCGCGGCTCCTTCCTCCGGCCTGGGGTAGGTGTTCAGGAACCACAGGATGATGGAGGCCCCCAGAATGAAGGTTCCCGCCTTCCGGACGTACATGAAGGCCCGCGACCACATCAGGGCGCCCACCTTCCGCAGGGAGGGGAGGCGCAGGCGCTTCATGTGGTGGAGGGCGTCCCTCTGGGCGGTCTTGAAGAGCGTGTTTTTCAGGAGCCGGGCGCAGCACAGGGCCAGAAGGACGCCGCTGGCGTAAATCCCGAACAATACGGTGGCCTGCAGGCGGGAGGGAAACAGGGCGGAGACGAACATCATGTAAATCGGCAGGCGACCCGCGCAGCTCATCATGGGCAAGACGGCGATGGTGACCAGGCGGTCGTTGCGCGCTTCAATCCTCCGGGTGGACAGGATGGCGGGAACCGAGCAGCCGAAGCCCAGCAGGAGGGGGGCAAAGCTGCTGCCGTTCAGCCCCATGATTTTCATGATGCGGCTCATGAGGCGGGAGACCCGCATCATGTATCCGCTGTTTTCCAGCAGGGTGATGGCTCCGAAGAGGAGCACCACGTTGGGAAGAAAGGCCAGCACGCCGCCTACGCCGCCCACCACGCCTTCCCCCAGCAGGGATTGCAGGCGGGGCCACGGTTCCAGCATGCGGCAGGCCCAGATGCTGAACATCTGCGTGCCTGTCTGGATGAGCCTGACCAGGGGGTCGCCGATGGCGAAGCTCAGGAAGAAAATGATGTAAACGATGCACAGGAAGATAAGGGAACCCCATATCCTGTGCATCAGGACGGCGTCCAGCCTGGTTCTCCACCTGTTGTCCTGCGCCTCTGCCTCCCGTTCCATAAATTACCGGGGAGTAACTTAGAACCTGCGAATTTGACAGGCAAGCTTAAAATCCCGGATTTGCGGGAAGGCGGCCGGGCCGTTTGGCCGGCTTTGAGCCGGTGCCTGTTCCGGATTGTTTCCCAGGGAACAGCGGAAGCCCGGCTTCTGCTAGCGGCGCATGGCCGCAAGTCCCTGAATGAACAGAATGGCCGCCGTGCAGCCGAAGACCATGGAGGGCAGGCATTGGAGCATATATAGCGGGTCCGTGGAGTCGTTCCCGTAAGAGGGGAAGATGAAAGCCATGACCAGTGCAATCAGGGCCAGGCCCCATGCCAGCCAGGACACGGCGGGGACGGCAGTGCCGGAGCCAGCGGCAGTGAGCCGGGAGCGGCTTGCTTCCCTGGGGTCGCGCCCATCCGCGTCCCGTCCGGAAGAAGCCGGCTGCTTTTTCTTGACGGGGGGCAGGGATGCCGGTGTTTTTACGGCGTTTTCCGGTTTCTGCCCGGAGGGGGAAGAGGGGGCTTCCCCAAAGGGAAGCCCCGTTTTAACGTGAATCAGGACGCCGCACGCCGTGCAGTGCATGCCGGCTTTTTCATCCAGCCCGGCCGGGTAGGTATACCCGTGCCCGCACAGGGAGCATGTGGCGGATTCTCTCATGATTCAGGCTGAATGGGTGTTAGTCGTCCAGCGGAAGGAGGTCCGCCCGGTCGGCCTTGGTTTCCGGCCTTTGGCGGATTTCCTGGAGCTTGGCTTTCATCTGCTCGCAGATGTCCGGATGCTGGGCTGCTACGTTGTTGAGTTCCTTCGGGTCCTTTTCCAGGTCGAACAGGCTGCCGCCTTCCGGGGACTTGGTCATTTTCGCTCCCAGTCCGTTGATCCCGTCGCGGATGGCTACGCCGGCGGGAATGAACTTCCACTTGCCGTGGCGGATGGCCAGAGCCTTGCCGGTGCTGTTGATGACGTGGTAGTCGCGTCCCTTGGCGGATTTGCCCAGGAGGGCGGGGATCACGTTTTCAGAGTCGCGGAAGGAATTGGCCTTGCCGGGTTCCAGGAGCTGTTCCAGGGAGGCGGCCAGGTCCATTTGGTTGAACAGGGCCTTGCTCGTCGCTCCGGGTTTGACTACTCCGGGCCATTTGACGATGAACGGAATGCGGGAGCCACCTTCCAGAATGCTGTATTTGCCGGCGCGGAAGGGGCCTGCCGGGGAGTGGGTGGCGTTGTCCCGGACGGCAAAATCCTTGTAGCCGTCGTCCAGCACGGGGCCGTTGTCGCTGGAGAAGATCACCAGGGTGTCCTTTTCCAGTCCGGCTTTTTTCAGGGCTTCCGTGATGCGGCGGACGCAGTCGTCCAGTTCCACGGTAACGTCCCCCCGCACGCCATGCTGGCTCTTGCCCACAAAGCGTTTTTCCGGGCAGCGCGGCACGTGGATATCATGCGTGGCGAACATCAGGAAGAACGGTTCCTTGGCCTTGGCGCTCTTCTGGATGTATTCAATGGCCTTGTTCGTGATCACATCCGCGTTTTCCTCATCCTTCCACAGGGCGCTCTTGCCGCCCTTCATGAAGCCGATGCGGCCGATGCCGTTGATGATGGCTTGGTTGTGCCCGTGGCTCCACATGAGCTTGAGCTGGTCCTTGTTGTCCTTCCCGTTCGGAAGACCGGGGAAGTTGTGCTGGTAGGACACTTCAATGGGGTCGTTCGGGTCCAGGTTGCGGACGTTGCCGTTTTCCAGAATCACGCAGGGAACGCGGTCGCCCGTGGCGGCGAAGATGAAGCTTTCATCAAAGCCGATTTCGTTAGGGCTGGGGGCGATGTGCTTGTTCCAGTCAATCTTCTTTCCCTTTTCCCCCAGGCCCAGGTGCCACTTGCCCACCATGTAGGTTTTATAGCCGTGGGATTGAAGCATCTTGGGCAGCGTGGGCTTCTTGGTGTCAATAATCAGGGCGGCGTCCCCCGGCAGAATGCCCGTGCCTTCCTTGCGCCAGGGATATTCCCCGGTGAACAGGGCATAGCGGGAGGGAGTGCAGACGGAGGTGGTGGAATAGGCGTCCGTAAAGCGGACGCCCTGCTTGGCAAGCTTGTCAATGGAAGGGGTGGGAATCCCCTTGGCTCCATAACAGCCTACGTCTCCATAGCCGAGGTCGTCAGCGTAAATCATGACGATGGCTTTGGGCGGCTTGACCTGGGGCGTGGTGGCGGCCGGGCAGGCCGCCGCCGCCGCCAGGGCAAGCATCAGGTGTAATGCGGGTTTGTTCATGTTGTCAGGTGTGTGTGGTGTTGCGGTTGATCAAAAGATGGTTGGAAAAATGCCGGGATTCTGCCGGGGAAGGGCCGCGCGGTCTTGGCTGGCGCTTTTAATGAGGCTCCTCCGGCGGCGGCAGGGGCTCCGTCATGGGGCGCATGCTGGCATTCTGCCAGATGTAACGCTTGTAGAGAACCTTGATGGCGGCCGTCAGCGGGACGGCCAGCAGCGCGCCGATCAGGCCGCCCAGGATAAGCGTCCAGATCAGCACGGAGAACATGACTGTGAGCGGATGAAGCTCCACGGAATCCCCCACGATTTTCGGCTGGATGACCCATCCGTCAAACTGGTTGACGGCCAGGAAGATGCCGGAAACGATCAGCACGTGCTGGAAGTCTCCCCACGTAAACCAGGCCAGCAGGACCGCGGGAATGAAGGCGGTGATGATGCCCAGGTAGGGCACGATGCCCAGCACGCAGACCGCCGCGCCGATGGTGACGGCGTACGGCAGGCCGAGCAGTTTCAGGCAGATGGCGATCAGGATGCCTTCAATGATGCTCACCAGCATCTGGCCGCGGAAGAAGGAAATCAGGTATCCGTTGATTTCCTCCATGGTGTCCACCACGTCCTTTCTGAATTTGGAGGCCTTCAGCGGCAGGATGCTGGGCCATTTCTCCCTGATCTTATCCGCTTCCAGCAGAAAATAAAAGGCGAAAATGGGCGTGATCAGGATGCTCACCATGATGCCTATGGTGCTGTACAGGGCCCTTCCGCCGGAAGTGAGCCAGCTCATCAGCTTGTCCTGGTAAAAGGAGGAATTGATGGTCATGTACGCCCCCAGTTTTTCCCGGGCGGTCCGGGCGTTTCTCAGGTCGTGGACCTCCGCGTCCGTATAATGGCCGGTATTCAGTTCCCGCAGGCTGGTGCTGTAAACGCTGTCAATGGTGCGGGAGATGAAGGGAATTTCAATGGTGGAGTCAATCAGCTCGGAGGTCTTGTCCCAGAGCTCCATCCGGTTGTCGATCAGCTCATCCGTCTGCCGGATCAGGGGAGGGAGGATAGTGGCGCCGAAGCCCACCAGGACGGCCAGAGCCGCGAACATGACCGTGACCACGGCCCAGGGGCGGGAGAATCTGAAGTGCACCAGCCAGGAGACGATGGGTTCCAGCAGGTAGGCCACCACGGCGGCAATCAGGATGGGCAGGAGCACCGGTTCCAGAAAGCCCAGGAGTTTCACCACTTCAAAGATGACGAAGGCCGCGATGCACAGCATCACCAGGATGGCGACGCCCGTCAGGGCGTACCAGCAGGTCTTTTTCTGGAAGGGTGAGGGAATGCGGCAGTCGCCGGCGGCTTCCTGTGAATCCTGTTGCTGTGCGTCGTTCATGCCGGTGGTAGAGAGATGGCTGGATAGGGGCTGGCTCAGGCCGCGGGGGTCTTGTCCGTTTTCCCGTCAGGCGCGGGGGCGGCCTCCTCCGGAGTTTCCGTCGCGGCGGGCGCGGGCTGCTGGTCTCCCGCGGCATCCTGGGGCTGTTCCTTTTCCTCCTGCTGCTTGACGTGGTTTTCGAACTCCTGCTCCGTAATGGCCTGGGGCGTGGGGTAATAATCCCCGGCAGGGGGCGCGGCCGGAACTTCCCAGTGAATGCGCACCAGTCTGTTCCTGCGCTGGACCACAACGCTTGCCTGTGCCCCCCGCTGGGTGGTGACATATTCTACGAGGTCCGGATACGGATTCTTTCTCCCATTGATGGAAACGAGCACGTCCCCCGTTCTGAGGCCGGCGTCCCACGCGGGCGACCATTCGGCCACGTAAGCCTTCATGGGGCCGTTCCCGTTGCGGTCCTGGATGAAGGTGCCCCCCATCAGGTTGAAGGAGGAGGGCGCGGGCATCCGGTGGCTGGTGGAGCTGAAATAAAGGGCGTTCCCCGGGCCGTCCAGCCAGAACTGGCGCGCGGCCAGCGCGCCGTAGCCCAGGATGATGTCGATGTCGTCGGGAATGCCCATCACTTCCGGATTGGCGAAGCTTTCACAGAGCAGGATGTTCTTCAATTCCAGGGGGCCGAGCTGGAAGGAGCTCACGTGCATGCATTCATGGGCGTAAAAGCCGCCCGCGGCGGGGCTGTAGCCGGAATAAACGCTGACGAACGCGTCCGGGTAGGCCTGCTTGATGGCGTTCCAGCGTTTCTTGGAGATGTAGACGGCATGGGGCGCGCCCGTATCCAGAATGATGCGCCGGCCGTGCTTGTCCGCAATCTGCGGGTAGTCGGAACCGGGTATCAGGGAAAGCTTGTGCCAGCTCCGTATTTTGGAGGGCAGTTTGTTGAAAAAGCGGTGGGAGCGTTTGGGATAGTTGATGTTCCACACGTACTTCCGGATGCACTCCCAGCCCAGCAGTCCGTCATACGGCGCCTGGTCCACCATCACCACGTCCTGCTTCCGGGAAATGGGTTCTCCGTCATCCTTCAGGGAAACGGGCACATTGGCCGTGCGCATGGCGCCCCTGCCGCGCAGGCGGGCGCCGATGGATTCCACCGCGGGGGAGAAAAGCAGGGACGTCTGGACCGCTCCCGTGTCCACCCCCATCATCAATTGCGTTCCGGAGCTCCACGCCAGGGCCACGGGGGTGCCGTCCAGCGGGTTGGCCGCGTCAATGGGCGGAGAACTGCTGTCCTGGATAGGCCGGTGCGATACGCAGGAAACGCACAGCATGGTTGCCAGAAGCATGATGGAGGAACGAAACATAAAGCATTCCATTCATAACAAACGGACCAGAGGCTGGCAAGGTTTCCTTCCTGCTTATGGATCTTTTTGGCGGCATCAGTCCGTAAAACTTGCCACGATGTATCTATCTGATAAGGTAGAAGCATGATATTCAGGACTTTGGCATATGTGTTTCTTCTGGGCTCCGTGTCATGGGCGGATATTCCGCCTGCTCCGTCTCCCGGTGTTTCCGCTCCTCCGGAGCTGTGCCTGTTCCGGGCATGCATGGAGAAAAGCGGCGGCAGTGTCATGATTTCCCCTTTTTCCCTGTATGAAGTTCTCCGTTACATGCTTCCGGGAGCGGCGGGGGAAACGGAGAAGCAGATGGCGGCCGTATTGCCCGGAGACGGAAAAATCAGGAGGAACTGGACTTTTCTGTCTGGTGATTTTTCGCGCTCGCTGCGCTGTTATTCCGCCAACCGCATTTTTGCAGACCGGTCCGTGGAGTTGAAAGACGCCTATAAAAAGGCCGTGGGGCCGGATGCCGTGGCTCAGGCGCCCTTCCGGGAAAACATGGCGGAAGCCGTGCGGCAGGTGAACGCCTGGGCGGCAACGAATACGGGAAACCGCATCAGGAATCTTCTGAATCCGCAGCGGATGAGTGACCAGACGGTGCTTGTGCTGGTGAACGCCATGTATTTGAGGGCGTTCTGGGACAGTAAAATTTGAAGGGCGGGACACCGCGCCGCGGACCTTTGTCCGGGAGGACGGCGCTGCCTGCCAGGTGCCCATGATGAAGCAGCAGGTATTCACGGAGGGGAGGTCATGGCCCCGGCAGGGAGGAATGTATTATGAAAAGGACGGCGTGCGGGGGGCAAGCCTGTTTTTACGGGAGGGAAGGGCGCGCCCGTTTTCATGGCCGTTCTTCCTCCGGAGGGGAGGAAGATGAAGCAATTCATTGACGGGATGACCGCAGAGGACTGGAACGGCATCCTGTCCTCCCTGTCCGCCCGGGATGCCGCGGAAGAAACGCGGAAGCCCGGCGGAAAGCCCCTGGAGCAATATTCCAGATACCATCTGCGGCTGCCGCGTTTCTCCCAGTCTTCCCCCACGCTTTCCCTGAAAAAGGCCCTGGAGGCGCTGGGAATGGAGGACGCGTTTACCGGCCGCGCCGATTTTTCACGGATGGGGAGCTGCGCGCCGGAGCCGTTGAAAATCCATGGCGTGTACCAGAAATGCGCGGTCAGAGTGCGGGAGGAAGGGCTGGATGCGTCCGCTTCCACTGCCGGAGAGATGGATCCATTTGCCGGCGCTCCTTCCCGCGGCAGGGGGCCGGAGATCGAATTCAACCGTCCTTTCCTGTGGCTCATTTACAGCCCGGAGGACCGGGCCGTGCTGTTCATGGGAACTTATGAAGGGCCGGAATGCGGGAAAAAGGAAGGAAAGCCGTGAAGTTTGCGCGCTCCCAAAAATCTTGATTTTCACAGGGGCCCGTATAGGGTAGGGGTGAGCCGTTATGACCACCCCTACGTTTGAAGATGCCGTGAGCCGCATTGTGCGGAAGGATCCCCGTTTTGCGGAACGGGCGTATTCCTTTCTGAAAGATGCGCTGGATTTCACCATGCAGCGCATTGAAGAGCAGGAAAACGGCTCCCAGCGGCATGTCAGCGGGCAGGAATTGCTGGAAGGCTTCCGGGATTACGCCCTCGCCCAGTTCGGCCCCATGGCCTCCACCGTATTAAAGGAATGGGGGCTGAGAAACGGGAAAAATGTGGGAGAGATGGTTTTCCTGCTGATTGAGGAGGATGTGTTTTCCAAGCAGCCGGAGGATTCCCTGGACGATTTCAAGGGGTTCATGAGTTTCCGCAAGGCCTTTGAAGAGCCTTACGAATTCCAGGAGCAGCCCAGTTGACCCCCCGTACCGCCATGAGCAAGGAACCCGATGTACGCTGGCCCGCTGAATGGGAACCGCAGGACGCCGTCTGGCTCTCCTGGCCCCACCGCAGGGATTTGTGGCAGGGCGGCCTGGATGAATTGCAGCAGACCTACGGGAGCGTGGCCGCCGCCATTGCCCCGCATGCCCGCGTGTGCGTGAATGCCGCGGAACCCCTTCATCCGGGCATCAGGCAGGCGATGCAGGCCGCCGGGGTGCGGGAGGACCAGTACCGCCTGTTCAACCATCCGGCCAACGATGTCTGGTGCCGGGACCACGGCCCCGTCTTCGTGCAGGACGTGGAGGACGGCTCCCTGATGCTGGCGGACTGGCAATTTAACGCCTGGGGCGGCAAATTTGCTCCGTGGGACCTGGACAACGGCATTCCCTCCCTGATCGGCGCTTCCCTGGGGCTTCCCGTGCGCAGCTCCTCCATGGTTCTGGAAGGGGGCGCGATTGAAGGCAACGGGGACGGCCTGCTGGTGACGACGGAATCCGTGCTGCTGAATCCCAACCGCAACCCGGAATGGAGCCGCGCCATGATTGAGGAGGAATTGCGGCGCATGCTGGGCGCCAGGTCCATTTTCTGGCTCGGTTCCGGCATTGAGGGTGATGATACGGACGGGCACATTGACGACATGGTGCGCTTTGTGTGCCGGGATGCCGTGGTCTCCATCGTGGAGACGGACTCATCCTCCCCCCATTACCGCGCCCTGGCGGAAAATAATGAACGCCTGCAGGATTTGAGGGGCGTGGACGGTTCCGGCGTGGAGGTGATTCCCCTCCCGATGCCGGACCCCCTCCACGCGGAGGACTGGCGGCTGGACCAGCTCCCGGCCAGTTACGCCAATTTCCTCATCGTGAATGAAGCCGTCATCGTTCCCGTGTTCAACCAGCCCCGGAATGACGACCGCGCCCTGGGCATTCTGCGGGAATGCTTCAGCGGAAAACAGGTAGTCGGCGTGGACGCCCGCAAGCTGGTGCTGGAAGGCGGAGCCATCCACTGCATCACGCAGCAGCAGCCTGGGCCGAGGAAGGAGGCCCCATGAACGGAGGGGAAGGCGTAACGGTGGATGTGATTCTGCCGATGGAGAAGGCCGGCGACGACCGCGCGCGCCGCGCCGCCGTGGCGGAAAAGCTGGGCATTTCCCCCTCCCGCATCAGGGAATTGCGGCTGGTGAAGGAATCCATTGACTCCCGGCAGAAAAACATTTTGTTCCAGCTTCGTCTGCTGGCGGGGGTGGACGGCCCGCTGCCTCCGGAAGAACTTCTTTCCCGGGACTATCCTCCCGTCAGGCCCGGCGCCCCGGTGGCGCTGATTGTGGGATTCGGACCTGCCGGAATGTTCGCCGCGCTCCGCTGCCTGGAGCTGGGGATGAAACCCGTGGTTCTGGAACGGGGGAAGGACGTCTCCTCCCGCCGGTTTGACTTGGCCCCCATCCTGCGGCAGGGCACCGTGATGGAGGATTCCAATTACTGCTTTGGGGAAGGCGGCGCGGGCACGTTCTCGGACGGCAAGCTGTTTACGCGCGCGACCAAGCGCGGCCCCGTGCGGGAGGTTTATGAAATTTTCGTGGCCCACGGCGCGCCGCGGGAAATCCTGACGGACGCCCATCCGCACATCGGCTCCAACCTGCTGCCCAACGTCGTGAAAGCCATCCGGGAATCCATCCTGAGCGCGGGCGGGGAAATCCATTTCAACGCGCGGGTGGAGCATTTGCTCCGTTCCGCAGACGGCCGCCGCATACGCGGCGCGGTCTGTGCGGATGGCCGGGAATTTGCGGCGGACGCTGTTCTGCTGGCTACCGGGCACAGCGCGCGGGACGTGTACCGCATGATGCTGGCGGAGGGGCTGGCCCTGGAACAGAAGCCCTTTGCCGTGGGCGTGCGCATTGAACATCCCCAGGCGTTCGTGGATGCCCGCCAGTACCATCTGCGCCCGGACCGGAAACGCCCGGAACAGCTTCCGGCGGCGCGCTATTCCGTGACGACCACCATTCGGGATCGCGGCGTCCACTCCTTCTGCATGTGCCCCGGAGGCTTCATTGTTCCCGCCGCTACGGAAAATGACGAGGTGGTGGTCAACGGCATGTCCCTGGCCCGGCGGGATTCCCCGTTTGCCAACGCCGGCTTTGTAGTCAGCGTGCATCCGGAGGATACGGAATCCTTCCGCAGGGAGCACGGCGTGCTGGCGGGCGTGGCGTACCAGAAGGCGCTGGAGACCGCTTCCAGCCGCGCTGGCGGAGGCATGCAGAAGGCCCCGGCCCAGAAAGTGGAGGATTTCCTGAAAGGGCGCGTCTCCTCCTCTCTGCTTCCCACCAGCTACCATCCCGGCATTACATCCCACCCCCTGCATGAGCTGCTTCCGGGGGAAATCGTCTGGCGCATGCGGGAAGGGCTGCGGCAGTTTGACCATAAATGGCGCGGTTTTGCCGGGGCCTCCGCCCAGCTCATCGGCTGCGAGACGCGCACCAGTTCCCCCGTGCGCATTCCGCGGGACCCCGCCACGCTGGAGCATCCCGGGCTGGAAGGGCTGTATCCCTGCGGGGAAGGGGCCGGGTATGCCGGCGGCATTGTTTCCGCCGCCCTGGACGGCCGCCGCTGCGCGGAGGCCATGGCGCGGCAGATGTCCCGTTGAGGGATGCGGCGCTCCATGAATCCCTTTTCAAGCTTTGCCGTGCAAATTCCGGCATCCCCGCCGTTGGCCTTGTAAAAACAGCCTTTCGTTCCGGAAATGATCGGGGCGTGCAAGACGGTAGGGAAGCGGATGGAGGAACGGTATTGCCGGAATGCATGTTTGTGGTATGGTGTCTTCATGGGTAAGATGGTTCGTTTTCTGATCGTTTTAAGTTTATCGGGAATGGCGGCCGCCCAGGATATTGCTCCTCCCGCCGTGCCGGACTTGAACCGGGATACGGAGGAAGGAAGGGTGCGGGAAAGGAATCGTAAAGAAATTCGGAGCTTTCTTGCCCAGTTGTGCCTTGTCCGGAACCTTCCTTCCTTTGAAGTAATAATCAGAGGCGGCAACGGACTGGCTACGGAATTTTATCAGGTAATCCTGGAGGAATTCCCGGAAAATGCCCTGAAACGCTGTCCTGCGGATTTTCAGGAACTGGTCGTTGTAAAAAAGAGCAAGATACAGGAATTCCTGGACGGGCTTGAAAAGAATATTGTCTGGCCTTACGTGGCGGATGAAGAAGTGGCCGCCTTGCTGTTCAAGTACGGCTTGAAGGATGAAGAGGAACGGATTGCACGCTGGGTAACTTCCAGGCTGGGTTTCAGGAAAAGTGACACCCCCGCGTTTAAAGCCCGGCGCATCCGTGAACTGAAAGAGGAGATGGAGGCCGGGAAAGTCGTGGTTCCCGAAAATATTGGCGAGGCTGAGGAAATGGAGGACGGGGAGGTGATGGAAGATGTTTGAGAAGAAAGCCGTTATCTTCCGTTTTGCCTCCTGCCCGGTGGCGGAATCTGCCCCTGGTGGAGCGAACGTGCGGAAAGCCGTGGAAGGGATGGATTGCTTTCCGCGGCTCCCATTCCGCAACGTGGAGGTTTTAAGTTTTCCCGGTGAAGACGTCCCGGAAACGTAAAATATTAAAGGAACAAGGGATTACCGCAGATTTCGAACGATCGGGAAGCCCCGCTGTCCAAAAGTGAACCATGAGAATGCCCCTGAACTTTTTATTGCTGTGCCCCGTGCTGTTTGCGCTGTCCGGTGCCGCCCAGGATGTCGGGGCGCCCGGAATGCCGAATGTGGATTTGGAAACGCCTTCCGGGCAGAAGCTGGCGGCGGAGAAGGCGACTATCCGCAAATTCTTCGTGCTGCTTTATTTAGCCGTTCTCCTGCCGGTCGTGGAAAACCAGGGCGAGGTATTCAAGGAAAAGGACCTTTATCCCCTGATACTGGCGGCTTTTCCTGAACAGGAATTGAAGGAATGCCCGCAAAAGCTCCAAAAGCTGATGAATGCCAGGGTTCAGGCTCTGAAAGAGGCGGCGGACGGAAAAAGGGATTTGCAGTCCGAGCCGTTTAATCCGGAAGACCCGGAGGTTCTGGCCTTTCTGGCGGAATACGGCATGGAGGACTTGTGCCGCCAGGCCTTGAACTGGATGGAGCGGGAAGTCAACGCCCGCGGCAACATGGACCAGGACTCGTTTGCCCAAGCGTTCAAGCAATTTCGCGATCATGTCCGTTCAGGGCGCCTCGTCATGCCGGAGACGGTGGAGGAATAAGTCCGGTAGTTGTTCCGCTCCGGCGTTTTTCCGGAAGAAAGGGCAAGCCTGTTGCGGCGGATGCCCGGAATCCACGGCATCCGGCGTATGGGCGGCTGTGCGGGAAGGTCCATGAATGGGAAAAGAAGCGGCCCCGGCACGGAATGGCGGAAAACTTATTGCCCGCGGACGGTCCCGTGGTATGCTGTGAATATGGCTGGCATGAGTCGCTTTTTATTGATTGTTTTATTGTTATGCGGGGCGTTCCCTCTTTTCTCCCGTGCTCAGGATATTGCTTCACCGGGAATGCCTGTCGTTGATTTGGATTCCGAGACCGGGAAAAAAATTCAGGAGGAGCGTGCCGCCATATGCGGTTTTATGGTTGTACTGGTTTTGAATCAGATGATTTTAATGCTGGAAGAGGATCCTGCGGAGAAAATGGATCTGCAAAAGAGAATAAAACATTTTTGGGAGTTCATTCCCATGAACGCGCTTGCCCGGTGTCCGGAAGATTTCAGATGCGCAGTACGGCAATGGAAGGATAGGTGTGAGAAAAAGATGGAGGAGTCTGGAGCCGTTCCCGGAGACTTGGAGATGGGTGCGTGGGAAGGCGTACGCCTGCTGATGGAAAAATACATGGTGCAGGAGGCGATACAGCCGGTGATGGGTTGGATGATGAAGAAGGCGGGTATTTCTGCCCTGGAGATGGAGGATGGCGCCGGCAAAAAGGAAATGCTCAAATGTCTTAAAGGAATCAAGGAAAAGCTGGAATCCGGAGAAGTGGTTATTCCTGCGGAAATCATGCAGAAGCAGGAGGGATAGGAGCTGGGCGGCAAAGCATGGGACGGAGAGGAGGAAGAGCAGTTTTTACCGGGCTGCGCCCCTCGTTGCCTTCAGGGCGTTTGCTGTGGTTGCTGCGGACCTGCCTGTCTGGTTTTCCGCAGTAGCGGACAGGGAGAATAATGTTGACCGCATGTGAAGGGCTCCTGTAACGTGGTTTCATGTTAAGTCTGTTCCGGCGGGTGGTGGTTTCTGCATTCCTGACGGCGTTCCCCGCCATGTCCCAGGATGTGGCGGCGCCTTCCATGGCGAACGTGGATTTGGAGACGGAGGAAGGGAAGGCCCTGGAACGGTATCAGCAAGCCATTGACCGGGTGGAAATGCTGGGATGCGTTCTGGGAATGATGATAAGGCTGGAGATGAAAGGCCGGGAGACACGGGAAATCGTGGCCGCCATGATTGTTCGCATGAACTCTGCGCCGCCTCCCCGGATGCTGGAGTTGTGCCCGCCTGATTACCGGAAAACCTTTGAGGCGTGCAGGGAAGAATCCGCCAGACTGCTGGACAGGATGAAGACGGAAAAAATGGATGATGAACAATTCGACAAGGTTTTTAAGGAATATTGCAACCGATGCAATGAAATGAATGCTCCCATGATGGAAAAATACCGTTTGAGGGAACGCAGTTCTCTTTTTTTCCGGATGCTGGAAAGCAAGGTGATAGGATTGAACAGGGAGGAGCGCATGAAGGCGCTTCAACGAATGAAGGACGACCTGATTGCCGGAAAGCTGAAAATTCCAGGGGAAAATGAAGGAATGGAAGAAGAAACCGGATTGATAAGATGATGCTGAATGTAGTTTTCTGTGCAGTTCTGGCATGGGCATGCTGGCTGGGAATGGTGCGGGGGCAGGATGTTGCTTTTACGCAGGAACCGTCCGTGCGGGAGGCGCAGAGTGCGGAGGAAAAACTGTTCAGGGACCGGGACGCCATTATCCGGCTCATGATGTGGAGCATGCTGTATCTGGAGAAAAGGGCGCCGCTGCTGGACCGGATGCCGATGGAGGGCGTGCACCGCGCTTTTTTGGAATCGTACATAGCCGTTCCCGTCAGACTGGTGGAGGAATGCCCCCCGGATTACCGCAAGGTGTTTTGGCTGGTGGATGCCATGAGCAAGGCCTTTCTTCAGCGTATGGAAAAAGAGAAGCTGGCGGGAAAGGAATTGATCCAGGAGTACGGCGTTTATGTTAAGGCATGCAATGAATTGCTGCTTCCCGTCGTTTCCCGGTATCCGCTTTCCGAAAGGTTTCAGCAGGTGGACCGGGAGCTCAGAAGGCAGATGAAAGCGGCCACAGACCGGGAAGCGCTCATCACGGCCCTGATGGAGCAGATGGAGGATGTGGAACGCAGTCTTCCTCCTCCGGAAAAAGAAGGGGCTGTCTCTCCGGAGAAAAAGTGTGGGGAGAAGGTGGAATAAGGATGGACTTTATCCCCGGCAGATGCTCTTATCAACTAATGATCAAGCTGATTTTAGCCGCAGGCTTGGCGGGCTGCTGCCTGGGAATGGCGCAGGGGCAGGATGTGGCGTCACCCTCCATGCCGAATGTGGACGGGTATCGGCAGACGCCGGAATTTGCCCGGGAACGTGCCGCCGTTGCCAGGTACATGTTTTTCTGGACCTTGTGCGGGCGGATTGCCATCCTGGAATCTGATATTAAGGGAAATGTTAATGCGGGGCTGCTTTGCAAGCGGCTGCTGAACCTGCTTCCTGAAAATATTTCAGCCGGGTGTCCGGAGATGTTCCGGAAAGAATGGATGGAGCATGTGGAAAAAATAAAAGCCGCGTTGAATGAAAATCCCGAATGGATGGAGACGCCGCAAGGGAAAAAGGAATGTGCTGCGATAGAGGCTGTGATGAAACGCCTGGATGAGCGGTATGGAATAGAACGAGCGATTTATTTGTCCAATGAATGGCTTGATAAGCGGTTGGAGACCGGGAAAAGGAATGATGCCCCTGAAATATTCCTGAAGGATTTGCTCCGGTTGAAGAAGGACTTTGAGTCCGGGAAACTGGCTGTTCCTGTGGAGTTTATATCCCAAGAGAGGAAGGAAGGATGAGAAGGCTGGGCTTGTTGCTGTTTCCGGTGCGGGAAAGAAAAAAGGTTTTCACCGCTGAAAAGGCGATGAAATTATTCAAATGGTTTTCCCTGGCGGGTATGGCATGGGGATGCGGTTGTGGCGTATTGAGCGGACAGGACGTTGTGGAACCGCTCATGCCGAATGTGGATTTGGAAGTGCAGCAGTTCAGGAAAGCCCGCGCGGCTATCCTCAAGTACCGTGTCATGCTTGAATTGTGCTGTGAAATTATTTCCCTGGAACGGGGAACTCCGTCCGGTGACAGGAGTAAAAGCATGTTTGACCTCATGCCGGAACGGTTTGAGGCGGAATGTCCGCCTGATTTCCGGGAGTCGTATATTGACGCCCTGAAGATGGTGGATGAATACTGGAAGGGAGATTTTTCCCGGAAAGACATATCCGTTGTGCAGAATCTCATGGCCAGTCTGGACGAGGCCAGGGAACGGTTTGACCATCAATATGATTTGGGCCGCTCCATGAATGCGTTGATTGACTGGCTGGACCGTGGGACGATGAAGAGGGAGGGGGAAAGCGCCCCTGACCTTTTGAAGCGCCTTTACCAGTGGAAAAAGGACCTTGAGTCAGGCAAGGCGGTTATTCCGGAGGATGCGGGAGACCCTTCCGGAAGCTCCGGGCAGTGAAGACGCGGAACAGGGGAAGAGGCGGTTTCACAGGCAGACCATGAAAGAGATGGATGAAATGGGGGAAAAGGCGTGTGCCCGGTGAGGCCGTTCCGGAGTTTTTGCGCCTCCGTCCGGGCATCCTTCACGCCCGCGGCCCCCGCCGTTTTTTTTGAAGGTTAAGTCTTGCCAGGGCAGGGGGCTTGGGGCCATAATCTGCAAGTTTCACAACCGCACACACAGCCATGAAAGTCATCGTCATCTACGGCAGCCCGAATGATAAGCCCTTTATGGAACCCGCCCGCGAGTATTTTGCGCAGGAGAATGTTCCGTATGAAGAAACCGTCCTGTCCGCCCACCGCGACCTCCCGGAGCTGGTCAAGTTCCTGGGTGAGCTGGAAGCCAGCGGGGAAAAGGCCGTCATTCTGGCTGTGGCCGGGCTGTCCGCCGCCCTTCCAGGCGTGGTGGTGATGAGCTGCTCCCTTCCGGTCATCGGCGTGCCCGTTCCCGGAGGCCCCCTGAACGGCATTGACGCCCTGCTGGCGATCGCCCAGTGCCCGGGCGGAGTGCCCTGCACCACGGTGGGCCTGCACAAGAAGACCCCCGTCAACGCCGCCATGGCCGCCCACCGCATCCTGAAGCTGGCCGGCCTGTAACGTTCACTCCTTTCCCATCAGATGACTCCTCCTCCGTCACAGGAAATCGTGTTGGACGGCCCGGGGATTTCCCGTGCGCTGGAGCGCATGGCCCACGGCATCGTGGCCCGCTTTCCCGGGGAACCGCTCGCCATCGTCGGCCTGCTCAGCCAGGGGGACGTCATCGCCCGGAGGCTGGTGGACAAGGTGAAGGAGCTGGGCGTGGAAGCCCAGTACGGCGCCATTGACATTTCCCTGTACCGGGATGACATTTTCAAGCTGGAGGCCCGCCCCTCCCTCCGTTCCTCCAACCTGCCGTTTTCCACGGATGACATGAGGGTGGTGCTGGTGGACGACGTCCTCTACACGGGCCGCACTGTGCGCGCGGCCCTGAACGCCCTCTTCGACTACGGTCGCCCGGCCCGCATTGAACTGGCGTGCCTGATTGACCGCGGAGGGCGGGAAGTGCCCATCCAGCCGGATTACACGGGCCATGTGCTGGACCACGCCGGAGCCAAGGTCATCGTGAGCATGAAGGAGGCCGACGGCGAGGACCGCGTAATCATCTCCTCCCACTAGACACTTTTCAATCCATTACCCGTTTTCCATGAATCCCCGCAAGGACCTTCTCAACATCTCCTCGTTGACTGACGAGGAAATTCATACGCTGCTGGATTCGGCCGGTCCGATGAAGGAGCTCTTCACCAAAAGCGTCAAAAAGGTGCCTGCCCTGAAAGGGAAGTCCGTTTTGACGCTTTTTTATGAGCCCAGCACCCGCACCCGCTCCTCCTTTGAGGTGGCGGCGGAACGCCTGTCCGCGGACGTGACCAACTTCACGGTGTCCACCTCTTCCGTGGTGAAGGGGGAATCCGTGCAGGACACGATCGCCACGCTCCAGGCCATGAAGGTGGATTACGTGATCGTGCGCCATTACAACAGCGGCCTGCCGAATGTGATTGCGCGCCATACCTGCGCCAGCGTGATCAACGCCGGGGACGGGGCCCATGCCCATCCCTCCCAGGCGCTGCTGGACTCCTTCACCATCCGGGAGGTGTTTCCGGAGGTAAGGGGCAAGCGCGTGCTCATCGTGGGGGACATCCTGCATTCCCGCGTGGCCCGCTCCACTTCCCTGCTGATGAAGAGGCTGGGGATGGAAGTGGCCTACCTGGGGCCGGGCTCCCTGGTGCCGCGCACGGAGCACTCCGGCATCCCGCGCTTTTCCGATTTCAACGAGGCGTTCGCCTGGAAGCCGGACGTGATTTACCTGCTGCGCGTGCAGAAGGAGCGGCAGGACGCCCCCCTTCTTCCCCAGCGCCCGGGAATACAACAAGATTTACGGCGTCACGGAAGAACGCCTGAAGCGCATTTCAGATGAAGGCCTGTATATCATGCACCCCGGCCCGGTCAACCGCGGCGTGGAAATCTGCGACCTGGCGATGGATTATGAGCGCTGCCTGATCAACCGGCAGGTGGAAAACGGCATCGCCTGCCGCATGTCCATCCTTTACCATCTCACCCCGCAAACCCAGCACTGATTGCTCATGAAAACTTCCGTACTTATTCGCAATGCCCGGACGGCGGACGGTTCCGCTCCGGTGGATCTTCTGGTTTCCGGAGGGGTAATCGCCGCAAAGGCCCCCGCCGGGACGCTCCCGGAGGATGCCGCAGAAAAGGTGCTGGACGCCTCCGGAAAGCTGGTTCTGCCCGGCCTGTTTGACCTTCACGCCCACCTGTGCCAGCCCGGACGGGAAGACAAGGAGCGCGTGGCCACGGCTACCGCGGCGGCCCTGCATGGCGGCGTGACCGGCCTGATGGCCATGCCGGATACCGATCCCGTGATGGACAATGCCGCCCAGATCACCACGTTCATGGAAATATGCCGCACGGACGCGCTGGTGGAGGTCATCCCCTCCGGCTGCCTGACCAAGGGGGACGGCGGGGAAGAGCAGGCCTCCTATGACTCCCTGCGCGCCAAGGGCGTGCGCTTCATCACGGACGGGGACCGCGCGCCGGACAACATGCTGCTGCTGTACCGCGCCATGCAGTACGCCAGCAACCTGAACCTCACCTTCGCCCTGCGGGGGGACGTGCCGTCCCTGACGGCCAAGGCCACCATGCACCCGGGCACCACCTCCTACCGCTTGGGGCTGACGGGCTCTCCCTCCTGCGCGGAGGAAATAGGCATGGAAACCATCATCCGCCTTTCCGTGGAGACGGGCAACTCCCTGCACGTCCAGACCGTTTCCACCGCCGGCAGCGTGGACATCCTGCGCCGCTGCAAACCGGTGACCGTCGGGCTGAGCGCGGAAACGGCGCTCCACCACCTTCTCTTCACGCATGAAGACGTGGGCCGCTACGATACCAGCTACAAGACGCTCCCGCCCCTGCGCGGGCAGTCGGACGTGGACGCCCTGATCGCCGCGGTGAATGACGGCACCATTGACTGCATCGTCTCCGACCACACGCCCTGCACGCCGTTCTCCAAGCTTCAGGACTTCGTCGTCGCGCCGCAGGGCATGATTGCGCTGGATACGTTCCTGCCCGCCATTTACCAGTATCTGGTGGAACCCGGGAAAATGTCCTGGCAGACGGTGGCGCGCGCCTGCAGTGACGCTCCCCGCAGGCTCATGGGGCTGGCTCCCGTTTCTTTGGAAGAAGGCGCTCCGGCCAATCTGGTGGTGTTTGACCCGGAGGGTGAAACGCCCGTCACGGATGAAACGCTCCGCAGCCGCGCCCGGAACACCCCTTTCCTGGGCAAAACCCTGAAAGGGAAGGTGGAAGCCGTAGTGCTCGGAGAACAGCTCCACTGCTTCTGACGAAAGCGTAACGCAGAAAGACCGGAGACTGTTAATTATTAACTATTAGCTATTAACTGCCGCTTGCATCCTGTCGCCCGCGTCAGCACGTGTTATCCGGACAAGTTCGGCGTACCGCGCCAGAGCGGGCTGGTTCCGGGTGCGCGTGCGCGGCTGGTATTTGAGCCGCCGTTCCGTCATCCGGATGCCGTCCGCGGCCTGGAAGGGTTTTCCCACCTGTGGCTGATCTGGGTATTCAGTGAAAACGTAAACGAGGGATGGAGCCCTACGGTCCGGCCTCCGCGGCTGGGGGGCAACGTGCGCATGGGCGTGTTCGCCACGCGCGCGCCGTTCCGTCCCAACCCCATCGGCCTGTCCGCCGTCAGGCTGGAAAAGGTGGAACTGCACCCGCAGGATGGCCCGGTGCTGCACCTTTCCGGCGTGGACCTGGTGGACGGCACGCCCATTCTGGACATCAAGCCCTATGTTCCGCTGGCGGACTGCATTCCGGAGGCTTCGGAAGGATTTACGGCTGTTCCCTATGAACGGCTGGACGTGGAAATCCCCGCCGCTCTTGGCGGCATCATGACCCCGGAGGAACGGAAAGCGCTGGCGGATACGCTGGCCCTGGACCCGCGCCCGCAGTACCAGGACGATCCGGAACGGGTTTACGGCCTCCTGTTTTCCGGCTGGGAGGTGAAATTCAGGGTGGAAGGCAGCCGGTTGCTGGTGCTGGCCCTCCATGAAGTCAAAGCTGGGTGAAGTACGGCGCGGGAGGCATGATGCGAGCAGCATGCCATCGCTGGAAGGGGGAAATCGTATGGAAAACTGCTTCTTCTCCCGTGTCTGATGCGCTTTTTCTTTTGCCTGCAACTCCTATCCCTTGATGCCGGAGTGGCTGGCCCCGGAGGATTCAGGAGGCTGCGCCAGGAGGAAGTGGAAGATGCAAGGTACCGGAAAACTTTCCTTCTGCCGCGTTCTATGGGCTCCCGCCCTCTGTTTCAGGGGTCTTTTTCAAGGCAGGGCCGGGGCTTGCTTTACATGACCGGGGGGAGTAACCTTCCGCCCGGACTTCGGAGGTAGCGCCGGGGTGTTTAAGGGGATGAACAATGACCGTCAGATAGTTGAAGCGTTTGAAAGGAACTTCCGTGACTACGGGGAACTGGGCTCCTCCGTTTCCGTCTGGAAGGACGGAAAGGAAATCGTTTCCCTTCATTCCGGGTTTGCCGTAGCGGATGAAACGCGCCCGTGGACGGAACACTCGCTGGTGCCCGTTTACTCCGCTACCAAGGGAGCCTTCCGCCGCCCTGCTGCTGGCCCTGCACCGGCAGGGAGCCTCACCGCAGATGAGCATGGGGGAACTGTGGACGGAATTCCCGCTGCCTTACGCATCCATCGCGCAGATGATGTCCCACCAGTGCGGCCTGGCGGCCTTTTCCCGGACGGCCAGCGTGTTTGACCATGAGGACTGCGTGCGCGCCCTGGAGGAAACCGTTCCGGCGTGGCGGCCCCCGGAGCACGGCTACCATCCGCATACCTACGGCGTGATGCTGGATGAACTCATGCTGCGCCTGACCGGGGAACGCCTGTGGCGTTACTGGGAGGAATACATCCGTACGCCGCTGGACCTGGACTTTTACATCCGCCTGCCGGAATCCGAATTCAGCCGGGTGGCGACCTTGTACCCCGGCAAGATGGACATGTCCAACATGGGCACGCCGTTTTATCAGGAATACATGAAAAAAGGCACGCCCGTGAACCGCGCGTTCAACACCCTGACAGGCCTGAACAGCGTGCGCCAGATGAACACGCCGGAAGCGTGGACGTCCGGAGCCCCGGCATTCGGTGGCGTGGCCTCCGCCCGCGGCATGGCGCAATTCTATCAGGCCTGCCTGGGGCTGGATGAACTACGGATATTCCCTTCCGCCGTGCGCGGCTGGATGCAGGATATTGTTATTGACGGCCCGGACCTGACCCTGAAAACGCCCACTGCCTTTTCCTGCGGCTTCATGCATGACCCCGCGGACCCGGCCACGGGCCGCAAGCTGCGCCATCTGTTCGGCTCCGGCGGCTTCGGGCACGCCGGGGCGGGCGGCTCCCACGCCTTTGCGGACCCGGTCCGCGGCCTCTCCTTCGGCTATGCGATGAACCGCATGGACCTGAACGTGCTGCCCGGCGTGAAGACCCGGAACCTTATCAGTGCAGTGATGAAGGAAATGGAAGAGAGGCCGGAGGCCTGACCTTTCTCCCGGAAAGAGCCGGAGGGCGGAGGAAGAAAAACCGTTCTTCCTGAGTAGGAGGGAGATTTTCCGTATGCGCCGTCTCTTTCAAGTACGGTTGTTTTCGGGAGCCTGCGCCGCTCCCTCTTCAATGGTCTCATTGGGTATCCAGCCTTCCTCCCGGTCGCTTGTTCTCCGGACCCACGTCCACCCGTTCAACGTCCTGATCTTGAGGATCTCTTCCCCCGGGTCTACGTCCAATTCCCTGGCGCTGTAATCTTCCAGCACCGTTCCCCGCGTTCCGTCTCCCGGAAAGTCAATCAATTGAACGGGAACCCAGCCTCCTGTCCCTTTACTGTTTTCCGCCCATATCCAGTCCTTCCAGTTTTCCTCCGGAGCTCTTTCCCCCAGCGTAACGATTTCCCCCTTTTTCAATTTGATGGGATGTTCATATTCCGTCCTGTGTGAAGCTATCGTTTTAAAGATTACCTGGGGGGCGCCGTTTGTTTTCATGTGGTGATGATTTTCTGTTTTCAGTGAGATGGCCTCTGTTGGAACCCGTGTGCCGGATTCCGGTTCGGTTCTCCCCTATCCTGCCTGTAGTCCCGTCATCCTTCAATCCTGTATTGAAGCTTCCCCGTCAGGAATGGGACTCTATTATCGGTGGTTTTGTGCAAATCCGCGATGATAAGAAGAAAAAGTAAGTCGTATTTTTCTAATACAGGAGTACATGAGGACGAAGGAGTAACCGTGATGGATAAATTATTTTTACCGTTTTCTTACTAAACCATTTCATTTATTTATACAAACGACTAATAGTAATTGTATTTCGACGTGACCGATTTCGGCCATGCCTACCCGTTCACATTACATATTTCTACCGGATGTTAGATAATTTAGTGCTTAGCCTGACCGAAAATGCCTTTGACTCTTTAGTAGAGGAATATATTCAAGATCATTCATATTATAGATATTGAAATATGATTCAGTTTTGATATTATTATCCTCCTATGGAAATTTTTTCATTCGGTCAAGAAAATGATTACGGAAGAGAAGAGATAGCAAAAAGGTATCTTCACTTGATAGATATTTGTAATTCGGAAATCTCCCCTACACTACTCTATGGAAATTGGGGAACGGGAAAGACTACTTTTTGTAAGAAACTCATTAGTATGCTTGAACATTTGCGCCAAGAGAATAGTGATAAAATATACCTTACTCCCATATATTTGGATGCTTTTCTTACCGATTATATAGACAATCCATTATTATCTATAGTAGCAGCACTTTCTAATCTTGATGTTATGCAAATAGGAGTTAAAGATAAAATTATTGATGCTATTAAGGGTTTAACTTCTCCGCAAAAGGCTGGAACGCTACTATCTGAAATTGGTCTCAATTTACTTGGAGTATGTACAAATGGATTTAGTGATCAAGTCATAAAAACATCCATGGAAGAATTAAGAAATTTCAATAAGCAATCTATAAATTCTTTTGCTATAAATAGTCTGCTTGACGATTATGCGGACGCATGCAAGAGCATGAAAATACTGCAATCGGCTATCACCGAAATATGTAAAGAAAAACCTGTTTTGTTAATTATTGATGAATTGGATAGATGTAAACCTGACTATGCTATTAAAATGTTGGAAACCATCAAACATTTTCATGATATTGAAAATTTGTATATACTTTTAGTGGTCAATCGCCAGCAACTTTGTGCAAGTATTGAGAAGCATTATGGATATAAGATAAATGCAAATGAATATCTTGAGAAGTTTTTTTCATATTCATTTGAATTGTCAATGTTGCAACCTAATGTAATGGATATCTCAAGATGTAATGAAATTCTTTTTCGATACATCGAAGAACAGGTTGAGCAAGATGAAAGAATGCCGAAGACTATTGAAAATAGTAAGTATAGTAGCTATACTTACTATTCTCCTATTAAGGCGGCGTTATTCCATTTAAATCCCAGTATGAGACAACTAAACACTTTTATTCGACATATTAAGTTATATGGAATGCTTGTAAAATACAGGAATAATGAGAATTTACAAGAAGGATATTCTGATAAATGTTATCCTCTTATTCAATCTACAACATATTTAGCTATAATGGCTTTTTGTTTTTATCCAAGTATTAGAAGCCAGTGTTTGAATAATTCTTTAGAGATAAATTCACTTGCAGAAGAAATGTTCGGTATTCACCAACTTCACCTGACTGATACTTGTAAATCTAAAGATGAAGAGTTAATAGAATGGGCATTAATAGCTCTTTATCGTCAAAGTTTACCGTACGAAGAAAAGGAACAAGTGGAGGAGAATATATGGTGGAGAAAGTATATTACTTGTGATATGGTTAGCCCATCATTTAATTCTTACGAACATTTTATGAATGTTGTCAAAATTCTGGCGCTATGGTAAAATTATTACAAAGACAACTGTGATAATTTAGTTTTTAAGTAGGATATCTTGAAATGTTGACAAATCCATAGTATTACCATCCGCCGCCCAGGGCGCAGGCGAGCTGCACGACGGCCTTGCGGATGTTCTGCTTCATGGTGACCAGGGATTCCTCCGAGCTGAGCCAGGAGCGCTGCGCGGTGATGACGTTCAGGAAGTCCGTCTGGCCGTTGATGTACAGGGTGCGGGAGAGCAGGAAGGCTTCTCTGTTGGCGTTGTTTTCCTTGTGCAGGTATTGCATCTGGGAGGTGTAGTTGCCGTAGGCGATCAGGGCGTCCTCCACCTCGGAGACGGCGGTGATGAGCGTCTTGCGGTAGGTTTCCGCGGCTTGTTCCGCCGCGGCTTTCTGAGCGCGCACCGTGGCTCTCAGGGCTCCGCCCTGGAACAGGGGCTGGAGCAGGTTGCCGCCCAGGGACCACGCGTTGTTGTTTTCCCGGAAGAGCTGGCCGAAGTCCCCTCCGCGGCTGGAGAGGGATCCCGTCAGGCTGAAGCGGGGGTACAGGTCCGCCACGGCTACGCCTACGTTGGCTACGGCCACGTGCAGGTCCGCTTCAGCGGCGATGACGTCGGGCCTGCGCCGCAGGAGTTCGGAGGGGAGGCCGACCGGCACGACGGGCGTTTTTTCAAAGACGGAGGCTTTGGGGAGCGTCAGCTCCACGCGGGAGTTGTACGTGCCCAGCAGCACGGAGAGCTGGTTTTTGGCGGAGGCCACCTGTGCTTCCAGCGCCGGGATGCGGCTTTCCGTGGAGGCGACGGTGGAGGTGGCCTGTTCCACGTCCAGGCGGGGGGCGAATTCCGATTTGTAGCGTTTTTCCGCAATGGTGAGGGTGTTGCGTTGGATTTCCAGCTGGTCCCGGGCGATGCGGAGCTGTTCGCAGGCGGTGATCCAGTCAAAGTAGGCCGTGGCGACGTCCGCCAGCAGGGCCGTGCGCACGGCGCCCGCGGAGGCTTCCGTAGACATGAGGGAGGCGCGGTAGGCCTCAATGGAACGCCGGTTGCCGCCGAAGAGGTCCAGCTCCCAGGAGGTGGACGCCCCCAGGGTGAAGTCCTGGGAGGTGGAGCTGCGGAAGCCCCGGTCCGGGGACAGGCTCCAGCCGGCGCTGGCGTCTGCGGAGGGCAGCAGGGAGGCCTGGGAGACGCGGAGCCTTTCCCTGGCTTCCCGGATGCGGAGCAGGGCCACCTTCATATCCGGATTGTTGTTGAGGGAGGTGGAGACCAGGCGGTTGAGCTGGGGGTCCCCGAAGATGTTCCACCAGGAGCGCAGGTCCTTGTCAGAGCTGCGGGGGGGCCTGCTCTCCGCCCAGGCGGCGGGGAGGTCGTTGGCCGGCGGCCGGAAGTCCGGGCCTACCATGCAGGAGCTCAGGCAGCATGCGGCCAGGAGAGGGAGATGTTTGAACATGGATGACATGGGAAAGAAAGAAGTAAGGTGTTATTCGTGTCGCAGGGCGTCGATGGGGTCCATCTTGGACGCCTTCCAGGACGGATACCATCCGAAGGCCAGGCCGATGAACACGGAGACGCCCACCGCCAGGGCCATGGCTTCCGGGGAGGAGGCGGTGGCCCAGTTCATCGTGCGGCTGACGATGATGGAGATGGCCTTGCCGAGCGCGATGCCCAGCGCGCCGCCCACCACGCAGAGCAGAACCGCTTCCAGCAGGAACTGGCGCATGATGTCCTGCGGACGGGCGCCCACCGCCATGCGCAGGCCGATTTCCTTGGTGCGCTCCGTGACGGAGACGAGCATGATGTTCATGATGCCCACGCCGCCTACGACCAGGGAGATCATGGCCACGATCATCAGCAGGTTGGTCATTACTTCCGTGGTGCTGCTCATGGCGCGGGACATTTCAGCCATGTCCCATACCCGGAAGTCGTCCAGCTGGCCGTCCTTGAGGTTGTGCTTGGCGCGGATGACTTCCGTGATCTGGTCGATCGCCTCGGAGGATCGCTCCGGGTCCGCAATCTGCGCCATGATGGAGTCAATGTTGTTGAAGCGCCTCGGGTGGGGGGCGTCCGTGTAGGGCTGGTCCGTGGTTTCCGTGTAGTAATCCACGGAATTGGCGGTGTATTTGTCCGCCCGGTTGAAGGTGGTGGTGGATTTGCCGGAGGAAGTGGAGGCGGAACCGCCGCCCAGGCCCTGGAGGCGGTAGCGGATGCTCGTCCAGGGCAGGATGATGGAGTCGTCCTGGTCGCGGCCCATCATGTTGGCGCCCTTTTTCTGGAGGATGCCGATGACCTTGAACATGACGTTCTTGATGCGGATGTCCTTGCCCAGCGGGTCTTCATCCCCGAAGAGCTCCCTGGCTACCGTCTGGCCGATGACGCACACGCGCCTGGCCTGCTCCACGTCTTCCTCGGAGAAAGGCTGGCCGCGGTCCATGTCATACCAGCTCTTGATTTTCAGGTATTCCACGGAACCGCCTTCCACGGTTTCCGGGCTCCAGTTCTTGTTGCCGTAAATGACCTGGCCGCTGGCGCGCACTACGGGCGTGGCGCGCAGGACCATGGGGCAGTCCTTCGCGATGGCCTCGCAGTCCGCGTTGGTCAGGGAGGCCCGGCCGCCTGCGCCGGTATTGACGCCGCTCTTGGAGATGGCGCCGGGGCGGATGTTCAGCGTATCCGCCCCCATGGAGGCGATGGTGTTTTTAATCTGGAGCGTGGACCCCTGGCCGATTTCCACCATGGCGATCACCGCTGCAATGCCGATGATGATGCCCAGGATGGTGAGCGCCGCGCGCATGGGGTTGCGCACCAGGGCCTTGATGCAGGTTTTAAGGAGGGGAAGGAATTTCATACGTCGTCCTTGCTTAGCGTGTCGGAAATCCCTTCGCAGATGAGGCCGTCCGCCATGTTGATGGCCCGGTCCGTGAAGGCGGCTATTTTGGGGTCGTGCGTCACCAGGATGACCGTGATTCCCTGGCGGCGGTTCAGGTCCTTGAACATGTGCAGCACTTCCTTGGAGGTGGTGGAGTCCAGGTTCCCCGTGGGTTCGTCCGCCAGCAGGATGCTGGGGTTGTTGATGAGGGAGCGGGCGATGGCTACGCGCTGCTGCTGGCCGCCGGAGAGCTGGGCCGGGGTGTGGTCCATGCGGTCGGAAAGGCCCACCAGGTTCAGCAGCTCCACCGAACGTTCGCGCATGGCTTTCATGCTGAGGGTGGGGTGGGCGTACACGGCGGGCATCATCACGTTTTCCAGGGCGGTGGTGCGGGAGAGCAGGTTGAAGTTCTGGAAGACGAAGCCGATGCGCTTGTTCCGGAGCGTGGCGCGCTCTGCGGCGTTGAATTTGGCTACGTCTTCCCCGGCGATGTAGTAATGGCCGGAGGTGGGGCGGTCCAGGCAGCCCAGGATGTTCATCAAGGTGGACTTTCCGGAACCGGAGGCCCCCGTGAGGGAGACGAATTCCCCCTCCTTGATGTCCAGGGTGATGCCCTTGAGCACTTGAAGGTCTATTTCCCCCAGGTGGTACACCTTGGTTATGTCACGTAAGCGGATCACGTTGTTGTAGTGCTTGAAGCGGTAAAAAGGAATGGTTGAGCGGGTGGATGGAGGCGTTTCCCCGGATCAGGGAGGCGGGGGCGGGCCGCCGTTGCCGGAGGCGGATGGAGCCTTCGTGTTGCCCGTGCTCGGCTTGCGGCGCGGCGGCATCTTGGGCGCGAACGGATTTTCCCCGCCGGCGGAGGCGGAAGCTCCGTCCTCCGAGTTGCCGGAGCGGTTCAGTATCTGCGCCGTGGAGACGATTTCCATGCCTTCCCGGAGCGTTTCTCCCGTGATGGCCGTCAGCATGCCGTTGCTTTCCCCCCTGGTGACCAGGTGGGGGTAAAGAAGATTGTCCCGCAGTTCCCAGACCACGGCTTTTTTCTTCTGGCCGTTTTGGGCGGGAGCGGCCAGTTCCGGCTGCATCCGTTCAAAGGCCGCCTTCTGCTCGGCGCTGACCAGTTCCGTTTCCGGACGGAAGCGGAGCGCGGCGTTGGAGACGAGGAAGGCGTCCCGGATGTCCTCCACCACGAATTGGACGTTTGCCGTCAGGTAGGGGATGAGGAGCTTGTCCGGGTTGGGCACGTCAATGTCCACGATGTAGGTGACCACGTTGGAGGTCATGGTGGCGTCCAGACGTATCTTGTCCACTGTTCCCTTGAATTTGCGGCCGGAGAAGGCGTCCACGGTGAAGAGGACTTCCTGCCCCTTGCGGATGCTGCCGATGTCCGCCTCATTCACGGCGGCCCAGATTTTCAGCTTGGAAAGGTCCGTGGCAATGTAAAACAGGCTGGAGGCGCTCATGCTGGAAACCACCGTCTGGCCTATGTTGACCAGGCGCTTGACCACCACGCCGTCCACTGGGGACTGGATGATGGTGTATTCCAGGTTGCGCATTTCCTTCTTAAGCGCGGCTTCCGCCTGTTTCAGGGAGGCTTCCGCTTCCTGCAGGGAGGCTTCCGCCACGGCCACGTTGGCGCGTGCGGTCTCTTCATCCGCAATGTACTGGTCGTAGCTGGACTTGGAAAGGGCATCCCCTGGCCCCAGCTTTTCCGCGCGTTCGCGGTCCAGCCTGGCCTGCTGGTGCTTGGCCTTGGCCTGCTGGATGTCCGCCTTGGCGCGGGCGATTCCGGCGATGGCCTGCGCCTTGGAGGCTTCCGCACGCTGCACGTCCAGCTGCACGGGCAGCTTGTCGATTTCCGCGAGCATCTGGCCCGCCTTCACCGGGCTGGAATAATCCACCACCTTGCCGTCCAGATCCTTGCCGAACTCCATGATGATGCCGCTGACCTGGGCGCCCACGTCCACCAGTTCATCAGGTTCCGTGACGCCGGTCGCGTCAATGGTGATCATCAGGTCCCCCTTCTCAAGAGGCTCTGTCTGGTAGTCCACCTGGATCGCTTCGTTCCCCTTCCACTGTTCCCAGGCGAACCAGATGCCTCCGAGAACGGCAATGACGATGATGAGTTTGATGAATCCCTTCACGACTATAATATACTTCGCAATAATGAAAAAGTTGCACAGATGTTAAAAACTTTTTAGCAACAGGGCGTGATCCTACCATGATTTCCGGAAATGTCTAAGGTTTTATTTTGTTCGTTAACAGTTGTTATTTATAAACTAACAATATTACATTATCGTAATGGACTGTTCCTTTTTTACGGATTTGTAAGAATATGGAGGAAGGCCGTTTCCGGAATGGCCCCAGGAATGAATTGATAACCATCGTGTTTCATCCATGGGTAAAAATTGGCATGCTTCTTGCTGGATACAAGATGAAGGATCGCACGATCCGGAAACAACCAATCAACCGTATGTACAAGAACGATTTATTTGACCTGGTGTTCAGGCTGCTTCATTCCTTCTGCCGCTCCTCCCGGCCGCCCCGGAAGGAGAAGGAGCGGGAGCGGAAGGCCCGGAAATATTTGAAGGCCATGGTGGCGAACGCGCGCATGCGTTCCTTTTAAGCGCGCGTGCGCTTCCTGCCAGGAAATGCCGTGGGGCGCAGAGGTGCGGGAAAAAGCAATAAAAGCAGCCGTGCCGGAATGCTTTGATTCCGGTGCGGATTCAAGAGGGGGCCATCGGGAAAACAGGCCCCGGCGGGGTTCCCGGCTGCAAGGGAAAGAGAAAGACACCGCTGCACCGTCTCTGGCTGTGAGCCACGTTCCCGTGCCTCAATAGAGCGGGGACTTCCGCCGCTGTTTTGACTTTTCCGGTATAGGACGTAGTCAGCCCTGCGTCGGGGCTGCCCCCATTAGGTTGTAATATCGGTTCGGGCCACTTTGCCAGGTAATGACGAGTGCAGCAGCCACCACCTTATATACCCCAGAAGGGGGAATGATCCAAGGTGTTTTTGGAATCTTTTCAGACATGCGCAGGCAATCCTCCGCGGAGTGGTTGAAGCTGAACGGGCTGCCGTTTTGTCAGCGGTTTTCTTCCATCCACTGCCTTAAAACGGGGAGGTCTGCGGGAGCCCAGGGCAGTTTTTCCAGCATGCGGCCGGAGAAGAAGCCCAGGCTTTCGTGTTCCAGGGGCCGGGGCAGGGCGCAGGGCTCCAGACGGCACAGGAAGGGGATGAGGCGGATGATGCGCTCCCGTTCCCGGTGCCGGACGGGGGTGAGCATGCGGACGGGATGGACGGCGCATCCCAGTTCCTCCCGTATTTCCCGGATGATGGCGTCCCGGGCGTTCTCTCCGGGTTCCACCTTTCCGCCGGGGAATTCATAAAGAAGCCCGTTGGACTGCCCCTCTTTCTTTTTTGCTCCCAGGAGAAGGGTTCCTTGTGCGGAGGGCAGTTCAATCAGGGCGCAGCAGACGTCCAGGATGTTCATCATGCGTTGAAATCCAGAGAATGCAGGTTCATGATGCGGGAATCCGTGTCCAGAATGCCGAAGCCGATGCGGCCGGTCCTGCCCTGGAGTTCCCCCGGATTGGCCAGCAGGCACCCGCGGTACATTTCCCGCACGGCCTGGTGGGTGTGGCCGTACAGGGCGGCGTCCACACTGCCGCTGCGCGCTTCCTGCATGGCGTATTTGGGATAGTGGGAGAGGGAGAACTTCATGCCGTACCTGGTGAGCAGGACGTGTTCCGGGTGCAGGCGCGCCGCCGGGGAGCAGGCGGCCAGTTGGCGCATGATGGCAAGCTCGTAGTCGTTGTTGCCCGGAACGGCGTCCAGAGGGAGGCCCCCCGTCAGTTCAATCAGGCGCTGGAAGCTCTCCGGGGTGGTGCAGTCGCCCAGGAACATGAAATGTCCGCAGTCCAGCAGGCGCATCTGGCGCATCGCAAGCTCCAGGTGGTCCGTGCGGTCGTGCATGTCGGAAAAAACGCCTATCTTCATGGTGTTGGTCGGTTCATGGCATGGATGGGCCAGGCCTTCAATTCGTCCGGCAGGGGAGGCAGGGGCGCATGCTCTCCCTCCCGGCGCAGCAGGCAGGTGAAGCCGCCTGCGCCCGCGCCGTGAAAGGCATGAGCCGGTAGCAGGCCTCCTGAGTCAGGGCGGAACGGAAAGGCTCCAGCTCCGGCACGGCTGCGGTCCGCAGGTCCGGACAGCGTTTCAGCAGGTACAGGACGTTCCGTTCGTTCTCCTCCGGGGCGTAGGTGCATGTGGTGTACAGCAGATAGCCTCCGGGCGCCAGGCACTGGAGGGCCGCCAGCAGAATGCCCCGCTGCCGCTTGGCGTTGCCCCCGGTGACGGAGGGGTTGAAGCAGCCGGGGTTGGGAATGCCCTTGGCCAGCAGGGATTGACCGCTGCACGGGGCGTCCGCCAGAATGAGGTCAAAGCAGCCCGGGGCCAGCTCCGCCCACTGGTCCGGGCGCAGACGCTGGGTATATACGCCGGTGAAGCCGCAGCGCAGCAGGTTGTGGCGCAGGATGCCCAGGCGCTTCGGGTGCACCTCGTTGGAGACGTGCTCCCGCGGGGCTACCCGTGTTTGCGCCAGAATACTTTTCCGCCGGGAGCCGCGCACATGTCCAGGCAGCGTTCCGGCCGGAACGGCAGATGCGCCAGCGGAGCCGTCTCCCAGACGGAAGAGAGGTCCAGGGGATAGTAATAGCCGCGTTCGTAGTCCGGCAGGGAGCCGGGTCTGGCCTCCGCCTCTCCCGCCGGGAGCGCCAGGATGGAAGGATGGCCCCAGTCCTGCGGCGTTTCTTCCGCCGGCAGGGGCGGCAGGTAGCCTTCCGGAGCTTTCGGGGTGATGACCAGCGCGCTTCTGGAACGGTCCCCTGCCTGCATGGCGTCCAGAAAATCCTGCTCCTGTTCCGCTGTCAGCTCCAGCTTGCGGGTGAGCCTCAGTATTTGGGAGATGGACACGAGATCAGGCCCGGAACGTTTCGCCGAAATGGGTGTTGAGCGCCAGATGGGCGGACCCCAGGATACCCGCCTCCGTGCCGAACTGGGCGGGGAGGATTTCAAGATGCTCCACCAGCGGAACGGCAAGCTGGGTCTTCATGATCTCCTGAAGGGGCTGGAAGAGCAGGGTCTTGGCCTTGGCCACGCCGCCGCCGATGATGATGGCCTCCGGGTTCAGGAGGTAGCAGCAGTTCATCAGCGCGCAGGAGAGCTTTACGGCCAGGTCGCGCCAGACCTGCGCGGCTACTTCGTCCCCCGCCAGCGCGGCCCGTTCCAGGGCGATGGGGTTGCAGTCCACAATGGCCTTGTCAACGCCGTGGCTGGCGTACAGGGTGCGGGCGTCCGCCGCTATTTCCCGGTTGCCCACGTAATCCTCCAGGGAACCGCGGTTGCCGTAATGGCCCAGCCGCCCCCGGTAGTCGATGCTGGTCTGGCCCAGTTCCCCGGCGGAGCAGGTGGCCCCGCGCAGGAGCTCCCCGTTCACGATGAGTCCGCTGCCCACGCCGGTGCCCAGGGTCAGGCAGACCAGGTGCCTTTTCCCCTTTCCGGCTCCCAGCTTCCACTCCGCGTAGGCCATGCAGTTGGCGTCGTTCTCCACGTACACGGGCAGTCCGCAGGCGGCCTGGAGCATGTCCCTTACCGGAACGTTGTTCCAGCCGGGCACGTTGGTGAGCGTATAAACGGTGCCCTGGTAAAAATTGACGAAGCCGGGCATCCCCATGCCGATGGCCTGCACTTCCGGATGGTTCAGCCGCAGCATGTTCACGAACTGGGCGATGGCTTCAATCAGTTGGTCGGGATTGCCGTATTCCTGGGTGGCGATGGAAGGCGCGTGCGCGATCACTTCCGTGCCTTTGACGACCCCCAGCTTGATGGAGGTGCCCCCGAAGTCAATGCCGATGGAGGGAATGGTTGAAGCTGTCATATGGTACCAATATAGAATTTTGCCGGGCGTTGAAAAGGTTAAAAGAAGTATGCTTCCGTTAAAAAAACGGCAGGCGGGGCAGCGGGAAAAATGACTTGTTTCATAGCTGAATTTTCTTGAATGAACATTTGAGCGCTTGTAGTGTCTCATAGTCTAGTCAGTTGGGCGGTTTCGCCCGCTGTTCGTGAAACATCGTCAACCTCAGCCCATAGAGACACCTCCTATGCCTACTCCCAAGAAAACCGATAGCAAGACCGTCGCCAAGGAAGCTCCGGCCCCCAAGAAAAAGACCTGCGGGAAGTCCGCCTGCAAGACCGCTGTAGAGCAGGAGGCGCCCGCCAGGAAAAAGTGCTGCAGGAAAAAGGCCGCTGAACCGGAAAAAGCCGCCAAGCCCGCCAAAAAGGCCGCTGCCCCCGCGGCTGCTGTGGAAAGAAGACGGAACCGAAAACGGCCCGGAAGGCCCCGGCCAGAAAAACCGCTTCCTCCCCCGCCACCCCGGCTCCCGCTGCCGCAAAGAATGAATTGACGGATGAGCAGACGGAAGCCATCGCCGCCGCCAAGGCTGAACTGGCCGCCAATCCGGAATGGGAACCCTTTGTGCAGATGCAGCGCCAGCACTTGATGGACCTGCGCGACAGGGCCCTGGACAACATGAGCGGCGTGGCCCGCGACACCCTCCGGAACCATCCGGAAGGCAGTGAAGCCTCCGGCTCCGGAGAACACCAGGCGGATGCCGGGAGCGACGCCTATGACCGCGACTTTGCGCTCAGCCTGCTTTCCAAGGAACAGGACGGCCTGTATGAGATTGAACAGGCGCTCGCCCGCATTGACAACGGAACGTACGGCATCTGTGAAATGTCATACAAGGTCATTCCCATCCTGCGGCTGGAGGCCATTCCCTTCGCGCGGCTCACGGTGGAATGCCAGGCCCAGTGGGAAAAGGAAAAAGGGCAGAACGCCCGGTTCCGCCCCAGAGTGGCCCTGGGCTTTGCGGGAGGACAAAATGATGTAGATTTATCTGTTTCTCTTGACGATGACGAAGAATAGTGTATAAATCCTCCCCCGTAACACATTTTCATCATGCCAAGAGACATCATCATCCTCGAATGCACCGAGGCTAAAGCCGAAGGAAAGCCTACGTCCCGCTACGTCACCACGCGCAACAAGAAGAGCCTGCGTACCCCCGGCCGCCTGGAAAAGGTTAAGTACAATCCTTTCCTGAAGCGCCGCACGCTTCATCGTGAAATGCGTTAACCGCGGTCCAGCTCATCGATTATCTTTATTACTATGTCCACTGAACCCAAGACTGTAGAACGTCGTATTCGTTTCCGCACGTGCAATCGCCAGATGCCGCGCCGCCGTCTCGACATCCCGATGGATCAGGTCGATCTGCTCAACCCCGATTTCCTGTCCAAGTTCACCTCTGAAACCGGCAAGATTCTTCCCCGCCGCGTGACCGGGCTGTCCGCCAAGATGCACCGCAAGGTGACCCGTGAAATCAAGCGGGCCCGTTCCATCAACCTTCTGCCGTAACAAGCCCCAAGGAAATCTCTTTCGGTAGAAATTGTCTTTGCAGGCGGGAGTTTGTCCGGTAACAGGGCAGACTCCCGCTTTATTTCCAGCCAACATCCTCCTTCCGCATGCAGGAACTGAAAGATACCCAGTCCGAGACGGATACGCGCAATATCTCCATTGACCGGGTGGGCGTCAAGGGGCTGCGCTTTCCCATCCAGATCCAGGACAAGCTCAACCGCATCCAGTCCACCGTGGCGACGGTTTCCCTGGCGGTGGACTTGCCGGAGGAATTCAAGGGCACGCACATGAGCCGCTTTGTGGAGGCCCTGCACCAGCACGGCCCCCTGCTGGACGTGCATACGGCCCTGGCCATTCCCCGGGAACTGCTCCGCCGCCTGTCCGCGCGCCGCTCCCATGTGGAAATGGAGTTTCCGTTCTTCCGCGCCAAAAACGCCCCCGTAACCGGAATTGAAGGGCTCATGGACTACGTGGTCCGGTTTGAGATGGAGGCGGAAGCGGACAACAAGCTGGCGGACTTCAAGCTGACGGTGGTCGTCCCGGTGACGACGCTCTGCCCCTGTTCCAAGGCCATGAGCGCCTATGGGGCCCACAACCAGCGCGGGCTGGTCACCTACTCCGTGCGCTTCGCCTCCCGGCCCGTCTGGATTGAAGACCTGATTGACTTGGTGGAATCCTGCGCCAGCTGTTCCCTGTACAGCGTGCTGAAAAGGCCGGATGAAAAATGGGTGACGGAAAAGGCTTATGAAAACCCCGTTTTTGTGGAAGACCTGGTGCGCAACGTGGCGCTGAAAACGCAGAGCCACTCCGCTTTCAGCTGGTACCGGGTGGAGGCGGAAAACTTTGAATCCATCCACAACCACCAGGCGTATGCCGTCATTGAACGGGACCTTCGTTCCTGAGCTGCTTTCCGTACAGGACTTATGAACGACAACTGGTGGGCCATTGCATCTCTCGTCCTGTCCCTGGCTTTTACGGGGCTTGGCTGGCGCCTGCTGGCCTCCGGCCGCCGGTTTTTATACGCCCACCTCTGGATGGCGTGCCTCTTTGCGCTCCAGACGGGGGCGCTTTGCGTCAAGGCGTACCAGACGGGGATGTGCCCCATCCGCGGCGCGTCGGAGGTGCTCTTCTTCCTCTCCTGGACCATCAACCTCTTTTATCTTCTTCTGGGGCGCGCCTACCGCATGTCCGTGCTGGGCATCTTCACCGCTCCGGCCATTGCCGTGCTGACGGCGCTTTCCCTGTTGATCGGCCTGTACGGCGCGGATGTGCAGGGCACGCATGACTTCTGGGTGACGGCGCACGTGGGCGTAGCCATGATGTCCTACGGAGCCGGAGGCCTGGCCGCCGCTGCGGGCGTGGCGTTCTGCATGCAGAACGAATGCCTCAAAAGGCGGCAGATACCCGGCACCTGCCGTCTTCTGCCCCCTATCCGCACGCTGGAAGCCAGCATGAAGCGCCTGGTTCTGGTGGCGTTCTTCCTGCTTCTGGCCGGGGAATGGCTCGGCTGGCAGAGGCATCTCCCCATCAACGGGGCCAAAACCTCCATCGTCATTCTGCTGACGCTGGGCTACAGCATTCTGCTGTGGTTCATCTACCGCCGCGGCATGCCGGGGCGCGCCCTGGCCTACTGCTGTGTGGCCCTCTTTATTGCATCCATGAGCATTTTCCTGGTAAGCTGATGAGAATGGTTTGTTTAGGCTTGAATCACCGGACCGCTCCCGTGGAAATACGGGAGCGCTTTGCCGTGCCGTCCCACAGGCTCCAGGAAGAGGGGCGGCGCATCCGCTCCCTGCCGGACGTGGACCAGTGCGTGGTGCTTTCCACCTGCAACCGCATGGAAATCTACTACTGGTCTGACAGGCCGGAAAGCGCGCAGGAACACATCCTGTCCCACTTCCTGGGAGCGGGCCGCGGGAACGTGGACATGGCCTCCCACTTTTACAGCCATCTGGGGGCGGATGCCCTGGAGCACCTGTGCCGCGTCCTGAGCGGGCTGGACTCCATGGTGCTGGGGGAAACGGAAATCTTCGGGCAGGTGAAGACGGCCTACCAGATGGCGCTGGACGCCGGAGTGACCGCGGCCTGCGCCAACAAGACCTTCCAGAAAGCCTTCACCATCGGCAAGAGGGTGCGGACGGACAGCCAGATTCACGCCGGAGCCACCTCCGTGGGGTCCGTGGCCGTGGAGCTGGCGGAACAAATCTTCGGCGACCTTTCCGGCACCCGCGTCCTCATCCTGGGAGCCGGGGAGATGAGCCGCGTCACGGGCCGCGCCCTGCACGCCCGTGGGGCGGAGGGCATCTATGTAGCCAACCGTTCCTTTGACCGGGCGGTGGAACTGGCGGACATGATCGGCGGCCAGGCCATCCGGTACGACGTGTGGGGGGACTACCTCAGGGACATTGACGTGGTGGTGGCCGCCACCGCCGCCCCCCACTGCATCATCACCCGGGAGACGCTGCTGCCGCTGCGCGCGCCCCGCAAGTACCGCTCCCTCTTCCTGATTGACATCTCCGTGCCGCGCAACATCTCTCCGGACGTGGCGGATATTGACGAGGTGTACCTCTACGATATCGACACCCTCACCCAGCTGGCGGATGAAGCCAAGCGCAGTCGGGAGCAGGAAGTCTCCCGGTGCGAGGCCATCATCCAGGACAACATCTCCAAATACTTTCCGGACTCCGCGCTTTATGACCAGTAAAAACACCCTCATCATCGGCACCCGCGGGAGCGCCCTGGCGCTGGCCCAGGCGGACATGGTCCGGGCCGCCCTCTCCCTCCGTTATCCGGAACTGGACGTGCGCCGGGAAATCATCCATACCACCGGGGACCGCCGCACGGACGTGCCGCTGGCGGACGTGGCCCGCGTTTCCGGCATCGTGGACAAGGGAATCTTCATCAAGGAACTGGAAACCGCCCTTCTGGAAGGCCGCATTGACGTGGCGGTGCACAGCCTCAAGGACGTGCCCAGCGAGCTGGCCCCCGGTTTCACGCTGGCCGCCGTGCTGCCCCGCGCCGCCGTAGAAGACGTGCTTATTACGAGGGAGCCGGACTGGAACGGCTCCGGCACGCTGGCTACCGGAAGCGTGCGCCGCCGCCTGATGGCGCGCACGTACTGGGGTTCCGGCCTCCGGTTTGAAGACCTGCGGGGCAACGTGCCCACGCGCCTGGCGAAGCTGGCGGAGCATCCCGGCTGGGACGCCGTAATTCTGGCCAGGGCCGGACTGGAACGCCTGGGGCTGTATGCGCCGGAAACCCTCGTGGAGGGGAGGAAGCTCTACATGCGCCCCCTGCCGGTGGAAGCCTTCATTCCCGCCGTGGGGCAGGGCATCGTGGGCATGGAATGCCGCTCTTCCGACCGGGAGACGATGGAAATGCTGGCTGGAATCAGCGATCCGGAAGCCTTCGCCTGCGCTCTGGCGGAACGCGCCTTCCTGGTGCGCCTGGGAGCGAGCTGTTCCACGCCCGTGGGCGTTTACGCCCGTTTGGAAAGGCATGAACTGGTCCTGCGTGCGGCGTACTACGCGCCGGGCAGGGAAGAACCTTTTGCCGTGGTGGTCCGCGGGGACCGGAAGGAGCCCGGGGCCCTCGGCCTTCGTGCGTTTGAAGAATTGGACCTGCGCTGACGGGGTGCGCTCTTCCGCTTTTTCCGGAGCGGACAGGGATAAAAAAAGGTTCCGGACCAAGTCCGGAACCTGAATTAAGCAGAGAGCTCACGGGGAATTAATGTTTTTCCTTGGAGCTTGAGCCTTTATCGCTCATAAACTGCCCGGTTGAAGCATCGCGCTTGACGCGCTGCCCGGTTTTGTTCGTGGTGGTTTCGGAGCGCTTCTTGGAAGAACCGCTTTTGTGATTTCCACCCATGTGGGAACTACTTGCCATGTTGTTTCACCTCCTTTCCATTTTCTTCGCCTGTTCATGAACGAGAGAAGAAATCCGGCCATATCATAGGTCCCTGTGACAGCATTGGGGCCTTGCGCCTGGCTCTTGTGCAAAAATGCGCCCCCGTTTATGAAGAAGACCGCTGCATAAGATAATCCCTCAGGGCCGCCGCTTCATTGTGCTCCGTATTTCTGGCGGAGTACAGCAATGTAAGCTTCCCTTTCCGCGCGAGCTGGAGCAGATGGGAAACGGCCTCCTTGTTCCCGTCCAGTTCCTCGTCATACTTCCGGCGGAAGGCGTCCCATTTGGCCGGATCATGCGCAAACCACTGGCGGAGCGCCGTGGACGGAGCCACATTTTTCAGCCATTCATCCCAGGAAGCCTTTTCCTTGGAAATCCCGCGGGGCCAGAGACGGTCCACCAGCACGCGGTAGCCGTCTCCGGTTTCCTTCGGGTCATAAATTCGTTTGATGGTTATATTCATACGAAAAAAGTCTGATGAAGGAATAGAGCGGGCAAGGCTTGCTTTTGTTGAGCTGCGTCGGGACATGCGCCGCCCGATGCCGTGAATGGAAACGGCCTGGTGATGGGGAAAACGGCAAAAAAACGGCACCGTTCCGGAGAGGGAACGGTGCCGGAGAACATGTGGCTGAAGACACTTAAAATTCCATCATAACGCCTGCTCTTCCGCTCTGGTTCAGCTGCCGGTTGCCGGCTTCCAGACTGTAATCCACGCCCGCGCTCCAGTTGCCGGACAGGCTGACATGGAATCCGGCGGAAGCCTCCAGGACGGTACGGCCAGGGTTGACGGCCATGGCCGTCCAGGAGCGGGAGGTTCCACGTACGGAAACATGCGGCGTTTTCCGGTCCAGATCGTGCGCGATTCCCGTGCGGACGTAGCCTGCCGCTTCCCGTCCCAGCAGGGAGCCGTTCCGGTGGAACTCCACCCCCAGGCGGCCGCGCAGGACATTCGCGGAGCTGTCTTCCAGATGGTAGGCATGGCGTTCCCCTGCGGCGGTGGAGGCGCTTTGAACGCTCCCCGCGTACTGGAGGCCGGAATAAAGGCCCAGCCGCGTTTTCCGGTTCAGCCTCCTTGTCCATGCTCCCTGTACGTCGAGCAGCCAGGTTCTGTCCTTCCATGAGCTTTCCAGGCGGTCTCCGGCCAGGTCCGGGGAAATAACGCCCCCCTTGCTGCGGGCGGAGCCATAGCCCCCCTGCACGCCCAGAAGCAGGGAATCTTCCGCGTTCACCTGCACGGACCGCGCCAGTTGGAGAAGGGCCATGACGGCGTCCTGGTCAAAGCTGCCCAGGTCATTGTTCACATCGTTCGTCCCGAAGCTCTGGCCGAAGGCGCCCCCCGCCGTCCAGACCGGGGAAAGATCGTAACTCCCGCCCACGGAATACCCGTGGGAGCGGAAGCGGTAGCCTTCCGCCGCGGCCTGGGAGGCCTGGGTGAAATAATCCCCCGTGGCCGTGATCCAGAAAGCCGCGCGCCCGTCCGGCTTCAGCCGTTCTCCCTCCCTGGTTCTGGCGGCCTCTGCAAAACTGCGGAGGCTGCGCACGGCGGTCCACTGGGAATTGCTCTGCACGCCTCCCACGCCGGACGGGGGCCGCCAGCCCCCCGTGTCCGGTCCGGAAGGAACAAGGCCTCTATTCTGTCCGGAAAGGTAATCGAAAAAGGAACCGTCCACGCTGTAGCTCCACCCGTCGGCATCCACCAGCCGCACGCTTTTGGCTCCGTTGACGCTGTCCATCAGCTCCTGCGTCTGCCCCTCATGGGAAAAAATGAAGGGGTGCAATTCGTCGTAGGGAATGCTGAGGCGGCTGACGTCCAGAACGAACTCCAGGGAACCCGCAAAGGCGGCGATGGAGGAACCTTCCGTAAAATTCCATACGGGATTCTCTTCCGTGGCCGCCGCCATGGAATCGGTCATTCTGACGAGCACGGTATGGGCGGCACCCGGCTTCACGGCATGCACGCTGTACTGGCCGTCCATCGTCGTAAAGCCTTCAATGATGAAACTGCTTCCCTGCCATGCATCCAGCGAGCCGCGGATGGCCGTTCCCTCCCCCATGCACAGGCTTCCCTGGTACAATTCCGTGTTGAATCCGTCAATGGAAGCTCCGTCCTTGAAAAAGACGGTTCCGTCCACGGGATAGCCTTCCGCACCGGGCTTGTTGATCGTCAACATGTTCTTGTCGTTCTCCCCCCGGATGCCGTCGTAAAAGACCAGGGAGCCGCCGTTCCCGGCGTAAAGGGCGATGCCGGTGGAAAACAGGGAGTGGATGGCATTGGAAGCGCCGCCGCCCCCCAGTGCCGGAACGCGGTCCCTGTTGCCTCGGAAAATGCTGTCCCGCCCGTTGGCGATAATCCGGAGCCGCCCTTCATTCGCAATGGCTCCCCCCTGCGCCAGGGACGCATCTGCGGAAGAAGCGTAATTATCGTAAAAGGAACAATTCACCAGCGTCAGCGTGCAGCCGATAAAATTGTGGATGGCTCCCCCTCCTGATGCCGTCTCCGTCATGGAAGAAGCATGGTTGCCGTTAAAGACGCAGGAAACAAGCGTGCCCGTAGACCCGGATTCCAGGTTGAGCGCGCCTCCCCACGCACGGCCTGCGCTGGTGGAATGAGCCGTGCAGAAGGCATAATTCCCCGTAAAAGCGGCATTGCTCAGCTTGATGGAGGCATTGTTATTCAAGTTCACGGCTCCACCGGAGGCTGCATAGCCCATGGCGTAATTCCCGTGGAATTCCAGGGCATCCCCTTCCAGGCGCGCCCCGTACGTGGCCATGGAGACGGCGCCTCCCGCCGCCGTGCTCATGCCATTGGCCCCGGCATTCAGGTAAGAAGTGTAATTACCGGAGAAACGGCAGTTGTTCAGGGTAATGGCGCCAAAGCTGGCAATGGCGCCGCCGTACTGCTGGGGGCTGTTCAGACACGGTTCATGGAAGGAGACGTAATTATTGGTGAAATCGCACCCCTGGATACTCATCACGGAACCTGCCGCCCCGGCAAGCGCGCCTCCTTCTCCGTTTGTCTGGGAAACCATTCCGTTATTGGAAAAGGAACATCCGGAAAGAATCAGCCTGGCGTTCTCACCGTTGGCGATGGAGCCGCCGGAGGAAGAGGAAAACCAGCTCACGGCGGTATTGAAATTGCCGGTGATGGTGCAGTCGCTGATTTCCAGTGTGCCGCGGTTGTCAAACGCCCTGCTGGTGAAAACCTGGGCGCTCTGCTTGGTGGAGGAGATGGTGTGGTGGCCTCCATTCAGCGCCAGGGAAGTTCCCTGGGAGACGGTGACGGCGCCCCCGTTGCCTGTCACCTCTGCAACGGAACCGTCCCCGCTCAGGTCAAGTACCGTTTCAGTGATGGACTCGTCCTGCCAGTCCCGAACGAGGTCATCCCAGGAAATGGGGCTGGAAGCGGCTGCATGGGGCACGGCCTGTGACAGGAGCAGGGCGGCGAGGAGGGGGAGAGGAAGTCTCGGAGTCATTGATTTGGAATTTGTTCTTGGATTGGGTTTTGCGGCTGTGTCCGCAAAACTTCCCGAAGCCTGGGGGATTTTCAATCCGCAGAGACAGCGTTATGAACTTGAAACCAAGGGTTTATTTCTCTTTCATCCTATTCCTCCTCGTGTCCGGAAAAAGTGAATAAGCGTACCGGATAAGGCTTAAAAAATCTTGCCTTAAATGAATTATTGTTGACAACGGATTGAAAATCCGATGAATACAGAAATTTTATAAAATTACCCTGGGGAAATAAGCTGCTGGACCGGAAGTAACATTGAAGGCCTGCTCCAAAGCATGGGTTAAATGAATGAAGGGCGCGGGTTTCCCTTCTTCGTCAGAAACTGTCCGGGGAATTCAAGGGAAATAAACTGGCGCTCCGCGCGGGATAATTGCTTGATTCACATGATTATCCAGTCGCCTGTTTCATTTCAGGAATAGTTCACCGGCATAAATCCTGAAACTCTTTATTTAATATTCCTCTTTTTATATATTTTGTGTTCTGGAACAATGCACAAGGCATTTCAGGCAGGTCTTTGCATCCATATATGTTAACGATCTCATCTCTTGAAACAGAGATGCTCCAAATTTTACCTTTAAGAACTTTTCTCTCGCAGATATTGACACAAGCGCTGCACCTTCCGCACTTTGGAAATGGAGGTTCATGTAATACCGTTTCCAGTGGAGCATCAGTTAAAACCGTACCGAGACATTGTGCTGCGCCATATTCGGGAGTAATTAACAGGTTGTTTTTTCCAATCCACCCTAATCCGCCAAGTAGCGCGACTGTTTTATGAGGTAATACTGACTCTTTGGTTTCATCATTGAATACGTCATCAGCCACCAGCCCCGTATCGGATTGCGATATGGCTTTATAACCCTTTCCGGCAATGAACCTGGCTAAATCGTCTGCTATTTCCCCCGCCTTATGTTCAGTTTGTGAAAATTCATCATCATCGAAATCGTAATTGTTATCTATCCGCGCTTGTACGTAATCGGGAGTATCAAATACCGTCCTGACATACTCTGCGGTCAGCGGGAGTACAAAGACAATGGCGTTCGGGAGTTGCCTGTTTTGCTTTTCGTCTAACTGGGATATGCTGACAAAACGTATCAGTTCCGCTCCCCGGTTTCTTAATTCGTTTTCTATTTCTTGATTCAAGTATTTCATATTTCTTTTTATCAGAACTTCATTTTAGAAAACGCAGGAACGGGGTTGGCCTGAAAATATCAGGACGCCCCTACTTCCGCCAGGAGGCATCGGGTACGGCTCCGCGGTATTGCAGCGTCAGGATCAGCATCTTGAGCTCGCTGAGGCGCAGGTCGTGTTCCTTCCTGACCTCGGGATTCAGAGAGCCGTGAAACAGCCATTGATTCGTCTGGGCGGACATCAGGCGCTGGGCCGTCAGCGCCATGGACAGGGCTTGTCCCGGAGACTGGGCCGCAATGGCCGCGCTCCAGGAATACAGCATATTATTGTAAATGGTGGTCCAGGCGAACATGCGGTCGTCAAACCTGCCGGGACTCTCCACATAGGGGCGCAGCAGGCGCTCCGCCTCCGCAAGGCGCCCCTGGCGGATGTAAAGCAGGCTTTTGGCCGCTGCCAGGCCGTGATTGCCGGGGCTCCGCAATTCCGCCTCTTCCTCCTGCCGTTCCAGTTCCCTGAGCCGCGCCTCGTCTGGAGCGGCAGGACTGCCCACGGCATGCAGGATGCTGCGCCGCACCAGGTCCGGGTCCAGGCTGCTGGAAGCGGCCTCTTCCAGCATGGGAAGCCGTTCGTTGGAGTAAACCGGAACGGGCCGGAGGGAGGCCTTCCAGACCGGGAAAGCCCGGAACGCGTAGCACAGGGCCAGCACCGCCAGCAGCAGCGCGGCGGAGGCCTGGAACCAGCGTCCGGCGCGCCGGGAGGCCTTCACCCGGGAAAGGGAGGCGGTGCAGGTGATGCCGCAGCACAGGGCGCTGGCGCCCAGCAATGCCGGATTGTGCCAGATGAACTCCCCGTAGGCATGGAAGGCCGCGATGCACAGCACGCAGAAGGCAGCCGGCCCCAGGGGATTGGCGCGCTGGTGTTCCCCCGCCAGCTTGAGCACGCTCCGGAACCCGGAAAAGAGGAACAGGACCAGCAGGGCCAGCATCAGCCCCAGCCCGGCATAGCCGTAGTCGCAGGCGGCCTGCGCGTACTCATGGTGGGCGAAATTGGGGAGGCTGGCCCCGGCAAAAAACTCCGTGGAAAGGTTGGTGAACATCCGGCTGCCGTGGCCGAACCATGGGGCCTGGTCCGCCAGCGCCCACGCCAGTTTGGACAGGTCCAGACGGCTCCCGAAGGAAAACGTATCCAGCAGGGAGGCCAGCTTTCCGGCTCCGTTGGCCAGGTCCAGCACGGCATAAGCCGCTCCCAGGAAGAGAAGCAGAATGAACAGGATGGCCGCCGTATAAAATTTCCTGTTATTGCGGAAAACGCTGGAGGTATAAATGAAAAAGCACAGGGTGACGCCAGCCAGCGCATTCGGAAAGGCGGCGCGGGAACTGCAGGTGAAGGAAACGAGAACGAGCGCCAGCCCCGTGAACAGGCTGATGCCCCATTTCCTGGCGGAAGCCATGCTGTACGCGCAGAGGAAAAATCCCGTGACGGACAGGAAATGAGCGGAAAAATTCTTGTACCCGAAGAGCCCGATGTTGCGCAGCTCCGTTCCGAACAGGGAATAATCCGGCCTGAACCAGGAGGCCTCCGTACCCGTCATGTTCTGGTACCCCCACAGCAGGGCGTTCAGCAATCCCAGCGCCGCCGCCAGCACGGGAAGAACGCTCCTTTCCCCATTCCCGGCTCCGGCATACGCCCCCGCCATGAACATGGCCATGGCCGTGACGATGAGGCCCAGGTCCGCCACTCCCTCATAGTAAAACCAGGGTGAAAACCACGCCCGCAGGAGGAAATAGCCGCCTCCCAGCCCCAGCGCCAGCCATCCCGGCAGCCCGGGGCTGGGAATCTTGTACCCCCGGAGGATGCAGAAGCAGAACAGCAGAAGGGCCGCCGCCAGAAGGCAGGCGGGAAGAAAAAGGGTGTGCCACTCCCCACCTGCCGCCGCCGTCGCCAGAAGGGCGTAAAAAAAAGGGCCAGCAGGGCCATCAGGGCTTTTCCGGCGGCGGTTTCAGCAATGCGTGGTGCGGAAGGCTTGCTGGGGGCGGGGTCTGGCATGGCTGGGAACGGGCTGGATGACGGCAGGGAAGGTAACATTATAAACGCGGGACCCCCCCTTGCCAAGAGCAAGCTTCCGTACAGGACGGGATGGATGCGGCGGCCCGTGCGTTAAAACCGGATTGGCCGGAAAAGGGGGAGGAAAGGGAGATAAAAGGAATGGAGTGAAAAACGGCTTTCATGGAAGGATGGCATGTACCCCCTGTTTTGGAAAGAAGGCTTTCAGGAAGCGCCGCATGCTTCTGAATGAATGCACGGACAAAAGCCGCACTTTCAAAAACCGTATTCCTTCATTCTCTTGAACATTCCTTCGCTGGCTCCCGGTTTCCTTTCGGCTGCGGCAAAGGCCTGCTGCTCTTCTGCGCGGCCTTCCGTTTCAAATGTGGAGCTGAAAGACCAGGTATCCGGCCTTCCGCTTTCCCGGCCCGTTACGCCTGGATGCCGAATTTGCGCTTGATCTCCGGAATGGAATAATTCACCAGCGTGGGCTTGCCGCCCGGGGTGCAGTACGGCACTTCGCAGGCCAGCAGTTCCTTCAGGATGGCCGGGGCGCGGTGCGGGGAAATACGTTCCTTCCAGGCGGATTTCCTGGCGATTTCCCCGATGAAGGTTTCATAAGCCATGCGTTTGGCGTTCCGGCTGAATTCGGACTGGGTGAGGCGGTCCACCAGCTCCAGCAGGAAGGTGCGGACATTCTCCAGTTCCAGCAGGGCGGGGAGGGATTCTATCCTGATCGTATTCTGGCCGAAGGGCGTGACGGTCATTCCGGCCTGGTCAAAGTGGGGTGCGAACTGCTGGATAACGGCAAAATCCCGCGGGTCCAGGTCCAGCATCACCGGATCCAGAAGCTGCTGGGACGGCATGGGCGCTTCCCGGTGCGCCCGCAGCCGTTCAAAGATGATGCGCTCCCGCGCGGCCCTGGGATGCATCAGCACCAGGCCCTCCGGCGTTTCAAACAGGGCGAATTGCTGGCGGAGGGTTCCCATATAGGTGAACCCGGCGGTGGCGTCCCTCTCCGGAGCGGCCTTTCCGCAGGCGTCCCTTGCGCCGCCGCCCTCCGCCTGATGCTGGAAATCCAGTTTCCCCTGGGTGGCGGGAACCTGCTTCAGGGGAATGGGGCGCAGGGGGGGGAAGAGAAACAGCCTCCCGTGATTGCCTGCTGGGGGCGGGGGAAGAAAGGGAAGGGAGTTTGGAGGAAGGAGCAGGGGCCGTGCGGGGTTTTGCCGGAGGGAAGGCCTGGGAATTGTCCGCCCGGGAGGGTGTTTCCCCATGCGGCGCGGCGGAAGGCGGTTCCGGAGGGGCGCCGTCCGTCTCCGGCACGGCGGCGGAAGCGTGAATTTCCTGCCGAGCGTGTTTTTGGAGGGTGTTGGCAATCGCCTCCACAATGGTATTAACCACGTCCGCGGAACGGCGGAACCTCACTTCCTTCTTGGCGGGGTGCACGTTGACGTCCACCAGCGCGGGCTCCACCTCCATGTACAGGAAGAGCGCAGGATGCAGCCCGGTGGGAAAACCGCCATAGCCGTCCCGGATGGCCCGGTTGATGAGCTGGTCCTCCACGGGGCGGGTGTTCATGAAGACGTATTGCCCCTTTCTGGTGCGCCTGGCCTCGGAAAGCGGGAGCAGGAAGCCCGTGACGGAAATGCCGGGCCCGATGGTCGTTTCTATCGGAATCAGGGCTGCCGCCGTAGCCGCATCCGTCAGCGCGGAGATGCGGACGCGCAGGTCCGCCGTGGCCGGAAGGTCGAAGACGAGCTGGTCGTCCCGCTTGTAGGCAAAGCGCACCTGGGGATAGGCCAGGGCATGCAGGCGTATCTGGTGCTCCACATGGGAAGCCTCCGTCTCTGCGGATTTCAGGAACTTGCGGCGTGCCGGGGTATTGTAAAACAGGTCGGAGACCTCAATGGCGGTGCCGGGGGAGACGCCGGAACTTCTCGGCTCGTGCTCCAGCCCGCCGTCGATGCGTACTTCCCAGCCCTCCAGCGCCTGCTGCTGCCTCGTGCAGAGCTTGAAGCGGGAGACGCTGGCAATGCTGGGAATGGCCTCCCCGCGGAAGCCCAGGTGAGTGATTTCAAACAGGTCCTCCAGGGAGGAAAGCTTGCTGGTGGCGTGCCGCTTGGCGCATAGGCACGCGTCTTCCCGGGACATGCCGCAGCCGTCGTCCGTCACCTTGATCAGGCCCACGCCTCCGCGGCGTATCTCCACCCGCACGGATCTGGCTCCGGCGTCCAGGCTGTTTTCCACCAGCTCCTTCACGACGGAGGCGGGGCGTTCCACCACCTCGCCCGCCGCCACCTGGCTGGCAAGAGTGGGGGACATGACGTGGATGGAGGGCATGGCGACGGATTGGGAAGGGAAATAAAGGAAAAAGGGAGCCTAGCCGCCGGCGACGATGGAGATGATTTCCACCCGGTCTCCGGGAGAAACCGTAATCCGGGAAAAATCCTGCGGCAGGAGCGCGGAGCCGTTGTGCTCCACGACGACGGGTTTGCCGTTCATGTTCAAGAGTTCCAGAAGCCGGGAAACGGAACAGGGTTCCGCCAGTCCATACGGGGCTCCGTTCAGCGTAATTTCGTTCTGGGCAGCCATGGCGGAAGTAACCATACCACAACGGGTGGAAAAATCCAGAAACATACCGGGAGGATGGCGTAAAAAAGATTCCGGTTCAAGACGGAAGGAAAAGAAAAAATTGGCATCGCGTACGGGACTCGAACCCGTGTTGCCCGCGTGAAAGGCGGGAGTCCTAGACCGCTAGACGAACGCGACATTAGGTTTGCAGGGACTGCGCGACGGAGTAAACACAACCACCGCGCAAAAGGCAAGAACTATTTAACCAAGGCCGCAAAAAAGCGTACTTACGGGAGTTCCCTCCCTCATTCTTGAAAGTGTGAAAACAACCTGATTCACCAATACCAAGCCAATACAAAAAACTTGCATGCCAAATAATGCCAATATATAACGGCGGTATCTGCTACAAAAACTATGCGCTATCTGCTATCCATCCTTACTATCCTAGCCATCATTGGAACAGTCTGGTACAATAACCATTTGACAGTACAACACGACCAGAACGTAAATGAACTGAACTCTCAACTGGAAAAGCTACAACTCACTACAGAGCCCAAAATCAATAATCTGGAGAGAAAGATAAAGGAATCTTATGACACTCTTGACCTGGAAGAAGAAACATTCCGGAACAAGAGGGATGCGTTAGAAACTATCCTCAAACAAACACAAGCACAACAGGAACGAACAGCACAACAGAACGCGGAACGGGCTTTACGCCGTAAAAAGGCCGCTGTGGAAACAGCACTAGCTAACCGTGAATTAACTGCTAAGGAATGGGAAGTCACGCTGGCGACTTTTAAAACACGACGGGCAGAAATAGCTAAATTACTTGATAAAAATAAACAACAGATAACTCTTAATAATAGGAAACTTGCTGACATCATTAAACGTGATACGGAAGACATAGCAAGACGGGAAGACGCTATGAGGTCCGCCGCCCGCGCATCAATGGCAAGCGGAAGGGCTGGAGGCCGTGGAACCTCTTATGCGATCATTGAAGCCAAGGAAGCCATGGAAAAAAAGCACAGGAACATGAACAAAGCGGTTGCCCTGCAAAACAGAAAACTCATGGAATCCATAGATACTATGGAAAAAGAATTGGTCCAAATGGATCGGGCGGAAGAAAAATTTATGCAATTGAACTCTCCGCATAATAAACTAGTTGCACACCTTGAACACTCTGAAGAATTCGTGGCAAAAGTGCCCGTAGGAGAAAAAGCACACCAGGACCTTCTAAAACTCCACGAGGAACACAAACTCTCCGTTAAAAAGCTTCAGAACACAATTAACGACCTACTGGACGCAAAAAATTCTTTAGAAACCAGGCTTAGCGACGTCCGCCGTGACATCAACAAGCAAAAAATGGATATTCAAGATAAGCATCAGCAAAGACTGAGAAACGCTCAATTCACAGGATACGCAATCATTGGAATTTTAGCAATTCTTACGCTCATTTCTTTTTCTTTTACAAATAGATACGCCTGATAAGTCACATTGCCTTCCCCTCTCTAGTCGTGTCCTCACAGGGTACGGCTTTTTTGTTGTCTAAACTCTAACTCTAACTGTCACTTTTGCCAAGGAGTGCAGCACTTCCTGTGTCCGGGCAGCAGCTTGAGAAGCCAAGGGGCGGCGGCCTGGCGCAATGGCGGAAGCTACCGAATGACCATTAGCCGGCCGTCAATGCATTCTTGGGGGATTGCGGTAGAATGGACCCTGACCATAACGGCCTAAAAGTTCATCGGCCGCAGGCACGCCTTTCCGGAACGGATTATGATGCCTTTTGGGAGTTCGTGGAAGATGAAGGCGGCGTGTCCCTGGGGCGGGAGCGGGATTATGACTGGATGCACTTTCAGTTTGCGCGGTTGTAAATAAATTGTAATAAAGGGGATATTCCTGTATATCCGCATTGCCGGGTTGGTCCCGGACTAAAGAAAGGAGGTGTAACATGTGATACTTAACCCCGAATTAGTAGTACGGCTGATGGAACTTATTATTGTTCTGACTAGCTAAAAGAAAGCCCCGGCCTGGTGACGCAGGCTGGGGCGATTTTTTAGAGGTGTATGCGATACACGAACTAGTAGTAATGCCAATATGTGCTAGAACCACTTTTTGTCAAGATAAATATTATCAGCTTTTATCAGCTTTTATCAAGTAATTTGGAAAGTGTATTTCTTACTTCGCTTTTTTCCGCGGGAGTCCCATTTGACGGTGCGGCCGTCATTTAACTGGAACGTCTTGTCGCCATAAGTGGAATTGAGCAGGAAGGAAAAGCGTTTATTGGAAGCTTGGGTGAGCTTATAGCGGGGTATCTTGCTTTCGTGTCCATCTTCGTCCTTTTCCGTTACAGATCAAGGTTGAGTTCCGGGTGTTTGCGGGTGCGCGGTTTGGGGGCGTCCTGCTTCTTTTTTTTGCGGGATTTCTTTTGAGCCTTCCGGCTGGTCCAAGATACTTGTGCAAGCTTGCGCAGGGCAGTCTTCCCGTATTTCCCGATAAGAGCTTGCGCTTGATCGGGTGTTAAGGAGTCAAGGAAATCGTTGCAGGCGTGCGCCCGCATGGATGATGCGGAAATGGTATCACTGGTCAGGAGAGCAAGGTCAGAATGCGACAAGTTTTCTACGGATTTTGGACAGTAGAGTTTGGCAAGCTTGTAAACGTTCCGGGTAACGCGTTGCGGGTGATGACCGTTGCGAAAAAGGATAGTGAAAATACCGATAAGGATATGCAAACGGGCATCCGCTATTTCTTCTTTTACCACGTCAAGTTGATGGTGGTTTAGACCGCATTCATAGAGTGCTTTTGAGAGTTCCGGGAGGATGGGCGTGGCGTCAAAAGGCGCGCTCCATTGCTCCTGTGTTTCTCCGTGCGCATGCAACAGGTAGTCAAGCGCGTCTCCTTGAGCGTGGATAACAGAGGGGCTGGAACTCATACCGTACCCCCCCCCTTCCCGGGACAAGACTTGCTCCGAATGTGGAGCTAAAAACAAGAGGTTTACTACGTTTCTTGCTACGCTAAAGGCGTAAACGTTTGAAAGTAAACATGGAGGCGGGAGCGGGAATCGAACCCGCGAATAACGATTTTGCAGACCGTCGCCTTACCACTTGGCTACCCCGCCGCTGATGTTGTGCGCGGATACTAGGGGAAAGAACCGCGGGTGTCAATCTCGTTTTTGGAAAAGATGCGCTGTTTCTGCGGAAGGCTGTCCGGGAATCCGGCCACCTTCCGGATGGGGCGGCATTGCTTTCAAGGCGTCTTCCCGGGAGACGGCGGCGTTGATGGGCAAGTTCCTGGTTTCCTGCTTTTCCGCATAGTGAATGACAAGGCGGACGCGATCATATTTTTCCGGGAAAGTGCAGGTGAACGGGTGGAATTCGATCGGCCCCGAACGGCATCGCGCCATTTCTGTTTTCACGGGGATCCTGTGTCCCTCCCGGTCAAGGAATACCATGCCGGCATAGAGGAAGCTCACAGGATAAATGAGCCCGATGCTCCATGTGTGGGTTTCCGTATACGGATTCACCCTTATGTCCAGATGCGGGCATTTTTCCAGATCGGCTACGTCCGTACCTTCCTCAAGAAAGGAGGAGATGCAGAGAGGGATGGAATATGCGGCGTTCGGACGGAGATCGATTTCCGTTTCTGGCAGAGTGGCCAGCCGCGCGCATTTCACCGGCACCTTTCCCTTGATCTGGATTCTTCCGTCTTGGGGGAAGGGGCGGTCCTTAACCAGAAGGCCCAGGGAGAATATGCCTTTGCCTGTTTCCTGTTCATAGGAATGATGGGAAATGCTGATGGACGTGTCTTTCAGAGAAATTCCATTTCCGCTTCTGATGCTCAGCCCTGTTGGATTGGCAGCTGCAGAGAGTACGGCGCGGGGGGAAGTGTAACTGCCGGTGAATAGGAAATAACGGTATTTCGGAAAGAAGCTGGTTAGTTGAAGCTTGATGGCCTTTCTGCAGAATGTTTCATGCCGCTCCCCCCTTGAAAGGGAGGGAATGAGCAGGAGGAAAAGGGTCGGAAGAAGCTTCATGGATGGCTGATGAACGAAAAGGGGGAGGGATACGGAGGCGCCTCCCGTGCAAAGCCGGAGCCGGAAAGATAGTTTATGGCGGTTTTTAACGGTTGGACAGCAGCTGCTTCATTTCCGGAAGACGGAAGTGCAGCGGAGGAAGCTCCTCCTCAAACGCGGCTGATTTTTCTTTCCTCAGGGCTTCCGCCCGTTCTTCCAGTTTCCGGGCTTCAGCCAGGATTTTGCGTATTTCCTGCCGCCCGCGGCCTATGTGGGAAACGGCCCGGGAAGGGTCCGGCGTGAATTCCGGACCTCCCTTGAGGTATTTTTCAAAGTATTGCTGGTAGCGTTCCGCCAGTTCCCGCCCTCTGGCAAAGAGCTTGCGGTCTTCTTCCACATAGGCCGCCACGGCGGGGTCCACGTCTTTCGTGCTCAGGTCCGCCAGTTCTTCGTCCCGCTCCCGCAGCAGGTCCGCCGCGTCCCTGCTGCTTTCCGCCAGGCCGGGAAGGGTGGGATTCTTTTTCAGCTTCAGGAGGCGCTGCACCAGCGCGTCGCTTTTTTCCGAGTATTCCGTATTGATGTCCGCCGCCTTTTTCCAGTAGGAGACGGTGGGGTCACCGCAGGAGGCCATCAGGAAGGCGGCCAGAAAGGGGAGCGTGCGGCGCAGGAAAGTAAGGGAAGTCATGTTCCTTTTGTAGCATTCCCGTGACAGGAATCAAGGCTGTTTTACGGGTCCTTGACTTCTGTTTCTCATGAAAAGATGCTGAATATTAATCGGTTCCGTTTCTGGAACGTTTCTTTTCCGCCGGAGGCGGCATTTCCACCACGCCGCTGCTGTTTCCGGGCGTCAGCAGGATTTCCACCTCCAGGGGCAGGGACGTATCCGCCAGCAGACCTTCCGGGATGGAGATGCCGATGGGGGCGGAGCTTTTGCCGGGCAGCACTTCCTGGGGGGAGATGATGTCCAGAATGAGGCGTCCGTGCTGGAGAATGTTGATTTTGCTGATGGAGAAGGCGTCCTTCATGCCCGTGTTATGCAGCGTGACGCCCTTGAGCTGGGATGGGGCGAACGGTCCCGGAACGGTGAAGCGCAGGATGGTGGATTCCCCCCTGGCAAGCGGCAGGGGGAGCCAGTACGCCGCAATGGGCGCCTCCGGGTTCAGGCTGTCCGTCAGGTAGGCGGATCCGTTGAGACGTTCCATCATCAGGCCGGAAAGCTCCGGGGAGGCGGGCACGCCCCAGCCCTGGGAGTACATGAGGGAGAGCAAGTACAGGGCTTCCTGGTCCCGGTACTGGACCGCCATTCTCAGGAACCGCGCCGCCTGGGCGTAATCCCGGGAGGCCAGAGGGGGCTGTTGTGGCAGGCGGGGAAAATAGGAGGGGATGTCCATGAGCAGGATGCCCAGCTCCTTCATGGCCTCATAGCATCCTCCGGTGGCGGAACGGTAGAGCCATTCCACCCCTTCTTCCGGCCTGGGGCCGCCGGGGCAGTCAGGAGACATGAGGAGTTTCCCCAATACCTGCTGGGCCACCGGATAGCCGGCTTTGGACAGTTGTTCCAGAGCCGCCAGCATGTCCGGCGTGGCGTTCGCCAGGCCGAGAACGTTCCCGTGCCCCGGGGAAGGCGTGGTGACTGCCGCCACGAGCCCCTTGTAGGCAGGGTCATGCATCAGGGCCGGTTCCGGCGCCGCGGGGGCGATGATGAAGCGGATTTTAGGGAAGGCCTCCTCCGTGCGTTCCGTTTCGCTTTTGAAGCACGCCATTTGCATGGGGACGGCCTTGTGGGCGGCGGTTTCAAAGGCGTATGTGTAGGCGCGGTCCGTGGAGAGCTCCGGCAGGGCCGGGAAGAAGAAGGTGGAGGTGGATTGCCCCGGCACCGTGAAGGAGGGGACGGAGTTGACGGAACGGTCCACCAGGGCTCCGTTGGAGTCCCGGATGGTGAGGTGCAGTTCCTCCCCTCCGGTGGCCGGAGGGATAATCTGGAGGTAGATGCAGGAGATGCGCAGCTTTTCCGGCAGGATGGAGGGGATGCCGGAACGGGTCAGAATCGTATCGTCCAGGCGCAGCTGGAATTCCTTCAGCGTCCGCGGTTCCAGCGCCGCGTCTTCCGTCATTCTGAGCTCCGGGATGTGGATGGATGCCAGGTCCCGGGGCGGGGGGGCCAATTCCTTCCCGTTGGCGGCAGGCTGCTGGATGGCCTCCTTGATGGTATTGATGGTGGTGCCCATGGGGGCCTTTTTCAGGTAGTCCATCAGGTAGAACGCCGCTGCGCCCAGCAGCAGGGTGCAGACGCTCCCCACCATCAGGAACATCATGTGGCGGTTGCGGCGGAGGGTGCGCGCGGACAGCCTGCGGGAGGCGGAATGAAGTCCGCCCGTCCCGGCGGTGGCCTTTTTGTTCCCGGAATTCTTCTCCGCGCAGGGATGCGGCATTCCTTCCGGATGAATGTGGCGGATGTCCGCCGGGGATACCTGAATGGTGGCGGAGGATTCTTCCCCGGAAATGGCGCAAATGTCGTGAATCCATTCACGGGCCGTCTGATAACGGCAGCTGGTCTGGGGAGCCAGCGCCTTGTCCAGCGAAAGCAGGAACTGCCGCGAGTAATAGCGGGTGAGCACGGGGTCGCTGTGCAGCGGCGGCATGCCGTCTTCCGTCAGGCGCACTTCCGCCCGTTCCGGCGGGTGGCCCGTGAGCAGGGCGTAAAAGGTGGCGCCTACGGAATAAAGGTCGCTCCAGGGGCCGATGTTCGTTTTCCCCAGCGCCTGTTCCGGGGAGGAATACCCCTGGGTAGTCAGGACGGTGGCAGCATGCAGCTTCAGGGCATGGCGCGCCGCGCCGAAGTCGATCAGCACGGGCGTGCCTTCCTCCGTCAGCAGGATGTTGCCGGGCTTGATGTCACGGTGGTAGATGTGCCTGGAATGGAGGTAATCCAGAATCCGCAGCAGGCGCGTCAGCAGGCCCTTGAGTTCGTCCTCCGTGTAGCGGTGCCCGGTGCTGTGGAGTTTCTCCCCCAGGTAGTCCAGGGAAAGCCCGGTGATATTCTCCATGGCGAAGTAGGCGGTGCCGTTGGCTTCAAAAACGGACAGGATTCTGACGATGCCGGGATGGTTGAGCTCCGCCAGCGTCTGGGCCTCGCTCAGGAAACTCTTCAGTGCCCAGGTGTAATTTTCCAGGTCGTGTTCGTTGTTGGGGCGGATGTGCCCGGTCAGCGGGTCCCGGTAGGAGCAGCTGGAGGGAAAGTTTTCCTTGATGACCACGTTGCGGTTCAGGAACAGGTCCTTGGCCAGGTACGTGATGCCGAAGCCCCCGCTGCCCAGGACGCGGATGATTTCATACTGTTCCAGGCGCGTGCCGGGGGCCAGCTCCCTCTGGTAAACGAAAAAGGCGCCTTTTTCTTCCGCGTGGGGGAGAGGGGGGCGTCCGGGCAGAATCTGTTCCAGGCCTGTCGTTGGAGCGGGAGGCGGGACTTGCCCTGTCGTCCGGGGCTGGTCGTCTGGCTGGCCTTCTTCTGCTGGCATGAGGGAAAGTTCCTGAAACGGAGCTGGAGGCATTCTTATATGCCGGGTGCGGCAAGTCAAGGTGAATGCCTGTTTTCCTCCGTATCAGGACTGCCGCCTGTGCGTAGTATCTAAAACGGCGCAAGTGGAATGGAAGGAATAAACCTAAAGGGAGAGATGAAGGCGGGGGATTCTTTCTGCCTTGTCCTTCCTGTACGCCATGTTCATGAAGTCCGTTCCCGTGAAAGCCGTTCCTTCGCGTTTTCAGGACTTGTGGCGCCTGATGAATTCCCGTGCGGCTTTCAGGTAGGCTTCCGCCGCCGTGCCGGAAGGATCGTGTTCAAAGATGGTGTGGCCGAAGCTGGGCGCTTCCCCGAGCCGGATGGAGCGGGGAATGACCGTCTTGTACAGCATCTGGGGCAGGTGCTGTTCCACTTGGTCAATGACCTGGCGGGAAAGGTTGGTGCGGCCGTCGTACATGGTCATCAGCACCCCTTCATGCCTGATGCGGGGATTGGCTCCGCTGGCGCAGATCTGCGCCGTCACGTGCAGGATTTTGGCCAATCCTTCCAGCCCGAACCATTCGCACTGCAGGGGCGTCAGCACTTCGTCGCAGGCGGCCAGGGCGGAGGTCATCAGAACGCCCAGGGAGGGCGGCGTATCCATGATGCAGTAGTCGTACGCTTCCGACTCCCGCAGGGGAGCGAGCGTTTCCCGGAGCCGGGTCAGGTGGTTGCCGGAGCGGGCCAGTTCTATTTCCACGCCGGCCAGGTCCATGGTGGAGGGAATGATGTCCAGCCGTTTTCTGCCGGAAGGCAGGATGCACTCTTCCGCCGCAAGCTGGCCGAGCAGGGCCGGGTACAGGCTGGGCATGTCTTTTCCGTCAATGCCCATGCCGCTGGTGGCATTGGCCTGCGGATCCAGGTCAATGACAAGGATTTTCTTCTTCAACTGGGCCAGGGCGGCGGCCAGGTTGATGGCCGTGGTGGTTTTTCCCACTCCCCCCTTCTGGTTGGCGATGGCGATGATTTTCATTCGGGAAAAGGGTGCGGGGAAAAGGTAGCATAACGGGAGGCCCTTTCAACCATTTTCCCGGAGAGGCGGGGCGGCCTGCGGGCTGCGGCGGACCTTTCCCTTTAGGGAACGGCTTGTTGCGTGGAACGGAGGAGCAGGGGAAATCTGCTGCTGCGGGGGCGGTGTGCTCCGGCGTCAGGGTGCCGTGGGAACGGCGGGGCGGTCGGAAGACAGGATGAGGCGGAAGCCCAGCGCGTCATCCCGCGTGTTTTCCGGGAGGGGGGTACGGATGGAGGTGGTGAGCTGCTTGGGGCGGAAGGAGAGGTAGCTGCCTCCGCGGGCCACTCCGTAATTGCGGATGGGGAGGGACTCCGGCCCTCCGTAGGAATCGTCCACCCATTCCATGACGTTCCCCTCCAGGTCGTACAGGCCCAGATGGTTGGGCGGGAAGGTCTTCACGGGGGCCGTGTACGGCTGCCCGTCCTCATACCCCACGATGACGCGGGAGGAAGGAAGGTAAATCAGGGCGGACTGGTCCGCAAAATTGCCTGTTCTGTCCGGCGGCGGCCAGGAGAACCCCCACGGGAACACCTCCCGGGAGTTTTCATGAGGCAGCGTCTTTTCATAGGGGGAGGACCCCTTTTCATCCGTCAGGCGCACCCAGGAGCTCCATTCCTCGTCTTTGGGCAGGCGGTAGGAGTCGTGCTGGTCGATCAGGCCCTGGGCCTGCTCCTTGTTGGTGAGCCATTTGGCAAAGGCGCGCGCGTCCTGCCTGCTGACGTTTACCACCGGGTGGTTTTCCCCCTGGGGGAAGCCGGGCCGGGCCGGAGCCTTCCTGCCCGTGGCTTTCAGGAACTGCTGGAAGTCCTTCACGCGCACCTCATGGGACATGACCAGCGCGTTTCCTCCCACGGGCGCCAGGTCCATGCCCAGGCTGTTGGTCCAGGGCGAGCCGAAGACGACGGACTTGTCCGGCTCCAGCTGGAGGGAAAGGTATAGATCCTGCGGGTCCAGCCCTCTGCGCCGCATGGTGGCGTGCCCCGGCAGTTTGATTTCAATCACGTAGGGCACCTGGTTGACGTATTCCTCAATGGGCGTGCGTCCGATCAGCCTGTTGTTGAAAAAGACGCTGGCGCCCGGCGGATTGGTGGTGACGGTAATGGGGACCTGGAACACGCGGGTGACGTTCAGGACGTAGGCGCTGTGGCCGTCCGCGCTGCCGGACGTCTGCGGCAGCGGGTCCGCATTGATGGAAAACTCCTTGCCCAGCAGTCCCTCCCGTTCGCATTTCTTGTTCAGCCACGCCAGGTAGGCCGTGATGCCGTCCTGCGTGAGCAGGGCCACGTCCTTTTCCGGATGGCCCGGTTCCGCCTGCTCCCTCTTCATCTGGTAGTTTCCCTTCTGGTGGTCCTCCTTCAGGAACTTGTTGAACAGGGCGGCGGTGAGAGGGCCTTGCGCCACATGGCGCGTTTCCGCGGGAATGTAGGTGACTCCCTCCGTATCCTTCCACGGCTGGCTGTCCGTGGGGGGATGGTATTCCTTCAGCACGCCGCCCAGGGCCAGCGTGGAGCCGCCCTTGACGGTTCCCGCCTCCTCCTTGTCCGCGAAGCCCGATTTCTTGATGGTGTAGGCCACGGAAGCGCCGGAGGGCAGTTCAATGGGGCCGTAGGGCGTTTCATCCAGGTAATTGCCGTCCGCATCATAAACGGACGCTCCCGCCGGGGAGCTGGTCACCAGCACGTACCCGGTCCGGGACTCCTCCTCCGGTGCGGAGGAGTGGGTTTCCGGGCGCACGTCCGCGGCAGGTTCCTCCGCGGGATGCTGGCTATTGTTGAGCCACAGGGCCCCCCAGTAGGCGGTCAGGGCTCCCGCGACGGCGGCGGCCAGCAGCTGGAGGGTGCGCCTGAGCTTGCGGCGCTTCTTTTTCTTCTGGAGGCGGAAGCGGGTAGGCACTTCATACCCCCGCAGAACGTCTATTTTCTCCGCCAGCTCTTCCGCGGAATCAATGGCGCACTCCTCCACGCGGGGTTCCGCCGCCTGGCAGATGATGGTGTTGAACGCCTGCCACTTCTTGCGCACGGTGCCTTCCGGCAGATCATCCGGAAGCGCGGGAAAATCCATGCGGTCCTTTCCCGTGCTGATTTCATATAAAACCTTGGCCAGCGCGTAAACGTCCGCCCGCCGGGTGCCGGGGCCGTCCGGGGGGATGAACCCCTCCGTGCCTACAAAGCTGCGCTGGTCCAGATGGGCCACCAAGCCGATGTCCGCCAGCTTGGGCCGTCCGTTGACGAAGATGACGTTCGCCGGCTTGATGTCCCGGTGCGTCAGGTTCTTGCTGTGCAGGTACAGCAGGGCGTGGGCAAGCTGGCTGCCTACCTCCAGGCAGTAATCCAGGGGCAGCGGCTTGTTGCCGGAAAACTTCTTGTCCGTCTGGAGCGTGCGGGGAATATACTCGTCCGGCGTGATGTGGACCCCGGTGCGGGCGTCGTCGCCCAGCTCCATGACGTAATAGTAAAACGGGGAATCCTGGTCGTGCCTCCCCACGTGCAGGATGTGGACCAGCCCCGGATGGTTGCGGGCGATGGGCTCATACTGCAGGATGCCTTCAAACTCACGGTTGAACGTGCGCTCGTCCTCAAAATCCTCACGCCAGACGATTTTCACGGCGCGCCACGCCCCGGTCAGGGAGCGGGCCAGCCAGACCTCCCCGTATGCGCCGCTGCCTATCTGGCGCACGACCTCGTGGTCCGGAATGGAAGGAGTGGGACGCACCACCCGTTTGACGGGCAGCGTCGGCAGATTGCCGCCGGGCATGGGTGATGCGTCCGAAGTCATGGAGGGTACGGGAATCAGGAAATAACTCCCAGGTTCTTGCCCACCTTGCAGAAGGCTTCAATCGCCTTGTCCAGCTGTTCGCGGGTGTGGGCGGCGGAAATCTGCGTGCGGATGCGGGCCTGCCCCTTGGGAACGACGGGGTAGAAGAAGCCGACGGCGTACACGCCTTCGTCCAGAAGCTGGGCGGAGAATTTCTGGGACAGCACGGCGTCCCCCAGCATCACCGGGGAAATGGGGTGGTCCTTGCCGCCGATGGTGAAGCCCGCGGCCGTCATGGCGTCGCGGAAATACCTGGTATTCGCTTCCACGCGGTCGCGCGCTTCCGTGGACTGTTCCAGCAGGTCCAGCACCTTGATGGAGGCGGCCACGATGGCCGGGGCCACGCTGTTGGAGAACAGGTAAGGGCGCGCCTTCTGGCGCAGGACGTCCACCACTTCCTTCGGGCCGGAAACATAGCCGCCGGAGGCGCCCCCCAGGGCCTTGCCCAGGGTGCCGGTAGTGATGTCTATGTTGCCGAACAGGCCGCGGTATTCGTGCGTGCCGCGGCCCCGCTTGCCCAGGAAGCCCGTGGCGTGGCAGTCGTCAAAATGGACGATGGCGTTGTACCTGGCGGCCAGCTCGTGAATCTTGTCCAGCTGGGCGATGATGCCGTCCATGGAAAACACGCCGTCCGTGGAAATCAGCTTCACGCGCGCTCCGGCGGCGTCCGCTTCCTGGAGCTTGGCTTCCAGGTCCGCCATGTCGTTGTTGGCGTAGCGGAAGCGCTTGGCCTTGCAGAGGCGCACGCCGTCAATGATGGAGGCGTGGTTCAGGGAATCGGAAATAATGGCGTCGTCCGCGGTCAGGAGGCCCTCAAACAGGCCGCCGTTGGCGTCAAAGCAGGAGGGGAACAGAATCGTGTCTTCCGTGCCCAGGAACTGGGAAAGGCGTTCCTCAAGCTGGCGGTGCAGGGTCTGCGTGCCGCAGATGAACCGCACGGAAGCCATGCCGAAGCCCCATTCGTCAATGGCTTTCTTGGCGGCCTCCATCACTTCCGGATTATTGGCCAGGCCCAGGTAGTTATTGGCGCACATGTTGATGACGGAGCGTCCGTCCTTCAGCGTCACCTGGGAATACTGCTGGGAGGCGATGAAGCGTTCTTCCTTGTACAGACCTTCCGCACGCAGTCCGTCCAGGGTGGAAGTGAGGATGTTTTTGAATTCAGGGGTATACATGTCGAATAATGGAATATGAATTGAAATAGCCAGCAAGTGGACGATCAAGGATCACACGGTTGCTCCCGCACCTTTATCATTATTGAGCCGTGAAGAAAAGCTTAAAGAACACAAATTGAAGGCAGGGAGAGGACGGAACGGAGAAGCGGAACCCCTCCGCTTATCCTGCGGTGACGGGAAAAACGGGAGCTGGTCAAAGGGGTACGTTTCCTGAAGAAAAAGAACAGGAAAAATACTCACCGGTCCGGAATGCATGAACGGCAGGCGGGAACGGGAAAGGAGGAGTTCTCCGGAGTATGGGAAATGCATTTGATACACAAAACAGGCGCCAGCGTGCGCTTGAAAAAGTGAAGGCCGGTTCCAACCTCCGGCCATTAAACCCATCATACCCGATCATGAAACTATCCCGTATTTCCTTATGGAGCCTGACCCTGGCAGGATGCCTGCCTGCCGTGCGCGCCGAAGCCTGGAACCAGTTCCCGGAAAGCGGTCCGGAAACCACGCTGGATTCCATGTGGGCGTCCGCGGCTTATGTGCAGACGCTGGTGGAAGCCTCCTCCGCCCAGATAAATATCTCCCGTTTCCGGCAGAAGGGGCCGTCCAACCTGTGGGCGGGCGCCCTGGGCAGCTTTGGCGATGCCGGAATCCGGAACAACCAGCCTTCCTTTGACTACTCAGCCGCCGGCTACGCGCTGGGGTATGACTACGGCACGTATGGAGAAAAATCCGGTTCCCTGCTGGGTCTGGCGTTCGGGCAGATGTTCGGGCACCAGAACATTCAGGAAATGCCGGACTATCCGGACGGCCCCATGGAAGGAGACCGCTTCCGGCAGTCTGCGTGGATGGCCAACCTGTACGGCGCCTTCTTCCGGGAAACGGGGCCGCGGTCCAGCCTGCTTCTTGCCGCGAATGCGGCCTTCGGCAGTACGGAAAACAAATGCCGCCACAGTGATGCGTGGGGAAACGCCTCCAGGTGGGACTCGGAAACGTTTCATGTGGGGCTTTCCGCCTCCTGGCGCTATCAGGTGACGAACTCCTTCAGCGTGACCCCCTTTATGGGAGTAACGTATGTGCACGGAGCCAACAAGGTGAAAAGGGATGACCGGGGCGGCTACGGCGATTCCTCCTGGTGGGGGGATTACTGGTGGGATGACGATTATAACCAGCGGTGGGACAACCGCGGCACGTTTGACAACGTGTCCCTGGCGATGGGGGTGACGCTGGAACACGTTCTCCGTCTGTCCGGAAACACCGTATGGATCAATGCCCTGTCCGGGAGCTACTGCCCGGACATCTACCGGAACGATCCCCATTACACGTTCCGGGACGGCTGGTGGGAAGGGGATGAATACCGGGAATCCCGGTACAAGGGGAAGGGCTACTCTCCCGGAAAGCAGTCATTCAAGGTCAAGCTGCTGTCCAGAATGGTCTTCAATGACAGATGCTCCGTCTTCGCCTCCTACCAGGCGCACTTCAGGGAATCCTTCCTGGAGCACCAGGCGGCGCTGGGCGTCTCCGTCTCTTTCTGAACATTAATGCCGCCGGGGGAAAGCCGAATGGAAAAGAATTAGGCTTTCTCCCGGATGGCTCAGAGGGAAGGGGAGGCGGAGGGCGCCTGTTTTTCCTTGCCGGGGCAATCCCCGGTTTTCAGGGAAAACTCCAGCATCCGGTCCCCCTCAAACGTGAAAAACGCCTCAAACCGTTTCCCGTCCAGCATGGCGGGAAGCCAGAACCGGTCATCCTGCCACATGAGATCGTAGGGAATCCCGTCCACCGGGCACCAGAAAGGCTCCGCCTCCGGCGTTTCCGAAGGGGTGCCCTTGAAGGAGGAGGCCATGAACACGTGGCAGCGGATTTCCGGAATGGTGCCGCACGTGAAGGAAAAATTCAGCACGCCCATTTCCCGGGCGTCCGCAACGTCAATGCAGAGTTCCTCCCGGACCTCCCGCAGCACACACTGGAGGGCCGTTTCCCCCGGCTCAAACTTCCCCTCCCGGTCCGTTGACCTTTCCCGCGCCGATCCCCCTCTTCTTGCGTATCAGGAGAATCTTTCCGTCCTGCACCACAAACATCAGGGTGGCGAGGATATCAGGGGTCCACTGGGCGGGCCATTGAAAGCCGCTGCTTCTGTCTTGCATGAGCGCATGTTACAGGATGAGAGGGAAATCATGAAGAAAAATGCGAAACAAGCCCGGTAGAGGCCGGTTCCGGCGGAATAGGCCGTACCGGTAAGGTAGAAAGCCCATCCGTGCTGTGAATCCAAGAGCATGGGAACAAGGTCTCCGGATGGAACCGGACGGGGCCGGTCTTATTCAGTCCGTTCCTTCCAGCAGGTCCTCTTTCCTGACGCGGGAACCCGCAAGGGCATAGGCAAGCATGACCAGCTCACAGAAGAAGACAAGCATCCATGACCAGCGCCAGCTTCCCAGCGCGTCCGTCAGAGCTCCCTGGAGGAAGGGGAAAACGGCGCCGCCGAACACGCCCATCATGAAAATGCCGGAAGCCTTGGCGGTGTATTTTTTCAGCCCCACGGTGGCGAGCGTGAAAATACAGCCCCACATGACGGAATGGAACAACCCTACGGAAACCAGCACCCACAGGTTATGGGTGTAAATGGCGACCAGCGTCAGGATGGCCGCCGCGGAGGTTGCCACCGTCAACTGGACGCGGGGGGAGATATGGTTCAGCCAGCTGGAAACGATGCGCCCCACCATCAGTCCGCCCCAGTACAGGGAGGCCAGCAGGGCCGGAATGCCCAGGTCCACTCCCCACACCACCAGGTTGCTGGAGCCCAGGAACAGCAGCGGTTCATCCGAATTGCTGAGTTCCAGGGCGTGCAGGTTCACGTTGATGCCCACGGATACCTCCGCGCCCACATAAAAGAAAATGGCGATGACGCCCAATGTCAGATGCCGGAAGGACCAGATGCTGCGTTCCAGTTTTTCTCCTTCTCCGGCCGTGGTGTCCCGGATGTTGGGCAGGTAAAGGCGCTTCGTCATCAGGGTGACCAGCGCAATCAGGACGCCCAGGATAAGCAGGGGAAGCATCAACTGCCGCACGTGGACGCTCTCCATGGGCAGTCCGGCAAACAGGATGCCGGTCACGAAAAACGGCGCGATCGTCGTTCCGAAGGAGTTTACGGCGCAGACGATGTTGAGGCGCTGGACGGGCTGGGTTCCCTTCAATTCATAGGACGTCACGTAGGGGTTGATGACGACCTGCAAGACCGTGGCGGAGGTGCCCATGGCATAGGACCCCGCCAGAAAAATAAAATAGCCGTAGGGGATGCTGGCCCCGGCGATCGTTGTGCGCAGGTCCCCGAACTGGACGGTGAACCATGCGGACAGGAAAAAGACGGCCAGCCCAAGCACCATGAACAGGAGGCCCCGTATCAGCGTGGTCTTGTAACCGTAGCGGTTGATCCAGCGGGAGGCAATGTTTCCGTTCACCAGGTACGCCAGGAAAAAGAAAAAGGGAATCAGGGTGATGAACGTGTTTTTCAAGGCGCCGGCATCCGGCAGGAAGGCGCTTTGCAAAGGCCCCTGGAACTGGCCGTTCACGGTGGACAGGAACCCGACGAGAAAATAAATGAAGGTCAGGGCAAGGAAAGGGCCCAGGCGTGAATGCGGTTGTGTTTCCATGAGGAGGGTGAGAGGTGAAAATGCAGAAAAAGGAAGAGGCCGGAAAGGTTTCTTCATGCCGCCCGGAACAGGGTCCGGAAGGCATGAAGAATTGTATGACTACGGAAGAATCAATTTTTCCAGAACGGGGAGCACGCCGTCTTTTTCAAGCTTCTCCACCATGCCGAGGTACTGGCTGACGAACTTGTCCGCCGCCTTCAAATCCGTGCTCCGGAAGGGGGAGAGGGCGAGGAAATCCAGCGGGTCGTCGCTGGCGATCAGCTTGCGGTCCTCCTTGGTCAGCCAGGGCTCGTTCACTTCATAAGCCTGGCCCCGGTCGTCCTTCCCGTGCTTCAGGTAATGACGGTAGGCGGCCACGAAAAACGCCAAGCGTTCCAGGTCGGCGCCGTCCCTGATCATCTTCGTTAAAACGGGCATCATATACACGGGAATCTTGGAAACGCCGTCAAAGCACAAGCGGCTGATCTGGTCGCTCACCGCCTTGTTGCCGAAGCGTTCCAGCAGGGTCTTCTTGTACAGCTCCAAATCCGTATTCCCCGGAGGCGGAACGTAGGGGCCCGCGTCCCGGTCCATGAAAAGGCGCAGGTAGCGGGCGAACCGTTCATCCCCTACCGCCTCGTCCACCCGGCGGTACCCGGCCAGAAAGGCGGGGTAGGACAGCAGGGAATGGGACGCGTTCAGCAGGCTGAGCTTCATATTCTCATAAGCGGAAACGTTATCCGTAAACTCCACGCCCACGGCTTCCCAGTCCGGGCGCCCGGCAATGAAATCATCCTCAATCACCCACTGGATGAAATCCTCCGAATAGACGGGGGCGGCGTCTTCCACGCCGCTCTGCGCGTCCAGCCGCTTGACGTCGTCCGGCGTGACGGCGGGCGTGATGCGGTCCACCATGCTGTTGGGGAATGTCACGTTCTTCTTCACCCACTGCGCCAGCCCGGGATCCTGGGCCTCGATAAAGGAAGTGAACGCTTTCCGGGCCGTGTCTCCATTGTGCTGGAGGTTGTCGCAGGATAGAACGGTTACGGGGCCTGCGCCGTCCTTGCGCCTCTTCCGCAATCCGGCGGCCAGGAACCCGAAAACCGTCCGGGGATGGCCGGGATGTTCCAGGTCATGTTTCACGTCCTTGCTGTCGAGCATGAACTCACCGGTTTCCTTATCCAGATTGTATCCCCCTTCCGTAATGGTCAGCGTGATGATTTTAGTGCGGGGGTCCGCAATTCTGTCGATGACCTTTTCGGGATCCTTCGGTCCCCACGCCAGATCCACCAGGGAGCCTATCTCATAAAACTCGTCCTTGCCGTCGCGGCCGCAGACCGTCAGCGTGTAAAGTCCGTCCTGGCTCTTCAGCGCCTTATAAAGGGGCTCGTCCTGCGGCAGCAGGGCCACTCCGGAAATCCCCCATTCGTCACGGCCGCCCATGCCCAGAAGCTGGTTCGTGTAAACTCCTCATGCGCGCGGTGGAAATTGCCCACTCCTATATGGACTATCCCCGGCTGAATGGTTGCCCTGTCATAGGGGACGGGAGCCCCCGGAATCTTCGCCTTGCCCTGTCGTTTCAGTTCCTTCTTCATCATCTTGAAATGAGGTATGGTATTTGCCGTCTCATACTAATGGGCATTTCCGGAGAGGCGGGTGTTAGGGATATGCCAGACTTTTTCCCTATCCGGCGGATTGATCACGCGCCGCGGGGGACCGTTCACGGAAAAATTCCGGATTTTTTTACGGGCACGGTTTCCACAGGGCGTGATGGGACCCCGGCAATACGTCCTTTGCCGGCATGACTGGAATGAACCTCTTTTTCCTTTCCCGGAACAGGCGGCGCGTTCTATGCTTTACTATCTCTCCCGGCTTTCCTTTATGCCGGAAGGACCACCTTCAACATTTGGAAAAGCATGTATGACGTCGTAGCCCTCGGAGAACTGCTGGTGGACTTCACCCCCTGCGGAGTGAGCGCCCAGGAACTGCCCGTTTACCAGGCCAATCCGGGGGGAGCCCCCTGCAATGTCCTCTCCATGCTGTCCCGGCTGGGGCGCAGGACCGCCTTCATCGGCAAGGTGGGGCATGACATGTTCGGAAAAATGCTCCGGCGCACGCTTCAGGAGGAAGGCATTGACGACTCAGGGCTGGTCTCTTCCCGGGAAGTCAACACCACCCTGGCCTTCGTCCAGATTGACGAACATGGCGACCGTGATTTTTCCTTCTACCGCAATCCCGGCGCGGACATGAAACTGACCTCCGGGGAGGTGGACATGGCGCTGGTGGAAAACACGCGCGTATTCCACTTCGGGACCATCTCCATGACGCACGACGACGTGCGGCGCGCTACCAGGCACGCCGTCAGCCATGCCCGGGAAAAGGGTGTCCTCGTCTCCTTTGACCCCAACCTCCGGCCTCCCCTCTGGCCCAGCCTGGAGCTGGCCCGGGAGCAAATGCTCTACGGCTGCGGCGCGTGCAGCGTCATGAAAATAGAGGTGGAGGAACTTCTGTTCCTCACCGGTTGCGCCTCCATGAAAGAAGGGCTGGATGCCCTGAAAACGGAATTCGGCAATCTCCGTCTCATCCTCGTGACGGGGGGCAGGGAAGGAAGCTGGGCTTCCTATGGAGACACGCTGGTTTACCAGCCTACGTTCCTGAAGGTCAATACCATTGACACGACGGGCGCCGGAGATGCCTTTTTTGGTTCCTGCCTGGACTGGATTCTGGAAACAGGGCTGGAAAACCTGACGGAGGGACAGTTGGCGGACATGCTTTTATTCGCCAACGCCGCCGCTTCCATCGTGACGACGCGCAAGGGCGCCATCCGCTCCATGCCGAACCGCGAGGAAGTCGTGACCCTGATGGCAGCGGGCGATTGAAGGGCATCGTAAATACACAACTTCCCTCATTGGTTTTTACCTGAACTGTTTCCAGCGAGTAAACAAGAGGGAGGACCTTTCATTTCTTGCAGCACATTCCCGTTTCGTGTTGATAAAAGTTGTATAAATATACTGCGGTTTGTCTTGCAATTGTCGATAAACAAAAACCGCAAGCGCTTATGAACAGCAACTTGCGGTATAAAAGGGATGGTGCTCGAGAGGGGACTCGAACCCCTACGTCTTATCGACACTAGATCCTTAGTCTAGCGCGTCTACCAATTCCGCCACCCGAGCATGGGTGCCTTAAGGCGGGGAGTTTTTAGCGCAGAGGAACGAAGATATCAAGCTTTTTCTTCTTTTTTATCCTTTCGATTCCGTTTTTTTGAAGAGGGATTTTCTTAGCGGACCGGGAGGGAGGTAGCCACGGGCATAATGGCCGGGCGCAGGGTGACGGCCTTGGTGTCATATTTTTCCGAGGGTTTGAAAAGCCAGCCGGGATCGGTGCTGACAGCTTCAAACCTGGTCGGCTTGAAGATGGGCAGCCTCAGGTTGGAGTTGGGCTCGTAGCCGTATTTGCCCGTGTACTTGCCGTAGACCCTGTATTCATAGTTGTTATCATAGGCGTAGCGCGGGCTCCCGGCGTATTCCGGCAGGCGGTCCGGGGTCCGGCAGGAGCTTTCATCCATGATGACGAGCTGGGCCGTTCTCCAGGTCTGGCCCGGCTGGCGCAGGTACCCCCAGAAACGCGTTGCCGGTACATGGTAACGGCGTCCGACGAAGTAGTTGCCCCTGGGTTCGCGGGCGATTTCCGCATTGCGAGCGTTGATGCCGGCGATGTCTTTTTCCAAGGAGTTGCACTGGGTCAATGCGGGAAGGAGGACGGCCCCCAGCAGGGGAAGCAGGAGTTTGTTCATGGCTGTGATGGTGTTTTTTTCTTATTTAAGAGCGTTTGAATGGCGGCGGAAGCCGCGAAGAAGCCGAAGGTGCCCGTGATGTGGGTGATGGAGCCGAATCCGGAGTCACAGCCCATTTTCCCCTGGAATTCCGGGTCGCGCGTGCAGGAGGTTTCTCCGTCGCAGGTGGGGTAGACGGGAGTTTCCTGGGAGAAGACGCAGGGGATTTTCAGTTTCCGGGCTTTTTCCCCCAGCGGTAGGCCGTAGTCTTTTTTGAGCTTGTAGCGCAGGCTGGAGAGCAGGGGGTCTCCCTTGGTGCGGGAGAGGTCGCCTATTTCTATTTTGGCGGGGTTGACGCGTCCTCCCGCGCCGCCGCAGGTGACCAGCGGCTGTTTGCTGCGGTAGCAGGAGGCAATAAGATGGGCCTTGGGAATCAGGGAGTCAATGGCGTCAATGATGACGTCCGGTTTCGTCTCCAGCAGTTTTTCCGCATTGGAGGCCGTGTAGAAGCTGTTGATGGAGATGATTTCCGCCTCCGGGTTGATTTGCCGGAGGCGGGCGGCCATGGCTTCTGTCTTGGACTGGCCGATCGTGGTTTCCAGAGCGTGGATCTGCCGGTTGGTGTTGGTGATGCAGAGGTCGTCCAGGTCCATCAGGATAATGGCGCCGACGCCCGACCGCGCCAGGGCTTCCGCCGCCCAGGAACCCACGCCGCCAATGCCGACGACGGCCATGCGGGAGTTCCTGAGGATGTCCAGCCCGCTCCTTCCATACAGGCGGCCTATGCCGCCGAATCTGGCTTCATAGTTCATGGCTGCGTGTTTGAACCGGAGTGGGGAATTAAGGAGAAGACGGGTGCCAGAGGGCCCTTCCGTTTTTCCATCGTGAAGATATAATAGTGGGGGGAAGCCGTTTGTTCCGGGCGGCAGGAGGCGGGAAGGCCTGCGCCCCGGTTCCAGCAGATGAGGCAGGTGTTTCCATACACAGCAATCAGCATGTCCCATCCACCCCCGTTTTGCTGGGGGATGCCGTCTTTTTTATCCTGGTAGCGTACGATGCCGTCCTGCCGGACGGTAAAGAGGACCATGCGTCCGCAGGAGGGCATGGCGATGGCAGCCGTATTTCTGCATGTTACGGCCAGTTTTCCGTTGTTCCAGGAGAGGGTGACGGGCTGCCGGTTATCCCGCTTTTCCGTGAGGGTGAGTGAGGGATGGCTGCCGGAGCAGGCTGTACTGGAGCGCCGGCTGTCCGTCCGGTGTGAGGAAGCAGGATGCGGGAAGCCGATGCCAGCCTTCCCTGTGGGCCATGTTTTGGTAGTCCCTCACGGCGTTTCCGTTGTGTCCGGAACATCCGCACAGCGCCGTCAACAGGCATGATAAGAGGAAGGCGGTGGCAGTCTGCATGGTCAAGAGGCCGGTTTTTCCACGATTTTGCTGATGCGGGCGATGTTGAGGGCCCTCCCGTTGGCTTCATCCACCTGCACGACGGCTCCGCAGAGGCGCACGGGCCAGTTCGCCACAGGGAATTTGGCCGGCATGGAGGTGCGGAAGCGTTGGATAATGGGTTCCCGTTCCCGGCCCAGCACCCCGACGGCAGGGCCGCACATGCCGGCGTCCGTCAGATAGGCGGTGCCGTGTTCCAGAATGGTTTCATCCGCCGTCTGCACGTGGGTGTGCGTTCCGATGACAGCGGAGACCAGTCCGTCCAGATTGTAGCCGGTGGAGATTTTTTCACTGGTGGTTTCCGCGTGCATGTCCACAAAGATGACCTGCACGCCTTCTTCCTCCCTGAGTCTTTTGGCTTCCGCTTCCGAGATGAGGAAGGGGTTTTCAAGCGGCGGCTGGATGAAGGAGCGTCCCTGCACCTGCATGACGGCTATTTTTCCCCTGGGCGTTTCCACCACCACGCTTCCGTGTCCCGGTGTCCCCTGCGGGTAGTTGACGGGGCGCAGCACGCGCGGTTCGGAGTCCAGCCAAGGAGCCAGTTCCGCCTGGTCCCATACATGGTCTCCCGTCGTGATGACGTCTACTCCCGCATGTAGCAGTTCCTGCGCCAGACGGGGCGTAATGCCGCGCCCTGCGGCTGCGTTTTCACCGTTGACGATGACAAAGTCCGCCCCATGCTCCTTTTTGAGTTCCGGCAGCATGTGCTTCACGGCGTTGCGGCCAGGTTCGCCGACCACATCGCCTATAAAGAGTATGGTAATCATGAAATGGGACGGGACTGGTGCGGATGGCGGTTTTTACTGCTCTTCCTTGGTGACGGGAACCACCAGCACGGGCACGGGGGATTTCCGCATGACGGAGCTGGCTACGCTGCCCAGAAAGACGGTGGAAAGGAAGCCGTGGTTGTGCTTGCCCACCACGATCATGTCAATGTGGTGTTTTTCAGCATAGTTGATGACCGCTTCGCTGATTTCAAATTCGTCTTCCACAGACTGGATGATGGTTGCGTCCGTCAGCCGGGAGAGTTTTTCCGCCGTTTTTTGCAGATGGTTTTTTGCGATGGAGATGACTTCGTTTTCTTCCGTCTGGTCCATCACGGGCACAGGCACTTCATCCGGCAGCACGCCGGAGACTTCATAACAGATGCTGGGTTCCACAATGTGGAGCAGATGGATGATGCTGTCGTTGGGGCAAGCCAGTTTGCCGATCTGATGAATGACGGCGTCCGTGGCGTTGGAGAAATCAATGGCTACCAGAATATTCTTCATATCTTCCTGTATAACATTCCGTGCTTTTCCATGCCACTAAAAAACGTGTGCTGTCCCCGGTTCTCCCGGCATTCCATTCCCGGTTCAGATCAGGCCCACGGCCCGGCGCACCCTGTCCAGCACTACGGAGGCCGTTTCCCGCGCCTTGCGGGCCCCTTCTTCCAGCGTCCGGTGCACGTAGTCCTGGTTGGCTTCCAGTTCCGCCCTGCGTTCGCGCGCGGGACGGAAGTATTCCCAGTAGGCGTCAAAGAGGCGTTTTTTGAAGTCGCCATAGCCGCAGCCTCCGTTTTTGAAGTCGCGGACCATGTCTTCATAGCCTTCCGCAGAGGCGAAGAGCTTGTAGAGCTGCAGGATGACGGAGCCTTCCGTGGGTTTGGGATCTTCCACAGGGGTGGAGTCCGTGGGGATTTTCATGATGAGCTTGCGGACGGCTTTTTCCTCACCGAAGATGGGGAGCGTGTTGTTGTAGCTTTTGCTCATTTTTTGCCCGTCCAGCCCCGGCACGATGGCCGTGCTTTCCGCAATGAGCGCATCCGGCAGCTTGCAGGTGCCTTCGCCGAATTGTTCGTTCATTTTGCCTGCCAGGTCGCGGGTGACTTCCAGGTGTTGCTTCTGGTCCTTGCCTACGGGCACCAGGTCGGAGTCATACATCAGGATGTCCGCCGCCATGAGGACGGGGTAGGTGAAGAGGGCGTTGCTGGGGGAGAACCCCTTGGCGATTTTGTCCTTGTAGGAGTGGCAGCGTTCCAGCAGGCCCACCGGGCAGACGGTGCCGAGTATCCAGGCCAGTTCATTGACTTCCGGCACGGAGGACTGGCGGAAGAAGACGCATTTTCCAGGGTCCAGGCCCACGGCCAGAAAGTCCGTCGCCAGGTTTTTGCAGTTTTCCCGCAGGGTCTCCGCGTCGTGAACGGTGCTCATGGCGTGGTAGTCCGCCAGAAAGTAGTAGGATTCTCCGCGTTCCTGCATGCGGACGGCTGGTTCCATGGCTCCGAAGTAGTTGCCGACATGCAGCTTGCCGCTGGGTTGAAGTCCTGTGATGATACGCATTGCGCGCAGGATTTTGCCTGTTCGCGCCCGGCAAGTCAAGAAAGGGGAGAGTCAAAGACTGGCGGGGAGGCTGGCCGGGCGCCTCGCCTGTTCCGGTATGCGTCCTGCGTTTGTTCCTCTCTCTTTTTCATGCCTGCCCGGAGCGTTTTCTTGGGCATGAAGAGAAGAAGCGGCGGCGGGAGTTTATTCTCCCCGCTTCCAGCGCTTCCAGCACGTTGTGCACGCCGTCCGCAAAGCTTGGGTAGAGCGGCTCCCAGCCCAGGGCCAGAAGGCGGGAGCAGGAGATTCTCTGGCTGGAAAAGCCGCGGCGCGCTTCTGCCTGGAGCGGTTCGGGCTGTGGCGCGGGCATGCCCAGCAGTCCGGAGAGGTAGGAGTAAATTTCTCCCAGCTGCATGGGGGTGCGGTCCGTCAGGTTGTAGATGCCGGTGGGCGGTTCCCGGAGCGTGCAGAGCAGGTGCAGGGCGGCCACGGCGTCATCCCGGTGGATGTAGTTGATCCACCTGTCCATGTTTCCGGGGAGGGCCGCGCCCTTCTTGCAGTATTGGGAGACGAGCACGCAGCGGTCCGGCCCGTAAAGAGCTCCCAGCCGGACGACGGTGCCTCCCGCGGCCAGAACCGCCTGTTCCGCCTGAATGAGGAGGCCGCTTTTTCCGGAGGCGGGGTAGACGTTATGTTCCTCCGTGATCCAGCGTCCGTCCGTGATGCCATAGACGGAGGTGCTGGAGCAGAAGATGACCGGCGTTCCGGGGAAGGCTTCCAGCGTGTTCTGCGTTCCGCGGATGTAGAGGCTGCGGTAGGCTTCCTCTGAGCCTCCCCGCGTGCTGGCGCACATGACGATGATGTGGGGGGAGGGGATGCGGGCGGCCAGGCTGTGCATGGAGGCTCCCTCCGTGACGTCCGCCTCATAAATGGCTTTCTGTGCGTCAATGTCCGCCGTAAGGGCCGTGTGACCGGCTTTCCGCAGGCTCTCCGCCAGCGCTTTTCCCAGGTAGCCCGTTCCCAGAATGAGGACGGCGCGGGGTTCTGTACACAGAAGGCCGGTCATGAGTCTTTGCGGAGGTGTTTGAGTTCCAACAGCGTTTCAGCCCGGGAGACATCTTCCGGCCAGGTGATTTTGGGATTTGGCTCATGGTTGTGCACCAGCCGCGTGGGATGGCCGATGAGCTGCAGGGCGGTTACTTCATCCGTCACCTGCATGTTCCGTTCCGTGACTTCCACATACGCATCCAGCAGGAGCGGGTATTGGAAGACCTGCGGGGTTTCCATGCACCACAGGCCGTCCCGGTCCACCTGCTCCGGCAGGGTGAAGCGTTCTTCGTCCGCGCGCTTCAAGGTGTCCGTCACGGGATGCGCGGAAGCGGCCGCTCCGCATTCCCTGGCAGTCTGGATGCAGCGGGAGATTTGCTCTACCGTGATAAGGGGGCGCGCTCCGTCGTGCACGGCCACAAGTTCCGGCGTGTAGAGAAGGGCTGCCAGGCCGTTCTGAACGGATTCATGCCGTTCCGCTCCTCCGTCCACGCGGGTGACGGGTATTTCCGTCTCCAGGTCCGCAGCATCAATGGCGCGGAAGCGCTCTTCCGGGCAGACGACCACGATTTCCGTGATTTCCCGGCAGTTGGCAAAGGCCCGGATGCTGCGTTCCAGCACCTTGACGCCGTGCAGGGGGGCCAGCAGCTTGTCAAATCCGGCGCGCCGGGAGGACCCGGCCGCTACAATGATGGCGGCACAGCATTTCATGATAGTCTGGCTGACACCATGCGGGCCAGTTCCTTGCCGTTGACCCTGCCGGCGGTGCGTTCCTGCATGAGTTTCATGACCTGTCCCATGTCTTTTTTGGTGGAGGCTCCCGTTTCCTTCAGGACGGCTTCCAGCATGGCCTCCGTTTCCTCTGCGGTGAGTTCAGCAGGCATGAATTGCTTGAGGACGGCGATTTCCGCTTCTTCCTTGTCGGCCAGTTCCGGGCGTCCGGCGGAGCGGAATTGTTCCGTAGAGTCTTCGCGCTGCTTGATTTGCTTGCGGACCACGGCCAGTTCTTCCGCTTCCTCCAACTGGGTTCCCAGGCCTCCCTTGGCGATGGCCGCGTTCGTCAGAGCCGTCTTGAGGGCGCGCAGCGTGTTGAGGGTGACGGAGTCTTTTGCTCTCATGGCGGTTTTCATCCCTTCCATGATTTGGTCTGAAATCTTGCTCATATCCCCATTAACTAAGCGCATCCCCACGTGTACTTCAAGCCGTAAATTGAAAAAGGCCGCCAGCGCGGGAAATGCCCGCCGGCGGCCCGGAGAGGGGAGTTGAAGAGCGGAACCGCCCGGTTTATTTTTTCCCGCCGATGGGCATGATGTGGATTTTCTTTTCCGCCATGCCCGGAACCACGATCATGGAGTCATACAGGATAAAGTCCGCCGCGCCTTCAATGGGACCGGTGGCTGCCGGCGCGGAACGCCCCGTTTTCAGGTCCAGCCTGCGGATGGCTTCCGGTTTTTTGTCCTTGGACCAGTCGCTGTAGTAAAGGGCGTTGTCACGGTACACCAGGCCGTCGTATTGCCCCCGTTCCTTGGAGAGTTCCGTGACTTCCCGGGAGACGGGGTTGATGGAGAGCAGGCGGCCGCTGGGCTTGCCTTTTTCATCCGTGGCGTATTCGCAGAGGTAGATGACTTTTCTTTCCGGGTCCCAGGCCAGGCCGTTCGGTTTGTAGATGGGCTGCTTGGTGACCAGCTCCCCGTAGGAACTGGTGTTCGTGTCCACGTAGAAAATCTGGTCGGTATCCGTGGAGGAGACCATGAGCCTGCCGTTGATGAACGCCAGGTCGTTGAGGAATTTCATGCGGGAGGGGGACAGGTCCACATACCCCTCAATGGTGCCGGTTTTGGCGTCTATCTTGTAGACCATGTCCACATCCGTGCAGTACAGGAAGCCGTCCTGGTACAGGAGCCCCTTGGGAGCGTCCAGGGTGTCCACGTCCGTGATCTTTTTAGGTTCCGTGGAGCCGTGCGGGATAACGCCCAGGTAGCCGTCCTTGTCCTTTTCCGTGGGCGCCAGTTTGGCGCCGATGCAGGTGAAGTAGATGTTGCCCTCCGCGTCCGCAGCCACGCTTTCCGGGTGGCCGTCAATGGCAATGGTGGCTTTTTCCAGCGGAGGCAGCGGTTTGGCCGGCTCCGGCTGTTTTTTGGTTGGAGGAGCTGCCAGCGCGCTGCACGCCAGGCAGAGAAGGAGTAGTGTTGCTTTCATGGGGTTGTACGGTGTAAAAGGCTTGGAATTTATGGCACGGAAGCAGGAGAAAAGCAAGCCGTAGGAGCTGCCCTGCGGACGCCGTGCGGAGGTGCGCCCCGTTCGCGCATGCGTACCGGGGCGCTCCGGGTCAGATGGCTCCTGCGTCCAGATTGTTGGGCTGGGGCATGTTTTCCATGCGGATGGAGCGGTTGACCGCGTTCAGGTAGGCCCGGGCGGAGGCTTCAATGACGTCCGTGGAGGCTCCCTTGCCCACGATGGGCTTGGGCTGGCCGAAGTCCACGTGCACCGTGACTTCCCCCAGGGCGTCCTTCCCTTCGGAGGCGGCGTTGACGCTGTAGCCTTTCAGCGTGCCTTTGCGCTTGGTGATGCGTTCAATGGCCTTGATGACGGCGTCCACCGCTCCGTTGCCCGTAGAGCTGTCTTCAAATTTTTTGCCTTCCTTGAGCAGTCCTACCGTAGCCGTGGGCCGGGCGTGGCTGCCTGCCACGAATTGCAGGAAGTCCAGTTCCCACAGGCCGGAGGAAGCATGCAGGGAGTCGTCTACAATAGCGGAAAGGTCGTCGTCATAAACGAATTTTTTGGAATCGCCCACTTTTTTAAAGCGTTCAAACACCGTATTGACCTCCTCTTCCGTGAGCACATGCCCCAGTTGTTCCAGCCTGGCCTTGACGGCGGCGCGGCCGGAGTGCTTGGTGAGCGGGAGTTCCGTGGCTCCCCACCCGACCGCTTGCGGATCCATGACTTCATAGGTTTCCCGGCAGTTGAGAATGCCGTGCTGGTGGATGCCGGAGGAGTGGGCGAAGGCGTTTTCCCCCACAATGGCCTTGGAACGCTGCACCTGCATGCCGCTCATGCGGGCCACAATGCGGGAGGTGCGGACGATTTCACGCGTGTTGATGTTGTCCGTGACGTCCCCAAATTGCCCGGCGCGGGTGCGCAGGGCCATGATGACTTCTTCCAGGGCCACGTTCCCGGCGCGTTCGCCAATGCCGTTGATGGTGCCTTCCACCTGCCGGGCTCCGGCGCGGACGGCGGCCAGGGAGTTGGCTACGGCCAGGCCCAAGTCGTTGTGGCAGTGGACGGAGATGACGGCTTTGCCGATGTTCGGCACGTTTTCCTTGAGGTGGCGGATGATGCGGTAGAATTCGTCCGGCGTGGTGTAGCCCACGGTGTCCGGAATGTTGACGGTGGTGGCTCCGGCGTCAATGACGGTTTCCACCACCTTGGTCAGAAAGTCCAGGTCCGTGCGGGAGGCGTCTTCCGGGGAGAATTCCACGTCCTGCACGAATTGCCTGGCGTAGGAGACGCCTTCCGCGGCCATGCGCAGGATTTCCGTTTCCGCCTTTTTCAGCTTGAACTGCATGTGCAGCTTGCTGGTGGCCAGAAAGATGTGGATGCGGGCGCGGTCCCCGGCGGGTTCCAGGGCCCTGGCGGCTGATTCAATGTCCGCCTTCACGCAGCGGGCCAGTCCGGCGATGCGGCATTTTTTGATTTCACTGGCGATGGTATGCACGGCTCCAAAGTCGCCGTCGGAAATGCAGGGGAAGCCGGCTTCGATCACGTCCATGCCCAGCCGTTCCATTTGACGCGCCACTTCCAGCTTTTCGCGTAGGTTCATGGATGCTCCGGGGCATTGTTCTCCATCGCGCAGGGTAGTGTCAAAAAAGTATATTTGGTCGGACATGGGTTGATGATATTAAGTCCCGGTATAATAATGTTTTGCTCCGGCAACGCAAGCCCTACGCGCTGCATGCCCTCACGGAGGGGGGAGTGAACAGGGCGTAAGGCCGCTGCGGGTGAAGAATGACGGAACCGTTCTTTGCCTGAAAATGGAAAAGCTGTAGGATGAGAGGGTGAAAATCAGATTTTACCTGAATGACCAGGCGGAACGCATCATGGCCCTGTGGAGTGAAAGCCGCGGGGAGTACCTGGTGGCGGATTCCGTGTTTGCGGAGGTGGATGCCTGCATTTGCGGGGAAACGGATTCCAGCGGAGAGGAGATGAAGCGCATCGCTGCGTTTCTGGATAATCCAGCCGCCAAGGCTGTAAATCCTGACTGGATGATTGATACCGCGCTGCCCTGTTCCCCCTCCAAGCTGGTGTGCCTGGGAAAGAGCTATGCGGACCACGCGAAGGAGTTTGACGGCGATCCCGTGCAGGAGCCGGCCATTTTCCTGAAGTCCCCTTCCGCCATTACCTCCTGCAGCGACGTCGTTTTGTACCCGCCCGGGTGTGACAAGCTGGATTATGAGATTGAACTGGCCGTAGTGATCAAGAATGTGCTGAAGAACGCTTCTCCGGAGGAAGCTGCGCTGGCCATCAGCGGCTATACCCTGATGTGCGATTATTCGGAAAGGGCCAACCAGCTGGAACATGGCGGCCAGTGGACCAAGGGGAAGAGCTACGACAGCTTTGCCCCGATGGGCCCCACTTTTATTTCCGCGGAGGAACTGGGGGACGGCTCCGGTATTCCGCTTGAATTGAAGGTGAACGGGGAAGTTCGCCAGCAGGGCAATACGGACGGCCTGATCTGGCCCGTTCCTCGCCTGATTGCCTATATTTCCCGTTTCATGACCCTGTGGCCGGGAGACGTGGTTTCCACCGGCACTCCGGGAGGCGTGGGCATGGGAATGAATCCTCCGGTTTATTTGAAGCCCGGGGACGTGGTGGAGTGGGGAAGCCCCGCTTTCGGCTATGCCTCCCAGGCTGTGGTGATTGATGACGAGGAGTAGGCCGGGCGTTCAAGCCTTTCAGGAAGTGGAGAAGGGAAAGGCTTCTCCGCGCGTGGACTGTGTTTTCTCCTGTCGCCGGAGCATCGTTTTTCCGGAGGACGGCCCCGCCGGTGTGGAGTGGGCAGCAAATACTGGCGGCATCCGGAAGAAAGGCATTGTTTTCTCTTGATTCCTCCGCCATGGTTTAGTGAAGTGGATGCGTGAAAAACGTGGTTCTGTACGTGGTGATGGTGACCGGGCTGACGGCCCTCTTCGTCTGGCTGAAGGGGAGGAACACGGAACGTGTTCCGGCTTCCTCCGCCATGGTGGTGTCTCCGGAGGATGACGCCGCGCACGATGTCGTGCTGGTGGATGTCCGTACCCCGGAGGAATACCGCGCGGGTCACAAGGAGGGGGCCTTGAATATTCCGGTGGATGAGGTGGAGCAGCTGGCTTCTCAACTGCTTCCGGACAAGAATGCCGTAATTCTGTTATATTGCCGGACGGGCAAGAGGGCGGACAAGGCGATGGAAACCCTCAGGAAAATGGGGTATTCCCATTTGGAGAACCTGCACCGGTTTGAGATGTAGCCCTCGGTCCGTTTTGCCGGTGCGCGGAGCCCGGAATGCGTACGGCCATGCCGGTTCCGGTTTGCGGAGCATTGTTTGATGTAAAAAGCACAGGCCATGAAATCCATCCATGCCTGTCCTGTAAATAAATCAAGCTCCGGCCGCCCTGTAGAAGAACGGCCGGAGCTTGATGAAAATGAGGCAGGGTTTATGCCCGTTTGCGGCGCATCAGCAGAGCGCCCAGGCCCAGCAGTCCGAGGCTGGCCGTGGCCGGTTCCGGAACGGAGGCCAGAGCCAGGGCATTGATGCTGCCGCTTCCGCCCTGGGACTGGATATTGAGCTGGGTTCCGTCGGCAGCCACGTCGAATGTATAGGTCACTACCATCCAGTCTCCGGTATGCGTGTTGCCCGTGACGGTGGCTCCGTTCAGCGTAGCGCCGGACCCGGTGGAGTAATCGTCCAGGCTGGCGGAAATGTTGGAGATTCCGGTGCCGTCAAGGCTGAAGGAAGAAGTGTTGCCCGCACCGTAGTTGTTTCCGCGTCCCACCAGCATGGTCAGCGTGTAGGTGCCGGCGGACAGGTTGTTCAGGGACATCGTGAAGTTGCCGTTGGCACTGTTTCCATTGATGACGCCGCCCATCGGGTTGCCGGTGGTCATATCCTGGCCGAAAACATCGTAAAACTTGTTGCCCTGGCCCAGGGCGGAGTCTTTGGCGGAACCATCCGTCAGAACGCCTCCGCTCCCGCAGCAGACGCCGCCGGTCGTCAGGGTGATGCCGGTAGCGTCGCCTCCGCTGGTCACCAGTGTTCCGGAAGTGTAGGAAGAGGAGCTGCCCGTGGAGATTTTGTTCACTTGTTGTCCGGATTCCCCCAGATACGTGCCGTCCACAACGGAGGTGCCATTGCCTGAATTGATCCCGAACGAGATCAGAACGGTGGAGGCTTCAGCCGCAACCGCCGCTGCCGCCATGGTTGCCAGAATGAATAATGTCTTCTTCATGCTATCAATGAGATACGTGATTGGAAATGATAGAACACCCTTCCTAGGAGTAGATAAATAGCGAATTTATAATCCGGAGTCAAGCTTCAGTTCTAAAAGCAAGTCACTTGTGTTAAACGGTCGTTTCATTACTTAAACTTTTTCCGGAAGGAAATGTTGTTTTGATTGGCACAACCGTGCAGGAGCACCGCATGCCGTTGCGGCAACCGGAATTCATACATCCGCCAGGAAGTACTTGCTTTTAAGAAGTAAAGTTCGCTGACGCTCAAGTTCCTATTCAAATGCCGCAGCGGCCTGCGGCTCTGCTGACGCGGTCAAATATTTTCCATTTTTTCCATGGAATGGCCGTTCCGGAATTGAAGATGGGCACAGGGTGTATTCCCTTCATTCGCTTTTAATTCATAACGGATTATAAATCCGTGACGTTTAAAAATCAAAATCAAGATTTATTCAATAAGTAAAAAGGCTTTTATCCCAGCCTTGGAAAGTGCTGTTCCACCGTTGCCGGATAAGATTGTTTTTCCCGGCAATCCTGGACAATGCCGCCCGGGCAGGAACCGTTCCTCTCCCTTTCCTGACGGCAAGCCCATAGAAGGGAGCGGGATGAAGATTCCTCCCGTTCCGGCGGGACGGCATTCCCTTCAAAGAAGAAAACCCTCCGCATGGAGTCATGCGGAGGGTTCCTGTTTAATTGTTGTCCGTAAGGTTATTCCGCCTTTGGCTTGCGGGGAGTCCTTTTACGGGGAGTTTTGGTTTTCGGAGCCGCCTTGTCCTTGACGTGCAGGAAGGTGAGCGTTTCCGTTCCGTCCGTTTCCACGGCTTCAATCTTGTCGCCGGGTTTCACGTCTCCCCTCAGCAGGGATTCCGCCAGGGGGTCTTCCAGCAGCCGTTCGATGGCGCGGCGCATCGGGCGAGCGCCGTACTGCGGATCGTAGCCGTTTTTGATGATCAGGCTCAGGGCTTCCGGGCTCAGGACCAGCGTGATGTTCTTGGTCTTGAGGCGGGAGATGAGCTTGTCCGCTTCCAGCTGTACGATGCGTTCCAGGTCGTCCCGTTCCAGCATGCGGAAGACGGAGATGTCATCAAAGCGGTTCAGGAATTCCGGGCGGAATTGCTTGCGCGCCGCTTCCAGAATCTTTTCCTTCATGGCGGCGTAGTCCGCATTGTCGGCAGACATGGCTCCGAAGCCCATGGCGCTCTGCCGCTTGGCGGAGGCGGCCCCCACGTTGGAGGTCAGGATGATGATGGTGTTGCGGAAGTTGATCTTGCGTCCCAGGGAGTCCGTCACGCTGCCTTCCTCCAGAATCTGGAGAAGCAGGTTCATGACGTCCGGGTGGGCCTTTTCCACTTCGTCAAAGAGGATAACGGAATAGGGCCTGCGCCGGACGGCTTCCGTGAGCTGGCCGCCTTCGTCATGGCCTACGTAGCCGGGAGGCGAGCCGATGAGGCGGGACGTGGTGTGTTTTTCCATGTACTCGCTCATGTCCACCTGGATCAGGGCGTCCGCGGTGCCGAACATGATTTCCGCCAGGTTGCGGGCCAGGTAGGTTTTGCCCACCCCGGTGGGGCCCAGGAAGAGGAAGGAGCCGATCGGGCGGCGCGGGTCTTTGATGTCCGCGCGGCTGCGCCGCAGGGCGCGGGCGATGGCGGAGGCCGCCTCGTCCTGGCCGATGACCTTGCTTTTCAGTTCTTCCTCCATGCGCAGGAGCTTGGTGGTTTCCTTTTCCTCCATCCGGGCCAGCGGAATGCCGGTCCATTTGGCGAGCACGCTCATCACGTCTTCATCCGTCACGGGGACGTAGTTGGTCTCGTAGGAGTTGCGCCAGGTGTCCAGCATGTTCTGGAGTTCCGCCTTGGCCTGTTTTTCCTCGTCGCGGAGGCGGGCGGCTTCCTCAAAGAGCTGGCCGTCCACGGCCTTGTCCTTGCGTTCCTTGATTTCCTCAATGCGGACTTCCATCTCGCTGATGTGGTCCGGGCGGGTCATCTGGGAGACGCGCTTGCGCGCTCCCGCTTCATCCAGGATGTCGATGGCCTTGTCCGGCAGGAAGCGGCCCGTCAGATAGCGGTGGGAGAGCTTGGCTGCGGCTTCCACGGCCTCTTTCGTATAATGAACCTTGTGGTGTTCCTCATACTTGGGCTGGATGCCGGCCAGAATCTGGATGGTATCCTCCACGGAGGGTTCCCCCACCTGCACCTGCTGGAAGCGGCGTTCCAGGGCGGCGTCCTTCTCAATGTGCTTTCTGTACTCATTGAGCGTGGTGGCGCCTATGGCCTGGAGCTCCCCGCGGGAGAGGGCGGGCTTGATGATGTTGGAGGCGTCCATGGAGCCTTCCGCGGAGCCCGCGCCCACGATGGTGTGCAGCTCGTCAATGAAGAGGATGACGTTGCCTTCCCGGCGTATTTCATCCATCACGGCCTTGAGCCGTTCTTCAAACTGGCCGCGGTACTTGGTGCCCGCCACCATCAGAGCCAGGTCCAGGGAGATGACTCTCTTGCTGCGCAGGAGTTCCGGAACGTGGCCCTGGGCTATTTCCTGGGCCAGCCCTTCCACGATGGCGGTCTTGCCCACCCCGGCTTCACCGAGCAGGACGGGGTTGTTCTTGTTCCTGCGGCACAGGATCTGGATGACGCGCTCAATTTCGGAGGCACGGCCGATCACGGGGTCCAGCTTGCCGTCCCGGGCCAGCTGGGTCATGTCCCGGCCGAAGGCCTGGAGAGCGGGAGTCTTGGATTTCTGCTGCCGGGAGTAGGGGGGGGAGGAAGGTTCGTCCGTCGGGATGGCGGGGGATTCGTTTTCCTCCTCGTCGTCATCGTCGTCCGGGATGATGTTGTCTTCATCCGCATCCATCTGGTATTTGGGCGTCAGTACGTCCAGCAGCTCGCGCCGCGCCTGTTCCAGGTCCACGCCGAAGTGGCGCAGAATCTGGCCGGCCACGCCGTCGCCGTCCCGGATGAGGCCCAGGAGCAGGTGCTCCGTGCCCACATACGTGTGGTTGAGTTCCTGGGCTTCCCGGTTGGCCATCGCCAGGACCTTGCGGACTCTGGGGGTGTACGGGATGTTGCCCTCCGCCTGGGGCTCCGTGCCCCGGCCTATTTGTTCCTCCACCTGCCTGCGCACGGCGGTAAGCTCCACCCCCAGGTTTTCCAGGATGGTGACGGCTACGCCCTTGCCCAGCTTGAGCAGCCCGAGGAGCAGGTGTTCGGTCCCTATGTAATGATGATTGAAGCGGTCCGCTTCCCGGCGCGCATGCGCCAGCACTTGTTGCGCCCTAGGCGTAAAGTTGTTCATGTATTGTAAAGAAGTTTTGTTGTTGCATCAGTTTCCGGAAAGTTCCTTCCGGATAATGTCCGCACGGATCTGGTCCCTGTCTTCGGGAGTTGTCTGGTCCGTGGTGGACAGGCGGGCCAGGTGGGCCGGCTGAATGTTCAGTATGGTTTTATTGACGTTTTTTAATGCCTGGTGGGAAAAGATGTCCAGGGATGCTCCCATCCGGAGGAAGGAGAGCAGCGCCAGCGCCTCCTGCGTGGATAGCAGGGTGGCGTTGGTCAGGAGGCCGTAGGCGCGGGAAACGCGGTCTTTTACTTGGAGCGAGGAAGCCTGGAGCAGCCGCCTGCGGGCGTTCCATTCCTGGTGGGCCAGGTCGGAGGTGAAGCGGGTCATGCGTTCCACGATCTGGTCCTCGCTGTCTCCCAGCGTGGTCTGGTTGGAAATCTGGAAGAGGTTGCCGGTGGCTTCCGTCCCTTCTCCGTACAGGCCGCGGACAGTGATGTTGAGCTGCACGGCCGCCTGGACGACCTGTTGCATCTGTTCGGAGATGACGAGGCCCGGCAGGTGCATCATCACGGAGGCCCTCATGCCCGTGCCCAGGTTGGTGGGGCAGGCGGTGAGGTAGCCCAGCCGCGTGTTGTAGGCGTACGGGAGCCTGGCTTCCAGTTCGGAGTCTATTTTGGAGATGGCTCCCCATGCTTTTTTAAGCTGGATGCCGGGCAGGATGTACTGAAGGCGCAGGTGGTCCTCCTCATTGAAGAGGATGCTGGCGTTCTGGCTGCGTGAGATGAGAACGGCGCAGCCTTCCGAGCGCGCGGCCAGTTCCCGGGAAATGAGGTGGCGTTCCACCAGCAGCTGTTTCTGCTGCTGGGTGAGTCCGGAGAGTTCCGCATAATAGCCTCCCTTCATGACGGGGATTTGGCGCGCTTCACCGGAGGTGAGCTTCAGCGTTTCCTCCCTCTGCTGGCGCGTGGCCCAGCCGGGAAAAGGGGTGGCGGTCAGATTGCGTGCCAGGCGGATGCGGGAGGTGAGAACGATGTCGTGTTCATCCCGTGATTCCACCATCCATTTGGCGGGGTTGTTTAGTAAGTCGTCAAAGAGCATGTACGTTAATTGGTCGGCGTGCGCAATTGCTTGATTTGATCGCGGAGCTTGGCCGCGCGTTCATAATCCTCTCTTGCCACTGCCAGGGAAAGTTGTTGTTCCAGATCACTGATGGTATGGGTTTCCGTTTCGCGCTTTTCCGCCCGTTCGGGCGTCTTTCCGTGATGGTGGGAATCAGGCTGAATCTGGGTGAGAAGAGGGAGTATCTCTTCTTCAAAGACGTTGTAGCATTCACTGCAGCCCAGGCGTCCTACATTTTTGTAATCCTGAAGGGTGAAGGAGCAGATCGGGCAGCTTGTGAGCGGTAGGGACTGCAGGGCCGGAATGGGGGCGGCGGGGTCCGCCGCGCCTTCCTTGCCGAACTGGCCCTGAAGGTTCGGGAACAGTTTCTCCGCCAGATCAAAGGCGTCCGGGTCCAGCAGGCCCCGCTCCTGGGCGCATTTGGCGCAGAGGCAGAATTTGGTGGATTTCCCGTTGATGATCTGTGTCAGGAACACCGTTGCCGGTGCAGAGCATATCTCACATTTTTTCACAACCCGCATTATAATGGCGACCCCCACGGCGGACTAGTAGTCTGCGTGTCATGGATTGTCATGAAAACGGGCCTTGTTATTGTACGGAGGAAGAATTCTTTCTGCGCTGTTTTAGAAGCCCGCACCGTGATGAATACAAGTAGGCTGCGCAGAAGAAGGTTCCCAGCACCAGAATGATGGTTGCGCCCAGGTGCCAGCCCAGCGGAAAGGACAGGTAAAAGGCCAGCAGGGAGCCCAGTCCACCGATGATTCCGCCCCCCCAGAAGAGGTGGGAAGGCTTGTTGGTGAGCATGTACACCGTGGCGGCGGGACCGACGAGAAGCCCCAGCGTCAGGAACGCCCCCACGGCCTGGAGGGAAGAGACGAGCACCAGGATGATGAGGGTGAAGATGCCGTAGCTGATGAGGCGGGAGGGAATGCCCAGCGTGGTGGCGATGTCCGGGTCAAAGAGGTAGATCAGGATGGGGCGGCGAAAGAGAAGCAGGATCAGGACGCTGACGGAACTGATGGCGAAGGCGATCCACAGGTCGGAGTCGGACAGGCTCATGATGGAGCCGAACAGCCAGTCGTCAATTTTCTGCTGCAGGCCCAGCCGCACCAGTACGATGAAACCCGCGGCGAAGGCCGTGGTGTGCAGGATGGACAGGGCGGTATCCTGGTTCAGCCGGGACGTGCGGGAGACGAATAGGGAACCCAGGCCCACCAGCAGGGCGGCCACCACGGCCCCCGTCAGGAGGCTCCAGCGGGTGAGGCCGAAGAGGAGCACCGCCACCGCTATGCCCGGCAGCAGGGCGCAGGAGAGCGTGCCGATCTGGAGGGCCGATTTTTTCAGGATGACCAGCCCGCTGACGAAGCCGTTGGCGAAGCCGATCATGACGCAGGCCAGCAGGGAGCGTTGCGCGATGGGTTCGCGGAGGAATTGAAGAAAGTCGTCCATCATGAAACTTGGGTTTCCGGTTGAGGTTCCATTCCATACGTCTCCCGGATGCGTGAGGGAGCAAGCACTTCCCCCGGGGGGCCGAAGGCGACCAGCTCGCGGTTCATCAGCAGGATGGTGTCAAAAATGTCCGCCGCCGTGTTCAGGTCGTGATGGGAGGCGATGACCAGCCGTCCTTCCGCCGCCAGGGAATCCAGCAGCCGCCCCAGGGACTGGCAGGCCGGGGCGTCCAGCCCTGTGAAGGGTTCGTCCAGCAGCAGGACGTGGGCTTCCTGCGCCAGGGCGCGCGCCAGGAATGCCCGCTGCTGCTGTCCTCCGGAAAGTTCTGAAATCTGGCGGTCCGCCAGGGATTCCATGCCCAGCGCGTGAAGGGATTTTTCTACGATGTCCCGGTCATGGCGCCCGAATTTTTTCCACAGTCCCAGGGACGGATAGCGGCCCATTTCCACCAGCGCGCGGACGGTGATGGGAAAGGACCAGTCCACGTCGGAACGCTGGGGCAGGTAGGCGATTTCTCCCGGCGTATCGTGAAGAGGGCTGCCGTTCCACAGGATTTCCCCGGAATCGGGACGGAGCAGTCCGGCCAGGGCCTTGATCAGCGTGGATTTTCCCGCGCCGTTGGGGCCCATCAGGGCCAGCGTGTGGCCGCAGGTGATGGAAAAGCTGATGCCGTCCAGGGCAAGAAGGCTCCCGTAATACACGCTGAGGTTCCGCACTTCCAGCCGGTGGCGGTCCGGGTGGCTGGCATGCGCGCCCCAGCAGATGTGGTCCTGGGAGCAGTGGGGGGCTGGACTGTTTATTTCCATGAGAAGGAGTAGCTGTCGTTCAGGGAAGGGCCGAAGGACCAGCGGGTGGCGGAGGCGGACGGCCTGCCCTCCGGTTCCAGTTCCAGCGTAACGGGGGTGTCCGGCGTGCCTTCCGGCCAGCGGGCGGAAACGGTGAGCGTCACGGAGCCGTCTTCCAGCGGAAGGCCGCACTCCACTTCTTCATGCAGGCCGGGCGTCCCGGATTGCCAGAGGACACGGCCTCCATGGAAGATGGAAAGAAATTCCGGACGGTGGGCGCACCTGACCGTGATGACCGTGGGAACGTCCGCGGCCTGCGCCGCGGGGGCGGGGAGGTTCGCTTCCTGTGCTCCGGGAGTGCCTGCCGTCATGTTATAAAGGAAGAACCCCAGCAGGATGACGACTCCCAGAGTAGGGAAAAACTGGCGCAGGGGTGTGCTGGTCATGGCCTGGGGGACGGGGAAAGGGCTTCCTTGATGATGCCGACGTTTTGCTTGAACATGGACTCGAACGTATGGCCGTCCGGAGCCAGCCCGTCGGTATTGATCGGCTTGGCAACGGGGATATTCAGGGATTTGGCGATCTCCGTGAGGCTCTTGGGGTTGGAGGAATATTCCGGGAACAGGGCCTTTACCCCGGCTCGCGCGCCTTCTTCAGCGTGGAGGCCAGTTGGGCGGAATTGCCTTCGTCTTCACGGCTCACCCCCCTGGATGCTGATGCTGCGGAAGCCGAATTCCTTGCAGAAATGGTTCATGGCCGCGTGCCCCGTCACCAGGATGCGGTCCGCTTCCGGAATGTCCGCAAGCTCCTTCCTGGCCCAGGAGGAAAGCTGGTCCATTTTTCTGTTCCACCGGGCCAGTCCGGCCTTGTAATCCTGCTCATGGGCCGGGTCCATCCGCGTGAGCGCGGCGGCCAGGGCGCGGGCGGCGCGTTTCATATTGGCCGGGGTGTGCCACCAGTGGGGATCGTTGGGGCCGTGGGCGCAGCAGTCCCCGTCGTGCCCATGGTCATGGTCTGCGGTGTCCGCCGCCACGGGAACGTCCGGAATGGAGGCCCCCAGGTCCAGAATTTGCGCCCTGCCGCCCAGGGCGTCCTTCAACTTGGGAAGGTACGGCTCCAGATTCTTGCCGGAGGCCAGAACCAGGCGCGCCTGCCCTGCGGCGGCGATATCCTGCGGAGCGGGTTCAAAGCTGTGCAGGTTGCCGTTGGGGCGCAGCAGGTCCGCCACCTGCACGTGGCTGCCGCCGATGGCGCGGGCCATATCCCCCAGAATTGGGTGCAGGGCCGCGATTTTCAGGCCGGGGGCGTCCTGGGCCTGAAGAGTGCAGAACAGGCCCAGAAGACACAGAAAAGGAATCAGAATGCGCCGGAGCATGTTCCGCATTATGAACCGCCCTTCAAGTGATGCAATGGTCAAATTTGTCTTCCAAAGTGAGATGACGCTAACTTTTCGGGGCCTCTCCCTGGCTCTTCTTTTTGTTCCTCAGCTTCATGGTGAACTTCTGGTACAGGAAGGAGGAGATGAGCACGATGGCGGCCAGCCCCACCAGGGCTCCCACGCGGTACAGCTGCCCGAGGCTGGAAATGTCATAACAGACGACTTTCAGCAGGGTGATGCCCAGCAGGGCGAGTCCCGCCATGCGCACCCTGGAAGACCTGATGTCAAACCCCGTGGCGATCAGGCCCAGGGCAAAGAGGCTCCAGGCAATGGAAATGGTGAGGTCCTGCGCCACGCTGCTCCCGAACTGGATCATCAGCGGACGGTCTCCCGGCGCGGCGAAGCCGCAGGATATTTCCGTATTCATCCAGATGAAAAGCAGGATGGCCCCGAAAATATTCAGGGCCGCGACAAGAACGCGGAGGCCGGAGCTGCGGCCCCCCGGCAGGCGTGGCGTCACTTTCTTCTGGACCCACCAGGCTCCGGCCATGCAGCAGAAAACCATGGTGGCGAACATCGTGCGCAGGGCCGGCATTCCGGCAGGGTCAAGTTGCACGAAGGCTTGCGACAGGCCGTTGCGGACGAACAGGAAGGCCAGCAGGAAAAATCCCGTCCAGGCCAGTCGGGGCAGGGGAAATTTGCCGCACAGCAGCAGAAGGGCCAGCCCTTCCAGGGACCAGGCTACGGTCAGGGGGGCGCCCGTCCACTGGAGGCCGATGGCCAGCGTCAGCATGCCGATGGCTGCTCCATAATAAAAGCAGAGGATGGCGGAACGCTTCAAAAGCGTTTCCTCCGGTAGCCGCCGCAGGGCCAGGGCCGCCAGCAGCGGAGGCGCCGCACAGGCAAGCGCGACGGTGGAATCCCAGAAATGGGTGGCCTCGGGATGGTGGGCCGTTCCGAAGAGCCACCAGGAAAGGTAGAAGAGGGGGAATGCCAGGGCGGAGGCGCTCCAGGCCAGCAAGCCGCTGCGGAACCGCCGGACCAGCAGCAGGGGCAGCAGGAAGATCGCCAGGAAAATCACCGCGGAACCGACAGGGTGGATGTCCTGATAGGACGCCGCAATCGTGTACCCGGCCGCCGCGGCCATCAGGGCCTGCCCTCTCCGGTGCCATGCCGCCATTCCGCAGAACGTGGCCGCCGTCAGGAAAACGTAAAAGGGGGAAGGTGAAAGCGGGTGCATGACCAGCAGCCACGCGAGAGCCGCCGTGGCGAAGCAGGAAATCCTGACGCCGGGCTGAAGCTCCGCCAGGTAGGCCCCTCCGGAAGGCGTGCGTGCGGACAGCACCGCATAAGACGCCGGAATCATGAACAGGCAGAAAAGGCCCTGGAGCTGGGAGGATATCCAGAGGGCAGATTGCGAGGCTTCTTCCGCGGAAGACTGGTAAAAATAGAAAATGGTGAAAAGCCCCATGGGAAGAAAGCAGGACCAATACGTGCTTTTGGCGCGGGCCAGCGGGAGCAGGGCGATCATGGGGAGCATGCCCGCCAGCAGGAGAAGCAGGTGGGAGGAAGGGGAAAGGAACCGGAAGCTGCACTCCGCCTGAAGGCGGAATGCCGTCAGGCAGGTGACCGCAATGGCGCAGAAGGCCAGCAGGAAGGGGCCTCCCTTCCGGTCCGGTTCAGCCTGCCGTGTGCCGGCATAAAGGCCGTAGCCCCCGTACAGGAGCAGGGTGCAGATGGACAGGATGACGACGGCGAGAATATGGGAGGGGCCGCCGTATTCGTCAAACCAGCCCATCAGCAGGATGGTATAGGCAGCCAGTCCGGCTCCTCCGGCTCCTGTCCACCTGGTTGCGGCTACGACGGCGAGCAACCCGGCGTTCAGGATGGTCATGTACAGGAACAGGGAGGCCGTATGGTCCTGGCCGGTGGACAGGATGACCGGGGTCAGAAAACCGCCGATGATGCCCAGGAAGGCGATTACGCGGAACCGCAGGCGCACCGCCAGGATGAAGGCCGCCGCCGTGGTTGCCGCCAGCAGAACGGTCGCGATGGCCGTCGTGAAGAAGGGAAGCTCGTAAAACATGCGTCCGGCGCAGGTAGCCAGGTACAGGACCAGGATGCCCGTGGAGGTCAGCGTGCCGGAAAGGATGGGGTACTTCTTCCTCAGCCGCGACAGGCCGGCGCCCAGCAGGCCGGCTGCAGCCAGATACGTGAGGGTTACCCTCCATTCCGGAGAGATCAGATCATTGTCAATGCTGTACTTGACGAAGAACCCGGTTCCCAGAAACAGCACAAATCCTCCTATCCAGGAGAGCAGCTTGGCGCCGATGAAGTATTCCCAGGAAAAGGACGCGGGGCGCGACGGTGCGGGCCTGGCGTTCCGGACCGGCTGCAGGCTGTGCCGGGAGGGAAGGGCGCAGGCGGGTTCCCGTACCGGGGCGGCGGCAGGAAGCGTACGGATGGGCTGCGCCGGACTTTCCACAGGGGGCGGAAGGCTCTTTCTGTTTTCCGCGGGGGGCCTCTGGGGGGAGGAACGGGAATTCAGACGTTCCTTTAATCCGGAGACTTCCGTTTCCAGAGTGCGGACTTTTTTGTTCCAGAGAAACGACCTGGCAGGCCTTCACAAAGGTGAAGACCATTCCGGAAAGCAGGCCGAGGACCAGCAGAAGAATGAAATTCCATGGGGAGGGAAGGGGTAGGGAAAATGTATTCTACACCGGAAGAATGGGACTGCAAGACGCAAAAAGGTACATGGCCGCCTGTCCTGAAAGAGCCGCACGGAACCGTTGGCTGAGAGCCGTCCCGGCGGTGGATTTCATGCGGGGGGCGGAATGGGCCAAGGCGGCACAGGAAACGTTCGCGGGGAAAAGACCGGAAGGAGCGCCGCCTGGAAGCCCCCTTCCGCGCCTTTCCCGGGTTGACATATTGAGGAATGGGAGCGGACGGTTTTTTCTTGAGGTGGAAAGTGTTTTCTGATTCCATTATCGCGCATCATCATGAATGGTTTTCAACTTCTTCAATGTGGTTTGAGCGTGGCTGCCCTGCTGGGCGGCTCCGCCCTTGCGGCGTCACCTGCCGTGTACCCGGTTCCCCAGCAGTCCAAGCTCTCCTCCCAGACGGTTGCTTTCTCCGGAAAGCCTTCCGTGGTGATTCGCTCCGCCAGGACGGCGGCCAGCAAGCTGCTGAACGGCGTTCCGGAAAAATCCGGGGCCTACAAGCTGGTCGTCTCCCCGCAGGGCAAAGTGGCCATAGGCGCCCATGACGAGCGGGGCGCTTTTTACGCCATGCAGACGCTGCGGCAGCTCGGCACGAAGGCCGGCGGCGAAGGCGTGACCTTGCCCGTAGGGGAAATCACGGACTGGCCGGACATCGAATTCCGCGGAACGGTGGAAGGCTTTTACGGCACTCCATGGAGCCATGAGGCCCGTTTGAGCCAGCTGCGCTTTTACGGCCAGAACAAGATGAACACGTACATCTACGGGCCGAAGGACGATCCCTACCACTCCTCCCCGCACTGGCGGGACCCCTATCCCGCGGACCAGGCCGCCCAGATTAAGGAACTGGTGAAGGTGGCGAAGGAAAACCACGTGGACTTTGTCTGGGCCATCCACCCCGGCAAGGACATCAAGTGGACGGAAGAGGACATGAACAACGTCATCAAAAAATTTGAGATGATGTACAAGCTGGGCGTCCGGTCCTTTGCCGTGTTCTTTGACGACATCTTCGGCGAGGGAAAGAGGGGGGACATGCAGGCGCTCCTGCTCAACAAGATCAACAACGAATTCGTCAAGGTGAAAAAGGACGTCACCCCCTTGGTCATGTGCCCTACGGAGTACAACCGCGGCTGGGCGGACTCCAAGCCGGGAACCTACCTGGACATTCTGGGCGACCGTCTGGACCCCTCCATCCACGTCATGTGGACGGGGGACTCCGTCTGCCATGACATCACGCTGGAAGGCCAGCAGTGGGTGAACAAGAGAATCAAGCGTCCCTCCTACGTCTGGTGGAACTTCCCCGTAACGGACTACTGCCGCTCCAACCTGTGCATGGGCCGCGTGTACGGCCTTGCCACGGAACCGGGCGCGAAGGAATCCATGGGCGGCTTCGTCTCCAACCCCATGGACAAGCCGGAGGCCTCCAAGGTCTCCCTCTTCGGCCTTGCGGACTACACCTGGAACATCAACGGCTTCAAATCGGAGGAATCCTGGAAGGAAGGCGTCAAGCGCCTGTTCCCGCAGGCGGCGGAAGCCATGCAGGTCTTTGTGAACCACAACTCCGACCAGGGGCCCAACGGCCACGGCTACCGCCGTGAGGAATCCGTGGAAATAGAACCCGTGGTCAAGCGCGTGCTGGAAGCCGCCCGGGAAGGCAAGGTGGCCAAAGCGGATACGGCCCTGCTCAAGAAGGAATTCGCCCGCATGGCCGCCGCCGCGCCCGTCATCCGGGCCAAGGCGGACAACCCCCGCTTGATGAAGGAAATCGGCGCGTGGGTGGATGCCTTTGAACAACTGGGCCGCGCCGGCCAGCATGCCGTGGCGGCGCTGGAGGAAAACAACACCAGGGACGCCGTGACCCAGCTGGTGCAGGCCACGCAGGCCCTGGCGGCCATGGACGGCATTTCCCGCCGCCACAACCAGGAAGGCCAGTTGTACCGCTCCGTGGTGAAAACCGGTTCCCGGGTGATGACCCCCGCCGTCAATGAACTGGCGGACACCGTTTCCAAAAAAGTTTTCCCCGCTATTGCGGGCACTCCGGCCCTTTCCCCCAAGCCCCTGGTCAAGGGGGGCAATATGGACAAGGCGGAACTCTTTTGTGACGGAGACCGCGGCTCCTACTGGCATTCCGGCGCTTACGGCGAGCCGGGAGACTGGTATGGCGTGGACTACGGCATGCCGATTCCCGTACGGAGCGTGGAAGTGCTGATGGGCCGCAATGACAAGGACGGCGACTATGTAGCCAGGGGGCAGCTGGAAGGCTCCCGGGACCTGAAAACCTGGAAGCCGCTGGGACCGGAAACCTCCGGCATGCAGGTGGTATGGAAGGCGCCCAAGCCCGTCTCACTCCGTGCCGTGCGCTACCGCGTCATTGAACCGAAGAAAACGGACAACGGCCGCGCCGTCTGGACCGCCGTGCGTGAAATAGCCGTCAACACGCCTCCTTCAGCCATGGCCGCCTCCAACGTGGCGGGGCTGGAAGGCGTCTCCGTGCAGAAATCCGACAAAATCGTGCGCATCAACCGCGTGATGGAAACGCACAAAATGAAGCCCGGCGAATTCATCTCCCTGCAATTGGAAGGCCCCACGGACGCCACCTGGCTGGAAGTCAACCTGGAACGGGATGACGTCAACTCCTGGGCGGAAGTGGAGCTGGACGTGGAAGGCTCCGCCAAGCCCGTGGTGCAGAAGCTGGACAAGCAGGGTAAAAACTTCATTGCCAGGGCGAACCAGCTCCCCAAGGGAATCAAGGGCATGAAACTGGTCAACAAAAGCGGCAAGGAACAGGACATCGTTCTGAACATGTTCAAATTTGACGTTCCCCCGTCGGACCCCGGCACCAGCCTGGTCTCCCTGAGCGACAGGAACCTGAAAACGGTTTACCGCGCCGACAAGCCGCTGGACGTGATCGTCCCCAATCTGGACAACCCCAAGGCTGCCAAGGTAGTCGTGGTGGGGTCCGCCGCCTTCGCCATCCAGGCGCGCCGCGGCGAGGGATCCTGGACGCCGGTGGGCAAGCGGAACGCCGGATCCGGAGCTTCCGAGTTTGCCATTCCGGCCGGGACCACTGCCGTGCGCCTGACCTACAAGGCCCCCCAGCCGGACGCGATCATCAATGAGGTGATCTTTTCCTCCCGGAAATAGTTGTTTCAGGGCTGATGCCTGATGCTGCGGCTCCGTTCGGATTTTCCCCGGACGGAGCTTTTCTCTTTGAAAAGATGGAAATGCAGCGTGAAGGCCGTTTCCATGCATTATGGGGGAAGGAGGAACCCGCATTCCGGCGGGAACGGCGGCCATTCTCCCGGAAACAGGTTAGGCACCTTCTTCTTCCCGCTTTGGCAGCTTGTTGTGGAAACAACCTTGACCCTGTTGGATGCGGGGCTAAAATACTGCCATGACACCGGGCTTTCATTGGACTCTCCGCCCTTCCGTGAAGGAGGATGATCCGGTCTTGAAAGAGTTTCCCGCGGAACTGCCTCTGCTGGTCAAGCAACTTCTGCTGCAGCGCGGATTCACCGGGGGGACGGAAACGGAGCTCTTTCTGGACCCCAGGCTCTCCCACCTGAGCGACCCTTTCCTGATGGGGGAAATGAGGGCCGCCGTGGAACGCATCTTCCAGGCCGTGGACGAAGGGGAAACCGTGTGCATTTACGGGGACTACGATGTGGACGGAGTCACCTCCGTGGCGCTTCTCCGGGCCATTCTGATGTCCTATGACCTGGATCCCCAGTACTTCATTCCCGTCCGTTCCCGGGAAGGCTACGGACTCAGCGAGGCGGGCATAGAGCGCTGTCTCTCCGAATGTGCGGAAAGACCCAGCCTGCTTATTACGGTGGACTGCGGCACCTCCTCCGTAAAGGAAGTGGAGATGCTCAACAGCCTGGGAATAGACGTCATCATTCTGGACCACCATGAAGCGGGGCCGCTGGGCCGGCCGGACGCCGTAGCGGTGGTCAATGCCAAAATTGAGGAAAACAGCCCGTACACCTACCTGTGCAGCGCGGGCGTGGTCTTCAAGCTGGCGCACGCCCTCCTGAAGGAGCGGAAGCTGAAAACCTTTGACCTGAAACTTTATCTGGACCTGGTGGCCGTGGCTACCGTGGCGGACATCGTCCCCCTGGTGGATGAAAACAGGATACTGGTGCGCCACGGCCTGGGAAGGCTGGCGCACAGCCGCCATACGGGCCTGAAAACCCTGACGGAAATAGCGGGCATCCGCCCTTCCGACTCCGCCAACCACGCGGGCTTCCTGAACGCCGCGCACGTGGGATTCAGGATAGGCCCCCGCATCAATGCCGCGGGGCGCATGGACTCCCCCATGGATGCGCTGGAACTTTTGCTGACCATGGACAACAGGCGCGCCGTGCAGCTTGCCCAGATGCTGGACTCCCACAACCGCAAGCGGCAGGAGGAAGAGGAAGCCATCCGTACGGATGCGGTGGAAATGCTTCACAACTCCTTTGATCCGGAGCGGGACAACGTCATCGTGCTGGGTTCCCGCGCGTGGCATCCCGGCGTGGTGGGCATCGTGGCCTCCCAGCTCATGAGGCGGTACCACAAGCCCACCTTCGTCATCGCCTTTGATGAAAGCGGCGTGGGGAAGGGATCCGGCCGCTCCATTCCCGGCGTATCCCTGGTGCAGGCCATCCACCACTGTGCGGATACGCTGGTTTCCGGCGGCGGCCATGACATGGCGGCGGGCCTCGTGATTGAGGAAGCCCGCATGGATGACTTCCGCCGGGCCTTCAACCGGTACGTCTCGGAAACCACCACGGAGGAACAGCGCAGCCCCGTGCTCAACATAGACATGGAAGTCTCCTTCCAGGCGCTGACGCTGGATCTGCTGGACAGCTATGAAAAGCTGGAACCCTTCGGCAACTCCAATCCCCAGCCCCTCTTCATGAGTTCCGACGTCTTCCCCACGGAGCCGCCCAAGCGCGTGGGAACCAACCACCTGAAACTCTTCATGCGGCAGGGAATGGTGGAGCGTGACGCCATCTTCTTCAACGGGGCGGAGCGGGAACTCCCCAATCCCCCCTGGGACATCGCCTTTACGATTGACCGGAACGTGTACCGGGGCCGCGCCTCCCTGTCCATCTCCATTCAGGAAATACGCTCCCACCGGGAAATGTAGCTTCTCCTCAAGGGGGGAGCGTGCACGGTTTTTTCTGCGGAAAAAGTCATGCATCCCGCCGTTCTTGACAAAACCGTGTCAAAAATGCATCGTCTGCCTTGTTCCCCCATTCAGGGCGGAGTTATGGTAAAAATAAGCAAGATGAACACCCTGTTCCTTCAAGGTCGTCTATTGCTGCTTCTCGGACGGTAGTCCGTGAAGATATCTTGATATGCGCCGGTGAGCCGTTCCGGCGCGAGGGAAGTAAACGGCTGGTCTTGATTTGCGCCAAAGGAATGATTCCATAACAGGAACGTTTTCCGTGCGCAGTTTCCGAAGGAACGAACCCTTAACATTTTTACTGTAATGAAAGAACATATACACATTTTTGATACGACGCTGAGAGACGGGGAACAGTGCCCCGGCGCGGCGATGGCCGTGGAGCAGAAAATACAGATTGCCATGCAGCTGGAAGCTCTGGGAGTGGACGTAATTGAGGCGGGCTTCCCCGTCATCTCGGACGGCGACTTCCACGCTGTCCGCACCGTGGCGGAACGCACGGAAAAAAGCCGCGTCTGCGGGCTGGCACGCTGCATGGAAAAGGACATCGTTGCCGCCCATGAGGCGTTGAAGGCTGCCGGAGAGCGGGAACGCATCCATCTGGTGGTGGCCACGTCCCCCATCCACCGGAAATACAAGCTGGAAAAAAGCCGGGGGCAAATCAGGGAAATGGCCGTCAAGGCCGTCGCCATGGCTTCCGGATTATGCGGGGAAGTGCAGTTCTCCGCGGAGGACGCCTCCCGAACGGAGCCGGAATTCCTGGCGGAAATGGTGGAAGCCGTGATTGATGCGGGCGCCGCCGTCGTCAACATTCCGGATACGGTGGGTTACACGATGCCGGAGGAATACTACCGCCTGATTTCCTACCTGAAATCCAATGTTCCCAATGTGAGCCGCGCCAGGCTGTCCGTCCACTGCCATGACGACATGGGAATGGCCGTAGCCAATTCCCTGGCGGCCATCCGCGCCGGAGCGCAGCAGGTGGAGGGCACTATCAACGGCATTGGTGAACGGGCCGGAAACACCGCTCTGGAGGAAGTCGTCATGGCGCTGCATTCCCGTCCGGATTTCTTTTCCGGCGCGGGGACCGGAATCCGGACGAAGGAACTGGTGAGGACCAGCCGCATGGTGGCCGCCATGAGCGGGTTGCCCGTCTCGCGCTCCAAGGCTGTGGTTGGGGCGAACGCCTTTGCCCACGGTTCCGGCATTCATCAGGACGGCGTTCTGAAAAACCGGAGCACTTATGAAATCATGGATCCGGAGGAAATTGGCTGGGGAGTTACGGAACTGCCCCTGACCAAGCATTCCGGGAGGCATGCCGTGAAAATGCGCCTGGATGCCCTGGGCTTCTCCGTTCCGGATACGGACATGCCGCGCCTGTTTGAACTGTTCAAGCAGCGTGGGGATCAGTGCAAGTTCGTGTATGACGACGACCTGGCCGCCATGGTGAACGCCATGCGCGCGTGAACCTCCTCCGTCCGGGAATTCTGCGGAGAATTCCCGGACGTTTTGTTTTTGTTCACGATGAAAGCCATCTCATCCTTTACGGTGAAGAATTCCTGTCAAGGGCGGGCTATCCTGGTTTGCTCCGGAAGGTTTACCATTTCTTTTTTGCTTCTTTTGCAGGCTGCGGGAGGGAATGGTGGGCGAATGGATTTTTGTGCGGGAATGGTCTTCAAGGTTTTAATGCCGCCTTCATTCTGCCTGAAGAAGGCGCATGGCCGCCCCGCATAGTCGCCCTTGGGATTAGTGGAGAGTTGATGAAGCCGTGATTGATGCGGGCGCCGCCGCACCGTTTTGGTGGATGAAATTCCGCTGATGCGCAAAAAGTATTTTAAACAAGCATATTACGGGAGGCAAATATCTATGGCTTCATTCCCTGCACATTGACTATCCGCCTTGGACCTGTATAATCATCCCGCTGGTATTTTAGAAAAAATGGGGCAATGAAGGTAAAGATCGGATTCATGGAAGGTGCCGAGGAATGGCAGATCAAGGTGTTTTTATACCGTTTCAGGAATATTGATCCATCCATTCTCGAGTTTGAAATTGATAAGAACAATGCGGATTTTCTTATTGCCTTTCCATGGTTGTATAGGTCAACTAAAGAAACATTTCTTCAATTTTTACAGGAATCTGTAGGAAAAATCACGATCATGGACGTATTGGGGGAAGCTATCGCCCCCAATTTGAATCTGTTTGACTACCATATAGGGTTTGATCCGTCCGGCCAGGACGGGCGCGTGCTGGAAGCTCCCTATATTTTTTCTTACCGTGTTTTACTGGACAGTCTGTCTCCGGAAAATTTGTCCGGAGTCCTGGCCGGAAAAAGCGGCTTCTGCAATTATATTTATTCCCATGGGGAAGGGCATCCGTACCGCATCCAGTTATTCTCCCGCCTTTCCGCTTACAAGAAAGTCAATGCCATAGGCAAGCATTTGAATAATACGCCCTGTGATTTTCCCAGGGAGTCCGATGATTGGATGAAAGGAAGCGTGCTGCTGAAGGAACCTTATAAGTTTTCCATCTCCTGTGAAAATGCCTGGTACAGGGGATATTCCACGGAAAAAATAATCACGAGTTTCCAGGCCCGCTCCATTCCTGTTTACTGGGGTAATCCGTTAATTGAAGAAGAATATAACCCCAAAGCTTTTATCAATTGCCACCGTTTTTCCTCACTGGATGAAGTAGTGGCAGAGATCAGGAGAATTGATGAGGATGATGAGCTGTGGCGTTCCATGGTGGCGGAACCCAAGCGCCTTCCCTGGCAGATCGAACGCACACAGGAGAAGGAAGATAAAATGATGGCGGCGCTGTTGGAAATTTTTACATCGCCCGTGGAGCAGGTGAAAAAAAGGGGTGACGGCTTGTGGCTGGATCATTACAGGAATTTTTTCATCCGTCATTTAGGCAGCAGGAAGAAAACGCCTAAGGAAAAGCTGGAAATTAGATTGAAGAAGCTGTTCCGGCGGTCTTGAACGGTGCAAAAGAAAATCCCCGCAAGTTTTTAACTTGAGGGGATTTGTTTTGGTAGGCCCGGTAGGGTTCGAACCTACGACCAAGGGATTATGAGTCCCCTGCTCTAACCGCTGAGCTACGAGCCCGTTGAAGAACAACGTGGACGAATGCTAGCAGAATTTGAAGAGGAAAGCAAAGTTTTTATCCTGCTGTAAACGTTTTGGATTTGCAGACGGAAAGGCATGGAGGGTGAAGCGGAAAAAGGGCTCAGACCTGCAGTTTCGTCCAGTTCCGGCCCTTGACGATTTTATAGAGGATGGTGGACTGGACGGCCATTTCAAAGGCGAAGAGCAGCCAGATGCCCCACAGGGTCATGGTTTCCGGAGCCAGCTTGAACCAGACCCAGGTGCAGACGACGCGGAAGAAGCCCATGATGCCGTAGGAGATGAACATGACCCTCCGCGTGTCGCCCGCGCCGCGCAGGGACATTTTCATCACGATGCAGGCGGCGAAGAAGGGCTCCACCAGCAGCATGGTGCGCAGCACGGGAATGCCGGTGTCAATGAGCGTCATGTTGCCATTGGAGAATATCTCCATGAAGAGGGAGGGGAAGGCGCAGAAGAGCACGCCCAGCCCCGTCATGAAGATGATGGCGTACCGCATGCATTTCCAGATGGTGATGCGGGCCATGAGCGCGTTCCGGGGCGCCCAGGTACTGCCCCACCAGGGTGGAGGCCGCCATGCCGATGGCGAATCCGGGCAGGAAGCTTAACGATTCAATGCGGACGGCGATGTTGTGGACGCCCAGCACGCCCTTGATGGGCAGTTCGCTGATGATGGAGAGGCAGAACATCTGGATGCCCCACATGCCGAAGACTTCCACGGCCTGCGGCAGCCCGATTTTCAGGATGCGCTTCTGCATGCCCATGTCCGGCCGCAGATGGGAGAAGCTGAGGTACAGCGGCGGAGCATAGTGTTCCCCGCGTTCCTTGACGAGTTCTTCCAGGGATTCGTTTTCTCTTCCCGCGAATATTTTTTTCCTGCGCCGCAGCATGATGAAGAGGAGCGCGCACATGCTGATGCCGTAGCCGCAGACCGTTCCCGCCGCAATGCCTCCGATGCGCCAGCCGCCCAGCGGGGCGTCCGCAAAGACGAAGGTGACGCTGAAAATGACGTTGAGGATGCCCACGCCCATCATGATCCAGAAGGGCAGCCGCGTGTCTCCGGAGCCGCGCAGGGCGGCATTGATGGCAAAGACCACGCCGCTGAAGGGAGCGGCGAACGCGGCCACATAGACGTATTGCAGGGCGTAGGCCCTGGCGGCTTCATTCATGGTCAGCACGTGCGTGACCAGGAAGCCGCTGCATGCGAAGAGCAGCCCGCAGGAGATGACGCCGGCCAGCAGGCCCAGCATGGCGGCCTGGTGCAGGCCGTGCTGCGCCTGGGGGTAATCCCTGGCTCCGGTCATGCGGGAGACGATGGCCGTGGCCCCCATCATGATGGACCCCTGGATGACGAAGCCGAACCACATGAGGAAGACGACGGCCCCCATGCCGTCGGAGATGTTGATGGTGTCCTGCGCGTTCAGCCCGATTTTGGTGGCAATGAAGAGGTCGGACGAGGTGACGAAGAAGCTCAGAAGCTGTTCCAGGAAGGGCCAGAAGGCAATGACGGCGATCTGGCGGGGCAGGGACAGTCCGGCAAGTTTACCCCCCCAGGCGGGCGCGCGACGCCCTGCCGCGTGATGCCTTCTCTCGCGTCACCCGCACTCATCGCTGGGCGGTGTAGATGCTGGCGATCCCCCCGTTCAGGGGTTCCGCCGTGATGTTGCCGTAGCCGCAGTCCCGGAGCAGGTCCTGCATGGCCTGGCCGCAGGGAAAGGCTTCAATGCTTTCCGCCAGGTAGTCGTAGGCTTCCCGGTGGCCGGTCATCCAGCCTGCAATGACGGGGAGGATGCGGTGCAGGTAAAAACGGTAGGGGCTTTTCAGCAGGTTTTCAGGCAGGGAGAAATCCAGAATGAGCAAATGGCCCCCCGGCCGCAGCATGCGGCCCATTTCCCCGCAGGGCGTCCGGATAGCTGGCCATGTTCCGCAGGCCGAAGGCGACGGTGACTGCATCATAGGAGGCGGAGGAAAAGGGCAGGTTCATGGCGTCCGCACAGACCAGGTTGTCCAGTCCGCGTCTGGCCGCTACGTCCAGCATGGGCTGGCAGAAGTCGGAACCGGTCAGCCGGATTTCCGGCATGGCGTTCAGGATGGCCAGGGCCAGATCCCCGGTTCCCGTCGCCAGGTCCAGGAGGCGTTCCGGCTTCCATTCGGAGACGAGCTGCACGACGCGCTGCCGCCAGAGCAGGTCCACGCCCATGCTCAGTACATGGTTGGTGGCCACATAGCGCGGCGCAATGGCGGAAAAAGCGGCTTTGACGAATTCTGGATTGCGCATGCGGATGGATAGTAAAAAAGAGCACCATAAGTGCTCTTTTTCATGAAGGAAAGGGGATGGGGTGTCGGACGGGGCTCGAACCCGCAACAACCAGAATCACAATCTGGGGCTCTACCATTGAACTACCGACACCATTTAATGTTGTGGTGCGGCAGACATTACCCGTCCTCTTCCGTTTTGGCAAGAAGAAAATGAGTTTGATGAGTTTTTTAGACGGAATATTTTCTCAAAAATAAAATAAGGGACGGGTAAAGCAATTATTTGTTTCCCATTTGGAAAGTTACGGGGTGTTTGCGTGGTCTTCTATTGAATCCTCCTGGATTTGATGTAGACTTTTTTATTGTGGGAATTGATGTAATACACACCGCCTTTCGGGCCAACCCGGTAGGTTCTGTTTTCCCGTGCCTGGAGGGCGCGGGGGGAGGTGTGTTTTCCGGGCACCATTCCGGCACACAGGGGCGTGTATTCCGGAAGGAGCGGCTTGCGGCTGCATTGGGGCAGAGAGAGGAGAAGAGGAAGGATGGCCGCCGGGAGGAAAAGAGAGTGCTTCATCAGAGCGTTATTATCTTTTCCAGAAGGTTGTTTTGTCAAGTTGGAGAGTCGTGCTGAACGGTTTTTTATGAGAAGAATATGATTTTTTCTGCATTATTTGAAAACGAATGTTTGAATTTATTTTATTTCCAATTATTGTTGCCACAGTCACAGATGCCTTTGAGTCGTTAACCAGCCAGTTGTCCTTATCCAAGCCATGAATTTCTTTCCTCACATTCCCATGTTGTCCACTGTGTTCAGCAGTATCGGCTGCTATTTACTGCCTTTTGGCGTCGTTTTGCTGTGGCTTCTGTATGAATCAAGAAAAGTAAAGGCCATCCTCCTTGCCGGGCTGGTGATTCTGAGCATGGTGTGCATGTTTTTTCATGAGGCATGTGCTCCCAGCAGGGAATATCCGTGGGACTGCATGGTGGAGCACATATTTACAGGAACGCTTCTCCCGTTCCTCTGTCTGCTGGGATATATTCTGTACGTGTTTCTTTGCGCCTGCATCCCGGTGTACAGGAAGGTGTGGAAGGGCATCGGCTTTTTTGCCCTTGGAGTAATGAGCCTGGCTTTTGAGTACGTGAATGTTTCCTTTCCGGTGATGCTGCTGGCGGGTTATTTGTTCCGTTTCTTCCTCTTCCGGAAGTTCCGGAACCACATCCCCTTTGTCAGGAAGTGCCACGGAGTGCTTGCGATAGGAGTGGTGCCCGGAATTTGCCTGATCAGCGTTGTCAGCGCCATTTTGTTTCCCCCGCCGGAGAGTTTTATTTGTGAGAAGATCAATGAGGAAATGGCGCGTGACATGGCCCTGTGGAATTACCAGAGCAACCTGGTTCTGCTGTCCAGCCGTTTTCTGAATGTGGAACGCAAGAAGGACTGCATTACCGTAAAGTATTATTGCGAGACGAATATGGGCCCTGCCGTGTACAAGGCATTCTGCAACAATTACGGCGGTTATGTGAAGGCGGAGTGTTCCCTGCTGAACAGGCATGCTCCCTGATGACGGAGGACAACGGCGTTTTTCCGCGAGGGGCCGGTCAGAGTTCTATGTCTCCGGTAAAGACGAGGTCCGCCGGTCCGGTCAGCGTCACGCTGGTAAAGCGGTCACCCGTGCGCTGGAAGCCTACTTTGAGCGTGTCCCCTCCCGCTACGTCCACTTGAATGGGTGAAGGGGCATCCGTCAATACGGCGTGCAGCAGCGCGCTGGCGGTCATGCCCGTTCCGCAGGCAAGCGTTTCATCCTCCACGCCGCGTTCATAAGTACGTATGGCGATGTGCCCCGGAGACAGGATTCTGGCGAAGTTGGCGTTGGTGCCTTTTGGAGAGAATGCGCTATGGTAACGCAGGTAGGCGCCCAGACGGGGAACGTCCAGGCCGTCCAGCTTGTCCAGAAACGCTACGGCGTGCGGAACGCCTGTATTCAGGAAGTGGACGTCCGCCCCCACCGCCGGGTCCGCATTCAGCACAAAGAGCTGCAGGGAGTGGGGATCCGTCAGGTTCACGGTGACATTCCCGTCCTTTTCAAAGGTGGCGGTCACGATGCCGGCCATCGTTTCAAAGGGGAGGGGAGCGGATTTGTCGTGATGAAGCAGGGCCGCGGCGAAGTTGCCGAAGCAGCGGGCTCCGTTGCCGCACATTTCCGCTTCTCCGCCGTCGGCATTGTAATAGCGCATGCGCACGGTTCCCCCTTTGCCCCGGGACGGTTCCACGGCAATCAGGCCGTCCGCCCCGATGCCGAAGCGGCGGTCGCACAGGGCTTCAATGGTCTCCTTGTCCAGCACGGAGGAAAGTTCCAGGTCACGGTTGTCCACCATGACAAAGTCATTTCCGGCGCCCGTCATCTTGTAGAAATGAAGCAGCATAATAGTAAGTTGTGTTGTGCCGGAATTTTAATGCGGCCGTCCGGATTTGGCAAGGCGGCTTACATGAATGACATGGCGTCCACGTCGATCACGGCGGTCAGGTCGTCCCCCAGCCCGGCTTCCTGCACCAGCTTCCGCAGGGTGCGGGAGAGGATGCGGGCGGACGGCCCCTTGACCGTGATCTGGAATCTGAACTGGCCGTGTGCGCGGGGAATGGGCGCTGGCATGGGGTCCGTCATCGTGGCTGGAGGGGGCAGCATGCCGCGGAGGCGCGCCGCGAGCGTGCGCGTGGCGAATTCCGCCATGTTTTCATGCTGGGAGCGTATGGTCAGCACGGCGATGTGGGTGAAAGGCGGCAGGTCGAAGGAGCGGCGCATTTCCAGCTCCTGCGCCGCAAAGCCGTCCGTATCGTGATGGCGGGCGTACTGCAGGGAAGGGGACTGGGGGGTAAAGGTCTGGATGATGACCTCCCCGGAAAGGTCGCCGCGGCCGGCGCGGCCCGCCACCTGCGTCAGAAGCTGGAAGGTGCGCTCTCCCGCGCGGGGGTCCGGGATATGGAGCCCCAGGTCCGCGTTCAGCACGCCCACCAGCGTCACGTTGGGAAAGTCCAGCCCCTTGGCAATCATCTGGGTGCCAAGGAGAATGTCTATCTTATGGGCGCGGAACTGGTTCAGAATGGTTCTGACGGCGTTTTTGCGCCGGGCCACGTCCGCATCCACGCGCGTGATGCGCGCCGCAGGAAAGGTGCGCCGCAGGATTTCCTCCACCTTCTGGGTACCGTACCCCTGGAGCAGGATATTGGCGGACCTGCACTCCGGGCAGGTGCGGGGCGGCAGGGCCTTGAACCCGCACAGGTGGCACATGAGGCGGTCCTCCGTACGGTGGTAGGTCAGGGGCAGGGAGCAGTGCAGGCACGTCACCACGTGGCCGCAGTCCGGACACTGGATGGAGCGTGCGAATCCGCGCCTGTTGAGCAGAAGGATGACCTGTTCCCCCTTGTCCAGCCGCCGGTCGATGGACATTCTGAGCCGCTCGGAGATGACGTTGGGGCCGGATTTGTTTCTGCCCTCCGTCTTCATGTCCAGAATGCGGATGAGGGGGAGCTGCTGGCCGTCCGCCCTTTCCGTCAGCTTCACCAGGGAATATTTTCCGGTCAGGGCGTTATGGATGCTTTCCAGGGAAGGGGTGGCGGAGCCCAGGACCACGGCGCAGTCTTCCAGATGGGCGCGCAGCACGGCCAGGTCACGCCCGTGGTAGCGGGGGGAGCTTTCCTGCTTGTAGGACGCGTCATGCTCCTCATCCACAATCACCAGCCCCAGGTTCTGAAGAGGGGCGAAGACGGCGGAACGGGGGCCGATGACGATGCGTGCCTTTCCGGAACGGATGGCGTGCCATTCGTCAAAGCGTTCTCCGTCCGATAGGAGGCTGTGCAGCACCGCCACGGAAGAGGGCAGTTCCGCAAAACGGGATTTGAAGCGCTGGACGGTCTGGGGCGTCAGGGAGATTTCCGGTACCATGATCAGGGCGGATTTTCCGGATTTCACCATTTGGGAGACGGCCTGAAGGTAAACCTCCGTTTTGCCGGAGCCGGTGACTCCTTGCAGGAGCACCGGTTTTTTGTGCTCCGCCGTGCACATGGCCGTGATTTCTTCCAGCGCCTTCTGCTGCTGGTCGTTCAGCTTCATGGGCTGGCTGGGGACGAACTGCTCTCCGGTGCTGGGGTCGCGGTGCACGGATTCCTCCTTCAGGGAGATGAAGCCCTTGGCCGCCAGGCTGCGGGCGATGTTCAGAGCCCCCGTGCCGAATGCGGCCAGAGGCGCTTCCATCTGTTCCGCAGATGAAAAATAATCCAGCATTTGGGCCTGCCGGGGCGCTTTGCGGTACAGGGCATCCAGCTCCTCACGGGACGGACGTTTTTCCAGATGCACCATTTTCCGCATTTTTTCCGCCGTGTTTTCCTGACGGACGGTTTCCGGGAGCAGGCAGCGGATCATTTGGTCCAGCGCTACGGAATAATAGTCCGCCGCCCAGGAGGCCAGATTCATCATGACCGGGGAAATCAAGGGTTCCGGGTCGATCAGTTTCAGAATGGGCTTGAGCCTGTCCTTCCAGGCAGGGTCCGGCTCGGACAGCGTAAGAACAGTGCCGGTGGCCGTCCTGTTGCGCAGGGGAACCTGCACGCGGCAGCCCGGCCTGACGTCCCCAGCTTCCGGCGGAATGCCGTAGTCCAGCACCAGATCGCTTTGTCCGTCAACCAGAATGCGCGCCGCCTGCATGGAGTGAAAGGGGGGAAGGAATAATTGTTAATGATAACCGAAGGGGAAGCGGGCTACGCCGCTCATGTCTTTCAGCACTTCAATGTAATTATAGCCGTAGCCGTCCATGATCTGCGTGACGGCTGCCGCCTGGTCATGTCCGATTTCCAGGGCTACGAAGCCGTTTTCATTCAGGTAGTCCCGGGCGCGGGCCAGAAAGCGTTCAATGATTTCCCAGCCTTCCGGGCCTCCGAACAGGGCCGTATGGGGATCTTTCATGACTTCCGGGGCAAGCTCCTCTCCATCCGCAATGTAGGGCAGGTTGGCCACGATGACGTCAAAGCGCATTTCCCGTCCGGCATCCTTCTCTTCCTCCTCAGGCGCGGAAGCGGAAGAATCCGCTCCTTCCGGGCGCAGGACCGGTTTTTCCAGGGGGATGTTTTCAAACAGGTCCGTCTGGACGGTGGAGACCCTGGCTCCCAGCCGCATGGCGTTTTCCAGCGCCAGGTCCAGAGCCTGCGGGGAAATGTCCGCCAGAACGACTTCCTTCGCGCGCTCCTTGAGTTCCAGAGCCAGCGTGACGCCGATGATGCCGGAGCCGGTACCCATGTCCAGCACGCGTACCGGACGGTCCGGGATTTTCTTTAACACCATTTCCACCAGTTCTTCCGTTTCCGGGCGGGGAATCAGGGCGCGCGCGTCCGTCAGGAAATCCCTCCGGAAAAATTCCGTGAACCCCAGCAGGTGCTGCAGCGGTTCTCCTGCCGCCCTTCGTTTCAGCAGCTCGCGGAGGGGAGCCAGTTCCGCTTCTTCAACAGGCCTGTCAAACCGGGAGTAAAGAGCCGTGCGGTTGCAGTGCAGAACATGGGCCATCAGGTGCTGCATGGTGGCGCGCGCCTCGTCACAGCCCTGGCGCGCCAGGTAGTCCGTGCCGGACTGAAGAACTTCCAGTAGGGTTTTCATGAAAGGAAAAGGGGGTTAGGACATGCCGGCTTCCGCCAGGCGTTCCTGCATTTCCGCATGCTGGAGAGCCATGATCAGGTCTTCCATCTGCCCCAGCAGGATGCCGTCCAGATTGTGGGACGTATAGCCGATGCGGTGGTCCGTCAGGCGGTTTTGCGGGAAATTGTACGTCCGGATTTTTTCTTCACGGCCGCCGGAGCCAATGAGGTTGCGGCGTGCGGCGGAATATTTTTCCGCCTCTTCCCGCTTCTTGGCTTCAAAGAGCTTGGCGCGCAGAATCTTCATGCCTTTTTCACGGTTCTTCATCTGGCTGCGCTCTTCCTCGCAGCGGACATAGACGCCCGTAGGGATGTGCCAGATCTGCACGGCGGATTCCGTCTTGTTCACGTGCTGGCCGCCGGCGCCGCCGGAACGGCACACTTCAATGCGGAGGTCCTCCGGGCGGATTTCTATGTCCACTTCCTCCGCTTCCGGCATGACGGCCACGGTGGCAGTAGAGGTGTGGATGCGTCCCTGCGTTTCCGTGGCGGGAACGCGCTGTACACGGTGCACGCCGCCTTCATACTTCAGGAAACGGAATACTTCTTCCCCGGCAATGCGGCAGACGACTTCCTTGAAGCCGCCCACGTCTGACGGGCTGCTTTCCAGATGCTCAAAGCGCCAGCCGCGTTCTTCCGCAAAACGCTGGTACATCCGCAACAGGTCTCCGGCAAACAGGGATGCTTCATCCCCGCCCGTTCCGGCGCGGATTTCAATAATGGCGTCCCGGTCTTCCGTCGTGTCGCGGGGAAGCAGGCTGTACTGCACGTCGCTGCGCAGTTTTTCCAGCGCGGCTTCCAGTTCGGGAATCTCCATGGCGGCCAGTTCCGCCAGCTCCGGGTCATCCGTCTTCGCCAGCTCCTGATTGTCCGCCAATTGCTGTTCCGTGGCATTCAGGGAATCCCACGTTTCCATCAGTTCCTTCAGGCGGCGGTGCTCCCTCATGGTTTCCGAGGCCCGCTTCTGGTCATTGAAAAAATCCGGTTCGGCAATGACCGTTTCCAATTCTTCCAGGCGCTGGCGGCGTTTTTCAATGAGAGGTGTGTAATCCATGGCGTTTGCGTGTAAGGAATTCTAAAAAAGATAACAGGGCTTTCTGAAAGCCAAATCCGGGGATGTAAGACATGTTCCGGCATTTGAAAAGGAGGAGGGATACCGCTTCCTGCCGTCCTGTCCGCGCTTTCCTGATTCCGGAGGAACCGGACCAAAAGAAAACCGCAGCCATTACGTTTTTCCAATATGCCTTCCCTGGAGAAGGAGAGCGGAAGCATCGTAACTGCTGCGGCGGTAAAGCTGGCATCGCGTACGGGACTCGAACCCGTGTTGCCCGCGTGAAAGGCGGGAGTCCTAGACCGCTAGACGAACGCGACTTTTAGGTTTGCAGGGACTGCGCGGCGAAGTAAATACTACCGGAGGCCGAAAGGCAAGAATTATTTGAATCTGAGTTTAAAAAAATCGTTATCTGCCTTCCGGAATGTGGGAATCGTCATAATCGTCCAGCCTGTGCTGCCAGAGGTAATACCGCGTCTGCTGGACAAGCACGCCGGAAAGGGCCAGCAGGGAGATGAGGTTGGGAAGGGCCATCAGGCCGTTGGCGCAGTCCGCAAACACCCAGACCAAGTCTATTTTGGAAACGCAGCCGGCAAAGACCGCCGCCACCCAGATGACGCGGTAGGGTTTGATGAGCCTGACGCCTCCCAGGTATTCCAGCGCTTTTTCCCCGAAGTAGGACCAGCCCAGGATGGTGGAAACCACAAAGGTGACCAGGCTGAGCGTCAGGAGGGGGGAACCCATGTAGGGAATTTTGCTGAAGGCCAGGGTGGTGAGTTTGGGACCGTCGCTGCATGAAATGTCCGGATGGGCGAGGATACTGGTGGTCAGCACGATGCCCGTCAGGGCACAGATGACAACGGTATCCCAGAACGGCCCGCTGGAGGAGATGAGCGCCTGCCGCACGGGGTTGCGGTTCTGCGCGGCGGCGGAGGCGATGGCCGCAGAGCCGAGGCCGGCTTCATTGGAGAAAAGACCGCGGGCTACGCCTGTCCTCATGGCCGTCATGACGGCCGCTCCCACCACGCCCCCTGCGGCGGCTTCCCCCGTGAAGGCGCAGTCCAGAATGTACCGGATGGCCGGAAGGACGTAGTCCGCCTGAACGGCCAGAATGTACAGGCACCCCAGAATGTAGATGACGGCCATGAACGGCACGAAGAAGGCGCATACCTTGGCAATGCTCCGGATGCCCCCCAGCATGACCATGGCCGTGAGGACAGTCAGGACGATGGCCGTTCCCCATGAGGGAATGGAGAATGCGTGATGGAGCTGTTCCGCCGCGGCGTTCCCCTGCGTCAGGTTGCCGATGCCGAAGGCGGCAATGGCCGTGAAGACGGCGAAGGCCACGCCCAGCCATTTGCATTTCATGCCGCGTTCCAGTACGAACATGGGACCGCCGCTCATGTTGCCGTCCTTGTTTTCCACCCGGTACTTGATGGCAAGCAGACCTTCCGAATACCGCGTGGCCATGCCCAGTACGCCTGTGAGCCAGCACCAGAAGATGGCTCCGGGCCCCCCTGCGGCAATCGCCACGCCTACGCCGATGATGTTCCCCGCGCCGATGTTGGCGGCCAGGGCCACCATCAGGGAGCTGAACGGGGAAATGTCCCCCTTGTCCGTATGGTCCTTCACAAAGTACAGTTTAAGAGCCTTGAGCAGGTAGCGCTGAGGAAAGCGCAGGATGATGGTGAGGTACAGGTGAGTGCCAAGCAGCATGATGAGCAGTGGCCATCCCCACAGGAAACTGCTGAAGGCGGACAGCCAGGTTGTGAGCGCGTCCCCGGTCTGGAAAAAGGCGTTTTGCAGGGCTTCAAGCATACCGGAAAGACTCTAAGGAAAAATGCTGTGGTGGCAAGTCCTTAAAACACGGGAAGGGCACGGAAAAACAACTTCTGCGGTTCCGGCGCAGGAAAGCCTTTTACAAGGGCGCGTTGGCTTAATCTTCCATGGAGAACGGCCGGGGCTGGCCCGGAAGCCAACTTCCATGTGATCGATGTGGAGGAGTGCCTCAAGCCCCTCCGGCTCTCCTCATGCTGTTTAATGAAGAATGAAGGAAGGGATGATAGTTGCTTGTCTCCGGGGTCTGCGGTCTTTATCATAAGGCCTATGACGGGAGCGGCAGATGACGTTGCCCCATTGCCCGGCATGCGGGTGTCACGCTGCATTCCGGCCATCATCTTGAACCAAGGGGAAAAATGATTGTTTTTACGGAAGAAAAGAAGTTTACCAGGGAAAAAGTGCAGGAGCTGTTCCTGTCCGTTGGATGGATTTCCGGCCAGTATCCGGCCCGGCTGTACAAGGCCCTGATGAATTCGTCCACGGTATTTACCGCGTGGGATGGCGACCGGCTGGTCGGGCTGGTGCGGTTGCTGGACGACGGCGAGCTGGTAGCCTACATGCACTATGTCCTGGTGCATCCCGACTATCACGGCAGGGGAATTGCGGGAAAAATGATGGAAATGGTCAAGGAGAAGTACAAGGACTACCTGTACATTGAAATCATGCCGGAGGAGAGCAGGAACGCCGCCTTTTATGAAAAGCATGGCTTCCATGCCATGGAAGACGGCGTACCCATGCAGCGGTGCAATTTTTCAAACAGGACTTAACGCCCGCGGCTGGACAGTCAATTTCCGGCAAGCGCGGAAGGCGGGGCGTTATTTCGTGTGGCCGGGATACAGTAAACCCGCGGGTATCCTTTCGGATCTTGGCTCCGCGGGTTTACCTTCTCATCCCGGATTAGCTCCGGAAAAGGTTCAGATTCAATTCCTTGATAATGGATTGAAGAGCTGCCTGGCCCTTCACGGTGTTTCCGGCGGGGTCCAGGGGCGGGGAGAAGGCCGCCATGGCCATCTTGCCGGGGACCACGGCCACCAGGCCGCCGCCCACGCCGGACTTGGCCGGAACGCCTGCCTTGTACATCCAGTCCCCTGTGGAATCATAGAGGCCGGACATGCACATTTCCGCGAGGATGGGAGAAACGTTCTCATCCTTCACCACCCGCTTTTTGCTGACGGGGTTGACGCCCCCGTTGGCATAGCAGGCGCCCATCAGCGCCAGCTGGGAGGTGGTGATGTTCAGGGAGCACATGCGGGTGTACAGGTCCACGATCATGGGCGGCGTATTGTAAAAATAGCCGTAGCTGTCCAACAGCCACGCGATGCCGCGGTTGTGCTGGTTGGTGGCGCTTTCCGACTTGTAAATCTCCTGGTTCACGGTCAGGGCCGTATTGGCGAAGTTGTTGAAATTATGGATCATGTTCGCCCATATTTCATCGGAGTCCGAACCGTTGACCAGGCTGACTGTCGCCATGGCCCCTGCGTTGACCAGGGGGTTGAGGGGCTTGCCGCCGTGCAGCTCAATCGCCATCACGGAGTTGAAGGGCTCCCCGGTGGGGTCTGCCCCGATCTTCGTGCGCAGCTCCTTCATTCCGATCAGATCCATGACGTAGGCCAGGTTGAAGGCCTTGGAGATGGATTCAATGGCAAAGGGCGTGTCCGCGGAGCCTGCGGTCAGGATATCTCCGTTGACAGTGACTACGGCAATCGCCAGCAAGTCTGAGGGGACTTGCGCCAGAGCGGGGATGTAGGAGGCGTTTTTGCCTCCCTGGACCGTTTTGGCGTAGGCGTACGCGTTGTCCACAGCCGTCTGGATTTGTTCTTTGGTGGGTATGTCACTCATGATATTATTGAAGGCTGAAATGATAAATTAATGATTGCCGTTCGTCTTTTCCCAACCGAAGGGCTCAAAGGCGTCTTCCGGGGATACCGGGCGCTTCCAGGACGGCTTGGCCATGGCCTGGATGATGAAGGGAATGCCGGCGAAGATGAAGGTTCCCACGACCAGCAGCAGAAATATACATGGTGTTGCTGCCCACGGTGATCTGGTTCGGCGGGATGAAGCTGACCAGGAAGGCCGCCAGGCTGGCCAGGAAGCCGAGGCCGCCGACTACCCACATGCCGAAGGTCTTGCCGCCGGGAATCCGGAAGGTACGCGGAGTATTCGGTTCACGGTAGCGCAGATAGATGCCGGAGGCGAACATCAGCATGTACATGATCAGGTACAGGATGATGGTGAGCTGTGAAATGATCTGGTACGTGGACTGCACGGAAGGCATGATTACGAACATGACGGACAGCAGGGTGACGATGCCCCCCTGAATGAGCAGGATGCCCATCTGGACGTTGTTCTTGTTCCGCTTCTGCATCACGGGCGGCAGGTTGCCGGTCAGGCCCACCTGGAAAAGACCCTTGGAGGGGCCTCCCACCCATGCGGTTACCTGTGCCAGAACGCCCACAGCCAGGGCGAGCGCCAGAATCCAGTTCATCCAGCCGAGGCCGAAGAAGCTGAAATAGTCGTCATAGGAAATCAGCAGGCTCTGCACCAGGTTGATCTGGGAACCGGGAATGATGAAACCGATGGCGAGCGTGCCGAAGACGAAGATGACCACCGTAATGATGGCGGAAATCAGAATCGCCAGCGGATAATTGCGCCCGGGGTTGCTCACGTCCTTGACGTGCACGGCGGACATTTCCATCCCTGCGTAGAACAGGAAGATACTGGCTGCCAGCACCAGGTTGTTGAAATTGCTCATGTCCGGGATCATCTTGTCCCAGTTCATGTCCAGCAGCACGGGGTTGCCTCCGGCCCAGTAGCTGATGCCGAGGAGAATCAGGATGGCGCCCGGAATGATGGTGCCGATCATGGTGCCCCACTTGGTGACGCCTGCAGAGGTCTTCATGCCGCGCAGGTTGAGCAGGGTGGCTCCCCAGTACACGCACAGCACCACGATGAGCACATACCATTTATTGGCGGCAAGCGCTTCATCCCATCGCTGTCCGGGTCCCATAAAGGCCAGGGAGACGGCGGCGAAAGTCAGCACGGTCGGGAACCAGATGGTACTCTCAATCCATTGGAGCCAGATGGCCAGGAAACCCAGCTTTTTGCCGAAGGCTTCACCCACCCACCGGTAAACGCCGCCCTTCTGGGGCCATCCGGTGGTGAGTTCCGCCGCTACCAGGGAGACGGGCACCAGGAAAAAGGCCGCGGCAAAAATATAATAAAAGACGGAACTGAGTCCGTACGTGCTTTCCGCCGGCATGCCGCGCAAGCTGACAATGGCGGAGACGTTAATCATGGCGAGCGTAAACACCCCCATGCGAACGGCGGATTTTACCGCCGGAGCGTTATTGGTTGTTGCGGGTCCTGTTGGAGAGGTCCCTGATTGAGTCGTATTATTCATTGGTTTATTCCGGGTTGAGAATTGGGACGGCGTATAGAAGTGCCGACACCGGCCTTATCTGAACGACCAGAAAAAGAGCTCTTTCGTTGAAGAGATGGTGCAGATAGGGGTGCCGGAGTCTGTCTTAACGGCGGTTACCGCTTTCCGGATGGAAAGGGAAAGCCGCCCGCTTTCATACTGGCGCTTTTTTGAGCGGCAAAGCAGGAGCATACGGGCAGAACGCCCGGAATGGCTCTCCGGCTGCGGGGGATTATCTGCCAGGAATGAAAATGAACGCTGCTAATGCCACTTAAGGGGATTCCATTGTCTCAACCCAGTTTTCTGTTTCCCGGGGGACGGCTCCGTGTAGAAAAACGGGTAAGAACGGAAAATGGATGGGTATGGTCCAATTTTTCCTTTCTGGCGGAATTCCGGAGGGGGGCTTCGGCTTGTAATGATCATCGCCCCTTTGACGGGGTTCCACTCGTAGGAATAAACCTTGACGGGAGCTCCCTGCGGGACGGCTTCTCCGCGAACATTCCTGGAAACCTGGGAGACTCCGTATTGGGAGATGATGAGGTTGTTGGAGGAACGGCTGAAACTCAGCATGCCGTCCCTGGAACTGGTGATGCTGTTGATGTTCCCCTGGCTGTTTTTGGAAATCTGGACCTGGGAATCGTAGGATTGTTTCGAAATAACGGCCCCGGTTTTGGTGGTCATGGAATGGACGCTACCGGTGGAGAGATTCAACGTCTGGGAAGAACCGTCCGGCTGGACAACTTTAGCGAATGCGGCGTTGCCAGTGGTGCAAATATCATCGCAGGGATCAGAACAGGATTGGCAGGGATTGCTTTCCTTGGTCGGTGGAACGCTGCTGGAGCTGGAGGACTCGGAGGGACGCGCAGTTCCGCGTGGAGGCCCGTTCCGAATACGTGGACGTGCGCGAACAGATTACCGTGAAAGCTGCCCTGGGGACTACGCGCCCGGACAACAAGACCGTTTTCCTGATGTCCTGCAAAGAGGCATAGGTACAAATGTGCGATAGCATAACGTGTCCGGATGTTTGCCTGTAAAGTAAATATCATCAATTATTCAGCAAATACAAAAAATCCATTATTTTACAAAATATCCGACGTTGTGCTATCACACCTCATGAATGGCCGAGGGAGATAACCCACTGCACTTTTTTCTGTTTATTTCTACCGGAAAGGTTCATGGCAGCCGCCAGCCTTCCGGGCATTTTCCAGGGTGGCTGCACCATCATATCAACAAATTAAATTAAAATCATGAATACCCCTGTTACTTTACTTGAAGCGGAATTTCCCCTGGACAAATGGGAAGGCCAACTGAAAGGCGACCAGCCTCATTTGAATGTGGAAGCTCCCGCTCCCGAAAAGACGACCCTTTGGGACGGCTACATCAAAATTGAAACCGCAGGCTCTTATGAAATCAAAATCGGCGCGGACGATTATGGTTATTTTACGCTGGGAGGCCAGACAGCCAGCATTGCCGATCCGGGACAATACCGGGAATCCGATCCTGTCACCGTGGAACTGGAAGCGGGATGGCACCAGGCCTTCCTTTCCCACACCAACATCAACTACAAGCCGGAATCCGGCAACGTCTCGCGCTTCGACTCCTATTTGAACGGAGTCCAGGTGGAGCTCTACGACATCGTGCCCGCAGAAAACAAGCCAGTGGTGTGCAAGAAGGGATGTGACGGCAAGGAAGTTTGTGAGGACCCGGACGCCCCCAGCGGGGGAACCAGCCCCAGTTCCTCCCCATCTTCCGCCCGCATGTCCTCCCGGCTGGCCCGTTCTACGGTGTCCGGCTCCTCCGCAGGAACGAACGTGGCGGCGGATGCCTCCCAGGAAAGCATGTACTGGCAATGCAACTTCGGTCTGTTCCGGGGATTGCCCGGCGTACCCGGAGGCCAGATTGAAATCGTGGAGGAGGAATTTACAGAACGCCTCTGGTCCCCCTCCGCCCTGTTGTTCCGCCATGCGCTGCACAGCAAATTGCTCAAACCCACGGAAGGCTTGAGCAACAATTGCATGGTAGCTGTTCAGAAAGGTTCCCTGCTGGCCTATTACTTCATCACCCAGGGGGAAGAAGACAACGGCAGCGTGGGCAACATCGGCTACAACACGCGCCTGACCAACCGCGCCCGGATGCTGGGAGAAGATTTTACACCGGTCGTTTCCAATCCGGTTTACATTGAAGTGGCGGAAGCCAATGGCAGCAAGGTGGTCTATTCCGTGGAAACGGGAGATCCCGTGCGTTTTACGGCATCCAGCGGCCAGCAGCTCACGAAAGCGGATTTTCATGCTTTCATGGATGTGGTGTATGCGGAAGATGGTTCCCTGCGGCAGGTGAGCAATATTTCAGACGGCCTTGCCAGCGTGCAGGACGTGACGGAAGAGGGCTATACGCTGGCCCTGTACCTTCCTTCCCAGGTAGGAGCCAAGGATGAGACGACAGGGCTTTATGCCGTGACGGGAGAGCCGTTCAAGCGCTTTGTTTTTGCCCGCAATGAGGAAGGGGACAAGGCGAGCGTGACGGAAAGAACGCCCGGAAGGAATGATTTTGTCACAACCTGGTGGAAGAATGGAGAGGTATGGTGCCTGGGCAAGGGCACGGGAGACTCCGCCATTCATACGGTCAGGACACGCACAGAGGCCTCCGAAAAGGAATGGAACCTGCTGACGGAAGTGCGGATGGGGGAAGAAGGAATGGCGGTTTCCAGCCTGATGGAGAACTACAAATCCACCCCGCAAGGCAATCTGCTGATGAGCAGAACGGAAGGTTACGGTTCCGACATGGCCCGCACGACTTCTTATGAATATTCCGCCAACGGGGTCCTGACGAAAGAAACGCGTCCGGACGGTTCCGAAGTCAAGTACGAACAGGATCGTCTGGGTCGTCAGACTCTCGTTTCCACACCGTATAAAGGCTTTGCGGAAAAGAGAGTGAAGACGACCTACTGCGAAGCGAAGTTCAACGACCACGATCCCGCAGAAGTGACCACCATACTTCGGCAAAAGAACAAGGCGGACGTGCAGTTGAACCAGACGCTTTATACCTATACGGAAGAAAACGACGTCAGGCGCGTGGAAGAAAGGACGACCGCGCTTGGGGCTGAAGGAACGCGGCTGGAAGTGACGGAAACATGGCTGGCCTCCGCGCCCAATCCGTATGCCAGGGGACGCCTCAAGATGCGCCAGGGTATTGACGGCGTACAGAGGGTTTATTCTTACGAACTTACAATCTGGCATGGAGCGGCCTATACCGTGACGGAGGAAACGCAAATCGACGGAGCGCCCGTACCGGGGCAGAGCCGCCGAATGGTGTCCTTCATCTCGGCGGAAGGCAACACGGTCAGGACGGAGGAATACATCCTGCTGACGGATGGAACCTGGTCGTTGCTGGACAGCGCCGGCTACGAGTTTGACCTTCAGAACCGCTGGATCAGGAAGACGCGCGGCAACGGACGAATAACGGAACGGGAACTGATGTGCGACGGGCGTCCCCTATGGGAAAAAGACGAAGACGGCATCCTGACCAGCTATGGCTATGACAGCGCAAGGCGGTTGGTGGAAATGATCCGCTCCGCGACGGAGACTACCCCTGAAACCATCATCTCCTATAAGAGGGATGCCCTGGGGCGTGTAGTTGAGGAGAGAAAGGACATTGGAGCCATGAGCACTGTGCGCCGGACGGCTTATGACGTGCTGGGGCGCGTCAGCTCCGAGACGGATGAACTGGAAAGGGTTACGGCCTACGCCTATAGCGACGACGGGTTAACGACGACGGCGACGCTTCCCCATGGAGCAACCCTGATTCGGACGACTGCCCCTGACGGTACTCTTCTCTACCAGGGAGGGACGGGACAGAAGGAACTGTCCCACAGGATTGACATCATTGAGGATGGCATCCGGAAAGTAACATTGGAACCTCAGCCAGAAGGAGACCCGGTAGCAACGTTCCGGGAAATCACCAACGGTTATGGGGAAATCATCCGCACGGCTACAGCCAACGCCTTGGGCAGTTTCTATTACAGCCGGTTCACGTATGATGAACGGGGGTATCTTGTCAAGACGGAGGTGGATGCGGGAACGCCTGCTACCGCCATGGCTCCAACCTTGAAGGAATACGACGCCTTCGGCAATGTAACGAAGGAAACATGGAAGCTGGACGATCATCCCGATGCCACCAATTCCCGCATCACGATTTATTCCTATGCGGCTGAACAGGGGGATGATGGCATCTACCAAATCACGACCACGACTATGAACAACAGCCAGGGAACAACCTATTCCCTTACGGAAAAGGTTTTGATTTCCTCCCTGTCCGCAACTTTGGAAGACAAAACGGTTTCTATTGACCCGAGAGGGCAGGAAACTGCTTTCTGGACGGAGTATGCCGGAGATGCCAAGCGAATCAGCAAGAACAAAATCCCGGGTTGTGAAACTGCGGCAAGCTCCCTGATCGTGGATGGCATGGCTGTGTCCCGTACTGATTATGCTGGAGTAACGACAAGTATTGCCCGCAGCTACACGGAAACAGGCATTGTTCTCGCCTCTACGGATGCTCGTGGTAATGTGACAACGACTGTCCAGGACATCGCCGGGAGGACAGTCAGCGTAACGGATGCTGCGGGGAATGCCACTACTTACGCTTATGGGGAACCGATCGACTCTCCTACGGTCATTACGGACGCTTTGGGGCATACTTCCTACTACGCCTATGATATGAGAGAAAGGAAGATCGTGGAATGGGGAACGGGCATCCATCCTGCCGTCTTTGCCTACGACAACGCCGACCATCTGATCAGCATGCAAACGTTCCGGGTGAGCGGGGAAACCATTACAACCGACCCGCGGGAACGGACTGATGGCGACACGACTACCTGGACTTACGAGAAGGCCAGCGGTCTTTTGCTTTGCGCAAGACCTATGCGGATGAGACTCATGAGAATATATCTTATAACGTTTTCAATATGATTACTTCAAAGATAGATGCAAGAAATGTGACTGTTTCTTTTATTTATGATCTCAAAAAAGGAGTAAATACTTCTATTATTGCCGATGATGGAACTCCAAGCATTACCTATGCTTATAACCACTTGGCGCAGATGACCCGTGTGACGGACGATGCCGGTACCAGGGACTTTACCTACAACCAGTACAATGAACTGGTGACGGAAACGACGACGGGACTGGCTCAAAGCGCTTTGACTCACCAACGCGACAGCCAGGGCAGGGATGCGGGCTACAGCCTGCAATACAGCAATTCCACCGTCCAGCAGACGGCGCTGGGTTACGATACTGCCGGAAGGCTCTCAACCGTGGAACTCAACGGAATGGCAACTCCTTTTGCCTATGGCTACAATGCCAATAACGGCCTGCTGGAGACGCTGAATTATCCCAATACGCTGAAGAGATGGTACACACGGGAAGAAAAGCGGGACCTGGTTATTAAAGTGGATTATCTGCGTCCGGGAGGTCAGAATTATCCAGCCAAGGTTGATTACACCTATGACTCCCTGGGGCGTCCCGTGACGAAAAAGGATTATTTCAACACACCCGGTCCCGATTTGACACATGCCTACACGTATAATGACCGTGGCGAGCTGACTGCCGATGCCATGAGCCGGGGAGGAACCTACAGCTACGCCTATGACAATATCGGCAACCGGGAAATGTCCCGGGAAGGCACGGCTGTTCCCACTGCCTATGAAACCAATGAACTCAACCAGTATATTTCCATTGGAGAAGGAGAGCAGGCTGTGTTCGTTCCGGAACATGACGCTGCCGGGAACCAGACGAAAATCAGGACCGCCACGGGAGAATGGACCGTTGCCTACAATGCCTTGAACCAGGCGGCGAGTTTCACGCAAGGCGGCAAGCGCGTGGAATGCCGTTACGACTACATGGGAAGGCGAGTGGAGAAATCCGTTTATGAGGGAGAAGATCTTGTTTCCCGCAAGTGCTTCCTGTACCGCAATTACCTGCAAATTGCGGAACTGGATGCCACCGACACAACGGAGGAGGCAACACCCATTCTCCGCAAAACCTACCTGTGGGACCCGATGGAACCGGAAGCCACGCGCATTCTTGCCATGAGCCTGTTTGATGAAACGGGAACGTACCAGGAAGACTTGTATTACACGCATGACTTCATGAAAAACACGATAGCCCTGTTTGGCATCCAGGCAGGAAGAAGAGCCTTGTATGAATACGGGCCTTATGGTAGTGTGGCCAAGATGGAAGGTAATGCAGCCGAGCTGAATCCGTTCCGCTTTTCAAGCGAGTATTCCGATGACGAATTGGGATTGGTCTATTATAATTACAGATATTATCATGCCCTCTCCGGGCGGTGGCTGACGAAAGACCCCATGGAAGAATATAGTACGTTGAATATGTACAGATTTCTCAATAACAATTTGGGAATTGATCAACTTGGATTAATCAGCGTATCTCAACAACAGCCGTTCCCCAGTGGGCTTCCTCGCGTGGAAGGACCTCCTGAATTGAGTTATAAAAGCATTTCAAAGAAGGCAGGCAAGTGTGGGCACTTCCGTTGGGATATTCAATGGATTCTTAAGGGAAAATCGAGCCCGGATGGAGTAATATATCAGGAAGTCGAAGCCGAGGTAGAGATGAAGTTTTGCGGGGCAGATCTTGAGCCACAAAAAGGAAAGGAAAAACAAAAGGAAAGCTGGAACATTGGTGGGGGGATGAAAGATACATGGTCATATCCTAAAATGTTTTCTTACGAGGAACATCCTACGGAAGGGGAAGTTACTTTTAAGGGAACGGCTTACTATACATCGGAAAAACCTGGTATGGCAAAACCTCCTACATGGAAGTATCTAGGAGACGAGGTGGAACCTCTGTGTAAAGGAGGAGTTTGCCTTGCCGATACATCCCACAATGGACTTGGAAAAAATCCGACAGCGGATTCTAACAAAGTGACAAGAACCTTGAAAATATCATGGTGCTGTTGTGAATCCAATAAAGATACCAAATTTGAATCATGAGAATGTTACCCTCTGCATGCTGTATTGGAGCTCTATATGCTTTGATTTCCTGTACCCACAAAAATATCACTCAAGACGATATTGGTCATATTGAAATCATTCATAATCAAATTTATACAGAATTAAAGGATGTTTCTTTGCCTGGTTATAAATATTATTCCTGGCCGGATTATCCCTCCGACAGTATTCGGGAGATCAGGGAGAGGGCGAAACGCCTGAAACGAGGAATGGATGAACAACAGGTGGTTGCCCTGATGCGTCCTTTAGTTGTAAATCCGCCTTTGATTCCAGGAAAGTACAGGGATCCGGAGGTTGTAAGAAAGGAGTTTCATTTTAATGCCTCTTACAAAGATTTGGTGAAAATTAATGAGTCATTCTATGATCCAAAACGTTCTGATAGATTCTCCATCTTAATGAAAATTCCTTTTTCTAAGAAAACAGGGAAACTCCGGAAAGATGGACAGGAACTTGATTTGGAAGTAATGGTTTTTCCCAATTGGGATGTCTATTATTTGCCCATTTCTGAAAAACGTCCCATATATCAATAACCAATATATATAATAAAAGAAATGAAGAGCCCCGAAATATTTCGGGGCTCTTTTTTGCTCAATGGCATTTTACCTGTTTTCTTATCATGCGACTTTTGATGCCGAAAAATGGCTTGAAATGAAAAACGTGAAGTAGCCTTATGATAGTGTAATCAAGATGGAAGGTAATGCAGTCGAGCTGAGTCCGTTCCGTTTCTCAAGCGAGTATTCTGATGACGATGTAGGATTGGTCTGTTATAATTACCATTATTTCAATCCTATGGATGGCAGATGGATCAGTAGATATCCTATTCAAGAGTCTGATAGCTGAAATTTGTATGAATTTACTAGGAATAATAGTATTTACATTTCTGATTTTTTAGGACTGCTGTTTTTGTTCTTTCTACCTTCGATCCGAATGATCCTCAACTAAATGGGTCCCAAGTCAAAATAACTGATAAAGATATAAAAGCTATAGATGATTTTTTAGCGGATTTTGATGCAGTAGATGAAGATAGGCGGTAAAACTTAAGTAAAACACTGGTAAAGAGTGGTTGGTCAGTAGATCAGTAAAAAACTCCCAGTTCCTGCCTTGATGAGGTTCTCCCTTTAGGCAGTAATTTTTGTGATCTGATATTATCAGGAGACCAAGTTTTATGGATGATTTTCCAAAAGCGCATAAAGCCCTCATGAAGAATCCATATTTTATTGTAAAAGGCTCCCGGATGTTCCGGGAGCCTTTTTGTTTTTCCATTTTTCTGATGGATTTTTCGGGAAAGAAGCAGTAGGTTGGGAATTGTTTCCCTGCCTCTCCATGAATATGCCTCTTCATTGCCTGCTGCTCCAGACTCCGGGAGAACTCCTGGAAGGTGAAGAAGACGTCCTCCGGCTGGGGTATGCCGTGGAAGCCTTTCCGTCCACACAGGACGCCTCCTGCCTGGATGATGCGGAACCGGAAGAACTTCCGCTGCATGCCTATGCCCCCGGCTGGCGCCATGGCGACCTGCCTGTGGTTCGTTCCCGCCGTGCTTCTCTGGTCCGGATGCTTGCCGATCCCCGCTGGCAGAAGGAGGATCATACCCAACAATGAACCGGCACAAGTCCGCAGGAACATTCGCCAGACGCAGAACAGTAACTGCCGTTGCGCGCAGACTGTGGAAACTCAGAGGGGCAAGTCTCCGCCTGTTTCCTTTCGCTGCTGGAGGATTCTTTTCAATGTATCCGAATTTCTTCAGCAGAGCGTTGAATTCGATGGAAAGTTTGCTCGACGTATGATCCGCCTGCGCGTGACGCATTGCCGCTACCGGAAATACGTAATCGCTCGCACAGCTGCAAGCCGTATGTCCAGAACTTCCTTCAAAGGCAAGATGATGGGCTTGTTCATGTGTTTCTTGGTTTTTTGGGCCGTCATCGAAATGCTTCCACCTTCCATGTCAATTTGCTTCCATTGGAGGGTAGCGATGTCGTCCAAACGCTGGCCTCCTGTATAAAGGCAGACGCGTATCATGTCGGGCCATTCCCCCGGCAGGATTTCGGTCAATCGTTGAGCTTCCTCGACTGTAAAAGCGCGCCTTTCGGTAGCATCGGCACGGTTGATCTTGCTGGGACGCACCCCCTTGAAAGGATTGTACGGAAAGAGCCGTTCGTTGACTGCCTGTTGAAAGGCCGCATTCAAACCGTATAGGTAAATGCTTACCGTCTTGGAACTCAGCAATTCCAAATATTTTTCCATGAACCTTTGCGCCTGGGCCTCCGTCACCGTGTCCAGGGGCATTTCCTGTTTGGGTCCCAGAAAGTCGAGAAAACACCGGATAGCCTTCCCGTAACGAAGTGGTGTTAGCGGTTTTGAATCTGCTATGCACCGGAAAGTCGATGTATAGCACAGTGCATAACAAAACCATGTAATAGGACTGAATATCACACAATCTGCTACCAAGGGAGGCCTTGTAAAATGAGGGGTTTGCAATAACCCCGAAGGCAAAAAATGGAGCGGATGATGGGATTCGAACCCACGACATCAACCTTGGCAAGGTTGCGCTCTACCCCTGAGCTACATCCGCTTTGGATGACCGGAGCCTTGCGGCATCCGTGTGGCAGAAAATATATAGGGTTATCCGGATTTGGCAAGATTTTTTTAGAGAAAAATTCATGTTCACCGGAATAGGGCCATGCTGCCGTACCTTTTAAAGAGGACTAATGGTTCTGTGGAAGGAGCGGGGAGGACGGGAAGGTGCCAGGCTGCTTTTTCCGGTTGTTCCCGTTTGACTTCGGGGAAGGCGGCGTTTTGTTGCTCTTTCAGTTCCGCGGCCGTTTTGGCTCCATGTTCCAGCAACAGTTTTTCCTTGGCGGCGTCATGGCGGTTCCTGGCGTGGTCCAGCATGGAAATCGTTCCCCTATGTACGGCATTGACGTTGGCTCCCTGTTCCAGATAAAATTAACCTGCTCCGTATTGCCGCGGCAGATGGTATTCTTGAGCGCCGTATCTTCGTTAACCGATCGTTTGCAGTGTGGTTCCGTAGGTTTCAGCAGTTGCTGGGCCTGGGGCATGCGGATGACGGTAAAGGCGTACGGGGTGAATTCATCCGGCTCCGGGGCCAGGCGGTTTTCCGCCACGGCGCGGACGAGCCGCTTGACGTTTTCCGCCAGCAGGCCTTCCGAGTCCAGGCCGGTCTGCGCTTTCAACCGGGCGAAGGCCAGCAGGTTGTCCCTTCTGTCCCGCCATCAGGAGACGCAATCCTCCAGAGGATGACTGTGGTCGGCATCTCGGGGTGGTCTTAACCGGAAGAGCATGTATTTATCCCTTATAACGGCGGAATGGCGTCGGTGTCCGAAATGAAGCGGTTTTTGCGGAAAGAATGTGTAAAATCTTGAAGAACTCCCTGTTTCCATAAAAAACGGGGCTGTTCCGGAAGGCGCGTTTTCCGTGCCCTGGAACAGTCCCGTGAAGAAAAGGGAGTCAATGGAGGAGATTAGTAGCTTCTGGCCCAGAGGACGCGGCGTTCCGTCATGCGGCCGGTGAGGATGCAGGGAGCGGGTTCCCCGCGGCCCAGTTCGCCGAGCGGGATGCAGCGTATGGAGATGCGCAGGCGCTTGGCGAGTTCCTCTTCCTCTTCCGGGGAGCCGTCCCACGGCACCTGGAGCCAGTCGGCGTCTCCTTCTCCGGAGAAGTTTTCTTCCAGCTCCCGCAGGGTGGAGGCGGGGCGGATGTGGGCGTCCCGGAAGGCGATGGCCCGTTGAAGCAGGGTATCCTGGATGTTTTGGAGAATGTCCGTGACGGTATCAACCAGTTCCGTTTCCGGGACGAAGGATTTTTCATTGACGGGCAGGTCGCGCCGCTGGAGGCAGACGGAGCCTTTTTCCAGGTCCCGGGGGCCGATTTCCAGGCGCACGGGCACTCCCTTTTTCACCCATTCCCATTTCTTGGCGCCGCCGCCCAGGTCGCGCCTGTCCACCAGTACGCGGAGCGGCTGGCCGTGGAAATTCTTGGCGCGGAGGGTGCGTGCCAGTTCCTCGCAGTGGTCCAGGATGGCCTGGCGGCTTTCTTCCCTGGGCGTGACGGGGATGATGACGACCTGCTGGGGGGCGACGCGGGGCGGGCATACCAGGCCGTCGTCGTCGGAGTGCATCATGATGAGCGCCCCGATCATGCGGGTGGAAACGCCCCAGGAGCTCGTCCAGGCGAACTGCTGGGTGTTGTCCCTCCCGGCAAAGCAGATGTTCTGGGATTTGGAGAAGTTCTGCCCCAGGAAGTGGGAGGTCCCGGCCTGGATGGCCTTGCGGTCCTGCACCATGGCTTCCACCGTGTAGGTCTGTTCCGCGCCGGGGAAGCGTTCCGCCTCCGTTTTTTCTCCGGGAATGGTGGGAATGGCCAGAACGTCCCTCTGGAAGTCCTCGTAAACCTTGTGCATGGTGAGGGTCTCCTCAATGGCTTCCTCCCGGGTTTCATGGGCCGTGTGGCCTTCCTGCCACAGGAATTCGGCCGTGCGCAGGAAGATGCGGGGCCTCATTTCCCAGCGCATCACGTTGCACCACTGGTTCACCTTGAGGGGCAGGTCGCGGTAGCTGGAGGTCCAGCGGGCGAAGGCCGCGCCGATGACGGTTTCCGAGGTGGGGCGGATGACGAAGGGTTCCGTGAGCTCCCCGGTAGGAATCATGCGGGTCTTTCCGGTAGCTTCATCCTTCTGCGCTTCCAGCCTGTGGTGGGTGACCACGGCGCATTCCGTGGCGAAGCCTTCGGCGTGCTCCGCTTCCTTCTCCAGATAGGAAATCGGAATCAGGAGAGGGAAGTAGGCGTTCGTGTGGCCGGTGTCCTTGAAGCGCTGGTCCAGGTCCTTCTGGATGAGTTCCCAGATGGCGTAGCCCCACGGCTTGATGACCATGCAGCCGCGCACCTCGGAATTCTCCGCCATGTCGGCGGCCTTGATGACTTGCTGGTACCACTCGGGAAAGTCCTGGGCGCGGGTGGGGGTGATTGCAGTTTGTTGAGACATATTGGATGGTATGTTGAATGGAACGGGCGCGGCCCGCAAAGGAAGCTCGGAATATTAAAAGGGGGCGTTTCTGTATTCCCGGTAATTGCTGTAGGCGAAGAGGGCCATGAATATGGGAATGAAGTAGCCGTGGAAGAGCTGGAAGCTGAGCAGCCCGATAATGATGGACGTGATGAACCCGGTCATGAACACTTTCCTGGGGGAGCGGATGAACTGGGCGATCAGCTGGCCGCCGTCCAGGGGGTAGATGGGCAGCAGGTTCAGGATCGTCCACCATTCCCCGATCATGATGAGGCAGGAGAGGATGTAAAGCTGGGGGGGAGATGGCCGCCGCCGTGAAGGGGCTGATGGCCAGGTCCCAGAAGGTCAGGTTGTGCGCGGTCATGACCGGAGCGACGATGTTCCAGGTAATCCACAGGCTGATGATGCCCAGCAGCAGGGTCATCATGGGGCCCGCCAGAATCATGAGGGCCCTTCCTCCGCGGGTCAGCTGCATGCCGTGGCTGCTCGTCAGTCCGCCGAAGAGTTCCAGGACGATCGTCTGCTGGCCGCCGCCCAGCCTGCGGCCCACCAGCGCGTGCCCCATTTCATGGGACAGGATGGCGACGAAGCCGGCAATGACGAACAGGGCCGGATAAATGAGGCCTTCCACACTGTTGATGCTGAGAGCGCCGCCGAAGATGGCCAGCACCACCCAGAAGCTGGGGCGGATGTAAACAGGTATCCCGAACAGGGTGAAATGAATCATGCGCGAGAGGGTAAGGGCAGATTCCCCTTTTGCCAAGCCCGGAGAATGTGCATGCACCGTTTTGGCGTTGGTGCGGTGCAGGGGATTGTGTTAAAAGGCCTTCATGAGGCTGTTTCCCATCATCCTGTGCTGTGCCGTTCAGGCCGTACGGGGGTATGACGGACCCCCTCCCCTGACGGAGGTGGACGGCCGTTCCCCCATCCGCATGGGGGGGGAATTGCTGGGCGGCTACCGTTCGGACTACATCCACCGCGGGGAGAAGCTGGGCCCCAATTCCGTGGAAGGCCAGATTTCCGGCGGGGCCTCCCTGTCGGACTCATGGGCGGTCAGCGGGGAACTCTTCGCCATCCGCAACTGGCAGGGGCGCAATTTCAGCCAGACCACCCTGCACGGGGAGCTTCAATATTATCTGGCGGACGAGTGCACGGCCGGACTGTTTGTCAACGGGCAGTGGTATGATTCCTGCCCCCTGAAAACCGGGGTGGAGCCCGGCCTGTCCCTCAAGTGGAACCCCATGCCGTCCTGGTCGTTCAGCGGCTCCTTCCTGTATGATTCCGGGCAGGAGGGGGTGTACTCCCAGTGGGGCGTTACCTGGCAGCCCCTGCTGTGTGAATCCGTCGCCATGGTGAATACGGTTTCCCTGGGTTTTTCCCATGATTACCTGGGGAGAAACGGCTTGAAGGAACTGATGGTGCGCACGGGCGCGCGGTGGGCCGTTTCCGGCAGTCTGCGGTTGGAGCCTTTCCTGGGATGGTATTGCGGCTACGGGCGTGACGATTTCAAAAAAGTGGTGCTGGGCCTTTGGTGCTCTTACGTTTTTTAACGGGCGGATTTCTCCGGTTTTCCGGCATTTTCCAGTTGCCAAACGGGGAGGCTTGGTCATAATGGCCTGCGTATTATGAAGCCTACACTTCTTGTTTTAGCAGCTGGTATGGGTAGCCGTTACGGCGGTCTCAAGCAACTTGACCCGATGGGTCCCAACGGTGAAGTCGTTCTCGACTATTCTGTTTATGATGCCATCCGGGCCGGTTTCGGAAAAGTGGTATTCATTATCCGCCGTGACTTTGAAGATATTTTCAAGGAAAAGGTCGGCAGCCGCTTTGCCGGCAAGATTGAGGTGGATTACGCCTTCCAGTCCCTGGACGACCTGCCCCAGGGCTTTTCCGTGCCGGAAGGCCGTGAAAAGCCCTGGGGCACCGCCCATGCCCTGCGCGCCGCCCGCCAGGTGGTGAAGGAACCCTTTGCCGTGGTGAACGCGGATGACTTTTACGGCGCGGACGCCTTTGTGCAGGCCGCCAAGTTCCTGACCTCCACCACGGATGAACCCGGAAAGGCCCATTACGGCATGATCGGCTATCCGTTGAAGAACACCCTCTCCGACAACGGGGACGTGAACCGCGGCATCTGCTCCATCAAGGAAGGCCTGCTGGACGGGGTGGAGGAATTCGTGAAAATCCAGGCTGATGAAGACGGCGTGGTGCGCGGCAACAACCTGAAGGGCGAACGCCTGCCCGTGGACCCCGGCGAACTGGTTTCCATGAATTTCTGGCTCTTCTCCCCCTCCTTCATCGATCTGACGGAAGACCGTTTCATTGACTTCCTGAAGGAACACGGCCAGGAGCCCAAGAGCGAATGCTTTATTCCCACCGTGGTGGACGCCCTGATTCATGAAGACCGCGCGGACTGCGCCGTTCTTCCCACCTCCTCCACCTGGTTCGGCATGACCTATCCCGGGGACAAGCCCATGGTCGTGGAAGGCATCAACAAACTCATCAAGCAGGGCGTATACCCTGAAAAGCTCAACTAAGCCTCTTTTCCCATGCACGATCTCAAGGCTGTATCATCCCTGTTCGATCTCCGGGGCGACTTCGTCCACGGTTACTCCTACGGCAGCGGCCACATCAACGACACCTACTGCATCTGGGTGGACCAGGCGGGCCAGCGCATCCGCTACATCCTCCAGCGCGTGAACCATAACGTGTTCAAGCAGCCCATCCCCCTGATGGAAAACGTGAAGCGCGTGACGGACCACGCCCTGAAGCGCCTGAAGGAGGAGGACTGCCCGGAAGCCTACCGCCGCACCCTCACGCTGGTTCCCTCCGTGGACGGCAAGCCGTACGCCCTGGATGCGGACGGCAACTGCTGGCGCGTGTACCCGTTCATTGAACGCGCACGCACCTATGACCAGATTGAAACCACCAGGCAGTGCCAGGAAGCGGCGCGCGCCTTCGGCGAGTTCCAAAAGCTCACGGCGGACCTGCCCGGAGAACCCCTGTTTGAAACCATCCCCGATTTCCACAATACCACTTCCCGCCTGGAGGCCCTGAAAAAGGCCATCCAGTCCGACCCCCTGGGCCGCGTGAAGGAAGTGCAGAAGGAAATAGACTGGTACCTGGCCCGTGAAGCGGACTGCCATCTGGTGGTGGACTACCTGAAATCCGGCGAACTGCCCCTGCGTTGCACGCACAACGACACCAAGCTGAACAACGTGATGCTGGACGACGTGACCGGGGAAGGCATCTGCGTGATCGACCTGGACACCACGATGCCCGGTTCCGCCATTTACGACTTCGGGGACATGATCCGCACGGCTACGTCCCCCGCCGCGGAAGATGAAAAGGACACCTCCAAGGTCACGATGCGCATGTTCATGTTTGAGGCGCTGGTGCAGGGTTACCTGAGCTCCGCCAAGAGCTTCCTGACGCCTCTGGAAAAGAGCCTGCTGCCGTTCTCCGGCAAGCTGCTCACGATGGAATGCGGCATCCGCTTCCTGACGGACTACCTGTCCGGAGACGTGTACTTCAAGATCCACCGCCCGGAACACAACCTGGACCGCTGCCGCACGCAGATGGCCCTGGTGGAATCCATCGAGGCGCAGATGGATGAAATGAAGGCCGTTGTGGACCGCTACTAACCAATACCTACCAACATCGGAAAAACACATGAAGATTCTCGTAACCGGCGGCGCCGGATTCATCGGTTCCCACATTGTGGAACACTATCAGGACAAGGCGGAGGAAATCCGCGTGCTGGACAACCTGCGCACGGGCTACCTCAAGAACCTGGACGGGCTCAGGCACACCTTCATTGAAGGCTCCATCTGCGACCGCGAACTGGTGCGCCAGGCGGTGCAGGGCGTGGACTACATCTTCCACATGGCCGCGCTCGTCTCCGTGCCGGAATCCATGAGCAAGATCAGCGAATGCATTGACATCAACGTCAACGGCCTTCTGAACGTGCTGGAGGAAGCCTCCGCCGCCGGGGTCAAGAAAATCGTTCTGGCGTCTTCCGCCGCCATCTATGGCGACAACCCCACCGTGCCCAAGCTGGAAACCATGTACCCGGAACCCAAGAGCCCCTATGCCATCACCAAGCTGGACGGGGAATACTACCTCAACATGTTCCGGGCGGAAGGCAAGGTCAACACGGCCGCCGTGCGCTTCTTCAACGTCTTCGGCCCCCGGCAGGACCCCAAGGGGGCCTATGCCGCCGCGGTGCCCATTTTCATTGAAAAAGCCGTCAAGGGAGAAGACATCACCGTGTACGGCGACGGCACCCAGACGCGTGACTTCATTTACGTGAAGGACATCGTGGGAGCCCTCACCTTCGTGGCGGAGCATCCGGAAGTCACCGGCGTGTTCAATGCCGGGTACGGCGGCCAGATCACCATTGAAGAACTGGCGCAGAACATCATCAAGGCCGCGGGTTCCTCCTCCAAGGTGCTCCATGCCCCGGAACGCGCCGGCGACGTGAAGCATTCCCGTGCCTGTGCGGACAAGCTCCGGAGCGCCGGATGGCAGCCCAAACACACCCTGCCGGAAGGCCTGGCGACTACGCTGGAATATTTCAAGGGCATCCTGGGCAAGTAACTTTCCGGAACCTCCGGGTTCATCATCATTCAGGGACTGTTTCCGCTCCTGCGGCGGAGACAGTCTTTTTTCATGCCGGAATGGCTCATGTATGACAAATTCCGCCGATGCTATCATCTGAATCATTCAAAAAGACATTTTGCCATAACGGGAATGGCAGAAGCGCAGCATTCCGATAGGAATGAAAATTCATTCATCATCAAGCAGGTTTCCCGGAATGAGGCAATACTTTGCAGCTACAATAAGATGATTGGCGGAAGTTGATATTTCGTATTTGTTAGAGAAAAAGATTTCTTACAGGAAGGGCGGGCGCCGGGATTGAATATCATTGACAGGAGGAAGGGTTAATAATAGAGACCAAAAACGATATGCATCCCTTCAGAAGTACTTCTGCCAATCATCTAGCTGCGTTTAATGATCCCTATCTTGAACTGGTCATGGCCCGCCGGAAGGAGGAAGCCCGCTGGGGATGGATACCTTTTGCCGCATTCGTCTCCTTTTTATTCGTGTACCGTATCTTCGGCTTGTTCATGCCGAGCAATGATGCGGACGGCTCGGAACCCTGGCTTTTCGTGCTGGCGCTGGCAGGCTGGGGGCTTCTGGCGCTCATCCACATGATTGTGCTTCCCATCTGGATGCTGATCGCCTCCCTCCGTTACTGGGAGGTGAACCGCAGGATGCTGGCGGTGACGGGGCTTCTGTTCAGCGTGCTTGCTCCTATCTGCATGGTTCTGATGCTGTCCTGCTGGTCCGTGTCCGGTTGAAGCGGGGCTTGACCGTTCCACTGGACGCCGCGGGGAAGGGGCATTCTGCGGCGTGAGTCCGGTTGCCGCGGGCTCCCCTGGCTGATGGCCGTTTGGCGGGGCGGATAATTTCTTCTCCCCTCTTTTTCCTCCTCTTTCTGCGGGGAGGGGACGGCGTTCCCTCCGTGAAACTTGCCGGATTCCGGGGATTGGCCTTTTCTCCGGCCTTCCCAGCGGGTAAAATGCCTTCAATGGATCTGTTCAGTTTACAGGAAGCGGACGCGAGAGAAGGCTTCGAGCCTGGAGCGGATATGTCCGCCATGCCCCTGGCTGCGCGCATGCGTCCGCGCACTCTGGATGAAGTGGCGGGGCAGAAGCACCTGCTGGCGCCGGGAAAGCTGCTCAGGCGCGCGATTGAAACGGACAGGTTCACCTCCCTGATTTTTTACGGTCCTCCCGGCTGCGGGAAGACCACCCTGGCCGCCGTCATCGCCCGGACGACGAACGCCCATTTCATGATGCTCAACGGTGTGGAATCCAACGTGGCGGACATCCGGGAGAAAATCGCCCAGGCGCAGATGAGGATGAGCATGCACGGGCGGAAAACCGTCCTCTTCGTGGATGAGCTGCACCGGTTCAACAAGGCGCAGCAGGACGTCCTGCTCCCCCATCTGGAAAAGGGAACGGTCAGGTTCATCGGCGCGACGACGGAGAACCCCTACTTTGCGATCAACTCCCCCCTGCTGTCCCGCTCCCAGGTTTTCCCGCTGGAACCCGTGCCGGAGGAAGAGCTGGCCGCCCTGCTGAAACGCGCCCTGGCGGACGCGGAGCGCGGGCTGGGAGCCTCCCGCGTGGACATGGAGGAGAAAGCCCTGAACCATCTGGCCGCCAAGGCTGACGGAGACGCCCGGAAGGCCATCACGGCGCTGGAAGTGGCCGTTCTGTCCACTCCTGCCGGGGAAGACGGCGTTATTCATGTGAACCTCTCCGTGGCGGAGGAATCCATCCAGCGCAAGGCCATCAAGTACGATCGCCTGGGTGACTCCCATTACGACACGATTTCCGCCTTCATCAAGTCCATGCGCGGCTCTGATCCTGACGCCGCCCTGTACTGGCTGGGGATGATGCTGGAAGCCGGGGAGGACATCCGCTTCATCGGGAGAAGGCTGGTCATCGCCGCGTCGGAAGATGTGGGGCTGGCGGACTCCAACGCCCTGCGCGTGGCGCTGGACGCGGCGCGCGCGGCGGAAATGATCGGCATGCCGGAGGCCCGCATCCCGCTGGCGCACGTCACCGTTTACCTGGCGACGGCCCCCAAGAGCAATTCCGCCTACATGGGCATCAATGCCGCCATGGATGACGTGCGCAACGGAAAAACGCTGGCCGTGCCGGAGCACCTCCGGACGCCCACGCGCAAGAAGCTGGCCGCCGCCGGCGGTGCGGACGCCGCCAGGCTGGAATACCTGTATTCCCATGATTACCCGGAACATTACGTCCCCCAGGCCTACCTGCCGGAAGGCCGCGTTTACTACACCCCCACCGGAAACGGGCTGGAACTGCGCATCAAGGAGCGCATGGAATACCGCCGCAAGCTGGCGGAGGAAGGCGGGAAAAAGGCCTGAACAGGGCGCTTCCCTTGTCCAAGCTGACGGCGCCAGCATGCCGGCAGATGCACGGGCCGCCTCTCAATTCGTTTTGTTTTTTCCGGGAATGCGGCTCCATTCGTCGACAAAGAAGGAAGGAAACGCTTGCGCCAGCTCCTGCATGGGAGCGGGCAATCACTTTTTCCGGGAAAAAGGGGAAGGCAGGAATTCCCGCGGGAACATCCTGCCTTTTTGAAGGTTTTGATAGGGAGAAGGCTTGTGAGCCTCCGCTTTCCGGAAGGAATCAGGGTTCCTTGGTTACGATGATGTCGCAGTCCGCGTCAAACCAGCCCTGGCCCTGGCAGTCGAAGACCAGGTCCGGTTTTTCGGAACCGGAGAGGCGCAGGGTGAATTCGCGCCCGTTTTTGTCCTGCTGGTCCTTGGGAAGTTCGCTGACCACGCGGCTGCCCCTCATGAAGCGGGGATTGCGGATGTTGCAGCCGCCGCTGTTCATCTTGAAGGTGATCTTGTAGTTGCCGGGGCCGTTGAGCATGCTGCCGATGTTGACGCGGGTGGGCGTAAATTCCGGGCGCAGGTCATAGCCCGTAAAGCGCGGCTCCTTGAGGGTGACGGGTTCCGTCAGGAAGCGGTAGTAGTTCTGCGCGCCTGTTCCCATGAGGGTTTTGGGGGAGATTTTGGCGATGTCCGCCAGGGTTTTCAGGGCCTGGTCCTTTTTCCCCTCGCTGCGGTAGAGCCAGAATCTGGCCGCCATGACCTGCTGTTTTTGCAGGGGCGTCAGGCCGGGGATTTTGAGCTGCTTGTCCACATAGGCATGGGCGGCCTTGTAGTCTTTCTGCCCGCCGTTTTTGCCGGAGTCTTCCACCATCCGCTGCACCTTTTCAATGTAGGGCAGGTGCTTGAAGGTGTATTTGAAGTGCATGCCCCTGGTGTCTTCCGGGTCCGCCTTCTTGATTTTTTCCAGAATGTCCTTCCTGGCGGAGGCCGCGTACGGGGGAAGCTGCTGGAGGCCTTCCCCGTAGAGAAGGGCCGCGTTCGCGCCGGAAGAGGCGTCCGCCTTTTCCCACAGGGCATTGGCCTTCTCCTGCTGCTTCACGGCTTCCAGCGCCTGCTTCATGACGGCGGGCAGCGTTTCCTTGGAAACGCCTTCGGACAGGAAGACCATGCCGCCGGCGGGAGAAACCACCTGGATGGCCGGGATGTTCCAGATTTCACCGGGAGGCTTGGGCAGCTTCTTTTCCTCTTCCGTCATTTCTTCCCGTTCATCCTGGATGCACCAGAGGACGGGTTCCGGGGAGTCCTTGGCCAGGTGCTCCACCGCGCGGGTGACTTCGCGCGATTTGGGGGACCAGTCCGTGCCGGCCCACACGACGATCATGTATTTGTTGACGGTTTTGGCCTCGTCCTTCACGGCGCTGTAGGCCGGGAGGGCCGCCTGGACGGGAGCGGACAGGAGGAGGGCTGCGGCCAGCAGGCCGGGAACGATGTTGAGATGATGAAACATGGCGTTAATGGAAAAGGGTGCAGGGGTTATTTTTCGTAAACGAGGATGTGGCGCAGGTGCATGAATTCCGGCTGGGCGTTCTTGGCTTCCACCTTGATCCACTTGGCCTTGGTGCCTTCCGGAGCGGTGATGACCCATTCCTTGGGCATGTTTTCCGTGGCGGCCAGGGGGAACCAGGTGGCTCCGTCCGTGGAGGTGGAGACCTCCATCTTCTTCATCCGGTCTTCGTTGCCGTTGCGCTTGGTGACCACCAGCCCGGCCAGGTTCACGCCGTTTTTCAGTTCCACAATGACGTTGGGGTTCGTTTCCTTGTCCGTATGCTGGGAGCCGCCGCAGGGGCGCAGCAGGTTGATGTGGTCCCACGGGCTGTCCCACTGGCAGGTGGTGGAGCACCTGACCATGCCGTCCGCGGGCACCAGCTTCCAGCCCTGGGGAATGGCGGCATTGACCGTGTTGGCAGACGTATCGGCGTCAGAGAAGGAGGCGGCCGCCTTGCTCAGGGTCTGGAAGGCCGGAATGGAGCGGGCCATTTCCGTGGCATAGATGGCTTTGCCGTAGGCTTCCTTCAGCTTCTTGGGGTCGGGAGCTTTTCCGGAGGCTCCGGCTTCCCCCGTCTGCTGGGCTACCTTGGCGAAGGCGTTGGAGAAGACGTCCGCCTGGCCGTTTTCCACAAAGGTTTTCACGGCCCATTCCAGCGCCTGGCCGAAGTTGGTGCCGTCCCCCGTTTTCAGGTGCGTGGAGAGAACCGTTTCCAGATAGGCCGCCTTTTCCTGCGGATTGGTCAGGAAGGCGGACTGGGAGTCCAGCACGGGCTGGAATTTGACCGCCCAGGAGGTGGGGGTGGTGGCGATGGTTTCATGCAGGTCCCGGAACCAGGCGATCCGGTCTTCGGACGGGATGTCCATCAGGAACTTGTTCTGCACGTCCTTCAGGATGTCGAACGCGGCAAAGCCGTTCCCCTTGTAGTGGGAGAGGGCGTCCTTGGCGTACACGTACCAGTCGATGGGTTGCATGCCTTCCTTTTCCATCAGCAGGCGCTGAAGCTCCGTGCGGAAGAACGGGTGCAGAGGGGTTTGCTTGAGCGCTTCCCCCCAGGCCTGGATGGCTTTGTCCTTGTTGCCGGCGGCTTCGTCCAGGCGGGCCTGCGCGGCCCACAGGTAGGCTTGGTCCGCCTTGGCGTTGTCCGCAAAGACGTTTTCCATCAGCAGGTAGGAGGTGGGGGCCTGGCCGCCGAAGATGTGGTTGTGCATGCCGCCGTCCGGTCCGCCGAAGCCGCCTTTCCATTCCCCGCGCTTCACGCGCACCGCATAGGCGCAGTGGCCGGGCTGCCCTACCGGGTAGGCCGGAATGCCGTGGGCCTGGGCCGCCATGGTGCCGAAGTAGGAGAGGCCGCCGCACACGCCGCCGATGACTTGCGTGTTTTCCGCGGAGGTGTTGACGTCGCGCCACGGCACGTAGAAGAGGGGGCCCTGGATGGTGTCGCCGAAGAAGTTGTTGCCCGTATAGGGGGCGGCCCAGCAGGCGTCCGTATAGCGCCGCCAGGGGAGGTTGACGTGCTCATTGCTCCATTCGTAGGATTTGTCGTCCCACGTATGGCCCACGACGAAGCGCATTTCCCACGGGCGCAGCTTGATGAAGCCGGGATGCAGCTTGTTTTCCTGATGCAGTTTCTTGAATATCTGGTAACGGCGCACCGGGTTGCTGTTGGCGGAGTTGGTTTTCAGTTTTCCCGCCATGGGGCCTGTGGAAAAGACGGAGGCAAGTCCGGTGGCGAGGGACTGGTAGTCCCGGAAGTCCGCGCTCCTGCCGTCCGCCTTCCAGATGTCGGAAAGGATTTGAAGGCCCTCCGGGGAGTTTTCCGGAATCAGGCCTGCGCCCAGGTAGAGTTCCATCCATGCCGGGTCCTGTAAAAAGGCCTTGATGAAGGCCGCGTCCTGCGGGCTTTTGGAGAAAACGGCCTTCACGTTGTCCGGTCCCGTGACGCGCAGGAGCTCGTGAATGTCCAGCAGGTGGCGGTATTGCTTGTCCTGAAGCAGTTTTTGCTCCGATTTGGTTTGTTCTCCAGCCTTCAGGAGGGAGGAGCGGAGTTCCGTTTGCAGACCGGCAAAGTCGCCTGCGGCTATTTTCTGCGCCAGGGGGGGCAGGAAGCTGGCTGGCGGCGGACGGCGCTTCCGTTTCAGGTTCCGTCAGATCCTGCGCCATGCAGACGGGCGCGGCGAGCAGGGCGGTGCAGAGAAGAAGGTGTGAAATATTCATGTGGAAAAGCTTGTTTAAGGATAGCAGAAGAAGGGGGGAGGAAGCCAGTGCGTTTTCCGACTTATTACGATGCCGGAACAGTGTTTTTATCATCCGCCGCGAGGCATTTTTTCAGCACAAATGGTCGCAGAGCATTTTGACGCCCAGGCCGATGAGGATGAGCCCGGCCCCCGCTTCCAGGTGGAACGTGGGGAAGCGGTGCAGCCGCCGGGTCAGGAAGAAGCCTGCCGCCGTGCACAGGAAGGTGGTGAAGCCGATGGCGGCGGCGGGAAGAAGAACGGCGTGGAGGGTGGGGGTGGTGCCGCACTGGGCGGAGGAGAGATAGATGCTGACGCCCGCCACCAGCGCGTCTATGCTGGTGGCAATTCCCACGGCCAGAAGAGTGGGCAGCGTCAGGCTGGTGACGTGGGGCATCTGCTCTTCTTCGTTGCGGTGGTTCCAGCCCTCGCGGATGACGTTGACCCCCAGGAAGGTGAAGACGACAAAGCCCAGCCAGTGGTCCCAGGCCGCAATGTACTGGTGCACGGTTCCCGTGAGCAGGAAGCCAAGCACGGGCATCAGGAATTGTCCCGCCCCGGTGGAGAGGGAAAGCTTGATTCCGTTGCTCAAACGTTTTTGCTTAATGAGCAAGCCGTAGGAGAACGCCACGACGAAGGCGTCTACGGAGAGGGCAAAAGCCAGGAATAACAAGTCGGCAAGCGGCATGCTCATTGCGGAGAGGCACTCTAGGACATCCCCGGGAAAAAGCAATTTTTTTGTTCCACGCGGTTTTTTCCGGGTTCCGGGTGCATGGGAGAGAGAAGAATCGGCACGTTCCCCATGAGGGACTGCCCAAATGCATGGAAGTCTGTTGTAGAGAGACTTTTCCGTTTTTCGTCAGGAGATTCGCCTATGCAATATTACCTTTTCAAATGCAAAAACTGCTGAATAACAGCCTTTGCGTGATCGGGGGATCAGTTAATTTGGCGTTGGCGGTTTCTTTTACGCCCAGGTGCAGTAATTCAACGGAATAGCGATTGTCATGAAGAAGATAATGAGAATGGGAAAATTCGTGGTGTTCTCTGTTTTTAGAATTTCCCCTTGATAGATAAAAATTTTGTTTATTCATTAATTTACTCAACGTCAATATTTTAGATTACTTGCATATTTTCTTGCTTAAGAAAATGAATGAGACGGTAAAAAGTAATGCAGCAATAGATGAAAATATAATAGAAAATGTGCTATGGAACCATTCATCAAAACACAGTTCTCTAAGTCCGGAACATACACATAATACGTTGAAGATAGCTACACTAACGAGAATAAATTTCATTTTCAAAGGGTATTAAGCGAAGTAATTTAATCCTGAGGAGTGAAATTCTCAAGCATAAAGGCCTGAAAATGTTTCTGCAGGAGCCGTAAATTTCCCCCAATGATATCCCCGGCGCTACGGCTCCATAAACTGAATGCTGGAAGAGGAACATTTCTTCCGTCCGTCATGCGGTGAAGAAGAAAGGAGAGGATTACTTGCAGTATTTTTTCATGTAGGGCAGCACGGCGTTTGCCCAGATGGCATAGCCCTTTTCCGTGAAGTGCAGGCTGTCCCTGCTGATGCCGGGCAGGAGCTTTCCTGAGGGGTCCAGAAAGCGCTTGTTGATGTTGGCGTAGGTGGTGCGGGGCAGTTTGCACTGGGCCAGGACGGCATTGATTTTGTCATTGTGCTGGCGCAGCTTGTCCTCCGGCCCCGTGCCGCGCGGGAAAATGCCCAGCAGCAGAACGTGGGTGTCCGGGAACCTGACCAGCAGGTGCTGAACGGCTCCCAGAATGCCCATGGCCGTTTTTTCCGGAGCTTCTCCTCCCTTGAAATGGCCGGTGTTGTTGGTGCCGATCATGACGATGCAGAGTTTGGGTTCCGTCTGGGCCGGAATGCCGGAGTCCGTGATGCGGTAGATCAGGTTGGTGGTCTGGTCCCCGGAAATGCCGAAGTTGCAGGGATGGTAGGGTTTGAACGCCTTTTCCCATACTTGCTTTCCTTCTCTTTTCCAGTAGTCCGTGATGGAGTCTCCCAGGAAAAGGACGCCGCAGGGGTTGTTTTTTACCTGTTCCACCTGCTGTTCATACTGCTGCCTCCACCACTGGGGCTGTTCCCTGGGCACCGGGGCCAGGGGTGACGGAGATTCCGCGGAAGATGCCGGCATGGGAAGGGTGGCCAGCAGGGAGAAGGCAAGTGCATGCAGGGTTTTCATTTACCTTCATTATACGGGCGGTTTTCAAAAACGTTACAGGAAAGTTGTGGTCTTTTTCCGCTCCTGCGGTACGCGGGCAGCTCTTGCGGCAGGGCGTTCCCCCTTGCCAGATTCCGGGGGGGTGGTGTAGCTTGTGACGGTATGAGTGAGGTGTCCCTGCAGCATGGAATGGCGCGCCAGATGGCCGCCTCCCAGTCCATGCAGGCCGGGATGCAGATTCTCCAGGCCTCCGCTCTGGAATTGAAGCAGCTTCTCCGCCACGCGCTGGAGACCAATCCCATGCTTGAGGAATTGCCGGACGCTTCTCCGGAAGCCCTGGAGGACGGTCCGGACGGAGACGCCTGGAATGAGCGGGAGGACGGCTGGAACGAGTTTACGCCGGAAGGCCGCCCATCCGCGGAGGCCGCCGCACGCCGCGATTTCATGTATGAGTCCGTGGTGGCTCCGGAATCCCTGAAAACCCATTTGACGGACCAGGCGCAGCATTCCGCGCTGACCGGGCGCGCCCGGGACGCCCTGTTCCTGCTAATTGACGCCCTGGACGACCGTGGCTTCCTGACGGAGTCCCCGGAGGAGCTGGAGGAACGGGAGTGCTTCAGCATGCGGGATATGCAGGAGGCCCTGGCCGTACTGAGGGGGATGGACCCTCCCGGGGTGGGAGCGGCGGATTTGAGGGATTCCCTGTTGATTCAGCTTGAACAGCGCGGCTTGAAGCGTTCGCTCGCCTTCCGCCTGGTCAGGCGCTGCTGGCGGGAGCTGGCGGCGCACAAGTATGAGGAGGCCGCGCGCCTGCTGGACGTGGAGCCGGAGGCCGTGGCGGAGGCCCTTGAAGTTATCCGCAGCCTGACGCCGGATCCCGGCTGCGCCTATGCTCCCGGCGGCAATCCCCATCTGCTGCCTGACGTCATCGTGGAGGAGGGGCCTTCCGGGGTTCTGGATGTAGTCCTCACTTCCGAGTACCTGCCGCGCCTGTCCATGAATGAACGGTACATGGAGCTGATGGCGGAGAGCTCCGGCAGCCGGGAGCTCAGGCAGTATCTCCGCAAGGCATTCCGGGAAGGGCAGGAGCTGCTGCGCGCCCTGGACATGAGGCAGGAGACCGTGCTGCGCCTGGCCCGCGCCATCGTGCGGCGGCAGGAGGATTTTTTCAGGTTCGGGCCGTCCCGGCTGAAGGCCATGGGCATGGAGGAGGTGGCGGAGGAAATGGGGGTGCACGTGTCCACGGTTTCCCGTGCGTGCCGGGACAAGTACCTGCTGTGCAAGTGGGGGATGAAGGAACTGAGAAGCTTTTTCAGCGCGGGCGTTCCGGCGGAAGGGGACGTTTCTTCTGCGGGAACGGGCGCGGAGGCGATGGCTTCCGGAGCCGTTCAGGAGCTGATGCGGCGGTTGATTGCGGAGGAAGATTCTTCCAAACCCCTCAGTGACGCCAGGCTGGCCGCCGCGCTGCAGGAGAAGGGGGTGAACATCGCCCGCAGAACGGTGGCCAAGTACCGGGAGCAGATGAAGATTCTGCCCGCGTCCCTGCGCCGGGGGATATGACAGTTTGTTATATTTTTAAATAATTTATTGATATTTTATATTCAATGAATTATGTATTCATTTACAGGGGCGTTCCCTTTGTTTTTATTTCCGGCGGAAGAGGCGGTTGACTGATGCGGCTTTGGTGCTATAGTCCCCGCTTTATCGTGATGCGTACATTTACCTGGCCTATTGCCCTGCTGCTGGCGGGGCTTCTTTTTCAGACGGTGGCGTTTGCCGTTCTGAATACGGTGGTTCCGCTGTGGATGGAACAGTCTGACGCCGCCACCTGGGAGGCCGGGCTGGTGGGGGCTTTTTTCTTTCTGGGGAACCTGGCCGGCACGCTGATGGCCGGAGGGGTGATCCGCAAGACCGGGTTCAAGGGTGGCTACCAGTACGCGTGCATGTTATGCGCGGCGTCCACGCTGCTGCTGCTTGTGTTTCCCGGCGCGCTGGCCTGGAGCGGCCTCCGGCTGCTGACGGGGATAAGCTGCGCCCTGGTCTGGGTGGTGGTGGAAAGCGCCCTGCTGAGGGCCGGAACGCTGCAAACCCGCGGCATTCTTCTGGCATCCTACCTGGTGGTTTATTATCTGGGAACGGTGCTGGGGCAGTTGCTCCTGGGCTGGTTCCCCAGCGACATGTCCCTGGTGGTGACGGAGGTGTGCCTTCTGTCCGCGGCAGCCATGGTTCCCCTGATGTTTGCCCGTCTGGAATCTGATTCCGCGGGCGCCCTGTCCTCCGTGCATGTGGAGGTACGGACGCTGCTGAAACGCCGCAGCGTATTCCTGGGCGTGGTGGGGTGCGTGATTTCCGGCGTGGTGCTGGGAACGATTTATTGCCTGATGCCCCTGTTCCTGAAACACCAGGGCATGGACCATTCCTCCGTGGGGTACTGGATGGCCCTGCTGATTGCCGCGGCCATTCTGGGCCAGTGGCCCATGGGCAGGCTGGCGGACAAGTACGGGCGCGCCTTCGTCATGAAATGCCAGTCCCTGCTGGTGGTGGCCGCCTGCGCCGGACTGGTGCTGAAAGGCGGCCTGATGGCCCCCTCCCTGATCGCGCTGGGGCTGGCCGGGTTTTCCCTATACCCCGTCGCCATGGCCTGGGGGTGTGAAGAGGCCTCACGGGATGAGCTGGTGACCATGAACCAGCTTCTGCTGCTGAGCTACTCCATTGGCACGCTGGCCGGGCCTTCCCTGACCTCCTTCCTGATGCAGCGGTATTCCGATAACTGGATGCCGATGGTCATTGCGCTGGTGGCGCTCTCCTTCATGCCCGTGCTGATGCTGGGCGGCGGCCACGGAAGAAGAAAGCTGTTCCGGTAAAAGAAGAGGGGGGAGAAAGAGGCGTCAGGGTTTTTTCTGGTCCGCCGCGGCGTTTTTCTCCGGTTTGGGCACGTCATTGTCCGCCACCTGGTGAATCATGTCCGTCAGGGCGTGCACATAGTCCTCCGTATGGGAATCCGTAATGGCGTACTTGCACAGGCATGAGACCGTGGGGATGCCCAGCGCCGCGTAATGGCGGTCATTGCCCGCAATGGCGGAGGGCTCCCGGTGGAAGGTGGGGGGGAGCCTGCTCCCAGGATTTGGTGAAGGGAGTGGCGCACTGGCCCGCGAATTCCTGCCGCGGAGCGTGGTCATGAACAGCACGGCTTCCTGCGGGGATTCCGGTTCCGGCTGTTTCTGCTCCGCAGCGGCGGCCAGTTCCTGCGGTTCCAGGTTGATCATGCCCAGGATGTTGGCCGCGCCGATGCTGCCGCTCAGGGTTTTGGCGTGGACGGAGGCTCCTGAAGAGGCGGATGCGGGTTCCGCTCCGTTCGCATACGCGACGAAGTAAATGTTGTGGTTGGTGGGAATGTCCTTGAGGCCCCTGGCCGTTTCCAGCAGCAGGGCCGCTCCGCTGCCGTTGTTGAGCCGTTCGCTGGAATCGTAATTGGCCCCCACCACGATGCTCTGGTTGTTGGAATACAGTCCGGGCTTGTAAACCAGGACGTTGTAGATGGCAGTCCCCTTTTTCGCATCCCCTCCGGAAACGGGCTGCAAGGTGACGGCATAACCCATGTCCGAGAAGCTTCCGGCGATGTATTTGGCGGCGGCTTCCATGGATTTGGGCTGCCGGGCGTTTCTGGGCCCGATGTCTTTTTGCAGGACTTCCGTATGCTTTTCCATGCGCGCGCCCAGGCTCCGCGGCGTATCCGGGCTGCCGGAGGAGGAAGCGGGAAGGAGGGTGCAGGAGGAGAGGCCGGAGGCCAGCAGCAGGAATCCGGCGGTCAGGGCGGCGTGTTTGTGAATGCGGGTCATGTCTTACAGGGTTTCAACGTAATGCAGTTCACGGGCAATCTGAGCGGCCAGGGGAATTTTCAGATGGTCCGGCAGGACGCTCCACGTATAGGTTTCCACCTCCAGGTGGGGGTTCAGGCCCGGATGGCTGCGGAGGAAGGCGTGCGTTTTCAGGATGAAATCCTCCGTGCCCCGCAGGGGCGGTTCCGGGGAGGCGTACAGGGGAATGTGGTAATGAATGCGCCATTGGGAATCCCGCGTTTCTTCCGCGTAGTCCCGCCCGTAGGCCAGGGCGTTCGGCAGGTCCGGGAAAAGCATGGTTCTGCCCCGGTGGAGGATGCTGGTCTGGTGGAAATAAACGCCGTCGTCAAACTGGCGGAGGCGTTCCAGGTCTTCCTCCCCGCGTATGCGGCATTCCAGGGCGTTGGAGAACTGCACCTTGCAGAGGGAGATGTTGTTTTCCTCCCAGGCGGAGAGGGTGTCTGCCGGTTCCTCCCGCAGGATGGCGAAGTGGCAGGTGTCATACGTCAGTCCCAGATGGCGTTCAATGAGTTCGGGGCGGCGGGAGTGGTTGCGCAGGCCGTTGAAAAAGCGGATGGCGCCCTCCGTATCGTGGAAATGGCCGAAAGGCTCCGGCTCCAGCCCAAGCTGCATCAGGCGTCCGGTCTGCCTGCTCAGCACGTCCAGGAATCCGCTCATGGCGTCCAGACGGGAGAACATGCGCTCCTCCTCCGCATGGAACCAGCTGTGGGAGGCGGGGAGCGTGCTGACGGTCAGCCTGTCTGCGTTTTCATCCCCGATGCGGGCCAGGATGCGGAAGAGGTTGCAGGTGTATTCAAAACGTTCCGGCGTGGTCCAGTCCGGCTGGAAAACGTGTTCCTTCACCCGCTGGCCGTGAAAGTTCCCGTAGGGAAAGCCGTTGAGGGTTTCCACGCGCGCGTCGTGTTCGTCCAGCCATGATTTCAAGGCTTCCACGGCGTGCGGCGTTTCCAGCAGTTCCGCTGCCGCCCTGGCGGACAGGCGCAGGCCGATGCCCAGGGGGCGGTCCTTCAGGGGGGAATTCAGTGCGGCCAGTTCCTGCCGGATGCGGGGAACGTGGGTCTGGAGGGCTTCCCGGGTTTCCGCCCAGGATTCGGCGGGATGGATGTTGGTGCAGTAGGAAAGCATGGCGGGGCAGTATGTGCTGGTTTGGGGAACGGCGTTCCACTCCGGGGGAAAATGGTGGAAGATGCGTGCGCATGGGGCGTTCCTCAAGCCTACATACGGTTCCGCAGTGAGGAAAAATTTCATGGAATTGCGGCTTTTGGCGTCATCCGGAAGCGTCCTTTCCGGCGGAAAGAATGGCTTTGAAAAGGCTCCGGATATATGGTAGTATCTTTCCGTAATGCGTCCGTTCTTCTTTCTCCTTCTTGGTGTTCTGTTCCACGGGGATGTCCTGCGCGCGGCGGAGGAATCAACGGCCTGGAAATCCTCCCTGATCCGGTTCAGCCGTCCGGCGGAATGGAAGGAGACGCGCCCCCAGAAGGGAACCGGGGACAACTCCTGGGCGAAGGACGCCACGCCGATCGGCAACGGAAGAATAGGAGCGCTCATTTACGGAGGCGTGGAAAAGGACCGCCTGGAGCTGACGGAAATCAGCATGTGGTCCGGAGGTTTTTGCAGTGCGGAAGCCAAGGACAAGGGGCCGGATTCCGTCAAATTCGGATCCTACCAGCCGTTCGGCACGCTGGAAATCACGTATCCGGCAGCAGAGAACGTGCAGGATTATAAAAGGACGCTGGATGTGGCGGAGGCGCTGGCCTCCGTGTCCTACAACTCCGGGGGAGTCCGTTACCGGAGGGAGTATTTCGCCAGCGTTCCGCACCAGGTGGTTTCCATGACGGTGCAGGGGGACAGGCCCCGTTCCGTGGAAGCCTCCTTCCGCCTGGCGACCTTGCATCCTCAGGACAGGATTACGGCCACGGCCGGAGGGGGCAGGGGAATGATTCTGATGCAGGGTTCCCTGAAGAACGGATTGGCCTATGAGGCGTGCATTGCCGTTCTTCCCAGGGGTGGAAGTGTCACGGCTGACGGCGGCACCATCACCGTCCGGCAGGCTGATTCCTGCCGCGTGCTGGTTTCCCTGGCTACGGATTACGTGCTGGATGCTTCCCGGAACTGGAAGGGGGGAGCCGCCCCGCAAGAGGAATGAAGCCGTTCTGGCCCGTGCGCTCAAGGCGGCTCCGGAGCAGCTGAAAGCCGCCCACCGGGGCGCCTACGGCAAGCTTTACCACCGCGTTTCCCTGGACCTGGGAGAGACGGAGGACGCCACGGCGGAACTCCCCGTCAACGAGAGGCTGAAGAGATACAGGCAGGCGGTGGACGCCGGAAGGGACGCCCGTGATCCCGATCTGGAGGAACTGGTGTTCAACTTTGGCCGCTACGTCATCCTTTCCTCCTCCCAGTCGGGGAATCTGCCCGCCAACCTCCAGGGCCTGTGGAATTACAGCCTGATTCCGCCGTGGGATTCCGACTACCACAACAATATCAACATCCAGATGTGCTACTGGGGAGTGCTCCCCTCCAACCTGGCGGAATGTTATGACCCGCTGGTGGATTACATCCGGGAAATGGCGCCCGCCGCGCGTAAAATCACCCGGGAGGAGAAAGAGTTCAGGACGGCTGGCGGCAAGCCCGCTCCGGGCTGGACGTCCAGGACGGCCCAGAACATTTACGGGGGCCAGGGATTTAAATGGAACAAGCCCGCTTCCGCGTGGTATGCCCTGCATCTGTGGGAACGCTACCTGTTCACGATGGACAGGGAGTATCTGAAAACGACGGCTTACCCGATGATGAAGGAAATCTGCCGTTTCTGGGAAAGCCAGCTCAAGCCCCTGCACGCGGGAGGAAGCAATTTCCGGACGGAGGACAGGAAGGTGACGCCGGAAATAATCTCCCGGGAGTTGAAGGACGTGAAGGAAGGAACGCTGGTGGCTCCGATGGGCTGGTCCCCGGAGCACGGCCCCAGGGAGGACGGCTGCGCGCATGACCAGCAGATTGTCTGGGAATTGTTCCATGATACCGTACAGGCCGCGGAAACCCTGGGCGTGGACATTGCCTGGAGGAAGGAACTGGCCGCCAAGAGAGACCTTCTGGCCGGTCCCAGGGTGGGGGAGGACGGCCTGCTGCTGGAATGGATGATCGCCCGCAAGCCGGGCGGCTCCTGGGACCCGCGCCACCGTCACACGTCCCACCTGTTTGCCGTTTATCCCGGCAGCCGGATCAGCCCGGAAAAGACGCCGGAATGGGCGGAAGCCGCCCGTAAATCCCTGCTGGCGCGCGGAACCACGGGGGATTCCCGCCGCTCCTGGACCTGGGCGTGGCGCGCCAGCCTCTGGGCGCGTTTTCTGGACGGCAATAAAGCGTATGAAATGCTTCAGGGCATGATGCGCCACAGCATGATGGACAGCCTGTTCACCACGCATCCGCCCATGCAGGTGGACGGGACCATGGGCATCGTGGCCGGCTTTGCTGAAATGCTGCTCCAGTCCCGCACCGGGCGCCTGCATCTCCTGCCGGCGTTGCCGGAAGCCTGGAAAAACGGGAGCGTGCGCGGACTGAAAGCCCGCGGCAACATTACCGTGGACATGGACTGGAAGGACGGCAGGGTAACGCAGTTCCGCCTTTCCTCCCCGGTGGCCCAATCCGTCCGGGTGGCCGCCAATGGCACGGAAAAGACGTATGAACTGACGCCGGAGACGCCCGTCAAAGGCAGTTGAGGAATCTTCAGAACGGTTCAGGACCGATGTCTCTCACGCCGTTACAGTTGCTTTTCAGCAGGTACAGCCTTGTTTCTGTTGTAAGGTGCCCCATTTGCCAAGGGAGTAATGCGCCCGCTGATGCCCGGATGAACAAAAGGGCTTGTGCCTGTAACGGGAAGTCGGGGCACGGAATGAGTTTTTGACATTTCCACAGGCGGATATTAAAATTAGTAGAATGGAAGATGCGCCTTTGAATACGGATTTTATCAATTTAACGGCGGACAATCTGGCCAGTGAACATTTATGCTGCATTATCCGCAGCCGGGCCCCCCATCCGGGCGTTGAAGCAAAGCGGCAATGGCTTTCCGGCCGGATCAGGGAAGGCCACGTCTTTAGAAAGTTAAATGCCAAGGGAGTGGTTTTCATTGAGTATGCCCCTCTGGAGACGGCCTGGGTTCCCATCCTTGGGGACAACTACTATTATATATATTGCTTGTGGGTTTCCGGCAGCTACAAGGGGAAAGGGTATGGAAAATTGCTGATGGAATATTGTCTGGCTGATGCCAGGAAAAAGGGCAAATCCGGCGTTTGCATGCTCGGAGCTGAAAAACAGAAAGCCTGGCTTGCCGATCAATCCTTTGCGAAGAAGTTCGGCTTTGAGGCGGTGGATGCTGTCAGCCATGGCTATGAACTGCTTGCGCTTTCCTTTGACGGCACAACGCCGAGGTTTGCTCCGAATGCCAAAAAGGGGAGAATTGAGAGCCGGGAGCTGACAATTTATTATGATATGCAATGCCCTTTTGTGCATCAAAACATTGAGATCATAAAACGGTACTGTGGAGAGAACGATGTTCCGGTATCTCTCATCAGGGTGGACACGCTGCAAAAGGCAAAGGAATTGCCCTGCGTCTTCAATAACTGGGGCGTGTTTTACAAGGGGAATTTTGAAACGGTGAATTTGTTGTTGGACGTCGCCAATCTAAAGAGAACCCTCAAGAAATGAGTTGAGCCGGCGCTTTCATAAATTATTCAGGCTGTGCGGTTGTACCTTCCGGGTGCAAGGCATTCTTCCTTTCCTGCCTTTTTCACTAACAGCAGGCAGGGAACCAATGCTTATTGCGGGTTTCCATGCTCCGCCTTGATGAACGTGAGCGCCCGTTCCATCAAGGAACAGGGGGGGCTGCCAATGGAACAGCCTGCCTCCTTTTACCCCTGCAACCTCTGTTCACGCCAATAAAAAACAGGCACGCTTTGCAGCGGCCTGTTTTCTGAACGGGGAATCCGCCCCAGCCTGAAAGCCCGCTGTAAAGGCGGAAAAGCTCCAGGCCGGATGGGGAATGAGTTTTTTACTGAACGATGCCCAGCGGGGCGGTCGTCTTCCAGTCTCCGCGGGTGAAGTCCGGGAACACCTGGGGCATGCCGCCCTGGGCCACGGAGTATTCGGAAAGCTCGGAGACGGAGGACCAGAAGGCGCCTTCGTATACGTTCTGGTCCATCGGTTCGCCCTTGCGGAGGCATTCGATGATGCGGTAAAGCATCACGAAGTCCATGCCGCCGTGGCCGCCCATCTTCAGGGCCAGCGGGCCGACTTTCTTCCAGAGCGGGTGATCGTACTTTTCAAAAATGGGGGCCAGTTTTTCGTTGCCTTCAATCCATTCGTGATAGTTGCCGTTGCCCAGCTTTTCACCGGCCACGCGGGTCGGGAAGCCGGCCAGCGTGCCCAGGGTGCCCTGAATGAGGTTCAGGCGGGAGTAGGGGCGCGGGCTGGTTTCATCCCATTCCACCAGGATGGTGCGGCCCATGGTGGTCTTGATGATGGAGGTGTTCATGTCGCCGCAGGCGAAGTCCAGCTTGTTCCACTTGTGGTCCGCCGGGAAATTCTTCTTGGCATAGGCGGCGCGGCCCAGGGCCGGGCTGGAGAAGGAAACGAGCCTGCCGAAGCAGTCGTCCTTGCGGGCCAGGTTCATGTACTGGGCGATGGGGCCGAGGCCGTGCGTGGGGTAGACGTTGCCGTTGCGCTTGGCGTAGTGGTAGGTTCTCCAGGAGCCGGTGCCGCGGTCCACCTGCTTCATCTGGCCGCGCAGTTCGTGGATGTAGGCGGCTTCCCCGTACAGCAGGTCGCCGATGACGCCCTGGCGCACCATGTTCAGGTACATGAGTTCTTCACGTCCGTAGTTGACGTTTTCCATCATCATGCAGTGTTTCCGGGTTTCCTCGGAGGTGTTCACGATTTCCCAGAGCTCCTTGATGGAGACGGCCATGGGCACTTCCACAAAGGCGTGGGCGCCCATTTTCATCACGTCGCAGGTGACGCGGCAGTGCCATTCCCAGCTGGGGCAGACGATGACGGCGTCCGGCTTGACTTCCTTCATCATGCGCTTGTAGTCTTCCGGGCCGTTCGTGAAAATGGGAGGGCGCTTGCCCGTCTTCTTTTCCACCAGCGCCGCGTTGCGTTCCGCCCAGTCCTTGTACAGGTCGCAGATGCCGACGACTTCCGCGCCTTCAATGACGGCCATCTGGCCCACGTGCATGGAGCCGCGTTCACCCACGCCGACGAAGGCCACGCGCACCTTGTCCAGCTTGGGGGCCCTGAAGCCGCCCATGTAGATGGCGCCGGGCTTGCGCGGGGGCCACGTGGTCATGGGACCGATGTTGTTCGGGTCCGGAACGATGATCTTTTTGGGAGCCAGGGGAGCTACTTCCTGGGCGTTGGCGAAGGAACCGGCAGCCAGGGCGCCAGTAGCCAGACCCAGGGTCTGAAGGAAACGACGGCGTGATGATGAATTATCCATGGATGGTAATTATATGGAAGGATTTGAGTCCTTAGTTTGCCATACATACCCGGACTTGAGAATCTTTCTTTCACGGATGGTGCAAAAAATGCATTCTCCTGCGGGAGAGAGGTGCTCCGCGCCGGAGGCGTCAAAAGAGGGGAAGGCAGGCTCCTTCCGGGAGGCGGGCATGAAAAAGGCCCCATTCCTGCCGCAGTGCGGGAAGGACGGGGCCTGTCAGGTGCATCACCCGGTTGTGCCGATGTTGCATGCCGTTGCTTGGGAGTGAAGGGGGGTGAGCGTATCGCTGCACCGCGTTCCGAAGGATCGGCCCTGCATCGGAGGACATCCGGAGAGTGTTGCGTGGTGTCGCCGGCGCCGGCTGTTGTTTCCTTTCCTGGCGACGGGGAAGATCATTCCGTTTCCTGCGGCTTCTGTTCAGGGAACCTTGACGGGGTCCGCATGCCGTGGAATCGGGATCATCTTCCCGGTCGTTTTGAAGTGGTCCGGTTACTGAGCCGTGCCGGCGGCGGGAAGTTTTGACGCGGCAAGCCTGGCATAAGCTTCATTCAGTGCCTTGCCCAGCCTGGGGCGGAAAACGGTGGTGGTCGGCAGCTGCGTGCCTTCCATGTCACAGGAGCGGAGGATATCGGGAATGGACGGGGCCAATGCACGTTTCATGATATTCATGCAGTCTTCCAGGTCCACTCCGTATTTTTCCTCCATCAGGTTTTCAATACGGTCCGCCATCTGCTCCATCCTCTCAATCTGTTTTTTAGTCAGAATCGGCTGAATGGTCGCGTTCGGGTCGGGGACGTAGCTGGTCAGCATTTCAATGGCCCGTTTCAGGTCGTCCGGCAATTCCGTTGCATTGCCGCTGTTGAGAACCTGAGCCAGAACCTGATAGCTGCTGGTGGCGTTTTCGTCATAATCATGAATGCCTGAGGCCAGCGCCACGCCTGCGATGCTCTGCACGTAGCGGGCTACTTCCGGGGAATAGTTGCCTTCCACAAACGTGGAGGGAACGTCATCCGCGTAAGCCTGCATGGCGGCCTGGCAGGCGAGGGAACCGACGGTACCCACGCACAGTGTCTTGATGATGGACGAGATGATTTTCATGATTGAAACTCCAGTTGAAGCTTCCCGACTGGAACGGTCCGGTGAACCGTTTGTAGCAAGTGAGACTGTGCAGCCCCTGATTTCGTTCAAAAGTTTTTTTGAATGATTAAAATCATGCGCCCGCACGGCTTCCCTGCCTTCCGGCGGAATTCCGCCTTCCGTAACTTTTCCGCGGCCCCCTGCGGGAGGCGGAACGGTTTTCCTGCATGGAGTTTTTCCTTTCCCTGTGCGTGCCGGGAACCGTCTGCAATTCAGACGGTATGGTGGCGCTGGAGGAATGGACGGGAAGGAGGTGCCCCAGCAGCTTGTGCACGTCCCTGGCTTTTTTGATTTCATCCGGGGAACAGAGGGCGATGGCTTGCCCGGCGGCTCCGGCGCGTGCCGTGCGGCCGATGCGGTGCACATAGACTTCCGGTTCTTCCGGCAGATCGTAGTTGATGACGAGCTGCACGTCTTTCACGTCAATGCCGCGGGCGGCGATGTCCGTGGCGACGAGAATGGGCGTTTCCCCGGAACGGAATTCCCGGAGCATGCGTTCACGCGTGCCCTGGCTTTTGTCGCCGTGGATGGCGGAGGCCGGGTGGTCCTTTCCGGTCAGGAAGGAGGCCAGGCGGTTCGCGCCGTGCTTGGTCCGGGTGAAGATGAGCGTGCGGCCCGGCTGTTCCTGCTGTTCCAGCAGATCCAGGGTAAGGGGCCTTTTCTCCGCCTGGGAGCCAACCATGCAGAGGGACTGTTCCACCCTGTCCGCCGTGGCGGCCGGGGGGGTGACCATCACCGTTTCCGGTTCCTGAAGCAGGGACTGGGCCAGTTGCAGAATGTTGTCCGGCATGGTGGCGGAGAACATCTGGGTGTGGCGTTTCTTCGGGATTTTGGCGACGATCTTTTTCAGGGCCGGAGCGAAGCCCATGTCCAGCATGTGGTCCGCTTCGTCCAGAATCAGGGTTTCCACACCGCCCAGGTTGACGGTCTGGCGTTCCAGATGGTCAATCAGCCTGCCGGGCGTGGCTACCAGAATGTCCAGGCCGCCGGCCAGCTTCTTGAACTGGGGGGCGTACCCCACGCCGCCGAAGATGACGGCGGTGGACAGGTTCAGCCCTTTGGCATAGGCGCAGATGTTGTCATGAATCTGCGCGGCCAGTTCCCGGGTGGGGCTCAGGATGAGCGCCCTGACCTGGCGGGCAAGCGGCTTTCTGGGATGTTCTGAAAATTGTTGAATGAGGGGCAGGGCGAACGCGGCCGTTTTGCCGGTTCCGGTCTGCGCCAGTCCCATCAGGTCCTTGTTCTGCAGCAGCAGGGGGATGCAGGCTGCCTGGATGGGGGTGGGGGTCTTGTACTCCAGTTTCTCCAGCTGGCGGAGAATGGGAGCCGACAAGCCAAGCTCCCTGAATGTGGTTGATACCATGTTTATTGATGTGTCTGTGAATGCGCCTCGGCTGCAATGAACTGACGGAATCACGACAATAGCGGAACAAAAAGAAGCCCGCAGGAGCGATACTGAAAGGATCAATACGGAGACGCCCGTATTCCGCCAACCGCAAATGACTATCAAAAATCAACAACCAAGCACCATTCGGCGGGAACAGGGCCATAAAAGCACGGCAAAGGACAGCCGTCAAGAGAAATAAAAACGTCCTGCACGTCATGAATTCTTTTTCAGCGGTTTTGGAAGTGGCGGGAGTATGGTCACAGGATGGAATCCCGTTCATGGTACCGGGAGCCCGGCAATATCCCATTCCCGCATCATTTCCGTTTTTCTCTATCTGGCTCTTTATTATTGATAATAATCAAAAAGCGAATTGTTAATCCGGAGTCAAGCTTTGATTTTAAAGGCAAGCAGCTTATGGCCCCCGACCTTTTCACTGGGGGAAGACTTCCGGGTTGTGCAGCCGGCACCTTGAGCGCCGCAAGCCTTTGCGGCCCTTGAAAGTCATGTGCCTGTCAGGACGCACTGACTTTCAGGGAAAAGAGCGGCAGGTATCCGAATGCCGCAAAGTCTTGCGGCGCTCCATATGGTATGGGGATCATTCCATGTTAATCCATAACGGATTAACAATCCGTTAAATACTTCATGTAACCTGTCTCTGGTAAAATTATGTATTATGGAAAAACAAGAAAGGTTTTTGTCTATTTTTTGATGATATTAACCGTATGCTGTAGCAGTCATTTTGTTGCTTTTTCTCAAATTGGAGAATCTGTTGATTTAAGCAAACCCCGAATTTGGACGGCAGTGACGGGACATCAATTAAAGGCGGCGTATGAGGGAAGGGAAGGAAATAAAATTCGGCTGCTTGTGGATGGTAGAAAGGTAAGAACCATTTTGTTGGAAAAACTTTCGGAAGCTGATCAACGGCTTCTGGATAATCAGATGCAGGAGGAAAGTGGAGGAGAGGGAGAGAAAATTGCCTTTTCAGGTTCCGGCAGGAAGGGCATGAATCATCCCTTTGTCGAATTTCTTTCTGAAGCGAAGCAAAAACGCCTCACTTCTGCGGAAGGAGTGGAATATTATCAATATGTTATTGACGCGCTTTCTAAACAGGTAAGTGAGTATAATTTCCAATATCCGAAGGATTTTGTAAAAGAAGATCATTCTTTTAATATGAAATATTTAAAGAAAATTGTGGAGAAGAAAAAACCTATTTCCCAGCGTAAAAACCTTTTTACCGGAGAATACCTGCCGACTCCTGTATATGCCAACGAACCTCAGTGGAAAAATGTGATGCAGGAATCACGCTATACATTGGATGAGAGATATGTATATCTTGAACAATGTGATACCTTATGCTCCGGAAGTGATGAAAAAATTGTTAAATTTAGTATTGGTGTAGATAGAAAAGGGAAAAATCAAGAGGATAATGTAAAATATTTTGCCTGGTATAAGGAAGACAGCAGGGAATATTTATATGTTGTGCAAACTTTCGTTGAGCGGGGGGAGGATGGAGTTCTTCTTTTGGGAGGAATAAGGGGTATGAGGGATGGGGAAAGGAATGGTGAGTGGGCGCGATGGCACAGTTACGATGTTCGAAAGGGTATTTTTTATTCGTTATTCATTTTAATTGGCCAGAATGGAAAGATCTCAATTCGCGATTCAGAAGGAGGTTCATTGCAATTTTTTGCTTCCGCACCGAACAAAAAAACTTTCAATTATCCCAGAAATGATGATAAGAATTATTACTTCGATCTAGATAGCAAAAAGTTTGCTCTTGGGCGGTATGATTTGAATGGAACTCCGCTTTCTCTGGAAAGCTTATGGGAAAAGGCCGGCAAACAAAAGTCGGGGGCTGCCATTGGTGCCAGGCCTACCGCCAAACACGATGACCCTCTTAACGTTTTTGCGGAACGCAATGTCAAGGATAAGTGAAATTGCCTGAAGGCAGTGAGGGCCGGAAAAGCGGAGGGAGGAACTTCAGGGATTCAAGGCGGCAGCATATATCCAACATACTCGCATGCTTTCCACACGGGAAACTTCCTGAAAAAAATAAACCCTCTCGTGGAAATATCTGTTAGCTAATGAAAGCCAATGCTTTACTTTTTCTGACAGGTGTAGAGAAGAATATTTTTCAGCGTTGCAGGAATTTGCGCGCGCCCACGCAGTAAACGGCTCCGGAATAAACGGTCAGGATGATGGAGCCCCACAGGGTGAACTGGTACAGGAAGTTGGAAGCTCCGGATCCGTGCCACAGACAGAGCGCCGCAAGCTGGTCCAGGAAGGAGGGCAGGTATTCCGGCGTATGCGTCCAGGTCAGGGCCAGCAGGCAGGCGATGCAGAAAGCCAGCTGGAAGGCGGTTTTCCATTTGCCGGACGTTCCCGCAGGGATGATGATGCCGTGGTCCTGGGCGATCTGGCGCAGGCCGGTGACCAGGAATTCCCGGCTGATGATGAGAATGGTGACCCAGACGGGGCAGAGCCCCACGCCCGTCAGGTAAATGAAGGCGGCGGAAACGGCAATTTTGTCCGCCAGGGGGTCAATGAGCTTGCCGAAAGTGGTGACCTGGTTCAGGCGGCGGGCCAGGTAGCCGTCCAGCCAGTCCGTGCAGGCCGCCAGGATGAAGGTGACCAGTGCGGCCAGGTATCCCCAGGAATACTGGTCCGCGATGCTGACTGCTGCCGTGAAGACGACTACCAGGGCAATCCGTGTCAGGGTAATGGCGTTAGGCAGGTTCAGCATACGCGGTTTATTAGGGAGCAGATGCCGGTCCGTAGCAAGCTTTTTTGCAGGATTCAGGAATTAAATTCCCGGAATGCGGCACACGGAAAAAATTAGACGGAACATGGAAGGGAGAAGGGATGGACGGAGGGGGCGCATCGGGCGTTTTTGCCTTGAGCTCCGGCGGCCTGTTCCGGCGGGATGGAACAGGCGGAAGCCTGCGGCATGATGCAGGGAACGGGTTTCTGTAGCGTTGATGGAAAACAGCGTAGGGTAGGGATGGCGGCCTATTCCCCGACCAGCTTGTTGAAGTCTTCCTCGGAGATGACGGGAACGCCCAGCTTGAGGGCCTTGTCCCGTTTGGAGCCGCCGCCGCTGCCTGCCAGGAGGTAGGAGGTGGATTTGGAAATGGCTCCGGTGGCTTTCCCCCCGTGGGCGGCAATGAGCTGTTCAAAGTAGTCCCGCGGTTGGCTGAGCGTTCCGGTGATGACGAAGGTCTTGCCGGACAGGGCCCCCGCCGGGATTTCCAGAAGGTTGGCCCGGTAGGACTGGGACTGGGGATTGATGCCCAGGCCGCGCAGAACGTCCATCGTATGGTTCCCCGCTGCGGAGGTGAAAAAGCTCTGGAGGGATTTGGCCGCCGCCACGCCGATTTCGGAGCCATAGCTGAACTTGGCCGTATTTTTGCGCAGGTAGCCCGTTTCCAGATAGGGGGCGGTCAGGCGGTCGATTTCATCCGTCAGTTCCTGATGGCGCTCCTGCACCGCCTCTGCGGAAAGCGCGCCTTCCTTCACCGCCTTTCTGTTTTCACGGGTGTTAGGGTTGGTTTTGGCGGCTTGTTCCATCAGCTCGTCCAGGCGCACGATGTCCCGGAGGTAGGGGGAGTCCGCCACATGCTCCAGGTCCGGGTGCGTGTCCGCCAGCGCCTTGGCGACTACTTCCCCCACCAGGGGAATGCCGAAGGCGATGAGCCAGCGTTCCAGCGGAAGCTCGCGCGCGTTTTGCAGGGCGTCCAGCGCTTTCTGGGCGTTCTTTTCCCCATAGCGGCGCGGTTCCTCCGGCGTGCCCAGGTTCAGGTTGGCGAGCTGTTCCAGCTTCAGGGAGAAGAGGTCCAGCGCGGAGGCAGCCAGGCCGGAGCTTCTCAAAGCTTCCGCCACGGAAGAGCCGATGCTTTCCACGTCCAGCGCGGAGCGGGAGCAGAAGTGGGTGATGCCCGACACGGCCTGCGCAGGACAGGTGAAGTTGGTGCAGCGCCAGGCCACTTTTCCCTCCTCCTTCATGATGGGGTTGCCGCACGCGGGGCAAAGGCCTCCCGTGGCTTCCAGAATGCTGTAGGGCCTGGCATCCGCCGGACGTTTGGAAAGGTTCACTTTCAGAACGGCGGGGATGATTTCCCCCGCCTTTTCCACCAGCACGGTATCTCCGATGCGGACGTCCTTCCGGTCGATTTCATCCTGGTTGTGAAGGGTGGCTCGCGCCACCGTGGAGCCGGACAGCAGCACGGGCTTGAGTTCCGCCACGGGCGTCAGCACCCCGGTGCGGCCCACCTGCACGATGATGTTCAGCAGGGCGGTTTCCTTCTGTTCCGGGGGGAATTTGTACGCCGCCGCCCAGCGGGGCGCGCGCGCCGTGGCTCCCAGGGCCTCCCGGGTGGCCATGGAGCAGATTTTAATGACGGCGCCGTCCGTGCCGTAGGGGAGCGTGTGGCGGAGCCGGTCAATGTCCCGCACGGCCTGACGGGTGGATTCCAGGCTGTCCGTATAATACACCGGCTCATTGCAGGGAATGCCGCAGTGGCGGAGCATGTCCCAGAAATCCTTTACATTCGTGAGTTCCGGCCCTTCATACGCGCCAAGCCCGTGGGCCAGGAAGGCCAGGGGACGGGCGGCCACCTGCCGGGGGTCCAGCTGCTTGAGGGTTCCGGCGGTGGCGTTGCGCGGGTTGGCGAAGGCGGGGAGCCCTTCGGCGTCCCGTTCCTCGTTCAGTTTGGCAAAGGCTTCATTGGGCATGAAGACCTCCCCGCGCACTTCCAGCACGGGAGGGGCGCCAGCGGGAAGGGTGAGGGGGACGCTGCGGATGGTGCGGACGTTGGCCGTCACGTCGTCCCCCACGTCTCCGTCCCCTCGCGTGGCCGCATAAGCCAGCTGGCCGCCGCGGTACATGATGGAGAGGGCCACCCCGTCAATCTTGGGTTCCACGGAGACGGGCACCGTTTCCGTTTTCAGCGCCTTGGCCAGCTTGTTGTAGAATTCCACCAGTTCCTCGTCCGGAACAGGGGCGTCGCGCTGCTCGAAAATGTCGTCAATGGACAGCATGGGCACCGCGTGCCTGATCTGGTTGAAGCCCTGGAGCGGCGCCCCCCCCACACGGCGCGTGGGGGAATCCGGCTCCGCCAGTTCGGGATGGGCCTTTTCCAGCTTTTCCAGCTCCAGGAACAGAGCGTCATATTCCGCATCGGAGATCTCCGGTTCCGCCTGTTCGTAATACAGCCGGTTGTGGCGGCGCAGTTCGGAACGCAGGTAGTCCACGCGGTTGCGCACGTCTTCCTCCGTCTTGCCGAGCTGGACGGGGGCGGCGCTTTCCTGTGGTTCTCCGGCTTGGGATCCCGCTTCATCCTTTGCCTGCTGTGACGGCTGCTTGCCGGCCGCCAGGGAAAAAAGGTCTTCCTCCATAAGGAAAATGAGTGGAAAAGAGGGCTATTTGCTCAGTTTGATGACGGAACAGGGCGTTTTGGAGTGTTCGTGCGCCTTGAACAGAACCGTTCCGTTGACGACGGGCAGGGCGGTGTTGTCTCCCAGCAGCACCGCTTTGGAGTAGCCTGCGGGGAGGGAGACGGAGGTTCCTTCCTCGTCCTCGTATCCGGTGGAATCCAGCGGCTGCATGCGGGCGTATTCCGCGCCTTCCGTCAGTTCCTTCATGGTCCCTTCGCTGGGAGGCTGGGCCGGTCCCTTGTCCGGCGGCGGAACCAGGAAGACGAAGATGTCCCCCTGCCGGTTGATGGAGGCGGGCTGGTCCAGTTCCGTGAAGGCCCGCGTGCCGTACACGGCCTCCCCGTTGATCTTGAGCCACTGGCCCACGCCGCGCATGGTAGCGGCCACTTTTTCCGGAACGGTTCCGTCCGCCATCGGGTTCACGTTCAGCAGGAGGTTGCCTCCCTTGGTGACGCATTCCACCAGTTTTTCAATGACGGTTTCCGGAGACTTGATGTTGGTGTCATACCGGTTGTAGCCCCATTTGTCGCTCACCGTCATGCAGGATTCCCAGTCCACGCCGGGATAGCCGCGCCGGGGGATGAAGCGTTCCGGGGTGATGTAGTCCCCGCAGCGCAGGTTCAGCGTGCCGGCCTGGTCCCTGTTCAGGCCGGAATAGGCGTACAGGCGGTTGTTCATGATGACGCCGGGATTGATGGAACGCACCATGTCCATCAGTTCCGGCGCTTTCCAGCCCTTGGCTCCTTCCATGGCTCCCTGGGAATAATCCCACCACATGATGTCAATGGGAGCGTAACGGGTCATCAGCTCCCGGACCTGGGCGTGCAGGTACTTCTGGTAGGCGGCGTGGTCCCGCGGGATGTTTTTCCTTTTAAGCATTTCCGCCTGTCCCGCGGGGTAGCAAAGGTCCGGGCAGATGGTGTTGTCATAGGACGGGTGGTGCCAGTCGATGACGGAGTGGTAAAGGCCTACCTTCAAGCCGCGCTTGCGGCAGGAGTCCACGTATTCGCGGATAATGTCCCGGTTCACGGCGCTTTTGGAGTCGTAATCCGTCTGGGCGCTGTCAAACAGGCCGAAGCCTTCATGATGCTTGCTGGTGAGCACCACGTATTGGCACCCTGCGTCCCGGGCAAGCCGGGCCCATTCTTCCGTCAGCCCTTCCTTGGGCTTGAACAGGGGCAGGGCTTCCGCAGCGTAGGAATCCGTGTCCACTTCCACGTTTTTCTGAATCCATTCGGAACCGCCGGGCTTGCCTTTCCATTCCCCGGCCAGCCCGGAATACAGGCCGTAGTGGATGAACATGCCGAATTTGGCGTCCCTCCACCATTCCATGCGACGGTTGCGCTCTTCCGCCGTTTCCTTCACAGCGGCGTGGTTGGCGTCCGCGGGGAGGGGAAGTCCGGGGGCGGCTGCCGAGAATTCCGAGGGGACCGTGGCGGGGGCGTTTTGTTCCGTCCTGCCGCTACGCAGCCGGGCCGCGAACTGTTCATCCAGGGCCAGCGTGGGCTGCCCGTTCTCCGTAACGATTTTAGTGGCGGACTGCTGGGCCAGAGAGGGAAGTGCCAGGGTGAGGGCCAGGGCGGCAATCGTAGCGATTTTCATGGTTTTTCAGGGTGGTATGAAGCGGGGGGAGAAAGATTAAGCCGGTCAAATGACGTCCGTATCCGCGTAACTGCCCAGGATTTTCAGCATGGAGCAGTGCTGTTCCAGCTCCGGGAGGGTTTCCCGTAGGGGGGGATTCCTGAATGTGGCCTACGGCGTCTATGTAAAAGACGTACTCCCAGTTGATGACCTTGGAGGGGCGGGATTCAATGCGGATCAGGTTGTTGTTGTGCCGCTGGAAGCAGTTGATGACTTCCGCCAGGGTGCCGGGCTTGTGCTGGATGCGGATGAGCAGGGACGTGCGGTCCCTGCCGCTGGGCTGCGTTTCCTGGCGGCCGATGACGGCAAAACGGGTGGTGTTGCAGGCCTGGTCCTGCGCGTCTTCTTCCAAAATGTTCAGGCCGAACAGTTCCGCGGCCAGCGGGCAGCCCAGGGACGCCGCGCCCATGGAGGCGTTCTCCTTGGCGAGGATGCTGGCCTTTGTGGTGGAGGAGGTTTCCACGAGCTCCGCGTTCGGGAAGTGCCGCAGAATCCAGTTCCGCGTCTGGCCGAGAACCTGCGGATGGGAATACAGGATGCGGATGTGTTCCCGCGGGATGTCCGCCATCAGGCTGTTGCGGATGTTCAGATTGATCTGGGCGCAGATTTTGAGGGGGGAGGTGACGAAGAGGTCCATCACGGCGGTCACGGAGCCTTCCGAGGAGTTTTCCACGGGCACCACGCCGTACTGGGCCTTCCCGCGGTCCACCATGTCAAACACGTCCTTGAAGCTCTGGCACGGGATAAGTTCGCAGCTTTTACCGAACTGCTTGAGGGCCGCCTGGTGGCTCCACGTGCCCTTGGGGCCCAGGTAGGCAATGGTAAGCCCCCCTTCCAGGAAGAAGGAGCAGGAGATGATTTCACGGTAAATGGCCTGGAGGGAGGCCTCCGGCAGCACGCCCGCGTTCAGTCGGTTCAGCTTGCTGAGCAGGGCCGTTTCCCGTTCGGGAACGAAGATGGGGGAATTCCCCCTCCTTTTTAATGCGGCCGACTTCATGCACCCATTCGGCGCGGTTCTTAAGCAGCTCCACAATCCGGGCGTCCACCTCGTCAATGGCCAGACGCGCCTTCGTCAGGGCGATGGTCTGTTCATCCGTGTTTTCGCTTTTCTGCTGCCGGGGGGGATTGGCCGGGGAGGCGGAATCCCCGTGTTGAGTGTTCTCCATGTCTCTGTGAAAGCTGTGTGTTTAAAGCCGCGTCAGGGTAGCGGTTCCGCGGGGGCAAATCAAGATTAAAGGGGGGGCTTCTCCATGGCGGATTTTTCTTGCATGCACGGAAGATGCAGGGTAGGTTTGCCTCTCTTTAATATGATGAAAAAAACATTGTTGCCGACTGCCGTGGCATGTTTCCTGGGCGCCGTTTCCCAGATAGCCGGCGCCAGCGGGCAGGCCGTGAACGTTTATGTCTCCCAGGTCTCCCTGTCCTTCCCTGATCCTGCCGGCGTGGATGACATGTTTAACAGAAATAAGGATGCCGTGGAGGTGGTGCTGGGTTTCGTTGCTCCCAAGGGCTGTAAATTCGTTAAGGGCGGTGAGGACTCACAGCTTGAAGTTACGGATGGCCGCGGCGTCAGGACAAAAGCCAAATTCGACAATTTCTTTACCCGCATTGGTGATTCCGGAGCATTTGCCAAACATTCCCTGAGGCTGAAACAGAAACCTGTGTTTCCCCTGAAGCTGGACGGAGTGGTCAACATGAAGGTTTCCGAAGGAAGCAGGACTTTTCCGGGCCAGGAGTTTGACGCGCGGAAGGGCGCCAAATTCAAGGTGGAGGGCATGGAAATCACCGTGAAGGATGCAAAGGACCACGGCAAGGCTTCCGGTGAGGTGGAACTGGAATTCAGTGATACGCTCCATGTGGAGGAAATAACGCTGACTGACGCGGAGGGCGGCAAACTGGAGATACCCGGCGTGTCCAAAAGTTCGTTCAGCTTCGGTTCCGTTCCTTCCCGCACTTATACGTACCAGGTAAAGAACATGCCCGCTAAAATGAAAGCTACGGTGGTGGCCAGCAAGGGCGTCAAGGCCATGGATGTTCCCGTGAAGGTGACCGTGGATTTGAATGCTCCGCCCAAAAAGGGGGCATAAGGGAATATTTTTATGTTGGACTGTTTTTTACAAGGGCCGGGAGGCCCTTGTTCCCGGTTGGCTGTTTGTTGATGGGACGCAGGGGCGGTTGTTGAGCCTTTGCCGGGAGAATGGGGGCCGCCAAAAAATCGGCGGTTTAGCTCTTGTGCGTTTTCTGTCCAGCCGCCAAGTTAGGTTCCGGCCTTCTTCCTGAAGAACCGTGGTGCGGCGCGCCTCTGAATTCTTTCTTTTCCCGCTCCCGGCAGGTGAAAAACAAATGCAAATTCCTGTTCCTTCGTTCAGCTTTTTTCCCGGCCTTCTGAAGCCGGCATTACCTGCCTGTTTTCCTCCTCTTCAGAATACGCTCCGGCGAATAATCTTGCTTGACCGTTATTTTTTTATTGATAATGATGGGTCTATGAAAAAATCCATCAAACTGTGCTCTGTTGCTCTCATGCTCGCCGGATGCGGTGTGGCCGGAATGTTTTCCGCCAGCGCGGATACTCCGGCTCCCAAGGCCGGGGAGGCTGCCGTTTCCGCCGTGGGGAAGGCTCTGGAAAAACAGCCGATTTTTTAACCAAGGACAGGCCGAACCCAAAAGCCAAATATTATCTTTTCCTGTATTCCGCCAGTTGGTGCGGCCCCTGCTGCCGGGAAATGCCCCACGTGGTGCGGACCTACCGGAAGATCCGCCAGACCGATGATGTGGAACTGGTGCTGTTTTCCTGTGACAAGACGGAGGAGGCCGCCAAGGCATGGGCCAAGGAGGAACGGATGAAATTCCCCATCGTCAAGCCGAAGAAAGGGAACGGCATTCCCGGTTACAAGCCGGGAGGCTCCATTCCGCGGCTGGGAATTGTGGACGGCACGGGCAAGATCATCGTCACAGGGCATCCCGCCACGCTTCTGAAAGACTGGCGCAAGTACTGCAAGCCGGAGGAAGGCAAAAAATAGGGGCTTCCTTTGCCTTTTGGCACTCCCTCCGCCTTTTCCGAAATACGGAAAACAGGGCCGCTTCAGCTCTGCTCCCCGTCTTCCCTCACCGGGCGCGGCTCCGGAACGGCTCCGTAAAGCCCGTTGGGAAAGAGCTGGAGCCACGGCGTATATTCCGGCGGGATGGGCGCTTCAAACTCCATGCGCTTTCCCATGCGCGGGTGGTCGAAGCCCAGCCGCCACGCGTGGAGCATGAGCCTGCCGGGTTTCGCCTTCTGCCGGGCGGGTTTGGCGTAAATGGGGTCCCCGATGAGCGGATGGCCCAGATGGAGCATGTGCACGCGTATCTGGTGGGTTCTGCCCGTGTGGAGCGTGCACAGGACCAGGGAGGAATCCGTGGCCGGGTCTGCGCACAGCAGGTCGTAGTCCGTAATGGCGGCTTTCCCGGTGCCCGGATTGACCACCGCCATTTTCAGGCGGTTCACGGGATGGCGGCCAATGTGGGTGAAAACCGTGCCGGAGCTTTGGGCGGGAATGCCCTGGACAACGGCCAGGTACCGTTTTTCCGTGCTCCGGGCCGCGAACTGCGCCGTTAGGGACTGGTGTGCGCCGTCGTTCTTGGCAATGACCAGGCAGCCTGACGTATCCTTGTCCAGGCGGTGGACGATGCCGGGGCGTTCCACGCCGCCGATGCCGGAGAGATCCCCGCAATGGTGGAGCAGGGCGTTCACGATGGTGCCGTCCGGGTTGCCGGCGGCGGGATGCACGACCATGCCGCTTTCCTTGTTGATGACCACCACGTCTTCATCCTCATACAGGATGTCCAGGGGAATGTCCTGCGGCCGTGCTTCCGCCGGTTCCGGCTCCGGAATGCGGACGGTGATGGAATCACCGCGGGAAACTGGGTTTTTAGGCTTGGCGGGAGTGCCGTTGACCAATACGTCCCCGCTTTTGATCAGGCTCTGGATTCTGGAACGGGAAAGCTCCGGAAGGTGGGCGGCAAGGTATTGGTCCAGGCGGATTTTCCCGTCGGCGTCGTCCGTGGTCAGATTCATGATCCGTGGCGTTTGGTCAATGGCTGTAGGCGGAGGGCGGCAGGTCGATGAAGGCATAGTCCAGACCGTAAACGTCCTTGAGCAGATGCCCCAGGGCTTTCACGCCGAACGTCTCCGTGAAGTAGTGGCCGCCGAAGACCAGATTGACGCCCAGTTCATGGGCCATGGGGATGTTCCAGTGGGAACCCTCCCCGGTCACGTAGGTGCGGCAGCCGAGGGCTGCGGCCTGGACAAGGTCGTCCCCGGCTCCTCCGGAGCAGATGAAGACGTCGCCAGCCGGGGCATCCGGGGAATCCGCCCAGAAAGTTTGAACGGACGCTCCGAGGACGGTTTCCAGCCGCTGCGCCAGCTCCCGGCACGTGCCGGGGAATTCCCCGTGCGTACCCAGGGAAACGCCGTGGTAGTCCAGTCCTTCATTGGAACATGGCCGGATTCCGCAGGCCTTCGCCAGCAGGGCGTTATTTCCGTACACGGGGTGGACGTCCAGAGGAAGGTGGGCGGCGTAAATCGCCAGGTTCCCGTCCATGGCGGCTTTCAGCTTCCGGTATGCAATGCCGGTAATGGGCTGCATGGTCTGCCAGAAAATGCCGTGATGAAGGAGGAGCAGGTCCGCCCCCGTCTCCAATGCCGCATGGATAGCCTTCTCCGAGCCATCCACGGCGGCGGCTACCCTGGAAACGGCTCCTCCGTTTTCCAGTTGAAGGCCGTTCAGGGCGCGGGATGCGTCCGGAATGGAATCCACGGAAAGGATTCCGTCCAGAAAAGCGGTAACGGTGTGCAGCTCAATACTCATGCGGGAGGAATGGTCAGTTGTCTTCCGAGAGGCTGGCGCCGAGCAGGCGCACGGCGTCCATGTTCAGGATAAAATAGTTGGGGGATGTATTCACCCTGCCGTAATAAAACCTGCTGTATCCGGCCTCTCCCGCCGGGGCGATTTCCAGCGTGATGACTTTTTCCTCCGTCTCCGGTTCCGGGGCGAAGGTGATGTCGCTGGGGCCGGCCTGGGACTGCACGGGGGACGCCTCCTTGTAAACCTGGAGGATGAGTTTCAGGCGGAAAACGGGATTCTTCAGCGCCTCGTGCGCTCTGGCGTCCGTATAGGGGAGCCAGGTGCTCACCTCCATCTTTTCCAGCTCGTCCAGATAGCGGTTGGCGCGGTTCGGATTGATGTTCAGGGTTTCATCCTTCCCATCCTTGGCAGCGGTCCATGAATCGTCCAGACGGTCGAATTTCAGGATCAGGGGACCGCCGGAGCCGATGCGTTCCAGATGCATTTCCTTGAGGTCGAACCTGCTGAAAGAGAAAAGCATTTTTTTCTTCCAGGCCAGGGCGTCCGTCAGCAGGTCCTTCATGTAGGCGCTGTCCAGCATGACGACAGTGGGCTTGCCGGCCTGGCGGGCGTACCAGGAACCGTCCGTTCCCTTGGAGAAAAACACCGTCACGGGGGAGCGCGGTTCTTCACCGGGCTTGGGCAGCAGGGACATGGTAAGCGTCATCCTGGGATTGTCCAGCCCGTACACGGAAAGGTCCGTAGCCTTGTCAGAGGCGAAGCCGGCCACCTTCCCCAGCTTGACGGTTTTCAGCAGGGAAACGAGATGCTCCGGATTGGCCTCCTGGTAGCGGGAGCCTTCCGCCGTGTACAGCCAGGTGGGCTTGATGCCCTTTTTCTCATCACCCTGAATAAAGCGGGCGATGGTGGGGTAATCCTGAAAACTCTTGCGGATGGAAAGCCCGGTGATCTTGTAATCCCCGATGTCCGTCAACTGCTTGGAGCGCAGAAGGCCCAGGTCCAGCGGAATGTTGCGCACGCCGGGCACCTCCTTGTTGGTCTCCGTCGTCTGCGCCAGTTCAAAGACGGCCTTGCGGTCGGAAACGGTGGCCTTCACCAGTTCGGACAGGCTTCCGTTGTCGGAAGGGGGGTAAATGCGGAGCGTAACGGGCTGTTCCTCCGTTTGCAGGGATTTGCCGTCCTCCGTGGGGTGCCCTGTAAAATTCCTGATGGAGACGGAGGTGATCTGGTCGTCCGTCATGTCCGGCACGCTGGTTTCCTCCGGATTATACACGCGCACGGCGGTCAGCTTCTGGAGCGTGCCCAGCAGCACGTCCATCATGGCCGGGTCCGTATCCAGGGAAAGGGGGTACGTGATTTTCCAGGGGCTGCCGGGAGTCTTGCGCTCCAGGGCGATGCGCTGGCCCCGGTTGTTGATTTCAATGGAGGCGGGCATGGCCGGATGCAGGAGCAGGGGGCGGTGGTCCCGGAGCTGGCGGATGCCGGACTTGAACAGGGGCAGGATATTGCCGGTGCCCACCAGGATGCGGGTGTCCCGCCCGTAGAAATCCGTCTGCATGTAGGTGGTATCGTCCGTGGTCTTGTTCTCCGGATCGTCCACCAGCCAGGGAGCGAGGGACCCCAGCGTGTAGCGGGCCACGGTGGAGGAGCGCTTGCCGTCGTCGCTCATCTCCTTCAGGGTGATGGTGACGGGCGTCGTCTTCACGCCGAACTCCTTCAGGGAGGCGGAATCAATCTTGTGCAGGGGCAGCGCGTCCACGATGCTGGTGGAATATGTGTACTGGAGGATGGCCGCCGCCGCGCGCGGGTCCATGCGGTCGTCCCACGGCTTCTCGCACCACCAGACGCCGTTGGGCTTGCGGCGGAACTCCGCAACGTCCCCCACGCAATTGATGCGCATCCAGGAAACCTCGTTCATCTCCTCCCGGGTATAGGGGAAAAGCCTTTCTCCGGAACTGAAGGCGGTGCGCCCGATGATGCGGGACAGGTTGCCGTCAATGGTCAGGAGCACCGCCGCGCCGATGGCGGCGAGGGTGACGAGGATAAGAAGGATGAAGCGGAATGTGCGCATGTGCTTCCGGTGATGGGCGTGGTGGAGTTAATGGCGGCGCGTGTTCCAGATAATCAGGGCAATCAGAAGCGCCAGCAGGGGAAGGCCGATGTTTGTCAGGAGTTCCAGAATGCCCAGGGCGTTGCGGTCCAGGTTCAGCTTCACGGTCAGGTCATGGCGGGAGCCGAGGCCGCGCAGTTCTTCACGGTCCGTCATCCAGCCGACCAGCGTGCGCATGAAGTCCCGCTGTTCCGGCTTGATTTGCCTGGGCTGGAGCAGGTCCGTATTCCCCAGCAGCACCAGGCGCCCGGTGGTCTTGTTCTGGTTTACGTCCCCGGCGTTCCCGCGGATGAGGGCCGCGCCGATCATCAGGGGCCCCGGGTTGTCTTCCCGCGCGTCAAACTGGGCCGGGAACTGGTTGTACTTGGTTTCCCCGTAATAATCCTCCGTAGTCACCAGCAGGGGGTATGGCGTGATGCGCTTCTGCTCCATGGCCGCATTGTCGGAATCCAGGATGAGGGAGATGCTCTCCCCTTCCAGCCCGGTGCTGGAATTCCAGAATTCGCGCGTGCAGTTCAGGGAGGGCGCGAAAATGGCGTTAATCTCGAAAACGGAGCGGTTGCCCCTGTTGCGGAGCATCACGCGGTCATTCTGTGGGCGCAGGCCCTGTTCACGGAGGAACCGGTAAAGCTGTTTGGGCGTATCCTGCTGGGGCTCCAGCATGACCAGGATGGCGGCGTTCGGGCGCGCCCAGTACCGCTGGAGCACTTCCGCCTCCTGCGGGGACAGGTCGTACTTGGAGCCGATGATCATGAACCCCGCGGCGTCTTCCGGAATCTCCTTCAAGCCGCTCATGCGGATGGGAACGAGCTGAAGGTTGACGGAACGGCAGATTTTCCCCAGTGTGGTGAAAATGCTTTCCTCCTGGCTGTTGCTCAGCACCTCGTTGAAATTGCTCTTGTCCGCCGCAATATACATCTTGCGGGGTTCTCCATTGGCCGCCCCGTAAATGCCGGCGGTCATCATGTCTTCAATCTGGAGGGCCACCGCCTTCATGCTCTTGCCGTCCGGGCTGGGAGCGTACACCACGAAGGCGTCTCCGGGCAGGATGCGCACGTGGGCGGCGTCCGCCTGGGTGCCTTCAAATGTCTTGAGCGCTTTTTCCGTGTCTTCCCGGGCATCGATGATGACCAGGTTCTTCTTGAATTCAATCCCGTAAATGTTCGCAATCTCCCGGGCCTTGTTCGGCTGGCGGAGGGGGTCCACGTACTCCACCTTCACCTTCCCGTTGGAATAACGTTCGTACTCCTCAAGCAGGGAGCGCATGCGGGTGTAATTCTGCGTGGTGCGCAGGAAGGCGAACGTGATCTTGACGGGCGTCTTGCGGTTCTGGATTTCCGGAGATTTCAGCATGTTGATGCTCTGCTGGGAAATCTCATAACGCTGGTCTTCCGTCAGGTCCCGGCGGTAATATTCGTGGCAGCCCACGTAATTCAGGCATACGACGATGAGGAACAGCAGGAAAAGCTTGATCCAGGTCATCCAGGGGCGTCTGACCTTGCGGGCGGGAGGGGGGGGGGCTTCCGTGGCCGCGGCGGGGTTGTCTGGTGCTTCGCTCATAGATAAAAATGAAAAGGGGTGAAAGGGAAAAGGGGGGTGGATCAGTGCTTCCAGCGGCGGTGGTCAATGATGCGGATGGTGACAGCCAGCGTCAGGACCGTCATGGTCAGGTAAAAGACGACAGGGCGCGTATCAACCAGCCCGGCGGAAAAGCGGTCCAGATGTTCCGAGCAGGACATGTAGTGGAAAATCCCCGCTGCGGGGAATTCCCCCCATACCACGGGAATAAGCCCCATGAAGAAAATCAGCACCAGCAGGCCGATGGTGATGATGCCGGAAATGATCTGGCTGCCCGTCAGGGACGAGGCGAAAATACCGATGGCCGTGAACCAGGCGCCGACCAGCAGCAGGATGGCGTACGCCCCGGCCCAGTCCGCCAGGCGGTAGGGGAGGACCATGCCCGCATCATACCCGTAAATCCACTGCACGATCAGGTTGGACCAGTCCGCCAGAAGGGGGTACAGCAGCATGGGCAGCCACAGGATGATGTAAAAGGCGTATGCGGAGAAATATTTGCCCAGGACTACCTGCCATGTCTTGATGGGCGTGGTCAGCAGGGATTCCAGCGTTCCCGTCTTCTCTTCCTCCGCCAGGGAACGCATGGTAAGCAGCGGGAAAATGAACAGGAAATAAAACCAGAACATGGGGGAATGCAGGATGAAGAACAAAATGCCTTCCTTCTGCGGGGCCAGCTGGAACGCCTTCAGCGTGCCGGACAGGGAAACGCTCTGCAGGGCCATGACGAAGGCCAGGATGACCCATCCGTACGGGGTCATCACGTAGCTTCTGAGTTCTTTTCTGAAAATGGTAAGTACCGGAGACATGTGGAGAAAAGGAAAATGCGGGGTGGTGGATAGAGAGGGAGAAGAAACGGGCGGTTAATCTTTACGGGTCATTTCCACGAACACCTCTTCCAGGGTGGGGGTGTGGCGGTAAATATGGCGCAGGGGGCAGCCCTGTTCCGCAAGGAGGCGCGCGGCCTTCTCACGGGTATCCGTTCCGGCCTCCGCGCGTACGGTCAGCGTATGCCAGCCATCGGCGTCCGTGCCTTCATGGATGACCTTCTTCACGTGTTCCAGGCTTTCCAGCTTCTGCGTAATCAGCTCCAGATCCCCTCGGAACTCCAGCGTAATCTTGCCGGCGGCGCGGAGGTTGGCCGTCAGGTTGGACGGGGTATCCGCTGCCTTGATGGTCCCCTGGTCAATGATGATGACCTTGTTGCAGATCATCTCCACCTCACTCAGAATATGGGTGGAAAGAATAATGGTGTGGTTGGCCGCCAGCCCCTTGATCAGCTCGCGTATCTGGCGTATCTGGTTAGGGTCCAGTCCGTTGGTGGGTTCGTCCAGAATCAGCAGATCCGGTTCACCCAGCAGGGCGTCCGCCAGGCCCACGCGCTGGCGGTAGCCTTTGGAAAGGGTGCGGATCATCTTGCGGCGCACGGGGTCCAGGCCGCATTGCTCCACGACCTTGGAGACGGCGGGCCATATCTGCTTGGAAGAAATGCCTTTAAGCCTGGCGCGGAACTTCAGGTACTCCGTCACGCGCTGGTCGTCGTAAAGAGGCACGTGCTCCGGCAGGTAGCCCAGGTGCTTGCGCGCCTCCAGAGGATTTTTAACGATGTCGAATCCCGCAATCGTGGCGGTCCCGGAAGTGGGGGGCAGGTAGCCGGTCAGCATGCGTAAAGTCGTGGTCTTGCCTGCGCCGTTCGGCCCCAGGAACCCTACGATTTCCCCCTTTTCAATCTGGAAGGAGGCATTCTTTACCGCTTGAAAGCGGCCAAACTCTTTGGAAAGCTGGTCGGCGTGAATCATGGAATCAATGGGAACAGGGTGATTCTAATCCAAACCGCTCCCGTCTCAAGCTTATTCTCCCCTGTGCCGCGGAGACGCCGCCGCCGCTTGAAAAGCAACACATGCTGAAAAGGAACAGCGGCTGTTCCAACATTACTGGGGAAGGGCTGCCGGGAAGGAAAATCAATCCTTCAAATCCTCCTCCAGCCGCAGGACGATATCCCGCACGCGCACGTCCTCCTCCATGCGGGAGGCAACCAGCTTGTTGGCATGGATCACGGTGCCGTGGTCCCGGCCTCCGAAGGCCTGGCCGATATCCTTCAGGGAGCATTCCGTCAGGCGGCGGCTCAGGTACATGGCAATCTGCCGGGGAAAGGCGATGCTGTTGGGGCGGCGCTTGCCGGTCAAGTCGCTCACCTTGAGCTCGTAAAAATCCGCCACGCGCTTCTGGATGGAATCCACGGTCAGGATGCGGCTGGTTTCTTCCCGCAGGATATCGCGCAAAAGCTGCTCGATCTTGGCGATGTCCGGCATGTCCCCGGACAGGGAGGTAAAGGTGGCTACGCGGAGCAGGGCCCCTTCCAGGCGGCGCACGCTCTTCTGGATGCGGCTGGCGAGGAACTCCAGAATCTCGTCAGACACGTTCATGCCGGCCCGGTCGCGCTTGCTGCGCAGGATTTCCAGCCGGGCGTCATCATCCGGAAGATTCAACTCCACCGTAAGGCCGGACTCCAGGCGTGCCGCCAGGCGGGAATCCAGGTTGGAAATATCGCATGCGGCGGCATCGGCGCAAATCACGATCGTCTTGTGGGAGTGGAACAGCTCGTCAAACGTATGCAGGAACTCTTCCACCGTCTTCTCCTTGCCGGAAATAAACTGCACGTCGTCCACCAGCAGGACGTCCGCCTTGCGGTACTTGCGGCGCAGCTTGGCGAAGCTCTGCCCGTTCTGGGTGCGGGACGCGTCAATAAACTCATTGGCGAACTGTTCGCCCGTGACGTACACCACATTCGCGGAGGAATCCTGGTGAAGCACCTCATGGCCGATGGCCTGGAGCAGGTGCGTTTTCCCCACGCCGGACTTCCCGTACAGGAAAAGGGGATTGAACAGGGCCCGTTCCGACTGGGCGATGGACAGCCCTGCCTGATAGGCAAAGCGGCTGTCTTCATAAACCACGAACGAATCGAACGTGTACAAATCATTCAATGACGCCCGTGCTCCCGGGGTGCGCTGTTTTTTGGCCGGGGCGGCAGGGGAATCCTGCACCTGGGGCGTTTTGGTGCGGGAGGAAGCTTTTTGCGGCTGGCCTTCGGAAGACGTCATGGACGCAACCTCGTCCGCGCAGATGAACTTCACCTGGCGCTCCGTGCCCAGGGCCAGCATGGCGGCCTGCTTCAGCTCCGGCGTATAGCTGTTCTCCACCCACAGGGCGGCCATGGGATCGTCACACACCAGCGTCAGCGTCTTTCCGGAATCCTCCAGGAGGGAAAACTTGGGAAACCACAATCCATAAACCTCCGGAGACATGATTGTTTGCAGGGCTCCAGTGATCCTGGACCAGGTGGCTGACAATTCTGATGGTGGCGTCATTGTTGTGGAAATAAAAGATGTTGCTGGTTATAAATGGCTGTGAGGCCTTCCGTCTCGCTACGAGGCCGCCCGCGGATGGAACCGGAATGGGGTTCATCCGCAGCCGTGACAGCTCGTAGCGTCCATCGGGATGGAGAAGGCGAACTCGTCCGCTTTCAGCTCGACACCCCGGTCGACGGAAGCGCCAAAGTACTGATTTGCGCCTGAGGAAAAAATATCTTTTTGAAGCAGCGTGAGTCATCGTTCCGCGGCTCTACGTTCCACGGGGGTTCCACACCAAAAAATATTTTAGTCTTGCTTCCTCCGATAATTTAGTCCTCCTGAGTATATTCTTTGAATGACACTATAATAATTTTATTATCAGTTAATTACTACTTTGTTATTGGGGTGTGTGACGAAAAGGAAACAATTACGCCGCCGTAAATCAAGCACTTACAGGCACCGGACCAGAAGGTCCCGGAGAGGTTCCGGAAGGGGGCAGCCGGGATGGTTGACAAGAGGCGCCGGGAAACCTAACGTGGCTGCATCATGGAACAGATGGAACAAACCGGGGAAACATGCCATTCCCTCTGCGGGGGCAGATTTTTGGAGCTCTTGAAAGAAGGAAGGTGGGAATACGTGCGCCGGGTCAATGCCAACGGCGCCGTCATGATCGTAGCCGTGACGGAGGACGGCGAACTGCTGCTGGTGGAGGAATACCGGGTTCCCCTGCATGCCCGGACCATCGGACTGCCTGCGGGCATCTCCGGAGATGAAGGGGAGGAAAGCACATTGCAATCCGCCCGGCGTGAGCTGGAAGAAGAAACGGGATACCGGGCGGATGCCTGGACGTACCTGTTCACGGGGCCTTCCTCCCCTGGATTGACCACGGAAATGGTATCCTTCTACCTGGCGGAAGGGCTGCACCAAATATCGGAAGGCGGCGGGGTGGCTCATGAAAACATCACCGTGCACCGCATTCCTCTTCCGCTGGTGCATGGCTGGCTGATGGACCAGACAGGGCAGGGAAAAGTGGTAGACCCGAAAATCTTCATGGGCCTCTATTTCCTGTCCCGCTCTGTAAATGGCGTGGAACTGGAGGAGTAATGACGCTCTGCGCCGCAAGTGTCCGGACGCAGGAAACGGCCTGGGCGGCAGGCTGTGTGAAACGGTTGGAGGAAAAGAACGATTCATCGTCAATGATTTTTCTGGATGGAGAAGCGGGCTGTCGTGATAAAATGCTCCTGACCCATAAAAAAATCTGGACATTCTTTCCAATCCGGGCTAAATATCTCCCCGCTTTCCAGCACCAACCACTTAACGGCAGGGTAGCTCAGTGGTAGAGCAGAGGACTCATAAGCCTTTGGTCGGGTGTTCAAATCACCTCCCTGCTACCATCTTCAAAGCCCCTTAAATCCAACGGTTTAAGGGGTTTTAATTTGGTTTGAAATGATTAGTGAGGTTAATAAATCTAATTTTAAAATCAATGAGTTTTTTTGAATATATTTCAAAAATATTTAGTATACACTCGAATAAGTCATTACAGCATTCCCCAAAAAAAGTAATTAAATCATCTTCTTTATTTATGAACTTACCAAAAGACGATTTGTTTGGCAGACAACATATTGTTGATTTTTTGTATAAAATGCTCACTACTTCATCAATTGAGTGTAGTCCATTGCTTATCAACGGAAGTTGGGGTATTGGGAAAACAGTGTTTTGCAAAAAACTTATTCAGAAATTGGGCTATACTCCATTATATAAATGTATTTATATTGATGCATATGAAGAATCCAAAATTTCGGATCCTATTCTTTCTATAGCACTTAATTTATCTAAATTTCTTCAAAAGAAGGATAAGATTGATTTTCTTGGATGTGCTGTAGGAATTAGTTCTTTCCTATTTCAAACGGTTATCTGTGCCACTTCCTATAAATTGGTGGGAGAAAATTTTGAAATTTCTGAAAACGGAAGTTCTCTGATGAAAAGATTTAATAAAAGTATGGGAAAAGATTTAAAAAATCTTTCTACTTTATATGAAGATAAGAATAAAATCTTGAAAGAATTAATATCTATCGTAGATAAGTCGAATCAGAAATTTATTATATTTATTGATGAGCTTGATCGTTGTTCTCCAGAATATTGTTTGTTATTCATTGAAAAAATTAAATATATATTTGAAGAGTCTAATCTTCAATTTGTTATCATTGCAAATAAAAATCAAATAACAAAATTTGTAGAGTGTCGGTATGGAATTAATATAAATTCTGAGGAATACATGAGCAAATATATCAAAGCGGAGATATGTATTCCTGAAATATATTTTGAAGATATTTCAACGGGTTTTGAAAAGGCAAATAATGATAATGAAAAATTAATTTACTTAATGAATTTTCATTCTTCTGTTAAATATTTTATTGTTCAAAAGAGACAAAATTCTGAGCTCAAAGATATTAGTAATGTAGAATTATTTGTAGCTGCTATAATTTGTAAAAATTCAATGTCTTTGCGTGAAGTAGAAAGACTAATTTTGTATTTGTCTATTTTTCAAAAAATGTCAGTTGAGAGTCAAAGATTAGAAAATAGGTCATCAGGATATGCTAAACTTGTCATTTTATTTATTGCTCTTTCTTGTATGAACAGTGATAGAAAATATTCTTATTTGAAAAATCCTAATGATCTAAAAAAACTTAAAAAAATATATAATTACAATGGGAAAATGGAGATTCATAAAAATGACTATGAATCTGGTTTAGATGCTTTTATAGATTGTATCTATGAAAAAGATCCGGGCCAGGAATTATTGAAAAAAGCAACTAAATGGTATTTTAATGCACCATATTTGAAGAAGATATTTCAAAAATATCATTTTGAAATAATACTTTCTCATTTTAGACAAGATTTAGTACGTTTCCCTTTCCTCAGTTGCTATTCCGCAATATGTATAAATCCTAAATCTAGTAAATTACCCATGGAGGAGGATTTTATAGCGATAGGGCATTAGAGATGAGGTATAGTAACATTTTTCCTAGACCTATTAGAAAGTAGTTCTTTATAAGATGGTAATGTCGCCCTCTGTATAGGCACTCTATCAAAAAGGCCCGGTTTCAAATTAACCGCTATAGTCAGAGGCCCTGCATAATGTTAACGGACAGGTATCTCGTCAGATTGATCGACAGGGGTCAAGGTCAAGTCTTCTACGATGGAGTCATCCAAATAAGGGATAGAAAACAGTAGAGCATACTCATAAAAGCTTCTCAGGCCAATTAGAAAGATGGTATTACGGTTTGGATTGGTAAAAGAGCCTCGTCATAATGTAAAAATTTTCTTATTTCCGAGAAATGGAATCGGAAATTAAAAGATTATCGAGACTTAATCAGACAACAGAAGGCTGTCATTGATTCAGCCTCAACCCGAAGACTCCGGATTTGCGGCCGCTGAGTTCCAGGGCGCGCAGGCGTTCCGGGGGGAGGCAGTCGCGGGAGAATTCCGCATAGTGCATGCGGTCCCGGAAGTAGTGGACGGCGCTTTGAGAGAGGGCGAAGATAAATTCCATGCCCATTTCCTCCGCTTTTCTTTTGGCGAATTCACATAGGGCGCGGCCATAGCCGCGGCCTTCATGGCGGTGCTTGATGTACAGGCAGCCCAGTTCCGCGCTGCGGTGTTTCGGGTAGGGATAGACGGCAACGCAGCCCACGATGCTGTCGTCCAGAGTCAGCACGTAGTAGTCATCCATTCTGGCGGCGATGTCCTCATAGTTCCGGTTCACCAGCTTGGAGTCCACCACGGAGCGGGCGATCATGGAGAGTAGCTCCGGAATGTCCTCCTCCTTCAAGGGGCGTATTTCCCGGTAGGAGTCCGTGTGGACCATGGTGCCTACGCCTTCTTCCGAGAAGAGTTCCTCCACCAGTACGCCTCGCATTTTGCCGTCCAGCAGGTGTACCCGGGGGATTCCCGTCCGGCAGGCCTCAGCCGCCTGGTCCAGTAGTTCCCGGTGGGTTATTTCTCCTTCCAGGCCCGCCACTTCCGATTCCAGAATGGCGGCAATGGGGCGTCCGTCACGGGAGGGAACCTTATGGTCGTTGAGCAGGGCGATGTATTTGGAGGCTCCCAGACTGAATGCCATACGGACGGATTCCGGGTCAAAGGAGCCGGAACGGCCGGAGGCCACCACGGGGATCTGATGCCTTCCCAGGATTTCCCGGACTCTTTCCCGGACAAGCTGACCGCCTTTCAACGGCGCTTCCACCAGGGCGGAGCGCATTTCACAAACGCGCGTGTGTTCGTACAGCGCGGAGGCGTCCGTTCCTTCCACTATAAGCACTGGCCTGACGCCTATTTCCTGAAGAGCGTCCAGGTCCAGCAATGCGTCCACCAGCTCTTCGGAATCCACCAGGGGGCGTTCCACGTGCACGGCAAAGATTTTGTCCCTGAAGTACGGGACGTACTCCAGCACGGAACGGACGTTGGTGGATTTGTTGGGAGGGAGCGTGGTCAAGGGCGGCCCGGAAGCTTGAAGACGGAGGGAACGGCTGTACCCGTTTCCTCCGTCCTGTAAGTGATGCGTAGTGTTTTAGAACGTGCGGGTATCGGCGGAATCCCGGTTGTCCATGGTTTCCGCGAAGTCCTGGGAGTCAAGAGTGACGGCGATTTCTTCTTCCTCACCGGCGGCAGGCGTTTCCGCCGGCGCCTGGGCGGCTCCCTCCTTGCGGAGCACGACGCTGACCTTGCGCCTGGGCATGACCAGCTTGGGTTCCGCCACAGCGGGCTGATAGCCTTCCCCAATGGTGGTGGCGTCGGAAATGACGGCTGGAGCTTCTTCCTGTTCCGGCTGTTGTGCGGACTGGTGTTCCCGTGCACGGGAGACTTGTTCCCGCAGGGCGGAGAGCAGGTCGCTGGGCATGCCGTCAAAACCTATTTCCGGCAGGTTGGCGCCGTCTTCCTGATTTTCATCGGAAGAATCAAACTGGGGCAGGCTGGCCAGGAAGTCTTCAAACGCATCCAGGTTGGTGGTGCTCTTGAAGAGGTTGCCGATGGCTTCACCCTTGATGCTTTCCATCAGGGTAACGAACAGGTCGTAGGCTTCAGACTTGTATTCCACCAGGGGATCCTTCTGGCCCTGGGCGCGGAGGCGAACGCCTTCCCGCAGAGAGTCCATGTTGTACAGGTGCTCCTGCCACATTTTATCAATAGCCCCCAGGATGATCTGGCGTTCCATGTGGTCCAGGTATTCCGGACGTTCGCGGGAAGCCTTGTCTTCATAAGTGGCCTTGACCTTGTCAATGAGGAAGGCGATGGTGTCATCCATCTGGCGTTCTTCCAGCTTGGCGGCGTCCGCCGTCAGTCCCAGCGGGAAGGAGGAGTTCATCCAGGCGAGCAGTTCGTCTGGATGGGTCAGGCCTTCCGAGTCCGGATCCAGGAATTCATGGGCGCGGGTGGCGATTACTTCTTCCAGAATGTCGTAAATCATTTCCCGCGGGTTTTCCGTGGAAAGCACTTCATTCCGGTAGCCGTAAACGATTTCACGCTGCTTGTTCATGACGTCGTCATAGTCCAGCACGTGCTTGCGCCACATGTAGTTGCGCTGTTCCACGCGTTTTTGGGCGGATTCCACGGATTTGTTCAGGAAGCTGTGTTCCAGGGCTTCGCCGTCGGCCACGCCCAGGCGTTCCATCATCTTCGTCATGCGTTCCGCCGCGCCGAAGTTGCGCATCAGGTCGTCTTCAAAGGAGATGAAGAACTGGGAGGCGCCGGGGTCTCCCTGGCGGGAGCAGCGGCCGCGCAGCTGGCGGTCAATGCGGCGGGATTCATGGCGTTCCGTACCCAGGACGAAGAGGCCGCCGAGGTCGGCCACGCCTTCGCCAAGCTTGATGTCCGTACCGCGGCCCGCCATGTTGGTGGAGACGGTGACGGCTCCGCGCTTGCCGGCCAACGCCACGATTTCCGCTTCGCGCTGGTGGTTTTTGGCGTTCAGCACTTCATGGGGGATTTTGGCCCTTTTGAGCATACGGGAGAGCGTTTCAGAGGCGTCTACGCTGGCCGTGCCGATCAGGATGGGCTGGCCTTTGTCATGGAGTTCCTGAATTTTGTTGATCACCGCGTTGAATTTTTCACGGCGGGATTTGAAGATAAGGTCGTTCTGGTCCTTGCGGATGCAGGGGCGGTTGGTCGGGATGGGGAGGACGTCCAGCTTGTAAATGTCATGGAATTCCGCGGCTTCCGTTTCCGCCGTGCCGGTCATGCCCGCCAGTTTTTTGTACAGGCGGAAGTAGTTCTGGATAGTGATGGTCGCGTAGGTCTGGTTTTCACGCTCCACTTCCACGCCTTCCTTGGCTTCCACGGCCTGGTGCAGTCCGTCGCTCCAGCGGCGCCCCGGCATTTCGCGGCCCGTGTTCTGGTCAATGATGATAACCTTGCCTTCCTTGACGACGTATTCCACGTCTTTTTCGTAAATGCAGTAGGCTTTCAGCAGCTGGGAGGTGGTGTGCAGGCGTGCTCCCGTTTCATCAAGTTGCTTGGTCAGTTCATTCTTGCGGCGCAGCTTGTCCTTTTCCGTCATGCGGGGGTCTTCATCCATTTCCGCAAAGGCGGTTCCCAGGTCCGGCAGCACGAAGTCCTCCGGGTGGCCGGGGGGAGATGACTTCACGGCCTTTTTCCATCAGGTCGGCGTCGTGGGTCTTTTCATCCACGGTGAAGAACATTTCCTCCTTCAGCTTGTAGAGTTCCTTTTTGCGCGTATCCTGGTAAAGGGTCAGTTCATATTTTTCCACGATGCGGCGCAGCTCGGGATCCTGCATGGCGCGCAGGAAGGCGCGGTGGCGGGGCTGGCCTGTCTTCACCTTGAACAGGCAGCGGCCCACTTCTTCCGTGCGGCCTTCCTCCTGGGCTTTCAGGGCCTGGGACATGAGCTCGTTGCAAAGGTCCGTCTGCGCTTTCACCACGCGTTCAATGGCGGGGCGCAGGGTATCGTACTGCTGTTCCCGGGTGACGACCGCGGGACCGGAAATGATGAGGGGCGTACGGGCCTCGTCGATAAGGATGGAGTCCACTTCGTCCACAATGGAGAAGTAGTGCCCGCGTTGCACCTGCTCGGATTTGGAGGTCGCCATGCCGTTGTCGCGCAGGTAGTCGAAGCCGAATTCGGCGTTGGTGCCGTAAGTGATGTCGCAGGCATATTGCTCCCGGCGCAGCTGGGAGGGCATCATGCTCTGGATGCAGCCGACCGTCAGCCCTAGGAACTGGAAGAGCATCCCCATCCATTCGGAGTCGCGGCGCGCCAGGTAGTCGTTCACGGTCACCACGTGCACGCCCATGCCGGTCAGCGCGTTCAGGTATACGGGAAGGGTGGCGACAAGCGTTTTGCCTTCCCCCGTGGCCATTTCCGCAATGTAGCCGCGGTGCAGGGCGATGCCGCCCAGCAGCTGCACGTCAAAGTGGACCATGTCCCACAGTTGTCTTTGTCCGCAGATATCGCGTTCTTCCCCGCAGAGTAGCCGGGCGCCGTGTTTGACGGCGGCAAAGGCTTCCGGCAGGATCTGGTTCAGGTAGCGTTCGCGCAGCTTGTCAAACTGGGGGGTGATGTTGTTCCAGGCGGCCTTCCCCTCTTCAATGGAGGCGGGAGTGGCTTCCACCGTGGGGAGGGCGGCAAATTCGTCTTTCAGGGATTCAAAGCGTGCGTTCAGCTTGGCGGCTATTTCCTCCAGCTCTTCCCTGGGAGCGGCTTCCACAATGCGCACGGGGGGAAGCTCCATGGGGAGGAAGCGGTGAAGATAGCCCTGCCATTCCTTCGTTTTTTCAAGCAGGAAATCCTGACCCTTGCCGTTCCATGATTCTTCAATGGAGACGATTTGTTCCACAATGGGGCGCAGACGGCGCACTTCACGCTGGTTTTTGGTACCGACAATCTTGGTTAGAATCCACTTAATCATCTTTGTCTTGTTGAAAATTGACGAGGTAGAGTCGCTTTCAGCGGTCTAAGAATCGAAAAATACTAGCGGCTGCCGGAAGAATTGCAAGCACGGCCCTCCATTTGCTTTGATGATGACGTAATAGGTTGGATTTGGGCGGCATCATTCTGTCTTCCTTCCGTTTTTCCTTGCCTCTCCCTTTTCCCTGTAGGAGTGTATAGGGGAAAGGAGAGAATGAGCATGTACGGAGTATTCCATTCCGCCGGGCCGGCCCTTTTTCTGCCGGCTGTTTGCATGATGGCCGGCTGCCAGGAAAACGGCGCCGTAAAACAGCAGGAAGTGAATTTGCTGTCCGAGGGGATTGATGAGGACGGCAACCTTTTCATGCATTTTGAACTGGATTCCCATTACCACGGGGATTTGTATGCGGAAGTTTCCATGAAGGGGAATGAAATGCGCATTGCTCTGTATACTCATTCCACTCCCGGAGCTTCCCGGAAGGTGCCTTATGCGGACGGTTACAGGCTTGTTGTCCCATGGCCCGAGGGAACGGATTCCGTGGATGTTACCCTGTGCGGAATAAATTTGGGAGGGTGGGAGAAACATAAATAGTAATGGAGGGAGGTTCCGTTCAGAGATGTTTTGTTATCTGAATGTTAACGGAAATTCCTGTGTGGAGGCGCTTGTTTGTGGTATGAAGGCGGAATGAAGCCTCTTTTTGGGGATGGGATGTGCGGTGCTGGCCGTTTGCGCCGTCGGCTTTTCAGCGTACCGCATCCTGATGGAGAGGATGCCCGATGAAATTCGGGGAACGCGCCTGGTGATGGAACATGACGCTTCTTACCTGCCGAAGGCGGGCATGGTGCGGCTGGAAAATGCCGGATTTTCCAGCATGGTTCATGGGTTGGAGAACGGGGGGGAGTTTTTATCACTGGCGGAGTGCATCGTGGAGGCGCGGCAAAAGGATATTCTGGAAGGATAGATCCGCGGCGTTCTTTGCGCCTCTATGTGGTTTGCAACGCTTCCGGTGCGATGAAGGAAACATGGCTGGGCGATGGAGGGAACGGGGAAAACGCCGTCCTCATCAACCGATACATGGACGTTCTGGGGGTCTATTGGCTCTTGCGCCGTTATTGTGATGATGAACAGCTGTTTTTCAAATGGATGAGGCTTTCGTTGAGGAACAGGAAAACGGCGCTTCTGGATGCTTCCGTGGAATACCTGTTTCCCTGGCTCAGGCCGGACCGGGAACAATATGTTCATGGAAAGTGGATTTCGGATATCGAATCCGTCACCTATTATTGTTATCCTTTGGAAGAAAGGGGAAAGAGTTCTCTTCCTTCCCCATTCATGTACGCGGTTACGAGCCGGAAAAGGTTTTCTTCCGTCTCCTTGGAGATTCGATGCTCCGCGTTGAAAGGAGCATTGATAGACGTGGAGATCAAACAGGACAGCCAGATGATTCGTGCCGGAAGGGCCGTGCTCATCCGGATTGATGGGAACGATCATGGCTGGTCTTATTCATGGAACAGGCGCCCCGGAAAAATGTTGCCCGTGCGGCTGCCTTCCATGGAGATTCCGGAAGGCGGTCCTCCGGCCATGATACTTCCGGTTCCGGAAGACTTCCGTTCCTGTCCGGAGGAGGAAATTTTGCCTGCATTAATTGAAGAATGCCCGTGCATGAGCATGTAAGCCGGCGCTTGAGCACTAGGCATGAAACGGGAGGCTGCATGCCATTGCATTCCGGCTGCGTCATACATGGAAAGAGGCAGACGATCAGTTGGGAAAGAGGATAAACGTAAACTTTTTCTTGGTCGGTTTTGTTGTGGAACCGTGTGGTGGCCCATGGTTCATGACAGGTACTTCTCTTGGAATGATTCCAAATTGATGATATAATCACCCTATGAGTCATTGTGAGGATGGGCGCATCCGCATCCGCGGCGCCCGTGAGCATAATTTGCAGAATGTGGATGTGGACATTCCCCTGGGGCGGCTGACGGTGGTGACGGGACCTTCCGGATCGGGGAAAACGAGTCTGGCCATGCACACGCTGTATGCGGAAGGGCAGAGGCGTTATATGGAAACCTTTTCCCCGTACGTGCGCCAGTTCATGGACCGTATGGACAAGCCGGACGTGGACGCCGTGGAGAACATTCTTCCGGCCATCGCCCTGCATCAGCGCAACTCCGTCAGGACGTCCCGCTCCACGGTGGGAACCATGACAGGGCTGAACGATTACTGGAAATTCGTTTTCGCCCGTCTGGCCGTGGGGATAGATCCGGAAACCGGACGGGAAATCAAGCCGGAAACACCCGGCTCCATTGATGAAAAGCTGCATGAGGAATTTCCTTCCGGAACGGAGGTGATGGTTTGCCTGGAAGTGGCGCGGCCCGAATCCGTGGACCTGCCCACGCTGAAAAGGAACCTGGTGGCGCAGGGGTATTTGCGCGCCTTTGCGCATGGAGAGGCCCTCCGGCTGGAGGACGAGGAATGGACCCTGGAGGACGGGGCTCCTTTACTGGTGATTCAAGACCGCGTGAAGCTGGCGGAAGACCAGCGGGAGCGCAGGCTGGAAGCGCTGGAAACGGCCATGCGCCTGGGTGGCGGCGTGGCCCATGTGATTCCCCGCGTGGACGGCATCTGGCTGCCCGCCATGAAATTCCGCGGGGACTGGCATCCGCTGATGGAGCCGCGGCCCGGATTGTTTTCCTTCAATTCCCCCCTGGGGGCATGCCCGGAGTGCCGCGGCTATGGCCGCGTGATCACCATTGACTACAACCGGTGCATCAAGCCGGAGCTCAGCGTCAATGACGGGGCCATCCATATTTTTGAAGGGGAAAGCAAGGTGTTTTCCGAATGCAAGAAGGACCTGATGCGCGGCTGGCGCAAAAATGCCCGCAAAGTTCGTCTGGATGTACCGTGGAAGGATTTGAAACAGTGGGAACGGGACTGGCTGCTGTACGGGGACGGAGAGGACCCGGATGAAATGTATGAACAAGGCCTGTGGTACGGCATTGCGGGCTTTTTCAGGTACCTGGAAAGCCGCACGCATAAAATGCATGTGCGGGTGTACCTGAGCCGTTTCCGCACCTATCAGGAATGCCCCTCCTGCCATGGCTTGCGCCTGAGGCCGGAAGCCCTGCAATTCAAGGTGGGCGGCAGAAGCATGCCGGAACTCTCCGGGATGCCCATGGACGAACTCCTGGCCTGGGTGGATCAATACGTCACGCCGCGCGCGGATGAAGACCCCGGCTTGAAGCATGCCGTGGCGGAACTCAGAAGCCGCCTGGAATATCTGAATGAAGTGGGTCTCGGCTACTTGACGTCCGACCGTCCCACGCGCTCCCTTTCCGGCGGGGAGATTGAACGCGTGAGCTTGACGACCTGCCTGGGCGCTTCCCTGACGGATACCCTGTTTGTGCTGGATGAACCCACCGTAGGGCTCCACCCCCGCGACACTTCCCGTTTGATTTCCGCCATGAACCGGCTTAAAAAGCGCGGGAATACGCTGGTGGTAGTGGAGCATGAGGAAGCGGTGATGCGTGCCGCGGACAGCCTGGTGGACATGGGGCCCGGCTCTGGCCGGGAGGGGGGAAAACTGGTTTATTCCGGAGAACCTGCCCGGATTGGGGAAGTTGCGGACTCTCTGACGGGGGCGTTCCTTTCCGGCAGGCGGCGCATCGCGGTGCCTAAAAAGAGGCGCAAGCCGCGTCAATTTCTGACCGTATCCGGCGCCACGCGCCACAACCTGCACAAGCTGGACGTGAAAGTGCCTCTGGGCGTCTTCACCTGCCTGACCGGCGTCAGCGGGTCTGGAAAAAGCACCCTGGCGCACGACGTGCTGTACCTGAACGCTCTGGTGGAAAAAGGGGCCGTATGCGAGGATGAACCCGCCCATGTCAAATCCATCAAGGGCTTGGAACAACTGGATGAAGTGGTGATGGTGGACCAGAGTCCCATCGTCCGGACCCCGCGCTCTACTCCTGCCGTTTATGCCGGGGTCTTTGAAGAAATACGTTCCCTCTTTTCGGAGACGGAAACGGCCCGTGCGCGCGGCATGAAGCCCGGTTTCTTCTCCTTCAACAGCGGCGACGGCCGCTGTCCGCGCTGCATGGGCATGGGGAGTGAAAAGGTGGAAATGCAATTTCTTTCAGATATCTTCGTGCAGTGCCCGCTGTGCCACGGCTCCCGGTACGGAAGTGAAGTGCTGAGCGTGTACCGCGACGGCAGGAACATTGCGGACGTGCTCGGTATGACGGTGGCGGCCGCGCTGGAATACTTCAGAGCGGAAAAAGGGGCTAAGGCCTCCCGCATTGCTTCCAAGCTGGGCGTGCTTCAGCGCGTAGGGCTGGGGCACCTGACCCTGGGGCAGCCGCTGAACACTCTCTCCGGCGGGGAAAACCAGCGGTTGAAGCTGGCTAAAATCCTGCTGGACCAGATTGGATCCGGCGCGAACAGCCCCAAGATGCTGATTCTGGACGAGCCGGGAACGGGACTTCACTTTGCCGATATTGAAATTCTGCTGGCCGTGTTCCGGGAACTGGTGGAGCAGGGGCACACCCTGCTGGTCATCGAGCACAACCCGGAATTCATCAAATCCGCGGACTACGTGATCGACCTGGGGCCGGAAGGCGGCGCAGGCGGCGGCCATGTGGTAGCCACGGGCACGCCGGAGGAAATTGTAGGCTCCGGGAAGGGATATACGGGCAAATACCTCCGGGATGTGCTGGAAGGGCGCCCTTCCGTTTACGATCCGGCGGACGCCGCTATGCCGGAATCCGCTGACGTGGACATACCGGAAGGCGTGATGGCCCTGCGGGGAGCGCGCCACCATAACCTGAAAAACGTGGACCTGGACGTGCCGCGCGGAGAAATGACCGTGCTGACCGGGCTCTCCGGCTCCGGGAAAAGCTCCCTGGCCTTCGACATCTTTTTTGCGGAAGGGCAGCGGCGTTTCATGGACGTCATGTCCCCGTACGCCCGGCAATTCACGGAACAACTGGAAAGCCCTGACATTGACCGCTTGACCGGATTGCCCCCCACGGTGGCCATTGAACAGAACATGTCCCGCGGCGGCACCAAATCCACTGTGGGCACCGTGACGGAAATCTGGCAATTCATGCGTCTGCTATATGCCAAGCTGGGGCAGGCCTACTGCCCGCAGTGCGGCGTGCCGGTGGGCAAAAGATCGGAGTCCGAAGTGGTGGAGCTGGTGGTGCGGCAGCTGAAAAAACACGGCAGTCTGGCCTTGCTGGCTCCCCTCGTCAGGGGACGCAAAGGGCATTACGCGGACCTGGCCCGCTGGGCGGAAGGAAAGGGATATGAGGAAATGTGGGTGGACGGCAAATTGGTTCCGTTGAGCGGATTCCAGCCGCTGGACCGTTATTCCAGCCATGACCTGGACCTGGTCGTTTCACGTCCGGAGGCCTCCTGGACCCCGGAAAAACTTGCCGGAGCGGTACATGCCGCGCTGGAAATGGGGGAAGGTTTCCTGCAAGTGCTTCCGCCCGGTTCCAGCCGTCCGGAGTTGATGGGGACCAAGCTTGCGTGCGCCTCCTGCGGGCAATCTTTCCCGGAACTGGAACCGTACACGTTCTCCTTCAACTCTCCACGCGGGTGGTGCCCTGTGTGCCGCGGGCATGGCATCGTGGGCAAGGGAAAGATGAAGGAAGACCAGGCGCAATCTCTGCTGGAAGCCGAACTGAAATATGACAAGGAACTGGCGCGGCAGGCGGACGATGACAAAGGGGTGAAAATCTGCCCCGCCTGCCAGGGAGTGCGTTTGAATGAATTTGCGCGCGCCGTGCGGCTTCAGGGAGTGACTCCCGGTGAAATCGCCTCCCTGCCTGCCGTAGCCGCCGCGGAACTGGTCAAAGGATGGAAATTTGAACGGGAGGAAGCTCTCATTGCCCGTGACGTGGTGGCGGAAATCACGCAGCGCCTCAACTTCCTCCAGCGGGTGGGGCTGGGCTACCTCTCCCTGGACCGCAGCGCCACGACGCTTTCCGGCGGGGAAACCCAGCGCATCCGCCTGGCATCCCAGCTGGGCTCCCACCTGCGCGGCGTGCTTTACGTGCTGGATGAACCCACCATCGGCCTGCATCCGCGGGACAACGAACTGCTGCTGGGTACACTGGATGAACTCAAGCGCCGGGGCAACACCCTGCTGGTAGTGGAACATGATGAAGACACCATGAAGCGTGCGGACCACATTGTGGACATGGGGCCGGGAGCCGGCATCCATGGCGGCAGGATTATGGCTCAGGGCACCTTTGAGGAACTGGCAGCCATGCCGGACTCCGTCACGGGCGCGGCCCTGCATCATAAGCCGCGCCATCCCTACCGCGGGAAAAGGCGCAGGATTCCAGCCAGAAAAGATGAAACCGCGTGGCTGCGGGTGGAGGGCTGCCGCCTGCACAACCTGAAGGACGTGAACGCGGCCATTCCCAAGGGGCGGCTGACGGTGCTCACCGGCGTATCCGGTGCGGGGAAAACCTCCCTGATGACCGGCACCATCCGGCTGGCGGCGCGCCAAGCCATTGGAGACAAACTCACGAGGGACCAGAAAAAGCTGTGGAAAACCTCCTCCGGCTTTGACACCATCCGCATGGTGTACGGTGTGGACCAGAGCCCCATCGGCAAAACACCCCGTTCTACTCCGGCCACCTACGTGGGATTCCTGGACGACATCCGGACCCTGTTCGCGCAGACGGCGGACGCCCGCAGACTGGGCTTCGACCGCGGCCGCTTCTCCTTCAACACGGGACAGGGTAACTGTGAATCCTGCAAGGGCACGGGCATGCAAAAGCTGGAAATGGACTTTCTGCCTCCCTGCTACGTGCCGTGCGAAACCTGCCGTGGCAAGCGTTACAACGCCGCCACCCTGACCGTGAGGTACAAGGGGAAAACCATTGCGGACGTGCTCCAGATGGACTTTGCGGAAGCGGCGGAATTCTTTGAAAGCCAGCCCCGCATCTCAGACCCGCTCAAACTGCTGGCGGAAACCGGCTTGGGCTATCTGACCTTGGGGCAGGCTTCCAACACGCTTTCCGGCGGTGAAGCCCAGCGGCTCAAGCTGGTGACGGAGCTCATCAAGGGGCGGCGCGTCAGCCGGAACGCCCTGATGAAGGGCAAGGAACTGCCCGGTGACCTGTACCTCATTGAGGAACCCTCCATCGGCCTGCATCCGCGGGACGTGAGATTGCTCATCGACGTGCTGCACCGCCTGGCGGACCAGGGAAACACCGTCATCGTCATCGAACACAACACGGAAATCATGGCGGAGGCGGACTACATCATCGACATGGGCCCCGGCCCCGGTGAAGCCGGAGGAACCATCGTGGCGGAAGGACCCCCGGAGCAGATAGCCAAAAAGAACTCCCCCACGGCGGAATACATCCGCCGGGAGCTGGAACCGGACAGCGTGTAACCCGTTAAAACAAAAACCTTGTCTTTCAGGACCGTTCCGGAATTACTGGAACGGTCCTTTTATATGGAGAAAAGGACCGGATGGAGGCTGACGGCGGGCGTTGGCCTGATCACAGGGCGCCGAAATGCTTTTAAAGGAAAAATCAGCTATTCTGAAAATGGCGGAACGGAATTACTGCTGGAAATGTCTTAAAGGAAGTGCAAGGCTGTGTTCCGCATAAGCCCTTTTATTCCTGCGGCAGTGGTTGGCAAATACCGGATAGGCAGGCGGGAACGGATGTAAAGGCATGAAAGCCATTCTTTAGAAAATCTTTGCACTGCGGTGAAACAACAAGCAATGAATATGGTGGAAAAAATAGTATTTGAACCGTTGGCAGACTCCCACCGGGAGGCCGTCATCCGTATCTTCAACCATTACGTGATGAACGGAACGGCTGCTTTCTCGGATGCGGAACTGCCGGAATCCTTTTATTCCCATATTCTGGAACGCGTGAAAGGTTATCCGGCGTATGCCGTGGTGGACTGCTGGACCGGGGAAGTAGTGGGCTTCTGCTTCCTGAGTGCGTATAAGCCTGTACCCACATTCCGGGAAACGGCCACCGTCACTTACTTCATTGCTCCCTCCCATCTTGGCCGGGGCATTGGCCGGATGTGCCTGGGCCGTCTGGAAGAGGATGCCGTGAAGCAGGGCATCCGCCACATCATTGCGGAAATATCCTCTGAAAACGAACAAAGCATGTCCTTTCACGCTAGCCAGGGCTTTATCCATGCCGGGCGCCTGAAAAACATCGGCTTTAAACTGGGCCGCACCTTTGACATCATTTACATGCAGAAGGAAATCAAGTGATCAAGCCAGTAATGCAGCGTGCAATGAGATGATGGGAATTTCCGAAAATCCTCTTCCTCACGCTATTCTGATGAGTCCTTTCTGAAAAGACAGGATGGCAGCGCCCTTCTCGTGGGCATCGTAAAGATTTCTCTAGTTTTGTAGGCGTCTTACCGCCCCAGATGACCGCAGGCTAACTTCCTTCCAGAGTGCTGCTGTGCGAGAAATTCGTTAACCAGTGCCTTCACGGAGCGCAAGGAAAACAGATTTGCCGGAAATAGAAGCCGGCTCGTTCGCTGCTGTCAAACCGAACACTATCCGTGTTACAATGTACTGGCATTTCCTGAGTCTGAAAACGACAATCGCCAAGCTTGGCTGTTAAACTGGTTTCCCCAGCTAGTAGGGATAAGTAATTTCCGTACGATGACCAGATTTTGTAATTGGGTAACTTCCTTTTGGAATGAAAATCAAGGTGAGCTTGTGTTCCGAATGGGGAATATCCATTTTTAACACATTTCCGGCCTGGGCAGATTGAACATTGGCTGTCGCGGGGGGTACTATGTCCAGGCATGTAATATCATTGCCAGGATAAAGGACAAAGATGAGCAAAGCCAATAATGCTGTAATAGAGAAACTGATTTTCTTATTATTTTTTATCCATTTTATTATAGACAGGATAATTTTAGATTAATAAGTTCTTTCTAAAAATCTTTTCTTGGAAGAAATTGTCCTGTATATATTCTTATCCTGTTACTGTGCGGCAGGCCTATCCCTCCTATTTCGATCCTGTATGTTACTCTATAATTTTAATTATTTTTTACTTCAGTCTCCAGTAATTGCTGGGCTGTTTTTCCATCAGTATTTTTCAAATTCTGGTTAGCTCCTTGTTTAATCAGAAAATTGTAGGCACTTATTTGTCCTGTACGAGCAGCATAATGTAAGGCAGTTTCTTTGTAGGGAAAGGTCATAGAGGGTAGCTTCATTTCATTTGAAGCAACATTAATATCAGCCCCTAATTCGAGTAATTTCTTCATGGTATCAATATCCCCGATAGCTGCCGCTAACATAAGGGCTGCTTCGCTTCCATTCCATTTTTTATCATACGGATTAAGATTTGGTTGTGGAGTCATGTTTGACGACAAATCCCAGTATGATTGTAATGAATTTCTAATCATATCTTTTCCTACAATGTAGGCAGGAGTATTGTAATGTAGATAATAAGGTGGAATATAGGGATTTCTTGTTTCTTCTTTTTTGGGGGTTATGGATGTACAAGATCCTAATAAGTTTAATGCTAAAAAAACCGAAGGGAATATAATATTAGTTTTCATGTCAAATAATTTATGATATACTTGTAGTTTTTAAAGTTCATGTGGATGATTTTATGAAAAAACAAGAATCATGCATAGATTTTTGTTATATTTAAAATAGGTAAATAATATTTTATGATTTGTAAACAGCTTTTACAGAAGGATCCTTCTTTAATTTACATTTAACACAACAAGCAAATTTGGATAACTCTTCTGCTTTCAGTAAAGAATCATTGAGATCAAAAACATGTATCGGAATCATATAACTCGGATGCACTTTATAGATATCAGGTATGGCTTTTCCCTCAAGGTATTGGGAACCTACTATCATGCATCCTCTACTCCATAATATTGAGTTGCCAATATGCCATCGAACGCCAGAAAACCCCCCCTTGGGATTAAGTCCGAAATTTTTTCCATAAACATCTTTGGCATCTAGTTGTATTAATCCTCCCTTTCCAGTTCGGTAGGGAACATTAGGAGTTATTTGTTCAAAAATTGGTTGAAAATTTTGAACTGCAGGTGCCTCAGGTTCTGTAAAAAAGAGCAATCTCCATAGGCAAAAACGGGAGTCATATTTTGCTTTTTCTTTAAGATAGTCTTCCACTTTTTTATTGTAAGCTTGTTGCATCTCAACTATTTCAGCAACAAATTCTTGTCGGAATAGTTTATCTATCGACGTTCCTGAATTTGTATATCCACCCGTATAGGTCCCTTCAGGAAGGGGATAATCCTTTATGGCATTTGAAAAACCTTTATCTGCTTTTAATTGGTATCTTCCTTTTTTAAGCTCTATTCCCTTTCCTGTAACTTTGGTGCATTCTTTGGAAATTTCAGGATCGGTTGCATAGACTTCCCAGTCGCTAAGCGTTTCCCATTCTAAATACCGACGATTAACGATAATCTCAATATCTTCAAGCCCCAAAGCATCATAACCTGAGGCATTGCGGATGAAGGCATACAAATTCCACCCACTCTGTTCCTGAATGGGATCTCTGTTAATCCACCTGCCGTCTGCGGGATTGAGGTGGCGGTAATTGTAGTAGACAAGTCCCAGTTCGTCATCCGAGAACTCGCAGGAAAACCTGAACTTGTTCTCCCGGGTCATATCTCCTTCAGTGGTAAGTAAGCTACCGAAGGGAGCATACTCGTAACGAGCTCTTCTCGTCTGTTGTCCGTCAAAAATGGAAGTGACGTTCTTCAAGGCATCGTGCATGAAGTAGAGATGCTCTTCCTGCTGTGAAATGTTGTCTTTCCAGCATGTCATCATCAGGACGCGCGTGGCTGTAGGCTCCGTCGGATCCCACAAATAGCTCTTCACCAGCAAGGGTTCGGGATGCGTCAAATCCAGTTGGGCTACCTGCAGATAATCCCGGTACAGGAACCGGGAGTGGCTGGATACTGCCCCATTGATGACCACTTTCTTCTCAAAGCGCCGTCCCCGGTAGTCGTAGCCGCAGGTGATAGTTGTTCTGCCATCCTGGCTGGCGAAGACGACGGGGCGGTCGTTGGCGTCGTAGGAGACTTCCCAGATGCCCGTTGAGGTCCTGATGCGGGTCTGGTTGCCGTCGGCGTCGTAAACGGGGTTAAAATCTTCTTTCCCCCCGGCAATATCCGTGTACTGGTTGAGCCGGTTGGATTCGTAGGAGAGGGCTTCCTCCAGTTCCCGGGCTATTTTGCGGTTGCCGATGTTGTCATAGCAGTACGCAAAGCTTCCTCCCCGGCTGATGCGGTCTTCCAGCAGTTCACTGCGGCTGTTATAGGTAAAATCTCTTACTACTTCAGCAGTAGTGCTGTCCCAGCAATCCCGCCGCTGGACGGGCCGCATCAGCGCGTCATAGTCGTATTCGTGGCCGGCCGCCAATTCGCCGTCCGCTCCCTTCCTGTAACCGATAGCGGTTACGAGGTTGAGCTTGGGATGGTAAGTATTGCTGCGGACCATGCCGTTGGGATAGGTGAGCTGGTTGAGGAAGCCGCTGGTTGGATCGTACTGCCAGGTAAAGGGAGAAGCGATGCCTTCCAGATTCATCCCAATCATGCCACCTTTGGAATCGTAGTCAAGATGGGAGTGCTGCACGGTGTGTGTGCCGAGCATCAGGCGGTATCCGTTGGAACGCCCCTGGGCATCGTATTCTTCTTGAAGAGAACTTTCCACCTGTCCAAAGGAAGTGTCCTGAATCATCCTGCCGTAGCTGTCATAGGAGAGTTCCCTTAATCCGGAGGCGTCCTGGACGTAGGTCATTTGTCCGAGGTGGTTGTAGGTGAACTTCCATCCGGGAGTAGCGTCATTGTGGGAGGCGGAGACGAGTTCTCCTGTAAAGGGAGCATACTTATACGTTGTGACAAGCCCCCTGGCTTTGACAAGTGTCTCCTGACGGTTGAGCTCGTCATAGGTTTTGGAAACACAGGAACCGTCGGCATAAGTCTTTTTCAATTCCAGCCCCGTGGCCTCGTCATAGAGCCAGATGGCGGTGTCTCCGTCGGTTCGGCCGGAAGGATCGGAAGTGATGTCGCCTTCGTTTGCTCGGAAGGTAGTCAGGGCCACCATGCGGTCGGCTTCGTCGTAGGCGAAGCAGGCCGGCTGAATGGCGGTGCCATATTCGGCCGTCTTTCTGCCGCGGATGTCATAGAAATAACAGGTTGTTCCTCCCAAAGCGTCGGTGATGCAGGCAGGATGGTCACAGCAGGACGAGTAGCTGGTGGTGGTGACATGGCCCGCAGGACCAGTAGTCTTAACCGGGCGTCCTGCAAGATCCGTTTCCTCCATAATGGTGTTGCCGCGACCATCGGTTTTTTCCAGAATCACCCCTGTAGAGGTGCAGGAACGCCGCTGGATGGAACAGATTCCGGAGTGGTCGGTCTGATTGGTCCCAAACCCGTCTACGACAAGAGACTCGGCTATAATATCCGAAGTGGGAATGCGGCTGAACCGGGTGCGTTTGGTAGGAGCGGTATACTCCGTCCACTGGATGCTCTGCTGGCCGTAGACGTCCGTGGTGATGGATTTGTTTTCCAGTACAGCGCTGAGTCTGGAAACCATGTTTTCCGTGGTCTGGGTGAGGGGGAATCCGTCGGCGTTGCAGGTGGTAGAAGTCTGCACCTGGTAGACGCCGTCTTCCCGGAGTCGGTAACAGGAGGAACTTTCCGATATCCTGTTTCTGGTGGTGTCATTGGGATGAAGTTCATCCAGAAGAACGGTCTGCTTCACGGCTTGCCCCAGTTCGTTGTAATCCGTGAGGGTGGGAGCAAGATCCTCCGTTTGAGAGCGGACCGATTGTCCTTTGTCGTTGTAGAAGTTCCTGGTGACGATAAAGCCGCCCCTGGTATTGGGCTGTTCCTGCCGGACGGTTTGACCAAAGCCATTTTTTAGAATCCGCGACAGCACAACTCCCTTGGACAAGGTCGTGGTCAGGATGCCTTCTTCGCTCAACTCCAGCCTGGTCTCCACTTCTCTTTGCCCCGTTCCTCCCTGGAACAGGACAATACCATCGTAGTACTTTTTGGTAATCAGCGTAGCGCCTGCCGGAGTGGTGACGGTAGTCGTGAGTCCATCCTCACTGTATTCGGTTCGCGTGACGCGTCCCAGCATGTCGGTGGAGGAAACGACCCGTCCCTGATCGTCGTATTCCGTCCTTTCCACCGTGGTCATGGGCCCTACGTCGCGGCGCGTGGCCATCGTCCTTCCCGCGGCATCCCTTGTGTAGGAGGTAATCGTTTCAGGCGTGGTTTCCGTCGCCGAGCGGATGGTTTCCACCAGCTGCTTGGCCGTGTTGTAGCCGTAGCCGGTCACAATACCGTCTTCGTCGGTTTCCCTCAACGGGCCGCAGCACATCCATTCCGTCGTGCTGGTGCGCCCGTTGCCCTTCGTCGTCTTGATGAGCCTTTGCTCGTCGTCGTATTCGTACTCCTCCGAGGCAATCAGCGACCAGCCTTCTCCGGTGTGAACGTACTGTTCGCTTCTGGAAGTCGTGCCGTTTTCAGCGATGTACTCTACGTTCTTGGTGCTTTGTCCGGGAACAATGCTTCCGTTGGCCTGCACAGTTTTAGTCACCTTGTGGAGGGCTCCGTATTCCGCGGCGGCTTCGTAAGTATAAACGGTTTGCACCCCGTCAATACTCTGGCTCATCTTTTGCCTGCCCCGGGCGTAGGGATACTCCGCCGCTTCACCATAGGTTTCAGAGATACTGATATGTGTGTTTTCCGAACCCAGAGCGGTTTCCGTCACGGTCGTGCGGTTCACCTGCGGGCTGTCTTCATAGGTATAGGTGCGCTTGCCAAGTTCCGTTTCTTTTCCATCCTCAGCTATGACCACCTCGGTTTCCGTGGCGGGTCTGAAGTCGTTAAAGCGCAGGTCCGCGTAAGTCGTGCGGGTGCCCCGTTCCCCGCCTCCGGCCCAGGGAGAGGCTTGCAGCACCACCCGGCCCCTCTCGTCGTACTCGTAGCGCGTATAGCCGCCATTGGGTTTGAGTTCCAGGGACACCCGGAACTGGTCGTTGTAGGTATAGAGGGTGGTCTGGGCCAGAGAGGTCTTGTATCCCTCCGTCCGGCTGATGGTCAGCCAGCCTCCGTCGGTGTACTTCTTCACTGTCCGGGTACAGGAGGCGGGCGTTTCCTCGTTGATGCCTTGGATGGTTTCAATGCGCTCCCACTTGGAGTCGGGCAATGCATTGCGTTCAATGGTGCGAACGGTGCGCTCCTCTCCGTCGCCCTTGACGATGGTCACCTTGTTGCCTTCCTCGCGGCGTTCGATGAAATGCGGTTCCTGGCCGGGCCGCCGGTTGGTGATATGCGTCACCGTCACTCCGTTTTCAAGAGAGGTCTCGTAGGTTGCCGTTTTGCAGGGCTCTCCGGCAATGGTGAACCCGCCTTCCCCGTCCGGGACGGCCTTGCCGGGAGCATACCACTCCAGGGTGAGCCTGTCGCCTTCGGGAATGCTTCTCATCAGCCCCTGGGCGCGGGAATAAACACTGGCAAGGGTGCCGTTTTGATGGTAAGTGACCTGGACCTTGCTGAAGTACTCCTCGGCAGAGATCACATGGCCCGAAAAGCTGGTGACCGACACGACCTCTCCGGTGGAGGAAGAGAAGCGCAGGACCATGCCGCCGGGAAGAACCATGTCCATGAAAGCGGGAGTACCCTGGAGGTTGGGAGTAAGATCTTCGTTGAGAAGCCTCACACGGTAGTCGCTCTTCCTGGAAGAGCCGATGGGAGAAGCGTCGCTGCTTCCCTCTTGGGCCTTGAAATAGAGATGGCTTCCGGAGGGGCGCTTGACGGTGACGCGGCGCTCGTCAGCCGAGAAGGAAGCGCTCCAGGCCATGGGATGGTTGTAGCGCATGGAAAAGGCGCTGGAAGCCGGGGCGTGAGGGGCGGCGGCAGAGCGTGCCGTCGTGATGAACCTGGCGGGAACCGGAGGCGTGGGTCCTCCCGGGGAGGGAGGGTTGATGCAGGCGTTGCCCTGGCAATCCTGCTCTCCCTCGGGATCCCCCGGAGTGGGCTGTGTCTGGACACAGTGTTCGTCCCCTTCTTCATTGCACTCACATTCACAGGGGCAGGGTTCCTCTTCCTGGTCCGGCTCGCTGGAGGAAGAGGAAAGGGAACTTGAACTGCTGCTGGAAGATGAGCTTGAGCTCGAAGAACTTGATGAGTTAGACGAAGAAGAGCTGGAGCTGCTCGAGGAACTGGACGAGGAGGAAGAGCTCGAACTGCTGCTGGAAGACGGAGCGCTGCTGGAAGAATCCGGCTCCTGGGGCGGCAAGGAACTGCTGTGGAAACTGGAAGACGAACTGCTGCTGGAAGAAGATGACGAGGAAGAACTCGAACTGCTGGAAGACGACGAATTGGAAGAAGAAGGCGGCGCGCTGCTGGAGGAATCCGGAGGCTCGGGAGCCGAAGAACTCGGCTGGAAACTGGATGAAGACGAAGAGCTGCTGGAAGAAGAACTGCTTGACGAGGAGGAGCTGGAACTGCTGCTGGACTTGGGGTCAAACTCAAACGAATCTCCTCCCCCCGCCGAACTGCTCGACGAATCCCCTTCTTCCATCTCCTGGTACAGGTTGACCAGCGTCAGCACGGTTTCTCCTTCCTTGTCGGCCGGCGGGGTCTCTGCCAGCAGGTAATAATCCAGGTCGGGCTCACCTTCCTTGTCGCACATTAAGGCAATGCAGAACTCCTCTTGCGACTCCAGGTCGGGCTGGTGTTGATGGACGATATGGCACCAGTAGTATCCCTGGTCAAACTGGATCTGGCGGCGGAGGGGGGTGGAAGAGCCCGGCTCCGTGGAGAGTTCCAGATCCTTGGCGGGAATGGAAAGGGAGATGGAAGAGTGGGCGTGAAGGTGGAGAAAACAGGTGGCGGAAGCCATGACCTTGAGGTATCCGAACCATTCGTGGCGGGTGGGGGAGGAAGCGATCCGTTTGGGAACGAGAACGGGAGCGGAGAGTCCGTTGACCAGGAAGTCGCCCTGGGGCTGGCCGTTGGGGTACATGGGAATGAAGGGGTAGACGGTGTCCATGGCCGTGATGTTGAAAGTGTTGTTCATGGTAATGAAGGTAAAATTATTAAATGGTTGCGGTTACCATGAGAACAAAAACCAGCAAAGTAAACACGCCGGAAATGTTATGATATTTGGTGAGTTTTTGAGACGGATGGCAACATGGGAAAAGAAAAGGCATTCATCGTCGGTGGCACGTATTTCTTTGCCATATTTTCAAAATTTACCCATTGCCAGGGTAAAAGGCAGCGTGCTAGCGTCCATCAATGAATTCGTTCAACATTTAACTCCATTATTTCATGAGCACCACATTGAAAAAGATCTATGTCAACGGGTTCCCCAGTCTCTACGGGGGCGCGGGAACCGAACTCCACCACCAGATTCTGGTCTGGCTCCACATGGGTATTGACGTCCATATCATCCCCACCAACGGCGGATTTGAAAATGAAGCCCTTTATTTGGAAATGATCCGTCTGGGCGTCCATATCCACGCTCCCAATGACTGGACAGTCCTGCAGGAAGGGGATGCCATCATCGGATTTTGCAACGGAGAATTTCTGGAAAACATGCCCGCCATTCGCCAGCGCACCAAACGCACCATCTTTGTCAACTGCATGACATGGCTTTTCAACAAGGAAAAGGAACTCATGAAGCAGGGGCTCATTGCCATGTTCCTTTACCAGAACGAGGAAGTCAGGCAGAAGAACATGCCCCTGCTCAAGCGCTGCAACGACGACTCCACCATTGCTTTCATGACGTTCAAGCCTTACTTCCACAACGAATCCTTTCCCTTCATTGAGGAGAGGACGCAGGAATACTTCGGCTGCGGGCGCATCTCGCGCCAGGACGCGGACAAATTTGCGGCCAACACGCTCCACATCTACGAATACTTCGTCTCGCCCCTTTTTAAGAGGGGCCTGTTTCTGGGCTTTGACCAGAGGAGCCGGGAAAAAATCGGAGAGCCCTACGGTTGGATACGTACGGCCCGCGACCAGAGGGAGGTGAGCCAGCAGGACTTTTACAAGCACTGCCAAATCGTGCTCCAGCCGACGGACACGACGGAGAATTGGCCGCGTGTCGGTTTTGAATCCATGGCAAGCGGAAGCGTGCTTGTGGTGGACAACCGTGGAGGCTGGAGGCAGATGGTGGAGCATGGCAAGACCGGATGGCTGTGCGACCATGAAAGGGATTTTATCTACTACGCCAGCAAGATGGCCTACGAGCCCAACCTGAGGTCCGACATGGCCCACGCGGCGCGGGAGCGTGGACTGGAGCTTGGAGGGCTGGAAGCGTCTGTAGCCAGCTGGGAGGAAGTCTTTGACGCGGTGGAAAAACTGCCGGCTTAGAAATGGGAGGAAAAACCATGAAAAAGAAAACAAACATTGTCGTAGGCATTTGTTCATGCCATGGAACGGGAGATAAACGGAAGGCGGTAAGGTCTACCTGGCTGGCCCATCCCGCGCAGAACGTTGAATGCATGTTCTTTGTAGGAGGAAACCGGGTTCCGGAGGGGGAAGAAGAAGATACGGTGGGGCTTGATGCACCCGATGGCTACAACGAGCTCCCCGCAAAAGTGAAATCCTTCTTTCGTTACGCGCTGGAGAATTACGAATTTGAATGGCTCTTTAAATGTGATGACGATACGTATTTGGAATTGAGCCGGTTGACCTCCTTGATAGATGAAGATTATGATCTGATTGGGGATGCGATGGTTGCGCTTCGCAATTCACCGAGCGGAGGGGCGGGCTACCTGCTGAAGCGCAGCATGGTGGAAAAGCTGGTGAATGCGCCGGATTTTGCGGAATGCGGGGCAGAGGATGTGATCGTAGGTGAACTGGCAGGCAGGCTCGGGGGCCGCTTGAAATCCACGAAACGGCTTTACATGTCCAATGTTTATTACCCGGAACGGGATAATGACATGGTAACGGCCCACTGGTGTTCTCCCGACATCATGCAGGCCCTGTATTCGTTTAATTACAAAATTCCCTCCGCTGTGTGCGATGTTGTTCATCTTCATTGGAAAGGGGAAATGCTGTTTTATTCCAACGGGGCGTTCAGGAGGCGGGATACTTCCTGCTACGGCTGGTGGAGTATTGGCTCCAAGGGTGAACTGAAGCTGAAATGGCAGATGTGGCCTATGGAGCAGCTCCTTTTGGAGGGAGAACGGTTTATCGGGTCTGAAACGGAGATATTCCAGCGGCCGGACATGCCGTCCCTGGCCCGGTTATGGGCTGAACGCCGCCTTTCTTCCGGCAACGTGGAAATCATGGATCAATCTCCTCTGCTGTATATCCATTTGGGGTGCGGCACCCGGAGGTTGAATGGCTGGTTGAATCTGGACGCTCCCAATTATGATATTACCAGGCCACTCCCGTGGAAGGACGATTCCGTAGACGCTTTTTATCTGGAACACGTCATTGGAACAGTAACGCCTGCAGAGGCCTGCCGATTTTTCACGGAAGCCTTCCGTGCTCTAAAACCCGGAGGAATCTTACGATTAAGTTTCCGGGACGTGCGCCTGATGCGCGGGGTGATGACGCCCGCATTCAGGCAATACATGAAGAAACAGGGGAAAGGAAATCACACTCCGGAGAATGATTTGTGTGCATTTATGGAAGTCTACAAGCAACAATCCCTTTGGTCTGCCGATTTCCTGAGTTATGTTTTGGAAGAGCTGGGGTTCCAGGTTTCCCAGCATGCTCCGGGTAATTCCCGCCATTTGCACCTTCAGTGTCTTGAAAGGCGATCCGACAGGGATGAACATCCTTTTGACCTGCTGGGCACGGTTTGCCTGGATGCCCGGAAACCGCAGAAGACTGTTACCGGTAAATTTTTATCCTTGCGTCCCGCTTCTGTTCCGGCATCTCCCGGTTACGTCACGACGCAGTTTATGCCCGGCTCGCGTACATGCAATCATCTGTTCCAGATAGCTGCTGCCTATGCGCATGCTCTCCGGCTGGGTGTGGGATGCCGTATTCCCTGGAGATACAGTTCCGAGACCTGGGAGCTGATGACTTATCTGGGTGAGGCCTGTTCGCTGTGCCCGGACGGTGGATATAACGATCCCGTGACATACAGGGAGCCCGGATTTTTCTACCATCCCATTCCTGAAACGGTTCGCTACGGCGCCCTGAGAGGGTATTTCCAGAGTGAGCGGTATTTCAAGGATGTTGCGGAAGAAATCCGTTCCCTGTTTGCTCCTCTTATTGCTCCCGTTCAGGAGGGCGTGGCCGGCGTTCATATAAGGATGGGGGACTATCTTGACCGTACAGACATGTACCATACGCCGGATGTTCCCTTTCTTAATGAAGCTTTACGGAGGCTTTCCGGCAACATCAGTAAGCTGGTCGTTTTTTCCGATTCTCCGGAATTGGCCCGGAAATTGATGGAGGGCGTTCCGGAAGCAACGCGTTTTGAAATAGTCATGGATGAGCATGAGACGCTGGACGCCCTCCGGGAATTGACGTCCATGCAGGAACTCGTCCTTTCCTGTTCCTCCTTTTCCTGGTGGGGAGCATGGCTTGGAGACCAGCAGAGGGTTTTTATTCAAAAACAGTGGTTTACCGGAAAGATTGAGGACGAGCAGGACATTTTCTGCCCGCAATGGATTAAACTTTAACAGGTACATTTTATGAAATGTGTTTTGATTGTGTCTCCTGGGGAAAAGTCGGAAGGAGCTTCGGAATTGCACCGGATGGGTTATGAGCTGGAGCTCTATCCCTCTACCGCGGATCTTTCCCCCCTCAGGGATGCGCGGGAAGAGGAAAGTGCATCCTACCTGGGGCGGTCCCCGGCGTCTGCGGAACGTTCGCACGTCCGTTCTCTGAGGGCATCTTTCATACGTCTGCTGGAGGACAGAAATTATGCTGGGAGTGACCTGATTATTTTCGGAGAAAGCGATGCCGTGCCGATGGTGGCTTCTTCCCGCTTGGAAACGGCTCTCAGGAAGGAAATGAAGGAGCATCCGGAGACGGATATTTTCCGGCTGTTCCATCATGCAGTATGGTCTCCGCAAGGGGCTCCGGGGGAATCTGATGAAATCTTGTTTGAAGATTTCAAAACGGGAAAGACGGATGCCAATACCTCCTACGTATGGGGAACGCATGCTCTCGTCATCCCTGCTGCCCGACGCCCCAGGGTGGCCCGGGTTTTTGCCGATTACCGGTTGCCGACTGATATTGCCCTGGAGGCTGCCAACAGCCATGGAGACCTCAAGATCCGTGTGGCCCGCCACAATCTGTTTTACCAGCACGGACGGACTAAGCAGAGGCCCGATTGCAAAATTGCTGTTTGTCTCTCATCCTATAAGCGTCTGACGGATTTGCAGAGGCAGATTTGGTGCATGATGGATCAGAGCTATCCGAATCTTCATGTGTTCGCAGCTGTCAAGGGGATACCGGAAGGCACGTACCGCAGAACAGTGCTCCCTCTCTTTGAACATTTTATTCACGAAGGCCGTTTGACGATGCGGCTTTTCCCCAACAAGAACCAGCTATCCAATTTCTTGGACACGATAAGGGATTTGAACGTTTCCGATTACGATCTTTTCGCCAAAATTGACGACGATGATTTGTACGGAAGGGATTATTTCAAGTCAGTCAATAAATTCCATCTGCATCTTCCGCCGGAATTCAGCAGCTTTTATTGCGGGCCGGGCGAATATCTAAGCGTGCGTGGAGGGTATCCCTTCTCCGGAAACGGATTTTTCGGCTGCTTTGGCCCCACCTTGGTATTGAGTCGGGATGTGCTGGAAAAATTAATAATTTGTGAGACCAATCCTCACATGATATCCCAGATCTCGCCCAGGCTCCGTCATGCCGGGTATGGATTTACGGAAGACAACTTCATGCACATGATGATGCTGGATACCGGAAGCAGCAACCGCACCCGGTATGTACAGGAAATGGCCCTGCCAATGCATCTGGCGATTCAGACCGGCAATGCTTCCGTGATGCGCGGAGGGCTGGTTCCGGGAGATTTCCGGGGCAGAAACTGGAACATTTCTACGAACCAGGTTAATGAGGAGCGTCTCATGGAAGTGCATCATCCGCAATGGCATGATATTGTTCGTGTCTTTGGGAACAGGGCGCGCCGTTTTGAACGGGACGACGAAGCGGACGTCCTCTCCGTCACTGATGAGAAAATAACTCTCAAGTGGGATTGCTGGGGCGTGGAGGCGTTTAAAAAGATGGAGGATGGAACCTTCTATTTGTCGAGCGGCGGCAGACAGGAGGAACCTTTTTCTCCCCGGAAAAAAGTGGCTGTCCTGTTTATAGCCACAGGGCGTTATATGACGTTCTGGGATGAGTTTTATGCGGCCTCCAAACAATATTTCCTGACAGGGCATGATGTGCATTATTTTCTGTTCACGGATCATCCGGAAGTGGAAACCGGCGATGACGTGACTCTTGTCCGCAAGCCGTTTTATCCGTGGCCCATGGAAACCTTGAGAAGGTTTGAGACTTTTTTAACCGTTCGGGAGGAATTGCAGCAATATGACTACATTTATTTCATGAATGGAACTTTGCTTCCCGTAGGGCCTGTCGGTCAGGAAATTTTCCCGATGGACCGGCAGGGTCTCATGGTGACGCTTCATCCGGGGTACTACCAACGCCCCCGTTCCACTTACCCCTACGAAAAAAATGGAATGTCCCGGGCGCGGGTGCTCCATTCCGAAGGAGAATATTATGTCGCCGGAGGCTTTAACGGGGGAAGGGCTGAAGACTATCTCCGCATGTGCCGGGAGTTGGCGGATGCCGTCAGGCGGGATCTTGAGGACGGGGTCATTGCCGTTTGGCACGATGAAAGCCACCTCAATAAATATGTGATTGGCCGTCATCCCCTTGTTTTATCTCCTGAATATTTATTCCCTGAAACATTGGACTTTAATCAAAAAAATCTCATGGCGATCAAACCGAAAGTAAAAATGATCGTAAAGGATAAATCTCTTCAAAAACACGGAGGTCACGCATGGTTGAGGCAACAGATATAAATTCCCGGCAGGCCAAACGTGCCGCTTTTGCGGACTTCTGGCCGGGGTTTGATCCACATGATAATATTCTGTCCGCGGTTTTGACGGAAAGACTGGGCATGACCGTTGTGGATGACCAGGATCAGGCGGATTTTTTAATCTACTCCGTTTTTGGAGAAAAACATCAGAACTTTAAGGGGATTCGAGTTTTTTATACGGGGGAATCCGTCAAACCGCGTTGGGATGAGTGCGATTATGCCATTTCATTCATGAGGGGAGATATTCCTTATCCCGAATGTCATTTGAGGATGCCCTGCTGGATGAACAATGGCCCTGTCAGAAGAACGGGAAAAATAGAACAATACTCCAAAGACAGAAAGTCCCTTCTGTCCAGGCATACCCGGTTTTGCAGCTTTGTGTATTCCAATGGGAATGCTCCGGAAAGAATTCATTTCCTGCGCCTGCTTTCCCGGTACAAGCATGTAGATTGCGGCGGGATGGTCATGAACAACATGGGCTCCTGCGTTCGGGATAAAATAGCTTTCTGCTCCTCCTGCAAATTCACGATTGCCTTTGAAAACTATCCGGCTGCTGGTTACGTGACTGAAAAACTGTTTGATTCTCTTGCCGCTCTTTCCCTTCCCATTTATTGGGGAGCCCCCGATGCAGGGATGGAGGCCAATCCATCCCGGTTCGTCAATGCCGCGGACTTTTCCACCCCGGAGGCCCTGGCTGAATATGTGATTCGTCTTGATCAGGATGAAGACCTTTACCTCAGTTATATGGACGGTCCCGTTTTTGTACCGGGCCAGCCAGACATCGGAGAATATATGAACCGTCTGGCAGAATTCTTTTCCATGATTTCATGCAGCGGGAATATATGCCGGACTGGCAGGCTGCGTACGGAGGCTTGCCGTCTGCATCACGGCTATCCCGTCATGTCCCGGCATGATGACGGAAAACAATGGACGGGAAAGGCGGAACTTCTGCTGCCCCAATCGCTGGCGGCAACTCCGTTTCCCGTGTTCTGTCCGGAAGGGAAGGACACGGCTTCCCAATTCATCCGCAAGCTGGCCATTATTCCGGCTAAAAAACATTCGGAGCGCTGTCCGGATAAAAACAGGCGCTTGTTAAATGGAAGGCCCCTGTTCCTGTATTCCGTTTCCTATGCCCTCCAGGAAGGATTTGTTCCGGTTGTCAGTACGGACAGTGAAGAAGTTCTGGAACGCTGCCGTCGGGAAGGCATCCGGTGCTTCCGGGAGACGGTGGACGACCGCCGAATGGAAAATTGCGTACGCCAGGTATTGACCCGTTTCTCCTGTGACATATTCGCCGTACTTCAGCCGACTTCTCCCTTCCGTCGTCGGGGACTGTTGCGCCAAATGGCGGAAGACATGGAAAAAGGGAAAATTCAATCCGCCTACACGGCCCGCAAAACCAAAATGATTGGTCACATGGAGGGACATTTCCATCTGGCGCATCGGGAACAGGACGCCAAGAAATTTTTCTATTTTTTTGACGGAAATATTAATGTTGTTACCCGGAAAAAATTTCTGGAATCGGGTACGATGTTTGATGACGGCTCCTGCCCTTACCCGAATGATTTTCCCTGTTGTCTGCAAATTGATACGGAAGAAGAGTGGAAAGCCTTGTCACGGTTAGGTGAATTTAAAGACTGGCAATGTTTTCTGGCTTCAGAAGGGCATAAAAAACGTATTTGCATCGTCTCAAATAAACGTGATTTGAAACGCAACTATTCCTCTTTTGTCGACTCTTGCGACAAAGTAATGAGAATCAGCAAAATGGATAACTTGAATTCCGGTCTGGCGGGAAAAAGGACGGATATTGTTCTTGTTTCCTGCTTCGCCGGATACCTGGCTTTTTCCCCTGAGGAAAGGCATATGGAAATTTTACGCGGAGTCCCGGAAATTTACTTCAACAATGAAGAATTGGGCTATTCCAATGAATTTGCTTGTAGGGAAGGGCTGGAAAACTGGAAATTCATGCCGGGGGAAGTTCACCGCAGCACGGGCAATTTTACCACGTTGAGCAAGGCGCTTTGTCTGGCGGACTATTTATTCCCTGAAGCCCAGCTTTACTATTTGGGAGATACGGATATGAACCTGAGGGCCGCGGGTTCTTCAAAGCATCATGCGCCAACGGAAAATGCCTACATGCAGTCCCTCATTGACAGCGGAAGAGTCATTCCCCTTCTGGAAGATGCCGCCGGTGAATTTCATTACTCCGCCCCGGCGCCGCCGGTTTCTTCCCAGGGGAATGTTCCCGCACCGGACTTGCTTCCCGTGGACACCATTCTCATCAGCCATCCTCAGTGGACAGACCAATTTCAGATGAATGAAAAACGGGGACGCCGGCTTCACCGCAATGACCACGCAACCATACTTCAACATAATGAAAACAAACTCGTTCTTAAATGGGATAACTGGGGGACTGAAGAATTTCTGAGGATGGAAGAGGGTAAATATCAGTACCTTGACTATCATTATTCTTCTACCATCAATGAAGTGAACAAATACGCGCGGGAATTGCTCATCAACCCGTATGACGGCTATAACTCCGTGTTCCGGCATTCCAGCCGTCCTTTTATCGGCATGAGGTATCATCAATGGGAGGGGTTGCTGCTGCTGGAACGCATGTATCGTGATGTTGAAAAAGGAATACGAAAGATGCCCCGGCTTCAATCCGTCCTGCTGATGGGGATTTGCAAGGATGCGTTTGCAGCCCTTATTCTGGCGCAGCGATTGAAAAAGGATTTCCCGCATCTTCATATTGGCGTGTGGGGATGCCCATGGCCGGTGGATTTAAGTGGACAGTCTCCTGTATACCGGGGAATAAGAGTTTCCCCATCTCATGAACAGATAAGGAAAAAAAGACCGTTTAAAAATCTTTTGGAGCGTTATGGAGATCCTCTCAAACTGCTTCAGCAGCCGGAATCCTCCGGACTTTGTTTGTTTGCCTTTTACAGTACCAGTCAACATTGGACTCTTGATGAAGAAGCGACGAACAGATTGGCTCCTTACCTTCTGAAAACATATGCCCATCAGGCTGGCAGCAAGGAACATCATACTGTTGTTCACGGAAAAATCGTACATCTGGTAAAGGAAAAGCCGGCATTGGTTCAATCCTGGATTGAAGAAATGTTCCGGATGATGGAAACGGAAAGCGGGAACCATGGGGAGGTGAGAAATCTGCGTATATCCGCCTAGGCGTTTGGCAAAATCCCTCAATAATGAAAAATCCCTAATCAAAAAATGGAATGCCAATCACAAAAAACAAAATTGGCCGAAAACATGAAACGGATAGGTTTTCTCCGTGTTCTCAATGAAGAAAACGCCGTTATCCCATGTTTGTTGAGCGTAGCTCCCGTTCTGGACCACGTTGTGGTGCTCTGGGCGGATATGGATGACCGCAGCATTGACCTGGTCAAGGAATGGGAACATCACCTTTGCCACGCTTGTCAATGCCGGGTCAGCTTTCTTCATTATCCGCATCATGTCGTTCCTCCTCATTCCGTGGATGACTTGAGGAGCCTTCCCCGGGAAAACAGAATTGACACCTACTTGAATTTCGGCATGGAATTCATTCGCCGTCTTTATGAAGGGCAGCTGTTTTGCGTTTCTAAAATAGACGCTGACCAAATTTATTTTACCCGGGAACTGGAAGCGGCCTTTCAAATGATATCCGGTCCGGAGGATTGCGTCTCCATCCGGGGGCACAATACCCTGGTTCATCAGCAAAGATTGATGATTTATGGTCCTCGGCCGGTAAATGGCGGTGGCGACTCCCTCATCTGCGGCATGAACAACTTGCCCCGCTTTGGAATTGCGGCGCCTTACGAAGTGGATATAACCGCTCATCCGCAGGTGACCCCTTATCCTGATGCCTGCTGGATGCACTTCATGAAAACGGCTAAATACAAAAATGTCATCCGGGGATTTCATGACGATGAAGTCATCCCTCTTTCTCAAAAGCCGGCTCTGCAGGAGTGCTTTCTCTCTCGTATTCTGCCGTTATTGCAGGAGGCAAAAAGCCCGTATGCGCATCTCCGCCTGGACTAGTTTCGTTTGATGCCGGTTGGACAGGAAATCGCATGTTTTCTCGGAAAAACTCTTATCTCACGTCACTTGGATGGACTCTCCCGTTTGCATAGCTTTTACCGACTTTGAATCCGGGTTCAAACCGCAAAACCACATTCTGGGCCTGATCTTGAAAGAACGTTTGGGCGCTGTTTTTGTGGATGACCTGGCCCGTGCCGACTTGCTGATTTATTCAATCTTTGGAAATGCCGCACGTTCCTTTAAAGGTCCTCGTCTGTTTTATACGGAAGAACCTGTTTTGCCGCGCTGGAAGGAAGGATGCTATTCCCTGACAAGCCTGAGAGATGGAACGCTTTCCGGGGACCGTCATTTTCGTTTTCCTGCGTGGTTAAACGCCGACTATATCCGCAGGACGGGTCACATTGAACAATACTCCTCCGTTCCAGGGGATATTGTCAACCGTCATGAAAAATTCTGTAATTTCGTCTATTCCGGGGGAGAATTCCGGGAGGCCGTCCGTTTTTTGGAAACTCTTTCCCAACACAAATACGTAGACAGTTCCGGCCAGCTTCTGAACAACACGGGCATGATCGTTAAAGACAAAGTCGAATTCTGCTCCCGGTACAAATTCACCATAGCGTTTGAAAACTATGCTTCCCCCGGTTACATAACGCAAAAACTGACGGATGCTTTTGCTGCCGGAAGCCTGCCCGTCTACTGGGGAGCACCGGATGCCTGCCGCGAATTCAACCCCGGGCGGTTCATCAATGCTCGTGATTTTCGCAATCATGCGGAACTGGTCCGGTATGTGGAGCACCTGGACAGGAATGTTGACGAATACCTCTCCTACTTCAAGGGCCCCTTGTTTGACGAGGGACAGATCGGCGTGGATGGCCTGCTGGATGAAGCTGCCTTGTTTTTCAAGAAAATTTTCAGAGAGGGAAATGCCGGGCGGCAGCCTGCCTCCATGGAGGGAAAGGACGAACCGTTGCTTCACGGGGGAGTTTTTATGCCGCGGTATGACGATGGGAAACCATGGACGGTTTCGGAAACAGTTTCTCCTTCTCAAAAACGGCCACTTGGACGGCCATTCAATATGGCGGCATGCATTGCATCATACAAGCGGGTGGAAGACCTCCTTCGCCAGATTCTCTGCATGATGAACCAGAGCTATCCACATCTGCATGTATTTGCAGCAGTTAAGGGAGTTTCAGCTGAAACGGCCCGCAGGATTCTGCTTCCCCATGTGCAGCCGTTCATCGATGCCGGAAGAGTGACGCTGCGCCTCTGCCCTAACAGAAACCAGCTTACCAACTTTATGGATACCGTCCGTGGCCTGGATATTTCATCCTATGACCTTTTTGCCAAGATTGACGATGATGACTTCTATGACCCGGACTACTTCCGGCATGTTGCCGATTTTCATGCCCTGTTGCCCGATGGTTATTCAAGCTGCCACCGTGGGGAGGGCCTGTGGCTGAAACGGCATGAAGGATACCCTTATCTGGAAAAATCCTTCCTGCTGGCCCTGGGGCCGGCTCAAGTCATGTCGCGGCGGGTCATGGAGGATCTGCTGGCTTGGGAAACCGACCGCGCGGCTATGAAGGAAGCCATGTACCGTTGTTTAAGGCAAACGGGATTCTATCAATTTGGCTTTGCGGAAGACCAGCTATTCCAGACCGTCATGCTGGAACACGGGTGTGCTGACATAGCTCCCTATCTGAAAAAGCGGGGAATTCACAGCCATCTGATTATGCAAAAAAGCAATGCTTCCATCATGCGGGGAGGTACGGTTTCCGAGGAATTCCGAAAAATGCAGAACGGTGCTTCTACAGATGCCGGAAATGATGAACACCTCGTGGACATCATCCATTCTGACTGGAAAGGATGCATGAAAATCAGCAATGGACGGGCCATTCGCCTGGACGGCCCTCGGGATGAAGCCGACGTGCTGTCTCTGACCGGAGTGGAAATCACATTGAAATGGGATAAATGGGGCGTGGAAACCTTTACGAAAATGGAAGAAGGCGCCTACCGTTTACGGAAGAAGGAAGAAGCCGCCTTTCTTCAATCTCCTCCCCATGCCTCCTCCCTTATTCATTTGCGCCAGCAGGATTGGACGGATGGCTTGTGCATCACGGGAAACAGGGGAAAGCGTTTAAATTGCAACGATGGAGGCGAAATCCTTGAATACTCGGACAAAAAACTCGTCATAGGCTGGGATTACTGGGGAAAGGAAACCTTTCTTCGCAGAGAAGACGGTAATTACTGGTTCTCTTCCTATTCATTCATGGCGCCGGACTCTTCTATTGCGGATGAATATGTCATTGCTCTCTGCGGCGCCCCGGAAAAACCGTGGCTGCATTCAACGGGGCGTCCCGTCGTTCGTATCCGTTATTCTTCCTGGAACCTGGAAGACCATTTGGACAACATGAAACGGGATATCCTTGAATTTCTCGCCGCCACCCCGCATGCGAAGCGCATTCTCCTGGCAGGGAGGGCGGAAGAAGCCGTTGCCTGCCTTCTTCTCGCTTCATGCATTAAAAAACGCTATCCTTCCGTCCGGACGGGAATTCTCGGAATGCCGTGGAACGTCGGCCCGGAAAGCCGGCATACAGAGGAAAACTGTCCTCAAGAAAAACGTCTCCGGGTCAATCCGTCGTTGCTGCTTAAGGAAAACCGGGCGCAAGGAATCGATACTTGTGCGTACGCTTTCCATGTAAGCAACAGTAACCCGGAACAAGTGGAAAACAATCTCCGGAATCTCCTTGATTCTCTCCAGATCATTTACAATTTCTCGCCCCCCTGCGGTTGGGGGGAAAAAGATGAATGCAAGGGTGCAAAAAACTTCATTCAGCAATATCCGGAAATATTCAAGCGCATGGCGGATTGCTGTTTTGACGACTTGAAAGGAAAATCCGCCCCACCGGAATATATCGATCTGAACGCATGGATCATGGAAGATAGATAAAAATTAGAGTTATTTACTTGTTACTAAGTATATAGGTCCCTTTTGAAAAGATATACAGGAGATTCATGCCACAGCACAGAACACTACAGCCTGGAAACGAAAAACCTTGAGAAACCAAGGGTTTTACTCATCTTAAAATCTGAAAACTGGCGGAGAGAGTGGGATTCGAACCCACGGTGGGTTGCCCCACGGCGGTTTTCAAGACCGCTGCATTAAACCGCTCTGCCATCTCTCCATGCAACAAGCGCGGGCATAAGCTACCGTGAGGAGGGCGGTTCTGTAAAGTCCTATTCACGTCTGCCCACAGGTTTGCGGAGATGGCATGAGTGCCTGTGCTTCATGAAATTTTGTGCTGCCGGTGGAGATGCTTTCTCCCTGACCAGCAGGGGAATGCGGAGCCCGGTAGTGCATTTTACGCCGGGAATCAAGGGGAATTTGGGTTGGGTATTACTCTCAGGGGCTGTATAATGCCGGGCATGAAAGGCTCCCGCATTCTTGTCCTGACCGGGCCCGGCAAGGGAAAGACGACTTCCGCCTTCGGCATGGCCCTGCGCGCGTTGGGGCATGGCGGGAAAGTGGCCGTAATTCAGTTTATCAAGCACGACGGTTCCTATGGGGAGGTGGTGGCTCTCCGGCAGTTTCCGAATGCGGAGGTGGTGTGTTCCGGGGCCGGATTTACGGGCCGCGCCAGGGATGAAAAGTCCCGTGAACGCCACGCTTCCGCCGCCCGTGACGGCTGGCGGCTGGCCCGGCAGAGGCTGGAGGACGAATCCTTGAAAACCGTGATTCTGGACGAGATTTTTTACCCCCTGAATTACGGCTTCATTTCCGTTGCGGAAGTCGTGGATGCTTTGAAAAAAATTACCCCCGGAAAGGTCGTTGTCCTGACAGGCCGGGATGCTCCGGAGGAAATGATCGCCGTGGCCGATACCGTGAGCCGGATTGAATGTGTCAGGCATGCCTTTCAGCAGGGAATCAAGGCTCAGAGGAATGTTGAGTTTTAAGATATTCTCTTCTGAAAACTCTCAGGTAAACCTGTTCTCTGCCGTTGGCCCTCCCTCTCTTCACTCCTGTGCCATCCTGAATTCCCGCGGCAGCTGTTCCATGAGTTTCTGGGCGCATTCCCGGGGCGTCGCTTCCGTGGTGTCTATGGAGAAGTCATGCGGGAAATTCTGGTGAATGCTTCCGTATTGGCGCTCCGCATGGGCCGGGTCCGGAGTCCGGTCGGTACGGTTCCGCTCGCGTTCCAGCAGGATGTCCTCCCGGCAGTCCACTTTGATGAGGGCGCGGGGAATGCCGCTCAGGCGGTTCAGGAGGTCTTGAACCCAGGCGCGGGATTCGCCGATGACGTGGTCCACGATGACCAGGGCGCCTTTCCGCGCGGCCTCTGCAATAGCGGCGTGGAAGGATTCAATAAAGGGCAGACCGGTTTCCCGGACGGCGTCCAGGGCGTTTTCATGCCTTCCCCGGCTCATGGCCAGATAATCGTCCATGGAAAAAATCATGGAGTCCTCCTCCATGAGGCGGTGCAGGGTCCGGGCCAGCGTGCTCTTTCCCGCGCTGGAGGCTCCGTTGAGCAGGATGACGCGCCCCAGCCCCGGCTGAGGCTCCTGCGGGTGGTCCGGGGTTTCCGTTCCCCAGTACAGGTGAATGTAGCCGGCTTTCACGTTCCCATCCGCCACTCCTTCCCGGCTCTTGTTTCCATTCTTGTCCGTCACTGTGTAAAGGGGCGGGTAGGGCCGGTTCAGTTCAATTCGGGACCAATGGAATTCATGGCCGCGGATGCGGGTGAAAGGCAGCCCGAATGGGGCTCCCGTTTCCATTACGGCTTCCCGGTATCCCAGGGAACGGAGCTTTTCCCCCATCCGGGCCGTTCCGTCAATGACGCCGCACATGTTCCTGCGTGTTCCGTCCGGAAGCGCCAGTTCATTGCAAAGGTACATGTATCCACCGCATTCCGCAAAGATTTCCCCTCCGTTCCGGGCAAAGTCCAGGATGGCCTTCCGCATGGCTTCATTGCTTTCCAGACGGCCCGCGAAGGTTTCCGGATAGCCGCCCCCCAGGTAGAGGGCCTGGGTTCCTTCCGGAAGGGCGGTGTCTTCCAGCGGAGAAAAGCAGGTGATGTCCCAGCCCGTTTGCTTCAGCCGTTCCAGGTTGTCCCCGTAGTAAAAACAGAAGGCATTATCCCGGGCTACGGCCAGAATCCCGCGGGGAGGGGCGGGCGGCAGGGGAACTTTCAGCGGTTCCGGACGTCCGCGTTCCGTGATGTTCATCAGCAGTTCCCAGTTGACGCGCTTTTCTGCCTCTGCCGCCAGCCGGAGGAACCAGGATTGCTGCCGGGCTTCCTCTTCCGCGGGAACCAGGCCCAGCTGCCGTTCCGGGAGCGTCCATTCCGCGTTTTTGGGGAACGCCGCCACCAGCGGCGGCATCCTGTGGTGGTCCAGTGCCCGGCGCAGAAGGTCCGCGTGCGCGGCGCTTCCCACGCCGTTGGCAATAACTCCCGCTATGTTCAGGCCGGGATGGTGCTGAGAGAAGCCGCGGACGACGGCGGCGATGGATCCCGCCATGCCCCGCGCCTGAACCACCAGCAACACGGGCAATCCGAGCGTGACGGCGCAGTCCGCCGTGCTTCCTTCCAGGCTTTCTGGCGTTCTGGCGTCAAAGAGGCCCATGACCCCCTCGCAAATGGCGATGTCCGCGCAGGAGGCGTGCCGCGCCCATTGGGAACGGACTCCGTTTTTCTCCATCATCCACGTATCCAGATTGAAGGAAGGCAATCCCGTCGCCTGCCGGTGGAAGGAGGGGTCAATGTAGTCCGGGCCGCACTTGAAGGCCTGCACGCGTAATCCCCGGGCGGAGAGCGCCGCCATCAGGGCGAGGGATACCGTGGTCTTGCCTCCCCCGGACTGGGTGGAGGCGATGCAGAAGGCGTGAAAAGGCTTATTCATGGGAAACAGGCAAATTCTGCGGATGCTGTCTTTCCGGATCAGGTCAGGATATTCCGTACTTGTCAGCGTAGCCTCTCCGTTCAAAAAGGACGTCTCCGTCCCTGATGGTCCGGGGGCCTCCCAGAAGCACCAGCGTGGACATGTCCACGTCCTCCAGCGGGAATTCATCCAGCGTCCCCACCCATTTCCGTTGAGCCGGGCGCCCCGCGTGCTTCACGTAGGCGCAGAGGGTTTTCCCCCCGCGTTGGTTCCGGAAGATGCGCAGGGCCTCCTCCAGCAGATGGCGGCGTTTGCGTCCGGCGGGGTTGTAAAGGACCACGGGCAGCGCCGTTCCGGCGCTTTGCTTCAGGTTGGCACGGATTTCCTCCGCAGGGACCAGCAGGTCGGACAGGCTGAGCAGGCAGAAGCCGTTCTGGAGGGGCGCCCCCAGCGCGGAGGCGGAAATGCTGGCCGCCGTAATTCCCGGGAGCACTTCAATGCGGACCGGGGAAAAGCGTTCGTTTTCCTTCCTCATTTCGTAGAGCAGCCCGGCCATGGCCAGGATGCCCGGGTCACCGGAGCAGACCATGCAGACATTTTCCCCGTTCAGAGCCGCTTCCAGCGCGGCCGTGCACCGCGGCACTTCCCCCATCATCCCGGTCTGGATCATCTTTTTCCCGTGGATGCGTTCCCGGATGAAATCCAGGTATTTGGTGTAGCCGGCTATGCAGGTGCATTGCTCCATGGCTGCCGCCGCTTCCGGCGTAAGCTGGCCCGGAGACCCGGACCCCAGCCCGATGACGATGACATTTCCGGCTCCTTGACGGGCCTTGTTCCGGCTGCCGTGCGGGCACGTTGCCAGGGCCAGCGTGACGTTCCCGCCGCAAACGGTTTTAGGAGTGCTGATTTTACCCCCGGAGGCCAGAATGGCGGAAGCTTCGGAAACGGAATGAGTCCCCGTTTTTTCAAAGACGGCGTCTGACGGCGTGGGAATTTCCACCGCGTCCAGCTCGGCTGGCTCAAAGACATGGAAAGGCACATTCCATGTTGCGGCCAGGGCCAGGATGGCCGGTTCCTGCTCCTTGAGCGTGCAGGAGGCAAGGGCTTTGATACGGGACCGGGAGATTCCCTGCCGGGCAAGAAAGCCTTCCGCGTATTGCTGCAGCAGCCCGGGTTCCGTTCCTTTTTTGCAGCCTATTCCAAGCACGAAGGAGGATGACTGAATAAGCAGGGCGGTAGCTCCCCCCGCAGATTCCGGGGGCTCTTCATCCCAATAGACGGCGGGAACGTGCGGTTTTTCCGCGGCTTCCGCTCCATCCGCCCGCGCCGGAATGACCTGGGGACAGTCCCGCCAGTACCGTTCGTGGATTTCCTGCGGACCGTGAAAAGATACGGTGTCTCCGGCAAGCAGGGCCGCATTCAGGGTTTTGATGGCGTCCGGGTTGAGAACGCAGGCCTTTTCCCTGGCTGCCGCTTCGTCAAAGGCGGTGATTCCCCGCGTGTCCGTGGCGGTGGTGATGACGGCCTCCCCGCCGCTGATGCGGGCCAGCCTGCGCGCCAGGCGGTTGCCGCCGCCCAGGTGGCCGGAAAGCAGGGGAATGAGGTGGGAGCCGGACTCCGAACAGCAAACTACCGCCGGGTCCGTGGCCTTGTCCCAGAGCAGGGGAGCCGTTTTCCTGACGGCAATTCCCGTGGCCCCGATGAAAACGTGCGCGTCAAACAGGTTCCACTGCCGGGCAAGCAACGAGTCAAAGTCCTCCGGGGCAACCCGCGTGACTCCTTCCGTTTCCCCGGCCCTGCCTACGGAATGGATGACGGCTTTCCCCAGGGACTGGGAAATCTCCTGCGCCTTGCGGACTCCTTTTTCCGTGAAAGCGTAAAACGCGCAGCTTCCGTCGAACCGTTCGTCTTCCTTCTCATTCCGGTAGCCGTGGCTGAACTGGCCGTGGTAGAGCAGGGACTGCCCGCAGCCGTGCGCGCCGATGGCGTCTCCCACCAGAATGAGGGCCTGCCTGCCGATGCCCGCGCGGGCCGCTTCCGCGGCAATGGTGGACAGGGTGCCGCGGATGATTTTTTCATCCGGCCACGTGGCGCGGTACACCACTGCCGCCGTGGTATCGGGGGATTTCCCGGCGGAGACCAGCCGTGCGGCCAGTTCGTCCAGCTTGCCCGCGCTGAGGAAGAACGCCAGCGTGGCTCCCGTCCCGGCAAAGGCCTCGCAGGTTTCTCCCGCGGGCATGGGCGTTCTGCCCGGGGTGCGCGTCAGCACCAGGCTCTGGGCGAGTCCCGGATAGGTCAGTTCCGTGCGCAGGGCCGCCGCCGCGGCAAAAACGCTGCTGACCCCCGGCACCACGATGGATTCAATTCCCTTCTTGTCCAGAAGGTCGAATTGCTCCGCGACGGCTCCGTACATGGAGGGGTCCCCCGTGTGGAGGCGCACCACTCTTTTCCCTTCCAGCACGCCCCGGGCCATCACTTCCACCTGTTCCTCCAGGTTCATTCTGGCGCTGTCATGAAGTTCCGCCTCCGGGCGGCAGCGTTTGAGGTGCCCCGGGTTGACCAGGGACCCGGCATACACGACTACGTCGGCCTCCTTCAGGAGGGCGGCGCCTCGTTCGGTAATCAGGTCTTCGGCCCCGGGGCCGGCTCCTATGAAATGGATGGGAAAACGGGCGGTATTCATGCGCGGGAATAGGTAAAAAGGGTGATGCGGTTGCCGTGCCGCAGATGGTGGTAGGTTCCGGCAATGGGAGATTCGGAGGCGATGTCCAGGGGAGAACATCCCCGTGCGTGCGGCGGCGTTCCAGCCGTAAAGCAGGTGCTCGCTTTCCGTGGTTACGGCGGAGGCTACCAGAAGGCCGCCGGGGTTCAGGGCGTCAAAACAGGCCTGCATGATGGATTCCAGCCCGGCGCCCCCGCCTCCCAGGAAAATGCGGTCAGGCTTGGGCAACGCGTCCAGGGCCTCCGGCGCTTCTCCCTGCATGCAGGCGTAATTCACGCAGCCCAGGCGCCGGCAATTCCGGCGCATCAGTTCCAGGCGGCCAGCCTGCCGTTCCAGCCCGTACACGGAAAGTCCGGGGCGCAGGGCGGCGGCTTCCAGGCCGATGGAGCCGCTCCCGGCTCCCACGTCCCACAGCACCCCCCAGGCCGGAAGGCGCAGCTTGGACAGGATGACCGCCCTCACTTCCTCCGCCGTAATCAGGTTGTTCTCCTTTTCATAAAAATCCGCGGGCAGTCCCAGCGGCAGGACGGGCGCGGCTCCGGGGCGGTTGTCCGGCAGCAGCAGGAGCATGGAAGTAGGGGAGCATTCCTCCCGGGCCAGCTCCGCCAGGGTTCCTTGCAGAATGCGCTCGTCAGCCATTCCCAGGCATTGGGCCGCCACGGCGGAACGCCCCGCCGCTGACGGATGGAACTCCATGGCCGCCGCGGCCAGGCGGCAGGCGGTGAAGGGATGGCCTCCGTAGATGACGGCGAGCGGCTGGGCCAGAATTTCCCCCCCACGGAATATATTCCGTGCTGTGCGCGCTGAAGCAGCGTGCGCGGTCCCACGCCATGCCCAGGCGGTGGAACAGGGCCTGGAAGGACGTGGGGGCGGGGATGAATTCAGCCGGTCTCCATCACAAGCCAGGGATTGGAGCGTCCCGCCCATGCCGTGGAACAGGGCGTCTCCGGAGGCCAGCACCACCACGTTGTTGCCGTGCCGTGCTTCTTCCAGGGCTTCCCGCGCCTGTTCCCGCGCGTTTTTGCCGATGGGGATGCGCCGGGCGTCGGAAGGGGGACAGGCTTCCAGCAGGGCGGAGGAGGCGTAAATGCTCTGTGCCTCTGCCAGTTTGCCAAGCAGGGCCGGGGACGGTTGAAGCGGGCCTGTGCCGCAGGAAAAAACAGTCAGGGGTGGCATGGAGGTATGTCGAGAAGGAGGTTGCCGGAGAAGCCGGAAATCAGGAAACGGACGGGAAGGCCGGGCACGTGGCGCTGGAACTGGCGCTGCGCTTCCGCGGCGAGGTCGCGGTAAATGGAAAGGTGGGCCTCTTCCGGCGTCAGGGCGAGCGCCTGGCGGACGGAAGAACAGGCCAGGATGCCCCGGCGCGCTTCCCCGGAAAGCGGCGCATGGCGTTCCGCCGTGCGGAGAAAGAGCGGCATGTCCTGGGCCACTTTGTGGGCGTGGGTGTTGGCAAATCCGGCGGCGTACTTGCAGAGCTTGCCCGGCATGCAGGCCACTACGGCTTCCGTCATGCCCTGTTCACCTGCGCTCTGAAGGCTTTCCGCAATGAAATCCCCAATGCAGATGAAGGAAATGGAGGGGTATTCCGGCAGGAGGGTCTTCGCCAGCGCGGCGGTGCGTCCCCCGGTGCAGAACACGGCCTTCCTGAAGCCGGAAAGCCGGGTGGAGCGCACGCAGATGCGGATGGTGGCGATGTAGGCTTCATGGCTGTACGGGCGAACGATGCCGCTGGTGCCCAGAATGGAGATGCCCCCCACCACGCCAAGCAGGGGATTGAGCGTTTTCCCGGCGAGCTTTTCCCCGTCCCGCACGGAAATTTCCGCCAGCCAGCACCCTTCCCGCATGCCGGCGCGTGCCAGGTTGTCCGCAATCATGCGCCGCGGTCCGTGGTTGATGGCCCATTTGTGCTGCTCGCAGTCCAGGCCCGGCAGCGTGCACAGGCCTATGCCTCCGCCGGAGCGCAGGATGAGGAGGGCCCGGCCAATGGGCAGGAGATAATCTTCCCGGGCGGCCTGCTCCGGCACGGCTGCGCTTACGCGCGCTTCCAGCACGGCTCCATGGGTGCAGTCCGGGTCGTCCCCGCCGTCCTTGACGATGCGGGCGAACCCCGGCGCGCAGTCTGCCAGCGGAAGCGTTCTCGTCTCCCCGTCCGGGAAAAGCAGGGGAAGCGGTCCGTTGATTTCTTCCCCGTTCAGCGTTTTCCATGCGGCCGTGATGGCGGCGGCGGCATTGGCTCCTGTGGAAAATCCTTTCCGGAGCGGCTGGCGGAGGGGGGCGGACATGGATGGGGGACGGCTTTTTGGAATGCGGAAAACTTAGGAGGCGGGCAGGTTTTCCAGAATGGCGTGCAGGGTGGTCACGGCCAGGGCGCTCCCGCCGCGCCGCCCGTCCAGGACAATCTGCGGGACGGGGCACGTTCCGGTCAGCAGCTTGGATTCCACGACGTTGACGAAGCCCACCGGCATGCCTACGATCAGGGCGGGCCTGATGCCTTCCTCCAGCGCGTACCGGGCGATGCGGGCCAGGGAAAGGGGAGCGTTCCCGATGAGGACGATGGCTCCGTCCAGGATGGGGCGCGCTTTTTCCGCGGCGCAGATGGCGCGCGTCCTGCCTGTGGATTTGGCCTGTTCCGCAATGTCGGCATCGGAAATATGGCAGTGGATGTCCTCCCGTGCGTAGCCGGGATGGGCGCGCCTCAGCCGTTCCACGGAAAGTCCGGCGCGGATCATGTTGGAATCGCAAAAGATGGGGCAGTGCCTGCGGAGCGCCTCCAGGGCGGAGGGAATGGGATCATGGCGGAACGCCAGCCCCTCGCCGATGGAAAGGTCCGCCGTGGTGTGGATGAGCCGCCGCATGACCTTCCATTCGGCAGGCGGCAGCTCTTCCCAGCCGTGGAACTCCCGTTCAATGGCGGCAAAGCTCTCCGCCTCAATGGCGGCGGGGGGCATGTCCCAGCGGATGTTAAATTCAGAGGTCATGAGAAGTCAGTGGGTATAGTGGATGAAAAGTCCCGTCAGGGCAATAAGAAGGATGGCCCCGATCATGCGGGAAAGCTGCATGACCACCACGATGGTCAGGGCGTCCCGCGTGGGGAAGATGCCCATGGCGGAGGGAAGGTTGCGCCGCAGGGCGCGGATGGGGTTGCCGATGGCGCTGGCTACCAGCATGGCCAGCAGAATCTGGGAGGAGGTGACCATGCCGTGGCTGCGGAGGTTGGCGGCCACCCCTGCGGCCTGGACCAGGCCGCCCATCTGCGCGGCGACGATGCTCATGAGCTCCGCGGGAAAAATGCGGTTCACCCAGTCCGGCACATGTTCCTCCCACCAGGAAAACAGGCCGTTTTTCATCAGCCATTCCACGCCGATCATCAGGGGGACCGTCAGGCAGAGCATCCGGAAAACAAGCGCCAGCACCCGCAGGCACGTCTGGCGCAGGGATGTGCGCCATTCCGGGGAGGCGTGCCCTGCGGCGGCCACGGCGCCGGCATTCCCGGAATCCGGCGCGGCGGCGGGGCTCTTCCTGCGGTGGAGGAACAGCACGGCCGCTATGAACAGGAAGCCGAAGCCCATCTGCCACCCGAAGTAGCAGATGGCGGGCAGCCCCACCGCGCCGATGACCGGATACGCCACCCGCAGGGAGTGGGAGACGTAGGAAAGGTAGCTGTTCACCATGCCGCCCGCAATCAGGTTGGAATGAGTAATTTTGCCTTCCGCGTGGCTGCTCACCAGCATGCCGTTGGCGGCGGCATTGGAATAAAGCGCCGTGGGGATGGACAGGCTGATGATTTCCGGCAGGTGGGCCCAGCGGGCCAGTCCGCCGAACAGCTTGCCCAGGGCAAGATGCCAGCGGAAGATTTCAGCAATGCCGCCGATGAAGGCCGCCACGGCCACCAGGCCGATCAGGCTGCCAATCTGAGGAAGGCGCGCCAGAATTTTTCCCGCGCCTGTCTCCGGAACCTGGGTGTTCCGGGAATGATGGCTCTTTTTGGGCGGCGGGGCAGGGCTGGAAGCGGCGGCTTCCGTCTTTTCCCCTCCCGCCTGCGTTTCCCGGGTGGATTCCCCGGCAGGCTTCATGGCTGTGCGGGCTTTTCCCGATCCCCCGGCGCCCATGCCGGCGGGCATGTGGACCACCATGACTCCGGAGGCTGCCAGCGCCAGCGCCAGCCAGAGCCAGCGGAGGGGCCGGCGCCAGGGATAGGTGCGGGAGTGCCTGGTGCGGTTCATGCCTTCTTGACGAACATCAGGGAAAGGTATTCTTCCGGCCTTGCGTCAATGACGTCGATGTCGTCCGTAATAAACTCGTCGGGCATGCCGAGCCTTTCCCCGTAAATGACGCGGATGTCCTTTTCCCGCCGGATGCGCTCCATCAGGCGCGCGCGGCTGCGGTAGGTCTTCATGAGAACGGTGGTGGTACCGGGCGGGAACTCCAGGGAATCCGCCATCTCCGGCTTGAAGGCGGGAATGACCCGGAGCCGTTCCCCGTTTTCCACCAGTATTTGGCGGCTGCGGGCCGCCAGGGTGCAGAAGGAGGTGACGCCCGGCACCACTTCCGCGTGCAGGCCGGGATTCCGGCTGAGCAGGAGGCTCAGAATATAGCCGAAGGTGCTGTAGGTCATGGCGTCTCCCAGCGTGGCAAAGGCGCAGTCCAGGCCGCGGGAAAGAACTCCCTCAATAATGGCCGTATTCTTTTCAATCTGCTCCTGCCTGGTTCTCGCGTCGCGGGACATGCTGAAAACCAGCTTGCGGAACTCTGCCTTCACGCCGCCCACGGAACGCACCACCGCTTCGGAAATGCTGAAATCGCTGTTGGGTCCGGTCACCGTAAACACCACGTCCACGGAGCGGAAGACGTTGACGGCCTTGAGCGTGAGGTATTCCGGATCTCCGGGGCCGATGCCTACCCCGTAGAACTTTCCAGGGTTGGCCATGTCAATGCGCTTGTTTGGGGGTCATGAGGTCGTCCTCCGTGGTCCGGGCATGGCGGGAAAAAACGGCGCGGATGCCCGGGTTTTCCCCCAGCCCACGCAGGTGGGTCTTGACGGTGAAGCCCTCCTTCCTGAGCATGGAAGCCCAGGAATCTTCCTCATCCCCGCCCAGGTCGTTCTTGGCGTGGTCTCCGGCCACCAGCATGAAGGGGGCCAGCCAGACGGTCTTGGCGCCGGACTTTTTAAGCTGTTCCAGAATGGGGGCCACCCCCCGCGTTCCTTCCACGGTGGCGAAAAACGCCAGGCTGTCGCGGTCGTTCAGCTCGCGGGCGAAGTCGGAAAGCACCATGTCGCAGCGTCCTTCCTGCTGGCCGTGCCCCATGAGCAGGATGGCTTCATCCTTCTTCCGTTCCGCGGGGAAATGCTCCAGAAGGGCCGTGATGGCCTCGTTCCTGTCCCGTTCGCTTTCCAGCAGGGGGCGGCCGATGAACACGTGGTCAAAGCTGTCCGGATGGCGCGCCAGGAAACTGACGATCTGCCTCTCCATCCGGGAAAACTCCTCGCCGGGGGCAATGTGGAGGGACTGGACGCGCAATGTGCGTATGCCTTTGCGGGCCATCTGTTCCAGATTTTCCTCCACGGAGGGAACGGGGGTTCCGCGTCCGGCAAGCTTCCTGCGGATAATGCTTGAAGTGTAGCTCCACTTCAGGCGGTCCGGGGCATAATGGGCCAGCATGTCCTTCTCCAGCTCCTTGTAGGAGACGGTAGCGTCCTGGTGGCTGGTCCCGAAGGCCACGAGAAGAAGCCCTTCCTGCCGTGACGGCGCCGCCTGTTCCGCCGGGGCGGGGGACGCTTCCGCCCTGCATGGGGCGGCGGAAAGCACGGGCAGGGAAAACAGGGTGAGTCCTGCAAGAAAAACGGAGGAAAGGGGCAGGAATGCCCCCGGTACGTAAGAGGATGCTTCAATCATGCGTTGATAAGGTATGGTGAACCGGAGCAAGGATATTCGGACTCCGGGTCTCCAACCTCCCCCTCGCCTTCACCCTCCGGAATGGGAGGACTGGCTGACCGGAACGCTGGCGGAAAAGCGTTCCTTGAGGGTTTGTAACCCGATACCGCAGCGCGACTGTTTCCGGTTCTCACGGAATTCCCCGTTGCTTCGGCGTGTTTAATGGCGTTTTTAGCCGTCACTGTCAATGTTTATTAGAACGCCGCCGAATTTCCGGAGGCTGGGAAAAAATGTGCGTGGACGGGTAAAAACCGCCTTTTGGCCGTTCCTGCGCCTGCTCTTGGAAAAAATGCAGGGTTCCGGATGCGGAAGCGGTGGAAGACGGGGCATTCCGGGGTGCAGAAATCCCGGCGGAAGAGAAAGAATGCGGCCCATTCCGTACCGTGCCGGGGCTTTCCAATCCGGTGGGCCGCAAGCCGGAGTTTGCTGCTTGCAGAAGGCGGGGCAGGTATGAGAACATGGAGCATGGCTTCTTCCCCGGATGTTGTAGAATATATCTGTTTCCAGCTCCGGCATGCCGGGGATATTTCCTTCAAAAAAATGTTTGGGGAATACGGCCTGTACTGTGACCGGAAATATTTCGGCCTGGTATGTGACAACCAATTATTTGTCAAAATCACGGAGCCGGGCCTGAAGCTGCTCCCGCGGCAGGAGCAGGGCAGTCCCTATTCCGGCGCCAGGCCGCATTTCCTGATGACGGAACTGGACGATGACCGGGCTCTCTCCTCCTTTGTCCGGGCAACCTGTTCCGTTCTTTCCGCTCCGGATGTCTTATCCGGGAAGAAGAAAAAAGCTTCCGGAGAAAAAAGAAACAGGCGTCCGTAAACGCCTGTTTGTTCCGGATGAAATGCCGTTCGGCTGAAAGGCTTATTTATCTTCCGGAGCCTCTGGCACAGCCAGGGAAGAAAGGCTCTTTTTCAGATTGCCCGCAACGGTCTGCGTGGCTTCATTATCGGACTCCGCGAATTTGTCCACGGCCTGCGTCAGGGATTTGAGGTCGGATTCAGAAACCTTTCTCCCTTTCGCCTTGCGCTGCTCCAGGGCGGAAATCTTCTTGTTGAGGTCGGCCAGCTTCGGCAGGTCCTTGTTCGCCTTCAGAGTCGCCAGCGGTTCGTCGAACTCCTTGACGGAGGGGACCGCCGTCTTGAGGCGCGTGATGGCCGTCACCGCTTCCAGCGGGTTGGACTGGATCTGGGCCTGCACCATGTCCTTGGCGTCTCCCAGCCATTCGTCAAAAGCGGCGCAGACGGCCTGGGCCTCCTCGTCGTCCGTTTTCTTCCGCAGGGGCGTGATCTTGGACTCGATGTTGCTGCCGTTGGAAACGACTGTCTTGGCCAGGGACTTGTACTTGTCCAGCTCCATGCCTTCCAGGATGGGAAGGCCGCGTTCCACCTTCATCACCTCCTTTTTCACCAAGTCGTAAAGCTGGGTGGGATGCCCCTTGGCCACCACCTTTCCGTTGGCCCCGATCAGCACCGCATGCGGCAGGCCGCCCGGGCAGGAGGCCGCCGGAATATCCAGCCCCTGATAGACGGGGAAAGTAATCTTCTTTTCCTCCAGGAACTGCTTCACCCTGGGGGTCAGCCCCTGGCGGTGGCTGCCAACCACGGTGAAACCCTTGGACTGGAATTTGTCCTGTAATTCCTGCAAATGCGGCATGCTGGCGATGCAGGGAGGGCAGTTGATGCCCCAGTATTCAAAAAACACCACCTTCCCCTTCAGGTCGGAAGCCTTGATTCTCGGCCCGTGGAGGTGGCTGCCTTCGTCAAAGGATGGGTAGGTGACTTTGGCGCCGTTCCCGTTGTCCGCCGCGTGGAGGAAAGCCGGGGCCGTCATGGCGGCAATCGAGCCGGACAGAATGAGGGCAGTAAAGGTTTTCATAGGATGAATGATGCAGAATCCCGCATTGAGTGTCAAGAAGGAAGCTCGCGCCCCGCGCTGCCTTCTCCGGTTGTTTCCTCGGCTGTCCCGCCTGTTCTGTTTCGACGGGCTGCGCACTTCCGGTCCGGGGAAGCCCGGCGGCCCGTTCCCGTGGGAAAAACGCTTCAGGCAATATCCAGCCCCATGATGTAATCCGTCATGTAATAACCGTGGCCGATGTGGAAATCCCCGCGTTCCAGTTCCCGCATCCCCATGCGCCGGTAAAACTCCACCGCCCGGGTATTATAGCGGTTCACGTTCAGGCGCATCAGGCACGGTTCCGGGTGGATGCTCCTGATGTAGCTGACGGCCTGGCGGAACAGGTAGCTGCCGATGTGCAGCCCCTGGAAGCCGGGCAGAACATAAATTTTCTGCAAGTGGAAGACGCCGGGGCCTTCCGGCTGGACGGACAGGTAGCCGCAGTACTCCCCCTGATGGGAGGCGATGAAATACACGTGCCCTTCCTCCATCTGCTTCTCCAGATTGGCGGGGGAATACATCCAGTCCATCATGAAATCCATCTGCTCCTGGGAAAGGAGGTCCCGGTAAGTGGCCGGAAAAGCCTGGAGGGCCAGTTCATGAATCAGCATGATGTCGTCCTTGGCGGCTTGGCGGAGTGTTGGCATGGCGGGAATATTACACGGAAAAGCCCCGGATGAAAAGGGCCTCTTCCACGTTCCCGGCGGAATTTTCCGTCCATGGCCCACTTTCCCCTCCCTATTCCGCCGGGGACGCCGTATGCTGGATGACACAGGCTTTTTTGACGGAAACCGGGGGGAAATCCTGTCTGTATTGTGAACCCTGCATGCATGCCAAATCATGAGAGAACCCATTCCCATACAACAATGGCTCCCCGCGGGGCCGCTGAGGGACATGGGTGAAAAATACGTGAGCGGCCTTCCGGACGTGGCGCAGAACCCCATCGGCCCGGAATCCCTCATGCACCAGTCCGACCACTCCTGGACGGAATACCTGGTGGCCTACTCCCTGCTGTATCCGTGGGTGGTGATCGCGCTGGGCCTCCTGGGCGGGCTGGCCCTGGGGGCCTACTACCTTTTTTGCCGCCGCCGGGAATACGACCACCGCATTTTCTGCTCCAAATGCGGCACCATGATGTACCCGTGCGGCCTGCACTGCCCCAAGTGCGGCACGCCCAATCCCAAACCCCGCGCCCTGAACTGGATTGGTTATTCCAGGCTGCGCACCGTGATTCCGTCCACCGGATGGAAAAGGCATGAGGAAGTCCTCCGCAGCTACCGGCGGTGCTTCTACTGCGGCCAGCCGCTCCATGAGCCTACGCTGAACCAGCGCTGCCCCGCCTGCGGAAAGGCGGTGCTCCAGGGGGAACAATCCGTGGACCAGTATGATGCGTATGTTGGCCGCCGCAGGGGCTGGACCTTTGCGGCCGTGGTCGTGCTGGGCATCATTCCCATCCTGGGGCCGCTGCTGGCTTCCTCCCTGTACAAGAGGACGCTCATCAACCCGTATTCCCTGTACATGACCGTATTCAGGGAAAGCTTCCTGATGGTGGTGCTCTTCCTGTGCCGCCACCTGTTCCGCCTGCTGCCGTTCATCGGAATCATCGGCATGCCCGTCCTCTGCGTGACGGAATACCACCTGTACCGGCGCATGTTCCTGTGGAAGACGGAGAAATATGACTTCGGCGAGAAGTAGGGGGGGCCTCCGGGCGGGAGCTTCTTCCCGGGGCGGCCTTTCCGGTGCATCCACGGGAAATGATGGGCTGCGGGATTGACTTGGAATCCGGGCCACGTACCTTTCCCCCATGCAGATGCGTTATGTCCTCTTGCCCTTCCTGGGAGCCCTTTGCCTGGCCCTGGCCGCCTGTTCCGTCACATACGGCAACAAATCCGTGGCGTCCCCGGAAGTATACGGCAGGCTGGCGCCGGGAAAATCCTCCAAGGCGGACGTTTACGACGCGCTGGGCCAGCCCTCCGACGTGGTGACCATGAAAAACGGCGTCTTGTGGACCTACCGCTACCGCAAGGCTAAAAACGACTTCCTGGGCAATATTCCCCTCTTTGGCGTCGGCCTGATTGCCGGAGGGAAAAACGGGGACGTTTATACGGTGCTGGCCCTGTTTGACCGGCGGGGCGTGCTGGCCTCCCGCACGGCGGCGCGGCAGAAGCTGTACACCTCCAATCTGGCCTCCCTGAAACGTTCCCTGGACGTCATGATGGAGGGCGAATCGTCACACCGGCGGGTGGAAACGGAGATGAAAAAAATAGGCAGGCCCTTTGATCCGTCTGCGGCCAAGGATGCGGACCTGCTGGAAAAGTCTCTTGATTAACGGCCTGCGGGCTTTCTCTTCCTTATTGTATCAAGTATGACAAGGAATCGTTTTTTTCTAATGGACTAAACTTACTGCATACAGTAAGTAGGCGGCGTTCCCCAAAGGGAGACGGCAGGGATTCTTCCTGAATGCCTCCGCTCCCGGGGGAGCAAACCCTATAGAAAAATAGAATGAAAATGAAAAGAAAACTGGCATTGGTTCTGGCGAAGGCTTTCTCCGGAAAGTCCGTGCCGGAAAAGAAACGGGAAAAAGAGGTAAAGGCCTCCAGGAAACTGGAAGCATGGCTGAAGGCTTCCAGAATGCGGTCCTTCTAGAAAAGGCCTGCTGACGGAAAAGGCGGATTCGGGCGCTGGCCGCCCGGTTCGCGGGGAGGGACGGGGAGAAAAAAATTGAGTCTCCCTTTTTTTCATCGTACCATAAAACGATGAAGCGCGTGAATGGGACGATGGGGACGGCTGGGTCCTTTGGGACGGAGAGGGAAGGGAGGACAGATGGATAACGGGCGTTTACTGCCTAAGGAAGGCGGCTACAGACGGCTTCTTTCATTCCGCAAGGCCCAAATCATTTACGATTTGACGGTAGCTTTCTGCGACGCTACTTGAGTCGTGATGCGCGTACTACTGACCAGATGGTGCAGGCGGCGCGTTCCGGCAAGCAGAATATTGCGGAGGGGAGCATGGCTTCCGCCACTTCCCGTGAAACGGAAATCAAGCTGACCAATGTAGCCCGGGCCAGCTTGGAAGATCTTCTGCTGGACTATGAAGATTATTTGCGTACGCGCGGGTTGAGGCTATGGGATAAGGATTCTCCCGAATCTCTGTTTATGGGGAAGGCCTCCCTGCGGCATGACCATTCGGAATGGTTTTTAAATCTGGCTCATTCCAGAAACGATGAAGTGTTCGCGAATATGGCGGTTTGTCTGATTCATCAGGCCGCTTTTCTCTTGAAAAAACAATTGAATGTACTGGAAGAACGGTTTTTGCAGGAGGGAGGCTTAAGGGAGAGAATGACCCGGCTGCGGAAGCAGAGGAGAAAGTCGGGAAGCTCGTAAAAGCAATTGTCTCACCGGTCTCATTCGTCCCAATGGTCCTCCCGGGCAATTTCCGGGCTGAGTTGCGGGTCAAAAGGTATGTCTTGATGACAGTTGCGCCTTGACTACGGCGGTGGAATGTCCGTTCATCTGGGCAGACATGACCATACCCGGAATTCTTGAAGAAAAGTTGTCTGCCGCGTTGAAGGCGGTGTTGGGGGAGGAGCTTCCCGCTGATTTTCGCGCTTCGGTGACGCCCTCCGCGGATTTGCGGTTCGGGGACTACCAGAGCAACGCCGCCATGGTGCTTGCCAAGCGGTGCCGCACGAATCCCCGCGCTCTGGCCCAGCAGGTGGTGGACCGGATGGGGCAGGACGGCGTCTGCTCCCTGGAAATCGCCGGGCCCGGCTTCATCAACTTCCGCATCAAGCCGGAATTTTACGCCGCGCGCCTGCTGGCCATGCTGGCGGACGACCGGCTGGGGGTGGAAAAGGTGCAGGACCCCAAAACCATCGTCATTGACTTCTCCGCGCCCAACGTCGCCAAGCCCATGCATGTGGGCCATATCCGCTCCACCATCATCGGTGACGCCCTCTCCCGCGTGGCCCGCTTTGTGGGTCACAACGTGATTACGGACAACCACATCGGGGACTGGGGCACCCAGTTCGGCATGATCCTGTGGGGCTGGAAGAACATTCTGGACGAGCAGGCCCTGGCCGCCAACCCCATTGACGAACTGCTGCGGGTGTACAAGGACGTGAACCTGATGTGCAAGGAAAAGCCGGAACTGCTGGACACCTGCAAGGCGGAGCTGGTGAAGCTCCAGGCCGGGGACGGGGAAAACCTGGCGATCTGGAAGCGCTGCGTGGAAGTCTCCAAATCCGGCCTTTCCAAAATCTACGACCAGCTTGACATTCACTTTGACTACTGGCTGGGGGAAAGCTTTTACAACGACGCCCTGGCTCCGCTGGTGGACGGCATGATCGCCGCCGGAATGGCCCGGGAGAGCGACGGCGCCATCTGCGTGTTTTCCGACGGCTCCGTGCCGCCCAATGAAGACCCCTTCCTCGTGCAGGACAAGGGGGAATGGCGCGCCAACCCCTGCATCATCCGGAAGGCGGACGGCGGCTTCCTGTACGCCACGACGGACCTCGCGACGCTGGACCACCGCATCAGGACGTGGGGGGCGGATTCCATCTGGTACGTGGTGGGCGCACCGCAGGCCCTGCATTTCCGCCAGATATTCTCCGCCCAGCGCCGCCGCGGCATGGATGGGGACTACCGCCACATCGCGTTCGGCTCCATCCTGGGAGACGACCGCAAGCCGTTCAAGACGCGTTCCGGGGACACCGTTTCCCTCCAGGACGTGCTGGATGAAGCCATTGAACGCGCCGCCCGCGTAGTGGAGGAAAAAAGCCCGGACATGCCGGAGGAGGAAAAAAAGCGCGTGGCGGAAGTCGTGGGCATAGGAGCCGTAAAATTTGCGGAGCTCTCCCAGAACCGAATGACGGATTACGTCTTCAACTGGGACAAAATGCTGGCCCTCCAGGGGGACACGGCCCCGTACCTCCAGAACTCCTATGTGCGCGTCCGTTCCATCTTCCGCAAGCTGGACGGCAGCCCGCTGGACTGGTCCGCCCCCATTCAGCTTTCAGAAGATGCGGAAATGCATCTGGCGCGGCTCCTGGCCCGGTACGGGGAAGTGGTGCCGCAGGTGCTGGACGACTGCCGCCCGAACGTGCTGGCCGCCTACCTCTTTGACCTGGCCCGGGCCTTCCACTCCTTCTATGAGGCGTGCCCGGTCCTGAAATCGGAAGGGGCGGTGCGGCACTCCCGCCTGGCCCTGTGCGAGCTGACGGCCCGCACCCTCAAGCACGGGCTGGGCCTGCTGGGCATCCAGCTTCCGGACAGAATGTAACCGTTTCTTCCTTATGAACGCCTCTTTCCGCCATGTCCTGCTGGCCGCCGCCATGGCGGGATTCTGTTCCGCTGCTGGGGGCGGGGAACACGGGTACTGGATGAGCAGCCCGTCCCTGAACGGCTGGCGGGAGGCCGTCTTCCGCGCCGGCGTTCCGGCACAGCCTGCCGTGCTGCCGCCCGGCGTGGAGCCGATGATGGTGGGCTCCTCCTCTCCTGCCGCGCAAATGCTGGTGCTGGAAGGAATGACGCATCTGCTCACCTTCGGGGACATGCGTGCTTTCCGGAAATTTGACGCCGCGCTCCGGCTGGACCCGGACTGCCTCATGGCCCACTGGGGCAGGTGCATGAGCCTGATGGGCGCCGGACCCGCTTTTCAGGACCAGCGCGTCCATTCCATGAAGCGCATGAAGGAGCTGGCGCTGCGTCCGGACTGTCCGGAACAGGAACGCGCCTATGCGGACGCCCTGGCCGTGCTGCTGATGAACGGCCCCGTGAAGGCGCAGGAAGCGTGGAAAACCATCTGCTCTACCTGGAAGCGCGACCCTTACGCACCCCTCTTTTATGCCATGCTCCTGCGGGACGGCTTTGACGGGCAGGGCAACCCCGGAGAGGGGCAGAAAGAGGCCGTCCGCGTGGTGGACGCCGTCCTGAAAGAACGCCCCGGCTCCCAGGCCGCCCTGTTCATGCGCGCTCTGCTGGAGGAAGTGGCTCCCGTCATTTCCCCGGAAACGGTGGAAACCGCCCGCAAGGCCGTGGCCGCCAACCCCTTCTCCGCGTCCGCCCATCATCTGCTGGGCCATTGCCTGTTCCGCACGGGAGACTATGAAGGGGCATGCGCCGCCTTCAAGGACTCTGAAAACCTGTGCCTGGCCTGGGAAAAGGCGGAAAACGTTCCCCCCGCGCTGGATGACGCCTGGTTCCGCTCCATCCTTTACCGGGCCGTTTCCGAATTCTGCGCCGGACATTACAGGCAGGCGAATGCCGTCGCCGCCCGCGCCGCTTCCGTTCCCCTGGACAAAAAGCATCCGCTGGCCCCCGGCACCCTTCTGCAAATATGGGAGGCCAGGACACTGCCCGCGCGCCTGATGCTGGCCCGGCCTGACCTGCCCGCGCAGGCTCTTGTGCTCAAGGCTTCTCCGGGACCGCTGCCCCAGGGATTTCCGGACTTGAGCAACGGCATGGCGGCAGTGGTCACCCAATACATGGGCGCCTGTTACTCTGCCAGGCAGGGCAGGCCGGGCGCCGTGGCGTCCGCCTTTGACAAACTGTCCGGCGTTCTGCGCCTGCTCATGGACGGCGCGGACGCCGCCCGGCGGCAGATGAGCGTCTCCTACTGGGCTCGCTGCCTCCAGATGGGAAGCCTGTATTCCTCTGAAATCCGCTCCCTCATGTTCCCGGACTCCGCCAGCGTCTGGATGTCCGAGGCCATCGGGAGCCAGCGCTTCTCCTCCCTGCTGCTGCCCCCCGTGGTGCCGTACCCCGCGGAATGGAAGCTGGCCCGCGCCTATCTGAAGGCCGGGAAATACCGGGAATGCGCGGACATGTGCGAACAGGCGCTCAAACGCTTCCCGAACCATGCCGGAGTGCTGGACACGCTGAAACAAGCCCGCGCCGCCGGAAAATAATCCATCCTGCCGTTTCTCATGGAACGGACTGGAGACTCCGTCCCCGGCAGACGGGAAAGGGACTGGGATGAATAAAAACTTTGGAAAGGCGAACAACATGGATATTTACGAAAGACTGAAAAACGGAGAACCGATCAACACCCGGGAATCCAGGGAATTCAAGGAAATACTGTGGCCGGAAACGGTGAGAAGCCGCACGCTTTGCCAGAAAATCAATTCGCTCCCACCGTTTGACGGGGAAGTGCGGGCGCTCGTGAATGAACTCTTTGAGGGCAGGTTCCCGGAATCCTCCAATATCTCTCCCCCCTTCCAGATTGACCGCGGACACTGCGTCTCGGTGGGCGAGCGCGTATTCATCAATGAAGGCCTGGACGTGATGGCCGCGGGAAGCGTCACGATAGAAGATGACGTGCTGATCGGGCCGCAGGTCTCCATACTGACGTCCAATCATGATGCCGGCAACTTGTTCATCTTGAAAAATAAGCCTGTAGTGATAAAAAAAGGGGCGTGGATCTGTTCCAGGGCGGTTCTCTGTCCCGGCGTCACGGTGGGTGAAGGGGCTGTCGTAGGCGCCGGCTCCGTCGTAACGAAGGATGTCGGTCCGCATACCCTGGTAGGCGGGAACCCCGCAGCATTCATTAAAAATATTTAACAGGCAAACGCCGCTCCTCCGGATTCTCCTAAAACATGGTAAACTTCATCTTTTCATGGCCGCCGCAGGGAAGGCCGGAGCTCCCATGAACTCCTGTATTCCCGGAATAAGGCCATCTTCATTTTCAATAACAAATACATCAAGCAACATGAACCATCCCTATCTGGACCCCTCCTTCCTCGTTTCCTGGTCACGGCTCACGCCGGACGCCATCAAGCCGGACGTTACGGAAGCCATCGCCCGCGCCAGGGCGAACATCCAGGCCATCTGCGACCAGCCGCTGGACTCCCTGACCTATGAAAGCACCTTCGGCGCTCTGGAAAAAGCCTCTGAGGAACTGCACCTCGGCTGGGGCCGCATCATGCATCTGGACTCCGTCAATGACGAACCCGCCCAGCGGGAAGCCATCGGGGAAATGCTGCCGGAAGTGGTCGCCTTCTCCTCCTCCGTTCCGCTGAACCCGTGCCTGTGGACGGTCCTGAAAGCAGCCGCGGCCTGTGACTGGGTGAAAAACCTCTCCCCCGTCAGGCAGCGCTTCATTCAGGAAACGCTGGCGGACTTCCGTGAAAGCGGGGCGGACCTGCCGGACGAGGTAAAGCCGGAATATGCGGAAATAGAAGCCCGGCTCTCCCTGAAGACCAAGAAATTCGCGGAAAACGTGCTGGACTCCACCAACGCCTGGGAACTCATCGTGGAAGATGAAGCGGAACTCTCCGGCCTGCCGGACTCCGCGAAGGAAGCCGCCCGGCTGGACGCCCTGGCCAACGGCCACGGCACGGAAGAAGCCCCCCGCTGGCGTTTCACGCAGAAATTCACCTCCCTCCAGCCCGTCATGCAATTTGCGGACTCGGACGGACTGCGCCGTAAAATGTGGGAAGGCTCCTGCTCCATAGGGAAGGACGGGGAATATGACAACGAGGCCCTCATTGCGGAAATCCTGGAACTGCGGGATAAAAAGGCCCATCTGCTGGGGTATGGATGCTTTGCGGACTACGCCACCTCCCGCCGCATGGCCGGGAGCGGAGCCAACGCCTTGAATTTTATTAATGACCTCCATGACAAGGTGAAGCCCTCCTTCCTGAAAGACATGGAAGCCGTACGGCGGTACAAGGAGGAAAAAACCGGAAAACCCGTGGAAAAGCTCTCCCCGTGGGAAACCGCCTACTGGTCTGAAAAACGCCGCCGCGAGCTCTACTCCTTTGACGAGGAAGATTTGCGCCCGTACTACTCTGTGGAAAAGGTAATGGACGGCCTCTTCTCCATCTACTCCGGCTTGTACGGCATCACGGTAACGCCGCGCCCTACGGTGGCGTTCAAGCCCGGTGAATCCGGGGAAGTGCCGGAAGGCGCGGTGGAAGTATGGCACCCGGACGTCCTGTTCTATGAACTGCATGATGCGGAAAGCGGGGAACATCTCGGTTCCTTTTATGCGGACTGGCATCCGCGGGACTCCAAGCGCGCCGGAGCGTGGATGAACTACCTCAGCGTGGGGGAACCCCCGCGCGGCGGCAAGCCCCGCGTGCCCCATCTGGGCCTCATGGTCGGCAACATGACCAAGCCCGTTGGGGACAAGCCCGCGCTGCTGTCCCACCGGGAGGTGGAAACCATCTTCCATGAATTCGGCCACCTGCTGCACCAGCTCCTCTCTGATGTGGAGGTGAAATCCCTGGCGGGCACCAACGTGGCCTGGGACTTTGTGGAACTGCCCTCCCAGATCAATGAAAACTGGTGCTGGGAGCGGGAATCCGTGGACCTCTTCGCCGCGCACTATGAAACGGGTGCAACAATCCCGGATGAACTGTTCTCCAAAATGCGCGCCGCCCGCAACTACATGAGCGGCACGGACTTCATGCGCCAGCTCTGCTTCGGCAAGCTGGACCTGGAGCTTCACGTGAACTGGCCGCGGTACAAGGGCGCTCCGCTGGAAGAAACGGATGAACGCATCCTGGCGGACTACCGGGTGCCGATGACGGACCGCGGCCCCTCCGTGGCGCGCCGCCTGACTCACATCTTCGCGGATCCCACGGGCTATGCCTCCGGCTATTACTCCTACAAATGGGCGGAAGTGCTGGAAGCGGACGCCTTCAGCCGCTTCCTGAAGGAAGGGGTGCTGAACCCGCAGACCGGGCGCGACTTCCGCCGCTGCATCCTCAGCAAGGGCAACAGCAAGCCTGCCGCGGAACTCTACCGCGACTTCATGGGCCGTGATCCGGACGCGGAAGCTCTGCTTGTCAAATCCGGCGTCCTTTAAATCAATCTCTCTAACACAATCCTCATGCCTGAACAAAAAAGACTCTCTCTCGCCGGCATCGGGTGCGGCTCCCGCACGCGCACTTACATGAAGCTGGCCATGGAACAAAAAAACCGCTACCGCATCGCCGCCGCGGCGGACCCCGTAAAGCAGCGCACGGAAGCCGTGCGTGACTTTGCCCCGGAGGAGGAGCGGGACTCCATACGCCTGTTCAAGGACGCCGCCTCCCTGCTGGAGGAACCGCGCCTGGCGGACGTAGCCATCATCGGCACGCAGGACGACTACCACTATGCCCCGTGCAAAAAGGCCATGGAGCTGGGCTACCACGTCCTGCTGGAAAAACCCATCGCCAAGACGCTGAAGGAAGCGCTGGAACTGCGCGACCTGGCGCGCCTGCTGAAGCGCCGCGTGGCCGTGTGCCACGTGCTGCGCTACACCCAGTTCTACCGCACCCTGAAAAAAATCATCAGCAGCGGGGAAATCGGGGACGTCATCACCTTCAACGCCAACGAAGGCGTGGGAGCGTGGCACTTCGCCCACTCCTTCGTGCGCGGCCACTGGGGGAACAGCAAGACCTCCACCCCCATGATCGTGGCCAAATGCTGCCATGACATGGACATCCTCTACTGGCTCATGGGGCGGCGCAAATGCCTCTCCGTAGCCAGCTTCGGGGAGCTCACCTTCTTCACGAAAAAGACGCTCTCTGCTCCCCGTCCGGAACGCTGCACGGACTGGACCACCCCGGTGGGGGAAGACCCCTGGGACGCCCGCAAATACGCCACGGACGACGAATGCAAGCGCTGGCTGGGCATGGTTTACGACCGCGCGCAGGAAGCCACCGCGGAAGAAATCTGCGAATGGCTTGAAACCTCCCCGTGGGGCAGGGACTACCTCCAGTGCGACAACGACCAGCCGGACCACCAGGTTTCCATCATGCGCTTTGAAGGCGGCCTGACCGGCACCTTCACGATGACGGCCTTTGAACAGGGCCGCCATATTGAAGTATACGGCACCAAAGGCAAAATCCGCGCCGGAGCCTTCTACAAGGAAAACGGCCCCGGTGAAATCACCGTCACGCCCCACTTTGGCGGAAAAACCCGCGTGGTGGAGCTGGAGGAACTGGCTGGCGGCTACCAGGGCCACGGCGGCGGTGACTGGGGGCTGGTGGAAGCCCTTTACGATGACATGCTGACGGTTCACTCCCCGGCGGACATGACCACCTCCATTGAAGAATCCGCCCACTCCCATGTCATGGCCTTTGCCACGGAACACGCCCGGCTGACCGGCCAGGTGGTGGACGTGGCCGAATTCGAGCGCCGGGTCATGAGAGGTGAACTGGACTACTGATCCGGTAGTTCAACACTTCAATTTCCAGAAAACGGACGGGAAACCGTCCGTTTTTTATTGCTGGTTCCGGATGTGGAACCGTAGATGGCTGCAACCATCTTCCTCCATGAAAAACGGAATAATTAATGGAATTCGTGGAAATGAAGAAAAAGAATATTTGGTCAAGTCTGGAAATCATAAATATTCCGGTTTTAAATGATAAAAAATAACTTATTGGTCAGGAAAGGGTTATAAAACGGACGGATTTGGAATCCGGAGTCAAGCCTACAAAATTGAAAGAAAAACGTTTTAAGGAAATTTGGCTTGGCAATATCCTGGAAATTGTCGTAGGGATTTCCTGATATAACAGGCTTTCTTTTTGTTCCGGTGATCATTACTGACCGTCTTTGCATTTTGGCGGCGGTAGCCGTCAGGGCCGGCGGTATAAGGCTGTGAAAAGGGGAATGAGGAAATGTTGCAGAGCATCAGGAAGAACAATTTTTCACGGCTGTAACATCCATACCGGATTCCAAATCCGGCATATATCTTGTGAATTGGCTAAAACCATGAAGAAATCATTCATTCTGCTATTATTGGCAGGCGCCGTCTCCGCGGCTTCTGCGGCTTCCCTGAAAATTAATCTGGGTTCTTCCTCTGCGGGGGATCCGGATTGGATCAGTGTGGCTACCCAGGCTTCCTCCATCACGGGAGGAAAAGCCGCCTCCTACGCCTCCATTGCTTCCTTGAGCAAAAACGGGGGAAACGTTTCCCCGTCCGTGGTTCTCGGCAATCTGGGCGGTCAGGACGTCACGCTCACCATGGCGTACAAAAGCACCGCCGCCATGAATGCGGGTTACCTGGACGCGACAGGCACGTCCCCCTCCATCAACTCCCTCTTCCCGGACAGCATGGCGCAATCTTCCATTTCCGGCAAGTGCAACGGGGTGAAGGGGCAGACCGTCGGCCTGCAATTCACGTTGAGCGGCCTGGCGGCCAATACCACCTATTATCTGTACGTTCTGGGCAACAACGGTTTCTCAACCAATAAAACCAGCATGGCCCTCTCGGGCGGTGTCAGCAATGTCACCGGCAGCCTGATGGACGGCTATGAAGGAGCGGGAACGGTGACCGGTTCAACCTTCCAGGGGACGACGGATTCTTCCGGCGTGGGGATGGAATGGGCATTCACCACAAACAATTCGGGCCAGGTGACGCTCACTTATGAACGCTCCGCCGGAGCGGCCGCGGATGTGGTAAATGCAGATGTCAGCTTGAACGGATTCATGCTGGCAACCGAACCCATTCCCGAACCGGCCACGGCATCCCTGGGGTTGCTCGGACTGGCGGCGCTGCTGTTGCGGCGGCGCAAAAACTAAGGAGCATTCAGCATTATCTTTGACGAGATGTCCGGAAAGAAGGGATGGAACCGCCCATGTTGTTCATCCCTCCTTTCCGGCATTTTTTATTTGCAGAAGTCTATCTGTTAGATTATTTAATAATCTTATATCTATGAAAAAGAAATCTCTCTTCGGCGTCTTTGTGGCGGTGGCTCTCTCCGTTCTGGGGAATCCGGGGCGGGGTGCGGGAACGGTGGAATCCTTTGGCGTGGACTTCGGCAATGCGGCTTCTGCGGCACAGCCGGGCTGGACGAATATGGGGGTGGTGACCACCACGCCATCCTTCACGCTGAAAAGCGTGCCCCTGCGGAGGAATAACCTGGAAGCCTCTTCCTCCCCCGTGCTGGCTGGAACGCTGTTTGGCCGCTCCGTTTATCTGGCGGTAACGGCCAAATCGGAAGCGAGCGTGGGAAACATGTGCTATAACAACGCCAATTCAACGTGGCGGGAAAAGGGGGAAACCCGCGGAGGGCAGCCGGGCGGCGTGCTGCAGGCGGAAAGCGCCTTCTCCTTTCCGAATCATGGGGAAGCCCTGAATACGAGTCTGCAATTGTTTACCAACGGCATGGCGGTCCGGGCCGGCACGGTGCGCGTTTCCCTCTCCGGACTGGCGCCCGGCAAGGAATATGCCGTTTCTTTTTTCCTGGGCAGCGGCAAGCCCGCGTACCAGTCCGTTTCCCTGGTATCCGGCGCTCATGTGGACGTAAAGGCGCTTCAGACCTCCACCGGTTCCCGCACGGAAGACACGTGGAAAGGGGGCGTCAACACGGCGGACGCGGATACCTATATGGCGGTGGAATGGACCGCGGCAGCGGATGAGGCCGGGACGCTCGTTTTTGACGTGGTGAAGGAAGGCAGCTCCGCCGGAACCGGAACCCTGAATCTGAATGCGCTGACTGTCCGCACGGATGATACCCCGGCCCCTCCCGCTCCGGAGCCGAAGCCCGTCAGCGTGCTCCACAACAGGGCGCTGACCGTTCTTTCCTCCCCGGTGGCGCTTCCCGTGCCTGCGGATGCCTGGACCGGAACGGGGGAAATGACTTGCGAACTTTGGGTCAGGCCGGATGGGGACGCCGCCTCCGGCGCTATTCTTTCCCTGGGGGCTTCCACGCTCTCCCTGAACGGAGGCCGTCTGCATCTGGAATCCGGGAATGCGGAAGCTCCCGCCTCCGTGGAGGCTTCCGGCCAGCCCTTCGCCGCCGGAACCTGGCACCATGTGGCCGTGGCCCTGGGAACGGAAAACGTCAGCCTGTATGTGGACGGAACATTGGCGGGAACCGCTCCTGCCGCGCCTTACGTGGCCTCCATGAAAAACGGCTGGACAGGCCTGGTGCTGGCTGCGCAGTTCAAGGGCGCCCGGGACGAACTGCGGTTCTGGAATGCGGAGCTGGGGACCGGGGCGGACGACTTTTTCCTGACGGGGCCGCTGCCCATGGCCCACCCAAGGTATGGCCGCCTGGTGGGGCTGTGGCGGCTGGACGGAGACTTCCGGGACGCCAAGTGGACGGAATTCGCGGATAACACGGGCAGCTCCTTCACCCGCCCGTACCAGGCGGTGACGCCGTCCGGCACGGAATTCTCCATCGTCACGGACAACAACACCTTCCGCTACATGTTGGTGACCGGATACGTCCGCGAAAGCCATATCATGTGGAACTGGCCGTCCCGGCCCCACATGATCAATAACTCGGATATCATTTACATCGGCGCCGCTTCCGCCGCCGCCAATGGGGACATCAGCTTTTCCTACCCGGACAACGACGTGACGGAAAGCCGGGGCGTGCAGCTTCTCCCCGCTGACGGCGCGCGGACGAACGTTCTGGAATTCACCGGAGAAGACGCTTATATGAACGTGGGCAACGGACTGCTGGCGGGCAGCAATGCCAACGCGTTCACGATTGAAGTGAACCTGGCTCTATCCGCCGGGGAGCAGAACGTCACCCTGTTTGAAAACGACAGCGTGTCCATGACGCTGGCGTGGGCGGACGGCCATTACAAGGCGCGCCTGCAGGCGGGCTCCACGGCTGCCTGGGAGGCGGACCTGCCCGCCGTAGCCCTTCATGAATACTTCTGGCTGGCGTTCATCCGCAATTCCACGGCGGGAACGGCCGTCTTTTACCTGAACGGCGCCCCCCTGCAGACGGCAGCGGTCGCCGCCGGGGAAATGAACGGCACGCCGAATGCCGTCGTGGGCCGGAACCTGAAAGGGAAAATAGATGAAATGCGCGTATGGCATCTGGCCCGGCCGGCCGGCCGTCTGGGCACGGAAGTCCAGCCTAACTGGAATGACCGCCTCATGGTGGCCCGCTGGGGGAACAGCGACGTCTTTGGCCGTGATACCGCCTCCTGGGCGGAGCATGTGCGCACCCTGCGCGGCATGACGGAAGGGGTGGGGGGCATGCGCATCCGCCTGGGCATTGCCGGCGGCGCGTGGAGCGCCATGCTGACGAACGCCGCCGCCCGCCAGAGATTTGCGGACGGCATCAGGGAACTGTTGAAAAAATATCCGCTGGACGGCGTGGACCTGGACTTTGAATGGCTGTACCAGGGGGATGGAAAGTGGACCAACTACGGGCAACTGGCCCAGGCCATCCGGGAGACCAATCCGGACATGTTCTTTTCCATCTCCCTGCATACCGTCGCCTACTGGTTTCCCGCGGCGTACATGCAGTATGTGGACTACTTCACCTTCCAGAACTACGGGCCGTCCATTGACGTGAATACTTATAACAGCATGGTTTCCGCCTGCGGAAAATTCCGGAATCAGGGCTTTCCGGACAACAAAATCATCCTGAGCGCCCCATTCCAGGGAACGCCCGGAACCGCCGGGCTGCCTGACGGCAAAAAGCCGGGGGACTACATCAAGGGCTACAGGGACATAGCCGCCAACTGTCCGGAAGCGGACAACCCCGATCATGACACGGCCGTTTATTCTTATTCCGGCCTCAATCTGACGCTCCATTACAACGGCGTCACCACCGTCAAAAAGAAAGCCAAATACATCAGCGACCAGAAGCTGGCCGGCTTCATGTACTGGGACATGGGGCTGGACGTGGCGGACGCTTCCGGAAGCAATAACTACTTTGACCGCCGTTCCCTCCTGCGCGCCGCCAACCGCTACGTGTCTTCCACGTCGTTTCCCGTCACGGCTTCACCGTTCGGCCTGTCCCGGGTGGGGGCGTCCGTTCTTGCCGCCGGAGGGGCGGTGGATGTGGAAGTGCAGATGGAAGAGGAAGCCCTGGGCTGGGTGGTGGCGGACTCCCCGGAATGGATTTCCGTTTCCGCCGCTTCCGGCATCGGCCGGACCACGGTCATCCTGACGGCGTCGGAAAACAAATCCGCCGCCGGACGGTCCGGAACGGTGGTGTTCCGCGCTTCCGACAAGCAGGAATGCGCCGTCACCGTGACGCAGGCCGGGGCTGACCTGGCGGGCTATGACAAGTGGGTGCAGGACACCTTCCCGCCGGACGCCACGGCGGACCGGACGGCTGCGGATGCCGCCCCCGCCGGGGACGGCGTTACTAATCTGATGAAATACGCCACGGGCCTGGACCCGCTGAAACCCTGCGGAAGCGTGACGAAGGTATCCGTGGAAGAAGGCGTTGAAGGAAGCAGGCATCTGGTGCTGCGGTGGCCGGTAAATCCTCAGGCGGCGGAGGTAAAGCATGAAGTGGAAGCCTCCCCGGACCTGGTTAACTGGACTTCCCTGGGGGAAGTGGAAACCGCCGGAAAAACGTCTGCCGAATTCCGGGATGCGGAGCCCGTGCAGGACAGCACCATGAAGCGGCGCTTCCTGCGCCTGAAAGTGACACGGGAATAACTTCAGCCGCCCTCCTTGTGGAGGTGCCTTTCCGCCCCTGCTTACGCCTTGGAAAGCAAAATCCGTCCCGGCACGGCATGGCCGGAACAGGGAGCGCCATATACCCATGCGGGCGGCCCGAACAGCCACGCATGGCAGAATGCACGAACCTTGAATGGGCCTCCTCATCTTAAAAACAGGGAATGTCCCGTTGAAGAATCGCGCTCGCTTTCCTCACCTCATTCCCAGCCGGCCGCAGAGGCCTGCGGCGCTCCCTGCTCCCGCAAACCCATTCCGGGGCATTCACCGGGCAAAGGCGCAGCCTATTTCCCCGCCTTCTTCTTAATCTTTTCCTTCACCCGCTCCACATTGGCGCGGGCGTCTTCATTCCCCAGCTCCGCCGCCTGTTCATACCACTTCCGGGCTTCCGCCAGATCCTTGGCCACGCCCGTTCCTCGTTCGTACATGGAGCCCAGGTTGTTCATGGACTTGGCGTCGTCCTGTTCCGCTCCCTTAATGTAAAACTGGTAGGCCAAAGCCATATCCTGCGGAGTGCCGAGCCCTTCCTCATGCAGGTAGCCGAGCAGGAAATACATGCCGGGCACGGCATGCGTCTGGTTCTGTTCCAGCTTGGTCAGGATGTCCATCGCCGTTTTCGGGTCCGGTTCCATATCCTCTCCCTTGATGAGCAGGCGCGCCTTTTCCACCAGGGCTTCCGGGTCTTTGGTTGCGGCGGCTTTCAGCACATAATCCTTGTGAAGCTCCTTGTTCGGCTGCACGCCGATCCCCTGCTCGTAATACCGGGCCAGCCTCTTGAGGCCGCGCACGTCCTCCTTCTTCACCAGCGCGGTGGCCGCCGTCATGGCGGAGGCCAGCAGCTGCTGCCGTTCCGCAGGGTCCTGCACGTTCCCGGCCACGGTTTCATAATAATTGGCCAATTCGTCCAGAGCGGTCAGGCTGCCGAGTTCCACGGCCTGTTCCCAGAACTTCACGGCTTCCGGATTGATGGTTTTCGGGGCAGGGGCCTGGCGTTCCCTGCCGGACGGCGTCATCCAGGGTGGGACGGCTCCGGCGTCCGTCAGCGTATCTTCCGCGTTATCCTTCTGCCCCGGCTTGCGGAGCCACGGCGGGGTATTTCCTTCCTCGCTATTCAAGCTCATCTTGACCTGCTGGTAAGCGGAATGGGAGGTATTCCGGCTGGCGTTCTGCGCCGCCGTTTCCGCCGTATCCTGGGGATAGGCCGCCTGGTTGGCGAGGAAGAGCAGGGAGGGAATGTGGCCCCGTGCCGCCAGGCCGTGCATCATGGCGCTGTAAGGCTGAAGGTTTTCATTATTGGAGCTCCACATGTCCGCCGCGTCCACATGGCCCTTCAGGGCCCCCCGGAACATCCAGGAATCCCCTTCCGCCATGCGTTTTTCCAGGCCGAATTCGTAAATAAGGGCGCGGCCCAGCACGTACATGCCGCAGGGATCCCCCTGTCCGGCGGAAAGCCGGGCCCAGGCCAGGGCTTCCGGATAGCCGGATTCCTCGCTCCTGTAGCTGAACAGCATCAGGTAGGCCAGGTCCGCCTGGCTGCGGGCGTCCCCTTCCTGAGCTTTTTTGCGGAGGCTGGCGGTCAGCTCCTCCCACTGTTCCGGCGTGACGTATTCGGAAATGCCTCTCAGCGTAATGAAGTCCCCGGAGGCGGCTTTCGCCAGGCAATCGTTCAGCAGCGTTCTGGCGGGTTCCGCGGCCGGCTTGTCCATCAAATCCGGGTTTTCCATCTGGGCCAGGCGCAGCTTGGCCAGGGGATGGCCTTCTTCCGCCGCCTGCTTGTACCACGTGCGCATGTTCTCCTGCGCTTCATGGGCTTTGCCTATGGAATCCATGGTATTGGCCAGTTCCTCCTTCCACAGCTCGCCCAGCTGGACGCTGGAATCCGCGTCTCCAAGCTGGGAGGCCAGCTCCAGCTCCTTGTGCGTTTTGGCATAGGGGGGAAGCTGGTTGAGCTTTTTCTGGGGAAGGGAAAGCGGTTCCTTCAGGAAGGGCATGCCCCGTTCGTCATGAAGGGCCAGCAGGTCCAGGGCGGCCTTGCGCAGCTCCTGCTCCTGCGGTGGCTTCGCTTCGGAAACCAACTGGGCGTACCAGGCATAGGCATTATTGCTGCCCAGCTTGCGGGCCTGGTCAAACAGGGTCTGGAGCAGGTAGCCGTCCACGGTTCCCCTTTTCTCCTTCATGCAGCCGGAGAGGTCGCCCAGCAGGGTTTCCAAATCTCCCCTGGAGCGCAATTCCGCCAGAAGCTTTCCGGACTGCTCCGCGGCAGTACCCTTCGTCATCTCCGCCAGCAGGCGCATGGCTGCCGCGTGTCCCTTCTCCGCGGCCTGGGAAAGGGGCTGGACGGCCATGTCCCGCCACTCCCTGCCGTCCGGATCGTTGCCGGAGGGTCCCCCGCCCAGGGAAAGGGCCAGTTCCCCCATCCGGGCCAGAAGAACCGGTTTGGCGTTTTTCCGGTGCTTCTCCAGGGACTCAAGCACCTTGCCGGGGTCTTCCTTCAGCCAGTCCACCCTGATAAAGGCGAGCTGGGCAAGCGCGTCCTGGTCGCCGGAGGCGGCTTTCTTTTCCAGAGGGGCGAGGTAGCGCTTCAACTCGGCTTCCGGCAGATCCGTAACGGTGTACAGCGCCGTGACGGCGTCCAGGTCTCCCTTCTCGGCCAGCTTGCGGCAGGCGTCCAGCCATTCCGCATGCTCCGGCTGCATGGACTGCGCCTTGAAAATCCCGAAAATCCCGTAGGGGTCCGTCATCATGAGCTTGGGAGCCGGATGACCGGATTTGGCGGCCGCTTCACGGAAGAAATGCTGCATGTGCTCCAGGCAGGCCAGCGGCAGGTCCCCCCGGTTCAGGTAATAAAGCCCCATCCAGTACTCCCCGGCCAGCATGTTGGCCCGGAAGTCTCCCGCGGCAGCCTTGCCGAGCAATTCCCCGTACGTCCAGCCGCCGTCCATGGGCAGCTGGGAAAGGTCCCGGACCGGGACTTGCTCCACCTGCACGGGTGGATTTGCCCCTGCCTGGGACGAAACGTCCTGGGCATGAACCGGAACGGAAAAAATAAAGGGAATAAGCAGAAGACGGGCACGCATGGATCAACTCTTTTCTAACAGGAAAAACCTCTGCCCTACAAGCGTTTTTCACGTGCCTGAATGTTTAATTATTGATGATGTCACGTTCTTTTTTTAAAGAAGACAAATGAAGCTGTGACGTGAGGCTCCGGGCACGTGTGCGGCAGCTCCCAAGGCAAAGGATAATGATAGCCGGGAAAGGCGGAATGGACAAAGTAAACAAGGGATATTAAGCCCCCCTGTGCCCCTTCCGTCCATCCAGTCCATCCGGTCCATCCAGTCCATCCAGTCCATCCAGTCCATCCAGTCCATCTGGTCCATCTGGTCCATCTGGTCCATCTGGTCCATCTGGTCCATCTGGTCCATCTGGTCCATCTGGTCCATCTGGTCCGGATTATTTAAAAAAGAGCCCCTGGAGGATGCGCCTCACTAAACCTCCCGCAGTTTTTCCGGGCATTCCTCCAGCAGCGCGCGTAGCCGGCGGCGGTCCAGTTTTCCCATCACCGTCAGGGGAATGGGCGTTTCCATAACGGCCCGGATGCGCTGGGGGCCAGGAGCAGCTGCATTCCATTCGCGGCACGCTCGTTCCAGCGGCACAGCGGCGGGACCGCAGGCGACCAGCTCCATTCCGGCCCGCGGGTGCGGAACGGCCTCCACTACCGCCTCCGGAACACGGCGGCGCAGCGCGTCCTGGACGGCGTCCGGGTCCACTAGTTCCCCCAGGACTTTGACGAGCCTGTCCGCCCGGCGCAGGAAGGTCAGCAGACGCCCCTCCAGGCGCACCAGGTCGCGGGTGCTCCACCACTCCTGCGGCTCCACCCGTTCCAGCAGAAAACCTCCATGAGGCTGCGTCAGCAGGCGGCCGCACAGCTTGCCTTCCCCCTGGAAGCGCAGGAGGCCGTCCTCATCCGTCTTTGCCTCCCAGTGGGGCAGCAGGGAAAGGCGGTCCGTGTGGTACGGATCGCCGGGGAAAGCCGTGGCAAGCTGGGAGCCGGACTCCGTCATGCCGTAGCTCTGCACCACGGGCCAGCCGAGGGCGCGGGCTTTCCTGCCCGTCTCCATGTCCAGCGCCCCCCCTCCTACGATGATGCATCCGGCGGTGGAAGGCGCGCGGAGGCGCAGATTGACTAGGTCCACCACCTGCGTGGGAACCAGGGAGGACCAGCAGGCCCCGGAGCTTTTCATCAGGTCCGCATAGGCCTGGGGATTCCACCTGCCGTGAAGCGCATGGACGGCGGTCCCGGCCAGGGCCGCGCGCAGGTAAATCATGGCGCCCCCCACGTGCCAGACGGGCAGGGGGCAGCACCAGTCCCCGCATTCCGCGTGCAGGTGTTCCAGGGCTCCGCGCGCGCAGACGTCCAGGGCGCGCCGGGTGAATAAAATGGCTTTGGGCGGCGAACCGGAAGAACCGGACGTGGCAAAGGCCGTGACCCCATCCATGCCCCGGCGGGAAAGGAAGGCGGCGGCCTCTTCCGCCCAATCCCTCAAATGGGGGGGGGCCATCACGCAGGGGCCGTTGTCCCGGTCCCAGGGCAGGGGTGTTCCGGAGGCGGACATGGCGGCGGCAGGCTACCGGAGGGCTTTTCTGCGCAGGGTGTGCCAGCGCTCCTCCATGCGGGGCTTCAAATGATGCTCAATCCAGGCATAGGCCGCTTCCAGGCCTCCTGCCTTGAAGGTGCGGCCTATTTCCGCTTCCACGCCTGTGGCGTTGCCGGTGCGGCGCAGGAAATCATTGCTGGTGAATTCGATGAAAAGCTTTCCGTTGATCGCTCCTTCCTCCGCCAGAATCCATTCCCTGACGTACAGCGCCAGAATGGCGTCCCCTACCCATGCCTCCACGCGGAGGCGTTCTTCTGTGGCCTTGTCCATATGATGGTTCATGAAAATCTGGCAATGGCGGTCTTCCCTCCCAGCGGATCCTTGATGGGCGGCGGGGGCACACCGGGAGCCTGGTTCCCGGCGGGGGAGGCCGGCTGGCGGTTTTCCCGCGGAAGCTCCGGCAGGTTGTCCGTGGGGGTGGATGCGGGCGCGCCGGGCGCCGGGGGATTCTCCTTGCGGTCCTGCGGCGCGGGGGCGGCTCCCGGCGTAAGGGGCACGTCCAGCACCCTGTCCTGGGCCGCGCGGCGGTTGACCGCATCCTTGGCCTCCAGGGATTTGCGGAGCGCCGTCTCCGATTCCGAATTCCAGTACCCGGAATCCAGTTCAATGTAAATGTTGGAATAGGGGAGGGACGTCTTGGTCTTGATGACCAGCACGTTGAACTGCTTGGCGGCGTCTTCGATCAGGGAATTGATCGTGCGGCTCATCAATTCAAAATGCTGGCGTCCCGGAAGCATTTTATTGATATTATTGCGGTAGCGCTTGATGCCGGGGGCGTAATCCTCCGTAACGCTGCGCAATTCCGAGCTGATCATGATGCGGGGCACCACGTGGGCTTCCTCCTCCAGCATGTTCAGCACGTCCAGAAGCACTTCATCGGACGTCTTGTCGGAGACCATGGTCTTGATGCCGGCTCCCGTATAGGCCGGGAAGGAGGACTCCGCAATGACAATCCAGTTTCTGGCTCCCACGATCGCCAGGTTTTTATATAACTGGTCCTTCCATTCCCGCTCTGCCGGGTTGGCGTCCTGGCAGCCGCTGAGCAGGCTGATGATACATACGGGCAGGATGAGGGGGAGTCGGGTCATGGGAGGGACCCCGCCTTGCGGGGCTGGAAAATGGGCTAGAATTTATGGGACCGGGGTTCGCGGCAGGCGCTGGGGCAGCGGCCCTGTTCCGTGGCGAACGGCGCTCCCTGGGTGGGGGCCGCCTCCGTAAAGGCGACGCCCGGCAGTTCAGTAGGTACGCCCTGAACGGGGAAATCCTTTCGCAGGGGGAAATAAGGATAGCCTTCCCACATCAAAATGCGGCGCAAATCCGGGTGGCCGGAGAACTTGATGCCCATCAGGTCCCATACTTCACGCTCGTGCCAGTTGGCGGACTGGAAGATATCCGTGACGCTGGGCACTTCCTCTCCGTCGTCCACCTTCGTCTTGAGGCTCAGGTTCACGCCCGTTTCCGCCTGCGTCAGCGTATAATTGACTTCAAAGCGGGGGCTTTCCCCCATGTTGTCCACGGAGCAGAGGTTCACCATCATGTCAAACCCGGCGGAATCCCGCAGCCAGCGGACTACGTCCGCCACGGCATGGCGCGCGACGGTCAGCGTGATGTCGCCCCGGAACTCGTAGCGGTCCGTGATGACGTCTTTCCCAAAGCGGTTCTGGGCGTTGTCTGCGGCGGTCTTGATCTGTGATTCTAGAGAAGGCATGGAGAAGAAATGGTAAAAGATGGAACGGAGTAAAACGGTCGGAAAAGGTTTATTCGAGAGGCATTTCCGTCTCGACCGGCACGGGGGCGTTGGCTTCGCGCGGTTCCTCCTTCTTGAAGAACGTGCGTGCGGGCTGCTGGGTATCCAGCTTCTTGCGGAGGGTAAGCAGGGCTTCCAGGATGGCCTCCGGGCGGGGAGGGCAGCCGGAAATGTAAACGTCCACGGGAATAATCTTGTCCACGCCCTGGAGCACGGAATAGGAGCGGAACATGCCGCCGGTGGAGGCGCACGCGCCCATGGCGATGCACCACTTGGGTTCCGGCATCTGGTCCCAGATGCGGCGGACGGCCAGGGCCATCTTGTAGGTGACGGTGCCGGCCACGATCATCACGTCCGCCTGGCGGGGGGAAAAGCGCGTTACTTCCGAACCGAAGCGGGAAAGGTCATACCGGGAGCAGGCCACGGCCATGAACTCGATGGCGCAACAGGAAAGCCCCATCGGCATGGGCCAGAGGGAATTTTTACGAATCCAGTTGATGGCGGCGTCCAGGGTGGTGTAGACAAAATTGCCTTCCGCGTTGGAGTCCAGTACTCCTGTTTCGTAAACATTCGGTTCGTTCGTGGTGACCATGATAACAGATGATTCTTGCTGAAGCCAGATTAGCGAGATGCCTTCAACTCTCAAGCCTTAATTTGGTTCAGCCATGATTTTCTGCGGCCTGTTCCGGCCCTGTTTTCCGGGTGCCCCGGAGCGGGGATGAATAAACCCGCACAGGGTTTCCCCCGTGCGGGTTTTTATCCAACTATATTACCTATGAAACTCAGAACTCCCCATAATGGGTGGCGGTCTCTCTACCTCCCGCCGCCCGGTTTGTTACTGATGCAGGTTAGAGTCCCGGGTGGGGGCTTGCGTTCAAAAAGGAGAAAATTTTATGACAGGAAGCTGGAAGAAAATCCAGCAGGCTTTGAACATGAATGTCTCATGGAATTGCTGCCTTTAAAGAGAAAACGGAACACGGGCCCCATTCCTCCGCGGTGTTTCCGGGGGGAGGGGCTTTTTGGTGAAAGCGGCGGAGGCGTTATCCGCGGCTCTCCCTGTTCCGGGGAGGAGGGACTATTGACAAGGGCCGGGAAACCGGGGAACCCCGGTTGGACGGAATGCGAAGCATGAAGCCCGCAGGGTGGGAGAGGCCTGCAAGGCGAACGGAATCAAACCCTTGTTCCCGGGGCATGTCATCAGAAGGGCACGGAAAATGGGTAATAATCCACGGTTTGGCCGAAAGACGCCCCTCCATGGGAGCGAAGGCCGCCTGGCCTTCGTACCTGAACTTATACGGAACGCAGCGACGGCAATTCTGTTCAATGGCTACGCTGAGGCAATCTTACAGCCGTTCCTGAATCAGCACGTGGAAATGGCCTCCTGCGCCGTGTTCGTCCGTCAGGAAGGCGTCCTGCGGCGTGTTCTCCGCGTAGGGGAGCAGGTAATCCCGCTGGGTCATCAGGGTGACCGTATCCCCCAGGCAGTTGCGGGAAAGCTCCAGCAGGTCCGTAAAATTCACGTCGCAGGTCAGGTCCGTGAGGCCGGGGTGCCGGTACAGTTCCTCCCCGGTCAGCACCTGGTGGCTTTTATACCCGCGCAGGGAACCCTGGGGGCGGCGGTAGTAAAGCCGCTCCATTTCGTCCCCGTAGTCGATGACCGTCATGACGCCCATGTTCCAGAGGGGCAGCCACCCGGTGAACCAGCGCGCGTAGGAATCGTGAATCTCCAGACGCTGCCCCGGCTGGGAATCATATTCCAGCATGTGGGAGAAAAGCGGCTGTTGGCGGACGGGGCGCAATTCCTCCCGCACGGCTCCGTCCTTTACGGTAAGCCCCACTTCCCGCCAGCCCTCTTCCGTGTACTCAAACACGCGGGCCGGGAAGGCGTCCACCAGCTCGTTGGAGAAAATGAAGGCTTTTCCGCCGCAGTGCTTCAGCGCCTTTTCCATGGTAACATAAATTTTGGCCTGGCTTCCCAGCAGAAGGTGCTGGAATTCGCGCAGCCGGGGGGAGGACTCCACAATCACGTAATCCGTATTCAGGCGGTTCCAGAACCCCAGTTGCTCCAGGACCTTGACGGCCAGGGCTCCGGAACCGGCGCCTATCTCCAGCAGGGGCAGCCGCCTGCCGCAGCGGGCGCAGGCCTCCTTCCAGCGCGCGGCGACGGCCTTCGCCAGAATGGGGGACAGCGTGGGGGTGGTGGAAAAATCCCCGCGGCTCCCGATGTTCTCAATGGCGGCGGAGTAATACCCCTCCTGCGGGTGGTGCAGGGCCAGCTGCATGAAGGCTTCCAGGGAAAGCCAGCCGCCGGCGGCCGCGATGTGGTCGGAAAGGCGTATCATGCGGGGGGAAACAGGTCAGGATTTGGACTGCTCCAGCATGCGCAGCAGCGGGGCTTCCGCCCTCTTGCGCAGGTCTTCCGGCAGTTCCACGGCGGGGGAAAGGTCCCGGAGAGCCAGGTACAGTTTTTCCAGCGTGTTCATCTTCATGTACGGGCAGGTGCTGCAGGAGCACTGCTCCGTAGGGGCGGGAATGAACTCCTTGCCCGGCACCAGCTTGCGCAGGCGGTGCAGGATGCCGGATTCCGTGACGATGATGAAGGATGAAGCCGGGCTTTCCGTGCAGTAGGGAATCATCTTCTCCGTGGAGCAGATATGGTCAGCCAGCAGGCGCACGGCCTCCGTGCATTCCGGGTGGGCCACCACCAGCGCGCCGGGGTGCTTCTCCTTCAGGGCCAGAATCTGGTCCCGCGTAAACTCCATGTGCACGTGGCAGGCCCCGTTCCACAACTCCATGGGGCGGCCCAGCTGGCGGCCTACCCAGGCGCCCAGGTTCTGGTCCGGCACGAACAGGATGGGACGGTCCTCCGGAGCCTGGGAGACAATCTTCACGGCGTTCCCGGAGGTGACGATCACGTCCGCCAGAGCCTTCACGCCGATGGAGCAGTTCACATACGCCACCACGTAATAATTCCTGTCGGCGTTCTCTTTCAGGAAGGCTTCCAGTTCCCCGGCGTCGCAGGAGGCTTCCAGGGAGCAGCCGGCGTCCGCGTCCGGCAGGATGACGGTTTTGTCCGGATTGAGGATCTTGGCGGTCTCCGCCATGAAATGGACGCCGCAGAAGGCGATCACGTCGCAATCCGTATTCTGCGCCTTGTAGGCCAGCCCCAGGGAATCGCCCACGTAGTCGGCCATGTCCTGGATGTCCCCGGTCTGGTAGCTGTGCGCCAGAATGATGGCGTTGCGTTCTTTTTTCAGGCGTAAAATTTCCTCTTTCAGGTCAAAAGGTGCCATGCGGGAAAAGATGGGGGGAAGCCCCCGGCAAGTCAAGCATCATGTCCCATGCAGGGCGCACTTGTTGACGGGGGGCGGGAAATGTGGCACAGTCTGGCGCATCATACGATTATGTTTTCACTTTTAGCTGATAAACTGGATAACACGTTCCGGAAGCTGCGGGGCCTGGGCAAGATTTCTGAAAAGAACATTGCGGACGCCCTGCGGGACATCCGGCTGGCCTTGCTGGAAGCGGACGTGGAATTTGGCGTGGCCCGGGAATTCATCGGCCGCGTGAAGGAGCGGGCCATGGGGCAGGAAGTGCTCAAATCCATCAAGCCCGGGGAACAGATCGTCAAAATCTTCCGTGATGAAATCGCCGCCCTGCTGGGCGGAGACGCCGTGGGACTGGACCTGACGGACCCCGCCAGAATCATGGTAGTGGGCCTGAACGGCGCGGGCAAAACCACCACCAGCGCGAAGCTGGCCCTGCGCCTGAAAAACGAGGGGCGCCGCCCCCTGCTGGTGGCCTGCGACCTGGTGCGCCCCGCCGCCGTGGACCAGCTGGCTACGCTGGCGGAACAGATAGAAGTGCCCGTGTACAAGCCCGCTCCCGGCAGCCGGGACGTGGTGGCCGTGGCGCGTGAGGCCCTGGAATGGGCCCGGACCCAGAACGGGACCGTCATGATCTTTGACACGGCGGGCCGCCAGGAAGTGGATGAAGCCCTGATTGACGAGCTGCGCCACCTGCACGCCTTCCTCTCCCCGCGGGAAACCCTGCTGGTAGTGGACGCCGCCACGGGCCAGCAGGCCGTGAACGTGGCCCAGACCTTTGACCGGGCCGTGAACGTCACGGGCATCGTCCTGACCAAGCTGGACGGGGACGCCCGCGGGGGCGCTGCCCTCTCCATGCGTTCCGTGACGGGCAAGCCCATCAAATTCTCCGGCGAGGGGGAAAAGCTGGACCAGTTCGGCCCCTTCGTCCCCGGCCGCATGGCGGACCGCATCCTGGGCATGGGTGACATCGTGGGGCTGGTGGAGCATGCCGCCGCCCGCATTGACGAGGAACAGGCCGCCAAATCCATGGACCGCATGATGTCCGGCAAATTTGACTTTAACGACTTCCTGGACCAGATGAAGATGATGCAGAACCTGGGGCCGCTGGAAGGCCTGCTGGGCCTGCTCCCCGGCTTCGGCAAAATCAAGAAGCAGCTTCCGGACGGCGCGCTGGACCCCAAAAGGATGAAGCACATGGAAGCCATCGTGCTCTCCATGACGGCGAAGGAAAGGAGCAATCCCAACCTGCTGAACCCGTCCCGCCGCCGCCGCATTGCCGCCGGCTGTGGCCGCTCCCTGATGGAGGTGAACAAGCTCATCAAGAACTTTTCCGAAATGCGCAAGATGATGTCCGGCAAGGGCAAGATGGGCGCCATGATGAAACAGATGGGCGCCATGAAGGGGAAAGGGGGCAAGATGCCCGGCCTTCCCGGCATGGGCGGCGGTCTTGGCGGCCTGAAAGGCCTTGGTGGGCTTGGAGGAGGCCTGGGCGGTCTCTTTGGCGGCCGCAAATAGGCGCAAAAACGGATTTAACCCGGGGCGCGGCGAACATGGCCGCGCCTTTTTTAAAGAAAGGGCGGGGAGCGCCGCAAACCCTTGCGCCGGCTGAAATGAATACATCCGTCAGGACGTCCTGTTCTTGGGAAAAAGAATTCACCGCCGCCCGCCTTTATCTTCCGTTCCCGCAGGGGCCTGCGGCGCTCCTCTTTTATTGAAAGAACGGAATGCTGCTCCCCGTACTCCCGGAATGATGAATAAGGGGCGTTTTTACCGGATGGCGGCGTGGCTGGCTCTGGCCGGGTTCCTGAACGCCGGCATGGCGGAAATGCTCCCGGCGGAGGAGGTGCTGCTCCCCGCGCCTTCCGCATGCAGGTCTGACCGGTCCGCTGTGGCGCGTCTCCCGCTGCGGCTGGCGGTCTATGCGCTGGAAAAGGATGTTCCGGCGGTGGAGGCTCTCCTTAATGTGCTCAACGCCCAGGGCGTTTTGTCCGGTCTTTCCATGACCGGGGACAGGGAATCCGCAGACGTGGTGTGCTCCGTGGAAGGAACCCCTGCGGGAACGGGGGAAGGGTATGAGGCGCGCCTGGATGCCGGGAAGGAAGGCCGGGGCGTGCTGCACCTGAAAGCGGCGTCTCCGCGGGGCCTCTTCTACGCGTGGCAGAGCATGGTGCAGGTACTGAACGCCAACCGGACGGAGGAAGGCTTCTCCGTACCCGTTTTCTCCATCAGGGACGTTCCCCGCTTTGAATGGCGGGGCATCATGCTGGACGTCTCCCGCCACTTCTTCACCATGGCGGAGGTCAAGCGCATGATTGACACCATGTCCCTGTTCAAGCTCAACCGGCTTCACCTGCACCTGACGGACGGCCCCGGCTGGCGGATGGAAATTAAAAAATACCCCCTCCTCACGTCCATGAGCGCGTGGCGCGTGCCGCTGGCCAACGGGGAATGGAACTGGCAGGAAGTGAAGCTGGCCATTCAGGAGCATGACCCGGAGGCCACCTACGGCGGCTTTTACACCCAGGATCAAATGCGGGAAATCATCGCTTACGCCCGCAGCCGCCAGGTCGCCATTGTTCCGGAAATAGACCTTCCCGGCCATTCCTATGCGGCCATGCATGCCTACGGGGACTTGATCTGCGACGGGGTGGACTTTCCCGTGGAAGGGAAAAAAGGCCGGGACGCCGTCTGCATGGGGCGTCCGGAAACGCTCCGCTTTGTGAAAGACGTGGTGGATGAACTCAAGGCCGTCTTCCCGCCCGGCTCCCCCATTCATCTGGGCCATGACGAGGTATCCGCGGAAGCATGGAAAAAATGCAGGTACTGCCAGAACCGTTTGAAAGACCTGAACGAGACGGATCTCAAGGCCCTGAGCCGGGACTTCCTGCGGCAGATTGCGGACTACGTGCGGAAAGACGGTTATGACGCCATCGTCTGGGATGAGGCAGGAGAACTGGAGGCGGACAAACACATCTTCGTCATGGCATGGCGCGGCAATGACTTTGCCGCGGCGGCGGCCAGAAAGGGGCATCCCGTCATCCTGGCCCCGTGCTCCCACTTCTACTTTGACTACTACCAGTCGTCTGCTCCCACGGAACCGAAGGCCATCGGGGGCCTCATACCGCTCAGGCAGGTGTACGGCTATGAACTGCCGGAGCTGTCCCCGGAGGAAGCCTCCAAGGTGCGCGGCCTCCAGGCCAATATCTGGACGGAATACCTGTACGACATGGGGCTGGTGGAATACATGGCGTGGCCCCGCGCCCTGGCGCTGGCTGAACGGGCCTGGAGCGACTGCGACCCGCGGGACTATAAATCCTTCCGCAGCCGTGCCGCCCTGGCCCTGAAGCTTCTGGAAAAACTGGCCGTGAAATACCGTCCCATGGATGAAGAGGATTAAGGCCCCTCCCGGGTGGCCGTTCCTTTAAAAGGGTTTTCATGGACCTGCCGCGCCTTTTCCTTTTAGCATTCCCGGACGGCTCCGTTCTCGCGAACGGTAACAGGGAAAACAGGCAGGAGGCCCCTGTCTCCTCCCGTGCGCTTCTGATAAAAAGTTTCCATCCTTGTCAACATCCCTGCCGGGATATTTCCGGATGCAGGGAGGGGGGAATTTCCTTCCGTTTCCCTTCTTCCTGACCGGGGGATGCCGGAAATCTGCGTTCCCTCTCCTGCCGCCTCAACGAGGAAGGCGCCGGTTTCCGGTCTTGAGCGGTTTGTTTCCTGGGTTTTATTGACAGCGGATGCCGGGTCATGTATGAAATGACTCTAGCTGATTGCCTGTTTATGAAGAAACACCGGTTCCTGTTCCTCGCTTCCCTGATGGCGCTCGTGCTGCTTGGCGGCATGGCGGTAGTGGCTTGCTCCAATAACTTCAAGCATGTGCCCCGGACGGGCTTCATGACTCATCAGGTAAAAAATTGCGACTCCCATATCCCGTTTGATGCCTACTGGAATGCTGATGATAAAAAAATCTGGAATGACAAGGTAAACGGCGTGGACGGCAAAAAAGTCCTGATGGCCGTCGTTCCGGTGGATACGGTGCACATGGATGTGAGGCCGGATACCGCGGAAGGATTTGATGCCCTGCACCGTCTGGCGGAATACTTCCGGAAGAGCGTCACGGCCAGCATGGAAAAGGAAGTTGCGGAAAATCCGCACTTTGAGATGGTGCCTCCGGGAACCAGGGGGGCCTATACGCTGGAGCTCGCCATCATCTCCATCACGCCCACGAACGCCAAAGCCGGCATTTTTGTCACGGCGTTGAGCGGCATCAAGGGAGGCGGCCTGGTCAAGCGGTTCATCAAAAAGGGCCACATCGCCATGGCGGGACGCCTGCGGGATGAGGCCGGCCGCATCGTTTCCGAATTTGCGGACTACGAGGAAGACCACAGCGCCCTGCTGGGCGTGGATACCAAGGATTTTAAAAAATACGCCCACCACCAGCGCACCATTGACGAATGGGCCCGTGAAATTACGGATGTGTATTCCTCTACGTACGGGCACTGGACGCAGAAGCGCATGATCTCATTCAACCCCTTTTAAGGGATAAGCCTCCGCAGACCGTATCCGGGGGAATTGCCCGGCAACCGGGTTTCTGCAAAAAGGAAAGAAAGAGGGGCACGGACATGGGGAACGTGCTGTTGCGGGCGTGATTGGCTGGCAGGCGCCCTTTTTCCGGGACGGAGCCGCGGGAAAAGTTTACTGTGCCATGAAAGAAAACGCGTTGCGCACAGGTAAATAAAAAATCATGTTGTTCGGCGCCAGAAAAGGAACGGGGACGGTAAAAAATCTTTTTGGTTTCTTCTGTTTGATATCATGTATTCCGGGTTCCATCGTTTCCGGAGCGGAATCCCTGCGGCTTGACCTGGGCCGTTATGCGGGACGCACGGAGAAGGAAGGCTGGCACCAGGTTGCCTTGAAAAATCACAGCGGAGCCGGGCAGGAAAAGATTCTCTTGTATCTGGACAGTTCCGCCTCCGGAGAAGCCCTGGAAACCGCTGTGTTTGCCGCTTCTTCCCTGGGAGCTGCTCCGGGAGCGGCTCCCCTTTCCCTGACGGTGACAGGAAAGGGAGGCCTGTGCGGCACGCCCGGACTGGCCCAGAAAAAATATGGTCGGATAAAAGAAGACGTTCCCGGCATGGCGCTGGGCGGTACGGCGGTGGGGGAATGGCCTGCTTCCGCCGCGGGGGATGGAATATTTCTGAAAGACGGCTCCCTGACCTGGACTTTTTCCAACCTGAAACCGGGCTCCTACAGGCTGGAGGTTTTTGCGGGGCGCGCTGCTGAAGGAGCCGCCCGCATGGCGATTGCCGTGGATGGAGCTCCGGGGCTGTCCGCCAGTGGAAGCTGCGCTGCCGGAACGGAAGAAAATGAACGCGGGCTTTATTTCAACAGGGTGGTCACGGTATCCCCTGATTCCCGTTCCCTGGCTTTCACGGTGAAGGCGGAAGGCGGCTTCGGCTCCTTGAACGGCGTGGTGCTGACCCCGGCGACGGAAGCGGGGGAGAGAACGCTCCCTTCTCTGGACATCCCGGGAACGGAAAAGGCCCCCGTTCTTCTGGAGGTGTCCTCCGCCGGGAAAATTCTTCCCGCCACGGAGGGAGGGGAATATGAACTCCTGCTCAATTTGCCCCCCTATGAAAGCGTTACTTGGTTTGCGGCGGAGGCGGGACGCTGGCCGTCCGGATGCAACAGGGTGCTGCCCTGGAGCGCTGCTTCACTGGAGCATGCGTTGAATTTGCGGAATCCGGCCGCTGGCGGCAGTCCGGATTCCCACGGCATGCTGGCCCTGTTCCGGCTGAAAAACGGCAACTACCTTGTTCTGCTGCCTTTATGCGGCAGCGGTTCCGTCTCCTGGCTTGAGGCGGAAGGAAATACTCTGCGGGTTAAAAGCGGAACCCTGGGGACCGCGGCCATGGCGGACGCGAAGGAACCCATGCTCTGTTCCGGGGTTTCCCGCAATTTGTATGAAGCCATGCGCGCGACGTGGGAAAAAGCCGTCTCCCATCCGCGGCTGAAGAGGCATTCCGGCTGGAGATGCACCAAGGACGCCCGTTATCCGGAACCTTTCCGCTACCTGGGATGGTGCAGTTGGGAACAATACCGCCGCCGCATCAATGCGGACCTGCTGCTGCGTGCCGCCCGGTCCATTGACGAATCCTCCCTTCCGGTACGCTGGCTGCTGGTGGACGCGGGATTCCAGACTACCAGCGGCCAGTTCCAATTGCGCTCCTTCCTTCCGGACGGGAAAAAATTTCCGCAGGGGTGGGCCCCTCTTCTGAAACGGCGTGATTCTTCCCGTTCCGGCAAAATCCGGTGGATGGGCCTCTGGCACTGCTTCTATGGGGACAAGGGAGGAATTGACGTGAAAAACGATTTGGGGATGGACTCCAGGTTCATCCGGAAAGGCGGTACGTATTTTCCCGGAAAAAGCATGAAAGACACGCAGGAATTCTACATGGACTTCATGAACTCCGTCCGTGGGCGGGACGGAAAAGGCTTTGACTTCGTCAAGGTGGACTACCAGACGGAATACCTCAAGAAGGTGAAGGGCGCCGGAAATCCTGCCAGGCAGTCGGTCTGGTGTTCCCGGTCGCTGAACCGTGCGGTGGACTCTTCCGGCCTGCTGGGCATGATCAATTGCATGGCGCAGGGGACGCTGCATATATTCAATACCGGGACCAGTCCCGTCACCCGGTGCAGCATAGACTACTCCCTGAATAACCTGGATGCGTCCCGCAGCCATCTTTTCCAGTCTTATACCAATACGCTCCTGCTCGGGCAGACGGTGTGGCCGGACCATGACATGTTCCATTCCTCCGATCCCGTCTGCGGGGACGTGATGGCCTTGTCCAAGGCCCTCTCCGGGGGACCCGTCTATTTGTCCGACAAGCCGGAGGACTTCCAACCGCGCAGAATCTGGCCCCTGATCAAGAGGGACGGGAAAATCCTGCGGCCTCTGGCTCCGGCCGTGGCCTTGCCGGAATCCTGCTTCATCCATCCCCTGGAGAGCGGCAGCCTGTACGGCGCGATTGCCCCGCTCAACAACAAATGCGCGGCCGTGGTGTACTACAATCTGAACACGGAGTCCACCATCCTCTCCGGCAGACTGGTGCCTTCCGTGTATGAATGGGCTCCCTCCATGATGCAGGGCACGGGAGCGGCTCCTTCCTGGAACATTCCTGCGGAGGGGCTGGCCGCCTATGATTGGAGAAACCGGAAGGGCGTCAAACTGCCGGACGGGGGAATTCCCCTGAGCCTGCCCAGCCTCCGGAACGGCGTCATGCAGGACATCTTTTACCTTCTGGCCCCCATAGAAAAGGGGTGGGCGGTCCTGGGCAATCCGGACAAATACCTTTCCCCCGCCTGCGTGGAGGAGGGAATCGTCCGTACGGACGGGAAAATGACCTTTATCTTGAAGGATTCGGCCAGCGTCCTGGTTTACCGGAAGGGCGGCCATCCCGTCGTGGAAGGAGCCGCCGTCCGCAAATTGCCCGGAAGCACGGATTTTTACCTGGTTGAATTCCCCAGGGAACTGCCTGTCCGCCGGGTAACCGTCCTGAAAGGAGAACCGTGAAATGCGGTTGAAACGGCATTCCCGGCGGAACGCGTGGCGGAAGGAATAGCCCGCGCTTCTATTCTCCGTATTCCGCCCAGGAACTGCTGGTCTCCCACACGCGCACGCGTTCCAGGGTGACGCAGTCCCGCACGGGGTATTCGCCGGAACCTTCCCTGGCCTTTTCCAGAGCATGCCGGGCGAAGTTGAAAATGGTGCGGGCCATTACCTCGCTGGTGGGGTCCTCCCGGTCAAACGGGATGATGCGCTCTCCGTATGCGGCCACGAAGGCGGCGTAATTGGGGTCATCCGTATTCACGCACAGGGAATGGTCAAACTGCTGTAGAAAATCCCCCATCATCTGCTTGATGGCCTTGAAATCCACCACCATGTCGTTGGCGTCCAGCGTATCCGCCCGGAACACCATCTCTACGGAACGCGTATGGCCATGGGGGAATTTGCAGTTGCCGGGGTGCTTGGACAGAAGGTGCCCGCTTTCCAGTTCAATGGATTTGCAGATTCGGTAGGCCATGAAGGCAGGATAGCGTGGGAAGGGGCCGGGGGCAATCCCAATCAGAGTCTGCCTGCGGTCCGGTTCTCTGTGTGCGGAACGGGGTTCGTAACGGATTTTGCCGGCCGTGGGCGGCTTTTCCTTGCGGGCGGCTGTGATTTCTGGCAACCTTCGGAAAACCAGCCTCTTGCCCTATGGCCTACCTCTCATGGTCCTTCCTGAAAATGGGAGAAAAATCGGATCGCAGGACAAGCCTCCTTTTCCTGCTCATGGCGGGCATTCCCATCATTTTTACCGCCTTCTTCGTCTTCATGCTGGGGGCGGCCACGGTCTGGTACGCCTGGCCTGTTCTGCTGCCGATGCTTCTCCTCCTCTATCTCCCCTGCGCCCTGCGGAAGGAAAGGTGCAGAGCGTCCATTCCCGGAACATCCTCTTTGGCCGGGACCCGCTGACAGTCGTCTTCAGGCCGGTAGTGAGGAACTGGGTATATGCCGTTTATGCCGTGTTTCCGGCGTTGCCCCTCCTGTTTTCCGGTTGGAAAATGCCCCTGGACAGTCTCGGGAATGGAAGGACTCTGGCGGAATTCTTCCTGATGTGGATATCCCTGTATGCCGTCTTCACGGTGCTGACGGTTTTCCTGGGAAAGGCACGGTATTTGAAGCCGGGCAGGCTGTTGCTGGCCGCTGGCGCCAATCTGGCGCTGATGCTGCTTTATTCCCTGCTTGCGTGAAGCGGGCGCACTGTGTATCCGGCGTGTTTCCCGGCCTTCCCTTGGACGGGAGCTTTTCCGTGGCGCCTGCTGCAATGGGGGGAACCGCGTTGCCCTGCCAGCCTGGCGGCCATCTCCGGAGTTGTTGGAAAGAACGGGCTCTATTGCCGTTCTTTCCCTGAAACGCCCGCCCCGGGCATGGGAGAATGGCGCGGAAAGACAGGAATACTCTCCGGGACGGGGAAATTGGCTGAAATTGAAAATCTTGAAATAATATTGTTTTTCTGTAAAATCTCCGCGCCGGGTTGATCCCGGATTAAAAAGGAGGTGTACCATGTGAATGACTGTATCATACTAACCAGGCTGATTGAGTTACTCATTGTAATGTTCAGCTAACGAAAAGCCCCGTCCTGTAGCAGCAGGACGGGGCGATTTATTAGAGGTAAATGTGATTTGTATGATACTAACCGGAACCACTATGAAAAATTTCCATAAATAGTCAAGTGGGAAAAACTTCCGGCAATGTCTTACAAACGGTTTTTTAAAGGCTGGAGATTCTCCCTGTAACGGGTGGCGGATTCCACCTGTTTATATCTGCGCTTCTTCCTCCTTCCGGATTTAATGAATGCTTGAAACGGCAGGCCGGGGATATTCGGGAGAATCTACCCAAAAGCTCAAGGGAAAAAGAAGGGGAGATGAAACGAGTTTTCCCGTAAAGGGATCATAAAAATCCCTGTTCCGCGCGGCATGGCGGAACAGGGGTAAAAATCAGGCGCTCTGTCCGGGCGGCTTAATGGGCGCAGCCGGCGCAGGCCCAGCCTTCGCGGATCTTCGCGAAGAAATCGTTGCCCTTGTCGTCCACCAGAATGAAGGCGGGGAAGTCCTCCACCTCAATCTTCCAGATGGCTTCCATGCCCAGTTCCGGGTATTCCAGCAGTTCCACCTTCCTGATGTTATTCTTGGCCAGGATGGCGGCGGGACCGCCGATGGAACCCAGGTAAAAGCCGCCGTGCTTCTGGCAGGCGTCCGTCACCTGCTGGCTGCGGTTGCCCTTGGCGATCATGATCATGGAGCCGCCATTTTCCTGGAACAGGTCCACGTAGGAATCCATGCGGCCTGCGGTGGTGGGGCCAAAGGAGCCGGAGGGATACCCTTCCGGGGTCTTGGCCGGACCGGCGTAGTACACGGGGTGGTCCTTCATGTACTGGGGCATGCCTTCACCCTTCTCCAGGCGTTCCTTCAGCTTGGCGTGGGCGATGTCGCGCGCCACGATGATGGTGCCGTTCAGGCTCAGGCGCGTGGTGACGGGGTACTTGCTCAGTTCCGCCAGCACTTCCTTCATCGGACGGTTCAGGTCAATGGAGACGGCCTCGCTGGAGGTCATGCGCAGGGCTTCCGGAATGTACTGGCCAGGGTTGGTTTCCAGTTGTTCAATGAAAATGCCTTCTGGCGTGATCTTGGCCTTCGCGTTGCGGTCCGCGGAGCAGGAGACGCCCAGGCCCACCGGGCAGGAGGCTCCGTGGCGGGGCAGGCGGATGACGCGCACGTCCAGCGCGTACCACTTGCCGCCGAACTGGGCGCCCAGGCCCAGCTTGCAGGCTTCCTCATGCAGTTCCTTTTCCAGCTCCAGGTCGCGGAAGGCGCGTCCGTACTCGTTGCCCGTGGTCGGAAGGTTGTCGTAATACTTGGTGGAAGCCATCTTCACGGTTTTCAGGCACTTTTCCGCGGAGGTGCCGCCGATGACGAAGGCGATGTGGTAGGGCGGGCAGGCCGCCGTGCCCAGCGTGCTCATCTTCTCCACCAGGAACTTCTTCAGCGTAGCCGGGTTCAGCAGGGCCTTCGTTTCCTGGTAAAGGTAGGTCTTGTTGGCGGAGCCGCCGCCCTTGGCGACGAAGAGGAAGGAGTACTTCATGCCTTCCACCGCTTCCAGGTCAATCTGGGCGGGAAGGTTGGTGCCGGTGTTCTTTTCCGTGTACATGTCCAGCGCCACCGTTTGGGAATAGCGCAGGTTGTTCTGGGTGTAAGCGTCGTAAACGCCGTGGGAAAGCTGTTCGCAGTCATCGCAGCCGGTCCAGACCTGCTGGCCCTTCTTGCCCACGATGGTGGCGGTGCCCGTGTCCTGGCAGAAGGGCAGGATTCCGGCGGAGGCCACCTCCGCGTTGCGGAGCATCGTCAGGGCCACGCTTTTGTCATTGGCGCTGGCTTCCGGATCGTCCAGAATGGCGGCCACCTGCTTCAGGTGGGCGGGGCGCAGGAAAAAGGCCACGTCATGGAAGGCTTCCGCGGCCAGCAGGCGCAGGCCCTCCGGTTCCACCTTCAGCATGGGGTGTCCTTCAAAGTCACCCACGCTCACGTAGTCGGACGTGATGAGGCGGTACTGGGTGTCGTCCTTTTCAATGGGAAAAGGATCCTGGTAATGAAAATCCGGTGTTGCCATAACGGGAGGCAATATAGCGGAGCGCCGCCCCCGGTTCGAGCAAAAAAATCAGGGGCGGTTCAGGCCCGAATCAATCATTAAAAAAGGCTTCTGTTCGCCCAGCGTACGGAAAGGAACGCAGTTTTTAAAGAACCACGGGCTGACGGGAAACAGCATATCCCTGAAGACGTGATACAGGAATTCCCGGTGCATGCGCCGTTCCTCTTCCGGAGTGAGGATGTAAATGACGGAAATGGGCTGAATGAATGTGATCACGGGGATTCCCCACATCTGCAGCAAGCTGTCTCTGATCTTGAACATCTGGTGAACCTTCCCCTGAAAGACAATCGCCACGGCCACGGTTCCCGCAGGGCTTGCGTCCATGAAGGCATGCATTTTTTCCCATGCACGGGGCAGCAGTTGGCAGGTAATCGTGCCGTCCTGCTCCCGTGCCGCGTACCGGATATCCTCCGGGCCGATCAGGGATTCCGGCCGGATAAAGGCCCAGGATGGAACAGGCTCCGGGAAATCAGGGCGGGTGTAGGGGATGGAGCGGAACCCGCTTTTCAGATGAATGGTTTTCCCTTGCCGGAGTTCCGGGAGGAACCGCTGTTCCAGCTCCGTGCTGCGGGGATGCACGGGATAAACGGCCAGCTTCTTTTTCACCTTCCTCTGCTGTTGTTCCGTGAGCGGCGGAAACTGGGTATTGATGGCCGCGCAGAGGGCATCCAGCTGGCGGTCATCTCCCGGCACGGGAATGAGGGTGGCGTGGGAAGGCATTTTATGGAATACGGGCGTAGACAGGATGGCGCCGCGCAGGATCACGGCCATTCTGTCCTTGCCGGGCCGGAGGGCGGCGCAGGCCTGTTCCAGGTTCCTGTACGCTTCTTCATTCCAAACGATGTCCAGATGCCCCGGATAATCCAGATTGGGGCGTGCGGACTGGGCGTAATCCCCGGTGACGATGGGGGCGTTCCCCAGAAACAGGTATTCCTTCTCCGCGTCTTTTTCTTCCTCCGCGCCCGGGCGGCTCCAGAGCCGGTAGCCCGGTACGGAAAGCGTCCCTTCTTCCACCAGCCGGGCGTTCTCCGGATGGATGGCGTACAGGGCCAGATCCCGCGGAATGAAAGGGGTGGTTTTCCCCGTGGCGGCCCGGCGGTTGAGCAGTTCCGCCAAGTTGGCGGCTTCATTCTCCCCGTCCAGTCCGGAAATTTCAAAAGCACGGGAAATAATGGCCTGAACCACCGGGGCCGAATTGACTTTTCCCTGAACGACGACAGCCAGCCTGTCATGTCCCAGCCTCATGGCGGATGTAGCCGTTTTCATGGCCCTCCCTCCCGGCGTGTTCAGGGTGATGTTGAGATGCTCCGGTCTGCTCGGATCGACGCCTGCCCGTTCCACCTCCGCCTCCGTAATGACCGGTTCGTCTTTCAGGAACAGACGTTCCCGCTGCATCTTTCCGTGGCGGTCGCGGAATTCATACACATAAGGCGTGTATCCTTCCGGGACCGGTTTTCCTTCCCGGTCCAGCTCCAGGCTGTCCGGATGCACCATCCTGACGGCAATGGAGGGAACGGCCGGCGGAGCCGCCTCCGCACGGGCGGAAAGCGGGAGCCAGAAGGCGGAAATGAACAGCAGGCAGAGTAGTTGTCTCATGGTCAATATGATAGAACCCCTCTAACACGTCAGGCAAGAAAAAAGAGCGGACGGGAGCGGCGCAAGCCCCTGCGGTAATTAATATCCCCATCGGCCCTGCGGACACGCGTATTTTAAATCGTTTGCGGAAACCCATCCCGGGTTCAGTTGCCGCAAGTGTTTGAGTCGTTCCCGGGGCCTTGACAGGAAAATCCCCCGGAACCGCAGGGAGCCGGGGGATTTCAGCCGAAGGGGGGCTCAGCGGGAGGGCGGTGTCCCTGCACGGGGCGCGCCTGCCATATCCGCCATGGTTTATTGCCGCGGCTTGCGGCGGGGAGAAGCAGGTTCGGAGAATGAGGAACTGGAAGAGGAGGAAGGCCTGGGAGCGCCGTACTCCTCCGGAATTTCCGCTGCCAGAGGGATGTCGTTCGGGAGGCTGCTTTCGTCGTCGTAATAATTTTTCATCCTCTTCTGGGCGTCCTTGATCAGGGTGGCTTCCGCCCATTCCTCCACCGTCATGTTGTCTCTTCTGGCGGCTTCTTCGATGAGTTTGTAATCCTCGGCGCTCAGCATGACGGCGAAGGGTTTCCAATGGGCTCTTGCCGCCTCTTTCAGTTTTTTCTCCCTTTCCGTCTTTTCCATCATGAGCCGGATGAGAGCTTCCTTGTCTTTGGGAATGGCTACCTTGGCAAGCCAGTTGCGGACCGTGTTGGGAGACACGAAGCATTCCTCCGCAAAATCATTGCGGGAGATGTTCTGCTGTTTCAGCCAAGCCTTGATCTGCACTTTGAGTTCATCCTGATTCTCACTCATGCATATCTTTGTAACGAAAATGGTGCGATTTTTCAACCTTTTTTGCATAATATCATTTTAACGGTATATTTTCGTTGACTGAAATACCGTTTCAGGTGCATTATTGCATCGTAAGCGGGTTATTGAAGCCCTTATTGCACCAAAAGAAGGATTTTTATGAAGACGGGAAATAAGAAAAAGAGTCAGAAAAAAATTCAAATCAAGGGAAAAATGCCGTTATCCGTCCATTTTTTCCGGGATGCGGAAGCGGACGCCCTGAACGTGGAGCGCTGCCAGCTTGATAAGGCTACCCTCATTGCCTGTGCCGTCAAACGTCTCCGGGAAGATCTGGGCAACGTCCCGGATTCCGGTAAAAAAACCTTCCGCATGACTCAGGAGATTTACTGGGAACTTCTGGCGTGGCTGTTCCGCTCTTTTCTGGCGGTGACTACCTTCGCCTTTGTCGTGGCCGGGTACCAGGCCCTGCGCTGCCGTCCGCGGGACGGCAGCAAGCGGAGAAAGTAGGGAATGGCAAAAAGGTCCGCGGTTCCCCGGCGTCAGGGCGGGGAGGACGCCGGGGAGGTTGACTCACGGCTTCGTCTCCCTTATCTTCCGGGAATGTCCCGCCGTGTTTCGGATGAAGCCGCCCTGTCCGCCATGAGCCTTGAAGAACTCTGGCGCTTGTTTCCCGTCATCCTGAGCGAATCCAGGCCGGAGTGGGCGGAAATCTACCGGAGGGAGAAAGAGATGCTGGAATCGGTGGTGCCCCTCTCGCGCATCAGCCGCCTTTCCCACTTCGGGAGCACGTCCGTTCCGGGCCTGGCGGCCAAACCCACCATTGACATTCTGCTGGAAGTGCGGCCCGATTCATTTGTTTTTGAAGCGCTTCCCCTGCTGGAAAAGTGCGGCTACCGGGAAATGCACCGGGACGAAGCGCAGATGCGCCTGGTTCTGGTGAAGGGCTATGCCGCGGACGGCTTCCGGGGGCAGGCGTTCCATCTGCATGTGCGGCCCTGCCGGGATTGGGATGAATTGTACTTCCGGGATTACCTGGCCGCGCATCCGGATGAGGCGGAAAGGTACGCCGCCCTCAAGCGTTTCCTGAAAGAGAAATTCGAATTCAACCGGGATGCCTATACGGAGGGAAAAACGGAGCTGATCGCCGCCATGACCCGCCGGGCGAGGGAAGAAATGCCCGGCAGGCACGTCCCGGCATAAGGCCATTAAACCGGGTTGCTTTTTATAGGGCAGGGGATGCGCGGAAAGACGGAAGGAAAGGGCAGGCGGACATTCCAAACTTGCTTGATGGTGAAACTTCCATTGACGTCCACAAGGGCATGGATTTGGCACGACCTTTCCGGAGGGACATCTGCTTTGAACCACCCTTTCCATGTTTGGGAAACTGTCCAAAGAGCGGAAGTCTAATTTTTATCCTTCCGGGCAATACTTGCCCGCCGCGGCATTAAAAAGCCTGCTTCCGGCTGTTCGCGCCATGGATACGTTTATTTTGGCGGCGGGAAGAGGATTAAGCCGGTTGGAAAGGAAGGCCTTTCCGGGGGTGAAAGAAAATCCGCCGCTTCCCGCAGCGTGGATGAGGCTGAATGACAGGCATGTTTTTAAGGTCCGCTCCGGATGGAAATCCGTATTGCCAGAAGTGGGGAATGGCGGTAACATTCCGCCGCTATGAGTATTGAGAGTTTCGCAAACCAGCATGTGCTGGAATTGGTGGCTTACCAGCCGGGCAAGCCCATTGAGGAGACGGCCCGTGAACTGGGCCTGGATCCCCATGATATTGTGAAACTGGCGTCCAATGAGAACCCGCTGGGGCCGTCCCCCAAGGCGGTGGAGGCCATTGCCCGCGCGGCGGCAGGCGTGAACATTTATCCGGACGGCGCGGCCTTCCGCCTGCGCTCCGCCATTGCGGAGTTCTGCGGCGTGGAGTTCGGCCAGACGGTGGTGGGCACGGGCAGCAGCGAGGTGATTGAGCTGATGTGCCATGCCCTGCTGAATCCCCGGGCGGAGGTAGTGGCCGCCAGGCACGCCTTTTCCATGTACCCCATCATGTCCAAGCTGTTCGGCGCCACGTACGTGGAAGTGTCCAACAAGCCGGACTGGACGCACGATCTGAACGGCTTCCTGGATGCCGTTACGGACAACACGCGCATCGTGTTCATCACGAATCCCACCAATCCCGTGGGCACCGTCGTGACCCAGCAGGAGATTGACGATTTCATGGCGAAGGTGCCGGAACACGTGCTGGTGTGCTTTGACGAGGCGTACCGGGAGTTTTCCGACAATCCGCCGGATACCCTCAAGTTCGTGCGGGAAGGCCGCAACGTGATTGTTCTCCGCACCTTCTCCAAGGCTTACGGCCTGGCGGGCCTGCGCGTGGGCTACGGCATTGCCCCGGAACACGTGTGCAGCATGCTGCACAAGGCGCGCGCGCCGTTCAACCTGCACGTGCTGGCGCAGGAGGCGGCCCTGGCCGCCCTGGAAGACCGGGAGCACGTGCGCCGCACCGTGGAGAACAATGCCGAGGGCATGCGTTTTTACGAACAGGCTTTCCGGGACATGGGGCTGGAATGGATTCCCAGCCAGGGCAATTTTGTCCTGGTGAAGGTGGGGCAGGGCAGGAAGGTGTTCCAGGACATGCTGGCCAGGGGCGTGATCGTCCGCGCGCAGGACGGCTACGGGCTGCCGGAGTGGATACGCATCAGCATAGGCACCCCCGCGGAAAATGCCCGCTGCATTGAAGTTTTGAAGGAAGTACTTTAAACAGTTTCGCCGTTTTTCCTGTCTCACCTTTTATGATCTCTCCGGAACAGTACATTGACGGTCTTGAATGGCGTTACGCCTGCAAGAAGTTTGACCCCGAAGCCCGCATTGAGAAACCCACCTGGCATGCGCTGGCGGAAAGCCTGCGCCTCAGCCCGTCTTCCCTGGGCCTTCAGCTCTGGAAATTTGTGGTGGTGACGAACAAGGAATTAAAGGCGCGCCTGCGGGAAGTCTCCTGGAACCAGTCCCAGGTGGAGGACTGCTCCCATTACGTGGTGCTTTGCGCCCGCAGGACGGCCACCCAGCGGGACGTGGACCGCTACCTGGCCCAGATTGAGTTCACGCGCCACCCGTCCGCGGAAAAGCTGGCTTCCTCCGCTGATTTCTACACTGGCTATGTAAAATCCCTGACTCCGGAAAAAATGCACACCTGGCTGGATTGCCAGGTGTACATTGCCGCAGGCTTCCTGCTCAGCGCGGCCGCCGCCCTGCGGGTGGATTCCTGCACCATCGGCGGCATGGACCGCGATAAGTATGATGAGATTCTGGACCTGGACGGCACGCCGTACCGCTCCGTGGTGAGCGTGGCGCTGGGCTACCGCGCGAAGGACGACGATTACGCCCGCGAGGCCAAGGTGCGCTTCCCCGCCGGGGAGGTGATCGACATCCGCGCCTGATTTGTCCTTCCCTTTTCCCCCTGTCCGGGGCCGGATTTCCTGATTGGAGGTCCGGCCCCTTTTTTTTGTCCGGCAGGGCGTTTACCTTCCGGGCGCATTCCCGCGTCCGGAGCGTGTCTGTTTAATCTCGCCAATAACGGGATGTTTGAGATAATAACTTGCCTGAACAAGATTGGCCGGTCCTCCCGGGCCCGGCGGTTTTCCTTCATGAAACCTGACGCGCGGCAATCCGCCCGGCGGAATGCATGCCCGGACGGCGGAACGAAGGAGAATTCACCCGCTTTTTCCCCTTTCCCTGCAAGAAAAGGACGGCGGGCGCGTAGTTCTTGGCACGAATCAGATCCTCCTTTTCCCTGAAACGACACGATAACATGAAGAAGAACCTATTCCTGATGATCGCCGCTTTTGCCGCATCTCCCTTGATGGGGCAGGACGCCAAGCAGATTGCGGATTCCCTCACCATCCCTCCGGTGAAAGCGGGCGCGAAACAACTGCCGATGCCAAGCGCCTCCGGAGCCCAGATCAAATTCCTGGGGGCCGACTATGAGCAGCTTGTTAACGGCAAGGGAAAGATAGCCCCCGTTATTTCAGACACCCCTGTCAACGTCAGCTTCAAGGTGACCAAGGACGGCAAGGAAGCCATCAGCAAGGATTATGAAATCATGCTGCAGGCCCCGGACGCCGCCCAGGGCAATCCCAAGCCGCGTATCATTCCGGAGATCCTGCAATGGAAGGGCGGCCAGGGCGAGTACAAGCTGGGGAACACGGTTTCCGTAGCCTGCCCGGAAAAAGAGCTGGCGCAGATATTCACGGCTGATCTGGAAGACGTGGCGGGGAAGAAGGTCAAGCTTGTCCCGCCCGGCGCGAAGGCGGATATTTCCTTTTCCCTGCTGAAAGGCGGCAACCTGGGCAAGGAGGGGTACAGGCTCCAGGTGACCAGGGACGGCGTCCGCATTGGCGCGGCTACGCCCACCGGGCTGTTCTGGGGCACGCGCACGCTGCTGCAGATGCTGCGCCAGACCCCCGGCAGCGTTCCCTGCGGCACGGCAGTGGATTTCCCTCGCTATGAGCTGCGCGGCTTCATGCTTGATATTGCGCGTACGCCCTATCCCCTCAGCTACCTCAGGGACGTGATCCGCACCATGGCCTGGTACAAGATGAATGACCTGCACCTGGTCATCAACAATAACTTCATTTTCCATGAAATGTATGTGGACAAGGGCCGCGATCCGTTCAAGGAGCTCTATGCCGCCTTCCGCCTGGAATCCAACATGAAGGGCAAGGACGGCGTTCCTCTTACGGCGAAGGACCTTTTCTACACCAAGAAGGAGTTTGCGGATCTGGTGGATTACGCCGAACGCCGCGGCATCAGCATCGTTCCGGAGATTGACACTCCCGGTCACGCGCTTTCCTTCACCCGCCTGCGCCCGGACCTCATTTACAAGGGACCCATGAACCATGAAAAGCGCCGCAGCGAGATGCTGGACGCCGCCAACCCGGAGACGATCAGCCTGGTGGGCAAGGTATTTGACGAGTATTTGCTGAAAGACCCCAAACTGGGCCGCCCGGTGTTCGGCAGCAAGGTGGTGCATGTGGGCGCGGACGAGTTTTACGGCAACAAGGAGGATTACCGCCATTTTGCGGACGCCGTGCTGAAGCACGCCCTGAAGCGCGGTTATACGCCCCGCATCTGGGGCAGCCTGAGCACCAAGCCCGGCAAAACCCCCGTGGTGAGCAAGGGCGTTCAAATGAACCTCTGGAGTACCGGATGGATGAGGGCCTGGGAGGCCGTGAACCTGGGTTACGACGTCATCAATACCAATGACGGCGCCCTGTACGTGGTGCCCTACGCCAACTATTACCGCATGGACAGGAACCACAAGGGGCTTTATAATAACTGGATTCCCAACCGCATCGGGAATGAAACCCTGCCTTCCGGCCATCCCCAGCTCATCGGCGCGGCTTTTGCCGTCTGGAATGATGAGACGGACCTCAAGCACTCCGGCTATGCCCCCTATGACATTTGGGGCGTTATTTCCGGCTCCATGGACGTGCTGGCCCAGAAGATGTGGGGGAAGGCCAAGGCTCCGGATTCTTTTGAAGAGCACCGGGAGCTGGTCAAGGCCATCGGGGAAGCCCCCCGTACCAACCCCCTCCACAAGTGGAAGGATTCCAAGCCCTTCTCCGTGGTTCCGGGCAAGCTGCCCCAGCAGTTGAACCAGCCCGCCCTGGGGCCCGGCTACCGCCTCACCATGGAGCTTGAGCTTTCCGCCGCTCCGGAAGGGAAGGAGCAGGTTCTGCTTTCCGGCCCGGAAGGGGAGCTGTTCGCCGTCATGAAGGACGGCACCATGGGCTTCCGGCGGGATGACTCTCTGGAATTCTCCTTCGGCGCCAAGCTGCCCGTCGGCAAGAAGGTGAAGGTGGAAATTGTGGGAGAGCCGGAAAAAACCACCCTCCTCATTGACGGCAAGCCTGCGGGCACCATGGTGCTCAAGAGCTTCCGCAATCCGGACGAAAACTTTGAACCCCGCACGAAGGGCGTGCGCTCCACCTTCGTTCTCCCGCTGAAGGTGCTCGGCTCCTCCTTCCAGGGGAAGGTGTTTGATCTGAACGTCCAGCCGTTGTAACGGCCCGTGCCGGAAGCGGCGCGGCCCGGATAATCCCGGGCGGCTTCTTCCGGAGCCGGGCGGCCTCATGCGCCGCACTCTTTCCAGCGCCCCGCAGTCTCCGGACTTGCGGGGCGTTCCTGTTCCCGGCGCCGTTCTGGAGCGCCGGAGATGGGGAAGTTCCGCGCAGCGGTTCAGTCCCGCATGCCCCTGTACCTCATGGGGCGGTAGCCGCTGTTCTCCAGCATGGGGCGGCTGAAAACGCGCTCCGCGCACTTCCAGACCGGCAGGGGGCCGGCTTCACTGCCCAGGAACCTGTCTTTTTCCGCTCCCTCCCAGCGGATGAACAGGAGCACATGGCGTCCCAGAGCAATCAGGATGTCCCCCGTTTTCAGCTCATCCCAGGAGGGGAGGGAAATGGAAAGAGCGGGGAGCTCCCGTGTGGAAAATGGCCTGGACAGGCGCCAGCAGCGGGAGACGAAGCCGGAGCAGTCCACCCCGGCGGCAAAGCGGCTGACGGCGGCATCCCCCGCGGCCTGCTTTTCCGGGGTGCCCATGTCCCCGGCCGCGGCGGGGGCGCCCCCGTTGGCGGCATCCGCCTTCAGGCGTTCGGCGAACTGCCGCGGGGTGTCAAACCCGCCCCATTTGTACGGCATGCCGGTGGAACGCGCGCCGGGCCGCCACCACGCGCCGGCATGGCCTCCGGCTGCGGAGGCGTCCGGCGTGTCTATCCGGATGCCGTCCTCGTCCGTCCCGTGGCGGACGTTCCGGGGAGAGCCCCGCCAGGCCATGGAAGTATAGGCCCGGCTGGTTTCCAGGGCTTCACGGCGGGTGACGGAAGAAGCGGGAGGCAGGATTTCCGGCGCGCCGGGAACACAGGCCCCCAGGCAGGCGGAGAGGGTGAGCAGCGTCAGGGTGTTGGTCATGGACTGCATGTGTAGCCACTTCCCGCCGCGGAGGCAAGGATGATTGCAGGAGAACGCTTTTTATTCGGAAAACGAACGGTCTGGAAGCTTGACTACCGGGTGGAATATGTGAAAAAGGAGTTAACTGAGGCGGAAAGGAATGGAAGAGGTTTCCGTTCGCCCTCCCGCTTCCCATCGCCTTGCATTTTTTATGGACGAAGAACAACAAATCATCCAGGAGCCGGTTCAGGAACCCGCCCCTGAAAAACAGCCCGACAAAACCCAGGCCACTCTTACGGCGGTTTCTCCGCTGGTGTCCGTCTTTTTCGGTTTCTCCACCGGCGTGAACATCATTCCGCCCCTGATCTGCTGGCTGGTCTGGAAGGATGCCAACCCCCTGGTGGACAAGGTAGGAAAGAATGTTCTGAATGCCCAGATTTCCTGGGCGATTTATTCAATTGCGGCCTTCCTGTTATGTTTTGTCCTGATCGGCTTCGTGCTGGCTCCCGCGGTCGTCATCGCGTGGATTGTTTTTGCCATTATCACTGCCGTCAAGGTGGCGAACGGGGATTACGATTACGTGGCGCCCCTCACGATTACGTTCCTGAAGTAACGTTTTTTCCACTTGCCCATTTATGAAAAAGCCGCCGGCATTCTGCGCCGGCGGCTTTTTTGCGGAATGGGATCCGTTTTCCGGAGAGGTTCAGATGGGCATGTCCTTTTCACTGCCGCCGTACATGAACGTATGGAGCAGGCGCGTGACCTGGTTCTGTTCCGCGCGCAGCTGGGCGGAGGGGCGCAGCGCGGCGTACGTCAGGCTGTCATGCCCGGTGAATTCCCTCATGTGGAAGCCCTGGAAGCTGGTCATGGGTTTGCTGTCATGGAAGAGCTTGCCCCTCCGGAGCAGTTCGTCAAAGACGTGTTCCGCCTCCCGCGTGCGCGTCAGCGCGTTTTCCGGATGGGGCACGCGGATGACCAGCGCGCCGCCGTCCCCGCGGAAGTTGATGCCCGCTCCGGCCATGACGTCCGCGGAAGGCTGGCTGGTAACGCTGCCCAGAAGCAGCACGCCGTCATCTATCAAATGGATGCGGCTGGCGTGGGCTTCCTCCTTCACGTGAAGCACGCCGCCGTAAATGTGGGTGGATACGCTGCCGGAAAGTTTTTTGATGCGCATCAGGCCGTGCTTGATGACGAGTTCCGAGCCCTCGGCGGGGAGGTCCACTTCCGAGGCGAAGAGCCAGCCGTCCGTCATGGCGATTCTGCCTTCATGCTCTCTGGAGCCCTGAATGCGGCCCTGGCCCATCAGAAGGCGGCCGCCGTTGATCTCCAGGCTGCCGTTGGCCTTGTTTCCCAGGAAAACGGTCATGTGGTCCGGCAGGTTGCCCAGGAGCGTCATGGTGCCTCCGTTACGGATGACCAGGTGGGCGGTGCGGTGCCCGTGGTCCGGCTGGTTGGGGCCTCCCACGTAAACGGGCGCGTTGATGATGTAAAGATTGCCGCCGGAATCAACGGTGAGGGAATCCTGGATGTCCGTCTGGCCCTGCACCACGTCATTGCTGATGGTGACCGGGCACATGTAGGAGACGCGGTTCATGGATGAGGCTGAAAGCGGCATCATCCCTGTTAGAATGAATGGGTTGATATTGCTCATGACGCTGGTTACATAGTTGGTTTGACGTTTGAGGCGCGGTGGATGCGCGCCAATGGTATTAGACCGTCCGGGCGGATAAAATGTTCGGGTAAATTCACCTTATTTTCTTCCGGACGGGAAAAGCGCGGTTCACTCCCATTCCACCCGGGTCAGTTCCAGTTCCCGTCCCCGGAGGATGGCCAGGGCGGGGTCTCCGCAGCCGGGGCAGATGTAGCCGTGCTCCGTGAAGGAAAAATCCGCGCTGCAAGCGTCGCAGCGGCACAGGGCCTCCACCCACGTGACGTCCAGGGCGGCGTCCTGCGCGGCATACGCGTCCTTCAGGGCCAGGAAGGCGGATTGCAGGGCTTCCGGCACCACGCCGCTCAGGCTGCCGATGGTCATGTGCACGCGCATCAGCCGGGTTCCCCCGTTCTTTTCCATGAGCCGCCGGGCCATATCCAGCGCCCCCTCCATGATGCCTACTTCATGCATGCGCGTCTTTCCGGGCCTGGTATTCCTCCAGGGCGCGGGCGATGAGGGTTTCCACCAGGTCCAGCGCCTGCGGCACGGCCTCCCGCACTTCCGCGGACATGGGCTGGCAGAAGTCCGTATGCCCGGCCTCCACCCCCACCAGCGTGATGATGCGCGGCAGGGTTCCGCACAGCTGGGCCGCGCCCAGCACTTCCTTCATGCCGATCTGGTGCGGTGAGATGACGCGGGAGAAATGGCGGGGGAGTTCGTCCCGGCTGCGCGTGACGACGGTTCCGGGCCGGGCCCCCGTCTTGACGGCGTCCAGCAGGATGACCGTATCCGCGTCTTCCAGCAGGGGAAGCAGGGTCATTCCCAGCGTGCCCCCCTCCTCCACATGGACCAGCGGGCCGTAGTCCCGTTCCTGAAGGCGGTGGGCAAGCTCCACGCCTATGCCGTCATCCCCCATGAGCGGGTTGCCCACGCCCAGCACGAGCACGGGATAGGCGTTCCCCTTCACGGGGCATCCCCGGAGTTCTTCCGTGTATGGCTCCAATTCCATGGCAGATGCGGGGGGAGGGTTATTCATCCCGGAATTTGACGCCCTTGCGCAGCCAGCGCCCTCCGCTGAACATGGAGGAGATGGTGCCGTCCCGGTCCACGTTCCCGGAGAGGATGGAAAGGTACACGTGAACCATGGCGAAGATGATGAAGCACCACATGCCGATCAGGTGCACCAGGCGCACGTACGGAACCCCTATCAGGTCGTTCAGGGGCATGAACCAGTGGTAGAACCAGTGGCGCGGCTCATACAGGGCGTACAGGGCCAGCCCGGTCACCACCATGGTGGTGAACAGGACGTAGACGCCCGTGTACGTCCACTGCTGTAAAGGATTGTGGCCGAGATGTAGCGGGGGCCGTCATAACTGCGGGCGAACACGTAGTCCACCGCCGTGGTGAAGAGGTCCTTCCACTGCTGCCTGGAGATGGGGAAGAGGGCCCGGAAGCTCTGGTACTTGTTGGAGGCCATGAAGAAGCAGGAGAAGCGCAGCATCATCACCACCACCAGGGTCCACCCCAGCGCGTAGTGCACGAAGCGGAGCGTGCCGAACTGGAAGGCCCCGTGCAGGTCCCCCATTTTCAGGAACCACCCTTCCGCAATGCAGATGCCGGTGGAAGCCAGCCCGATGATGCAGAACACCCAGGTCCAGTGCAGCACGCGCAGAGGCCAGTCCCAGACGTGGAAGTAGCGGAAATTGGCCTTGGCCATGGAAAGGCGGCGCACGTCCCTCATGGCGTGCATGGGCACCACGCCCAGCAGGCGCCACGGCGCGCCGGGCCGGTGGACGGCCACGGCCACGGGTTCAAAGCCGGAGGGGGAGTATTCCTCAAAAGCCTTGTTCATGCGCTCTTTTTTTTCCAGATGGCTGACTTCACACAGCTTTTCCAGGGCCTTCCAGGCTGCCGCGGGCCAGCATGAAGGGGGCGGCGTCCTCCTTGTCCGCGGCTTTCAGCATGGCCGTGCTGTACGGCCTTTCCCGGGAGGGAGCCTCCCAGGAATTCTCCTGCTGGGCGTAGGGCAGGGCCACGCCCCGTTCCCCCGCGCGGCGTGGAGCAGGGCCAGGTCCCCCGGGTCCGTGCTGCCGTTGGGGGAGGCGCACACGGCCAGGGCCAGGATTTCCTCCGGCGTGTAAACCGGGCTGGCCGGAATGGCGTCCTCCACCGCCAGGGTGAGGTCTTTGTCGATAAGAGTCGTTTTCACGGGTCCTGTCTGGTCAGAATGGCCTCCCCTTCTTCGTCAAACAAGTGGACGGCGCAGGATTGGCACGGGTCATAGCTGTGAACGGTGCGCAGGGGTTCCACCGGGCGGGTGGGGTCCACCAGCGGGTGTTTTCCGGTATGGGCCAGGGAATATTCGTACGGCCCCATCTGCCCCTCCGCGTCGCGGCCGGAGCTGTTCCAGGTGCTGGGCACCACGGCCTGGTAGTTCACCGTCTGGCCGTTTTCAATCCGTACCCAGTGGCTCAGGCTGCCGCGGGGCGCTTCCACCCAGCCCACGCCCTTGCAGGAGGAGGGCCAGGTTTCCGGCTCCCATTTTTCCGGGTTGAAGGTGGCGGTTTCCCCGTTCTTGATGCGGTCCGTCATCTCCTGGAGCTGGTTCACCATCATGTCCACGTTGATCAGGGCGTCCAGGGAGCGGCCGTACACGCGGCCCAGCGTGGAGTTCAGGAAGGCGTTGTCACGGGGAATGCCCAGCTTGTCGCAGGCGGCGTCCACCCGCTCCACGATGGCGGGCACGCCCTGGGCGTAGCCGATCATCATGCGGGCGTTCGGGCCCACGGCCATCGCGTGGCCGTCGTAGCGCGGGGCTTTCACCCAGGTGTACTGCGGATGGTCGGAGAGCCACTTGTAGGGCGGCCTGGGGCCGTTGTAATCCGCGTTCGTCTCCCCGTCGTACGGGGCCAGGCCCGCGTCCCGGCCTTCCGTGTACTTGTACCAGGCGCTGGTGACGAATTCCTTGATCTTGTCCTGGTCAAAGGGAAGCACGTTTTTATAGTCCCCGTTCAGCAGGACGCCGGGCTTGATCATCCCCTTGCCGGCGGGAGCTCCGGTGTTGATCTCGGACGGGTCCCCGGTGCAGAAAAAGTTGGGGTTGGACGCGCCGATGTGGGCGTAATCCTTGTAAAATCCGGCGATGGCCACGATGTCCGGGTAGTACACCTTGTGGATGAAGTCGTGGCAGGTCTGCACCAGCTGTTTCAGGTAGCTCAGGGCAAACTGGTTGATGGCCTGGTCATTGTTCATGTTGATGGCGCAGGCCATGCCGCCCACCAGGAAGTTCGGGTGCGGGTTCTTGCCGCCCAGGATGGTGTGGATCTTGATCATGTCCCGCTGCCAGACCAGGGCCTGGAGATAGTGCGCCACGCCCAGCAGGTTCACCTCCGGCGGCAGCTTGTAGGCCGGGTGGCCCCAGTAGCCGTTCGTGAAAATGGAGTATTGGCCGTGGGCGATGGAGTCCTTCAGCTTTTTCTGCACCCCGGCAAAGTATGTGGCGGAGGACAGGGGCCAGTCTGAAAGGGATTTGGCGATGGCGGCGGTTTCCTTGGGGTCCGCCTTCAGGGCGGACATCACGTCCACCCAGTCCATGGCCTGGAGCTGGTAGAAGTGGATGACGTGGTCCTGGATGCCCAGGGCGCCGCTGACCAGGTCGCGCATGAGGCGGGCCTGGACGGGCACCGGGTATTGCAGGGCGTCCTCCACCGCGGCCAGGGCCGCAATGGCGTGCGTGCCCGTGCAGACGCCGCAGATGCGTTCCACGAAGGCCCAGACGTCCCGCGGGTCCCGCTTGCAGGCGATCACCTCAATGCCGCGGTACTGCGTGGTGGAGGTCCAGGCGTTCTTGATGACGCCGTCCCCGGCCTCCATCTCCACCCGCAGGTGGCCTTCAATGCGCGTCACCGGGTCAATGACCACCCGGCTGGATTCCGGAACGTCCGCTGATGTGTAATTGCTCATGGTAATCTGGTGGTGAAAGCTTCTGGTTATTCTTCAGTTTCCTTGTCGGGCGAGCCGGGAGCGTCCCCGAAGGCGGGCAGGGAGACGTTCGCCTCCTCCTTCATGTGCTGCTTCTTGTAATGGATGGCGGAACCTACGGCATGGGCGGCGATCGCCGCGCCCGCGCCGGCCACGCCCACGGCCCCGATCACGTTGGCGGAGGCCTCCACGCCGAAGCCGTTCACGTTCGGCAGCGTCTTGTAGAAGGGGGTCATGCGGTCAAAGAAGTACAGCTCCGTGCAGCCGATGCACGGGTGGCCGGACTGGATGGGGAAGCTGACGCCGCCGTTCCACTTCACGATGGGGCAGGGGGAAAACGTATCCGGCCCCTTGCAGCCCACCTTGTACAGGCAGAAGCATTCCCGCGCGTTCTCATCGTCAAACACGTTGACGAACTGGCCGGCGTCAAAGTGGGCGCGGCGCGGGCAGTTGTTATGGATGCGGGTGCCGTACGCCATCAGCGGGCGCGTCTCCAGGTCGCATTCCGGGGCGCGGTCAAAGGTCAGGATGTACATGATGACGGCGGTGATCACGTCCCCGATGGGCGGGCAGCCCGGCACATTGATGACCGTGCGGTCCGTCAGGATGTCCCGGATGCCCACGGCCCCGGTAGGGTTGGGGCGGGCGGCCTGGATGGAGCCGAAGTACGCGCAGGAGCCCACCGCCAGGATGTAGGAGGCGTTTTCCGCGCAGTGGCGCAGCATGTGCTCCACCGTATCCCCGGCCACGGTGCAGTACACCCCGCCGTCGTTGACCGGGACGGAACCGTTGATGACGAGGATATGGGGTTCCTTGATGGCCTCTTCCAGGGCGGCGTTGGCTGCGTCCCCGGAGGGGGCCATCAGCAGCTCCACGTAAGGCATGGAGACGGCGGAAAGCACCATGTCCCCGATCTCCTCGTTATAGCTGCGGATGGTGCTTTCCAGGCACCCGGTGCATTCCTGGAGTTGGAGCCAGATGACCACCGGGCGTTTCAGGGCGGCCATCTTGTCCGCAATCTCCTGGGCGTTGGAAACGCCTCCCGTCACGGTGGCGACGCCCATCAGGGCGATCATTTTCAGGCACCATTTATTGAATTCGCGCCGGCTGACGCCGCGGCGCTCCATGTGTTCCCCCAGGGTTTCCCCGGGACGCCATGTGGTTAAAATCTCATGATTCAGGGAGGCCTGCTCCGCCTCCTGCATGGAAGGTTGCTGCGTGCGCTTCATGTGCGTGGTCCAAATAAATCGTTTCCATTTAGACACGATTTCCGGGAAATGCGATCAATATTTTCCAATTTTTCAGGGGATGCCCCTACCAGGACCAGACGTTCTGGATTTGGAAAACCACGGCCGTCTGGCCCCTGCGGCCGTTGACGGGATTCTTGACGAGCTGAATGTCAGGCTGGAGCGTCATGGTGGGCGTCACCTGGGCCACATAGGTCAGTTCAATGCCGTATTCATTCTTGTTCACGTACGGACCGTTCTTTTTGGCGCCCTGCTGCCAGAGGAAGCCCAGGCCCAGGTAGCCGTCATTGGAGGCGCCTTTTCCGCGGAAGGGGGAGAGGAGCACCAGCCCCGTGGTGGCCGCGCAGCGCACGCCGGTCAGCGTGGCGGCGTCATCGCTGGCCCAGCCGCCGCGGAAGAACCAGCCCAGGTGGCTGCTGCGGCCAAGCTGCTGCTGGAAGTTCACGGCCACGCCGCCGCCGTTTTCACTGTTGCTGGTGGTGAAGAAGGGCTGGAGGCGGTACACGCCGGAACCCATGCCGCAGAAGTCCTCCGCCACGTAGCCGAATTCAAGCACGTTCGTCCAGTTGTCCGAGTTCAGGTTCCTGAACGGGTTGTGGTTCTGGGTCATGTTGTTGGCGGCGGTGGCTCCCATCACGTAAAAGGAGGTGGTGGGCTGCCATGCGAAATGGAAGCCCAGGGAGTTGTCCGTCAGGGGCAGCATGGGGTTGTTGCCGAAGACGCTGTTGGTCAGGTTATTGTTGTGTGAGTTGGCGTAGGCGTTGTGGTCCATGTAATTGGTGGTGTCCAGCTGGCCCGCCATCAGCAGGAGCTTGCCGCCCGCTCCCACCCATGCCAGGCTCAGGTTGCTGAGGTGGGGGTCCGGCCCCTGGAAGGAACTGGTGGGATTCTGGAGGGAGCCCAGCGTGGTGGCGGGGCCCTTGCTCCCTTCATTGAAGTCAAAGCCGTTGCCGAAGTCGAACTCGGAGGCCAGGTACAGGCCGCTCCCCGTGGAGTTGTTGCGGAAAATGGTAATATTGGTCAGCAGGGAGCCGTTATAGGAGGGGAAATCCGTCTTTCCGTTCAGGCCGCCGCCCGTCAGTCCCGTGTAGTTGAAGCCGAACTGGGCGGAATAGGTGATGCCGTATCTGGACAGGGCGGTCTTGATCTTCTGCGCCCCGGTGGAAATCATGTCTTCACGGATCCAGGCGTTCGGTTCCGCGCAGGTGTTGCCGAAGACGTAGGAACTGTCCAGATACGGCATCATCTTGAGAGGCTTGGCCGCAAACCATTCAATGCCGGGGGCGGAGGGCCTGGCCTCATGCTGGAGAAGAACGCTGGGCCTGGTGGGAACACCGGGCGTCCTCTTGGTGATTTGTTCTTCCGGACGCATGCCCTTCAGCAGGCTGGGGCTTATTTCCCTGCCTTCCAGGGTTTTCACGCGCAGGCCGCGTTCCGTGTTCAGGTAGGGAGGCGTGGTCGTCACTACGGGTGCGGGCTGCTGGGCCAGGACGGGATCGCAGGAGGCCACGACGGCGACGGCGCACAAGGAGGGAAGCATGACATGTTTCATATAGACAATCAGACAAGACAGCAGACGGAAGTGTCATAACTCAACTGAAATGCTGACACGAATACCTGTTTTTTCCCGCCTTTCCTCAAAAAGGGAAGACTGCCCCTCCCGCCGCCTCATTCAACCGGGCATGAGCAAGCAGGTGCGGTTCTCCGTTTCCTGGCGTCCGCGCCGCCGTATTCCAAACAGCGTGGAGGGGGAGGAAGGAGGAAAGGCATGCCCCCTGTTCCGTCCCGGATTCCCCTGGTTGGCAGTTGGCCGTGGAAACGCTTCCATAGAAGAACGGGAATGGGAATATGAGAGAAGGAAGGGAGGGCTTTGAAGGTAAAAAGGCTGGTTATAACCGGGGCTCTTGTACGGATTTCAATGGAGAGTGGAGAGTGGAGAGTGGAGAGTGGAGAGTGGAGAGTGGAGAGTGGAGAGTGGAGAGTGGAGAGTGGAGAGTGGAGAGTGGAGAGTGGAGAGTGGAGAGTGGAGAGTGGAGAGTGGAGAGAGAGAGGAGAGTGGAGAGTGGAGAGTGGAGAGTGGAGAGTGGAGAGTGGAGAGTGGAGAGTGGAGAGTGGAGAGTGGAGAGTGGAGAGTGGAGAGTGGAGAGTGGAGAGTGGAGAGTGGAGAGTGGAGAGTGGAGAGTGGAGAGTGGAGAGTGGAGAGTGGAGAGTGGAGAGTGGAGAGTGGAGAGGGGAGAGGGGAGAGGGGAGAGAGGAGAGTGGAGAGAGTGGAGAGTGGAGAGTGGAGAGTGGAGAGTGGAGAGTGGAGAGTGGAGAGTGGAGAGTAGGGGCGCAAAGAAAAAGGCGGAGAAGGCAGAAAAAAAGAGGGCCGTTCCGCGCTGGGGAAGCGGAACGGCCCTTGAAGGTAAAGGGAGGCTTGGAAAAGCCGGAATAGGGGGGGTTATTTCACGGCGATCGTCTGTTCGCGGTCGGGGCCCACGCCCACCGTGGTGACGGGGCAGCCGATGAGCTCGCTCATGCGCTTGACGAATTTCCTGGCGTTTTCCGGAATCTCTTCCCAGGAGCGGCAGGCGGAGATGTCCTGCATCCAGCCGGGCATGGTCTCATACACGGGCTTGCAGCGTTCCCATTCATCCACCGTGGCGGGCGGATAGGCCAGGATTTCACCGTCCAGGTCATAGCCTGTGCAGATTTTGATTTCCGGGCACTTGTCGTAGCCGTCCAGGTTGGTCATGGCCATTTCGTCAAAGCCGTTGAACATGGCGGAGAAGCGGAGCAGCACGCCGTCCGCCCAGCCGCAAGCGGCGGGGACGGCCCGTAGTGGCGCCGAATTCGCGGCCCATGCTGTGCAGGTGGTTGGAGATTTCTTCATCTTCCGTGACGAAAGGGCCGGAACCCACGCGGGTGGTATAGGCCTTGCACACGCCGATGATGCGGTCAATCTTGTGCGGCGGAACGCCCGTGCCGGTACAGGCGCCGGCGGAAGAGGTGTTGGAGGAGGTGACGAACGGGTAGGTGCCGAAGTCCACGTCCAGGTAAGCGCCCTGGGCTCCTTCAAAGAGGATGCTCTTTCCGGAGGCCACGGCTTCATGCATGACCGGGATGGTATTGGTGATGTGGGGGCGCAGCACGTCCGCGGCGGCAGTCACTTCCGCCACCATTTTTTCTTCATCCATGGCGGGAAGGCCCATGCGTTCCATTTCCGCGTTCGCCATCTTGATGCGGCGGCGCAGCACTTCGTCAAAAATCCTGGGATCCCTCATGTCCGCCATGCGCACGCCTATGCGGCGGGCCTTGTCCGCGTACGTGGGGCCAATGCCGCGCTTGGTGGTGCCGATGGCTTTTTTGCCGAGGGCGGATTCCTGGGCGGCGTCCATTTCCTTGTGGAAGGGGAGGACCACGTGGGCGCGGTCGGAGATGAGAAGGTTGTCCTTCGTGATGGAGACGCCCTGGCCGCGGAGTTCATTGATTTCCTCCACCAGGCCGATGGGGTCCAGCACCACACCATTACCGATGACGCAAAGCTTGCCCGGCCACAGGATGCCGGAGGGGACAAGGTGAAGGATGTACTTCTTCCCGTTGGCGATTACGGTATGGCCCGCGTTGTTGCCGCCCTGGCCGCGTGCCACCACGTCGGCGGATTCCGTCAGGAAATCGATCATTTTGCCCTTGCCTTCGTCGCCCCATTGGGAGCCGATAATAATGGTATTCATGATAAAAATGGAACTCGGAGACCTTAATGAGATTCCCTCCTTATGGCAAGACAATCTTACAAAGTTGTTAAGTTTTCCTGATAAGATGAGTTTGAAGAAGGGAAACGTTCCGGGGAGCGGCGCGGGAAGGATGAGCGTGGCTGTGCCGGATTCTCCGGGTTCAGGACAGGGAATGAGGCAGGGAAGGCAATGCCGGAGGAGGAAACCGAAAGAACATGCAATCGTAAAAGGAAACGGTGGAAATGCTGATTCACGGTGGTTTTGCGCCTCCGGCGTCCTGGGAGCCGGAAGATTCCCGCCTCTCGCAGGTAAAAGCTTTTCCGGAGCGCAGAGGCGGCTTTTCTTTCAAATACCCGTCGCTCCGCTCCGGCGGAGGCTGCGATGAGGGACGGAGGCCCTCATTTCCAGGGGCGGCCGGACGTGAAAAGAACGATGGAAGTATTTGTTAACCGCATATTTGCGGTTTCCGCCCAATACCCAGGGCATCCGTAGGGGGAAACTTTTCCTTCCTGTAAAACCTCCCCGGCAGGTAGCAGGTAAGCCGCCGTTGGAAAAGCACTGGAGAGTGGCCGCACAGACTTTTTAAAGAGGAGGTCAGCGGAAATGCAGGGCGGAGCGGTGCGCTTCCGCGGGGACCAGCGTTTTCCAGATGTCTTCATCCGCGGCGATCATGCGCTGGATGTCCCGCGGCGTGTGGCGCAGCAGGAATTCATTGAAGAAGGGGACGTCAACCACCAGGCCGTTCGCCAGGAAGTGCTGGTACAGGTGCACGTATTGTTCCGGGGCGCGGAAGGTGCGCGCCGTGACGAATTCCCCGGATTTGCGGTTGAGCCAGGGGGAGACGTACAGGCGCGTCTTGTTCTGGAAGGTGCGGCCGAAGGATTCCAGGATGCCGCCGGGGATGTCCTCCGTCCATTTTTCCTTGAACAGTTCGTTCAACAGGCCGATGGAGAGGGCGATGGCGATGGGCTCGTTCGTGTAGCGCGCCAGCAGCTCGGACAGGTTGTCAAAACGGGCCATCTTGGTAATCAGCACGTTCTTGCCCAGGGCTTTCAGGCTGTCCGCGCGGTCCAGGAATTCCAGATGGTCCACGTCCCCGCCGCGGAGCAGGTTGTTCATGGATATTTCACAGATTTCCAGGCAGCGGTCCGCCTGCGTTTCATTGATGTGCGAGAGGAAGCATTTTTTCACCTGCGCCATGACTTCCAGATGCAGGTTGCAGACGGGGTTGAAGCTGCCCCTCATCAGCACGATGGGGCGTTTGTACAGCACGTCCGCCGCCTGGGCCACCTGGCCGTTTGCCAGGAACAGGGTGGCCGGCGTCAGACCGGATTTGACGAGCTGGAGCGCAAAAAGGCGGTTGTCCACCATGGAGAAGCCGTGGCCCTCAAAGCGGACGACGTCTATCTCCACCAGGCGGGGATCCAGATTGTCCACCAGGGATTCAATGAATTCCTCCAGCCGGTCCCTTTTGAAAAAGACGGCGTGCAGGATGTTGACGCCCAGGATGCCCAGGTCCTTCATCTGGCTGTCGTGGTCCGGGTCATTCAGGCGCACATGGATGATCAGGTCGGACGGTTCCGCCTCCGGCTTCAATTGGAAGCGCACGCCTATCCAGCCGTTCCACGGGCCGTTGTCCCGGTAGCCTTTCACCTTCACCGTATTGCAGAAGGCGAAGAAGCGGGTGTCCTTGCCGCGCTTGGGCCCCAGGCGGTTGACGAGCTGGGTGAATTCGTAATCCAGCATGCCTTTCAGGCGTTCTTCCGAGACGTAGCGCTTGACGGGGCCGTACAGCGTGTCGCTGACGGTCATGTCATAGGCGGAGATGGTCTTGGCCACCGTGCCGGCGGCCCCGGAGGCACGGAAGAACCAGTTGGCCGTTTCCTGGCCGGCGCCTATTTCCGCAAAGGTGCCGTAAATGGTGGTGGCCAGATTGAGTTGGAGGGCTTTGTCCTGTGTTTGCGCTAATGCTTTGGAACTCATGGAAAACGGGAACCGGTTCTGGATTGTCAGTTGGTGGGAAGGAGGTTGCGGGTGGCGTCGCTCATCCATCCGGAATACAGCAGCTTGTCAATAATGACGGACTGGTTGCCGGGCAGGTCCGCCGGGTAGTGAATGAGCACGCAGGCGCGCACGGGGCCGTTGTAAAGGAGCTTGGTCAGTTCCAGCGCCAGCGGGGAATATCTGTCCACGTACGCGTTCAGGCGCTCCCCGTTGGGGAATTCCAGGGAGAAGTTGATGTAGGCGGTATTGCGGTAGCTTTCCGCGGAGGATTCCTCCAGGAAGGGCGGCTGGTAGATGCCGGGCATGCTGAGGGCTATTCTGACGGGGACGGGTTTGGAGGGCTTTTTGGCTTCCAGCTCCGCCGGGAGCATGGGGGAGTAACCCTCCCAGGCTTCCCAGTCCAGCTTCCATTTGCCGGAGTTCCGGTCATACAGGAAGACGGCCGGGCGGACGGTGTTGTCATCCATCAGCACGGATATCTGGAGCAGGTCCCCGTTCTTGGAGCTTTTCCCCGCTTCCTGCGGCAGGTAGTCCTTGTACCGCCCGTAGGAGGCCCAGTGAGCCATTTTGGGGCGCACGGCCTCGGGCTCCATCACGTAGTTGAGCCTTTCTTCGTCTGATTCCGCCATGCAGTAGAGGGCCAGTTCATTCATGGCTGCCGTGATGTGGGCGGAGACGGATTCCACTTCCCGGTCTTCCTCCCTGCGGGGATGGGTCATGAGCCGGTATTGCTGCTCCCTCTGCTCCAGTTCCGCCAGCAGGTCCTTGTTCACGTCCAGGGAGAAGACCGCTTCATGGTCCACAAACCGGTCTGAAATGTTCAGAATCTTGGAGCCTTCCGCTTCCATGTCCTTTCCGCGCAGGAACATGAACACGCCCAGCGAGGCCAACACCAGGCCGGAGACGAAGAGCCAGATGTGCCAGGTGGGGCGCCGCTCGCTGCGGGCGGCTTCCTGGGCGGTGGGCTGGTATTCCGGCTCTTCATGCGCCAGGGAGGCGCTGCGGGCGGCTGTGATGGCAGGGGCGGCGACCCCCTTTTCCTTCCGCTTGCGGATTTTGGTGGTGGGTTCCGCAGGGATGGGGATGGAAGGCCTGGTAACGGCAATGCTCCGTTTATCCGTCTTTTTCTGAGGCGTAAGAGATTTGTGGGAAGATGCGGACGGGGAAGCGGAGGGGCTTTCCTCCTGCGCGCCGCCGTGCCGGACGGAGGCTGCTGGTTCAGGCGTCCCGTCCGGGATTTCAGGCGCTTTTTCCGGAGCTTCAGGCATCCGTTCCGAGGCCGTGGCTGGCTCTTCCTCCTGCCGGGTGGCCGTGACGGTGGAATGGCAGACGGAGCATTTCACCTTGTTCCCTATGCAGGAGGGATTGACGGCAAAGGAATTGTTGCACACGTTGCAGCGGCAGGGGACGGCGGCCTGTTCTTCCGTTTCATCCTTGACTTTCTCTTCCTGCCAGGCGGTGACCGGAGCGGCGCAGATGGGGCATTGCACCTGGCTTCCCAGAAAAGACGTTTTTACGGCAAAGGGGTTGCCGCATGACGGGCATGTGCAGGCTACCGTATCCTGGGAGGGGGAGGGCATGGAAGAAAAGGGAGTTACAGGTGGATGAATTCCGGAACGGGGATGGTGATGGGCTTGGGAGCGGGCAGCGTGATGCTCGTGTCCGTATGGTCCGGAGAAACGGGGTCTGCGGAAAGGGCCTGGGCTTCCGGCACGTTTTCACCCGCGCCCAGCAGTTCATAGTTGCGGTTGGCGGGGCCCTGGTTCAGCTCCGTGTGGTAGGGATCGTCCCCCTGGAGGATGGCCTTGGTGGGCAGGATGGGCGGCAGGGGCAGGATGCGGTTCTGCGCCGTGAAGGGTGAGACGGGGGCGGAGATGTCCTCCCCGTGGAGGTCGCAGAAGGGAAGGCTGGAATCCCCCTTGCGGAGGTATTCAAACATGGTGTGGCGGCGGTATTTCTTGTCCACCGGGTCAATGTCATAGCAACTGTGCGTGGCTCTCTTCCCGGTGGTCAGGCAGATTTCCACCCGTTCCACGCTGGGGGGCGGGGCCAGTTCCCCGGCGGGGAAGAGGCGTTCCGCCTCCGTGACGGCGGCGCCCAGGACGGAGGCGCAGGTGTCCGACGAGAAGGCCCCGTTGTAAATGGGTTTTTTCCCTTCCAGGAAGCCTACCCAGATGCCGCAGGTGATGCGGCTGTCATAGCCGAACAGCCAGTTGTCCGCAAAGTCATACGTAGTCCCCGTTTTCACGCCCCCCTTGAAGTCTTTCGGCAGATGCGGGGCCACGCGCTGGGCGGAGCCGTTTTTCAGGGAGGAATTCAGGATGTTGTGGAGCTGGAAGGCCGTGGCGGTGGAGGTGGCCCCCTTCCGCACCTGGGCGTTGTTCCGGGTTTCAATGGCCTGGTTGGATTCCCAGATCAACTGGCCGTCCTCATCCTCTATCCTGTCCAGGTAATAAATATCCTGCGGGCGGGAGCCGCCGTTCGGGATGGCGGTGTAGGCCAGCGTCATTTCCTTCAGGGAGGCGGGTTCCGTGCCCACGAAAATCTTGGGGCGGTAAACGGGGTTCACCTCCGTGCTGCCCGCTTCACGCACGGGCTTGCGGATGCCGAAGTCCGTGAGCTTTTCACGAAGGGGGATGTGCCCATGTCCATCCCCATGCGCAGGGAGGCGGCAATCTTGGAGGCGGACAGGCCGCGGTGGGCGGTAATCATGCCTTCATAGCGGTTTTTGGAGCTTTCCGCGCCCCATTCCCCCAGGATGCCTTCCGAGCCGCCGATGCCCGTCAGGCGGTTGTCAATGGCGTCGTCCAGAATGCGGGTGACGGGGCTTTTGCCCGTGTCAAAGGCCGTAGCGTACAGGAAGGGCAGGATGGCGGTGCCGGTGGGGCGGGCGCCGTCCTTGATGGCGTCATACTGGCGCTTGGTGTAGTCCCTGCCTCCGTGGTAGGCCAGGACGGCGCCGGACTGGTTGTCCACCACCAGCAGGGCTCCTTCCAGGTAGCGCGGCTTGTCCCCGGAGGCTCCGTGGTAGTCCGCGGCCTTCTGGTGGCGGTAGCCGGGGCGTTTTTCAATGTTTTCCAGGGCCTGTTCCAGGGATTTCCCGGTGGCCTCCTGAAGCTTCCTGTCAAGGGTGGTGTAAATCTTGAGGCCGGCGGCATTCACGCGGTCCTCCCCCAGATAGGCGGTAATCTCTGCGGAAATGCGGTCGTAAATGTGGGAGACGCCGCGTTTCAGCGGCCTGGGGTTGAGCCCCAGGTCCATGGCGGAGAGGCGTTCCGCTTCATCCGGCGTAATGTACTTTTCCCGTGCCATGCGGTTGAGCACATGGTTGCGCCATTTCAGGTTGCTTTCCGGATTATTGAGGGGGGAGAGGCCGTTCGGGTTTTTAATCAGGGCGGCGATGGAGGCGGCCTCCCGCGTAGTGAGGTCCGCAGGTTCCTTGCCGAAGTAGCCCAGAGAGGCGGCGCGGATGCCGTAGAACCCGCTGCCGAAGTAAACGCGGTTCAGGTAAAACTCCAGCACTTGGTCCTTGCTGTACCGTTCCGTAATGCGGCGCGCCAGCGCTATTTCCACAAACTTGCGGCCAAAGCTGCCTTCATTCCTGGCCTTGGCCCGGTTCTTCAGGTCGTACGCGTTTCTGGCAAGCTGCTGGGTGATGGAAGAGGCTCCCTGGTTGGCGTCCCCGCTGTTGTGGATGTATTCCCTGCCTGCCCGCAAAATCCCCAGGAAGTCATAGCCCGGATGCTCCCGGAAGCGGGAATCCTCCTGGGCGATCAGCGCGTTGACCATGGCGGGCGAAATCTTGTCCAGCGTGACGTAGCTGCGGTTTTCCACATAAATGCGGCCTATTTCCTCCCCGTTCCGGTCGTAAATGATGCTGGGCTTTTCCAGGTCGTTGATGCGTTCCAGGTCAAACTCCGCCGCCCAGTTGTCATAGCGTTTCCAGGCCATCATGAAGCCAAAGTAGCCCACGGCCCCCCCGATGGCGGCCAGAACCAGGCACCACAGCGCCAGCTTCCGGATGAAGCTCCAGAATCGCTTCCTGGGCTTGGCCTTGGGTTGGCGCCTTTTGTTGGCCTGCATGTGCCTGCGCGGAGCTTGTGAACTTAATTCAGCCATGAAGATGAAGCAGGATTTGTCCTGGGAGGAGAAAAAACGTGCAAAAATCCTAGCGGATTCCCGTTTGTTTAGCAATACCGTACACTGTTGGCGAGCGAAAAAAGAAGGCATGCGTCCCGGGAATCTCCCGGAACCCCGCAGGCTACTGAATCATCCTGCGTCCGCAGGACGCGCCGGCTTTAAGGAAAAAGCGCGTCCGTTCCCCGCGCGTTTATATTTTAATGCCGCAAGGGCTTGCGGCGGTCCGGGCGGCTAATGGTCCTGCACGGCGTTGAAAATGTTGCCTGCCTTCGTGATGCCGTGTTCCATGGTGTACAGCACGGCGTCCGCCGCCTTTCCCAGCATCACGTCCAGGAGCTCGCGTTCCTCCGGGCGGAATTTGCCCAGCACGTGGCCGATCATCTCCCCCTTGCCGCGTGGCAGGCCGATACCGAAGCGGAGGCGCGGGAACTCCTGCGTGCCCATATGGGCGATGAGCGACTTGATGCCGTTGTGGCCACCTGCGGAGCCTTTTTCCCGCAGCTTCATCACGCCCAGCGGAAAATCCACCTCGTCATGGATGACGAACACGCTGCGCGGGTCCAGCTTGAAGAAGCGCATCATGGGCCCCACGCACAGGCCGGATTCATTCATGAAGGTGGCGGGCTTCACCAGCAGGACGCCGGGGCCGGCCGCCAGCTCGCACTTGCGCTGCCTGTCCGTCTTGAACACGGCGCCCCACCCGGCAGCCAGGCGGTCCACCACCATGAAACCCGCGTTGTGGCGGGTATCTTCATAAGTCCTGCCCGGATTGCCCAGGCCCACGATCATTTTAACGGGTGCGTCCACGATGGAAGAGAAGAAGAAAAAAATGAAAACTGCCGCTTACGGCGGCACGGAAGGCGCGCGGGAAATCCTGCACCCGTTCCGCGGCGCAATCAACCGTTCCGTGAGACAGCCGGGCGCTTATCTGCCCGCTTTCTTCTTCTGCCGCCCCATCAGGAACCCGGTCAGCACGTCCTCCAGGGCGTCCCCGGTCCTGACCAGGCGGTAATCCGCGTTAATGTCCGTGCAGATGCGGCGCGTTTCCTCCAGGTAGCCGGCCACGATGGCGCGGTACTCGTCCGCGATGAGGTCCGGTTCCGTAATCAGGGAGCCGCCGCCCTCCATGTCCACAAAGCGGATGGGGCGGTCAAAGTCAAAATCAATTTCCAGCTGGTCCACCAGGTGGAACACGGCCACGTCATGCTTGCGGAAGTAGAGGTGCCGGAGGGCGTTTTTAAGTTCCTCCGTATCCGTGAACAGGTCGGAAAAAATCAGCACCAGGGCACGGCGGCTGACGCGTTCCGCCAGTTCATGCAGAGTCTCCGCCAGCACGGTTTCCCCCTTGGGGTACTGCGTATCCATCTGGCTGATGAGAACGTTCAGGTGGGCTGGGCGGCGGGAGGCCGGAATGTGCAGCGTGGCTCCGTCCTTCGTCTGCCGGGAAAAGCTCAGCCCCACGGCGTCCCCCTGCCGGATGGCGATGTAAGCCAGGTTGGCCGCCAGCCTGCACGCGCGCATGTACTTGGACTCCACCTGCTCCGGGTGGTAATTCATGGAGCCGGAAAGGTCCAGGACGATGTAGGCGCGCAGGTTGGTATCCGCCTCAAACTCCTTGATGTAATACCTGTCAGACCGGGCATACGCCTTCCAGTCCAGCCGGCGCGTATCATCCCCGGAAACGTACTTGCGGTACTCCGCGAACTCCACGGAGGAGCCGCGGTTGGCGCTTCTGTGGCGGCCGGATACGTTCCCCGTCATGCTGTGGCGCGCTTCCAGGGGAAGATTCCCCAGGCGGCTGAGCAGGTCGTGGTTCAGGTACTTCATGGGCGGGAAGGAGAAGGGGGTGTATTACGCCGGGGCGGTCAGACTTCCGCCGCCAGGCGCGCCACGGCCTTGCGGGGCGTGATGCCCTGGGACTCCGCGGCAAAGTTGGTGACCACGCGGTGCATCAGCACGGGCTCCACAATGGCGTCTATGTCCTCCTTGCGGACGATGTAGCTGCCCTGGAGGGCGGCGCGGGTCTTGGCCCCCAGGATCAGGAACTGGACAGCGCGGGGGCCTGCGCCCCAGGCCACGTACTGCTTCACCCATTCCGGAGAAGTCTCCAGGGAGGGGCGGGTGGAGCGCACCAGCTTCACGGCGTACTCGTAAATATGTTCCGGAACGGGCACGCGGCGCACCAGGTCCTGGTAAAAAATGATTTCCTCCCCGGAGAGGACGTGCTTGAGCTCCTCGCTGCGGTTTCCGGTGGTCTCACGGGCGATGCGCATTTCCTCCTCCTCCGTGGGGTAATCCACTTCAATCAGGAACATGAAGCGGTCAAGCTGGGCTTCCGGCAGGGGATAGGTGCCTTCCTGCTCAATGGGGTTCTGGGTGGCGAGCACGAAGAAGGGAGGCAGAAGGGTGAAGGTGCGGCCCATGACGGTGACGCGGCGCTCCTGCATGGCTTCCAGCAGGGCGGACTGGGTTTTTGCGGGGGCGCGGTTGATTTCGTCCGCCAGCACGATGTTGGCGAAGACCGGGCCCTTGATGAACTCAAACTGCCGCTTGCCGCCGGCGGAATCATCCTGGATGATGTCCGTACCGGTGATGTCCGCGGGCATCAGGTCCGGCGTGAACTGGATGCGGTTGAAACTGAGGTCCAGCGTTTTTGCCACGGAGCTGATCAGCAGCGTCTTCGCCAGGCCGGGAACGCCCATCAGGAGCGCGTGCCCGCGGGAGAACAGGGCGATGCTCAGCAGCTCCACGACGCGTTGCTGGCCGATGATGATCTTGCTCAATTCCGCGGAAAGCTCCTTGTAAATGGCGCCGAGCCGGTCAATGGCGGCTACGTCGTCGTCAGGCAGAGATGGGGTGGTGGGTTCCATATTGCATGTACATAACACTTTTCATGCCCTTTTCCACCAAATAATCGCGTCGCATTCATTTTCCCTGCTTGGAATGGGAGGGGAAACGGGGTAAGGAAGGGGCATGCCGAAAATCGCACTCATTCAACTGTCCGCAGACGCCCGGCCCTCCGTGAACAAGGAAAAGACGGAAGCCGCCATCCGGGAGGCCGCCGCCCATGGGGCGCAGATCATCTGCACGCAGGAACTCTTCACCACGGAATACTTTTGCAGGACGGAGGAATGCGACCTTTTCAACCTGGCGGAACCCATTCCCGGAGAACTGACGGAAGCCCACTGCAAGCTGGCCGCGGAGCTGGGCGTGGTGATCGTGGCCTCCGGCTTTGAAAAGCGCGCCACCGGGCTGTACCACAACACCGCCTGGGTGGTGGACGCGGACGGAACGTTCCTGGGCATGTACCGCAAGATGCACATTCCGCAGGACCCCGGCTTTGAGGAAAAATTCTACTTCACCCCCGGCGACCTGGGCTACAAGGCGTTTGAGACCAAATTCGGGCGCATCGGCGTGCTCATCTGCTGGGACCAGTGGTACCCGGAAGCCGCGCGCCTGACGGCCATGCAGGGGGCGGAAATCATCTTTTACCCCACGGCCATCGGCTGGCTGCCGGAGGAAAAAAAACTGCTGGGGGAACAGCAGCACTGCGCGTGGGAAACCGTGCAGCGCGGCCACGCCGTGGCGAACGGCTGCTACGTCTGCGCCGTCAACCGCGTGGGGACGGAAGGGGAAAGCGAATTCTGGGGGCAGTCCTTCGTGGCGGACTACTACGGCCAAATCGTCGCCAAGGCCCCCGTCAGCGATGAAGCCATCCTGTACGCGGAGCTGGACCTGGACGCGCTGGAAGACCACCGCCGCATCTGGCCCTTCTTCCGCGACCGCCGCATAGACTCCTACGGCGGCATCACGGAGCGGTGGGGAAAGTGATACACTCAGGGGATAGATATTTTTTGTTTTTCCAAACGGAAAATTGATACTTGAGAATTATTTCTTGACATTTTTGTTTTATTGAATTTTATTGGAGGCATATGGATTTCCAGTCTTTTTTAGAAAATCCTTGGACCTCTGGGATTGGAGGAGGACTTATTAGTGGATTTATAGTATTTTATGTAACAAGATGGTTTTTACAAAGAAAAGATAAGAATGGTTATATAACTTCTGTAAACAGTGCAAATAAACAAGTTATTAATCTTTTGAAAGCATATGTTGTAGATAAAGGATTGCCTGATTATCAAATAGTTAATTCCATTATTTCTGCTACTGCACGAGAATTTTCTGTGAAAAGAGAGGAAATGTATGATGTTATTGTGATTTGTGAGGAGTTAATTAAGGAGATAATAGGAAATGTTTATGTTTCAAGTGATCAAAAGCAGAAATATTTAGAAGATTTGCGGTTATATATGGAACAAGTTGAAAATCATAATTATCATGTAGATAATTGTTATTTAGAAAAGGTATTAAATCAATCTTCTTATAGAACAAATTATCAAAATATTAGCTTTATATTGGGGACTGTATCAGCAATACTTGCATTTCTTATACCATTTTTGCCTCGACTACCTAATTTTTTTAAAGATTCATCTAATTTCACGATTATGTTAATTATGATGGGATCCATTCTTATTTCTTTTTACTCTACATTTATTTTGATAAAATTCAGGAAAAAATTATTGGATAAAAGAAAAGAATAGATTTTTCATGGTTTTTGTTATGGAATTTAAATAAAAAATGCTTCCACGAGACATCTCGTGGAAGCATTTTTTACTTTAGGGTAGCTTTACTCTAATCACAGATGACGGCAATCTTGATGCCCTTCATCTGGACGTTCGTTTCCAGGGCTTCCGTGATTTCATCCAGCTTGAAGCGGTGGGAAATCAGCTTGGTCAGCGGCAGTCCGATGCCGTAGGCGCGCTTCAGGAAGTCGAACGTGGTCGGGTAATCCTGCGGGGAATACACCCAGGAGCCCACGGCGGTCACTTCCTTGTTGCAGAGGTCGTAATGGTGGTTGATGACGCTCTCTCCGCCGTCCATGAAAAAGCCCACTTCACACAGGCCGCCGCCGCGCTTCACGAACTTCCACGCGTTTGCCCCGGCCTTGCCTACGCCCGTGCACTGGAAGACAAAATCCGTCAGGCGGCCGCCGTTGTCCTTCTTCACCGCGTCAAGGAGGCCGTCCAGGTCCGCGTAATGGGTGAAATTATACGTGCGCGCGGCGCCCATTTCCTTAGCCAGTTCCAGGCGGGAATCATTGCCGTCCACGGCGATGATGGTTTCAATGCCCAGCGTGCGCAGCGCGGCGATCTGGAGCAGGCCGATGGGGCCGCAGCCCTGCACAAGCACCACGGAATTGAACTTGAGCAGTCCGGTGGACTTGGCGCGTTCCAGGGAATGGACCACCACGGCGGCGGGTTCCACCAGAATGCGCTGGTCCAGCGTCATGCCGGAAACGTTGAAGAACGTGGAACCCTTGCGGATGACCAGGTACTCCCCGAAGTAGCCGTTCAAATGCACGTCATCGTCAGGCATCAGGCCGTACACGCCCACGTTCTCGCACAGGTTGGTGCGGGCCGGGGTATTCAGGCAGGCGTCACAGGTGCCGCAGGGGATGATGCAGGTGACGATCTTGTCCCCCAGGGCCAGGGGATTGCCCGCCGTGTCCTTCGTGATATTCCTGCCCATGGCCACGATTTCCCCGGTGCCTTCATGGCCCAGCACCACGGGGCAGAGGCCGAAGGGGTCCCGGTTGTACTCGTGGCCGTCCGTGCCGCAAACGCCGCAGGCTTCCACCTTGATCAGCATTTCATCGTCTCCGATGGCGGGAATGGGGTATTCACGGATTTCAAATGTCTTGGGAGCTGTCAGGACAGCGGCGCGTGCGGTCTGTTGCATAGTGCTCCTACACTACCCTTTGCCGTTTGAACTCTTCAAGAACAAATAAGAATGAAAGGGAATTAACTTGCTGAAAACGGAGAAAAATTCCCCTTTGCCCCTTCTTGCAATACTCCCGCATCCAGGGAAAACGCATAAAAACAGTGGTTTCCGGAAACTGTGCAGCAAATCTTCCGCTGTCTCTCCAGCTATCATCAAAAAGCTTTTGGGAGCGTCCCATGGCATGCGGCGCTCCCGGCGTGTTTTTCCGCAGTAACCGCGCCGCACCGGAGCAAAAGGCACGTTATTGCAGGTGCAGTTTTTCCATGAAAGTCCGTTCATTTGGCTTGCGTGGCGGAGGGATGGAGTGCAAGCTGTGCGCGTTATGCTCGACATCCGTGTAATACGAGAAAATCCGGAAGAAGTGAAAGCGCGTTTGAAACCCCGCAGCGGGGAAGCGTGGAAGCTTGTTGATGACGTTCTGGCGTGCGATGAAGCGCGCCGCAATGCCGAGACGGAAAAGCAGGCCTTGCAGTCCGAGCGCAATGCCACCTCCAAGCAGATCGGCATGCTCAAGAAGAAGGGGGAGGACACCTCCTCCATTGAAGCGCGCGTGCGTGAAATCGGGGACCGCATCCGGGAGCTGGACCGCCTGGCGGAAGAGAATTCCGCCCAGCTCACCTCCCTGCTGATGAACATTCCCAACCTGCCGCATCCGGAATGCCCCGTGGGCGCGGATGAAACGGCCAACCCGGAAGTCAAGCTGTGGGGAGGGAAACCCGCTATTGAGAACCCGAAGGACCATGTGGAGCTGGCCGCGAACCTGGGCATGATTTCCTTTGAAGACGGCGCGCGGATCACGGGCTCCGGCTTTGTGGTATACCGCGGGGCGGGCGCGCGCCTGGAACGCGCCCTGATTAACTTCCTGCTGGACACGCAGACCGGGGAGAACGGCTATCAGGAAGTGGGCGTTCCCTTTGTGGTCAAGCGGGAGTGCATGGAAGGCACCGGACAGCTTCCCAAATTTGAGGAAGACATGTACGGCACGGAAGACCAGCAGATGTTCCTGATTCCCACGGCGGAAGTGCCCGTGACCAACCTGTACCGGGACACCATTTTACAGGAAAGCGAGCTGCCCATCAAGATGGCCGCGTACACGCCCTGCTTCCGCCGGGAAGCCGGGAGCGCCGGACGCATCAACCGCGGCATGATCCGCATCCACCAGTTTGACAAGGTGGAGCTGGTCCAGATTCTGAAGCCGGAAGACTCCTTCCGGGAGCTTGAAGTGCTCCGCAGCCATGCGGAATCCATTCTTCAGAAGCTGGGGCTTCACTACCGCGTGATTGAACTTTGCACGGGCGACCTCGGCTTTTCCTCCGCCAAGACGTATGACATTGAAGTATGGGCTCCGGGCCAGGGGCAGTATCTGGAGGTTTCCTCCTGCTCCTGCTTTACGGACTACCAGGCGCGCCGCATGCGCCTGCGCTACAAGGACGCGGACGGCAAGAACCAGTTCTGCCACACCCTGAACGGTTCCGGCACGGCTCTGCCGCGCCTGTACGTAGCCCTGCTGGAAACCTGCCAGCAGCCGGACGGCTCCATCCGCATTCCGGAAGCGCTCGTGCCGTACTTCGGCGCGGACAGCATCCGCCCGGAACAGGGCTGAACCGGCATTTTCACGTCCCAACCCTGAATCAAGCCCATGCCTGACGAGGGCCCGCTGGAACACTACCTGACTGTTTCCCATGAGCCGGAGCCGGACGTTCCGGAACCGGCTCCGGAACGCAGTCCCGGACCGTGGCGGGAGAGGGGAATCATGCTGGGCCTGGGCTTTCTGCTGGGGTGCATCGGGGCGTATGCGCTGATTTATTCGGAAATGTCCGGCGGCATGCGGACGCTGAAAGAGTCGCTTTCAGAAGAACGCGATGCGAATGCCTCCCTGCAAAAGGAGCGTGCCCATTTGCTGGAAACGCTGGAGCAGATGCGCATGGACAGCCTGCTGACGGAACGTTCCCCCCTTTCCATGACGGGCAATGGCATTCCCGGGACGAGCCGTCGCCCCGTTCCCCAGCCTCCGCCGCTTACGCCGCTGCCTTCCCGCGGGCAGGCTCCCCCGGCTCCCGCGCCGGAACCCGGCTCCGTGGAGGACCGCCTGGTCAATCCCGGTCCGGAGGACTGGAAGGAACGCTACCAGTACGCCGCTTTGAAATACAACCGGGTGGTGGAGGATTACAACAGGCTGAGGAAGCTTTACATGAACCTGGTGGGCCAGGGGGGAGCCGCCAGTGGACTGGTAACGGGAGCCCAGTTTTACAAGGCCCTGCGGAAGGATACGCGGGTGGAGGCGCGCAAGCTGGATGAACGGTACATGAAGGGAGGGCTGCGCGGCAGCGAGCTCCGGGAACTGGAACGCAGCAGGGATGAAATGCGGCACCGGGACTGGTGGCTGAAAAAAATGGCGCGCCAGTTCCAGATAGATTGAACGGGGGGAGGACATTCCCGTTGTGAGGAATAGTCCGGTGAAGCGGCTGGCTTGATGAAAGGCCGCACGGGGCAGGCAGCGCTCCGGGATTCCATGCAGCCATAAAAAGAGGCTTCCCGGAGAATGGTCCTTTCCGGGAAGCCTTGTATAAATAATAAGGCCAGGAGCATGAAAGCGCCGGGCCTTACTGGAAGTGTGGTGATCAGGAAGAAGCGAAAGTTCTTCCCGCAATTTTACCGCTGTTAGCGGCGGTTGCGGCCATAGCCGTTGTTGTCGCGTCTGCCGCCGCCGCCATTGCCACGGTAACCGCCTCCACCGCCGCCGCCTGTGTTGGCCTGCGGTTTGGCTTCATTGACAACCAGGGGGCGACCCTGAAACTCATTTCCGTTCAGGGCGGAAATGGCATCGTTCATGGAATCGGTGGAATCCATGGTGACGAATGCGAAACCTCTGGGCCTTCCGGATTCACGGTCGGTTGGAATGAATACTTCAGTCACTTCGCCATGGGAACCAAACAAATCCCTCAGGTCCTGTTCGGTGGAATTGAAGGACAAATTCCCTACGTACATTTTTGTGTTCATATGATCAAAAGACAAGTGATCTGATTATTCTTAAATGCATTCCCGAAGAGCCGGGATTAGAAGTTAAAATCCGAATACGCAGACACCATTGTCTATAGGACAGAATATCCTCTGGATATTGAAATGCCAAGAATAATATGGCTCATGCCTGATTATTTCAACATCCGGCTTCCATGGATGCCGGGAACCGCAGCCTTTTGAGAAGAAAAATCCCCCCGTCAGCACAGTTCCGCCGCAATGGCGTCCACGAGCAGTCGGCCGCGGCCTTTCAGGATGAGCCTTTGTTCCGGGGAAATGTCCGCCAGGCCCAGTTCCCGGTATTGTTCCAGCAGGGGGCGGGATTCCGGAAGGATATATTTCAATGGCAGCCCTTCATCCGTCCGGAGCATCAGGGCAATGCGTTCCAGGCGGTAGTCTTCCGCGGTGACGGGTTCCTGTTCGGAGAGGGGGAGGCCGTTTTCCAGCGTGCTGCGTATGTAGGCGTCCGTGTCCCGCGTGTTGGAGTACCGTATGCCGTTGATGGTGCTGACTGCGCCGGGGCCTATGCCCACGTAGTCCTCACCCTTCCAGTACGCCATGTTGTGGGGGGAGCGGCAGCCCTCCCGGGCGTAGTTGGAGGTTTCATAGTGTTGCATGCCTGCCGCTTCCAGCATGTGTTCCGCCAGTTCAAAGTAGGCTGCGTCTTCGTCCGGATCCTGCCTTTTTTCCCCCCGCAGCAGGCTCCGGAAGAATTCCGTGTCTTCCTCATAGGTGAGGTTGTAGGCGGAGACATGGTCCGTTCCGGCACGGACGGCTTCCCTGAGGGTGGCTTCCCAGGTGGAGAGGGTTTGCCCCGGAATGGCGAACATGAGGTCCATGTTGATATGGGGCATTCCCGCGTTTTTCAGCATTTCCACGGAGTGCAGGGCCTGTTCCGGGGTGTGTTCGCGTCCCAGCAGATGCAGAATGCCGGGGTCCAGGGATTGCACGCCCAGGGAGACGCGGTTCATGCCCAGGCTGCGCCAGAAGCGCACTTTTTTTTCCGTAAAGGTGGCGGGGTTGGCCTCAAAGGAGAATTCGTCCAGCCTGTCCACGGGCACGAGCCGGTCCAGGGTTTCCATGAGGCGTCCCAGGTGCGTGTCCGAGAGCATGGAAGGCGTTCCCCCCCCAAAGTAGAGCGTGGCCGTTTCCCCCCCGCGGTCCGTGGACAGGGCAGCGGCGCGGATTCCGCCTCCCGCCCCAGCGCACGGATGAAGAGCTTCATGTCCGTGGAGGCCGGCGTGTGCTTGAAGAAGGCGCAGTACGGGCAGATGCGGTGGCAGAAGGGGATGTGGACGTAAAGATGCACGGGGTGCGGCGGGAATCAGCGTCTCCGGCGGCGTCCGGAGGTTCCTTCCCCGTCGCCCTTCTTGTTTTGGGAGAGCTCCAGAATCCTGTTGGAAGCCTCTTTCATTTCCGATTTGACGCGGGATTTTTCCGTGCCGTCCGCCAGGGACATGTAGTTCTTCGTCAGGGTGCTGTAGAAGGGGTGGATTTTCGTTTCCTTCTTGTTCTTGGGCTTGTATTTGAAGCCGTCCGGGCAGGTGTCCACCATGTTTTTCATCCAGGGCAGCAGCTCTTCCTTGGGAAGGGCCAGGCACAGGGCGTCCAGGGAGAAGGACATTTCCTCCTGATCCACGTCCTTGGGAGCGTTCAGGGCATTGTTTTCATCCCGGTAGAAGTTGACGGCTTTCTTGAAGCCCCTGTCCACGGTCCTCTTGAGCCTGTCCGTGCCCTGGGCCTTGGCATAGGCTATCTGGTAGGCGGCCTGGGGTTCCGGGTAGGAGTTGCGCTTGGACTCGGACTTGAGCCAGGACATGAGGTCCGCCCACTGGAAGGTCTTGTAGTCATGTTCCTGCTTCAGGGCGTTTTCCAGAATCACGGAGCAGAGCACATTGACGTATTCCTTGGCGTGGTTGGCCAGCATTTCCTTGCCGTTTTTGTCCCCGCGGCCTACGGAAGAGACGTATTTGCGCGTTTTCCAGAGCTTTCTGATGCCCATGCCGTCCGGAAGGGCCTCACGTACTTCATCCACCATCTTGGTGGCCCCCATGAGGTCCTGGGGAGCCTGCTTGAAGAGCGTGTACCAGGCTTCCGTGTAGAACGGGTTGGCCTTGAGAACGGTTCTCATGGCGGTCTGCGTGAATTCCCTGGGCAGCGTGCCGGAGGGGTCTTGAGCCTCTTCCGTGGAAGAGTTCGCGCCCGCGAGCTTGTAGATGTTCATGGCGAAGCGGCTGTCGATGAATTTCTCGTAGTCGATGTTCATGGACAGGGCCAGTCCGGACTGGTATTCCGCATTCCCGGTGCGCGGCGCCTTGGAGTCCCGGAAGTACCAGAATCCCGTGGTGGCTTTCAGGGTGTCTACGCTCTGGCCCACGCTCAGCCAGCAGCCGTTGCCGTTGAAGTTGGTGGTCATCAGGTTGCCGTGGCCGGGCTGTCCGGCAGGGGCGGCGGGGATGCCGCGGGCAATCTGGGAGTTGCGGGAGATGAGGGACATGGTGCCGCAAACGCCGCCTTCATGAAGCTTGCGTTCATTGGATTCCCGGGACCATTCCGAATCAGGGTCAAAGCTGAACAGGATGGGCGGCTCCTTGTCGTCATCCATGCGGTAGGGGCCGTACAGCCAGAGGCGCGTCGGGCCGCGCTGGCCCATGTAGCGTTCCCACACGCTGTCGCATTCCCGCAGGGGGCGCGTTTCCGAGAGGGCCATCATGGCCGGCCAGGGCGTTCCTTCCAGGGACACGCCGGTCCATTCCACGCGCTTGTGGTCCACGTCCCGCAGCTTGCTGCAGTTTTCATATTTGTCCACCAGGTAGGTGAAGAATTCCACCGGGGTGGGGAACGGGTCCCTCTTGCGCCTCAGCTGGCCGTGGCGGTACAGGTATTCATGCAGGAAGCCGGCCAGGTTGCCTTCCGTAATGGCGGTGTCCCCTATTTCCGAGACCGTGGGGTATTTGTTGATCCATGCCTGCTTGGGCGTGATTTTCTTGCGGTCCAGGTAGGCTTCCACCTTTTTGTAGCATTCTTCATCCACCGTGCGCGGAGCGTTTCCGTACCAGTTCACGGGGGGCTTGCCGGCGCAGTACAGGTCCGCGGGCGGAGGCATGACGCCGGAGGACCTCAAGCCGTTCAGCTTGCCCAGGGCATCAATGTAGCGGCCCTGCTGGGTGAGGTCGAAGGCGCCCATGCCGAATTCGCGGCGTCCCACCGCAAAGGCCAGGACGAGCTGGTTGTATTTTTCCGTCATTTCCAGGCCCAGTTCATCAATCATGAAGGCCACATTGGTGGCGACGCTGGGGTCCGGCGGGAAGAACATGGCGAAGACTTCACGGTTGTTCTTCGTGTTTTTCAGCCATTTTTCAAAGTCCGGGGAGAAGGTGCCGCCGCGCTTTTTCACGTAGTCGCGCACGTAGGCTTCCGCGTAAAGGGGGTATTTAGCCAGAAGCTTTTCAGAAAATTTGCCCTTGGAGGCCATGGCTTCCTCCCGCAGCGCCTTTTCCATGGCGATGACTTGCGGGGAGGGGGAAAGATCGGGCGCGACCGGTTCCGGCTCAGGCTCGGGCTCCGGTTCCGGAGCTACCACGATGGGTTCCGGTTCCGGGGCAACTACCACGGGTTCCGGCTTGGGCGGAGCGGGCTTGGGTTTGGGCTTGGGGGGAACCACCACCGGAGGCGCCACGGTTTTGGCGACGGGTTCCTTTTTGTCCTTGAGGATCTGGTATCCCAGGAAGCCGAAGAGGACGAGCATCCCGGTGATGATGACCGTGATGACGGGGAAGCCGCCGGAGCGCTTTACCTTGGGCAGCGGCGCGCCGGGCGTGACGGCGCCGATTACCGGCTTCCGGAGCTGGGGCTGCTGCGGCTTTTTGGCCGGGCGCAGGGCCTGGGCGTGGGCAACGGCCGGCTGGGGCTGTGCCGGAGCTTGAGCCTGCGGCTGTGCCAGCGGGTAAAGGAAGAGCACGGTACCGAAGCCCCTCAGCTTGCCTTCCGCATTGGCGGAGTACTGGGTTTCAAAGGCTTCCTGCGCCTGGGAGAATTGAGCCCGGTTTTCCGGGGCTGCGGACAATTCCCCGGTAGCCAGGTCACGGGTGACGAGGCCCTGGGGGCAGAATTCACGTATCAGGACGGCCTGGCCTTCCGGGGAGATGGCCTGGTACAGGTTATAATCCGGACCGCTTTCTACAAGCGCCGTGATTCTATAGCCGCCTATGTTGAAATGGGACGGAAGGGCAGGGGTTTGAGGAACTGTCATGACGAATCAAAAGATCAAAGACTCATTTATTTAAGGAGGTCCGTAGCCTTTTGTCAATTCCGGAGTGCGGAAGCTGTGCCATGGCGTCCGCATAGCGCGGGCACCCGTCTGGAAGGAGGGGAAAACCTCGTTTCAAGGAAGCCGGAAGAGGGCCTTTTTTCTCCCTGCGAGCAGGGAGCCGCCGGGAAGGGCTAGCGGATGGTGACCTTGGTTCCGAGAGGTGTGTGTTCAAAGAAGGTCTTGGCCATGTCTGCCGGGAGACGCACGCAACCGTGGCTGACCGGGTATCCGGTGACAAAGCCCACGTGCATGCCGTAGCCGCCCGTAATCCGCATCCAGTAGGGCATGGGGGCGGGGTCGAAGTAGGTTCCTGCGGGCGCGCCGCCGGCCCTGGCGTTATAGTCCCCGTTGACGACGGCGCCGGTGGATTTGCTGCGCAGAACGCCGTACGTGCCGGATTTGTAGTTGGCGTCCTTCTGGATAATCTTGTAGGTTCCCCTGGGCGTGCCGAAGCCTTCCTTGCCGGAGGACATGGGAGAGACGCCCACCAGCGTGGCCCCTACGTAGTAGAAGACTTTCTGCTGCTTGAGGTCAATGATGATGTGCTTTTCCCCCCTGGATGCCCGAAGGCAGGTCCCAGTATCCCTGGCCCAGGCGGGCTTCCGGCGGCAGGTCCGTGTTCACGCCGGAGGTGGCGCCCACGCCGGACAGGTAGCTGTCCTGGCCGGACGCGCCCTGGATTTTCCCGGCGATTTTATCAAACAGGGGGGGCCTTCCATATGGATTGCAGGAAACGAGAATGGAACTGATAGAAGCTAATGCCAGTATGCCGGGTTTCATGGGAACGGGAGAATGACAGGCAGGTTATGGAGCCTGTCCGCCCTTTTGTCAAGATTTGCATGCTGTTATCCGTTGCTTATTCCGGGGGTATCTGTTATACACGGCGCAACCACCTCATCCATCCATATCTCCATGAGTGAACAATACGACCTTCTGAAAAGCATTCTTCTGGAAAAATCCGTGCGCACGGGAACCTTTACGCTGGCTTCCGGCAAGGTGTCAGACCTGTATGTGGACTGCCGCATGACCGCCCTGGACCCCGTGGGGGCCACGCTGGTGGGCGCGCTGGGCTGGAAGCTGGTGCAGGAGGAGATTCTGCCCCGTTTCCCGGAGGTGGCGGCCATTGGCGGAATGACCATGGGCGCAGACCCCATTTCCCTGGCCGTCGGCATGACCAGCGCTCTGGAAGGGGCTGAAAAGAAGCTCCAGGTGTTTACCGTGCGCAAGGAGCCGAAGGACCATGGCCGGGGACGCCGCATTGAGGGCAATTTCCAGGCCGGGGATACCGTGGTGGTGGTGGATGACGTCATTACGACGGGCGGCTCCACCCTGAAGGCGATTGACGCCATTGAGGCGGAAGGGGGCAAGGTAGCCGCCGCCCTGGTGCTGCTGGACCGCGAGGAAGGCGGCCGCCAGGCGATTGAGGAACGCGGCATTCCCGTTTATCCCCTGTACACCAGGACGTCCCTGCTGGGCAAATAATTTTTTTCCGTTCATGCTCCCCGCCCTGATCGGCATAAGCGGCCATGAAGTGGGCGCGGAAGAGGAGGCGGCCATCCTGCGTTTGCAGCCGGCCGGCTTCATCCTGTTTTCCCGGAATGTGGATTCCGTGGAGCAGGTGCGCAGCCTGACGGAAACGTTGCGGAAGCTCTGCCGCCACCATCCCGTCATTGCCGTGGACCAGGAGGGGGGCAGGGTGGTGCGCACCGCTTCCCTGGGCCTGAATTTGCCTTCTCCCGCTTTTCTGGCGCGGAGCGGCGGTTTTAACGGCATTGTGGAGCTGGGAGCGGTGACGGCGATGGCGCTCCGGTACCTGGGGGTGAACCTGAATTTTGCCCCGGTACTGGATATTTGCCATGACCCGTCCGCGGCCAATGCGCTGCCCGGCCGCTGCTGGGGAGACAATCCCCAGGACGTGATTTCGCGCGGAGGCGTTTATTCCTCCAACCTGCGCCGGGGCGGCGTGCAAAGCTGCGGCAAGCATTTTCCCGGCATGGGGCGCGCCCAGGCGGACCCCCATTTCAGCCTTCCCGTGGTTGACCTGGATGAACGTGAGTTGTTCAAGACGGACCTGCTGCCCTTTCTGGCCCTGTGTCCGGAGCTTTCCTCCATCATGTCCGCCCATATCATGCTGCCGCAGATTGATCCCGATTATCCCGCCACCCTGTCCGAACGGGTGATCAGGGGGGCTTCTGCGGGACAGGCTCGGCTTCCGGGGAGTGGTGTTTACGGATGATTTGTGCATGGGAGCGATTGCGGCGCGGCATGCTCCGGATGAAGCCGCCCTGCTTTCCCTGAAGGCCGGGTGCGATCTTCCCCTGATTTGCCATGACCCCCTCTCCTGGCTGGACGGCGTGGCTTCCCGCCTGGAAGGCCTGGACGCCTATGACCGGGATGATTCCTTCAAGCGGGTGGAGGCGCTGAGCGATTCCCTGTGCTTCCCGTTCCCGGAAAAGGCAGGACTGTGGGATTCCTGCCTGCGCCGTGCGGAGGCCCTGTGCCGCCTGGCGGAAGGGGAGGCGGGTGAAGAGTTGCCTTCCTCTCCGGTCCAGAAGTATTGATCCCGGTTTGATGGGAAAGGCGCGCCTGAATCGCCGCATGGCATGCGGCGATTCCATCACTTGAACAAAGCGAACTGTTTCTCCTTTTTTCAGTCAGGGAGCATCCTGCGGATGAAGGGTGTTTCAGTTGCCGCCTGGACATGCCGAACTTTCTGGGGCGTTATAAAAAAAGCGCCCCCGCACGGGGAAGTGCGGCGGCGCGTGGGTAAGAGGTTGGAAACGGGATTCCGTTCAGTTGGCCGCCAGGCGTTTGGGGGCGGCGGGTTTTGCGGAATCCGCCTTGTACACGTGCAGTTCCGCCAGGCGGACCTTGCCCCCCTTCTGGAAGAGCTTGACGCGCAGCCTGTTGGTGGTGATAGGCTCAAACGTCCTCATGCACTTGATAAAGCCGTTGCCGGGGAGCTGGAGCATGCGCAGCACCTCCGGTTCATTGGCGTACATGGCTTTCTGAGCATCGCTGACGCCGGCGGTAGCGGCTCCCAGGGAACCCCAGTGGATGGGAATCCACTTGCCGCCCTTGTTGGCTTCAATGACGAGGCGGTTGTACCCCTTTTCAATCTTGATGTCCACGGCGCGCAGGGAGGCGGCGTTTTTCAGGGAGAGTTCCAGCACCAGGGGATCGTCTTCCGTGGGGGAGGCGTCCAGTTCCTCGATGGTGGTGGCGTCCCGGTCCAGCAGCTTGGCGGTGTCCACATGGCCTCCGGTGGAGGCTTTCAGCTTGTAGTCCGTGACTTCCTCCGTGGCGCTGCCCAGCAGCTTCAGTTCTCGCACGCGGCATTCCAGGCCGTGCCAGTCCGTGGAAACGCGGAACAGGCAGCGGGAGCCTTGCGTCAGGCAGGAGTCGTTCGGGGAGACCCAGGTTTTCTCCTTCTTCTTGTCGGTTTCATCATACACCTCTATCTGGTTGCCCTGGGAGGCGGCGGAGATGTAGGTGCCGTCCGGCAGGTGGAAGGAGCAGCCCCAGTTGCCGTGGTCGCGGATCAGGATGCCCGGCACCCACAGGTGGTTGCAGTTGGTGACCGGGTGGGCTTTTTCCCCGCAGCCCACTTCAAAGCCGCCTACGGCGATGGGGCGGTCATATTCCACGTCCAGGTCGTTCACGCGCCATTTGATTTTGGCGCTCATTTTCTGCACGCCCGGCTGGGTGGGGCCACTGAGCTCCTTCTTGTAGGAATACACGTTCCACTGGCCGCCGAATTTGGAGTCGGGGGTCCAGGAAATGGTTTCCATGGGGGAGAAGGTGGTAGCGTCACTGAATTGGACGGTGCCGGCAAAGTCGTACTTGTAGGCGGAATTGGCCTTTCCTTCCAGTTCCTTGTCGCGGTGAAGGCCCAGGGCGCGGCCCCCCAGCGGCTGCTGGACGTCCACGTTCAGGGAGTATTCCCCGGGCTGGGGCTTGTCGTCCTTCCGCTTGGGTTCAAAGAAGATGCGCACGTCCATGCCCAGGATCATTTCCGCACAGGTGGCCTTGGTGAGCTGGTCCAGGCCGGGAATGGCCATGATGGCCTTGGCGACGGGAAGGGCCCGGGCGTTGACGACGCTCATGAGCTTGAAGCGGCAGCCCTGTTCCACGGGGATGTTTTTCAGTTCCCGGATGGCGGATTTCAGGGAGCCGGGAGCCTTGGCGCCCAGCGCGGCGCTGACCATGGACCAGTTGCGCACATAGGTGTTCAGGAAGCGGGATTCCGTGTCAATGATGGGGGGAACCTTCCGGAAGGATTTGGCCTGGAATTCCGGCTTGCCCGTGATCGCCAGGTTCTGGCGTTCCGCGCACAGCGCCGTGATCCAGACGCTGGTGCGGATGTAGGTGCCGATGACCGGGTCTGCCGTCATCAGTTCCAGGCGGTTGGGGTTTTGCATCATGCCGCCGTCAAACGGGCGCAGGAGCGTCAGCTTCCAGCGGAACGCCTCCATGTTCTTGTAGTAGACTTCCGGGTTCGTCCGCCAGTAGGCGGGAAGGGCCCACATGATGGAGAGCGTCTCGGAGGAGTGGCCCTGGTCGCAGCCGCCGATGGGGCCTTCCCCGTACATGATGCGGCTGTTTTTAGTGTAGAGTTCCGGTCCCCCGCAGATGAGGGAGGCGATGTAGTACGGGCCGTGGCGGCCGGAGTAGGTGCCCCCGCATTCGCGGTTGGGTTCAAAGGTGAAGGCCTCCGTCATGCGGCCGTACGGGCCCATGCCGGTGGGGCAGATGGACTGGGCGTGGTCCATCATCTTGTCCAGCACGTCGTCTTCCGTGCGCGCCGGGGTTTTGCTGGCCAGCGCCAGGAACAGGCACATGTGGGAGCCGCCGATGCTGACGCCCGTGCCCGCATAGCCGGGGTGGATGCCGTGGCCGGTGACGAAGTCCCCGTAAAGAACCTCGTTTTTCATGCGCTGCACGCCGTTGCGGATGGCCGGCAGAACGGAGTTGTCCCGGTAGCGCAGCCAGTATTCGCACAGGAAGATGCCCGCGGAGGCCTGGGGGACGGCCCACCAGCACTGGGAGCCGGAGAAGGCGATGTACTGAGCCGCCTTTTTAATGACGGGATCATATTTCGGGTTGCCCGTGGCCATCAGGGCCAGCCCGGCCCAGCCCGTGTCGTAGTGGTTGCCGCAGTAGCCGCCCGGGCGTTCCCAGGAGCCGTCCTCGCGCTGCTGGGCCGCCAGCCATTCGCTCATCATGTGGACCACGGCCTTGCTCTTGGCGCAGTTTTTCGGGAAGCCGAGGGCGTAGCTTCCCAGCTGGGGAATCTTGAACGTGACGTTTTTCACGTATTTCTTCACGGAGTCCGGCAGGGTGGCGGAACCGCCCACATGGACAGCCACGCCCACGGAGGCCGCCCCTCCGGGCGTTCCGGTGCCTTTCAGCTTCCAGTCTCCCTTGGGAATGTCAAAGACCAGGGAGGAGACGGCGTGAGCCAGCCACACCTTGCGCTCGGGGTCATATTTGGCCGCGCCGTAGCCCACGCTGTATTGCAGGGGCTTGAGCTTGGTCAGCGGAACAGGGCCGCCGGGGCCTTCCAGCCTCAGGTCCGACCATTCGAAGCCGTCGCTGCCGATGCCGTTGCCGCCGTCATCCACATGAAGGCGCACCTGCTGGCCTCCCTTCACCGGAATGGAGAGGGAGACGGGCTTTTTGGCCCGTTCCTCCCGGAAGACTTCCTTCCAGAGCGGCTGGATGCCCTGGATTTTCTCCACGTTTTCCGCAGGAATGAGGTTCAGGGTGATTTTTCCGGCGCCTTCCGCCTTGTCCACCAGCAGGCCCGCGTGCATGTCCAGGCCGCGCCTGTCCTGGTGCTGGTAGGGACCGTAAAGCACATCCAGGCTTTGGGCCGTCTTGAAGGGCTGGCCGTCAATGCCCAGGATCAGGTCGCCCTCCTTCACGTATTTTTCAGCAGGGGAGCCTTCAATCACCTGGGTGACCATGTAGAGGTTCGCCACGGGTTCCCCGTTGGGGTCCAGCAGGGTTTTTGGGAAAAAGCCCCGGAAGTTCGTGTCCGGCCAGGAGGCGTCCAGGCCGCGGGCGCGGAAGCCCAGAGGGCCGAAGGTGGTGATCCAGCCCTTGGCCACTTCCTCGGAGTTGCCGAACCAGCTCGTGTACAGGTTGGCGTATTGCTTCCTCCACTGGTTCAGCGTCATGGCCTTGGCGAATTTTTTCACGTAGGCGTTGACGTCCCCCATGTTGGTGGTCTGCCTGGCGGCTTTTCCGCGCGGCCGGCCGGGGGGAGGCGGGTTTGACGGCAGCTTGTGCCGCCAGGTCCGGAGCATCCTTCTGTTTGGTGGGAGTTTCCGGTTCCGGCTGTTCCGCAGACGTGGCGTCGTCTGCCGGAGCGTCCGCCTCTCCGGCAGGCTGTTCAGGTTCGGGAGCAGGTTCTTCCGCGGGAGTGGCGGAGCCGTCTTCGTCCTGTTCCTCAGGGGCACTGGCGGACGGCGTTTCTTCCGGCTGTTCCGCTGCTCCTGCCGGGGGGGCTTCCGCGGCGGCGCTTTCCTGTTCAAAGGGGTCTTCCACTTCCTCAGCAGGCAGGGCGGCTTTCTTTTCCGGTTTGGGTGCTTCCTTCTTCTCTTTTTTGGGCTGCGTACTGGACGGTTCCTGCGGGGCGGCGGGGTCCTCCGCAGGCTTCTGCGTGTAGTAATAGGCACCGCAGGCGCCTCCCAGCAGAATCAGGATAAGGATCCAGATGCCGGCGGAGCTTTTCTTTTTCCGGGGCTGGGGAAGGGGTACCGCATGGACGGGGGCCGCTCCTGCTGCGGGAGTGGCCAGGGTTCTCTGGTCGCGCTGGAGGGGCTCCACGGGAGTAGCCGGAAGCGGGGACTGCTCCGCGGCGGGATGAACGCCGGGCAGGGCATAAACCAGGTACAGGGTGCCCAGGGCGGGGATTTCCCCCAGGGAGCCGGTGCGGAACTGGGCTTCAAAATCGTTTTTCAGCGGAAGGACTTCCTGTTCGATGTCCGTAGTTTCCGGATAACGCAGTTTTCCGCTTTCCGGATCGCGCACGGCAAGGCCCTGCGGACAGAATTCACGGACCAGGTACTGCACGTGGTTGGCGTCCGACGCGTGATAGACATGGCAGAGGGCATCCGTCTGCTTCAGTGACTGGATAAGGTAGCCGTTGATATTAAATCCGGAAGGCAGTGGGGGAGTGGTTTCCATGGTCAGGAGGCAATTGATAATCCGGCTACTTATTACCACATCCGGAGAGCTCTTTCAATGTAAAAGGGCGCTTTCCGGCTGCGGCGTGTGACGCGATTAATTGATTATTTACTTGAATACATGGCTATTATGTGGTGCAAGCAAGGCTCGATTTTCCGTTTTTTCATTACGATCATGAGTTCCGACATTAGATTAGATGCCTTGCAGTACCATTCCCAGCCCCGCCCCGGCAAGGTGGAAACGCTGCCCTGCAAGCCCTGCTTTTCGCAACGGGATTTGACGCTTGCCTATTCCCCGGGCGTAGCCGAACCCTGCCTCCGCATCAAGGAGGATCCTTCCCAGAGCGCCCTGTACACAGGACGCTCCAACCTGGTGGGCGTGGTGACCAACGGCACCGCCGTTCTGGGCCTGGGCAACATCGGTCCGGATGCGGCCAAGCCGGTGATGGAAGGCAAGGGCGTTCTGTTCAAGGTGTTCGCGGACATTGACGTTTTTGACATTGAATTGAACGTCAAGGAGCCGGAAAAACTGATCGAGGTTATTAAGACCATGGAGCCCACCTTCGGCGCCATCAACCTGGAAGACATCAAGGCCCCGGAATGCTTCATGGTGGAGGAACGCCTCCGCGAGGAAATGAACATCCCCGTGTTCCATGACGACCAGCACGGAACGGCCGTCATCTCCGGCGCCGCCCTGCTGAACGCCGCAGAACTGACGGGCCGCAAGCTGGAAGACATGAAGGTGGTCGTCGTAGGGGCCGGGGCCGCGGGCATTTCCTGCGCCAAGTTTTACATGACGCTGGGCGTCCGCCGCGAACATATCTACATGTTTGACTCCAAGGGGCTGATTCATACCGGGCGCATCGACCTGCACGCCACGAAGGCCCAGTTCTCCCAGTCGGAGGACTGCTCACTGGATGAAGCCCTCACCGGGGCGGACGTGTTCCTGGGGCTTTCCACCAAGGGGCTGCTCACGCAGGACATGGTGAAGCTCATGGCTCCTTCCCCCCATCATCTTCGCCTGCGCTAATCCGGATCCGGAAATTACGTACCAGGACGCCAAGAAGGCGCGCCCGGACTGCATCATGGGGTCCGGCCGTTCCGACTGGCCCAACCAGGTGAACAACGTCTCCTGCTTCCCCTTCATTTTCCGCGCCGCCCTGGACGTGCACGCTTCCGTCATCAATGAACAGATGAAGATTGCCGCCGCCCGGGCGTTGGCGGATCTGGCGAAGGAACCCGTTCCGCAGGAGGTGGTTGACCTGTACGGGGGCGCTCCCCTCAGCTTCGGCATCGATTACGTGATTCCCAAGCCCATCGATCCCCGCATCATTGAATGGGAATGCCCGGCAGTGGCCCAGGCGGCCATGATTTCCGGCGTGGCCCAGTCCCCCATCCGGGACATGGAGGCTTACACGCTTGAACTGCGCAAGCGCATTGCCGCCGCCCGGGAGCGCGTTTCCGGCGTAGTGCGCAGTTATTTGTAAACGGCTCCGGCGTAAAGCCGGAAAATCCATGCCGCCGTGGTACGCGCCCGGCGGCTGCATTTGGCCGGGGGAGGTCCGTTCCCCCGGCTTTTTATGCCGGGTAGCGGGGAGGCGGTGTTGAGCCCTTCATTTGGAAAGAGGCCTTCAGGGGGGACGCCTCCGGCCTCTGCCGCTTCCGGATGAATAGGCGGTTGAAGGGCGCACTGGCTTTTCCAATGTTCGTTCGTCCGCGCTCCGTTTTTTTAGTTGCCGCAAGGGGTTGCGGCTCTCCATCCGGCTGAGGGGAGGGAGGGGGGGCGTTGGGCGGAACGGTTCAGTGCTTAGCCAGCGCGTTTCTGACCTGTTCCGTCTGTTCCCGGTCCGGGATGAGTTCCGCGAGAACCTGGCTGTTTTCCTCCAGGGCGTCAAGCTGGTCGAAGTCTTCCGCCGTGCGGATGGCCAGGTAGCGCATGCCCCATTGTTCCGCAATGGCCTTGAAGGAGTAGGCGTGGGGCTGCACAAGCAGGTTACGCATGGCTTCCGAATGGCCGTCCGCTCCGGGCAGGGTGCGGAAAATGCCGCCCCCGCCGTTGTTGATGACGCCGAGCACGCGAGTTCCCGTGTCCAGCTGGGGGAGGAGGGCCAGGGCGTTGGAATCGTACATGGCGGTCAGGTCCCCCACGAGGGCCCAGGAACGGGAACACCGGGCGGAGACCCCCAGAAAGCCGGAGATTTGCCCGTCAATGCCGTTGGCCCCGCGGTTGGCGCGGACGTTTTCCGTGGGGACGGCCATCTGGGCGAAGCTGTTCCAGTACCGCACGGGCATGGAGTTGCCCAGGTAAATGCAGTCGCCGTCCGCGGCAAAGCAGGAGAAGGCGCGCACCATGGCCTGCTCGCTGTCCGGGCAGGTGATGAGCAGTTCCTCCATCAGGGCCTTCCTGCGCTTGTTCATGGCGCGCAGGCCGTTGACGTCCCCCACGGGGTCCATGTCGCCCAGAGCGTGCAGAATGGCTTCCAGGTCTCCGGTGACGACGGCGGAGGGCCGGGCCAGCCCGGAGAATCCGGTGCGGGTGACGGAGAAGACTTCCGTGGAAGGGATGTCCTCCAGGTCGCGCCAGAAGCGGGCCACGGGCACGTCCCCTATTCTGAGCAGGATGGCGGGCGGGTTTTCCCTCAGCAGGGCGTCCGCATCCGTCAGGGCCAGATGGGCCAGTTCCTCCCGGAGGCCGGAGGTGGCGTCCGCCACCACGGGGGCTTTCAGTTCATTGGCCAGCCACCGGGCCGGAGCCTGTTCCGTCGGGTCCAGGCCGCCCAGCATGACCACCAGCCCGTCGCGCGATTTGAAGCGCAGGGCCCGGGCCAGCTCCGCCAGGGAGCCCCGGAAGTCGTTTTCCTCCGGAGGTTCCGCCGGGTAAAGGTCACAGTTCCCGGGATTCCAGGCGGGGTCCGGGTCCGGCAGGCAGACGTTGATGTGCAGGGGAGAGGCGTAATCCCAGTCTTCCAGAATGTCTTCCGGCAGGCTGTCCGGTGTTTCCAGATCAATTGTGGGCGCGTAAATGCCGAACAGGTCCGCCTGTTCGATGGCCTGCGGAGCGGCGGAGCCGCGGTAGTCCGCCGGGCGGTCCGCCGTGAGCAGGAGCAGGGGACGGCGCTGGTAGTAGGCCTCCACCACGGCGGGAAGCAGTTCCGCCGCCGCCGTGCCGGACGTGGTGACCACGGCTACGGGAAGCCCCATGTCCTGAATGCGTCCCAGGGCAAAGAACGCGGCGGAGCGTTCGTCAAAGTGGGTCCATTTCACCAGGTCCTCCGCGGCGGCCAGCACCTGGAGCAGCGCCATGTTGCGCGCGCCGGGGCAGACCACCCATTCACAGATGCCGCCCAGGCAGCACTGGGCCAGCAGGGATTTGACGAAGGATGCGGAGGCACTCACGGGAATCAGCCTTGTTTTTTGGCCGTCCTGGCCGTTTTTTCAGCCAGTTTGGCCTTTTCCTCTTCCGAGAGAATGCGGGGGAAGACGGGAGCCGGATCATTGATGCGGTGCCCGGAGGGGAGGATTCCCCAGGCCAGCGTATCCGGCGTGCGGCCCCGGAACAGGTCCGCGGCGTTGAGCTGGTCCAGGATGCGGGCGGAAGCGTCCGGCAGGACGCAGCCGATGAGGTAGCCCGTCTGGGCGCAAAGCATTCCAGCAGGTGGCGCAGCACGCAGCGGAGGCGCGGCGCGGCGGCCTCATCCTTGGCAAGCTGCCAGGGCTGCTGCTGTTCAATATACGCGTTGCAGGCGGAAACCTGGGCATTCAGGGCCGCCAGGGCGTCGGAGACCATGTTGTCGTCCATGTATTTGGAGAACAGGGTGACGGCCTGGTCCATGGTGACGCGCAGGGCCTTGGAGGCTTCGTCATCGTATTCCTCCGCACCGGAGATGACGGAGTCGCAGTAGCGGCGCGTCATGTTGATGGAACGGTTGCACAGGTTGCCGAGGTCATTGGCCAGCTCCGTGTTGTACAGCATGACCAGGCGGTCCGCGTCAAAGTTGGCGTCCTTTCCGGTGGTGATGTCCCGCACCAGGTAATAGCGCACGGGTTCCGGGCCGAATTGTTCCGCCAGCAGGTTGGGGTCCACCACGTTGCCGATGGATTTGGACATTTTTTCCCCGTTGATGTTCCACCAGCCGTGGACGAGCAGGGTGGGCATTTCCTCGTCGGAGAAGCCCATGGCATGCAGCATGGCGGGCCAGTATACGCCGTGGGCGGGCACCAGGATGTCCTTGCCGATCACTTCGCAGTCCGCGGGCCAGAGCTTGGAGAATTCCGGCAGCCCGCTGTCCGGTTCCGCCAGGTAACCGGCGAAGGAGACGTAGTTGATGAGAGCGTCAAACCAGACGTAAGTCACGAATTCCGGGTCAAACGGAAGTTCTATTCCCCAGGAAAGGCGGCTCTTGGGGCGGGAAATGCAGAGGTCGGAGTCAAAATCAATGGCATTGAGCACCTCCGCCTTGCGGAAGGCCGGAAGAACGAAGCCGCTGCTCTTTTCTACGAACTTCTTCATCCACTCCACATGGTCGGTCAGGCGGAAGTACCAGTTTTCTTCCTCCAGTTCCACCACTTCCCCCCATTCCGGGCCGAAGCTGCCTTCCGCGTCCCTCTCCTTGTCCGTCAGGAATTGTTCCTGGCGCACGGAGTAGAATCCCTTGTAGGATTTTTTGTAAAGCTGCCCCCTGTCCTTCAGGTTCGTCAGGATTTTCTGCACGCAGGCCTTGTGGCGCGGGTCCGTGGTGGAGGCCCACCCGTCATTGCTGATGCCCAGGCGTTCCCACAGGGCCAGGAATTTGGCCGTGATGTTGTCCACATGCTCCTGCGGCGTAATGCCCAGTTTTTCCGCCGTCTGCTGTACTTTTTGCCCATGCTGGTCCACCCCGGTCAGGAAATAGACTTCCTCCCCCTTCATCCGGTGCCAGCGCGCGAGAACGTCCGCAAGGACTTTTTCATAGGCGTGCCCGATGTGGGGCGGTCCGTTGGTGTAGTCAATGGCCGTGGTGATATAGTACATGCGGGGAACGATACTCCTTTCCTTCCGTTTTGCAAGCAAAGTCATGGCGGCGTCCAGCGAGTATTTTTAAAAGCATGGAATGGTAGAATAAGGAGTTGCAATGAATGAAGAAGGCGCACGGAAGTTCCTTTCCATGGAGTCCGGCGGCCTCTTTCTTTCTTGACCTCCTGCATTCCGGACAGCGTGGAACGCGTCCCATGAAGATTCTGCGTCTTGGCGCTTTTCCCGGCGACGCATTCATGAGCGCTTGAATGGCATTGGCCAGATGCTGCTGGAGGTCTGGATGAAGCGGATGACGATTCTTCCGCACTAGTTGGCCACCCAGGGAATGGCTGCATTTTCCCCATGGAACGTAGCCGGAAGCCCAATGAGCCTGAATGTCCGTGGTGTTTTACAGGGTAAGCGCCTCCTTCTCACATTTTTCTGGAAGGTCAGTCTTGTTGATTATAGAAAACATGTCGTTGATCATGTGATGGTAAAGGGCTGCATTTTGGCGTATGATAGGGATAATGATCGTATGCAGCCCTTGGCAGGATTCCGGAGATGACGGTTCATAGATGTAGTGTTTGCAAAGATATGAATTAAGTCTTTCCGTACATTCCCTGTCGTGGTTCCAGTTCGGCGAACTTCCATAAAATGCAAATCCGCGAACTTTCAATGACAAGCGGCTGATTTCCTTGAAAATATCCGCAGGATCGCCCCATCGCAACAGAACGCTGCTGTAAGGCGGCAGGTTGCACGTTTCTATGTTTTCCCAGGACCATAACGGCCCTTTTCTAAGGTCGGCTGTTTTGCGATTCGCCACCCAAGGGCATCCCCATACTCCAAATGACAGCTCAGGGAATTTTTTAGATAAGCGAAAGGCCAAATACACGGCTGCCAGGCAATCTTTACACAATCCCGCAAGAAGGACTGATTTCAGGCATGGCATCTGCCTGATACGCTCAGACACGTCCTGATACATTTCCTGAAAATGAAGAAGCATGTCCCATTGCAGGTAACGGATGTTTATGGTCGGTCTGTGGTCATCCGTTAAGAGAAAGTGTTTTCCCGGACGGTCGAATGGGTTGATAATAAGTTCTTCTGCATTTACGTTTTCTGGGGTGATGGAATCCGTGCACTCGTAGAAGGTAAAATGATAAATATCGGCGGAACGCCGGATAAACCGTTCCTTTCCCCAATCATCCCATTTCAGTACCAGTTTTTCTCCATCATGGTAGAGTACGGTCGCGTGGTCATTGCGGTGAAGCCGGCATCCGCGGCTATGGGTGATCCGGAATTCGTCGTTCCATTGGGGATGGCTGATCGTGATGGTCCTCCCCGGTTGGGAAAGGACTGGGACGTTATTGTAGATAATGTTTCCGGAACCGGGAGGGCGTCCCTCATTGCACATGTTCTTGCAGGATGGAATTCGGAGAGGCGTTCCCGTTCCCGGCCCTTCTTGCAACACGGAACATGCTGCGGCAGGTGTTTGATGGGGTGATGCGTTCATCATAAAATGAATAGGTAATTTCATTATGAAGAAATAATCAATAACACCCCCTTTCTTCATTCAGCAACAGATAATTTTGGAAGTAAAACCCATGCAATACATGCCACCTGAAAAGGATAGCGCAGCGTTTTGCTCCTCAAATTATTTTTAAAAGAGATAATACCGGCTTTCAATAGAGTTCCAGGCACGGTGATTCCTGTTTTTTCCCTTTTATTTCTTAGAGCACGGAAGAACCGTTTTTTATCATTCCGGCGTTTATTCCTCCACAGGGTATCCATGGATTCCCTCCCCCTTTCTTTTTAACAGGGCGGCTCCGGGGTGAGGGTCCATTCCTCCTGTGGTGGAAAATGATCTTGCTGCTTTCCGGGAAGACTTCAGGAGGAAATATTTCAAGGAGGGAGGAACGCTCCGGGGCAGGAGAATCGGCGAGCTACGGCAAAGTTCATCAGTACCTGTTTCCAGGCAGGAAACATGCACCGCAGGAAAACGAAAAATGTTTTGATCCTATGCCTGATGGTGATGGAAGCCACGGTTCTTATAAGCCGCTTCCAGCTGGTTGAGCGCCCGTTCCAGGATGGAGCGCGGGCAGCCCGCGTTCAGGCGCATGAAGCCTTCCCCTTCCTTGCCGAAGATGGATCCGTCATTCAGGGCCAGGCGCGCTCCGTCCACAAAGAATTCCGCCAGTTCCTTCTGAGGCAGGTTCAGTTCCCGGCAGTCCAGGAAAACCAGGTAGGAGGCGTCCGGCAGCATAGCCTTGATTTTAGGCATGCGGCGGCGCAGTTCCCGGTCAATGTAGCGGATGTTTTCCTGGATGTAGTCCACCGCCTGCTTGAGCCATTCCTCCCCTTCCGGGCCGGAGTAGGCGCTGATGAGCCCTTCGTAGGCAAAGACATGGCCTTCCGCCAGTTCCCTGCCGCTGACGAAGCTCTGGTATTTTCCGAAGAGGGCCGGATTCTGGCAGATCAGGTAGGAGCTTCCCAGTCCGGGCACGTTGAAGGCCTTGCTGGGCGCCATGTACGTGACGGAGTTCATGCGCGCCTGTTCGGAGACGGTGGCGAATACGGTGTGCCTGTGGCCGGGAAGGGCCAGGTCCGCATGGATTTCGTCAGAGACGACCAGCGTGCCGCTTTCCGCGCAGATTTCCGCCACGCGGCGCAGTTCCTCCGGGCTCCACACGCGGCCGCCGGGGTTGTGGGGGTTGCACAGGATGAACATGCGGCAGCCGCGCACGGCCTCCCGCATGTGGTCAATGTCCATGCGGTAGCGCCCATTTTCCAGAAGGAGGGGGTTGTTCACGATTTCCCGTCCGTTTTCCCGGATAATCATGGCAAAGGGATGGTACACCGGAGGCTGGATCATGATTTTATCCCCCGGTTCCGTGAAGCACTGGATGGCGCTGGAAATGCCGGGAACAATGCCCGGGGCAAAGCCGATTTCCGAGGCGCGCACCTCCCAGCCGTGGCGGCGGCCCACCCAGTTCCGGATGGCGTCAAAGAAGGCGCGGGGCTTGACGGTATAGCCCAGTATTTCATGTTCGCAGCGGCGGCGGATGGCCTCCATGATGAAGGGAGGCGTTTTGAAGTCCATGTCCGCCACCCACAGGGGGATCAGGTCATCCCGGCCCCAGCGGGGCAGCAGGGCTTCATATTTCAGGGCGCCGGTGCCGCGGCGGTCGATTATTTCGTCAAAATCGTACTGCATGGAATGGTCTGTCTGCGCGGGCAAAGGTCAGGAAAGCGGGGTAACGCCCTTTTTCAGGATGATGTTGCCGTATTTGGCGGTTTCCCCGGTAATGACGACGGCATAGGCCTTTTTGGCGCGTTCATAGAAGGCGTAGCGCTCCATTTGTTCAATGTCCCCGTCATAGTTCAGCGCCTTGCGGTATTTGGCTTCCACCGCCGGGTCCAGGGAGTCTCCCGGCACCGGGGCCATCATGATGACGGGCGTGGCGTAGGCGTCCAGTTCAAAGAGGGGGATGACGGCGGCCAGCAGGGCGTCCGCCCCCAGTCCGTCCGCCCTCAGCACCGTGGGGTTGAAGGTGTGGCCGGGAAAGTGGGCGTCGGAAAAGACGATTTCATCGCCATGCCCCATTTCCGCAAGAATTTTCAGCAGGGAAGGGCTGATGAGGGGAGAGATGTTTTTTAACATGGTCCGCAGTATAGCACCTTCCCGCGTTCCGGTACTACCATAAAAGTTGAAGGAGCGCGGATGATTCTCTCTCAGCCGTTAACGGCATGAAAGCATTTACGGATGCATTCTTCCATTTCAGGCATCTGCTGTTCCATGCTTTCCACCAGCTTGAGCTGGGTGCGCGCCCGGTGCAGGTTGTGGCGCTCCCTTTCCGTTTTAAAGTAGACGTCCCCTTCCAGGTAGTCCGTCAGGAAGCGGATGCCGGTTTCCAGCGTGATGAGCAGCCCGGAAAAGGCGAGTTTGGAGATTTCCTGCGGTGTGATGAAGTCTTTGACGGCGTCCAGGTAGCCCTTGACGACGGCTTCAAACATGGGCATGCGCAGGTAGGTTTTGTCCAGGTCTTCCTCATCTTCCGCCGCAGGAGAGGTCATGGTGCGCACCATGTCCCCGAAGTCGTACAGGATGCTGCCGGGCATGACGGTGTCCAGGTCAATGACGCAGACGGCCTTGTCCGTTTCCCTGTCCAGCATCACGTTGTTGATCTTGGTGTCGTTGTGGACGATTCTGACGGGGAGTTCCCCCCGTTCCTGAAGGTCCAGCAGCACGTCCACGTACCGTTCGCGGCGGCGGATGAAGTCCAGCTCCCTCCGGCAGGAGTCCAAACGCCCGCGGGAGTCCCTGGCGGCCGCTTTCTGCAACCGGTCAAAGCGCTTGCGGGTGTGGTGGAAGAACGGGATGGTTTCATGGATGTCCTCCGGGTTCATGTCGCACAGGAGCTGCTGGAAGGCGCCGAAGGCGCGGGCGGCCTCATACGCCTGGCGCGGATGTTCCGCCACGTCAAACGTGTGGGTGCTTTCAATGCAGTTGTAGCAGCGCCAGAAGCCGGAACCGGGGATTTCCAGGTACTTGCGGCCTCCACGGGCGGAGTACAGGTTCAGCGTCTGGCGGAAGGGCGTTTTCAGCACCCGGAGCATCTTCCACCGGATGTGGTTGGTTACCTTTTCCACGTTGTGCATGACGTCCCTGGGGCACGGGAAAACGGCGTCATTCACGCGCTGGAAGATGTAGCGGTCCGTGGTGCCGTCCATTTTCCGGTAGGTGGCCCGGAAGGTCATGTTGATATGGCCGCTGTTGATGGTGTCGCAATGGAGGAATTCTCCGGCGATGGCGAAGGCGTCGCCCAGGGCGGCAACCTGTTCCTGGAGGGAATCAGTATGGAAAACGGCGGACAGAGGCATGAGCGGGGAAGGAAGAGGCTCCCGGCGCATGCGGGGAAGTGCCGGGAGCCGCGGGAGTAAGGATTGAAGGAGGCTTAGAAGGAGTAGGTGAGCCCCAGCCCCGCCACAAACGTGAAGTTACGGTAAATTCTGGCGGGGATTCTGGAGGGGAAGCGGTCGGAAGGACCGCGGTAGTTGCCCGCCATGCCTCCGTTGCCCAGCCAGACGGTACTGACGAAGGGGGTAAGGACCAGGCGGTCCACCGCCTTGAAGGGCACGGCCACGGTCACGGAAATGCCCTGGGTTCCGTTGGCGTTGAGGGAGTCCCTGTCAAAGTAGCCGGCGGAGGCGTTCCAGGTTCCCGCTACAATCAGGGAGGAAGACGGGTTGAAGTCATATTTGTAGCCCAGCGTGTTGGTGAACCACCAGCCGGACATCCAGCGGAAGGTGTATTGCACGCGGCAGTCCCAGAAGAAGTTTTCCAGTCCTTTCCCGAAGTCGTGGTGGATGTCCAGTACAAAGCTGTGTTCTTCGGAACGGCTGTGTTCAAACGCCGGGAAGTCGCTGGAGGTCTGGCCCAGATGGACGTTCATCAGGCCCGGCAGGCCGCCGTTGACGAACTGGTAGCCCAGGGAGGCCATCGTATAGTCGCTGAATTTGCGGCTGACGCCCAGCAGGGCCGTTGCCTCGTCGGAAATGCCCGTGCTGTTGTGCGTCAGGTCATTCTGGGTCAGCCACTGGTATTTCACGCCGGCCAGGATGGAGTATTTTTTGTTGAGGTCGTAAGCGCCTATGGCTTCCACGGGAACCACATGGTCGCTGCCGGACTGTTGGAAAGCCAGTCCGCGGCTGACGTACTTGGTAGCGTAGCCCGTTCCCAGCAGGGCGGAAAACGGACGGGACGCGTCATAAGTGGAATTCAGCGCCCGGAGGGGAATTTGAATATCGGCGGAAGCCATTCCTGAGAGAGCGAAGGCCGCCGTGCATGCCGCAGCGGTAATAGTTGTATATTGCATGGTTTGCCGACATAGTAATGGCGCCGTTCAATTCCGCAAGACAATCTTTATAAATTCGAAAGAATTTTCAGTTAAATTACAGCGGGAAGTTATAATGGAATGAGCCGGAGAATCCATTCCTTCAATTTTAACAGGGTTCCTTCCAATTTAAGGGACAGTTCGCGGATGTGCAGCAGCCGGAACAGGCCGCTCCGCACGTAGTCGATCAGGGAGCAGGCGAGGTAGATGCCCAGGCTGGCTCCCAGCGCCCCGGCGGCCGTGAAGTACCAGGGGCAGGCCTGCAATTCCGCAAACCGCGCCTTGATGATGTTTTGCCAGATGAGGGGATTGTTATGGATGAGGTAAACGGCAAAGGAAAGCGGGGCGAAGAAGGAAATGAGGCGGATGGCGGTTCCGCTGCTGATGCGCATGCGCGCGCAGGCCATGAGCAGGAAGAAGGAGGACAGGCAGCAGAACGGCGCCGTATAAGAGACAAAGAGTTTTTCCGCAATGCCCGGATTGAGGGGAAGATACCCCAACGCGATTACTCCGGCGGTGGGGAGGATGCAGCACAGGACGTAGTAAAGCGCGGGCCGCTTTAACGTGCTCCAGAGCTGGAAGTGCCCCAGGCAGCCGCCGACGACGTACAGGCAGACCAGCCAGATGGCGCTGTAGCCGCCCTGGCTGAGCCAGTTCCCGTAGCCGGATATGGTGGAAAAGAGGGAGAAGACAATCAGGACCAGCAGGCAGAGCCACCTGGCGGATTCCCTGCTGAGGGAACGGATGGCCGGATTAAGGAAGGGAATAAAGCAGAACAGGACGGCATAAGCCGTAAAGTACCAGTAGGCCAGGCGCAGCACGGGAAAGAATGCCTGGATCATTCCCTTAAAGCTTACACTGCCCGGCACGAGCCATTTAAATAAAAGGTTATTCCAGCGGTGTAAAAGAAGACCTGAAACCATAAGTTGATAAAACGGGAAATCCGGTACGGCACATTGACGCCCACGTAGCCTGTGATAAGGGCAAAGCAGTTGACGGCGCAGTAGGCGCTGAGTTCAAGATACCAGGAGACGGCGTAATTGGGCGTTCCGAGGAAGCTGTTGTCCAGGTTGCCGCCCTCCCCCCATTTGAGCACATGAAGAAGGACGACGAAGAACATGGACAGGCACCGGAGAAGGTCAATGCCGTGATTTCTGGAATGGGCCGGGGATGCCATGAGAAATGCCAAGGAAAAGGTGATGCTGCTGGGATCTTACGCCGGGACTGCCGCCATTGCCTGCAAACGCTTCATGATTTTATTTTTCTTCCTCAACGTTCTTCGCGGCTCCCTCCACGGCCCATGCCATGAATTCCTCCAGCGTGAGGTTTTTCCGGACGGCGGCTTTCATGGCAAGATTGATGATCCGGTTTTTCAGGGGAACCGTGATGAGGGAAGATACCTCATTGGAGGCGGCCAGGGCTTCCTGGCCGTCCATGAACCGCTTGATGAGGATTTGGGCATGCCGGGAGAGCTTTTTTCTGACAAAGTAGTTGTCAATGGCGCTTCTGTTCATGCCAATGGCTGAAGCCAGCGTGGAGCGGCTGATATGATTTTCAGCCATCCAACGCCCCAGCTCCAGAATATCCACAAGAGGTTCTTCCATGTGGGGTACTTTGCTCATTGTAATGATGAATCAAAGATTTTGAGCGGAGTATGATTGATAATCGCTCAATGAATGTCCTTGTTGAACACAATAAAGGGTGGGTGCCATCAATGAGTGTTGTGGATTTCACAGGGAGCCGGGTAATTTTTGGAGGGAGGCATACGCCTTCCTTTCTTTTCTGGATACTTCATCCATTGGTCAGAAATGAATAAAAAATCATCGGCGGCGCTCTTGCCGCGGCCTGTAATCCTTGTTGATTCCGTTAGGGACATTCTCCATTCTCCGGAATCTTATTGCTTGAATTAAAGTTTCCTTGCCCTTTCTTAAATTCTGCCCTGCCGCATTTGCAGGGGCCGGAACTTGGCGAATGCATCCGGGACAGGCGGCCATGGAAGATAACAAGGCGGTCCCGGAGGGACATGGACGGACAGCGCATCAATTCATGGAGATGCATGCAGCCGAACGGATGAGGGCACATTCTTTTTCTGCGTAAGGAATGTGTTTTATCCCAGGCAGAAACTGGCGGGAGTTTCCCCCATGTGGCTTGGGCGGCATTTCTCCGGCTGTGTCCGGGTATTCTTTCCCGGTGGCCGGGGCGGGTGTCCTTAATGGGCTATTTGCCCTTTAAGCCGCCGGCTTTCCTGACGGCGGTTTAACATGGGCCAGATACGGCAGCAGGAAAGGGGAGAAACGTTTCAAGGCAAAATAGAACAGCACAATAGCCGTGAATGCCAGCAGCGGCGTGAACAGGGAGAAGGCTCCGAATTTCATGGAGGAAGGAAGGCATTCGTAAATGGGCAGGTGCAGCATGAAGGTCAGGAAGCAGGCGGGAGCCAGCAGGGCTATTCTGGCGGCAACGCCGGGCAGGCGCTTTTCCATCCAGATGCCTGCGTACATAATCAGCATGACTCCCAGCAGCATGCCCGCGACCGTTTCCGTCCACAGGGAAAGGATTCCGGCGGAGTGCAGCAGAACCATCGCGGAGGAAACGAGAATGCTCACGCAGAAGATAACGCCGAATTTTTTGTTCAGCACCAGATGGATGTCGTCAATCCGGCGGGAACTGAGCACGACGCCCAGCAGGTAGAAGGCGCAGGACCCCAGGGAGAGCGTCACCAGGGGGTCGGGAGCCATGTTGCAGAAGGAGAAAAAGAGGAGCAGCGCGGGCGGCAGCAGTATTTTAATGCGGGCCAGCAGCGGCGTCAGCAGGGTAAGAATGATGATGTCCCGCAGGAACCAGGAGGGGCCGATGGGGGGAACGTCGGGGGACTCGCCCCCGAAGGAGAAGAGGTCCATGCCCGGCAGGAAGACGTCCCGGATGCCGGCCAGGTCCGCAAGCTGGAAGGAATTGCCGGCAGGGCGGGAGAGAAGGAACAGGTACAGCACGTTCCAGATCATGTACGGGATGAACAGCCATAAAGCCCGGTCAAGGGCCTTGTTCCAGGTGATGTTTCTTGCCAGAAAGTAGCCGGCCAGCACCAGGAAGAAGGGAACCCTGCCGTTGTAGAAGAGGTGGATGCCCGTTGTCTTGAGCAAGGGGGAGGACAGGTGCACGTACATGATCAGGAGCGCTGCAAGCACCCGCGACACGTCAATCCATGCGACACGTTTTTTAGGGATTTCCATGGGGAGGGAGTTTTTCCGCAGCATGAGCCGGATATTGAGTTGGCAGAGGGTTGAAGTCAATGAAAGCGGAAGGTAGGGAACCGTCCGGGCGTCATGCTCTGCGGATGCGGTGGTACGCCCGTGCCAGCATTTTTCTTCCTTTTTTCCTGAGCCGCCCCCACCGGGACGGCGGTCTCCTGGTCAGTTTTTTCTCCGTCAGGCGGCTGTATTCTTCCAGGGAGGCATCCCTTTCCCCGGAGAACGCCTGCTGAAGCCATTGCCGGGACTGCGAGATTTTCTGTTCCAGCAGTTCATTGACGGAGGCGTAGTCCATCGTGAGCGGGACGTTCTCCGGCAGGGCTTCCGCGTCTTCGGGCAGCATGCGGTCCTGAAGACGGAGAAGGTTCAGCAGGGAGTGGAAGCGCCCGGAGCCGCGCATGGGATTGTTGATGCACAAGAACGGCTTGTTGAAGATCAGGGCGAAGCAGACGCCGTGGAAGGAGTCCGTAATGAAAAACTCGCAGTGGAGGATGTTGCCGAGCCATTCATATAACGTGGCTTCCTTCATGGTATTGGGCAGGTTCAGCCTGCCGAGGTTGTCCACCTCCTCTTTCTGGATGTCCACCATGTTCAGCAGGGGGAGCCCGAGTTTGGAGGAGGCGTCCAGCAGGATCTTCCTTTTTTCCGCCCCCGGGTCCAGGATGTAGGAGACGATGCGGCCTTTGGCCGCCGGAGGCGCCTGCCGTGCCAGCTCCTCCCAGCGTTCCCTGCCCAGCAGAAAGACGGGGTCCATCACCCAGGCGCTTTCACGCCCATAGTGCCGCTTGAGGTGCTCCACCATCGGTTTTTCCCGGACGGAAACGGCATCGAACCGTTTGAGCAGCATGGCCGTTTTTTTAAGATATTTCCCGGAAGGTTCCGTCAACTGCCCCATGGATGGACCATAGGCGATTTTCCGTTTCTCCCCCCTGGCGAAGTCCAGGAAGAAGAAGTGACCCATGAAACCCTGGTTCCACATCTGGTCGGAGCCTACCATGAACGTGTCAAACTGGTCGTTTAAGTGGTAGGCGTAGTCCAGGGAGTGCAGCGGCGTTGTGGAAATGCGCTCCCGGACCAGGAATTTCCTGAATACCGTCGCAGGGTCTTTCTGCCGCTCCGTAAAGGAAAAATCAATCAGGGAAACGCTTTTTCCCATTTGCTCCAGCAGCCGGTAAAGGGCGAAGGAGGTGAGCACGGCTCCATAGTTGCACGTCATCCAGACGCCCAGCAGGCCCACCTCCGCACGGGGCTTGAAGCGGGCCGTGTGCTGCGCCACCGCTTCCGTGAAGGGTTTCTGCCGGAGGTCCCGGAGGAAGTTCAGGCGCGCCAGCCGGGAGGGGAAGGCAGCCTGCCGCCGGATGCCTCTGTTGGTGTGTTTGACGGCATGCCAGTCCTCCCGGTGCAGAAAGAGCTCCCTCCCGCATTGGTTTAAAAGTTCTTCCCCGCGGGGAGTGTTCGCCAGCAGCAGGGAGATTCCCCTGGAGTCATCCCACTTGGGATGGAAGTATCCCGCGCCCCAGAAGTCGGCCAGGGTCAGGTCACTGGTGCGGGGGCCGGAAGCATGCGGGCAGTTGTAGCATGCTTTCCCCAGGCAGATGTCTGACAGGTACGCCTGCATGAAAAGGTCTTCCGTATAAATGCGCGCGCCGGAACCGGAGCCGTCCCGGTGGAATTTCATCACGGAGTAGTGGTTCCAGCCGTGGGTTTTGTCCCGGAAGTTGATGCAGCTTATCTGCCGGCCCGTGCTCCGTTCATAATCCTGCCGGTACGCGTCAAAAAGGTTTTTGGAGGGTACGCCGTGGCAGGCGATGTCAATGATGAAGAGGCTGTCCCAGGGCTTTTTCAGACAGGCTCTCAGGGCCGCCGCCTGGCAGGGCGTGCCGGAAAACAGGACCGTTTTTCCCTCTTTCAGGTCCTTCTTGATGTCCCGGTAGGCGTGGCCGGGGTCCGCCTGAAGGTATTTGCTGCCGTTCAGGAGCTTGAGCTCCGGCAGGGAGTCCAGGCGCACATGGCGGACGGAAAGTTCCCCGTCCGTGTTCCACGCCACGCCGTAGACCACGCCTCCCTGTGCAAGAATATGCCGGGCCAGGATGGTGAATACGCCTCCGCTGGAGGAGTTCAGGCGCACGGCCTCGTCCAGCGCCCAGGCCGCGTATGCCCTGGGATCGTCAAACGCCTGGGGGGGCCGTGCGGGCGCATTCAGGTCCGGGCAGGTTTTGGTGCAGAGGCCGCAGTGGACGCACGCTTCCAGATTAACCGCGGGCGTTAAGAAGCCGGAGGGGCTCCAGTTCATGGAAATAGCGTTCCTGGGGCAGATGTTGGCGCAGGCGGAGCAGCCCGTGCACAGGGTGGAGAGCTCAGGCGGGGCGTCAGTTTTTATCATGGCGGGAAGGAATCAGTTTTTGCAGGGGGCCGAGAAACATGTCCCGTTCATCCCGGTTGAGGTAGAAGAACCAGATGGTTCCCACGGCCAGGAGGCCGTAGCAGAAGGCGAAGGCCAGGAAGGAGAACCAGTTGTCCAGCGTTAGCAGGGCAACCGCTCCCAGCCCCGCCAGGATCATGACGGCGGAGGGCAGCAGCAGGGGCCCGTAGGTGCGGCGGAAGAAGAGCCTCATGTCCAGACCGGCGGTGCGGGCGTAGTAGCGGTTGATCATCAGCACCTGGCCGATGAACAGGGAAATGGCGGTGCCGATGAACATTCCGATGGTGCCGTAGTACAGGGAGATGAAGTAGCCCAGGATGACGCAGAGCAGGGAGGAGTAAAAGAGGATGATGGCCCTCCCCTTGTGGATGTTGAGAGCCTGGAGGATGGCGAGGCCCGTGTTTTGAGTCAGCGGAACCAGCAGGGGGAGCAGCACGATGACGGCCCCCACCCAGACCGTGCCTGTCTGGTCTCCGATGGTTTTCCCCACCCACAGGTGCAGGAAGTCGTGGCCGCAGCTGATGAAGGAAACCAGGATGACGCTCAGCAGGGCCAGTTGAAGGCGCCCCACCCGTATCATCATGTGGGTGAGCTGCTCCTTGGTGGAGTCCAGGGCCACCATCTGCATGATTTTGGGGGCAATGACTCCGGAAATGGCGGTGGAAGCCGTCATGAAGTACTGGGAGAACGAGATTCCCAGCGTGAACAGGGTGACCGCCTGGGCCCCCGCCGTCCTTGCCAGGATGGGAGTGGCCGCCCGCCAGTAGAACAGGTCCATGAGCTGGTTCAGCAGAATCCAGAAGGAAAAGGTGAACATCTCCCGGTACAGCTTCCAGTCAGGCTTGCGGAAAATGATGCGCACGCCCAGGCAGCGGATGGTGTAATACGTTCCCCACGCCAGGCTGGCTACGCCGATGCCCACGCCCAGGACAGTGAGGGCGATCGCCTTGTACCCCCAAACCAGGAGGAGAACCGTAAGGAGCGTATTGAAGAGGGAGAGGCCCAGGCTGACCAGCCCGGGGACGATGAATTTCATGTAGGACCCAGGCACGCAGGACAGCGGCCGCAGGGGGAAGGCCAGGATGATGTTGCCCAGCGTCAGCAGGTACAGGATTTTCAGGGTGTCAAGCTCCGGCCCGGACAGATTGGGGAACAGGGCGCCCAGGTTCACGTAGCAGATCATGCCTGCCGCGAAGGTGAGCAGCCCCAGGAAGGAGAACAGCATCATGGCCTGTCCCAGGAAATGGGCCTCCCGGTCGTTCTCCTTTTCGCGTGATAGGTGGCGATGTATTTGTTGACGGTCACCCCCAGGCCGAAGTCCGTCAGGGACAGCCACGCAATCACGGAATTGCTGAGCATGAAAATGCCGTATTCATTTTCTCCCAGACTGGACAGGGTAAACGGGGTCAGAAAGAACTGCGTCGCCAGCCTGACGATGATGGATATGTAATTAATGCAGGCCCCCGTCTTGATTTCATTCATGTGGAATTTATTTCTTGTTGGCCAGCAGGTTCCCGAGCAGGTGCCCGTAATTTGATTTGAGGGAAAAGTAAAGTATCCGCGGCAGGTTGGCAAGCGTCACATATTTTTTTAAGGCGGAAAAAGCTTCTTTCCGTATGGCCTTTTCCCAGTCGGGGTAAAGGCTTTTTATTCTATCCGCAAGAAGTTTATAGTTGGCATAGCAAAGCCTGAACAGGACCAGGAGGCTCCGGCTCCGCTGGAAATAGTTGCTGCTGTACGGGGAACGCCCGTCAATGCAGTTGCTCAGGTCCAGGATGGCGCGAAGGGCGTTCATGTAATCTTCCAGAGGCCTTTTCCGGTTGAAGAAATTGCTGGTAACCCCTGTTTCCCCGTCGGCGGAATATTGATAAAAAGGCTTGTTGATGACGGTTACGGAGCTGCAATGGCAGAAACATTGCGCCGTGAAATAAAGATCTTCCGCAAATTTGACGTTTTCCGGGAATTTAATTTTATTTTTAACCAGAATTTCCTTTTTATATATCTTGGCCCAGCAGGCCGGAATGTTGTTGTTTTCCACAAACGGTGTTCCCGCGTGGAAAACAGCCGTGGAATCCGGAGGCAGGGGACGGATGGAGGGGGACATGAAGCCCGTCCATTCCGCCGCGCAGGAAACGAGGCTTGCGCCGAAGACGACCATGTCCGCTGCGGTCTCCCGCATCGTTTCATGGCAGGCCTGGAGCGTTTCCGGGAGGAGCCGGTCGTCCGCGTCCACAAACGCCAGATGCGGGGCATGCGCCAGGCTTATCCCCAGGTTGCGCGCCGCGGATACCCCTTCGTTCCGCTTGTGGATGACGCGGAAGCGCGCGTCCTTCCGGGCGTATTCATCCAGAATCGCGCCGCTGCCGTCCGTAGAGCCGTCGTCAATGCAGAGGCATTCCCAGTCCGCCAGGGTCTGTTTCCTGACGGAGTCCAGGCAGGCCGCAAGCTGCTTTTCATTCCGGTACACCGGGATGATGATGCTGAACAGGGGGGTGTGCGCGTCCGGGGTCATGAAGGGAAAGTCAGGGGGGCGGAGGGTTCAACGGAAAGGGCGAGGGGGGAGTACATCTTCTTTTTGAGGAACAGGAACCTGCTCCAGCCCAGGGCATCGCATAATCTGGTGACTCCCAGGCAGGCCGCCAGCACCAGCGCCACGGACAGGGCGGCAAAGCAGATTCTGCTGGAATCAAAGGCCAGCACCGGTACCAGCGGCTTGCACAGGAGCGTGAAGGCGGGGGAAAAGATGACGATGGACAGGGAATTCCTGCCCAGGTAGGCGAACAGTTCCCGGATGGCCCTGCCTGCGGAATCGTAGGTTTTTACCAGAAAGCTGAGCGTGAGCATGCAGAGGCAGAGCCCCAGCATGCTGTCCCGGGCGGGGAGGGGGAAAAGGAGGCAGAGCGCGGCGGCGGGGACAACCGCCCACAGGGTGGGGAAGAAGCATTTCAGGATGGGGAGCCCGGTCATCCGGAAGAAAGCCCCCAGGAGAAAGTAAGCGGCGTGAATCATTTGGAACGCCGGATTGAACCAGGAGACGGCGGCCAGGAGGGCGGCGCATACGGCCAGCCGGGCCGGAGGGGACAGGCGGGGAATGCGGGAGACGGCGTAGTAAACGGGCAGGCACACGGCCAGCAGGTAGAGGTACCAGTACGTTCCGGCGGGGGCCAGCAGCAGCGCCTTCCAGAAGGCGGGGAACGCCGGGTCCAGCCGGTTGCTGGCGGGAACGGAGGCGGGCAGATGGGACAGGGCCAGGTAGTACAGCGATTCAAAGACCAGGTACGGCGCCAGAATGCCCAGCCACGTTTTCAGGAACTGGCCCGGAGTCTTGCCGGTATTGGCGAAGAAGCCGGAAAGGATGATGAAGCCGGACATGTGGAAGACGTACACGTACCGCGTGACGTCCAGGTAGTGCGTGGAGAACCAGGACAGGTGGAAAAGGACCATCAGGGTGATGAGAATTCCCTTGAGGTAGTCCACTTGCGGAATCCGGCCCCTGCCGGGCGCGGCTGCGGGCGGGGGAATGGCGCTGTCAATGGCTGCTTGCATGGCTGGAAAATGGGCGGCGGAAAAAAACGGTTGAGTGGCGCATGAGGCGTTAAAGATGCCTTGTTTTCAGCAGGAGATGGGCCATGCGGTACCTGCGTGCGGCCAGCAGGCGGCAGACCAGGTGGAAGTAGGGGCCGCACAGGCGCAGGTCAGCTCCGCGCGCGGCCAGTCCGCTGGAGAGGAAGTCCCGGAACACCGCCTTGCGGGCGGCGTAGGGCTGCTGCTGGAGGGCGTGGAAGATCACGTTGATTTTTTGCAGGATGTAGCCTTTGACCACGGGAACGTCTTCCTGCGGGAGGGCCAGCGTGTCCGTCCACGCCAGGAATTTGGCTGCCAGCATGTCTATGTCCTGCACGAGGTTGAAGCGGCTGCGCTTGGCCGCGCCGTTTTCCTCCTCCCGCGTCCGGTAGTGGTAGAAGGCCCTTTTCACCAGGCTGATGCCCGGAGCGCAGGCGGAGAGGTAGTCCAGGACGAACTGGAAGTCCTCAAACACCACCGCGGAGGCGTTGAACCGGATGCCGTTTTTTTCCAGAAGCTCCGTGCGGAACAGTTTGTTGCAGGAGGATTCCATGTCCAGGCTGGTCAGCAGGTAGCGCAGGAAGGCGCCCGTTTCTTCCGCGGGAATGTACTGGTCCCGGCTGGGCAGCGCGGTTTCCGTGCGGGTAAGGCGGCAGCCCGTGTGGAAGTCCTTGCTGATTCCGTAGCAGTGGAGCGCGGCTTCCGGCGTGCGGAGGGCGGCGTCATGAAGGCAGGCCAGCATGTCCGGCTCCACGGAGTCGTCCCCGTCCACGAAGGCGGTCCAGGTTCCCCGCGCCCGGGAAAGGCCCGCGTTGCGTGCGGCGCTCACGCCGCGGTTTTCCTGGTGGATGGCGGTGAAGCGCGCGTCCTTCCGGGCGTATTCGTCCAGAATGGCGCCGCTCCCGTCCGGAGAGCCGTCATTGATGCAGATGCATTCCCAGTCCGTCATGGCCTGGTTCCTGACGGAATCCAGGCAATCCCGGAGAAAGGGGCCGGAACGGTAAACGGGAATGATGATGGAAAAGAAGGGATTCATGGAAAAGCGGGAAGAAATGGGGGTCAGCGCGCCGTCTTGCCGGAGCCTTTTTTCTGTTTCTCAAATTGCCGGGCGTCCACGAGGGTCCTGTACCACCAACCCTGCATGAAATGCCACAAAAATCCTTCCCGTCCGTCCAGAAAACCCAGCTTGAGGAAGTAGCGGTAGCAGAAGTAGGCGAAGGAGCGCCAGAAGAGAGGCTGCCGGGCGTAGCGTTCCTTCATGGCGCGCTTCCTTTCCGCCTGCCCGTTGATGCCGGAGTCCGCCGCAGCGGAGGAAAGAATGTCTTCCAGGTCAGCCAGCTCCCGGGCGGAGTAGTCCACGTGCTTGTGCGCCCACCAGCCCAGGCCGTTCAGGTTCTCGTCCACGAAGTCGTGCTCGAATTCCACGGCGCGCCCGCGGCTGAGCTCCATGTGCTCGTCCATATGGCGCTGTTCGCATCTGGCCGCTCCGTAACGGAACAGGCGCAGCAGCTTGACGGGGTAAACGCCGTGCTTCATCCACCGGCCCAGGAAGATGTGCCTGCGCTTGTGGATGACTCCGGTGACGTCCGGGGGAAGGGCGGGCAATTTTTCCTTCAGCTCCTCCAGGGCTTCCGGCATGAACCACTCGTCCGCATCCAGGCGCAGAACCCAGGCGGTGGTGATGGGGCAGTGGTCCAGCGCCCAGTTGAACTGCGGGGCGTAGAGGCCGGGCCATTCGTGCTGGATGACCTGCACCCGGGGGTATTCCCGGCAGATGGCGGCGGTGTTGTCCGTGGAAAAGCAGTCGATGACGAAAACTTCTTTGGCCGCCGGAAGGATGTTCTCCAGGCAGCGGCGGATGTGAAGTTCCTCATTCTTGGCAAGGATGATGACGGAAAGGTCGAGCATGGTTCAGCGGAGCGTGCGTTGTTTGATGAACTTGGCCGGGTTCCCTCCCACCACCGTCCAGGGGGCCACGTCCCTGAAGACGGCGCTGCGGGCTCCCACCACGGCTCCCGTGCCTATTGTCACCCCCATGCCCACGAAGGCCTGCGCCGCCACCCAGGCCCGGTCTTCCACGGTGATGGGGGCGGTGACGAGGGCGTGGCCGGGGTCTGAAATGTCATGGGAGGCCGTGCAGAGGAAGGTTCCCTGGGAGATGACGGCGTGGCTGCCGATGGAGATGGGGGCCTTGTTGTAGATTTCCGTATCCGGGCCGATGCAGGCATATTCCCCCATGGAGAGGTTCCACGGCGCCCATATCCTGCTGCTGGGGTACACGAGGGAGACGAGCGGTATTTTTGCCCCGAACAGGCGCAGCAGCAGATTCCGGGGCACCTTCATGGCGTTGGTGGCCATCATCCGGAAGAGGGTCCGGTTGATGACGTACCAGCCGTACCGTTTGAGGCGGTGGCTGAGGGAGTAGTGTTCCTGGTAACGGGACAGGTTCATGGCGGGAGGATGGCGTTTGAATGGTGAAAGGCGTTCAGGGCCGGGAGGCCGGAGCGGCGGAAGGTTCCGCGTCTGTTCTCATTCCGGTGGAGAAGGGGCGCAGGGGGCCGTCCGCGGATTCCCCTGCTTTCTGGAAATAGGCGGCCCGGAAGGCGGCTCCCTCTCCGCTGCCCCATAGCGGGGCGTTCCAGGGATGCTCCGGGTGGTGGAGGTGGCCCTCCCACAGACGCTGCATGTTGGCAAGCCGCGCGGATTCCGTGAAGGCGAGCGTGGGCGCGGCCTTGGCGAAGACGGAGAGGCTGGGCAGGGCCGCCAGCGCCAGATAGCAGACGCACCATGCGCGCCACGGGCGGGTGCCCACCGGCTCCGCAAAGATGCGGGTGAAAAGGAGGGCCAGGCAGAAGAAGCTGACGCTTGAGGCCTTGTAGCAGAACTCATTGTAGCCGCCCACGGAACCTATGTAAATGAAGTAGGTGAGGGTCAGAACGGCCAGCGCGGTCCAGAAGAGGTCGTCTTTTTTAAACCGGCGGAACAGGAGGACCGCCGGAGCGCCGACCGTCAGCAGCCAGGACCCGGCCAGCGCGCCCCAGAATTTCCAGCCGCCGTGCCGGAGCAGGTCAAAGGGGGAGTCCTCCCAGGTCAGGCGGATGCGGTTGTTCCCGTTGCTGCTCGTGAAGTAGATTCCGGCCAGCAGGACGAGCGCGCCGCCCGCCAGCACCGTCCAGGAGGAGAAGTACTGCCTGGCGGGAATGCGGCGGACCAGCGCGCGGACGGCAATGAAGACCAGCAGGCCCAGCGAACCGATGGGGGAGGCCAGCAGGCACAGGGAGGCCAGGAAGAGCTGGTGCCGTGGCGGTATGTCCCAGGCAACCGCCATGGCGAGGAACAGCCACAGCAGCGTGGTGTGGTGGAAGGTGTAATGGAGCTGCATGGTGGGGGCCACGCCGCCGAAGAAGGCCAGCACCGTCAGGTAGAGTTCATGGGCCGTCTGCCCCTGCGGGTTGAATAAATGAACGCTCCATCTGACCACGCCGTCCAGCGGGCCCTGGAAGATGAGCAGGACCAGGAAGAGCAGGGTGGCCATGCGGAATTTGCCCCAGAGGACCGTGAGCGCCAGCGCCAGGCCCAGTTCAATCCAGGAGGTCAGGACATAGTTTACGATGAAGACGTCCGACCAGGAGAAGCATTTGCATATCAGGGCCGGAGGCAGCCAGAAGGCGAGGTAGTAGATGAAGTGCCTGCCGTCCGCTTCCGCCAGCGGCCAGTCGCACCGGATGAGCGTTTCGTAAATGGGGTTGCGGACCACGAAGTCCGCGTGCTGGAGGGCCACCCCCGTTATTCCTCCCGCCAGCAGCCACAGGAGGGAGAGAAGAAGGGCGCAGAGGTAAACGGCCAGCTGCCGCCTGGTGAAGTGAAGCGTGGGGACCGGGAGCTTCACGCACAGCAGGACGGAAGCCGCCGCCACGGCCATGGCCGCCGGAACGGAGAACAGGGGCCTGACCCAGCCCAGCAGGAAGAGGATGGTGGGCAGAGCCATATAGGCCACGGCGCAGGAAGCCAGGAGCCTGCCGCTGATGGTGAACGCTGTGTCCGTGTTTTTCCGTGTCTGTTCCATGAGGTGGCTGAATGAAGTTCTGCTAGGGGGTGGGCGTATTATTGCGGAAGACTTCCTCCCACTGGCGGACGACGTGTTCCCGCGTGAATTTCCGGCTTTTGGCGGCTGCTGCCCGCGCCATGGCGTGCAGGGCGGCGGGGGACTGCATCAGCCCGGCGGCCATGTCAGCCATCTGCCGCGCCTGAAACCCGCCGGACGCCGGCAGGATGCAGCCGTTCTGCCCGTGGTCCACCAGGTCATACGCGGAAGAGAAGCTTCCATAGAGAAGAGGCACGGCGCCGAAGGACATGCCCTCCACCACGGCGAGCGGCAGTCCCTCGTATTCCGAGGCCAGAAGGAGCAGGGAGGCCTGTTCGTAATACGGGACCGGGTTCCGGAAGCCCTCAAAGGAGACGCGTTCCAGGCGGCGCTCCGCGCAGAATGCCTGAAGGGCCTCCTTTTCCGGGCCGTCCCCCACCAGGCGGAGGGTCCAGTCCGGGAAGCGGGGTTCCAGCAGGGCCCACGTTTCCAGCACGCGGGAGACTCTCTTCTGGTTGGGTTCCAGCCGCCCCACAAAAAGAAGCTCCTTCTTCTTGAAGGCCGGATCATAGCGGAATTCCCGGTTTTCCACGGTGACGGGGTTGGGAATCGTCAGGAGTTTCCCGGTATTCTTCAGTCCGGTGATGCTCCGGAAGGCCCGGTGGAAGCTGTCGGAAAGGAGGATGTAACGGTCGCTATGGGCATAAACGTAGCGCAGGCTGGCCCCGGTAGCCATGGCGCAGCCTTTCAGCAGGAGGCGCAGGAAGGCCCTGTTTACCGGATTCCCCGCCCGGGCCATGCGCATTCTGAGGCCTTCCAGCCGCGCGTTGCAGTCCGGGGCGTTGTGGTGCACGGCCAGCAGGCGGCAGGAGAGGCCCCGCATGGCCTTCCGGCACAGCCGGGTGACGTGGAAGGGCAGGCACCACTGGTTGATGACGATGTCAATGCGGCGGGAGGAGAGGAGGTCCCGGAGGGCGGCGAGATTGGCCTGGCTGGAGACAGGATAGCCCAGCCGGTGCAGGGTGACGCGGCTGTCCAGCGCGGGGGAGGGCGTCTCCGTCACTTGTTCAAAGGAGACCACATGCACCTCATGGCCCCGTGCGGAGAATTCATTCGCCAGAATGGCGGTGACGGTTTCCACGCCGCCTATGGAGGGGAATTTCCCAAGCAGAAAGAGGAGGTTCATGAAAGGTCGACGAATTCCGGTTTGGGTTCCTGCCCCAGCAGGTAACGGTACAGGCGTTTCATGCTGGCGGCCACCTGGGGCGAGGCGTAGGTTTCCATGATGAGGCTGCGCCCGCGGTCCCCCATGGCGCGGCTTTCCTCCGGCGTGAGGTTGAAGGCTTCTTCCAGCGCGGCGGCCAGGGCGGCGGGGCTGTTGTCCCGCCACCAGCCGCATCGGCGGGTATCCAGCTCCTCCCACGGCGTTCCTTTACTGGCGATGACGGGCGTTCCCGCCAGCAGACCTTCCGCAATGCTCATGCCGAAGTTTTCCTGATGGCTGGGAGCGCAGAGGACGTTGAGCGAGGCGAGCAGTTCGTATTTCTCCCTCCCCGCGGCGAAGCCCGTAAAGCGGATGCCGGGGCCGCCCACTTTCGCCGCCAGCCGTTTCAACTGCGCTGCGTAGTCCTCCGGGCCGTCCCCGATGAGAAGGAGCTCCGCGTCCCGGAGGTTAAGGCTGCCCCAGGCCCGGATGAGGCTTTCCAGATTTTTAATGGGGTGGAAACGGCCCAGGAACCCGGCGCGGAAACGCTCTCCCTCTCTCCGCCGGATCTGGCCAATCCATGAAGGCACGGCCACCGGATTGGGGATGACCGCCACGGGGTTGGCAAAGCCAAGTTCGCGCAGGTGCCGCGCTTCCTCCCGGCAGGTGGCGTGAAGGCAGTCCGCCTGCGCCAGGTCCCGGCGGTGGCCCAGCGCCAGCATGAGCTTTTTCCTCCACGGCTTGATGGCCAGCGCCTGCGGGTAAAGCATGCCGTGGGGGGAGGCCACGCAGGGCTTGCGCGTTTTCCGGGCTTGCGCGCAGGTGGCGTGGTTGACGTCCAGCCACAGGCCGTTGGTGTGGTAAAGGTCGTAGTCCCGCCAGGCCCCGAGCCGGCGGCGCAGATTCATGGAAATGCCCAGAGGGGTGCGGAGGTCGTTGGGGACGGCGCGGATGAAGGAGCTTTCCTCTTCCGCGGGATTCCCGGCCTTGTCCTCCACAGTGAGGATGTCCGTAGCGCAGCCGAGGTCGTTCAGGGCCTGCACCAGTTCGCGGGTGCAGGCCGTGGTTCCCCCGGACTGGGAGGCCATGGAGGCGATGGTGTGCAGGATCTTCATGATGCCGTTTCCTTGAGTGGAGCCCAGGGAGCTGCGGGGCGGTTTTCTTCCCGGCCTTCCGTATAATGAACGATATGGACCAGATAGCGGGCCGCCGCGGCTCCGCTGATGGTTTGTTCCGCCCACGCGGCGATGGCGTTCCGTTCCGCGGGGGAGAGGCGGCCCTTGTCCAGCCATTCCCGCAGGGAGCGGCGCAGGCTTTCCGGACGGTCCGGGTCAAAGGAGCCGCCGCACTGGCGGCCGTCAAGCAGGCTGGCGGCTCCGCACGCCGTGGAGCACAGCACCCTCATGCCGGACTGGAGCGCCTCATTCACCACGGCGCCCCACCCGTCAAACAGGCTGGGGAGGACGAGCAGGTCGCACTGCCGCATCAGGCGGCGCGTTTCTTCATTCCCCAGCGTGCCGAGCAGGGAAATCTGCCCGCAGTCCTCCGTTTCCAGGGCGGCCTGTTCCCGCAGCGGGCCGTCCCCCACCACGAGGCAGCGGCGGAAGGCTCCGCGGCATTGCCGGGCCGCGCGGAGGAAGGGCAGGAGGTTCTTCCGGGGGGATGAGCTGGCCCACGAACAGGAGATCGGGCTTTTCCCCGGGAGCGGGGGGAGCCATGGCGGGAGTTTCCGCGCCAGCCGCGGATGCGGCTGATTCCGTGAAATAGCCCCATTCAAAGACGGAGTCCGCCGGGAATCCGGCGCGGCGGTAGCATTCCACGCCCAGCCGCCCCGTCGCCAGCAGGGCCGCGATCTTTTTCCCGTACCGCAGGCGGAGAAAGCGGTACTTGACGCTCCTGAGCAAGCCGCGCCAACCCTGGCGGCGGTAGGGTTCCGCGTACACCATGGTTTTCAGGCCGCGGCGGACGGCCTGCTTGAACGCCGCGTAAACCATCGGGTAGGTGCTGATGCCGGAAAAGACGTGGACGGCCGCGGGATGGGCGCGCAGGGTTTCCTCCACCGTCCGGGCGTCCGGGGAGATGAGGATGCGGGCGTTCCCCATGTCCGGCACCGTCCAGCCGCTGGATTCCCTCTCCCCTTCAAAGTCCGTCTGGACTGCCAGCAGGACGCTGTGCTCCCGGGCCAGCGCCTTGATGAGGGCTGACTGGTGGATGCTGATCATGTTTTGCCAGAAGACGAATTGCATGGTATTATTTTCCTCCATTGGGCAGGTTGCGGTACGCATGGGCCCCCCCGATGACGGCCCAGAAGACGGCGGAAAGTCCGGAACCGGCTGCAAAGACGTACCCTTCCGCAATCATGTGGACGGCGAAGAGGGCCAGGGCCGCCTGCGCCGGGGAAACGGGCGGAGAGCCCGGCGCGCGGAACGGGCGTTTGAGCAGGTTGCCGAACAGGATGAAGAGGAAGGGAATTCCCCCCAGCAGGCCCGTCATGGCGAACACGGCCCCGTAGGACGTGCCCGGTTCAATGATGCCGGTCACCAGGGATTGCTTGAATGAAATGATTTTCTGTGAGGCGAACCCCACGCCGTACAGGGGGGGAGGAAAGGAACTCCGTCGCGCGGTCTTCCCACAACTGGGTGCGGGAGGACATGGCGCTCCCCATGCTCAGGTTGGCCTGCTGCTTGGCAAGCGTGTTGGCGCCGAAGTGCTGGACAAAGGGCACCAGCAGGATGCCCAGGAAGAACAGGGCGAGCAGCACCCGGAAAAGCTTTTTTGGGGCATGCCTGAAGTACATGAAGAAGACGTACCCCACCCCCATCAGGGTGGCTACCAGGGCGGAGCGGGAGGCGGAAAGCAGGATGGAGCCCAGGCACGCGACCATCAGGCCCAGGCGGAGCTTGGTCTCCTTCCTGCCGGAATCCCGGTTTTCCAGATGGAGGACGGTCAGATAAACCAGCCCCAGCCCGGCGAGCAGGCCCAGCGTGATGGATTGCCAGACCAGCCCCCCGAAGAGGCCCGCCACATTGATCATCTCACTGGTATTGTAGCGCATGTAGTTGATGCCCAGGAAGTAGCCGATGAAGGAGCCGGCCCCGATGAAGACGCAGAAGCGCATGAGCCAGAGGAACAGGTTCAGGCGGAACGCGTTCAACAGGCGGGAGGAAGTCAGCGGGGTAAGCGCCAGCAGGAGGAGAAGGAAATAGGCCAGGCGGTACCAGGGCTTGAAAATGGCGGGCGGATGGTTGAACGCCAGGCTGAGGACGCATGCCGCCGCCATGATGACCAGGGGCATGCTGGTCTTCTTCATTTTCGTCACGCACACCGCGGCGGCCACCGCCAGCATCACCGGATACAGGGGGGCAAGAAAGGAGATGGCGCCCGTCATGGTGGAGGCGATCGCCGCCATTACCAGGAATGACCAGGTTCCGTGTTTCTTGATGTATTGCAGAAGGGATGCCATGCTGTTCAGGGGAAATTCATGCGGACGGGGAAGGCGTTCCTATCCGGTAGCCCAGGCGTTCCAGCTGCGGGAGCAGGGAGGCTATCCGCGCTTCCCAGGGAGCGTGCTCGCAGGCCGCCCGGTAGTTTTTATCCACCAGGTCCTGATAGGAGGAAATGTTCGTTAAAAGGTTCGTGATTTGTTCATGGGCGTTCCGTTCGCTTATTTCAACGACGGGATTGTACCCCAGCAGGTTGACCAGTTCCTGCGGGGCCCTGCCTGCCGGGAGCGTGCGGGACAGCATGCATTCCCAGTAGCGCTGGGTCAGGGTTTCCACCTCTCCGGCCATGGCCGGGTGCGTATCGCAGCGGGGGTAGGAGACGGTGATTTTTGCGGAGGCCAGCCCCTCGCAGAGGGAGCGGAAGTCCGGGAACAGGAGGGGACCCTCCGCGGCGGGGAACAGATGGACCCATTCGGGATGTTCCCGGCAGGCCCGGACGGCGGCGCGGTGGAAGAAGGGCATCTGCCTGCCGAGCTCCAGAATATCGGCGGGCCTTTCGCGGAGGTCCTTTCCGGGCAGGTAGCCCGCCGGGTCAATGCCTTCCGGAACGTGGACGGTCCGGATACGGGGCAGTTCCTTCCGGACGTGTTCGCAGACCTGGGAGGAGGTGCACAGGAAGGTGCGGACGCGGTGGCGCTTCAGGGAGGAGATGAGGCGCGGCCAGTACCGCGGCCAGACGTCCCACAGCATGGGGATGATTTCATGCGTGTAGGCATGCGGCCATGCGAAGGAGTCCGGATAGCCCGCGCCGGGGACCAGCAGGGCGTTCCGGCGGGAGGAAAGCGGGGGCAGGTTGGCGGACAGCTTCAGCCGGGCCACCGCCAGCAGCGCGGGCCAGGGAAGGGGGCGCCTGCGCTTGATGCCGCCCCCGCAGGCCTGCCACGCCCGGGCAAACCAGTCCATGAAGAACTGGTGGTTCCCCTTTTTGCGGACAGGTTCCAGCAGAAGAAGCTCTTTCATGGGTTCACCTCCTTGAGCATGCCGTTCCATTCGCGGATAATCCGTTCCAGCGTGAAAAATTGTTCCTGCGCGCGCGCCTTCCGCGCGTACGGGGCCAGGTCCTCCCCGGCCATGGCGTGCATGGCTCCGCACAGGGCGCGGCTGTCCCCGGCGGGGAACAGGCGCCCCGCTCCGCTGTCCCGTATGAGTTCCCGGCAGATGGGGATGTCTGCGGCGATGACGGGGAGGCCGCAGCTCATGGCTTCAATCTGCACGAGGCCGAAGCCCTCGCACCGGGAGGGGAAGAGCAGAATGGCGTGTTTGGGGTATTCCCGCTCCATGGCTGTGTGGCTGCCGTGCAGGCGAACGCGGGATTGCAGGCCGTGTTCCCGGATGAATTCCTCCATCCACGGGCGCAGGGGGCCGTCTCCGTACACGTGCAGGTTCCATTCCCCGTTATTCCTGCTGAATTCCCCGAATGCCTCCAGGGCCAGGTCCGCCCCCTTGTGGGAGGACAGGGAGCCCGCGAAGACGAACGTTTTTGACGTCAGCGCGGAATGCCGTTCCGCCGTGAAGCTGGCCGGGTTGTAGATGCGCCGCGTTGCCAGGTGCTGGCGCGTTTCAAAGTTCCGCCTGTCGTGGTCCGACAGGACGACGATTTGGTCGAAGCGGTGGTAGAACCGCTTGAGCGCATGGCGGAAGTAACGGGAGAAATGGGGCCCCTTGAACCCGAAGTAGTCTTCATAGGCCGCGTGGGACCAGGAGATGATTCTGGTGCGGGGGGAAAGCTGCGGCCGGAGCAGGGCGAGCAGCAGGGAGTCCTCAAAGCCGGACCCGAAGACGACGGCGTCATATTGGTGGCGGTTGATGTGGCTGGTGAGGCGCTTTTTAAAGGAATGCGTGTACCGCAGGAAAGCGTACGCGCGGGCGCCTGCGGAGGAGGAGAACAGAGGAGTCCGGGTGACGAGCCTGTCCATCACGGAACGCCTTATTTTCTCGTAAACGTTCATTTCATGGTGGAAAAAGCGGATGTTCTCCAGGTCCAGCCCGTACGCGTTTTCCAGCGGTGGGCGCCGCAGGCAGTACACGCTGATTTCATGCTCCCGGCACAGCGCGTTCATGATGCGCGTCAGGACGCGGGAGACTCCCCCCACGCCGAAACGTTCCCAGGCGATGAAACAGATATTCATGAGTAAACGGAAAGGGTTCGGTTCATCTGGGCTTTTCCGCCAGCGTGGAGAGCAGGTTTTCCCACAGTCCGGCGATGCGGGATTTGCCGAATTTCCCGCTGCTCCGGAAGCAGGCCGCGGACATGGCTTCCCTCTTCCCTCCGTCCCTCATCAGGTCCAGGAGACGGGCGGCGTACTGCTCTAGGTCAAAGGGAGGGACCAGGATTCCGGTCCGGTCCGGTTCAATGATGTCCCGCACGGCGGTAAAGGATTCAAAGGCCATCGGGATGCAGCCGTGCTGCATGCCTTCAATCAGGACCATGCCGAAGCCCTCAAAGGTGGACGTCATGCACAGGATTCCGGCTTTGCGGTAGTATTCTTCCGGATGGTCCGTGGCTCCTTCAAAGGAATAGTTGGTGCAGCCGCATTCCTCCGCCAGCGCGGCCAGGTATTCCCGGTCCGGTCCGTCCCCCACGATGCGCAGGAACCAGCCGGGTTCCCGGCGGCAGACCATGCTCCATATCTTCAGCAGGCGGTCCACCCCCTTCACTGGATTGTCCAGCCTCCCCACGAACAGGACTTCCCTGGCCTTTCCGGAAGGGATGCTCCCGTTCTCAAAGGAATTCATGTTGGGGATGGCGGTGATTTTTTCCTTCCGGACTCCCGGCAGAAAGTCGTAAAAGTCCTGTTTGAAGGACTCTGACAGGACGACGAAGGCGTCCGCCTGCGAAATGCGGAGATAGAAATTCCTGCGCCACGTGACGTTGTAATACATTCTTTTCAGGAAAGGCGCGCGGAGGCGGCCGCGGATGTCCGAGTGGTGCATGTCGACAATGGCGGGAGTTTTCCCGGAAAAGGCTTCCAGAAGGCGCTTCCTGCCTGCCGGACCGGGGAACAGGGCTCCCGCCCCCAGCAGTTCCCCGTCATGAATGATGATATCCGGCTGCCGTTCCTCCAGGGCCTGCCTGAAAGCCGCCTGCCGCTCCTCCCTTATCCGGGAGGAAGGAGTGGGCAGGATTTTCTGAATCCCGGAAAAGGGCTCGTAGGGGGTGTTCCGGTACCAGCTCACGATGGTGCATTCATGCCCATGGGCCTGCAATTCATGAATCAGGTTGCACATGGTGCGCTCCACCCCGCCGCAGGATGGATTGAGCGTGCCCATGAAACAAAAGAGAATCTTCATTGAAAGGTGGACGGTTAGTGCTGAAGCAGGGAGTTCCATTCCCGCACGACGTTCGCCGGGGAGAAAAGGGCGGCATGCTGCGGGCCTGCCTGCGCCATGGCGGAGCGGAGGGGGGCGTCCTGCATCAGGCGGAGGAGCTGGCGCGCGTATTCCTCCTCGTCAAAGGGGGGGGCCAGGATGCCCGTCTTTCCGGGGATGACGAGGTCGCGCACGGCGGCGTAGCTGTTGAAGGCCATGGGAACGCAGCCGTGCTGCATGGCTTCCGGCAGAACCAGCCCGAAGCCCTCAAACGTGGAGGTCATGCAGAAGATGGAGGCCCGCCGGTAATAGGGGGGCCGGGTTCCGGAAGCCTTCAAAGGAAACGTTGGAAAGTCGCAGGCGTTCCGCCAGTTCTTTCAGGGCGGCGGCGTCCGGGCCGTCTCCCACAATGTCCAGGTGCCAGTCCGGCAGGGATTTTCCGGCGCGCGCCCAGATCCTCAGCAGTCTGTCCACGCCCTTGACGGAGTTGTCCAGCCTGCCGACGAAGAGGACGCGTTGTTCCTTTTCCTGCGGCAGGGGCGGCGCTTCAATCGGCGGGACGGGGTTGGGAATGGCCGCCAGTTTTTCCGCAGGCGTGCCGGGAGCCAGCAGCCGGAATTCCTCCATGCCGCCGCGGGAAAGAGTGACGATGCGGTCATAATTGGCCGCCAGTTCCCGGAACAGGCTTTTTTGCAGCCGCCGCGCCCGGAGCCGCTTCACGGGGAGCGCCAGTGCGTTGAACAGGAAGTCCCTGCATTTTCCGGAGAAGGAGGCGGCGCCCCGGCGCTTGTGGACAAGATGGTAATAACGCAGGGCGGAGTATTGGGAGCTGTGCTGCACGGCGACCAGCTTCACGGGAGCCTCCTCCATCTGGGTGCGCGTGCGGAAGATGCCCCAGCGGCCCGTGACGCCCCCCTCCGTCTGGTCAATAAGCACGTCCGTCTTTTCCTCCCTCAGCAGTTTCAGCAGGTAGTCCCTCTCTCCGCTGCGGGAAAGGCCGGAAGGAAGGAAGGCGAGGGGAACGGGCGCAAAGTACGTTTCCCCAGCCTGTTTTTCTCACGGCAGAGCAAAGCAGAACCCTGTGTCCGGCGTCCCGCAGCATTTCAGCCAGGCCATGGGTGGCGCGCTCCATGCCGCCCTGCTTGCCCAGAGGCTCGTAAGGGAGATAGATGACGATGTTGCTCATGGTTATTCTTGCAGGCATTCCATCCAGAGGGGAATCACTTTTTCCGGTTGATAATTGGTTAATACCCTGGTGCTGGGCGGCACGTAGGGGCCGCTCATCAGCTCATCCAGCTCCCGGGCGAAGAGGCGCAGGCTGAAGGGCGGAATGAGCCGCCCCGTCTCCCGGTCCGGCAGCATATCTTCAGCAGCGTGGAAGCTGTTGAAGGCGATGGGGGTGCAGCCGTAGGAAAGGGCCTCGTTAATCACCATGGGCATGCCTTCGTGCGTGGAGGTGAGGCAGAGTATCCGGGCCTTCCGGTAGTAGGGCGCGGGGTCCTGCACTCCTTCAAAGTGGACGTTTTCCAGGTTCAGCCGTGCCGCCAGCCGTTCCAGGTTGCCGCGTTCCGGGCCGTCCCCGACCAGGTACAGGCGCCAGTCCGGATGCAGGGGCTGCACCCTTTTCCAGACCTTCAGCAGGCGGTCCGCCTTCTTGGGGGAATCCACCAGCCTCCCCACGTAAAGAACGGCGTTTTCCTTCCCGGAAAGGCCGGGCTGCACGGGATCATAGGTCAGCAGGTTGGGGATGGCGTACAGGCGCGCCCTTTCCGGTTCGCCCGCCAGTTGAAGGGCGTCTTCCGTGTACCGGGGGGAAAGGAACACCACCTTGTCCGAGCCGCGGAACATGTCCCTGTATTTCCTCCTCTTGTTGCTGACGGCCACATGCTTTTTGTACGGCAGGAGCGCCCGGCGCAGCAGCGTTTTCACGGTGTTGCCCCAGGTGCTGAAATCCTTCCGGAGCAGGGCGGAAAAGTAATCCAGCCCGGTATGGACGTCAAAGGAGATCCAGGAGACGATGGACGCCTGGACGGAAAGGCGCTCATGGCTGAAAAAGAAGGAGTCGTCCTGGTTGGCTCCGCAGTTGATGATGCAGTCCGTCTGCTGCCCGGCGCACAGGGTTTCCACGTACTCCCTGTTTTCCGCGCAGGAGAGCGTGTCTGTGCGGGGAAGGAGGAAATAAGGCGGTTCCGCAGGCAGTGAATCCGAGCCCCGGAGGGACAGGAAGGAAACCCGGTGGCCGTGCCGTGACAGGGCCTGCGCCAGAAGATACGCCGCCCGTTCCGTTCCGCCCGCATGGGGCAGGATGGGATGGTCAAAATAGAAGAGCAGGTTCATGGCGGCGGAACGGGAAGGCAAATGGGACAGTGAAAGGGGATATTACCGGGTTTGGAAAAAGTAGCGGACGGGATTGCCCGTGGTGCCCGCCTTGGACAGCAGCCGGGTGACGCCGTAGTGCCACGGGCACGGAAGGCTGTTTTTCCTGAAGGCCTGCCTGTTCTGGCGCGTATTGCGCAGGATGGCCCGCAATCCTGCCGTGCTGGAACCGCCGGTGCGCATGAAAACCATGTTGCGGTCGATATAGGCTGTGGAGATGCGGTTCTTTTCAATAAAGCGGAGCATCAGCTCAAAATCCGCCGCGCTGCCGATGGATGGGTCAAAGCCGCCATAGCGGGCGAAGCAGTCCTTTTTGCAGTAGAACGTGGGGTGCGCCGGGCACCATCCGCGCTGGAAGGAGCCGGGCTTGTAGTCCGTTCCGCGCCATGTCCGGACGACTTTCCGGGCCGCATTGATGTAGTGCAGGTTGCCGTGGACGGCGTCCGTCCCGTGCTGCGCGAAGGCTCCGGCAATGGTTTCCAGAACGCCGTTGTCCTGGTAATAGTCGTCCGCGTTCAGAAAGCCGACGACGTCTCCGGAACTCATGCGGACACCCTTGTTCATGGCGTCGTAAATGCCGTTGTCCGGTTCGGAAATCCATTTCAGCCGCCCGTGGAAGCGCTCTTCAACGTCCTGAAGCATTTCCAGGGTGCCGTCCGTGCTGCCGCCGTCCACGACCAGGTATTCATAGCCGGTCCAGGACTGCGCCAGCACGCTTTCCAGGGTGTCCTGGAGAGTGGCGGCGCTGTTGCGGCAAACGGTGATGACGGTGATTTTCATGGCGGCGGATGCAGGGAAAAAGCGGGCGTCCCGCCCTTCCCGGCGGGGAAGGTGTTACAGGCGGAGTTTGGTGAGCATGTTGGCATTGTGGGCGTCTGTTCCCCACCACAGGTACAGGTTTTCCTTCTGGAATTTCCGGGCGGCCGCCTGGCAGGATTTTCCGTAAAGCCCGAACAGGGAGCCTATGTTCCCCTGGAAGCTGATTCCCTGTGAGGCCAGGGCAGCCAGTTCCTCCGGAGGCATGATCTTCCCGTAGCGTTCCGGATGGGCCAGGACGGGAACGAAGCCTTTCTCCTGGACCAGTTGGAGCCTGTCCCTCCAGGCGCTGGGAAGGCGGAACTGGGGAAGCTCCACGAGCAGGTGGCTGCCGTCGTGGCTGAGCGGCTCTTCCTCCTCAAGCGCCTGTTCAAAATGGTGGTCCAGCATGTATTCCGCCGCCAGGCGCAGGTCGAAATCCCGGTCCGGCAGGGCATCCAGAAGCTGCCGGAAGCGGGCTTTCAGGCGGGCGGGCGTGTTGGAGGGATAGCGGCTGCTGATGTGGGGGGTGCAATAGGCTCCCCTGAATCCTTTTTCTTTCAATCGGGAAATGATTTCCAGACTGTCCCGAAGGGTGTGCGCTCCGTCGTCCACGCCCCACAGCAAATGGCAGTGCATGTCCATTCCGTCCGGACAGAGCGCAGCGGTTTTAAGCCTGGGTTGAAAGAGGGAGGAAAACAAGGCCGGGAATCAGGAGGGGTTGTTCTTGGAGGTGTTGCCGTAGTGGTAGCCGTAGCCGTAATAGCTGTAGCTGCTGGATTTGAAATCCACGGCGTTGATGACGAAGCCCATGTTGGGAAGCTGGCCGGATTCCGCAAGCTGCTGGACGGTGGCGATGTGCCGCTTGTCTATCCTGTTGCTGCGGATGACGTACAGGGAAATATCCGCGTGGCTGGCGAGGATGGCCGTGTCTGCCAGGATGCCGTACGGCGGGGAGTCAATGATGACGGCGTCATAGCGTTCCTTGAAGAGGCGGATGAGCTCCTCCATTTCCGGCAGGGAAAGGAGAGTGACCGGGTTGGGAACCTGGGGCCCGGCGTACAGGATGTCCACTCCGGGATGTTCCGGCAGGGTGCGGATGACGGAGAACGGGTCTTCCACCTTGCGGAGAAGGATGGTGCTCAGCCCCTTGCGGCCCTTGCCGTCAAGCTGCTTGGACAGGGACGCCTTGCGCAGGTCCCCGTCAATGACCAGGACGCGCTTGCCGATGTTGGCAAAGGACATGGCGAGGTTGGCGGAGATGAACGTTTTCCCTTCCCCCTGCATGGTGGAGGTGAGGAGGATGACGTGCCCCTGGTTCCGGGTGACGGGGAGCATGGAGTCCGCATTGTGGCACAGAATCTGGAAATACTCAGAAATGACGGAGTGTTCATCCGTGAACATGCGGGCCACCTGCCGCTGCTCCTTCTTGGTCATGGCCGGAAGCTCCGCGACCACGGGAAGGTGCGTGACGGCGTTCAGGTCCTTCCTGTTCTTTATCTTGTTGTTGAGCAGGGCCAGCCCCAGGAAGCCGAGGATGCAGACGATGGCGCCCCCCGCCGCCGCGGTCAGCACGGATTTTCTGGTGTTGGGGGAGATGGGGGAGTCCGTGCCGTGGGCGGATTCCAGCACGCGCGCGGAGGATTCCGTCAGGGCCAGCGTCAGGTCGTTTTCCAGCTCCTTGCTTAAAAGCGTCAGGTAAAGTTCCTCCTTCACCCGGTGTTCACGGTCCAGGGGGGTCAGCTCCCGGGCCTTTCCGGAGGTGGCCGTCAGCCGTTTGGCGATGTCCTGCCTCTTCCTGGTGAGTTCCTGGAGTTTCAGCTCCAGATTGTTGCGGAGATTGTCCAGGGACCTGGACGCCGCGCTGCGGGTGGCGTCCATCCTCTTCGTGAGGGTGACGACAATGGGGTTCTGCCCCCCGGCGCTTCCGGCGACCTTCTGGTATTCCAGGTAGGCGGCGTTGTAGGCTTCAATCTGCCGGGAAACCCCGGAATCCGCAATGCCGGTATCCAGGGAAATGAGGCCCGCCTTGTGGCCCAGGGCGTCCAGGTTTTCCTTCAGGCCGTCCGCCAGCTTCATCTGCGTCTGGAGCTCAAAGATGGAATTGTCCAGGGTCTGGGCCGCGTTGAAGTCTGCGGAGATGGACGCTTCCGTGTCTGCGATGATGTCGTTTTTGATTTTGATATCATCCATTTTCTGGTCCACTTCTTTCAGGTCCGCGCCGATCTGGCCGCGCTGCCGCCGGATGAAATCCTTCGTCTTCACCGCCTTCGTGCGGCGTTCCTCCGTGGAGTGGTCATTGTAAACCGCGATCAGCTTGTTCAGCGTGTCCGCGGCCTTGTCCGGATTGGTGGAGGTCAGCGTCATTTGCAGGATGCTGGATTCCTTGGCGTCCGGACGCGTGACCGTAAAATTGGCAAGGAGCTGGTCCGCAGCGGCGTTCACGGGAATGCGGCGCACGGTGATGGTGGTCCCGGAAACGGTTTCCGGCATGTTGGAGGTGGGGTAAACCGTGACGGTGGCGAAGGGGAGGGAAATGGGGGCGTGGAGCTTCCCTTTCTCCTGGATGGGGTTGCCGGCGGCGTCATGGTACGTCAGCGTCACGGCGTTTTCCGGCTCCAGCGTAACGTCAAAGGTGCAGAAGCGGTTCTCCGCGATGTCGTCAAACGTCACGGTGATGGGGCTGTCCTTGTACAGGTCTATTTGGCGCAGGTCCTGCTGCTTCCAGTAGGAGACGTTCAGCGTCAGGTCCTCCACCGTGTTCCGCATCACTGTGCTTGAGCGGAGGATGAAGCTTTCATTGGCCAGGTTGGCGGCTCCGGAATCCATGCCCAGTTCCACCTTGATGCGGTCCGAGGAGGAGGAATCCTTGTTGGATTCCCGCATGATGACGCTGGCCGTTTTTTCAAAAATGTAATTCTGCTTGCCGGTCACGTAATAGGCTCCGGCGCCTCCGAGAAGGGCGAAGAGCAAAATCCAGTACCAGCGTCTCAGGAGGATGCTGGTGATGACATCCAGTGACAGGGAAGATTCCGGTTCCTCGGCGGGAGGGGCTGCGGGGGGAGCAGGAGTATCTGGCATAAAAAGGAATCAATCAAAGAAGGCTCCGCCTTTCCGGAGGACGGAAAGGCGGGAAATGGGGGGATGTGCGCTTACAGGGCGCACAGGGCAACGATGCCGATAATCAGGCCGAGGCCGGAAGCCGTCCAGCCGATGTATTGGACGGTATCGCTGCGGGTGTTGATCTTGCGTTCGGCAGGCGTCACATAAATGGTGTCGTTCTGCTGAATGTAATAATAGGGGGACTGGAAGAGGTCCTTGCTGCGGAGGTCCACGGTGGCGATCTGGCGGCGTCCGTTGGTTTCACGGATCAGGGTGATGTCCCGGTTGCCGTCGATGTTCAGGTCTCCGGCGCGGCTGAGGGCTTCCAGAATCGTCAGGCGCTGGCCGTCTACGTTGTAGGTGCCCGGGGAGGCCACTTCACCCAGGACGGAGAACTTGAAGTTGGTGATCTGGACGTTGACGGAGGCGTCGCTGATGTAGTCCCTGTTCCGCAGGGTGGCGGCAATTTCATCCCCCAGCCGGGAGCAGGTCTTGCCGGCCGCCTTGATCTTTCCGATGACCGGCAGGACGATGTAGCCGTTGGCGTCCACCAGGTAACCCTTCCGTGAGCTGGTGCCCTGGCTGCTGGACCCTATTTCGGAGACGGCAAAGGGGGCGGCCAGTTCAGGCTGCTTGCTGCTGACGGTGATGGATAACTGGTCGTCCTTCTGGATGACGGTCTGGTAATTCCCCTTGATCTTTTCATTGGTCTGTCCGGAGACGTCCTGGATATACAGGACTTCCTTGGGGCTGACGCAGGAGGGCAGGAGAGAGGAAGCGGCCAGCGCTGCGGAGCAGAGGGCGGCTTTGCTGATTAGGTTGTTGATGTTCATTGGTTGGAGAGAGGTTGGATGGAGGTATTCAGAATGATCTTCTGGGAAGGGGGGGAGGAGGGCAGGGAAAGGTCGTTATGAACGAGGGTCTGCCCCAGCTTGCTCTGGAACGCCTCGTTGCACTGCTGGATTCCTTCACGGATGACGACCGTGCGGGCCGTCTGGAAAAGGAGGGAGATATCCATTCTCAGATTGACGTTCTGGACGTAGATCAGGTCATAGCAAAGGCGGCGGCAGAAGGGGATGCCGTTGCGGCCATGGATCTGGGCCATGCCGGTGATGCCGGGACGCACGGAGCAGCGCTTCCGGCAGTAGTTGGGCGGGAATCCCGCCATCTGGGTGGGGATCCAGGGACGGGGGCCCACAAAAGCCATGTCACCCTTCAGGATGTTGATGAGCTGGGGAAGTTCGTCCAGGGAGGAGCTGCGGAGGAAGCGCCCCAGCGGGAACAGCCTCTGCTCATCGGGCAGGAGCTGCCCGTTTTCATCCTTCCGGTCGTTCATCGTTTTGAATTTGATGATCTTGAACAGTCTTCCCCTGTACCCTACGCGCGTTTGAAGAAAAAACGGGGATTTCCCTGTAGAAAGTACAAGAAGTACCGAAACGGTCAGCAGCAGCGGAATGAGGATGATGAGAGCTATTCCGGCAAGGAGGCTTCCAAGAAACGGTTTGCAGATATGTATGTACATAAGCGCCGCGGCAGAATTAGCGGATTGCAAATCCTATCAAAATAATAGGGTACGATAAATTCTATCACAACACACTTCATTACATATACTTATATACAGCAAACAATAGTTTGAGTTAAATTTTTTTAGTTTTTTAAGGCGCGGGAATGATAAATAAGTATTTTTTCTTTAATGATTACTATTGACATCGGATTTGCAATCCGCTGGATATTTTATTACAGGTGCCCAAGTATTGAATAACATGTCTTTTTATAATAGAAATATGGTTGAATTAGTGTAATCAATAAGATAGGAAGGGCGAATTGGTTATTGCTGTATTTGTGTTGGTTTGAAGGGGAATGAAGCCGTTTGCGCAGGTAAGGGAAGGACTATGCATGACGCTGTTCGGTGGAGTCCGGAAAGGAGGCTCTTCCGGGTTTTTCCTTCCTGAAATCTGTCATTTCCACCGTAATCGGGAGAAACCTGCGGCCTTCCGGACCCCCTCCTTTTGTTTAGCCTTGAGTTGGGGGCGCGGAGTTGTTAGGATAGAAGGCAGGTATGGCATTGGATGTGCAGGAGCATCATGCATTTGAGCGTGAAGAGGGGCGTCCCCCTGTTTGGATAGGAATGGCGTGGGGCGTCGTGTCCCTGCTGGGCGGGGCTGCGCTGCTTGCGGCCATGCTGACGTTTGACGTGCGGGAAATAGGCTGGAGTTATTTAAATGATTCCGGGCAGGTGATTCCGGGCACCTCCAATGTGCTGGGCGTGGCGGGATTGTACGGCGCGGGGATTCTTTATTGGGCGCTGGGCGGCATGGCCTGGATGCTGGTCATTCTGTTGGAATGGTGGGGGCTTTACCGTCTGCTGCACCGTGGAAGTCTGCCCCGCAGCGTGGTGTACGGCGGCCTTTTCCTGCTGTTGTTCGGCTGCCTGTTCCTGACGGCCGGGCATGTGCCGGGTGACGCATGGGTGGCGCGCCACCAGATTCAGGGCGCCGGCGGCCTGGCGGGACATCTGCTGGGAACGGGGTTGCTTCTTCCGTTGACCGGCACGTCCGCCGTGCTGGTTCTTTCCGGGCTGGGCTATCTGCTGGCCCTGGTTTATGCCGCGGGAATGCATCCCCGCCCGCTGTTCCGCGCCATGCTGCGGGAGTGGCGCGCCTGGCGCATGAACAGGAAGGAGAAAAGAATGGCGCGCCAGTCCGCGCAGCTTGCCAGGGAGGCGGCGCGCGTGAGGGCCAGCATGGAAGATGCGGCCCTGTCCGCCCCCAGGCCGGCCGGAAAGGGCAGGGCATCCTCTCCCCGCCTGCAGCGCACCGGGGACGACTTGGAAGGCTTATATAATGAAGTGGCCGCGGCTTCCCCCGCCAAGTCCGCAGACCCCGCCCCCCGCGCACCGCGTACGCAGGGGCATCTTCCGCTGACGCCGCGCCCCAGGATTACCGTGGCGAAGCCGGCGGAAATCAAGCCCGCTCCCAGGGAGCAGCCTTTCTCCAAACTGTCCACGCCGCCTACGGAGGAATTCCGGGATTACGAGCTTCCTCCGTTTGAGCTGCTGCATTATGAAGAAAAGCCGGAAGGCCCTACGGAAGAAGACAAGGATGAAATGCTGGAAATCCAGCAGAAGATCATTGATACCTTGACGACGTTCCGCGTGGACGTGACGCCGGGGGACATTACCCGCGGCCCGACCATCACCCGCTATGAAGTTTACCCCGCGCGCGGCGTGCGCGTGAACACCTTTGACCAGTATGCGAAGGACATCGCGCTGGCGACGAAGGCGGAGAGCGTGAACATCGTGGCGCCCATTCCGGGCAAGGACACGGTGGGCATTGAAATCGTCAACCGCAACAAGGTGGCCGTGCCATTGCGGGAACTCTTGCAGGACCCCGGCTTCTGCTCCCCCAAGAAGAAAATACCGCTGGCCCTGGGAAAGGACGTGTATGGCCGCACCGTGATCGGGGACCTGGCATCCATGCCGCACCTGCTGGTGGCCGGGGCCACCGGGTCCGGCAAATCCGTGTGCATCAACAGCATTATCTCCTCCATGCTTCTGAAATTCCGGCCGGATGAACTCAGGCTCATCCTGGTGGACCCGAAGGTGGTGGAAATGCAGCCTTATTCCAAGCTGCCGCACCTGATTGTGCCGGTGGTGACGGACCCCAAGAAAGTGCCCAATGCCCTGCGCTGGTGCGTGAATGAAATGGAGCACCGCTACCACTGCTTTGCCAAGGTGGGCGTGCGCAACTTTGAAGCCTTCAACAAGCGGCCGCCGGACGCGCCTGCGGAAAAGGCGGAGGAACCGGAAGACGGGGAGGTGGATGAAGCCCTGGCGGAATCCATTGCCCGTGACCTGGAATCCCAGGGGGGAATGGCCCGCGGAAGAGGATGATGAACTGGACCTGGAGGACGACGGCGTCATCCCTGAACGCTTCCTACATCGTCATCATCATTGACGAACTTGCGGACCTGATGCAGACGGTGGGCGCGGACATTGAAACGAACATCGGCCGCCTGACCCAGAAAGCCCGCGCCGCGGGCATCCACCTCATTGTGGCGACGCAGACGCCCAGAAGGCAGGTGGTGACGGGGACGATCAAGGCCAATATTCCCACGCGCATCGCCTTCCAGGTGGCCAGCGGCACGGACAGCCGCGTGATTCTGGACAGGCAGGGCGCGGAAAAACTGGTGGGCAAGGGCGATCTGCTGTACCTGCCGCCGGGTTCCGCCCAGGTGGAGCGGGCGCAGGGCGCCTTTATCTCCGACGACGAAGTGGAAGCCCTGGTGGCCCACTGCGCCTCCCAGGCCAGGCAGAAATTCCATGAAGAGGTTCAGAAATCCCTGGACGAACCCTCCCGCGGAGGGGCGGACAGCCCGCTGGACGACGCGGAGGAGGAATGCTACGCCAAATGCCTGGAAGTGGCTGTCATTGAGCGCAAGGTGAGCACATCCCTGCTGCAGCGGCGTTTGAGCATCGGGTACGGACGCGCGGCGCGCATGATGGATTTGCTGGAATCCCGCGGCATCATTGCCCCGGCGGACAATACCAACCGTCCGCGCAAGGTGCTGGTGGAATGAAACGACGAGAAAAGCCCCTTCCCATGAAACGAATCCTCTCCCTGGCCGCCCTGGCGGTGTTCGCGCTGCTGGGCGCCTCCTGCTCCCAGCAGGTGCGGCCCGTCAAAAAGACCGCCCGGCCTCCCGTGTACGTGGGGAAGGTGGAGCAGGTGTACCCCAGCCACAACTATGTGCTCATTGCGCTGGCTGGGAACGTTTACGAGCCGGGAACCGTGCTCATCTCCCAGTCTCCAGGCAGGGAGGAAAACCGCAGGGTTGCGAACCTGATCGTGACGGAGGAACGTATGGGCCGGGCGCGCATTCCGGCGGACATACGCAGCGGAGCCGTGGAGGCAGGGGACCTGGTGTTCCTGTACCGGAACCTGGCCGCTCCGGAAAGCTCCGGAAAAAAGGATAACCCGGACCCGGACAATCCGGAACCGAAGACGGATGAAGACGGCAAGGAGGTCACCCCGCCGATTTCCCCGGACGGCGGCAAAACGCCGGACGGCCTGCTTCCGGTGCCCGGGGAGGCCCCCGCGCCGGACCCTGCGGACCAGGAGCGCATTTCCCGTGAGCGGGAGAAAATCCTCCGGGAGCTGGAAAGCGTTCCGGGCAAGCTGGATGACCCGTGGCGCGAGGCTTTTTCCGGAAAATCGGCAGGAAAATGATTTTTTAGATTCATTCAATAAAAGCTTGTTTTTCGGCAAGTCCCCATTAGGATAATCCCGCTTACGCAACCAGATGACTAATTTATGAAATCCATCAAAGGAACAGAAACAGAAAAGAACCTTCTCAAGGCTTTTGCCGGAGAATCCGAAGCGCGCAACCGCTACACCTACTTTGCCGGCGTGGCCAAGAAAGCCGGTTATGAGCAGATTGCCGCCATCTTCCTGGAAACCGCCGACAATGAAAAGGAACATGCCAAGGTGTTCTTCAAGCTGTTGAAGGACGCCTGCGTTGAAGTAACGCACACCGTTTGCACGGCCCCCCTGGAATCCACGGAGGAATGCCTGCTGGCCGCCGCTGCCGGCGAGCGCGACGAATGGTCCGAAATGTACCCCACGTTTGCCGAGGTGGCTGACCGTGAAGGCTTCCCCGCCATTGCGGAAACCTTCCGCCAGATTGCCACTGTGGAACAGCACCATGAGGCACGCTACCTCAAGCTGGCTGAAAACGTGCGCGAAGGCAAGGTATTCGCCAAGGAAAAGGAAATCCAGTGGAAGTGCCGCAACTGCGGTTACGTGCACACCGGCTCCACCGCCCCCAAGGTGTGCCCGGCCTGCGTGCATCCCCAGGCGTTCTTTGAAGAACTGGCGGACAACTTCTAATCGTCCTTTCTCCAGAAACATGATTGGGGCCGGTTTCACGAGCTGATCGTGTGATCGGCCCTCTTTTTACCTACGGACGCCTTACGCTGATGGACAGGAAACGCATGGATGCGGTGTGGATGAAATATGGGCGCAGCCTCTGGAAATTCGCCGGAAGCTACGGGCTGGGCATCGCCCTGATGCTGATCCTGCTGGTGCTGACGTTTGCCGGAACGCTGCATCAGGTGCGGCTGTCTTCCTCCATGGGGCCGGAGGCGGCCATAGAATCCTTCTTCGGCGCGCCCTATGTGCTGATACCGCTGGGCGGGGAAAACTCCCTGGTTTCCCTGCCGCTGCCCGGCATGGGCATTACCTGCGCCCTGCTGTTTGCCAACCTGCTCATAGGCGGGATGTTCCGCGTCCGGTGGACCTGGAGGCACGCGGGCGTGCTGGTGGCCCATGGCGGCATTCTGCTGCTGCTGACCGGCATCATGCTGGGCAATAAAATGACGGTGGCCGTGGACCAGGTGGAACTGCCCCAGGGCGACCGGGTGCACGAGCAGTCCCTGCCGTTTGACCTGCGCCTGAACCGCTTCGTGCCGGAATTTTATCCCGGCACCTCCAAGCCCAAATCCTATGAATCCCAGGTAACCGTCTTTCCGGAATCCGGCGGCCAGTATGATGCCGTCATCCGCATGAACGAGCCTCTCCGCCTTTCCGGCTGGACGCTGTACCAGATGAGCTGGGGGCAGGACTCCCTGCATCCGGGCAGGCTCATCTCCATCCTCCGCGCTTCCCACAATCCCCTGGAGCAAATGCCCAAATGGTCTTCCTACATCATTGCCGCGGGACTGCTGTGGCACTTTGCCTGCGTCTTCGGAAGGTACCTGCGCCGCAAACCCGGCCACGCTCCCGCCGGAGCGGAGGCGCCGGACGACCATCTGGAGCCGCCCGCTCCCGGCGGCAAGCGCCGCTTGCGCCTGATAGGTATTTGCGTGCTGGTGGCGGCAATCTTCGGCGTCGGCATGCTGGCGGCCCGGCCTGCCTCTCATCCGGTCTGGGTGGAGCATTACGTGCCCTGGTCCTCCTTCCTGGTGGAACGGGCCGGGGCAATGGCCGTCCAGGACGGCGGCCGCCTGAAGCCCGTCTCCACGTATGCGGGCTTCCATCTGCTCCGGACGCTGGGCAAAAGAAGCTTTGCCATGGAGACGCCGGAGGGGAAAAGGAAGCTCTCTCCGGTGGAATGGATGCTGGACTGCATGTTCCGCCCGGAATTCGCGGAACAATACCCCGTTTTCCTGGTTAACCGGGAGGAAGTGGTCAGGCGTCTGCACCTGCCGAACCAGGCGGACAAGCGGAAAAAATACTCCTATGCCCAGATTGCGGAACACTGGGAGGAAATGACCCGCGCCGTCCGGGAAATCCGGCTGCTGGGAGAAACGGATTTGACGGAAGCCCAGAAGGAAATCCTGGCCCTTTCCCGCAACTTTGACGTGGTGCGCGGCTGGATGCTCGGCTCCCGTATCATGCTGGAAGACCCCTCCGCCATGGAACGGATGGAATTCCCCCGCTGGTTCCCCTCTGCGGGCCAGCATGGGGAGCGTCTCTGGACGGCCGCCCCGGACAAAGCCACCGGAGCCTTTCTGGCAATGGCCTCCCTGCTGGAACGCAAGGCCATCGGCATGGAAGGCGCGGAAGCCTCCGGACTGCGGATGAAGGCGGAAGGACTGCTGCTGGAAAAACTGGCGCAGCCCAATGAAGCCGCCTCCGCCGGGGAACGGCACAGCCTGGAAAGGGAAATCTTCTACTACCGCCTGGACCCGCTCTATGCCTCCCTGGCCGTCTTTGTGGCGGCGTTCGTGTGCCTGCTGCTCTGCGCCCTTTCCGTCCTGCCGCCAACGCTCCCCTCTGGCGCCGTTTTCTGCGGCCCGGCGGGTTCAGCCCTGCGTGGCTGCTGGGTGCGGCGGGGACCGGCGTGCTGGCGGCGGCCCTGGTCATCCGCGTGCTCATCACCATGAGGTCCCCGGTGGGCAACACGTATGAAACCATTGCCTTCATCGCGTGCATGGGCGTGCTCTGCGCGCTGGTGGCGGAGCTGTTCAGCAAAAAGGGCATCGTGCTGGCGGCGGGGCTTCTGCTGGGGGCCTTCTCCTGCCAGATGGGCATTCTGTACGAATCCTCCCAGGCCGTGGACCACATGGACCCCCTGGTAGCCATCCTGCGCTCCAACTTCCTGCTCTCCACCCATGTCATCACCATTGTGCTGGGGTACGCGGCCGGGTTGCTGGCGGCGGTGCTCTCCCATGTGTACCTGCTGGCCTCCCCCCTGCGCCTGATCGGCAGGAAAACGGAACAATCCCTGGACCGCATGGCTTACGGCATCCTGTGCTTCTCCCTGGTATTCACGCTGGTGGGAACGGTCTTCGGCGGCATCTGGGGCAATGAATCCTGGGGGCGCTTCTGGGGCTGGGATCCCAAGGAAAACGGGGCCCTGATGATTGTGCTGTGGCAATTGACCGTGGCTGCACGCGCGGAAAGCCGGGTGGCTGTCCCCTGGCTGCTCCACTTCAGCAACGTGGTGGGCGGCGTCATCATCGCCTTTGCCTGGTGGGGCGTCAACATGCTGGGCGTGGGCCTGCACTCCTACGGCTTCACCTCCGGCCGTGACGCCCTGGACATTTTCTACTGGTCTGAAGCCGTCCTGTGCGTCCTCTTCATCATCCTGCACTACCGCGCGCTCCGGCGCGTGGACATCAGGTAGGGGAGGGAAGGACGCATTTTTCTCATTTTCTCCTTGCCGGTCCGGGTTCTCCGGTATATATTCCCGCCACCTCATGCACGGATAGCTCAGTGGTAGAGCGGCTGTCTTACACACAGTTGGTCGGGGGTTCGAATCCCTCTCCGTGTACCAAAGACTTTCTTTTATAAAAATTAAATAAAAAAGCCGCGCTCTGAATGCGCGGCTTTTTTATTGTTATTAAAGCATGATATAATTAATTATTTAATGCTGGACAAGAAGTGTAATGGAAGAAGTATAGTGCTTTTTTAATACCAGTGGTAGGAATTATGTTAGCAGCTGATGCAATGGTATGCAGTTGAAATTTAAAAATTGTTGTATTTTGTTTATTATAAGTTTTTTATGATTTTTAAAAATTTCGGAAGCTGCAAAATTTAGAAGGCAAATTTCTCCGGAAATGTTTTTCTTGAGGAATGAAATTTAAAAACACGCAAAATGAATAAAATTGTGTTCATGTAAAAGTTGGTTGTTTCTCTTGCCGTATCTGATTTTAGTGATTGTGAATGGAGTTTGAATTTATTGCTGATCTGTTTGATGGAATCAAACATAAAACACGTTAGTTTTAATATAAATATTAATTCAGGTAATAAGAAATCTTCTATAGAGGATAAATAAATAATACAACAAATTTTCGAGGCGTGACCGGACTCAGAAAAAAATGATCATCAGGGCCCACTAGGTTTCATTAGGTGTTACACCAGATACCTCCCCCGACAACCATCTGGAATATATGTGCAGGTATCTCAAACTGATGAACAGGAGTAAAAAAAAGCGCTGGTTCCACAGTGAAAAAAACTCTGCGATCGTTTTCCTATCCAAGAGGTGCGGCATAGGAAATTGAAAATCAGCCAGACGGTTTTCGTTGAAAGAATTATATTAACGGCTCAGTTCTCTGCTTCGTTAGCCCCCATTGATCAAGGGCGTCATCAAGGGAATCAAAGGAACTGTACCCCAGTTCTTCGTTCTTCATGGTCTTACTAATTACCAGATGTCCCCAGTCAACAATATAACGCGTTCCGTTCTGATCTACGTAATCCCCGGTTTCTCCCGGTACGGCTTTGCACCATACCTTTTCCAACTGCCGGATTTTGGCTTTGGACGTAGACGTTCCATTCCATTGAACCGTAACAGTCCACCCGCGGTGCGTGGCTCCTTCTATGGCTGCAAGAAGCTCGGGAGCCGATTTATGATCCACATGGACTCCAATGGTCAATTCCCACGTTGCTCCAGTTATCCCGTCAGCGGACATCCGCAAGCTATTGATGATACTCAATGCGGTAGGAAGATCCAATTGCGTCGCATGAAACGCATTCCCTCCGGCGACTATTTCCGGCAGGGTCAAATAGGCATACAGGCCATTTCCTTCGGCATCCAATGCCTGCTCCAGGCCACTCTCATAAATGCTCTGTCCATTTGCATCAACCGGATAGCGGCATGTTTTCAAATTGAAATTCCAACTCATAAAATTGGTGGCGTACATGGCCTTCGGTAATGCGGAGCCGAATTCCACCATAGATTTGTTGGACATAAACGCGTTGTTGACATTAGTTACATTTTTTAGATTGTGCTTAAAATCAACCAGACCCGCGCCCTCCGCCATGTAGGACAAGGACGTTACATTGCCAAAGTCCATATGAATGCGGCGGCATTTGGCAGCACCGTAAATCAATGTATCGCATGAGGTAATATTTGTTGACGATATCGTCACCTCATCAACGTCAGATTGTCTAAACATCCCAGTGCATATTGTTAAATTAGGGAATCTCCATGATGACGGGAAGCGGGTCAGCTTGGAGAGAGTGAAAAGATTAGTTCCATTTGTCAATGCGGTCAGGGCTGCTGGCTCCGGCATATCATCTGGCAAGGCGGTAATAATTGTGCCATCGCAAAAATCCCGTATAATATTTTCCCGTGTCCACTCATACTGGTAGGCGTAATAATACGCAGCTGCCTTGTAGAGGGAGGGCAGGACATCAGCAGGTATCTGCACGGCGCCGAGTGTTACAGGCCCCCCAATGTTAATGCCGCCGTTGGCATTATAGGTTCCCGTTGTCGTCAGGCTTCCTGCAAGCGTCATATTGCCGCTCTCATCCAAGTGGGGAGCGGTATTCCATCGGTTGCGCTCCTCTTCCGTGATATGGACTGACGCGTCCGCTTTGTGGGCATCGAATGTTTCCGTGCTTACTTTGGAATTAACTTCAGATGCTTCAGCCTTGGAGTTCCAGGCCGTTCGTTCATCCTCTGTGATGTGAACGGAATTATTTTTTTCATGCTCATAAAAATCATTATGGGCCGTCAGTAAAATTCCGTTGATGGAAGTAATTTTATCCATGATTTTTGTTTATTATTGGTTGTAGTGAGGTAGTTGAACAACTTTGGCGCCTCCTTATCCATGATGAACTCCGGCTCATCCGGCATGGAAGGCTTGCACCTTCCACGCGGGCTGGCTTCTTCAACGGTCAGGGCAACTCTGGACGGGATTCATGAGAACCTCCCCTTCCTTCGGTTGCGGATGGGCTGAAATTTGATCCAGCGGCGCCCTGGCTTGAAGTGCCTTACATTCCCCGGATAAAATGGAAACGGTTGAAACCCACTTCGGAAAAAATCTACGGCTGTCCCGGAGAAAGGTCATCCCGCATGGAACGTTAAGACTGCATGAATGCTGCTGCACCCCGGTTTACCGGGCCTGATTCCTCCGGGTTCTCTTTTTTAATGCTTCTCCCTTTCAACGCAATTTGCCTGGAGCATCATTTGGACGTCTGCCGTTATGGATAAAAAAGCTGCCGCACCTTTCGGTGCGGCAGCCCCTGTTTAATGATATATTGAATAGGTTCCTGAATGGGAATGAATCAGGCGCCGAAATCCAGCGCCTTGGGTTCGCGGGCCCAGACGCGGTGTTGTTTCATGGCCGTGATGAAAGGTTTCATCAGGGCCTTGGTGTCTTTCGGCGTGAGCAGCCCGGCGTCGTCCATATCCCGGGGCAGGTCCGTCGCTTCCAGCATTTCACTGGCGTCGCCGGGCAGGCCGATGGCCTTCAGGTGCCGGTATGCCTGGCGCAGGTGGTACTTGGCGTCTCCGTTCATCAGGAGCGTTTGAATGCTCTGCTCTCCTTCCGGCACGATGACGGCGTCAAACACGACGGAGGGGTTGCCGGACAGGGTGCCGTCCACAAGCAGGTCTTTCCCTTCCTCCGTATTCACGCTTCCCATGTGCGGGGCAAGAATCTGGGGGTGCACGCCTTCCTTGTGCAGGGCGCTGCAGATTTCCTCCACGGATTTCAGGCTGACGCCGTCCGCCGCCAGCAGGGAGACGCGCATGCCCTTGAGGTTGCCGTCCGGGTTGGCGTACAGGCTCAGCGCCGGGTCTTTTTCCAGGCCGCAGACCGGTTTGGGCAGTTCCCGGCTAAGCTGTTCCTCCGTGAGTTCAATGCCCAGGTTTTTAGCTACTCCGGCTGCCAGGTTTGGGTCAATGCGCGTCAGCAGGTCCACCACCCGTTCCCGGATGTACGGGCGCGTCACCTTGCCTACTTCAAAGCTGAAGGCGTCAATGATGTGCCTTTGCTCCACGGGAGTCTGGCTCATCCAGAACAGGCGGGGCTGGGCATAGTATTCCGCGAAGGAGGGGCTCCTGAGGCGTTCCTTGACGCCGCTCACCGGCTGGGGGGCGGTGGAGAAACCGCCTTCTTCCGGGGGCGTTTCACGCGGCCAGTTGTCCCCGATGGAGTTGGGATCGTAGTTGGCCGGAGCGGTGTCTATCTGCATGCGGTGGAAGCCGTCCCTCTGGTTATTGTGGAAGGGGCAGACGGGCCGGTTGATGGGGATTTCCGTAAAGTTGGCTCCGCCCAGGCGGTGCCGCTGGGTGTCGCTGTAGGAGAAGATGCGGCCCTGAAGCAGCGGGTCGTCGGAAAAATCGATGCCCGGCACGATGTTGGCGGGGCAGAAGGCGACCTGTTCCGTTTCCGCAAAGAAGTTGTCCGGGTTGCGGTCCAGCACCATCTTGCCGACGATTTCCACGGGAACCAGCGCTTCCGGAATGAGCTTGGTGGCGTCCAGAATATCGAAGTCGAATTTGTCTGCGTCTTCTTCCGGAATGAGCTGCAAACCGAGTTCGAATTCTGGATAATCCCCGGCTTCAATAGATTGCCAGAGATCCTTGCGGTGGAAGTCCGGATCGCGTCCTGTCAACGCCTGGGACTCATCCCAGATCAGGGATTTTTTACCATACGCCGGTTTCCAGTGGAAGCGGACGAAGGTGCTTTTCCCTTCTTCATTGACCAGCTTGTACGTATGAATGCCAAAGCCTTCAATGGTCCGGTAACTCCGGGGAATGCCGCGGTCGGACATGAGCCACATGACGTTGTGCAGGGTTTCAGGCTGGAGGGAAACATAATCCCAGAAGGAGTCGTGGGCCGTCTGCCCCTGAGGCATTTCATTGTGGGGCTCCGGCTTGACGGCATGGACGAAATCCGGGAATTTGATGGCGTCCTGAATGAAGACGGGCGTGTCGTTGCCCACCAGGTCATAGTTGCCTTCCTTGGTATAGAACTTGGTGGCGAAGCCGCGGATGTCCCTCACCGTATCCGGAGATCCTCGGAAGCCCTGCACGTTGGAAAAACGCACAAAGACCGGGGTCTTTTCTCCCGGATCCTGCAGAAAGCCCGCCTTGGTGTACTTGGAAAGGGACTTGTATACCTGAAAATAGCCATGTGCCCCGGAACCTCTTGCGTGAACCACGCGTTCCGGTATCCGCTCCTGGTCAAAATGAGCCATTTTTTCCAGAAAGTGGAAGTCTTCAAGCAGAGAGGGGCCTCTGCTTCCGGCTTTAAGTGTATTTTGGTCATTGGCTATTTTAACTCCCAGGTTGCTTGTGAGCGGCTGGTCCATGCCGTTGGAGCGCATGGTGTCCAGATCCTTGATTTTTTCCGTGGTATTGTCCGGCATTTTCATGGAGCCGGGAGCGGAGGGTTCCGCATTGGGCGGCGTAGGCTTCGGAGTGGGCTTGATCAGCTCCGGATCAATCGTATCCGTGTAATGGGGTTCCGCTTCCTTTCCGTCGGTGAAAGGAGCGAGGCTGTCTTCCATGGGCGGCGTCTTTTTTTTCATTTGCTTGTTCATGATGGGACCGAATTTCTTCTATACGGGTAAGGGTTCGACTTCTCTTTTTCCGGTGATGTTCTGTCATGTTTTGTCAGCAGCCTCCGTTCAGGGATGATGGAGATTCGTTGAAAAGAACTCGACTTGAAACGTTTATATGATAGAGAATGGCATCTATGGAAAAGGCTTGTTTGATTGGCATGGCTTTTCTGCCTGTGGTCCATGCTTCATTCGCAGCAGGGCAGCAGGCGGAAGACCGCGGGGATGTAGCCGTGGACACGCGGACGGCGTTCGGGAAGCCTCCGCGTTCCCTGCATCTGGAACCGGTGGAGAGCCTCTCAGTGCCGAAAAATCCGGATATTCCCTACGGCATGATTAGCCGCGTGCATCTCTATGCCGACCGCTCCCATGGCTCGGGTGAAGATTCCATTTATCTGGTGGCGGAAATGAATTTCTGCGGGGAAGACGGGGACCAGCCCCATATTGTGGGAATCTTTGCCGGTTCTCCCGCAGGGGAACCGTGCATGAGGCTGGCGGACCTGGACAGGGACGGCATTCCTGAACTGGTTCTGGTTCATGAAGCGGGAGCAGGAGCTTCATATATGCGCATTTTCCGCATTTCCCAAGAACCGAATGTCTCCGACGATAAGAGCTGCATCTCCGCCTCTGCCATGCTGAAGCAGGTGGGCTGCTGCCGCACGGGAATGGGAACCGTCAGGCTGGAGGATGACGGAACGGTGGTGGTAAAGACTTATCCGGAAGGAGGAAAAATTCCGGCATCCGTGAAAAAATACCGTCTGGAACAGGGGGCGGACGGAATGAAGGAGGTGGAATAAACAGGAGCGGAGCAGGGGAAGCCGGAATAGGAGGGAGCAGCGCAGCGGCGTTTCCGGCGCAGCGGGACGGGGGTACGCTGCGTACATGAAATGGGACGGAACTTCCACAAATTTTCATAGACGCGGGGAATAAATAGGTTATGATTTTTATGTCAATCGGGTATTGGAAAAAAGGCTCATGCCGTTATGGCGCGGGGCGGCTTTTCCGGTATGGAACCATTTTCCTATTGAATTAAAGTGATGACGGTGCAAGAAATAGCTGAACAGAGTTTGAAGAGCCTTCTGGCCTCCCTGGGTTTTTCCGCGGATATTGAAGTAACGGAGGCGGACGGCATCGTGTGCCTGAATATTTCCTCCCCGGATTCCCAGTACATCATCGGGGGAGACGGGGACAGGCTGGACGACCTCCAGTACCTGGTCAACCGCATGATCCAGCGCAAGATGGAGGATGCATCCCGCGTGAAGGTGGATTGCGACCACTACCGGGAACGCAACGAGGCCCGCCTGCTGGAAAAGGCCCGTTCCCTGGCCGAACGCGTGCAGGAAAGCGGCAAGCCGATGAAGATGCAGCCGCTGAACGCCTACCACCGCCGCCTGGTGCACAATGCCCTTCAATCCATGGAAGGCATTGCGACGGAATCCGAGGAAGGCGACGGCCGTTACAAGCGCATTACCATCCGGCGCGCCTGAAGCCGGCAGTTTTCATGAAGGTTGCAGCGGTTATTGCGTCTGTTTGCCTGGCGCTGGTGACGGCGGTTCCGGGCCGTGCGGAAGCGGAGGATTCCCCCGCTTCCTGCGCCGCGGCTCCTTCTCCGCCGCCTCCCGTGCTGGTGGTGTACGGTTCTGCGGAGCCCGGCGCGGCGGAAGCCCGCTGGCTGAAGGCGCTCCGTCCAGGAACGGAAGAACGCCGTGCGCTGGATGAACATGTCCGTGACGTGCAGTTTGTCACAGTGCCCAAACGTCCCTCCGTGAAAGATTGGGAAGAAGGCGGCAGCCTGTCCCGTGCGGCGGAGCATGGCGTGCGCGTGCTGCCTGCGGTGGTTTTGCTTGATTCCAGGGGGCGTGTATTTGACTTGGTGGAAGGGGGAGCGCATGCCGCATGCCTGCGGGAAAAGGCGGCCCTGCTGGCGGACAAGGCCCGGCGCGTGCGCCCGGTGACTTTGGTGAATGACGTTCCGAAGGGTGGAGACCCTGCGGAGGAGGCCGCCGCCATTTGCCGGGCGTTGGAACCGGTGCCGGCGGAAGCCTGGTTCCGGGATTATCCGGGAACGATGAAACGCCTGGAAAAACTGAATTGCACGGTTCCGGCCTTTCTGAACGCCCGCGCGGCAGCCCGCCGCCTGGAGAAAAACCGGGAAACGGCGGCGCTCCTCTGCGAATCCTTCCAGGCCTGTGATGCCCCTTCCATCCGGAAATGCCTGGAAGCGTGGCGGAAAAGGGCGGATGATCCCTCCCTTCCCGTGGAAGAACGCCAGTTGATCCTGCTCTCCATGGTGCATCCCCTCTGGGTCCGGCTGGAAGAAGCGCTGTACCGGGACGCCCACACGGCGGAGAGTGAGGAGGCTTTCAACCGGGCGGTTGCCGTTCTGGAGGAAGTGCGGGACATGGACCGCGCCAGCGTTTGCGGCAGGCGCGCGCACCAGCTCCGGGAAGAGCTGAGGAGGGCTCGCCTGGCTGCCGCGCGGTATGATTGATGCGGTTTTCCGGAGCTTCCGGAAACGGACAGGAAGGGTTCCCGGTTGCCGTCACGGAATCAAGGGACGCGTTTTTTCTTCGTGATTCCCTTCTCCACAGGAAGGGCCCGGCAAATTGGCTTGATTTTGCCCCTGTCCGGGGCTAGTCTTCGGACCGTTATGACAGATTCATCCATCCCGGACATGATGGCGGCGGCGCGCCGTGACAAATGGACTGACCAGCAACTGGCCGCCAAGGCTGTGGAACTGGCGGAATCCATTCTGAAACAGTCGAATGCCGGGATGCGCAGGAAGGAGAAAAAGCAGGCGGAGCAGATGGAGCGCATGATGAACGACCCTGCGGGCAAGGCCTTTACGCTGGCGTTGGCGGACCGCGTGTTCCGCCCTTCCTCGCCGGCGCGGGGCGCGGAGCTGTTCCGCTACCTGCTGGACGGCTACGGTATTCCCCGTTATTTGTCTGCCGCGGACCGGTTCGCCATGAAGCTGGGGGACAAATTCTCCGTACAATTTCCCGGCGTAGTGATGCCTATGATTACCAGCCAGTTGCGGAAGGAGAGCTCCAACGTGATTCTTCCGGCGGAGGATGGAAAACTGCGCTCCCACCTGCGCCGCAGGCGCAAGGCCGGCATCCGGATGAACATCAACCAGCTGGGAGAGGCCATTCTGGGTGAAAGCGAGGCCCACCACCGCCTCCAGCAGGTCGTGGACCGCCTGGCGGACAAGGACTGCGACTATATTTCCGTCAAGATTTCAGCCATTTTCAGCCAGATTCATCTGGTGGCCTTTGAAGAAACCGTGCAGCTGATTCAGGAGCGCCTGCGCATCCTGTACCGGGCGGCCATCACGAATGCGGTGACACTGCCGGACGGCTCCAAAAGACCCAAATTCGTGAATCTGGACATGGAGGAATACCGTGACCTCCACCTGACGGCGGAAGCGTTCAAGCGCACGCTGATGGAGGATGAATTCATGCAGATGGAAGCCGGGATTGTGCTCCAGGCTTATTTGCCGGACTCCTGGGAGGAACAAATGAAGCTGTGCGCCTGGGCGAAGGAGCGGGTGGAGAAGGGCGGCGCGCGCATCAAGATACGCCTGGTGAAAGGCGCCAACCTGGCGATGGAGAAAGTGGAGGCCTCCATGCATGACTGGGCGCAGGCCCCATACGGCACGAAGGCCCAGGTGGACGCCAACTACAAGAGAATGCTCCATTACGGCTGCATGCCGGAGAACGCCAGATATGTGCAGTTCGGCGTTGCCTCCCACAACCTGTTTGACTTGTGTTATGCCATGCTGCCTTTGCGTGAGCGGGAAGGCGTCCGGGACCATGTGGAATTTGAAATGCTGGAGGGGATGGCGAACCATCAGGCGCGCGTCATCCGCCAGGCGGCGGACGGCCTGCTGCTGTATGCCCCTGTGGTGCTGAAGGAAGACTTCCACAGCGCGATTGCCTACCTGGTGCGGCGGCTGGATGAAAACACCAGTGAGGAAAACTTCCTGCATGACCTCTTCGGCATGACGCCGGGCTCCCGGAGCTGGGAGGCGCAAAAAAAGCGGTTCTTAAAAGCCTGCCAGGAGAAAGACGACGTGAAATACGGCCCCAACCGTACGCAGAACCGCGCTACGGACCCCGTGCAGCCCACGCATTACCGGGACGCCTTTGCCAATGAGCGTGATACGGACTGGTCCCTGCGGCAGAATGCGGAATGGATCAACGGCCTGATTGCCGCGGAAAAGGAAAAATCCGGCGAGGAAATTCCCCTGGTCATCAACGGTGAGGAAATCACGACCAACCTGTGGGGCGTGGGGCGCGACCCGTCCCGCCACAATGAAGTCTCCTACAAATTCGCGTATGCGGACTTTGACCAGATTGAACACGCGCTGGACACGGCGGACAAGGCCCGCGCCTCCTGGGCGTCCAAGAGCGTTGGCGAACGCGCTGAAATCCTGCACCAAGCGGCGCAGGAGCTGTCCAGAATCCGGGGGGAGGCCATTGCAGCCATGGTGAGGGACGCCGGAAAGGTGCCCACGGAGGCGGACGTGGAAGTGAGTGAGGCCATAGACTTCTGCCGCTATTATGCGGAAGGGCTGGACCGCGACGGCATGAACGACGGCGTGGAAATGACCCCGCTGGGTACCGTTTGCGTGATGTCTCCCTGGAACTTCCCCTTCGCCATTCCCACGGGCGGGGTGGCCGCCGCGCTGATGGCGGGGAACACGGTGGTGTTCAAGCCGTCCGAGCTGGCCGTTTATACGGCTTGGCAGATCGTCCAGGCGTTCTGGCGCGCCGGGGTACCTAAGAGCGTGCTTCAATTCGTGCCGATGCCGCGCAATGAAATTTCCCACAAATTCCTGATGGACTCGCGCCTGAACGGCATCATCATGACGGGCTCCTACCGCACCGGGAAAATGCTGCGTGAACTGCGGCCGGACCTGCATGTGCTGGCTGAAACCAGCGGGAAGGACGCCATGGTCATCACCGCCACGGCGGACCCGGACCAGGCCGTGAAAGATTTGGTGAAAAGCGCCTTCGGCCATTCCGGGCAGAAATGCTCCGCCGCCAGCGTGGCTATTGTGGAGGCCTCCGTCTATGACAACCCGGCCTTTTTGCGCCAGTTGAAGGATGCCGCAGCCAGCCTGAAGGTGGGGGGCTCCTGGGAGGTCAGCTCCGTGGTGACGCCGCTCATCAAGGAACCGGAAGGCGACCTGCTCCGGGCGCTCACGCAACTGGAACCCGGGGAAGAATGGCTGCTCAAGCCGGAACCCTCGGAAGACAACCCGTGCCTCTGGTCGCCCGGCATCCGGTTGGGCGTGAAGCCTGGAAGCTGGTTCCATCAGACGGAATGCTTCGGCCCGGTGCTGGGCATCATCCGTGCGGAAAACCTGGAGGAAGCCATTGACATCCAGAACGACTCCGAATTCGGACTCACCGGGGGACTTCAGTCCCTGGATGAACGGGAAATCGCCCTGTGGAAAAGCAAGGTGCAGGTGGGCAATGCGTACATCAACCGCGTCATCACCGGCGCCATCGTGCGCCGCCAGCCGTTCGGCGGGTGGAACCACTCCTCCATGGGGCCCGGCTCCAAGGCCGGCGGCCCCAACTACCTCACCATGCTGGGAAGCTGGGAGGAAAAGGCGCTCCCGCAGAAACTGCGCACGCCGGGGGAACGCATCACCGGGCTGGTGGAAAAACTGTGCTCCGAACTGCCGGACTGCGCCAAGCGCATCCGTTCCGCGGCCGGTTCCCAGGCCAAGTGGTGGATGGAGGAATTCGGCGTGGAGCATGACCCTTCCCATATCTACGGGGAAAACAACACATTCCGTTACGTACCCGTGAAGGGGATACTGGCCCGTGTGGAAAACATGTCTGACGCTGACGCCGCCATCCTGCTGCTGGGCGCGAAACTGTGCGGAGCAGCCCTGCACCTGAGCGTGGAGGAAGGCCATCCCTGGATTCAGAAAATGAACGGTTACTATGCGTCCCTGACGGTGGAGACGGAAGCCGAACTCATCGACCGGATGCCGGAGGCAGCCCAAGGCGTGAAATTCCTGCGTGGAACGGGCATCTCCGAGGCTCTGGCGAATGCCGCCCGCGCCCGGGATGTGGAAGTGCTGGACCGGCCCGTGCTTGCCAACGGACGCCTGGAACTTCTGGGCTATTTCCGGGAACAGGCCGTTTCCGAAACCGTTCACCGCTACGGCAACATCATCCCGCCTCCGGGCAGTTTCAAGACGGCCGGGGCGTGAGGGGAGCCTTGACCCCTGGCTCCCAGGCGGCGTGGTTATGAGTATAAAAACAGCGCAGGAAAATGCCCCCGCAGTCCAAACGGAAAACGCCCTCCTGGGAATGAAGGCCGGGCGGCCTTCATTGGATGAACTGCCGCCGAAGCCCTGCGGAGGGATTTTTCTTGCAAGGGCGGGAAAACCGGGCTTACCCGGTTGGGTAAAAGATAAACTCTGCCGGATACAAGAAATTCTCTCCGCCAAACGGTGAAAAGTTAAAGTAGCACGGAAGAGGGCCTGCGGCGTTTATTGCGCCCTTCGGGCGGCAAAAAAGTTGAAATCCACAGGAAACGCGGCCTCTTCTGACTGGCTTGCCGCTGTTTTTAGCTTCTTCCCGTGCTTTCTTCCGCTCTCGTAGGCCTGTTCCTGGGCGCTTTTGTTTCTTTTCCCCATTTTGTGATAGAACGTTTCCGGGAAACGGGTATATTTCCTGGAACGACCGCTACGATGCGGCAATTTTCCCTACCACACATCCATGAGCACCAACCAACCACTGACCTCCCACGGCACCCACATCGCCTGGGTTGACTTCCTGCGCATCCTGGCCTGTTTTCTCGTTGTAGTGGCCCATTGCTTTGCGATCCGTTCGTAGGCAGTTTTGACGGCACCTTCAACTTTAAATCCGCCGTCTTCTGGGGCAGTCTGGTGCGGCCGTGCGTGCCGCTGTTCGCCATGATCTCCGGCGTGCTGCTCTTTCCCGTCACCATGGAAATGGGCGCTTTTTACTCCAAGCGCCTCAAAAGGGTGCTGATTCCGCTCGTCGTCTGGTCCCTGGTGCTTCCCTTGCTCTACTTCGGCTACTTTGCCGCGGGCGTGCATACGGCCAGCCCCAACATCGTGATGGACAACTACACCTGGAGCGCCACCGTCGGCAAGCTTTACACCTTTCTCTTCAACTTCAACTATGACACCACGCCCCTGTGGTACGTATACATGCTGGTGGGTCTCTACCTCTTCATGCCCATCATGAGCGCGTGGCTGACGCAGGCCAAAAGGAAGGATGTGAAAATCTTCCTGGGCATCTGGATATTCAGCATGATTCTCCCCTACCTCCAGATGCTTGCCCCGGCGCTGGGCTATGAAGGCAATTACGGCAACATGGGCATTCTGGGCGTTTGCGACTGGAACCCGTACGGCATGTTCTATAACTTTGCCGGCTTCCTGGGGTACATGGTGCTGGCCCATTACCTGGCCAAATACCCGCTGGCCTGGAGCTGGAAAAAGATGCTCGCCATCACTGTTCCCCTCTTCCTGGTCGGCTTTGCCGTCACGTTCTTCGGCTTCCTGGAAACGCAGAAGCACTTCCCCGGCCAATATTCCAAGCTTGAGGTACTCTGGTACTTCTCCGGCATCAACGTCTTCCTGATGACCTTTGCCATCTTTGCCATCGTCAGCAGGCTCAGGATCAAGCCCGGCCCGGTGCTGGGCAAGGTGGCGGCGCTCACCTTCGGCGTGTACCTGTGCCACTTCTTCTTTGTCCAGTGTTCCTATGACTTCGTGAACTTCATTGGAATGGGGGGGCTCCCCGCCGCCGTGAAAATACCGTTGCTGGCCTGCCTGGCCTCCGCCGTCTCCCTGGCGCTGGTATGGCTGTTGAGCCTGAACAGGTGGACGCGCAAAAGCATTATGTAAACCGCGGATATTTTCCGCAGGGCGCTTCAGGACCACGGCAGTCCCGGGGCGCCTTTTCTTTTGTGGAAAAGAGAATAAGGCGGTTTCCGGGGAGGGGCCTGCAAAATTCTGGACGGGAAAGAGGGAACAGGCTAGGATATTCCTGCATCGTGCACAGGCCCTGGTTGCCGGAGATGTGGGCTTTTTAACGCATGAAAAGCGCGTCTCCCGGTCTCCCTTCCGCCAACCCCAAGCTCACAGAAAATTCCCGGGACACCGGCGATTTACGTAATCCGTTGGGGTTCTAATCTTGACAACTATCATCTCTTTTTTACGGCCTGGAATACGTGTGCCTCCATGGGAGGTTGGCGCAAAACACCCGTTGCGCTGTTGATACTCAAGCCATAGGCGTCCAGGCCGTCGCACTCTCACGAGTGCGTGGATTGAAACCTTCCAGGCAGATGTTGGTCAGGATGTTGACCAGGTCGCACTCTCACGAGTGCGTGGATTGAAACGCCGGGGAACGTGGCGGGCAAGGTTTGCCCGTCGGTCGCACTCTCACGAGTGCGTGGATTGAAACCGTTGACCGGACGGAGGACCCGGACCCGGACAACGTCGCACTCTCACGAGTGCGTGGATTGAAACCAGGTCCGGCAGCTTGGCTTATCAGAAGATGATGTCGCACTCTCACGAGTGCGTGGATTGAAACATCGAATGGACGCCACGCGGGCAGCAAATGTTGGGTCGCACTCTCACGAGTGCGTGGATTGAAACTATTGGTTGGGGTTGATGTTACGCAGCCGTGACCGTCGCACTCTCACGAGTGCGTGGATTGAAACATCCGTAGTGATGGTGGACCAGGCGGGAAAGGCGGTCGCACTCTCACGAGTGCGTGGATTGAAACCTCGTAGCTCAAGGCACCGGCAGCGACCTTGCCGGTCGCACTCTCACGAGTGCGTGGATTGAAACAATTAACCGGGAGTAGAGCATGCCCAGAAGTCCGGTCGCACTCTCACGAGTGCGTGGATTGAAACCGTCCAACTTTCCTTACCCTTTTCATGGGCGTAAGTCGCACTCTCACGAGTGCGTGGATTGAAACCTTTCTTTTGTAGGTTTCTACGCTCGCGACTTGGGTCGCACTCTCACGAGTGCGTGGATTGAAACTCTGTGGACTACAGCACAGAAGCACAAAAAGAAGGTCGCACTCTCACGAGTGCGTGGATTGAAACACCTTTCATGCTTGCCCGTCCAAAAGATCCCGTGTCGCACTCTCACGAGTGCGTGGATTGAAACTTCGATCAATCCGATGTCGGATGCCGAACCGTTGGTCGCACTCTCACGAGTGCGTGGATTGAAACCGATTACAGCTATGACCCCTTGTTTTACCCTTACGTCGCACTCTCACGAGTGCGTGGATTGAAACTGTTCAGGCGTCAGTTTCATGCGAGCCTACTTTCGTCGCACTCTCACGAGTGCGTGGATTGAAACGTTTTGCTTCCGCTTCCAAGGCGCGGGCCTTGGAGTCGCACTCTCACGAGTGCGTGGATTGAAACCCGGAAGGAAAGGGAACGAACAAATAAAACCTAGTCGCACTCTCACGAGTGCGTGGATTGAAACCGGGAACAAGGCCAATTTAGCATAGGTGAGGGTGTCGCACTCTCACGAGTGCGTGGATTGAAACCATATCTGGTGTTGTAAATCCTGCCTAAGTTGCTGTCGCACTCTCACGAGTGCGTGGATTGAAACCATATCTGGTGTTGTAAATCCTGCCTAAGTTGCTGTCGCACTCTCACGAGTGCGTGGATTGAAACCATCATCCGCCCGTATGTGTATCAGTGCAGCCTGGTCGCACTCTCACGAGTGCGTGGATTGAAACTGGATTGCTTCCTTCACCTCTTTCAAGGTATCGGTCGCACTCTCACGAGTGCGTGGATTGAAACCGGTTAAGCCTATATTTTTACTCCGGACTCCGTGGTCGCACTCTCACGAGTGCGTGGATTGAAACCCAAGATATTGCAGATAAAGAGATAAGCGTGTTGTCGCACTCTCACGAGTGCGTGGATTGAAACAATCACTTATCCACTTTTCCCTTTCTCCTACGATGTCGCACTCTCACGAGTGCGTGGATTGAAACTTCCGGAAAACACTACGGAATTTAAGCTTGATGGAGTCGCACTCTCACGAGTGCGTGGATTGAAACTGCTCAGGCACCAGTTTCATGCGAGCCTCCTTTCGTCGCACTCTCACGAGTGCGTGGATTGAAACTGTATCCGCGTGAATAACGGAATGACCCAGGATGGTCGCACTCTCACGAGTGCGTGGATTGAAACCGCCGATGCCTTTTTGCGGAGTCATACTGTCCTGGTCGCACTCTCACGAGTGCGTGGATTGAAACTTTTTCCGGCCCATGGCCGCCCGCACCTGGTCCTGTCGCACTCTCACGAGTGCGTGGATTGAAACGGCGGCGTACAAGGGGCCCTGCCCTGGGCCAATGGTCGCACTCTCACGAGTGCGTGGATTGAAACGCCGGATTCACGGCGGGAAATTCCCTTGCCGCCGGTCGCACTCTCACGAGTTCGTGGATTGAAACGCCGGATTCACGGCGGGAAATTCCCTTGCCGCCGGTCGCACTCTCACGAGTTCGTGGATTGAAACCGGCCCTGGCACGCGCCACCCGTGAAGCCCGGAAGTCGCACTCTCACGAGTGCGTGGATTGAAACGAACGTGGGGTCGTCCGGATTGTCGGGGTTTTCCGTCGCACTCTCACGAGTGCGTTAATTGAAAGTCCACATGTCTGCGCGGGGCGCAAGCCGCTCATGCACTGCTTCTTGAAAGAGGAGCAGACCAAAGCTTTATTTTCCGCAACCGTATCGTTTAGTGTTTGGTCTGTTCCCCTGTTATTTTAAGAAAGGACGGTAAGAATCCGTAGTGGAACGGGATGACGGCTCCCTTCCGTTTACCTCTCAGATTGGCATGGTTTGCAGCCTTTTAATGTCCGTCCGCGGCGGGTTGCCGAACATGCGCTTGTATTCCCGGTTGAATTGGGTAGGGCTTTCGTACCCAACGCGGAAGGAGGCGTTTCCTGCGTCCATGTTTTCCACAAGCATCAGGCGGCGGGCCTCATTGAGGCGGATGCGTTTCTGGAATTGAAGCGGGCTGATGGCCGTGAGGGTACGGAAGTGCTGGTGGAAGCTGGACGGGCTCATGCCGGCGCGGCTTGCCAGTTCCCCGATGCTCAACGGCTGGTCGAAGTGCTTTTTTATCCAGTCAATGGCTTTTGCTATCTGGCTGCTATGGCTTTCAGCCACGACGATCTGCCTCAGGCGCCCTCCCTGTTCGTCCATCAGGAGACGGTAATAGATTTCCTGCCGCACCAGGGGAAGGAAGACGGGGATGTCCGCGGGAGTTTCCAGCAGTTCCATCAGGCGTTCCACTGCATTGAGCAGGGCGGGAGTCATTTTGCTGATGCCGATGCCCCGGTCTGTGGGGCGTTCCGGACGCGTGGCCACGCTGTCGTGAAGCATCAGTTGGGAGATTTCCTGTAAATCCAGTTCCAGCGTCAATCCCAGGTAAGGTTTTTCCGGGCTGGCCTCCATGATTTTAGAGACGAGGGGAAGCTCCACGGAGGAAACAACAAAACTTTGCGCATCATATAGGTAGGCTTCGTCCCCCAGCAGGATCTGCTTGGTTCCTTGTGCGATCAGGCAAAGATGGGGGGAAAACATATAGCTGTGCGGTTCCGTGGGGGATTCCCAGCGGTGGAGCTCCAGCCCGGGAATGGCCGTGCTCACCTGGTGTTTCCCATCCGTCCAGCCTGCAATCATTCCGGCAAGGCGCAGCGGTTTCCGTTGACGGCCAGCAGGAGTTGGCAGGGAGGCGGACGTTTCCCCCTGTTCCTTTTCTTTTTCCTTCATGAAGGCTTCATGTTATTCAAGGCAGGGTGCGGGAGCAATTTCATTTTGTTTCATTTTGCAGGATCAGGCAATAATGCAGGAGGACCGGGCTACCTGTTTTTTCCTCTGCCTGTTAATATTGGCAGGGTCCGGTGGGAACGCCGGAACAATAAAACAGGAAAGAACAACCAATGAATACGAAATTTATCATCACACGTAACGCCGGAAATTCTGGCGGCAACCGCGCTGGGCGCTTTTGCCGTGTCCGGCAGCATGGCTTCTCCGGCGGACAAGCCCTCGGACGCGGACAATTTTTATAAGAGCGGCCGGGTCTCCCAGCAGGAGGTTAAGTTCAATAACCAGTATCGCATGAAGGTGGCCGGGAACCTGTTCCTGCCCAAGGACATGGATAAGGAGGCCAGGTGCCCCGCCATTATCGTGGGCCATCCCATGGGAGCGGTGAAGGAGCAGAGCGCGAACCTGTACGCCGCGAAGATGGCGGAACGGGGATTTGTGACGCTGGCCCTGGATTTACCGTTCTGGGGCGGGAGCGACGGAGAACCCAGGAATTCCGTTTCTCCGGATATGTATGCGGAGGCGTTCAGCGCGGCCGCGGATTATTTGGGCACGCGGCCTTTTGTGGACCGGGACCGCATCGGCGTGATCGGGATATGCGGCAGCGGCAGTTTTGCCATCAGCGCCGCCAAGATTGATCCCCGCCTGAAGGCCATTGCGACCGTCAGCATGTACGACATGGGGGCTGCCAGCCGGAACGGTCTCCGGAAGTCGCAGACACCCGGTCAGAGAAAGAAGATTCTGGCGGAAGCGGCGGAGCAGCGGTATGTGGAGTTTTCCGGCGGATCCGTCAAGTATACCGGCGGGACCGTGCATGAACTTCGCGAAGATTCCAGTCCCATTGAGCGGGAGTTTTTTGAGTTCTACCGCACTCCCCGCGGCGAGTTTACTCCGGAGGGACAGTCGCCGGATCTTACCACGCATCCGACGCTTGCCAGCAACGTGAAGTTCATGAATTTCTATCCGTTTTCCGATATTGAGACGATTTCTCCCCGCGCCCTGCTTTTCATCACCGGGGAGGAAGCTCATTCCAGGGAGTTCAGCGAAGACGCCTACAAGCGCGCCGCCGAGCCGAAGGAGCTTTACCGGGTGCCCAGGGCCGGGCATGTGGACCTGTACGACCGGGTGAATATGATCCCTTTTGACAAATTGACGGATTTTTTCAGTAAAAACCTGAAGTAAGGCCGGTGCTGCCCGGGAGTATCCCATGGAAGCTTTTCCCGGTAATGTTCCCGGAGCACACGATTAGAGAACGGAAGGAAAGGTTTTATTGGGACCGTGTGAACGGGAGAGCCTCTTTTATTGCATCATTGGCAGAAGGCCATGGCGTACAAGAAGAGTAAGTGGATGGATTTTATTCAGGGTTCTCCGCTTTCCCGTTGCTGGGGCACCCGGTAGTTCCATGGACGCGGAATGGTCCATGGATATTGTCACTTGAAGAATTGAAAAGAAAAACAGATGGATATATTGGAAAGAATGCGCCGGGGAGAGTTGATACGGCTGGACGATCCCGAGTACCCGGTCATAGAAGAGTTGATCACGAGGGCCTTCCGCATCACCGGAGAGTTGAATGCGGGCTACCATGATGCCGCAGAGACGCGGGCTGTCATGAGCGAATTGACGGGGGAGTTGATCGATGAAACGACTTGGATCGTGCCGCCTTTTTATACCGATTTCGGCCGTTTTACACGGTTCGGCAGGAACGCGTTCGTGAATTGCGGCTGCACGTTCATGGACCGTGGCGGAATCACGATTGGTGACGGCGTGCTGATCGGTCCGGGAGTGAAGCTGATTACGGAGAATCACGCGGAGGAACCGGAATTGCGCCGTCATGTTTATGGGCGCCCCATCGTGATAGGACGGAAGGCGTGGATAGGGGCCGGGGCTACCGTTTTGCCCGGCGTGACGGTGGGAGAAAATGCCATCGTGGCCGCCGGGGCCGTCGTCACCGGGGATGTTACGGCCAACGCGATTGTAGGCGGCGTTCCGGCCCGGGTTATCAGGAATATCAGGCAATGACGATTCAGGGCGAGCAACGGAAAGGAGCCGCAGATCCCGGGAAATAACGGCGTTGAAATGCCCGTGGAGGGATTAAGGCGTTGACGGATGCCGGCGCCGTGATAAGAAATGGCGTGGACTCCGGTTGATTGATTTTACCTTTGCAGGGCTGAACGGAGAGGGGGCGGCTGTGGTTGTCCGCAGAGGCGGATTTTCCCGGAAGGTACTGTCGCCACACGGAAGGAGGACGGTTATGGTCTGGGCTATCGGCACCGGCAATTTTCAGCCTGGATGGTTCGGAGTACCTCTCCCGCCGTGCGGCTGCCGTTCCTGTGAAGAGCCGGGAGAAGTTCTTTTCCGGAAGGAGCGGAGGGATAAAGTTCACGGGAAAGAGGGGAAGTGCCGGAGGGGCGGCCTCCTGCCGAAGAGGGACGGAGAAGATTTTTTCAGGCAGGAGGCGGGGTGCCCCCGCAGCACGTATGACAGGACGGTTGCGCGGGTTTTTTGATGCCGGCATGCCCGGATGGGAGGTTGTTTTAAAATGCGTTCACCAGTAGCATGTTGAGTAATGTTTTAATGAGGGGTGTTTTGCGCCGCGCCGGGAGAAGGGGAGAAGAAGTTGGATGAGGCGGCCATGGGAAACGTCCTGATTCTTGAGCTTTTTTTCTCGCATGCTGTCAAAGGTTTATACAGCATGGAATTGTACGATCAGGTAGAAAGAATAGTTGATGATGGAACATTCAGTAATTTTTCCGGACCATCGGAAGGTTTGCGCCCTGGGGCAGGGAACCTGGAAGATGGGAAAATCCGCCTTGAGGGAAGCCGAAGAAGTAGAGGCGCTGCGTGCGGGCATTGAGCTTGGCATGAGCGTGGTTGACACGGCGGAGATGTATGGCAACGAGGAGTTGGTGGGAACGGCAATCCGCGGATTGCGCGACCGTGTTTTCCTGGTTACCAAGGTTCTGCCCGGCAACGCCAGCAGGACCGGAACCAAGGCCGCCTGCGAACGGAGCCTGAACAAGCTGCGGACGGATTACGTGGATTTGTTCCTGCTTCACTGGAGCGGTCCCCATCCCATTGAAGATACGGTTGCCTCCATGATTGAGCTGCAGCAGGAGGGTAAGATAAAGGCCTGGGGCGTCAGCAATATGGATGTTCCGGAAATGGAGCGTTTTTATGCCGTCCCGGGGGGAGTCTCCTGCGCCGCCAACCAGATTCTTTATAATCTGGCCCATCGCGGCGTGGAGTACGACCTGCTGCCGTGGTGCCGGGAGCGCCACATTCCCGTGATGGCCTATTCGCCTGCGGATGAAGGGCGGCTGTCCCGCAATCCGGTTCTGATGGAGATTGCGCAGAAGCATGAGGCCACCCCGGTGCAGATCGCGCTGGCCTGGATTCTGCGCCGCCCCGGAATGATTGCTATCCCCAAGGCCGGTTCCGTCATGCATGTTCAGGAGAATTACCGGAGCTTGTCCATTAAGCTGACTGCGGAGGATGTGGATTTGCTGGACGAGGCTTTTCCACCTCCGGGCAGGAAGGTGCATCTGGATTCCTGGTGAGCCATGGTGCGGGCCGGCCCGCGGGCGAAACGGGGTGCACGGATTTTTCCCGCATCATCAGGAGAGCCTCAAACCCTTGCGCCAACTGGGGCGGAAGGGCGCCCGCGGACAGTTTTTAACACACGCGTGCCCTGTGGATATGATGGGGCATTGGCTTTTTTTGTTCATGGAGACCGGGGAATCGCCTGTGCGTCTCCGGAAGGGGCCCTTCCGGAGATTTTTTCTACTTGAAATGGAAAAAGGAAGCAGGGAAAGGCGGCAAATCTCCGTGCCACATAGTGGAAAAGGGAGGAAAACACTCATGAACGGTGCATCAGAGGTGCTGCCATTTTCTGGTTCCAGCCTCTTCCGGTTGCGAAGAGGGTTTTAACGCAGCCGTAAAAAAGGCCGCCCTTCCGGAAATACGGTGTTCCGGGAGGGGCGGCCCATGGTGAGGGCGGGATAAAAAGCGTTACAGCGGCTGCGCGTCCGTCCTGGGTATCCAGACGGGCGTGTTCTGGAAGGTGCTGGCGTAGTACCAGGAGCCGCGTTCCGCGCGCAGGATGAGCGGGGTGGATTCCGGCAGGGTGATGACCGCCGGGCTGTTCATGTCCGCCGCGTGCCTGCCGGGCGTTTTCTGGGTGACGACCAGCAGCCGGTCCGCCGGGATGGATTCCGGGGTTTCCGGGTACATGATGTAGTTCATGATGGCCGCCACGGTGACCAGTCCGCTGAGGGTGGCCAGGATGGTCAGCAGCGCCCCGTGCCTGCGGGTGACGGTCAGGAGCGCCAGGAAGGTGAGCATGACGGCGCCGGACAGGATGGAGATGGGGCCGAGCGCATCATGGCTGATGTAAGTGAGCCACTGGTTTTCCGTGGTGTTGGCGGGGAGGATGGCCCCCTCCTTGCGTTCGATGAATTGCAGGTTGTATCTGGCTTCCGTGAAGTACGGGGAGAGTTCCAGCGCGCGGCGGTAGTTGAGGGCGGCCAGACCGGGCTTGTTCATGCGGTAGTAGGAGTTGCCGATGCCGAAGCTGGCATAGGCGCGTTCCGACTTGGAGAGGTCCGTATCGTTGCTTTCCCTGCTGAAGTAGTCAATGGCCTTGGCGTATTCTCCCTGTTCATAGGCCTGCACGCCCAGGTTATCCGTTTCCGCGGCGTTTCCGGCTGCTCCGGCCACGGACAGGGCCAGGACGGCGGCCATGATGAGCACGGGAAGCTTGGCGATGGCTTTTTTAATGGCCTGGAGCATGTGCTGGCGTTCCGCGTGCGGCAGTTCGTCCGAAGAGCCGGAGGGCTTGAACGCCCTGTCATCCCGGAGCTGAAGGATGGTTTTCATTTCTTCATTCTGCTTGGAAGGAGGAATGTAGGATTCAATGAAGTTGCCGGCGGCTCGCAGGAATTCCGTGGGGCTGGCCTGGCGCGGTGTGGAGGAGAGCCTCCGGAAGGAACGCATGCGTTCCCGGGCCGTGAAGCTTTCCTTCTGGACTCTCCGGATGTAGCGGATCAGGGCCATGCCCAGCAGGACGACGGCGGGGATGTAGGCCAGGAAGTACCATCCCCAGTGGGCCGGAGCGGTGAGGGCGTTCATGACGGCGGCGGGCATGATCCCGTAAATGTCCGTCATTTCCGCTACCGGAATGGTGCCTGCCGGGGGCGGTGTGGCGGGAGCGGCTCCGCCGGCCGCCGTTCCGGTGATGGCGGAGGCTTTCCATTCCAGGGGAATGGGGGAGGTGGTTACGGTTTTGTACTGTTGCGTGCTGGGGTCAAAGAAGGTGAGTTCAAAGGGCGGGATGGCGTCCGTCTGGGCAATCGGGCGCATCATTTGCTGGAATTCCACGGTTCCCTGGATGGAGCGCGTGTTCTGGCCCGGGTCCAGCTTGTTGGGCGGGTAAAGCTTCCAGTTGGAAGCGTCCGTGAGGGCCGGGCAGGCAATGCTGTGGATGTTGCCCGTGCCCGTCACCTTGATTTTAACGGTGATGGGTTCATTGGCGCTGAGGTCCCGGGCATCCGTGCTGGCGGAGATGCGGAAGTCCCCCACGGCGTTGGTGAAAGAGGCGGGCGCTCCCTCCGGGAGTTCCTGGGCCGTGATTTTCACTTCCGGAATGGACATTTCCACCAGCACCTCCGAGCGGATGAAGTTGGCGATGAGGGGGTCCGCTTCCGGCAGGGCGGCGCGTGCCGTGACAGTGCCCGCCGCCGTGACTTCCCCGGCGCGCAGCGGGAATAGAGTGCTCTGGAAGGTCATGACGTTCCAGTTGACGCCTTTATAGAGCACGGAGCCGCGGGGCTGGCCGCGGAGCAATTCCACCAGCGTGGGTTCAAAGCGCCATGTAGCCAGGTTGGAGGTGGTGATGGTGGGCGCCGTGTATTCCAGAATGTATTCCGGAGCATAAATTTTCAGTTCGCAGCGGTCCGGCTGGTGGACATAGGGCTTCTGGTTGTCCACATGCCACAGCATGCCATACGGAACCGTAGTGCCGTTCAGGTTCAGCGTGTTCCACTTGATGGCGCTGTACGGGTAGACGGTCAGCGTCTGGGGAAGCGTGGTATAGGAGCGGCCGTTGTTGGCTTGCAGGGTCAGGGACGGGATTTCCACGGTGCCCACTTCGTCCGGAGTTACTTCAATGGCCATCAGGAAGGCGGACTGGTTGGGGGACCCCGGCCAGCGGATATAGTTGCCCTGGCTGACCCAGCGCAGGCTGGCGCCCTTCACCCTGGGAAGCGGGTCCTGGCGGGCGATGCTGCCGTCCGTCAGGATGATGAAGAGGCGGGTTTGTTCTCCCGGCACAACGGCGTCGGACAGCCAGGTGGTGACCACCTGCTGAGCCATGAGCGTGACGGTCATGCAGAAGAAGAGCGAAAGAATGGCGAGCAGTTTTTTCATCATGTTGCGGGATATGTTTGAAGGGTTGGCATCGTGGATGCGGGTGGAACGGGTTAATAATCCTTGTCCGGAGGAATTTCCGGCGAACGCTGGGGAACGGGGCAGCCGGGTTCAATGTCCCTGCGTTCCATCAGGATGGCTCTTGCCTCCCGGCGTTCCTTTTCCTCCTTGCTTTCCTTTTGCGTGGCTACCGGTACGGGCTTGTCCCTTTCCGGCTGCGGGTTGGGCTGCGGTTTTTCCTTGCCGGGCGTTTCAGGCAGCTTGTCTTTTTCCGGGGAGGAGGGGAGCTGGGCGTTTTTCATTTCATTCTCGTCCCTCTTGTTTTCCTTGCCCGCGGCGTTATCCTTGTCTTGGTCCTTGTCTTGGTCCTTATCTTGGTCCTTATCTTGGTCCTTGTCCTGGTCCTTGTCCTGGTCCTTGTCCTGGTCCTTGTCCTGGTCCTTGTCCTGGTCCTTGTCCTGGTCCTTGTCCTGGTCCTTGTCCTGGTCCTTGTCCTTGTCCTGGTCCTTGTCCTGGTCCTTGTCCTGGTCCTGGTCCTTGTCCTGGTCCTTGTCCTGGTCCTGGTCCTGGTCCTGGTCCTTGTCCTGGTCCTTGTCCTGATCCTTGTCCTGGTCCTTGTCCTGGTCCTTGTCCTGGTCCTTGTCCTGGTCCTTGTCCTTGTCCTGGTCCTTGTCCTGGTCCTTGTCCTGGTCCTTGTTCTGGTCCTTGTTCTGGTCCTTGTTCTGCTGCTCTTGTTGTTTTTTCTTTTCCTCTTCCAATTTCTTCTTTAATTCCTCCAACTGCTTGCGGTATTCGTCCAGAGATTTGTCGTAACGGAGCATTTCCTCCTTGTTGGCGGCCGCTCCTTCATGGGAGCCATAGGCGGAGAGGGCGTCGTCAAAGCGCTTGACGGCTTCCTTGACGTGTTCTTTCGCCACGGGTATTTTTGCCAGGCGGGCGTCGATTTCCTTGATCTGGTCATCAATGGAAGAGGGCTGTGCCTGCGGTTGTTCCCCTTCCGGCCTGGAGAAGGTCATGGTTTTGCGGGCCTGGGCGGCTTCCAGGTTGCCAAGGTTGAAGTGGGAATCCGCCTGGAGGGAGGCTTTGGGAGAAAGGAGCGCCTGGGAGAATGCTTCCGCGGCTTCCTTGGGGTTGTCCGCTTTTTGTTCCAGGCAGCCTTTGGCGAATTCCAGGGCCTGGCGCGTTTCTTCCGCCAGGTCCGGAACGGCGAGCATTTCATCAATGGCCTTGACGGCTTCCTCTGTCTTTCCCGTCCTGATCAGGTCCGTGACGTTGTCCAGGGCGCTCGTGTCCGCGCGCGCTTCCGTGCCCAGCAGTCCGGCGCAGAGCAGGGTTGCGGCGGCCAGGGCGGTCATGCCGCGGCGTCCGGAACGGCGGAAGGAGCGCCAGCGGGTACCCGCCAGAAGAGTGAGGAGCAGGCAGATGAGGGCCGGAACGGCAAAGATGACGTAGCGGTCGTTCGGCACGCGGCGCACTTCCTCCCGGCCTTCCGTGATGTCCAGGCGGTCCGCGATGTCCCTGACGAAGCGGTTCAGCGCCGCTCCGTCGGAGAGCTGCACATACTGGCCGTCCGTCTGCCGGGCCAGGTATTGCAGGCTTTCCGGATTGAGCTTGGAGACGACATGCTGGCCGCGGCGGTCCCGGTACAGGCCGGAGGGGGATTGCTCATCCGGAATGGTGGTGCCGATGGTGGTGCCGATGCCCGCCGTTACGATGATGAGCTGGTGCTGCCTGGCGGCTTCCGCCGTCTTGTAAGTGATGTTGACGGTGTCTTCCCCGTCGCTGAGGATGACCAGGGCGTTTTTGGCGTCCGCCTCCTTGTCCCGCTTGAAGGTCTGGAGGGCCAGCCGGACGACGTTTTCCAGATTGGTGCCTCCCTGGGAGACCCAGCCGAATTGAAGCTGTTCGATGGTTTCCTTCAGCGCGTTGTGGTCATGGGTAAGGGGCATGAGCAGGACGGCGTCCCCGGAGAAGATGATGATGCCGAAGTTGTCCCCCGGCAGGGCGTCCAGCAGGTCGTAGGCAGCGGTTTTAGCCCTTCCCAGGCGGGTGGGGGAGGCGTCCTTGCTGAGCATGGAGCGGGAGCAGTCAATGGCGATGAGGATATTGCGCGATTTGGGAATCTCCTTTACCTCCGTGTAGCCGTCCACCGGACGCGCGATGGAGAGGATGGCGAAGATGGAAGCCAGCACGGCAAAGATGACGGGGAGCACCCGGTGCCAGGTGGCCGGAGCGTGAACCAGCTCCTGCCGGTATTCCGGGGAGACGAGCACTTCCCATTTTCTGGAACGGCGGCGCCACAGCCACCAGGCCGCCGCCGCGAGCAGGGCCGGGAGAATGAGCGCGTACAGAACGTTGGGATAAAGGAAGGTCATGGCGGGAAAGGGAAGGTGTTACGGGGCGGGGGCGGGTTTGAGCACTTGCAGGGAGAGGCCCAGAAGCGTCAGCGCGGCGCCCGTTACGAGGAAGTACATAAAGTATTCTTCAATGTGGCGGACGGTCTGCACCTTGGCCTCGCTTTTTTCCAGCTTGCCGATGGAGGCGAACGCTTTGTTGAAGGAGGCCATGTTCGTGGCCCGGAAGTGCTCCCCGCCCGTGAGCTGGGCTATTTTCCGCAGGGTGGGTTCGTCAAATTCGCTCTGCACCACCATCCCGTTCGCCAGGGTGCCTTCTTCCGTGCCCACGGCGATGGTATAAATCTTGATGCCCAGCTTGGCTGCGTTTTCCGCCGCCACCAGCGGGGATATCTGGCCGGAGTTGGAGGCGCCGTCCGTCACCAGGATGATGATTTTGGATTTGGTGTCCTTGCGGTCGTCCAGCCGGGTGGCCGCCGCCGCAATGGCGGAGCCGATGGCCGTGCCGTCCGCCTGGATCATGCGAGGATGGAAGTCCCGGATGATGCCGTTGACCAGGGCGTGGTCCAGCGTGAGCGGACAGAAGGATTTGGTTTTCCCGGCAAAGCCCACGATGCCGATGCGGTCGTCCGGACGGCTGTCGACGAATTGGGTGATGACATGCTTGGCGGCCACCAGGCGGTTGATGGGCATGCGGTTGAGGACCATGTCCGGCGTCTCCATGGAGTAGGAGAGGTCAAAGGCGATCATGATGTCAATGCCGTTGACGGTGCGGAAGGTTTTATCCTCCACTTTTTGGGGGCGCGCCAGCGCGATGGCGAGGGCCGCCGCCGCCAGCACGAAGCAAATGGCCCCTATTTTTCCGGCCAGGGATTGGGGATTGCGCGCCAGGGAGGAGATGAAGCGAACGGTCGGGTAGGTGATGGAGCCTTCCGCCCCCCGCCTGCGGCGGAGGATAATGAGGCACAAGATGAAGGGAAGGACGTAGAGCCATTCAGGTTGTGCGAATTGGAAGTGTTCCGTCATGGTGTGCTAGCGTTGGTTGGAGCGTGGGGAAGGTTTTTTGACGACGAGGTCCGTTTCCTCCTTCGTGCGGTGTGCATCCGCTTCTATGTCGTTGATGAGTTGGACCGTGTCGTCCGCCAGTTCGTTGACCAGGGAGTCGTTTTCCGGAGTGTCCGGCTCATATTTCAGGGAGGCCATGCGGTCCAGCAGGTCGCGCGTGGGACCCTGGAGTTCCGAGGGGAGCGCGGTGAGCGCGTCCGCCCGGCGGTTGAATTCCTGCTGGGTTTCATACAGCGCCGGGTCTTTGGTTTCCCCCACCAGGTATTTCCGGAGGAGCAGGGAGAATTCCACGGCGGCCTGCCTGAGGGAGGGGTGGGTTTCCCGGAGCATCGTGATGTCCCGGATAGCGGTTTCCGCCGGGCTGAGCGGCGCGGCGGGGGTGCGCCCCTTCCTGCGGATGAGCACGATGACGGCTATGGCGACGGCCAGCAGGATGGAGGCGAGCATGATCCAGATGCCCCACGTATCCCAGAAGCCCGCTTGAAGGTAGGCGTCCGGGGACTGCGTTTCCATCAGCGTGGGGAAGGCCGGCGGTTCCGGAATGGCCGTGGGGGGAGTCTGGAAGGTGGCGGGTGCTGGCATGGCTGGCGGAGAAGGGTTTAGCGTGAGAATTTGCGGGACCTCCTGGTGAAGAGGGCCTGGAGGGGCGGCATGAAGTTGTCCGTGGTCTGGAGGTCCAGGAAATCGATGCCCAGGCGGCGGAAGTCCTGCGTCCATTTTTCACGGTGCAGGTGCACGACGTTGGCGTGGGCTTCCCGGACGTCCTGGCGGGCGAGGTTCAGGAACATGCTTTTGCCGGTTTCCGGGTCTTTCAGGATGACGCGCCCGGCGTCCGGAAGGTGCAGCTCCATCGGGTCCGCGATGCGGATGGGGATAAAGTCGTGCTTGAAGTTGAGCTGTCCCAGGGCGGCCTTGTTGTGCTCGCTCCAGAAGTCGCTGAGCATGATGACCATGGCTGCCTTTTTCTGGGAAAGGACGAGCTGCCGGGCTACATCCGCGATGCTTTGATCCGCCCCGTCGTTTTTACTGGCTACGATTTCACGGACGATGCGCAGGGTCTGCTTGATGCCCTTGGCCGGGGGAATGTAATGGGAGTGGCTGTTCCCGTAAATGAGGAGGCCGCACTTGTCCCCGCTCTGGGCCGCGCTGAAGGCGAGCACCGCGGCCACTTCCGCCGCATAGTCCAGCTTGGAAGCCCGGGCCGCGGAGGAGGCGTAGTGCATGGAGCCGCTGACGTCCACCGCCAGAATGACGGCCTGCTCCCGTTCCTCCCGGAAGCGGCGCACGAAGGGGGAGTTCATCCTGGCCGTCACCTTCCAGTCAATGAAGCGGGGATCGTCTCCCGGCGTGTATTCCCGGAAGTCGTCAAAGTCCAGCCCCTGGCCGCGGAAGCCGGACTGGTATTGCCCGGCGAAGTTTTCCGTGGCCAGATGCCTGGCGCGCAGTTCAATGCGGCGCACGCGCTTGAGAATGTCTGAGGCTTTATCCATGAAGTGATCCTCCCTGTTTGAATTCAATCAGGTTCCGGTGAGGCGCCCCGCGGGGGCTGAAGGATAAGGGCGGACGGGGGAGCCGCCTCCTGCCGTCACGGCACGGGAACCTTCGTCAGGATGTGGTCGATGACGTCGTCCGTGGAGATGTTTTCCGCTTCCGCCTCATAGGAGAGAAGGATGCGGTGGCGCAGGATGTCATGGGCCAGGTCCTTGATGTCCTGCGGGGTGACGAAGGAGCGGTGGTGCATGAAGGCGTTGGCGCGGGCCGCCAGGGCCAGGTTGATGGTGGCGCGCGGGGATGCGCCCGCGCGGATGAGGCCGCGCAGTTTCACGTCCACCGTTTCCGGGAAGCGGGTGGCGCGCACCAGGTCCACGATGTAGCCGCGCACGGCGTCGTCAATGTAAATCTGGTTCACCAGGTCGCGGGAGGCCGCCACCTGTTCCGGCGTAGTGACCGGGGAGGTTTCCGGCGGCTTGGCGGAGCTGGCCATGAGGTCCAGCACCTGGAGTTCTTCTTCGCGCGTGGGGTAGGTGACCAGAACCTTGAAGAGGAAGCGGTCAAGCTGGGCTTCCGGAAGCTGGTAGGTGCCTTCCTGGTCAATGGGGTTCTGCGTGGCAAGCACCAGGAAGGGGTCCGGCAGGCGGTAGGTGGTTTCCCCCAGGGTTACCTGGCGTTCCTGCATGGCTTCCAGCAGGGCGGACTGGACCTTGGCCGGGGCGCGGTTGATTTCGTCCGCCAGGATAAGATTGGCGAAGATCGGGCCTTTCTTGGCAGTGAACTGCCTTTCCTCCGGATTATAGATCATGGTGCCCAGCAAGTCCGCCGGCAGAAGGTCCGGCGTGAACTGGATGCGGGCGAACTGCGCGTGCAGCGTGCCCGCCATGGCTTTTACGGAGAGCGTCTTGGCGAGGCCGGGCACGCCTTCCAGCAGGACGTGCCCCTTGCAGAGGAGGCTGAGGATCAACCTGTCCACCAGCGCCTGCTGGCCGATGACCACCTTGCCTACCTCCGTTCTGAGAGCAGAAATCCACGATGAGTTCGCGGCGATAATTTCGTTGAATTCTCGGGTGTCCATGATTCTTAATAGCGGGTGAGACAGTCTGCCGGGCGCTTGCGTTGAAAAATTCCGATTATTTCCCAAGGGCAAATCCGGTTTTCAAGAGAAGGTCTTCCCGGAAATGGGGGGCCGTCATCTGGAAGCCCACGGGGAGCTCCATGCCGCCTTCCTTCACGGTTCCGCAGGGGATGGACATGGCGGGCAGCCCGGCCAGGTTGGCGGGGATGGTGTAAATGTCCGCCAGGTAGGTCTGGAGGTGGTCCAGCGCGGAGTCCCCGATTTTGGGGGCGGGGGAGGGGGAGGTGGGGCCTACGATGATGTCCGCCCTGGAAAAGGCTTCCGCGAAGTCCCTGGCGACCAGGGAGCGGACCTTCTGCGCGCGGGAGTAGTAGGCGTCATAGTAGCCGGAGCTGAGGACGTAGGTTCCCAGGATGATGCGGCGCTTGACTTCAGGTCCGAAGCCTTCTTCACGGGTGCGTGAGAAGAGCTCCACCAGGCCGGCGGCGTCTTCCGCCCGCTTGCCGTAGCGCACGCCGTCAAAGCGGGAGAGGTTGGAGGAGGCCTCCGCGCAGGCGATGATATAATAGGCGGCGACCACGGCGTCCGCATGGGGAAGGCTGATTTTCACCAGTTCCGCGCCCAGGCTTTCCAGTTGCTTCACGGTGTTCTGCACGGCCTCGGAAATGCCCGGATGGTTGCCGGAGGTGAAATATTCCGCGGGGATGCCCACTTTCAGGCCCTTGACGTCACGGCCCAGCGCGGCCTCAAAGTCCGGCACGGGCTCGTCTGCGGACGTGGAATCCTTCGGGTCGTGCCCGGAGATGGCCTGGAGCAGGATGGCGGCGTCTTCCACCGTCCGGGTCATGGGGCCTATCTGGTCCAGGGAAGAGGCGAAGGCCACCAGCCCGTAGCGGGAAACGCGCCCGTAGGTGGGCTTGAGGCCCACGATGCCGCAGTGCCCGGCGGGCTGCCGGATGGAGCCGCCCGTATCCGAACCGAGCGCGGCGATGGCGGTGGCGGACGCGACGGCGGCGGCGGAGCCGCTGGAAGAGCCGCCGGGGATGTGGTCCGGAGCGTTCGGGTTGCGCGTGACGCCGTAGGCGGAGTTTTCACCGCTGGCGCCCATGGCGAATTCATCCATGTTCGTCCGGCCCAGGGGAATGCCGCCCGCCGCCTTCAGCAGGCGGATGGAGGTGGCGTCATAGGGAGAAGCATAGGGAGCCAGGAGGCGGGAGGCGCAGCGCGTCGGCTGGCCCAGGACGTTGATATTGTCCTTCACGGCGATGGGAATGCCGGCCAGGGGGCTGGTGGTGTCCGCCGCGGCTGCGGCCCGGAGGGCGGCCTCGCGGTCAAAGGAGATATAGGCGTTGGTGGTCCGGTCCGCCTCAATGGCGTCCGCCGTCAGGTTGACCAGTTCGGCGGGGGAAAGTTCCTTGCGGCGCAGGCGGTCGCGCCACTGGGCCAGGGTGCCTTGAATGCTTGACATGGAAAGAAAGGGGTAAGAACGGTTGAAACGTGAAAGGGAAGAGGACCGGGAGGAGGTCAGGCGGATTCCACCACCTTGGGCGTGCGGAACTGCCCCTGGGACTGCTGGGGGGCGTTGGAAAGGGCTTCCTCCTGGGTGAGGCCGGGTTCCGGAACGTCCTTGCGCATTACGTCCATCGTGGGCAGGGGATGGTTCATGGGGGCGATGCCCGTGACGTCGTAGGATTCCAGCTTGGTGATGTAGGCCAGGACTTTGTCCAGGTCCTTGGAAAAGAGGGCGGCTTCTTCCTCCGTCAGGTCGATGCGCGCCAGTTTGGCAATGTAGGCTACGTCGATTTGGGGCGTGCTCATGATGGGAACGTGCGTAATATATAAGAGAAAGGGAGGGTGAGGCCTATTGCTGTTCCAGCAGGCGGACGATCCAGCAGAAGGAGGCGGCGATGGCGCAGACCAGCAGGCCCAGCAGCATGAAGTTTTCACGCAGCTCCCGCCTCATGTTGGTGGCGCGGCCGTCGCGGGCCACCACGGCGCGCAGGGCGCGGTTCTGGGTGCCTTCCCGCACGCGGTCCGGCGGGGGCATGGTATTGCGGTCCAGGCGCATGCGGGTCTGCTGGGTCGGGCGTTTGAGAGAGGCTTCCAATTCCTGGATGCGGTTCTCAATTTCCCGTGAGGCGCGGTCCAGTTCTGCCAGTTCTGAGGAACGGCGTTTGGCTTTTCTTTTAATCATGATGCGGAGGGGCTGAAAATCCAGATGAAGAAGAGGATGATAAGGGCAATCAGGAGCAGGGGAAGGTGGAAGGAAAGGCCCTGGAGGAACTGGGTCATGAATTCGCGGGAGCTGATGCGCACTTTGCTGGAACGGCGCACTCCCGTAAGCACCTTGGTGTGCTGCATGCGGGCGCACTGCTGGACGGCGTCCGCGAATTCCTCCTCGCAGCGGTCGATGACCTGCTGGCCCTGGTTGATGAGGTTGTCCGTGTTTTCAATGGGCCATTCGTCCGGGCGCACGGTGCTGAGCATTTTCAGGCTCCGCGTCAGGGCCATGTGAATCTGCTCCAGCTCATTGCTTTCCTGGCGAAGGCTTTCCACCTCCCTGCCGATGAGGTCCGCGGCGTTGACCATGCGGTCGCCCAGTTCGTTCTGCTGGTCCATGAAGCGGGCCTTGCGCAGGTGGGTTTCCTCCAGGCGGCGGCGGGAGCTTTCCACCTCCTCCTTTTCCTTCCGCAGTTGTTCCAGTCGGAGCTGGGCCTGTTCCATGTCGGCATCCACCTGGTCGTCTTCCTGGGGATGGTAGCCGGGATCGGCATCCATGCGGCGGTATTGGGGATTGCTTGGTTTCATACGCGGTAAAAATGATGCGGCCGGTGTGCGGGATTGCAGCATTCCCGGCCGGTATGGCCGTGCCGGGGAATCCCTGCGCGTGTTATTATTTAACTTTCACAAAATAAATCAAGCCAAGAAGAAGGTAAAAAGTGATTTTTCAAGTATGTTTCCGGCGGGGAATGCCGGGGCTTTTTTTCTTCCGGAGCCGTGCGTCCGGACTGTCCTCCGGGCGGCATGGCGCCCCGCTTTCCCGCAAAGGTGGATGCCGTGCACTTTTTTTATGGTCAAGGGCATGGAATTGCTGGTATGTAAGAAACATGCAGTCTGACACGGTAGAATGTAAGCCGACCATGTGGTTTACCGGCAGGGCGGTTATCATGGCTCTCATGTTCCTGGGGTTCGGAGTGTATTTTTATTACGATGCTTCCACCGGGTATCCCCAGAAGAACCTGGAGTTTTTCATGCACAAGGCGTTTGTGGACGCGGGAGCCCTCTTTGACCGTGAGGTGAGCGGGAACGGGGCCTCCCCGCAGGACTGGGAGCGCACCGTTCTGGAGCGCACGGTTGAATTCCCGGAAGGGTACCAGGTCCCGTCCGGCGTGGACCGGGACGCAACGCCGTGGCCCGACGTTCTGGCGGATTACAGGCTGATGTCCGCCCCCGGCAAGGGCTGGAGCGCCGCGTGGCAATCCTATTCCGGAGAAAAGCGCTACCCCATCAAGCCGGTGGACCACCCGTATGACGCCTCCAAGATTTTTGAACAATGGGTGGCCGGAAGCATCTGCATGGTGCTGGCCCTGGTGGCGCTGTTTTTCCTGGTGAGGACGCGCGGCAGGAAAATGGCCCTGAAGGAAGGGCAGGTAACGGCTGCCGGCAGGGTCTTCCGCGTGGATGACATCGCCCGGCTGGACTTGCGCAGATGGAAGATGAAGGGGCTGGCTATTGCGACGCTGAACCCGGAATGCGGAGGAGACCGGATCAGGCTGGACGGCCTGACCTACGGCGGCTTCCGGAAGGAGGATTCCCCCAATAACGCGGAAGATTTCATGAAGGCCCTTCTTTCCCTTTACCGGGGTGAGGTAGTTGACTATGAAGAAGCTCCGGAGTCCGGCGGCACGCCTGCCCGGAAGGATGACGAGGATGCCGTATGAGCGAATCCCTTCCACCGGAAAAAGAACGCCCGTGACCGCGCGTTCGGCATCGCCTGCTGGACGCTGGGCGCGCTGGCGTTCGTCCTGCTGTACTGATGGTGGGCGTCTCCTTCAGCCTGACCGCCCGCACCGTGGTGGTGGAAAAGGTGGTGGAAACGCCCGTACCCGTTCCGGTGCAGCAAAATCCGGAAGGGCCGGCGGCTGTTGAAGAAGGGGACGAACCGGATACGGCAGGCATTGCGGCCGTTCCGGCGGGTTCTTCTGAAAAACCCCGTTCCGTGGAGGAAATGCTCCGTGCCGCCGATTTGTCGGATCCGGCGGGCGATCCGGTCCCTGCGGCAGTGGCGGCCCCAGTCCCGGGAGGGGAAGGCGTCTCCGGCCAGTCACCCCTGCCGGCTGAGAACCCGGCGGAAGCCATGCCGCCCATGACGGAGGAGGTGGCGGAGCTGGTCAAGGCGGCGCGGTATGCCCAGATTGACGGAGACCTTAAAGTAGCGGTGGTGAAGCTGGAGCAGGCCATGAGGCTGGAGCCGGACAACCCGGTGGTGCTTTATTACTACGGCCTCACCTATGAATGGCTGAGGAATGCGGATAAATCCCGGGAATTTTTTCTGAAAGTATACACCCAGCGGGAAAAGGCGGGGAAATACTTTGCGCGCGCGGCCCAGCACCTCCAGGCCGGTTTTTCCAGCCCTGCGGACCTGCGGGGCGATATGTCCTTCGGCACCATTCTGGAATACCGGGACCCGGAATGCCCCGCCGGGGAGCGCGTCAAGCTGATCGTACCCATCCTGATGAAGGATGGCCTGAACGTCAGGCCGGAGGACCTGCGCGTCATCGTCCAGTTCTTTGACAAGGTCAACGGCAAAAAGGTGGAAAAAACGCACGCTCCGGAACCCTCCTCGCGGTGCGTCACGGAACCTGCGGACTGGGCGGACGGAGAGGAAATCATGGAGGTGACCTACTATATGCCCCCCCTGACGGAGGAGGAGACGATCGCTTACGGAAGCCTCAAGTACTACGGCTACACCGCCAAATTGTACTACAAGGGTGAACCGATGGATTGCCATGCCTCCCCGCCTGTGCTATTTTTGCTGGAGCAGATGAACCAGAGTTCCCCTTCCGGCATGCCTGAAATTTATGACGGCGGCCTGCTTCCTCCGGTGGAGGCGTCTCCGGTTTCCGACTCCTATGACTCCCTGCTGCCTCCCTGATGCCTGAATCGTCCATGTTCGACCTCCCCCACAACTTCGGCGACTATACGCTGGTGGCGTTCATTGGCCGCACGCGGGGGGGGGGATGCTCTACCAGGCCATCCAGCAGGGCATGGACCGCTCCGTGTTCCTGGAGCTGCTGGAGCCGGACAACCCGGAAGGCGTGGGCGTGGAGGATTTTCTGATGAAGGCCCGCACGCGCGCCGCCGTCAGCGCGCCGGTGCTGGGAACCGTCTATGAGGCATCCCAGGCCCAGGGGTACTGGTTCGTCACCAGCGAGCAACTGGGGGGGGCCTCCCTCCAGTCCATGCTGGACCGCGGGCAGACCCTGTCCATGAAGGACCTGCTGAAAGTGATTGAAACGGTCGGCGGCATGTGCGGCAGGTATGAACGCCTGCAAACCGCCTTCAACGTCATGGAGCCGCGCCACATCTTCCTGGATGACAAATCCGCCGTGCGGCTGATGAATACGGCCATGCCCGGCGACTTTCATGAAGAAATATCCCGTGCGCAGATGAAACGCCTGGGGGCCGACCTGCTGCCCCTGGTGACGCCGGACGTGCCCGGAACCACCCGCATGCGCACCCTGCTGGAATGGATGCGGGAGGGCCAGAACGGCAAGCCGATGCAGTGGGACCAGGTCATGGAGCTGATTGCCGCGGTCCGCGAACAGCTGGGGCTTTCCCCTCGGGCCACCACGCACTGCTATACCGTTCCCGTGGAACCCCGCAGAAACTCCGGAAAATGGATGCTCTGGGCCGGAACGGGCCTGCTGGGCGCAGGAATAGCCGCGGCTGCCGTTTTTCTTTTATTCCCCCGGGAGGAAGCCTCCGCACCTGCTCCGCCCCCGGCGCCGAAACACTATCCGGATTTCTCCGCCAGCGACCATACGGAAGTCCGCGTGAACCTTCCCGGCGGCGGGGAACTGATCGTGGGGGCTCATGAAATTACCCTGGAATCCTACCGCCTGTTTCTGGACCAGTGGGCGCGCCTTACCCCGGAACTGAGGGAGGAATACTCCCATCCGGACCAGCCGGACAAGCAGACCGCCACCCATATCCCCCAGGACTGGGAAGCCATGTGGAAGGCGGCCTCCACTCCAGGAGGCAAATGGAAGGGCAGGAAAATAACGCCCCGCTCCCCCGTCGTCAACGTCACCTTCTGGGATGCCTGGGCATACGCGAGCTGGAAGCCCGTGGCCCCCGGAGAGCCGCGTTACCGCCTGCCCGCGCGCGGGGAATGGATGGCCCTGGGGAACATGCTGGAAACGGGTGAAAAGGGAGACAAGACCCTGGTGATTGACAGATACAGCAATGATTACGACTTAAAGACGGGCATTTGCGGCATGGCTTCCGGCGTGATGGAATGGACCTCTTCCATGGAAAAGGATCCCGCGCGCGTGAAGGAGCCGCCGGGCCCGGTGGCCTGCGGCGGGGACTGGAGGCAGCCCGGCATCACCAACCGGGTGGAATACCTGCGCTCCCGCGGTGAAAGCCGGGACAACCTGGGCTTCAGAATCGTGCGGGACGTCCGCTGACCTGTTTAAAAACACATACTCGACAAACCAATACCATGAAACACATCCTTGCAATGCTGCTGCTGGCCCTGATGGGGGCGTCCGGGGCCCTGGCCCAGATCTACGTGAAAGTAGTTCCGGAAAAGAAAACCTTCCTCAGCGGGGAGGCCATGTACATGAGGCTGACCATCACCAACAACTCCGGCGTGCCCGTGGAACTGAAAAGCCAGGAATATTCCTCCTGGCTGGACATCCATGTGGAGCACTCCACCGCGGGCGCGGAACTCCCCCAGTCCAAATTCGCCATGTTCCCTCCGCTCAAGGTGCCGGCCGGCATGAGCGTCTCCCGTAAAATTGACCTGCGGCACTTCTATGACCTGTCACGTGAGGGGAACTACCATGTGCAGGCCGTCGTGAAAATGCCCAACCAGAAGGACATGTTCGCCTCCCAGAAATCCCTGTTCGCCGTCCGGACGGGCACGCCCATGTGGTCCCAGACCGTAGCCATTCCCTCCAGCGCCAAGCGGTGCACCTTCTCCATCTGCACCATTGCCGTGCGCGGAATCCAGAAACTGTACGTGCAGACGAAGGACCCGGATACGGGCGTGGCCTACAATGCCGTATGCATCGGGGACTGGCTGGGCACCACCCGCCCGCAGTGCATGGTGGACGGCAAGGCGAACGTGCACGTCTTCTTCCCCACCACGCCCATGCTGGGCGCGTATTCCCGCATCAACTACCGCGGAACCATGGAAAAGCTCCAATACTACAAAAAAGTGATGGGCACCCCCTCCATGGTCTTTCTCCCGGACGGCAGCGTGCGCGTGACGGGAGCCGTCCATTATGACCCCACCGTGCAGCCCAAGACGGTGCCGGACGCCGCGGACGTTCCGGGCATGTAATCCGCCCGGTGTTGCCGGTTGTTGCGCGGGAGGAAAAACAAGAAAAATGGACGCCGGGCCGTTCCCTGCGCCGGAAAGGAGTGGAAGACGGTTCAGGAATCCCCCTGCGGCTTCCTTTCCGGCTGCGGCGCGTTTTTCAGGATGCGCTGCACGCTCTCCTGCACCACGCTGATGGGCAGGGCGTAATTTTCCGCCCGGTTCACTCTAGCGATGTTCATGCCGATGAGCTCCCCTTTCAGGTTGAGCAGCGGGCCGCCCATCAGCGTATGCCGGGAAGGGGTGTCATGCTGGAGGACCATCGGAAAATCATCCCTGCGTTTGCTGAAGCCCCCGCTGATCAGGTCGTTGGAATCCTCGGGAGCGTCTTCCCCCAGGGCCTGCCGCCGGGAGCCCAGCGTGATGGCGTAGGAAAGCTTTTTGCCCTTGCGCCTGACCTTCAGCGTCACTTTTTCCCCGATCTCCTTCTTGGACAGGATGGGGGAAACGGCTTCCAGCGTGGTGATGGGTGTGCCGTCCACCTCCAGAATCTCGTCTCCGGCCATGGCACCCGCCTTGGCGGCGGGACCGTCCTTGACGACCTCCTGAATGGAGCAGGGGGTGCCGAACATCACGCCCATGTAGGCCGTGTCTCCGTTCGGGATGGGCCGCCGCGCCGCGCTGAGGGTGCCCAGCTGGGGGCGCCTGGAAGTGCGGGTGGTGGAGCCGTTGCTGACCACCATCATGCCCATGGCGGCCTCATTGCTGACGGGGCCGGGGGCGGGCAGGCTGGCGGCGTCCACCTTCACCACGGCAATGTCCGTGGCCGGGTCCGTGCCAATCTCCTTGAAATGGCCGTACTTGGAGGAACCTATCCGGACCACCAGGTTCTGGTGGGAGTGGAGTTCCGAGGCCTTGGTGACGATGTAGCCGTCCGTACTCAGTACAATGCCGTAAATCACGACGTCATGGCCGGAAAAGAAAACCGCGCTCAAATCCTGGAGCCGTTCCCGGATGGGCTCAATGGTTTTCAGAACGGTTTTTCCGTTGATGCGCTGTTCAAAATCCAGGCTCCCGTTAAACCCTTCCGCCAGGGCGGAGGGAAGAAGGGAACAGGCCAGGGGCAGCAGGCAGGCGCAGGAGGAGAGTTTCATGACCATGGAGGGAAAAAGCTAGCCGTCCCGTTCCGGTGACGGAGGCAGGGGGGGCCTTTCCGCTTGCGGGAGATTCCATCAGTGCGTCGAAATCCTTCATGGGAACGTGGAGATTGTCTTCAAGCCCGGAACCTACCCGGCTGTGAATGCCGATCAATTCCCCGTTCAGGTTGAAAAGAGGGCCGCCGGAATCCCCGCGGATCAGCTTGCAATCCGTCTGAATGACGCCGTGCTTGAGGGAAACCACCCTCCCCAGGCGCACCATCGGGCCGCGTTTCTGGTCCAGGCCGCCTCCGTGCCCCAGCGCGAACACCCAGTCCCCCACGCGGGGCAGTTTCTCCGCCTTCTCCACGCGGGGAAGGTTCTTGTTCAATTTGGTCGTGATTTCAGCCGTTCCGGCGTCCGAATCGCTGTTCTGCGCCGTGGTTTTTCCCGGCAGGCGGGTGCCGTCCGGCAGGATGATCTTGAGCACGGTTCCTTGTTTGTCAACGACATGGGCCGCTGAAAAAATCAGGCCTTTTTCCGAAACCAGAATGCCGGTGCCGCTGCCGTTGTTCACTTCAATGCAGACCAGGGCGGGGAGCACCCGGGGAAGCACCTGCTGGAGCTGGTGTTCAATCCGCTGGAGGTCCTCCACGGACTGCGGCGTGGTGGAAAGGATTCCGGCGCTGTCGGCGGACTGCGCCCGCGCCTGCGGAGCCAGCAGGGCCGCTCCGCAGAGAATGGCGGAAAAACAGGGTTTCCGGAAAGCCGTGTTCATGATTGCCGGGGACTACTGTTCAGAGGCGGGAGCTTCCGCCTTCTGCTGGTCTGCCTGTCCGCCTCCCACCAGGGAATCGTGATAATACACGCCGATGAACAGGCCCGCCAGCGTGATCAGGGTAATGAGCAATTCTTTCATGCCGCCACAGCATAGAATGTGTCTTTCATTCTGACGAGAGAATTTCATTGATAAGCCACACATTGATGCAGTTCTGCGGAAAGAGGACGGATGCGGATGGGAAAAACGCCAAAATAAAGGTTGCTTTTTCCCGCAACGGGCGTATAAACCTCCCAGCGGTCGGTTCCGGTCCGCTGACCCATCCAAGCGGATGTAGCTCAGGGGTAGAGCGCAACCTTGCCAAGGTTGATGTCGTGGGTTCGAATCCCATCATCCGCTCCATTTTTAACTTCCTAATTTCAGGAAGTTTTTTGTTTTCAGAGAATAACAATTGCGGGCCGTTCTAGTAGTATCCTATTATCCCGAGTAACCGGAATTATCGTCAAAACCGTTACTGCCTGCTGAAACCTGAATGTTACAGTCAATAAAATCAAGGCTGTCTGTTGTATATTTAGAAAATCATTGACGATGAATGTTTTAAGATAATGTGGAGAAGTATCCTGGAGGAAGTTGACGCTTCATGCAGGATGCTATTTTTCTGCAACAGATACAGGATTTTTTTGAAGTGGCAGCAATGATTGCTGTGTATTCGGAAAATGGAGGACACGTTAAACCAGGGGATGGCTGGATCAGATTCCTGTTGTTCCGGCTGGAAAAAAGGGCTTCTGTGGAAACCAACATAGAAGCCGCCTAAACCGTTGAAGCTGTCAAAATCCGGGAAGACCGCAGGCTTTTCGCGAGCGAGAATGTTTTCGGAGTTACCATCATGGATATGAAGGCAGCAGAGTCGTCATGCCACTTCATTACAAGTAACAATAATAAACAAAACCATGAATACTATTAATATTCTCAATGGAATCACCCTGGCATCCCAGGAGGAAGTAACCGGACATACCGGGAATACAACGATGCATCTTACGGAAGAAGAGCGTACGGCCTGGAATTCCGCCGCCGCTATTCCTGACGCATCCGGTACTTACACCGGCAACAACACGCACGCAGGCGTGGAAACATTCAACGGGGCTGTCGTTCTGAACGGCCCCGTAACATCGGACGCACTGGAAACCGGGCGCATGCTCGCGAAGGTGACGGCTTGTTCCTGCATACCTCTGATAAGCGCCTTCAACGCGACGGTTAAGCAGAAGGGGCCTATGGGGTTCAATATCTCCAGGCCTGCCGACGGAAGGCCGGTAAAAGTGGGAGGCACCGGAAACCCGTGGGGATGGTGGAGCAAGGACAAGGTTGTCGTACAAATCAATTTTGTTCCGGATGAACGGGCCGTTTTTGAGGTGGGCTCATGCACGTTTGCGGATTTTACCGCTCCTCCGGAAGATCATTATGCCTATGCCCATACCATACGGCAAACAGGCAATGCCGCCGGCATTTATATCAGTCTTCAAATCGACAGTGCTCTGCGCAAATTCCGGGTGAAATATCATTCCAGGCTCTCGAATTCCGCCGTGGCTCCGGGGGTGCTGAGCGTTTATGAATGGGATATGCCGGAGGAATTTTACACTGTTAAAATGGCACGCCTCATTTATGCCTACCGTCACCAGTATCTGGACGTGTATTACGTGACGCCCTCGGGAGAACTGAAGCTTATCGCCGCTACGCCGGCCTCACAGGGTTACGCCATCACTGAGGCGCAGCTGCTGTTTCATGGCAACAGTGAAATTTATTCCGCCATAGCGCACGTGGAAGATAACAAGCTGAGGGACTGGCTCGGCAAGCAGCCGCTTCCCTATTCCCGTTCCAAATGGGTTGAGCGCAATTCGAATGCTCCTTTATCCGGTATTGATCTGCCTTCTGCCGGGGGAAGCTCTTCGTTGACGCTGAATTCCGGCGCCGGTTCTGCATGGACACTGGTTTCAAAGCCCGACTGGCTGGACGCAGGCGCAGAGCATTGGGAGAACGGCGCTGTCGTGACGGTATCAGCCGGAGCTGCGGAAGAAACGCGGCATGGCTCGCTCATCCTTGCGACGGATGGCAACCATGCGGCGGCCGGAGTTAAAGCCTATGAAAAAGTCGTCATCACCCAAACTGTCCAAGCGTGAGGCAGGCGTAAATAACGGTCATGGCCTGCTCTGGACTGATGGACAGTAATGCTTGAAGCGGCTGTCCGAATCAAACGACAGCAGGAACATTGGTTCGCATTCAGACGGGCGGCTTTTAGCCGTCCGTCTTTTTTTGGAGTACGGAAGATGAAGGTTCAAGGCTGCGGTTATTTTTCCGTTTCAGGAAATGCTTTGCCAGGAAGCTTCGGACGGGTTCATCGTAGAACTTCAGGCACAGCCAGGCCAGCAGGATGCTTCCGATGACGACGGCCAACGCTCCCGGGAGGGATTCCGGGAAGGAAAGGCCTCCGTTTTTCACCCACGCATAGTACAGGTAGATGAACGGGTAGTGCACCATGTACAGGGGGTAGGAGATTCTGCCCAGGAACCGGCATATTTTATCCGTATAGGGATCAGTGATTTTTCCGGAAGCGCCAAAGAGGAGGATAAGGGGGAAGAAGACCGCGAAGCACACGGTTTCATAGAGGCTGTTCATCCAGAAAGCGTCTTCTCCTCCCAGGCGGGGCACGGCTAGCAGGATGGCGAGGGAGATGCCGCATAGCCAGAAGGAACCCTTGATGTTGAAGGGCTTGAACAGGCGGAACAGAAGTAGCCCCGCGGAGAAGGAGTACAGCAGGCGCAGGGAGCCGCCTGTCCATTCCGTGCCGGTCATGGCGAAGCCGGAGCAGATGTCACCATTGGGTCCCCAGAAGCTGAAGGAAGCCAGGCCGCATCCGGCCAGGATCACCAGCACGGCCAGGGAACGCGTGGAGAGTTTCCGGATGAACAGCGCATAAAGAAGGTTGCCGATGTATTCAAAGAATAGCGACCAGCTTGGCCCGTTGAGCGGATACATCTCTCCCAGTCCCCGGATTTCAAGGCCGGGAGGCGACGGAATCAGCAGGACATTGACGAAGGTGGCGACCAGCAGGGAGATGACCGTGACCTGGGACACATCCCATACGGAACAGCCCTGGAAATAAAAGATGAGCGCGCCGATGACCGCCCCGATCGCCACCATGGGCTGCAGGCGTATGAGGCGGCGCTTGATGAATTCCCCGGTCGTCATCGTTTTCCAGCGGTTGTCGTAGGCGTAACCGATGACGAACCCGGACAGCATGAAGAAGAAGTCGACGGCCAGGTAGCCATGGTTGATGATTTGGTCCACATGGCTGGTGGCGTATGCTTCAAAGATATGGAACCACACGACGACAATGGCGGCCACCCCGCGCAATCCGTCAAGAATGTGGTAGTGATGTTTTTCACTTCCGGGTGGGATGGGAGAGTTCTGTGGGTTCGACATAGGAGAAGCTGTTTTTTAATGTTGTTTTTGTTTTGCTTTGAGAGAGTGTCCGCCGTATCAGCCCATTCCCCGCTACGGATAGCCCCGTACAGGGGAGAAATCATCCGGAGGCGCAGTTTTCGCGTTACCTAATCAAATACCATTCCACCCTGCAAGTTCTTTCATCCATTGTCCTTTATCATAGGGCTTTATAGGGGGAATAGGGGAATAGGGGAATAGGGGAATAGGGGGGGGAATAGGGGGAATAGGGGAATAGGGGAATAGGGGGGAATAGGGGAATAGGGGAATAGGGGAATAGGGGGAATAGGGGAATAGGGGAATAGGGGGAATAGGGGGAATAGGGGAATAGGGGAATAGGGGAATAGGGGAATAGGGGGAATAGGGGAATAGGGGAATAGGGGAATAGGGGAATAGGGGAATAGGGGGAATAGGGGAATCACCGCCGGGCAGGGAGGGAAGACGGCTTTGGAGGCGGGAGTGGATGGGGAACAGGGAGCGCCTTTTCCTGTATGATGGGGCAGAAGGCTACCCCTTGCGGTAGTTCGCGAGCGTTTCCACGTATATTCCGGAGATGCTGCCTCCCTCCATGGGGGCAATATCCTTGAACGCGGGATTGAGGGGCTGGAGCAGGTATTCCGTTTTTCCGGTTTCCGCATTTTTCCTCCGGATCAGTTTTTTCAGGGTCACTCCGCGTCCGTCGTTGTATTCCACGATGGTTCCCGGTTTCGGGACGGGCGGGGCCGTATGGCGCCGCATGACTACCAGCGCGCCGTCCGGGATGAGGGGTTCCATGGATTTTCCTTCTACGCGGACCACGTATTCGTTTTTGCCCAGGGGCCTTTCCATGTAGATGGTGGACGGGACGGTATCGCTTTCCGAAAGGGAGCCCGCGGCGATGTTGCCGACAATCTGCGTGCTGTATTCGCGTCCGGCATGTCCGGCAAGGGACGGGAGTTGTTCCGCCAAGGGAATGAAGGAGCTTTGCCCTGTCCGGAGCTGACGCACGTCCGCCGCTTCATCCGCCAGCTCGGTCAGCCACTGGCGCAGGGGCATGCCCTTTTCAGAAGCGGCCCTTTCATATTTCCTCATGCGTTCCTCCGTGATTTCCAGCACAAGGCGGTTGGTCTGGATAGCCTCATTTTCCGGCTGAGCCGGCCCGTATTGGGACATCAGGGAGTGGATTTTCAAAATGGCGTTGGAGGGGAAGGGGCCGGAGGGGGAAAGCCAGTTGTTGACCGTTCCTTTCTCCGTGCCGCATTCCCTGGCGAGCCAGTCACGGTCCTTTCCGATGGCTTTCAGCCAGTTTTTCACGTCCCCTTTTGTCGGTGTCATGGCTTGATGATACACGATTTTCGTGAATTGTCGATAGAAAGAAGTAAATTAAATCCGTGAAAAATATGTTGACTGATTAACGAATATCGTTAAAAAGAAGTCATGAAGTACATGCCTTTGGACATTTCCATGATGAAGCCGGAGCCGTTCCCGTATTCCGTGATGATGAGGCCCGACCTGCATCCCAAAAGACAGCCCTCCGGGGAAGAAGGATGGCGCGGCCGCCTGGGGGCAGTCTGCGGCGCAGTGCAAACGCTGGTCCGTCAATGCAGGGCAAAGGCGGAACGGCAGAAGATGGTGATGACCGTTCTTTCCGTCGCGGGGGCTTGTGCTTTCGGCCTGTTGGCCGTCGGCGTGTTCTGGCTGGCCGTAGAAATGGACAATTCCGATTTGCAGGCATCCAAGTCTTCCTGTTCCATAAGGCCGTAAGCCGGACCCTGGCCGGAGTTCCTGAGCGGTTTTTTGTGGCGCCGCTCCCGGAAATAAACAGGGACTGCGTTTGATGAAGCCGGGTCCGTTTTCCCCCGGTTGAAATGGCTTGCGAAGGCATGAAAGGTTCCAGTGGGGAACCGGAGTCCGGATGAGCTTCCATTGTTGCGGAGCTTCTCCGTGGCGGTGGGGGAATGAATAGAAATCGGCTCTTTTTTGAGGAGGAAACGGCAGGGGTTAATTATTTTTTTTGTGTCGGAAATATTTGGTAATAAGTTATTTGAAATGAAGATAAAATTATTTTTAAGATTTTTCTTTCATTAGAGCAGGTGTAACCTTTTAGATGATAGGTAGTGTGTTGCTTCCCGTTTCCGGACGGGTGTTCCGGGAGTCCGGGAAGCGGCCCTTAAACCAACCTGTCATCATGTCAAACCATACCCATTCCGCCTTTCTCATGCATGTGCCCACCCGGCTTCTTTTCGGGGCCGGGCAACTGGATAACCTGCATGCGGAAGCATTGCCGGGCCGCAAGGCCATGATCGTCATTTCCAACGGGAAGTCCACCCGGGCCAACGGTTATCTGGACCGCCTCACGGGGCAACTGGACAAGGCCGGAATCGCCTGCGCCGTCTTTGACCGGGTGGAGCCCAATCCCCTGAATTCAACCGTCAATGCCGGAGGCCGGTTCGCCCGGGAACACGGCTGCGATTTTATCATCGCCCTGGGCGGAGGGAGCTGCATGGACGCCGCCAAGTCCATCGCGCTGATCGCAGTGAATGACGGCGATTACTGGGATTACATTCCCTCCGGCACGGGGAAGGGGAAGCCGGTTTCCAACAGGCCCCTGCCGATTGTTGCCATTACCACCACCGCCGGTACCGGATCGGAGGCGGACGCGGGCACTGTCATCACGAACGAGAAAACGCATGAAAAGACGGGCTTTGTCCATCCGGACCTGTTTCCGGCGCTTTCCATCGTGGACCCGGAGCTGATGCTTACCGTTCCTCCGCTGTTTACGGCCTTCCAGGGCTTTGACGCCCTGTTCCACAGCGTGGAGGGCTACGTTTCCAACGGCACGAACCTGATGAGCGACATGTACGCCCTGGAGGCCATTAAGCATATCAGCCGCTACCTGCCCAGGGCGGTGGCCGACGGCTCCGACCTGAAGGCCCGTACCCATGTGGCCTTCGGCAATACCCTGTCCGGCTACGTGATGTGCGTGGGCCGCTGCACCAGCGAGCATTCCCTGGAGCATGCCTTGTCCGCCTACCATCAGGAGCTGCCCCACGGGGCCGGCCTCATCATGATCAGCAAGGCGTATTTTACGCACCTGATTGAACGGCATGTGGCGGATGAACGCTTTGTCCGCATGGCGCAGGCCATGGGAATGCCGGAGGCGGCGGACCCCATGGATTTCATCACCATGCTGGACAGGCTGCAACGGGATTGCGGCGTAAGCGGCCTGCGCATGAGCGATTACGGCATTGCGCCGGAGGAGTTCGGGAAAATGGCTCGCAATGCGCGGGAAACCATGGGGTTCCTGTTCCAGTGCGACCGCGCGGAGCTGTCCGTGGAGGATTGCGTTTCCATTTACCGGAAGTCTTATCTGTAAGCCGGGGAGCCTGTACCATGAGCAAGAAGATTTTAATCATTTCCTCCAGTCCGCGCAAGGGCGGCAATTCCGACCTCCTGTGCGATGAGTTCATGAAGGGGGCGCGGGGCGCAGGGCATGACGTGGAGAAGGTGCGCCTGGCGGAGAAGAGCATCGGCTATTGCCGCGGCTGCGGCGTGTGCCATGACACCCACGCCTGCCTCCAGAAGGACGATATGGAAGAGTTGCTGGACAAGCTGCTGGAAGCGGATGCCATCGTGCTGGCCACTCCCGTGTATTTTTATACGCTGTGCGGCCAGATGAAGACGTTTATCGACCGCACGGTCCCCCGTTATCTGGACATCCGTGACAAGGAGTTTTACTTCATTCTGGCCGCGGCGGAGGATAACCGGGCCAATATGGAGCGCACCGTGGAGTGCTTCCGCGGTTTTCTGGACTGCCTGGAAGGGGCGGTGGAGAAAGGCGTGGTTTACGGCACCGGGGCCTGGAAGATGGGCGGCATCAAGGGCAATCCGGCCATGAAGCAGGCCAGAATCATGGGGATAGGGGTTTGAGCCTTTTTCCCCACTAAAGAAGATCAGCCGTAAAACCGCCCATGGAATAATATCAACCGGATTTCATATAGAATGTTTTTTGCGCCCAGCGAGGATAGGTGAGACAGCTTCCCGCGGCGTCCGATTTCCCGGGTGGGGATGAGGGCGCCGCGGGAAGAAAAGCTCCGGCAATGTTTCCGGCTTCTCTCCTGCCTGTGGTGCGCCTTCCGTTGCCGGAGAAGGCCGGCAGCCGTTTTTTCCTTCTTCGCGGGGATTCCCGGTCCCGTTCAATCCTGCCGGGCAGCCATTCCTATTAAAATATAGACGATGAAAAAATTATTACCATATTTGTACGCGGCAGGGGCTTTCCTTGCCCCCTGTTGCGCCGCGGAGCCGGAGACTCCCCGGCCATCCCCGAACACCATGAATATTACGATTAAAGCAGGAGAAAAGGAAATTGCCGCCACTCTTCAGGACAATGCCGCCGCCAGGGATTTCGTGGCCCGGCTTCCCCTGACGCTGACGCTGGAGGATTACGGCGATACCGAGAAGATCAGCCCTCTGCCCGGCAAGTTGTCTACCGCCGGGTCTCCGGCCATGGGGAAACCCTTCCGGGGGGCCATCGCCTATTACGCCCCGTGGGGCAATTTGTGCATTTTCAGGAAGGCCTTCGAGCCGTCCGGCGGCCTGGTGATTCTGGGGAGCGTGGACGGGGAAGGGATGAAGGCGCTGGATGTTTCCGGAAAGATCCGCGTGACCATTGACGTGAAACGCTGACCTTCCGGTTTGTCCGGCAGGTTTTTATCCCGGTTTTCCGGGATGGGGCAGCGTTCCTTTTTTAAGGAATCGGGAGAAGGCTGTTTTTCCCGGGCGGGGGCCTGTTGCCTCATTTTTTTGGGAGAAAAGATATTAAAGATACATGAGATTTTTTTAATGATATGAAAATAAAACATTTATTGAATGTGTGCGCTGCGGTGCCCGGTGATGGGAAAGGAGGGGCGGATGCCTCCCGTTGACAGGATGGGCCCCGTCAGCACGCGGGAGCGTTCCGTGGTTCTGGACGCCTTGAGGGGACTGGCGCTTTTCGGCATCTGCCTGGCGAATTTTCCGGAGTTTTCCCTGTACACGTTCCAGAGTCCGGAGGTTGTTTCCGCCATGCCCACCGCCGGAATCGACCGGGTGGTCCGCTTCCTCCAGTACGTGTTTATTGACGGCAAGTTTTACAGCCTGTTTTCCCTGTTGTTCGGCATCGGCTTTTCCATCATGATGTCCCATTCCATGGAGAAGGGGCGCGACGGCATCGCCGTTTTTTACCGCAGGATGGGCCTTCTGGCCCTGATCGGGCTGCTGCACCTGATGCTCCTGTGGAGCGGGGACATCCTGCTTCTGTATGCGCTGGCCGGCCTGCTGCTGCCGCTGTTCCGGAATGTGCCGGACAGAAAGCTGCTGGCGATTGCCGCCGCGCTTGTTTTCTGCCCCGTTCTCATGGATGCCCTGAAGGTTTTTTCAGGCTACCAGTTTGACCTCGCCGCCCCGGTGGGGGGCGCAGTACGGTATTTCAACGGCCTCAGCGGGATTACGGACGCGAATTTCGGCAGATGGCTGGTGGACGGGGAACATTATTCCGACGTTCTGAAGTTCACCCTGTCCGGGGCGTTCATCCGCGTCCAGGAGCTGCTGGAGAGCAACCGCGTTTTCAAGGTGCTGGGCTTGTTCCTGCTGGGGCTGTATGTGGGAAGGAACGGAATTTATGCGAATCTGGAGAGGCGGCGGACGCTGTTGAAGAGGGTATGCCGCTGCGGTTTTCTGGCGGGGCTGCCCCTTTCCTTCCTGTACGCCGCCCATGCGCTTCACCTGCTGGGCGGCGGACCCGTGGCCGGGGCCTTCCTGTATGCCGTCAGCGTTATTCCCCTCAGCCTGGCGTATGTGTCCATTTTCTGCCTGTGGTTCCTTCGCCGGAAGGACGCTCCCTTGTTCCGGGCGCTGGCGGCTCCCGGGCGGATGGCGCTGACCAATTACATCGGGCAGTCCGTGCTGGGCATCGTCCTGTTTTACGGAATAGGCTTCCGCCTGGGGGCCCGGCTGGGGCTGGCGCAGGTGGAACTGGTAGCTGCCTCCGTCTTCCTGTTCCAGGCGCTGTTCAGCCGCGTCTGGCTGAAGTTCTGCCTGTTCGGCCCCCTGGAATGGGGCTGGCGCATGCTGACGTACGGGAAAAGGCTCCGGTTGTTCCGGAAGACTCCGGTTTTCCCCGGAAGGAAGGCGGCTCCTTTTAACAAGTAAAGAGTTCATGGAGGTTTTCCAATGGCTGTTTATCCAATCACGGAGCCGCCGGGCCGGCTGGGAGTCATCACCGCGTATCTGATGATTTACGTGGTGTGGGGGTCCACCTATTATTTTATCGGGACGGCGCTGCAGGGGTTCCCTCCGTTTCTGCTGGGCGGAATGCGCTTCTGCACGGCGGGGCTCCTTCTGCTGCTGGCCGGGCGGGCAAGGGGGGAGGATATTTTCCGGGGTCCCCTGGTCCGGAAGTCCGCCGTCAGCGGCATTATCCTCCTTTTCGTGGATATGGCCGTCGTCATGCTGGCCCAGCAGTATTTGAGCAGCAGCCTGGTGGCGATCATCGCATCGTCCACGGCCATCTGGATTATCGCGCTGGATGTTCCCATGTGGCGCAGGAATTTCCGGAGCATTTCCGTTTTGGCGGGGATAGCGGCCGGATTCCTGGGAGTGGGCCTTTTGTTCGCGGAGCAGCTTGGACGGGAGGAAGGGGGCGGCCAGGGCGCGCACGGTATCCTGCTGCTGGTTTTCGGCTGCGTTTCCTGGGCTTTGGGGACGCTGTACGCCAAGTACCGTTCCTGCGCGGAGGAGGCGGTCAACAATGTGGGCGGGGCGGCGTGGCAAATGCTCGCGGCGGGGGTGATGTTCTGGTGCTGGGCCCTCGTCCGGAAGGAGCCGGAGAACATGGATTGGGAGGAAGTTCCTGCTTCCGCGTGGCTGTCACTCCTTTATCTGGTGCTGTTCGGCTCCGTCCTGGCGTACACCAGCTATATCTGGCTGCTGAAGGTTCGTCCGGCGGCGGAAGTAGGGACGCACGCCTATGTGAACCCCCTGGTGGCCGTCGTCCTGGGGTGTGCGGCGGGAGGGGAAGGGATGACGTGGGCGCGGATGGCCGGGCTGTTCATCATCCTGGGGAGCATCGCGCTGGTGAGGAGAACGCCTCCGGAAGATTCCGCCGGGAAAGGGCGCGCGCTTTCCCCTGCGGCCGCCATGGCGTACAGAAAGGGAATATCGTGCCAGGAATCTGAAAAATGAAGTTGTTTTCATGATTTCACGGTTCATGAAATGATTTTTATGACAGTTAATATTTATTAATTATGAATACATTACAAATGATGAACGAGAAAATGCTAAAAATCCTTTGCATTACAGTTACTATAAGGAATAGCCTGAAGGAAGAAAGAAGAAGGCCAGGAATGCGGAGAATGCCGCTCCCCGTCTTTTTCCCGGTCTTCCTTTTCCGGATACCGATTGCCGCCGCTTAAACGCATATGATGAATTCCAAAAGAACATTTTACCAACCCATCACCATGACCAAGAAAATGATTAAGAATACTTCCTACGAGGGGGAGCGCCCCTTGTTTGCCTCCCATCATCTGAGGCTGGAAGACGTCACGATTTATCCGGGAGAGTCCGCCCTGAAGGAATGCTCCGACATTGAAGCCGTACGGTGCGAGTTCCGGGGAAAGTACCCTTTCTGGCACAACGACGGCTTGCTGATTGAGAATTGCCTGTTCAGGGAAGGCGCCCGAGCCGCCATCTGGTATTCCCGGAACCTGCGCATGAAGGATACGCGGGTGGAAGCCCCCAAGATGTTCCGGGACATGGACGGGATGGTTCTGGAGAACGTGGTCCTGACGGATGCCCTGGAGTGCTGCTGGCACTGCCGGAACGCGGAGCTGCGCAACGTGCAGGCGGACAAGGGCGATTATCTGTTCATGCACGGGGAGAATATGGACATTGACGGTTTCCGCCTGAACGGGAACTACTCCTTCCAGTATTGCAGGAATGTGGTGATCCGGAATGCGGAGATTCATTCCAAGGACGCCTTCTGGAATACGGAGGACGTGACGGTGTACGATTCCGTGGTGGACGGGGAATACCTGGGCTGGCATTCCAGAAACCTTCGCCTGGTGAATTGCCGTATTTCCGGCACGCAGGCGTTGTGCTACGCGGAGAACCTGGTGCTGGAAAACTGCACGTTCGGGGAGGATGCGGACCTTTGTTTTGAATATTCCTCCGTGCAGGCGGAAATCAAGGGGCGCGTGCACAGCGTCAAGAACCCGCGCAGCGGACGCATCGTGGCGGAAGAGTACGGGGAGGTTATTCTGGACGAGCACTGCAAGGCTCCGGCCAACTGCTCCATTGAAACGGGAAAAACGCAGTCGGGAGAAGCAGCATGAAGTACGATTTTGACACCGTTGTGCCGCGCCGGGGAACGAATTCCTACAAGTGGGATTCCATGCCCCGGGCGGACATTCTGCCCATGTGGGTGGCGGACATGGATTTCCGCACGGCTCCGGCGGTGACGGAGGCCATCCGGAAGAGGGCGGAACACGGCATTTTCGGCTACACGCGGGTTCCGGATTCCTATTATGAGGCGGTCACGAACTGGTTTGAACGCCGCCACGGCTGGAAGATCAGTCCGGAGTGGATTATTTACACCACGGGGGTGGTGCCCGCGCTGTCCGCCATTATCCGGGCCCTGACGGCTCCGGGGGACAAGGTGCTGGTGCAGACGCCCGTGTACAATTGCTTTTTTTCCTCCATCCGCAATAACGGGTGCGTGGCGGAAACCAGCCCGCTGAAGTACGAGAACGGGAGGTACGCGCTTGACGCGGAGGACCTGGAGCGGAAGGCGGCCGATCCCGCCGTCAAGCTCCTGCTCCTGTGCAATCCCCACAATCCCGCCGGGCGCGTCTGGACGAGGCCGGAGCTGGAGAAGATCGCGGATATCTGCCGGAGAAACGGCGTGCTGGTGGTGGCTGACGAGATTCATTGCGAACTGACGTATCCCGGCCATCCCTACACGCCGTTCGCCTCCCTTTCGGAGGAGGCCCTGCGCCATTCCGTCACCTGCATTTCCCCCAGCAAGGCCTTTAACTTGGCGGGCATTCAGATCGCCAATATCGTCGCGGCGGATGAGGAGGTTCGGAGGAAGATTGACAAGGCCATCAACATCAACGAGGTGTGCGATGTCAATTCCTTCGCCGTGGATGCTCTGGAAGCGGCCTACAACGGCGGAGAGGACTGGCTGGAGGAGCTGAAGCTTTACCTTTACGGGAATTACGAGACGGTCCGGGACATGCTGGGCGAACGCCTGCCGCAGCTCCGCGTGCTGCCGCTGGAGGGAACGTACCTGGTCTGGATAGATTGCTCCGCGCTGGGGCTTTCCTCCGCGGAAATTGTCCGTTTGCTGGAGGAAGAAGGACGGGTGATGGTGAACGGCGGGGAAATGTACGGGGAATCGGAGGGCTGTTTCATCCGCCTGAACATCGCCTGTCCCCGAAAACTGCTGCTTGAGGGGGCGGAAAGAATCTGCCGTACGCTGGGTGGCCGCGTTTCCGGAACATGAACGCGTCCGGAGGCCTGAAAGGTCTCAATGGAGAGAGCGCGAAGAACGATCATCAAGAACAAACAATCAAGTTGCCATGAGAAACAATATGACGAGAAGAGCGTGGCTCCAGTCTTCCACCGCGGCCCTGGCGTGCCTGGCCTTGCCGGAATATGCGCTGGGCGCGGCCGCGGAGAAGAACGGAGCTTCCAGGGTATGGATGACGAAGGAGATTTCTCCGGAGGCTCTCGTAAGGATTTACGAAGCCCTGGGGCGTCCGGCCACGGGAAAGGCGGCCGTCAAGATCAGCACCGGGGAGCCGGGCGGCCGCAATTTCCTGAGTCCGGCCCTGATCAAGGGCCTGGTGCACCGCGTGAACGGCACCATCGTAGAGTGCAATACGGCTTACGACGGCAAGCGGTCCCGGACGGAGGACCACCTCCGTGCCGCGAAGGAGCACGGTTTTTCCGACATTGCCAGGGTGGACATCATGGACGCGGAGGGAGAGTTCACCATCCCGGTAAAGGACAGGAAGCACCTGGAATACGACATCGTGGGGAGCCATCTGAAGAACTACGATTTCATGATCAACCTGGCCCACTTCAAGGGGCACGCCATGGGCGGCTTCGGCGGCGTGATCAAGAACCAGTCCATCGGCGTGGCTTCCGCAAGCGGCAAGGCGTACATCCATTCCGCCGGAAAAACGCGGGACGTTGCCGCCGTGTGGAACAATCTGGCCGCGCAGGACGACTTTCTGGAGTCCATGGCCGCCTCCGCTCAGGCGGTGGCCGATTACTTCGGGGACAGGATTCTGTATATCAACGTGATGAACAAGCTGTCCATTGACTGCGATTGCGATGCCCACCCCCATGACCCGGAGATGAAGGACATCGGCATTCTGGCTTCCCTTGACCCGGTGGCGCTGGACCAGGCCTGCCTGGACCTCGTTTACGCCGTCAAGCCTTCCGCCGGAGACAACAGCAAACCCCTGATCGAGCGCATTGAAAGCCGCCATGGGCGGCACACGGTGGATTATGCCGAACAGATAGGCCTGGGTACCAGGAAGTATGCGCTGAAGGAGCTGGAACCGCAGCAGGGCGTTCATTGGTGATGATGTTCACAGGAGACCGGGTACGGATGCCGGATGAGGATATGATGTAAATTTGGAATCCTAGACATAGTTGGAAATGAGCAGGGAAAAGCATATGACACGGCGCGAAGCGCTCAGAAAGATGGGTGGGGCAACCGCGGGAGGGATGGGGCTCGTCATCGCCGCCGCAAATGCCGCCGATGTGCCGGGATTATCCAATAGTGCACACAAAGAGCGGAAAATGAAAGCACTGGCAATCAACGGCAGTTCACGGAAAGACGGAAATACGGCAGATATGCTGAATGTAGTCTTGGCAGAATTGGGAAAAGAAGGATATGAGACGGAACATGTCCAATTGGCTGGTTCCACGGTCAACGCCTGCAAGGCGTGTTTCGGCTGTGCAGGGAGAGGGAACTGCGTATTCGGCAATGATATTTTCCAGGAATTGTATGATAAGATGGTGAAAGCGGATGCCATTATCCTGGGGTCTTCCACCTATTCGGCAGATGTCTCGTCCACACTGAAAGCGGTTATCGAAAGGGCCAGCGTGGTGAGCGATACAAATCCGGGGATGTTCCGCCACAAAGTAGGTGGAGCGGTTGCGGTTGCCCGCCGTGCCGGGGCCATGAACGCGATCGACACGATCAACCATTTCTTCCTGAACAAGGAAATGTTTGTTGCAGGCTCTACATATTGGAACATCGCTTATGGCCGTCTGCCCGGTGAGGCGATGAAAGATGAAGAAGCCGTCGCGAATATGAAAAATCTCGGTCAGAATATAGCGTGGCTATTGGGCCGTTTGAAATAAATTTCATAACAAGATATGTACAATTTAAAAGTTGAATAATCACGGCACATCATCTTACAGCGGATCAATTCACAGATGCCGCTTTGCAAGCCGTTACGGAAAATATTAAACACAGTCATTCAGACAGATGCAAAAAAAGTTTTTATCCTGAAGCAAATAACAATAAAAAACAGAAACAGTTATGGAAGAAGTTACATTAAACAACGGAGTTGTCATGCCCATTCTGGGCTTTGGAGTTTTTCAGATTCCCGACGCCGCAGAGTGCGAGCGCTGCGTGCTGGACGCGATCGGCGCCGGCTACCGTTCCATTGATACGGCCCAGATTTACGGCAATGAGGAGGCCGTAGGCCGCGCGGCGGAGAAGAGCGGGGTGCCGCGCGAGGAATTGTTCCTCACCACGAAGGTGTGGATTACCAACGGCGGGTATGAAAAGGCGAAGGCTTCCATTGACGAGTCCCTGCGCAAGCTGCGCACGGATTACGTGGACCTGCTGCTCATCCACCAGCCCTTCAACGATTATTACGGCACTTACCGGGCCATGGAAGAGGCTAACCGGGCCGGAAAGGTCCGCGCCATCGGCGTGAGCAATTTTTATCCGGACCGTTTTGTGGACCTGGCGGAGTTCTGCGAGATCAAGCCCGCCGTCAACCAGGTGGAAACGCACGTGTTCAACCAGCAGGTGAAGGCCCGGGAGCTGATGGCGAAGTACGGTACCAGGATGGAATCCTGGGGGCCCTTCGCGGAAGGCCGCAATGGATTTTTCACGAATCCGGTGCTGAAGGACATCGGAGAGAAGTACGGCAAGACTCCGGCGCAGACGGCCCTGCGCTTCCTGATCCAGCGCGGCGTCATCGTCATTCCGAAGACGACCCACCGGGAAAGGATGGAGGAGAATTTCAACGTCTTTGACTTTGAACTTTCCCAGGAGGACATGGGGGCCATCGCCAGGCTGGACCGCGGAGAGAGCCTTTTCCTGTGCCATCAGGACCCGGAGTCAGTCCTGTACCTGATCAATTACGGAAAGTAATAATTCACCTTAAGTATCGGAAAGATGACAGGGCATTCATTTAAAAGGTTTTGCGCGGCTTTCTCCGCCTGCATTTGCTGTGCAGGGAGCTTATCCGCTGAAAATAATAACGCCAACACGGACAGGATCATGAACGAAAAACTGAATTTAACGCAGGAATGGGACAAGGTGTTTCCGAAGAGCGACAAGGTAGACCACCGCAAGGTAAGCTTCCGCAACCGCTACGGCATTACGCTGGCCGCGGATTTGTATATCCCCCGGAAGGCTGGCGGAAAGTTGCCGGCTATCGCCGTTTCCGGCCCCTTCGGAGCCGTGAAGGAACAATCTTCCGGGCTCTATGCCCAGACGATGGCCGAGCGCGGTTTTCTAACGATCGCGTTTGATCCCTCGTATACGGGAGAGAGCGGCGGGGAACCCCGTTATGTCGCTTCCCCGGACATCAATACGGAGGATTTCTCCGCCGCCGTCGACTACCTCTCCACACGCGACGACGTGGACCCCGAACGCATCGGAATCATCGGCATTTGCGGGTGGGGCGGCATGGCGGTGAACGCGGCGGCTATCGACACCCGCATCAAGGCGACGGTAGCGTCCACAATGTACGATATGAGCCGAGTGAACGCCAACGGCTATTTTGACGCGATGGACGCCGACGCCCGTTATGAGCTTCGCAAACAACTGAATGCCCAGCGCACCGCCGATGCGAAGAACGGTTCTTATGCGCTCGCGGGGGGCGTGCCCGATCCTCTGCCCGACGATGCCCCCGGATTCGTGAAGGATTACTACAATTACTATAAGACGCCCCGCGGCTACCACAAGCGTTCGCTCAACTCGAACGGCGGATGGAATACCACCTCCGCGCTCTCGTTCATCAATATGCCCCTCCTGGCGTACAGCGGGGAAATCCGCAGCGCCGTGCTCATGATTCACGGAGAAAAAGCCCATTCACGCTATTTCAGCGAGGATGCCTTCAAGAAGTTGAAAGGGGATAACAAGGAGCTGATGATCATTCCCGGCGCGAGCCATGTGGATCTCTATGACAATCAAGCCGGGGTTATTCCTTTCGGCAAAATCGAGCAGTTCTTTCAGGAGCATCTGAAATAAGGAGGTTCTGCGGCTGACTTTGACGGGAGCTGATTACGGTGAGGGACTCAACATGATAAGCCGTCTGCCGGTTGTTCGCAGGGGAAGGACAGCGTTCTTCCCGTTCCGGCGGGGTTCAAGCCATTTTAAGCAAGAGACACATGATACTGATTTTCGGAGCACTGCTGGCGGTTTACGTTTTCTGCCGCGCCATTCTGCCGCTTAGGCTGAAATGGGGCTGGAAGGCCCTGCTTGCCGTCCTGCTGGCGGTGGCCGCGTTCAAATTCCACCTGCTGCATTTGTTCGGCGGCCCCATGTTTTTCTCCCCGGTTCTGCCGGAGGGCGTCCTGCTGGCGGCCGCGTGGTTGTTCTCCGTGCTTTTCCTGTTCTTTTTCCTGCTGCTGGCGACGGACGTGATACGCCTCCTGTATTTGCTGGTTCTGTTCTGCATGCGGAAGAAGAGGACGGAACGGTTCCGCGTCATCGGCAACCGGGTGAACCTTGCCCTGCTGGTTTTCGCCGCCGTACTGGCTACCGTGGGGATGGTCGGAGGAACCGGGGTGCCGCGGGTGAAGGAGGAAACGATTTCCGTGAACCATCTGCCGGATGGGGCGGACGGCCTGGCAGTCGCCGTGCTGGCGGACCTTCATGTGGACGGCATCACGCGGGCGGACCGCATCAGGAAGATTGTGGAACGCACGAATGCCCTGAATCCGGACATCGTCATTATTGCCGGGGACTTCGTGGACGGGACGGTTCCCGTGCACGGGGATGATTTGAGGCCGCTTGCGGATTTGAAGGCCAGGTACGGGGTGTTCGGCGTGCCGGGCAATCATGAGTATTATTCCGGTTATGAGGAGTGGATGGAGTTCCTGCCCACCCTGGGCATACGGATGCTTCACAATGAGCACGTGTTGACGGGGGGGAGATGCGGTGGTGCTGGCGGGGGTGACGGATCCTGTAGCCGGCATTATGGGGAAGGAGGTGCCGGATATACGCAAGGCGCTGGCGGGAGCCCCGGAAAAGGGGGTGCGCATCCTTGCCTCCCACCAGCCGCGCTTGGCCCCGGAAGCGGCCGCGCACGGCGTGGACCTCCAGGTTTCCGGCCATACGCACGGCGGCATGATTGCCGGCATTGACCGGCTGGTGGCTCGGTTCAACGAGGGCTTTGTGTCCGGATTGTACACGGTGGGGGAGATGAAGCTGTATGTCTCCAACGGGGCGGGGATTTGGAACGGCTTTCCCATCCGCATCGGCGTTCCTTCGGAAATCGTGCTGATCCGGCTCCGGAAAGAGGAATAAGAGCGTTGAGAGTGGAGAGTTTAGAGTGGAGTTGGGTGCAATCTTTGGAACAGATGAGGGAAAACATGTTGACTTATAGCTGCTCTAACGTTTAGACAGGAAGAAGGAACAAGGGTCGTGCACGAAGACTGCCGGATGAAGCCGTTTTTCTTCCCGGGCTGTTTTCTGCGCGGCCTTCCAACCCAGACATTAAATTCATGAAAACAATATCAATGATATGCACGCTGGCGGCCGCCCTGATGACGGGGGCCGGATGTTCGGGGCAGGAACAGCCCAAGGTTTCCGCGGAACCCTCCAAGGTTCTCATTGCCTATTATTCATGGGGCGGCAATACGAAGTACGCCGCCGCGCAGATTCAGAAGGCGACGGGCGGAACCCTGTTTGAAATCAAGCCGGTCAAGCCTTACCCCTCCGGGTACCGGGAATGTACGGTACAGGCCAAAAAGGAGATTCAGGAAGGCGTCAGGCCGGAGCTGGCCGCCAGGGTGGAGGACATGGGCAAGTACGACGTGATTTTCATCGGCAGTCCCAACTGGTGGAGCACGATTGCGCCTCCGGTCTCCTCTTTCCTGGCAAGCCACGACCTTTCCGGCAAGACGGTGATTCCGTTTGTGACGCACGGAGGCGGCGGCATGGCGCGCTGCGGGGACGAGGTGCGGAAGCTGTGCCCCAAATCCACCGTTCTCAAGGGGGGAGCCTTTGCCGGGGAAGGCATCCGGACGGCCAGGCCCGCGCTGGTCAAGTGGGTCAATGACACGATCACCATCAACAAATAATGCTCCTTATGAAACGAACCCTTGCGGGAATGGCTTTTTCCCTTGCCTGTCTGATGAACCTTTCAGAAGCCCAAACCATGAATAACGATACAAGCGCCTTGTCGCCAAAAGAACAACAGATTGTCGCCATCAGCGCCCATACGGCCAGGGGCGACATGCCCGGCCTGCGGAACGCCCTGACGGCGGGGCTGGATGCCGGACTGACCCTGAACGAGCTCAAGGAGGTGCTGGTCCAGATGTATGCCTATTGCGGTTTTCCACGCAGCCTGAACGCTCTCAATGAGTTGATGGTTCTGGCGAAGGACCGCGCCTCGCGCGGCATCAATGATACGGTGGGTGCGGAGGCCGGAGCGCCGCCCGCCGGAAAGAGCATCGACTTCGGCACGGCCAACCAGACGAAGCTTTGCGGCGCTCCGGTGAAGGGGGATCTTTTCCTGTTCGCCCCGGCCATTGACGAGTTCCTGAAGGCGCATTTGTTCGGGGACATTTTCGGTCGCGACAACATGGACTGGAAGACCCGGGAGCTCGCCACCATCGCGGCCCTGGCCGCCATGACGGGCACGGAAAGCCAGTTGAACTCCCACATCCGCATCGGGAAGCACAACGGCCTGACTGACGGGCAGGTGGAGGCCATTCTGGCCGTATCCGCCGCTGCCGGGAAGAAGGACGCCTTCCCCAAAGGGGAGCCGGCTCCGGCCAATTTCACCGGAAAAGCCTGGGTAGCCATGCTGGTGGACAACAGGGATTACGACATGTCCGCCTATAACGTCACCTTTGCCCCCGGCACGCGGAATAACTGGCACAGCCATTCCGTGGGCCAGGTGCTGTTCTGCACGGAAGGCACGGGATACTACCAGGAGCGCGGCAAGGCCGCCCGGCGCCTGACGCCCGGTTCCGTGGTGGAAATCCCGGCCAATACGGAGCACTGGCACGGCGCGGCGCCGGACAGTGAGTTCGTGCACCTCGGCATCACGCCCAGGGCGGCTTCCAACAGGACGGCGTGGGGAGGCCCCGTGACCGATGCGGAGTATGCGGAGGCGACGGGAAGCAAATAAAAGCGCAGGGATTTTCCGGCGTTTCCTCCTTTTCCTTCGGAGAGGGGGGAAGCCGGGAAGGTTTTTCTCCCTGACGGGAAATGAAGGAAAAAACGGGGCGTCCGGGAATTCCACTGGAATTCCCGGACGCCTCCTGTTGCGGATTTAAGGGAAAGCTTATTCTTCCGGAGCGATGTTCGGTTCGCTGGCGCTGGCATGGTTCAGCGGATTACAGCTGTCCGGCCTGCGGTTGTCCAGCAGGTCCTGGTAGAATTTCTTCTTGTATTTCAAGACTTCCATCTGTTTTTTCAGGATGCGGAGCTGCTCCCGGAGGCTTTTCTCCTGCTTGAAAATCAGTTCCGCGCGTTCCGGAATGGTGGTGTCCCCTTCCTGGCACAGGTCAATGTAGTGCTTGACGCCTTCAATCGGGAGGCCCGTCATCCGGAGGCAGTGAACCAGGCGCAGCCAGCCCAGGGTGTAGTCTGAAAACATGCGGGCATTCCCGCCGCTGCGGTCCACGTCAGGGATCAATCCGGCGTTTTCATAATACCGGATGGTGTAGGCGGACATCTCCATCATTTCCGCAACCTGTTTCACGGTATATTTGGGAGTGCGGTCATAGGAAGGCCGGTAGGAGCTGGATGGGTTCTTCTGTGTGATCATTGTGCAGTTGATGGCTTACAGTTACTCTAATATACTTCCAGGCGCGGAAAGACAAGCGTTTTGACGGGATTCAGGGAGAGGAGGGTTCTGAAAACGCATGAACATCCATCAGTGAATAACATGATGATAACATGTGAATAAACAGAGGGACGTTTTTCATCTCTGTTCCGGAGAAGAACGGCGGAAAGAACGCGGCAGTTTTTCTTCCGGCGGAAGAGTACGCCTCTTTTCATGTACTCCCCGGACTGCGGGGAAAGGGCGCAGGATCGCCGGGAGGGCCAAAGGGTTTGACGGCTGGCGGCGGCGCATTACAATGAAGACCGTTCCAGACAAGACCCCCGCCATGATTATTGCCTCCCTTTCCGCCGCCGCCCGATACGAGAACCTGAATCCGCTGTTCAAGCGGGCTTTTGATTTTGTGAGGGGGGCTGATCCGGCTTCCCTGGAGCCGGGACCCCACGTCCTGGAGGAAGATGCCCTGGTTGTGATGGTGAATGAACCCGTGATGAAGAAGCCGGAGAAGGCCCGCATGGAAGTGCACGACAGGTTCATAGACATCCATGTGCCCCTCACCCGGGAGGAAGGTTTTGCCTGGAAGGACCGCGCGGCCCTGGAAAAGCCTTCCGAGCCGTTCAACATGGAGAAGGACGCGCAGCATTACGACGATGCGCCGGATACCTCTTTTACCGTGAAGCCGGGGCAATTCGCCGTCTTTTTCCCGGAGGACGCCCATGCCGGCTGCATCGGGGAAGGGGCTCTCCGTAAACTGGTGATTAAAGTCAGAACGGCCTGACCCGCCTTCCGGAAAAATGGTCCGGTGCCGGGACAGGCCGTTCCTCCACGCCCGCTCCGGCTTGCCTGCCGGCGGGGCAATCATTCAATTTATTCCTCGTCTTCCACCCTCGCGTCCTGCTTGGGGTCCTGCGGAGCGTTTTCCGGAATCCAGACGGCCACGTTGCCGCCGTGGACGAGGAACTGGCCGTTGCCTTCCTCGTCAATGGTGACGGTTTCCTCCACGTTTCCGGTGGCTTCCTTCCAGGTTTCCCCTGCGTGCTGCTTGCCCACGTTCATCACCTTGTCCCCGTCCTCTCCGTTGGAGATGAGCACGGCCACGCCGGAATGCGGGTGGTCGCCATCCCCCACGCGGGTGAAGCCGATGGTGTTCGGGTGGTCAAAGTAGTAGTTCTGCTCCCCGAAGGCATGGTTTTTGCGGATTTCCAGCAGGTTGTCGATGATGCCGCGGTGCATGGGCGGGTTGCCGCTTACGCCGTAGTAGTCTCCGTAGAAGATGCAGGGATAGCCTTCCTTCATGAGCAGGATGAGCGCATAGGCGGAGGGCTTGAACCAGTCTTCCACGGCTGATTCCAGGGAGCTGCCCCACTGGGAGTCATGGTTGTCCACAAAGGTGACGGCCAGCGTGGGGTGGTTCTGGACCAGGGTGCCGTCCAGAATCTTGGAAAGGTCGTAATCACGGCCCTGCTTGGAAGCCTGGTACATGTTGTAGTGCAGGGGCACGTCAAACAGGTCTACCTTGTAGCGTTCCTCCTTGAGGTATTCGTTCAGGGAGTCGAGGTCCTGCTTCCAGTATTCGCCCACGGCGTAGAAATCCTCTCCCCTGTCCTTGCGGACGGCGGCCAGGAATTTCTTGATGAACTCGTCATTGATGTGCTTGATGGCGTCCAGCCTCATGCCGTCCAGGTCCAGTTCCCGGGATACCCAGACGCCCCATTTTTCCATTTCCTTCACCACTTCCGGGTGGTCGAAGTCCAGGTTGGCGAACATGAGGTAGTCATAGTTGCCGTTTTCTTCGTCCACGCCCTCGCTCCAGCTTTTGCCGTCCCCCATGATCTTGAAGATGGCGGTCTTCTCCGTAGCGGCGTCGTAGTCCGTGCCGGTGAAGTGGTACCAGTGCCATTTGAAGTCGGAATACTTGTCTCCGCGACCGGGGAAGTTGAAGCCGGTCCAGCCTTCGATTTCGTAGGCGTCCGTGATTTCCTTGTCCCGGTTCTGCTGGTCCACTTCCTTGGCCATGAATTTTTCCGTATAGTCCGCTCCGGCCTTGTGGTTCATGACGGCGTCCAGGTAGACGCCCACATGGTGTTCATGAAGGGCCTTGATGGCGTCCTGGAGTTCCTGCTTGGTGCCGTATTTGGTGCGGACCGTGTTCTTCTGGTCGAATTCCCCCAGGTCAAACAGGTCGTAGGTGCCGTAGCCCACGTCGTTCTGTTCCTTGCCCTTGTAGGCCGGCGGAATCCAGACGGCTGTAACGCCTATTTCCTCCAGATGGGGGGCGTCTTCCTTCAGCTTGTTCCAGAACTGCCCGTCGTTGGGCAGGTTCCACTCAAAATATTGCATCATGATTCCGTTTTTCATTTTGTCAGATTCCTTGTAAATGTCGTTCGGGTTGTTCCGCCTTCAGGAGGCCGGCTGATGGGGAAGACGGTTCCCTGGCGTCTGCCGGGCGGGGCTCCGCATGATGATTTCACACGAAGCCGTCAACAAGATAGAGTCCTTAAAGCGCGGCGCGTTCGGCATACTGCCGGTGTTATGTCCCGCAAAATGTCAGGGAGAACGTGTGGAAAGCTGGAAAAGAAGGCTTTCCGCCAAGGCCGGACTGAACCTGCCCGCGAGCCGTCAGGAGTGAAACTGGCCCTTGCTGCTGCTGGAAAAACGAGCGTCAGCGAACGAGTATGAAAGAGAGGGCGCGGCCTTTGTCCGCCTGTTCATTCCGAAGCCGCAGGGGCCTGCGGCGCTCTCTGGAAGGGTTTCACGCTTCGGCCGTGCTGTGGTCCAGGTAGTGCCTGTTTTTCAGCCGGTAGTATTTGAGGAACCTCCGGATGAAGAGCAGGGTGACGATGAAGGAGAGCACGTCCGCCAGCGGGAGGGAGGCCCATACGCCGTCCTGGCCCCAGAACCTGGGCAGCACCAGCAGGAACGGCAGCAGGAAGAGCATCTGGCGCGTCAGGGAAAGGAAGATGGCCAGACGGGCCTTCCCGATGGCCTGGAAGAAGTTGCCGATGATGATCTGGCTGCCGATGAGCGGGAAGGCCAGCACGCAGATGGTGAGGCCGTTGGCCGCCAGGCTGATGAGCGCGGCGTCATCCGTGAAGAGTCCGGCAATGCCGCGGGGGAAGAGGACGCAGGCCAGGAAGCCCAGCGTGGTGAAGGACGTCCCAGCCAGCACGCCGTACTTGAGGGTGAGCAGGACGCGCCCCGGCTTCATGGCCCCGTGGTTGTAGCCGATGATGGGCTGCATGCCCTGCGTGAGGCCGATGACGAGCATGGCGAACAGGATGAGGATGCGGTTGATGATGCCGTAGGCGCCGATAGCCAGGTCCCCCCCGTGGTCCGCAAGCTGCCTGTTGATGGCGATGGTGACCGCGCTTCCGCAGACGTTTACCAGGCACGGAGCCATGCCGATGGACAGGATGCCGGTGGCGATGGCCTTCCGCAGTTCCCAGATGCCGCGGCGGAAGTGGACCGTGCTGGCCGCGTCCGAGAAGTGGAGCAGCACGCGCACCATGCCGGTGACCTGGGCAAGCAGGGTGGCCAGGGCGGCCCCGGTGATGCCCCATTTGAACCAGAAGATGAAGACGGGCGCCAGGATGATGTTGATTCCCACGGAGAGCAGGGTGGAGCCCATGGCCTTTTTCGGGTAGCCGGTGGCCCTCATCACGTGGTTGAGATTGAAAAAGACGTACGTGACGGGCAGCCCCAGCAGGGTGACGAGCATGAAGTCGTACGCGTACGTGAGCGTCTGCCCGCTGGCGCCGAAGGCGGTCAGGATTTCCGTCAGGAAGAGCAGTGTGGGAACCACCAGCACCACGGCGGCGATCAGGCTCATGATGAGGACGTTCCCCAGCGTGCGCTCCGTCCCCTCCTGGTCCTTCTTGCCCAGCCGGATGGAGCTGATGGCCGCTCCGCCGATGCCCACCAGCGTGCCCAGCGCAAAGGTCAGGTTCATGATGGGGAAGGTGACGGCCAGGCCGGACAGGGCCAGGGGGCCCACGCCGTGGCCGATGAAGACGCTGTCAATGATGTTGTACAGGGAGTATACCACCATGCCGGCGATGGAGGGCAGCGAGTACTGGACCAGCAGACGCCATACGGATGCGTTTTCCAATTCTGCGATGTTGCGTGACTGGGCTGCCATGGACGGACCTCCTTTTCAGACGGGAGGCAAACTATAGGAATGCGCGGAGGGGTTGTCAAGCTGTCCACCCGTCCGGGGAGCGGGCATTTTTCCGCCGGAGCTGCCGGAAAGGCCTGTTTTTGATTGACTGGGGAAGCTTTTGGGGGTTGATTCCTTTCCGCCTTTTTCCAGGAACACGCCATGACTTTTTCCGTTTGCCCTTTCCTGCGCCTTGCGGCCGTCTGCGGAGGCGCCCTTCTGTGCTCTTCCTGCCTGCCCATGCTCGGCACCGGGCAGATGCTGGCGGGCAGCCATCTTGCGGACGGCCTGCTGTCCACCTCCCCCCTGGACCTGGTCTGGAGGGGGGACATCAGCTCCTTCCCCTCCTCCGGGCTGGAGATGCCCCGGGGGTTCAAGGTTTCCCCGGCGGATTCCTATTCCCTGCTGATGGAGGCGCGCCCCGGCATTGCCGGAGAATGGGCCTGCTACCATGACCGGAACAGTTACTACTGGGCCTTTGTGGCCGGGAAGAAGGAGGAGGAAGCGGGGCTTTACGCCGTGCGCCGCGGCGTGGCCGTGAACGGAACCACCGGGGAGATTGAAGACCACCCCGCCGTGCAGGCTGTCCAGCCTCCCTCCGCCATGTAGGCGCGGGTTCTGGTCTTTTTGCAAAAACCGCTGCCGGGAGCCCGTTTTCCGGGCTGTGGAGCACGATAGATTTGACAGGCAGGGGCCTTTGCGGGCGTATTATTACCCGCATGAAGTTCCTTTTATTATCGTTTGCATGGATGTGCATGGCGTGCGCCGGGGCGTGGGGGCAGGATACGGCTCCCTCCTTCCCGGCGAACGGAGCCAATTACAGGCTGTTCCCGGCGGACCAGCCGCCGCTGGTTCCCAAGCCCCAGCAGATACGCTGGGACGGCAAGGCCATTCCCGTGCAGTCCGTGCGCATCCTGGCCCCGTCTCCGTCCAGGACTTCCTATCCGGAGCAGATGAAGTTCATCGTTTCCGAATTGAAGTCCTTTCTGGCGGACCACCGGGTGAAGGTGGCTCCGGACGGGGCGTTCGCCGTCAAGTTCGTGAAAGGGGAGGTGAAGGCCGGCACGGAGAATCCCAAGCTGAAGGAGGAGGCCTATTCCCTCCGCGTGACTCCCGGCGGCGCGCTGATTACGGCGGCGGACACCAGGGGGTTTTATTACGGCATGAAGACGCTGGAGCAGCTTCTCCTGCGCCGCGGCGGGACGACGACCATCGCCGCCTGCGACATCGTGGACTGGCCGGATTTTGAAATCCGCGGGTTCATGAACGACGTGGGCCGCAATTACATGCCGCTCCCCCTGATCGCGCAGGAGCTGGATTCCATGGCGCAGCTTAAGCTGAACGTGTACCACTTCCATTTCACGGAGCATCCCGGCTGGCGGCTGGAGTCCAAGATTTATCCGGAACTGAATGATCCCAAGAATTTCACCCGCATGCCGGGCAAATTCTATACGCAGAAGGAGTTCAAGCAATTGGTGGAGTACTGCCGCCTGCGCAACATCCTGCTGATTCCGGAGATGGACATGCCGGGGCACAGCCAGGCGTTCCGGAAGGCGCTCAACGTGAAGATGAGCGATGAAAAGGCCACCAAGGCCCTGGTGGCCCTGATCAAGGAGATGTGCGCCCTGGTTCCCAAGGAGAAGATGCCCATCATCCACATCGGCACGGACGAGGCCCACGGCAAGGACGAGCAGGTGAACAATGACATTCTGAAGGAATACATCAATGCGGTGGAGTCCTGCGGCCGCACGCCCATGAGGTGGCACCCCGGCCTGACGCCTAAGGGCTATAACGGCTCCATCCTGCAGTTGTGGTCCGGCCGCCAGAACCGCGGCGCGTGGCCTGTCAACGGGTCCAAGTACGTGGATTCCCTGGAGACCTACCTGAACCACCTCGATCCGTTTGAAACGGCCATGACCATGTACTTCCGCCGGGCCTGCCCGTTCCAGAATGCGGACGGCCTGGGCATGATGCTGTGCTCCTTCCCGGACCTGGAAATTACGGACCCGCGCAACCAGGTTCTCCAGACGCCCGTTTACGCAGGGATGGCGTTCGTTTCCGAGCCCTTGTGGAACAATCCCCATGAAAAGGTGCAGGGAGACCCCAACCAGGACGAGTACATGAAGTATTTCTCCAACCTGCCCGTGCAGGGGGACCCGCTGCTGAAAGGATTTGCGGAGTATGAAAACCGCGTGCTCGCCATCCGGGACCGCTTCTTCGTGAACAAGGAGTTCAATTACGTGCGGCAGGCCAATATTCCGTGGAAGCTGCTTGGCCCCATTCCCAACGGAGGGAAGACGGAAACGGAGTTCGCCCCGGAGGCGGACAACAAGACCGGGAAGATGAAGGATTCCTACGAGATTGACGGCGTTACCTACGAGTGGTCCAAGGACGCCTACACCGGAGCCACCATCATCTTCAAGCATTACTGCGATTTCCCGACGCTGTTCAACGGGGCGAAGATGGGGGCGTATCCCCACAAGAACCACACCTATTACGCGCAGACCTGGATTTATTCCCCGAAGGCGCAGACGGTGCCCTTCTGGATCAGCGGCCATACCTGGGCCACGTCCGACTGGCGCAACGGCCCGGCGAGCGTCCCCGGCAAGTGGTTCCACGCGAATCCCAGGTTCTTCGTGAACGGGCAGGAGATTGACCCCCCGCAATGGAAGAAGCCGCGCAACGGCGGCGTGATGGTGGATGAAAACTACCATTTCCGGGAGCCTTCCATGGTTCCCCTGAAGAAGGGCTGGAACCGCGTGCTGGTGAAGAGCCCCAGCAACAATTCCGCGCGCCGGTGGATGTTCACGTTCGTTCCCGTGCAGGTGAACCCCAAAACGCCCGGATGCAACGTGAAGGAGTATCCCGGTCTCAAGTTCGCCGCGGAACCGAAGTAAAGGGCTTTTCCGGCTGTTATTCCCGGTAAATGACGAAGGCATGAAGCGCGTTCCGCTTCATGCCTTCTTTGTGTCCGGACGAAGTTCCGGGAGAGCGCGGTGCCCCGTCAAAGTTTTTTCCAGGGCAGGGCTTCCAGCATCCCGTCAAAGCCCAGGCCCGTTCCGGCGGGAACGGCTACCTGCGGGTTCATGCCGCCCATCTGGTCAAGGAAGGGGTCCGGCTCAAACAGGAGGTGCGTGCAGAGGCCGCAGAGGGGAATTTCCGTGGGAAGGGCGTTGCGGTAGTAGTCCGCCGCCTGGTAAACGGCCCAGAGCTGCCCCACGGGATGGTCCATGACGGTGGTGAACACGGGGGGCTCGTAAAGATACTCCGGCGTGGCTTCCCGCGCGGGTTTGACGATGCGGATGATGGGCAGGTCCGAGGAAATGGCCGGCTGGTGCTCCGAGTCCGAGCCCATGTCCAGGGCCAGCGGCATGCCGGCGTCCACCAGCCGTTCCCAGCTCTGGACGGAGAAGGGGCACGGGTCTTCAATGAAATCTATCCGGGTTTTCAGGTGGTGGGGCAGGGATTTCCAGAATTTCAGGGCGTCGTTTTCATTCAGGCAGCCGTTGAAGTCCAGCCGCCAGCGCCAGGCGGGGACCATGGAGGCGAGCATGGTCAGCCGCTCCAGGGCGGCGGCCAGGTTGGGGCTTGCCTTGATTTTTCCGGCCTTGAACCCCTTGGATTCCATGATGCGGATGGTGGCGGGGCTGACGCAGGAGGGCAGCGTGGCGTGGCTGGCGGGAATGTGGAGGCCGTCAAACAGGCTGACGCCCTTCGCGCGCGCCTCCCCGTCCGTCCGGGCGCACTCCACGGCGCGGACGCCCAGCGGCAGGGGGCTTCCCTTCCTGAGCGCGTCCAGTTCCTCCTGCAACGTGGCGTCCCCCAGCTCCGGCCACGGCTGGATGCAGCCGTACCCGCCTTCATCCGTTTTAATGAGGGCTCCTTTCCTGCATACTTCCGCGGCCCTGGCGTTCAGCGGACCGCAGGCCGTTAAAGAATATTCATGGTAAAACACAACTTTAATTCAAACAGTCTTTCAATCTTTTGTCACGATGAAAAAAGGTTTTCATTGGATTTTGGAGGGGGAATGGCTAAGCTCCGTGTCATGTACAGAACATTGGTGTTCGGCGCGGGTGGGCGTGTGGGAAGCCGGCTGGCGGCGCATCTGGAAGAGGAAGGCATGGAAGTGGTGGGATGCGGACGGGACGCCTGTGATTTAAAGGATTTAAAAGCCCTGAAAAACGTGCTGCTTTCCTCCGGAGCCACCCACGTGGTGAACTGCGCCGCCGTGAGCGGCCTGGAGGCCTGCCTGGATGATCCGGAGACGGCGCACCGCGTGAACGCCATGGCCCCGGAGATGATGGCGCGCATCTGCCGCCTGGAGGGCATGCGCTTCATCCACCTGAGCACGGACTACGTGTTGGACGGCAGGAGGGGCGGCCTGAAAACGGAGTCGGACAAGTGCCGCCCCGTGAACGTGTACGGAGAATCCAAGCTGGAGGCGGAACTCCGCGTGCGGGAGGAAATGCCGGAGGCGCTGGTTGCCCGCGTTTCCTGGGTGTTCGGCAATCCGGAACGGCCCTCCTTCCCGGAGATGGTGCTGCGGAAGGCGCTGAACGGAGAACCCCTCTCCGCCGTGGCGGACAAATGGTCCATGCCCGCGTGGGTGGAGGATTTGTGCGGGTGGCTCCGTTTCCTGGCCTATGAAAGCGACGCGTCCGGCGTGCTGCACCTGTGCCAGTCCGGGGAACCCGTCTCCTGGCACGGTTATGCCGTGACCGCTCTGAAATGCGCCGTGAAGTACGGGCTGCTGCCTCTTTGCCGCCCGTGGCGGAACAAAAGCTCGACGAACAGGCCGGTTTCAGGGATGCTCGGCCCCGGCATACCGCCATGTCCTGCGAACGGCTCGCTTCCCTGATGAAACGTCCGGTGAGGACGTATGAAGAGGCCATTGACCTGGCCGTGGCCCGCTATGCCTCAGATCCAACCTTCCTCTCCCGCATTTCATGAACGATTTCCGCAATTCCCGTGATTCTAGCGATTCCCGCCCCAGGCCCGCCTACCGGGACCGCCGCTCCCAGCCGGGGCGCCCGCGCACGGCTCCCAAAAAGAACCTTTTTGTCAACAAGTCACCGGAGGGCAGTGAACAATGGCTCACGCCGTGGGTGGAGCTGAAATACTTTACGTACAATCCCGCCGTGTTCCCCCGCATGCTCGGCTCCGTGAGCGGGGAAATAGCCCCGGGAAGCCTGGTGCACGTCTATGACAAGAACGGGGAGCTCTTCGGCTCCGGCTTCTGGAACGAGGCCAGCCGCACGCCCCTGCGCGTGGTGTACCACGGGAAGGACGCCTTTACCGAACGGGACCTGGACGCCGCCCTGGAACGCGCCGTGAAGCTGCGCCGGGACATTCTGCGCCTGGATGAAACCACCAACGCTTACCGCGTGCTTTGCACGGTGACTCCGACGGCCTGGGCGGCCTGGTGGTGGACCGTTACGCGGACGTGCTGAGCCTGGAGGTAAGCACGCTGGCCGTCTGGCAGAGGCTGGACCGCTGGCTGCCCCTCTGCACCGCCTGTGCGGCACAAAGCGCCACGTGGTGCAGGTGGATGAGGTCATTGCCCGCATGGAGGGCATCCGCGCGGAAGACGCCCCGGAATCCCCGGCCCCCGTCCGGCTGGTGAAGATTGTGGAGAACGGCATCACTTATGAAGTGGACTTCGCTCAGGGGCACAAGACGGGCTTCTTCTGTGACCAGCGGGACAACCGACTCAAATTCGCCTCCCTGGTGAAGGGGGCCGCGGTGCTGGACCTGTGCTGCTACAGCGGCGGCTTTTCCATTGCCGCCAAGATGCTGGGAGGAGCGGCGGAAGTCACGGGCGTGGACCTGGATGAAAAGGCTATCGCCATGGCGAAGAGGAACGGCAATATCAACCAGCAGCGCATCGACTTCGTGCATGCGGACGCCTTTTGTGTACGCGCGCCAGATGGTGCGCAACGGGCGGCTGTTTGACGCCGTGCTGCTGGACCCGCCCAAATTCATCATCGGCAGGGAGGGGTATGAGGAAGGCATCAAGAAGTACCATGACCTCAACATGCTGGGGCTGCAATGCGTGCGGCCCGGCGGCCTGTTCGTCACCTGTTCCTGTTCCGGGCTGCTTTCCCCTGCGGAGTTTGAGCACACCGTCATCAAGGCCGCCCAGCGGCAGGGGCGCAAGCTCCAGATCATGGCGATGACCGGCCCCGGCTGGGACCACCCCTTCCTGAGCACGTACCCGGAAGGCCGCTACCTGAAGGTGCTCTGGGCCATTGCCTTGTAGGGAAGGACTGGATATTCAATGTTTCCCCGCACTTTACGAAAGTAATGACTTGAAAAAGCACCTGCCGTTTTTATGGCAGGTGCTTTTGAAAGGTTATTCTTCAAAGGGGAACAGGTGTTTTTATTTCTTTCCCTTCTTTTTAAGAAGCCGGTCATGTTCAACCCGGTGCCTGCCCTGATAGAGAAAGTCGGTTTCAGGTTCACGGCCAACGGTGCGGTCAATCAGGTTGGGAATGTCTTCCCTAGTGTATCCGGATTGAAGCAGGAATTCTTCTACCTTGGAATATTGACCGGGAAATTCGGAGACGAGCAATTCCATGAACACTTTTTCCAGATGCTTGATTTCGTCTTCCACCATGACGTTTCTTGCTTCAATGAAAGACTCTCCCCACGCTACATCATTGATAAGAATCTTAAGCTCTCTCATGCTGAGTTGTTTGAGTTTTCTCACCTGTTCTTCAGAGCGTTTCCGGCTTTCCTCTGTTTGGGCAGGCATATCTTTAAGATCTTTATAGGCTGCAATCCTGTAGGGATTCTTCTCTCCGGCATTTTTAAACTGTTTCAGAATACAGGCGTAATAGGGGAGCAGAAGTTTCCGAATGACCGTTTTTTTCAGGGGTGGTTTCATTTTCCCGGAATTTCGGACCAGAGTTATATATTTTTCCAGATGGCCGCATACCATGGATTTACGGTTCAGGTCCTCCGCATCGTCCATATCGACATCCGGTTCCGTTTCCCGGTAGGTCTTAAAGGTAAAAACTGGAGCCAGGGCGGCGAGGTAGCAATGCCAGACTTTTTCCTTTAACTCAGCATGGATGTTATCCTGCGTTGTCAGTTTAAAAGTGAGGGCATCTTGTTCCATCTTCTTGTAAAAGGATTTGAACCGTTTGTCTTTCAGCATGGCGGCAAGCTCTCCGATGCCGGGAGAGGGGTGTTTGTACTGCTCAATGCAGTCCGGGCTTTCCAACTCAGGAGCAGCCAAGGCGGAATTCCAGCCGATTATCGGCAAGACAAAACAAAGGAATAAGCGTGGCAGTATTTTCATCAAGGTTTTAGCCATCATTGCTGTTTCTTTCAAATTTAATATTGAATTTTTCGACAATCGTATTTGTTGTAGATTCATCAATGGCTTCTATATGATATTTTTGATTAGTTGTGCTCAACAGAATGGTATCTTCTGCTTCGCTTCCCTCTCCTCCATGTCCTCTATGTACATATAATTTGCATACAAACCAAAATTTTTGAGGATTATATTTCGAATTCTTAATTGTTTCTATAATTTCTTCGATAAGACGATTATCGCCTACCATGTCATAAAAATGATTTTTGTTTCCAACGGAACCGGCAAGATTACAAGTTTTATGTTCATTCGCCAGTTCTGGCTTAGTTTTTGGAGGTATGGAGTTTTTTCCTTCCCACATGAGGCCCCTATCCCGTTCAATGATTTTGATCTTTTTGAAACTGACGTTAGTAGGAGAAAGCGTTAATTGAATAAAGCCTAAAAGGCCATGTTCCCCTTTGGAGAATTGAAACATATCAGTAGATATGGGGTTTCCGTCTCCCATGTCTATTATACCCTCAAATTTTTCTTTCTTTAACTTTTTAGGGATTCTGATATTGATAGTAATTTCAGCTTTTTGACCTTCACTTGTTTCTGCTTTGATTTTTGCGGTCGCGTCCTTCTTCAAGTCATCCTTCGCAGTCAGGGCAATTTTTAATTCCCCCTGGAGTTGTTCGGTATTAACTTGTTTGAACCCATTCCCTTCTATATTCCATTTAAGTTCTTTGATGGCGCCTTTCGGTTTGCCGACAAGCAAGAAAGTGATTTTTTCACCGATCCCGATGTTTTTCCTTTTTCGATCCTCTTCCTTATCTCCTGTTCCGCCTTTGATGTAATAATCTGCAGAACAAAGTGCTGTTTAATTTGCAGGGGGCCGGTGGCTTCTTCTTCCGTTTCTTCCAGAGTGTCTTCCTCTTCTTCATCAGCCCACAGAAAAACGGAACTGAATAGAATCATCAGAATGAGGATCGACAAACGGGAAAGAAATAAAGGAGGAGTTAGCGGCATTTTATAAAAGAATAATTGAATTTTATATAAAAACATATTATCCGTCAATATGGGTTTTTGAAATATAGGGTTATGAAAATTTTATACCAATAAATGGTTAGTCTGTTCCGTATATGGTGCGTAAAGGAGATTGAAACAGGCCGCCGCCGGAAGAGGCGATTCTTCACATCACCTTTCAGGCGTGTTGACGGCTTTTCCTCCTCCCTGCTTTGGTGGGGAGGAATATGGCAAAACAAGTATTACAGCGGCTCAGTTTCACCGCCGGGGAACTGACCCCGTGGCTGGCCGGGCGCGCCGACCTGGACCCTGTGTCTCGCGGCGCGTCCCGGCTGAGGAATTTCCTGGTCAGCCCCTTCGGCGGACTCCGGCGCAGGCCGGGAACGCGCCTGGTCGCCCGCGCTGGGTGCACGGAGGGGGCCGTGAGGCTGGTTTCCTTCAAGTACTCCACGGGCGTGCAGTTCATGCTGGAAGTGGGGCGCGGCTACATCCGGTATTTCAAGGACGGCGCGCCCCTGCCGGATGCGGAGGGCGGCGTGCTGGAAACGCCTACCCCGTGGAAGACGGACGAGCAGGTGGGGAACCTCCGGATGCAGCAGCTGAATGATGTGATTTACTGCGTGGAGCCGTCCACGCCGCCCATGACGCTGGCCCGCCATGCGGACGATGACTGGAGGCTGGAGGCGCTGGAGTTTTCCGGCATGCCCTATGAAAGCTCCCTGTTCAATGCCGTGAGGCTGGAATGCCGCATGGTGCGGGACGGCAGTGCCAACAGGCTGCTGGCCACGGCGGACGAGGATGTGTTCACGCCGGAAATGGAGGGAAGGGAATTCCTGCGCGTCACCAGGAAGTACGGAGAGGCTGTCGTGGAGGGAACGCAGATGCCCTTTTACCATCTGACGACCCTGGACCGGGACCTCTACAAGGGGGAGACTTTTTCCATGGACCGGGAGGACGGCTGGCGGCAGGCCTATACCTGCATCCGTGATTTCAGCCGGAAAAACGACTACCAGCCCGGAGTGAACCGCCCGGAGCGGTACACGGCCTTTTTTGAAAAGGGCTCCGATGCCAGCGCGCGCGTTTACGTCAGCGGCGCGTGGACGCTGGAAACGACGGGCACCTGGGATGCGGAGTGGGAAATCTGCCGGGGGTATCCGGACGGCTCCAACTACCTTCCCAACCAGCCGGAGCTGGTGTGGCATTCCGTGAAGAGCTTCCAGCAGCGGGACGGGTTCCGGAACAACTTCACCCTGAGCGGCAATGAAGAGGAAATGTCCTACTATAAAATCCGCCTGATGGCGTACAGGAACGGCGTTTCCACGGGAACGCCCGTGTTCCGGGCCGCCGCCGGCTCCTTCAACCATGAAATGGTAGTGGAGGAATATGTTTCCCCCCGCAGCGCCTACCTCGCGAACGCCCTTCACCTGTCCTATTACGTGCTGGGCGACTGCGAGACCAATGACTGGTCCTTCGGCGCGTTCGGCGTCCGGAACGGCTATCCGTGCACGGTGGAGTTCCACCAGGGGCGGCTGTGGTTCGGGGGTACGCCGGGGCAGCCTCAGACGCTGTGGGCCAGCAGGGTGGATGATTTCTCCGCGTTCACTCCCGGCATTCCGTCGGATTCTCCCATGATTCTGACGATGGCGGCCTCCCAGCAGAACCGCATCTCCTGGATTGCCTCCCTCCGGGGGCTGATGATCGGCACCAGCGAGGGAGAGTGGCGCTTGTCCGCCTCCAACTCGGAAGGGCTGAATGCGTCCAATGCCGGGTTTGAGCGCCATTCCGGGGTGGGGTCCGCCTCTCTGGACGCCCTGACGGTAGAAAACAGCCTTCTGTTCGTGCAGCAGGGAGGGATGAAGGTCCGGGAATTGTTCTATTCCCTGGAGGCGGACGGCTACCAGACGCGGGACGTCAGCCTGCTGTCCGACCACCTGCTGGCGGCGGGGATTGTGGACTGGACGGTGCAGAGGAGCACGGCGTTCCACGTCTGGTGCGTGCTGGGGGACGGCAGCGCCGTGTGCATGACGCTGAACAGGGAGCAGAACGTGGCGGCGTGGCACGCCCACTGCCTGGAGCATGGACGCATCCTGTCCGTGGCGTCCCTGCGCGGCTCCCATGGCACGCCGGATGAAGAGGTGTGGTTTGCCGTGGCGCGCGGGGAAGGGGAGCGGGCCTGCATCACGGTGGAACGCCTGGCGGACGGCAACGTCTGCCTGGATGCCTGCACGGAGGCCGTGGTGCAGGGAGAGAAGATGGCCGGCCTGGGCCATCTGGCGGGGTGCGGCGCCCTCCTGCTGGACGGGGAGGGCGCCTGCCTGCCCGTCAGCGTGGACGGGGAGGGGAATGCCGCCTGTCCCGGCAGGCTGGACGGAGAAACCGTGACCGTAGGGCTGGCCGCTCCGGCGGAGGTGAGGACGATGCCCCTGGAGACGCTTGAGACGCTGGGCAGGTTTAAAAAGCAGCTTGGCGCGCGGGCGCTCCTTCATGAAAGCACCCTGAAATTCCGTTACGGAACGGGCCATCCGGATGCGTGGAGGGATTTCCAGCCCGGCAGGTACGGCGTGGCGGAGCCTTATTCCGGCTACGTGCGGATGATCCACAACTACGGCATGGATGAACAGTCCTGCTTCGCCCTCCGTGTGGAGACGCCGGACCAGTTCAATCTGCTGGCCCTGGTGCTGGATGTGGAATTATAGGGCGCGGGAGGGCTTACGGCTGTTCGGCCGCCTCCTCATGGGAAAGCATGTGCACGATGACCTTGATGCCGTGCTTTTCCCCGGCCGCCTTCGCCAGGGAGCGGATGGCGGAGGCCGTCATTCCGTTGCGGCCGATGATGCGGGCCACGTCCGTCTTTTCCAGAATCAGGCGGAAGCGGACGGCGTCTCCCTGCGGAGATTCCGCAACGCGCAATTCCGCCTGTTCCGGATGTTGCACGAATTGCAGGGCGATCAATTGCAGGTACTGGCGGATTTGTTCTACGGCAGGATGCATGAAGGGAAATGTGGGTTATTTCCATTACCCTACTATAAAACCGCCTGATTGAAAAGATGCAATTCCAGACATTCCCTGAAAAAGAAAGTCGCCCCGGTCGTAAAACGACCGGGGCGCCCCAACTACCCTATGAAACTGGATCCGTTAAGATCCAGAGAGCTTTTTTAACGAGCGCTCACCTGCTCGAAACGCAATATAGGACAGGAAAAAGGGATAAGCAAGTATTTTCATTGAAACGATTGTTTTTATTCAGGAAAAACAACATCGTATTCTTTACAATATCAGGCCGGAAAGAAGGATATTGTTATAATAACAAAATCATCTGCCGGGAAGCAGTTCATAAGTGAAGCCCTTAAGGTATTCCGTTTCCGGAATGTTCAGTAAAATTGGATGATCCGGTCTTTGGCCGTGTTGCTGTATCAGGCGCAGGGTGGCGGGCGCATCGATGGCGGCGTCGAGAACGCTTTCCCGGAACAGGTCCGCCCCGGCGTGGTGGGAACAGCAGAAGGTGGAAAGAATGCCTCCCGGGGCCAGAAGCTTCATGGCGCGGAGGTGGATTTCCTTATACCCGCGCATGGCGTCATGCACGGACTTCTTGTTTCTGGTGAAGGAGGGCGGGTCCAGGATAATCAGGTCCCACTTGTGTTCCCCTCCGTCCCGGACGAGGGCCGCCTCCTTCTTCAGGAAGTCAAACGCGTTGTCCGTAACGCACTGGATGGAGACGCCGTTCAGCTTTGCGTTGCGCGCTACGGCGTCCATGGCGTCCTGGGATACGTCCACGGCCGTTACCTCCGCGGCTCCGGCAAGGGCGCAGGCCAGCGCAAAGCCGCCCTGGTTGCAGAAGCAGTCCAGCACGCGGCGTCCCCGGGCAAAGCGGGCCACGGCGGCGTAATTGTCAAGCTGGTCCAGGTACAGCCCTGTTTTCTGCCCCGTCTGGAGGTCAATCATGAATTGCACGCTGCCGCTGCTTGCGGCGAAGGGTTCCGGTTCCTGTCCGCGCGCCACCCGGACGGAAGGCTCAATGCCCTCCGCCGCCAGCATGGGGGAATCGTTCCTGACGATGATTCCCCTGGGGGAAAGCAGGTCTTCCAGAACGTTCAGGATAATGGGGAGGCGGCGCTCCATGGCGATGGTCAGCGTCTGGACGACCAGGTAATCCGCGTAACGGTCCACAATCAGGCCGGGGAGGCCGTCCGACTCGCTCCAGACAAGGCGCGTGAGGGTTTCTTCCGGCAGCCACTGGCGGCGCAGTTCCACCGCCTGGCTGATGCGCCTGGAAAAAAAATCCCCGTCCAGTTCCTGCTTGCGGCGGGAAAAACGCCTGGCGACGATCTGGGAATGGGGGTTGAACATGGCGGATCCCAGGAAGCGGTCCTTGAAATCCTTCAGCGCCACGACGTCCCCCGGCTGGGGATTGCCGAAGACCTTGCGCACTTCCGTGCCGTAAACCCAGTCGTGCCCCTGAAAAATGCGTGCTCTTGGAGAAATAATCAAACCTGCCATGTCAGGAAAGGCAATACATGATCAGGGTGGAAAGTTCAAGGGTAATGCGGAGGGGTGGCGCAAGGGCCGCCGCTGCCGAAGGGAAGGGAATGTCTGTTAAAGGAGAAAAGCTTTTTTCTCTTCCCGTGCTGTTTATGCCCTTATGGGAAGTAAGAAATAAGCTCCCTGCCGTGCTCCGGATGATGGTTCGGGAGGGAAGGCCGGGAGAACCCGCCTGGTGGCTGGACGGAAAGCGAAGCATGCAACGCGCGGAACGGATGAATTTAAAAGATGAACGGCTCAACCCTACGCTTCCAGTTGGCCGTTTTCCATTTAAGCCGTGAACCTCCGCTGTCTCTCTTGATGGCCGCGCCCCGGGAACAAGGGCCTCCCGGCCCTCGTAAATCAAAACAAACCGGGTTTTCCTTCCTTGGCAGTCAGGAGCGCCGCAAACCTTTGCGGCAACTGAAGGGGAACTGGATGGTAGCGAAGTAATATTAAAAATGGCCTTTTCTGATTAAAGGGCGCGTCTTTCAGCCGAATATCCATCCGGCTGTGGCAGAGGCCTGCGGTCATTTTCCGCAGCGGGAAGGGTGAAGGCTTCCGTTCCCTGGAATTTTCCGCACAAGTGAACCAATGCGCATCATTCCGGGACTATTTCGGTTGAAAATACCCGGAAACGAAGTAAAATGTGGCGCGTTATGAAAGTAGAAACTTTTGAAACTCCCCAGGATGCTGCCAAAGCTTTGGCAGGAGAAGTTGCGGAACTGATCCGCACGCGCGCCGCCGAAGGCAGGAACGTGGTTCTTGGCCTCGCCACGGGCGCCACTCCGCTGCCCTTTTATGCGGAGCTGGTCCGCCTGCACAAGGAAGAAGGCCTTTCCTTTGCCAACGTCATCTCCTTCAATCTGGACGAATACAGCGGCCTGGACCACGACCATCCGGAATCCTACTGGTACTTCATGCACACCAATCTCTTCAACCACATCGACATGAAGCCGGAGAGCATCAACCTGCCCTCCGGCACGGTGAAGGGTGACGAGATTGCCGCCCACTGCGCCGCCTACGAACAGAAAATCAAGGACTGCGGCGGCATCGACCTCCAGATTCTCGGCATTGGCCGCACCGGCCACATCGGCTTCAACGAACCCGGCTCCGACGATACCACTATCACCCGCCAGGTGCATCTGGACGAACTGACCCGTTCCGACGCCGCCTCCGCTTTCGGCGGCATTGAAAACGTTCCCACCACCGCCATCACCATGGGCGTGGCCACCATCATGGGCGCCCGGGAAGTGGCTCTGATGGCCTGGGGCGAAAAGAAGGCTTCCATCGTGAAGAAGGCCGTTCAGGGGCCTGTGACGGTGGACGTGGCCGCCTCCTACCTGCAGAAGCACCCGAACGCCAGGTTCCTTCTGGACAAGGGCGCCGCTTCCCAGCTTTAATTATCCGTTTCAACAACGAACACGCCGCTTTTCCCGGTTCCGTGGAAAGGCGGCGTTTTTGATGGAATGAAGGAAGGCGGATCTTCTTTTTCCAGCGGGGATGGCGTGGGGGGAGCTCCGTATGTCCGGACAGTTGGTCCCGTGAAGGAAGATTTTGTGTCATTGAGGGGAGTGTGGAACAGCTGTGGCTGCTCCGGTGGACGCAGGCCGGCAGGTAATAAAGAAGGTCCGTTTTTCCCTACCATGGCTGGTCCGGCGGGATGAAATGGGAGTGATATTTTTATTGTTTATTAAAAATGAATGAGTTTTAATGCTGTGTGGGACGTATTTTCCTGTTTCCGGATGCGGTTCCGGAGCCCGGAGGCAAACCCGGAGTTCCTGTCATGGATTTCCTTTAAAAGAGGGATGGCGGATTGGCCGTTTAACCGGCTGCACCTTTTTATTAGGATGGAGTGGCGCATTGACAAGAGTTTCATTTTCCGTGCATGGTTGAAGGTGCCAATAGATGAAAAATAAATATATCCGGCAGTGTGTAATTAATATTTCATTCAGGAATTACAGATGATGGCCGGTTTTTATAGATAGAACAGGAAAAACAGAAATATGAAACAAATGAAGATACTGATGGTCGTAACCGGAACCGGGATGTTTCCCGACGGAAAACAGGAAACGGGATTGTGGCTCAGCGAGCTCACCCACATTTACGACAGCGCGAAAAAGCGGGGATATGACATCGTCATCGCAAGCCCGAAGGGAGGCGACACCCCCGTCGATCCCATGAGTCTGAAAACGATGTACATGGACAAACTGTCCAAAAGCTGCTGGGACGATTCGGAATTCCGGGATGTGCTGCGGCACACGAAAAGCCTGGATGAAGTTTCCGGTGAGATGTTCGACTGCATTTACTTGGCCGGAGGCCACGGCGCGATGTTCGATTTTACGGATAACGCCGTTCTGCAGGAACTCATCAAAAACCACTATGAAAATAATAAAATAGTTGGTGCTATTTGCCATGGCGTATGCGGATTGTTAAACGTGAAGCTCTCGGACGGACAATATCTGGTAAAAGATAAGAAGGTCACGGGATTCAGTTGGTTTGAGGAAGGTCTGGCCGGAAAGAAAAAGGAGGTGCCTTTCGATCTGGAATCCGCGCTGAAGGAACGGCGGGCGAATTACAAGAAGTCATTGATTCCGATGATGCCGGAAGTAGTGGCCGACGGAAATCTGATCACGGGCCAGGACCCGTTCAGTTCGGAAAAGATGGCTGAAACGGTCATGGGACGGTTTAATCAATAGCAGTTGGCGGTGAATGGCATGAATTTGGAAGAAGCCTTGAATTACCGTCGGGCCGTGCGGGTATTTGATAAAAATAAACCGCTGGACCCTGAAAAGGTGAAACACTGCCTGGAATTGGCCTCCCTGGCTCCCAGCAGCTCCAACATGCAGTTGTGGGAATTCTTCCAAATCACCCGGCCTGAATTGATAGCCCGCGTTGCCGGGGCCTGCCTAGGCCAGCCGGCTGCCGCCACGGCTTCGGAAATAGTCGTTTTCGTGACGCGGCAGGACCTGTACCGGCAGCGGGCGCAATTCGTCCTCGAATTCGAGCGTGGAAACATCCGGCGGAACAGTCCGGAGGAACGCCAGGCCAAACGCATCAGGGACCGGGAATTATACTATGGAAAGCTGATGCCGTTCCTCTATGCGCGCTGCTGCGGTATTTTGGGGGCTTTCCGGGCTTTGCTGGCCAGGGGCATCGGCCTTTTCCGCCCCATGATGCGCGAAGTCTCAGAGTGCGATATGCGCGTCACGGTCAACAAATCCTGCGCCCTCGCCGCCCAGACGTTCATGATTGCCATGGCCGCTGAAGGATACGATACCTGCCCGCTGGAGGGATTTGACAGCAAGCGGATGAAAAAACTGCTGAAATTGCCTCATGGCGCCGGGATCAATATGGTAATCCCCTGCGGCATACGGGACGGAGAGAAAGGTATCTGGGGCGAGCGGTACAGAGTCCCGTTCGATGAGGTGTACCATAGGCTCTGACCTGCCGGGGAAGGAAAGTTCCGCTCCGCCGGCAGCGTGCGGCGTCAGCGGGGAGCGGGGGAGGACCGCCTGCGCTGCGTTCCTGGGGCGCGGCATGCCTCACAGGAAAAGGGGTCCGGCTACTTGAGCCACGCCAGGAATTCATGGTTCCCGTCGGTTCCGGTGATGGGGGAGGGCTCGCAGCCCATCCAGGAGCGGTTTAGTTCTTCCGTGACGAAGGCGCGTATGGAGTCCACCGCCCGCTGGTGCAGGGCCGGGTCCCGGACGATGCCGCCGGGGCCGATGTCTTCCGGCTGGAGTTCAAACTGGGGTTTGATGAGCACCAGGGCGTCCCCTCCGTCCTTAAGCAGGGGGAAGGCCGCGGGCAGGATTTTTTTCAGAGAAATGAAAGAGACGTCGGAGACGATCAGGTCCACCTGTTCCCCGATGTCTTCCGGAGTCATGTAGCGGGCGTTGAATTTCTCCTTCACGACGACGCGGGGATCCTGCCGCAGTTTCCAGACGAGCTGGTTGGTGCCGACGTCGATCGCGTGCACTTTGACGGCGCCGTGCTGGAGCAGGCAGTCCGTAAAGCCTCCGGTGGACGCGCCGATGTCCAGACAGACCTTGCCTTCCGCAGAGACGGGGAAGGCGTTCAGGGCTCCCTCCATTTTCAGGCCGCCGCGGCTGACGTAGCGGGGGCGGTTCCGGATGGCTATTTCCGCGTCTTCACTGACCTTGAGGCCCGGTTTGGTGGAAGGGTGGCCACCCACGCTCACCTCTCCGGCAATGATAAGCCTCTGGGCCAGTTCCCGGGATTCTACGAGATTGCGGGAAATCAGAAGGACGTCGAGTCGTTGCTTGCTCATGATTCGGAAGGAAGGTGCGTACGCAGGTATTTCATGAAACCGCATGGGGAATCAAGAAAAACCGCGCGAAGAAAGGCATTTGAGGGCAAAAAGGCGGCATGGCGCGCGCTGGAACATTTTACGATTGATTCAGCCCGGATTTATAGGAGACTTTGCGGCGAATGGAACACCGCTACAGGCAATTGATGCGCAAGGTCAGGCTTTACCTGCTGACGGAGGTGCGTAAAAAATCGTGGGCCAGCAAATTCCTTTCCGCCAGGGTTTTTGACCCCGTCTACTGGTCCTGGAACAGGCAGTCCGTAGCGACAGGCGCCGCCTGGGGGGCCGCCGCGGCAATTGCCCCGCTGCCCATGCAGAGCCTGTGGGGCGTTTTCGCCTGCCTGTGGCGCAAGGGCAATATTCCCGTAGCCATCCTGATGGCGTGGCTCTCCCCCCCCGGCTTCACCTTTTTTGCCATTCCCGCCCAGTGGTGGCTGGGGTGGTTCCTTTTTTCCCTTGTGGGGCTCCCCACGTCCGGAGCGAACTGGCAGATGCTGAAAACGGGAGTGCAGCAATGGTCCTGGGCTCCGTTCGACGGGTTGAGCATCGGCATGGTAAGCCTGGAGTTCGTGACGGGCTGGATTGTTTCCAGCGTGGTGCTGGGTTTCCTGTGCTACGGGCTGGTGCAGCTTGCATGGGGAGCAGGACACTTCCTGCGCAGTAGGAAAAATCCGGGCAAGACTTCTTCCGGAAAAGGTTTTGGTAAATAAAGCCGCCCCTGTCATGTGTTGCAGGAGGAAGCAAGCGTCTGCATGAGATAGATATATATTTTATGGACTTCTGGAATTTGAAAGTATCATTTTATTATTGACGTTTATGGTGAAAATATTATTTTTGAGAAACTTTCCTGAGTATGATGTCTCCCTCTATTGAGGCCCTGTTCAAGAAATATTTACACTGCCTGATCTTTCTTTGGTTTGGCGGGGTCACGCTATTGGGCTGTTTTTGTTCCCAGGCTGAAGAACCGTTGCCTGATGGAGACACGGGAGCGCTCTCCATTGAATCGAAAACTGCCCTTTATTCCGCTGATTGTTATATCAAGGGAGAAGAAAATGAAGACGATAAAAAGAGAAGTTCCATAGGCATAGGAGAATCCTTCACTCTTACGTTGACGGGAAAACCCATGGGAGATATTGAAAAATTGACATGGGAATTTGTTTCAGGAAAGGAATTGGTGAAAGAAAATGAAGAAAACGACTTTAAAGGTAAAACGGAAATTACATTGACGGCTAGAAAAGATCTGACACCAGATCAACTTAAGAACGAATCCAGCATCGAACTGAAAGTTACAACAAGCGAAGGTCTTATAGTGACCATGCAAAATCCGATAGCCGTATTTTTTCCCACTGGAATGACCGCCGCACATAGGGGAACCGGGACACCAGAGGTAGGCTGTAATAACCGGGGCGCTACGCAACCTTCAGCCCAATTGGTTGTTACATTGCAGCCTACGAACGTCTCCTTTAAAAATATTAAAATCATTGAACGGGATTTGGGTTCCGATCCCAACAATCCTCGAAAAACTCTGGATCCTGGCCATACAGGTCAGGGAGTTGATAAAGTAATAGAAATTAACAAGGCGAATCGGTTTGAAGATCATCTTAAAGGAACGGTTGCCCATCAGGATATTCAACAGAAAATACATATTTTGCCGCAAAATTGGAAATGGAAATGTTCCTGGCGCGTTCATAAGGGCAGGGGTGGACCAATAGCAACTTCTGGAAATGATGATGTGGGACAAATAGGAGAAGTTGTCGAACAAAGTTTTAAATTTTATTATATGCTCAATCCTCAAACGCAAAGAATAAGTGCCGTTTGTGGGGAAGTGTCGAAATTTGGATGTACGGCTCAGGCTTATTCAGATGGTACCGGAAATCATTATAACTATTTGGGACCTAAAGAAACGAATTAACGGAATTAGATTATGAAAATGCAGTCTTGTCTTCTCTCCCTCTTTATGGGAATCGTGGTTTCTTCACATGCGTCAGATTTTCAAGTTCCCTTGGAAAAACCTAGTAATATCAAATCTTTAAGTGATGTTCCGGAAGATATCAAGGCTTTGGGTGTCTTGCTCAAGGAAAACAAGCTCGAAGAATTTTACAAAAAATCTAGGGAATGGCATCTCAAAAGTTATCCTCATTCAGAAGATATAGTATCTGTGCGGAAGTTTTTCTGGCTTGCCTACTATGTTTCCTTCGCGCCTCTTTTTCCTTTTGAGGATGATGACTGCAGGACAACGGCTTCCTTTAACGACAACATAGATTTACGGCTTTTGGGAGACGTTTTTGATCGTTTTCTCAAAATAGCCCGGAATGATCTGGATGAATTCACAACCCAGCAGCCCCTGAAACGGAAGGAATTGGCGTCTCTTTTCAGCCTTTATGCCGCCCGCATGCTGAACAAAGTTAGAAATGCCTATGTTGACGATTTGCCGGAACGGGAAAAGGTTGCCCGGCAGAATTATCAAAAAGCGGTTGCCGAACGCATGGAAAAAGCAACTACGCTGGAGGAAAAACTTGATCCGTTTGGAGCGGAGAGCGGAAGGATGGCTACTAATTTGAATAACAAAATAGTGGCCAACGACGGAAGGAATATGGAGATTAAAAGTACCGTCGAGAGGATGGAAAGGTATTTCGTGCCTACTTTGGTTCGCCTGTTCCCCGGAAAAAAGGGAGAGGTGATCAAATATATCCGCCTGGCAGGCTATCAGGGAGGGGAAATCAACGATCTTGTGGACCGTACTGTAGGGCGGGACTCAACCACGGAATTTCTGTACAAGGGACGTGGCAGCAAGGATGCCCGATAAGCTTTTCTAAATTTATTTTTTTGCCATTACTAACTCGTTCGTGTTCTTCTGTTGGAAGCTGAGAACACGGAGTCTCCCAGTCTCTCTCCCGGGAGAGACGAAACTTGGAGCATTTTTCCGGTCGTCAGACGGCCACTTCCATCAGAAGAACGGTTGAGTTCTGGATGGCTTCAATGGTGATGGAGTCCGTATCCGTTATTCCGGCTCCGTCCCGGCGGTGCAGCACCGTGTCTCCGATCTTGATTTCTCCGTCTATCACGAAAACATATACCCCGGTGTTCTGGCACTTGAATTGATATTCCCGTTCCACGCCCCGGTCGAGTTCCGCCCAGGAGAACCAGGCCTGCTGCATGATGGAGATATCCGTTTCCGGAGCCAGGAAGGTGGAAATCTCATTGTGCTTCAGCAGGGGCTTGATGTCGTAGTCCCGGTATTTGGGGGGCGTGTTGACCCTGTCCGGAATGACCCATATTTGAAGGAATTCCAGGGGTTCCGTGGAACTGCCGTTGAATTCGCTGTGCTGGATGCCCGTTCCGGCGCTCATCACCTGGATTTCTCCGCGGGTGATGGTATGGCTGTTGTTCAGGCTGTCTCCGTGGCGGAGCTGTCCTTTCAGGGGAATGGAAATTACCTCCATGTTCTTGTGGGGGTGGGTGCCGAAGCCTTCTTCCGGGAGAACCGTGTCGTCGTTGAGTACGCGCAGGGCTCCGAACTGCATGCGGTCCGGATTGAAGTAATTGGCAAAACTGAACGTATGGTATGTATTCAGCCATCCGTGGTTGGCATGCCCACGGGAAGATGCACGGTCAATGATGATGTTCATGATTGATAGGGTTGGTATTGAAAGCGGATTCCCGCCTGTAGATGGTTTGACCGGATGGACCCCGGGGTTGTTCAAGGCGCATGACAGCATGTCCGTTGCCGTAAAATAAATCGGCAACACAAATTGATGGTGCAATGTCTCTTATTTTAAGGTAGCGTGTCGCGGTACCTGTGCAAACAAGACAAGGCGTATGGCTCATCGGACATTCATGAGATGGATCAAGGGATTGGTTCCTACGGTGATTATTTTGCTGGGCGCCTTGGTGCTTGGGTGCATCTGTTATGTCTCCATCTGGGGCGCTCCCTCCTTTGTCGTGCAGCGTGTGGAACAGGCTCTGATGGAAAAAGGCATTCCCGTCCACATAGAGACGCTGAAGATTTCCCTGTGGCCCCGCGCCGTGGTGACCTTGAAGAACGTGGAGCTGCTGGATCCTGGTGTTCCTCCGGAGGCGCGCCGCCCCGTGGCCCTGCTGCATGAGGCGGACGTGGCCCTGAACTGGAAGGAGCTGATAGACGGGCAGGTAGTGCCGGAACGGCTGAACGTGAAAGGGCTGGACGTCAATCTTCCCGTGGACGCGGAAAAGCCTGAAAGAGTTTTTTCCACCGCAGGGCTGAATGCGGAGCTGGACCTGGGGCGTCCCGGCATGGTGGACATCGTGAAGGCTGATGCCGTGGTGCAGGGTATCAGCGTGACTGCCCAGGGGGCGTTTTCCATCGGGCAGGGGGATTCCGGAGATTTTACGCTGACGGCTGAAGACATGGCCGCCGTCAGGGAGCAGTTGAACCAGGTGCTGAAATACCTGGACCGGGTGAAGTGGCCGGAGGCGTCTCCGCCCAGCCTAGCCGTCAATTTGAGCGACGACCCGAAAGGGGGAGTGCGCGTGGGCATGGATTTGCAGGCTCCTTCCCTGAGGTACGGGAAAATCCGGGTCAGGGATTTCCTGTTCAGCGGGGATTACGCGGATTCCGTCATCATGGCCAAGCGCTTTACCATGAGGGATGCGGAAACGGCCGGCTTCGTCAATCTTTCCCTCCAGGCCGATTTGAAGAAACGTTCCCTGATCTGGGATGTCCGCAGCACGGCCCCCCTGGTGTCCTGGGCCGTAGCCATTGTTGATGAAGCCCTGGTGCCGCGGGAGATGAAGTTCCTGAGCGAGCCGCACGTGCAGGTGTCAGGCCGTGCGGTTTTCACGGAGAACTGGGAGGGCGTAGAGCATCTGAACGTCATGGGCTCCGGCTCCATGGGAGCTTTCTCCGTGCTGGGGGAAAAGTTCCAGAGGGCCTCCTGCGATTTCAGCTATGAGGACGGCAATTTTTATGTGACGGATTTGGACATACGGCACCCCGGCGGCGTTTTTTCCGGCAAGGTGATGGGCGTGGACGGAGAGATCAAGATAGACGTGCACAGCACGCTGCCCATGCATGCGATGCTGGACATGGCCCGGTCCATTGCTCCGGAAGACGTGAAGCTGCCGCCTACGCTGGAAATCAAGGGAGACCCTGAATTGAAAGTGTACGGCACCGTGGGAATGGGGAAGGGCTGGAAAGGACCGTTCCGGGTGGACCGCCTCCAGATTGAGGCGGCCGTGACGGACGTCTCCTACCAGGGGGTGGAGTTCGCCTCCGCCGCCGCCAGGGGGGAATTGATCGGCCGCTCCATCAATGTCACCCAGTTGGACCTGGCGCGGGAGGACGGCCATGTGAAGCTGGAAGGCAGCTATCTGGGAACCGATCTTGTCTTCACGCTGGAATCTGATTTGAAGCCTGAATTGCTGGTAGCCCTGGCCGGGAATTTGGCGCCCATTCCCGAGAATTTGAAGCTGCCGGAAAAAGCGTCCCTGTGGGTGCACGGCAGGCTGGATATTCCGGAAGGCAAGCCTGTGGAGCCCACGCTGGTCCGGGCGCGCATCAATGCGGAGAACCTGGCCTGGAACAAGGTGCCCGTGAAGACGGCGAATGTGGAGGTGGAGTACCGCCCCAACCAGCTTTTTGTACAGAATTGCCGGATCGGGATGGAGAAGGGCGTTTTTGAGCTGTTCGCCAACGGTTTCCTGGACGGCCAGATGTTCGTGATGGGGCAGTCCACGGTTCCTCTGGAAACGATAGACCGGCTGCTGGGCATGAAGGATGACGACTTTTTTATGAGCCGCTTCGTCTTCCGCAAGGATTCCGGCCTGGAGCTTTCCTTCCAGGGGACGCTGGGCCTGTACAATCTGGAAAAGGCTTACGATTTGCAGGCCACTGTTTCCGCGACGAATACGCGGTACAAGGGCGTGGACCTGAAGTCCGCGCGGGCGGATGCCCATCTGGTGACGGACCAATTAGTGCTGACCAACGTGACGACGGTGGTTTCCAACGGAAATTACCTGTCTTCCGCCGGGTTGTCCGGCGGTCCCGCGGAGTGCACGCTCAAGGCCAAGAGCATAGATTTCCGCTTTGTCCAGGATACGGTGGAGGTTCTGGGCATGGAGGGGCAGGCCTACCCCGGTTATACCATGCGCATGTTTTCCGACAACGCCGCCAAGGTTTTGAAGGAGTTTGTCTTTACCCGGCCCGTGACGCTTTCCGGCGGAGGCATGTTCCCGATGGGGGACGACATGAAGCTGATGAAGGGGCGCATCCGCTTTGACGCCTCCGCGGGGCGCGTGCGCTATCCCTTGCTGGGAACCACGCTGGACCTTGGAAAGGCGAAAGGGGAAATTCTTATTTCCCCGCAGTGGGTGGTGGTGGACAAGATGAAGGGCACCATCTGGGACGGCTCCTTTACGGGGCGCGTGCTGGCGCAGATTGACGACGGGGACGCCCTGAACGGCTCCTTTGTCCTCCAGGACATGAACCTGACCTCCATTGGGAGATCCTACGGCAAGAAGATGGAGAAGGCCACCGTGCACGGGGCCATTGAATTTTCATCCAAGGGAGGCAATATGAACTCCATCCAGGCGAAGGGCGAGGCCGCCCTGGTGCATGGGGACCTGGTGGAAATCCCCCTCTTCGGCTTTTTGGGGGAAGCCCTCTCCAATTATATTCCGGGCCTGGGCCACCTGATCAATTACAAGATCACCAGGGCCGACTGCGATTTTTCCATTGAGAAGGGCTATATCCGCACCAGCAATTTCTCGGCCAAGGGCAGCAATATGTCCCTGGAAGGCGGCGGCTGGATACGCCTTGCCGACTTGCAGGTTAATTCTGATTTCAAGCTGGGGCTTCGCGGCCTGCCGGGGCTGATTACCTCTCCCGTCTTCCTGCTGGCGGGGGGATTGTTCCAGGTGCGCGGCACGGGGCCTTTGAGCAATGTTTCCTGGAGCTTTGCGCCGTTCTCCGGCGGAAAAGCCCCTGTTCCCCCCGCGGCGGCTCCCGCCCGGAGGAGGTAGAGAAGGGGAATGCCGGGTTTCCCGGAGAAAAGCGTCATGGAGCGCCGCATGCCCACGCGGCAACTGAACGGAAACGCGGCTGCAAGCCGCGCCCTTTTGTAGTCCCGTATTGGATTGATGTTTCCCGTCTTTAATGAACCGGTCCGCCAACGCTCATTGATAATCCGGTTGACACACAGCATGCAATGTTCCGTGACGCAGCAAGGCCGTTCCGGACAATGCCGGAAAGTCCGGAGAGCAGAGCGTCTCCGCTCCACTCTCAACTCTCAAACTTCAACTCTCCTTAGAAGTCATACCGGTAGCCCACGCTCCCGTTCACCGAGTTGGCTCCGTCCCGGAAGTCCGCGTTCCCGTTGATGAAGACCGTTCCCTGCGTTCCCACCGGCACGCTCAGCCCCGCTCCTATTTGCAGCGCCGTCGTTCCAACCTTGGTCCCACGCACGCTTTGCATGAAGCCGGGGTTGCCCAGCAGCGCCACATTGGTTTCTCCGCGGCGGTCGCCCATGTCCTGGGCCGCGTTCACCCGGAACTCAGCCAGCGCTTCTCGCCCGAAGATGTTGCTGCCAATGAGCCCCATCCACCGGCCGCCCAGCGCAACCGTTCCCGTCGTCCATTCCTGCTTGCCTACGTTCAGGCCCGCATTCCCCGCTCCCGTTTCCGTGTAGCCGTCCATGTGCGTCGTCACCACCGAGGCGTTGGCCAGGGGCTGCAGGATGCTGCTCTTGTCTTCGTTGAGGTACACGTCGTAGGTCAGTTCATACATCGCTCCAAAGCCCCACCCGCTGGTGTTGCCCTGCGTCCTGTAGCTGCCTTCACCGTAGTTGACCGTGCGGTTGAGCTTCGCGTCGTTCCACCCACCCGTCAGGATCAATGTGTGCGCCCAGCGCTTGCTCTGGTAGCGGCCGAAGAGGTTGGCGTAGTAGCTGTCCAGGTGGCCGTCCGCGCTGTCCGCCGCGCTGGCCGTAAGGTCGCCGTAGTTGGCCGTGAAGGCCGCTCCCATGGTGAAGTGGTCGCTGAGGTCCACGTCCATGCCCACGGTGCCGCCCCAGGTGGTGAGCTGGTAGCCGCTTTCATCCCCCCTGGTGTCCAGCTTGGCGTAGGAGCCCGTGCCTTCCATCCACATGTGGAAGTAGGGGAGGTCTTCGTTGACGTAGGCGGGGTTGACGCCCATGAGGGTGGTGCGGTTGCGGATCCATCCCATCTGGTCGCGCAGGGCGTCCTTCTGGGCCGTTCCTAGCGCGTTGACCGTGCTTCCCGCTGCTGCTGCCAGCTTGCGGGTGGCGGAAGCCAGGTCTCCGTTTTCCATATCTCTGGCTATGGAGTCGGAGATCAGGTAAAGATGGGATGTCTGGTCCTTCGCAATGATCCATTTGGCTTCATTCAGCATGGTGCCGCCAGCGGTGGAGTTGTGGGTGGCGGAAGCGTCCAGATAAGGGTTTTCCGTGCGCTCTTCGCCCAGAAGGACGATGTCGCTGCCCTGCGCTTCCAGGCGCAGGTTGTAGAGCAGGGAAAGGAAGCCGGCGGTCAGCTTGCAGCCGCTCCCCAGCGTGGCGGTCGTACCGTCCGCACCTTCCAGCAGAACAAGGTCCAGCGTACGGTCTTCCGCATTGAAGGAGGAGGATGCGTTGTAGAGGTTGATGGAGGCGTCCCCCACGCTGACAGTTCCTGTGGAGGAAACGGCCGTTCCCATGCCCCGGGATGAAGTGGAGTCCATGTAAATGTTCAGCGTGGAGCCGCCGCCCATGGTGAAATCCCCGTTGACGTTAAGATGGGGCGTTCCCGTGCCGGAAACCAGGGTCAGCGTGCCGCCGTTTCCTGCGCTTACCTGCCCGTAGGCCAGTTCACTGCCCTTGAGGACCAGGGAGCCCCTGGTGATGGACAGATTAACGTCGGCGGATCCGGCGCCTTCCAGCGTTTGGGTGCCTGTTCCGTTCATCTCAATGGTGCCCGCTCCCTGGAAGCTGCCGGAGAAGACGCCGGAGGCATTGTGCAGGCCAAGCGTGCCGCCGTTCAGATTGACGGTGCCGTCCCCGGCCAGGCCCCCCGCGCTGAGCGTGCCGTCAACGGTGGTGGAGGCTCCGTCCCGGAGGGCCAGCGTCGTGTCGTCGCTGATGGAGCCGCCTTCCGCCAGGGAGAAGGCATTTCCGGTTCCGCTGACCGTGAACGTGCCGGTTCCCGTGACGGCTGCGGCAAGCGCCGTAGAGGAAAGAACGGTCAGTTCCGAATCTTTGCCGAGGCTGATGGACGAATCCGCGCCCGTCGCCAGGCTGTTTACCGTTGCGGAGGCTTTTTCACCGAGCAACAGCGCGCCGTTGACTTCAAGGGCGTCCACGCTGCTCCCCGTTCCCGTCAGCCCCAGAATGGCGTCCTGCTCCACCGTGGCGTTGGCCGTGGTGAGTTTTCCGCCAATGTTCAGCGTACCTTCCGCCACATCCAGGTGGCTTGTCCGTACGTTTCCGCCGATGTTCATGGTGTATCCGGCGCCTTCCTTGCGGATGGCGGCGTCTCCTTCAATGGAACCTTTATAGGTGGAATTGGCGATGTTTCCGCTGTTGGCCAGGACGACGGTAAGGCCGGCATTGGTCCCCGTGTTGATCGTGGCCGTAGAGAGGGCCCCTTCTAGATTATTCAGGCGGAGGTCCTGCGTTCCGGTCATGTCAATGTTGATGACCCCGTTGTTGTGGATGCCCTCCAGGGCTTCCACGATGTTCCTGTCCCCGTCCTGAAGGGTGAGGGGGGCGTCTCCCTCGTTCTGCACCAGCCAGCCGGACGCAGGGGCTCCTTCCTTGGGAGAGAGCACCAGGGAACCTCCCCTGGACGTGACGCCGGAGCCGAAGATGGAGTCAAAGATGTGGTAGGGCGTGTCAAAGTCCACCGTGGTTCCCTCTTCCAGGTTCAGCGTGCCGTTGGTGATGTGGATAAGGCAGTCGTCCAGGTTCGCCAGAAGGGCGGCTACGGCGTCATCCGTCAGTTGGAGCAGCAGGTCCCCGGACAGAGTAACGCTGCCGTCCGCGGCGGTGGAGAAGGAGAATATCTCTCCATTGCCGCCTCCCACCATGTCGGAGGATATGCCCAGCGTACTGCCGGACAGGGAAATGTTTCCGCCCCCGATGTCCGTGACATGGGTGGCCCGGTCACCCGTGCGGCTGGCCGCGCCCTGGAAGGATTTGAGGCGGGTCCCGGACATGCCGCCCATGGAGACGGCGGCGGGTTCCCGGCCGGGAGCGTCCTGCCGGATGGAGACGTTTCCCGTGGCGTTCTGCGCTCCCGCCAGGGAGCCGTAGCCCAGGAAGATGTTCCCGGCCAGCGCCGCTCCGTTCATGTTCAGCAGGCCGCCGTTGACGGTGGTGTCCCCGGTGTAATTGCTTCCTGCGCCGATGGCGAGCGTTCCGTCCCCTTCCTTGACCAGGGAGCCTGCTCCGCCCATGTTGCCATTGAAGGTGATGTCCGTTCCGTTGGTGTCAATGGTGTTGGTGGTTCCCGCCTTCAGGGTAACGGTGTTGGAGGCGACGTTCTGCGCCCATTGCTCCGTGGCCCGGATGGTGACGTTGTTAAGTTCCAGAACCGTGTTGGCGTTGAGGTTCAAGCCTCCGGCTCCCAGCTCCGCAACGGTGTCCTTGTTGCCGTCTCCCGTTCCGCCGCCCAGAATGAGCGTGCCGGCCTGGACGCTTTTGATCCCGCGGGCCGCTATGCTGGCGCCGGAGAGCTGAAGCTTCTGGGCAATATTGCCGTTGGTGCGGAAGGTCAGTTCGTTGTTTCCGCCGATGAGGTTCCCGGTGATGGAGGAAGTTCCGTTGCTGTAAACGATGATGTTGGCATCCGCGGACAGAGTGACGTTTCCGGAGATGGTGGAACCGTCCATCCGGAGAGCCCCCAGTTTATCATTGGTGGTGGCTGTTCCCGTGCCGGCAATCGTAAAGTCCTGGGCCCAGGTTCCTTTGTTCATGAACAGGTGCGTGCCGGCTTCCACCGTGATTGTTTTGACGGCTGCCAGGTTGCTGCCCGTATCTCCCGCGAACCGCAGGTTTCCGCGCAGAACCAGGTTTCCTCCGAAGCCTGCGAAAATGGCCTTGTTAATATTGGTTTCATCCTGCCCCGTGTTGTTCAGGATGATGGTCCCCGTGCCAGTGACGTTGTTGGTGAACAGGGAGGCGTCCTTGCCCGCATTCGTGGTAATGGCGTACAGCAGGGTTCCGTTTTCCTCCACTTCTATGCCGCCGGTTCCCAGTCCCGTTCTGGTTCCATAGTTAAAGGACAGCGTGCCCCCCGTGACTTGCGTGCCTCCCGTATAGGTATTGGCCGCGTTTCCAATAACGAGCGTTCCGCCTCCGGACTTGACGAGTTTTCCGGCGGAACTGTCCGCCGTGTCTGACAGGATTCCGTTCAGGGTGGCGGCGCCTTCTCCGGAAACGGTAAACGTTCCGCTGCCCGTCATGGAAATGTCATTGGCGAGGATGGAGGAATCACCCAGAATGAACCCCGTTCCGGCGGCCATGGTGATTTTTCCCGTGCCGAGGGCTTCCGAGTTGTTGACGGCAATCCTTCCTTTGAGCAGTTCCGTCCCTCCCGTGTAGGCATTCGCCGTATTGATCGTCAGCGTGCCGTCCGCGTTCATGGTCAGCTTGCCGCTTCCCGTAATGGAGCCGCTGCCGCTGAAGACGTAGCCGTCCGCGGTGACCGTCAGGGAGCCGGGGCTGACGTTGCCGGAAATGGCAACGCTGCGTTTGTCCGCCGCTGTGGTTCCGTCAAACGTGACGTGGTCGCCCGTGTAGAATTTGTTGTCGTCGCTGCCGGTGATGCTCCAGGGGGAATCCGCTCCGGCGGTCCCTTCCGTCCTCCAGACGCCTTCTCCCCCTCCGTTCCAGACCAGGCTGCCGTTTTCTCCCTTCTCCGTCACATCCAGGAGGAGGGATTTTCCGTCTTCCGACAGTGAAATATTGGCGACCGCCCCGCGGTTCAGGCCGATGAAATGGAGTTCCCCGTTGTTGATGAAGCTGCCGGTGGCGGTGGTGAACAGCGTGTATTGGTCTTTCGTGGAGGTGGAGAGGTCAATATTGAAGGAAAGACCGTTAAGTTCCACGGCGACGGTTCCCGTGTAGGTGAGCTGGTCGTGCTCGGCCCCCATGATGTCCATGAAAATGTTCACGTCCGCGCCGAAGGCCAGGGAAGAGACGCTGACGTTGGCAATCGTGCCGGAGCCTCCGAGGTTCAGGGAACAACCTCCCGCAATAGTTACATTGCCCGCGGAGTAATTGCCGGCGGCGTTGCCCAGTTGCAGCATTCCTTCCGAGGAAGTGAGCCGGCCATTGTTCGTTCCTGCGAAGATGAAGGCGCCGGCTCCGGATTTAACCAGGCTGACCGTATCGGCAATCGTTCCGGTAAAGGTGTTCAGTTCATCTTTCTGGACCAGGTTCAGGGTATCGGGATTTTCCGCCGTCGCTTCGGAGCTTTTTCCTTCAAGGGTGCCCTGGCCGTTCAGCCCGGCAATGTTGGCGGTTTTGTCCGCATTGTTGACCCACAGGTAGCTGCCTTCAAGGAAGAGGTTGACGGTGGCGTTGACCAGGGCGTTCTGATGGGCCAGCACCAGGGCCCTTTTTTTGGTGGGTGCGTCTCCGGCCCCGTCGGGAGAACCGATGTTCACTGTTCCGGTGAAGTCTGTGTTTTCACTGGTGATGAATAGCTGCCTGTTGGCCAGATCATCTATTCCGTCGCTTCCGGCAAGGAATTGGAGGGTGCCTTCGCCGCTCAGCGTTCCGGTTAGTCCGATTGTCTTTGCATACTGGGTTTTAATGTCTGCGATGTCGCTGGCGGATTCCCCGATCCGGATATTGCCGGACAGCGTGTACTGGTAGGAATCCCCGTTCGGGTCGGAGGCGTTCCCGATGTAGATTTCAGCGCCGTTGTGCAGCCTGATGTTGTTGGCAACGGAGTGATGGTTGCCGTTGTTGCCGTTCAGCTTCAGCGTGGCGTCTCCCACCACGATGCCGGCTCCCGTGAATTCCAGCTTGCTGCCGTTGGCGGCTCCCAGCTGCAGGGTTCCCGAGGTGACCTTCACGATGCCCTGGTAATTGGCAAGGGCCGTACTGGAGTTGACAATGAGGGCGTTTGAGCCTGTTTTTTCAAATTGGCCTCCGCTTCCTCCAAGCTGGCCGTTGAAAGTACTTGTGCCTTTGGAAGTGTCGAAGGCCAGGGTTCCCTGTTCGATCGTGAAATTTTTCCCGTAGGTAATTCCTCCGGAGGTGGGCTTGATCGTCAAGGTTCCCTGCCCGCTTTTGACGTAGGCGAAGTTATTGCGGGTGACCGCAGCCCACACCACGTCGTTGCCGTTGGTATCCACCCGGATGATATCCTTCCCGGCCGCGGCATTGCTCATGTTATTGGTAATGTCCGTGGTAATGCCTTCCCCGTATCTGATGGTTCCTCCGCCCCAACTGATTTTTCCCGTTCCCAGCACGCCGTCTGCCCCCAGTTCCAGAAAGCCTCCGTTGAGGTTGATGGTGCCGGAGAAGCCGGGATTGAGCGTTTCAAGCCTCAGCGTGGAAGTTCCGGATTTGGTGAGTGGGCCGTTTCCGGCCAGGGCGCCGTCCCCTTTCAGCGTGTAATTGGTGGTGTCGGAATTGAAGGTGAGTCCCGCCGGGGTTACCGTGCCGGAGATGAGGACTTCCATAAGGTCCTGGCCGTCCACGGTACCGAAAATGACGGTATCCGCATCCGTGTAAACCGCATTGTCCGCCCATGGGGAATCGTCCGGAGTTCCGTTCAGGGTCCAGACGTTATTGCCGGCTGTTCCGGCCCATGTCAATTCGGCGCCCATGGCGGAAGGGGTGAGAGAAAAACTGGCGAGGAGAGCCGCCAAGAGTGTCATAGGTAAATGCAGTTTCATGACAAGGGATATTGGGGTATTTATATGTTATTTATTATAAGTACATAAGACTATTTCTGGTCTTTTGTTCCAATTAAGCTATAGAATTGGACTGTTAGTGTCAATCTGTTTTTTCAATGGATGGGGAGTATCGGATTCGCAATCCGGAGACAGGCTTCATGTTTGATTAAAAAAGAGTTACACTGGACAAACTTTTTAGCGGAGCCTGAAATCGTCCCTTCTGTCCGCTGGTGCAGGCACAAAGGATGGAAATTTTGCTTTCAGCCGAAGGCCAGGCAGGGAAAGCGGGAAAGACTCGTGCACAAAGCGTTGTTTCTTTAGAAGTCCCTGATTGCGTGAAATAAAAAAATCTATTTTTTGGAAATTCTTATATCGGCAAAAATATGAACGGATTGCGAATCCGCTGTAAATTAATATTTTCTTAAAACATTTATTATAAATACAGTTAAAATGAATTTAACAGTGGGGAAATCTGTTAATAATGGCAGAAATGAAGACCGTTGTTCCCTGGCGTTCCCTTTTGGAAGGGCAGGGGCTTTCTTTTCCTGTCCGCTTTCGGCAGCCCGTCAAAATGACGATTTCCGTTCAGGAAATTTTCTGGATGCGGTACGGAAATATTTTTCCGGACAAGACCAGAAAATGTTAAAAATTGGGATGAAAATGATTTATTTTTGATTCCGCTGTCCTGGATTCAAGAGAAATTGAAGACCGGGAATCAGATGGAACCTGAGAGATGCGGCGGCGGGGTTGATATTTTCCATGGCTGGCTTGAGGAGAGGCAAGACGTTGAAGGAAAATATTTAAACGGTTCATCGGAAAGTTTCCCTGCTTGCGTAGGGAGGGCTGGCGTTGTCCCATCCTCCGGAAAAGGAGGAGGCGTCCCAGCGTCATTCATCATGGATTCCTGTAGAAAATGGATTTCCTGAGGGAGATTCCGTCTTCCTTCTGCCGGAAACCATGATACAGACGGAAACGGCAATGATGAGCAATTCCAGAAAAAAAGACCAGTGCAGCAGGAAGTTCAGCCACCAGGGGGTGGTACTGCGCCTGGACAGTGGCCAGCGCGTGAAAGCGCATGGACCACGGAGCCAGGAGAGGGATGTCTCCCACGATGCAGTCCAGAAGGAGGTGCAGGAAGCCGCTCATGGAAAAGATCAGCAGCCATGTTCCGCCCGTGCTCCATGGTTTGATCCGGCTGGCTCCCCATGCGAGGAGCATCAGCGCGAACCAGACGGAAGGATAGTGCGTCCAGTAGGAATGATGGTGGTGCTGGCGGCCGTCCAGGGTATAAAAATAAAACAGGTCCAGGTCCGGGGCAATCGCCCCCAGCAGGGCGGCGGTCATGACGGCCTTCCTTCCCGGTGTGCGTAAACGGATGGTTTTTGCCAGGAGATAGCCTGCAGGCAGATGGGCGATGAACATGAGCGTTCAATAGAAGAAAGACGGACAGTCCGGGTGCGTACTACCTGGAAAAAGGTTTTTCCACCCAGTCAAAGGATAGTTCCCTGTTTCCGCCTCCCACGGAAGAATAGACTGTTCTAACGCCGCCGGATGAAGGATTCTTCCAGATGAGGGACAGTTCCTCAATCCGGCTTTCCCCCGATTCCAGGAAGATCTTGTGAATGCGGAGGCCAGGCAGGTGCCAGGCCCTCACGTCCGGGTGGGCATAGGTGGCTTCCCAGGCGGTTTGATGTTCTTTGCCGGTTCCGCACGTCCATGTAATGCTCAAGGACATTTTTTTATCAGGGGTGCTTTTTCCGGCCCCGGTATATTCCACACTGACGGGAATGGTCCCGGAAGATTGCGGGATGGCTGCCGGGCTGCAAACAAGGGCGGCGAGGGATAGGGGAAGGAGGCTGATCATTTTTTCACAAGGGAGGAGGGCGTTGAGAAAAAAGGGGGCGGCTGGCCTGCATCAGCCGCCGCCCCCTTGGAGAGGGGGGTTATCTGCCGGATTTGCCCAGCTTGTACCCGGCGTAGGTTTCCGTGTTGTACAGGGGCTGGTTGTCCGGCACGGCGTAGCCGATGGATTTGCGGATGGCGAGGAAGTCCGCCACGCCTTCCGGTCCCACCTGGTTCAGGGGGGCCTTGTGCAGCCCGGCCATCAGCACCATGCGGCAGTAGGCGTCCGCGTTTTCCATGAACCATTCCGCTTCTTCCACGTCGCGGGCTCCGGTGATCACGCCATGGTTTTCCATGAAGACCACGGTGGATTGTTTGGCCGCTTCCGCTACGGCTTGTGCCGTCTCCAGAGAGCCGGGCGTGCCGTAGGGGGCCAGCGGGATGTGGCCCAGGAAGATGTCCGCTTCCGGATTGATGCCGGAGGGGGGAACCTGCCCGGCGAACAGGAAGGCGTTGCAGTGCGGGGGATGGGCGTGGATGCAGGAGTTGACGCCCACGGATTTCATCATGGCGATGTGCGTTTTCACCTCACTGGTGGAGGGGCGTATGCCCGCCTTCTGGCGCGCGTCCATGTCCACCATGCAGATGTCTTCCACAGTCATGAAGCCCTTGGAGCACAGGGTGGGGGAGCAGAGCAGCAGGTTCTGCGCCACGCGCACGGAGATGTTGCCCCCATTGCCGTCCACATATTCGCGGTTCCACAGGCGGCGGCCTATGTCGCACATGCGTTCCTTGATCACCAGGATTTCAGGGGAATGGAAGAATTCGTTCACTTCCTCCCGCGTGACGGGGTTGTATTTTTCCCACGGGAACACTTTGTCCGGGAGGGGAGGGGAGATTGACCAGTCTTCTGACATATTTAGTTGCGTGTTAGTGGTTGAGCTTTTCGTAGGCGGCTTCCTGAGGACCCGGCATATACGTCCGGTAAGTGATGCCGAAGGCGTCCCTGGCCTGCTCCGGCGTAGAGTACACCCCGGCGCCCGCAAAGGCAAACATGGATGCGCCCAGCACGGTACTTTCAGATACTTCAGAGACCTTCACGGGGATCCGGAGGATGTCCGCCCGCATCTGGGTCCAGACGCTGTTTCTGGCGCCTCCGCCCACCAGGATGAGGAATTCGCTTTTGAACCCGCCCACGGATTCCAGGCGGCGCAGGCGGGATTTCAGCCGCCAGGCAAGCGCCTCCATGGCGGCGCGGTAAATGTGGCCGCGCGTCCGGCCCAGCACCAGGCCGCCGATGGAGCCTTTCCGGTCCCCTGAAGCCAGGAAGTCCGGAACCATCGTTACGCCGTCGCAGCCGGGGGGGATGGCGGCCGCTTCCGCATCCATGGTATCGTAGGATTCACCGCGGAAGCAGGTGGCTTTCACCCATTCAATGATGCCGGAGCCGAGCCATTGCAGGCCGGGGTTCAGAAGGCCCGGTTCCGCGTCGAATTCCGCCGTGGCTCCGTCCGCGTAGTCCTCCGGTGTCAGCCGGGCCTGCGCGGAGCGCGCCATCAGGATTTCCCAGGTGCCGGAGGAAAGGACCGGCTGGTCCCTGTCCGCTCCGGAACCGAAGATGGCGAACTGGGTGTCGTGCCCCGCGGAAATGACGGGGATGCCCGCCAGGGCGGGGATGCCCATGGCCGCCGCCGCTTCCGGCGTGAGGACGCCGATGGTTTCCCCCGCGTCCACCGTGGGGGGGAAGAGGCCGCGGCGCAGGCCTAGGCGGTTCAGGATAAGCTCGGAAAAGTCTCCCGTTTCCAGGTCCGTGAGCTGGGAGGTCCCGGCCATGGTCCGGTCCGTCGCCATGACGCCGGTGAGCTTGTACGCCAGGAGGTTGGAGATGAAGAGCCACGCATGGGCCTTTTCCAGCAGCTCCGGGCGGTTTTCCTTGATCCAGACGAGCTTGTAAATGGTGTTGAAGGCAAAGGCGCCCACGCCGGAGATGCGGTCAAGCTCTTCCTGGGAGATGTACTTGCCGATGTTTTTCATGACCTCCGCCGTGCGGGGGCATTTCCAGGAAATGACCGGGTAAAGCTGCCGTCCTTCCGCGTCCACCAGCGCGCCGTCCACGCCGAAGGTGGTGACGGTTACCGCCCGCACCTGTTCCACATCCAGGCCCTCAAGGGCCTTCACGGCGCATTCGGAGAGCTGCTTGAAAATCCGGTCCGCGTCCCAGACGTGGAATTCCGGGTTTTCCTCACCGGGCAGCGTGGCGTTCGGCTGCGAGGCCTTGCCCGCGATGACGCCTTGTTCATCCACAACCATCGCGCGCACGTTCGTCGCGCCGCAGTCCAAGCAGAGGGAGTACATGAGTTAAGAGTTAATAGTGAAAAGTTAATAGGTGTCCGGTTGAGTTTGTTGAGCTGTTTTGTTAATAGAAATGAGCATTTTAAGGATTTCCGTGCAGTCCTGGTTGATAGAGGAGTATTCCGTTTCCGTCAGGCTTCCGGTGGCATGCAGCAGTTTAAGCCATGTATGCGTCTCGGAACATTCCTTCAGGGCAATGCGGGCTTTGGAAAAGAAGTCCTTTCTGCTGCTCCCGTAGACAGCTTCGGATAAATTGGCGGCAATGCTCGTACCGGAACGTATGAGCTGGCTGAGCAATTCCCGCTCGACGTCCTGCTTTTTCAAGTGCCTGCATAAGTGAATAATGCGGACCGCGAAAGAAAAGCTTTTAGCGGAAACGAGACTTTCTGCCATGTTTTATCCGAAGCTGTTAACTATTACCTATTAACTGTTACCTTTCGTTTTCAGTATTTTCCGTATAATGGCCCGTAGTTGGCGCAGGCGCGGAAGTCGGCGCCTTCCGGGTCTGCGGTGCCATGGAGGCCCCAGGCGGAGGGACGGTAGATTTGGTCGTCCGGGATGTTGTGGGCGTATACGGGGATGCGCAGCATGGAGGCCAGCGTCAGGATGTCGGAACCGATGTGGCCGTAGGTGAAGGCTCCGTGGTTGGCGCCCATGTTGGCCATGACGCTGTAGACGTCCGTGAAGGCTCCCTTGCCGGTCAGGCGCGGGGCGAACCAGGTGGTCGGCCAGCCCGGATCGGTGCGTTCGTCCAGGGTCTTGTGCACCTTGGCGGGCAGGTCCACGGACCAGCCTTCCGCCACGATGAGGACGGGGCCGAGGCCCTTGACGATGTTCAGGCGCATCATGGTGACGGGAGCGCCGCCCTTGGTGACGTAGTGGACGGAGTAGCCGCCGCCGCGGAAGTATTCCCGGTTGGCCGGGCACCAGACGGCTTGTTCCATCATGGTTTTCGCGTCGTCCGGGGTAACGTCCCAGTGCTTTTTCATGACGGGCTTGCCGTCCTTGTCCGTGCAGGCCATGCAGCCGTCCAGGGCGGCGGAGCCGGAGTTGATGAGGTGGATGATGCCGTCCTTGGCGTGGCCTTCCAGCTTGTAGCCCGTGACGCGCTTCACGGCTTCCGGGCTCCAGTAGGTGCGCACGTCCGCAAAGACGTTGGCCTGTCCGGTGAGCAGGTAGCCGAAGAGGAGGCAGGCCCCGTTCAGGGAGTCGTTTTCCGTGGCGAAGGGCATCGGCGCGCGCGGGCCGTTCCAGTCAAAGGTGGAGTTGAGCAGGGTTTCCGCAATGTCTCCGTTCGGGTAGAAGTCCGTCCAGTGGCGCTGGCCCTGGAAGCCGCCGGCAATGGCCTGGTAGCCCAGGGATTCTTCTTCGCGGTCGATTTTCTTGAGCTTGGGGTTGCCCTGCATCATGTCCCGGAAGATCATGGCCATCAGCACGCTTTCCTTGAAGGTTCTGCGGCGTCCGGCTTCGTCCAGCTTCAGGTCCGGGCGGTTCTTGTCTTCGGCGAATTTGAAGACGGCGTCCGCCCATTGCATGGCGAGGTCGAATTCCGCTTCGTCGTAAATCTTCTGGTCCATGCGGCGGCGCACTTCCGTCATGTCCACGGCCTGCACGCGGATGCCCAGGTAATTTTCCCAGAAGGACTGGTCCACGATGGAGCCGGCGATGCCCATGGAGCAGCCGCCGATGGAGAGGTAGCCCTTGCCGCGGAGGGTGGCTACGGCGAGGCCGGCGCGGCAGAAGCGCAGGATTTTTTCAGCCACGTCTTCCGGAATGGAGGTATCCCCGGCGTCCTGAACGTCTTTCCCGTAAATGGAGAAGGCGGGGAAGCCCTTCTGGTTCAGTCCGGCCAGGGCGGCGGCCAGGTACACGGCGCCGGGGCGTTCCGTGCCGTTGAAGCCCCAGATGGCCTTGGGCGTGAACGGGTCCATGTCAAAGGTCTCGCTGCCGTAGCACCAGCAGGGCGTGACGGCCAGGGAGACGCCGACGTTGTTGGCCTTGAATTTGTCCGCGCAGGCGGCGGCTTCCGCCGGACCGCCGATGCAGGTGTCTGCGATCACGCACTTGACGGGTTCGCCGGAGGCGTGGCGGATGTTGGCCTCAATGAGAGCCGCGGCCGCCTTGGCCATGTTCATGGTTTGATCTTCCAGGGATTCCCGGACGCCGAGGCGGCGGCCGTCAATCGTGGGGCGGATACCGATGGTTGGTAATGCTGTTTTCATATCTTGCGTAGGTGATGTGAAGCTGGTTCAGGCCTGGGCAGGCGCATCCTCTTCCTTTTTCAAATGGGTGTTGCGGAAGAAGAAGCCGTAGATTAGTACCACGGCGAAGCAGATGATGGGAATAAAGAAGGATGACCGCACCGCTTTTTCCACAAAGTTTTCCTGGGCCGTCTGGAATTGCTTCATGTCCAGGGGGTCGGAAATCAGGTTGCCAAGTACCTCGGCCTGGTTCCCGGAGAGCGTGGTGAGCGCCGGAATCAGGGAGAATTGCTGAATTTGCTGTTCTCTCCCGGCGGGGGCGGGCAGGCGGTCCAGGTTGGCTTTGAAGACCGCCAGTTCTTCCGGCTTGAGGCCGGAGCAGCCGGGCAGGGATTTGGCCGCCTGGTCAAAGGCTTCCCCGTCCAGGGTATGGAGGGAAAGGAAGGTATCCAGGTTTTTCTGGAATTTGGCGGCGGCTTTGGCCTGTTCTTCCCCCCCGGCGGGATTGGCTTCCGACATCTTGTAGAGGGCCAGCATGGCGCCGGAGACGGATTTGCGGGAGTCCGCTGCTTCCGCCTGCGCGATCAGGGGACGGTCAATGGATTCAAAGTAGGCCACCTGGTTTTTCACCGTGGTGTTGTCAATGAAGGAGCCCATGTACGGGGTGATGACCGCGCCCCCCAGAATGGCCATGATGAGGCCCGCGGCGCCCAGCTTCACTTCGGAACCCAGTCCGCGCAGGGCGATGCCGTAAATGGTGGGGAACATCAGGGACATGCAGCCGGAGATGCCCACCAGCGTCCAGACGGAGATTTCCTTGGGCAGGTACATGGTGCCCAGGCAGCAGAGGATGCCGGCAATGGCGAAGAGGGACATCATGTTGGCCGGGTTGAATTTTTTCATCAGGGCCGTGGTGATGGCGCGGCAGGCGATGAACAGGACGATGGAGAAGATGTAGTAGTTGGACGCCGCCGCTTCCTGCATGCCGGGGAAGACGGACATGATGTACTTGATGGTCCATGTCCAGACGGCGATCTGCACGCCCACGTAGAAGAACTGGGCCACCACGCCGCAGAAGTAGCGCGGAAGCTTCACCAGCTTCATGAGCTGGCAGCGGTAGTCCGGCATGATGAGCAGGAAGGCGATGGGCCCGATCATCATGATCAGGATTTGCTGCACCATGCTGAATTCAAAGGTGGAGTAGTACTGGAACAGGAAGGGAATGAGGATGAAGGCGACGCACAGGCCCAGGCGGCCGAGCTTGGAGGAAAGGGGCTGCGTGTTTTCCCGGGTGGGCACGCTTTCGTCGTCGGACTTGTAGCGGCAGAAGAAGAACCAGATGACGGCGGCGATGGCGACCAGGCCCACATAGGGAACGCACACCCAGAAGAGCTCGTCGCTGACGATGGCGTTCAGTTGTTCCGGGTCCATGGCCTTGCGGGTGTCCATGTCCGCATCATTCAAATGCGCCAGGATGAAGTATTTGGCCAGGAAGATGCCCGTCAGGGAGCCGATTGGGTTGAAGGCCTGGGCGAAGTTCAGGCGGCGTACGCTCGTCTCCTGGGACCCCATGGAGAGGACGAACGGGTTGCAGGTGGTTTCCAGGATGGAGAGGCCGCCCGCCAGCACGAAGATGGCTACCAGGTAAATGTCAAAACTTTGCCCGATGGCGGCGGGTATGTAGCACAGCGCGCCAATCATGTAGAACCCCAGCCCGATGAGAACGCCGGCCTTGTAGGAGAATTCCTCCAGCAGGATGGACGCGAAAATGGCAAGCACCGCATACGCCCCGTAAAAGGATATTTGCACCCCTGCTGATTCCGAAGCGTTGATCATGAAGATCTTGCTGAATGCCGGAACCAGGTTGTCCGTCATGTTGTTCAGCAGCCCCCACAGCGCAAAACAGGAGACCAGCATGAAGAACGGCAGCCGGTACTGTTTGGGAACGATCGGCACGGTAGAGGTACGGTTTTTGTCCATATTGCTTTTGTCAATCTCTCACAAGGACGGCGGTGCGTCAATCTGGAAACGGAAAAGAGTCCAGAAATTATCCAACATATTGACATTGAAAATAAAATGACGTTCCGGCATTGGGATATCCTGTCAGCGTTCACGGGAGACCCGGCTTCTTCTTGACTCCTGTTTCCGAGGTGGCTAAGGATGGGCCGATGAAGAAGTGCATTCTTGCCGTTTGTCTTGGACTGGCCGGTTTTTGGGGCGTCCAGGCGGAAGATTCACCCGTCGCCAATCCGGAAAAAACGGATGAAAAAGGCGACGTGACGCTGCCGTCCGGAGAACTGCTGTCAGACCATGTGGCGGAGGCGGAGTTTACGGGCGTCATCCACCGGAAATGCAGGTTCCTTACCTCCCTCTGTCCGGACAAGTGCGACCACGCCAAGGATTTCGCCTCCTTCCGGATCATCAAGTATCTGGATTACCGGAAACCCGGAAAGTACGGGGATGAAAAGCAGGAGCAGCTGATGATTGACGTTAATCCGGCGCACAAGCCCATCCTGCAGGGGGCGGACATCCTGAAAAAGGTAGCCGCCCTGAAGCCGGGGGACAAGGTGCTCCTTCACTGGTCCCATTACTACATGCACCGGGATTCCAGCTCCTTTCCGGAACGTCCCGTGATTTCCATAGAGCCGGCGGCTTCTTCCAGTGGAAAAACGGAGGGTTGAGGACTGGTCTTTCTACAGGCCTTCCAGGCAGGGCTGGACGCGGCGTAAAGGCGTGTGTTAGGAACATTGGCTGGCGATGACGCAGCTCCGGGCAAGATTGCTCCATGCTGCCGCGTATTGTCATGCGAAACACACTTATATACATACCATGCGTTTACCTTTGAATACATTAACGGGGCTTGCCCTGCTATGTGCCCTGGGCATGTCTGTTCCCGCCGCCCGCGGCACGGAAAGCTTTGAGCAGGCCAAACACGGCAAGTTTACGACGCTTTCCACCAAGTACGGCCCCATGTCCTGCCGGGACGGCGTGGCGGAAATCGGGGGAGGGGGAAAATCCGGGAAATCTTCCCTGCGGATGTTCGGCGGCCAGGATACCGAACTGAAGCTGGACTTGAAGGATACCCCGTCCAAGGAAGTTCTGCTGTCCGCCTGGGCGGAGCGCTGGACCGGGCAGGCCCCCTTTGAATTCTCCATTGTGGCCGTAGGGCCCAAGGGGGAAAAGAAGATTTATGACGGCAAGGACATCAGGACGGGCGGCTTCAATACCAAGATAAAGACCCATGTCCCCGCCGGAACGCGCTCCCTGGTGTTCAAGCTGACATCTCCGGAAAACAAGGGGTTGAGGCTGGATGACCTGTTCATCGTGCCCAGCATTCCCATGAAGGTGAATCCGCAGGTGGAGATGGCTTCTTCCGCCTATCCGGTGATGGTGCGCATTCCGTGCAATCCCGTTCTTTCCCTGAAGGTTCAAACGGACGGCTGCCTCAATCCGCAGTTCCTGACGGCCGTCAATCTGGATTTCACGGGCACGACGAAGCTTTCCGACATTGAATCCGTGACGGTGATGCGGGGAGACGAGGCGCCTCCCGTTCTCCAGGGAGAGAAGACGCTCCAGGTGGATGCCTCCCAGATACTGGGCACGGTGAAGCTTTCCGGCGCCTCCAAGCCCCAGGTTCCCGTGAAGGGGAAACTGGAGCTGGACCCCGGCGACAATTACCTGTGGGCCTGCGTGACGATGAAAGAAGGCGCCTCCCTGGACGGCAGGGTGGTGGTGCGCCCGGCCAGCGTTGTGGCGGGGAACAAGCTGATGAAGGTAGCCAATGCCGCCCCGGTGGCGCAGCGCATCGGCGTTGCCGTAGTGAAGCACGGGGATTTCAATTCCAAATTCTACCGCATTCCCGGCCTGGTCCGGACGAAAAAGGGTTCCCTTCTGGCTGTGTATGATATCCGCTATGACCGTTCCAACGACCTGCCGGCCAATATTGACGTGGGCGTGAGCCGCTCCACGGACGGAGGCCGCACCTGGTCCGACGTCAGGATCGCCATTGACGATTCCAAGATTGATCCTTCCCTGGGCGCTACCAACGGCGTGGGGGACCCCGCCATTCTGGTGGATGAAAAGACCGGCCGCGTCTGGGCAGCCGCCCTCTGGAGCCACAAGCACTCCATCTGGGGCAGCAAGTCCGGAGACAATTCCCCGGATGCCTGCGGGCAGCTGGCGCTGGCGTACAGCGATGACGACGGCCTTACCTGGTCCAAGCCCATCAACATTACGGAACAGACCAAGGACAAGGACTGGCGCATTCTGTTCAACGGCCCCGGCAACGGCATCTGCATGAAGGACGGCACGCTGGTCTTTGCCGCCCAGTACTGGGACGGCAAGGGCGTGCCGTGGTCCACCATCGTTTATTCCAAGGACCAGGGCAAGACCTGGCACTGCGGCACGGGCGTCAATGAGCAGACGACGGAAGCCCAGGTGATTGAATTGAAAGACGGCTCCATCATGATCAATGCCCGCTGCAACTGGGGCGGCTCCCGCGTGGTGGGCGTTACGAAGGACCTGGGCAAAACCTGGGAAAAACACCCCACCAACCGCACTTCCCAGTTGAGGGAACCCGTCTGCCAGGGCAGCCTGCTGGCGGTGGACGGAGTGCCGGGCGCGGGCAGGGTGGTCCTGTTCTCCAACCCCAACACCACTTCCGGACGCTCCCATATGACGCTGAAGGCCTCCACGGATGACGCCGGCTCCTGGCCGGAAGACAAGTGGCTCCTTTACGATGCCCGCAATTGCTGGGGGTATTCCTGCCTGGCGCCCGTGGATAAAAACCACGTGGGCGTGCTGTATGAATCCCAGGGGGCTCTGAACTTCCTGAAAATCCCGTACAAGGAGGTTCTCAACGCGGGCAGTGCGCGCTGACGCCGCTTTCAGGTAATCGTTTACGGGCCGTTTCCTTCCGGGAGCGGCCCGTTTTTTGGCGGCGGTCTTTGGGTAGGAATTCCTCCAAAGCGCAGGGGAGGGAGTTCAGGTACGGAGGACGGAAAGAGAAGCTTGAAACGCGCAGGAGGAGTGAATCTGAAAGAGGCACGAATCAAGCCTCCGTTTCCCGGCGGCGGTGTTTCTTCCAGGCCGCGGGAATGTGAGTCCCTGGTGGCCGCGCTGCTGGAGCAAGGGCCTCCGGGTCCTTGTAAAAAAGCTTTCTCCGGATCAGCCCTTTTTCCTGTTCCCTGGCCGTCACTCCAGAAAAGAAGCCAGCGCGTCCTTCAGCATGTTCCTGGCGCGGAACAGCAGGCTTTTGGTGGCGGGAACCGTCATGTCAAGCGTCCGGGCTATCTCCTCATAAGGCATGTTCTCAAAGCGGCGCAGCTGGACGGCCAGGCGCGCCTTTTCCGGCAGGGCGGCAATCGCTTCATCCACGGCCCGCTGGAGTTCCGTGTGCTCCATGGCTTCATCCGGGGCCTGGGAAGGTTCCAGGAACACGGTCATGCCGCCTTCCTCCTCCATGGCGTCCGCGGAGGTGGTGGGCTTGCGCTTCTGGCGGCGCACTTCATTGAACACCAGATTGCGCAGAATGGTGAACATCCAGGTGGTGAAGCGTGCGGAGGGTTCGTAATTCCCGGCTCCCTTCCAGATGCGGATGAAAACCTGCTGGGCGATGTCCTCCACCTCCGGCCCGTTGTTCAGCATGCGGGCTACGGTGGCGTACACGGAGTTCTGGTGTTTGCGGACCAGCATTTCCATGGCGGAAGCGTCGCCATTCCTGACTCTCAGCATCAGCTGGGCGTCCTCGTCTGGTTCCGCAGGCGGCATGTCTTGTGCTTCGTCCATGAAATTCCCTTCTATAAACCCCGTGTCCGGTGAAAGGTTGCATCCGGAAGGGCGCATGCCCCGGAAAAAAGGTCTATCCCATTTTTCCGCGGCTGACGAGATGAAAACGGGTCTTTCTTCTCTTTCCGCGCAAGGCTCCGGACAAAACGTTTTGCTCCTGCCGATGGCCGGGGACGGCTGAGGGGGTGGAACATTCCGTTCTTTTCCCGGTGGGAAGACGGAGCGTGATGGAAATACGGAGGCCACCCTCCATGCCGCTCCGGTTTGACAATGACCGGAGGGGCCTGCTAGGGTAAGGGAAAATGAAAGGGAGAAACGCCGGTAAATTGGTCTGTTTAAGGAATCATCCTGAATGCCTTTCCACAGCTTCCGCCTGGTTCGGCTCCAAGTGGGACGTTCCCGTGGAGGCCTATGAGGAAAGCATGAAGGAATGCATGGAACGGAAAACGGGCATTCCGCAATGGTACGTGGTCATGAACGGACAGGGGGCAATCATTGCGGGTGCCGGAGTGATTGAAAACGATTTCCATGACCGGAAGGATTTAACCCCCAACTTATGCGCGCTATTTGTGGAAAAAAGGCATCGCGGCAGGGGCGTGGCCGCGTCCATCCTGGACCTTGTGCGGAAGGATTTGGCCGCGCTCGGATATCCCCGTCTCTATCTGGTGACGGACCTGGCGGGGTTTTATGAAAAATGCGGGTGGGAACTGCTGACAATGGCGACGGGCGGTCATCATGCCCGGGAACGCCTGTATACGGCTCCCGCCATGGAAACCGGACCCGTTTGACGGAGGATGGCCGGAACTTCGTTCTTCCAGTCTTCATGCGGGGGCGGGAAAGGATTGTTGCGCCTGGAATAAGGAGGAAAGAAGGGGGGCCGGACACAGTAGGCCCTTCCGGATGGAACGCGCCTGCGGGAGGACTCTGTTCTTGACAGCATTTCCTGTCTGCCTGATAACTTGATGATACAGATACCCCTAACAGTATAAGGAAACGCCGCAATGAAACAATGCATGAATTCTGAAAATTTGCATCGCCGCCTCAAGAAAATCATCGGACAGGTGCAGGCGATCGACAGGATGGTTGACGAGGACGTTCCCTGTGAAGATGTGCTTGCCCAGCTCAATGCCGCCAAGTCCGCATTGCACAAGGTGGGCCAGGTCGTGCTGGAGGGGCATATCAGCCATTGCGTCCGGGACGGACTGGAGCACGGAGACCCGGAGCAGACCATCGCACGCTTTACCAAGGCGGTCGAACGGTTTGCCAACATGATTTAGCAGGAGGGTTCAAGAGACTTTTTCAACCGCCATTTCCGGGGATTTTTCCGTCTCATCTTGACAAACCTATACCCCTATAGGTATATAAAACCCGTACCTGCATGGGTATGGAAAGGAGCATCATATGCTGGAACGATTGGAAAAACTGCTGGAATGGGGAGGGACAAGGCGCGACGTCGCGCTGCTGTCCGTTTCCGGATTCGCGCTGTTGTTGAGCATGCTTGATATTGAACCGCTTCCCTTTGGCGTCGCGTGGATAGCCATTGTGCTGTGCGGCGTTCCCATCGTGCTGGAAGCCGTGCTTGGACTGGCGGCGGCCTGGGACATCAAGGCGGATGTGCTCGTTTCCATCGCGCTGGTCGCTTCCGTCATCATCGGGGAGGACTTTGCCGCGGCGGAAATTGCGTTCATCATGCAACTTGGCGCGCTGCTTGAGAACCTGACCGTGGCCAAAGCCCGGGCGGGAATTGAAAAGCTGGTTCATCTGACCCCGGCTACCGCCCGGAAAGTGGACGGCTTCCGGGAGGAGGTCATTCCGGCGGAACAGGTATGTGCGGGGGACGTCCTCCGCGTGCTGCCCGGAGAGACGGTTCCGGCGGACGGAGTGATTCTTTCCGGCCATACTTCTATCAACCAGGCCGTAATGACGGGTGAACCCCTTCCGGTGGACAAGGAAGCCGGGGACGAGGTTTCCAGCGGAACGGTCAACCAGTTCGGAGCCTTTGACATGAAGGCGTCCAGGGCCGGGGAGGACAGTTCCATTCAGCGCATGGTCCGTCTCGTCCAATCCGCGGATGCGGGAAAGGCCGGAATCGTGAGCCTGGCGGACCGCTGGGCCACCTGGATCGTCGTCATTGCCCTGGCTTCCGCAGGGCTGGCCTGGCTGGTCACGGGCGAACTGATCCGCTCCGTCACCATCCTGGTGGTATTCTGCCCCTGCGCGCTTTGGTGCTGGCTACCCCCACGGCAATCATGGCGGCCATCGGAAACGCCACCAGGCATGGATTCCTGGTGCGGGAGGGGGATGCCCTGGAACGCCTGGCCTCCGTATCCCACCTCACCTTTGACAAGACGGGAACGCTTACCCACGGGACGCCCCGCGTGGCGGCGGTACGCAGTTTTCTGCCGGACCTCCCCGAACAGGTGCTTTACAGGTATGCCGCCTGCGCGGAACTGCGGTCGGAGCACCCTCTGGGCAAGGCGGTCGTCCGCTGTTACCGGAAGGGAGAAACGCGGGAGCTTCCCCAGCCGGAACAGTTCCGCATGATTCCGGGGAGAGGCGTCCAGGCCGTCCTGGACGGGAGGGAACTGATGGCCGGGAACCTGGAATTGTTCCGGGAAAACGGGCTGGAGGTGCCCGGCGAAGTCAGAAGGGCGGCGGAACAGTACCAAAGGGAGGGATGCACCGTGATTTTCCTCGGCATGGACCGTAAGGCCGCAGGCTTCATCGCCCTGTCGGACACCCTGCGGGAGGACGCCGTCTCCACCATCCGGGAAGTGGCGGAAACCGGGGTGGTTCCCGTGCTGCTGACCGGAGACCATGGGAATGCCGCGGCCCATGTAGCCGGGCAGCTAGGCATTGAGCGGGTTTACGCGGACTGCCTGCCGGAGGACAAGTTCAACTGGATTGACGCATTCCAGAAGGAACGGAACCGGGTGTGCATGATCGGGGACGGAATCAATGACGCTCCGGCTCTGAAAACCTCCCATGCCGGAATTGCGATGGGAGGCATAGGCAGTGACATTGCCGTGGACGCCGCGGACATTGTCCTGGTAAGCGACGATATACGGGAACTCCCCCATCTGCTGCGCCTGGCAAGACGCATGATGCGCACGATCAAGTGCAATCTGACGTTTTCCATGGCCCTGAACTTCATCGCCATCATGCTGGCGGTGGGCGGAATATTGAATCCCGTGGCGGGCGCATTGGTCCATAATGCAGGCTCCGTCGTCGTGATCGTCAATTCCGTCTTTCTGCTGAAATGGGGGAGGAAGAAGAGCATGGCTCCCCACGGCGCGGAGGGAACAGCTCCATAACGGGGGAGAGGGGAGTATCGCGCACCCTGCGGACGCATGATATCAAGTTGCCGCATTGGCATGCGGCGCTCCTGCGCCGTGGGTTTGGCACCCGGACCGGAAAACGCTTGGATGGGACGGGAGCCCGTGCTATCTTTTTCCCAAGTTCGGCAGGGGTGCCCAAACAAAGGCTGAGATTGCGGGAACGGCATGCTGTTCCCGCAGAACCCTTCAAACCTGATGCGGATAATTCCGCCGCAGGGAGTTCGATTGAACGGGCATGCCCCGTTTCTCGGGAAGGTCTCGTTTCCGCTGTTCCCCTGCCGGCACAGAACAGCATCCATTCCATGAACGACACCGCCAATTTGACCTATCCCGGCTCCCGACGCATTTATATTCCGGGCCGTCTGCATCCGGACGTGCAGGTTCCCTTGAGGGAAATCCTCCTGAGCGATACCCTGCTGCCAGATGGCACCGCCCACTCCAATGACCCCGTGCGCGTGTACGATTGTTCCGGGCCGTGGGGGGATGCGGCTTATGAGGGAACCCCGGAGCAGGGGCTTCCCGCCCTGCGCGCCGCGTGGATCCGGGCCCGCGGTGATGTGGAGGAGGCGGAAACGGACCAGGGCCGCTGCCTCCGGGCTGCGGGGGGCACGCCTGTGACTCAGCGGCATTACGCCCGCCAGGGCGTCATTACGCCGGAAATGGAATTTGTAGCCATCCGGGAAAACCTGGGCAGGGAAGAAGCGTTCAAGGCGGTGTATGACCGTTATCCGAACGCCAAGAGCCGCCCGGACGAAGCCCGGGAAGTCCTGGAGGCGCTCACCATGATGCCGCGGCCGTCCGAACTGGAGGCGCAGGAAGGCTTCGGCCCCTCCAGCATGGTGGCCCGCGACCGGCTGGACCACCAGCACGCGCCGGAACGCCGGAACGGCTGCCGCATGCCCGCTTATTTTACGCCGGAATTCGTCAGGGACGAAATTGCCGCCGGACGCGCCCTGATTCCCGCCAACATCAACCATCCTGAGTGCGAGCCCATGGCCATCGGCCGCAACTTCCTGGTGAAAATCAACGCCAACATCGGCAACTCCGCCCTGGGGTCCGGCATTGAGGAGGAGGTGGAAAAACTGCGCTGGGCCATCCACTGGGGGGCGGATACCGTCATGGACCTGTCCACCGGAAAGAATATCCACGCCACGCGGGAATGGATCCTGAGGAACTCCCCCGTTCCCATCGGTACCGTGCCCATTTACCAGGCCCTGGAAAAGGTGGGCGGCAAGGTGGCGGACCTGAGCTGGGAAATCTTCCGCGACACCCTCCTTGAACAGGCCCGGCAGGGCGTGGACTATGTGACGGTGCACGCCGCCCTGCTGTTCCGGTTTGTGAACCACACTGCCCGTCGCATGACGGGCATCGTCTCCCGCGGCGGCTCCATCATGGCGCAGTGGAGCATGATCCACGAACAGGAAAACTTCCTTTATTCCCACTGGGATGAAATATGCTCCATTCTGGCGGCTTACGACATTGCCGTCTCCATCGGGGACGGCCTGCGGCCCGGCTCCGTGGCGGACGCCAATGACTTCGCCCAGCTGGCGGAGCTGGAAGTGCAGGGGGACCTGACCATGCGCGCGTGGAAGGCGGGCGTACAGGTCATGAATGAAGGGCCGGGCCACGTGCCCATGCACCTCATTGCCGAGAACATGAGCAAGCAGCTGGAATGGTGCATGGAAGCTCCCTTTTACACGCTGGGTCCGCTGGTGACGGACATCGCCCCCGGCTACGACCATATTACCGGAGCCATCGGCGGAGCGATCATCGGCCAGCGCGGCTGCGCCATGCTCTGCTATGTGACCAGGAAGGAACACCTGGGCCTCCCGGACCGGGAGGACGTGAGGGAAGGCGTGGTCACCTACAAGCTGGCGGCCCACGCCGCGGACCTGGCCAAGGGGCACCCGTCCGCCCAGTGGCGGGACAACGCGCTGGCGCAGGCCAGGTTTGAATTCCGCTGGGAGGACCAGTTCAACCTTTCCCTGGACCCGCAGAAAGCGCGTTCCTACCACGACCTGACGCTTCCCCATGCCAACGCCAAAAAGGCCCACTTCTGCTCCATGTGCGGTCCGGACTTCTGCGCCATGCGCCTGAGCCAGGACATCCGCCGCCGGTCCCGGCAGTAGGGGGACCGAAGGCGCGGCGTCACGGCAGCCGCCGGGCTGCCAGGAGCGGGAACGTCTGAAAAAGAATGACAAGGGCAGGGATGGTGCTATGATGCCTTTAAGATGAAGAATTCATTTTTTCCTGTCCTTGGCGTTCTTTCTCTGGCTTCTGCCGTGGTTTGTTCCGCATCTCCCGTCTGGGAGACGGATTGGAGCAAGGCTCTGGAGAAAGCCGGCAAAAGCGGACAGCCGGTGCTGGTTGACTTCACCGGCTCCGACTGGTGCCCGGGGTGTATTTATCTGCGGAAAAATATTTTTGATACGGACGCCTTCGCCAAGTATGCGGAAGACAACAACTTCATGCTGGTGGAGCTGGATTTTCCCAGGACGGAGGGGAAAATGCCTCCGGAACAGCTCAAGTTTCATGAGGAATTGATGCGCCGTTACGGAATTTCCGTATTTCCTTCCGTCCTGCTCATGGAGGGGAATGGAGCTCCCTATGCCAAAATAGTGGGACCCTCCAGAACGGCGGAGGAATACTTGAAGAAACTGGCAGCCGCCGGGGAGACGAGGCTGAAGCTGAAAGAAGCCGTGGCTGCGGCCCGCGCGCTGGAAGGAAAGGAAAAACTGGAAAAACTGGTGCAGGCTATCAAGCTGCTTCCGGAGGATTTGCAGCCCTATCAGAAGGAATTGATCGCGGAAATCTCTGCCCTGGACCCGGAGGACAAATACGGATTTGCCGGGAAGGCTGAAAAAGCCGTGACCCTGGCGGCGCAGCGGCTCATGATGGAGCAATTTTACAAAAAGCACGCGGGCCCCTTTTCCGCAGAAAAAGTCCGCGCGGGACAGGAGGAAGCTCTGCAAATGCTGGAGAAGCGGGACCTCCTGCCGGCCATCCGCCTGGAAATAGCCAAATACGTCAGCGACGGGTATGCGCTGGAGCGCAATTATCCCAAGGCCCTGGAATACCTGAACATGGCCCGTGCCGCCGATCCGGAATCTCCGGCGGCCAAAAAGCTGGAGCCATGGATCAACAATATGCAGAAAATAATCAATAAGGAAAAATAAGCCCTTTTCATGAAGGCATTCCCTCTTCCCGTGAAGAGGAAAACTATATTCCGTCTTTTATTTTAAACAAAAAAATGAACTTGCTGCGCTATGATTGATGAAGGAACCGAACATGCAGAAATGAATACGTCCGCCTACATCAGGGAAGAGGAAGTTAATGAAGAAGACAGCCATTTGCTGAGCTGGGATGAATGGCTGCGGAGGCACGTCGCTCAACTGCTGCTGTTTGCCCGCCAGCAGTCCCGCTCTCCGGAAGATGCGGAGGACATCCTTCAGGATGCCCTGATACGGCTGGCGCGCAAGGAGGCCTCCGGAGAGTTTGTGGGAGGGCAGGAGGCATGGCTTTCCTATGTCTTTGCCTCCATCCGGCGTCTGGCGGTGGACTATGGCCGCAAATCCGACCGGCGCCAGAAAAGGGAGGATGAAGCCTGCGCCGCCGAACAGGACGAGGATGTTTATGCGGACCCCTGGTTTTCCAGCGCCGCGGCGGACGAGGAGCTCAAGCAGTTCATGGAAATGCAGCTCAGGAAGCTCCCTTCCAAATTCTCCGAGGTCATTGTCCTGAAAATATGGGGGGAACAAACCTTTCAGCAAATTGCGGAAACGCTGGAAATCTCACAAAACACGGTGGCGAGCCGGTACCGCTATGGCATCGACCTGCTCCGCAAGGCGCTGAGAAACAAAAAAGACCAACTCTAATGCCGCTCCACTCTTATGAAACATGAAACAACATCATCCGCCGCAGGGGAGGAAGGCGGCGGTACTGCCGTCATGCAGCCCCTTCCCGTATCCGATGAACTGATTTCCCGCCTGGCCGGAAGGTGTGAGGAAATCTTCCCCCTGAACGACCGTCTCCGGCATGATGAAATCTCCGATGAGGAAATTCATGAGATGGAATCCCTTTTGAAGCGTTTGCGGCCTGCCCCGGCGAGGGTTCTGTTCCGGGAACAATGCTGTTCCCTGATGTGCGCCGAGTCCGAACAAGAAATGGAAACCCGGCTGAAAAGGCTTTCCGCCTCTTCCATGCTGGAATTCTCCGTGTGCAAAATGGCGCAGGCCATGGACTGCGCCGGAGAGGCGAAGCAGGAAAAAGCGGTGAAAATCCCCCTGTGGCGGAGGCTCGCCTATATTTCAGGCATTTCCGTGGCGGCTGCGGTGGGCGCCGTTCTGCTGGTTCAAAATACGCTGGTAGCGCCCGGCGGCACGGTGGCCGGAGGGAATGAGGTGGAAGCCGGAGCTGAAAAGACGGAAGCCCCTGTACTGCCCGGGGAAAAGCGGGAGCTGCTGCGGAAACCCACTCTTTTTGAATTGCAGGGCGGAGACGAGCGCGTGCCCGTGATCGCCCCTGCCGTCATCCGTAGAATTCTTCCTGAAAAGGAATATTAAACGACCGCCGCGTGAACGCCTGTGGGCAGCGCGGTTGAAATTTTCCATTCTGTTGCTGCAAGCGTTCGCGCTCTCCGGTCCTGTTCCTTGTTCCGCGTCTCTGCTTTGTGAAGAAAGAAAGCGTCCTGGATGCATGGCGGAGCTCTTTTCCCATGCCCGGAAATAAATGTTCTACCGGGAGGGAAATCTCCCTGCCGGTGGAGGGAAAGGCGTCTGGATAAAGGTCTCACCCAAGTGTGGATTGGCTTGGCTTTACTCCCGTGATGCGTTCCTTGGCGGTTTGCCGACGCTGCGGGACGGAAGGGGCCGGGCAGGGACCTGCAAAAAAAATGCACAAATTTTGAACATTGCGCGGACGGATGCTGTATATTATCTCACATGGATATGAAAACCTGTATCTTTCTGACATTGGGATTGCTGATAGGTTCGGGCTCCGGATATTCCATTGACCGGCCCGCAGGAAGTACGGACAACCTTCAGCCGCCGCCCTTGACTCCCTACACGCCGCAGACCAAGCCGCTGCCCTCTTCCAGACCGGCCAGGCTGGGCATTGTGCCCGGCACGGTGCCGCAGGCAGTCGTGGCTCAATTGGAACTCAGCGGATTTCCCGGCGTGCTGGTGACCAAGGTGATGCCGGACAGCCCCGCCGCCAAGGCCGGACTCCAGGAAAACGACGTCATCATCAAGCTGGGGGACATCTCCCTGTCCGGCCCGCGCTCCGTGACGGAAGCCCTGTCTGAAAAAGTTCCGGGAGACAAGATTACGGCTGTATTCTACCGCAAGGGCAAGCGGGAAACGGCGGATGTCACGCTGGACGGCGGAACGCTTTCTGCGGAAGAAATACTGGCGGCCCAGGGAGATCCCCGCACCCAGCCGCGCGTGGTTCCCTCCGTCCGGCGCCAGGCGGTTCCTCCCGCCGGAATGGCCGCACGGCCCAGCCTTCCGCAGCGCATTCTGGACATGCAGCAGATGATGGATGATTTTTTGAGGGACTCCGCGATTGATGATTCGCGGATGGATGACATCATCGGCCGGATGAACCTGACGCCGGGAGCGGCCCAGATGCTCCGGAGCCTCCAGAACCTTCACCAGATGCCCATGCCCCCCATGGGCAAGGTGTCCGGCGGAGGGCAGAGCACGTCCTCCGTCCGGATGTCGGACGCCAACGGAACCATTGTGGTTTCTTCCAGCTCCCAGGCGGGCACCACCGTCCATGTGACGGATTCCGCGGGAAAAGTCCTGTACTCCGGCCCCTACAACACGCCGGAGGAAAAGGAAGCCGTGCCGGAAGCCGTCAGGGAACGCCTGAAAAACATAGAAACCAATTTCTGCTTTTAACCTCTTCATGAAACAATGGAGAAATCCATGATCATTATGTTAAGGACGGCTGCCCTGTGTTGGGGCAGCCTTTTTCATGCAGAAAAGGGGCTTTTTCCTCTTCTGAAAAAGCGGCGCGTTCCGGGAAGAAAAAGCACGGAACAGCAGCAGGACATCTATTCCACATCCGGAGGAACCGCCGGAAGAAGAGGGAAGGAAAAGAAAGGGGATATTCTGCGGCCTCCCTGTGGGCAGGTCTTGAACTCCTTTTGAAAAGCGGAGTGCGGCAGGAACTACAGAATGCCAGTCAATTTCCGGTACGTCTCCAGCGCGAAGGAATCCGTCATGCCGGAAATATAATCAAGCATGTGCGCCAGGCGTGCGTCCTTCCCTTCGTCATCCTTGGGCAGACCGGTTCCCTGAAGCATGATGGCTACTTTTTTGGACTGTCCGGAGGAAGGATGGTTCACCCACTCCATGAAAAAGTCAATCAGCTCTCCCAGCACCTTGTAGCCCATGGCTTCCACTTCAATCACCTCCCGGGCCTGGTACACGTTCTCAATGGCGTACTGGTACAATCCGTTCAGCGGCGCGGCCAGTTCCGAACGGTCAATCAGGGATTGATCCATGCTCCCTTGCAGAAGCTCCTCTTCATGCTTCATGAAACTGTCCACGGCAGACTGGATGCTCCTGCCGATGGCGAGCGCGCGCATGTAATGGATGCAGGATTCTTTTTCATCCTTCTTTTCCAGTTCCCGGACGTAGCAAAGCTGGGATTCCGTCAGGAAAGGGCTGAATAAATCCCTGGTAGGCTCAAAATCCAGAATGCCGGAAAAATACCCGTCTTCAATATCCGCGATACGGTAGCAGATATCGTCCGCGGCCTCCATCAGGTACGCCAGGGGATGGCGGCACCAGCAAAGGTATTTTTCATCAGGCGCGGAACGGGGAAGCAGTCCCAGATGGCCGGCCACGAAGGAAGCCGCCTCCCTCTCCTGTTCCCCGATGCCGAACTTCTTGCATTCAAGCTTGTTGGCTGCCGTCATGCCGCCTTTCCTGACGGCCGCGGAATAGGATTGCGTGCAGGGATACTTCATGAAGGCGCCCAGAACGGCCGCCGTCAGTTTCAGGCCGTTGCCTTCCATCGGATCCCCGGTGCGGGTAAGGATGCGGAACCCCTGGGCATTCCCTTCAAACGGCAGCTCCAGGCCGTGCCGTTTCAGGGCGGTTTCAATGGCGTCCTCCCCGGAATGGCCGAAGGGCGGATTGCCGATGTCGTGGGCCAGGCAGGCGGTGGAAACGATGGTGGCCACGTCGGAAGGCACTATAGGAGCGGGAAGGGAACCTTTCTCCGCCAGCCACTCTCCCGCCAGCATGCCGAGGGAGGAGCCGATGTGGGCCACCTCCAGACTGTGGGTCAGGCGGGTGCGAACGTAATCATTGCGGCCCAGGGGGAAAACCTGCGTCTTGTCCTGAAGGCGGCGGAAAGCGCTGGAAAACAGAATGCGCCCGTAATCCCGGTCGTAATTGCTGCGGTTTTTCTGCGGAGACGCCGTACTCTGGTGCCTGGACCCCCAGCGGGCGTCCGACAAAAGCTGCTGCCAATTCATCATCCCTGACATGGTGAAGGAATGCTACAGGGGAATGCCCGGCTGGAACAGGAGAAAATGGGGGAAGGCGTTCAATAGGTCAGCATCAGCCCCACTCCCCAGTGCAGGTTGTTGTCGTAATTGGTGGAAACGCTGAGATGGGAGGTCAGGATGTAGTGCAGGCCCACGGAATAATCCCGGTCCGTATTCAGGGAAAAGGAAAGGCGCAGGCGGGAGGTGAGCGGGATATCATCCCTCTCCAATTGCAGGCGCGCCTTTCCGTCCGTATCAATGCGCGCATCCCCAATCAGGAGCAGGGGCAGCGTATACCGGACGCCCAGGGTGCCGTCCACTTCCCGGTCCTTTTTGGTGGTCTGGCGGAACATGTTGCGTTCTCCGGCCTCACCCTTGCGGCAGGTCCAGTCCACCCCGATGTAGGGGTAAAGCCACTGCTTCTCCCCGATGTACCTGCCCAGCCGTCCTTCCGCCTCATAGCCGCGCGTATCCTTGTAGCCTATCTGCCACTCTCCCTGAACGCTCCAGCGGGTGCCTCCGAACTCCAGGTCTCCGATGTTCCCGTTGGAGGCGAAATCATTGTTCACGGTCAGGTACCACTTCCGGTCCATGTCGTAAACGTGCTGGAGCGCCCGCATGGGGTGGGGAAGCTGCGGATTGGGGGGAGAATCCTCATACGTGAAAATCCGGCCCATGCCGCTCATCATGTGGTACAGGATATGGCAGTGGAAAAACCAGTTGCCGCGCGTCTTCTCCGCCGCGTTAAACTCGATCACCTGGGTGGCCATGGGCTGGATGTCCGCCGTGAACTTGAGCGGGGAAAAATCCCCGTGCCTGTTCACCAGCCGGAAAAAATGCCCGTGCAGGTGCATGGGATGCCTCATCATGGTATTGTTGGTCAGGATAATGCGCACATTCTGCCCTTCCTTGATCATGATACGGTCCGTCTCTGAAAGAGTCTTCCCGTTGATGCTCCACACATAGCGGTTCATATTCCCAGTCAGCATGAAATGCAGCTCCTTCACGGGAACGCCGGAAGGGAGGTTGGTGCGGGAAGGGGACTTCAGCATGTCATACGTCAGGGTGGTTTCCTCCCCCTCCTCCTGCATGCTGCCGTGGCCTCCACCATGGGAGGAACCGGACTTCATGTCCATCATCCCCATATCTCCGGAATGGGAGGCCGGCATGCCGTGGTGATGCATCTGGCGCATGGAACCGGAATTCATTTTCATCATCTTCATATTACCGCCCATGGTCATCATTCCGTTCATCTGCTTCATCTTCTTGAAGTAATTCAGCCTGGGGAAGGGGCGCAGCGGCTGCCTTTCCCCATGGCCCAGCCACAGGGATGATGACCCGGAGGTATCCTCCGCCGTCGCCTGGAACTCGAAAGCCCTGCCTGATTCCGGTACCGTCAGGACGACGTCGTAAGTCTCGGAAACCGCAATCATCATGCGGTCCACGTCCACGGGAACGACATCCTTCCCGTCGCTGGCCACCACGCGGATTTTGCCGCCCGCGTACCTCAGCCAGAAATAGGTGGAGGAAGCCCCGTTGACGATGCGCAGCCTGAGGCGGTCGCCGCCCTTCAGCCGGGGCAGGGAAGCCTGCGAAGAGCCGTTCAGCAGAAAGCGTTCGTAATACACGTCGCTCACGTCCATGGCGTTCATGCGCTTCCATTCGCTGGTCAGCTTGGTTCCCAGGTAGCCGGCGCGCAGGGCCTCCCAGTAGCTCTGCACGCTCCCCTTGCGGATGGAAAACCAGTCCGACCCGGTGTGAAGCTTCCTGTTCACCTCCTGGGGATTCTCGTTCGTCCAGTCGCTCAGCACCAGCGTATACTCCGGCAGGGCGTCCTCCGGCCTGCGCGCCGGGTCGCCGGGCCGCTTGCGGACGACGAACGCGCCGTACAGGCCGCTCTGCTCCTGAAGGCCGCTGTGGGAATGGTACCAGTACGTGCCGTTCTGGATGATGGGAAAAGTATAGGTATGCGTGGTGTGGGGCTTTACCGGCGCGGAAGTCAGGTACGGCACCCCGTCCTGGTCATTGGGCACCAGCAGGCCGTGCCAGTGGAAGGAAGTCTCCGTATCCATCAGGTTGTGCACCCGTATTACAGCGGTGTCCCCCTTCGTAAAATGCAGAACGGGGCCGGGAATGCTTCCGTTGATGGTCATGGCCGGGCGCGTGACCCCGGTAAAATTGACCGGAGCGTTCCGGACGTATAAATCGTATTCCACCGTTTTGGCGAGTGACGGAGAGAACTGGGCCATCAGGCAGCAGTACAGGAATGGGAAAAAATGGGAGGCGACCTTAAACATGAACAGGAGGAAAGTACTGCCAGAAAAGACCTGTTCATTCCATCTCCGGTTCAAAATGAAACGGATGTGATGTGTCATGCCTTTCCTGGAGCATGAAAGGAGAATCTGGAAACTGGCGCGGGCGGAAATGACAAGGGTGCGTTATTCCGGAATCCGGCCGCCGGAAGCCTGTTTCTACGCAGCCTTTTTGAGAGGAATGGGCGCGATCAGGAAAGAGGACAGGATAAGCAGGCACCCGAGAGCCAGGAGGAACATATTGGGCTGTTCCCGGAACAGGAGCAGGGAAATCAGCGCCGCCAGGGGAATCTTGAGATTGTTCATGATTGCCAGCTTGACGGGCGTTACCCGGCGGCCGCCGTAATTCCAGAGGAAAAAGCAGACTCCTGAAGCGATGACTCCCAAATAGGCCAGCAGCCACCATTGCATGGCTGAAATCTCCTGCCAGCAGGCCAGCCCTGACGGCAGTCCGGCAGGCAAGGTAACCAGCAGGGCGCCTGCGTAGGCATAGGCGAAGCAGGAAGCTTCACTTCCGCCGAACCAGGAATCCTTCAAGGAAATGTAGGCGATTTGCCCTGCCGCGAAACAAAGGTTGGAAAGCTGTACCAGAACAATTCCCGTAAGTTCGCCATTGCCGGCGGAATACCCTTTCCAAAGGATGCCCGCGCCTCCTATGGCCGCAAGAACGGCCGCCGCCAGATGGAGCGGCGGCAGCTTCTTCTTCATCAGGCCGTTGACCAGAACCACGTAAATCGGCGTAGTGGCCGTGAAAAGGGCGACCTGGTGGGAAGGCAGATAATGGAAGGCTGCGATATAGCAGAGGTACATTCCTCCGAATTGGACGGCGCCTATCCCCATCATCCCCATTGCATGGCTGAAAGGAACCTTCCGGACGAAGGGGAGGAAAACGGCCAGCGAGCCGGCCATGCGCGCCAGCGCGACAAAACTGGCGGGGAGGTCGGACAGGCAATTCCCCAGCAGTCCGAATGACAACGCCCAGATGAAAGACGTGATCAACAGCGCAGGCATGAGGGCGGGAGCATACGGAGAAAGGAAAACCAAGTCAATGCCTGTGGCGCAGGAACAGTTGCGAGGAGAATTCTTTCCACATGCAATTTTATGGAAAGAAAGGATGTGGGTACATCTGCTTCGCCAAATAGAGAAAGAACAGATTTTCTTGGTGGATGTTTTGTTTTGGCAAGGGAGAAGAAAAAGTTGGACAACGGTATTTAATAATGAAAATAAAAATGTTACAAAAGTTGAAAAAATGATTTTGAGGGTATTTGGACTTGAACTATTTTTGGTGGCTTTTTATAAAGATGCATGAACTTTTGGCTCCTTGCCGTTTTCTCTGTATGTGCCGTGGCATCTGTATCGCTTGCTGCGGAAATTCCTCAGGAAGTTCAGGCATTGGATCGCATATATCAGAAACGTTGCACCCAGGCTTGCGCCCCTCATATTGCTGCTTTTACTCAGAAAGCGTTGGTATTGCAGAAGAAATGCGTTCAACGCTCTGATTTTGAAGGGGCGAAAGTAATTCATGACGGTCTTGAGGAATTAAAGAAAAACAATTTTGACTGGCGATTGGTGAAGGAAACTTGCCAGATTTCTATTCCTAGGGATGGATGGTATGGTTCGGTTGCTAATATGATCCATAAGCTGGATGCTGAGGGCAACCATTATGATATACAGGAATTCCGTAAAAAATTTAAAAACACGGGCGAGAAAGTTAACACCGAACTGACGGGACCGGATCTGATCGTATTTACAGGAGCTCCGAACAGGTTGTGGCTGGTTATTGATTCCCGGACGATTTTTGAAATTTATACAAACAATATCGTTGCCCGTTTGATACATGATTCTTCCAAAGAGGGAACCAATGTAGGAAGTGCGGATGAAATAAAAGATGCCGAGTGGCTGCAGATGCAGAACGATCTCAAGAAGCGGTGTTTTCAGGCATGTTCGGAAATAACAAAAAAATATATCCAGGCGTTAGACAAGTTGAAGCTGAAATTATCGGCTGACGGTGATATGACAGCTGCTGTTGCAGTGCATGAATACGCAAAACGGCTTGAAAGCGGCAACCTTTCTCCAGAACGGGACCGTTCCTTGAAAACCTTTGAAGGAAACTGGAAGGATGGTTCCGGTCTGACTTACCGTTTTAATGGGCGTGGAGAAGGTACAGTTAAAAAGTCTAACGGTACTACTGATTTTACGATGACTCCTGTCCGTTCTTCTCCCCACGGGGATTTCCATTATTTTAATGTTTCTTCCGGAGGCTCTCGGATTGCAACCCGGGTGGCCGACAAGATTTATATTATCATGCAGGATGGAAGAAAGGATTGGCTGCGCGTGTGTAAACGTATCGGGAAATAACATTGAGAAAATACATGGAACCCAGCCGAACTGCAGAACTGAGTGCAACATCGTTGAAGGCATCTCGAAATTGAGCCTGAAGGTTCGTTCTTATACTGCTTTTCTAGGTGGATGCACCCTCCCGTGTCAGGCAGCCGGCAAATCATCATCCGGGTGCAGGGAAGCATCGGTTTTATCTTTTCTCTATCAGCCTTCTGTTATCCGCTAAAATAAAGCCTGGCGGTGAAAAGAAAAACGCTCCGGAATGCAGGATTCCGGAACGTTTATGAAGATGGTACGCGGTACTGGTTTCGAACCAGTGACCCCATGCGTGTGAAGCATGTGCTCTACCACTGAGCTAACCGCGCATTTGCAGTGCGGGGGGAATATATCGTTCATGCAGGGGATTGGCAAGGAGTTTTTTGAAGGCAGGTGAAAAAGAGGGAATACTTTCCTTCCGTCAAGATTCCCGGATTCATTCCTCCTGACTGATGTGCGGCTTTGTCCGGATTCCGTTCCGGAAAGTGGGAAGGTGGCTCAATTCCGGCTTGTACAGCATCAACCGTCTTCCTACACTCCGGGCATGAGTTGCACAAGCCCTCCCAGAGCATGGGCCCAGGTTGATACCAATGCGTTGAGGCACAATTTGAACGTCGTCCGCCGCGTGATGCCGGACCACGGCCTGATGGCCATTGTGAAGGCGGAGGCCTACGGGCACGGACTGGAAGGGGTAGTGAAGGCTCTGGATGGTGAAGACTGCGCTTTTTTCGGCGTTGCCACGGTGGCGGAGGCTGGCCGGGTGAGGGATGCTGGGGTGAAGACATGCCCGTTCATTCTCGGTCCCTGTTTTGCCGGAGAACGGGAGGAGATTGTGCAGAACGGCTGGCGTGCCGCCCTTTCCAGCATGGAGGAGGCGGAACATTTCAACTCCCTGGGCGCCCTTTACAACAAGCCCGTCCATGTCCATCTGGGCGTGGATACCGGGATGGGCCGCAGCGGCTTTCTTCCCAGTGAACTGCACGGCCTGACGGAAAAGCTCAAGCAGTTCAGCCATCTGGATCTGGAGGGCGTGTTTTCCCACCTGTCCGCGGCTTCCGACGATATTTCCTTCACGCACGGGCAGATCAGCGGCTTTGCGGAGGCCGTGAACGAACTTTCCCAGGGGCACCAGTACAAGTTCCGGCACCTGTGCAGCAGCGCGGCCGTGTTTAATTACAAGGTTCCCTGCGCCAACATGGTGAGGCTGGGCAGAATCCTGTACGGGTATTCTCCGATGCCTTCCCCATACAACAAGGAGCTGCGGCCCACGATGACCCTGTACAGCCGCATTACCCTGATACGCACGCTGCCGGGCAACCATGGCGTTTCCTACAACCACTGCTATATGACGAAGGGGAGCACGAAGGTGGCTACCATCGGCATCGGCTATGCGGACGGCTACCTCCAGTATCTTTCCAACCAGGGAGCGCGCGTGTATATCAACGGCCAGTACTGCCCGGTTCTGGGCCGTGTGACGATGGACCAGATTATGGTGGACGTCACCTACATGGACCAGGTGGAGACCGGGGACCTGGTGGAGATCATGGGCCCTAATGTAAGCTGGGAGGAGCTGACGCGCCGCGCCAGTACCATCCCCAGCAACGTGCTGACCAGCATCAGTGCCCGCGTGCCGCGGATTTACGTGTAAGGGGACGCGGGCTGTTTCGCGCTCGTTTGTTTTTTGACGGGATGGCAGGCACCGAAGCCGTAAAGCTGCGGTGAACCGGTGTTTCTGCTATCGCCTTTAAAGGCGGTGACTCTTCCGGGAGTGAGGGAGTTGTTCCCCTCATGGGTGTTTTTCCTAAGCGGAACAGAGGCTTTTGTTGGGGTATGCTGTCCGCAGGCTGGAGAAAATTTCCTTGGCTGCGCTCTGGATGGATTTTTAGTTATGAAGGGCGGGGAGGCCGTCATCCCCAGGCTGCCGGAACCGTAAATTCATGGTTAATCAGCATTTCCGCCATACCTCTTGGCAGCCGGAATTTTCTTGAAATGGGAGGTTTTACTTCTGGGAGCGCCTTTTCCAATAGGTAACGGATGCGACGTTTTTCCGCGCTTTTACCGCTGGCGCACCTTGTTCCAGTCCTCCGGCTCCAGGGAGCAGGGGTCCGGGGCTACCCAGTGGCCCGGTTCTATTTCCACGGGGGTGAGATCCGCACCCACCGTTTCCGGATAGGAGGGGTGCTGGATGCGGTGGCCGAAGGCGGAGCCGAGCGGCGGGTTGATGGGGGAGGGAACGTCCCCCGGCAGAGGCTGGTGCTTGTTGGCTCTGACGGGATCCGGTTCCGGGATGGCGTCCAGCAGCGCCTTGGTATAGGCGTGTTTGGGGGATTGGTAGATGGTTTCCGCATCTGACATTTCCACGATTTTTCCCAGGTACATGACCGCCACGCGGTCGGAGATGTGCTTGACCACCGCCAGGTCATGGGCGATGAAGAGGTAGGAGAGCTTGCGTTCTTCCTGGAGTTCCAGCAGCAGGTTGAGCACCTGGGACTGGACGGATACGTCCAGCGCAGAGACGGGTTCATCCAGAATGATGAGGCTGGGGTTCAGCGTCAGGGCGCGCGCGATGCCGATGCGCTGGCGCTGGCCTCCGGAGAATTCAAAGGGGAAGCGGTCGATGGCGCTGTCCGGCATGCCTACGCGGTCCAGCAGGCCGCGCACCCATTCCCGGCGCGCGGCGGGTGTGCCCATGCGGTGGATGACGAAGGGTTCCGCTACAATCTGGCCGATGGATTGGCGCTGGTTGAGGGATTCCGCCGGGTCCTGGAAGACCATTTGAATATGGGGGCGCAGGGGCCGCATTTTGCGCTGGGAGAGCCTGGCGATGTTTTTGCCGTTGAACTGGATGGAGCCTCCGGTGGGTTTCAGCAGGCGGACGATGCTTTTCCCGATGGTGGATTTTCCGCAGCCGGATTCCCCCACCAGTCCCAGCGTTTCACCGGGGTAGATGCTAAAGGAGACGTCGTCCACCGCCTTGACCCATCCCGCCTGCCGCAGGAAGATTCCTGAGCGGACGGGAAAGTACATTTTCAGGTTGTTGACTTGCAAGAGTGGTTCCGGCATGGCGAGAGAAGGGGAAAAAGGTTAAAGGTTGGCGCAAGCGGGGGCAGGCTTCCACGAAGTGGTCCGGGGATATTTCCACGAGAGGCGGCCGTTCCGTGAGTTCTTCCACGGGCACTCCCTGGCGCTGGCAGAAAGCGGCAGCCGGGCACAAAGTCCGCAATGGAGGCCACCTGTCCGGGAATGGTGGGCAGCTTGGTCTTGCGCACGGAGCTCAACTGCGGGATGGAGGCCAGCAGTCCCTTGGTGTAGGCGTGGCGGGGATTGGCAAAGAGTTCCCGGACGGGAGCTTTTTCCACCACGCGGCCGGCATACATGACCACCACGGAGTCACAGCTCTGCGCGATGACGCCCAAGTCATGGGTGATGAGGATGGAGGAGGAGCCCATTTCCGCCTGGAGGTCCTTGAGGAGGGACAGAATCTGCGCCTGCACGGTGACGTCCAGGGCCGTGGTGGGTTCATCCGCGATGATGAGTTCCGGATGGCAGGCCAGAGCAATGGCGATGACGACGCGCTGGCGCATGCCGCCGGAGAGCTGGTGGGGGAATTCGTCCACGCGCTGTTCCGGCGCGGGAATGCGGACGCGCTGCAGGAGCTGGATGGCGGCATCACGGGCTTCCCTGGCGTTCATTCCCCGGTGGAGCATCAGGGATTCCCCTATCTGCCTGCCGATACTGTGCACGGGGTTGAGCGCCGTCATCGGTTCCTGGAAGATGACGCCGATGTGGCGGCCGCGGATGCCGTGCATGTCCGTCTCCTTCGCCTGGACCAAGTCACGGCCCTTGAACAGGATTTGCCCGTCCAGGATTTTCCCCATGGGCTGGGGAAGCAGGCGGACGATGGACATGGCCGTGACGCTTTTGCCGCAGCCGGATTCCCCCACGATGCCTACGCAGGTTCCTTTGGGAACGGTGAAGCTGACGCCGTCCACCGCTTTCAGCAGGCCGGATTCCGTCTCGAATCCGGTGACCAGGTTCTTGATTTCCAACAGGGGTTCGCTCATTTGTTATTTCTCCGTGGCAGAGGGTTCCAGCGGGCCGCCGTTTTCCGGGATGACGGGAACGGACGGCAGCTTGCCGCCGCCTTCCTTGTTGTCCAGGCTGTCGATGGAGTCCATATAGCGGTACTGGTCGTATACGGTGTCCACTTCCTCGAAGGTTTTTCCTTTCCGCTTGGCTTCCATGGTTTCCTTTTTGACGTCGTTGTCTACCCAGTACAGGTAGCTTTCCATCGGGTCAAACACGACCGGATGGCAGAATTGCGTGGTGGCGCTGTTCGGCCATTTGACCCAGCGCCAGTAGCCCAGCCTGACGAATTCCGTGGTCCAGCAGGGGACCCACAGGGCCTCGTCATGAATTTTCTGCTGCACCTTCCACGTGGCCTTTTGAAGCTCGTCTTCCGTAGCGGCGTTCGTTTCGTCGTCCAGCAGCTTGTCCATCTCCTTGTCCGCATAAGCGCAGATGTTGTTGGTATAGGTGATGAGGCTGCCGCGTTCGTCATAGGCGTAGCGGGAGTGGAAGCCCTGCTCGTTCATCGGGTGGGGCGGGGTGAAGCCCCAGGCCATGAAGGAGGCCTGGACGCGCTTTTCCATGATCTTGCGGAAGGCCACGGTGGAGTCCAGCGGGTCCAGCTGGATTTCCAGGCCGCACTTGCGGGCGTCTTCCTTCAGCTTGCCCAGCGTGGAGGCCAGGGAGGGGGAGGAATTGGGGAAGGTGATGGCGGCGGTGAGCCGGGTGCCGTCCGGCTTGCGGAGGATTCCGTCCGGGCACGGGATGGTGTATCCGGCCTTGGCGAAGCAGGCGCGGGCCTGTTCCGGAGAGTAGGGGCGCGCCTTGATGTAGGGGTTGGTGAATTTACCGAAGCCGGAGTTGTAGGAGTTGAGCCGCTGGTAGTCTCCGCGGAAGGTGATGTCAATGATGTTCTGGATGTTCAGCGCATGCTGGAAGCCCAGGCGCACGTTGAGGTCGTTGAAGGGGGCCTTGGAAGTGTTCAGGAAGAGGCCGTACGGAGGCCGGGGGTAAATGGTGAAAAACGTGCTGCGGTTGATATAGCCGTTGTGGACTTCCGGGATTTCCATGCGCTCATGCCACAGCTCCGGCTTCGTGATGTTCAGCACGTCCAGCTCCCCGATGCGGAAGAGTTCAATGGCCTTGGACGGTTCCGCGATGAAGTTGTACACGATCTGGTCCACGTTATACATGTACTTCGTGAATTTCTTGTCCCTGGCCCACCAGTCCGGCACGCGCTGGAGCGTTACCTGGCGACCGCGGATGATGCCGTCCGGCTTCACCACGTAGGCGCCCGTGGTAGGCGGTACGCGCCACTGGTAGCGTTCCACGTAGCTGGGGCCGAATTCGCAGTAGAAGTGCGGCGGGGAAGGGATGAACAGCGTGCAGTAGAACGGGAGCAGCGGCTTGGCGAAGGGGAGGGTGATGGAGAAGCGGTTGTCGTCGTAGATGGTGATGTTGGACGCGTTCTGGTAGAAGAAGTTGTTGTAGAAGACGTCCCGGCTGTATTCCGAGGTGCGGATGTACATGTTCACCAGCAGGTCGATGGCCTTTACCTTGGCTCCGTCCGAGTAGCGGGCGTCCGGGTCCAGTTCAAAGTAAACGGTGCGCCTGTCTGCGGATTCCGCCCATTTGTGGGCGATGCCGGGGATGATTTTTCCGGTGACCGGATGAATGGAGACGAGGCCGATGATGATTTCATCATACAGCGGGCCGCGGAAGCCGCTGTTGCTGTTCGGGCCGTTGGGCCGGAACGTGTCCGGGTAGGACCCCGGAGCCCATTGGCGCAGCACGCCGCCTTTTTTGGCGTTCGGATCGCCTATTTCCGGATTGTCCAGCCCGTCTTCCCATTTCAGGTCCTGGGGGATGTCCGCCGGAGTCTTGAATTTGATGTAGTCCCCTTCCGTCTGCCTGCGGTGGATGACGGACAGGGCCGCTTCATCAGCAATGAGCTTGCTTTGCAGCTTTTCCCTGATTTTGGGGTCTTCCTCCTTGAAGAATTTGTCCCGGAGTTCCCGTATTTCCTTCTGCTTGGCGGCTTCTTCCCGCGCCAGCCGGTCATTAATCTGCTTGTTCCACCGTTCCGGGAAGGAGTCAAATCCCGGAGGGAGCGTGCCGAAAGGCACGTTCGGCTGCCAGCCCACCCCCTGGGATTGGGAGGAATCCTTGCAACCGGAACCAACTGCCAGCAGAAGGGACAGCGTCACGGAGGAAAGGATGGTGCGGAGGATGGTGGACAGCTTGAGCATGGGTATGGCGGAAACAGGAGTCTTTTTATTTATAGGTGGTGAATTTCTTGGGATCGAAGGCTTCCCGGATGGCCTCCCCGATGAAGGTGACGAGCAGGAGGGTAATCACCAGGGCGGAGAAGGCGGAGGTGACCACCCAGCTGGCGGAGAGGTCCGCCAGGCCGTCATTGAGCAGGCGCCCCCAGCTGGCGTACGTGTCCGGAAGGCCGAAGCCCAGGTAATCCAGGGAGGCCAGGGCCAGGATGAGGGCGGAGACGCTGAACGGAACCAGCGTGACCAGGATGGCGACGAGGTTGGGGAGGATGTGGACGAAGAGGATGCGGCTGGTGGAAGCCCCCAGCACGCGGGCCGCCGCCACGTAGTCGCGCGCCTTTTCCTTCATGGTGGAGGTTCTGAGCTGGTAGGTCATGGCCATCCACCCGAACATGATGAGCAGGCTGATAATCAGGAACATGCCTTTCATGTGAAGCGGCACCATGTCTGAGATGATCATGATAATGAACAGGAAGGGAACCTGGGAGAAGATTTCAATGAGGCGCTGCATGCCGAGGTCAAACATGCCGCCGAAGTAGCCCATCATCATCCCGAAGGTGATGCCGATGAAGTACACGATGGGAAGGTAGAAGATGGCGGCCTTCATGTTCACCTGGAGCCCTCCGTACAGGTACGCCAGGATGTCCGCGCCCTGGGTGTTGGTGCCCAGCAGGTGGCCGCCCTTGAGGGGAGGGGCCGGGTGGTAGAAGATGCGGCTGATTTTGTTCTCGTCCGTCTGTTTCAGGAAGTCCTCCTTGGTGCCGGGGCCGCTGTAGTGTTCCGCTACGATCTGGTTGTTTTCATACGTGGCGCTGTACACTTCCGTCCGGTCTTCCAGCCAGCCGGTGGCGCGGTCCACCTTTTTCCCCTTGCGGAATTTGTAGCTGATGTGGGGAAGGGCTTCTTCATCCTTGTGCAGCCGGGAGGCCAGGCCGGAATACGGCTTGCCGCTGGACTCGCAGACCAGGCCGTCTTCATTCACCGTCAGGGCCTCGGAACCGGGATTGGTGGAATCCCCTGTGGGGTCGTACGGAACCAGGGGCATGATGACGAGGGAGGGTTTTCCCGGCTGCCCTGCCTGTTTTTTCAGTTCGCGGTAGTTGGCTTCCGCATCCGCAAAGTCCCCGGTCTGGCCGAAGGTGGAGCCTTTGTAAACCTTGCGCATGATGGCGGGGAAGTACCAGGAGCCGTCCTGCACGACGAGCAGCGCCCGTTTGCCCACCAGGCACTGGTCCATGCAGGCCAGCAGCGTCAGTACGAGCAGGATGATGAGGGAGACATAGCCGCGGGAGATGCTTTTAAAGCGCTGGATGCGGCGTTTCGTAATCGGCGTGGGATGGAAGCGGCGCGGCCCTTTCAGCATGATCCAGAAGCCGACCCCGGCCATGACCAGCACGCAGGCCCAGCCGAACCAAAGGAATTTTCCCTGCGGCGTCAGGATGCCGCCGTTGTTCTGGTCCGTGCAGACGATGTTGAGCATGCTCATTTCACGCGAGACGGTGAAGGGCCAGCTCAACGTGGGCAGGAGCAGGCCGCACAGCTCTCCCACGGCAGTGAGGACCGCCAGAATGACCAGAAGGTATGCCAGTTTTCTAACCATGTGTGTTATTCAAATTTAATGCGCGGATCCACGGCGGCTACGATGATGTCTGAAAGCAGGTTGCCCAGCACCATCAGGAAGGAGGTAAGCAGCAGCGTGCCCATGATCAGGGCGTAGTCCTTGTCCATCAGGGCCTGGTAGCTCAGCATCCCGAAGCCCTGGATATCGAAGACCTTTTCCACCAGCATGGAGCCGGCCACAATAAGGCTGATGAGGCTGCCCAGCGTGGAGGCAATCGGGATGAAGGAGTTGCGGAAGGCGTGCTTGATAACGGCCCCCTTGAAGCTCACGCCCTTGGCCATGGCCGTCCTGATATAGTCCGCGGAAAGGTTGTCCATCAGGTTGTTTTTCATCATCATGGTGGTGATGGCGAAGGAGCTGACTACATAACAGATCAGGGGAAGCACCGTATGGTGCAGCAGGTCTCCGGCCTGTTGCCAGAAGCCCATGTCCGCAAAGTCCGGAGACGTAAGCCCGCAGAGCGGGAACCATTCCAGCCGCGCGCCCAGATACACCACCAGCACGGCGCCCAGCGCAAAGCCGGGCACGGAGTACCCCAGGAAAATCAGAACAGAGGAGATGTTGTCCGCCAGGCTCTTGTGGCGGATGGCCTTTATTACTCCCAGGGGAATGCAGACGGAATAGGTAATAATGGCGCTCAGGATGCCGAAGTACAGGGAGACGGGAATGCGCTCCTTAATCATGTCCCACACTGGTTCATTGTATTTGAAGGAGTTGCCCATGGTGCCCTGGAGCAGCCCGTCAAAGCTGGTCTTATACATCACGGCGCGCCAGGCATAGCCGCGCGCCTTGTCCCTGACGGCTTCCGTATTGTCCGTCTGCCTCATGCGGCGCGCCCAGCGTTCCGCGCGGTCCATGGGGGATTCTATGTCCACGGTCCAGCCTTCCGAGGCGGCTTTCCGGGACGGAGTTCCGGAAAAGAAGGCGTCCTTCACGCTGTCGGAATCCTTGTCCTGGCGCACTACGACGACCTGTTCTCCCGTTTCATTCAGGTTGATCCGGGTGTGCGTATCGGAAATGCCGGAATATTCATCTTCCTTGTCCGCCGCTTCCACGCCGCCGATATCCCCGAATTCCTCACGGGAAATGAAAATCTTTTTGGGGAGCACTCCCAGCCATTGCAGATAGGCGGTGATGATGGGCTCCTGAAGGCTGTACTGTTCCTCCAGGCGCTCCATATCCGCTTCGCTCAGGTTGTTGTCTCCGCGCTGGGAGCCTGCCTTCTGGCCGGACAGGGCGCTCATGCTCTGCTGCTGCATCATCTGCTCAATGGGACCTCCCGGAACAAAGCGGGTTATGCAAAAGACGAGGAACGTGACCCCCAGCAGCGTCAGGGGCATGAGAAGGAGTCGTCTGATGATATAGGTCTTCATTCGTCGCGCAGAACTCTACTGGTTTGTGGCAGGCGAGGCAAGTAGCAATGCAAATTTGTGAGCCTTTGCTAACATGCGGTTTCCCCATTTTTTCTTAATGCGGAATGGAAACAATTAAAGATTCCGCAGGATTTCAATGGAGCATCCCGTATTACCGTCAACGGTTCGCAAAACATTAAATGCCTTCTCCCAGGCGGCGCGCCAGCATCTCCGGGAGTCCGGCGGCCAGAATGCGCCTTTGCGCTTCCTCCACGTCGTATTCCACGCGGCGCTGGTAATAAACCATGCTGTCCACATCCAGCACGCCGTAGGCGGCGCGGGGGTCTCCGTCCCTGGGCTGGCCGACGGAACCCACGTTAATAAGGTACTTGTTGGTTTTGAGAAGCTGGATGTCCCCGGATTCATATTCCTGGATGCTCCCTTCATGGCGGATGAAGGTGCGGGGGACGTGCGTATGACCGTTGAAGCACAGGAACTGATTGTCGCGCAACATGTTGATGCTGTGCGTGGCCGTGTCCACATTCGTGACGTAGGACCAGGAATTGGGCTTGTCCTGGGTGGCGTGCACCAGAACGATTTCATTGGGCAGGATACGCTGGAAGGGGGCGCGGCGAAGCCACTTCTTCTGTTCTTCGGAAAGCTGCTGGCGCGTCCACATCAGGGCTTTGTACGCCACGGGGTTCATGCCTGCCGGATTGTCTTCCCCAATGGCTTCCTCATCATGGTTGCCGCGCACGGTGGGAATCTGGCGTCCGCGGACGAACTCAAGGCATTCGGCCGGATTGGCGTTGTAGCCCACAATATCACCCAGGCAGTAAACGGCGTCGCATTGAAGCTGTTCTATATCCTTCATCACCGCTTCCAGAGCGGGCAGATTGGCATGGATGTCACTGATCAGGGCTATTCTACTCATGGTGTTGTGGAGAAAAAGCATAGCACCTTTCCGGGGCGTTGCCAAGTCGTGATTAATAGATTCAATGGATTAAAGTTCAGAATCTGGGTCTATAGGCTTGCTGGGAATGAAAAAATATGGTAAAGAGTGATAGCGTAATAGGTAGATTACATAGGATCAGGCAAAAATGTAAAGAATAATGGGAAAGTTGACGTTTATTGATCTTTTCGCAGGCATTGGAGGAATTAGGTTACCTTTTGATGAACTTGGATACAAGAATGTTTTTTCTTCTGAATTTAATGAAGCCGCATGTGATACATATGAGGCTAATTTTGGGCATCGGCCGAGTGGAGATATAACTAAAATCAAATCAAAGGACATTCCTTCTCATGATTTATTACTGGCAGGTTTTCCTTGTCAGGCATTTTCAATTATGGGCTTAAAAAAGGGATTTGAAGATACCCGAGGAACTTTGTTTTTTGAAGTGGAACGTATTCTTCAATACCATAAACCCAAAGTAATTTTGTTAGAAAATGTAAAACAACTTGTAACTCATGACAAAGGAAGAACTTTTGATGTGATTATTAATAGGCTTACTGGTCTTGGTTATCATTTAAAATGGAAGGTACTTAACGCACTTGATTTTGGATTACCGCAGAAAAGAGAACGTATTATCATAGTAGGATTTTTAGATGAATTAACATCTTATTATTTTAATTTTGATTTTAATAGAGTTCCATATAATTTAAATTCTGTTCTGGAGCCTGATGAAAAGGTGGATTCTTCTTTGTTCGCTTCTGAAATGATTCAAAAAAAGAGAAAAGAGAAAGTAAAAGGGAAAATAATTTTTTATCCTTCTATTTGGCATGAAAATAAGGCAGGAAATGTCTCTATTTTAGATTATGCGTGCGCTTTGAGGACAGGCGCTTCTTACAATTATCTTTTGGTAAATGGATATAGACGTCCTTCCTCTAGAGAGCTGTTCCGATTGCAAGGGTTTCCAGACAGCTTCAAAATAGTTGTCTCGCATCAAGAGGTTAGAAGGCAAACTGGCAATAGCGTGCCTGTGCCTCTTATTCGGGCTGTGGCCCGTAGAATTCATGAGGCTCTTCTATCTTCGGAAAGGGCGCGTTCTACTGAATTAAGCTAAACATCAATTATGGAAATTCCTAGGTTAAGAGATTCCGGACGTCGAAAAAGTAGAGAACCATTTAGGTTAAATGAAATACCTGATGACGTCGTCATAAATATAGGTTCTCATTTAGTCTATTTAATATATACAGGACGGAAAGATATTTCTGGTGACGATTGGGGAGACACTTTAGCATTGGCTATTGGAGGAGAACATCTCGCAAGCCCCCTTGGAATAGCTGATGTTGAATTAGGAAAGCTGGCATGGTCTGCTAAAACAGTTAAATGTAAAAATCCTTTTGAAGCATCATCCGTGCGTCTTATTTCAGGACGTTGTTCTCCTGATTATTCCTATGGAATAGTTAATCCCCATGAAGATGTGCAAAAAACAGGTACTGCGGTATTGAACATTTGGAATGAGCGCGTTAATATTGCTCAAGACAATTATGCCTCCGTTCGCACTTCGGTTTTAATTCGAAGTTATGATTTGTGCTCATATATACTTTTCGAGGAAGAAAATCATCGATACTGCACTACAGATTACGAATGGAAAGTTAATAATAATGGTAATTTAGTTGGATATTTAGTGAATACAGGAAGACAAATGTTTACTTGGCAACCTCACGGTTCGCAGTTTACAATTCATACGCAAATACCTGGGTCGGCTCGACGTTTTAAAATTAAGAAGCCTTTTGCTCTTAATGAAAAAGAGGTTTTGAGGATGCTTAAGTTTGATCCTTCATGGATTTCTTTTTGTTGAATTACCCTTCTTTATTTTTATGGATAAAGTAAGTCCAGAGATTCGTAGCCATACCATGGCTGCAGTAAAAAGCTATAATACAAAACCGGAGGTGGCAGTGAGAAAATTACTGCATTCTCTTGGCTATCGTTTTCGTTTACAACGAAAAGATTTGCCTGGACGACCAGATATTGTGCTTCCAAAATATAAAATTGCTATTTTCGTCAACGGTTGTTTTTGGCACAGACATGAAGGATGTAAAAGAGCTACAATGCCTACTTCTCATTTGGAATACTGGGAACCGAAGTTTGCGCGTAATATTATGCGGGATAAGGAAAATTACCGTAAACTTGAAGCATTAGGATGGAGTGTTCGTATTATCTGGGAATGTGAAATCAACTCTATTCTTAAAAATCGTCTAGTTCCAGGTTTGCCTCAACTAAAATAATGTTACTTACTCTTTAGTATTTCTTCTTTTTTCTAATGTCTCTAAAGATTCTCTCAGGCCGTCCACGGGGTATTTCAGGGAATTGGCCAGGTGGCTGCTCATCAGGTCGCGGGCAATCTCGTCCGTCGGGAACAATTCCCGGAAGGGGACGCGGTCTTTTTCAGGCACTTTCAGCCTGTTTTCCAGGACGAAAATATTGCTCACCAGGCTGGGCGTTCGGTTCCTGGGATCCTTGAACAATTCCCTGCCCAGCTCCAGCGCCTCGCGGGATTTGGAGGGAACGCGGACAAGCGCATAAAACTCCTTGCGCGCCGTCAGGGGCGGCCCTCCCAGCTCCCGGGCCTTGCGGTAGGCTTCCGCAGCCTTTTCAAAATCCGGCTGGCGGTAGGTATCGCTGTACATGTTGCCCAGCAGGGATTGCAGGTACCAGCTGTCCGGGTTGGCGCTGATGCCTTTTTCCAGGAAGCTGCGGCCCTTCTGGATGTACTTCCGGAAGCCTTCCCTTCGTTCCATGGGAGAAAGCCGCTTATTGTCCAGATAGCTGGAGGAGGCGTTATTGCCCAAATGCCACGAACCGTTGTCCCAGTAAAAGTCGGAATGGGGGGCAAGAGAGGTGATCTGGTTGTAGCGGCGTTCCAGATTGGCCCAGTCGGAAATCAGGAAGCAGTCGAAGGCCTCCATGCTCAGCACGGCCGCGACCAGGGAGCGCAGCCCCCCCAGGGAAACCATGGCGAGCTGCTGTTCCAGATAATCGGAGGAGGAGAGCTCCACCGGATCATCCAGCAGCCCCGCCGCCTTTTCCTGCTCCAGAATACGGTTCTGCAAAGGCAGGCGAATCATGCCGAAGCCCAGCAGGGCAATGATGAAAATGGCGAAGTTTTTCAGCATGATTCGTAAAATGGTTCAGATCAATCCATGTTCAGGCGCTTGCGGATGTCCTTGTCCAGAAGTTCCCATTCCGGCACGGATGCTCCGGCCTGCCGGGCCTTGGAGAGAGGGTCTCCCCAGATGGCCGTGTATTCGACAGGGCGTCCTTCGTTGTAGTCCACGGCGCTGGACGGAATGAAGGAGCCCATGCTTTCCGTGCGGGAAAGGTGGAATTCCACTAGGTCATCCGGCAGGGTGTAGCCGCGGGCCTTCGCCGCCCGGACTACTTCCTCCATGATGCGGCGCGCCCGGGCGACGTTTTCCGGGTTTTGATAGAGTTCCGCAATGCTGATGCCGCCCAGCGCCAGGCACAGCCCGTTGAACGGGATGTTCCAGACGAGCTTGTACCACTGGATTTGCTCCGCGGCGTCAAAGGCGCGCGTCTTGATGCCGGCATTGGCAAACAATTCGGAGAGTTCCCGGGCCTTTTCAGAGCCTTCCGGTGAGGGGACGAAGGGTGCAAATTGAATGTTGCCGCCTTCCAGATGGTTGACGTGGCCCGGTTCCGCGCGCATGGCGCAGATGAAGCACAGACCCACATAGATGCGGTCAGCCGGGATGATGCGGGCGATTTCCTCCGCATTTCCCATGCCGTTCTGGAGCGTGACTACAACCGTATCCGGTCCCATCAACGGAGGAAGGGCCTTGGAGAAACCGGCATTTGCCGTGCTTTTCCAAGCGACTATGACGAGGTCCACCGGGCCGACTTCTGCCGCGTCCCGGTACACCTTGAGCCGGGGCAGGGAGATGTCTCCATGCAGGCTTTTCACTTGCAGGCCGTGTTCTTTCAGGTAGCCGTATTCCGAACGTACGATGAAGGAGACGTCCTGGCCGGATTCCTGAAGCCTGGCTCCGTAGTAGCAGCCGAGGGCTCCAGCTCCCAGAATGGCGATTTTCATGGTGTGCGGTGAAGGTGTGTATCTTGTATTGAGATTGCCTAGAGGCCCTGAACGTTGCCCTTGTTGTCCAGATAGATGTGCATGGCGTTCGGTGAGACGGGCAGGGCCGGCATGCGCATGATTTCACCGCAGAGGGCCACCAGGAAGCCGGCTCCGTTGGCAATTTCAAAGTCGCGCACAGTGACGGTGAAACCGGTGGGGCGGCCACGGAGACGACCGTTGTCGGAAAGGGAGTTCTGGGTTTTTGCCATGCAGATGGGCAGGTCCGTGAGGCGGCTGGCTTCAAACTGGGCCAGCTTCTTTCTGGCCGCGGGCGTCAGTTCCACTCCGTCCGCTCCGTAAATACTGCGGGCGATGATGTTGAGCTTTTCTTCCACCGGAAGAGCGGATTCATAGAGGGGCTTGAAAGGAGCGGAGGGCTTGTCCGCAGCTTGCACCACCATTTGGGCCAGGTTTTTGCCGCCTTCCCCTCCCTGGGAGAAGATGTCCGCAATGGCGCAGGGAATGCCGCGTTCCGCACAGTGCGCCACGATGGCGTCCAGTTCCTCCTGGGAGTCGTCAAAGAATTTGTTGACGGCCACCACCACGGGGCGCTTGTAGTGGGCGGCGGCGTCCAGATGGGCATCCAGGTTGGCAAGACCTTTTTTCAGTGCGGCCACGTCCGTGTTTTTCAGATCCGCCAGGGCGGTGCCTCCGTGCATTTTCAGGGCGCGCGCCGTGGCTACGATGACGATGGCGGCAGGGTCCAGTCCGGATTGGCGGCACTTGATGTCCAGGAATTTTTCCGCGCCCAGGTCAAAGGCGAACCCGGCTTCCGTGACGGCATAGTCCCCAAAGTGGAGGGCCATTTTGGTGGCCAGCACGGAGTTGCAGCCGTGGGCGATGTTGGCGAACGGGCCTCCGTGCAGGAAGCAGGGCACCCCTTCCACGGTCTGGACCAGGTTGGGCATCAGGGCGTCTTTCAGCAGGGCCATGACGGAGCCGGTGATGCCGAGTTCCCTGGCGAATACGGGCTTGTCGTCCGTCGTGAAACCGATCACGATGCGGTTGATGCGGTCTTCCATGTCCTTGCAGGAGGTGGCGAGGCAAAGGCACGCCATGATTTCCGAAGCCGGAGTGATGTCGAAGCCCGTTTCACGCGGGAAGCCCTGCTTGTTGAGTCCCACGATGACGGAGCGCAGGGAGCGGTCGTTCATGTCCATGACGCGCTTCCACGTGACTTTGCGTTCGTCAATGTTCAGCGTGTGGAAGAACATGGCGTTGTCAATGATGGCGCTGATCAGGTTGTGGGCGGACGTGATGGCATGGAAGTCTCCCGTGAAGTGCATGTTGATTTCATCAGGCGGCGTCAGGGAGCTTTTACCGCCGCCGGTGGCGCCGCCCTTGCGGCCGAATACCGGGCCCATGGAGGGCTGCCGAAGCGCCAGGCAGGCTTTTTTACCGATGGCCTGCAACCCCTGCGCCAGACCGATGGAGACGGTGGTTTTCCCTTCTCCGGAAGGGGTGGGCGTGATGGCGGAAACCAGAATGAGTTTGCTGGGTGCGGCCGGCTTGTCCAGTACGTCCAGGGAAATCTTGGCCTTGTTGCGGCCGAAGGGGATCACGTCGTTTTTATCGACGCCCAGCTTGTTGACACAATCGGAGAATGCAGGTGTGACCATGAATGCATGATGACGGAAGCCCCCTCTTTTTGCAAGAAGGTTCATGGGCATTCATGTGGCGGAAACGTGGATGTTTTCAACCATCATGGGGGTGGGCCCAGGGAAATCCTGGGTTCAAGGAGGGTACGGGCAGAGGGTGCGCGGGAGAGGGAAAATTGGGCGGTGCGGGCACCGTTGTTTTTCAAACCGTGGGAGCGTGTCCTTCCACTATGTTTTCTAATGAAAGCGTTCCGGGAATGAGGGCCTCTGAACCTTATAAAAATTTCCCTGAAACCAGGGTATTTCGGGAAAGAAGCCGATTTGAAGGGTTACCGCTTCAGCACAGGGCGGTAATGGCCCGTGATGGTATGGGAGAAGAGGAAGTCTTCCTCCTGCGCACCGCAGCCGACGTTGTGAATAATCAGCGGCGTTCCTTCCTTCGTCTTCCGGTCGGAAACGATGCCGATGTGGGGAACACTGTCGGACAGGTTCCACGTAACCAGGTCGCCGGGCTTGTAGTCCGCCGCGGTTTCCGTAATGGGAACGGACCATCCCTTCCGGGCAAAGAAGGCGCGGAGATTGGGAACCCTGCGGTGGTCAATGCTGCGGTCCGTGGTTTTCAGGCCCCATAGTTTCGGATATTTGGAGAAGTGGGCCTTCATGTCTTCATGCACGGCTTTCTGGAGGTCCAGGCCGAAAGCCCTCATGGCTCGGATGACCACGTCCGTACATACTCCCGTTTCCTTGGGAACATCCCCGTTGGGGTAGGGGATGGTTTGATAGCCTCCGTTGTAGGAGACCGTTACTCCTATCTGTTCGCGCGCCTTGGCGGGCAGTGCGGCGTTGTCCGCCATCAGGCACGCGGAACAGGAAAGGAAGAGGAAGGTGAGAAGGACGGCGGGTTTCATGGGGTAGTTGGGCTGGGAAAAGGGTAAAAATCAGACGAAGCTGGCAAAGCCGATGTCCGGACGGCGCTGCATGCCGTCAAATTTGACCTTTTTGGTTTCGTTGTGGGCACGCTGGCGCGCTTCGGAAAGGGATTCCCCCTGCGCCACGACGGCCAGCACGCGGCCGCCGTTGGTTTCATAACAGTTTTTGTCCGCATTCCATTTGGTGCCGGCGTGGTAAACGGAGGCATTCGCAACGTCGTCCAGCCCCTGGATGGCGTCGCCGGAGCGGGAGGTTTCCGGATATCCCTTGGAGGCCAGCACGCAGCAGACGCTCCAGCCGTTTTGGAAGGAGATTTCTTCCGGAGTGAATTCTCCCTTGGCCCCGTGCAGGCAGAAGGAGGCCAGATCCCCGGAGAGCAGGGGCATGACGGCCTGGCATTCCGGATCCCCGAAGCGGCAGTTGTATTCAATCACCTTGGGGCCGTTCGGGGTCAGCATCAGGCCGAAGTACAGGAAGCCGCGGTAGGGCAGTCCGTCCTTTTTCAGTCCGGCTACCGTCGGGGCCACGATTTCCTTTTCAATGCGTTCCAGCATGTCCGGCTCCACAAGCTGGCGGGAGGCCACCGCGCCCATGCCGCCCGTGTTGGGGCCCGCGTCGCCTTCCTTGAGGCGTTTGTAGTCCCGCGCCGGGCACAGGATGAGGTAGTGGTCGTCCACCAGGGCTCCGAAGATGGAGACTTCCGGCCCGGTCAGGAATTCTTCCACCAGCAGGCGCCCTTCACCGAAGCGCCTGTCCGTAAATACTTCTTTCAGGAAAGCGTCCGCTTCTTCCTTGCTCATGCAGACGGCCACGCCCTTGCCGGCGGCCAGGCCGTCAAATTTGAGCACGGTGGGGTAAACGCCGCCGATGAATTGCCGGGCTTCCTCCAGGGTGGCGGCCACACGGGCCTGCCCGGTGGGGATGTGGTGGCGGAGCAGGAATTCCTTGGCAAATTCCTGCTGGCTTCCAGCTGGGCGCTTTCCTTCACCGGCCCCCAGCAGGGAATGCCCACGCGGGCACAGGCGTTCGCCAGGCCTTCATCCTTCACCAGATAGCTTTCCTCCCCGGCTACGCAGAGGTCCACTTTATTGGAAACCATCCAGTCGATCAGCGTAGGCAGATCCCTGGCGGGAATGGGGGCTGCCAGACGGTTGATGGCGTCACTCCCCGGGAAACAGTACATTTCCGGTGCGGAGGGAGATTCCTTGAGTGCCTTGACCAGTGCGTGTTCACGCCCACCTTTTCCAATAACGGCTATTTTCATACGCGGCAAGTATGCCGGGACGGACTGATTTTGCCAAGCTGAAATGAACGGGGAAGGCACTCCCGGCATACGGTTTTTTCCGTGCTGCTCCAAGGGGCTTTCATGATTCAGGGGACGGCTGTGGAACGTCTGCGTGCCCCTGGGCGGTGTTTTGCTTCCGCGGGAATCCCGGCCATGAAAAAGACCGCCTGACACGGAGGAAAGGCGGCCTGTGAAAAGAAGTTGTTTGTCCTGGCTTTAGAACGGGATTTCGTCATCCATGTCTCCAAAGTCGCTGGACGGCTGGTTGGAGGGAGGCATGGGGGGCGGATTGTAGTTCTGGGCCGGACGGGACTGCCCGTAGTTGTTGGAGCGGGGAGCTCCCTGGGGCTGCTGGCGCGGAGCGCCGCCCATGTCGCCTTCACCGCCGCGGGGGAAAAGCTGGATGTTTTCACCGATCACGCGCAGCTTGGTGCGCTTCTGTCCGGAGGCCTTGTCTTCCCAGGAGTCCAGTTGCAGGCGTCCTTCCACAAAGACTCCGCGGCCCTTGCTGAGGTAGTTGCCGGCTACTTCCGCCTGGCGGTTCCAGAGGGTGACGTCCACAAAGGTGGTTTCCTCCTGGCGTTCGCTGTTGTCGCCCGCATAGTAGCGGTTGATGGCGAGGCGGATGTCCGTGACGGCGGTGCCTTTGGGGGTGTAGCGCAGCTCGGGATCGGCGGTCAGGTTGCCCATTAAGAAGACTTTGTTGAGATTGGCCATATGGGGTGGGTGTTAACGAGGTGTGTGATAACGTATAAGAAAGGTGCCTTGCCGTTTGGGAGGCGTGTGGCTGGTCGCTAGCAACTATGGCCCTGCACGTGATTTTGTGCAATACTAAATTGCGGAATCGTTCTTCATCATGTCTCCTTTCTACATTGCATTCGTCATGGAACCGTGAAAACTTCACCTCCATGAGTTTCAAGCAACGGCGGCGAAACGGACTGTTCCGGGTTTCCTGGAGCATGTGCCTTTTGCTGTCCGTGCTGGCGCACCTGTTCCTGCTGGCGGGAAGCTACCTGGTTCCGGAGGAATGGCTGGCTTCCCCGCGCCCGGCGGAAGCGGCGCGGCGACAGGTGGTGGTGAGCGCGCGCATGGTGAAGAAGGTGGAGCCTCACCCGGAGGGCCGGAGGCAGGCGCCGAAGGAGCATCTGCCTGCCATCGTGAAGACTAATGAGGAGCAGGAAAGCGCCACCAGGCCGGAGGCCCCCAAATTCCAGAGCAACAGGAACACGCGTGCGGAAGGCGGCCGAAAGGACCCGGACAGCAGCAGGGACATGCCTGCCCAGGACGGCGTGGAGCGCGAGAATGGGGAGATTGTCCTTTTTGACCAGAATAGGCAGGATGGCGACCTGAGCCATGAACGGGACGGCAACAAGAATGCCGCTCCCGGAGCGGCCGCCAACGTTCCCTACCAGCCCCTGGAGCCGTCCATGCCTCCCGCGGGCCATCCGGATTCCGTAGACCATTCTCCCAACAGGGAGGGCGTTCCGGGCAAGGCAAGCGAGGAAGGACTGGCCCGGCAGAACCGCCGCCCCGCGCAGGAAAGGGCCATGCAGCTTCCGCATGCGGTGACATTGCCCCGGCCCGGTGAACCGGAGAAGCCGGACGCCCTCCAGGAACTGGCCAAGAGCATTGCGAAGGGGGCGGACAATCCTCCCCTCAATCTTCCCAACCTGAACCTGCCTCCCAATACGAGGCCGGCGCAGAAGCAGCCTTTATACGACCCCATGTTTAACGCGGAGAGCCAGCCCGGCTTCAAGACGCATGAGCAGAAAACCAAGCAGACGGGCAAATTCAGCTTTGGCCGCCGCCCGACACTGGATGTGGAAGCCACCCCCATGGGGACGTACCAGGCGATCGTTTACCGGGCCATCGGGGAGCAGTGGTACCGGCAGTGTGACTTGAACCGCGACCTGATCGTCACCGGAACCGTGCGCATCCGCATCCTGATTAACAAGAACGGCAAGGTTTCTTCCATGAGGCAGACTTCCCGCGTGGGAGCCAGCGAGGTCCAGAAGTCCTTCACCTTCCTCGCCATTAAACTTGCCCGGCTGCCCGCGATGCCGCCGGAGGTGAGGAACGCGCTCGTCGGGGATTCGCTGGAAATGTACTTCGACTTCAATTTTTAACAACCTACCATCCTACAACAACATCATTCACTGATACTTCACCATGAACTTTATCAAGGACTGCATCACATTCTTCCAGGCAGGCGGCGTTTTCATGTATCCGCTGGCGGCCTGTTCCGTTCTTCTCATTGCGGCCATCATTTACCGCATGTTCAATATGAAGAGGAGCACCATCTGTCCCGCCAGGCTGACTCGGGCCGTGGAGCAGTATACCCGCGGGGCCTTGGAGCGCAGCGAACTGGAAAGGATGGCCGCGGATTCGGGTTCCGTGGAGGGGCGCCTGGTGCTGGACGCCCTGAATTCTCCTCTGGAGGATGAAGCCGCCCTGAAGGAGATGATCCAGGTGAAGGCCCGCGAGGAGTTCGTGACGCTCCAGGCGGGGCTTCCCCTGCTGGACATGATTGTGATGATCGCCCCCATGTTCGGTATTCTGGGGACTGCCAGCGGCCTGGTGCAGATTTTCAGCGTTTTCGGGATGGATGAGAGCCACGGCATGATCGCGCAGGGGATTGCCCAGGCGCTGAACACCACGATTGCCGGTCTGGCCATCGCCACTCCCGCCGTAATCGCCCACGTTTATTATTCCCGTAAGCTGGAGCGCATTTCCGCTTCCATGGAAGTCCTGCTGACGGAGCTGATTTCCTTCCGCTGCCATCATTCCCAACGCTGAACAGGCCATGCAGTTTTACCGCAAGAAAGCAAGAACCATGGGGGTTCCCATCGTCCCCATGATTGACATATTGACCATTCTGCTCATCTTTTTCATCGTTCACACCCAGTGGAAAAAGCCGCAGTCCCTGCTGAAAATAGACGTGCCGGGCGCGGAGTTCATGGAAGGGGCTCCTTCCACGGAGCAACGGGCCGTCCTGGCCGTGACGGGGAAATCCTCCATTTCCCTGAACGGGAACCTGGTGGAGATGAATGAGCTGGCCGCCGCCCTGGAAGCCCTGAAAAGGGAGAAGCCGGACGTCAAATTGCAGCTTGACGTAGATAAAAAGGCGGAGTTTGGCGTCATTGTCGGCATTTGGGACGCGCTGACGTCTGTGGGTATTGACGCGGGGGATGTTCCTGCCAGAATAGAAATCAACAAATCCGGCGCACAGTAAGCGCCTTAACACATATATACTCCCCTTCCCTCCCGATGTTATTGGAAATCGCACAGTATGGAAATCCGGTATTGAAGGAAAAATGCCGCCCCGTAGAACATTTTGACGACGGCTTGAAAGCCTTGGCGGAAAACATGCTGGAAACCATGTACGCCGCAGAAGGCATCGGCCTGGCAGCTCCGCAGGTGAGCATTCCCATTCAACTGGTGGTGATTGATATTCCGGAGGAGGAAGAGTCCGTCACCTGGCTGAAGGTGAACGGGGAGGACAAGGAGCTTTCAGACATCATGCCCCTGATGTTTGCCAATCCCGTCCTGGAGCCTTACGGGCCCATGCATCCCTTCCATGAAGGCTGCTTGAGCGTGCTCAAGATACGCGCTTCCGTCGTGAGGCCGGATTTTGTCAAAGCTACGGTGCTCCTGATAGATGGAAGAGAAGTGACGATTGACTGCAACGGATTGCTGGCGCGATGCTTGCAGCATGAATGCGACCATTTGAACGGCATCCTGTTTGTGGAGCGTGTTTCTTCCGCCCAGAAGATCACCCTGCGCAATAAATTGAAGCGCCTGGCTACCGGGTATTGACGGTTTCCCGGATCGGGATCGGGCCGCCTGTTTGGCGAAAAGTCCCGGCGGCGGGGGAAATCACTCTTGAGCTGCCGCGATAAAGCGCGGGGTTAGCCGGTCTGTTGCATCGTGAGGCATAATGGGCTGTGAAATTTCTGGACTGAGTTTCTTTCTGCACGTGCCTGAATCCCTCTCCATAAAATTTATTTTACTCCGCATCTGCTCAAGGAGTCCATTGGGGCGCGCAGAAAATCTTGATCCCTTTTTCTTCAAATAGAGTGATGATTCCTCGTGGTCCCGCTGTTTGGTTTTCTGCGGTGCAGAGAAGGGAGGAGTATCTTCCTCCTTCCAGCTTCCCGATCATGCCAGGTCTTTCGTTTGGCCGTTGAGGTACATGGGCAGAGAGGGGGGCGCAGAGGCATTGCGAACCAGTCGTCCATCCTTTCTTGGCTCTTTCTTCTACTAATGATTAGGGCCGGTCATCAACAAGCGTCGCTGTCAGACGAAGATGAAAGTTCAGTCCTGTTCCTGTGGGGCTTCCAAAGAAGTATGACCAATGCCTGGAGCAGAAGGGAGACCATGTTAAAAATGAAGATTGCAGGAAAGGAGCCGGGAAGGAGAAGCGTCACAAGGATGTTGAACAGGCTTCCGCAGAATAGAAACCTGCCGCCCAGTCGCTGAACACTTGCCCATGCTTCATTACTACTGAAGGCGTAAGGGGTGCGTATTCCGAACCATTTGTTGGGAGTTATCTTGGGGCAAACGTTGGCCAGGAGCAGAAGAAATGTGTTCAGGCTTATGAAGATGACTTTGGCCGTGTCTCCCAGGCTGACCGTATTTGCCAGGCTTGTCTTTTGAATGGTCAGGCAAAGATAGGAAAACAGGACGACCAGGAAGAATTCCGCGTACGTGGCCATCTTCGCGCCAATCCGCCTGTTGTTTTCATTCCTGCTGAAGTGAATGGGCAAAAGGATGATCAGACGGAGAATCTTCCCGATGAGGAAGCCGAGGATTCCCAGGCCAATGAATCCCAGAAGAGCGTCCATGCCGTTCTTGTCCTCAAAACGGGTGGGCATGCCGTATTCATTGAAATGTACGGCGACGCGGGCGGGCAGCCGTGACGATACGGCTGCATAGTAAGTTAGCACAGGAAACAGGGCTATGACAAGTTCGTTGAAAATTGGCCCGATCCACCAGGATGGGGAAGATTGAGCAGAGAGCGGGGTTGGCTGCATGGCGTTTAATGATTGGGCTGGGTTCCGATGATTTTGCTCCATTTTCCGGAGGATGTTTCGCGGGCCGCCTTGAAATTGCCTATCCAGACCAGTATTTCTTGAAGAACGCTCAGGTTGATATCGTAAAAGATGAATTTGCCTTCCCTGTGGTCGCGGACGAGATCGGCTTCTTTTAAAACAGACAGGTGGCGGGAGATAGCGGCTCCGGTAATACTGAAATGTTCCGCGATTTCTCCGGCCGGCATGGCGCCGTTTTTCAGTATTTCCAGAATTTCACGGCGTGTGGGGTCAGCCAGGGCTCTGAGCGTAGGTTGCAGGGAAGAGGGATTATTCATTTTATATTTAACTTTAATGTTAAATATTTCTAATATGGATTCCCGGCGAGGTCAACAAAAATGAAGAGAAGGACCGAACGGGAACACTTGTTTATTACGTTCCTGCGTGTCGTGATAGCCGCTCTGGTGGGATCATTCTTTAAACTGGACCGCCGTCCGCTATCCGGATATGGATTCCAAGGATTTAGTCTAAAGCTTTCCCGCGCCGCAAGCCTTTGCAGCAAACTGAATCATTTGTGCGGATGGAGAACGTACGGTGGGGAGGAGCGTTCGCTGACGCTTCCAGTTTCAGGTCGAATGCTGCAAATGTTCGCTGCGCTCCAAGGGGAGCTTCAGGAGGCTGCCGCAGGGACCGGAGCGTTCTGTGATTCCCTTTTGACGCGGATTTGCAGGTCCGCCAGGGCGTTCATGTAGTAGATGTACGCGTCAAAGGCAGAGGCATACGGGGTGAAGGAGTTTTCCTTCTGCATGTAATGGAAGTGGTCCGCGCTCTGGAGCTTGCGCCAGACGTGGGTGAGGTCCTTGTCATTGGCGGCCTTGACCGGTTTTTCCAGGCGGTAGATTTTGCGGATGGCTTCGTCCTGCATGACGTTGCCGTTCCAATGGGACATGGTTCCGAAGGTGGAGCAGGTCATTTCCTGGGTGCATTCGCAGACGGAGACGGGCTTGATTTCACGCACCACTTCAGACGGGGTCATGAACCGGTTGCCGGCATCCACGCAGGCAAGGATCATGGTGCGCCAGAATTCAAAGACGCCCGTAGCGTCAGACTGGCGTTCGCCAAGCGTCTCATAGTCCATGGACAGGGTGGTGACGCTGCCCTGCTGGTGCGTCAGCCAGTCCGCGAAGGTGGTGGGGGGAAAGCGGGTATTCCGGCCATTCCGGATCGGTTCTCATGATCGCCAGGTCATTGGAGAGTTCCCGGTTGCGGAATATGGTGGTGGTGTTATAGACCCACGGGGCCAGGAATACTTCATTGCTGGTGAATCCCTTGAGCATCGCCGGATTGCCGTCCGCCATGATGCCTTTGAAGCCGAGCGTTTCCGCCTGCGCCGCAATGGCGTTGGAGTACAGCATGCCGGTGTTCATCAGCACGTCTGATTCCTGGCGGAAGAGTTTTTTAAGGAGTTCCCGGTGCTCTTCAATCTGCTCCGCAAATTCCTGCGGTGAGTAGACGGAGGCGAGGGAGTTGTAGTACGGCATCACCAGAAAGTCCACGCAGCCGGTTTCAGCCAGTTCCTTGAAGGCGGCAATCAGGTCCGGCCTGTGGTACAGGGCCTGTTCCAGAATGACGCCGCTGAGGGCCAGCCCGAAGCGGAATTTGCCCCCTGTGAGTTCGATGAGCTGCTTCATCAGCCGGGTGGCCGGGAAGTAGCAACGTTCCGCCACCGTGCTGAGCACGCGGGCATTCAGATCGTCATCTTCATAGAAGGCGTGTTCTCCAATTTTGAAGAAGTCGTAATGAATCAGCCGGTTGGGCTGGTGTGCCACGAAAGTGAGGGAAATGTTGCTCATGTACGGGGAAAGGGCTGGGAGTTATCGTGTGGGGTGAAAAGGCAGTTCTTAGCGGTTCAGCACATGTTCGTAAACCCGGATGACCTTGTCTGCGGCGGCGTCCCAGGTAGAGGCCTTGATGTCCTCCGTGCTTTGTTCCACCACTTTCCGGTACAGTTCCTCATCCGTGCAGAGATGGACGATGTGTTCCGCCATCTTGTTGACGTCCCAGAAGTCCGCTTTCAGGGCTCCCTTCATGACTTCCGCCACGCCGGACTGCTTGGAGATCACGGCGGGAATGTTGAATTGGGCGGCTTCCAGAGCCGACAGGCCGAAGGGCTCCGATACGGAGGGCATGCAGTAGATGTCCGTGATGGAGAGGAGGTCATTCACCTTGTCCTTGTTCAGGAAGCCGGTGAAGTGGAATTTGTCGCCCACGCCCTTGAAGGCTCCGGATTCAATCAACTGGCGGAGTTTTTCCCCGGTACCGGCCATGACGAAGCGCACGTCGTCCGTCTGCTCCAGAACCTTGGCGGCAATTTGCAGGAAGAAGCCCGGACCTTTCTGGGCCGTCAGGCGTCCCAGGAAGAGCACGAGCTTTTCCGGAAATTTTTTCTTTCCCTTGAAAACCTTGACGGGGTCCGCCCCGTTGTGGATGGGGAAGATTTTATGGGGGTCTATGGCGTAGTGCCCGCTGGCGATGGTGCCCGTGTATTTGCTGACCGGAATGACGGCGTCCGCCTGTTCCATGCCGAATTTTTCAATATCGTAAATCCATCCGCGGGCGTCCGCTCCGGCGCGGTCAAACTGGGAGGCGTGCAGGTGCACCACCAGGGGCTTGCCCGTGGCTTTTTTCACCTCCACGCCGGCCAGGTAAGTCATCCAGTCATGGGCGTGGATGATGTCGAAGTCCTGCTGCATGGCGACTTTTACCGCGATTTTGGAGAACTGGATGACTTTCAGGGCCAGGTCCCCGGCATAGAGGTCCTCCTTGTTTTTGAATAGCTGGAGGTCCGCTTCATGCGTCTTGGAGAAGGTGATGCGGCCTTCCTTGGTGAACTGCACCACGCCGGATTCCCCCTCCACGGTGGTGTAGGGGTCCAGTTCAATGGGGGCGTGCTCCACCAGGGCGAAGCTGTCATAGGAATACTTCCGGTCCACTTGCTCCACTTCCCGATAGGAGACGTTGTTGAGACCAGTGAGCTGGAACCCGTCAAAAAGAACGGAAGGATCGGCCTTGGGAACGATCACTCTTAAATCCACTTTTTTTGCCAGCGCCTTGGAAAGGCCCAGGCAGGCAATGCCCAGCCCCCCGTTAACCAGGGGTGGGAATTCCCATCCTAATGTAAGAACTCGGATTGTGCTCATTGGTTGATGTGGGTTGTCGGTGTCGGGAAGGAAGCGGCCTCATGCCGTGTTGTGCACCAACGCAATAAAACCAGATTTTTCATGTTCGGTCTAGAGTAATATGAGTAATTTTGTCCTAATAATGAAAAGAAAAATGGTGGTTTAGTTCAATCTTGCGTTCGTCATGAAATTAATTTAATCTGAATCGAACGCTTTTGATTCTCTCTTCTGTTTGGCTTCAATGTGCACCTCTCCCAACATCCCTGAAAGACGAAAAACGCCCCCTCTCCGGGGGCGTCTCGTCAAATGGGAATACACCAATGCGGTTTCTAAAATAACTCTCAGCGTGTGCCTTGCGGACGATGGAATTGTCCGCGTGACGTATTTCACCGGACCGGTGCCGGAAGATGAGCCCAGCTATGCCGTCAGCCCCGGGTATTCCGCTCCCGGCGCGGAGGTCCGGGAGTATGACGAAGCCGGAGTGCATGTCATTGAAACGTCCCTGCTGCGGATTCGCATCCGTACGGAGGAGCAAAAGGTGGATTTTTACGATATTGTCACGGACGAACCCCTGCTGGCGGATGAAGGCGGCTTTGGCCGGGAGTCCAAGGACTGGACGGGGGACGCCCGCGTGTGGATACGGAAAAGGCTTCAGGACACGGAGCATTTTTTCGGGCTGGGGGACAAGCCCTGCGCCCTGAACCTGAGGGGCAAGTATTTCTCCATGTGGGGGGCGGACCATTATGATTTTCACGAGGAATCGGATCCTCTCTACAAGAGCGTTCCGTTTTTCCTCAGCCTGCGGGAAGGGAAGGCGTACGGCCTGCTGTTTGACAATACGTGCCGCTCGTACTTCGACTTCGGCGCCTCGGATGAAAAGGTGCTGGCTTTCGGGTCGTTCGGCGGCCTGATGAATTATTATTTCATTTACGACCGCAGCCCTCTGGACATCGTAGCCGCCTACACGCGCCTTACCGGCACGCCCGAACTGCCGCCGCTGTGGGCGCTAGGCTACCACCAGTCCAAATGGAGCTATTATCCGGACAAGGCCGTGTATAACCTGGTGGAGCGGTTCCGGGACCTGGGCATCCCGTGCGACGCCGTCCATCTGGACCACCATTACATGGAGCAGAAGGAGGGGTTTACGTGGGACAGGCACAATTTCCCCGATGCGGCGGGGATGGTCCGCTCTCTGGAGGAGGACGGCGTGAAGACGGTCCTGATCGTGAATCCCGGCGTGAAGATCAACCCCGCCAATCCTGTTTGGGCGGAGGGTTTGGAACGGAATTATTTCTGCCGGCGGTCGGAGGGCAATCTTTTGTCGGAGGAAGTCTGGCCGGGACTCTGCAATTTTCCGGATTTCACGGCCCCGGCCGTCCGCAGCTGGTGGGCGGACCTGTTCAGGCATGATCTGGAAGAGGTGGGCGTGCGCGGCCTCTGGAACGACATGAACGAGCCTGTCGTCTTTCCGGACCGCACGTTCCCGATGGATACGCGGCATGAGTACGACGGCATGCCCTGTTCCCATGAAAAGGCCCATAACATTTACGGGCAGTGCATGGCGGAAGCCTCCTGGCTGGGCATGAAGCGCCACGCTCCGGACAGGCGCCCCTTCCTGCTGTCCCGGTCCGGTTTTGCCGGATTGCAGCGCTTTGCCGCCACCTGGACGGGGGACAACCGGTCCAGCTGGGAGCATTTGAAGCTGGCCAATTTCCAGTGCCAGCGGCTTGCCGCCTCGGGCATCTCCTTCGCGGGGGCGGATGCGGGGGGCTTCATGGGGCATCCCACGCCGGAGCTGTTTTGCCGCTGGATGCAGATGGCCGCGTTCCACGGGCTTTTCCGCAATCATTCCTCCGGGGAATTCGGAGGCCAGGAGCCCTGGGTGTTCGGACAGGAGACCACCGCATACGTTAAAGCCGCCATTGAGGGCCGCTACCGCCTGCTTCCCTACATTTACACGCAGTTCCGCCGTTACGCGGAGACGGGGATGCCCGTGCTGCGCTCCCTGGCCCTTCAATGCTTCAGGAACAGGGACACCTACTGGCGGGGGGCGGAATATTTCTTCGGCGACCATCTGTACGTCATTCCCATCCATGAGCCGCAGGAAGGCGGCCGCTTCCTCTACATCCCGGAAGGCGTCTGGTATTCCTACCACACGGACAGCCTGATGGAGGATACCGGAAAGGATGTCTGGGTGAAATGCCCGCTTTCCTTCCTGCCCGTGTACGTGCGCGGCGGGGCGGTCATTCCCCATTGGCCGGTGCAGCAGCACGCAGGCGAACTGCCGCGGCCCCCGCTGACGCTGGACGTCTGGTGGGCGCCGGATGAGGAAGTGGCCTCCCACCTGTATGAGGATGCGGGGGACGGCTATGCGTACCGGAACGGGGAATGCGCCGTTCATGAGTTCCTTTACCGCGGCACCGGTTCCCATTCCCTGGAACTGGCGTGGAAGTGCGAAGGGGACCCCTGCGCGTTCCATGAGTCCGCGGAGGTTGTTCTGCACGGCCTGCCTGCCGGGATTGCCCTCAGCGCGCGCATGGACGGCGTTCCCTGCCGCGGCGTGGCGAGGGATGGCCGGGTATGGAGAATCCCGGTAGAGGGCAAGTTTGAGACGCTTTCCGCCTGCTGGACGGAGGAATAACAGGCGGGAATGTCAGGGAAGCAGGAAACTGCGCCTGACCGTATCCCGCTTTAATTTCAGCTCCCGCCATTCATGCGTCAGGGTGGAGGAGGCCACCACCCCGCCCCCGGTGCAGAGCGCGAGCCGCCGCCCCTGCCAGTACATGGACCGGATGCCCACCAGGCAGAAGAAGTCTCCGTCTTCCAGAAATCCGAACGGAGCGCCGAAATGGGACGGACAGCGGAGGCGCGAACGCCAGTCGTCCAACTGGGCGAGCGTCTTCTCCGTCCGGGGCTGGGATCCCAGGGCCGGGGTGGGGTGGAGCAGCCGTATCCAGTGGTCCGGCGGCAGCAGTTCGTCCGCTTCCAGGGTGAGGTAGGTGGCAAAGTGGATCAGGGTATCCAGGTTCAGCACGCTGCGGGCCGTTCTGGTGACGCTGCCGTAGGGGGACAGGCGGGAAAGGATGCTGCCGGCCACGATTTCATGCTCGCGGATTTCCTTGTCGTCATTGATGAAGACGCCCTCGTCTTCCGGCCGCGCCGTTCCGGCCAGGGCCATGGTCGTCAGGCGGCGTCCCTGCTGGTGGAACAGGGTTTCCGGGGTGGCTCCGCAGAAGCCTTCCTGCTCCGTCCACCAGGCATAGGGGTAATGAAGCGGGGAACCGTTGACGGCCCGCAGGATGAGTTCACGGGGAACATGGGGAGGCTGCATTTCTCCGAACTGGGGCGTTGCCGGAACGCTTTTCACCAGATGTCCGGAGGCGATTTGTTCAATCATTTCCGCGAATACCTGGGCATACGCGTCCGGGGACGGTTCCGTCCACAGGATTTCCGGAGCGGGCGGCGTGGGGCTTTCCGGTTCCGGAATGGGATGCAGGGCGGACGGTATTTTCCACGGCTGCGGGTCATCCAGGCGGAACGTGTTGACATAGAAGGCGGGGCCGGAATCCGGGGGGGCGGCCGATTCCCGGAAGGGCCCGGTCCCGAGAAGAAGGCCGCGGGAAGGGTGTCTGATCAGGGCTCCGGAAGTCAGCGTGCTTATGTCCATGCGGGGGCCATGTTAAAATGCTGTGGCAGGGAATTCCAGCTATTTGAATGTTTGTGGAGCTTCTCCCGGGAGCGAAGGCCTTCGGTCTTCGTGCGTGAAACCTCTTCCGCAGCATAGCGCAGGGGATTTTTCCTTTTTCCATTTCCTGTCCGGAGTTTGTAAGGCGCCGGAGCCCCTTACTCCCGGGAATATGCCCCCCGGAAAACAGAACCTCGCGTCATGTCACGTGCCTTCCCCTTTTGAATTGACGGGAAAAAGCACTCAAGTAAGCTCTAACGAGCTTCCGCCCCATATGCAGATGATGACCAGACCAGCGCCAGCCCTTTCTTCCTCCGCCGTTCCGGTGAAGACCATGCTGGCGGAGGTGCGGAAGCCTCTCGGCCCCGTATGGTGGAGCGTGTTTCTCGCCAGCGTGCTGCTGGCGGCGTGGGGCGTGGGGTGGAGTTCCTGGCGCATTGCCGCGGAGGGTGTGGGAGTGCTGGGGCTGAACAATAACGTGGTGTGGGGGCTGGACATCGTGCATTTTGTCTTCTGGATAGGCCTGGGACATGCGGGCACCCTGATTTCGGCCGTCCTGCTGCTGACCCGCCAGTCGTGGAGAAGCCCGATTGCCCGCGGGGCGGAACAGATGACCCTGTGCGCGGTGGTCTGCGCCGCCGTCTTTCCCGTGGTGCACGTGGGGCGTGTCTGGATGGCGTGGATGGCCTCCCCCCTGCCGGAGGTGAGCGGCATCTGGCCGGACATGGCCTCCCCCCTGATGTGGGACGTCATGGCCGTCAGCACGTATTTCCTGCTTTCCCTGTTGTACTGGTACATCGGGCTGGTGCCGGATTTCGCGCTGCTGCGGGATTGCTGCGCGGGGCATTTGAGGCGGCGGTACGGATGGCTGGCTCTGGGCTGGCAGGGGACGGGGCGCCAGTGGCGCGCCTATGAAAAGGCCAGCCTGCTTTTTGCGGCCATCCTGACTCCCCTGGTGGTATCCGTCCATTCCGTGGTGAGCTTTGACTTTTCCGTGACGCAGGTGCCGGGGTGGCACCAGAGCATTTTTCCGCCCTATTTCGTGGGGGGCGCCATTTTGAGCGGCATGGCGATGGTCCAGTTGATTCTTCTGGGGGTGCGCCGCCTGATGTCCGGCAGCGGCGTCCGGCAGGCCATTACGCCGGCCATTCTGGATTTGAGCTCCCGCTTCGTGCTGGCCCTGGCCCTGGTGATGGGGGCCATGTATCTGTGGGAGCACCTGGCCGTGGTGCTGAATGGAGGCTCTCCGGCGTTGTTCCCGGGCAGGAATCCCGTGAATGCCGTGTTCCTGGGCGCCATGGTCGCCGGGAACGTGCTGCTCCCCCAGGTGTTCTGGTTCCGCTCCCTGCGCACCAACCGGTGGGTGATTGCGGTCGTGGCCTTGGGCGTGCTTGCCGGCATGTGGATGGAACGCTTCTGGATCGTCGTGAATTCCCTGAAAGCCTCCCTGCTGGCCGCCAATATCGGGGATTATTCCCCCAGCCTGACGGACCTGGCCATGATGGCCGGGAGCGTGGGGCTGTTCACGGCGCTGTACATGGCGCTGGTGCGCGTGACTCCGTTTTTTTCCCTGTGCGACGTGCGGGAACAGCAATCCCTGAACAAGGAGGGCGGGGCATGAAGAAGCGCGTCACTTCCGGCTGGGTGCTTTCCTTTTCTTCGGAAGAAGCGCTCCTTCAGGCCGTCCGGACGCTGGTGAAGGAGGAGGGCGTCTTCTGGGAGGTCTGTGCGCCTTATCCCTGCGCCGCCGTCCGGCTTGCCAACCGCCATGCCGGGAGGGCCGTAGGCGCAGGCGTGCGGCTGTGGGCCGCGGCTGGCGGAGTGTGCGGATTCCTGGCCGTGGCCCTGTGGCTTTACTGGACGCAGTTCTGTGCGGACCCTCTCATGACCCAGGGCAGGGTGCAGGGCTGGGACAACTGGCCCGCGTACGTTCCCCCCCTGTTTGAAGGGACCTTGCTCGGGGCCGGACTTCTGACTGCCGCCGGGTTCCTGAAAGGGGCCGTTCTCCCCCGGTGGAACGACTGGGCGTTCGAGTGTGATTTCTTCAGGACGGATGAACACGGGGACGGTTATTTCATTCTGCTGGAAGGCGGCCGTGAAGATCGTGCCGCCGCTCTTGCTGCGGCACTGCATCCGGACGCGAGCGAATACATCCATGAGGAAGGGGGCCGTTCATGAGAGGCGGCGTAACGGCGATAGCCGCCCTGGTTCTGCTGGGGGCGCTCTGGTTCCTGGTGAGGGATGACGGGGGCAGGAATGCCGCGCCCCATTTGTTTGACAATATGAACGAGCGTCCGCTGGCGGACGCCCAGCAGGTGCGAGAGCCCTTCACTCCCGCAGGCCGGAAGGTCCGCCTGACGCCGCCCCATGCCGTCGCGCAATCCCTGGGAACGGGGGAGGCAGTCCGTGAACGGGGGAATGACCGGGATTCCTTTGCCGCGGAGGGCTCCTATTTTTCCTCCGGCCGCATGCAGGGGGGGGAGGAGGATATCATGCCCCTGGAATTGGGCGGGGTTTCCCGCAGCCGTGACGTGCTGGCGGAGGGGCGCACGCTGTATCTGGCGCATTGCACCGTCTGCCACGGTGCGGATGGAAACGGACGCGGCAGCATGGCCGCTTATGATACCTACCCCCAGATAGGCTCCTTCCGGGATGAAAAGTATGCGGCCTATTCTCCCGGAAAAATGTTCAGGAGCATTCGGCTGGGGCAGGGGAACATGCCCGCTTTCGGAAACATTCTCACGGCCCGGGAAATCTGGTGCCTGGTGGCGTTCGTCCGCCGGCTTCAGGCGCTCCCTGCGCCCCCGCAGGAAGAGCGACCCGTTACTAGACAGGGGGAACACCGTCCATGAACAGCAATACATCATCAACCGGAAGGGAACGCCGGGACAGGCCGGGATTCGGCTGGGCCGGACGTTCCGCCGCCCTTGCCCTGTGGATCATTTCCGTGCTGCTGTGGTGCGTGCTGATGCGCCAGTCTTTTAACGCCATGCCGTGGGATGAGATGACGGTGGCCGGAACCCGGCTGCATGAATGGAGAAAACCGTTTGCCGCCGCCGGAATGGCGGTGGGCGTCATCGGTACGGGCGTTTGCCTGGGGTGCCTGTTCTGGCTCTGCCTGTCTTCCCTGACGGGAGCCGGGTGGGGCATCACGCTAAGACGGGTGCTGGCGGCGGCCTGCTGGGGCTTTTTACCCGGCGTTCTGGTGCTGGCGGGAACGGTCGGTTGCCTGACTACCGTCATCTTTCCGGAGGCGGCCCGCTACTGGGGCGTGGCGGATATTTCCTCTCCCGCCGTCCAGGCCTTCGGCGTGCTGGACCTGGCTGATCCCGCGTGGTGGAATCCGGCGTGGCTGTATGTGCGCATGGGAATCATCGTAGTGCTGGCCTGGAGCATGGCCCAGGTATGGGAGACGCTGGCGGCGGAAAAAAACGTCTGGCAGCCTTCCTTCCGCCGGGGGGGCGCCGCTTTCTGCATGATCGTGACGGTGATGATGCTGGGCGTGCTGGGGATTGACATGCTGGCAGGGACGGGAAGGGCCGTTCTTTCCATGTTCCCCGTGTACATGGCTGCGTATGCCCTGCTGGCGTCTCTGGCATTAGCGGTGCTGGCCGCGGCGTGCCTGAGGAAGCTGGACGGAGGGAAGGGATTGCCGTGGCCGCGCCTGGGCGGCATGCTGACGGCCATGGTGCTGGTGAAAGCATACATCACGTACTCCCAGTACATGATTACATGGTATGCCTCCCTTCCGGCTGAAATGTCTTTTTATGACGCCGCCTTCTCCTGGGCCGGGCTCCTGTCCGCGGCTCTGGCGCTCCAGCTTCTGGTGCCTTTCCTCGTTTTGCTCTTTCCCGCGTTGAGACGCCGCCCGTCTGCGCTGGGCGCGGTCTGCATCTGCATCCTGCTTGGCTCCCTGCTGGAAGCGTGCTGGATGTTCTGCCCCGGCCTTGGGCTGGAACCGGCTGCGTGGGGCACGTGGCTCCCCCTCGTCCTGCTCCTGGTGTCGATGGGCCTGATCTGCTGTTTTTCCTTCCTGGGGGCCTTGAGCGTCCGCAGGGTATTTCCCGAATCACGATGAATGTTCCCGCCGCCGTTTCTTCCCTGTTCCGCCGCCGTCCGGACGAGTGGCTGCCCCTGTTCTGGCTGGCGGCGGCCTGCGTGCTGGGGCTGGTGTGGTCCCTGGTCCATGCCTCCGGACTGGTGGCGGGTGTTCTGCTGCCGTGGCCGGCTGGGCGCCTCATGTTCTCCTTTTACGGTGCGCTGGTGTACGGCTGGGCCCTCCCCGTCCTGTTTTCTTTCATGGCGGAGAACGGATGCAGGCGGCTGAAACCCGCGGAATGGCTCTGGCACCTCTGCGTTGTGCTGGGGATGGCCACGATTATGGCGGGAGACGGAAGCGGCCTGCTCCTGATGCCCTTTGACTGGTGGGTTTGCCCGGTGTTTGCCATCCTTGCCGCCGGCAAGGCGTGCGCTGCGTGGTTCCGGCCGTTCCCGTGGCCCGTGCGACTGCTGTTCAGTTCCTCCGCGGGATGCACGGCGGCGGCCCTTCTGGCGCTGGGTTATACGCAGGCTTTGTCCATGAACGGCCTGCTGGACGCCTCCTCCCTGGAAGGCAGCCTGTCCTGCGGGCTGATGTTTGCCGCGCTGGGAGCGGCGGCGTTCCGCTTGAACATGGCCAAAGGCCGCGGTTTTGGAATACTGGCCGTCTGGATGGCCGCCGTGCTGGCGGCGGCTCCGGTGGTAGGCGGCCTGGGGGGGCTCCGGGGTTTTCCCGTGCCCTGGGCGCTGGCGGAGGCCGGGGCCGTCTGGTCGTGGTGCGCCGCGGTTCCCGCCGTGCTGATGGCGGTGTATCTTTGGATGAAATCCGGTCCGGAGACCGGGACGTGGCTGAAAGCCGCGGTTTCCCTGCTTGCCTTGCTGGCAGTGTGGGACGTGTTTGCCGGGGCGTGGCCGGAGCTGATGCAGTTTTCCCTGTCCGCGTGGCATGAGACGGAATTGTGGATCCTGCTGGGAGCCGGAGCGCTGATGATGGCCGGAAGGAAGGGGCCCGTGCGGTTTCCTGCGGCATGGTGGCTGTTGGGCGCCGGCGTTTGCGGCGTGCTTTTGGCTTATGCCGTGGGCGTGGTTGCCGCGGTGGATGTTCAGGCTTTTCCGGAAGCCCGGCGCGCGGAACTGATGAGCGGCTGGGTGGGCCTGGCGGCCTGCGTCCATGCCGTTGCCATGGCCCTGTGCCTAGCGGGAAGCCTTTGCCTGTGGCGTCCGGCGGATGCCGGGAACCCGGAGATGGAAACTCCGGTTCCGCAGCGTCTTTTTTCATTGCCGCCGTTGCGGCTGTTCTGTTGCTGGCTACGGCGGCGGCTGTCCTGCTGCATGCTCCCGCGCCGGACTCACTGGAGGTCAGGCGGCCCGTCCAGGATGCGGAAGGCGCCAGGATTTATGCCGCTGAGGGGTGCGCCCTGTGCCACACCCAAATCATCCGGCGTTCCATGTCCGGGAAGGACTGGCAGACGGCGATCGACCGCGGCACGGACCCGGATTTCCCTTACCGGGTCAGCGAGCCGGAAGACATGGATGCCGAATTCAACGGGGAGGGCGCTCCGCAGGCGGGCGTGGCGGCGGTAGGGCCGGATTTGAGCAATGCGGCGGAATACGCCGCAGGCAGGCTGGAATATGAAGACGCGGTATCCGGCGGCACGCGCCGCGCCGCGCAGGTAAGGGAATGGCTGGCCCTTCATCTTTACAACCCGCGGGAACCGCAGTTTAAAAAGCCCTGGACCGTGTGCCCCTCCATGCCCGGCATGTTTGAAGAACGCCCGGTGGAGGGGAATGCCCCTTCCCTGGATGCCCTGCCTGTCCGGATGGAGCAGGGCCGGGAACTGGTGCCTTCCGGGCGCGGGGAACGGCTGTTGAACTATCTTGCTTCCCTCAGGAGAGTGGAACCCTCCCGGAAACGCGACCGGATTCATTCTTGTCCTGGCCTGTCCCACATTCATCCGGATTATGCCGCCCATCCTCCCACGGTGGACATGGAACGCCTGAAAAGAGCCCGTGCGGCCGCCGTCATGGAAAAAGGCAGGGGCGTGTACCTTTCCAAATGCGCCATTTGCCACGGCAACGACGGCATGGGGGACAAGGTGACCTATCCGCCCCTGGCCGGGTCCGAATGGCTGAAGGAAAAGCCTGATGCGGAAATCGTCAAAATCATTCTCCAGGGGCTGACCGGGCCGATCACGGTGAACGGGAAGGAATGGAATTCCACCATGCTGCCGCCCGGCGTGACGAATTCCCGCGACCTGGCGAACCTGCTCACGTTCCTGCGCCGCCAGTTCGGCGGCGTGGAAAGGCGGCCTACACGCCGGAACAGATGGACGCCATCCGCCGGGAGCTGTAACGGCACATGTCATTACGGTTGCCGGCCGCTCCCCGCGCGGCATGTTTTTTCTGCACGGTTTCAAGCAATGCAGGAGGGCGGTTGCGGAAAAATTCCACGCTTTACGCTTCTTGAATACGCGGCGGAAACAGAGGCAAATGCCATTCCATGAATTTGGAAAATACGTCCGCCATTGCTTCGGACAAAAACGTGTTGTCGGGACAAATGCCAGCGTCGACAATCGCACTGACAATGTCGTGATAGGTTATCAATCTTCCACCAGGGATGACCGGGGCACCATTGCGGGCTCCATGTCCGTCGGCACCAATTCCGCCGGAGCCGCCCTGGGGGACCATATCAAGGTAGGGAACTCCTGTGTTTCCGTAGGCTCATGGTCCAATACGGCCCATGGACATGGTTGCCGCCCTAGTGGAAGAACTTGCCGGAGGCTCCGCGGAACTTTCCCCCGCCGCTTTGCCTTCCCGGAAATCCCGGGAAGCGGCGCCTGAACGGACCGTTCCGCTGGAGCCCTGCGAACTGACGGAAAAAGGGAGCGTCTGAATGAAAAGAGTTTCCGTGACGGACTGACGCCGTTTCCCAGGAAACATGACGGGGCTGCCGCACCATATCCAAGTGCGGCAGCCCTTTTATTTAAATAGTTCCGGCTTACAGGACGAGCATGTCCCGGTCGTCAAATTCATCGTTCGGTCCCCAGGCAACTTCCCAGTAATAGCCGTCCGGGTCCGCAAAATAGCCATGGAAGCCGCCCCAGAAAACATCCTGGGGTTCCTTGACGATCCTGGCTCCCGCGTTCCGCGCCAGTTCAATGATTTCAACTACCTCCTCCTTCGTTTTTGCATTATAGGCAAGCGTAATTCCTCCGAACCCGGCGCCGATGGGCGGAGGATTCTCTCCGTTGATGTCCTTTGCCAGCAAATCCAGCGGATACAGCTCCAGTTTGGTGCCGGGAGTGCTGAAAAAGACGACGTCCGGATGGTCGCCCGTCTCATCCGTTTTAAAACCGAGTCCGTCACGGTAAAATTGCAGGGCCTTCTTCATGTCCCTGACTCCAAGGCAGACGATGTTCATTCTGTTCATGTTCTTCTTCATGGGATGGTATTTGAAATGTTTGATGGAGATGGCCCGGATATCGGTTCCTCTGCAAAAAAAGGGCTGCCCTCCGCACCGTGTACCGGGAAGGCAGCCGGATGAAAGTGGCCGGGGAAAAGGTCAGCTCAGGGCTTCCACCAGCTTGTCGCCGTAGGCGGAGCAGGAAAGCTCCGTGGAACCGGGAATCATTTCCGCGAGGTCGAACGTGACCGTTTTTGCGGAAATCACTTGGTCAATGGCCTGAATCAGCAGGTCTGCCGCTTCCGTCCAGCCCATGTAGCGCAGCATCATTTCCGCGGACAGGATGACGGAGCTGGGGTTGGCCTTGTCCAGTCCGGCCAGTTTGGGCCCGGTGCCGTGCGTGGCTTCAAAAATGGAATGGCCCGTCAGGTAATTGATGTTGCCGCCGGGCGCGATGCCGATGCCGCCTACCTGCGCCGCCAGGGCGTCGGAAATATAGTCCCCGTTCAGGTTCAGCGTGGCAACCACGTCGAAATTCTCCGGATGAAGCAGGATTTCCTGAAGGAAGGCGTCCGCAATGCAATCCTTGATCACGATTCCGTTGGGAAGCTTCAGCCAGGGGCCGTCTCCGATGGGCTGGGCGCCGTATTCCCGGCGCGCGACGTCGTACCCCCAGTCGCGGAAGCCGCCTTCCGTGAACTTCATGATATTGCCCTTGTGAACCAGCGTGACGCTCTTGCGGCCGTTCTCCACGGCGTAATCAATGGCGGCGCGCACCAGGCGCTCCGTGCCTTCACGGGAAACGGGCTTGATGCCGAAGCCGGAACTCTCCGGGAAACGCACCTTCTTCATGCGGTCCGGGAAGATGCGGCTCATGGTGTCGAAAAACAGTTTGGCATCCTCGGATCCCTCCTTGAATTCGATGCCGGCGTAAATGTCTTCCGTATTCTCGCGGAAAACGACCATGTCCACCTTTTCCGGAGCCTTGACGGGAGTTTCAATGCCGTTGAAATAGCGCACGGGACGCAGGCAGACGAACAGGTCCAGATCCTGACGCAGCGTAACGTTCAGGCTGCGGATGCCGCCGCCCACGGGAGTGGTGAGGGGGCCCTTGATGCCGACCAGGTAGGTCCGGAAGGCTTCCACCGTCTCATTCGGGAGCCAGGTACCCAGGTTGTCAAAGGACTTCTGCCCGGCAAAAACTTCATACCAGGCAATGGAACGCTTGCCCTGGTAAGCTTTCTTCACGGCCGCGTCAATCACCCGGGAAGCCGCCGCCCAAATTTCAGGCCCGGTTCCGTCACCGATGATGAAGGGAATGATGGGCCTGTCCGGAACGCAAAGCCTGCCGTTCTGCATGGTGACGGCTGCGCCGTCCGTGGGAGGGGTGAATGTTAAATTGGCCATGACGTGCGTTCCTTTATAGGAGCCAGCCTGTTTTGGCAAGATAAAAGAACGGAATGGGGAAGTGCGCATCATGGAGCTCTTGATGGCCGCCGGGCCTCTTGTACAGGCAGTATCAGAACCAGCGGTCCTTTCCGGGCGGTTCTTCCGGCTGTCCGGCTTCTTCCCGGAGGCGGCGCAGGAAATTTTCTTCCGCCTGGCGTATCAAGCCGCTCTCCATGATGTGCTTCCGGGCGCTTTCGTTCAACTGGTTGACGGCAATGGCGGCGTCTTCGGAAGTCAGCCTGTTCCAGATGCCGGCGTCATCCCTCACGATTCTGAGGGAGCCCTCCACCATCTCGCAGGAAACCAGCTTTCCGTGAAGCCCCTCCGCGGTAATGGGGCCTTTGTTCCCTGCGGGAATGATAACCCGGAGCGGCTCGGGTCCCTCCAGGTCAATGCCTCCGTGGGCGCGGTAGGCCGCTTTCAGGATCAGCGTCTTTTTACTCCACCACCACGTGGTGGAATACCGGTATTCATACTCGAACGTCCGTTCCACGGTCACCAGGTTGGCTACCTTCTCGTCCTTCTGCACGATCAGGGCCACGCCGCCGTGGTCGGAGGAAAACCCCTTGTTGATCAGGGTGAGGCCTACCTCCCTGCCTGCTTCAATCAACTTTTCCGCCACCTCCATCGGTTTTTCCACCGGGGCGGTGATGCAGGACCGCACGCCCCAGAACAGCATGGCCAGGGCCCCGATCAGGACGGCGCCTTTAACCAGAACGACGACAGCAGGGGAATGCAGGAAGGAGGATGGTGGGGTATCACTCATGAAACGTTGTACGGGACGGGAACTCAGGGTTCCGGGTCTTCATGGGAACCGTCCTTCTTGAGGGGAGGCATGAACAGGGCCAGGAATGTGAAGGCGATGACGGTCAGGTCGTCTATCTGGCCTACTCCGGGAATGAAATCCGGAATCAGGTCAATGGGGGAAAAGGCATAAAGAGCCGTCAGCACCAGGAGAACAAGCTTGCGTTTGGTGAAAAGGCGCGGTTCTCCTTCCCGGCTGCGGAAATAATTGATGGCCCTGGTCAGGAATTGCTGCCTGGACCCGTTGGGTGGAATGGGAAGCTTGTTTTTCATGGGGCTGCAAGGGTGAAGTTGCGGGAAATGGAAAAGGAACGCTCCGTTACGGGGAGAAAAGGCATGAATGCAGGCAGGAGAAGATGATACCGCCTATGATAACGAGCGCCACAATCATGGCCTCCCGGCTATTTGTCTGGGAAGCAACATAGAGCAGGGACCGCCTGTAATCGTCTTTGATGGGTGGCTTTTCTTTCATCAGGGAGCTTTTCTGAAATTATCTCATGCGCTTCCGGCTGCGTCCAGAGCAATTCCCGGATGCCGCTGGGAGTATGTGTCCTGCCGTTTAAAAGAGAGTGGAACGTTTACGGCAAATACGTTATATGGGAGAACCTTCTTTCCAGAATATCCCTTCATGACATTCAAACCGGCAGAGGGGAAAGAGAATCAGGCACCAAATAGATGCCGGAAGGAAGAAACGGTATGGCGTTCCGACAAGAGAACGCGGCAGGGAAAGGAAAGGGCTCCATGGGGAATTGCTTCCGTTTCTCCGAATCTTGTTGCACTCCCTTTTGCGATGTGCTGGAATCGTCTGATGAACAAGTGGTTTTTGTTTTCTCTGTGCATGTTGTTCGGTGCAGTGCTTTCGCCTTTGCTGGCAGGTGAAGCCGAGAGTTCTCCCCCTGATAGCGGCAGGGAGCAGGTTGATTCTTCCGTCTGGATCAATGGTGAATCACCCCATTTGGCTCCCGTTTATTTTACAGGAGTCATGCACAAGCGGAGCAGGTGGGAAATCGATATTATTTCCCTCAACAGTCATGAATTGCCGGAACCGATGACCGTGGCTTTGGAAAAGAAGCCTGCGGGGTTCACGTCTTCTGCAGGAGGCACGCCCTGCTGCGGGATTATTCCCCTCCTGATCCCCTCCGGAGCGGAAGAAGAACCCCGGCGGTGGCGTGATGCGGGAGCTTCTCCCTCTCTGGTGAAGGAAAACACCCCCCAGGCTCTTTCCCTTTTGCAGGAATCAGTTTTACAAAGCTACCAGCATCAAATTATTAAATCCATAAAAATGACCATCGGCATCCTTGAACGGATGACGGATGAAAAACAGGCGCTGGCGTTGGAAAAGAGCTGGGCTTATGAAATTATAGATTATACTTTCTGGATATTGCTGGAGGGAAGCGTTCCCTTCGATGCAAGAATGGCTTATGTCCAACGTAATCCGGACGTCCTGAAGCAATCGCAGAAGGAGTCGGACGCCTATTGTGAAAGGGTTCGCATTCTCCGGAGCAAGCCGTGGAGCGGCAAATTGCGCCTGTTGCAGGATAAAAATGAGAATCTTCCGGCGGGGGTTCCCAGTTGCCTTAATCCTTAATTATTTTGTTCATGAACCATGGAAACATTGAATTCAGGAAAGTAAGCGGCTTTAAGCGGGGAACATTGTTTGAATTACTGTCGGACGCCTATTCCTTTGACGAGAGGTGGGAGGATTGCTGCGCTTCCGACTGGAAGGAGTTTGATCATTTTTTCTTTGATAACCCGCAGATTGCGGACCAATACGGTTTTATAACTGTCTTGAATGGCAAAGCCGTCGGGCTGGCGTCGTGGGATCCGAGGAAGATGCCCGAATACGTGGAGATAGGTCACAACTGCATTATCTCCTCCCGCAAGGGCCATGGGTATGGCAGGATGCAGCTCCGGGAGGCGCTTCAAAGAATCGTGAAAAGGGGAGCGAAAGAATCATCGTCACCACGAATGCCCGCTCGGTTCCCGCCCGGCGAATGTATGAAGGCGCAGGTTTTAAGATTTGCGGGAAAAGGAGGAATGAAAGCCGTACCGGGTTTTTCGGGGATTACATTGATTATGAAATGATGCTGTAAGGGAAAGAGCGCAGCATGAAAGGAGAGGGGAAATTTTTCCTTGCCGTTTCCCAAGCCCGTGCGGCGGCGTCAGGAAGCTGAGCGCAGGGTTCATGGAGAGTGGAAGAGGCTGCCTTTCCCTCTTGCCTGCGGTCATTTTCTCCCGGCCTGGGCGAACATGAAGGCGGCATTGACACGGCGGGGGGCACGGGGTACTCTCCTGCGGCATATAATGATCAGTTTTACGAATATCAGCGGGGCCGAGGAGATTGGGGCCAATTGCTATTTGCTTGAAATGAACGGCACCCGGATCGTGCTTGACAGCGGGATGCACCCCAAGAGGGAAGGGATGGCGGCCATGCCGGATTTTGATTCCATGGAGCCCAATTCCGTGGAAGCCGTTTTTTTAAGCCATTCCCACCTGGACCACCTGGGAACGCTGCCCGTGCTTCAGGAGAAGCAGCCCGCGGCGGAGGTATTCATGACGCCCGCCGCAGCCGCCCTGTCTGAAGTGATGCTGCACAATTCCGTGAATGTGATGAGCGCCAAGAGGCTGGACCTGGGCATTGTGGAGTATCCCTTTTTCACCCATAACGACCTGGACAGGCTGAGCGACGCCTGGCATGCCAAGTCCTGCAACGAGGTGTTCCGCGTGGGCTTCCGCCAGAACGTGCTGGCCACGTTTTACGATGCCGGCCACATTCTGGGGTCCGCGGGCGTGATGCTGGAAGGAGAGAGCGGCCATACGGTGTTTTATACGGGGGACGTGCAGTTTGAGGACCAGAGCATGATTCCCGGAGCGGATTTCCCGGAATCCGGCGTGGATACGCTGATTATGGAGTGCACGCGCGGCGGCTTCCAGCGCAGCGCCCATTATTCCCGCCCGGAGGAGATGGTGCGGTTCGGGAAGGCGATTGCGGAGACGCTGGAACGCGGCGGCGCCGTGCTGATTCCGGTATTCGCCATCGGCAAGAGCCAGGAGATGCTGTTCAATATCCACCGTTTCAAGCAGCAGGGGGTGATCCCCGCCAATACGCCCGTGTACTTTGGCGGGTTGAGCGCGAAGGTTTCCCTGCTTTATGACCGTTTTGCCGGACTGACCCGCAGGCACGACCATGAGTTCAAGCTGAAGGAGGAAATAAAGACCGTGCCCCTGCCGCGCAAGGGAAAAGCCCCGCTGGTGTGTTCCCCCGGGAATATTTACGTGGTTTCCAGCGGCATGATGACGGAGAATACGCTCTCCAACGTGATGGCGGAGCAGGTTCTTCCGCATGAGAAAAACGCCATTCTTTTTGTAGGGTATGCGGATCCGGATTCCCCCGCGGGCCGGCTGCGGGCCGCGCAGGAGGGGGATATGGTGAAGATGCGGCCCAACGGGCAGCCCGTGCGCCGCAACTGTACGGTGGATTGTTTTGACTTTTCCGGGCACGCTACCCGTGACGCCCTTGTCAATTATGCCGTGAAGCTGAATCCCAGGCAGGTGGTTCTGGTGCACGGTGATCCGGATGCCGTGGAGTGGATGCACGATACGCTGTCCGCCAGAATGCCGGGTTCCACCATCATCGCTCCCGTTCCGGGCCAGCGTTATACGTTTGAGTCATGAGTTTTACCGGAGAGAGAAAAGGCCGCCTGATCGTCTTTGAAGGCATAGACGGCACGGGCAAGTCCACCCACATCGGCCAGTTGCGGAAGTATCTGGAGGGGAAGGGACTGGAAGTGGTGCAGAGCTTTGAGCCCACGCGCGGGCAGTGGGGCCGGATGTTGCGGGATTCCGCCGTGACGGGGCGCCTTTCCGTAGAGGATGAGGTAGAGTTATTCCTGAAAGACAGGCGGGAGCATGTGGAGACGCTGATCGCCCCTGCGCTGGCGCGCGGCGCGTGGGTGTTGCTGGACCGCTATTACCTTTCCATGATGGCTTACCAGGGTGCGCGTGGGGTGGATACTTCCGTCATCCGCGCCGCCAATGAAGAATTTGCCCCGGTGCCGGACGCCGTGGTCTGGCTGGATATTCCCGTTTCCGTGGCTCTGGAACGCATCGGGGGCCGCGGAGAACGCGATGCCTTTGAGACGGAAGCGGGCCTGACGGCCTGCCGCAACGTGTTCGCCTCCATCCATGAACCCTGGATGCTCCGCGTGGACGCGGACGCCGGGAAGGAAGAAGTGGCGGCAAGAGTGCGGAAGGCCCTTTCCGGGCATTTTCCCGAAGTGATTAGTGAATAGGCGTATTCCACTGGCCGGTGGCCGGGAGTTTTCCCTTAATATTTAATCCCCGGTATTTGGTCGCTGCGCCGCAGGCGCATAAACCGTCGGGTCCGGGATTCCGGCTTCCCTGAAGGCTTCCCGGCGCTCCACGCAGGTGGAGCAGGCGCCGCAGTGGACGGGACCGCCCTTGTAGCAGGAGTAGGTGCGGGAGAAGTCCACGCCCAGTTCATGGCCCATGGCGGCGATGCCGCCCTTGGACGTGCGGATGAAGGGACGCAGGATGCCCAGCCCGGCATAGGTTCCCAGGCGGACGGCCTCCGTCATGGCGGCCATGAATTCCTCCCGGCAGTCCGGGTAAATGCTGTGGTCCCCGGAATGGGCGGCAATGACAAGCTGCTGCGCTCCGCAGCTTTCCGCCACCCCGGCCGCGATGGACAGGAAGATGCCGTTGCGGAAGGGGACGACGGTCTGCTTCATCAGCTCCTCGTCATAGGAGCCGTCCGGGATGTCGTCCGCGCCGGAGAGGAGGGCGGATTTCAAATGGGCGGAGATGGGGGAGATGTCAATCACGCGGTGCTCTATGCCCAGGCTGGCGGCCTGCCAGGCGGCGCATTCCAGCTCCCGTTCCGCGTGGTTGGAGGCGTAGTCAAAGCTGAGGGCCACCCGCACGCGGTGGTTCCGGTGCGCCCAGTGCAGGGCTACGCTGGAGTCCAGCCCCCCGCTGAGCAGTACGGCGGTTTCCGTCTTATCCATGGCGCGCGTCAGAGGGGGCGGTTTTCCGGGTTGTGCTCCGCCATGGCGGTCAGCTGGATGCCGCCGCGGGGGGAGAAACGGCCTTCTACTTTCAGCCACCGCGGGGAGATGGCGGCTGCCAGGTCATCCGTGATGCGGTTGACGATCTGTTCGTTGAAGGCCGGGTAGTTGCGGTAGGAGGCCAGGTAGTATTTGAGGGATTTGGTTTCCACGCACTTTTCATCCGGAACGTAGGTGATCGTCAGATGGCAGGAGTCCGGCTGCCCGGTGACGGGGCAGAGGGAGGAGAATTCATGGGTGTCCAGCGTGATGGTGTAGGGACGCGTGCCGCGGTTGGGGAAGGATTCCAGCTTGGCGTCGTCAGGACTGGTGAAGAAGGAGCTTTGTGAGCCGAGTAGAGTCAGAGGTTCGGACATGGATGGTTGATGTTGTGTTGTAGTGGAAATTCAGTTTTCCTGCGCGGCGGCGTCTTTTTCCTGAACGGGTTCCCTGCCGGGGAATTCTTTCACGTACAGGTCCTGCTGGGGGAAGGGGATGGAGATGCCGTGCTCGTTGAACGCATTATAGATGTGTTCCCGCACGGAGGAAAGGCTGGAGGCCTTCGTCATGACGGGAACCCAGACCCATACGCCCAGATTGACGGAGCTGTCCCCGAAGCTGTCCAGCACCACGCTGGTTTTTTTCACCTTGGAAAGGAAGGGCAGGGAGGACAGCGTTTCCAGAACGATTTGGCGCGCCCGCTCCACGTCCGTTCCGTAGGAGATGCCCACTTCCACCTTGGAGCATTCGAACTTGTGGTTGCGGGTCATGTTGCGGAAGTTCTTGTTGAAGAGCTGGGAGTTCTGGAAGGCGATGATGGAGCCGTCCAGCGTTTCAATCATGGTGGAGCGGTAGCCCAGGGAGGAGACGCGGCCCCGGTAGCCGTCGCATTCGATCATGTCCCCCTGCCGCAGGCGCCCCAGCATCAGGGACAGGCCGCTGATGATGTTTTCAATGGTGTCTTTCAGGGCGAAGCCGATGCCCATGCTCAAGCCGCCCATGACCATCAGCAGCCCGTTGTAGTTGGCGTTCATGATGATGAGGGCTGTGAAGACGAAGAGCCCCCACAGGAACAGGGAGGAAAGCGTCACGAAGGTGGGGATGATGCCCACTTCATAGTCTTCCCCATAGACTTCATGCAGGGTGTTTTTACCGATGAAGATCAGGTAGTTGAGCACAATGGCAATCAGGATGACCGTGATGACGTGGCTCCAGCTGAAGGTGAGCAGGTCCTTGATTTCCGTGGTGGCGAAGATTTTGTTGATGATGAGGTCCCCCATGTCGAAGGTGGCGGCGGGCCAGATGATGCTGAACAGGATGAGGAAGATGGTCAGGCAGGGGAGCACCAGCTTGGAGACGAAGGGGCGGAACCACAGGATCGCCTGCTTGTTCCGTTCTTTCCGGCGGTTTTCATAGTGGTGGAGCAGGTTCCACAGCCCCACCAGGAGCAGGATGCTGGTCATCAGCATGATCCACGTCATCAGCACCAGGAAGGCCATGAAGCTGAACCCGGCCCAGCACAGGCCGCTGCCCAGGATGGTGAGCACCAGGGAGACGGTGGCGAAGAAGCGGTCCAGACGGGGAAGCTTGTGCCGCTGCCGCACCCAGGTCAGCAGGGAGAAGAGGGAAACCAGCGTGAACAGGACGGGCATGGAAATGTCCACGATGATGTTGGGAGCCATGAACATGCGCAGCAGCATGAAGAAGCCGCCCAGGAGCAGGTAGGGCATGTAGATGCGGATGCCGGAGTTAATGGTGCCGTAGGGGAGGCGCGTCACCAGGGAGAACAGGATGGCGCTGACCAGCAGGAGGAATTCCGCGCCCAGGGAGGCCGCGCTTTTCAGCAGGTAGTCCGGCGTGCGCATGGAGGCGATGACGAGGACGAGCGCCACGATGAGGATGGTGGTGACGTTGGTGAAGGCGTGGCGCTTGTTGTAGTGGCCCGTCTTTTCCAGCGTTTTCTTGAAGCCCAGGAAGACGATGAGGCGGGAAAGGCAGTAGGAGCACAGGACGATGCCCAGCAGGATGAGCCCGTAGTGCTTGAGCGTTTCCGGGTCCGACGGGAGCTGGAGCTTGCTGTCTGCGGACGTTTCCCAGGCCCCCATGCAAATTTCATACGTCTTGAGCGGCTTGAGGAAGATGTACCGGGCCGCGTTGGACGGCGTGTAGAATACCCGGTTGAAGAGGGAGGTGAACAGCTTGCCGCTTTCATTGTTCAGGGCGTCTATCTTGCCGCCCAGGCTGTTGAAGAGCTCCTTGAGGTAGCTGATCTGCTCCTTTTCCTTGAGCAGGGATTCTTCCAGGGTGCGGCAGGTGTACAGGGCCTCGTCCCTCTGCACCAGGGAGGGTTCCGACAGGTTGTCCGTGTTGACTTCCTCCAGGGATTCCGCCAGTTTTTTGATGCGCCCTATTTCCTTGTCCAGCCGTTCCTCCTGTCCCTGGAAGTCCGGCCTTTGGGCGTAATACGTCTTGACCAGGCTGGTGGCGGCCTTGCAGTAAAAGGCCAGCGTGAAGATTTTCTGATCGTCCAGGGCGTAAAGCACGGCGGACATTTCATACACCCTGGTGTCAAAGTAATTGTAGGTGGCGTCCGCCTCCTTCACCAGCGCCTCCCGGATGGCCATCCTTTTTTCCTCATTCTTTTTCAGGATGGTGATTTCATGGCACAGGGCCATGATGACGGTGTCCATTTCCGAGTGGTCAGGCTCCGCCTGGGGCTGCTCGGGGGCTGGTTCCTGCACCTGTTCCGGAACGGCGGCAGGCTCGCCCTCCTGCTGTGCCGTAGCATGGCCCGCGGCCAGCACACCTGCCAGGAGGAAGGCAGCGCAGCAGCGGAAAAACGTCCGGTAATCAGGGATGCTCATGAACGGTTCCAGTTCTAGGGGCTGGGGGCATCACGGTCAAGGTTATATTCCCCCGCTGCCTGAGACGGCTTTGCAGTGGGAAGGCGCGCGCTTTCCGGCGCATCATCCGGCCACTTTTTTCAGAAACCGGCATTCCCTGCCCGGCGGGTGGCCCTTATTGATTTCATGATTGATTTTTTAACGGAATATTGGTTAATATGTGAATAATTCCATGAATTGTATGAAGGAGCCGGAAATTTTAACCATAGACGCCCACTGCCATTTGTTCAACCACGAGGTCCTTTCCTGGAGGCTCCTGGTGGATTTCATCCTTTCCCGCATGCGTCCCCGTGGACCGCGGGAGTGTCTGGAAGCCGTGGGGGGCATCAGCGGGTTGAAACGGATCATCCGTTTCTTCAAGACCGGATTGATGGATACGGAGAACATTTACGGCAAGCTGCTGGCAGAAGGCGCCTGCAATACGGTCGTGCCGCTGATGTTTGACCTGGATTACTGCATGAAGGGCGCCAGGCGTTCCGACGGGCCCGGACAGCGGAAGGCCTGCAAGAAGAAGGTGAAAAGGGCGGCAAGGAAGGAATGGGCCGTGCTCCGGAAGGAGCTTGATGAGCTGGCGGAACAGACCGGGAGGGGGGACAGGAGGGAAATCGGGGAGATGAAGCAGGCGCTCCGCCGCCTGTCCAGGCGGACGGAACGGTTTCCCCTGGGGAAACGGGATACCTTCCGGACGCAGGAAGAAGAACTGCTCAAACTGGCGGCGGCGCATCCCGGCCGCGTGCTTCCGTTTTACGTGGTGGACCCCCGCCGCCCCGGCAACTGGCTGCATGGTCCGGACGGGACGATAGACGTTTCCCCCATGACGGACAGGCTGGTTCCGGAATTGGGAGGGAAGGGCGGTTTTTACGGTTTCAAGCTGTATTGCCCCAATGGCTATTCCCCTACGGACCCGGCGCTGATGGCCCTGTACGAGTATTGCGAGCGGCACGGGGCGCCGTTGACGGCCCATTGCTCCGGCGGCGGCTTTGCCAGTTTTTCCCCTTCCATCACGGTGCACGGCCACGTTTACCGGAATGGAGAGGTTGTTCCGCATGACGGCGTTCTGGAGTTCAGGCACTACCGCCTGACGGACAAGCTCCGGGTGAAGGAGAAGGCAGAACTCCTGAACCATCCCCGGCTGTGGGAAAAGGTGATGGAAGCTTTTCCGCGCCTCCGGCTGAACCTGGCCCACTTCGGCTGCCAGGACGAAGGCATGGAATGGACGGAGCTGATTTACGGCATGATGGAAAAGTTTCCCGGACTTCATACGGATTTGTCCTGCATCACGGAGACGGCGAAGCTCAGGGAGATGCGGGAGTACGTTCTCAAGGCCCCGGAACAGGTGCGCCGCAAATTCCTGTTCGGGAGCGATTTTTATCTGAACCTTCTTTTTCTGGACGGGATGAAGGAGTACATGGAGAACTTCCGGAATACGTTTACGGAGCAGGAAAGGCAGGAGCTGATGACGGCCAATCCCTCCGCATTCCTGGGATTGTCCTGACGGAAACAGGAAACGCTCCGGATATTCTCCGGAGCGTTTGAAAGGAAGACTGTGTTCCTGCGGGAATCAGTTCAGGGAGAAGGAACGGATCCTTTTCACGGATTCCTCCGGGCCCAGCAGGGAGAAGACGGAGGAGAGGTCCGGGCCGCCGCTCAGTCCGGTGAGGGCCACGCGAGCGGGGAACATGACGGCTCCCATTTTCACGCCGTTTTCCTTGGCAAAGGCTTTCAGCACGCCGATGAGTTCATGGCCGTCCCATTCCGGCTCCCGCTCCAGCCTGTCCGCCAGTTTGGAAAGCAGTTCCAGGGCTTCCGGCTGGACCTTGGCAACGGCTTCCGGGTCCATGCCCAGGTCAAAGAAGAAACGGATTTTGTCCGGCACCTCCGCCAGCGTCTGCACCTTCGTCTGCACGGTGGCGATGGCGTCATCCAGAATCGGGGAATCCGGCAGTCCGGCATTCAGGCAGAAGGCGCGCGCCCTGGCCGTGAATTCCTCCGGAGCCAGCGCAATGATATGCTGCTGGTTGACCCAGCGGCACTTGGTGATGTCAAATTTGGCGGCGGAGTGGTTGACGGCTTCCAGGGAGAAGCGTTCAATGAGCTCCTGCGGGGAGAAGATTTCCGTGTCGTCCTTGGGGGACCAGCCCAGCAGGGCCAGGAAGTTCATGACGCCTTCCGGCAGGAAGCCTTCTTCCGGATACGCGCCCAGGGCCGCGCCTACGTCGCGCTTGGACATCTTGGAACCGTCCTGGTTCAGGATCAGCGGCATGTGGGCGAAGACCGGGGGAGTGACGCCGAAGGCCTCAAACAGCTGGATGTGCTTGGGCGTGTTCATGATGTGGTCTTCTCCGCGGATGACGTGGGTCATCTTCATTTCAATGTCGTCCACCACGTTGACGAAGTGGAAGATGTAGGAGCCGTCCGCCCGGCGGATGGCCATGTCCGGCGTGTTGGAAGCGTCCCGGTAGTCAATGGTGATGTCTCCGCAGATCAGGTCATGGAAGGTGACGGGCTTGGAGCGGTCAAAGCGGAAGCGCCATGCGCCATCGTCCTCGTACACGCGTCCGGCATCCTGGAGCTTCTTGAAATAGGCGTCGTAAATATCGTTGCGCTGGCTCTGGAAGTAGGGGCCGCAGCCGCCGCCCTTCATGGGGCCTTCATCCCAGTCCAGGCCCAGCCATTCCATGCCGGTGAAGATTGCGCGGGTGGCTTCCTCCGTGTTGCGGGCGTTGTCCGTATCCTCAATGCGGAGAATGAAGGTGCCCCCCATCTTGCGGGCGAACAGCCAGTTGAACAGGGCGGTGCGGGCGCCGCCGATGTGGAGGTAGCCCGTGGGGGAAGGTGCGAATCTTGTTCTGACGTGACTCATGATGGGTAAGAGAGTAAGGGCCAGCCTGCCCGCGTCAAGCAGATACAGGGGGTGCATGCCAAAAAACGGGGCTGCGGCGGCGGGGAGGGGCAACGGGCTTTTTTTAGCGCGTTGTCGGCCTTGCGGCTTGCCTGGAAGGGGCTTTTAGGCTTCATTTAACGCCGTGTTCTTTTTAAAGCACATATTCCGTCTGCGGGAGAAGTGGCAGATTCAGAGGGATGATGAGGAAAAGCCCTTTCTGGAGCATCTGGATGACCTGCGGACCATGCTGCTGAGGATGGCGCTGTGCCTGACCGTCAGCACGATTCTGTGCGCCGGGTTTGCGTCCAATCTGATGGACATCCTGAGGCGTCCCGTCAACCAGGTGTGGGACATGTTTGAGGAATCCCACCTGCCCGCGGGAATAGGCCTGGAGGCATGGGGGAAGGCCAAGGAAATGGCTACGGCCATGACGAGCCTGGACGACTCCCAGAAGAAATTGCTTCTGAGGCAGGTTTCCCCGTCCCAGGGGGATTTGGCGGAGGCCGCCCTGGTGCTCCGCGGCGCGCAGCCCCTGCCGGAGGACAGGAAGAAGATTTTTATCAGGGACGGCAGCCCCACCTCCTCCGTGCGGGAGCTGGCGGAGGCCCTGGATGCCAAGGAAGCCATTCTGACGGACGGCACCGGGCGGGGCGCCCTTAAGATGATGAGCGCGTTCCAGCCGGGGGAGGCGTTCATGCTGACCATCAAGCTTTCCCTGTATGCCGGGGTGGTGATCTCCTTCCCGTTGCTGCTGTACTTCCTGCTGCAATTCATTATTCCCGGACTGCTGGAGCATGAACGCAGGCTGCTGTACAAGTGCATGGCGATCGGCTTCGGGCTGTTCCTGGCGGGCACGCTGTTCTGCTACTTCATCGTGCTTCCCAGGGTGCTGACGTTCTTTTACACGTATTCCCTGGAATTCGGAATTTCCAATGAATGGCGCATCGGCTACTACCTGTCCTTCGCCACGCAGATGATCCTGATGTTCGGCCTGGCGTTTGAACTGCCCGTGGTGGTGATGCCTTTCGTCAAGCTGGGCGTGCTCACCTACGACATGATGAAGGCCACGCGCCGCTACGCCATTGTGGCGATCGCCATTCTGGCCGCGGTCATCACCCCCACGCCGGACGTGGCCACTATGATGCTGATGGCCGTTCCCATGTATGCGCTGTATGAAATATGCATCATCCTGGCCTGGATGCATGAGCGCAAGGAGGCCGCACGCGCACGGGAGGAAGTCGCCCGGTTTGAAGAAGACTTTGACAACAACAATTCTCCCTACAACCAGTAAATACATCCAACCCGCGCCATTATCATGAATCTCCTGGAAATCATCATCCTGGGCATTGTGGAAGGCCTGACCGAGTACCTGCCGGTCAGCTCCACGGGGCACCTGCTCCTGACGGAATCCCTGCTGAACATGTCCCAGAGCAAGGAGGCTCTGGACGCCCTGGCCGTCTGCATCCAGGGCGGGGCCATCCTGGCGGTGCTGAGCCTGTATTTTCCGCGGGTGAAGGCCATGGCGCAGGGCGTGCGCGGCAATAATCCCGCCGGGCTGAAACTGCTGGTCAACCTCATTCTGGCCTTCCTCCCCGCCGCCGTGGTGGGTCTGTGCTGCGCCTCCCTGATCAAGGAATACCTGTTCAACACCTACACGGTGGCTTATTCCTGGATTGTGGGCGGCGGCGTGATTCTGGCGTACTGCGCCTGGCGCGCCAGGGAAGGCCGTTCCAATGAAGGGAACTCCGGAGCCTCCATTGAGAGCCTGACCCCGGCCAGGGCGCTGACGGTGGGCGCTCTCCAGTGCGTCGCCATGATTCCCGGCACCAGCCGGAGCCTGATGACCATGCTGGGCGGCATGTTCGTGGGGCTGAGCGTGGAGGCGGCCGTGGAATTCAGCTTCCTGCTGGGGCTGATTACCCTGGGCGCGGCCACCGTCCATGATGCGTACAAGGACGGGGCGCTGATGCTGGAATCCTTCGGGTGGGAAGCCCTGGCCGTGGGAACGGTGGTGAGCTGGCTGTCCGCATGGCTGGCTGTGAAGTGGATGGTTTCCTACCTGCAAAAGCACAGTTTTGCCGTATTCGGCTGGTACCGCATCGCCATAGGCATCGTGACCCTGGTGCTCCTGTCCATGGGGCTGATGCATTAAAAAACGTTCTGCGGCAGTTGAATGCCGGAGGCCGCCTAGGCGGCCTTTTTTATTATTTTCCGCGGCAGGGAAAGGTTCTTTGAAAATGTAACCTGATTGTAACACACGGGATTGATTTTTCAGGCATCATGGGGACATGAACATCACGTGGTGCCTGATAGCCGTATGGGCGGGAATAGCCGGACTGGCGCATTCCCAGGAAATCCGCGACGAGCTGGGCGCCCGGAATATCATTCTGCCGCAGAGGCGCGTGATTCTTCCGGCGGACCGGACGGTCCGGCAGCCGGTCACGATGGAAAAGGTGAATGCCCGCATCCTGGTGAACGGCCACTCCGCCGTGACCACCCTGGAGCTGGATGTGCGGAATAACGGTTCTTCCCCCGCGGAGGCTGAGCTGCTGCTGCCCGTTCCGGAGGGCGTGGTGGTGAAAGGTTTTTATTATGGGGACGGAAAAGCGGAGTGGAAGGCCTCCCTGATGCCAGCGGACGAGGCGCGGCGCCTGTATGACCGCATTGTGGCGCGCAGAAAGGATCCGGCCCTGCTGGAATTTGCGGGGTTCGGGGCCATCCGGTCCAGCGTGTTTCCGGTTCCGCCCAGGTCTTCCGTAAAGCTGGGGATTGTTTACGAACAACTGCTGACCCCTGTGGAGGGGCGTCTGGATTACGTGCTCCCCAGAACGGAAGCTCTTTCCGGGGATGCTCCGTGGACGGTGAGGGTGGAGCTCGCTTCCGGAAAGGACGGTCCGGGCAACATCTTCACTCCCTCCCATCAGATGGAGCGCCATCAGCTGGAGAATGGAACCGTGGTTCTGACCCTGGCGGAGGAAAGGATGAACCCGGGCCCTTTCCGCCTGTCATGGCTGGAGGCGCGCGGGAAGAAAGGGGAAGCTTCTTCCGGGCCGGAGGCCAGCGTTTACGCCTCTCCTGACGCCTCCGGCGGGAAAAACGGCTATTTTCTGGCGATGGTGGGCAAGGATGTCCGCCCCGGTGAACACTCCATTCTCCGGGAAGTTACGCTGGTGCTGGACAGGTCCGGGAGCATGCGCGGGAACAAGCTCGCCAGCGTGAAGGAGGCGGCCAAGCAAATCGTTTCCGGCCTGAATCCCGGAGAACGGTTTAACATCATTACCTATAATGAAGGCGTCAATTTATTTGAAGCGGCCCCGGTGGAAAAAAATGGCGCGTCGGAAAAAGCGGCCCATGCATGGCTGGATGCCGTCGTGGCGCGTGGGGGCACCAACATGCACGAGGCGCTGGCCGCCGCCTTGAGCCAGCCTTCCCACGAGGGGATGCTCCCCGTGGTGCTTTTCCTGACGGATGGCCTTCCCACGATCGGCCGTACTTCGGAAAAATCCATTGCGGCCCTGGCGGGGGAAGGAAACAGGGCGGAAAGGCGCATTTTCACCATCGGGGTGGGGGAGGACGTCAACGCCCCCCTGCTGAGGCGCATGGCGGAGATTTCCGGGGGGCTACCGTGCTACATCCTTTCCGGGGAGAATCTGGAGGTCAAGCTCTCGCAGGTATTCCGGCAGTTATACGGCCCCGTCTTCCGGAAGGTGCGCTATACCGTCTGCTCCCCGGACGGCAGGGAACAACCGGGAAGGGTGCAGGATGCCATACCCTCCGGGGTTCTTCCGGACATTTATTCCGGCAATCCCGCCGTTCTGGCCGGGAGGTACATAGGTACGGAACCTTTCCTGATTAAGGGTACCTGCCTGGACCGGGATAACAGGGAGCAGGCTTTTGCCATTACCGTGGATCCGCAGCGCATCGCCAGCATGAAGGATGATTTTGTAGCCCGGCTGTGGGCCGCGCGCAAGATAGGCAGTCTGGAAACCGCTCTGATGGATATGGGCGGCAGCTCCTCCGGCACGGAAGCGCTGAGGTCCAATTCCAAAACGGCGGAATTGGTGGAGGAAATCATGCGGCTTTCACGGGACTTCGGGATCATGAGCTCGGCAGCCTCCTTTTTTGCCGATGACGGCAGTTCCGGCCCATGGCGGCGGGATCATGCCTCCATGGGGAGCAGGGGGAACCTGGAGGGGAAGGTGATGGAGGAATTGCGCGAAGGGCTGGGCGCCATTGCCCTGCAGGAAAATGCCGTAGCCAAGAAGCGGGAACTGACCCTCAACAAGTACAACATCCAGATGGACCGGGAGGGCCGTGCCGTGGCCTTTGACAATACGGCCCAGATTGCCCAGAACGGATATTTCAACAGGAACGGAGTCTGGATGGAAAGCACGGTTCTTGCCATGCCGGACGCGGGCCGCGCCGTGAAGACGGTCCAGGTGGGCACGCCGGAATATGCCGACGTGGCGAACAGGCTCATCCAGTCCAACCGCCAGGGGCTGTTGGCTCTGGATGGCTCCGTCATGATTCTCCTGGATGGAGAAACCGTACTGATGCAAAACAGTTTTCCATAAACAAACAACTAGTAATCAACAATCATGAACCGTATCATCGCATGTACTGCATTAGGGTTGCTGGGCGCAGGATCATTCTGCGCCCAGGCCGAACCCACTCCCGTTCCAACGGACGGCAAGCCTGTTCCGGAAGGAAAGGCCAGATACTCCGTCACTCCGGGACTGGAGGGGGAAAAACAGGACGCTAAAACCGGAATCGTCCTGGTTACGGTGAAAAGCGTGGACGCGGAAAAATCCGCATCAGCCGTGACCACCACCGGAAACGGGGTTGTCCTGACGAAGACCGTGAACGCCGGTCCGGAGAAAGCCATGGGAGCGCGGAATGCCGCCTATTCCGTCACTACGGTGAAAGGAACCGCTCCGGGGGAAATGGAAATCCGTGTGACGCCGCGTGCGGAGGGAGCTTCTTCCGGAATTTCAGCCGTTCCGCCGCAGGAAGGGGTGTTCATCACCAGGAAGGCGGCAAGCCTTCCCGGCGGTTCCGGGAAGGAAGGTATTTTCCGTATCAAGCCAAGCGCGGTTGAACCGGTCAGGGAAGCGGCCTATTCCATCAAAACGGAAGGGAGCGGCTCCGAAAAGCTGACCATAAGCGTGGCTCCCGGTCTGGAAAAAACTTCTTCCGGAGGGGCGGCCGTTCCTGCAAAAGGGGATGTGGTCGTTACCCGGGCTGTCGTGACGGGGAATGTCAAAGGGGTGAAAGACGCCGCCTATTCCGTCACCGTTGCGGACGGAACGGCTCCCGGAGAGGCGGAGATCAGCGTAACGCCGAAGCAGGAGGAGGCTTCCTCCGGAACTCCTGCGGCTCCCGTCCAGGGCACCGCGGAAAAAGATGACCGCGCCGTCGTTCAGATTGCCCTGTTGCTGGATACCTCCAGCAGCATGAACGGCCTCATCGACCAGGCGCGCACTTATTTGTGGAAGATTGTCAATGACATGACGCTGGCGCGCCAGAACGGCAAATTGCCCGATATCCAGCTTGCCCTGTATGAGTATGGAAACGACGGGCTGTCCTCCAGGGACGCCTGGATACGCCAGGTGCTTCCGTTCACGGATGACCTGGACAAGGTCTCCGAGGAATTGTTCAAGCTGAAAACCTACGGCGGCACGGAATGCTGCGGAGCCGTCATTGACCGGGCCGTGAAGGAGTTAAAATGGAATACGGATGATCCCCATGCGCTGAAGCTGGTCTTCATCGCCGGCAATGAACCCTTCAACCAGGGCAGCGTGCCGTATGCGGAAGCGATTGCGCGCGGGCTGGAGAGGGGCATTACTGTCAATACCATTCATTGCGGCAATGCCGGAGACTCGGATACGCGCCTGTGGAAGGACGGAGCTAAAAAGGGGGACGGCAGCTTTCTCAACATTGACCACAATGCGGCTCCCCCGGACCCGGAAACGCCCTTTGACGGAGAACTTGCCAAGTTGAGTTCCTCTCTGAATGCGACTTACCTGGCTTACGGTTCACCGGAAGTTCAGGCTGAAAGGCTGAGCAAGCAGGAACGCCAGGATACGCTGGCGCTGAAACTGTCTCCTGCGGCAGCCGTAGGGCGGGCCAGCGCCAAGGCGAACAAGGCGGCGTACTCCAATACTTCATGGGACTTGGTGGATTTTTATGACCGGAACGGAGTCCAGGCGCTGGGAGATTTGGGGACTGCCGGACAGCTCCCCAAGGAACTGGAAGGTAAAACCGCGGAGGAAGTGGAAGCCATCGTGAAAAAGAAGGCGGAGGAGCGCGGAGCCCTGCAGAAGAAGGTAAAGGAGCTGGACGCCCGGCGCAATGAATGGCTGGCCAAATGGAAGCAGCAGAGCGCTTCCAGGGACGCCAAACCGAACACCCTGGAGGACGCCATTATCCAGGCTGTCCGGCAGCAGGCCTCCAAAAAGCAGTTTTCCTTTGTTGAAGAGAACGAAACGGAAGGAAAAGATTCCCCTATGAATGATAGAGTGAAGAAATGAGTGCTCCTGCGGGGCTGTCCGGGAGTGCCGGCGGCCCCGCAGAATTTTTCTTCTGAAAAAACCTGTTTTACCGCAACGTTCCTATTTGATAGATTATTCCGCGCATGCACCGCTACCGCATTCTGGTCGTAGAAGACGATCATGCCATTAGAAACGGCCTGGCGGACGCCCTGGCGGTGTCCGGCTATGACGTTTTGTCCGCCAGGGACGGTTATGAAGCCATGGAGATGATTCATGCAGAGGAGTATGACCTGGCCCTGCTGGATGTAGTCTTGCCCGGAGCGAACGGTTTTGAACTGCTGAAACGCATCAGGGAAGACCGCTCCACCGTTCCCGTGCTGATGCTCACCGCCAAGGGCGCGGAGGCGGACAAGGTGAAGGGGCTGAAGCTGGGGGCGGACGATTATGTGGTGAAGCCCTTCAGCCTGCTGGAAGTGCTGGCCAGGATAGAGGCCGTGCTGAGGCGGTCCCCGGAAAGGCCTAGCGCCGTCAACCGCGTCATGCTGCCGGAGGGGCATCTGGATTTTGCCGCCCGCGCCTTGGTTCTGGGGGAGGAGCGGGTGGTGCTGACCACCAAGGAATTTGACCTGGCGCGCCATCTGGCGGCCAATGCCGGAAGAATCATCACCCGTGAGGAAATCCTGGCAAGGGTCTGGAAGATGGACCCCCGGCTGGTGGAAACGCGGAGCATTGACACCACGATCGCCCGCCTGCGGGAAAAAATGGGGAAAAGGAACTCCGCCGTCATCCGCACCCTGAGAGGGCGGGGATATGTTTGGGAGGACGGAGCATGAGCAGCCGTTTTTCCTTCCATTTGCTGTTGTGGTCCTGCCTGCTGATTCTGCTGGGGGTGATGGGATGGCTCAGCCATTCCATGCTGGATGCGGAGAAGCGCAGGCTGGCGGAAACGCACCAGATCCGCCTGGTGGAGCAGAGCCGCCTGGCCCTGTGGCGCATGGATTCCCTGCTGGCCTCCATGATCGCAGGGGAGAACAACCGTTCTCCCGGAGAATATTTCCAGGGGAACGCGCTGGCGGAAGTCCGCAAGGAGGAAGGTGCGATGCCGGATTTGTCCGGCTTTGCCAAGCTGTATTTCCAGATAGACCCGCGGGGAAACGTTTCCTCTCCCCAGAAGGACAGGGAACGGCTGGAATATGTCCTGCAACTGGGAAGATCCGGCTGGGGCAGCCGTGTGGTGGATGCCATGAAGAATTTGCCGAGGCCTGCCTCCATCTCCGCGGGGAATGCCGTGCAGCCGGAGACCGCCCCCCCCCTGCGGAAGAAGCGGTACAGGTGACTTCCGTCGCCATCATGGATGGAAGGGAGCAGCAGAAGAACGGCTTGCAGCAGAGCTGGCAGTGGAAAGCAGGAAGGCTTTCCAGCAGGGAATGGAAGACTACAACATGCGTAAAAACCTTTCCAACAGCCAGCAGGAGTACAATGTCAGCGTCAAGGTGAAAAAGAAAGCCATGGAGCCTCCCCGGCGGGCAAAGAAGGAGATTGCGGATTCGGGACGGCTGGTCGTTTCAGGGGAGGTGAATGGCATGGAAAGTCCGGAAGGGGATTGCCTGGATGTGGCTGGTTCCTTGAAAAGGACCGGGAAAAAATTGGAAAGCGGGGCCGGCGATATTGCGGCTCTCCTGGATATGGGTGCCGCGGCATTGACTCTGGACGGGAAGATGGTCCAGTTTGATGTTCATGAACAAAAGGCGAATCCGGTTCCGGTAAAGGAAAGCCTGGCGGAAATGTCCGTCACCCGCCGTGACGGGTTCGCCAAAACTCCGGAAAGTTACAGGGAGTTCTCCATTTCCTCCCTCCAGCCCAGATGGCAGCAGGGGAAGGAATGTTTCCTGACGCGCCGCATCTCGGACCACGGCCAGGTATGGGTGCAGGGAATCTGGCTGGACTGGGGCAAGTTATCCGCCTACCTGCTGGAGTCCGTAGCCGATATTTTGCCGGAGGCCACCCTGTCTCCCGCCGACGGGCGGGAGGAAAGCTATCTGACCCTGGCCGGAATTCCCGCCATGCTGAATCCGGGCAATCTTCCCTCCATGCCCGCCAATTCCCTGCGGACGGTCTGGAATTCCATGGCGATGGCGTGGTTTTGCGGGCTTCTGGCCCTGTGCGGGGTCATTGGCTTCATGATCGGCCTCATCCGCCTGAGCGAACGCCGCGCCGTATTCGTTTCCGCCGTGACGCATGAACTAAGGACGCCTCTGACTACGTTCAACATGTACACGGAAATGCTTTCTTCCGGACTGGTTCCCAAGGGCAGGGAAATGGCCTATGTGGATATTCTGAAAAATGAGGCGGGCAGGCTGACGCACCTGGTGGACAACGTATTGAGCTACGCGCGGGTGGAGAAAAATTCGGTCTCCCTCCAGCCGGAAAAAATTCCGGTGACGGACCTCGCCTCCGCCGTCATTGCCCGCATCTCCCCCCGGCTGGCCGCCGCGGGCATGGACTCCCAGCTTTACGTGGCTCCGGAGCTGCAAGCGGAGACCGTGACTGCGGACATGACCGCCGTGGAGCAGATCGTGTACAATCTGGCGGACAACGCCGCCAAATACGCATGTTTTGACGGCAGCGTCCTGAAGGTGGAACTGGCACGGGAAAAGCGTTTTCTGGTCATCCGTGTGGAGGATGAAGGGAAAGGCATTTCCGATTCCCTGAAAGGGAAGCTGTTCCGTCCCTTTTCCAGATCTGCGGAGGAGGCTGCCGGAAAACAGCCGGGCGTGGGGCTGGGGCTGGCTTTATCCCGGGAACTGGCGAGAAGCATGGGCGGAGACTTGTGCCTGGAAGAAAGTTCCCACGGATGCCGCTTTGCCCTCAGGATTCCCCTTTCCAGGGCATGAGGGCACATGAGGGCCTGTTCCGGAAAAACAAAATTCTTTAAATCAGCCGTCATTCAGGTTTTAATCCTTTCCTCACCCTCTTTATTTTTCAAGAACCATTTCCTTTTATGAATACTCCATTCTGCCAAAGCTGCGGCATGCCTCTGGGAAGCAGGGAAGACTGCGGCACCAACCATGACGGAACCTCCAGTGAGGAATATTGCCGTTATTGCTTTCAGGACGGCGCTTTTACGTCAGAATGCACCATGGAGCAGATGATTGAACATTGCGCCCGGTTTGTGGAGGAATTCAACAAGGAGAATGGTTCCTCCTACACGAAAGAGGAAGCCATTGCTCAAATGACCCTGTTTTTTCCCACGCTGAAACGCTGGAAAAAACAGTAGAACGTCTTTTCGTTCCATCCCTTATTCACAGGGAAGGGCCTGTCCTTTCCGCCTTTGTTCGCTGGCCGCCTTCTCCCTGCGGTACGGGATGTCCTGGAATGTTTAAAAACCCCAGGAAGGCGGACGCATATTGTTTAAAGTACCCTTTTTCCTTGTCCGCTTTCGGCTCCCCTGCTGGCCGGAGGCCCGGTTCATAACATGATCCGGGGCTTGTCTTCCTCCGGTTTGCCAGCGTTGCTCGAAACAGCCCCATGGGGAGAACCTTTCAGGGTTTCAGGGGTGGATTATCTCCTCTGCGGTCCATGGGAGCCTCCGGGGCCGGAAGGCCGTGGTGAGGGAGACGGACGGGACGGCGCAGCCGCAGGAGGCGAAGACGGCCTGCTGGGCGCGCTGGCGGACGGCGGCGGGGAAGAAGGTCTGGAAACGGATGGAGGGCTGCTGGGACGGTTCATGCCCGAATGACCCGGACGGGAGGCGGATGGCCTGGAGGAGGGCGTGGATGGACGGCTGGGACGCCCGAAGTCAGGCCTGGAGGGCCGGTTCCCCTCCGGACGGCTGATGCCCGGACGATGCGTGCTCCCGGAATTGCCGGAGCCGGGGCGGTGGGGATTGTTGACGGACGGGCGGGAGGGCTGTCCCGGCTTTCCGAAGTCCGGCCTGCCGTGGCTGCCGCCGGGCTGGCCTATTCCCGGCCGGTTATGGCTGCCGCCCGGATTACTTACGGGCGGACGGTGGGAATTGCCGGGTTTTCCGAAGTCCGGGCGGTGGTTGGGCCTGCCGGGCTGCGGAACCGGCCTGTTGTTGCCCGGGCGGTGGTCCGGACGGAAATGATCCGGCCTGTACTGGGGCTTCATCGGCGGACGCGCCATGGGGCGGCAGTAATGTGGGCGGATGTAGTGCCCGCGGTAATAGGGGGCCGGTCCCCACGTGGGGATGTAGTAATTCGGGCGGATCAGGCTGATGGAATAAATGGGGCTGCCGAACGTGTCATAGGCATAGATGGGCCTGCCTCCGTAATATCCGTAAATGGGATAGCCGGAGTTGTCATACATGTAGGACATGCCGGAGCCGCCGCTGCTGTAGGAGCCTGATACGCTGAAACTGTCATAATAAGGATCATAGCAACTGGACAGGGCGCATCCGAGGGCGGCTGCCAGCAGCGAGTTTTTTAAAATAACGTATGCTTTCATGATGTTGAAACGGGGTGGGTTGTTTTTTCCCTTTGCTTGAAAAGCGGCGGGATAAAAGTACATTTGTTTAAAATTATTTTGCTTGGAAACGGGCTTCCTATTGTCTTAGACTGCAAAAACGTTCTACGTGATGGGAATTCTCTTTCAAGATAAAAAAATCGGCCTGGCCCTGTTGTGTGATAATGCCCCGTATACGCTGGCCATGACGCTGGCGTCCTATGAGAGGTCCGGGCTGCTGAATTATTTTGACGAGGCCTGCGTCGTTTTTCCGGAAAGCGCTGGCAAAGTATGTGAAACGGCGCTTTCTTACGGACTTTCCGCGGAGTCTTCTCCGGCGGAGGGCGGCTTCATAGGGGCGCTCCATACGGCGGTCAACGCGCTGGATACGGATTACGTGCTGCTGGCTGAGGATGACTGCATGATCTGGGAGCACCTGCGCGGGGAAACTCTGGAAAACCAGTTGAAACGAGCGGTGGAGCTGCTGATTTCCGGCCAGGCGGACATGGTGCGCCTGCGTCATGCCTGGCGCGGCTGCACGCGCTACAAGGCCGCCTATACGTATTCCTACTTTTATCCCGTGGAGCAGCTGGCCACCATGTGGGTGCATGCGGAAGGCCTGTCGGAAGCACCGGACTGGATCAAGAGCATCCGGCGCTTCTTCCATCCTTTCCGCTCCAAGCGTTCCATCGGCCGATGCGTTTATGTGGAACAAAATCCCCATCTGCGCTTTCCCGAATACATTACCAAGATTGATGAAGGCTACATCATTGACAGTGAGGTTTTCCAATGGACCAACCAGCCCACCCTCATCGCCCGCTCCAGAATCAGGCAGATTCTGACCGGGCTGGCGCAGGCTCCCGGCACTATCGGAAAACTGCCGCAGGACTTTGAAACCGCCGTCAACAACCCGCGGTGGAGGGACGCCCACATGAACATAGGCGTCATCAGGGGAATTTTCACTTAAAGGCGCATGGCGGAAAGCGGAAAGGCGGTGCGGTATGAATGCACCAGGTGCGGCGCATGCTGCCGCTGGGCCGGAGACGTGTGCATTGAGGAGGATGAAGTCCGGGAAATCTCCCGTTTCCTCCACATGGACGAGCAGGCCTTCATTGACGAATGCTGCCGCCTGAGAGCCAACCGGCGCGGATTGTCCATCCGGGATGCGGAGGACGGCGCCTGCATGATGCTGGCGGAAGGCGGCTGCCGGATCAATCCCGTCAAACCGCGCCAGTGCCGGGACTTCCCCAACAAATGGAACTTCCCCGGCTGGCGCGACTTGTGCCGTGCCAGGAAAGTGGAAAAGGAATAAAAGCCTCCGGCGCTTCTTCAAGATTGTTTACAGGAACTGCGCCAGATCCCGTTCAAAACCGGGATAGGAGGTATTGATGCATTCCGCATCCGCCAGCACGGTATCTCCCTGTGCGCTGAATCCGGCCACCAGGAAGCTCATGGCGATGCGGTGGTCTCCGTAGCTGGGCAATTCCGCGCCTTTCAGGGGAGCGCCTCCGTGAACGACCATGCCGTCGTCAAATTCCTCCACGTCCACCCCCATGAGCCGGAGATTGGCCGCCGTGGTGGCGATGCGGTCCGTTTCCTTGACGCGCAGTTCGCGGGCGTTGCGGACGATGAAGTCTCCCTGGCCCAGGGCTCCGGCCACGGCCAGGATGGGGATTTCATCAATCAGGTTGGGGATTTCTTCCGGAAGCAGGCTGGTGCCGTGCAGGGAATCCGAACCGTACACGGTAATATCCCCGTACGGTTCGCCCGCATCCTCCGGAGAAGTGGTCACAATGTCCATCCGCACCCCCATCCGTTTCAGTGCGCTGATGACGGCGTTCCGCGTGTTGTTCAGGCCCACCTGACGCAGCGTCAGGCGGGAGCCGGGACGGCTGGCGGCGGCCACCATCCAGAAGGCGGCGGAAGAGATGTCTGCGGGAACCGTCAGGTCATGGGCGGCGGGGAGCGCCGGACCCTGGGTACTGACGGCGAGGCCGTCTACCGTGCAGGGCACGCTGAAATGGCGGAACAGGCGCTCCGTGTGGTCGCGGGTGACGGCGGGCTGATGCACGGTGGTGGCGCCGTCGGCAAACATGGCGGCCAGCAGGATGGCGCTCTTCACCTGGGCGCTCGCCATGGGAAGCGTGTAGGAAATGGGGCGCACCCGGCCGCCGTGGATAAACAGCGGAGCGCAGCCCGGCTTGGCGCCGCGGGCTTCAATCCGAGCGCCCATCTGTTCCAGAGGCTGCATGATGCGGCCCATGGGGCGGGAACTCAGGGAGGCGTCCCCGAACATTTCCGAATCAAAGGGGCAGGCAGCCAGCATGCCGGCCAGCAGCCTCATGCCCGTGCCGGAATTGCCGCAGTCGATGGGCCGTTCCGGAGCCGCGGGCTTCATGGCGACGCCCGTTATGCGGAAGCGGACGGGGCCATACCCCTCCCGTTCTTCCAGCACTTCCACCTTGGCCCCCAACTGCTCCATGGCGCGCAGGGTATTCAGGCAGTCTTCACTGCACAGGAAATTATCCACTTCCGTCACTCCCTTCGCCAGGCCGCCCAGGATGGCGGCGCGGTGGGAAATGCTTTTGTCTCCGGGTACGGTCAGTACCCCTTGCAGGGAAGAAATGGAATGGGAGCGAAGGTTCATGGACGTCCGGAAGAACTACCCTGTATTGGCCGCTGAATCAAGCCAATTACGAGACGGGCGGGAGGGGAGAGGATAGCGCCGGGACTCCGGGAAGGCGCTGGGCGGCGGTCCAGAATGGGGTTGATTTTCCGGAACGGTGACGTATATTAAGGCGCGTTATCGGCTGCATCCGCCTGAAAGGAAGGAGAGAGCTTTTCAGGATCAATGGATCAAGCTGGTTTTCATAGGTAGTAAGTTGGAGCGGCCACGGGAGTGATCCTGTGGCCGCTTTACTTTGTTTCAAAGGATTATTCGATATTGACATTCAATGCAGTATGGAATAAAAAAGGCTGATGAGCTTTATTGTCCGGACTGTCTTTCTCTGTACCGCGCTGAACGTCGTGGCCGCCTGTTCCCAGCGCCAATCCGTGCAGCCCGTTGCGGAAGCGGCCGTACATGTCAGCATCGGTGCCCTTGTGTACGACGTCACGTTGAAAGATGACGGAGTGGAGGTGGAGAGAAGGCCGTTCGCCTTATATGCGAATGCGCTGGGGAAGCAGTACCCTGTTAAAAAGGTATTTCTGAAAGGCGACGCCTACAAGGTGGAATCCCTGGCCAAAATCCTCTTAAAGGAAGGATGGGCTAAAGGCGCCTCTCTTCAGCCGGAGGAGGATGCCGTTTTTCTGCATGCCCCAGGAGAAAAGAAATTTCATCCGGTACCTGCCGCAAGCGGCAATACCGCCGTCTGCAAGGCACTTAACAAAGCGTGCTATGAGGCGTGCCTGAAGGAGCCCGACATTTCCTAAGCCCGGATGAGAACAGGCAAGGGAACAAAAATGCCCTCCGTCCTGCTTTGGGCTTTACCGCGCGCCGCTGAAAGCGTATGTAGTCCGTGCCGATCAGGTTCGGGTGGTCGCTGTTCCGGTCTTCGGACCGGGGTAGAGGAAAGTCCGGACATCACAAGGCAGCGTGTCCCGTGAAAGCGGGAGACGGGAACCTCCCAAGGGTTCCCGGACGGAAAGTGCCACAGAAAACAAACCGCCCGGATGGGGTTCATCCCCATGCGGGCAAGGGTGAAAAGGGGAGGTAAGAGCTCACCGCTCCGAGGGCGACCGAGGAGGCATGGTAAACCCCGCGCGATGCAAGACAAACAGGGGAAGGGTTGCCTGCCCGCCGGATCCCCGGGTATTAGTCGCACCCGTTCCGTAAGACGAACGGGCGCGCGGAATGCTTCACCGCAGACCGCGTGAGAAAAATGACCGCACAGCCGGCTTTGGCCGGCGGACAAAATCTGGCTTACAGAACCTGATCGGCCCCTGTCTTTTTTGCCGGGATGTTTTCCGCCTCCTTTTCCGTGAAGGGAAACGTCCGGGAAATTGTCCGGTTCCGGGGGCTCTTTGGGGTTGCATGGGCGTCTCAAATGTGTAGAATCCGTCACCTAATTGCCACCCACTATGGAGAAGCTTGTTGTACACGGAGGTTTTACGCTGAGGGGAGCCGTCAATATCAGCGGGTCCAAAAATGCGTCCCTGCCCATTCTGGCCGCATCCCTGCTGACGGATGAGCCTGTGGTGGTGCGCCGTGTGCCGGATGTCTCCGATACCAATTTCATGGTCCAGATCATGGGCCAGCTGGGCGCCTCCGTGGAGAGGTCCAGCGGCAACGTGCGCGTGGAGGCCAGGAACCTGCATTCCGAAGCCGCCTATGAACAGGTGCGCAAGATGCGCGCCTCCATCTGCCTGATGGGCCCCCTGATGGCCCGCATGCAGCGGTGCGTGATTCCGCTGCCGGGCGGCTGCGTGATCGGCGACCGTCCCGTGGACCTGCACATCCGGGCCATTCAGGCTCTGGGCGCCCAGGTGCAGATTGAACGCGGCAACCTGGTTATCGAAGCGCCCCGGGGGTTGAAGGGAGCCACCATAGATTTGAGGGGCGATCACGGCCCCACCGTTCTGGGAACGGACAACCTGATGATGGCCGCCGTGCTGGCGGAAGGAACCACCGTCATTGAATCCGCCGCCTCCGAGCCGGAAGTGGTGGACCTGGCAAACTTCCTGATCAAGATGGGCGCCCATATCCAGGGCGCCGGAACGCGCCGGATCGTCATTGAAGGGGTTGAAAAACTCCGCGGCTGCAACCATACCGTCATTCCGGACCGCATTGAGGCCGGCACCTTCATGGTGGCCGCGGCCATGATGGGGGACGGCGTAACCCTGCGGCGCGTCTGTGAGGAGCACATGACCGTGGTGACGGACCTGCTCCGGAAATGCGGCCACCACGTGGAATTCAACGAACGGGGGGACACGGTCACCATCATTGCCGGGAATACGCCCAAATGCGGGGAAATCAAGACGGCCCCCTATCCCGGCTATCCCACGGACATGCAGGCCCAGATGACGGCCCTCTTTGCCACCACGCCGGGCATCTCCGTGGTGAAGGATACCATTTTTCCGCAGCGCTTCATGCACTGCTCCGAGCTCAAGCGCATGGGCGCGGATATCAAGGTGGACAACGGCACCGCCGTCATCTCCGGCGTGGAAAGCCTGAGCGGCGCGCCCGTCATGGCGTCTGATCTGCGCGCATCCGCCGCGCTGGTGCTGGCCGCCCTGAAGGCGGAAGGCACCACGGAAATCCACCGCCTGTACCACATTGACCGGGGCTATGAAATGATTGACGAAAAGCTCCTGGCGATCGGAGCCGCGGTGGAAAGACAGCCGGATGACGACAATTAACGCCGTTTTTGGGTCCTGATTTGCCGGTGTACCGCATTTTTTCTTTACTGTCAGGGCTCCATATGCTATTCACCGAAGTCCTATGAACAAGGCTCAACTGATCGAATTGATTCAAAACAAGCTGGGTGCCGATACGACCAAGAAGCACGCTGAAGAAGCTCTGGCCGCTGTGCTGGAATCCATCAAGGAAGGCGTGCAGGAATCCGGCAAGGTGCAGATCATCGGCTTTGGTACGTTTGCTACCAAGACCCGTGAAGCCCGTACCGGCCGCAACCCGAAGACCGGCAAGGCGATCAACATTCCCGCCTCCAAGACGGTTGCTTTCAAGGCCTCTTCCGCCCTGAAGGACTAAGACGGCAGCTGCTTCCCAAAAGAGCACTTTTCTTTCAGCACCCCGTCCTCTGCGGACCGGGGTGTTTTTTTATGTCCCGCTGCGGAAGTCCACGGCTTGACCGGATGGACGCCGCCGTCTAGAATGCCGCCATGTCCAGCAGTTTTGGTCAGGTGTTCAGAATCTCCACCTGGGGTGAATCCCATGGAGCCGGGGTAGGCGTGGTGATTGACGGCTGTCCGTCTCTCGTCCCGGTGACGGAAGAAGCCATTCAGCGGGAGCTGGACCGGCGCAGGCCGGGGCAGAGCGACATCGTGACGCCCCGCAAGGAGGAAGACCGCGCGGAAATACTCTCCGGCGTGCTGGACGGCAAAACCCTGGGAACGCCCATCGCCGTCAGCGTGCGGAACAAGGACCACCGTTCCTCCGCCTATGATGAAATGGCCCATACGTACCGCCCCTCCCATGCGGACTACACGTACGACGCCAAATACGGCATCCGCGCCTGGGCGGGCGGCGGCAGGGCCTCCGCACGGGAAACCATCGGGCGCGTCGCCGCCGGGGCCGTAGCCAGGGCCGTGCTCAAGCAGGCCTTTCCCGGCATGGAGGTCATAGCCTGGGTGGATCAGGTGCATCATGTGAAAGCCTCCGTGGACTGGGAGGCCGTGACGGCCTCCGTCATTGAAAGCAACATCGTCCGCACGGCGGATCCTTCCGCGGCGGAAGCCATGATCGCCGCCATCAAGGAGGCGCGGGACTCCGGCAACTCCCTGGGCGGCGTGGTCAAGTGCGTGGTGCGCGGCTGCCCTCCCGGACTGGGGGACCCCGTCTTTGACAAGCTGGACGCCACGCTGGCCCATGCCATGATGAGCATTCCCGCCACCAAGGCCTTTGCCGTGGGCTCCGGCTTTGAAGCGGCGGACATGACCGGACTGGAACACAACGACCCTTTTTACATGCGGGACGGCCATGTGCACACCGTCACCAACCACTCCGGCGGCATCCAGGGCGGCATCTCCAACGGGGAGGACATCCTGATGCGCATCGGCTTCAAGCCCACCGCCACCCTGATGATTGACCAGCAGACGGTCAACCAGGCGGGGGAGGACGCCCGGCTCAAGGGCAGGGGACGGCATGACGCCTGCGTGCTGCCGCGCGCCGTGCCCATTGTGGAAGCCATGGCCTGGCTCTGCCTGTGCGACCACTATCTGCGCCAGCGCTGCCAGCAGGCGTTGTAACGCGGCTTCTTTCCCGTCATTCATGGACTCCTCCCTCACATTCTACCTGGTTCTGGGCGCGCTGCTGGTCGGCTTCATCGTGCTCGGCATGCTGAAGGGGATGATCAAAATGCTCCTGTTCGGCGCGGCGGTGCTCTCCGCCGTGGCAGCGTACTTCTGGCTGTCCAAATACGGCTTTACCTATCTCTCCTTCATCACCAGCGACCCGCGGGAATGGATGGTTACCGTGCTGTCCGTCGGGGGGGCGGCGGCGGTCTTCTTCATCTTCATGCACGGCCTGTTCTGGTTCAGTGACGTCTTCTCCTGGGGGAGGCGCATGGGCTTCGGCGGGGCCAAGGGCATCGTCACCACCATCCTGATGGCGGCGGTTGTCTGCTGGGTGGGCGTCATGTGCATCTTCTACTACGGCTCCATGGCGGAAATGACCCGCGCCCGCGAACTGGCGCTGTACCACATGGATCCCAGCCGCACCATTTCCCTGCCCGCCATTTACTCCGTCAAGAAGTCCATCACGGACAATCCCCACCTGAACTGGCTGGTGAAAATTTCCCCGGAACACGACCCGGAACGCCTCTCCCTGGCAAAAATGATTGCCTACCTGGTGACGCTCAGCCCTGAGCTCTCCGACCAGCGCCGCACCCAGCTGGATTGCTACATGCCCCGCTCCCGCATCACCAGCCGCGTGCTGAGCCTGAAAAGCCTGAGCGAAGACCCCGCCATCCGCCTGCTGGTGGAGAAGGGGGACATGCAGGGCCTTTATAACGACGTCAAGCTCACCCGCTTCCTGGAAGGCCAGGACGTGCGCACCGTGCTGTCCCAGCTGGATGTGGACCGCGTCCTTGGCTTCGTCACGGAAACCCGCCAGACGGCCCCCGCCGGGAATGAATATATTCCCGAAGCCACTCCGATTGAGGAATAAGCGGGGATTCTTTTCTTCCCTGAATTGTTTTCATTCCTATTATCCTCTTTCCAAATGTTTTCCTGCTGGGTAGTATTGGATATATTCAAGATTGATTTGGCATGGACAAAGAAAAATTGAAGGGGGAATTGGAAAAATGGGAACGAGAGATCGCTCTTGATCCTGAAAATTTCACGGCTTATGTGAAGAGAGGGAATGTCCTGGATGACCTGGGACGCAGCGAGGAAGCGCTGGACAGCTACAACAGTGCTCTGGAAATCAACCCTGCTTACGATAAAGCCTATTGCAACAGGGGCATTGTATTGAAAAAATTAGAAAGGAAGGAGGAAGCTTTATCCAGTTACGATAAAGCGTTGGAAATCAACCCTGGAAATGATGCAACCCATTACAACAGAGGACATATTCTGGACGATCTCGGGAGGAAGGAGGAGGCGTTGCAAAGCTATGACAAAGCGCTGGAAATTAATCCTGGGGACCATGCGGCCTACTACAATAAAGGAAATATCCTGAACGATCTCGGCCGGAAGAAGGAAGCGTTGGACAGCTATAACAAGGCGCTGGAAATCAGACCTGATTATGATAAGGCTTATTGCAACAGGGGCATTATCCTGAAAAGTTTAGGACAAAAGGAAGAGGCTCTTGCCAGCTACAACAAGGCGCTGGAGATCAATCCCGGTTACGATGCGGCCCATTATAACAAGGGAAATGTCCTGGATGACCTGGGAAGAAAGGAGGAAGCTCTGGCCAGCTATAGTAAGGCATTGGAAATCAATCCTGGTTATGGGGCGGCCTGCTACAACATGGGAAATGTCCTGGATGACCTGGGACGGAAGGAGGAAGCTCTGGCCTGTTATAACAAGGCGTTGGAAATCAACCCTCATCATGATGCAGCCCTGAACAATAAAGGGCTTTTATTATCCAATCTCGGCAAAAAGGAAGAGGCTTTGGCTTGTTATATTCAAGCCATTCAAATCAATGCCGGTAATGAAATAGCCAAACGAAACCGGAGGTCGTTAGTGGGAAGCAAGGAATTCTGGGATGGCCTGTCAGAAAATAGTCAGGTGGATTTATGGAGTGGAGACGAAGATTTCAATGTCCTGGCAAGCAGGGAAAAACTGGGTGGATGCTCCGGCAAAGATTTATCCTGTATTCACCGTCTGTGGGTGGAACAATATAGGCTTCTTTATTTGCTTAGCGCTGACCTTGAGCAGGTGGGGCATTACACTTCCTCTATGGTTTTTGAAACCTTGCTCCAAAAGCAGACGGAAACGGACGGTCACGCAAATCCCCTGTCGTTATGCAGCCTGGCTGCGGCTAATGATCCTACGGAAGGCACCGTTTTTCAGGCATTTCTGAAACAGGATTGTCTGCCTTCCCAGAGAATTCAGAGCCATCTTGCCGTATTGCAGGCTTCCTTTTCTTCTGCCATTGATTCCTTGAACCAGTTCCGCCTTTACGGAAAAAACAAGGGAGAGGAAGGAACCGGGCTGTGCCTGGTATTTAACCGATCCTTTTTTGCCAAGCCGGGAGAAACGTCCATGATTGCCGTCCAGAAAGAGGACGACTCCTCCTCCGGAAAAGAGACTGACATGCGCCGCAAGCTCCCTCTTTACTGGGTATTGTATTATGATTGCTCTTCCGGTCGGTTGCATTATACCCCTGCATGTTCTGAATACTCGTTAAACAGGGATTTTAATGTTTGCGAAGACGCATTGAAAGAGTCTGAAAGAAAGAAATTGCAGGAGATAGGCAAATCATTGAAGAATATTCGGATGCTTTTTGAGTGTATCAGCGAAAAGGCTCAAAAAGCTGCCCTGGAGATGCTGATTTACCTGAGGCATCTGGTGAAGGATGCCGCCTTCAAGGATGAAAAGGAATTGAGGATTCTTTCTTTGCATCCTTATAATGACCAGAGTTCCCCTCTCAAGGTACTGGAGGGAAAAAACTGCCTGTCGATCGGCTATTTGCCGGTTATTCATGAGGGGGAGGAATATCTGGAGAAGGTGATTGCCGGGCCCAAATTGAGAGATTTTGCCAACCTGGTGGATGTGGCCAAATTCAGGCTTCATCGGTTGGGCGGGAAGAAGAAAGTGGAGTTTTGCCAGTCGCGGGCGCCTTTGAGTTGAACTTGACGGGAATTCGGAAGGAATTTGTAACTTTTTATCTGAGGCGGCAAGATAATGAGGGAAGGAGGGTATTTTAACTTTGAAAGCCTTCGCCTTGCTTCGGAGGGAGCAAGTTGATAAGGGGGCCGGAGTCCCTTATTCCCAGGAGCGGCAAATGGTTTTACTGGGGACCTGTTTTTCAGGAAAAAAGAGCGCCTCTCCCAGCCCTGATGCCGGAAGAAGCGTTTTTTAAAGGAGTGTCCGATTTGAAGATGAGGCGTTTTACACACCTTAAAAATAAAAAAGGAAGAAATGTCAGGAAAGTTTTTCCGCGAGGGCATCCACCCATTCCGGGAAGGTGTCGTCATAATCCCCATCGGACAGGGCTACCGGCAGCAGCCTTTGCGCCTTCAAACGTTCCAGGAAGGCATCGAAATCCTTGCCTGCCTGGCAGAAGTTTTCATAAAATTCATCCCCAAGGGCGAAGACGGCATAATTGACTGTGGAAAGGTCTTCCGAGGAGTCCTTCAATGCCTGGTACAGCGCCTCTGCATTGGAGGGAGGTTCTCCGTCTCCCCACGTGCTGGTGACGACCAGCAGCGTTCCCGCATTTTTCAACTGTTCCACCGTCATATCCTCCATATCAACCACTGTTGCCTGATGGCCGAGCTTTGTCAGTTTTTCCCGGGCCTCCCGGGCCAGGCTTTCCGAATTTCCTGTTTCCGTTCCGTAGATAATGGTGATTTCCATGTGTGCTGGTTGTTGTTACGACGCCAGAAGTTAGATTAAACTAACTAATCAGGCAAGGCAAAACAGGATGCGTCTGGTCAAATTTTCCCTCCTCTGCGGGCTTTCCGGGAGTCAGTTTTTTCAGTCCGTTCATGTTCCATGGCTTAAATCCTTCCAGAGAAAGGAGAGTAATCATGAGAAAAGATCCGAAGCCGGAGACGAGCAAGCCGCAGGGCAGCAAACGGAGCGGCATGTGTGCAGGGAAATTATTCTACCCCGGATTCCTCCCGGCGGATCGTCAATGTGTGCGGGTGCTGGGGAAGGGTAAAGCACCAGCCGAAGAGGCGCACAAAGCGATAGTAAAGCCCCTTGCGGCTGGCGTGCTGGCTGGTCATGAGGTCGTAGAAGGCCAGGTCAATCTGGTTTCTGGCGATGGGCGCGCCATTCATTTTAGCGTGCAGCATGGCGTCGTGAAACAGGGAAGGGAACAGCATGTCCGGCGGGGTGGTTCCCCAGGTGACGCCGTCCCAGCCGTAGCCGGGAGAGATGGTGAATGTACCGCCCTCCGCTTTCAGGCGGATGGTGGGGTCATACACGCTGACGGCGGTCCAGTGGCCGAAGTCCGCCTTTTTCCTACCGCTGGTCCAGCTGATGGCGTTTTTAGTGATGTAGAAGGGTTTGTCTTCGTAGAGGGTTCCTTCATACCATCCGGCCACGGCTTCCGGAGCCTTGACGGGGACGGAGCACGATTCCAGCGCCACGGCCATGCACGTCACTATTAATAACAGGTAAATATCATGTGAATAAAAAGGAGAGGGCATAGTAGGGCAGGGAGTGTTCCGAACGATTGTTTTTATTGGATTTCCAGCACGATGATTTCCGGAGGGCAGCAGAAGCGGAGAGGAAGAACGCTGCATCCCAGCCCGCGGGTGATGAGGAAGGGGGTTCCGTTCAGCTGGGACCAGGGATAGGAGAATTTGGCCTTCTCCCGGGAGATGTTCGCCAGGGGCTTGCCGCCGGGCAGGCAGATCTGCCCGCCGTGGGTATGGGCGCTGATGACGGCGTCCGCCGTGCCGGGAGCCAGCAGGGGAAAGATGTCCGGCACGTGGGAGAGCAGGATGTGGGGAATGTCCGGGGAAAAACGCAGCGGCAGTTCCTCCGGCCTGATTCTCAGGTGGTAGTCGTCCCGAACGGAGGAAAGCTGCAAATCTCTGCCTCCGGGGAGGTGCAGCAGCAGGGAATCGTTCCACATGGGCAGGATGCCCAGCTCGGAAAACATGTTCCGCCACAGGTCCCAGCCGTAGTACTGGTCATGGTTGCCCTGTACGGCGAAGATGCCCAGGGGGGCCTTCAGCATCTTGAAGTATTCCCTGGCTGTTTCCGGACTCATGCTGCTCTCCCGGGTGTGGCCGTTGGCGTAGTCCCCCAGCAGGAAGATCATGTCCGGCTGGGCCTCCATGATTTTTCCATGTACCGGCGCGCCTGGTCGCCGCCGTTCGGGCGCAGGTGGAAGTCTCCGGCGATCACGATCCGGAGCGGGGAGCCGCCTTTTTCCTTCCACTGCGGCACTTCCAGCGCGGTCGTGACGGTTTCCACGCGCCTGGGTTCCACCTGCCACGCCCACATGAATAAGGAAAAGCCGATCATCAGTATTGAGACAGAGATGATTGCAAGTTTGTTGAGAAGGGGATGACGCGGGCGTGACTTCATGCGGGGCGGGCTCCGGACTGATGATGAAGCATTTCGCCCGGTTTTCAATCATTCGTGTTTGCCAATCGGGATTTTGCTGGTATGATCCGTCCCGCTCAAGGTGGGGCTGTCCGATGACTGCAGGCCCATCTTCATATTAACATCCTAATACCATGCAGTTTACACACGAAATCGAACAAATGTGTTGCGTCAAGAAAGGCTGCAACCATGGTCCGGCCCCCATCCCGCAGGAAGGCAACTGGACGCAATCCAAGGAGATCACGGATATTTCCGGCCTGACCCACGGCGTGGGCTGGTGCGCTCCCCAGCAAGGCACCTGCAAGCTGACGCTGAACGTCAAGAACGGCATCGTTGAGGAAGCCCTTGTAGAAACCAGCGGCTGCTCCGGCATGACCCACTCCGCCGCCATGGCCGCGGAAATCCTGCCCGGCAAGACCGTGCTGGAAGCGATGAACACGGACCTCGTGTGCGACGCCATCAACACCGCCATGCGCGAACTGTTCCTGCAGATCGTTTACGGCCGCACCCAGAGCGCTTTCTCCGAAGGCGGCCTGCCCATCGGCGCCGGTCTTGAAGACCTCGGCAAGGGCCTCCGCTCCCAGATCGGCACCCTGTACGGCACCCGCGCCAAGGGCCCCCGCTATCTGGAAATGGCCGAAGGCTACATCACCAAGCTGGCTCTGGACGAAGACGGCGAAATCATCGGCTATGAGTTCGTGCGCATGGGCCCGATGATGGAAATGATCAAGAAGGGCGTGGACGCCAACGAAGCCGTCGCCAAGTGCACGGGCAACTACGGTCGTTTCGACGAGGCCGCCAAGTACATCGATCCTCGTCACGAATGAGATTGAATTAAAAAGAGTATATCAACTTCAAGCACTATTACCATTATGCCTCTTTTCGAATCCTACGACCGCCGCATCAAGCAGATCAATGAAGCCCTGGCCAAATACGGCATCGGCTCCATTGAAGAAGCGGAACAACTCTGCCTTTCCAAGGGCATCAACGTTCGCGAAATCGTGAACGGCATCCAGCCCATCGCGTTTGAAAACGCCGGCTGGGCCTACGTGGTGGGCGCCGCCATCGCCATCAAGAAGGGCTGCACGAAGGCTGCGGACGCCGCCGAAGCCATTGGTGAAGGCCTCCAGTCCTTCTGCATTCCCGGTTCCGTTGCGGACGACCGCAAGGTGGGCCTGGGCCACGGCAACCTGGCCGCCATGCTCCTGCGTGATGAAACGGAATGCTTCTGCTTCCTGGCCGGCCATGAATCCTTTGCCGCCGCTGAAGGCGCCATCGGCATTGCCAAATCCGCCAACCGCGTCCGCAAGCAGGACCTCCGCGTCTGCCTGAACGGCCTCGGCAAGGACGCCGCGTACATCATCTCCCGCATCAACGGCTTCACGTACGTGCAGACCAAGTTCGACTATGCCACGGGCAAGCTGAACATCGTCCAGGAGAAGGCTTTCTCCAAGGGCCCGAAGGCCGCCGTGCGCGTGTACGGCTGCGACGACGTGCGCGAAGGCGTGGCCGTCATGTGGAATGAAGGCGTGGACGTTTCCATCACCGGGAACTCTACCAACCCCACCCGCTTCCAGCACCCGGTGGCCGGCACCTACAAGAAGGAATGCAACGAGAAGGGCAAGAAGTACTTCTCCGTCGCTTCCGGCGGCGGCACCGGCCGCACCCTGCACCCGGACAACATGGCCGCCGGCCCCGCCTCCTACGGCATGACCGACACCATGGGCCGCATGCACTCCGACGCCCAGTTCGCCGGCTCCTCCTCCGTGCCCGCGCACGTGGACATGATGGGCCTCATCGGCATGGGCAACAACCCGATGGTCGGCGCTTCCGTAGCGGTGGCCGTGGCTGTTGAAGAAGCCGCCAGGCAGAACGCCTGAGAACGCTGTTAAAATTCACAGAGCCGCTTTCCCGATGAATGGGGAAGCGGCTCTTTTTCATGGTTGAAAGGAAAAGGCGAAAAGCAAAACCGGAACTGTTCCGGAAGCTTCCGCTTTTGTTCATATCAGCTCCCGATGCGGAACCTTCCGTCCCGGTCCGTGCGGGGAGGCAGGCCGCGAGAAGGCGCGGATCTTCTGGAAACAACCGTCGGTCTGACCGCGGCTGGCGTGACAACGCGGATTTCCGTGCGGCCGGAAGCTGCGGGAGCGGCAGATTTCCCGGGTTCCGCACCGTGAACGGGGGCGGGAGCAGGAACGGCGCCGACAATCAGTTTTTGCTGTTCATGGGCCTTGTAGGCGCGTTGCAGGGTAAAGTCCCTCCGTTCTCCGGGTTTCAGGGAATAATCCGCCTTCTTGCTCTCCCCGGCCTTTTGGGCCAGAGGCTCCACACGCTGCTGCAACTGCGCGGCGGCGTCCAGCTTCCCGGCCACCCACTCCGGATTCCATTCCGGAGTTGAACTTTTCAGGGACTGAAGCAGCTCCGCGGCTTTTTTGCCGCTTTCCAGGGCTGCCTTGTAATCGCCTTCCTTCTCCAGGCGCGCGGCGCGCGTCAGGGAAAGGTTGGCTTCGTAAAATGTGTCTCCGGGACCGCCCAGGGCCGTTGTTGCCGCCAGGAGCATGCAGAGCAGGGAGCAGGGTAGAAGATGCCTTTTCATGATTGTTGGCACTATAGCATGCACGGCTGTTTTGGAAAGGCCTTTCTTCCGGCATGTCCGCATGGAGCAGGGGAGGGACGCTACATAGAGGTTCCGGAAAGGAAGCGGGCGGCCTTCTTCTTTTTTTACGAAGGAAGTCTATCAAATTTGCGGCTAGGCATTTGAAAAACCTCCTGCGAGGTACGGATACAGTGCTCTCTAATAACGTGCCCGCAAATGCATGTACCTTCTTCCTCTTGCAAAAATGTTTCCACGTGTTCCCATTCCTGCAACGCGGACGAGAACCGCTTGGATTCGGACTTAGCTACCAGCTCTGAGCAGAATTGATCCATAGATGAATTATTCATGTTTTTATGTTCTATTCATGAGACGTGCGTGAATGCGCCCTCACTATTCAGGGAAATTTTCAAAATGTATTTCCCCTTCCATATATTTCCCTCCCGTCTCTTTCAGCAGGCGCGGGTTTCTTCCTTATTCCAAGGGCATATCTTCCATTTCCGTATCCGGCACAACTTGACGGAAAGGCCGGAGTGCCGTATGCTGGTTGAGACCTGTATATGACCCGGAACGAGCCATCATCCCTCCCAGCGCCGCAGATGGAGGAAGATCCCAGATACCTGACGGAACAGATTGTGACGTATCTGGGCAACAAGCGTTCCCTGCTGCACTTCCTGGGGATGGGGCTGGAACAGGTGAAAAGCCGCCTGGGGAAGGACAGGCTGAAGGCCGGGGACCTGTTTTCCGGCAGCGGCATTGTAGCCCGTTTCCTGAAAAAGCATTCGGAAGAGTTGATTGTCAATGATCTGGAAGAGTATAGCCGCATCGTCAACACCTGCTACCTGAGCAATCCGGAGGAAGTGGAGAATCTGGAGCTGGAGAGGCATTACCGGCGTCTGCTGCGGTATATGGAGACGCATGAGTCCCCGGGGTTCATCACGGAGTTGTACGCGCCCAAAAATCCGGACAGCATCACGCCGGAAGACCGCGTTTTTTTATACGCGCCGCAACGCCGTGTACCTGGATACGGCGCGGCAGACCATCGATTTGCTTCCGGAAGAGATAAGGCCCTATTTCATCGCCCCCCTTCTGGCGGAGGCTTCCGTGCATACGAACACATCCGGCGTGTTCAAGGGATTTTACAAGGACAGGCACGGCGTCGGCAAGTTCGGCGGAACGGCCGGCAACGCCCTTTCCCGCATCCTGGGGGATATTTCTCTGCCGTTCCCCGTGTTTTCCCGGTTTAACTGCCGGTTTTCCATCCACTGCCGTGACGCCAATGAACTGGCCGCGGAATTGCCGGAGATGGATGTGGCGTACCTGGACCCTCCCTACAATCAGCATCCGTACGGTTCCAACTATTTCATGCTGAACCTGCTGTCCTCCTATGAGAAGCCGGCGGAAACCAGCCGTGTTTCCGGCATTCCCGCGGATTGGAAACGCTCCACGTACAACAGCCGGCAGCATGCCCCGGCGGCCCTGTTCCGGCTGCTGGAGGACTGCCCGGCCAAGTTCATTCTCCTTTCGTACAGTTCGGAGGGCTTCATCAGTTATGAGGAGATGACGAATTTCCTTGGCCGTCTGGGACATATCGTCACGCTGGAAACGCCATACGCCACATTCCGCGGCAGCCGGAATTTGAGGAACCGTCCGCAGAACGTGACGGAGTTCCTGTTCCTGGTGGAACGGTTTTAACGGGCATGGGAGGTAACACCATGAAAACCCATCTGGAACGCTTCATCCGTTTTCTGGCCGCAGAGAAAGGCTTGAGCGCCGCCTACCAGCTTTCCGTGAGGCAGACGCTGGAGGAATTCGCCCGGTTTCTGGGTATGGAAGACGCTGATCTTTCCCATGTGGACATCGGCACGCTTACGGAGTTCCTCCAGCATTTGCAGGCCCGCGGCATGGCCCGCAGCTCCATGCGGGTGGAAATGGTGCATTTGCGCATCTTTTTCCGCTGGCTGGCGGGGATGGGGATGCTGGAAAAAGACCCCTCCGCCTTTCTGGAAATGCCCCGGCAGGGGCTGTCGCTCCCCCATGTGCTGGATCAGCAAACCGTTTCAACACTGCTTGAAAGTGTTGACGTTCAGGATATTCCTCTCGGCTGTAGAGACAGGGCCCTGCTGGAGATGATTTACGCCTGCGGCATGCGCGTAAGTGAGGTAATCAGTTGCAAATTAGAGAGTTTGGATATGGATGATGCCTTTGTCCGCGTGCTGGGGAAGGGGGAGAAAACGCGGCTGGTGCCTGTGGGTAGGTCCGCCTTGGAGGCGTTGAGGACGTATCTGGAGAAAGGGAGGCCCAGGCTGGTCAAGCCGGGGACGAAAAGCCATATTTTCCTGACGGTGCGCGGACGGCCGCTGACCAGGGAACGGGTACGCCAGATTCTCCGGGAACGCGCCAGGGCCGCGGGAATAGAACAGCATGTCTTCCCGCATATCCTCCGGCATTCCTTCGCCACGCATCTGCTGGAGAACGGCGCCGACCTGCGCATCATTCAGGAAATGCTGGGGCATGCCGATATTTCCACCACCCAGATTTATACGCATCTGGAACAGCAGCGGCTGAATGCCATTCATCACCGCTTCCATCCCAGGGGATAATAAAGCTATTCTCATCCATGTGCCTTCTGCGGGCATACATCTTTTAAAGTCAAAGTCCAGTGCGTTTATTTCACTAGTTCCATATTTTGCATTACATATATTATGCGAAGTATTAAATCAGGGTGAACTCCGCCCGTTTTTCCTTCTTCTTCGAGTTTTTACACTCCCCCGGCTCATTAGAATCAGCCAGAAGGGGTTTGCGGCAACTGGACAAATATTGGACTGAGCGTTTGCGAAGAGTTATAGAATGAATAAAGAGTACGGCTTTTAGCCGAGTATTGATTCAGAAGCCTGCAACGCTCCAGATTGCTTTTTCACTTTCCTCCCCATTTCCCGATAGCTGCTCTCTTCCGGCAATAAGAGCATTGCTGGGATTTTCATGCGTCGCTTCCTGCTGTCCGTCCACGCGGCTGTACGAAGGCCGGGAAACCGCTTTGCAGTTGGACGGAAAGCGGAAGGCTTGAAGCCTGAAGTCTGAAAGAGGCACGAATCAAACCTCCGTTCCCCAGGGGGACTGTTTCCTGTCAAAAACATGGGAACATTCCCTGCACCCTGTATTTTCCAGTGGGCTTCACTTCTGGGAACCAGAGCCTCCCGTCCTGATTAAATATTCTCCATTCAAAGGGGTTTTCAGTATTGCCAACCTTTCTTCCATCCCCATCCGTCGCTGAAAACCCCGTCTAGCCGTCCTCTCCTGCTTTGAAGTATTCTCCATAAAAATAAAAAGTCTCTTATTATAACGCGGCAGAAACGGGAAAATTCCTTTTCCCTCCTTAAAATTTCATCCGGATACCCCTTCCCCTCGCTTCTCTCTTGCCAGACCGTCATTCATCCGTCATAATGAAAAAAGCATGAATACTTTCGTCTCTCTTTGCGTGATCGGAGGCCTCAGCCTGGGCTCCCTCTGTTATGCGCAGCACATGGATAACGATGCCAAGAAGAAGGTGATCAAGGATTTGGATAACCTGCTCGCCCTGAACAGGTCTGCGGAAACCAAGGTGATCAATGCCGCCATCAGCAAGCTGAATTCCGCCGGCAGGGATCCCAGCGCCGCGTACGACCTGCTGATCCAGTCCAAAAAGTTCCTGATGGAAGCGGAAAAGGAGAAGGACAAGAGCCAGGGCAAGAGCGCCAAGATTGCCTCCAATTCCCTGAAGGACTGGATGGACCGCGAGGCCAAGAAATACCAGGACAAGAATGCCCGTAAGGGATTGATGCTTCAATACCAGTGGGGCGTGCTCGTCCTCAAGGCCCGCCTCAAGGAAAACCTGATGAACGCCACGTCAAGCTCCACCGGCGGAACGGAGGAGGAGACTCTGGACGTTACGGAGTTCCAGAAGCCGGCCATGGATTTGCTGAACGCCTACCTGGCCGCCTGCTCCGACCCTGATTTTGTCGATCCCTCTTCCACTTCTTCCAAAAATAACAATGGAGGGGGAGCCGGGAAAGCCGGAGCCCGCATTGCGGAACAATCCGTTTTGAATACGGAGGTCGGGGAGGCCCTGGGCATCGGCAGCATGTCTTCCAAGGCCTTTCCGGATTCCATGAAAAACCGGGACGAGATTTTCGACAAGCTTTTCTTCACGGGATACCGCAAGACGCGCAATCTTCCGGCCCTCCGGCAGGCATGGGGCAAGAGAATTTCCATGGAAGTGGCTCTCGGCAAGGTAAGCCATGCCATTTCCACCGGCAAGAAGTCCGGCATGCAGGGACGCATTGCCAATGCGTCCGAAGACGAGTTTGACGAACAGGATTCCTCCGTCCTGGACCGCCTGCGCTGGCGCTGCGAACTGGATTGCTTTGACCTGGGCGACCAGGCGAACGCCACGCGGAACATGATGACGCTGATCCGGACGACGGTAGACCCGGTGCGCCGGGAACAAGGTATCCGCACCCTCCGGGACAAGCTGGTCCAGAGCATGAAGAGCATGATCGCTTCCTCGGAAGATGAAACCATGGCGGACGGTTCTTCCTCCTCCTCTTCAGCCTCCCCTCGTCCCGCGGTGCGGCCTCCCAGAAGGAAGACGCCGCCCACCACGATCACGACCAGCCGTGAAATGGACGATCCCGGAGCCATCGGCACGGACGTGCCGAAGCCGCCCAAGCCGGACCCCTCCCGGAGCGACGATTTTTTTGAAGACGCATAACGCTTTTCAGTAAAGGCTATTATCTGCACGGCGGCTCCGGAGTTGATGGAATGCACAGAGCATCCTTGACGTCCGGAGCCGCTGTTTTATACAGTAGGGCCATGTATCAGCCATTTCAATTTTTCATGCCCGCGCAAATTTTCTTTGGCGCGGGTTCTTTGGACAATCTTGGTTCCGCTCCCCTGCCCGGCGCCAAGGCCCTGATTGTCATCGGCGGCACGTCCGTCAGGCGGCTCGGGTATCTGGACCGGGTGCAGGCTTTGTTGAAGAACCAGGGAGTGGAGAGCGTCGTTTTCGACAAGGTGCAGCCCAACCCCGTGGTGGAGCACGTGATGGAGGCCGCCGCGCTTGCCAGGGAGACAGGCTGTGATTTCGTCGTCGGCCTGGGCGGAGGCAGCAGCATGGATTCCGCCAAGAGCATCGCCGTGATGGCCGCCAATCCAGGAACCTACTGGGATTACATCCAGGGCGGTTCCGGCAAGGGCCTTCCCATTCCCAACAAGCCCCTTCCCATCGTTTGCATCACCACCACGGCAGGGACCGGAACGGAAGCGGATCCGTGGACCGTCATCACGAAGGAGGATACGCAGGAGAAGATCGGCTTCGGCTTCAAGGGCACCTTCCCCACCATGTCCATCGTGGATCCGGAGCTGATGCTTTCCGTACCGCCCAAATTGACGGCCTACCAGGGCTTTGACGCCCTGTTCCACGCCGTGGAGGGGTACATGGCCACGATTGCCTCTCCCATGGGGGACATGTTCGCGCTACAGGCCATTGAATACATCGCCAAATACCTTCCCCGCGCCGTGAGCAACGGGGACGATCTGGAAGCGCGCGCCTACGTCGCCCTGGCCAATACCTATTCCGGCTTTGTGGAGACCATTTCCTGCTGTACGTCGGAACACTCCATTGAACACGCCCTCAGCGCGTTCCATCCCGCTCTCCCGCATGGCGCGGGCTTGATCATGATTTCCTGGGCCTATCATGAAGCCTATGCCCCCGCCTGCCCGGAACGTTACGCCAGGATAGCCGCCGCCATGGGGCAGGAAGCTTCCGTGGACGGCTTCCTGAACGGCCTGAACAAGCTGAAGGAGGCCTGCGGCGTGGACAAACTGAAGATGTCCGAGTTCGGCATTACCCCGGATTTGTTTGACGAATACGCCAGAACGGCCTTTTCCACCATGGGCAACCTGTTTGAGCTGGACCGCTGCAAGTTCACTCCGGCGGACGTCGTCAGCATCCTGGAAAAGTCCTATTCCTAGGAGCGGGTACCGCCGACAGGATAAACGCGGACAGGCTGCGTGCACACCAGGCAGCCGTGCGGCAGCCTGTCCAGCCAGCAGGAAATTTTGTCCAGGAACATTTCAATGCGTTCTGAGGTGTCTACGATTTCAATGATGACGGGCACCTTCTCGACAATTTCCCAGAATGTGGGGCTCATCAGGCGCGTATGCCGCCCGGCCCCCATCAGTCCCTTGTACACGGTGCAGCCCGCCATGCCGTAGCGGCGGGTGGCGTAGGCTACGGCCTCGTGGACGGGTACGTGTCTGACGGTGTCGGTGCTGCTGACGTAGATGCGCAGCATGAGGTTTTCTTCCGGAGTGTTCATGATTGTCTCTTATCTGGCGGCCAGGTATCCCAGGCCAATGGCAATGAGCCCTCCGGCAAAGCTGAGGAGGGTGTAAAGAAAGAAGGCGGGAAAGTTCCCCTCCTTCAACAGGAGGAAGGATTCATTCATCAGCGTGGAAAAGGTGGTGAAGCCGCCGCACAGGCCCACGGTAAGAAAAAGCCGCGTTTCCGTATGCAGCAGCAGACCCCGGCTGAACAGCCCGTAGAGAACGCCAAGGACCAGGCATCCCAGCAGGTTGACCGCCGTCGTTCCCCACGGAAAGGAACTCATGGAGTTGATTTGGACAAAACGGGTCAGCAGGAAGCGCAGCACGCCGCCCGCAAAGCTTCCCAGCCCGACCATCAGCAGCATTTTCATCATAGCGGCTTTTCTCCGGTTGAACGGGAATAAGACTCCGGGCGAGATTCCAGGGATGCCGTTGCCGGATGCTGCCGGGAAAGGCGGCAGAAGGCGGAGGAAATTGGTGTAAAGGCGTTCATGTTCGTATGGGGGTGTCCTTCACCGAATACAAAGCTTCTGCATCCGGTGTGATACAGAAGCCATCAGCCTGCCGTGCAGGCGGTTTAGGGTGCGTTCCCAGGGAAGAGCCTCATTTCCTTTAAGCGCGTACAGGTAAAATAACCCGTTTTTTCCATATCTCCAGCCTTTTATTCTTGATCCCGGCGTTTGAATACGTATTTCCTTTTTTCCATGTCCCAGCCCCTCCTTGTCACCGGAACCATTGGAATAGACACCATCCTCACTCCCCGCAACCGGGCGGAGGGAGTTCTGGGCGGCTCGGTGTCCTTTGCGGCGGTGGCCGCCCTGCTTTTTGCGGACCGGGTGGACGCCGTCAGCATCATCGGAGAGGATTTCCCCTCCCATTATGAAGAATCCCTTGCGGCCAAGGGGCTGTGCATGGACGGCGTGGAACGCAAGAAGGGGCCTTCCTTTTCCTGGACCGGGGAATATTTTGACAACATGAACAAGCGCAGGACCGTCTGCGCCAATGATTCCGTGATGCTGGAATGGAACGTGCACGTTCCGGAGTCCTTGCGGAACCATCCCGTCCTGGTGTGCTGCTGCATGGTTCCGGCCCAGCAGCTCAAGTGCATGGAACAGTGCCCGGACGCGGCACTGGTGCTTTCCGATTCCATGGACAAGTGGCTGCGCCGCCAGCCGGAATTGCTGGACGCCGTGATCAGCCGTTCCCATATCACCATGATGAACGAGGACGAGGCGAAGGAGTACGCCCAGGCGTCCACCGTGCTGGAAGCCGGGGAATTCCTGCTTTCCAAGGGCGCAGCATATGCCGTGGTGAAACAGGGGGAATACGGCGCCACGCTTCTGGGGCGGGATTCCGCAGGCAATCTGCAAATTTCCGCTGTCCCGCCTATCCCCTGAAAACATTGGTGGACCCCACCGGGGCGGGAGATACGTTCCTGGGGGCGCTGGCCGGCTACCTGGCCACCCTGCCCCCCGGCCTTCCATCCTTTGAGGAAGTGAAGAGGGGGATTGTGTACGGCACGGTGGCGGCCTCCTTCACCTGCGAGTCCTTTTCCGCGGACGCCCTCCTTTCCATGACGGAGGAAACCTTCCGCCGGCGCCTTGAAGAGTATGCGGAGATGTGCCGTCTGCCCGGCGTGTCTTGCTGATGCGGCAGATAGATGCGCATCCGCCGCCCCTGGGAATGGGGGGCCCTTCCCCTCATGATTCGTCAAATTGCCGGGGTTTGGTTCCGGTCTCCGTAGTGAAGCCAGCTCTGGCTTTTCTGCTTTCCCTGTTGCACGCGCGTAGCAGCCCTTATTCCCAGGAGGGACCAGGAGAAAAGCGGCCAAGCGGGATGCAGGACATGGAAAACCCCGGCGTGACGAGCACGGGCCGGGGGTTCCATAAAGACAGGGACCGGTATCAGCCGGTTCAGATGTCCTGGAGGCCGAATTTGAGTTCGGCTTCCGATACCACCTGGCCGTTCACCAGGCAGCGGCCGAGGGCCTGGCCGATGTTGCCGCGCATCTTGGTCAGCTCCGCCTCAATGATGAGCGTATCGCCGGGGACTACGGGACGGCGGAATTTGATCTTGTCCGCGCTCATGAAGTAGCCGAGCTTGGTGGCGTTGCCGGGCTGGCGCAGCATGACGATGGAGGCGACCTGGGCCATGGCTTCCAGCTGCAGGACGCCCGGCATGACCGGATGGCCCGGGAAGTGGCCCTGGAAGAAGAGTTCGTTCATCGTCAGGTTCTTCAGGCCGCGGCACTTGGTTTCCCCTTCAAAGCCGATGATGCGGTCCACCATCAGGAAGGGATAGCGGTGCGGCAGGAGGCTCATCACTTCATTGATGTCCAGCACGGCGTCTCCGTACGGCACGTTGACGGGATTGGGCGCCATCTGCTGGTTGCGGCGGTGTTCCTTCTTCAGCTTGGCGGTCAGCTCGGTGTTCGGGCCGTGGCCCGGCTTGATGGCGATCACGTGGCCCAGGATGGGCTTGCCGCACAGGCTGAGGTCGCCGATGAGGTCCATGGCCTTGTGGCGGGCGAATTCATTGATGAAGCGCATGGGCTCCTTGCTCATGAGCTCCTCCCCGCGGATGACCACGGCGTTTTCCAGGCTGCCGCCCTTGATGAGCCCCTTTTCCAGCAGGGGCTTGATGTCCTCGTAAAACGTGAAGGTGCGGGCCGGGGCCAGTTCCTTTTCATACGTTTCCGGCGTGATGACCGCGTCAAAGTACTGGGTGATGCGGTTTTCCGGTCCCACGCAGGTGACGGAGACGCGGAACTGCTTGGAGGGAAGAATGGTCAGGATGGAACCGCCCTTGGTTTCAATGGTGACGGCCTCGCGCACTTCCAGATAGCGCCGCGGCACTTCCTGCTCCACAATGCCGGCGCTCTTGATCAGTTCCACGTAGGGAGCGGAGGAACCGTCCCCGATGGGCGGTTCGTTGGCGTCCATTTCAATGACGGCGTTGTCAATGCCCATGCCCGTGAGGGCGGAAAGAATGTGTTCCACGGTGTGTACCTTGACGGAGCCTTCCGCCAGGCTGGTGGCGCGCTCCACGGTCTGCACCTTCTCCACGTCCGCGTTGATGAAGGGCTGGTCCGGAATATCCACCCGGCGGAATTTAATGCCGAAGTCGGCGGGGGCCGGCTTCAGGGTCAGGGTAACGGGCTGTCCCGTATGCAAAGAGGTACCGGCCAGAGAGGCCGGAGAGCCGACAGTTCTTTGGTTTCCACATGCCATGCGGGGAATGCTAGTGAATGAGCTCCCGTTTGGAAAGCACGAAATCACGGATTTTCCTGTAAATTCAGGGAAAGGAGGGCATTCCGGCGTGTCATCCGGAGAGGGAGCGGAGAAAGGGCGCTTGAAAAAACGCCTTTCTCCCGTTAGTCATGTTGCATGCACATCACAGCAGGTCCCGGCATTTCCCGCGCATTCATCCTCGGCGCCGGGCTGGGCACCCGCCTGCGGCCCCTTACCCACGTGCTGCCCAAGCCGCTGATTCCCTTTTTCCATGAGCCTCTCGTGCTGCATTCCATGCGCCGCTGCTACGACTGCGGCATCCGGGAGTTCATCATCAATACCCACCATCTGGCGGAAGCCTGGGACCAGGCGTTCCCGGAACGCTCCTGGAACGGCTGCCCCGTCCATTTCAGCCATGAACCCGTGCTGCTGGATTCCGGAGGCGGGGTGAAGAAGATCGAACCCCTGGCCTCCGCGGCAGAACCCCTGCTGGTGATCAACGGGGACATGGCAGCCACCTTCGACCTGCGCCGGGTGATGGAGGACCATGTCAGGCACCGCCCCGCCGTGACGCTGGCCCTGCGGACCTCCGGGGACAAGAGGAACGTGGGTTTTGATTTTTCCTCCGGCCAGGTGACGGACATGCGGCACGCCCTGGGGCGCGATCCGGGCGCCTGCCAGTTTACCGGAGCCTATTGCATGGAGCCGGAGGTGTTCGGCCGCATCCCTCCCCGCGAGATCGTTTCCATCATCCCGGTGTTTCTGGATTACATCCGGCAGGGGCGCCTGCGCGGCGTGCTGGCGGACGACGGCCTGTGGATGGACATGGGCACGCCGGAGGCCTATATCCAGGCCCATCTGGACTTTCCCTTCCCTGCTCCGCGCATCCATCCGGACGCTGAAGTGTCTCCCGGGGCCTCCGTGGACGCTGCCAGCGTAATCGGCCCCCGCGCCGTCGTGGAGGAAGGCTGCCGCCTCAGGGAGTGCGTCGTCTGGCCCGGCGCCCGCGTGCCCGCAGGCACCTGTGCGGAACGGAGGATTTTTCATCTATCCCTTTGACTGTCAACCATGCCTTTTCTGCGTTTTCTCCTTCTCCTTTTATTCTTCTGCGGCTCCGTCCAGGCGGAACACCGCGTGTTCACCAGAAAAGACGGCTTCCTGTCCATGCGGGACAAGCTGAACGTCTATTTTTTCCAGTCTGACACGCACCGCCTTCTGGTGCGGGATGAGGGGAGCGTCCGGGAGCCCCGGTACGGCTCCCTGGACAAGGCCATGCGCAAAAGCCCCTGTTCGGCAGGCGTCAACGGCGGATTCTTCGGCGCGGATGCGGAGGGAACTCCCCTGGGCCTCGTCGTTCAGGACGGCAAGCGCCTCTCCCCGCTGGCCACGGGCTCCTTCGCCGTGTCCGGAGTGGTGTATGACAACGGAAAGAACGGCTTGTTCCTCATCCGCAGCTCCGCGCTGAAACGCATGAAAAAACTGCCCGCCATGCAGGCGGCCATTCAGGGAGGGCCTTTCCTGGTGGAGAACGGCACAGCCGTCAAGGGGCTCAACGCCCGGAAATCCACCTACCGCACCTTCATCGCCACGGACGGAGGCAAGCGGTGGTGCATCGGCGTATCCTCCTCCGTCACCCTGAGGGAACTGGCGGAGTGGCTGGCGACCCCCGGCGCACTGGGGAATTTCCGGGTAAAGACGGCCCTGAACCTGGACGGAGGCTCATCCTCCGCCTTCTGGTGCCATGAGTCCGGCATTTCCTATCCCGCGTTCAAGCAGGTCAGGAATTATCTGGGCGTGGCGCCCGCCGCGCGCCGGTAAACGCCGTCCTTTACAGGTGCGCCATCGCGTTTTCCCGCGCCTGCCCTGCGCAGCAGCAGAGCCGCAAACAGCAGGAAGCAGGCCAGAACGGCCCAGTCACCCAGCAGGGCGTACAGGGTTATCTCCGTACAGCCCACGGGCAGCGTGGCGGTCATCACCCCCCTGGTAAACGGGGAGCCGGAGGAGTCCCTCAAATCCGCGATAACCGCGCCGTTGGGCGCCAGCGCCACGCTGACGCCTGTATTGGCGGCCCGGACCATGGAACGGCGCAGCTCAATGCACCGGAACGCCGCGTTGCGCCAATGCTGTTCATTGGCGCAGGAGCGGTTGAACCACCCGTCATTGGTGACGTTCACCATCAACTGGGGTTCCTGCCGCACGAAGCGGCGCACCCAGCTTCCCACTACGTCCTCAAAGCAAACCAGCGGAATGACTCCTACCGTGGCGGAGCTCCCCGGGCGCATGGGCACGGGCACGGGGCTGGAGGAGGCGCCCGGCGTGTAGTTCATCCCCATTGCCGTTCCGGCGGAGGCTTCAAAGGCCTTTTCCAGGAACGGGAAGGTTTCCCGCATGGGGATGTATTCGCCGAAGGGGACCAGCATGGCCTTGGCGTGCGGCCTGGCCGTGGAATAGTCCCCTTCAAAGACGGTGAGGCAGTTGTAGGCCCGCGCCACGCGGCCTTCATCGGACAGGTAAATGTCATCCGTGCCCGTCAGCAGGATGAAATTGCATATCCCGTTCCGGAGGGCCTGGACGTAGTCCTCCTCCACGCTCAGGAAGTTGACGTTGTCCTGGTTCGGAAAGCGTTCCCCCGTGGAATCGCGGTAAAACGTGGAAATGGGGAAGGAACTCTCCGGCCAGATTACCCAGGCCGGCATGTCCAGGGAGGCTTCCGTCCCGTTTTTGGCGGCCTGTTCCAGGGCGCTGTTCTGGAGGTCCAGCATCCCCTGCTCCGTCGTGTCCAGCAGAGCCCGGTAAATGGCGCCCCGGTTGGCCGCGTCCCATTTCTCCTTCTGGCTCAGGTTAAGCTGCACGGTCATGACGGGAACGGTGAATTTGCCGTTCCCCGTGGCTGCGGCGGATTGCGGAGAGTAGCGCGCCGTCCAGAGCACGCCGGTGACGAACATGATTAAGAGAACCGCCACCAGCGTGAAAAAGTCCCACGGAACGGTGCGCCTGCCTTCATGGACCACCATGGTTCCGGCCCGGCGGCAGACGCGCCAGAGCCAGACGGAAAAGACGGCAGGGAGGAAGGCCAAGGCCGTTACCCCCGCATATTCCGCCCACTGGGCCAGCGGATTTCCGTAAAGGGCCACGCCCAGGTTGTTCCAGCCGAAGCCCGGTATGAGCCAGCCCCTCACCCATTCCAGGCACACCCACAGGGCCGCCCCCCCCAGCGCGGCGGAAGCGCTGGGCAGCATGTCCCCCACCGCCCAGGATTTCCACGCCGCCCTGCGTTCCTTCACCGTCTGCCGCGCCCCGGGCAGCGGCCGGGCGTCCGGACGGAAAAACACGCCCATGACCAGCGCCCAGATGCCGGGAAACAGGCCGCCGTAAAATATCATCAGGGGAATATAGCCCAGCGTGCTGACTTCATTGACCCACCAGAAGGAGATGCCGTAAAACACCACGCCGAACATCCAGCCGTACAGGGCATACGCCAGGATTCCCTTTTTCCCCTCCCGGCGGCGGCCGTACCACAGCGCCGTCAGCAACGGCAGAAAACCTATCCAGACACAGCCTCCCCAGTCCACGGGAATGAAGGCGCAGGCCATCAGAACGCCGGAAAACGCAGCCAGCAGCAGGCCCGCCCAGACGGGCAGGAGACGGGGAGTGGGAGGGGAAACGGGATTCATCGTAAAAAGCCTTTTATTCCAGGAACGGGAATGGCGGCATTGTTCCTCATGCTGACTCATTCCTGCAACAAAAAAGATTGCAAAATTTGCTCAAATGCGGAAATAGTGGGCGCAGTTCATACAACCCATATACATAATGGCAGACATCGACGAAAAAACACCTCTAAACGTCCCCGGCAAGTTTTACGTGGACAGCTCCTGTATTGATTGCGACCTTTGCCGCGAAACGGCTCCGGAAAACTTTGGACGGGATGACGACGAAGGCGTCTCCTACGTCAAGAAGCAGCCGGACAACGAAACCGAACAGGAAGCCTGCGTGGAAGCCATGGAAGGCTGCCCCGTGGAAGCTATCGGCGACGACGGCGAATAATATATTCTCCATATTATTTTTTAACCGCCCGGGGCTGTTGGCATCCAACACTCCGGGCTTTTATTTTCCACTCATGGCTTCTCCCTGGTCTCCCTACATGCCGGACAGGGACCGTCCGGACCCCAACGCCTCCCCGCCCCGGTATGAATACCTTTCCCGTGACGAACAGGAGGTGAGGCAGGCTCTGGCGGACTGGTTCCAGGTACCTCCCTCCACCAGTGAAACACGGAATCTCCATACGGCGGAGTCCCTGCTGGGAGACATCCTGTCCAAGCTCCCCCTGGATGGAGAAGGCATGGACCCCGAGCTGCTCCGGGAAGGCTGGCTGAAAGCCGCGGGGCCATTCCTGGGCCAGCAATCCAACCTGCTTTCCATCGTCAAGGGAGTTGCCACCATCCAGGTGCTTCAGCCGGCCATGCGCTACCACCTCCAGCAGTGGCAGGGCGCCCTGCTGGGAAAATTGAAGGACCAGTTCGGCAAGGATGCCGTTCATTCCATCCGCATCCGGATAGGGTAATTCCGCGTGAAGCAAGGCTTTCTCTTGCTGCCAATCACCTGATTTTCATCGCACTAACAGATATTGGAATACGTTTCAGGGATTTGCAATCCGCTGTCAACCGGTTTTTTCCCTCGCTTGATTCATGGTCAGGACCTTCCCGGGCACCGCCTCTTGTTTTCCCAGTGGGGAAATAGAGGGAAACAAAATGTTAGATGTATTTATTATTCATTTATTGTCAGAATATTGTTCGTTTTTTACTGTTGCTGTTTCTTTAGCGGATTGCAAATTCTGTAGTTTCATGGCGAATAAAGCGGAATTCGCGCCAGTGCGGAGCGGCCTTTCCGCTTTCCAACAGAAATTACATACAAATGAAAACGTCCTTTTTCCTGGCATTACCCGCAGCGGCAGTTCTATCGGCACACGGAGCGGAGGCGTGGAGTTCCCTTGACGGAATTATTCCGGAGCTGAAGATGGGGAAAACCTCCATCACCCGCATCGATTATTCCTCCGGAGGCGCCCTGATCACGAACGGAGGGCCTTCCGCAAGCGCCGTTCAATCCGTCCTTGGCTCTCTGGATGCGGGATGGTATTCCGGCAACAAGAATAACAATGACGGGACGCTTGCCTCCGTGACGGGAGATGGCGCCGCCAAGCTGGTTTCCGCCTCCGGCGCAGGAGGAGGATTTACGGCCGTCAAATTCAATGAATTGTCCGCCAATACCCTGTCCGGGTATGCAGCCCTGAGGATTTCCTTTGATACAGGAGGGCTTTCCAATACCAGCAGAACGGGGCAGCCCCAGAATTTCAGCTTGTGGTACAGCCTGGGGGGAGAGGAAAATTCCGTTTTCCAGGCTGGTTCCACGATTTCCGGCCTGGCAGGCAACGTTAATAACCAATCCTATAGCTGGACGGTTTCCAACGATGAATACGGTTCCCTGTTCGACCAGGGGGCCACCTTTTATCTGGTGATGAATACCGATGTTCTTAACGCCAACTACGCTTATCAGGAGCTTGCCGTGAAAAATTTCAGCGTGGAGGGCCTTCCGGTGCCGGAATCTTCCTCCTGCGCCGCGGCATTGTTCGGACTGGGAGGCCTGTGCCTGAGGAGAAAGCGCGGAATCCGGTAAAGGGAAACTGCCTCATTTTATGTTTGATGAAAGACAGTCCCGCATGTGAATGTAGTAGTAATACCATGCGACTAAACCCTTCCCTCCTTTTGCTGGCATCAGGCCTGTTGCTTTGTTCCCGTCCTTCCTATGGAGACTGGACTTCCCCGCATCCACTCCAGCAGGAAGAAGCCGCTCCGGCAGCCCTCATTCCCTTCCCGGCCCATGTTGACTGGAAGACGGGGACATGCCCCAAAAAGGCTCCCGTTTCCGTGAAAAAGAACGCGGCCCTGGCCAAGACGCTGGGCAAGGAAGGCTACGAGCTCCAGGTCCGCCCCAACGGCATCCTGATCAGGGCCGCCACGGATGCGGGTGTTTTCTATGCCCGCAGGACGCTGGACCAGCTGGGAGCCCGGGGAGATTATCCGTGCTGCGATATCAAGGACAGCCCGGCGTTCGCCATCCGCTGCTTCATGCACGACGTAGGCCGCAATTTCCGGTCCATTGAGACGCTCAAGGCGGACATTGACGAAATGGCCCGGCTGAAATTGAACGCCTTCCACTGGCACCTGACGGATTACCCGGCATGGCGCATCCAGTGCAGGAAGTACCCTGTACTGAATGACCCTTCCAAGAGGATCAAGGACCGGGACGTCAATGACACCTACACCTACGACCAGATCAGGGACCTGTTCCGCTACGCCAGGAAACGCCACATCCAGATCATCCCGGAAATCGACATGCCGGGGCACAGCACCTATTTCAAGAACTGCTTCGGCTTCCCGATGCACGACCCCAGGGGCATCAAGATTCTGGAGGAACTGCTGGAAGAGTTCTGCCGGGAAATCCCTGTGGAGATGTCCCCCTACCTGCACATCGGCGCGGATGAAATCCACATTCCCAACGGGAAGCAGTTTGCGGACCGTATGGCGGCCAAGGTCAAATCTTTGGGACGCCAGCCCATCCAGTGGGCGGGCAACAACGACCTGCCCGTCTCCGGAGACAGCTACGCCCAGTTGTGGAATGACGAAAATTCCGTAGGATTGCCGGACCCCGCCAAGCAGAAGAATCCCTATTTTGATTCCACGGCAGGCTACATCAATTCCTTTGACCCCGGCATCCTGGTGCGCCGGAATTTCTTCCGCCAGCCCTGCGGAACGGCCAGGAGCGACAACCATTCCCTGGGCGTCATCCAGTGCCTGTGGCCGGATACCCGGGTGGCGGACAAGAAGAACATCCCCATCCAGAGCCCCCAGTGGCCGGCCATGTTCGCCATGGCTGAACGCAGCTGGAAGGGCATTCCGGAGGACGGTTCCCGCTTTGCCGGCAACCTGCCGGAGAAGGATACGGAAGCCTACAAGGCTTTCTCCCTGTTTGAGAAACGCATGGAAGCCCTGGCCGGGGACAAGCCCTTCCCCTATTGGCGGGATTCCTTCATGGAATGGACCGTCTTCGGCCCCGTTCCAAAGGACAGGGAGGAAGAAGTGAGAAACGGCCTTCTGGCGGGAAAAACCCCCGCAGGGCTGGAGCCCATCCAGGCCCGCGGCGGCAATCTGTACTTCCGCACCCGTGCGGGGGCGGAAGGCCTGTTCTCCAAAACGAAGCCGGGAAACACCGCCTGGGCGGAAACGACCCTTTATGCGCCCAAGGCCGGCACCATGTACGCCATGGTGGGGTTTGACGCTCCGGCCCGCTCCACGCGGCGCTGTTCCGGAGTCCCGGCAGCCGGGGAATGGTCCCAGTGCGGCACCAGAATATGGGTGAACGGAAAGGAAGTGAAAAATCCCCAGACCTACAAGCTGGCAGGACAGCGGCGTTATGAAAAGCACACCTGGAATTCCCCCGCCAATGAAATACCCTTTGACAATGAGGAATTCTGGTGGGCACGTCCCCCCGTTCCCTTCCAGGTGAAGGCCGGAGAAAACAAAATCCTGATTGAACAGCCGTATACGGGCAGCTTCCAGTCCTGGGGCATCAGCTTTATTCCGGTGAAAAAATCGGGAGAACGCTGGATTGCCGATCCAGGCTATTCCGTCAAGACCGGGCCTGCAAAGTAAGATTCCATTTTTTGCTGAAATGAAAGAAAAACGCCTGCTTCCCCTGCTGGCCGTCCTTCTGGCAATTCCTTTCACCGCAGCCGCCCAGCGGCCCAACGTCATCCTGATCCTGATGGACGACATGGGCTGGGGGGATCTGCCTTCCTACCAGGACCAGCGCATGAAGGAGGGATTGCCCGCCATGGACAATCCCGGACTGAGAACACTGGCCAGCGAAGGAATGACGCTGACGCGCCATTATTCCTCCGCCCCGCTTTGCGCCCCGGCCCGCAGCTCCCTGTTCACGGGGGTGCACCAGGGCCATGCCAAGGTGATCCGGGACAGGTCTTTTGACCTGCCCATCGAACAGGCCCCAACGCTCGGCACCGTCATGCAGTCCGCCGGGTACAGGACGGCCCTCATCGGCAAATGGGGGATAGGCGGAGGAACGGAACACGCGGGCACTCCGCAGGAATCCACGGCCTACCCCACCAAACGCGGCTTTGACTACTACTTCGGCTACCTGGACCACGTCAGCGGCCACCACCATTATCCCAAGGAAGACCCCAATCCCATTTCCCCCACCAAGAGAAGCGGCATCTGGGATGGGGACAAGTGCGTCACGGCGGATTGCGACAAGGCCTATTCCGTGGACCTGCTGACGGCCCGCGCCAAAAAATGGATTATAGATACGCACCGCCAGAATCCCCGCCAGCCCTTCTTCCTGGCGCTGACCCACGTAGCCCCCCACTCCCAGCTCCAGATCCCCGCCGGCCCCTATCCGGAAGGCCGCGGCGTAAAGGGCGGCGTGCAATGGCTGGGGAAGCCCCACAAGCTGGTGAATACCGCGGAGGGCAAGATCAACTCCTACATCTATCCGCGCTATGCGGACAAGAAATGGCCCATGGCGCAGAAGAGGTACGCCACCATGATCGCGCGGCTGAGCGATTCCTTTGAAGACCTCATCCAGACTCTCAAGGACCTGAACATTGACAGGAACACCGTCATCATCATGACGTCGGACAACGGCCCGCATGACGAAGGCGGCCAGAATCCGCAGTTCTTCCGCAATTACGGGCCTTTTGACGGCATCAAACAGGATGCGTGGGAAGGCGGCTTCCGCGTTCCCACCATCGTCCGCTGGCCCGGCCGCGTTCCGACCGGTTCCGTCAGCGACCATCCATCCCAGTTCCACGACTGGATGGCTACGCTGGCCGCCATCGGCGGCGTCAGGGCTCCCTTCCGGAGTGACGGCGTTTCCCTGCTCCCCACCCTGCTGAACAAGGGAACCCAGCCGGACAGCCGCCTGTACATGGAATACAGCGCCAAGATGTCCCGGAGCAAGACAACGACGCCCGGCTACCAGGATTTTCTCCCGTCCAGGAGGAACGCCGTCCGGGGCGACCAGCAGATGGTCTACATCGGCAAATACAAGGGGGTGCGTACCAACATCCAGTCCCATGCGGACCCGTTTGAAATTTACGATACCGCGAAGGACCCGGCGGAACGCCATGACCTGAAGGACACGCCGGAAGGGAAAAAGATGCAGCCCATCATGCACGACAAGGTTCTAAGAATGAGGCGAATTTACGATTATACCCACCCGGTGCGCGGCACCTTTGCCCAGCGGCCCTATGATGCGGAACCTGTTCCGGCCCTCCGGAAGGAGGAAATGCCCGGCAACCTGGTTCCCCTGACGGCGCAGTCCTCCCAGGGCGTCCGCCGGAAGGACGGCAGCATGAAAAGAGAGCTTTATCTGAACGTTCCGGAAACCGGGAAATACGTCTTCTTCATGAAAACCCCGGCGAAAAAGGGAGCTAAAGCGTTCGTCAGGCTGCACGACGCGCATCTCCTGGATGCGGAATACGGCTACAAGCCCGGCGCGGAGGTATCCTCCTCCATGGGGGAAGGAACGACGGAAGGAGATGCAGGAAAAACTGGGCTGAAGCCCATCCCGCTGGAAAAGGGCTGGCATCCCCTGCTGGTGGAAACGGAAGGCTTCCCCGGACTTCCCGAACTTTTCTGGCAGAGGGAAGGCGGCAGGAAAGAGGCCATTCCGGTCCAGGCCTTCCGCACGGCGGCTCCCTGAACGGATGGGGCGAAACGTCCGCGCCGCCGACGGACCTCCGCCCCTGAGGTCATTTTCCCCCGGTCATCAGGACGAGGGCGCGCGGGAAATACCGTTTGAGGAACAGGTAAACGCCCCGTGCCAGCATGTATACGACAGGCACCAGGCACCACCAGACCCAGGGTGCCCACGGGGACGGGAAGCACGTTTCCACCCCTGTCAGGGCAATCAGCACGAAGATGTGGGAACAGTACACGAAAAAGCTGCCGGACGACCACCGCGCCAGCCGTTCCGACAGTGCGGGGCTGACGGCCCTGGCCACTATTCCGAAGCTCAGGAAGGCCAGAACAACCAGTCCGGAAAAAGCGACGTCCGGAACCAGGAAGGTATCCGCACAGCTTGCCCAGACAAGGGCCGCAGAGGCCAGAATAATGGATGCGTGCACGGCCAGGGGCATCTTCCCCCAGCGGTCCAGGCAACCCGGTGCGGAAGACGCCAGCATGATGCCGAGCACGAAGTCCCCGAACATATAGGGACTGGGCCACGCCAGGGTGTCATCCCACCGGTGCAGGAACAGGCAGAACAGGCCGAGCGCGTAAAGCGCGGGACGCCAGCGGTGCAGCAGAAACGCCGCCAGGGTAAAAATCATCAGGTCCCGCAGGAACCACATCGGGGTCAGCATGGGGCATGTTCCCACCCCGAACACGGAAGCCGGCGAATCAGGGGAAAGAGGCATGCCCGCTACCAGCCAGTAGGCCGCGCACCAGAAGAGGTACGGCCACAGCAGGGACAGCAGGCGGCCTCCCGTCCATTTTCCAGCCCCGCTCCCCTCCAGGCGGGAGGCGGAAAAATATCCCGCCAGCAGGAAAAACGTCGCCAGCGCCGGACCGATCAGCCATTCGTTGGGAAGAAAGGGGCCGGAAGGCACATGCTGCATGACGACGACCAGCGTTGCCAGCAGCCGCGCAGTCTCCACCCAGGGCAAACGGGGGCGAACTGCTGTGCCGGATAAGGGGGGAGATGGTCATGACGGGGCCCATTCTGGATGATCGCTCTGAAAAAGCACTATTTTTATTATGTGAATAACCGGCCTGTCGTTCGCAAGGCTTTCAAATGCTTTCACAACAGGCACGCATGAAACAGGCGTTTTCCCATACCTGCTTTCTTATGCCGAAGGGGAAGCTAGCGGCGTGTCAATTCAATCTCATGTACAAGAGCGGGTAAGGGTTTCCCTGCTCGTCATGGGCCGTTCTTTTATGGACTTGAAAGCCCATGTATTCATAAAAACCTCTGGCGAGCGGATTTTGCTCGTTCACGGCCAATTCATTGATGGAATAAGCTTCGATTCCATATTCCACCAACTTCTTACCGAGGCCTTTCCCCCGTTCTTCGCTTGCAATGAACAGCATTTCAAGTTTCTGGCCGCCAATCCCCATCAGGCCGACAGGAAATTCGTTTTCGTTCTCCGCAACGATCAGATGAGGTATCTCTCTTAATGCTTGCGGAATGTATTCCTTAATATTTTCTATTTCGCTGTCCGGCAAAAACAGGTGCGTCTCCCTGACAGATTTTTCCCACAGTTCCATGAGCTGCCGTATCAGCAACGGAGTTCTTTCCCGGATTTCAATGATTCTCATATTCCACTAAAAGCTGTCTTCATTAATACCGGCCATACCTTGGCGTGCTTGCGCATTGGCAGCACTCCTACCTGACCGGACCTTTACAAAATCCCGTACTGCTCCGCAACCAGGCCCCTTATTTCATCAAAGGTTTTCACTGCGGGAGGATTGTCCGGGTGGGCTCCCAGATGTTTTTCCATCCACACCATATGGTACCAGCGGCCGAACTTGTACCCGCACTGATGAAACTTTCCTGCGAATTGATATCCCAAACGTTCGTGGAACTGCACGCTGTCCCGCCCAAGCCAGGGGTCTTCTGCCTCCGGACAGGCAATGCAGGCGTTTAGATTCAGGATATTCTGCAAGGAAAGAATCTTTTCCAGCGCTGCGTACAATTCCCGCCCTATGCCCATTTTTTTCCGGTCTTCCCGGACGTAAACCGTCGTTTCCACGGCCCAGCGGTACGCGGCACGGTTCTTGAAAACGCCGGCATAGGCATAACCGGCAATTTCCCCTTCCCTTTCGCAAATCAGGAAGGGGTATTTTTCCAGCACATGGCCGATTCTTTCCTCAAATTCCTGCACCTCCGGTACTTCATATTCAAACGTGACGGCTGTTTTTTCCACATACGGAGCATAAATTTCAAGCAGCTTTGCCGCGTCCCGCCTTGTCGCAATCCTGATGGTATGATGATTTTTCATCCCGCTCCCCGTCTTTTCCGATTGATCTCCCTGGGCCCAATGCCGCCATTCTAATTATTTCACAGGCAACTGTCAATGTTGGCGCCTCCGGCAGGGAAAACACGGCCCGGCGACAAGAAAGCCGGATAATGTGCCTCGCCAGCTTCCAGCCGCCGGTTCTTCCGTCATTCCTTCCTTTTAACGGCAAAAAAGAGGTCCATGGAAGGATGGCTGCGAATACTTTTTTCCGTATGGAGTTCGTACTCCATGTTCAGGGCCCCGTATGGGCTCTGCGGGAGCCATTTTTGGTAAAAGTACCTTTTGGCGGCTCCAATGGCCGCGCCCCATAAAAATCCCAGCCGGGGCCTGACCGTCATTCCGGCATATTCCCCGGGGGGAAGAAACGCCTGCTCCAGCCCGTCTTTTTCAAGTGCGCCGCCCACAAATAGTTCAAAGGAACCATTCCGGCCATCATAGTTTCTGGACAGAACAAAGAAGGGAAGCACGCTTCCCCGGGGCACGGAAGCCAGGGAATGATAAGCCGCTGAAAGGGCATGGATATCCGCGGAGATCGTTTGATCGCCGGATTGCCTCCCTATTCCCCAGATGGCCTGTTCCCCCAGGGTCACTATTTCCACTGCCGGTTTTGACATGCCGGTTTTTCTCCTAATAAAGTTCCGTTTTTCCCTGCCCGCTTGAACCAGTGCGCCCAGTAATGAACATGCTGCCCTGCATCCATTGCGGCAACAGTATAAACCGGGTTTTCCACGGCCCTTCCCCTACGTTTCCCCGGTAGAACGAACGCCCGCAAAAAGGCCGGATTCCCCGCGGAACCCGGCCATTGGAAAGGATACGGCATCGTGCCGGTCCCCGGCTCAGGAATAAAACCCGATGTCCGGCTCACGTTCCTGCCGCCTTCGCTTGAAATACGGGTTGCGGTAGCGGTGGATGCACTTGCTGGGGGCGCCGGGAGTATAGTGGAGCGGGTCCGCCTCCTTGACGGCTTCCCGGCCCAGTATCTCCACAAAGTCCTTCAGAGATATTTCCAGGTCTGCATCGTGGCATGCCAGGGCGGCGGACAGGCGCACCTTCCCGTTGTCATAGTCCACGTACATGGCAAACAGCGTGGTCTGGTACAGATGCCACGGTTCGCTTTCCAATTCTCCGGACTGGTGCTGGCTGATGGCCTCCAGCAGCCACGTCAGCGCGTGTTCCAGTTCCAGATTGTCCAGAACATCCCGGATGAGGGACGTTTCATGGCCGAAGACGGCCACGCTTTCCTGTTGTCTTGCCCTGTTGATTTTCATGTCTTGGTTCTCCTTTCCGGTTTCCCTTGTTGAGCGGGGACGGCGGATGGCTCTGCCGCTCCAACTAGCTTGGACACTTTTTTTCAACAGGTTGTTCAATATGAATTCGGGAATTTGTCAGCCCATGTCCACTTTCCCGATGTAGGGCAATTCCCGGTAACGCTCATCCAGGTCCATGCCGAAGCCTACAAGAAATTCATTTCCCTGCGTAAAACCTACGTAGTCAGCTTCAAAAGGCACTTTCCGGCAGCAGTGCTTGTCCACGGCCACGGCGGTGAGAACCTGCCGCACCCCCTGCCTTTTCAATTCCCGGCAAACTTCAGCCAGAGTAGCGCCCGTATCCAGCACGTCATCCACCACCAGAACGGGCACGTCAGGCCGGAACGGCCCGCAGTCCCCATCCCATGCCACGGAGCCGGAATTTTCCATTCCGGCGTAGCTGGTGATTTTGACGGTTTTCACCACGGGCCGGGATTTCAAATGCCCTTTCAGCATCGTGGCGAAAGGGATGGCGCCATTCAGCAGCAGCAGCAGAATATAGGGCCTGCCTGCCATGGCCGCATCAATGGAGGCGGCCAGTTCCTTGACGCGCGCGCGGATGGCTTCCTCTCCAATCAGGGGTGTGATGGTGTAAGTCATGGAAACGGAAGCATGATAGCGTTCTCCCACAAGGAAATCAATCCTTGAAGGAGAACGGTTGACGGCGGAAAATGCTTCCGGTATGTTGCGGCTGAGATGATCGGCATCCCGAACTACCGCATGTTTTCAGGGTTTCTCCTGGTGATTCTTCCGCTGCTGTGGCTGGGCGCATGCGCTTTTACATGGATTTTCCTTTCCATTCCACCCCAGCCGGAAGTTATGGGAGAGAGCATGAGAGCCGTTTTCTCCCTTTTCGCCCCGTTTTTAAGCGTGGGAATCCTGGCGGTTCTGCTGGACATCTGGTTCGGCAAGAGGATTTATGAAGCCAGGAACGGCTGGGTGCATGCGGAAAAAAGGCTGTTCGGCCTGCGCCGGGATGCTTTTGACTATGATCCGGAGCTTTTGTCGGAATGCTCCGTGCTTCATGTGGACGAGCATACACCGTTGAGCGGGGAAGAACTGGAACGGCTGAGGCATGCAGGCGCCACTATCTGCCGCAGGGGAAGAAGGGGGCCGCAATATCCGGCCCCCTGCTGGGTCTGCCGCCTCGTTTACGACGGCCAGGTTCTCTTCCTGCTGGCGGCGCCTTCACGGGAACCTGCCGACCGTCTGGCGGAGTTCATGGCAGCCGTGATACGGACACGCCGGGAAAGAGGCGCGTGATTTGCTCACAGACCGCTTCCGCCCCGGGAAGCGCGGGCCAGCCTTGCGGCTCCGGTTTTCCGTTTGGCGGGAACCGGTAGCGGAATACCAGGTCTTCCGGCCCGGCCCGATGGGCAACAAGGCGGATTTTCCGCAGTTCCGCCCCGTTCCACTGCCGGAACAGGACGCCGTTGCCATCCGCGGACGGCCCCAGGGACAACAGGCGCATATTCGTCAGGGCGTGCAGGACGGCGTTGGCCCGGCGCGTTTCCAAAACCGCGTTGATCAAAAGCATGCCGAGGAGGGCAATACCAAAAAAACAGCATATTCCAGTGACCGCCAGCACGAACATGACCTCACCCGTCCAGACCGGAGCGGACGCCGCTATGCAACATCCCCAGCCCCATGCCGCGGCAAAGAAAACCGAAAACAGCATTCCCTTCCATTCCTTCGCGGCCCTTCTCCACCATCCGCAGCGGGATTTTCCCTGCCACAGGATTTTTTCTCCCGGCAGCAGGCGTTCGGCCAGTCTGTCACGTTCCTCCCGTGTCAACAATTCCTGCATGTTTATCCTCTCCGTTTCCGCCTCTATACCAGACGGAAAGGCGGCTTGCACTCCTTTTGTTCCGGGAAATGCCGATCAGCAACGGCGTAGTATTGAAATGAGCGTCGGCAAACTTTTTCCTGAAATCCGTTACGTCCCTGCGGACGCGTGCCGTTCAATGGCTTGCGGCGCTTTATCCGGCAGAGGGCGCGGAGGCGCATTTAACGGTAGCCTACCGCTGGGCCGCATGGTAAAGTAGGGCAGAAATGACTGATTCCCCTTCCAAGCGCCTTTTTATTCTGGATGGAATGGCTCTGGCCTATAGAGCTCATTTTGCCTTTTTCTCCAACCCCATCCGCAATTCCAAGGGCGTCAACACGTCCGCCGTGTACGGCTTCGCCAATACGCTGCTGGGCATTCTGGAGCATGAACACCCCACGCACATCGCGGCCTGCTTTGATACTTCCGCCCCCACGGCGCGCCATGAGCTTTACCCCGCCTATAAGGCCAACAGGGAATCCATGCCGGAAGATTTGAGCTACCAGATGCCCCTGATTTTCAGGCTTCTGGAGGCCATGAACATTCCCATCCTGCGCTATGAGGGGTATGAGGCGGACGATACGATAGGCACGCTGGCCCGCATCGCGGACGGCACGAAGGAGTTCCAGACCTACATGGTTTCCCAGGACAAGGACCTGGGCCAGCTCATTTCCCCCACCTGCTATTTGTGGAAACCCGGCAAGCGGGGCAACGACCACGAGGTGGTTGACCTGGAAAAGCTCAAGGAACAATGGGGCATTGAACGCGCGGACCAGGTGATCGACATCCTGGCCCTCATGGGCGACAGCTCGGACAATATTCCGGGGCTTCCCGGCGTGGGTGAAAAGACGGCCAAACTGCTGATCGGGGAGTTCGGCACCGTGGAGAACCTGCTGGCGAATGCGGACAAGCTGAAGGGAAAGCGCAGGCAGATCGTGGAGGAAAACGGAGCCTTGGCGACCCTTTCCAAACAACTGGCTACCATTGACCGGGACGTTCCCCTGACCGTGACCCTGCCTGAACTGGTCAAAAGAGACCCCAGTCCGGAAGAGCTGCTGGCCCTCCTTCAGGAGCTTGAGTTCCGTTCCATGCAGGCCAAGCTGTTCGGGAAAAAAGCGCCGGAAGCCAGGAAGCCCCCCCTCCCTGCGGACGATTTGTTTGCTCCGGCCCAGGCGGAACAGCCCCCCGGCGGAGGCTCCCGCCGCCCCGGCGGCGGACGCGCGGCAGAACGGTTCCGGCCAAATGGATTTGTTTGAGGAACGCCATCTGAAAACGGTGGATGATTTCAAGCACGAGTATATCATTGCGGATACGGAGGAAGCCCGTTCCGCCATGGTTGCCGAGCTGGAAAAGCATGATTCCTGGTGCTTCGACACGGAGACGACGGGCCTGAATCCCCTCACGGACAAGCTGCTGGGCGTCGCCTTCTGCGCGGAACCGCACAAGGCATGGTACATGCCTGTCTCCGGTCCGGCGGACCTGGAAGCGGTCAGGCCGCTTTTGGAAGGCCCTGCGGAGAAGACCGGGCACCATCTGAAGTTTGATCTGGAAGTTTTGCGCGCCAACGGCATACGGGTTAAAGGCCCCTTTTTTGACACGCTGCTGGCGCACGCCCTGATCGCCCCCGGCATGAAGCACGGCATGGACCTTCTGGCGGAGAACCTGCTGCAATATTCCACCATCAAGCTGAAGGACATTGCCGCGCCGGGAGCCAGGAAGCGCGATCTGGATACCAGCGGCATTCCCGTGGAGGTCATGGGCAAGTATTCGGCGGAGGATGCGGACATTACCCTCCAGCTTTCCGCCATCCTGAAAAAGCAGGTGAAGGAGAGCGGCATGGAGGAGCTGTTCCGCACGGTGGAACTGCCTCTTCTCCCCGTGCTGGCGGACATGGAGTTCACCGGCATCCGCGTGCTTCCGGAATCCCTGGAAGAGGCTTCCGTCAAGGTGGGAGCCATTATTGACGGCCTGCGGGAGAAGATTGAAGAGGCCGCCGGCCATCCCCTGAACCTGAATTCCCCCAAGCAGCTCGGCGATTTCCTGTTCGGGGAGCTGGAGCTGGTGAAGAAGCCCAAGAAGACGAAGACGGGCCAGTTCGTGACGGATGAAGATACCCTCTCCGCCCTGGCTCCCCAGCATCCCATTGTGGCGGATATCCTGGCCTACCGGGAGAACATGAAGCTGAAGAGCACGTACCTGGACGCGCTGCCCAAGTACATCTGCCCGCGGGACGGCCGCATCCACACCCAGTTCCACCAGATGCTGACCGCTACCGGGCGGCTGGCCTCCCAGGACCCCAATCTCCAGAATATTCCGGTAAGAACGGAACAGGGGCGCCTGATCCGCACGGCCTTCGTCCCCGCCTCCGGGGAGTACACCATGCTTTCCGCGGATTATTCCCAGATTGAGCTGCGCATCATGGCGGCGCTTTCCGGAGACCCCGCCATGTGCGAAGCCTTCCGGGAAGGCCGGGACATCCATACGGAGACGGCGGCCAGGGTGTACGGCATTCCCCGCGACCAGGTGGACGCCGTCATGCGCCGTGCGGCCAAGACGGTGAACTTCGGCATCATTTACGGCATTTCCGCCTTCGGCCTTTCCCAGCGGCTGGGCTGCCCCCGCAGTGAGGCCGCCACGCTGATTGAGAATTACTTCATCCAGTTCCCCGTGGTCAAGTCCTTCATGGAGGACCTGGTGCACAAGGCGGAACAGGCCGGTTACGCGGAAACGCTGCTGGGCCGCAGGAGAATGATTCCGGAGATCAATTCCGCCAACAAGACCATCAAGTCCGCCGCGGAGCGCACCGCCATCAATACCCCCATCCAGGGCACCGCGGCGGATATGATCAAGATAGCCATGATCCATGTGGACAAGCTGCTGGAAGGCACTAGGTCCCGCCTTATCCTGCAAATTCACGACGAGCTGCTGGTGGACCTGCACAAGGACGAGACGGAGCTCATTCCAAAGATTGAGGAAGCCATGGTCGGCGCCCTTCCCCTTCCCAACGGCGTTCCCATTCTGGTAGAAGCCAGAACGGGGAATAACTGGCTGGAAGCCCACTAGGATTTTGCGGCGGACCAGGGGCGCGGACCGCCCCTCCCGTCCCCCGTATTTTTGAATTGACGGATGCCTCCCGATTGCGGATTCTTCCGGATTATGCACTCATCATCCCTGCCGGCAATTGCCCTGGCTGCCTGTTCCTGCGTTTGCTTTCAGACAGCCGCCGCGTCCGTAACCTATCCGGGAACAACACCGGGAGCCCCCGCCGCCCACCGGGAAGGGGATGTTTATACGTTAAGCAACAATATTCTGAGCGCCTCATGGAAGGTGGACGGCAGCAGGCTGATTCCCCTGGGAATCGTGAACAAGGAGCGGGGCGCCACGGACGAAAAGGCCGCCACCGGCGCCCAGGCTCCGGAATTGTTCCGCCTTTCCACGGAGAAGGAAGCCTACAATCTCCCCTCCTCCCGGTTTGTGATGGAAGGAGTTCCCGCCATCAGCGCATTGAAAGGGCATTCCGCCGGCCTCCGCCTGGGGGAACGGCCGGAAGGGGCCGTTATTTCCGCCGTTTTCCGGGACAAAAACAGCGGGCTGACGGTTCACTGGAAGGCGGAATTGAGGGAGGGTTCCTCCTACGTCAAGGAAACCTACCGGATTGAAGCGTCCAAGGAGGTGGATTTGAAGAAAGTCCAGTTGATTGATTTGCAGGATCCCACCCTGGCCGTGAAGGGCACCGTACCGGGCAGCCCACTGGTCAGCGAGCGGGAAGGCACGTTTGCCGGCATTGAACTTCCCGTAGCCAGGGCCCAGGCCGCCGGAGGAACGGGAACCGTCGGGTTTGACTGCAACCTTCCCATGGGCAGCGGTAACGCCCAGACGTTCACCACGGTGCTGGGCGTATGGCCGGAGAACCAGCTTCGCCGCGGGTTCCTTTATTATCTGGAACGGGAACGGGCTGCGCCCTACCGTCAGTTTCTGCATTACAACGGCTGGTATGACGACGGCCTGGACCCCACGGAAAAGACGCTCGTCAAGACAGCCGGGGAATACAGGAAGGAACTGGGTTCCCGCCACGTCAGGCTGGACGGCTTCGTTCTGGATGACGGCTGGGACGACGTTAATGAAGACCTCTGGCAGCCCTCCACCAAAAAATTCCCGCACGGGTTTGAACCTGTAGTCAAGGCGGTCGGGAAGATTCCTTCCGGCTTCGGCATCTGGATTTCTCCGCTGGGAGGGTATTTCGGCCCGGAAAAGAGGGTTCAGCATGCCAAGGACAAAGGCATTCTCCCGGCGGACGCCGCGGGATTCGACCTTTCCTGCCCCCAGTATTACAAGTGGTTCAAAAAACGCTGCTCCGACTTGATGAAGAAGGACAAGGTGACCTATTTCAAGTGGGACAAGGCCGGAGATGGCATCAGCCCCCATTTCATGGCCCTTCTTTCCATCGCCAACGACCTTCGCCGGGAGAATCCCCGCCTGTTCATCAACACGACGGTAGGCACCTGGCCCTCCCCCTTCTGGCTCAACCATGTGGATTCCACCTGGCGCAGCGGTACGGCGGACGTAGGCTGGACGGGCAAGGGAGACGACCGCGAACAGTGGATCACGTTCCGCGACGGGGCCTGCTATAACGTCATCGTCAAGCCCGGCCCGCTTTATCCCCTGAACTCCATCATGCACCACGGCATGGTGCTGGGCACCAAGTTCCAGGCCGCGCGCGTCAGCAAGGGAGAGGACGGGAAGCAGGACAACAGGGACCTGAAGAACGACGCCCGCATTTATTTCGGTTCCGGAGCCAATCTCCAGGAACTTTATCTCACGCCGTCCATGATGGACAAAAAGGCGTGGGACGACGTGGCGGCCGGGGCCCGCTGGGCCCGGCGCTTCCAGGACGTCCTGGCCGACGTGCACTGGGTGGGCGGCAACCCGAACCAGCTGGAACCGTATGGCTATGCGGCATGGAGCCCGCGGGGCTGCACGCTGGCCCTCCGCAATCCGGACGACCGGCCGCGGACGATTGATCTGGATGCGTCAGCCGTCTTTGAACCCGTCAAGGGAGCGCCCGCCGTTTTCCCCATGAAGGCCTCCTACCCGGACCAGCGCGTCAAAACGCTGAATTTGGAACAGGGCAAGCCGGTGAGCCTGGAACTTCAACCTTTTGAGGTGCTGGTGTTCGACATGAGAACGAACGGACACTGACCCATGGGCCGCCGGCCATTGAGCGCAACGCCATGCCTCCCCCTTCCGGGCGGCATGGTTTTTTTATGGCCTCTCCGGAGCCTGATTTCCGGAACGCCTTTTGAAAGGGGCAAGCCCCCGGAAAAAATGGGGGAAGAAGGAATCCCGGAGGGAATATCAAAGAGCCAAAGCGTCCCCGTCCCGTAATTCCGGAACGGTTACCAGGGCTTTCCCGTCTTTCAACGCCACCACGCGCACCTTGCGCTCCTGCATCCCTTCCGCGGTTTTTACCTGAATGGAGCTTCCATCCCGGACGGCAGAGGCGGGAATCCACGCGGAGGCGGGAACCTGCACGCTGATGTTTACCTGAAGGGCCATGTTGACGGGAGCCACCTGCCATTCGGAAACATGGGAGGCGTTCGGCTCCAGGGAGGCTATCAGCACGGCGGAATTGCGCTCGGTATCCAGTGCGGCGTCCACCGCCGTAACGCGGCCCAGCCATTGCAGCCGTTTTCCATTGTTCAGCACGCAGGAGGCGGTCAGCGCCGTGCTTACCCTGCCCTGTTCATCCCTGGGCAATGCGGAAAATTCTTCCAGCGGCACGGGAACCCGTATCATCCGCTCCTGGAGGGGAATCACCTTCCCCACCGGCTGCCCGGCAACCACGCGGGCCCCGGCTCCCACGGAGCATTCCACCACCTGGCAGGTATAGGGAGCTTCCAGCACCGTGTCCCGGAGGGCCTGTTCCGCTTCCGCCACATACGCCTCCGCGGCGTTCAGCCGCGCGTTCACGGCCCGTCGCTGCGGCACCCGGAGCACCAGTTCCGACTCTTTTCCGCTTTTGGAGACGGAGCTGTACGTCTTCTTGATGGCTTTCAGGGCTTCCGCCTGTTCCGTGGATACATCCAGGCGAGCCTGTTCCAGCCCAGCCTGCGCGTTCGCCAGGCGTGCACGGTATTCAAATTTTTCCAGCTCCAGCAGGGGCGTTCCCTTCAGGACGATTTCCCCCGCGCTGAAGAGGGGGTGCACCTTGTCCACCTTCCCAGAAACGCCGGGGGAAAGCATCGTCAGGTGGGAGGCCTTCACGATGCCGGGCGCGGAAATGGCAAGAGTGTTCGTCTGCAAATGCAGCGGCTCCACCGTTCCTACGGCCGCCTTGTCCTTTTCTCCGGCAGAGCCCGAGACGGACGGGTCCGTTAAAATGGCCGTACCTATCAAAAGCGCCGCGATCCCCAGGCCGATGCCTATGGACCAGGATGTTCCCTTTTTTTGAGGGGCCTCGCTCATGAACAGCTCCGGGGGGAACGCGGCCCGTTATTTGGGATATTCCGTCTCCATGATGTGGGAGTAGGCTTCCGCCGTTTCCACAGCCACGGTTTCAATGTTCTTCATCAACTGGGCAAACTGGGCTTCCGTGAGGTCCATGCCTTCCAGAACGAAGGACTGGCGGTAGTAGACGTATCCGCTGTTGGGGTCCAGCTGGAAGGCGCCGGCCGTCTGGTCCGCATTCAGCTCACTGAGGATGATGCTGACTTCCACACGGCGGTTTTCAGGCACCTTGGCGGCAAAAAGCACGTCAATCACCAGCGTCTCCGGACGATCAATCATCGTGTACAGGAGGCTCACGGGCGTGAACGTATCACAGGGGACGAACGCGATGCCCGTTCTGAGGTTGTGGTTGTCCGCGGAAGTAATCCATTCCGTTTCTTCCCCTCTCTTTCTGAGAACGGTGTACACACGGTCCAAAAGGCTGAGCTGCTGGTTTTCCATATTGAAAATTGTTTAACAGGAGGGTTGCTTGCGAAGGCGCATGCAACGTACGCGCCCGTTTACTGGATTCAAGCTTACTGGCATCCTTCTGATTCGTCAAGCTCTCCTGACGTAAAGAAATTGAAAAAGCATGTACGCATCCGGCATAAAAACGGACGCCGCCCGGATGGACGGCGTCTGGGAAGTCTGGGAATAAAGTGCGTACCGGAGGGTACGGCGCCCTTACAGGATGTCTCCGGGCTGGTAGCCCGCGCCGTTCGGGAACCTGTCCGTCAGCTCCTGCACCATGGAGCGGAACGCTTCCACCTGGGCGTCCGCCATGCCCGTGGCGGAGGAGTTGGAGTCAAAGATGGCCTGGAGGTCCGCCCGGTCAATGCCCAGGCGACCGTCTTCCGCCAGGCGGTCCAGCAGGTTGTTTTCCATGATTTTTCCGGCCCTCAGGTCGTTGGAGACGGCCACGGCGTGTTCCTTGATCACCTCATGGGCGGTTTCCCGGCCAATGCCGCGCTTGACGGCTTCCATCAGGATGGTGGTAGTCATCAGGAAAGGCAGGTAGCGGCGCAGTTCCGCGGCCACCACGGCTTCATACACCCCCATCTGGTTCAGGACGGTCAGGAAGGTTTCAAACAGGCCGTCCGCGGCATAGAAGGAATCCGGCATGACCACGCGGCGCACCACGGAGCAGGATACGTCCCCTTCGTTCCACTGGTCCCCGGCCAATCCGGAGATCATCATCAGGAAGCCCTTCAGGATGACGTGGAAGCCGTTGACGCGTTCGCAGGAGCGGGCGTTCATCTTGTGCGGCATGGCGCTGGAGCCGGTCTGCCCCTTGGCGAAGCCTTCCGTAGCCAGTTCATGGCCGGCCATCAGGCGCAGGGTCTTGGCGAAGGAGGAACAGCCGGAGGTGAGCTCCACCAGGCCGGAAACCACGGAAAAGTCCAGGGAACGGGGATACACCTGCCCCACGTTCATCCACTTGGCGGGAATGCCCAGGTGGGCGCACACGCGGTCTTCCAGCTCCAGCACGCGGCCCGCGTCCTGCCCGAAGAGGGAGAGCTGGTCAAGCTGGGTGCCCACGGCGCCTTTCAGCCCGCGCACGCTGTAGCGGTCCATCAGGGAAATCCAGGAACCCAGGCCGTGCACGATGTCTTCCCCGAACATGGCGACGCGCTTGCCCATGGTGGTGGTCTGCGCGGCTACATTGTGCGTGCGGCCGGCGATGGTCACGTGCTTCCATTGTCCGGCAAGGGCGCTCATGCGGTTCAGCACGGCCACGGCCTTGTCCCGGATGATCTGCATGGACTTCCAGATCTGGAGCTGTTCCACGTTTTCCGTCAGGTCGCGGGAGGTCATGCCCTTGTGGATGTGCTCGCAGCCGGCCAGTTCGCAAAACTCTTCAATGCGCGCCTTCACGTCGTGGCGCGTGACGCGTTCGCGGGCGTCAATGGCGGGAAGGTTCACCTGGTCCTTCACCCGTTCGTAAGCTTCAATCACGCCGTCCGGAATATCCAGCCCCAAATCCTTCTGGGCCTTCATCACGGCGATCCAGAATTCGCGTTCCAGGACGATGCGGCCCTCTGCGGACCAGATGGATTTCATGGCGGCGGAGGCGTACCTTTCAGCCAGGACATTGGGAATTACGCTCATATCAAAATGTGTGTATGCGGGGGTTATCAAAAACGGTGAGCCGCCATGATCATGACGGGAGGGAAAAAAGCAAGCACTTTCCCGCAGCTTCACGGATTAGGAATCCCACGGGATTCCACGGTCCGGAAAAGAGGTCCTTTCCAATGTTCAGGGATGGCTGACAGGCCCCCAATAGACGCCCGATTAACATTCCCGCCATTCCCTTTTCACAGCCGCACACCACGCTGGGAGCCAGAGCCTCCCTGCCCTGGCAGCTATTTAAACGAAAGCTTCCGCGATGGTTTCACCCACGAAAGGCAGGAGCCTGCCGCTCCCAGGAGACGGAGCCGCAAAGCCGCCCTCCATCGCCGTTCCGCTAGTTTCCGGCGGGAGGTTCCAAACCGTACCGGGCGTAGCCGGAAACGATTTCCTGGAGAATGGCGGAAATTTTTTCCAGGGAACGGACAGGAACGTATTCATACCTTCCGTGGAAGTTGTGGCCTCCGGCGCACAGGTTGGGACACGGCAGCCCCATGAAGGAAAGACGGGCTCCATCCGTACCGCCGCGCACCGGGATGATTTCCGGCTCCACGCCCACGGCCGCCATCGCCCTGCGGGCATGTTCCACCAGGTGCATGTGCGGGAGGATTTTTTCCTTCATGTTGTAATAGGAGTCCTTTACCTCCACCTGCACGGTTCCTTCCCCGTACTTCCGGTTCAGCAGGGCGGCGCACTCCTGCATGAATTCCTTCTTGCGCTCAAATTCCGCCGTGTCGTGGTCCCTGATGAGGTACTCCCCGACCGCCCGTTCCACATCCCCCCGGAACGAGTCCAAATGGTAGAAGCCTTCGTATCCTTCCGTAAAGGCGGGATTCTGGAACGCGGGAAGCATTCCCTGGAATTCCATGAGGACCAGGCACGCGTTCAGCATCCTGCCCTTCGCGCTGCCGGGGTGGATGCCGGTGCCGCGCACCGTCGCCACGGCAGAGGCCGCATTGAAATTTTCATATTCGATTTCCCCCCAGGGCTCCTCCGTCCACAGTATAGGCGAAGTCCGCGCCGAAGCGCTCCACGTCAAAGGCATCCGCCCCGCGGCCTATTTCCTCGTCCGGCGTGAAGGCGATGCGTATCTCGCCGTGGGGCCGTTCGGGATGCAGCAGGAAGGAGGCGGCCATATCCATGATTTCCGCCACTCCGGCCTTGTCGTCCGCGCCAAGCAGGGTGGTTCCGTCCGTCACGACCAGGTCCTGGCCCGCATAGTCCGCCAGTTCGGGGAAAACGGCGGGGGAAAGCACGATGCCCTGTTCCCGGTTCAGGACGATGTCTCCGCCGTCGTAGGAGCGCACGATGCGGGGCTTCACGCCGCTGCCGGAGACGCCCGGGGCCGTGTCCACATGAGCCACCCAGCCGATGACGGGAACCTCCCTCTCCACGTTGGACGGGATGGAGGCGTACACGATGCCGGAGGCTTCATCCAGCTCCGCCTGGGCTCCCAGCGCCTTCAGCTCCCCGGCCAGCAGCCGGGCCAGTTCCGTCTGGCCGGGAGTGGACGGAACGCTGCGGGAATCCGCATCAGACTGGGAACCCACGGAAACATACTTTAAAAAACGGTCTAAAACGGAGATATTCATCAGAAAAATCAAGGATTGAGGAGAGTCTAGCACCGGGCCCCGCGAACACAAGCACAAGACACGGTTTATCCTTGCGATTCAAGATGGTTTACAGTATGTAAACAAAGCTTCTCCCCATGATGACTCCTCTACCTCTTGGCATTGCCGTTGCCTTATCCCTGACCTGCGGCGCCCTGCCCCTTCTGGCCCAGGGCGCCTATGTGCCGGGCCCCATGCCCGTTTCCGCCGGGACGAGGCAGGACCCCACGGACATGTACCTGGAAGCGTTAAAGCTGGTAACCAGGTCTGCCGAACTGGTGGAAAAACGCGACTACATAGGAGCCATCCGCCTGACGCAACAGGCGGAAGAAAAGTTGGGACGCCTGGTGAAGGCTTATCCGCAATGGCGGCCCAACCTTCTTCAAACACGCCGCCAGCTCAACAGGGAGAAGCTGGACCAGTGGCAGAAGCTGGCGCAGCAGCAGGCCGCCGCCGTTTCATCAGGCCCCGGCCTGGAATTGGAACGTCCGGCCGCCGTGCCCAAGCGACCCAGGCCCAAGCCCAACATCGTCCTTCCTCCGGGCTACAGGGGAGTGGAATTCCCTTCCCGCCCCGGAGAATCCCTCGTCAACACCATCCCGTCCCCGTCCGTCTCCCCCGGAGCGGCCCCGGAAGTGGTGGAAAGCAATTACGAGCGCATCCGCAGGCTGCTGGACAAAACCACCATTGAAAACAAGGCCCTGATCCAGGCGCTCAAGCGCACCCGCAAGGAACAGGAGGACATTCTGGCAAAACTGGCCATAGCGTCCGCCGGAGAATCCGTTTACCGGGACGAACTGCTCAAGGTCAAGAAGCAGATGGAGGATGAGAGAAAGACCAGCAACAAGCTCCTCCAGACCCTCACCAAGCGGGTGGAGGAGCTGGAACAGAAAGTCACCACGCTGGAACAGGAAAAAGTCCAGTATCTGGCGCAGATTGCCGATCTCCAAATTCAGCTCAAGGGGCACCAGGACAAGCTGGCCAAGGTCACGGATGAGAAAAACGCCCTCCAGAAAGACCGCGACCAGTTGGCCGCCCTGGTGGAACTCAACAGCCCGGACAAAACCAAAAACCTGCTGGACCGCAACCTGACGCTGGCGGCGCAGCTCAAGGACGCTCAGGATAAAATCGCCGCCCTGGAAACGGCCAAGTCCGACTCCGAAGAACAGCGGAAAGCCAACCTGAAAGCCCTGGAAGAGGCGCGGGAGGAATCCGCGGACCTGAAGCAGAAACTGATTGCCATCCGGGATGAAAACATCGGCTACCGCAAGCGCATTACGGAGCTGAACACCAAGCTCATCAATGCGGATGTGGAGCTGTCCAAGCTGGAAGCCAATCCGGAAAAAAGCCCTCTCCTGCTGGAGGAAAACCAGTTGCTGCGCTCCACAATCGCCAAGCAGCTCCGCATCCTTTCCGTGCAGGACCAGAGCCGTTCCCTGCTCATCAGCACTTACAAGCGCCTGCTCCAGGAAAACGCGGACACTTCGGAAATCGCCTCCCTGATGGACAATGAAGAAGCCATCAAGCTCACCCCGGCGGAAAAGCAGATTGTCAACGTCATCGCCAGAGACAACAAGATAGACATCCCCCTGACGGACCAGCAGAAGGAAAAGATCAACAAGCTGGCCCAGGCCCTTTCCGCGGAACGCGACAAGGCCGCCCAGCTTGCCAGAGAACTGGAACTGGCGCGCAGCCAGACGAAGACAAAAGCGGCCAAATCCGCCAGGAATGACAAGAGCCATGCGGAAGCCCTGGCCCGGACCCAGAAGGCCCTGGAACAGAAAAACCTTCAAGTGGAGGAGCTAACCCGGCAGATGGATGAACTGAAAGCCCGTTCCGCCGAACAGGCGCGCCTGGCCGCCATTTCCGCCGGAGCCATTACGCCAGAGCAGGAAAAAGCTCTGAACAGGAGCATGGAAGCCACGGTGCGCCGGAAGCTGGAAGCGGAAGCCCTGGGACAGGGAGCCGCGGAGGCCTTCGCCAAAAAACGCTACGCCGCTGCGGAACAATTGTACCGCACCCTGCTGGACTTCCAGCCGGCCCACGTTCCGGCCCTGGTCAACCTGGGCACCATCCTGCTCCAGCGCAACAAGGCGGAGGAAGCCATCGAATACCTGAAAAAGGCCACGGAACTGGATGCAGCCTCCTCCCCCGCATGGTTCATGATGGGCGTGGCCCAGTACCGCGCCGGGCAGGACCAGCACGCCATCGCCTCCCTGACGGAAACGGTCCGGCTGGACCCGGCCAACGCTCCGGCCCTGCTTTACCTGGGCAACCTGGAAACCAGCGCAGGCAACTATGAAAAAGCGGTGGGCCACTTTGAAAACGCCTTGAAAATCCAGCCGGAATCACCGGACGCCCACTTCAACCTGGCCTGGACCTATTCCCGGCTGGGCCGTACGGCGCAGGCACGCAAGAGTTATGACGCCGCCATCCGCAGCGGCGGCCTGCCGGATTCCGACCTGGAACTCGCCATCACCGGGACCACCACCCTTCCCCGCAAAAAACAGGCTCCGGACAAAGCTCCCTCGCCTGCCGCGAACGAGGATGAAATGCGCCTGGCCGCAGCAGTAAGCGATCCATCCGCCATTCCCCACGATGCCTATGAGGTGCCCGCCCATGTGGCGGAGGACCCCAATGCGCTGGAAAGGCCCTCTGCCGGGCCCAAGCAGGTCGTGGTCAGCCACCGTCCGGAAGCCGGGCCCGTCTCCCTGGCGGACCAGATGAGGGAAACGGCCTCCGCGGCGCCTGCCGCACAGCCTCCTGCGGAAACCGCCACCGCCGCAGCGGAACCGCCCAAGCCGGAAAAACAGGAAGCACCCCGCAGGAGAAGCCGCTTCCGCATCGGTTCCTGACGGATCCGCCCCTTACTTTTTCTCCTGAAAAACGCCATGTATCAAGTTTCCATTTTAGGACTGGGCCTCATCGGCTCACGGATTGCACGCCACATGACCGGACTGGGTGACAAGGTCACCGTCTGGAACCGGACGCCTCGGGAAGACTTTCCGGAAGCCGTTCCCTCCCCGGCGGACGCGGCCCGCGCCTCCAAAATCATCCAGCTCTATCTGAAAGACAGGAATGCCTGTCTGGAAGTATTTGAACAGATGAGGGGCGCGCTGACCCCGGAACATGTCATCCTGAACCACTCCACGATTGACCTGGCCACCGTCGGCAAGCTCTCCCTGATGTGCTCCGCCATCGGCTGCACGTATGTGGACTGCCCGTTCACCGGATCCCGCCTGCCGGCGGAAAAAGGGGAGCTGGTCTATTATGCGGGAACGGACTCCTCCACCCTGGACCGCGTGCGGCCAGTACTGGAACACAGTTCCCGTGACATCCTGCACGTGGGGGGGATCGGAGCCGGAACCGTCGTCAAACTGGTCACCAACATGGTCTCCGCCACCATGGTGCAGAGCCTGAGCGAAGCCCTGGCCATCACCCAGGCATACGGCATTTCCCCTCAACTGCTGGGGCAGGCCATTTCCCGGAACGTCATCGCCTCCCCCCTGGCGTCCTTCAAGCTGCCCCTGATGGCGGAACGCGACTTTTCCACCCACTTCTCCCTGGACAATATGCGGAAAGACAGCATCTACGCCCAGGAACTGGCCGCTGAAAAGGGAATCCACCCGCCCGCTGCCGCGCTGGTCTCCTCCATCATGGGGAAACTGTGCCGTGAAGGGCACGAGGAAGAAGACTTCAGCTGTCTGGCGGAACAATTCGACTAAGCTTTTCCCATTGATGAAATTCAGAGGAACATGCGCCTTTCTGCTGCTGACCCTTCTCCTGCCCCCCTGCGTTCGGGCGCAGGAACAGAAGGAGGCAGGGAACGCCCCTTCCGCGGAAGCGCAGGCCGCTCCCCCCGTTCCCGTTCCGGACACCGTCCTGATCGATGACGCCTCTGACCGTCCGGTATTGCAGGGCAGCTCCAACGTGAGCGCCGTACCCCCCGCTCCCCAGCATCCGGCCGCGGCCCCTGCCGGAACGGAAGGACAGTCCGTCAAACGGCAGCCGTTCACCAGCGTTTCCGCTTCCAAGCAATTTCACGTTACAGGGATGGATTCCCTGCTGGCCGGGGCCATTGCCACGCGGGCGGACTCCATACGCACGGCCCTGGTGAAAATCCTCAAGCAGCCGGACGAATGGAAAAACAACATCATCATCCGTCTGGTAGGGGAGCCGGGAAGCCCGGTTCCGGCCAACCCCATCCGCATGCAGACCGTGATTGTGGGGAATACCCTCTCCTACAACATCTTCATTCACCTGGGACGCGGCATCAACCAGGACAGGCTGCGCCACGCCATCGTCTCCACCCTGCTTTATGAGATGATGCTGCGCACGGTGGACCCGGAAGGACTGCCGGACGAAGTAACGCTGCCCCCCTGGCTGATTGCCGGGCTGGAGCAGGCCGTCCTGTGGCACACCAATGAAGCGGACCGGGCCATGTACTCCACCCTGTTCCAGCAATCCGGCATCATGACCCCGGAAGAAATCCTGAACTGCCCGGAACCGGAAAAGGAACTGGACGCCACCTCCTACGCCGCCTATCAAACCTCCTGCGGCGCGCTGGTGCTCTGCCTGCTGAACCAGGAAAACGGTCCGGAAGGGATGAAACAGCTTCTGGACCAGGCCATTCTGGGCAATGACGATCCCAGGAATCTCATCAAGCGCCATTTTCCGCAGCTCAACCTGACCCCCTCCTCCCTTCATAAATGGTGGACGCTCCAGCTTTCCCGCATGGCGACTCCTCCCCTGACGGAAACCCTCACGATCACGGAAACGGAACGTCACCTGCAGGAAGCCCTCACCCTGGTCAAATACGATCCGGACACCCGGACGACCGTCACCTTCCCCCTGGACAATCTGGACCAGGCCAATTCCCTGACGGACCTGAACAGGCAGCTTTCCAACATATCCGGCAGCCTGCTCAACCTCAGCCGGCGCTCCTTCCCCGCCTACCGGCCCGTCATTGTGGAATACGCCAAGCTTGTGGCCCTGATGCAGACCGGAAAAATCAACGGCCGGGAAGCCGCCCCGAAAATCGGGCAGCTTCGGGAAATCAGGGAGCTATCCATGAAAACGGCCCGTCGCGTCCGGGACTACATGGACTGGTATGAAATCAATACGCGGTCCGGAACCGGCAAGACATTCTCCTCCTACGCGGCAGCCGTCAAACTGCTCCGTGAACAGGAACAGCCGGCCAATACCCCCATTTCCCGGTATCTGGACGATATTGAAAAACTGTACACCCTCCCGGCGAAGGCTCCCGTTCCTTCCCTGCATGGAAAGAATTGAAGGAAACCCGTTCCCCTGCCTGGAACGGCCATTTCTTTCCAGATGAATTTCCGCCCTCCGGCGGGGCAATAGGCATTCACGCATTTCTATTAAAAGACGCGAGAGTTCGCGGTATTTTGATCTATCCCTGATTTAACCATGATTACTTTATTTTTCATAAGTTAATCATGCAGAACAGGATAATTCCGCCGCGGATTTACAATCCGGAAGACCGCTTCAAACTCAATAACTTCTTATAAATAAATAAGGTTTCCGTATTAGGCGTTGTTTATTATTCCTACTTTATATGTGGGAATATTTGCCGTTACTTTTTTGAACTCAAAAAAATAAGTTGACTTCCGGATTGTAAATCCGATACTGGTTCCATTCAGTAATTTTTTTAATAATTTCATGAAATCCTCTCTGTATCTTACGATGTTCCTGCTTTGCTCAGGGTTGGGGGCCCAGGCCGCCACATTGAAATATTTTTATGATTTCAACAAGCTTGACGGAAACCTGTCATCTTTAAATGACAATAACCTGGCCGGCCCAAATGCGGGCAGCGCCACGTTCAGCGGATCAGGCTGGATGAATTACACCGATGGCTACGAAGGCCGGGGCTATGACAGCCGCACGAACGGAGGACAATTGACGCTGGGGTCCTCCAGTACGGGACTGGGGCTGAATGCTACGGAAGGTTTCAGCCTTTCCATTGCCGTCAAGGACTACTCCCCCGGCAATTCCTCCTCCTCGGATATATGGAAAAGCATCCTGACCTTCACGTCCGGCAACAGCCAGAACATGTACCTCCAGAAGGATTCCGGCGACGCCTCCGCTGCCGGGGCATGGGCGGCCTACTGCGGCGGAAACGTGGGCAACTGGGCCAACCTGACGATTTCCAGGGATTCCTTTTCCAACATCATCATCACCTTCCAGAACGGGGAATTGAACATTTATCTGGACGGGCAGAAGAAAATCACGGCCTCCGGAGTCAATTTCACCGGAGACGTGCAGTCACTCAAGCTGGCATCCACCGCCAATACGACCATGGATGACCTCCAATTATATGCCGGTGTCCTGAATGACGGGGAAATAGCCGCTCTGGCGGCCAACCCCGCCCTTCCCGTTCCGGAACCCGCCACGGCCACTCTGAGCCTGCTGGGACTGGCTTCCCTATCGTGCATGCGCCGCCGCCGGAGCTAAATCCCCTGATTTTTTTTAAGGGAAAACAAGTTAGTTCTTGTTTTCCCTTTTTTATTCACTATCACTCTATCTGTTAGAACCTACATGAAAATTACCGCACTGTTCTTCGGCGTGTTCGCCGGCTGTCTCTCCTGCATCCCGGCCCATGCGGCGGACTACCTCTGGAATGGAGGAAACGGCTCCTGGACGGATTCCGGAGCGTGGCGGCTGGATGGTTCCTCCGCCGACTGGAGCAATGGAAATACGGCCCAATTCCAGACGGATTCCTCCATCACAGTAGGAAGCGGAATCTCTGCGTCCGGAATGCTTTACAACGGTGCAACCATCACGCTGAACGGAGGTTCCCTTACCCTGACGGGCACGGCTGCCGGGAACAACGGAGGTTCCGCCACTCTTTCCAATACCGGGCTGATTCTGGACGCCCCCAATGCGGAAGACTCCTATGAAGTCCGGGATACCAGCCTCACCGGCTCCGCCACGCTCGCCAAGACAGGCGCCGGAACGGTTACCCTGGATGGAGCGCATACGGCCAGCGGCGTCTGGAACATCAACGCGGGCACCCTGGTTTTCACCGGGGAAAGAAACATCACCGCCAGTGACAACAACCGGATTAACGGAAAAATCAACATTGCCTCCGGAGCCGTGCTGGATGCCAGCAACGGCCGCCTGTTCCATAACGGCGTTTATACAGCCAATTTCCAGTCCCCCACCATTACGCTGAACGGAGGAACGCTCAAACTGAACCAGTTCGGGTATGACTCCGCCTCCCTGGGCAAGCTGCACAACAATTTTTACGCCCTTAAATTCGCTTCCGGAACCTCCAGCCGCATCGTCATTTCCCAGGGGTATGAATCCGGAGGCACGGCCAGCCGCGGCATTTACATCGCCGGCTGGGGCACGACGGCCACCATTGAACTGGGAGCCAACCAAACCCTTACATGGACTTCCTCCAATGCGCAGTACCAGGATGCCATCGTCTGCGAAACCGGAGCCGGCAGTGCGCTGGCGCTCGCCATCGGAGAAAATTCCGTACTCTACTTCAACCAGGTTTTTGCCAATAAAAACACGTCCGGCGAATACGGAGACCCCACCACCGCCAACTTCTCCGGCCTGAGCCTCATTAAATCCGGCGCCGGAGAGCTGGTCATCCAGAGGGCCAATACGATTTCCTCCGGCCGCACGGTCCGCGTGGATGCGGGCAAGCTGACGCTGGAGGTGGACAACGCCTTCGGCGCCGGCAGCAATCTGGGCAACGTAAGCATCGCTTCCGGAGCCCTGTTCTCCCTGAACGGCCACACTCTTGCCAATGTCATTGACGTCCAGGACGGAGCCACGCTGGACATGGGCGGCAGCTCCTATGCCAGCATGGTCAACTGGCATGAAGGCGGCATCCTCCTGAACACGGAAAACAACAAGGGCACGCTCAACATCATGACCCGCGCCGCCCTGGAACTGGGCTCCAAGGCATGGGCGGGAAGCGTGCTGACGGATACGGATACCGTTTTTACGCTCACGGCGGACCAGAATCTGGGAGCCCTGGGAGCAAACGTCAACTGCTGGACAGGCGGCCGCGGGTATAACAACACCCTCCAGAGCATCACCTTCACGGGCGGCCACGGAATCAACATTGACAACTACGGAGCCAAGTGGGCCGTCATCCACTCGGAAAACGTCACCTTCCAGGACATCGGCAGCCTGACCTTCTCCAACAATGCCGCCGACATGTCCAATACAGAGGCCCTTTACGGCGCGGGAGCCATTGCCGCCAACGACACCGTCACCTTCAGTAGCACGGGAGCCCTTACATTCACCAACAACAGTGTGCGTACAATAGAAGATGAGTCTGCTTCCGGCGGGGCCATTTACGCCTCCGGAGGAGCCTCCTTCATCAGCACGGGCGCCATCAGCTTCTCCGGCAACTCCGCCATGACCCACGGGGGCGCCATCCATACGGGAGGCACCACGGGCAGCCTCACCTTCTCCGACATCGCGGAAAACATCTCCTTCACCGGAAATACGGCCGGAGAAAACGGCGGCGCCATCAATAACGATTATGAAACCGTGGAATGGTCCAGCGTGGGCCACGTGGCCTTCTCCGGCAACCTGGCGGAGGCGGGCGCGGGAGGCGCCATCTGGTCCGGCGGAGACGTAACGGTCAATACCGCCGCCTCCTTCAGCATGACGGGCAACGAGGCCCGGGACGGCGGCGGGGGCGCCATCTATTCGGATGGAAACGTCACCTTCTCCGGCGTGGGAGCCCTGACCTTCTCCGACAACCACGCATCCACCTACGGGGGCGCCATCGGAGCCTACGGGGACATCACTATCTCCGATTCCGGCGGCGCCTCCTTCTCCGGCAACACAGCCTATGAAGGGGGAGCCCTGGACGCCTACAACGTTGCCATTTCCGGCAACACCGGGACGGTGCTGTTTGAAAACAACAGTGCGGAAAACGCCGGAGGCGCCATCAACCTGCAGGGAGGAGGCTCCATTTCCCTGACGGCAGACCAGGCGGACATCATCTTCCGCGGAAACACAGTCCAGGACGGAAGCGTTTACAACGCCATCCATTTCAACGACGGTGCCATGGCTTCCTTCAATGCGGCGGACAACCGCCGGATCCTCTTTGAAGACGGCCTCAGCTCCCAGGACGAATCCGTCGTGGACATCAGCGTCAATGACGCCGCCGGGGCCGGAGGCACGGTCGCCATGTCCGGCGCAAACAGCCAGTCCGGCATCCGGGCCAATACGACCGTGTACGGAGGCACCTTTTCCGTCAGCAGCGGGGCAACCTACGGCTACCATTCCGCAGACTGGAGCACGGAAGAAGCGCGAACCTCCTTCACCGTAAGCGGAGGAAGCCTCCACATTGGCGAACAGGCCGCCCTGAACGCGGCGGACGTGAGGCTGGAGGACGGAACGGAGCTGTCCGTCATGGGAACCGGCAGCCTGAACGCAGACACGCTGACGCTGGGAAACAACGTCTCCGTTCTCGGAACGGGCGAAGGCAGCTTCTCCATCACTGCCAATGCCATTGATATTTCCAACGGAATCACGATCGACCTCTCCCGCGGCTCCATGGTCGGCATGGAACTGCATGCGGACACCCTGACGCTGGGAGGGACGCTGGCCCTGGGCGACGACCAGGTGGACTACACCTCCTCCATCTGGCAGAGGGACCAGTCCTACCTGGTCATGGATGCGTCCGGCGTCACGAACATGGACGGGACTTTCTCTGAAATCCTCTCCTCCCTCTCCGACTCCGCTACCATCACGGTGGGGAATCTGGGGCTGGAAGGCTATGACCCCTCTCTGGAACTGGGGCGCTGGGAACTGCGCTGGGATGAAGGAAACGCCCTCCATCTGGATTGGATTTCCAATGGCCTGGTAGTCCCGGAACCCGCTACCTCCCTTCTGCTTCTCCTGGCGGCAGGCGGCCTGCTCGCCGTCAGGAAGCGCACTATCTAACAACCACCATCTCTTAATAAAACATGAACAGTACCTTTAAAACCTGCATGTGCGCCCTGGCCCTGGGCCTGTCCGGCGCTGCCCCCCTGTACGCGGCTTCCGCCACGGCAGCCTGTGAACAAACGCACTCCATCCTGTATGCGGGCGCGGACAGCCAGGCCATCATGAAGATCAAGGTGACCGTTACGGAAACCAGCCAGATCCTGAAGGGAATGACCTTCTCCATGGCCGGAACCACCTCCGTCTCCGACATCGCGAAGGCCCGGATTTTCTACTCCGGCGCCACTCCCTACTTCTCCCCGAACGCGGAGCAGGCCAACCGGAGGGCCATCCCCGTTCTCAACACCATCTCCAAGGGGGCCAAAACCTTCCAATTCGAGGGAAGCCACGCGCTCTCCGCAGGAGACAACTACTTCTGGCTGTGCGTGGACCTCAACCCCCGCGCGCGAGGGTTGAACAAGGTGGACGCCTCCTGCACGGGCGTGGCCCTGCTGGAGGACTCCAATGTAGCGGTCGCCAATCCCTCCCCGGAAGGCTGCGCGGAGGTGTACCCCTACCAATTCCGCGTGGTGCCCTACTACCGCAACACCAACCTGATGCGTTGGAATCCCGACCATCTGACCGCCCAGCACTTCAAATCATTCACGGACCTCATTTACTTCAACGTGGGATGTGACACGGAAGGAAACCTGACGGGGCAGAACAACGCCCAGTTCCTGAACGGCCTGGACAAGCTTAAAAACCTTCGCGGAACGGCGGGCAGCAAGATCATTCTGGGCGTGGCCCACTGTGACGCTGGGCTAACGGCTTTCACGGGGAATGCGGAAAAAAAAGGCGGCAGTTCGCGTACCAGCTCGTCTCCTTCGCCAGGGAAAAGGGATTTGACGGTATAGACATTGACTGGGAATACCCGGACAACACCAACGAATGGTACAACTTCTGCCTGCTGCTGGGAGAAGTGCGCTCCGCCATGGGAGCCAGCGGCATGTCCCTGAGCGCGGCGATCAACCCGTACTACCTGGCGCCCACCAGTGAAATGATGGACCTGCTGGACTTCGTCAACGTCATGAGCTATGACCGCGCCGGACAGCACTCCACCTATCCGGACATGCTCATCGATATCCAAACCATGCGCAGGAAAAACATTCCGGACTGCAAAATCGTCGTCGGCCTGCCGTTCTACACCAACGAGACGCGCTCCAACCGCAACTGGGACGCCCAGAAAGGCTATTCCAACGTCGTCCAGCTCTACCCCAACATCGCCCCCGGCACGGACCTCTGCGCCATCGACGGCCAGCAGCACTACTTTAACGGCATCACCACGATTAAGAAAAAATGCCAGTACGTAAAAACCCAGAAGCTGGGCGGCGTGATGATCTGGTGTTATGATGGAGATTTGCTGCTGACGCACGCGAAATCACTAGCAAAAGCCATGTATTCCATCATCAAGCAACAGGCTGTCCGCTAATGTTTTGAAGCATCTCTTGCTCCGGCGCGCATTCTTTTTTGGAGAATGCGCGTTTTTTTATGTGGTCTTTTTTGATTCAAAAGGATTCAGGGGTTGTCTTTCCCAAGATGATTTGTAATCATTTCCCCGAATTATTTTCATATCACTACACAATATGAACACGTCATTGAAACTCCACGGCCTGGTGGCCGCCGTACACACTCCGTTCAAGACGGACGGTTCCCTGAATCCTTCCAGCGTTGACGCCCAGGCCAGGCTGCTTGCCTCCCAGGGCATCAAGCTGGCTTTCATTACCGGAAGCACTGGTGAATCCTCCTCCATGCAGCTTGAAGAACGAAAGGAAATCTACTCCGCCTGGAAGGAAGCTTCCGCCAAGTACGGCGTGGACGTCATCGCCCATACCGGTTCCAACAGCGTCTGGGACGCCCGCGAACTGGCCGCCTTTGCCCAGGAATGCGGATTCGTGGCGACCAGCTCCCTTGCCCCCTCCTACTACAAGCCAGGCACTGTCCAGCGCCTGGTGGAATGCTGCGCCTTCGCCGCTTCCGGCGCTCCCGACCTGCCCTATTACTATTACGACATTCCCGTGCTGACGGGCGTGCGTTTCAATCCGGTGGACTTCATCAAGCTGGCCAAGGAACAGATCCCGAACTTTGCGGGCATCAAATTCACCAATCCGGACCTGGCCCTGTACCAGACCACGTTGAACTACGACGAAAACGTGGACATCCCCTGGGGCGTGGACGAATGGTTCACGGGAGCCCTCTCCGTAGGCGCCAAGGGCGCTGTGGGAAGCTCCTTCAACTTTGCCCCGGCCCTGTACCAGAAACTCATGAAATCCTTTGCAGAAGGCGACGTGGAAACGGCGCGCGACTGCCAGTGGAAATCCGTGCAGATGATCAACATCCTGGCCTCCAAGGGCTACATGGGCTGCGCAAGGCCCTGATGGGCTGGCTGGGCGTTGACCTGGGTCCCGCCCGCCTGCCGCAGGGCAACCCCACCGCGGAACAGCTCAAGGAACTCCGCTCCGAGCTGGAAGCCATCGGCTTCTTCCAGTGGTCCATGAACTAAACCGCTTTCCCTCTTATGGCTGCAACACTTGACCTGCCCACCCTGGGCGCATTCTACCGCCGCCAGCTTCTGGAAGACGTTCTGCCGTTCTGGTTCCCGCGCGCTTACGACGAAAAGAACGGGGGCCTCTACCACTGCTTTGACGCGGACGGCACCCTGGTGGACACGGACAAATCCGTGTGGGCCCAGGGCCGCATGGCCTGGATGCTGCTGACCATGTACAACAGCATTGAGAAAAACCCGGACTGGCTCAAATGGGCGGAAAGCGCCCTGAACTTCCTGACGGCGAAATGTGTGGACCCTGCCGACGGCCGCATGTACTTCCATGTGGAGGCGGACGGCACCCCCATCCGCAAGCGCCGCTATGCGTACAGCGAATCCTTTGCCGCCATCGCCTTTGCCGCCCATGCGAAAGCTGCAGGAAATGAAGAATCCGCAAAAGCCGCGCGCCACTGGTTCGACGTCTTTACGGACATCTGCTTCACCCCCGGCAAGATGGTTCCCAAATTCACCGGGAACCGTCCCACGACGGGACTGGGAACACGCATGATCACGCTGGCGACCGCCCAGGAACTGCGCAAGTACCTGGGTGACGAGGACGGCTTCTACACCGGATGGATCGACCGCTGCATCAACGACCTCCGCACCCTGTTCATGAAGCCGGAGCTCAAGGCCGTGATGGAAGTGGTGAGCCCTGACGGCGCCATCATCGACCACTTTGACGAACGCACGCTCAATCCCGGCCATACCATTGAGGGGGGCTGGTTCGTGCTGGAGGAAGCCCGCTTCCGCGGCAATGATCCGGAACTCATCAAGGTGGGCTGCGACATGATCGACTGGGCTTTCGCGCGCGGGTGGGACAAGGAAAACGGCGGCCTGCTCTACTTTACGGACGTGTACGGCAAACCCGTCCAGGAATATTGGCACAACATGAAATTCTGGTGGCCGCACGACGAGGCGCTCATTGCCATGACGCTCGCCTACAAGCTCACCGGAGAGGAACGCTACGCCATCTGCCACGACATGGTGCACAACTGGGCCTTCTCCCACTTCCAGGACGTGCAGCACGGCGACTGGTTCGGCTACCTGAACAAGGACGGCTCCAGGGCAAACACCCTCAAGGGCAGCCTCTGGAAGTCCTTCTTCCACCATCCCCGCGCCATGTGGTTCTGCGCCCACTACTGCGGCGCCGTTTAAGGAAAAACAAAACATATTACTCTTACTAAAAGCCGTTTGCCAAATATGACAAACGGCTTTTACTTTTTATCTATCTTTAAAATGAAGATAATAGGAAATCTCTGCTGAAAAGGCATTCCAAAAAAATCCAGTCTGTTTTTATTTTCAGAGGATCAAAAACAATTGCTCCTCCTTCTGCGGTGTTTTATGATGCCGCTAACATGCTGGGAAAAGATCTGCACATCTTTTTCCATGAAATCATACATTTCAAGCGTGAACCCAACTTCTAATATCCATGAAAAGCACTCCTCATGCTAAATAAGCTCAATAGTGGATGAAGCAATAAAAGAGAAATGTCATGACCGGTGAAAAATTCACGTTGATGCAATATTCCGTCAGCGCCGTCTTGGGGCTGATAGAAGCGGAAGATTTCGTTATACCAGAAATTCAGCGCCCCTTTGTCTGGAAACGAAGCCAAGTACGGGATTTAATTGATTCCTTATATAACGGCTACCCTACGGGCTATATCATTACTTGGAAGAATCCTGACGTGAAAACCAAGGATGGAGGAAAAGCCAACGGAAAAAAAGTACTTATCGACGGACAGCAACGTGTAACCGCCCTGATGGCCGCTATCGCCGGCAAAGAAGTCCTGGATGAAGATTTTAATAAAGACCGCGTCAAAATCTCCTTCAATCCTCTTGCTGATGATCCGAGCAAGCGTTTTGCGGTTCAAGACGCTTCTCATTTAAAAGACAAACGATGGATACCGGATATTTCCATCGTATTCGATGCCGATTTCGATGCGTTCGAGTTCTCCGTTGAATATTGTACCATCAATGAAGGAATCAAACCCAACATAATCAATAAATCCATTGCCTCTCTAAAAGGAATCGCCAACAGGCAAATTGGCGTGATTGAGCTGGATGCTACATTGGATATTGATGAAGTAACTGAAATTTTCATTCGTATCAATTCCAAAGGAACGTCTCTCAGCCAATCAGACTTTGTCATGTCCAAGATGGCCGCGGACATGGAACATGAAGGCAGTATGATGCGTAAAACAGTGGACTATTTCTGCCATCTGGCCGTGAAACCTGATTTTTACTCCTTATTGGTACGTGATGAGGAATTCCAGAATTCCAAGTATGCGGATAAAATCAAGTGGCTGGCTCATGATTATGATGACATTTACGATCCCGATTACGGCGATATGCTACGGGTATCATTCATGCACCAGTTCCGCAGAGGAAAACTTGCTGATTTGGTCAGCTTATTGTCCGGGAGGGATTTCGAAACCAAGGAATACCGGGATGATATCGTAGCGGAATCCTACCGGAAACTGGATGCCGGCATTGTACAATTTATCAACCAGCACAATTTTACACAATTTGTAATGGCCCTTAAGGGTGCGGGCTTTGTCTCCAGCAAACAGTTGAATTCACAAATGACGTTGGATTTTGCTTACACTTTGTATCTGATGCTGCGGAGTGATCCAACCATTCCAAACGAACAAATCAAACGGCATGTTCAAAAATGGTTCGTCCTCTCCACCCTAACTTCAAGATACATCGGATCTCCGGAGACGCAGATGGACCGTGATATGCGCAATATCGAAGAAAAAGGCTTCCTGAATTTCAAAACAGAAGTGGAGGCCTCTGCCCTATCGGAAACATTTTGGACGGTTACGCTGCCTCAGAACCTGGAAACGTCTTCTGTAAACAGTCCCGCCTTCAATACCTTTCTTGCTGCTCAAATTAACCTGAATTGCAATTCCCTGCTGATGAAAGGGACTAAAGTCTCCGATCTCATTACCATTTCAGGAGACGTGCACCATATTTTTCCGCGCAATTATCTGAAAAAGAACGGCATTGATAATAAGACAAAATATAATCAGGTAGCCAATTATATCTATCTTGATACGCAGGTAAATAAAGCCATTGGAGACGATCCTCCCTCTGTCTATTTTGCCAAAGTGCAAGAGCAATGCGGGACTAAAGCCATTACACTCGGAAATATTTCCGACGAAGAAATGCTTTACCGCAATCTGGAGGAAAACAGTATCCCTCAAAATATTGTCAGCATGGATATAAGTGATTACGAATCATTCCTTCAAGAACGCCGCAAACTGATGGCGAAGCTGATGCAACGGTATTATCAGGAATTGTAGATCATGCTCCTGTAATATATAAATTTATAAAACCGGTTAAGGATAGACGATATCCTCCGTCCGCACCACCACGTCGCCGGGGTCCAGCATGGCGTTAATCAGGGAACAGAAGCGGAATTTTTTTATATCCTCCGCTTTGATGGAAAGCTCTTCAATGGCTCCGCACGCCAGCAGGAATGCGCGCTTGGTGCCGGGAAGCAGAAAAGTTTCCGGAGTCACCCAGGAGGAGCCGTCCCCGAACACGACGTTGCTGTACCGCGTATCCGTCACCAGCCCGTGCCGGAGGATCAGCACTTCTTCATCCTCACCCAACCCCAGCCCTGCCGCCTGAAGCTCCGTCCGGTCCTCCCACTTGCAGGAGTAATCCAGCCGTGGAATTTCCACGCATGCCAGCCTTTTCACCAGCCGGGGACGGTAAGGTTCAAAGACGGGACGGCGCGCCTTTCCCTGCGTATCATACGTGATATGGCATTTGTAAATGCCGCGGCCTTCCGGCCCCGGACAGGCTGACAGCACAGAGGCCAGATCGGGAACGGCGGAGCCTTCCGCTCCGTGAAGGTCCATGGCGGCTTCCACCCTGCGCTGGTGCCAGGGGAGCAGGCAGGGAGCGCCATCCTCCCATTTGACGGTTTCAAAAATCAAATGGCACATAAACTTTGGCAATAGCTTCCCGGTATTCATCTTCCATGCGGCTCATGACGGTGATGCCGCCTCCGCTTTTGTACACCATTCCCTTTTCATCCTCTTCCATGAAGCGGATGGCGACGGCGGAATCCAAATCCCGCCCGTTGAAGAAACCGAAAATCCCGGTGTAAAACCCCCGCTCCATGTCCTCCGCCTCCGCAATGGCCCGGCAGGTGGCCTCCTTGGGCGCTCCGGTCACACTCCCGGCGGGCAGCAGCTTCAGCAGGATTTCCCCCAGGCGGGAACGCCAGTCTTCCGGCAGGCAGCCTGAAATCTCGGAACTGCATTGCAGGATGGTTCTTCCGCGCGTTTTTACCGGGCTGATGTAGCGGTAGCGCCTGACCTGCACATCTGCCGCCGCCATGGAGAGATCATTGCGCATCAGGTCCACAATGGTGGCGGATTCCCGGTTTTCCTTTTCATCCGTCTCCAGCCAGTGGCGGGCTTCCTGCGTGGCGGCAGGAGCCGTTCCCTTCATCGGAAACGTGGAAATGGACCGCCCGCGTACCGTGACAAACGGTTCCGGAGAGAAGCAGACGCAGCCCGCGGCCATGCACGCCGGGAACACGGGCGTCCGGCCCCAGCAGCATCCGGTAGGGAGCCCGTGCGAACCGGAACAGATGGCGAAGCGTCAGGTTGGTTTCCACGGGGGTAGCCACGCATAAATTCAGCAGGTAGGAGTCCCCCCTCATCAGATGGTTCCGGACGGAGGCGAAGGACGCCGCATACCGGGCCATCGAACAGGGGGAAGGGATGAACCGCAGCCGTTCCGGAAGCGGCGGCCAGTTGCCCTGCTCCCCCATGCCTCCTAGCGGCAGGGAAAAAGCCGCCATACGTTCATGCCCCGTTTCCGGAAGTTCAAACAGGAGGTTGTGCTCCAGATCATGGGAGATCACAAAGAAGAACGGACGTTCCGCACGGCCCAGGGCATTCATGCGGAGGATGGTTTCTTCCCGTGTGTACATTGGCGGGAATTATTCTATCATGTGCGCGCCATGAGTCAACCGAACGTCTGGATCATCGACCACCGGGATTCCTTTACCTGGAATCTCGCGGAACTCGTCAGAGTGACGGGAATGGCCGTTCCGCGCGTGGTCTCCAACCTTTCGCCGGAACTGGAACAGGCGGTTCAGGCGGGAGAAAAACTCATCCTGTCCCCCGGGCCCGGAACGGTGGAGGACGAATGCCACCAGGCAACCTTCCGCCTTCTGGACCGCCTGCCCCCCTGCACTCCGGTGCTGGGCGTATGCCTGGGGCACCAGATCCTGGGCATACGCTTCGGGGCCCGGCTGGAACATCTCTCCCAGCCGCTTCACGGGGTCCGTGAACCCATACGCCGGACGGAGAGCTGCCCCCTTCTGGAGGGGCTGCCGGAGGAATTCCCCGCAGGCCTGTACCATTCCTGGCGTCTTGCCGCCACCCCCTGGCCGGAGGAACTGGTCGTCACCGCAAGGGATTCCGGGGGAAACATCCAGGCCATTCGCCACAGGTCCCGCCCCCTTTACGGCATCCAGTTTCATCCGGAATCCATCCTGACGCCGGACGGGAAGTCCCTGCTCCGGAATTTCCTGTCTCTTCCGGCAAATGCGGTTGAGGGGAGTCCGGCATCAAACGAATCAATGATCCACAGCCAGCATCAGGGATGAACGGGAGAAGGCCGGAAAGTGTCTCATACCTGTATCATCCCGGCCTATATCCGGGCCGCTTCAGATATAACGCCTTTTATTCTCATGAACGCACAGGACGAACTCAAGATCAGGGACATGGAAATTCTGTTCCAGCCTTTTCATTCACGCAAGCTCGACACTCCCACCCGCATCGTTCTCCCGGCCATGACCCGGGGATTTTCTCCCAGCGGGGTTCCTACGGACCAGGTGGCCGCCTATTACAAGAGCCGGGCAAAACATGAAGTAGGGCTCATCATCACGGAGGGAACCTTTATTGACGAACCCAGCGCCTCCCCTTCCTCCAATTACCCCAACTTCTTCGGCGGGGCCTCCCTGCGGGGGTGGAAAAAGGTGTTGGAAGCCGTTCATACCACGGATTGCAAAATAGCCCCCCAGCTTTGGCACGTGGGCATGGCCCGGCCCTTCAAGGGAGAGAACCTGCCCAATCCGGAACTGCCTCCCATCGGACCATCCGGAATTGACGTGAACACGCTGGAACAAACGGCGGAGCCCATGAGCATCGCCAAGATTGAAGAAGTCATCGACGCTTTCGCTCGCGCCGCGGCGGATGCCAAACGGCTGGGCTTTGACGGTGTGGAACTGCATGGAGCGCATGGCTACCTGATCGACCAGTTTTTCTGGAAGGAGACCAACAGGCGCACGGACGAATACGGCGGAGACCTGGTGGGCCGCACCCGTTTTGCCAGCAGCATTGTCCATGCCGTACGCAAGGCGGTCGGCAGCCAGTTCCCCATCATCTTCCGCTTCTCCCAATGGAAAACCGGCCATTACGATGCCAAGCTGGCGCACACCCCCGTGGAACTGGAAGATTTTCTGACACCCCTGACGGAAGCGGGCGTGGACATTTTTGACTGTTCCACGCGCCGGTTCTGGGAACCGGAGTTTGAAGGTTCCCGCCTCAACCTGGCCGGCTGGACCAAGAAGCTCACTGGAAAGCCCTCCATCTCTGTCGGTTCCGTGGGACTCAAGGGGGATTTTACGAATGCCTTTGACGGCGGCCCGGAAGCGGAGGCCGCCAGTGTGGAACCACTGGTGGAACGGCTGAAAGCCGGGGAGTTCGACCTCATTGCCGTAGGCCGCGCCCTGCTGGCGGATGCGGAATGGGCGGAAAAAATACGCCACGCCCGTGAAAAGGACATTCACCTGTTCACGAAAGAAGACCTGAAAACGCTGAAATAGGAACCGATGGGGCTTCGGATATGCGGAAACGCTGTGCCCACGCCCTGCCTACTTTTTCCTGAGGCGGACAGTCAGGTACAGCAGCCGCAGAATGGCCAGGGCCGGAAGCTGAAGCGTCAGCAGATACCACGGAGCGGGGCCGAAATATTCCAGCACGGTCCCGGCCGGAGCATACCGGGTAAAACCGTAATTCGTTCCGAGCCACACGTTCACCGGAATAATCAGAAGCAGGTAGGCGTCGCACAGGCCCAGCGTTTTCACGTCATCCCACGGACGCGCGCGCCATCCCAAGACGACGGGAAGATAAAGGGCGGAAATCAATAAAAGCCCGTGCCCCACGAAGAAGGCGAAGAACGCGGCGGAGGGAAAGCCGTCGTGAAGCATGGGGGTAATCAGCCCCTGGACGCTCGCCGTCAGCACGCCGAAATACGCCACGGCGCACGCCCAGGGCTTGCGGAACCACAGGGCAATAAAGCACACCAGCGTCATCAGGCTGCAAAAGTGCAGCGGAAGCCTGTCCTGCCAGGGCTCCCAGTGTTCCCTAACAATGCGCCCGAATGTTTCAATCAGGAAGGTCAGCAGGAAGACGGCGCCCAGCGCCTTCCCGATCAGCACGCGTTTTTCCATCCTGAGCCTCCGGCAGCCCCACAGGAGCCCCCCCGCGGCCAGAGCCACGACGCCCAGGGCCGCCCAGTGCGGCAGGCTCCAGCGGATAAACAGGGGTGCGATTTCTCCAGACATACAAAATCCGTCAACAGGCAGGAGGAGGTTCCGGACACGCATGAAGCTTGCCGCTGATGGATTCCACCCTGAGACGCAGAACATATACGGCGCGGACCATGCCGGGGGTAAAAGCCGCCTCCCGCCCCGTCTGGTGCAGCATGATGCGGCTCAAGGCATGGATTTTTTCCTCATCCTCCCGTAGGAACTCGACGACGCCCCGGCCCATGACGCAGCCGTAGGCATAACTGTACCGGCACGGGGTATCCCCCTCCATCAGCACATGGTCCCCGTCCATCTCAAAAGAGACCTCCGGGCGGATTTGCAGGATATCCAGCTTCCTCCCTTCCCGGGCGCAGTGGAAAAACAGATTCAGGGAACCATCCCGTTCTTCATAACCGAAATTGAGGGGCACTACGTACACCTCCCTGCCGTCCCACAATCCCAGGCGGCACACCTTGAACCGGGCGACCATATCCAGCAAATCCGCGTGCCGGGTTACTTCCCTGTCTTTTCTTCTCATAAGCCGGCAGTCTCCATCCATTCATTCATGCAAAGCGCGGCGCGCCCGGCCAGCAGGGTTCCGTTCCGTACGGAAGCCGCCCGGAGCCCGCAAATATCCGTCCCGGCGGCCATCAATTCACAGGCATGCCCGGTCAGCCACTCCTCCATCCGGGAAACGTCCGCCTCCAGATGAAACTGAAGAGCCAGCGCATGCTTCCCTGCGCAAAAGGCCTGATGCGGGGTAATCTCCGTAGACGCCAGCAGACGCGCTCCGGAAGGCACGTCAAACGTATCCCCATGCCAATGCAGAACGGGTGTTCCCTCCAAATGGCGGAGAGGAGACAGGCGCCCGGCCTCCGTCAGGGAGACGGGCCCCCATCCTATTTCCCTCGCCGTACCGGGATAAACCCGGGCGCCGAGGGCATGGGCCATCATTTGAGCGCCAAGGCAGACGCCCAGCAAAGGCAGTTGACGCTCCAGACGCATGCGGACCAAATCCAGCTCCGTCTTCAGATAGGGATACCGTTCCACATCCCCCACCCCCACGGGACCGCCCAGCACTACGCAACAATCAGCCCCCAGCCACTCCTGAACGGAAGGATACGGAGCGCCTGCCTGGACGTACCGGATTTGAAAACCCCTGCTCCTGAAAAGGGGCTCCAGCGTGCCGAGATCTTCAAAAGCCACATGGCAAAGGGCCAGGCAGGTACGGGAGTGGGAACGGCTACTCATGGCAACGGAGGAATGGACCGCAACAGGAATATAGAAAAAAATCCTCCGGGAAAAGCTTTTTACCGCCTTCCGTCCGCATTTCCGGGACAATGGAAATCACAACGAGGAGGGAATCCCCGCCACATCAGCAAAAGAGCCCTCCGCCGCACGGCATAAATCCACAGGGCTCAATTCAATCTGGCAGCCCAGGCGGCCGCCGCTGACCACCATCTCCGGCAGAGCCTCCGCGCTGGAATCAATCACGGTGGGATACTTCCTCTTCATTCCCAGAGCGGTGCAGCCTCCGCGCACGTACCCCGTTACGGTGGTAATATCCTTCACAGGAAGCATGGAAAGAGCCTTGGCTCCCACGGCACGCGCCGCCTTCTTCAAGGAAAGCTCCGCGCCGATGGGAATCACGAACACGTAATACTGCCGCGGCGCGCCCTCCGTCACCAGCGTCTTGTACATCTTCTCCGCCGGCAGCCCCAGAGCCTGCGCCGTATGCCACGCGTCCACAAACTCGCGGCACTCATAGGAATAATGCCTGTAAGGGACATGCAGCATATCCAGCAGGCGCATGGCGTTCGTCTTCGCCTCCTTCTCCTTCTTTTTGGACATAAGCTTGAACCGGAATCCCCCCTGCAGCATAGATAAAACGGCTCCCTTTTACAAGACCGGTTCTCTTTCCTTCCCTGCTGGAAAGTACGGCGCAGCCATGAGGCCGTTCATCAGGCTATACCCACCTGCTTATGGCGGGCAACCTCAGGAACGGCAAACAACGGAGGAGGGGGAAAAGGAAAAAACCGCCTCATTTTCCCTGAACCCTTGACTTGACGCTGACAGAAAAGCTAACATCCGGTATCATGGCAGATCATCACGTCCGGAGAAGCATTGGAGAACACATCCTGCGCTGCTTCGTCCTGATCGTGGCGCTCTTCATCATGTCCCTGGGCATCGCCCTGTCCGCCAAGGCTAACCTGGGCGTCTCCCCCATCTCCTGCACGCCGTATGTGCTCAGCCTGGCGCTCCCGCTGACGATGGGAACCGTCACCATTCTGATGCATCTGAGCTTTGTCGCCGTGCAGGCGGCCCTGCTGAAAAGGCAATTCCGTCCGGCGCATCTGCTCCAGATTCCCGTCGTCTTTATCTTCGGCGCCTTGACGGACTTCTCCATGTGGCTGATGGCTCCTCTGGAACCGTCCGGATACCTCTGGTCCGTAATCCTCTGCCTGTTCAGCTGCGCCGTCATTGGATTCGGCGTCTTTCTGCAAGTCAAGGCGGATGCCGTTCTGCTGGCGGCGGAAGGCATGAGCCTGGCCTTCGTCAAACTCTTCAAATGGGAATTCGGAGCCGTTAAAACCAGTGTGGACTGCACGCTCGTCTGCATCGGCCTGGCCTGCTCCTTCATGTTCCTGCCCGGATTGACGGGCATACGGGAAGGAACCGTGGTGGCCGCCGTTCTGGTGGGCATGATCGTCCGTTTTTTCAACAGGCACGTCTTCTGGCCGGACAGGCTGCTGGAACGGCTGGCACGCCCCGGAGCCGCAGGAGAAGTCCTTCCGCTGGCGCAAACAGCCGCTTACGCGCCGAACGCCCCCCTGGTCATCTCCATTGACCGGGAATACGGCTCCGGCGGCCATGCCATCGGCAAAATGATTGCGGAGCGGCTGGGCCTTCAATTCTACGACTCGGAACTGGTCTACCTGACCGCCTCCCAAAGCGGCCTTACTCCGGACTACATCCGCAAGCACGAACAGCAGCTTTCCAGCCGCTTCCTGCATGAACTCTATGCGCAGAACTACGCTTACACGGCGGAGGAACTGCCGCCGGAAGACGCCACCTTCCTGGCCCAGAGCAAAGTTATCCGGGACATCACGGCCCGGCAGGCCTGCGTCATTGTGGGGCGCTGCGCCAATTTCATTCTGAAAGGGAGGCCCAACCTGTTCAGCGTCTTCCTTCATGCGGACCGGGCCACGCGCATGCAGCGCGTCACTGAAAACTACGGGGTGAAGCCTGGCGGAGCAGCCAAAGCCATGGACCTCATGGATTCCCGCCGCCGCACCCACTGCCTGCACTACACCGGGCAGGAGCTGGGCAACGCCCGCCTCTACGACTTGTGCGTCAACACGTCCGACTACGGCCTGGAACGCACGGTGGAACTGATTCTGGAAGCCATCAACACCAGAACGGAGCAATCCCCCGCCGCGGAAACGGCCCCCGTCCGGGAACCCGCGCTCCCGGAACCGGAGGCCGAGGACATCCAGGGAGAAATCTCCCTGGCCTGACAAGACCTGCAACAGGGATGTGAAGCCTTGGCGCATGCCCTCTCCTGCCATATATTTCCCGGGCCTTCCGGCAAGCGTAAGGCAGAAAGGCAGTTTCCGCCGCTCCTTTTCCAACAGTTTTCCACTCTCCGGGCGGTCTTCCTCCGGGGAAAACAGGATAACTTGAGCAATTCACGGCCATGGAGCATGATAACGTTTTTTACCGTTAACGGCGCGGAATGGAAAGAAGAAGATAGAAAGGCGCAAACAGGAACGTTCTTTTCTACGTAAAACAAATTGATGGCTCTTATTTCCATGAAAAAACTCCTTCTCTGTTTGTTGTTCCTCCTGATTCCGGCTGTATCGGAAGCAGCGGAGTCCCTGCCGCCCACCCTGAAACCGGAGGCCCAGCACCGGGACCATGCCTACACCTGGGAAACGCGCCATGAAGCCGTTAAGGAACGCCACCGGAACATCAAGCCGGAATACGTCTTCATCGGAGACTCCATTACGCACCACTGGGCCGGAGAACCGGCCGACGGCTTCGGGCAGTATGGGAAGGATTCCTGGTTCAGGCTGTTCGGCCCCCATGCCGTCACCAACATGGGGTTCGGGTTCGACTACGTGGACAATGCCTACTACCGCATCCAGCAGGGAGAACTGGACGGAATATCTCCGCGGGTCATCATCCTGATGATCGGGACGAACAACCTCGGCCACAGGAAGGACACCCCCGGAGCGTGCGCCGCCAATACCAGGGCCCTGATCTCTCTCATCCGCCGGAAATGCCCTTCTTCCAAAATCCTCTTTCTGGGCATTCTGCCGAGGAAAGAAAAAGACCTGATTGACGCCATCAGGGAAACCAACAGGCAGCTCTCCCGCCTGGCAGACAAACGGCATGTCTTTTTCTCCAATCCCGGACTGGTGCTTCAGGAAGGCAACTTCGGTACGCTTCGCAAGGCCTGCACCATGGACGGCATCCACCTGTCATCCACAGGCTACTCCATCCTTGCCGATGAACTCGCCGATCTGCTGCACCGGATGGACCCGCAGTACAAGGGAGGAAAAGTGCCCCGCCCCGCCAAAATCGACGGGATGGATCCCGACCAGGTGCATCTGGTCGCCATTGGAGACTCCATCACGGACAACTACCGTAAGGACAACCTTCCCTGCCAGGACTTTCTGCCCATCTGGAAAAAATACTATGCTCCCTACAATGCCTTCAATGCAGGCTTCAACGGCAATACGACGGATGACGTCCTGGCAAGAATCGGGGGCAAGGGAATCCTGGACCATGTCTCCCCCAAAGTGGTCCAGATCATGATCGGCACCAATGACACGGGACGCGGCAATACGGAAGAAGAAACTTTCAACGGCATCTGCCGCGTGGTGAACAAAGTCCATTCCAAACTCCCCCATGCCTCCATTCTCCTGGTCGGCATTCTGCCCAGCGACATCTACAACTGGCACGTAGCCGCGGCAGCCTACCCGGATAAAAAATTCAAAAGGGATATGGCCGTCAATGACAGGCTGGCACGCCTCTATGCCAAAAATCCGTTTGTTACCTTTCTGGACATTCGCGACGTCTTTCTGGACGCCAAAGGCAAGGTACGGGAGGAATTATTCTGTGACCCGGCAGTTGTCGTCATCAACGGGAAAAAAGCCGGCCCCCTGCACCCCAACACGGAAGGGCAGCGCCTCATGGCGGAAGCCATTCAGCCAACCCTGGCGCGGCTGATGAAAAAGCATTCCAAATAGGAATCAAGGGGCATTTTCCCGTTCTCCCTTCCGGAATGAGGCATGAGCCAGTGATGCAGCTTGTTGCCATAAAGCGTTTGTCTGCCCGTGGAATAAAGAAATTTATCCTCTGCCGTCCGGAAAAACCTTCATGGACACGGAACCATTGACAGCCCAGGGATGACAAAACGTCTCCCTTGACCATAACAAAGAACAGGCATTTTCAGGAAGTTCAGGGTTCCGCGCATTTCTCAATAGCCATTGCCTGCAACTAAAGAATTCTGGAAAAATCTCTTGAACTGAAACGGCGGCTTTCTCACGGAACAGCCTGAAATCCATACCCTCCTCTGCAGCCTTTCGTGTGCTGCACAGGGAGAATCAACGTTGTGTGACCTTTCACAGTCCAAAAAACCATGAGACTTTGGTCACTCCACCCTTCCTATCTGGATGCCATCGGCCTGATTGCCCTGTGGCGGGAAGGCTTGCTCGCCCGGAAAGTCCTGCTGGGACAAACAAAAGGCTACACCCGCCATCCCCAGCTCATCCGTTTCCGGGAAACGGGAAATCCCCTACAAACCATGGACCTCTACCTGAAAGCCGTCCATGACGAATCCATTCGCAGAGGCTACAGCTTTGATTTAAGTAAAATTTCTCCTTGTGCGTGCCAGCCCTCTTCCCGCCTCCTTCTCCCGGATAAACAGCTCGAATACGAATTCCATCATCTACTGAACAAACTCCGGAAAAGGTCCCCCCAGCAATATTCCCTGCTACAACAAACCACATCCATTCTCCCCCATCCCCTTTTTCAAGTGGTTCCGGGCGATATTTGTGCTTGGGAAAAGTACACTTAACCCCAACATCACGATTAGAATATATCTTGATAAAATGGTTGGCCCAACAAGCAAATGATGATGCATCATTGTCCATGTCGCCCCACCCTAGTGGCATTTTTGCAACGTCATCATGTACGAGAGAACTGTTTCTGCCTCTAAGAGTGATGGAATCGTTTATTTCCATGACGTTATTCTTGCGATGCATCCATCTTTTGAAAAGTTCGCCGTTATTTTAAAAAAAGGAGAATGCCGTTCGAAAGGGTAAACTTGGACGAGCCCTGAACAAAGATAAAGTCGTGGTGTCGACAGACAACATGGCAGAATCCGAAAAGCCAACTAATAAAAGAGTAGGAACAACATTACCGGAATCTGTAGGCTGAGCGTTCCCATGGCAGAATCAACCGCCTCCCATTCCTGGTCAACACTAACCAATTATCATGAGTAATCTGGATACATTTAAAACATACCTCACTAATAATCAAAATGATGAAGCTATCAACTTTCTGAACAATACCTATTTTCAAGGGGACAAAACCTACCAACTCAAAGTGGAAGATTTTGGAGGAGACCACGCGCATGCCAAAACGGGAGGAACGGAAAGCTCTCCCTGCATCACGTTCAAACCTGCATATTTGCGTCGTATACTGACAAGCCCTACTAACGAGGAGGAAGTTTTTGCCAAGTGCATTTCCACCCTGCGTCATGAAAGGATGCATGTAACACAATTAATCAAAGGGGAATTCAGAACAAAAACCCCGGATGAACTGGAATTCATGGCTTATTCGGAAGAATTGCTTCCAGATTCTGCTCTGCCTGCGTTATCTGATGCTATGTGGGAAGCGGCTTGGAAAAAAGCAGACGATCATTATGGCAAGCTAACAATTCCTTCGCAAGCATACCAAGACCGAAAGGCACTGATTGACCAGCTCCGCGCCAATAAGTAAAGGACAACAAAACAGAATCAACGTTTCAAACCTGTTTTTTATTTCCTTAATATCATACGTTCATACAAGAAGTGGAACAAGATTGTCTCCTCAAACAACAAATGTTGAAATGATATCTTTTGTTCCACTTCTCTTCCCTCCACCAAACACTGACCGCCAGACTTTCAATGCGGTTGATAAAACGGAAAAGGCCTTAAAGCGTTCATGCTTTAAGGCCTTTATTTGGTGGAGCATAGCGGGTTCGAACCGCTGACCTCCTCAATGCCATTGAGGCGCTCTACCAACTGAGCTAATACCCCTTGACTTTCGTCTTGGTGCGTCCCGTTGAGGACGGGGAAAAAGTATCATGACAGCAGCGGACACGCAAGCTTTTTCTGCAAAAAAGATGACCATGGACGATTTTTTCCGGGAAATGCCGGACCGGGAAGAAGTTCCAAGCCGCGCATGCCCGGAAACAGGAACAGCCGGAACAAATGTGTTTGAATAAGGTTCACTCCTGTTTTACCTTTTCATAAACGATGAAACGCCTCCTTTTTCAGCATCGCATGCTTTCCGCCGCCGCTCTGGCGGCTTTTTTCCTGGCCGGTTCCCTGCATGCCCAGGAGCCTCCCGCAAACACGGGGCAACCGGCCCAAACGGAAGACAGCGGCATTTCCACTCCCCGGAGGGTCGCCGGACTGGGCGTTCTGGCATTCCTGATCGGCTGGATGATTTGGAGAAGCGGTTCGCGCCGCCAAAAGGACGGCAGCCAGGACCAGGATATTCCCCGTGATGACACTGAACCCCGGGAATGACGCCGTTTTTGAAAGGTTGCCTCTATCCTTTCCGTAGTCGTTGCAGGGAATATCCCCCTGCCCCATTCATTCATGAACGTTATTCTACCCATCCTGAGCCTCCTGTGCGGCACCATGCTGACGGAAGCGGCTTCCGGCGTCTCTGACGCGGGATATCCTTCCCCCGGCGTAGTGCAGGAGCTATGGTTCGGCATTCCGGGAGCATCGGTGAAGGATTTGACGCACGGGAAGATTTTTGACACTGCGGCATCGGCGGTTCACACGGTCAGCAGTCTGGATGTGGAGAACCTGGGCGACCAGTATGGAGCCCGTTATTCCGCCCTGCTCCGGGTACCCGTCAGCGGCAAGTACCGTCTTTACCTGTCTTCCGACGATTCCGCGGAGCTGTGGCTGGGCAAGGACGCCACCCAGAAGGACATGGCCTGCATTGCCACCGTCAAGGGGTATTCCGATCCCCATAATTGGAGCAACCAGCCCAACCAGGCTTCCGAACCCGTTCAACTGGAAGCGGGCAGATTTTATTTTCTGGTGGTGATTCACAAGGAGGACGGAGGTCCGGACCATATGTCCGTTGCCTGGTCCGGTCCGGACATTCCCTCTCCGGTCATCATTCCGTCCACGGCACTGTTCGTGCCTCCCGGCGTTTTGCCGGAAGACAAGCCCCAGCCTCCGGCAGCGGCTGATTGAGAAGCCTGTCCCTTTCCTCCCCTTCCGGCTCCTCTATATTTTTTCAAGGCACATGACCAATTTATCATTAGGAAAAGGAGTGTTTCCCATGAATTTCCATTGCCGGAAAAGGAAATAACTTCCCCTGGCATGATAAAAAACCGGACCTCCCCACGTCAGGGAAGTCCGGTTTTTCTCGTCGTATATCATGTAGTTAATTGGAGCGGCCTGACACCAAAAATGCCAAAACACCCACTGAAACCAATTTAGCGGATTTCTAATCCGTGGTCACATAAGCCATGTAAGATTTTTCGGCAGGGAAGTCTTTCTTCTCCGGGGAGCGCTACCATCCTCCCAGGATATAAAGAAGAGGAAAGTCCTGGGAACAAGGGCCTCCCGGCCCTTGAAAAGTACGTTAACAGAAGAAAAATGTTCCTTTCCCTCTCCCTTGGGATTTTACGTTTCATACGAAACCGGGAGGCTTCCGTTCCCAGATGGATGTCTTTGAACCATCGGGAATTTTTTCTCAAATCCTTTCCCTTCAAGGTAGGAACTTGACCACGGATTAGAAATCCGTCTTCATTCCGGTTACTTAAACGCCTGCTTGCCGTGCGGCAATTTCTTGTGCTGCTCAATAAGATATGTAACGAAAAGGAATAATGGGGCCTTAGTGCTCGGCACGGGTAATTTCTCCGACATTGAACCGGAAACGGCACCAGGCTTTTCTGCAAGCCTGGTCAAGAGTTATCCAATTCATTTATTTTATGATTATTCCATAACTTTTTTACAGATATTCCATTTCAGTTATACACCTGTTATTCACATTCTATTTACATTTCTTTTTTCTCTTTTGTCCAGAACTTGAACTTCTTTTCCACGGCGGCAAATCGTGAATTACGGAAAGGCTATCCGGGAAAGGAACAGCAGATTCTCACTCAAGACCCTCCCTCAACAACAGAATGAGAAAGGCAGGAAAACTGTTTTCCATCATCCCTCGTTTCCTCTCATGGCCTAAGAAGGGAGAAATGCCGGGAAGCGTTTGTTTCCGGCGCCAATTCCTCCAATACGATCAGCTCCTGCCGCCACAGGCTAAAATTACGGAGTAAGCTTCCAGTCAGCAATCCATCATTCAATCGGTTTCCCTTTTCATTCCTTGTAGCCTTTTCCGCAGGGATTTTTCATCTCTCTCCCTACTCCAAAAAACCGTTTTCTAAAGCATTGCCGGTGCCAGCTACGACCACATGCCCGCCCAAAAGGATATACCGTAACTGACCCATTATTTACGGGAAGCCAGGCAAAAAATCTTTTCCGGGCACCGGAGATATGGAATTTTCCGTCACCTCCTCCCTAACGGAAGAAGGAAGCCAGCTACTCCCTGCAGCGTTTGTTTATTTACCACAGGCATGTCATCAGCCATCAGCTTCCTGTTCCCTTGAATACGGTTTTCCATCTATTTCCACGGCACAGAATGAGGGCCAATAAGGGGGATTTTAAATGTACATTCCAGGGAAGGCTTCTTCAGAGGATGTGTGACGCCAATTGTCCTTGTTCCAAACACGGACGAACGTTAGATTTTCCGCGCCGTATGACCAGAGCATCCAGAATAGAACGCCTTGATTATCTGAAAGACCAGTTGCGCAACAGGGTCGTCATCCTGGATGGAGCCATGGGCACCAATATCCAGAAGTTCAGGCTGGAGGAGGAGGATTACCGTGGAGAACGTTTTGCGGATGCGGCCCGCTACCCCAACGACCTGAAGAATAATAACGATCTGCTGGTGCTGACCAGGCCGGAAATCATTCTGGATATTCACCGCCGCTTTCTGGATACGGGTCGCGCGGATATTCTGGAAACCTGCACTTTCGGCGCTACCAGCATCGGCCAGCATGATTACTTCTGGCACCGTCCGGAAGAAGGACGGCGCAAGGACCAGGAGTATTTCCAGGAGGTGGTGGATGCCCCTGAATTGAAGGCCCTGGTCCGGGATTTGAACATGGCAGCTTCCGCACTGGCCCGCCAGGCATGTGACGAAGCGGAAGCGTCAGACGGCAGGCCGCGTTTTGTGGCCGGCTCCATCGGTCCCATGCCCGTTACCTGCTCCCTGTCCCCGGACGTGAACGATCCCGGCTTCCGGGCCGTGAATTTCCGCCAGCTGAGGCAAGCCTACCGCGACCAGGTTCTGGCCCTGCTGGAAGGAGGAGTGGACATGCTGCTGGTGGAGACGATTTTCGACACGCTGAACGCCAAGGCGGCCCTGTTCGCCATTGAAGAGATTTTTGAGGAACAGCCGGAGGCCGCCGTTCCGGTCATGGTGTCCGTAACGCTCACGGACAAGGCCGGACGTACGCTGTCCGGCCAGACGATTGAAGCGTTCTGGAATTCCATTCGTCACGTCCGCCCTTTTTCCGTGGGCATCAATTGCGCCCTGGGGCCGGACCTGATGCGCTCCTTTGCGGAGGAGCTTTCCGGCCTGGCGGATTGCTACGTGTCCATTTACGCGAATGCCGGGCTTCCCAACCCGCTCAGCCCCACCGGCTACGACCTTCTTCCGGAGGACATGGCCCGGTTCATGAAGGAGTATGCCTCCCTGGGCCTGCTGAATATCGTAGGAGGCTGCTGCGGGACCACTCCGGAGCATATCGGCGCCATTGCTGCAGCCATGGAAGGGGAGCCTCCGCGCATTCCGGCTTCCCAGGAGCCCGCGCTGCGCCTGTCCGGATATGAAGCGTACAATCATACACGGGAGAAGAATACCCTTTTTGTGGGGGAACGCTGCAATGTGGCGGGTTCCCCCAAATTTGCGCGCCTGATTCGTGAAGGGAATTATGAGGAAGCGGTATCCATTGCCCGCCAGCAGGTGGAGAATGGAGCCGTGGTGCTGGATTTCTGTTTTGACGACGGCCTGATCGACGGCCCCGAGGCCATGGTCCGCTTTCTTAATCTCGTTTCCGCGGAGCCGGATATTGCCCGTGTTCCCTTCATGGTGGATTCCTCCAAATGGGAAGTATTGGAGGCCGGCCTGCAATGCATGCAGGGCAAGGGAATCGTGAATTCCATTTCACTGAAGGAGGGGGAAGAGGAGTTCCTGAAGAAAGCGGCGCTGATTAAAAAGTACGGCGCTGCTGCCGTGGTGATGGCTTTTGACGAACAGGGGCAGGCTTCCAATTACGACGACCGCGTCCGCATCGCCAAACGTGCCTATGACCTGCTGGTGGAGCGGGTGCAGTTCCCGCCGGAGGATATCATTTTTGACCCGAACGTGCTGACCGTCGGCACCGGCATTGCGGAACACGCCAATTACGCGCTGGATTTCTTCAAGGCAGCAGGCTGGATTTCCCGGAACCTTCCCCACACCCATATTTCCGGCGGCATTTCCAATGTCTCCTTTGCCTTCCGCGGCAATAATCCGGTGCGGGAGGCCATGCATTCCGCCTTCCTGTACCACGCCACGCGGCAGGGGCTGGACATGTGCATCGTGAATGCCGGGATGCTGGAGGTGTACGATAATATTCCCAAGGACAGGCTGGAGCTGATTGAAGACGTTCTGCTGAACCGGAATCCGGACGCTACGGAACGCCTGACGGATTACGCTGAAAAACTGGCCGCGGAGAAGACGGAAGACGGAAAGGAAAAGAAGCCCGTGCTGGCCTGGCGGGAGCAGGACGTCGCCAAACGCCTGGAGTATTCCCTCATCAAGGGCATTACCGAGTTCGTGGATGCGGATACGGCGGAGGCGTTCCGGGAGCTGGGCTCTCCGCTGAACGTGATCGAAGGCCCGTTGATGGACGGCATGAAAGTCGTCGGGCAATTGTTCGGGGACGGCAAGATGTTCCTGCCCCAGGTGGTGAAGAGCGCCCGCGTGATGAAGCAGGCCGTGGCATGGCTCACCCCGTACATTGAAGCGGACAGCAAGGGTTCCTCCAAGACGGGCAAGGCGGTGATCGCCACCGTGAAGGGGGACGTGCATGACATCGGCAAGAATATCGTGGGCGTGGTGCTGGGCTGCAACGGCTTTGAGATGATTGACCTGGGCGTAATGGTCCATTGCGATACCATTCTGGACCGGGCGGAAGCGGAACAGGCGGACCTGGTGATGCTTTCCGGCCTGATTACCCCTTCCCTGGAGGAGATGTCCCACGTGGCCGCGGAGATGGAGCGCCGGGGGATGACCATTCCCCTAATGGTGGGGGGAGCCACCACGTCCGCCCTGCACACGGCCCTGAAAATCGCCCCCCATTACAAGGGCGCCGTGGTTCATACGGTGGACGCCTCCCAAGTGGTGCCCGCTGCCGCCTCCCTGGTGAGCGAGAAGAAGGATTCCTACATTGCCGCCGTGAAGGCACGGCAGGAGGAGTTGCGCAACAGGCATGAAAACAAGCCCGTCCGCGACCTCCTGCCCCTGAAGGAAGCCAGGGAATTGCGCTGGAAGGGAGCGGAGGGCGGTTATCTTCCCCCCGTGCCCGCACGCCTGGGACCGGTTTCCATCGGCAGCCTGCACGGCTCCGTCAGCTGCGGCTGCTGCAGTGACGACCCGCGCTATTACGTGACTGTGCAGGAGCTGATTGAGCATATTGACTGGACGCCCTTTTTCCACGCCTGGGAATTGCACGGTTCCTGGAACCGCGCCAGCCAGGAGTTCCGGACGAAGGACCCTTCCAAGGCGGAGGCGGCCGCGGCCCTGTACCAGGACGCACGCGACCTGCTGGACCAGGCCGTGAAGGAGAACCGCTACCAGGCCCGCGGCGTCATCGGCATTTTCCCGGCCAATTCCACGGCCAGCCATGACGACATTACCGTCTGGACGGATGAGTCCAGAAACGTTCCGCAGGCCATCCTGCTGACCCAGCGCCAGCAGTTGAACAAGCAGGGAAAGACCCGGCTGGCGCTGGCGGATTTCATCGCTCCCGAGGGGGTGAAGGATTATGTGGGGGCCATGGCCGTCAGCATTCACGGGTCCAGGCGCTGGGCGAAGGAATGGGAAGCCAGGAATGATTCCTACCGCGCCCTGCTGGTCAGCTCCCTGGCGGACCGCCTGGTGGAGGCTTTCGCTTCCATCGCCCATGGCAAGCTGCGCCTTTTGTGGAATATTCCGGAAGAGTCAGGGGTGCGCCCCGCCTGCGGCTACCCCAGCCAGCCGGACCACCAGGAGAAGGAAACCGTGTTCGGCCTGCTTCATGCCCGGGAGGAAGCGGGCATGAACCTGACGGAGACCTGGATGATGCAGCCCGTTTCCTCCGTCTGCGCCCTCGTGTTCTCCCACCCGGAAAGCACCTATTTTTCCGTGGGCGTCACCGGGGAGGACCAGCAGAAGGATTACGCCGCCAGAAGACAGGCCGCCCATTCCTGACTTTCCCGTTTTTATTCCGCCTTTCCCCTTTATGCAGCATACCGACCAAATACAGGCCCTTTCAGAGTTCCTGCTGGAGTACGCCACCACGCTTATGGGCGCGGGGGTGCACACCAACCGCGCCGTGCGCAATATTTCCCGCATTGCCGCCGCGTACGGGTATAGCGCGGATATGACCATTTTCCAGCGCAATATCACCATGAGTCTGATCTGCAAGGATGACGAGACGCTGCGCCGCACCTCCGTCCGGAAGCTGAAGCCCCTGGCGTTCAACTTGAACCTGATCCAGCAGCTCAGCGAATTGAGCTGGCTCCCGGTGGACAACAACGTCAGCATTGCGGAGATGGAGCAGGCGTTCCGCTCCATCGTGCGCACCAAGAGGTTTTCCCGCTGGACGGACCTGCTTCTGGTCAGCGTGGGCAACGCCGCCTTCTGCCGCCTGTTCAACGGGGACCTGTGGGCCATGCTGACCGTGTTCGCCGCCACCCTGCTGGGCTTCCTGGTAAAACAGCAGCTTTCCCGGTTGAAGTACAATCCGCTGGGCGTCATTATCCTTTCCGCCTTCGCCGCTTCCATGGCGGCCGCGTGCGCCGTCATCTTCCAGCTCGGCTCCACGCCTCAGATCGCCCTGGCCACCAGCGTCCTGTTCCTGGTTCCCGGCGTTCAGATGATCAATTCCATCATGGACCTGATGCACGGCCACATCCTGATGGGCATCTCACGCGGCGTCCATTCCATCATGATGATTTCCTGCATCACCATCGGCCTTTCCGCAACCATGCTCATCGTGGGGGTAAACAGCTTATGAGTCCGGATTTTCTTTCCTCCATCCTCCTGGACGGCCTGATGGCCGCCATTGCCGCCACGGGGTTTGCCGTCATCTCCAATCCGCCCAAGCGCGCCATTGCCGTTTCCGCCCTGCTGGCGGCCATCGGCCACGCCTTCCGGTTTTACATGCTGCATTCCCTGGTCCATTGACATTTCCAGCGCCACCTTTATCGCCGCCTTCACCATAGGCATGCTGGGCGTCATGACGGCCAAGCTGGTGAAGTGCCCGGCGGAGATTTTCGCCTTCCCTCCCTGCTGCCGATGATTCCGGGCGTGTACGCCTACAAGACCATCCTGGCCCTGATGCAGTTCATGCAGGAGAACCAGGACACGGCCACCATGAACCGGCTGATTGTAGAGATTTGCAAGAACGGCATCACGGCGTTCTTCATCATCTTCTCCCTGGTGATCGGAGTAGCCATTCCCATGCTGATGTTCAAACGGTTGAGCTATACCCGCATCATCAAGCCGGAACACTGACCCCCAAACGCCTGAAACGGGTCATTTTTCTCTTGCCAGACTACGCCCCGTATGGTTTACTACGCCCCGCAACGGCAGGAATGCCAGTGCACACAGCCCCATAGTGTAATTGGTAACACACCTGATTTTGGTTCAGTATTTCTAGGTTCGAGTCCTGGTGGGGCTGCCAATCCAACCCTCTCTTCAAGGAGGGTTTTTCGCTGCCTTTTTCCGGCGCCGTTTCCCTGCCCGATTTCGCCAGCAGTGAGATTTCCCCCGGCCCCATTAATTGCCGCCCTGCGGCACGGCTATTGTCCTGGCGGAACCTTCGTGAACCTGCAGCGCACCAGGGATGCCACCGCGGGCGTAAGGAAGCCGTCCTTCCCGCATGTTCATTCACGGCCGTGCGCCGGGAATAAGGGTTCCGGCCCCTTTAGACTCCGGACGGCACAAAGAAAGAGAGAAATTCCCCGCCGCTGTGCTGCGGAAAATGTTTTAAATACGCTAGCCAGGAAACCAGACAAGCCTGGTGGACAGAAAGGATAGCTTGAAGCGCTCAGGAGGAACTAATCAAGCTTCCATTCCCAGGCAACGGCAGAATGAACATGGCGGGATATGATATTCCCCCCCACTCCGTTGATTTCTGCAGAATACAGAAGGATTTCCCCCTTACAAAATTTGGAACAGAAAACGGAACGGGCACTTCCGGAGATTATCCGGAGGAGCCAGGGGAACGGAGTAACGGCCACCCTTTCCACTTTCCCCCGTTTCCACGCCTTCCGGACGAGGGCCACGTGGCATTTCCAGACGGTAAAAGCTCTTGCGTTACAGGGATTTTTTTGCATAATCCCCCGGCAGGAATGACGGAAAAACCTATACAACTTGGGCTTGCCGGGCTGGGAACGGTTGGTTCCGGCGTTTATGAAACGCTGTGCCGCAACCACTCCCTTCTGGAAGCCCGGAGCAAGATTCCTTTCAGAATCAAGCGCATCGCCGTGCGCAATCTGGAAAAACCCAGGGAAACCGCCGTTCCCCAGGAGCTGCTGACGGACGACTGGCAGGACCTGGTGAATGACCCGGAAATAGACATCGTCATCGAACTGATCGGCGGCACGCGCCAGGCTTACGAGCTGGTGACGCTGGCCCTCCGCGCCGGGAAACCCGTCGTCACGGGAAACAAGGCTCTTCTGGCGGAGTACGGCGCGGAGATTTTCAAGCTTTCCGCGGAAATGGGCACGCCCATTTATTTTGAAGCTTCCGCCGGAGGCGGCATCCCCATCATCCAGAGCCTGCAGAATTCCCTGATCTGCAACCATATCAATTCCATTGTCGGCATCATCAACGGAACGTCCAATTACATCCTCTCCGCCATGGGGGAACACGGGGCCGATTACGCGGACGCCCTGGTCCAGGCCCAGAAGCTGGGCTTTGCGGAAGAAGATCCCTCCCTGGACGTCAACGGCTGGGACGCCGCCCACAAGGCCCTCATCCTGGCGATGCTGGCGTACGGAACCACTATTTCCCCTGACAAGATTTACGTCAGCGGCATTGAGAACATCACCAGCCGGGATTTCGAGTTCGCCAGGAAGCTGGGGTATACCATCAAGCTCCTCGTCGTCATCCGCTACCATGAAGGGCAGGAAGACGCCCTGGAACTGCGCGTCCAGCCCTGCTTTGTCCATGACTGGCATATCCTGGCCTCCGTGAACGGCGTATTCAACGCCATTTCCGTCAACGGAGACATTGTAGGGGAAACGCTGTTTTACGGCCGCGGAGCGGGCAAAAATCCCACAGCCTCCGCCGTCATCAGCGACGTGATCACCGCCATGCGTGAAAGCCGCTATCCTGAATACCATACGGGGTTCAATCCGTATGCCAAGTCCTGCGGAATCATGCACATCAATGATACGGTCACCCCGTATTACGTCCGCTTCCAGGTGGCGGACCAGCCCGGCGTCATTGCGGAGATAGCCCGCATTCTGGCCACCTTCGGCATCGGCATTTCCGCCACCTCCTCCGCTCCCAGCCATATCGCTGAAGACGGAGCCCAGTGGAACGACCTCGTTTTCATCCTCCATTCCTGCCCGTGGGGCCAGCTTCAGAAGGCCCTGGAGGAAATTGCCCGCATTTCCTGCGTGGCGGCGGAACCCCGCGTACTCCGCATCGAACACCTTCTTCCTCAATCCTAACCTACATCATCATCCTGTTACATGGCTCTTATCGTTCAAAAATTCGGGGGCAGCTCCGTCGGCACCATTGACCGCATCCGCAATGTGGCGCGCCGCATCCATGACACCGCCAAAGACGGCAACCAGGTGGTCGCCGTCGTTTCCGCCATGAGCGGGGTGACGGACAAGCTGATCGGCCTGGCCAAAGAGTTGTCCGAATCCCCTTGCGAACGCGAACTTGACGTGCTGATGGCCACCGGAGAGCAGCAGTCCATCGCCCTGCTCTGCATGGCCCTGCACGAGCTGGGGGGAAAAAGCCATGTCCTTCACGGGGGCGCAGGCGGGCATCACGACCTTCGGCAGCCATACGCGTGGCCGCATCCACAGCATCAACCCCACGCTGATGAACAAGTACCTGCTGGAAGGCAACATCCTCATCTGCGCCGGCTTCCAGGGAGCCACGGAGGAAGGAATGGTCCAGACGCTGGGCCGCGGGGGGTCCGACCTTTCCGCCATCGCCATCGCTGCCGCGCTGAAAGCGGACGTGTGCCAGATTTTTACAGATGTGGACGGCGTGTACACCTGTGATCCCCGCGTGGTGAAAGACGCCAAGAAGATACAAACCCTTTCATATGACGAGATGCTGGAGATGGCCTCCAACGGTTCCAAGGTGATGCAGTCGCGCTCCGTGGAATTCGCCAAAAAATTCGGCGTCGTCTTTGAAGTTCGCAACTCCATGAACACCAACCCCGGTACAATCGTGCAAGAAGAAACTCCCTCCATGGAAGCCGTCGTCATCCGCGGCATTTCCATTGACCGCAACCAGGCCCGCGTTACCATTACCGGCATTCCGGACCAGATTGGCTACACGGCCCAGATACTGGGCGCCCTGGCAGAAGCGGAAATTAACCTGGACATGATTCTGGCCAATACCGCTCATGACGGCTACGTCCGCCAGTCTTTCACCATGCCCTCCAACGAACTGGGCCGCGCCCAGGCTGCCCTCAAGCCGGTCATGGCCGCCCTGGGTTCCACCGTGAAGGTGGAAACGGAAGCGGGTCTTGCCAAGCTTTCCCTGGTAGGCATCGGCATGCGCTCCCACTCCGGCGTGGGAGCTACCGCGTTCAAGGCCCTGGCGGACGCCAACATCAAGACCGGCATGATTTCCACCTCGGAGATCAAGATTGCCGTGATGGTGGACGAGTCAGACATTGAGGAAGCGGCCCGGGTGGTGCACAGGGCGTTCAACCTGGGCGTCTAACACTTCCCCCTTTTTTCAGGCCCGGTTCACGGAAACGTGAACCGGTTTTTTCATGTATTTCCCCCCCTGTCCGGGACAGGGAGGGGAATGCTGAAATACAAAAAAAGGCCTGCTTCCTGAAAGGAACCGGACGGGGAGATGAAACATGCCCGGGCAACAAGGAAGGGCCTGCCGGAAAAACGGAAAGAAAAAAGAGTAAGACGTTATTTGCCGGAAGAGGGCCGGAAGCGGGCGGCCTCCGATTCTGCGGTGATCCTGGCGGGTTCGATATGAAGGAGTTTCCTTATAGCTTGGCCCCGATCGCTCTCCGTCATCGGGAAGTAAATGACGTCGTCTCCCAGATCATAGGAATCCAGGCCCGGGATACTGTCCGCCGGAGCAAAAGATTCCGGCGTGTCCGGCAGTTTTTTTACCTCCTTGGAGGAGGCAAGGGTATAATACATATAATTACCGGAATACAGTTCCGTTTTAGGGGAGCTGCCCGGTTCCGGTTTGGAGAAGCTGACCGCAGAGTGTTTATGGGCAGCCCAGCTCCACTGGATCAAAGCCTCCACAGGAATGTCCCCCCGGAGGGATTGGACGACGCGGGCGTAGTACGTTATCTCCTGGTCCGTTTCTACCGTCTTATAAATAATAACCGCCAGGAGAATGTCGCTTCTCCGCAGGTACATGGCCGGGCTGTAAAGAGAAGCATCCGCGGCCACTTCAGCCTGCGTGGGAAAGGGGGGGAAAGATGGCGCCGCGCTGGCCGATACGGGTATCAGTCCGGAAAGCAAACAACAAAAGAGTGGTGTTTTATCCATAGAAATGGGTAGATTACTTTCTTTTCCATTATGTTCAAAAACGGAGCGAATGCTTTTAAAGCATTCGCTCCGTAAAAAAGAAGTTGATGAATTATTCAGCGTCTTTCAATGTCGCCCGGTTGATTAACCAAATGGGGCCAGTCAGAAAACTGCCAATGGAGATGTTGTCTCCCGGACACATTCCTGCGTGACCCTTTCCGGCAAACACAATAATGTCGCCCGGCTGCGGGCTGCAATAGCCTGTATCCTGGCCGTCGGCATAGTCCGGGTCGCCCAGGAGCTTTTGCACACAAGCGGCCATGTCCCTTGCACGGATGATCACGTGGGTTTTACCTCCCAGCGCATCGGCGTTCGCCTCGGCTCCGATGGGCATAGCCCCGGCTTCATTCTTCAAGTCCTTTCCGAAGGAACTCAGCGCGATACTCATGCGCAGGGCGCAGCTGTTATAATAGCTGCGCAATTGCTCAGGTACATTGTCCTCAATTTCCTTCAGGTGAGCTTGATAGAGCCACCCCCCGATGTAGAACCAAACCTGTCCGGGATTGGGCATGGTGACATAATCCACCATATTGTAGCATTTCAGCAGTTTTTGGGCATCCTCCGTCTTCCAAAGATTGACGGGGGCATCAATTTCCCAAAGTTCCAGGTCAGCCCCATCCATTTGAGGAACGAATTCTTCCGCATTGGGATAGGGGGCAATGGCATCCGGAACCTTCAGGTTCTCATGATGGAGCTTGACGTAATGGTAACCTTGCTTGAGTTCCTTCTTGCCCTCCGCCTTCTTGGATGAGTTGCCGTCCTTGAGTTCCACCACTTTCTGGTTGTCTATTTCCAGGTAACCGTTGTCGTCCATCTGAATGGTAAAGGCATATTCCTTGTCAAAGGGGATACGGATGTATCCTTCCCAGTCATGAACGCCGGTTTCTTCCGTCTTGTGCCAGACGATTTTGGGAGCGTCTTTTTTCTTCACCTTGTAACGAGGATTATTTTCAGCGTCGAGCGGGTGAAATGGTATAGTTGATATAGCCATAGTATTTATGTTTTCAATTCATTTATTGTTGAATGAACTGGTCATTCAGTCCATGGTCACCTTGAAAGATTTCCCTCTCCCCATCAACACGTTCAACGCGTATTCGGCAGACAGGAAAAGGGCCGAAACGGCGCAGGAATCAGGTGAAAATAAAGGGCATCAAAAATACAAGCATTGATGGCCAATAATTAAACATTCCAATCTCTCCGTCCCGGGAGGAAATAAATGCGCCTTCCGCCTGCACATTCCGGAATTTTGCCAAACCGTCTCCAATACGAAATATAAGAGGCGCCTCCAGAAGGAATATACCTCTCCGGACTATTGACGAGTGTTCATCTACAGGTAATTGGTCATTTTTCCCTGTAACCATGCAAAGGCCAGCAAAGGAAATTCCTTTACTGCACCCGTATGGTCTGTTCAATCAGTTCGTTCAGGCGGGGGGCGGAAACGCCGCCGACCATTTCCTTCAGCTTCATGCCTTCCAGATACAGGACCGTTAGCGGAACGGCTTCCAGCCCGTACTTGCGGGCCACGTCCGGATAAGCGTCCGCGTCAATCAGCACGGCGAACGCCTTGCCGTCCTGCGCCGCGGCGTAGGACTTGACCGCCTGCACGTAGTCCGTGGCCGGGCGGCTCCAAGGGGCATAAAAGACAATCAGCACCTTGCGGCCGGAGAGTTCCGTGAGCTGCCTCATGTCCTCCCCCTTGTAGTCCATCCACACGGGGGCCTTCTTTTTAGGCTCCGCGGGGGGGAGAACTTTTTTGGGAGGGTCAAACGTTCTTTCCAGGGGGCGCGGAGCGGGCTTCTTCTCCGCGTAGCGGGCGCGCCGTTCGCTGGAATCGTCGCATCCGGTCAGGCCGGCCATCAGCAGGCCGCTGATCAATATGAACAAGCCCTGTTTCATTCCGCAGGCAAGTATGCCCGGGGAAGGCGAATTTGCAAGACTGAAACCCGTCCCGCTTTTCGCGTTGCCCCCGCCCCCCCTTCTCTGTTATGGTAGCCGTTGCATGAACGGCGTCCCTCCACTGGAATTTGCAGGGGTTTCCCACTGGGCGGCTTTGGCCGTTCTTCTGGCGGCGGGAGTTTGCATCATGGAACTGGGGCAGTCCTACAAGAAAACCGTCAGGAACCGCACCACGTTCTGGCTGGGAGTCGCCTGCCTGTTCAGCCTGGTTCCGGACCTGGCCGCCATGCTGGCGGATGAACCGGAAAAGAGCTGGACGTGGATGCTTCCCCTGCATTTCTGCTCCGTCATGCAGGTGCTCTGCGCCCTGAGCCTGTGGATTCCCTCCCGCCTGCTGCGCTCCGTGGTATACTACTGCGTGCTGTGCGCCACCTTGCAGGGGCTGCTCACCCCATCCGTGGCCCACGATTTCCCGTCGTGGACGTACTTCGCCTTTTTCCTGTCCCACGGCGTAACGGTCATCACGGCCCTTTACCTGCCGCTGGCCCTGGAATGGAAGCCGGCGCGGTGGGATTTCCTGTGGGCCCTTCTGCTGGGGAACGTATATCTGGCCGCCGTCCACCCCGTCAACATGCTTCTGGAAACCAATTACGGGTTCACCGTGGCTACGCCTGCGGGCGGCTCCGTGCTGGACCTGTTCGGGCCGTGGCCCTGGTACCTGCTGTGGATGCAGATTCCGGCGCTCGTGCTGATGTACCTGCTCACGCTTCCCTTCCGCCATTATCCCAGAGGACGCACGGGCAGTTCCCTGTTCCATCATTGAGAAAGGCCCCACCATCCGCGCCAGGCTGTTCATGCCGGAACTACTGCGAAAGAGGAAAGGCGCGGACTCCCGATTCCGGACAAGAAGGGCCGGAACGAGCCTTTTATTGGACAATAGGCTTGAGGATGCCGATGTAGGTGTCCGACGTTCCGGTTCCGCGATAGATGGAATCTATCCTGATCTTGATGGTGTGCACAGGCTGCCTGTAGTACGGCGGCACGACGATCTGGGGCGTCCAGTCATCCCGCAGCGTGGCGTCAAAGGTGTAATTCCCGTTCAGCGTTACCTGGATGACTTTGGGGCGGCTGAACATGGAATAGGCTATGTTCGGATGCCGCCGCGCTTCCGTATCCCTTTCCGGATTGGTCACCGGGGAAATGCCGGTTTCCAGCATGATGCCCAGCAGCCGTCCCGGATTCTTGAGCTTGATTTCCAAGGTTTCCCCCTGCCCGTCTCCGGAAACGCCTTCCGCCCAATAGCCGGTGCCGTTCTTCAGGTTATCCGGGGAGCACGGCGCGCCGTAGGGGTCCTTTTCCAGAGTAGAGCTGGCCGTCACATCATACTGGTCCGTCAGGGTTCCCTTTTCACCGCGGATGGTGACCTGGCCGTCCTTGTCCAGCACCCAGCCGGGGCCGGGCGTCAGCACCACGGAGGAAGCATAGGGCCTGCCGTCCGCTCCCAGCAGGGACCAGGTATAAACGCCTTTGGGCGTAGTCACAATGGATTTGGCATCTGCGGACGGGTCCAGCTTGACGGATTGGTTGGTCATTTCCGAGCTGTATACATTCACGACCGCCCTGGGGGTGCCTCCCGTCCAGGTCATCACCGGAGAGGAGAGCAGCGTCAGACGGGGTTCCCCCATGTTGACCTTCGGTTCCGGCGTAATGGCAATATCCTGCGTATAAGGCACGGAAAACTGGAAGGTAAGCACATGAGTACCCGCCTTGTTGGGAACCTGGGCCACCAGCCAGTGGGTGATTCCGGCAACGGGGGACATGGTGGGAGCGTCCGCCTGAAGATGCCGCCCTTCCACCAGGGAGGAATCACATTTCAAATCGTCCACGGACGTCACGACGTCCTGCACCGCCTTCGTAAAAGGCAGGTTGCGTATGGGCTCCGGCTTTGCGGCATTGGCCTGTTCATCCGGCGGATCATACTGGAACGGCACGCCCACGGAGATGGTCTTGCCCTTGACGCCTTTGGGGATATCCAGCGCGCAGGTGTAAATCAGAAAGGCCTGGTGCTGTTTCAGGGACACGGTAACGTCCAGGGCGTTCAGCCGGATCCCGTCCGCCTGCGTCAAATCCATGGGGACCGGCAAGCCGGGCGCCGGAGCAATGCATTGAAGGGAGACGTTCCGCGACCGGGGCTGCGGGGCCTTTTCTGCGGCGCTCCGTTCCTTATGCTGAGGGTCTGCGGCCAGGACCGGCATGCAGCACACGGCGCCGGTCAACCAGATCAGGGTAGCCAATCTCATGGCCGTTAAAATAACGCCTTGCAGCACGTTCATCAAGGCTCATTTGAGGCAGATGGAAAAGCCTTTTCCTCCTCCTGCTTCCCGCCTTAAAAAACAAGGGAGAAGCCATTTTTTAATCCGTAAAATCCGTAGCAGGCAGGCATTCGTTTCAAGCCCAGGAATGTTGTCCCATGTTTTTTAAAAGGGCTTGTTGAGAGTTTTCCGGAACGACTTTTTGCCGGATGGGTGAAGAGCGGCTCCCTTGTGAAGGGGAGCAGAAGGAGGCCGCTCCCAACCGGATAGAAAACCGGCATGGACATCAGATGCTTCATCATGTTACTAATCAACAAAATTCATTTACTGGTAATAATCAACAGGAATTTTCACATAACAGGAAATACACGCTGCAATACCCATCCATCCGGCCCCTTAACGCCTTCTTATTGCCGGGGGTTTCCCATGGAAAAGCCCCCTCCGGGAGAGGCGAATAACGTTCTGCAGGAAGGCGCCCGTCAAGCAAAAAAAATGGAGTGTCAGGCAGACAAAAAATTCACGCAAGACAGGAGCAAAATTTCTCGGAAACCGGGATAAAGCACAACATGTGGGATACATGAAAAAAGACTGTACAATATTTCCTTTTCATCGCGATTATTTTTCAGTAGATAATGCAAACGCTACGCGCCGCCCCAACCCCGCGACGGAGCGCTGCCTCACGGGATTTCTCCCAAATGCTTTCTACTTCGCAAGCCATGACTATAGACAACTCGCAAACCATACTCAAACTGCGTACAGGACAGGAAATCATCCTCCCCCAGAGGAAGGATCTTCTGGGCGGTCTGAAATTCACCAGAAGATTTTCCCACAACGAAGTCCATCCCTATGATGAAGTGGACTGGACCCGCCGCGACGTCCGCATCATGGACTGGAAGACCGGCAAGACCATTTACGAGCGCCTGGGCCTGGAAGCGCCCGCGCACTGGGATGACAACGCCGTCAAGATCACGGCGGACAAGTACCTTTTCGGCAGTGAACCGGGGTCCCTGGAATATGAAGACAGCTTCCGCAATATTTACGACCGCATTTCCAACACCTACACCGTATGGGGCTGGGAGGAAGGCTACTTCGCCACGCTGGAGGACGCGGAGATTTTCAACGAGGAAATCAAGGCCATGCTGGTGCAGCAGATTTGGGCTCCCAACTCTCCCGTATGGTTCAACATCGGCCACTGGGAACAGTGGCGCTGGGGCCGCCCGGACCTGCGGGAAAGCTATACCGGCCACGGCAACAAGGCCTACCACACCAAGGGCACCAAGAACAACCTGAAGACCTTCACGGTCCAGTCCACGTATGAATATCCCCAGTGCTCCGCCTGCTTCCTGACGGAAGTGGGGGACAGCATGGAGGACATCCTGGACCACCTGACCACGGAAGGCCGCATTTTCGCTTCCGGTTCCGGCGTGGGCATCAACCTTTCCACCCTCCGTTCCTCCAGAGAGCCCATCAGCGGCAAGGGACGCTCCTCCGGCCCCATTTCCTTTGACCGCGGCTGGGACCGCATGGCCGGAGCCATCAAGTCCGGAGGCAAGACGCGCCGCGCGGCCCGCATGGTGCTGATGTTCAGCGACCACCCGGACATTTTCGAGTTCATCAGCACAAAGAACCGCCAGGAAGACATCGCCAAGGTGATCCTGCGCGAGCACAACGTGCATGTGGAGCTGAAGCAGATTGCGGAAACCAAGCTGGTGGCGGGAACCCCGGCGGAAAAAGCCGCCGCGCGCCTCATTCTTTCCCTGCCGCTGGCTACCCGGAACAGCTTTGACCCGCACATGGACGCCCTGCTGTACGGGGAAACGCTTTCCCACCAGAACGCGAACCATTCCGTCTCCCTGAAAGGCGACTTCTGGCAGGCCCTCGCCAACAACGGCAATACCTACACGCGCTGGGTCACGAACCCCGCCCACATTGAACAGACCTTCCGGGCCCAGGAACTGCTGGAAGCCATGGCGAAGTCCATCTGGGACAACGGGGAGCCCGGCGTGCACAACAATGACGTGATCAACCTCTGGAACCCCGTCAAGTCCATCGGCTCCATCACTACCTCCAACCCCTGCTCCGAGTACGTCTTCCTGAACAATACGAGCTGCAACCTTTCCTCCTTCAATGCCTACCGCTTCCTGACGAAGGGTGAGGACGGCAAGCCCGTCTTCGACGCGGACGCCCTGACCCACGCCGCGCGCCTGGCGATGGTCTGCGCTGACCTGAACGTGGAACGCGGCGGCTTCCCGATTGAAGAAATCGCGGAAGGCACCTACAAGTACCGCACCACGGGCATCGGCTTCGCCAACGTGGGCGGCTCCCTGATGGCGCTGGGCGTTCCGTACGATTCCGACGAAGGCCGCTGGATTGCTTCCCAGCTTTGCAGCGCCCTGACGGCGGCCTGCTGGACGGCCTCCGCGGAGATGGGAGCGGAACTGGGTTCCTACGTGGAATACCCCGCCAGCAAGAAGGACCTGCTGGCCGTGCTTTGCGCCTGCATAACGCGGCCCAGAAGCTGGCGACCGCCCTGCCCGCCCAGAAGGATTCCAAGACTCTGGACGACCTGATTGAGAACATCATCGCCAACGCCGGCGGAGTGCTGCCGGAAGCGCAGGGGCTGACCGCCTCCTACGCCCTGCATGCCTATCTCAAGAGCTTCAAGGCTCCCACCCTGATGAACAAGGAGCGCATCGCCCCCGCCGCCAAGCTGGCGGAAGCCGCCTCCGGGATGTGGGCCAAGGTCGCCAAGGCTACGGCGCACCGCAACGCCTTCGTCTCCGTGATGGCCCCCACGGGCACCATCTCCGCCCCGCTGGGCTGCTACGATGAAGGCACCACCTCCATTGAACCGGATTACACGCTGGTGAAGTGGAAGCAGCTTGCGGGCGGAGGCTCCCTGAAAATGTTCAACCGCCTGGCCCTGGAAGGCCTGCGCTCCCTGGGCTATGCGGAAGACTTCGTCAATGAAGCCGCCCTGGAAGTGGCCGGCCTGGACGGCCTGATTTCCGCGTTCCAGGGGAATATGGACGCCGTCGTGAACCAGCTCATCGTGGATCCCTGCAACGACCAGGCCGGACCCGTGCGCCTCGCGTGGCGCCGCCTGCTCTCCGGCACGGAATCCCGCAGCGAGATTCAGGAAAAGGTGGCCTATATCAGCAACCCGGCCAACATGTCCGTGCTGACGGCGGATGAACTGACCGTCATCAATGGCTCCGCCCACATTGAATCCATCCCGTGGCTGGACAAGAAGGACCTTCCGGTCTTTGACTGCGCCGCCACCAACGGCAACGGCATCCGCGCCATCTCCCCCGCCGGCCACGTGCTGATGCTGGGCGCCCTCCAGCCCTTCATTTCCGGGGCGTGCTCCAAGACGGTGAACATGCCCGTCTCCGCCACCGTGCAGGAAGTCTACGATTCCCTCATCATGTCCCATGACCTGGGCGTGAAGTGCATCGCCATCTTCCGCGCCGGCTCCAAGGCGAACGCCGTTTACGTGGTGGACACGCCGGAAACCCGCATGTTCAAGGCCAACCACGTATGGGAACAGCTGGTGAACGCCGGAACGGAAGCCATTGACGAAATTATTGCGGAAGCGTCCAAGCCGCGCCAGCGCAAGCTGCCCGGCCGCCGCCTGGGCCAGACCGTGAAGTTCTCCGTGGGCGGCCAGCTGACGGGCTATCTGACGGTGGGCGTGTATGCGGACGGTACCTGCGGAGAAGTCTTCGGCCGCCTGGGCCAGGTGGGCTCCTTTGCCTCCGGCATGTTTGAAGCCTATTGCAAATTGCTCTCCACGGCCCTCCAGTTCGGCGTGCCGCTCAAGGAAGTGGTCAAGGGCTTCCGCAATTACTCCTTTGAGCCCTCCGGCTTCTGCCGCGTGGGGGACGATACGGAGGCGGACACCTGCACGGAAATCCGTTCCTGCGCCTCCGTGGTGGACCTGATCGCCAAGATTCTGGCGTGGCTCTTCCCGGAAAGCAACGGCTACCGCCTGCGGGACGTGTTCTCCATCCCGAGCGTCAGCCTGCCCGGCCAGGCTCCGGACACCACGGTGAGCGTGCTGCCCCCCCGCATCATCACCGCCCCGGTGCACCTTGAAACCCCGGCGCTGCCGGAGGTTCCGCCGCCGGCAAGGCGCCGGAAGGCACCATGCTTAACGGCGCTTCCCTGTGCCCGCAGTGCCATTCCCTGGCCTACGTGCAGGACGGCAAGTGCAAGTCCTGCCGCTCCTGCGGGTATAAGGATGGCGGCTGCGGAGAATAAACAGTAAACGGCTTATTCCCGTACCCTCTATTTCAAGGCGGAACCCGGCCAGCTTCCGGGTTCCGCCTTGCTGATGCTTTCCCCAGCTCCAATCCATCAGAATCAATCAAATGGCTATGTGGAACCCATGGCGCGGATGCCACCGGTACAGCGCCGGGTGCAAATTCTGTTATATTCATCAAGCCGACAGACGGAGGGGAATGAATACGGACGAGATCGTGAAAACAGACAATTTTCATGCCCCCGTGCTGAAGAATAAAAAGGGAGATTACAGAATGAAACCCGGCCAGACCGTGTATCTGGGCTTCTCCACGGATTTTCTCATCCGGGAGGCGGACCCATGGCGCGGCGAATGCTGGGACATGATCCGGGAACGCCGGGACCTGAATTTTATTTTCCTGACCAAAAGAATTGAACGGTTCATGGAATGCATCCCCGGTGACTGGGCGGACGGCTATGACAACGTCACCATAGGCTGCACGGTGGAAAACCAGGACAGGGCGGATTTCAGGCTCCCCATCTTCAACAAGCTTCCCATCAAGCATAAAAACATCATTTGCCAGCCGCTTCTTGAGCAGATGGACCTGACCCCGTATTTGAACCAGATTGAACTGGTCGTCGCAGGCGGAGAATCCAACAGCTGCGCCAGGCCCCTGAATTATGAATGGGTCTTATCCATCCGGGAACAATGCATCCGGAACAAGGTCCATTTTGAATTCAGGCAATGCGGGACAAACTTCATCAAAGACGGGAAAATGTACCGTCTTCACGTCAGGCAGCTATGCAGCCAGGCGAAGAAGGCCGGCATCAACTGCTGACCTCCTGCCCGGCGTGCGGCAGAAAAAAGCGCCTCCCCCACGCGTTCCGGACTATGAGGCAAAAAACCACCCGGAAGAAGGAATGATAGGCGTTTGCCTTGAAATCCGGCGTAATTTCATTCATAGTACAGCGTGAACGCCTGAGCCCGTTCCTCTATCTTTCCATGAAACCCTACTACACCCTGGCCGATCTTCTGGATGAAGAACATCCGTTTGATGCCGGAGAATCCGTTCCCGCCAGACTGGCCGTGATCGGCTTCCCCATCGCCCATTCCAAATCCCCCGCCATGCAGCAGGCCGCTCTGGATGCAGCGGGCATCCGTGCGCGCTACATCCGCATCCAGGCTTCTCCGGAAGAGTTTGCGGACGTGGTGCGCCTGCTCCGGGAAAAAGGATTCCTGGGAGCCAACGTCACGGTGCCCCACAAGCAGGCCGCCTGCTCCCTGTGCCATGATACGGACGCCCTCTCCCGCGCTACGGGTTCCGTCAATACGCTCGTCTTTCAAAAGGACGGCTCCGTTTCCGGCTTCAATACGGACGGTCCGGGCTTTGGACGCGCCATCCGGGAAGAATTTTCCGTGGACCTGCGCGATTTGAAGGTAGTGCTTCTGGGCGCCTGCGGCGGGGCCGGGCTGGCCCTGGCCTACACCTGCGCCATGCAGCACTGCGAGCGGCTGACGCTGGCAGGCAGGTCAGAAGAAAAGCTCCAGGCCCTTAAGGACAAACTGAGTTCCTTTTTCATTGACGAACACAGGTTGGAAGGACCATCCGACCGTCTGGCGGCCCACCTGAACAACACGCCGCGGTTCAATTCCGCCGTGGCGGAAGCGGACCTGATCGTCAACGCCACGTCCCTGGGCCTGAAACCTACGGACCCCTCCCCCGTGCCGTCCGCCCTGCTTTCCGCCCACCACCTGGTGTATGATTTACAGACGCATGACGACGCTTTCCAGATGGAAGCCCGCTTCCAGGGAGCCAGGGTCTCCAACGGCCTCTCCATGCTGGTTCACCAGGGGGCCCTTTCCTTTGAACGCTGGTTCGGCATCAAGCCGGACATTTCCGCCATGCGCCAAGCCCTTGAACAAAAGCATGCCTGACACCAAACCCGATTTTGACATCCGGGCTTTCCGGAACGCGCTGGTGGAGTGGTTCCAGCGGGAGGGGAAGGATTACCCGTGGCGCCGGACCACGGACCCATGGCACATCCTGGTTTCCGAGCTGATGCTGCAGCAGACCACCATTCCCACCGTTCTGGGAAGGTATGAACGGTGGATGCGCCAGTTCCCCACTCCCGGGCACCTGGCCTCCGTGGACGAGCAAACGGCCCTGCGCTCCTGGGAAGGGCTGGGCTATTACCGCCGCGTGCGTTCCCTCCAGGCCATTGCCAGGGAAATCGTCAACGAATTTGGCGGACGGTTCCCGGACAATCCGGAAGGGCTGAAACGCCTGCCGGGCATCGGCCCGTATACGTCGGGGGCCCTGCTTTCCTTCGCCTTCAACAAGGCCGCTCCCATCGTAGACGCCAATGTGGCGCGCGTGCTGGCCCGCATTGACAATTATTCCGTGCCCGTGGATTCCACGGAAGGGTTGAAGTACCTGTGGACCCGCGCGGAAAACCTGGTGGATCCGGAACATGCCCGCGAATTCAATTCAGCCATCATGGAATTGGGGCAGACCTACTGCAGGATCAGCGCGCCGGACTGCCTGCTCTGCCCCGTGCGCTCCTTCTGCTCCGCGGAGCAGCCGGAAATGCTGCCTGTCAAGAATCCCAAGCCGGAAATTACCCGGGTGGAACACCACGACATTCTTTACCTCCGCGGTAAATCCATCCTGCTGGCAAGATGCCCGGAAGGGAAGCGCCACGCCGGCATGTACCGTTTCCCCCAGCGGGAGGACGACCACACCCTTTCCCTGCCTCATGTCCTGAAACAGACCTACAGCGTCACCCGCTACAAGGTGACCCGCTACATCCACCATGTGGCGGACGCCCCGGCCTTCCGGGAAGGAGAGGAGCTCGTGCCGCTGGACAAGGTTCACGAGCTGCCCATGGCCTCCCCGGACCGCAAGGCCCTGAATTCCCCCGTCCTCGGCAAACTGCTGGACCATATCAGATGAATCCCAGACTGACACCGGAACTGGTTCTTTCCGCCTACTGCCAGGGGTGTTTTCCCATGGCGGACCCGGAAACGGGGGAAATTTCCTTTTACGAACCGGATCCCCGCGCCCTGATTCCGCTGGACGAACGCTTCCACATCCCTCACGGTCTCAAGCGCGTCCTGAATAAAAAACCTTTTGAACTCCGGATGGATACCGCTTTTCCGGATGTGGTCCATGCCTGTGCCCGGACGGACGAACCGGAGGAACAATGGATAGACGGGCAGATTGAGGAAGTGTACGGCAGGCTTCACGAGATGGGATTTGCCCACAGCGTGGAATGCTGGGATGAGGAAGGATTGCAGGGGGGCCTTTACGGGGTCTCCCTGGGGAAGGCGTTCTTCGGGGAGAGCATGTTCCACCGGAAAACGGACGCCAGCAAGATTGCCCTGGTGGCCCTGGTGCAGTACCTGCGTGCGCACCAGTTCCTTTTTCTGGATACGCAGTGGACTACGCCGCATTTGCTGAAATTCGGAACGTACGAGGTTCCGGCAGGGGAATACCGGAAGCTGCTGAAGAGGGCGCTGGAGGGGTGAGGAAGTTTGGTATTTTATTATTTTAATGGACAAAATGGGAATAAATAGACAGGATGAACTCCATGGACGGAATGTCTCATGGATTTATTCCCAAGCATGGAGGATACAGGAATCTGGTGGTGTACCGGATTGCGGAGATCATTTATGATTTCACCTTCCGGTTCTGCAATAAATACGTGAAAAACCAAGGACGGACTTATGACCAGATGGTTCAGGCAGCCCGTTCCGGCATGCAGAATATCGCGGAAGGGAGCGTGGATTCAGGAGTCAGCAAAGCGTCTGAATTGAAACTGACGGGAATCGCCAAGGGAAGCCTTCAGGAACTAAAGGAAGACTACCTTTCCTATCTGCGCCAGCGGGGACTGGAACAGTGGGAAAATAACAGCCTTTACGCGCAAGAGCTGATCAGGGCCAGGTTTCCTTCCGCACAGGAAGTTATCCGGTGGGTGGGCAAGCACAGGAATTTCCGCCCGGACCATTTTGGGGCAAATACAGCCGTTATCCTCATTAACGTAGCCCTTGGCCTGCTTGCTAAATTGATTCAAGCCCAGGAAAAGGATTTCATGCAGAACGGCGGCATCCGTGAACGCATGACCCGCGCACGCATGGAGCAGCGCAAATACCGGGGCAAATAATCTTCTTATTTGATATTTGGTCCACTCCGTCCATCAAGTCCCTTTAGTCCATCCCTCCCCCGTCTCTACAAAAAAGCCCGTGGTTCCGAAGAACCACGGGCTGTCTATTAACCCTTAACAAAAAAGGCTTACGCCTGTTCCAGAGCTGCCTGGGCGGCGGCCAGACGGGCGGTCGGGACGCGGTAGGGAGAGCAGCTCACGTAGGTCAGGCCCAGCGTGTTGCAGAACTTGACGGAAGCGGGGTCGCCGCCGTGTTCGCCGCAGATGCCCAGCTTGATGTCCGGACGGGTGGAGCGGCCGAGTTCCACGGCAATCTTCATCAGCTTGCCGACGCCTTCCTGGTCGATGGAGGCGAAGACGTTTTTCTTGATGATTTCCAGTTCCTGGTACTGCGGCAGGAAGGAGCCGGAGTCGTCGCGGCTCATGCCCAGGCCCGTCTGGGTCAGGTCATTGGTGCCGAAGGAGAAGAACTGGGCGGTTTCCGCGATTTCGTCAGCCGTGACGGCGGCGCGCGGGATTTCAATCATGGTGCCGACGAGGTAGTCCACCTTGGCGCCCTTTTCTTCAAATACCTGCTTGGCCACCTTGTCAATGATGGCTTTCTGGATGTCCAGCTCCTTCTTGAAGGCCACCAAGGGAACCATGATTTCAGGCACCACGGCGAAGCCTTCTTCCTGGGAGACTTCCACAGCGGCTTCAAAGATGGCGCGGGCCTGCATTTCCGTGATTTCCGGATAGGCGATGCCGAGGCGGCAGCCGCGGTGGCCGAGCATCGGGTTGAACTCGTGGAGTTCAGCCACGCGGCGCATGATGACTTCCACGGGCATGCAGATTTTCTGAGCCAGGTCAAGCTGCTGTTCCTTCGTCTGGGGAAGGAATTCGTGCAGGGGCGGGTCCAGCAGGCGGATGGTGCCCGGCAGGCCCTTGAGCGCCTTGAAGATGCCCTTGAAGTCGCCCTTCTGGTAGGGAAGGAGCTTGGAAACGGCGGCCACACGGTCACTCTTCTTGGTGGAAAGGATCATTTCACGGACGAAGTCGATCCGGTCCCCTTCAAAGAACATGTGCTCCGTGCGGCAGAGGCCGATACCGGTAGCGCCGAAGGCGATGGCGGTTTCCGTCTGCTTGGGGGAGTCCGCATTGGTGCGCACTTTCATCTTCGTGCAGTCGTCGCACCACTGCATGAGCCTGGCGAAGTTCTGGTAGGTGCGGCTGTCTTCCGGCTTCATGGTCTTGGAGATCAGCACCTGGATGATTTCAGAGGGGGAGGTTTCCACCTTGCCGGCGTACACCAGGCCGCTCGTTCCGTCGATGGACATGTAGTCGCCTTCATTGAAGGTCATGCCTCCAACGGTGACGGTGCGGTTGTTGTAGTCCACGATTACTTCATCAGCGCCGCAGACGCAGACCTTGCCCATCTGGCGGGCAACGAGGGCCGCGTGGGAGGAAACGCCGCCGCGGGCGGTCAGGATGCCTTCAGCGGCAATCATGCCGCGCAGGTCTTCCGGAGAGGTTTCCAGACGGACCAGGAGCACTTTTTCACCGTTGTCCGCAGCTTCCACGCAGCGTTCCGCATTCAGGTAGATGCGGCCGGTGGCGGCGCCGGGGCCGGCGGGAAGGCCGCGGGTGAGCATCTTGGCCTGCTTGATGGCTTCACGGTCAAAGATGGGGGTCAGCAGCTGGTCCACCTGGTCCGCGGGGATGCGGCGCACGGCGGTTTTCCAGTCGATCAGGCCCTGCTCCACCATTTCACAGGCGATGCGGAAGGCGGCCACGCCGGTGCGCTTGCCGTTGCGGGTCTGGAGCATGTACACGGTGCGGTCCTGAATGGTGAATTCAAAGTCCTGCATGTCGTGGAAGTGGTTTTCCAGCACTTCGCGGATGCGCATCAGTTCATTGAAGGCGGCGGGCATCACGTCGTGAAGGGCCGCTACGGGAGCAGGCGTACGCACGCCGGCCACCACGTCTTCACCCTGGGCGTTCATCAGGAATTCACCGTAAAATTCGTTTTCGCCGGAAGCGGGGTTGCGGGTGAACGCCACGCCGGAACCGGATTCTTCACCCGTGTTGCCGAACACCATGGCCTGCACGTTGACAGCAGTGCCCCATTCGGACGGGATGCCGTATTTCTGGCGGTAAACGATGGCGCGGTCATTGTTCCAGGAACCGAACACGGCGCCGATGGCGCCCTGGAGCTGTTCCCAGGGGCATTCCGGGAATTCATGGCCGGTGCGTTCCAGCACCAGCGCCTTGAAGCGGGAGACCAGTTCCTTCAGGTCATCCGCGGAGAGCTTGGTGTCTTCCACGTCCGCGTTGCCGTAGCGTTCTTCCTTGATGGCGGCGATGGCGGCTTCAAAGGGTTCGTGGTCTTCATCCGGGTTCTTCTGCACGCCCAGCACCACGTCGCCGTACATCTGGACGAAGCGGCGGTAGCAGTCCCATGCGAAGCGGGGGTTGCCCGTGGCCTTTACCATGGCTTCCACGGATTTTTCATTCAGGCCTAGGTTCAGAATCGTGTCCATCATGCCGGGCATGGATTCGCGGGCGCCGGAACGCACGGCCACCAGCATGGGCATGGCTTCCGTATCGCCGAACTTGCGGCCCAGGATCTGTTCCATCCTGGCAATGCCTTCCTTGATCTGCGCGTCAAGCTGGGCGGGATAGGTACAGCCGTGATCGTAGTAGTAAGTGCAGACCTCCGTGGTGATGGTGAATCCAGGAGGGACAGGAAGGCCAATGCGGGCCATTTCCGCAAGGTTGGCGCCCTTGCCGCCCAGAAGATTTTTCATGCTGCCATTGCCGTCGGCGGACCCTCCGCCGAAGGAATAGACGAATTTGTCAGTAGATGCGCTGCATGCGCAGGAATTGGTGGACATATCGATTATTTTAGTCGAATTAATGATTCTGCCCAAACATCAACCACAGGAGCCAACAAAAGACCCGATAGCGAGTTAGGGTCGAGTAAGGATGCCCGCCGCCCCTCGCTTTGTCAACTCGAAATTGTAAGGAAAACGGAAATGTTTTCTATGGTTTTTAGGGAAAAATACCTTCCGCTTTTTCTCCCCGCCTCCGTGCTCTCGGCTCCATTTTTCAAAGCGATTCCCGGAAGGAGGAATCCGGCTCGTAATAAAGGATATCCACCGGACATTCCACATAAATGGTGCCGCCCGTCCAACGGAGTAATGGAAGAATGATCCCCGGGATTCTATAATTCCGGGTGCGGGCTACCGTCATTTTACCCTTGATCCGTACATTGGGAGGTTCCGAAATATAACAGATATCCTGAATTTGCTTCCTTGGCACCCGGTCGATGTCCAGGATTGCGCGGCCCGTAAAATGGTAGGATACATCCGTGGAAAAAACCAGAATATTGGAACTGAAGTTGCTGTACCCGGCCTTGCGGCATGCTTCCTCCCCCGCCCTCTGCAATTCTTGCGAGGCTGTGGAGGACAAAACGTTGGAAAGGCCTTTTATGTGCACAGGGCTTTCCTGGGTAATGGAGCAGGAGGAAAGAACCAGCAAGGAGCTTCCCGCCAGAAGAATAGGTTTCATGATTTTGAGAGAGAATATTAAATTAATCCGAGTTTTTCGGAACGGATAAGTCTCCGACTGAAGTTGGGGTTCTTCAAGACAGCTTTAAGGATTCACGAGGACGCCGGCAGCGGCGGCAGTCCTTGTAAATAAAAAGCGGACGCTTATCAACCAGATAAGCGTCCGCCGGAAGGAATATGTTTTTTATTTTTACGCCTTGCAGAAGGTGTCTTCATCCGCGCAGGCCGCCTGGACCCACTTGACGAAGGAATCACTGGAGGCGATATGCACCAGGCAGTGGTACACGGCTTCCTGGTCCGCATCCAGCCGGGCAGCTACCTGGGCTGCGGTTTCCGGGGTGGAGCCAAGGGCCGCCCTTACTTTCCCCAGCAGGGCCAGGAAGGTTCCCGCGGCCTTTTTGCCCGCTTCCACGCCGGGCTGGTGGTAGGCGTTGATATTCACGAGGGAGGCATAGAAGGAGACGGCGCGCTCAAACAGGGCGACCAGCATGCCGAGCGTTTTGGCGTTCACTTCCGGAATGGAGATGGTGATGGAGGAACGGCCGGATTCCGCCAGCGCCTGGCGGGTGCCGCGCAGGAAGCCCTGGAGGAAGTCTCCGCAGGTGGCGCCCGCTTCCACTTCCACCGCGTCCGCGGAACATTCCCGCACTTCGATAAAGGTGGCGAAGAAGTTGTTCACGCCGTCGCGGAGCTGCTGCACATAGGCGTGCTGGTCCGTGGAGCCCTTGTTGCCGTATACGGAGATGCCCTGGCAGACTTCGTTGCCATCCAGGTCCAGCCGTTTGCCGAGGGATTCCATAATGAGCTGCTGAAGGTATTTGGAGAAGAGCACCAGGGCATCCTTGTAGGGGAGAACCACCATGTCCTTTTCCCCCTTGCCGTTGGTGGCCTTGTACCAGGCCAGCGCCAGCTTCATGGCGGCGTTGCATTTCACGCAGTCCTGGCGGGTCTTTTCATCCATCAGGCGCGCGCCTTCCAGCAGTTCATCCACGTCCACGCCCTGAAGCACGGCGGGAACCAGGCCGACCACGGACATGACGGACGTGCGGCCGCCCACCCAGTCTTCCATCGGGAAGCGCTTGAGCCAGCCTTCCGCTTCAGCCGTTTTGTCCAGTTTGGAGCCCACCCCCGTGACGGCAACCGCCTGGGGCGCGAATTCCAGTCCGTTCTTCCTGAAGAAGTCCTGGGCCACCAGCATGCCGTTGCGGGTTTCCGGCGTGCCGCCGGATTTGGAGATGACGACGACGAGCGTTTCTTCCAGCGGCAGGGATTCCAGCACTCTGTACATGCCATCCGGGTCCGTGTTATCCAGGAAGAACATGTCCAGCCCAGCGGCCGGGATGGCGTCCGCCACCAGTTCCGGGCCAAGGGCGGAACCGCCGATGCCGATGACGAGGGCGGCGGAGTATTGTTCCGCGCGGGGAGGCGTGATTTTGCCGTCCAGAACATCCCGGCCAAAGGCCTTGACGTCCGCCAGAGGTTCATCAATGGCGGCTTTCAGTTCCGGCGTGGGAGCCAGTGCGGAGTTGCGCAGCCAGTAGTGGCCCACCATGCGTTTTTCATCCGGGTTGGCAATGGCGCCGGATTCCAGCGCCTTCATGTCGGCGAATGCCCTGTCTATCCGCCCCTGCATGGAGGACAGGAAGGCGTCGTCCAGAGGAAGTTTGGAAAAGTCAAGGGAGATGCCCAGTTCAGGGTAGCGAACGAGTTGTTGTGCGTATAGGCTCATGATAGTAATGGATTGGAAAAAGAGTTACTGGAGTTTTTTCAGGATGCTTTTGGCCTGCACGTCATCCTGGTCCGCCGCCTTCTGGAACCATTCCCGGGCCTTGGCCATATCCTTGGGCAGTCCAAAGCCGGTCTGGTACATCACGCCCAGGTTGTATTGCTCCGAGGCATAGCCTTCCGCCGCCGCCCGGTGGCGTATGCGGGATTGTTCCCGGGCTTCCGCGGCGGACAGGCCCAGGGCCCGCGCCGCATCCGGCCACGTGGCTCCGAATTTGGAGGCGGAAGGGGCATAGCCGGCAGCTCCGGCCTTGCGGTGCATTTCGTCCGCTTTTTTCTTGTCCCGCTTCACGCCGTATTTGCCCAGATCATACAGGAACGCCATGCCCCAGTAGCCGCGGGGGCTGCCCAGCTCCGCCGCCTGCTGGAAGCATTCAAAGGCGTCCTCATATTTTTTGGAGCCCATGGCGCGCACGGCATCGGAGATGTGGAGTTCCGCCTCCTTCAATCCGGGGAATTCCGGGATGGCGGCCCATTCCCTTTTCAGTTCATCCCTGTCCCTTTTGGAGGCGGGGGGCATGCCGGACGGCCCGGAAAAACGGAAGAGGGGGAAATACCCTTCCATGGCTCCCATGTTGCCCAGACCGGACATCAGGAAGACGCCGGGGGATACCCTCCACATGTGCATGTACTGGATGCGGCCTTCCTGAAGGGATTCCTTGGCCACCCATTCCGGCATGTTCGCCGGTTCCCCGAATTTTTCCGTCAGGCCCACCAGAAGAGCCTTGTAGGCGGATTTCAATTTGGTTTCATACTCGGAACCGCGGCATTTGCTCCGGGAGTAGAAGACAACGGCCCTCAAGCCGCCGGAGGGGTCATAGTCAAAGTTCAGGGAAAAGGTCTGGCCGCCGATGGACTGTTTGGTCTTAAATACGCCGTTGAGGCCGGTGCGTGAAAGGAGGGCATCCGTGGGCGGCCCTTCAAGCTGCTTGCTCTGCCTCAGGGTTTTCAGCACCTGGTCCTTGTCCATTCCCACCTCCAGGTTTTCATAGAGGGCGGCAAGCAGAGGGGCGCACGTAAGCGCGAAGAGTCCCGCAACATAGGCTAGTTTTTTCATAGAAAAAGTAATTGGGCGGTTTCCTACCAGACCGGGAGGGCTTTCAAAAGGATAAAATGCGTCAGCGGAGGTGAGGAAAATTTTTCATAAAATATTCATTTCCAATCTATCCACAATCTTTTCAGATAATCCTCTCCGGTGAAGTCCGGAGGCATGGGATCATGGGTCAGCCGGAAGCCGGGAAGAGCCTCCGCCACCATCCTGCGGAAGTCCTCATGGCTCAGCTTGCGGCAGTTGCTGGTGCACAGCATCCAGCCGCCGGGTTCCAGGCATTCGCGCGCCTGGGCCACCAGTTCCCCGTAGTGGGATTCCACCCGGAACACCCTTCCCCGGTCATCCCGGGAGAAGGTGGGGGGGTCCAGAATAATGCCGTGGAAGGAGCGGCCCTGCCTGGCGAACCGTTCCAGCCAGCGGCGGACGTCCCCCTTGCAGAAGTACTGGGTGGAGGGATCAATGCCGTTCAGGCTGAAGTTTTCCCTGGCCCAGTCCAGGCACGGCTGAGCCAGGTCCAGCGTGGTCGTCTGAGCCCCTCCCAGGGCGGCATAAACGGAAAAGGCCCCGGTATAGGCAAAGGTGTTCAGCACTCTCATGCCGGGGGCGCTCCGTTCCCTCACCTGGCGGCGGTGGTCGCGCTGGTCCAGAAAGATTCCCTGGGAATAACCGGTGGACATGTCTATTTTGAAACGCACGCCCTGCTCCGTGACCGTAAATTGCAGGGGGAGTTCCGGTCCGGCTATTTGCACGGGCGCCTCCTTCTGATTCTGTTCCAGCCTTTTGTGGAACACGGGGATATCCAGTTCCCGGAGTTCGCGCTCCAAATCCGCAGGGATGGGACAATCCCGCGTGGAGACCAGAACACGGTCTCCCATCTGGTCCGCAAATACGCCCGGGCGCCCGTCCCCTTCCCCGTCAATCACGCGGAAGATGTCGGTATCAGTGGGAATCAATCCCTTTTTGTAATCCAGGCAATGGCGGTAGGTGCGGCTCACGGCTGGGCGAGATTACGGAATTTGACGACGGGGGGCAATGCAAAAGCAATGAAAAGGGGGGATACTGTGGGTGCAGGGTTGTTCCATTGCCGCGGAAATGGACTTCATGGACTTCATGGACTTCATGGACTTCATGGACTTCATGGACTTCATGGACTTCATGGACTTCATGGACTTCATGGACAAAGTAAAGATTAAGTCCATTCTGTCCATCAGGTCCATTCACTGCCATTCCGGATGAAAGCTCCCCATGGAGAGAGTCCGGGGAGCTCACAAAAAAGGGAGCCGGATCCCACGATCCGGCTCCCTGATGATTGAGGCTGTTTTTCCAACGAGGGCCTTAGTCGGCGTATTGTTCGTTGAGGGCTTCCATGATTTCCTTGGAGGCTTCCGGGATGTTGGTGCCGGGGCCGAAGATGGCCACCGCGCCGTGTTCCCTCAGGAAGTCATAGTCCTGGGCGGGAATGACGCCGCCGCAGAAGACCAGGATGTCCGGACGGCCCTGCTTGGCGAGTTCCTCCACCAGGGCGGGCAGCAGAACCTTGTGGCCGGCGGCCAGGGAGCTCATGCCGATCATGTGCACGTCGTTTTCAATCGCCATTTTGGCGGTTTCTTCCGGCGTCTGGAAGAGCGGGCCTACGTCCACGTCAAAGCCGAGGTCGGCATAGGCGGAGGAGACCACCTTGGCGCCGCGGTCGTGGCCGTCCTGGCCCATCTTGGCGACGAGGATGCGGGGACGGCGCCCCGTGCGTTCGGCGAAGTCGTCCGTCATCTTGCGGACTTCCTCCACCAGCGGATCTTGACCATAGGTTTGAGCGTACACGCCGGTAATGAGTTTGATTGGTGCTTTGTGGCGCCCGAAGTGTTTTTCCAGGGCGGAGGAGATTTCACCCAGGGAGGCGCGGGCCTTGGCTGCCTTGATGGCAAGGTCAAGGAGGTTGCCTTCACCTGTGCGGGCGCATTCGGACAGGGCTTCCAGCGCGGCTTCACACGCGGCGGAGTCACGTTCCGCGCGCAGCTTCTGCAGGCGGGCGATCTGGGCGTCCCGGACGGTGGTGTTGTCCACTTCCAGAATGTCCATCTTGGCTTCCTGTTCCAAACGGTATTTGTTGACGCCGATGATGGGCTCCTTGCCGGAGTCAATGGCGGCCTGGCGGCGCGCCGCGGCTTCTTCAATGCGCATCTTGGGCAGCCCGGTTTCAATGGCCTTGGCCATGCCGCCGAGTTTTTCCACTTCCTGAAGGTGGGCCCAGCCCTTGCGGATGAGCTCATTGGTCAGGTATTCCACGTAGTAGGAGCCGCCCCACGGGTCGATCACCTTGCAGATGGTGGTTTCATCCTGAAGATGGAGCTGGGTGTTGCGGGCGATGCGGGCGGAGAAGTCCGTCGGCAGGGCGATCGCTTCGTCCAGGGAGTTCGTGTGCAGGGACTGCGTGTGGCCGCAGGCGGCGGCCAGGGCTTCAATGCAGGTGCGGGTCACGTTGTTGAACGGGTCCTGCTCCGTGAGGGACCAGCCGGAAGTCTGGGAGTGCGTGCGCAGGGCCAGGGATTTCGGGTTCTTGGGGTTGAACTGCTTGATGAGCTTGGCCCACAGCACGCGGGCGGCGCGCATTTTGGCCACTTCCATGAAGTAGTTCTTGCCCTGGGCCCAGAAGAAGGAGAGGCGCGGGGCGAAGGCGTCAATGTCAATGCCGGCCTTGATCCCGGTGCGCACGTATTCCAGGCCGTCCGCAAGCGTGTACGCCATTTCCAGGTCCGCCGTGGCGCCGGCTTCCTGCATGTGGTAGCCGGAGATGGAAATGGAGTTGAATTTGGGCATGTACTTGGAGGTGAACTCAAAGATGTCCGCAATGATTTTCATGGAGGGATCAGGCGGATAGATGTAGGTGTTGCGCACCATGTATTCCTTGAGAATGTCGTTCTGGATCGTGCCGGAGAGCTGGTCCAGCGTGCAGCCCTGTTCCTGGGCGGCCACGATATAGAAGGCCAGCACGGGCAGCACGGCGCCGTTCATGGTCATGGAAACGGACATCTTGTCCAGCGGAATGCCCTTGAAGAGGATTTCCATGTCCAGGATGGAGTCCACGGCCACGCCGGCCTTGCCCACGTCACCCACCACGCGGGGGTGGTCGGAGTCATAGCCGCGGTGCGTCGCCAGGTCAAAGGCGATGGAGAGGCCCTTCTGGCCGGCCGCCAGGTTGCGGCGGTAGAAGGCGTTGGATTCCTCCGCCGTGGAGAAGCCTGCGTACTGGCGCACCGTCCAGGGACGGGCCACGTACATGGTGGCATACGGTCCGCGGAGGTTGGGGGCCACACCGGCGGTAAAGTCCAGATGCAGGCAGTCGTCGTACACGCTTTCCGAGTAGGTGGGCGGCACGGGAATCTGTTCATTGGTCATCCAGGTTTCCGTTCCGGAAGCCGTGGCCGGGGCGCCGGCCTTGATTTCAGGATAGGAGGCGGATGCAAAATCAGGAATATTGCTCATTGAATGAAATAGGTTGGTGTTTTTTAGAGGCCGATCTTGTTCTGGATAGCTTCAACGGTGTTGTAGCAGTTGGCCTTGACGTGGATGAAGATATCCACGCCGGCTTCCTTGAACGCTTCCACATGGTCGGCCGGATAACCGGCGAGGGCCACCATCATGTCCGGCTTGATTTCCTTGAGCGCCTTGCAGAAGGCGGGAACGATTTCCGGATAGGTGTCGTCCGTGGAGCAGATCACGCACACGGCGCAGCCGCTTTCCGCAGCCGCCCTGGCCGCGTCTTCCGGGGTCTGGAAGCCGGACGGGTAAACCACGTCCAGGCCGCCGGCGCGCAGGAAGTCGCGGGAGAAGTCCGCACGGGCCTTGTGCTGGCGCAGCGGGCCCATGTTCGCGAAGAATACCATCGGGCGGGAGCCTTTTTCCTCCACCCAGGCATCGGCCTTGGCAAGCAGGGATTCAAAGCGTTCCGCCAGGCGGCGCTTCGGCAGGGCTTCCATTTCCAGCGGTTCGCCGCACTTGCAGTCGGCGCCGGCCACGAGAGCCTTGTTGATAAGGCAGGTGGAGAAGCCTTCACTGGCGGCCTTGCAGGCGGAGTCCACGCTCATTTCCACTTCCGGGAGCTGCACGTCCGCATTTTTGCAGCAGCCGTGTCCCTTGGGAGCGGCGCAGGCGGCGCCTTCCGGCGTTTCCAGCTTTTTCTCCGCCAGGTTGACGTACTGGTTGACGCCCACGATGGACTGGCGACGCTGGTCCGCCAGTTCATAGCGCTTGGCGGCGGTGGCGTTTACCTTCTTCTGGATGGTGCCGGCCTTGAGGGCCTTGATGATTCCGCCTTCCTTTTCAATGCCCTGGAAGACGTCCCAGATTTTCCGGGAGGCTTCGTCCGTCAGGTTTTCCAGGTACCAGGAACCGCCGGCGGGGTCCACTACCTTGTCCAGGTTGCATTCGCCCAGCAGAATCAGCGGGCAGTTGCGGGCGATGCGGCGGGAGAATTCGTCCGGCATGCGCACGGCCGCGTCAAAGGGCAGCACGTCGATGCTGTCCACGCCGCCCATGATGGCGGAGAAGGCCTGGGCGGAGCCGCGCAGAAGGTTGACCCACGGGTCCACCTTGGAAAGGGTCCAGAAGGAGGTGCGGGCATGAAGCTTGATTTTGGCAGCTTCCTCACTGCCGCCGCATTCCTTCACGATGATGGCCCAGAGTTCGCGCAGGGCGCGGATTTTGGCGATTTCCAGGAACAGGTTGGCTCCAATGGAGACCGTAAAGCGCATGTGCGCGGCGGCTTCATTCACGGAGATGCCGCGTTCCTCCATGGCGCGCAGGTAGGCCACAGCGGTAGAGAGCATGGCGCCCACTTCTTCAAAGGAGGAAGCGCCGGAGTCCGCATAAGGCAGACCGCTGACGCCGATGGTCTGGAAGGCGGGAGCGTTGGCGACGGCCCATTTGGTCATCACCGCCATCTGGTCATAGTAGGCGCAGATGCCCTTCCCCCCGCAGAGGGAGCCCTTCATCACGGCCTTGCCCACCGGGTCGTACAGAACGCCGCCCTTGAGGTCCGCCGTGTTGAATCCGGCCGCCTTGTACGTGTTCAGGAACATGGAGAAGGTGCCCAGGCCGCAGGAGCCGGGCGTGATGTACACGGGCAGCTTGTCAAGCTGCACACCCTTGAGAGCGGTATCCCAGTCGGCCTGCTTGCGCAGCTTCAAGCCGCACTTGCAGTTGAGCTGGACGTTCACGGCAGTGAGGCCGCGGTCCAGATCGTGCAGAAGCTTGCCGTTGAAATCTTCCGGAGTGGAGGCGGGAATGCTCTGGGCAATTTCGCAGGGCTTTTCCATATAGCCCAGGGCGCGCGTTCCGCGGCGGTACGGGAATTGCCCGGCAGGCGCCACCGGAGCGTGTTCATCCCATTTGTTATAGATGGGATGCAGAGTGATTCCCTCCACAAGCTTGGTAAAAAGCTTCTTGTCAAAGTCAGCCCCTTTCAAGGCAGCGACGGCTGCCTCACGCCATTCGGCGTATGTGGCTGGTGCGAATTCTCCGAAGTCAACCTCCGGAGCCGTTGTTTTGTTTCCCTGTTGCATGGCGAAGTCAATGGGTAAGGCCTAATATGTTGGTTTTTTAGTCATGCGCAAACCAGGCCAGATTTAAAGCGCAGCGTTATTAGGAAATCAAACTATAAAGTCCAGCGAGAAAAACACTCCAAGCCCAATGAACGCGAATTTGCCACATCACGCGCGGCGAGCTTGCAAAAACGATGTAAATAGCGTAAATACCGGGATTAAGCATGCCCCCTTCAACTACCGTCAAACTTCCTGCCCAGCTGGTCAGGCAGCTTCACTCCTTCCGCCGCCGCCTCAGAACGGTTAAGATGCTGGAAGCCGTATGCCTTGCAGGCATTGCCGTGATCCTTTCCTACGTTCTCCTGTACCTCTCCGACAGATTGTGGGAAACGCCCTCCGCCGTGGGCTGGATTCTTTTTTTCACCGCCATGGCCGGCCTGGCGGTGTTTATCCCGTGGTGGAGCTTCCGGTGGGTGTGGCAGAGGCGCACGGAGGCCCAATTGGCGCGCCTGATTTCCCGGACGGATGCGGCGCTGGGGGACCGGCTCCTGGGCGTCATCGAACTGGATTCCGAAAAGTACGGGCGCCAGTACAGTTCCGAAAAGCTGAAGGAAGCCGCCATGGAACAGGTGGCCCGCGAAGTGTCCGCGCGGGATCTGACGGTGAATATCCCCAGGCCCAGCCACAAGAAATTGTTCGTCCTGCTGGCCATCCTGGCCTTATGCACGGCAGGCGTATGCCTGGTGAGCCCGGAAGCGGCGGGGAACGCCCTGGAACGCTGGCTCCAACCGTTCGATCCTCCGGAACGCTATACGTTCACCCAGCTGGACCCTACGCCGGATTCCCTGGTCATTCCCCTGGGGGAAAGCTACCTGTATGAGCTCAAACTGGCGGACGCCACCAAGTCCCGCCCGCAGACGGCGGAGTATTTCTTCCGCAACAGGGTGCGCCAGCAGGCCCCCCTGACGGACGGCGCGTATAAAATCCACATTCCTCCCATGCAGCAGGCGGACAGGCTGGAGTTTTTCGCGGGGGACGTCGTGCGGCGGCTGAAAATCATTCCGAAGGCCCGCCCCTCCCTGCTGGGCGCTACGGCCACCGTGGCCTACCCCGCCTATATGGCGCGCCCCGACGGGCAGGAGGCCATGCGCGCAGGCGTCATTTCCGCCCCGGAAGGCTCCACGCTGATGTTGAAGGTGACTGCCTCCCAGAACCTGGCATCCGCGGCGGACGCGCAGGGTAAGCCGCTCCGCGTGGAAGGGAGCAGCGTTGTCATTCCGGATATCCGCCTGGAAAAAGACCCCAGGGAAATAGAACTCACCTGGACGGACAGCGATGGCCTTGCGACCTCCCAGCCTGTGCGGATACGCCTGGAACCCATTGAGGACAAGCAGCCTTCCATTTACCTGAGAGGAGGGGAGAATGACCGCTACGTGCTGGAAGACACCAGCATTGAATTGGAGGTGGAGGCGGCGGACGATTTCGGCCTCCGGGAAATGGGGGTGGAATGGCAGGGGGAAAAATCTTTTTATGACGATGAGGAAGAGAACACCGCCGCTCCGGACCCGGCCAAGGCAGGCAAGCCCGTTCCCGGCCTGCGCGGGGAAAAGGTTCTGGCGGACGGCCATCCCACCCAGGCCAGCCTGAAAGGGACGTACCTGTTCCAGGCCAGGGCGCTGAAATTGTCCCCCCAGCGCGTCGTCGTGCGCGGGTTCACGCAGGATTACAAGCCCGGGGGAAAACGCGTTTATTCGGAACCCATGATCATCTTCGTCCTTTCCAAATCAGAGCATGCCCAGATGATCCGCAATGAACTGGAACGCATCACCAGCGAGCTGGAGGGGATGATCCGCCGCATGGACGCCATGACGGACGAGGCGAAACGCCTGAAAGGAATGGAAGGCCGTGAATTGAAAAAGGCGGAGTCCCAGGAACGCCTGCACGCCCTGGCGGATGAAGAACAGACCAACAGGCGCGAATTGAGCGACCTGCTCAACCGCTCGGAGGACCTGTTCAAGGAGGCCTCCCGCAACCCCCAGATAGACCCCTCCGGCATGAAGGAGTTCATGAAGGGCATCTCCATGCTCAAGCCCATTCCCAACGGCCCCATGAAGAAGGCGCAGAAGCAGTTCCGGGATTCCGCCTCCGAGAACCGCTCCGAACAGGAGAGCCGGAAGGACCTGGACGACGGGGAGAGCTCCCATTCGGACGCCACCCAGGCGCTTAAAGACGCCATGAACCAGCTTTCCAAGTCCGCGCAGGACATGGAGGCCAGCACCTTCGTGGCGCGGCTCAAGCAGGCCGCCGCCAAGGAGGATTCCATCGCGAACGCGCTTGCCGGCCAGATCAATATCATTGTGGGCATGACCATGGATGAACTTGACCCCTCCACCAAACGGGAGATGGAAACCATCGCCACCCTTCAAAACGCCTCCACGCAGGACATCGGCTGGATTCTGGAAGACCTCAGCTATTACAAGTCCCGCACCGGGGAACGCATTTACAGCGACCTGTACAACCAGATGAACGCCTTCTCCCTCCGCGAAAAGCTGGACCTGGTGCACGGCAACATCCTGAACGCGATTACGGCCCGCTCCATTGACGAATCCCGCCTGTATGCCTCCACCCTGCGCCACTGGGCCAAGCTGATAGACGATTACAAGAAGAGCCGCGGCGGCGGCGGCGGCGGAAGCGGCGGTGGCGACCAGGCCTCCATTTCCGACGCCGAGTTCGAGTTCATGCTGAAAATCATCCGCATGATCCAGCAGGAACAGGACATCCGCATGCGCACCCGCGCCGCCGAGCAGGAACACCGCAAAACCCTTACTGCGCCAGCCCCATGAATACCGTGAACCTTTCCGCCCTGATTCTGGCAGTTTCCCTGCCCTGCGCCGCCGCTCCGGAGCCCGCTCCGGAATATTCCGCCAAGCACAAGGAAACGGCCTCCAAGCTGGCCGGACAACAGGACGAACTCCAGGCGGACACCTCCGACCTGATCCTGGGAGAAACCAACGAGAATGTGGTGGATCTGCTGAAAAAAAGTGCCGCCATGCCATGAATGACGCCGTGGACCTGCTGGAGGTTTACAATACGGGCGGCCAGACGCTGGCCGCCCAGTCGGACGTGATTGAGCTGATCTACCAGGCCGCCAAGGCCAAGATGACCGGAGCCGGCGGACAACCCAAGCCCGGAGGACAGGCCCTGATGGACATCTGCGCCAGCTACTGGGCATGGACAACGATTCCCAGTCTGCGGAACAGCAGGACGGGGAGGGAGAAGGCGAAGGAGAAGGACAGAACGGCTCCCAGAAAGGCAAGGGAAACAATCCCGGACACGGAGCGGACGGAAAATCCAACATGGCCTCCACCCAGGAGAAGGGCGTTTCCAATCCGGACATGGCTACGGAAACGCGCTCCGTTCCCAAATCCACCGGCATGTCCGCGGACGACATGCCCTCCGAATTCCGCAAGGCGCTGGACGCCTACAACAAAACCCTTCAGAAGTAAACATGCACGCCCGCCGGGCGGCTCCCGCCCGTGAATGAACAATAACTCCCTTTCCCCCATGAAAAAGGCCCCCATCCTCCTTACCGTTCTTCTCGCCTGCTGCATGGCGGCCGCGCCGCAGAACGCCGCTGCCCAATCCTCCATGAGAACGTCTTCCCCCCGTGCCGCCCCAAGTGGAGCTGATGTACGTGAAGGGACTCCGTTACCTCCAGAATGCCCAGAAGACGGACGGCACCTATGATGGCACCTACGGGCAGGAGCCCGGCATCATCGGCTTCTGCCTCATGTCCGTGCTGGCCCACGGGGACGACCCGAACACGGGGCCGTACGCCACCATGGTGCGCCGCTGCGTGAATTACATCCTTTCCAAGCAGAACAGGGGATCCGGCTACATTGGGGATTCCATGTACAACCACGGTTTCGCCACGCTGGCGCTGGCGGAGGCCTACGGCATGGTGAGGGACGACCGCATAGGCCCCGCCCTCCGGAAGGCCGTGGCCCTGACGCTGACCGCCCAGAAGAAGAACAAGACGGGAGGCTGGCGCTATTCCCCGGAGTCCACGGATGCGGACAGCACGGTGACCGGCTGCCAGATCGTCTCCCTGTTCGCGGCGCGCAATGCGGGCATTCCCGTGCCGGACGAGGCCTTTGAACGCGGCCTCAAGTATATGGCTTCCTGCCGTGACAAGAAGGGCGCCTACGGCTATACCGGCCCGGCGGGCCCCCGCGTCACCCTCACCGCCATCGGCTCCCTGACGCTGTCCCTGGCACGCCTCAAGACGGACCCGTCCTTCAAGGATTCCCTGGCCTACCTGAAAAAGAACCTGAATTACCGGGATTCCTCCTACCCGTTCTATTTTGAGTATTACATGTCCCAGGCCCTGTTCCATGCGGACCAGGAGGTATGGAAGGAATGGAATTACAAGAACATGCGCTACCTGGGCGCCTCCCAGGCACCCAACGGTTCCTGGCTCTCAGACCATTCCGCAGCGTATTCCACCTCCGCGGCCCTGCTTTCCCTGGCGCTCAATTACAGATTTTTACCCATCTATGAACAATAGAATCCGCCTTTCCCTCCTGCTGGCTCCGGCCTGCCTGCTGACCGCCTGGGCCAATTCCGTCGTAGACGTGGTCACGGACAGCAATTACCGCCTCCGCGGGGAAATCGTCTCCTACGGCAAACAGGGCATCGTCATCAAGCACCCGGCCATGCGCCAGAACGCGGTCATCCTCCCGTCGGAAATCCGCGCGCTTTATTTCACAGGCACCTCTTCCCCGGACCTGCGAGCCAGGGACAAGATTTTCATGGCCACGGGGCACCGGGACATCATCCCGTGCAACATCATCTCCATCACGCAGGACAAGGTGCAGTACCGGGACATGCTGGGCAACGAGCGTTCCATCCCCCGCGACCAGGTGGCCGGCTTCCGGCTGGATACGCTCCAGGAAAAGGGCTTTTGGCAGGAACCCCTGATTTTCGACAACAGCTGGGTTTATTCCGGCAACCGGGAGGACGATTACCGCACCCAGTCCGGAAGAAAACTGATGAACGCCCTGAAACCGAAAATCCAGGGAGACAAGTACCAGTACCGGCTGGGCAACAGCGACTACCCCACCTGGATTCCCCTGTACAAGAACATCGGCCTGGATCCTTCCTCCTTCACCTTCCGCACTACCATGACGATGGACGGCAACAACGACCGCGCCGGCATTGTCTTCTGCTTCGGAGGGAACGAGAACATTCCCTTCCGGTCCAATTCCGGCAGCAGCCTGAACAGGCTCATGCTCAGCATCGCTCCCGGCAAATGCACCCTTCTCCGGGAACAGAAGTCCGGCATCATCGTGCTGGGGGAAGTGGACATCCCCACCCCTACCCTGACGGAAGGCGTGGATATCAGGCTGACGGCCTCCCGGCAGGGAGAGAACGAGCAGGTTTACGAGCTGCTGGTGGGAGACCTGCCGCCCAAGCTGATGACGGACCCCAGCCCCCCGGAACAACCGTTGCAGGGGGACGCCTTCGGCCTCCAGATGGAAGGGCACGTCTCCCTGACCATCAGCAGGCTGGCCCTTTCCTCCATCACCCTGAGCGCCAAATCCGTGACCAAGAATGGAAATGCCGCAACGGACCTTGTCCTGACGAAGGAGGAGGACGCCATTCCCGGTTCCATCAGCGGCTACAACAGCAGGAATAAGACGCTGACTCTTTCCACGGACAAGGAATATCCGGGCATTCCCCGGGAGCTTTCCATCCCCGCCAAGTATCTGGATACCGTCTTTTTCGCGGAACAGAACAAGAAGGACGATTCCCGCTCTGCGGCATGCCACAGCATTCTGATGAAGGACGGCTCCCGCCTGCACGGCAACATCCTGAGCATGGATTCCCTGAGAATCATCCTGCGGCATCCGCAGCTCGGGCAGATTTCCCTGCCCCTGAAAAACATCACCCGCGTGGAGTTTCTGAATTCCGCACAGCCATCCCGCTCCACCCCCTGATATATCCGCCATGAAACAAGCAATAACGCTTTTCCTGGGCGCCTGCATCCTGCTGGCCGCCGCCCTTCCGCCCGCCGCACGGGCGGAAGGGGTCATTACGCTTAAATCCGGGGAAAAACTGCCGGGCAGCCCGGACACGCTGGACAGCCCGTACCTGAAAGTCCGCTCCAGCATTCTTTCCAAACCCGTGGATGTCAACCTGGAGGAGCTTGACGAGCTGGTTTCTTCCCGTCCGCTGGAGATACCGGAGCAGTTTTCCGTCATCAGGCTCGCCAACGGGGACGAGTTTTACGGCACCCTGAAGGCGCTGGATACGGAGAGCCTTCAACTGCAAACCGCGTGGGGCGGCCTGCTTCCCGTCAACAGGAAGTACGTGCGGCACATCGGGTTCGACTCCCAGAAAGCCTACCTGCGCAACGCGACGGAATCCCTCCAGGGCTGGAAGTCCTCCGCCAACAGCATGCTCCCGGAATGCCGCAACGGGTACTGGATCATGCGCGGCTCCAACAATACGGAACTGCAAACCTCCTTCCCCATGCCGTCCCGCCTCCACGTACAGTTTTCCCTTTACCATACCAATACATTCCGGATCAATCTCTCCCTCTGGCAGGACTCCAACTCCGGAAGCAGCATTGACCTGGGCCTCTCCCTGGAAAAGGCGGAACTCTCCAAGAATAGTTCCGGCCAGTACCGGACGCTGGGGAGGGTGAAAAGGAACACGGAGCGGAACTGGTATGCCGACAAGAGCGTCAAGCGTTCCGACGTTCATTTTTACGCCGACCCGGAAAAAGGCAATTACTACCTGTACGTCAACGGAGAACAGGTTGGCCGGTGGGAAGAGGTCAAGGACATGGACAATATCTTTGAGAATGAAAGCGGGGACGATGAGGAAGAAGACGGGGAAGCCTCCAACAAGCATGAATTCAAACCGGGCAACACTCTTGCCGTGAGCGGTTACGACGGCTTGAACATGGCCGTGTTCAACCTGAACGTGTTTGACTGGAACGGCGCCCTCCCCCACCTGGCGGAGGAACAGGACATCATTTCCAAGTACGTCACGGACGCTCCCAGGGACAAGGCCCTGCTGGTGAACGGAGACGTGCTCCGGGGAGCCATTTCCCTCCAGGAAAACGGCTCCATCCGCATCAAGTCGGACCACTATGACGTGACCATCCCCACCGCCAAGGTGCGCGCCCTGGACCAGAAAGGCCAGGAGGAGAAGAAACTGCCGGAGGACGGCGCGGACACCCGCGTTTTCCTGACGGACCAGAGCATCCTTTCACTGAACCTGGAGACCCTCAGGGACGGCTTCATGGAAGGGCGTTCCGCAGCGCTGGGAAAAGTCAGAATCCCGCTAAAATCCATCCGGAAAGTCCAGTTCAACCTGCAAAGCCCGGAACTCCGGAAGCAGAGGGAAACGCCGTTCCGGAGCAGGTAAAGGCGCGCCGCACGCGTTTTAGCCAATCCGGTTCCCAGGAGCGTTTAAGAGCGCATGCGTCAATGCTCCTCCATTTCCTCCGCCCGCCGCACGGCGCTTTTCACCGCCTGAATCCAGGCATTGCGGAATCCGCATTCGTCCAGCGCGTTCAGGGCGGCAATCGTGGTGCCTCCGGGGGAAGTCACCTCATCCCGGAGCGCCATGGGATGCTTCCCGGTCTGTTCCAGCATGAGGGCGGACCCCCGCATGGTTTCCACGGCCATTTCCAGGGCGGTTTTCCTGGGCAGCCCCATGGCTACGCCGGCGTCCGAAAGAGCGTCCAGCACCGTAAACATGTAGGCGGGCCCGCTGCCGGAAATGGCGGAAACGGCGTTCATCCTGGCTTCCTCCACCTTGTAGACGGAGCCGCAGCCGGAGAGCAGCCGCCGGGCCGCCTCCTCATCTTCATCCGTCACGGCGGCTCCCGTGCTGTAGGCGATGACCCCGGCCAGCACCATGCACGGGGTATTGGGCATGGCGCGCACGATGCGCGTTCCGTCGCTGGCGCAGGCTTCCATGTCATCCAGGGAGATGGCGGCAGCGATGGAGATCAACAGCGGCAGCTCCTCCCCCCGTTCGGAAAGGGAGGAAATGAGAGAAAGTACGCCGTGCGGCTTAACGGCCAGAATCAGGGCCTCCACAGCGGCCGCCGCATCCGCCTCCGTGGCCGCTTCATGCACGCCAGGGTATTCCTGCTGAAGGGCCTGCACGTTTTCATGGTGGTGGTCATACACCCAGACTTCCTCCGGGGACACCGCTCCGGCTTTCAGCATGCCGCGCAGGAGGGCGCCGCCCATTTTTCCCAGTCCAATGATACCTGTTTTCATGGTTGATGATTTTCTTGCGGTCAAGAATATAAAAGGTTTATAGAAAATAAAGATATTAATTACAACCTGTGAAAGTGAAAGATAAACTTTTGCATCCGTTTCCTCCAGCTTTCAGTGGCAAATTATTCGTAAAAATTGTAAACGGTTACGCTCCAGTCTATTCCGCCTGATTTGCTTTGCAGAAGCAGCCTTCCACATGGTCGTTCACAAAGCCGGCCGCTTGGAAAAAAGCATAGCAGATCGTTGAACCGAAGAATTTGAAGCCTCTCTTTTTCATGTCTTTGCTCATGGCGTCAGATTCGGGAGATGTGGCGGGGATTTGGCTTAGGGTCTTGAAATTGTTAACAACAGGCTGACGGCCGGGGAAGAATGACAGGGCATACTGGTAGAAACTGCCGAATTCTTTCTGAACAGCCATAAACAGTTTCGCGTTATTGACTGTGCTATTGATTTTCAAACGGTTTTTGACGATTCCGTCAAATTGCATCAACCGGTCGATGTCTTCCGGCGTCATTTGCGCTACTTTCTCCACATCAAAGCCATGGAAGGCTTCCCGGTATCCTTCGCGTTTCCGGAGGATAGTAATCCAGGCCAAGCCTGCCTGGGCGCTTTCAAGCACCAGAAATTCAAACAGGGTTTTGTCATCGGTAACGGGTTTGCCCCATTCTTCGTCATGGTATTTTATATATAGTTCGTCTGTTCCGGCCCAACCGCAACGTGCATTGATGATGTCTTCCATACTTTTCCAGGTTAAAATTCCTTTTTCCTGAACAGCCATGCGGCCAGCGTCATGTGAAAGACGAAGTACCCCAGCGTAATCAGGGCCAGACTGCCGAACAGGGAAAGGGGAATGGTCTGCCCGTTCAGGGCGGAATCCGTTACGGAATAAATCTGGAAATTCGGAAAGATGAGGGCAAACAGCCTGCTGCCCGCCATTTCCCACCAGGAGATGCCTCCCGTTCCGGAGCCCACCCACAGGGAGAGCGCCTGCGTCTGGAACAGCCCCGCCAGATAGACCATGAACGTCAGCAGCGCGCTGATGATGGTTCCGTTCGTCATGCAGGACATCAGCAGCGTGAGGGAGGAGAGGACCACGAATTCGCACATCATGACGCCCAGGCCCGTCTGCACGTTCCAGGTAGCGCCCTGGAGGCGGATTCTGTCCAGGTACGGCTGCATTTCCTCCACCGTATAGCGGCCTTTCAGGGAGGCGATCTGCTCCGCCACCACCGTATCCGTCCGCAGCCACAGCACCAGCGTCATCACGGCGTCCATCAGCATCACGGCGATCAGGGTGAGGGCCAGCACCCCCAGCACCTTCCCCATCAGGTAGTCGATGCGAGGAACCGGCTTGCACAGGATGGTGTACAGGATGCGGTCTTCCGCGTCCTTGGGGATAATCAGGGCCGTGGCCGCCACGCAGAAAAAGAGGCCGAACACCCGCATGGCGCCGTAAGCGGAGTTTTTCAGCAGAACGAGTTCATTGATTCCCCCGGTTTCCGGCCCCAGCACCGCGCTCAGGCGGAAGGAGCTCAGGGCCAGCAGAGCCACGGCAAAGAGGCCCAGAAAGAGAAACACCTTCATCCGCACGAGCTGCGTGAAGGTGGTACCGGCGATTACGGCCATGCGCCTGGGCGAAGGTATATAACCGGAGGTAATCCATGCCATGCGGACCATCTTGCCGTATTCCGGAACAAATAAAAGAGCTTTTTATTTCATGTGCTGAACTCCTTCCGCCTTGAAGAAGCTTCCCTCCCGTGTTCTCATGGGGCGCGTATGAGTCTACGATCCCAGTTGGAAGAATTGCTTCCGGAACTTTTGCCTTCCGACCCGGCCCAGGCCATCAAGGGGACCGAACTCATCCGCCTGGTGCGCCTGAGGCTGGGTGAGGAGTATTCAGACGCCTCCCTGCGCTACCATTTCTCCTTCATGGCCTCCGAGCCGGACTCGGAAATCGCCAAGGTGGAGCGCGGCCAGGGCTATTACAGGCGCGTTCGGGACCGGGACGGCAAGCCGGCGGCCAGGGGGCTGCTGCCCCTGTTTCTGGGGGAAAACGAACCGGACGCGCTGAACTGCCGCGCCAAGGCGCTGGCCCTGGCCGTGCGCCAGTATGATACCACGGGCCGCGGGGTTTTCGTGTTCAGCACCAGTGAAACGGGAACCTCATGGGTGAAGCCGGACCTGGCCGTCGTGGAATGGCCGGATGGGGAATGGGAGGGGAACGCGCTGGTCTTCGACCAAAGCGCGCTCCAGCGCCGCCGCATGATCGGAGCGCCCATGATGGGCATCCGCAGCGTCTGCGTGGCCCGCATGCCAGGAGGGGAAGACGGCAGGAGGGAATTTTTCCGGACCCTGGCCACGTCCCGCTGGGCGCAGTGCGGGGAGCTCGTCATCGTGGGGGAACTTCCGGATGATTCCGAATGCGCCGCCCTGCGCGGCCTGGCCGCAGAATTCGGCATAGGAGTCCTCTGCCTGGAAATTGCGGACGAACGGCTTTGCGAACTGCCGGGAGCGGAGGAGATTTTCAAGGCCGGGGATGAGGAATGCGCCGCCCTGCTGGCGGAGCTCACGCCCGTGCGCCTGGCTTCCGGCCGGGTGAAAGCGCTTGAGGCCGATACCGGGGAAACCCTGGGCGGGGAATTCGGCGCCCTGTTTGACTGGCTGGCCGCCTGCCTGGAGCGCGGCAGCGTGGAGGAATATGAATTCCGGGTTTCCTGCTATTGAACACGGCAGAGAGATTCTTGACAGAACTTGCGTATTGAATTAAAGATTTTCCCGGCCCCAACCCGCCCCCAACCCTGACATGGAACAAGAAACCCTGGTTTATCCGCTTGCGAACAATACCGTTCTGCAAGACAAGTATACAATATTAAACGTCCTGAACGCCGGAGGCTTCGGCATCACTTACCTGGCTCTGGACAATCCCAATTCCCGGTACGTCGTCATCAAGGAATGCATGCCTGACGCCTACGCCTACCGGGACATGGAAACCGGGTTCGTGCACCCGCGGGACGAACAGACCGCCGTCAACTTTGCCCAGAGCATTTCCAACTCCCGGCAGGAGGCGTCCGTGCTGGCCCAGCTCAGCCACCCCGGCGTGGTGCAGGTGTTTGACATGTTTGACGCCAACGGCACCTGCTATTACGTCATGGAGAATATCCAGGGGCAGACCCTGTTCGACCTGATGACCACCATGCACGCCACCGGGCAGAGCATGGAGCCGGCCCGGGCCACGGACCTGCTGTTCCGCCTGCTGGATATCCTGCATTACCTTCATGCCATGGGGGTGTACCATTGCGACATCAAGCCGGGCAACATCTTCATCCAGCCGGACGGCACGCCCAAGCTGATTGACTTCGGCGCCGTACGCACCAAGACCCTCCAGCACCAGGGCCTCGTCCAGATCACCCCCGGCTACACGCCGCCGGAATTCTATCCGGGACGCCGCAGTGAAATCGGCCCCTGGTGCGACATGTACGAGCTGGGAGCCACGTTCTACGAACTGCTCACCGGCCAGGTTCCCCAGCCCGCGGACCAGCGTTCCGTGGTGGACCGCAACCCGAAGGTGACCGGTTACGCCGCCTTGCGGCAGACATACCCCATGAACTTCCTTTCCGGAATTGACAAGGCCCTGTCTCCGGATGAACGCAACCGCTTCCATTCCGCCAAGGCATGGAACGACTATATTAACGCCATGGCCGCCGCAGGCACCCTGCAGGCCGGAGGAGTAGCGCGGAAGGCCCTGCCCAAGGCCAGGAAAAAATCCTCCGCCGGGACCGCTTTCTTCATCCTTCTTCTCATTGCGGCCGCCGCCGTCTGGATATGCTGGAAGCAGGGCCTGATCAACTTCTGATCCCGGCTCCTTCCCATGATTGACCTGACGGAAGAACTGAAAGCCAGGGCCATGCAGGGGATGCATCTGCCGCCCCTGCGCCTGGACCCGGCCGCCATCCGGACCGTGATGATCAATGAGGTGGTTCCGGAGCGCCCGGAAGATGACTTTTACGGGAACGCGCCCGCGCCCCTGTACCTGTCCACCGCCCTGCCCCTGTTCCGCCGGGCCGGACTTCAGGCCGCTTCCATCCGGGAGGTGACGGATAATGGCATTTACATCACCAACGCCGTCAAGACGCCCAAAAGGGAAACCACGGTTCCCCAGGCCATGATAGAAGAGAGCCTTCCCGTGCTGGAACGGGAATTGTCCCTCTTCCCGAACCTCCGCGCCGTGATGCTGATGGGGGACGTCGCCAAGAAGGCATTCAACCTGATCGTCCGCAAAAGGACCGGGAAAAACGCCATTCCCTCCGGCTCCACCTATCAACTCCGCAGGACGCCCTTCCATGCCATGGGCCTCCGCGTTTTCCCCTCCTACATCATGACGGGGCGCAACCTCCTGATTGAAAAGTCAAAGATGGCCATGGCCGCGGAGGACATCCGCGCCATGCTTGAGTTCATCCGCAGCCAGGAGCAGCCCGGCCAGCCGTCCGGTCAAGGGAAGCAGTAAAACAGGATAAGCCTTTCCGGCATTTCAGCAGGCACCTGCTCAAATCTTTCCATTAAAGTTGAATGGCCGCAGAGGCTTGCCGCGCCCCGGCGCAACAAGGGCTGAACCGAACGGCTCAGCCCTTGAAATGCGGTTGTGAACGGGAAGCCGCGTTTTACAGGCTTTCACCGAAGTCCTGGCGGTACTTGGCCGCCAGTTTTTCAGGCCAGTCGCTCTTGGCGCGGAGCTTGCCCATGAAGAAGCGCAGGACGGGCGGTTCCTCCACGAATTCCAGGCCGCCGATCAGGTCGCGGTTGTCGTAGAGCCACTTCATGCGGTCCGCTACGTATTTGACCTGGGAGAGCGTGAAGACGCGGCGCGGGAAGGCCAGGCGGAGCAGTTCCACATCCGCCAGAATGTCGTTGCCGTTTTCGTCGCGGACGCTGGAGAGCGTGCCGCGTTCCATGCCGCGCACGCCGGAGGCGATGAAGAAGGCGGCCGCGAGAGCCCCGGCGGGATAGTCTTCCTGCGGAATATGGGGCAGGAAGCGCCCGGCGTCAATGTGGGCACCAAGCCCCCCGGCAGGGGTCACGCAGGGAATGCCCATGTCCACCATCTGGCCGATGAAGTATTCAATGAAGGAGGGGCTCTGGGAAATCACGGTCAGGTCCGTGGTTTCATACAGGCCCACGGCCATGGCTTCAATTTCACGCACGGAGATGCCGCCATAGGTCAGGAAGCCTTCAAAGAGGGGAACGAGGTGCTCCATCTTCTTGGCGATGGCCCGGTCATTCGTGCAGATGCCGCCGCCGCGGGAGGAGGAAACCTTGCGGGCGGAGAAGTATACCAGGTCCGCCAGGCCGCACATGGTTTTCAGGATGTCAGCGCAGGAGGAGTCCTTGAACTCGTCTTCACGCATCTTGATGAAGTAGGCGTTTTCCCCGATCAGGGAGGCGTCCAGCACCAGCATGATGCCGAATTCGTCGCAAATGCCGCGGATTTCACGCATGTTGGCAATGGAGAAAGGCTGGCCGCCGATTAAATTGGTGGAGGCCTCCATGCGCACGAAGGGAATCTTGTCCGCTCCGTGCCGGGCGATGCAGTCGCGCAGCTTGGCCGGGTCCAGATTGCCCTTGAAGGGGTTGGTGCTGACCGGGTTGACGGCGTCATCCGCCACCAGTTCCTCAATCTTGCCGCCGTTCAGGTCAATGTGGGCGTGCGTGGTGGTGAAATGGTAGTTCATGGGAACCACGTCCCCGGGCTTCACGAAGGTGCGGGCGATGATGTTTTCACAGGCGCGGCCCTGGTGGGCGGGAAGCAGGTATTCCTTGCCGAAGACGTCCCATACGGCCTGCTTCAGGCGGTCAAAGCTCTGGGAACCGGCATAGGCGTCGTCCGCACGGAACATGGCGGCGATCTGGTTGTCGCTCATGGCGTTGACGCCGGAATCCGTCAGCATGTCCAGGTAAACGTCGTTCGTGCTAAGCTGGAACGTGTTGAACCCGGCTTCCTGCGCGGCTTCCAGACGGCGTTCCACGGGGACAAGATGCAGCTTCTGCACCACGCGGACTTTATGCAGTTCCAGGGGAATTTGTTCCCCATTGTAAAATTTGACAACGTTGGATGGTTCTGAATTCATAAAATAAAAGGTGAATAAAAGTGTAGCAGAATGAGTCCTTTCCGCAACATAAAAGACACCCCGCTTCTTTTTCTCCCCTTCCGGAAAGGCAGGAATGCCGCTGGCAGGAAAAATGTGGAACTTACGGGAGGAAACCCCTAGCGTGAACTCCTATGAAAGAACACTGGAAATTGATTCAACAGCATCTGGGACTGGATGCGGACGGCATCCCCGGTCCCCGGACGGCGCAAGCCCTGATGGAAAAACTGGGCATCCGCCAGCCGGAACATTCCTGGCCCAGCCAGGAGGAAGTGCGCTCAGGGAAGTCCGTCTTCGGCCGCGCGGGGGATGAAAGCAACATGACCAGCATCCGGTTGCCATACATCATGCGGCTGGCATGGGAGAGGAACACGACCGTTTCCACCATGCGCTGCCACAAGCTGGTGGCGGAACCTCTCCTCCGCATTTTCCAGGCCACCCTGGACCATTACGGCATGGAGAAGATACGGGAACTGGGGCTGGACCTGTACGGAGGCTGCTTCAACAACCGCTCCATCATCGGCGGCAAGGCCACGTCCATGCATGCCTGGGGCATCGCCGTGGATATGGACCCGGACAGGAACGGCCTGAACATCCCTGCACCGAAAGCGGTACTGTCCGGACCGGAGTACGCGGCCTTCTGGCAGTTCGTGGAGGCGGAGGGGGCCGTATCCTTGGGACGCGCACGCGATTACGACTGGATGCACTTCCAGTTCGCTACTCTTTGACCGGAGCGGACGGGTCCGTGCGCCAGCCCTCCTCCCAGCGGCGGCGGAGGGCTGCCCAGTCCGTGCCATCCCCGCCATGCCCCAGGAAGGAACGTTTTTTCAGTTCACGGAAGTTTTCTCCGGGCAGATGGAGCAGCTCCCCCCGGTCATAGGCGTCCTGGTCGCACATGCCGTTGAAGAGGGGCGTCCACTGCCAGCGGCGCACGCCCAGATAGTTCTTGAACGTATCCACCAGCTCCGTCGTGCAGTTGGCGGTGACGGTGTTGTAGTAACGCGGGCGTTCGTGGAGGCTGTTGATTTTTTCCGCAAAGCCTAGGAAGGCTTTTTTCAGGTTTTCCCTGCCGATGTTGATGCGGTACAGGTACATGTCCTCCTTCCGGTAGCTGGTGCGCAGGCCGAACAGGTCTTCCTCGTCCGCCAGAATGTAAATCACGTTAAATTGCTTGTAGAGGCCCGGAATGGTCCCCTGCTCCACCCCTTCCGGCAGGCGCGTTTCCACGGAGAGGGCCAGATGCCTTCCGTCCTCAAAGCCGAAGGAGAGCATGGTGTGGGCTACAAATTCCATTCCGTCCCAGTGGCTCACGGCGAAGTCCAGCGTGGCCAGCTTGTCCAGGTCAAAACGGCGCGTCACGTAGCGCGCGTCAAAGTCCTGCTCCGTCCGGTAAACGAAGCTGCGCACGTCCTTCACCAGGATTTCATTCCCGTTGATTTCCACGGCGGGCAGGCGGCTCCATGACGGCTGCCACTCCTTGCCGTTCGTCGCCGGAATGCACAGGTAATACACAAGCAGCAGGGCCAGCACACCCCAGGAGGCGCACCAGAATACGGGCCGCTTCCTGCGGAAAACAAAAGCGCAGGCCATGGCGGCTACGTAAAGCCACACCAGAACGGCGCCGCCCCATACATTATAAAACACCACCCCGGCCGCCCACACGGACAGGCCGAACCACGCCGCAAACATCAGGACACGGGTAGCTATCAGGCCCGCATGGCGCAGGGTAGGCAGGTGCATGGAAGATAAAAAGGAGGCCGCGCGCTCCGGTTCATGAAACGCGCGGCCCGTTGACGGGGGTTATCTGAAGGAAAGGCCCTTTACCTTGTCCGCCAGGGCTTTCAGCACGCGCTGGTGCGCGGCGTCCACTTCCGCGGCCGTGAGGGTCTTGGCCGGATCCCTGTACAGGAAGGTGTAGGCAATGGATTTGCGGTCCGCCGGGAGCTTTTCACCGGAGGGGTCCGTGAATACGTCAAAGCAGGAGTAGCTGACAAGCAGTTTTTCCCGTGCGGCTTCAATGGCCTTCACGATGTCCGCATTGGGCGTGGAAAGGGGCAGTTCCATGGCCGCATCACGGGAGGAGCCGGGGAACTGGGGCAGTTCCGCGGCCTTCACGGGAGCGGTGAGGATTTCCTGCATCTTGCGGAGGTCCAGTTCCGCCACGTACACGGGATGGTCCAGGCCCAGCTCCCGGCAACGCGCCAGAGACAGGCGGCCGAAGTAGCCGCAGGCCTTCCCGTCAAGCTGCACGTCCGCCCCCAGGGCGGCCTGTTCGCGCGGTTTGGCGGGGGTCAGCGTAAAGCGGTGGCCCGGAGCCAGCGCTTCCATGACGGCCAGCAGGTCTTCAAAGGAGGCCTGTTCCGGCCTGGGGTCCGCCCAGGAGCGTGCCGTGCGGTCCCCGGAAAGCAGGATGCCCAGCGTATCCGTTTCAATGTCCCTGCCCTTGCCGCCGCCCGTATTGCGGAAGACGCGGCCAAGCTCAAAGAAGCGCAGGCCGGAGACGCCCTGGTTGCTGTTGCGTACGGCGGCGGCAATCAGGCCGGGCGTGTGCGCGGGGCGCAGCACGGAATGGTCCTCGCTGAGCGGCAGGGACACGCGGATGAGGTCGCCGTCCTGCAGGGGGCGCAGGGGCAGCGCGTCCTTCACCTGGGCGATGGCGCCGTCAGCGGCTTCAGAGGCGATGAGCTTGATGGTCTGGGTTTCATAGAACCCCAGGGACGCCAGCTTGCGGCGCAGGCCCATCTGGAAGTTGTAGGCCACGTCTACGGGGGATTCCGTGACGAAGGGGCCGGAGAAGCGGGACGGGATGCCGTCCAGCCCGAAGACGCGCACGATTTCCTCCAGCAGGTCGCAGGGGCGCGTAAGGTCCAGGCGGTGGGGGGGGATCAGCCAGCATTCCGGGGCGTCCGGAACCTGCATCAGGCCCAGCACCGCCAGGATGCGCGCGCCTTCCTCGTGGGAAATGGAACCGCCGGACATCTGGTCCAGAGCCTTCCAGGGAAGCTTCACGAAGCCCAGTTCATTGGTCACCGTGGCTCCCTTCCCCTGCTTCAGGGAAGCGAACGCGGAAACGGGGCCGTCCGGCTCCCCGCAGGAAGGCATGCAGGCATGGGCCGGATTCGCCACGGGGGCGCCGGCCACATACGTTTGGGAGGCCGTGCCGCCCGCCAGCTGGAGAATCAGTTCCACGGCCCGCACGGAACCGCGCAACACGTTCCAGGCGGAGGTGCCGCGTTCAAAGCGGTAGGAGGAGTCGGAGGACAGGGCCAGCCTGCGGGACGTGGCGCGCACGGAGGAGGGCTTGAACCAGGCGGATTCCAGAATAATGTCCGTAGTGGCGTCCGTCACGCCGCTTTCCTCCCCGCCCATCACGCCGCCGATGGCGAGCGCCTTGCCGGACTGGTCCGCGACGACCAGGTCCGTGCAGTTGAGGGTGTATTCCTGCCCGTCCAGGGCCTTGAAGGTTTCCCCTTCGTAGGCGGTGCGGGTGACGATGCCGCCCTGCACCTTCGCCGCGTCAAACGCGTGGAGGGGCGTGCCCAGTTCATGCAGGACGTAGTTGGTGACGTCCACGATGTTGTTGATGGGGCGCAGACCGATGGCAACCAGGCGTTCCTTCAGCCATTCCGGGCTTTCCTGCACCTTCACGCCGCTGATTTTCACGGCGGTGTAGTACGGGTTCAGGTCCGGCTGGTCCAGCCGCACGAAGTCCCCGGCGGGTTCCAGCTCCACCCCGGCGTCATCAATGGAAACGGGCCTGTACTCCCGTCCGGAGATGGCGGCCAGTTCATACGCCATGCCGTTGTGGGAAAGCAGGTCCGGACGGTTGGGCGTCACTTCCACTTCCACCATCGTATCCGCCTTGACGACCTGGGAGATCGGCGTGCCGGGTTCCAGCTCCTGCGGAAGAATCCAGAGGCCGTGCTCCTTGTCGGGCAGCCCCAGTTCGGAAGCGGAGCAGAGCATGCCGCGGGATTCCACCCCGCGCAGCTTGCCCACCTTGATTTCAAAGTTGCCGGGCAGCACCGCTCCCGGCAGGGCGCAGGGAACCTTGTCCCCCACCTTGTAGTTCTGCGCGCCGCACACGATCTGGTGCAGCGTGCCGTCGCCCACGTCCACCTGGCAGACTTTCAGGCGGTCCGCCTGGGGATGCTGTTCCGCGGCAGCCACGCGGGCCACCACCACGTACGGGGAGTCCACGCCCTGCTGGCGGATGTCTTCCACTTCAATGCCGGCAAAGGTCAGCATGTCCGACATTTCGTCCACGCTCAGGCCGGCCAGGTCAATATACTGGGAAAGCCAGTTAAGGGAAATTTTCATATCTGGGTAAGGTAAAAATTATTGGAATTGGGCAAGGAAGCGCACGTCGTTCTCAATCAGGGCGCGGATGTCCCGGATGCCCCAGCGGATCATGGCCAGGCGGTCCAGGCCGATGCCGAAGGCAAATCCGGTCAGCCCCGTGTAGCGGGCCTGCACGCCGGGTTCCAGCCCCAGTTCGCGGTCCACGGCTTCAAAGACGTTCGGGTCCACCATGCCGCAGCCGGCGATCTCCACCCAGCGCGGTTCCTGGCCGTCCACCTTCAGCTTCACGTCAATTTCAAAGCTGGGTTCCGTGAACGGGAAGAAATGGGGGCGGAAGCGCACTTCCGTATCGGAGCCGAAGAGGGCGCGCAGGAAGTATTCCAGCGTCCCTTTCAGGTCGCCCACGGAAACGTCCGTATCCACATACAGGCCTTCCAGCTGGTTGAAGGCGGAAAGGTGCGTGGCGTCAATCTCGTCACGGCGGTAGGCGGAGCCGGGGGAAATCACGCGCACGGGAGGCGTCTGCTTCTCCATGGAGCGTATTTGCACGGTGGAGGTGTGCGTACGCAGCAGCTTGCCGGAATCAAAGTAAAACGTATCCTTCTCATTGCGGGCCGGATGGTCCTCCGGCGTGTTCAGCGCGTCAAAGCAGTGGAACTCGTCCTCAATCTCCGGGCCGTCCGCCAGGGCAAAACCCATGTGGCGCAGAATGCGGATGGCTTCATCCCGCACGATCGTGAGGGGATGCAGGCCGCCCTGCGGCAGGGAGCGGGCCGGAAGCGTCAGGTCAACGCCGGCCACGGCGGCCTTGTCCGCCTGGGCCTGCACTTCCTCCAGCTTGGCGTCCAGCGCTTCCGTAATAGCCTTGCGGGCCTCGTTAAGCAACTGGCCGACGGCGGGCTTTTCCTCCCTGGGAACGTCCTTCATGCCCGTCTGGGCCATGGTCAGTTCCCCTTTTTTGCCAAGGATGGCTACGCGCGCGTCTTCCACGCCGCGCCTGTCAGACACCTGGGCAATGCGCGCCAGGGCATCCCGTTGAATGCGTACAATCTCTTCCTTCATAAAATTTGACGGGCAAGAGCTTACCCGTCCCCCCCGCCAGCGTCAAGCCCTTCGGGCGGCGGCCCTTCTCCAAAAAACAAAAGGCAGGAAGCGGAAAGAAGAAGGGGAAAACCACCGTTTCCCTCCATCTAACCGCTAATTCTTAACATCTAACATCTCCCTGAACATATCAAACATACCCCGGCTGGGCGGACATGCGGCCGGAAATCATGCCGAGCACGCAGAAAAAGGTATAAACCAGGCAGAACGGCAGGAAGGAACCGCCCTGGTGGAGGAAGGAGGTGAACAGCAGGCTCAGGGCGGCGCCCATGGTGAAGCCGATGCCCTGGGACATGCCGGAAAGCCTGATCGCCTCCGACGGGGTTCTGGCCCGTTCCACCATCAGCGCCATTCCGCGGCTGAAAACGGTTCCCGTCGCCAGGCCGAACAGAATGGCCATCCAGACAGCCCAGTCCAGCGGAAGATACAGGATGCCCCAGCAGGAAAGAGCCGCCAGGGCCATGGCCATCACGATGAGAAGGCCCCGGCCCCCCGTGGCTTTTTCCAGAGCGTGCGCGGAGAGCGTGGCGGGAAGCTGGGCAAACATGGCTACGGAAAGGATGAACCCTGCGTCCACGTAGCTCATGCCGCGCTGCCTCAGGAAGATGGGAATCCAGGTGTAAAAGAAATAGGCTGCCCCCACCCGGCTCAAATAAAAGATGGTGACCTGCCATGCCTTGCTGCTGCGCAGCAGGTTGCGGCCGGAAGAATCCGGATCGCGCTGGAACACTCCTACCGGATGCTTGAGGAAGTACGCGCCCCACACCAGCATTCCCAGCAGGATGGGAATAATCCATATTCCCAGCCCAAAGCGCCAGCCGCCCAGCATGTTGGAGATGGGAACGGACAGGCCGGAGGCCACCGCGCTCCCCACGCCTATCATGGCGCTGTAAATGCCCATCATGGCGGAGGCGTGGTCCGGGAACTGGTGCTTGATCAGTCCGGGAATGGCCGCTCCGGCAATCCCCATGCCCAGCCCCATCAGGACCATGCCGCCGTACAGGCCCGCCACGCCGTCCCAGCTGCGCCAGAAAATACCGGCCACGGCCAGAAGCTGGAACCAGAAAATGATCTTCCACGGCGTCAGCCAGCGCGCCACGCGCGGAGAAATGGGCGCAGGCCACGCCCAGCACAAACACGGGCAGCAGGGCAAACAGCCCTGAATTTTCAAGGGGAAAGGCCCATATCCTTTTCAATCGTTCCCAACAGCGGGTCCGGAGAGTCAAATCCGGTCCGCAGATTGAAACAAATGATCAAAAAGGCCACAAGCAGCAGCATCTTTCCCTTCATGCTTCCGGAAGTTCCTGCCTTATCCATCCCATGTTATACAGCCGTTCCCCCGCCCCCGTTCAAAAGTAAAAAACTTTTCCGGCTGGACGCGGCAGGGGGCCCGGGAAACGGTTTGCGCGGCTGGACGGAATGCGAAGCATGAACCCCGCAGAATGAGGGAAGCCGAACGTGGAACAAATCACCCTCTTGACCCCGGCACCGCAGCCATCAGGAAAGGCAGAGGAAGACATGTTCCCGCAGCTTGAACGAAACAGGCCGCCTGGGAATGAAGGCCTCCCGGCCTTGGGGAATCCATCCTGGGAGCGCAGCAAGCCAAGCTCTGGAAAGGCAGCCATTTATATCTCTCCTTTTCCAGTTTTTCCACTCACATTTAAAAAAACACCATCATATTAAAAAGAATGTCTTACGGCTTGTCTGCATTTTATATTCCTATAGGAATATTTGGAATTAAACTAAATTCCCTTGACGATGAATATTTTCAGTATTACAAGCGGATATGCCTACTACATGCCCGTCCCCTGAAAAATGCCTCCGATACGCCGAGACCGTCCAACGGTTCGGCATCAATTTTCTGAGAGTAGCCGTCTTCATCGTCTTTGCCTGGATTGGCGGCCTCAAGGCCTTCCAGTATGAAGCGGACGGCATCGTTCCCTTCGTAGCCAACAGCCCGATGATGAGTTTCTTCTACGACAAGAAGGCTTCCGAATACAAGCAGCACATGAATAAGGAGGGAGCCGTGGTGCCGGCCAATATCGCATGGCACAAGGAAAACAACACCTACGGCTTTGCCTACGGGCTGGGAATCCTGATCGTCTCCATCGGCACGCTCGTACTGCTGGGCCTCTTTTTCCCGAAGGTGGGCCTCATCGGCGACTGCCTGCTCATCATCATGACCGCCGGAACCTTGTCCTTCCTGATAACCACCCCCGGAAACGTGGGTGCCCGACCTGGGCGGACCCAACCACGGCTTCCCCTATCTGTCCGGGGCGGGACGCCTCGTCATCAAGGATATCGCCATGATGGCCGGAGGCTTCATCCTGCTGGGCACGGATTTCAAGCGCATCCTGAAGGCGCGTCTCGGTTGCCCAAGGAGCGGGGAATCCTGGCTGCAAGAACTGATTCTTTCCGTCACCGCCTCTGCCGAACGGCAGAGGCTTTTTTATGCGTTAATGTTCCATATGCAGCCGTCTGGAGCGGCTTAACCTCTTGCGTCAATTGAAAGAAAATCAAGCGTCAGCGAAGGAATAATAAAAAAGGGCGCAGTCCCTGGCCGCATTCCGTTCAGAAACCGCAGAGGCCTGCGGCGCCCCGGGAACCGTTCCTCCTGTATTCAGAGCGGGAGCAGGGAACAGCCGCCTGTTCCGCTAAATTTCTCCCGGCAGGGAATGGAGGTACATGTACAGGGCGTCCGTGCTGTTTTCCAGCACGTCCATGGTGAACTGCAAGGGTTCCGCGTAAATTTCAGGATAATCCGCTTCCCCTATTTCCGGCCTCACGCGGAACGCGAGCCGTTCCTTCTCCAAATCCATCTCCGCCCGGATGCCCTCTTTATTGCCCCTGGCGTCAAGTCTGATCCACCTGCCCGGATCCTGCAGAAAAACCGCATTCAGGGCATGGATGCAGTACCCGCTTCCCGGCGTATCTTCCAGCGTCAGCCGCTGGTAGCATATCCCGCCGGGGATGCCGCAGGCTCTGAGCAGGGCCGCAAGCAGATTCGCCTTAGCCCAGCAGATGCCCGTTTTCTCCCGCAGCACGTCTGACGCCGAAACCGTCACTCTTTTATCCTGCGCATCCCATGAATGGCTTATTTCATCCCTCACGAAGCGGTAGGCGCCTGCTATCCATTCCAGCTCTCCTTTACCTGCGGCGCGGAGCCGGGCGGCCCTGTCCAGCACCAGCTCATGCTTCCAGTCAATATAAGGACTGGTTTTCAAATATTCACTGAGGTCGTTGACGATAGCGGCCATGCTTGCTTCTTCACCTCTTACCGGAAAACCGGAAGTAAGTACAGGCGGAAAAGGCCACGCAGGTTCCGGGGCAAGATGGAGCTTCACGATGAAGAAATCAGCCACGGTGTCCTGGGCATGCAGCAGGCCTGATAAGAGCGAAAGCATTCCGGTTTTCGTACCTGAACTTATCCCGAGCGCGGCAAAGGGAAATTTCTGTGTTTGCCGTTCATGGTTTTGCAAGGGGCGGGAGTCCTTGTTCCCGGGACGCGGCCATAAAAATACACTGGAGAAGACGTATGGGGCGGTTATTCACCTGGCCGCTTTCCTGTGGCCGGAGGGCCGTCATGGAGCGAGAACACTCCCATGAAAAAGCGCCGCCGTTCCGGAGAACGGCGGCGCCCGAACACGCTAACCTCTTAAGCTTTTATTTGGCGGGGCGCTTGCCGTACGCCAGCGTACGCTTGCCATCCCAGGAAACGGCCTCAATCCGGGTGGAGCCCTCCGGATAAGGAACCGTGGTGGAGGAGTTGTCCTTGGAATCCGTCCCCACCATGGTGATGCGGACCATTTCCTTATCCTTGTAGGTTTCAAAGACGGCGGCGTTTTTCCACACGTCATGGGAGATGATGCGCCGGTTGCCCTGTTCCGTGATGCCCTGGTTGCAGGCGCCCCGGACGGGCAGGCGGTTCTTGTACGCCTCCACGCTGTTGACGGAAAGGTAGTAAATGACGGGGCTTTCCGGCTTCTTGTACTTTCTGGCGTACGCAATCAGGTTTTTGCAATCGGACTCCGTGATGGTCATGCGGGCGCAGGTGTAGTCGTCCAGTTCCTGGTCAATGGGCTTGAGCATGCCGGTCTTCTGGAAGAAATCCGTCAGGTCCTGCTTGGAGACGTCGCAGGCGTTCTTCATGAACGCAAGCTGAAGCTCGCCGTCCTTCTTTCCCTTGGTGTCCATCTTGATGGCCTTGTAGAAGATGTCCGGATAAAAATCGGGATTGCCCTTCCCGGCCACCTTGAAATACAGCTCCAACTGCCACAGGGGAGCCAGCTTGACAAAGTGGTCGTGCACCATCGGACGGTTGTCCCCGCCGGAACGCTTGTCCGGGCCAGCCTGGATGAGCCAGTTTTCCCCCTTCAGGATGCCGTTGTTCAGGTAGGCGTTAAAGCGGCCGCCGATCATGTTGCCGTCCCCGCCGTTAATGCGTTCATGCTCCAGGCGCATGCTGGAGGGATTCAGCATGTAGTTCACGTAGGCGGAGTAAATGTTGTTGGTCACTTCCCCGGTGGATACCCATTTCATGGCGGGGCGCACCTGGTTGACATGGCCGAATTCATGGGCGATGCCCCAGGCGCTGCCGGGAATCTTGTCCGGATTGCCCACTTCCCCCATCGTGCCGTTATGGAAGGCGGCGCCCGTGCCGTCCGCGTGCATGAAGCCGTTCCAGATCACGCGGCCGAACATCCGGTTTTTAGGCAGCATCTTGTACTTGTACAGGCCCATGATCTGCTGCTCCATGCCGATGATCTTGTCATACAGGGCGATCAGTTCCTCCCCCTTGTCCGGGCAGAATTTCTTGAGTTCCTCCACCGGATATACCAGGTGCACGCGGCTGCCAACGATGTCCACCACCTCCGTGGGGGAGTTTTCCAGCATCTTCTTCCAGTCGCTGTTCTTGCTCACGCCCCCCACGAACACGCCGTTCACCTTGCCGGACGGAATGGAGAGCCGCACCTTGGGAGCTTTCTTGTAGTTGGGCGTGAAGTATTCAATGTAGCCCAGCCCCTTGTTTTTCGCCTTGATGATGTTGATTCCCGCCTTGAGGGGGTAGGAGCTGCGGCCTCCGTCACGCCCGAAGTTGTGGATGACCAGGTTCAGTTTTTCCCCTTTGGGGTCTTCCATGACCAGCAGCACGTCCTCCCCTTCCTCAAAAAAGATGCCGGTGGGGTTTTCAAACTTGCTGTACTGGCTGGTGCGCAGGCGGTCCGCCAGGTCCTTGACCGGTTCGTACGGTTCCGCCGTGCTGGCGCGCGCCTTGCGGTCATATTTTTTCTCCGCCATCTGGCGGGCGAGCCCGCGCACGAAGGGATCCTTGATTTTGGCGATGCGGTCACGCGTGACGTTGGGTTTCAGCGCCAGCATGAAGTCATTGGTGAAGACGTTGGAATCCAGCGCCTTCAGGCCCGCTTCCGTAATCGGAACGGACCCGGTCTCCTGGGCGGAAAGCACGCCGCCGCCCAGCATGCCGCAGAGAGCGAGCAAAAGGGCTCCCTTTTTCAAGAATGGTAAGAGGATCATGTTTATAAAACTATATTGATCAGTTTCCTGAATTGTTTCAAGGAAAAATCCTCCGGCAGGAACATGGACGGAAAAAGGCCGTTTTTGTGACATGGGGCGTTCCTGCCACCGCTTAAAAACTGTCCATCCCCTTGACGAGGTCCCTATAATGGCACCCGTAACACATTTTTCCATATGAATACAGAAACGCATCAATTCCAGGCGGAAGTCCGGCAGCTGCTGGACATTGTCATCAACGCCCTTTACAGCGACCGGGAAATTTTTGTGCGGGAGCTCGTTTCCAACGCTTCCGACGCCCTGGAGAAGCTGCGCTTGAAACAACTGACGGATTCCAACATCTACCAGCCGGAAAAGCCCCTGGAAATCACCATTACCACGGACAAGGACAACAAAACCATCACCATCGCGGACACCGGCATAGGGATGACGGAAGCGGACCTGGTGGAAAACCTGGGGACCATCGCCCATTCCGGCACCAAGAAGTTCATGGAAGCCCTCAAGCAGAAGCAGGAAGGCGGCGCGGACCTGATCGGCCAGTTCGGCGTGGGCTTTTACAGCTCCTTCATGGTGGCGGACCAGGTGGAGGTCTTTACCCATTCCTGGGAGCCGGAGGCGGCCTCCCTGCGCTGGACTTCCAACGGACGGGAGGGCTACAGCATTGAAACCCTTGACGAACCGCTGGACCGCGGCACCCGCATCGTCATCCACCTGAAGGATGAGTATGAGGAGTTTTCCCAGGAATACCGCGTGAAAGAGCTCCTGCGCCGTTATTCCAACTTCGTAGGCTTCCCGATCAATTTCAACGGAGAGCACATCAACACCGTCCAGGCCATCTGGTCCAAGTCCAAATCAGACGTGAAGCCGGAGGAATACGACGAGTTTTACCAGTTTATCTCCCACACGGATGAAAAGCCCCTGTCCTACATGCATTTCAGCGCGGACGCCCCCATCATGCTGAATGCCCTGCTTTTCATCCCCAAGCGTAATCCGGAAATGTTCGGCTTCGGCCGCGTGGACGCCAACGTCTCCCTGTACTGCAAGCGCGTGCTGATTGACGCCAAGCCGGAAGGCCTGCTTCCGGAATGGCTGCGCTTCCTGAACGGCGTGGTGGACAGCGAGGACCTGCCCCTGAACATTTCCCGCGAAATGCTCCAGGACAATTCCCTGGTGCGCAAGATCAGCGACATTATCACCAAGCGCTTCATCAAGCACCTGGACAAACTTGCCAGGGACGAAAAAGAAACCTATAAGGAATTCTACGGACAGTTTTCCCGCTACCTGAAGGAAGGGGTGGTCACCTCCTGGCCGAACAAGGAATCCCTGGGCAAGCTGCTCCGTTTTGAGTCCACCGCCACGGATGCGGGGGAAACGACCTCCTTTGAGGAATACATCACCCGCATGAAGGAAGGGCAGACGGCTATTTACGCGCTCACCGGCCCTTCCCGCTCCCACCTGGAAAACAGCCCGTACCTGGAAGCCTTCAAGGCCCGCGGATACGAAGTCGCCTTCTTCACGGACCACGGGGACGAGTTCGTGCTGGACTCCCTGTCCAGCGTGGACGGCAAGCCCGTCACGATGATCGACCGCGCCGACGTGGAGCTTCCCGAGCTGGAAGAGGAACAGAAGGACGCCCTGCCCCAGGAGGAAGCCACCGCCCTGGAAGAATGGCTGAAAGAACTGTACCCGGACAAATTCTCCAAGGTCACCCTGGGCAAGCGCCTGGTCAGCGGAGCCGCCGTGGCCCTGCAAAGCGGCAATGACATGGGCCCGGAAATGAGGGCGTACATGAAAGCCATGGGGCAGGAAATCCCCGAAAGCCATCCCCAGCTGGAACTGAACCCCTCCAACCCGCTGGTGAAGAAGCTCTCCGCCCTGAGGACGGAAAATCCGGAACTGGCCCAGATGGTGGCGGACCAGATCGCGAACACCGCCCTGCTCCGCGCCGGCATGCTGGACGATCCCGCCGTGCTGGCCCAGTCCTCCCAGGCCCTGATGGAGCAGCTCCTGCTTAAATAAAGCCTCCGGCGGAAACGGCCTCTTTTCACAAGCCGCTCCCTGCCCGGGGCGGCTTTTTCCTTTCATTCCCCGTCATGAACGCGTTCCACCACATGCCCCGGCACTTCCTGTTCCTGAAGCTAGCCTATCAAACGGGCATGTGCCTGCTGGCCCTGGTCGCCGTGACGCTGGCGGCCATTGACCTGACTTCCGAGGCGGCGGAATGGGAAGTGACGGCGGACCGGGTCATTTACTGGATTTTCGTGCTGGATTACGTGGTCCGCTTCTCCATCAGCAGGTCCAAATGGCTCTTCGTCAAGGACCATGTCTGGGACCTGCTGGCCATCATTCCCTTTGACGTGCTGTTCCGTCTGTTCAGGTTCGCCTCCCTCGGCGAGATTCTGCGGCTCGCCAGGTACCTGGACCTGTTCTCCTACGCCATGAGGTTCACCACGCGCATCAGGCGTTTCTTCAACACGAACGGATTCAAGTACATCTGCATTGCCGCCCTGGTCATCATCCTGCTGGGGGCCGTGGGCATCCATCTGGCGGAAGGCATGAGCCTTCCCAACGGCATCTGGTGGTCCTTTGTCACCGCCACTACCGTGGGCTACGGGGACACCTACCCGGTCACCACTCCCGGAAAATTCCTGGCCGTTTTCCTGATGCTCACGGGCATCGGCTTCGTGGGAACGCTGACCAGCACCATCACCTCCTTCTTCCTGCATCCCCATGCGGGAGAACCCATGCCGTACAGGGAGGAGGAAATTGAAGCCATCAAGAAGAAGCTGGACGGCCTGTCCTCCATGACGGACGAGGACATAGACACCATGGCGGCCCTGCTGAAAACCCTGCGGGACGCCCCGCACGCATCTTCCTCTCCAGAGCAGGAAACACCTGCCTCCGGCCCCGGCATTTTACCGCAAAAGCCGGAATGACCCGAATGCCGGATGCGTCTCTGCCCCCCTCCCTTCTTTTTGCACCAAGACTGACAAAAATCCGTCTGGCATTGCACGGGCAAAGGCGGACAATCCCTCCGTACCGGGGCAGCGTGCCGCCCCTCTCCTTTTTCCAACCTCTCCGCCTTTCTCCATCATGCCAGTTACCAGCCCCCCCCGCGCCTGGGCCGAAATCGACCTCGGGGCCATCCGCCATAACCTGAACGTCGTCAAGCAGGCGGCCAAGGGTGAATATTACATGCCCGTGGTAAAGGCGGCAGCCTACGGTCACGGGCTGGAACAGGTCTGCCGCACCCTGGATTCGGAAGGCATCGCCTTCTTCGGAGTCGCCAACGTGGGGGAAGCGCGGCGCATCAGCCAGGCGGGATGCCGCACCCGGCCCTATATCCTGGGTCCCGCCTTTCCGGAGGAACGGGAGGAAATCGTGCTGAACGGCTGGCGGTCCTTCATCTCCACCATGGAGGAAGCCGTGCACTACAATTCCCTGGCGCGGCTGTACGGGAAGACGCTTCCCATCCATATCTCCGTGGATACGGGCATGGGCCGCGGCGGATTCCTGCCGGACCAGCTTGAAGAATTGCTCTCCCGCCTGGGGGAACTGGACAGCCTGTACATGGAAGGGCTGGGCGCGCACCTGCCCTGCGCGGACGAGGACCGGGAACTCACGCTGAAGCAGATCGCCCGCTTTGAACAGATGGCCGCCCGCATCCGGGAAAAACTGCCCCTGAAGTACTGCCATCTGGCCAACAGCGCCGCTTCCCTGGATTATGAGATTCCCTCCAACAACATGTGCCGCCCCGGACTGGTGCTTTACGGCTTTTCTCCCATTACCTCCCCATGGGCCGCGCAATTGAAGCCGGCCATGGCCCTTTTCTCCCGCCTGACGGTGGCGCGCACGCTGCCGGAGGGGCACGGCATTTCCTACGGAGGCACCTTTGTAACGGACCACCCCACCAGGGTGGCTACCGTGGGCATAGGCTATGCGGACGGCTACGTGCGCTCCCTGGCCCACAAGGGCGCCCGCGTGATGGTGGACGGCGTCTCCTGCCCGCTGCTGGGGCGCGTGACGATGGACCAGATCATGGTGGACGTCAGCCGGGTGCCGCACCCGGAACCGGGCATGACCGTGGAGATCATGGGGCCGAACATTCCCGTGACGGAACTGGCGGAAAAGGCCGGTACCATTTCCTGGGAAATTTTTACCGGAATAGGCCCCCGGGTGCCGCGCCACTACATCCACTGAACCCTCTGCCGGAGAAGCGGTCCGCCCGTGTTCCCTTATTCCGCGCGGTGCCTTCATTCCCGATTGACGGGCAGCCTGAAATATCGTTTATTGATCCAGTATGATGAAGGTTTCCACCAGAGGACGCTATGCACTGCGCCTGATGATTGATCTTGCCCAGCACAATGACGACGGCTACATCTCCCTGAAGGAGATTTCAGCCAGGCAGGACATCACCGTACGGTATCTGGAACAAATTATCGCCATCCTGCTGAAAGCGGGCTTCGTTCAGAGTTTCCGGGGGAAGTCCGGCGGCTACCGCCTGTCCCGGCATCCCCGGGAATACACCACGGAAGACATCCTGAAACTGACGGAAGGCTCCCTGCTGCCCCTTTCCTGCACGGCTTCCCAGAACAGCCCGTGCCCGCGGGCGTCAAGCTGCGCCACGCTGCCTTTCTGGCGGGGGCTGCAAAAGGTCATTGAGGATTACCTGGGCCGCGTCACGCTGGAGGACCTGTCCGAGCAGCAGAAGGAAATCGGCTGCGACTACGGAGCAGGCATTTAACCGGAGCACCCGGCCTGAACATTTTTTCGCCCCTTTTTTGTTTTGGCCTTATGTCCCACTTTTTTTACCCGGCACTTGACATCCCGTCCCGCTTTAACTATCTATTCCCTACTTTCCCGATAGGAATATAAAAAATATGAATAAGAACCATCGTTTTGAAACGCGCCAGATCCACGTGGGCCAGGAAAATCCGGACCCGGCCACGGATGCCCGCGCCGTGCCGATTTACGCCACCACTTCCTATGTCTTCAAGGACTCCGAACAGGCGGCCGCCCGTTTCGCCCTGGCGGAGCCGGGCAACATCTACAACCGCCTGATGAACCCCACGGCAGACGTTTTCGAAAAGCGCATCGCCGCCCTGGAAGGGGGAGCGGGCGCGCTGGCGGTAGCCACCGGAGCGGCGGCCATCGCCTATGCCGTCCAGAATATTGCGCGCGCCGGGGACCACATCGTTTCCGCCGCCAACGTGTACGGCGGCACTTACAACCTGTTTGCCCATACATTTGCCGAATCCGGCATTGAAACCACCTTCGTGGACGGCAGCAATCCGGACAATTTCGCCAAGGCCATCCGGGAAAATACGAAGGCCCTGTACGTAGAAAGCCTGGACAACCCGAACTGCAACGTTGCGGACATAGACGCGCTGGCGGAGGTGGCGCACGCCCGCGGAATTCCGCTCATTGTGGACAATACCTTCGCCTCCCCCTTTCTGTTCCGCCCTCTGGAGCACGGCGCGGACGTGGTGGTGCATTCCGCCACCAAATTCATCGGCGGCCACGGAACGGCGATGGGCGGCGTGATTGTGGACGGCGGCAAGTTCGACTGGACGCAGAATGATAAATTCCCCGGCATCAGCCAGCCCAACCCGAACTGCCACGGCGCCGTGCTGGCGGAAATCTGCGGCCCTCTGGCCTACATCATGAAGATCCGGACCACCCTGCTGCGGGATACGGGAGCCACCATCAGCCCGTTCAATTCCTTCTGCTGCTCCAGGGGCTGGAAACCCTTTCCCTGCGGGTGGAGCGCCATGTGCAGAACGCCCTGCGCGTGGTGGATTACCTGGCGGCTCATCCCCAGGCGCAGAAGGTGAACCATCCCTCCCTGCCGGACCATCCGGACCACGAACTTTACCGGAAATATTATCCGAACGGCGGCGGCTCCATCTTCACCTTTGAAATCAAGGGTGGCGCGGAAAAAGCTCGCAAGTTCTGCGAAAGCCTGGAACTATTTTCCCTGCTCGCGAACGTGGCCGACGTCAAGTCCCTGGTGATTCATCCGGCCTCCACCACCCACTCCCAGATGACGGAGGAGGAACTGAAGGCGGCAGGCATCTCGCCCTCCACGGTGCGGCTTTCCATAGGCACGGAACATATCGACGACATTCTCGAAGACCTGGAACAGGGCTTCCGCGCCATTCTCTAACGATTTAACGGCTACAACGCTCTTTTCCTACAAGCCATGAGAATTTACAGAAACATTACAGAACTGATCGGCGGCACTCCTTTGCTGGAGCTGACCAATTACGAACGCAAAAACGGCCTGAACGCCGCCATCCTGGCCAAGCTGGAATACCTCAACCCCGCCGGCAGCGTGAAGGACCGCATCGCCCGGGCCATGATTGACGCCGCGGAAGCCTCCGGAGAGCTGAAGCCGGATTCCGTCATCATTGAACCCACCAGCGGGAACACGGGCATCGGCCTGGCGGCGGTGGCCGCCTCCCGCGGGTACAGGATCATCCTGACCATGCCTGAAACGATGAGCGTGGAACGCCGCAACCTGCTGAAGGCCTACGGCGCGGAACTGGTGCTGACGGACGGCGCGCTGGGCATGAAGGGAGCCATTGCCAAGGCGGAGGAACTGGCCGCAGGACTCCCCAACAGCTTCATTCCCGGCCAGTTCGTCAACCCGGCCAACCCGGAAGTCCATTTCCGGACCACCGGACCGGAAATCTGGAACGACACGGACGGCAAGGTGGACATCTTCGTAGCAGGCATCGGCACCGGAGGCACGATTACGGGCGTAGGCAAGTACCTCAAATCACGCAATCCGGAAATCCGGATCGTGGCCGTGGAGCCGTCCGCTTCCCCTGTGCTGACCCAGGGGACCGCCGGCCCCCACAAGATTCAGGGCATTGGCGCGGGTTTCGTGCCGGAAACGCTGGATACCTCCGTGTATGACGAAGTCATCACCGTCACCAATGAAGACGCCTTCGCCACCGGCAAGGAGCTGGCGCGCACGGACGGCGTACTGACGGGCATTTCCTCCGGCGCAGCGCTCTGGGCCGCCACGCAGGTGGCACAGCGCCCGGAAAACGCAGGCAAGACCATCGTGGTCCTGCTGCCGGACACGGGGGACCGCTACCTCTCCACCCCCCTGTTCACGGACTAATCCTTCCCATCCTCCAGCCATGAAAGAATTCAGCCTCCATCTCTACCTGGTCACTGATGAAGCGGCCAAATGCCGCCACAGCCTTCTGGAAACCGTCCAGAGGGCGGTGGACGGCGGCGTCACCATCGTGCAGTACCGCTCCACCAATCCGGACGCGGGCACCTGCTACCGGGAAGCGCTGCCCATCCGGGACTTCCTGGCGTCCCGCGGCGTTCCCTTCATTGTCAACAACCGCATTGACCTGGCCCTGGCGCTGGACGCGGACGGCGTCCACATCGGCCAGCGTGACCTGCCGGTTCCTGCCGTCAGGGCCATGATCGGCCCGGACAGGATTCTGGGGCTTTCCGTCTCCAACGCGGACCAGCTCCGCGCCGTAGACGCCGCCCTGGTGGACTACCTTGGGATGGGGCCTGTCTTTCCCACCATCTCCAAGCTGAACGCCCCGCCCGTGCTGGGCGTGGACGGCTTCGCCGCCCTGGCCTCACAGTCTCCCCTGCCCGTCGTCGCCATCGGCGGCCTGGACGCGGAGCGCGCCCGGCTGGTGCGCGCTACGGGAGCGGCCAGCGGCATTGCCGTCGTCTCCGCCATTTGCGGAACGGAGGATCCGGAAGCCGCCGCACGGGCGCTGGCCTGACCGGCTGAATTCCGGAAACAAGCGGGCAGCAAAACATTCTTTCAAACGCCATGCCTTCACCAACTGACCTCATCCATGCCGTCTCCGCCGATCTGGAAAAAATCCGGGAGACGGCTCCGTTGGTTCTCTCTCTGACCAACTCCGTCGTCCAGCCCCTGACGGCCAACCTGCTGCTGGCCGCAGGAGCCGTTCCCGCCATGCTTAACGATGCGGAGGAAGCCGTGGAAATGCTCCGCGGCGGAACAGGCGCCCTGCTGGTCAACCTGGGCACCGTGACGCGCGAACAGGGCGCCGTCATGCAGACGGCGGTGCAGGAAGCCAACCGGCTGGACATCCCCTGGGTTCTGGACCCGGTGGCCGTTGGAGCTCTCTCCCTGCGTACGCGGCTGGCGGAACAGTTGAAGGAACGGAAGCCCCGCATCATCCGCGGGAACGCCTCTGAAATCATGGCTCTGGCCGGGTACTCCTCCGTCACGAAGGGACCGGAAAGCACCAGCTCCAGCGCAGACGCCCTGCAGGCGGCCAGGGAACTGGCCCTGCACACGGGAGCGGCTGTCCTCGTCACGGGCCGCACGGACTATTCCACGGACGGCCGCCAGGTGATCTCCACGGAAAACGGACATGCCATGATGTCCCGCGTCACGGGCGTGGGCTGTTCCATGGGCGCGCTGGCCGCCGCCTGCGCCGCCGTCTCCTCCTCCCCCTTGCAAGCGGCCGTCTCCACGGCCGTATTGATGGGCATTGCGGGGGAAATGGCCTTTGAACAAAGCCCTGTTCCGGGCTCTTTTGCCGTCTCCCTGCTGGACAACCTGTACACCCTTTCTCCGGAAGAAGTAGCGCGGAGAGCGCGCATTCTTCCCTTTTAAACCGTTACTCCTCCTTCCCGTAACCGCGGAAAAGCAGCGCGCCGCACTCCCTCCGGAATGCGGCGCGTTGAATTTACAGGCCTTTTTTATTCGTTCCGCGGAACGGAACGGCGCAGGAACACCGCTCCCAGCGCAGCCATCAGCAGCATGCAGGAGGACGGTTCAGGAACAGGAACAGGCGCCGTAGCCGTAAACGCCGATGCCATGGCTGAAGAAGCTTCCGGAGCCGCATTCGGCGTCCACACCATGCTCACTTCCTTGGAATCCTCGTTCTTCTGGAGGCTCCACTGGCCGTACGCCGCGTAATCTCCGGCGGAAGACGCATCCAGCGTGAAATTACCCGTCAGGGTCGCGTTCGCTCCCCCCTCAATGAAGTTCAGGATGTGGGAGGTTCCCCAGAAGTCGGTGGAATAGTCGAGGCTCAACGCCGCCAGCTTCAGCTTGGCCCCCGCGTCAATCTGGAAGACGCCGGACTGGAGCATCAGGCTGTTGCACGCCAGCTCGCCCCCTGCGGAACCGCCCATGGTCAAGGTCAGTTCAAAGACGGAGCCGGACTGGAGCGTCGTATTCCCGGACAGGGTGGCGGAACCGGAAAGGATGCCTCCGTTCTTCACCAGAATATTATTCCCCAGGCTGACCGTGCCCGCATCCGTCCCCAAGCCTCCCAGTACCAGGCAGCCACCGGAATTGACCGTCGCCATCCCCGTCCCGAGAGCCTGGTTGGAGGCCGCTGCCAGCGTTCCCCCATTGACGGACGTTCCGCCGGAATAGGTATTCTTTCCGGATAAAACCATGATCCCCTCTCCTGTCTTGGCAACGGAGCCCTTTGCTCCGGAGTAATTGACGATGTTGGCTGATACTTTTAAATCCGCCTCCGCCGTGCCGCGCTCCACCGCAAAGACAGCAGGACTGCCTCCCCTCAGCTTGACATTAACCGTCCTGATTTCCGAGGCCCTGTCCGCCGCCCTTACCTGGAAAACGGTATCCGTCCAGACCTCCATGCTTCCCTTCGCCACGCCGTCCAGCGTCCCTCCTGCCAGGGTGACGGTCATGTTCCGGAAGGTCTGGTTCCTGGTATCATTCTGGAACAGGGTTCCTCCGTTAATTTCCACATGGCTGACGCAGGCCTCATTTCCCGAATTGCCGAAACAGTCCACCCCGCGCAGGGAAACCGTTGCGCCCCGGTTGATAACCAGCCCTCCGCGGATAATACCTTCCTCACCTCCTGAAATAAGCATCAGCGTTCCTTCATTGACCGTAGTTCCTCCGGTATAAGCCTGGCGTTTCTGCACGGCGAGCATTCCGGAACCGTTTTTCACGAGGCGGCCCGTCCCGGATATTTGCAAATTAACGGAGCCGGCGCGGAGCGAATTGAAAGCGAGGGTTCCATTGTTGACAATCGTTCCCGTACCCAGGGAACCGTCTTTTTCCCCGTCACCCACGGCGAGCGTCCCCGCATCAATGACGGTACCGCCGGAATAGGAATTGGCCCCGGTCAGCACCAGCGTTCCTTCCCCGGTTTTCACAAGAGAGCCGGTTCCTGAAATAACGCCGGATTCCGTCGCGGAACCGGAGTCCACTTCCGCCCTCATGACGGCCCCGGAACCGGATAGAGCCACGTTCCCGCTGTGACTGCCGCCGGAAAGAATGGCATACGTCCCTCCGTCCGCCACGTTCACGGAAGAGCCAACTTCCGCATGGCCTCCCGCCGTGAACCGCGCACCGCTCTCCACATTCACCGTTCCGGTGGCAAAGAGGGCCGTCTCCCAGTCGTTCTCATCCACATAGCCGCCCGCGTGCAGGGCATGCACCCCGGCTACCTTCACCTCACCTCCCTGCACCGTCCACGTCCCGGTATTGAAAATATGCCCGGACAGGTTCCAGACGGAACCTTCTCCCGTGCCGGGCGCGTACACCACATGAAGCTGGCCGTCCTTCAAGAACCCTCCGTCCATGAAGCCTCCAAGATAGTCCTGCGCCCCGTGCCCCGTAAACGTGAATGTCACGGCGGTATTCGCACGGAAATTGCCGAAGCAGGCTCCGGAATCCAGATGCGTGATGGCATTCAGCGTCAAATTATGCCCGTACATGTCCACCACGCCCCCGCGGTGGCCGAAGATGAACTCCCCGGACACTTGGTTTTCCCCGGCAAGGCGCACCATTACTCCGCCCCCGTTCAGCTTCACGTTACGGGCCGCGTAGCCGTCCCTGTCCAAAATCAGATTTCCGCCGCCGCCCACGTTGATGTCCGCCGCATTGTTCCCGTGGCCGCTGACGATCAAATCGCCTTCCCCAATCTTCCTCCACTCGTCTCCGGAGGCTCCGGTCAGCAAGGTGGTGACCGCAGCTCCCTTGTTCACCACAAAGCCCGCCGTATTCAGGCGGCGGGAAGAATCGCCCCCGTCGCTCAGCACGTAATCGCGGTTGAAGGTGAGGGAACCCGCTCCGGTATCCACGGACCCCTGGAGCACGATTGTGCCGCCGGAGCCGTCAAAAATCAGATTATTGCAGGCGTTCAACTGCTCATTTGTAGCTTGTGTACCTTTCGTGGAGGTGTCCCCGCGTAATCCGGCCGCCAATCCGGTGTAATCCGTAGTCACGCCTCCCTGCACAAAGGTCCCGTTGCCGTCCGCATCCGTCACGTTCCACAGTACGTCACCGCTCGCCGCAACGCTTATGGTACGGTTGAAGCTGTCCACGTAATCGCTGGCCCACTGGTTGCCGGAACGCATCTGGGTAAACTGTCCATACCCGCTTCCACTGGCAGACTGTGCCGCACCTACCCACTCCCACTTGCCGGAATTCTCATTGTACACATAGCACGGGCTTCCACTATCCCCTGACAATCCACCGGAAGGCAATGGATTGGACTCCGAAGGCTTCTTGAAATTGTACCAGAACCGGTAAGCCGGATAGGTCTTGGCATTTTCCGGGTCCGGCTCTCCTGTTCCCGGAGCGCTGGCCTGCCCCTCAAAAACAAGGGTTCCTCCGGTCAAATAGCCATAAGAGGCATCAATCTTTTCCTGTTTGCCGTTTCCTGTGGCGACAGCCTGAACTCCGGAACCAGCTCTCATGACCAGCCTCCCTTTCATGTTGTCCAGGTATTCCGGGTCAGTCAGGTAAGGTGCGTATTCCGCCTCCGTCACGATCTTGCTCAATCGCTGCACACGGTAGTCGTATGTCAAATCGGACTTATCACCCCATGCATCCTTTCTCGTAACGCTGCGGTAGGAATCGTAAAAAGGAGTTCCTTGCTTGGCACCGAAACGAACCGTAAAGGAAACGAAATGGTTATAATAATCATGTGATACGGTGGCGATGAAGCCGGGACCGCCCACCAGCGCGGCCTCCCCGATGTGGGCATCCGCCACGCCGTCAAAATTCATCATTTTGGGGATAGTTCCCACGTAATTGCCATTCTTGTCGTAGATGGCGACGTCTTTGGCATTCACGTCAAAAATGCCCCGGTTTTCCGCGAAATCACGGTAGGTTTGAACATCAAACGAGTCAGACATCAACCCGCCATAGGCGGGAGTGAGGAGGCAGGCCGCCCCCAGCAGCCCGGAATAATGATGAACATTCATAAGAAATTGAAATTAAGTTATGATTAAACAAGGAACAGGCAAGTCTGCCGCACTTCCCATCTTCCAGTCCAGACCGTTTTCACGAACATCCGGCAGGGCTTCGGGAAGTGCGGCGGGGTTCTTCATCAGGCTCACCGCACACGGCGGCGGAAAATACACGTCCCCAGGCCTGCCAGCACCAGCAGCGCGGAGGAAGGTTCCGGAACCGGCGCAGGAGACGGAGCCGCGAGCAACGCCGCAGTTTCCGAATGGTCCAAAACGGCCTCGGCATTGGGAGTCCAGACCATGTTCACGGTTTTGGAATCCTCATCGCCCTGGAGGGACCAGGACCCATAGGAGCCATAATTTCCGGCTCCGGACAGGTCCAGCGTAAACGCCCCCTTCAAACTGGCGTTCGCGCCGCCTTCTATCAGGTTCAGGATATGGGAGGTCCCCCAGAAGTCGGAGGAATAATCCAGAGACACCGCCGCCAGCTTCAGCTTGGCTCCCGCGTCAATCTGGAAAACACCGGACTGGAGCATCAGGCTGTTGTACGCCAGTTCATTCCCGGCGGAACCGCCCATGGACAAGGTCAGTTCAAAGACGGAGCCGGACTGGAGCGTCGTATTCCCGGACAGGGTGGCGGAACCGGACAGAATGCCGCCATTCTTCACCAGGATGTCATTCCCTAGGGCAACGGAAGAAATATCCGTGCCAAGGCCGCCCAGCGCCAGACGCGCGCCGGAATTGACGGAGGCCGCTCCGGTTCCAAGAGCCTGGCTGGAGGCCGCCACCAGCGTCCCCCAGTTGACCGTAGTGCCACCGGAATAGGTATTCTTTCCGGAAAGCACCATGATCCCGGCGCCTTTCTTGATGAAGGACCCCTTAACTCCGGAAGAGTTCACGATGTTCGCGGATATTTTCAAATCCACGTCTGCGGTTCCACGGTCCACCATGAATACCGTAGGATTGGCATCCCTGAGCTGCACGTTGACGCGCTTGATTTCAGATGCCCTGTTTGCGGATTTCACATTAACGACGGCATTCGTCCAGATATCCATGCGACCGCCCGTTATGCCGTCCACAACGCCTCCGGTCAGGTTGAACACCGTATTCTGGAACGTCTGGTTCTTGTTGTCTCCAAAATACAGAGTTCCTCCATTGATGTTCACGTTCTTGACGGAGGCGTTCCCTCCGGAATAACCGAAGCTGTCACCGCCCTTCAATGTCACCTGCGCTCCCTCCCGGATGGCCAGGTTCCCGCGAATCATGCCGTTGGCGCCTCCGTAGCCCACCACAAGGACGCCCTTATTCACGGTGGTTCCTCCGGTATAGGAAAGCATCTTCTGGATGGTGAGCGTGCCGGAACCGTTCTTCACGAGCGAGCCTGTTCCGGACACATTCGTGTTCAGGGCAACCGAATCAGACCTGTTGAAGGCGAGCACGCCGTTGTTGACGACTGCCCCGGCGCCCAGGGAACCGCTTGTACCGCCATTCCCTATGGTGAGCGTTCCCGCCGCAATGGTGGTGGTTCCGCTGTAGGAATTGTTCCCCGTCAGCGCCAGCTCACCACTCCCTTTCTGGATCAGGCTGCCCGTACCGGAAATGGCATTCGCCGCCGTCACGCTGTCCGTCCTGTTGAATGCCAGGGTTCCTTCATTGGCAACGGCTCCCGTTCCCAGGCTGCCGGAGGTTCCTCCGTTCCCTACCATCAGGGAGGCTCCGGAGAGGATGCGCGTTTCACCGGAATACGTATTGTCAGCCGCCAGAATAACTCCTCCGCCAGTGCCCATGCCCTGGGTATCCACCGTCAGGGAATGATCACCGCCAAGCGAACTGGCTACGGTCAGCATCCCGTTTCCGCCGAACAAATATCCCTGCGTTCCGGCTGTCACGGCCCCGGACAAAACAGCCTGTCCGTCAGCCCCGATGCACACGGAATTCAGTCCCATGCCGCCCAGATTCAAATCCGCCGTACGGGTTCCCGACAGGAGCAGAACGCCTTCGGAAGCATTGGAAACATGCGCCAGGGCAGCATCCGCTTCCGACCCAAGGGCAAAGGATGTTCCGTACTTGACGAGCACATTCTTGTTCTGCACCCCGAGGGAGCGCACGTCCGCGTAGGTGAGGTTCACTCCCCCATTCAGTTCAATAACCCCGGAGAAAGCAGCTCCACCCTCCGAATCACTGTTGTGCGCGTTGGCAAGCACCACGGCGCCCGTATTGGATCCGTTGCCGATGGACAAGGTGCCGGAACCGCTGAGCTTCAAGTTCACCGTCAGCGTTCCTCCTCCCCCGCCCAGGGACCAGCCACCGTCCGCGGTCCAGCCGGATAGAACTTCCGTGGTTCCGGACGTTCCCAAATTCACCTCTCCCAATGCGCCGACGGACAAGTTTCTGAAGCCGTTCAGGCCGGAAATCGCCGCCTGGTCTTCCAGCAGCACGAACGTTCCGGAAGACGCCTGGTCCAGCTTTCCGGCAATAGCGGAAAAACCAGCGCCTTCCACAGCCAGGGCTCCGGCGGCATCCAGCGACCAGACAGCCTGCCCGAGAGCCCCGGCGGAAGAGGCGCGCACCAGGCCTTCTTCAACCGTGGCAGTTCCGGAAAAACTGTTGTTCCCGTTTTTCAGAAGCAGGGTTCCTTCCCCGGTTTTCACGAGGGAACCGGCTCCGGAAATCACGCCGGACTCCGTCGCGGACCCGGAATCCACCTCCGCACGGAACATGGATGCGGCTCCGGACAAAACGACGTTTCCGCTGTGATTTCCCCCGGCCAGCACGCCATACGTGCCTCCGTCATCCACCTGCACGGCAGACACCACCAGGGAATGGCCACCAGTGGTAAACCGGGCGCCGCTGTTCACCTGCACTGTTCCGGTGGAAAAGGAGGCCATCTGCCAGTCGTTCTCATCCACATAGCCGCCCGCGTGCAGGGTGTGCACTCCGGCCACCTTCACCTCTCCTCCCTGCACCGTCCACGTTCCGGTATTGAGAATATGGCCGGCCAGATTCCAGACGGACCCTTCCGCCGTGCCGGGTGCGTACACCACATTCATCAGTCCACGGGAAGCAGCCTCCCCGTCCCGCAAAGACCCAAGGAACGTCTGTTCCCCGGAGCCCGTGAACGTAAGCGTTACGGTGGAATTGCCAAGGTAATTGGCAAAAACGGCTCCGGAATCCAGGTGAGTGATGGCGTTCAGCGTCAAATTGTGCCCGTACATGTCCACCACGCCCCCGCGGTGGCCGAAGATGAACTCCCCGGATACTTGGTTTTCCCCCGCCAGGCGCACCATTACTCCGCCGCCGTTCAGCTTCACGTTGTGCGCCGCGTAGCCGTCCCGGTCCAGAATCAGCATCCCGCTTCCTCCCACGTTGATGTCCGCCGCATTGTTCCCGTGGCCGCTGACGATCAAATCACCTTCCCCGATCTTCCGCCACTCGTCCCCGGAGGTTCCGGTCAGCAGCGTCGTCACGGTTGCCCCCTTGTTCACAACGAAACCCGCCGTATTCAGACGGCAGGAGGCATTTCCTCCGTCGCTCAATACGTAATCCCGGTTGAACGTGAGGGAACCCGCCCCCCGTATCCACCGAGCCCTGGAGAACAATGGTGCCGCCGGAGCCGTCAAAAATAAGATTGCTGCACACGCCTATCTGCGTGTCCGAGGCCCGCGTTCCCTGTGTGGAGGTATCTCCTCGCAGGCCGGAGGCCAGCCCGGTGTAATCCGTACTGATATCTCCCTGAACGAAGGTTCCGTTTCCGTCGCCATCCGTCACATTCCACAGAAGATCCCCACCCCCTTCCGACACGCTGACGGTGCGGTTGAAACTGTCCACGTAATCGCTGGCCCACTGGTTGCCAGAGCGCATCTGGCTGAACTCGCCGTAGCCGCTACCGCCCTGGGATTGACCGGCCCCCACCCATTCCCATCTGCCGGACTTCTCATTAAATACATAGCTAGGACTTCCGCTGTCCCCTGCCAATATGCCGGAAGGCAGGGGATTAGATTCCGAAGGTTTCTTGAAATTGTACCAGAAACGGTAGGCCGGGTAAGTCTTGGCATTCTCAGGATCCGGCTCTCCTGTTCCCGGAACGCTGGCCTGTCCCTCAAAAACCAGGGTTCCCCCGGTCAAATAGGAATAACCTCCGCTGACCGTGTCCTGTTTACCGTTCCCCGTGGCAATAGCCTGGGTTCCGGACCCGGCACGCAGAACCAGCCGTCCCTTCATGTTGTCCAGGTATTCCGGATCCGTCAGGTAGGGGGCGTATTCCGCTTCCGTCACGATCTTGCTCAACCGCTGCACGCGGTAGTCATACGTGTAATTCGTCTGGTCGCCCCAGGCATTCTTGATTACCACGCTCCGGTAGGCGTCATAAAACGGCGTTCCTTCCGTGGCTCCAAAACGCTTGGTAAACGTAATGGTCTGGTTATTGTAATCATGGGACACGGTGGCGATGAAGCCCGGGCCGCCTACCAAAGCGGCTTCCCCGGCATGGGCGTCCGCCAATCCGTCAAAATTCATCATTTTGGGGATGGAGCCCACGTAATTGCCTTCCTTGTCGTAAATGGCGACGTCTTTGGCATTGATTCCAAAGATGCCCCGGTTTTCCGCAAAATCACGGTAAGTCTGAACGTCGAAGGAATCAGACATCAATCCCCCATAAACGGGAGAGAGGAGACAGGCCGCCCCCAACAAGCCGGAATGATAGAAATAATGTAAATTCATGGCAGAACGAGCTTTAGGTTAAAATAATTCAAATCATAAAAAGTACTGCTATTCAAAATGTTTTTTAAAGGACGCTCCAGGAATCTGGAACTTTATTTCATTCCCAATAATTTTAATTATTCTTCATTTTGTTAGAGTTTGAAAACACCATTTGTTTTCAACAAACGACTTTACATTCCACCCACAACAAGAACTGGCGCGAATACCAAGCTTTGCATGACACAAATTATTTCTTCTTTTTCCTTGCTTCAAATAAATTTACCTGAAAGTTCGCCTTTTCCGGCACTTCGCCTCATCTCTTCTCCATGCCGCGCAAGAATGAAACCTGTTTAGTATTGTGAAATATCCCCTGCCTTTTATAATGAAGGGCAACCCATTTCAGCATGGCAAACCACACTACCACGCAAAAGCTCTGCAACTGGTTCATTCAGCAGGCGAATGCAAAAAACCTTCCTCTCACGCCCGTCAAACTGAACCACCTGGTCATTCTGGCGGACTGGTGGCACCTGCACCATCACGGCGATTTCCTGATCAACGAACGGGCGGAAGCATGGACCTGCGGGCCGGTGCTCCCCTCCATTCATCACGAATACAAGGACCAGCCGCCCTGCTCCATCATTGAACGCCCCAGCCGCCGCCAGCCCCCTCTGGAAGAGGAAACGGACATCATCCCTTTTCTGGAACACATCTGGAACGTCTATGGCAAATACACGGCCCAGCAGCTTGGCCGCATCAACACAGCGCCGGCCTCCCCCTGGCAGCAGGCGCAGGGCAGGCACGGAGAAGCGGAACACCAGCAAATTGCCCGGGAACACGTGAAAGCCTACTTCCAAACCCTGGCTGAATGACCCCGGGAGAAAAGCCGGACCGCCTTTTTTCTCCGCATTCATTTTTTCTATTCAAAACACACATTTGAGTGAAAAAAAACTTGCAAAGAACAGCCGGTTCCGCTTTAATTCGCCCGCACCGCAAAGGTGCCCGTTACATAGCCCTATAGTGTAATCGGTAACACAGCGGATTCTGGTTCCGTATTTTGGGGTTCGAGTCCTCATAGGGCTACCACCTTTAAGAAAAAGGCCGTCTCTCCGGAGGCGGCCTTTTTTACTTTTAACGTTCCTCTGGGCCAGGAAAAAGTCCGGAACTTTCCAGCAACTGCGGAGCCCTTCAAAGCGTGGACGGCACCTTTCCAAATAATCCCTCTGTTGATCTGAGGACACGGACAGTAAGAACGCAAATGCACATTTTCTCCATCCTCAACCGTAAGGGAATATTCCCGGACCTGGAAAAACGGTCAAATAGCCGCTAACAGCGCCAGACGAACCATGGGAAAAAGACAAAAGGCCTTCCCTCTTTCCGGTCCTTCCTCTTTCCCTGAAAGGAACTTGTGTCCGGACCGCCGGGATGCCAGCCCCGGTAATTCCTGAGAAACATTTTGTCAAAGGGTCCACCATTTCCTTTCAGCGGGCATGAAGCATATTCCACCGCGTGCTCATGAAGGAGCAAATTTTTGAAAGATTCTCTCCCGGCACGGCTTATACTGAAAACATGACAAGGCTTTTTCCACTCCTGGCCGGATTGCTGCTGTTCCCGGTATTTCAAACTGAAGCAGCAGAAAAATACAGCATTATTCCGGAGCCGGAGAAAACGGAGCTGAAGCGGAACGCCACCAAGACCTTGAAGCTCCTCTCCGACAAAACCTCTCCTGCCCTGGGCAAGGACGCCTACCGCCTCGCCGTCACCCCGCAGGGCGTCCACCTTGCCTCCGGCGGCAGGGAGGGCAGGATGTACGGCCTGGTCACCCTCCAGCAGCTCCAGGACCAGCTGGCGGCACAGCCGGAGGGCATCCCCTGCGGCGTCATCACGGACAAGCCCCGCTACCCCTGGCGCGGCATGATGGTGGACCCCGCGCGCCACTTCATCCCCATCAAGGACCTGAAGAAATTCGTGGACCTGATGGCCTACTACAAATTCAACAAGCTCCACGTGCACCTGACGGACAACCAGGGCTGGCGGCTGCCCGTGCCGGGCTATCCCAGACTGCAAAGCGTCGCCTCCAAGCGGGAGGAAAGCTTCGGAGACGGCATCCCCCATGAAGGCATGTACACCAGGCAGGAGCTGAAAGACCTGGTGGCCTACTGTGCGGCGCGCGGCATTGAAGTCATCCCGGAGATAGACGTGCCGGGCCACAACCAGGCGTTGGCCGCCGCCTACCCCGAATTCTTCTGCTTCCCCAAACCGGACATGAAGGTACGGACAGTGGCCGGCAACAGCAAGGAACTGGTATGCCCCCAGAAGCCGGAGGTCTGGAAATTCTACGCCGCCGTCTTCAAGGAACTCAAGGACATCTTCCCGTCCAATACCGTTCACCTGGGCGGCGACGAAGCCCCCACGGAACTCTGGAAAAAATGCCCCCTGTGCCGGGAAGCCCGGACCAAGGCAGGCATGAAAGACGAACAGGAACAAATGAGGGCTTTCTTCGCCAAAATGACAGCCCTGCTCGACAAAAACGGGCAAACGCCGCAATTCTGGTATGAAGGGAACGCCGGCATCTACCACCCGGGCGAAACAGTTTACGCGTGGCGGCAGGACCAGGCGCGCCAGGCTATTGAGAAAACAAAAAAGGCCGGGCTGAACCTGATTATGGCGTCCAATGAATATTGTTATCTGGATTTCCCTCAATTCCCGGGGCAATACAACTGGGGATGGATGCAAACCACGACCTTGCAGAAATGTTATGAACTGGATCCGGCCTTCGGCAAATCCACCGCGGAAGCAGGCCACATCCGGGGCGTGCACGCTCCCGTGTGGGCGGAACACCTTCCGGACCTGAACCACCTGCTTTACCGCGTCTATCCCCGCGCCATGGCCCTGGCGGAAGCGGGATGGTCTCCCATGGAGGTGCGTTCCTGGGAAAACTTCCAGAGGAAAGTGGCCGACCACCGCCCCTTTGTCCTCAAGCGCTTTAATTACGACTTGAAACGCACGAAGGATAATGAGCCGCCCTTCCGGTGGGAAAACAAAAAGTAATTCCGCCGTTTTTCCTTATCACTCCTGATTCTCCATGATAGAATCTCTTCTGAAAAAGCCCTCCGTCATGTTTAAACTGATCTACCTCCTGGCCTGCACAGCTTTCTCTGCATCCATGGCGTGTGCCGCACCAGCAGAAAAATACAGTATTATTCCGGAGCCGGAGAAAACGGAGCTGAAGCGGAACGCCACCAGGACCTTGAAGCTTCTCTCCGACAAAACTTCTCCTTCCCTGGGCAAGGACGCCTACCAGCTCACCGTCACCCCGCAGGGAGTGCACCTCTCTTCCGGCGGGAAAGAGGGCCGTATCTACGGACTGGTCACCCTCCAGCAGCTCCAGGACCAGCTGGCGGCTCATCCGGAAGGCATTCCCTGCGGAGTCATCAAGGACAAGCCGCGCTACCCGTGGCGCGGCATGATGGTGGACCCTGCGCGCCACTTCATCCCCATCAAGGACCTGAAGAAATTCGTGGACCTGATGGCCTACTATAAATTCAACAAGCTCCAGCTTCACCTGACGGACGACCAGGGCTGGCGCCTGCCTGTGCCGGGCTATCCCAAACTGAAAAGCATCTCTTCCAAACGGGCGGAAAGCTTCGGCAACGGCACTCCCCACGAAGGAATGTACACCAGGCAGGAACTGAAAGACCTGGTGGCCTACTGCGCCGCGCGCGGCATTGAGGTCATCCCGGAAATAGACATGCCGGGCCACAACCAGGCGTTGGCCGCCGCCTATCCGGAATTCTTCTGCTTTCCAGACCACAACACGAAAGTCAGCACGACCGGCGGTGTGGGCTTGTACCTGGTATGCCCCCACAAGCCGGAAATATGGAAATTCTATGCCGCCGTCTTTGACGAGCTCAGGGACATCTTTCCGTCCACCATGGTTCACCTGGGCGGCGACGAAGCCCCGCTGGAAAAAACCTGGGAAAAATGCCCTCTCAGCGTCAAATACCGCCAGCAGAAGGGAATGAAGGACGTCCACGAGGAACTGAAGGAATTTGAAGCGAAAATGGCCTCCATGCTCGCCGCGCGCGGCAAAAAGCCCATCTTCTGGTATGAAAAGCCGTGGGCCCAGGCCAGCGTTTACCGCAAGGGAGACACCGTCTTTACCTGGCGCATGGGCTTGACGCCCTCCACCATCACGGAAACGAAAAAGCAGGGCCTTCCCCTCATCATCGCCGCCGGGGAACACTGCTATCTGGACTATCCCCAGATTCCCGGCCAGGACAACCGGGGCTGGATGCCCACCACTACGCTGGAGCAAAGCTACAAGCTGAACCCCGCCTACGGCAGGCCGGAGCAGGAAACAGACCATATCATCGGCGTTCAGGCCACCATGTGGGCGGAACAGCTCCCCACCCTGAACCACCTGCTTTACCGCACCTACCCCCGCGCCTGCGCCATTGCGGAAGCGGGCTGGTCACCAATGAACGTGCGTTCCTGGGAAAACTTCCAGCGCAAGCTGGCCGATCAGCGCCAATTTGTCCTCAAGCGTTTCAACTACGATATGGAGCGCACCAAGGAAAACGAACCCCCCTTTCAAATAATCCGCATTCTCTATCCATGAGCAGCACTAAATTTGTACGTCCGCACCGCCCCTCCGTAGAAGAACTGGCCCAGGGAGTCCTGGCCGGGAACCGCGCCCTGCTGGGGAGGGCCATCACCCTGGTAGAAAGCAACGCCGCTAAAGACCAGGAAGCCTCACGGACGCTCATCTCCAAGCTCCTGCCCCATTCGGGCAACGCCGTCCGCATCGGCATCACGGGCGTTCCCGGCGCGGGCAAATCCTCCTTCATTGAAGCCTTCGGCACCTACCTGTGCAAAAAAGGCTTCAAGGTGGCCGTGCTGGCCATTGACCCGTCCTCTTCCGTTTCCCGCGGTTCCATCATGGGGGACAAAACCCGCATGGAAGAACTCTCCGGGGAGGAAAACGCCTTCATCCGCCCTTCCCCCTCCGGCGGCTCCTGGGCGGCGTAGCCAGAAAAACGCGTGAAACCATGATCGCGTGCGAGGCCGCGGGCTTTGACATCATCCTCATTGAAACCGTCGGCGTCGGCCAGTCGGAAACCACCGTCCGTTCCATGGTGGACATCTTCATGCTCCTGCTCATCACCGGCGCCGGAGACGACCTCCAGGGCATCAAGCGCGGCATCATGGAGCTGGCGGACATCCTGGTGGTCACCAAGGACGACGGCGACAACCGCCAGCGGGCGGCGGCCCACTGCCAGGAACTGAAAATGGTGCTCCACTACCTGCAAAGCCCCACCCCCGGCTGGACGCCCTCCGTCCTCACCTGCTCCTCCCTGGAAGGGCGCGGACTGGACACCATTGAAGAAACGCTCTTCCGCTTCCGGGATAGCATGAAGGAATCCGGCTTCTGGTACAACCGCCGCCGGAACCAGTCCCTCTCATGGGTTCAGGCCCTGGTGCATGAAGCCCTGCTCACCGCCTTTGAACAGCATCCTGCCGTGGCGTCCCGCATGCCCGTCCTGGAAAACATGGTGGCCGGGGACAAGATGGACCCCGTCTCCGCCGCGCACGACCTGCTGAGCCACTTCACTTATCCCGTGCCCGGACATTGAAGAAATCCGCCAGCACCCTGGCGTATACCTCCTTCTTGAACTCCGGCAGCCACTCCAGCCTGAACCCGGCCGGGGCTATCCACCTGTAGGCGCAGAACTCCCGGTGGTCCAGGCTGGGCTCCGGAGCGTCCGCACGCAGCCGGCACAGGAAATACTCCTGTTCCTGCCCCACAAAAGGCTGCTGCCGCTTTTCGCGGACATACTCCAGCACCTCCGGCGGATAATCGTAACGGTACCCGCCCCGGGACTCCACAAGATCATACTGGGACGGCAGGAACCCCACTTCCTCCCGGACTTCCCGCTTCACTGCCTCCGTGGCAGTTTCTCCCGGATCAATCCCCCCCTGAGGGAACTGCCAGGCCCCTTTCTGCCTGGAACGTTCGCAAACCAGCAGCTTTCCGTCCTCCCGGACCAACAGCCCCGCCACATTGGGACGATACAATCTTTCCATGCCTTCTACCTAGCACAACATCCCGTGGATTTCCAGCCATGTTCTTCCACAAATTTGTTGCAGTCATGTAAAAATGACTCGGATACAGACACTTTATTCTCCCTGCCAAACAACTCCGGATATAAATCACAACCCATCAGCAGGATAAGTAATATAAAAAAACAAAAGACACCCTCCCTGGTTGTGGAATTTCCTGTTAAATATCCAGAAAACTCTGGTAGTCAAACATTAACATACTGCCATTTTCCGAACATTGTTCTTTAACGGCAAGTCTATTTTCCTGCAAGGTGAAAACTGGCTGACTGGCCGCTCTTTTACTTTTCACGTCCCGTTAAGAAAATTTGACCATGAAAATAAAAATCAATTATTTCGCTGCCATGTTGCTGGCAATGTTCGCAGGGGGAGGCATAGGCGCCCAGGGCGCAGAGCAGCCTAAAAAGGCGACAAGCCATACTATTGAATACAACCAAAAATTTCTCGGCGCTCATGGCCTGGACGAGAACGACAAACAAGACTTTCAGGATGCTGAAAAGGGATTCATGGCAACCCTCAAGGACCCGAACATTAAAAACAAGGAGGGGAGGACGGTCTTTGACATCTCTGCCTTTGACTTTACCAAGGACAAACCGGCCCCTGATACGGTGAACCCGAGTTTATGGCGCGTTTCCCAGCTCAATGCCAAAAGCGGGCTGTTCAAGGTCATGGACGGCATCTACCAGATTCGCGGGTTTGATCTTTCTAACATGACCATCATCGAAGGAAAGGAAGGCCTCATCATCATTGACCCCCTCATCTCGGAAGAAACCGCAAAAGCGGGGCTTGACCTCTACTATCGGGAAGTGGAACAGCCGGAGACAGGGAAACGTCCGGTCAAGGCAGTTGTATACACGCACTCCCATGTCGACCACTTTGGAGGGGTCAAAGGAGTAGCATCGGAGCAAGACGTTAAATCCGGTAAAACGCAGATACTGGCGCCGGAGGGATTCCTGAAAGAAGCCGTTTCCGAAAACGTCTATGCCGGCAATGCCATGGGGAGGCGCTCCACGTACATGTATGCAGCGCCCTTTAACAAGGGTCCGGAGGGTACCGTAGGCTCCGGCCTGGGCACCGCCAGCTCCAGCGGAACCGTCACAGTCATCGCGCCTACCGATACAATCACCAAAACAGGTGAAACACGAACCATAGACGGAGTGGAGATGGAATTCATGATGGCTCCCGGAACCGAAGCCCCTTCTGAAATGCTGATGTATCTCCCTCAATTCAAGGCGCTTTGCAGTGCGGAGGACGCGACCCACACCATGCATAACCTTTATACCCTGAGAGGAGCCAAGGTTCGGGACGCAAGCAACTGGTGGAAGGCTCTTGATGAAGCCATCCAGCGTTATGGAGACAAAACGGAAGTCTTATTCGCACAGCACCACTGGCCGAGATGGGGGAAAGAACGCATCAGCCAGTTCCTGGCCAAGGAACGCAACGGCTACAAATACATGCACGACCGGACGTTGAACCTGATTAACAAAGGGTATACTCCTGTAGAAATTGCGGAAATGATCAAGCTGCCGCCGGAAATCGACAAGGAATGGTACTTCCGGGGTTATTACGGCACGCTGAACCACAACGCCAAAGCCATCTATCAACGGTACATGGGCTGGTATGACGGCAACCCGGCAAACCTGTATGCCCTGCCGCCTGTGGAAGCGGCCAAGCGCTATGTGGAACTGGCGGGAGGTGCCGACAAGATGATAGACAACGCCCAAAAAGCCTTTGACAAGGGAGACTACCGCTGGACTGCCGAAGTATTAAAGCACGTGGTTTTTGCCGATCCGCAAAACAGCAAGGCAAGAAATCTGGCGGCGGACGCGCTTGAACAGCTCGGCTACCAGGCGGAATCCGGCCCCTGGCGCAATGAATTTCTCGTCGGCGCCTACGAACTGAGAAACGGCCTGCTTCAGAACCCTCTGGATCTTGTATCCAAGGATATTCTGTCCAACCTCACGCCGGAAATGCTGTTTGACTACATGGGCATCAGTCTCAATGCCGAGAAATCCAAAGGGAAAAAACTCGCTTTCAACTGGATAGACCAAAACGGAAAACCATACGGCTTCTGGGTTGAGGACGAAGTACTGATGTACCGAGAAGGAAAACCGGTCGATCATCCTGATGCAGTAATTACCGGAGACAAGCTCAACTTCACCCTTATTGCCATGCAGGCCATGCCCTTGAAGGAAGCCCTGGACAAGAGCATGATCAAGATCGAAGGCAATACGGACAAATTCAAGGAACTGATCGGATGCATGGACAAGTTCAATGGAAACTTCAACATCATAGAACCCTGACCTTTCATTGTCATTTTTAACGAAACCGCTTTTCCCAGGCACCGGGAAAAGCGGTTTTTGTGTATGTCCAAACGCAGCATGAAACAAGCTCTTCCGTGTTTTGGCATCAGCTTACCATAATTAAAAACTTTAATTAAAATATACTCAAATCGTACATCTCTATCTTATTATTACTCTTAAAATACACCAATTAACGCTATTGTTCCATATACCTTACTCAAAGAAAAAAATTCATTAAAGAATGCTATTTTTCTCCTATATTTAATCCCAATATGAAAAAGGAATAAACTAGATATACTGACTTTACCTTTTTTCTTGAACTCCGGCAGCCACCCCACCAGATCTCTCCATTTGTAGGCGCGAAACTCTCGGTAGCCCAGACGGTATTCTGGTTCCTCCACATGTAGCCGACACAGGAAATACTTCTGTTCTTGGCCGCAGAAGGCTACCGTCTCTTCTCGCGTACGCACTCCAACACCTCCGGATGATAGTCATAACAATAACTGTTACGGGAGTCTACAATATTATACAGGGACAACAAAAAACCGACTTGCTTTCCCATCTCACGCTACATATTTCTCCCGGATCAATCCCTCTTACGGAATCTGCCAAGCAGTCTTCTTAGCTGTAATGGTAATTAATCAAAATTCCCCTTCATAAAATCCATTATAAAAAAACGAATTTGATGAAAAGACTCACTATCTTCTATATTTGTCATTTCTATAAAATCTAGTGATCTCTCTAATCCTTTAAATATATCCATTCTTTCTTTCTCATTTTTAACTAGCTTTAAATCTCTATATGCATCTAAAATGATTTCATATATAATAGGGGAGTCCTCTCTAAAAATACTAGCTAAAAATAATAAAAATATATTTGGATTTGATACTTTTTTGCTAAAATAAAAAGCTTGTTCTACTAAATTAGCAAATCTCTTCTTTCTTTTGTTTTTATAATTTGGGGTATTTTCCAAATTAACAACTAATGAATCTAACATTAATTTTAATTCATTCTGTATCTTTAACAAAGGAGCAGATTTTTCTGTAGAAATAACCGTAGTGCGCAAATCAGAAATAGCTTCAACTATATCAGCTAAGGATCGTTCTTCAATGTTATTACTCTCCCTAAGAATTTTAAGATCAAGTGATACAGATATTGGATTTTGTATGTCATCTCCTTCAGAATGACTTTCTATAGCTCGCACCTGAGAAGATATTTGATCTTTTGCATTAGCTACACTATCAAGATCCGATAAATCAAATTGTATTATTCTTGTAGCAGCTACATCAAAAGGAATAATTTCACCTAATTTAATTATCTGCACTAAAGGTTTCCTTATAGCATGCCTAATAGCTAATTCATAAAATACATTGGGATTTTTATCAGTTAAATCTGCAACTACTAATTCTGAATTAACTATGTGCTCAATTATTTGAGTTGTAATAATTCCTGGTTCAGATATCTTATCTGCTCTTATAATTTCATATCCGTATTGTTTTATAGGTTCACTTATAAGATGCCTTAGGATTTTGTCCGAACGTACCCTTATATCAGAACCTTCCTCTCCTATTGGAGATATTATAAAACATCTTTTATTAGAATTCCCATTATCTATACTCATTATAAAATTGAATATACTCTGGCACATTTATTATGTCAATCAATATTCTCTATTTTATTTTCATTATTTTATAAGATGATTGGATAACTTATTTTTATTCTAAAAAAACAATGAATAGTACAAACCATAAGAATCTTTGAAGATAGGTATAACTCCGTATTTTTCCAATACTAAAAAATTAACAGCTATAACCATAACACTTAATCCAGAAAAATCATATGGATCAATCAAATCCTTTTAATAAATTTTCCTTCACACGGCCTATCTCATAATATTAAATAAGCTCTATGAAATGGTTTTCCCCTTGCGCTTTGGCACTCTGTGTTTGTCTGCGACTCCCCTTTCCGCCCAGTCCAAGACGGGTGCTCCTGCTCAGTCTACGGATGATTACAATCAGAGCCAGTTCTGGATTGGCAATTTTCCGGAGGGGCAGTATGTGGTGCATCTCAGCCGCATTGTGGCCGTGGCACAGCACAAGTACATTCTGGACAATGCGTGCATGGTGTATGAAGTGACGCTGATTACTCTGGGAAATACGCCCACCAAGTTTTATTATCTGGAGACGCTGGGGCAGAATTCCGGCATCAATGCCATCAAGAATGTGACCGACCGGGCAAAGGAACTCGGGTCCGGCGCCGTCAACCGGGCGACGGGAGGAAGCATTGATCCTGATACTACCGTCGCCAAGGCTTACCCGAACACGAATACCGTCGAGTTCCGCGTAGCCACTCTGGAGCAGCTCAACAAGATGTACGCCTCCCTGCTCAAGGCGTGGCAGGACGGGAAAGGGAGGACGTTCAAGCCTTGAAGGTAGTGATGAGAGTTTAGAGAGTAGTGATTAGATTTTAAATTCGCGGACTATAAGTCCGGATTTTTTACACTAAACTCTCATCTCTAATCTCTCATCACTGTTAAATGTATTTCCTCTCCATCATGTGGGCCTTCAAGGGGTCCGCGGCGAAGAGGTGGGTGAGGCCGATCGCCAGGGCGTCCGCGGCATCGGATTCCGGCGTTTCCCGGAGTTCCAGCAGGGCGCGCACCATGAAGGCGACCTGCGCTTTTTGAGCGCCCCCCCGCCCTACGACGGAGAGTTTCACGCTTTTGGGAGAGTATTCCATGATCCGCAGCCCGGCTTCCGCCGCGGCAATGACCACGGCCGCCTTGGCCGCGCCCATCGTGATGGCCGTCTGATGGGACTGGACGTAGATGATGCGTTCCACCGCCATTTCATCCGGTTCCCATTTGTCAATGAGGTTGCCCAGATGCTGCTTGATGGCAAGCAGGCAACCGGACTGGGACACACTCCGGGGAATGGAGAGCGTTCCGTAGTCCAGGGCGCACGCCCGGCGATGGTCGCCCTCCACCACGGCATAGCCCGTGTTGCGGATGGCCGGGTCTATGGCAAGGATGCGCATGGGATGATATTCATTCCCGCAGAGAGAACCTTGTCAGCTCCCCCTTAGCGTCTGCGGCGCTTGGGGCCGGCGGGTTTGACCTTGCGGACGGACTTGACGGGCTTGTCTTCCAGCAGGGCGGTGTACGTGTAGTCGAAGCCGTCCAGCTTTTTGCGTTCAATGGGCTTTCCGATGAAGTTTTCCACAGCCGTGGCAAAGTCCACTTCATCCGCCGTCATGATCGTGAAGGCGTCTCCGGAGGCTTCGGCACGGCCGGTACGGCCGATGCGGTGCACGTAGTCTTCCGCATTTTCCGGCACCCGGTAGTTGATGACGTGGGTCACGCCGCTGATGTCAATGCCGCGCGCCGCCACGTCCGTAGCCACCAGAATATCATATTTGCCGCTCTTGAAGCCCTTGAGTGCTTCCATGCGTTCCTTCTGGGGAATGTCGGAGTGCATGACGGCCACTTCCCCGCGGTAGCCATGCTGCTTGAGCATGCCGCACACGGCGTCCGCCTCCTTGCGGGTACGAGTGAAGATCATGACGGAATGGAAGTCCGTCCCCTTGAGCAGGGCCAGCAACAGTTCGTCCCGCTGGTCCAGCGCCACCGGGTAAAAGGCATGGCTGATGGTGGCGGCCACTTCGCGCCGGGCGATGGTGACTTCCGCCGGATCCGTCAGGCACCATTTGGCAAATCCGGCGATGACCGGGGGCATGGTGGCGGAGAAGAAGAGGGTCTGCCTGCCTTCCCACGGGCAGAGGTTGACGATTTTACGGACGATGGGGAGAAAGCCCATGTCCAGCATGCGGTCCACCTCATCCAGCACCAGGGCCTTGACTTCTCCGAAGCGCATGGTGCCGCGGTAGAAGTGGTCCACCAGGCGGCCGGGCGTTGCCACCACGATGTCCGCTCCGTTTTTCAGGTCTTCCGTCTGCTTCCCGTAGCCCACGCCGCCGTACAGCAGGGCCACTTTCAGCCCGGTGAATTCGCCGTATTCGGCAAAGGCTTCCGCCACCTGGTCCGCCAGTTCGCGGGTGGGTTCCAGCACCAGTATCTGGGGCTTGCCGATGGGTTGAAGCTTTGTCAGCAGGGGGAGGGCAAAAGCGGCGGTTTTTCCCGTTCCCGTCTGGGAGGCCCCAATGAGGTCCCGGCCCTCCAGAATGATGGGAATGGCCTGCTCCTGAATGGGGGTGGGATGTTCATAACCGCATTTTTCCACCGCCTTCAAGACGGGTTCCGATAAACCTAATTCTGAAAATAACATTGATCTTGTATGCTTGCTAGAGAGTAGAGCACGTCCCCGCGCAGCGGCGCGGGAAGCGTGGTCAGGAGATGAACGGATTGGTCAGCAGTTCATTCTTCACGGTGGTGTACGGTCCGTGCCCCGGGAAAATCATGGTCGTGGCGGGCTGGTTGAGCACTTTCTTTTCTATGCCCTGTTTCAGCAGGCGCAGGTTCCCTCCCGGAAGGTCCGTCCGTCCGATGGAACCGGCAAAGATAACGTCTCCCGTGAACATGATTCCCTCGTCCGGCAGGTCGTAAACGATGCTGTCCGGAGAGTGTCCCGGCACCTGGTGCAGATGCCACAGCAGGCCGCCCCAGTTTGCCGTGTGGATGTCCGGCGTGAGTATTTCATCCACCACAAACGGCTGTACGTTGAGGGGAAGCCCCCAGGCGTCGCGCGCCATTTTTTCCAGCGTCAAGTCTTCAGTGTAAGGCTGTCCGGCGTGAATGCGGCAGCCGAAGATCTGGCGCATGCGGCAGGCGTCCTCCACATGGTCAAAGTGCTGGTGCGTGATGAGAAGGTCCGTGATGATGATATCGGGCTTTTTGGAGTATATCCAGTCCGCGAAGCCGGACGGAGCGTCCACTGCCACGTAAGAGTTATCCTTCGTCTTGAAGAGATAACCATTACAGGAAGCTACTCCACCCGTATAAACGCGAATCCGATCCATGAGCAGGGATTGTAGTGAGATCGTCCGGAATATCCAGTATAAAGACGGTTTCCTTCAATTGCTTTCTGTCATCTTCCCGCGGGGGTGGCCGTCACACCAGGCTCCAGGGAATGACGCTTCCGGCCTCCATCGGCACCACTTTCTGTCCATGCCCCTCGTAGGCGTCCGGCACCAGCATTTCCCGCCGCTGCAGGCGCACCGTCCTGGCAGGAGGCTTCAGTCCGTACAGGGAACAGGCATGGCCGGAAACAAAGCCCTGCAACCGGTCCAGGGCGCCGTGTCCGTCAAACAGGGCCGCCAGGCGCGGCAGGGCGATGGGAGCGGTGAATACGCCGGCGGCGCAGCCGCACGCTTCCTTGACGTGGACGGGATGGGGGGCGGAGTCACTGCCGAACATGAGGCGCGGATGTCCGGATAGGGCAGCTTTCAACAGCGCTTCCCGGTCTTCCGGCCTTTTGGCGATCGGCTTGCAGAAGAGGTGGGGGCGCAGCATGCCCCCGGCCACGTCGTCCAGCGTGATAAGAAGGTGCTGGAGGGTTACGGTAGCCGCCAGGTTTTCAAATTCATCCAGCAGCCGCACGGCGGAGGCCGTGGTGATGTGTTCCATGCAGATGGTCAGCCGGGGGAAGCGGGTGGCCAGATCACGGTAAACGTCCAGGAATTCGGCTTCCCGGTCCATCACGAATCCGTGGCTTTCACCGTGCACCAGCAGCGGAATGCCCATTTCCTGCATGAGGGACATGGTGCCTTCCGCATCCTTCATGGCCCTTACGCCTCCTTCGCTGTTCGTGGTTGCTCCCGCCGGGTACAGCTTGATGCCGAATACCAGTTCCTTGAGCGTAGCCAGTTCCTTTTCGGAATAGGAGCGGAAGAACGCCGTCATGTACGGCTGGAAGACGTCTCCCCCGCAAGCGTCCAGCACCCGCTGCCGGTAGGCCTGCACCGCATCCGCATCCGCCACCGGGGGCACCAGGTTGGGCATGATGACCGCCCCGGCAAAGGAGGCGGAACTCAGGGGTGCGACCAGTTTCAGCATGTCGCCGTCCCTCAGGTGAAGATGCATGTCCAGCGGGGAGTGCAGTTCCAGAATCATGCGGGTATCATGGGGGAAGATTGTGGCGAAATCAAGCATGGTCCCCTGCTCCGCGGAAAGGAGGGGGTTGGCGGAGAGAAGGAGAAGGGAGAATAAGAGCCTCCGCTCCCGGCTGGATGCCTTTCATTCAAACCGTGGGGATTTATGCAAAGGCACCACCCCTGCCCGGATGCGTCTTGGGAAAAAACAGGCAAACGAACAGGTGCCGGAGAACCGGACAATCCCAGGGCACAAAAAAGCCGCCCGGAGGCGGCCGTTTCTTCTTTGAAACAAGGTGGCGAAGCGGACGGGGCTCGAACCCGCGACCTCCAGCGTGACAGGCTGGCGCTCTAACCGAACTGAGCTACCGCTCCCTGACCTTGAATGTTGTTCCTGCCTTGCGGCGAGGACGTGGAGGCTTATACACGCCTTTATACCCCAGTGACAAGAAAAAAAGACTTTTTTTGAAACTTCCGCAACCTCCGGCGGTTTGTATGGTGAAGGAGCCGTGATTTTTCATTTTTCCGATTTATTTCGACACGGCAACAAATTCTCAACTTTATTTGTTTTAGTTTGACAACAATTAACCGATTTTGACATAACAGCCCCATGCTTCAACCTGCCGTGGATATCACTACCTCCGTTCACAAGTTCGAGACCATCCTTTACCAGTTTAAAAGAGATAACTTGAATGAAGTGGACCAGAGCCACTATCAGAAGATCATGGGGCTCTCCGTCCGGCAGATGAATGCCCTGGGCGCCCTGAACCGGTTGATGACCAACCGCCATGAAGGCATTCCCCTGAAGACGCTCGCCCACCATCTCCGCATGAGCATTCCCTCCACGTCCCTGCTGGTGGACAGCATGGTGAAGAAGGGCCTGTTTGACCGCAAGGAGAACCCGCGCGACAGGCGTTCCCTGTGCATCCGCCTTTCCGAGGAAGGGGAGTCCAGGTTCCAGCTGCTTTACAACGGCATGAAGCAACGGCTGGACACCCTGTTCAGCACCCTGGCGGAGGAGGACAAGGAGAATTTCTGCCGCATTGTGGATACCCTTTACAACCACGTTTACAGTAAATAATACCATATGAAAAAACATACGCACCAACGGAAGGTTCCCCTCCGCCTGCTGGCCGGATCCGGCCTGCTTTTCTCTCTGCTTGTTCCGGGTTATTCCCAGGGAGCGCCGAGAGGGGCCGCCAAGCCCAGTACCGTACTCGTCGAGAAAGCGACCGCCATCGACAGCGCGGTGAACAAGAAATACATCGGCCAGGTGGAAGCCATTGACCGGGTAACCGTACAGCCCCGCGTTTCCGGCAACATCGTGGCCACCCGCTTCCGGGAAGGCAAGGTGGTGAAGAAGGGAGACCTCCTTTTCGAGATAGAAGACACGCGCTACAAGGCGGCCGTGGAGGAAGCGGTGGCCAAGAAGGCCCAGCTGGAAGCCAAGCTGCTGTACGCCAAGAACAGCTTTGAACGTTATAACAGGCTGCTGGCCTCCAAGTCCGTCTCCATGGATACGGTGGAAAACGCCAAGAGCACCATGCACGCCCTGGAAGCGGAGATCCAGTCCGCAGACGCCGCCATCACGGTAGCGAAGGATGACCTCAATTACACCAAACTGACGGCCCCCATCACGGGACGCACGGGACGCGTCACTTTTTCCACGGGCAATTACATCACGCCCACCTCCGGTTCCCTGGTGACCATCACGGGCATTGACGAGGTGTACGTGAAGTTCCCCATCAGCGAACGCGATTTCCTTTCCCTGTTCGGCACCCAGGAGAAGATGAAGAAGGATGCCCTCGTGTCCGTCAACCTCGCCAACGGCAAGGCATACGACCAGCCGGGCAAAATTTTCATGACGGACAATACCGTCCAGCCGACTACGGACACCCTGAACGTCTGGGCCAGGTTCCCCAATCCGGAAGACGTGCTGACGCCCGGCGGCGTGGTCACGGTGAATCTTTCCAAGAAGAACGTGGACCGCTTCCCGGCTGCCAACATTTCCTCCGTGATGCACGACGCCTACAAGAGCTACGTTTACGTGGTGAATGACCAGGGCGTGGTGGAGCGCCGCGACGTCACGCTGGGCAACACGGTCAATAATGAACAGTGCTTCAGCTCCGGCGTGAAGGAAGGGGAAGTCATCATCATCGACGGCATGCACAAGGTGCGTCCCGGCGCCAAGGTGAATCCGGTGTATTCCGCTCAAAACTGATCATCCCATGATTGCGGACCTGTTTATCAAACGCCCCAAATTCGCCATCGTCATCGCCATCCTGATGGTATTGGCGGGCGGCATCTGCCTGAAGCAGCTGCCCATTGCGGAGTATCCGGAAATCGCCCCCACCAGCATCAACGTGCAGGCCACTTACACGGGCGCGAGCGCCCAGGTGGTGATGGAGACGCTGGCCTCCCCCATTGAGGAGGAATTGAACGGGCTGGAAAACCTGCTTTATTTCTCCTCCAAGTCTGACAACACCGGCGGTTATTCCCTTTCCCTGACGTTCAAGAGCGGCACGGACTCGGACATCAACATGGTGAACGTCCAGAACGCCCTGAAGCGCGTGGAGTACAAGCTGCCCAAGGAAGTGACGGACCAGGGCATCAAGATACGTAAGCGCTCCTCGGACATCCTGGGGTTCTTCGCCTTCCGGTCCACCAGCATGAGTTCCCTGGAGCTGAACAACTTCGTCAAGTCCAGGGTGAAGGATGAAATCGCCCGCGTGCCGGGCATCTCCGCCGTCAACCTGATGCCGGAAAAGAATTACAGCATGCGCATCTGGCTGGACGCCCTGCGCATGTCCGCCCTGAACATCACTCCGGATGACGTCTCCAACGCCATCAAGGCGCAGAACGTGCAGGCCGCCGCCGGGTCCATCGGTTCGGAAGGGGAAAACAATTTCATCCAGTACAAGGTGAACGTCACCGGGCGGCTTCAAACCGTGGAGGAGTTCAGCAAGATTATTGTCCGCACCGGACAGGACGGCCACGTCACCCGTCTGGACGACATCGCCCGCATTGAGCTGGGCGCGGAAACCTACACGGGCAGCAGCCGCAACAACGGGGAGGATTCCGTGAACATGGCCGTGTACCGCCTGGACGACGCCAATGCCCTGGAAGCCATGAACGGCGTGAAGGATACGCTGGTGAATTTGAAGGACCGCTTCCCGGACGGCGTAAGCTACGTCGTCAGTTACGACCCCACGCAATATATTTCCGCCACCATGGCGGAAATCGTGGAAACGCTGATTATCGCCCTGATCCTGGTGGTGGGCATCACGTACGTGTTCCTTCAGGACTGGCGCGCCACCCTCATTCCGGCGCTGGCCATTCCCGTTTCCCTGATCGGCACCTTCGCCATCCTGCTGCCGCTGGGCTTCTCCATCAACGTGCTGACCATGTTCGGCCTGATTCTGGTGATCGGCTCCCTGGTGGACGACGGCATCATCGTGGTGGAGAATACCATGCGCATTCTGGAAACGGAGGACCTGACCCCGGAAGAAGCCACCAAGAAGAGCATGCACCAGATTACGGGAGCCATCATCGCCACCACGCTGGTGACGGTGGCCATTTACGTGCCCATCGCCTTTTTCGGCGGCATGGTGGGGAACATTTACATGCAGTTCTCCGTGACCATGTGCGTGGCCCTCTGCCTTTCCGCCATCAATTCCCTGACGCTCAGCCCCGCCCTGTGCGTGCTGCTGCTGAAGAAGAAGAAAAGGAAGCAGAGCAGGTTCAGCCCCTTCCGCCCCTTCAACGCCACGCTGGAATGGGCGCGCAAGAGCTATATCAAGTGCGCCGGCATCATGGTGCGCCGCGCCTGGCTCACTCTGATTCTGCTGGCCGCCGTGCTGCTCGGCAACTGGAAGCTGTTTGAAACCGTTCCCAAGTCCTTCCTGCCCCCGGAAGACAAGGGCACCGTCTTCTGTGACATCCAGCTGGCTCCGGGCGCTACGCTGGGCCGTACGGAACAGGCCATGCGCAGCGCGGAGCAGAAGCTCATGAGCATTCCCGGCGTGCGCCAGGTTTCCTCCACCTCCGGGTTCAGCTTCATGGGCGGCAACGGGGAAAACCTGGGCATGTGTATCGCCCAGCTTGACTCCTGGGACAAGCGCAAGACTCCGGAGCTTTCCCTGGATTCCATCATGCAGAAGGCTTCCATCCTGTGCGACGAGATTCCGGCGGCCAAGGCCACCGTGTTCAGCCCACCCGCCATCATGGGCCTGGGCCTGACGGGCGGCGTCTCCTTCATGCTCCAGGCCAGTGGCGAGGAAACTCCCAAGGACCTGGAACGCGTGACGAACGAACTGCTGGACAAGATCAACAAGCTGCCGGGGGCCATGTACGCCCGCAGCGCGTATGAGGCGAACACGCCCCAGCTTTTCCTGAACATCGACCGTGAAAAGGCGCAGAGCATGCACGTGCCCGTAAACCGCATTTTCACGACGCTCCAGAGCAAGCTGGCCTCCATGTACATCAATGATTTCAACCTGATCGGCTACACGTTCAAGGTGAAGATGCAGTCCGCGGCGGAAGACCGCACCAGCATCAACGACATCATGAACACCTACATCCAGAACGACCAGGGCCAGATGGTGCCGCTCAGCTCCGTAGCCACCCTGTCCTACATGGTCGGACCGCGGCAGATATCCCGCTTCAACCAGCTCATGTCCGCGGAAGTGACCGCCCAGGCTAGGCCAGGCGTCAGTAGCGGAGATCTGATGAACCAGATTGAGGCCCTTCCGCTGCCGGAAAATTATTCCATCACCTGGACAGACATGAGCTACCAGGAACGGCAGAATGACGGCAAGATCGTCCTGCTGATGGGCATGGCCCTGCTCTTCGGCTACCTGTTCCTGGTGGCGCAGTATGAGAGCTGGACGGTGCCCATCTCCGTCATCGTCTCCGTCTCCGTGGCCCTGCTGGGCGCCCTGCTGGGCCTGATCATCTGCAACACTCCCCTGAGCATTTACGCCCAGCTTGGGCTGGTGATGCTGGTGGGCCTGGCCGGGAAGAACGCCATCCTGATGGTGGAGTTCTCCAAGATGGAGCGGGAACGCGGCGTGCCTATCCAGGAGGCGGCCCTGGAAGGAGCCCGGCAGCGTTTCCGCGCCGTGATGATGACGGCCATTTCCTTCATCATCGGGGTGTTCCCCATGGTGATCGCCTCCGGCGCGGGCGCGGCAAGCCGCAAGGCCATCGGCATCTCCACCTTCTACGGCATGATTCTTGCCACCGTGGTGGGCATCCTGTTCATTCCGGCGCTGTACGCCATGTTCCAGCGCTACCGTGAATGGGTGAAGGCCCTGTTCACCGGAAAGGCGCAATAACGGGAGAAAAAGTCCCTATTTGGAAGACGGGGCGGCTTTGCCGCTTCCGTCTTTTTTGCGCTTCATCCCATATCCGCGGAGAATGCGGAAAAGAAGACGACCCTTCCCCTACTCGTACAAATACAGGTCAAAGCCTTCAAACCGTTCCTTCAGGGAGGCATGGCTAAGCTTGTCCTCAAACGGCGGGAGGAAAGTATCCGCCGGATATTCCCCCTTTACTTTGGAGACCCACATGCGGGACATGAACGGCATCATGAGTGAAAAAATTTCCGCCCCGCCGATGACCATGACTTCCGGGTCCATCAGTTCCAATTGTTCCAGTTCCTCCACGGAATGGATCACCTGCACCCCTGCGCCGTCCAGGCGGGGTCACGGGTGAGCACAATGTTCTGCCTGCCGGGGAGCGGCTTCCCGATGCTCTCATAAGTCTTGCGGCCCATCAGCACGGGATGTCCCGTCGTGATGCGCTTGAAGGTCTTGAGGTCGTCCGGCAGTCGCCAGGGCAACACTCCCCGGTAGCCAATACCGCGGCCGGGGGCCATGGCGACTACTCCTGTGTAAGTAACGGGCTGTGACATGATGGATCAAGGGGTGGAATTCTAAACGGAAACGGGCGCCTTGATGTGCGGCAGGGGATCGTACCCCACGAGTTCAAAGTCTTCATACCGGAACCCGTCAATGGTTTTCACCTCCGGGTTGAGCTTCATGACCGGCAGAGGGCGGGGCGTGCGGGAGAGCTGTTCCCTCGCCTGGTCCAGATGGTTCCGGTACAGGTGCAGGTCTCCGAAGGTATGGATGAATTCCCGCGCCTCATACCCGCATACCTGCGCCACCATGAGCAAAAGCAAAGCGTAGGAGGCTATGTTGAAGGGAACTCCCAGGAAGAGGTCCGCGCTGCGCTGGTAAAGCTGGAGGGAAAGCCCGTGCTTCCCTTCCCCCGGCTGGGCGGGAATCACGCAGAACTGGAACAGGGAATGACACGGAGGGAGCGCCATGTCATCCACCAGGGCCACGTTCCACGCGCTGACGATGTGCCGGCGGGACCACGGATTGTTTTTAAGGCCGTCAATCAGTCTGGCAATCTGGTCAATGGGCTTCCCGTCGTTCCCCGGCCAGCAGCGCCACTGCGCGCCGTACACGGGCCCCAGCTCCCCGTTCTCGTCAGCCCATTCATCCCAGATGCTGACTCCATTGTCTTTCAGGAACTTGACATTAGTTTCCCCTTTCAGGAACCAGAGCAGTTCGTAAATGATGGAGCGCAGATGGAGCTTTTTGGTGGTCAGGCACGGAAAACCGTCGCGCAGGTCATACCTGCTCTGCCGCCCGAACACGCCGATGGTGCCCGTTCCGGTACGGTCTTCCCTCCCCACCCCGTTGGTCAGGACATCCTCCAAAAGTGCCAAATACTGTTTCATTCCCTTAATTTACGCTTTTCTAATCCCTGGACCCGTGATAATACGAGCATGCGCCACTTTAGTACCATCTCCAGCCTCAAAAGCCAGCCTTTTCACCGCTTCCCGCCGTTTTCCCCCTCAGCATCTTTTCCGGTTTCCGTTCCATGATCATCCCTGAAGAGCCATATTTGGGATTTGCCGCCCTCTGCCACATAGCAGGCGCATTCTGCCTGATTCCGGCCCTGCTCCACACGCGCACGCCGCAGGGAACCATCGCGTGGCTCATCTCCCTGCTGGCCTTTCCGTACATTGCGGTGCCTTTTTACCTGATTCTGGGGCGGCGCAGGTTCAGCGGATATGTGGAAACGCGCCGCCGCCAGACGGATCCGGAATCCTCCTGGGGGGAACTGACGGATAAAATCACGAACTGCATGGCCCCGTATGCCGTCCAGTCCTCCGATACGGTGGGAAAGATCATGCACACGCTTTCCAACATCGTGCGCCTGCCCGTCTGCCGCGGCAATTCCTGCCGCCTGCTCATTGACGCGGACCACGCCTTCCCGCGCATTTACGACGCCATCAAGAACGCGGAGCACTATATCCTGATTGAATTCTTCATCATTAAGAACGATTCCGTGGGGCAGAACCTGAAAGACCTGCTGATTGAACGCGCCAGGGCCGGCATCCGCATCTACATGCTGTATGATGAAATCGGCTCCCACAAGCTTCCCCCCGGCTACATCTCCGCCCTGCGGAAGGAGGGCGTGAACATTGAGCCTTTCAACGGAAAACGCCACTTCCTGAGCAACATCCTGCGGCTGAACTTCCGCAACCACCGGAAACTGGTGGTTGTGGACGGGGCCACCGCCTTCATCGGCGGCATGAACATCGGGCGGGAGTACCTGGGCAAGGGAGCCCTGGGCTACTGGCGGGACACGTTTGTGCAGCTGGAAGGCCCCTCCGTCCAGCAGACGCAAATCAGCTTCCTGGAAGACTGGAACTGGGCCATGCTGAAATCCGGTCCCTCCTCCCTGCCCTGCCTGTGCTGGGAAATTACGCCCCAGCGGGAGGATGAAACCGTGCTGATGCTTCCTTCCGGCCCGGCGGACGTCATCCCCGCCTGGAAAACCGCGATCATTGCCCTGGCGAACAGAGCCCGGGAAAGGCTCTGGATAGCCACCCCCTACTTCGTCCCGGACGAAGGGGTCATGGCCGCCCTCCAGGCCGCTGCCCTGCGTAATGTGGACGTGCGCATCCTGCGCCCGGAACGGGCGGACCATATTCTGGTGAAGCTCTCCTCCTTCACCTTCCTGCGGGACCTGGACACGTACGGCATCCAGGTCTGGGCCTATCAGAAAGGGTTCCTGCACCAGAAGGTGATCCTGATGGATGACGACATCGCCACCGTGGGCACCGCCAACCTGGACAACCGCTCCCTGGCGCTGAACTTTGAAATCACCGCCGTCATCCACTCCCCCGCCGTCTGCGCGGAGGTGAAGGAGATGCTGGAGAAGGATTTTGCCTCCTCCAAAAAGGAATCCCTGGAGGATTACAACAACAAATCCCTGGGGTTCAAGATGCTCTGCAACCTGGCCCGGCTGATGGCTCCCGTGCAGTAGTTCTTGCGGTGAATCCGCTGTTGTACGCTTGACCTGAAAGGGAGGCTGTGAGAAAATCATCCTCAAGAAGCCACCTCTTCAATTTTTAACAATAGTTAACTAAATAATGAATCCTGTTACATTCAATTGTACCGTTCTGCGCGACGGGCACCAGTCCCTGGCAGCTACCCGCATGAAGACGGAAGACATGCTGCCCATCGCCCCCATTCTGGACTCCATGGGCTTCAGCGCCCTGGAAACCTGGGGCGGCGCCACCATCGACGCCGGACTGCGCTTTTTGAAGGAGTGGCCCTTTGACCGCCTGGACGCCCTGAAGAAGGCCGCCCCCAAGACGCCGCACATGATGCTCCTGCGCGGCCAGAACATCGTGGGCTACACCAACTACGCGGACGACGTGGTGGAAGCCTTCGTCGCCATGAGCGCCAAGCACGGCATGAACATTTTCCGCATTTTCGACTGCGTGAACGATCCGCGCAACATGGAAACCTCCATCCGCGCCGCCAAGAAGGCCGGAGCCCAGGCCCACGGCACCATCTGCTACACCACCTCCCCCGTGCACACCACGCAGAGCTTCGTGGACATGGGCCGCGAGCTGGCGGACATGGGGGCGGACGCCATCGTCATCAAGGACATGGCCGGCCTTATCCCCCCCTATGTGACCCATGAACTGGTCAGCGCCCTGAAGAAGGACCTGAATATCCCCGTCTGGATCCACACGCATGACACCGCGGGCCTCGGCGCCTCCACCTACCTCAGCGCCATTGACGCCGGGGTGGACGCGTGCGACGTCTCCATCTCCCCCTTCGCCAACGGCACGGGCCAGCCGGACTGCCTGCGCATGCTCGCCCTGCTGAACGGCAATCCCCGCAAGCCGGATTACGATGCGGACAAGCTCATTGAGGTGTCCGAAATGCTCAAGCCCGTTTATGAAAGCCTGGGCAAGTTCACCTCCCACCGCAACGAAGTGGTGGACTCCGACACGCTCCGCTACCAGGTGCCCGGCGGCATGCTCTCCAACTTCCGCACCCAGCTCAAGGAACAGGGCATGGAAGACAAGTTTGAAGAAGTGTTCGCGGAAATCCCCGTGGTCCGCAAGGCCCTGGGCTGGATTCCTCTGGTGACCCCCACCTCCCAGATTGTGGGCGTGCAGTCCATGCTGAACGTGAAGTTCGGCCGCTGGAAGAACATTACTCCCCAGGCGGCGGACATCGCCCTGGGCTACTACGGCCGCACCCCGGCCCCGGTGGACCCGGAAGTGCAGAAGCTCTGCGCGGAAAAGATGGGCAAGGAACCGATCACCTGCCGTCCGGCAGACCTGATCAAGCCCGGCATGGAAGACCTGCGCAAGAAGCTTGCGGAAAAGGGACTCCCCACAGACGACGAACACTGCGTGATTTACGCCATGTTCCCGCAGCAGGTGGAAGACTTCTACAAGAAGCCGGAACCGAAGGAAGAAGCTCCCGTGCAGGTGAACACCGCTCCTGCCGCAGCTCCCGCGGCTGCTGCGCCGTCCATGACCGTCATCGACAACGGCATCACCGCCCAGGTGAGCGGCCCCTCCGGTTCCCGTGACCTGACCATCGTCATCAACGGGCAGTCCCACTCCGTGAAGGTGGAACGCGTCGGCTAAAAATCTCCGGCATACCGGATAAAACCACTTGCGGGCGGTCCCCTCCATGAAAGGGACCGCCCGCTTTGCCATTTACGGATTCCTGAAAATCCATCCGCCGCGGCGCTAACCTACTTGGTAAAAACCAGCATCTTTCCAGCCAATTTTTGACTGAGGGCAGTTGCCGGAATTTTCTTGACGGAACCGGGTTTGAGCTGATGGGTTGCTCCCAGGGAATCAACCGCCGTCGTGCTCTGTTCCGAGTCACAGGAATAATACTCCAGGGCAGTACTGTCCTTGTCTTTGCCCCACCAGGATTCCGGCACGTCCTGAATGGCGTTATTGCTGGTCCGTAAAACATCCAGGTCAAATAGGAATTTTGCGCCCCAATGGTAGGTGTCCGCCAATTTCCTGGACGCATGGGCCACATTCTTCTGCACAACACACCAATGAGCGCGAATTCCTGAATTATCGGGTTTGCCAGAGGCGTCCACACAGAAAGGAACCATGCAGAGGCCTCCGCCATTCAGCGTTTCAATGATGGCAGTGACGTCACAGGCAACAGACTGACACTTGATTTTGGTGGACTCCAGACCCTTGATATAATCGGCCATGGAGGGAGTAGCGTCATATAATTCTCCAATAACGGTTTTCCCGTCCTTTTTGAATTTGTTCCTCAGGGATTCTTTTGTTTTGTCTCCGTCTGCCGTGGCGGGGATTTTAATATCATAAAGATATTCCAGGACAAAGGAGAGGGCATAAAGACCACAGGTCGGCCCCCGCTGGTCCTTGAATTCAACGTTCCGGCCTTCCGGATTGGTAACTGTAATAGACATAATTCAATAATGATGGCGTGGGGATTCATTTCCCTCACGCCGCCATTACACTTCCGAAATGCCGAGGGCGCACCTTCCACCATGCCTCCGGGCATCTTTACTTTCCGGGACGCCGTATCAACCCGCGGAAAGTAAATGCCCCGGAAGATCAGTTTTCCCGGGGAGACACCATTTTAATATTGGGAATGATCAGAGTAAAGATGACGAAGGCCGCCAGATAGGCGCTTCCGCAAACCATGAAGATGATGTCGTACCCATGGGAGGCATTTCCCTGGGCGGCAAACCAGGACAGCGTCAGGCCCACCGCCGTCTGGAACAGCACGCTGCCGATCTGCCCCGCCATGCCGGAAAGGCCGGTAATGGAGGCCACGTCCGACTTCGGGAACATGTCGGAACCCAGCGTGTACACGCTGGCGGACCACGCCTGGTGCGCGCCTCCCGCCAGCCCCAGCACCGCCACGATGGTCCACATGTCAAAGTACTGGACGAAGATCACCGGAACCACGCAGCAGGCAAAGATGAGCATGGAGATTTTCCTGACCTTGTTCAGGCTCCATCCACGGTTTGCCAGGAACTTGGTCAGGGTGCCCCCCCAAAATGCTCAGTACGGTTACCAGGGCGTAAATGACGATCAACGGCAGGGCGGATTCCTTGATGTTATAGCCAAAGTGCTTGCTGAAGAAATCCGGCAGCCAGAAGAGGAAGAACCACCAGATGGGGTCCGTCAGGAAGCGCACGAGGATGAGGCTCCAGGACTGCCTGTAAGCCAGCAATTTCCTCCACGGAATGGAGGCCCTGGCTTCCTCCTTTTCCGCCTGCGCCAGGGCGGCGGATTCCTCCGCCAGCTTCACGCGCGGGTTCTTCGGCATCCGGAGCCAGAATATCACCCAGATAAAGCCGAGAACGCCCGCGGCAATAAAGGCGGACTGCCAGCCCCACGCGGCGGCAATGAACGGGATGGTGGCCGGAGCCACCAGCGCCCCCACGTTTGCGCCGGAATTGAACAGGGTGGTGGCGAACACGCGCTCCCCGGAGGAGAACCAGTTGGTCACCGTCTTGATGCTGGCCGGGAAGTTGCCGCCTTCCCCCAGCCCCAGGATAACGCGGCTGAGGCCCATGGATTTGACGCCTACGGCAAAGGCATGGGAAAGCGCGCCCACGCTCCACCAGATGATGGAAATGGCAAAGCCCATCCGCGCGCCGTATTTGTCGATAATCCACCCGAACATGGTCAGGCCCACCGCGTAAGAAGCCTGGAAGATGGACATGATCATGCCGTACTGGGCGTCCGTCCAGCCCAGTTCTTGGTCCAGAATGGGTTTCAGGATGGAGAGAATCTGGCGGTCAAGGTAGTTGATCGTCGTCGCCGCAAAGAGCATGAAGAGAATCATCCACCGGAAGGAGTCCTGCCTTGGTTGTTCCTGGAGCATGGGTAAAATGCAGTTGGTTGTTAAAGGGCGTCTGCCTTCAAGGCTTTCAGGGCTTCCCGCGTGCGCCTGCCTATTTCCTCCCAGTCTCCGGCCTCAATGAGGGGAGATTCGCAAATCCAGGAACCGCCGCAGGCGGCTACTTCCGGGATTTCCAGCCAGGAGCCGATGTTGCCCGCGTTGATGCCGCCCGTGGGCATGATGCGCACGCCCGTATGGCGGAACGCGGCCAGCAGGGATTTAAGCATCCTGACGCCTCCCGCGGCCTCCGCCGGGAAAAACTTCTGGAACAGGCAGCCCAGGGAAAGTGCCTGGCTCATTTCCGAGGCGGTGGAGACGCCCGGCACAAACAGGAAATCCATCCCCACAGCGGCTTTCACCACCTGCGGGTCAAAGCCGGGAGCCACGCCGAACGAGGCTCCGGCCCGGCAGGCGGCCTGCGCCTGTTCCGGCGTCAGCAGGGTTCCCGCGCCCACCAGCATTCCGGGGACTTCCCGGGAAATGCGGGCAATGGCTTCCGCGGCGGCTGGCGTTCTGAACGTGATTTCCATGCAGGCGCAGCCGTTGTCCAGCAGCGCTTTGGCAAGGGGTACGGCCTTGTCCGCGTCATGGATGACGACGACGGGGACAAGTCTGATGGCGGATAATTTTTCCAGCAGTGTCTTCATGGTTTAAAAGTTGAAATATTGTTTGGCGTTCCTGTAGGAGATGTCCGCCGCCATGGAGCCTACCATCTCCATGTCGTCCGGAACCAGGCCCTGCGCCATGTCACGCCCCAGGACGCGGCACAGGATGCGGCGGAAGTATTCATGCCGCGTATAACTCAGCAGGCTGCGGCTGTCCGTCAGCATGCCCACGAAGCGGGATAGCATGCCGAGCTGGCTGAGGGTTTCCAGATGGCGGGTCATGCCGTCCATCTGGTCCAGGAACCACCAGGCGGCCCCGTACTGCATTTTTCCGGCCGTGACGCCGTTCTGGAAACTGCCGCAGAGCACGGCCAGGGCGGCGTTGTCCCGCGGATTAAGGTTGTACAGGATGGTGCGCGGCAATGTTCCCTGTTGAGCGGAACGGTCCAGCAGACGGCCCAGCGGGGCCATGTACGTGAAATCCGCTATGGCGTCAAAGCCCGTATCCGGCCCCAGGTCCCGCAGGGCGGCTCCGTTCGGGTTCCTGAGCGCGCCCACATGAAGCTGGCGCACCCAGTTTTTCGCGGAATCCAGCTCCGCGAAGTAGTCCATCAGGTAGTTGGAGAAACGGACCGCATCCCCGGAGGCGATGTCACCGCCCCGGAGAGCGGAGGCGAACAGGGCGGCGGCTTCCTCTCCGGACAGGCTTTCCTCGTCAAACGCTTCAAGTGAGTGGTCCGAGAGCTTGCAGCCGTGACGGGCAAAAAAGTCATGCCGGGAGGCGAGCGCTTCCCTGAAAGCGGCCAAATCACGGATTTCCATGCGGGATGCCTGTTCCAGGCGCGCCACCCACTCCCGCCACGCACTGCCCTGGTGGACGGCGCGCGCCTTGTCCGGGCGGAAGGTGGGGAGCAGTTTGACGGAATCCCCGGAAGAGGCGTGCCTCCGGTGGGCGGACAGGTCATCGCAGGGGTCATCCGTGGTGCAGACGGTCTCCACGTTCATCCTTTTCAGGATATCCAGCGCGCCCATTCCTCCGGACTGAAGCATGGAGGAGGTTTTTTCCCACACCCCGTCCGCCGTTTCCGGACCGAACAGAATGCCGGAAATGCCGAAGGGGCGGCGCAGTTCCAGATGCGTCCAGTGGTACAGCGGATTGCGCAGCAGGCGCGGCACCGTAGCCGCCCAGGCGTCATACTTTTCCCGGTCCGGAGCATCTCCGGAACAGAGGCGTTCCGGAATGCCGTTCGTCCTCATGGCGCGCCATTTGTAATGGTCCCCGTCCAGCCAGAGCTGGGCGATGTTGGAGAACTGGCGGTTGTCCGCAATGGCGGCGGGGTCCAGGTGGGAATGGTAGTCGATGATCGGCTGTTCTTCCGCGTACTCATGAAAAAGAGTCTTCGCCTGGGGAGTGTCCAGCAGGAAATCGTCATTGATAAACATGGCGGCAAACGTTGGCGGTTATACTCCGGAATAGGCCAGAAAGCCCCCGTCCACGGGAATGATGACGCCCGTGACGAAGGAAGCGGAGGGAGAGGCCAGGAAGCGGAGCGCCCCGCAGAGGTCCTCCGGCTCACCGAAACGGTGCATGGGAGTCTTGGCAAGCACTTTGCGGCCGCGCGGCATGGGGGTTGCCCCGTCCTTTTCCATCATCAGGAAGCGGTTCTGCTCCGTGATGAAGAACCCGGGGGCTATCGCGTTCACGCGGACGCCCAGCGGGGCCAGATGCGTAGCGAGCCACTTGGTAAAATTGTCCACCGCGGCCTTGGCGGCTCCGTACGCGCCCACCTTGGTCAGGGGCTGGAAGGCCGCCATGGAGGAGATGTTGACGATGCACCCGCCGGAGGCGGCCAGCAGCTCCCCGAACACCTGGGAAGGCAGGATGGTGCCGATCATGTTGAGGCGGTTCACGTACTCAAAGCCCTCCATGTCCATGCCGAAGAAGCCTTGATCCGCCGGAGTGTCCGGCATGCATTGCTCCGCCGGGCTGGTTCCGCGCGGGTCATTGCCGCCCGCGCCGTTCACCAGGATGTCCAGCCTTCCCCATTCTTCTTTCACGCGGGAACAGGCATGTTCCAGAGCGGCCTTGTCCAGCACGTCCGCAGCCAGCACCAGCGTCCGGCCCATACCTTCCTCCGCCAGCTTCCGCTGGAGGTCTTCCAGCTTGGAGCGGGTACGGCCCAGGAGGGCCACACTGGCCCCGGCCTTCAGCAGGTCACGGGCCATCACGGAACAGAGCACGCCCGCGGCCCCGGTCACGACAGCGGTTTTTCCCGCCAGCGGACGGAAGGACTGGAGCCCCAGCGCCAGGCCGCGCAGTTCCGCCAGGCCGATCACGCGGCCGCCGTAGGAATACCCTGCATAGCAGTGTTTCTCCAGGTCAATGTCCATCAGCTTCCCGTGGTCCGGGCGCACCGGAATGCGCCAGTCCGGCCATCCCGCGGCCTTGCGGCGGGCTTCCTCGTCCAGCAGGCACTGCATGGCATAGGCCATGTCCGTATGGCCGCAAAGGTGGGAACCGGATTCCCGGAAGCTTTCATGGTCCGCGTCAAACACCGTATTGCGGAAGTGGGCGAAATACACCCTGTCAGCAAACTCCTCCATCAGCAGGTGCGGCGCATTGGAATAAAGGCCGCCCAGGGAGCCGGTGCAGAGCGTGAAGCCGGAATGCATGGAGGGAACCTCCCGCACCAGCCGGCGCATGTCCTCTTCATCACTCATGATGCGGGGAAGGCCGAAGATGGGGCGCGGCGGGTCATCCGGATGAATGGCCATGCGGATGCCCGTTTCCTCGCACACGGGCATGATTTCATTCAGAAAGTCATACAGGTTCCGACGCAATTGCGCATCGTCAATGCCCTCGTAGCGTTTGAGCATCTCCCTGAACTGCTCCGGCGTCAGGTCATCCACCGTGCCGGGCAGGCCCAGCAGGATGGAATCCGCCAGCGCCTTGCGGGCGTCTCCGTCCATGGACTGGAAAAGTTCACGGGCGCGCGCAACCGTTTCCGGCGCGTAATTGTCCGCAGCCCCCGCCCTCTCCAGAATAAACAGGTCAAACGCGGCCACGCGGACGGCGTCATACTTTAAAACGCTGCTGCCGTCCTCCAGCGGAAAAGCCAGGTCGGAACGCGTCCAGTCCAGCACCGGCATGAAATTGTAGCACACCACTTTCACGCCTCCTGCGGCCAGGTTGCGGAGGCTCTGCTTGTAAACCTCCAGATAATGCTTCCAGTTCCCCGAACGCGTCTTGATGTCTTCATGGACGGCAATGCTTTCCGCCACCACCCATTTCATCCCGGCTTCTTCAACCATCCGCGCGCGTTCGGCCACGGCCTCCCGCGTCCAGAGTTCCCCGCACTTCACTTCATGCAGGGCCGTCACAATGCCCGCGGCTCCGGCCTGGCGGATGTCCCTCAACGTCACAGGATCACTTGGACCGTACCATCTCCAGCTTTCAATCATGTCAGGAAGAATTAAAGGGTTAACGGTCCACGCGGGCGGTTCCGCCTTTCATCACTTTTTCCACTTCCGCCAGCGTGGCCGTGGAGGTATCCCCCGGAGTGGTCATGGCCAGCGCGCCGTGGGCGCAGCCGCAGTTCACGGCGTACTGAGGCCCCTTGCCGGACAGCAGGCCGTAAATCAGGCCGGAGGCAAACGAATCCCCGCCCCCCACGCGATCCAGGATTTCCAGGTTCGGGAAGGAAACGGAATCATAAAATTCGCCGTCGTAATACAGCATGGCCGCCCAGTCGTTCAGCGTGGCCGTTCGGGCCACGCGCAGCGTAGTAGCCGCGGCCTTGAAGCCGAACTCCTTGACGGCACGGCGGATCATCCGGCGGTAGGACTCATGGTCAATGCGGGAAAAATCCTCCGTGCTCCCTTCAATGGAAAGTCCCAGGGACGCCTGGAAATCCTCTTCATTGCCGATCATCACGTCCACAAAGGGGGCGATGGCCCGGTTCACCTCCTGCGCACGGGCCTGCCCCCCGATGCTCTTCCAGAGGGAGGGGCGGTAATTCAAGTCATAGGAAACGATGCTCCCGTGCCTGCGGGCGGCCTGCACGGCTTCCTGCACCACGGCGCTGGTCGTTTCCGAAAGGCCCGCGTAAATGCCGCCTGTATGGAACCAGCGTACGCCGTCCCTGCCGAACAAGGCATCCCAGTCCACCTCCCCGGGCTTCATCTGGCAGGCGGCGCTCAGGCCGCGGTCGGAACAGCCCACGGCGGCGCGCACTCCATAGCCGCGCTCCGTAAAGTTCAGGCCCACGCGGCAATCGCGGCCAATGCCGTCAAACGGCTTCCACGCCACGTAATCCATGTCCAGGCCGCCCTGGAGCATGCAGTCTTCCAGCAAACGCCCTACCGGGTTGTCGCAAATGGCGGTAACGACGGCTCCGCGCATCCTGAAGCAGCGCCTTAGCCCGCGGGCTACGTTGTATTCCCCGCCGCCCTCGCACACGCGGAAGGAACGGGTGGTATGGATGCGCCCTTCTCCGGGGTCCAGCCTCAGCATCACTTCACCCAGGGAGGCAATGTCCCAGCGGCATTCCTGTTCTGATTTAATAGTTAACGACATATAAAAGCATCAAATGGTACGGTTCTGCTTAGTATAAAAGAACTGTTTTTCTCCACAAGGGAAAACGGCAGAAAAAGACCAGACATGCGGCAGAATATTGCTATTGAAAATGTTCCACCCTGCGGAAAATGTCTTTGCCGAATACCTTGGAGAATATTCTTCATCCCGTCCAACGCCTGGCAACCTTCTACGATCTCCACGTTTCCAAGCCTTCAACCTTTAAAAAATGGGAATCATTTTTTCTCTTCCATCCTCCGGCAATTCCTTCCACCCATGAATCAATGCCTTAATTAACAGTCCGTTTGACGGTTTATCTTCTTTCCTATACCATCCTGCCGTGAGCCGCCATCCCCGCCCCATCCGTTCCCCGGAAGAAATTCTGTCCGCAAAGCTTCAGTCGGGAGAGGAAATCCTGTGGACGGCACATCCGGAAGAACGCCTCTGGACCTGGACCGTCGTAAAACGGCTGCTGCAAGGGTGCATGCTGCTGGCCGTGCTCATGACGGGAACAAGATGGGTATGGTCACACTCAGGCCTGGCGTTCCTGCTTCTGCTCCTGGCCTCACTTCCCGTTTCCTATATTCTCCTGATTTTCTTAATTAACTTTCTGGCGGCCCCGTGGCTGGAACGCCCGCGCAGACGGAACAGCCTTTATGCCGTGACGAACCGGAGGCTGATCACCATCATCAAGCCCAACACGCTGTTCATCACGGAGACAGTCCGGACCTATCCTATCCGTAAATTGAAATACGTGCACCAGAAATTGCACAAAAACGGCACGGGCCATCTCATTCTGGGATACGGCAGGCGCAGGCAATTCATTATTGAGGACGTACCGCAACCCGGAGAGGTTGCGGACCTGCTGAAAAACAGAATCAGGATGGGAAATCCTCCCTCCTGATTGAACACTGTTTTTTCCTCCCCAGCCTATTCTCCTTCCTGCCTCATCAGGGCGAACTCCCGCCTGGTGGTCCGCCTTACCCGCCAGAGCAGGAGCACGGCAGCCACGGACAAGCCGATGATGAACCCTATCCAGATGCCGCGCGCGCCCATGGCCGGAACAATCCAGTTGGTACGGGCCAGGATGTAGCACACCGGGAACCCGACGATCCAGTAGGAAAAGAAGGTGATGACGGTGATGGAAGCGGTGTCCCGGAAGCCTCTCAACACCCCGACGGAGAGCACCTGCAGGCAGTCCGGAAGCTGGTAGGCCGCCGCCAGAATCAGCAGGACGGAAGCCGTGCTGACAATCATCTCCGAGTCATTGTACAAGTGCACGATCTGCTCCCGGAACAGGGTGATGCCGCCAAAGGTGCACAGGCAGATGGTGAGCACCAGCACATAGGAGGACAGGACGGCGGACTTGGTGCCCGCCAGGTCCTTCCTGCCGTGGTGGTACGCCACGCGGATGGAGGCCGCCAGACCTACGGAGAGCGGAAGCATGAAGACCAGGCCGCCCACGTTCCCGGCAATCTGGTGGCTGGCCACCTGCGTTTCTCCCAGCGGGGCCAGCACCAGCGCGGCCGCGCAGAAGAGCATCACCTCGCACAACTGGGAAACGCCGATCGGCACGCCGAGCCGCATGAGGTGAGTGATGACGGAAGGCGTGGGACGCCGCCAGGAAACGATGTGCCTGCGGTACGGCCTGTGCTTGGGATTGAGGTAGACCAGCAAGAACATCAGCAGGAATTCAATGTAGAAAATGACCGCCGTGGCCGCGCCGCACCCCGCTCCGCCCATGCGGGGAAAACCGTACAGGCCGAAGACGAAGATGTAGTTCAGCGGGATGTTGAGCAGCAGGCCGCACAGCCCCACGTACATGGCGGGCCGGGTCATGTTGGACCCCTCGTTCAGGCTCTTGAGGGCCACGAATCCCAGGTTGGCGGGCAGTCCCCACATGATGGCGAACATGTAGGCGGAAGCCATCTGGCACATGGCGACGTCATCGGAAATCCAGCCGAATACGTTTCTCAGCACATAAATGACCGGCATGGAAACCAGGCTGAGCATCAGTGCCAGCCACAGGCCGTGGTTGGTCATGTAACCCACGCGGCTTTCATGGCTTTTCCCCCGCATGTTGGCAATCACGGGGCCGATGATCATCAGCACGCCGCAGGCGAACAGCGCTACAGGCAGATACACGGAAGACCCCAGCGCCACGGCGGCCATGTCCGTCACTCCGGCGCGCCCGGCCACAATGGCGTCCACCGCTCCCATGCCCACAATGGAGAGGTTGACCACCAGCACCGGGAGGGCCAGCGGTATCAGTTTTTTCATCTCCTTCAAATTCCACGTCTTATTCATTTCTTTCTTTCCTTCCATGCATTCCTCCTTCAGGGAGCCGGAACATGCCGGCAAACAAGCCGGACCGGAGCGGCAAGCTCCAACCCGGCTTCAAGGTTAAGGGTATCAACCGGACCGGGGCCTCCTGCCCCGTCCGGACATTCAGCGGTCAAGCACCACACGGGCGCATTGTTCAGCCACCTGGCGGAACGCGGCGGAAACCGGGTTCTGCTCAGGGTCTTCCAGAGCTACAGGACGGCCTTCGTCCCCGCCGGAGCGGGTGGCGATGTCCAGCGGAATCTTGCCGAGGAGGGGCACGCCCAGCTTGGCAGCTTCCCGCTCGCCGCCGCCTTCGCCAAAGATGTGGTAAATCTTGCCGTCGGAAGGGCATTGGAAATAACTCATGTTTTCAATCACGCCCAGAATGGGGGTTTCCACCCGTTCAAAGAGGCCGATGGCCTTGCGGGCGTCAATCAACGCAACCTCCTGCGGGGTTGTGACCACCACTACGCCATCCAGTTCAGCCGTCTGCACAATGGTCAGCTGAATGTCCCCCGTGCCGGGAGGCAGGTCCAGAATCAGGAAATCCACGTCCCCCCACGCCACGTTGCGCAGGAACTGCTGCACGTAGCGCGTCGCCAGGGGGGCCGCGCACCGCCACAGGATCGGATTCGTTAATCAGCAGCCCCATGGAAAGGAGCTTCACGCCATGGGCCGTTACCGGAAGAAATTCGTCATTCTCATTGGCGCCAGGACGTTCCTTGGTGCCGAACATCAGGGACATGGAGGGGCCGTAAATGTCCAGGTCCACCAAGCCCACGGAATAGCCCAGCTTGCTCAGGGCCACCGCCAGGTTGGCGGAAACGGTGGATTTGCCCACCCCTCCCTTGCCGGAGGCCACGGCAATCACATGCTTGGCGCCGGGAACGGAAGATTTCCAGGTGGAGGGGTCATCGTTGATTCCCTTCTTGGCTTCCGGGGCCTTGTGCTCAATGTTGACGTCGCAATGCTTCACGTCGGGCAAATGCTTCATCACGCCGTGGACGCCTTCAAAAATGTAACGGGGAATATCCGCATTCTTGCTCTCAATCACCAAATCAATCGTGACGTTGTTTTCAGCGTCAATGTCGATCTTCTTCACCAGGCCGAAGGATACGATGTCGCGGCTGAAACCCGGGAATTTAACCGTGGTCAGCGCGGCCCGTATCAGCTCCGGAGTCAATTCCTGTTGTGTCGTCATGTGTCTGAAATACTAGTGGTTGCCATAAACATTCCGCCCCCGCGCCTCCGGAGCGCAGCATGCGCCGGAATACAGAGATAGGGGACGGCAAAACCGGGAAGCAAAAATACTCCCTTTTTTATTTTTGACAACGCCTAATTCAGACAAAACGACTTTTTGCCGGCCAGATATTCACCTATACGGATACCTGAAAAATGCGGGACAGCCACAGCCCCGCCGCGTTAAAAAGAAGAAAAAACAGGGGGATTTATTCCCCCTGCTGCTTCAGCGTTTCCCGGATATCCTGGAGAGCGGCGATGAAATCATCCAGAATTTCCGCGGGAACCATGATCCGGTCCCGGTTGGAACTCACCTTTTCCGTAATACGCACCACTTTGCCGCGCGCATTCTGTTTGAGATCAAGAAAGAACGTCTTGCGTTCCGCAATGATTTTTTCTGTGCAAATAATATCGTCCTCCACGGCTGTAATCTTCCTCCGGTTGAATGAGGCTTTCAGGATAGAGTTTCCCTCCCGGTGGGTCAATGTTTTATTTGCCATGGAATCCCCGGGTTCTCTCTTTCAACAAATTTTTATCTCCTTCTTTCATTCGCCATGTTTCCTCATTTATACCTCTTTTCAGATATCCAAATTTCGATCGAAAGTGATTGAAAAGGAGTCAAATTTTCCCCCATAAACTTTAATATTTAGAGGTAACGTTCCCGGCGTGTTTACACTGGTAGTTTTTGATTCATGGTAGTCGCAACCATTGAACCAACATCATTTCATTACCATGAACAACACGTTCAACATCGGTGCCATGGACACCGTCTACCCCTTTATTCCCATGTACCCCAATGGCCAGCCCCAAGGCAACTTCCTGGTCAACGGTCTCACCGCTCCCGTTCTCGTCCCCAAACGGACCGCTTCCTCCCCCACCCGTCACGAATGGTTCGGATACCTCAAGGTCATGGCTCCCGCCACCTGTTTTCTCCACCTTCATGCCCGCTCCTCCATTTCCCTTTCCATCCCCGCCAAGGAGTTGGAACTCTCCACGGAGCCGGGCTCTTCCACGCCTCTCTGCCGCCAGCTTCATTTCGAACAGGGCTATTACTGGTGCCACATCGTCCATCAATACCAACCCGCCTCGGAGGACCAACAGGAGTTCTGCATTGCCTTAATATGCGACAAGGAAGGAGAGCCCGACCTGGACTATTACCTTTCAGAGGAGACGATGCCTCCCGGCAAGGAGGGAGAAACGGTGCTTACGCTGGTCAATCTGTACCAGGAAGAGGAGGAAGGGAACTCGTCGAGCAGTTCCTCGGCAGGGGGAGGAGATTCCTTTGAGTTTGACCCTAAGTCAAGCAGCAGCTCCAGTTCTTCTTCCAGCAGTTCCAGCTCTTCCTCTTCCAGCAGCTCGTCTTCCAGCTCCCAGCAGAGTTCCTGGGTTCCCGAGCTTCCGGATTCTTCTTCCAGTTCGTCTCTATCCAGCAGCTCCAGTTCTTCCTCATCTTCTTCCAGCAGCTGGTCGTCTTCCAGTTTCCACAGCAGTTCCTTGGTGCCCGATACTACAACTTCCTCCAGCAGCGCTCCGTCTTCCAGCTCTTCCTCGAGCAGTTCCAGCAGTTCTTCTTCCAGTTCGTCGTCCTCCAGCAGTTCGAGTTCTTCGTCCTCAAGTTCCTTGAGTAGCTCCAGCTCTTCCTCGTCAATCAGTTCTTCCTGCTCCTCGTCAAGTTCATCGAATTCTTCTAGCTCCAGTTCCTCTTCCAGCAGCAGTTCCAGTTCTCTTTCCTCCTCTTCCAGTGCCCCGGAAGAGGAGGGATGTCCATGCCCCTGTTCCTGTGAATGTGACGAAGAAACTGATCAAACCAGTTGCGACAAGAATGGAGGAGCAAATTTCGCCGGTAGCCATCCCTTCGGCGGCAATCCTGATGAAGCCGACGATTGCCAGGGCATGCTCGAGGTGGACGGGGAAGGTTCGGGAGACGGCAACACCAACTTTTTTGCCTCCTTCAGCTTCCGCTCCCTATCTAAGGGTTCTATTGGGCTTCGCTACAAGCATCCCCTGGAGTGGACCTGTGACTGGAATTCTCAAACACGCCAGTTAAGCGTCAGGCGTCCCACTGGGAGTTCCATCTCCTTCCAGGCGGTTGAAGGCAGTGCAGAGGCTCCCGTTTCCGGAAATTCCCGCAAGCTTAATTACAGAGTCCGGCTGCTTAACGAAGACAAATCCCCCTGTACCGAGGGGGAACCTACCTATCTGGACATGGTCCAGAGCAACGGACGCATCCTGCGTTTCTCGACCGTCACCGGAAAGGTCGTCTCTTTAATCTCTTCTTGCGGCGTAGAAACCACGGCGGAGGACTATGCTCAAAAACTCCAGGTCAACCGCCATCCAGCCACCGGAGCCGTGCAAAGCATCTGGTCCCAGTACGAGGGTCTTCTTCAAGCCGTGCCGGAAGACGGCAGACTTATCCTTCAATGGTATACTCCAGATCAGGTACAGAAGATATCCGGTAGCTTTATTGAAACTGGAACTCCTTATAAAACGGTCAGGTATCAGACGAGTGTGGAAAATGGAGTCAACGTGATGCACATCGCCGAGCAGAGGGAAGGCATGCCTATCTTCCATACGGAGCGGAGAGTAGAGGGCAGCCATGTAACCATCATTCAAGGCGAGGGTGACGAGCGACTCATACATACGATAGAAAGAAACTTACTGCCTGACGGGAAGTGGGAAATGATTGAGAATAAACGCAGGATCAATGAAAAAACTCCTTCTTCCTGTACCCGGACGGTCAAGAAGAATACCGAGGGAGGCTGGCTGACCTTGAGCCGGACGGAAGGCTACAATACCCCCAGCCAACAAACAACGCTTTACACCTACAACGACCAGTTCCGGGTGTCTCTGGAACTCAAGCCCGACGGCGGTTATACGCGCTATGAGTATGACGAGCAAGGGCGGGTGACGCTGGAAGCTACTCCTTGGGCGGGAGGAGGTGAAAAGGGAACTCGCACGACATATGCCGACCTGCGCTTTAACGACTTCAGACCCGCCACGGAAACCGAAGTGGTCATTGCCGAAAACGGGGAAGAAACAGAGCTTCTTAAGCGCACCTACACGTATGAAGATACACCGCAAGTCAACCGCACTACGGTGAGAGAAACCGCTTTGGGCTCCGACCAGGTCCATACGCGCGTGGAGGAGACTTATGGGGAAGAAGCCGAATACCCCTATGCCCGGGGGAGAAAGAAACTTCTTCAGGGTATCGCTGGCGTGCAGACCGTCTACAGTTATGAAGCCACTACGGACTACTGGGCCATCCACAAATTAACAACTACCATTCAGGCCAATGGAAGCATCATTCCGGGACAAAGTACTAGAAATGTGCAATACATCGCTGAAAACGGTACGGCCACCAGAAACGAGCAGTATGTTCATACCGGGAAAGAATGGTCTCTGGTCTCATCGGAAGACTACGAATATGATGCAGAACTCAACTTGATCAAGGCCACCAAAGGCAACGGCAGAAGCAGCACGACGGAATGGATGTGCTGCGGGCCGTTGAGGGAAACCGACGAAGACGGCATCACAACCAGCTACGGCTACAACTCAGCCAAGCAGCTGGTGGAAACCATCCGCTCAGCTACTGAGACCACTCCAGAAACAATTACTTCCTACAGCTATGATGCGGCGGGAAGGACGATTGCCACGCGCCGCGACGTGGGGCCCATGACTACAGTGGAAAGGACAGAGTATGACGATCTTGGAACGGTCGTTTCTTCTACAGACATACTGGGACGTGTGACACGGACCCATTATAGTGAGGATCGGCTCACTACTACTGTGATTACTCCTTCTGGAGCCACTTTGATTACTAGAAAGTACTACGATGGCACTATTCTCTGGCAAGGAGGAACCGGCCAGCGCGAAACGGAGACCCGACTGGAACTAACCGGGGAAGGTATCCTGACCACCACCCTATCCAAAGGGGTAATTCTCTCCCGCTCTTTAAGTAATGGTTTCAACCAACCTATACGGAAAGAACAACCAAATAGTCTTGGGAAATTCATCGCTACTAAGAATACTTATAATGACAAAAGACAGCTTACACGTATCCAAATAGATAATATGGCGCCCACCGTCATTACTTACAGTGAGCTTGGAATCCCTTTGAAGCAGGCCACTCTTCTAGACGAGCTTTATCCAGATGATCCTACTAAAAATCAAATCTCGAAAAGTATCACATACTATCGAGCTGGCGAAGACGGGATTTATCAAATAGAGACATCTACTAATCACAATGAACAAGGACTACCCCTTATTCAACACATAGAAAATATGGTTTCGCAGCTAAGTCCCATTTTGGAAGAGAAAACGATCGCGACGGATATCTACGGACAACGGAGCATTCACTGGACGGAATACACTGCTGCTACCCAACGCACACAATTTAGCAGCATACCCACTTCCAGTGTAGTAGCCGAAACTCGCATCATTGACGGATTCACTGTTAGTCAAACCAGCCACGCAGGCATCCATTCTTCACAGAACCGGTCCTACACTTCCGCGGGCATGATTCTAAAACAGACTGACTCCAGAGGCAATATCACGACGATTGAAACCGACCTTGCCGGACGTCCCGTCAAGAGTACGGACGCAGCCGGCAATCTGACGGCCACCAGATACCAGCCTTGCTGCGATGCTGTGGCCCGCATCACCGATGCCCGGGGAGGTACTGCCTGTTATTCCTACGACGTACGCGGCAGAAAAACTGCCGCGTACGGCACTGCCATCCAGCCGGCCTGTTTCACTTACGACGAAGCCGATCATATGGTAACGTTGACTACCTTCCGAGCAGACGAAGGCGACATTACCACCGATCCTTCCGGCCGTACCGACGGGGATACCACCACCTGGCTCTATGACGAAGCTACGGGGTTGGAATTGAACAAGACCTATGCCGACGGGTCCTGTATCTCCAAAACCTACGATGGCCTCAACCGTCTAGAGACGCTGACCAAGGCGAGAGGGGTCGTTACCACCTACGCCTATGCTCCTCTCACCGGGGAACTCGTCTCCGTCTATCATAATGATGCTACTGCTGGATGGGAGTTTACTTATAACCACCTGGGACAAATAACCTCCATCCGAGATGCCTCTGGATTAAAGGAACTTTCTTATAACAATTACGGCCGCATGACCCAAGAGACTTCCTTTGGGACAGTAGAGAGCTGCCTCCAGGAAGAATACGATGCCATGGGACGTTCGGAAGGCTATCGCCTGATGCTCGGAACCCAAACCATCCAGTACTCCCATCTTGACTATGACTCCAAAGGTGCCATCATCAGGATGAATCTGGAAGGCCTGGAGTCTCCTTTCACGTGGCAGTATGATCCAACCAGCGGCTTTCTTAACCATCTTACTTACCCCAACGGCATGGTCCGCCAAAACACCTATCATCCCGAACTAAATCTCGTGACCACCATCGGTTACAAGAAGGGAGCGGATGGTGAATTAGCGGCCTTCCATGAGTACAACTATGATGGTCTGATGCGCCCTACCCAACGACAGGACTCTTGGGATAAAGACTTACTGGCAACAATCCGAGATTTTACCTACAATGACCGCAGCGAGCTGGTCAAAGACCGTACCAGCAGAGGAGGAAGCTTTATATACTCCTACGACAACATCGGCAACCGTAAAACTGCCCGTGAACTGCAAAAAGAAATCTCCTACAGAGTCAATCCTCTTAATCAATACACAAACATCATTAACTCCCCTCTCAACTCTTCCTCCTCCACTCCGGAACAACAATTTTTTGACCCCGTCTATGATGCCGACGGCAATCAGATCACGATCAAAACTTCAACGGGAATCTGGAATGTTTCTTACGACGCCCATGATCGTCCTGTCCGGTTTACCAGTAAAGATGGACGTACCATTATTGCCTGCGGTTATGACTATATGGGACGTCGTTTCAGCAAAAAAGTGACTATCAACGGAAGTACCGTCAGCCACCTTTATTACCTATACCGTGACTACCTGCAAATAGCCCACCTGGATTTAATGCACTCCCAGCCCATGTTGGAAAAGAGCTATCTGTGGGATCCCACCGAACCAACAGCCACGCGCATATTGATGACACAATGGAAGAATGCAGCAAAACAAGACGAGCATCTCTACTTCATGCATGATGTGCTCAAGAATGTCACTTCTATCTTTGGAGATGATGCAGAGAGAAGAGGCCGCTATGAGTACGCACCCTTTGGAGACACTCTGACAGCTCATGGGAAAATAGCTCAAAATAATAAATTCCGTTTCTCCTGTGAGTATATGGACGAAGAAATGGGTCTAATTTATTATAATTACCGCCATCTCAACCCACTCGATGGAAGATGGATTAGCCGTGATCCACTTACAGAAGAAGCAGGTGCAAATTTGTTTGTTTTTGTTAAAAATAATGGAATTAAAAACCAAGATTATCTTGGTCGTGATTTACAGTGGTGGATAGATGGCACCAAACACAATGCCAATTTAGTATGGCAGGGAACTAAGCGTACAGCAACACTGACTTTTGAAAAAATTAAAAAAATAGACAGAGAATACAAGGTTGTCAATAGAGCAACAGGGGTATTACAAGTAGTTGGAGGAGGATTTGAAGCAACTGCAGGAGCAATTGGCATTTTTACCCCCGAACCTGTAACAACAGCTGGAGGAGTAGTTCTGTTTGTCCATGGGAGTGATGTGGCAAGTACAGGTATTCGTGTGATTATTACCGGCGAATTTGATTCGACAATGACTTATAAAGCCATAGTTCAAGGCGCTGAATCTGTAGGAGTTCCAACGGAAGCGGCAAATAGCATTGCTGCTGGCGCAGAAGTAGCTTTAGGAGCTAAGGCTTTTACTACGCCGGCGACAAAATGTTGCCCAAAAGTATTAGTTGAATCTACTGAGATTGAAGTGACAACAGTCTCACGATGGGGATCGGATCTAACCCCAAATTCATGGGTAATGGAAGGCACTCCAACCGTATGGAATTATATGTGGTCCGGAAAATGGCAGCCAGGTTTGAAAAATCTATTTGCACCTGTATGGAACGTAAGAAGCTATGTGGTTCCTAAAAGTTCTCTTTCGTGTCCTACTGGTAAAGGACTTGATGGATTCTTCAAACGGCTTCTTCCTGCTAAACAAAGAATTTACACCCCTCCAAAAAAATAATGTTAACTATGATTTACAATATAATATATCAATCATTATTTTGGTTTCTAATTCTCATAGGGACTTTAGTTATCATTTATAATTGGATTATTTTTATCAAAAGATATATCTTAAGAAAGACTAATGCATCATGGATTCCTCTGGTAGGAGGTGTGAGCATCTGCATAGCATTTTCCCTGCCGACTTATAAAAGTCTTAATGACATCGCAGGAATTCCTTTACTTTTGGACTATGGATGCTCATGGGGATTTATTCATACATTGATTTTTTATATTTACCTGGCTGTAAAGGGCGTATTTAAAATGTTGATGAAAAAACTACGTTAAAATAGTTTTATGGCGAATAAGAATATATCTAAGCAGATAAAGAACCTTAAAATGAACGACAGGTTAGTAAACCTTATATATGTTTATCTAGTTTCAAGAGCTGTTCAATATGACAGTATTCTTTTGCAAGTATGGAGCATCCACTCCAGAAGGTTTGGTTAGCTTAGAGGGATGTTGTTTGAGGATGTCTTATGAATGGAGGGCAGGTCTTTCCAACTCTTAATGGCATTCATAGAACTGGATGAATGAATCCTCAATTCCCTGCATCCTCGGCTGATGTTGGTGAAGTATTCGGCCGGTTGAGTGCCTCAACGCGCCAGTGCAGGAGGCTGTTCATCGCTTTCATTTGATTCTTTCTATAATATTTATTGGATAAGAAGATGTAACTATATGTCTAGAAATAACATATTATCTTCCATAACGGAAACAATAGAAAACAATGTAATTACTTCTTTCTAATAACCTTTTCACTCTTTTCCATGGGAGAAATTCTTACCTCGTTTATGGAAAAGAGACAGCCTCCTTAATACGGAAAATCTTTCAAAGAATTTATCCAAGCACCAATATCAAAACGGCTTTCAGCTCCCTGGAGGACGCGCCATCCATCAGCATTCCGCGCGCCATCTGGCCTGCTCCGTCTTGTAGAGCTTGTACGTGACGGCGTCCGCCAGGGCTTCCAGGCTGGCCTCAATGATATTGTAGGAGACGCCCACCGTGGTCCAGGTGGCGACGCCGTCCGAGGATTCAATGAGCACGCGCACATTGGAGCCGGTGCCGTTTTCCTCCGCCGCGTCCGGAATGTTCGTCCGGGTGGGTGAGAGCACGCGCACCTTGTAGTCAATCAGGTGCATTTGTTCCAGTTCCGGGTACCAGCGCGTCAAGGCGCGGCGCAGGGCGCGGTCCAGCGCATGCACGGGGCCGAAGCCGCCGGCGGCGGTGTGCTCCACGTTGCCGTGGACGTCCAGCTTGAGAGAGGCTTCCACCATCATGTCCGGATCCATTTCATGGCGGGAGGTAAGCACCACGGTGCGCAGGATGTTGAAGTACGGCTTCAGCGCGCTGTCCGGCATGTGCCGCAGGAAGAGCAGTTCCGCGCTGGCCGGGGCGGCCACGTAGTCATACCCCAGCGCGGCGTTTTTTTTCACGGCGGCGGAGAGCACGTCCAGAAGCGGGTCCCCTTTTTCCAGTTCAAAACCCAGGGTACGGGACAGGGAAAGGATGTTGCTTTTGCCCCCCTGCTCCGTCATCAGCACGCGCTGGACGTTCCCCACCAGGGAGGGGTCAATGTGCTCGTACAGGGCGGAGTCCTTCATGATGGCGCTCACATGCACGCCCCCCTTGTGGGCGAAGGCGGCGTTCCCTACAAAGGGCTGCGCCGGAAGGGGGCCAGGTTGGACACTTCCGAAACGAAGGCGGCGGTGGATTTGAGGCGCGTCAGGGAGGCGTCACTGAGGCAGGAAAAGCCCTCCATCTTCAACTGAAGGTTGGGAATGACGGAGCACAAGTTGGCGTTTCCGCAGCGTTCCCCAATGCCGTTCACGGTGCCCTGCACCTGGACGGCCCCGCTGTTCACGGCGGCCAGGCTGTTGGCGACGGCCAGCTCGCAGTCATTGTGGGCGTGGATGCCCAGGGCGGCATGCGGAAGGCGTTCCCTGACCGTCCGGATGATGGAACTGATTTCCTCCGGCATGGTGCCTCCGTTGGTATCGCACAGGACCAGGCAGTCCGCGCCGTGCTCGTGGGCGGCGCGGAGCACGGCCAGGGCGTATTCCGGGTCCCGCTTGAAGCCGTCAAAAAAGTGTTCCGCGTCAAAAAAAGCTTCTTCCAGATTCTTTTTAAGGAAGGAGATGGAGTTGCCGATGATTTCCAGATTGCGTTCCCGGGAGATGCCCAGCGCCACTTCCACATGGCGGGGGCAGGATTTCCCGAAGATGGCGGCCACCCGCGCGCCGCTGGAAACCAGGGCGTTCAGCGTGGGGTCCGTCTCCGGCGTGCTGGAAGGATGGTGCGTGCTGCCGAAGGCGGCCAGCTTCGCATTCCTGAGCTCCACGTCCTTCATGGCCTTGAAAAATTCCGTCTCCACCGGGTTGGCGCCGGGCCAGCCGCCCTCAATGTAGTCCATGCCCAGATAATCCAGCTGCCGGGCGATGCGGACCTTGTCCGTCGCGCTCAGGTTGACGTCTTCACTCTGCGCTCCATCGCGCAGCGTGGTATCATAGAGGAAGATTTTGGTGGACATCGCCTTTGTTCATACATGCAAACGCGGTTCCGTTCAAGACCGGGGCCCGGTTTTTCCCCGGATGCAGACACGAAAAGCACAAGGCTTGAAGGGGGAGAGAGCTTCCGGTAGGATAGACGCCATGCGGTTACCCAGGCAGTTTTTCCATCTCCTTCTCCTTTTTCTTTCCGCGGCCCTTCCCTCTCCGGCGGATTCTTCCACCCACCCTTTTCTGGACAAGAGCCGCCCCATTTGCTGGAACCGCCTGACCCCGGACAGGCTGGAACCGGACATCCGGGAAGCGATGCGCCTCACCCAGTCCGCCGTGGAAGAGATCAGCCGTCTCCAACCGGAGGAAATGACGTATGAAAACACGTTCGGCGCCCTGGAATGCAGCAATGACCTCCTCATGGAAGGCATGCGCAAGGCCTATGTCCTGAAAAGCCTGTGCGACAGCGCGGAACTGCGCAAGGCCATGGATTCGGTTGCGCCCCGCGTGTCCGCCTTCCTTTCCTCCGTCACGAAGGACCAGGCCCTGTGGAACGTCCTGAAAACCGCTGAGGAACGCCTGCGGCAGACCAATCCGGGCCCGGAACAGAAACGGTACATGGAGCTGACCATGCAGAGCTTCCGGGACAACGGGGCGGACCTGCCGCCGGACAAGCGCGCGCGGCTTGAGGCAATTGACAGGGAATTGACTCTCGCCTCACAGCGTTTCAACAATTTGTACATGGACGCGCGGAAGTCCTGGACCTGGACAGTGCGGGACGCCGCCTTTCTGGTAGGGATAGACAACAACGCTCTTCAACAGGCGCGGGAGGAGTTCCAGTCACGCAGCCCAGGCCATTCCGGCCCGGGCTGGACGTTTACGCTGGATTCCGCGGCTTCCGCCCGGGTGATGGAGAAGGCGCACCGCGAAGAATGCCGGAAGGATTTATGGGAACATCTCCAGACCGTCTCCACGGGAGCATGCGATACGGAACCCGTCATCCGGGAGATTCTTTCCCTGCGCCGTGAAAAGGCGCATTTGTGCGGGTATGGAACGTATCCGGATTACGCCCTGCGGGAGAGCATGGCGGGAAACGGGGAAAACGCCATGAAGTTCGTGAATGAGCTGCTGGACAAGGTAAAAGCCCCCTTTTTCCGTGAAATGGAAGCGCTGCGCCGACTCAAGGCCCGTCTCACGAGACAGGAAAACGCCCGTCTGAATCCCTGGGACGTGGCGTATTACACCAGCCTCCAGGCAAAGGAACAGTTCCGGCTGGACCAGGAGGAACTGCGCCGTTACTTCCCCCTTCCCCGCGTGCTGGACGGCCTGTTTTCCCTGGCGGAGCGGTTATACGGCATCCGCGTGACGGAGGTTCCGGCAGGGGAAGGCGCAGGAGCCGTGGGAACCTGGCATCCGGACGTGCGCTTTTTCACCATTGAGGACGTCAGGGGCAACTGCCTGGGATCCTTTTACCTGGACCTCTTTTCCCGCAAAAGCAAAAGGGCCGGAGCATGGATGAACGCGCTGGACACGGGGAGCCCGGCCACGCGGGAAAACCCGGGCAAGCCCCGCCTGGGCATGGTCTGCCTGAACCTTCACCCCTCCGCAGAAGGAGCTGCGGTGCTTCTTTCACATCAGGAGACCAGGATTCTGTTCCATGAATTCGGCCATTTGCTGCACCTGATGTTCACCCGGGTTTCCATCCCCTCCCTGGCAGGGACCAGCGTGCCGCGGGATTTTGTGGAGGTTCCCTCCCAGTTTATGGAAAACTGGTGCTGGCATCCGGACGTGCTGAAAAGCTTCGCGCGCCATGAAAAAACGGGGCTCCCCATTCCGGAGGAAATGCTGCGCTCCCTGGACGCTTCCCGCGGCAATACGCCCGCCCTCGCCCTGGCCGGGCAGCTCCTGTATGCAAAAATGGACCTGGCCGTGCACACGGACCCGGAACGCTTCGCCGCCGGCCCCCTGGACGAGGTGGACGCCGCCGTAGCCGGAGACATGGATTATTTCAAGGATTTCAAACGAACCGGCAAGCTGCGCACGGCGCGCCATTTGTTTTCCTCCCCGGCGGGTTATGCCTCCTTTTACTTCGCCTACCGCTGGGCGGAAGTTCTGGACAAGGACATTTTCGAAGCTTTTGAACGGGCCGGAGGACCGGACAGGGAAACCGCCCGGAAATTCCGTAAGGCCATTCTAGAAAAGGGATATACGGTCCCGCCCATGCAGCAGTTCATGGATTTCATGGGCAGAAAACCACGCATGGACGCCATGCTCCGCAAGAGGCGGCTGGCCTCCTGAACGAAGGCGCGGATAGGATCGCCGTTCCGCCTCCGCAGAGGAGCATGGAGGAGTCAACATATTATACATTTGTTTAATTAAATTATCCCTTCAATATGCAAAGGTTACGGATATTTCACAAGAATCAGAACACATCTTTGCGTTGACTTTATGAGAAAAAGAAGCAAAATTTGCTCGCTCTGCCGCATCTTCCGGCACCAGCTTGCAACCAACCGCATCCATTTATGTACAACAAGCCTTTGACGATTGCCGCCACAACTCTGCTCCTGTGCTCTCCGGTGATGATTTTAACTTCCTGTGAAGGGAAAAAGGATTCAGCAGGCCAGATGCCGGCGCTCGTTCCCGAAGTGCAGGTGACCAAGCTGGTAACCAGGGACGTTCCCATCAGGCAGGAGTGGGTGGGCACCCTGCGCGGTACGGAAGATGCTGAAATCCGCTCCCAGGTGACGGGATACCTTCTTTCCAAGGATTACAAGGACGGCGCCTACGTCAAGAAAGGCCAGGTGCTTTTCCAGATTGACCCCCGCCCGTTCCAGGCAACGCTGGACCAGGCCCAGGGGCGCCTGGAACAGTATGAAGCCACGCTGAAGAAGTACAAGCTGGACGTGGAACGCTACACGCCGCTGGTAAAGACCGGCTCCGTCAGCCGCAAGCAGCTGGATGACGCCCTGCAGCAGGTCCAGGAAACGGAAGCCGCCATCGCCACGGCAAAGGCCCAGGTGGATGAAGCGAAAATCAATCTTAAATTCACCACCATCACGGCCCCCATTTCCGGTCTGGCGGGCCTGGCAACTCCTTCCATCGGCAACCTGCTGACGCCCTCCAGCCCCAATCCGCTGACCACCATTTCCGCCATTGACCCCATCCGCGTGGACTTCTCCGTGAGTGAACAGGACTTCCTGAACTCCATGGATAGCAACCTGACCAAGGAGAAGCACCTCAAGTTTGACGTCATTCTGGCCAACGGCACGGAATTCCCCATGCAGGGCGAGCCCGTAGCCATTGACAGAAACGTGGACGCCCAGACCGGCACGATCAACATCGTGGGCCATATTCCCAATCCGAACCTGACGCTCCGTCCCGGCATGTTCGTCCGCGTCCGCGCCACGGTGAAGACTTTGGAAAACGCCACGCTGGTTCCCCCGCGCGCCATCCTCTCCGCCCAGAGCGCCAAATTCATCATTTATCTAGATGACAAGAACGTTCCCCACATGCAGGTGGTGAACCTCGGGCCCGTGGTGGACGGCATGCAGGTGATCAACATCGTTCCCATGCCGCACTCCTCCTTCACGAAGGACAGCCCCATCGTAGTGGAAGGAATCATGCAGGCGGCCAAGCTCCAGGGACAGTCCCCCGTGAAGCCCCTGCCCTACAAGCCTGTCGTTTCCCAGCCCGTCATGCCTTCCGTAGGAGCGCAGTCCTTTGAAAAGGCCAAGACGCCCGAAGGCATGAAGCACGACGAAGCCCAGCCCGCCGCCAAATAATCCCCCCTCTCCTGGGAAGCCCCTCTCCCCTCCCCGCCTTTCCCGCGCACTCTCATGATTTAATACCATGTCCAGCTTCTTCATCAAACACCCGACCATCGCCATCGTCATCTCGATCGTGATGATCCTGCTCGGCGGCCTGTCCCTGATGGGGCTCCCCATTGAGCAGTACCCGAACATCGTCCCTCCCACCATCAAGATGCAGGCGACCTATCCGGGCGCCAATGCGGAGACGGTGGCCAACTCCGTGGCCTCCCCCATTGAGCAGTCCATTTCCGGCGTCGTGGGGATGGACTACATGACTTCCACCAACGCCAACAACGGCATCTGCTCCCTGAGCATCGTCTTTGAAGTGGGCACGGACCCCAACATGGACCAGACGCTGGCCTACATGCGCTACGGGCAGGCCACCGCCCAGATCCCTGCGGAAGTCTCCCAGATGGGCATCACCATCACCCAGTCCACGGGCAGCCCGCTGGCCGTAATCAACCTGTATTCCCCGGACGACAGCCTGAACGCCATCTTCCTGAGCAACTACGCGTACGTGAGCCTGGTGGACCCCGTGAAGCGCGTTCCCGGCGTGGGCGACGTGCAGGTGTTCGGCGCGGGACGCTACGCCATGCGCATCTGGCTGGACACCACCAAGATGGCCGCCCAGAACATCTCCGTGGGAGAAGTCCAGTCCGCCATCCGGGCGCAGAATACCGTGATTCCCGGCGGCCAGATCGGCGCGGAACCGGCCCCTCCCGGAACGGAATTCACGTACAGCATCCAGACCAAGGGACGCCTCCAGACTGCGGAGGAATTCGGCAACATCATCATCCGTGCGGATGGGAACAAGCTCCTTTACCTGAAAGACATCGCCAAGGTGGAACTGGGTTCCCAGACCTACAACGTATCCAGTAAATACAACGGCAGGGATTCAGGTGCCATCGCCGTGTACGCGGCCCCCGGCTCCAACGCCATCAATACGGTGGACGCCCTGGTGAAGCTTTTTGAAGACCGCGCCCGCAGCTTCCCCGCCGGGATGGAGTACAACGTGACGCTGGACACCACGCTGGCCGTGCGCGCCTCCATTGAGGAAATTGAGCACACGCTGGTGGAAGCCCTCCTGCTGGTGGTGCTGGTGGTGTTCGTCTTCCTCCAGGGCTGGCGCGCCACGCTGATTCCGGCCATTGCCGTGCCGGTCTCCATCATCGCCACCTTCGCGCTGTTCCCGCTCCTGGGCTTCACCCTGAATACCATCTGTTTGATGGGCATGGTGCTGGCCATCGGCCTGGTGGTGGATGACGCCATCGTGGTGGTGGAAGCCGTTGAATCCCACATGGAACGCGGGCTGACTCCGCGCCAGGCGGCCTTCGCCGCCATGGAGGAAGTGTCCGGCCCCGTCATCGCCATCGCCCTGGTGCTGGCGGCGGTGTTCCTTCCCTCCCTGCTGCTGCCGGGCATTACGGGCACGCTGTTCCAGCAGTTTGCCGTGACCATCGCCATTTCCATGCTGATTTCCGCGTTCAACGCGCTAACGCTGTCCCCGGCCCTCTCCGCCATCCTGCTCAAGCCCAAGGACCCGAACAAGGGCGGCCCGCTGAAATTCTTCTACCGCATTTTCAACCGCGGTTATGACGCTACGGCCAGCGGCTACACCAAGGTGTGCCACTTCCTGACCCGCAAGCTCATCATCTCCATTCCCCTGCTGGCCCTGATCGCGTACGCCATCCTGCCCGTAGCCAAGCAGATTCCCAACGGCTTCCTGCCGGACGAAGATCAGGGTTACCTGTTCTCCGCCCTGATCATGCCGGAAGCCCGCTCCCTCCAGTTGACGACGGCCGCCGCGGACAAGGTTTCAGACCTCATCCGCCAGAACCCGAACGTGAAGGACGTGATCGCCATTTCCGGCTTCAGCCTGCTGACCGGGGTGCAGAGCACGAACAACGCCTTCTTCTTCGTCATGCTGAAGCCGTGGGAGGAACGCCCCAATCCGGACCAGAGCGCCAAGGCGGTCACCGCCCAGCTCAACGCCCTGCTGAGCACCAAGGTTCCGGAAGGCATCCCCATGTGCTTCCAGCCCCCGGCCATTGCAGGGGTGGGCTCCGCCAACGGCGTCACCTTCATGCTGGAAGACCGCGACGGCAAGGGCACGGAATACCTGGCGGAACAAACGGACATCTTTGTCAAGGAAGCAAGCAAGCTCCCGATATTCGACCCGCAGAAGAACGGCGGCGTGCGCAGCGTGATGTCCTTTGCCGTGGAGCAGAAGGACGTGCGGCTGGATGAAGAAAAGTGCGCCACGCTGGGCGTCAGCATCAGTGAGGCCAACAGCCTGCTCCAGGCCTACATGGGCTCCCTGTTCATCAACTACATCACCCTGTACGGCCAGCAATGGCAGGTGTACATCCAGGCGCAGGGCAGCGACCGCACCGGAACGGACATGCTCAAGAACTTCTATGTGAAGAATGACTCGGGCAGTTCCGTCCCCCTCTCCACCCTCGTGAAGATCACGGACATCAAGGGTCCGGAATTCCTGCTGCGCCAGAACCTGTACAACTCCTCCAAGCTCATGGTCACCCCGGCCCAGGGCTACTCCAACTCCCAGGCCATGGAAGCGCTGGAACAGACCTTTGAGGCCAGCATGCCCACGGACATGGGCTACAGCTACGCGGACATGAGCTACCAGGAACAAAAGATCCAGAACGGCATCGGCATCGTGCAGATCTTCCTGCTCTCCTCCGTCTTCGTCTTCCTGATCCTGGCGGCCCTGTATGAACGGTGGTCCCTGCCGCTCAGCATCTTCATGACGGTGCCCATCGCGGCCCTGGGCGCTTTCCTGGGCCTGTACTGGTTCGGGTATGAACTGAACCTGTACGCGCAGATCGGCCTGGTGATGCTCATCGGCCTGGCGGCCAAGAACGCCATCCTGATCGTGGAATTCGCCGTCATTGAAATGGAACGCGGCAAGACGCTGATGGAAGCCACGCTCTCCGCGGCCAGAATCCGTCTGCGCCCCATCCTGATGACCTCCTTCGCCTTCATCCTGGGCTGCGTTCCGCTGGCCCTGGCCTCCGGTTCCGGCGCCTACTCCCGCAACATCATCGGTATTGTGGTGATTGCCGGGATGACGATGGCGACGGTAGTGGGCGTCTTCCTGATCCCGTGCTCCTTCTACTTCATCATGAAGCTTTTCCGTGTCCGCATCGCCCGGAAGACGGTGGAAACGGAGGATCCGGATGAAATCATCGCCCGGAAGCACCTCTTCCATGAAGCCCATGAATCACTGAAAGGGTAAAAACCGCCCTTGAAACCATTTAAAAACAGACAAAACGCCATTATGCGACCGAACCAATACATCACACGCGCCATCCTGCTGGGCACGGCCATCACGGCTTCCTCCTGCATGATGGGTCCCGACTTCAAGCCGGTGGACATGCCCATGCCCACGGCGTTCAGAGGAGCCTCCGCGGCCACGGAGTCCATTGCGGACCTGCCCTGGTGGAAAGTTTTCAAGAACAAGGATCTCCAGGACCTCCTGACGGATACCTACCAAAACAACCGTGACCTGAAGGCCACCATGGCGCGCGTGGAAAAGGCCCGCCAGTACATCACCATCACGGAAGCCCCGCTCTTCCCGTGGGCGGATTATTCCGGCTCCCTCAGCAAGGGCTCCAACTACACCAGCGGCAACGTGGTCCAAACCTCCGCCGTTGGCAATACCTTGACGCCCGGATCCATTGACGCCGGCATCTCCTGGGAGCTGGACATCTGGGGCAAGACGCGCCGGATGACGGAAGCGGCCCGCGCAGACTACCTCGCTTCCGAAGAAGGCCAGCGCGCTCTCATGCTCTCCCTGCTCCGCCAGGTGGCCGACTCCTACCTCCAGCTCCTCCAGCTGGACGAACAGCTTGCCATTGTGCAGAAATCCGTGGAATCCTATTCCGAAAGCCTCCGCCTGTTCGACGAACAGCTTGAAGGCCAGGTGGGCGACAGGCTCCAGGTAGCCTCCGCCAAGGCCGCCCTGGCTTCCTCCCAGGCACAGATTCCCGCCATCCAGGTGCAGATCGCCAATCTGGAAAACGCGGTCTCCGTCCTGGCCGGACGCGCTCCCGGCCGCATCCGCCGTTCCGGCAGCACCCGTGACATCGCCTACAACGTGAAGGTTCCCGCCGGCATTCCGGCCTACATCCTTTCCAGAAGGCCCGACGTCCGCCAGAGCGAATACCAGTTGCGCGCGGCCAACGCGGAAGTGGGCGTAGCCATTGCCAACTATTTCCCGACCATTTCCCTGACGGCGGCCGGCGGCCTAGCCTCCGCGGACCTGCGCCACGTGCAGGGCCGCCGCGGCGGCTGGGGCTTTGGAACCAACCTGACCGGCCCCCTCTTCCAGGCGGGCAAGCTGACGGCTTCCGAAAAGGCAGCCAAGGCCGAATTCCTGGCAGCCAGCAACGACTATGAACAGACGGTGCTGAACGCCCTGGCGGAAGTCTCCAGCACGCTCATCCAGCGGGCCAAGCTGCGCAATATCACCTCCATCCAGTCAGAGGCCGTGGAAGCCTACCAAACAGCGGTGAAGCTCTCCTTTGAGCGCTACCGCACGGGCCTTTCCAACTACATTGAAGTGCTGTACGCCCAGCAGAACCTGTACCCTGCGCAGATTCAGCTTTCCCAGTACTACTATCAGCACGCCAGCACGCTGGTTTCCCTGTACACGGCCCTGGGCGGCGGCTGGAACATGAGCCACAAGGCTATCATGGATGGCCCGCCCAAGCGATAAAAAACGCTCCTCCCTTAAAATCGGGAGTTTCCTTGACTGTTTTTTTCATTCCCCGGCAAGTACAAGCTTGCCGGGGAATTTGCTCTCCGGCGGAGCGGAAAACAGGCGCGCCGCCTTCCCAGTCCCTGGCAGGCCGGGCATCCGCGGTCTTCCCGCTTCCGGCAGAAGGGATTGATGAGTCCGGAGCGGGACGGTCAATGGATTATCCACTGTTTGCGCCGCTTCACGGATTGCCGGGCATCGCATCTCCTGCCCACCTCCTTTTTTCCCTTTCCCCGGCTCGGGTTCCGCGGGGACGGAAGCAGTTTTGGAATTGATTTGGAACCAATTCATTTACAATCAAGATAGCGTAAAAGAATTGCATCGTGTTTTTCAGGAATTAATTATCCACGATTTTTCTATTCCATAATTACGGGCAACTCCATACTGCTCCTGCTCTTACAGCTGATTTCAAGTGCCTGGGCGGATTCCTAATCCGCTTGTGGACCCATCCAATGCAAGCATGGATAAAGGCTAGAGAATCATGGGAAAAGGAATTGTCCTGAAAAGACCAGATCTTTTAAATTATGATGAATATCAATATTTTATGATAAACAATACATTTACCGTTAATATTTTTAATTGTTGACGGATTAGGAATTCGATAAAAAACGGACGTTCTCTTGCGCGGGAACATTTCTCCAATCCGTACAGCAATCAATATGAAGACCACATACCTGACCCTCCTGGCCGCCGTTCTGGGAGGCAGTCTATCCTTCGCCGCTTCCATCAATGGAATGGATTCCTCTTATTCAAAGGGTTACACCATTTATGACGGAAGCAACGGAGACACCCTGAATGTTTCCTCTCCCTCCGTGCCCGTGCATACCGGCTCCGGAGCCACTCCATGGACCATGGCCCTGACCATTTCCGACCTGGGCACCACCTCGGGGACGGATGTAGGCCTGCTGTTTACCTATAATACCACCTCCAATTACAAGAACCTGGAGGGGATGGGTTACCGGCTGACGGAGTCGGGAGACCTCACTCTATGCGCAGGCGGCTTTAACTACAACGGAGGCACGGCAGGCACCTCCCCCTGGAAAACGCAAACGCTTTCCGGCTATTCCGCAGGACAGGCCCTTACCCTGTTTTACACATACAATGACGGGAATGTCACTATTTCCGCCATGTTGGGGGACGATACGTCCACCCTGACCACTCTGGCCTCCCTGAACGGCTCCGGGGTCAAATTCGGCAGCGTCACCATGAACCAGCTCAATTTTTCCGCCAAGGACGGTTCCGGAAACACCTGGACTCCTCCGGACGGCGTCACCGGGGAATATACCCTGAACAATTTTGACCTGTACCTGGGAGCACTGACAGAAGACCAGATGAAAGAATACGCCTTGAGCGCCGTTCCGGAGCCGGCCGCGGCCTCCCTCGGCCTGCTGGGCCTGGGCATGCTGCTGGTACGCCGCCGGAGAGCCTAGCCTTCCAGCCACGGCCATCCCTGTCCATTCAGGGATGGCCGTTTTATTCACTTTTTTCAAACATCCGTTTCATTCCCCTGCTCCCCTTGATGAAAACCAGGCTCCCTCTCTCCCTCCTGGCCGCCCTGCTGGCGGTTTTCCCCTCCGCCATCGCCGCCCCTGCGGGCACGGACCTGGGCAACGTCATGTACGTAGGCGATTCCATCACCCACGGCATGAACAGCGGCACTTACCGCTGGGCCCTCCATAAAATATTTGCGGACAACGGCATTTCCTACCATGCGGAAGGCGTGAAAACCGGCAACTATTCCGGAGGCGTCACCGCGGGAACCTCCTACGGCGGCCAGGTTTTCAACAGCGAACATTCCTCCCAGGCAAGCGCAAGGGCCTGGGAAATATCCGGCAGGAAAACCGGAAGCAGGTTTGACGGCTCCAACATCTCCAACTGGCTGGGGCTTTCCGATGCCAAAGCAAACGGAGCAGCCTACCAGGGCCCGACCTTCACGGGAACGGACACACCGGATACCTTTTTCGTGATGATCGGCACCAACGACCTTCTCTCCGACGGCGACAATTCCACCCTGGACAGCCGTCTTGATTCAGTCACCCGGGATCTTCTGGCGGACATGGACGCCATCGTAGACACCATGCACGCCGCCAACGGCAGCGCGAACGTCATCGTTCTCACCATTCCCTGCTGGACCCAGCATTCCAACGGCAATTCGGACGCCACCCACCAGGCGGTGGAAACCTATAACGCCTCCCTGAATTCCTGGGGGCAGTCCAGGCAGGGCGTCACGGTCATCGACGTCAACAGAGGGATCATTGACGTGGCTTCCTCCAAGCCGTTTTACGGGGTGCGGTCCATGTTCAACAATCCCGCGGCGGACGGACTCCACCCCAACGCCCAGGGAGACCTGCTCATGGCTGGCAACATCGCCAAAGCCATGGGCTATGCGGGCCGCTCTGCCGGACAACTGCGCCGGGACGCCGGGGAAATGGCCGTCAACTTCCACCAGGGCGCAGGAGCGCCCGCATGGACCGGAGTGCAGAACCTGGCGGATGCGGGCTTTTCCGTATCCAACATTGGCGTGAACGCGGAAGGAATCAGCCTGGGACAGGCGGGGACAAGTTCCATTTCCCGGACATGGACGGAGGGAACGGCCCTGAAAAACGGCTTTACCTTTGATTTCAACCTGGTCCTGGGAGACGGGGCGGCAAACGGCTGGAATCTCTCGGACCAGTTCAGCGTCAGCCTGGGGAACGACTCTTTTTACGGCACGCTCAACATTAACGAGGCCTATATCAAATGGGGGGATACCATCCTGTATTCCCTGGACATGTCCGCCAATACGGAAAACCTGCGCATGGCCTACGTCACGGGCAATGAGCAGGAAGGGCTGAAAGGCGGCTATTACGTCTGGCTGGGGGACATGCTGATCGGGGAAGCGCTTTCCGTCACCTCCGGTTCCGGCTGCAACGGCGTCATCATCCAGTATGACGGCAGCGGAAACGCCATCCTGAAAGACCTGTCCATGGACGGCACAGGATCGTATGCCCCACCCACTTCCGGGCTGGTCAATGAAGGGGACTCCTTTATTTCCGCCGGAGCGGACTCCGGGGGCTCGTCAGGCACTCCGGAGGGCAACATCGCGTGGCCGGAAACTGGCTTCACGCATTCCGCCGCCAACCAGAATTGCTCCGGCGTCTTCGATGCCCGCGCCCAGGCGGACGCCTCCTCCGGGAGGCTGGGAAACTCCGTGAACGTCACCATCACTTCCGGAAACGCCACGCATGTGTATGCCAGCACCGGCAATTATACGGGGGACGTCTGGCTGACCATCGCCAAGGAAGGGCAGGCCTCCGCCTGGTACGGGGCCCATGGAAATTCCGGAACGCTGAACGGGAATGCCGCCCTGCGCTTTACGGACGCCGCCACGGGCGGAAGCACCGTCTTCGGCGCCGTGAACGCCTCCGGCGTGACCGGAAACGTTTATCTGGAATTCTCCGCGGAAAACGCCTCCTTCGGCACCTTCACCAGCAATAACGCCTCCTCCGTGGTCGGATCCTATGCTACGGATATCAAGGGGAACGTGAACATCGTGATTAACTCCGGCTCCTTCTCCAGCCAAATCATGGGCGGCATTTACGCGAATGCCAACAACGGCACAACCACCATCGGGGGAGCCACGCACGTTTACGTCAACGGAGGCTCCATTAACGGAGACGTGATGGGGGGAGGCCTGACAGGCTGCATTTCCGGCGGTTCCAACGCCACCGTCACGGGCGGAGTCATCGCCGGCTCCGTTTACGGCGCAGGCAAGGGAGGCTCCATCCGGGAGGGAAGCGCGGTACGCGTTACAGGGGGCACCATCAAGGGGGATGTGTATGCGGGAGGCTCCGGCGGCACCGTTCAGGGAAATACGTCCGTCACCGTGGCCGGAAACTCCGCCACGCTTCACAACGGGAAGTCCTGGAGCAGTATCTCCGGGGGCGGTTCCGGCGGCGCCGTCAACGGCAGCTCCACCGTGCGCATCCAGGATCTTTCCTCCGGGACGGCGGCCTACGGTTTTGACAAGTATGCCGGAACCATCAGCGGCGGCACGAATGTGAGCGGCGGCAGAAGCCTAGTGCTGGACCATGTGACCGTGGAGCATTTCCAGGCTTCCCTGAGCGACTTCACCCATGTTTCCGCCGTCAACCAGACCCGCACCACGCTGGATTCCCTGGGAGGAGCGCTCACCGTGACCATTGAAGCCGGAAGCGGACTCGTCCTGAACGGAGTTTCAGACATGACCACGCTCATTCTTGGGGAACACGCCTCCCTGACTCTTCAGGGACTTACCGCGGACAAGGTCATCGTGGACATTACGGGCACCAGCCACTACACGCTTTCCCTGACGGAGATTCCCGCCAGTCTGGACAACATCAAATTCCTGAACAACGGCGTCCTGTACGATGCGGCCATGTCCACGGACCCCCAGGCCAATTCCGCCATGGTCTTCGCCCAGGCGCCGGAGCCGGGGAGCGCTTCCCTGGGTCTGGCCGGACTGGCCGCCCTGCTGTGGCGCAGGCGCAGAAAAATCTTCCATTAACGGCCCTTTGTTTTCTTCAGGCCCTGATGGACGAAAGAAGCCCCCGCAGGCGTATGCCGCGGGGGCTTCCCATGGAAGGAAACGAAAGAGGAGGCGTATTACTACGCCCGCCGGGCGCTTCATGGAAGCGCAAGGCTTCAGGCTCCCCTGTTTTTAAACAGCTCCAGCGCAAGCTGGGACCATGTTTCCAGCTTCTCAAACATCTCCCCGGACAGTTCCTCCGGGGCCACGAAACGGAGATTGGCCAGCGCGGCTTCATTCGCGCGCACCCGGTCCGTATCCAGCTCAAACAGATGGACGATGCCCAGATGCACGGCTCCCACGTCATTGGAATCGTCATTGATCACGCCTAGCACCCGCTGGGTGCAGCTCCCGTCAATGACCAGTTCCTCGCGGATTTCACGCTCCACTCCGGCCAGATAGGTGGAAACGTCGTCATGGCCGGACTGGCGGTCCACCGGATTGATATGGCCGCCGATGCCGATGGAGCCCTTGTCATGCAGCCGGGCCTCACCGCCGGAGCCGCCGCGCGTGTAATGCAGGATGCGGCCCTGATGGCAGAAAATGGCATAGGCGATGATCTGCTTGTGGGAGGGGTCGTTTTCCGCCGCCTCCCGGTCCATGAAGGAGGAGACCCCCGGCTTCATGAACGCATTCAGATAATGATCCCCGCCTTCCCGGTGTCCCTGGAAATAACCCGCTTCTTCAAACGTGGCGCGGGGAACCACCAGAACCTGTTCTCCATTGTAACGTGACATGGAGACACCCTACCCGTTTTGACCCCGCGCTCAACAAAAAAGGCGCGGAAACGGCAAATTTGAGCCCCTTCCGGAACGGCCCCGAACGGCTTTCCGCCTCAGGAAATATCCCGGACTTCCACGCCGTGGTTCCGGAACCGGCGCATGATGCTTTCCAATTGATCCGTGCTCATGAGCTTGAGCGGCAGCCACAGCACCAGCTTCTTGCCGAACAGGAACAGCAGGGCGTGGCGCGTCTTGCACAGGGTAGTGAAGCGGTCGTAGGGGATATTCATGGGCTCGACGTCCTTGCTGGAGAAAGTCATGTAATCCTCATGGAAGACGTAATCCTTTTCCTGATGGTACATGGGCACCTTCTTGTTCGCGGCCAGGGCGGCCTTCGCCAGAAAGGGAACATAGAACCAGGACAGGATGATCGCCATCAGCGCCCCGGCCAGAGACAGCCACGCGAATATGGGCAGCGGGCGCAGGGAGAAGGAGTACAGCGTCATCAGCACAAAAAAGGCGGTGATGGCCAGATCCAGCGGTTTCTTCCACTTGGGGCGCACCGTATTGTACCACATCACCAGCACCTGGGTCGCCAGGCGGTCGGAAGGCACGGGCTTGACGAGTTTGATGACCTCTGAATCCTGCATCATGGCGGCAGGGTAGCTTCATTCCCGCGGAAGAGAAAGCCTAAAAACAGGCCGTTCCGCCGCGTTTGTGTCAAAAAAGCCGCGCCGGAAAGGCGCGGGGGTCCTTTTTGTCCGCCCCAATTCACAGGGAAAGCCTCCTTCCCCGTACGCAGGCCAGAATTTCCTTGATAATCATGGTTCCCTTCATAGAATTAAAAGCCAAAAGCCTTTAGCAGACCCGGTGGCAGACAATCTTCAAATTCACGTACGCACGTTCCAGCCCGCAACCACTCAGGAACAGGCTCTGGAAACCTTGACGGATTCCATGGCGGAAGTCCTTGACGAACGTCAGCTAAGGCACATCAAGAATGCGGTCCTTCTGCGCGAGGAAACGCAAACCACCTATCTGGACCACGGCCTGGCCGTCCCCCACGGGCGCACCAGCGCGCTGGACTCCATGCAAGTCACCGTAGGCATCAGTCCGGAAGGCGTCCTCTGGCCGGATGACGCACGCAATGCCCACCTCATCGTGATGCTGGGCGTTCCCACCGCCATGGTGACCGGCTACCTGACCACCATGCAGAAGCTGCTGCGGTGGCATAAAAACGCTCCCCTGGGCCCCAATGGGGAATGGACGGGAGACGAAGCCAGCCTGCTGGCGTCCCTTCAACACGCCCTGCAATGACGGACAAGAAGAACCAGCCTGCGGCGAAGACGCGCATTTCATGGTCATGGCTGCGCATGGCGCTGAGCCTGCGTGAAAAGGTCAAGCTGGGGGACAAGCAAGTCATCTTCATCTGGGCGGTCGTCGTCGGCGCGCTGGGCGCCCTGACGGCCCTTGTTTTTGAAATGGGGGTGGAACTGGTACAGGACGTCCTGACGGGACGCACCAGCTACAAGCAAATCCAGGTCTTTCAGGAAATGGCCAGCCAGGACTGGGCCTGGTGCATCTTCGTTCCGGCGGCGGGCGGCCTGCTGGCCGGCCTCACCCTTCTCTTCACCCACCGCTTTGTCCCGGCCAAGGCCACGGAATACATGGAAGCCGTGGCGCTGGGCAACGGCTATGTGCCGCCCAAGCCCAGCCTGCTGCGCTCCCTGTCCGCCGTTTTCTCCGTAGGTTCCGGCGCCTCCATCGGCCGTGAAGGCCCGCTGGTGCAGGCCGCCGCCGTGGTGGGGTCCGCCCTGGGCCGCTTCTTCCATCTCTCCGCCCCGCGCCTGCGCCTGGTGGTTGCCTGCGCCGCCGCCTCCGGCATGTCCTCCGCCTTCCATACGCCCCTGGCCGGCGGCCTGTTCGTGAGTGAAATCGTGCTGGGCGCGCTGACCATTGACTTTCTCGCCCCCCTGCTGGTGGCGAGCTGCGCCGGATACTTCACCATGGGCCTGTTCCATGAACCGGCCCCCATCTACCAGCTCCAGCAGGAAGTGTCCCTGACGGGCAACCAGCATGTGCTCTGGTGCGTTCTGCTGGGCGCGCTGGCCTCCCTGGTCGCCAGCTTCTGGCTCCTGATCCTCAAAAAATCGCGCCAGTACCTGAACGGGAAGCGCCAGTGGCTTCCCGTGCGCCTGATGGCCGCAGGGATGCTGGTGGGCGTCATCGCCATCTTTTACCCGGAAATCGTGGGGAACGGCAAAAACATCATCACTTCCCTCATTCATTATGAATTTGACGCCACGAGGGCCGGCATCCTGCTATTCCTGAAAATCTTCACCGTCGCCATCGTCTTCGGCGTGGGTACGGTGGGGGGGGCCCTGACGCCCAGCCTGACCATCGGGAGCGTCTGCGGCTTCCTGTTCAGCGCGGCGCTCACCCAGCTCGGAGTTCCGGGGGACCATGCCATCGCCTATTCCCTGGTGGGCATGGCCGCCTTCTTCACCACGGCGGCCAACGCCCCCATCACCTCCCTGGTGCTGGTAGTGGAATTCACCATGGCCGGGCACATGATGTTCCCCCTGATCATCGGCGTTCTGGTCTCCTACGGCATGGCGAGGCTCACCAAGGCCCAGTCCATGTACCATGATTCCCTGGCCTTCGGACCCAGAAGCACCTTTGACAAGCCCCTGGCCCAGGTGCAGCTCCAGGACGTGGCGCGCAAGGACCCGCCCGTGGTCCACCCGCTGGATAAATTCGGCACGATTGCCTCCATGCTCATCAAGAACCCGGCGCAGCCCATCTTCGTCACCTCCCCGGCGGGCAAATACCTGGGCAGCGTGGTAGCGGAAGATGTGGCGGCCTTCGCCCGCAACAAGGAACTGGCCCAGGCCGTCCTGGCCATGGACGTCTTTGCTGCGCGACATGCCCACGCTTCCCGCGGACATGCACCTTCCGGAAGCTCTGGGCATCTTCTCGCGCCCCCACTGCTCGGAATCCCTGGCGCTGGTGAACCCGAACAACGATCTGCTGCTGGGAGTGGTCAACAAGACGGACCTTTACCTGGTGCTCTCCGAAATCATGCGGCGGGAAAAGCTGCAATAGGAGAGGCGTTTTCCGGGCCGCGCCCTGGTTCCGGGAAGACCCGCGGGAAGCGCACCAGGCCCCTGGGGCTCTTAAAAAATACACGGACAAAGGCAACCCTCTCCGTTAATTCAAAGGAAGCCTTCTCTTTTCTCTTCGTCCGCTGGCTCCCTTTTTCTTTTCCGTCGCCGCATTGACATGCGGCACTCCCGACGGAATTCAGGGAATAAAACACCGCGGCCTTCTCCGGCGCCTCATTCCTCTGCAGACCTTTCATGAAAAAAGACGGGGAAACGCCGGCATGGCTGCGCCGCTGCCATCCGGGCAAAGGGCTTCCCGGTCTTTCCCGGCAGCATCCTGTCCGGCGTTCACCGGAGGCGGGCTCCCCCTTTCCGGAAACACGGACCCGCTTAAAAACGCATTTTTTCCACCCTCTTTCGCAATAGGGGTCAGGTTAAAAATAACAACAAACTTGCATTTTTGACCTCATCCGGTACGCTTCCGGCATGAGCCGTACCCTGAGAATAGAATACCCTGGAGCGGTCTATCACGTGCAGAGCGAGGGCAACCGCGGAGACGCCATTTACCTGGACGACGAAGACAGGGAGACCTTTCTGCGTACTTTCCAGGAGGCGGCCCGCAGAAGCGGCTGGACCGTGTACGCCTATGCCCTGATGGCCAACCACTACCACATTCTCTTCCAGACCGCGCGCGCGAACCTGGTGGACGGCATGAAATGGCTCCAGACTGCCTACACCCAGCGTTTCAACGCGCGCCATCGCATGCGGGGCCACCTGTTTGCGGGCAGGTACCACGCCATGGTGGTGGAAGCGGAAAACGCCCACTATTTTTCCACCATCATCGACTATATCCATCTGAATCCGGCACGGTCCGGCCTGGCACGCCGCCACACGTTCCTTTCCGGCTGCAAATGGACCAGCCTGCCCGCATGGCTGGACGCGCCCGCCAAAAGGCCCAAGTGGATTCATCCGGAGCGCGGCCTCGTCTGCTTTGGCTGCGACGACACGGACGACGGCCGCCAGAAGTACCTCAACCACCTGATGGGCCGCTTTGAAGCGGAACGCATGGACGAACGCTCCCTGCTCCCCGCCGGCCATGTGGGCCCCGGCACCGTCCAGCGGGGCTGGTGCTACGGCTCCAGCGCCTTTCGCGCCAGGCTGGTGGGCGAACTTCCCCGGCTGGCGCGCAGAAAGCCCGTCACGACGGGCATGCGCGCCTCGGAAATAGGGGAATACCAGGCGGAGATCATTGTGAAAAACGGCCTGAAGGCGTTCGGGCTCTCGGAGGAGGACTTGCTCGTCACGCCCTACAGCCATCCGTCCAAGCTCATCATTGCCCTGGCCGTCCGGCAAAGCACGCTGGTTCCGTACGCCTGGATCAGCAACCGCCTGCACATGGGCATTCCCAAATCCATGGGCACCCTGCTCCACCGGGCCAAGAAGATGGCGGAAACGGACTTGAAGACGCGGGCATGGATCGAACGCCTGACCGCCTGATTTTTCCCTGCGGGAGCGTCCAAAAGAAGCTTCTCCCGGCCCGTCACATGGAAAAATCCGGAGGGAACCATGCCGTCCCTCCGGACATCACCCCGTGACAGGATAAAGAACGCCGGAGCGAACGATGTTATGCCCTGCGCCGGCGCACCAGCATAGCGGCCAGGCCAAGCAATCCCATGGATGCCGCAGCCGGTTCCGGAACAACTGAAAACGCCATGGCCGCAACCCCGGCTTTCTGCCCTCCGATACGGAAATCAAGAGTATCCGCCGTCGCCTCCCCTGTCCATTTGACCAGGGTCAGCTTTCCGTTGGCGAAGGAAGGCGTGGACGAAAAACCGGTCCCGTCCGTTGCCGCGTATTCAAAGGTGCCGGTGCCCCCGGTCACGGTAGTGGCCCCCGGAGCGGCCACGGTACTGGAAATGAACATGTAAAATGTCACCGTGTCTCCCACCGTCAGCCCCCCCAATTGAATGGAGGATGTGGTGGAGCCTCCGGCGCCGGGAGCCATGTAGGAAGACAGCGCACCGTAATCAAAAGAACCGAGGGTATTGACCAGATCCGTCATCGCCGCCTTGTTCTGGTAATAGGCGTAATAGGCAGGGTCACCCTCCCCGGGAGTTACGGCGGAAAGCTCCGTGTTAAAGAAATTCCCGGCGCTTTTAACGATTTTAAGCGTGTAGGGAGTATCGCTTCCGGAAGCGTCCGCCAAGGGGAGAACAGCCGCAGCATTGGAAGTGTACTGGTTCATGCCGTCCCTTCCTGGGCCATCCCTGTACACGTCCACAAAAACGGAAGCCGCCTGGGCGATGGAAAAAGCCCCTCCGGAAATAAGCAGGAATAATGTTTTCTTCATGGTTTTTGACTATTCTGACAATGGAGGCCAGTTTAAGGATTTTGAATCCGGACAATCACGCAAGACGCAGAAAACCGCCTGTTTATAAAAAATGTCCCGTCCATTCATCACAGGCGAATTCCGTCTGTGGCACAGCGGCGTTTCCTGATAACTTTTTCTTTTTCATTCATTCCTTATTGACACCGGATTCAAAATCCGCCTCCGGGGAAAAAGAAACCGGATTACCAGGTATGTCCTCCGGTTTCCACCCCCCCGGAATATGCCGTATGAACGAATATCCATCGTCCATAGGGGTCAGTTTACAAATTACAACATGAAAAGATATTTTCTATTTTCCTGCTGACCCTTTACACTTTCCGGGGAAAAAAATGATTGCCAGTCCGCGCCGCGGAATGATAAACGAAAAGCGCGTGCGAAAAACCGCGCGTGAAGCGTCAACCCAAATACAACAACAGAGAAGATGGCACAGACATATTCCCAGCGCGTGCTCGACTTGGTGAAAACCAGGAACAGCCACGAAAAAGAATTCATCCAGGCCGTTCAGGAAGTGCTCAACACGATTGAGCCGGTTCTGGCCGCGAATTCCCAAGTATGAAGACCACGCGATTCTGGAACGGATCGTGGAACCGGAAAGAACCATCCTGTTCCGCGTGCCGTGGATCGACGACCGGGGCAAGGTTCAGGTGAACCGCGGGTACCGTGTGGAATTCAACAGCGCCATCGGGCCTTACAAGGGCGGCCTCCGCTTCCACCCCAGCGTGAACCTCGGCATTCTGAAGTTCCTGGGCTTTGAACAGGTTTTCAAGAACTCCCTCACCACCCTGCCCATGGGCGGCGGCAAGGGGGGCTCCGACTTCGACCCCAAGGGCAAGAGCGATAATGAAGTGATGCGCTTCTGCCAGAGCTTCATGACGGAACTCCAGCGCCACATCGGCGCGGATACGGACGTTCCCGCCGGGGACATCGGCGTGGGCGGCCGCGAGATCGGCTACCTCTTCGGCCAGTACAAGAGAATCCGCAATGAATTCACCGGCGTTCTCACCGGCAAGAGCCTGAACTGGGGCGGTTCCCTCATCCGTCCGGAAGCCACCGGCTACGGCTGCGTGTACTTCGCCCAGAACATGCTCGCCACCCGCAACGACGATTTGCAGGGCAAGGTTTGCCTGGTGTCCGGCTCCGGCAACGTGGCCCAGTACACGGTGGAAAAACTCAATGAACTGGGCGCGAAGCCCGTCACGATGTCCGACTCCAACGGCTACATTTACGATCCGGACGGCATTTCCCCGGAAAAACTGGCCTGGGTCATGGAACTCAAGAACAATCGCCGCGGCCGCATTGCGGAATACGTGAAGCAGTTCCCGAAGGCGCAGTACTTTGAAGGCCAGCGTCCCTGGAGCGTTCCGTGCGACTGCGCCTTCCCCTCCGCCACGCAGAACGAAATCAACGGAGAAGACGCCCGCACCCTCATCAAGAACGGCTGTACCCTGGTGGCGGAAGGCGCCAACATGCCCACGGACCTGGAAGGCATTGAAACCTACCTGGCCGCCAAAATCCTGTACGGCCCGGCCAAGGCCGCCAACGCCGGCGGCGTGGCCACCTCCGGTCTGGAAATGTCCCAGAACAGCCAGCGCCTCTCCTGGACGCGGGAGGAAGTGGACCACAAGCTGAAGAGCATCATGGCCAACATCCACGCGAACGCCCTGGCCCACGCCCAGGAATACTCTTCCGACAAATCCTTCACCAACTACGTCACCGGCGCCAACATTGCCGGCTTCGTGAAGGTGGCGGATTCCATGATCGACCAGGGAGTGGTTTGAGTCCCGGTTGTGACACACTTGCTGCCAACGTAAAACACAACAGAAGCGCCGGGTTCGCCCGGCGCTTTTCTTTTATTCCTTTCAAGGGGCCTCTCCGGCCCGGAAATAGCTTTAAATGCTGCGCCCGGCAGAACGAGCATGAACATTCCACAGAAGGATTTCTCTGCCTGAAAAACTACTCCCGATTCCAAAAGGAACGTTCACCGGGAATTCACGGCAACAAATCCCCTGGTCCGGACCGGGAGACAGAATGGAAAAACGGAACCGGCATTTCACCGGACAACGGCCACGGATGTATTTTCCCCATCCCGGTTGCGAACCCGTTTCCATCAATAAAACGGCCGGCGCAATTCTTCCCGGCTCAAACCGTGACGAAACCGGAGCCATTACTCCTTCAGCAGACGGCAGACGGCCTGAGCCGCATGTCCCGCCGCTCCGCCCTGCCCCAGCTTGTCGGAGGCCTGCTTCATTTCCGCCAGCAGGGCATCCCTGTTTTCCGGAACCAGCAGGCGTTCTATTTCCTCAATCACCTTGTCCGGCGTAAAATCAAACTGGATCAGCTCCTTGACTACGGGCTTCTGCGCCAGAATATTCACCATGCCGATGAAGCGTATTTTAATAAGCATGCGAGCCATCCAGTACGTCAGCAGGGGAACCTTGTACACCAGCATGTACGGAAGCCGGTGCAAGGCGGCCTCCATCGTGGCGGTGCCGGAAGCCACCACCCCCACGGCGGCGCGGTCCATCAGTTCATGATATCCCCCCACCGTAATATGGAACAGCTCCGGCGGCATGCCGGCCTTCTGCGCCATGCCGCGCATTCTTTCTGCAAGCGACTCCGTGGAAGCTGCGGTTTCAAAAGACAGCTCCGGCCGTTCCCCGGAAAGGCGGCGGGCCACCTCTATCAACACCGGGAAATGCCTGTCAATCTCACGGTTCCGGCTGCCGGGAAAGAGACCAACCAGGGACGCCTCACGGATGTTATCCTTCCGGATGGAAGCAATCTCGTCCACCAGGGGGTGCCCTACGAACTCCGTTTTCAGCCCGGCTTCCTGGAACAAGGGAGCCTCAAAGGGGAAGATGCACATCATCAGGTCCAGCATGCGCACCATCTTGGGAATGCGGCCGCGGTGCCATGCCCATACCTGCGGGGAGATAAAATAAATGATTTTGGTATGCGGGCAGCACTTGCGGACCTTCTCCGCCAGACGCAGGTTGAATCCCGGGTAGTCGATCAGAATGAGGCAGTCCGGCTGGTCCTGCCGTATCCGCTCCAGAATGGAGAGAAAACGCTTCCGGAACCACCCGTACTTCTTGAGCACCTCCACCACGCCGATGACGGCGGCTTCATCCGCCCAATCCTCCACGCCGGGGCATAACGCATGCATGCCGTGGCCGCCCAGCCCCCTGACCTCCATGCCGGGCATCAGGCGCAGCAGATTCTTCAACAGCAGGGCTCCGTGAATGTCCCCGCTCTTCTCGCCTGCTATCATATAAAGCTTCATCACTCTCTGCAACGGCGCGCGCCGTATGCCTTCCAACCTTACCAGCCCCTTTTCCAAGGTGCAATAAAAGACTTTTCTTTCAAGGATTTTAATGCAAGATACGCGCCGTTATGCATGAGTTGATCTCACTTTGGATGTCCTGGGTGCAGGACTGGGGATATGCGGGCGTCATCGTCCTGATGGCCATGGAAAGCTCCATTTTCCCCGTCCCCAGTGAGGTAGTCATCCCGCCTGCGGCCATTCTGTCCGCCCAGGATGGAGCATCCATGAGCTTCTGGGGGGTGGTGGTTGCCGGAACGTTCGGCTCCTGGCTGGGATCCGCCATTACCTACGCCGTAGCCCGTATCGTGGGGCGCCCGGTCATCATGCGCTGGGGCAAATTCTTTTTCATGCCGCCCAACAAGGTGGAAAAGGCGGAAGTCTTCCTCCAGCGGTATGAGGTGTCCGGCGTTTTCTTCGCCCGCCTTCTGCCCGTCATCCGGCACCTGATCTCCATTCCCGCGGGCATTGTCCGCATGGGCTTCGGCGTCTTTTCCCTGGTCACCGTGCTCGGCGCGTTTGTCTGGTGCACGGTGCTCGCCTGGTACGGCCACCGCATCGGGGAACGGCATCCGGAACTGCTCAAGTCTCCGGAGGAGCTGATTTCCACCGTCAAGAGCGAAAGCCTTCCCCTTATTCTGGCCGTGCTGGTGCTGGCCGTCTGCTACATCCTCATGCTGCGCCTGACGGACCGCAAAAAACCGGAAGACGCCGCAGCGGACGCTCCCGCTGAAAAGGAGCAGTAAAAGAAAACCTTTTTCCCATGAACGGTTCCAAGGAAGACCGGGCAGTCCGGGCGCTGGATTACTTCCACCAGGGATACAACTGTTCCCAGTCCGTCTTTGCGGCTTTTGCAGACGTCTGCGGCCTGACGGAGGAAACGGCCCTGAAGCTCTCCTCCCCCCTGGGAGCGGGCATCGGACGCATGCGGGAGGTATGCGGCGCTTTTTGCGGACTGAGCATGCTGGCGGGGAGCCTGTATGGAAACAGCTCTCCGGAAACCGGAGAAAAGGAAAAAATCTTTTCCCTGGTCCAATCACTGGCCGCCTCCTTCAAGCAGGAATTCGGCACGCTTTACTGCAGGGAACTGCTGGGATTGTCTCCGGAACGCCTGGCGGCGGAGACGGCGCGCCCCGGAGAAAGAACCGCCGCCTACTACGCCTCCCGCCCCTGTGAACGCTGCATTGCCTTCTGCGCCCGCCACGGGGCCGAGCTGGAAGCAAAAGCCCGGCATCATTAAAATGCCCGGTCACCCATGAAGGGAAACCGGGCATTTTAATCAGACGGAAGATTCCGTCAATGAGCGGCCTGGGAACTGCATTTGCCGTCCGGGCAGGACGCCTTCAATTTGTCGATCTTTTCATTGGTTTCACCCATCCCTTCATCGTAGAAGCCCTGTTCATCCGGGGCCAGCACTTGAAGGAGGCGGAGGAATTCGCCCGCGTGTTCCTTTTCTTCATTGGAAATGTCCAAAAGGACTTCCTGGGCAAGCTTGTTATCGATGGATTCCGCAAGCTGGGTATAAAGCTGGATGGCCTCATATTCCGCAGCAATCATGAACCGGATGGCCCTTACCAATTCGTCATGGGTAAGCATCCGGTCTTCTTTTTGTCCACTAAATGCATTTGTAAATTCAGGCATGCAGGTATGACTCAAATCACCACTAATGTATTCAAAATGTTTTTGTCATATATTTTTCGCGACATTCTTTGAACTTTTTCCATTGAAAACGGTCCAAGGAATCCAGCATCGCATTCCGGCTTTTTTCCATAGGAGGAAACGGCAGTTTTTCCCTCCTCAATTTTCCCGCTGCGGGACTTTCCCCACTGTCGGCATGAAATGAAAGAGGCGAGCCGGGACACATGCGCGGCATGAGAAAACGCCCGGATTCTTCGTGGAAAAAACCGGGCGTCTTGCAGTGGCGGCTGGAAAGCCCTTTAATGGGCGGCTTGGGAACTGCATTTGCCGTCCGGGCAGGACGCCTTCAATTTGTCGATCTTTTCATTGGTTTCACCCATCCCTTCATCGTAGAAGCCCTGTTCGTCCGGGGCCAGCACCTGAAGAAGGCGGAGGAATTCGCCCGCGTGTTCCTTTTCTTCATTGGAAATATCCCAAAGAACTTCCTGGGCCAATTTGTGGTCAATGGATGCGGCAAGCTGGGTATAAATCTGAATAGATTCATATTCCGCAGCAATCATGAACCGGATGGCCCTTACCAATTCGTCATGGGTAAGCATCCGGCCTTCCTTCAATCCGCTAAATGCGTTTGTAAATTCAGGCATGCAGGTAGGACCGGATGGGCAAATCCTTCATTCAATATGCGTTTGTCATAATTTCATGGAGCTTCTTTTGAACTTGCGCCATCAAAAACAGTGTAGGGGAAATTTCTCATCTTTCTTCCCAAAACACGGCAGGAGCGACGGTTGTTCTGCCGCCGCTCCCGCTGAAAACGTTCCGATCCGGAACAAATACGTTACTTGGCCTCCGCAGTCTTGGGCGCGTACTTCTTGAAAAATTCAACGTACTGGACAGGAGTCTGGCCGGGAATATAACCCGTGCGGCCCAGTTCCTTGCCCTCCGCGTCCACTACAACCATGGCCGGAACGCCGGTGATTCTATACGTCTTGGCTTCCTTGGACTTGCTGAAATCAGAACTGCCGAACTCGAACTTGACGCCGATAGCCACGCCGTCCATGCCCTGCTTGAATTCCTTCTTGGAAAGGATTTCCTTCTCCAGCTTAATGCAGTAGCCGCACCAGGACGTTCCCGTGAAAAGAAGGACGATGGGAAGGCCGGTTTCCTCCGCCTGCTTCTGGGCGCTCTTCAGGCTCTTGCCCCAGCGGAATTTCACCTTCGCCGCCTTGGCGGCCTTGGCGGCGGCTTCCTTGTCCGCGGGAGTGCTCTGGGCCATGGAAACGCCGGAAACGCTGAATCCCAAAACGGCGCACAACGCAAAAATAAAATGTCTGTTCATCATACTTGTGAAATGTTCTTCCCAAATTAGCAAAAATGCACCGCATAGGAAGAGAAATCAGCGTCTTTCTCCCGGCAGGAATGCTTCCGCCCCCTTTCACAAAATGGACCGCTTTCAAAAAAAGTATTGCTCTTTCCGCCTTAATCGGGTAATAATCCGCCCGCACTTCCAAAACGCGCGGTTAGCTCAGTGGTAGAGCAACACCTTGACATGGTGGAGGTCGTAGGTTCAAATCCTATACCGCGTACCATCTTCCTAAAATCCCGTCCCTTTCCGGACGGGATTTTTTATTGCCCCTCCCTGATGAATGGGATGATGCAGTCTGGCGCCTGTTGAAAAATGCCAGCATCAACGGACGGTTTGTGTAAAAATTGATGGAAGCTGCCTGAATAAGAACCAGTGTGAAAATACTATCCATACCTACTTACGGTAAAAGGTATAAGTCATATCTTCCTCCCTCCTCCATCCATACGGAAAAAAATATTTTTCCAACTTTTTTTGAACGCAAGCCCTGTTTCGGGACGCTAAAGGTATGAAGGCAGATGAAGGCCCCAGCCCTTGACCCTCCTTCCCTGATGAAATAATGACCATTAAAAGCCCGGCGGAAGAATTCTCCCGCCGGGCTTTCTTTTCAACCAATTCCGTTGCTGAAACGGCCCGGACGGCTACCGGGAAGTCAAACGGTCGTATAACTCATTGGCGTATCTGTGATTGGGATGGTTCACATTCATATACGCCTCATAAAGCGGATGGGAGGGATCCGACTCCATGCGCATGGCTTCCTCTGCCGGGGAGGGCGTTGCAACCCCCGAATGATGAAGAGGAGCTTCATCAAGCAGGCGCGAGGCCTGGTACAGCAGGCGGATGACGTCCGGATTGGACCCTAGACCCGGATTGTCAAGCAGGGCATCCGCATCCACTCCCGTCTCGGACGCAAGCCGCTGGAGTGCGGCGGTAGCCCTGCCCATGTTGCGCTCATAATTGGCGCCCCATTCCTGCTGCAGGGACTGTTCCGCCTGCGTTTCCATCTCCATCCGGGAATCCGCCATCTGTTCCCGGGCCTCCTCATATGCCTGGGCCATCGTCTCCTGGAGAGCGTTCATGGCTTCCGGAGGTACGCCGTAACGGTAGGCCGTGCGGGCCATGCGTTCTGCGAGCCCTGCATTCCACTCGCTTTCCGGCGTGGACTCCGGACGTTCCAGGCGGTAATCTTCCTCCGATTCCGGCAGGCCGGCCATCCGGCGGAACCGAGCCATCTGCTCCTCATTCTCCACGCCGGGATAATGCCGCAGGCGCTCCAGCTCCGCATAACTCTTCGCCAGCGCTTCCGGCGTCTTGAACTTGGAAAGGGACTTCTCCATCCCCTTCAACTCATCAAACCGGGCATACCAATCCGGAACAAAACCGCCGTCCTCCCCCAGAAGGGAAGGAAGAGGCACGGCTTGAGCCGCGGCTTCTGTCAACGCTTCCGCCTCCGGGGAAACTGCCCCGGAAAAATCCGCCTCCCCGGAGGGAGCGGCCATATTATTATCAATGGAATCAATCATTCTTTTCTTCTGCTGTGGATTCTTTAATGGCTAACTGAACTTGACGGCGGATGTACAGGAAAACCTCCCTGTAGGCATCGCGCCTCATGGCGTCCAGGGGGTCATAACTCCCCGGGCTGCCTTGAAAAACGGGCAAATCAGTCTGGAAGCGGGCTTCCAGAAAGGTCAGCGCCTCCCGCCCGTCCGGAGTGTCAAACACCCGGAAAAGCTGGCGCCTTCTGAGACGGGCCTCCCGGACGGAGGCCTCCTGCTGCAATGTCGTATCCTGGTTCATTCCTGAATCGTGGTTAACTGGTCAAGCAAGGGATTGAGGGAAGCGTACGGATCCTCTTCCGCCGGAGCCTGTGCGGCCCCCTGCTGGCGGTGCGCCCGTTCCTTCCGCATGGCCTGGACATCGGCCCAGGGCCTCAGCATGCTCTCCGGAGCGCCGTCCACACGGGTGGACAGGCGGAAGCAATGGTCCCAGTCCACATGATCCGCCAAATCCGGAGCGGCCTGCATCATCATATTCAGGCGCTGAAGGCTGCGGTCCATCCCCTCGCTCTGCAAGCGCCTGAGCACCAGCGCAATTTTTGACTGGTACACCACCCTGGGCTCTCCGACGGCAATGGAGCCGTCCCTCCCCTCCCGCAGAACGGCGCGGGGAGGCCTGGGAAACTTGCCCATGCGGAACAGCAGGGAGAAAATGCGCGTCATGGTGGAATACAGATCACTCACAAACAGCGTGAAGGACGGGGAAAACATCAGCACGCGCTCGTTCTCCCGGGCCATCACCTCCGTGGCGGTCATGCTGCCGCGGTGGCCGCTCCAAAGCTCCAGCATGGGCAGGTAATAGGCGCGCCGGATGGCGTCCTGCTTCTGCGCCAGACGGTCCATCCCGACGTCATACCTGCCCTGCGTGGCCCACTCCCGCGGAAGGTGGAGGGAGGCGGCCTCCGGGGTAATGACGGTTCTGCCGCCGGCACGCAGGTCCACCTCCCCAATCTGGTTGGCGAGCTCCAGAATGCGAGGGAAGGCGGCCACCTCCCCCAGCGTGTCCAGAATGCGGTTCAGGAACTGAACCTGCTGGATGGCGGGAAACACCAGCCTGCCGGGCGCGAGGCCGTACGGACCGCTGCCCCACTTCAAAAACCGGGTTACCAGGTAGGGAAACTCCATATATCCCCCCTCCTCCACGATCACCTGGTCGTCCAGGGACAGATACACGCTTTCAAACGGCATGTGGGCGGCCTGCTCCCTGCGGCGGCTCCGGCGGGTGCGCGGACGCACCACGTGCAGAAACCTCAGGGACGTGGCGTACGGATTGCCGCCGCGTTCCAGCACCTCCCGAGCCCTGGGCCCCAGGGCCTTCATGCCGAACATGGAACGCGCCTGGTGGGCGGTATAGGTAAACTCCCTGACGTAGGTATCCACCCGGCCTTCCGCATTCTCCGCACAGGCGAACTGACCGCACGGAATATTGGTGAACAGCAGCCTTCCGTCCGAGGAAGTTCCCGTAAACAAACTGCCGGTCCCCAAAGCCACGCGGTCCAGAAAACACTCATGGATCTCCGTATAGAAATTGGAAACGGACAGCTCCTTCAGGGCAATCTCCGAACACTGATTGTACCAGGCCTCCGCCTCGTCTCCTCCCCGGTCGTCCGGAGCCGACCACTTGAACCACACGTCATGGCTGGGCGTAATGTAGGACATATGGCCGCTGGCCAGCTTCTGGCACGCCTCCACGGCAGTGGTATCCGTCATGCGGTCCATGGCGTCCCTGTTGGGGAGGGAAACCTCCCCTTCCCGGTTCAGGCGGCGGGGCAGCACGTAATCCCTCAGGCGGTCCCACCACGTCTCCCACGGCGCGCGCTGGGCGGCCAGGGACTTGTACACGGAATTCAGCTCCGCAACTCTCTCTCTTCCATGGCGGTGCCTATCCCAGGGTTTTCCTAAGCAGGGTCCGGGGATTGACCTCCCCCTGCCCGGCGGAAGAATTGCGGCGCGCCAGAATGGTGGAAATCATCCCCTGCCTCTGCCGCTCCCGGGCCTGATAATCTTCTCCCACTTCCTCTCCCACGCTCTCCGCCTTGACCGGGATGGTCTGCTCCGGAGCTGGAGTGGAAGGAGTGGACGGTTTCATGAATCCCATAATCTCTTTTACTTTCTATGCATGGTTTATACTGATGGCCCCTTCCGCCTGCCGCACGGACGATCCATGCGGCGGAAGCGTTCGCTCCCCGCGGAGGAAAAGGGCGGTCTCCTCACCTGCCCGGAATTGCCCGGGAAGGTGCATGCATTTATCAAATAGATGAATTGGAGGAAAATGCATCCGGGGAAAAACCGGGCGCATACGTGCCACCGGTGGCATCAAAGAGGGTGTTCCCAAACGTGATGCATTCCGCATCCGTTTCCGCCAAACATGTGGCGTTATGATCAATGAATCCTTACTTCAGCCGGACACTCCCTCCGCGCTGGACATCTGCAACGCGGCGCTCTCCAAAATAGGGGAGGCTCCGCTGGACGCGCTGATTGCCAATGAATCCACGGCATCCCGTCTCTGCGTTCTTCATTACCACCCGGCACGGAGGGAAACCCTCTGCATGGCGCGCTGGACCTTCGCCACCACGCAAACCACGCTGGACTCCGTCTCCGCCCAGGCGCCCAACTCCCTGACACCCTATCAATTCACCCTGCCTGCGGACTGCCTGCGCGTGCTGGATGTGGAATGCACGGAATGGAAAATGCAGGGAAGGCGCATCCATGCCTCCCGCGCGCCGCTGCCCATGAGCTACATAGCCGACATTGAAGACGCCGAACAATTCGATCCCCTCTTCATGGACGCTCTGGCTACCCGCCTGGCAGAAAAGCTGGCCATGCCCCTGACGGGCAACCAAAGCCTTCGCCAGAATCTTCACCAGGAATTCCATAAAATCATTCTCCCGCAGGCGGCAACCGTCAATGCGGTGCAGAGCTTCTCCAACGACTCCCACCCCCTGCTGGATCTGCTGAGGAAAATCAAGTCGCCCGCCTGCCCGGAGGAATGTGAATAACAGGAGAATAACAAGGCAGCAACATAACAACAACTTGTGAATACAAGCTCATGAAAGCCCTGGACTTCATACAGATATTCGCCTCCAACGTCCGCAGGCTGGACTTCCGCCTCAGCAGCGCCCAGGTCATCCTGGCCGTCATTGCCGGATACAGGCGCCACAGTACCATTACGGAAGCCACGCGCTTGCATCCCAATACCGTTACCAACATCCTGCAGGACCTCATTGCACAGGGATACATCAACCGCTTCGGGGACAGCCGCCCTTACGTCTACCGCCCCACCGCGGATGGGGAACAGCTTGCAGGAAACCTGCTGGATAAAAACACCCTCCCCAACCCATGAAAGAGCCCCTGCTCAGCACGGAAGAAAAACGCCGCTGGCTGGCCCGCGTCTTCCGGGATACGGATGGAGAATACTCCCAGGCGGACAAATTCAAGGCGCTGGTGGAAGATACCAAACTGGCGGCCCTTCAGCAGGAAGAGGAGGAATTCAAACGCCAGCGGGAAGCGGGCGCCGCACCGCAGGACCCCATTCTGACCCTGCTCCAGTCTCTCCCCCCCGCAGAACTCGATCTGAACCAGCAGCCCCCGGCTGAAAAATAAACAACAAAACCCGAAAAAAAGCTCTCCAGACCAAACAAGCCTGGAGAGCTTTTCATTTTTAGGAAGAGTTACGCACTCCTTGCGGAGTGCGACCTGAAGGAGTGGGGTTTTCTGGCAGCAGTGCCAGTTTCAATCCACGCACTCCTTGCGGAGTGCGACCGGAACAGCTTTCCCTTCAGGACTCCATTGACAGTTTCAATCCACGCACTCCTTGCGGAGTGCGACACTTCATATTTGGACGGCGGCCGGGTGGGCGACTGTTTCAATCCACGCACTCCTTGCGGAGTGCGACACCTGCTCGCTTACTTTCGGATAGTCATACTCGGGTTTCAATCCACGCACTCCTTGCGGAGTGCGACTGGCAAGCCGGCTTCCCTTAACGCTCCCGGGATAGTTTCAATCCACGCACTCCTTGCGGAGTGCGACTGTAAGTAGGGTCGTAAGTATTAGGCCTGATGCTTGTTTCAATCCACGCACTCCTTGCGGAGTGCGACCAGGACTGGCCCGTGAACATCCCCGCAGACCAAGTTTCAATCCACGCACTCCTTGCGGAGTGCGACCCGCGACAACAAAGCCCTGAAGGACTTGCTGCCGTTTCAATCCACGCACTCCTTGCGGAGTGCGACCGGCTTTCGACATAGGCCTCTTTCTTGGTCGGGAGTTTCAATCCACGCACTCCTTGCGGAGTGCGACCGGCGTGACGGTCACCTGGGAGGGATAATTAGCGGTTTCAATCCACGCACTCCTTGCGGAGTGCGACCTGGACTCCATAACCGTGCTTGCCGCGGACGACGGTTTCAATCCACGCACTCCTTGCGGAGTGCGACAGCGCCTGACCATATACATTGTTATTCAACAGCGCAAACGATACTTTGCGCCAACCTCCCGGAGAAGGCCATCATCATCTAGCCTTCTCTTCTAAGTATTCATCTGCCAATCTTCCATTCCCAATGTATTACGCCAATCGCCGATCTCCCGGGAAATTGGTGTGAGCTTGGGGTTGGCGCAAAGGCCGTGCTCAGACAGCTTTTAAATGATCAAAGGGCCGGAAATGTCGAAACTCTTCTCCTTGCCCAATTGCTCTATTTTATGATGCCAATTGGACCCCATGTGATAAATTCTCAGGCTGTCGCTCTCGTTATCGATAATCTTAAGCAGCTTGTTCCTGATGTCAACCAATTGGGCCGGAGCCAGCTCACATTCAAACACGGAATTCTGCACTCTCTGACCGATATTTTCACAGGCGCGGGCAACTTGACGCAACCGCCGCTGTCCGGCCTTGTCATCCGTAGCTACATCATAAGTAATGAGAATATACATGGCTAAGGAGCGTTTTACTTGCCAATAAACGGAGGATAGCAGTCTAGGTCTCCGCGCAAATGACGTGCCAGCAAAAGGGCCTGGATGTGAATCAGCAATCCCTGTGTCGTCTTTTCCTGAAGGAAGGGGTGCACCAAAACGGTCTTCTTGCGCTCCTGCCACGCATTCAATACTTTCTTACGGGAATCTTCCTTCAAAAAGACGGCGCCGGATTCCTCCTTGTCGAAATCATCTGCGGAAATTTGCTTGCGGTTGATTAGCGTAAGAGCCAGGCGATCAGCCAGCGGTGCCCGGAATTCTTCCATCAGGTCCAAGGCCATTCCGGGACGCCCCGGACGGTCGCGATGCAGAAAACCGGCGGCCGCATCAATGCCGGCGCTTTCAAGGGCGGACCTGGCATCATGGCACAACAGACTATATAGAAAAGATAGAAGGGCGTTAAAACAATCCTTGGGAGGACGCCTGTTGCGGCCTTCAAACACTAACTCCGGCTCTTCCGTCCTCTGGCAATGGGACACGCAGGAAAAATATGTTTCCGCAGCGGAACCTTCAATGCCCCGCAGCATATCGCCGGAACTGCACCCGCGGGCCATGCGGCAAAAAGCAGCCAGACGGTCCACCGCTTCCGACAAATCTTTCCCGTAAGTTCTCTGCGCTCTTAAAAGCAGACTGCGGCAATTGGCAATTTTGGCTCCTATCATTTCCCGGGCAACGCCAACCCATCTTGCCTCATCATCAGCCCAGCGGTATTGCTCCCGGCGCAGCAGGATATTTCCCTTCATGAAGCCCTGGACGCCAGCCAGGAATTTACCGTAAGGATTGCAGAAGGAAAGCGTGATGCCGCGCTCCGCACAGGCCCCCATCAAATAAGGGGAAACTCCTATGTCCCATCCCAGCGTCACAATACCCTCCAAATTATGGAGGGGAACCCGCAGCAAACATGTTCCTTCCGAATTGACTTTCACGGTATCGCCATCCTTGGACAGCCAGCATCCCTCCAGCGTCACAAACAAGGTATTTAAATGTTTCTTCATAAATCATCAGCTTCACTTGCACCAAGACTGTCTTCAAACACATCATCCACCCGGGCCTTCATGGTCTGCCTGTGTTCTCGGCATACATCCGGCAGGCAGTCATGGACCAGGGAACATGACTTGCAGCCCTTGGAATAACGGGGCAACGGCGTAACGATGCCCGTCAACACCTCTCTGGCATTCTGGATAACCAAGGCTGTCAAGGAACGCAGCTCCTTGTCAAACGGCACCTCAAACCTTCTCTGGGTTTTTCCATAAAACAGAAAACCGGCAGGGACTTCTATGGCAAACATCTCCTCCAGGCATAATGCCTGGGCACACACTTGAACCTCATCCGCACGATGCGGCTTCGGCTTGCCAACCTTATATTCCACAGGCGTCATGGCAACCACCTCCCCTCCCTTTTTGGAATAAACAGCTTCCACGACATCCGCAATACCGTGCATACCCCATTGTCCGGAAGAAACGTGCAGAGAGCGCAGCACTTTTTTCAATCCACGGTTTTCCGTCATCCCGGAATCGGCCCGTTCATGAAACACGTTCCCCTCTGCCGTGAACTGGTTCTCCTCCCATGCACATTCCAGATGAATCAAAGCACACTGTCTGGGACAGTACAGGTAATGCTGCAATGCCGCCAAGGGTACGGAATATGAGAGACGAGTACTCATAAAATAGAAACAGGCATCTGGCGGAAAAGCATCTCATACTTCGGCGCCGGACTCAATGTATAATGTAAAAAATATTTAAATATATATTGATTTTCCCAACATTTTCATACCACAATATGTTATATGAATAATGAGAAATTTCCTATTGCCCACCGTAAATGGCTGGACAATGAAACGTCTGTAGACGAGCCTCTTTACACATTTCCAAATGATAAGACAGATATCCCAGGACATCTGAACATGGTACGGTATTATGTGGGTCAATTGACCAAGGAGTTACCCGAGTCCATACGTGAAGCATGGCTCCAATGGACTGAAGCCACCGCACTCTGGCACGATCTGGGAAAGTTTTCCGAGGAATTCCAACGGCATATATGCCTTTCTTCGTCTTCTTCAGAAACTGTGGAACAACATTCTGGCAAAAAAGTAGACCATTCCACTGCCGGAGCAAAACATGCCAGCACTCATTGGGGCACCTCCAAAACACCCTACGGTGATATGCTGGCCTATGTCATTGCAGGCCATCACGCAGGACTTCCCAACGGCGCCGACCTTTTCTTTGAACGATTTTACAAGGACATCCCTGAGTGGGAATCCTATGCTCCTGCTGAAGTATGTTCCTTCATAGAGCCTTCGCCTCCGCTTCTCTGGCACAAAAAATCACAAGCCTCAAAACGCAACCTAGGCTTTGCTGTAGCCATGCAGATACGCATGCTTTTCTCTTTTCTGACCGACAGTGATTTTCTGGGAACCGAACACTTCATGTCCCAAGAGAAACGGAATATGAGGCCATCCTGGCCCGAAGATATCCTGGAACAGATGAGCCACAGGGTTGAAACGCATTTGAGCAACATGGAGAATGCTCCGGATCCTGCTCCTATTCAACATCTGCGGCACAGGATACATCATCAATGTCTTTCCCAGGCACAGGTTCCTCAGGGAATCTACCAACTCAATGTTCCTACGGGCGGGGGGAAAACCCTCTCTTCCCTCAGTTTTGCGCTTGCCCATGCCAGACACCGCCACATGAGACGCGTAATCTACGTGATCCCCTTTACGAGCATTATTGACCAGACATCGCGCACCTTTAGAGAAGTCATGGCTCCCTTGGAAGAACAATTCGGAATGGAATGCGTATTGGAACATCACTCCAATCTAGCGGCGGATAAAGACACGGAGAGAGTCAGGCTGATGTCGGAAAACTGGGATGCACCCTTGATTGTTACCACCAGTGTCCAATTTTTCGAATCCCTGTTTTCCAACAGACCGTCCACCTGCAGAAAGTTGCACAGCATCGCCAATTCCGTTATTATTTTTGATGAAGCCCAAAGCCTGCCTTCACACTTGCTGGCACCGTGCCTGGAAGCCATGAGAACCCTTGAAAAGGATTATGGCTGTACCCTGGTACTTTGCACGGCAACCCAGCCAGCTCTTGCTCTCAAGGAGGAATTTCCCATTGGCTGGCCTGCCGAAGAATTAACCAGCCTGCTTGGGACCGACTTCGAACGCCAGCTGGAGCTCTCCATGCAGCGTGTAACCATACAGCACCTGGGAAAGATGGATCAGTGCTCTCTTATCAAACATTGGAAAACGCTCCCGAATGAATCCGCCTTGTTTATTGTCAACACTACCAAGGAAGCCCAATCCCTGTTTGACGCCTTTTCCTCCCAGACATCCACCCATATCCTGCACCTTTCCGCCAGAATGTTCCCCATCCACCGGGAGAGAGTCATTGAAACCGTCAAACAGGAGCTGGAGCAGGGAAAAAATCTTATTCTTATTGCCACCAGGGTTATTGAAGCGGGTATAGATATTTCCTTCCCCGTAGTTTACAGGGCCTGTGCCGGAATTGATTCCATCGCCCAGGCAGCCGGCCGCTGCAACCGCAATGGCGAGAGGGCGGGAAAAGGGCTAGTTTTCATTTATGAATCCACGGATTTTCCTATTCCTGGCATCCTGGACGACCTCCGTGCAGCCGCTTCCGCCACCCGGGAGATTCTGTCTCAGGAACCGGATGCAGATCTTCTTTCTCCTGAAATTTCCAATCTGTTTTTCAGGACCTATTACAATAATCGTAAAGATCAGACAAATCTCTGGGACAGCAAGAATATTAAGGATATGACCCAACTCACGCCCGTACCTGAGAAAATGTTCAAGTCTCTTAAATTCAAAGATATTGATAAAAACTTCAAAATGATTCCCGATGCGTCCCGTTCAATAATGATCGCCATAGACCAGGAAGCGTGCCATATCCGGGAACGCCTAGAGATCCTTGATTCCCAAGGGCTTTATCCAGACAAAAACCTGCGGCGTAAAATCCAGCGGTACAGCGTACAGGTATATGATAATGAATGGCCTGTTTTACAAGATCACGGTATGGACTCATACATTGACGGAACCATTCACGTTCTTCAGCCCTCCCGGGAAGTCTACGATGAGCATAAAGGGATTTTATCCTTGCGGCAAAGCGATCCAGCGTATATAGGTTTTATCTGTTAGCCATGACTGAGACTGGAATTTTACTGCATGTTTGGGGAGAATGGGCCTGTTTTACAAGACCGGAATTAAAGGCAGAGAGGTACTCCTATGAAGTCATGACCCCGTCCGCAGCCATAGGAATTTTAAGCGCCATTTATTGGAAACCTGAAATTCGCTGGCACATTGATAAAATTCATGTGCTAAAACCGATCAAGCTTGTTTCCATCCGGAGAAACGAAGTTTCGGCCAAAGCAACAGCGCCTAAATCCGACGTTATCAAAAATGGAGGGGAAGCCCGCCTGGGACTTCTGGTTGAGGATACCCGCCAACAACGCTCTTCCACCATCCTGCAGGATGTAGACTACCTCATTGAAGCTCATTTTTCCGTCCTCAAGGCACAGGGAAACATCAATGATCATGCAAAGCATTATGAAATGTTCAAACGCAGGGCCATGAAAGGACAGTCATTCCATCAACCTTATTTTGGAACAAGGGAATTTCCCGTTTCCTTCGAATGGTGGAATCAGAAAACGCCTCCGCCTTCTTCATTGCCTCCGGACCAACAAAACCGGAATCTGGGCATGATGCTGCATGAAATAGAATTCGTGCCTGACAGAAAAGGAAAAATCATCAGCTCCCATGATGGGAAGAAGCTTTCTGCGGTGCCCCATTTCTTTCCGGCTGAACTGAACTCCGGCATCCTTCATGTTCCATCCCTGAACCGTACCAATTCCTGATATGATCATTCCGGCATTAAGCGAGCTTTACGACAGACTATCCCGGGATCCGGACGTCACGGCGAAAGGGGATTTACCTACCATCGGGAAAAGCCGCCAGAAAAATTTCTTTCCGTATTATTCTGAAACCTGATGGAACCCTTGTAGGTATGGATGACATCCGGGCCATGGACGCCCCGGAGGGGAAAAAGGCGGCAAAACTTCATTCCATTCCTATTTTGGTCCTGGGCTCCAGCAAACCTTCCGGTTCAGGCTTGAACCCCTGTTTTCTATGGGATAACTGTGGATACCTGTTGGGATACAAAGGAGAAACAGAGGAAAAAGAACGGAAGCGCATCCAGGAAGCATTTTCCAGTTTCAGAGACAAGCATCTTTCCGTGGAAAGCTCCGTCAATCATCCTCATTTCTCTGCGGTATGCCGTTTTCTGGAGCAATGGGATCCCGGCCAAACACCTTCCCATCTGGCATCTCCCGATTTGTGGATATCCAATGGCATTTTCCGTATCGCAGGAGAAATGAAACATGTTCATGAAATTCCGGAAATTCAGGACTGGTGGTTCCATGGAGGCGCGGAGCAATGGCAGGGCAGCAAAAAGGAAAAGGAGAAAGGTATCTGTCTTGTTTCCGGAAAGGAAGAACCGCTGGCCCTTTTACATGAACCCGCCATTAAAGGGGTTCTGGGAGCTCAGGTTTCAGGAGCCAAGATAGTATCATTCAACTGCTCCTCTTTCACATCATACGGCAAAGACCAGAGCCTCAACGCTCCCGTAGGTGAAAACACCGCCTTTGCGTATTGCAATGCCCTCAATTACCTGCTCTCCCATTCTCAATATAACACGCGCATAGGAGATGCCAGCGTGGTCTTCTGGGCAGACGCCCCCAAGGAAACCATGGACATGGAGGCCTTCCTCTTTGGCGCTGTAACGACAGGCAAAACGTTGCCTCCTGCCATGGATCACGCAGCAGAGGATCAACTCTCCAAAATCACAGAGTTACTGCGGAATGGGGAGCTTTCCAAAGGCAAGCTGGACCATGCAGACGTACCCTTCTTCATCCTGGGAATTTCACCGAATGCATCCCGCCTTTCCATCCGTTTCTGGTATCAATCGACCTTTGGAGAATTAATGGAAAATATCCAGACCCACTACCGGGATATCTCGCTTGCCCGTCAATGGACGGAAAAAAACAGTAACTATCCTGATCCGGAATTGCCAAAGCCCTTTGATATTTTAAAAGAAACCGTCCGGGACATGAAAGAGCTTCCTTCCCTGTACAGCGGGGTTTTGATGAAGTCCATTCTATTTCGACTGCCCTACCCGGACATCATTGCCCAGGCCATTATCAGACGCATCCGAATTGACAAAAAAGTCAACTACATCCGTTGCTCCTTCCTCAAGGGGTGGCTTTACAGAAAAACAAACGATCATCATCTTACCACCATGCAAACGATCAATCCAGACAATCATAACATTGGATATTTGCTGGGCAGGCTCTTCGCCGCCTATGTAAAAACACAGGAAGACGCTCTGGGACAGAATCTCAACCGAACCATCCGTGATTCCTATTTTTCCAGCATGTCAGCACATCCTCTTTCCGTTCTTCCTATCGTCAACAAGCTGTACCAGCATCATCTACGGCTGGTAAAACAGAATCATGGGGAGGGAGCTAAAATTAACAGGGAAAAATTGATTCAGGAAATCAAATCCCATATGCCGGATATTCCTCCGGCACATCTGGGACTGGAACAACAAGCTTACTTCGACCTAGGATTCTACCATCAGATGAACGATTTTTTTACTGTTAAAGACGCTTCTTAAATAATTACAATCCAAACCACTAACAATAAATGAACAAAATTGACTTTCTCATTCTGTTTGACGTAACTGACGCCAACCCGAACGGTGATCCGGATGCGGGAAACCTGCCGCGCATGGATGCGGAATCCGGCCATGGCTTGATTACGGACGTATGCCTGAAACGCAAGGTCCGCAATTTCATTCAATTGACCAAGGACGGCGAACCCGGCTACGAAATTTATGTTAAGGAAAAAGCCATCCTGAACAACCAGCAGAACCGGGCCTACCAGGCTTTGGAGATCAACCAGAAGGATGCCAAGCAAGCGGATTATGATAAGGCAAAATCCTGGATGTGCCAGACATTCTTTGATATACGCACCTTTGGTGCCGTAATGACTACGGGCGTCAATTGCGGACAAGTGCGCGGGCCCATTCAGATATCCTTTGCCCGCTCCATTGATCCCGTTTCCACCTCGGAATTTGCCGTCACCCGGTGTGCCGTAACAACGGAAGCGGAATCCATTAAGCAAAAAGGAGACAACCGTACCATGGGAAGAAAATTCACCCTTCCCTACGCTTTATACAAAACGCAGGGATGTTTAAACCCTTTCCTCGCTAAACAGACCGGATTTTCAGAAAATGACTGGAAAGTTTTTCAGAATGCCTTAGTCCACCTTTTTGATTTTGATGCGTCTGCCGCTCGTCCTTCCGGCTCCATGGCTATTCGTAAAATTGTTCTGTTCAAGCATGACAGCGAGCTGGGGAATGCTCCTGCCCACAAATTATTTGATGCCGTTTCCGTCGTTAAACATGAGAATGTGGAATTTCCTCGGTCTATCCAAGACTATGATATCACCATCCATCACGACTTAATTCCGGCTGGAGTCACCGTTGAAGAAATTGATTGCTGAGAAATCAGCAAGAATTCATTCATCGTTGAATTCAAAAGGCAGCTTCCATTATCCATGGAAGCTGCCTTTTTTGCTTTACCTCTAAATCTCATTCAACTAAACCACGCTGAGACCGGATATATTTTTCATCTTTAAGTACTACGGACGTTTCTATCTGTCTTTCCGGAACCGTCCAATACTTCTTTAACAGGAATTTCCGTTCTTCAGGCTCCACCAGATGAAACCCGTTTTTCTGGTAAAAGTCGATCGCCCAGGTCGCATCCGCCCACGTGCCTATTAAAACAGGTTTCTCCTGTTCTTTCCGTAAATAGTTAAGAAGTTGGACCCCGATTCCACCCCGCCGGGCGGACGTTCTGACATAGGCGTGACGTATAAGCTTAACGTCCTCCCGGTCCTGAATCCCCATGACGCCAAGAAGGCGTCCCTTATCTTCAAAACAATAGAACACCACACCATCCCTGATCTGCTCCTTTAATTCATTCATGGGCATGTAAGGTTCCTTCCATCTGTCGGCAGGAATCCTGTCTTTATAAGCCACGGCTGAATCGTTGATAATTTCATAAATTATTTCCAGTTCCGACTCCAAACACTTTCTAATCATCTCGTCTGACCCTCACTTAATACAAAAAGATACACCGGGAATTTAACATCCCATAATTATGCTCCTATAACAGATTTTTCCAGATTCTAAAAATTTCATTTGTGTCATAGATTACCCCTCTTGAATGTACTAACCCAACTACTATCTTTCTTCATCAACCACCAAAAAAATCTGTTCAATCACTATTCCCTGCCAGCGGTCCTACTGAATGAAATGCCTATTCAGTAGGGCCGATATTTGATGTTCGTAGCTACATTTCCCTTGTAGGTACGGCAGCCGTCCAAGGCGGGGCATTAGAGATATCGCGTTCTAATCTACGCACCCGTGAAGGTGCGACAGGAGCATTTCCCCCCAGGCGTGGGGATTGTCAGGTTTCAATTCATGCATCCGTGAGGGTGCGACGATTCGGCAGGGCGGCCGCTGTAAAACGCATCATGTTTCAATTCACGCACCCGTGAGGGTGCGACCCATTTACGGCATCCCTAATGCCACCCCGTTCCCGTTTCAATTCACGCACCCGTGAGGGTGCGATAGGACGGTGTGAAGTAACATAAAGCGGTATAAACGTTTCAATTCACGCACCCGTGAGGGTGCGATTGGAGGCGTTTACCGGTGGGGCGGCGAGTGCGGCGTTTCAATTCACGCACCCGTGAGGGTGCGATGGAAAACTTAAAATCAAGAAAGGAAATTAAAATGTTTCAATTCACGCACCCGTGAGGGTGCGATACTGACTTTCGGAAGGCCACGTACACAAGCAAGGGTTTCAATTCACGCACCCGTGAGGGTGCGATAGGAGCAGAACAGCATGATTGCATTACTTATGCAGTTTCAATTCACGCACCCGTGAGGGTGCGATAGTGCCCACCTCTCCTTCTTGGTCATTAAATTCGGTTTCAATTCACGCACCCGTGAGGGTGCGATTACGTGGGGGCATTGTAGGAGGTTTGCCCGCGGAGTTTCAATTCACGCACCCGTGAGGGTGCGATTAAATCCTTCCGTCCTCACATACCTACTCCTTATGTTTCAATTCACGCACCCGTGAGGGTGCGATAGCAGCGGGGAAGTTTGGGGGAAGAAATGTATAAGTTTCAATTCACGCACCCGTGAGGGTGCGATCCTCCATTCACCCGGTCATACACATAACACCGGGTTTCAATTCACGCACCCGTGAGGGTGCGATCCGAATCAAGGTATGATTTTCTTCTTCCGGAGTAAGGTTTCAATTCACGCACCCGTGAGGGTGCGATCCAATAAAGAGACCAGGGCGGCAGCGTTGATCCAGTTTCAATTCACGCACCCGTGAGGGTGCGATCTTGCGATTCAAGCAGTTTGTCACGGTTTCGTAGGTTTCAATTCACGCACCCGTGAGGGTGCGATACAGTGCGGAGCTAAATCTAAACGAACCGTAGAGTTTCAATTCACGCACCCGTGAGGGTGCGATCCCATCTGTTTGACTTGTGAGCGCACGAAAGCGGGTTTCAATTCACGCACCCGTGAGGGTGCGATCAGGACATTCAAGACTGCCTCCATGAAACGGAGGTTTCAATTCACGCACCCGTGAGGGTGCGATGATTTTTCCCGCCTCCATGGCGCGGGCAAGACCGGTTTCAATTCACGCACCCGTGAGGGTGCGATAACGCGGAGAAATTCCCATCACCGCGGCCAAATGGTTTCAATTCACGCACCCGTGAGGGTGCGATTGCATAATAATCTCAAATAAGATATCTCGAACGAGTTTCAATTCACGCACCCGTGAGGGTGCGATTACTGTTCATTTCAGTTCTGCAACTGATGACTGGGTTTCAATTCACGCACCCGTGAGGGTGCGATTCTGCGACGGGAACGAAGCTTGGATCGAGTACGCGGTTTCAATTCACGCACCCGTGAGGGTGCGATACTACGAGGACATCAGGCGCCAGGCGGCAGAAGAGTTTCAATTCACGCACCCGTGAGGGTGCGATGGGTCAGGGCATGGTAGGCCATGGCAAGACCCCAGTTTCAATTCACGCACCCGTGAGGGTGCGATAACTGATGACCGCAAAAAAAATGCTTACTACATCGTTTCAATTCACGCACCCGTGAGGGTGCGATCGGAGGCCGCAGCTCAAAAAGCCGAAACTGCCGGTTTCAATTCACGCACCCGTGAGGGTGCGATCGGAACGCCTCATGAACCGGTCTGCCTCCGTCCAGTTTCAATTCACGCACCCGTGAGGGTGCGATGGCGGAAGGGGATATGCATTGAAAGTTAGTGGTACAAACAGCCCTTTGCGCCAACCTCTTTCAAGATGCATATTCCTTACCCCCTTATATTTTATTGGAGAGAATGTCAATCTACTGATTTCAAGGACTTACAGAAATCGCCGATCTCCCGGGGAATTTCTGTGAGCTTGAGGTTGGCGCAAACAGTTTATCAGTTCAGCAATTCATTTTGGAATTGCTGATTCCCATCTGGTTCACCAACCTGTTTTTAATGCTAGATGGTCAGCGGCCTATCGTCCAGCAACTTTTTTTCTCTGCCATTCCAAAAACAAAAGGCCGCTCCATATTAATGAAGTGGCCTTGAAGTGTTTTCCGGCATCGGCGGCTGTCAAAGGCGCCGTTAACGCACACGGGCAATGAGCCAGTGCAGCAGGTCCTTGATGGCGACGCGTTCCTGTTCCATGGAGTCGCGGTGGCGAATAGTTACCGTGTCCTTGAGGGAGGCATCGTTTTCTCCGAGGGTTTCAAAGTCCACCGTGATGCAGAAGGGGGTGCCCACTTCATCCTGGCGGCGGTAGCGGCGGCCAACGGCTCCCGTTTCATCATAGAAGACGGGCATCCATGGCTGGAGCGTTTTTTCAATTTCCCGGGCGATGCGCACCTGTTCCTCGTTTTTCTTGAGCAGCGGGAAAATGGCGGCCTTGATGGGAGCCATCCGGGGCACAAAGCGGAGCACGGTACGGACGTCTTTCTTGCCCTTGTCATCCACCAGTTCTTCTTCATCATAGGCTTCACAGATGATGGCCAGAATGGTGCGGTCACACCCGGCGGAGGGTTCCACCACATGGGGAATGAATTTTTCCCGCGTTTCTTCGTCAAAGTATTCCAACGGGCGTCCGGAACCTTTCTGGTGACAGCTCAGGTCATAGTCCGTGCGGTAGGCAATGCCTTCCAGTTCCTGGATCCCAAACGGGAATTCGTATTCCAGGTCATAGGTTTTCTTGGAGTAGAAGGCGCGTTCGCCGTCCGGCACGTCCAGGATATGGATGTGTTCGCGCGGCACGCCCACTTCGTCATAGAAGCAGAGGCGGTGTTCCAGCCATTCATCCACCAGGCGCAGGCCGTCTTCCGTCCGGCAGAAGTATTCGATTTCCATTTGTTCGAATTCGCGGGAACGGAAGGTGAAGTTGCGCGGGTTGATTTCGTTGCGGAAGGATTTGCCGATCTGGGCGATCCCGAAGGGGAGCTTCACGCGGGAGCTGTCCAGGATGTTCTTGTATTGGCAGAAGATGGACTGGGCCGTTTCCGGGCGCAGCCAGCCAGTGGCATTGGGATCGTTTTCATCGGAGGTGGCTCCGATGGTCGTCTTGAACATAAGGTTGAATTCACGGGCTTCCGTCAGCAGGGAACCATTGGCGGGGTTGTACATGGTGGAGTCCGTTATGGCCTCCATTCGCTCGCCTTTCAGTTCCATTTCCTTGTGGGAGACGTCCTTGCCTGCCAGCTGGGCATAGTACTGGGCCGCGGTCTTGCGGGCCTTGTCCGCCTGTTTTTCAGAGTCCACCAGCACGGAGTATTCCTTTTCCATGCTCCAGGAGCCGTCCTTTTTAGCGGCTCCGGTGTAGAAAAATCCCATGCCGCTCTGGGCCGGCACCTGGTCGGCGCGCAGGCGTTCCTTGGTCAGCAGACAGTCGCACATCGGGTCGGAGAATCCGCCCACATGGCCGGATGCCACCAGTACGGAGTTATGCGTCAGGATGGAACCGTCCATGCCGACCACATCGTCGCGCTCCTGCACGTTTTTGCGCCACCAGTATTCCTTGAGGTTGCGCTTGAGTTCCACCCCCATGGGACCGTAGTCCCAGCAACCATTCAGACCGCCATATATTTCAGCTGCCTGGAAGATGAAACCCCGCCTTTTGCAGAGGCTCACGATTTTCTCCATTCGGGCGGGATCTGTATTGGTTCTGTCTGCCATGATAATATCTATAATTGGGTTGGCTATGCGGGTTGTATTGATGACCGCAATCAGCGGCCAGTGAAAGCAAAAAGCGTGTCTTCTCAAGAATTCCAGGGGAGAGGCACATCCTTGAGCAGCTGGGAGTCATATCCAGCTTCCACCAGCGTGCGGAAGGCTTCCATCGCCTCCGGAGTCACAGGTTGTTCCGTGGAAAAACCGCGCCTGGGGTATTCCAGTATCCGCTGGAAGTCCCCCACCATGGCGGAGACAACCAGCTCCCGCGGCAGTTCCGGGGTCAAGTATTCCCGGAAAGTGACGGGAGGGGAGCTGACCGCCACCTGCGCTTCCGGCCACTGGGCCTGGAGCGTAGCCAGCGTACGCCGCTCCATGTACGGTTTTTGCAGGGCAATGAGGCTGGCAGGGTCCGGGATGCCGGCCTTTTTCAGGATTGTACGGGAAAAGCGGACGTTTTCCCCGGTGTTGGTAGATTTATTTTCAATGAGGATACGGTCTTCCGGCACTCCCTTTTTCATGGCCGCCTCAGCAAAGAGTTCCGCTTCCGGCACGGCCCATTCCCCTGTAAAACGCCCCATCCCGCCGGAAAAGAGCAAGAGGGGAGCCAGCTTCCGAGCATAGAGTTCCGCCGCATATTCCGCCACCCGCACGTCATTGCTGCCAAGGATGAAGATGAGGTCCGCCGGGCGCAGCTCCTGCTTCACATGATGGTATTCCCACAAAATTTCTATCGATTCTTCCGGAGTCATCGGCCCTATGTACCCAAGAAGTTCCTTTCTGTAAACGCCGGATTCACCACAGTCCGTATTTGCCCCATTCCAGCGCGGCCCATCCCAGCAGCGCATTCGCCACCGCATGCATGACGATGACGGCGCACAGGTTTTTCTGCCACACGGCAAGCAGGTACGCCAAGGAACCGTAAATGAAGGCGCCGCAGTAGTCCACAGGCTGGTGCACGGCCATGAAACAGAGAGTGGTCACCCAGTACGCTTTCCAGCTATGCGTGCCGAAGGGGATTTTCCAGGGATGGTCCAGGTTCACCATCAGGCGCATCAGATAACCGCGCCAGAAGAGTTCCTCCACCAGCGCCACCACCACCACGGCACGGAAGAAGCGCAGGACCAGCGCCGCCAGCCAGCTCCAGGAATCCGGGGCAAAGACGACGCCGGGATCAAAGCCTTCCGGGCGCATGTCAATTCCCAGCAGGTACCGGTACCATGGCCAGGAGGGGTGGCCAAACCATGCATCCGGACCGCCCGGCAGACGGTCCGCCGCCATCGTAGGGGCCAGCCAGCACAGGATGCCCAGCACGCCGAAGAGGATTCCCCATGCGGCGGGTTTCCATTTCCAGTCCCAGTCAATGGCTTTTCTCCACCACAGGAGCAGGACAAAGCAGACGATGGCCTGCACAGGGTACAGCCATTGCTCCGGCGCCCTTCTCCACCAGGCGGCGGCGGGGTGGTTCCATTCCAGGAACGGCCCGCCAAACTGCCACAGCAGGGTAAAGCCCATGAACACCGCAAACGGCGCTACGTACGCCCTTGTTTTCAGGGCCTCCGGGACGGAGTTCATGGACGCGGAGGGGTCAGGAGAGAGTTTTCACGAAACGCTCCATGCGGTTGCAGGCTTCCTTGATCTGGTCAAAGGCAGTCGCATAGCAGCAGCGCAGGAAGCCTTCCCCGCTTGCACCAAAAGCGGTACCGGGCACGGCGGCCACCTGCTCTTCCATCAGCAGGCGCGTAGCGAATTCCTTGCTGGTGAGTCCGAATTTGGAGACGTCCGGGAAGACATAGAATGCGCCGCCGGGCAAATGGCAGTCCAAGCCTATTTCGTTGAAGCGCTTCACCAGGAAGTCGCGCCGCTGGCGGTAGCTTTCCCTCATTTTCATCATGGCGGAGGTTCCGTTTTGCAATGCTTCAATGGCCGCTTCCTGGGAGGTGATAGGAGCGCAGAGCATGGAGTACTGGTGAATTTTCATCATGGCGGAGATGAGCGGCTCCGGTCCGCAGGCATAACCCAGGCGGAAGCCCGTCATGGCAAACGCCTTGGAAAAGCCGTGCAGCAGCAGGGTGCGTTCCCTCATCCCAGGCAGTGAGGCTATCGAAACGTGCGGCTTGCCGTCGTAGCGCAGTTCGCTGTAGATTTCATCCGTCAGCACGACGAGATCGTGCTTGATGCAGATACGGGCGATTTCCTGAAGGGTTTCCACAGGAGCCACGGCCCCGGTCGGATTGGTGGGGAAATTGAGCATCAGCACCTTGGTCCGCGGTGTAATGGCGGCTTCCAGCACCGCCGGGTTAAGGGCGAAAAGGTCCTGCTTGCTCGTGGGCACGGCAGTAGCCACGCCATAGGCCATGTTCACGCTGGGAGCATAGGAGACATAGCAGGGTTCATGGTAAAGAACTTCGTCCCCCGGGTTCAGAATGGCACGGAGCGCCAGGTCAATGGCTTCGCTCACGCCCACGGTCACCAGCACTTCATGCAGGGGATCGTATTTCACATGGAAGAAGCCGTCCACGTATTTGACGATGGAACGGCGCAGGGATTCCAGTCCATAGTTGGAGGTATAGGAGGTGTGCCCCTTTTCCAGGGAGTAAATGGCCGCTTCCCGGATGTTCCAGGGGGTAACGAAGTCCGGTTCCCCTACGCCCAGGGAGATGATGTCCGTCCGTCCCGTGACCAGGTCAAAGAATTCCCGGATGCCGGAACGGGGGATGGAGCTTACCTGCTCCGCAATTTTGTTCTGCCAGTTCATGATGATTTCTTTCGTGTCGGCAGGGGCTTACGGAGCAACAGCCAGGCGTTCATTCTGCGCGGGGGCCTCGAACACACAGCCGTTTTTCTTGTAGGTTTTCAGATGGAAGTGCGTGGAAGTGGACAGCACCCCTTCCAGCGTGGACAGTTTTTCCGCCACAAACCGGGCAATGTCACGCATGCTCTTTCCTTCCACCAGCACCAGCAGGTCAAAGCCGCCGCTCGCCAGATAGCAGGAGGAGACTTCGTCAAAACGGGAGATGCGCATCGCCAGGCGGTCAAAGCCGCCATCGCGTTCGGGCGTCATTTTTACTTCAATGAAGGCCGCTACCCTGCTGTCGTGTTCGTATTCCTCATTTACCACCGCCTGGTAGCCCAGAATCACGCCTTCCTTTTCCCACTGCTCCCGCTGGGCTCGAACGGCTTCTTCAGTCATGTCAAGACGTTCGGCCAATTCGCCATCGCTCAAGCGGGCTTGAGTCGCCAGTAACTGTAGAAGTGATGCAGTGGACATAAAATTTCAGGCATAAAAGACCCTTTTATAGCGAACGTGTCAAGAACACATGTTACGCAAGGCTGACATCCGTTCTTTCCAACATAATAAAATACGTTCTTTTTCTTCAAAAAACAGCCGCCGTTCCGAGAATATAATGCTATTGCCTTCAATAAGATAACCATTATTTCAAACATCCGTTGGAATTATTTTCAGAGAATAGTTGCTCTAATCCGCCTTTTGTGCCATAGTAAAGTGCATAGACCTGTAGCGTCCCTTTACAAGGAACGCTTGTTTCCAATTTTTATATGACAGTCTGATATTATGAGCATGGCACTTAACCCGGATAGGGCTACCCTGAACTTTCTCAATGCCTTTCCGGAAGAAATCCGTCTGCGCGGCGAGAAGCTCCAGAAAGACGGAGCGGTTACGCAAATCTTTGGCAATCATTTGTATATTCAGGGACGTGTGGAAGATGCGCACGGCGTACACCGCGTGAACCTCCGCCTCCAGGGCAACAGGTGGTTCGGGGCTTGCTCCACGGAAGACGAGGATCTGGCCGGAGCGGCCATGTACGCCGCCATGCTGGAACGCATGTACCGCGGCCAGGATCTTCCGGAGTCCCCGAACGAACTTAACGACGTTCCCCTGCTGGATATTCTGGAAGAGAAGCTGGGCCGCGAACTGGACGACAAGGAAGCGGATTACGTCAGCAAGCTGGAGAAGCGCTACCGCCGTTTCGCCATTGAGCAGGAAATCCATGACCATGACATGGTGCGCCTGAATCCCCGCTGGGAAATCGTCAGCTATGACCCGCTGGAGCTGTGGCCCGTGCCTCCCACGAACATCCTTGAATTCTGGAATTACATCGCCTACGCCTTCAACAAGAGGCGCCTGCCCTACCCGGAATTCATGGAATCCATCACGGACCTGGAAAAAGTTCAGCGCAAGATTCACGAATGGGAGCGTTCCCGTGAAGTAGGCACCTGGTATGACCGCATCCAGTCCGTGAATGAACGGCCCCCGCAGCCGCCCCGCGGAGAGCTGTTCATGAGGCTCGTTTCCACCATCAACGAGGGCCATTTCGAATACCGACATTCCCTGAAGCAGGACTGGATTCCCGTCCGGGAAAAGCAGGATTTGGAACATCTGGAAAACCTGCATGAACGCGCTGCCGTGCGCATGGATGCCCAGACGGAAATCCTCCTTGTGTCCCTGTCCGATTACGCCCGTGCGGAAGACGCCCTGACGCTGGACCTGGACCAGGAATCCGCGTGCGCCCTGATGAACAAGCTTTTCCACCAGCCCGCCCTGAAAGGCTACCTGGTGAACCTGGATGAAAATTATTTCAAGGTGGTGGACGAACCGCTCAAGTGGATTTGCCAGGACGACCCCATTGAGCCGGACTGCTACGCCCTCCAGCTCGCCACGTCCACCGGCATCAACGTCTCCCACTCCGTCCGCCAGCTTCCCGGCCAGCAGGAGCTGTACCAGTCTGACGAAACTGTGTTTCCGGGTCCCCCCCGCTGGCTGGAGAGCACGGAAGTGGAACCCCGCTATTCCATTCCCAAGCAGGTCATCGACAGCCTTGAAGGGGTGGAGTTCCTCCGTAAGATCGGCGCTTCCCTGCCCCCCAGCATGGAGGACCGCGTGGTGGACATCGACCTGCGCGGCACCTTTGACATGAAGATCGTCCGCGGCCTCACCTCCGCGGAAACAGAACACGTGCTTTGTGAAGTAAGCGCCAGGGACGCTTCCGGCTACCGCACGGAAAAAACTCGGCAAGGACGGCTGGGACGTCGCTCACCAGGAGCCCATGAAAACAAGGCCCTGCTGCGCTTCATCCGGGAGCACCTCTATCCCATTCCCGGCCTGCTGGAAGAAATGGGCTTCTCCTATGATCCCCAGGTGGGCGCTTTCAAGGCCCGCGTTACCCGACAGTTCCCTGAAAAATTTGCGGAGTGGGCCAAGCAGCTCCCAGAAGAGCTGACCGTCAACATGGATGACAAGCTCAAGACGCTGCTGGCGGACCCGGTGGCCGCCGCCGTGCGGTTTGAAGTAGTTAACCAGGAGATTGACTGGTTTGACCTCCGCATCGTCATTGACGTGGAAGGCGTCCAGCTTTCCAAGGAACAAATCCGCGCCCTGGTCGCCGCCAGAGGCGGCTACGTCCGTATGGACGACGGAGGCTGGATGCGCCTGGAAATCAAGCTGGACAACGACCAGCGCGACGCCGTCACCCGCCTGGGCCTGGACCCCTTCGACCTCTCCGGGGAAACCCACCGCATGCACGCCATGCAGCTGGCGGACCCGAAGGCCGCGGAAGTGTTCGACCCGAAGGCCTGGAAACGCATCAAGGACCGCACCGCGGAAATCAAGATCGACGTCAAGCCGGACGTTCCCTCCCAGCTTCAGGCCACCCTGCGCCCGTACCAGGTGGACGGCTTCCACTTCCTGGCCTATCTGGCCACGAACGGCTTCGGCGGCATTCTGGCGGACGACATGGGTTTGGGCAAAACCATCCAGTCCATTACGTACGTGCTCTGGCTGCGTGAGGAGTTCGCGCGCAAAAACAAATCCAAGAAGAAAATCGCCGTTCCTCCGGTACTCATCGTCTGCCCCAAGTCCGTGCTGGATGTCTGGGCCGGGGAAACGGAGAAATTCGCTCCCGGCGTGCGCGTCCTCGTCATCCGCAGCAAGGATCAGGCCAATCTGGACGACATCCGGAAGAATTACGATATGGTCGTGGTCAACTACGCCCAGCTCCGCGTCTGCGGAGAAACCCTGAACCAGATCAAGTGGCTCACGGTCATCCTGGACGAAGGCCAGCAGATCAAGAACCCGGATTCCAAGGCCGCCAAGGCGGCACGGGAAATCGTCTCCTACAACCGCCTGGTCCTTTCCGGCACGCCCATTGAAAACCGCCTGCTGGACATGTGGTCCCTCATGGCTTTCTCCATGCCCGGCGTTCTCGGTTCCCGTTCCTACTTCAAGAAGCGCTTTGACAAGCGCAAGGATCCGCAGAGCCAGAACCGCCTGGCCGCGCGCCTGAAACCCTTCCTGGCTGCGCCGCACCAAATCACAGGTGGCGAAGGACCTGCCCCCCCAGGACGGAAGAAGAAGTGTACGCCAAGATGGAAGGCATCCAGAGCCAGCTGTACAAGGCGGAACTCCGCCGCATCCAGCAGGCCCTGCTCGGCCTGGATTCAGACGAATCCGTCAAGAAAAACAGCTTCGCCATTCTACAGGGCCTCATGCGCCTGCGCCAGATATGCTGCCACCCCGGCCTGGTGGACCCCAAGTACGCCAAGGAAGACAGCGCCAAGATGACTGCCCTGTTCTACCTGCTGGACCAGCTCCGGGAGGAAGGGCACAAGGTGCTCGTCTTCTCCCAGTTCGTCTCCATGCTGGAAATTATCAAGAACCGGCTGGAAGCGGAAAACAGGCCGCTTAACTACCTTACCGGCCAGACCAAGGACCGCCGCGGGGAAATTGAAAAATTCCAGACTACCAAGGACCCCTCCGTCTTCCTGCTTTCCCTGAAAGCCGGGGGCGCCGGCCTCAACCTTACCTCCGCCTCCTACGTGGTCCTGTATGACCCGTGGTGGAACCCGGCTGTGGAAAGCCAGGCTATTGACCGTACGCACCGCATCGGCCAGAAGAACAAGGTGATTGCCTACCGCCTGCTGACGAAGGACTCCGTGGAAGAAAAAATCCGCATCCTCCAGCATCAGAAGAACCAGCTCGTCGCCAACGTGCTGGGTGACGAGGGCTTCACCTCCAGCCTGGGCATTGACGACCTGAACTTCATCCTCAACCACGGGGATGACGAAGAAGGCTAAGCCGATGGCGGTGAGTAGAGAGTAGTGAGTAGAGATTAATTATTTCAACTTCCGGACATTGGTCCGCTCATTCTTTCCCTACTCTCTGATCTCTCATCATTAATCGCTATAAAAAAGCCCTGCAATTTCATGCAGGGCTTTTTTATTTCACCATTTAAGGCTGACAGGGTCCGTATGATAAAGAATCCCGGCCTCGTCACGCACAAGAAGAGTTAACTGGATGCGCGCAGGAAGGCGCAGCATCTGGAGGCCGTTGAACGCAAATATCTGCCCCTGGCACAACAGGGGACGGGAACCGAACAGTTCATCCCCTTCAATCACCTGCGTGCCGTCTTCATGGGAACGGACGGTCCACTTTTTACCGATGATGCGCACGGCGCCTTCCCCCGTATTGCGGATGCTCACATTGTAGGGCACGGGAATGCGCCCGTCGTCACGGACCATCCGCTCCAGCTTTTCATCCCGTGAATACAGGCTGCGCGGCGTGAGCCGCACTTCCAGGCTGGTCAGGAGGGGGAGAACCATACGGGAACCGGAGAGGAATTATGATTCCACGGGAGCCAGGGCCGCCTTCATCAGCTCCAGCGTCGTCTTGCGGATGGCTTCCACGCCCGCCTTGGTAGGCTTGGCGTCCGGAGCCAGCGTCATCTGCTCCTGCAAGGTCGTCAGAAGGTTCATGATTTTTGCAATGTCCCGGCGTTCCTTCATTTCCGGCTCCACCCCGTCCAGGATGTAATGGAAGTATTCCGGCACGTCCGGCTGGAAGATGACCTTCGCCTTGTCCTCCGCAAACTTGTTATCCAGCGCCGCGGTAGCGGCATCCAGGGCGCGTATCCATCCTCCCAGGCCGATCAGGTTCGCCATGTCGGAATCCCGCAGGGAGGCAAGCTCCTGCTCCACGTCGGACTGAATCAGGGCCAGATTATTCTTGAAACTGCTCAAATCCCCGTCTTCCGCATTTTTCAGCAGGCTGGCGGCATGGCGGTTCACCCGTTCCCCGGCTCCGATGGCCTTCGCGTAGCTGGAGAGGTCCAGCGCAATGGGCTTCACTTCATTCATCTTGCCGCACTGCACGATCACAAAGCCGTCCGCCATCATGCCGCCAAGCTGGAGAGCCAGGGAGCAGCGGTCCATGGGGGGGCGTTCGGGACGCGCGCGCAGCGCCACGTTCTCCGGAAATTTCCGGCAGCCCTTCCAGGTCTTCAAAAATCTTGCGGATGGACGGCGCGGTAAATTCGTTGATGCCCAGCTCCTCATTCATGTGGGAGTCGTCCAGCAGGCGTTCCGGAATGGCCGGCTGGCCCTGTCTGTCCTGCTTGCCGGGCGGCGGCGTCTGCACATCCAGTACGGCTTCCTCCTTCTCCGGGGCGTTTTCCTTCGGGGCGGCAAACGCCATTCCCCCCGTGACGGATACAGCCGCTGCCAGCACATACAATCTCTTCATAACAACACTCAAAAAGGTTAAGCAAAACGGAATATGTCTTGACTCTCGCCCTATGGTGTCTTATACGGGCGTCACGTCAAGGAAATCCCCCGCGCCTGACGCAAAAAGATACCAAACACCCTTTGCAAGCCCCGCATGTCTTTAAATTACAATTTTATCTGGCTCCTGTGCTATCTTCTGGTTCTCGTCGGCCTGGCTGGATACGGCTTTCACCGCCTGAGCATCGTTTATCTGTACTGGAAGAACCGCAACAACAAGCCCCAGCCCAAGTCCCGCTTCCAGGAACTGCCCGTCGTTACGGTCCAGCTCCCCATGTTCAATGAGAAGTTCGTCGTGGACCGCCTTCTGGAATCCGTAGCCGCCCTGGATTATCCTCAGGACAAGCTGGAAATCCAGATTCTGGACGATTCCACGGACGATACCACGGAACAGTGCTACCGCAAGGTGGAGGAACTGAAGGCCCGCGGCTTTGACGCCGTCTGCATCCACCGCACGGACCGCACGGGCTTCAAGGCCGGCGCGCTGGAAGCGGCCACCAAGGTGGCCAAGGGCGAATTCCTGCTGATTCTGGACGCCGACTTCATTCCGGAACCGGACCTTCTGCAAAAAACCATCCATTTCTTCACGGATGAAGGCGTGGGCCTCGTCCAGACCCGCTGGGGCCATATCAACCGGGAATACAACCTTCTCACCCGCGTGCAGGGCATGTACCTGGACGGCCACTTCGCCATGGAGCAGACGGCGCGCAACCGTTCCGGGCGTTTCTTCACCTTCAACGGCACCGCCGGCATGTGGCGCAAGTGCGTGATCGGGGATGCGGGCGGCTGGTCCCATGACACCCTGACGGAAGACATGGACCTTTCCTACCGCGTCCAGCTCAAGGGCTGGCGCTTCATTTACCTGAACGATGTCGTTACCCCGGCGGAACTCCCCGTGGACATGGACGGGTTCAAGTCCCAGCAGCACCGCTGGACCAAGGGTTCCATTCAGGTCTGCCAGAAAATCCTGCTGGACATCTGGCGCTCCAAGGCTCCCCTCAAGGCCAAGGTGGAGGCCACCACGCACCTTACCTGCAATTATTCCTACCTGCTCCTGGCCCTGCTCTGCTTCCTGGTGTACCCCATCTGCACCCAGCGCATTCCGGAAAATGAAACGGTCTTCATGTGGTTCGTGAACGTGGCCCTGTTCTTCATGACCAGCGTGGCCGTCTGCATCTTCTACATGAGCGCCCAGATCGTGGTGCGCCCCAAATCCTGGTGGAAGGAGCTGCCCTACCTGCCGCTTCTCCTCACGCTGAGCGTGGGCATGGCGGTCAACAACGCCAAGGCCGTTCTGGAAGCCATCTTCGGCCATCAGTCCGCCTTCGTCCGCACGCCCAAGTACGGGGTGGACCAGAAGGAAAACAGGCAGCATGTCTCCCAGCTCAAGCGCAACGGATACAGGGCCATCAAGTCCGTCGTCATCCCCGTCCTGGAAATCGCCTGCGGCACCTTCTTCCTGAACCTGATCATCATCATGATCCGCCAGGGCCATTACCTTTCCCCCATCCTGATGATTCCCTTCCTGGGATTCTACTACACGGGGTTCTGCTCCCTGGGCCGCATGATCTCCAACCTGCTGCCCGCCAAACAAACTGCCAAAGCCAAGAACTGACACCTTTCCCATGCCTGCGCCTCTCTCGCAAGCAGTACGCCTGATTCAACTCGCCGGCGCCGCCTTCGCGGTGTTCGGCGCCTTGGTATCCTGCTCCCATCCGGACTACCAGCCCACCGCCATCGTCAAGGATGGCGCCGTCGTTAGCGTCAGGGACCAGAAAATGGCCGTCATGCGCAACGGACACGTCGTAAAAACCTACCCCATCAGCACTTCCAAATTCGGTCTGGGCGACAGGAAGGGGAGCTGCCGCACTCCGCTGGGCGCCCACCGCATCGCCTCCAAGATCGGCACCGGACAGCCCAAGGGCATGGTGTTTAAAAGCCGCAAGCCCACCGGGGAATGCGTGGCCCCCAATTCTCCGGGCCGCGACCCCATCGTCACCCGCATCATGTGGCTGGAAGGGCTGGAAGGCCGCAACCGGAACGCCCACTCCCGCCTGATTTACATCCACGGAACGGCGGAAGAACGCACCATCGGCACGCCCGCTTCCTACGGCTGCGTGCGGATGAAAAGCAATGACGTGTATGAGGCCTTCAACCTGCTCCGGACCGGGGATCCCGTCGTGATCGAACGCTGCTCCATAGACGCTTCCCTGAAAGCTCTGGCCCAGGCGGAAAAAACGCAGGATTCCTCCCTGCTGGTCATGGCTTCCGCACCGTCTCTCATGGAGAATGCCAACACGGCTTCCATCATTTCCCACCGCCGCCGGGCATCCCGTCCTCCCGCCGTAGCCCTTTCCCGCAAGCAGACCGCGGCCGCCGGGAAGAAAGCCTCTCCCCACAAGCGGACGGCAGTCCGCAAGACAGTGAAGAGCTCCAAAACCGCCGCCCGTTCCGCCAGGGGGACCCGTTACACCCTCGGCTGAACCGACCTTCCCCGCCATTCTTCCGGCATTCCCGTTCCTCCGCCTCCTGACATGGCTGTTTGAACGCATGGTTGCCTGCGTCCGTCACATTTGTTAACGTAGACTTATGGCCATGATGGAACATGAAGATATCAGCAATGAAAACCTGGCGGGCCACCTTCTGGTTTCCGCCCCCTATCTGGACGGCGGCGGCTTTTACCACTCCGTGATTTTTCTGAGCCGGGTGGAGGAGGAATTCGTCATAGGCCACATCCTGAACCATCCGGCCGGCATGAACGTGGGAGAAGTGGCGCGCCATACGGACATTCCGGAATCCCTTTACCCCGTTCCCATCTTCAAGGGAGGCCCCGTGGAGCGCAACCAGCTCATTTTCGCCGCCTTCGTCCGTACGGAGGACAAATTGCGCGTCCAGTTCCATCTACAGGAGGAACAGGCCCTGGAATACATTGAGGATCCCCACGCCATCCTGCGCGCCTACGTGGGCCACAGCGCCTGGACGCCCTCCCAGTTGCGCCGGGAGCTGAACGACCGCGCCTGGTACGTCTCCCCCACCGTGCCGGACATCTGCCTGGAGCCGGACTCCTCCAAGGTATGGGCCATGGCCATGCGGCGCCTCTCCCCCCTGCACCACATCATGAGCCACGCGCCCGCACAGCCTTCCCTGAATTGAACCATCCATCATGAGCATCCAACAGAATCTGGAACACATTCTCTCCCGCATCCGCTCCGCGGAACTCCGTGCCGGGCGTCCGGCGGGGTCCGCCCGCCTCGTCGCCGTCAGCAAAACCTTTCCTGTGGATGACGTGAAGGCGTGCTACGATGCGGGCCAGCGCATTTTCGGAGAAAACAGGGTTCAGGAGGCCCTGGGAAAAATCCCCGCTCTTCCTCCGGATACGGAATGGCACCTCATCGGCCCCCTGCAGCGCAACAAGGTGCGCAAGGCCCTGGAACATTTCACGCTGATCCACGCCGTGGACTCCCTGCGCCTGGCGCAGTTCATGGACGCCGTAGCGCAGGAGACGGGCAAACGCCCCCGCATCCTGCTGGAAGTGAACGTAGGGGATGAAGACAGCAAATTCGGCTTTTCCCCGGAGACTCTGGAACGGGAATGGCCGGAGCTGGCCGCGCTGGACCACCTTGAAATAGCCGGCCTCATGTGCATCCCTCCCCCGGTGGAAAATCCGGACGAAGCGCGCCCTTATTTCCGCCGCCTCCGGGAGCTGAAGGAAACCCTGTCCGGCAAGGGGGGAGCCCCGCTGAGGGAGCTTTCCATGGGCATGAGCCATGACTTTGAAACGGCTGTGGAGGAGGGCGCCACCCTCGTCCGCGTGGGCACCGCCATTTTCGGCGGCCGCTCCTACGCTCCGGCCCCGTGATTTTAGTTGGACAGAAGGAAAAGCGGCGTGTACGTTTGTTCCGGAATAACGGAACGGCCCGGACGGAGCCTTGATTTCAACACCCCATGCTGACAGGAGGAAAAAACGTGATTCCGCATGCGGTGCGGGACGTAGCGGATGCCGCCGCGGCATTTTCCGCCCGCATTGGCCCGGACCGTCATTTTGACTCCCAGGAAAACGTGGAGGAAGCCCTGGCGGAATGCTGCTCTCCGCAGAACGTCACCGTGATCGGCATGACGGGTTCCGGCAAGTCTTCCACGCTGGACGCCCTGGCCGGAGAACGGTTCTGTTCCCGCGTTTCCAGTGAAGCCACACTGGTCCGCTGGCAGTACAGGCCCCACCCCGCTCCCCACACCCATGAATGGGTGCTGGACCTTTTTTACCCGTCGGACGCCCTGCTGAACCTTGAGTTCTGGGACACCATCGGCCTGGAACAGGAGGACGCCCCCCGGAAGCTGAAACACATCGTCCCCAAATCGGACGCCATTCTTGTGGTCATTTCCGCCAGGGACGGCAACCAGCCCCCTTTATGGGACTACCTCCGGACGCTGGAGGAACGGCTCCATTCCCGCATGGTGCTCGTCATCACCCACGCGGAGCTGCTATCCTTTGACCAGCTCCAGTCCCTGAAAGAGGAATTGCGCTCCACCTCCCGCGAACGCCTGGGCGTGCAACTTCCCCTGTACCCCGTCACGACCGCCGGGGAGCAGGCTGGGGAAGGCGTGGAAGCGCTGAGAACATGCGTGCAGGAGGTGCTGAAACGCAGCCCGCTGACGGACAAGCGCGTGGAACGCCTGCTGCTGGCTACGGACCGCCTGCTGGAAGAACAGGGAAAGGTGCTCAATGAACTGCACCGCCTTTCCAAGATGGATTCCGGCTTCCTGACCTCCATTGACCGGGAGATAGACCGCATCCAGCTCCAGATGGAGGATGAAATGCCCGCACGGCTCAAGGCGTACGCCCAGTACGTACAGGACTGCGTGCCGCGGCTGGGGAAAAAATCGGCCCGGCAGATGGGGCGCTTCCTTTCCATCCGGCGCACGATGATCCTGCACAAGCTTCCTCCCGTCATTGACGAATGGTTTTATGAGCTGGTCAAGTCCGGCATTGAGGAACGGCACGCGTATTACAACAAGGAATTCCTGAACATCTGCCAGACGCACTGGAACCATGTGCGCCCCCGCGTGAAGGAACAGTGGGACTGCGACATAGGCGATTTTCCCGCCGCGCGGCTCCAGGCGGACCTGGAGGTGTACAAGGAGCGCCTGGGCCGTTCCATTTACATGCCCCTGAAGGATTTCGGCATCAAGCCGTGCCTCAGCAAGCTGTTTCTGGACCAGGAGGACGTGATGAGAACGGAAATCAAGCTGATGCTCATCCTGGTGATTCTGGGAGCCCTGCTGGGGTGCTTCGGAGAACATGCGGCGGGGTTTGCCTGCGTAGCCGCGGCCCTGGCCGTCTGGGTGGGCGGCAACCTGGGGCTGGCCTGGATGCAGTTCCGGCTGTCGCGCCAGATTGTAGCCGCGGCGGCGGAAATGCACATTGCCGTAGAATGCGGCCTGCGGACGCCCCTGTATGAAGCCATGGTCAGCGGCCTTTCCGATTACCGCAAACTGTACGCGGACATCCGCGGCCAGGTGGCCGGCGGCGTGGAACATCTCCAGCCCCTGCTGAATGCCCGCTACGACCTGTTCTATAAACTGACCGTGCAGAAACACCGGTTCCGCATCTAGCCCCTTTCCTTTTCGTCCGGAGACGCGGCTTCCTGTTCCCTGCCGCGGAAACGCACCCGCTTTCCATCAAGCATCACTCCGCGTCCGGCGTAATCACCATGTCCACATGCCTGTCATGGGCTTCCATGGGCAGGTCGTCCAGAAGCTGGCAGGGGAAGCAGACTCCCGCCAGGGAAACTCCCGCAGCCGGTCCCGCCAGCAGCGTATCATAAAATCCACCGCCGTACCCCAGCCGCTTGCCGTCCCGCGTAAACGCGGCTCCCGGCAGAACAATCAAATCCATTTCTCCCGCATGCAGTTCCGGGCAACCCGGGCCGGGTTCGCGAATGTCCCAGCAGCCCGTCACAAACTCCCCGTGATGGCATACGCGGTGGAAGCTCAGCGTCCTTCCCTCATGCACACCAGCGGGAAGTACCATTCCCGGTCCGGCAGCATGTCCAGCAGGGGCAGCAAATCCACTTCCCCCGGCCTGGCGGCAAAAACAGCCACGCGCCGGAAATTCTTTCCCGTACCAGCGACGCCACACGGCGGCAGATGGAACGGGACATGGCTTCCCGGGAGGCGGCGTCCAATCCGCCTATCCTTTCACGTATCATGCGGCGCACTTCCCGCTTGGAAGCCGCCGGACCGCTCACGGTTCCGGATTGGGGTGCTTTTCCTTCCATTCCAACAGGCTCTTTAAAAATACGCTTTCCAATGAGTTGCGCGGGTGTCCGGCTTCCAGCCATGCGGCGCGGCCGTCTTCCCTCACCAGCTCCTTCAACTGTTCCAGCAGCTCCGGGGAGGCATGCTCCAGCAGGATTTCCTGCTTGTCGGAATCCCGTGTCAGCTCGTTCACGGAACCCTCCGCAATGAGCAGCCCTTTAAAGATGACGCCCACCCGGTCGCAAACCTCCTGAACCTGTTCCAGCAGGTGGGAGCACAGGAAAACGGTTAGGCCGCGCGCCTTCAGGTTCTCAATAATGTTCCGGATGTCGCGGGAACCGAGGGGGTCTACGCCGGCGGTCGGTTCGTCCAGCACCAGCAGGCGGGGGGACTGAACCAGAGCCTGCGCCATGCCGACGCGCTGGAGCATTCCCTTGGAATAGCCGCCCAGCCGCCTGTCCGCCGCGTCGGCCAGCCCCACCAGGTCCAGCAGTTCACGGACTTTCTCTTTCAGGGATTTGCCGCTCAGGCCGCACAGCTTGCCGTAAAAGGAGACGGTTTCCGCCCCCGTCAGGAATTTGTAGAAGTAGGGGTTTTCCGGCAGGAAGCCCACCTCCTCCTTGCTGTCCGGGGACAGGCTGGATTTGCCGAAGATGGCGCACGAGCCCTCCGTGGGCCTCACCAGCCCCAGCAGGGCCTTCATCAGGGTGGACTTGCCGGAGCCGTTCGGGCCAATGAGGCCGTATACCTCTCCCTGCCGGATGCTCATGTCTATCCCCCGCACGGCATGCACCACGGGCTTGCCAAGACCTGTCTTGAAGGTCTTGTGCAGGTTGACGATTTCAGCGGCGGCAGGCTGGTCCATAAGAACGCGGTCAATGCTTGATCTGCCCCAGGCGGCGCAGAAGAATCTGGCTCATGTCGATTCCCTTGGAGAACAGGTCCACCGGGAAGTTTTCATTGGGGGAGTGGATACGCGCATCCGGCAGGCACATGCCCAGCATCAAGGCGTCCGCTCCCAGCACGCGCTTCATTTCCTCAATGATCGGGATGCTGCCGCCCTCCCTCACCAGCACGGGCTTGCGGCCAAAGGCCTCTTCCAGCGCCTGCTGGGCAGCCAGGCCGAACTCGGAATTCGGGTCGCACACGTAGGCGTTTCCGCCGTGGCCCCGCTTGAATTCCACCGTGACGCCCCTGGGGGCATGGCTCTTCACATGTTCTTCCAGCAACGTTTCAATCTTTTCCGGCTGCTGGCCGGGAACCAGGCGGCAGGAAATCTTGGCAAAGGCATGGCTGGGAATGATCGTCTTGCTTCCCTCTCCCTGGTAGCCGCCTCCGATGCCGTTGATTTCCAGCGTAGGACGGGCGAAAATGCATTCCGCCCCGGTGAAGCCCGATTCCGTCACCACGGTTTCCACGCCCGTCAGCTTCGCCAGCTCTTCATTGCTCATGCCGGGCACGGTGGCCCACATGCTGCGCTCCCACGTGGCGATGGGTTCCACGCCATCGTAAAAACCTCTCACGGCCACGCGGCCGTCCTCGTCATGGAAGGAAGTGATTATTTCCGCCAGGGCCGCAATGGGGTTGGCTACCGCGCCGCCGAACACGCCGGAATGAAGGTCCGCGGAAGGGCCCTTCACGATAATTTCCGCCCCGGCCAGGCCGCGCAGGCCATAGGAAAACGTCGGTGTGTCCGGAGCGGCCATCCCGGTATCGGAAACCACAATCACGTCGCAGGCCAGTTCGTCCCTGTGGTCCTTGATGAATTGGGAAAGACTTCCGCTGCCCACTTCCTCCTCCCCTTCCAGCAGGAAGATCACGTTCACCGGAAGGTGGCCGCCGTTCTGGCGGAGCAATTCCTCCACGCCCAGAATATGGGCGAACAACTGCCCCTTGTTATCCGTGGCGCCGCGGGCGTAAATCTTCCCGTCCCGCACTTCCGGTTCAAACGGGTCGGACTCCCACAGCTCAATGGGGTCCACGGGCTGCACGTCGTAGTGGCCGTAAATCAGCACGGTTGGCTTGCCTTCCTCCCGCGGGCTGCGGGCCATCACAATGGGATGGAGGCGCGTCTTGTGGGCCGCGGCTTCCAGCCCCATGCCGGACAGCTTGTCCACCAGCCAGTCCGCGCAGTCGCTCACGTCCTGGGCGTGTTCCTTCTGGGCGGAAATGCTGGGGAATCTCAACAAGGTTGCCAATTGATCCAGTCTGTTCATGGCGCCATCAGACCACGCCTGAGGCTTCAAATCAACCGGTAAAGTGTGGCATTCCGCGCCGGAACGGGCCTTTTTTCAAAAAAATGAGGCTTGCCCGCGGGTCCGGGAACAATATTTGATTGCCCTCGCGCGAGATTTGTTCCTTTATATAGGATTATGTTCAGCAAATCCAAAGTGAAGAAAGTGGATTTCGTCACCCTGTCCAAATTTTACGGCAAATACAAGGAAGCCCTCCAACTGGAGCTCATCAACAGCCCCGCCGGCCTCAGCCGCCACATTTGCGAACCCGCCCTCAACCGCCCCGGGCTGGCGATCGCCGGCTTTTACTCCTACTTTGCCAACAAGCGCATCCAGGTCTTCGGCTCCGCGGAGCTGGCCTACCTTCAAAAACTGCCGGAGGGCATGCGCAAATCCCGCATCCAGCGCATGTTCCGGTGCGAGGTGCCGGGCATCGTCTTCTCCCGTGACCAGGACCCGCCCCAGGAAATCGTGGAACTGGCGGACGAGGCCGGCGTCTGCGTCTTCCGCACCAGCCTGGTGACCATGAAATTCGTCAACTCCGCCACCATCATTCTGGAAAACGAATTCGCGGAAAGCCTCACCCTTCACGGCTGCATGGTGGACGTGCGCGGCGTGGGCGTCCTCATCCGCGGCAAGAGCGGCGTGGGCAAGAGTGAAACGGCCCTGGGCCTGATTGAACGCGGGGCGGCCCTGGTGGCGGACGACATGGTGTACGTGCGCAACGTGGGCGGAGAACTGGTGGCCAGCGCGCCGGAGATGAGCCGCGGCTTCATGGAAGTGCGCGGGCTGGGCATCGTCAACATCACCACCCTCTTCGGCCTCAAATCCATCCGCCACAACAAGCGGCTGGACCTCATCGTCACCCTCATTCCCGCCAAGGACCAGGAAGCGCTGGACAGGCTGGGGCTGGAAAGGGAGGGCCTGGACGTTCTCGGGGAAAAAGTGCTCCACGTGCAGCTCTCCGTAGCCCCCGGCAGGGACATCGCCCGCCTGGTGGAAGTGGCCGCCATGGACTACCATCTCAAGGACATGGGCATCGACATGGCCGGGGAGTTCAACCGCCGCCTCATGTCAAACTTCCAGCCGCCTGAAAACCAGGACTGACAAAAAACTCTTGGAAAAAAACTTCAATTAGTGTACTTACCGTTCTAGCAACCGTTATCACCCCTTACTTCAAATTCCATGGTTACCAAGGAACTCACCATCATCAACAAACTCGGCATTCACGCGCGTCCGGCTGCTCAATTCGTCAAACTGGCCAGTAAATTTGATGCAGACATTGTCGTGGAGAAGGATGGCGAGGAAGTTGATGGAAAGAGTATTCTGGGCTTGATGATGCTGGCGGTAGGCCACGGCTCCAAGATCACCATCACGGCGGAAGGAAAGGATGAGCAGGAAGCGTTGAACGCGCTGGAAGACCTGATTTCCCGCAAGTTTGAAGAAGATTGAACACTCCGGCTCACGGCCATATGAGACCGGGCCATCAAGCCCGCAGATGATTCAGGAACCCATTTCCACGGAAGAAACCTGGCTTCAGGGCATTCCCGTTTCCCCCGGCATCGCCCTGGGCAAGATCAAAATTCAGATCAGCGGTTCCAAGGAACCCGTGGCGTATGAAATTTCCCCGGAGGAGGTGGATGCCGAATTGGTGCGCTTCCACCAGGCGCTGCAAACCACCGCGGATCAGATCCGGACGCTGCGTGAGCGCATGATCCAGATATCCGGGGAAAAGGACGCCTCCATCTTTGACGCCCACATCCTTCTTCTTCAGGACAAGGTCATCCTCCAGCAGGTTCAGACGGAGCTGCTCAAGCGCCTCCAGAACGTGGAGCACATCTTTTATGTGGTCATGCAGAACTACATGGAAGTCCTGCGCCGCGTGGACGATCCCCTACCTGCGCGCCAAGACCGCGGACATGGAGGACGTCATGCAGCGGGTCATCAACAACCTCCGCAGCACGGAACCCCTGGAAGACGAGGAAGAAGCGGAGGAAGCCCAGGTGCTGGTGGCCTATGACCTGACCCCTTCCGACACGGCGGCCATGGACGCCAGCCTGATTCACGGCTTTGCCACGGAAATAGGCTCCTCCGTTTCCCACACCGCCATCCTCGCCCGCTCCATGGGCATTCCCGCCGTCGTTGGGCTGGACCAGGCCCTCCTGCGGGTGGAAAGCCACGCCCCCGCCATCCTGGACGGCTACAAGGGAGTGCTCATCCTGAAGCCCACACAGGAGACGGTGGAGTACTACAACCGCCTCCAGGTGGAAAAGGAAAAGGCCTACAAGGCGCTGGAAGCGCTGCGGGACCTGCCTACCATCACCAGGGACGGCCGCAACATCCGCCTTTCCGTCAACGTGGAATTCCCCCATGAATACTCCGGCATCAAGGAGGTGGGGGCGGAAGGCGTGGGACTCTTCCGCACGGAATTCTTCCTGCTGGGCAATCCAGCCGGCATGCCGGACGAGGAGGAACAGACACGCTACTACAAGAAGCTGGCGGAAGGCTGCTCGCCCCACGGCGTCATCTTCCGCACGCTGGACTCCGGCGGCGACAAGCTGCCGTGCGAACGGCTCTGCACGCCGGAACCTAATCCCTTCCTGGGCTGGCGCGGCATCCGCGTCTCCCTCAGCCGTCCGGAGCTCTTCAAGCAGCAGCTCCGCGCCATTCTCCGCGCCTGCGCGGACACGCCCGGCTGCGGCATCATGTTCCCGATGATCTCCGGCTATACGGAGGTGGTCACCGCCAAGCACATCCTCCAGGAATGCCGGGAGGAACTGGAAAAGAAAAATGTTCCCTACGCGCGGGACCTGAAGGTGGGCATCATGATTGAAGTGCCCAGCGCCGCCATCATGACGGACGTGCTCGCCCGGGAGGTGGACTTCTTCTCCGTAGGCACGAACGACCTCACGCAGTACACCATCGCCGTGGACAGGGTCAACAACCGCGTCGCCAACATGTTCCGCCCCACGCACCCCGCCGTGGTGCGCATCATCGGCATGACGATCACTGCCGGAGAACGGGAAAACGTCCCCACGGCCATCTGCGGGGAAATGGCGGGGGACATCACCCTGCTTCCCCTGCTGATCGGGCTGGGCGCCACCTCCATGTCCGTGGGCGTGCATCTGGTCCCCATCATCCGGTATGCCATCCGCAACCTGGACTACGGCCAGTGCCGGGACATGGCGCAGAAGGCGCTTCAGGCGCCCAACAGCAGGACCATCGTGGACCTGAGCACGGCTCTGGCACGGAAATCCTATCCGGCCCTGTTTGAATAAGGCTTCCCTTCCGGCGCATGCCGTACCGGAAAAAACGGCTCTTATCCCCGGCAAACTGCCGCGGGAACACGAATCCTTGACAGAATAGCCCGTTTCATGCGTTATATGAGTACTGGTCTTTTTATCATGAAAACTTTCAGCATTGCATTTTCTCTCATCCCGTTCCTGCTGGGAAGCGCCCTGTCCGCTTCCGCAGCACCCTCAAACGCGCCCCGCGCGGCAGCAGAAGCGCCCCAACATCATCCTTTTCCTGGTGGACGACATGGGCTGGCAGGATACATCCCTGCCCTTCTGGAGGGAAGCGGACGGCACGCCCAAGCCCACCTTCCTGAACAAGCGCTACCGCACGCCCAACATGGAGGCCCTGGGCAAGCAGGGCATGGTCTTCACGAACGCCTATGCGCAGCCCATCTGTTCCCCCAGCCGGTGCAGCCTCATCTCCGGCATGAACTCCGCCCGGCACCGCGTCACCAACTGGACGCTCCTGCGGGACCAGACCACGGATGCCGGCCACAAGGCGCTCAAAGCTCCTGCGGACTGGAGCATCAACGGCGTGCAGCCGCTGGGCACCAAATCTTCCGGCACCACCCTTCTCCCCCTGACGGAAGAGAAAATCCAGTACAAGATGGAAAAGCCCTTTACCCCGGTGCTGGGGCTGCCCGCCCTGCTCAAAAAACAGGGCTATACCACCATCCACTGCGGGAAGGCCCACTTTGGCTCCAAAAATACTCCGGGGGCCAATCCCAAACTCTTCGGCTTTGACTACAACATCGCCGGCACGGAAATCGGCGGCCCGGCGGACTACCGGGGCTCCCAGAAATACGGCACGGGGAACTTCCACGTCCGCGGCCTGGATGAGAACAACTATTATGAAAACGACGTCTTCCTGACAGAGGCCCTGACGCAGGAGGTGCTGAAACGCCTGGACGCCATCAGGAACAACCCCAAGGAGGCGGACAAGCCCTTCTACCTGTACATGTCCCATTACGCCATCCACGCCCCCTTCGACATGCGCGGCTATGACAAGCGGTTTGCGGAAGACTACTCCAACCCGAACGACGGCCACAACTGGTCCGACAACGAAAAACGCTACTCCGCCCTGATCCAGGGGATGGACAAGAGCCTGGGCGACATCCGGCAGTACCTGGAAAAGAACAATCTGGATAAAAACACCGTCATCATCTTCATGGCGGACAACGGCGGCCTCGCCATCAGCGGGCGCATGGGCAACAAGGAATCCAACTACCCGCTGAGCTTCGGCAAGGGCTCCAACCGGGAAGGCGGCATCCGGGAGCCGATGATCGTTTACTGGCCCGGAGTCACCAAGCCGGAAAGCGTCTGCACCACTCCCGTCATCATTGAAGACTTCTTCCCGACCATTCTGGAAATGGCGGGAGCCAAAAAAATCCAGGCTCCGCAGGTCGTGGATGGCAAAAGCTTCGTCACCCTGCTGAAGGGCGGCAAAATGAACCCCAACCGCCCCCTGCTCTTCCATACGCCCAACGTCTGGGGGGAGGGGAACGGCAACAACTCGCTTTACTCCCCCAGCACGGCCATGCGCCAGGGGGACTGGAAGCTGATTTACTGGCACCCCACCCAGAAGTTCGAACTCTTCAACATCAAGGAAGACATCAGCGAGGAGCACAACCTGGCGGAACGGCATCCGGACCGCGTGAAAGCCATGGCAAAAACCATGACCGCCCTGCTCAAGGACCGCAAGGCCCAGATGCCCACCTACAAGAAAGACAACCCCGCCGGAGCCCGGGAAGGCTCCCCCGTGCCGTGGCCGGACCAGGCGGCGGCCAGGCTGTAAAGGCATCTCCACCCCTCCCCGGAAAGCCGCATTATTCCCTTTTCTTTTAAGGAAACAGGGAGTATGGTGCGGCTTTCCTGTTTTTATTCCCTTTCTCCATTCTCTTTACAATATCATGAAAAACCTTCTTTCCATCGAACAGCTTACCGGAGACGAAATCAAGGACCTGCTCGCGCTGGGCCACAAGCTCAAGGCGGAACGCGGCCATCACGAACGCCTGCCCCTGAAAGGCCAGACCTGGGCGCTTATTTTCTCCAAATCCTCCACCCGCACCCGCGTTTCCTTTGAAGTGGGCATCAGCGAACTGGGCGGACGCCCCATGTTCCTTTCCGTCCATGACATCCAGCTCGGGCGCGGAGAACCCATCAAGGACACGGCCCGCGTGCTGGGCCGCATGATCCACGGGGCCGCCATCCGGACTTACGGCCAGCAGGAAGTGGAGGAATTCGCCGGCTTCTCCGGCATTCCCACCATCAATGCCCTGACGGACGAGGAACACCCCTGCCAGATTCTGGCGGACCTGCTCACTATTGAGGAAATTTACGGCCCCGGCTCCTGGAAGGACATGAAGATCGCCTTCGTGGGGGACGGGGACAACAACATGTCCCGCTCCTGGATGTGGGCGGCCAAGCGGCTGGGCTTCACCCTCGCCATCGGCGCCCCGACCAACTACCTGCCCCTGGAGGACTTCCGCAGGCACCTGGACTGCGAGAACGTCATCTTCACCACGGACCCCGTGGAAGCCGTCAGGGGGGCCTCCGTCATCAACACGGACGTCTGGCTCTCCATGGGCCAGGAAGCGGAAGGCCTGTCCAAGGAAAAACACTTCTACCCCTACCAGGTGAACAGGGAGCTGCTGGAACACGCCGCCCCCAACCACTCCGCCTTCCACTGCCTGCCCGCCTACCGCGGCAAGGAAATCACGGAAGACGTGCTGGAACACTTCGCCCCCGTCATCTTCCGTGAAGCGGAAAACAGGGTCCACGCCCAGAAAGCCGTTCTCGCCACGCTGGCGGACGCCAACCGGGCATAACCGGCCTTTCCCACCAAATCCGAGCCATGAACTACGAAGAACGCCTGCAAGACCTGCTGGATGAACTGAACCTGTTCCAGGACTGGACGGAACGCTACGAATACATCATCAGCCTGGGCAAGAAGCTTCCGAAGCTGGACGAAGCCCACAAGACGGAGGACTCCCTCATCAAGGGCTGCCAGTCCCGCGTGTGGCTGTACACGGAGCCGGACAAGGGAGTGCTGAAGCTCTATGCGGACAGCGACTCCCTCATCACCAAGGGCCTCATTGCCGTCTTCATCCGGCTGCTCTCCGGCCTTCCCCCGGAAGAAATCCTGAAAGCGGACATGTCCAAGCTGGACAGGACCGGCCTGAAGGACCATCTGGCGCCCACCAGGGCGAACGCCCTCAACTCCATGGCCGCCCAGATCAAGCAGGCCGCCATGAACATGGTGGAACACCATTGATTTTTCCGGTACGATGACCCACGGCCTTCTCCCGCATCTCTTCCTTCTCTCCGCGGCCTGCTTTGCGCGTGCCTCTCATGCAGCAGCTCTTCCAGGGACATCACTATCCGCAGCGTCCCTTCCGGGGCCAGCCTGCGCGTGAACGGAGACTATGCGGGGCAGGCACCCGTCACGCTCTCCCTGAACAGGCACAAGCCCGTGCACGTGGCGGCGGACAAGCCCGGCTTCCTTTCCACGGAAAAAACCTTTTATCCGGAGATGACCACGCAGGGGGCCATCCTGTGGGGCCGCAACAACGAAAAGTCAAAAGACTTCAAGACAGACACCCTGACCATTCGCCTGAAAAAGGCGGACTCCGGAGCGCCGCCCCTGAGGGAACTGCCCGCACAGTGGTAACGGCCTCCCGGCCATGCCTCTCCCCGGGCACGGCTCCATTCCTTCCCTGACGCGCGCGGCACGTGCCGCGCGCCCCCTTTGGGTCCTCTCCGCGTCCGGCCTTGATACGCCGGTTTTTCGCGGTAATGGCTATCCTTCCTCCTGCCCCAGGTGCCGGGCCATGACGGCGGAACCCACCCTTTTCAGGACCAGGGCCGTACGCGGCAGCAGGTACAGGGAAAGATTCCCGTCTTCATCCGTAAAATGCGGCATGGAATCGTCCTGCCTTCCAAAGCCGCCGAAGCGGGCGCCGTCCGTATCCAGCACGACCCTCCATTCCCCCTTCTGGGGAGCGGGCAGCACGTAATCCATGATCGCCCTGTCTCCGGACCAGTTGAACACAAACAGCAGGCCGCCGCGGTGGAACGCCATGACCTGGTTGTTTTCGTCAATATTCAGCGGGAACGGCGGCGGATTGTTCAGCAGCCGTGCGTCCAGGGCCAGGCGGACCATGGCCTGGTCAAAGGCATTCAGGAACTTGAACCTGAGGGACGGATTATCCACCAGGGACCACTGGCGGCGGCAGTGCTCGTAAGACCAGCCGTTGCCTTCACGCGGAAAATCAATCCATTCCGGATGCCCGAACTCGTTGCCCATGAAATTCAGCCAGCCTTCCCCCCCGGTAGCCAGCGTCACCAGGCGGATCATCTTGTGCAGCGCCATGCCGCGGTCAACAACAAGGCTCTGCTGGTCCACGGCCATCTTCCAGTACATCTCCGCATCCATCAGGCGGAACGCCAGGGTCTTGTCCCCCACCAGGGCCTGGTCATGGCTCTCGCAGTAAGCCACGTGCGGCTCGCCGTAACGCCTGTTGGTCAGCGTATGCCACATGTCGCCCATGCTCCATTCCTCGTCCTTCTTCTCCTTGAGCAGCTTGATCCAGTAATCGGGAATGCCCATGGCCAGCCGATGGGAAAAGCCCAGGCCCCCTTCATCCACCGGGCGGCACAGCCCCGGCATGCCGGACATGTCCTCCGCAATCGCGACGGCGCCCGGTCTTACCCGCTGGATCAGCGTGGAGGCCAGCTGCAAATAAGCCACGGCGTCCAGGTCCACGGACGGCCCGAAGTACGCGCCCAAATCCCCGAACGGCTCGTGGCCCCGGTGGAAATACAGCATGGACGTCACGCCGTCAAAGCGGAACCCGTCAAAGCGGAACTCCTCCAGCCACCAGCGGACATTGGACAGCAGGAACTCAATCACCTCGTCCCGCCCATAGTCAAAGCACAGCAGGAATCCCAGTCCGGATGATGGCCGCGCTCCCCGGGCAGGAAATACATGCCGCCGGAACCGTCAAAATTATTCAGACCTTCCGCCTCATTCTTCACGGCATGGGAATGCACCACGTCCAGCAGCACGGCGATGTTCAGGCCGTGCGCCTGGTCAATCAGGTACTTCAGATCCTCCGGCGTGCCGAAACGGGAGGAAGGAGCGAAAAAGGAGGAAACGTGATAGCCGAAGGAGCCATAATAGGGATGCTCCTGGACGGCCATCAACTGGACGGTATTGTAGCCCAGTTTGGAAATGCGGGGGAGAACTTCATCCGCAAACTCCCGGTACGTATGCACGCGCTGCTCTTCCCCGCCCATGCCCACATGCGCCTCGTAAACGAACGGCACCTCTATCCGGGAAGGGTCAAAGCCGTTGTTCCTCCATTCATAGGGGTGCTCCGGCATCCATATCTCCCCGGCAAAATCATAAGTAGCGGGGTCCTGCACGGCCCTGGTGATCCACGCGGGAATACGGTCTTTCCCCGTGCCGTCCGCGCCGATTACGTGCACCTTCACCTTCTGCCCGTGGGCCAGCGCGTCAGGCGGCAGCGTTATCTCCCACACGCCGCGCTCATTCCGCACCAGCGGATGGTTCTCCCGGTCCCAGCCGTTGAAATCCCCCGCCAGGAACAGTCCGCGGGCGGCGGGCGCCCATTCCCGGTACGTCCACGCCCCCGTCTCCGGATCACGGTTAAAGCCGTAATAGCGGTACCCCTGCGCATACCCCTCCAGAGAGCCGGAACGCTGGCTGATCCTTTTCATTTTCAGGTCAAACAAACGCTGGCGGTCGCGTATCTGGCGGGAATACGGCTGGAGCCAGCCGTCCGCCATCACCAAACCGGGAATCGGGGGTCTTCTCATTATCCGATGATACTCCGCCCCAATCAGCAGGGTCAAGGAGAAAGACGTTCTTCCGGCCCTCCCCGCGCATGGCCTGCGCCCGCAGCGTCAGGAACACCTCCTTTCCGGAGAATACGGCGCGGCGGAACGCCGGAACCACGCACCACCTCCCATGCGCCCCTAGTCACATTCCGGCAAAAGCCCGGTATCCCGCATGTACAGCATCCTGAGCAGCACTTCCTTGGAAATCCGGTTCAGGTCAAAATGCACAGGCGGAGAATCAGGAAGGACACCCCAGTCTCCATATTGCCCGTATAAAACCATTTCAGGCACCCGGGGCCCGGGAAAAGTCTTTCCTTCAAACAGGACGCTGGACAGGGGAAACATCCATTCATGACGGAAGGAATGGCGGCACGGTCCGGCAAAGGGAATTTCAAAACCCAGGCAGACGTTTCCATCCTCCACAGGATCCTTCCCTTCCATCACCAACTCATCCCTGATCCTCATTTTATCCTCATAAGAACACAGCGTTTGGTAACGGCGCGACGTGTTAGCTTCATAATCAATCAGCTTAGAAGCCTTGTAATTACGCAGCAGCCATTCCCGCTCCTCCGGATCATCCGGAGACCAGGAGCCGGGAGCAACATCGTACGGGAAAATGTCCACATTGCACAAGGTGCCCGGCAGCCCAATCTGGATAAACGGCTCCAGGCTGACGGAAAAGCCGCGGGAACCAAACAACTCGGCAGCACCCGCTCTCAGTCGTTCATAGTCGCTTCGCAGCATGGAAATATCCAGATCATCATCCCAGGGAATAAACCCCTTATGCCTGACCGCCCCCAGAAGGGTCCCGAAATCCAGCCAGTACTGGTAACCGTTTTCTTCAAGAATACTGCCCACTTCCTTTAAAAAAAATGCCATGGCCTGCTGCACAACCCTCAGCACGCCGGACGCCGCCGGAACTTCCTCCGCCCGGACGGTGGACTTCACCAGCTTTCTCATCTGTGCATGCTCATTTTCCTTCCCCACCCTGAACCGGGCGCAGGGAATGCCGAACAACCTGATGGTACGCTTCTTTCTATCCGTGATTGAAGAAAGCACCGTCAGGCCGCAGCAGCGTACTTCCGTCACCCACAGATGTTTATTTTTCATTAGCTTTCCGGTTCTTCCGGCAGTGATGAACGAAGGCAATCTCATGGTGGGCAAATCTAGGCAGTGAATACGGGAAAATATCAATCTTTCCGTAAGCGAACAACGGGGGAGTCCTGAAACGGACCTTATCCACCGGATACCATAAGTCAATGAAAAACAATGCGGCTTTTTAATGAAAAACAACCATTTCCGTATATTAAAACCATTTTCTCCAAGATGCAGCTTTTGAAAAAATCCTCAATTCTCTTTTCCCCAACTTCCATAGCATGCGGATTGATCATCCGTTAAACGGATCGCTATCTCCATTTGAAGTTAAATCAATGAAAAGCGGGAAAATAGGGAAGGAAAATGAATTACGTACTTTTCCTTTTTCACCAATGTACTTTCCATTAACATGTTTTTGCAGAAATTTTTACTTTGACGGCGGATGATCAATCCGTTAAACATTGTTCTTGGTTCTTTTTAAGTTCTGAAGACAAATTAGAGTATTTATGCAGGCGATCATTTTAGCGGCCGGAATGGGAAAAAGACTGGGGCATCTCACCCAGGACAACACCAAATGCATGATTCAAGTGAACGGGGTAACGCTGATTGAGCGAATGCTGAGGCAACTGGACAACCTTTCCCCTTCCCTGGAGAAAATCGTCGTCGTCACGGGATACAAGGGAGCAAAACTTAAATCCTTCATCTCTCTTCTGGACATTTCCACGCCCGTGGAATACGTGGACAATCCCCTTTATGCCGCCACCAATAACATTTATTCCCTTTACCTGGCCAAGGAGCACCTGCTTCAGGACGATACGCTGCTCTTTGAATCCGACCTGATTTTTGAAGACTCCGTCATTGACGCCCTGCTCCACCATCCCTACCCCAGCCTGGCCCTCGTCGCCAAATTTGAAAGCTGGATGGACGGCACCGTCGTCACGCTGGATGAAGACGACAACATCAAGCAATTCATTCCCGGCAGCAAATTCTCCTATAAGAAAAAAACGGAATACTTCAAGACCGTCAACATTTACAAATTCAACAGGGATTTCTCCCGTACTCACTACGTCCCCTTCCTCACCGCTTACAGCAAAGCCCTGGGCAACAACGAATATTACGAGCAGGTGCTGAGGGTCATCGCCCTGCTGGACAAACCGGAAATCAAGGCCCTGCGTCTCGGCAGCGAAGCATGGTATGAAATAGACGACATCCAGGATCTGGACATAGCGGCTTCCATGTTCACACCAGACCGGGAGGAACACCTGCGCCTGATGGAGTCCCGGTACGGCGGCTACTGGCGCTACCCCCGCATCAGGGATTTCTGCTACCTGGTCAATCCATACTTCCCCAACAAGCGCCTCATGTCCGAACTCAAGGCGAACTTCGAGCACCTGGTGCGGGAATACCCGTCCGGAATGAGGGTCAACAGCCTGCTGGCCGCAAAATACTTCGGCGTCAGCCAGGAATACATCTGCATCGGCAATGGCGCGGCGGAACTCATCAAGGCGCTCATGTCCCGCATGGAAGGGAAAATGGGCGTCGTCTACCCCACCTTTGAGGAATATCCCAACCGGGCGGCCCCGGATATGGTGGTGCCCTTCCATCCCGCTTCCTGGAATTTCAGCTACACGGCGGACGACCTGATGGAATTCTTCTCCGGCAAGGACATCAGCACCCTGCTCCTTGTCAATCCGGGCAATCCTTCCGGCTTCTTCCTCCCGAAGGCCGACGTGCTGCGCCTCTGCCTGTGGACGAAGGAGCGCGGCATTCGCCTGATCGTGGATGAATCCTTTGTGGATTTCTCTGAAGGCATGCCGGACAACACGTTGCTCCGGGACACCCTCCTTGAGGAGTACCCGCATTTGACGGTGGTTAAAAGCATTTCAAAGTCCTACGGCGTTCCAGGCCTCCGCCTGGGGGTTCTGGCCTCTGCAGACAAAAAGCTGATTGCATGGATAAAAAAGGACGTTTCCATCTGGAACATTAATTCCATTGCCGAATTTTACATGCAGATCTTCGGGAAATATGAACAATCCTATGTGCGCGCATGCCGCCGGTTCATGGAGGAAAGGGACCGCTTCATGCAGGAACTCTCCCGCGTTCCCTTCCTGAACGTCCTCCCCTCTCAGGCCAACTACTTCATGTGCGAGGTAATGCCGCCCATGAAAGCCCGTACCCTCACGGGCCTCCTGTTGAAAAACCACTCCATCCTGATCAAGGATTGCAGCCGGAAAAAGGGCTTTGAGGGTAGGGAATTCATCCGCATCGCCGTCAGGAACAAGGCAGATAACGACGCCCTGGTACGCGCCATGCACGCGGAAGCCGCTTCGGAACCGCTTTCCATCTGACCACGCTGGCGGAAACCTCCCTTTTTTCATCCTTCTCCATTCCTGCTTTTTCATGAACGCTACTTCTGCGCCCGTCATAGGCATCTGCGGCGGCGGCAACTTGGCCCATGCCATGGCCGGGTGGCTGGGAGCCCGTGGCCTGCGCGTCAATATCCTGACCCGGAAGCCCGAACAATGGGACAAAACCATCTCCGCCTCCTTTCCGGACGGAACCGCGCTCCGGGCCCCCCTGGGCCGAATCGGCAATCATCCGGAAATACTGGAGGAATGCAGCCTTGTGCTGGTGGCGGTCCCCCGTTTCGGCATCCGGGAAATATGCCTGCGCATCAAGCCCTTTCTGCGCCGTGATCAGGGGCTCGCCATCGTGCCGGGCACTCCGGACGTCATGGACATGGCGGAAGACGCCTCATGGACTTCCTCCGTCAGCCTGATGGGAATATACAAGGTTCCCCTGATCTGCCGTACGCTTGAATATGGCCATTCCGTCGCTATTCTCGGCAGCCGCCCCCCTCAACAGGATATGGGTTGCCCCCGGGAACGACGCCGGCCATTGGTCCGCATTGCTGGAAACTCTGTTTGATACTCCGCTGGAACTCCTTTCCTCCCCATGGCCTTTCCTGCTGAACAATTCCAATCCCCTTCTGCACCCCTCCCGCTGCATGAGCCTGTTTCGCCATTACAGGGAAGGAACCTTCTACGACAGGCAATTTCTGTTCTATGAAGAATGGACGGAGGAAGCCAGCGAACTGTACATCCAGGCAGACCAGGAACTTCTGGCTCTTTGCTCCCGCTGTCCCGGCATGGAGATCGGCAGGGACATCATTCCTGTTCTGAACTACTATGAATCCCGGAATGCCGCGGAACTAACCGGGAAAATCCGTTCCATCCCGGCGTTCCGCGGAGTCAAGGCACCCATGGTCCTCCGGGAACAGGGCTGGGCGCCGGACTTCGCCTCCCGCTACTTTACGGAAGACGTTCCCCTGGGCACCGGGCCGATTTGCCGTCTTGCGGAAAAACTGGGCGTTCCGTCGCCCACGCTCCATTCCTTTGTGGAATGGAACACTTCCATGCTGGACAGGTTTTCTCCGTTGCAGGAAAAATCATAAAACGGCTGACGACAACGCAGTTCAAGACAGGCCTTTCATACCGGACAGCTCCCCGGAAAGCACCGGCTCATTCCGTCAGGCGGGTTCAACGGTCCGGGAACGGCATTTTTCCTGTTCAGTTGATCTCTTCAACATCGCCGCCTTCGCGGAACCGGCAGATCACGTCAGCCATGAACAGGGAATCATCCCGGGACATGAGGGAAAACTCATGACGGCAGCCGTGAATCAGGCGCAAAAACGCGGCCAGCTCATAGCGAAGGCCGTCGCCCTCAAACCTGATAAAATATTTCCTGTTCTGCCGGGAGTCTTCAAAACGCACCTCAAACATCTCCGTCTTCCACCACGGGGAGGGCACGTAAATATAGCCGCGCGTTCCCGTGACGCACAGGTCCCCCTCCCGCTTGGCTCCGATGGCGACCGTAGCGGAGGCTGCCGCATTGGGATAAAGGAAATCCGCCCGCGTAAAAAGGTCCACGCCCGTTTCCGGCTTCCTGCAAGTCGTGAAGCGGATGCGGCGGCTTTCCTTTCCCAACAGCTTTCCGATGACGAAAACGGGATAAGCCCCCAGCTCCGTCCACGCCCCCCCGGCCTGCATGGGATCGAACTCCCTGCTTGAATCATCCTCAATCAATTTGGTGAACGCGGCGTCCACCGCCTTGATGGAACCGATAACTCCGCTTTCCGCCACGCCTATCAACTGCTGGAAAGCCGGAAAAAAGGCCGTTTTCAGCGCTTCCAGTAAAACGCATCCCCTCTCCGCGGCCAGCAGGAACAGCTCTTCCACCTCTTCCCGGGAAAGGGCAAGCGGCTTTTCGCACAGCACATGCTTTCCTTTCAGGAGGGCTCTTTTGACCAGTTCATAATGCAGATGATGCGGAACGGCCACGTAAACGGCATGGACCTTGTCCAGGAACCGTTCATACTCCGTGTAATATTCCAGCAGTTCATACGATTCCGCAAACCGGCGCACCTTCTCCTCGTCGCGTCCGTAAACGGCCGTTATTTCAATGCCGCTGACGTACTTGGACTCCTGGAGAAAACGGCCCGCTATGCGCCCGTGGCCGGCAATTCCCATGTGGACAATGAAATTCCGGGCGGAACGGAGGTCGGTTGAAGAAACGCCCTTCGTGCGCTCCAGGTAAACCACCTCGCAATGTTCGCGCAGATAATCGAACTTGCCCGCCCAGTCGGAACCGATCACGAAAATATCCGCCCCATACTTCTGGATGTCGTGCAGCTTCTGCCCTTCCAGCTCCTCCGTGATAATAAGGTCCGCCAATCCGGTCTTCCGGACATTTTCCACGCGTTCCTCCAGGCTTTCCAGCACATTCAGCTTGCCCCGGCTCTGGTCGTAGCTGTCTGTGGTCACGCCGACGATAAGGCGGTCCCCCAGCGCCCGTGCTCTTTTCAGAAGATTGACGTGCCCCGTATGAAGCAGGTCGAAAGTACCGTAGGTGATAACCGTTTTCATGACTGGGATATGTCAATCTGCTTTCCGTAGACGTCAATGAAACGGTTCACCGCCGTCTCAAAGGGGACATGTTCCATCATGTGCTTTACGGAAGGGTGCTTGAACTGGATGCGGTCCGGATAGGACAGGTAATCGCCATAAAAAAATTGCAGGTACTGGCGCACATGGTTGGGCACGGAGAATTTCATCCCCTCAAACTCCATGGATCCCAGGGGAAAGAACGTCTCATAGGGCAGATGAGTGTTTTTCGTAAATGTGATGGCCGGGGAAAGGAAAATTCCGGGGGTGTCCTCCTCCGCCGCCGGGTCCTTGCCTTCCAGAATCTCCCGGCGGATTTTCTGCTGGATCTGGTCATCGGTCATGTTCATCCGGCCATCCACCAGAACCACGTCTTTTTTGAACGCAGTAAGCCGCCTGTCCAGGCTGCCGTGCTGTTCCGGGGACACGAGGCTTTCCGAATAAAAATGATAAGGGTATACGTCAATGTTGAGAGGAGTGCCCTCATACCCTATTTGCAGGAAGGCATGCCTTTTCCAGGTAAATCCCTCCTCCCGCGGAAAGAGGGAGGGCAGCAGTTCAAGAAGGCGGTCGTACTCCGGCCTCATCATGCTTGCGTCCAGATCATCGTCCCACGGAATAAAGCCCCTGTGCCGCACCGCGCCCAGCAACGTTCCGTAATCCAGCCAGTACCGGAGGCCGTTTTCCCGGCACTTCCGCGCAAAAAGAGCCAGTAAAACGGTATTGCCGTCCTGAAGCAGCCTCAGTTTGCCCGTAGCCGGAGGAACCTGGGAAACGGGATGGTTGTAAATGAGAAGATTGCGGATATCTTCCAGCTTTGACGCCAAAGATTCGTTTCTTCTTCTCCTGAAACCATTCATAAACCGATTGATGATTTTCCGCCCATAATAAGGGAGCTTACAGAGAACCATATATTTTATATGGTTTAATTCCATCATATTCAATCAGTTTTAAAAAATTCAAACCATCCGCCGAAATCGAACGGCCTTTAATCATTGAAGAGGAATCAGTATAATGCAACCTTTCAGCTATGCAACGTTTATTATATTGATTTTCATCAATAAAAAGCTTCTTTCACTCTGGCTAGAAGCTTGAAAATACAACTTTTACCTGAAAAGAAAAAAAGAGGGAAGCTTTCCTGAAATTCTTTTTTCCTTTTTTCTGGAACGCATTAAAAAATTACTGGAGCAACCGCTCCGTGAAAAATAACAGGCCGCATGAACAAAGACACTCCGCCAGCCGGGAAAAACCATGCGCTGCCGGTCAGCTACACAGCCCTAACCAGGCAAACTTTCCATAGCAAATGCCGCTACTTCAGTACGGGTTTATTTACAGCTTGTCCAGGGCGGAACGGCCGTAAGCCGTGTTGGGATACCTGTCCGCGGCTTCCTCCCAGTATTTCCGGGCCTTGTCCGGATTGTTGAGCTGGGAATCGTAAATCACTCCTATCTTGTACAGGAACAGGGCCCGGTCCTCCTTGCGCCATCTTCTGGACTCCAGGCCTTCCTGAAGGACTTCAACGGAATCCGCATATCGGCGCATATCGTTCAGCAGGCTGGATTCCATGAGCCAGGAACGCACCAGCCCCGAATTTTCCTTCCGGTAGCGTTCCAGCAGTTCCAGGGCTCCCTGCGGATCCCCGGAATTCAGCATGCGCCGGGCGGCGTCCACCAGCACTTCCTCATCCGTGGTGATGTTGGAGGAATACAGCGTCTTGGTCACCAGATCGCCCATCACGGGCAGCAGGTACTTGATCACGAGCCACACTTCAAAGGCAATCACCGGAATCAGGACGACCAGGGATTGCAGCGGGGAAAGGGGAATGGCCTGCGCCAGGAACGCAAAGAGGCCCAGGGGAAGCAGCACCAGCAGCAGCCGTATAAACGTGCGCCGGGCCAGCAGCAGAATCATTTTCAACATGGCGGGATTGTTCAAGGGAGTTAGAGGCCGTCCGGGCGGCTCCGGAGAAAAAGGAACGCCTCCGCGGCCCCGCCCGGAGGAAAGGGCCGCGGAGGCTTCCGTTTAAAAGCGGTAAACGGCTTCCACGCCCACGCGGATGCGGAAGTCCTCAATCGTGCTCATGCCGGTGTAGCGGCGGATTTCGGAACGGGTATTTCCGGCCCAGTCCAGCTGGATGAAGGGAATGACGCGGAACCCGCGGCTGGCATCCACGCCCGTTACGCGCACGGGAGCCGCCAGCTTGATGTTCACCTGGTCAAATCCGGCCACGCCGGAGCCCCAGTAGCTGGAAGAATAGCCGGTTCCGGCGCTCAATTCCAGGTCCACCTTCTCATGAATCAGGCCGCTCCAGCGCTTGCCCGCGTTCAGGTCGATACGCCAGCCAATCATGCCGTAAAAGCCGTACTGCACGTCCAGGGAGCCAAAATAGCCGTGGCCCGGATCGTCATACGCCAGGCCTGCCGTCACGGACTGGGCCACGGAATGGGGGGCCTTTCCCATGTACTTGCTCAAATAGCCCGGCAGGCCGCCGTAATTGAATTCGTACCCCCCCCGGAAAGACAGGTTGGGGAACAGCTCCTTGACGGCCTTCCAGTTGGCGTCAAAGGCATCCTTGTCGCTCAGCAGGCCGTCGCAGAAGGCCATGTATTCCGCGCCGATTTCCTGCTTCCAGTCCCGGGCCAGGTTGAGATTCAGCTCACCGCCGATGTTGAACACGCCGCTGCGGTTCAGCAGGGAGGATGCCACCACGTCCTTGTAGGCATACCGGGAATCATAACCGATGTGGGCCGCGCCGCTGATCGTATCATTGTAGGAACTTGCGGGACGGGGGTCATAACCGTATCCGTCATAGGCGCCGGCGGAAACCGCGGCCAGGGCTGAGGCCGCCATGAACAGGGCTGTTGCTTTCATAGTAAGCTTATCTTAATCATTTCAACCCCGCCAACGCAAGCAGAATCCCGGAACGGCACGGAGAAACGGACCTTGGCGGCAACAGCGGAAAAATCCCTTGAAAAAAGACAGGGTCTTTCTTGTAAAGAATCCCTTTCCTCCTATGATGGGGCAGTGATGGACTGGAACGCTGATTTGTATGAAAACAAGCATGATTTTGTCGCGGAATATGGCAGGGACCTGCTCTCCAACGTGCCGGAAAACCCCGGCCAGGCCATTCTGGACCTGGGCTGCGGAACCGGCACGCTGACGCACGCCCTGCTGGAAAAATCGACCTCCGTCGTCGGGCTGGACGCCTCCCCGGAAATGATTGGAAAGGCACGGCAGCTTTATCCCGGCATGGACTTCCGCGTGCTGGACGCCTGCCTCATGCCCTGGAACAACTGGTTTGACGTCATTTTTTCCAATGCCGCCTTCCATTGGATACCGGACCACGGGGCTCTTTTGAAAGCCGTCTCCCGCGCCTTGAAACCGCAGGGAAAACTGATCTGCGAATTTGGGGCCCACCGCAACATCCTCCGCATCAGGGAGGCCTTCCGGCCCAGCCTGGAGCGGATGAACCTCCCGTACAAGACACGTTTTTACTTCCCCACCGTGGAAGAATACCGCAGCATGCTGGAACAGGCAGGACTGCGCCCGGAAGTGGTGATGGACTTTGACCGCCCCACGCCGCTGAAAGACGGGCCGGACGGCTTGCGCAACTGGGCGCGCCAGTTCTTCTGGGCGGACCTGAAGTGCCTCCACGAAAAACGGCGCGTCCGGATTTTCGAGGAAATGGAAAAGGCCCTGCGGGACGAACTGTGGGACGGCACCCAATGGGTGGCGGACTACCGGCGCATCCGGGTGATCGCTTCCAAATAAGTCGAAGGCCCCCACAGGGGGAAAGGCGCGCGGGCGTGCCGGATACGCTGATAATGCTTGAGCCTCCAACGGGCATTTTGTACAAAAGCCGCCAATGAGTACGTTCACTCCTTTTGAAGAAAAGATGGAGTCCGCCGGCGTTCCGGCCGCAGCCGTCAAAGCTTTCTCCCGCTGTTACGAAGCTCTCGTCTCCAACCACTCCGGCATGATTCCGGAAACGGACATCCTGCCCGCCGACCAGGTGGAGGACTGGCAGGGCATCACGGCCTCCACCCCCGCGGCGGACAAGGACCTGATCTCCCAGTGCGTGTGCATCAAGCTCAACGGCGGCCTCGGCACGAGCATGGGCCTCCAGAAGGCGAAAAGCCTGCTGAAGGTAAAGGGTGAGGATACGTTCCTGGACTTGATCGTCCGGCAGGTGAAGCACCTGCGCTCCATCTCCGGCACGCCCGTGCGCCTTCTGCTGATGAACTCCTTCTCCACCAGCGCGGATACGCTGGCCTACCTGGAGAAATACGCGTCTGACGGCTTTGCGGATCCCGCCCAGGTGGAGCTGATGCAGAACCGCGTTCCCAAAATCCTGGCGGACGGGCTCGCCCCGGCCAGTTGCCCGGAACAGCCGGAACTGGAATGGTGCCCGCCCGGCCACGGTGACCTGTACCCGGCCCTGCTGGGTTCCGGCTGGCTGGACCGCCTGCTGGCGGACGGCGTCAAATACGCCTTCGTCTCCAACTCTGACAATCTGGGCGCACAGCTTGACATGAACTTCCTGCGCTGGTTTGCGGAAAGCGGCGCCCCCTTCGTCATGGAAGTCACCCGCCGCACGGAGGCGGACAAGAAAGGCGGCCACCTGGCCGTCAGGAAGGCGGACGGCCACTTGATCCTGCGGGAAGTTGCCCAGTGCCCGGATGCAGACATTCCCGAATTCCAGAACATCTCCAAGCACCGCTATTTCAATACCAACACGCTCTGGATACGCCTGGACGCCCTCAAGGAAATCCTGGACGCCAACGGCGGCGTGCTCCCTCTGCCCATGATCCGGAACAGCAAGACGCTCAACCCCCGCGACCCGGAATCCGCCCCGGTGTACCAGCTGGAAACGGCCATGGGCGCGGGCATCGAGTGCTTCCCCGGCGCAAGGGCCGTCAACGTTCCGCGTTCCCGGTTCTTCCCCGTCAAGACCACGTCCGACCTGCTCCTGCTGCGTTCGGACGCCATCGCCGTGGATGAAGACGGCAAGGTGGCCCTGGCTCCGGAACGGGAAGGAAAAACTCCCGTTGTGGACCTGGACTCCAAGCTGTACAAGCTGGTGGACTCCCTGGACAGCCTGGGCCTCCCTTCCCTGATCGGGCTGGACAAGCTGACCCTGCGCGGCCGCTTCCACTTCCAGGACGGAGCCGTTCTCCAGGGCACGCTGCTGATGGAAAACGATTCCGAAGAAACGAAGGAAATCCTCCCGGGCGTTTATGCCGGAGCCTGAACTCCATTCTTCCGCCTCCGCCCCCCGCCCGGTCAAAGCCGGGCTGGGCGTGGAGGACATCCGGCACATTCCCGCCCGGGAAAGGGAGCTGCGCTTCACCCGCAACCGCGCGGGCTCCGTCCTGCTGGCGGCGGGATTCCTGCTGATCGCCATCGCCGCCTTCCTCCAGCTCACGGGTTACGATACGATCACCCCGTACCTGCCCGCCCCCCTGTGGGCCATGCAGGCTGCGGCGCTTGTTCCCGCCGTCCTCTGCCTGATTGCGGGGAGCCGCTGCCTGAAGCACGCGGCCGTCATCGTCACCCCGGTGGGCGTGGAAATCCTGCCCTTCCTGCGGGCGCGCCGCGCCATGCAATGGTGCTTCTGGCAGCAGATACGTTCTGCGGACCGGAAAGGCGGACGCCTGAACCTCCGCCTGACGGACGGCTCAACCGTCGCGGTCAGCCTGCGCTCCATGACAGCCGCCAGCCGGGAAATGCTGGTCCATGCGGTCCGGCAGCGCGTCAACACCCTGCAATGCTCCGGTTATGGTAAGGCCTGAAAAACTGGCCGCTCTCCAGGAGCGGATGGAAGCCCTGGGCATCCGTGAACAGGATCTGGAGGAAAGCTTTGTCCGCGGAAGCGGGCGCGGCGGCCAGAAGGTGAATAAAACCAACAACTGCGTTTATCTCAAGCACATCCCCACGGGAATCGCCGTCAAATGCCACGTGGACAGGTCCCGCGAGCTCAACCGCTTTCTGGCGCGCAGGGAACTGTGCGACGCGGTGGAACAAATGCAAACGGGCCGATGCGCCGCGAGAGCCCGCGTCATCCAGCGCATGCGCCGGCAGAAGGACCGTAGAAGACGCAGGCGTTCCAGTCCTCCGGCTCCCTCTCCGGACAACGAATAACGGATCCAAAAGCCGCTAGGAACGCGGGAAAACTTCCCGGTACTTCTCCTTCAGCATGGCGAATACATTGTGGGGGACATAGCGGCTTACCTGGCTTTCCCAGCCTTCCGGGCCAATCAGCCCCTTGATCATGCTGGAGGACAGTTCCGCCGTATCCCGCGGAGGCATCAGGAACACCGTGCAGACCTTGGGAGCCATGTCCGCATTAATATGGCGCATCACGCGTTCATATTCATAATCCTGCGTGGAACGGATGCCGCGCAGCATGAACGTGGCCCCGTGTTCGTTGGCAAAATCCACCAGAAAGCGGTTGTGGAACTCGGCAATGCGCACGTCCGGCATGTCGGAAAGCGCCACCCGCAGCATGGTCATGCGTTCCTCATGGGAAAACGTGTAGTGCTTGTCCGGATTGTCGCCTATGGCCACAATCAGCTCATCAAACATCCTCGCCCCCTGCTTGATCATCCATAAGTGACCATTGGTCAGAGGGTCAAAACTACCGGCATACACGGCGATGCGCTTCATTCGTGCCATGCTATACGCCCTCCTGCGGAAAATACAATCCTTTTCCATGCGGCGGCCCCTCCCTCTCCATTCAGGCCCGCTCTTTTCCGGACATCCCTGCTTGACACTCCTGCAATAACGGCTAAACATTAACGGACAGCGCCTCACTCCCCGCGTGCGTGCGGCTGTTCCGCAACTATCCGACCTTTCTCCCATGACAGAACCTTCCTCTTCCTTTCCGGAGCGTCCATCCCTTCCGCCTTCCTGCCCCACCTCCGTCCGCAGAGATCCGCAGTCCCTGCTTTCCCCTTCCTGGTGGAGGCATGGGCACATCCCGCTGCTTGTCCTGATTGCCAGCGGCTTTGCCGCGGATTTCATGTTCGGTACATTGGAGGGCCTGGGCATCGGCACTGCGCTGGGCCTTCTGCTGTACACGGCGGCCTTTCTGGCACTGAGAACGGACCTCAGCCGGAAGGAGCAGGTGTTCCTCGTCTTCATGGCCGTGCTGAACGCTGCTGCGGCAGGCGCCAACCTGACTTCCTTTACCCAGTTCAATCTGCTCATCGGCCTGGGGCTTCCCGTGGTGATAACGTTCCTGCCGCGGAAAGAGGGCAACAGCTTTGACCCTGCCAAACGGTACGTCACCTGGTGGGGCTATAAATTTTTCCGGGTGACCCAGGCAAAAGAGGCGGCCGCAAACGTCCTGGGGAAAATTCCGCTTGCAGGCAGCGTCGCCATCGGAGTCATTCTGTTCCTGGTCTTCCTGTCCATCTTTGCGGACGGGAACCCTGTGGTCGCCGCCGTCAGAACAGCCATGAACAAATGGTTCTGGAGCTATTGCTCCTGGCTGGTTCCGGATATGGGAACGGTAGCGGACATCCTCCTGTGGTGCCTGGGAGCCCTGGCATTCGGCATTGCAGCCATGCCGCGCTCCCGCTCTTCCTTCCCGGAACAACACCCCGTGCGTCCGGGCAGCCCCTGGCTCCCGCACCTCCCCGCCGTTTCCCTGCTGTTCATCAACCTGGCCTTTCTAGTCAACAACGGCACGGACGTGGCGTTTTTATGGCGAGGGAGCGTTCCTGACGGCATCTCCCAGACCGCCTATCTGCACGACGGGGCGGACTCCATCATGCTGGCGGCCTTTCTTTCCGCCCTGGTGCTGCTGGTCCTGTTCCGTCCGGAAGGCTCCGTGCGGGCGTCAAAAACGGGGAATCGTCCTGGGCTTCATCCTGGCGGCGCAGACCGGACTGCTCGCCGCCAGCGTGGGCATGAGGCTGTATTTCCAGATAAAAGATTTCGGCTTCTCTCCCAACCGCGTCACGGCCGGCATCTATTTGCTGATGGGAGCCTGCTTCCTGTACCTTCTCTTCCGCTACATGGCCGGTCATGGAAACTGGCTGCGTTATGGAAAACTCTGCGGCGCCATAGCCCTTGTTTTCCTGGCCCTGACCGGGCTCCGCAGTCCGTCCCAACTGAGCGGCGACCTGAACCTGATGACGATGGACAGACAGCCGGACTGGTATTTCAGCGATGGAGACCTGCCGCGCTTTGAACTCCGGGACAACATCCCCTTCGCCATGGCCGTCTACCGCCGGCTGGGAGGGGATACGGAAGCCGGAGCCAACGTTTACGCCATGACCCGGGAAGCCCTCCATGCCGAAAGCCGCATTTGGAACTGGCGTTCCCGCAACCTGCGGAAATGGAGACGGGACCGGCAGAGGATGCAGTTCCGGCAGCTTCCCGAACCCACGGCACAAGCCACCTACGGCACGGATGCGTGGCGTCCTTCCTCCCGGCCCACTGGAATGAGGCCGAACTGACGGAGGGGCCGGTTCCTGCGGCGCGGGGAAGATTTTCATCTCCCCGGCTTGTCAAGGAGCCGTATTTTTTGCATCATGCTTCTCCGTTATGCAGAAACGACGCGTCGTCATCCTGGGTTCCACCGGTTCCATCGGAACCAGCGCCCTGAAAGTCGCCCGGGACATTCCGGACAGAATGGAAATCGTGGGGCTGGCCGCCGGAACCAGCGTGGAGGCGCTGGCCCGCCAGGCGTGCGAATTCAACGTCCGCAACGTATGCATTTTTGACCCGTCCGGGGCGGACAAGCTGGCGCGCGCCCTTCCCGGCGCCCAGGTGGAAACGGGCGAGGAAGGCCTGTGCCGCCTGGCGCAGCTTCCGGAGGCGGACATGGTGCTGATCTCCATCGTGGGGACTGCCGGCCTCAAGCCCGCACTGGCCGCCATTGAAGCAGGCAAGGACCTCGCCATCGCCAGCAAGGAAATTCTGGTCATGGCCGGCCAGATTGTCATGGAAAAGGCGCGCCAAGCAGGTGTGCAGGTGCTTCCGGTGGACAGCGAACATAACGCCATCTTCCAGTGCCTGAACGGCAGCCACGGCGGACCGGATGCCGTTTCCCGCCTGATTCTGACGGCGTCCGGCGGCCCCTTCCGCACCTGGAAGAAGGAAGACCTGGAGCACGTCACGCTGGAACAGGCCCTCAAGCACCCCACCTGGAGCATGGGCCGGAAAATCACCATAGACTCCGCCACCCTGTTCAACAAGGGGCTGGAAATGATTGAGGCCCGCTGGCTGTTTGATGTTCCCATGGAAAAGGTGGACGTCATCGTTCACCCGCAGAGCATCGTGCATTCCATGGTGGAATACCGGGACGGCACGGTGCTGGCCCAGATGAGCAGCTCCGACATGTGCTTCCCCATCCAGTACGCCGTCACGTGGCCGGACCGCGTTCCCAACTCCCTCAGGCAGCTCAACTTTGCGGAGATAGGCCAGCTGGTGTTCGAGGCGCCCCGTCCGGACGCCTTCCCCGCCCTGGACCTGGCGCGCAGGGCCGGCGCCAGCAGCAGCACCCTGGCCGCCGTCTACAACGCCGCCAATGAAGTGGCGGTGGACGCCTTCATTCAGGGAAAACTCACCTTCCCCGGCATCTGGAAACTGGTGGAAGCCGTCATGAACGACCACACCCCGGCAGATCCCCGCGGAGAGCTGGCCCCCATCCTGGAAGCGGACCAGTGGGCCAGACGCCGCGCCGCGGAACTGATTCCGTCCATTCCCCGCCCTTCCTGACCCCATGACCGCCCGGACTCCCGCCGGAACGCCTCCGCAGGCGGCGCGCATCACCATTCTGGACATCCTCCGGGCTCTGGCCCTGCTGGGCATCGTCATCGTCCATGCGCACGACCATTTCAACCTGTACCTCCCCATGCCCCCGGCGGAGGGATGGCAGGCCGCGGCCAACAGCGCGGCGGACTGGGCCTACGAACACCTTTTCGTCAGCAAATCCTTCCTTCTCTTCTCCTTCCTGTTTGGCCTCAGCTTCTTCATCCAGCTGGACAGGCAGGAACAGAAAGGCGTCGACTTCCGGAAGCGCTTCATGTGGCGGCTGGCGCTCCTGTTCCTGCTTGGGCTGGCGCACACCCTTTTTTATGACGGGGACATCCTCACCATCTTCGGCGTGCTGGGCTTTGCCCTGGTGGCCCTGTACAAACGCGGCACGCCTCTTCTCGTCATCCTCTGCCTGCTGTGCCTGATGCAGCCCGTCGCCTTCATGGACACGCTGTCCCGCGCCGGACTGGCGGACCTGTGGCCGCATTCCTCCGGCTGGTTCCACCCGGCCTCCCCGGCGGCAGGCCCCTCGCGTGAATTCCTGTACGCCCACGGCAGCTGGGAGGAAGCGGCCCTGTGGAACCTGACGCAGGGCCAGGCGGGCAAATGGCAGTTCTTCCTGCTCAGCGGCCGCATCTGGCAGACGCTGGGCCTCTTCATCCTGGGCATGCTGGCGGGGAGATGGCAGGTCTTTGTGGACGCTCCGAACAAGCGCCGCCTGTTTCTGCGGATGCTTGGAATCTCCGGAGCCCTGTTTCTGGCTCTGCTGGCGGCGCGCCTGCTCCTCACCTCCCGGCTGGACTCCGCGCTGGGAGCGGACGCTGGACACCTTCTGCACCAATGGGAAAACCTCGCCTATACCGCGGCCTTCGTCTCCGCCGCCGTCCTGCTGTTCACCCATCCCGGCCTGCCCCTGCCATCCAGGCTGCTCAGCAGCGCCGGAAAATGCACGCTGACGTGCTACGTCTCCCAAACGCTGGTATTCACGTTCCTGTTCTTCGGGTGGGGGCTGGGACTGGCGCAGGGCATGGGGCCGTGGGCATGCCTGTGCGCCGCCGTTGCCGTCTTCCTTCTTCAAGCCTGGGCCTGCCGCCTCTGGCTGGACTACTTCCTGTACGGCCCCCTGGAATGGCTGTGGCGCACCGCCACCATGTGCCGCATGCAGCCGTTCCGCAAGCGCATGCCATAGGAAGGGCGGCCCTTCTTCCTCCCTGCGTCTGTCAAAGCCCGGTTTCCCCGGAAGAAGGAGGAATGAAGCGCATGGCCTCCTGCGTCCGGTCCGTGATAAAGCCGTTCCTTTCGTAAAAAGGCACTCCTTCGCGGTAGGAGGTGAGCACCACGTTCAAATACCCGGCATAGCGCCTTTTGCACAGCTCCAGCAGGCGGGAACCGACGCCGCACCCCTGGTACAGCGGATGCACCAGCAGGTAATGGACATACGCCGTCATGGTTCCGTCATCCATGGCGGCGATCAGTCCCGCCAGCCTGCCGCCGTCCCAGGCGGAAAACACGGCCCCGTAATGGAGCAATGCCCTCGCCAGGCGTTCCGGATGCCGCCCGGATTCCCATTGGACGGAAAGGAACAATTCCTCCAGCGCCGCCGGAGAGAATTCTTTGGTGTCACTATAGGAAAGAACCATGGAAAAAGCATTTGTCCGTAAAAAAGGCTTTCCGCCCTGCAGGGCGGAAAGCCTGAAAAAAGAGGGAAAAGCGCTTCACTCGTCGTCTTCCGCGTCAAAGGCGGAATCTTCCGAATCAAAGTCCTCATCCAGGTGGGCGGTGAATTTCTTCACGCGCTGCTGGACGGGAAGCGGGGAGAGCACCATGTGCATGGTGTTGCCGGCCAGGCGGGGAGCCTGGTCCACCTGCGCCATGGTCTTCAAGTCCGCAATGACCTTGTTGAACATGTCATAGCCAAGTTCCTGGTGGGCGTTCTCACGGCCGCGGAAGCGGAGCTGGAAACGGACCTTGTGGCCGTGGTCCAGGAAGCTTTCCGCACGGGCCAGCTTCACGTTGTAGTCGTTCGTGTCCGTCCCGATGCGGAGCTTGACTTCCTTAAGCTTGATCGTGCGGCTCTTGTTGTTTTTCTGGAGCTTGGACTGCTGGTACTTGTACCGTCCATAGTCCACCACGCGGCACACGGGCGGATCGGCATTGCCCGCCACTTCCACCAGGTCCAGGCCCAGGGCCTTGGCCTTTTCCAGCGCGTCGCGCGTATTCATGACGCCGAGCTGGTCGCCGTTGGCAGTCACCACGCGCACGCGGGGGGCGCGGATGCGTTCATTCACACGGGTTTGATCACCGCGCTCACGGCGGCGATTACCATCATTATTCTTCGTTGGCTTGATTGGCACGTCCGGATACTACTAAACTAAATAAAATAACTTGGCAACTCAAATCATGGGGGAAATATGACGCTCCGCAATTTCCCTGACCACAACGTCCGCAAACTGTTCAAAGGGCATCGCCCCCAGGTCTCCCTTGTCCCGGTGGCGGACGGAAACGGTGCCTTCCTCCGCCTCACGCTGGCCTAGCACCAGCATGTAGGGAACGCGGTCCAGGCGGGCGTTGCGAATCTTCGCGCCGATCTTGTCCGGAGTTTCATCCACCGTCACGCGCACTCCCCTGGCGGCCAGGGCGGCGCGGTGCGCGGCGGCCACGTCCATCACCTTGTCGGAGATGGGGAGCACGCGCACCTGTTCCGGTGAAAGCCAGGTGGGGAATTTCCCTTCAAAGTGCTCAATCAGCAGGCCCGTGAAGCGCTCCATGGAGCCGAAGGGCGCGCGGTGCACCATCACGGGGCGGTGCGGCTTGTTGTCCGCTCCGGTGTAATGTAGGTCAAAGCGTTCCGGCAGGTTGTAGTCCACCTGCACGGTGCCCAGCTGCCATTCGCGCCCGATGGCGTCGCGCACGATGAAGTCGATCTTGGGGCCGTAAAAGGCGGCTTCCCCGGCTTCCTCGCTATAGTCCGCGCCCAGCCATTCCGCGGCTTCCCGCAGGGCCTGTTCCGCCTTGTCCCAGTTTTCCGGAGAGCCCACGTATTTGTCGCTTTCCGGGTCGCGCATGGAAAGGCGCACGCGGTAGTCCGTCATGCCCAGGGTGCCGAAGATGGTTTTCACAATGCCCAGGCACTGGCGGATTTCCCCGGCAAGCTGGTCAGGCGTGCAGAAAATGTGGGCGTCGTCCTGCGTAAAGCCGCGCACGCGCGTCATGCCGCCCAGCTCACCGCTCTGTTCCCAGCGGTACACGGTGCCGAACTCCGCCAGCCGCACGGGCAGGTCCCGGTAGGAATGGGCGTCATTCGCGTAAATCTTGATGTGGTGCGGGCAGTTCATCGGCTTGAGCATGTAGCCCTCAATGGTGCCGTCAGCCAGCCCGTTGAACAATTCCGCGCAGGAAGCTCCTTCCTGGCTCAGCTTTTCCATGGCGTCCCGTTCCGGGATGGGCGCGTACTGGCTTTCCTGGTAATACGGGAAGTGGCCGGACGTGCGGTACAGGTCCAGCTTGCCGATGTTGGGGGTGTACACCTGGGAATAGCCCAGCTTGTCCAGCTCCTGCGTGATGAAATCCTGAAGGGAGCGGCGGATGAGGGCTCCCTTGGGCTTCCAGAGAATCAGGCCCTGGCCCACGGCCTCGTCAATGCAGAAGAGACCCAGTTCACGGCCCAGCTTGCGGTGGTCGCGGCGGCGCGCTTCCTCCAGCCGTTCCAGGTGCTCGTCAAGCTGGGTGCGGTTCGGGAAGCAGGTGCCGTAAATGCGCTGGAGCATGGGACGGTTCTTGTCTCCCTTGTAGAAGGCGCTCGCCACGCTCATGATTTTGAACGCCTTGCAGTTGCCCGTACGGCCCACGTGCGGGCCGGCGCACAGGTCCGTAAAATCTCCGTTGCGGAACAGGGAAATCTCCTCGTCTTCCGGGATGTCATTCAGCAGGTCAATTTTAAACTGGGAAGGCGTATTGCGCGGCCCAAGGGCGCCCAATTCCCCGGATTCCGCCATCTTCATGGCCTCCGCGCGGGAAATAACTTCCTTCTGGAAAGGCTGGTTTTCCTTCACCACCTTCTTCATCTCCTCCTCAATGCGCTCAAAATCCTCTGTGCTGATGCGGTGGTCCAGCTCCACGTCGTAATAAAAACCGTTATCCACGGCAGGGCCGCCGGCCAGCTGGGCGTCCGGCCAGAGGCGGCAAATGGCCGTAGCCAGAACGTGCGCGCAGGAGTGGCGCAGCCGTTCCAGATCAGACATCTGATGGCGTTCTTCAAGAGTCTTTCTTTCCTTGTGTTCGGACATACGCGCATTAGTTAACCTCCCCCAGGCACTGTTGGCAAATGCAAAAAACCCTCCTCTCCAAAAATTCAAGGCATGAACGCCGCGGAGACTTTCCGGAAGAGAACGAACACTCTCCCCTTTTTCTTCTTTACGGTTGCCGCACTGGAAAATCCGGTATAACAAGAAATTCATGCTGAATGTCATCTGCCATACCTTGGGAGCCGCTCTTCTTCTGCTTGGCATATGGATCATTCTGCTGGACTGGTACGTTTTCATCTCCCTTCATTTCACCAAGTCTGAACGATGGAACAGCTTTTCCTTCACACCATTCGCAGGATGAATCCTCGGTTGCGCCGCTCTCCGGCTTCTTCCTCCTACCCGAGAAATGGGCATCCGATGGCTTCCCATCCTTCCGGATTCCGGTGTCATCCTGTACAGCGTCCATCTGGTTAAACAATTCTTCAAGTTTCTTTTTCGTCGTTCCCCATAAGCATTTTCTCATTTTGCACCATCGCGGGGAGAACTGGAAAAAACGGAATGCAACCATTTACCTTCCATCCGCTATCCCTCCCTCAACGAGTGATTTACACCTGCGGCCGTTTATGCCATAGTGGCGGCCAGCGGTTATGAAAATCTTCCCCCTCTCCCTTCTCTGCCTCTGCCTGCCCTGCGGCCTCTCCCGGGGCGACCAGCCGCCGGACGGCTCCCCCGTCCGCTTCCAGATCAGCATGGACCAGGCCGCGGAACACAAGGCTCCGGAACCGGACCCTGTTCCGGACCAGAGCACGCCGTTCAATGCGGCCAGGCTGCTGCTCCGCGCCCTTCAGGAAAAAACTGACTGGAAAAACGAACCGTACAAATCCCTGCCCGCCACCTCCCCCTTTGTAGGCCAGCTCAAGCTGAAAAGCATCCTTTCCCGCATGGAGGCGGTCCAGGCGTATGTAACCGGAGCGGCCCCGGAACGCCCCCCTTTTGTGGATGAAGCCTCCATCATCACCCAGGGAGACCTGGCGATGGCCTACATCCTGCTGCCGGACAAGACAAACCCGTACGTCTATGCAGCCACTGCGGTGGCCCTGGTGAAAAAGGGCGGCCAGTGGAAGGCCTCCCTGACCCCAGGGAGCTTTGACAATACGTTCCTTCCCTTTGACGACCAAATCCGGGAGGAAGCGAAAAAAATATCAGCGGAAGCCAAGAAGAAAATCTTCGGCCTCGCCCACCAGTACTCCGTGGCCGCCGTCAAAGCCGCCCTGGAGCACATCAAGCGGTTCCGTGTGGAAGCCGTAAAGGGGAAATCGGACGACGAACTCAAGACCCTGCTCATCCGCACCGTGAAAGGGGATGACCCGGCACGCATTGCCGCCCTGCTCGTTTCCCCGTACTACATGGAATCCGCCATCACCCAGAGCGCCCGGCTCACCCCCGTGGTCAAGGCCATGCGCCTTCAGGACAGGAGGGAGGAAAGCCGCTACATCCAGCCCACCAACCTCAGCTTCATGACCTTTCCGAACACCATCCTGGTTCCCCTGCGCCCCCATCCGGACGACCAGACAGACCCGAACAAACGGGATGAGGACCAGCAGGAGGAGGCCAATAAAAACAACGCGAAGAAAAGCGGCAAGGACATTCACAGCATTGCGGCCATGACCATCCTGCCCCCTCGCATGAGCATGCCGGACACGGACAAGCCCGCTCTCATTTACCGCTATGCGCTGGAGAAAATCAAGGACCCCACGGATGGCTTCCCCGTCTTCAAAATGTATCTGACGGACGCCTTCACTTCATGGAACCTGAAAGCGGACGAATCCACCACCACCCGCATCATGGCGGATTTCCACCGGACCTACCCCCCCCTGGCCTTTCCCACGCCGGAAGAGGCCGTGACCGCCGCCGGGCGCGCCCTGGCGAACCGGGACAGCCTGGCCATGATACGCATGCTGGCTCCGGCCAAATTCGCCTCCGTGAAGGAATTTGAAGACGCGCTCTCCCAGTTGAAAACGGTCATGGGCAGGATTCCCACCCCCCGGACCGAGGTGAAGGAAAAAGGCGCTCCCGTCGTCAAGGCTGCCTACGTTCCCGTCACCAGGGACGGCGCCCCCGGTATCAAGGCCACCATCGGCGTGCGGCCCGCTTCCAGAAACGGATTCTCCGTCAACAACCTGTACCTCACCAAAACGGACAGCGGCTGGATGGTCACCGGGGCTGATGTGGAGAACCCGCTGGCGCTGGACGAACAAAAAAAACCCTGAAAACCGCCCGGGGAACGCCCGCCCCTCTATCACACAACCTTTTCCATTATCACACCATGATGAATCTACCGATACGGCCGCGCCGCAACAGAAAATCCGCCAACATCCGGGGTCTCATCCGGGAAACCTCCCTCTCCCCGGAACACCTCATTTACCCGGTCTTCGTCCATGAAGGAACCGGGAACCAGCCCATTTCCTCCCTGCCCGGCTGCACGCGCTGGAGCGTCAAGGGCCTGGTGGATGAAGCCAAGCGCCTGATGGACCTGGGCATCCGCACGCTGGACCTTTTCCCGGCCATCCCGGACGGGAAGAAAACCCCGGACGCCTGTGAGGCCTGCAACCCTGACGGCCTCATTCCGCGCACCATTTACGCGCTCAAGAGCGAGGTGCCCGGCATCACCGTCATGACGGACGTGGCGCTGGACCCCTACAATTCAGACGGTCACGACGGCCTGGTGGAATTCCGCTCCGACGGCACGATGGAAATCCTCAATGACGACTCCGTGGAGGTTCTCTGCCGCCAGGCTCTGTGCCACGCGGACGCCGGGGCGGACATCGTCTCCCCCAGCGACATGATGGACGGCCGCGTGGCCGCCATCCGCGCCACCCTGGATTCCGAGGCCCTGGACGACGTCTCCATCATGGCCTATACCGCCAAGTACGCCAGCGCCCTGTACGGGCCGTTCCGCGGCGCGCTGGAAAGCGCGCCGAAGGAGGGGGACAAGAAAACATACCAGATGGACCCCGGCAACATCCGGGAAGCCCTGAGGGAAGCTCAGCTGGATGAAGCGGAAGGCGCGGACATCCTGATGGTGAAACCCGCCACGCTGTATCTGGACGTAATGGCCGCCATGCGGAAGCACGTGACGCTGCCGATAGCCGCCTACCACGTCAGCGGGGAGTACCTGATGATCAAATCCGCCGTGGCTTCCGGCTGGCTGGATGAACGGGAAACCGTTCTGGAGACTCTAACCTCCATCCGGCGCGCCGGGGCGGACATGATCCTCACGTATTACGCCCCCCAGGCTGCCGAATGGCTTAAACAACGCTGACGCCGCACGGCCTCCGCACAGGAGGTGGACGTACGGTCCAGAATACCGCTCTCCGCATGTCTACCTCCACAAAAATATTTGTCGGCATCGTGATCGTCGTCGTCATGGCGCTCACCTCCCTCTGGGGCGTCTATGCCCCCACCTTCTCGGAAGCCTACGTACTGCCCGTACAGATGACGACGGCGGACGGCGCCCCGCTGGGCAACTTCCAGTGCCGCCCGGTGGCCGCGGAAAACGGGAAGACGCTCCTGGTCTTCCGGGATACGGACTTCCTGCGCCAGACCACGGGGAACATGGTCCATTCCAAGATCATCCTTTCCTACAAGGGCACGCCGTTCTTTGAAGGCATCGTCCCCGGCCCCATGGAGGCCATAGAAATTCCCTCCGGGAACCTTCCGCCCCAGTTCCAGGCGCTCCAGCAGAACTGACCTGGGCTGCTCCGGAAAAGAAAACCTCCGGACCGGGAACCGCCCTGTTATGGCATTGTTACTGAAAGGGCGCAGGTTTCTCTATACAAACAGGGAAACATTGTGGTTTTATAGAATCAAACGATGAGTGATTCAGCCTATACCATTCTGATTGCGGAGGATGACGACAGCATCAGGCACGCCCTGACGGACGTGCTGACCGCATCCGGCTACGAGGTGCTGGCGCTGGAAGAGGGCCTGGCCGCCATCCGCGCCGTGCGGGAACGCAACTTTGACCTGGCCCTGCTGGACGTAGCCATGCCGGGAGCTGACGGCTTCCAGGTGCTCCAGGTCATGTCTGCGGAGCGCCCCGGCACGCCCGTCATCATGCTCACGGCGCGCGGGGAGGAGGAGGACCGCGTGCAGGGGCTCAAGCTGGGGGCGGACGACTACATCGTCAAGCCGTTCAGCATCCGGGAGCTGCTCGCCCGCATCGAGGCCGTGCTGCGCAGATCCCCGGAACGGCCGCGCCAGCTCCGGGAAATCCGGATCCCCGGAGCATCCCTGGACAGCGCCAACCGCCTGCTCACCTTTGAGGACGGAAAGGAAACCTCCCTGACCGCACGGAATTCGAATTCCTCACGTACATGGCCACCCACCCCAACCGCGTCATCACGCGGGACGAACTGCTCCGGCGCGTGTGGGACGTGGACCCGCGCCTGACGGATACGCGCTCCGTGGAAATGACCGTCATGCGCCTCCGGGACAAGCTGGGGACCGTCGCGGCCGCCCCCCCGCTGGAAACGCTCAGAAGCCAGGGCTACCGCTGGAACTCATCCTTCGTCTCCTGACCCGTGAACCGGCGCATACGCATCACTCTGCTGGCAATCAGCCTGCTGCTGGTCATCGGCACGCTCGGATGGCTCACCCACGTTCTGCTGGTGCAGGCGGAGGAAACGGGCCGCTCCGAACAGCGCATCAGGGTGGAGGCCCTGGCTCATGAAGCCAAGCTGGAAATGGACCGCCTCCTGACCTCCTTCATCACCTTTGAACAGGCCCGCGGCTACTTTGAATATCAGCCCTTTTACGCCTACAAGCGCCCTTATGACCAGCGCATGGGCTCCCCGGAACCCGGAGAGGCCGCCCGCGGCTCCAACCTCTCCTCCTACCTGCCGGACTACGTCACGGCCTATATCCAGATTTCCCCCTCCGGCCATGTAACCGGACCCGCGCTGGACCCGCAGCTTGCCGAACATCTGAATGAGCAGAAGGACCTCTACCAGCGGCTGAACGGCAAGGTCTCCGCCCTCACCTCCGTGCCGTCCAGCGGCAACCTCTGGACGGACATCCGGAATGAAATCCTGCATGAAGCCCCGGAACCTGAGCCGACGGCATCCGGCACGCCGGCCCAGGTGGAAACCGTCACCTCCTTCGTCCCAGTGGAAGACGGGGGGAACCTCTATATCCTGCGCCAGGTGCACACCAGCCGCGGCGTCTATTTGCAGGGGGCCCTGATGAACATGGACAACCTGAACCGGCGGCTGCCCGGCCAGGTAAAGCTATTGCTTCCCCACAGCCGCCTGGCTACCTTCGACCCCTCCGCCCCGCCTCCCGCAGAAGCGCGGCAGACGGGCACGCTCCCCTTTGCCAACGCCCCCCTGGTCTTTCTGCCGGGAGACACAGGAGCCGTCCCCCTCCAGGACCACAAGAAAATGCTGACCTGGACGCTCACGCTCATCTGGAGCATGGTGCTGCTGGGCGCGGCAGGCGTCATCTGGCTCATGCTGGGCACCTTCCGCCTAGAGCAGCGCCGCGGGGACTTCGTCTCCGCCGTCACCCATGAACTCAGGACGCCGCTCACCTCCTTCTCCCTGTATACGGAAATGCTGGAGGACGGCATGGTGCCGGAGCAGAAAAAGCCGGAATACTACGCCAACATGCAGCGGGAATGCCGCCGCCTGGAACACCTGATTGAAAACGTGCTCTCCTACTCCCGGCTCCAGCGGAACGCCATCCGCCGCACGCGGGATACGCTCACCTGCCAGGAACTCTTTGAACCCATTGCGGAAAAAATAGACCGCCGGCTCCGGGAGGCGGGCATCAGCTTCTCCTTTGCCCTGGCGCAGCCCATCCGCATCCTGCCCATTCATACGGATGCCGTCTCCGTGGAGCAGATCATGGACAACCTGACCTCCAACGCCATTAAATACGCCAAGGGGGAAAACGCCAAAGTCCAGCTCACCGTCCAGGCGGACCGCCACAACATCGTCATCCGCTTCCGGGACAACGGCCCGGGCATCTCCCCGAAAAACCGCAAGCTGGTGTTCAAGCCCTTCCGGCGCACGAAGGATGCCTCCGACAGCCGCAAGCCCGGCGTAGGCCTGGGGCTGGCGCTGGCCAAGGATACGGCACGCTCCCTGGGAGGGGACCTGAAACTGGAATTCGGCACCTTGGGGGGAGCCAGCTTCCTGCTGACACTTCCCAAATCCTGACCCCGCCAAGGGGCCTGCACGCCTCTATCTGCTTCCCGGCCCGCGCGGAACCATCTTTCCTCTTCCATCGCATCCCCTTCCCTTGCCCGGCCGTTCCACAAAACATCCCGCCCGGGAAAATCCCGTCCGGCATGCTATGCGCTTGCCTTCACGTGACGGATATGTGACATTGAACCGCAACGCACGGCGGGACGAAAAATTCCCGTTCCACGCAGGAAATATCCGCCTTCCCTTCCGGCGCGGCGGAGCGCAAAACGCATGGACATGCTATCATGAGTAAAAGGATTTTGATCACCGGAGGAGCCGGCTTCATCGGTTCCCATCTCAGCGAACGGCTTCTGAAAGAAGGCCATGAAGTCATCTGCATGGACAACTTCTTCACGGGCAGCAAGCAAAACCTCCTTCACCTGGCGGACTATCCCGGATTTGAAATAATCCGCCATGACGTCACCGTTCCCTGCGTGATGGAAGTGGACCAAATCTACAACCTGGCCTGCCCCGCCTCCCCTCCCCATTACCAGTTTGACCCCATCCACACGGTTAAAACCTCCGTGCTGGGCGCGCTGAACATGCTGGGCCTCGCCAAACGGTGCAAGGCCAGAATCCTCCAGGCTTCCACCAGCGAGGTATACGGCGACCCCATGGTCCATCCCCAGCCGGAAACCTACTGGGGCAACGTCAATCCCGTGGGCGTCCGCTCCTGTTACGATGAAGGCAAAAGATGCGCGGAAACCCTGTTCATGGACTACCGCCGCATGAATGGGGTGGACATCCGCATCATCCGCATCTTCAACACCTACGGACCGCGCATGAACCCGAACGACGGCCGCGTGGTCTCCAACTTCATCGTGCAGGCGCTGAAAGGGGAAGACATCACCATTTACGGAACGGGCAGGCAGACCCGCAGTTTCCAGTACGTGGACGACCTGGTGGAAGGCATGGTCCGCATGATGAACACAGAAGGCTTTTCAGGCCCTGTGAACCTGGGAAATCCCGTGGAATTCACCATGCTGGAACTGGCGGAAAAAGTCATTGAAATGACGGGTTCTTCTTCCAAAACGGTCTTCCGTCCCCTGCCCCTGGACGACCCGGCCCAGCGCAAGCCGGACATTCGGCTGGCGGGAGAAAAACTGGGTTGGAAGCCCAATATTCCGCTGGAAAAAGGCCTTGAAAAAACCATCGCCTACTTCCGGAGCATTCTGTAGCGTTTCCGAGGCGCCGCATGCTTATGCGGCAACTTAATCATTATTGGCGAACTGATTTCATTAAAAGGCGTGGCTTACAGCCGCGTTCCTTTCGGTTGCCGCATAGGCAAGCGGCGCTCTAAGGAAGCAATCCGGAAATTCCGGGAAGCTTCCCATGCGGTCCATGAACTCCGGCATGCCGAGCGGCTCATTACCCGTTTTTGGCTGGTGCGGTAAAACGGTTCGGCTAAAATGAATTGTTATGAAACATGCCGACGCCCACGGAATCTATTCCACTCAAGCCACTGTCCGCACTTATGAAAGCGGTGCGGACGGCCTCATGAAACCGGAAACGGTTCTGCACTGGTTTCAGGAAATAGCGGAGGCCCACGCCTCCTCCCTCGGCTTCGGCTATGACTTTGTGATGTCCCGCGGCCTGGCCTGGGTGGAAGTGCGCCTGAACACGGCCATCAGCCGCCTCCCCCGGTGGAAGGAAACGGTGGAACTCCGCACCTGGACCGCGCAGGAAACGCCGCTGCTGGCGCGCCGCAATCTGGAAATAAGGGACGCCCTGGGAAAGCGCATCGTCACGGCAAGCTGCCTGTGGGCCGTCATTGACGTACGCCGCAGACGCCCGGTGCCGTTGAACAGGCACATTGATGCCTTCCCGGATACTCCGTGTGAAGAAACGGTGGCTCCGGCAGCCATGGATACCTCGGGCCTTCTGCCGACCATCCGGGAATGGATGGCGGAACGCCGCGATACGGACTTCAACCGCCACATCAACAATGCCGCCTACCTGGTCTGGGCGCTGGAATCCCTGCCGGATTCCTGGCTGGAGAACCATGAATTGACGGGAATCCACCTGCATTTCAAGAAGGAAACCCATGCGGGAGAATCCATGAAATCCCTGCTGTTCCGCCAGGACTCCCTCACCTCCCACCACATCATGCACGGAGACGAACTGCGGGCGGAAGCAGTGCTGGAATGGAAAGCCGCCGCAATCGCATAAAAAAGGCCCTATTCCACGCCTTCCGGATTTTTCTGACATCAGACAGCGGACGAGGGCGCGCAGGAGTATTCTGCGCCGTTTTATAGAATCGGAAGGGGCGTGCCGTGTGGAGGGCGGAGAGCGGCGCGGGGAGAGTAGTGGACAAAATGGACTTGATGGACAGGATGGACACCATTTTCTTTTTTCTACTCTGTCCTTTCAGCCCACACGGCCTATTACTCCGGAGGACGCTATTTCCTTACACAAGCAGGGCCGCCCCGGCTCTTGTCCGCAACGGCCCTGCTGGCTTGGAGAGTGGAACGTCTCCGCTCCACTCTCCACTCTCAAACTTCAACTCTCCTTAGAAGTCATACCGGTAGCCCACGCTCCCGTTCACCGAGTTGGCTCCGTCACGGAAGTCCGCGTTCCCGTTGATGAAGACCGTTCCCTGCGTTCCCACCGGCACGCTCAGCCCCGCTCCGATTTGCAGCGCCGTCGTTCCAACCTTGGTCCCACGCACGCTCTGCATGAAGCCGGGGTTGCCCAGCAGCGCCACATTGGTTTCTCCGCGGCGGTCGCCCATGTCCTGGGCCGCGTTCACCCGGAACTCAGCCAATGCTTCTCGCCCGAAGATGTTGCTTTGCCAATGAGCCCCATCCACCGGCCGCCCAGCGCAACCGTCCCCGTCGTCCATTCCTGCTTGCCTACGTTCAGGCCCGCGTTCCCCGCTCCCGTTTCCGTGTAGCCGTCCATGTGCGTCGTCACCACGGAGACGTTGGCCAGGGGCTGCAGGATCTGCTCTTGTCTTCGTTGAGGTACACGTCGTAGGTCAGTTCATACATCGCTCCAAAGCCCCACCCGTTGGTGTTGCCCTGCGTGCTGTAGCTGCCTTCCCCGTAGTTGACCGTGCGGTTGAGCTTCGCGTCGTTCCATCCTCCCGTCAGAATCAATGTGTGCGCCCAGCGCTTGCTCTGGTAGCGGCCGAAGAGGTTGGCGTAGTAGCTGTCCAGATGGCCGTCCGCACTGTCCGCCGCGCTGGCCGTCAGGTCGCCGTAGTTGGCCGTGAAGGCCGCTCCCATGGTGAAGTGGTCGCTGAGGTCCACGTCCATGCCCACGGTGCCCCCCCAGGTGGTGAGCTGGTAGCCGCTTTCATCCCCCCTGGTGTCCAGCTTGGCGTAGGAGCCCGTGCCTTCCATCCACATGTGGAAGTAGGGGAGGTCTTCGTTGACGTAGGCGGGGTTGACGCCCATGAGGGTGGTGCGGTTCCTGATCCATCCCATCTGGTCGCGCAGGGCGTCCTTCTGGGCCGTTCCCAGCGCGTTGACCGTGCTTCCCGCTACGGCTGCCAATGCCCTGGATGCTCCCGCCAAATCAGGATTGCTCCCCGTAACCATGGTGCTGATGGCATTCATGACCTGCCCGAGCTGGGAAGTGGCGTCCAGGTTGTTCCTGGCTCCCCACAGAAGTTCGGAACCTGCTCCGGAATTATGGGAATTCACCGCGGGCTTAAAAATATTATCCTGCTGTACCGTGGCGTTCAGCACAATATTGTTTCCTTCCCGGACCATGGTCGCATCCTTGTAATACACGGCAAAGAGTCCGGAAGTACCCACGGACATGGATTCCCCTTCCGCCATGCCGTCAATCGCGTCCGCGGTCATCAGCACCACTCCGTCCAGGTCGTCATACGTTCCCAGGCCCGTGTTGCCGGTCATGTTGGCAAGCGTAAAGCCGGCGCCGTTCCCGATGGTAATGGAATCCGCCGTCAGCATGGCGGAGCCGAAAGGATCGGCCGCGCTCAGGTTATACACGAATTCCGTCATGGAACCGCTCTGGAAGTCAACGCTGCCGACGTTCAAGGTGGTATTGGGGTCCCCTGCTCCATTCCCGATGGCCTCAATGCGCAGGGTGCCGGAAGCGCCTACCGTAACGTTGCGGTAGTCAAGCGCGGGAGCGGCGGACGTGCCTTTCAGCACCAGGGTGCCCCCTCCGTGCACGCCCAGGTCATACGTGGAGCTTCCGGTCTGCATCACCTGGGTTACCTTGCCGGAGACGTCAATGCTCCCTTCCCCGTCCAGTGTGCCGGAGAAAGAGCCGTTCACGGCGGATGCGGAGGTGACGGACAGTGCATTGCCGTTCAGGGCCAGCGTTCCGGCGCCGGAGAGGGCCAGAATGGACTTCTCCCCGGTCCCGGACAGGCTCAGCGTTCCGTTCAGCGTCACGGAGGTTCCGGACAGGCCGGCTTCCCCTGCCAGGGTGAGGGAAGAACCTTCCTGAACGTTCAGGCGGCCTGCTCCGGAAATGGTGGTCGCCTGGTCCAGGGTGGAATCCCCGGCAGTCTTGAGCGTTCCGCCCGCAGAGATTTGCAGGGAGCCGCCCTCCGCGTCATCTGCCAGGGTGGCCGTCGTGGTCCCTCCGATCACGACGCGGACGGGTTCATCCGCAGAGGCGGAGGACAAAGTCAGCGTGCCGATATTATTGGCGCTCCCGTTCAGGGCCATCGTGCCTTCCCTGGCAACCACCGCATTGGAGGTATTGACATTGCCATTCAGCACCAGGGTCTTTTCTCCCGTCTTGATCAGGTCCGCGCCGTCACCGTTCACGGTAAGATTGCCGTTGAACACGGAGTCGTCCAGATCGTTCGCAAGTTCGATATCCAGCGAACCGTCCCCGGCGGCATTCACCACCAGGTTGCCCGTGCTGCCGGTGCCGGAGGAAAGATGCCGGATGATGGTCTTGTCCGTATTGGCCGCGGGCACGTCAAAATTCAGGGTGAGGTTTGTGTCCACAATCACCTGCGCATAGGAATTAAGGGCCGGAATTTCCGTCACCGTGGAACCGTCCACGGATGAAATGTAAATCTGGTCCGTTCTGCCGGAAATGATGATGCTGCCGCCTTCCACCCCCTTGATGCCGAATCCCAGGCTTTCCAGCGTGGCATTGAACGTAAGGTGCTGGTTGAGCCACGCCACCAGGTCGCTGGAAGGCAGGCCGGTGATCGTTCCGTCGGTCAGCAGAATGCCTACGGATTCCAGTTCGCGCATGGCGATCAGGATATCCGTATCAATGTCCATGTGCAGCGTGAGGTCGGAAGCGTCCCCGCCGAAGGAAACGGTGCCCGTGGCCGTGTCATTGAACTGGAGCAGGCTCTTCTGGTCCCCGGCAGCGGCATACGTGGTATTGTTCGCACCCACATGCAGGGAATTATTCCCCGTCAGCGTCAGATTTCCCGTCAGGCCGGTAATGGCCGTTCCCGCCGTGGTAGTATTGATGCCGCCCACCTTGTCCCCGGACAGGCCGCCCAGGTCAATATCCCCGGAATTGGCCTCCGCATTCACGGTTACGCCGCCGGCAGTGGCGTAGGCTCCTGCATGTTGCAGCCCTCCCTTGGTAATGGTGATGTTGTTGGCAATCGCCTGGTTGTTCATGTCCAGAACGGAACCGCCGTTAACGGAAACATTCCCGGTCCCCAGGGAACCGGCGCCCAGCGCCTTCACCGTGCCGCCGTTCAGGGTGGTTCCTCCCTGGTAATTATTAGCGGCGTTCAGTTCCAGGACCGGGGACCCGCCGGCCCTGTTCACGATCAGAGCTCCTGCCCCGGTAATCTGCCCGACCCAGGAGCCTGTGCCCTCTCCATTGCCCAGCTGAACCGTGCCGCTGGTAATGGTGAGCGTCCCCGTAGCGGTATTGTCCTGCGTCAGCACCAGCGTTCCGGTTCCGGCCTGTTCCACCCTGGCGTTCAGGGCGCCTTCCGCTCCTACGGTGGCGTTCATCAGAACGAGGTCATTGGTGTAGGAGAATTTGAACAAGCTTGTTCCGCCGTCAGCCTTTAACACCACACCATCCCCGAAAAGCTTGCCATCATTCAGGGTCGCCGCCGTATTGTTGCCGAATGCCCAGGTAAACAGGGCATTGCCAGTGCGGGTGAACGCCCCGTGGAACCCGGTCATGTCTCCCGTCAAGTAGGCGAAGGCATCCCCCAGTGCGGTGGTCACTGTACCTGAACCGGTGAATGCCCCGCCAAAGTAATAGGACTTGCCGCTCCCTCCGTTCAGGTAGGTTCCTTTCTCCAGCACATTGATCGTTGCCATGACGGCGGTATCCGCCGTGTTGACGGCATCCATCCAGAAACCGCGTCCATTCAGGGTTAACGTCCCCCTCCCCATGCTGGCGGCGGTGGCAAACTGGAGGTCGCGGGCATCATTTGTACTGCCCGGATTATTATTCAACCCGGATGCGACCAGTTCCCCGGTAAAGGATGAATTGTCTCCTGAAATGTAAAAACGGGATTTGGCCGCCTGGTTGTCCAGCTCAATCCGGCCCGCTCCGCTCATGCCGTTGATGACGATGTTGGCGCTGTTTCCGGAAGGCATTCCATCGATGGCGCTGGAAATGGCGAGGGTTCCCCCCGCATTCACCGTGACTCCCGCGGAAAACCTCGTTTGAACACTTCCGGAGGCAATGGACACGGAACCTCCGTCCACCGTCAGAGCGCCCGCATACACGGCGGCTCCAAGATTCAAGGTGCCGTCTCCGGATTTTTCCATGGCCATCGCCTTGTAATTATCCACGGAAGCCCACGTTACGGCGTTCCCGTTGGTATCCACTTTAATGGAGTTCTTGCTCGTGGAGGAAATCTGTCCGGAAATATCCGCCGTCACGCCAGCGCCATACTGGAGGATACCGCCGTCAAACGACAGACTGCCGGCGCCGAGGGCGGCGTCATCTCCCATTTCAAGCGTGCCGCCGCCCAGGATCACCTTTCCGGTATAGTTGGTATTGGCCGTATTGATGGTCAGCTTGGCGTTGCCGGTCTTTTCCAGATTACCGCTGCCTTCCAGAGAGCCGCCCCCTGCCGCGGCATCCCATACATAATCCGTCGTATCCGCCTGCACCATGATAATCGTGGGAGAGACGGCGCCATCAATGGTCACCGTCTGCGGGGCGCTGCCGCCAATGTCTCCCATGACAACTCCGGAATTATCATTGTAAACGCCGGCGTCCTTCCACGGGGAATCGGCGGGAGCAGTGACGGACCAGATTCCGTCGCCCCCCTTCCATTCAAGCAAAGCCACCTGCGCCACCACCAGGGTAAGCTTGCCGTTCCCCGTGTTCCAGGAACCCAGAAGATTGTCGCCCAGGACAAAGGAACTGGCAGGAACTCCGGTGACGGTGCCCGCGCTGATCAGGTCATAGGAACCCTCCGTCCAGGCCACGCCGTCTATCGTTCCCTGCCCCAGAAGCAGTTCGCTGTTCACGGTCAGCGTTCCGGTCACATTAAGCAGAGACGCGCCGGAAGCCGGAAGAGCGGAGAAATTCAGGAGGGACGAGTTTCCCAGCGTCAGGTTTCCCGTGATCGTGCCGGACGCGCCCAGCGTCAGACTGCCGGCAGCGGCAATACCAAGAGTTCCTCCGTTCATGTTCAGGGAGGCGGCATTGGAAAGGCTTACGTTGGAAAACTGCGTGGCCGCATTCACGGTCATGCCGGAAGCGCCGCTTACGGTCATCACATTATTATAGGTAGCATCGTACTGGGCCTTCAAATTGCCTCCATTCAGGCTTACCGAGCCGGAACCCAGGGCCGTGGCATTATTCAACTGAACGGTTGCACCATGGGAAATGACCCAATCCGCCGTCATGGAAGCCTGGGCCGCCGTATTCAGGATGAGGGTGCCCGCAAGTCCGTCCGCCCCCACCGTCATCGTCTTGGCATCCGTTCCAGCCGTTCCCAGAGCGCCGTAAATGTTCATGGTCTTGCCGGTAGCAATTTTGAACAGGGCGCTGGAGTTTAATACAATTCCATTCCATGCCTGGCTGGCAACTCCCAGGGAGAAATCCCCGCCTATATCAAACAGGGTATATCCCTCTCCTCCATCGCGCAAATTAACGGTGCGGTTGGAATCGTTGCTTTTGGAAACGCTGAATCCATCGGAACCATTCGTGACGGTTATTCCTCCAAGTGAAAGCGTATTGAAGGAAGCCTGAAGCGCCTTATTCGTTCCCGTCATGCTGCCCGCGTCAAAACGCATGCTGTTTGTCGCCATTCCGGCCCATGTTGCCGACCAGTTGTTCCCGCCGCCGTAATCCGGAGTCCAGTTGGTATTCAAATGAACATCAACCGTTCCTCCCAGCCATGTATAGGTTTCAGCAACAGCATGCGGTGAGGAAACGGCGGCCATGCAGGCAATCAGAGAGGACAGGAGACCCAAGGGAAGGTGCAGCTTCATAATTTTTAATGAAAATGAACGTGAAAATACCTCCTGAACCTGACAGGAGGCTTTTTATCATCATTAACGGATTAAAAATCCTCCTACAAGCTTAAACGTTGATTCCGTAGGCGTTGCAACTCTCCTGGAAGACCGTTTTCATGCTATATCTGGTCCGTAATCAGGTATGCTCGTGGTGGTATCCTTATCAGTATAAACATGCAAGCAGGTTCATTCTGGTATATTGGCGGCTTTTCCGTTCCCTAGCGGATTTTTAATCCGCCTTGCGAATCATTCCGGATGGAATCAATAATCCATTTTAACATCATTTATTCCACTATATGCTATCAACTGAGCTATTGCACCATGCCGGCAGAAGCGCCACACAGCATGCAATGTTCCGTGACGCAGCAGGGCCGTTCCGGCATTGTCCGGAACGGCCCTGGAAGTCCGGAGAGCAGAGCGTCTCCACTCCACTCTCAACTTTCAACTCTCCTTAAAAGTCATAACGGTAGCCGATACTTCCGTTCACCGAGTTCGCTCCGTCCCGGAAGTCCGCGTTCCCGTTGATGAAGACCGTTCCCTGCGTTCCTACCGGCACGCTCAGCCCCGCTCCTATTTGCAGCGCCGTCGTTCCAACCTTCGCTCCTCTGACCGTCTGCGTATAGCCGGGATTGGCCAGGAAGCCTACGCCCGTCTTGCCGCGGTGGTCTCCCATGTCCTGGGCCGCGTTCACCCGGAACTCAGCCAGCGCTTCTCGCCCGAAGATGTTGCTTTGCCTACAAGCCCCATCCACCGGCCGCCAAGCGCAACCGTTCCCGTCGTCCATTCCTGCTTGCCTACGTTCAGGCCCGCATTTCCGGCTCCCGTTTCCGTGTACCCGTCCATGTGCGTCGTCACCACGGAGACGTTGGCCAGAGGCTGCAGGATGCTGCTCTTGTCTTCGTTGAGGTACACGTCATAGGTCAGTTCGTACATCGCCCCAAAGCCCCACCCGTTGGTGTTGCCCTGCGTGCTGTAGCTGCCTTCCCCGTAGTTGACCGTGCGGTTGAGCTTGGCATCATTCCAGCCTCCCGTCAGGATCAATGTATGCGCCCAGCGCTTGCTCTGGTAGCGGCCGAAGAGGTTGGCGTAGTAGCTGTCCAGATGGCCGTCCGCCGTGTCCGCGGCGCTGGCCGTCAGGTCGCCGTAGTTGGCCGTGAAGGCCGCTCCCATGGTGAAGTGGTCGCTGAGGTCCACGTCCATGCCCACGGTGCCGCCCCAGGTGGTGAGCTGGTAGCCGCTTTCATCCCCCTTGGTGTCCAGCTTGGCGTAGGAGCCCGTGCCTTCCATCCACATGTGGAAGTAGGGGAGGTCTTCGTTGACGTAGGCGGGGTTGACGCCCATGAGGGTGGTGCGGTTCCTGATCCAGCCCATCTGGTCGCGCAGGGCGTCCTTCTGGGCCGTTCCCAGCGCGTTGACCGTGCTGCCTGCCGCGGCTGCCATGGAACGTGCCGCCCGGGAGGTGTTGCCGGACTGGATGTCGTTTCTGACGGCTTCCCTCAGGTCACCGAGCTGCGTGCCTTTCGGCGCGTTGCCGCGGTTGTTCCAGAGCAGGTTGGCCCCCGCTTCCGAGTTGGCCGTGTTGGCCGCGTCCATAAAGGCGTTCTCCGTCTTGACCATGCCCGTCACCACAATCTTGCCGCCTTCCGTCCGGATGCCGAATTCCTGGTAGTAGAAGTCAAAGTAGCCGGAGGCGTCCACCGTGGCTCCGTTGGCCGAAACCGTTCCGGCTCCCGTCGCGTCCACCAGCGTGAAGTTGAGGTTGGCCGTCGGGTCCGCCGGGTCGTCGTAGTCCCCCAGGCTTCCCAGGGAAACGGTGGTTCCGTCCAGATTGACGTCTCCTGCCTGCACGGTGATGACCGGGCTGGAGAAGAGGTCGTCACGGTTGGTGTTGATGACCAGGTCCAGATGGGAGTTTTGCAGGTTGAGTCCGTTGGCGACGGTGAGCGTCGTGTTGACCGCTCCGGTTCCTTCCCCTACCGGGCTCAGGCGCACATGGGCGCCGCTTCCCGCCGTGAGGCTCTTATAGGTAACGGAGCCGTTGCCGCCTTCCGCACCCGTCAGTTCCAGCGTTCCCTTCGTGACGCTGAGGGCCTGCCCGATCGCGCCGTTCCCCTTCAGAACCTGCGTGCCGGTGCCGTTCATGGTGATGCTGCCTTCTCCGCCGCTGAGAGCGCCTTCATACAGGGCATTCCCGGCGGTGGTGATTTCCAGGGCGGAGCCGTTGTTCAGCGCGCCGCTTCCCGTCAGGCCGGAAATGCTGTTGGCCGCGTTGCCGAGCTCCAGCATTCCGTTGCCGTCCAGGTCCACCTGCACGCCGTCAAGCTTGGAGGTGCCGTTGAGCGCCAGGGAGGCGTTGTCCGCCACCTGGAGCACGCCGGCTCCGGAAACGGTGCTGTTGGAAAGTTCGGAACCGGCTCCCGTGAGCGAGAGCGTACCGTTTTTCCCGATGGAGAGGTTGCCGCCGTTGCCTTCATCCGTCAGCGTTCCCGCTTCCGCCTTCCCGGTAATGTCCAGGGAGGAAAGGTCGCCGGAGTTGGAGGAGTTGAGCTTGATGGAGCCGAGGTCCGCCGTGCCGGAGAGGATGAGTTGGCCGTCCTGCATGTCCAGCGTGCCGCTGGTATCCAGGGTTCCGGCAAGCTCCAGGGAGCCGTCTCCCGTCTTGGTGATATTGGCCGTCCCCCCATTGATGGTTCCGGAGTACTTCGTATCGGGACCGGACGTATTCGGATCGGTTCCCAGCAGCTCGTTGTTCAGGATGACGGAAGCCGTCTTGTCGTTCGTGCTGGTGATGTTGATAACGCCGGAAGCCGCACCGGAAAGGTTGTTGATCGTCAGGCCGTCAGCCGTATCGTCCACGCCGGGGAGGTTGAGGGCCAGGTTGCCGTCCACGATGACCGCGCGGTACGGGTCCAGCTCGGAATTGTTCGTGACCGTCTTGTCTTCGCTTCCCACGGCGTAAATCTGCGTGGCGTCCCCCGTGATGCCGATGGAGCCTCCGTTGATGCCCGTCACCGTAAAGCCCAGGGATTCCAGCAGCGGGTTGAAGATGGCCGTACCGTAGCCCAGCGCTCCGTTGGTCAGGTTGAGCCACGCCGTGCGGTCCCCCGCGCCCCAGCCCTGCATGGCGTTAATCACGTCAGCGGAGAGGGTAAGGGTGAGCGTTTCAATTTCCAATTGCGTTCCGGCCGCGTCAAACTGAATCATGGAAGTGCTTCCGGCCAGGTCCTGCGTCTTGGAGACGTTCCCCGTGCCCACCACCAGGCTGGCGCTGTCCAGATTGGCGGCGCCGTTGATGCCGCTGATGACCGTTCCGGCGTCCGTCATGTTGACGGTCTTGAGCGCGGAACCGGAAAGGCCGCCCAGGGAAATGGCGCTGACGCCGGAGGCCGCATTGACGGAGACGTTCTTGACGCCCTTGTAATTCTGGCCGCCCGTCACGTTGCCTCCGGTGATGTTGAGCCCGGCTTTATAGCCATCGGCGGTGTCCTGGAAGGAAAGCGTTCCGGAAGCAAGCGTCACGGTACCCGTGTAACCCGCACTGGCGGCCCCTATGCTCAGAGTGCCCGTACCGGTTTTCAGAAGGTTGCCTGAACCGGTGAAGGCGCCGTTGAGGGTGATGTCCCCCCCCGTGGTATCCACCGTGGCGGTCTTGCCGGAAGCGGCGTTGAGGGCGACTCCGACAGAAGTTGTCCAGGCAGCGGAGGAGTTGAGCGTGCCTTCTCCCAGCGTGAGGGTTCCGGACGTGCCGGTGATATCGCCGCCCATCGTGAGCGTACCGCCGCCGCTGAGGGTGATGCCGGAGTCGGAGCCATCCAGGAAGGAGGCGGCCGCCAGCACGGCAGTGCCGCCGTTGATGTTGAGATTGCCTGCCAGGGCTCCCTGCCCGTTGGCGCCGCCCAAATTGACGCCGGTGGTGGAGGTGAGCGTGACGCCCGTCCCCACCTTGACCGCGGAAGCCTGCGTGTTGCTGCCCATCGTGCCGCCGCCTATTTGCAGCGTGGCGATATCAAGGTCTTTCTTCAAGTCCAGCGTCACGCCGTACGTGACGTCAATGAGGTCGGCATTCAGCGTGCCGTTCATCGTGATGGTACGGTTGGCCGTAGCCGCTCCGTAGCCGGAAAGAACGATGCTGCCTCCGGCATTGCTGAGCGTGCCGTTAAGCGCGTCATTGCCGTTGGCCGCCTTGACGAGCAGGGAGCCTCCGTCCGTCTTGGCCAGGGTGCCGTTGATGTTCTTGAGCACGCCGGAAAGAGCGATTTCATTGCCGCCGGAGAGCTTGAGGGTGGAGCCGCTGGCCACCGTCACGGTTCCGGAGAGGACCTTGGTATTGGCGATGTTCCCCAGCGCCACGGCTCCATTCCCGGAGATGTTCCAGTTGAGGGACAGGAAGCTGTCCTGCCCGGCCGTATTCACCGTCAGTGTGGTGCCGGCTCCGGAGGCGGCCAGCTTGACCGCGTCCCCGGCGTTCTTCTGCACCATGGTCTGCGTCAGCGTCACGTTCCCGGAGGCCTGCAGGATGCCGCCGCCGAAGATGATGGAACCCGTTCCCAGCGCTCCGTCTCCGTTGATGTCCACAATGCCCCCTTCCAGGGACGTAGAACCACCGTAGGTGTTCGTATTGCGGATTTGCAGGGTGCCGTCCCCCCTCTTGGTCAGAATGGTCGTGGCGCCCGTGATATGGCCGTCCCCCTGGAAGGTGTAGGTGTTGTCCGCGCCGCTGTTGCTGACGACGATGGAGGAGGGAGCCACGTCTCCCGTGATCGTCACGGTTTTGTTGGCTGCCGTGTTGTCAAAGAGCAGGGGCTGGCCGTCCGTGGTCGCCGGCGCGGAGCCGCTTCCGCCGTAGGTCCAGTTGCTCACGTCGCCCGCGCTCCATGTTCCGGCGTCCGCCGTTCCGTTCCAGGTGAGCATGTTCGCGGAGGATTCGATCTTGAGCTGAAGCGTTTTGCCGTCCGCGGAGAGTCCCAGCGTGTAGGTCAGTTCCGGATGGGCGTCATTGATGAGGTCCCCGATGTTGAAGGAGCCGAGCGTGAGCGTTCCGCTTCCCACCGTCAGCAGGGAGTAGTCTCCCGCGTCGGTGAGCGTGTCGTAGTTGTTGAGGGTGACGTTGTGCGTTCCGGTGAGCGTCAGTCCGCCGGTGAGCGTCACCAGGGCGTTTCCTCCCGCCGTCAGTCCTGTCATGTCAAAGGTGAAGGAGGAGCCCGCGGCCATGGCCATGTCTCCGGTGACGTTCAGGCGCGAGTAGCTGCCCAGCGTCAGGCTGCCGATGGAGCCGCCGTTGCTGGTGATGGCGCCCGTGGAGAGCGCATCCGCCGTGCCGGCTTTCACGTTGACCGCGTTGTTCACCGCATAATTGCCGATGTCCAGCGTCGCTCCGGAGGAGATGGAGACCGTGCTGGTCCCGAACGCCGTAGCGCTTCCCGCCGCCAACGTTCCGGCTTCCGCATTGGTCGTGCCGGCATAGGTATTGGCGCCGCTGAGCGTCACCTTGCCCGGACCCTTCTGGGTGATGGAACCCGTTCCGCCGATGACGTTGGCCACCGTCTGGTCCGCATCCACCGCATAGGTCAGGAAAGCGTCTCCATTGCCGCCGAGCGTCACCGCTCCGGAACCCAGGGAGCCGGCTCCCGTCAGCAGGATGGTCCCTTCCTTGATCAGGGTCTGGTTGGTATAATCGCTGGCCTTGGTCAGTTGAAGCACGCCGTTCCCCTGCTTTACGAGGTTGGCGCCGTTGCCTTCCTTGGCTACGATTACATCCAGCTTCAAATCCGCCGTATTAGTATCGTCCAGCGCAAAATTCCCGCGCGCTATGTCAAAGATGGCCGTGCCGCCGCGGAGGGTCAGGGCATTCGCCTGACCGGTGGAGGGGGCTCCCTCCGCCACGGAGAAGACGCTCATTCCGGTAGCGGACTGCTGCGTCACAATGGTATTGGTGCCGCTGAACAAGTCGAAGCCGTTTAATCCCCCGCCGGGCATGTTCAGAATGACCCGGCTGTTGTTGAACACCATTCTGGTATTGGCCATGGTCGTATTGCCGCCGCCGACATTCCAGGTGCCGTTGTTCAGGGTCAGCGTGCCGAAGTTCCCGCTATTATTGTAGCCGAACGGATCGCCCGCCGTAGTATTCAGCGTGCCGCCGTTCACCATCAGATTGCCGTAAAGGATGGACTCTCCTCCGTCTCCATTCTTGCCGAGGTTCAGGACCGCGCCCTCGCCCACCGTGGTCAGCGCGGTTTTCGTCTGGGCGGTGGAAACCGTCAGGGCCGTTCCGGCGCCCGACACTTCCAGATTGATGCCGGAGCCGGTCAGCAGTTTGCCGAGCGTATTGGCCCCTCCGGAGGCAAAGGCGATCGTGCCTCCGTTGATCGTCGGCATCGTGGCTCCCAGAATATCCGCAATTCCGCCCGTTACGCCGATTTCCAGCCGTCCCGTCCTGTCCACGGTCACCGTTCCGGTCCCCAGGGCCATGTTCGCCTTCACGGCAACGGTTCCTTCCTTGATGTTGACCGCGCCGGAATAATCGTTGTTGGAGCTGTTGAAGGTCACTTTTCCTTCACCCAGCTTGGTCATGGCGCCGTTTCCGGAAAGCTTGCCTCCGTTGTTGGTCAGCTCCAGGTCCTGCCCTATCCCGTTGTTGAAATAAATGGCCTTGGCATTCACGTCCCCCGTCAGGGACGCCACTCCCGTGTGCGTTCCGTCAAACAGATAGGTCGTCGTGTTGTCCACGGCGCCGATCGGATTGCCGTCCCAGACCACCACGCCGTCCGCCATGCTGACGGAAACGGTCACCGTCTTGTCACCGGTATTCACGTTGAAGGTTCCCTGGTACAGGCTGGCCAGCGTACCGGTCAGGGTCATCGTCCCCGCATCCGCGAAGTTGCCTGCCGTCAGGTTGTCCCAGGAAACCAGCGTATAAGTCCCCGCGGTGATATTCCCGTTAATGTCCAGGCTGACGCCTGCATCCGCGCCCAGCGCCAGGTTGCTCACCGTCAGCGTCGCTCCGTCCGCGCTCAGGGCGCTTCCGTCAACCGCCAGTGAAGCGGCGTTCAGCGTTCCGGTCACGTTCTGCTTCCGCAGCGCCGTCACCTTGGCGGTGGAGGCGTTCAGCGTTCCGGCCAGCGGCGTATCCGCATTCAGGTAAAGGTTGGCTCCGGAAAGGTTCAGCGTTCCGGAAAAGCCGGAGACATCCCCGCCCAGCGTCAGGGCTCCCGCATTGTTGCGGGTATTGACAGCCAGCGTGCCCGTTCCGCCCAGGCCGCCGAGCATCTTGAGGCTGTCCCCGCTCGCGATGGTCGCCGTTCCCGTGCCGGACGTTTCCACGGATACCTTGCCGTTGAGGTTCACGTTCACGGTGGCTCCGTTAAAAATGCTCAGCGCCGTGGCCGCATTCGTCCCTTTCAGGGTGATGTCCCCGGCCAGGGAAACTCCCCCCGTGACGGTATTGGAATTCAAGTTGCTGAACGTCACGGTGACGTTTTTCTCACTGCCGCCCAGCGTTACGTTGCCCTGCCCCCACGGGGTCAGGGTCTGGCCGGAGACGATGGAGGCGTCCCCGATATTGTACGTCAGATTGACCAGGTTGCCCGTTCCGGCTATTTCCGTATCCCCGTCATAGGAATTCTTCACCCAGCCCGTTTTAAAACCCCACCCGTTCGCCCCGGCGTCGGAAATGATCTTGAGGCCGCCCGTTCCGGTGATGGTGGATGAAACCGCGGTGGCATTTCCATAAATGGCTCCATTCAGGAAAGCAAATCCTCCTGCGGCATCCAGGACGATTTTCATGTCGAAATTCGCGCCGTCAGTATTTCCGTTTCTCAGATGCAGGGTGGAGCCGTTCCCCATGGTAAGGGTACCCGTCCCCGTCACCTTGGTTCTGGCGCCCGCTACGTCCATCACGGTATTTTCCCCCAGCGTAATGTTCAGGTTGGAGCTCCATGTTCCGGTTTCGTCCGCAAGCATCACGGTGCCCTGTTCCACAACCAGCGTTCCTCCTCCTGAAGCGTTGAAGGAATTAAGGCCCAGCGTTAACGTTCCCGTACCCGTCTTGGTGATGGTGCCGTTGATTCCCCCGTTCAGGGTGGAGTCCCCCGCGCCAATGACCAGGGAACCGGGGCCGCTGTTGGTCAATTTGCCTCCATAAGTGCCGGCCCCCAGCAGGAGGCTGCCGCTTCCCGTACGGGTGACGGTCCCCGTCCAGCCGGCCAGGGAAGCCCACGTTACGGCATTCCCGTTCGTGTCCACCAGAATGGAGTTGGAAGCCAGCGCATCCGTCTTGATCTGGCCGGAGACGTCTGCCGTAATGCCCGTGCCGTACTTGAGCGCGCCTCCATTAAAGATGATGCTGCCGGTGCCCAGCGCGGAGGCATGCTGCATTTCCACCGTGCCGCCGCCCAGCAGGACTTCTCCTGAAAAACCGGCGTTGTCCGTGGCGATGGACAAGGTTCCGCTGCCGGTCTTCTGCAGCTTGGAGCTTCCCACCAGGGAACCGGACCCCGTCCACGTATAACCGGTTGCGTCAGCATTGACGACGATCAGGCCCGGATTCACCTGTCCGGCGATGTTCACGGTCTGCGGCGCATTGCCTGCTACGTCACCGAAGATGACTCCGTTGCCGTTGGCAAAAGGCAATCCCGCATTCCAGGGGGAATCCCCCGTTCCTCCCACTGTCCACGTATTGTCTCCGCCGCCCGTCCAGGTCAGGGACGTGACCTGCGCCACGACGAATTTCAGGGTATTGTCCGTCGTGCTCCAGTTGCCGATGTATTCGGTTCCCAGCAGAATGGTATTGGCCAGATCCCCGGTGATGCCGCCCGTGGCATTAATCAGATTGTACGTGCCCGCGCTCCAGCTCACGCTGTCGCTGTTCTCCAGCAGCAGGCTGCCGTTCACCGTCAGGGCGCCGTTCAGGGTCAGCAGGGGATTGCCGTTCACCGTCATGTGAGTGGCGTCAATCCGCACGGCCGCTCCCAGGTTCAGGTTGCCGGTCATCGTATTCTGCCCCCCAAGGGACAGGGCGCCGGCGGTCATGGACAGGCCGGCATTGCTGTCCACGGCGGAGACGTCCAGGCCCGCTCCCGCGGACAGGGAAAGGCCGCCGTACCCCGCGGAAATGCCGCCGATGGCCGCATTCCCCGTTACGGAAAGGTTCTTGTTCGTTCCCATTCCGGAGGCATGGCTGACAATGAGGGTGCCCCCTTTCAGTTCCACGCCGCCCGTGAAGGAAGAGGAATTGGCCAGGGTCAGCGTTCCGGAGCCGTCCTTGATCAAACGCCCGGTTCCACGGAATGCATTGTCACTGCCCGTGATCATGTTCCCTGCCCCGGTAATGGTCAGGGCGCCGTTCAGCTGGATATTATGAGTGTCGTCAGCAGTGATGGACATGGTGCTGCCGGCATTCACCACCTCCACGGCGCCGCCGCCCGCGGCGACTGTCAGGCCGTTCCCGAAGGTTCCGTCGCTTTCCTTGGTAATCTCCAGGCGCCCGTTGTTCAAGGTCCAGTACCCCGTATTGACGGCCATGGAACCCAGCCCCGCGCCGTCATAGGTATATTCTCCCACGCGCAGCACGCCGCCGTTGGTGACGGTTACCTTGTAGCGCGTATAATTATCCCCCGTCATGCTGAGGCTGGCTCCCGGAGAGCTCAAATCCAGCGTGGCGTTGTCAATGGTCAGGGTCCTGGTTCCGGAGCCATTCCCCGCTTTCACGGTAGCCGCCGTTTCAATCTTGAACACGCCGCCGCCGGTAATGGTAAGGCTGTTGTCCCCGACGTTGAACGCTCCCTCTGCCTGGGTAAGCGTCTTTCCGGCCTCAATGGTCAGCGTCAGGTCGTTGGCGCCGATGGTCGTAGCCTCATTCCAGGTAACGTCCGTATCAAACGTCTGGTTGGTCGTAATGGTGAGGGGATCAGCCTGAACAGAGGCGGACAACGCAGCGCAGCAGGCAAGAAGAGCGGACAACAAATTGAGGGGCAAGTGCAGCTTCATAAAGAAAACAATTAATTATAAATACATTAAACAAGACGTGGTCTTTTAGCAGAGATGAGACATGCTATTAGGTAGATGAAATATCGGATTTGAAATCCGGACAAGAAGGGCGTCAGGGAAGGCGTGAGAGTGGAGGAAATAAAATAATTTGTTTATGATCAGATGTTTATTTTAAGTTCTGTTGGTTTTGTTTTTTGAATAATGTGGCTAATTTGAATGGGGGCATGGGATAGAATGGAAATAACGGAAATAATTTAAAGCTTTGGAAACGGCACTTCCAGATTGACACCGGATTTCAAATCCGTTCATTTTCTTTCCCTGCATGCAGGGCCTTCAGGCAGCCGGGAAGCCATCCATGAAGGGCACAGTAAAAAACCTCCTAAGGATTTCATCATGAAACCGCTTGTTTCCGGAAATTCCGCCGCGGGGGCAGAAGCGTGAAATCCAGTCAGTCCCATGAAAAACAACATCCTTCCCATAAAAGGCATGCCGGAGCCAGGGACAAATTCCGGGACCGGTCCGGAGGGGGCAAAAGCAGCGCGGGATGTATTCTTTCCTCCTTGCTCCCCGCCCGGCAAGTTGCTAGAATACGTCAAGCAAGTTTTTCCCCTTTTCCCATGGCCATTTTTGGTTCCTCCAATCTATCCGACTCCGGCGACCTGCTGATTTTCAACAAAGTATCTCATAAAACCCTGCTGATGTTCGAAAAGGAACTGGGCAGGGACCGCATGACGTACCTGGTGGAAGAAAGCCTCCCCCCGGATGCGGCCACCGCCGCCCATCTGGAATCCACCAAGGCGGACGGCATCCTGTTCCAGGCCGGCGGCAGCGATCCCATTGCCCTGCGTTCCGCCATCATGGAACGCATCAACGAGGGCAGAAGGGTAGTATTCCTGCCCGGTCCCGTAGCCCACGTGAAAGGCTCCATCAGCCACATCCCCCCACGGGTGATCAAGGCCCTGGAAGCACTCCATATTTCCCCCGTGCCGGTATGCACGGGCTTTTACACCAGCTCCGTGCTGGACGCGGAGGCGGATACGGACGCCCAGGCGGATATCCAGGTGCACATTCTCCCCAAGCTGGCTCCCGGGGCGGAAATGGCGGCGCGCCTCACCTCCGCGTGGCTGGAATGCTCCGCCCAGGCCTATGCCACGCTGCCGCAGCTGCACGGCTCCCTGTCCGCCCTGCTGTTCCGCAGCCTAAAGCTTCATTCCGACTGCCGGGTGATCGACGGCATTGACGATACCACGCTGACCTACGGCCAGCTTCTGGCCATCTCCGTGGCCTTTGCCAAGCGGCTGAAAAAGATCACCACGAACCGCCGCGTAGGCATCATTCTGCCGCCCGGCAAGGGAGCGGCAATCGCCAACCTGGGCTGCCTGTTCGCCGGAAAAACGCCGGTGAATTTCAATTATTCCGCCTCGGAAGGGGCCTTTGCCAGCTCCGTGAAGCAATCCGGCGTGGACTGGTTCATCACGGCGGATACCTTCATGCGCAAGCTCCAGAACTTCCCGTGGCCCCCCCAGCGGGACCTGATCCTCATGGAGCGGGAGATTCCGCTGCTCAAGGGCTCCGCCAAACGCTGGGGCGTGGCCATCAAATTCCTGACGGCGGGGTTCATGATTAAAAAGCTGGGGCTGGATGCGCCCACGGGCGCGGATGAGGCCGTGCTGATGTTCACCTCCGGCTCCTCCGGAGAACCGAAAGGCGTGCCGCTGACCCACCACAACATCCTTTCCAACATCTCCCAGTGTTCCTCCCGCATCACGCTGGCGCCGCAAAGCAGGTTCCTGGGCAGCCTCCCCGTATTCCACTGCTTCGGCATCACGATCGGGCTGTGGTACCCGATGATCGGCGGGTACGACATGGTCACCTACCCCTCCCCGCTGGAGGCCAAGCGCCTGGGCGCCCTCATCAAGCAGTACGGCATCAGCCTGGTGGTCACCACCCCCACCTTCCTGCGCGGCTTCATGAAGCGCTGCGAGCCGGACACCTTCAAAACCGTGCGCTACCTGATCGTAGGAGCGGAAAAATTGCCGGATGAGCTCTCCGCCGCCTTCCGGGAAAAGTTCGGCACCGTTCCGTGCGAAGGCTACGGCCTGACGGAAGCCTCCCCGGTCTGCTCCGTCAACTTCATTGACCCGGCCCCGTCCAACGCCGCCGGAGACTTCATTCCCGGCATGAAAAAGGGCTCCGTGGGCGCTCTGCTCCCCGGCATCGCCGTACGCATCACCAGCCCGCATACGGGCCGCGTGGTACCCGTGACGACCTCCGGCATGATCTGGCTGAAAGGGCCGAATATCTTCCCCGGCTATCTGGGCGGTCCGGAAGCCGACCGCGACATTTTCGTGGACGGCTGGCTGAAAACCGGAGACATCGGTTCTGCGGACGAATTCGGCTTCCTGAAAATTGAAGGCCGCATCTCCCGCTTCTCCAAGATAGGCGGGGAAATGGTGCCCCATGAAGCCCTGGAAGCCGCTATCATGAACATCTGGAACCTGGACCCGGCGGACGAGGAACGGCGGATAGCCGTCGTCACCATTCCGGACCCCGTGAAGGGGGAGGCCGTGGCCCTGCTCACCACCCTGGTGACGGACTACGTGCACCAGGCGCGCACCCTCATCAGGCACGGCCTGATTGACCAGGGGCTCCCGGCCCTGTGGTGCCCCAAGGAAATCATTCCCGTGGAGCACATTCCGGTGCTGCCCTCCGGCAAGCTGGACATCAAGCAATGCAGGATGCTGGCTTATGAAGCGCTGAACATCCCCTTTGAACCATAACCCATGGAATTCCCGGAGGAAACGCCTGCCGCTCCCAGGCCCATCACGGTCAAACAGCTCGTTTACCGCCTGAGGGATACGGTCAGCATTGCCGTGGGGACCCAGTGGGTGGTGGGAGAGCTCAGCAACGTCAAGCACCATACCAGCGGCCACGTTTACTTCACCCTGAAGGAACAGGGCGCGGAAATCTTCTGCGCCTTTTTCAAGGCTGCGGCTTCCAAATGCCCCGTACGGCTCCAGGAAGGAATGAAGGTCCATGTGCTGGGCAGCGCCACCGTATACCCGGACCGGGGCCAGCTTCAACTGGTCATCAGGCAGGTGAAAGCCGCCGGCCAGGGAGACCTGCAGACGCGCTTTCTGGAACTGAAGGAAAAACTCCAGAGGGAGGGGTTGTTTGACGCTGAACGCAAAAAGGGCATCCCCGCCTTTCCCCGCGCCATCGGCATCGTCACCTCCCCTACCGGCGCCGTCATCCAGGATATACGCCATGTGCTGGAACGCCGCGCCCCGTGGGTGAAAGCCTACCTGCTGCCCGTGCGCGTCCAGGGGGCGGGAGCGGAGCATGAAATAGCCGCTGCCGTGCGCGCCTGGTCCGTAGCCCCTCTCAACGGCCTGCCGCCCGTGGACGTGCTCATTGTGGGCCGCGGGGGCGGCTCCATAGAAGACCTGTGGAACTTCAATGAGGAAACGGTGGCGCGCGCGATTTACGAATGCACCGTTCCCGTGATTTCCGCAGTAGGCCACGATACGGATTTCACCATTGCGGACTTTGTGGCGGACCTGCGCGCCCCTACCCCGACCGCGGCCGCGGAGCTGGCTACGCCGGACGGTCCGGAATGGCTCCGCAAGCTGGCTAGAATGGAACAGGCCCTGCACGCCTCCGCACGGCATTCCCTGTTGCGTTCCAAGCTGAAACTGGATGTTTACCTGCGGGGAAAACTGCTGGATGCGGATTCCCTGCTCTCCCCTTACGCCCAGCGCCTGGACGACATGGAAGAAACCCTGCTGAATGCCGCGGCCACGCGCATTTTTCAAAACACGCTCCATATCAACAAACTGGAACATCACTTACAAATGCGCCATCCCACCCACCGCAACAGGGAGCGCGCGCAGCTTCTGGCCTCCCTCCAGGCCGGACTGGCCCATGCGGCCGCCGTGCGCATGGCGGATTTCTCTTCACAACTGGCTCTTATTCAAGCCCGGCTGGAAGCTCACAGCCCGGAGCAAACGCTGCGCCGCGGATACGCCCTGGTGGAAAACCAGAATAAGCAGCTCATACGGCAAACGAACCAGGTACATGCAGGAGAAAAATTGAAAGTCCGTGTCTCCGACGGCTGTTTTTATGTCAGGGATGACACACCGCAATAGGCTGTCCACAAGAGCCTAGCATTGCATTTTTTGCACTCAATCTAACAAATTGTGTTTTTTCTGGATTTTACAGGAAGTGGAACCTATCCTAATAGAAGCCTGTCACTGCTCCTATTACCCGGTCCCATAACTTCTGTACATATGCCTTGTAAAAACATCACCCGCTACACTTACGAAACGACAGCCTTTCAAGGCTATCGGTTGGCGATCTGTAAGAACAAGCGCCTATTCACTCGTTATTTCTCCGATTCTCAATACGGGGGCGCTGATGCGGCGCTTCAGGAAGCGATGAGAGTGAGAGATAACATTTTCACACTTTTTGAACAGGGCAACCTTACGGTTAGCCAAATTTTCGCAAAATATACCGTGCGTTCCCGCCGTCAGTCCGCCGCTGACCGCCGTGAAAAAATGATCCACGGAAAAAGGGCTCTCGGCCACGTGCGGCAGAAAGCCAAAGTCCGCAGCTGAGGAATCTGCGGAAGCTGTTTTTTCAGCTTCCCCGGAGCCTTGAATCATACCGGAAACGTTGCATCCGGTACAGGTGGCGTATACTCCTATTACATCAAAAAGCCGTTCTCCGTCCGGAAAGCGGGAATACCGCAGCATGCGCGGCGGAGAAAGCGGCAATCTGTACCAAAGCGCCCCCTTTCCGCCATCCGCGCCCGGGAAAGCCAAGAGCGGCCCGGCAAAGCAATTCCGGCATTAATGCGGCTGTGCCGGATAAGCCGATCAAAGGCCTGCGGCACGCTGCCAAGGCATTCTTCCGCCGTCTGTCGCTCGCGGCGCTTCCCGCGGAGGGGGGCGGGTCAGCCTGCTGAAAAGGGCTTCAATTATCTGCGGCGGCGGCGCGAGGCAGGCTTTTCCGGTTCTTCCGCCGGGGCTTCCCCTATCTTCGCCAGCACCCGCCGGGCCTCCGTGGTCCGGTTCTGCTTGAGACACACGTCAGCCCAGCTCCGGTGAATTTTGTTGTAAAGGTCTCCGGACTGGATGGAGGCCAGATTGTTCTGGAGCTTCGCCTTGTCTTCCGGACTCAGCGCATCCCATTCTTCAACCAGCTTTCCATACTGGGCTTCCGACAGGGACCACTGTTCTCTGCCCGCGCTTATCTCAGCCTGAAGATTCAGAATGACCGGCTGGAGGGCCTGGACAAACGTGGTGTTCTCACGGGCCACCTTCATCGCCTGGTCCAGATATTTCATCGCCTGGTCATAATCCCGCGCTTTCAGGAAGGCGGCGGCGATGTTCACGTCCTCATAAGCCCGTTTCACCAGGGCCTCCGCCTGGCCGTACTTCTCAAGCTGGGAACGCAGAGCCTCAATGTCCTGGCTCAGGCTGGAACCGCTCAGAATGCGCGGGGCATCCACGCCCAGGGTCATGGCTGTCCCTTCCGCACGGGACAGCAGGCGGGAAGCCTCCTTCAAATCCCCCATCTGCATCCTTACCCGCGCCAGGGCAAGCATCGTTTCCGGCGTGCAGTCCATCTCCGTTTCCGCGGCGCGAAAGCAGATCAGGGCGGCTTCCAACTGGTCGGCCATGGCTTTCAGCTCCGCCTGGGAATACTTACGGCGCGCATTGAGCGGCATATTCAGCTCGTTCAGGATGATTCGGCCCATATCCGGGCTGGCGGTCAGGCGGAATTTGGTGAGCAGTTCCCGGGCAATGGCGCTCCCTGTGCCGCCGGGCTGCCCCGTAGTCTTGTCCGGCAGGGTATCCTGAAGCAGCAGAATCTTCACCATGCTCTTCACGTCCTCCGGCTTTTTCAGCATGCTCCTCATGACAGGGGAGGCGGCCTGCTTGCACAACGCGGAAAAACGCTCAAACCTGGCCTGGTCATACGCATAGTGGGCCAGCGGTTCCAGGCATGCCAGACGGATGGATACCTGCTCCTCCGGCGTATTTTTCAAAATCACTTCATAAAGCTTCTCCGCCGTGGCGTCATGCTTGCGGCCTGCAAACTCCCGCGCCCAGTTCAGGCTGACGCCCAGCAGGCGGTTCCTGTCCTCCGCCGGCATGGAGGCGGAATCGGCCAGCTTCTTTTCCAGCAGGGCCGCCAGCATCGGTTCGGACTCCTTCAGCATGCCGCGCCTGTCCATTTCCACCGCCAGCAGCCACGCAAAGGAATCCCGCGCTTCCGGGGAATTCATCCATTCCACCTGCTTGTCCACGGAGGAAGCCATCTGCGCCAGCTCCGCGTCGGAACCGTTCCAGGAGGCCAGCATGCCCTGCAAATGGCCCATGGCCTGCGTCTGGCTGTGCACCTCGTGAATGGTCGGCTTGAACCACCCTTCAATCGTGGGCCAGTACTGAATGTAGCCGAACCAGAGCCCCCCCAGCAGCACCAGAAAGAGAACCGGCTTCCAATAAGACTTCTTCTTGCGTGAGGGGCGGTAGGGTTTGTTGGAAAAATGGCGCTCGGAACTCATGCAGGCATTGAGCCAAAAAGGCGGCACAAATCAAGCAAAATAAACACCTCGCAACGTCTTACGAGGACCGCCCGAAGCCTACCGCCGGGAGGATCTGGCGTTCCCGGACGGCCTGCGCCCGGGAGAGGCCATGCGCACGCGGGGAAAACCGGATTCCTTCCAGCAGGCATCCGCCTTCTCCTTCATTCCCAGTTCATCGTAACAGCGGCCAAGCTGCTTGTAATTCTCCGACCGCTGTTCCCCCTCCAGCATGGGGAGCACCGCTTCAAAAGTTTCCACGGCCTCCTTCCACTGCTCTCCGTCGCACAGGGCGTATGCCTTGCACAAATAGGACTGCACCAGCAGGCTTCTGCGCTCCGGCCCCTCCCCGCATTTCAGCAGGGAATCCACTGCTCCGGCATAGGCGTGCAGGGCGCTTTCCCGGTCCCCCGCCATATCGCTGGCGAGCCCCAGGGAATAATAAACCCGGCCCATGGACAGGACGTCCGAGGCAAAGTGGGATTCCCGCAGTTGAAGGGCTTTTTGCAGGTTTTCCCTGGCCTTGTCCCCCTCCCCGGCATCCAGCCACGCTTTGCCCAGCCCTTCCAGGGACTGGGCGGAAATGACGGGGGAAGCCGCGCTGTTGGCAATCGCCTTCAGGAAATCCGCGCGGGCTTCCGGAGCGGCCTTGCGCATGATGTTCACCCACCCCCTCTGATCGTACAGCCCGGCCCAGAACGCATGGTCCGCCGGCAGCACGCCGCGGGCGGCGCCCTCCGCCTGGTAAAGATAAGCCAGGGCTTCCTCATAATTCCCCTGCTCCGTGGAAATGCGCGCCAGCCCGCGCAGCGCGTTAAGGCAGTCATTCAACAAGTAGGAGGCGTTCTCCGAACCGGTAAGGCCCTTTAAAAACAATTCCCGCGCCTCATCCTTCCTGCCGGCCTCCAGCATGGCTTCTCCCATGCTGATGCTCGCCAGGGCCAGGTCACCGGTCGTCTTGTCCGGCTGGGGGCACAGGGCCAGGGCCTTCTTGAAATAGGCGCGCGATTCCGGAATGCGCCCCGTGGCGCGCGCCAGCCGGCCCTGGGCGGCCATAAGCCTGGACCGGACCGGGAGGGCGTCCGTCCCCAGATGGGCGGCGGCGTCCACCGCGCGCTGGAGCAGCACGTTCGCCTCCTCATTCCTGTTCAGCATCTGGTCAATGGAACTCATGGTCTGGAGGGCCTTCACCAGTTCTGCGGCCATTCCCTCCTTTTCATACCCTTCCACAGCCGTTTTCAAATAATCATAAGCCGGGGAATAGCGGTGCACTGACAGGAGGGCCTTGGCCACGGCGTCCGCGCGGGGGGGCCCACACCCGGTAGCGCCCGGCGGCATATCCGGCGTCAATCAATTCCCTGGCCGTAGGCAGCGCGCGGTCCACGCCGTCCCGGCTGATCAGCTCACGGGTGAGGCCCCAGGCCGTCTCCGTCCGCAACTCCGGATCCCTGATCCATGCCAGGCGTTCCTCCCGGTTGTCCAGAATGCCGGCCAGGCTCTCGCGTGAAGCGAAAACATCCGCCATGAAGCGGGATAAATTCTGCATGGCCTTTTCATCGCTCTTCTGCACCACCACCGGCGGGGTGGCCAGCATCCCTTCATCATAACCGATGCGGTACGCCATATGGTACGTCAGGAACTCCAGCAGCATCACGAGCGCGCACAAGCACAGGGCAATCAGCCACTTGGTGCGCGGAGACAGGGGTTTCAAAGGAGAAGGGGCCTGCATAACAAGTGCATAACGTTACCCGGCGCTCCCTGAATTTCAAGCTTTTTGCATGGGGGGGAAATCTCCGCTGCACCTGAAGGCGGACAAACCAGCCGACGACAACCGTTTCCCCGCCAGTCCCCGGGACCGGCCCGGGAAAGCTTTTTCCTGCCTTTTTCCCACTTTCCGGCCCTTCTCTCCGCCTTCCGCCGGGCGCTTTTCTCCGGGCCATGCGCGGCAATTTACGTCAGCCGTTCCTGCGCTTCCGTTCGGACGCCCGGTACAACTGCCAGGCATTCCATAAATTATGCCACAGCACGTAAAACGTAGGCCCCAGCGCGGCGATGGGGCTGGCATACGTCAGCGCCAGGTAAATGGACAGCGTGGTATTCTTCTGCCCCAGGGCCTGGCTGCACTCCGCAGCACGGGTACGCCCCCCCCAGCAAATGTCCCAGCCCGAAGTTGATCCCGCACACCAGCAGGGAAACCGCACCGATCTGTTCCAGCACGCGCTCCGAAATGCCGTCACGGGAGGAAATATCATAAGAGGCGTTCGCCGCGATCAAAACCAGAATCACCACCCAGATGCCGAAGGTGACGTCCTTCAGCTTCCGCGGCCACGCAATGGCCCGCGGATAAAAACGCCGCGCCGCCAGGGCCAGGACCAGCGGCAGCAGCATCACCAGGGAAATATTCTGGGCCACGTTCAGGTAAATCTCAAAGCCGCCCTGCCCCACGACCGCCGGCAGAATGAAAGGCAGCAGGGCGCAAATAATGCCGTTAAGCAGCAGGAGGGCCGTCAGCATGAACTCCACGCTGCCGCCCAGCAGCCCCATCACCACGGGAGCCGCCGTGGCCGTGGGCATGATGCCCACGAAGAAAGCGGCCTCCGCCAGGTACCCGTCTCCGAAAACGAGGCGGCACGCGCCCCACGCGGCCAGGGCGATCAGCAGGTTGGCCCCTACCAGGAGCCAGTGCGCGCGCTCCGGCTTCATCCGCTTGAAGCGGATGCCCAGGAACGTCACAAACAGCATCACGATCAGCATCCACTTGAACGTCCAGCTATACACATGCAGGCCGGGCATCATGTACCCCGCAATAAAGGCCGCCACAATGGCAAACGTGCGGATGAGGGACTTGAACATGTGGAATGCGGACGGCAGTGAAAAGGTTATGCTGGTTTTTCACACAAATGGATCAGGCCGTCCACCTGGCGGACAATCAGCTCAAACAAATCCTGCACGCTGCCCTTGGGAACCCGGTTGTTCTCCATCAGCTCCATAATCATCCGCAAACGGGTCAGCAGGCCGATCATGATGCTTTCAATAGCCAGCACCGTCCAGAAAACCTGGTACGTGGAAGCGCCCGGAAACATGGTGCGGATGCAGTCATGCAGCCGCCGGCGTATGGGGGAATATACCTCCTTGATATACTCCACCGCTATCTCCGGCGTCTGCACGTGGCAAATGGCCAGCAGGCGCAGGTAATGGGGGAAATTGCCCAGGTTTTCCAGCTTCACATGCAGGAGGCCGTGGAAGGAAGGGTAAACGTAGGCATGGGCCAGCGCCTGCACCGTGCCTTTCTCCATGGCCTCATTCATCATGGAAATCCGGAAATCCCGCGCCTGCGGCGCATACTTCATCATGACCGCCTTCCAAAGCCCTTCCTTGCCGCCAAAATAATAATTGGCGGAGGCGATGTTGACGGCTGCCTGCTGGGAAATCATGCGCATGGAAGTGCCTGTATAGCCGTGCTCGGCAAACAGGCACTCCGCCGCGTCCAGCAATCGTTCCTTGGTTCCTTGCTGTCGTTTCATGGGGGTGGGGGAAGTTTGGAATTACCGGTCAACGCGGGCGGCGCGGACCTGGATGGAGTGGTTGTGGGCGTCCAGCCCCTCCACTCTGGCGAACTCCGCCACGTACGGGGCGGACTTGAGCACGGCGTCCTGGTTCATCCGCACCACGCTGGTGCGCCGCTGGAACTGGTCCGCCCGCAGGCCGGAAAACGACTTGCCGGCCCCGCCGGTCGGCAGGGTGTGGCTGGGACCTGCCAGGAAATCCCCGCAGGCCACCGTGGAAAAAGCGCCGGCATAAATGGCGCCCGCCGTCCGGATGCCGTCCAGCACGGCGTCTTCATCCCGCGTGACGAGCACCAGATGCTCCGGAGCGAAGGCGTTCACCAGGTCCACCCCCTCCTGAATGGAGGAAACCAGAAAACCGTAAGCGTGCTTGTCCAGCACCTCCCGGATGATGGAACCGCGGCTCAGCAGGGCGGCCTGGCGTTCCACCTCCGCTTCCACTTGTTCCAATAACGCCTCCGACGTGGTAACGAACACCACCACGCTGTCCGGACCGTGTTCCCCCTGCGCCAGCAGGTCGGCGGCCAGGAACTCCGCGTCTGCGGTCTCATCCGCCAGCACCATCACCTCACTGGGTCCGGGGAGCAGGTCGATGGCGACGGCTCCCACCAGCTGGCGCTTAGCCTCCACCACAAAACGGTTGCCGGGGCCGAAAATCTTCTCCACCGGCTTCACGCTCTCCGTTCCCACCGCAAGGGCGGCAATCGCCTGCGCTCCGCCCATCTTGACAATCTCCGTAGCGCCGGAAGCCTTCAATGCATATAAAAGAGCGGGATTCACCCGCCCGTCCGGCCCGCAGGGCGTAGCGGCCACAATCTCCCGCACGCCGGCAGCCTGCGCAAAACCGCCCGTCATGATGGACGTGGACACCAGGGGAGCCTTCCCGCCTGGAATATAAATGCCCACGCGGTCATACGGAAGGAAGCGTTCCGCCACCTCCACACCCTGGGCGTTCACGCCGGACCAGTCCTGCCTGCGGCTGCGGTCTGAAAAATAATGGATATTCGCCAGGGAGACGGCAATGGCCTCTTTCACGGAATCCTCCACGGCGGCTTCCGCCTCCGCCAGCTCCGCCTCCGTCACGAACAGGGAGGAAGGATCCAGATGCACCCTGTCAAACCTGGCGGCATAATCAAAAAGGGCCTCGTCCCCGCGCGCGGAAACGTCCTGGATAATAGCGTTCACGGTATCCCTTACGGAATCCTCCGGGAGAGCGCGGCGGTTCATCCGGCTCTTCATCTCGTCAAAGCAGGTGTCGGAAGGACGGTAAATTTTCATAAAAGATATAATACGGAAAAATGAGAAGGAAGTTTCACAATCTTTAAGCACGCAGTCAAGCCTTCTGTCCTCTTTGATTTCCAAAGGTACTCCATGAATCCCCCGGACAAAAAATCAAAAGACCAAACCATTCTCCCTTGACCGGCACAAAAAACAGGCATAGCTTTTCTTTCGCAAACATTTGGCCGAACGGCCCACTGTCATGAACATTCACGAATATCAAGCAAAACAACTCTTTGAGCGCTTTGGCGTGGCTACCCCCAGGGGCATTGCCGCCGCCACTGCTCAGGAAGCAGCACAAATAGCCCGGAACATGGGCGTTTCCCAATACGTAGTTAAGGCACAGGTACACGCTGGCGGCCGTGGCAAAGGCACCTTCAAAAACGGCTTCAAGGGCGGCGTGCACGTCGTTGACTCCGTGGAGGAAGTGGAAGACGTAGCCGGCAAGATGCTCAACCAGGTTCTGGTCACCAAGCAAACCGGGGAAACCGGCAAGCTGGTCAGCAAGATCATGGTGGCGGAAGCCGTGGACCTGAAAAAGGAATGCTACTTCGCCATTCTCCAGGACCGCGCCCGTGAATGCCCCGTCATCGTAGCCAGCACGGAAGGCGGCATGGACATTGAAGAAGTGGCCGCCACCCGTCCGGAAGCCATCATCCGCGAACACATTGACCCGGCCCTGGGCATCCTGCCCTTCCAGGCCCTCAAGATCGCCGTGGCCCTGGGCCTGACCGGCCCCCTGCTCCGCCAGGCCACCAAGCTCATCACCAACGTTTACAAGCTCTTCACCGCCCTGGACTGCTCCCTGGTGGAAATCAACCCCCTCGTGGTCACCACGGACGACCGCGTGTGCGCCCTGGACGCCAAATTCAACTTTGACGACAACGCCCTGTACCGCCACCCGGAAATCATGGAAATGCGGGATGAAACGGAAGAAGACCCCCGTGAAGTGGAAGCCGGCAAATATGACCTGAACTACATCGGCCTGGACGGCAACATCGGCTGCATGGTAAACGGCGCCGGGCTGGCCATGGCCACGATGGACATCATCAAATACTACGGCGGCGAACCCGCCAACTTCCTGGACGTGGGCGGCTCCGCCACAGAGGAAATGGTAACCAACGCGTTCCGCATCCTCACCAGCGACAAGAATGTGAAGGCACTTCTGGTCAACATCTTCGGCGGCATCATGCGCTGCGACGTCATCGCCCAGGGCATTGTGGCCGCGGCGAAAAACATTGACATGAAAATCCCGCTCGTCGTCCGCCTGGAAGGCACCAACGTGGAAATCGGCAAGAAAATCCTCGCAGACAGCGGCATTGCCATCATCCCTGCCGACAACCTGGACGAAGCCGCCCAGAAGGCGGTTGCAGCAGTCAAATAACCCTCACCATTTATTACGACAATGACATCTCTCATTGACAAGAACACCCGTCTGGTCGTGCAAGGCATCACCGGCAGCGCCGGGGCATTCCACGCCAAAAACTGCATGGACTTCGGCACCAACGTAGTCGCCGGCGTGACCCCCGGCAAGGGCGGCCAGCTCTTTGAAGGCAAGGTCCCCGTCTTCGACACCGTGGCGGAAGCCAAAAAAGCCACGGACTGCAACGCCTCCATGATCTTTGTGCCGCCGCCCTTCGCCGCGGACGCCATCATGGAAGCCGCAGACGCAGGCGTGAAGCTCATCGTCTGCATCACGGAAGGCATCCCGGTGCAGGACATGCAGAAGGTGAAAGCCTTCCTGAAGGACAAGGACGTGACCCTCATCGGCCCGAACTGCCCCGGCATCGTCAACCCCGCCGCCAACTGCAAGATCGGCATCATGCCGGCCTACATCTTCAAGCCCGGCAGAATCGGCATCGTCTCCCGTTCCGGCACGCTCACCTATGAAGCCGTCTGGCAGGTCACCAACATGGGTCTGGGCCAGAGCATGTGCATCGGCATCGGCGGCGACCCCGTCCACGGCATGACCCAGCAGCAGGCCGTTCAATTCTTCACGGAAGACCCCAACACGGACGCCTTCATCATGATCGGTGAAATCGGCGGTTCCGAAGAGGAAGAAGCCGCTGAATGGATCAGGAACAACTGCAAAAAGCCCGTCGCCGCCTTCATCGCAGGAGCCACGGCTCCCAAGGGCCGCCGCATGGGCCACGCAGGCGCCATCGTGGCCGGAGGCAAAGGCACCGCCGCCGCCAAGCAGGAAGCCCTGAAGGAAGCCGGCATCGTGGTGGCCAAGACGCCCGCCCAGATGGGCGCCGCTCTGGCGGAAGCCATGAAAAACAAGGGAATGTAAGCCCCCCTTCTTCATCAATTCACTTTCAGGCGCCTTCCCTCACCGGAAGGCGCTTTTTTATGGAACCATTCCGCGTTAATACCGGAACGCCGGTTTGACTTGGCCTCCGTCCGGAGCTACTCTTCCCGCCAAGGCCTATACTATTCAAAGGAGCAGTCATTCAAGCAGCCGTTATGAACATATCCGTTATCGTGGGACATCCCTACAAGCACAGTTTTAATGCAGCGATTGCCGCAGCAGCGGCAGAAGCCTTAACCGAACGGGGGCATCACGTCCTGTTTCACGACCTTTACCGCGAACAATTCAATCCCGTTCTGTCAGACACGGAACTGGTCAGCGACGTTCCGGAAGATACGCTGACAGCCCTCCACCAGCAGGAAATCAGGGAAGCGGACGGAATCGTCATCATCCACCCCAACTGGTGGGGCCAGCCTCCGGCCATCATGAAAGGCTGGATTGACCGCGTACTCCGGGAGGAAGTGGCCTACACCTTCCCCAAAGGCGACAATGGAGGGGGCGTTCCCATCGGCCTGTTAAAAGCAAAGGCGGCACTTGTTTTCAATACCTCCAATACTCCGGGGGAAAGAGAGAGGGACATCTTCGGTGATCCGCTGGAGCACATCTGGAAAGACTGCGTCTTCGGTTTTTGCGGCGTCCACGTCTTTGAAAGAAAAATGTTCCGCATCATTGCCGACAGCACTCCGGAACTGCGCCGCAAATGGCTGGAAGAAGTAAAGGAAACCGTGGCGGAATATTTCCCTGCACCATAAAGAAACTCCCAGCATTTGCCAGGGGAACTTGGAAAAAGCCGGAGAACCATTCCCTTCTTTTCCATGGACGAAAACCTGCCGTGCTGAAAGAAACAAGGAAAAGGAAAACAATTATGCCCGAGCCTCCAGACATTGCCGGTACGAGAAGAATCCCAAGGAGATGGACACTTCTTTACCGGGCCATCCAGACACTATAGCCTTTTCCTAATTCCCCGGACCGGCTACACAAACCTGTGGAAACCATACGCCAGAGAGGGCAAAACAAAGAGTGTCTTGTTACCGTGATTCCCTCGTAAGGAATTCCGTCCTCACTATAGCCATCAACAAATCCAACGGTCACTCTCGCCGTCTCTCCAATGCCCGGGCCTGTCGAGCGTATGAGCGTATTGGACGGCTCCTCCTTCCAATGCCTCTCCCTCGGGAGACAAAACTGGTACATCCAGTATTCGCCTAACTCATCGGAATCAGATAAGGAGTCATAAACTCACGGTGCACAGTGTACGACTGGAAGCCATATTTGGGGTAATACTCCTTATGCCCCAGAACAAAAACCTCCAGAGAGCCCATGGCCTTCAACCGTTTCACCCCTCTCTGGATCAACACACCCCATACCCTGGAGCTAGTATTCCCGCACCACGGCAAGAGGAGCCAGAATGTGTAATCATGCCCGGTTCATCCCTGCCCCTGAAACTGGCGCAACCCACAAGCTTGCCGGAATGAAGCGCAAACAGGAAAACATGGGGTTCTGCCGTTGGACCTTCTAGAAGTTATTCAGTTAACCTAGCTTCCTTATTGTGGCCAAAAGCGTCGCAATGAATTTGCCGGATGGGTTCAATATCCGCAGAAGTGGTTTCAGCAAGATGGAAATCGGCAAGGTTCATACTCAAAGAAGCTTCCTGGCTACAATAACTAGGCCTGCCAACCGACCTCAAATTTCCCGGAACCCATTCCCGCAGGTGAACAAATATTCCTGTCGCTTTTCCAATACGTAGTAGTACCAGCTTCCCGTGAAAAAACGGCACTGACCTTCTGACGAATAGGACATGCTCGCAGGCAAGTACAGAACTCCGTAGAGTAATCTTTTCAAAAAACCGCATCACTCCCATATTGCAAGAAATGAAAAAAGCTTGACTAAATCAGGCTTTCCAACAGTCAGCATGATAAAAATGCTGGCGGAGCAGATTGCATTTCAATAATTAATAATCAAAAAAATCATAATTTTGTGCATTAACTTATACCCTTGTTTTATCCAATGAGTTCCTGAGAGATGCAGATTATAAAATTGGCTTTAGGTTGTAAAAATTGAAACGATATTTATGAAATCACACGAGGAAGAATTACATTCCTAGCTTTTCTCTTTCTTTCTGAACCAATTTTTCTTTCTGATCTAAAGAATATTTCCAAGTGAGACACTTTCTATTATAATTATCCGCTTGAGCATTTAATTCGATGCTAATATCGTAAATTAACCTTTTATAAAGGTTATTGGCATTAATTCCCCATAGAATCATCATGGCACGATTTTTTCTAATTAATTCCTTAAGGTACTGAAGTAGCATAGGTAACTCCGTGTGGAATTTTTCATTCCTCAAAAAAGGAATATCCAAAATATTGTATAGCGATTGTATGGGATTTTCATTGATTTCCTCATCAGAAGGTACTTGACTGTTAATTTCATCAAGTTCCAAATCAATACATTGAATAATTTTATTATATTTTATTTTTGATGAAAATCTGGAATTCTTTAGAATCAAAAGCTGCTGTTTATAATTATGTAAATCATCTTTTAGTGACATTACCAATTTTTGCGCGATAACAATAATTTCAGACTTAGAATAATCAAAATATGGAGCATCTGGTAATTCTGCTATAAATTGTTTTTGTTTGACAATAGATACAGAACGTAATTTTTCAACAGATTTTATAGAGAATTTTTTGGCATCCAACAACATTTGATTGAAATCAGAACGATAATTACTAATAGCAAGATTCAATTCTCGACATTTTATATTGTTCGTAATTTTACGTCCTCCCATGGCTCCAGCGATTCCTCCAATAATTCCTCCAATTGAAGCTCCAATTACATTACCAAAACCCGGAAAAAAACTACCTAAAGTTCCCCCAAAAACGGCTCCAGCTTTAGCTCCACCCAGTGCCCCTAACCCGGTACCACCTACATCCAATAGAACATTTTTTAGGGAATTTTCCATTGAAGTTTTATTATTACTGATTAAGCGTATTTCACGAGAACCTGATACAAAGAGAGTTATAAATGGAAAATGTCCAGTGGGATCAATATCAAGATCGAAATCGAAGTTTTCTATGTCCGAAAACGTCTCCGAAGTATGATGAATCCAGGAATGGGTTATTTCAGAAATATGCTGATCATAATTCATCATTGGCAGCAGGAAATCATGCATGGTTGTATGTTGCAGGAAAGCTCCTATAGCCTTCCAGCCATTTTCATGAGCTGTATTCATCAATGTTTGCAGGTGAAAAACATGGTTGTCACCATATAAATAATAACTTCCAAAGTTTTTTAGGCATTCGATAATTTTATCCGAATCATGGAAATTAGTAATTCCTTCTGCCAAGCTTGCTTTTAGAGAAGCTATGTTCTCCATGACGGCTTGAGAGGAGTGGTCAGTTATGGATTCCAAAGCGTAAAATGTAAAGTTTCCTATCTGTTCAGAAGGAAAAATGGATAATATAAACTGTTCTGTTCCCACAAATGCAAGAGGATTTTTATCCATCAAAGAAATTAGTTTGCTAATAATATCTTCTCCTGTTTCGTTGTTGTTAGGAGGTAATGGAATTGGAAAGGGAAGATTTTTAGCTTTTTCTTCAACTTTTCTTATCGTATCATTTGTAGATTCATAGTTTTCTATTTCAACAATAAATTCATTTTTCAGATTATTGTCGCATCTAATAAAATCTGGTCTGGATGACATGAGTAAATTTTCATATTTTAACTCGTCAGGACGTATATAGATTCTATAATAGACAATTCTTCCGATAATTATACAAATAAAAAGTGAAACCGCCAATAGTAATATTATTTCTGAAGTAGTCATTTAATTGATAATAAATTAAATAATCTTATGTAAATAAAAATATTTGATTCCAAATATTTATTAATAATTTACAATATTTTCTATTTTATTTTTCCTTTCTGGCCAATATATCACATTCATGTTTCAATTATTTTTGTCTTGAGATTACTATATCTGGAAATTTTTTAATAATCAACTAAATTATACATAAAATAAATAGAAAATATGTATAGATGAGGAGAAAGTGTAAGCATAGCCTGTTGGATCAAATAGAATGAGCTGTAGGACAAGAAAATTATGGGACCTATATGAAGAAGTATCCCATACAAACCCACCACGCCGCCTTAAGCCGTTAGATGGAAACCTCGAAAAGAGAGACTTCAACTGGAAGTGTAACACCTACTGCCGCTCCTTCACTTCCTATGCCAATACCCGCAACAAATCGCTTCTTAGCTGGACAACTCCGCCATTGTCATAGCGGATATTATTGCAAGATAAAAAACTAATGAATGATTCTTCGTCACTTCCACCGGTATTGGTGCCATATCTTGTTCCATTTACGGTCAAACGAGCTCACAGGCAATCAATCCGACATCATACAATATCCCGCAAAATTCAACTAAAAGCTTACTGCTATAAACTTTTCAAATCATTTCAGACGGTAACAACAGCACATTACCCCTTTTTTGAAACAGCTCCCATATATTAACCATCTTTTGGTCCACTTTCTTGGTACATTTAGAAATCTGTTTCCATTCAGCAGGATTCTGCATATTGAAACGAGCATACCAATAAGGAGACCTCTTTTACGTAAAAATTCTATATTCTGATGACATAAAAAAACTATTCACATTCCATCCTGTCATGTACAATTCTAGGCAACATTTAATTCTCTGATTTATAAAGAAAAAAGAGTCTGCATCGTTGAAATGCAGACTCTTAAAAAATGAAAGGTTTTGGCGGAGCGGGAGGGATTCGAACCCTCGGTACCGGTTTTGCCAGTACGTTCCTTTAGCAAAGGAGTGCTTTCAGCCTCTCAGCCACCGCTCCGTCTTGGGTAATGTGTGGAGAAGAAATTACACACTTCCCAAAATGAAGTCAATACATAAATAGTACAGGCAGGAATTACTCCAGGCAGGCATATTGGCAGGTCAGTTCCTTTTCTTCACCGGGTTTCAGCGCCACCTCCCACTGGAATTTCCCGTCCGGATTCAAGAGACGGACAAACGTCCTCCCAACATAAAATCAACCGGAAGCCGTTTTTCACCTGCAAATGTAACCCCGCAGGAACATTCAGCGGCCGGACCATGGGAAAACAAGGTCCATCAGTTCCCCCACGGCGGCGCGGACATGGTGCAAGCGGTCCGGAAAACCTTTTTAAACCTCGCAATGCTCTGCGATCACTTCCAGAAAATCATCCAGATACTTCGCGGCCTTCTGCTCCCCGATGCCGTGGACGTTCATGGCTCCCCGGCGGGTGGTGGGCTTCAGCCGCGCCAGCCCTTCCAGGGTGGAATTGTGGAATACGGCATAAGCCGGAATCCCGGCTTCGCGGGCCAGTTCATTCCTCAGCTCCTTCAATTTCAAAAACAAATCTTCGTCAAACTCGCCCAGCGCGGCCAAATCCCCCGTGGCCCGCACCCTGGCCTGTCCCGTGGGAGCGGAAGCCTTTTCCCGGCGGGCAAAGGGCCAGAGCATGGACGCCTCCCTGCGCCCCATCATCACTTCATTCCCCTTCGGGCTCAGGGTAATCAGGGGGCGGTCCGCCTCCCCGCTCATTCTGGTCAACCCCGCCATCTGCATGGCGCGGAACAACTGGCGGATATCGTCCTCGCTCCAGCGGGAAAGAATGCCATACGTACTCAGACGGGCCAGGGAAGTTTTTAAAATCTCCTGATTCTTCGCCCCCTTGAGCATCTGGATGATTTTCGTCCTGCCCCACCTTCCCTGCCAGGAACCGTCCGCCATGCGCACGGACGCGCGCGCAATCCCGCTCAGCGCCTGCCGGACAACCCTGGTTTCCTCCTCGCCCAACGATTGGCCTTCCTCCACCCCCAGCGTCAGGCACTGGTCGCAGCGGCCGCACGGGGCGCCATCCTCCTCCCCGAAGTAATTCAAAATCCACTGCTGGCGGCAACCGGTGGAATAAGCGAACTCCGTTACCGCTTTCAGTTTTTCCCGGTCTCTTACCTCTTTTTCCCGCAGGGCCTGTTCATCCAGAGGAATCTTCAAGCCGCTTACGGCGGGGTCCGTCACTCTGGTTAGCTTCACGCGCTGCCCCGGAACGTCATGGCGGCTGATCGCGCCATTGCGCATGAGAACGGACAGGGCGGCCCCTACCTGCATGGCATTCCGGCATTTGAGACGTTCCCCCATCTCCTCCATGGACCACGCCACATCGTGGGTTTCCGCACTGCAATGCTTCCTTAACAACTCGTACAGCTCCACAATCAGCGGAACGCCCGGATTCACCCCCTCAATAAAAAACTCCTGGGTCCGCAAATCCGCGTGGTTGAACAAAAGCTCGCAATAGGCTTCATCCCCGTCGCGGCCGGCACGGCCAGCTTCCTGGTAATAGGCCTCCACACTGCCGGGAACCTCAAAATGGGCCACAAACCTGACGTCGGCACGGTCAATGCCCATGCCAAACGCATTCGTGGCAATGACGATGTCCGCATGGCGGTTCATGAAGGCGTTCTGGGCCTCTTCCCGCTGCTCATCCGTCATGCCCGCGTGGTAAGCCGTCACGTTCAGGCCAAGTTCGGAAAGAGCCTCATGGACCTGCTCCACCTTTTTGCGGGTGGAGCAATAGATAATACCCGTCTTATGGCGCTTCACCAGCTCGTACAGCCTCTTGTACTTGTCCTTGTGCGTATCGCAAGCCGTAATGCGGAAATGCAGGTTTTCCCGCGCAAACCCCCGTACAATCGTCACCGGGTCGTCCAGCCTCAAATGTTCCAGAATATCCTCCCGCACGCGGGGAGTGGCCGTGGCGGTCAGAGCCGCTACCTGCGGGCGCCCCATCGCTTCAATAGCCCTGCCCAGCTTCAAATAATCCGGACGGAAATCATGCCCCCACTGGCTCAGGCAGTGAGCCTCATCCACGGCAACCATATTCACGTCCACCTCCGCCAGGGCGCGCATGAACCCCTCATGGCCGAAACGCTCCGGAGCCACATACACCAGCTTGAACGCCCCGTCCTTCATGCCGGCCAGGCGTTCCCTTTGTTCAGGAAAGCTCAGGGAGCTGTTGATCATGGTGGCGGGAATCCCTCTGGCGGCAAGGGCGTCCACCTGGTCTTTCATCAGGGCGATCAACGGGCTGACCACCAGGCAGACCCCGTCCCGGCACAAGGCGGGAAGCTGGTAGCACAGGGATTTCCCTCCCCCGGTGGGCATCACCACCAGCACGTTGCGGCCTTCCATGATGGAAGCCACCACGCGGTCCTGACCCTCCCTCAAACTGGAAAAGCCGAAGTACTCCTTCAATGCCTCCATCGGCGACCTGATCACCTTGAACTCGCTCATTTTCTCCGTTCAGTGTGCCACAGCCCATTCCGTGACGCAACGCCTTTCCCCTCTTTCTGCGCTCCGGAATCAACGGCCTGTCTTTGAAGGACTCCTCTCCCGGGAAGAGAAAAAATGAGATTTTTTTCTCAAATCATCTTACAAACATCTTGACTTTCCCGAAGAAAAACCTATATTCCTCTCACCGCTTACGCGGTACACGACGCAAGTCAAAGCGCCCGTAGCTCAATTGGATAGAGCGTCTGACTACGGATCAGAAGGTTTGGGGTTCGAATCCCTACGGGCGTGCCACTTGCATCACCACCGGTAAATAAAATAATTCCTGCCTGAACGCCATGGCGGGATTTTTTGTCTCTATCGGTAAATACATATGGGGGCGCCATGGTTTCGACTGGAAGTCTGAGGTGCTGGCTGCATGTGAAGGTTAATCGGCTGGCCTTCTAAAAAGCCGATTAAAAAAATAAATGCAGAGTCTAACGACCTTGCTCTGGCTGCCTAATTAGTTCAGCCGCGTCAGAACCTCAACGCCTGCTAGAGGGGACGACGAATATTCAGCAGGCTGGTGCAATGCGGGGTTGCCGCGCAACGCACGAGACTTCCACAGGCAACTAGCGAGCCTGCCTAGTTGGCGCATGACGAAGCGGCCGCGAAAGCAGCAATATGCGTCTGAACATGGAGATGCCGGCATCAACGGCCTTCAGGACACGGGTTCGACTCCCGTCGCCTCCACCATCTCAAAACAACCGCAAGTACTTGAAATACAGCACTTGCAGTTTTTGTTTTTATAGAACCGCAGTACAAACCGCAGTACATTATAATGACTTTTAGAAACAATGTACTGCGGGAAATTGCCGTGTACTGCGGGTATAAAGAAGCCCTCTCCTGCGGTGGGCGGGAGAGGGCTTCGGTGAGAATGTTGTCCTGGGCGTAACGGTTAGTGTGAGTGTAGCCGTCCGCGTCCCGGTATACGGCTGTCATCGTGAACTTGTCCCACTCTCCGAGACATGGGAACTGTAGCTGTAACTATCTATCTGCAATCATGGTATCAGGCTTGGTCTTGAGTATCCGGATCAATAAAATCCTCTATTGTCTCGGACTTGATCGCGTTATACTCGATGGCCGAAAATCCATAATACGCAGGGTTATAACCGTCCATGTATCGCTGCATAATGCGCGGAGCGCCTATGTCCACAGTTGTGGCGTTTGTACTGTTGTAGATGTCCAGGTGGCATGCGTTAAATCCTACCGAGTTGTAGGTATGTATGCCCCGCACATTGGCGATGCGTATGCAGCAGCGATTATCGTAGCCGCCTGTCATTAGCCACAACGTCCCATAATTGTCAGTATCCCAGCCACCGTCACGGTACTGGTGATACACCAGCCCGCTGATGGATGCGGGCACGGCTGTGTTGCCGTCAAGGGGTAATAATGCCCTCGTAGTCTTGACAAACTTCCTCCCCGCTGAACGGGAGTAATAAATCTCTCTGACTCTGACCCAGTACCCTCTGGACTCAGAATCTCTTGTGTCAGATATAGTCACATCCAGCACCTCGCCAAAGTGCTCAGCGCTAGTGTGCACCCTAGTGTAATCGTCAACGTCTCTATCCGTCCTCACCGACACCTGTCCGTCACCCATGCCTAGCGTTATCTTGATAGTGGCTTTATAGGCTGACATCCGGACTGGCAGGGTAAATCCGCCAAATTTGCTGTAATTGGCGCGGCCTATAAGAGAGTGATCCAGGCCCATATTGACAGATGACGACTGTCTGGCCGGCACGGTAACCCTCATGAGCTGCCCCGACACCCGCTCCGTCACGGCAGCATTATTGGTGGTGGTAGTAATCGCGGCATCAAGGTAAATCTGCAGGTTGTATGTCTCGGCCACGGCGGCAAGCCCGGCAGCATGTATCCGGTTGACGGCCGCAGTATTAGTCGCGGCTCCCGCGGCAAGCGGGATGTTGATGCCTCCGTTAGCATTAACCGCATCGGAAAATGTTCCGCCCTGAGCCGTTAGTCCGCCGTCCAGCGTCATATTGCCCGCTTCATCTGTCAGTTTGTCCTGCTTGCCGTTCCACGTTTCACGTTCTTTCGCTGTTATGTGGACTACGGCATCATCCTTGTGTACATTGAAGGAAGACGCGTCGGCTTTTGCAGAAAGAGCGGCAGCATCCGCCTTGGCGTTCCACGCGGCGCGTTCGTCTTCCGTCACATGGATAGCCTTGTTCCCGGTATGCTCGTCAAGGTCTTCCTGGGTGGCAATTAGAATCCCCTTGGCCTTGACCGTGGTTTGATTATTCCATGCAGTACGCTCTTCCTCTGTAACATGGGCAGTTCCATTCTCCACATGTTCATTCAGTTCATTCAGAGAAGCTATGAGGGTTCCGTTGATAGAAGTAATTTTATTCATGATTATTTCTTGTTGTTTGTTGCGAAGTGGCTGAACAACGCCACTGCCATCCCGTCCACCATCGTGAACTCCGAAATTCTGGCTGGTGAAAAACCCGCGCCCTTCCTGGGCGGTGGCTGCTTCCACGGTCAGAGCAACCGCATCCCTGGATTCCAGAGATATTTCCCTTTCCTCCAAAGGCGAGCTGATGATCTGATCCAGCCGCACCCGGACGTGAAGCTCCTTCCATTCATCGGATAAAACGGCAACGTGTGCTACCACTTCGTTGAAAGTTTCTACCTGTTCCTGGAAAATATCATCCTGTGAAAAGCGTCGAGACTGAACGAAGCCTTTCCTGTCCGGGAATACGGCCGTCAGGATAATCTTCCTATAGAAATTGAAGTGTCCCCTTCCCCTACCTTCAACGCGCCACGATTGCAGAGCCGGCGGATATGTTAGCCGTTAATGCAAGTATGGTAAGCGGAAAAACATTTGGGGCGCTTCCTTTTTATATGGACCGCCTGGTTGCTTCATGGAGAAACCTAGCATCCTTCTTCCTGTTGAAGCACACTGGAGCAAGAACCAAATTTCCATTTGCCTGGTTTCCCTTTCCCTCTTTTTCCTCGTAGAAAGCCCCTTATAGGCCATGTTAAAGCAAATCCAGCTCGGCAACAGCCGCTTTACGTGCTCCGTCGGCACCTTTTTTAGCGCTGAATTTGACGAATCTAGCTTCAACGGGAACAAAATTGACCTCCTGTTCCACCGGGTTGTTGACGATATTGCCGAAACGGCCGGAAGCCACCGGCTTCCCCCATGTTTTGCCGTCCCTGCTGAGACGGATATCATACATTTCAATATGGCCCGGGCCTCCCTCCATCACAGGCGTGTATATCAACCCGGCAATTTTCTGCACTTTTCCCGTATCAATAACAATGTCGCATCCCTGGGGGGGCAGGCCAATTTCCACATAAGTATCCGTTTTTCCGTCTTTCAGCCGCTCCAACTGGGCTGCGGGAAGGTTTTTCCCGGCAACGGTTATTTTCCATTCCTTCCTGTCCAGTTTCCGGACGGCTTCCGGGTTGTCCTCCGTTGAGAAAGGAGCCAGGTAATACAACGAGAAATTGCTGAATGAAATGGATTTGCGGGAATCCAGAAAGCGTATCCTCAATTGATCAGCCTTCACCGCCTTCGGCAGCCTGATCATTTTACGGAATCCGATGGTAGTACTTTCAGCCAAGGGTTTCCATTGGCCATCCAGCCACGCATCCACGGCAAAGCGCTCCACACGCTGGCCGTAGTCACGGACATTTTCCTGAAGCTTGATGACGTTGAATTCTTTCTTTCCGGGCAACTGGATTTCAACCTCCGCCCGGGTTGTGCCATCGGCAGTGGCCCAGCCTGTAAAAGGGTTGTTGTCAAACAAGAGTCCGGAGTCCGGATTTCCGGACCACCCGGAAAGGGCTTTCGCCCGCGCGCCTTTGGCCAAGTCGTTTTTTTTCATCTTTTCAATCACCCGTCCGAATTGAATCATCCTCCTGGCGTCCGCTTCCGGAATGATTCCTTCCTTATTGGGAGAGAGATTGGGAAGAACATTGGAGTTTTGCCCGACCGTTGAAAAATAACAGTCCACCAGGTAATCAAGGGACTTGATGGATTTGTCGTCGCGCTCATGGTAAAACCAGCCTTTGCGGATGGGAAGGCCTGCCCGTGAAGGGTACCAGACGAGCTGCTTTTTCCCCGCCAGGCTGTCAATGGAACCCAGATTCCTGTCTTTAGCCCGAATCCCCACATTATTTCCGCCAAACAGGCGTGACGAAGCCGTAACCCCCTGGACGCACCATTCCGTTTCCCGCCCGCGCCCCATCTCGTTCCCGCCCCACCGAACATCGGGAGCCGCCCCGGAAAGAAGAACTTCCGGCTGCAATTCCCTGGCCTTTTTAAAGATCCTCTCCCAGTCGAAGGGAGTCTGTTTCCCGTTGACTTTGCTATCCACCCCGGCGCCGTCAAACCATAAAAGATAAACCGGGCCGTAATTGGTCAGCAGCTCTTCCAGTTGCTTGACGTAGAAATCATTGTACTTTTCCGTCCCAAAGCTTTTTTCATGCATGTCCCACGGAGAAAGGTAGATGCAGAATTTCATGCCCAGTTCCCGGCAGGCCGCGGAGACTTCCCTGACCAGGTCTCCCTTTCCTCCCTTGTAAGGAGAACGGGAAATATTGTGATCCGTCCATTTGGTGGGCCACATGCAGAACCCGTCATGATGCTTCGCTACAAAGATCACTCCCGTTACGCCGGCATCCTTAAACGTTTTTACCCAGGAACGGGCGTCCAGCCGGGAAGGATTGAACATTCCAGGCTCCTCCTTTCCGGTTCCCCATTCCACTCCGGTAAACGTGTTCATGCCGAAATGGATGAAGCCCAGCATTTCCCGCTGCTGGTAATCTAGTTGACGGCCGGAGGGCCTTACCTTGACCGCCATATCCACCAGCTTTTCCCGGGAAGCCTGTTCCGGCACCGTGACGGATACGCCTTCCTTTCCCTTTCCATGCGCAACAGCCGGATAACCCAGCAAGCTACAGAGCAACAGGACGCGAAGTTGAATAAAGGCAGTCATCTTTTTAAAATCAATAAGGGTTTTTCTTTTAGTTGGATTTTGAGAATACTCTGTTAACAATAATATTCTTTCATCTCTTTCCTGTTGCGATTCGCAATAATCAATATTTGCGAGTTATTAACATAACAAATGCGAATCATACAAGCTCTTTCTTCCTATGCACAGGATTCTATTTGATAATTTCTTCGCATGTTTACGAGCAATTCCCAGCCTCAAGCGGATTATGTGGACACCAGGAAACTAGGCCAGTGGCTCAATGAACATTCCATCAGCCGGGCTGAAATAGCCAGAGCTCTTGGCGTCCAAACGACGGTGATTCACAACTGGTTTGCCCGTCAAAAAATCCCCAGGAACGTGCAGGCTTCATTACGCCATTTGATGAATGCCGGATACCCTTCGGAATTGGAATCTCAAATTGCCATTCGAATGAAAAACTCCATTCTGAATGACGTTGTGAAGCGGGCCGTCAAGAAAGGCTTGTCCGTGGAAGAATGGATATTGAGCGCGGTGGAGGAGAAATTGGAAAAAGAGCATCAATAAAGGCTCATCTGAAAAGATGATGGCTTCTCAAGCATGCAGGTTCCCATTTTCCCGATCAGAAGGCGCAGGAAAAAAGAAGACCGCTAAAGACGGGGTTCATTCATGGAGGCGGAGCGGAGGGAGCCGACGACAAACCTCTCTTTTTCCTTTCCGGCAATCGACGGCTTTTTCCGCTTTTGGGCAAAGATCAGGTATTCCCAGCCGGGGTAATGCCGGACCACCCATTGATGAAGAAAGAATGCTCCCGCAAATATCAGAACCGTCGCAACCATGGCGGAAGTGATTCCCTCAAGAAGGATTTTTGACAGGAGCGGCATCAAGTAGGGCAGGATCAGGCAATGAATGGCATAAATGAAGAAGAAGAGGGGAGCACATGCCCGCGCGATGTTAAGAAAGAACGTCTTTTCCGTCAGCAGAACGCACAGGGAGCCCAATCCCAGAATCCCTGGAATCCAGCAAGGTATGGTGTGCAGGGTTTCCGTGGAGATGACGCCGCAATGGTTCAACCACGCTATTGCCGCCCACACGGGAAGGGAAATATAACCTGTTTTTTTCAGGAACAGCTTAATCTCGCCCAGCGTCAGGGAGGAAAGGCAGAACCCCAGCATGAAAAAGGCCAGGGCGTCCGCCCAAGGAACCCGGGGAGGGTCGGAAAACAACGCGTTGAGCTCCGGAAACAGCACCACGGAGAAGAGAACGGCGATCGTCGCGGGAATCAGCAGCTTTCTTTTTCCGAGGGCGAATAAAAGCGGAGAGAGCAGGCTCAGCGCCATCACGTATTTCAGGAACCACAGGGGGCCGTCATAGGGAAAGGTGGTTCCCACTCCCGTCAGCTTCCAGGGCAGGCTGCTCCAGTCCCACGTGCTTGAATGGCCCAGGCTTAAATAAATCCAATGCCTGAAGAACGCTTCCAGAAAAGCCGCCCCGTTCCATGCCAGATAGAACAGGACATACCTGCACGGGGAATGGCGCCAGTCGAATATTTTCCTGCGTCCCACAAAGTAGGCCGCCGCCATGAACAGAAAGGGCACCCGCTGGAAGAAGAGAGGGAATTCTACACCGTTTCCCGCAGCATGAAAAAGGACGATGAAGAACAGGCCAACTACCCTGCCCAGGTCAAGCCAGCATTCCCTCGGCGGCGTTCCGGGAACATCCTCTGGACGGAAGGCCTGCTCCTTTTCCGGCTCCGTGTCCGGAGAGTATTTTTCAACCATGGACATTTTCATTCCGGCAAAAAAAAAAATCAGAAGGGGCTTTTGCAATACGGCTCCACAGCCCTCATGCCGTCATGAAGACGCACCGCCTCATCCCTGTCCTCCCAGGAAGCGAACAGGTACAGGGCATATCCCCCGAACCCGCCTCCCAGGTATTTCTTCGCCAGTTCTTCCCCCAGTGTTGGAAGGGGAGCCATCCCCTCCTGGAGCTGCACGCTATGGTATAGCGCCACTCCGGCAGCCAGTTCATGAATGCTGCGCTCCATCACTCCGGCGCGGGCAATCAGGGAAGACTGGGCGATGCGGGCATAGTCCCTGCACCCGTCAGCCATTCCCGGCGTATCATGGTCATGCCCGGTGTGGAAGACCGCCATTTTCCCGGCCAGAAAGTCACCGGTGCTCTTGATGTCCAGCACGGGAGCGGCGCCGGAACGCCAGACGCACAGCCCCGTTTCCGCAATCACGGCCGGATCCTGCCAGCCAACCCCCAGGGCAAGTTCCGACTGGACGGAGTCCCTGCCCTGCAGCATGGCCCAGGCTCCGCTGCCTCCCAGTCCGGACCGGAGTTCATAGGGCCAGTGGTCCAGGGATACAAACGGACTGATGGCACAGTTGACAATGTACGCCCCCTGCCGCGCATGCCTGGGAACGTCCAGCCAGCCCCCCGCAAAGTCCACGCGCAGGGGAACGCTAAGCGGGGCCTTGATTCTGTTCACCAACTGGGTGGTGGAAATCTGTTCGGAACAGGGAGGCGTTTTGGGAAGCACCACATACCGCGCTCCAATTCTTGCGCACAGTTCCCTTTTAAGGTCGCCGTAACAGTCATCTTCCGTAACAGCCAGGATATCGGGCCGTTCTTTCAGGAAAACGTGTTCAAAATCCATCCCAGGCTCCAGATGTTCTCCGCAGACCACCTTGTCCACCATGCACAGGCTTTCCAGAATCACTTTTTTATGGCCGTCCGGGATGGATGGTTTTCTGCGCTTGCTTTTCCAGAGCACCTGCTCGGAAGCGAAGGAGACGATGAGGAAATCCCCCAGCGAACGCGCTTCACGGAAGAACTGGATATGCCCGGCATGAATGATATCGTAAAAACCGGAGACGAATATTTTGGTAGCCATCGTTGAAATGTATTAAGGTGTGGATGTTGCTGTATGGAGAGGGGTAAAGATTAAACCGGAGCGGCGGAAACCGCTGAATGGGAGAACCCCTCCTCCCATTCCAGAGCCATTGTTTCCAATTCCCGGTTCCCTTCCACATAGTCCTCAAAGAGAACCGGATATTGCGGCAGAAGCAGCGGGAGGTCCTCCGGAACGTTGATTTGATGCCGTCTTCCCAGTTTTTTCCTTACCAGGCACTGGAGTTCGCAAAAAGCCATCGGCACCAGGCTGGCGTTGGAGGGCAGGTTCCAGAACCCGGCATCGTCGCTCACAATGACGAATTTCCTGCCTTCTTCCCTGCCCCAGGCCGCCAGCAGCTCCCCCATGTTGCCGGGAAGCCGGCCGAAACATGAGACCAGCGTGCAGGGAAGAGAGGGCGTCTTTCCTCCCATTCCGGAGGCGGCAGCCGGCCTGGCCGCCTTTTGCCGTTGTTTTTCACGGATAAAAATCCAGGGCAGAACAGAGATTATTTTCCAGCAGCGTTTCATTTGCTTGCGGGGTTCACTGAAAATGCGGTAGAGAAATTCCAGCCTGCAATCCACCATCCAGGCAGGGGCCCTTCTGATATTCCGCCCGGAGGCGAAGTTAAAGACGGCTCCCACGGCCACCATAATCCCCCGTTGAAGATGGGGGCACAGCCTGTTCATGAATATTTCCTGCTTGGGAGCGCCCAGTGAAACCCAGACGATGTCCGGCAGGTATTCATTGATTCGCCCGGCAATAGCCGCGTAGTCAAATTCATCCACAGGGCAGAACGGCAATTCCTGAAAAGGCATGTGCTTCACGCGGGGATCTTCCCGTTCCAGGGTCCGGCGCAGGGCATCCAGCGTCTCGCGGCTGCCTCCCAGGAACATCATTCTGTATTTTTTCATGCCGATGGCGTCGCTGAAAATCTGGGCGCCGCAGTATTGGGGCCTGTCCGCATGCAGCAGCCATTTCAGGTAGACGGGCACCCAGCCGCTGTCGCAAATGGTCAGGAGCGCTCCATTCAACACATTCCGGTATTCCCGGTTGCGCTGTACCTCGGAAAGCACATGGCCGTCCGCCACGCAGATGTATCCGGCGCCCCCGGAACGGAGCACTTCATCCATGCGCCGGAAAACGCGTTCACGGTCAAATTCGTATCTGATGTTGAAATAGGTCTCCATATGGTTTTCACTCATGGTCAATGTTGACGGGCCTTCAAAACTTCGCGGTAAATGCCGGCCATCCTTTCCGCCTTGCGGTTCCAGTCCAGCTCCCCCTGCCTGGCGTGAAAAGCTCCATCCATATCCCGCAGGACCTGCCTGTGATGGAAAAAGAAACGGATGCGTTCCGCAAAGTCCCGGGCGGACCTTCCGGGGTTTGACAAAGGAATTTTGCATCCGACGGAATCATCGATAACGGTGCTCATTCCGCATGTGTCAAAACACAGCACGGGCAGCCGGGCCATCAAGGATTCCGCGATCACGGTAGAGGTCGCCTCCATAATGCTGGTAAAGAAAAAGAGATCGCTCTGCCGCATCATGGACAGAATTTCCGCATTGGGCACAATTCCATGCCATATGCACATATGAGAAACTCCCAGATTTTCAGCCTGTTTCATAAACCGCCCCCCCTCTTCGGAAGGATTCACGCCACATATATGGAGACGCAATCCCTCACAGTCCTTCAACAGGGCAAGCGTGGAAACAGCCAGATGAAGCTGTTTCCGGAAATCCGCCTTGCCCACCCACAAAAGGCTGAATTCTTTCTTTTTATCCAGCAGGCGCCCCCCGGAGAGATTGGGCCTGCAGCCGGTTTCATTAATCACCACGGCCTGTTTCCCATAAACTTCTTCCATTCTGTTTTTCACGCCTTCCACCGCGGCAACAAGGACGGAGGACCTGGCAACCGCCCGCCGTACATGGGGCTGCCATCTTGACTGGAAGGAATTAAGGGCATTTTTCACCCGCACGAACAGGCGCTGCCTCCATCCCGCACAGCGTGCATAGGCGGCAGGCACGTTTTCCATGCCTCCCACCGGCCCCCACACATAGGGCACACCCTTGATTTTCCAAAGCAGGCCCGGTTCCCTGAACCCTATCATGTTCAGCTGGTGGATCAGATCAATACGGTTATCCCTCATGATTTGACGCGCCAGGCAGAGAGCCCTCTTTTGCCATTTCCTGTAATGGTAGTAAAAACGCCAGTCCCCCTGGTTCCAGCACATCCGGCGAACTTTTTCCGGCACGGGAAGGTAATGGAACACAATGTTGCCGGCCTGGGGAAGGCGGGCGAGCTCCCGTTCTATGTTTTCCCTCCATTCCCCTTCCGTAATCACATGCACCTTGCAGTGCATGGCCAGGTGGATGACCCAGTTCCACCCCATGCCGGGTTCGCTGCCCCAGTCCGGGTTGACGGCATAAGCGTTAATCAGGATTTGCATCATGGTCTGTCTATTTGATGGAATCAAGGTAGTTCCGGTGCCTTTCCTCCTCCTCCGGGGCGGCAAAGCGGCGGCGGATGACCCGGGCCGGATTGCCGCCCACCACGGTCATGGGCGGCACGTCTCCGGTCACGACGGCGCCTGCCGCTACAATGGCGCCGTCTCCCACGCAAACGCCGCCCAGGATGACGGCTCCATGGCCAATCCACACGTCGCTGCCGATGACCGTCATGCCGTCCTCCCAGTTCCGGGGAGAATCCCAGATGGCGCAACCGGGCCTGTTAAAGGAATGGTCCCTTTTTCCGATGAATGAAACGCGGGCGGCGCACAACACGCTGTTTCCAAAGCGTATATCGCAGGAAACATGGCAGTGCGGCCCCAATTGCACTCTGTTCCCGAAAATGATCCGTTTGTGCGGGGAATTCAGATGCACATGCCTTCCTATCCTGGTCATTCCCTCCACGGTGACCCAGCGTTGAAGCAGGCGGAACCGTATGAAACTGCGCACTCCGTTAGCCAGGGAACGCAGGAACAGGATTGGCCGGGACCTGCCCGGGGCGGCATTGGCGGAAGCATTCATCGTACAATATGTTCCATGAGATGGTTGACGTATTCCCGGAATCCCGCAGGCATCAGGCATTCTTTCAGGCGCGGAGGGGACGGACTGCCGCCGCGGTCCAGGCAGGTTTTCCGGAGAAGAGAGGCCAGCCCCTTTTCATCTTCCGGATCGAACAATTCCCCGTTCCAGCCCCGGCGGACCAGGCAGGCGGAGCCGCAGCGCCCGGAAACCAGGCAGAAGCACCCGGCGGCCAGAGCATCATTGACAACCGCCCCAAACGGTTCCACCAGGCTGGGCAGGACAAAGACGTCGGCCAGATTGTACCAGGCCGCCAGGCGCTCGCCTTCCAGCCAGCCGGTAAAAATGGCGCTGACCTCCAGCCGGACGGCCAAATCCTGCAATTCCGGTCCCAGGCTTCCCGACCCCGCTATTACCAGAACGGCGTCCTCCGGAAGGGCCGCGGCCGCCCTGACCAGGCATTCCAGATTCTTCTCCGGGGCCAGGCGCCCCACATACAGGACCACCCGTTTTCCGTGCAGGCCGTATTCCCGCTGCATGGAATGGCTCATGGAAAGCGCTTCCCGGCATTGTTCCCGGAATGCCCGTTCATCCCTGACAATCGGAAAAAAGACGCCCTTTCCATAATGTTCCCGGTACCAGCGGCATGCCTCCATGTCCGGGAGAATCACATCATCCATCACCGGCATCGCCGCCTTCCGCGCCAGCGCATGCATGCGGGACAATTCATTTCCGCGGATCATGTCCATGCTGTCATCGCAGATGCTGACGATTTTGAATTTCCAGCGGCAAACCGCGCGCAGCAGGCATACCTCCAGAGCCAGAATGGAAAACTCCGGAACGATCACCAGATCGGGCCGTCCCTGCCGCAGAATGCGCGCAAGGCCGGAGGGAACGCGCCGCCCGGCCATGCGGACATGGTGCAGGTATTGGGGGCGGAACGCGCAGCGGGCTTCCATTTCCCGCCTGTTGTAGTGGTGGTCCGGAGAATTTTCATATTCAAAAAACGCCTCCATCTCTCCAATCCGGGCCAGCGCATTGAAAAAATCAATGCGGTAAGGCGCCAGGTATTGATGAAAGACCATCAGTTTCCGTTTGTTGCCGTTCATGGTTCAGTGCCTTTTCCTGTAATATTGCCGCGCTTGCCTGAAGAACCCGGAGGCCGTCTCCCGGACGCCCGCACACCGGAGGGAAAACCGCAAGGGGTGTTGAACTGTGCCGCACAGCTCCAGCAGCTCTTCATCGGAATATTGGAAAAGGCGGCTTAAACAGCATTTGAGGAAGGGGATTCCGTGGCGGCGGGAACGGAAGGGAATGACGTGCACCCCCCGGCAGCCGCCCAGAAGCTCCCTTTGCCTGCGGTCAATGGGAGAAAACAGGGAATGGAAATAATAAACGGGGGTCCCCGCATGCAGAAAGGGGGCCAGGCGGTAAAAAGGCGCCCGTTCCGGGTCGTTCCCGTACCGTACCAGCAGGGGATTGATTCTGGCGGCATCTTCCATTTCCGTTTCCGGCGCAAGGTCAAAATAGCCGTTGAAGGAGAAAACGCGCTCCGCATGCAGCAGGGAGCCGAAGAGAACGGCGGCATAGCCTCCCGAGGAACTGCCCACCATCGTTACCCGGCAGCCTTTCGTCTCGTTTTCAAGCCACTTCAGCACCTTTTCCGGAGAGTTCAGGCGGCTGTTGATGCCGCCCAGGTACCATTGCTTGAAAACGTCGCGGATGAAGATGTGCCTGCCGCAGCCCGGAACCCTGGTTCCGAACCATTCAAACGTATTCCGCAGGGTGACCCGTTCATGGAACCGGGCGCGGTTGTTGGGAAAGTACAGGTCGTTGCTGCTGAAATAAACGGCGCACCGCGAATCATCCCCCTCCGGAGTGCGCTCCATGAGGTAATTGCCGCGGGTCCTGTACGTCTCCAGCACCTCTTCGTCATCCGTCTGGAAAACCCAGTCTATTTCGTTGCTGTCCATAAGAAGGGGAGAAAAACTCGTACATGCATGCAGATCATGGCCTTGCACGCGGCCAGCAGGCCGTCGTGCCTGCGGACGTAGTGGAAGTAATACCTGGGCTGGGCATTCCCCAGCGGGGAATACAAATTGCGGAGCCTGCCTGCCAGGGGCACCTTCCGGTCCGTCCAGGCCACGGCCTTGTCATGCCGTTCGCAGGTTCCCAGGCAGGCGGGAGCCACCCGCAGCTTTATTCCGCGTTCGCCCGCCGTACGGGAATAATCGTAATCCCCCAGCGCGTGCAGGTAGAACCCGTCCAGAATGCCGATGCGCTCCACCACCCGCCGCGGCACCCACAGAATGTTCCCGTGGCATAATTCGCACTCCCTCAGGGTTCCATCCGGAATAACGGGCTTCCCGCCCGCCGTGCCTCCATAAGTCCAGTCATCCGTGCCGGGATGGCAGGTGGAGCCGCAGATGACGGCGGCGTGCTCCATCCGGAGGGAGGCATCCAATAGATGGCTTACGGCAAACGGATGAAGCATGGTATCATCATTCAGCCACAGGTAGAAATCCGCATCCTTCTTCAGGGCGTCCTCCCATGCCGTCCTCATTCCCCGGTTCCAGAACAGGGTTCCGTCACCTCTGATGACGGATACGGAGGGATAAGCCTGCCGCACGGCGTCTCCGGTGCCGTCGGAGGAACCGTCATCCACCAAATGCACGGAGACGTCCAGCCCCGCTTCCGGCAGTGCGGAGAACAGGGAGGCAAGGGAGCGGAGCGTTTTTTCCCTGCGGTTGTGGCACGTCATCAGGACCGCAAGTTTTTTTCCGGAGGTATCGTCAGTTTTCATGGAATGCGTACGGAAGGGAGAGGGTTGGAGGAACGGCGGCGGAAGATGCTTTCCACCCATTCATGAAGCTCGCCGTCCGTCATGGCCCGGAAACGGCTGGAATAGCACATGGCGATCATCATCCACAGGGAGATGTTCATGATATCCAGATTGAAGTTGGTATCCTCCAGCCATCCCCAGAGCCAGCGGAAGGCCACGAACACTCCCAGCAATTTCATCCAGCGGTTGTTGGAGCGGTAAATGGCCAGATAGGAGGCCTGCCAGTAAAATCCCGTGTAAAGGAAGAGCCCAACCACCCCCGTCCAGGCGAAAATATTGAGGAGGACGGGTTCGCACCAGGCGCGGCGCTTCTGGTCATGGTAGGACTGGCGCTCATCCTGGGACATCTGGAAACTGGTTTCATACCCCTGCGCCGGGGTGCGCCCCAGCAAAATGCAGCCGTCCTTCAGGGAGGAAGAAGCCACCTCTTCAAAGACGATGCTGCGGGAATCCGCCAGCAGGTCGTCCTCCACGGAACTTCCCGGCGCTCCGGCGTAGGAGCCGACGTCCAGGACATTGAAGACGCCGCCCAGCCCGAGGGCGAGAAAGAGGGAGGGAATTAAAAACAGGGCGTGCCGCATCATCCTGTAAAAGCAGTCCTTGAGCAAATCCCTGCCGCAATAGACGGCCAGCAGGGACAAAGCCACCAGCGCCTTTAGAATCTGGCTCCTGGCTCCCATGCTGACGCACACCATCAGGCATGCCATGACCAGCACCACCAGCTTCCATTTCCGGGGCAGCAGGGGCAGCCACGGCACCAGCATCAGCAGGGGATTCAGCAGGGAGGCGTAAAAGTCCGGATTAAGGGTGAACATGAACAGGAAAAAAACGGGGATGAACACCTTGAACCAGACGGACAGGACCTGCCGCGTCACCTCCGGCAGGCTGAACACGTAAACCAGCACGGGAATGAAAAGCGTGGGGGCATTCGTCACCAGGGCCCGCGCGGACCAGTAGCCGTCCACGGCGAAGACGCCCCGCAGGCAGCAAATGAATACCCACAGGAAATAAATGGAAAAGAGGGGATAAACGGGGGCGTCCTCCCTCCTGAAATACTTCCGCATGATGACGAAGGACACCGCCAGCAGGAGGGCGGAGGAAAGGGAAATGGCCTGTTCCGTACAAATCGGGTGAAGGACGGCGGCGGACGAGTACATGGCCAGCATGATCATGGCCTTCACCAGGATGATGAAGGGGAGCACGACCCGGATGCTTGAAGGAAGGCGGGATTTCCCATCAAGGGGCGGACTTTCATTCGCCTGACATGAAAGGGCCGTATTACGCATGCGCGCTCCTTTCCATCACCGGAGAAGCTTTCCCCTCCTCCGCCCGGCGGATGCGGCGCGCCGGATTTCCGGCCCACACCTCATTGGAAGGGATGGAACGCGTCACCACGGAACGGGCTCCCACGACGGCGTTGTCCCCGATGGAAACGCCTTTCAAAATGAAGGTTCCGGCACCCAGGAAGACGTTGTTCCCAATCCTGACGGGAGCGGACCGGCGCAGAAGCCTGTCCTCCGCTCCCCGCCTGGCTTCCGGGTCCAACGCGTGGAAATCCGTATCCATGATGTGGACTCCGAATCCGGCCTTTACATCGTCTCCGATCGTCACCGACCGCGTGCAGATAATCACGGTATTGCTGATGCCCACCCGGCTGCCGATGCGCAGCACGCCGTCCCTGTCCACGGAAATCAGGCAGCGCTGGGAGGAACGGGAGACGCCGTGGGAGCCGTTCCGCATGGTAAATTCCCTTCCTATGCGGCACGGAACGGAACGGCGGCGGCTTCCCCTGGATATCCTGACGTCCGGAACTCCGAACGAACAGAGGCCGGGGCCGTAAACCGCATTGCCGGCATACAGGAGCCACCTGGCATACCAATTGTGAAGGGGATGCAGGCAGACGGCCCAGCAGCGGAGCACGGCTTTCCTGGCAAGGTAAATCAATTGCTGCATGCGGCCCCCTCCCTTCCCTTTCCTTCATGTTCCTCCGCGCCGTTCCCTGCGTCTCCGGCAATGCTCCCGTAGATGCGTTTCAGTTGTTCCGCATTCGCGGAACGGTCATGGCTCGCCAGGGAGGCCTGCCTTCCGCGGAAGGAAATACGCCTGCACAGATCCATGTCCCCGAACAGGCGGCACACCAGCATGGCCAGCATTTCCGTCTCTTCAAACCGGTACAGGAAACCCGTTTCCCCGTCGGACACGGAATCCATCATCCCCCCGGCATAGGCCGCGATGCAGGGAGTGCCCACCATCTGGGCTTCCCCCAGTGAATTGGACTCATTTTCAATCATGGAGGGGCAAACGAATACATGCGCCTTCCGGAATTGGCTGCACATCTGCTCCGCGTCCAGGCGTCCCAGCCAGCGGAAGCGGTCCCGGACTCCAAGCCGTTCCATCAGGTTTCCCAAATAACGGGCGTAGCCGTTCCTGCGCCACGCGGGGACTGACAGGATGTCCGGTCCGACCACCTTCACCCTGGCGTCAGGATAATGCCGCAGGACCAGGGGAAGAGCCTCCACCACCTTGTGGAATCCTTTCAGGGGGTAGTGGGACTGGCTGAGAAAAATCGTATGCTTTTCGCACGCTCCGGCATCCCATTCATGACGGTAAAAGGGTTCCCTGAGCGTGGGCTGGAGAACATGGTACCGCGCCGCGGGGTTCATGGCCCATGCGTGGGAACGGTCCCAGGCGGTACATCCGATTACATGGCGCACCTTGCCGAACAGCTCCCGTTCGTATTTTCCGCGCGCCTTGATCTTCCGCTGCTGGGCAAAAAGCGTGTCGCGGCGCAGCAGATCGCGGAAGGTAACGGATTTCACGAGTTCCCGGGCAGGAATGCCGCCCATATAGAACCCGGCGCAGACGGAAGACAGCCCCCCTGGATGGAAACGGCCGTGCGTTCCGCCCCGCAGGCCTGCACCCAGGCCAGGGAGTGCGGGTATTCGGAACCGCGGATATGGACCACGTCCGGGCTGAATATATCCCTGATTTCCCGGAAACAGGGTTCCAGTTCCTTCCTGTAAACCCCCATGTCCGCAGGGGCGGGAACCAGGTAATAGGTCATGGCCTCCCCGTCCAGGCGGCGCAGGGTGCGCCCCGGGTAAAACATGACGGCGGCCAGCTTTAAATCCGGGGCGGCTTTCATCAGCTCCTGCGCTCCCGCGTACATCCAGCCTCCCAGAACCGGTTCCGGAAGCCCAAGCATCCGGCACGGTTCGGGAAACAGGATATTGGACAGCCAGAGCACGTTCATCCCTTTTTCCGGAGCGTTCATGTTCTTCACCAGTAGCACCCCCCCTCCACACGGCTGGCGTGGCCTACCGTCTCCTCTCTTCCCGGCCTCGCCCACGCGTCATTGAAAAGCCGGGAATAATCATGTTTGGGAGCGCCGGGATCGGCCCCGTAGGCAGGGTCTTCCCAGCGCCTGCCCCGCAGGCCGAACAGCAGTTGGAGAGCCCCGCCGAGATGCACGGCCTGCCTGCCCCGCCTCTTGGCATGGGCCGCCAGATGAAAGCCGTAAGCCCCGCACCCGATGAGGCAGACGTCGTAATCCCGGCGGTCCATCTCCCCCTCCATCCATGCCAGGGCTTCAAACCAGTCGGCAAAACGGTCCGGCCCCGCGCCCAGGCTCTGGACGGCGGCCAGCGTCTCCAGGGAAAAGGAAGGAAGAACCTCCGGGTTTTCAAAAATCCTTTCCCTGTTCCGTTCGTATTGGAGCGTTATGCTTTCCGCGAAAGGATGGACCACCAGCACCTTCCTTCCCTCCAGGGCCCTGCTCCATGGCCGGGAAGACCAGTAAGGCTCCAGATTCAGCAGGCGCACGCGGGGAACGTCCCGGATCATGGGCATCACCTCCCGTTCATACGGAAGCCAGCTTCCCAGGATATCCAGTTCCATCATGTCACGCAGCATCAGCTCGCAGAAACGGGCCAGATACTCCGGCGCGGCCGGGAAAAAGCCGGACCACTCCCTCATCTGCCTCATGATGTTTTTATTCCACCACCACTGGTCCCTCCGGCCCGTGATGTAGTCCAGCGGATTCCTGCCCGCCTTCCCAATTTCCAGATAATTATGCAGGCAGGACATTTCCGTGCAGCCAAACCGCCCCACCATGGCGGGACGGCCGGAGCGGAGAAGGTCCTCAATCATCGCGGAAGCCGCGTCCGCATCCAGTTCACAGGAAGGGGGGCGCAGTTCCTCCCAGCCGGAACAGCGCTCAAACATGCGGCGCAGCAAATGCAAACCCTGGTGCGTCAGTGAAATCATGGCATGGACAAGTTTAATTACCTCCGCAGGCATTCTCCTCCCGGAGGAAGCGGCGCTTCATGGAGCGGAGCTCCAGCCGGCTGCGCCACGTCTTCCAGTTCCTGGCGGCATTCCTGATTCTTGCGGAGCAAGGGGGCTTTTCCTCCGGATCAAAAAACCCCCTCCTGGAAAAATCCATGGAGATGCCGTGCCGTTCAAACAGCTCCGCCACCGGTCCGTACCATTTGCCGTGGATGATGCCCGTGAAAATGTAGGGAATGATCTGGTACCCCTCCCGGGAAAACAGGGAGGGGTCCACCGTCAAAAACTCCATGCGGGAATACTTCGCCCTCCGGCTGCCGAAGCATTCGAACTTCCAGGCTGATTCTTCCTTCCTCAACAGGGAAAGCAGCGCCTCCCTGCGCCACAGGGAGCCCTGGCAGCACGCGTACCAGGGATAATCCGGGTCACTGGTGAAAAGGCCTTCATACCGCGAAGGCTCGCGGGCCGGAATTCCCTCCGGCGTCAACTGGATGCAGGGAATTTCCGGATGGGCGCGCATCTGCGCCGCGTATCTTTCCACCGCCCCGCCGTCCACCGGCGCCGTCAGGAAGTAATCCTCCTGCATGTACAGCACCGTATCCGTTTCCATGGCCTCCAGGGCCCATTTCAGGCATTCGCTCCACGTGGCCCTCCTGCGCCCCGGAATGATGCGGCCTGCGCAGCTCCTCAGGGAAATGACGTTTTTCTCCGGACCGGAATAGGTCTTGTACTCCGTATTCAGGTACACGCGGGCGGGGCAATCGGGCCAATAAAGGGACCAGAGCCTGAAAAAAGGCTCCCAGCAGTCTTCAAAGGAATCACAGGTATTGACGAGAATGGAATAGGATTTCATGGAATTATTTGGAAAACTGAATTTTCCTCCAGGCGCTTTTCAGGAAAAAAACAAGGGTGCCGCGCTCCCTGCCGTCCAGAGAAAAAAACCAGAGGAAAAGGAGGAAGACGACCAGGAGCGAGCAGGTGCGGAACAATACCGGAACGGGAGAAAGCGACGCATCAATCCGGCACAGGAGGATGCCCGCGGCAAACGTAGCCGCACTGGGAACAAGGCACGGCGCCAGCACCTGGAAAGAAAAATCCCGCAGGCTGAGGCCAAGACGCCGCACGCAGATGGAAAGGGCCAGCAGCCCCCCCGGCAGGGTTACGAAAAGAATGGCGGCCACATACATCATGCAGGGAGGCCATCCCATGCGGTAGAATCCCCAGGTAGCGCCCAGGAAAAGAATCCCGGACCCCGTTTTCACCAGCGTGTACAGGCGGATGTTCCCCTCCGCGTAAATGGCGGACCCCAGGCTGAGGAAAAGCTGTTCCAGCAAGGTTCTGGCAAGCTGGAGCCTGCAGAACAGGACCGCCCAGGCGGGGACGGAATGAAGCCAGAGGCCCAGGAGCCCCGGAGCCTCCAGAATCAGCGGAATGGCGAAAACCGCCATGAGCAGGTAGGCGAATTTGCAGCCGGACAGGGAGGCCCGCAGCATGAGGCCGCGGTTGCCCGCCCCCTCGCTTTTTGAAATGACCGGATTCAGGGCCTTCAGCATGGTCCCGGAAAAAGCCATGGTTTGCCCGTTGATCTGCTGGGCGACGGCCTGCGCCGCATTGAGGGCGACGCCGAAAAAGTGGTTCAGGACGATGCCGACGCCGTATTCCGACAGCATGCTGCTGGCGGAAACCGTGAAATTCAGCCCGCAAAGCTGCCCATTTCCCGGAAAACGCCGCGTTTCCAGTAACGCCGCGGCGCAATCACGCACTCCGCATAATTCCTGCGGCAATAAACAAGCATGGCCGTCATGGCAAGGATGGAAATCCCGGCCATCAACACCCCGTACAGAACCAGCTTGTCCGCCAGCACATGAACGACAAGCAGGGCAGCCCCCAGCTTCAGGAAAGATTCCAGAACGCCTATGACGGCGAAATACAGCATATTTTCATGGGCGTTCAGCACGGCTTCACAGGGAACGCCCAGAATGCCGAACACGGTGCTGGCGATCATGGCCCAGTATACGCACCTGGCGGCAAAAACCCGGTCCTCCGGAATATTGAGAACATGCCCGAACAGGATGGGGGCCGCGGCATACAGCAGGATTCCGACTATCACGGCAATGGCAAGATGGAGCACCACGCTGATATTAAACACGATTTTCTGTTTCTCCGGGTCCCCTTCCCCCTCTGCATAGCTCATGAAGCGCTGGGTAGCCGCCGCCATGCTGGCGTTGAGAAAAGCCAGCATGGCAATCACGCCCGCCACCATGTTGAAAATGCCGAAGTCGTCCACTCCCAGGGCATTCAGGACCAGGCGCGTCGCGTACAGGGAAATGAACATGGTGACGCCCATTTTCATATACAGGAATCCTGTGTTCCTTATCACTCTGGAGACGGTGTTCATGAAACGGAGGAAGAAGAAAATCCCGGGAAAAAGGCTATAAGGGGAATGCTGAAGAAAAGGGGGCGGTTAACGGCGCTATCCGTCAGTTTCGGAATACTCGTCGTAGTAATGAAAACGGGAATTTTTGAAATTCTCCGCATTGAGGATAACAGCTCCGGAACGGAATTCGCCCTTGTCCGCAAGCCCCTGGATGACGGGGACGTACTGCTTCTCGATCATGCCGCATCTGATGACATACAGGACCAGGTCCGCATGGCGCGCCATGAGGGAGGCGTCCGCCACGGCCTCATACGGGCAGCCGTCCAGAATGATGCGGTCATACCGGGCGCGCCAGTACCGGAGCAGCTCTTCCAAACGGCCCTGGGTCAGCAAGGCGACGGGATTGGGGGGAACGGGGCCTGCCGTCACCAGGTCAAATCCCGGAAATCTTTTGCCGGATTGCAGGACGGAATCCGGAGAAACCTGCGGATTCATCAGCAGGTGAACAAGGCCCCTGGCATTCTTCCCTCCGTAAAAGGCGGAAAGGCTGGCCTTGCGGAGGTCTCCATCAATGAGAAGGACTTTTTTCCCGGTCTGGGCATACGCGGCGGCCAGGTTCAGGGCCGTAAACGTCTTCCCCTCCCCCGCTCTTGTGGACGTCAGGAACAGGATGCGGGGCGCTTCCTCCGGATTGGGCAGCAGCATAAGTTCCGCATTATTGCGGAGGATGTGAAAGCATTCTTCCATGAAGGAACGGCCATTCGTGACGACCAGGGGCAGCTTCTTCCGCTCCTTTCCGGAAAGCAGGGGCAGCTCCCCTGCCAGCGGCAGGTCCGTCAGGCCGGCAAGGTCCTTCTTGTCCCGCACCTTCGTATTCAGGGCGTTCCCGGCCAGCAGGGCCAAAAGGCTTGCAAAAGCGCCTCCGGCCATGCCGCCCATCGTCATCAGGGGCAGTCTGGGCGCTACGGGAGCATTGGAGCCGAACGCAGGTTCCAGAATGCGGGCGCTTGGTTCCGTCGTAGCCAGGGCCAGGGCGTTTTCCTCCCTCTTTTTCAGCAGCATCAGGTAAAGCTCCTCCATGACCTTCTGCTCCCGGAGAAGAGGGACCAGGCCTTCATCCTTGGAGGCCATGTCCGACAAAGCCGGTTGAGTTCATTCCGCTCCTTTTCCAGTTCACCCATCCTCACTTCCAGCGCGTTGCAGTAATTGGCGATGGAACGGCCAATGGATTCTCTCATCTCCTTCATATTCTCCGCGAGGGAGGAAACCATGGGATTCTGCCTTCCCGCGCTGGCGAACAATTTTTTATGCTGGAGGAAATTGTCATTGAAAAGTTCGATCTGCTTGGCAATTCCCGCATCCTGAATGCCTATATTGGCGGGGATCATGTCCTGCTGGCGGCTCCGGTCCGCCAGCAGCCTGGCGAGCACCTTCACCTGGATCAACTCCGTCCTGGTGGAAAAAAGTTCCGTCCCTATTTCCTGCACCCTGTTGAACGTGGCATCCAGCGTCGTATCCATATCCTTGACAATCCGGCTGTTGCGCTTGTAGTCAATCACCTGCTTGTCTACGCCGCCGAGCTGGCCGCCAAGCTTGCCAATGCGCTTGACGATGAACTCCTCCGCCCGCGAGGCGGCCATTTGCTTCTCCCGCCTGGAATGGTCATTGTAAACCTCAATAAGATAATTCAGGGCGTCTTCCGCCTTTTGCGGATGGGAAAGCCTCAACGTCAGCTCCAGCAGGCTGCTTTCCTTGGAATCGGGCCGCGTTACGCTCAGCCGGCCCAGCATTCCGTCGGTGGCCTCCTTCACGGAAACGCGCTCCACGAAAATGGTCCTTCCCATGCTGCCTGAAGAAAAATAAGAAGTAGGGCATACATTCACTGTGGCGAAGGGAAGCTTCAGCGGAACGCCGAACTTTCCGTGCAGAACGTTTTCCCCGCTCTCCTTCGCCCGGTAAGACAGGGAAAATTCCCGGCCATTCAGCGGAGTAACCGCCAGGGAACAAGGCTGAAACGCCACCTCTTCACTGAACTCCGCCTTCAGGGGAGTCGTATGGTAAAGATCCACTTCCCGGATATTCCGCTTTTCCCAGTAGGAGACGTCGAGCCCCAGCCCCTTCACCACACGGCTCATCACCTCCGAGGACTTGACCACATAGCTCTCGTTCGCCAGGTTGGCCTCCCCCGGCTTGAACCCCAGATCGGAAAGAATGATTTCCGAGACCTGGGCATTCTTCTGCTTGTCATCCCTCAGCATGATGCGGGCGGTCTTCTGGTACAGATACCCCTGCCGGGCGCAGATGAAATAAGCCAGCCCCCCGCCCAGCAGGGCGCACGCCAGAATCCAGGGCCAATACCTCCTGGCCGTGGAAAAAATGAACCGGAAGGAAAAAATATCGTTGTCCTCAGGCTGTATCACTGAAACGGGCATGGAAGGAAAACAGGATGAAACGGCTTACAGGCTGATGGCGATGACGGCGATAAGCAGGGACAGGCCCGAAAGGCCCCAAGCGTAGTACTGGGCGCTTTCGCTCCTCATGTTGATCTTGCGGTCTGACGGAGTGACGTAAATAATATCATTCTGCCGGATATAGTAATAAGGAGAGGAGAAAATGGACTTGCTGCGCAGGTCCAGCTTGACGATCTTCCGGTCACGCTCCATTTCCCGGATCAGCACGATGTCCCGGTTGCCGTCGATATTCAAATCTCCCGCCCGGCTGATGGCGTCAAAAATGGTGACGCGCTGGCCGTCCACCTGGTAGGAGCCGGGATTATTCACCTCCCCCAGAACGGAAAATTTGAAGTTCATGATCTGGACGTTGACGGAGGCGTCCTTGATGTAATCACTGTTGCGGAGCTTTGCGGAAATGTCGTGGGCAAGCTGGGAACACGTCTTCCGGGCGGCCTTCATCTTCCCGATGACCGGCAGGACAATATATCCCTCGTCGTCCACCAGGTACCCTTTGGGCCGCGAATTGCTGGCGTTGTTGGAGATGGAATTGCCCATTTCCGCCATGATGAAGGGGGTAGTCAGTTCCGGCTGCTTGCTGCTGACGGAAATATAAAGCTGATCGTCTTTTTGAATAGTCGTCTGGTATTTGGTGACTATATCCTGCCGGGTCTCACCCGTAATGTCCTGGATATAGAGAACCTCTTTCGGATTGACGCAGGAGGCCAGCAGCAGGGAGCAGACAGCCAGGGAGGCCAGCCGGAAAATTCCGGGAGAAAAAAGAGAGGGGCGGTTCATCATCATTAAGGTATAAGGTTATGGTTTTAAATGGATAAATAATCAGGATTCTTCCTGCTTGGACGGAAAAGGCACAGGCACGGAAAGATCGTTCCTGATGAGCATGCTGCCCGAGATATTCCTGAAAGCGTCCTCGCACTGCCGGACGTCCTTATGGGCCAGCAACCGGACAACGGTTTGGAAAACGATCCTGGCGTCCATGAACAGGGACACATTCCGGGCGTAAACGATGTCGTAGCACAACCGCCTGTAGAACGGGATTCCGTTCCTTCCGTATACCTGGGCCATGCCGGTCAATCCGGGCCGGACGGAACAGCGCGCCATGCGGCAGCGGCCGGGAAAAACATCCAGCTGCTCCGGAATCCATGGCCGGGGGCCTACAATGGACATGTCTCCCTTGATAATGTTGACCAGCTGAGGCAGTTCATCCAGGGAATAGCGGCGTAAAAAAGTTCCCAGCGGAAAAGACCTCAAGTCATCCGGAAGCAGGAGCCCCTCCGAATCACGGGCATCCGTCAGGGTCTTGAATTTAAAAACCCTGAACAATTTCCCGCGGTACCCCACACGCGTCTGGAAAAAAAACGGAGACTTCCGCGTATGAACCAGGAGTATTATGGATATAACGGCCAGAAGAGGCGATACGATTATCAATGTCCATAAGGATATGGCAATATCCAATACGCGTTTTCCAAAAAACTTATACATGGCTCCGCACGCAAACTACCGGATTTCAAATCCGGCATCTGACTTTCCGGAGAAAAACGCTCATCATCAATGATGATAAATAACTTGCATGATTCTAAAATTTCCTTTCACGCCGTCTTGCGGAAGCGCTGCCATTTATATATTCAACCACAAGTATCTGATCCGCATGGAAAAATATTAATTCGTCATTGACGGCGGATTTGAAATCCGCACTTTTCATGAACGCAACAACAACAAAATGGAAAGGCGAAAAACGCCGCCATTCCTGAAAAATGAAACCGCTTTCCACGCTCACAGGAACAACCAGAATATTCCGGGTTCAAAATGCCGCAATTGAAGAGGACCGCAATGGAAAAACAGGAAAATTAAGGAAAAAGAAACCTGAATTTCCGAGGGCTGGAAAATTCTTTCGGAAAAGGACGGCATTCCGAAGAAATGCGCCTGGGCATGCGCCAAAAAGCGCACATCTTCACGGACAATGAATTGCCGGCAACAGGCATCAAGACAAAAAACCGGTTCCTATGATGCCATAGGCCGGATGGCATTCCCTGCCGGAGTTGAACCGAGCCTTTGCCGTTGGAGAGACGGCCTTCCTGACCGCTAGAAGAAGGGAACGTTACAGCCGGAATAAAACAGCCCGCTTTTCGCAAGCCGCTGGAACTGGCATAGCACTTTCCCGGAAAGAGTCAATGATTTTGCCGTATATGTTCCCTTTTTTAATCAAACACGGGATTCCAGCAGGGATCGTCCGCCGCATCAAAGCACAGCAGCGCCTGTTCCGGCGTGTTCTTTTCCAAAGCCATGGGAGGCAGTTCATCCCGTCCGAACCAGCGGCTTTCAGACGTTTCCGGATTGGGCTGGAAGGAGCCGCCCTTTTCTTCACATAATACAAAGACCTTGCAAACCCCGTACGCATAGGGGGGAGGGTTGTGCCTGTTCCTGTCATGCAGGGCAATCAGGCGCACGGCCTCCACACGCAGGCCCGACTCTTCCAGAACCTCCTTGACCGTGTTATCCCGTACGGACTGGTTCACATCCACCCAGCCGCCCGGCATGGACCACAAGCCGGAACCTTTTTCTTTCACCAGCAATATTTTACCTTCCCGGAAAATAGCCGCGCGGGTATCCATTTTCGGCGTTTGAAATCCGGTCTCACTGCAAAACAGCCCCCGGACCGTATCCATATCCAGCCCGGATTTGGCGCTCATGATTTCCGCGGCGATTTCCCTCAACCGCTGGAAACGCTCCAGATCATAGGGGTCTTTCGCATACGTTATCCCCGCCTGGGCCATAAACTGAAGTTCCACCGCCCATTCCAGCCATTGCGGAGGCAGCGCATTACGGACCGTTTCACCAGCGTCATCCATGCGTCCACGTTACCACAAGGAGCTATCCCGGCGAACCTTATTTTCCATCCGGCCGCCTTCCGTGGCGGATTGTTCACTCAGGCCTTCTGGACCATTCCCCATCCCCATGGCAGATTTCCCCGCGTAACCGGCACGATTGATTCATCCAGTCTTAATTGGACCAAGGTACGGGCACTCCCCAGGTTTGCCGTTCCGCATGAAAAAAGACGCCTCATGACGCTCCAGGCCGCATGAGGCGTTGATCATTTTTCCCCTTTTACTTCCGGCACCGCCACGGGTTCCCCCAGGAACCGGGGTTCACGCCCCCACAGCCACAAGTCCAGCATCATCCATACGCGCGCCGCGCGCTCCCTGAACCAGCTTCTAATGCGTGAACTGCGGTTGGGAACATCCGGGGCGCTGACGGCCCATGCGTCCATTTCCTCATGTGCAGCGATCGCCAGGGCGCGTTCATTGTGAAATTCCTGGGAAACGACGATCATGGTTGAAACGCCAAAGACCTCCTTCATCCTCACGACGGAATCCAGCGTCCGCAGCCCCGCAAAGTCACACACAATCCGGTCCTCCGGAACGCCGCGCTCCACCAGGGCCTGCTTCATCCATTCCGGTTCATTGTAGGAGTGGGAGCTATTGTCCCCGGAAACGACAAAAACCGTCGCCTTCCCGGCCCTCCAAAGTTCCGCCGCCGTATCCATTCTATTATAGAAATACCCGTTGGGACCTCCCATGAACGCAGGGGAGCACCCCAGCACCAGGGCAGGCGCGCGAACGGGAACATCCGCGGAATGCTCAAAAACCCTGCCTCCGGAAGCGGAAGCTATGTACCACTCCGCTCCCGCCGACAACAAGGCCAGCGCCAGAAAGGCGCCTCCCGCCGCTTTCAAAATGAAAACGGCTATCCTGCCCTTCCTGTTCCAGCCACGGTCCAAATGCTTTCCCATCCAATAAACGGCTCCTGCCAGCATAAACGCTCTATTTCACTTTAAGCTTTGAATGTAAATAGTTCTTAACCGCAGGATCCACCGTTTTGATATCCAGCACCGTATCACCCCATTTATTTTTTGCCTTAATGTCCGCTCCGTGATCCACCAGAAATCCCGCCACGTCCAGATAACCGCCTTCCGCGGCATAGATCAGCGCGGTTTTTCCATGCCTGGTCTTTCCCTTTACCTTGGCTCCCTTTTTGACGAGGTACTTGACCATATCCAGGCATCCCCGCTCGGAAGCCTTCATCAAAATGGAATGGCCTTCCTTGTCCGTGCCATTCAAATCCGCTCCTTTAGCCACCAGCATTTCCATTCCATCCATATTCCGGCCATCAGCGGCATACGCCAGCACATTCCGGCCTCCCTTGTCCCTGGCTTTCACGCTGGCTTTCCTGTCAATCAAGTAGGCAAGAATGTCATTGCGCCTGCACGTTGCGGCTCTCATCAGGGCGGTCGTGCCGAATTCCCGGTCCTTTTCATTGGCGTCATATTTGCATTCTTCCATCAAATACTTGACAATGTTCATATTGCCCCCTTCCACGGCTCTCATGAAAATGGAAATGCCGTACTGGTCCACAGCCTTGGGGTTGGCGCCTTTGGACAGCAGGTAATCAAAAATCTCCTTATCTCCCACATACGCCGCCCAGGCGAGTGGAGACCAGGTCATCGCGTCCCTGCCATTCACGTCGCTTCCCTTTTTCAAGCCTTCCAGCTGCAACCCGAGATTCACCCAGTTCTTCAGCCTGTTTTTTGACTTTAAGGGGTCGAGGGCCGCCTTCACTTCCTTTACATTCTTTAAAGCGGCATCGTAAGAGTCAATTCCAGCGGCAGCGGCGTGAGAAAAGGAAGCCGCACACAGGCAGGCGCCCACCGCCCAAACGGAGAGTTTGTTCAAATTCATGGTCATCATAGGGTGTGGGGATGGGTACCGGAAACCCGGCAGGGAGACCCCCGGAATGGGTGCCAATATAAAATGGAAAAACCTTTTGGTCAATAAGAGAAGGAATGGGCCAACACCGGACCTCTAACAAAAAATGGCTCCTACCCAAAATTCCATGTGCCCGGCTGTCCGGGACCCCGGACAGCGTCACTGCGCAATCCTGCAAGGGACGCTTGAACATAAATGCCCCGGGGCCTTTCACGGAAAACCAGATGATTTCATCGCAAAACAGGGAGAATACCCCACCCGACAGTACTGGGGGAGGCTCCTTTCAACACATTCTTCAGGTAACTATTGTTGACCGGAGATACAAGTAAAAGCGGTAATTTCCGTATGCTTGAAGACGGAAAAGGCCCGCCAGAAGCGAGCCTTTTATCTACATAATTTATTGTTATTCAGCGAAGTACCCCCGACCGGACTCGAACCGGTACGTCCTTGCGGACAACAGATTTTAAGTCTGCAGCGTCTACCATTCCGCCACGAGGGCATTGACCGGACGGCACTCTACAGGAATGCCGCGGGGATTCAAGCACGAATCCCCTTCCGGTTTTTAAATCCCTACCCGCAGACTTCCACAACCATGCTTATTTCCACCGCCACGTTGAGCGGCAGGGCGGACACGCCCACGGCCGTGCGGCTGTGGCGGCCGATTTCGCCAAAGGCTTCCACCAGCAGGTCGGACGCGCCGTTCAGCACCTTGGGATGGTCGTAGAAATCCGGGCCGGCATTCACAAATCCGTTCACGGCCACAATGCGGGAAACCTTTTCCAGGGAGCCCACGGCCTGCACGATGACGGCCAGGCGGTTCAGAATGGCGGCTCGCGCGGCGGCCTGCCCTTCTTCCACCGTCAAGTCCTGCCCTACCTTGCCGAAGTATTTGTCCTCCCCGTTCACGGAGATGCCGCCGGAGAGGTGAAGCAGGTTGCCCGTACGCACGCATTGCACGTAGGAACCCACGGGCGCGGGCGCATCGTAAATGGCGTAACCAAGATCGGAAAGGCGTTGACGTATTTTATCCATAATAGAGAATTTGACAAAGGTTGGATTGGAAGAATGCACCGGAAATATTTGCGTTTCCAGATGCATTTCATGACATTTTGAACAATTTTCGGCCTGTTTGCACGTAAAATGATTGCCATCTACCTCATTTAGTTGCTATTGAAACAACCCGTACATGATGACCGAAGAAACTCCTTCCACAGACCCCAAGCAGCAAATTCCGGACCTTTCCGGCTTGGCCGACTTCCAATTCGGTCCGGCCTGGGCGAGACCGGGAGCCCGTCAGGAACGTTCGGCGTCCTATCCGGAACGCAGGTCCGGCGACAGGCAGGGAGGCGACCGCCGTCCGCGGCGCGACAGCCGCGAAGGACGCCAGCCCCGGGGGGAACGCCGTTTTGACGGTCAGAATGGTGAAAGAAGATTCAACCGGGAAGACCGCACCCGCGGTTCCTTCCGCCCGCGCCGCGATGGAGATCGCCGCGAACAGGCGCCCCGCCCGCCCATGGCGGAACCGGCCGAAGGCCTGCGCGTGGAGCTGCGCCCCGTGGATTCCGGCCTGGCCGCCCTGCACCAGGAGGTGCAGAAGCACCGCCGCACTATTTCCCTGCTGGACCTTGCCAAGGTGGTCATGGGTTCCTACGACCGTTATGACCTGGTGTTCATGAAGCAGGAGAACGGCCCGGACCTTTACCACTGCAAGCACGGCGACGGAGCCTGCTTCATTTCCCGCCAGGAGGCCGTCAAGCATCTCTGGCAGTCTTCCTGGATGCCCAAGTATTACGAGTCCGTGGAACAGGAAGTGGAAGCGCCCAAGGGCGATTTCAAGGCGATTGCCAAGTGTTCCCTGAACAATGAACTGGTGGGCCCCGTCAACTGGCACGGCTACCAGTCCGCCCTGATGAACCTGCACCGCACCAAGTTTGCCAGCATGCCCTTTGAGGCATTCCGTTCCAAGATCGTGACGGACAAGAGCGAGGAAGCCGTGCAGGCATGGCAGGAAGCCGTTTCCAAGCGCACCGCCTGGAAGCCCGTCCGCGAAGGCGCCTCCGAGGTTCTTCTGGAATCCCCCGCCGCCGTGGAACAGGATTTCGAGTCCAACCACTTTGAAGAGTGCTATGACGTCACGGACAAGGTGTTCGTCAACGGAGCCGTGAAGAAAAACCATCTTTCCCCCGGCCTGTGGGCGCACCTGATCCAGTTGTCCGGCACCACGCGCCGCCATCCCAGCATGCTGATTCCGAACCTCTGCCACGGGCTGGCGCGCCACCACATGCCCATTTTCAAGTGGAAGGGCAACCATTACACCGGCCCGGCACGCCCCAAGGCCATGGAAGAAGGCACCGTTCTTTCGGATTCCCTGATGTCCATCGCCACCTGGGCGGCCAACAATCCGGGCAAGGGCGTGGACGCCATGCTCAGGGAGCTGGCCCCCGTGCCGGACCCGGAAAAGGCCACGGAAGAGGAAGTGGCCCAGGCTACGGAAAAACAGCAGAATCTGGTCCGCGACCTGTTCTGGCTGTCCGAACAGGGCTACATTCTGGTTTTCTCCAACAACACCGTCAGCCGTCCGAAGGCCGTTCCGGCCCAGGCCCCCTCTCCCAAAAAGGCTTCCAAGGAGAAGCAGAAACCGGAAGAGAAGGCGCCGGACATGCCGGTGGCGGAAGCCGCCGCGCCCCAGGAGCAGAAGGAGGACACCCCTTCTTCCGAAGCCCCGGCAGCCCGGGAGGAACCCGCTGAAGAAACTGACACGGCAGCCGAGCCTGCGGAAGCAGCCGCCCCTCCCGTGGAGGAAGAGCTTCCTGCGGAAAATGTTCCGGAGACGGTTGCCGCAAAAGCCTGACGCCTTTCCCGAATTCCCCCGTCATACAGTCCGCAGGATTATCTTGATTCTGCGGACTTTGTTTTGTAGAAGAAAAGGAAATCAACAGGATTTTACATATGATCAGTACAACAATGGCAACCGCTCTTAATGAGCAAATCAAATGGGAAATGTATTCAGCCAACCTTTACCTGGCCATGTCCGCCTACCTGCAGGACGCCGGCCTGACGGGGTTCGCCCACTGGATGCGCGTCCAGTACCAGGAAGAAACCGCCCATGCCTTGAAATTTTACGATTTCCTTCTGGCGCGCGGAGGCCAGTTTACCATGTTGTCCATCGATGCCCCGGCCGCGAGCTGGTCCAACATTCTGGAAATGTTTGAAGAAACGCTGTCCCACGAACAGGAGGTCACGCGCCGCATCAATGACCTGGTCCGCCTCTCCAAGGAGGAAAAGGACTTCGCTACGGATATTTTCCTGCACTGGTTTGTCAGTGAACAGGTGGAAGAGGAAGAAACCGTCAAGGACATCATCAGCAAACTGCGCATGATCAAGGGAGAAGGCCAGGGAATGCTGCTCATGGACAAGGAGCTGGCGGCCCGCACCTTTACCCCTCCCCCCGCCAATTAACTCATTCAGCCGCTTTTCCGGCCATTCTCCGGCACGTTTTCCCCATGAAAACGCTTTTCCGGAGAATGGCCGGCAGAACAGTTCGGCTATCAGGAGCGCATGAACATCAAGATAAGGCCAGCTGCAAGGGAGGATGTCCAAAAAACAAGCGCTCTATACGATGATTTTTTTGCCTGTAATGCTGCACAGCTACCGTAAAATTGCGTTGCGGCAACTGAAACGGGAGATTGCCCGAATCCTGTGATTGAAAGCGGCAGCGGCGATATCATGATCGCGGAAAGAGACAATGCCGTTATCGGATTCGTGCATGTTGAAGAAAACGCGCCACCTCCCTATCCTTCCGTAGTTCCTCATAAATATGCCTGCATCATAGACTTTTTCGTCATGCGGGAATACAGGTGGAATGGAGCAGGACGCCTGCTTTTGGATAAAGTCAAACGCTGGACAAAATCACGAAACCAGGAATACCTGGAACTCATGGTATGGGAGAATAACGGCAGCGGCAGAAGATTTTACGAGCGTGAACATTTTACAACAGCATCCCGGACAATGCGCCTGGACGTGTAACCGACTTTTTAAATGGAATTATTAAAGATGAATGATTTTGAAACAGCCTTGGTGAGCCCGGGGAAAAACAGCCTCATTCCGGAGGAGGACAACTGGTTCGGCCCCCTCGTCGGAACCTGGGATATTGAATGGGTTGACGGGCACGGCACGGAGCATGAACGCCACGTGAAAGGGGAATGGATTTTTTCATGGGTTCTGGAAGGCATGGCCGTCCAGGATGTGTTCATCTGCCCTTCCCGGGAGGCCCGGAAGATCAAAACCTGGCCGGACGCCGCCTACGGCACGACGATCAGAATTTACAATCCCCAGCAACGGACATGGGACATTTTTTACGGTGTGGCCGGAGAAGCCACGCGGCTGGAAGCGAGAAAGGAAGGCAGCCGGATTGTCCTGACGGAAATTACCGGGCAAAAGATGAAATGGATTTTTTCCGAACTTACGGAAAATACGTTCCATTGGAGAAACATGGCCACGGAGGACGGGACGCACTGGTTCCTCCAGGGGGAAGCGTTCGCCGCCAGACGTACCTAGAACACGCTTGTTCATCGGCATGGCTGAACCCCGCCGTCTTTCCCTTTCTGCCTCCTTCCAGGCCCGTTTAAAGGGGTTTTCCCTGCCTTCACTCCTGTCCGGCAAATAAAGCAGCCCGGACTCAACAATGAGCCATGCCTGCCGATGCCCGCCAGGCATCCATAAGAATTTCCGGGGGTAGAACCGGCTTTTTTTCTTCTCCGGCAGTCCAGAATTGATGACGGGACCTGCCTCCAAAGGCGGCAGCATCCTGTTTTTCCTGGCGCGCACCCGTATAAAACTTTTCTGAAACAGGCCTCCCTTTCCCATGGAGAGCCCTTGCATGAGGCCTCTTTCCGGTCCGGGCTTGTCATGCTGACGCGTCCTTTTATGCCAGATTTATGCCGGTTTCCCGGCAGTTCCGGAAAAAACTTTCATTCATCAACAGCTTACGACTATTTTTAACATGTTATTCACATTCTATCTTCAAAATACAACCATTCTATTAACATTCAACATATTGTATCCGGAATACCATCAAAAGGCTTATTATCTGCAAATGTAAAATTTTAATAAAAATTTATATTTTTGACTTGCTCGCGGAAGGCGGCGGCGGTAGGTTGGCTGAACCGCCGCCAAGCCTCCGGACGGCACCGTTACCAAACCTACCCCAGACATTCACCACGACCATGAGCTCCATTTCCGAAGAAGCAAACAAGCTGGCGGATTTCATCCTGTTCACGCAACGTTCCTGCATTCTGAATCTTTCTTCAGAATTGAATGAGGGCAAGGTTTCCTATCCCCAGTTTTTCCTGCTGACCTACCTGGCCAGCGAGGACTTCCTGAGCATGTCCAGCATTGCCCTGAAGATGGGGCATTCCACGGCGGCGGCCACCGGCATGGTGGACAAACTTCAGGAGATGGGCTATCTGAAACGCATGAGCGCGGCCAAGGATCGCCGCAAAATCATGGTCGCCATCACCCAGGAAGGGCGCGACCTGGTGGACCGCATGCGCCAGAATATCGTCCGGGACCTGGCCGCCCTGATGGCCGGAGCGGACCCCGACGCACGGCAGACGCTTGCCGATACCGGAAAATCCATCAGGAAGCGCCGCCTGGCCTGATTTCCGGCCTTCTTCCCTCCGTTCCTTTCCGGGTAAAAAAGTCCGGAAGCCGAATCTCCGGCAACGCCCGCCCTTTCTTTTACTATTTATTCAGGAGCGTGGTGAACAGGGAGCAGCTTCCTTCCCTTGCAGCAGGAGCAGGCCGCGTTCTTCACGGCCTCAAAACGGAGATTCCCCATGAACCGGCCATCCCCGGCATCCCGGTCCGGTCCCATCCCGATTTCCGGCCTTCCGGACTGGTCCGTTCCGCTCCCCCTGCGGATGATTTTTCCCTTCCCCGCTTTTTTAAAAGGGCTTCCTGCGGAGATTGTTTTTGCCTGAACTGGGGCATCGTGCTAAATACTGGCAGTCACGAATGCAACAGACCATGGATCTCCATACCTATTTACGCAATTTTCCGGACGCCCAGGGCCGTTTTGGCGAATACGGCGGCGTTTACCTGCCGGACGAGCTTGTTCCCGCCTTTGAAGAAATTACGGAAGCCTACCAGACGATAGCCCACTCCGCCCAGTTCATCAATGAACTGCGCCGCATCCGCAAGCAGTTCCAGGGACGCCCCACCCCGGTTTACCACTGCGAACGCCTTTCCCGCCACCTGGGCACTTCCCAGATTTACCTGAAACGGGAAGACCTGAACCATACGGGCGCCCACAAGCTGAACCACTGCATGGGTGAAGGCCTTCTCGCCAAATACATGGGCAAGAAACGCATCATTGCGGAAACGGGCGCCGGGCAGCATGGCGTGGCCCTGGCTACGGCTGCCGCCTTCTTCGGCCTGGAGTGTGAGATTCACATGGGAGCGGTGGACATTGCCAAGCAGGCCCCCAACGTCACCCGCATGAAAATCCTGGGCGCCAAGGTGGTGCCCGTCACGCACGGCCTCCAGAGCCTGAAGGAAGCCGTGGATTCCGCCTTTGATTCCTACCTGAACAGTTATCAGGATTCCATTTACTGCATCGGTTCCGTGGTAGGCCCCCACCCCTTCCCGCAGATGGTGCGCGATTTCCAGATGTGCATCGGCGTGGAAGCCCGGGAGCAGTTCATGGAAATGACGGGGCTTCTTCCGGACGCGGTGTGCGCCTGCGTGGGCGGCGGCAGCAATTCCATGGGCATGTTCACCGCCTTCCTGGGAGACCCGCTGGATATTTACGGCGTGGAACCGCTCGGCAAGGGGCCCAGGCTCGGGGATCATTCCGCCTCCATCTCCTACGGGAGCAAGGGCGTCCTGCACGGGTTCGAGAGCATCATGCTCCAGGACGAGGACGGCAATCCGGGACCGGTCCATTCCGTGGCCAGCGGGCTGGATTATCCTTCCGTGGGACCGGAACATGCCTACCTGCACGACATCGGCCGCGTGAATTACGTTACCGCCACGGATGAGGAAGCCGTAGACGCCTTCTTCAAGCTTTCCCGCTATGAAGGAATTATTCCCGCCCTGGAAAGCTCCCACGCCATCGCCTACGCCATGAAGTGGGCCCGGGAAAACAGAGGAGGCGCTATCCTGGTCAACTGCTCCGGCCGCGGAGACAAGGATGTGGATTACGTCGTGGAGCATTACGGCTACGGGGAAGACCGCCAGTTCCCCTCCTGATTTCATCCCCTTCATCGTTTCCGGCGGAGGGAGGATTTCCCTGCCCTCCGTCCACCCCCTTTCCGCAAGGCCCTTCCGCCACGCCCCTCCATGAAAGAATTGTCCAGCCTGGTTCAACGGAGTTTCCACGTCGTTCCGCGGGAAGAGGATTTCCATACCCTGGCTTTGGGAGCGTCCGGCCGCACCATCGTCCGCATCCGCCTCGGCTCCCGCACATGCATCGGCATCCGGTGGGGCAATGACCGCGCGGATAATGATTCCTTCATCCCCGCGGACCGGCACCTGCACGCCCACGGCGTGAACGTGCCGGAGATTTACGACTACGAACCGCTCGGCGCCGGCTGCGGGGCCGCGCTGGTGGAAGACCTGGGAGACGCCAGCCTGCTGGCCTTCCGGGGAGAGTCCTGGCCCTCCCTGCGCCTGCGCTACATCCGGGCCATGGAACAGCTCCATCTGCTTCACTCCTGCCCGTTTCCGGAGGAGTTCCCCCTCCAGCCCGCCTTTGACGAAGCCCTGTACCGCTGGGAGCAGTCCTATTTTGCGGAACACCTGCTGGGGGCCCACCTGGGGCTGGAAACGAATTCCTTCCTGAACCATCCGGCCCTGGAAGAGCTGGCGCAATTCCTGGCCTCCCTTCCGGAATGCCCCGTGCACCGGGACAGCCAGTCCCAGAACGTGCACATCCACGCGGGTAAGACCTGGCTGATCGATTTCCAGGGCATGCGCGGCGGACGCCCGGAGTATGACCTGGCCTCCCTGGTTTATGACGGCTATGCCCGTCTGGAACCGGAGCAGGCGGAGGAATTGATCAGGGAGTGGGAAAAGATTTCAGGGCAGCCCCTGGATGACCGCATCTTCCGCGCCTGCGCCCTGCAACGGCTCATGCAGATGCTGGGCGCCTACGCCAACATCGGCCACAACCAGGGAAAAACCTGGTATCTGGCCCAGATTCCCGCCGGGCTGGAACACCTGCGGAAGCTTCTGCCCGGCTCCACGCTTGCAGAACCGCTGGCGGCCATGCTAGCATGATCTTTCTCCCTGCTCCTGATGACGCTGACCCCCAGATTCCTGCTTGTGCTGTCCCTGTTCCAGATTTCCCTGGGGCTGGGCTGGATTCTGGGGTACGTGTTTCTTCCGCCCACCATTTTCTGTTATGAGCGGGCGGCGGAACGTTCCCTGGCAGGAGAGTACCGGACCGTGCGCCCGGAAGGTCTGAATGCGGAAAGCAGCATCGTCCTCCAGCCTTACGATTATTTCAACAAGGGGCAGACAGCCCAGCTTCCCGTGGTTTCCCTGCACCGGGAATCCTCCCTGAACAGCTTTGCCGCCTATCCTCCCAATCCCATGGATTACACGGTGCTGTTCCGCCACCTGTACGAGCAGGGGGCCAGGAATGTTTACGTGATGGCTCCCATGGCCTGGGAGGAAGAGCCGGACAGCATCGTCAAGGCCGCCGTGGGGTATGAGCTGGACCGCTTCCGCCACAAGGCGCTGGGACGGCAGATGAGCGAGTCCTCCCGCCACGCCCCCCTCCCGCCGGACTGGAAAGGCCTGGTTATTCCCGCTGCCAACATCGTGGGAAAGACGGACCTGTTCCCGCGCGCGGACAGGCTGGTGGGGGAAGCTCCGCAACTGACCACGGCAGCCCCTGCCCTGGGAACCGTCGTGGAAAACAACGAACTGTTTTCCCCCTCCCCGGAGAACAGGGTTTCTCCGCCGCTTTTCATCCGCTGGGGTGAGGAGATCATCCCCACCCTTCCGCTGGCCGCCGCCCTGAACGCGCTGGACCTGAAACCCGGCGACGTGAGAATCATTCCGGGCGACACCCTTTTCCTGGGCGGCAAGCGTTCCGTTCCGCTGGACAAATATGGCCGCATTCCCCTGGCGGAACACAGCAGCCCCACCATGCTGGACACCAAGGAGGTGATCGTCCCCGTCATGTCCGGCCTGCGGCCGCCGGATACCACCGCCGTCAGAAAACTGCTTTCCTCCGCGGACGCGGTTCTCGTTTCCGAACCGTCCGCCCTTTCCGACACGCCGGACGCACAGGCCCTCCTGGCGGCGCAAACCATCCGCACCCTCATGGGGGCGCTGGCTCCGGCCCCGGCCGTCCTGATTCCGGTAGCCCCCGTCTGGGTGCAGTGGGTCATCGTGCTGGACGTCCTGCTCCTGGCAGTATGGGCCCTCCGTTTCCAGCGCCGGGGGCGTTTCATCATCTGGGGGCTCTGCATCCTGGCGGCCCCGGTCATCGCGTGGTACCTGTTTTCCGTCCATGACACCTGGTTCCCCGTCATGACGCCCGTGGCGGCGGTGCTGTGCGTAGTGCTGGCGGGCTGCCTGTTCCCCTGGCTTTCCCCCCCCTCCCGCGATGCGGACGAAGAGGAGGAGGAAGACGCCGGAGCCCCCCCGCCGGAAGGTAATGGAGCCGGGCACGTGCGCCCCCCGGACAACCTGTACCAGGAACCCAACGAGGTGCCTATCCCCCACCATTCCAAAAGAGAACATCCCGACTCATGACACAGCGCAAGCACATCCTTTTCATCTGCACCGGCAACACCTGCCGCAGCCCCATGGCGGAAGGCCTGTTCCGGAAGCTTTCAGCGCATCATCCGGAATGGCGCGCCGGTTCCGCGGGAACTTCCGCATGGCACGGGCAGGAGGCCAGCCCGGAAACGCTCCACGTCCTCCAGGCGCACGGCGTCAACCTCTCCTGCCATGAAAGCCGCCCCGTCACGGAAGAACTGATGGAAAACGCCACAGACGTCTATGCCATGACGGAAAGCCACCTGGCCGCCCTGCTTGCCAATTTCCCCGAGCATGCGGACAAGATCAGGCTGGTCACCTGCTACACGGACAACCGCAGCATTGCGGACCCCATCGGCTGCGGTCAGGCCGCCTACAACAGCGTGGCGCGGCAGTTGACAGCCGCCATCCAGGCCATCATCGCCCGGATGGAACAGCAAGCGTGACAACTCTTTCCACCCCCATGGCCGCCCCTTCCATACGCATTGACCTGTCCCGCCAGGAGCTGGTGCTGGAAGAATCCGGAAACATCCTGCTCCGGTGCCCCGTTTCCAGCGGAAAAGCTGGCACGGGCCATGAAGAGGGCTCCGGAAAAACGCCCACCGGACATTTCCGCGTCTGCCAAAAAATCGGGGACGGAGAGCCGGAGGACACCATTTTCATCTCACGCCTTCCGGCGGGCCGCTACCCCGCCGCCATCCCGGAAAGCCTGGATGAACATTCGGACTTTATCCTGGCGCGCATCCTGTGGCTGGACGGCATGGAACCGCACAACGCCAACACGCGGAGCCGCTACATCTACATCCACGGCACCAATGATACGGACCTGCTGGGCGCCCCGGCCTCCCATGGCTGCATCCGCCTTTCCCCCCGCGACATGCTGGATCTTTTTGCCCTGGCGGAAGAGGGGATGGACGTGTTCATCCAGTGCTAAACCGTTCTTTTTTAGATACAATCTAAAAAAGTTATTCAGGGAAAAGGAAAATAATTGAACAAAGGTCCTCTTGGGATGTATAAAGTATGAAGGTACCGGTATTTGGCTGCCGGCCTCCTGTTCCATAAACATCCACTCATCCCCAAGCAATCATGGACGATCCGGTCTTATTATCCCGTCTTCAATTCGCCGTTACGATCATGTTCCACTACATCTTCCCGCCGATGACCATCGGCCTGGGGGTGGTTCTGGTCGCGCTGGAAGGCCTCTGGCTGAAAACGAAGAACGAACTCTACCACAAGCAGGCCAAATTCTGGACCAAGATATTCGGCATCATCTTCGCCCTGGGCGTGGCCTCCGGCATCGTGATGGAATTCCAGTTCGGCACCAACTGGGCGGACTATTCCCGCTGCGTGGGCGACATCTTCGGCAGCCCTCTGGCGGCGGAAGGCATCTTCGCCTTCTTCCTGGAATCCGGCTTCCTGGCCATCCTGCTCTTCGGCTGGGACAAGGTGGGACCCAAAATGCACTTCTTCTCCTCCTGCATGGTTGCCCTGGGCGCCCATTTCAGCGCCATCTGGATCATTGTGGCGAACTCCTGGATGCAGACGCCCGCCGGGTACAAGCTGGTGGAAGTGAACGGGAAAATCCAGGCCCATATCACCAGCTTCTATGACGTGGTGTTCAACCCGTCCACCGTGGACCGCCTGACGCACGCGCTGGCCGGCTGCTGGCTGGCGGGGGCCACGCTCGTCCTCAGCGTCTCCGCCTGGTACATCCTGAAAAAACGCTTCACCGGAGGAGCTGAAAAAAGCTTCAAGGTGGCCCTGGTCATCGGCCTCATCGGCGTGGTGGGCATGGGCATCACGGGGGACTCCAGCGCACGTGAAGTCTCCATCCACCAGCCCGCCAAATTCGCCGCCATGGAAGGCGTGATGGAAACCGGCGCTCCGCTGGCCCTCCACCTCGTCGGCTGGATGAACCCGTCCACCCATGAAGTGACGGGCATCTCCATCCCGTACATGCTCACCTTCCTGACCCATCATGACCTGGATACGACCATCACCGGCATGAACGACATCCCGCAGGACGAACGCCCCCCCATCCTGCCCGTCTTCTACTCCTTCCACATCATGATCCTGATCGGCTGCGCCCTGGGCGCCCTGTTCCTGGTGGGCCTGTGGGGCTGGAAAAAAGGCTGGCTCTTCCAGAAGCGCTGGCTGCTCTGGTGCTTCGTCTTCTCCGTGCTGGGCCCCCAAATCGCCAACCAGGTGGGCTGGGCCGTGGCGGAAATGGGGCGCCAGCCATGGATCGTGTACGGCATCCTGAGAACGGAACATGCCGTATCCCCCACCCTCACCGCGGCGGAAGCCCTTTCCTCCCTGGGCATGTTCTTCGTCATTTATGCCCTGCTGCTGGCCCTCTTCCTCTATCAGATCACCCATAAAATCCACAAGGGTCCGGACCAGGAAGCAAACGAAGACGACGGCACCGGGGAAGGCAAGCTCCAGGTCCCCTTCGTCAAAGACTAACCTTCAGCCCCTCTTAAAACCATGTTGGACAATCTTACTCTTACAGACCTGCAAATCATCTGGTTCATCCTCGTCGGCGTGCTCTTCTCCGGATACGCCATTCTGGACGGCTTTGACCTGGGCACCGGAGCCCTTCAGCTTTTCATCAAGGGTGATGAAAACAGAAGGCTCACGCTAAACGCCGTGGGCCCTGTATGGGACGGAAACGAAGTCTGGCTCATCACGGGGGGCGGCGCCCTCTTCGCCGCCTTCCCGTACGTGTACGCCTCCGTCTTCTCCGGGTTTTACCTGGCCTTCATGCTCCTGCTGCTCACCCTCATCTTCCGCGCCGTCTCCATCGAATTCCGGAGCAAGCAGCCCATGAAATGGTGGCGCAGGGGGTGGGACACCACCTTCTCCATCAGCAGCCTCCTGGCCGCCCTGCTCATCGGCGTAGCCATGGGGAACGTCACCAAGGGCATTCCGCTGGACGACCAGGGCAACTTCACTGGAACCTTCCTCAGCCTGCTGAACCCCTACTCCGTTCTTCTGGGGCTGACGACGGTGGCCCTGTTCGCCATGCACGGAGGCATCTACCTGCTGATGAAAACCCAGGGAAGCCTGCAGGAACAGATCAAAAAACTGCTCCGGCCCTGCGTCATCATCTTCACCGTCCTGATCATCCTTCACGGAGCGGCCACCCTGCTGTACGTGCCGCACGTAGCGGCGGCCCTGCACCGCTCCCCCTGGATTTACGGCATCGCGGTGCTGGCGGTCATTTCCATCACCGCCATCTGGATCTTCATCCACAGGAACCGTCCGGGCTGGGCCTTCGTCGCCTCCTGCTCCACCATGGGCTGCATGATGGCCCTCTTCGGGGCGGCCATGTTCCCCAACCTGCTCTATTCCATGCCCAACCCGGAAAACTCCCTGACGCTCGTCAACGGCTCCTCTACGCGTGAAAGCCTGGTGGTGATGACGTACATCGCCATCCTGGGCGTGCCGCTCGTGCTGGCCTATTCCGCCGCCATTTACTGGGTCTTCCGCGGGAAGGTCCAGCTTAACGAACACAGCTATTAATGCCCTGCGGGCAGAGAATAGTGACCAGTGAAGAGAGAATAGCCCCATATCAACCCATCCCGCAGCATGAACGCCTCCATCTTTTCCAGACTCGCGCCTGAAGAAATCACGGCGCTCCATGAATCATGGAAGAACGACCCCCTGTCCGTAGATCCCCTCTGGGCAGCCTGGTTTGAGGGGTATGAACTGGGCAGCGGCGGCGCTCCGCAGGAACGCGGAAACACCGGAAACGGCACGGACGCCTCCCCCTACACCGTGCCTCCGGAAAGCGCGGAATGCCGCGGGCGCGTCAACCAGCTTATCCGGGCGTACCGGGTCATGGGGCACCAGTGCTCCCACTTCAATCCCCTGGCCTCCCCGGACAAGGCGTGCACCCCTGTCAACCTGGAGGAAATGGGCTTCCGGGAGGAGGACATGGACCAGCCCGCCAACATCGGCACGTTCATGGACGGCCGGACGTTCACCCTGCGTGAAATCATCAGCCACCTGCAAAAAACCTACTGCGGAGCCATCGGGTTTGAATACCACCACATAGACAATCTGGAAATCCGCTCCTGGATTGAAGAAAAAATTAAGCTCCGGGCGAACGGCGTGGACTACGGCCCGGAGGTCCGGCGGGACGCCTTCTTCCATCTCTGCAAGGCGGAATTGTTCGAGGAATTCCTGGGCAAGCGCTTCATTGGGGAAAAACGCTTCTCCCTGGAAGGGGGGGAGGGCGCCATCGTCCTGCTGGACGCCATCGTCAAGCGCTGCCCCGCCGCCGGCGTCTCCCACATTGAAATGGGCATGGCCCACCGCGGGAGGCTGAACGTGCTCGCCAACATCCTCCACAAGCCGCTGAAAACCATCTTCCATGAATTCACGCCGGACTACCTGCCGGAATCCCCCATCGGCAGGAGCGATGTGAAGTACCACCTGGGCTATGCCACCACGCGCCATGTGGACGGGCAGGAACTCCACGTGCGCCTCTCCTCCAATCCCAGCCACCTGGAAGCCGTCTATCCCGTGGTGGAAGGCCGGGCCAGGGCCATGCAGCACAATCTGGAAGACGCGGAGCGCAAGCATGTGGCTGCCGCTGGTCCTGCATGGAGACGCCGCCTTTGCCGGACAGGGGCTCGTGGCGGAAGTGCTGAACCTCTCCCTGCTGAAAGGCTACCGGACGGGGGGGAACCGTGCACCTCATCATCAATAACCAGATCGGCTTCACCACCAGCCCGGACGAGGCCCGCTCCTCCCGCTACGCCACGGACGTGGCGCAGATGCTCCAGTCCCCCATCCTCCATATCAACGGAGAAAGCCCGGAGGACCTGGTCTGGGCGGCGGAATTCGCCCTCCAGTTCCGCCAGCAGTTCGGGCGGGACATCATTCTGGACATGTACTGCTACCGCCGCCTGGGGCACAATGAAACGGACCAGGCCGCCTTCACCGCGCCCATGCAGACCAAACGGATTGAGGCGCGCCCCACCGCAGCCGCCCTGTACGGAACGGAACTCAGGGAGCGCGGGGAACTGACGGAACAGCAAGAGCATGACATCCGGGAACACATCTGGGACGGGATGGAACAGGCCCTGCAGCAGATGAAGGAAAACCCGGCTGATTACATCCTCCCCGCCACCTCGCAGGACGCGGATGAAACGCCCATCCCGCGCACCAGCGTGCGCACGGGGATCAGCCCTGAACTGTTCCAAAGCGTCGGAAACATCCTGACGGAACTGCCGGACGGCTTCACACCGCATCCCACGCTGGAAAAACGCTTCCTCTCACGCCGCCGGGATGCCTTCCGTGACGGCGGACTGCTGGACTGGGGCATGGCGGAAGCCCTGGCGTGGGGCAGCCTGCTTACGGAAGACCACCACATCCGCCTGTCCGGCCAGGACTGCCAGCGCGGCACCTTCTCCCACAGGCACGCCGTCCTGCATGATTTCAACGACGGCTCCCTGTATACCCCCCTGGAAAAGCTGAACCACGGCACTACCACGTTCCGCATTTACAATTCCTCCCTGTCGGAAGCCTCCGTGCTGGGCTTTGAATACGGCTACGCGCTGGACAGCCCGGACGCGCTGGTCATGTGGGAGGCCCAGTTCGGGGACTTCGCCAATGGGGCGCAGGTCATCGTGGACCAGTTCATTGCAGCCGCGGAGGCCAAATGGCACCAGAAGAACCGCATCGTGCTGCTGCTTCCCCACGGCTATGAAGGGGCGGGCTCTGAACATTCCAGCGCCCGGATGGAACGCTATCTCCAGCTCTGCGCGGACGACAACATGCAGGTCATCAACCCCACCACCCCGGCGCAGTACTTCCACGCCCTGCGCCGCCAGGTGCACCAGAACGTGCACAAGCCGCTGATCGTCTTCACGCCCAAAAGCCTGCTCTCCCGTGCGGAGGCCGTTTCCCCCCACCGGGAATTCCTGGCTCCCTCCCGCTTTCATGAAGTGCTTCCGGACCCGGACGCTCCCGCGCCGGACCAGGTGACGCGCGCCGTCTTCTGCACCGGGAAAGTTTACTATGACCTGGCCGCCTACCGGAAGGAGCGGAATATCTCAGATACCATTATCATCCGGCTGGAACAAATCTACCCGCTGGCCCAGGAACAGCTTACCTACCTGCTGGCTCCCTACCAGAAGGTGCGCGACTTCGTCTGGTGCCAGGAGGAACCTTCAAACATGGGCGCCTGGGGCCACCTGCGGAACAGGCTGGGACGCCTCTTCGCCACCTCCTTCCGCTATGCGGGGCGGCCGCCCATGGCCTGCCCTGCGGAGGGCGCCAAGGCCCTGCACGCCGCCGCGCAAAAACGTCTCATCGCCACCGCCTTCGGGCCGCGGGCGCAATCCTGAACCATCCTTATTCCATGAGCGACATCCTGATCCCCAACTTCGGAGAATCCATCACCACCGCCACTGTGGCCGCGTGGCACAAGAATGCCGGTGACCCGGTAGCCAAAGGCGACACCCTGGTAACTCTGGAAACGGACAAGGTTTCCACAGACCTGGAGGCGGACGAAAACGGCGTGCTGGAAATCATGGTTCCGGAAGGAGCGGAAGCTCCTATCGGGGCTGTCCTGGGCCATATCTCCTCCGCTGCCGGAACCGCCGCCGCCCCGGAAAAGGAAGACGCTCCCGCGCCGCCGGAACCGCAGAAAACCGCAGCGCCGGAAACACGGGAGGAACCCTCTTCCACAGCCCCCGCCGCCAGGACTGAATCCCCGGAGCAAAAATCGGAAAAGCAAATGTCCGCCCCGGAACAGAATTCCGCTGGAGAGAGCGGAAAGCCTGAAAAGGAGGCTCCCCCGCGTTTCATCAGGAAACCCATGAGCCCCCTGCGCCGCACCATCGCGGCCCGGCTGGTGGAGGCCCAGCATCAGGCGGCCATCCTCACCACCTTCAACGAGTGCGACATGTCCGCCGTGATGGAGCTCCGCAAACAATTCAATGCGGCGTACCGGGAACGGTACGGCACCAAGCTCGGTTTCATGAGCTTCTTCATCAAGGCGGTGGTCAAGGCCCTTCAGGAAGTGCCCCAGGTCAACGCCAGAATTGACGGCACGGACATCGTGGAAAACCTGTATTACGATATTTCCGTAGCCATCGGCACGGACAAGGGCCTCGTGGTCCCCGTGCTGCGGGACTGCGACCGGAAAACGCTCCCGGAGCTGGAACTGGAACTCGCCGCCCTGGCGGAAAAAGTGCGCGGCGGAAGCTTGTCCATGCAGGACCTGCAAGGGGGCTGCTTCACTATCTCCAACGGGGGAACCTACGGTTCCCTGCTCTCCACCCCCATTCTGAACCCGCCCCAGAGCGGCATTCTGGGCATGCACGCCATTCAGGAACGCCCCGTGGTCCGGGACGGCCAGATCGTCGCCCGGCCCATGATGTACCTGGCCCTTTCCTATGACCATCGCCTGGTGGACGGCAAGCAGGCCGTGCAGTTCCTTATTGCGGTGAAAAACGCCGTGGAGAATCCGGTGTTTGAGCTATGAGGACCGGGGAGAAAAAGACTAAATACTAAAGAGGAAAGACTGAATGTCTTTCCTGTTTTACAGGGGTTCTCCGGGATCAAAATCCCTTCATTCCATGGAACGGGAAAACCACTCCTTGCCATAAGCATGGATATGATGTTCCAAATCAGGATTGGTGATTCTGTTACGAATAATCAAGTCCACCTCCACAGGCAGGTTCAACTCCGTGAGACGCGCTTGGAGAGTCAAAAGGACGGACAAATCCAGCTCCTCGCCCTCCAGGGCAAGATCGATATCGGACGCAGGCTTCCACGTGCCCAGGGCGCGGGAACCGAATAAAACGGCTTTCCTAATCTGCGGAGTCTGTGAAAGAATTTCCCGGATTCCTGAGCGCACCTTGGGCGTCAGGCCATCGTTCAGTCCTCTTTCTCCGCCATCATGTTCAGATTTTCCACACATGGGGCCAGCATGGGAAAGAATTTTCCCTTAATCAGGGAAACCGCCTCTTCCGCGCTGGAATCATCATAAGTATGTACAAACAAATTGCGGCTTTCCAACGCCTGAAGCCAACAATCAATATGACCTATCAAACCTGCGCCAAACGCCTGCCTGATAGCTTCGCGGGGGCTGTTAACGCTGTAGTCGTCATAGACCAGTTTATCTTTCAACGTTTTCCAGCACAGCTCAAACGTAAATTCATAAGTCTGCACCAGTCCGGCCATTTCCAGTTCATTGTATTCCGGCAACGCGCAAGCATGGCGCAACCGGGAAAAAGCCTTATTCAGGTTTTGAAGCCTTTGTTTCCAGCGCAGGTTACCGTTCATCTTTTTTAACGGAGAAAAAGAGCCCCGTTCCAGGGCTCTTCCCGTGAAAACCGTTACATGTGGATGGCGATTCCCTCGGAAGCCAGCATGGATTCATGGATGGCCTCCGACAGCGTGGGATGGGCAAAGATGGTGGCGTGGATGTCCTCGTCCGTCAGTTCCGCCTGAATGCCGACGCCCAGCGTGGCAATGAGTTCCGTGGCTTCCGGCCCCACGATGTGGGCGCCCAACAGTTCGCCGTGTTTGGCGCCGTACAGGGTTTTCACAAAGCCGTCCGTTTCTCCGGCGGCCACAGCCTTGCCAATGGCCTGGAAGGGGAATTTGCCCACCTTGTATTCCACGCCCGCTTCCTTGAGGGCGCGTTCCGTTTTGCCCACGGAAGCCACCTGCGGGTAGCAGTACGTGCAGCTTGGGAAGAAGCCGACCTGCCTGGGCTGGTAGTCCGGATTAAACATGCCTTCCACGGCCTGCACGGCTTCAAAGGTGGCCGTATGCGCCAGCAGCACGCCGCCGATCACGTCGCCCGCCGCGTAAACGCCGGGAATGGATGTGGCGTAGCGGTCATTCACCTTGATGAATCCCTTTTCCGTCAGCTCCAGGCCGGGAGCGGCGGGAACGACCGGCTTCACGCCGATGGCCACCAGGCAGACGTCCGCCGTGATTTCCTCTTCCTGTCCCTTGCTGTTTTTCACGTTGGCCTTGACCTTGCCGTCGCAGGTTTCCGTGACGGATTCCACGGAGGCTCCCGTCATGACCTTGATGCCCTGCTTCTTGAACGCGCGTTCCAGCGTCTGGCAGGAGTCGTCGTCTTCATTGGGAAGCATGCGCGGAAGCGCTTCAATGAGCGTTACCTTGGTGCCGAAGGAGTTGTAAATGTAGGCGAATTCCGTGCCGATGGCGCCGGAACCGATGATGATCATGCTTTCAGGCCGCTTTTCCAGCACCATGGCTTCCCTGGAGCCGATGATGGTGGCGCCGTTGAGGGGCAGGCTGGGCACCGTGCGGGTGACGCAGCCGGTACTGATGAGGATGTTTTTTCCTTCCAGAACGCTCGTCGTTCCGTCGGCGCCCTTCACTTCCACCTTGCCGGGGGCGGTGATGGAGGCTTCCCCCGTAACGGAGTCCACCTTGTTTTTCTTAAACAGGAAACCCACGCCGCCGGCAAGGCGGTCGCTGACCTTGCGGGAACGGCCGATCACCTCGCTCCAGTCCACGCTGACGCCTTCCACCGTCATGCCGAATTCCTTGGCCCGGGCCGTCACGGTCAGGTAAGCCTCCGCATTTTTCAGAAGCGCCTTGGTGGGGATGCAACCCCAGTTCAGACAGGTGCCCCCTACCCGGTCGCGTTCCACGCACACCACGGATTTTCCCAGCTGGGCGGCGCGGATGGCGCCCACATAGCCGGCAGGGCCTCCACCAATGACGATGAGATCATATTGCATGAAATTACTATAAAGGCATCCCCCCTTGCGGGTAAAGAAGGAATATGAGCATGCGCCGCCTGAACGGCGCCCCAATGACAAAAGATGAAAGACTAAAGATTAAATAGAGGGGAAATGCCTGTTAAAGACTATTTTCTCTTTTGTATTTAGTCTTCCGTCTTTATTCCTTCCCCTTCACCCACTCCACCAGGTCCCGCATTTCCGCGGCGGTGTCTGCGTACAGGCCGTCCGTGTAGGTTCCGCGGTCGTACAGGATGTTTCCTTCCACCATGGTGAACACGCAGTCCTTGCCGGAAGCGGCATAAACGGCATGGGACGCTTCGTTGAAAATCGGGCACAGGTTCGGTTCATCCAGGTCCAGGGCAACCATGTCTGCGGGAGCTCCCGGAGCCAGCGTCCCCAGCCCCGGCGTCCGGAAGATGCGGGCGCCCTCCGCCGTGGCCATGTTCAGCGCCTGCGTGGCGGGCACCGCGGTGGCGTCCCCGCTGCATCCCTTGGCAAGAAGGGCGGCCAGCTTCATCGTTTCAAACATGTCCAGGCTGTTGTTGCTGCACGCTCCGTCCGTTCCCAGGGAGACGGAAATGCCGGCCCGCGCCATGTCCGCACGCGGGCGAAGCCGGAAGCCAGTTTCAAATTGCTGACCGGGTTGTGGGCGATTGCCGCTCCGGAAGAGGCTACCAGTTCCAGTTCCTCATCCGTCACGTCCACCATGTGGGCCAACACGGTGCGTTCATTCAGCAGCCCCATGTCCCGGGCATAAGCCACCGGGCGCCTGTCCCCGTGCAGGGAGCGGCACTGCTCCACTTCTCCGGCGGATTCGGACAGATGGATATGCAGCATCAGGTCCAGTTCCTCCGCCAGCTTCATGGAACGCCGGAGCACGTCGTCACTGGTGGTGTATACGCTGTGCGGCATCAGGGCCACCTGCACCCTGCCGCGGCCCGCAAAGCGCGCCGCCTGCTCCCGGTACAGGGCTTCCGCCGCATCCCATCCGCCGTACGCCGGGGAAGGAAACGCAAAAAGAGCCTCCCCGCCCACACAGCGCATTCCCATGCGCTCCGCCTCCCGGAGCACGTTGATTTCCAGCAAATAGGAGTCCACAAAAGCCGTCGTGCCCGTCCGCATCATTTCATACATGCCCAGCCGCGCCCCCAGGGAGACGATTCTGTCCGTCAGGCGGGCTTCCACAGGGAAAATATGCCCGGTCAGCCATTCCATCAGAGGCAGGTCATCCGCAAAGCCGCGCAAGAAGGTCATCGGAACGTGCGTATGGGCATTGACCAGCCCCGGCATCAGCAGGACATTTCCCAGGTCCCTGCGGGCGGTGGGCTTCCACCGGGCTTCCAGCTCTGCGGCACTCCCCGTTTCCAGAATTTTCCCGTCCCGGACGGCGACGGCCGCATTTCCGGCGGCGCCGGCCTGCCCCGCGCCCGCCAGCATGCGGGAAGCGGTCACCAGCAAATCACACGCTTGTTGTTCCATGGCGCAGAATGTACCCCACCGGGCCCGTTCTGGCAACTTCATCTCCCGGTGCCCGGGGATTTCATGCAAATTTGACATTTCATGTTTGACTTCAAAAGAGAAAACTGCCAAGAATGAACCACAGTTAAATTCACCATTTATCCCCATATGAACAAGACTATACTGCTAGGTTTGGCCCTCGTGGCCTCCGTGTCCGCCGCCAATGCCTACCACGCCGACAAATACGACGGCCAGTTCGGCATGTCCCTGGAAGGAGCTTACGGCATCGCCACCAAGGATGCCATGCCCAACGTGGCCGGCGGCAATCTGAGCATTTTCAATTACATTGAAACCGGCAGCATTGTTCATCAGATTTCCCTGAACGGCGGCATTCTGGCAGGCTCCCACCATCCCAGCGTGCATGACCTGGGCATCAGCGGCCCCTATACCGCCAGCGTCCGCTCCACCTACGTTCCGATGATGGCCGGTTATACGCTGAACCTCCCCATCGGCGATTACACGATGTTCTATCTGGGCGGCAAGGCGGGCGCCACGTACGGAGACATTAAAACCACCATCCACGGGCTGGAAGACGGGAGCCGTTCTCACACCATCTCCACCACCAAGTTTTCCTGGGCAGCCCAGGCCGGGTTCAAGTTCAGCATCTCCAAGAGCGCTGACTTCCTGATCGGCTACGAATACTACCAGATTCAGGGCTACAGTGATCCCGGCTACCACACCATCAAGCTGGGCTTCTCCTGGAACTTCTAACAATTAATCATTGAGTTCATTACTGCCTCCCGGCGGCTCCGTACACCACGGAGCCGCCTTTTTCATGCCGGGGGGAGGAGACGCATGCCATGCGGTAACCAAGGCATCAGCAAACACGTGCTCTTAAAACCAGCGCATGCCGCGTTCGCGTGAAGATTCCGTTGCCTCCAAAAGTGCTCCAAAAGGAAAAAGGCCGCTCCATCCCAAAGGATGGAGCGGCCCCGGAAAGATCAGGATTTCCGGGAATCCCTATTTGACAGGCTTGAACGGCTTGGGAGACGCGTAGACTTCATAGTCCTTGATGCGGCCGTTTTCCCGGTTCTGGCGCGGCAGGTAGCGGAAGCCGGAGAGCTTCTGCACCTTGCCCAGGTCCAGCACGATCATGTGCGGGTGCGTGGGGTTGTCTCCCTGCCACTTGGTGTGCCAGTAGGTGGTGGGCTGGTTGTCCATCACCAGGCCCGCCTGGGCGGCTTCCCCCGCCGTTTCATGGGAATCCGCATAGACCACGGACCACTGTTCGCGGGGAAGCAGGTTGCCGGAGGCATCCAGGAAATTCAGCTCCGCAATGGCGGCGTGCGGACCGTTGTCATGGGCGTTCTTGCTGACGAGGGCGATGTAGCGGGCCTGGACGGGAGCGCGGAATTTGATTTCCTGCTGGTCCGCGCCCTTGGCGAAGGTTCCCTTGTGCACGAGCTGGCTGGCAGCGGGAGCTACGGGCTTGCCCACACGGAAGACGTCCGCCATGGCAGGGTCCCTGTTGACTTCGTAAATGGCTTCCTTCACGCCTTTCACCGTGCCGGAGCCGCCGTCCACGTCCAGCACCACGATTTCATTTTTCCCCGGTTTCAGGTATTCGCCGGGGCAGTAAAGCGCCTGCTGGGAGCCGATGAACCAGAAGCGGCCCAGATTGTGGCCGTTCACCCACACGACGCCTTTCTTCCAGCCGTCCCGCATGTCCAGGTAGGTATCCTTGGGGTTGGAGACGTTGAAATATCCACGGTGGAACACGGGCTGGTCGCCGCCCGGCTTCTTGCCGGAGAAGGAGAGGAGCTCCACGCCCTTGCAAGGGAGGTTGTAGATGAGGAAGTTTTCCAGCTTCTTCCCGTCCAGCGTGATGGGGCCGCGGATTCCCTTGCGTTCCCCCTGGATTTGTCCGCCGAAGTTGATGCGGCCCATGTTTTCCACAAAGATATCCACCGTATGGAGGCCCGCGGGAATAACCACGTCACAGGCGTCCTGCTTGTAGCGGCGGTCTGCCGCACCCTGCCTTTTGCCGTCCACGTAAACGATGGCGCGGTCCTGCATGTTGTTCATTTTCAGCTCTCCCTTCACCGGGCCGTTCACTTTCGTCCGGTACAGGATGAAGCCCAGGCTCTGCCCCAGGGCTTCCATGTGCACGGGCTCCTTGCGGATGACAGGCTGCGGGAGCCGGTTGAACATGCCGGCTTTCTCCGTGAACGTGATGGGCGGCAGCTCCATCATTTCCGGCTGCGCGGGCGGTTCCGGGAGCTTGTACGTATCACCGTAATAGTCCTGAATGGTCTGGCGGAAGGTACGGTAGCGGTCCGTCAGGGTTCCGTTTTCAGAGATGGGCGCGCCGTAGTCGTAATTGGTCACGTCCGGCGTGTAGGCCCCTTCCCAGTTCGCCCCGTTCATGAAGCCGAAGGAGGTGCCCCCGTGCGCCATGAAGAGGTTGGGGGAGACATTGTTTTCCAACATCCACTTCAAGTCGCGGTTGAAGCCTTCCGTACTGCCGCCGTTTTTGGGCTTGCCCCAGTGGTCAAACCAGCCTACCCAGAATTCGCCGTTGATGCGGGGAGTCTTGCCCTTGTGCTTTTCCAGGTTGGCAAAGGCGCCCTTGGCTCCGCCGCCGAAGTTCATGGCGGGAACGATGCCGGGCAGCGTGCCGTTGTTGATCATCCAGTCGTTCGGGCCGTCCGAGGTAAAGGGCACCACGCCCGGAAGCTCCTTCTGGATGACTTCCAGGTGTTTTTTCACGTAGTCCTTGTCGGAGCCGTAGGAGCCGTATTCATTTTCCACCTGGGCCATGATGATGGGGCCGCCCTTGGTGATCTGCAGCGGTTCCAGCATGGAGCAGACTTTCTTGAGATAAGCCATGGCCGGTTCCAGGAAACGGGGGTCCTGGGAACGGACCTTCAGGTCTTCATCCTTCAGCAGCCAGCCGGGGAACCCGCCGAATTCCCATTCCGCGCAAACGTAGGGGCCCGGACGCACGATGACCCACAGGCCGGCCTTCTGCGCCTCCTTGACGAATTCCACAAAGTCCAGGTTGCCGGAGAAGTCCCACTTGCCGGGTTCCGGTTCATGCACGTTCCAGAACAGATAGGTGCAGACGGTGTTCATGCCCATGGCCTTCATGCGCTGGAACCTGTCCTGCCAGTGCTCGCGCGGCACGCGCGGGTAGTGCATTTCCCCGGAGATGATTTTGACGGGCTTTCCATCCATCAGAAAGTTTTCCTGGTTAGTGGCGAAGACATGCTTGGCTCCGTCATTGGATTCCGGCAGGGGCATGGGAGCGGCCATACAAAGATGCCCTGCCAGAAGAAGAACGGAAAAAAGTGATAATTTCATGGTTATGGAGTCAATAAACGGTTACAGAGAATCAGGGGAATTATGATGAAAAACCGCCTCCTTTCAATTTAAAAAGGAGCCGGCGGGCTGGTTTTATTACGGAGCGGCGTCATCCGGTCTTTCAACACGTATCACCTGATGCCTTTCCTCAAACGGAACGCCCCGGCGCCGGGCCTCCTGCGTTTCCTTCTTCATTTTTTCATCCACCCAGTACAGGTGGGATTCCAGGGGGTTGTAAATCCGGGGGGAACAGAACCGCGTGGGGGATTCCGGCCAGCGTATCCAGCGCCAGCAGGCGACGTACGTGTAGGGTTCCCGCCAGCCGGGAATCCAGACGCAGAGTTCATGAATGCGCTTTTGGGCGCGGTGAAGGGCTTTTTTCAGGGCGGCGCCATCCGGGGCATTCCGCTCCGCGTCCAGGGCCGCATCCAGTTCCGTGTCCGCCACGGCAAAGATATTGTTCGTGTTGCCCACGGGGTTGCCGCGGGCATCGTACGCCAGCTCGGAAGCAAAGGTTTCATAAAGCCGGGGGAACGGCGTCTGGAGCGGCCACGCCCACAGGGCGGCCTGGTACCGTTTTTCAAATACCTTCCGGGAACAGACATTATAGGTCAGGGGGTCCAGGCGCAGGTCCACCCCGCATTTCAGGGCCTCCTGCCGTAGGATGGAACAAACATTGGTCATCAGGGTGGAGGAGTCCGCGAAGGTCAGTTCCACCACCAGCCGTTCCCCCCGTTCATTCTTCAGCACGCCGTCCTCCCCCATTTCCCGGTAGCCGGCGCGGGCAAAATGTTCCATGGCTTTTTTCTTGCTGTATTCCGGCGCTTTCAGCGGAAGCGTCAGATCGCCGTACCCCTCCATGTAGGAGCCCAGCCTTCTCATATTCCCGCGGAACAGGGTATCAATCACCATGCCCATGTTCACGGAATGCGCCAGCCCCCTGCGAATGCCGGGGTTTTTCAGAAGCTTGTCCGCACAGTTCAGGTACAGGCCGTACGGGGGGCAGGCATAACCGGCTTCCAGGCTGTACTTGTCTATGTAGCCCCGGTGCACTTCCGGCAGTTCCAGCCTGTTTTCCCACACTTCCGGCTTGCGGACGTTCATCATGTCCAGCTCCCCGCGGCGGAACATTTCAACCGCCTTGTTTTCCAGGTTTACAAATACATGCTCCACCTGGTCCGCATTGCAGGAATAGCGGTAGTATTTCCTGTCCTTCGCCCACCAGTCCTTCACGCGGGCCAGGGTGATGCGCTCGCCTATCCGTATTTTACCGGGAACCACCACGTAGCCCCCCGTATTCGGGGGCGCCTTCCACTGGTAGCGTTCCAGAAACAGGGAATTGAAATCATGGTAAAAACCGGGATGGGCCGGATGGAAATCCACACAGGCCATGTAAGGCAGCAGGGGCCCGGGTGACGGCAGCGTCAGGGCAATGACGGAATCCCCGTATACCGTAATCTGGTCATACGTGGAACGGAACAGGGTGGTCCAGAAGGGGTCCCGGGCAAAGCCGGACGTGCGGAGGCAGATATTCAGCAGGAAGTCCTGCGCCTTTACGGGGCGGCCGTCCGAGTACGTCGCTTCCGGGTCCAGATGGTAAAAAACGGTTTTCCCGTCCGCGGAGACGGCCCAGCGGTCCGCCAGCCCCGGAATGGGCCGGAAGGTTTCCGGATGCAGTCCCACCAGGGGAAGCCACACGTTGTCAATGGCGGAGTAGTTGAAAAAGGTCTCGCTTCCCGGTCCGAACGCCCGCAGGGTTCCGGGAAACGGCGTATTGATCCACAGCCGGACCAGCCCCCCTTTCACGGCGCGGGGGTCACCCACTTCCGGTTCCTCCATTCCGGTCTGCCATTCCAATCCAGCAGGAACCTCCTCCAGGGGAAGCAGGCGGATATGGTCTTTCAGCTCCAGCCTTCTGCCGATGCGTTCCACGGAACGCTCCTGCTCGGCCAGACGCCGCCCATCCCCATCGCCACGGGAGACGGACAGCAGGCTTTTCTTCCGCTCGCCGCCTGCCAGTTCCCGGAGCAGTTCCCGCTCCACAGACCTGTTCCACCGTTCCACGAAGCCGTCAAACACGGCAGGCATGCCCCTGCCGTCCGTCCGTCCGGAGGCCTCATGCCAAACGTCCGCTTCCCGCTGGGCGAAGTAAAGGACTCCTCCCAGAAAGACGGCGAGGACCAACGCCCCCAGAATGTACAGCCAGCGAAACACAGCTCAGATTACCGCCGCATGTTAACCGATTCCGGAACCACCGGAAAACAAAAAGCCCATCTTCCGCCCGTGGCTGTTCCCTTCGCCTGAAACAGCCCGCAAGACGGAAGATGGGGGTGCAATCAACAATTAGTCCTGAAAAGCAATTAGAATTCGACCGTCACGCCGCCGAAGACTCCCAGCCCCCGGGCCTGGCGCGGTCCGAAGTTATAGTCATTCGTGATGATGAAATTCTGGTCAAACAGGTTTTCCACACGCACATGGAGCGCCACATTGTCCGTCACCTGGTACCTGGCGAACAAACGCGCCGTAAAGAAGTTGTCCAGACGGGCATAGTTGTAGTCCGTACGCCCCATGGCGGAGGTTACGCCGAAGCCGACCGTCAGTTTTTCAACTGGAGAGGTATAAACCTCCGCGTTGATGGTGTGGCGGGCAGTATTGGCCATCTGGACGGTTTCATAGTTGCCGATGGAGTCGCGCTTGGGCATCGTGAAAGTGTAGTTGGCATAATAGCCGCTGTTCCACGCATCCTTGAACTGCCCCTTGAACGCTACTTCCACGCCATAGGAAGTGGCGTGGGAGAAGTTGTCGTAAGTCGTGTAGGAGTTGGGCCACGTGCCTACGCTCTTGGTGCCGATTTCATCGTTGATGCGGGTCCAGAATCCCGTCACGGAAGCGTAATGGTTGTCCGCCAGGCGCTGTTCCACGCCCAGGTCTCCGCCCAGGGATTTGGACACGTCCAGGTCCGGATTGCCCACGTAGCCGTAATTGGCGGCGTACTGTTCAAAGTAGGTGGGGGCGCGGAAGCCGGAACCCACGGAACCGAAAATACGGGTGGGGGAATCCTTGCCCGTCACCTTCCAGGAATTGGAATAACGCCACGTGAAGTGGTTGTTCCAGACGGAATCATGCTCCAGGCGCAGGGCCACGCTGGCGTCAAAGTTGTCCGTGGGCGCCCACATCTGCTCCGCAAAGAAGGCAAGCGTGCTCTGCCATTCATCCTTGGCAACGTAATTGTTTTCGCTCATGTAGTCGGAGCGGTCCCAGGCCATGCCGGCGACCGTCTTCCATTCCTTGTTCCACGTAAGGGCATTGCGCCATTCCGTCTGGAAGCGGCGGTTGCGCATCACGTTGGGCTGGAAATCGAAGCCCGGCGTATGCGTGGAATAGTCCATGTTGTAATGCCCGATCATGAAGCTGGTGGACCACAGCTTGGTAATCTCCGCATCCACGCGCCCCGTCACCAGGTTGCTGCGGTTCTTGTCTTCCGTGTTGTACAGGTGGGGGTCCGTCACGGCGGGCCACTGGTCGTAATCCACATACGGCGTGGGGTATTCAAAGTAGGAATCCAGGCGGCGGTAGGTAAAGCCCACCTTCACCTTGTCATTGACGTCATAGCCCAGGCGCACGGCTTCCTGCCACTGGCGGAAGTCGTTCATGCCTTTCCGGTTGTCATAAATGGCCGGATAAATGGTGGGATCGTTCTCCGTGGATTCAAACCCCACGCCCACAAAGTAGGAAAGCTTCTTGATCTTGCCGGAGGAAGTCGCGTAGCTGTTGAAGGAATGGAAAGAACCGGCTTCCGCAAAAATCCTGGTCACGGGATCGCCTTCCCCTTCCGGAGTGTCCATGGCGACAACGCCGCCAATGGCGCCGGAACCGAAGACGGCGCCCTGGGCGCCCTTCACCACTTCCACATTGCCCACCGTAAAGAGATTGGTGATCCCCAGCAGCTTGTTGCCGGACATGTTGACATCACTGATGCGCATGCCGTCAATCATGGTCAGGGTGTAGGTTTCCTTGTTCATCCCGCGGATGACGGTGTTGCTCACGGAACCGCGCTGCCAGGTGCCGCCGCCGTCCAGCGTGAAGACGCCGGGAGTCTGGGAAAGGGCTCCTGTCAGGGTTTCAATGCCCGCTTTCTGGAATTCTTCCGGATTGATGATGGAAACGGATACCCCGGACCGGTTGTACGGCACGCCCGTAAAGTGGGACGCCATGGTCAATTCCGGCATGACCTGCATGGTTTCCGAACTGGCGGAGGGCTTGGAGTCTTCTTTTTTAGCGGACTCGGCAAGAGAGGACTGGCCTGCGAATGCGGCAAGGCCAACGGCAATAGCGCCCATCTGAAGGGCTTTCTTCGTATAAAGCATGGTTGTGGTGCCTTACGTTCGGTAACTCGCCGAACAGTTGGACAACCCCACAGGCTGGTCTTCTGGCTTGCGAGCCAGGCTCGCTTACAGTGGCGGTACCGCTCCGGATTCACACCGGTATTCCCCAATCTATTTCCTGCCCGGCTACGGGCGTCCCTGAGGTCTGTAACCCTTCCCATAAGGGTTCATGAGACGGATGAAATACCAAAGAGACCGGTATGACAAGCCAAAAAAATTTTTCTTTGAACATTCCGCCGCTTTATGGACGCTTCCTTTTTTCAGCCGCCGCGCGCCATCCCGTTTTTCCAACCGGAGTCCTCCATTTTTGTCTTGTCACCCCCGGCGCGTACAGGACATGATGCGCCCATGACGCGCCTTTCACCCTCCTTCCCGCAGCGGGGAAGGATTTCCGTTTTCAGAGGAGTTCCCAACTTCCGGAAAAACCGTTTCTTCAAGGCGTTTCCTTCCTTTTTCCGGAACAGGCGCCATCCCGGAACGCCGGTCTCAATTACTACGGCATGAACAGTTTTTCACACGGAGGGGATTTAAAATCCCTGGCGGCGGACGCCGGACGGCCCGAACGGGAGATTCTGGATTTCAGCGTCAACCTGAGGCCGGAGGGAATGCCGGAGTTCATTGCCTCCGCGCTGTGGAAGGCCATGGATGCAGCCGTTCCCTACCCCTCCCCGGACATGGCGGAGCTGCGGGAACTGGCAGCGGTTCATTACGGGCTGCCTTCCGGTTGCTTCACCTTCGGCAACGGAGCCAACGAACTGATTCACGCCCTCCCGCGCGCGCTGGAACTGAAACGGGCCGTCATTCCGGAACCCGCTTTTTCCGAGTACAGGCTGGCCTGCCTGCGCCACGGCACGGACGTTCTTTCCATCCGGACGGAGGAACGGAATTCCTTTATTCCGTCACCCCTCCTGACGGCGGAACAGGCCGCAGGCGGAAGCGCCGTTTTCCTGGCGAATCCCTGTAATCCGTCCGGCGGCCCGCTGGACGTTCCGGCCCTGCGCCAGGCCGTGCGGGACCGCCCCGGAGTCATCTGGATTATTGACGAGTCCTTCATTGACTATGCGGACGGAACGGAATCGCTTCTCCGTGACGCGGCCCTTCTGCCCAACCTGGTGGTCCTGCGTTCCCTGACCAAATTTTACGGCATGGCCGGCGTCCGGTGCGGCTTTTCCGTCTGCGCCGCTCCGCTGGCGGAACGGCTGAGGCAGTCCCTGCCCGCGTGGAACGTGAACGCCTTTGCGGCGGCTGCGGCGCGGGCCGTGCTGGAACAGCCCCCTTCATGGGCGGACGGGGAACGCGCCCTGAACCGGGAACGCCGGGAAGACCTGTTCCGCAGGCTTTCCGCCCTGCCGGGCACCGCAGTGCTCCCGTCCGGAGCCAACTTCCTGCTCTTCCGCCTGGCGGGGGCGCCTTCCGGCCTGGCCGCCCGGCTCCTGAAAAACCACGGCATCGCGCTGCGCGACTGCTCCAATTATCCGGGGCTGGAAAACGGCGGCTGGTTCCGTGCAGGCGTTCGCACGCCGGAGGAACACGCCCTGCTGGCAGAGGCCCTGCGGGCCGAGCTGAAGGGAGACGCCCCCGCCATTCTCCGCAAACTGCCCAAACCGGCCCTGATGATTCAGGGCACCTGCTCCGATGCTGGAAAAAGCGTGCTCACGGCGGCCCTGTGCCGCATTTTCCTTCAGGACGGCCACCGGGTGGCCCCGTTCAAGGCGCAGAACATGGCCCTCAACTCCGGCGTGACCGCGCTGGGGGAGGAAATGGGCCGCGCCCAGATGGTGCAGGCCCAGGCCTGCCGCATCGACCCGGATGCCAGGATGAACCCCATCCTGCTCAAGCCCCATTCCAACACCGGCTCCCAGGTGATCGTGATGGGGCGCGCCGTGGGCCACATGGAGGCGCGGGAATATTTTACGGCCAAAAGGCGCTTCTGGCCGGACGTGCGCCGGGCGTACGATTCCCTGGCGGACGAGTATGACGTCCTGTGCCTGGAAGGGGCCGGAAGCCCCGGAGAAATCAACCTGAAATCCGCAGACGTGGTGAACATGAACATGGCCCGCTATGCGCGCGCCAAAGTTCTGCTCACCGGGGACATTGACCGGGGCGGCGTGTACGCCTCCTTCCTGGGGACATGGATGACGTTCGCCCCCTGGGAAAAAGAGTTGCTGGCGGGTTTTGTGGTCAACAAGTTTCGCGGAGATCCGGAGCTGCTGGCTCCGGCGCACAGCTACATGCTGGACCGTACGGGCAAGCCCGTGCTGGGCGTCATCCCGATGATACGGAACATCAATATTCCGGAAGAGGACCGGGCCGCGCTGCCCTTTGAACAGGACGGGCAAGCCAGGCACGCGGACAGCCTGGACGTGGCCGTAGTAATGCCCGCCCACGTCTCCAACTTCACGGACTTCGCCCCGCTGGCGGCGGAGCTGGACGTTCGCCTGCGCCAGGTGCGGACACGGGAGGAATGGGGGAATCCGGACCTGGTCATCCTGCCCGGCACCAAGAGCGTGGCGGCGGACCTGGCCGGACTGCGCGCCGCCGGGCTGGAAGAACCCATCCGCCGGCACGCCGAAAAGGGAAAGTGGATGCTGGGCGTCTGCGGCGGCCTGCAAATGCTGGGAACGGACATTCTGGACCCTCTGCACATGGAATCCGCGGAGGAACGGACGCCGGGGCTGGGGCTGCTGGAACTTTCCACCACCTTCGCCTCCGCCAAAACCCTGCTCAACGTGCGCCGGGCAAGCACGCCGCTGCCCCCTCCCGCGGCGGGCTATGAAATCCACCACGGCGTCACCCGCCATGAGGGAGCGAGCGTCCCCATCATGTTCCGGGAAGACGGCTCCCCCTGCGGCTACGGCAAAGGCCGCATCTGGGCCACGTACCTGCACGGCATTCTGGACGGGGACGAGTTCCGCCGCGCGTTCATCAACATGGTCAGGGAGGATTCCGGGTTGTCTCCCAATCCATCCCTGCACGCCTCCTATGACCTGGACGGCGCGCTGGACCGCCTGGCGGACGTGGTCCGGGAGCATCTGGACCTCAAGGCCATCTACCGTATTCTTCAACTGAAACGCTGACCCATGCTTCCGTGCCCGTTCATCCTGCCCGCGGCCCTTCTGCTGGATATTCTGGCGGGGGATCCGCCCAACAGGTTCCATCCCGTCTGCCTGATCGGCTGGTGCGCGCGCCGCGCGGAAACCCTGGCGCGGCGGCTGTGGGGAGGGACTTTTACGGCGGGGATGGCGGCGGCTTTAGGAACCTGCGCCGCCGCATGGCTTGCCTGCGCGGTATTCTGCCTTCCCTTTTCCGTCTTCCCCTCCCCGTGGATTCCCTGGATTCCGGCCGTTCTGGTCATTTACATCTGCATGGCCCCGCGCGGCCTGGCGGAACATGCGCTGCGGGTGGCGAACGCCCTGCGCAGCGGGAAGGACGGCGAGGCGCGGCACGCCGTTTCCATGATCGTAGGGAGGGACACGGAACGGCTGGACCGTCACGGCATGGCCAGGGCGGCTATTGAAAGCGTGGCGGAAAATCTGACGGACGGCGTCTTTTCCACCTTGTTCTGGGCTACAGCAGGCTGTTTGGCAGGAGGTCCTTTCGGCGCGGCCTTCGCCGCGCTGACGCACCGCGTTTTCAATATTCTGGATGCCATGTGGGGGAAAAAGAACGACCGGTACAGACGCTTCGGCACCTTTGCCGCCCGCACGGACGACGCGCTCAACTTTATTCCCGCGCGCCTCATCCTGCCGTGCATCTCCCTGGCGGCCCTCTTCGTAAAGGGAACCTCCGCCCGGAGGGCGCTCACTACGGGCTGGGCCTTCCGCCGCGCCCATGCCAGCCCCAACTCCGCCTGGAGCGAGGCGGCCTTCGCGGGCGCGCTGGGCCTCCGCATCGGCGGCCCGGTCTCTTACAAGGGGGTTCCTGCGGACTACCCGTGGATAGGAACCGGGCGCACGGAAGCTGTCGTCAGTGACCTGGCCCTGGCCATACGTCTCATGTGGATGACCGCCGCCGCGGGCACGCTGATCTTCTCCCTCATCCTTTTCTTCATTCCCCGCTTCTGACCATCATGAACAAACTGCATATTCCCCCGCTGGACGAACAGGCCGCCAAAACCGCCCTGGAACATCAGAAAATACTGGCCAAGCCCCCTCTCGCGCTGGGGAAGCTGGAACCCGTAGCCATCCAGATTGCCGCCATGACCGGCAATCCCGCGCCGCGCCTGAAGGACAAGGCCGTGGTCCTCTTCGCCGCGGACCACCACATTGCCGACCACGGCCTCAGCCTGACATCCACGGACGTCACTTACATCCAGACCCGCAACTTCCTTCAAGGCGGCGGCACCATCAACGCCTTCACGCGCAACGCGGGAGCCCGCCTCTCCGTGGTGGACGTGGGCGTGAATTACGACTTCGGCGACCTGCCGGGGCTGGTGAAAAGAAAGGTCATGCACGGAGCCAACGATTTCAGCAGGGGCCCGGCCATGACGAGGGAACAGGCGCTGGAATGCCTGCAAGTGGGCATCGACATGGCCCGGGAGGAAAAAGCCAGGGGGCTGGACATCGTGGCCGCCGGAGAAATGGGCATCGGCAATACCACGCCCTCTTCCGCCATCGTGTCCGTGCTCACGGGCACCCCGGTGGAAACCGTGACGGGGCGCGGCTCCGGCGTCAAGGGGGAAGTCATCCGTAAAAAAATAGAGCTTATCGAACAGGGAATCGCCCTGAACAAGCCCGACCCTTCCGACGCCATCGACGTGCTGGCGAAGGTAGGAGGACCGGAAATAGGGGCCATGGCCGGGCTGATGCTGGGCGCGGCCTCCCTGCGCGTCCCCATCGTCATTGACGGCTTCATTGCCGGGGCGGCGGCTGCCATCGCCCAGGGCATCCGGCCGGAAGCGGCTCAGTACTTCATCGGCTCCCACAACTCCGCGGAACCGGGGCACAAGCTCATCATGGACCACATCGGCGTCACCATGTACATGGACCTGGGCCTCTGCCTGGGGGAAGGCACGGGAGCGGCCCTGTTCTTTCCGCTGCTGGACGCCGCCACGCGCGTGCTCTCTGAAATGAAAACCCTGCCGGAACTGGACATCACCGTTCCGCGCTAAATATTCCCTTTCCCTGCACCATGGCCGTCATTACCACCATCCGCTCCGCCTTCGGCTTCCTGACCCGGCTGCCCGTAGGCCCGTGGCCGCTGCAAAACGACCTGAACGGCATCTCCGCATGGCTCCCGCTGGTCGGCCTCGTCGTGGGAGGGCTGGCAGGCGGCCTGACCTGGGCGGCCACCCTGCTCTTCCCCCCGCTGGTCTGCGGCGTCATCGGCTGCGCCTGCTGGGTAGCCATCACGGGCGGCCTGCATCTGGACGGAGTGGCGGACTGCGGGGACGGACTGCCCGTGGAAGTGCCGAGGGAACGCAGGCTGGAAATCATGAAAGACTCCCGCCTGGGCACCTTCGGCGGCACGGCCCTGTTCTTCAACCTGGCCTTCAAGGGCGCCGCGCTGGCGGCGCTGGCGGCCTGCGGTTCATGGGAGCTTCTGCTCACGGCGTGCGCGCTGGCAGGGCTGCTGGCCCGCAGCCAGATCTTCATCGCCATGCGCTTTCCGGGCGCGCGCCCCGGCGGCATGGGGGAAGCCTTCAAGCAGGGGACGCGCCCCGTCCACGCCCTGATAGCCGCCGCCGTCACCCTGGCTGCCTGCGCGCTGGCAGGGTGGCACGGGCTGTACGCGCTGCTCACGGCCCTGGCCGGTTCCACGGCCCTGCTCCTGTATGCCCGCCGCCGCCTGGGAGGCGTCACCGGGGACGTGTTCGGCTGCACCGTGGAATGCACGGAATGGCTCGTCCTGCTCACCTTCTGCACCTTATGAAAACTCCGCACAAATGCCGCGTTCCGGGCCTCAGCATTGGCTGCACCTCCTTCATCATCCCGGACTACTACGTCCCCGCCATCAGGGAATGCGTCCATTACGCGGATGACATCGCCCTGCTCCTGCTGGAAGCCGGAGAGCACGGGGAGGGACTCATTACCCCGGCGGAAATCCGGGAGCTGGCCGGAATCGCCGCGGACGCCGGGGTCAAGTGGAACGTCCACCTGCCCACGGACGGCGGCTTCGCCACGGAGGAATCAGGGCGCCGCTACACGGAAAACATCATCCGCGCCATTGACCTGACCCGGGAACTGGAGCCCCACACCTGGGTCATGCACGTGGTTACGGACCACATTCCCGGCCCGGACATGCGCCCCCATCTTACGGAGCGTGAAACGGAACGCATCCTCCGCAGCCTGGAGCAAATCACGCCCCACCTGCCCGCGCCGGAATGCCTGGCCCTGGAAAACCTGGAACGCCACCCGACCGACTACCTGGACAAGCTGGTCTCCGCCACGCCCCATTCCCGCTGCTTTGACATAGGCCATGTCTGGAAGGAAGGCCTGCGGCCGGAAGAACTGTTGCCGCTCTGGCTGCCGGACATACGCATGTGCCACCTGCACGGGCTGGAAAAACGGGACCACAAATCCCTGCACCACATGCCCGCCGCCACGCTGGACGCCATCCTCCACCCCATGTGGGACATCCGTTTCTCTCCCCTCATTACCCTGGAAGTCTTCAGCCTGGACGACTTTCTGAACTCCCACCAGGCCATGCTGGAATCCCATGAACGCTACATCTCCAAACACTGACGCCAATCCCGCACGCATGACGCTCGTCCTGGGCGGCATCAGAAGCGGCAAAAGCCAATACGCCGAACAGATAGCCGCCGGATTCGGGGAAAAAATCCTGTACGTCGCCACGGCGGAGGTGTGGCCCGGAGCCGGATCCATGGAATACCGCGTGCGCAAGCACCGGGAACGGCGCCCGGCAAGCTGGCTTACGCTGGAATGCCCCCGCCATGTGGCCGCCGCCGTCCGGGAATCCGGCCTGCTGGACCAGGTGGACGGCGTCATTCTGGAATGCGTAACCCTGCTCGCCTCCAACACCCTGTACGCCCAGAAGGACCCTACGGACTACGAACCATTCCAGGAAGCGCTGATTGAGGAAATAGAGGCCTTGAAGGAACTTATCCCCCAATCCCCCGTGCCCTGGGTTCTGGTCTCCTCTGAAACCGGCATGGGCATCAGCCAGGCGGACGCGGAAACGCGCCACTACTGCGACGGGCTTGGCATCGCCAACCAGCTTCTAGCCAAAAGCGCGGACGAAGTTTACTTCATGGTTGCGGGGCTTCCCGTAACCGTAAAAAAATAGCAGACGGTCAATTCTTCAGCGCAATATACTTCAACACTGCCGGACACATCCGCGCCAGTAAAAAGTACAGTCCGCTCAGAGCCAGAAAAACAAGGGGTACGGCCATTCCCCATATCCAGAAGCTTCCCCTTGGAAAACCGAGCCTGAGCATGCACTCATAAACCAGGGCATGCGCGGCATATACAAAAAAGACGGAGGGAGCCAAACGGGCGCAGAAAGAGGAGATTCCCGGAAAATACCGCATCATCAAGAAGGCGCAGGATGCCAGCCACAGCACGCCCATGCACAAGGATAACGCAGACTCCTGAACGGTGCTGTACATTTCCCATATAAAAATAACGGGAAACACCATCAGCACGTACAGCCACGCTTTACCGACCGCATTCTTCAACTCTTCAAGGGAATAACGGCATAAAAACATGCCAAGGGCAAATGCTCCAAAACCCCTGGGATGGATAACGCAGAAAACCTTGTCCATGTATTCGAAGGACAAGTAAAGGGAATTGCTCGTACTGAAAAGCACCAGGGAGGCCATGGACAGAATGAGCAGACAGGCCCGCGGCATCCGGAATAACGCTCCTGAAACCAGCACAAACACCATTAAATCCCGCAAAAACCATAAAACAGTTCCCAAAGGAGGGCGCCCTATTCCCAGACCGGTCATCCATTTTACAATGTCCGCGGGAAACCCGAACAAGGCCATGGAAACGAAAATCCAAAACAAATAGGCACACAGAATCAGAAACGCTTTTCTCCAGTTAAGCCAGGGCACCGGGGCCGGGCTGCCCCCATACTTCCGGGCCAGGAAGTAACCCGCCGCCATGAAAAAGAAAAATACGCCCGCACGTGTTGCATACACAGTGAAGCCATGGGAAGCGGGAGTATGCTGGATCATGATAAGCAACATGGCCAGCACACGGATAATATCTACCCACGGGTCACGGCACTTCTCCGTCAGTTTCCTTCCCCGGACGATGCCCGGTGCATGTGAAGGAGAGTTCGTTAACGCTTCATACATATGCCAAATACAATCACGAACATCCGGGGCGCCATGATAGCATGGCCGTCCTTCATGGCAATACGAAACAGGGAGCCAAACGCAAGAAAAAGTTCCAATTGACAGGATCCGGAGGATATGTTAGCCATGCCATGCCTCCCTCACCAACCGGAGGCGCTTCCGGGAAGCCCGTGGTACGGGCAGGAAATAGATGGGGAATCCGGTGTGAATCCGGAGCGGTACCGCCACTGTATATTGCACGGCTTAAAAACCTGCAATGAGCCAGATCGCCAGCCCCGAAGTATTTTATGAACCGCCGGCGAGTATTCCGGCATTCAGACCATACACATGCATTCATCCAACACGCTCCGCTTGAACGGAGCAGACTATGATGGTCCGGCCTCCTTGAAGTCCGGAATGTTCAACACTCCTGAAAAAACACCGTGCCACTCCAGGCACCGGATGCAGGTTGTGGCTATGACCCTGGCCTGCCTCGGCATGCTGGGAACGGTCCATGCCCAGGATACTGCCAGGGAAGACCTGGCCGGCGCTTATGACGCCACTGTAGCCAGAACCGCCTCAGATGCGGCCCTGGGAACGGTCTCCGCCACATTCAACGTGACAGGCTCCAGCAACGTGCGCGGAATCTGGGGAAAATCAGGCACCCTCAGCATTGGCGCGATTGCCGGGGATGCCGTATTCAACGTCTCCTCCACGGCAAACAACGCCTTCGGCATTGACACCTCCTCCGGAGTCAATGTGGACATCGGCACCCTGGCAGGAACATTCAACATCTCCGCAGCCAGAACGAATGCCACCGGCATCCGGAGCTACGGGAAAATACTCTCCATCGGAACGATCACGGAAGACGCCCTCATCTCCATCACGGCCAATTTCTCCTCCAATGGCATTTACGCCTATCAGGGGCGCCTGGACATTGGAACGATGGCCGGCAAAATTTCCGTGGACCTGGGAACAGGAAACTATGCGAGGGGACTGTATGCCTACGGAAACACCATGGACTACCAGGGCCCGCGCTACAAGGACGTCAACATCGGCACCTTTTCCTCCACCGGCAGCATTTCCGCGGCGACAGCCGGCGGCTACGGAGCCAGAGGCATCCAGTCCAACTACGGGCAGGTGAACATTACCCGGCTGGACGGTCAAATCACCGCAGCCTCCGGCTCCAATGATGAAAGCGAGGACTTTTCCGCCATCGGCATTGAAGCCAGGGAAAACATCACGCTGGGCGACATGGGAGCAACGGGAAGCGTTACCGCCACGACCAACGGCATGGACGCCTACGGCCTCTTCGCCGGAGAAGAAGGAGGTTACCAGACCCATTCCAATATTACCATCGGCAATGTGGGCGGCGCCATCCGGGCGGAAGCCATGGCCGGAACGGCCGCCGGGGCACGTTCCACGGGCTCCCTGTCCGTGGGAAACATCAGCGGTTTCATCTCCGCCTCCTCCACGGGAGCTGCGGAAGCCTACGGGCTGCTGGCGGAATTCTCCCTGACCACCGGCACTATCAACGGAACCGTCAGCGCGGCAACTGCCGGCAGCACGGCGGCGGCCCTGATGGGAGGAGCCGGCATCACGACGACCATCGGTTCCACCGGCGTCATTGAAGCAACGGCGACGGGAGACGAAGCAACGGGGTATGCCCTGTACAGCGGGTCCAATACGGGTTCCGGCTTCTCCACGGAAAACACGGCGGACAACGTCACCGTCCACGCCGGAGCTTCCATCAGCGGCATCTGGGAACTGGGCGGCTCCGGAGCGGAAGGCTCCGTGGATACCATTACGCTGCTGTCCGGAACGGAAGCCGCTCCGGGACTGTTTGACTACACGGTGCGGACAACCGTCAACACCAGCAAGTCCGATACGGCCACCCACCATTCCTCCGTCACGCTCAACGTGGGCAGTGCGGACAACGAAGCGAACTGGACCATCTCCACGGAAAAAACTGCCGGCCTGTTCAACCGGGTCAACGTGGGCCACGGCTCTGCCGTCACCTTAACCGGGAACTCCCAGATACTCCGTGACGGGGCCGTCGTCAACAACCAGGGCTCCATCTCCGGCAGCGGCACGCTCACCATTGCGGAAGGCATGACGCTGCTCAACGGGACCCTGGTGCAGAATGCGGCGGGAACGGCCCTGGAAGTGGGCTTTGACGGCCTGAACGTAAATCTGGACCTGGCGCAAAACGCCACGGTAGGCGCCACGGTGCTCAACGCCACGGATTCCGCCTGGGTCGTCACGCTGGACCAGATCAAGAACGGCATCACCGCCATGTACGGAGCCAGGGTGGACAACTTCCAACTGGAAAACTACCGCATGAGCTACCGCCTCCAGGGCCAGGTATTCCTGGGTGAAGGCGCCCCCATCGTCGTCAACCCCGGAGAAAGCATCCATGTGGGGGAAGGCTCCAAGGTCATCATCGGGGAAAACCTGCCTGAGCACGGCATCGTGCTGGAAGGCGGGGAGGCTGACTTGAGCCAGTCGGACGCCGTCATTTCCTCCGGAGCCGTCAGCGGCGTTTCCGGACAACTGACGCTGGCGGGCAAGGATGAAAAGGAACAGACCCTGAACTGGGAACACTCCGGCACGGCAGGCTACAGCGCCTCCGCCGCCGACGGAGGCGCCTTCGCGAACCTCAACGTCACGGCACAGGATGTGAAGGTTGTCGCCAAGGGTTCCTATGCGGCGGAAAACGTCGTCATCAGCAACAACGCCACCCTCGTTCTGGACGGCAGGGACGCCAGTCTGGGCGTGGAAGGCGGGAGCATCCGCCTGGGTGAGGCATTCGCCCATCCGGCTAATCCGGGGCATCTGGTGCTGAACGGCTCCACCGTTCTATCCGGCGTGGAAACCAACAGCGGTTCCACCGTCTCCGGTTCCGGCGCCTTCAAGGGAGAGGTTACCTATTACGGCAGTGAAATCGTGATCGGCTCCGGCTCCTCCGCAGGCTACCACAACTATGAAGGCGGCCTGAACGCGTGGGGGGGAGTGCAGGAACTCACGTTCATCGTGAACGGAACGGCGGCGGCGGACGCCACCCATACCGGAGCGGACACCTATTCCCAAATGAACGTCTCTTCCTCCTACCATGTGGATGGAGCGCACGTCAATGTGGTCATTGGAGACAACCTGCTTTTCAGCAAGGAACAAAGCTTCTCCCTCTCCCTGGTCAACCTGGACCCCGATACGGTCATTGATCCGGACGGATCCCTGTGGGACCTCACCGGCATCGACCCCACGCTGAAGGGCCGCACGGACCTGGTCACGGATACCGGCTTCACGGTTTCCGACGACGGCCTGCACCTGATTTTCAGCGGCAAGGTCAACATCAACGCCGTGAAGGCCCTGCGCGGAGAGGAAGCCTCCCGCATCGCCAACACGCTGTGGTCCTCCGTCCGGGTGGTGGACAGCTTCGCCCATACGGCGGCTTCCCAACTGGATTTCCGCGGACCGGGAGCGCGCAACATCTGGTTCTCCGGGCTGGGGGACTTCATGAACGTCTCCTCCGCCACGGGAGCCTCCGGCTTTGACTACAAGGGCGGCGGCTATGCCGTGGGCTTGGACTACGCCTGGACGAAAAACTGGATATCCGGCGCGGCCTTCGGCCAGACCTTCGGTTCCTTCCACTCCGCGGACAAGCAGTTCAAGGCAGACCAGGACGGCCTGATGCTGGCCCTCTACCAGCGTTACCACCGCGACCTGCTCCGTGGAAACAGCGTGGACATTGACGGCTACTTCACCTACGGCCGCATGGACAACGATGCGGACGGCACGCTGGGCGGCAGACCCGCCACCGCCTCCTGGAACGATGACGTGTACGGCTTCGGCCTGAAGGGAACCTGGAACATCCGCCTGAGCAAAGACGGATGTGCTGAAACCCTTCGCAGGCATTGAATTCCTGCACGGCTCCCAGGGTTCCTTCGGGGAGCGTTCCGGTTCCGGCACCGCCTGGTACCAGGACGGCTCCGTGCAGAACTGGAGCATCCCCGTCGGCGGCACCTGGCAGAAGCAGATCGCCGTCGGCAGGGGCCAGTACCTGCTGCCGCAGGTGACGGTTGCCTACGCCGGAGACGTCTCCCGCCGCAACGCTTCCGTGAAAACGGACGCCTTCGGCACGCCCTTCCGGGTAGACGGCGTCCATCCGGGACGCCACGCCCTGATCGTCCATGCGGGGCTGAACTGGGTCATTTCCAGCGCCTGGAGCGCCGGAGCCTTCTACCATCTGGAACAGAGGGAACACATGACCAACCAGAGCGTTAACGCCACCGTGCGCTATTCGTTCTAAACGTTCTTCCCATTCGGAAACAATCCGGAGGGAATCCACCGCGGATTCCCTCCGTTTTTTCGGCAGGCTTCCCATATTCCACAGGAAATTCTTGACTCCACAGCCCTCTTGCCGCTTAATTCCTCCACTTCACGTGCCGTCGTGGCGGAATGGTAGACGCGCTCGACTCAAAATCGAGTTCCAAAAGAGTGTGGGTTCGAGTCCCACCGGCGGTACCAATAAATAAACCCTGAAAGCTTAATGCTTTCAGGGTTTTCTTTTATCAGTTAACAGCTCTCGGCTAAGAAGCAGAAAACTGAATGCAATAATTTCCAGAAGAAACACTCGTGTGTTTATATAGATATAATTTCTGAAATTTTTTCCGGAACACTTATCTATAAATAAAATCATCAGTAATTACATACTTTATATTAAAAATTATTCTACTGTAATTTTCAAATATTCGCCCTCGCGATGTAATTTTACATGCAACAAATGAACTAGTCTTTCTGCTCATCCAGAGAACCGTAAAAAGACACGAACCTTCCCCCACCGCCATACACCACATGCCGATGAGGTTTTTCCTGCGCCGGCAGATGATGGCGACGAAAAAACTGCCGCGTGGCGATGTCAATAAGCAAATCTCCTATGTTGCCATGGTTGGCGCAATATTGAAATCACCCAGTTTAATGAGAGCAGGAAGAATGGAAATGGATTCAGGCATGCGGTATGATTTCAAAAAATTCGTTAAGAGTGCCCAGGCAATCCCTGGAAGAAACGTGTGGCACTTCCAGTCCCATCTTGCGCCAGACGCAAATCTGGTGGAGAAGCTCCGTTCCAGAGCCTTCGCAGATGTTATGGAATCCGTTGACGAATAATCGTTTAATTGGAATATTCATAATTGTATAGGGAATTGCAATGAATAAGAAAAAGAGATGGTCCATGCTCCTGACGAATATGGCGAATCCGGACATGCTGAATCTCTCGTTGTGCGGTTAAAAAATGAGCTGCATGCAGCGACGCCTGCTCCATTCGGAGCATCCATGCCTATTGGCGTAAAACGGAAAGCTCCCGCCTTTGGGCATCCCCCCTTGAACGAGAACGGATGGGCTGCCTGTTATTGACGGCTATCCGTAAAATGTTTGAAAAATGCCACCGCCCCCGCTTCCGGAATTGTAAATTCTGGATAATTTGCGTTGGTGAACAGTTTACGGGCTCCCCGGCCATTGACAGCTTCCACGGTCAGGGTAACCGCTTCCACTGTTTCGACCATGTCTTCACCATTCTCCGTGGATGTGCCGGTCACGCACATATCCAGCCTCGCCCATGCCTGAACGGCCTTCCATTCGTCAGACAGGACGGTAAGGGCGGACACTACTTCGGAAAAAGCCTGCAACTGTTCCGGCGTCAGCTCCCGGTGCCTGTAGCGCTGATTCTGAACAAACCCCGCCATATCCGGGAAAACGGCAGTCAACGTAAATTCATCCCACTTGCCGGGTCGCGGGAAATAAAATTGTAATTCTTTCATGTTAAATTGTTTCTATTTTAAGATAGTCAGCCGGATTAATCCCTTGGATGACGCTTACCCTGAACATGGCCATCTCTGCGGAGCAAGTATCTATAATAGCGTAGTGGACGTCATTGCTGACGAGCCCCAGAGAAACTTCCCCCAGGTAATAAGCTTGTGGATTAAGATGACGGCGGTTGAAATTGTAGTGGTTCCCGTGCCCGGAGCTTATCCCCGTATGCCGGGCCAGATAAATACTGCAGGTACCGGATGAAGAGGGAACCGCAATCAAATCAAGCCGGGATACCCAGTCCAGGCTCAAGGCAGCCCAGGAAAGCTCCGTTACAACCTGTCCGTCTCCGGACCTGGCCACTACTTTTCTGCTGGCTGCATCCACATAAAAAAGCGGTCCGGGAATATTCTCCACCGTTGTGGCGGTGACGGTTCCGGAATACCCGGTCCAGCCGAATTTAGTTTGAGTCGCGGCCAAATTCACACCGGAAAGCAGAGACATCACCAGAGCATAGCTGCCGGTTCCGGCAGGGCTGATGGCTCCTCCGTAATTGGTATTGGTGACGGCAGACTTGACCAGGACGCATTTGTGCGCCGTCAGCGTGCCCGCCCAGGACAGCCCGCACCAGTCCGCCAAGGAACGCTCCATCTTGACGTTGCTTCCCTCCAGGGTGGTAACGGTTCCGTTCGCGTGGTCCAGATGGTACACATTCCTCAGAACGGACATGACGGCGTGGCTGCCCGCGTTGAGGCCGGTGTTGGAGGCTCCGGCCGCAAGCGCGGATACGGCATTGATACCGCCGTTGGCATTGACGGTTCCGGAAAAGGTGGACGCCTCCGCCGTCAGATTTTTCAAAACGGCATCTTCTCCCAGCCGAATGCCGCCCTGGGCAGCCAATCCCAGAGCGGCCGCTTTAAAAGTCTGTGTTACCAGTGCATGTTCGTCGGACACCTCCACCGCATCCGTAGGGGCCACAAAGATATACTGTCCGGAGTTTTCCGTTTCCAGAACAGTCAGGCAAGAAGCATCGGAGAGAAGAGCCTGGACAGAGCATGCTGCCGTACATGTCAGCGCATAAGCCGCGCCCGGTATGGTATTCACTTTCATTGAGCAGATTTAGCACCGGAAAAGAGACAGGAATCATCCATGCTGATACGTGCATGCCTCCTGCCACTTCCCCGGAGAGAGGCACGCCGCATGCGGAGCCAACCGGCATGAAAAAATGACACCGCTTGACAGAAAAGATAAACCAAGATGTTTATTATGAATATTTTATAAAATAATCACAAACCACCCACCTGCGAACGCGGGAAACATGTAATCCATTGATAATAATATATCCTTTACCCATGATTTCTCCACTTTCCGACATTAAAAAAGACCAGGGACTCATATTTTTATCTAGATTACAGAATTCCAACAACTTACCTCAACAAGGACATTCACGCTGAATTTGGCTGCGGAACCAATCCCTACAATTGACTCGAATTCACGCAAGGCAGTACGTATATAAAGAGTATGACTTCGTTGCCCGCATCTTCATTGGTTGAAACCGTAGCCAATAAAATCAAACAGATGATCCTCAGCGGCAGCCTGGTCAACATCCTGCCCGGAGAACGGGAGCTCGGGCACAGATTGTCCGTAGGGAGGGAAACCGTCAGAAAGGCTCTGGCTCTTCTGGAGAGGGAGGCATGGATCGCTCCCGCGCGCATCAAGGTTCCGCGGCGCATCCTGAAAACTACGGAGGAAGGAGCGGGAAAAACCATCCCCTCCCATCCTGTTCAGGAAAAAAGGGGCATTATCGGCTTTCTGACGCCCCAGCCCCTCAAGAGGCTGGCGCAAAGCGTGCTGGCGGAGGTGTACACCATCTCCAAGATTCTGGAGGAAGACGGCATCAGCGTCCGCATTTTTGAAGCTCCCTGGATTTTAGGCAACAACCCGGACAAGCGTCTCGCCAAGCTGGTGACCAAATCCGAATGCGTCTGCTGGATACTCCACCGCTCCTCGGAACAGACCCAGCTCTGGTTCAAGACGCACGGCATTCCCTGCATCGTGCGCGGCACTTCCTACCAGAGCAAAGAACCTGCCCTATCTGGACCGCCACTGGGCGGCCACCACGCACCATGCGGCGCAGCACCTCTGGAACAAGGGGCACCGGACCGTCGGCCTGTGCCTCCCCCCGGACCCGTTGAAGGGCCACCAGTTAATGCAGAAGGGCTTTTTCAGCTTTGCGGAAAAGGGCTGGAACCCCGTGCTGATTCCCACCCCGTTTGAGACGCCCCTTTTCTTTGAATACCTCGCCAAAGCGTTCAAGGAACATCCGGACATGTCCGCCCTGGTAGCTACGCGGGGCAACCAGATCGTTCCCCTCCTCTCCTGGGTGGAAGCCCGCTCTTTAAGCATTCCGGACCAGCTCAGCCTGATCAGCCTGACGTATGAACCCTTCATGGAGCGCCTGCTGCCCACCATCACTTATTACGAGGAGAACCAGACAAAAACGGTTCACAAGCTCATCCGGATGCTCCGTGCCCTGACTGCGGGCAAAAACATCAAGAGCATCTCCGTCATCCCGGAAATCTACCCCGGGCAGTCCGTCTCCGTGCGCCACACGCCGCCGTCCGCATAAATACGCTTTCCCGGAAGGAACAAGGAACGCCATGGGCATAAAAAGGCGGGTAAACGCCATCTGTGCCCTGGCAATAAGCCTCAGGCTGTACAGCACGGATTTCCGCATGCCTCTTCCGCACACAAAACCCACCGGACCACCGGCGGCGACCGCCTTGGGAGAATACCTGGCCGCCATCCCGGAAAAGCATGAAAACCGAATAGAGGATGCCCGGCGTTTCCCTCTCTTCCGCCCGGGCTGCGGGAGTCCCTCCGGCAGACCAATAATGTTTGACATCCCTCCGGGCTCCAGATAGGTTCGACTCTGATTTCATCCCCCGGCCTCCCACGCTGCGGAACGGGGCTCCACAGAACTCTTCCATCCACCATTTCCCCCATGAAGCCATTGAAAGGAGCATGCATCATCGGCCAGTCCGGCGGCCCCACCGCCGTCATCAATGCCAGCGCGCTGGGGGCCATCCAGACGGCCCTGCAATGCGAACCGGTCACCCGCGTGCTGGGAGCCGCCAACGGGATTGAAGGAGTGCTGAAGGAACGCCTGTTCGATATGGCGCAGGAAGACCCGGAGGAACTGGAATTGCTGAAATACACCCCGGCCTCCGCCCTGGGCTCCTGCCGCTACCGGATGGCGGATCCCGCCGTGGATGATACGGACTACCGCCGCCTGCTGGAGGTGTTCCGGAAGTACGATGTACGTTACTTTTTCTACAACGGCGGCAATGATTCCATGGATACCTGCAACAAGATATCCAAATTCATGCAGCAATCCGGCTATGAATGCCGCGTGATCGGAATCCCCAAGACCATTGACAACGACCTTTACGGCACGGACCACTGCCCCGGCTTCGGTTCCGCCGCCAAATTCATCGCCACCTCCTGCATGGAGGTGCACCAGGATCTCCGCGTGTACGACAAAGGGCGTGTCACCATCGTGGAAATCATGGGCCGGCACGCCGGATGGCTGGCCGGTTCCGCCGCCCTGGCCACTTATGCGGGCGCCGGACCGGACCTGGTTTACCTGCCGGAAGTCCCCTTCCGCATGGAAGAATTCTGGCAGGATGTGGACCGGATTTACAAGCGTAACGGGAGTTGCATGGTCGCCGTCTCGGAAGGGGTGCAATATGCGGACGGCCGCTTTGTCGCGGAATCCGGGGACAGGGACGTCTTCGGCCATACGCAGCTGGGCGGACTGGGCGCCATGCTGGCGGAATCCGTCAAGCGACAGACCGGGGCCAAGGTCAGGAGCATTGAACTTTCCCTCCTCCAGCGCTGCGCCTCCCACGTGGCCTCCAAAACGGACATTGATGAAGCCTACATGGCGGGGAAAGCCGCCGTGGAAGCGGCCGTTTCCGGCCAGACGGACAAGATGGTCGCCTTCGAACGGAGCACGGAAAACGGCATCTACTCCTGCAAGACCAAATTGACCAGCCTGGGAGACGTGGCCAACGTGGAAAAACTCGTCCCCCGTGAATGGATCAATACCCGCGGCAATGGAGTTGAACAGCCGTTCATCGACTACGTTCTGCCCCTCATCCAGGGAGAAACGGCCATGCAGAAGGAATGCTCCCTGCCCCGCTTTGCGAAGCTCAAAAAAGTGCTGGCGGACCCGGTACAGGGATAGCTTTTTTCTGGCAGCACCTTTTCTCCATTTTCCATAACAGAGAGGAATTCAGCCTACCCGGAACTTCTCCCGGCCAGGTAAAACACTCGGCCAGCCACTAACCCAACCCCTTTTCCGGCTCAAGGCAAATACGCGGGAAGGAGATTGCATAATTGACCGCAACTGCGGCATTCACGCTGTTTCCATAAGGTATGTACAACTTCTTGAAAAAGAAAAATCCCGGCAGGAAACAGGCTGAATGGCACGGCAGGGGCGGAAGAACATGAAAAAAGAGAAGGCGGATGCAACCCATGACTTCTTTTTCTCCAGTCCAAGAGGCCTTCCGTTCCGGCTTAAAAAGAACACTGTAATAACAGGAACGGTAGTTCCCTTCATCATCCGGAAGAGAAAAATAAATTCGGGAAAGGAATCGGCCTGTTTCCTCATCCATGAACTTTATTTTCTCCATTCAATTTCTCCGCCGCGCCCGGATAATTATGGAAAAAACCGGCTTCCCGTTTAATCCCCCGATAAACTTTCCACTATCATCTTTAACGAATTTATTTGCACTTTATTAGAAATGTTTGAAATAAAGTTTTAAATTCCATTTTATTCATTTTCCGGTCTTATATTAGCGCGACAGAGGAACATTTTTCCCGATATTTCTGCAAGTGCCCCCATAAAGTCAGCTTCCTTTTCTTTTGAATATAATCCGGCCCTCAATCACCTTTCCCCCAGGGAATAAAACGGAACAACAAGATAAACTTTTGGTTCAGAAATCACCTGCGCCAAAACTCCACATCAAGATAAAAAACACTCATTGCCAACAAGTTTAAAACTTTTCTTCCCGTTATCATTTATCTTTCAATAAAAGTGAGCCGGACCCGAAGAAAAGGTTCCCCTGGCAATCCGTCCCCCCAAGGAGGAGCCGGAACGGAGACGGTACAGAACTCCGGGACGGGGATATGAATCACTTTTCGGCTTCACGGGGATGGGAAACTCCTTTGTGCCGTTTCCCGTTGTTTTGTAACCCGCAATTCCGCAACACCCTTTTCTTCCGCTAGCCCTGCGCCCTGTTTCCTCTCTGGAAGATGATGGAACCGGCTTTTCCTCCATATTCAATTGTAGAATAATTCTTTTCCGGCATATTAAATTCAAATAGCGGGAAACAAGGAAATGAAAAATCTTGCAAGCAAGGGTGAAAAAAGGCTAAAATGATAAAGAGCTCCAAAATTCGACGCCTATCATTTCATCATGTAAAAACGGCTTGTTTCCGGATATTTTTTCGGAAACTGGCATGAAATCGGTCCCCGACCAGCTACTATCCAAGTTTTCCCCGCATGCCATGCTCGATTACCTGTTTCAACATTTTTATTCTACGCTGGCAATTGTTGCTTTTTTTATTGCCATTCTCATTCTGCGCGCCTGCGGCAAGCGCGGCAGGCGCTGGATTCCCGTCTCCACGGCGCCCTTCGGCTGCATGGCCTTCCTGGTCGTCTTTCTCCTGCTGACGGCCTTCATCATCTGGTTATTCAGCTTTTTCACCACGGGTCCCATGGTAGAGGACCTGGCCTTCACGCTTGCATGGCTGGCAGCCATGGCCTGCGCCCTGGCCGTCATTTCACGCCTGACCGAATACTGCCTGCAGCAGGACAAATCCGCCAGCAAGCTTTATCCGGGGGAATCCCGGAAGTTGCTTCCCGTCCAGCTCCGGAACAAAGGCATCCTGCTGTTCGTGCTGATCGGCGTCATCAGTTGCGTTATTGACATCATCACCGTACCCTTCCCGGTTCCGGAACTCCCGCCGGGGTCCGCGCTGTCTGCTGCCACCCTTGTTCCCCTGCCGCAGGAAGTGCCCGTGGAGGTCCATATCTCCTCCCGTGTCACCAACAGGTTTTTCGGAGAATGCGACTTTGACCTGACCGTCCGGGAGAAAGGCGGGGACAAGCATGTTTTCCCCGCCATCCTGATCAATCCCGGCGGGGAAAGCGCCATCACCATTTACAGGCTGCGGCCGGAGGAAAAACAACGCCAGGGCAGCTTAATATTCACCAATGGCATGCAAAGCTGCCTGTTCAACATGGATACCATGCGGATGAAGTCCCTGAGCGGTCCCGCCTCCAATTATCCCCCACCCACCCAGGAGGATCTGGATGGACAGGATATGGACCTGCGCCTGGAAACGGTGGGGCTCTACCAGGGGCTTTCCTGCATACGCGGCGCGGAGCATACGGATACAACGCGCGCCTATGTTCTGAAAATCCTGAAGGATACGCAGCCATGACCGGAACGCCTCAAAAGGGTCGTTGACACGGGCTCTCCCGCTCCCTTACTCTGGATACGGCCAAAACAGCCATAGCCATGATTAAGATTACAGCCAAAAGCATCGTCAAAGCAGGAGCCAGGGAAGAATTCATCGCCACCGCCCGGGAACTGGTGGAAAACAGCCGTGCGGAAGCCGGCAATATTTCCTACCACCTGTATGAGGACATTGATGACCCTAATATCCTGACATTCATTGAAGAATGGAAGGGCCAGGCAGCCGTGGACGTTCATGCGGATTCCGAGCATTTCCAGCGCATCATTCCGCTCCTGAGCGGCATGACGGAGGAAGCCATTGAAATTTCCCTGTACCGGGAAGTTCTGTAACTCCAGCAGAAAAAACCGCAGCCTTATTCCCTACCCCTTCCGGGAAAGGCAAAAAGCGCCCCGTCCCACCAGGGAGACGGGGCGCAGGAAGCTTCGCACCATTTACCGTCAGAATGCGAAGCAACCACACCCGGAGCCCCAGAAATCGGAATACCTGGGCCGCGACGCATTCGCCGCGCCCTCCATCAGCATGAACGCGGAATGCATGCAGCCGTGTTCATGGCAGTGTGAGGAATGCCGGTGCTCCTGCTGGAAAGGCACGCCAGCCCTGGCCGCCTTCTTCGGGTCCAGCGGCGCTCCATACCCGCCGAACACGGCAATGGGGGACCACTCGGGCAATACTGGAATGGGCGCCGGGTCCAAATCCTTGAACGGTCCCGCGGCATAAACGATTTTGCCGTCCATGATGGTCAGCACGGATTCTATTCCCTTGATCTCCTCTTCCGGAACGGAGAAATAATCTTCGCTCAGCACGACCATGTCCGCCAGTTGACCGGGAACAATCGCTCCTTTTTTGCCCGTCTCGGAGGAAAACCAGGTGCTCCCCTGCGTATAAAGCCGGAGGGCTTCCTCACGGGAAAGGCAGTCTTCCTCCCGGTACATCGGTTCTCCGCCCACGGTCTTCCCGGTGGTCAGCCAGTACAGGGAAACCCATGGATTGTAGCTCGCCACGCGCGTGGCATCCGTTCCGGCCCCTACGGGAATGCCCATTTCCAGCATTCTGCGCACGGGCGGCGTATATTCCGCCGCCTCCTTGCCGTAGCGGTCCATGAAATATTCCCCCTGGTAGGCCATGCGGCACTGCACGGCAATGCCCCCGCCCAGCGCCTTGACGCGTTCCAGATTCTTCTCGTCAATGGTCTCGCAGTGGTCGAAGAACCAGTGCAGGCCGTCAAAGGGAATCTCCCGGTTCACTTCTTCATACACGTCCAGAAAGCGGGAGATGCTCTCATTGTACGTGGCGTGCAGCCGGAAAGGCCATTTGTTGGCGGCCAGCAGGCTGACCACCCCCTTGAGTTCGGATTCCATGTCTCCGGGAAGGTCCGGACGCGGCTCCAGAAAGTCCTCAAAGTCCGCGGCGGAAAAGACGAGCATTTCACCCGCTCCGTTGCAGCGGTAATAATCGTCCCCCTCTCCCGGCTTGGTCATCCTGATCCATTTGGCAAAGTCCTCCTTCTCTTCCTTGGGCCTTTGAGTAAACAGATTGTAGGCAATCCGCACGGTCATTTCCCCGCGCTTGTGCAGCTCTTCAATCACCTGGTAGTCCTCCGGGTAATTCTGATAGCCGCCTCCCGCGTCAATGATGCTGGTCAGGCCCAGGCGGTTAAGTTCTTTCATGAAATGCCGGGTGGAATTGATCTGGTGTTCCAGGGGCAGTTTGGGCCCCTTGGCCAGCGTGGCGTAAAGAATGGTGGCATTCGGCCGCGCAATCAGCAGGCCGGTGGGATTGCCCTCGCTGTCGTGCTGGATTTCCCCGCCCGGAGGGTTGGGCGTATCCTTCGTATACCCGCAGGCGCGCAGGGCGGCCTTGTTGAGCATGGCGCGGCAGTACAGGTGAAGCACAAAAACGGGAGTATCCGGCGCTGCCTCATTAATCTCCTCCAGCGTAGGCATCCGGCGTTCGGCAAACTGGAACTCGCTCCAGCCGCCCACCACGCGCACCCACTGTCCCGGCGGCGTTCTGCGGGCCTGCTCCTTGAGCATGCGCATGGCGTCCGCCAGGGAGGGCACGCCGTCCCAGCGCAGTTCCATATTGTAATTCAGGCCGCCGCGGATCACGTGAAGGTGGGAATCGTTCAAGCCGGGAATGACGGTCCTTTTCCCGGCGTCAATCACCTGGGTATCCGGCCCCTTGTACTGGGCAACGTCCTCGTCGGACCCCACGGCCAGTATTTTCCCATCCTTGACGGCGACGGCGCGGGCCATCGTTCCACGTTCATCCAGCGTTGCTATGTTGCCGTTTGAGATCATCAAATCGGCGTAAACCTTATCATTGTTTTTCATTGTTTTCATCATGGTTCGGGGTTGTTCCCGGAATGGTTCCGGCCTGCGCCTTGAAAAGCCAGGGAGACAGAATGCTGCTGATCAGCGGCATGAACACCCAGGTCAGCAGCGCCACCACACAGGCGTTGAACAGGAAAAAGGAAAGCCACCCGGGCAGCACGCTGCGGATGGGCCCACCCACGGTAATGTTCAGAAGAAAGATAACCAGGCACACGCCCAGATAGGTGGCCGCCGCCGTCTTGTAGCGCGGCGGCGTCATCATCGGGGTGCCCGGCTGGTTCAGCCAGGCGTCCAGGCCGTTCATCTCCTGGATATGGGCCTCCCCTTCCGTATGGGCTCCCAGCAGCTTCATCCAGCGTTCGTACTCCGGGGAGGAAACCAGGGCCTTTCTGGCGGCGGCGCTTCGCGAAACGGTCCACCACCACATACTCCCCGTTTCCGTCGGAGGGCCGCAGGACGCTGATGCCCACATGCCCGGGGCAGCTCAGCACAAAATTGACGAAATCCCGCATGGCGTGCTCAAACTGGCCTTCATGCCCCGGCAGAATATGCCGGCGCACCACAACGGTCACTTCCTCTGAAGGATTGATGGCGTTCATGCCTGACGAATGTTCAGGATTTTTTTCCGGCGCGCCCCCCCGTGTTAACGGAGGGAGCGCCGGAAAAACTCTGCGGGCAATCAGGCGTCATGCTTCACCACCTGCGGGGACAGGGCGGACTGGGGAGCATGGTGAACCATCGTGTAGGCGTACTCCACGCCCACGCCGTAAGCGCCGCCCTGCTGCTTGAGCAGATTCATCAGGGCGTCGTAATGTTCCTTGTTCTTCCAGTCGCGCTGGAACTCCAGAAGGGCTCCGATGGTCGTCAGCCGCGTGCCGCCCGCCTGGACGATGCGGGAAAGGGCCGCCTTCTGGGCGTCCTTGGAGGTGGCGCCGCAGCAGTCCTCCACCACGTAAATGTTATAACCGTCGCCGATCATCTCAATGGCGGGCCACGTGACGCACACTTCCGTCCAGAGCCCGGTAAGAAGGATATTCTTGCGGCCCGTCGCCTTGATGGCCTTCCGGAACTCGTCGGAATCCCAGGAATTCATGGACGTGCGTTCAATGACGTGCTGGCCCGGAAAAATATCCAGGAGCTGGGGCCAGACATAGCCGGAAAAGCCCTCCGTTTCCACGGCCGTAATCACGGTGGGCACCTGGAACAGCTTGGCGGCCTTCGCCAGCAGGGTGACGTTATTGATCAGGTCGGCACGGTTGATGTTGGCTACGCCAAAGGTCATTTGGGGCTGGTGGTCAATGAAAACTACGGCAGCGTCTTCCGGCGTGTACAGCTGATGATAATGCGAGGATATCAGGGACATCGTCTTATTCTCCTTATAATCTATGTTTAATTAATGAAATCGGGACCGCAGGCGGTCAGAAAACCGCTGGTCCATGATGGTTGGAGACCAGTTTCCCTGTTTTTGTTGACACCATGCCAGAGTGTGACAAACCGTTTTAAGACGGCAGGCTCTCCTGAAAAGACAGCCAGTTCTCCGCCGGACCGGAGGCTTCCCTGGAAAAGGCAGTCATCTCCGCACCAAAAACGAGCGCATTCCCGGAAATCACGCCTCCCCTTCGCGGAAAGGAGGAACGGCACAGGTTCCCCCACATCTCGTTCCCTCCGGAACGGGAAACCAGCCTGTCTTTCCTGAAAACGTCCTCCGGCTGCGGAGGCGGCGCGATCCGTTACTTCTCTTCCCCGTGCTTGATCTTCAAGGCATCCAGAATCTTCTCATAGCCAGGCAGCCGCCTCTGGAAATCCTGAAAATCCTTGTCCTCCTTCCGGCTCCAGCCCGTTTCCGCATAAGCGGCAATGCGGGGGAACACATGGCGGTGCAGCTTTTCCACATCCGCAATCCATTCCGTCCAGACCTGGCAGCCCAGGCCGATGACGTTCTGCTGCTGCTCCGGCTTCAATCCCGCGAAAACGGGTTCAAAGGAATAGGATTTGGACAGGGGGAGCTTGTCGTAACCCTTGTTCATATAAGTCATGTGGGAGGTGGAATTCACCACCTGGTGACCGTCTTCAACCGCCTTGGTGGCAATCTTGTCGGACCCGTACCAGAAATGGATAATGGCCTTCCCGTCCAGCTTGCCCAGAGCGGCCCCCTGGCCGCCGTCATTGTGCACGTCGGAACCCAGAATTTCATTCCATCCGATCATCCGTATTCCCTTCTTAGCCAGCATGCCGGAAATCCGGTTCGTAAACATGATCTGAAGGTCCGGGAAATTCCTGATGCCCTTCTTCTTCATGAACTCCTCAATGTGGGGCACGCCCGCCCAGTACTTCTTATACCGCACCTCGTCGCCGCCGATGTGGATGATGCCGCTGGGAAACAGGGCCGCCAGTTCCGTCATGACGTCTCCCAGAAACTGGTAGGTCCGCTCGTTGGTGGGGTCAAACGCGGTTCCGTCATTGAAGCTCACGGGAATCTCCGTCACGGGTTTGGCGGACAACTTCAATTCCGGATAGGAGAACGTGGCGGCGGCGGAATGTCCGGGAATATCTATTTCCGGCACAATCGTTATGTTCCGGTCGGCCGCATAGCGGACGATGCGCCTGATCTGCTCCTGCGTATAAAAACCTTCATGGGGCCTGCCCTCATACTTGCCGCTCCCCCACGTCTCTATCTCCGTGTCTCTCCGCTTGCTGCCGATGGAGGTCAGCTTGGGATACTTTTTAATCTGGATGCGCCATCCGGCATCGTCGGACAAATGCCAGTGCAGGATATTCATTTTCAGAAGCCCCATCTGGTCAATCAGCCTCTTCACCTCCTCCTCTCCAAAAAAATGCCTCGCTTCATCCAGCATGAAGGCGCGCCACGCAAAGCGGGGATAATCCAGCATGGAAAAAGGCTTCTCCGCCACGGTCCAGCTTACCGCCCCCTTGTCCGCGCCATCGTCAAAAAACGCGGCAGGCAGCATCTGCGCCAGGCTCTGTCCGGCGTAATACACCCCTTTTGGTGCAGCAGCCTTGATCACGATATTTCCGGGCGCCGCTTCCAGGCGGTACGCCTCCGGTCCGTACTGTTTCAGGGAAGCATCCTTCTCTATTCGGATGGTCCCCGTTCCCCCCATCCCCGCCAGGGGCAGTCCTGTTCCGCCTGATAAAAACTGCCGCAGCAGACGGGCCTGCCGCTGGAACCCGGCGTCCTTCTCCCGGCACACGATGCGCGTGCCTCCATCCAGCTTCACGGGCTTCGCCTCGCTTTTATCCGCAATCTTGACGGAAACGGGCCGGGGAATGATCTGGTCCTGCGCATTCACGGTCAGGCAGCATGCTCCGGAGAGCAGGAAAAGGAATACAGGAGAAACATAGCGGAACATCACGTCCAGTATACACCGCTTCTGCCGGGAGTCTTTCCTTTTCTTCCCGTTTTTTCCTTAATCCCGTTAAAAGCGGTCGGGGAACCTCCCGCTCCATGACACGCCAGCCCGTCCGCTCCGCCTGAAATGCCATGATGCGCCCCTTGCCTTCCTTTTTCCCGCGGCGTATGATGGACACCATGAAAAAAGACGATACGCCGGGCCTGTTTGCCGCCTTCGCGGACCGGCCCCTGGCGGACCGCCTGAGACCGGCCGCCCTGGAGGAAATCGTGGGCCAGGACCACCTGCTGGGGGAGGGAGGGCCCATCCGGCTCATGGCGGATTCCGGCAAGCTGACCAGCTTCGTCCTGTGGGGGCCGCCCGGCTGCGGAAAAACCACGCTGGCGCGCATCCTGGCCACGCGCACGTCCATGCACTTCGTCGCGCTCTCCGCCGTCTTCTCCGGCATGGCGGATCTGAGGAAAGCCTTTGACGAGGCCGCCAAACGGCGGGAATACGGCCAGGGAACCCTCCTCTTCGTGGATGAAATCCACCGGTTCAACCGCGCCCAGCAGGACGGCTTCCTGCCATACGTGGAAAACGGAACCGTCACGCTCGTGGGCGCCACCACGGAAAACCCCTCCTTTGAACTGAACAGCGCCCTTCTCTCCCGCTGCAAGGTCTTCGTCATGCATTCCCTGGACGCTCCGGCGCTGGAAAGCATCATTGAGCGGGCGGAATCCCTTCTCCAGCGCAAGCTGCCGCTCGCCCCGGAAGCGCGCGCCACCCTCATTGAACTGGCGGACGGGGACGGCCGCTACCTGATCAACCTGATGGAAAGCGTCTTTGACCTCTGCAAGCCTGACGAAACGCTGGACACGGCCGCCCTGCTGAAAATCGTCCAGCAGCGCGCCCCGGTTTACGACAAGGACCGGGAAGGCCATTACAACCTGATCAGCGCCCTGCACAAATCCCTGCGCGGCTCTGATACGGACGCCGCCCTGTACTGGGCGGCACGCATGCTCCAGGGCGGGGAAGACCCGCTCTACCTGCTGCGCCGCCTGACCCGCTTCGCCATGGAGGACATCAGCCTGGCGGACCCCGCCGCGCTGCAAATGGCCATTGCCGCGTGGGACACCTATGAACGCCTGGGCTCTCCGGAAGGAGAGCTGGCGATCGCGGAACTGGTCATCTACCTGGGCTGCGCCCCAAATCCAACAGCGCCTACACCGCCTGGGGAGCGGCCCGGAAGGCGGCCAGGGAATACGGCTCCCTGATGCCTCCGGCGCACATCCTGAACGCGCCCACCAAACTGATGAAGGAACTGGGCTACGGAAAGAATTACGCGTACGACCACGACGCTCCGGACGCCTTTTCCGGGCAGAACTACTTTCCGGACAAAATGCCCCGGCGCCAGTTCTACAAGCCGCCGGAACGGGGCTTTGAACGGGAAATCAACAAGCGGCTCGCATACTGGGACAAACTGCGCCGCCAGCGGGCAGAGAAGGATTCCGGAAGCTCCGGCACGCGAAGGAGCCGGAAAAAGCCCCCCGCCCCGGAGGAACAGGCCCCCTCATGATGCATCCGCCGGCCACACGGCCACTTCCGCAATCCCCTGCCCCGGCGACAGCCGGATGCGGACATACCTGGCCTTTGCCTCCCCGGAGCACGCGGCGACCAATCCGGCCCCGTCCTTCAGAAGAACGGTTTTCACATCCTTCCAGGTTTTGCCGTCTTTGCTGACCTGCACCACGGGAGGCTGCCCTTTCCATATTCCGGCGGCTTTCGCCTCCACGCGGTCCAGGCTGAACTCAAACTCCATGTCTAGCCTCCACCATGGCTCCCTGTCTTCTGCGGACGGCACCCATGCGGAAGCGCCGTCGCCATCGGACGCCTTCATCGCGTCCTGAAGATTGGAGGAAGCGGAACAAGGCCTCAAAGCCGCCAGGTTCGCCTTCTCTCCGGCTCCGGTTCCGGACTGCCCGTACCGCGCCACCTGGGCATCCCTCTCCTGCGCGGAAAAACGCCTGTAGGGCCTCTCCTTCGTTTCCGCGCTCCTGCCCGCCACGTACGCCGGGGCGTTCCGGGAAACAATCTGGATGCTGTCCCCCTTCAATCCCGGGGAAGACGCCTTGATGACCGTTTTCCCGGCGTAATAAGACCGGAACTCAATAGCCGCGCAGCCGTCAATGAGGTCAATGTCCGTCCCGGGCGTGAACGTGATGCTCTTGCCGGTGGGGAACTCTCCGGGGCCTGATTCCACCGTGAGCGTTACCGGAACGGCATTGGCTATCTGCCTGCCGGAGGCATCCGCCACCTTCACGGTCACGTGCACATCGTCCGTGCCGTCAGCCGGGCTGATGGCCTTCTTGTCCGCGGTCAGCTTCACCTGCGCAGGCGTTCCCTCCACGGGCCATTCCGGCGGGGGAATGTTTTTAAACTCATTCCTGTACCAGTACCAGGCCCTCTTGGGAATGCGGAAGTAATCCACAATGCCCATGCGTCCGCCGGAGGGCCAGATGCTGCCGTGGTCAAAACCGCACCAGACCGCCTCCCCCGCGCGCCAGGCATAGCGCGCCCCCGCCTGCTTGTCCCCGGCCATGTCCCCCCAGCCCGGCGCATAAGCCCCCGGCCTCCTGCAGCTCACGGAACCGTACTCCGTCACCATGCTGGGCCTGCCGGGCGTCTTCACATGGGAACCGTCCCCGTTGAAGGCAGCCATGTCCCCCAGCTTGTCGAAATCGCCGCGCTGGCCTCCCCCGGCGCACACGGGGCGCGTCGGGTCCAGCTCCTTCACCAGGGCAATCAGCTTGCCGCACAGGGCCCTGGCCTCCGGCGCATGCCGGGTGAAAAACGGTTCGTTGCTGATGCTCCAGATGACGATGGAAGGGTGGTTGCGGAATTGCAGCACCATCTCCCTCACCTGGCGCATGCAGCTCTCCTCAAACGCGGCGCGGTCCTTCTCGTCCGTAGGATAGGCGTCGCAATTCCAGTACCTGTCGTGCTCCTTGAAGCCGCCCATGCCCCAGAAAATGCCTTCATTCAGCATGCACATCCCTTCCCGGTCGCAGGCGTCCAGAAAAGCCTGGGAATGGGGATAATGGGAGCCGCGGATGAAATTGAACCCGGCGTCCTTCATCAGCAGCACGTCCCGGCGCGCTCCGGCGTCCGTCACGGCATCCCCCCCATCCCGCGTGGTCCTGGTGCACGTTGGCTCCTTGCAGGTAAACGGGCTTCCCGTTAATCAGCATGCCCCGGTCCGCCGTCAGCTCCAGGGTGCGGAAGCCCAGGGGATTCTCCGCCCGGTCCAGCACTTTTCCCCCTTCGCCCACCAGCTCCGTCGTCACGCGGTACATGTTGGGAACGGCCGGACTCCACAGCCTGGGAGCGGCCAGCGGAGGCAGGTCCGTCTGAACGCACGCTTCCTTTCCCGCGCCCAGCTCCACGGGCTCTTCCCCGCGGAGAACCACGCGGCCGCCCTTGTCCTCCCTCACGGTATGGCGCACCGTCACCCTTTTTATCCTCTCGCTATCATTCTTCACTGCCGCCAGAATGCGGACCTTCCCGCGGGAAGGAGTCACTTCCGGCGTCTGCACCCAGATGCCGTGCGCGGGAAGATGCACGGGAGAACACACGTGCAGATGCACGTTCCGGTACAGGCCGCCGGAAAAGGTATGCTCTCCCGCCCGCGGGGCGATGCGGGGGTTCCAGCGGTTGTCCACACGCACCTCCACCCAATTCTCCCCGCGTTTCAGGAAAGGCGTCAAATCCGTCCGGAACGCCGTATACCCCCCTTCATGCCATCCTGCGGCCTTTCCGTTCACCGTCACCTCCGCCGCCTGGAAGGCTGCGCCGCAATCCAGAAAAACCTTCTGCCCCAGCCATTCCTCCGGCACCACAAGCTTCTTGCGGTAGGAGCCGCGCCCCGTGTAAAAGGAATCGGACATGAAATAGGGCAGGCTGAACGTATGTGGCAAATGCGCCGTCTGCCAGCCGCTTTTACCGGGCTCGTCTTCCAGCCGGAACTCCCAGCCGCGGTTCCAGGCCATCCTCCTGCAGGGAAACGAAGCTTCCTCCGCGGCGGAAACGGGCGTTTCCGCTCCGGCCATGGAAAAACACAGGGCGGCGGCGCCCAGCATACAGGCAATAATCTTGCGCATGCGTATGCTACCATTCCGCTGTGCTCTTTCTTTCAACCAAAAAAACATTTCCGCTCCCTGGAGCGCCCGCAACAACAAGCCGTGCACCCCTTCCGGGCTGCACGGCTGGAAAAAAGCCTTCATTCAGGAAAGCGGCGCTCCCGCCGATCCGTTACTGGGTAATAATATTCAGTTCAGCAACGGTGGCGCTTGCTCGCCGCCCTTCACCGGGGAGCGGGCGTCCAGCTTGAAATAGCGGGCCTCCACAGGCTTGCCGAAGTCAATGCGCTGAACAGCCGGATCCTTCCGGATGTAATGGTAGGTGAACTGGCCTTTTTTCACTTCCTTCCAGTTCTGCCCGTCATCGGAAACGGAGAACGTGTACTGGCTGATGAGGCCCTTGTCCTTGTCCATTCTGGGCGTGTAGATGAATCCGGTGAACTTCATTCTGGTTCCCATGTCCACGGCAATGGAGTGGGGGAAGCCCGGCAGGCCGTTCGTATAGGACGTATGCCAGTAGGTATCCGGGTTCCCGTCAATGGCAAAGTGGGCGAAGCCGGTATCCGGCTCTTCCGAGGAAGCGCTCAGGATCTTCCATTCGCCCTGCCCCTTGATAAGGGGGAATTTCCGCTCGCCGGGAGACGTGGGAGGCACTTTGCCGGATTTCCCGGCGGCGGCCCAGGCCCTCACTTCCCCTTCGGGAAGCTTGAAGGGTTTCCGGTACGTTTTTTCCGGCCCCTTGTTGACGGAATACTTCATCTCCGTTCCGGGCGTGGAGGAAACCAGGCTGACCATGCCGTCCCCGTCCCGTTCAATCACGGGGGAATGGGGCACGCCCAGTCCCGCGCGCCCCAGGTTCAGCAGGGCGGACGTGGGGGCCAGCACAAAGCCCAGGGGGGTGGCTTCGCTCAGCGTCTGGTACTTCGCCAGGGGGCGCGGCCCGCAGGAGGAACCGCCCAGCCCCATCTGGAAGGCGTCCAGATTCACGATCACCTTGTCCTTCTCCGGCAGCCTGTCCAGGCTTTTGGCGTTGTTGAGCTCCTTCGGCGTATAACGCAGGATGGACACTTCCAGCGGGGCCCTGGGAGAAGCGGAGCCTACCCACAGCGCCGGAGCCGCCTTGGGTCTGGACAGGGCCACCCAGTCCGTTTCCATGCGGTTGCCCATGTCCTGGGGGCGGGAATAGGCGAAAAACATGTCGTCCACGGAAGTGCGGAACACATCCTTCCAGCAGCTCGTGCGGCGGTCCCGGTAATTGTCCCACGGCCCCAGCCCCAGGTATTCCACCTGGTCATAGGCGGCAGGCATCCCGAAGGTGACGCCCAGCCGCAGGAGCTCTTCCCCCTTGGCGGAGGGATACATTCTGACGGAGGCATTGATGACGCCGTTGCCGAACACCGTCCAGGCAACCTCCCCGGAGAAGGAAAGGTCGGAGCCTTTCGTCCGGAATTGCGCGGTAATGCGGGCCACACCGGGAGAAATGACGGCGGCCTTCACATCGGAATACTCCGCCTTCATGTTCTGCATCTTCATCTTCCCCTCTACCTTGCTTCTGATCCAGGAGTCATTGTCCACCGGGGAACGGTACGCCTGGAGCGCCACCGGATAGCCGGGCAGAATCAGGTCCTGGCTGCCGTACCGGAGGGCGGAAAGCATGCCGCCCTTGAAAGAGGCGGAAAAGCCCGTCCCCTGCACCACCACGGGATCGCCCTGGCGCACGGAGACGGCGGGCAGCGCCGCCGGAGCCTTCACGGAAGCCTCCTTCTCCACGGCCGCCGGGAACCACTCGTAAGCTTCGCACTCGTCCGCCACATGCTCCAGTTGTTTGGCGGAAAGCTCCTTCACGTCTTCCGGGAGCTTGAACCGGGCATCCGCCAGAACCATCAGGGAGCCCGTCTGCATGGCGGCGGAAGGCAGTTTCACCGTCACGGACTTGCCGGGAGCCGCCTCCGGCAGAGCCATGCGCTCCACGGCATGCTTGCCGCCGGGCGCGAGGGACACCAGGTAAAGCGTATAGCCCTTCAACGGCTTGTGGAAATACTTGTTGCGAACGGTCAGGGAACCGTCCTTGCGGTCGAAGGCCATGTACTGGTACACCTTCTTCACCTCCTTCGTCTTGGCCGTGGTGTTCCGGTTGCCCAGAATGATGCCGTTGTCGCAGAAATTGGCCTGGTTGGGCCTGTCCCCGAACATGCCGCCGTAAGCCTGCGTCACGCCCTTGAAGGGAGCGGGCTTGTAAATGCCGTTCCCGGCAGGATTGGCGCGGAGGGACTGGTCCACAAAATCCCAGATGGCCCCGCCCACCATGCGAGGGGAGGACTCAAAGGCTTCCATGTACTCCTTGAAATTGCCCAGGGCATTCCCCATGGAATGGGCGTATTCGCACACGAAGAAGGGACGGGAAGTCTTCTGCTTCCCCCCAGTTTTCCACCCGGTCCACGGGCGGATACATGGCGGAATCCATGTCCACGGCCTTGTGGCCGTGCGGGAATTCGCAGTAATGGAGGGGGCGCGTATCGTCATAGGCCCTGATGGCTTCCGAGGCCGCTTCAATTCGGCCCGTTGCCGGACTCGTTGCCCAGGGACCAGAACACGATGGAGGGATGGTTCTTGGAACGGTGCACCATGCTCATGTTGCGTTCCACATGCGCCTTCTTCCAGGAAGGCTTCCGGGAAATATCCATGCCGCTGTTGCGGATGCCGTGGGCCTCGCAGTTGGCTTCATCCATCACGTACAGGCCGTAGCGGTCGCACAGTTCGTAGAAATAGGGATGGTTGGGATAGTGGGAGCAGCGGACGGTGTTGATGTTGTGCGCCTTGATGATCTGCACGTCCTTTTCCATCACCTCCCGCGGAATGGCGCGCCCGTAGTCCGGATGCGCTTCATGGCGGTTGACGCCCTTGAACTTGACGGCCTTTCCGTTGACCAGCACCGCGCCGTTATCGGCGATTTCCACGGAACGGAAGCCGATATTGACGGACCGGGGGTCCTTCCCGTTCAGGGAATAGGTCACCTTGTACAGGTTGGGCGTTTCCGCCGTCCACGGCTTCACGCCGGGAAACTTCCTGTCCAGAGCCACCTGAACCTCGCCTCCGGCGGGAATGGCGGGAACTTCCAGCGTGCCGGAATCCAGCCTGCCCCTGTTGTCCGTCTGCACGCGGCCGGAGCCGCTCGCGCCCTCCCAATTTAAATTGGTGGAAATCCCTTCAATGGAATAATCCAGCTTCATTCCGGCGGGAATATCCTTCTTGCCGGAATTGCGGATGGTGAACGTTCCGTCCAGCACCCCGGTCGTGTAATCCTTCCTGTCCAGCCCCGCCTTCAGGAACAAGTCGCGCACATGCACCTGCGGCTGGGCGAACAGGGTCACGTCCCGGAAAATGCCGGAAAGGCGCAGGAAATCCTGGTCCTCCAGATAGGAGCCGTCGCTCCAGCGGTACACTTCCACGGCAATCGTGTTCCTGCCCGGCTTCACGTAGGGAGTAAGGTCAAACTCGCCGCCCGTGTAGGAATCCTCGGAATAGCCGACTTTGCGGCCGTTCACCCATACGTAAAAGGCGGACTCCACCCCGTCAAACCGGATCATTACCTGCTCCCCCTTCCAGGAGGCGGGGAGATTGAAATCCCGTCGGTAGGAGCCCACGGAATTGCGCTCCTTGTATGCCGGCCAGTTCCTGGGCGGTTCCCCCATCACCTTGGGGGGATTCGGCTTGAAGGGATACGGAACGTTCGTGTAAATGGCCGTACCATAGCCGTAAAGCTGCCAGTTGGAAGGCACCTTGACCGTATCCCATCCGGAAACGGAATAGGAAGGCTTGAAGAAATCGGCAGGCCTCCCGTCCGGCGTCATGGAAAACTTGAACTTCCATTCACCGTTCAGGCTCAGCGTCTTGTCTCCCGCCGGGAGAACGGAGGCGCGGGGAGCCTCCTTGTTGATTCCCGTCACTTCTTCATTCTCCCAGTCCGGGGCTTCCCCCAGCAGGGGCAGCGCCGGAGCCAGGCACATCATGGAAAACAAAAATGCTCGTACCGTCTTCATCTCGGGTCAGGTGCTGGATTGCTTACTTGTACTTGTTGATGGACGGGTCCTGATAGCGCTCGGAATCCTTCTTTCCATCCCCGCCTGAAGGCTTCAAGGTCCATTTGCAGGAATCCGTGTACGTTTTCCCGCCCATGGAGGCCGTGGCCGTGATGGTGTTGACGCCGGGCTTGAGAGTCACTTCAGGCCAGACGGCGCGCTTCAATTCATCCGGCTTGACGCTTCCCACGGCCTTCCCGTTGACGGCCAGCTTCACCGCGGGGGCATTGCTGTAAACCTTCACGGGCACCTTCTTCTCCGTGCGTTCCGCAAACCTGCGGGACGTGATGTACACGGTCGGCTGGGGGCTCCAGTTGGCCTTGTAGAAGAAATAGGCGTCCTTGGGCGTCTTGCGGTCATAGGTCACCAGCCCCTTGTCATTGATGCCGGGGCTTTCCCCCTCAAAGCGGGAGGCGGAACCGAAGTCAAACATGTTCCAGACGAAGGAACCCCACACCTCCGGCCTCTCCCTGATGCACTTGTAATTGATCTCATGCGCCTGGGACTGCCATTCCTCCGGATGCCAGAACCCGGTGGGGGACGGCCTCCTGGCCGGATTCTCATGCATGCCCGTGCTGGCGCCATGGCCGTATTCGCTGACGGCGATGCCCATTTTGCCGCCGTAATCGCGGATGTAGCCGTTCAGGTTCCCCTTCATGGTTTCCGGGCCGCCCCCGTACCAGCCGGGATACGTATTGAACGCGATGTGGTCCGGAATATTGTTCAGCTTCTTGCGGCCCGCCTGGTTGCTGGCCGCCACCGTCATGCGGGTGGGGTCCGTCTCTTTCACGAACTTGTTCAATTCCGTCAATTCAGCCTCCATGTCCACCCCTTTGGAGGAAGCCTCCGGCTGGTGGCCGATTTCATTGAAAATGCCCCACATGCAGATGGAGGGATGGTTCCAGTGCTGGTAAATCATTTCCCGGGCCTGGAGGCGGTTGTTCTCCCGGAACTCCGGCGTATCCCGCACCAGGTTGACGTTGGGCACCTCGGACCAGACGACCAGCCCCGTCTTGTCGCACAGGTCGTAAACGTTGGAAGAAGCGGGATAGTGGCCCGTTCTCAAGCCGTCCGCTCCCATGTCCGCAATCAGCCGGATGTCCCGCGCCTCATCATCCGGAGAAAGCGCCCAGCCCTTCCCCTTCATGTCCTGGTGGCGGCTGACGCCCTTGACCTGCATGGGCTTCCCGTTCAGGACAAAGCCCTTCCCGGGATCGACGGAAACGGTCCGGAGGCCCAGAGGCTGCACTATTTCGTCCGTCTGGCCGTCCGCCGTCCTGATGGAAGTCTTCACCTGGTAGAGGTAGGGATTCCTGACTCCGTTCCAGAGCACGGGCTTGGCGATCGCCAGCGTTACGGGAACCTCCAGGTTCTTCTTTTCCCCGGCGGCGGCCTTCACCGTCTTTCCGGCCACCTTCCTGCCCTTCATGTCCAGGATTTCCACGGCTACATCCACGTCCCCCGCCTTCCCGTCCGAGTTCAGCAGGGTCTTCACTTCCACCTCCGCTTTGGACTTATCCAGGGACTTCGTCGTAATGAAGACGCCGGGGGAGGCGTAAAAGAGGGGGTCAATGCACACGCCGTCCGTTTCAATCAGCTCAATGGGCCGGTACAAGCCGCCGAACATGGAAAAATCCCCGCGCTGGGGCGCGATATGTTCCCGCTGCGTATTGTCCACCAGAACGGAAACCGTGTTGGCGCCTTGTTTCAGGAGGGGAGTGATTTCATAACAGAAAGCGGTAAACGCCCCCTCATGCCTGCCGGCAGGCTTCCCGTTGACGGAAACCTCGGAAACGATGCTGGCGCCTCCGCCGCGGATGAAATACCTCTTGCCCGGCCTGGGGGCCACCGGAAGAGTGCGGGAATAAACGGCGGAGCCGCGCCGGTAGGCGTCGCTGTTGACGGACTTGGCGTCTCCGCGCTGCCCCTTCACGCCGTCCGCGGCATCCTCCGCATTCCAGGTATGGGGAACCGCCACTTTCCCGGAAGCGCCTCCGTTGAAGCTGTAATCCCAGGAGCCGTTCAGGGAATGGACCTCACGGGCATCAGCCGCCAGAAAGGAGCCCAGGGCGCAGCACAGCCCGGCACACGATACGTTGAAAGAGTGGATTCTGATGTTCATGGTACAGTGGAATAATTTATCTCATACGTTCAGGCATGTAAAATACTTTCATCCTGCGGGGGAGTTCTCCCCTTCTTCTAACAAGAATTTATTGGCGTCAAATGGATAGTGTTCAATTTAACATTCATGAACATAACCATGCTTTCTAACATTTTCGGTTCCTGCACTACCAGAAACTTTGATTTTCCGATCGGATCAAAGAAAACATAAGTAACAACATATCCTTTACGGTTACGCGTTTTCCGATGGAAAGCATAAGTTTTCTTTACTATAAGGATGGCCTTTTTCATTAAAACCGTGTTTGTACAAACACGAGGAATGAGTATGAGAAAAGCACCGAATACAAATAAGTTGAAATACGTTGGAGCCGCGCTTCTGGAAGGGGAATCAGTCACCCTGATCCAGGCTGCAAGGCTGGTATTGGAAATCAAGGAGGCCCTGGGAGATGAAATCTGCACCATCACCCGGTGCAGGGAAGTCGTCTCCCTGGGACTGAACGCCATCAAGAACAAACACCATACCGTCAGCTTCGGTACGGCGGCCGTGGAATGCCTGCGTTCCAAAAGCCACCGCCGTCCCCGGACGCTGACGGACATCAGGAGCATCATCCACAAGCTCAAGAAGAGCAACCCGGAACTGGAGCACACGCCCCTCCGGAACCTGAGCGTGGAGGAATGCCAGAGCATCCTGATGAACACCTTCACCACGTCCCGTCAGAGGCACAAGGCGAGGCTCATCCTGAGCGGCATCTTCTCCTTCTCCGTCAAGCGCGGATGGTGTGATGAAAACCCCATCCTCCGCGTGGATACGCCCTTCCTGCGGGAGCAGGAAATTCCCGCCCTGACGCTGAAAGAAGTGACCCAGCTTCTCAAGGCGTGCATGGATGAATTTGACGGAAGCTGCGTGGCTGGAGCGGCCCTGATGATCTTTGCGGGCATCCGTCCGCAGGAAGTGGAACGCCTGCTCTGGGAAAACATCGCCATCCGCGACGGCTGCGTGATCCTGAACTCCAAGCATACCAAGACCGGAGGCGCCAGACACGTCACCATCCTGCCCGTGCTTGCCAAATGGCTCAAATTCTGCCGTGACAAAAGCAAGCCCGGACCCGGCACGCCCATCTGCCCGAAGGGCTGGACGATCAAGTGGCGCAAAATCCGCAAAAAAGCCGGCTGGGGCGGAAGAAAGAAATCATGGGTGCCTGACTGCCTGCGGCATACCTATGCCAGCTATCACGCCAAGCACTTCAAGGACTACAACCTGCTGCAAATGGAAATGGGCCACCGCTCCTCCTCCCTGCTCCGCACGCGGTACCTGAACATGAAAGGCATTTCCCCGCAAACGGCCACGCGCTTCTGGGGGCTGACGCCGGCCAAGGTCATTGCGGAGACGGAACCGCCGGAAGAACCGCCGGCGGCCTGATGGGCAAAGAGAAAAACGCTTTGGAACGGAAGGCCCTTTTCCCTGCCGGGGCATGGAAAAAAGGCCGTTTCCTACAGCTCGTAATAGGTATATCCGTTCAGGCCGGAACGGAACACTTCCAGAGCCCTCCGGCGTTCTGACGGCGATATTTTCCCGTCGGCTACGGCCTGTTCCGCAAACGTGCGGAACTTGTTGATCAGCTCCTTGGGGTCATACTCCACGTAGGAAAGGACATCGGCCACCGTATCGCCCTCCACTTCATGGGTGTAAACGGGGCGGCCGCCTTCCAGGTGCACGCCCACCACGTTCGTATCCCCCAGCAGGTTGTGCAGGTCTCCCAGGGTCTCCTGATAGGCCCCCACCAGGAACACGCCTATGTAATAATCGTCCTCTCCGGGCTTGATGGCATGGAGGGGGAGAGCGGTAGCCACGTCCTCACGGTCGATGAAATGGTCTATCTTCCCGTCGCAGTCACAGGTGATGTCCGCCAGCACGGCCTTGTTCGTGGGCCGTTCGTTCAAACGGTGCAGAGGCATCACGGGGAAAAGCTGGCGGATGGCCCAGGAATCCGGCAGGGACTGGAACAGGGAGAAATTGCCGTAATAAAAGTCCACCATGGAGCAGGAAAGCTCCCGGAGGTCTTCCGGAATGGTTTCCATCTCCGCCAGCATGCGGGAAATGCGGCTCAGGATGTGCCAGTAATAGGCCTCTCCCAGCCCGCGCTGGCGCAGGGTGGCGTTCCCGTAAAAAAACTGGGCGCGCAGCTGGTCCCGGTAATAGCAGGCGTCATTGTAGCACTCCTGCATGTTCTTCCTGGCCAGGGTCCGGTCCGTATCCGCAAAAGCCTTCAACAGCTCCGGCGCATCCTCCGGCAGCTCGGGCGGCGGTTCCTCGCCCGGCGCGCTCGTCACGTCCAGCACGTTGAACACCAGCACGGAATAATAGGCCACCACGGCACGCCCGGACTCCGTCACCAGCGTGGGATGGGGCACCTCGTACTTGGTGCACATATCCCCCACCACCTCCACCACGTCACGGGCGAACTCCGCAATGGAATAGTTGCAGGAGGAATGGAAATTCGTCTTGGACCCGTCGTAATCCACGGCCAGGCCGCCGCCCATGTCCAGCGTGCCCAGCGGCGCGCCCTCCTTCACCAGGTCCACGTAAATGCGGGCGGCCTCCGTCAGCCCCTCGCGCACCACGGAAATATTCGGAATCTGGGAACCCTGGTGGTAATGGAGCAGCTTCAGGCAATCCAGCGCATCCACCTGCTTCAGCTTATCCACCACGTCCACCACCTGGGCCGCGTTCAGGCCGAACACGGACTTGTCCCCCGCGGACTCCTGCCACAGGCCGGACCCCTTGGCCGCCAGCTTGATGCGCACGCCCAGATTGGGGCGGATGTCCATCCTCCGGGCGCGTTCCAGAATCACGTCCAGCTCGGAAGGCATTTCCAGCACAATGAAAATATTCAGCCCCATCTTCTGGGCCGTCAGCGCCAGGTCAATGAACTCGTCATCCTTGTACCCGTTGCAGATCAGGTAGGCATTCGGATTGTGCATGTGGGCCATGGCGGCAATCAGCTCCGGCTTGGAACCGGCCTCCAGACCGTAATCATACTTGGTGCCGAACTCCGCGATCTCCTCCACCACCTGCCGCTGCTGGTTCACCTTGATGGGGTAGACACCCTGGTACTTGCCCTGGTAATCCGCTTCCTTGATTGCCTTCCGGAAGCTGTCGTTCAGCTCCGCAATGCGGCTGCGCAGTAGGTCCCGGAAACGGAACAGCACGGGAACGGTGGTGCCGCGCTCCTTCAGGCCTTCCAGCAGGTCGCACAGGCTGATATCCTTTTTCCCGCCGTCCTCGTCGTTCAGGCGTACGGTCACCTCCCCTTTCTTGTTAATCCGGAAATAACCGTTCCCCCAGTCGTCAATGCCGTACAAATCTGCGGAATCATGATGACTCCAACCCCGGACTTTCTGCTTGATGCCTTCTTTAGCTGCTGCCATGTCAATCTGTCTGGTCAAATGTTCTAGCCCAGGCGGGCTTCAAAATCTTCATAAGTAAAGCGGCGCACCGTCTCCACGGAGCCGTCCTTCCTCTGGACGGCGATGTCCGGGTGGCGCACGCCGTTGAAAAACGTGGTCTTCACCATCGTATAATGCGCCATATCGTCAAACACGAGTTCGTCGCCCGCCGCCAGGGGCTCCGCAAAGGAATAATCCCCTATCCGGTCTCCCGCCAAACAGGTGGGCGCGCCCAGGCGGTAGGTATGGGAGCCCTCTCCGGCGTTCCCCGCCAGCGCGTAACTCTCCCCGGCCATCTGCACGGAGGGCTGCCGCGCGGAACGGAGGGAGGCGTCCCGGACAATCTGGAATACGTCCGGGCGGTAGGGCATTTCCAGCGTATCCGGCATGTGGGCGGACGCGGAAACATCCAGAACGGCGTGCTCCACCCCTTCCGAGGAAAAAATATCCAGCACCCTGCACCTCAGCACGCCGGTATGGATGGCTGCGGCCTCTCCCGGCTCCAGCCAGACCTCCACCCCGTAGCGCTCGCGAATGCGGCGGACGAGCTCCGCCAGCAGCTTCCGGTCATAGCCGGGCTTGGTAATCCAATGGCCCCCGCCCATGTTCAGCCACGTCATCTCCGGGCGGGACAGGATGTGGCCGAAGTGCCGTTCCACCGCGCCCAGCGTAGCCGCCAGGTCATCCGCCCCCTGCTCGCACAGGGTATGGAAATGAAGGCCGGAAATACCGGTCAAATCCGCCCCCTGCATCACGTCCGGCGTGACGCCCAGGCGGGAGCCGGGCGCGCAGGGGTCATACAGGGGCGTGTGGCCGGTGGAAAACCGGGGATTGACGCGCAAGCCGCACTTCAGCTCCCCGGAAAGAAAGCGGGGATGCCGCATCACCTCCTCCCGGAAGCGGCTCCACTGCGTCAGGCTGTTAAAATCAAGGTGGTCGGAAATCTCCGCCAGCTCCGCTATTTCTTCTGGAGCATAGCCGGGAGAATAGGTCAGCACATGCTTCCCGAACCTGCGCCGGGCCAGCCGCGCCTCCCACAGGCCGGACGCGCAGCAGCCGTCCAGCCAGGGGGACAGGGCATCAAAGCAGGGCCAGCAGGAAAAACCTTTCAGAGCCAGCACGATACGGCACCCGGCGGCATCCGCCACATCCCTCAGGATAAGGGCGTTGCGTTCCAGGGCAGACTCGCTGATGACGAAGGCGGACATAAAGCAACGACAACCTAAGCGATTCAGAACGATTTGCGAGAAAAATTTGAGTAATCTACCATCATACCCTCAAGGCGGCACGCATGAAAGGCTTCCGCCGCGCCTGCGCGGTTCCCCTCATCAAACGGAAACGTCAAAAAACGCCACAAATCGGCACTTCCTGCATTCTTTTCCTTGAAATGGGATGTGTTTTCCTCTTTTATAACGTAACCATTGCGATTGCCATGACTAACATTCATCCCTTCACCACTGCAGCAGCCTGCATCCTGACCGCCGGAGCAGCGCTCTTCACCAGCTCCTGCCAACCTACCTCTCCCGAGAGCTACGCCCGTCAATTCGCTACTGCCCAGCACGTTTCCGTACACGGGTACAACGGCCGTGAAACGCTGACCACCAGGGTTTACGCCGACTGGGGCGGCATGCCGGCCAATGCGCGCCGCGCCATGGAGGAATACATCAAGGGAGCCGAATGGAAAACGATGGACTACATCCGTCCGCAGTACTTCATCCAGGTGGACCGCTCCTACTGGGCGATCTGCATTGACAATGACGGCAACCTGGTGGGCATCATTCCCTTCCGCAATGGCAGGGACGCCCGCAAGATGTCCGTCAACAACCACTTCAAGATGCTGGTCAACACGACGGACCGCGCTCCCGCCCTGGGCTATGCCATCCTGAAAAACCTGGCTTATGCGGACGGCCTCCGCGTCAGCACACGCAAGGCTGACGGCCTGGAAACGCCCGTTCCGGCGCCCCCCGCCGTGAAGGTGGTCGTTCCTCCCAAGGAAACTGCTCCGGCTGCCGCCCCCGCCGCCAAGCCTGCCGCAGCTCCGGCTGCCGAACCCGGCACGACGGAGGAAGCTCCTGCGGAAGACGCTACCGGAACGGAAGAAACTCCCGCTGCGGATAACGCGACTGAAGGCGGCGACGCCACGGCGACGGATGACGCCGCTTCCGACGACTTTTAAGATGCCTCCCCTTCCGGGGATGCCATCGCCTTAATTTCCACCACGCTCCGCCGGCACGTACGGCGGGGCGTTTTTTATCCCCGTTCCTCCGGAACAAAAGCAAGTTTGCCGTTATTTTCACCTTCTCCCCATCCTGAAAAAAGAGAACGGAAAAATTGCGTTTTTAAGCGGGACCGTATTTCCGGGAAGGGGAAACTTCCTCCGCTGAATATCGGAAAAGCTACCGCAGGAAAGGCAGGAAGGCTCCCTGCCCGGATGGGGGCAGAATGGCCGTGCCGGGGAATACGCCGTTTTCCCGTGTTTTTCCATGGACAGCCTGCGGAGGAATGGCTTCCTGAAAAGCCCGGAGGATTCCACGCGGACCGCATGGAGCGCCGCAAGCCTTTGCGGCAGATGAAAAGAAACTGAGAGCCAGCGAACGGATATTGAAAAAAGTCCGTTAATCAAAACAGCGTACGCCCTCCGTCCGCCTGTTCATGCGGAAGCCGCAGAAATTTGAGGCGCTTACCGCAAGTCTTTTCAGAACAGGAACGCGGCGCGGAGAAAAGCGCCTGTGAACAGCCCGTTTCATGGGGAAACTGCCCTTCCGGCAAAGGCGGTCACAAGCTGAATGCCCTGCCGGAAGCAGGGCATTCCCATTCACCCGCCTTCACCAGAGGCACATCTGCCGGCCCTGATGGAAAAGAAACCGGAAACTGCTGCGGAATCTCAATTCCCGCCCTTCTTCACCTGGTCGGGCCACGGAACGGAGCTTCCTTCCGGCGCGCCCAGTTCATTACCCTTCTTGTAGGTGGGCATCTGCGCCTTCCGCTCGCGGAGCAGCTTGCCCATCAGGCCGGCCATTTCCTTCAACTTCCGCGGCTCCCTGGCAGCCAGGTTTTCCTTTTCACCGATATCCTTCTTCAAGTTGTACAGCTCAAAGCTCTGGTTCCCATGACGGTAAATCAGCTTCCAGTCCCCGTGGCGCAGGGCGGTGGAAGCGCCGTACTGAGGAGCCTGACGATTGTTTTCCCCCCAGTTGTTGGGCTGGTGGAACAGCAGGGGACGGTCCGCAGGGAACCGGCCTCCCTTGAGCAGCGGGACCAGGCTCAGGCCGTCCAGCTTCTGCGGAACCTTGGCGTTCCGGCATCCCGCTATATCCAGAAGGGTCGGGAAAAAGTCGTCAATCACCACCGGAACAGCGCACCTGGAACCGCCCTTCGTCACGCCGGGCCAGGAAACGATCATGGGCTCCCGGATGCCGCCCTCCATGCACGATCCCTTGCCGAAGGAAAGGGGATAATTGGCGTCCTCATTGCCCAGCCTGCCGGAAATGGCCAGGCCGCCGTTGTCCGACATGAACACCAGCACCGTGTTCTTGTCCATGTCATGCTCCTTGAGGTACTTCATGATATCCCCCAGGCTCTTGTCCATCCCCTCGATCAACCCGGAATAATGCTTCTCCACCGGAGACCACTTGTGCCCGTCCTCCGGATTCTTGTAGGAATCCGCAAACCTCTTGTCGTAGGCGCGTTCATCCAGCGGGGAGTGCAGGGCGTACTGGGCCATGTACAGGTAAAAGGGCTTGCCGGCCTCCTTCGGATTGGTCCTGATGGCTTCCAGCCTCTTGAGGGCCTCAAGAGTCAGCGCCTCCGTCAAAAACACGTCGTCCTGGTAATAATTATTCTCATCCAGCCCGCGCACATGGTTGAACCCTTTTCCGTAATGCTTGGAACCGCGGTAATCTGCCGGGTGACCGATCTCCGTACCCGCAATATTGTAGTCAAACCCCATATTCAACGGGTTGGATCCCGGCGTTCCCTGGGTGCCGAAATGGGCCTTCCCGCAGTGCACGGTGACGTAGCCGCACTTCTTCAGCATCTCCGGCAGCGTGGCCGCCGTGACGAAGGGGCGCGTCATGTTGTAATGCATGTCTTCCCCGGAAATGGGGCGTTTCGTCGTCCCCCGGGCGGGAATCCCGACCGGCTGGAGGCCGTTGAGGGCCCAGTCCGGCGGCTGGAGATTTTTGTTGTTGCGGTCCGTCGTTCCGTTCTGCTCCCTCACCCAGCAGGTCACGCGGTGCCGCGCCGGATTCATGCCGGACATCAGGCTCACGCGGGAAGGCGTGCAGAGGGGGTGGGCGTACGCATCCGTAAACGTCATGCCCTGCGCGGCCAGCTTCTCCATGTTGGGCGTGCGGTAGCGCTTGTTCAGGAACGTCTTCTTCGGGTTGCCCCGGTCGTCGGACCAGAACGGGTGGGACGTATCCTGCCAGCCCATGTCATCCACCAGGAAAACGATGATATTGGGCTTCTTTCCGGAAACGGGGTGGGAAGTATTGCTCTGGGCGGACGCCCCGGCAAGCAGGGAAAACGCGCCGCAGGCGGCGGACAGGAGACAGGCGGAGAACTTCATGGTCGCAACATATTTAATATAATCGTCAAAATCCTTTCAACCTAAAAATACGCACAAGCAACCTCTGGTCTTTCCTCTTTTTTCCGGAAAAAGGCATCATCCTCCGGGAAGCGGCGGAAACGCTTTTGCGCCACCGGGTTTAGGCTTGATTGGCCAGCGGGCGGAGTATACATTCCTCCCCATCATGTCCGAGCGCAAGAAACCATATCCCTTTGACGTTTTTGAACCCAAATGGCAGCAGATCTGGGACGAAAGGAAAACCTTTAAAGTAAGCAATCCCGGAGAAGAGGGCTTTGACGCGTCCAAACCCAAATACTACGTGCTGGACATGTTCCCCTACCCCAGCGGCGCGGGCCTGCACGTGGGCCATCCGGAAGGGTATACCGCCACGGACATCGTAGCGCGCTTCAAGCGCATGAACGGCTTCAACGTCCTTCACCCCATGGGGTGGGACTCCTTCGGCCTTCCCGCGGAGCAATACGCCATCAAGACCGGGCAGCACCCCTCCGTCACCACCTTCCGGAACATTGACAACTTCCGCCGCCAGCTCAAGATGCTGGGCTTCTCCTATGACTGGGACCGGGAAATAGCCACGACGGACCATGAATACGTACGCTGGACCCAGTGGATCTTTCTCCAGCTTTACAACTCCTACTACAACAGGGAACTGAAAAAGGCGCGCCCCGTCTCCGAACTGGAGGAACAGGGGCTGAGCCGGGAGGAAATCGACCAGCGCCGCCTGGCCTACGTGGCGGAAGCGGCCGTCAACTGGTCCCCGGACCTGGGCACCGTCCTGGCCAACGAGGAAGTGGAGGAATGGAAATCCAAGGGCCACCGGGTGGAACGCCGCCCCCTGCGCCAGTGGATGCTGCGCATCACGGACTACGCGGAGCGCCTCATTGACGAACTGGAGCCGCTGGACTGGCCGGAATCCATCAAACTGCTCCAGCGCAACTGGATAGGCAAATCTGAAGGGGCGGAAGTGGACTTCACCCTGAACGGGGAAACCATCACCGTTTACACCACCAGGCCGGACACCCTCTTTGGAGCCACCTACATGGTCCTCTCCCCGGAACACCCGCTGGTGGACACCATCACCACGCCGGAACAGAAAGACGCCGTGGAACAGTACCGCGCCCAGTGCGCCTCCAAGAGCGACCTGGAACGCACGGACCTCTCCAAGGAAAAAACGGGCGTCTTCACCGGAGCCTATGCCGTCAACCCCGCCAACGGGGAACAGGTCCCCGTCTGGATTGCGGACTATGTGCTGATGGGTTACGGCACGGGAGCCATCATGGCCGTTCCGGCCCATGACGAACGCGACTTCGCCTTCGCCCAGGTATTCGGCCTCCCCATTCTCCAGGTGGTCCAGCCGCCCAGTGAAGACATTGACTGGCGCGGCTTCTGCGGTTATGAAGGCGCCAGCGTGAACTCCGGCTTCCTGACGGGGCTGCCCACTCCGGAAGCCAAGGAAAAAATGATCCTCTGGCTGGAGGAAAACGGCAAGGGCCGCCGCAAGGTAAACTACAAGCTCCGTGACTGGCTCTTCTCCCGCCAGCGCTACTGGGGGGAACCCTTCCCCATCGTCTGGGAAGACGGCCGCCACCGCGCCCTGCCGGAAAGCGAACTCCCCGTGCTCCAGCCCGATCTGGACGACTTCGCCCCCACGGGCGACCCCCGCGGCCCGCTGGTCAGGGCCACGGAATGGATTGCGTACACTCCCACGGCCCACCGTGAAACGAACACCATGCCCCAGTGGGCCGGCTCCTGCTGGTACTACCTGCGCTACCTGGATCCGGAAAACACGGAACGCTTCGTCAGCCGTGAGGCGGAACAATACTGGATGGGCTCCACCGGCAACCCCGGAGGCGTGGACCTGTACGTGGGCGGCACGGAACACGCCGTGCTCCACCTGCTCTATGCCCGCTTCTGGCACAAGGTTCTCTTTGACCTGGGCTACCTCACCACCAGCGAGCCCTTCCAGAAGCTCGTCAACCAGGGCCTCATCCTGGGGGAAGACGGCCAGAAAATGTCCAAATCCCGCGGCAACGTCGTCAACCCGGACGACATCGTCCGCGAATACGGAGCGGACTCCCTGCGCCTGTATGAAATGTTCATGGGGCCCCTCAAGGACGTGAAGCCCTGGGCCACCAAGGGGGTGGAAGGCATCTCCCGCTTCCTGGCCCGCGTCTGGCGCGTGGCCTTCCGGGAAAACCAGGAAGGCGAATGGGAAATCAACCCCAAGCTGGCGGCGGACGCTCCGGAAGCCGACGTGCTCCCCGTGCGCAAGGAATTGCACAAAACCATCAGGAAAGTGACGGAAGACATCAATGACATGTCCTTCAACACCGCCATCGCCAAAATGATGGAATGCACCAACGCCATGACCTCCGCGGACGTGGTGGACGTACAGGACTATGACGCCTTCCTGACGCTGCTGAACCCCTTTGCCCCCCATCTCACGGAAGAAATTCACAGCCGCCTGCAAGCGAAATTCCCCGCCCTGGCGGAAACGCAGCTCTGCCAGAAAAACTGGCCTGTCTGGGAGGAAGCCCTGCTGGTGGAAAACACCGTTCCCATGGTCATCCAGGTGAACGGCAAGCTGCGGGACAAGCTGGAAGTGCCCAAGGACATCTCCCGGGAAGAACTGGAAAATCTGGCCCTGGCCTCCGCCAAGGTAAAAATCTTCCTGGACGGCGTCACCGTGCGCAAGGTAATTGTCGTGCCCGGCCGCCTGGTCAACATCGTAGCCAACTGACACCCCGGAAAGACTCTGCCATCATGACCATGATCGCCCCGTCCCTGCTGGCCGCCGACTTCTCCCGCATCGGGGAGGAAGCGCGCCGTGCCTTTGACTCCGGAGCCGACTGGCTGCACCTGGACATCATGGACGGCCACTTTGTGGACAACATCTCCTTCGGCCCGGAAATCTGCGCCGCCGTCAGAAAAGCGGTGGGGCCGGACCGTTTCCTGGATGCCCACCTGATGATTGAACGGCCGGACCACTACTTTGACCGCTTTGTCAAAGCGGGCGTCAACCTCATCTGCTTCCATGTAGAGCTGGGGGACCCCCACTACATCCGCGACACCCTCAGGCGCATCCGGAAAGCCGGAGTGAAAAACGGTCTGGCCGTCAACCCGGCCACGCCCTTTGACGCCGTAGTTCCCTACCTGGAGGAAATAGACCTGCTGCTGGTCATGTCCGTGGTGCCGGGCTTCGGCGGACAATCCTTCATGCCCTCCGTGCTGGACAAGGTGGAAAAGCCGCCGAATGGCGCACGGAGCACCAGGCCCCTTTCCTGATTCAAATGGACGGAGGAATCGGCAAAGACAATGCCGCGCAGTGCGCCCTGGCCGGGGCGGACGTGCTGGTGGCGGGCTCCTCCACCTTCAAGGCTCCGGACATGGCCCGCGCCATTGCGGAAATGAAGTAACCTGCGAACGGTCCTTACCCAGCCCGTTATTCCGGAAAATCAAAAAATCCGGCATTCCCGGGAGGAGTGCCGGACTCTTTCATTCATGGCTCCGTTAATCAGAACCTGCGGCGGCGCATCAGCAGGGCGGCCAGCCCCAGCAGGCCGAGGGAGGCGGAAGCCGGTTCCGGCACGGCAGCCAGCGTCACTTCCGCCCTCAACGCCGGTCCCCATACGGAACCCTCCGTACTGGTAAAGCCCGCATTCTTATACACATCCCCGATGTCCACGCCGTCGGCTTCCTTGCCAAGCCTCAACCTGGCGGAGGAAAAGCTCACGTCACCCCAACTGGTGGCATCTGAAATCTGCGTCGTCGTAAAAGCCACGTAATAAGTTACGCCGCTATCAAGCTGCAAATTATTGAACACGGCCTTCTCCCAGGAGGCCGCTCCGTCTCCGGCGCCATCTCCGGCCATGTCAATGGTGGTCGTGGACTGCCCCACGAACGTCGTTCCGTCCTTAGTAGCGGCGGAGGAAAAAATCGTCACGTACAGCCCGTCGGTGGCATCCGTCCTGTTCGTCGCCTTGGCAATATCCAGTGATTGCAGGAACACCGTGGAATTCGGTGAAATCCCTTCCCCGGAGGAAAGAAGCATGTGGTCCAGGTCAAAGGAAAAACCATAATAGGCTCCGTATCCCCCGGAAGTCAGAGTGGAAGGATCGTCTTTGGTCGTCGTGCTCAACACAGTAGCCGCCTGTGCCGTTGCCAGGCTGGCCAGAACACCAAGAATACATAGGCACTTCATAAATTTATTCTTATTAATGGGTGAAATACGGAATGGAACCCGTTGCCCAAGGAAATAGCGGATTATGAATCCGTTAAAGATTCTACAATCCGGAAAAGCTGTCCTTCTCCAGACTCCGGCTTGGCTGGAAAAAACTCCAAATGGACATTCCATCAACATTTCCCACATTCACTTTTTACGGCCGCATATCGTCTGATAGTCCAGGACCTCCCGGCTCTGATGGATGCCCTCACCGGAATGCAGTGACAGCTATAAAAAAACTTCCGCTATGCTCCAGAAAGAGTTTCAACAACGAAAAGCAGGAACTCTGCCGCTTTCAGGCGCCAGTGCCGCAAAGCCACACTCCATCAACACTTCCACCGTCCCCTTTCACAGCCGCATATCTCCCGGGAGCCAGGGCCTCCCGCCCTGATGGAGGCCGCCGCCGAAGCGTAAAGACGGTTATTAACCATTACTGGAACGAAAAGAAAGCCCATTACATCAGGAACACCCTCTGACAATTCCCATGATATGGACAAGCTCAAATTCTCCAAAACCTTTTTCTTTCAATTTTGTAAGCTTGACTCCGGATTCATAATCCGGAGACATCATGGCCGCACCCCTTCCCGGACCGCAGCTACTCCGCAGAGACGCCCATCATATCTCCCTGACGGGCAAACAACTCCATGCCTTCCGCCGTCTTTTCCAGAAGGTCGGGAGCCAGGCGTATTCTGCCCGGTTCAAAAAAGCACATCACCGTGGAGCCTCCAAAGGCAAAATACCCCTTCTCCCCCCCTCTTGCGGCGGGAACGTCCGGAACGTACGTCTCCTCAATCAGCCCCACCCCGGTGGCGCCCACCTCCAGCATGGCGACCTCTCCCCACAACTCCGACCGGATCAGGGTCAAATTCCTTTTATTAGTCCATAGCCACGCCAGCCGGCGGCGCAGGCAGTACGGAGACACGCTCGCCAGCGGACCGCCCAGCCTCGTCCACGGGCCGGGCACTCCGGACACCGGAAAATGAAAACGGTGGTAATCCGTGGGGCACAGGCGCGACAAAACGACGGCGCCTTCCGCATACCGTCCGGCCAGCGCTTCACTCCCCATAAGGGAGGGCAGGTCAAAACTCTGCCCCTTCACGAAAACGCTCTTGATTCGGTCAGCGCGTTCCCAGCCCATGTGCCGGGCATCCGCAGGAAAAACGGCCGTATCCTCCCCACCGGCCAGAGGGCGAGCTCCCGGTTTCAGGCGGCGGTAGAAAAAATCGTTGAAATGCTTGAACTCTCCCATCCCCTTGAGGGAATCCTCCATATTGATGCCGTACTCCTCCACAAAAGAGGGGATGGAACGCGCGCTGGAAGGACGGTTCTTCAGCCACCCCAGCAGACGGGAAAAAACGCCGCGCTTGATCAAGACATGCAGTGCAGCCCGGCCTGTGGAAGTGCCGTAAATCCATTGCAGGTACTTCTCCCCCAGCACCTGTTCCCGTTCTTCCCTGCCCGTGTAGCGGTTGTAATAGCGTATGCCCTCCATGAAACGCCTAGAGTGTCGCCCGCTTCCCCATTTGTCCAGCCGAAAGAGGCTCGCCGCCTCCTATTTCCCCTGTGCGCGCTCCGGATCCTCCTCCGTACCGGAATCCTTTCCTTCCGCCGCGCGGTCATACCATTCCCGTGCAAGATTCAAATCCTGCGGAACTCCATTGCCGTGTTCATAACAGGCGGCCAGCAGGTACTGGGCGTCCCTCTCGTCCGCTTCCGCAGCCTTACGCAGCCAGTACATGAACAAATCCTCATTCTTCTCCACCAGGCCGCCTTCCCGGTACTCCAGGGCCAGGTCAAACATGGCCTCCGGCTTGCCCTGCTCCGCTTGCAAGCTGCAGCCAGTGCAGGGCCTGCGTATCGCTCTTCTCCGCGCCCAGGCCTTCATGAAAACATACAGGTCAAAGGCGGCATCCGCATCTCCCGCATCCGCCTTCTGCTTCAACCCGGGCAACGCCCTGTGAAACCACTCCTCCGCTCGGTCCGGGTCCTTCTCCACGCCGTCCCCCTCCTGGTAAATGCGCCCCAGACGGAACTGGGCGGAGGGATTCCCGGCTTCCGCCTGCCGGACGATCTTACGTTTCCACTCCTCCAGAAACTTCTTCATCCTGCCGCTTCTCCATTTCAGCGCCACCAGAAAAACGACCGCTACCAGCACCATCAGCAAAATAGGCGTCCATTCCAAAAAATCATTCAACCAGTCTATATGCATCTTATCTTTATATTGGATTGCTCCGGCTTCATCCATCACAAACTGTGAACGCGGAAAAAAATCCCATGCCGCAGGAAATGCACCGCTTGCCTGCTTCCCTTTTCCGGACAGGCTGTCCGGAAATCATAATAAACCATCCGGAAAGTTGTTCATCCGGCGTCCTCCCCAACATAAAAATCCTCCTTAAAAGAATATTCAATAAATAACCATTTAAAACCATTTATCAAAATAATCACCTCCCTTGCCATGCAGACATCATTAAAAACAACTGCACTATTCATTCTACGCACCCCGTGAGGGTGCGACTGACATGGACAAGCCGCTTTGTCTTGGCTCCCGGGTTTCAATCCACGCACCCGTGAGGGTGCGACGAGATTTGGTGCGGTGAGGGATGACAGGATAGTTGATATAAGTTGAAACAGGGTTGAAATCCGTTGGAACCTTAGAAAACACGGGAGTTGGAGCGCTCCTGGCCAGACAGGAGATATCTTATAAAAGTCGATACCAAAATGCGGAGAAATGACAGGTATCTGATACAAGTGCATTGGCTATGCAGAGGGGCTGCACAAGGGGTGCAAGCACGTGAAAAAATGCACATGCAATCGTATTGCAGAAAAGGTGAAAGCTGATTGAAATAGCGACCATGTCTGAATCAAATACACCTCTTGTTATAACGCCGATCCCCGTGTATGGCTCCGTCACTGTCATCTCTCCGCAGGACCAAGGCGCAGAACATCCCCAGACCTATCATCTGCGGGAGTCAGCCATCGTGCTGATCTGGGCCACTCGTCAGGACCGTAATGTAACTGCGTGGGTGCGGGACGTACTCGACAACGTGTGGATCATCGTCCATGAAGACGATTGACCCAAGAAACGAAAAGGCCGCCAGGAACAACCTGGCGGCCTGAATTGTATCTGGAGAGTTATAGTCTATACATCCTCAAAGGACGGACACGCGCGAGGGAACCTGCGCTGTTGAGTGGGATAGAAAAGTCTGGCCGCCGCGGCATAACTACTGTCCGTCAACTTACCGCCGGACTCGTCCACGATGCACAGAATGCACGTATAATTGCCGTCGAGATTATATACTGATTGCTTGGTGGCCACAACAAGTGCATGTATAGCAGAACTGGACTGCTGTCCATTGCCGTCTACAATATAGCAATTAAGGTTATCTCCCGGTTTTAAGGTTTTCATGATGGCATCTTTGTTTCAATCCACGCCCCCCATGAGGAAGCGAAAAGGCTACTTAACGGCATGCACCAGGCGGCGCTCCGTTGTGGCCAGCATGCCCTCATACACGCCCTGGCGCAGATACTTGTAGCCCTGGGGGGCTCTGCGGGCATCAAGGGATGGGGAATACTCCCACACGTTACCGAGACGGTAAGCAATGGCTGTCTCCTGATCCTGGTAGTATAGATCGTACTGCTCACGGGTAATGCCGCAACCACCCTTGACAACATCCCATACATCATCGACATCGCCGACATGGGCGCTCACCAGGTCAACCTCACCGACAATCCGGGACACCGGGGCGGTAGCGTAGATAACTAATCCATCCACACCTCTGGGTGAGTGGGTATCCTTGCGCAGCTCCCAAATCTTACTACCGTCCTTGTACATCTCCCAGTATTGAGGCCGCAGAGCAATCATGGCGAGTGTCCTACTCATGACCGCACCTCCTCACCAGGAAAAACGACCGTGTTACTATATCCCCGCGCGGTGGGTTTATGCGGCCCAGGAGTGGTGACAATACGTACAGCCCCGACATGATCGGCCAGCTTGCCGGGCGGCATCGTGTGCGGATCAGCGTGTGGCTCGTAGGTCTCCTGGCCAGTCTCGGTGGCCAGTTTGCGCGCATCCTCCCGGCCCCGGTTGATCACCGTGTACATCAGATACTGGACGTGGCTGCACAGCAGCAAAATTGCGCAGCGCCTGGTACACATCCCGACCCGTGCAAGGCAGATGCAGCTGGTCGCGGACAATCTCGGCCAGATAGTCCGGGCTGGTCTCATAGCGCTGCATGGCATCGCGCAGGTTGTGGATGGCCTTGTCCATCTCCGACCAAGTGCGGTCCTTGATGGGAGGCTCTCCTAAATAGGCGGCTAGTCTATTATATATAGACACGTAGTGATCCTGGGTGGCCTTGGTCAGTGACTCGGTCTCCCCAGTGGCATACCATACCTCTTGATGCCGCCAATCCGCCATGGACGGCAGGGGGCAGCCCTGGGACTGGATGCACTTGTAGGCCTTGCCGGCCATAATGGAGAGTACGGCAATCTGTCGCTTGGTAAGTGGCTTATTGCTCATGATCGGGGTGTTGCTTGGGATTTTGCAGGTCCTTGACCAGCTGTTGTCTCATCTTGGGCGTCAGATAGACAAGAGTGGCTGTTGTTGCCCCTCTATCAGTGCCCGTCCAGATAGTCAGCAGGGTGCGGAAGCCATAGTCTTTAACCTCAATTTTAGTCATGCGCTTATCCTCCCTGCTGTGTCGGTCTTAGGCTCTACCCAATATGCCTCCGTCTGCTCAATGCGCAGTCCCAGGGCGGCCAGACGCTCGTCATCCAGCTCGGCCTTGAGCTTGTCCTTGTCTGGTTTGGGATCGGACACCTTGAGGTAGGCGGTGAGCCCCATCTCCTTGATCCTGGCACAGACGGCTCCCCAAGTGAATTTGCGGGAGAGCAGCACCAGTGTGGGATTGCCCAGTCTCCAACCCCATCGGGCCTTGCCGGTCTCTCCGGACTTGGCGTCCCCCTGAGGAGCGCCTCCCGGTTGCGGGTGGCATACTGCTCGGCCTGGGCCAGCTTGGCGGTGATCAGGTTGTTGAGGCCATCAACTACCCCGCCGTGCTCCTCGCGGGCGGCCAGGATGGCCTTGTCCAGTCGGGCCTGAGCCTTGTCCCGCTTGACGGTCAGCTCGGCGATCTGGTCCAAGCATTGCTCGTACTCGGCCAAGGTGGCGAGTCCGGTGTTGCGTGTTGTTAATTTAGTCATTGTTCTTTCTGCGTTGTGTGTTGAGTTGTTTTCGTTTGCGCTCCAGCATGTGGACGATTTTGTCCCATGTGAGCTTGGGGGTGTTGTGTAGCCATTTGTAAAAATCCTCTCCATTGACAGAGATATACTGCTCACCTAGTTGAGCCACCTTGATGGCGACCATATCCGGCCAGCGCGGATCACAGAGTTCCCAGTGGTCGCCGGCTCCTGGGAAGCGGTTTAATTCCAGGCTGATCATCAGGCAGAGGGTTTCAGGATCGTAATTCATGGGTTAGTCGTTCAAGCAAAACAAGGAATGCGACTGCCGCCACTGCTGGAACTTGTCCATTGCCAATGGCTTTAAGCTGGTCCACCCTAGCGGCCACCCCATGAGCCACTCGACCCACGTCGGGTTCAGCTGACCACCATTCCCCGCAGTCATTTGCCTGCGTTCCTCGCTGCTGATGATGCCTTGAGTTTCCAGAGATTTCATCTTCTGAAAACTCCCCGTCCCCCCGCACATGCCTTTTGTTCTTGGGGTAGGAAATCTGCTGGCTATAGTTCCAAGATTCGGGGACTTCCGATTGCCCTGGCTGGAGCCGCTGTCCTTCCAATCCCGTGAGGTTGGAGTCGGGAATTTTGCAATCTGGTCGTTCAGGTTCCGGCTTCGGGCTGGATTGTCCCATCGGGTTGCTGCCCCCTACCCGGAAGTCCCTGGCTTGCGGGGTTGCAGAATTTCACCGCCAGCCCCAGCGGCGGAGTTGACACTTTCCCAACCGCATACCGGGTCAGCCATGATTCCGGGTTCTCCGAACTGGACTTCCCCGCACGGGGAGTGGGCCACATTCCGCGGCTCCGGGCTGCTTGCCGGGAATTTGCCCCGCCGTCGAGACCTTTCGTTGTTGGAGTCGGCAGCAAGTATCCAGATGCGTTTCCGGACGTGCGGGGCTCCCACGTCGTCCGCTCCCAGCACAAGCCATTCCGCATCGTACCCGATTTCGGCAAGGTCACCGAGGACTCTGGCAAGTCCTCTTCCCACAAGCAGAGGTGAGTTTTCCAAGAATGCGAATTGAGGTCGTACTTCATTGATAACTCGGTGCATTTCCCGCCAGAGGCCAGACCGGGCGCCATCGATGCCTGCTCCTTTTCCCGCCGCGCTGATGTCCTGGCACGGGAAGCCTCCAGATACCACGTCAACAATTCCGCGCCATGGTCGTCCGTCAAAAGAGCATATATCATGCCAAACCGGGAAAGGCGGGAGTATGCCGTCATTTTGTCGGTTGAGCAGTACGCTTGCGGGATAGGGTTCGATTTCAACGGCGCAGACTGTCCGCCATCCGAGCAGGTGGCCTCCAAGAATGCCCCCGCCAGCGCCTGCGAAAAGAGCCAGCTCATTCATTGTCCTCCTTTCCTTGTTGAGTTAATAATGGGCCGCATTTTCAGCATTGCCGTGTGTGTTGTTGTTCTGTTGTTCATAGTATTTTTCATAAAGTTGGAGGGTGGTTGAGGGTCCCCGGGTTAATTATCATCTTGCTTGAGCATGGCTTCCCTCAGCAGGACAAGGTCCTGCAGGAGATCGGGCAGCTGATCAGCGGCATCGGTGAGGACCTGGTGGATATCGCCCAGGTCGACCGGATCGGTCGTACCAATGTCTCCCCATTTTGTCAGCGCCGTGCCGACGAGGTCGACCAGCTGCGGTATGCCTTCGGCAATCCGGATGGCAGCCAGGGTCTCTGGCGGCACTGTGATGGATCGTATGGTTGTCTCGGTGTTGGGGTGTTGTTTCATGTCTGCTTATTGTTTGTTGTTATACGTGTTCCGGCATTTTTCCGGCTTCCATTTCTTCAAGCTTCTTGACCGCCGCCAGATAGTAGTCCCAGGTAAGGTCCACCCCGGCATTGTTGGCTGCCTCCAGCCCCTTGCGCAGGCGCTTGGTGGTCTTGCCGAGTCCATACAGATTGGCCTGCTGCTTGAGGGTGGCCAGCATGGCCCGGCTGGGAGGCGGATAGCCGTAGTAGGTCCAGAGCGTCTCCAGATCACGGGTCTCAATATGGTCCGGGAGGCGGTAGATATTGGCCGCTCCGCGCTTGGAGGTCTGCTCCAGGATGCCCTGCCACTTGTCATTATGCTCCACGTACTCAGCCAATACAGGTGTGCCCACCAGGAGCATGCCGCACTGGGTCTCGTCGTATATCTCCCTCAATTGCTCAATGCCCTTGCGTCCGGTTTTGTCACTGTCCAGCGCATGGTGTATCTCATCGACGATGAGCAGGTGCTCAGGAGTCAGACGGTTGACAATCTTGGAAATTTGAAACTCGGTGTTACCCTTGACCGACAGGCCTAATTGAGCGGCAATGCGGTAGAGCAGCCGTCCCGGACTGGTGACTACCGGGCAGCGCACCAGGATGACCGTGCCGGGGTGGCGGCGGGCATACTCCTTGAGCGCCCAGGTCTTGCCCCACTGCGTCTTGCCCACCAGCATGGAGGCGTATTGGTTGACGTGTGTCAGCTCGGCAATCTGCATCACGTAGCGCGCCAGAGCCGTCTCAATAAACGGGCCGTCCGAGGTTGACTGCTGGCGCAGGGAGAGGACGCCGCACAGGTCGTCCAGCTTGGCCAGATGGGGGCCGGCAGGCGCTTGGTAGGTACCGTTGAGCAGACGGTGCATGACCGTCGTGCTCACCGGCAGCTTGTCGGCCAGAGTACGCAGGGTCCACTGATGCTCGACGGCGTAGTTGATCAGGTCCGCAAGCATCTTCTTGTGGCCTTGCTTGTAGGGCGTGGCCGGGATGCGTGCCAGATATCTGCTCAGGTCGGCGTCGTTGTTGATTTTGGTGATGTCGTCCATATTGTTATTATTGTGTTTATTATGTTATAAAAATCTTACATCGGGCAGGTCGTGGGGCAGCTCGTCGTCATCGTTGCCGCTGGCGGGGATGAGGCTGATGTCCGGCATGGACTCGGCCGCCGCCGTGGCTGCCCTGGTCACGGCCCGTTTATCGGCGGGCGTGGGGGTGAGGGAGTATGCCTGGGCATACTCGGCTGCCGTGACCGGCTTGCCCTCCATCAACCGCCTGTTGTGCTCGCGCTTGCGGACAATATCCGCCTCGTCCTTGGCTCCGATGATGCGGGCATACTCCAGCTGATGCTCCCGGCGCCCGGCCGCCTTGCCCATGGCCTGCTTCACGGCGTGTGTATCCGCCGTGCAGACCCTCTGCACGAGGGCGGCAGTGCCGATGATGCGGCCGTCCTGACCGCACACAAATAGCTGGTTGGCATCGTAGGGATTGACGTAGCCCTGGTACTTGCCGTGGGCCAGCTCCCGGATGGCTCCGTCAGGAGTAACCACGCGGGCCTCGTAGATCAGCTCCTCGTCCTGGATAGCCTTGTCGTGCATCCGGATGTAGGCGCTGGCCACCTTGATGGGGCGGGCCAGGTCCATGCCCAGTATCTGGCAGATGCACCAGGAGGGCAGCTTGATAAGCCTGTTGCCCGGCTTGGCCTCCTCGTAGTCCCATGCCTCGGTGGGGCTCATCCGGCGCCGGTGCACCAGGTCGGCCCCGGTCTCGCAGGCAGTCCGGATAATCTGGGCGGCCATGGACGGCTCCACCTCGCAGGACGGCGTCCAGGGGGCGGAGGCCGAGAGGCGCAGCTCCTCAACCATGTAACCGCAGCGCTCCCAGCCCTCCAGCTTGTGGGTGGTGCGGGCATTGATGTCGCTGACAATCTTAGTGAGCTCGTGACTCAGCTCGTCCATGGTCAGCATGTAGTGCTTGAGTTGGCCGGCTCTATCCGAGGGCAACTTGTCCATCGCCTTGATGAGCTGGTCCTCGGCGTGTGCCAGACCGTGGAGGGTTTCCGGGGGCGTGCGGTCGTGGCCGGTGGCCCCAGGCAGATGGCTGATGCGGTTGTGCTGCAGATTGTGGTAACTCTCCAGGGGGACTTGTGGCGCGGGTTGCCCACCCCACGGCCGCCATGGCCCTGCTTGAGCGTCTGGCGCACGCCTCCAATGCCGGAGCGGTCCACCTTGATCAGGCCGCCGCTGGCATGGTAGAGCAGCTCCTCCATCTCCTTGTCAATGGCGGCCGTCCCATTCTCGACCACGAGGGTCGTGCCTCGTGGCGAGTATCCGACGGTAGCTCCCCACAGGGCCAGGATGCTGCGCATGTCTCTCTTGTTAAGGTGGATCATCTTGCCCGTCTCCTCGTCGCGTCGGCGTATCTTTTGACCCCACGCCACACGCTTGCCCGTAAGGTACTCCAGCACCCCAAGCTGCAGGGGCTGCCCCTTGTCGCGGCCGGATAAGACCTGGAGGTCAAGCCAGACGTCGTCAAACAAGAAATGACTGCCCAGCCAGAGTCCCTCACGGGTGGCCAGCACCTGGGCCAGCTGGGGCGCTGCCGTGCGGATGCCCTGCTTGAGCGCCACCGTCTCCAGGGTCTGGGGGGCAAGCCGCTGCAGGTTGCGCAGGCTCCAGCCGGAGGGGATGCGCGGCCAGCCCGCCCAGTCCTCATAGCCGGGGATGGTATTGCGCCTCTCCGTCCAGGTCTTGATAAGCCGCAGGCCTGGCGGTGGGTATGCCCCCATTGCGCTGGCACCGGATACAGAGACCGTGCCAATAGGCCAAGAATTTGCTGAGGGTGACGCGGCTGCGAGCCTGTATCTTGCGGTAGCGGCGGTCCACCAGGGAGAGGGATTGTCGCCGCTATTGCGCCAGATATCATACCAGCGGCGCATGGTGACGGAGGATATGCCACAGAGGGCGGCGGCATCCCGGATAGCTCCCTCTTTGCGCTCCATAGCAGGCGCTGGCCTCCTTGATGCGCTTGCAGGCCGCATAGATGGCCAGCACTCTGTCCCGCTCCACCAGCGGCAAATCGTCCATGGTGATATTGTCCATTGTCTTAAAGTGTTGTTGTGCCGTTGACCAATCCCTCCATCGTGGCCTTGACGCGCTGCTCGTCGACGTTGGATATCTTGCGGGCGTAAGCGGCCAAGGACTCAGCGAAAAGCTCGCGCTCCTGGAGACGCAATAAGTGGATGTAGCCTTGGTCCACAAAGGTCCCCAGCTGCTTGAGCAGGCAGGCCGCATCCTGCTCGGCCTGGTGCCGGCGGCGCTCCAGCTCATCCGGGGGGAGATTGAGGGCGGCCAGGTCATTGGCCAGCTTGTCCATCGGGGTGAGGGCCTGCGCTCCGTCAGGGTTGCCGGAACCGGAAAAGCCCAGGGGCTTGACCCGGTCGTGCGTTGTCCGCTTGCGGGTAGAGATAACTCCCAGGTTGAGCATCATTTGGCGGGGAGTCTCGGCACCATCGGTGGTCTTGTCCACCAGGGCGGCCAGATCATTTACAGGCTCGCCGCTCAGTCCGGCGTCCAGGAGATACCTCTCTACATTGGCCAATCGCCCGGCTGCTGTCTTGTAGCAGCGCATGTAGCGGTTGGCCGTACGTTGGTCGAAATTCAAATTCGACACATGTGTCGAATTTGGGGATGCCTTAAATAATTGTCCCCACTCTCCACGATCCGTCGAGGCCTTGAGCTCTACGAGCAGCTTGCCCAGCTTGAGGCCTGCCATCACGGCATTGCGTCCGGCACATGCCGCCATCTCGGCCTGAGCCTGGGCATATCGATGCAGGCGGTTGGCCTCGCTGACGTTCAGAGCTATCCGAGTCTCGGGCGGTATGGATAAGTAATTATTCATAATTGATTGGTAGAGTGTTGTTGACGATTAATCTCTTGCTGTAGGATGTAGCGGTTGAGAGCTACCCTCAGCTTGACCAGGGCCTTGTCCTGTAGCTCCCATATAGCCTTGTCGGACGGTCCCATGTAATGGGCTAGTTCCGGGCAGGTGAGCGGGCCGTCGTGAGGCACCTGGTAATGGCGGCGCACCTCCGGGATGCACCACATGGCTCCCCAAATGGCCCACTCATCAGCAGTCATGGGGGCGTCCATATCAACAGGAGTATCGTCTATCATCGTGTTACATCTATGACCGGGAGGATGGCTGTGCGCGGGTCCTTGACGCCGTCGCGCACCTGGCGCCCTCCGCATCCAGATACCAGCCCCCCACCTTGACCATTCCCAAAGAATGCCAGGAACATGACCGCTATGGCGGCAATGATATTGGCGACGGTCCGCAAAGATAGTTACTTGCTCCTCCTCATCCTTGTTAATCTGCGATAAGGCAGTGCATCAACTTTGGCTGTTAGTCGCTTAGAAACACGACGTCCCGTCAGCACCATATAAAGATGTTGTCGGGACACACCTAGAAATAAGGCAAAGATCACTGATAGTCCATCCCATTGCCAGTAGACGCTGTATGGCGGTCGGCTCTTGTGTTGTTGAGATCATTATGTTAGATGTTTGTTTTGTAACGCGTGACTGCGTTACTCGTTACAAGAGCGTAAATTGCGTATTATTTGCGTACTCTCTCAACTGATATCCAGTACATCCACGAACTAAATAAGCAGAAAATCCACAAAACATATAAGCAAGATTATGAATATCAATGTAAGAGGTTCTATTTGTTTGCTGACGGCAAAATAGATTATCTTGATAAGTTTATGCAAGATGGGTGGCAGGTTTGCTCATTTGTGGGGTTGTACATGATGCTGACAGGACCAGCGGAGGAGAGGGACATGTCTACGTTGTCCTACGTCGTCCTCGATCTTGATTGACGTATGACACAGCGCAACATCCTGATCATAATTTTATACATCTAACAATCGTAACGAATTCATAATAAATTTGTTGTGACGTTAGAGAGGGGTGCTTGCGTGAGCTATGCTCGCGTCCGATGACCAACACACATACCATGTTACACGGGGATTGCATGTCCCTGATGTCTACCATGCCGGAGGCAACCTATGATGCCGTGATCACCGATCCTCCCTACGCAAGCGGGAATGGCCACATCTGCCAGACAGGCTGATCCTCGGACCAAATACCAAAATGCTAAAACACAAGCTTATTATCCATCTTTTGAAAATGACACGCGTGACCAACGCACTCATCTGATGTGGTCCGTGCGCTGGATGGAGCAGGCCCTGCGCCTGACGCGCCCCGGAGGATGGCTGATGGTATTTAGCGATTGGCGTCAGGTGCCTCTTACCAGTGATGCCTTGCAGATTGTCGATCGCACAAGAGCACAAGGCTTTGAATGGTCCCAGTCGGCCCCGGAGGTACCAGTTGCCCCGGTTGTCCAGTCTACCTCCAAATAACTCTCAACTCTTAACCCTCCACTCTCAATCGCAATGACCTACGCAGAGTTACAATCCAACACACTGGCGTGGCGGCGCGCCCTCAAATTTGCAGGTCTATACAAGGGCCAGCTTGACGGCATCACCGGCCCGCTGACCCGCGAGGCGGCGGCTCAGTGGCGCGAGAGCCACAAGCAACTGCAGACTCGCTACGGCCGGCTGGACAAGCGCACGGAGGATAACCTGCTTACCCTCCAGCCCCTGGCCGCGCTCAAGGTGCGCCAGATGATGACTGCCCTGCGCGGTCTTGCTGACTGGCGGCTCATCTGCGGACTCCGCAAATACGACGAGCAAGACAAGCTCTACGCCCCCAAGGTGACCAACGCCAGGGAGGGCAGTCCATGCACAATTTTTGGCATTGCGGCCGACGTCTGCCTGTTTAGGGACGGCCGTGATATCTGGGCACCAGCGAGGGACCGGACTCCATCTATAAGCCGTGGCGGCCCTGGCCCATAAGCTGGGTCTGGTGGGTGGAGACTGGCGCCGCCCTACGATCCCGGCCATGTCCAGCTGGGCTCCCTCCCCACGGCCACCCTCCACCGCGCCCAAGGGCCGCAAATCCAGCCAGCAGACCGACGACACCCGACGCCGAGTCTACCTGGAGGACAAATTTGCCACCCGTGAGGAGATGGCAGAGCTCAAGGCCCTCCAGGCCAAGACCACCGATGACATGCACAAGAGGCTCAACGGCATCACTGTCAAGCTTAACGAGATGTCCGGCACCCTCACCCTGATGATCGACATCCTTAAGACCCGTAAATCCTTATGAC